>Ga0209930_1000009_pt1 | contig 1633060 bp, 1512 predicted proteins | sample ThiBiot_500_biof_2_FD_183948 | JGI IMG/M metagenome (GOLD analysis project Ga0209930, IMG submission 183948) | Wastewater bioreactor microbial communities from Cape Town, South Africa - Thiocy_cont_500_biof (SPAdes) | ecosystem: Engineered > Bioreactor > Thiocyanate-remediating >...
CGAACGGGCGAGAATATGCGTACCCAGTCGGGCTTCCATTATGTGCCCAGCCAGTGCTTGGAGACCATTGCGGTATGCCATGTTTCTAATGCCCGGCCACATAAGAAAACAGGGCACATAACGCCCATTATGTTCCGCGCCACATAATGCACCAGCATCACGGCCGCGGCGTTGTATCGAAGCACCAGCTTGAGCACTTCGCGTGGATAGGCCTGTGCCTGATTGAGCGTGCCACGGAACGGTTCCAGGTAAGTGATCAGGTGCATGCGGGTATCGAGCAGAATCAGCCCGCACACTTCGTGCTCCAAGCCAGCCAGACGCAGTTGCAGGAAGTTCCTGACCATGTCCGGCTTGCTCAGATTCTTGCCGCGCAGTTTGTCGACGGTGACCAGTTCGCGCGCCACGGCCAGGATCTCCGTGCGCTGCGCGGGCCGCACCGCGCCGCCGGGTTCGCGTACCAGCAGTGCGCCGGCCAGATTGGGGTCGCTATCGATGAAGAGGGAATATTGCATGACGGCCTCCGATTCGGAATCGGGCGGAATTGCCCGGAACCGAAGGGGCACGGCGCAGCGCAAGCGGTCAGGGGTCGCAGACGGCCGCCAGGCCGCAAGCGCCTTGGCGCGCCGCCCTTGACGGCGAGAACGGCGTGACACACTAACCGGATAGCAAGGCCTCCAACTCTTCAAAAGCAGATGACAGCGGTTGTTAAGCCAGCGCAGCGCGCAGGCGTCAGCGATGCGCAAGGCGGCGCAGCATGTCCCGCAAGGGATGAGCGGATAGCGAACCTGGAGAACCGCGTCCCCGCTTTGGCCGGGAGACGCGAGCACACATCAGTAGGAAATAGCGCGAAGCAGCATCGTCAACAGGATCTAGGTGGCAGTTGCACTAGGCCACACGATGACGCGACAATAGGTACGCGCCGGCAGCTAGCCTTTTCCGCCTCCGCCCATCCTGGGCATGGAAGACCTGCCATTACCTCTCGACCCCCGATTTTTCCTGGGCTGCCGATAAGAACGGAGGCACTTATCCACGATGCAGCCCGAATTGGAGAAATTCGGATGGATACACTTACCCTGACAATCCCGTCGCGCACCGCGATGGCGCGCAAGCTCGCTGAAGCGTTTCGCTCCTATGGCGTAGAACTGCGTCACGCCGAAGCGACCCGCGTGCTCGCCACCGTGCTAGGCGAAAACGAACACACGCTGGCCGCCAAACTGGATCAAACACGCACTTCCCCTGGAAATGCGTTCATGCGAGAGGGACGCGGCTTGGAACAGGCGAGATTGCTCCAAGCGCTCGTCAAGGCCAGACTCGAACTTGCGGTGCAAGTCCCTGCGTTGGGCGGGGTGCGTACATGTGTCGCCACCGCTGAGCAGGCATTGCGCCTGCTGGAAGACAAAGACGCGGTCTATGGGGAACTGGTGGGCCTGAGTAAGCCCGACTACATCGAGTGGCAGTCCAGCAACGGTAGTGTTTATTGCTGCGCCCGCACGAAGGTCGGGAAACAATGCCGCAACCCGGTCAGTGGAGGAACGTGGCTGGAGCCCCCTGCGTGGAAAGCCTTGCATGATGCTAAGGGCTACTGCGCCATACACGGCGGCTAACCTTCGAGCCGTCGCAGCGCCTCCATGCTGCGGTAGCCCACACGGGCTACCGCAAGTCTGCTATTACGAATGCGCAGCCGCAGGTTTCCCGCCTGAACCTGCGGGTTGCCACAGCGCCAGCGTCGTCGCATCCCGATGATCCACACTCAGTATCAAGGTATTCAAGGGGACAAATTGCTGCTTACCCTCGGCGTCGTGGGAGAGATTGACAAAACGGATGTCGCGCCCGGCGATCAGGAATAGGCCTGCTTGTCGCATATCGTTCAGGATGTCATCGAGCGATTGCACCAATGCGATCTCCGAGCGGCCCGTGTTTCCCCCTTCCATGTCGGCACGCATGGCCAGGATTTCCAGAAGGTCGATGCAGTTCTGCAATTGAACCCGAACGTCTGGGAGCAGTGCCGGTGACACAGAGTCGCCTATCACCGAACCGTAGCTCTGCGCCCCCGTCGCCATGCGCAGCAGCCGCTCTCCGTTTTCCACCTCGAAAGCCAGCGTCTCTTGCGTTTCCTTCAATAAGCCCGCCGGCGTCAAGGCCAGAGCAGCAGCCATCTTCAACACTAGTTCCGCATCCGCCATTTCGTAGTCCCGCAGACGGAAGATGTCGCGGTACGACACGCCAACGGTGCGCGCCAGTTCCGCTATCGACATCTCGCGTTGCTGTAGCTGCGTGTTTAGTTTTTCGTAATCGACCTTCACCACCCAGTCCTTGGCATCGCTGCCTTGGGCGATCGACTGAAAAGCACTGGTGACGGAACCTGGCAAGGCATGGCGCCAACGCAAGAAGCGTCGCAACTCCTGCCTTGCCTCTTCCAGCGTATAAACGTCCGCCTGGCTATCCGCACCGGCGCTGTCTATCCATACCCGCTCCACATCGAAGCTGTCATTAGCACCCACAAACCGCGGCGCGCCATGTACCTGTTCGACAGAGGTGCAGGCAATCGAATCGAGCATCAGGAACAACTCGCGTTCATCGGTAATGATGCGCTGCAGCGACCCCGTCAAACTCGTCAATTTCCACACCGCATAGTTGCAAGGGCCAAGTCGTTCCGATAGGGCACCGTGTATGACCAGCGTCCCCGGTCGCGCCTGCTCGATGTTGTCCACAATCCGCGCCAAGGCCCGCCGCAGTTGGGTTTCGTCGAATGACGTGGCGACGATCCATCCTGGCGTTCCGGCGTGGTGCTTGGTCATCGCCACGATGGCTATGGAGAACCAAGGTCCATTGGCCTGGCTGACTTCCAGAAGAACGGATTGAGGAGTGCGCTTGAGTGCGCAGAACGCGGGTTCCGCGCGCGTTGGGATGAGATCGATGGCCTTGCGAAGCATCGCCGAAGCGGCATCGGCAACGGAGTCCAGCAACTCACCGCCCTGGACCACACCTTCAATCGTAGTCTGGAGAAGATAGACACAATCAGTGTGCTGGATGGAGGCGACTTTAGCGCGCATCCAACTGGCATAGCCTTCGAGCTTAGCCACCAGCTCCAAGACATGCGTGTGCTTCAGTTCGATATGGGCGGTCGCCAAGGCGTCCTTGAGGCTCCGGGCTCGGCGCTTCATGTTGGTCGTGCGCTGCAAATCAGCGGCGTCGAGAATGCGCGCAGCCGTTCCGAGATCAAGCGTGACGACCCGATCGGCAAGGTAACGAACGAGGATGGTTGCGGAGGACTCCGCGGATGAAGAGAATGGACGTGCCATAGTGGCCAACTCCGATGGTTAAGCTCACGTCAGGCTGGTTGATGGTGCCGCGCGTTACCGGATCGCCTGATGTGGGCAAACACGGGGTTGGTCATGCTATGGCCGGGTGGCCTACGCCGGATTTGCCGTACCGCCGTGGCGGCTACGCGACTGACAGGCTCCGGGGTGCCTTGCTAATTATCTAAGCACATCCCTCCAAAGAAATCAAGATTGTAAGGACACGCCAATCAGTTGATGACTGGTGCCACTGGCGCGTGAGTCCGAAGTCCACCTATGTTTTGCTAGGTTAACCCTAGTGCACAATGTGGCATCTCGCATTCTTGGAGGAGGCATCGTGTCGCAAACTGCCGAAGATTTTCGCCCCAAGGTTTTCATTTCCTATTCGTGGACCAGTCTCGACCACCAGCGGTGGGTGCTTGACGTAGCCAAGCGTTTGACTGAGGCGAACGTGCATGCGCTCTTGGATATCTGGGACCTGCAGCCTGGCGCTGACTCTATCCACTTCATGGAGCGCATGGTTAACGATCCGAGTGTCCAAAAAGTCTTGATTCTTGCCGATGAAAAGTATGTCGCCAAAGCAAATGACCGTGAAGGTGGCGTTGGCACGGAAACGCAGATCATCTCGCCTGAGCTGTACAGCCAAACGGACGCAGGAAAGTTTGTTCTTGTTGTCTGCGAGCGAGATGAAAAGGGAAGGCCGTATTTACCAACGTACTACAAGTCCAAAATCTACATCGATCTGAGCGATGAGGGCCGCTACGCCGAAGAATTCGAAAAGCTATTGCGGTGGATATACGACAAGCCGGCGGAGGTGAGGCCTGCCTTCGGCGCAACTCCTTCTTTCCTTCAGGAGAATTCGGCGACGGACCTGGGCACGGCGATGTACGCCCGACGAGCTATGGAGGCGATGCGCTCTGGTAAGCCACAAGCCTTAGGCTCATTCATCGAGTACTTAGACGTGCTGGCGCGGCACCTTGAACGACTGCGTATCACTAGAGAGTCTGGCAAAGAGTTCGACGAACAGGTGGTCGAGTCCTTTGTGTCGTTCAAGCCATTTCGAGACGAGTTCTTGGAGGTGTTAAGGGTCGTTATGACGCATTCGCAGGATCTCGAAATGGGTAGGGTTCTTCATCGCTTTTTTGAGCAGATTTACAACTACAACGAACGGCCGTACGACTACATAGGGTCCTACCGATCTACCGACTTTGACAACTTTCGACTTGTGTGTCGCGAACTATTCCTGCTGACGAACTCGCTTGCGCTCAAGCTTCAACGCCTAGATGTTGTGCATACGCTACTCGAGCAGGACTACTACATCACGGTCGCAGACGGAAGGCAGACCATGTATTCGTTTGGGGTGATGGCGAGGGAAGTAGAGTCGATGGACCACAGGAGGCGTCGTCTGTCCTCTGATCGAGCAAATCTAATTGCTGACATGCTACTAAATAGGGCAAATGGCTCTTTTGTCACCCGAGATGACGTTCTACAGGCAGACTTCGTTTTACATCTTCGCTCCCGCCTAACCGGGCAGCGTCATTGGCATCCGGCTACACACGTATTTGCAGGTGGAATACACCGAGCCTTTGAGGTCTTTGCGCGTTCCTCGTCGCGGGCTTTTTTTGCGAAGCTCGCGCCAATACTTGGTGTCGACGACGTAGAGAGGCTTAAGGTTTTTGTGGAACAAATGGGGCAGTACGGCCAGGGTTTCAACTCAGGAGATGCCAAGTTACTGACTGGCTTCGATGAGCTTTGCACTCGAGCATAGAGAGACGAAAATGTAGTGAGTCGACTGGCTAGTTCGCGTTCCGGCACGGACATTCAAGGGCCGTTTATCATGGGCCGGCATCCACAAGTTTCATCCAAAGCACAACAAAAGCGCCGAGCGCGATTGCGAGCGGCGCTGAATGCATCGGTCAGCTCAGTCCGAAGCCGGTTCGATCATCGCTTGCAACTGGTCAAGCACACCCGGCTCGACGAAGACGCAAGGCTGATCGGCCGCAATGGGAACGTTGAACACCTTGCCAAACGCTTCGCGCTTCAGGTGAGCCAGCCGTCCCGTCCGATAGGCCTGTTCGGGTTTCAGGTTCCCGGATGCAGACGGCGAACCGCTACGCTGCGGATCGCATTCGACCACGGCGACGAAACCGTCGTTGAACAACCGCTGGTGTTCGGGGCACAGGTCCCAACCTGTCGTCGTATAGCGCTTCATGCTCGCGCGCAGGCGCTTGTCGAGCAGCAGGTTGCCCGTATCGAACGTGGTGCCGCATACCAGGCATACACGCTGTTCCAGCGAAACATGGGACTTGTCGTTCATGACCTTCTCCGGTTGCTTGGGCGGAATTGCCCGAGACCGAAGACGCACGGCGCAGCGCAGCAGTCAGGGGGAGAAGACGGCCGCCAGGCCGCAAGCGCGCAAGGCGCGTGCAGCCCTTGACGCGCGAGCACGCCGTGGCACGATGGGAAAACAGCAAGGCCGCTTACTCTCCAACAGCAGATGACCCCGGGGTCGGCACGCCAACGCGCCCGTGTCAGCGATGCGCAAGGCGGGCATGGCCCGTCCCGTCAGGGATGAGCGGATAGCGAACCTGGAGAACCGCGGCCCGGCCTGGCCGGGAGACACCCTGGCTACAATCCTCCCCATGCCCAGACCGTCAGAGAAGACGCTGCTGCGGCGTCGAATAAAAGGACAATCAATCGATGGCCACACGCTACGGCCGCCGTCGACGCGACGGCACCTATGAATATCACGACAGCGATGCCTCGCTGCAGGCGGCTAAACGACAAGAGGGCCGAGAAGCGCGGGCTGGTTTCTTCGGCTTTGTCGGCCTGGTGATCGGCGGCTGGCTGGCCTACCTGGGGCTGCAGTACATCGGCGCGGCCGATTGGCCGAAGTGGACGCGATTCGTCGGCGTGCTGGTGGGAGCCGGAGTCTGCGCCACGCTCTTTTTCAAGCTGGCCGAAGTTGTCTGGAAGCTCTTTGTCGCGCTGCTGGCCATCGTCTTGCTGCTGGCAATCGGCGTATTTCTCTGGAAATCCGTCTAGTACACAGCGGTTCCTACGCCGCACTAAGATCCAACGCGCCCTGTCCGGTTGAGCGCCTGACCCGAGCTGCGCACCATCAAAGCCATGCCGATACGCATGGAGACGGACATGGTGGTAACGAGACAGGACAGTGCCGCAACCAGCTTTCAGCCGGCCTTCTACCGCATGCGCGACATCATACGCATCACGTCGCTGAGCCGCCCAACCTTGTACCGCCGTATTGCGGCGCGCCGATTTCCGGCGCCCGTCAAACTCGGCGGGCGAGCCAGCGGCTGGCCCGCGGAATCGATCCAGGCGTGGATTGCCGATCCGGCAGGCTACGTAGCCACCGAGCCGCCCGCGCTGCCAGAACCCTAGTTGGCTGACAAAACACGACTTATACTGTATATTTAACCAGTATTTGATCAATAACCGTCTTTCCGCCACAAGGGGATAAACTGGCGGCGGAAAGGGAGATTGTCATGAACCCGTGGCCCGAGTTCCTAGCGAACAAACCCGTCGATACTCGTATCGAAATGGGTGCCTACGAGTATCTGTGGCAGCAGCCCAACTCCAACACAAAGCGGCTGGCCGAACTGTTCGAGTTCCACCCCGGCAGCCTGCCGTCCGACCTGGTGGACGAGGACGCTGCCCAGCGGGCCGCCGAGGAAGTCGTCGGGCACCTCGCCAAGCGGGGCATCAAACGTTTCGGCGTGCGCATCAACGGCATGCACGACTACCCGGCCCGGCTGCGCGACGCCACCGAGCCGGTGGAAATGCTGTACTTCCTCGGTTCCTGGGAACTGGCCGAGTCACCGCGACGTGTGGCCGTGGTCGGCACCCGCCAAGTCAGCAGCGAAGGCGCGGCACGCACGCGCAAGCTTGTGCGCGCCCTGGTCGAACACGACTTCACCATCGTGTCGGGTCTGGCACAAGGCGTCGATACGATCGCCCATCAGACTGCCATTGACTGCGGCGGACGCACCATCGCCGTCATCGGCACCCCCATCTCCGAGGTCTACCCGAAGGAAAACGCCGAGCTGCAGCGGCGCATCGCCAGCGGCTACCTGCTGGTCAGCCAAGTGCCCGTGCTGCGCTACAAGGCTCAAGGCGCGAACGTGAATCGCTTCTTCTTCCCTGAGCGCAACAAGACGATGTCGGCGCTCTCCGAGGCCACCATCATCATCGAGGCCGGCGAAACATCGGGCACGCTGACGCAGGCGCGCGCCGCGCTCGCCCAGGGCCGCAAGCTATTCATCCTGGAAAGCAACTTCCGGAATCCCGCAATCAGCTGGCCGGCGAAGTTCGAAAAGCAAGGCGCCATCCGAGTGCGGGAGGTCGAAGACATCCTGCGCGAATTCGAGGACGTGCCGCACGCCCACGCATGAACATGCCGCCCCGCCTGACGGTGGTGGGCGAGCAGGAGCGGCCGGACCACTGGTATCTCCCCGCTGATGCCCAGTGCTTCTTCTGGGGCGAGTACACGCCCTACGAACACACTCAGGGCAAGCGGTGGAATTTCTCGGCCACCAACCAGCTCATCGCCAACTTCAAGAAAGGCGTGGACCGGCGCGACCGGCCCGACTGGCACTACAAGCAGCAAGCGATCTGTCAGGTTGCCACGGCGTTTTCCCGGTTCTGGAAGTGGGCCGACACACACCAGAATCATCGCCTGGCCCTGATACCCATTCCCCCTTCGAAGCCACGCCACAACCCGCTATATGACACCCGCATGGTGGACATGCTCAATCAGCTCGCCCAACTGGTAGATCTACCGCTCGACATTCGCGACTGCTTGAGCTTCAGCGGGGCAAATGCTGCGAGCCACGAAACCGCCGAACGTCCATCACCCGATGAACTCCAAGCCGACCTTAGCTTCGACGAGGCCGCAGGACGGCGAGTGCAGCCCCCCACTGTGGTTTTCCTGTTCGACGACATGCTGACCACGGGCGCGCACTATGTGGCAGCAGCCCGCAAACTGACCGACGCCTATCCCGGCACTCAGATCATCGGCAACTTCGTCGCTCGGCGACTGATTCCCGATCCGTTTGATGATTCCCGTATCGGTTCATGAAAAGAAGTGTTCGTAACACGATCAAGGTGATTATGATAGTCCATACACGGACCCGCCAGACAAGTAACATGCCAGCCCCAGGTTTCGCCATGCCCGCGGGGAAGACACCGGCGTAAGATTCGGCATCAGCTAACTCTTTGCCGAACGGGAACGTTTAAGGGCAAACCAAATGTTGCCTACTTGTAAGCGATAATGGCAATCATAGGTTGCCCAGTCCACACCAACGCCCGCGCTTTGGCGTTCGACGCGATTTTTAAGAGATAGGCAATAGTAATGCGCATAATGGTGATGAAGAGGCGAGCTAGCAGAATGGCCGCTGGAGTTCAGCCTCTGAAGGGACGCATATGACTTCCATTCGGATTCAGGAGAGAACGTCTATCGACGAAGTCCTTGCTTGGCGAGTAGCTCAGTGCACCGTGATCTCTGTAGGCAGAAGAAGCGGCTTCGAACCGGGTGCGCAAGGATTGGCTTTAGCCGCGCTCGCGTCGATGCGGCCAGGCCGAAACGCGCCCTGTCTTGAATGCGATTTTGATGAACCTAAAACTCTTGACGATCTCGAGTCGACTTTTTTTGGGAACGCCGTTGGCTTTGCGTTACCTCGTTTAATATCCAACCTTCAATTTCAGAAGGTTCCGGCTTCGCGTGAATTCAAGCGACTACTGGGTGAACTCTACAAGGACAGACGCGGGATTCTGGGATCAGGCCGTAGCAAGACAATTGTGTGTGCTGATCCAGTCTTTCCCATCCCTCCTTGTCTCGCGCTGCAAGGGACTCCCACCACTACCTTCCCAACGCCGTCGGCGTTTTCGAGTCTCATTAATGCCGAAGTGGAAAAGATGGGATTTCGCCACATGCTAGCCTCGACGGGTGAGTCGGATGTTATCTCGTTTGTTTATGAGTCACTTCGCAACAGTTGGGAGCACGGTATTTCGCTAGATCCGCCACGGCGCGCCCGCAGTACACGGGCGTTAATCATTGAAAAGATCGTTTTGCAAAAAACAGACCTAGCGTCACGGCAGCTATCACCTGAGCTCAAGGATTATTTAGCCCGCATTGTCGAAGCAAACCATGACGATCTTGGGCTCGGTGTTATATGCTTTTCGGTCGCGGATCAAGGGGATGGCATTCAGGCAACACTTCCAGCCAAAACTGATTACCCGAATGAGACCCGTGCCGAGCGTTTGGCGAGGGCCTTTGTTCCCGGGGAGAGCCGTAAACCGGCTGGCGTAGTCAAGCGCGGGCTCGGGTTGGCGAATATTATTTCAGCAGCGCATAGTCTTCAGGCGTTGCTACGCATCAGTTCGGGGGATCTCGTCGCGTCGCAGGACTTCTCGTACGGCGAGGATAAGTATCCCCAACTTAAACTCGACTCGATCCGCCAACTTCCCGATATGGCACCGCGCGGTACATGTATATCGATTTTTATACCGGAATTCGCTTTTGATCTGGATCAGCATAGTCTCTTTCCCCGTTGATGACATAAAAAATCATGATTCTCGCTTTCAGCGACATCATCGCCGAGACGTCCGCAGACTTTGATCATGCCGTAGCGCAAATTGAAAGTACAAACTTGCGCCAGGCGGAAGGTATCGTGCTCCGAGCTCATGCGTCGTTATGGCGTCGCATTAAGAAAAATGATTTCAACGTCGAATTGCTTAAACCAGATCTGGATGCTGTCGGGCGCCGAGCACCTGGATTGGATATTTATTTACTTCCCGATGCACATAGCCTCGCTGAGCACTGGGTTGTCGGATCAGGGGCACAGCCGCCTATCCGACTTATTGACGGTGCGAGCGGGGCGATATCATTGGCAATGGTCAATGCCGAATGCCGAAACGATATCCGCATTGCCGAGTTAAGAGAACTATTCGAGTCTTTTCAAGGGCGTTGCGTTATCTGTGCAAGTGAAAACCATCATTTTGCATTACCGTCTGGCGCGCATTCTACTCAGTTTGTTCGGCTTGGCGATGCGTTTGCCAGCATTGACGTCATAGATCGGATTGCATACTGGGTTGCGATGGAAATCCAGTCGAAGCCTGAGATTCTTGAGCGGAACGGGCGTCATACCATATTTGTTGATCATCCCAGCATGCTCGTTCTGGCGGCACGAATCCAGCGATTGGTAGACGTACCTATAAACATAGTGGCATTTCCCACCTATCCGTCGGATATCCAATCACGAAACGCCTCGTTTGAAATGCTGCGAAAACAAGCAGCTGATTGTGCATCTGTGCTCGTCGTAATAGGAGTTGCATCAACTGGGCGCTTAGCTAACTTTATTCAGCGATGGGCTGAAACAGAATATCCCCATGCGTTAAGCGTCATCGTCCTCTATGCACTGCAAGAGCTTCAGGCCACATCCGTGCTCTGCAGGCTTGACTTAAAGGGCTACAGGCACTTTAGCAATGAGGATGGCTGTGAACTATGCGCCGCACATAGCTCCGCTGTACAGATCCATACGTCGAGCTATCTCGTCGGCCTCCAACCAGGTGAAGCAGTTCCTCTCATACCGAGACACTTTCATAGTCAGCGGGATTTTTTGCAGCGGTGGGGGGAAGTTCCAGGGGTACTTCGCGTCCATTACGACGATCCAAACGAAGCAACTGGCCGGCATCACGCTTTCTACATTGATGTAAGTTCCTTACTGGATGCCCCCGGATTTCAGGGGGAGCTTATCGCGGCCATTGGCCGCTTCGACCCCGAACCAGAGGTGATTGTCATTCCCGATCACCCGACAGCTCGCAAGCTTGGCGATATCCTGCATGGATTTCTTGCAAAGCCGCTAGTAGTCCTCGACGAAAAACTTATTGCGAGAGGAGAAGGTCCGATTGACGAGAACCTTCGATTAGCGCAGTGTGCTTTGATTATTGATGACATCTTCATTACAGGCTCAAGGCTCGAAAGCATAAATCGATTCCTGCGGGAACGATATGCCGAAAGGTGTCCCAGCCTAGCAACCATTCACTACTGGACCGTGTTGGCGACGCCTTCATCTTCAGCCAATTATGAGCGTGTCGTGAGAGGGATAACGCAAAATCATGGCTGGTCCTCAACTGTGTCGCATCTGCAAGAAATTCCTTTACCCGACTGGCATCGCACCGGCGATTGCCCATGGTGTATGGAGAGGAATGTTCTATCTGGTTTAGCTCAATCTGCGGTGGAATTCGACGGAAAGATCGCTGATCGACTTGCGTCGTTGTCAGCAACGGATCAGGGGATAGTTTCGGCTCCATTCGTAGATAGTGGCGCTGCTATCCCGCTGCTTGGCGCACAGTCGGTAGCGCTCGCGCCGGGTTCTAGCGCCATGCAAGTTTTATTCGCCTGCGCAAGCGCTACTCAGCAACTACGAAATGCTCCTGAAAATGCTCTAAATGCTGATCTGTTTCCTACACCGAGATATATAGCCAGACGTGTCTTTGAAACTAATTACACCGAGCGACTGATATGGCTGGCGCTTCTCAGGTCTTTGAAGGGCAAGGAATTAGATCCGGCGCTTAAGGCCTTTCTTGCAGCCACCGCGTTAAATTCGCAAGATGCACAACGTGGGATCGTCTTAGGTGAGCTTGCCGTCGCTTGGCTTACAGGAAAACTTGGATCTATACCCGTTTCGGAACCCTGTCGTGATTTTTTTTCCAGTGTCGGTATTTCATGGGAGGCGCTGTACGCGAAAGCGTTCGTTGATCGTTACCCGCAATAGGAATGGACGGCGAATCAGGGTCAGGCCATAGATGAGGCAGGCAGCTATTATTTCTGTGCACGGCGCTAGGTAGCCGTCATAGCGACGCTAAGCACAAAAGGACCATGCGCGGGCTTCCATGCTGTTTGCAGTTTAAGACTTGTCTATGCCATTGGTTACTCTTGTTTGACGAGTCATAGGCGCCGCAACAGCGGCGATGCGAAAGAAACGCCGATCCTCCTGCGTCAATGGGTCGCCATAAAAGAGCTTTTCCACCAAGTCAAGCAGGTCAGATGCTACGCCATGCTCGATACCTGCGTCTTGCATACGGCGAATGTCGTTGGCATCTTCATCTTCTATCCGGGTCGCACTACGTGGCACAGGAACATCGGCTACTGCTTCACGGATACCTTCCTGAACATCGACTAAGAATTGGGCGGCCTCTTCATCAAGCACAGTATTACGAACAGCCAACTCCATCAAAACGGCTAAGGTGCCCCGAAACCAGTCGATCTCCGTGCCTACAAGAGGTATCGCATGGACATGCGCGATGTAGCGCACTGCGTGAGCAATGACCATATCAGTCTCACGCTGTTTCCTAACGAAGTCCTGGTGCTCCTCTGCAACGACTAAGTATTTTCCAGCTAACGTTTCCACGACATCATTGGAGGCAGTCCCATTGCGCCATAGAACTTGGCGGGCAACAGCCTTACAAGCACTAAACAACTCTGTTTCTAACGGTGCGGTCATGGTGCGAAACCTATGGTCGAAGAGGGGCCAATACTGTTGATGTGAAGCACCAAGTCTAGCCGAGGCGGTCGACAAAAATCGGAGTGTTGCGACAAACGACAAAGCTAAAGTTCGCTGACGAATAGTCGTCGCAAACATGTCCCTAAATCTGACCCTATAGATCACTTAGCCAAAAAAACTTCAATTGAATCAATAAGATAGATCATTGACAAATACTAGCGGTAATAGCAGCCTATCCATCGATTGGACCGCAGCGCGTGGAAGGACAGCGTATCGACCGACCGCCAGGCATCCAGTCCCATGAGCGCGGTCGCCCCCCGGCGCCGCAGCTCGTGCCTCAGCCAGGGGCACCGCCATTCCGTTGGCAACAGGCTGCGGCGATCGTGATCGCGCGGCGCGAGGAAGCCGTAGTGCGCATTGGCCTCCTCCACCATGTCCTTGAGCCGGCCCCGGGACGCGCCGCCATGCCGGACCACGAACCCCGGAAGCGTATCGGCCAGCAGGGCCGTGTCCAGATGCGCCGCGTCATCGTCATAGTGGGCGGCCAGCACGGCCTGCATCGAGTGCAGACGGGTATCGGCCAGCGATTGCTGCACGGCCGCCTGTGCCCGCACCAGGACGTCATGCACGACACGATCGTGTTCGGCGAAGGCCCGCGCCAGCGCGCCATCCCCCCAGCCTGCGGCGCCACCCGCTCCGGCCGCGCCCGCGGCGCCGCGGTAGGCCTGGCCATGCGCGGCGCCGAACAAACCGCCAATGAGGCTGGCGGGCGGATTGGAAGACGCCAGCCGGCGGGCCTGCGTATCGCCGAACCGGGCCCACGAGGCCAGCGTGATGGCATGCGCCATGCCCACCTGGTGGGCCACCAGTGCGCGATTGGCATAGGCAAGGAAATTCAGGCTCCGCGCCTGGACCAGCGCGCCGCTATAGGCCGCCGCGTCCAGCGCGCGGGCTAACCGGGCCTTTTCGCGCAGCAGTTGCCCGCCGTCGAACAACTGCACCAACCCTGCCGCCACGGCGGCGAGCAGCGCCACCGCCAGCACCAGCGCCTGTCCGGCCTGCGAGCGATCCGCGGTGCGCATCTAGTTCGCGCCCGCCTGGGCGGAATTGCCGGTAAAGGACTTGAGCGAACGGGCGGAGGTCTGGGACCGGGCGCCCTTGGCCGCGGTCTGCGCCGCGCGCGATTCGGCCGAACCGTCCTCGCCCGCGAGTTCGCGCGCCATCGCGGCCGTCTGGGAACGGACCACCTGGCCGAACAACTGGTAGACGGCAATCGCGGCCACCGCCACGAGCGCGACGATGACGATGTACTCGACTATGGCCTGACCGCGCTGCAGGCGCCGCCGGGTGACACAAAGGGGAAAAGACATGGGCGGGACTCCACCCCCGCGCGCCGGGCGCCGTGCCCGGCCGTCCGCGAGGGTGCCGCCAGTTTCCGGGGGAGGCCTCGCACCGGCAATGCGAGGATCCCGCGACGGACAGGAAGGTCATCCCCGTCCGCCGGCACCCGGAACCGCTACAGATTGAGCTTGGAGATCTTGGTGCCTTCCACCGTCAGGCCGGCCATCAGGCCCGCGTTGGTCAGCGCGAAGGCCACGACCGGCGCCCGGGCGGTATTGGTGTCGATGCCGGCGTTGACGCCCGCCTTGACCACCGCCACCGATCCGTCCACGCCGGCGGTCCAGCCGTTGCTGGACTTGAAGCGGTCGAGTTCGGCCTGGTTCATGAACATGAACACCAGCGCCTTGGACTGCGCGCCGGCCTGGAAGCCGAACGAGCCGCTGGCCGTGCTGTAGTAGCCGGTGGTGCGTCCGCTCTCGCGCAGCGCGCCTTCGCCGTACTCGCCGCCGACGATGAAGCCGGCGTTGATCACGCTGGGGAAGACCAGGATGCCGCGGGCCTTGTTGCCCAGTTCACGCGAGCCGTTGACCGTGGAATACAGCCGGTTCAGCGTTTCGTTGACTCCGGAATCGATCCGGCTGCGCTTGGCGGCTGGCGAGCTGTCGCCGCTCTTGTTGGGGTCGGTCGTGGTGCAACCCGCGGCGACCAGCAGGCCAGCGGTGGCGGTGGCGTAGAGGAACTGACGACGTTTCATGCTCTCTCTCCTTGAGTGGGCTTGCCGGCAGGCAGCTTCCGAGGAAGGGTCGTGGCCCGCCGCGGCAAGCACAGCCATTCTGCCGGATATACGTCAAAACCGCGAATGCAAACGTAAACCGGTTGTTGCATCCGGCCGTCGCCCCGGGGCGTTTCCCCGGGAAGGACAGAAAACCGCCAAGTATGCGAAGATCCGGGCGTAACGATCAAACAGGACGTCCGCCCTCCCAGGCGAGCCCCGCCCATGTCCGGATTCGACGTTCAAGACCTGGAGTTCCCCGCCTTCGACGGCCAGGCGCTGCCGGGGCGCCTGTACCGGCCCCGCTGCCACGCCCCCGTCCCCCTGCTGGTCGATGTGCACGGCGGCGCCTGGATCCGGGGCAACCGCCTGAACAACGCCTCCATGCACGAAGCGCTGGCCGACGAGGGCATCGCCACCTTCGCGCTGGATTTCCGCATGCCGCCGCAGGCCGGAGCCGAAACCACCTTCGCCGACGTCCACGCCGGCCTGGCCTGGGCCCGCCGGCACGCGGGCGAACTGGGCAGCCGCCCGGGGTGGGTGGGCGGCCTGGGCACGTCCAGTGGCGGCCACCTGCTGATGCTGAACGCGCTGCGGGGGGGCGCCCCCGGCGCGGCGCCGGATCCCGCACCGCTGGTCCGCTACGCGGTGGCCTGCTGGCCCATCCTGGATCCTCTGGCGCGCTACCGGATGGCCCACGAACGCCGCCTGGCCCCTTTGCTGGACGCGCACCATGCCTTCTGGCAGGACGAAGCCGCCATGGAACGGGACAACCCCCAGCTCATCATGGAACGCGGCGATGCCCGCCACCTGCCGCCCGTGCTGCTGATACAGGGCACGGCCGACGCCAACGTCGATCACTTCCGCGCCGACGCCTTCGGCGAACAGTACCGGCGGGCCGGCGGCGCGATCGACGTCCTGAAATACGACGACGAACCCCACATGTTCATCACCGTCGAACCAGACTCCCCCGCTTCGCTGCACGCCATGGACCGCATCCGGCACTTCGTGCGCAACCAGTGCCGCGCCGCGGGCTGAACGCCGCGGCGGGAATGTAAACCATCCTCAAAACGTACAAAATGTTGCGTTTCCCGGTCACATGGAAGGGCTAACATCAGCCAGGCTAAAGCGTCGTGAATACATAACGACCGGCGCCCTTGCCCAGTCCATCCCAGGAGGTCAACATGAAAACCAACACTCTCTCCAAAATTGCCCTGGTCGCGGCGCTCGGCGTCTTCGTCGCCGGCTGCGCCAACCAGCAGCAGACCAACACGGCCATCGGCGCCGGCGGCGGCGCCGCCCTGGGAGCCGGGCTGGGGGCGCTGCTGGGCAACTCCAAGGGCGCGGCCATCGGCGCCGGCCTGGGTGCCGTGGCGGGCGGGCTGGTCGGCTACAACTGGAAGACCGTCAAGCAGGACGTCGAGAAGTCCGGTTCCAAGGACCTGGGCATCGACATGACCGAGCAGAACGACGGTTCGCTGAAGGTCAACGTGCCCAGCAGCGTCTCGTTCGACACCGGCAGCTACGCGCTCAAGCCGGCCCTGCTGCCCGTGCTGGACAGCGTTGCCAAGACCCTGAACGAGCATCCCGAGCTACGCGCCAAGGCCGTCGGCCATACCGACAACACCGGCCAGATGTCGCTCAACCAGACCCTGTCGCAGAACCGCGCGCAGGCAGTGGCCAACTACCTGACGAACAAGGGCGTCTCGCCCGCGCGCCTGACCACCGAAGGCCGCGGCCCCAACGACCCGATCGCCAGCAACGACACGGTGGAAGGCCGCGCCGCCAACCGCCGCACCGAAATCTACCTGTACGCCACCAAGAACTGACCGGCGATCGCGCCGCCCCCATGCGGGGCGGCGGCGTTCTTGGGTAAAGTAACGGCTTGCTCCCGGCAGCAGCCGGCCCCCAGGAACGTCCATCGCCATGTCCAGCCCCGCCCCCCTTCCTTCGTCCACGCTCGTCGTCCGCGACGCCTGTGACGCCGACCTGGCCGCCATCCAGGCCATCTACGCCTTCCATGTCCTGAACGGCGTCGCCAGTTTCGAGGAAGTCCCGCCCACGGTGGAAGACATGCGCGTCCGCCGCGCCGCCGTGCTCGGGCAAGGCCTGCCCTACCTGGTGGCCGAACAGGACGGCGTGATCGTCGGCTACAGCTATGCCGGCAGCTACCGCCCGCGTCCGGCCTACCGCCACACCATAGAGAACTCCGTCTACGTCGCCGACGGCACGGGCGGGCGCGGCATAGGCATCGCCCTGATGCGGGAACTGATCGCGCGCTGCCAGAACGGGCCGTGGCGCCAGATGGTGGCCGTCATCGGCAACAGCGGCAACGCCGCCTCCATCGCCCTGCACCGCAAGGTCGGGTTCGAACACGCCGGCGTGCTGCGCAGCGTCGGCTTCAAGCACGGCCGCTGGGTCGATACCGTCATGATGCAGTTGCCGCTGGGCCCGGGCGATCTCACCCTGCCCGGCAGTCCATGACGCCATGGGCCGGCTCGGGCTCCCCATGGCGGCGTCCTGATATTTTCCACGAGACTCCACCGTGAACACCGACAGTCGACGCCACCGCAGCGACCAGCTACGCATCAAGCACCTGCGCCTGCTGGAGCTGGTGGCCGAGCACCATTCGCTGGCCGCGGCGGCGCAGGCCCTGCACCTGAGCCAGCCCACCGTGACGAGCATGGTGCAGGCGCTGGAGGAAGTCTTCGGCACCACGCTGATCGAGCGCAGCGCGCGCGGGGGCAGCCTGACCGACGCCGGCAATCTGGCGCTGCGGCAACTCCGCGTCGCGCTGGCATCGTTCGACACGGCGCTGGAAAGCGTGGTCCGGGGCAGCACGCCGCTGGTGCGCGTGGGCGTGCTGCCGCTGCTCGACGCCTGGCTGCTGCCGCAGGCCATGGCGCGGATGGAAGCCACCGGCACCCTGCCCCGCATCGCCATCACGCACGGCGGCATCAACGTGCTGTACGGCGGCCTGGACCGCAGCGAGATCGATTGCGCGATCTGCCATCTGGACGAGCTGCCCGTGCAGGGCGGCCACCTGACCGACCTGCACATCGAACCCCTGCACGAGGAAAGCCGGCTGTTCGCCTGCGCGACGGACCATCCGCTCGCGCAACATGCCTCGCTGCGGCTGGGCGACCTGGCGAACGAGGAATGGATCGTCCCGCCCAAGGCCTCCCAGGCCCGCCGGGTGCTGGAGCGCGTGTTCCTGGGAGCAGGCCTGATGCCGCCGGAACCCCGCGTCGAGTCCTTCCCGTACCACACGAACCTGGAAGTCGTGGCGGCCACCCGCATGCTGACTTTCGCGCCATCGTCACCGGTCCGCCATTATGCGGAGATGGGCCGCGTGCACATCCTGCCCATCGCCGACGACATCCCCATCAGCCGGCTGGCCTTCCTGGCTCGCCGGCCCGTGATGCAGTTGCCCGGGGTCGAACCGCTGCGGCAGGCCGTCGTCTGGGCCGCCCGGCAGATGGCCGCCGCGCGGGCGGCCTGACCCGGCTCAGGCCCAGGCGCGAAAGCCCAGTCCCGGCACCGTCGCACTGTCCTCGCCATCCTTGAGCACCACCGGCTCCAGCGCGCCGCTGGCGACGGCGTCGGCGGCGAACTCCGCCACCGACCGGACCTTGGACGCCGGCACGCCGGCCTGGGCCAGCCGCTGTTCGAGCCGCGCCGCCTCCCACCCCGCGATCCGTTCCCGCAGGCGCGACTTGAGCAGCACGGGATCCTTCGCCCGGAGGAAGGACACCTGTTCCCCCGGCTCGGCCGCCCCATCGAACAAGGCCGGATCGGCGGCCAGTTCGCCCAGCTCCAGCACCTCCAGCAGGCGGGCGAACTGCGCGGGCGTATTGGCGCCCAGCGCGATCCAGCCATCGCGGGTCCGGAAGAAATCGGCGGCGGGGCTGCCCGAATAGCCCTGGTTGCCGACCCGGCGCGGCGACACGCCCTTGGTCAGGGCCTCGACGGCATAGCTGTACATCAGTTGCATGGACGCCGCCGCCATGGACACGTCGAGCAGGATGCTGCGGCCGTCGCGGTTGCGCTGGTGCAGGGCACTGACGATGGCCAACGCGCCCAGCATGCCCGTGGCCGCATCCACCACCGGGAAGCCGGTCTTGATGGGGTCGTCGCCTTCGACGCCGCCCATCATCGCCATCCCCGTCATCGCCTGCACGACGTGGTCGTAGGCCGGCCGGTCGGCCCAGGGCCCGGTCCGGCCGAAGCCCGAGATCGAGCAATAGACGATGCGCGGATTGACCGCGCGGATGGCTTCATAGCCCAGCCCGTGCCGCTCCAGCGATCCGGGGCGGAAGTTGTCGACGAACACATCGGCGTCGCGCGCCATCGCCAGGATCTCGGCGCGTCCTTCTTCGGTGCGGAAGTCCAGCGCCACGCAGCGCTTGCCGCCATTGAGCGACAGGAAGGCCGACGGCCCCCGCTCGGACCGGCGCAGCACGTCGCCGCCGGCGGGTTTCTCGATCTTGGCGACGTCGGCGCCCATCTGGGCAAGGTAGAAGGTCGCCAGGGGGCCGGCGATGACGTGCGAGAAGTCCAGCACGCGCACGCCCGCCAGCGGCAGGAAAGCTTGATTCATAGGAGGGCCATGCGCCTAGAATTGAACGATCTTGGAAGCGCGCACGATGCGCGAGAACTTGGCGGTTTCCTTCGTGAGGAAGTCGGCGAAATCATCCGCCGTGGGCGACAGCTCGACCGGCGATCCGTTCTTGTCGAAGAACGCGTTCAGGTCGCCGCGCTTGAAGGTCTCGTGGATCGAGCGGTTCAACTTGGCCACGATGTCCGCGGGCATGCCCGTCGGCCCCCAGACTCCGTTCCACGATTCGATCACCGTGTCGTCGTTGCCCAGCGCCTCTTTCAGCGTCGGCACGCCGGGCAGAATGGGCAGGCGCTTGGCCGAGGTCACGCCCAGCACGCGCACGGCGCCCGACTCGACCTGCGGCAGCGCCGCCGTCACGACGGGAAAGCAGAACTGCGTCTGCCCGCCCAGCAGCGAGGGCACAAGGTCCACCGAGCCGCGATAGGGTACGTGGACCACGTCGATGCCGGTGGCCGTGGCCAGCGCGGCGCCCGCCAGATGCGAGCCCGTGCCCACGCCGCCCGAGGCGAAGTTCAGCTTGCCCGGGGACTGGCGGGCGGCCGCGAGGATGTCCTGGATCGACCGGTAAGGCGAGGTCCCCGCCACGGCCAGCACGAACGGGTTCATATTGATCAGCGACACGGGCGCCAGGTTCTTCAGCACGTCCACGCCCACGGCGGGATTGATCAGCTTGTTCGTGATCATGGGCGAGCCGCCGAACAGCAGCGTGTAGCCGTCCGCCTTGGCCTGCGAGACCGACACCGCGCCCAGCGTGCCGCCCGCGCCCACCTTGTTCTCGACGAACACGCTCTGCCCCACCTGGCTGCCCAGCGCCTCGGCGAATTTCCTGGCCAGCAGGTCGACGCCGCCGCCGGCGGCATAGGGCACCACGAGCCGGATCGGACGGTCGGGATAGGTATCGGCCGGGGCGGCCTGGCTTGCTGCCGGAACGAGGCAGCAAGCCAGGGCCGCGGCAAGAATGCGTGCGCGCATGGCGGGTCTCCTGTTATGGGTATGGGCATGGATGCCGGATGACCGCGATTGTGGCCGCGCTCGCCCCCCGCAACAATTCGAAAATCGGGAACCCGCCTTCGGCTTTTTCTATGGGCCGCGGCGCGCGGCGCTCAGCGCCGGGGAAACGGCTTGCTCAGAAAGCGCGAGCCGGCCATCCCGAAGCGCCACGGCACGTCCAGCGCCTTCGAGATGCCGATGCGCGAACCGATGGCGACCTCCGGCTCGCCCTCGCGCGCCACCAGTTCGAACGGCGGGCGATCGAGCCGCATGCCGTCGAAGCCGCGGTCGATGCCCAGGGCCTGTCCCACGCGCCCCGGCCCCGAGCACAGCAGCCTCGGATCGTCCACGCCGCGCCGCGCGCGCATGGCGTCCAGGCCATGGGTCGGTTCCAACGCGCGTATCAGCACCCCCGCACCGTGGCCGGATTCGCGGCAGACCAGGTTCAGGCACCAGTGGATGCCATACGACCGGTAGACATAGGCCCGGCCCGGTTCGCCGAACATCGAGGCGTTGCGCGGCGTCGGTCCCGAGAAGCTGTGCGAGGCGGGGTCCTCCCTGTCATAGGCCTCGGCTTCCACGATGCGTCCGCCCACGCCGTCCACCAGCAGGGTCACGCCGATCAGCAGCGGACCGACCTCGGCCGACGGCGCATGGAAATCGATGTGGGCAAGGTGAGGCATGGGGACATCCGTTCTCGCGGCGAGAACAGAGTGTATCCGCTGGGACGATTGCCGCCCGGTGCCGATGTCCCGATACTTTTGCCAACACCCGCGAGCCCCTCGGCACGAAGCGGGGCCCATCCTCCCTTGCTCGAAAGGAACCGCACTCATGGATAGACGCCAGGCCCTACAGACGATGGCCGGCGCGGCCGCTTGCGCGCTGCTGCCCGCGATGCCCGCCCACGCTCAGTCCTACCCCGCCCGCCCCGTGCGCTGGCTCGTGCCTTTCCCGCCCGGCGGCACCATGGACCAGGTCGTACGAGCCGTCGCCCAAGGCATGCAGGGCCGGTTCGGCCAGACGCTGGTCATCGAGAACAAGCCCGGCGCGGGCACGGTCATCGCCGTCGACCAGGTGGCGAAGTCCGCGCCCGACGGCTACACGCTGGTCACGGTGGCCAACAGCTTCACCATCAATCCCTCGCTTTACGCCAAGCTGCCCTACGACACCGAGCACGGCTTCACGCCGGTCGCCCTGCTGGGCGCCACCGCGAACATCCTGGTGGGCCGGCCCGGACTCGAGGCGAAGACGCTGCCGCAGTTGATCGCCTATGCCAAGCAGCACCCGGGCAAGCTGACCTATGCCTCGTTCGGCACGGGCACCTCCGCCCACCTGGCGGGCGAGATGCTCAAGCAGATGGCGGGCGTGGACATTCTGCACGTGCCCTACAAGGGCGGCGTGCCGGCGTTGACCGACATCCTGGGCGGACAGGTGGACCTGATGATCAACAACCTGCCCGACATGCTGCCCTACCTGGCCAACGGCAAGCTGCGCGGCTACGGCGTCACGTCCAAGACCCGCTCCGCGCTGGCGCCCGATCTGCCCACTCTCGCCGAACAGGGCTATCCGGATTTCGAGACCAACTCCTGGTACGGCGTGCTGGCCCCCGCCGGCACGCCGGCCGCGGTGGTCGCGTACCTGAACCAGGCGATCAATGGGTCGCTGGAGACCTCCGCCACGCGGACCACGCTGGGCGGCATGGGCTTTGACGTCGCCCCCGGCGCCCCGTCGCAACTGGGCGCGCTGATCGCGAAAGACCTGAAGCTCAACGCGAAACTGGTCCGCGACGCGAACATCAAGCTCGACTAGGCGCCGCCCTACAGCAGCCGGTTCCGCGCCGAGAAATCGATGGCCTGGCGGGCGATGGCCAGCATGCCGGGCACCACCGGCCGCGTATCGTCCCGCCGCCAGCGGAACGAATAAGGCAAGGGCCCCAGCGCGGGCGAACTCTTGAGCACGCGTATGCGGCCGCGCCTGGCCAGCTCGGCGGCCCAGGCGGCGGGCAGCATCCCCACGCCCACGCCTTCGCTGACCAAGCCGGCGATCGCGCCCCAGTTGTTGCAGATCAGGCGCTGGCGGACATCCAGTCCGCTGTCGTTCAGCCAGTCGTCCAGCAGCCGCGTGGTGCCGGCGCCCAGCGCCAGCGTGATCAGGGGATAGGCGTCCAGCAGGCGGTCGCTCATCGCATTCGCCCCGGGTTCGGAATCCGAGGCGATCACCCACGAGAAGCGGGCCTCGCCTATCCGTTCGGAACAGATGTCCGGCCGGGGCGAGCGGCCCGCGATGACGGCGCAATCGAGCTGGCCGCTTTCCAGCCCGTGCTCCAGCGTCGCGCCCACTTCCACCATGGGCTCGACCACCAGGTCGGGATGCTCGTGCCGGGCGAGCTTCAGCAGCCGGGGCAACCAGATCAGCGCCGTCAGTTCGCCCACGCCTATCCGGCAGCGGCCGGACAAGCCGGTGTCCACCGCCACGCAGCACCGCACGGCTTCGGCTTCCTGCAACAGATTCCACGCCCGGGGGACCAGCCTGCGCCCGGCCTCGCTCAGTTCCGCCTTGTGGCCGGAACGGTCGAACAGGCCGACGCCCAGCGACTGTTCGAGTTCGTTGATGCGCTTGGACAGCGAGGAAATGGACAGGTGCAGCCGCTCCGCCGCGATGGCGAAGCTGGCGCAGGTGGCCGCCCAATAGAAGGCCTCGAGTTGCTTGAGCGTCATGGCGTGAAGGGCGGATCTAGTTTCGAAAAAGCGAAATAGCTTATTGGAATTTTATCGCTTTCTTCATATAACCGGGATCCGTAGAGTGGCGTCGACTGGAACTACCGCACGCCGCGATCCCGATGAGCGCCAACGCCGACCCCACGCCTACGCCCCTGCCCCTGGACGCCACCCCGGACCGACCGTCCTCGCGGCCGGCCGGCCTGGACGAGCCGCGCATCCTGCGCGAGGCCCTGTGCCTGGACGACTTCGAGGAACTGGCCCGGCGGCGCCTGCCCCGCCCCATCTTCGGCTACGTCGCCGGTGCCGCCGAGCGCAACAGCTCGCTGCGCGACAACACCTCGGCCTTCGCCGAATACGGATTCGTTCCCCGCACCCTGGTCGACGTGTCCCGGCGCAGCCAGTCCATCACGCTGTTCGGCACGCGCTACGCGCACCCCTTCGGCATCGCCCCCATGGGCATCAACGCGCTGTCGGCCTACCGGGGCGACATCGTGCTGGCCGCCGGCGCCGCCGAGGCGGGCATGCCGTCGATCATGAGCGGCAGTTCGCTGATCCCGCTCGAAGACGTCGCCCGGCACGCCCCCGACACCTGGTTCCAGGCCTACCTGCCCGGCGACACCACGCGCATCGATCCACTGATCGACCGCGTGGCGCAGGCCGGCTACCGCACCCTGGTGCTGACCGTGGACATCCCGGTCATGGCCAATCGCGAGAACAACCTGCGCACGGGTTTCTCGACGCCGTTGCGCCCCAGCCTGCGGCTGGCCTGGGACGGCGTGAGCCATCCGCGCTGGCTGTGCGGCACCTTCCTGCGCACGCTGGCCCGGCACGGCATGCCGCATTTCGAGAACTCGTTCGCCACCCGCGGCGCCCCCATCCTGTCCGCCCGCGTCATGCGCGACTTCACCGCGCGCGACCACCTGAACTGGGAACACGTGACCAGCATCCGCCGGCGCTGGCAGGGTCATCTGGTGCTCAAGGGCATCCTGCATCCCGCCGATGCCGCGCGCGCCCGCGAACAGGGCGTGGACGGCATCATCGTGTCCAACCACGGCGGCCGGCAACTGGACGGCGCGGTGTCGCCGCTGCGCGTCCTGCCCGCCATCGTCGAGGCGGCGGGCGGCCTGGCCGTCATGATGGACGGCGGCGTGCGCCGCGGCACCGACGTGCTCAAGGCGCTGGCGCTGGGCGCCCGCTGCGTGTTCGTGGGCCGGCCCTTCAATTACGCGATGGCGGCAGCGGGTGGCGCGGGCGTGCGCCATGCCGTCCGGCTGCTGGGCGACGAAGTGGACCGCGGCATGGCCATGCTGGGCATCAACACGCTGGACGAACTGGATGCCGGCTGCCTTGCGCCCGTAGGCGCGGGCAACCGCGCCGCCTGAAGGACAACGACCACCTTTTCGCGGCGGGCCCCGAGCCCGCCGACTCCTCAACCCCTGAACCATCGAACACGGAGATTTCCGCCATGGCCAAGACCGTCATCTACAGCCCCAACGTCACCCGCACCAAGGCCCCCCACGCCCATGCCGTCAAGACCGGCAACCTCGTCTTCGTGTCGGGCTGCCCCGCCTACTTCGGCGAGATGCAATTGGCCAAGGGTGACTTTCCGGCCCAGATGCGCCAGTGCCTGACCAACCTGAAGAACATCCTGGAAGAGGCCGGCTCCAGCCTGGAGAAAGTGGTCAAGGTCAACATCTTCCTGGACCGCCGGGCCGACTTCGACGAGATGAACGAGGTCTATCGCGAGTTCTTCGGCAACGACCCCATGCAATGGCCCGCCCGCACCACCGTCGAGGCCCGCCTGCCGCGCAAGGACTTCCTGCTCGAAATCGAATGCGTGGCGGAAGTCTGACCCGCTTCCCCGCCTCCCTTCCCATCGCAAGGACCACCCCCATGCCCGCACCCACCCTAGACGTCCACGCCGGAGGCCAGGAATACCTCCTGCCTCCCGATTTCCTCTGGCCCGGCGGCAAGCGCATCGCCGTGTTCTTCCGCGTCGCCTGCGAAGGGTGGTCGGACGGCGCCTGGCCGTCGCTGGGGCCGATGGGCAATCCGCTCAAGCCCGGCGTGCCGGACCTGAACGCGCTGGGATGGGTGGAATACGGCATGCGGCGCGGCATCCATCGCATCCTGGACATCCTGGAACAGCACGGCATCCGCAGCACGATGATCATCTGCGGCGTGCTGGCCGAGCGCTATCCCGAAGTGGTGCGCCGCATCGCCGATGCCGGGCATGAAATCGTCGCCCATTCGTATGGCATGGACGTGATCCCCGCCTACCTGGACGAGGAACAGGAACGCGCCAACCTGGCGCGCACCACCGCGCTGTTCGAACAGGCCACCGGCCGCCGGCCGCAGGGCTGGATCAGCCCGCGCGCCACGCCCAGTCCGCGCACCGCGCGCATGCTGGCCGAAGCCGGCTACGCATGGCACGGCGACACCATGAACGACGACCTGCCCTACCTGGTCCGGTTCGGCGACCGCGAGATCGCCGCGTTCCCCGGCGGCATGGAGTTGAACGACACGCCCATGTACATCCGCTACGGCAATTCGCCGCGGATGATGGTCGAGATGTTCGACGATTGGCTGGACTACGTGCGCACCCGGGAAAAAGGCGCCGTGCGCATCGACCCGTCCATCCACGCCCACGTGTTCGGCCGCATTACCGGCATCCATGTGTTCGAGCAGTTGATCGAGAAGGCCAAGGCCGCGGACGACATCTGGATAGGCACGCGCCAGGAAGCCATCGCCCACGTGCGCGCCGCCATCCGGCGCTGATCCCCTTCCCACCCCGGAGGTTTCCATGAGCACCCGCCACCCCCGCACCCGGCGCGCCCTGCTGGCCGCCGCGCTATCGACGCTGGCCTGCGCCGGCACGCCCGCCCTGGCGCAAGCGCCTTTTCCCGACCGACCGCTGAAGCTGGTCATCGGCTTCGCGCCCGGCGGCTCGACCGACATCGTGGGCCGGATGATCGCGCAGAAGATGTCCGTCGAACTCGGCAAGCCCGTGGTCGTCATCAACCGGCCCGGCGCCTCGGGCGCCATCGGCACCACCGAGGTGGCGCGCGCCGAACCCGACGGCTACACGGTACTGGTGAACATCGTGACCACCGCGGTCATCAATCCGCTGACGCAGAAAAACCTGCAATACGACCCCATCAAGGACCTGCAGCCGGTCGCCATGGTGGGCAAGCTGCCCAACGTGATCATCCTGAACAAGAACGTTCCCGCGCACAACCTGCGGGAATTCATCGCCTGGGCCAAGGCCAACCCCGGCAAGGTGACCTTCGGCACCGGCGGCGCCGGCGGCGTGCAGCACCTGTCGGGCGAACTGCTGGCCAAGATGGCCGGCATCCAGATGACGCACGTACCCTACAAAGGCGCCGCGCCGGCCATCCAGGACTTGCTGGCCGGCAACATCACCGCCGTGTTCGACAACGTCACCGGGCCGATCAGCCTGATCAAGGCCGGACAGGTCACGGCCCTGGGCGTGACCACGGAAGAACGCATCGCCGTGCTGCCCGAGGTGCCGACCATCGCCGAGTCCGGCCTGCCCGCGTTCAAGAACTCGAGCTGGATCTCCGTCTTCACCCGCGCGGGCGTTCCGCCCGCCGTGCTCGCCCGCCTGGAATCGGCCGTGCTGGCCGCCGCCCGGGATCCGGAGACGGTGGCCAAGCTCAAGGAGCTCGGCGCCGTTCCCGCGCCCATGAACACCGCCGAACTCGACCGGTTCTGGCGTTCCGAATTCACGTACTGGCGCGACGCCATCAAGGCCGCCAACCTCTCTCTCGAATGACAAGGAAGCAACGACCATGTCCGCGATCGAAACCCGCCTGAAGGAACTGGGCATCACCCTGCCCGACGCCCCGGTCATCAAGGCCAACCCGGCCCTGGTCCCCGGCGTGGCCGCTGGCGGCCTGTTCTTCTGCCAGGGCACCCTGGGCCACACCAACGGCGACTTCCCCTACCTGGGCAAGGTCGGCGACAAGGTCACGGTGGAAGAGGCCTACCAGTCGGCCCGGCTGTGCGCGATCAATCACCTGGCCCAGGCCAAGGCGGTATTGAAGGATCTCGACCGCATCGTGCGGGTCGTGCAACTGGTGGTCTACGTGAACGGCGCGCCGGGCTTCGAACGCGCGCCCTATGTGTCCAACGGCGCCTCCGACCTGTTCGTCGAGGTCTTCGGCCCGGAACGCGCCGCCATGGCCCGCGCCAGCCTGAGCGTGCCGGACCTGATCTACACCGCGCCGGTCGAAACGCTGTGCACCTTCGAAATCACGCCGGCGTGACCGCCCCCACGCGACAGGACTCCCCATGAAAGCCACCCTACGCATCGCGGCCGCCGCAGCCCTCATGGCGGCCGCGGCCTGCGCCGCCGCCCAGGACTACCCGACCAAGCCCATCCGCCTGATCAGCGCGTGGACGCCCGGCGGCGCCAACGACATCCTGGCCCGCGCGCTGGGCCAGGTCATCTCCCAGCGCTTCGGCCAGCCGGTGGTGATCGAGAACCGCCCCGGCGCCTCCGGCACGATAGGCACCGCCCACGTCGCCCAGTCGCCTGCGGACGGCTACACGATCACGCTGGGCAGCATGCCTTCGTACTCCACGGCGCCCAGCATGTTCCCGGACCTGCGCTACGACCCCATCAAGGACCTGGTGCCCATCGCCTTCGTGGCCATCGTCCCCAACGTACTCGTCGTCAATCCCTCGCTGCCGGTCAAGTCGGTGCCCGAGCTGCTGGCCTACGCCAAAGCCAATCCGGGCAAGCTGGCGTTCTCGTCCGTCGGCAACGGCTCGTCGTCCCACCTGGGCGGCGAACTGTTCAAGCTGATGGGCCACGTGGACATGACACACGTGCCGTACAAGGGCACGGCGCCGGCGCTGGTCGATCTGGTGGGCGGCCGCGTCCAGCTCGCCTTCGAGAACATGCCCGCGCTGCTGCCCCTGATCAACGGCGGCCAGTTGCGCGCCCTCGCGGTCACTTCCCGCGCGCGCTCGGCCCTGCTGCCCCAGGTCCCGACCGTGGACGAGGCGGGATTGAAGGGCTACGAGATCGGCGCCTGGTACATGATGTTCGCGCCCGCCGGCACCCCGCGCAAGGTCATCGACAAGCTGAACGAGGCGGTCAACGCCGGACTCCAGCAGCCGGACATCCGCCAGCGCCTGAAGGACCTCGGCGCCGAGATCGTCGGCGGCACGCCCGAACAGGCCGCGGACTTCCTGAAGCGCGACCTGGCGCGCTGGACCGACGTCATCAAGCAGGCCCACATCGTCTTCAACTAGGACCCGCCCATGAACGCTTCCCTGTGGAACACCATGCGGCTGGACGGCCGCACCGCGCTGGTCACGGGCGCCGGCAAGGGCCTGGGCCGGGCCATCGCGATGGGGCTGGCGCAGGCCGGCGCCAACGTGGCACTGCTGGCGCGCACGGCGCGGGACGTCGAAGCGGCCTGCGAGGAAATCCGCGCGACCGGCGCCCGCGCGCTGCCACTGGCCGCCGACGCGACCGACTCCGCCCAGGTCGATCGCGCCGTCTCGGCCGTGCTCGACGAATTCGGCACGCTGGACATCCTGGTGCATTCGGCCGGGGGCAGCCAGCGCAAGCCCGTGCTGGAACTGGCCGACGACGAATGGAAGCGCCTGATCGGCGCCAACCTGGACTCGACCTTCTATGTCTGCCGCGCGGCGGGACGGGCCATGCACGCGCAAGGCCGCGGCTCCATCATCAACATCGCCTCGGCCGCCGGGCTGCGCGGCCGGCCCAACAATTCCCCCTACAGCGCGGCCAAGGCGGCCATGATCAACTTCTCGCGCGCGCTGGCCATGGAGTGGGCACCGCAGGGCATCCGCGTCAACACCCTGGCGCCGGGACGCTTCCTGACGCCGCTGACCGAGGTGGAGATGAGCGACCCCGCCAAGCACGCCGCCTTCGTCAGGAACGTGCCGCTGGGCCGGATCGGGCGTCCCGAGGAATTGAAGGAGATCGTGGTCTGGCTGGCCTCCGACGCCTCGGCTTTCGTGACCGGTTCGAACATCGTGATCGATGGCGGGCAGACGCTGCTTTAGGCTGAATCGACATTCATCTCGACCTGCGATCGTCACTCATCACCGCTGTAGTCCTTGGTCGGTGGGGCGGGGCGGCCCGCTCGGGGGGCGCATTCGGAGCCGCCGGTGAGGGCAGGCTTGGCGGGGAAGCAAGGGCGCAGCTGTTTGAGGGCGGCAGTAGGCACAGTCCGGGGGACTGTGCCCGCCCGAGTTCTGCGCCCGCCCCGCCAAGCCTGCCCTCACCGGGAAGTCCCGCGCCAGCGGGACCGGCTTCGCTGCGCCCCCCGAGCGGGCCGCCCCGCCCCACCGACCAAGGACGGTTCAAGAACCCCATCCCTGCCATCGAGGACTCCCACTAGCATCCTCAGATTCAGCCCAACCCCTAGAACCGCACACCCAACTTCAGACTGGCCGTCTGCGCCACCAGATGCTCGCCCGCCTGGATCCCGTACTCCGCCCGCAGCGACCACGCATCGGCCGACATCACCTCGATACCGGCCGTCGCGCTGCCGAATACCCCCGGCACGCGGGTCGACAACGTGAACGCATCCTGCGGCGCCACCGCCAGCCGGACATCGGTCGAGACCTTGCGGCCCGCCACCAACCCCACCCCCAACGCCAGATAAGGACGCGCGACCGCCTTGCCCATCCGGACCTTGCCGCCGAACTCGATACTGGGCGTCAGCACCGCGCTCCACCGGTCGCTGGCGTCGTGGACCAGATCGAAGGGCCCCGCGCCCGACTCCCTGTAGCCCGGCGTGCGATCGTAGATGAGGTCCAGGTCCGCATAGGGCTTGGCGTACCAGTCTCCATACGAAAACTGATAGGCGGCCCGGGCACGCGCCGCCACCTGGTAGGAATCGGGCTTGCTGGTCGCCCGCGCCGCCATGCCGGGCAGCACGATATTGCGCGCCTGGTCCGATTCCTCGTAGCCGCCCATCAGCGCGCCCGCGAACTGCCAGGCCCCCATCTGCCGCTTCAGCGTCAAGCCGGCGTGGAAGCTGTCGCTGGCGATGCGCACGGTGTTGTCCGCGGAATAGGTGTTGGTGCGGCTGTAGCTGGCCGAGGCCCCCAGGAACCAGTCCGGCGCCAACCGGCGCTGCACGCCGAACTGCACCGTGGTCTGCCGGTTGTCGTAGCCCGCGCCGTCGGCGGACGCCGAGCGGTCGAAGCGGCCGCCTATCACGCGCGCCCACGCGCATTCGCCCTCGGCCAACTGGATGCTTTGATCGCTGAAGTAGGGGCAGCTCATCATCCGATCCAGTGCCGAGTGCAGCTCGTAGGTGCGATTGCTTGCGCGGCTCAGCGCCGCGTCGGAGGCCACCGCGCCCAGCGCCTTCACATAGGCATCCGCGCCTTCCAGCCGCGCGAAGGGGTCGAACAGCGTCGTCAGGCCGCGGTCGCCCCGGTCCCACAGGGTTTGCAGATAGCCGGCGATGCTGGCCTGATTGGCGCTCAGGCCCAGGTTCTGCGGACGGAAGTTCGCCTTGGGCGTGACCCATAGCTGGCCGTCGCCGGTCAGCGACACATCGTAGTTGACGACCGGCGATTGCCCGGCAAGATTGAACGAACCCGTCGGCGTGACGTCGAACTGGGCGATCAGCATGGGCTGGCCGCCGGCCAGGTTGTGGCCCAGCACGAGCAGGCTGCCGCCAAGCTGTGCCGGCCCGCTCACGCCGATCACGTCGGCCAGTCCGCCCGCGCTGAAATCGACGTCGGCCTGGAAGACGCCTCCCGGACCTTGCGTGAAGCCCTGCATGAACGTCGTCTGGTACGCCCCATGCTGGTCGACCGGACCGCCCGGGTTGAACACGCCCTGGTTGACCAGGGAGGCATCCAGCCGCTGGCCGCTGGCCAGTACCGCGCCCGCGTGATTGATGAAGCTGCCGTGGGCCGCGTCGCCGCTCGTGACGTTGCCGATGAACAGGCCATAGTTGTCCACGGCCACCCGGCCGGACGCCTCGATCGCGGTCGCGCCGGCAATCAGGCCCTGGTTGGAGACCGAGGTAGCGTTGTCGGTGATCGTGCGGATGGCGGTACCGCTGGCGGTGTCCGCGTACACGGCCGACGACGTCCCCACGCCTATCGTGACGGCGCCGCCGCTGTTCTGCGCCGCGCTGCCGGCGCTTACCGCCAGGATGGCCGGCGCGCCGCCGCCCTGCGCGGTGACCAGGGCCCCCGTGCCCAGCCCGATGTTGATCGCCCCGCCCGCGCTACCCGTTCCGCCGCCGCTGCCGCGAACCTGGATGCCGGCCTCCGAGAAGACGGCGCCGCCGCCCAGGCTGAGCGCGGCGATGGCGGGCGCATTCCGGCCCTGCGTGGCGACCATGAAGCCCACCTGCACGTCCACCGCGCCACCGTTGCCGCTGCCTCCCGCCACGTCGACGGTCTTGACCAGGTCGTCGCCGTAGCTGACCGAGGACAGGTCCCCGGCCAGGCCTCCGCCGCCGCCCACGCTCTGGGCCAGCACACCGATGGCGCCGGCGCCCTCGGTCAGCACCGAGCCTTCGACGTTCACGTTGACCGCGCCGCCCGCGCCCGAGCCCTGCGACGCGGGCGCTGCCAGCGTCGTCCTGCCCGCGGCCGTAGACAGGCCGGCGATGCCGCCCCCGCCGCCCACGCTCTGCGCCAACACGCCCACGGCATTCCTGCCCCGGGTATTGACGGAATTGTCGGCCACCACGTGCGCATCGACCTGGCCGCCGTCACCCGTCGCGCCGCCCAACGCTCCCAGCGCGACGCTGGCGGAGGCCTGCGCCTGCCCGCCATTCAACAAGCCCACGTAACCGCCTCCCGCGCCCACGCTTTGCGCCAGCACGCCGAAGGCCAGGTCGCCCGAGGTCTGAACCATCGTATGGGCGATCGTGCTCGATCCTTCGTCATATTTGCCGGTGGTCACGGAAACGTGCCCGCCGTCGGTCCGCATGGCCTCCTGGTTCGACGCATCCATTCCCAGCGTCACCTGCGCCGGCGCCAGCATCGGCGCAGCCGCGGCGCTGGTGGCCAGCGTCGCCGCACCGCCCCCGCCGCCCACGCTCTGGGCCATCACGCCGTGGGACAACACGCCGGACGTGACGATGTTGCCACCGGTCGTGGTGACCGTCGCGTCGCCGGCATCGATGGGGGGGATCGAGAACCCGCCCACCACACTGATCTTTCCTCCCAACGAAATGACCGGCGCCTGTGCCGCGTTCCCGGCCCCCAGCCCCGCCGCGTCCAGGCCGTCGATGCTGATCGAGGCCAGTCCGCCTCCTCCGCTCACGCTCTGCGCGATCACCGCCGGCGCGTCGTTGCCCTGGGTGCGGACCTGCCCCGTCGTGACCGTGGCACCGCCGCCGCTCATCACCGCCGCTTCCGAAACGAAGCCCGACAGGGTCCGGGTGCCTCCCATCGTGATCGTCAGCGGTGCGTCCGTATGCCCCGCCGGCGTGGCCAGGCCGCCGGCCCCGACCAGGAAGCTCGACACCTCGGCCTTGCCGCCGCCCCCACCCACGCTTTGCGCCACGATGCCCGGCGCATGGTCGCCCATCGTCGTCACGACGCTGCCCGCCGCGCTGGCGTCGACGGCGGCCAGGCCGCCATTGCCGCCACCCCCACCGCCGCCGCCCACGGTCACGTTGATGTTGCGGGTCAGGGACAAGCCCTTGGACGCGAGGAATTCGGCGATCTTGTCGATCTTCTCCAGGATCTCGGCAGCCTGGTCCCCACCATGCTCCTTCACCAGCTCGGCCAGGTCCTGCTCGGACACCGTACCCACGCCCCCGCCGCCGCCCACGCTCTGCGCCAGGATGGCGGGCGCGGCCTTGCCGGCGGTCGAGACCGTGCCGGTGTTGGTCACCTGCACCGTGCCGCCCTGCCCGCCGTCGCCGGCATTCCCGCCCACCGACAGGTTGGTGCCTATCGAAGGCGCCAGCGAGACCACGTTGCTGACGCCTTCGTTGGCGGCCTTCAGCAGGGTGTCGATCGCGGACAGCAGGCTGGACGCCCCCGCCGAGCCAATGGCCCCGGACCGTCCGCCGCTGCCGGCGATGCTTTGCGCGATGATGCCCGCCGACGCCAGGCCCTGCGTCGCGATGGCGCCGTCGTTGGCGACCGTGACATTGCCGCCGTTGCCGCCGCTCCCGCCGTTGCCGCCGACCCGGGCGTCGAGCGCGTAGCTCAGCCCTCCGAACGAGATCGAGTTCGGCGCTTCCTCCAGCCATTCGGAAACCTTGGTCAGCGTCTCCAGGAATGCCGTGGGCGAGCTGACCACGGGTTCGAACGAACGCTCGGTCTCCTGCTGGACGAGGCCGCCGTTGCCGCCTCCGCCGCCCACGCTCTGCGCCAGCACGCCGATGGCATGGTCACCCGTGGTGCGGATCGCGCCTCCGCCCTGGTTGTGCACCGAGATCGCTCCGCCATGCCCTCCGCTTTCCCCCTCGCCGCCGGTCGTAACGCCATAGCTGATGGTGAAGCTGGACGCGCCTATCGTCGTCGGCCGCAGCGGCGCGGCCGCCACGCCGCCGTTGCCACCCCCGCCGCCGCTGCTCTGCGCGAAGATGCCGTGGCTCTCGTGTCCCGAGGTGGCCACCGTGCCGGCATTGGAGACGTCGACCTCGCCGGCGTTGCCCGCCGAGCCGCCGCGGCCGCCCACGGTGACCTGGATGCTGCCCGTGCCCGATGGAATGTCCGGTCCGAGTTCCGGCGCGATGGTCGCCTGTACGGACTCCGCGAAGGCGCCGTTGCCGCCCCCGCCTCCGACCGACCGGCCGACCACCGCGCTGCTGACGGCGCCGGCGGTCGTGACCGAACTGCCTGGATCGAGTTCAATGGCGACATGCCCACCCGCGCCGCCCGCGCCGCCGTCGCCGCCGGTGGCAAGCGCGACCCCTGCCAGCACGCCCACCGAGGCCGCCTTGGCCGATCCGCCGTGCCCGCCGCCCCCGCCTATGCTTTGCAGCATCACGCCCGTGGAGCCGGCACCCTGCGTGGCAATCCGGCCGGACGACATCAGCGACAGGTCGCCGCCATCGCCCGCGACGCCCCCGCGGCCGCCCACCGCCATCGACACGATCAGACCGGTGCTGTCGGCGTCGCCGCCCACGCCGCCGCCACCGCCTGCACTCTGCATGATCACGGCACCGCTCTGGTCGCGCGTGGTGGAAATGCTGCCGGTATTGGTCACGCGGCCGGCGCCGCCATCGCCTCCGCCGCCGCCATTGCCACCCACGACGAACCACCCCGCCGCCTCGGCGCCCGCGCCGCCCTGGCCGCCGGAGGCCTGGGCGACGATGCCGAAGGATCCCGTGCCCGTGGTCCCGTCGTCGTCCTCGGCACCCGCGCCGGCGATCGCGATGGAACCGCTGTTGGTGATGTCGTAGGCCAGCGAGCCCACGCCGCCGCCGGAACCGCCGCTGCCGCTGTGGCCCGACAGGCCGCCGTCTCCGCCCTTGCCGCCGTCTCCGCCGGAGACCCGGACCTGGATGCCGTTGGAATAATCGCCGTAGGTGGCGATCCGGCCCGAATTGGTGATCGATACGCCGCTGGCCGAGCCGCCGTCGCCACCGGCGTGCCCCGACGACCAGGATCCGGCCCCGCCATCGCCGCCCCTTCCACCCAGGCTGCTGGCCAGGATGGCGGCGGACGACGTGCCACGCGTCGTGATGGCGCCCGCGTTCGAGACGGTGACGTGCCCGGCGTTTCCGCCGCGATTGGCGCGAACGTCCTGCGCGGGTTCGCCCTCCTCACCGCCTTCCGCGCCTCCGCCCTGGCCGCCCTGGGTACGCGCGATCACACCGGCCGTTCCCGTGCCGTTGGTGGTGACGGAACTGCTGTCGTCGATGCTGACGCTGACATCGCCGGTGTCGCCGCCCTGCCCCGCCGTGCTGTGCCCGCCGCCGACGCCGCCGTGATAGCCGTCCCCGCCCTGGCCCCCCACGGACTGGGCCAGCACGCCCGCGGTCTCCGACTGCCCCGTGCTGCCGGAGACGGACACGGACGATCCGTAGCTCAGGTTCACGCTGGCCGCGCCCGCATTGCCGCCGCGTCCGGAATCCCCGGACGGCAGCACGTCCCGGATCGAGGGCTCCTGGCCCACGCCGCCCAGGGAATCGACCCATACGCCATAGATCCCGGCGGTGATCCCGGTGCCCGAGACCACGACGCCCGCGTCATGGCCGTCTCCGCCATCGCCGTAGCGCCGCCCCCCGCTCTGGATCGCCCACCTGCCGCCATCGCCGCCGTGCGAGGCGGCGCGCAGCCCTACTCCGCCGCTGCGCAGGGTGCTGTTCAGCAGGTTGTAGCCCAGCGTCGCGCCTTCCGCGCCGTTGCCGCCCCAGTGGTTGTAGTCCGGATCGTCCGGGTCGGTGGATCCTTCGCTGTTGCCGCCATGGCCGCCGCTCACGTCCACGAAGACCGCGGTGCCGGTGCCGATCGAGACGTTCAGCGACGAATCGGACGCGCCGACGAAATCAGTGCCATTGCTGCCGTCCGAACCGTTGTGGTCATGACAGCAGGAGCCGTCGGTGCCCCGGTAGTCGTGGACGACCTGGGCCTGCACGGTCCCGGCCAGCGACGACAGGGCGGCAAACACGGCTGCCGCCACGAGGTTAGGCCGGAACGACGGCCGGGTGAAACCGCCGGCGGCGGCCGGGGTCGGGAGATGCGGAGACGTCGTCATATGCGTACAGGTCCCATGCGCGAGAACTCGGCAAACGACCGAAACCGTGCGTTTGTCGTACGCGAACGATCTTATTTGTCAGGATCCGGACACCGCAACCCCGGCGGACGAATCGACATTTCCAGCCGACGAATGACATCCGGCCATCAGCCGGGCACCGTCTCCCCCTGCTTGTCCACCGGCGTCACCGCGCGGATCGCATCCTCGACCGTCTCCAGGAAAACGAACTGGAGCTGCTTGCGCGACTCCTCGGGAATGTCGTCGACGTCCTTGCGGTTGCGCGCCGGCAACAGCACCGTCTTGATGCCGGCCCGCAACGCGGCCAACACCTTTTCCTTGATGCCCCCGACCGGCAGGACCAGCCCGCGCAGGCTGATCTCGCCCGTCATCGCCCGGTCCGAGGGAACCGGCTTGTCGGTCATCAGCGAAGTCAGCGCGACGAACATCGCCACCCCGGCGCTGGGACCGTCCTTGGGAATCGCACCCGCCGGCACGTGGACATGGATGTCGTTGTGCTCGAACAGCGCGGGATCGACGTTCATCGACGCCGCCCGGCCCTTGAGCAGCGTCAGGGCCGCCTGCACGCTTTCGCGCATCACCTCGCCCAACTGCCCGGTCAGGATCAGCCTGCCGTTGCCCGGCGTGCGGCTGGCCTCGATGAACAGGATGTCGCCTCCGACCGGCGTCCAGGCCAGGCCCGTGGCCACGCCCGGCATGCCGGTGCGCATGGCGATCTCGCTTTCGAAGCGCGGCGCGCCCAGGATCGCGTGCACATCGTCCACGTCGATGCGCACGTGCTGCGCGGTCCCTTCGGCCACGCTCATGGCGGCATGGCGAAAGGTGCTGCCGATTTCCCGCTCGAGATTGCGCACGCCGGCTTCGCGGGTATAGCCATTGATCACCTCGTGGATGGCCGCGTCGGTGATCTCGCCCTGCGCGGGCGTCAGGCCATTGGCCTCGAGCTGGCGCGGCACCAGGTAGCGCCGCGCGATCTGGGCCTTCTCTTCCTCGGTGTAGCCCGGCAGCGTGATGATCTCCATGCGGTCGCGCAGCGGGCCGGGGATGCCGTCGAGCACGTTGGCCGTGGCGATGAACAGCACCTTGGACAGATCGAACGGCACGCCCAGGTAGTTGTCGCGGAAGGTGTCGTGCTGCTCGGGATCGAGCACCTCCAGCAGCGCGGCGGCGGGATCGCCCTGCGCGCTGGCGCCCAGCTTGTCGACCTCGTCCAGCATCATCACGCAGTTGTTCGAACCGGCCTTGTGGATGGCCTGGATCACGTTGCCCGGCAGCGCGCCGATATAGGTGCGTCGATGGCCGCGTATCTCGGCCTCGTCGTGCACGCCGCCCAGGCTCAGCCGCACGAACTTGCGGCCCGTGGCCTTGGCGATGCTCTGGCCCAGCGAGGTCTTGCCCACCCCCGGCGGACCCGAGAAGCACAGCACCGGGCTCTTGCCGGTGGGATTGAGCTTGCGCACGGCCAGGTATTCCAGGATGCGGCGCTTGATCTTGTCGAGCCCGTAGTGGTCCTCGTCCAGGATCCGGCGGGCCTCGGCGATGTCGATGCGGTCCTCGGTGGACACCGACCAGGGCAACTCGATCAGCCAGTCCAGGTAGGTGCGGATCATCGAGTACTCGCCCGATGCCTCGGGTATGCCCTCGAGCCGCTTGAGTTCCTTGCGCGCCTGCTTCTCGGCCTCTTCCGGCATCCCCGCCTTGGCGATGCGCTCGCCCAGTTCCGCCAGTTCGGCGCCGTTGCCCTCGGTCTCGCCCAGTTCCTGCTGGATGGTCTTGAGTTGCTCGCGCAGCATGACCTCGCGCTGGCGGTCCTCGAAGCGCGCCTTGGTCTGCTGGTCGATGTCGCGGCTGATGCGCAGCACCTCGATCTGATGCATCATCAGGGCCAGCACCTTGTCGGCCCGGGCCACGACGTCCACGGTCTCGAGCACGTCCTGCTTTTCCTCGGGCTTGATCTCCATCAACCCCGCAATGAAATCCGCCAGCAGCGGCGCCGAGGTCATGTTCTGGATCGAGCCCGCCAGTTCAGCCGGCGCCTGCGGCAACAGTTGCAGGATGTCCAGCGCGCGCGCCTTGAGCTGGATCAGGCGCGCCTCGATGTCCGAGGTCATGATCTCGGGATCCTCGAAGCGCTGGACCCGCGCCACCATGAACGGATAGCCCTGCAGCAGCTCGATGATGCGGAAACGCTGCACGCCCTGGCAGATGACGTGATGCGTGCCGTCGGGCGTGGTCACGTAGCGCATCACGTTGGCCACCGTCCCCATGGGATGGAGGTCGCCGTCGCCCAGCTCCTCGGCCTCCGGATCGCGTTGCAGCACCACGCCCACCTGGCGGCTGGCCCGCGCGGCTTCCTGCGCGCCGCGCACTGTGCTCTCGCGGCCGATGGAAATGGGCGCCACCAATCCTGGAAAAAGCACGAGATTGCGCACCGGGATCAGCGTCAGTGCGTCCGACGGCAGCGCGATCGACGGCGCGTGCCCCTGGCTCGCGGGCTGCGCGCCCGGCGCCTCCTGCCGTTCCTGCCCCGATTGTTGGTCTCGAAATTCGTTTGCCATGGCTTCTTACCTGTCCCCGGTTCGAGTTGCGGCGTACCGCCGGTCTATCCCAGCTTGAGCAGGGTCAGCAGGAGGCAGCCGTCCACCATCCTGTGCTCCCGGATTTCGAAGGCGCCCGGCGGCAGCGCGATGCGCCGCTCGAAGCGGCCGTAGGGAATTTCTATGCGGCGGATGTGGGCCTCGGCCGGTGCCGGCAAGGGGCGTTCGCCCACCACGGTAAGCGTCGCCCCATCGATCAGCACCTGGACCTGGTCGGGTGCGACACCGGGCAGCGCGACCAGCACGGACAAAGCGCGGCCGGTCTCGAAGATGTCGATGGGGGGCTCCCAGGTGGGCCCCTGAGGTCCGGCCGGGCCCGGACGGAAGAACTGGCGATGCAGGTTGTCCGCCTGCTCCAGCAGCCTGACCGCGTCGATCCACATGGCATTGGACGGTTTGCGATAGATCATGGTCCTTGTCCTTGCTCGGGGCGCCCCGATGGCTCCAAATTAAGGCGCCGCGCCGCATCTGGCAATAGGGGATGGAAAAACTGCTGCCCGCCCCCGCCTATGGCCTTGTAGACCGCGACCAGCCCGATCCGCAGTTGGCTGTCGCTTTGCGCGAGGTCGCGCCTGGCCTGCAGCAGGGTACGCCGGGCATCCAGCTCCGGCAGGAAGTCCGTCATCCCGCCGGCGTGGCGCGCCCGGGCCAGGTCGAGGGCATCGCCGCTGGCGCGCAGCTTGCGCTGCAATTCCTGATTGCGCCGGCGTTCGGCGCCATAGCCGGTCAGGGCATCGTCGATCTCCTGCCACGCGCGCAGCACCGTCTGCTGGTAGGACACCGCCGCCTCCTGCTGCGCCAGTTCGCGCAGCGCCACGGTGGTGCGTCGCCGCCCCTGGTCGAACAGCGGCAGCGACAGGCTGGGGCCCACCGACCAGCGCCGGCTGCCCCATTCGCCGAACTTGCCATCCTTGAACGATTCGTAGCCGAAGCTCGCGCCCAGCACGATGCGCGGATACAGGTCAGCCGTGGCGATGCCGATGTCGGCCGTAGCCGCATGCAGCCGGGCCTCGGCCGCTCGGATGTCGGGCCGGCGCAGCGCCACCTGGGACGGCAGACCCAGCGCCAGGTCGGGCATGGCGGCATCCGCGCCCCGCGTTTCGCTCAACACCTCCCGCAGCGCGCCGGGTGGCTGGCCGACCAGGAGGCCGATGCGGTTGGCCGCTGCGGCCTCCTGCGCGCGCAGGGGTGCCAGCCGCCCGTTCAGGTCGGCCAGCAGCGCCTGCTGCCGTGACACGTCCAGCGCGTCGATCTGCCCGCCGCGCTGCCGCGCCCGCAGGATATCCAGGGACGCCTGGGCCGCGGTGATGTCCTCTTGCAGCCACCGCAGTTGCGACTGAGTGCCGCGCAGTTCGAAGTAGTTGCGGGCAATCTCGCTCGCCACGGCCAGCCGCGCCTGCGCCAGCGCCGCCGCCGAAGCGGCCACGTCCGCATCGGCCGCCTCGATCGAGCGCGCGACCCGGCCCCACAGGTCGATTTCCCAGGATGCATCGAACCCCGCCTGGTACAGCGTGAACGGGTCGCTAAGCACCGACACGAGCTGGTCGCGATTGTTGGGCGCGATGGCATCCAGCAACCGGGTGCCGGCGCCGTACTCGCTCTGGCGCTGGCGCGACACCCCCGCCGACAAACCCACGTCCGGCCCGCGCTGCGCGGCCACCGTCTGCCGCATGAGCCGGCTCTGGGCGAATCGCAGCGCCGCGGTGCGCAGGTCGGGGCTCGCCTCGCGCGCCTGGGCCAGCAGCGCGTCCAGCCGCGCATCCTGGAAGGTCTCCCACCATCGCTCCGGCGGCGCCGCCGTGGAGACCGGATCGCGCAGGGTCTCGGGGCCGCCGCGCCAACTGTTCCAGTCCGCCGGCTGTGCGGGCGTGGGCGCCGTGAACTCCGGCCCCACGGCCGCGCAGCCGCCCAGCAACAACGCGAGCACGGCCGCTTGCAGAAGGGGACGGGCCCCGGGCCGGCGGATGGGATCGCATGCCATGCTTGTCTCCAGTCAAACCAGACGATGGCGGAACAGCCACGCCGCCAGCGGCAGCGTCACCGCGCCCAGGACGAACATGGGCACGAGATTGCGCCACAGCGACAGCAGGCCGGCGCCTTCCAGATACACCCGCTGCACGAGGTCGATGGCGAAGCGCAGCGGGTTCGCCAGGGTCGCGACCTGCAGGGGATCGGGCATGTTGCGCACCGGCGTGGCCAGGCCCGACAGCAGCATCAGCGGCATGATCAGCACGAAGGTATAGAGCATGGCCTGCTGCATGTTGACCGAGACCGCCGAGATGGACAGCCCGATTCCCACGCAGGCCACGGTGAAGATCGCCAGGCCCGCGTAAAGCGTCGCCAGCGATCCGGCCATGGGGATGCGGAACCAGAACAGCGCGACGCACAGGATGATGGACGATTGCACGAGGCCGATCAGGACCGGCGGAACGGCCTTCCCCAGCATGATTTCCATGGGCGTGTAGGGCGTCACCAGCAACTGGTCGAAGGTGCCCTGCTCGCGCTCGCGCGCGACCGAGAGCGCGGTCAGCATCAGGGTCTGCATCATGCTGAGCGCGGCGATCAGCGCCGGCATGATGTTCCAGCGCGTCTCGAGATTGGGGTTGTACCAGACGCGCGGCACGGCGGTGACCGGCATCCCGCCGCCGCGCAGCTCGGCGTTGTAGGCCGCCACGATCTCGGCGACGTGGGCGGATGCCTGGCCGGCGGTGGTCGAGTTGCGGCCATCCAGGATGACCTGCAAGGGGGCCTCCTGCCCCTGCGCCAGCCGCGCCTCGAAGTCCGGCCCGAATTGCAGGACCAGTAGCGCGTCGCCGGCATCCACCACGCGCGCGATGTCCCGGGGCGCCGTCAGCGTGGCCACGCGGTGGAAGACCCCGGTGCCGTCCAGGCGCGCCAGCAGCCGGGCCGACGCCGCGCCCTGGCTCTGGTCCAGCACCGCGTACGGCACGTTCGTCAGGTTGTAGGTCGCGGCATAGCCGAACACGAAACTCTGGAGCAAAGCGGGCACGACCAGGATGGCCCGGTTGGCGGGGTCCTTCAGGATGGCCAGTAATTCCTTGCGGCACAGCTGGGCCAGGCGTCGCCAGAAGTCGATGAAGTCATCCATGCGTCAGTCCAGCCTCTTGCGCGTGACCAGCCGCGCCACGCCCAGCAGCACGACGGCGTAGGCCGCCAGGATGGCGCAGTTCCTGGCGATCAGCGGCCAGTTGTTGCCGGCCAGGAACAGCGACTTGATCAGTTCCATGAAATAGGTGGCCGGCAGGATCTGCCCAATGACCCGGATGGCCGTCGGCACGTTGCGCAGGTCGAACATGAATCCGGACAGCATCAGGGCCGGCAGGAAACTCGCGATCAGGGCCACCTGGCTGGCCAGGAACTGATTGCGGGTCACCGACGAGATCACCAGGCCGATGCCCAGCGCGACGAGCAGATAAAGCATGGCGCTGAACAGCAGGACCAGCAGCGATCCGTACATGGGTACATGGAACAGGAAGGCCGCCGCGGCCAGGCACAGCGCCAGCCCGATCAGCCCCACGCAGAAATAGGGAATGATCTTGGCCAGCAGCACTTCCACCGGCCGCACCGGCGTGACGAACAGCGACTCCAGCGTGCCCCGCTCCCACTCGCGCGCCATGACGAGCGCCGTCAGGAAGGCGCCCACCAGCGTCATGATCAGCACGATCAGCCCGGGTACGAGATACCACGTGCTGTTGTTGGCGGCGTTGAACCACATGCGGTCGACCACCTGGACCTGGCCCGCGGCCGGCCGCGGGGCCTCGCCGCGGTCGGCCCGTTTCTGGCTCCACGACGCCAGCGCGCCGGCGACGTAGCCGCGTATCATCGTCGCGCGGCTGGCGTCCGCGCCTTGCAGCAGGACCTGCACCTGCGCGTCGCCGGCGGCCAGCCGCCGCGAGAAGTCCGCCGGCACCAGCACGGCGGCGTCCACTTCCCGCGCGCGCATCAGCGCGTAGGCCTCGTGCGCCGAGCCGACCACGCGGGGCGCCAGATAACCCGGCGTGGACAATCCGGCCACCACGTCGCGCGCGACCGGCGAGGCATCGTCCAGCACCACCGCCACGGGCGCGTTCTTCACGTCCAGCGACAACCCATAGCCGAAGATCAGGATCAGGACGATGGGCAGCGCGATGCCCATCATCAGGTTGGCGCGGTCGCGCAGCAACTGGCGCACCTCCTTGCGGGTCAAGGAGACCAGGCGCCGCCAGAAGCCGCCGGACCCAGGCGCGCTCATGCCACGGCCTCTGCAGTCTCGCGCTTGCGGCCACGCTCGACGATGCCGATGAACGCCTCTTCCATGTTCATGCGGCGCGCGTCCGTCTCGCCCGCCTGCTTGCGCACCTGCTGCGGCGTGCCCAACGCCAGCAGCCGCCCGGCATCCTGGATGACGATGCGGTCGCAGTACTCGGCCTCTTCCATGAAGTGCGTCGTCACGACGACGGTGGTACCGTCGGCGGCCAGCGTCGTGATCCGGCGCCAGAACTCGCGCCGCGCCAGCGCGTCGGCACCGCTGGTGGGTTCGTCCAGGAACAGGATGTCGGGTTGGTGCAGCAGGGCGACCGCCATCGCCAGCCGCTGCCTGTAACCGCCGGGCAGGCGCCCGCTGGCCGCGTTTGCCTGGGCTTCCAGTCCGAACTGCGCCAGCACCTCCCCAATGCGCGCGCGCAGGCGCTCGCCATGCAGGCCATAGGCGCTGCCGAAGAACGTCAGGTTTTCCATCACGCTCAAGTTGCCGTACAGCGCGAACCGCTGCGACACGTAGCCCACGCTGCGCCGCGCCCGCGCCGGCGCGGTCCGCAGGTCCACCCCCGCCACCTGCAGGACGCCGCTGCTGGCGGGCAGCAGGCCGCACAGCATGCGAAAGGTCGTCGTCTTGCCCGCGCCATTGGGGCCGAGCAGGCCGAATATCTCGCCCTTCTTCACCGTGAAGCTGGTGCGGTCCACGGCGACGAAATCGCCGAACTTGCGCACCAGGTCGCGGACCTCGATGATGGCTTCGCCGCTGGCGGCTTGCGCGCGCAGCGCGGGCAACGGCGCCGCCGCACCGGCCTCCGACTGGCTTTCCCGCAGCAGCACCATGAAGCCGTCTTCCAGCCTGGCCTCGACCGGCCGCCAGGCCAGGGCGTCCCCCGGCTGCTGCGCAGTCTCCCCCCGCTCCGCCTGGCGGCGGATCACCCGCACCTCGCCGCCCTGGGGCACGGCATCGATGATGCGGGCCGTATCGTCCAGCAGGCGCGCCTGCAGCAGCCGGGCCGGCTCGCCCGGCGGCGGCGGCGCCACGAAGCACAGCCCGCGCGCGGGGCGGCGGATGTCCTCGGGCCGGCCCTGCGCCAGCAGCCTGCCCTCGTGCAGCACGAACACCCGGGCACAGCGTTCGGCTTCGTCCAGATAAGTGGTGCTGACGATCACGGACAGGCGCTCGTCGTCGACCAGTTGCCGGACGATCTGCCACAGCTCCCGGCGCGACAAGGGGTCCACGCCCACCGTCGGTTCGTCCAGCAGCAGGAGTTCCGGCGACCGGACCAGCGTGCAGGCCAGCCCCAGCTTCTGCTTCATGCCACCCGACAGCTTGCCCGCGGGGCGGGCGGTGAAGCGGCCGAGATCGGTCATCTCCAGCAGACGGGCGTAGCGCCCGCGCCGCTGTTCCCGGGACACGCCATGCAGGTCGGCGTACAGGTCCAGGTTCTCCTGCACGCTCAGGTCCTCGTACAGGCCGAAACGCTGGGGCATGTAGCTGATGCGGTTCTGCACCGACTGCGGATCCGCGGCAACGTCCACGTCCAGCACCCGCAGCGATCCCTCGGGCTTCATCAGGCCGGCGACCAGGCGCAGCAGGGTCGTCTTGCCCGCGCCGTCCGGTCCGACCAGCGCGGTCAGCGCGCCGGCGGGCGCATCCAGCGAGATGCCGTCCAGCGCCACGGTCTCGCGCTCCCCGCGCTCGGCGGGAAAACGCTTGCGCACGTCGCGCGCCACGACGACGGCCGCTTCGCTCATCGCCCGGGCGCTCCTTCGCCCTGCCGGTCCCGCGCGATGCGAACGGTGGCCGGCATGCCCAGCCGCAGCCGGTCCTGCGGGTCGTCCACCCGCACGCGCATCTCGTAGACCAGGCTGGTCCGCAACTCCTCGGTCTGTACGTTTCTGGGCGTGAACTCGGCCACCGACGAGATGTAGCCGATGCGGCCGGCAATGGGCCGGTCGGGCCGGCTGTCGGTCACGACCTCGGCCGCCATGCCGGGCCTGACGTGCCCCAGTTGCGGCTCCGATACATAGACGCGCACCCATTTGGGATCGGTGATCGCCAATGTGTAGGCGGGACGCTGGGGCGAGGCCATGTCGCCGGGCTCGAGCAGCCGGGCGCGCACGACGGCGTCGGTCGGCGCCTTCAGTTCGGTCTGCTCCAGACGATAGGCGATCAGCGCCAGTTCGGCCCGCGAGACTTCCAGTTGGGCCTCGGCCTGCGCGATGTCTTCCTTGCGCGGTCCGACGCGCGCCAGTTGCAGCCCCTTGCTGCGGTTGTCCCATTGCGCCCGCGCCACCCGCAGGCGCGACGCGGCATTGTCCAGGTCCTGCTGGCTGACCCCGCGTCCGCCGGTGTTCGCGGCGATGCCTCGAAGCCGCGCGAGCTGCTGCTCCGCCAGTTCGGCTTCCGCCTGGGCCGACGCCACCTGGGCCTGCGCCTGGGCCACTTCCTCGGGCCGGGTGCCGTTGCGCAGCCGCAGCAGCGCTTGCTCCTGCACGGCGATACGGGCGCGCGCCTGGACCTCCTGCAAGCGCAGCGAACGGTCGTCCAGCACCGCCAGGACGTCGCCGGCCTTGACGCGGTCGCCTTCCTCGACCTGCATCCGGGCCACCCTGTCGCTGCCGTCGAACGCCAGCACCACCTGCCGGATATCGACGTTGCCGTAAAGCGTCAGGCCATCCTGGGCGGGCGCCGGACGCAGGACATACCATGCCGCCCCCGCCAGCACTACCGCCACCAGTACGCCTCCTGCCAGCACCTTCTTCATCGCCGCCGCCCTTGGAAACCGTCGGTCGGCAAATTATATAACTCAAATTTCAATTTGATGTATGATTTTTACGTGCCCACTTCCGCGTCCCCGGCGCCTTCCCGCATGGCCGTCACGTCCCGACCATCGATACCCGTCCGCTCTCCCCGCATGGATGGCGAGGCCACCCGCGCCCGCATCCTGGAGACGGCCGGACAACTGTTCGCCGAGCGGGGCTACGCGGACACCACCAGCAAGGCCATCTGCGAACGGGCGCAATGCAACATGGCCGCGGTCAACTACCACTTCGGCAGCCGCGACGGCCTCTATCTGGCGTTATTGAAGGAAGTCCACAGGCATCTGGTCAGCCTGGACTATCTGACGCGCCTGGCGCACAGCGTCCAGCCCCCGCGGCACAAGCTGGAAATATTCCTGGATGGCCTGACCGCCAGCCTGCTCAATGCCGACAGCTGGCACATCCGCCTGTGGGCCCGCGAGGTGCTGGCGCCCTCGCCCCACCTGGCCGGCATCATCGAGGCCGAGGCTCTGCCGAAGTTCGGGCTCATCAGCGCCATCATCGGCGAGATCACCGGCATCCCCGCCGGGGATCCGGCGCTGACCCGCTGCGTGCTGAGCGTCATGGCGCCGTGCATGGTGCTGCTGATCATCCACCGCGACATGAACAGCCCCATCCAGGCGCTGTTCCAGCAGCCGGCCGCGGACCTGGCCGCGCACCTGAAGACCTACGCGCTGGCGGGGCTGGACGCCATCGTCGCCGCACGCCCCCCGCGCCGGCCCGCGCGCAAGGCGCGCTAGGACCCTATTCCCCCTGCAGGCCGTGGCGCGCGACCACGTCCTTCCAGCGCGCGAATTCCTTGCGGTTCAGCTCGGCAAATTCCTCGGGCGAAGTCAGCACGACGTCGTATCCCTTTTCGAGCAACTCCTTGCGCATCTGCGGCGCCCCCATGATGGCGCCGATCTCGTCATGCAGGCGCTGGACAATGGCTTTGGGCGTGCCCGCCGGGGCGTACATCCCCACCCAGATCGACAGGTCGTAGTCGGGGTATCCCGACTCGGCCACCGTGGGCAGGTCGGGCACCAGTTGCGAACGCAGCTTGCCCGTCTGCGCCATGGGCTTGAGCTTGCCCGAGGCCATGTTCGCGCGCGACGCCTCGACCGTGCTGATCAGCATGGTCGAGCTGTTCTGCATGACGTCCATGGCCGCCACGCCCATGCCATTGGCCGGGATGTGGCGCATCTTCGTGCCCAACATGTCCTGCAGCACCAGGGAATACAGATGGGTGGTCGAGCCCGGGCCGGGCGAACTGTAGCTGGCGTTGTCGCCCATTTTCTTCAGGTAGGCGACGAACTCCGGAAAGGTCTTGGCCGGAACGGACGGATGCGTCAGCACCAGCATCTGGCCCGAGGCGATCTGCCCGATGGGCGCGAAATCCCTGACCGGATCGTAGGGCGTCTTGCGCGAGGCCGGCGTGATGACGTGCGTGTTCAGGGACATCATCAGCGTGTAGCCGTCGGGCGCGGCCTTGGCCACGTAGGCGGTGCCGATGGCGGCCGCAGCGCCGGGCTTGTTCTCGACCACCACACTCTGGCCCAGCCGCGCCGCCAGCTTCTCGGACAGCAGGCGGGACAGGGTGTCGGCGCTCGTGCCCGGCGTGTACGGCACGACGATTCTGACGAGCCGGGACGGATATCCGCCCTCCGCTTTGTCCGCCGCCTGTCCGTGGGCCGCCGCGGCTCCCAGCGCCAGCGTCAAGGCGAGCGCGAGCCGCGAGGGGAAAAGGACGCCTTTCATGCTTGTGTCTCCTGACGATGTTCTGGGTCGCCCGCCGCGGCCGGTTCATGCCGACTCACGACTCCTGCACGCACTCTAACACACATACAGTATGTTTTTATGAACAGTTAGGGTTTTCTAGAAAGCCTCCGGCCCGGAAGATGTCCATGCGTCACGCCATGGTCCATGGTTGCGATGCGCGGCGCCGCCCCCATATAGTCGGGCATGACCATCGCCCGCCATCCCGTCGACGCGCTGCACGGATTCCATCCGGCCGTGGCCGCCTGGTTCCGCCAGGCATTCGGCTCGGCAACCGAGGCCCAGCGCCGCGCCTGGCCGCATATCCGCGCCGGCCGCTCGACGCTCGTGGCCGCCCCCACCGGTTCGGGCAAGACCCTGACCGCCTTCCTGGCCGCCATCGACGAACTGGTACGGATGGGCGTGGACGCCGGCGGTGTGCTGCCGGACGCCACCATGGTGGTGTACGTCTCGCCGCTGAAGGCGCTGTCCAACGACATCCGCATCAACCTGCAGGCGCCGCTCGAAGGCATCGCCGCGGAACTGGAACGCCTGGGCCTGCCCGGCCCCGGCATCCGCACCGCCGTGCGCACCGGCGACACCGAGGCCCAGGCCAGGCAGGCGATGCGCAAGCGGCCGCCCCACATCCTGGTGACGACGCCCGAGTCGCTGTACGTGCTGCTGGGCTCGGACAGCGGGCGCCGCATGCTGGCCGGCGTGCGCAGCGTGATCGTGGACGAGATCCACGCCCTCGCGGGGAACAAGCGCGGCAGCCACCTGGCTCTCACCCTGGAACGGCTGGATGCACTGTGCGGCGGGCGGCCGGTCCGCATCGGACTCTCGGCCACGCAGAAGCCGCTGTCGGCCGTGGCGCGCTTCCTGGCCAGCCCCGCCCACGCGGACGCCTGCGAAATCGTCGACATCGGCCACTCGCGGCGCCGCGACCTGGACCTGGAACTGCCTCCCGTGCCGCTGGAGGCCGTCATGGCCACCGACGTCTGGGACCGGGTGTACGACCGCATGGCCGAGCTGGTATCGCAGCACCGCACCACGCTGGTCTTCGTCAACACCCGCCGCATGGCCGAGCGGGCCGCCCGCCACCTGGCCGAACGCTTGGGCGAGGAAGCGGTGGCCGCCCACCACGGCAGCCTAGCCAAGGAACACCGGCTCGATGCCGAGCAGCGGCTCAAGCGCGGCGAACTGCGGGTGCTGATCGCCACCGCCTCGCTCGAACTGGGCATAGACATCGGCGACGTGGACCTGGTCTGCCAGGTCGGCTCGCCGCGCACGATCTCCGCCTTCCTGCAACGGGTGGGCCGCTCGGGCCACCACGTGGGCGGGATCCCCAAGGGCCGACTGTTCCCCACCTCGCGCGACGAGCTGATCGAATGCGCGGCCCTGCTGGACTGCGTGCGGCGCGACGAACTGGACGCCCTGCGCGTACCGGTCGCGCCGCTGGACGTGCTGGCCCAGCAGTTGGTGGCCGAGGTGGCATGCCAGGAATGGAGCGAAGAGGCGCTGTACGCGCTGGTACGGCGCGCGGCGCCCTATGCGGACCTGGAACGTCCGGTGTTCGACGCCGTGCTGCGCATGCTGGCCGAGGGCTATACCGGCCGCCAGGGCGTGCGCGCGGCCTACCTGCACCGCGACCTGGTCGCCGGCGCCTTGCGCGGACGGCGCGGCAGCAAGCTGACCGCGGTCACCTCGGGCGGCACCATTCCCGACAACGCCGACTACACCGTGCTGCTGGAGCCGCAGGGATTGATGGTCGGCACGGTCAACGAGGACTTCGCGATCGAAAGCCTGGCCGGCGACGTCTTCCAGTTGGGCAACACGTCCTATCGCATCCTGCGGGTGGAAGCCGGTCGCGTCCGCGTGGAGGACGCGCACGGCGCCGCCCCTAGCATTCCGTTCTGGCTGGGCGAGGCGCCCGGCCGCAGCGACGAATTGTCGGCCGGCGTCTCGCGCCTGCGCGCCCGGGTCGAGCAGTTGCTGGCGCGACCGGGACAAACGGCGCCCGACATCGAAGGCGCGATCCAGGCGCTGATGGACGAGATCGGCCTGAACGCGTCGGCGGCGCGCCAGATCGTCGAATACCTGGCACGCGCGAAGGCGGCGCTGGGCCGGCTGCCCAGCCACGACACCCTGGTCATGGAACGCTTCTTCGACGAATCGGGCGGCATGCAACTGGTGGTGCACTCCCCCTTCGGCAGCCGGCTCAACCGCGCCTGGGGCCTGGCCCTGCGCAAGCGCTTCTGCCGCAGCTTCAACTTCGAGTTGCAGGCAGCGGCCACCGAGGACGCCATCGTGCTGTCGCTGTCCACCAGCCACAGCTTCCCGCTGGACGAAGTCTGGCGCTACCTGCGTTCCAACACCGCCGAGCATCTGCTGGTACAGGCCTTGCTGGACGCGCCGCTGTTCAACGTGCGCTGGCGCTGGAACGCCACCACCGCGCTGGCGCTGCCGCGCTACGTCGGCGGCCGCAAGGTCGCGCCGCAGTTGCAGCGCATGAAAAGCGACGACCTGCTGGCCTCGGTCTTCCCCGACCAGGCCGCCTGCCTCGAGAACGTGGTCGGGGAACGCGAGATCCCCGACCACCCGCTGGTCGCGCAGACCATCGGCGACTGCCTGCACGAGGCGATGGACGCCGAAGGCTGGCTCGCGCTGCTGCGCCGGATCGAGAAGCAGGAGGTCGAACTGGTGGCGCGCGACCTGCCCACCCCGTCGCCGCTGGCCATGGAAATCCTGAGCGCGCGCCCCTACGCCTTCCTGGACGACGCGCCGCTGGAGGAACGCCGCACCCAGGCCGTGATGGCGCGCCGCTGGACCGATCCGGAATCGGCCGACGACATGGGCGCCCTGGACGCCGGCGCCATCGACGCGGTGGCCGCCGAGGCCTGGCCCGACGTGCACGGCACCGACGAAATGCAGGAAGCCCTGGCGAGCCTGGCCTGCGTGACCGAGGCCGAAGCGGCGGCCAACGATGGCTGGCGCGACTGGCTGGGCACGCTGACCCGGGAAGGCCGGGCGACACGGCTGCGCGTGCAGGCGGACGCCGCCCTGTGGGTACCGGTCGAGCGCCTGGCCTGCGTGCGCGCCCTTTACCCCGGCGCCCGCGCCGAACCGGACATCGCCCTGCCCGCCGGCTGCGACGAACCCTGGGAGGCCGACGCCGCCCTGGTCGAAGTCGTGCGCGCGCGGCTGACCGGATTCGGCCCGCTCGCCCTGCCGCGCATCGCCGCGGACCTCCTGCTGCCCGAGGCCGACGTGGCCGTGGCGCTGGCCCGGCTGGAAGCCGAAGGCTATGTCATGCGCGGCCGCTTCCATCCGCAGGCGCGGCAGGAAGAATGGTGCGAACGGCACCTGCTGGCCCGCATCCACCGCTACACCATCAAGCGCCTGCGGCGCGAGATCGAACCGGTCGAACGGCAGGACTTCATGCGCTTCCTGCTGGAATGGCAGCACGTCGCGCCGGATGCCCGGCTGCACGGGCCCGGCTCGCTGCCGCAAGTCATCGACCAACTGGAAGGCTACGAGGCCGCCGCCGGCGCCTGGGAAGCGGACATCCTGCCGGCGCGGCTGGACGCCTATTCGCCCGGCTGGCTGGACGAGCTGAGCCAGGCCGGCAAGGCTGTCTGGATGCGCCTGGCGGGCCAGGGCAAATCCGCGGCCGGCCCGGTGCGCGCCACGCCCATGGTGCTGCTGCCGCGGCGCCATCTGGGCCCCTGGCAAGCACTCGTGCCGCCGGACCACCAGGCCGACCTGTCGCCGCGCGCACAGCGAGTGCGCGACGCGCTGGCCAGCCATGGCGCGATGTTCTTCGACGAACTGCTGGGCGACACCCGCCTGCTGCCCAACGAACTGGAAACGGCGCTGGGCGAGCTGGTCGCGGCGGGCGCCGCGAACGCCGACAGCTACGCCGGCCTGCGCGCACTGCTCGTTCCCGCGTCCCAGCGCACCGCCCACCCGCGGCGGCGCTCGCGCCACGGCACGGCCCTGGGCCAGATGGACCAGGCCGGCCGCTGGGCGCTGCTGCGCCGGCCCGCCGCCGCTGAACCCGTGGCGTCCGGCAAGCGTCCGCGCACGGATCCACAAGTCCTGGAACACATCGCCCAGGTCCTGCTGCGCCGCTACGGCGTCGTGTTCTGGCGCCTGCTGGAACGCGAGGCGCGGTGGCTGCCGCCCTGGCGCGAGCTGCTACCCGTACTCCACCGCCTGGAGGCCCGCGGCGACGTGCGGGGCGGCCGCTTCGTGGCGGGTCTGGCCGGCGAACAATTCACGCTGCCCGAGGCCATCCCCCTGCTGCGCGGCATCCGTCGCCGCGACGCGGGCGGCGAACTGGCCTGCGTCTGCGCCGCCGATCCGCTCAACCTGGCCGGCACTCTGCTGCCCGGTGAAAAAGTCCCCGCGCTGGCGGGCAACCGCGTGCTCTACCGCGACGGACTGCCCGTGGCCGCCGCCGTCGCGGGCGACATCCGCTACCTGGTCGAGGCCGCGCCCGACGAACGCGAGCGGCTGCGCGCGGCGCTGGTGGCGCGGCGCTGAAACCTCGTCGCCGGCAGCCCCTTATCGCGCAAACACGAAAAGCAGAAATGCGGAAAACAGCGGGTATCGCGCCAGGGTAAGCGGCTACAATCGTGCGTTGCGTAGGCGGCCCCCGGGCCGCCCGGATTCGCCCCCATCGATGGCCCCGCGGCCGCGGCCGACGCCATCCTTCGTCACACAGGAATTGCGCAGCATGATCATCGATTGCCACGGTCACTACACGACCTCGCCCGCCGCCCACAACCAATGGCGCGACCAGCAGAAGGCCAACTTCAAGACCGGCGGCGACATCGACCCGGCCTATCCCGATATCTCCGACGACCAGATCCGCGAGACCATCGAGCAGAACCAGTTGCGCCTCTTGCGCGAGCGCGGCGCCGACATGACCATCTTCTCGCCCCGCGCCTCCGCCATGGAGCCACACGTCGGCAACGAGAACGTCAGCCAGGTCTGGGCCCGCCGTTCGAACGACCTGATCAAGCGCGTCATCGACCTGTACCCCGAGACCTTCATCGGCGTCTGCCAGCTTCCGCAGTCTCCCGGCGTGTCCATCGCCAGCTCCATCACCGAGCTCGAGCGCTGCGTCACCGAACTGGGCTTCGTCGGCTGCAACCTCAACCCCGACCCCTCGGGCGGCAGCTTCAGCGCCCCGCCGCTGACCGACCGCTCGTGGTACCCGTTCTTCGAAAAAATGGTCGAGCTGGACGTGCCGGCCATGATCCACGTCTCGGGCTCGTGCAACTGCGCGATGCACGCCACCGGCGCCTACTACCTGGCCGCCGACACCATCGCCTTCATGCAGTTCATCGAAGGCGACCTGTTCCGCGACTTCCCGACGCTGCGCTTCATCATCCCCCATGGCGGCGGCGCCGTGCCCTACCACTGGGGCCGCTACCGCGGGCTGGCCGACATGCTCAAGCGCCCGCCGCTGGCCGAGCACGTGATGAAGAACGTCTACTTCGACACCTGCGTGTACCACCAGCCCGGCATCGACCTGATGTTCGAAGTCATCGACGTCGACAACATCCTGTTCGGCTCGGAAATGGTGGGCGCGGTGCGCGGCATCGATCCCCAGACCGGGCACTATTTCGACGACACCAAGCGCTACATCGACGCGCTGGACATCCCGGCGGAAGACAAGCGCAAGGTGTTCGAACTGAACGCGCGCCGGGTCTATCCGCGCCTGGATGCTCAGTTGAAGGCACGGGGACTCTAAGCCGCAGTTTTCCCCTTGCCTGACGGGGCCTGCCGGCGTCATCGACGCGCCGGCAGGCCCCGTGTGCATTCCGGCCTCCAAAGGCCTCCACCGATACCTGCCAGGCATCGGTGGAGAAAACCCGCCATCTTTTCCCAATCGCTCCCCCGCTTTACTCTTGCCTCGGGCACAAGGGCGCGCTCATTCTTCCCGCGCGCCCCCACAACAGAGACAGGAATCCCCGATGCGCTACGTCCGCTTCCTCCACGACGGCACCCCCTACCTCGGCAGCCGCGAGGGCAACAAGATCCGGATCCTGGGCGAGGAATCGATCGAATCCCTGCTGGCCGCCGGCACCGACCTCGAAACCCACGCCGGCACCCGCAGCGGCGGCAAGCTGGTGGACGAAGCCGACGTTTCCTACCTGCCCGTCGTCGAGCATCCCGCCAAGATCTTCTGCATCGGCCTGAACTACGCCGACCACACCAAGGAAAGCAAGTACGAGCAGCCCGCCTACCCCACCATCTTCCCGCGCTACGACACCAGCCTGGTCGGCCACGGCCAGCCCATCGTCCGCCCCCGCGTGTCCGACTCGCTGGACTTCGAGGGCGAATTGGCGGTGGTGCTCAGGCGCGGCGGCCGGCACATCCGCAAGGAAGACGCGCTCGACTGCATCGCCGGCTATGCCTTGTTCAACGACGGCTCGGTGCGCGAATACCAGTTCCTGTCCCCGCAATGGACAGTGGGCAAGAACTTCGACGCCACCGGCGCCTTCGGCCCGGAACTGGTCACCGCCAGCGAAGTGCCGCCCGCGGCGCGCGGCCTGCGCCTGGAAACCCGATTGAACGGCGAGGTGGTCCAGTCGGCCAGTACCGATGACATGATCTTCGACATTCCCACGCTGATCAGCGTCATCAGCGAAGCGATCACGCTGGAGCCCAGCGACGTCATCGTCACCGGCACGCCCGCCGGCATAGGCTGGGCCCGTAGCCCCAAGCTGCTGATGCGCGCCGGCGATGTCTGCGAGATATCGGTGACCGGCTTCGCCACGCTGCGCAACCCGATCGCCGACGAAGCCTGAACGCGCGGCCGCGGCCGCACGACGGAGGAGACTCATGACGACACAGACCCAGCATGGCGCGGGCGCCCGGCAAGCCGCGGTGCACTCCATCGACCATTACGCACTGACGGTACCGGACCTGGCCGTGGCCCGCCATTTCCACGAAGCCTTCGGCCTCGCGGTAGAAAGCGAAGGCGACGGCCTGGCGCTGCGGGCGCGGGACGGACACGTCTCGGCGCGCATCCACACAGGCCCGCGCAAGGCGCTGGCCTACCTCAGCTTCAATTGCTATGCCGACGACCTGGCGGCCATACGCGCCCGCCTGGAGCAGGCCGGCGTCGCGATGGCCGCCGACGCGCCACGCGCCACCGCCGAGGGCCTCTGGTTCCACGACATGGACGGCAACCTGATCCAGGTCAAGGCCGGCCCCAAGATCACGCCCGACGCCAAGAGTCCGCTCGACAACATCCACGTGGACGCCGACGCGCGCGGCGCGCGCTTCCGCAGCCAGGTCGCGCAGGTCCGCCCGCGCCGCCTGTCCCACGTGCTGCTGTTCACGCCCGACGTCTCGCGCGCGCTGGCATTCTATGAAGACACGCTGGGCCTGAGGCTGTCGGACCGGTCCGGCGAAGGCATCGCCTTCACCCACGCCCCGCACGGCTGCGACCATCACCTGGTCGCCTTCGCCCGCAGCTCGGCGCGCGGCTGGCATCACGCGGCCTGGGACGTGGCCAGCATCGACCAGGTCGGCCAGGGGGCGGCGCAGATGGCCGCCGCCGGCTACACGCGCGGGTGGGGAACGGGCCGGCACGTGCTGGGCTCGAACTTCTTCCATTACGTGCGCGACCCGTGGGGCTCGTACTGCGAGTTCTCGGCCGACATCGACTACATCTCGGCCGAGCACGAATGGCCCTCGGGGGATTTCCCGCCCGAGGACAGCCTGTATCAGTGGGGGCCGGACGTGCCGCCGGATTTCATTCACAACACCGAGGCCTGATGCGGCATGCGTGCCGATCGATCCGATCGGCACGCAACCGCCGTCAGGCCAGGACGGCGACCCCGTCGGCGGCGCGCACGCCCTGCCCGCGCGGCAGCACGAACACGGGATTGATCTCGGCTTCGACCAGCCTGTCTCCCAGTTGCGCGGCCATCTCCGAAAACGCCACGATCGCATCCACCAGAGCCTCGACGTCGGCCCGCGGCCGGCCCCGGTATCCATCCAGCAGCGGCCAGCTTTTCAGTTCGCGCACCATCGCGGCGGCCGCCTGCCGGTCCAGGCCCTGGCCTGGGCTCAGCATGCACAGGCTCGTGTCGTTGAAAAGCTCGGCGGCGATGCCTCCCATCCCCAGGAGAATGGCGCATCCCAACGCATCCCGCCGCATGCCCAGGATAAGCTCCACGCCCGGCCCCACCATCTCCTGGACCAGATAGCGCTCGGGCCGGACCCCGGCGCGGGACTCGACTTCCCGCGCCATGGATTCGAGGCGCGCCCCCACGGCCTCCGGCTCCAGATCGACCGCGACGCCGCCGACATCGCTCTTGTGCGTGATGGCGGCGGAGAGCATCTTGAGCACCACGCGTCCGCCCAGTTCGCGCGCCGCGTGTTCCGCTTGCGCGGGACCGGCGACGACCGCCTCCCGGACGCACGGCACGCCGAACCGCGCGAACAGGCGCTTGGCTTCGTGTTCGTCCAGGGATCCGGACGGCAGGCCATCGATCGCGCCAGCCGCCGGGCCGGCGACGCCCGGTTCGCCGGCCTCCCGCGCGCTGGCCTCCAGCATGCCGCGAAACGCCGCGGCACAGCCTTCCGCCGCGGCGAACGCGGGCACGCCATGCCGGGTCAGCGCGCGCACCACCTCGGGCGCATGCGGGCTGACATAGGCGATCACGGGCTTGGGCGAATCCGGCAGGCAATCCTGGATCACGCCCGCCACCAGTTCCGGCATGGCCAGGCTGGACGACCCGGCGATGACGACCAGGGCGTCGTAGCTCGGACTGGCCTGCAAGGCCCGGATCGCGCCCTTCATGAGATCCGGCTTCAAGCCCGCCAGCGTGACGTCGATGGGGTTGCGGTCCAGGACCGCGTGGTCGCCCGTCTGCAATGCCCGCAGGGCCTCGGCCGTCGGGCCGTCGGGCGCGGGCGCATCGAAGCCCGCCATGCCCAGTTCGTCGGACACGAGCGTGCCCGCGCCACCGGTCGACGTCAGGATGGCCACGCGCCGGCCGGCCAGCCGCCGCCCCGTGGCCAGCGCCGAGGGGATGTCCAGCAGTTCGTCGAAGGTCCGGGCCCGGATCACGCCCACCTGCCTGAAGAAGGCGTCGTACATCCGGTCGGCCCCCGCCATCGCGCCCGTATGCGAAACGGCGGCCCGCGCGCCCGCCTCGGAACGGCCGATCTTGAACGCCACGACCGGCTTGCCGGCCCGCGCGGCCTTCAGCGCGGCCGCGCGGAATGTTTCCGGGTTCCGGATCGTCTCGACATACAGCGCGATCACGCGCGTCGCGTCGTCGTCGGCAAGATGGTCGACGAAATCGGCCAGGTCCAGATCCACCTCGTTGCTGGTCGACACCAGCTTCGACAGGCCGATGCCCCGCGCGTTGGCCCGCGACAGCAGCGCGCCGAGGATACCTCCGCTCTGCGAGACCACGCCGACCGGCCCCACCTCGAAGTCCTCCATTTCCAGCGCCCCCGTGGCCGACAGCACGATGCGGTCGGTCAGGTTGACCAGCCCGATGGTGTTCGGGCCGAGCAGGCGCATGCCGCCCGCCGCCTCCAGCAACTGCGCCTGCCTGCGCGCGCCCTCGCCGCCGGTCTCGGTGTAGCCGCTGGCCAGGACGATGGCCGCGGCGGCGCCGCGGGCCGCCAGGTCGCGCACGGCCAGGTGCGCCCGCTCCGCGCCCAGCAGGACGATGCCCACGTCGGGCACTTCGGGCAGGGCCGCCACGTCGGCGTAGCAGGCCAGTTCACCGATGTGGCCGACCTTGGGGTTCACCGGCAGGATGCGGCCACGGTATCCGTGCTTGAGCAGGTAGGAAACGGGACGGCCCGCGGTCTTGCCCGCGTCGGCCGACGCCCCGACCACCGCGACGCTGCGTGGATTGAACAGGCGGAAAATCGCATCCATCACGCCTGCCCCCGGGACGCGCCCGCCGCCTTGTCCAGGAAGGCCATGACGGCCTCGCGGTGCTCGCTGCTGGTGTAGCAGATGCCTTGGGCCTGGCTGCCCTGGGCGAAGACCTGCGCGGCCGGCAGCTCGAAAGCCTGGTTCAGGATGGTCTTGCTCAGCGCCAGCGCCGTCGCCGACCCCCGGCTCAGCTCCAGCGCCCAGGCCTGGGCCTCGGCCACCAGCATCTCGGCCGCAACCTGCCGATCGACGATGCCGAGCTTCGCTGCTTCCTCCACGTCGACCTTGCGCCCGCTGAAGATCAGCGCCTTGGCCATCGGCAGGCCGACGCGGCGGGGCAGGAAATACATGCCGCCGCCATCGGGCACGATGCCGCGATGGATATAGGACCACGAGAAGCTGGCCCATTCGCTGGCGACGATGAAGTCGCAGGCCAGGGCGGTATCGGCCCCCAGCCCGGACGCGGCGCCGTTGACGGCGGCGATGGTCGGCTTGGGCATGGTGTGCAGCAAGGCCTGGGCATGGTGCACGAGCTGCTGGCGATGCCAGCCGTTGAAGGCGATCTCGCCCGTGGGGGCGTTCATGCGCCGCTCCATGCCGGCGATGTCGCCACCCGCGCAGAAGCCCTTGCCGGCGCCGGTCAGCACCAGCGCGCGAATGCCGCGGTCGGCGGCCACGTGCTCCAGCGCATCGATCAGTTCGGCGCGCATGCCGTCGCTGATGGCATTGCGCTTCTCGGGCCGGTTCAGCGTCAGGGTCGCGATCGAGTCCTCGACCCGCAGCGATATCAATGAATAAGTCATGGTGATTCCCGCATCCTTGCATGCAGCGCGCGGCTGCTCAGTTGGGCTTGAGGTGGTTTTCCCGGACAACCTTGCGCCAGCGCTTTTCTTCCGCGGCCACATAGGCCTCGAGTTCGGCCGGATCGCCCGCGCGGATACCCAGGCCTTCCTTCTCGACCTTGTCCCGGAACTCGGCGCTTCTTGCCGCGATCCGGGCCGCCTTGTTCAGGCGATCGACGATCTCGGGCGGCGTCCCGGCCGCCACGTACAGCCCGTACCAGCTCTCGACCACGTAGCCGGGCACCGTGTCCCCGATCGGCGCCACGCCCTCGAAGGAAGGAGAAGGCTTGGCGCTGGTCACGCCCAGGGCGCGGAACCGTCCGCTTTCCACATAGCCCGAGGTGGCGGCCGCCGTGCCGAACATCATGTCCACCTGCCCGCCCAGCACATCCGTGATCGCCGGACCCGCCCCCTTGTAGGGCACGTGGGTCAGCTCCACCTTGGCCAGGTTGCTGAACATCTCGCCGGCCAGGTGGGCGGAGGTTCCGATGCCCTGCGACGCGTAAGTCAGCTTGCCCGGATTGGCCTTAGCGGCCGCCAGCAGTTCCGCCATCGTCTTGTAGGGGCTCTCGGCCCGGACCACCAGCACGTTCGGTCCCGCGCCGATCAGGATGACCGGCGCGAACGCCGTTTCGTGCGAGTACGGCAGCTTGGGCTGGAGACTGGGATTGACCGCATGGGCGAACGAGGCGATCAGGATGGTGTAGCCATCGGCCGGGCTCTTGGCCACGGCATCGGTGCCTATCATCGTGCCGGCCCCGGGCTTGTTCTCCACGACGATGGGCTTGCCCAGGTCCTTGCCCATTTCCGCGCCCAGCGTGCGCGCGATCAAGTCCGTTCCGCCTCCCGGCGAAAAGGGAACGATCAAGCGGATGGGGCGTTCGGGATAGGCCGCCCATGCGGTATTGGCGGCCAGCAGCATGCCGGCCAGCACGCCCAGCACATGGCGGCGCACCGCCATGCTTCGGGTTGAATCGGACATCGTCGTCTCCTGTAGGACCCCGGTGTTCGCACCGGGTGAATCGCTCGTTGTTCTCGGCAGACCGGTCTGCCAAGGCGAAAGATTAGGCGCGATCCTTTTGAAACGCAGTTGCCGAATTCCAAGGAGTGGAACAAAATTTCCATCGACGCCGAGCGCGAAAACGGAGACTTCACGTGGAAGGTCCACGCAAACCAGGACGATCACCCACCAACCGCTCCCTCGAACGGGGCGCCGAGCTCCTGCGGGCATTCCGGCCGGGGTCGGCCACCTTGGGCAACACGGAACTGGCCGAACGCAGCGGTCTGTCGAAATCCACCGTCAGCCGGCTCACGCAGACGCTGGTCCGCAGCGGACTGCTGCAGTTCGACGGCAACAGCCGGGCCTACCGGCTCGCCCCCGCCGTGCTCAGCCTGGCGCATGCGATGCGCACCGGGTCGCGCGTGCTGCAACTGGCCGCGCCCCGGATGCGGGCCCTGGCCGAGGCGAAGCGGATCAACGTGGGACTGGCGGCGCCGGACCGCGACGAGATGGTCTACCTGGAATCGATACGCTACGCGCGCCGCGCGGCCTTGCGGCACGTCGTCTCGGGACAGCGCGTGCCGATGGAACTGACCTCGCTGGGACGCGCCTACCTGGCGACACTGACGGAGGCTGAACTCAAGCCCCTGCTGGAAACGTTCAAGCAACGGCGCGGCCGGAACTGGCCGGCCCTGGCCCGGGAAATCGGCGAAGCGGGGAACAGCGTGCGCGCGCGGGGCTATTGCGCCGCGGCGTGGCAACCCGAGGTGGTGGCCGTGGCGACGCCGCTGCGGATCGGCCACGACATCTACGCGCTCAATGTCAGCACGTCGACCAGCGACCCTCTGGCCGCCACCGCGAAGACCCTGGCGGGCCCGCTGCTGGCCCTGGCCGCGGAAATACGCGAAGCCGTCGAGGACGATGCGTTCGCGCCTTGATGCACTGGCCCGGCCTCAGCCGTGAGACGGCAGGCCGAAGCGCTCTTCCAGATACCCGAGGATCGCCTGCAACACCGCCCGAGGCTGCTCGGGCAGAAGCGCATGGCCGGCATCGCGAATGGTGCAGTTGGTGACCCGCTCGCCCAACTCGTCCCGCAGCACGTTCGCATACCTTGGGGGCGCCACCACATCGAATTCGGCCTGCACGTTCAGTATGGGCGCGTTGCCGCCCGCGAAGAACTCCTCCACGGGCGTTCGCCGCTGCGCGAGCGTCTGCATGGCCATCAGTTGCCGGTTAAAGCCGGTCAACCACGGCGCGGGATCGTTGCCCGGCGCGAAGAAGACTCGTCGCAGATGTTCCAGCCGCTGCGCATCGGGCAAGTCCGGATCCGCGCTGCCCTCGATCGATGCGCGCACGTCCGGCGGAATCGGCACCGCGTCGATTCCACGCGGCACCTTGCCGGCGGAACCGGCAAGCAGAATCAGCCCCCTGGCCAGATGGGGAAAATCACTCGCCACGGTCCGGGCGATCCAGTTGCCATGGGCATGTCCGATCAGGATGGCCGGGCCCGCGGACTCGTGCTCGATCACCGCGGCGATGTCGCCGGCCCAGTCGTGCAAGGTCTTGCCTTCCAGGGGGCCGGTGCTGCCGCCGTTTCCCCTCGGCTCGGGGCACAAGGTTCGCAAGCCGCGCTCCGCCAGCGGCTCGGCCAGCTCGGCCATGTCCTCGGCGCCGCGCCCCAGCGAAGGCAGCAACACCACGAGCGGCCCCTGTCCTCTCGCGAACACTTCTATCGCGATATCCTCGTCCCGCGCCACGACGTGGCGGGTGGTTTCGCTCCGGGCCGATCCGATGGACGACGGACGGAGTTCTTCAATACGGATCTGCTCTTGTGTGATCATGTCGCTCTACGAAGAAAAGTGAACCAAACAGCCGACGGCAACTGGCGCCATCTCCACACCTGCCTCGAACGGCTGAAGGAGGCCACGCATGGACATACGACAAATCCGCTACTTCGTCACGGTGGCCGAAGAACTGAGCTTCACCCGCGCCGCCGAAAAACTGCACATCTCCCAGCCTCCGCTGTCCCAGCACATCAAGTCGCTGGAAGAGGAACTGGGCATCGAGTTGTTGTTCAGGAACCGGCGCGAGGTCAAGCTCACCGACGCGGGCCGGGTCTTCCTGCTGGAGGCCCGCAAGGTCCTGGAACACCTGAACGTCGCGGTCAACAGCACCTTGCGCACCGCCCGGGGCGACACGGGCGTCCTGCGGTTAGGCATGGCGACATCCGCCGCCTTCAATGTCATGCCCGATGTCATCGACCGGATACGCACCCGCTTTCCCCAGGTCGAGATCCTGGTCTCCGACGTGGAGTCCAAGGAACAGATACGCATGATCGCCGAGGAGCGGCTGGACATCGGTTTCGTCCATGCGGCTCCTCTCGTACGGGGAATGTGCAGCACGCCGCTGTTCTCCGAACCCTATGCCGCCGTCGTGCGCGAGGACGACGCCCTGGCGGGGCTCGCCACGCTCACGATGGCCGACCTGGCCGGACGTCCGCTCATCGCGTTCTCGCCGGCCCATGCGCCCAGCCTGGCGGACTCGCTGGTCACGGCATGCCTGGCGGCGGGCTTCAATCCGCAGATCGCCCACACCGCGCGGCATCCTTTCACGATGCTGCAAATGGTCGGAATGGGGCTGGGCATCGCCCTGGTCCCCGCTTCTTTCGCCCGCACCCACTTTCCCGGCGTGCGCTTCGTGCATGTGGACGACACGTCCAGGCAGGTCACGATCAACGCGGTCTGGCTGGAGCGGACGGCATCGACGCTGGTGCGTCGGATCGTCGCCGAAGTGCTCGACCATGATGGCGTCAGTGCGCAGCGGCAGACAACATCTCGTCAATCGGAACGTCGCCCCACTCGACGAACCCCCGCGTAATGCACGTCGCTCGCTCCGGTCCCAGGCGCGGATGCGTCAGCGCTTCGAACTTGCTTCTTATGCCATCGGCCCTGCCGGGATTGCCCGCCCCGCCGGACGGATTGTCCACGTCCACGCGCACCGGCCCCGTCTCGGTGTCCACCTCGACCCAACCGCAGAACTCCCGGGGATAACGCGCGTCCAGATCCGGGTCTCTGACGATTTCGATGCGGTTCGCCAGATCGACGACCAGGGGATCGTCCAGGCGCCCGGGCGAGAACTGGTCCGGCAGCACCGCGCCGTCCAGCAGCGCGACGGCCAGCGCATAGCGGGCGCTCATCTGCGCATTCAAGGCGGTGCCGGGAACATAGCGGTATCCGCATTGAACATCCACGACCGACGCCATGCCGGCGCGGACACGACCCGCCTGCCGCCATCGCTCCCGCAGCGCCAGCGCGGCATCGACATGGGGATGGACGCTGCCGCAGCAGCCGTAGGGCTTGAAGTTGGTCTCCCGCGCATGCCAGTGCGCTCCCAGCGCCTGCGTCAACTGCTCCGGTTCCGGACGGTCGCTGAATGCGCGCAGCCAGCCGCCGTCCTCGGCTTCATACAGCGAAGCGGGGCCCGTCAGGCCAAGCTCGGCCATCTCGGCGGACATGATGCCCGCATGGGCCGCCCGCCCCGGATGGAACCGCTTGCTATCGGTTCCGTCGACCGAGAACGCATACAACCCGCCCGACTGCGTGCCGGCCAGTCCCAGCGCCCAGGCCGTGCGCTCGGCGTCCAGGCCCAGGATCACGGACGCCGCCGCGGCCGCCCCCAGGGGGCCGCACACGGCGGTCAGGTGCCAACCCCGCAGGCGGGCATGGGCCGGGACCAGCGCCAGCGAAGACCGGATGGCCACCTCGTAGCCGGCGGCAAGCGCGGCCTCCATGCGCGGCATGCCGGTCCCCCGGGCTTCTCCCAGCGCGAACACGGTGGGCAGCATGACGGCGCCCAGGTGCAGCTTCGCGTTGTGGAAATCGTCGAGTTCATAGGCATGGGCCGCGGCGCCATTGACCAGCGCGGCATCGGCGGCACGCAGGCGCGTCCGCGCGCCCCAGACAGTAGCCCCGCCCGCGCCGGCGGCGCCCCCGGCGGCGGCCCAGTCCCGGATCGCGCGCGTCCAGGGCAGGTCCGTGCCGGCCAAGGCCGCGCCGAATGTGTCCAGCCCCAATAGCCGCAAGCTCGCGCGGACATCCTCGGGCACCCTCGAAGGTTCCAGGCCGGCAACCCATGATGCAACGGTTCGAGTAATCATGACGGTCTCCTGCAAGGCGTGCCGTTCAGAAGGAAATCCTGATGTTGGCTTCCTTCACCGCCTTGCCGATGGACACGATGTCCTGGCGGATCATGGCGCGAAATTCCTCGGGCGAGGATTGCGTGGGAACGAAGGACAGGTCGTTGAAGCGAGCCTTCAACCCGGCCGTCCCGACCGCCCGCGCCACTTCCCGGTTCAGCGTCGCGACCACGTCCGCGGGCATGCCGGCCGGTCCCCAGATCCCGTACCAGGACAGCACCTCGAAATCGGGAATGCCGCTTTCGGCCACCGTCGGCACGTCGGGCATCTGGGCCACCCGCTTCTTGCTCGTCACCGCGATGGCGCGCAGGCGCCCGCCGGCGACGAAGGGATGCACACCCGGCATGGGCGATATCGCCGCCGAGACGTGCCCGCCCACCACGTCGGTCAATTGCGGGACCGCACCCTTGTAGGCCACGATCTCCATGTCCAGCTTCAGCGCGCGATTGACCATTTCCTCGCTCAGATGGCTGGTGGTGCCCAGGCCCGAGGTCGCCCAGGTGTACTTTCCCGGCGACGTTTTAGCCAGTTGCGCAAGCTCGCCCAGCGTCTTGGCGGGCACGTCGTTGCCCACCGCCACGACGAGCGGGACATAGCCGATCTGCGCCACCGGCGTGAAATCCTTCTCCGCGTCGTAGGTGGGTTTGGACACCACCAGCGGCATGTAGATCTGGCTGGAAGCATTGAACAGCAGCGTATAGCCGTCCGCCTTGGCGCGCTGGACCGCCGCCGAACCGATGAGGCCCGAGGCGCCCGCGTGATTCTCGATCACGATGGGCTGGCCCAGTTGCTTCTGCAGTTGTTCGGCGACCAGCCTTCCCACGGTATCGATCGATCCGCCCGGGGTGTAGGGGATCACCATCTTGATCGGCCTGGAAGGCCAGGCCTGCGCCATGCAAGCCTGGCCGGCCAGCACGGCCGCGAGGCCTAACGCCGCGCTCAGCGCCATCCGGCGGCGGTTGTCGTGTCTCTTCGTCATCGTTGCGTCTCCGTCAGTGTCTTCTGCTGGCGGACACTCTAATGAGCGCGGAAACAGCCGTCTAATACCGTATTCGACGAACAGTTATAGGAAACCGGCCTGCCCCGATCCCCTGCCTGTCGCTTGGGCCAGCGGCGATCTCGCATCGCCCCCCGCTCGGCCCCGCCAGGCGATGTGATGATCCGGCCGGATCAATACGCGCTCGGCGCCATAAAGCGCCTGTGCGGCCGCATCGTCAACCTCCAGCACTTCCAGGCCCATGCCGTACTCGTCCGCCACGCCGCGCCACGCCTCGCGTTCGGCGGCCGGAAGCACGCCGAAGGCAAGCAGCGTGAAGTCGCGCCCGAACAGATCGAACAGCACCTTGCCACGCACGACGGCATGCGGCGCGCGCGACCCGGGCAAGGCCAGGGGTACGTAGCGATTCGGATCGTCTTCCGGCGCGGGGCCGGCCTCGGCAGCGACGATGGGGCTGTCCAGGTAGCGCACGCCCAGTTGCAGGCCGGGGATATTGAATTCGCTCGCGACGTGCGCGGCCAGGCGGCGGCCGAGTTCGGCGCGAGCCTGGACGCCGGCCTCGCCGGCCGCTTCGATGTCGTTACCCGCGCGCAGGTTGCCGATGCTGTCCGCCATGCGGCGCGCGAAGGCCGTATTGCGCAGTGCCATGGGCCGGCGCTCGCGCTCGTAGCTGTCCAGCAGCGCAGGCGGCGCCTCGCCGCGAATCACCGCGGCCAGCTTCCAGCCCAGGTTCACCACGTCGTCGATCGAGGTGTTGTAGCCCATCCCTCCGGTGGGCGTGAAAAGGTGGGCGGCATCGCCCGCCAGGAATACGCGGCCGGCGCCCATCCTGTCCGCCACCAGCGTATAGCCGGCCACCCATGGCAGGCGGTCGATCAGCTCGAAGTCGAATTCCCTTCCTACCACGGCATGCGCGGTGGCGACCGCGTCGATGTCGGCGGGTGCCTGTCCCGGCGCCAGTTGGACGGCCAGCAGGAAAGTCTCGATGCCGTCGACGGCGATCAGCAGGCCGCGCTGACGCGCGTTCACGGCCCAGTATTGCCAGGCGGGCTGCTTGCCGATCGCGTCGTAGAGCCGCCTGGACCGGAAGTAGATGGACAGCATCTGGCCGCCGAAGAAATCGCGCTGCTCGTTGCCCTGCCCGGAATAGGCCACGCCCAGCGACTTGCGCACCAGGCTGCGGGGGCCGTCGCACCCGACGAGGTAGCGCGCCCGCAGCCGCCACGCCTGGCCGCCGCCTTCGGGCTCGACCACGGCAGTGGCACCCTGTTCGTCCTGTTCGACGGCGACCGCACGCTGACCCAGGCACAACCTCACGCTCGGATACGCGGCCGCGCGCCTGCGCAGCACCGGCTCGATCAGCATCTGCTGCACCCGGTGCGGCAGCTCGGGGGTGGGCCACGCATCGCTGCCGTAGTCGCCGGTATCGCCCGATCCGGCCTCGCCACGCCGCGCCACCTCGCCGCGGCTCGGGATCCTGAAACGCGCCAGTTCGTGCTCCGCCAGTTGCGTGCAATAGACCACGTCCTGGGGGTAGTCCAGCGGCAGGCCCAGGGCCCGGATCTCGTCGGAAAAACCGCGCCGGCGATAGTGCTCCATGGTCCGGGCCGAGGTCGCGTTGGCCTTGGGAAAGGCCGGCGGATCGGCATCCTCTTCCAGGAGCACGCAGGGAATGTCCCGGCACCCGAGTTCGACGGCCAGCATCAGGCCGGCCGGTCCGCCGCCGACGATGGCGATTTCTGTCTGCATGGTGTTCACGGTAAGGCTTCCTTCAGTCCGTCGTCGCCCCCGTGCGCCGCACCATCTCGGCATAACGGGGCGTGTCCTTGCGCATCCACTCGGACACCGTCGCGCCGGGAACGGCGGCGGGAACGAATCCGAACGTGGCCATCTTGGTCTTGACCTCGGGCACGTCCAGCGCCGCGCGCACCGCGCGCGAGACCGCCTCCACCCGCTCGGCCGGCGTGCCCGCCGGCGCCACCAGGGCCACCCAGGTGGACGCATCCACGCCCCGGGGGCCGCCCGCCTCTTCCAGCGTGGGCACCTCGGGCAGCGCGGAAGAACGCTGGCCGTCGGCCACCGCCAGCACGCGCAGCTTGCCGGCCTGGATCAGGGCGCCGGCCGTGGCATACGAGCCCAGCGCCCAGGTCACGTCACCGTTGGCCACGGCCGCGTACAGCTGCGCGGTGTCCTTGAACGGCACATGCAGCATCTGCGTGCCCGTGGCCGCCTCCACCTGCGCCGCGCCCAGGTGGCCGGGGCTGCCGACCGCCCACGAGCCGTACGTCACCTTGCCCGGCGAAGACTGCGCCGCGGCGATCAGTTCGCGCACCGACTTGATCGGACTGCCGCCCGAGACCACCACGAAGAACGAAGTCCGGTACAGCCCGCCGACGGGGACGTAATCCTTGACCGGGTCGTAGGGCAGCTTGCGGAACAGGCTGGGGTTGATGGCCATGTGCCCCACGTCGACGACGCCCAGGTCGTAGCCGGTGGCGGCCGCGCGGCGCACCGCTTCCATCGAGATGAAACCGTTGCCGCCGGGCCGGGGTTCCACCACTACGGGCTGGCCCCAGTCCTTGGTCAATTGCTCGCCCACCATGCGGGCCACGGCGTCGGGTCCGCTGCCCGCCGGGAACGGGCTCAGCAGCCGCACCGGCCGGGAAGGAAAGGCGTCCGGCTGCGCCGCACCGGCGGCCATCGGCTGCAAGGCCATGGCGCAGAACAGGGCCGCCGCGAATCGGGATAGGGTCATCGTTGGTCTCCGTGATGGGTAAGTACTTGTTGTGGGAGACGAGTCTAGGTAAGGTCACTGCTTACAGAAAGATGGCAAAATCCTCCCATCGATACCTAGGCGTTATCGACATGAAACTGCACCACCTGCGAGACTTCGTCGCCATCGCCGATGCGCACAGCGTGCGCGGCGCCGCGCGGGCCCTAGGCCTGGCCCAGCCCGCCCTGACCCGCAGCCTGCGCGAACTGGAAGGCGAACTGGGCACGCCCCTGCTGGAGCGACATGCGCGCGGCGTGGTCCTGACGCCCATCGGCCACGCCTTTTACGGCCGCGCGCACGCCGCCATGGCCGAGCTCCAGCGCGGGCGCGAAGAGGTGGCGCAGTTGCTGGGCACCCCATCGGGCACCGTTACCGTGGGCCTGTCCAGCGCGGTCTGGCTGGTCATGGCGGCCCAGGCGCACCAGGGCTTCCGCAAGAAATATCCCGGCGTGCGCCTGCGCATGATGGAAGGTTTCTTCTCCATGCTGGAAGGCCGCCTGCAGGACGGCACCCTGGATTTCTTCATCGGCCCCCGGCCCGCGCGCCCCATCGGCGACGGCTACAAGGTCGACCTGCTGTTCCACAACGACCGGGTGGTCGTGGGCCGCAAGGGCCATCCCCGGCGCCATGCCACCAGCCTGGCGGAACTGGTCGGCGAGGACTGGGTCCTGACCGGCGTGCGCGAACGGGTGGAAGCGGAGTTCGAGGATGCCTTCGCCAGCCAGGGCCTGCCCCCGCCCGTGCCCATGACCCAGGCAGAATCCATGGTGGGCGTGGCCGCGCTGCTCAGCTCGACCGACGCGCTGGCCATGCTGCCGCGGCAATGGTTGCAGGCCGCACTGTTCGAGGGCGTGATCGAAGCCATTCCCGTGCGCGAGCACATCGAGGGTCCGGACATCGTGCAGATCTCGCGCGCCGGCGTACCCTTGACGCCGGCGGCGGCCTATCTGTCCACCTTGTTCGAGCGCGCCGCGGTCGGGATGTAAGCGCGAACCTCAACCCGCCAGCTCGCGCCAGATGTCCAGGCTCTGCTGCGCCGGCCGGTCCGAGAAACTGAACAGGACCGTATCGGCGTCGGCATGCAGCGTGTAGGGCATCCATGACGGGCAGACGAACACGTCGCGCTGGCCAAAGCGCAGTTCCCGTCCGTCTATGCGGCATGTCCCGCTGCCTTCCCGCACGGCATAGACCGTGGCGTCGGTCGAACGGTAGGCCGCGCCGTCGAAGCCCGCCGGCAGGTACTGCAGGAACGTGCCCATGGTCGGCATGGGCCAGCCACCGGTGACGGGATTGACGTATTGCAGCTTGTGGCCCCAGCACGGATGCGGCGCCTGCGACCGCGCGAAGGCCAGCAGGGCCTCGCGGCTGCGCGCGTACGGATACCAGCACAGTGGCGAGGTCCGGCTGGCCGGCTCGAAGCCGACCGGCTTCATCGCCACGCCGAAGGCCGCCAGGTTGTCCGCGCCATCGCCGCCCTGCCCCAAAGGCGCGGCGTCGCCCTTCTCCATGAACTGCGCGTCGAACAGTTCGACGATGGGCACGTCCAGCCCGTCCAGCCAGACCATGGGTTCGTCCGAAGGATTGCCGTGGTCATGGAAGGCCCACGACGGGGTGATGACGAAGTCCCCCTCCTCCATCGCGATGCGGCGTCCGTCCACCGCCGTATAGGCCCCCTTGCCCCGCAGGACGAAACGCATGGCCGATTGCGAGTGCCGATGCGGCGGCGCCACTTCGCCGGGCAGGATGAGCTGCAGGCCCGCGTACAGGCTGTGCGTGATCCGGGACCGCCCGCGCAGCCCCGGGTTCTCCAGCACCAGGACCCGGCGCTCCGCCTCTTCGGCGCTGATCAGGCTGCCCGCGTCGCGCAGGTAGGGCCACATGGTTTCCCACGGCCAATGGCAAGGCTGGCAGGGCGTGGACGGCGTGGGCGTGATCAGGCCGTGCAGCACTTCCCACAACGGCGTGCAATGGCTGGCGTCGATCCGGCCGTAGAACGCCTCACGCCGCGCGCGCAGGTCGCCGGTCATCGCGGGATCTCCTTCGGGTCGTACATCCAGGCCATGCTTTCCATGGTCTGCTCGGCCGTCCTGGCGCCCAGGAACGCGTTGCGCAGGTCGCGCGTGGCGCCCGCTGCATGGTAGGCATGGCCGTAGAGCCGCGCCGTCAACTGCGTGCGGGCGGTGCGCAGGTAGCGCGCCTCCTGGTAGTCCAGGAACGCGGCGGCCATGTCGCCCCGGTGGGCCTGCACCCTGCCGGCCAGGCACACGGCATCCTCCATCGCCATGCACGCGCCCTGCGCCAGGTATTGCAGCATCGGATGCGCGGCATCGCCCAGCAGCGTGACCCGCCCCTTGCTCCAGTTGGCCACGGGTTCGCGGTCGCACAGCACCCACATGCGCCACGACTCGATCTTCTCGAGCATGCCCAGGACGAGCGGATGCGCGCCCTGGAAGCGCAGGTGCAGTTCCTCCGGATCGCCGTAGGTGTCCCAGCCATCCTCGTAGCGATCGCTGTGGAAGACCGCGACGAGGTTGAACAGTTCGTTGCCGCGCAGGGGATAGTGGACCAGGTGATACTTGGGCCCCATCCAGACCACCATGGCGTTCAGCCGGTTGCTGTCGGGCACCTCGTCGGCGCGCAGCACCGCGCGATAGGCGATGTGGCCCGAGACGCGGGGCTTGCCGTCGCCCACGATGCCCGCGCGGATGGAGGACCAGAGTCCGTCGGCGCCGATCAGCGCCGTGCCGGTGAACGTTTGCCCTTGCGAGGTACGGACCACGACGCCGTCGGGCGTTTCCTCGTGGTCCTGGACCTTGGTGGCGGCATGCAGCGTGACGCGCCCGCTTTCGCGGCAGGCCTCGAGCAGGACCGCGTGCAGGTCCGCGCGGTGGATCAGCCCGTAGGGCCGGCCGAAACGCTGCGGGAACAGGCGGGCGACCGGCAGTTGCACCAGCCGCTCGCCGGACAGCGCGTCCATCGCGACGATGTCGTCGGGAAACGAAGCCAGCCGGTTCACCTTGTCGGTGATGCCCAACGCGTCGAAAGTATGGAAGGCGTTGGGGCCCAACTGGATGCCGGCGCCGATTTCCTTGAAGGTCTCGGCCTGCTCGAACACCGTCGTCGAACGCCCGGTGCGCGCCAGCGCCAGCGCCGCCGCCAGCCCGCCTATGCCGCCCCCCGCGACCAGGACCGGGGATGTATCGTCCGCGCTCATGCCGGGTCTCCCACCTGCGCCTGGCGCACGGCCACCGTCATCCGGCCCACGCCCGCCACCTCGACGTCGATGACGTCGCCCGCCTCGACCGGCCCGACGCCTTCCGGCGTCCCCGTGAACAGCAGGTCGCCGGGATGCAGCGTATAGAACGACGAGGCCAGCTCGATCAGCTCGGGAATGCCCAGCACGAGGTCGCGGGTGTTGGCCCGCTGGCGCGGCTGGCCGTTCACGGTCAGCCAGAAATCCAGGTTGGCCGGATCCGGCACTTCATCGGGCGTCGCCATCCACGGCCCCAGGACCGAATAGGTATCGATGGACTTGCGCAGGCTGCGCTCCTCCGGCCCGCGGGTGGTCATGTCCAGCCCCACGCAATAGCCCGCGATGTACTCGTGCGCCCGCGCGGCGGGAATGTCGCGGCCGCGCCGGCCGATGACGACCACCACCTCGGCTTCGTGGTCGTTGCGGCGGTCCGGATGCTTCAGCGCGACGCCCGCGGCCGGGCCGACCAGGGAACTGTTGGCCTTCAGGAACAGGCCTACGCGCTGGATTTCCCCGACCTGGTTGCGGTGATGGATTTGCGCATCGCCCCGGGCCTCGTCCAGATGCTTCAGGTAGTTGACCGGCGCCGCGACGATCTTCCCGGGGCTGGCCACCGGGCTCAACAGGGACACGTCCTTGAGCGGCACGCTGGGCGCCCCGGGCAACAGGTCGCGGATGCATCGCTTGACCGCATCCAGGTTGGCGATCAGCGGATCGAAGGGCGGCAGCGGATAAGTATGGGCGGGCAGGATGGCGAGAGCGGGCGTGACGTCGCGGACCCGGTCCCCTTCCACCAGCCCCAGCCGGTCGGCATCGAAGCGGCAAAGCAGCATGCATGTCTCCTTGCAGGAATGTCAGGCAGGAAGACTAGGGATGCCGAACTATTGCGTCAATCGACTAGAATTTATTCACTATATTTAAAAATACAATACTCCTTCCCGACCCGACCGCGCCCATGAGCAAACTCGACCTGACCGACCTGCGCCTTTTGCAATCCCTGGGCCAGACCGGCACGGTCTCGGCCACGGCCAACGAGCTGGGCCTGAGCCAGCCCTCGGTCAGCATCCGCCTGGGCAAGCTGCGCCGACACTTCAAGGACCCGCTGTTCGTGCGCACGTCCGCCGGCATGGTGCCCACCCCCCGGGCCGCCTCGCTGACACCGGCGGTACAGGGCGCGCTCGCCCTGTTCGACGGCCGCGAAGGCCGGGAGCCGGACTTCGACCCCGCCACGTCCGACCGGGTGTTCCGCATCTGCATGACCAATACCGGCCAGATGGTCGTCCTGGCCCGGCTGCTCAACCGCCTGGCCGACGTCGCCCCCCACGTGCGCCTGGAGGTCCGGGACCTGGATCCGGACACGCCCCGCCGCCTGGAAACCGGGGATGCCGACCTGGCCATGGGCTACACGACCAGCATGCAGGCGGGCTTCCACCAGCAGACGCTATTCGGCGAACACTACGTCTGCCTGGTCCGCGCCGGCCATCCGCGCGTCAAGGCGAAGCTGACGAAGTCGCAGTTCCTGTCCGAGTCCCACGTAGCCGTCATGACCACCGGCACGGCCCACTGGCTGCTGGACAAGGCGATCGACGACGCCGGCATCGCCCGCAAGACGGCCCTGTGGGTGCCCTCCTTCCTGGGGCTGGAGGAAATCGTCGCCCGGACCGACCTGCTCGCGCTGGCCCCCATCCACCTGGCGCGCATCCTGGCCGCCCACGGCACCGTCCGCTATCTGGCGGTACCGTTCGAACTGCCGTCCTATCTCGTGCGCCAATACTGGCACGAGCGCTATCACCGCGATCCCGGCTGCAGATGGCTGCGGGCGGTGGCGGCCGGCGTGTTCCGCGAGTAGCCCGGCGGTCGGCAAAAGCGGGGTACCATGTTCGTCTGCTTGTCGATACTAACCAGAAGCCCCATGAAGCAAGAACCGACTTTGCGCGACGACAGCGCCCCTCGCCCGGAAAGCGACACCAGCTTCCTTTGGTCCGACGCCCGGCTGCTCGGGTTCCATCCCATGGACGAGTCGCACCAGGAGTTCTACGACGTCGCCTTCCGCCTGCTGACCTGTACCCAGGACTCCGCGCCGGCGGCGCTGGAGGCGTTCGAGGAACACGTGAAATCGCACTTCGGCCAGGAAGAAGAGTGGATGCGCACCACCGAATTTCCGCCGTCCGACTGCCACGTGCAGGAACACGAGGCCGTGATGAAGTCCACCCGCGAGGTGCGCGAACTGTTCCTGAGCGGACAGGCCGACGTGGCGCTGGTGCACGACTTCGCCCTGCACCTGTTCCAATGGTTCCCGGGCCATGCCGACTACCTGGACGCGGCGCTGGCCGCCTGGATGAGCAAGCGCGCCTACGGCGGCAAGCCCATCGTGTTGCGGCGCAAGATGTAAGGCGGAAACGCCGCCGCGCTACGCCAGCGGCGGCAGCAGGTTCATCAGCAGCACCATGACCAGGCCCACCACGGCCACGATGGACTGCACCACCGAAATTGTTTTCGTGGCCTCGCCCATGGTCATGCCGAAGGATTCCTTCACCATCCAGTAGCCGGCGTGGTTCGCGTAGTTGAAGAACAGCGAGCCGCAGCCGATCGACAGGGCCAGCAGCGGCAGGTTCAGCGTCGCGTCCGCGCCGGCCAACGGCGCCAGCAGGCCCGAGGCGCCCACGATGCCTACCGTGGCCGAGCCGGTGGACACCGACAGCAGCATGGAGATCATCCAGCCCAGCACCAGCGGCGGCAGCGCGAAAGCCTGGGTCAGATGCACGATGGCATCGCCCACCTTGGCGTCGGTCAGCACCTGCTGGAATGCCCCGCCGCCGGCGATGATGAGCAGGATGCCTGCCACCGGCTTCAGGCTGGCGCCCAGCGAATCGCGCAGCTTCTCGGCATCGCCGTGCCGCGCGTAGACGAGCACGATGGCCGCGAACAGCACGCCGATCAGCATCGCGATGATGGGATTGCCCAGGAAAGCCGCCATCTTGAAGGCGAACGAGGCCTTGGGCACCAGCATCTCGGCCAGCGCATGCACCAGCATCAGGATGGCCGGCAGCAGCGCCACCAGCACCCCCAGCCCGATGCCGACCGGCCGGCCGGGATCCGCCTTGCCCACCGAGAACTGGTCCACCAGCGCCTGGTCCGGACGCACCGTCAGGCGCGGCGCGATGAAGCGGGCATAGACCGGACCGCCCAGCACGATCGAGGGGATCGCCGCGATGAAGCCGTAGATCATGGTGGCGCCCACGCTGGTCTTGAGGGTGGCGATGGCGGTCAGGGGCCCGGGGTGCGGCGGCACCATGCCATGCATGGACGCCAGCGCGGCGATGACCGGCACGCCCACATAGACGTAGGCCGACCCCTTGATGACCTTCTGCTCCTCCAGCTTGCGGGCGACGCTGAAGATCAGCGGCAGCAGCACCACCAGCCCCACCTCGAAGAACATCGGGATGCCGACGATGAAGGCCACCAGCGCCATGGCCCATGGAATGCTGGACGGCGACGCCTTCTCCAGGATGACCCCGGCCAGCCCGTCCGTGACGCCGGTATCCGCCAGGACCTTGCCCAGCATCGCGCCCAGCGCGATGACGACACCCACGGCCCCCAGCGTCTTGCCCGCTCCGTTGGTGATGGCCTTGACCAGGTTGTCGGGCGCCATGCCGGTGGCGAACCCCACGCCCACGCACACCACCAGCAGGGCCAGCAGGGGATGCAGCCGCAGCCGCGACACGATGAGTCCGACCAGCGCCAGCACGCTGATCAAGGCGGCCACCAGAAGCTGGATATCGTTGTGGGTCATGGTTTTCCTGTGGAGGTCGGGAACCGTAGGAAAGCGCTTGCGGCGTTGCCCAGTCTATACGAAACGGCCCGGGGGATAACTGAGATAATGGCGTGGTCACTTTGCCGAATCCGACGCGCCATGCAATTCCACCTGAACGGGTTCAAGCCCGGCGACCCCGACATCTCCGAACCTGCCGAGCATGCCGCGGGCCCTCGCGCCGACGCGCTGCCCGGCGAGGTCGACATCCTGATCGTGGGCAGCGGCCCCACCGGGCTGACCCTGGCCACGCAACTGGCCGCCTTTCCCGACCTCAAGACCTGCATCGTCGAACAGAAGCCCGGACCGCTGCGTCTGGGCCAGGCCGACGGCATCGCCTGTCGCACGGTCGAGATGTTCGAGGCCTTCGACTTCAGCCAGCGCGTGCTGAAGGAAGCCTATTGGGTCAACGAGACCTCGTTCTGGAAACCGGACGATACGCAGCGCGACCGGATCGTGCGCAGCGGCCGCATCCAGGACACCGAGGACGGGCTGTCCGAATTCCCCCACGTGATCCTGAACCAGGCCCGCGTCCATGACTTCTACCTGGACGTCATGCGCAACGCGCCGTCCCGGCTCGAGCCCCACTACGCGCGCCGCCTGCTGGACCTGGCGGTGGCGGAGTCGCCCGCCGGCGGCGCGCCCACCCACCCGGTCACGGCGCGTTTCGAGCGCACCGACCCCGGGCACGAAGGCCAGGTCGAGACCGTGCGCGCCCGCTTCGCGGTCGGCTGCGACGGCGCCCACAGCGCGGTGCGCAAGTCGCTGGGCCGCGCGCTGCACGGCGAGTCGGCCAACCAGGCCTGGGGCGTGATGGACGTGCTGGCCGTCACCGACTTCCCCGACATCCGCATCAAGTCGGCCATCCATTCGGCCAGCGAAGGCAGCGTGCTGATCATCCCGCGCGAGGGCGGCTACCTCGTGCGCTTGTACATCGAGCTCGACAAGCTGAACGAGAACGAGCGCGTCGCCAGCCGGCAGATCACGTCCGACCGCCTGATCGCCGCCGCCCAGCGCATCCTGCGCCCCTACACCCTGGACGTGAAGGAAGTCGCGTGGTGGTCCGTGTACGAGATCGGCCAGCGCCTGTGCGACAAGTTCGACGACGTGCCCGAGCAGGAAGAGCATGCCCGCCTGCCGCGCGTCTTCATCGCCGGCGACGCCTGCCACACCCACAGCCCCAAGGCGGGCCAGGGCATGAACGTCTCGATGCAGGACGGCTTCAACCTGGGCTGGAAACTCGCCGCCGTGCTGCGCGGCCAGAGCACGCCCCAGATCCTGCACACCTATTCCAAGGAACGCCAGACCGTCGCCAAGGAACTGATCGATTTCGATCGCGAGTTCGCCAAAATGTTCAGCGCCGCGCCCAAGGATCCTTCCCGGGACGACAGCGAAGGCATCGACCCAGCCGAGTTCCAGCGCTACTTCGTCAAGCAGGGCCGCTTCACCGCCGGCACCGAAACCCGCTACTACCCGTCCGTCATCAGCGCGGAGCCGACCCACCAGGAACTGGCGCGCGGCTTCGTCATCGGCATGCGCTTCCACTCGGCCCCGGTCATCCGCCTGGCCGACGCCAAGCCCATGCACCTGGGCCACACGGTCAAGGCCGACGGCCGCTGGCGCGTGTTCGCCTTCGCCGATGCCGCGGACCCCGCCGCGCCGTCCTCGGCCATCGGGGAACTGTGCCGTTTCCTGGCCGAATCAACGCACTCGCCGATCCGGAAATACACGCCCGCCGGGGCCGATGCCGACGCCGTGATCGACGTACGCGCGGTCTTCCAGCAAGGCCATCGCGCGCTGGCGCTCGAGGCCATGCCGGCCCTCTTGCAGCCGCGCAAGGGACGCCACGGACTGATCGACTACGAGAAGATGTTCTGCCCCGACCTCAAGAGCGGCCCGGACATCTTCGACCTGCGCGGCATCGACCGCCGGCGCGGCTGCGTGGTGATCGTGCGGCCGGATCAGTACGTGGCGCACGTGCTGCCGCTGGATGCCCACGCGGAACTGGCGGGGTTCTTCGACGGCTTCATGGTGGAGGCGGTTTAGGGCGGCGGCGAGGCGCCACCGGCTACATCATGGAAGCCACGCCCTGGATCAGATAGACGGTCCCGATTCCCAGCACGATCGTGCGGGTCCAGCGGCGGAACTGCGCATCGGTGATGCGTTCGAGCACGGCCCGGCTCAATGACGTGCCGGCCACGGCGCATCCGATCAGCACCGCCCAGTGCCACCACTGCGCCGCCAGTTCCGCCGCGCCCAGCGCACCGCCGAAATACGCCAGCTTCGAGGTGTGCCCGAGCACCTGGCACGTCGCCTTCGTCGCCACCACGGTCCGGCGGTCCATGCCGGTCGAGCGCACGAAGAAGATATCCAGCAGCGGTCCCGTGACGCCGCTCAGCAGATGCATGACCTGGCACACGAAGCCGCAGATCTCGGCGGCCATGCGCCGCTCGGCCTGAGGCGCCAGGCGGGCCGGCACGGCCAGCGCGATGAAGGGACTCAACCCCAGGACGATCAGCGCCATGCTGCGGCTGGGAACGAACCGGACGCTGAACATCAGCGCGAACGCCACGGCGGCCCCCATGGCGAACCGCCCCACGATCCGCCAATCGGTATGAGCGCGCCACAGCACCGCGCGCCAGACGTTCGACGCCAGCAAGGCCACGCTTTGCACGACCATCGCTGCCGTGACCGGCATCAGCAACAGCAATGCGCCCATCAGCACCATGCCGCCCGCCATGCCGAACACGCCCGACAGGAACGAGGCGAACACGGTCAACAGGCTGACAATGGCGAAAATTCCAGCCGTCATGGCTGCTCCCCCCAGTGGGAACCGTTGTATTACGGTTCTTTTTTTCGCCGGGGAGTATAGCCCCGGCCACGGGAACGCTTGACCACGCCGGTTTTCTTGTTCTACGATTCGTATCAACATTTTATACGTTGTATTGAATGTTGATACGACCAAGACAAGGAAGGGAGTGAGCAAGTGTCCAAGCATCTATTGAAGCTGGCAGTGCTGTACTGGGGGCTGGCAGCACCGCTGGCCGCCGTCCAGGCGGAAGGTTTTCCCAGCAAGCCGATCCGTCTCGTCGTTCCCTTCGCCCCCGGCGGCGGCACCGACTCGGTGGCCCGCCTGCTTTCCAAGCGGATCACCGAACGCACGGGCCAGCCCGTGGTGGTCGAGACCCGTGTCGGCGCGGGGGGCGCGATCGGCGCGGCGCTGGTGGCCAAGGCGCCCGCCGATGGCTACACCCTGCTGCTGACGGTCACCGGTCCGATCACCATCATCCCGAATGTCAATCCCAACGTCGGCTACAAGACCAGTGACCTCGCCCCGGTGGCCATCGCCTACCGCTCACCGTTCATGGTCATGGTCGGCACGGACTCGCCGTACCAGTCCCTGGGCCAGTTGCTGGCCGACGGACGCAGCAAACAGCCGGCCCCGTCCTACGGCTCGTCGGGCATAGGCGCGCTCTCGCACCTGGTCTCGGAACTGATCAACCAGCAGGCCGGCACCCATTTCAACCACGTCCCGTACAAGGGCTCCCAGGACACGCTCTACGCGATGGTCCGCGGCGATGTCCAGTGGGGCCTGCAAAGCGCCGCCGACGCCCGGAGCTTTCTCGCCGCCGGCAAGCTGCGGCCGCTGGCGGTGTTGAGCAAGAAGCGGTCTACCCGCCTGCCGGACGTCCCCACGCTGGAAGAATCGGGGATACATGGCGTGGACCTGGACCTCTGGTTCGGCCTGTTCGCGCCGGCGGCCACCCCCGCGGCAACGGTGCACAGCCTGAACACGCTGGTCAACGAGATCCTGGCCGAGCCGGAAATCGCCAAGCGCCTGCAGGAACTGGGGGGCCAGGCCCCGACGGACGCGAACACGCCGGAAATCGTCAAAAAGACCATCGATCGCGAAGTGCAGAGCTTCGGAGCCGTCGCGCGGGCCATCAACCTGAAGCTGGAATGAGGTTTGCCCGGGCCTTTTCATTCCAATAATATGTCCCTCGTATCAACATTTGATATAGGGAAACATGGATAAGACCGTAGTCAAGGCGCTGTCGATTCTCGAGACGCTGTCGAATTCGGATCGCCCACGCGGCGTGACGGAGCTGGCCGCTGAAGTGGACATGACCAAGGCCAACGTCCACCGCCTGCTCCGTACGCTGCTGGCGCTGGGCTATGTCAGCCAGAACGAAGCGTCCGCGTATCAGTTGTCGCTCAAGATGTGGGAACTGGGATCGCGCCGGGTGGCGGGCCTCGACCTGATCGACGTCGCCAAACCCGTGGTGCGCCAGTTGTGCGCCCAGGTCAATGAGTCGGTGCAACTGCTGGTTCCGGAAAAGCTCTCCGTCGTATGTGTCGACAAGGCGGAAAGCGCGCAGCCGCTTCGGGCGACCACGGTGGTCGGCAGCCGCGTGCCGATCCACGCGGTGTCCGGAGGCAAGGCCGTACTGGCTTTCTCGCCGGAGGTTGCCACGGCATTGGCCTATCCGCTGGAAGCCTACACCTCGTCCACCATCACCAGCCAGGCGGCGATGGAGGACGAAATGGCCTACGCGCGGAAACACGGGTATGCCATCAACCGCGGCGAATGGCGGCCCGGCATCTGGGGCATCGCGGCGCCCATCTACAACGCGCAGAGCAAGGTGACAGGCGCCATTTGCGTCTGGGGCGCCGAAACACGAATGAGCGGCGAAGCCACGGCCCGACTGGGCGCGTGTGTCGCTGCCGCGGCAGCCAGGATATCCGGCGACCTGGGCTGCGTGAACGCCGGTGTGACATAAGCGGGTACGGCGATGTCCCGCGCTTGAGTTGGAGAGAAGTGGATGAGCAAAGTAGTGGACCTGCTACTTGTCGGCGGATCGGTCTATTCGAACGGCAATCTGGTGGAAGCGTCGGTAGGCATCGAAGACGGAAGAATCGCGTTTCTGTCCGCGGAGGGTTGGACACCCGCCGCTCGCCGCACCCTGGACATGCGGGGCAAGATTCTGGTGCCCGGCTTCATCGACACCCACGTCCATTTCCGCGACCCGGGACTGACCTATAAGGAAGACTTCCAGACCGGCACGCAGGCGGCGGCGGCAGGCGGCGTCACGACGGTGGTCGACATGCCGAACAACAAGCCCGCCCTGCTGACGCGCGACCGGTTCCGCGCCAAGCGCGACTCGGTCGGTGAACGCGCCCTGGTCGACTATGCCCTCTACGCCGGCGCGACCAACCTGGCTGAAATCCCGGGCATGGTCGAGGAAGGCGCCATCGGGGTGAAGATCTTCATGGTGGCGGATCCGAAATCCCACTACCCCCATGATCCCGAGCTGTTCACGGGCGACGCCGGGGAACTCTACGACACCCTGCGGCTGGCGCGCGACCTGGGCGTCTACTGCGCCGTGCACCCGCAGAACCAGCAGTTGTTCACCCACGAATCCCGCAAGCGCTGGGCGGCGGGCACGACCGGCCCCCGGGATTTTCTCGAAGCGTATTTCGGCGAGAACTTCGTGGGGGACCATACCGCGATCTCCACCCTGATCGAGATGAGCCGGGCCTCCTCGGCACGGACCCACATTCTCCACGTCCGCACGGAACGCAGCCTGCGCATGATCCAGGAGGCGGCCGGCGAAGGCGTGCCGGTCTCGTCCGAGGTCAACCCCAAATACATGCTACTGGGCGAAGAAGACATGGCCCGGCTGGGGCCGCTGTCCACGCCCTACGGGCTGCCGCAGGCGCATCGCGATGCGCTGCTCGATTGCCTGGGCCGCGGGCTGGTCACCGTGCTGGCCACGGACCATGCGCCGCATACCCGCGAAGAACTCGAGCCGGGCTGGCAGGATGCGTGGAGCATCCCCTTCGGCAACCCCCAGCTCGATCACGTCAGCGCGGTCATGCTTACCCTGGTCAGCCAGGGACGCCTCACGCTGAAGACCCTGGTCGACACCATGTCCGAGAATCCGGCCAAGCTGCTGGGGCTGCACCCTCGCAAGGGCGTCCTGCAACCCGGGGCCGACGCGGATATCGCGGTCATCGACATGGCCCGCACCGGCGTCCTGACGGACGAAGAGTGCTACACCAAGGTCAAGTGGTCTCCCTACTCCGGCCGTGCCTACTCGGGCCGGGTCGTGATGACGATCTGCGGCGGCCGCATCGTGATGCAGGACGGAGTGGTCACCGGTGAACCGGGTGCTGGCCGCTTCCTGCCCAGCACGGTGGCGGCAACGGTCTGAAGGAGAACATGATGGAAGACTCGAAGCCTGGACGCGACGCCGGCACGGCCGCGGCGGTGGAAATCCTGTCCGATGCCCGTCGGCGCTGCCTGGAGTTGGGTATCACGTCCGAGCAGCTGGGCGGGTTGCTGCTGGACGAGGCCATGCTGGCCTGGCTGATGTCGGAGTGGTCGGAACGCGATGTCCGGCGCAAGCTGATGGAAGCGATGGGACAGGACGTCAAGACCTGGTACGCCCGGGCGCGAGTCGCCACCGGCCAGTGCGATTGCGTGCAGGAGGTGCATCTGGCGGGGCTCCTGGAGATGGAAGAGGCCGACAACCCGCGCCCCCCGGTCCTGCAAGGGCCGGCGGCCGGCCTTTCCACCTTCGCACGCATGGAGACGAACCCCGGATCCTGATTCCGGCGTCCGTCCGCCGCCGTGCAAGGATTCAATCCAGCACGGCGACGGCTTCCACCTCGATCAGGAAGTCCTCCTTCACCAGGCGGTCGATCATCAGCAAGGTGTTGGGCGGATAGACGCCGTCCTTGAACAGCGACGGGAAAAACTCCTTGCGCAGGACCATGAAGGCATCGATGTCCTGGCTGTGGACCATGTAGGTGGTGAACTTGGCCACCCGGTCGAAGCCGACGCCCATGCCCGCGAGCACATCGCCAAGATTCTCGAACACCTGCCGGAACTGGGCGGCAAAGTCGTTCCTGCCGACCACCGCCCCACCCGCATCCACGGACAGTTGTCCCGCGATGAAGGCGATGCGGCCTCCGTGCGCCACGCCGGCATGCGAATACAAGCCCTGTGCCGGGGCGGTCCCCTTCGGGTTCTCATAGCGTACTTCAGCCATCTTCTCTCCTTGGGTTTGGGCGTCCCTTCGCGGGCCGCCTTGTTCAGATCGGCACGCCGATGTTCCACAGCACCGTGTCGCGGTTCACGAGATGCACGACCTTGCGCCGGATCATCCACGCCTCCTGCGACCGGACCAGCTCATGCAGGTAGACCCCGCCGAAGGTCCGTTGCTCGCGCAGCCGATGCTCGAACATCACGAACTTGGTCCGCACCGACATCGTGTCGGCGCCGGACGCCTCGACCATGGGCATGGACAGCACGCGCACCTGCCGGGCGGGAGGATTCTGCGAGAACATCTTCGGGTGGCCGAGCCGCCACACCCGGTCCTCCATGATCGAGCGGTCGTCGTAGAACAGCGAAACCCTGCGCAGGGGGTCGCTGTCACCATGGTCGGCCGGCACCCAATACAGCGCATCCTGCGTGAACAGCGCCAGCCAGGCATCCAGGGCCCGTTCGTCCAGCAGGTCGGCCTCGTGCATGACCAGCGCGGCGACGTCGGCGGGCGCGGCGGACAGGCGGACCGGCGCGCCGGACCCGGCGCGCGACGGCGCAGTGGAATTTGCCATGTTCATCCCCGGTCCTCCGTCATCCGTTCCTTCCAGTAGCGAAACTGCGCGCGCATGCCCGTTTCCCAGGTCGCCAGTCCCACTTTCTCGTCCGGATAGGGGCCGTCCCAATCCTGGCCCATGCCCCGCGCCAGCATGACCCAGTCGGGCTTGCCCGCCTGCAGGCCTTCGTACACGCGCTCGAATATCTCCAGGTCGTCGGTCTGCACGAACGAGCTGACCGAGACATGGACGTTGGCGTAGCGGACGATGCCCTGGTTGATGCCGTCGGCCACGCCCTTGATCTGGATGGGCCAGACCAGCACCTCGGTCAGCCCCACCGAAATCGGCCGCACGACGCGGATGTGCATGTTGCCGGTCACCCGCATGATCACGCTGGGATAGAACACCGCGTTGCTCATGTTGCTGTTCTCGATCAAGGCCAGCGCCTTCTCTTCGCCATGGCGCTCGACCAGCAGGCGCCGATAGTCCGGATCCTCGAGTTCGCTGCGGCGCGTGGCGTCGGGAATGGTCAGGTAGGCCTGCCCGTACCGCGCGCCGTGCACCTCGCCATGGTCATAGTGCGAACGCGCGTTCTCCTGGTTGGGATCGCTGCCGGTCAGTACCTTGAATCCGCCCGTGGCGCCGTACGAACGCTGGACCTGCTGGCCATCGGGCTTGACGGTCGAGGCATGCGAGAACGGCGGGTGGTATTCGTCCAGGCCGTTCTCCATCTGCATCTTCCAGTTGCCCTTGTAGGCGTACTGGTGCACCCCCGCCGAGACCTCGATCTCGCCGGTGGGCGAGCGGTCCAGCAGATTGTCCAGGCCATCCTTGAGCGGCCCGATGAACTCCACCAGCGACGGCCCCTGCTGCGCCACGCTGGCGAAGATGAATCCGCGGTAATTCTCGACGCGCGCCACGTGAGCCATGGACAGGTTCTCGTCCTTCAGGAAGGACTCGGGATAGGCCGAACGGAACGGAATGCCGGTGACGTCGCCGTTGGTCCGGAAGCTCCAGCCGTGGTAGGGGCAGGCGAAATGGTGGACGTTGCCCTCGGGCTCGCGGCACAGGATCGCGCCGCGGTGGGGACAGCGGTTGTAGAACACATGGACCTGCCCCTTGCCGTCGCGCACCACGATGACCGGATGCCGGCCTATGCGCGAGGTCACGAAATCGCCGGCGTTGGGGATCTGGCTTTCATGGGCCATGAAGATCCAGGCCCGCTCGAAGATCCGCTCCATCTCCATGTCGAAGATGGCGGGATCGGTATACACCCGGGCATGGACCCGGTCTTCGCGCACCAGTTGCCCCACGTCCGTCGGATCGACATCCGCGGCGGGCACCGGGCGCAGCGGCGCGGCCGTCTGCATGGTTTCCTCCTTCATTGAACAGTCGTCGGTGCTTCAATCCTTGTCGATCAGGCCCTCGGGCAGGCGCGCCCATTTGCCGATCTCCGCATCCAGGAATCGCTTCAGGTGGGCGGGGTCTCCCCCCACCGGTTCCAGCCCGGAGTCGCGCATGCGCTGGCTGACCTGGGGGTCGGCGATGATGCTTCCCACGTCGGCCGCCAGCCGCGCCTGAATGTCGGCCGGCACCTCGGCCCGCACGAACATCGCCCACCAGGATGCGGCCGAAAAGCCCTTCAGCGTCTCGCCCACCGTGGGCAGATCGGGCGTGCCGGCATTGCGCTTGTCGCCGGTGGTTGCCAGGGCCCGCAACTGTCCGGCCTTGATCTGGCCGTCCACGGCGGGAAAACCGGAGAACGCATACAGCGAACTGTTCGACAGCACGGCGGTGATCGCCGGCGCGGTGCCGCGGTAGGGAACGTGCAGGACATCCACCTGCGCCTGGTGCTTGAACAGTTCCGCCATCAGGTGATGCGGCGTCTTGGGCCCGGACGAGGCATATGAATATTTGCCCGGCGCGGCCTTCAGGTAGGCGATCAGCTCGGGCACGGTCTGGACCGGCGTCGCGGCGTTGACGACCAGCTTGAAATCGATCAGGGCCAGCAGGCTGATCGGGGCGAAGACCACGCGGGGATCGGGCGGCGGCGTCTTCATCATGGTCGGATTGATGGCCGTGCTGTCGTTGGACATGTACAGCGTATACCCGTTGGCGGGCGCGCCGAGCACCTGGTTGGCCGCCAGCAATCCGCTGGCGCCGGTCCGGTTCTCGACGACCACGCTCTGTTTCCATTTCTCGGTCAGCCGCTGCGCGACCAGGCGCGCCAGCATGTCGCCGGACGACCCCGGCGCGGCACCCACCACCAGGGTCACCATGCGCTCGGGATACGCCGACGCGGCCGATCCGGGGTACGGCATGACCGCCACGCAGGCGGCCAGACAAGCAAGCCATCTCGTTTTCATCCCAACCTCTTCACTGTGGTTGCCGGCGACAGGGCGCCGCTCATCGACCGCGTCCGCACTCACCGGCGGCTCCTCCAACCAGGAAACGCGACACGGCCTCGTTGAATCGTTGCGGATACTCGAGGAACGGCAGGTGGCCGCACTCGTCCAGGCACAGCAGCTCCGCGTCGCGCATCCGCGCCGCACCCTCGCGGTGAGCGGCCAGGGACGTGCGCGTATCGTCGCGCCCGACGACCACCAGCGTGCGCGCCACGATGTCTTCCAGATGGGGAAAGGCCAGGGCCTCGCCCTCGCTCATCGAGCGGACGAGCCTGGCCATGATGTCCCGGTAGGCCTCGGCCGCGCCCGGCAGCGCATAGGCCGTCATGTGCGCCAACAGGATGTCGTCGGCATCTGGCGGGCGCAGGCAGGTGTTCGCGATCCGGGCCCGCAGCGCTTGCAGGGAAGGCTCGGCATAGGCGCGCGAGCCGTTCGCGTAGACCATCTTGAGGACCTCCGGCTGGCCGGCGGGATCGTTGAAGACCGATCCCGTGCCGGTCAGCACCAGCGCCGTGACGCGCCGCGGCGCCTGCAGCGCGGTGCGGGCGGCCACCAGGCCTCCCAGCGAGCTGCCCATGACGGCCAGGCGGTCGAACCCCAGGTGCGAGGCCAGCGCCAGCACCTGGTCCGCCATCAAGGCCTGCGGCGCGCCGGTCCATCCAGCGGGCGCCGCGCTGTACCCCTGCCCGGGCAGGTCGGGCGCGACCACGGTGTGGTCCCGCGCCAGTTCGTCGATGTTCCGCGCAAAGATCTCGGCCGGGTAGCCGACCGGATGGATGAGCACCAGCAACGGACCGTCGCCGGCGATCAGATAGCGGGTCCGCAGGCCGCCCACATCGAGGAACACCGCTTTCATACTTGCCTCTCAACGACGTTTTTTGAGATTTTGAATACAAAATACTTAGACGTCAACGCTCGCGTTTTCCCTTATAAGAACGAGAAAACCTGGGCATAGTCCTGCTTTTTCTCATTTCTTTTTACGCCATTGACAAAAATATTGTATTCAGAACACAATCAAAAAAGACAGTGCTTCGCATCCCATCGAGACAAGGACTCCAGCATGGAAAAAGTCGCTTTCGGACCGCGTCGGCTCGGCCACGTCAACCTGTACGTCTCCGATCTCGAGGCCTCCCTCTCCTTCTACGAACGGCATTGCGGCCTGGCGCGGGTCAGGATGGAAAGCGCCATCAGCGCCGGCTTCCTGTCGAACGGCAACACCCATCACGACCTCGGGCTGATCGAGATCTCGCGCGGGCAGGATCGCCATGGCCGCGACGGCCACGTGCAGATCCAGTCCACCCGCGGCCAGCATCCCGGCCTGAACCACCTGGGCTGGGAAATGGAAAACCAGGCCGCGCTGGTGGCCGCCTACGAACGCATGCGCGCGGCCGGCATCGCGCCCCACGCGCTGTACGACCACATCATTTCGCATGCCGTGTACGTTTCCGACCCGGACGGCAACGTGCACGAGTTCTACGCCGACTCCATGAAGGATTGGGAAAGCGTGTTCAACCTGGACCATGACGACCTGGTCACCAGCCGCTGGGACCCGCTGTCCAGCGAACGCTCGACCACGCCCAACTACAACCCGGCTCCCAGCCTGCGCCGGCCCGCGCCGTCCGAGATGCCGACCCGCCACGTGACGGGCGCGTCGCTGGCCACCCGCCGCTACGACGAGATGATGCATTTCATGCAGGAAGTCGCGGGCTTCCGGCTGCTGGCCGAAACCGCATCCCCGTCCCGGTCCGCCGTCTTCGGCGGCACCACCGGCCGCCCGGACCTGCGCCTGACCGAGGTCGGGGCCGGGCAACAGACCGGCTTTCGCATGTTCTCGCTCATGGCCGATCCCGCCGGCTTTTCCCGGCACCTGGCCGAAGCGCCGGTGCTGGCCACGGCACGGCGCGTCGTGCACGACGACCGCGAGGCCGTGGTCCTGGCCGACCCCGACGGCTTCCTGGTCGAACTCTACGCATCGCGCGACGACACCTTCCTGGAGCCGCTGGCCCTGGCGCATACCGGCTAGAGGCGAGTCGTTTTTGAATACAATCCGTCCATGGACTCCCTCCCGCTGCTCGCCTCCGGCGACTCACGCCTGCCGCTGCCGGAAATCATCTACAAGCAGTTGCGCGTCAACATCCTGGACGGGACGCTCAAACCCGGCGCCGTCCTGCGCCAGGAGGAAATCGCCAAGCTCTTCAACGTCAGCCGGGTTCCCGTGCGCGAAGCGATGGGCCGGCTCGAAACCGACGGCCTGATCGTGCTGCGCCCCCGGCGCGGCTATGCGGTCACGGAACTCCAGCAGGACGAGATCGTCGAGATCTTCGAATTGCGCATGGTCATCGAGGAACACGCCGCGACCATCGCGGCGCGCGCCCGCACCCAGGACGACATCGACGCCGTCGAACACCTGCTCCTGCAGATGGAGGCGCTGGCCGCCCGCTCCGCCAACTACGACAACCAGTGGGCCAGCCTCAACCGCGACTTCCACTCGCGGCTGGTGCACGCGAGCCGCCGCAAGCGCCTCGCCAACATCGCCGACACCCTGCGCGACACCGTCGAAGCCTACGTCCGCATGGAAATGCGCCTGACCGGCGACGTCAGCCAGGCACTGCGCGAACACCGGGAGATCTTCGAGGCTTTCAAGGCCGGCGACGCCCATGGGCTGGCCCTGCTCAGCCGCAGCCACGTCGAGGAGACCGCGCGGCGGCTCTTGAGCGGCCTGCGCCAGAAACGCTAGAAGCACCGTCCCGACAGGACCACCGGCACCTCCTTGTTGGCCGCCGAATGGCCGTCCATGGGCAGGCCGTCGATCCCGATGCGCCCCTGCCTGGGCGCATCACCCACCGCGCAGCCGACGCGGATCATGACGAGCGGTTCCTCGCTGGTGGCCTTGAACCAATAGAAAGTCCCGTGGGGCAGCATGACACCTTCGTGCGGACCGATCGTGCGTATCTCTCCGTGGGGACCATGGAAGGCGGCCTGCCCTTGCAGCACGAAGAACACATGGTCTTCGTTGGGATGGGCGTGCAGTTCGTTCTCGCCCGTCGCCGCGTAGGCCTTCAGCACGACGGCCATGCGGTCGCTGGCGGCAATGGGCGTGTCGGTCCTTCCCTGCGCCGGCAACTGACCGCTCAGCGTGAAGAAGGACGGCACGCCGGGCCTCTCGAGCTCGGACAGCATGCGGACGAGATCGGCGTTGCTGTGGCTGAAGGCGGGTACTGCGGCGTTGCCCTGCTGGCTCATGCGGACTCCCCTAGTCGAGTTGGATGTTTGCCTTGCGGATGATCTGCGCGGTTCCCGACACCGACCGCTCGATCTTCCCGGCCAGCATCGCCGCGGACCCCGGCGCGGGATCGAAACCCAGTGCGCTGAATTTCTCCTTGAAAGCCGGCTGCGACAGGGTCTCCACGATCACGGCGTTCAAGCGCTCGACGATCGGCGCCGGCGTCCCGCGCGGCGCCACCAGGCCGAACCAGGCCATTTCGTCGTAATCGCCGCCCAGGGTCTCCCTGACGGTGGGCACGTTCGGCGCCCCGGCATAACGCTGCGCCGACCCGACCGCAAGCGCGCGGACGCGTCCCTCGTGCACGTTCATCAGTCCGCCGTTATAGGCGAAGGTCACGTGTCCGCCCTGGATGCTGGTGATGACCTCGGCGCTGCCCTTGTAGGGGACGTGGATGAAGGGCGTACCGGAAGCCAGCGAGATCTTCTCTATCGCCAGGTGCGAGCTGGAGCCCACGCCTATGCTGCCGTAGCTGATGCGCGCGTCGGGCTTGCGCGCGGCCGCGATCAGGTCCGCCAGCGAACGGTAGGGCGACGCGGGATGGACGACGATGAAAAGCGGCGTGGTCGCCACGTGCGCGACGGGCGTGAAATCCCGGCGCGCATCGTAGCTGGCGTTCGGCCTGACCGTGTTGATGCCGAACGAACCTTCGTTGCCCATCATCAGCGTGTAGCCATCGGGGGCCGCCGCGATGAGCTGCTGGGCGGCGATCATGCCATTGGCCCCCGCGCGCGACTCGACCACGACCGGCTGCCCCAGCCGCGCCGCCATCCCCTCGGCCATCGACCGTGTCAACGCATCGATGACCGACCCCGGCGCCCACGGAAAAATGAGGCGTATGGGCTTGACCGGGTAAGCCGCGGCGTCGGCGTGCGCATTGCCGCCCCACGCCATGCCCGCCAGTACCGCCATCCATCCGAACACCTTTTTCATCATCGCTCCTCGACGATCGGCCCGGCCACCGCCGGACCTTCCATGGCATCCAGGCGGCGCCGCCATGCGGGCTCCGCCTCGGGATTCTTGCAATACAGCGGCGGTTCGCCGCGCAGCAGGCGGTCGATGTTCTCGAGCGCGGTGCCGGGCAGCACGCTCAGCCCGTCATAGGTCTGGGCAACCAGGTGCGGGGTCAGATAAACGTTGTCCAGCGTCCAGAGCGGGCTGTCCGCCGGCAGCGGCTCGACCTCGAACGTGTCCAGCGCGGCGCCGCCCAGCCGGCCCGATGCCAGCGCCTCGCACAGCGCCCGTTCGTCCACGGCCTGCCCGCGCGCCGTATTGATCAGGCGGGCGCCGGGCTTCATCAGCGCGAACTCGCGCGCGCCCATCACCGGCCTCGCGCCGGGCGCGGGCGTGACGTGCAGGCTCACGATGTCGCTATCGGCCAGCAACTCGTCCAGCGTCACGAAGGCCACGTGATCCGGCAGGTCGGCAGGACGCGGCGCGCCCGGACGGCCACAGGCCAGCACCCGCACGCTGAACCCCGCCAGGCGGCGGGCGACCTCCCGGCCGATACGGCCGAACCCCACCAGGCCCACCGTCCGGCCGGCTAGGATGCGGGCCCAGCGCTCCGCCAGCAGGGCGCGGGGCCGAGGCCGCCGGCCGTCCATGACCTCGCGCGTCCGATCCGGCTGATAGAGCTGCATCAGAATCAGCATGACGGTGGCCTCGGACAGCGCCGTGCGGTTCTGGAGCGTGGCGGCATGGCCGACCAGGATTCCCCGCTGCGTCGCGGCCCCGACGTCCACCGTTTCCAGACCCACCGTGGGATTCACGATGCCGCGCAGCCTGGGCATGGCATCCATCAGTTCCGGCCCGCAGACCGAACGCGAACTGAATACCGCCACCTCCACGTCCCGCAGTTGCGTCCGCATGCCCGGCACGTCATAGACGAGCTTGGGACCGGGCGCCGTGACCGGACCGCGCACCACTCGCACCCGCCGCTCGGCCAGCCCCGCGGCGATCTGATCCAGCACTTCCGACAACATGTAGTCGTGCGCCAGGAACACGGTGGAACGGTGGGCGGCCATGTGACGCTCTCTGGTGGAGTGGCTGATGATTCCAGAATTTTGCATTCAAAATACAAAACTCGAAATGCCAATTTTCTAGGGGTTTCCACCAGAAAGAAAGCCTCATCGCCGACTTGCAAGGAGGCAGTCGCTATACTTTCCCAAGTATTTTGAATTCAGCCGGTCCATGCTCAAGCTCGATACAGGCAGCCTCCCCCCGCGCAAGAATCTCTCCAGAGCGATCTACGAGTCCCTGGAAACCGCCATCGTCCAGGGCCGTCTGCAGCCCGGCACCCGGCTGGCCGAGGATGTGCTGTCCACCCGCTTCGGCGTCAGCCGGTCGCCCGTGCGCGAAGCCATCAGCGAACTCGAACGCGTGGGGCTGGCCGAGCGGGGCACGATGCGGGACCGCCGCGTCAGCGTCCCGAGCGAGGCCTTCATCGTCGACTGCTTCGACGTCTGGGTGCTGCTGGAAAGCGAGCGGCTGTACGAATCGAGCCTGCGCAGCGACGCCGACGCAATACGCGGCATCGAGACCCTGCTGCATCGGCTCGAACAATCCCCCACACCGGAGTCTCCCGTCCTGCACGCCTTCCACGAGGCCCTGCGCGCGGATTGCCGGAACCAGCAGTTGCAGCGCGTGGCCAACGACTGGTCGAAATACGTGACCTGGCTGCGCAGCCTGTATTTCACCTACGACCCGGGCCAGGGCAATGCCCAGGAAGAACACCGCCAACTGGTGCGGCTCTACAAGGCGCGCGACCGCGATGGCCTGACCCAGGCCTTGCGCCGGCACATCAGTTGGCAGCGCGATGCGATTCTGGACGGCTGGCGCCAGGCGGCGAAGGAAGAGAAAGACGAAGCGGCGGCCTTGCTGGCCGCCCTGCAAGAACAATAATGCGAATCGATATCATTTTATGCAAAAATAGGAGAATTTCCTTGACCCTGTAGGGGAACGCGTGTCCCGACCTGCCGACAGTGCCGCCAGTCATGCGCTCGGCAGCCTCTATACCCAGCACAGCCAGTGGCTGGTTGCCTGGCTGCAACGAAAGCTGGGAAACCGCTCCGACGCCGCGGACATCGCCCAGGACACCTTCACCCGCATCTGGGCGGGCGCCAGGACTCAGGCCATCCAGGACATCCGCGAACCTCGGGCCTACCTGACGACCGTGGCCAAGCGCCTGGTCATCAACCACCTCGAACGCCAGTCGCTGCAACAGGCCTACCTGGCATCCCTGCACCTGCTGCCCGAGAACACCGTGCCGTCGGTGGAGGCCCGGGCGATCCTGCTGGAAACGCTGGAGCAACTGGACGCGCTGCTGGACGAGCTGCCGGCCAAGGCCCGCACGGCCTTCCTGCTTTCCCAGCTCGAAGGCCTGTCCTACGAGGAAATCGCCGCGCACATGCAGGTCAGCGTGCGCACGGTCACCCGCTACATGGCACAGGGCTTCAGGCAATGCCTGCAGGTCATGCTGGTCTCCGGCGCATGAACGCCATCGACGCGCGCATTCTCGATGAAGCCGCCCACTGGCTCGCGCGCCGGCACGCGTCCGACTTCAGCGAATCGGAACACGCGGAACTGCTGCGCTGGCGCGGCAAGAGCGCCATCCACGAACACGTCTGGCAACAGGCCGAGCGCCTGCGGGAACGGATGCACGCCCTGCCCGCCCCGATGGGCATGGCCGTGCTGGATCGGCCGCGCCGCACGGCCAGCCGCAGGCAATTCCTCAAGACGGCCGCGCTGGCAGCCGGCGCGCCGGCGCTGGGCTGGCTGGCGTATCGCCGTCTTCCCTGGCAAAGCTGGAACGCCGACTTCAGGACGGCCACCGGGGAACGCCGGTCGATCACGCTGGCCGATGGCAGCCGGATCATGCTGAACACGGCTTCGGCCATCAGCGCGAACTTCGATGGCGCATCCCGGCGGGTGCGCCAGCATGCCGGGGAAATCCTGGTCGAGACCGCGCATCCGGCCCAATACGCCGGACAGCCCTTCATCGTCCAGACCCAGGACGGGGACATGCAGGCCCTGGGCACCCGCTTCCTCGTCCGCACGCACGAACAAGGCACCGCGCTTGCTGTGCTGGAGGGGGCGGTCCGGATCAGCCCCGCCCGGTCGGCACACGGCATCATCGTCCATGCCGGAGAACGCGCCGAATTCGACAGCCAGGCGGTCCGTGCCGTGACGGCGCTTGCGCCCGAAGCGGATGCCTGGACCCAGGGCGTGCTCTATGCGCAGGACATGCGGCTCGAGGACTTCCTGGCCGAACTGGCCCGCTACCGGCCGGGCATCCTGCAGTGCGCCCCGGATGCCGTGGACCTGCGGGTCTCCGGTAGCTTCCAATTGAATGACACCTCCCGCGTCCTCGACCTCCTGACTCGGACGCTGCCCGTGCGGACCGAGGAACGGACCCGCTACTGGGTCAGGGTGGCCCGCCGCTAGATTCCCTGTCCGGTTTTTGAATCTCGCCTGTCATATCCACTGAGCCCCCCTACAACGGCCTACGACAGTCACGAGGATTCCACGACATGCCCCAACACCGCGCCCGCCCCCCGCGGCCTTCCCCGCGCCGCCTTGCCGCCGTCCTCGGCATGAGTGTCCTGGCCTTCCATGGGCCGTCCGCACTGGCGGCCACGCCCGCCGCCGGCCAGGTCCAGAAGGCCTATCGCATTCCCGCCGGGCCGCTGGCGCCCGCCCTGATGCAGTTCGCGGCCCAGGCCGGCGTCAACCTCAGCGTCGATTCTGCCCAGTTGCGCGGAATGGCCACCCCGGGCCTGTCCGGCTCGTTCTCCGTCGAGGACGGCTTTGCGCGGCTGCTGGAACAGAGCGGCCTGCGGCTGCGGCGAATGGGGGAAGGCAACTACGCCCTGGAGCCCGCGCCCGGCGTGCGGGCGGTGCAGAGCGCGGGCACCGCCGCGGAAACTACGGAGCTCGCCACGGTCACTGTCAGCGCCCGCACGCAGAACAACCTCACCGCGCCCGCCAGGCAGGTCACGCTGCTGGAAGGCGAGGAAATCGAGCAGTTGCGGCAGGGTTCCGACAGCCTGGCGACGATGCTGAGCAAGGCCGTACCCGGCATGGCCGATTCCAGCCATACCATCACCGACTACGGCCAGACCTTGCGCGGCCGGAACATGCTGGTGCTGGTCGATGGCGTTCCGCTCAACACCAATCGCGATTCGTCCCGGAACCTCGCCAACATCAATCCCGCCGACATCGAACAGATCGAGGTGCTCCGGGGCAGCAGCGCCATCTATGGCAGCGGGGCCGCCGGCGGCATCGTCTCCATCCGCACCAAGCGCCCCTCGGGCGAGACCAAAGCGGAGACCATCGTCAGCGGCGTGACACCGCTGTCCCGGCTGGGCAGCGCGGGACTGGGCGGCGAAGTGCAGCACTACCTGTCCGGCGGCGGCGACGTCGTCGACTACTCCGTCAGCCTGGGCGCGCGGCACGTGGGCGGCTCCTACGACGGGGACGGACACCGCATCGCCCCGGAGCCCAGCCAGGGCGACATGTTCGACTCCAACATCTACAACGCGTCGGCCAAGGTGGGATTCAAGCTGGCCGAGGACCAGCGGCTGCAATTGTCGGCCAGCCGGTACGATGCGAGGCAGGACACGAAGTACGCCTCGGACCCTTCGGTGGCCAAGCTGCCCCCCGGATCCGTACCGGCCAGGCCCATCAAGGGACTCGAGCTCGACAAGCAGAACCAGATCCAGAACACCATACTGGGGCTGGACTACGAGAACAGGAACGTGGCGGGCAGCACGCTGGCCGCGCAGCTCTACTACCGCGACTTCTTCACGCGCTTCGCCCCGTTCGACGCACGCGCCGTTCCCGTCCGCGGCGCCAACATCGACCAGGCCATGCAGAACTCGAAGGTCTTCGGCGGAAGGCTTACCGTCAAGACGCCGCTGGGGCAGGACAAGAAAACCCTGCTGGTCTGGGGCGCGGACTTCAACCACGAGCGGACCGACATGCCGCTGGACATCTTCGACCCCACGGCCTACGACGCCAGCGGCGGCCTGGTCTTCAGGAAGACCGGCCGCCTGATGTACATGCCGCCGCTCACGACGCGCAGCCTGGGCGCCTTCGCCCAGGCGCAGCACAAGTTCAACGACCGCTGGTCGGTCGAGGGCGGCGCCCGCTACGAGCGTTCCCGGGCCAGCTTCGACGACTTCACGCCCCTGTCGCAGTCGCGCGTCGCCAACCCCCAGTCGGTCGCGGGAGGCGCGGTGAACTATGGCGCCTGGACCTTCAACCTGGGCTCGGTCTTCACCCCGGTCAAGGGCCAGGAGTTCTATGCGTCGTACAGCCAGGGCTTCGAACTGCCGGATATCGGCGTGGTCCTGCGCAATGCCTCGCCCAGCTTCAACATCGGCAACTCCAACCTCAAGCCCATCAAGACCGACACCTACGAGCTGGGCTGGCGCGGCCGTTTCGAGAATCTGCGGACCAGCCTGAGCGTCTTCCAGTCGCGCTCCGACCTGGGAGCGGTCCAGAGTTTCAACAACGGACTGACCCTGCTCAGGACCAAGGAAAAGATCCATGGCGTGGAAGCCAGCCTGGACTACTTCAGCGACGATGACCGCTGGAGCGCGGGCGGCAGCGTCACCTGGATGAAGGGCCGCGAACTTCCGCAGAACGCCAGCGCCTATCAGGACATGACCGGCTACCGGATCCCGCCGCTGAAGCTGACCGCCTATGCCGAGTACCGCCCCGACAGCAGTTGGAGCCACCGCGTCCAGGTGACCTCGTATGCATCCAGGGACTACCGCCTGAACGGCCAGACCAGCTTCGGACGCTACGACGCCAAGGGCTACACCACGGTGGACCTGGTCAGCCACTGGCGCATCGATGCGAAGAACCGGGTCACGCTAGGCATCGAGAACCTGTTCAACCGGCACTACTACCCGCTCTACAGCCAGCTCCTGCGCAATAACAACAACACCAGCCACCTGCCCGCGGCCGGCACGGTCCTGAGAATCAGCTACGCCCACACCTGGTAGTGCGGTGAAAGCGTTCCTTCGCGGGCTGCACCGCTGGTGCGGCCTCGTCATCGCCCTGTTCGTCGCGGTCACCGCCCTGACGGGCAGCCTGATCGCCTTCGAACACGAACTGGATGCCTGGCTGAATCCGGCGCTGTTCAAGACCGGCGACACGCGGCCCGCCCTGCCCTTCGACACGCTGCTGGCGCGGATCGAATCCCAGGATGGCCGCATCCGCGTGACCCAACTGCCGCTGGACACGCCGCCGGGCCAGGCCAGCGAAGTCCAGGTCGAAGCCCGGCCAGGCGCCGCGGCCGTCGACTTCGACCGCATGTTCGTCGACCCCGCGTCCGGCCGCATCCTGGGCACGCGCAAGTGGGGCGCCTGGCATTGGGATAGCGCTCACCTGATGCCCTGGCTCAACCGCTTTCATCGGAATCTTGCCCTGCCCGGGCAATGGGGCAGCCGCCTGCTCGGATGGGTCTGCGTCGCCTGGCTGCTCATCTCGTTGGCCGGCCTGTATCTGACCTTCCCCACCCGCCCCGGGCGGCCGTGGCGCTCCGCCTGGCGCATGAGCCTGGACGCGCGCGGGCTGAAGCTCGTGAATGACCTGCACCGGACCCTCGGCCTGTGGACGCTGCTGGTGGCCCTGCCCATCGCCTTCACGGGCGTCTATCTGAGCCTGGGCAACGACGTGTTCAAGCCACTCGCCAGCCTGTTCGGCCCGATCAGCCAACATCCGGTCGCGGCGCGGGCACAGACGGCGATGCCGTCCTCGACACCGCCTCCCATCAGCGCCCGGCAGAGCGTCGTCCTGGCGCGGGCCCTGCTGCCGGAGGGCACCCGGGACTACGAGCCCTGGTACTTCGGACACCTGGCGTCGCGTGGCATGTACCGGGTCGCGTTCAAGGAAATGAACCTGCGCGAATCCGCCTTGCGCGTGCGCTATGAACAGGTCTTCATCGACGACCGGACCGGGGAATTGGCGGGGCGCTTCGGCTATGCCAGCGGCACGCCGGTGGACCGGTTCCTGGTCTGGCAGTATCCGGTCCACTCGGGCAAGGTGCTGGGCCCCCTGGGCCGGGCGCTGGTCGCGCTGGGCGGGGTGCTCATCGTTCTGCTGTGCGTCGTGGGCGTGATGAGATATGGGATGAGGACGGCCGGGCCCCGCGTGTCCTCCGGTACCGCGAGCGCCCGGCCATGACCTCCGAGGGGATGCCTATTTCTTCGAGAGACAGTCTTTCATGCAACGGACTCCCTTCACGTCGGGACGGTCGTCGACATAGAAATTGTCCCGATTGGGCATCTTGACCTTGGCCAGGTTGCTCGCGTCCACCGTGGCGTTCGCCGGAAGGATGCCGTTCTTGTTCAGCAGGTAGGCCGTCACGCTATAGACGTCGTCGTTGGACATCGACTGGGGAGCCTGGAACGGCATCGCCCGGCGGATGTAATCGAACAGCGTGGTGGCGTAGGGCCAATAGCTGCCGATGGTCTTGAGCGGCTTGTCGGTGGTCAGGCTGCCCACGCCGCCGGCCAGCGCGGGCCCCAGCCCGCCTTCCAGCTTCACGCCATGGCAGGCCACGCACATGGCCTGGTAGACCTTTTCCCCCTGGGCCACGGTTCCCTTTCCGCGCGGAAGCCCCTTGCCGTCTATCGACACGTCGATGTCCCAGCCGGCAAGCTCTTCCTTGCTCAAGTGCCGGCCGAGGTTTTCATAGCCGGCCTGGCTGGCGGCCGGGACCAACATGGCGCAGCCCCCGATGGCTGCGGCGATGAAGGCGTTACGCGCGTCCATTGGTCACCTCCCCGTTGGCGGCGATCCGCCATGGTTGAACCGAGTTGTTGTGGTAGAAGGAAACCTTTCCCCGTACCGAGATGAGCTGCTCCAGCGTGGGCTGCACGTAGCCGGTTTCGTCCATTGCCCGGCTCATGATCACCAGTTCCTTGCCATTCCACTCGAACGGCGCCCGGAACGCCGTCAACGCCTTGGAGCGCACCGGTTCCTGCAGGGTGGCGGGATACCAGGTATTGCCGCCGTCGGCGGACACATCGACAGCCGTGATCTTTCCATGGCCGCTCCAGGCGATCCCCCGCATCTCGTGCGTTCCCTTGCGGGTCAGGCGATGCGTGCCCGAGGGAGACGTGATGATCGACTTGCACTCCATGATGAACGAGAATTTGCGGGCGCGGCCGTCGGCCATCAAGTCCGTGTACTTGGCCGTTTCCTCACGCGTATAGCCCGGCTGATCCGTCACGTGCAGGCGCCGCAGCCATTTGATGCTCATGTTCCCTTCGAAGCCCGGCACGAAAAGCCGGATGGGATAACCCTGCTCCGGACGCAGGCGCTCGCCGTTCTGGCTGTAGGCCACGAGCACGTCGTCCAGGCATTTCTCGATCGGGATGCTGCGCGTCATGCCGGCACCGTCGGCGCCTTCGGCCACGATCCATTTCGCCTTCGGATCCAGGCCCGCGCGATTCAACAGGGTCTTGAGCGGAACCCCCGTCCATTCCGCACAGCTGACGAGACCGGCCACCTCGGCCGCGGTTTTCCCATAAGGCGGCAGGAACGACGGGTTGCCCGAACACTCCAGGAAATAGACATGGCTTTCGCTGGGAAACTGCCGCAGTTCCCGCACGTCGAAAATCATCGGGTTCTTCACCAACCCATGGATCATCAGGCGATGCTGCTGCGGGTCGATTTCCGGAACGCCCGCATGATGCCGTTCATAGAACAAGCCATTGGGGGTGATGGTGCCGTCCAGTTCCTGCAGAGGCGTGGTGCTGTAGGCGGACATCGGCTCCTTGAGGCCCGGGTACAGCTTTCTGATCGCATCGGTCTCGAACTTGGACGGCACCCCGTAGGGCGAGGCCGTGGGCCCGCCCAGGGACTTCGTCCACGCCGGCACATTCGGCGGCAGATTCTTTTTCGCCGCGTCCGAGGCACCCGCGGCCGCGCCCGCCTGGGCAGTGGCCGACTCCGACAGCGCCATCGTTGCCAGCGAGGTGGCCACCGCGGTGCTCCGCGCCAGGAACTGCCGCCTGCCGCCAGCCGCCGCCTCGACGGGCTCCGCCAGCGCGCTACCTGCTTTGTCTCGACTATTCATGCTCCCTCCTTGTCCGCGTCCGGATCCCATTGATCCCAGCCCTCTCACCCCGCCAGACCGACCGATCGGTCGGTCTAGAATGCGAAGTGTACATGAGCCAGCGCGCCGCGCACACCCGGCTCCCATTACAATTCCTGCTGATATCGACGAGGCAACGCGCCAACAAAGATCGTGGTGAACAGGAAAACGGAAGAGCTTGCCGCCAACCGTGACCGGATCCTGGCCGGCGCGGCGGCGCTTTTCGCCCATCGAGGGTTCCATGCCGTAGGCATGAGCGAACTGTGCGCGGCGCTAAGCCTCAGCCGCGGGGCGTTCTACCACTACTTCCCCAGCAAGGAGGACCTGCTGGAGGAAATATGCCGGCGCTACATGGCCAAGCTGCTCCAGCAGGCGAAGCTGGCCAAGGCCGAGGTCTCCGACCCGGTACTCCGGCTGCGACGCCTCGGCGCCGAACTCATCGACGTCATCGGCGTGCACCGCGATGAACTGGCCGTCTGCTTCCGGGAAACCCTGTCGCTGAGCGACGACCGGCGCCAAGGGGTACTGGCGCTGCATGCCAGCTACGAGAGGATCTGGAAGGAAACCCTGATCGAGGGCGAAAAGACCGGCGTCTTCGCGCCGTATTCGCGCTTCCGGTTCAAGGCGCTGCTGGGCATGTATTACTACAGCTATCTGTGGATCGATCCGGCCTCGCCGTCGGCGATGCACCAGACGCACGAGGCATTCGAATCCATCCTGTCGACCGTCACCGCGGCACGGCCGGATGTGTCCATGACGGCTCGGTAGCGGCCGGCCGCAATCAGCCGCTGACTCCGCGGATGCATGAAGGACGCGTCACACCGCGCGCGTGCCCTTCGCGAACGAAGCAAGCACCTCGTTGTAGTGCCCCATCTCCTCGACTTGGGGCATATGGGCGCTGTCCTCGAAGGTCTCGAGCCGCGCGCCGGGAATCAGGGTCTGGAAATGCACCGCGCCGCCATAACGTTGCTTGCGGTCGTGGCGCCCCTGGATGATAAGGGTGGGAACCTCGATCTTCCGCGCCCGTTCGCGATGATCCACCTGCGCGATGCTGCGGCGATAGCTGTTCATGACGAAAAGCGGCGTCTGGGTGGCGCAAGCCACGGCGGCGTGGACGTCGACGTCCTGGGCCGGCAGCTTGAACAGCCATTCCCGGAACAAGGCCGCGTAGGCCGCCGAGCTGCTGACGCCCACGCTTCCCATCCTGGCTTTCATCCATGCCAGGTACTCGTCGGAGAAACCTCCTTCGACGCCGTCGCGGCTTCCCGAGCACCATGGCGCCGTGCTGGTCAGGACCAGGCCGGCAACCGACCTGCCCAATTTTTCCGCGGCCATGATGGCGACGTGCGATCCGAAACCGTGTCCAACCAGGACGAAGTCCTCAAGCCCCAGCGTCGTCGTCAACGTGGCCAGATCATGGACCAGGGTATCGATGGTGTACGGTCCGTTGGGCTTGGACGACTGCCCCACTCCCCGCCAATCCCAGGTAATGGTGCGGAACTCATTCGACAGGGTGTCCACCTGGTGCTCCCACATCGAATGCGTGGTGCTGCCCGCGTGGGTGAAGACGAGAGGGATTCCCTGGCCGAAGTCCTCGTAGTAGATGTGAGCGTCGGTCGAAACTTGAATGTGAGGCATCTTGATGTGATCGATCTATTGAAGGGGCGTGGACGAAATGGCGAGACGGCTTACTGGGGGACCAATCTGGCGGTTGCGGCGTAGGTCTCCCACTTGCGGTTCTCGGACTGGAGGAATTCGTCCAGTTCCGCGACGCTGAAGGCTTTCGGCACCATGCCGTTGGATTCGATGGCGGCCCGGAACGCCTCCGAGGCCGACGCGGCGCGCACCGCCGCGTTGAGCTTGTCGACGATGGCCGGCGGCGTGCGCGCCGGGGCCGACACCGAGATGAAGCCGCTGAATTCGAAACCGGGGTAGAAGTCCGTCATGGTCGCGACTTCCGGCAGCTTTTCCAGGCGCTGCGTCTGAGTGACCGCGAGCGGGATGACTCGTCCGCCCTGCAATATGGGTGCGGCCGCCACGGTGTCCAGGAACATGAACGGTATCTGGCCGCTCAGCAGATCCGTCGAGGCCTGGCCGGCTTCCTTGTAGCCGACCCCCTGCATCCTGATTCCCGCGCGCGCATTCAGCATTTCCGACGGCACCTGCGACGAGGCATTGGTGTAGCCATAAAATGCCTTGCTCGGATTCTTCCTGGCAAACTCGACCAGCTCCGGAATCGTTTTGAACGGCGAATTTTTCGGAACCAGGGCGACCGAGCCGAACACGCCGACCATGCCTACATGGACGAAGTCCTTCATCGGGTCGTAGGCCAGGGCTTTGAACAAGTGCCTGGCCGCCGGAAGCGTCGTGTTGGAGGTCATCACCAAGGTGTAGCCGTCCGGCGCGGCGGCCTTGACGGCATTCATGGCAACCAGGCCGGACGCGCCCGGCTTGTTCTCGACGACAATCGTGGCCTTGAGCGAGTCGGTCAGTTCCTTCGCCAGGGCCCGGGCCGTGAAATCCCCTATGCCCCCGGGACCGTAAGGGACGACGATCCGGACCGGACGGGATGGATAATTCTGGTCGGAGGCATGAGCAGGCTGGCCACCCAACAGGCCCAGGCAGCAAACCACGCCAATTCTTGAAATGTTGCGCATCGAACACCTCGTGGAGCGAAAGCTGGATTGTCAGGCGGGTACCGCTCCGCTTGCCAATAGAACGTTGCGCTGCCTGGCCATCAATATTCGGCATACCCCGTTTTGCCGACCTTTCTGATCCGACCGACATGGAACTACGTCAACTTCGAGCCGTCATCGCGATTTCCGAGGCGGGCAGCGTGACCAAGGCCGCGGAGCAGTTGCACCTCGTCCAGCCCGCGCTTTCCAGGCAGGTTCGCCTCCTGGAGCAGGAATTGGGGCGCCAGATCTTCGAAAGAACGCATTCGGGCATGCGCCTGACCGACGAAGGACTCATCCTGGTCCAGGCAGCCAAGCGGGCGCTATTCGCGCTCGACCAGACCGTGGAGGAGATCAAGCCGCGCCAGACCGACGTGGCGGGCACGGTCACGGTGGGACTGCTGCCCAGCACCTGCGACCTGGTCGCCGGAGACCTGGTGAATGCCGTCAGATCGGGCTTCCCCCGGGTGCGGCTGCGGCTGCGCACCGGCATCGCCGGACAGTTGCAGGCTTGGGTCGCCACCGGCGAGATCGATATCGCGCTGCTCTACAACCCGAGGGAACATCCGGCCACCGAGGTCATTCCGCTGCTGGACGAGCCCTTGTTCCTGGTCGGCCCGCGCGGCCCGGAGGCCGAATGGGGCGACTACGAACCCCTGGAGACGCTGGCGGGGCTTCCCTTGATTCTTCCCTCGGGCGAACACAGCGTGCGGGACATTCTTCAGCGGGCCTGCAGCGTGGCCAGGATCCCGCTGAATGTGGTGGCCGAGGCGGACGACATTCCCCTGACGAAAGCCCTGCTCACCGCGGGGGTCGGATATTCGGTCCTGGCCGGCATCGCCATCGCGGAAGACCTCCTTGCCAACCGATTCGTGGCCGTGCCGATGGGATCGCCGCCGCTGCAGCGGCGGGTGGCCGTGGTCCGGGGAACCTCGGTGAATGCGCCGCTGGCCGTGTCACATGTCACCGAGGTACTGGTCAAGAAAATCAAGTCGGTGGTGCGGCAGAATCGATGGCCGGGCGCCCGCCTGGTGGACTTCGAGCTTTAAAACCCCGGGCCGCGGCCGGCCTGCGATTTCGCAAACCTGGAAACGTCACAGAGCTCCCGCTGCGAGAGGATCAACGATCGAAGCCAGGCATTCCCGGAGTCGGCGTCCAATCGAGCATCCCAGTGAAGCGTGACCTCGAAGTCCTGCACAGGCACGGGAAGCGGCAATCCCCGGAACTCATTGCCGCGATTCAACCGGTCCGCGACCTTGCTCGGCAAGACCACTGCGAGGTCCGTCCCCCGCACCAGGTCCGGAACGGCTTCAAATCCGGAAACCGTCAGCACCACGTTCCTGTGGATTCCGTGTTCGGCAAACATCGTTTCGATCGCCCTATGCGAACTTGCCACGGTGGCAACAAGGATGTGGCTGAGCTCGATAAAGTCGGCGACTTCCAGCGTCTTCTGCGCCGCGGCGCTCCCCGCCCATACCAGGCATACATATTTGTCACGCATCAATAGCACCCGGCGGGTCGCCGGCCCCAACTCCCGATAGTTCCCCACTGCCAGATCCACTCTGCCGATACGCAACGCGTCGTCGACCGCCTCGACGGGAATCCTGCACGTCTCGATGGTCACCTTCGGAGCTTCGGCCCTCACTCTGCGCAACAGGAAAGGCAAAAGCGCGAACTCTCCGACGGATGACATCGCGATGCGGAAATGTCGTTGCATCGTGGAAGGCTCGAGGACCCCAGGTGCCACGCTGTGCCAGATTGCAGACAACGCATCGCTGAGCGGCGCCTCCAGGGACAGGGCGTACTGGGTGGGTACGAGGCTATTGCCGGACTTTACGAATAGAGGGTCGCCCAGGATCTCTCGCAGCCGGCGAATGGCAAAGCTCACCGCGGGCTGAGTAATGCGCAACCGCTCCGCGGCACGCGTCATGCTTCGCTCTTGCAAGACAACGACCAGAACACGCAGCAGGTTGAGATCGATGTCCGCCTCATGCAACCGTTTCATGGCTCTTCACATGTATTGCCTGGTGACCAAGCATACCGGCAAGCGCCACGTGTTCTTCTCGGGGCCTCTCCTACCGGGTGCCTTCCCAACCGTTTTTCGATATGTCGAAAACCACGCCAAAAGGATCCTTGAACTTCTTCTCGAAATTCTTTTTCTCGGGATCGTCCCCCAGTGAAAAGAAAAACGTCCCTCCCGCCTCGACGATCGCGCGCTCCGCGGCATCGAGATCGTCGACCTGAAAACCGAAATGATGAACGGACGCACGTCCATCCGTTGGAGCAAGCGGGTGACCGGGCTTGTACCGCAACAGGGCCAGGTTGGTGTCCCCGTCGGAAAGATAGATGCCTGACCCCATCTCCAGGTCATCCCTTCCGACTCTCTTCATTCCGCACGCCCGTTCGTAGAAAAGCGCGGCGGCCTCCAGGTCGGGCACAACGATGGCAATGTGTTTGATCTTCACAAGCGTCCTCCATTCACTGAGCTGCGATACCAGCTTGTTGCGCTACGCTTTTCCATCGACGAACCTCCGACTCCACGAAGGCGGGGAAACGATCGTAGCCGCCCACCACGGGAGAAGTCCCCGCACTGGCCAGTTGCTCCAGGTAAAGCGGGTTTCTCGACAGGTTCGAGATCGCAGTCCGCAAACGGTCAACCACCTCACTGGAAGTACCTGCTGGAGCGAACAAACCTGTCCAGGCATTGATCTCCATACCTGCCAGGCCCTGTTCTTTCAACGTCGGCAGGTCGGGCCATGACGTCGACCGGGTCTCACTCGTGACACCCAACGCCGACACGCGGCCCGACCGGACTGCCGACATGGCGCTCGGCATGGGCTCGAAAATCATGGATATCTGGTCTCCCAAAAGCGCCGGCACCGCGGCGCCGCCGCCCTTGAATGGAACATGCAGCGTATCGATGTGAGCCCTGGCGTTGAACAGTTCGCCAGACAGGTGCTGCACCGATCCGATTCCGGAGGAACCGAAAGTCAGCTTGCCCGGATGATTCTTCGCGTACTCGACCAGCGACCGCGCGTCGGGCATCGCAATGGATTTCTGCACGATCAGCACCAGGGGCAATTCGTGTAGCGGAGCAACCGCCAGCAGATCCTTGAGCGAATCGTACTTCAGGCTCGAACCCTGCACCACGGGGAGGATCGCATTGGTCCCTATGGTCCCGAAAAGCACGGTATACCCGTCCGGTTTCGCTCGCGCCACCGTCTGGCCTGCCAGTATTCCTCCAGCCCCGGCCATGTTCTCCGGGATCACGGGCTGGCCCACTTCTTTTTCCAGGTGACGCGCGACGATACGCGCGAGTGAATCCGATGCGCCCCCCGCCGCGAAGGGAATGATCATCCTGATGGGCTGCGTGGGAAACCTCTCGGCGTAGGCGTTCACACCGGTCAAACCGATCAAGACCGCCAGGGCAATACAGACCTTCATCATTCGCCACCTCGTCAAAAGACTGCGCAAGCGCTACAGGGCAGAAATGTCAGATATTCTCGTTGAGCACCCATTCGTGCGGGCGGGGCTGTGGCACCAGGAAACGCTTGCGCAACGCTTCGTTTCTGTCGGCGCAGGCTTTGGCATCGCTTAGCTGGCCTTCCTTCCCTATGTTCCGCGAATAGTCCTGGACATATCGGCAGCGGCCGAACCGGCGGATGTAGTAGCTATCCAACGCGGCGGAAACCGGCATGTCCTTGCCCAGGACTTCTCCAAGGACCACCGCGTCTTCGAAGGCCATCGCGGCGCCCTGAGCGACATGCGGGCTGGAGGCGTGAGCCGCGTCGCCCATCAGGACGACACGGTCCTTGAACCAGGGAACGTCCATCACCACCTCTTCCAGCGGTGTGTAGACAATCGTCTCTGCCTTCTCGGCCTGAGCCGCCACATCGCGCATCACGGGCGCCGTGTAGGAAGAAAGACGCTCAGCAAGCATCGCCTTGAAGCGATCTGGCTGGACCCGGCCCGCATCGGGCTCATTCGTCACGACGAAAACAAACATGGATTCGTTGGAGATCGGCACCAGTCCGGTCCTCATCCCAACGCCAAGATAAATGGCCTGGTACGTCAAATCCTCGGGACGCCTGGCCAGAAAACGCCACGCCGCGCACCCGGTGTAGAGGGGCTCGTAGGAAGCCCCGAATACCCGCTGCCGCACCTGTGAACGAATGCCGTCGGCACCGACCACCAGATCGTACGTGCCGACCGCCCCATCCGAACACTTGACCGACACGCCGTCCGCGCTGTTGCGAAGGCTCTCGACTGTCGTTCCCAGGCGGAAATTCACGCCCGCCGCGCAAGCGGCGCCGAGCAATGACTCGTGCAGCGCGGATCGCGACAGGAAGTTCATGGCGGGAAGATCCGTATTGGCGATACGCAGCATCTGCAAGCTGGCCAGCGCCTGCCCCGCGCCGTCGAAGTAGCGATACTGATCGGACTGGAAGCCTTTGGAAATGCAGAGCTGCTTGACGCCTATCTTCTCCAGCGCCCGCAAGGCGTTCCCCGGCTGCGCTATCCCGATCCCTGCGGCATTGTGGGTTCGCTGCTGCTCGATGGTGTCCACCAGGATGCCATGCTTGCGCAACTCGATCCCAAGTGCCAGCCCTCCCAGGCCAGCGCCCACGATAAGGACTTTTTCCACGGCCGCCATACGCTGCTCCATAGTTGTGCCACCCCATGATAGGAAGCGGTGTACCCGGTAGCAAATAAGAATTCGGTATGGTTCTCAGCAAGGTCTCTTATGTGGATTCATCAGGCATGCGCCCCGCTCCGGCAAGGGAAACCGCCAGCGCCGCTCGCACGGCGAATCAAGCGGCTGGCCGGCTTGCGGCCAGGCTCCTCCGGTGCAATACCGCTTCATCGAACAGCCAGCCCCGGAACGCGCTCAGTTTCGGCAGGCTTATCGTCTCGGGCCGGTAGATGACGTAATACGCCAGGGCCGAGGGAAACCGGATTTCCGGAAACAACCGGACCAGGCGTCCGGCAGCCAGGTCATCGTGCGCCATGACGCTGCGGGCAAGCGCCACGCCATGCCCGTCGATCGCCGCCTGCAACACGGCCGCGGAGTTGTTGATCTTCATGCCACGATGGGTGGAGACATCCTGGGCGCCAGCCTTCTCGAGCCACATATCCCAAGTCGGAAACCCGATGTAGCCATCCATGGACAGGTCATGGATCAACGTCTCGCGCGCCAGGCTTGCCGGCTGGTCCAGCGCCCCATTTCGCCGCAGCAGCTCGGGCGAGCAGACCGGATACACCTCCTCGTCCATCAGCTTCTCGGCAGCCAGGCCGGGCCAGACGCCCGTCCCATAGCGCACACCGATATCGATCTGCTGCGCGGCGAAGTCCACGGGCTTGAGGTTGGTGTCCAACCGCACGTCCGTATCGGGCCAGGCAGCCTGGAATCGTTCGATACGCGGCAACAGCCACTTGGCGGCGAAGGCAGGACTGATGGCCACGGTAAGCATGCCCGTGGGCGCGCCTTCCTTGAGCCGTTCCAGCCCCAGTGTCAGCCGAGCGAAACCGGCCCGGATGTCGGGCAACGCACGCTCGGCCGCCTCGGTCGGAACCAGCCGGATCCTGCCGCTGGCACCCCGGTGGAACAAGGGTGTCCCCAGCCATTGCTCCAGTGTCCGGACGAGCTGGCCGACCGCGGCCGGCGTGACGTGCAGCTCCGCCGCGGCCGCCGAGAAGCTCTGGTGGCGGGCACTGGCTTCGAAGGCACGCAGCGCATTCAGGTGGATGGGCGACTTCATTTTGATAAAGATTTTCTTTCAATTAAAGACACTTTATCTCGTTTGTCCGTAATTGAAAATCGGCCAAGAATAGCGCCTATTCATTGATCTTCATGCCTCCCGTGTCGAGTCGCATGAATAGTTTTTCTGATCATGGACAACGAACTCAGCCACAGGAACATTCATCATGATCCATTCATTCCAGGGCAGGAAACTCCTGGTCGTCGGCGGCACCAGCGGTATCGGCCTGCAAGCCGCCCGCACGGTTCTCGCCGAAGGCGGCAGCGCGGTCATCGTGGGCAATCGTCCGGAAAAGGCCGAAGAAGCACGGAAGGAACTCGCCGCGCTTGGACAAACCTGGGTACTGACGGCGGACCTGTCCAGCGAGACCGGACTGGCCGGACTGCTCGCGGCCATCGACGAACAACACCCGGACATCGATCTTCTGGTCAACGCGGCCGGGGTGTTCTTTCCCAAGCCTTTCCTCGAACACCGGGACGCCGACTACGACCAGTACATGAAGCTGAACAAGGCGTTCTTCTTCATCACGCAGAAGGTCGCTAACCATCTCATCGCCCGCGAGCGTCCCGGCGCGATCGTCAACATCGGCTCGATGTGGGCCAGGCAGGCCATCGCGGCGACGCCCTCCTCGGCCTATTCGATGGCCAAGGCGGCCCTGCACTCGCTGACCCAGCATCTGGCGATGGAACTGGCTCCCCACCAGATCCGCGTCAACGCGGTGTCCCCGGCGGTGGTCCAGACTCCCATCTACGAAGGCTTCATCCCCAAGGCCCAGGCCCACGACGCGCTGCAAGGCTTCAACGGTTTCCACCCGATCGGCCGCGTGGGTACGCCGCGGGACGTCGCCGAAGTCGTGGGCTTCCTGCTCTCGGACAAGGCCGGCTGGGTCACCGGCGCGATCTGGGACGTCGATGGCGGCGTGATGGCCGGCCGCAACTGACGCATCGCGGCCCACATGCTCGTCAACGCCGATTTCTCGCAGCCCGCCAGTCTGGCTCCCGACCAGTATCAGTGGGTAGCCTCGCCCCAGCCGGGGGTCGAGCGCGTCATGCTGGACCGCGTGGGCACGGAACGCGCGCGGGCGACCAGCATCGTTCGCTACGCACCCGGCAGCGATTTTCCGCGCCACACGCACCCCGGTGGCGAGGAAATCCTCGTGCTGTCCGGGACTTTCTCGGAAGGGAGCGACCACTATCCCGCCGGCTGGTATCTGCGCAATCCGCCCGGCTCCGGCCATCAACCCTTCAGCACGGAGGGCGCTGTCCTCTTCGTCAAGCTGGGGCAGATGCGGCCGGAGGACAAACGTCGTGTGCATCTCGACACGCGCGACTCCTCTTCCTGGTGCGACCGGGATGGCCACGAGGTATGCCCGCTCTTCGAAGACGATGTGGAACAAACATGCCTGCAGCGCCTGCCCCCTGGCGCAGCCCCGTTCGGCTCCTTCGTGCGAAGGGCCGAACTGTTGGTACTTACCGGTGAAGTCGTGACCGGCGGCCGCTCCTACGCACATGGCGGCTGGATTCGCCTGCCCGAGGGAACCTACCCGGACATCACCGCTGGCGGCCAGGGAGCCACCCTTTACCTCAAGACCGGACTGGCATGAACATGAACAAACCGTCCCACGGCGTCGAGCTGACGCCACGCGCGCAGCGCGGCAACATCGCGCGCCTGACCATCGCCCAGGCACTGGCCGGTGCCAACTCCGTCGTGGTCTATGCCACCGGGGCGATCGTCGGCGACATGCTGGCACCGTCCAAGGCGCTGGCCACCCTCCCCATTTCCGTGTTCGTGGTCGGCATGGCCGCCTGCATCCTGCCGACGGGGGCGATTGCCCGCCGCTACGGACGACGAGCCTCGTTCCTGGCCGGAACCGGGTGCGGCGTCCTGGTGGGGCTGCTCGCGGCCGCGGCGGTGGTGCTGGGTTCGTTCTGGCTTTTCTGCCTGGCCACTTTCTTCGGCGGCGCCTACGCGGCCGTGGTGCTCTCCTTCAGGTTCGCCGCCGCCGATGGCGTATCCCCGGCGCTGCAGGCCCGTGCGCTGTCGTTCGTCATGGGGGGCGGCGTCATCGCCGGGATCGTCGGACCACAGCTCGTCACCCACACCATGCACCTCTGGCCCCCGTACATGTTCGCGGCAACCTTCCTCGTGCAGGCAGCCGTGGCGGCGGTATCGGCACTGGTACTGCTGGGCGTGCGGCTGCCCATGCCGACACCGGCCGAGGTCGCCCAGGGTCGGCGGCTGGCGGCCATCGCCCGCCAGCCGCTCTTCATCACCGCGGTGATGTGCGGCGCCGTGTCCTACATGCTGATGAACTTTCTCATGACGGCGGCGCCGCTGGCGATGCATCTATGCGGCCACTCCCAGGAAGACGCCAACCTTGGCCTGCAATGGCACGTCATCGCGATGTATGGTCCCAGCTTCTTCACGGGGCGGCTGATCACTCGCTACGGCGCCCAGCGCATCGTCGCGGCTGGCTTGCTGCTGACCGGGATCTCCGCCGCGGTGGGACTCGGCGGCATCGACGTGGCCCACTTCTGGTTGACCTTGATCCTGCTCGGCGTCGGCTGGAACTTCGGTTTCGTGGGCGCTTCGGCGCTGATCCTGGAATGCCATCGTCCGGAGGAAAAGACGCGGGTTCAATCCCTCAATGACTTCATCGTCTTCGGGACGATGGCGCTGGGTTCGTTCGCCTCCGGGGGGCTGTTGGCGGCGTATGACTGGGACATCGTCCTATGGGTCTCGTTCGTCCCGCTCGCCGCCGCGATAGCCGCGCTCTCGGTCAGCTTGATACGCGCGCGGCGTTCAGTCCACTCCGAGCCCCGATCGTCTTGATGCGGCCCACGAATTCTTCACACGCCCCACCATGCCGGACTAAATCGGAGCCATACGGACATGAAGTACTGCACTTCTCCCAGCCCGCACAGCGGCAAGACAACGCCTCATGGACGCGGAAACTTCACCCGGGTCGGCCAATTTCTCCCCATACGCTCCCGCGGCCCGACCGATACCTGCAAAATCCATGTCTGGGGCCAACAACGACCTGAAGTTATCCCGGGCTCTGGCCACTCCTTCCGGATACATCGACAGGGTTGCGTGGCGCACCGCTGCCCAACCTGAATTGTCGAGCACGACGGTAAAAATTGGCGTTTCATACTGCTTGGCTACGGCATAGACCGACGATGGGTTGTTAAAGTAGAACGCGCCGTCTCCCACGATGTTCACAACAGTGCGCTCAGGCCTCGCAAGCCGAACTCCCAACGCCATTCCACCTGAAAAACCCAGCCCACCACCAGCCAATCCTACAAGCGACTTCGCCCGTATTCGCGGCATTTGCTCCAGCACGGTGCCAGCATTGCGCACAGCCTCGTTGACCACGATATCTTCCGGATCCAGGAGCGAGTTCAACACGGCTAGTACATGTGCGGCACTAAGTCTATTGACTTGGCCCGGTTCTCTAGCCCGCTCCTGGATAGCGCTTCGTCGCTTCGCCGCTTCGTCACGCAACACCTCGACCCGGCGGGCCGCCTTCTCCCTATATGTAAGAGAAGCCCGCTTGCGCAACTCGTCCAGAACCTGGCGTAGAACGTATGCACTATTGGCGCGGCCCCTGAGATGACTTGGAAAACCCCACATGGGGAATCCTTCCTTTACCGTATCGACATCGATATGCACCCAGTACGTCGAGCTGCTTACCTCGGTATGCTTGGGAATCCAGGGCACATCAACGTCGATCAGCAGCCCCAGGTCTGCATGAGGAACATGACTACTGGCATCGTGGCCACTGAAACACGCCGAATCATGGGGAATACACGCATGCAATGGATTGGACTCGAACGCGCGCGTTCCGGTGAACTCTATGAATTCGCGCATCACCTCAAAGCACTCTTCGTTCCGGCCTGCATAAGAGGTAATCAATAGAGGGCTCTCTGCGGCGAGGACCTGGTCCACCAGCTTGTCTACAAGCTCGGAGTCGGCTCCTCCTTCATGTGTCGGCCCATACGCCTCCTCCGAGAAGCCGCAATCCCCCTTGAACGCCGTTTCTTCCGAAAGCGTCTCGCGCGGCAACATCATGTAGACCGGCCCCTTGGGGTCCGACTCCATGACCGTCTTCGCACGGCGTAGCGCCTCCTTGGCCACAATGCCTGTCGGCAATGTGTATTCCCATTTGATGTACGGTCTGACCACACTGGCCTGATCAAAGGGATCTTGAACGAAGTGCACATACACGTCCCGCGATCCAGGTAGTTCGCCGCGCATCGTGTAAGGCGCCCTTCCAGCCAGAAGCATCAACGGCAGACGTGCCCGGTACGCATTGTGCAGTCCCATTGCGGCGTTGGACGTGCCGGCGTCGACATGCACGACGGCCACTTGCCCCTTCCCGGTCGCATGCGCATATCCAGCAGCCATGTGTACCGCGGTATTCTCGTGCGGGCATAGAATCGTCGCTGGAGGGCTGCGGCCCTCTTGCTCCCATCGGGCCATTTCCTCGATCAACGGCGCGTGGTCCGTACCCAGGTTGCAGAACAAGCGCTGGACCCCGAGCTGCTCCAGACCTTCCAAAAAGTAATGAGCCGCCGTTCGAGGCCGGGTTTCTTGAGCTTTATCCATGGACCGCAACCCCGACATCTTGATAGACATGCTTGAGCGTGGTGAAGTCCGCCAGCGCCTCATATCCGTGAAGCCTGCCTAGCCCGCTATGGCGGTATCCCCCTGTCTCAGCCTCGGGAAAGAGACGATTGTGGTCATTGATCCACACCGTTCCGTTACGCAAAGCTCGCGCCACCCGCATGGCCCTGTCCCCATCATGAGTCCAGACGCTACCGGACAAACCATAGACGGTATGATTTGCCAGGGCAATGGCCTCGCTTTCGGTATCAAAGGCTTCGATGACGGCGAAAGGCCCAAATATTTCTTCTTGGCAGAAAAACGCCCCAGAATCCCCATGCGCCACTAGAGTCGGCGCCTGGAAGCACCCCTTCTCGAGCCGACCGTCAGTTACCTTTCCACCTCGCAGCAGGACCTCGTCGGCTTCGTCGCATGCCCGCTCAATCATTGCTCCCACGCGGTTTTGCGCGGCAGCGTCCACCATGGGGCCGACGTCAGTCGTTTCCTCCAAGCCGGGGCCGATCACCAACGCTTTAAGCGCAGCGGCAAGGCTGTGCTTCATCTCCTCCACACGCGATCGATGAACAAGAATACGGCGGGCCGTCGTACACTGCTGGCCCGAAAGCACAGTCGCGGCCGCGGCCAGCTTGGGGGCTGCTACGGTAATGTCCACGTCTTCGAATACCAGGCAACACGACTTTCCACCGAGCTCCAGCGACAGACGCTTCATCGTCGACGATGCGTCTGCCATGATTTGCTGACCCATGACCGAAGAGCCCGTAAAGCTCAGAACGTCCACGCCCCCCGATGAGACCAATCTCTTGGCAACCTCGTGCCCTACCTCGCCAACCATGTTCACCGCCCCCTTTTGCATCTCGGAATCGGCCGAAAGCAACTCCAGGACTCTGGCGGTGATGATCGTAGTTTGAGGCGCGGGTTTGATAACACTCGCGCAACCCGCGGCCATCGCCGGGGCAAGTGATCTGACGAGCAGCCCCACAGGGGCATTCCAAGGAACAATGATCCCGGCCACTCCAAGGGGTTCACGCAGAATTGTCGAAAAAACACCTGGCTCGCTCTCGACTACATGTCCGGGGATATGTCTAGCCAGACCAGCGTAGTATCGCAACTCGCTCACCGCTCCACCGATCTCCAAACGAGCCTGGCGAATGGCCCGCCCGTTCTCGACGCTGATCAAACGAGCCAACTCTTCGGCCCGGCTCTCGATCCTGTCCGCCCATCTCAGCATGACCGCCTGGCGCGTCCTCGGACTCTGTGACCACCGTGGATTGCGGAACGCTCTCACCGCCGCGGCAATCGCAGCATCGGCTTCGGCCACCCCCGCGACCGCGAAAGCTCCAATGACCTCGCCATTCGATGGATCGATGCTCTGGCCGCTCTTGCCATCAACCGATTCGACCCAATCGCCGTCGATAAAATGTCGAGACTCCCCTACTGCTTCTGCATTTTTTGAGTTCATTACCAGTACCCATAGTCATCCGACTCACGTATCCCTCAGCGGGGACCCCGATCACTTCAACACGGCACGACCGGGAAACGCTAATAGTGCATATCCATGGCCTTCCTCGCTGCCTCGTCGGAGGACAAGGTCTCGTCCCACAGCCGAGCGACATATCGCTCTCCGGTAATGCCATTGCTCTCATCGGCACATAGCCAACCAATTCCCCGCCGCATGATCTCGGCAGGAAAAAGATTTCCGTCTGACCCTGTTGTCCCTGGCGGGAGAATGGCGGTCTGCGAGGCTCCGCCCGGAAGGTAGCAGTTCACGTCCACACCGGTCCCCGCAAGCTCTGCCGCCCAGGCCCGGCTCATCGATTCAATGGCAGCCTTGCTCGGGCCATAAGGTGTATATCCCTTGCGATTTATGGTGCTATTGCTGGTCGAAATGTTAATCACCTTTCCGAATCTTCTGGACACCATGCCTGGAACCACCGCACGGGACATGTGGAAAGTGCCGTTGACATTGGCATCTACGATCTTGCGCCATCCGGCCGGGTCGATAGTCCAGAACCTGGTCGTTTCCGTGGTGTACGAAACATTCACGGCAAGCATGCCCAATGCAGCGTTGTTGACCAGCACATCGATAGGTCCAAGCGCACGCTCCACAGCCTCGACGGATGATCGACATGCCTGAAAATCGGTCACATCCACCACCATGCCTACGGCCTGGGCGTGGCCGACCATCACTCGTATCTCCGCAACGGTCTCATCCAACTCCGCAGAGGGGCGCGAACCGCCGATCGCCAGCTTCGCTCCCTGTTCCGCCAGGGCAAGGGCCATCTCCCGGCCTAGCCCGCGCGCCCCTCCAGTGATAAGAATTACCCTTCCATTCAGGGACGGAAACCGATGAACCCTCGTACGCATGATGTTCCCCATAAGTTGTCCAGCCGTTCACTGTTTTCCGTAGCCAATGTCGTTGAGCAGTTTCGACCACATCGTGCTTTCCTTGGCAACGTACGCGCGGAACTCAGCCGGCGTCGTTTTCGCCGGCTCGGACCCCAGTTGCCGATACCGCTCGATAATCGCCGGATCCTCCGCCATTTCTTGTGTTACTCGGTTCAGGCGTTCCATTGCGTTGGCCGGCAATCCCTTGGGCGCGCAGATCCCCTGCCACGTGATCACGTCATATCCCGGTACGGTCTCTCCAATCGTAGGAATGGTGGGCGCCGAGGACAGCCGTTTTCCGGAAGACACCGCGACCACGTTGATCTGCTTGCCGTCGAGATAAGGCATCGCATCAGACGAATTGGTGAACGTGAAATCCACCTCGTTCGCCAGAACGGCCATCGTCGCCGGTGCTCCTCCCTTATACGGCACATGTGTCATCCTGGTTCCCGTCATGTGCTCGAAAAGCACAACGGAGAAGTGCATGCCGCCGCCTATGCCGCTGGTGCTGTAGTTGAGCTTCTCGGGGTTGGCCTTTGCGTAAGCGATGAGTTCCTTCATCGAAGCAATCTGCAGAGACTTCCGGACCAGAACGACGAACGGATTGAAGTTGAACATGCCCACGAAGTCGAGGTCTTCGAGAGGGCGATACTTCACGTCTTTGGGTTGCGCGAATGGGGCGATCGAAATCGCACCTGGTCCGCACAATGCGATCGTGTAGCCATCAGGAGCGGCCTTCGCCACCTGATACGTCCCGATGATTCCGCCTGCCCCCGGGCGATTCTCGACAACAACCGGCTGGCCGAATCGCTCCGACATGTATTTGGCTGCAATCCTCGTCACCAGATCCCCCATTCCCCCCGCGGCGTATGGAACGACGAAGGTCACCGGCTTTGTAGGCCAGGGAGCCTGGGCGTAAACATCCGTACCTGGAAGAACGGACATGAGAAACAAGGAGGTAAGGAGAGTGAACTTGGTGCGCATGACATTCTCTCTGACAGGGTCTATGCATAGGGCGAGAACACTTGGCTGCCCAGCAGGTCCGCGGTTCGTCGCCTGGTGTCTTTCGGCTGGAACTGCTACCTGCTACCGAACAAATCCGCCCACTTGACAGATAGCTCTCGCATTCGATCAGGATCGACCGTCGCCACTTTCGGAAAGAGGTCCCTCTTGGTGTAGGGAATCGTCGCGTCGATGATTGCCCGCGTGTTGTACATGTGCCCCTCGGGGAATAGATTTCCCATCGGGTCGATGGGGCTGCCCCATCCCTTTCTCGTGATCTCGATATCGCTGCCTGGGTCGGCTCGGGTGAGAATCGCCCACAGCACCTCGGAAACGCTTTGTGGATTGATGTCGTGATCGACAGCGACGACGTAGCGCGAGAAGTAGGCGCCAGGGCCACAGTTGGCGGCGATGTAGGCTGCCTGCCTCCCATGCCCCGGGTGTTCCTGTTTGACGGACACTACCGTCCATTGTCTCGAGAACGATGTCCATACCGCATGGACTCCGGTGACACCGGCGGCCTTCAGCGAGTCCTTCATCAATGCGGACCGGATCACCGCGTAGGGATACTCGAAATCATGGGGCGGCTTGCTCGGAAGCCCTCCCAAGATGATTGGATCCTTGCGGTGCCAGATTCGCTGGATCCTCGCAACGGGCACGAGCTTGTGCGCGCTGGCGTAGTAGCCGGTGGCCTCGCCGAACGGCCCTTCCTCCGACTCATCGCCCGCACTAATGAAACCCTCGAGCACCAACTCCGCATCTGCGGGAATCGGCAATCCCGTCAGGTCACTCTTCACGACCCGCATGGGTTTGCGCCGGATGGCTGCGGCGACTTGCAGCTCCGAGATCCCGAAAGGAACCTCGACCCCAGCGATCTGCGCCAGGAGAGGATCACCTCCAACCACGATTGCAACGGGAGCGGACCGTCCCGCATCCCACCACGCCCCAACGTGGGCACGGCCGTGCCTGCTCGTCGTCGAAAAGCTGATCGTGACCGACTCAGGGTCCTTGATCATCGTCCGGTAGCATCCGGCGTTGACCCATCCCCCATCGGGTCCTTGCGTCAAAATCGAACATGCAGTCCCGATGTACCTTCCACCGTCGCCACTATGCCAAAGCGGTGCGGGAAAGCTATCGAGGTTCAGACCACTCGACTCACAAGGAGAGATGTGCAGGACGTCGCCATCTCGTTCCACCTCCTCGAGAGGATAGCTTTCGGCCTCGTCGATCCAGCGTTGCAGCCGGCCATTCTCCAGCTTGGCCAGGAGTGCTTCGGTGGAATCGACCCCTTCAAACCCCAAAGCAGTTGCCAGTCGCAAGGGCGAATCCAGCATTCCACTGAAGACCCGATAGCCGGCAGGGTATCCCTGAATCTCGTCGAAAAGGAGAGCATGGGGCTTCTCCCGCTTCGCGTTCATCTCGGTCAACGCCCCGATTTCCTCGATAGCTGAAGCGCCACATACCCGCCTCAACTCTCCCGCCTGCTCGAACAACGAAATCAAGTCACGCAGCATCATCTTCTCCGTAGTACACGCCCGGCCCTGCACAGAACGCGATCCCTCTCGAAGCATCGATGCCTGCGATTTGAATCACGTTTTTCTATTAGATAGATTCATTTGTTAACTGCCCTTTGTCAATAAGTCTTTTTCATTATCTAAACGGAGAATTGGCATCACCCGCAGATAGCTTCACGAGCCAGGATCGACCATGCCCGATACGTTCAATGAGTCAAAGACTTGGCTACTCCGACGACCGTGGGCGCCACGATGTGGACCACCAGACTGGCAGCCGGAGGAAGAGAACCCAGATCAATCGGGAATCGCTATCGAGTCTCTAGGGAACTGGCGCCCCAAGCCGCTTCGAGAGCTCCGCAGCTGTGCGCCGGAGTTCGTCAATAGCCCGATCAGCGCCGGCTTGCCCGATGCCCGGACCGAGGATGGTGATAGCAGCGCATAGTTGTCCGCCCTGATCGAATACAGGGGCAGATGCGGCGAACAATCCCCCGTTTACGGCCGAATCCGCCACGGCATAGCCCATCCGGCGAACGGATCGGGATGCCTCAGCGAGCGCCGCGCTACGGGTGCCGGCGCTGGCACCTGCCGCCAGGCTGACGGCAGATCCTCGTTCTTGGTCGACCAGTCGTTCCGTCCTCGCCGTAGGCATCCACGCTAGAAACACCCCGCCCGTCGCGGTACCCAGCAATGGCAGCACATGACCGACGCGCAAGCCTATGGGACCGTATTCATCTCCATCAATCTTATGCACGATCGTCGGGCCTCGATTACCCCAGATCGAAAGAAAGACCGAGTCGCGCGTCTGAGCCCGCAGGCCGCCAAGAAGATCCTTGCCGAGATCCACCAGACCTGCCTGCCGTGTAGCAGCGGCGCCCAGTACCACGGCGAACGATCCCAATCCGTAGTGGCCCATTGCGTCCTGTTCCACCATGCTCTCGTGAACGAAGCTGGCGAGGTAGAGATACGCATTGCTGGCAGGCAACTTGGCTGCCTCGGCTATGACCGTCAAAGGTAGCGGCTTCTGAGCATGCTCCAACACCCGAAGAATCCGGAAGCCCACTTCAATCGACTTGATGCGGCGCGGCTCGCGGCCATTTCTTCGACTCATCTCGGCCACCTAGGAAAAAAATTGAGGATCCGGGGGGAGGCGTCTTCCGTTGGAATTTTGACTTTGTATAAACGGTTTATACAAAGTATAAAAATCGAAGCTGAGTATCCGGGGAAAAAAGAGCCGCCACACCCTCATCCGGACCTGCCAAGACGGCTTCACCATCTCGCAATAGCGCAGCCAAGTCTGCCCGCGACCGGTCGAGGGCGGCATTGGCACGCTGGGCCTCTCTCATTGGACGGCAAAACGCCCGCATCCGACGACGGCGGATAGCGGGCGCTGGAGTGCGATCCTTTGTAACGTCTATTCGACGTATTCTATGGTTTCGCTGAAGTCGAGCAGATCGGCGGTAATCGGCGACGTCATTTCCTCATTGATATGAGCGACCAAGCCGGCGCAGCGGCCGACTACGGCAACTGCCCGCATCGTCTCGACGGGAAATCCGATCTCGTTCAAGACCGCGCCTAGCACGCCCGTCACGTTCAACGTCACGCGCTTGCCGGCGGCGCCATCGACAGCCTCGCTCAGCAGCTTGAGCAGTCGGATGTAACCCCCCTTCACCCCCGCACTCTCTGCGATCTGCACCAGCCGCTGTGCACGCGGATCGACGCCGACATAGTTGGGATGGCCGAATCCTGGAATCCTCCGCTTGGCCTCGCGGTACCTGCTAACCAGCGATTCGGCCCACTTCCGCTTGTCTCCATCGTGGTTCATGCCCTCGCTGAGAATACGGCCTGCCCCCACCATGGTCCCTGCGAACTTGTTGCCGACCATCAGAATGCCCGTTGCCAGCGGGACCTGGATATCACCCGGGTTCGAATCAGCCACAAGCCGGGCAACCAAGGCACTGGGCGTCAGGCCATGGTCCATCAGCACCAGCAAGGCCGCGTCGAAAACACGCAGTTCCGAGGCTGTCGGACGCCTCCCCGTCACGATGAAGTAGAACCCTTCGCTGAAGCTCATTTCCCCAACGACCTCGGACAGGGTATCCAGTCCCCTCATTCTGAGCCGCCCAACGTCGCTGGGATGGCTGCCTATCGAAGTAGTGCTCATAGATGGAATCCTTGAATTGATGTCGACCTCGGGGCGCCCTGCTCTACTCGCCTCGCAAAACGGCAGCGATTTCTTCATCCGACATTCCCACCGCTCGAAACACTTCGGCCGAATGCTCGCCCAGGTCCGGCGCGGGCATGAGCGGCTGGTCGTCCCGCTGCCCGTCGTATCGGACAGGGCGGCGGATGGTCTTCTGTACGCCATGAAGCGGATGCCTGATGTCCGTAAACGTGCCGAGGTGCTTGACCTGCGGGTCTTCGATGACTTCCGGCAATGTCAACACGGGAGCATGAGGCACATCGTTTTCTATCAGGCGTGCAATCCAGTAGTCCCGCGCCTGGGTGCGAGACGTCTTGTTCAGTTCAAGCGCCAGTTGTTTGTAGTTGTCCAGCCGCGACGTCCGCTCCTTGAATCGGGGGTCTGCGGCGAGATCGAGCCGACCCAGGGCCGTCAGCATTCCCATCCAGAACTTCGTCGGCGATGACATGTGAATGGCAAGCAAGGAACCGTCCTTGCACCGCAAGGCATAAGACTGGGATGCGCGCACCCGCATCAGCGGATCTGGCGGGACGTCGGCCATCGTATAGTTCGCGAACGGATCGGCAATGAACGCTATGGTGGACTCCAGCATGTTCAACTGGATGGTCCTGCCCTTGTTGGTACGTTGTCTCTCGTAGAGGGCCCCGAGGATAGCGTAGCTGGCATACATGCCAGTCAGATTATCAGCGATGGACGGGCCGGTTATCTGTGCGTCCGCTCCGAGGAAAAGACTCGATATCCCGCTCAGCGCCTGGCCAACGGCGTCATATGCCGGACGATCGGCATAGGGGCCTGACTCCCCGAACCCCGTTATGGAGCAAACGATCAGCTTCGGATTCTCCTCATGAAGCCGGTCCATTCCCAAGCCAAGACGGTCCATCACGCCCGACCGGAAATTCACGATCAAGACATCGGCGGTTTCAATCAACTTCAAGAAGGCCTTCCGACCGGACTCCCCTTTCAGGTTCAGCGTCACGCCTTTCTTGTTTCGGTTGTAGGTGCAAAAGTAGGGACTGTAGTTCCCCCCTCGGAACGATCTGAACGGGTCGCCATCCGAGGGGTTTTCCACCTTGATGACTTCGGCCCCGAGATCCGCGAGGAGGGTACCGGCCAGCGGCCCCGTAATCATCGCAGTCAGCTCGACTATCCTCACGCCGTCCAGGGGCGCGGTCACGTTATTACCCATCTTCACACCCTTCTCCAACACGGTACTGTGTGCTACATTACATTAGCAAAATGAGTTTGTCTACTCACCTTTTTTTCCCCCACAGGAGGATGGCATGCAGCTTCAGTCGACCGATGTAATGATTCCCATCCGGGAGTCCGAAATGGGAGCGTACTTGGCGGCCCCTTCCGTCCCGAAAGGCTCGCTTGTCCTCATACAGGAGATCTTCGGCGTCACCCCGGCGATGCGGGCCATAGCCGACGACCTTGCGTCGGAAGGATACGCCGTCCTGGTCCCCGACATCTATTGGCGCCTTGCCCGCAGTCTCGACCTTGGCAATGGCGAAGACCCGGCGGAACGGCAACTTGCGGTCGACTACTCCAATCGCTATGACGAGCAGTTGGGCACGCAAGATCTGGTCAACGCCTGGCAATGGCTGTCGGGCCGCTTCCCGGGAACTGGCAGCGCAGCCATTGCCGGGCTGTGCCTCGGGGGACGGCTGGCCGTCCGGGTGGCCGCCGCAGCGGACGTTTCATGCATGATCTCCTTGTACGGCGTTGGCTTGGACAAACTGGCCGCAGAGTTGGCCGCAACGAAGGCTCCCGTCCAGTTGCACTACGGCGAGAACGACAATCACAACCCCATGGCGGTCATCGAAGCAGTCCGAGGACTCGTAGCGAGCAGAGACGACACAAGGGACGAGTTCTTCACCTATCCCGAAGCCGAGCACGCGTTCTACAACCGGTTCCGCCTGGACCGCTTCGACCAGGCCGCCCATACCCTCGCGCGCCAGCGGATGCTGTCTTTCCTCGCCAGGCATACCGCCAGGCACCCCAGCTGACCTCGTATCTTCCACATTCTCAGGATCGATCATCATGAAGCAGGGAACGCACAAGACGATACTCATTACGGGAGCCGCGCAGGGAATCGGGATGGCATTCGCCAGGCACCTGTCCAAGACCGGGGCCGGTCTGGTTCTCGTGGACGTTGCCGAGGCGGCGCTCCAGAAAGTGGCGACGGAACTTCAGTCGGCCGGAACGAACGTCTACACGAAAGTCATGGACATCTCGGACGCCCAGGCGGCGCAAGCGCTGCAAGCCGACATCTTGTCGAGATTCGGAGGCGTCGACGTCCTTGTGAACAACGCCGCGATAGGCCCGGAAAAGAACTCGCCCAGATACCTGATCGACAAGCCGAAATTCTGGGAGATGCCCGACGAGCTGTGGCTTGCGATGCTCCGGGTCAACGTCTTCGGCGCACAATTGATGTCGCGAGTCTTCGCGGCTGGCATGATGGACAAGAAATGGGGGCGTATCGTCAACATCACGACCAGCCTCGACACCATGTACAGACAAGGCATCGGCGCCTACGGGCCGTGCAAGGCTGCGCTCGAAGCCCTTTCGCGGATCATGTCGCAGGATCTGGAAGGGACGGGCGTAACGGTGAACGTGCTGGTGCCAGGGGGGCCGGTCAATACGGGCATGGTTCCCGCCGACTGCGGCTTTCCCGCGGACGCGCTGATCCAGCCCGAACAGATGTGCGCCCCGCTGGCTTGGCTGTGTACAGAGGAATCAAACAACTTCAATGGCCGCCGGATCGTCGCCCAGCAATGGAACGATCAGGAACCTCTGGATGGGCGTATCCGGAACGCTGTCGCGCCGATCGCCTGGCCCCAGCTTGGAGCCCAATCGCAGTTTCCCGTGTAACGCCCGGAGGCAGTCGGCAATGGCGCCTGTGGCGACTGCCCGTTTTCGCCAACCGCGGCTTCCGGGCCCGGACCGCTACCAGGCATGCAAATACAGGCCATCATCGACAGGCAGGGCCTCGGACTCCCGGGCCAGCTTCCTGTAACGCCCTTTGAAGAAGACCAGGGGCTGGTCATCCGATTGCATCCGAGTTCGGAACGAGAGCACCCTGCCGACCATGATGGTATGGTCCCCGCCCTCGTGCTGACCATAGGCCGCACACTCGAACCACGCCAGAGCGTTGGGCAGCAACGGCAGGTCCGTAACCGGTCCCCGCACGGGGCAGACATCCCGCCACTTGTCTTCTCCGGCTCGGGCGAACCGATTCGACAGGGCCGCCTGGTCGGCGTGCAGGACACTCACCGTATAGTGGCGTGCATCGAGCCATGACTGCAATGACAAGGCAGAATTCGCCAGGCTGAACAGCACCAGCGGAGGATCCAGCGAAACCGAGTTGAACGAACTGACAGTGCTGGCCAGCGGCGTCCCGTCTTCGGCGACGCAGGCCACCACCGCGACGCCGGTGGCGAACGAACCCAGCGCATTTCGGAACTGGCGGCTGTCGAACGTCAAATTGAAACTATCGGGCGTATTCATGAGCTCATCCATGCCAGGGGCCGCGCTGCCGTTGCTCGCGCAGCGCGGCCGTCGCAATTACAGTTCGGGAGGCAAGTTCAAGGCTGCGTCCACCAACGCCGTGCCGCGCCCGAAGTCGTAGGAGCGGTACATGTTCTGTTTGACGAGGAACGATGCACCACCGTAGAACTTCTCATACTGCTGACTACGGTTGCCAAATTCCGTACCGATGAAATCCCAGGCCATCCGCATCAACGCGATGCGTGAACGGGCATCGGTGCTTGCGGCACGCATATACCGTTCGATGTCCTCCGCCGTCTCCGGGCTTTCCAGGTCCTGGAGCGAAGAAGGCAGCGAAATCATCGCCGCTCCCGTCAACTCTCTGATCGTATCGATCAAGCGCGGGTTCATGTCTGATTGCAGCGCCATGATGGCGTAAAGAGAACGCTTGCAGGGCCACATCACGCCGTTGGCATCGATCGCCGCGCGGGTCTCTTGAGCCTCGAGCATGGACTCGACAAGCTGCACATGCGCCGCCATTTCTCCCATCTGAACCTGAACCTGAGGATGGGCGTCGTTACCCGTCATCTCGTTCATGCGCTTGGCCAGACCCATCATGAAGCGCAGCTTGGTGGCATAGCGGGCCTGTGCCTGCAGGTTGCCATAGGCGTGGGAAGGCGTTTTCCACCACTGATCCCGGCAGACCTCGGTATTGCGATAAATGAAGACGTGCTCCCAAGGCACGAAGACATCCTTCAGCACCACGAAGCAATCGGTTTCGTCGAACCTGCTGCTGAGCGGGTAGTCGAACGAATTCGTCGCCTGGAGGGCAAAGGGCCTTCGTGGATAGAGCTTCATGCCCGCGGCATTCATCGGCAGCGCGACACCGATGGCGTAGTTCTCGTCACCGGCTTGCAACGGGTGGATGCAGCTCAGATACAGATAATCTGAAATGACGCCGCCGGTTGCGAGCTGTTGCGCTCCGGAAATGACGATGCCGTCGTCGCGCTCCTTGACCACCCCGGCATACAGAGTTGGATCGCTTTGCTTGTGAGCCGGCTTGCCACGATCGATCTGCGGCGGCACGATGGCATAGGTTGCCCACATGTGGTTCTCGCGCAAATGCTCGTAGAAGTTCACCACGTTCTCGGCAAAGTGCTTGCCGCCCGCGGCAAACACTTCTGGCACAGCAGCGTAACCGCAGAAAAACCCGGACACGTGATCCGGTGTTCGCCCGATCATCCCGAACGTCCCTTCCGACCACGTTTCCGAGGCCAAGCGGCGGGCTTTCAAGTCCGCGTGGCTACGCGGAATCTGATACGCCCGTAGAACCGGCCTGCCGCTGGACGGCGATGTAAAGGTCATCCGGTCCCGCAAAGCAGGGGCAGCCGCGGTATCGAACAGCCTGGCAGCGGAACGTGTAGCCGCCGCGAAGGCGGGATGCTTGGTCACGTCCTTGACCAGTTCGCCATCGACATAGACTGCGCGCCCGTCGTTCAGCGAGCGCAAGTACTCGTCGCCGCGCCGCAACCCGTCGGCTTGGCTGTTGGTCGGAGACGGACTCAAGTTCGTCATCTCCGGCTTGGATTGGGCATTCATTGAAAGGTCTCCACAGATCGCTCGAAGGCTCAAAGGAACGCATACACCCCGTGTCCGCGCCCACATAGATCACTTAGATACATTACCTAACTGATCTATATGCATACTTTATTTGCCTACTCCCCCTCGTGTCAACCTGTTTGTGCGGCTGAACGTTATGATAAGTTGACAAAGCAAGTTAACTAACCAAACATACTTACATTTGTCGTCGTTCGCCATCAGGGATCAAGAAAATGACAGTATTCGGACTCGCACGGCTTCATGTCGCCGTGCTTGCGATAGCTCTCGGGAATATCGCTCAAGCGCAGCCCCAGGCATCCTTTCCTACCAAGGCACTTCGCATCATCGTTCCCTTCACCGCCGGCAGTGGCGCCGACGCGGACTCCCGCTTCTACGGAGAGCTGCTATCCAGGAAGCTTGGGCAACCCGTGATCGTGGAAAATCGTCCGGGAGCCAGCGGCGTCATTGCAGTTCGGGCGGTGAAAGCGGCGCAGGCGGATGGCCACACCATGCTGATCGCGACCAGTTCGCCGATGTCCGTGAACGCGGTCGCGCTCAAGGATCTGCCCTACGATCCCTTTGTCGACTTCAAGCCCCTTGTCGGTGTCGCCGTCAATCCGGCTGCCTTCTTTGTCAGGGTCGACGCTCCGTCTCGAACCATCGGAGAATTGGTAAATACGGCGAAGCAGGAACGCCGGCCCGTCGCCGTTGGCAACTACTCCGCGGGCTATCAATTGATGGCCGCGTGGCTGGGAACCTCAAGCGGAGCCGAGATTAATCACATCAGCTACAAGGGTGGCGCCCAGATGATTACCGACGTCCTGGGTGGCCAGTTGGAGACCGCTGTCACCGATCCATCGGCCATCATTTCGATGCACAAGGAAGGCCGGTTACGAATCATCGCGACCACGGGCAGCAAGCGTATGGAGACGCTGCCCGAAGTCCCTACGCTCATTGAAAGCGGTTATGCGGGATATGAGACGTATATCTGGAGCTCGTTCTTCGTCAGAAGCGAAACTCCCCGCGATGTGACGAAAAAACTCATGGAGAGCCTGGTGGAAATCATGCGCACCCCCGAAGCCGTCACCTACCGTAAAGAGCGGGGACAGACCCAGCTCGATCTGCAAGGTGACGATATGCGGAGCTTTCAGGTACGGGAGTTCGAGCGCTTCAAGCGCGTCGCGGAATCCGTCAATTTTCGGAAGCAGTAGGTTTGCTGTCGACGATTGAATGTGTCGAATGTAAGTTCGAAGGAGCCTGGGTCGCCCCTGTCCCAAGGTAGCGCCCCTCGCCTCGCCCCTCCGTCTCTTCAATGGATGAACCGCTGGCCGCCTCATCGGCCTTCGGTGTCAAGCGAAGGGCAAACAGCCGAGCGCAAGCCGCACACATTCTCGTTACCTTGCTGGTATCAGCGTGATGTGGACGGCCTCCTTCCCGTCGTGGAGCTCTCTCCCCAAGGTGCGAATAGCTTCCGTTCCTTGATCCAAGGTAAAAAGGTGCGTACAAAGCTCTTTCAAGATGTCCCCTTCTTCGCGAATCATTTCGATGGCCATGGCGGTCGACGTCCAACCCGCGCTCAGAACCCCGACCAGCTCGATCTCGCGCAGTACGACCTTGTCAACGGGAAAGTCGTTCAGCTTGTTCTGGCCTTTCAGGCCCGCCAGAACGATCCGCCCGCCTCGCTTCACCATGTCGATCCCCTGGACAATCGGGGCAACCGCGCCGGCGGAGACATCCAGCACCACATCGGCAAGCACACCGCCCGTAAGCTCGGCAACTCTGGCCACCGGATCTTCCTGCTGAACATCGATGACCGCGGTGGCGCCAAGCTTGAGGGCCAGTTCCAGCCGCGCCTTGTCAGCCGTGGTACCGGTCACGATGATCTTGGAAGCTCCCGCCCGGCGCGCCGCTGCCGCGGCCAGCAAGCCTCGCTGGCCTGGTCCGCAGATGACGACGGTCTTCCCCAATGCCGCTCCACCAATTTCGTACACCCACCGAATGGCGTTGGATAGAGGATTGACAAGCGACATCACGTCCGTCGGCACATCAGCCGGCAACTTGTGAATCATAGAACGAGGATGGAGATACACATGAGTGGCATACCCTCCCCACAAATGCGGCGAGGTCTCCACGTTCTGATATAAGCCGTAACCCATGTCGGATTGGCATCGCGTATAGGCTCCGCGTACGCAATCTTCACAGTGTCCGCAGGGAATGATGGGCTCCACCGCTACGCGGTCGCCTTGTTTCACGCCCCAGCGGCGGGCGGCGGAGGCGCCGATCGTCTCGATGAACCCCATGATCTCGTGGCCGGGGATGATCGGCATGCCTCCGCCCCAATCCGCGAAATGCCCCAGCCACTGCTCATAGTCGGTGCCGCAAAGGCCACATGCCTCGACGCGAAGCAATGCGTCATCATCTCCGGTCTCCGGCAGCGGAAACTCGCGTAGCTGGAAATTCCTGGGGGATTGCAGCACCAAGGCCAGTGCCTTGCTCATGTTGGATCTCCACATCTAGAAAAGCGCACCGCGTTACCTGTCATGGCACGCGGCAAATCGATCAAACCTGCAGGAAGACCCATGCGGCCTAGACGGGCGCCTCGGCCGTGGCCTGCGGAGCAAGCTCCGCCTGGTAGGCATCGACGAACTCGTCCATCTCCGCAAGCGGCGAGACGACGTCCAAAGGAATGACCGAGTATGCGGTGCCATCCTGGATTGCCTGCCTGAACTCCGCCAAGCTGTCTTCGCTCTTCACGATGTCCAGGATCTTGCGGCGGGCGCGCACGATGGCAACGTCGGTTGCGACAAGGAACTCCTTGGAACGATCCACGATCCGTCCCTCGCTACCCTCAACGGCCAGCATTCCTTCCTGCATGGCCCGATCTTGATCGTTCAGGCCATGAATACCCGTAGGACTGGACAGGCTTGCTCCTTCGCGGTCGATAAGATAGTTGTTCTCCGCCGTCCGAACGGGAACGAACGTATCGATGATCGTCCCGGTGTTGAGCCGGTGCGGCCTGTACTCCGACTCCGGCGGAAACGCCAGGCCTTTGCCTACGTAGTCCAGGAATGCCTGAGGAAGGTCTCCCTTGGTGTAGTAGTTGAAGTCCCAGGTATAAGTGTTGTGATCGTCGATCGGAATGAAGGCACGTCCCCCGACCGGAAAATCCACGCTGGGAATCGAACTGAACGCCGGCGCCATGAACTGCGCGACCCGCCAATAGAACTGCTCGTCCGCCCTGCGGCGTGCGATAGCGAGCAGCCCTATGGGGGTAGCCTTGGCATAGAGCTTCGGAGTCAGGTCAACCGCTGAGTACGGCCGATGCACCGGAGAGGTAGCGAGCGTCGACGGGTTGGTGTGAAGGATCGAGACATGTGAGCTATCAAGCTCACCCTCCATACCCTGGAGCCAATTTGACTCTTGAATCCAGACGGTCGCATTACGCTGCGACTTGGGAAGATCGATCCAGGGAAAGCGCGGAAAAGCTGGAGCTTCGCCTTCTCCCATGTACACCCATACGATGTCCGCCTTTTCTACGGCCTTGTAGGACGTGATCCGCACCTTCTCGCAAACTGCCTTGTTCGACTCGTTGAGCATGTCCAGACATTGCCCTTTCACGTCGTACAGCCAGCCGTGGTAGTTGCAGCGTATTCCTTTTTGTTCGACCTTCCCGTAGAACAACGGCACCAGCCGATGCGCGCAATTCGCCTGAACTATGCCGAGTTCACCCTGTCCGTCCCTGAAGGCCAGGAGCTCTTCACCGAGAAGCTTGATTCTTACGGGCGCACATCCCGCATGCGGCAGTTGAGAACTCAGCAATGCCGGGAGCCAGATCGACCGGAAAAGTGCTCCGACCTTGGTTCCGGGGCCGACCTGGGTCAACGTATCAGTTTGGTTTGGGTTCGCCATTTCTTACCTCCTTCCTAATCAGAGCGCCAGGAAACCGCCATCAACGGGCAGCACCACGCCTGTCACAAAACTTGCCAGCGGCGATGCAAGAAAGACCACCGGGCCTGCCATCTCCCTGGACTGGCCGAAGCGCTTCATCGGCGTGTGGGACAAGACGAACGCCACCCTGTCGGGATTCGCACGCGAAATCGCCGTTTGCGGCGTTTCGATGAAACCCGGCGCAACGGCGTTGACCCGGATATCGAATTTGGCCAGGTCGACCGCGAGTGACTTGGTCAACATCGCGACAGCTCCTTTACTTGCCGCGTATGCGCTCGTATCGTTGGGCGCCGCGGCAAAGGACTGGATGGACGCGAGATTGACGATGTTCCCGCGGGTGCGCTTGAGCTGCTCAAGGAATGCGGTCACGCCGTGCATGATTCCGCCGACATTCACGGCCATGAGTTCCTCATAGGCTTTGAGTTGCTCGGCAGTTCCTATGACCCCCCGACGATGTATCCCCGCATTGTTCACGAGAATCGAGATATTCCCCGTCAGTTGCCAAACGCGTTCGGCGACCAGAGGCGCCTCCTCCGCAACCGCGACGTTCCAATAGAGCGGCCATGCCGTGCCTCCCTCCTTGGCAATCTCCTCCGCGGTCGCCTCGGCGTTGGCAAGATTGATGTCGGTCACGACGACTTGCGCTCCCGCGCGTGCAAGACCGAACGCGATGTCCTTGCCCATTCCCTGCCCGGCCCCTGTGACGACGGCAGCTTGCCCCGCCAAAAGTCCGACCTCACTCATTTTGTTCATTGTTCCGTTCCTTCACGTCAAGGTATAGGGCCAAGGCTCACAGCGTCAGCCACTGGCTGTGGACGCGTTCTTCGTCCCGCTTGAATTCATCGATGCCGAGCGTCTCCACGACCTTCCCCTTCGACAGCACCAACACTCTGTCAGACACGTTTGATGTCAGGTTCAAGTTCTGCTCGACCAATAGAATGGCTACTCCTTCGGCCTTCAAGCGGCCAATGACGTCGCCGATTTGCTCGACGACCTTGGGAGCCAATCCCTGAGTCGGCTCATCAAGCATCAATACGCGTACATCCGTCACCAAGGCACGAGCAATGGCCAACATCTGTTGCTCGCCGCCCGACAGCGCACGGCCCGGGTTCCTGATGCGGTTCTTTAGATTGGGGAACAAATCCAGGACACGTTCCTCGGTCCAGACTCTTGGCGGTTTCCGCTGCCCTACCCTGAGGTTCTCGAGCACCGTCAGCGCTGGAAATATCTGACGCCCCTCCGGGACGTAACCTATGCCTGCTCGAACCACCGAATGCACCGGCCTTCCGCTCAAATCGTCGTCATCCAGCACGACAGTCCCGGCGGCTTCGGGCAAAAGCCCCATGATCGCTTTCAACGTGGTGGTCTTCCCCACGCCGTTGCGGCCGATGATCGACGTCACCTCTCCCTTCGGTGCCTCGAGGTCTATCCCGAACAGGACCTTCCCGGATCCATAGCCGCCTTCAAGACTTTCAACTCGCAGCATGCCCGACTCCCAGATAAGCTTGCTGAACCGCAGGGCTTGCCTTCACCTCATCAGGACTGCCGTCCGCGATCTTTCGCCCCCGATCAAGCACCACGATCCGATGTGCCAAGCCGAAGACGACCTCCAGATCATGCTCGACCAATAGAACAGCCATCTCGCTACCCTGCAGCAGCGAATGAAGCAACTCGACCGTCCCTCGCGTTTCATCGAGCGACATGCCCTGCGTCGGTTCGTCCAACAGAACGAGCTTCGGATTAAGCGCCAATGCCGTGGCGATCTCGAGCAGGCGCTGATCCCCATGAGAGAGCACGCCAGCCGGGGAGGCTGCGTGACGCTGCAGCCGTACCTGGCCAAGCCAATGCATGGCCTCGTCGGTCGTACGAGCGAGCATCGCCCTGGAGGGGATCGGATTCATACGGGAGGATTCACGTGCCTGGATGGTCAGCCGTACGTTCTCCACCGTGGTCAGGTCCGGATAGAGGCAGGTAATCTGATACGTCCGGCTCAATCCGCGCCGCGCCAGCGCGTGGGCGGCCAGGTGCTCGACCCGTTCTCCTCGGAAAGAGACCGTCCCCGCCGTCTTTTTGGTCGCGCCAGCGATAAGGTTGAAGACCGTGCTCTTACCCGCGCCATTCGGCCCGATCAACGCGACTACCTCTCCGGAAGCAACGGAAATATCGACATCGCTGACCGCCGCAACGCCTCCCCACTTCTTTGTCAAACCCACACATTCAAGGAGTGACATTGTCTGCCTCCATACGCTTTTCTTTCCGGCTGCTGAAGACAGACTGCAGGGATGTCTTGATTCCCCATAGCCCCTTGGGGGCGGCAATCACGACAGTGATGAAAAGAACCCCCATCACAAGCGGCCAACTGTCGGTTACCGCACTGAGTTGATGATGAGCCAGGACAAACAATGCAGCGCCGGCCATGGGCCCGATCAAGGTGCCCGCGCCGCCCAGGATGACCGCCATGATCACGTGGCCGGACAACATCCAGTGGAGAATCTCTGGCGAAACGAAAAGCAGGAAGCCAGCATGCAAGGAACCGGCTACTCCCGCCAGCGAATTGGATGCGACGAACGCAACGACCCTGAGGGTACGCGGCTCATAGCCCACCGCACTGGCACGTCTTTCGTTTTCCCGGACTGCGACAATTGCCGTCCCCAGCGCCGACCTCACAAAGCCCTTCGCAACGAAGAACAGACCCGCTACGACTATCAGCGTCAGCCAGTAGAAGCCTTCCCGTGATACGAATCCCTCGAATCCGAAAGGCCCGGCGTTCCGCACGAATCCCGTCAAACCATCGGATCCTCCAGTAACACTGTTCCATTTGAATACGATGGCGTACCCCAACTGCGCAAAAGCGAGCGTCAGCATGGCGAACGCCACGCCACTTGCACGCGTACACAGCCATCCGATAGGTACGGCCAACAGCGTGACCAAGACGAAAGAAACGAGAATCGCGGCCGGCACGGACCAACCGTTCATCAAGGCGAATGCGGTGATATACGCCCCCACGCCATAGGTAAGAACATGCCCGAAGGAAAACATGCGGGCGTATCCCATCTGGATATCGAGGCTCATCGCGAACAGCGCAAAGATCAGGATCTCGGTCAGTAGAGATACCTGGAAACCTGGAAGCACGAAGGGCGCGGCTGCCAGCAGTCCTAGTACCGGGATTGAGGCTTTCATCACTCTTGCTCCCCAAAAAGACCGCCGGGACGGAAAAGAAGTACGCAGATCATCAGAATGTAGGTAATAACGAGAGCGAAATCCGGAAAGTAGAAGTTGCCGAAAGTCTGCGTGCCCGCAACCAGCAGGCTCCCCACCGCAGAACCGATGAAGCTCCCCATTCCGCCAATCATCACAATCACGAAAGAGTCGATGATGGCCGCACTTCCCATGCCGATGTAGCCTGTGATCAAGGGTACGGCCAGGTAGCCACCCAATCCGGCGAAACCGCAGCCCACAGCGAATGTGAGAGAACGGATGACGCCGACGTCGACCCCAAGCGCGTGAGTCATTTCCGCGTTCTGGGAGATGGCTCGGATGAGCAGCCCGAGTCGCGACCGAAGAATGATGAAGGCCAGGGACAACAGGGCCACGGCACCGAATACGATGAGGAATGCGCGGTACATCGGGAACGGTTCATCCGCGACCCACAGCACTCCGGTAAGAAACTCCGGCAGTTGTACGTCCCGGGTATTGGACCCCCAGATCAATCGCGTCAGCTCCGACAGCGCCAGTGCCCAGCCGAAGGTGATGAGCAGGAAACTGCTCGGATCGCGCTTGTAGAGCCGCCGCAGCAGGGAGAGCTCGAACACGCTGCCGATCAGCCCGGCCACGAGTGGAGCGGCGACCAGGCCAACCCAGAAGTTCTCGAAAAAATGTGCCGCGGAGATCCCTGCGTACGCGCCGAACATGTATAGCGCGCCATGAGCGAAGTTCATGATACGCATGATCCCGAAAATCAGTGTGAGCCCTATGGTCAGCATCGCAAGAAGCGATGCCATTGCCAGGGTGTTTAAAGCGAGATTGAGCCAGACTTGCCAAGAGCCCATGGAAGATCCTTCAAGCTGCCCCCCCCGGGGCGGGGGCGGGTGTCATGTTAAGCAGGGCGACTCGTTATATATCCTTGCGGCAGCCCGGTATCACCGCGTCAGATTGGTAGGTCGCGATGATCTTTGCGGTGGGATACGGAACGTTGGGGTCCTTGTCCAGCCGCGCGACAAACACGGGCTGCTCGGCTTGATGATCACAAGCCCGCATCTTCACCCTTCCCTTGACGCTATCGATCTCGGCCCCTTCAAGAGCGGCTCTCACAGCAGATGCATCGGAAGACTTTGCCACACGAATTCCGTGCGCCAGGAACTCCAGACATTGCCAAGCCTCTCCGTCCCAGGTATCGGGAATGTCGTTGTACTCGGCTCTGAATGCCCGGACGAATTCGACGTTGGCCGGGGTGTCGTACGCGTAGTTGTATTGACTGATTCCATGGAGCCCGATCCCCGCATTTCCAAGGGGCTTTGTGTTGAGCAGATCCAGTACCTCGGTAACGATCTGCATGCGATCCGACAAGCGGTACTGCCCCGCCTGTTTCAGGAAAGCGGTGGCGTCATCCCCGCTCATCGCCACGTACAAGACATCGGGCCGCGCTTCGCGGATCCGCGAGATATAGCTGGAATAGTCCTTCGTTCCCAACGGGGTCAGCACGTTCCCGACAGTCTCCTTCTTCAGGTCGGTAATAAGCTTCTCGAACGTGGCCAAGCTGTTTTTTCCCCATGCATAGTCTTGCGCGATGGTGAAGAACTTGCGCTTCGGGGACTTCGCGAGCCACTCGGCGATCGTCCGGGCCCGCATCGGCCCCGATGTGCATGTGCGAAATGCATTGGGCACGAAATGGGTCGAGGTCAGCGATCCCACGCCGGCGATGGATGCAAGATACAAGGCGTTCCACTCCCCCAGCCGGGGCATCACGGCAAGTGATTCTCCACTGGAAATGATGCCCGTTATCAGACTTACACCACGCTTCTCGACGAGTTCGGTGGTCTTGCGTACGCATGCCGCGGGATCACCTTGCGTGTCTTCATATATGAATTGAATGGGCCGGCCACTGATGCCACCCTTGGCATTGGTGATCTTTTCAAACAAGCGGCACGTTCGTTGGATCTGCGCGCCCAAGGCAGACCAGTTCCCAGTAATCCCGGTAGGTACACCTACGCGGATTGCATCGCTCTGCGCGTACGCAGATTTGATGATGGAAGGAAAACCCAGCGATGCAGCGCCCGCCACCATACCGGCAGAGCCGGTCAAGAAAGTCCTACGCGAAATCGACATACACGACCCCCAGTTCCAGTTACGTTTGACCGCCGATTTCATGCTATCCGGCGCATTTCGATATGTCAACTAGGGTAGTTACGATATCTATTTTTCAGAACTTTCTGTGCACAGAAACAGAGCAGAAACTAGGGTAAATACTCCCCAAAACAGCTCACTTTCCTGCACGTCATGAACCATTCAGGGCGCATTCCCAGACATGCAATTGCCCGCGAAACTACTCCCTGGCGAGCACTTCCTCCAACGCTCTCGCGATCTCGAGAAGGTCCCAGTCCCTGCCATGCCGGCAGGCCACCATCAGGCCAACGGGCGCCGCCCCTTTCTCGTGGCACGGCAGGGAGATCGCGCAGCCGTCCAGGGCATTGATGACCGTGGGATTCCGCAACATGAGAAGATTCACCCGGCCGTACTCGCCGTCGTCCGCCAGCTCCACCATACGCGGCGCGACCAACGGTACTGTCGGCATGACCACCGCGTCGAATGCACGTATTTGCTGGGACCAACCATGGACGAATCGTCTTCGATGGTGCTGAATTTCCACGTAGGCGTGCGCCGGCATCGCCTCGCCCCGCTTGATTCGAATCGAGACCCTGGGATCGTACGCAGCCTCGTTCGCCATCAATAGATTCCGGTGCCACGAGTATGCTTGCGCGGCGACCACCCCTCCCCCTTCGAACAACATGGGCAAGTCATTCAAGACCGGAATCGAAATCTCTTGAATCTGCACGCCAGCGGCCGCCAGGCGCCTCAGCGCTGCTTCGTAGGTCCTTGCAACCACACCGTCCAACTGCTCCAGCACATAGTTCTTTACCACTGCCAGAGAAAGGCCTCGCGGGCCAACCGGCCGAGCGTCGCTGGCCGTGCCGCTAAGAACGCCATAGAGAAGCGCGCATGTATCCACGGAAGCCGCCAACGGCCCAACCGAGTCATAGCTCGCCGAGAGCGGCAACACTCCCGTCAGGGGAACGCTGCATGCAGTAGGCTTCATGCCAACGATTCCGTTCAATGCCGCAGGAATCCGGCACGAGCCACCGGTATCCGTCCCGACGGCCGCAACGGCCATGCCATCCGTCACGGATATGGCGGCCCCCGAGGATGATCCTCCCGGGATCCGCTTTGCCTTGCGGTCCCAGGCATTGAGAGGGGTACCGTAGTGAGGATTCAACCCAAGCCCGCTGAACGCGAACTCCGTCATGTTCGTCTTGCCAATGATGGCCGCGCCTGCTCGGCGCAGCCTACGGACCACTTCGGCATCCTGCAGCGCAGGGGGCGCTTCACTCAACAACCTCGATCCCGCCGTCGTCGCCTCCCCCTTTACGTCGAACAGGTCCTTGATCGAGACGGGCAGACCCGCGAGCGGAGGCGATTCGATACCCAGTCCAGCCAAGACGTCTGCGTGATCGGCAACCCGACGGGCCGCGTCCGCATACACCTTGGTAAACACCCTCTGCCCCTCGCCAAGCGGGTCGGAAATCCGGGCCAACGCCACATCTACCATTGTTCGCCTGGTCGAGGCTTCCCTACCGGAAAATTCGCAAGCCATATTCAATGCCCGAGAGTGGAAATCGGCTCGCCCCAAAGATCCCGGACCCCTGTCGCAACGACATCGCCATAGGCGGGATGGCCATGCAGGATGCCGAGGTCTCTGGCAAACTGGTTCATCCCGTCCACGAACTCTTCCGAGATGACCGCGTCGTAGTACGGCAGATCTCTTTCTATCAGTCCCGCGATCAACGCCGCTTCGGACGACGGGAAGTACTTCTTGCCCACGACTGTCGCCAAGTCAACATTCGCTTTCAAGGCGGCCTGGGTTTTTACGATTGCCCGGACAGCCGCGGCTGCAACCTGTGGGGAACCGTCTATCAAGCGGTCAGCGGCCGCTACGGATGCCATCGTGTAGTTGAAACATGACGGGGGCCCGTCCCCACGTCGAACATCCAGCACGACAACGCCGGCCCCAGACCGGACAGCCACTTCCGTCCCCATCCCGTTTGCCCAGAAGCCGTCTATTTTTCCTTCTTCAAGCGCCCGGGCCGCCGTTACGCCAAAGTTGACACCCGCGCCCTGCGCCCCAGGCACCGGCGAAATTTGAACCTTGTCCCTCTCGATATCGATTCCGCCCTCCTGCAACAACCGACGCAATCCCATCTCGACCCACGGCGCAGCCCCGATCCGCTTGCCCTTGACAACACTTAGGTCATTGCGCCGGGCCTTCAAGTCGGATCGCATGACAAGGAACCAATACATGCCTTGGGCCTGGGCGCAAAGCAGTTTCACGCCACGCCACTCGGGAAACGCAGCCAGCGCGGAATGCGCGGAGCCTCCCACCAGATCGACCGTACCTTCCCGCAAAGCGTGATAGGCCTTGTCGACCGGGAAAATCAGCTCCAACTCCGCATCGATCCCTTCTTCCTTGAAAAACCCAAGCTCTACCGCCGCCTCGACAGGAAAATACGAATTCGAAATGAGGTCGGGCACCGCGATTTTCATCTTCATGTGCCGTTCCTCCTACTTCTTGCTTTCGTCGTAGTAGTGGATTTCCAGCAGGATGCACCCACCCTCGGACTTGAACGGACCGTGCCAGGCGCCAGGAGGCCTGACGGCGTACGTATAGCCGGAAAACGGTGTTCCTCCGTGGCCGCTCTCGTCGTTCCCGACAGTCAGGTCACCGGAAACCAGAAACACTTCTTCCCAGTAGTCATGGACAATCTTTTGCTTGGTGAACAATCCAGGGGGAAACCGCAACAGGCGAGTACGCGTGCCCTGCTTGTTGACTTCATCGAGCGAGCCCGCAAGGATTTTCTCGACCGCTCCAGACGCAGGGTCATAACCAGCCGGCAACTGCCAGCCATTCTCCATATCGATCGTATGGAACTCGTCGTGCACTTTATTGACAGGCATGAGACTCTCCTCGATGAGCAATGGTGTTGGTGCTTAGCCCTCGATGGGCAGTTCGATGGTGCGATAACTGTGGCCGATTCGACGATGCAAGACCGGATCCTCCAGCTCCATCTCGAAAATCTCCGCGGGGGCGATGTCGCCGTGCGCGGCAAGCGTGCCGCAAAACATCGCGGTACCCGGAGGGAGTACGTATGCGTCGCCCCCATACAGCCTCATTAGCTCTCTGGGGTGCCGCAACTTCCCGAGCGGCCCCTCCTGGTAAAGCTCTCTCTTGCCGCTCCGGGTCACCCACGAACGCATGACCAGCGACTCCCATCGGTCGGCCACCTCTTCGAAACGCCAGCATTGCCTTGCAATGGGCTTCGCGCAAAGTTGCTTCGAGAGGGTGATTCCGATGGTTTCCACATGCCTGTCGGTGTGGTCGGAGCCCATCCCAAGCAAGAGGCCATCCGGGGTGCTGAAGAGGACCGGCTCGACTTCCCCACTCGCTGAGCTGCCGACCACTTCGATGACTTCATCCTGTGTCAACAACGACGCTGCCCCGCGATAAAAGATGGGGGTGCGCTTGGGCCGCTTTACACCGAGCTTCTCCAGTTCAACGATGTGGGCTTCCATCGCCTTGAGGTCGCTGCCTGTCCAGCCAGCGATGATCAACGAATGAACCCCCACCTCGACCTCTTCCTGTTCTTCGCCAAAGCCGATCCCAAGCCGCAGCGCATTGTTGCTTGCTTCCATCATTACCCCTTGCTTGCACAGGGAGCCCGCTCCGCGAAGCATGTCAGCGCGCCGCCGTGCCAGAAAAATTAGTCAGAATACTTAGTTAACATATGTATTTGACATAGTATGAGGATTCACTGGCGATCCGTCAACCACCATGGGTCATGTCTCGCTGCGGAAGAAAAGGCGTCTCCTGTCCCGATGAGTGGCGCCCTGTGAAGCCTCTGTCCTGGATGCTGGGCGCACAACGGTCGGAAACAGCGTAAACTACGTTGGTTAACTACCCCAGTTCCCTTCTTTGCATCGATCGGCCAATCAAATCTCGCAGGAACAGCAGGAAAGATCGGTCAAGGCAAGACATAGCAAGAGCGGAAGAAGATGACTGTCAAAACCAAACGATCTACAGCCAAAGCGGCCGAACCCAGCGAATTTGTGCCGTCCACGGCAGAGGTCCTCAACCTGGACAGGCTTCGGCGAAAAGGGCTTAACGCAAAAAAGGCCAGGGAGACGGAGGATAAGCACGCCTATTTCGTAGGCGTTGCCGAAGCCCGGTACGTTATCCGCAAGGTCTTCAGGATCGTCGAAGATCAGGCCAAGAAGTTCGGACTTGATCCATTGGCTCACCAGGCCCTCATCCAGATCTACGGCAGTGCGAACATGGAGCTGCAAGTCAATCAGGTGGCGGCCCGGCTGGACATTACCCCATCGTTCGCCTCCAGCATGGTCAGGATGCTGGTGGAGAAAGATCTTGTAGTCCGCCGCCGCGACGATAACGATCAGCGAGTGACCTATGTCGCCATGAGCGGGTCGGGGCGAGAGGTCATGGACGCAATCGATGAGAGCGTGAAATTCCACGTTGACTACTTCATCGGTCAACTGTCTGTCGAGGAGCGTGAAGGCGCGCTGTCGATCCTGATGTTCTACGTCGGCGCCAAGCTGTAGGAGCTCACGAGCAAAGCGACTTTCGCCGACGAACTACTCGCTTCGAACGACAAGGTCATGACGCGTTTCAACGACCAGGCTGGCGACCCGCCCAGTCTGCGCGAGCCGCTAGGTTCGCATGCACTCCCCGGGGGTTGCGGAACAGCAGGCCCTTAGTCTTAGTGGCAGCAAACAAAAAGCCCCTTGATTTCAATGAAATCAAGGGGCTTTTAGTGTCCTTGGCGGACAGGGTGGGATTCGAACCCACGATACGTTTTCACATATACACGCGTTCCAGGCGTGCGCCTTCAACCGCTCGGCCACCTGTCCTTGCTGCCCAAGAGTCTGGGCAGAAGAGCCAGCAATGATACCAGATTGCGAGCCATGCAGCCAAGCCCCGCCACAAGCTCGAGCAAAGATGTCCATCACGACACATTGCAATGCACAAAACCGTGCCATGCGAAGAAACAGGAACCAGGATGGGGAGTCGATCAGGAGCCAAATCGAGCGATTTGGCGAGAATGGAGGAGACCGCCGCGCCTTGCTTTTATAGCCACGGCGGCCGACGCTCTAGGTCGTCGGCCGCGCGGGCGTTTTGCTTTTCTAAAGACTGCAGGGGTTTTGTCTCCTCCACTGCATAACGATATTCTGCGCCCGCAATTGGACTGTGACACTAGGGATTGACCCCTATTATGGTGCGGTGCGCACCACGGTTTTGGATACAAATGCACCAAAACAGTGCATTCTACGGCAATCAGAGCGCCTTGCCCAACTGCTCCAGAATGGCCGGATTCTCCAGCGTGGAGACGTCCTGCGTGACCGATTCGCCCTTGGCGACCACGCGCAGCAGGCGGCGCATGATCTTGCCTGAGCGGGTCTTGGGCAAGTTGTCGCCGAAGCGGATTTCCTTGGGTTTGGCGATCGGGCCGATTTCCTTGGCGACCCAGTTGCGCAGTTCCTTGGCGATCTCCATGGCCTCGGCGTCGTCGGGCCGGGCCCGCTTGAGCACCACGAAGGCGACCACGGCTTCGCCGGTCAGGTCGTCCGGGCGCCCCACCACGGCGGCCTCGGCCACCATGGGGTGGGCCACCAGCGCCGACTCCACTTCCATGGTTCCCAGACGGTGTCCCGAGACGTTCAGAACGTCGTCGATGCGGCCCATGATCCAGAAATAGCCGTCGGTATCCCGATTGGCGCCGTCGCCGGCCAGGTAGCAGGTGCCGCCCAGTTCCTCCGGGTAGTAGCTCTTCTTGAAGCGTTCGGGATCGCCCCAGATGGTGCGGATCATGGCCGGCCACGGACGCTTGACCACCAGGAAGCCGCCCTTGCCGAGCTCGACGTCCTCGCCGGTCTCGTCCACGATGGCGGCCATGATGCCCGGCAGCGGCAGGGTGCAGGATCCGGGCTTCAGGCCGGTGGCCCCCGGCAGCGGCGTGATCATGTGGCCGCCGGTCTCGGTCTGCCACCAGGTGTCGACCACCGGGCAGCGGCCGCCGCCGATATTGTTGTAGTACCACATCCAGGCTTCCGGATTGATGGGCTCGCCCACCGATCCGATCACGCGCAGGCTGGACAGGTCGTATTTCTTCGGGTGGTGGTCGGGGCTGGCCTCGGCTGCCTTGATCAGCGAGCGGATGGCGGTGGGCGCCGTGTAGAAGATGGTGCAGCCGTGCTTCTGGATCGTTTCCCAGAAACGGCCGGCGTTCGGATAGGTGGGCACACCCTCGAACACGATCTGGGTCGCGCCCACGGCCAGCGGGCCGTAGGCGATGTAGGTGTGGCCGGTGACCCAACCCACGTCGGCCGTGCACCAGTAGACGTCGGACGGCTTGAGGTCGAAGGTCCATTTCATGGTCAGCGCGGCCCACAGCAGGTAGCCCGCCGATGCATGCTGGACGCCCTTGGGCTTGCCGGTGGAGCCCGAGGTGTAGAGCACGAACAGCGGATGCTCGGCCTCGACCTGGACCGGCTCGCATTGGTCGGACTGGCCCTTCTCCACGTCGTGCATCCACAGGTCGCGGCCTTCGGTCCAGGCCACCTTGCCGCCGGTGCGGCGATAGACGACGACGTTCCTGACGGCTTCGCAGCCGCCCATGGCGAAGGCCTCTTCGACCGCGGGCTTGAGCGGGATGGTCTTGCCGCCGCGCACCTGCTCGTCGGCGGTGATGACCAGCGTCGCGCCCACGTCGATGATGCGCTCCTGCAGACTCTTGGCCGAGAAGCCGCCGAACACCACGGAATGCGTGATGCCGAGCCGGGCGCATGCCTGCATGGCGACCACGGCCTCGATGGACATGGGCATGTAGATGATGGAACGGTCGCCCTTCTTGTAGCCCAGGGCCTTGATGCCGTTGGCGAAGCGGCCCACGCGGGCATGCAGTTCGCGGTAGGTGACCCGGGTGACGGTGCCGTCGTCGCTCTCGAAGATGATGGCGACCTTGTCGGCGTTGCCGTTGGCCAGGTTGACGTCCAGGCAGTTGTACGAGACGTTCAGTTCGCCGTCGTCGAACCACTTATAGAAAGGGGCATTGCTCTCGTCCAGCGTCCGCGTGAACGGCTTGCTCCATTGCAGGGTTTCACGCGCCAGCCGCGCCCAGAACCCCTCGAAATCGCGCTCGGCCTCGTCGCACAGGGCCTGGTAGGCGGCCATGCCGGGAACGTTCGCCTGCTTGACGAAGTCCGCGGAGGGTTGGAAAACGCGTGTCTCGGTCAGCACTGAATCGATGGTAGACATCGCCTTGCGTCCTTTGATGGAAGTGATAGGGGCGGATACCCATAGGTTACCGAAAGCCGACCGCCCATACGCGCTGCACCGCAACAAATGGGGGGCCTCCCTCTTGGCTTACAATTCCCGCCAAACCGTCATTCTGCGCGCCCAGCCTACCTGGAAAACATGTCTTCCCCTCTTACGCCACCGGGGCTTTCCCGGACGGAGCCCCTGCGCCCGCTGCCCAAGCTCATCTTCATGAGCCGGTGGCTCCAGTTGCCGCTCTACCTCGGCCTGATCGTCGCCCAGGCGGTGTACGTCTACCATTTCTGGACCGAGCTGGTGCACCTGATCGAGGCCGCGTTCGGCAACAAGGAAGCCATCGGCATGCTGGCCGAGGCCGTGATGCCCGTCGCGCCGGGCGCCGCCGCCTCGGTGCCGCCCACCAAGCTGACCGAGACCACCATCATGCTGGTGGTGCTGGGGCTGATCGACGTGGTGATGATCTCGAACCTGCTCATCATGGTGATCGTGGGCGGCTACGAGACCTTCGTCTCCCGGCTGCACCTGGAAAGCCATCCCGACCAGCCGGAGTGGCTGTCCCACGTCAACGCCTCGGTCCTGAAGGTGAAGCTGGGCACCGCCATCATCGGCATCTCGTCCATCCACCTGCTGAAGACCTTCATCAACGCCGCGCACTACGACGCCAAGACCATCCTGGCGCAGACCGGCATCCACCTGGCCTTCCTGCTGTCCGCGATGGCGATCGCCTATTGCGATCGCCTCATGGCGCCGATGCTCAAGCAGGACGCCCACGCACACTGACAGCACGGCCACAACCTCCTGGCGCGGCGGCATGCCAGCGCCCCACCCTTCTCTTTTCGGAGCGCCCATGACTACCGTCATCAAGGAAGAAGACCTGATCCAGTCGATCGCCGACTCGATCCAGTTCATCAGCTACTACCATCCCGTCGACTACATCCGCCACCTGGCCCGCGCCTATGAGCGCGAGCAGAACCCGGCGGCCAAGGACGCGATCGCCCAGATCCTGACCAACTCGCGCATGTGCGCCGAGGGCAAGCGCCCCATCTGCCAGGACACGGGCATCGTCAACGTGTTCCTGAAGATCGGCATGGACGTGCGCTTCGACACCCGGCGCACCCTGCAGGAGCTGTGCGACGAGGGCGTGCGCCGCGGCTACCTGAACCCGGACAACAAGCTGCGCGCCTCGGTGCTGGCCGATCCGCAGTTCGAGCGCAAGAACACCCGCGACAACACTCCCTGTGTGCTGAGCGTGGAACTGGTTCCCGGCGACACCGTGGACGTGCAGGTCGCGGCCAAGGGCGGCGGCTCGGAGAACAAGACCAAGTTCGCCATGCTCAACCCCAGCGACTCGCTGGTGGACTGGGTGCTCAAGACCGTGCCCCTGATGGGCGCCGGCTGGTGCCCGCCGGGCATGCTCGGCATCGGCATCGGCGGCACGGCCGAGAAGGCCATGCTGATGGCCAAGCAGTCGTTGATGGAAGACATCGACATGTACGAACTGCTCGAGCGCGGCCCCAGCAACAAGCTGGAAGAGCTGCGCATCGAGCTGTACGAGAAGGTCAACGCGCTGGGCATCGGCGCCCAGGGCCTGGGCGGCCTGACGACCGTGCTGGACGTCAAGATCAGCATGTTCCCGACCCACGCCGCCTCCAAGCCCGTGGCCATGATCCCCAACTGCGCCGCCACCCGCCACGCGCACTTCGTGCTGGACGGCTCGGGCGCGGCCATCCTGACCCCGCCATCGCTGGACGAATGGCCCGACGTGCACTGGGCGCCGGACTACAACAAGTCCACGCGCGTCAACCTGGACACGCTGACCAAGGAAGAAGTCGCCTCGTGGCAGCCGGGCCAGACCCTGCTGCTGTCGGGCAAGATGCTGACCGGCCGCGACGCCGCGCACAAGCGCATCCAGGACATGCTGTCGCGCGGCGAGAAGCTGCCGGTGGACTTCACCAACCGCGTCATCTACTACGTCGGTCCGGTCGACCCGGTGCGCGACGAGGTCGTCGGCCCGGCGGGCCCCACCACCGCCACGCGCATGGACAAGTTCACCGACATGATGCTGGAGCAGACCGGCCTGATCTCGATGATCGGCAAGGCCGAGCGCGGCCCCGTCGCCATCGAGTCCATCCGCAAGCACAAGTCGGCCTACCTGATGGCCGTCGGCGGCTCGGCCTACCTGGTGTCCAAGGCCATCCGCGGCGCCAAGGTCGTGGGCTTCGAGGACCTGGGCATGGAAGCCATCTATGAGTTCGACGTGCAGGACATGCCCGTGACCGTGGCCGTGGATTCCAACGGCACGTCGGTGCATGAAACCGGACCGAAGACCTGGAAGGTCAAGATCGCTGAGATGGTGTGACCCCCCCTACGCGCTTACGCGCGCAAGGAAAGCCCACCCCCTACGCCCTTCGGGCGCCCCCTCAAGGGGGCGATGCGGGTGGACCGGCAAAGCCGGATCCACCGCATCCTGGGTCTGGTGCCGCTATCTTGGAATGCAGTAGCGGTGCTTCGTTGGCTGGGTTCCGGCCAGCGAACTGGTGCTCGGCCTGCTCAACTACCTGAAGGCGTAAGCCCTTCGGCCTCGTGGCCCCGCCTCACGCCGCGGGCCATGTCGACGTGCCGCAGCACCGCCAATCCGATCACGAAGAACAGTCCGGTGGACAGGATGCCCAGGCGGTGGTTGCCCTGGGTGGCCCAGGTCACGAGTCCGTAGGTCAGCGGGCCGATGATGGACGCGAGCCGGGTGGCGAAGGTCCACAGCGCGAAGAACTCGGCCAGGCGGGAAGCCGGGGCCAGGGCGCCAGTCATCGCCCGCCCCGCGCTCTGGCTCGATCCCATGCACAGGCCCGCGATGGTCGCGGCTACCCAGAAACCGCCCTGGCTGGTGGCGAAGAAAGCAGTCAGCACCATCGCGATCCAGCCCACCAGCGTGGCGGCCAAGGCGCGCTGGTGGCCGATGCGGTCCTCGACGAAGCCGAAGGCGAAAGCACCGGCGGCCGCCGCGATGTTGACGAGGAACACCAGCGTCATGATCTGCGTCTGGCCGAACTTCATGACCTGCTCGGCGTACACGGCGGCCAGCGTGATGACGACGGCGATGCCGGCCTGGTAGAAGACGCCGCAGATCAGCAGCCGGCGGAAATCGGGAAAGGCCCGCGAGTCGCGCCACGAGGCCGCGAGCTGGCGCATGACCTGCGTGAAGCCGGGCCGTCCGCCATCCGTGCGGGCGGGCTGGGCGCGCTCGCGCAGGAACAGGAAGACAGGCACGGCGGCGGCGGCGAAGACCGCGGCGGTGACCAGCATGGTCCAGGGCACGAAGTCGGTGGCGGGCCGGCCCGCTGCCTGCGCCGCGATCACGACCGCCAGGGACAGTCCCAGGGTCAGCATGCCGCCCACGTAGCCGAAGCTCCACCCCCAGCCGGATACGCGGCCCAGGTACTGGGGCCGGGCGAGCTCGGGCAGGAAGGCGGCGATGACCGATTCGCCCACGCTGTAGCAGACGTTGGAAATGATGATCGCGGGTACCGCGATCCAGAAGCCGCCTGGCCCGGCAAGCGCCAGAGCCGCCGTGGCCGCCACGCAGCCCACGGTGCTGGCCGCCAGCAGTCGCTTCTTGGCGGCCTGGGCATCGGCCCAGGCGCCCAGACCCGGCATGGCCAGCATCACGATCAAATAGGACAGCGACAGGGTCGCCGTCCATGCCAGCGTGGCCCAGTGGGCATTGCCCGCCACCACGCCGACGAAATAGGCATTGAAGACGGCCGTCAGGACGACCGTCGTGTAGCCGGAGTTGGCGAAGTCATAGAGCGCCCAGGCGCAGACTTCGCGCCGGCGTACGCCCGGATTCAGGGCGCCGCGCATGGACGGCCCGGACACGGCGGCCAATCCGGCTGGCGGGCTCAGATGCCGAGTGCCGCGATGCCCGCGCGGGCGATCTGCGCGTCTTCGTTGGACTTCACGCCTGACACGCCGACCGCGGCGATGGTTTCGCCCTCGACCACCACCGGCACGCCGCCTTCCAGCATGCCATGGATGGTGGGCACGGACAGGAACGAGGTGCGGCCATTGTTGACGACGTCTTCGTAGACCTTGGATTCGCGGCGGCCCAGCGCGGCGGTATGAGCCTTGGAAGGAGCGATGTGGGCCGAGATGGCGGGCGCGCCGTCCAGGCGCAGCAGACCCAGCAGGTGGCCGCCGTCGTCGACCACGGCGATGGAAACGGCCCACTTGTTGGCGAGCGCCTCGGCTTCGGCGGCGGCCAGGATCTTCTTGACGTCGTCGGCGGTCAGGACGTGCTTGGTCTTCATGGAGCGGAATCCTCGTTGGGGGAAAAACGGGGATTGTAGGGCGTCCCCATGCCGGATTTATAGCTTTGCACGCACAAGTGCATTGACCTGGGCGCTGTCAAAGGGGTATCTTAGCGCCACTTTGTATCATCTTGTGCCCAGCATCCCCCTATACGAATGAAAAAGGCTCGCTTTCACCTCCGCCTCCCTGCATTCCGGCCGCAGTTCCCGGCCGGCGGGGCGGAGGTCCGGAAAGCGGGTGGGAAGCTGGCCATGCTGGTGGGATCCGCGGTGCTGGCCGGCTGCGCCACGCAATCGCCCACCACCACCCAGAACGGTTCCTCGGCCGCCGCTGATACGCCCGCCAAGCGCGTGGCGCGGTACAGCCTGCCCAACCACCCCATTCCGTCCTGGAAAGACAGCATTTCCCCCCTGCCGTCCCGCACCGAGCCGCTGGATCCGGAAAAGATCCTGTCCGGCCAATGGCAGGACGACAAGGCCGACGCCGGCGTGGGCGGCCAGGCCGAACTGGCGGCCTATGCCTTGAACTACCTGGGTGTGCGCTATCGCCTGGGCGGCTCGTCGCCCGAAGCGGGTTTCGACTGCAGCGGGCTGGTGACCTACGTCAGCCGCGAAGTCCTGGGCCTGCAACTGCCGCGCCGGGCCGAGGAAATCAGCCGGGTGGGCGACCCCATCGACATCGGCGACCTGCGACCCGGCGACCTGGTGTTCTACAACACCCTGCGCCGCAAGTTCTCGCACGTGGGTATCTACCTGGGCGACGGCCGCTTCGTGCACTCCCCCTCGTCGGGAGGGGTCGTGCGGGTCGAAAGCATGGATATAGCCTACTGGAAGAAACGCTTCAACGGCGCCCGCCGCCTGGCCTCCTCGGAATCAGCTTCACGCTGACCTCTTCCGGCACGACGCGCGCGCACGGCGCGCCGGCCGCCGCACCACACAATCCACAGTTCTCGAGCGCCTGCTGCATCGAACACACCGACCGCCGGCAGGCCACCACCTGTATGCCCGAGCGCTGGGCGGCCTGGCGAAACGCCTTCATGACGTTGTGACCCAGGAAATCCGTCAGCAGGATCAGCAACTCCGTGCCCGACGGCAGTTGCAGCGTCTTTTTCTGGTGTGCCGGATCCCGCCCGCTGATGTGGTGGGTGATGGCGATATTGTGGCCCTTGAGCAGGTCCGGGATGTTGCCTAGCCGGTCGGCTCCGACCACGACTGCGCTGACTGCCATGACGATCTCCGTGATGTCGATTGCTTTCGACAAATGATAATCATTCTCGTTATAGAGTCAACAAGAATGATATGAATTCTCATTTGATTAAGCTGATCGACATCGCTCCGGAGATAGGAAAACTCTGTCAGCCCTGGTCCGACGGCTTGATCGCATTCTGGACGACCTCGCGCGTCAGGCTGGGCGCCAGGAGCTCCACGAAGGTATACACGTAGTCCCGCAGGAAAGTGCCGGACTTCACGCCTATGCGACTGGTGTGCGTGCCGAACAGGCGCCCCACGGGTAGCCCAACCAGCCCGGTATCGCGCCTGGGGTCGTAGGCGACCCCGGCAATGATCCCTATCCCCAACCCTAGTTCCACGTAGGTCTTGATGACGTCAGCATCGATGGCTTCGAGCACGAAGTCCGGATGAACGTCCTGCGACCCGAAGGCCTGGTCGATCGCGCTGCGGCCGGCGAAGGCGCGGTCATAGGTGATGACGGGATACTGCGCGAGCTGCTCCAGCGTCAGCTTCCTGGCCTGGGACGACGTCATCTGGGCCAGGGGGTGGTCCGGGGTGACCACCACCACATGCTCCCAGGTATAGCAGGGCAGCGTGACCATGCCGGGCGTCAGGGCCAGCGCCTCGGTCGCGACCGCCAGATCGGCCTGCTCGTTCAGCACCATGTCGGCCAACTGGCCCGGGCTGCCCTGGATCAGCGACAGGTGGACCTTGGGAAACAGCTTGCGGAAGGCGGGAATGACCTGCGGCAGGGCATAGCGGGCCTGGGTGTGCGTGCAGGCGATGGTCAGGCCACCCTCGTCACGCCGGGCGTATTCGTCGCTGACCTTCTTGAGGTTGTCGACTTCGCGCATGATGCGGTCGACGATCTGCGAGACGGCCAGGCCGGGCTTGGTGAGGCCCTTGATGCGCTTGCCGTGGCGCTCGAAGATCTTCACGCCGAGTTCGTCTTCCAGTTCGATGATGGCCTTGGACACCCCCGGCTGGGACGTGTAGAGCATCCTCGCGGCTTCCGTCAGATTGAAGTCGCGGCGCACGGTTTCCCGGACGAATTTGAATTGCTGCAGGTTCATGGTGCGGTTCACTATGGATCTGCCATCCAACCCGGACGTACGGGCCGTGGCAACCCATAGATCATAATGTAATATACGACAAGCTATTTATTATATTTGGTAATTAGCATAGTCGGATTTCGCAGCATGGCGGCCGCACTGCCGCCATGCGGACTTCGCCTAGGACCCTTTCGGGGCCTTCACCCTGAGGCGGAAATACATCAGGAGCGCCGTCAGCGCGGCGACGGCGCCATGCAGGCCGACCAGGGCGACGAAGAAATCCACCCTGCCGTTGTTCACCCAGGCCTTGGCCAGGTTGACCATGTTCAGGTAGAACAAAGCCACCAGCATCGCGATCACGATGTCGCCCGAGCGGCCCAGCCGCGGATTCACCGCGCCCAGCGGAATGGCCAGCAGCGCCAGGTTGATGGCCAAGAGCGGCATGCTGACGCGCCACAACAATTCGCCGGAGGCGCCCTGCCCGCCCTCGCGCAGCAGTTGCATGGTCGAGCGCGCCTTGGTGGACAGGTCGTCCGAGGAAAGCGGACCCTTGCTCTCCATCCGCACGCCATACTTCTCGAAACTCATCAGCCGGAACTGCGGGGTGCCGGGCACGAACTCGTATCGATGGCCGGACTCCAGGACCATGAAGCGGTCGCCGTTGGGCTGGTCCTCGAGCATGCCGCCGCCCGAGACCAGTACGTTGAGACGGCCGTTCTCTATCCAGCGCGCAAACACATTGTTGACCCGGTCCACGGCGTCGTTGGCCGACTCCACGTAGAACACGCGGTCGATGCCGCTGGACTCCAGGAACTGGCCCGGCGTGACCTTGGAGACGTCGGAACGCTGCTCGTAGCGTTGGCGGTACTCGGCGATCTGCTTCTGCGCCCAGGGCGAAGCGCCCAGGGTCAGCGTCGCGATCAGCACCGCCGACGGGATGGCGAAGCGCAGGATGGGCCGGAACCAGTCGGTCAGGCTCAGGCCGCTGGAGAACCAGACCACCATCTCGGATTCGCGGTAATTGCGGGTGACCGTGGTCAGCACGGCGATGAACACCGACACCGCGATGATGGTGGGCAGGGCGTTGATGGACGAGAACGCGGCGATGCCCGTGACCACGTCGGCGCCGATGCGGCCGGCCGCGGCCTCGCCCAGCAGGCGCACCAGCAGCACGCTGATCCATACGACCACGAGCGTGGAAAATACGACGCTGGCATGGCTGGTCAGTTCGTCTTTGACGGAGCGCTGGAACAGGGACACGGTACTGGCCTGTGCGAGGGGCCCGCATCTGCGGGATAATTGACAATCTCGCGACTACATACAGGACGAATCGCGCATGGACTTTAGCACACAGACCTCCGCCCCCGAGAAAATCAAGACCGCCGCGCTGGTCGTCGGCGTGCACGCCGACGGCGTGCTGACGCAGGCGGCCGATGCCGTCGATCGGGCGGCCAAGGGCGCGGTTCGCGCCGCCGTCAAGACCGATTTCAAGGGCAAGACGGGTGAAACGCTGGTGCTGAGGTCCCTGCCCGGCGTGGCGGCCCAGCGGGTCGTGCTGGCCGGACTGGGCCCGCAGGAGGCATTGTCGCCCAAGGCACTCGCCGCCGCCCATCGCGCCGCGCTGGCCGCCGTCGCGGCGCTGGGCGTGACCGAAACCGTGTCGGCCCTGGCCGCCGTTCCCATGCAGTCGGCCGACGTCCGCACCCGCGCGCGGCTGGCCGCGATCGCGGCGGGCGACGTCACCTATCGCTTCGACGCCACCTTCGGCAAGCGCGACGCCGTCAGCCGTCCCAAACTGGCGCGCCTGGTCCTCGCGGTCGAGCGGTCCGAGACCAAGGAAGCCGAGGCCGGCCTGCGCGAAGGCAGCGCCATCGCCAACGGCATGTCGCTCGCGCGCGACCTGGGCAACCTGCCCGGCAACGTCTGCACCCCGACCTACCTGGGCGAGACCGCCAAGAAACTGGGCAAATCGCACAAGCTCAAGATCGAGGTGCTGGACCGCAAGCAGATCGAGGCGCTGAAGATGGGCTCCTTCCTGTCGGTGGCGCGCGGATCGTACGAGCCGCCGAAGTTCATCGTGCTGCGCTACGAAGGCGCCAAGCACAAGCCCGCCGGGCGCGGCAAGGCAACCGCCAACGGCCCGGTCGTGCTGGTCGGCAAGGGCATCACGTTCGATGCGGGCGGCATCTCGCTCAAACCGGCCGCCGGCATGGACGAAATGAAATACGACATGTGCGGCGCCGCCAGCGTGTTCGGCACGCTGCGCACCGTGGCCGAGCTGGGCCTGCCGCTGGACGTGATCGGCGTCGTGCCCGCGTGCGAGAACCTGCCCAGCGGCCGCGCCAACAAGCCGGGCGACGTGGTCACCACCATGTCCGGCCAGACGGTCGAGATCCTGAACACCGACGCCGAGGGCCGGCTGATCCTGTGCGACGCCCTGACCTACGTGGAACGCTTCAAGCCCTCTACCGTCATCGACATCGCCACGCTTACCGGCGCGTGCGTCACGGCGCTGGGTCACATCAACACGGGCCTCTTCACCCACGACGACGCCCTGGCCGACACGCTGACCAGCCTGTCGCGCCAGGCGCTGGACCCGGTGTGGCGCCTCCCGCTGGACGACGACTACCAGGAACAGCTCAAGTCCAATTTCGCCGACATGGCCAACATCGGCGGCCCGCCGGCCGGCGCAGTCACCGCCGCGTGCTTCCTGTCGCGCTACGCCAAGGGCTACCGCTGGGCGCACCTGGACATCGCTGGCACGGCATGGCGCAGCGGCAAGGACAAGGGCGCCACCGGCCGCCCCGTCCCGCTGCTGACGCAATACCTGCTGTCGCTGGTCTGACGCCGTCCCGCCCATGACCGAAATCGACTTCGCCTTCAGCGCCCCCGACCGGCTGCGCACCGCCTGCCAGATCGCCACCCGCCGCCACCAGGCGGGCCACCGGCTGGTGGTGTACTGCCGCGACACGGGGCGCCTGAATGCCTTCGATCAGATGCTCTGGGCGCTGGACGACATCTCCTTCATTCCTCACGTCCGCGTCAACGATCCGCTGGCGGCCGACACGCCCATCGTGCTGACCGCCTCGGACGCGCCCACGCCCCACCACGACTGGCTGCTGAACCTGGACGACACCTGGCCGCCCATCTACACCCGCTTCCAACGCGTCATCGAGGTCGTCACCAACGACCCCGCCGACCGCGAGGCGGCGCGGGCGCGCTGGCGCTTCTACCAGGAATGCGGCCACAACATCGTGCGGCACGACGTGTCGCGCCAACAGATGCCCTGAGCCGATATGCCAGCCCCCTTCCCCCCGCGCGACGACGCGGGCATCCCGCTCCTGACCGAAGTCCTGGACCTGCCGCAGCCGGTCCGGAAGACCGAAACGGCACCGCCGCCGTCCTCCCCCTCCTGGCCCGCCCCAGTGGCGCCGGCCGCCCCCGCCGCCGCGCCGCGGCCGGATGACGGAGACGGCATCGAGACGCTGCGCGCCGCCATCCTGCAGGACCTGCTCGACCGGGTGGAGCCCTTGCTGAAGACCCGCATGCGGGCCTCGCTCGAAGTGGCGGCCGCCCGCGCCCTGGAAGACATCGCCTACAACCTGCGCGAGGAACTCGGCCGGCTGGTGGACGAAGCCATCCAGAAGGAACTGATCCGGCGCGCGGCCGTCGAGAGCAAGCCCCTTCCGCCGCGCTGAAGCCCCGGGAGGCTGCCGCCAGCCGCCGCAGAATCCACTAAAATCATGGGTTTGGCGCCTGCGGCGCACCGCCGCGCGCCCGACCGACGTATTTCCGGAACACCGATGACCTCAGCCTCCCCCCAATCTCAGACCGAGACCGACGAACTGCCCAAGAGCTTCGAACCGGCCGCCATCGAGGCGCGCTGGTATCCGCTGTGGGAACAACGGGGGGACTTCAAGGCCGGGGTACACGTCCAGGGTCCGGACAACGCTCAGGCTTTCACCATCCAGCTTCCGCCGCCCAATGTGACGGGAACGCTGCACATGGGCCACGCCTTCAACCAGACCATCATGGATGGCCTGACGCGCTACCACCGCATGCGCGGGTTCGACACGCTGTGGGTCCCGGGCACCGACCATGCCGGCATCGCCACCCAGATCGTGGTCGAGCGCCAGCTCGACGCGCAGAAGATCAGCCGCCACGACCTGGGCCGCGACAAGTTCGCCGAAAAAGTCTGGGAATGGAAGCAGCACTCGGGCGGCACCATCACCGGCCAGATGCGCCGGCTGGGCACCTCGCCCGACTGGACGCGCGAATACTTCACGATGAACGAGGACATGTCGCGCGGCGTGGCCGAGGTCTTCACGCGGCTGTACGAGCAGGGCCTAATCTACCGGGGCAAGCGGCTGGTCAACTGGGATCCCAAGCTGCTGACCGCCGTCAGCGACCTGGAAGTGGTCAGCGAGGAGGAAGACGGCCACCTGTGGCACATCCGCTACCCGGTGGACGGCAGCGATGCCGCCATCGTCGTGGCCACGACCCGTCCCGAGACCATGCTGGGCGACGTCGCCGTGATGGTGCACCCGGAGGATGAACGCTACCAGGCCCTGATCGGCAAGCAGGTCCGCCTGCCGCTGACCGGCCGCCTGATTCCCGTCATCGCCGACGATTACGTCGATCGCGAATTCGGCACCGGCGCCGTGAAGGTCACGCCGGCACACGATTTCAATGACTATGCGGTGGGCCAGCGCCACGGCCTGCCGATGATTTCCGTCCTGACCCTGGACGGCCACATCAACGACGAAGCGCCCGAGACCTACCGCGGACTGGACCGTTTCGAGGCCCGCACCCGCATCGTGGCCGACCTCGACGCCCAGGGCCTGCTGGCCGAGGTCAAGAAGCACAAGCTGATGGTGCCGCGCGGCGACCGCACCAACGCCATCATCGAGCCCATGCTGACCGACCAGTGGTTCGTCGCCATGAGCAAGCCGGCCCCCGAGGGCACCCACCACCCCGGCAAGTCGATCACCCAGGTCGCACTGGACGTGGTGGCCGACGGCCGCGTCAAGTTCTACCCCGAGAACTGGACCACCACCTACAACCAGTGGCTCAACAACATCCAGGACTGGTGCATCTCGCGCCAACTGTGGTGGGGCCACCAGATTCCCGCCTGGTACGCCGACGACGGCCGCATCTTCGTGGCCCGCAACGATCAGGAAGCGCGCGAGAAGGCCACGGCCGCCGGCTACACCGGCTCGCTCACCCGCGACCCGGACGTGCTGGACACCTGGTTCTCGTCGGCGCTGGTGCCGTTCACCACGCTGGGCTGGCCCGAACAGACGCCCGACCTGGCGCGCTACCTGCCCTCGTCCGTACTGGTCACCGGCTTCGACATCATCTTCTTCTGGGTCGCCCGGATGGTCATGATGACCACCCACTTCACCGGCCAGGTCCCCTTCCGGCACGTCTACATGCACGGCCTGATCCGCGACGCCGAAGGCCAGAAGATGAGCAAGTCCAAGGGCAACACCCTGGACCCCGTCGACCTGATCGACGGCATCGGCCTGGACGGCCTGCTGGCCAAGCGCACCACCGGCCTGATGAACCCCAAGCAAGCCGAGAGCATCGCCAAGAAGACCCGCAAGGAATTCCCCGAAGGCATTCCGGCCTTCGGCGCCGACGCGCTGCGCTTCACCATGGCCGCCTACGCCACGCTGGGCCGCAACATCAACTTCGACCTGAAGCGTTGCGAGGGTTACCGCAACTTCTGCAACAAGCTGTGGAACGCCACCCGCTTCGTGCTGATGAACGTCGAAGGCAAGGACTGCGGCGTGGAAGCCGGCGCCACGGTGGAACTGTCGGTGTTCGACAAGTGGATCATCAGCCAGTTGCAGCGCACCGAGGCCGAGGTCGCCAAGGGTTTCGACGACTATCGCTTCGACAACATCTCCACCGCGCTGTATCGCTTTGTCTGGGACGAATACTGCGACTGGTACCTGGAACTGGCCAAGGTCCGGCTCCAGAACGGCAGCGAGGCCGAGCAGCGCGGCACCCGCCAGACCCTGATCCGCGTGCTGGAAACCGTGCTGCGGCTGGCGCACCCAATCATCCCGTTCATCACGGAAGAACTCTGGCAGAAAGTCTCGGTGGCGGCCGGTAAGCGCGGCGCCGACGAATCCACCAGCGTGGGCGTGCAACCCTATCCCGCCGCCCAGGTCGAGAAGATCGACGAGGCCGCCGAGGCGGCGATGGCCGAGCTCAAGGCCCAGGTCGACGCCGTGCGCGCGCTGCGCGGAGAAATGAACGTGCCGCCCTCGCAGAAGGCGCCGCTGAACGCCACCGGCAACCGCGCCGCGCTGGAGCGCAATGCGCCCTACCTGGCGGCCCTGGCCCGGCTGACCGAGGTCAAGGTGGTCGACCAGTTGCCCGACGTCGTCGGCGCCCCCGTGCAGGTGGTGGGCGATGCCCACCTGATGCTGCACATCGAGGTCGACGTGGCGGCCGAGAAAGTCCGCCTGGACAAGGAAATCGCCCGCCTGGAAGGCGAGATCGCCAAGGCCAACGGCAAGCTGGGCAACGCCAGCTTCGTCGACCGCGCCCCGGCAGCCGTGGTGGAGCAGGAACGCGCCCGGCTGGCCCAGTTCAACGACACGCTGGACAAGGTGCGGGAGCAGCGGACGAAGCTGGGGTAGATCGGCCTCAACGCCCGGGCATGAAAAAAGCGACCCAATGGGTCGCTTTTTTCATTGCGCCCGAAACACTCAGCTCTGGACTCCGCGGCGGACCAATCTGTCCGTCCGCATTTCCTCAAATTATCTTCCCGCATCGCCCTGTAGATACTGGAGCAGCCTCTTGCCTTTTCCAAATTAACGTATATACAATAAATGCGGGTCACCTACGATGCAGATAAACGCGCCACGATCTTGATCGAACGTGGACTGGACATGCGGCATGCGGGAAAAATCTTCATCGGGTGCCATCTCACGCTACCCGACGAGCGCCGCGACTATCGCGAATGCCGGTACATCACGCTCGGCCTCCTGGACGAACGCCTCGTGGTCGCCGTCTGGACACTGCGCGGCAACAGCCGACGCATCATCAGTTTCAGGAAAGCCAATGAACGGGAACAGAAAAGATACTGGGAGCAAGTGGGTCGACCCGGATGACGCCCCTGAACTTCAGGACGAATGGTTCGAACGAGCGGAACTACGCGATGGCAACAAGGTGCTCAGGCGGGGGCGCCCGAAATCGGCCGTTGCCACAGTGGCCATCAGCCTGAGGCTTCCCCCCGACGTGCTGGATCAATGGAAACGAACGGGTCCGGGGTGGCAGACTCGGATGGTGGCGTCGCTGCGCCAGCATGCGCCGCAAACCCAGAGGATATGATGTCCTTGGCCCCGGCGCCCGCCTCTGCCGCCAGGGGCCTCCCAGGCAGGCTCAGCGAGCCGTCGTATCCCTGGCCACACGGACCGGCTTGACCACCGCGCCAAAGCGATCATGGATGAAGGCCGCCACCTTCTCTCCCCATAGCCGGTGCCCGGCCGTGGTCGGATGCATGGAGTCCGCGAACAAATAATGCTGGTCCGCGTCCGGCTCCACCAGCGTGGCGGGGGTACACAACAGCGCGTCCACCTCGCCCTGCGACGCATCGTAGTTGGTGCAGGCGGGCTTGTCGGTCACGGTCAGGCCCACCGCGGCGGGGTCGTCGACGGCATCGTCGATGAGGCCGGCCAGATCGAACACCTGCACGCCCGTGCCCGACAGCCCCCCGGCCACGAGCTCGTTGTAGCCCTCGGACACGTCGGTGGCCAGGTCCTCCAGCTCGGTACTGCGGATGAAAGGCAGCATGCCCAGGTCAGGAAGGTTGACGTATACGATCCGTTTGGCGCCGGCCGCGGACAGCCGCTTGAGCTGCGTCACCATCGCGGCCGCCTTGGCCCGGACCAGCGCCTCCATCCGGTCGTCGGCGTCGGAAGCGGGCTCGGGCTCGGCTTCCCCCAGAGCCTGGAAGGCATCGAGGAAATCGTTGCCGCCCCCTTGCACCAGTACCAGCTCCGTCCCGTCGAATCCCTTGTGCGCAGCCAGGTAGCGGTCGATCTGGGTCTTGATGGAAATGGCGGTCTCGCCCTGGAGCCCGCCATCGGCCGGGATGCCGCCCGGGGCCGGCGCCGTCTCGGCGTCGGTCTCGATATGGGCGCCGCCCTGCGCATAGCCGTTTCCGCCCAGGTCCACGATGCGGCCCCCCTGTCCGAGCGGGCCGAAATCGACCTGCTGGTTGGGCTTGACCGGCAGGCCCAGCGCATCGGCCACCACCTCTACCCAGACTTCTCCGGGTTTGGTCGTGAAACGCTGGCCCGTCGCACTGCGCGTGGCAGGATCGGGGTGGGACGCTCCCGGGTTGTAGGTGCCGACGTCGCTCAGGCTGTCGCCGAACGACACGATGACGCTGATCGGCCCGGTCACGACGGGGCGCTGGGCGCGGTCGCGCCAGGCCATTGCCGCCATGCCGCCCACGACGAGCAGCGCCACGACCAGAAGCCAACGCAATGACGGTAGCCGCATGGGGATCACCTTGGGGGAGAACGGTCGCGCCGGCGGACGCCAGCTGCGGTATGACACGCCGCCCGGCGGCAGGTTCAGTGCCGCCGGGCGGGGAAAACGCCGTGCGGTCTGTCAGCGACGTTTCATGTAATGGACAAAGACTTCGCCGTCGTCTTCCTGCGCCAGCAATTCGTTGCCGGTCTGCTTGGAAAAGGCCTGGAAATCGCGCACCGACCCCTTGTCGGTGGCCACGACCTTGAGCACCTGTCCGCTCTCGAGCGTCGCCAGCGCCTTCTTGGCACGCAGGATGGGCAAGGGACACTTGAGCCCCTTGGCATCCACCTCCAGGTCGAACGCCACCGGTTCGGTATTCATTGCGCCTTCTCCCGCCACGCCGCTCACAGGCGGCCTTCGACCCAGCCCTGCACGCTGGCGAGCGCCTGCGGCAGGCCCGAGGGATCCGTGCCGCCGGCCATCGCCATGTCCGGCCGGCCGCCGCCCTTGCCGCCCACCTGCTGGGCCACGAAATTGACCAGGTCGCCCGCCTTGACCTTGCCGGACACGTCGGCCGTGGCACCGGCCACCAGGCTGACCTTGCCGCCGTCGACGGCGGCCAGCACGATGGCGGCGGACTTCAGCTTGTTCTTGAGCTGGTCCACGGTCTCGCGCAGCGACTTGGGATCGACGCCGTCCAGCTTGGCGGCCAGCACCTTCACGCCCTTGACCTCGACCGCCGAGGCCGCCAGGTCATTGCCGGCGCTGCTGGCCAGCTTGCTCTTGAGTTGGGCGATTTCCTTTTCCAGGCTCTTCAACTGGTCCTGCACCTGGCCGATGCGCGCCGGCAGGTCGCCCGGCTGCACCTTCAGCGCGCCCGCGGCCGAGGCCAGCGTGGCGTTCAGGTTCTGCAGATAGGACAGGCTGTTGTCGCCGGTGATGGCCTCGACCCGGCGCACGCCGGCGGCCACGCCGCCCTCGCTCACGATCTTGAACAGGCCGATGTCGCCCGTACGGCCCACGTGCGTACCGCCGCACAGCTCGCGCGAGAAACCGATGTCCAGCACCCGCACTTCGTCGCCGTATTTTTCGCCGAACAGCGCCATCGCGCCGCCCTTGACGGCATCGTCATAGGCCATCAGTTGCGCCTGCACCGGCGTATTGCCCAGCACCTCGCGGTTGACGATGGCTTCCACCTGCGCGATCTGCTCGGCATTCATGGGCGCGTCGTGCGCGAAGTCGAAGCGGGTCTTGTCCGGGTCGACCAGCGAGCCCTTCTGCTGCACGTGCTCACCCAGCACCTGGCGCAGCGCCTTGTGCATCAGGTGGGTGGCCGAGTGGTTGCGCACCGTGCGCGCGCGGCGGACTTCGTCCACCTGGGCGTCGACCGTGTCGCCCACCGCCAGCGAACCCGACACCAGCTTGCCGTGGTGGCCGAACACGTCGGACTGGATCTTCTGGGTGTCTTCCACATCGAAACGCACCGCGCCCTGCACCAGCACGCCGGCATCGCCCACCTGGCCGCCCGACTCGGCATAGAACGGCGTACGGTCCAGCACCACCACCGCGGCCTGGCCGGCCTCGATGCACGGCACCGACGCGCCATCCACGTACAGCGCCGTGATCTTGCCTTGCGCGGCCAGGTGCGTATAACCCTCGAATACCGTCTTGGCGCCGTCGTACGACAGGCCGGCGGCCATCTTGAACTTGCCGGCGGCGCGGGCCTGCTCGCGCTGGCGGGTCATCGCGGCCTCGAAGCCGGCCATGTCCACATCCACGTTGCGCTCGCGGCAGATGTCGGCCGTCAGGTCCACGGGGAAGCCGTAGGTGTCGTACAGGTTGAACAGCGTCTCGCCGTCCAGCGCGGCACCCGGCTTCAGCGCGGCCAACGCGCCGTCCAGGATCTTCATGCCGTGTTCCAGCGTTTCGCCGAAACGCTCTTCCTCCTGGCGCAGCACCTGCTCCACCCGCGCCTCGGCCTTGGCCAGCTCGGGATAGGCCTCGCCCATCTCGGCCACCAGGTCCTTGACGATGCGGTGGAAGAACGGCTTGGTCTGGCCCAGCTTGTAGCCGTGGCGCAGCGCGCGGCGGATGATACGGCGCAACACGTAGCCGCGGCCCTCGTTGCCCGGAATCACGCCGTCCACGATCAGGAACGAGCAGGCGCGGATGTGGTCGGCGATCACTTTCAGCGAATTGTTCGCCAGGTCGGTACAGCCGGTTTCGCGCGCCGCGGCCTTGATCAGGTTCTGGAACAGGTCGATTTCATAATTCGAGTGCACGTGCTGCAGCACGGCGGCGATCCGCTCCAGGCCCATGCCCGTATCCACGCAGGGCTTGGGCAGCGGGTTCAAGGTGCCCGACGCGTCGCGGTCGAACTGCATGAACACCAGGTTCCAGATTTCGATGTAGCGGTCGCCGTCTTCCTCGGGCGATCCCGGAGGGCCGCCCCAGATATCGGGGCCATGGTCGTAGAAAATTTCCGAACACGGGCCGCAGGGGCCGGTGTCCGCCATCTGCCAGAAGTTGTCGGAGGCGTAGCGCGCGCCCTTGTTGTCGCCGATGCGGACGATGCGCTCGGCCGGCACGCCGATCTCGTTCTGCCAGATGCCGTAGGCCTCGTCGTCTTCCTGGTAGACCGTGACCCACAGTTTTTCCTTGGGCAGCTTGTAGACCGTGGTCAGCAATTCCCAGGCGTAATGGATGGCGTCGCGCTTGAAATAGTCGCCGAAGCTGAAATTGCCCAGCATCTCGAAAAACGTGTGGTGCCGGGCCGTGTAGCCCACGTTTTCCAGATCGTTGTGCTTGCCGCCGGCGCGCACGCTGCGCTGCGACGAGGTCGCGCGCTTGTAGGGGCGCACTTCGTTGCCCAGGAAGACGTCCTTGAACTGGACCATGCCCGAATTGGTGAAGAGCAGGGTCGGGTCGTTGGCTGGCACCAGCGACGAGGACGGCACCACGGTGTGGCCCTTGGACTCGAAGAACTGGAGGAATTTCTGACGGATCTCGGCGGATTTCATCGCTGCACGCAGGTAGGGGGATGAATCGCACTGCACCCGTTTACATCCCCGGATAAATATCGAATCGTCAATTATAGAGGGACTGCGATAGAGGTACCGAGACAGGGGGAACGCTTCGCCGGCCAGGTCGAAAAATGGGGCGGATTCCTGGCTCTCGCTCAGGACTGCGCGGGCTTCATTCTCTTCCTATGCTGCACAGCGCCATGCTCTGCTTCGTGCATCAGTTTTGCCGCGATTGCCAACGTTCTGGCCATCTCCGCCCCGCGGCCTCCCTCGGAAAAACCCTTGACGTCGCTCACGTCCTTGGTCACTCTCTTGAACAAATAGCGGCCCGGCTTACCCTCGCCGTGGGGCTCGAAATATATCCCTGCCGGCAAACCGCCCTCTTTCGCCATTTTTTCGGCCTGTTCCCAGATGTCACTGGGAACTCTAGCCAGGAACTTAGCCTCCGTTTCCGTTGCCTTGCCAGGCGGCCTCCCTCCTTTTCTTTTGGGGGGCCGGCTCTCTCCAACCTCCTGGCGCTCAAACCCACTTGCGAAACGTTGCCTCGCCAGGTCTTCGCGTCGCGAAATCAGCCCGGTCGTATTGACCGTCCCCTCCCTGGCAAATTGAAGCGCGGCGATATGCGCCGTGGCCTTTGATTCATAGACACGCTCAGGCAGGTTATTGGCGACATAGCCATCTCCGCTCGAGGTTACTGTTATTGCCATCACTTTCTCCAAAGATCACCACGCCCTCCGCCCCCTGGCGAACAGCCGGTCCACGCCTGCACATGGGTGAGAGCCCCGGCCGGACGGTTCCACGGTCCACGACACGGGGCCGGTGCCGGGCACCTTTGGAGTCAACAGGCTCTAGCCCGGCATCTCGTAATAGCAGGACGAGTGGAAACTGCCGTTCTGGAAGAAATAGCCCGAGTATCCGTTGTTCACCGGCTGCAAGTGCCGATTCTGGTTGGCAAAGGCGCCATGTCCCGCGCGGTAGCTTTCCCAGGTGTACTGGGCCCAGGCCGACGCGCCGCCGTAGTACCCGGCGTTGCAATAGGCGCCCGAGACCCTGATCGCATAGTGGGTTATCTCCAGTACCAGCGCGGCGCCGGTATATCCCGCGCCGGCCTCGCATCGGGTGGTCCAGGGTGTCAACACGCACAACCTGTACCAGTTGTTTTGCCATTGACTGTGAGCCTGGACTTCCGCCCCTGCACTGCCTACCGCTACACGGATCATGGATGGCAGTTCGTTCCATCCGCTTCGGCTGTCCCACACCTCGCGGAAGTAGAGTTCCGCACCGGCCATGCGATCAAGCAGTTCTTGAATGGTTGCAGGCGCGCGCGGCTCGGGGGGTGGATCAGGCGGAGGCGCGACAGGACCGTCCGGCATCACCCGCGCCGCCACCCCCGTTATGTGCGTGGAGTCCACCCAGGGCGTCCGCGTCTGCGGTGGCGCCGGTTGCGCGCCTGCATTCAACCAGACCAGGGCACACCCTGCTCCCAGAAACACGATTCGCTTCATTCTCCCCCCTCAGTATTTGCAATAGACCTGGGCGATGGCCCTGGCCGGGCCACCAAGAACCGCCCCGTCGTGGTCCAGCAATTGCACCAACCACCCCGCCCCGGCATCCACGGCCTTGCGGGTGAACGACGACGCCGTGGACGACTCGATCTGAGGCAGCAGGTAGATGAGCGGCGTACCGGCAGCGGTGCCGAGCCGTCCGCAGGCAGGCTTCTGCACCGTTTCGCCGGACGAGACGATCTGACTGCCGGTCATGACATAGCTGGACAGGAGATCGTCGGCGCGCATCCAGACCCCCAGGCGGCAGACGAGGCCGGTGCCCGAACCGGAATCGGTGGCGAAGGCGCCATTGGGTGTGCAGGCGGTACCCGCCGACGCCATGGCGGCGAGCTCGCGCCATGTGCCGCCTGCGCATACCAGGAGTCCGCCGGCGGAAGTACGGGCGAACTCCGCGTTGGCGCCGGCCTCGGTCGACACCCGGGACATGCAGGGAGCATTGGCCGTGGCAACTTCCCTGAGGCCCAGCCTGTCGGCGGACACGCCGGCATGCCCGACGAGGTCGCGGCCGGCCACGGAAAGCGCAAGGCCAGCTCCCGTCGCGACGATCATCTGGCCCGCGGTCACGCGCAGCGTGGGCTGCGCATCCGCGGCGTCGAAGATCGATCCTCTATCGGTGGACAAGCCGGCGGCGGCCCGGATGCGCTGGCTGGCGACGATGCCCGAGGCGGGGTCGATCCGGACGACGCTGCCGTCGTCGGCACGGAACAGGCCCGTCCTGGTCTGCAGCACGCCGGCGCACTGAACGGACAGCACGCCGGTGTTGGTCGCCGTCAGGCAATCGCCGGCCGCGCCGCGCAAGGCCAGGGAGTCGTACAGCCTTACCGCGCCGCGCACGTCCAGGCCACCTTGCAGGTCGGGATTGCGGCTGTCGCGCATGCGCACGAACTGCTGGAACATGGTGGTGTCCAGGCTTGCCTGGGCGCCCACGACCCCCGCTGTCGCGCCCAGCGGATTGGGGACGGCGTAGGTCGCGCCACGCAGCACGGCCGGTTGGTCCGGATAGGCCGCGGCACCGTATCCCCCGCTGGCCATGATGACCTGTGCCAGGACGCCCGGGTCCGGTTCGAGCGCCCCCTGCGCGCGCAGCGGCGTTGCGGTGTGAATCAAGGCATCCATCCGGCATGCCGTTCCCGGACAGTTGCCGCTGCGTTCGATGCGGATGGCGACGGTCTGGTTGAACGGCGTGCGGTCCGGAAATCCGCGCTGCAGCATACCGGCCTCCCGCAGTTCGTTCAGCGTGGGCGCGAACGCATGCGCCACACCGGCGACGGCCGCGCCATCGGCCAACGTGTCGTAGTGCCGGACCAGATAGCCGTCCATGGCCCCCTTGATGGCGAGCAGATACGTGCCCGTGGCCTGGGCCGCCGCATCGTCCACCTCCCGGATCAGTCGACCGCCCGCCAGCACGGCGAGCACCATGGCGATGCTGGCGACGATGGCCAGTTCGATCAGGGTCCATCCCCGTTGACGCGCCGCGCAGGCAGCCGGCAGGCGCTCGGCCTGAGCATGCGACATCGGATGCCCTAGCGTGCGGTGAACGAAAAGGAATTCGTGTCGCCGCTGGTGCAGGCGGCATCGGCGCCCATGGCGTTGTAGGTCCCCGCGGCGCCGCCGGTGACCGGCTGCTTGACCGTGACGCCGTTGATGACGATGCGCTCGGACACTCGCTGCATGACCGAGGCCAGCGAGGGACACGCCGCTTCGTTGACCTTGTCCAGCGTCAGCCCGAAGGCATCGCCGGACGTGGTGATGGTGTCGGCGGCAAGCACCACGCGGCCGTCCGTCGCGCCCAGGCCGTGCCGGACCGTGGCCGTCGAACCGGCGCCGGCCACGGTGATGACGCTGCTGCTGCGCAGGGCATGGGCGAGCTGGACAATGCCTATTCCCGTATAGGGTGTGTTGCCCAATCCCTGGCCGAAGACCTTGGTCCGAGCGATGAAGCGATGCAGCTCCTGTCCCACCGCCGGCACCTTGTTCTCGATGATGTAGCCATTGATGGCGGGAATGCCGATGATGGCCCCGATCAGGACGATGGCGGCGACGATGGCGACCTCGACCAGGGTGAAACCCTGCTGGCGGGCGGGACGAGCGTGGAGAAAGCGGGACATGCGTGATACCTCATCGGCTGGAGTAATAGTTGGTCAAAGCGGAACGCATCTCGTTGACGACGCCGACATGCCAGAAGACCAGCGACAACGCGACGCCGACAGCGGCCAGCAGCAATACCCAGCGGGCCGCCATCGCCCTCCTGGCGACCTGCCGCAGCGACCGCGCCTCCAGGCGCGCGCGCGTCTGCTGCAAGGCGCTGTCCATGCCGCGGGCCGCGATCAGGTCGGCCAGGAACCACAGGGTCTCGGGCTCGACGATGCCGGTATCGAACGTGGCGCTGCCCACGCGCCCGTCGTCGATGTGGGCGATCATCCTTTCCAGGTGCCAGCGCCGCCATGGATTGGCGCCCTCCACCTGTAGCTCCAGGGCCTCGCGCAGCGCGGTGCTGACGTTGCCGCGCCGCTTGACCATGGTCGCGAGCGAGGCCAGGAATCGTATGCCCTGCAGGTCGCGATAAAGGCGCCAGATGAAATGCCGGTCGAGCACCCGGCGGACACGCCCGGTGAGATTGGGCAGGGACCAGCCGACGAAATAGACGACGAGACCCAATGCCAGCGCGCAGACGAACAGGTTGCCGTGGATGAACTCGGCAAAGGCATAGAGCCGCCGGGTCAGGCTGCCCAGGAACTCGTCGGGAACGGCGCCGAACGCGCGCTTCAGGCGCGGCACCGTGAACAGCGGCACGGCAACGATCATCCCGAACGAGACCAGCACGGCGGCAAGCGCCGCCGCCAAGGTGGCGACCAGCGTGCGGCGGGCCTCATCGGCCAGCCGCGTCACCGCCGCTACGTCGCGCAAGGTCTGTTCGAGCGCACCGGCGCCTCCCCGCTGGGCCATCCGAATCAGGCTCAGGTCGTCGTCCGGCAGGGTCGAGCGCAGGGTCTCATGGAGATCGCCGCCGACGTTCTGGTAGCGCGTCGCCCAGTAGGCCGACAGCATGCCTCGGGCGTGGCCCGCGTAACGCCGGGCATCGTCCAGGAAAATGTCGCGCAGCGTCTTGCGGCCGCTGCTGGCCTCCATGACATCGGCCAGATAGTCGTAGTAGTCGGCACGTGCGGCCCGGAACCGCGCCGCGCACCACGCGACGCACATGCGTTCGCTAAGCGTGGTCATGCGAAGCGGCGTCCGATGGGCGCCGGCACCCGGCCGGATGCCAACCTGCGCGGCCGCCGGCGTCCGGGCGCTCCCCGCCGAACCCGGTTCGCGCGCAGCTCGACCGTCTCGAAACTGACGAATCGGGGCTCGATGTCGCGCGGATCGACCAGGCCTTGCGAGGCCTTGTAGATCGCGCACTCCATCGCCGTCTTGCCCGTCATGTCGGCATGGTCGAACGCGTCGCGGCGCTGGAACCGGAAGTAGTCGCGCAGCCCCAGCGTGTCCGCATCGCGTACCAGCCTCAGGAAACCGTCGTCGATGGACGGGTCGATCATCTCGGCGGCGACGGTGCGGCCCGCATAGCCGTGCAGTTCGACCAGGGAGCTCTGCCGGCAGGCGGGACAACCATGGGGATTGCGCACCCTCAGCGCCGGGACATCCAGCGCATACAGGGTGTGCAGCCGATCGGCGTAGCGTCGCCAGTGGTCGGGGCCCGGGCCGGCGCCCGCGGCCGCGCCTTCACGCTCGAACAGAACGGCCAGCGGCAAGGCGCAGTGCCGGCACAGCGCCGGCAGCAATGTCTGGTAGACAAGCAGCTTCAGTATCCCGGGCGTTGCCAGCAGCCGGCGGGAAACGCCGATGAAATCCGAGGCCAGGCGGTCCGGGATCAGCGCCGCGCCGCCCGCGTGCGTCGTGGTGTACAGGTTGCTGCCCGAACTGGCGAGATCCATGAAGGCCCTGCCCGTGGAACGATCGCGTATCTCGCCTATGAGCAGGTCGTTCATGGCGGACCGCTTGATGGTCTTGAGCTTGGCGTCGAATTCGTTGGAAACCGCGCCGTCCAGCGATCGGCTGACGCTGTTCTGGAGCGCGTTGGGAATGAGATATTCGACCGGGTCTTCGAGCGTGATGACCTTGCGGGTAGGCGGGATGCGGGACATCATCGAAGCGATGGTGGTCGACTTGCCGGACCCCACCACCCCCGCGAGCACGATCGCGCCGCCTTCGGCGACCAGCGCGCGCTCCAGCACCCGGACCTGCGAAGGCAGATAGCCGAGCCGGGCGAAATCCGGCGGCTGTTCACGCATGTCCATCCGCAGCAGCCGCATGGTGACCGAGGCCCCCGCGTCGGTGGCCAGCGATGCCCAGCGCAACATGAACGACACGCCTTCCACGTCGTGCAGGATGCTGCCCTGCTGCTCGATCATGGGATCGAAGACGGCGCCGTTGCCGCCCTGTATGTCCATGTAGGCGACGGCCAACACCTCCCGCAGCGTGCTGGTCTGCATGCCGCGAAACCGTTCCGGCATCACGTAGCGGCCGCCCAGGGTGTAGCGGATCTCGGATTCGGGGTGGGCCGACTGCAGGTTGACGTGGATGTCGCTGGCGCCATGACGCGCGCCCCAGGCGACGATGTCATGGAACGCCGACGCCATGGCGCTCTTGACCGGATCGAGCAGCACCCGGCGGCGCGAGCGCAGGGCGTCCCCCGTGATCTGTCCTCGCACGACGGACAGCAGCAGCGTCGCCGGCACCACGATGCGCGCAGGACTGGCCAGGGTCCGGCCGCGTGCCCGCACCATGCGTTCGAACTCCTCGATCTGCTCGCTGCGCGCATAGTCGTCGACGGTGAACAGGGCTACCCGGCCATCCTCCAGTTCGACGGGACAGAGCTTGTCCAGCAGATTGCCGACATCGAATCCAGAGCGAAGCACGCGCTTGAACGCGGGCGTCATCCGGGCGAGCTGATCGCGGCCAGCCATGCGCGCGATCAGCGCCGCGGACGCCTCTCCCTCCCCCTGACACACCTGGCCCCGATCCTCCGGGCGGGATGCCGCGGACACACTCGACGCACTCAGGCGGCTGCCGGCGAGCAGCGTCGCGACCGACCGCCCCCAGATGAACGGGCTCATGGCCGGCCTCCCAAGGGAGGCACGAACATCGGCGGCATCGCGGGCATGGGAGCGACACTGGGCGGCCCCGCCGCCGCCATGGCTCCCGGCGCGGACGGCAGGATGCAGGCCGACCGTACCGACGCCCCCTTGCGCAGGTAGACGCAGCCATCGTCGATGCGCTGCAGTCGATACTCCCCGGCCGCGTCGGTGGCGCCGCGGGGCAGCTCGTCGCCCTGGCGATAGAGCCGGGGTTCGCCATTGACCTGCACGATCGCGTTCAAGGCGCCCTTCAATCCGTACAGGGACGTCAGTACGACCTGGTCGCCACGACGGGCCTGGGCAGGGGCTGGCCTGGCAACGGGCGCTTGGCGGGCACGCTCCGCGGCCAGGGCGCGCGCGGTATCGATGCGCAGCATCTCGCGCACCTTGTCCAATTCGCCTTCGGCGGCGCCCGTCGGGGCATGGAACATGGCCAGGACGGCCACCGCGGCCATGGCGAGCCGCCGGTTTCGCTCAGTCGCGCGCATAGAGGACTCCAGACATGCCGGCCATGAGCCGGCTCCGGTTCAAGGAAAGTTCGGCCGCGGCATCGACGGTGAGCGACACCGCACGCCATTCGACCTGGTTCGCCAACAGCCCCGGGACCAGAAACATCGACCGCAGCGGTCCTTCCAGGGCCAGTGGCCGCTCGGAAACGGCCGGCATCGATGGCGGCGCGGATATGACGGCCCCATACTCGTCGCGCGGCGGTTCCAGCCGCACGGGCACCGTTTCCCCCAGCATCGCGCCCGACATCAGCGGCAGGACCTGTTGCAGCGCGGTGATGGTCTTGCCATCGTGCTCGGCCCGGCTCCTGAGCCGCGACGGCTCCAACGCCTGCCCGCCATCGGCGACGGCAAACCGGGCCACCACGGCATCCATGGGCTGCCATGCCTCGCTCCAGCCCGAAGGGCGCGCCGCGAGAAAGCTGGCATTGGTAGCCAACCGCTGGACCCGGTCATATCGGGCCCGGCAGGTCCACTCCCGCTCCATGCCGCGCGAGCACTGCGCGGAAGACAGCCCCCACCCGCCAAGCTCGGCGGGCAGTTCGGCCAGCGCGTCCAGCACGGCCAGCCCGTCGTTCTCGGCATGCAGGCGTATCCGCTGGCGCAAGGCTTCGTACACCTGGGCCCAGGCCGCCTCGGGGTCGATGCTTGCCGGCGCGGGCGCCCTGGCGCCATCCAGATGGCGATACCAGTCCCAGCCGCTGCGCAGCAGGAATGCCGCGGCGCACCCCACCGCCGCGACGACCAGCGGCCGGGGAATCGCCGGCATGCTCCAGCCGCAGGGCTGGAGCCGGTACGGGGTCGCCACGTCGCCCAGCAGGGCCGGCAATACGGCCTCGCCAGAGTCACCGGCAGCCGCCTCCAGGATGACGAGTTCATCGCCGTGATGCGCCATCAGGCCATCCAGGGCGGCCTGGGCATCGGCGGCGCTGTCGTGGACCCGGTCGGAGTGCGTGAGGACTTTCCCGCCCTGGGCAGCCACCACCCAGATGCGTCCATCGGGCAATTCCGCCCGCAGAGCGACGACTCCCTGCCGGTGGTCCGACGCGAAGGCCAGCGCCCCGCTGTGAAGCTGGTCCGCCAGGCCGCGGTCGGCCCGGTTCAGCCGGACCACGCCGACGGCTTCCGAACCCGGCGCATGGGCATGGTGCGACGCCTTCACTTCCCGGGCCTTCTGCCGCGCCCGCTGGTCCAGCCTGCTGCCCAGGATGGTGTGCCAGCGCATGCCCAGGACCAGCACGCGCTCGTCGCCGTCGAATCGAAGCAGGACGTAGTCGGTCATGGCGGATCAGAAGCCTTCCTCGACCTGCGCGGTGATGAGCACGACCGTGTTGCGGCGCTCGCGCGCGGTCTTGCCCGAGCCGCCCAGCAGCATCGGCGCCCCGTCGTCCAGCCGGCGCTTGTCGTATTGGTCCTGCGACCGCTCGAAACCCGATACCAGCACGGGCTGCCCGGGCCGCAGCTCGACCTGCTGCACGGTCCCCATGCCGTCCACGGTCTTCTGCTGCAACTGCACCTGGTTGCCGCTGGCGCCGAAGGTCAGCGTCCTGAGCGGCTGGGCGACCGTGTTGTCGTAGGCGATGGTGAGCAGGATCTGGCCGTCGTCCTGCGCATCGGGGATCACGGTCAGGAAGGACCCGACGGTTTCCTCCTTCTGCGTGACCGACGGCGCGGTGGACGTGCCCGCCGACGACGCCACGGTGGTGACCTGCACCTGGTCGATGTAGGTGAACGTGGTGCGCACCGCGTGCGTGACCGGCCGCCGATTCAGGGTCTGCAACGGCACCGTGGTATGGCGGGTGATGGTGGCGACCTCGCTCAGGGCCTTCAGCACCACCGCCGAGCCGTCCCAGCGGCCACCGGCGATGGACAGGCCCAGGCCCGGCCCCGCCGCGTCCGACACCAGCGACGTCGGCGAACCCGCTCGCGCGGCATCCCGCGTGCGGCGATAGATCAGGTTCCAGTCTATGCCCTGCTCGGTCTGGTTCCGGGCCACCAGCTCGATCTCCTCGAACATCAGACGCACGCGCCGTGTCAAGGCCTTGTTCTCGCGTTCCAGGAAGGCCGCGACGCGGTCCAGCGCCTCGGGTGTGTCGGTGACGACAATGAGCCCGGAGGCATCGCCATTGGCCACCAGGGTGCCGGCGCGGGTAAGAAAGGGCTCGAGCTTGGCCTTGACCGCGCCCAGGGCATCGCTGCCGCCGGACTCGATGCGCGTGGACGAGGTACTTTCGAAGGCGCCGGCGCTGCCGCCCGCCGCGCGCCCCAGGCTGGCCGCCGCGGAGGCTTTCAGCGTGAGCGCCCGGACGTTGAAGACCCGGGTATCCGTGCGGAAGAAGACGATGGTGCCGGCCTCGTACTTCCAATGGACGCCCAGCCGGTTGGCGGCCATATCCAGCAGGCGGGGCAGCGGGTGCAGGCCCGTCGGCAGGCTGACCTGGGCGACGGCCGGCGGCCCCGCAACCGCCGCCTGGGCCAGGGCCAGGCGCGGGAGAAAGGCGTCCTGGGGCAGCAAGGCCTCCGGCCGGACACGTACCTGTATGCCGGTGGAGAGCGCGATCTGCTCGCCCAGCGTGGACAGATCGACCCGGCCGCCCGGAAACATCAAGGCGGTTTCGATCGAGGCCCGGAGCGCCTCGGGCAGCGTGACCTCGCGCGACAACGGCTGGGGCCGGCCCGCAAGCCACGGACGGCCGACCTCCTGTGCCCGTACTCGCTCGCGCTCGCCCGCCACGGCCTGCTGGAACGGAATGCGGGCAGCAGCGATGTTGTCGGAAGCACGCGCCGCGTCGGCGTCGATGTGGCGCATGGCGTCGAGCTGTCCGCAGCCCGACGTGACAAGAACGGTAAGCAAGAGCGGGCGAACGCCGCAAACCTTGGCCATGGCCTACCCCTGGCGTCCAGCCGGCGCGCTGGTACGGTCGCACGACTCGGCATGAGGCACGACGCGCAGCACGCGGTTGGAATAAAAGCACGGCTGCAAGGGATGGGTGGACAGTTCGGTGGAAGCCAGCAGTTCGCGCACGGCCGTCTTGAAGTCGCTGCCCAGGCTGGCCGACCCGGCCAGCGGAATGTCGACGTCGACGGTCCAGTGTTCGGGCTCGAACGTCCAGCCGGCCGCCGTGGCCCAGCGGCGCAGGGCCTGGCGCATGGTCCGGTCGGCCGGCGTGGCATCGTACGGAACGCGGCGGACGGAAACCGGATCCGCGGCGGGGAAGTGTCCTGCGCCGGCCGCGACGGCATGCATTCGAGCGGGCGCAAGCGGCTTCATTGCCGCGAACGACGGCTCGTCCAGCTCGGACGGATAAACATCCCCACGGCTGGACCCATGGGCATCGGACCGGACAGCGCGCCCGTGATACTGCGCCCGTGCCACCACTTCGCCTATCCGCAGCAGGTACTCGCGAGCCGTACCCGCCACCACCGCGTATCCGCCCTGCCACGCCACGGGGGCCAGCCTTTCGCCCTGGCCCCCCACGCTGAAGACGGCGGGCGGCACCTGCCCGGCCCGGAATTGCAGATAGGTCTGCCGTCCGTCGTCGAAGACCTGTACCGGCGCGACGCGCTTGTCGCCCGCGATGCGGTAAGAGAAATCGAAAGCGCCATCAACGCCAGCGGGTGCGGCCGGCAGGGCTTGGGCGGCGGCGGTTGCGCAGACGAACCATGCGGCGGCGGGGGTGATACGGCACGGATGCATAGACAACCCTTGGCAAGGCGGCGCGGCCAGACCGCACCCAGGCATGCATCGTGCCGGGCCTCCTTCCACCCGGATAGCGTGTGAACTACTTATCGCGAGATGTTTTCATCCACGCCCGCAAGCCGCGGGCAGGCCGCCATGGCGGGCGAAGAAATCGAACAGCAGACGGCCGAGCGTCTCCTCGCCCGAGCCGAAATGCGCGACGATGGAAAGATGGTTGTGCCGCGGCACCGACATGAACTGGCTGCGGCGGTTGCCGCAGGCCCGCAGGCGCATGAAGAACTCCGCGCCATAGCAGTCCAGCAGAGGGTTCTCGTGCTCGGCCACGGCGATGAACAGCGGCATCGCGCCGGCATGCACCATGTTCACCGGCGACAGCCGCTCGTGCTCGCCCGCGTCGTCGCCGAAATACGCCCGCACGCCCGCCGCGTTGGGGTTGGCCGGCAGGACGTCGGCGCGCAGCCGGCCGGACAGAATGGCCGCCGCCGACACATGCGGGCGCGCGTCCCGCGCAAGACCTGGAGCCAGCGCGAAGTGGGCGACGTGGGTGCCCCCCGCGCTGTGGCCCACCAGGAAGATGCGCTCGGGATCCGCGCGCAGCCGATGCGCCTCGCGCCGTATCCACGCGACCGCCGCGGCCAGATCCTCCGCCCCGGCGGGATAAGGCGCGGCGGGCGCCAACCGGTACTCCATGTTCGCCGCGAGGTAGCCCTGCGCGGCGAACCACCGCGCGACATTGCCGTAGATGCGAGGCGTGATGTCCTTGTCCCCCCGCACATAGCCGCCGCCGTGCACGAAAACCAGCACCGGCCGCGTCCCTTCCCCCGGTAGCCGGTACAGGTCCAGCACCTGCCTGGCGTCTTCGCCATAGGACCAGGTTCCTTCGTCCACGACGCCATCGCGCCGCGCCGACTCGTCCAGCAGCGGCCCCAAGCTCTCCAGCAATTCTCGACGCCCTTCCCCCGCGTCCCGCGCCCAGTCCGGGCCGATCCGGTCGTACAGCGCGCGCAGCGCGGCCTGCTCCGCCATCACTGCCCCTTCAGCCCCAGCTCGCGCACCAGCGAACCCCACTTGACGTTCTCCTCGGCCATGAAGCGCGAGAACTCCTCCGCCGAATTCGGCACGATCTCGAATCCCATGCCGGTCAGTTTCTCTTTGACCTCCGGCTGCTTGAGCACCTGCAACACCTCCTGGTTCAGGCGCGCGACGACCGCATCCGGCGTCCTGGCCGGCGCGACCAGCCCGAACCAGGTGATGACCTCGAAACCGGGATAGCCCGACTCGGCGATGGTGGGCAGGTCCGACATGGTCGGGGAACGCGTCTTGCCCGTCACCGCGATGGGCCGCAGCTTGCCGTTCTGCACGTTGGACAGCAGCCCCGAGATGCTGGACATCATCATTTGCACCTGGCCGCCCAGCAGGTCGACGATGGCGGCCGAATCGCCTTTGTAGTGGACGGGCGTCAGGTCGATGCCCGACACTTTCTTGAACAGTTCCACGGACATGTGCGGCGAGGAACCCAGCCCGCCCGTCGCATAGTTGAGCTTGCCGGGATGGGCCTTCGCATAGCTCACCAGGTCGGCCACCGTGCGCACCGGCAGCGCCGGATCGACCACCATCATCAGCGGATTGTGGACGATGCGCACCACGCCGCGGAAATCCTTGATGGGGTCGTAGCCCACGTCCGGATACAGGGCGGGCGCGACGGCGTGCGTGGTCTGGACCGCCAGGTACAGGGTGTAGCCGTCCGGCGCGGCGCGCGCCACGCTGGCCGCGCCGATGGAACCGGCGGCCCCCGCGCGGTTCTCCACGATGAAAGGCTGGCCCAGGCGCTCGCCCAGATGCTGGGCGATCACGCGGGCCACCACGTCGGTCGGGCCGCCGGCGGTGAAACCCACCACCACCTTCACCGGCTTGGCCGGATAGGCGGCCTGCGCCCACGCACCGGCGGGCGCCGCCGCCAACGACAACACGAATGCGCAACCCCTGAGATTCAACATGATCGGTCTCCTGCCGGGCGGATGCCTGCCGTCCCGGTTCATGGTTGTGGTGAGCGCCGGCTTCAATCGGCCAGCAGCATCTCGGCGCCTTTTTCGGCGATGGCCATGGTCGGCACGTTGGTGCCCGAAGAAGGCAGGGTCGGGCAGATGGACGAATCGATCACCCTCAGGCCCTGCACCCCATGCACGCGCAGCCGGGGATCGACCACAGCCATGGGGTCCACTCCCATCTTGCAGGTCCCCACCATGTGCCAGGAGGTCTGCAAGGTCTCCCGCACATAGGCCAGCATGTCCTGGTCGTCCACCACGCCCGGCCCGGGACGGGTTTCGCGCACGACCAAGGGCTTGAGCGCGGCCATGTCGGCGATGCCGCGGGAGATCCGCATGCCGCGCAGGAACAGTTGCGCGTCGTCTTCGTGCGACAGGTAGCGCGGATCCATGCTCGCCTGCTGCGTCGGATCGGATGACTGGATGTGCAGCGTGCCGATGGACTTGGGCTGGAGCGTGGTCACGCCGAACGTGAAGCCGGAGAACATGTCCATGCCCGTGGTCGGCGTCCGCGCATAGCGGTCGCCGCCGGACAGCGGCTGCAGGCGCAAGACCAGATCGGCCTGCTTCAGGTCGGGGCGGCTGCGGTAGTTCATCTGCGCCGTGGCCGAGCAGATGCTCAGCAGGCCTTCGCGCCAGAGCATGAAGCGCAACCCCTCGCGCATCTTGCGCAGCGGGCTGCGCAGCACGTCGTTGACGGTGATGGGCTTGGCACACTCGAACGTCAGCCGGGTGTTCGGATGGTCCCGCAGGTTCTCGCCCACGCCGGGCAGGTGATGAATGGGCGGCACGCCGTGCTTGCGCAGGATGTCCTGGTTGCCGATGCCGGACAGCTCCAGCAGTTGCGGCGAAGCCAGCGGCCCCGCGCTCAGCACGACCTCCCGCCGCGCCAGGGCACGGTGGCGCTGCCCTCCGGCCAGGTATTCCACGCCGGCCGCCCGGGTCCCCTCGAACAGCACGCGGGCCGCGGTAGCGCGCGTCATCACGGTCAGGTTGGGACGCCGGCGGGCAGGCCGCAGATAGCCGGCCGCCGAGTTGTTGCGCAGCCCCCGGCGGGTGGAATACTGGAGATAGAACACGCCCTCGTAGCTGCCGTCGTTGTAGTCGGGAAGCTCGCGATAGCCGGCCTGGCGGCAGGCTTCGATGAAGGCGTCGGACAAGGGATCGAACTTGTCCAGCCGGGTGCAGTGGATGGGACCGCCCTGGCCGCGCACCGCCGGATCGCCTTCGGGGAAATCCTCCATGCGCATGAACACCGGCAGCATGTCGGCGTAGCCCCAGCCCGCGCAGCCCAGGTCGCGCCAGTGGTCGTATTCGGCGGGATCGCCCCGCGCGAAAAGGTTGCCGTTGATGGAGCCCGAGCCCCCGATGACGCGGCCCCGCGTCCAACGCTGCGGCTTGCCGTTCAGGTGCCGCTGCGGCTCCGTCATGTAGGGCCAGGTGACCTCGGGATTGTTGATCAGGTTCACCACCATCAAGGGCACCTTGATGTTGATGTTGTTGTCGCGCCCTCCCGCCTCCAGCAGCAGCACCTGGCGGCGCGGATCCGCGGACAGGCGTTCCGCCACGATGCAGCCGGCGCTGCCGGCGCCGCACACGATGTAGTCGAATTGTGCGTCGGGCGGCAATGATTCTGCAAACATCTCGCTCCTTTCTTCGGCCATGCGATCAGGTGAGTCGATGCGAACCTTGTTGGCGGCCCAAGCTACAGGAGAGGCAGCATTACCGAAAATACTATTTTTGAATCCTTCCATTCCTTATTCATATCCTGGAGACCGGCGATGGATGACGGATCCAGCATTCCTTCATCTGATACTGGAATGCTCAAATATTATTTTTCAGCCATGCCGACCAAGAGTAAGTTTCCCCGGGAGACGACACGCGCCCCGCCCAAGGAGACACCGAACATGGTCCAGGACTACCGGCTGTATATCGATGGTCAATGGCGGGACGGCGCGCGCGGCGCGGCGTTCCCCGCGATCAATCCCTACAACCAGGAAGTCTGGGCCCGCGTCGCCGAAGGCACTCCCGAAGATGTCGCCGCGGCCGTTGCCGCCGCCCGCCATGCGTTTGATACGACCTGGCGCAAGGTGTCCGGCACCGAACGCGGGCGCCTGCTGCACCGGCTGGGCGACCTGCTCGACCAACATGCCGAACGGATGTCCATCATGGAGAGTTCGGACAACGGCAAGGCCATACGCGAGACCCGCGCGCAGATGCACTACGTGGCGCGCATCTTCCGCTTCTACGCCGGCTACGCCGACAAGATCTGGGGCGCGGTGATTCCGCTGGACCAGCGCGACGTGTTCGATTACGTGGTGCGCGAGCCCTATGGGGTGGTCGGCATCATCACGGCGTGGAACTCGCCCATCGCGCTGCTGGGGAACAAGCTGCCGGCCGCGCTGGCCGCCGGCAACTGCGTGGTGATCAAGCCTTCGGAGCACGCCTCGGTCACGACCCTGGCTTTCTGCCAGCTGGTCGAGGAGGCGGGCTTCCCGCCCGGAGTGGTCAACGTGGTCACCGGGGACGTCGAGATCGGCCAGGCCCTGGTCTCGGGTCCGGGGCTGGACAAGATCAGCTTCACCGGCAGCGGCCGCGCGGGTCGCGAGATCGCCGCGGCCGCCGGGCGCAATCTCGTTCCCGTCACGCTGGAGCTGGGCGGCAAGTCGCCCAACATCATCTTCGACGACGCGGACCTGGAAAAAGCCACGGTCGGCGCGCTGGCCGGCATTTTCGCCGCCGCGGGCCAGACCTGCATCGCCGGCTCGCGCCTGCTGGTGCATCGCGCCGTGCACGACCGGGTGGTCGACGAACTGGCCCGCCGCGCGACACGCATCGTCATAGGCGACCCCCGCGACCCGGCCACGGAAATGGGTACCGCCGCCAACGAGCCGCAGTTCCGGCGCATCCTCGCCTGCATCGACGAAGGCCGTCGCGAAGGGGCCCGCCTGGTGACCGGCGGCGGCCGGGCGGACCGGCAGGACTTGGCGCGCGGCTTCTTCGTCCAGCCGACCATCTTCGCCGGCGTGGACAACGCCATGCGGCTGGCCCAGGAAGAAATCTTCGGGCCGGTGCTTGCCGTCATCCCCTTCGACGACGAAGCGCATGCGCTGGAACTGGCCAACGGCACCCCCTTCGGCCTGGCCGCGGCGGTCTGGACCCGCGACGTCTCGCGCGCCATGCGTATGACCCGCGAACTGCGCAGCGGCGTCGTCTGGGTCAACACCTATCGCATGGTCACGCCGCAGGCGCCGTTCGGCGGCGTCAAGGAAAGCGGCTACGGACGCGAGCGCGGCGAGCAAGGATTGCTGGAGTTCACCGTGAGCAAGAACGTCATGATCGACTTCTCGACCGAAGCGCGCGACCCGTTCGCCGTCAAGGCCTGACGGGCTCTCGCCGCACCACGCTTCCCCACGCCCGACGCGCCAGGGGACATCCAGGAGACAACATGATCGAACGCATCGAGGTCTACGTGACCGAACTGCCCGTCAGGGTCAAGCGCATCTTCTCCAGCGGCTCGTACGATACCGGCCCCCGGGACCGCATCCTGGGCAAGCCGGTGCTGGTCCGCATCCACGCCGACGGCGTGACGGGCTGCGCGCAGATCCGTCCCATCAGCCCCGGCCATTTCGTCGCCGACACCACCCAGAGCGTGGTGGCCGCCATCACCGAGATCTATGGCCCCGCGCTGATCGGGCGCAGCATCTTCGACATCGAGGGCATCAACGAAATGTTCGACCTGCGGCTGGCCGGCAACCCGGCGGCGCGGGCGGTGCTGGACATCGCGCTGTACGACGCCATGGGCAAGGCCCTGGCCGTGCCCGCGCACCTGTTGATGGGCGGCGCCTGCCAGCCGCGCATTCCGCTCGAATGGTCGGTCAGCCTGGCCGACGACCCCGCCGTCATGGTCGAGGAATCGCAACGGGCCGTCTCGGAATTCGGCATCGGCGTCCTGTGCCTGAAGGCGGCCGACCGGCGAGGCTGGCGCCAGGACGTCGCCAACTTCGAACAGGTGCGGCGCGCGGTGGGCGACGACGTCGTCATCGGCGTCGACCCCAACACCGGCTGGAGCGTGGCCGACGCCCTGCGTGCCGTCGACGCGCTGCGCGAGCTGGGCCTGGGCTACATCGAACAGCCCGTGGCCCGCCGCGACCTCCATGGCATGGCCACCATCCGGCAGGCCGCGCGCGGCATTCCGCTCATGGCCGACGAAGGTCTGTTCACGCTCCAGGACGCGCACGACCTGGCCCGTGCCCACGCGGTCGATGCCTTCTGCATCAAGCTCTACAAGGTCGGCGGGCTGACCGCCGCCCGCCGGATCGGCGCTGTCGCCCAGGCCGCCAACATTCAGCTCAATTGCGGCGGGCTGGCGGTGCAGTCCCAGTTGGAGGCGGCCGCGGCGGCGCACTTCTATGCCAGCACGCCGCGCAGCCGCATGTTCGGCGCGGGGGAATTCCTGTTCGGCCTGAACACCACCGCCCCGGACCCGCTGGTCCCGCAAACCGATTTCGTCGTCCGCGACGGCCACGTGGACGTGCCGACCGGCCCGGGCCTGGGCGTCGCCATCGACGACGAGGCGCTGCGGCGCCACACCCTGTTGCACGCCACCGTCCAGTAGAACCGCCTCATGCCGAGGCCATGACCAAGGAGAAACCATGAACGAAGAACGCTATCAGGCAGGACTGAAGATCCGCCGCGAAGTGTTGGGCGACGCCTACGTGGACCATTCGCTGAAGCAGGCCGACGCCTTCGCGCGCCCCATGCAGGAGCTGGTCACCGAGTACTGCTGGGGGGAAACCTGGTCGCGCGACGGGCTGGACCGCCGCACGCGCAGCATGCTGAACCTGGCCATGCTGACCGCGCTGAACCGGCAGCACGAACTCAAGGCCCACGTGCGCGGCGCGCTGAACAACGGCGTCACCAAGGAGGAAATCGGCGAAGTGTTCATCCAGGCCGCCATCTACTGCGGCGTGCCCGCGGGCCTGGAAAGCGTGCGCAGCGCGCGCGAGGTCTTCAAGGAGATGGGACTATGAAGAAGCCCCTCGTCGGCATCATCGGCCTGGGCCAGATGGGGCTGCCCATGGCGGGCAACCTGCTGGCGGCCGGCCATCCCGTGCTGGGGCTGGACGCCCTGCCGGACCAGACCCGGGCGCTGGCGGACCAGGAAGGCTATCGCCCGGCGGAGAACCTGACGGCGATGGCCGCCGCGCAGGTCGTCATCCTGATGTTGCCCAACAGCGACATCGTCGACGACGTGCTGTGGAACCAGGGCCTGGCGGCGTCCCTGCCCGCCGGCACGCTGGTGATCGACATGAGTTCGTCCAACCCCACGCGTACCCACGCCAACGCCGAACGCCTGGAGCAGGCCGGCCTCGCCTTCGTCGATGCGCCCGTCTCGGGCGGCGTGAAACGCGCGAAGGAAGGCAAGCTCGCCATCATGATGGGCGGCCCGGACGACGCGGTGGCCCGCGCCCGCCCGGTGCTGGAGGCGCTCGGCACCACGCTGGTCCACGTGGGCGGCGCCGGCTCGGGCCATGCCATCAAGGCGCTGAACAACTACATCTCCGCCTCGGGTCTGTTGGCCGTATCCGAAGCGATGGCGGCCGCCCAGCGCTTCGGCATCGATCCCCACATCGCCAACCAGGTGTTCAACGCCTCCAGCGGCAAGAACAGCGCGACCGAGCAGAAGGTCGAGCAATTCATGCTCTCGGGTACCTACGCCTCGGGCTTCGCGCTGGCGCTGATGCGCAAGGACCTGGAGACCGCGCTGGGCTTCATGGCGCAGATGCGCACGCCCACGGCCTTCGCGTCATCCTGCGTCGACATCTGGCGCGACGCCGAGGCGAGCCTGCCGGCGCGCAGCGACCACACCACCATCTATCGGTACGTGCAGGAAGGCGGTTGACGCCTCGGCCTCAGGCCGGATTCCTGATGAGCAGCGTCCCTTCGAACAGGCGGCGCTGCGTCCGATAGAAACCGCCCCGCTCCACGCTCCATACGCCGCCGGCGTCGCGATGCACCACGGCCGTCACCGGCAGGACACCGGACGGCATGGCGATCCGGAGGCCCGCTTCCTGGGTGGCGCCACAGACCTCATGGACCACGCTGCCCTCCAGCCGGGCCGCCGTGGCCAGGCAGACGGACACCCCCAGGGGCAGCGCCCGGTGCGGCTGCCCGTTGGACAGGACGCGGGCCTGGAAATCGGCGTCCGAACCGTCGGCGGGCGGCGCGACGAAACCGACGAAGGGCACGGCCGTGCTGGCGGCCGCCGCGGCCTCGTCGGCCGCGACTCCCATGCGTACCGACGCCGCCACGCGTATGGCCTGCAATCGGGCCATCAACCGCGCGTCCGCCTCGATGGCCGCGGGCGTCTCGTCCCCCCGCAGGCCGAGGTCGGCCGCCAGCACGAACACGCAGGCATTGCTGGCATCCACCATGGAAGCTCGGACGAGGCCCAAGCCCGGTACCTCCAACATGTCGGCCGCGCGGCCCGTCGGCAGCAGGCGGCCGGTCGTGGCCCCGGCGGGATCCAGGAAGTCCAGGTGCAGCGGCGCTCCGGTTCCCGCCACGCCGGGAATGGCCAGCGCGCCCTCCACCGCCGCCAGCCCGTCGTCCATGCCGAAGCGGGCCACGATGATCTTGCCGGTATTGGTGTTGTGGATGCGCACCACGGCTTCGTCGCCGTACACGCGGATCAGGTCTTCGTCCACGGCGAACGGCCCCACGGCCGAAGACATGTTGCCGCAGTTGGGCCGGAAATCCACATGGGAGGTCTTGATCTGGACCTGCGCGAACGTATAGTCCACGTCCGCGTCGGGCCGCGAGGATGGCCCGATGACGCAGACCTTGGACAGTGACGAAAGCCCGCCGCCCATGCCGTCCAATTGGCGGCCATAGGGATCGGGCGACCCCATCGCCGCCAGGAACAACGGCGCCCACGCGGCTTGATCCGGGGGCAGGTCGCGCCTGTGCAGCATCAGGCCCTTGCTGGTGCCGCCCCGCATGAACACGGCGGGCAAGCGGATTTGCTTCACGAATAGCCTCCTGGTTCGAACGCCGGCGGGCCGATGTCAATCCACCACCGCACCGGCATCCAGCACGGCGCGGCGCCATTTGCCGATTTCCCGGTCGAGGAAGGCGGCGAACTCGGCCGGCGTGCCCAGCACGGGCTCGCTGCCGTCGGCCGCCAGCATGTGTTCGAATGCCGGCTCGCGGCCGATCCGCGCAACGTCGCGCTGGATGCGCTCGACCACGCCGGCCGGCGTCCCGCCAGGCGCCAGCAGGCCGTACCAGGCGTTGACGTCGTAGCCGGGTACACCCGCCTCGGCCATGGTGGGCAGGTCCGGCAGGACCGCCGACCGATGCGCGCCGGTCACCGCCAGCGCCCGCAGCTTGCCCGCCCTGACCTGGGGCACGGCCGACGCCAGCGCGCCGATGTACACCTGGCCGCGCCCGGCGACGACATCGTTGAGCGCGGCCAGCGCGCCCTTGTACGGAACGTGGACCATGTCCACGCCGGCCATGGACTTGAGCAGCTCGGGCGCCAGGTGATTGAGCGTGCCGTTGCCCGCCGAGGCGTACGTCAGCCCGCGCGGCTGCCGCCGCGCCAGGTCGATCAGTTCGCGAACCGACTTGGCCGGCACCTCCGGATTGACCACCAGGACGTCGGCCACGAGATTGATCAGGCTGACCGGCGCCAGGTCGCGCCGGGTATCGTAGGGCAGCGACCGATAGAGGCTGGGCGCGATCGCCAGGCTGACGTCGGTCATCAGCAGCGTATAGCCGTCCGGCGCGGCCCGGGCCACGGCCCTCGTGCCCAGCGTCGTGCCCGCGCCCGGCCGATTCTCGACCACGACGGGCACGCCCCATTCCTCGCCCAGCCGGCGGGCCAGATGGCGCGCCACCAGATCGATGCCGCCGCCCGGCGGATAGACCACGACGATGCGCACCGGCTGCGAGGGAAAGGCCTCGCCGGCCACGGCCACCGGGGCGATGCCCGACGCGGCCAGCAGCATGGCCGCCAACAGGCGCGGCATTCCACCTGGCCTATTCACGCCGCCCCCGCCGCCCGACGCTGTGCCACTTCCCGCTTGACCCAGCCCGTCACGCCGCCCAGGTCGATGATCTCCTGGATGAAGGCAGGCATCGGCTCGGCCTGGTAGCTCACGCCGTCCAGGCGCACGATGCCGTTGCGGGTATCGACCTCGATCGTTTGGCCATCCTGCGCGGCCGCCGCCACTTCTGGACTGATCAGGATGGGCAGCCCCAGGTCGATGGACATCCGATAAAAGGTCCGGGAAAAACTTGCCGCGACGATACAGCCGATGCCCAGCGCCTTGAGTCCGAAAGGCGCCTGCTCGCGCCCTGACCCGGCGCCGAAATTGCGGCCCGCGACGATCACGTCGCCGGGCCGCACCCGGCCCACGAAGCCCGGATCGACTTCCTCGAAGATGTGCTTGGCGATCTCCGCCGGATCCAGCAGCGACAGATAGCGTCCCGGCACCATCACATCGGTGTCGATGCTGTCTCCCAGTTTGTGCACCTTGCCCGAGAACATCATGGAGCTTCTCCTTCAAAGGCGGGCCGGGTCGATGATCTCGCCGGCCACGGCCGTCGCCGCCGCGACGTAGGAATTCCCCAGGTAGACCTGGGCGCCGGCATGGCCGCCGCGTCCCTTGAAATTCCGGTTGATGGTGGCGAAGGCCACTTCGCCATCGTCCAGCGCGCCGTTGTGGCCGCCGAAACAGGCGCCGCACGTTGGCGTGCTGACCGCGGCGCCGGCCTCGATGAACTGCTCGATCAGTCCCTCCGCCATGGCCTGCAGGTAGATCTTCTGCGTGGCCGGCACGATCATCGCGCGGGTCCCGCGCGCGACCTTGCGCCCCTTGAGAACGCTGGCGATCTGCCGCAGGTCGCTAAGCGTGCCGTTGGCGCAGTTGCCCATGTAGACCTGGTCGACGTGGATGCCCGACAAGTGGTCCACGGACACCACGTTCTCGGGCGAATAAGGCTTGGCGACCATGGGCCGCATGCGCGCCAGATCCAGCTCGTGCCGCGACGCGTACTGCGCGTCCGCGTCGGCGTTGACCAGGCTCCACGACCGCTTGCAGGTCTGCTCCGCCCAGGCCCGCGTGATGTCGTCCGCCTCGACGATGCCGGTCTTGGCGCCCGCCTCCACCACCATGTTGCAGATGCCCATGCGCTCGTCGATGTTGAACTGCGCGATGCCCGGGCCGCCGAACTCCATGGACCGGTACAGCGCACCATCGACGCCGATGTCCTGCAGGATCTGCAGGATGACGTCCTTGCCGGTGACGTAGGGCGCCTTGGTGCCGTGCAGGTGGAAGCGCATCGACTCCGGCACCCTGAACCAGGTCTCGTCCAGCATCATGATCGCGGCCATGCCGGCCCAGCTCATGCCGGTCCCGAAGGCGTTGAACGCGCCGGCCGTGCCGGTATGGGAATCGCCGCCCGCCACCAGGTTGCCGGGCCCGATGTATCCCTGCTCGGGAATGAGCGTGTGCTCGATGCCGCCCTTGCCCACGTCGAAGAACAGCTCGATGCCCTTGTCGCGCGCGAACCGGCGCATGTCTCCCAGCATCCGCGCGCCGGCCGCGCTGGGCGCGGGGGCGAAATGGTCGCACACCAGCCCGACCTTCTCCGGCGCCGCGACCTTGCCTCCGCCCATGTTGGCGAAATGGCGGAAGGCCACCGGCCCGTTGGCATCGTTCAGCAGGACGAAGTCCACCTTCGCCCGAACCACGTTGCCGGGTTCCACCTGCTGGTCGCCGCCGATGCGGTGGGCTTCCAGGATTTTTTCCGCGATGGTCTGTCCCACCCTGGTGCTCCTATTTGCGCACGAACTGCTGCTCGAGCTGGTTGATTTCCTTCAAACCCATCAGCGCGTTGAGTTCCTCGAACGACACCAGCAGATCGGGCCGCTCGGTCACCTCGTCATCCTCCAGTTGCGACGCCAGGGCGGCGAGCGAATTGGACAGGCCCATGATGGCCGACGCGCTCAGCATCCGACCGAACATGACCGCCGCCACGCCCATGTCCTGCAGCCGGCGGGCGGAGATCAGCGCGGTCGTCGAGCGCTTGCGGATGGCGAAGCCCATGTTCACGCACAGGGGCTTGGACACATTGCGCACGACGGTGCGGATATCGTCCTCGGTGGCCAGCGCATCGGCCAGCAGGAGATCGGCGCCGGCCTCCGCGTACAGGTTCAGGCGCCGGATCGCCTCGTCCAGGCCATGCGTGCCGAAGGCATCGGTGCGCGCCTTGATCACGAAGTCGGGATCGCGCCGGGCCTCGACCGCCGCGTGGACCTTCTCGACCATTTCCTCGGCCGACACCACGCTCTTGCCCTGCATGTGCCCGCAGCGCTTGGGCCAGGACTGATCCTCGATCATGATGCCGGCCACGCCGGCCTGCTCGAACTTCTGGATCATGTGATACACGTTCACGGCATTGCCATAGCCCGTGTCGCCGTCGGCCAGCAGCGCCAGGTTGCAGGCGCTGGCCAGCCGCCGGCACGCGGTCAGGTTTTCCTCCATGCCCATCAGCCCGACGTCGGGCTTGCCCAGGTTGGCCTCGCTCAGCGCCGCGCCCGACACGAATCCCGCCTGGTAGCCGAACTGCTCGACCAGCTTGACGGTGAAGCCGTCGTAGACGGCATGCATGACGAGGATCCGGGGGGCATTGATCAACGCCTTCAGGCGTGCGCCGGGACTCGGTGTATTCAGCATTGCAGCTCCCGTTGGGACGTGGCGAACTGCCCGGCGCTCTTGCCCGCCAACCGGCCGAAGACCGCGCCGCTGGTCAACCCGCTCGCGCCGGGATAGTTGAAGTAGAAGATGCCGCCGACCATTTCCCCCGCGGCGTACAGGCCCGGAATGGGGTCATGGCCCGTATCGACGACCTGCCCATCGGTGTTGATCTTCAGCCCGCCGAACGTGAAGGTCACCCCGCAGGTGATGGCGAACGCCTGGAAAGGCGGCTTGTCGAGCGGTAATGCCCAGTTGGACTTGGGCACGTCGAGGCCTATCGTTCCCTTGCCGTCCTTGATGTTGGGATTGAACGGCACGTCGCGATTGACCGCGGCATTGAACTCTTTGATCGTGCGCAGGCACTGCTCCGGATCCACGTCGTCGAGCTTCTGCACCAGTTCTTCGAGCGTGTCCGCCTTCACCCGGGTCACATGGCGAGTCCGGTACTCGTCCAGCAGCAGGTGCTGGACCTGATCATCGTAGATCTGCCAGGCGAACTGCCCCGGTTGTTCGAGCACCAGGTGCCCGTACTTGGCGTAGGTGAAGTTGCGGATGTCGGCGCCTTCGTCCAGGAAGCGCTTGCCCTCTCCGTTCACCATGATGCTGAAGGTGTAGCTATGGCGCTGGAAATGCGGCGTGACGTTCAGGTCGCCGAAATCCGTCGCGTAGCGTTCCCAGCCCACCGCATGGCAGCCCGACCAGTGGCCGTAGGGCTGCGCACCGATGCGCAGCGCCATGTCCAGGCCGTCGCCGGTGTTGTATTTGGTGCCGCGCACCTTGGCCAGGTCCCAGCCCTTGCCCAGGTAGCGGGTGCGCCATTCCGTGTTGGCTTCGAACCCGCCGCAGGCCAGCACCGTGGCGCGGGCGCGGATCTTCAATTCCTTGCCGCCGATGCGCGCGACCACCCCCGAGACGCCGTCCACGTCATGGAGCAGGTCTTTCACCCATGCTTCGTAGACGATGCGTACACCCTTTTTTTCGACGGCGGCGTACAGCGCTTCGACCAGGCCCGGACCGCCGCCGTAGGTGGCCAGCGGAGCGCCGCCCCAGAACGTGAAGCGCCCGTCCTCCTTGTAGGCCTGGCGCCCGTAGTTCGGCATAAACTTCACGCCGTTGCCCTTCATCCAGTGCATGGTCGCATTGCTGTTGCGCACGAGGATCTCGCACAGGTCCGGATCCGTGCGGTGCTGCGTGATGCGGGCCATGTCGTCGAAGAAATCGCTTTCGGTGTACTGGCCGAAATCGGTCGTCGCGATTTCCTCTTCGGTCAGGTCCGCGGACAACGCCACGATGTCCTCCTGTCCGGCATACGCGAACCGGACCTTGCCGTCGGTGTAGGCGCTGTTGCCGCCCCGTTCCTCGACGGGAGCCCGCTCGAGCAGCACCACGCTCGCTCCCTGTTCAGCCGCCGACAACGCCGCGCACAACGCGGCGTTGCCCCCGCCGACGACCAACACATCGTGGATCGTTGATTCAAGACTCATGAATGGATTCCCCAGTCTGATGGAAGCACTGTCCCGCCGGACGCGGCATCTCGCGTCCGCGCGGCCCCACGCCTATTCGGCGGTGATCTTGGCCTTGGCGATGATGTCGGCCCATTTGTGCAGTTCGGTCGTCATGTAGGACTTGAACTCGGCGGCTCCGCCGGCGGCCGGCTGCACGCCCTGGGCCAGCAGCTTGTCCTGGAAGTCCTTGCGCTGCAGGCTCTTGCGGATGGCCTGGGCGAGTTTTTCCACCACCGGCGCCGGGGTGGCCGCCGGCACCAGGATCCCGTACCACGAGGTCGCCTCGTAGCCCGGCACCCCGGCTTCCGCCAGCGTCGGCACGTCGGGCAGGGCCGGGCTGCGCTCGCTCGACGAGATCGCCAGCGGCACCAGGGAGCCCTGGCGGATGTGGCTGAGCACGGCGGTGATGGAACTGAAGGCGACCGGCACCTCGCCCGCCATGACGGCGTTGGTGGACGGCGCGCCGCCCTTGTATGGCACATGCACCATCTCGACGCCGGCCATCGACTCGAACAGCTCCATCGACATGTGCGTGATATTGCCCACGCCGCCCGACGCGTAGTCGACCTTGCCCGGCCGGTGCGTCAGGTAGTCGATCAGTTGCGGCACGGACCGCACCGGGAACTTGGGATTGACCACCAGCACGGATGGCCCGTAGCCGACCAGGGACACCGGGGCGAAGTCGCGGCCGGCGTTGAACGGCAGGCGCGGGAACATCGACGGCATGGCGATCGTGGCATTCGCCAGATAGAGCGTGTAGCCATCGGGCGCGGAGCGTGCGACGGAGTCCGCGCCGATATTGCCGGACGCCCCCGGGCGATTCTCCACCACCACGGTCTGGCCGAATGCCTCGGTCAGGTTCTGCGCGATCACGCGCGCCACGACGTCGGTCGCGCCACCGGGCGCGAATCCCGATATCAGACGGATGGTCCGCGCGGGATAGTCCGATTCCTGCTGTGCTCCGGCCAGCGCCGGTCCTGAGATGGCAAGACAAGCCCAGACGGCGACACACCCACGCCGGGACCTGCGATCAAGGCAATACATGACCCATTCCTCCTTGGCGATCCCGTCTTGTTCGCGGGAGTTGTCGTGCCGGCATGCGCCGGTTTGCTCGCGACGGCGGCAAGGCCGCGCGATGGAGGTCACTGTATCAAGGGGGGTAATAGGCTGCCAGAATATTGTGTTATCTTGCTATGCAAAAATAGAATGCTGGAGACGCCATGAAACTTCAACAGTTGCGGTACGTGCTCGAGGTATTCCGGCACGGCAATCACATCTCCAATGCCGCCGAGGCCCTGCATACCTCGCAGCCCGGTATCAGCAAACATCTCCAGCAACTGGAAGAAGAACTCGGCTTCGAAATCTTCGCCCGCAAGCGCAACCGCATCGTCGGCTTGACCGAACCTGGCGAAGAAGTCGTGACCATCGCCCAGCGCGTACTCAACGACATCGACAGCCTGAAGCGCCTGGGCGAAGAGCTTTCCTCCCGCGAAGGCGGCAGCCTGACCATCGCCACCACGCACACCCAGGCCCGCTATGTCCTGCCTCAGGTCATCGAGCGCTTCATCCGCCAGCACCCCAAGGTGCAGTTGCACCTGCGCCAGGGCAACCCGACGCAGATCTGCGAAATGGTGGAGGCGGGCGTGGCCGACCTGGCCGTGGGCACGGAAACCACGCGGGCCTTCCCGACGCTGGTCCGCATGGACTGCTTCGAGCTGGAGCGCTCCATCATCACCAAGGTGGGGCACCCGTTGCTCAAGATCCGCAAGCCCACCCTGCGGGACGTGTCGGCCTATCCGATCATCACGCACGACCCCGCGTTCAGCGGCAGGTGGAAAGTGATCGACGCCTTCAAGCGCGCCGGCATCAGTCCCAACATCATCTTCGGCGCGGTCGATGCCGACGTCAGCAAGACCTACGTCGAACTTGGACTGGGCATCGCGGTCATGACCTCGGTCTCGATCGACAAGCAGAAGGACAAGGGGCTGCGCGCCATCGACGCCAGCCATCTGTTCGAGGCCAGCATGACGTCGATTTCCGTACGCATCAACGCCTACCTGCGCAACCACACCTTCGACTTCATCAGGATGTTCGCTCCGCACCTGACCCGCGACGCGGTCCGGGACGCGCTACAGGACGCCCGCTAGGCCGTGATACGCTAATCGATCCATGCCATCGCCTCGGATCCCGACGACCATGCGCATCCGCATCCTCTCCGATCTCCACCACGAACACTTCAACGGCCATCGCCCGCTGCCCGAGGTCGACGCCGACCTGGTCGTGCTGGCCGGCGACATCCATACGCACGACCTCGGCATCGCCTGGGCCGGTCGGGCCTTCGGCAAGACGCCGGTCATCTACGTGCCGGGCAACCACGAGTTCTATTCCGCCCACATGGGCAGGCTGGACCGCAAGATGCGCGAGACCGCCCGCCGGCACGGCGTGCACCTGCTGCAGAACGAGGCGGTGGAGCTGGACGGCGTGCGCTTCCTGGGCGCCACGCTATGGGCGGATTTCGCGCTGTATGGATCGCCCGGCGATGAACTGGCGCAGGCCATGGCCGTGCGCGTGATGCCCGATTTCAGCTGTATCGACACCGACCAGGGCACGTTCACGCCGACGGCCTGCATCGCCCTGCACCAGGCCGCGCGCGCCTGGCTGGGCGAACAGCTCGACACCCCCTACGCCGGCCGTACGGTGGTCGTCACCCACCATGCGCCCAGCGAACGTTCGGTGCCGCAGCAGTACAAGGGCAACCAGTTGTCGCCGGCCTTCTCGTCCAACCTGGACGACCTGGCGGCCAAGGCCGATCTCTGGATACACGGCCATACCCACACCTGTTTCGACTATCGCATCGGCAAGGCGCGCGTGGTCGCGAACCCGGGCGGCTACCCGGGCGAGAACGGGGAATTCGATCCGACGCTGGTGGTGGAGATCTGAGCGCGTCAGCGGAAATCGGCGCCGATCAGGTCGTAGCGATCGGTGCACAGGGCATCCACGCCCCATGAGAACAGCTCGCGCGCCCGCGCGGGATCGTTGACCGTGTAGCACATGAGGCCGTAACCGGCGGCCTTGATGCGGCGGGCCAGTTGCGCATCGAGCAGATCGTGCTGGCAATGCAGGGAGACGCAATCCAGGACTTCCAGGCGCGCCTGCCAGTCCGGCGGCACGTCCTCCACCAGCAGGCCGCGCGGAATGCCGGGGGCGGCCTCGCGGGCGGCGTTCAGGGCCTTGGCGGAAAACGACGAGAACAGCGGCAGCCCAGCCGGATCCACAACGCCGGCATACAGGTCCTGCACCATCTGTCCCACCACCTGCCCGGTATCCACGTCGTGGCCGGGCATGGGTTTGATCTCGATGTTCATCCAGATGCCGTGGCGGCGCAGCCATTGCACGATGTCTTCCAGGCGCGGCACGGGCTCGCCCTGGAAGCGCGGGTCGAACCAGCCGCCGGCATCCATGCGCGCCAGGTCGGCGGACTCGAATGCGCTCACGTCGCCCACGCCGGGCACGGTGCGCCCGAGCTGGGTATCGTGCATGAGGATGGGGATGCCGTCGGCGGCAAGCATGACGTCGAACTCGACGCCGCCGATACGGCGGGCATGGGCTTCCTGCATGCCCGCCAGGGTGTTCTCGGGGGCCAGCCGGCCCCCGCCCCGATGGGCCACCACGCGGGGATAGGGCCAGGTCCTGGTGGAAGCAGCGCCCTCCCCCGTGGTCATTTCTTCGCGCTCATCACCGACGACGACCGCGCCACGGCGTCGTCCAGCCCCTGCTTGGGCGGCTTGACGCCGTTCCAGACGGCGTTCAGTTCGCTGTTGATGATGTCGGTCACGCGATCGTAGTTGTTCAGGCGGAAGCCCCGCGTGAACTTGGCCGGCGGATTGGCCATGGCCCGCACCACGCTCTCGGCGCCCGGGATGTTCTTGTAGAAGGACACCTCGGAAGCGCGATAGGCCGCTTCGGTCAGCGGCAGGAAGCCGGTCTTCTGGTGCCATTCGGTCGCCACCACGGGCGTGGCCAGGTAGGCGATGAAGGTCGCCAGCGCCTTCTGTTCGGCGGTGGAATGGCCGCCCAGCGCCCAGAACGCGGAACCGCCCACGAACGGCGTGCTGGGACGCGAGGCCTCTTCCTCGTAGTAGGGAAGCGGCGCCACGCCATACGAGAACGAAGCCTTGTTCTGTACCTGCGCCAGCGCGCTGCTGCCGCTGGTCAGCACGGCGCATTCGCCGGATGCGAACGCGGCGTCGGCCTGGTCCTGGTCGGTGCGCACCGGGAACAGGTGGCTGCGGACCCAGCTCATCATCAGCGCCAGGTGGCGGACGTGCAGCAGGTCGTTGGCCAGCAACTGGGCGCCATTGGGGCCGTCCAGACCGTTGTTGCGGGTGGCATAGGCCGTGTTGTGCATGGCCGAGAGATTTTCCACGTGCACCCAAGTCTGCCAGCTGGTGGCGTAGGGACAGTTCACGCCGTTCTGCAGCAACGCGATCAGGTGCGCCTGCATGTCGCGCCAGGTGCGCGGCGGGGCATCGGGATCCAGGCCGGCGCGCCGGTACAAGTCGCGGTTGTAGAGATAGATGGGGATGTCGGCCATCCAGGGCAGCGCCAGCAGGCGGCCCTTGGCGTCGCTCATGCCGGCGGTGGTCTGCGGCAGGAACCAGCGCAGGTCCTTGATCGGATACTTGGCCAGCAGTTCATACATGGGCAGGATGGCCCCCTGCCGCGCGATGAACTCGGGCGAGCGGTTGTCGGGCAGTTCGACCAGGTGCGGGGCGCGGCGCGCGCGCACGGCGGCGGTGCCGTCCTCGATCAATGCCTCGACCGAGGGCTTGGACGTGACCTTGACCGTGAAGCCGTGCTGCTGTTCGTTGAAGCGCTGCACCAGCGAATCGAATTCCTGGGTCTGCTGCGGGTTCAGGGTATGCCATACCTGCAACTCGATCGGACCGGACGGCGCGGCCATCGCGGCGGCGGCGCCGGCGGCACCCGCCGCGCCGGCGGCCTTGGCCGCGCCCGCCGCGGGCTTCTTGGCCGGCGCGGCCTTGGCGGCCGGCTTGGCACTGCCCTTCTTGGCGCCCTGCGCCGCCGCCGTGCCCAGGCCGCCCACGGCCAGGAAACTGGCCGCGAGCACCGACACACCCCATTTCAACCAGCGCTTACTCGGCTGCATCGATCCGTTCTCCGAAAACATGGTCAAGCTCAAGAGACACACTCACAAAAAGGGAAAATCCACCTGCGGCCGACGGCCGCTGATCAGATCGGCCAAGGCCTTCCCTGACCCGCAGCCCATGGTCCAGCCCAAGGTGCCGTGCCCGGTGTTCAGGTACAGATTGGGCAGGCGCGTGCGTCCGATCAGGGGCACGTTCGAGGGAGTGGCCGGACGCAGGCCCGACCAGTACGACACCTGGTCGAAGTCCAGCGCGCCCGGAAAGAGCTCCCGCGTCAGGGTGGTGAGCGCCTCGCAGCGCACCGTGTTCAGAGCGCGGGAATAGCCGCTGAGTTCCGCGGTTCCCGCGACTCTCAGCCTGTCGCCCAGCCGCGAAAATACCACTTTATGGGCGCTGTCCGTCAGGCTGACCGTGGGGGCCCGGGTGGAATCCGTAACGGGGTATGTCGCCGAATAACCTTTGGCCGGATAGACCATGCAGGGCACGCCCAGCGGGCGCACCAGATCCGGCGTGAAGCTGCCCAGCGCGGCCACGAAGACGTCGCCCTGGACCTTGGCGTAGCGTCCGTGGGCGTCGATGGTCTCGACCGCCTTGACCCACCCGCCCTCGTCCAGCAGGCGCGTGGCCTGGGTCGAGAAACGGAACTCCACGCCCGCCGCGGCGGCCTTCGCGGCCAGCGCGGTGGTGAATTGATAGACGTCGCCGCTTTCGTCGGCCGCGGTGTAATCGGCTCCGACGATGCGATGGCTTTGCGGCGCCAGCGCCGGCTCCAGCGCGACCAGCTCCTCGGTGCTGAGGATGCGGCGGTCGACGCCGTATTCGCGCATCAGGTCGGCCGCCTTCTGCGAAGCGTCGAACTCGGCCGGATCCCGATAGAAATTGATGATCCCTTTCTCGAGATGATCGTAAGGGATGCCCAGTTCGGCGCGCATGGCCTGCAGGGTCTGGCGGCTATAGGCCGCCATGTTGACCAGGGCCCGTACGTTGCGCGGCAACCGGCCGGGCAGGCATTCGCGCAGGAAGGCCATGCACCACAGCCACTGGTGCCAGTCGGCGTGCAGCCGGAACAGCAGCGGCGCGTCGCCCTGGAGCAGCCAGCGCGCCAGCTTGAGCGGAGCCTGCGGATTGGCCCAGGGCTCGGCGTACGAAACCGAGATCTGGCAGCCATTGGCGAAACTGGTTTCCTGCGCCGGACCAGGCTGGCGGTCGATCACCGTGACGTCGTGGCCGGACTGGCGCAGCCACCATGCGCTGGACGTGCCGATGATACCGCTACCTAATACGACAACTCTCATTCTTGCTCCTCGGGCCTGGCGGACCGTGCCCGCCGCGGCGCCGCCCCGGCAGGCGGCGGAAAGCGTAAGTGTATCGCTCCAGAGGCTGCGGCATGCAAGCGCGCCTCCGGCCCGAGGAGTTCGGCCGGGTCCGGCCTTCAGGCCTTCAGCGGCACGGCGGGATCCGCCGCCGCGCTCTTGGCGGGCGACAGCCCGGCCTGCATGAGTTTGCGGGCCGTCATCTGGTCCACCGGCGAATTGACCGACTCGATGGCGCGCAGCGCGTCGCCCTCGAAATGCAGCACCGAAAATCCGTTGCCACGCGCCGCCGGCCGCACGACGCTCTCGTAGCCCGGGCGCCACAGGCCGGTGATCTGCAGACGCGCCTCGCCCTGGTCCGACCAGAACCAGGGCACGGCCGTATAGGGCTGGGGATCGCCGCACAGCCGCGCGGCCAGGGTGCGTGCCTGGTCGTTGGCGTTCTGCACCGATTCCAGCCGCAGCGGCTGCGGCCACGCCGGATGCGGAAAGGACGTGCAATCGCCGATGGCGGAAATGGCCGGGTCCACGGTGGCCAGGGTGGCATCGACCACGATGCCGTTGTCGCAGGCCAGGCCGGCTTCGCGTGCCAGTTCCACGTTGGGCGTGGCCCCTATGCCGGCGATGACGATGTCCGCGGGGACCACCGCGCCGCCCGAGACCACGCCCACCGCCTTGCCCTGCGCCATCTCCAGGCCGTCGACCGAGCTGCCCAGGCGTATGTCAACGCCCGCGCCGCGATGCGTCTCCAGCAGGAAGGACGAGATTTCCGGCGACACCGACCGCGTCAGCAGGCGCGGCATGGATTCGAACACGGTCACTTCCTTGCCCAGGTGGCGGGCGGTGGCCGCGATCTCCAGTCCGATGAAACCGCCGCCTAGCACCACCACCCGCTGGGCATCGGGCAACGCGTCGCGCAGCGCCCGGGCCTGGGCATAGGTGCGCAGATAGTGCACGCCGGGCGTCCCCACGGGCGCCTGCGGCAATTCGCGCACGCACGCGCCCGTGGCCAGCACCAGGTGATCGTAGGCCAGGTCTTCCTGCCCCGCGGGCGACGACAGCCGCAGGCGCTTGCCGGCCCGGTCGATGGACACCGCGCGGGTGCCCAGCTTCAGCGTGATGCCGGCCTGCTCGTAGAAAGACGCGCCGCGCAGCTCGGGCAGCGGCGCCTCCGGATCCTTGATCAGGGTCTTGGAAAGCGGCGGCCGGTGATACGGAATCTCGGGCTCGTCGCTGACGAGGACGATGCTGCCGGGAAACTGCTTTTCCGCCAGCGAGGCGGCCAGTTGCGCGGCGGCGTGTCCGCCGCCCACGATAACGAGTCGGGTCATGGGGTGGTTACCTTGCGTCGGCGCGGGCCCCGGGGCGGGACCAGCCCCCGGGCTCGCTGGTTTTCCATGAAGGCGTCGGAAGTGGCATCGACCATGGGGAGATTCTCGTGCAGGCGCCGCAGCAGGTCGATCAGCACATCGACCTCGCCGGGCGCGAGCACCGACAGGAACGCCTGTTCGCGGTTGAGCGCGAACTTCATGATGCTGTCGTGCATCTGGCGTCCCTGCGGCGTGAACGTGGCGTGGCGCAGCCGGCCGTCGTGGTCGTCGGAACTGAACGAGACCAGGCCCTGCGCATGCATGCTCTTGAAAGTGCGGCTGACCGAGGCCTTGTCCATGCCGATGAGCTGGCACACGCGCTGCGCGGTGACCTGGCCTTCGATCGCCAGCATGACCATGATCCGCCAGGTCTCGATGCCGATGCCGTAGGTCTCGAGGTAATGCTTGGACGCGCCGCGCGCCAGCTTGTTGGCGATGAAGGTGAAGTACGCGGGGGCGTAGCGATCGAGATCGATGGCGGGGCCCTGCAGCGCGTCGGTGCGCGTCGGACGCTCTCGTTGTCGTGCGGTCATGCCTCGGGCACGGATGGCGTGCGTGGATAAGGGGTTATTGGCTCTCCGGCAGCGTGAACGACAGCCCGGCCAAATCTTCGGTCATTCTAACTTGGCAGCTCAGGCGGCTGTTGAAACGGCGCTCGCCCGCCGTGCACTCCAGCATGTCGTGCTCGGCGGGCTGCACGGGCGGCAACCTCGTCAAGGCCGCCTCCTCGACATAGACGTGGCAGGTCGCGCACATGCACGAACCGCCGCATTCGGCGACGATACCGGCCACGCCGGCCGACACCGCCGCCTGCATGATGCTGGTACCGACGGGCACGTCCAGGGTGACGCACTGCCCGCCGGGCTGGATCAGGTGAACTTCGGGCATACGTCCTTCCTCATGCGGCGTGGAGTCTCAAGGGCAGGCTCGCCAGCGCCCTCAGCGTGTTGTTCAGGCGCCGCGTGGACGGCCCCAGCGGTTCGATGCGGCGCACCCGGCGGGCCAGCGTCGACAGGATCAGCTCGCCTTCCAGCCTTGCCACGACCTGCCCCACGCAACCGTGCAGGCCCGAGCCGAAGGTCATGTGGCCGGTGGCCCGGCGCTCGATGTCGAACACGTCGGGGTTCTGCCACTGGCGCGGATCGCGGTTGGCCGAGGCCAGGAAGGTCAGCATCTTGGTGTCGGAGCGGATGGGCGCGCCCGCCAGCTCGCAGTCGCGGCTGGCGGTGCGGAAAAAAGTCTGCACCGCCGCCTCGAAGCGCAGCGACTCCTCGAAAGCCTGGCGCGCCAGCGCGGGATTGGCGTGCAGCTTGTCCCATTGGTCCGGGTGGTTCGCCAGGCACCACAGCGCGTTGCCGATGCCGTTGACCGTGGTGTCGACACCCGCCGACAGGAAGGAGCGCACCAGCATCGGCGCCTCGGTCTCGGTCAGCTCGCCGGTCTCGACCGCTTGGTAGATCTGGTCGCCGAAGCCGCCCGGCCGCAGGTTCTGGCGCTGGCAGTTGGTCATGATCCAGTCCGTCAGCGGTTCGACCCGCTTGGCGGCGTTGATCAGCAACTGGTTGCGGGGGCCGAAGGCGTTGAACACCATGTCGCCATAGGCCAGCAGGTTCTCCCGCCCTTCTTCGGTCAGGCCGACCGCGTCGGGGAAGACCTTGAGGGGATAGGCCTCGCCCAGTTCCTTCACGCCGTCGATGGTGCCCTTCTCCAGCAGCCGGTCGATCAGCGCCTCGGCCACCTCCTGGAACTGCGAGCGGATCTGCTGCACCGTCCTGGGCGACAGGATGCGGCTCAGCACCGTGCGCGAGCGGGTATGCTGCGGCGGATCGGCCTCGAGGATCAGGCTGGGCGGGCGGAACGGTTTTTCCGTGCGGAAATTGGCCAGCCCGACGCCCGCCGACGAAATGAAGGTCTGCCAGTCGTTCAGCACGCCATGGACCTCGGCATGCCGGGCCACGGCCAGGATGCCGTACTTGGGAATGTGCACCACCGGACCGGCATCGCGCATCCGGCGATGGTAGTCATAGGGATCGGTCAGGAACTCGTCGCTGAACGGGTCGAAATCGACCACGGGAATATCGGCGGCTATATCGGTCATGTTCGCCTCACGGGTGGGGTTCGGGGCATGGCCGTCACGCGACGGCCATGCCCAGGTAACGATCGAGAATGTCGTCGCGGGCGCGCAGTTGCGCGCAGTCTCCCTGGTGGACCACGCTGCCGCGCTCCAGGATGACGCCCTGGCGGGCGAAGGCCAGGACCTCCTGCACCTGCTGCTCGACGATCAGCATGGTGGGTCCGCCCTGGGCCGCCAGCCGGCGGAAGGCTTCCAGCAGTTCCTGGCAGATCACCGGTGCCAGCCCCTCCAGCGGTTCGTCCAGCAGGAGCAGGCGCGGGCGCCCCAGCAGCGCGCGGGCCACCGACAGCATCTGCTGCTCGCCGCCCGACAACTGGTTGCCCCGGTTGCGGCGGCGCTCGCGCAGGCGCGGGAAAAGCGCGTAGGCCTGGTCCAGGTCGCCGGCGGGAAAACGCTTCAGACCCGCCACCAGGTTCTCCTCCACCGACAGGGAGGCAAAGATGTCGCGGGTCTGCGGGACGTAGCCCAGGCCCAGGCCGGCGCGTTCGTCCGGCCGGCAGTGCGTGATGTCGCGCCCCTCGAACAGGATGCGTCCCGCCTTGACCTGGGCCAGGCCCATGATGGCCTTCAAGGTGGTGGACTTGCCCACGCCGTTGCGGCCCAGCAGCGCGGTCAGGCTGCCCGCCTCCACGGCCATGCCCAGGCCGTTCAGCACCGTGACCGGGCCATAGCCCGCCACCACGCCCTGCAATTCCAGCAGGGGAGCGCCGCCCGGGTTCATGCCTTCGCTCCCAGGTAGGCCGTCCGCACCTCGGGATGGCGGCGGATCTCGTCCGGCGTGCCTTCGGCCATGATGCGCCCCTCGGCCAGCACGATGATGCGTTGCGCGAAGCTGAAGACCAGGTCCATGTCGTGTTCGATCATCAGGATGGAAAGGCTGCCGGGCAGGTCTTCCAGCGCGCGCAGCACGGTACGCCCTTCTCCGCGCGGCACGCCGGCCATGGGTTCGTCCAGCATCAGCACCTCGGGCCTCAGCGCCAGGGCCAGGGCGATCTCCACCAGGCGCTGCTCGCCGTAGGCCAGGCCGCTGGGCGTCCGGCCCGCCGCCGGCTCCAGGGACAACCGCTCCAGGATGGACCAGGCCTCGTCGCGGACTTCGCGGCAGGCGCTGAACGGCCGCCACCACCGGTGCGCCATGCCCAGGCGCGCATGGATGGCCATCTCGATCTGGTTCAGCACCGGCATGTGCGCGGGCAGCGTGGTGATCTGGAAGGTGCGGGCCAGGCCACAGCCCACCCGACGGGCCTGCGGCAGGTGCGTCAGGCGCCGGCCTTCCAGCAGGACCTCGCCGCCGCTGGGCTTGAGCGTGCCCGAGATCAGGTTGACCAGCGTGGTCTTGCCCGCACCGTTGGGGCCGATCAGGGCCACGCGTTCGCCGCGCCCCAGGTCGAACGACACCGAGCGCGTCACATGCAGGCCGCCGAAGGACTTGTCGAGCTTGCTTACGCTGAGCGTCATGCGACCTCCCGCTTGCTGGCCCGCGCGCCGTTCGCCCATGGCCTGGGCACGGCACGGAGCCAGGACGCGAGGGACTCGCGCGGCACGAGTACGATCACCATCAGCAGGCCGCCGATGACGAACAGCCAGTGGTAGGGATTGATCGACGAAGCGGTGTGATGCAGGACCATGAAGATCGCCGCGCCGATGAGCGCGCCGTACAGCCGCCCCGCCCCGCCCAGTATCAGCATGACGAGCGCCTCGGCCGACAGCGAGAAGCCGAAGCTGTCCAGCCCCACGATGCCGCTGATCTGCGCCGACACCGCGCCCGCCATGCCCGCGAACAGGCCCGCGACCACATAGATCTTCCACAACTGGAGCCCCACCGGCGTGCCCAGCGCGGGCATGCGCGGCCGGCATTGATGGATGCCCCGCACCGACAGGCCAAAGGGGGAATCGACGATGTGCCTGACGACGTAGTAGCTGCCGACCAGCACCGCCAGCGCGTACAGATAGGCGACCCTGCCTTCCAGGTCGAAAGGCGCGATGCCCAGGACCGGATCGATGGCGAAGCCCGAGAGCCCGTCATCGCCGCCGGTCCAGCCGCGCAGCTTATTGGCCAGGCTGTGCAGGATCTGCGCCACGGCCACCGTCAGCATCAGGAAGGTGAAGCCCTGGTAGCGCAGGACCAGCAGGCCCGAGACGGCGGCCGTTGCCGCCCCGGCCGCCGCGCCCGCCGCCAGCCCCAGCAACGGATCGGCGGTCCAGCGCAACGCGACGATGCCGGCCGCGTAGGCGCCCATGCCGAAGAAGGCCACGTGGCCCAGGGTGGCCAGCCCCGCGATGCCCACCACCAGGTCCAGCGACAGGACGAACAAGGCCATCACGGCGATGCGTGCCAGCAGCGGCCATTGGTCGGGCAGCAGCAGACCGCACAGTCCGACGCCGGCGATGACGACGCAATGCCGCAGCGGCGACGACGGCGCCATGGCGCGCTCAGTGACCGCGCGATTCATGCGGCTCTCCTGAGCAGCCCCTGGGGCCGCGCCGACAGCACGAGGATCATGGCGACGAAGAAGAACAGGCTGCCGTATTCCGAGGCCAGGTACTTGCTGGCGGTCTCGATCACGCCCAGCAGCAGCGCCGCGGCCAGCGTGCCGGCAATGCTGCCCATGCCGCCCACGGCCACGACCACCAGTACCAGGACGAGGTACTTGAGGGCGTAATAGGGTTCGAGCGGCATCAGCTCCGCGCCCAGCACGCCGCCCAGCGCCGCCAGCCCGCAGCCGGCGGCGAAGGTCAATCCGCTGACCAGGCGTATGTTGATGCCCAGCGCGGCCGCCGCATCCTTGTTGTCGACCGCCGCCCGCAGCCACACGCCGAAGCGCGAACGCGCGACCACCAGACCGCACAGCAGCGCCACCGCGGCCCCCATGGCGATGACCAGCATGCGCTGCATGGGCAGCGTGCGCATGCCCAGGTCGACCGAGCCGGCCAGCCAGGGCGGCAGCGGGATCAGTTGCACCTGCGGCCCGAAGGCGAGATTGGTGGCGGCCACGAACACGAAGGCCAGGCCGATGGTGAACAGCACCTGATCGAGTTCCGAGCGGCGATACAGGCGCCGCAGGACGACGGCTTCCAGCAACGCTCCCAGCGCCGCCGTCAACAGGACGGCGGCGGCGACGCCCGCGGCATAGCCCCAGGACTGGGTGCGCACCAGCCAGGCGGCCAGGTAGCCTCCGGTCATCGCGAAGGCGCCATGGGCAAGGTTGATGAAGCGCATCAGTCCCAAGGTGATGGACAATCCCACGGAGATGATGAACAGCACCATGCCGTAGGAAATCCCGTCGATCAGGATGTTGGCGAGGATCTGCATGGCGGTGGCGCCTATTTCCTGAGCCCGAAGTCCGGCTGCGGCCCGAAGTTCTCGACTTCCTTGTTGATCAGTTGGCCGCCACTGCGTTCGACCTTGCGCAAGTAGACGTTCTGGGTCACGTGGCGCGTGGCCGGGTCGATGGACACGGGCCCGCGCGGACTTTCCCAGGACAGCTTGCGGGCCGCCTCGATCGCCGCCGCGCCGTCGCGCTTGCCGCCGGTGGCCTCGACCATCTTCTGGATGACGGCCATGCCGTCCCAGGCGCCCACCGATGCATAGTTCGCGACAGCATCCTTGCTCTGCCCGCGCAGCGCCTCGACGAACTTGCGGTTGGCCTCGGACTCGTGCGCGGCCGAGTAGTGGAATGCGGTGGTCAGGCCCAGCGCCGCGTCGCCGAACTTCTGCAGGTCGAATTCATCGGTCTCGGCCGAGCCCAGGAAATCGATGCCGGCCGCGCGCAGCCCGTTCTCGTTGTAGGCCTTCACGAATCCCAGGTTGGGCGGCCCGCCGGGCAGGAAGACATAGACGCCCTCTGCGCCGCTGGCCTTGATCCGCTGCACGAAAGGCGCGAAATCGGTGGTGCTGATGGGCATGCGGATGGACTCGACCACCGTGCCGCCAAGCTTGGCGAACTCGGTCTTGAAGGCCGTTTCGGCATCGACGCCGGGCGCGTAGTCCGTCACCGCCGTGACCATCTTGCGCTTGCCCTGCTTGTGGGCCCAGCGCGCGGCGGGAACGGTCACCTGCCAGAGGGTGTACGAGGTACGGATGAAATAAGGCGACTTCTCGGTGATGTCGGATGTCGCGGCGTTGAAGATGACCGTGGGCGTCTTCGATTGCGTGATGAGCGGCGCCACCGCCATCGCATTGGGCGTGAAGACGAAGCCGCCCAGATAGTCGACCTTGTCCTTGACGATCAGCTCCTGCGCCAGCGCCCGCGTCCCGCTGGGATTGGGGCCGCCGTTGTCGCGATAGAGCACCTGTACCTCGTGGCCGCCGAACTTGCCGCCCTGGCTGGCCAGGTAGGCCTCCACGCTGTCCTTGTAAAGCTTGCCGTAATGGGCGAACGGACCGGAGAACGGTCCGATGACGCCCACCTTGATCGTCGCCGCCTGCGCCTGGGCGGCACAGAACACGACCGCGGCCGCAATGGCCCCGCCTATCAGCTTCCTCATGTCTCCTGCTCCTCGTCTCGTGGCGAATCTTCTTGTGCAGTGAGGGCGATTTTGTGGGAATAAAGTTGGTTAATCAACTAGTTGATTACCCTAACCTTCTACCATGAAAAAGCCCCTCGCTCCGGAACGGAACGAGGGGCTGCGGGTGACAGCCGCGGCCCGGTTTCCCGGGCGCCGGGACTACTTGCGCACGGCGGTGATGATGCCGTCGAGCTGTTCGAGCATCTGGTCGATCTCGTCGGTGCTCACATTCAGCGCGGGCATGAAGCGCAGCAGATTGCCGCGCGGCGCGTTCAGCAGCAGGCCGCTGGGTTCGAGCGTGCGGGCGCGCTCGACGATGGCGGGGCCGTCTTCGCGGTCCATGATCAACGCGCGCAGGAGGCCGTTGCCGCGCTCGCCGGGCATGCCCCACTTGGTGGCCAGCTTCACCAGCCCCCGCGACAGGTACTGCCCGCGCTCGCGCACACCTTCCATGAAGCCCGGAGCGGCCAGCGTGTCGAACACCGCCACGCCGATGGCCGTCATGAGCGGGTTGCCGTTGTAGGTACCGCCCTGGTCGCCGTGCTTGAACACGCAGACCTCTTCACGCGCCAGCATCGCCGCCAGCGGCGCGCCGCCGCCTATGCCCTTGCCCAGCGTCATGATGTCGGGCCGCACGCCCGCCTGCTCGTAGGCGAACATCGTGCCGGTACGGCCCATGCCGGTCTGCACTTCGTCCACGATCAGCAGCAGCTTGCGGGCGTCGGCCAGCTTGCGCAGGTTCTGCATGAACTCGGTGGTAGCGGGAATGACGCCGCCCTCGCCCTGCACCGGCTCCAGCATGATGGCCACGGTCTGGTCGTCGACCAGCGCTTCGACCGAGGCCAGGTCGTTCAGCTCCGCCTTGGGGAAGCCGTCGACCTGGGGCGCGAAGATCGTGCTCCAGCCCGGCTTGCCCGAGGCCGACATGGTCGCCAGCGTGCGGCCATGGAAGCTGTGGTTGAAGGTGATGATCTTGAAGGCGCCCTGCTTGTGGACCTGGCCCCACTTGCGCGCGAGCTTGATCGCGCCTTCGTTGGCTTCGGCGCCGCTGTTGGCGAAGAACACGCGGTCGAAGCACGAGGCCTCGGTCAGGCGCGTGGCCAGCTCGATCGACGGCAGGTTGTAGAAGGCCGGCGACGGATTCAGCAGCAGGCCTGCCTGCGCCTGCACCGCCTTGACGATTTCCGGCGGGCAGTGCCCCAGGCAGTTGACCGCCCAGCCCTGGATGAAATCGAGGTATCGCTTGCCTGCATGGTCCTCCAGCCACGACCCCTGCCCTCGGACGAACACGAGGTCCGGGCGCTGCGTGATCTCCATGAGGGCGTTGACGTTGAACTGGCCGAATTCCATGACTCAAACTCCTTGCGTGCCCGGGGGGGCGAAAAATGGAAAACCCGCCGACGCGGCGGGTCGATAAACATTACACCGTGTTGCGGGCGATGTCTGCCTCGGACGTGAAAGAGTCCGCATAAAACTCGTCATCGGGCAGTCCGCACTGTTGTACAAAATCCCTATGCGCCGATTCCACCACGATGGGCGCCCCGCAGGCGTACACCTGATGGCCCGAAAGATCGGGCAGATCGGCCATGACGGCCTGGTGCACGAAGCCCGTGCGGCCGGTCCAGGCGTCCTCGGGCAGTGCGTCCGACACCACGGGCACATAGTGGAAATCGGGACGGGCGCGGGCCCATTCCCGGGCGGCGTCGTCCATGTACAGGTCACGCGGACGCCGGCCGCCCCAGTACAGGTGGACCGGGCGGCGCATGTCCTTGTGGATCATGTGTTCGACCATGGCCCTGATCGGCGCGAAGCCGGTGCCGCTGGCCACCATGACGATGGGCTTGTGGCTGTCCTCGCGCAGGAAGAACGAACCGAACGGCCCCTCGAAGCGCAGGATGTCGCGTTCCTTCAACTGAGTCGCCCCTGCGCCGAACACGTGGTCGGTGAAGGCGCCGCCGGGCAGGTGGCGAATGTGCAGCACCAGTCCGCCCTCCTCGTGGGGCGCGTTGGCCATGGAGTACGAACGGCGCCGCCCGTCCTTCATGATGATCTCGACGTATTGCCCGGCGTTGAAGCGCAGTTGCTCGGTGGCCGGCAATTGCAGGCGGACGATGCGCACGTCGGGCGCCGCCTCGGTCAGGCCCTGGACCCGGCAGGGCATCTTGCGGATGGGGATGTCGGCGATACCCAGGACCTCGCGCGCCTCGATGGTGAGGTCGCTGAGCGGGCGCGCCACGCAGAACAGGGTCAGGCCCAGTTCGGCCTCCTCGGGCGTCAGCGTCTGGGCCTGGTGGGGCCCGAGCTCGATCTCGCCCGCGACCAGCTTGCCCTTGCACGACGAACATGCCCCATTCTTGCAGCTATAGGGCAACATTACGCCTGCCTGCAGCGCCGCATCGAGCACGGTCTGGCCATGTTCGACCGTGAACCGATGACCGCTGGGCAGAACGGTGACCTGATGACTCATCACCTGGATCCTATGAAAACGATGGAAATACGATGAATATCCCGCAGCCCGCGCATGCCGCGCGCCTGGGTCGCCCGCGCCTCTTGATCATCGGCTGCGGCGACACGGGCATGCACGTCCTGGAGCGGCTGGCGGGCCGGAAACGGGTCTTCGCGCTGACGTCCAGCCCGCAGCGGCTGCCCGAGCTGCGCGCCGCGGGCGCCATTCCGCTGCTGGGCAACCTGGACTGCCCGCGGCAACTGGCCCGCCTGCGCGGCCTGGCCGCCGACGTCCTGATGCTGGCCCCGCCGCCCGGACAGGGCGAAGGCGATCCGCGCTCCCGTCGGCTGGCCGCCGTCCTGCGGCGACCGGCCTCAAAGGCGCGCGCCAGGCCGGCCGCGATGGGCCCCGGCCTACGGCGGATCCGGCACGCCGCCATTGTAGCCAAACCGGGCCGCGGCGCCCTGGCCCGGGCGGCCAGGCCGATCACGGTGATCTATGCCAGCACGACCGGCGTCTATGGCGATGCGCGCGGCCACAGGCTGTCCGAGACGGCGCCCGTGCGCCCCGCCTCGCCCCGGGGCCGGCGCCGGGTGGCGGCCGAGGCCGCCTGGCGGGCGCCCGGCCCGGCACGTGCCCGCCAGGCGCACCTGGACCTGGCCCCCTGGCGCGCCGTCGTACTGCGTATCCCGGGCATCTACGGCCGCCACCGGCTGCCGCTGGAACGGCTGCGCACCGGCCTGCCGCGCCTGGCCCCCGGCGAGGACGTCTACACCAACCACATCGAAATCGGCGATCTCGCCCTTGCCCTGGAAGCCGCCCTGTATCGCGGCCGCCCGCAGCGCATCGTCCATGCCGCCGACGGCCAGGACCTGAAAATGGGCGACTACTTCGACGCCGTCGCCGACGCCGCCGGCCTGCCGCGCCCGCCCAGCCTGCCGGCGGCGCAGGTCCGCGCCGCGGTCAGCCCGGCGATGTGGTCCTTCATGCAGGAATCCCGGCGCCTGGACAACCGCCGCCTGGTAGCCGAACTGCGCGTGCGCCTACGTCACCCCACCGTGCGGCATGCCCTGGATGAGTGGTTCGCCGCAGGGCGGCCTACTCCCACACGATACGTACCGCCAGGAACAGGAAAATGAGGCCCGCCAGCCGGTCCAACCACACGCCCACCTGCGGCCGGCGCCTGAGCAGTTGCCCCAGCAGCCCGGCGAACCAGGCAATCAGGCAGAACACCACCGCCGCCTGCACCATGAAGATCACCCCCAGCCACAGCATCTGCCAGTCGGGATGTCCGACCCAGGGGTTGACGAACTGGGGCAGGAAGACCACGAAGAACAGCGTGACCTTGGGGTTCAGCATGTTGGCCAGAACGCTCTGGCCGAAGATGCGTGCGAAGCCGAGCGGCGGCGGGCCGCCCGTGGGCGAGAAGCCGCCCCGGCTGCGCAGCACCTGCACCGCCAGCCACATCAGGTAGGCGGCGCCGGCCAGGCGGATCGCGTCGAACGCCATGGGCGAAGCGCGGAGCAGCGCCGCCACGCCCAGCACGGCCAGGGTGGTATGGAACAGGCAGCCCGCGGCGAAGCCCAGCGCGGCGGCGATGCCGGCGGCGCGCCCCTGGCTGAGGGAACGGGCGAGTACCTGGAGGTTGTCCGGGCCGGGCGCGATGGTCACGCCTACCGACAGGGAAAGGAAGAGCAGCAGATCGGCCTGCATCGGCGCACCGGCAGGCTCAGGACTTCCGGATCACTTCTTTGATGCGGTTGTTCTCGTCGACCAGCACCACGATGGGCTTGTGCTCGGCCGCTTCCGCGTCCGTCATGGGGCCGTAGGTGCAGATGATCATCAGGTCGCCCACGTGGGCGCGCCGGGCGGCCGCGCCGTTCAGCGAGATCTCGCCGCTGCCGCGCTTGCCCTTGATGATGTAGGTGGAGAAGCGCTCGCCGTTGTTGATGTTGTAGAGCTCGATCTTCTCGTACTCTTTCATGCCGGCGGCATCGAGGAAATCCTCATCGATTCCGCACGAGCCTTCATAGTTCAGATCGGCCTGAGTCACCGCGACACGGTGAATCTTGGCGCGAAGCATGATGCGTTGCATAACTCGGGTGTCCTAGGAAGCGGCCGCAAACGGCCAGGTGCGTTTATACCCGATCCCGGCCGGACCGGTCCGGCGCCGCTTCCTGCGGCAAGGGCGCCCGGAGGCGCCCTTGCCGGCCGGACCGACAGCGTGGCGTCAAACCGACCGCAGGTAGCCGGGCTCCACCGCCTGGATGGGCGCGAAGCTTTCGCGCGTGGCGATGAACTCCGGCCGCGGATTCAGGCCGTACCTGGGGGGGTTCAGGGTATTTTCCACGCTGTTATACACCATGAACACATTGGATCGCGGATAGGGCGAGATGTTGCTGTTCGATCCATGCATGGTGTTGCAGTCGAAAAACACGACCGAGCCGGCCGGCGCCGTCAGCACGTCGATGCCGCCCTGGTCCACCAGCAGTTGCAGGCTGACGGGATCGGGCACGCCGTATTCCTGCTTCTTCAGCGACTGCTTGTAGTGGTCCTGCGGGGTCTCGCCCACGCACGAGACGAATTGCCGGTGCGAACCGGGCACGACCATCAGCGGCCCGTTGCTGGCGTCGTTGTCGGTCAGCAGCACCGAGCAGCTCAACGCCCGCATGGCGGGCATGCCGTCTTCCACGTGCCAGGTCTCGAAGTCCGAATGCCAGTAGAACTCCTTGCCCTTGAAGCCCGGCTTCATGTTGGCGCGCGACTGATGGATATAGACGTCGGAACCCAGGATCTGCTTGGCGATGTTGGCCAGCCGCATGTCCTGCGACATCCGGCCGAGCAGCTTGCTCAGCTTGTGGACCATGAACACGGACCGGACGACGTCGGTGCCCTTTTCGGTGATGGCCTCTTCGCGGCGGCGGATGGCGGGATCGCGCACCAGCCGCTCGACCTCGCGCTTGAGGGCCTGCGTTTCCTGCGCGGAGAAGAAATTCTTCAGCAGGATGTAGCCGTTGCGCTCGTAGGCGCCCAGTTGCTCGGCGTCCAGGCCGGAGCCCGGCTCCACCTTGGCGCTGCCGTACACCACGGGGTCGCGCCGCTGCACGATGCCGGCGGCGCGGTCGGCGCGCGAGGAATAGATATCGCGTGCGGGAGTAATCATGGTTGCCCTCCTTTTCTCATGGGGGGCCGCCCCGCCCGCCGGCGGGCGCGGCCCCTTGCCGCGGCATGGCCGTCAGGCGACCTTCGCTTCGTCCAGGGGATAGACGCCCTCGGCGTCGTGCACTTCCTGGCCGGTCAACGGCGGATTGAAGACGCAGATGACGCGCAGCGGCTCCTTGCCACCGCGCAGGTAGTGCTCGTCGTTGTCGTTGAGCGCGTAGACCACGCCCGGGCCAAGCTTGTAGACCTTGCCGTCGGCGACGGTCTCGATCTCGCCGTCGCCTTCGATGCACCAGACGGCTTCCACGTGGTTCTTGTACCAGATGTGGGTCTCGGTACCGGGATGGATGGTGGTCTCGTGGAACGAGAATCCCATGCCGTCCTTCTTCAGCAGCACGCGGCGGCTGGTCCAGGTCGGCGTGGACACCTCGTTCTCGGTGCCTACGATGTCCTTGATGTCGCGTACGATCATCGTCCCTTTCCTCCAAATTTCAATACACGGGCATTCGATTGCTTCTGGGCCAGTTGCTCGGCGGCCACGACTTCGGCCACCGCGCGGTCCAGCACTTCCAGCGCCTGCCGGAGCAGGTCTTCCTCGATGGTCAGCGCGGGCAGGAGCTTGAGCACCTCGTCGTTGGCGCCGGAGGTCTCGATGACCACTCCGCCCTTGAACGCCTGGGCCGCGATCTTGTTGGCCAGTCCGGGCACGCCGCTGACCAGGCCCTGGATCAGGCCGCGGCCGCGCACCGACAGGTCCGCCTCCGGGTGGCTGTGGACCATGTTCTCCAGCCAGTCGCGCACCATCGTTTCCTTGGCCTGGATCTCGCAGGTGAAGGCGCCGTCGCTCCAGTAGTGCTCGAGCGCCTGCTGCGCGGTCACGAAGGCCAGGTTGTTGCCGCGGAAGGTGCCGTTGTGCTCGCCGGGCTTCCAAATGTCCAACTCGGGCTTGATCAGCACCATGGCCATGGGCAGGCCGAAGCCGCTCAGGGACTTCGACAGCGTGACGATGTCCGGCTGGATGCCGGCCGACTCGAAACTGAAGAAGGTGCCGGTGCGGCCGCAGCCGACCTGGATGTCGTCGACGATGAGCAGCATGTCGTGGCGGCGGCACAGGCGTTGCAGCTCCTGCAGCCAGCGCAGCGTGGCGACGTTCACGCCGCCTTCGCCCTGCACGGTCTCGACGATCACCGCGGCCGGGGTGTCCATGCCGCTGCTGCGGTCTTCCAGCATGCGCTCGAAGTACGCCATGGTGTCCACGTCCGGACCGAAGTAGCCGTCGTACGGAATGAAGGTGGTGTTGCCCAGGCTCACGCCGGCGGCCTCGCGATACTTGGCGTTGGCCGTGGCCGACAGCGAGCCGGCGCTCACGCCGTGGAAACCGTGGGTGAAGGAAACGATGTTCGGGCGCTGCTTGACGCGGCGGGCCAGCTTGAGCGCGGCTTCCACGGCATTGGTGCCGGTCGGGCCGGTGAACTGCAGCGTGTACTTCATGCCGCGCGGCTTCAGGACCAGCCGCTCGAACGCTTCCAGGAAATCCTTCTTGGCCGACGTGGCCATGTCCAGGCCGTGCACCACGCCGTCCGCCTGGACATAGTCCAGCAGGGGCTGTTTCAGCACAGGGTTGTTGTGGCCGTAGTTCAGCGTGCCGGCGCCGGCAAACAGGTCGATGTACTGCCTGCCCTCTTCGTCGAACAGCAACGAGCCCTTGGCCTTGCTGAAAACGACCGGAAACGAGCGTATGTAGCCGCGGACTTCCGATTCGAGGCGGTCGAAGATCTTGAGATCCATGGTTTTTCCCTCCTGTTTTGCTTCTAGAAGCGTGAAAGACGTATAGGCGGACCCGGACGAACCGGGACGGATACGAGGGGCATCCGGCCTTTACCTAGAACGGGCCGATGCGCAGCAGCCGCTCGTCCTCGTGCTCGGCCTGGCCGAACAGTTCGGGCGGAAACATGGGCTGCTCCACGCACTGGGCGCCGCGATCCTGCGCCAGCGCCGCGAACATGCGCCGCGACGGCTGGTTGGATGGGGACACGGTGGTTTCGATGCTGTGTACGGGCTGTGGCAGCGACCTGGCCAGCAGGTGCTCGAGCATGCGTTGGCCCAGGCGATGGCCGCGTGCCATGGGATGGACCGCAACCTGCCAGACGAACAACACGTTGGATTGCTTGGGCGGGAGGTAGGCAGAAACAAACCCTGCCAATTGCCCTTGCCGGGTGGCCACTACGCAGGTATCGCGAAAGTGCCGGCACAGAAGAAGGTAGGCGTAGGTGGAATTGACATCCAGCGGCGGCGATTCCTGTATGAGTCGCTGGATGTCCGCGGCATCTTCGATTTCAGGGGGCCGGAGATCGAAATTCTCCAGTGCCGGATTGAAGACCGCGGGTTGGATGAGCGTATCGTCGATCGCTTTCAGACTCCGACCCTCCTATGTTTCGTACGCCGTCGCCCTGCGGCGACGCACTGGGTTGATGGCTACGGGATCAAACCGCCAGGCCTGACTCCGGAGACGTATCCGATGCATTGATGTCCAGGATGGGCGAGGTGTCCGAACCCGGGTTCTCCATCAGGCTGACGATGCGCTCGAGCGAGAGCGTGATCGTGGCCTGTTCCAGCTCCGGCAGCGCGCCCAGGGCGTCGGCCAGCGTTTTCTGCAGCGGCGAAGGCGCCTGGCTGGCCACCTCGCGGCCAGCGTCGGTGGCCGACACCAGGACCGTGCGGCGGTCTTCCCTGCTGCGTTCCCGCTTGATCCAGCCCTTTTCCTCCAGCCGGTCGAGGATGCCGACGACCGTGCTTGGACTGACCGAGATTTCACGGCTGATGGCGGTGGCCGTGAGCGGCCCCGACTCGATCACGGCCAGGAGACAGACCAGTTGCGGCGCGGTGATGTGGCTGCAGGCAGCCAGTTGCTTGGAGTGCAGCGCGATGTTGCGCGTGATGCGGCGCAAGGCCCGCAGGATGCGCAGGTTGTAGTTGACGCCCGTATCCGCGGCCGAGCCGATGTGGTCCATGTCCAGGAAATCGAAAGTGCGTAGTGAAAAAAAATCACTGCCCACAAATTAATGTAGAGCAATGATTTCAACTCAAATCATTCTAGTCAGAAAGACCAGGGAAGTCAACCCCGCAGCCCCTGGATTTCGATGTCAACGGCTCCGAAATTACCCTTATCCGCTTCGATTCCGCTGACATCCCGCTGAAACATGCAAAACCGGCGTTCAGCCTTGCGCCACGCGCTTCCCGGTCAGTTCCGCAGGGTCGAAACTGTCCACCTCGACGACGTCGGCGACGGCCCGCTCCAGGTCTTCGAACATCGAAGCCTGGGCCGCATCCACCTTGCCGGCACGTACGCCTTCGCGCCAGTCACGGATGCCGGCATGGCGCAGGCCGTCCAGGACCGGAGCGGTGCGCGCCGCGAGTTCGAACGCCTGCGCCAGCCGGTCCAGCGCCTCGCCCGGGCGCGGCCGGGCCAGGCCCGGCAACAGGCGATCGCGCGCGGGCGACGGCTCCAGCAGCCGCTCGGCGCAGGCCAGGGTCACCGCGTCGGCCGGACCGCGCCGGCGCACGCCCCGGGGCAGGCAGACCACCCGCAGCAGCCCCGCGGCCGCCCGCGCGGGCAGGTTGGCCAGCACCGCGTCCAGGCTCGCCTCGATGGAGGCCAGGCCGCTTTCCATGCACCACTGCACCAGCGGCAGGTCTTCGGGCTGCCGCCCTTCGTCGTGCCAGCGCTTGAGGACGGCGGACAGCAGGTACAGTTCGGCCAGGATGTCGCCCAGCCGCGCCGACAGCATCTCCTTGCGCTTGAGCGCCCCGCCCAGCGTCGCCAGCGTGACGTCGGCCACCAGCGCGAACGCCGAGGCATAGCGGCCCAGCGCGCGGTAGTACGGGGCCACCGGACCGGCCGAGCGCGGCGCCGGAGCGAACCGGCTGCCGGTCCAGGCCCGGCCGAAGGCGCGCAGCGCGTTGCCCACCGCGTGGCCGGCATGGCGCCAGAAGGTGCGGTCGAATTCCTCCAGGCCGCGGGCCGGATCGCTGTCGGCCAGCGCCGCCATCTCGCGCATCAGGAACGGATGCGCCCGGATGGCCCCCTGGCCGAAGACGATCAGGCACCGGGTCAGGATATTGGCGCCTTCGACGGTGATGCCGATGGGAATGGCGCGATAGACGTTGGACAGGTAATTGCGCGGGCCATCGATCACCGCCTTGCCCGCATGGATGTCCATCGCGTCGTTCACCGCGATGCGCATGCGCTCGGTGGCGTGGTATTTCATGATGGCCGAGATCACGGCGGGCTTGTGGCCCGCGTCCAGCGCGGCGCAGGTCAGGCGGCGCGCGGCATCCACCTGATAGGCCAGCGCCGCCAGGCGGCCGAGCTTCTCCTGCACGCCCTCGAACTTGCCGATCGGAATGCCGAACTGCTGGCGCACCCGCGCATAGGCGCCGCTGGTGTGCGCCGAGAATACGCACGAGGCCGCCGCCAGCGAAGGCAGGGAAATGCCCCGGCCCGCCGCCAGCGCCGTCATCAGCATCTGCCAGCCCTGCCCCACCCGCTCGGCGCCGCCGATGACGGACTCCATGGGGATGAACACGTCCTTGCCCTGGTTCGGGCCGTTCTGGAACACCTGCATTGCCGGCAGGTGGCGCCGGCCGATCTCCACCCCCGGCGTGTCGGTGGGCACCAGCGCGACGGTGATGCCGATGTCCTCACGGTCTCCCAGCAGCCGATCGGGGTCGCGCAGCTTGAAGGCCAGGCCGAGCACGGTCGCGACCGGCCCCAGGGTGATGTAGCGCTTGTGCCAGGTCAGCCGCATGCCCAGCACCTCGCGCCCCTGCCACATGCCCTTGCAGACCACGCCGTGGTCCACCATGGCGGCCGCGTCCGATCCCGCCTCGGGGCTGGTCAGCCCGAAGCATGGAATGTCTCGGCCATCAGCCAATCGCGGCAGCCAGTGCTCGCGCTGGGCGTCGGTGCCGAAATGCAGCAGCAATTCGCCCGGCCCCAGGGAGTTGGGCACCATGACCGTGACCGCCGCCGTCAGCGACCGGGTCGAGATCCGCCGCACGACCTCGGAATGCGCGTAAGCCGAGAATCCCAGTCCGCCGTACTTGCGCGGAATGATCATGCCGAAGAACTTGCGCGCCTTCAGGAAGGCCCAGATGTCGGGGGGCAGGTCGTGCAGTTCCCAGTTGACCCGCCAGTCGTCGACCATGGCGCACAGCTCGGCCACCGGCCCGTCCAGGAAGGCGCGCTCTTCATCGCTGAGCCTGGCCGGCGGCATGTCCAGCAGGCGGCGCCACTCCGGATTGCCGGTGAACAGATCGGCGTCCCACCACACGTCCCCCGCCTCGATCGCGTCGCGCTCGGTGTCCGACATGGTCGGCAGCGCCTTCGCGGCCCAGCGGAACAGAGGCTTGGACAGCCATTCGCGGCGCCATGAGGATGCGGCCATCGGGAAGTCTCCTTGTCGACTATCTACCTCATATAGTAAGCCGGCCAGGAGACGGGAACGGGGCCGCGTGCGGCTTGGGCAGGCACGGTCTGGTTAAATAGAGGCTGCTTCTTCCTCACCCGTCCCCATGCACCCTCCCCGCCTGGCCTTCGTCGACCTGGAAACCACGGGCACGACGCCGCGCAGCGACCGCATCACCGAGATCGGCATCGTCCAGGTGGATGCCGACGGCATGCGCGAATGGAGTAGCCTGGTCCATCCCGGCCGCCCCATTCCCCCCGCCATCCAATCGCTGACCGGCATCACGGACGCGATGGTGGCCGGCGCCCCGCCCTTCGAGGCCCTGGCCGACGACATCGCCCGGCGCCTGGACGGCTATCTGTTCATCGCCCACAACGCCCGCTTCGACCACGGTTTCCTGCGCGAGGAATTCGACCGGCTGGAGCGGCCCTTCCGGCCCGACGTCCTGTGCACCGTCCGCCTGTCGCGCAAGCTCTATCCGCAGTACCGCAGCCATAGCCTGGACGCGCTCATCGCCCGTCACGGCCTGCAGGTGCATGCGCGCCACCGCGCGCTCGACGACGCCCGGCTGCTGTGGCACTTCTGGCGCGACATCCACCGCGAGTTCCCGGCCGGGCAGATAGACGAACTCGTCGATGCGCTGGCCGGCCGCGTGCCCTGGCCCGAGTATCTGGATCCGGCGCTGCCTCGCCTACTGCCCGACACCCATGGCGTCTATGTCTTTCGCGACATGAACGGCCAGCCGCTGTATGTCGGCCGGGCCTCCAGGCTGCGGGACAAGGTGATGTCCCATTTCCAGCCCGGCGGCTGGAAGTCGGCCAAGGCGCGGCGCCTGGCCGAACAGGTGCGGAACATCGAGTGGCAGGAAACGGGCGGGGCGATCGGCGCCCTGCTGCACGAGAACCGGCTGCTGCGGGCACTGGCGCCATCGCACAACCGCCGGGCTCGCTCGCCGGCCCTGGCCGGCGATACGCACTGGCCCTACGAGGGCCCGGTGGGCATACGCGAAGCACGCGTCATCCATGTCGTGGAACGCTGGCAGTTCCTGGGCAGCGCGACCGACGACCAGGCCCTGTACGACCTGCTCGATGGCGCACGCGCCGAGTACGACCACGAGGTCCACCGCATCCTGCGCGACCGGCTGGCGCTGGTCCCGCTGCTGAAACTGGATCGGGCGCGCACGGCCTGACGGCCCGGCGGCCGGGGAGGTTTCATAAACGCTCCGGACGGCTTATCGTTGATCCGATCCACCCAGCGGTGGACCTTCACCGATCAGCACGAGACGTGCCCGACCACGACCGCCAGGAGAACGAGATGCCCCCGTCCGCGCCCATGAACCGCCGCATCGTCATGGCCAGGCGCCCCGCCGGGACGCCGGCGCCCGAGGATTTCCGCCTGGACACCCAGGCCATGCCCAGTCCCGCGGACGGCCAGGTGCTGCTGCGCACGCTCTACCTGTCGCTCGACCCCTACATGCGTGGCCGCATGAGCGACGCCGCCTCGTATGCGAAGCCGCTGGAGGTCGGCGACGTCATGCTGGGCGGCACGGTGTGCCGCGTGGCCGAGTCGCGCCATCCGGACTTCGCCGCCGGTGATCTGGTCCTGGCCGCCAGCGGCTGGCAGGACTACGCGCTGTCGTCCGGCAAGGGGCTCACCCGCCTGCCGCCGGACCTCGCTCACCCTTCCTGGTCCCTGGGCGTGCTGGGCATGCCTGGCTTCACCGCCTACGTGGGCCTGATGCAGATCGGCACGCCCAAGGCGGGCGAGACGGTGGCTGTCGCCGCCGCGACCGGGGCCGTCGGGTCGGTGGTGGGACAGCTCGCGCGGCTGCACGGCTGCCGCGTGGTCGGCATCGCCGGCGGGCCGGACAAGTGCGACCACGCGATCCGCGAACTGGGCTTCGACGCCTGCGTGGACCATCGTGCGGCCAACCTCGCCCAGCGGCTGGCGGCGGCCAGCCCCAACGGCATCGACGTCTATTTCGAGAGCGTGGGCGGCGCCGTTTTCGATGCCGTCCTGCCGCTGCTCAACCGTCACGCCCGCATCCCGCTGTGCGGCCTGATCTCGCAGTACAACGCCGTGCCGGGCGTGGAGGCCCCCGACCGCCTGCCCATGCTGATGCGCCTGGCGCTGACCAAGAGCCTTCGCATCCAGGGCTTCATCGTTTCCGACTGGTACGGCCCGCTCTACCGCGAATTCTCCCGCCAGATGTCGGACTGGATCGCCGACGGGCGCATCAAGTACCGGGAAGACGTGGTGGATGGGCTGGAAAACGCCCCCGCCGCCTTCATGGGCCTGCTGGAGGGACGCAATTTCGGCAAGCTGGTGGTGCGGGTCGCCCACTAGGCGAAGCGCGGCGTGCTACGCTAGGGGCGTCATCGAACCATTACAAGCAGGGCGCGCCACGGCGCAGTCCCGCAACAGGAGACTCGTATGACATGCCAAGTGATCCCCCTGCGGCCCCGTCGCGCCAAACGGCGGACGTTTACCGTTCCGGGCAAATCGTTGCTGGTCGCGGTGCCCGTGGCCCTGTCGATAGGCTGGCTGCTGGCCCTGCCCGGCATGCCGCACGCACAGGCCGGCCCGACGGCTTCGGCCGAACACAGGCAGGATTTCGCCATTTCCAGCGGTGACCTGCGCCCCGCGCTCGAGAAATATGCCCGCCAGGCGGGCATACGGCTGTCGTTCGATCCGGCCCGGGTGGCCGGCCTGACGACCCCCGGGCTCACCGGCCGCTACACCATCCAGGACGGGTTGGACACCTTGCTGCGGGGCACCGGCTATACCGCGGCCCAGGAAGGCGGACGCTACGTCCTGATTCCCGAGCCGCCGGCCTCGGCCGGCAAGCGGCCGCCCAGCGGACCGCGCCTGGTGGGTGCCCTCACCCCTGTTTGAAGTCGTCGGTGCTCAGGCCCAGCCTGTGCATCTTGTCGTAGAGCGTCTTGCGCGGCAGGCCCAGCATCTCGCTGGCCGCCGCCGTGCGGCCCGAACAGCTCTTGAGCGCGTCCTCGATCAGCAGGCGTTCGAAACTGGTCATCTGCTCCTCCAGCGAACGCTTCACGCTGGCCGCCGCGCCGGCCAGCCCATCCTTGGCCAGCCCCAGCACGAAGCGGTCCGCCACGTTGCGCAGCTCGCGCACGTTGCCCGGCCAATGGTGCGCCATCAGCGACTGCAACTGGGAACCCGATAGCACCGGCGCCTCGCGCCCGTAGCGCAGGGCCGCCTGCAGGATGAAGTGCTCGAACAGCAGGGGGATGTCCTCGCGCCGCTCGCGCAGCGGCGGGATCTCCAGCACCGCGACGCTGAGCCGGTAGTACAGGTCCGGCCGGAACGCGCCGCGCTCCGATTCGGCCAGCAGGTCGCTCTTGGTGGCGGCCACCACCCGGCAATCCATGGGCTGCGGCTCGTTCGACCCCAGCCGCTCGAACACCCGTTCCTGCAAGGTGCGCAAGAGCTTGATCTGCAGCACCATGGGCATGGTCTCGATCTCGTCCAGGAACAGCGTGCCTCCCCGCGCGTATTCGATCTTGCCGATGCGCCGCTTGGCCGCGCCCGTAAATGCGCCGGCCTCGTGGCCGAACACCTCGCTCTCGAACAGCGTCTCGGGCATGCCGCCGCAGTTCAGCGCCGAGAAATGGCGATCGTGTCGCCGGCTGTGGTCGTGCAGGCACCGCGCCACCAGCTCCTTGCCCGTGCCGGTCTCGCCCACCACCAGGACGTCAGCATCGGTGTCGGCCAGGTCCTGCACCACCTGTCTCAAGGCCACCATGGCCGGCGACCGGCCCAGCAGCGCGCTTTCGATGGCCACGCGATTGTCCAGTTGCCGCCGCAGGGACTGCACTTCCAGCGTCAACCCGCGCTTCTCCAGCGCCCGCTGCACAACCTCGCTCAGATGCTCGGATGAAAAAGGCTTCTCGATGAAATCATAGGCCCCCAGGCGCATGGCCTGCACCGCCATCGAGATGTCGCCGTGGCCGGTCACCAGGATCACCGGCAGGCAGGCGTCGATCTCCAGCGCGCGGCGCAGCAGCTCCATCCCGTCCATGCCGGACATCTTCACGTCCGTCACCAGCACGCCGGGAAACCCGGGCACGACGTGCCTGATCGCCTGCTCGGCCGATTCGAACGCCTTGACCTCCAGGCCGGCCAGTTGCAGCGCCTGCTTGCCTCCTAGCCTGACCGCCGGGTCGTCTTCGACGAACAGTACCGTCAATCCTTCATGCATCCATGGTCTCCTCCAACTTCGCTGGCCGCAGCTGCAGCACGAATTCCGCCCCGCCCCCCTCCCGGTTGCAGGCGCGCAGGCTGCCGCCGAAATCGCGCACGATGCCTGCCGAGATCGCCAGCCCCAGGCCCAATCCCACCCCTTGCTCCTTGGTCGTGAAGAAGGGTTCGAACAGCCGGCGCATCACCTCGTCCGGAATGCCCGGCCCGCTGTCCAGTACCGAAATGACGACCCAGCCCCCCGCTTGCTGGACCGAGACTTCCAGGCGCCGCTCGTCGCAGCGCGCCATCGCGTCGATGGCATTGCCCAGCAGGTTGACCAGGATCTGTTCCAGCCGATTGCCGTCACAATAGGCGCAGGCGTCTTCCGGCACGCCCAGGCACAGTTCGATCCGTTCCTGCCGCAGCCGCTGCTCGAGCAGGAAACAGGCATCCGCCACGGCCACCGCGATCGACGTCGGCTTGAGCAGGGCCGGGGACTTGCGTGCGAACTTCTTCAACTGGCCGGTGATCTTGCCCATGCGGGCGATCAGTTGCCCGATCAGGGTCAGGTTCTCCTCGGCGTCGGCCTGCCGTCCCCGCTGCATCAGCACCGTGGCATTGTCGGCCAAGGTGCGCAGCGCCGCCAGCGGCTGGTTCAGCTCATGCGTGATGCCCGCGGCCATCTGGCCCAGCGCCGCCATCTTGCCCGCCTGCACCAGCTCATCCATGGTGGACTTCAGGACCTCCTCGGCGCGCCGGCGTTCGGCGATCTCGGTCTGAAGATGGCGGTTGGCGTTGCTCAGCGCCTGCGTGCGCGCCGCCACCTTGCGCTCGAGCTCGTCGTGCGCGCGCTGCAAGGCCGCCCTGGCCGCCACGCTCTGGGCGATGGCGCGCCGCCGCTGCTGGAGATACAGGCCCAGGATCGCCAGGAACCCCATGGCCAGCGCCACGGCGATGGCCATGTTGCGGGCGCGCGCGTGAATGGGCGCCATGTTGGACAAGGCCATGAGCTTCCATTGCGTGCCCGGTATCTGGCGGCTCTGGACCAGGTAGGACGGCAGCAGGAAATTGCCGCCCTCGCCTTCGCGCGCCGCCTCGCTGGTGAACTGGACGATGCGCACGCCCTCGGGCTGCTTGCCGACCTCGGCCATGCCCAGCGGTTCCAGCGAGCCGGCGCGATGGTATTGGCGCGTCACCGCCAGTTTCTGCAGCGTATGCGACGACAGCGGCGCGAGCGTCTTGAACTTCCAGCCCGGCACCGAGGTCAGGAAGATCACGCCGTTCTCGTCCACCACCACCACTTTCTCGTCGGCGCGCAGCCACGCGTCGTCGAGCTTGTCGAGATCGACCTTCAGCGCCGCCACGCCCAGCATCCTGCCATCGTGGTAGATGCCGTACGAGAAGTAGTAGCCCGGCGACTGGCTGACGGTGCCGATGCCGTAGAAGCGGCCCGACAGCCCCTTGGCCGCGTCGATGAAATAAGGCCGGTACGAGAAGTTGCGGCCGACGAAGCTGGGCGGGCGATTCCAGTTGCTCGCGGCCAGCGTCAGCCCCTCCATGTTCATCACGTAGATGTCGGAAGAGCCGGCTTTCCGGTTGACCGTTTCCAGGTAAAGGTTGACCCGGGCGATCCGCTCGGGATTGGCGGGGTCCTGCAACAGCGAGATGACATCCTTGTTCAGGGACAGGATGCCCGGCAGGTAGTCGTAACGGGTCAGCTCGCTCTGCACCCCGCCGGCATAGATGTCCAGCCGGTGCTCGACCCCCTGGCGCAGCACCTGGATGCCGGTGCGCTCGCCCCAGATGTAGGCCAGCATCACCGCCAGCACAGCGGCGAACAAACAGGCGCCGCCCCACGCCAGGCGGCGCTTGGAAAAACCGCGGGCAGGCGGATTGACGCTCAAGTCCCCATCCATGATTGTCGTTCTAGTGTCCGCAATTTATCCCAGGCAGCCCAGGAAAGACATCGGAGCTTGCGCCACGGGACGGCGCAAGCTCCCTTGCCGCCTAGTCGGCGTAGACGCCGGCCGCCCGGATGACGGGCGTCCACTTGGCGATCTCGTTTCCGAGATGCTTGCGCAGCGAGTCAGGTCGGGCCCGCTCGCCGGTCGCCGCCTGCGCGCCCAGTTCCTCCATCTTCCCGCGGAACACGGGATCCTGGACCGCCGCCTGCAACGCGGCCGACAACTTCTCGACCACCGCCGGCGGCGTGCCCTTGGGCGCGTACATCGCGTGCCAGATCTTGACCTCGATGCCCGGCAGCCCCTGCTCGGCCGCGGCGGGGATGTCCTTGAAGGCGTCGATGCGCGCGGACTGCATCGCGACGTAGGGCTTGACCACGCCGGCCTTGATCTGTCCGGCGACGTTGGTGGTCTGGTCGCACATCAGATTCACCTGGCCACCGATGAGGTCGGTCAGCGCCGGCGCGGTCCCCTTGTAGGGCACCGTGCCCAGCTGCGTGCCGATGGTGCTCATGAACAGGAGGCCGCACAGGTGCGAGGCCGATCCGATGCCGGCGTTCGCCAGGAACAGCTTGCTGGAATTGGCCTTGATGTAAGGCAGCAAGTCCTTGAAGTTGTCCGGCGGCAGGCTCTTGGTGCCCAGCAGCACCATCGGCACGTCGGCGATCTCGCCGATCATCTCGAAATCCTTGAGCGGATCGAAGCCCAGTTGGCGGTACAGCGCCGGCGCGGTGGACATGCCGATGTGGTGGATCAGCACCGTATGGCCGTCGTTGCGCGCGGTGGCGACCTTCTTCGCGCCTATGGTGCCGCCCGCGCCGCCGACGTTCTCGATCACGATCTGGCCCTTCAGGTGCTTGGCCATGACCGCCGTCACGTCGCGCGCCACCTTGTCAGTGGGGCCGCCCGCGGCGAACGGCACGACGGCGACGATGGGCGCACTGCCGGGGAAATCCTGGGCCTGGGCCGGCACGGCCAGGGCTGCCAGGACACCGAGCGATAGCGTGGAAAGAAACTTCATGTCTTTGCTCCTTAAGGACGGGTGATGTCGAACAACTGGTTCTTGGGGGACGGGCCGAACGAGAGCCACGTGCCCTTGAGCGGCTGCTGCTCCACGCCGGGCTTGCTCCAGTCGCATACGCCGCCCGGGAATATCTGGCGCAGGCGCTCCAGTTGGCCGGCGTTCAGCGTGGTCTTGTAGTCGGCCGGATCCACCGCCTTGAGCTGGCACTTGACGATGTTGTCGGCCAAGGGCTCGCCGGCGGCCAGGCGCGGCGTGGTGCCCGCCGGGTAGAGCTGGTTGCAGCGCCCTTCCTCGAAGGCGGTGGACGGCTCGACGATCTTGTTGCCGCCGCTGTCCCAGCAGGCATCGGCGAGTCCCGCAGGCTTGTGCGAGACGACCTTGCGCGGCTTGGGCTGGTCGGAGGCGTCGCTCACCACACCCATCAGCCACTGGTCCATGAGCTGCAGCAGGTTGTCGCCCACGGGGCCCGGTCCGAGCATGACGTGGTTGTCGAAATGCCCGTTGGCGGCCTTCAGGCGCTCGCGCACCGAGTACGAATGGATCTTGTTGTGGATGTCGCCGTTCACCGCGTTGTCGAAGTAGTCGCGATGCTCCAGAACCGCGGTCGAGGCCAAGCCGCCCCCGCCGTGGGTGATGCGGCCGGACTGGTAGGCGCGGCGGATGGCATCGATGTCGCCTGCCGTGCGCGCCGCCGTGGGCTTCAGGTCCACGTCCAGGCCGCCGATGTTGGCGTTCAGGTCCAGGAACTCGTCCACCGTGATGGCGCCGTCGTTCAGCGCCTTCAGGCCGTACTGCACGCCGACGTTATCGATCGGGCGCAGCGCGAAGCCCCGGCTGTCCTTGCCGTAGACGTTCACCGTATGGTCGTACACGGTGGCGCGGCTGCCGCCGGGGTTGTTGACCGGGTGGTACTTCCGGCTTTCCTCGAAGCCCGCCGGGAACGACACCACCGGATCCAGCCGGCCGGCGCTACCGCTCATGTTGGCGATGTTGCCGACCTGCAGGTAGCCGGAGATCGCCTTCTTCTTCTCGTCGGTGTAGGCCAGCCCGCCCGCGCGGTTGAAGTAATTGTTCAGCAGGCGCGAGTCGAAGACCTTGAACAGCGTGGCCGAGGTCACGTCCGGGAACACCATGTTCACGATGATGCCGTCGAACAGGCCCGGATAGTTGTCGGAAGTCTGGAAGCTCTGGTAGGCGCCGCCCGAACCGCCGGTGCCTATCGTGTAGACCGGCGCGCCGTAAGCCTCGATGAAGCGCTCCTTGGTCATCGCCACGGTCTCGGACGACAGCAGGTCGTTGCAGTTCGAGCCGAAGATGTTCAGCGTGGACGTGACGGCCGCATAGCCCTGTTTCATCCATTCGTCGACGATCAGCGTGCCGAAGGTCGCGCCCTGCGTGTACCAGCCGCCCTGGCAACCGCCGCCCAGCGGATACATCAGCTTGCCGTTCCAGGCCTTGGAGCGCTTGTTCGGGCCGATCTCGCCGTCGTTGAGCGGATCGTGCAGCATCGCCGACTGGTAGATGCCGCGGTTGATGGTGCCCGTCTCCAGCCGCACGAGATACGGCACCGTGCGCGCGGTCGGCTTGCCCTCGTCGATGGTGATATAGGTCATGTCGACCGGATAGGCCGTGGGCGTGTTCCAGCGGCTGTTGCCCCCGGTCTTGTTCCGGTAGAAGTAGTCGACCCGCGTGTTGGTGGAACAGTGCTCGCCGAAGGGACCGTCCAGGGTGCCGCCGCCCAGCCGGCCGAAGCTGGTCGTGGTGCACAGGAAAGGCTTCTGGTGGGGACCGGAAATCATCGGCCCGGTGATGGGATAGTTCGTGACTTCCAGCGTGGCGGTCGAATCACCCACCTGGGCGCGCAGCGTGTTCTTGCCCAGCGTCATGCCACGCACCAGCCCCTGCCAGGTGCGGTCGCCGACCTGGGTGAAGGCGCGCGACACGTCGCTCTTGCCCAGCATGACCTCCGGCGTGCCGCTGACGCCGGCCGGCACTTCCAGCCGCACCAGCGCGTCGTCGCCCGTGACGTAGTCCGGCAGCGAGGACACCGTGCTCAGTTTGAGGGCTGGCGCGGGCGGCGGCCCGGGAGGCGGTCCGCCATCCCCGTCATCTCCGCCGCACGCCGCGGCCAGCACCGCGGCGGTGCCCGCCGCCAGGGCCAGCCGGCCCACTCCATATCCATGGGCATGCGCCTGCCGCCCGCGTTTTTTCTCGGGTCTCATTCCTGCCTCCTCCTGTCGGGTGTCTTGAATCTTCTCGTTACAGCGACGGAGAATTAGCAACACCCATGCCAACGCGGCCCCGGCGCGCGATTACGCGGCAAGGGCCTGTTTTCATTGACGTTTTCGGGAGGAAGGGGGAAGCGGGGGCGGGGGCGGCGGCCAGAATTCCGCCACGCGGGCCGCCGGCCGTTCCGGAATTCCGCAACGGCCGGCGCGGGGGAATCAGTTCCCGTCGGCGGACGGCGGGCCGTCTATCGACGAAAACAGGTCCCAGACCGCCATGAACAGCGCGGCGATCAGCGGTCCGATCACGAAGCCGTTGATGCCGAACAGCGCCATGCCGCCCAGGGTCGAGATCAGGATCACGTAGTCCGGCATGCGGGTGTCCTTGCCGACCAGGATGGGGCGCAGCACGTTGTCGACCAGGCCGATCACCAGGATGCCGTACAGCGTCAGGATGACCCCCTGCACCACGGCGCCGGTCAAGAGGAAATAGATGGCGACCGGGCCCCAGATCAGTCCCGCCCCCACCGCCGGCAGCAGCGACAGGAAGGCCATCACGACGCTCCACAGCAGCGCGCCCTTGATGCCCAGGATCCAGAAGATCAGGCCGCCCAGCACGCCCTGGGTGATGGCCACCACGATGTTCCCCTTGACCGTGGCGCGCACGACCGCGATGAACTTGCGGAACAGGTGGCGCTTGTGTTCCTCGGTCAGCGGCAAGGCCTGGCGGACCCGCGAGGACAGCACGGGCCCGTCGCGCAGCAGGAAGAACAGCAGGTACAGCATCACGCCCAGGCTGATGACGAACTGGAACGTGTTCTGGCCGATGTTCAGCGCCTGGGTGGCGAAGAACTGGCTGCCCCGGGTGGCCATCTGGGCCAGCTTGTCCTGGACGCTGCTCACGTCGACGAGGCCGAATTTCTCCAGCAGGCCCCGGGCGGTGGGCGGCAGGGCCGTCATGGCCTGGTCCAGGTATGCGCGGAAGTCGATGTCGCCGGCCTTGATCTGCTCATAGAGCCCGGCGCCCTGGCTGACGATGGCGCCGGCGATCAGCGAGACGGGAATGATGACGATGAGCACGCACACCCCCAGCGTGGCCAGCGCCGCCAGGTTGCTGCGGCCGCCGAACGCCGTCACCAGCCGCCGTTGCATCGGAAAGAAGATGATGGCGAGGATGGCCCCCCAGAACACCGCCCCGAAGAACGGCCACAGCAGCCAGCCGAATGCCAGCGTGACCAGCACCAGCAGGAGCAGGAAGGTACGGTACTGCAAAGAGGTCTGGCTCATCGAGGACGTTCCTTCAATGTTCGGGAGGCGTTCGGGTCGTGAAGACGGGCAGGGTCAGGCTCCAGCGGATCGCCACCATGCGGAACAGGAAACCGGTGACCAGGGAGATGGCCGTGGCATGGTCGTGCTCGATGCCGTAGCGCTGCAGCAGCACGTATAGCGTGCCGGTGGCCAGCGCGACGGAGGCGTAGAGATCCCGGCGCAGCACCAGCGGCACCTGGTTGCAGAGTATGTCGCGCAGCAGACCGCCGCATATGCCGGTCACCATGCCCATCAGCACCACGATGGCCGGATGCGCGCCGGCGGCCTCGGCCACGTCGCAGCCGATCACGGCGAAGGCCACCAGCCCCAGCGCGTCCAGCAGCAGGAAGGCCATGCGCACCCGGTGCATGTACCGGACCAGGAGCGCCGCCGCCAGGGCCGCGCCCACGGTGAAGAAGAGATATTCGGGATGAGCCACCCAGCCCAGCGGGTAGTGGCCGAGCAGCACGTCGCGGATGGAGCCGCCGCCCAGGGCCGTGACGGTGCCGACGACGCATACCCCGAACAGGTCCATGCGCCGTCTCATGCCCATGATCGCGCCCGAGGCGGCCTCGGCGGTGATCGCGACCAGATAAATCACTTGCAGCAACATAAGCGGGGCCGGTGGGCCGTCTCCTTTTCCTGCGCGCCGGACGGACGCGCGAATCAGGCGGATTATCGCATCCGCCGGGACCGCCCGAGCCGGGCGGCCGCCCTACCCCCCGACGGCCGGCAGCGCCTCCATCAGGGTCGCGCGAAAGTCCTCCATGACGGGCGGCACCTTGAAACCGCGCCGCGTCACCTGATAGAGGTCCAGGCTGACGGCGGGCTTGGCCAGCAGGTCGGTCGCCACCCGGTGCCGGTGACAGGCCACCAGCGCGAACGTGGGGATGACGGCCGTGCCCAGCCCCGCCTCGACCATGGAGATCAGGGTCTCGAAGAAATTGAAGCTCGGGCGGTCTTCGTTGCCGCGTCCAATCTTCTCCAGGTGCGGCTCGATCAGCCGCTGGATGGGATTGGCGGGCGGCAGGCCGATCAACGGCACGTCGCGCAGGCTGGCCCAAGCGGCCGTGCCCACCGGCCGGCCCGGCGCCCCGTCGGTGGGTGCCACGTGCATCAGCCGGAACTTGCCCACCGGCGCCCGATCCAGCCCCGCCAGCGTCTTGAAGAAGAACCCCAGCCCGATATCGGCCTCGCCGCCGGCCACCAGCGCCTCCACCTGCGGCAGGTCGGTATCGGCCAGCCGCAGTTCCACGTGCGGGTGGGATTGCTTGAACAGCTGGAAGACCCGCGGCAGGATGTTGGACGAGATCAGCGGCGTGGCGGCGATGCGCAGCGTCTGACGCGCGCGCCGGCCAGCCATGCCCAGCTTGGACACCACCTCTTCCAGATCGCCCACCACCCGCTGCGCCACCGGCAGCAGGTCGCGGCCGGCGTCGGTCAGCACCACCATGCGGGTCGTGCGGTCGAACAGCCGGCAATCGAGCTGCTTTTCCATCTCGCGGATCATGATGCTGAGCCCGGCCTGCGTCATGTGGGCCTTCTCGGCGGCACGGGTGAAATTGCCGATACGCGCGACGTGCAGGAAAACCTGTAACTGGCGCAATGAAAGATTCATAAAACTCTAATATGTATTCATATCATATCTAAACTTCAAAAATAATACGTTCTGGCGCCTAATACCAGCACCAGCGGTTCCCGGACGGGAATCCGCGAGAAAATTCTTCACGAGGGTGCGAACATGAGCAGCAAAGAGGACGTGGTCATCATCGGCGCCGGAATAGGCGGACTGACGCTGGCCCTGAGTCTCCACCAGGCCGGCATCGCCTGCCGCGTCTACGAGGCCGCGCCCGAGTTGCGGCCACTGGGCGTGGGCATCAACGTCCTGCCCCACGCGGCGCGCGAGCTGTCCGAGCTGGGGCTGCTGCCCGAACTGGACAAGGTGGGCGTGCGCACGCGCGAATCGATCTTCTTCAACGAACACGGACAGTTCGTGTTCCGCGAAGCCGCGGGCCTGGCCGCCGGCTTCGACTGGCCGCAATACTCCATCCACCGGGGCGACCTGCAGACCGTGCTGTTCGACGCCGTCAAGCAGCGCCTGGGCCCGGACGCCGTGGTCTGCGGCCAGCGCTGCACCGGCGCCACGCAGGACGCCGACTCGATCACCGCGCACTTCGTCTCGCCCGAGGGCGAACGCCTGCCCGACGTGCAGGCCCGCCTGCTGATCGCCTGCGACGGCGTGCACTCGGCCCTGCGCAAGCAACTCTATCCGCAGGAAGGCGCGCCGCGCTATTCGGGCGTCAACATGTGGCGCGGGACCACGGTGTGGAAACCGTTCCTGAGCGAGGCCAGCATGGTACGCGCGGGCTGGCTGGACGTGGGCAAGATGGTGATCTACCCCATCCGCAACGACGTCGACGGCAAGGGCGGCCAGTTGATCAACTGGGTGGCGGAGATCACCGATCCCAACCCGGCCATCCGCGACTGGAGCCGGCCCGGCAGGCTGGAAGACTTCCTGCCCGCCTTCGAGGACTGGCATTTCGACTGGCTGGACGTCCCCGCCCTGATCCGGTCCTCGGACTCCATCCTGGAATATCCGATGGTGGACCAGGATCCGCTGCCCACCTGGACCCAGGGCCGCCTGACGTTGCTGGGCGACGCCGCCCATCCCATGGTGCCGCGTGGATCGAACGGCGCGGGCCAGGCCATCATCGACGCGCGCTACCTGGCGGGCCAGTTGAAGCAGCGCGGCCTGACCGTGGAAGCCCTGCAGGACTACGACAAGGTCCGGGTCGCGGCGACCACGCAGGTGGTGCTGACCAACCGCACGAATCCGCCCGACGCCATCCTGCGCGAGGTTTTTGAACGCACCGGCGGCAAGCGCTTCGAGCAGCTCGAATCCATCGTCCCGCAGGCCGAACTGCAAGCCATCTCCGACAACTACAAGAAAGTCGCCGGCTACAGCCCGGCCTCGCTGAAGGCCCGGCCCTCCTTCCTCTGACCCCGGGTGGTCCGTGACGGACCACCCGGCCGGCTCGAAGCCGCCCTAGGGGCGGCTTTTGTTTTTGCAAAATCAGAAATTATTGATAATTTTTATCGGTTCCATAAAGCAATATTTAAATTAAAAGTATCTGATCTTGATACTTTTTTAAAATTGACCGAGAATCGCTGCCATACCATCGACAGTCCCGGCCCGGTATCGTCCGGCCCCGAGAGCAAGGAGACCCCATGGCAGCGCTCGTTCCCATACAAGGCCTGCATCACTACGCCTACCGGTGCAGGGATGCCGAGGAAACCCGTCACTTCTACGAGGACCTCCTGGGCCTGCCGCTCGCGCACGTGATCCGCGCCGACCACGTACCCAGCACCGGCGAATATTGTCCCTACGTCCACATCTTCTTCGAGATGCGGGACGGTTCCTACATGGCCTTCTTCGACCTGGGCGACGGCCAGGCGGCCGAGCCCTCGTCCAACACCCCGGACTGGGTCAACCACATCGCGCTGCAGGTCGAATCCGAGGCCGAGCTCCACGCGGCCCGCGCCCGGCTGGAGGCGGACGGCGTCGAGGTCCTGGGGGTGACGGACCACGGCTTCGTCCGGTCCATCTACTTCTTCGATCCCAACGGCATCCGGCTCGAACTGACCACGCGCACCGCGCCCCCCGCCCGACTCGACGAATTCAAGGCCTCGGCCCATGCCGAACTGGCTGACTGGGTCCGCACCCGGCCCCTGGCCGCCCACCGCTAACCGCCCGCCCCGCAACCCACAAGGAAATCCGCGTCATGTCCACGCCGTCCAAGCACACCTTCGACCGCATTCCCGTCATCCTGCAATTCCGCGAGCCGGTCGAGATGGTGGAAACCTATGGCTTCAACGGCAGCCAGGGCTATACCGTGCTCGAGGGCCAGCGGCTGGTGCCCCGCGACGTGCCGTCCAAGGTCGTTTTCCTGTTCATGCATCCGGCCTCGACGCTGCAGCTCCTGCCCATGCCCGTGGCGCTGGCCGAGTCGGGCATGCACGTGCTGTGCGCCGGCAGCCGCTATGCCAAGAACGACTCCGCACTGATCATGGAGAAGGTGGCGGCCGACCTGGGCGCCTACATGCGCTACGCGCGCGAGGAACTGGGCTACGAGAAGGTGGTGCTGGTCGGCTGGTCCGGCGGCGGCGCGCTGTCGCTGTTCTACGAGGCCCAGGCCGAGGCGCCTTCGATCACGCACACGCCGGCGGGCGATCCCTATGACCTGACACAGGCCGGACTCACGCCGGCGGACGGCATCATCTTCATCGCCGCCCACCTGAGCCGGCCGGAAACCCTGACCGAATGGCTGGACCCTTCGGTCCGCAACGAGCTGGACCCCGAGGACCGCGACCTCGAACTCGACATCTACGCCCCCGACTGCCCCAACCGGCCGCCCTACGCGCAGGACTTCGTGGCGCGCTTCCGGGCGGAGCAACTGGCGCGCAATCGCCGCATCAGCGCCTGGGTGCTCGATACGCTGGACCGGCTCAAGCGCTCGTCGTCGGGCGAGCGGGAACGCGGCTTCGTGGTCCATCGCACCATGTGCGACGTGCGCTGGCTCGACCCCGCGCTGGACCCGAACGGGCGCAAGCCAAACTGGTGCTACCTGGGCGATCCGCGCGTGGTCAATTCCGGCCCCGCCGGCCTGGCCCGCTTCAGCACGCTGCGCAGTTGGCTGTCGCAATGGTCTTACGACCACTCCAACATCAAGGGCCCCGTGAATGCCGCGCGGATACGCCAGGTTCCCGTCCTGCAGATCGAGAACGAGGCGGACGACGCCGTGCCCGCCACCCACAACCCCCTGATCCACGCCGCGCTCGGCACCCCGGACAAGGAGTTCGTGCAGATCCACGGGGCGACCCACTATTACCTGGGGCAGCCCCGGGAACTCGCGCAGTGCATGGAAACCATCATCGACTGGACCCGCCGCAAAATCGCGGCGGACTTCGAGGCCCCGACCGCCGCAGCCCGCTGACCGGGCGGGCCGGCCCGGGATTGATTACCATCATGCCTGCGAGCGCGCCGGCCGGCATGGCCGGCGCGCCGAATACCGAGGTGCATCGATCCCGCCATGTCCCAGTTCGCCAAAGTCCTCCAGGTCCTGGACCTCTTCTCCGAAGCCAGGATCACGCTGGCGGCCGAGGAGATCGCCGACCTGCTCGACGTCTCCCGGCCCACCGCCTTCCGCTACGTCAAGCAACTATGCGAGACCGGCCTGCTGGCGAAGATCGCGGGGCGCTACGCGCTGGGCGCCAAGATCATCGAACTCGACTACCGCATCCGGCGGTCCGAACCCATCCTGCTGGCCAGCCGCGCCAGCATGCGCGAACTCGCCCAGCGCACCGCCATGACGGTCGTGCTGTGCAACATCTACGGTGACGAGATCGTGCACAGCCACCATGAGCTCGTGGGCGAACTCACCCCCATGAGCCTGGACCGCGGCCACCTGATGCCGCTGTTCAAGGGCGCCGCCTCGGCGGTGATCCTGGCCAACCTCCAGACCGCGCGCCTGAAGCGGCTGTACGAGCGCCACAAGGCCGATGCCGAGGTGCGGGCCATCGCCGGCGACTGGCCGTCCTTCGCCCGGCACTACAAGCGCATACGCAAGGATGGCCACTACGTCTCGCGCGAGGAGATCGACCCGGGCGTCATCGGCATCGCGGCGCCCATCTTCAACGATGGGCGCCACGTCGTGGGCGCCACCACCCTGGTCTACGAGAAAAAGCGCGAGAAGCTGGTGAACGAGGAAGGCTATGCCGAACTGGTGCGCCACTGCGCCGCCGCGGTGACCCAGGAGATCGCCGCCGCGGCGCAACGCGCTACTTGAAGTCGGCGTTCGGGTCCTTGCTCTCCTGTCCCTGTCCCTGTCCTTGCCCTTGCGCGGGCTCTTCGCCGTAGACGCCCCCGCCTCCGTAGCTTTCGCCGTACGTGCTGTCCACCTCGATCTTGACGCTGCCCGGGTCCACCACGACCTGGTCGCCCTTGTAGTGCATCACCAACCCCGGCACCAGCATCACGATGGCCACCATCAACAGCTGGATCACGATGAAGGGAATGGAGCCCCAGTAGATCTGGCCGGTGGTGACCTTGGCGATGCGCTTGCCCGTGACCTTGTCCAGGTAGTCCTCCTTGGGCGCCACCGAACGCAGGTAGAACAGTGCGAAGCCGAAGGGCGGATGCATGAACGACGTCTGCATGTTGACCGCCAGCAGCACGCCGAACCAGATCAGGTCTATGCCCATCTTCTCGGCCACCGGCCCCAACAGCGGCACGATGATGAAGGCCAGCTCGAAGAAGTCCAGGAAGAAGGCCAGCACGAAGGTCAGCACGCTGACGACGATCAGGAAGCCCCATTGGCCGCCGGGCACCGAGGTCAGCAGGTGCTCGACCCACAGGTCGCCGCTGACGGCCCGGAAGGTCAGGCCGAACACCGTGGAACCGATCAGGATGAACACCACGAAGCACGACAGCTTGGTCGTGGTATCCATGGCCTGCTTGAGCAGGTTCAGCGACAGGCGCTTGCGGACGAGCGCCATCGCAATCGCCCCCACCGCCCCCATCGCGCCGCCCTCGGTCGGGGTGGCCACGCCGATGAAGATGGTCCCCAGCACCAGGAAGATCAGAAACAGCGGCGGGATCATCACGAAGGTGACCCGCTCGGCCAGCGCCGACAGCCACCCCAGCCGCAGCAGCTTGTTGGCCAGCGCGATGACGAAGGCCGACACGCCCCAGATCAGCATGGTCAGCACGATGCGCTCGTCCACCGGCGCGGTGCCGTGTTCAAGATAGTCGCCGACCAGCGCGGCGATCCCCGCCGAGATCAGCATCAGCACCAGCAGCGAACGGCCGCCGCGGGTCCCGTTGGGCTCCTGGAAACGCCGGGCCTCCTCGGGCAGGGCCGGCGCGCTGGCGGGCCGGAACAGCGACGCCAGCACCACGTACACGATGTAGGCGCCGGCCAACAGGAAGCCGGGCAGCATCGCGCCCCGGTACATGTCGCCGATCGACCGGCCCAGTTGGTCGGCCAGGATGATCAGCACCAGCGAAGGCGGGATGATCTGCGACAGCGTGCCCGAGGCCGCGATCACGCCCGAGGCCAACCTGCGGTCATAGCCGTAGCGCAGCATGATGGGCAGCGAGATCAGCCCCATGGAAATCACCGAGGCCGACACCACGCCCGTGGTGGCCGCCAGCATCGCGCCGACGAACACCACCGCGATGGCCAGCCCGCCCCGCAGGGACCCGAACAACTGCCCGATGGTCTCGAGCAGGTCCTCGGCCATGCCGGAACGCTCCAGCACCAGCCCCATCAAGGTGAAGAAAGGCACCGCCAGCAGCGAATCGTTGGCGATGATGCCGAACACCCGCTGCGGCAGCGCCTGGAACAGCACCGGGGTCAGCAGGCCCAGTTCGATGCCGATCAGCGCGTACAGCATGCCGTTGGCGGCCAGCGCGAACGCCACCGGGAATCCCAGCAACAGGAAGACCACCAGGTTGGCGAACATGATCGGGGCCAGGTTCGCGATCAGGAAGTCGATCATCAGCGGCCTCCCTGCGTGCTGCCATGGGCGGCGGCCTCGCGGGCCTGCGCCTCGCGGGCGATTTCCTCGGCCAGTTCCTCCTCGGCGGTCTTGCCCCGGTCCCGTTCGCGCGGATCGGGTCCCTTGCCCATCAGGAAGGCCACGCACTTGATCAGGTGCGACAGACCGGCCAGCACCAGCAGGAAGAAACCGACCGGGATCAGCAGCTTCACGGGCCAGCGCACCAGGCCGCCCGGATTGGAGGACTGTTCGTCGGTCACGAAGGAATCGACGAACACGGGCCAGGACAGCCACATGATCAGCACGCATGCCGGCATCAGGAACAGCACGATCCCCAGGATCTCTATCCAGATCTGGGTCCGCTGCGACAGCTTCTGCGCGACGATGTCCACGCGCACGTGTTCGTTCTTCAACAAGGTATAGCCCGCGGCCAGCAGGAAGATGGCGCCGAACAGGTACCACTGCAATTCCAGCCAGGCGTTCGAACTGGTGTGGAAGACCTTGCGCACGATGGCATTGCCCGCGCTGACGAGCACCACCACCAGGGTCAGCCAGGTGACGGCCTTGCCGACGAACTGGTTCAGCGCGTCGACCAGGCGGGAAAAGGCGAGGAGAGCATTCATGGTTGTGGACCGATGCTGAATGAAAAACGCCTGGCGCGAGGCCAGGCGGACGATTCCTGCTTCCTGTGCGTGGCGGGGAACCTGGTAGGTAGCGCCACGCTGCTTCCCTTTACTTGCGAATGGTGGACATGTAGCCGTCGAAGTTGCCTTCGGCCACCCGGAACCATGGCAGCACGTTGCCGCGGAAGGCGACCATGCTGTCATAGACCTTCTTGAACTCGGGGCTCTTGGCGCTCATCTCGGCATACAGCTTGTTGGACTCCGCATAGCAGGCGTCCATGACCGATTTCGGAAACGCTCGCAACTGCGCCCCCTGCGAGATCAGCCGGCGCAGCGCCGCCGGATTCTCGGCGTCGTACTTGGCGATCATATCGTTGGTGGCCGCGGCGCAGGCCTGGTCCAGCGCGGCCTGGTACTGCTTGGGCAGCTTGTTGTAGGCGTCCTGGTTCACGTACAGCGACACCTGCAGCGTGCCTTCCCACCAGCCGGGGTAGTAGTAGTTCTTGGCGACCTTGTGGAAGCCCAGCTTTTCGTCGTCGTACGGGCCGATCCACTCGGCCGCGTCGATGGTGCCCTTCTCGAGCGCTGGATAGATGTCGCCGCCGGCGATCTGCTGCGGCACCACCCCCAGGCGGGACAGCACGGCGCCCGCGAAGGCGCTGACGCGGAACTTCAGTCCCTTCAGGTCCTCGACCGACTTGATCTCCTTGCGGAACCAGCCACCCATCTGGGTGCCGGTATAGCCGCAGGGGAAGTTGACGACGTTGTACTTCTTGAAGACCTCGCGCAGCAGCTTGAGGCCGTCGCCGTGGCGCATCCAGGCGTTCATCTGGCGCGTGTTGAGCCCGAACGGCACCGCCGCGTCGAAGCTGAGCGTGGGATCCTTGCCGTAGTAATAATAGGAGGCGCTGTGCCCGCATTCGATGGTGCCGTTCTGCACGCTGTCGAGCACCTGCAGCGCGGGCACGATTTCCCCAGCCGGAAAGGCGCGGATCGTAAACTTCCCACCCGTGGCCTCGGACACGTACTTGGCCACGGCTTCGCCGCCGCTGTAGATGGCATCGGCGCTGCGGGGAAAGCTGGAGGCAAGGCGCCAGGTCACGGTAGGCGCGTCCTGGGCGAATACTGGGGCTGCCAACGTCACGCCGCCAGCGGCGGCGCCCACGGTTGCCTTGGTCAGAAAGGAACGGCGGTGCATGTGCGGGTCTCCCGGGTGGTTGTAACCCACGGGCGGCACCGGTCCCGTCAAAGGTGTCACGAGACTGCAACCGATGCAAAACAAGTGCCACCCATAGGTAGGGTAAACACATGATAGCGGCAGGCTCGAGCACTGCGTTCCTAAGGGAAACCCTGATTCCCTGAAAAGGGAATCGCCATGCACCACGTTCAGTCCGCGCCTATCCTGGCCTCCCGGACCACCCGCTTCCATTTCACCAGTTCGGATCGCAGCAGCTCTCCCAGCTGCTCCGGCGTGCTGGGTTCAGCCAGGGCCCCGAGCGACGCGAACTGCTGCTGGACCTCCGGCAGCCGCAGGATGGCATCGATCTCGTCGTGCAGGCGCGCGACGATCGCCGGCGGCATGCCCGCGGGGCCGAACACGCCGGTCCAGACGTCGACCTCGCCCTCGGGCAGCCCCAGCTCGCGCAGGGTGGGAACGTCGGGCAACAAGGGACTGCGCCGGGCGCTGGTGATGGCGAGCGGGCGCACCTTGCCCAGCCTGGCCTGGGGCGCCGAGGTCAGCACCAGGTCGAACATGGCGTCGACGTGACCGCCCAGCAGATCGTTCAGGGCCGGCGCGCTGCTCTTGTACGGGACGTGCAGCAGCGGAATGCGCGCGGCGCTCTTGAGCAGTTCCCCCGCCAGGTGATTGGACGTGCCCGCCCCGGCCGACGCATAGGTGATGGGCTGGGCGCGCGACTTCGCCAGCGCCAGGAACTGCGAGAAGTCCGCCGCCGGCAGCGAAGGATGGACCACCAGCACCAGGGGTAGCGAGTTCACCAGCGAGATGGGCGTGAAGTCCTTGACCGGGTCGAAGTCCACCCGGTTGATGAGCGGATTCATGACCTGGGAACTGACGCCGCCATACAGGATGGTGTAGCCGTCGGGCGCCGCCATCGCGGCGTGCTTGACGCCGATGGCGGTGCTGGCCCCGGGCCGGTTCTCCACGATCACGGGTTGGCCCAGCCGCTGGCCGAGCTTCTGGGCCAGCGCCCGCGTCAGCACATCGGCGGTGCCGCCCGGCGCGAAGGGCACGATGAAGCGGATCGGCCGGTCGGGATAGGGCTGTGCCCGTGCGCCGGGCGAGGCCATACAGGTGATCGAGATCCCGATTGCCGTTTGCATGCATAGGGTGCGTAACATGGTCGTATCCTCAAGAGCCGGTGGACAGCGCGCGAGACGTCGGCAGCGGCGGCCGAGCTCCTTGCGGGAGCCGGCCGCCGCGGTTCACAGCGTGTATTCGGGCAGGTCTATGCCCAGTTGGGCCGACTTGCTCCGGATCTCGGCCAGCGTGGACACGAAGGCCTCGTGCTCGATGTCGGGAGGCGCCGCCCCCAGGCCGGCCTTGGCCACGACAAGGTCGAGCCGGGCGAACAGGTCCTGCTCCTCGTTGACGTTGGACGACGAGTGGAACCCGCCCAGTTCGATATTCTCGATGACATCGATCATGGCCGTCCTCACGTTCTCGCGCACCTCGTCCGAGACCTGCGGCAGACGATACGACAGGTACTCCCAGCCCATGCCGATGTGGCGGACCTCGTCGGCCAGGATGCGGCCCAGGACGGCCCGCGCGACGGGGTCGGTGGTGTGGTGATAGCGGACGCGGAAGATCTCGACCGCGAAGTATTCGCTGACACAATGCCAGCACGCCAGCACGGCCTCGGGGGTGTAGTCCGGATTCATGCCGCGTTCGCGCAGGCCCGCCACCAGACGCTTGCGCGGCGCACCTTCCGGCGGCTCGGACAGATAGCCTCCCAGCTTCTCGGCCATCATGTAGGAAGCCTCGATGTGCTTGGCCTCGTCCATGAACTTGGTCGCCAGGGCCAGCTTGATCATGCCGGGCCGGTCCCCCTCGAAGGCGAACCGCAGCAGCACGGTGGGCGATTCGGCCAGGCCGGTGTATTCGCTCCAGGCGCGCCGGCTCCAGAAGACCCGCGCAGCGTACAGCTCTTCCTCGGTGTACTTGCCCAGGTCCAGCTGGTTCCAGGGAATGTCCGTGACCGGATCCCAGTTCGATCCCTTGGCCACGGTCCAGATGCGTTCGACGCGGGGCAGCATCTCCCCCAGGTTCAACGGAAACCGCTGCTCGCGGATTCCGGGAAAGCCGGTGACGGGAATGAAAGACGACGGCTGTGCGGACATCTTGGCTCCTTGTGATTCCGTTTTTTCATAACTAACCAACTGATTAGTTAGTAGTCTAGAAATCATGGGGAAGCCGTGTCAAGAAAATTCTTACAGCGATGATCTTTGACACGATCAATGGGTGCTGCTTAGAATTAACCAACCAGATAGTTATTTAATGAACAGGGAGACCAGCATGACCACCAAGACACCCCTTGGACCCTCGGGCCGCCCCTACTCCCAGGCACTGGACGTGGCCGGCGGCAAGCACATGGTCTTCGTATCCGGCCAACTGGCGCGAGCCGATCCGGAGCATGCCCATCATCCCGGCGACCTCGGCCGGCAGGCCCGCGAAATCTTCGCCAACATGGACGCGCTGCTGCGCGAGGCGGGAGGCTCGCTGGCCGACGTGGTCAAGATCACGGCCTTCCTGACGACGCTGGACGGCTATGCGGACTATTCCGCGATCCGCCGCGAAGTCTTCGCCGATCCGCTGCCCGCCAGTTCCACGGTGCAGGTCTCGTCCCTGGTCACGCCCGGATGCCTGATCGAGATCGAAGCCATCGCGATACTATGAACGCCATTGGCCGCCCCCTTCGCAAAGAGCCCTCCATGGCATCACGCACTCCGTCATCCCGCCAGAAGGCCGCCCCCGCCCCGCGCAAGGCCGTGCGCGACAGCGTCGCCACCCGCAGCGCGATACTCGACTCGGCCGAGAAGATATTCGCCCGCGACGGGCTGCGCAGCACCCGCACCGAGGAAATCGCCGCGGGCAGCGGCGTCACCAAAGCGATGATCCACTATTACTTCGACACCAAGGAAGCCCTGTACCAGGCGGTGCTCGACCGCGTGTTCCAGGACCGCGAACAGGGCATGGATTTCAGTTCCCTGCGCAAGCTTCCTCCCGTCGATGCGCTGCATGCCTTCGTGGAAAGGCTGCTGCAGCAGATGGTCGCCAAGCCCCACCTCGGTCCGCTGTTCGCGCTGGAGAACATCCAGAACGACGGCGCGTTCTACAACCGCAATGGCGGCAAGCTGTACCGGACGCTGGCCGACATCCTCGAGCGCGGCGTGGCGGACGGCTCGTTCCGGCAGCAGGACCCCGGCCATGCGGCCGTCAACATCATGGGCGCCTGCGTGCACTTCTTCAACGTGTCCTCGAACATCCGGACACTGTGGCCCAAGGACAAGGCCGACTCCACCGCGTCGATGATCAATCACTGGCGCGCCGTGGTCGAATTCGTCATGTGCGCGGTGCTGGCCCCGCCCCCGGGTCCGCGCGCCAGGAATCCGCGCCAGCCGCGGCTGGCGGCCCTATGAACGCGGCTCAAGCGGTGGACGCGCTGCTGGCGCGCATCGGCCCGGCCTGGGGCGACGATATCCGGACGCATCGGGACCAGGTGCTGGAGGCCTATGCGCCCTTGCTGGAAGCGACGGCAGCGGCGGGCCCGGCCTGCACGCGCGACCTCGCCTACGGACCCGACCCGCGCCACGTCCTGGATCTCTACCGTGACGCGGCCTTTGCCGGCCCCCTGCCCGTCGTGGTGTTCATGCATGGCGGCGCCTACGTGCGGGGGGACAAGGACATCGCCCCGCGCGTGTACGCGAACGTCCCCACCTGGTTCGCCCGGCAGGGCTACCTGGGCGTCAACCTGGAATACCGGCTCGCCCCCGGCGCGCCCTATCCCGGCGGCGCCGAGGACCTGGGGCGCGCGCTGGCGTGGATGCGGGCGAACATCGGCGCGCACGGCGGCGACCCCGACAGGATGTTCGTGATTGGCCATAGCGCGGGCGGTACGCACGTCGCCCACCATGCCCTGGACCCGCGGCTGCCTTATCGCGGCGAGGGACTGCGGGCAGCGGCCATCGTGTCGGGCCGGCTGCGTGCCGATGCGCTGCCGGCCAACCCCAACGCCGCCGGGGTGCGCGCGTACTTCGGCAACGACGAGAGCCGGTACGAGGCGCTGTCCCCGGTCAGCATGGCGACGCCGGACGCTCTCCCGCTTTTCGTGGCGATCGCCGAATACGAGAACCCGCTGCTGGACGTCTACGGCGCGGAGTTCTTCCACCGCCTGCGGGCCTGCGGACACCGGGCGAACCAGTTCCTCATGCTGCCGCGCCACAACCACATGTCCATCATGGCCCACTTCGACACGGGCGAGGACTTCCTGGGGCGCCAGCTTTGCGGCTTCTTCGCGCGGCACGGCGGCGTCCGCCAAACCATGCACCACGCGCAATGGCAACCGCATTGATGGCGCCGTAGACCACCAGCGCCAGCGCCTGAGCCGCGAAAACCCCCGCCAGCCCCATCCCCGCCGCGATCGCGGCCATCCCGCCGATCGCGCTCAGGGCCAGGCGCACGACGCTGCCGGTCACCGGCCACAGCAGCCGCCCCGCGCCCTGCGATGCGAAGTAGAGCGCCAGCCCCGCGCCAAAAAACCCATAGACAGGCCCCACGATGCGCAGATAGAGCGATCCGGTGGCCAGCATGTCGGGCTCGCTGCCGAACATCGACAGCCAGGTGTGAGGGAAAGAAGCGGCCGCCAGGCCTATGGCCTCCGCCACGACGAAGGCGCATCCCGCGCCGACCCAGGCGATGCGCAGCGCCCGGTCGTGCCGGCCCGCCCCCATCGCCGCGCCCACCATGACGACCATGGGACCGCCCAGGCCGAATACCAGTGGCACGAGCAAGTATTCCAGGCGCGAGCCAGTGCCGTAGCCCGCGATAGCGGCCGGGCCGAAATGGCCGGTCAGCGCAGTGGCGATGCTGATGGCGATGTTGATCGCCACCGTGGAAACCGCGGCGACCAGCCCCACGCGAAGGATGTCGCGGAAAAGCGGCCAGCGCAGCGTCCAGCCCTTCCAGGACAGGCGGACGATGCCGCGGCCCGAACAAAGAAAGGCCAGCAGCGCGACGCTTCCCGCGGCATAGTAGACCACCAGCGCAATGGCTCCGCCGGCCACGCCCAGGCCCGGCACCGGTCCCCAGCCGAAGATCAGCAGGGGCGACAACGGCACCAGCATCGCTGTCCCCGCACAGGTGACCGCCGCGGGCAGGCTCATGTTGCCAGTGCCGCGCACGACCGACGCCAGCGAATTGAACAGCCACACCAGCGCCGCCGCGCCGAAGATCCAGCGCGAATACTCCAGCGCCGCCTCGAGCGAGCCCCCCGAGCCGCCCATGTGTCCGTACAGCCAGCGGCCGCCCGCCAGCCCGGCCACCGTAAAGAACAGGCTGAACAGCAATCCCACCACGATCGCGTGGCGGACCAGCGAATCGGCATCCTCGCGCCGGCCGCCTCCCAGCGCCCGGGCGATCGACGAGGAAATACCGCCTCCCACCGCGCCGCCGGACAGCATCTGCATCAACATGACGGTCGGAAACACCAGAGCCACGCCGGCCAGCGCGTCGGTGCCGAGCTTTCCGACGAAATAGGTCTCGATGATGCCTGCGCTGGCCTGAGCGGCCAGCACCAGCGTGTTGGGCACCGCCAGCCGCAGCAGCGTGGAAACGATGGGGGCCTCGATGAGGCGGCGCGTGCGCGGATCGATGGACATGCGGCCGGCTCCGTCAGGTGAACCGCGCGACGGCGGGCGCGGGCGCCGGCCGGCGTATCAGGAAAACGATCAGCGCCGCCAGGATGCAGGCCGCGCCCGCGGCATACAGCGCCGGGGTGTAGGTCAGCATCTGCGTGCGGACCACCCCCGCGCCATAAGCGGCGATCGCGCCGCCGATCTGGTGGCCGGCGAACACCCAGCCGAATACCATGCCCGCTTTCTCCTTGCCGAATTCGGCCGCCGCCAGCTTGACCGTGGGCGGCACGGTGGCGATCCAGTCCAGCCCGTAGAACATCGCGAACAGCGACAGGCCATACAGCGTGAACGCCGAGTGCGGCAGCCAGAACAGCGACAGGCCGCGCAGGCCGTAGTACCAGAACAGCAGCTTGCGATTGTCGTAGCGGTCGGACAGCCAGCCCGACAGTATGGTGCCGACGAAGTCGAACGCGCCCATCATCGCCAGCACCGAGGCGGCGGGTAGCGCGGCCAGGCCGAAGTCCCCGCACAGCGAGATGAAGTGCGTCTGGATCAGGCCGTTGGTGCTCAGGCCGCAGACGAAGAAGGTGCCGAACAATACCCAGAACGTGCGGTTGCCGGAAACGCCGCGCAGCACCTGGAGCGGCGCCAGGAACGACGGGCGCGGCATGGCGGGTGCGACCACCGGGGCGTGCGGATCCGCGCCATAGGGCGCGAGGCCGAGGTCCTGCGGACGGTCGCGCACCAGCAGGAACGCCAGCACGGCCACGGCCAGGCAGCACGCCACCACCGGCACCACCGCCATGCGCCAGCCCACGTGCTCGATCAGCCACGCCGCGACCGGCAGGAACACCAGTTGCCCCGTGGCCGCGCTGGCCGTCAGCAGGCCCAGCACCAGCCCGCGCCGCCGGTCGAACCAGCGCGTGGCGACCACCGCGCCCAGCACCACGGCCGTCAGGCCGGTGCCGAACCCCAGCAGCAGCCCCCACAAGGCGACCAGGTGCCAGACCTCGGACATGCGCGTGGCCAACAACAGTCCGAAAGCTACCAGGATCATGGCCGTGCACATGATGCGGCGCAGGCCGTAGCGTTCCATCAGGATGGCGGAGAACGGCCCCATCAGGCCGAACAGCGCGAAGCGCAGCGCCAGCGCCGACGAGATCTGGTCGACGTTCCAGCCGAACTCGCGGGACAGCGGTTGCAGGAAGGCACCGGGCAGGCCCAGCGCCGCCGACGACGACAACATGGTCAGGAAGGCCAGCGCCACCATGACCCAGGAAAAGTGGATGCCTCGCCGGGCCAGCCAGCGCGATACGGGATGGGCGAACACGGTGCGGTCCTGTCAGGGCGTGGAGGGGGAATCGTCTTCGGACAGCAGGTGCCGGCGGGCCGCGTCCAGGATCTGGTCGGAAATGGGATCGGCCGCCGTGGCCCGCGCCATCAGCAGCGCGCCCACCATCAGGGACAGCTCGACCAGCGCGCGCTCGCGGTCCGCGGCCTCGTCGCCGCTGCCGCGCAACGCGGCCAGCGAATCGACCAATCCATGGATGCCGTCGACGTAGCTCCGGTGCACCGGCTTGCCGGCGGGTTCCCGGGCCACGTCCACCGCCAGCGATGCCGCCGGGCAGCTGCCGCCGGCGTTGTCGCGCGCCTTCGGCGACAGATAGGCTTCGACGATGACGCGCAGCGCGGCGGATGCGTCGGCCGCGCTGGCGGTCCGCTCGCGCCAGCGCTCCAGCGACGTGGCAAAGGCCTTGGCGCAGGCGGCCGCGGCCAGCGCGTCCTTGGATTCGAAGTGTCCGTAGAAGCCGCCGTGGGTCAGCCCCGCCGCCGCCATGAGGTCGGCCACGCTGACCCCCTTGATCCCTTGTTCCCGGATCAGGCGCGCCGAGGCTTCCTCGATGGCGGCGCGGTTCTTCTCGGCCTGCTGTCGCGATACGCGGGGCATGTCGCCCTCCTGTACATGGAGGGCGAATAATAAATGATGCCTATAATTTATTCAATAGATGTCATTCATCATTTATTTCCCCCTCTTCACGCGCCTTGCGCCGGTAGGCCAGCCGGTAAAGCGTGGGCAGCACCAGCAGGGTCAGGGCGGTGGACGAGATGATGCCGCCTATGACCACGGTCGCGAGCGGCCGCTGCACCTCGGCACCGGTGCCGGTCGCCAGCGCCATGGGCACGAAGCCCAGCGACGCGACCAGCGCGGTCATCAGCACCGGACGCAGGCGCGTGGCGGCGCCCAGGCGGACCGCCTCGTCCAGCGGGCGGCCTTCCGCCCTGAGCGACCGGATGAAGGACAGCATCACCAGTCCGTTCAGCACCGCCACGCCCGAGAGCGCGATGAAGCCGACGGCCGCGGAAATGGACAGCGGGATGCCGCGCAGCCACAGCGCCAGCATGCCGCCGGTCAGCGCGAAGGGAATGCCGGTGAACACGATCAGGCCGTCGCGCAGGTTGCCGAACATGGCGAACAGCAGCGCGAACACCAGCAGCAGCGAGATCGGCACGACCCATTGCAGGCGCTCGGTGGCGGACTGCAACTGCTCGAACGTGCCTCCCCAGGCTGTCCAGTAACCGGGCGGGATGCGCACCGACGCCGCGATGCTGTCCTGGGCATCCGAGACGAACGAACCCAGGTCGCGGCCGCGCACGTTGGCGCTGACCACGATGCGCCGCTTGCCGTCCTCGCGGCTGATCTGGTTCGGGCCCGGCGCCAGCTCGAAACGGGCCAGTTCGGCCAGTGGCACGAAGGCCACGCGCGCCTGGCCCTCGCCCCGCGGAAGCGCCACCGGCAGGCGCTTGAGCGCCTCGATGTCGCCCCGCACGTCGTCGGGCAGGCGCACCAGGATGTCGAACCGCCGGTCGCCCTGGAAGAAGATGCCCGCCTCGCGCCCTCCCACCGCGGTGGCGATGGTTTCCTGCACCTCGGCCAGGCTCACGCCATAGCGCGCGGCCTTCTGCCGGTCGACCTCGATGGTCAGCATGGGCAGGCCGGCGGTCTGTTCGGCCTTGACCGAATCGGCGCCCGGCAGGCGCGCCATGACCGCCGCGATCTCGGCCGCCGTGCGTTCCAGTTGTGCCATGTCGTCGCCGAAGATCTTGACGGCGACGTCGCTGCGCACGCCCGAGATCAGTTCGTTGAAGCGCATCTGGATGGGCTGCGTGAACTCATAGTTGTTCCCGGGCACGCCTTCCACCACCTTCCGGATCGCGGCCACCACCTCCTCGTGGGAACGGCGCGGCTGCGGCCAGGCATCCAGCGGCTTGAGCATGACGTAGGTGTCGGCGATGTTGGGCGGCATGGGATCGGAGGCGATCTCGGCCGTCCCGATCTTGGCGAATACCCGTTCCACCTCGGGCACCTTGGCGACCTGCCGCTCCAGTTCCTCCTGCATCGCGATGGCCTGGGTCAGGCTGGTGCCGGGAATCCGGAGCACCTGCACCGCCAGGTCGCCCTCGTCCAGGCTGGGGATGAACTCCGCGCCCAGCCGCGTCGCGACGGCCAGCGCCAAGGCCACGGCCACCGCGCCGAAGGTCAGCACCACCGGCGTGTTGGCCAGCGAACGGTTCAGCAGCGGCTCGTACAGCCGGCGCGCGCCGGCCATCAGGCGGTTCTCCTTCTCCTGCACGCGGCCGTCCAGCAGCAGCGCCACCGCGGCCGGCACGAAGGTAATCGACAGGATCATCGCGCCCAGCAGCGCCAGCACCACGGTGATCGCCATGGGATGGAACATCTTCCCTTCCACGCCTGTCAGGGCGAAGATCGGCAGGTAGACGATCATGATGATGAGCTGGCCGAAAATCAGCGGCCGCCGCGCCTCCTTCGAGGCCTCGAACACTTCGCCGAAACGCTCGGCGCGCGTCAGTGTCCGGCCCGCCGCGGCCTGGGCATGCGCGATCCGCCGCACGCAGTTCTCGACGATGACCACCGCGCCGTCGACGATGATGCCGAAGTCCAGCGCCCCCAGGCTCATCAGGTTGGCGCTGACCTTGTAGGACACCATGCCCGTGAAGGTGAACAGCATGGATAGCGGGATGACCATGGCCGTAATGAGCGCCGCCCGGATGTTGCCCAGGAACAGGAACAGCACGACGATGACGAGGATCGCGCCTTCCAGCAGGTTCTTCTTGACCGTGGCGATGGCCTTGTCGACCAGCGTCGTCCGGTCATACACCGTCACGGTCTTGACGCCCGGCGGCAGGGTCTTGTTGATAGCCGCGAGCCGTTCGTCCACGGCCCGGGACACCGCGCGGCTGTTCTCGCCGATCAGCATGAACACGGTACCCAGCACCACCTCCCTGCCGTTCTCGGTGGCGGCGCCGGTGCGCAGTTCGCGGCCCATCTGCACGTCGGCGATGTCGCGCACGCGTATGGGCTGGCCCTGGGCCTGGCTGACGATGACCTCGCGGATGTCCTCCAGCGATCCGACCTGCCCCGGCGCGCGCACCAGGTACTGCTCGCCGCCCCGCTCGATGTAGCCGGCCCCGACGTTGACGTTGTTGCGCTCCAGCGCGGTGACCACGTCGGCCAGCGTCAGGCCGTGGGCCGCCATGCGTTCCAGGTTGGGTGCGACCAGGTATTCCTTCGCGTAGCCGCCTATGGTGTTGACGTCGGTCACGCCCGGCACCGTGCGCAGCTGCGGTCGGACGACCCAGTCCTGGATCTCGCGCAGGTCGGCCAGCGTGTAGCGGCCGCCGTCCGGCTTGCGCGCGTCCGGCTCGGCCTCGACTGTCCACATATAGATCTCCCCCAGTCCGGTCGAGATCGGCCCCAGGGTTGGCGTGACACCGGCCGGCAGGGCCTCGCGCGCCTCCTGGATGCGCTGGTTGACCAACTGGCGGGCGAAGTGGATGTCGGTGTCGTCGCGGAAGATGACCGTCACCTGCGACAGGCCGTAGCGCGACAGCGACCGTGTCTGCGCGAGGCCGGGCAGCCCGGCCATGGTGGTCTCGACGGGATAGGTGATGCGCTGCTCGGTCTCCAGCGGCGAATAGCCCGGCGCGGAAGTGTTGATCTGCACCTGGACGTTGGTGATGTCGGGCACCGCGTCGATGGACAGGCGGGTAAAGTTGTAGAGGCCCAGCGCGACCATGCCGAATACCGTCAGCATGACCAGCCATCGTTGCTCGATGGCGAACCGGATGATCCGTTCGAACATGAGAGTCTTCCTGTCTGGCGGTCTAGTGGGTATGCTCGGCGCTGGCCTTGCCCAGCTCGGCCTTGAGCGTGAAGGTATTGGTCTCGGCGTAGCGCGCGCCGGGAGCCAGGCCTTCCAACACTTCCACCCGCAGGCCGTCGCGGCGGCCGGTCTTCACCGGCTGCGCCTTGAAACCGCCAGGCACGACGGTGAACACCACACTGTCATCGCCCACGGTCTGGATGGCATCGGCCGGCACGGCCAGGGCCACGGACTCTTCGCCGCGCAGCACCTTGACGGTGATGAAGAGTCCGGGGCGCCAGGCCATGCCGGGATTGGCCAGCGTGACGCGGGCGGTGGCGGTGCGGGTCTGCGCGCCCAGCAGCGGGCCGACGTAGGACACCGCCCCCTCGGCCGTCTCGTTCAGGGCGGACGAGGAAATGCTGACCTTTTCGCCGACGCGCACGGCCGCCAGGTCCTGCGGGGCCACGATGAACTCGGCCCAGACCGTACTCAGGTCGGCGATGGTGAACACGGCGGTGGTATCGCCCACCGCCTCGCCCATGGCCATGTGCTTCTCGACCACCGTGCCGTCGAAGGGCGCGCGCAGCTCGTACTGGTTCAGCGCGGGCGCCTGGCCCGCCGCGCCCACGGCCAGGAGCTTCTGCGCGGCGTTCTGCACGGCGATCCTGGCCTCTTCCCGCGCGGTGCGCGCCTGCAGGTAGTCCTGCTCGGCGGACACACGCTCTTCCCACAATTTCTTTTCCCGCACGAAGGTTTCCTCGGCCAGGTCCTCGCGCTTGCGCGCGGCCAGCAGCTCGCTGCGCAGGTCCGACAGCGACGTGCTGGCGATCACGGCCAGCACCTGGCCCTTGCGGACCTGCTGTCCCAGGTCCGCCGACACGCGCTCGACGATGCCGGCCAGCCGGGGCACGACGTGAGCCGTGCGGTCCTCGTTGAAGCGGATCTCGCCCGGAAACTCCCGGGTCGGCCGCAGCACGCCGGGGCCGGCCTCGGCCGTGCGTATGCCGGCGGCCTGGGCCTGGGCCTCGCTCAGCTTCACCAGGCCGTCGTCGGCATGATCGTCGGCGGACGCGCCGGCCGGCGTCTCGCCACCATGGCCATGGCCGTCACCCTCGCCATGCGGCTCGGGCCAGAACAGCACGCCGGCCACCGCCAGCGCGCCCGCAATCAGGATGGCCGCCATCGCGGCCTTTTGTTTGTTCGTTGTCGACATGACAGGATTCCTTCAACGGCCCAGCACGCGGTCGATCGCGATGGCGGCCTGGTAGGTGTCGGCCAGCACGGCCAGGTAGCGGATACGGGCCTGGAACAGCGTGCGCTGCGCGTCCAGAACGTCCAGGAAACCGGACTTGCCGGCCTCGAACCCGCGGGTGGCGGCCTCATAGGCATCGCGTGCGCCGGGCAGCACCGCGCCGCGCAGCGTGTCGGCGCTCCTGCGCGCCAGCTCCAACTGCGCGGAAGCCTGCCGCAGCTCGTGGGCCAGCCGGACCTGCATGGCGCGATGCACATCGCGCGCCTGGTCGGCGCGCACCGTGGCCTCGTATAGGTTGCCCTGGTTGCGGTCGAACAGCGGCAGCGGAATCGATACGCCCAGCAGGGTCTGGTTGCGCCCCAACTCGTTGTTGCGCTGGGTGCCCGCCGTCAGCCGCACGTCCGGATAGCGCTTGCTGCGCTCGACGCCGATCACGGCATCGCGGCGCTCGATCTCCAGCCGGTGCGCCGCCAGTTCGGGCGCCTGCTCCAGCTCCCGCAGCAATGCATCGACCGGCGCACGCGCGGGCAGCACGTCCAGGCTGCCCACCGCCTGGCCGAAACGCGGGTCGGGCTCGCCCCACAGCGACCCCAGCGCGCGCCTCGCCTCCTGCAGACGCGCTTGCGCCGTCTCCACCTCGAGGTCGGCATTGGCCCGCTCGACGCGGGCGCGGGTCTCTTCCAGCGGCGGGACCTTGCCGGCCGCCACCCGCCTGGCCGCGATATCCGCCGCCCGGGCCGCCACTTGCGCCGACCCGGTGGCCAGCGCCACCCCTTCCTGCGCGATCAGCAGGTCGAAGAAGGCGGCCACCGTGGCCGCGCGCAGTTCCGCACGCGACCGCGTGAACTCGGCCACCGCCACGGTCTGCGCCCGTTCCGCGGCCAGGATGCGCGCGGAACGCTTGCCGCCGAGTTCGATGGGTATGCCCAGCTCCACGCTGGTGGTGCGCGAATCGCGCCGTGTGTCCTCGACCGCGAACGCGATGTCGGGATTGGGCAGGACCCGCGCCTGGACGACGCCGCCCTGCAAGGCCTCGGCCTCCTTGGCGGCGGCCGCCAGTGCCGGGTTGCCCGCGGCGGCCATCGCCAGCGCGGACTCCAGGGTCAGCGGGCCGCCGGCGGCGGGCACCTGGTCAAGAATGGGAATAGGAACGGGATCGGGCCGCGGCTGGGCCACGACCATGGGGCTGGACAAGACGGCCGCCAGCCCGAGCGGCCATAGAAGTCTGCGCATCGAATTGCACCTGGAAAACGGTTCCGTGAATTCGGCGAGACGAAAGTAACGAGGGGAACGGCTACGTCTCGCCGGCTAGGCGAGCGCGCGCCATTGGGGACGTTCGGGCAGCGAGACGGGCGCCGCCGCCAGGAAGGCGGGCGGCGTGGGGGGATGGGCATGGGCGATGCCGGCCTTGGGCAAGTCCGGCGTGCCGGCCAGCACGGCCTGCAACGCGATCATGTGGCAGACCACGCAATCGGGATGCACGGCTTTCTTGGCGTCGCCTTTGTCGCCGGTGTCCTGGTGGACGTGTTCGTGGTGGCCGAAGTGAACCTGGGCCACCGTACCGGTTTCGTGCTGGCAATAGCCCGCCGCCGCTGCCCAGGTGAACTGGAACGGCAGAAAGGCAAGCAGCAGCAGGATGAACAGACGGCGCATCCGGGCCTTGTAGCCGCTCGCACCACTGCGTGCCTGCGGCAGCTCGTCGCAGCCCTAGCGCAGCAACCCGCTGCCGCTGTTGCGCGAGCCACGTGGCTGGTTCTGCGCGCCGCCCTGGCTGTTGCCGGTTCCCGAGCCGGCCTACAGCCCCAGCACGCGCGCCGCGTTGCCATGCATGACCTTCTCCATCACGGCGTCGCTGTAGTCCAGTTCCTGCCATTCCTTCAGGATGCGCGCGTACGGCAGGCTGGGATAGTCGCTGCCGAACATGATCTTGTCCTGCAGCCGGCCGCGGATGTCGACCTTGAGATTGCCCGGGAAATGCCTGGGCGCCCAGCCCGACATCTCCCAATAGACGTTGCCCTTGTGCAGGGCCACCGCGGTGGTCTCTTCCACCCAGGGCCAGCCGGGATGCGCCATGATGATCTTCAAGTTGGGGAAATCGGCCGCCAGGTCATCGATGGCGGCCGGATGGGCATGGCGTATGCGCGCACCCATGCCGCCCGGCAGGCCGGCCCCCATGCCGGTGGTGCCGACGTCTATCATCACGGCCGCGCCCAGCGAGGCGATTTCCTCGAACAGCGGGTAGTAGCGCGTGTCGTTGACCGCGAAGTGCTGCATGATGGGATGGAAATGAAAGCCCATGAAGCCCAGCTCGCGCACCGCCCTGCGAGCCTGGCGTATCGCGATCTCGCCCTTGGCGGGTTCGAGCGCGCCCCAGCACTGGATGATGCGGTCGGGATGGCGTTTCCACATGCCGTACACGTATTCGTTGGTGCAGGGCGGCGTGGCCACGGTGGTCTCCAGGTCCAGCGCGACCAGGCAGGCATCCACGCCGGCGGCGGCGAACTCGGCCACGACCTCGTCCTCGGGCTTGCCGACCCAGTTCCGCTTCCAGTAGGTGGCCAGGGCTTCGACATAAGGTCCCTGAGCGTCGATCCAGGTCTGCGTGCCCGGATAGCAGTGCAAATCGATGATGCGCATTGTCGCGTCTCTCCTTCTTTCAGGCCGCGGCCGCCCTGGATGCCACCATCTCGGCCAGGGATTTCTTCGACACCTTGCCGAAGGTGGACACCGGAAAATCGTCCAGGACCTCCAGCCGCTCGGGCAGCTTGAACTTGGCGATCTCGCGCGCCTTCAGGAACGCCACCAGTTCCGGCAGCGTCAGCGACGCGCCCGCCCGCAGCACCACGCACGCGCACATGCGTTCGCCCAGGTCGGGATCCGGCATGGGAACGCAGGCCACGTTCTGCACGGCGGGATGCATGAGTATCAGGTTCTCGATTTCTTCCGCGCTGATCTTCTCGCCGCCGCGGTTGATCAGGTCCTTCTTGCGGCCCTCGACGATGTAGTTGCCCGAGGGATGCCGGCGCATGAGATCGCCGGACCGGTAGAAACCGTCGGGCGTGAACTGCCTCGCGTTGTACTCGGGCACGCCGAAATAGCCCCGCAGCGTGTAGGGACCGCGGCAGGACAGTTCGCCCACCTCGCCCGGCCCGACCTCGCGCCCCTCGTCGTCGATCAGCCTGACCTCGTCGTCGGGGCAGACCGGCCGGCCGCAGGTTTCCATCAGCACGTCCTCGGGGTCGTCGTGGCGCACGAACATCAGCACGCCTTCCGACATGCCGAAGTTCTCCTGCACCAGCGCGGTGGGAATCAGGCGGCGGGTGCGCGAACGGACCTCGGGCTGCATGCGCTGGCCGCCGCTCTGGATGAGCCGCAGCGACGACAGGTCGTAGCGCCCGATGTCCGGATCGTTGATCAGGCGTATCAGCAGCGCCGGCACCACCTTCAGGTGCGTGACGCGATGCTTCTCGATCAGCGTGAACATCTCGGCCGGACGGGTGTTCGCGTGCAGCACCACCTTGGCGCCGTTGAACAGGAAGCCCTGTATCCCGGGACACGCCAATGGCAGGTTGTGCGCGATGGGCAGCACCAGCAGCAGCACGGAATCGCCGTCCACCCGGGTCACTTCCGCCGCCACCTTGGAGTTATAGGCGTAGTCGTTGTTGGTGCGCGGGATCAGCTTGGGAATCCCGGTGGTGCCGCCCGACAGCTGGAAGATGCAGGGGTCCTCGGGATCGATGCGGATGTCGCGCAGAGCCGCACGGCCGCCCGGGGCCGGCGTCTCGATCAGCTCGGCCAGCGAATGTTCTCCCGGCCCCGCCGGGCCCAACACCAGCCGAAGCCGCAGGCAGTCGTTCTCCTGCCGTATGCGGTCGACGATGGGACCAAAGGCGAAGTCCCCTTGCGATGCCGGATAGACGCAGCAGCGCGCCTGCGACAGCCTGACGAACTGGCTGATCTCCAGGTAGCGATGGGTAACCAGCGCGGCGATGGGGATGGCGCCGATCTTCTGCAGCGCGAAATACAGGATCACGAACTCGGCCACGTTCGGCAGGGTTGGCACGACGCGGTCCAGCGGCCGCAGCCCCAGCGCCAGCAGGTGCAGCGCCAGGTTGTCGCTCAGCCGATCCAGGTCGGCGTAGGTATGGCTGCGATCACCGTCGACCAGGGCCACCCGATCCGCATGGCGCGCGAAGACCTGCGCGAATTCCTGGGCCAGCGAGCGGTCCTGCCAGTAGCCCCGCTCTCGGTAGCGGCGGGCGAACTCGGGCGGAAAGGGGACGAATCCTTCGAGCATGGCGCCTCCTCAGGTCGAGCTGGTGTAGCCGCCGTCGATCACGACGATCTCGCCGGTAACGAAACGGTTCGATTGCAGCAGGTTCAACATGGTCTCGGCCACGTCGTCGGCGGTCACGCAGCGGCGCAGCGGCGTGGCCCGGGCACGCTTGCCCATGAGGTCGCCGTACTTCTCGCCCAGCATGCGCTGCATCCAGTCGCCCTCCATCCAGCCCGGCGCGACGGCGTTCACCCGGATGTCCGGACCCAGGTTCCAGGCCAGCGTCTTGGTCAAGTTCACGACCGCGGCCTTGCTGGCGGCATAGGGCAAGGGCTGGGGTCCGGGCCGCAGGCCGACGATGCTGGCCGTGTTGACGATGGCCGGGTCCGTACCCTTCCTGAGCAGCGGCACCGCGGCGCGCGTGACCTGGAAAAGCCCCCGCACGTTCACCGCGAAAGTGCGGTCCCACTCGTCCATGTCCAGGCTGTCCAGGTCCCGGACTTTCCAGGCCGCGGTGGTGCCGGCGTTGTTGACCAGCGCGTCCAGGTGCACGAACCGCTCGTCGACGGCCCGCATCATCTGGCGCACCGCCGCGTCGTCGGACACGTCGCACTGGAGCAGCATGGTGCGGGCTCCCAGGGCCGCCGCCTCGCTGGCCACTTCGCCGGCGGCCTTCCCGCTGGAGGCGTAATTGATCGCCACGTCGTAGCCGGCGCGCGCCAGGGCCAGGACCGCACTGCGGCCGATACCGGTCGCCCCGCCGGTGACCAGGGCTTTTCTTCGCTCGTTCATCTGCATTTCCATCGTGGTTGATTGGACGGCCAGGCCTACTGGGGCTGGATCGCCAGTTCCTGCACCGTGTTCTTCCAGACCGCCTGCTGGCCCCGCACGAAGGCCTGGAGATCGGCCGCGCTGCCGTGCATGGGGTAGACACCCAGGTCGGCCAGGCGCGAGACCAGTTCCTTGTCGTCCAGCAGGCGATTGATGTCGACGTTGATGCGCTCGACCACCGCGCCGGGCGTCCCGGTGGGCGCGAACAACGCGAACCACCCCAGCGACTCGAAGCCCGGCAGGGTCTCGGCCACCGTGGGCACCGACTCCAGGCCCGGCAGCCGCCGCGGCGAAGTCACCGCCAGGGCCCGCATCTTGCCGGCCTTGACGTGCTGGACCAGGGCGGGGATACCGTCGATGGTCAGCGCCGCCTCGCCCGCCAGCACCGCGTTGATGGCGGCGGGCGATCCGGCATAGGGCACGGTGAAAAGCTGGAACCCGCCGGCCCGCGCCAGCATCTCGCCGGTCAGGTGCGGCACCGATCCGGCCTGCGCCGCCGCGAAATTCAGGGTGCCCGGCCGGGCCTTCCCTTCCTTCGCCAGGTCCGCCATGGAACGAATGGCCGACGTGCCCGGCACCACCACCATCATGGGGCTGGTGCCCACGGCGGCCACGGGCACGATGTCACGGTCCATGTCGTACTGCGGCTGCTTGTAGAGCAAGGGTGTGAGCACCGCCGCGGCGGCCGGCACGAAGCCCACCGTATAGCCGTCGGCGCCGGATCGCGCCAGCGTGGACATGCCAGGAATGCCACCGGCGCCGGGCTTATTCTCGACATACACCGGCTGTCCCCAGCCGTGCGAGAGCCGGTCGGCGATCAACCGCGCCACGACGTCGGGCGCGGCTCCGGGCGGGAACGGCACGATCATCCTGACCGGTTTGGCGGGCCAGGTCTGGGCCCGCGATTCCGGAATCAACGATAGAACGACGGCGAACCCTGCCGCCCATGCCAGCAACCGGCTGTGCCGGCCCGAGGCCATGATGCGTTGCATGCTTGTCTCCTGCGCGTGCTATCAAGTTTTTGTGGTGGACGCGAGGTGACTGTAGAAAAGTGGCGGTGCTACGGACAAGATGTCAAAATCCCACGAGTGATTCGATTTTGATATCCATGAAACTCAATCAGCTGCGGGATCTCGTGGCCATCGTCGAACATGGCGGGCTGCGCGCCGCCGCCCGCCGGCTCGGCGTGGCGCAGCCGCTGCTCACCCGCAGCGTGCGCGGCCTGGAAAAGGAACTGGGCACGCCGCTGTTCGAACGCCAGGCGCGCGGCATGGTGTTGACGCCGCTCGGCCGGCTGTTCCACGAACGCGCGCGCGGCATGGTCAACGAACTGCGCCGGGCGCGCGACGAACTGGCGCAGGCCCAGGGCTCGGGCGCCGGCACGGTCATCGCCGGCCTGTCCATCATGCCGCACATGGGCCTGCTGCCCCGTGCCCTGCCCGCCTTCCGGCGGCGCTATCCCCAGGTCTACCTGCAGCTCATCGAAGGCCTGTTCCCCGATCTCGAATCGCAGTTGCGCAGCGGCGCCATCGATTTCTACCTGGGCGCCGCGCCCGGCACCGTGCCGGCCGGCTTCATCGTCGAACCGCTGTTCTCGAACACCCGCGCCGTGGTCTGCCGCAAGGGACATCCGCTGGCGCGCTCGCGTTCGCTCAAGGCACTGGCCGGCGCCGAATGGGCCCTGCCCTCGACCGACTACGACAACCAGGACGACCTGGCGCGGCTGTTCCAGGAATACGGCCTGCCCGCGCCGCGCGTGGCGCTCCAGGCGCGCACCGCGCTGTCGATGATGGTCGCGCTGGCCAACAGCGACCTGCTCGCGCTGCTGCCGGTGCAATGGCGGGAATTCGACCTGACGCGCGATTCGCTGCAGGTGATCGCCGTGCGCGAAAGCCTGCCCGCGCCCGACATCGTGCTGATCCGGCGCGCCGAGATGCCCATGACGCCGGCGGCCGAACACCTGTGCGACCTCATGCAGCGCAACGCCCCGTCCCTCCAGCCCATGCGGGGCCGCGCATGATACGCAGGCATATCGAGGCCCAGGTCCTGGGCCTGACCGGACTGGCACTGGGCGGCATCGACTTCGAACATCCGCGCGGCGACCCCGGCCTGTTCGGACCCGACTCGGCCAGTTGGAAGGTGCACGGGGATTTCACCTCCATGCTGATCGGCGGCATTGCCGCCCTGCTCATGCAGATGCTGCATCCGCTCGCGCTCGCCGGCGTCTGGGACCACTCCAATTTCCGCCAGGACATGCTGGGCCGCCTGCGCCGGACCGGCCAGTTCATCTCGGGCACCACCTACGCCGCCACGGCGGATGCGGAGCGGTTGATCGCGCGCGTGCGCGGCATCCACGAACAGGTACGCGGCACGGCGCCCGACGGCCGCCCCTACGCGGCCGACGATCCCGACCTGCTGACCTGGGTCCACGTGGCCGAGGTCAGCAACTTCCTGGCCGCGCACCTGCGTCATCGCAATCCCGCGCTGTCCGGCGCCGAGCAGGACCGCTACTACGACGAGATCGCGCTGATCGCGCTGCGCCTGGGCGCCCGCGAGGTCCCCCGTTCGCGCGCGGAAGTGGCGGCCTACCTGGCGCGCATGCGGCCGCAACTGGTGTGCGACGACCGCACCCGCGAAATCGCCCGCATCCTGCTGTCCCATCCCCCGGCCGTCAGCCCGCTGGCGCGCCCGGTGAGCCGGTTCATGATGGAAGCCGGCACGGCCTTGCTTCCGGACTGGGCCGCCGACATGCTGGAGTTGCGGCGCCCCGCCTGGCGGGTCCGCGCCGCCGGCATGGCGATCGGCGGCGTCGCGCCGGTGCTGCGCTGGGCCGTGCGCAACGGCTCGGCGCACCGGGCAAAGCGGCGCATGGGACTGCTGCCGCCATCCCCCGACAGGCTTTGACGGCCGGCATGTGAATGTCTAACATATATTCCATATAGAAATTTGCTTATTTCTTTAAGAAATATATGATCCTCCGCCAGTTCTTCGAACCCGACTCCAGCACCTACACCTACCTCCTGGCGTCCCGCCGCGCAGGCGAGGCGCTGATCATCGATCCGGTCAAGGAACGCCTGGACCACTACCTGCAGGCCATACGCGAGCTGGACCTGCGCCTGGTCCACGCCATCGACACCCATACTCACGCCGACCACATCACCGCGCTGGGCGATCTGCGCGACGCCACCGCCTGCACCACCATCATGGGCGAACGCTCGCGCGCCGAATGCGTCTCGCGCCAGGTGCGCGACGGCGAACTGCTGCGTGTGGACGGCATCACGCTGCAGGCTCTGTATACCCCCGGGCACACCGACGAATCCTTCAGCTTCGTGCTGGAGCCGACCGCGCCCCAGGCCGTCTTCACCGGCGACGTGCTGCTGATCCGCAGCACCGGCCGCACCGACTTCCAGGCGGGCGACGCCGGGCTGTCGTGGCACTCCATCGTCGACCGGCTGTTCGCGCTGCCCGACGACACCACGGTCTACCCGGCGCACGACTACAAGGGCTGGACCGCCTCCAGCATCGGCGAGGAAAAGCGGCACAACCCGCGCCTGGCCGGCAAGACGCAGGCCGAATACGTCGAGATCATGCGCAACCTGAACCTGCCCAACCCGCGCCTGATGGACGTGGCCATACCGGCCAACCTGGCGTGCGGGCAGGCGCCCGGATCGCCGTAACGGCCTATCATGGGATCTCTGTCCGCGGAATCCCATGACCGCCCTTCTCGTCCGCCATGAACTCAACCGCCACGGCCGCGACATCGCGGTCGGGGACATCCATGGCCATTTCACGCGGCTGCGAGCCGCCCTGGACCGCGCGGGCTTCGATCCCGCCACCGACCGGCTCTTCAGCGTGGGCGACCTGGTCGACCGAGGGCCGGAATCCGGACAGGTGCTGGACTGGCTCGCTCTTCCCTGGTTCCATGCGGTGCGCGGCAATCACGAAGACATCGCGATACGCTACGCCAAGGGCAATCCCGTCGACCAGACCAGCTACATCGCCAACGGCGGAGCCTGGTTCGTGACGCAACCCCTCGCGCGGCGCCATGTCTATGCCGAAGCATTCGCGCGCCTGCCACTGGCCAGGGAGATCGAAACGCAGGTCGGACTCGTGGGCATCGTGCACGCGGACAGCCCGGTGCGGGACTGGAGCCGGCTGGCCTGGTCGCTGCGGCTGTGGCGCGCGGCGCGGGACCGCGCGATGTGGTCGCGCGATCGGCTGCAGGACGAGAACGCCAGCGGCGTGGCCGGGCTGCGCGCGCTGGTGGTGGGCCACACGCCCGTGGACGATCCGGTCGTGCTGGGCAACGTCCATCACATCGACACGGGCGGATGGATGCCGAACGGCCGCTTCACGCTGCTGGACCTCGCCACGCTGCAAGCCATCCCGCCCATAAGCTAGACTGGATCCTGCCGCACGCCGCACGGCGACAGGAGGGCATCCATGCAGTCGACGACTCCCTGCCCCATCCCCTTCGAATCCTTCTCGCCAGGCCTCGCGCCCCAGACCGGAGAACGCGCGACCATCACCTCCGACACCCGGCGGGCGGAACACGAGATGGTCGGACGCCTGCTGGACGCGATCGAACCGCCGACAGACAACGGGCCGGCCATGGAGCTCGCGTGGCGGCTGGCCTCCACGCTGCGCGACCAGACGGGGCTCCCGGCGACCGAAGGCCTGGCGCAGATGCTGCTGCAGGAGTTTTCCCTCTCGTCCGAGGAAGGCATCGCGCTGATGTGCCTGGCGGAGTCGATCCTGCGCATACCGGACACGGCGACCCAGGACGCGCTGATCCGCGACAAGATCAGCAAGGGCCGATGGTCGGCCCACCTGGGACACAGCTCGTCGCTGTTCGTCAACGCCGCCGTCTGGGGCCTCCTGCTGACCGGCCGGCTCTATGCCGCGCACCAGGGATCGGGCCCGCAGGCGGCGCTGGCCGGCCTGATCGAGAAAGGCGGCGAGCCGCTGGTGCGCCGGGCCGTCGATGCCGCCATGCGCCTGCTGGGCGATCAGTTCGTCGCGGGCCGCACGGTGGAGCAGGCGCTGGACCGCTCGCGCGCGCAGGTGGCGCGAGGCTACACCCATTCCTACGACATGCTGGGCGAGGCGGCCATGACCGAGGCCGACGCCCTGCGCTACGCCTCGGCCTACGACCAGGCGATCCACCGCATCGGCGCCTCGTGCCGGAGCGGCACGCCTCACGAGGTCCCCGGCATCTCGATCAAGCTGTCCGCCCTGCATCCGCGCTACGTGCGAAGCCAGCGGGCACGGGTGCAAAGCGAACTCTATCCACGCCTGCTGTCGCTCGCTCGCGCGGCGCGCGGCTACGGCATGGGCATCAACATCGACGCGGAAGAGGCCGCGCGCCTGGACCTGTCGCTGGACCTGCTCGAACGCCTGTGCGCGGAACCGGACCTGGCGGGGTGGGACGGCCTGGGGTTCGTCGTGCAGGCCTACCAGAAGCGCAGCCTGCGGCTGATCGACCACCTGGCCGCCCTGGCCCGCCGCAGCGGCCACCGGCTCATGGTCCGCCTGGTCAAGGGCGCGTACTGGGACAGCGAGATCAAGCTCGCCCAGGTCCAGGGCCTGCCGGACTACCCGGTCTATACGCGCAAGCCCCACACCGACATCGCCTACCTCGCCTGCGCGCGCAGGCTGCTGGCCGCGCCCGACGCGGTCTTTCCGCAGTTCGCGACCCACAATGCCCACACCCTGGCGGCCGTCTACCACCTGGCCGGGCCCGCGGACTTCCGACCCGGGCAATACGAGTTCCAATGCCTGCATGGCATGGGCGAGCCGCTGTACGACCAGATCGTGGGCACGGACGGCCTGGACCGCCCCTGCCGCATCTACGCACCGGTCGGCCCGCACGATACGCTGCTGGCCTATCTGGTGCGACGCCTGCTCGAGAATGGCGCGAACACCTCGTTCGTCCATCGCGTGGCCGACCGCGGCCTGCCCCTGGAAGCGGTGATCGTGGACCCGGTCGCGGCCGCGCGCGACATCGGCGCGGGGGGCGGCCCGGTCGGCGCGCCCGACCCGCGCATCCCCCTGCCGCCCGACCTGTATGGCCTGGAGCGCGCCAATTCACGCGGGCTGGACTGGTCCGACGAATCCTGCCTGCTGCGGCTGTCCCATCGGCTGGCGGGCGCTGCCGCGCGGACCTGGCTCGCCCGTCCCCTGCTGGACGACGAGGTGGCGCCCGGGCCGCGCCTGGACGTCCGCAACCCGGCCCATCGCGGTGACCTCGTTGGCCACGTGCAGGAAGCCTCGCCGGCCGATCTCGAGTTCGCGCTGATCCGCGCCGACCATGCCACCCGCCTCTGGCGCGACACGGCACCGGCCGAACGCGCGGCCATCCTGCGCCGCGCCGCCGATGGCGTGGAAGAGGAACGCGAGGCGCTCGCGGCGCTGATGGTGCGCGAAGCGGGCAAGACCTTGCCCAACGCCTTCGGCGAAGTCCGCGAGACCGTCGATTTCCTGCTCTACTACGCCGCGCGCGCCGCCGAGGGATTCGACTCCGCGCCGCACCGGCCGCTGGGCATCGTGGCTTGCATCAGCCCCTGGAATTTCCCGCTGTCCATCTTCACCGGCCAGGTGGCCGCCGCGCTGGCGGCCGGCAATACGGTGGTGGCCAAGCCGGCGGAACAGACGCCGCTGATCGCCGCCGAGGCCGTGCGCATCCTGCGCGCCGCGGGCGTCCCGCCGGGCGCGCTGCAAATGTTGCCGGGACGCGGCGAGTCCGTCGGCGCCGGCCTGGTCGCCGACGAGCGCGTGCAGGGCGTGCTGTTCACCGGTTCGGTCGCGGTGGCGCGGGACATGCGCCGTGTGCTGGCCGAGCGGCTGGGCGCCGGCGGCCGGAGCATCCCCCTGGTCGCGGAGACCGGCGGATTGAACACCATGATCGTCGATTCGTCGGCCCTGCCCGAACAGGTGGTCGCCGACGTGATGGAATCGGCGTTCGACAGCGCCGGCCAGCGATGCTCGGCCCTGCGCCTACTGTGCCTGCAGGAGGACATCGCCGACCGGATGCTGGCCATGCTGCGCGGCGCCATGGACGAATACCGCACCGGCCGGCCCGACTGCCTGGAGACCGACGCCGGGCCGGTCATAGACGAAGCCGCGCGGGACGACATCGAGCGGCACATCGCCGCCATGCGCGACGCCGGCCATCCCATATTCCGCGCCGGCCGCCTGGATCCGGACGAGTGCCGGCACGGCTGCTTCGTCGCCCCCACGCTGATCGAACTCGAACGGCCGGATCAGTTGCGCCGGGAAGTGTTCGGACCGGTCCTGCACGTGGTGCGCTTCGCGGGGCGGCATCTCGATCGCCTGCTGGAACAGGTGAATGCGCTGGGCTACGGGCTGACGCTGGGCCTGCATACCCGCATCGACGACACCGTCGCGCTGGTGCTGGACCGGGCGCGTGTGGGCAACATCTACGTGAACCGCAACATGATAGGCGCCGTCGTCGGTGTGCAGCCCTTCGGCGGCGAAGGCCTGTCGGGCACCGGCCCCAAGGCGGGCGGGCCGCTCTATGTGCCGCGCCTGCTGTCGGCGGCGCCGCCGGACATCGCGATACGCGCGCTGGCCTCGCATCCGCCCGCTCCCGCGTGGCTGCAACCCGTGCGCCCCGGCCGGCCGCTTGCCATCCTGTGGGACTGGGCCCGGGAGCAGGGCATGGCGGAATTGGCCGACCGCTGCGCGGCCTACGCCGCGCGGCTGCCCGAGACCGCCGCCGCCACGCTACCCGGTCCCACCGGACAACTCGACGTCTACGCGCTGCGCCCGCGCGGCAGGGTGCTGTGCATCGCGGACGAGGCCTCCGACCTGCTGGCCCAGCTGGCCGCGACACTGGCCACCGGCAATGACGCGCTCTGGCAGGCCAGCCACCAGGCGGCCGCGCTGCACGCGTCGCTGCCGGCGGACATCGCCGGCCACGTGACCGTGGCCGATCCCGCCGCTTCGCCGTTCGACGCGGTTCTCGTCCATGCCATGGGCAACCGGCTGAAGTCCATCCTGCGGCAGCTTGCCCGCCGCGAGGGCCCACTCGTGCCGGTCATCGACCTCGCGCCGGGAGACGCCGCCATCCCGCTCGAACGCCTGCTGGTCGAACGGTCGATCAGCATCAACACCGCCGCGGCCGGCGGCAATGCCAGCCTGATGACGATGGACTGAGCGATCAGGCGCGCATGTAGGCCCAGCCCTCGGCCTGCCGGCGCGCGATGTGCAGCACCGCGGCCTCGACCACGACGATGCCGTCCGGCGCCGTCAGCCCGTTGGCCGCCAGCGTGTTGCCGCAAAGACGAAGATGGACGTCGGTGGCGTCCGGCTGCCCCAGGGCGGCCGCGACGGCGCCGGCGTTGACCACCAGTTCGACCTGGGCCTGGCCGTCGGCCTTGAGCAGGTTGGCCACGTTGCGCCGGCCCCGCTCCAGGGAGGCGGGCGTGGGCGCGTGAATGACGAGTCGCAGGACAGCCATGATCAGTCCACTCCCAATTGCGCCGACAGGTGGGCCACATAGCGGCCGAAGTCGGCATGGCCGCGATCGCGCGGTCTCGGCAGATCGATCACCAGGTTCTCGGCCACGTTCGCGGGCCGTCCACCCAGCACGACGACGCGGTCGGCCAGGAACACCGCCTCGTCGATATCGTGCGTGACGAACATGATCGCCGCGTGCGTGGCCTGCCAGATCCGCATCAGTTCGGCCTGCAGGTGGCGGCGCGTCAATGCGTCCACCGCGCTGAAAGGCTCGTCCATCAACAGGATGTCGGGCTTGACCGCGAGCGCGCGCGCGATGCCCACGCGCTGCGCCTGGCCGCCGGACAACTGGTGCGGCCAGCGGTCGGCGAACTCGGCCAGCCCCGTCATCCGCAGCGCCTCGTCCACCCGGCCGCGCTTTTCGCCGGCGTCGATGTCCAGGGTCTCCAGGCCGTAGGCCACATTGCCGGCCACGGTGCGCCAGGGCAGCAGCCGGCCGTCCTGGAACACCACGGCGCGGCGGCGGCGGCCCGCCCGCTGCGGCAGGCGGAAATGCATCTGCCCCGCCGACGGCGCGATCAGGCCGGCGGCGGTGCGCAGCAGCGTGGACTTGCCCACGCCCGAGCCGCCGACCACGGCCAGGAACTCGCCCTTCGCGATGTCCAGGGACAGGTCCTGGATGACGGGACCCGGGGCGCCCGGATGGGTATACGAAAAACGATCGAATTCGATTACGGCCGCCACGACAGCACCCTTTTTTCCAGCCACGCGTAGCCCAGGTCGCAGATGGCGTAGACCAGCGATATGGCCAGCATGTAGACGACGACCGCCTCGTAAGCGCCCACGCCGGCTGCGGCATTCATTTCCTGCCCCATGCCGGGCACGCCCAGCAGTTCGGCCGCGATCAGCGTCATCCACGCCTGGCCGATGCCGGTGCGCACGCCCGCCAGCGTGCCGGGCGCGATGGCCGGCAGCGTGATGCTGACGGCGCGCCGCCAGTAGCTGCCCTGCCCGAAGCTGCGCGCCAGCTCATAGAAGCGGGGATCGATGTTGCGGACCGCGCTATAGGTGGCGAAATAGTTCACCCAGAACACGCCGATGGCGATGACGAAGGCCGCGCCGGCATGGCTGACCTTGAACCAGGCGATGGCGAACACCACCCAGGCCAGCGGCGGAATGGGCCGCAGCACGCGGGCCAGGTAGGCCTGGAACAGGTCGAAGCGCCGTATCGTGGCGGCGGCCAGGCCGACGGCGATGCCCGACACGGTGCCCAGCGCCAGGCCCCAGAAGTAATGGATGAGGCTGGAGCCGACGGCGGGCAGCAAACGGCCCGAGGTCCATTCCTGCGCCAGCGCGTCGGGCAGCGCGAACGGATCGGGCAGCGTGCCGGGATTGACCCAGCGGAACACGCCCGCCGCCTTCCACAGCAGCACGAAAACGACGATGCCCGCCACGCCGTAGGCCGCGCGCACCGGCCATCCGGGATTCTTGACCATCATGGACGACGCGCAGGTTTACCGCTTGCCGGCGACGGCGTCATAGAAACGCGTGTCGAACAGCTTGGTCACGTCCACGGACGGACCTTCGAGCGTACCGGTCTCGGCCTGGAACTTCTGCAGCACCAGCGTGGCCGGCACGATGGAGTTGGGGTCGGCCTCGAACTGGCCCTTGGAATTGCGGATCGATTTCTCGACCAGGTCCACCGGCAGGCGGCCGCCGCCCACGTATTTCTGCACCAGCGGCGCGGCCTTGGCCGGATCGCTGTCCAGCAGCCGGGTCGCCGCGACATGGGCGGCCACCAGCGACTTCACCAGTTCGGGCTTTTCGTTGATCAGCTTCTCGCGCACCAGCAGCACCGCGCCGGGCTGACGCGGGAACAGGTCGGAGCCGCGCGCGACGACGCGGGCCTTGGGCGCGCGGGTCAGGACCGTGGTCACGGTGGGTTCGAGGATCACGGCGCCGTCCACCGCGCCGGTCAGCAGGGTCTGCTGCATCTGCGCCTCGCCCTGGTAGATCAGCTTGAAGGACGCGGGATCGACCTTGATGCGATTGCGCAGCCAGTATTGCAAGGCGGCCTCGGGCACCGCTCCCCGGGGATAGCTGGCGATGACGGGCTGGCGGCCCTTGTCCTTGGCGAAGCGGGAGAAGGCCGTGGCGGGATCGCCCGAGGCGAAATAGGGAGCCAGGTCGCCCATGGCGACGAAGCTGACCTGCTCGACGATGTTGGAGGCGACGACCTTGATGTCGGCGCCCTTGCCGCGCGCCACCAGGGCCGGGCCGATGCCGACGTAGGCGATGTCGAGCTGCCCCGCCAGCAGGGCCTGCACCAGCGCGGGCCCGCTCTGGAACTGGACCAGCTTGGGCGGACCGCCCTCGGCCGGCAGCGCCCCCTGCTCGCGCGCGATGAACAACTGCGCGTCGGGCAGGATGGGCAGATAGCCGATCTCCAGCGGCGCGGCGGCTGCCGTCTGGAGAGAGGCCGAGGCGAGGCCGAGCGCGAGCGCGGCGGATGCAAAGAAACGTTTCATGGTGTTCAGAACCTCGAGTGATATCGAGCAAGTTCTATATATTGTATTTAAATGTTTTTGCATTACTTAACAACTAAAAGAAATAAGCTTAAGCCCCTGCCGGCGTGGTATGTTGTATTCATCACGCACCTTCTACACGCGGTCCCGCACCGCTCAGGAGGAGGAAAGCCGGCCCGCTCCACCAGGCCGCGCCGACCGACGGTATGAACGCGAAGGCTCGCACAGCGCATGCTCCTGCCGGCCCGCCCACCCGGGCCGCGCGACCATGTTTCGGCTCGCGCCGCGTCGCCGTTTCCTACCTCCGCCCGCCGTTTACTCCCTTCGCCGTTTCCCGGCCCGTCCATCCGACCGGGCCTTCAAGGCGCCATGCGGACACCATCCACCGCTCTCCGCGGCTAGATGGCTCCGCGCTACCCCCTTGCGCGCCCAACCCTGGACTGCGAGTGCATCATGAGCGCACAACCCGTCGAGACCGTCCTGACCCTGGACGACAAATACACACGGCCGCGCGGCCGCGTCTACATGACCGGCACGCAGGCGCTGGTGCGCCTGATGCTGGCGCAGAAGCAGCGCGATGAAGCGGCCGGACTGAACACCGCGGGCTTCGTCTCGGGCTACCGGGGATCGCCGCTCGGGTCGGTGGACCTGGAAATGTGGAAGGCCGCCCGGCACCTGGAGGCCCACCACATCAAATTCGTGCCGGGACTCAACGAGGAACTGGCGGCCACCGCGGTCTGGGGCACGCAGATGGTCAGCCTGGACGCACGCGCCACCACCGACGGCGTGTATGCGCTGTGGTACGGCAAGGGCCCCGGCGTGGACCGCTGCGGCGACGTCTTCAAGCACGGCAACATCGCCGGCTGTTCGCGGCATGGCGGCGTGGTGCTGGTGGCCGGCGACGACCACGCCTGCAAGTCGTCCACCCTGCCCCACCAGAGCGAACACGCGTTCATCGCGGCCATGATCCCGGTCCTGAATCCGGCCGGCGTGCGCGAGCTGATCGAATTCGGCCTGCACGGCTATGCGATGTCGCGCTATTCCGGATGCTGGGTGGGCCTGAAAGTCGTCAGCGACACGGTGGAGTCGTCCACCTCCATGGACATCGATCCCATGGCGGTGAACATCCGCGTGCCCGACACCTATCCCATTCCGGAAGGCGGCTTCCATATCCGCTGGCCGGATCCGCCGCTGGAGCAGGAGAACCGTCTGCAGCGCGAACGCCTGTACGCGCTGCTGGAGTACGTGCGGCAGAACGGCCTGAACCGGCAGGACTGGCGCGTCCCCCACGCCAGGCTGGGTATCGTGACCACCGGCAAGAGCTACCTGGACGTGCGCGAGGCCCTGGCCATGATGGGCATCGACGAGGCAGCCGCCCGCGCCATGGGGCTGCGGCTGCTGAAGATAGGCGTGTCCTGGCCGCTGGAGCCCGAGTGCATCTGTGAGTTCGCCGAAGGACTGGACGAGATCCTGGTGGTGGAGGAAAAACGCCAGATCATCGAATACCAGATCAAGGAGCATCTCTACAACGCATCCATTTCCGCGCGGCCGCGCGTGGTCGGCAAGTACGACGAGACCGGCGAATGGGTGCACGTGCCGCACGACGGCATCCTGCTGTCGCCCAACGGCGAACTGACGCCGGCCGCCATCGCCGGCGTGATCGCCGCGCGCATCGCCAAGGTGATCGGCCGCGAGGCCCTGGACGCGCGCGCCTTGCCCTACCTTGCCGCGCGCAAGCCGCCCGAGGGCTACACCCGTGCGGCACCCGGCGCGCCGCAGCGCCTGCCCTACTTCTGCTCGGGCTGCCCCCACAACACGTCCACCAAGGTTCCCGAGGGCTCGCGCGCGGTGGCCGGCATAGGCTGCCACTACATGGCGCAGTGGATGAACCGCCGTACCGAGACCTTCACGCAGATGGGCGGCGAAGGCGCGACCTGGATAGGCCAGGCCTTCTTCACCGACACGCCCCACATCTTCGCCAACCTCGGCGATGGCACCTACACGCACTCCGGATCCCTGGCCATCCGCGCCGCCCTGGCGGCGGGCGTGAACATCACCTACAAGATCCTCGTCAACGACGCCGTCGCCATGACCGGCGGACAGCCGGTCGAGGGCGCGCCCACGGTGCCGCAGATCCTGCAGCAGATGGTGGCCGAGGGCGTGCCCCACATCCAGCTCGTGAGCGACGAGCCCGATGCGCTGCGCGAGCTTCCCGGCCTGCCGGCGGGCATAGGCATCAGCCATCGCGACCGCATGGACGACATCCAGCGCGAAATGCGCGAGAAACCCGGCGTGTCGGTCATCGTCTACGTGCAGACCTGCGCCGCCGAGAAACGCCGCCGCCGCAAACGCGGCAAGCTGGCCGATCCGGCCCGCCGCGTGCTCATCAACGAGGAAGTCTGCGAGGGATGCGGCGATTGCGGCGTGCAGTCGAACTGCGTGTCCATCCTGCCGCTGGAGACCCCGCTGGGCCGCAAACGCACCATCGACCAAAGCTCGTGCAACAAGGACTTCTCGTGCGTGAAGGGGTTCTGCCCCAGCTTCGTCACGGTCGAGGGCGGCGCGCTGCGCAAGCCGGCGGCGCGGCAGGTGGCGCCGCCACGGGATCTGCCCGCGCCGGTCCTACCCGGGCTGGAACAGGCATGGAACATCGTCGTGACCGGCGTGGGCGGCACGGGCGTGGTCACGATAGGCGCGCTGATGGGCATCGCCGCCCACCTCGAAGGCAAGGGCGTCGTCGTGCTGGACATGGCCGGGCTGGCGCAGAAAGGCGGCGCGGTGATGTCGCACGTACGGCTGGCGGCCACCCCTGCGGCGCTGCACGCCACCCGGGTTCCTTCCAGCCAGGCCGACGTCGTGCTGGGCTGCGACCTGATGGTCGCCTGCGGCCAGGACGCCATCGACATGATGGCGACGACGCGCACCCGTGCGGCGCTAAACCTGGACGTGTCGCCCACCGGCGCCTTCACCCAGGACCCCGACTGGCAAGCCTCGCCCGAAGCCATGCTGCAACGCGTGCGCGAGGCGGCCTGGCAGACCGAGGCGGTGGACGCCACCGAGATCGCCACCGGCCTCCTGGGCGACGCGATCGCCACCAATGTCTTCATGCTGGGCTACGCGTGGCAGAAGGGCTGGATCCCGCTGCGCGAGGATTCCCTGATGCGGGCGATCGAACTGAATGCCGCGGCCGTGGAGATGAACAAGGCCGCGTTCGCCTGGGGCCGGCAGGCCGCGCTGGACCTGCCGGCGGCCAGCGTCGCCGCCGGACTCAAGCGGCCCGGCACGGTGGTGATGATGCCGCCGCGCCCGTACTCGCTGGATGCGCTGCTGGCCGACCGCACGCAGCGGCTCGCCCGCTACCAGAACGCCGCCTATGCCGCCCGCTACGAGACCTTCGTGCGCGAGATCGCCGCCCTGGAAGAGGAACGGGTCGCCGGCAACCGGCTGGCGCGCACGGTCGCGGCCAGCCTCTACAAGCTCATGGCCTACAAGGATGAATACGAGGTCGCCCGGCTGTTCGTCGAGACCGGCTTCGCCGAGCGCGTCGCGCGCCAGTTCGAAGGCGACTACCGCCTGCGCTTCCACCTGGCGCCGCCGCTGTTCTCGCGCCGCGACGCGCACGGCCACCTGGTAAAGCAGGCCTACGGCCCATGGATGCTGACCGCCTACAAATGGCTGGCACGGGCCCGCGGGCTGCGCGGCACGCCGTTCGATCCGTTCGGCTACCTGCCCGAGCGGCGCGCCGAACGCGCGGCGATCGGCGGCTACGAGGCTTTGATGCGCCGGATCGTCGCCACGCTTACCCCCGCACGCCTGCCCCTGGCGCTGGAACTGGCCAGGCTTCCCCAGGAAGTGCGGGGCTTCGGACACGTCAAGGAGGAAAACGCACGCATCGCCCACATCAAGCAGGAACGCCTGCTGGCGCAGTACGCCGAGCCCCCCGGCTCGGCCTCGCCGCAGGACCGCCAGGCCCCTCACGCCGTGGCCTGACGCCTTTCTATCCGCAGCAAGACAAGAATCGGAGACTTTCCATGATCCCGCTGCCTTCCCTGGATTTCGGCGTGAACGACACCATCGAGATGCTGCGCGAGGTAGTCCGCAGCTTCGCCGCCAACGAGATCGAGCCGCGCGCCGCGGCCATCGACAAGGACAACACCTTCCCCCGCGACCTGTGGAAAAAAATGGGCGACCTCGGGCTGCACGGCATGACGGTGGGCGACGACTATGGCGGCATCGCCCTGGGCTATCTCGCGCATGTGGTGACCATGGAGGAGCTGTCGCGGGCGTCGGCCGCGGTGGGCTTGTCCTACGGGGCACATTCCAACCTGTGCATCAACCAGTTGCACCGGCACGGCACGCCCGAGCAGAAGGCGCGCCACCTGCCGCCGCTGGTCGCCGGGGACCAGGTGGGCGCGCTGGCGATGAGCGAAACGACATCCGGCTCGGACGTGGTGTCCATGCGGCTGCGGGCCACGCACAAGGACGGGCGCTTCGTGCTGAACGGCTCGAAGATGTGGATCACCAACGGTGGCGATGCCGACATCCTGATCGTGTACGCCAAGACCGACCCCGACGCCGGGCCGCGCGGCATCACCGCCTTCATCGTCGAGAAAGGTTTCCCCGGCCTGGCCTTCGGCGAGAAGCTCGACAAGCTCGGCATGCGCGGCTCCAACACCTATCCCGTGTTCTTCGACGACTGCGCGGTCCCGGAAGACAACGTGCTGGGGGGCCTCGGCAACGGCGTGGGCGTGCTGATGAGCGGACTGGACTACGAACGCGCGGTGCTCGCCGGCGGTCCGCTGGGTATCATGGCGGCCTGCATGGACGCCGTGCTGCCCTACGTGCACGAGCGCAAGCAGTTCGGACAAAGCGTGGGCGAGTTCCAGTTGATGCAGGGCAAACTGGCCGACATGTACACCACCTGGCAGGCGTGCCGCGCGTACGTCTACGCGGTGGCGCGCAGTTGCGACAAGCCCGGCCACGACCGTTCGCTGCGCAAGGATGCCGCCGGCGCCATCCTGTACGCCGCCGAGAAGGCCACCTGGATGGCCGGGGAAGCCATCCAGGCGCTGGGGGGCAACGGCTACGTCAACGACTATCCGACGGGCCGCCTGTGGCGCGACGCCAAGCTGTACGAGATCGGCGCGGGCACCAGCGAGATCCGGCGCATGCTGATAGGCAGGGAACTCTTCTCCGAAACCCGCTGACCCCCTCCCCCAGGAGCCAGGCCATGCACGCCCATACCAGCCGGCTGGACACCCGTTCACCGGAATTCCAGGCCAATGCCGATGCCATGCGCCACCTCGTGGCGGACCTGCGGACACGGGCGGCGCAGGCCGCGCAAGGCGGCGGGGAAGCCGCCCGCGCCCGCCACGCGGCGCGCGGCAAGCTGCTGCCGCGCGAGCGCATCCGCCTGCTGCTGGATCCCGGTTCGCCCTTCCTGGAAATCGGCCAGTTGGCCGCGCTGGGCCTGTACGGCGACGAGGCCCCCTGCGCCGGGCTGATCGCCGGCATCGGCCACATCCACGGCGTGGCCTGCATGGTCGTGGCCAACGACGCCACGGTCAAGGGCGGCACCTATTACCCCATGACCGTGAAGAAGCACCTGCGCGCCCAGGAGATCGCCCAGGCGAACCACCTGCCCTGCCTCTACCTAGTGGACTCCGGCGGCGCCTACCTGCCGCTGCAGGACGAGGTCTTTCCCGACCGCGAGCATTTCGGCCGCATCTTCTACAACCAGGCCAACATGTCGGCCCAGGGCATCGCGCAGATCGCGGTGGTGATGGGATCCTGCACCGCCGGCGGCGCCTACGTGCCCGCCATGAGCGACGAAACCGTGATCGTGCGGGGCCAGGGCACCATCTTCCTGGGCGGCCCGCCGTTGGTGCAGGCCGCGACCGGGGAGATCGTCAGCGCCGAGGACCTCGGCGGCGGCGACGTGCACACCCGCGTCTCCGGCGTGGCCGACCACCTGGCCGAGAACGACGCCCATGCGCTGCACCTGGCGCGCCGCATCGTCGGCAACCTGAACCGCCCCGCCGCGCCCGCGCTGGCCGACGGCGACGAACCCGCGCACGACCCCGAGGAACTCTACGGCATCGTGCCGCAGGACGTCCGCAAGCCCTACGACGTACGCGAGATCGTCGCCCGGCTGGTAGACGGTTCGCGCTACGACGAGTTCAAGGCGCGCTACGGCCCCACCCTGTTCACCGGCTTCGCGCGCCTGTACGGCATGCCGGTGGGCATCGTCGCGAACAACGGCATCCTGTTCTCGGAATCGGCCCAGAAAGGAACCCACTTCATCGAACTGTGCGCCCAGCGTTCGATCCCGTTGATCTTCCTGCAGAACATCAGCGGCTTCATGGTGGGACGCAAGTACGAGAACGGCGGCATCGCCAAGGACGGCGCCAAGATGGTGACCGCGGTCGCCACCGCCCGGGTGCCCAAGCTGACCGTCATCATCGGCGGCAGCTTCGGCGCGGGCAACTACGGCATGTGCGGGCGCGCCTACGGCCCCCGCTTCCTGTGGATGTGGCCCAACGCCCGCATCGGCGTCATGGGCGGCGAACAGGCCGCCTCGGTCCTGGCCACGGTGCGGCGCGACACCGTGCAGTCGCGCGGCGAGGCCTGGAGCGAGGAAGCAGAGGAAGCCTTCAAGGCGCCCATCCGCCAACAGTACGAGACCCAGGGCCATCCCTACTACGCCACGGCCAGGCTGTGGGACGACGGCATCATCGATCCCGCGCAGACGCGGCGCGTGCTGGGCCTGTCGCTGGCGGCGGCGCTGAACGCCCCCGTGGAGCCGACCCGCTTCGGCCTGTTCCGGATGTAGCGCCCTTCAAGGAAAGCCCATCGTGTTCGACAAGATCCTGATCGCCAATCGCGGAGAAATCGCCTGCCGGATCATGGCCACGGCCCGGCGGATGGGCGTGGCGACCGTGGCGGTGTATTCGGATGCCGATGCCGGCGCGCGACATGTCCGGCAGGCCGACGCGGCCCGGCGCATCGGCCCCGCCCCGGCGCGGGACTCCTACCTGCGCGCGGACGCGCTGGTCGAGGCCGCCCTGGCCAGCGGCGCGCAGGCCGTCCATCCTGGCTATGGTTTCCTGTCCGAGAATGCGGCCTTCGCCGAGGCTTGCGAGCGCGCGGGCCTGGTCTTCATCGGGCCACCCGCCGGCGCGATCCGCGCGATGGGTTCCAAGTCCTCCGCCAAGGCCCTGATGGAAAAGGCGGGCGTGCCGCTTACCCCGGGCTATCACGGCGACGACCAGGACCCCGCGCTGCTGGCCCGCGAGGCGGCCCGCATCGGCTATCCGGTGCTGATCAAGGCCAGTTCGGGCGGCGGCGGCAAAGGCATGCGCCGCGTGGACCGGGCCGAGGACTTCGATGCGGCGCTGGCCGCCTGCAAGCGGGAGGCCGCGGGAGCCTTCGGCGACGACCGCATGCTGGTCGAACGCTACGTCCTGCGTCCGCGCCACATCGAGATCCAGGTCTTCGGCGACCGCCACGGCAACATGGTTCATCTGTTCGAGCGCGACTGCTCGGTCCAGCGCCGCCACCAGAAGGTGCTGGAAGAAGCGCCGGCGCCGGGCATGAGCGACGGGCGGCGCGAGGCCATGGGCCGGGCCGCCATCGATGCCGCGCGCGCCGTGGGCTACGTGGGCGCCGGCACGGTGGAGTTCATCGTCGACCCGGACGGCGGCTTCTATTTCATGGAGATGAACACGCGGCTGCAGGTCGAGCATCCGGTCACCGAAATGATCACCGGACTCGACCTGGTCGAATGGCAGTTGCGCGTGGCGAGCGGCGAACCGCTGCCGCTGGACCGCCGGCCGCCGGCCCCGTCCGGCCATGCGCTGGAGGCCCGCCTGTACGCCGAGGACCCCGGCCAGGACTTCCTGCCCGCGGCGGGCCGGCTGCAACGCTTCGTGCCGCCTCCCGCCGCCCCCTGGCTGCGCCTGGACGCGGGCGTCGACGAGGGCGACACCATCACGCCGTACTACGATCCCATGATCGCCAAGCTCGTCGTCCACGGCGCCGACCGGCACGAGGCCCTGGTCCGCATGCGGCAGGCCTTGTCCGCCTGCCGCATCGTGGGCCTGCCCACCAATCTCGCCTTCCTCTCGCGGCTGGTCGCCACGCCCTCGTTCGACCAGGCGGACCTCGATACCGGCCTGATCGAACGCGAGCATGACCACCTGTTCGCACCCGACGCCGCGCCGCCGCGCGAGACGTGGCTGCTGGCCGCGCTGGCGGAGATGCGGCATGTCGCCGCGGCGGGTCCAGCCGGCTCGCCATGGCGCGCGGACGGCTGGCGCCTGAACGCGGACGCCGCCACGGTGTTCCTGTTCGCATGCGGCGACCATCGCCGCGAGGTCTCGGTCACGCCTGCGCCCCGGGGCATGACTGTCGTGCTGGACGGCTCGGCCGTATTCGTGGACCCGCGGGGCGAAGCCCCCCGGCTGGAAGCGGTCCTGCCCGATCGCACGCTGCGCGCGGACGTCTATCGGGACGGCGCCCGCCGCATCGTGTACGGCGAAGACGGGGCCTGGACACTCGCGCTGGTCGACCCGCTGCTGGCCTGGGAACAAGGCACGGACGCCGGTACCGGCCTGGCCGCGCCCATGCCGGGCCGGATGGCCGCCCATCTGGTCGCGCCCGGCACGCGGGTGGCCGCCGGCACGCCGCTGCTGGTGCTGGAGGCGATGAAGATGGAACACACCATCGGCGCCCCGGCCGACGGGCGGGTGAAGGCCTTCCGCTTCGCGGTCGGCGATACGGTGAACGACGGCGACGAACTGGTGGACTTCGAGACCTGACGCCCCGCCAGCCTCAAGACGCGCCCGCCTCCCGCGCCGGCGCCGCCTTGCGCCGCTGCCTGGCCGCCAGCACGGCGCCCCACGCCAGCCCCGCCGTGGCCGCCACGGCCGATGCCGTCAGCACGCCCAGCTTCGCCGCCCCCAGCAGGTTCTCGTCGCCGAACGCCAGATTGGCGATGAAGATGGACATCGTGAAACCTATGCCCGCCAGCAGCCCCACCAGCGCGACCCCGCTCCACGTGGTGCCGGGCGGCAGCCGGCACCATCCCAGCCGCACCGCGATCCAGCTGGCCGCGACGACCCCCAGCGGCTTGCCGATCACCAGTGCCGCCGCCACGCCCAGCATGACGGCCTGCGACGAAGGCGCCGACAGGTCCACGCCGTCCAACGTGACGCCGGCATTGGCCAGGGCGAACAGCGGCATGACGACATAGGCCACCCACGGATGCAGGGCCATCTGCACGCGCGTCACGGGCGCCAGCAGTTCGCGCTGCGCCCACCGCAGCCGCCGCGCCTGCTCCGCCGTGCCGTCCGTATCGGACGCGCCCGCGCGCACCAGGAAATCCGCGGCACGGCGCACGATGTCTCGCGGATGCTCGTGGCGCGGCGCGGGCAGCACCGGCGTCATCAGGCCGAGCACGACGCCCGCCAGCGTGGGATGCGCGCCCGTCTGCAACAGGCCGATCCACAGCACCGCGCCGGGCAGCACGTAGGCGTAGGCGGACCCCACTCCCATCCGCTGCAGGGCCAGCACCATCAGGATGCCGACCGCGGCCACCAGCAAGCCGGAGTAATCCAGCCCGCCCGAATAGAACATCGCGATGATCAGCACGGCGACGATGTCGTCGATGATCGCCAGCGCCAGCAGGAAGATGCGCACGCTGCCGGGAATGGACCGGCCCAGCAGCGCCAGCACGCCGACCGCGAACGCGATGTCGGTGGCGGTGGGCACGGCCCAGCCCTGGCTTTGCGGCGCCTGGCCGTTGAACGCGAGATAGATCAGCGCCGGCACCGCCACGCCGCCCAGCGCGGCCGCCAGCGGCAGCGCCGCCTGGGCCAGGCTGGCCAGCGCGCCTTCGTGGATCTCGCGCCGTATCTCCATGCCGACCACGAGAAAGAACACCGTCATCAGTGCATCGTTGATCCAGAAATGCAGGGACTGCGAGACGACATGGCTGCCCACGCCGAAGGTCAGCGGCGCATGCCACAGGGCGTGGTAGCCGGAGGCGTAGGGAGAGTTGGCCCAGACCAGGGCGATGGCGGCGGCGGCCAGCAGCACGATGCCGCTGACGGCTTCGATATGAAGGAATCTTTCCAGCGTGAGCAGGGCTCGGGCGGCAAGATCCTGGGCGCGCGGAACGGGCCGGCGGGGGGCGTGTCGGTTCATGGGAATCATCCAAGGCAATCCTGCACCGGCGGCCCGACCGATGCCCAGAACCTGCTCCCGCATGTACAGCGGCAGCACCCGGCGTTATTTTATACGAACCCGCGTTTATACGAACCCGCGCCGCACCCCGCCCAGGAGAACCCGTCATGAAAGCCGTTGCGCTCGGAGCCCCCGGAGGGCTCGACCATATCCAGTTGATCGACCTGCCCGACCCCGGCTCCCCCGCCGCCGGCGAGATCCGCGTGCGCCTGCACGCCAGTTCGCTGAACTACCACGACTACCTCGTCGCCCTGCGCACGGACGAACGCCACTTCGGCCGTATTCCGATGGCGGACGGTGCCGGCGTGGTCGAGCAGGTGGGCCGGGGTGTCGAGGAATTCGCCGAAGGCGACCACGTGGTCTCGACCTTCTTTCCGCACTGGCTGGATGGCGAGGCCCGGGTCGGCAATTTCTCCACGGTGCCCGGCGACGGCGTGGACGGCTACGCGCGCGAGGCCATCGTCCGCCCGGCGACCTGGTTCACGCGCGCGCCCCGCCACCTCGACCATGCCGAGTCGGCCACGCTGACCACCGCCGGACTGACGGCCTGGCGCGCGCTGGTGGGCGACGACCGGCTCAAGGCGGGCGACACGGTGCTGGCGCTGGGCACGGGTGGCGTCTCCATCTTCGCGCTGCAACTGGCCAAGGCCATGGGCGCGTCCGTCATCATCACCTCGTCCTCGGACGAGAAGCTGGACCGCGCCCGCGCCCTGGGCGCCGACCACGTCATCAACTACCGCAGCGATCCGCAGTGGGGCGACACGGTGCGCAAGCTGACCGGCGGCGGCGTGGACCACGTCATCGAAGTCGGCGGCCCCGGCACGCTGGCGCAGTCCATCAAGGCCGTGCGCGTGGCGGGGCACATCTCGCTGATCGGCGTGCTAACCGGCGGCAGCGGCGAGATCCCCACGGCGGCGCTGATGGCCAAGCAGGCGCGCCTGCAGGGCCTGATCGTGGGCAGCCGTCGGCAGCAGCAGGAAATGGTGCGCGGCCTGGAAGCCATCGACCTGCACCCCGCGATCGACCGGCGCTTCCCCCTGGAGCGGATCGCCGACGCCTTTCGCCACGAAGCGGCGCACGCCCATTTCGGCAAGATCTGCCTGGAGTTCTAGACACGAAGGAGTCCGCATGACCTACGAGTTCTGGTACTGGAACGGCATACCCGGACGCGGCGAATTCGTCCGGCTGGCGCTGGAAGCCGGCGGCATCCCCTACCGGGAATGCGCGCGCGAGCCCGGCGTGCAGGCCTCGGACCTGGTGGCCGACATGACCGCCGACCGCGACAGCCCGCCGTTCGCGCCGCCCTATCTGGTGGCCGACGACATGACGATCTCGCAAACGGCCAACATCCTCCTGTTCCTGGGCGAACGCCATGGCCTCGCGCCGGGCGACCTGGCGGGCCGGCTGTGGATCAACCAGATCCAGCTGACCATCGCCGACATGGTGGCCGAGGCCCACGACGTCCACCACCCCATCGCCTCCGGCCTTTACTACGACGACCAGAAAGCGGAAGCGCTGCGGCGCGCCGCCGATTTCCGCGGCCAGCGCATGCCCAAGTTCCTGGGCTACTTCGAACGCGTGCTGGCCCGCCGCGGCGACTGGGTCGGCGGCGGCGACCGCTGGACCTATGCCGACCTGTCGCTCTACCACCTGGTCGATGGCCTGCTGTATGCCTTCCCCCGGCGGATGGCCACGCTCGCGCGCGATTACCCGGGCACGATGGCGCTGCACGCGCGCGTGGGCGATCTGCCAGAGCTCCAGGCCTATCTGGCAAGCGGACGGCGCCTGCCCTGGGGCGACGGCATCTTCCGCCACTACCGGGAACTCGACGCCGACTAGCAAGCGCGTTTGCGGGGAAACGGCGCGAGCCTGTACGCTTGGAGCGATGCCTTTCTCCGTACCTCCCATGCCCACCATCCTTGCCCGCCGCCTGCTGTGGGCGGCCGCCCTGTGCGCTGCCGCCCCCGCCCACGCCGAAAGCTTCATCACCCGCCTGCTGAACAAGCCCGTGCCCGGCGGCGTGGCCGTGGTCGCGCTGGGCGACGGTCCCGCCGCCCCCGTAGCGACCTATCTCGACCGCAGAACGATGGTGCTGCGCGACGACGGCGGACAGTGGATCGCCGTGGTCGGCATCCCGCTCGGCACCAAGCCGGGCGCGCAGCGGCTGGCGGTGCAGGAGGAAGCGGGCACGCGCACGCTGGATTTCCAGGTGGGAACCAAGACCTACGTCGCCCAGCACATCAAGCTCAAGAACAAGCGCCAGGTCAATCCCGATCCGGCCGACCTCGCGCGCATCGAGAAGGAAACCGCCGAACAACTGGCCGCCTACCGCGCCTTCCGCCCGCAGGGCCCCAGCAATGTCATGCTGGACCGGCCGGTCGCGGGAGGCCGGCTGTCGAGCCCCTTCGGCTTACAACGCTTCTTCAACGGCGAAGCTCGCAACCCGCATTCCGGCCTGGACTTCGCCGTGCCTGCCGGCACGCCGGTCAAGGCGCCCGCCGCGGGGCGCGTGGTCCTGGTGGGCGACTATTTCTTCAACGGCAAGACCGTATTCGTCGACCATGGCCAGGGCTTCATCAGCATGTTCTGCCATCTGTCCGAGATCGGCGTGCGCGTGGGCCAGGACGTGGCGCGGGGCGAGGCAGTCGGACGGGTCGGATCGACCGGCCGCGCCACCGGCCCCCACCTGCACTGGAACGTCAGTCTGAACGACGCGCGGGTGGATCCGGCCATCTTCATCGGCGCCTTCAAACCCTGAGGAAGGCGCAACACTTCATTACACATTTTCTGTCGCCGGCTCGACCGCGGCGGCGTCCGCGCACGGCCAAAACATCCCCTACCCACCCGGCTCCGGGCGGGAGGCCAGGCGGCGGACCCGACCATCGAAAAAATCCGCCGCGGGCCCCGCCACGCCTGCTTGTCCAAGCCTGGGCGGAGGCCTAGTATCCATTCCAACAAGCGTCGCTGCTTATACGTATCGTGTGATTCATACAGTACGCGTTCTACCCTACAAGGAGCTGAATATGGGTGATTCCACGCACGCTGACGATACCGGCGAAGTCAACAACCGGCGGCGCTTCCTCCAGCAGGTCGCCACCGTCTCCGGGTCCCTTCCCTTCGCGCCCGGACTGGCGGCCGGTGCCGCGGCCGGCGCCCTGGCCGGCGCGGCCCAGGCACAGACGGCGCCCGCGACAGCTCCTCCTCCCGGCCCCAAGGTCAACGACGTCTACGGCTACAACTCGTTCAGTCCGGACGAAGCCGCCTTCGTCGAAACGCTGGTCAACACCATGTGCCCGGCCGACGAATACACCCCCAACGGTGTCGATTGCGGACTGGCGATCTACATCGACCGCCAGCTCGCCGGCGCCTACGGCAAGGGTTACAAGCGCTATATGCGCGCGCCTTTCGCAGAAGGCCTGCCGCAACAGGGGCCGCAGTTGCCGCTCACGCCCGAACAGCATTTCAAGGCGGGCGTCGCCGCCGCCAACGACGCGGCCAAGGCACGCTCGAACAAGACCTTCGACCAGTTCACGCCGACGGAGGCCGACGCCTTCCTGAAGGATCTCGGGGCAGGCAAGGTCAAGCAGGGCGAACTCGACCTGGCGTACTGGTTCAACGGCATCGTCTACCCCCTGTTCACCCAGGCCTGTTTCGCCGACCCCATCTACGGGGGCAATTACGACAAGGTCTTCTGGCGCATGATCGGCTATCCCGGCCTGCCCGCCACGCACACGATCGACATGGTCGAGTTCCGCGGCAAGCCGTTCCCGGGAGCCAAGGATCCCAAGTCCATCGCCGACTTCAGCTAAGAGGACCATCATGAAGACACTGAACAAACGCACCGTCGTCATCGTCGGCGGCGGGCTGACTGCCGGCCTGATCGCGCGCCAACTGACCGACAAGGGCGTGGAAGTCGTCGTGCTGGAACGCGGCGGCGACCACACCGACGGCGCGGAAGCCAAACTTCCCACCCAGCGCGATGAACTGCGCTGGGACGTACGCCAGGGCCTGGTGCAGGATTGGTCGGTACAGACCTATTCGCTGCGCTATCACCGCCAGGACGTCGCGCTGCCGGTACGCTGGATGGAAGCCTTCCTGCCCGGCGAGGGCATGGGCGGGGCTGCCAATCACTGGAACGGGCACACCTGGCGCTGGGCCGAATACGATCCCGTGCTGCGCAGCCACCATGTGCAGCGCTACGGCGCGAAGGCCATACCCGCCGACATGCCCCTGCAGGACTGGGGCGTCACCTACAAGGAACTGGAGCCCTACCACGACCTGTTCGAGTGCCTGTTCGGCCTGTCGGGCAAGGCCGGCAACATCGGCGGGCAGGTCCAGGCGGGCGGCAACCCCTTCGAGGCGCCCCGCCGCGGCGAATATCCGCAGAAAGCGCTGGAAAGCACCGAAGCCGGCCTGGTGTTCAAGGAACTGGCCACGCGCCTGGGCTACCACCCCTTCCCCACGCCGGCCGCGAACTCCTCCGGCCCCTATACCAATCCCGATGGCCAGAAGCTCGGCCAGTGCCAATACTGCGGCCACTGCGAACGCTTCATCTGCGAGGCCAAGGCCAAGGGCTCGCCCGAAGTGCTGCTCTACCCCATGCTGCGGGAACGCAAGGGATTCGAGATCCGGCTCCATACCCACGTGCTGGGCGTGAACTACGACAGCCGTACCAAGCGGGCCACGGGCGTGCGCTATCTGGACCTGATGACCGGCCAGGAGTACGAGCAGCCCGCCGACGTGGTGGTACTGGCGGCATTCACGATGACCAACACCAAGCTGCTCTTGACCAGCAAGATCGGCAAGCCCTACGACCCGGTATCCAACAGCGGCGTGGTCGGCAAGAACTTCTGTTATCAGACCAACTCGGGCGTGAACCTTTTCTTCAAGGACCGCTGGTTCAATCCCTATCTCGCCACCGGCAGCACGCAGATGGTGATGGACGACTTCAACAACGACAACTTCGACCACGCGGGCCTGGGCTTTCTGGGAGGAGGCGGAATCGGCGCGAGCCAGTTCGGCGGACGTCCCATCAACAGCCGCCGCCTGCCGCCGGGCACGCCGCAGTGGGGCACGGCCTGGAAGAAGGCGAACGCCGACTGGTACGCCCACTCCATGGCGATGGGTATCCAGGGTAGCTGCTATCCGCACCGTGAAAACTACCTGAGCCTGGACCCGAGCTACACCGACGCCTACGGCCAGCCGCTGCTGCGCATGACCTTCGATTTTCGCGACAACGAACTAAAGATGTCCGAGTGGGTCACCCGCAAGATGGAGGACATGGCCAAGGCCGCCGGTGCCGACATCGTGGGACCGGCCGTGCCGCGCAAGTCGCCCTTCGATACCCGCCAGTACCAGAGCACGCACGTCACCGGCGGCACCGTCATGGGTACCGACCCCAAGACCAGCGTCGTTTCGCCCCACCTTCAGCACTGGGATGCCCAGAACCTGTTCGTCGTGGGCGCCTCGGTCTACCCGCACAACTCGGGCTACAACCCGACCGGCCCGTTGGCCGCGCTGGCCCTCAGGCTGGGCGACGATCTCGTGCGCTACGTCGCCAGGCCCGGCATGCTCTCCTGAGCCTCGACTCCTCCGACACCACGGCCCGCCCCGGCGGGCCGCCCAAACCAGGAAAATCCATCATGACGTTCAGACACCTCGCAGCCTGTACCCTCGCGCTTGGCGCCGCCGCCGCGTTCCCCGCGCTCGGCCAGGACCTCAACGCCGGCAAGGCCGCCTTCGCGCAATGCGCGGCCTGTCACTCCGTGGACGGCGCCAACGGGGCGGGTCCCAGCCTGAAGGGCGTGATCGGCCGCAAGGCCGGCTCCTTCGCGGGATTCCGTTACTCGCGCGCGATGAAAAACTCGACTACCGTATGGGACGACAAGACGCTCGACGCCTATCTCGCCAACCCGCAAGCCGCCATGCCCGGCAACGTGATGCCGTTCTCGGGCGTGGCCGATCCCAAACAGCGCGCGGACCTGATCGAATACCTGAAATCGCTCAAGTAGCGCGCCTCGAGGAGGTTCCATGAGCAAGGTTCTGGTTCTCTATTACTCGTCATACGGCCATATCGAGAAAATGGCCGAGGCCGTCGCCGAGGGGGCCCGCAGCGCGGGCGCCCAGGTGGACATCAAGCGCGTGCCGGAAACCGTGCCGCCCGACGTCGCCAAAAATGCCCACTTCAAGCTGGACCAGCCCGCTCCCGTGGCCACGGTGGCCGATCTCGAGCACTACGACGCCATCATCATCGGCACCGGCACCCGCTACGGGCGCATGTCCTCGCAGATGGCCGCCTTCCTGGACCAGACCGGGGGACTGTGGGCACGGGGGGCGTTGAACGGGAAAGTGGGTGCGGCGTTCGCCTCCACCGCCACGCAGCATGGCGGACAGGAGACGACGCTGTTCTCCATCATCACCAACCTGCTGCACTTCGGCATGGTGGTGGTGGGCCTGCCGTACAGCTACCAGGGCCAGATGACCCTGACCGAGATCGTCGGCGGCGCGCCCTATGGCGCGACCACCATCGCCGGAGGCGACGGCTCGCGCCAGCCCTCGGCGGCCGATCTGGCGGGCGCACGGTTCCAGGGCGAACTGGTGGCCAGCACCGCCAACAAACTGTTCGGCTGACCGCTCGCGAGCATCGCGGGCACCTGCCCGCGATGCTCCCTACTTGGCCATGTCGCGCGCGCGCTGGGCCAGGTTGGGATTCTGCTCGACGGCCTGGCCGATGCCGTTGAACTCGTCCACCGTCAGGCCTTCGCGGTGCACGGCATCGACCATCTTGTCGTCGGCCTCCTTGTGCACCTGCTGCTGCGACGCGGCGTCCGTCGCGGCGTTGAGCCGCGGCGTGTACTCCTGCGAAATCATGGCCACCTTCTGCGCGGCGCTCACGAACTTGCGCAGTTGATCGTCCGACACATTGGCCGCGGGCTGTGGCTGCGTGGGCATCGCGCCTTGCGCGGGGTCGCGCGCGGGCGCCTGCTGCTGCGGAGCCTGCGCCATCGCGGCCGACGCCATCGCGATCAGGCAGGCGCCCACGGCGGGGACATAGCTTCGGTTCATGGCAATCTCCAATTGGGGTTCCTGGGGCCACCATCCTGCCAAAACCGGGCGGGGCGCCGGGTTGCCGTATGTATGCGAGAAAGCGCCATGGGCCTCACCGGCCGTAACATCCGCGCGCCGCGCGGCCGCCATGCGAGGCGCGGATGAGCCCGGATGCGGCACCGCACCGGGGCCGGGGGCTCGAGGCCGCCGACGTCCCCGGCGCCGATGCCGGTTGCCGGGGCCGATGCCGACGCTTACATCTTGGCGGCGGAGCGGCTAACGCGGCCTACGGAAGTCGGAGGAATCCAGACCGTGGCCGCCATCACCAGCAGCGAAATGACCAGCACCGCCCAGAACGTCATGTGCAGCGAGTCCTGCATGGCGGCCTGGATGACGGGATTCGCGCCAGCGGACTCCAGCGCGTGCTTGAGCTGCTCCGAGGAGATGGGTGCGTCGCTGGTGGTCCGCGCCAGCCCGAAGTTGAATACCGCGCCCAGCGCGGTGGCGCCCAGGGTGCTGCCCAGGTTGCGCGCGAAAATATTGGAAGCCGTCGCGCTGCCGCGATCGGACACATCCACGATCTCCTGGATCAGCACCAGCGAGCAGACGCCCATGAAGCCCATGCCCAGGCCCACGATCAGCGAGCCCGCACCCGCCAGCACCGGCGAATTGTCCGGCCTCAGCAGCAGGAACGCACAGGCCCCGATGGGCACGAGTATGCTGCCCAGGAGCAGCATGGGCCGCAGGCCGTAGCGTGGGAACACCTTGGCCGCCACGGTGGACCCCAGCGGCCAGCCCACCATGATCATGGTCAGCGCCAGCCCCGCCACCACGGGCGTACGGTGCTGCACGCTCTGCACGTACATGGGCAGGAAGGTCGTCAGCCCCATGATGACCATGCTTCCCAGCAGCATCGCGACGTTCGCCGCGGCCACGGGACGCCGGCTCCACAAGGCGAAGGATACGACGGGATGCTCGGCGCGCCGCTCCTGCAGCACGAACAGGACCAGGCAGACGACGAAGGCGCCCGCGGCCATCCACGCGCGCGAGGCCTGGCCGTCGCCGGCATCGGTCAAGGCGATCATCAGCGCCGCCACGGTGGCCGTGAACAGTGCGGCCCCGGTCACGTCGATGGACATCGGCCGCCGTTCGCGTCCTTCGTGCAGGAAGAACACGAAACCCGCCGTGGCAAGAAGGCCCAGCGGCACGTTCATCCAGAAGATCCATGCCCACGAGAACTGATGAATGATCAGCGCGCCCAGCATGGGCCCCAATACGCCGGAAATCGCCCATACGCTGGCCAGGTATCCCTGCACCTTGCCGCGCTCGCGCACCGGATACAGGTCGGCCACGATGGTCATGCCCACCGGCTGTATCGCGCCCGCGCCTATGCCCTGGATGAGCCGGAAGACGATCATCGAGGGCATGGACCACGCGAAACCCGCCAGCACCGAGCCCAGCAGGAACACGGCGATGCCGGCCAGCATCATCGGCTTGCGGCCGTAGATGTCGGAAAGCTTGCCGAACACCACGGTCATCGCGGTCTGGGTCAAGAGGAACGACGCGAACACCCAGCTATACAGCTTCAGCCCGCCCAGGTCCCCGGCGATCTGCGGCATCGCGGTGGCCACGATGGTGGCCTCGATGGCGATCATGAACATGGAAGCCATCACCGAGGCAATGACGAGGGGACGCGAGGAACGTGATACGGCGGAAGACACGATGCGGAATCCGTTGCGGAGGGTGGCTCGGGCGGGCCCGACGAGTGTAGAGCACGAGTCAGGATCCCGGAAATGCGGCATGTCAGCCGCTTGTCAGCATCGGGATCGGCAACCTGTTGTCAGCAGCGGTATCGGCAACTGGTTCGCGCCATCAACCTGGTATACGCTTGAGCGGCATCCGGCGACAGGCCCCGAGCCGTCACCGGACCATCCAAGCCGTCAAGGAGATCAAACATGTCGACCACCGTCCCCCGTCTCGCCGCCATCGCCCTGGGCCTGCTTCTCGGAGCCGCCACCGCCCAGGCCCAGCTCCTGGATTCCGTCAAAGGCGCGCTGGGCGGCGGCGGCCAGCAATCCTCAGGCGGCGGGGGCTCGCTGCTGGGAGGCCTGGGCGGCGCGTCCATGCCGTCGCTGGGCTCGGTCGGCACCGGCAACATCACCGGCATCCTGAGCTATTGCGCCAAGAACAACTACCTGGGCGGCGGCGCCGCGTCGGTCAAGGACAAGCTGCTCGGCAAGCTGGGCGGCGAACAGCAGGCCCAGTCCGATCCCGGCTATCGCGAGGGCCTGAGTGGCATCCTGGGCGGCAGCAGCGGGCAGAAAATGGAACTGGGCGGGGGCGGGCTCAAGCAGCAGATCACCGAAAAGGTCTGCGACCAGGTGCTGGAGTACGGGCAATCGCTGCTGTAGTCCCGGCGTCCTGATCGCGCCGGCCGGGCTGGCCCGGTACGGACACGGGCCGGCGCGGAATCCCTATAAACCTTATAAGCTTATTAGTAACAATACGTTGATGTTTTGTTGACGAAAGCATAACGTTTACGTCGATCCACGGCCCCGCCGGCCTTCGTGTCGCGGCGCCGTTTTCCCACCATCGACCGAGAACCGACGTGCCGACGCGACTCCCCTTCCGCCGCCTGCTGGCGGCCACCGCAGCCTCCGGCCTGTTGTCCGCCCCCGCCTTGGCCGCGGAACCCCCGATCACCATCGGCCTGTTCACCCACCTGTCCGGCAACTTCGCCGAATACGGCGCGAGCTTCAAGAACGCCGTCGAGCTGTATCTGGACAAGGTCAATGCCGACGGTGGCGTCAACGGCCGCCCAGTCAAACTGGTGGTCGAGGATGACCGCAACTCGCCGCAGGAAGCGGCCACCGTGGCGCGCAAGATCGTGGCCACGCCCGGCGTGGTGCTGGCCATCGGTTCCTGGTCGACCACGGCGTCGCTGGCGGCGGCTCCCATCTTCACCGAGGCGAAGATCGCGCAGATCAGCCCCACCTCGTCGCATCCGGACTTCAGCAAGCAAAGCCCGTATCAATTCCGGCAGAACAATACCGACGACGTGCTGGCCCAGTACAACGCCGACACCATCCACAAGCAGCTCAAGGCCAACCGCATCGTCATCCCGTACTCGCAGGACGACTGGGGCCTGTTCACCGTCAAGGCCACCTCGGCCGCGATCGAAAAGGACGGCGGCAAGGTGCTGCTGACCGAGGCCGTGATGCCCAACGCCCGTGACTTCCGGCCGCTGGTCAGCAAGATCAAGTCGCTCAAGCCCGACGGCGTCTTCCTGGCCCTGCCCTATCAGGAAGCCTCGATCTTCATCCAGCAACTGCGCCAGGCCGGCGTCGACATCCCGGTGGGCGGCGGCGTGCCGCTGACCTCGCCCAAGTTCATCGAGCTGGCGGGCAAGGCCGCCGAGGGCGTGGTCGTCCACAGCATCTTCTTCGCCGGCGATCCTTCCAAGAAGGCCTTCACCGATGCCTACCGCGCCAAGTACAACCGTACGCCCGACCAGTTCGCCGCGCTGGCCTATGACGCGGCCGGCGTGGGCGTGGCCGCCATCCGCCGCGTCGTGCAGTCGGGCAAGCCGCTGACCGGACAAAGCGTGCGCGACGAACTGGCGGGCGGTCCTCCGTACGAAGGCGTGACCGGCGTGACCAAGTACGAGAACGGCAACGTCCGCAAGGCTCCCACTTTCCTGGTGATCCGCAACGGCGAATTCCAACTGAACAAGTAATTTCCTTCAGCGCCTGCCGCCGGCCCGCCTCACGGCGCGGCCGGCGCAGCCTTTTTTCCGGCCACCGCACTCCTCCCCATGCTCGAACTATTCGCCAGCCAGATTCTGAACGGCCTGGCCATCGGCCAGGTCTACGCCCTGATCGCGCTCGGCTTCTCGCTGGTGTTCGGCGTTTCCAATCTCATCAATTTCGCGCAGGGCGCGCTGTTCATGCTGGGCGCCTTCATCGCGTTCACCGGCGTGGCCGTGCTGCAACTGCCGCTGCCCGTCGCGGCCACCGGGTCGGTGCTCATCGTCGCGCTGCTCGGCATGCTGCTCGAACGGGTGGCGCTGCGGCCCCTGGAGAACGCGCCCTATATCGCCCCCGTGCTGTCCACGCTGGCGATCAGCCTCATCATCGAACAACTGGCCGAGATCATCTGGTCGCCCGAGAGCCAGTCCTTCCCGGTGTCGTTCGACGAGGCCACCTACTACTTCGGCGACGCCTACATCACCAGCACCGACCTGCTGATCTTCGGCTTCGGCGCGCTGGCCACGCTGGCCCTGACGCTGTTCCTGTCGCGCTCGTGGTGGGGCCGCGCGCTGCGCGCCACCGCGCAGGACCGCGACGCCGCGGCGCAACTGGGCGTGCGCACCGGCAGCGTGCGGCAATTGGCCTTCGCCCTGGCCGGCGCGCTGGGCGCCTTGAGCGGCGTGCTGGTCGCGCTCTATTTCAAGAGCGTGTTTCCGCAGATGGGACTGCCCTTCGGCCTGAAGGGTTTCGCGGCGGCGCTGCTGGGCGGCTTGACCAGCACGCCGGGAGCGGTGCTGGGCGGCCTGCTGCTGGGCGTGGTGGAGACGCTGGCCAGCGCCTACATCGGCGAAGGATCGCGCGACCTGGTGGCCTTCTGCCTGGTGCTGGTCTTCCTGGTGTTCCGGCCGCACGGACTCCTGGGCGACCGGCGCCTGGACGCGCTGGGCGGCGCCAGCGGCGCGGCGGGCGCCATGCCGACCACCAGCGTGCTGGCCTCGTCCTCGAGCCAGCGCGGCGCCGTGCGCGCCTGGGAACTCCCCCCGTGGGGCTTCCTGGCCGTGGCAGCCGTACTGGCACTCTTGCCGGCGCTCACGCAGAACGCCTATTTTCTGCAGGCCGTGGTCTACGCCATGATCTTCGCGCTGCTGGTGGCCAGTGTCACGCTGGTCTCGGGCGCGCTGGGCGTGCTGTCCATCGGGCACACTGCCTTCTACGGCGTGGGTGCCTACGCGGTGGGGCTGCTGGCCCGCAACTTCGGCTGGCCGGCCGAGGCCGCGCTGATCGGCGCCGCCACGGTCACCGCCTGTGTGGCCGTCGTGGCCGCCCTGCCCCTGCTCAAGCTCAGCGGCCACACGGCCGCGCTGGGTACGCTGGCCGTCGGGCAGATCGGCTATCTGGTGTTCATGAGCTGGCTGGACGTCACGCGCGGCCCCATGGGCTTCATCGGCATCCCCGCGCCCAGGCTGGCGTTGCTGGGCGGCCTGCCGCTCCCGAGCCTGGCCGGCAAGTTCTGGCTGGTGGCGGCCGCGGCCGGAATCGCGCTGTTCCTGGCGCAACGCCTGCTGGACTCCGGCGTGGGCCGGGCCTGGCGCGGCATACGCGAGGACAGGCTGGCCGCGCACACCGCCGGACTGCCGGTGCGCCGCTACCTGCTCGTGGGCTTCGCCTGTTCCGGCTTGCTGGCGGGTCTCGCGGGTGGCCTGTTCGCCTATGTGCAGAGCGTGGTCAGCCCCGAGAGCTTCACCGTCAGCGCCTCCATCCTGCTGCTGACCATCGCGGTGCTGGGCGGCCTGGGCAATCTGACCGGCGCGGCGCTGGCAGGCTTCGCGCTGACCCTGCTGCCCGAACTGTTGCGGCCCTTCGCCGAATGGCGCATGGTCGCCTACGGCCTGGCGCTGCTGATCATGCTACGCCTGCGCCCGCATGGCCTCCTCGGAGCTCGATGATGGCCAACGCACACGACAACCGAGGACTGCGGGTGGAGCGCCTGAGCCGCCACTTCCGCGGCGTCAAGGCGGTGGACGACGTCAGCTTTACCGTCGGCCCGGGCCAGACCGTCGCGCTGGTGGGCCCCAACGGCGCCGGCAAGTCGACCCTGATCCAGTTGCTGAGCGGAGTCGAGAAGCCGTCGTCGGGACATGTCTTCCTGGATGGCCGCCGCATAGACGGACTGGCCCCCGAGCGCATCGCCCGGCTGGGCCTGGGCCGCAGTTTCCAGACCTCGCGCGTGTTCCCCGCCCTGAGCGTATGGGACAGCGTGATGCTGGGCACCCAGGCCGGGCTGCTGGGCCGCGCGGGATCCGCGCGGCTGGTCGATCCGCTGACCGAGATCGCCGGCGAGCTGCTCGGCCTGCCCGCCTGGCGCCGCCGCCGCGCCGAAGCGCAGGAGCGCGCCCGCGCGGCCCTGCAGCGCTTCGGCGAACGGCTCTGGCCACGGCGCGACCAGCCAGCCTACAGCCTCTCGTACGCGAACCGCCGGCGCCTGGAACTGGCGCGCGTGCTGGCGGCCCGGCCACGCTTCGTGCTGTTCGACGAACCGGCCGCCGGCATGAACCCCAGCGAGACCGCCGAACTCACCGACCTGCTGCTCGCGCTGCGCGCGGAACAGCCGCAGCTCGGCATTCTGGTCGTCGAGCACAAGCTGTCGCTGGTCCGCCGCATCGCCGATCACGCCATCGTCCTCAACCAGGGTCGGATACTGGCCACCGGCACGCCGGCCGAGGCCCTGGACCATCCCGAAGTCGTCGAAGCCTACCTCGGCCGCGCGCGCAGGCGGCCGGTCAACTCGGATGCCCATCTTGGCTGAGCTGCCCTCCTCCACCCCCCTGCTGCGACTGGACGCGGTCGACGTGCACTACGGCGCCGTCCAGGCCCTGTTCGGCGTCAGCCTTCACGTCCACACCGGAGAAGTCGTCTCCGTGCTGGGCGGCAACGCCTCGGGCAAATCCACGACCCTCAAATCGGTGCTGGGCCTGGCCCGTCCGTCCAGCGGCCGCGTGCTGCTGGACGGACGCGAGATCCAGGGCCTGCCGCCCGCCGAGGTCATCGATCTCGGCGTAGCCAGTGTGCCCGAGGGGCGCCGCGTGTTCCCGGACATGACGGTGCGCGAGAATTTGCTGCTGGGCGCCTACCCGCGGCGCCACGACAAGGCCGCCGTGGCCGCCGACCTGGATGAAGTATTCCAGGCCTTCCCGCGCCTGGCCGAGCGCCGCGGCCAACTGGCAGGCACGCTGTCGGGCGGGGAACAGCAAATGCTGGCTCTGGGCCGCGCGTGGCTGCGGCGCGGGCGGCTGGTCTGCATCGACGAACCGTCGATGGGCCTGTCGCCCAAATTCGTTGATGCCGTCTACGAGGTGCTGTTCCGCTGGAAGGCGTCCGGCCAGACCATCCTGCTGGTCGAACAGAACGCCCGCATCGCGCTGGAACTGGCCGACCGGGCCTATGTACTGCAACACGGCCACGTGGTGCTGCAAGGCCATGCCGCCGATCTCGCGGCGGACCCCGCCGTGCAGCAGGCCTACCTGGGCGCCGAGGCCCCGGCCCGGGAATTGGAAGGGGCGCTGGCCCCCAACGGAGAATGAACATGTCCCACCCCACCCTGCACACGCTGGAAACCGACGTGCTGGTGATAGGCGCCGGCGGCGCCGGCATGAGCGCGGCGATCGCCGCCTCGCAGGCCGGCAGGCGCGCGCTGCTGGCCGACCGCAGCCTGATCGGGCGCGGCGGCGCCACCATCATGGCCCAGATGACCGTGGCCGCCGCCCTGGGCGAGCAAGGGCCGGACCACTGGCAGCATCACCTGCGCGACACGCTGGCGGCGGGCCGCGGTCTGTGCAGCGAACCGCTGGCCCGGCTGCTGTGCGAGGAAGGCGTGGACGCGATCCGCCTGCTGGACCGCTGGGGCGTGGGCTGGGCTCGAGACGGCGAGCGGATGGCGCAGACCCGCGCCCCCGGCCACGACCGCCCGCGCTGCGTCTACGTGGACTACCTGAACACCGGTCCCGCCGTGGCCAAGACCCTGCGCGCGCAGGCCGCGCGCGAGGCCGGCGTGCGGCGCGTCGGCGACCTGCTGGTGGTGGAGCTGCTGCGCAAGGACGGCCGCGTCGTCGGCGCGGTGGCACTGCACCTGGGCACCGGCGACCCGGTCCTGATACGGGCCGGGGCCACCATCATCGCCACCGGCGGCCTGACGCGCCTCTACCGCCGCAACAGCGCCTCGCTCAACATGGGCGGCGACGGCTTCGCGCTGGCCCTGCGCGCGGGCGCCCGGCTGATCGACATGGAGTTCGTGCAGTTCTTCCCCATCGGCCACCTGGCGCCGCGCCTGGTCGGCTTCGACCCCATCATGTGGGACCCCTTCCGCTACAAGCTGGGCGGCAAGCTGCTGAACAACCAGGGCGAGGAATTCGTCGAACGCTACGGCAACGCCGCCGAGGGACAGGGCTACACCACCACCCGGGACGCCGCGACCTACGCCATCCTGAAGGAGGTCGAGGCTGGCCGCGGCACGCCGGCCGGCGGCGCGTGGCTGAGCTTCCGCCACGTGCCGGAAGACACCCTGCGCGCAGCGTTCGGCCCCATCATCAACAAGCTGGCCAAGGCGGGCATCGACCTGACCAAGCAGATGATAGAAGTGGCCCCCATCGCCCACTATCACATGGGCGGCATCCGGGTGGACACCGACCTCGCCACCGACGTGCCCGGCCTGTATGCCGCGGGCGAGGCGGTGGGCGGCGCCAATGGCGCGAACCGGCTGTCGGGCAACGCCATCACCGAGGCGATCGCCTTCGGCCTGCGGGCCGGCCGCACCGCCGCCGCCGACTGTCCGGAACCGCCCTCGCTGCAAGAGCTCGAGGCCTTGGCCCGCCCTTGGCTGCAACGGCTCGCGCCGCGCCACGGTGAACCGGCCGGGCTCAATGCCGCGGCGCTGATCGAGGAATTGCAGGCGCTGATGCAGACCCACGTCGGCCCTTTCCGCACCGAGGCGGGCCTGCGGCAAGCGCTGGGCGAGCTCGATGCCTTGCGGACGCGGGCCGGCGACGACCTGCCAGGCGGCGGCCCTCAGGACCCGGTGCGGCTGGACACGCTGGACCTGCGCAACATGCTGCTGGTGGCGCAGGCCGTGACGCGCTGCGCGCTGGCGCGGCGCGAGAGCCGCGGCGCCCACCAGCGCGAAGACCATCCCGGACAGGAAGACGCCTGGACGCTGAACCAGACCATCGCCTGGCGCGACGGCCAATGGACGCTGGCCAACCAGCCCGTCCAACGCCTCGAGGCCCGGCAGGAGGACATCGCATGACATCGCCCCATGACTCCATCCATCTGAAGATCCGGCGCGCCAGCGCCGACACCGAGGCCCACATCGTCGAGTACGACGTGCCTCCCCAGGCGGCCGCGTCGCTGCTGGACGCGCTGCGCTGGGTGCGCGCGCACCAGGACGATACGCTGGCCTTCCGCTATGCCTGCATCAACGCCAATGCCTGCAAGGAATGCATGATGCGCCTGGACGGCAAGGTCGTGTATGCCTGCCTGGCCAAGCTGGAGCCTGGCAGCTCGCACACGGTCGAACCGCTGCCCAACAAGCCGCTGGTGCGCGACCTTGTTACCGAGATCGCTCCCCCCAAGGAGCGCCTGTTCGCCGGCGAGGGCGACGACGATGACGAATGACCGCCGGAGCCCGGGCGCGTCCGACGAGGCCGGCGAACGCCTGCGCATTCTGTCCTCGGCGCACCTGGCCACCGGCCAGCATGCGGAGCTATCCGAACTCGAGTTCGGGCTGATCATCGCCCACAACGCGTTCAGCCGCTGGATCGTGCGCTGCATGGCAGCGGCCGGCACGGCCGATCTCGCGGTCACGGACGTGCTGGTGCTGCACCACGTCCATCACCGGGAGCGGGGCAAGAAGCTGGCCGACATCTGCTTCACCCTCAATTACGAAGACACGCACGTCATCAACTACTCGCTGAAGAAACTGGCCAGCATGGGCCTGGTGCGCGGCGAAAAGAGCGGCAAGGAAGTGCTCTACGCCACCACGGACGAAGGCGCGGCGCTGATCGACCGCTTCCGCGCAGTCCGGGGCCGCTGCCTGCTTGCCAGCGTCGAAGGCGAACTGGCCGACGGCGCATCCCTGTCCGACGTGGCCCGGCGCCTGCGCATGCTGTCGGGCCTTTATGACCAGGCCGCCCGCGCGGCCTCATCGCTATGAATACAGCCTCTCCCTCCCCCGCCGACGATGCCCGCTGGGAATTCTGGATAGACCGCGGCGGCACCTTCACCGACGTGATCGGACGCCGCCCCGACGGCTCGCTGGCGACCGCCAAACTGCTTTCGGAGAATCCCGGGCGCTACGACGATGCCGCCGTCGAAGGCATACGCCGCCTGTTGGAGCTGGCTCCGGACGAACCGGTGCCCGCCGATCGCATCGAGGTCGTGCGCATGGGCACCACGGTGGCCACCAACGCCCTGCTCGAACGCAAGGGCGAACGCGTGCTGCTGGCCGTCACCCGGGGCTTTCGCGACGCCTTGCGCATCGCCTACCAGAACCGGCCTCGCCTGTTCGACCGCGAGATCCTCCTGCCCGAACAGCTTGCCAGCCGGGTGGCCGAGATCGACGAACGCGTGGCGGCGGACGGAGCCGTCGTGGCCGAGCTGGACGAGGCGCAGGCCCGGGCGGCCCTGGCCGACGGCCGGGCGCAGGGCTACCAGTCCATCGCCATCGCGCTCATGCACGGCTACCGCAACCCGGCGCACGAACTGCGGCTGGCCGCGATCGCCCGTGAACTCGGCTATACGCAAGTCTCCGCCTCGCATGCCGTCTCGCCGCTGATCCGCTTCGTCGCGCGCGGCGACACCACCGTGGTGGACGCCTACCTGTCGCCCGTGCTGCGCCGCTACGTCGACCGCGTGTCGTCCGCCCTGCCCGGTGTGCGCCTGCAGTTCATGCAATCGAGCGGCGGCCTGACCGACGCCCGCGCCTTCCAGGGCAAGGACTCCGTGCTGTCCGGCCCCGCCGGCGGCATCGTCGGCATGGCCGGCGTGTCGGCCGCCTCGGGCTTCGACCGGGTCATCGGCTTCGACATGGGCGGCACCTCGACCGACGTGTCCCACTACGCCGGTGAATACGAGCGCACCTTCGACACGCTGGTGGCGGGCGTGCGGCTGCGCGCGCCCATGATGAGCATCCACACGGTGGCCGCCGGCGGCGGCTCCATCCTGCGCTTCGACGGCACGCGACTGCGCGTGGGCCCCGAATCGGCCGGCGCCGACCCCGGTCCCGCCTGCTACCGGCGCGGCGGCCCGCTGACCGTTACCGACGCCAACGTCATGCTGGGCCGTATCCAACCGGCCCATTTCCCCGCCGTGTTCGGCCCCGACGGCAACCAGCCGCTGGATGCCGAGGTGGTCCGCGCGCGCTTCGCCGAACTGGCCCGCGAAGTCGAGCGCGGCACCGGCCGCGCCACCACGCCCGAGGCGCTGGCCCACGGCTTCCTGGAGATCGCGGTCACCAACATGGCCAACGCGATCAAGCTGATTTCCGTGCAGCGCGGCTACGACATCACCCGCTACACCCTGACCACCTTCGGCGGTGCCGGCGGCCAGCATGCCTGCGCCGTGGCGGACGCGCTGGCCATGCCACGCGTGCTGATCCATCCCCTGGCCGGCGTGCTGTCCGCCTACGGCATGGGCCTGGCCGTCGCCACCGCCGTGCGGGAACGCTCGGTGGAACGCCGCTTCGACGACGACGGCCGCGCCGAGGCGCGCCGCGTCCTGGACGAACTGGGCGCCGCGGCCAAGGACGAACTCCAGGCCCAGGGCTGCGAGGCGGCCGACCTGCGCATCGCCGAGCGGGCTTATCTGCGATACGAAGGCACCGACACCGCGCTGCCGGTCCCGCTGGGCGAGACCCCGGCCATGCTGGCCGAATTCGAGCGTGCCTATCGCCAGCGCTTCGCGTTCCTGATGCCCGGCCGGGCGTTGGTGATCGACTCCGTGATGGCCGAGGCCACCGCCGAGGAAGGCCCCCAGAGCGCGCGCGCCACCTGGTTCGACCGTCCCGCGCGCGAGGCCGGCACCCATCTCCAGGCCCGCGACGGCGCCGCCATCCACGCCGGCGCATGGCAGGACAGCCCCCTTTACGCAGCCGCCGACCTTCGGGCCGGCGACGTCATCGCGGGCCCCGCCATCATCACCGACGCCAACGCGACCACCGTGGTCGATCCCGGCTGGCGGGCCACCGCGACCGCGAACGGCGACATCGTGCTCGAACGCGCCGTGCCCCGGCCCGAGCGCCGCGCCGTCGGCACGCAGGCGGACCCGGTGATGCTGGAGATCTTCAACAACCTGTTCATGTCCATCGCCGAGCAGATGGGCTGGCGCCTGCAGAACACCGCGCACTCGGTCAACATCAAGGAGCGCCTGGACTTCTCGTGCGCGATCTTCGACGCGCAGGGCGATCTGGTCGCCAACGCGCCCCACATCCCCGTCCATCTGGGATCCATGGGGGCCAGCGTACGGGCCGTCATCGACAGCACCCGGGGCACGCTGCGGCCGGGCGACGCCTACGTGCTCAACGATCCCTACGCCGGCGGCACGCACCTGCCGGACGTCACGGTCATCACGCCCATCTTCGACGAGGCCGGCAGCCGCGTACTGTTCTATGTGGGCTCGCGCGGCCACCACGCCGACATCGGCGGCCTGACGCCCGGCTCCATGCCGCCCGACTCGCGCACCATCGACGACGAAGGCGTGCTCATCACCAGCTTCCTGCTGGTGCGCGACGGCCACCTGCGCGAGGCCGAGATGCGGCAGTTGCTGGCCGGCGCACGGCATCCGGCGCGCAACATCGACCAGAACATCGCCGACCTGCGCGCCCAGGTGGCCGCCAACGAAAAAGGCCGCGAGGAACTCATGGCCATGGTGCGCTACTTCGGCCTGGCCGTGGTGCAGGCATACATGGGCCACGTGCAGGACAACGCCGAGGAATCCGTGCGCCGCGCCATCAGCCGCCTGCGCGACGGGCGTTTCGCGGTGTCGCTGGACAACGGCGCCCAGGTCCGGGTGGCCGTCACGGTGGACCACGCCACACGCAGCGCCACGCTGGACTTCACCGGCACGTCCAAGCAACTGCCCAACAACTTCAACGCCCCGCGCGCCGTCACCTCGGCCGCCGTGCTGTACGTGTTCCGCACGCTGCTGGACGAGGACATCCCCATGAACGCGGGCGGCCTAAAGCCGCTCACCATCGTGGTCCCCGAAGGCTCGATGCTGAACCCGCGCTATCCGGCGGCCGTCGTGGCCGGCAACGTCGAGACCTCCACCTGCGTGACCAATGCGCTGTACGGCGCGCTGGGCATCATGGCCAGCAGCCAGCCGACCATGAACAACCTGACCTTCGGCAACGCCCGCCACCAATATTACGAGACCATCTCGGGCGGCTCGGGCGCGGGCGGCCGCTTCGACGAAGCCGGCAACCTGGCCGGCGGCTTCGACGGCACGTCGGTGGTGCAGACTCACATGACCAATTCCCGGCTGACGGATCCGGAGGTGCTGGAGCTGCGCTTCCCGGTGCGGCTGGAACGCTATGAGATCCGCCACGGCTCCGGCGGCGACGGCCGGTGGCGCGGCGGCGATGGCGGCGTGCGCACGCTGCGCTTCATGGAGCCCATGACGGTTTCGCTACTGGCCAACGGTTGGCACCATCCCGCCTTCGGGCTGCGCGGCGGCCAGCCTGGCGCGCCGGGACTGGCCCGGGTGCTGCGCGCCGACGGGCGGGTCGAGCCCTTGGACCACGCGGATCGAGCCGAACTGCAGGCGAACGACCGGGTGGAAATCGAAACGCCGGGCGGCGGGGGCTACGGGGAAGCCTAACCCTGGCAGGTCGAATACAGGCTGGCGATCTCCCGCGTCAACAACGCCTGCCAGCGCATCATGATGTAGTTGCAGACGGCCGACGAGTGGATTCCCTCGCATGGCCAGTTCAAGGGCAGGGAACCATTGTCGGCCCTGGCGATGCTGTTGCCGCCGCCGTCGCTCTGGTTGGCGGTGGTGGCCGAATCGCGCGCCGCCTGGTCGGCCTGCTCGGCCTGCTGGCGCAGCACCTGGGCATTGCCACCGTCGGCCTTCACCTTGGCCAGCGTCGAGGCGACATCCATCTGCAAGGCCTCCTTGCGGACCTCGGCCAGGAAGGGATGGGTATAGGGCCGCAGTTGCGGCGCAAGATGCGCCATCGTCCCGGCGCAGCGCCCACCGTCCCCCTGGCCGGAGGGTGCCCGCGCCGTCGCGGCCCCCGCGCTTGCCTGCGCCGCGCTCCCGTCGCGCGGTCCCGCCGCCTGCGGCCTGGGCTGCGCCTTGGGCGCGGGACCGTCGGGCAGCACCAGCTTCACGGCCTGGCCGGCCGGCGTGGTCACACTGGCATTGCGCAGTTCCAGGTAGTCCTCGTCGATGACGCGCAGGTCGCCCGTCACGCCCATTTCCTTCGCGTCGGCGAACTGCCGGGCCAGCGCCGGCGGCAGCGGCACCATGACCGGCACATTGCGCCAGGTGCCGATGAACATGCCCCGGTCCGCGTCGTAGTCCTGTAGCGCGACTTTCATCGTATGCGGCAACGTCAGCGTGGCCAGCCGCTTCTGGTACTCGGCCGAGGTCTCGAACTTGTCCTTCTTCAATGCGGCCAGGAAGGCCGCGGCCGGTTTCCCCGCGCTGTCCTCGTAGGCAAAGCGCCAGAAACGCGTGCGCCAGTTGTACGACTGGCCGGTCAACAAATCCTGCTGGACGATGTATCCCGCCTGGAACCTGCCTGCCGGCAGGGTGCGCAGCAACTGGCCCGTCTTCGTATCGAAAAGCTGGGCCGGTATCTGGGAAGAGGTCGCATACGAGGTCGCCAGCACCAGGTCCGGATGGCCCGGCAGTTCCTGGAACGAACCGGCGAACGACCGATCCTGCGGCGACTGGCGATGCAGTGTCTGCAACGTCGCGCGCCGCTGCCATGTCGAAGTGTCGATGACATGGACCGTACCCGTCCGCTCGTCGTGCAGGTAGGCCTGCTCGCCCCAGGCCTGGAGCCGCTCGTTGCCGTTGCTGACGCGCACCATCGAACAGGCGGGCAGGGTCAGCCGCACCGCCGGCTGGGCCATGACGATGTTGCCCTTCTTGTCGGCGTACGGGATTCCGGTGACATGCCCGGGCAGCTCGCACAGCATCCTGCCCTGCGTCACGTCCCAGACCCGCAGCCGATGCGACGGATTATCCCAGTCCCCGATCTCGGAATAGGCATAGGGCGTGTTGCTGATCCAGCGGTAGTCGAGGCGCTTGTATTTGTCCGGCGGCCGCCGGTCGTCCCCGCGGAATTCGGCGACCTTGGCGCCATTGACGAAATAGCTGACCACGCCGTCCTTGTGCGCGATGAACTCCTGCCGACCCTGGTCGTCGATACGGGCGGCGCAGGCCTCGGCCTCGTCCACCGCCACCCCTCCCAACTCGGCGCCCCGGGCGTCGTAGTAGTTCACTCCCAGGCAACGCCGTCCCTTGTCGAAATCCGTCATCCGCAGGTGCTCGACGACGTAGCGTCCGCCCACCTCCTTCGGCCACGGGAAATACCCGCCGGGCGGGAGCATGCGCAGCGAATTGCCTTGCAGGTCGACCAGCTCGGAACCGTTTTTCAGGTCGCTGATCAGCAACGCCTCGTTGCCGACGAAGGCCAGCGTGCGGGAAGACTGGCCGGACGGCAGCCGGGTCGGCACCGTCCGGTCCTTGCCCGAGGCCGTATCGCGCACCATGATCTGCCCGTCCGTCGCATCGAAGGCCAGCCATGCGCCATCGGGAGAGATACTGGTGGTGCTGCGGGCCGTGATGTCGAAATCGGGTCGGGCACTGCCGGCGTCCTGCATGCCGAGCAGCCGCTTGTGGATCACGATGCGGCCCTGGTACTCGGGCGGCGGCGCCAGCGCCTGCAAGGTCTGCTCCTGTTCCTGCCGGGCCGCCTCCTGCTGCTGGCGCTGCCGCGCCGCGGCCTCCCGCTCCCGCTGCGCCTGCTGCTCCCGCTCGCGGCGGGCGCTCTCGGCGGCGCGCTGCTCCTGCTCCTCCTGACGGCGCTGGTCCTCGGCGATGACCCGACCGGTCTGCTCGATCATCTGGCCGAGCTGGCGGAACAGCACGCCGGAATCCGCGGCCAGCGCCGGCCAGGCAAAACTTGCGGCAGCCAGCACGGCCACGCCGCGCAACACACGAAAACGGGGGGAACACGGGATATTCATGATGTCGAACCGGCCGAAAACTACCCACGGCCGAGGATATCGTTATGGCAGAGCCATCACATCACTCAAATGGGGGGGCGCCCCCCAGGACGAACACAGGCAATCAAGGCAAACCCTATTGCTGCATTTCGTTTAATCAATTGGCAGGATGTGGAAGCGCCCACTATCATCGCAAGGCATTCGCCCTAACTTCGATGTTGGATGGAACCCATGCTTCTGGAAGTTCTGCTGATCTGGCTGGCCTGTGCGCTGCTGGTGGTGTATAGCGTCGAGCGCAAAAGAAGAAAACGAGATTCGGCCAGTTGAACCACGCCGCGAGGCAGCGCGGTGCGCATGATCGACCCTGCCTTTACAGGCACCCCACGGCGAGACTGGACAACAGCCGGGATTCCGGCAGGCCGCCCGCGTGGCAGGCGAGTCGAAGGATCGCGGCGTTCAGGAAGCACACCGCCAGGAAAGCGACGAGGACACGCAGAAACCGCTTGAACGGCGGCCTTTCTGTCTCGCTGTAATAGCTCATACAAGCGCTTTGCAATTGATTCTAATTGCTAAACACGTTACAGCATCTTCCCTTTATTCGCAATTATGCGAACGACGTAGGTATGGCAAGAACCGTCGGCCATAAGCTAGACGGACATACCCCCGGACACCTCCAACGCCACGCCGTTGACGTAGCTCGCCTCGTCGGAGGCCAGGAAGGCATACACGTTGGCGATCTCTTGCGGCGCCCCCAGCCGCCGCATCCAGCAGGCGGTCCGAAAACCGTCCAGCACCTTTTCCGGCATGCTCTTCAGTATGTCGGTTTCGACGAAACCGGGGCAGACCGCGTTCACCCGTATCCCCTTGGGACCCAGTTCGCGGGCCCAGGTCTTGGTGAAACCGATCACCCCGAACTTGCTGGCCGCGTAGTTGGTCTGCCCGAAATTCCCATACAGCCCGACCACGCTCGAGGCGTTCAGAATGACGCCGCGCTGCTGCTCCAGCATGGTGTCGACGACGGCCTGGGTGCAATTGAACACGCCCTTCAGATTCACGTCGATGACCTGGTCGAACTGCTGTTCGGTCATGCGCGCCAGCCGGGCATCCTGCGTGATGCCCGCGTTGTTGACCAGGATGTCTATGCGGTGGAACCTGGCCTTGATGGCGGCAACCACCGCGGCGATTCCCTCGCGATCGGTCACGTCCAGCGCGTGGGCCACCGCCTGGTGACCGGCCTCCTGCAGCGCCCGCGCCTCTTCCTGCGCGGCATCCGCCGCCCGGTCGCACAGGATCACCGTGGCGCCCTCGCCGGCGAACTTCCATGCGGTGGCCCGCCCGATGCCGGCGGCGGCTCCCGTGATGATGGCTACTCGGTCTTTCAGCTTCACTGACATCCCCCTCCTGGATGGAATCCGGCCTCCACTGCAACACCGGGCCGGGCGCCGGATCGGCGCCTGTGTGTTTTTACCCTGTCCGGCGAGGTCCCGCATCCGCAGCAATGACGCGGTCATATCGCCCCCCTAACCTGCGCCGCTTTCGGGGGAACAAACGATGTCCATACGTATCGCCAAGACCGGGCGCGGGGCGGCTGCCGCCCTGGCGCTCGCCGTACTGTCCACACTGGCCGCCTGCGGCGGCGGCGGGGACGGCTCCGCTTCGACCGATCCCGGCACGCCTGGCGGCCCGGGCACGCCGACCGAACCCGGCACGCCGACCGATCCCGTCACGCCCACGCTGCGTGTCGGCATCCTGCCCGACACCCAGGGCGGCGACTCCGGCGTCGCCCTGCATCCCATGAAGGCCATCCTGGACCTGTACGCCAAGTCGGGCGTCAACGTGGTCCTGGCGGTGGGCGACCTGGTGGAGAACGGCACGCCGGCCGAATACGCGCTGTGGCGCGGCCTGGCAGAGCAGTACAAGGGCAGGATGACCATCCTGCCCATCATGGGCAACCACGACCCCAAGGGCATAGACCAGGACTGGTACGACACGGTAGAGGGCTTCATCCCCGCCGACGCGCAGCACATGCCCGGTTCGGCCTACAAAAACTACGCGCTGGTGCGCGACAACGTGCTGTTCATCAACATCTCGTACGGCTGGCTGGAGCGGGCCTACGACTTCGTGGAAGGCATGGTCAGGGAACACGGCGGCAAGGTCGACCACATCATCCTCCAGACTCACAACTCCTTTGCCGGCAATCGCTACGGCCTTGTGCGCGAGAACATCGTCGACGGCAGCCTGGCCATCGTCAACGACGTCAAGTTCCGCGAAGCCTACGACAAGTACCGCAAGTTGTTCGCCGAGCACGACGTGATCTACGTCTCGGGCCACGAGCACCACTATGCACGCAGCCTCATCCGCGACGACTCCGACCTGGGCTTCCAGCAGATCATCTCGGGCGACTCCGCCTACAAGGGCTACGAGACGCGCTTCGGTGAACACGAGCGCATCCAGAACGTGCTGATGCACAAGGTGCAGCACGAGGACACCGGCTTCGTCGACGCCAATGCCTCGATCTTCACCATCCAGGGCGGCATGCTGGATTACCGCTCCTACTTCGCCACGCATTCGGTCGCGCGCAACGAGGACGGCCCCAAGGAACTCGCCACGCCGCAGTGGAAACTGCTGGACCGGTTCGTGCGCTCCACGCAGCGCTGCGAAAAGGTCGTGTTCCCCGGCAGCGTGCCCGCCGACATCCAGCGCAACAGCGCCTACGACCCGTCCTACCGCACCAGCTACTGCGCCTCGGCCAGCGGCCATCGCGCGCGCCTGCTGGACGGCACGAACCGCAGCTTCAACCGCTACGACACCCGCACTCGCGGCATGAGCGCCACGCCGGGCTATTCCTACGCCGGCAGCAACATGGAAATGCTGTCCATGATGTACCGCTACATGTTCATCAGCGACGAGAGCTTCAGCCGCAACCTGAACAACAGCCAGCGCGCGCGGCTGGTGGACGAAGGCACGCCGGACGAGGAGATCGAGGTCCGCGCGACCACCATCGACCTGAAGAAGCTGGTGGCGCTGAACTGGCAGAAGCACGGCAAGGACACGGTGTCCGACGTGCTGTGGGTCAGCGGCGTCGCGGGGCAGACCGGCACCTACATCGATCCGTGGGGACGCGCCAAGGACATCACGACCGCCACGGGCCTGCCGGGCAGCTATGGCGACGGTTCGGAAAGCGGCAAGCTGCCGGTGCAGTTGCCGGCCCACGCCACGCGCCAGTGGGAACTCAGCGCCGACCAGAGCGGCGACACCTACGTGCTGGAATTTGCACTGCCCACGGGTGCCGACGCCGCCGCCACCACGCTGGCGCGCCGCGACGCGAACGGCAAATGGATCGCGCTGGCGCCGGCTTCGTGCATCAGCAAGCAGCCCTACCAGGCCGCGTTCCTGTCCGCGCTGCCCGCCGACGTCGACGCCTCGTGCGCCGCGGCCGTGGGCTATGACGCCACGAAATCGGCCTACTGGGCACGGGTCGACAAGGAAGGGGCGTTCGCAGTGGTGACGCGCTAGTCCAGGTGCGCGTTGCCGGCGGCCCACGGGTCGCCGGCAACGCCGCTGGGGAGACGGACTAGCGGTCCTCCACCTCGACCCCCAGTTGCTCCCTGAGCGCGATCCGCCCAGGCGGCGTCAGCGTCACGGCCCGCGATCCCGGCGTGCGCCGCAGCCATCCCCGCTCGCAGAAAGCCGCCAGCATCGCCACGCCCAACGGGCCTCCCACGTGATGCGTGCGCTCCGTCCAGTCCAGGCACAGCCTGGCCAGCCCGTTGCGGGTGGGCCGCAGCGTCCGCACGTCCAGCCCCATGCCGCTGAACCAGTGTTCCCCGGCCGGCGTGATCCCGCAGCGCTTCCCCGGTTGCGCGACGACATAGCCATGCCGCTGCAAGGCTTGCGCCACCGCCACGCCCAGTTGCCCCGCCAAGTGGTCGTAGCAGCAACGCGCGAACCGCAGCGAACGAGCCTGCTTGCCCAACGGCGGCCGGCGCACGGGGGTGGAGCCGCCGACGCCGGCCAGGTGTTCCAGCGCCTGGGCCGGCTCGGCGATCAGGGAAGCCGTGGCGGCGATATCGGCGTGCTCGGGCATGGCACAAACTCCTTTGTTCATACGGATAGCGTAACGCCGCGCGGGCCCGCGATGCTTCGGCGCGGATCGAAGCATCGCGAGACACGCCCCGCGTTTCCAGGAGCCGGCCATCCCTATATCATTCCCGGGAACATGGCCACGATTCCTCTTTCCTGACATGCCGGCGGCGGCCCGCGGCCCCACCCCGGCCCCCGAGATCTCGCGCGGGTCCCTGACGATCGCCGCCCTGTCGACGATCGTCGAGTGGTACGACTTCACGCTGTACCTGTACTTCGCGACGGTCCTGTCCCGCGTCTTCTTCGGCGGAGGCGATCTGTCGCTGCTGGCCACGCTGGCCGGCTTCGCCGTCTCGTACTTCATGCGGCCCCTGGGCGCCCTCGTGTTCGGCCACATCGGCGATCGCTTCGGCCGCCGCCGGACGCTGCTGCTGTCCATGGCGCTGATGACGGCCGCCATGCTGGCGACCGCGCTGCTGCCCGCCTACGGCAGCCTGGGCGCCACGGCCGGCGTGCTGCTGCTCGTCCTGCGCTGCCTGATGGCCTTCTCGGTGGGCGGCGAATACACGAGCGTGGTGGCCTATCTACTGGAAGGCGCGCCCCCCGGCCGCAGGGGCCTGGTGACCTCGCTCGCGTCGGCCGCCAGCGAAGTGGGCGCGCTGCTGGCGGTGGCGGTGTCGGCCGCGACCGTGGCCCTGCTGGACACGCCCCAGCTCGACGCGTGGGGATGGCGCATCCCCTTCTTCGTCGGCGCGGCCCTGGCGGGCAGTATCTGGATCGCGCGCTCGGCCATGCAGGAATCGCCGGACTTCGAAAGACAGCAGCGCCAGGGCACCATACCCGCCTCGCCCATCCTGCACACGCTCACCCATCATCGCGTAGCCGTGCTGCGGACCTTCGCGATCTCAGCGCTGGGCTCCATCACCTACTACGTCGGCATCACCTACGTGCCCGCCTTCCTGACCTCGGCCGGCGGCCGCGCGGAAGGCGAATCGCTCTGGCTGTCGACCGTCGCCGCCGTGGCCGTCATCGTGGTCACGCCCGCGGCCGGCGCGCTGTCGGATCACCTGGGACGGCGGCGCATGCTGATCGGGTTGGCCATCCTGGGCGCGGCCCTGCCGCTGTTCATGTTCACCTACATGGCACACGGCACGACCGCCCAGGTCGTCCTGGGCGCGGTCGCGCTGGCGCTGGTCGCCGGCGGCGTCAGCGCCGTGGGCGCTCCCGCCACGGCCGAGCAGTTTCCCGGCGAAGGCCGCCTGAGCGGGCTGGCGCTGGGCGCGACCGCGGCCACCGCCTTGTTCGGGGGACTGACGCCCTTCCTGGCGGAATGGCTGGTCCAGGCCACCGGCTGGACAGCCGCACCGGGCGCCATGATCGCGCTGGTCGCGCTGGCGGTGCTGCCCGTCCTGCGCGGCCTGCCTGAAACCGTACCCCGGGCGGCGCGTGAACGAGCTACCCCGCCCACCCGATCCTCGCGCTAGGCGCGGCACGCCTCCAGCGCGCGCGACAGCACCTGGAAGATCCTGCCGTCGCCCGATTGCGAAACGTTGAACCGCAGGAAGCCCGCGGCGCTGCGCGACTGGCTGAACGCATTGCCCGGAGCCAGCACCACGTCGTCTTTCAGGCACGAACGCGCGATGTCGGCGGCATCCACGCCATCGGGCAGGCGGCACCAGACGAACATGCCCGCGGGCGGGACGAGCCAGGGCTGGATGCCGATGGCCCGCAACCGCGCGACGGTCTTGTCCATCGCCCCGGCCAGCCGGTGCCGGACTTCCTCCATGTGCTTGCGATAGCCGCTGTGGGTCAGCGCGGCCAGCAGGACGGAGGCCGCCAGGTGCCCGTTGCCGAAGGTGGTGGCGATCTTCAGGTCGACCAGGCTGTCGATCCAGTCGGCGCGCGCGGCCACGTAGCCGCAGCGCAGCGAGGCCGAGACGGTCTTGGAGAAACTGCCGATGTGGATCACGCGATCCAGGCCATCGAAGGCGGCCAGCCGGGGAGCCGGCGCCGTCTCGAAATCGGCGAAGATGTCGTCCTCGACGATGACCAGGCCCGAGCCGTCGGCCAGTTTCAGCAGCCGGTGCGCCGTCACGGGCGACAGCGTCGCGCCCGTGGGATTGTGAATGGCGGAATTGGTGATGTAGAGCCTGGGCGCATGTTCCCGCAGCGCGGCCTCGAAAGCCGCGACGTCCGGTCCGTTCGGGGTATAGGGGATGCCCACCGCCTTTGCCCGGTGCGCCTTCAGCAAGGCATGGAAATTGAAGTAGCACGGATCGTCGACCAGTACGGTATCGCCCGGCTCCAGCAGGAAACGGCAGATGAGGTCGATGGCCTGCGTGCCCGAGTCGGTCAGCATGATCTGCTCGGGCGCGGCCTCGATGCCGGTGGCGGCCATCCGGCGGGCAAGCAGTTGGCGCAGCGGCGGCAGGCCCAGCGGCGTGCCGTAGTCCGCCAGCACGGGCGCGTCGGCGCGCGCCAGTGCCCGCAACGCCCGGCGCATGCCGTCCTCGTACATCCATGCCGGCGGCAGCCAGCCGCAGCCGGGCTTGGACACGGCATCGCCCGTCTCCAGCGATTGGCGCGATATCCACAACGGATCGACCTCCCGGTCCAGCTTCGGGCCGATTTCCGACAGGGCCAGGGGCGCCGCCGGCCCGGACACGTAGAACCCGGAACCCGGACGGGACCGGACGGCGCCCTCGGCCGCCAGCCGCTCGTAGGCCTCGACCACGGTCGAGACCGACAGCCGCATGGCCTGGGCCTGCGCGCGCACCGAGGGCAGCCGCGCGCCGGGCGGGTAGGCACGCGAGGCGATCCTCGAGCGGATCGTTTCCATCACGGCATCGATGCGCGTTCCCTGTCTCTTCATGGCATCCCCGACTGTACCGGTCTGATATTCATAACAGTTATCTTAAATTGTACTGGACCGTATCTGGGCCCGGATATCCGCCCATGCTCTACTGACAGCCCATACACAGGTGGCCCATGGACAAGACGACGAACGGATGGATCAACGGATTGATTGGCGTGGTGATTTTCGCCGGCTCGCTGCCGGCCACGCGGGCCGCGGTCATGGACCTGGATCCGACCTTCCTGACCGGCGCGCGTGCCGCCATCGCCGCCCTGCTGGGCGGGATATTGCTGGTGGCCTTCCGTGAACGCCGTCCGGCCCCGGGCGACCTGCCGGCGCTGGCCGTGGTGGCCCTGGGCGTGGTGGTGGGCTTTCCACTGCTGACCGCGCTGGCGCTGCGGCACGTCTCGTCCGCGCACTCCATCGTTTTCCTGGGACTGCTGCCGCTGAGCACCGCGGTCTTCGGCGTGCTGCGCGGCGGCGAGCGCCCCCGTCCGGCGTTCTGGCTGTTCTCGCTGCTGGGCAGCGTGTTCGTGGCCGGCCACGCCGCCCTGGGCGGCATCGGGCCATCGCTGCGCGGCGACCTGCTGATGCTGGCCGCCATCGTCGTGTGCGGCCTGGGCTACGCCGAAGGCGCGCGGCTCTCGCGCCGGCTGGGCGGCTGGCAGGTCATCAGCTGGGCGCTGGTGCTGTCCCTGCCCGTCATGCTGCCGATGGCGCTGCTGACCCGCCCCGCATCCTTCGGCCATGTGGGCGCGCCGGCCTGGTTCGGCCTGGCCTACGTGTCGCTGTTCAGCATGTTGATCGGCTTCGTGTTCTGGTATCGGGGCCTGGCGCAGGGCGGCATCGCGGCGGTCGGACAATTGCAGTTGCTGCAACCCTTCCTGGCCCTGGGGCTGGCCGCGCTGTTGCTGCACGAATCGATCAGCGGCACCATGCTGGCCGCGACGCTGGGCGCGGTGGGATGCGTGGCGGGCGCCAGGCGGTTCGCGTAAGCGGCGCAGCCATGTCCGCTATTCCTCGGGAACCTTGAGCAGCACCGTGTCGTCCGGCCCCACCGACCGCCCGTCCGGCGTGCGGATGTCGAGGCGGACAGGCAGGCCGGTTTCGCGGTCGACCAGTTCCGAATGCGCCTCGCCCGGCTTGAACAGATGCCGCTCGCCAAACTGGCGCAGGGCGACCATCACCGGGAACAGGTCCCGGCCCATGGCCGTCAGGCGGTATTCCATCCGCGCGCCGCTGTCCCCCACCGGGACGGCTTCCAGGATGCCGCGCGCCACCAGCGTGCGCAGGCGCTCGGTCAGGATGTTCTTCGCGATGCCCAGGCTTTTCTGGAACTCGCCGAAACGCGTCAGGCCATCGAACGCGTCGCGCACGATCAACAGCGACCACCAGTCGCCGATCACGTCCAGCGACCGGGCGCTGGGGCAGTAATCCCCCTTCAGGCTTTTTCGTCCAACCATGGCCCGCCCTCCATCGATTATTAGGTTGCATTATAAAACCAAAACCCTTATCCTCCCGAACGGTTTCGTAATGAAACCAAAATAATCGGGAGTTTCAACCATGGGTTCTACAGCAGGCGCGGCGCCATCGCCGCTCACGCGTCCGGTCACGCTGCTCTTCGCGGTCGCGAGCGGCCTGGCCGTCGCCAACGCCTATTTCGCCCACCCCTTGCTGGACGTCATGGCGGACGACCTCGGCCTGTCCCACGCGGTGGCCGGTCTCATCGTGGGCGCGACCCAGCTCGGCTACGGGCTGGGCCTGGTCCTGCTGGTGCCGCTGGGCGATCTGCTCGATCGCCGCAAGCTCATCATCGGGCAGTCGCTGCTTTCCGTGCTGGCCCTGGCATGCGTGGGGTTCTCGTCGACGGCGGCCATGCTGCTCGCATCCATGGCGGCGCTGGGCCTGCTCGCGGTCGTCACGCAGGCGCTGGTCGCCTATGCCGCCACCCTTGCCCGGCCTTCGGAGCGGGGCCAGGTCGTGGGCGTGGTCACCAGCGGCATCGTGCTCGGCATCCTGCTGGCGCGGACCGCCGCGGGCCTCTTGACCGACCTGTCGGGATGGCGGACGGTCTATCTGGTGTCGGCCGCGCTGACGCTGGTGATCGCCGGGCTGCTCTACAAGGCCCTGCCGCGCCAGCGGCGCACCGGCCCCCGGATCTCCTACCCGCGCCTGATCGCCTCGGTGTTCACGCTGTTCCTGGAAGAACCGGTCCTGCGCATCCGCGCCGTCCTCGCGATGCTGATCTTCGCCGACATCACGACGCTGCTCGCGCCCATGGTGCTGCCGCTCGCCGCCCCGCCCTTCTCGCTGTCCCATACGGAGGTCGGCCTGTTCGGGCTGGCCGGCGCCGCCGGCGCGCTGGGCGCCGCCCGGGCCGGCCGCTGGGCCGATCGCGGACATGGCCAGCGCACGACCGGTATCGCGCTCGCGCTGATGCTGGCCGCGTGGCTGCCGATCTCGATGCTGCCGCATTCCCTCCTGTGGCTGGTCCTGGGCGTGCTGGTGATCGATTTCGGCCTGCAGGCGGCGCACGTCACCAATCAGGGCATGATCTATCGCGTGCGGCCGGAAGCGCAGAATCGCCTGACCGCCGCCTACATGGTGTTCTACTCCATCGGCAGCGCGGCCGGCTCGTCGATCTCGACCCTGGTCTACGCCCACGCGGGCTGGAACGGCGTCTGTCTGATGGGCGCGGGTATCGGCGCGCTCGCACTGCTCTTCTGGGCCGCCACCCTGCGCGCGACACCGGCGGCGGCCACGGCCCGGACGGCCGGCTCCGCCGCCGGCTAGCGCCAGAGCGGACCGAGTTCGGCCAACGCCAACTCCGCGACGCGCAAGGTCGGCGCCACCAGCTCGTCCTGGCCGTCCTCGATGAGCCAGGTGGCGGACAGGCCGGCCCAGGCCAGGATCCATTGCAGCAGGCGCTGGCGCTCCAGCCCCGCCGCCCGGGCGACGACGTCGGCCTGCCGCGCCAGGCGCCCCGGTGCCAGGGCGGTGACATGGTCCGGATTGCAGAACAGGTTGGCATAGTCGAAGCCCCGCTCGCCCTCCAGCCGTTTCGGATCGATGGCCAGCCAGCCCCGCTCGCCGAAGTCGAGGATGTTGCCGTGGTGGATGTCCCCGTGCAGCGGCACGACGTCTCGGGGCTCCGCCAGTAGCGCTCGCGCCGCGCCGGCCGACCTGGCCAGGATGCCGCCCAGGCGGGCCGCCATCGGTTCAAGCGCCTGGAACCGCTCGGCCAGCGGCACCAGCGCCGGCGCGGGCTTGCCGCGCGGGGCATGCAGCCCGGCGACGGTCCGGCAGATGATGCGGCTGGCTTCGTCGTCCTGCCCCGCCCGGACCATGCCAGCCAGCGACCGCGCACCCAGGGCGCGCTCCAGCAGGATCGCGTCGCCCTCGTGCTCCAGCACGCACGCCGCGCCCACGCCTTCCCACCACACCATCAGGCCCGCGCCCCATCGCTCTTCGGATTCGATGGAGATCTTCAGCATGGCGGCCTTGCCGTTGCGCCGCACGGGCAGCAAGAGACTCGAATGCGTGGTGAACGGATCGCCGTCGGGCACCAGGCTCCAGCGGTCGAGCCAGGCATCGAAAGCGTGGGTGCGGATCATGAAGGAATGCTCTCTACGGGGAACAACGTGTCAAACTAGCACACCGACATTGTCCTAGGACGACATGAGAATACGAGGAAAGAGCGCGGCCGAGATCTTCGACAACGTTCGCGCGCAGGTCCAGTCCCAGCAGCTCCTGCCCGGTCAGGGCCTGCCGCCCGTGCGCGAGCTGGCGGCGCAACTGGACGTCAACCGCAATACCGTGGCCGCCGCGTACAAGCGCCTGGTGGCGGCGGGCATCGCCACCGCGCAGGGACGGCGCGGGACGACCATACGCGGCCAGGGTCCCGGCGAACAGGAAGGCGCGCTGCCCGATTCGCCGCTGGTGGACCTGGCCAGCGGCAACCCCAACCCGGCCTGGCTGCCGGACCTGGCCGCCGCGCTGCGCGCCAGGCCCTACCGGCCCCGGCTCTACGGCGAACCGCTGATCAACGCTGGGCTCGAAGCCCATGCCCGTGCTTGGTTCGCCCAGGACTGCCCGGCCTCGTTCGAGGTCGACCTGGCCCATGGTGCGGTCGATGCCATCGAACGCCTGCTCGGCGCCCTGCTGGTCCCGGGCGACAAGGTGGCCGTGGAGAACCCCTGCTTCCTGAGCAGCATCAACCTGCTGCGCGTGGCCGGCCTGCAGGCGGCCGGCGTACCGGTCGACACCGAGGGCATGCAGGCCCAGGCCCTGGACGCCGCGCTGGCCAAGGGCGCCCGCGCGGTCATCCTCACCCCCCGGGCGCACAACCCCACCGGCTGCAACCTGAGCGCACGGCGGGCGCGCGCGCTGTCGCGCGTGCTGGCGAAGCACCCTCACGTCGTCGTGATCCTGGACGACCATTTCGCCCTGCTGTCGAACGCCGCGTATCACTCAGTGCTTCCGGCCGGCACCCGGCGCTGGGCGCTGGTGCGGTCGCTCACCAAGGCCCTGGGACCCGACATCCGGATGGCGCTGGTGGCCAGCGACGAAGCGACCTCCCGCCAATTGCGCCTGCGCCTGGCATCGGGCACGAACTGGGTCAGCCACCTGCTGCAGGACATGGCGGAGAGCACACTGGGCACCCCCGAAGCCGCGCGGCTGATGACGCGCGCCCGTAAGGACTACGCCTTGCGCAGAAGGCGTCTGGAAGACGCGCTTGGGGCACAGGGCATCGCCTGCCTGGCAGGCGGGGACGGACTCAATCTGTGGGTGCCGCTGGCCACCGACGACCAGGCGGTCGCCCTGGCGCTGGCCCGGCGGGGCTGGCTGGTCCGCCACGGCCAGGCCTTCGGGGTGCATGAAGCCGTGCCGGGACTACGCATCACCCTTTCCGGAATCGAACCGGCGCAGTGCCGGCGGATCGCCTCGGACCTGCGGCACTGCCTCGGCTAGGGCGCCGGCGCCACGCAGGCATCCGGGCCGCATCCCGCATCCGCCGGTCCGCTTGCGGCCGGCCCGGCGCCGCCGCCGATCTCCGCGCCTTCTTCCAACAGGCGGCCGATGGCCGAGCCCAGGGCCAGGTCGTCGATACTGCCCAGGTGATGCAGACGGATGTGCCCCCGGCGGTCCAGCAACACCAGGCTGGGCGTGCCGCCCAGGGCATAGTCCCGCATCGTCATCGGAATGTTCCCGTCCGGCGCGGGACGGTCGACCCCGATCGGGAAGCTCCACCGATACTCCTGCGTGAAGGCCCGCAGCGCAGCCGGGCCCGTCACGTCATGGTGCTCGAACACCGTATGCAGGCCGATCACGGCCACGTCGTCCTCGCGGAACATGCGATGCACGCGCTCGGCCTGCGGCAGGCCATGCGCCAGGCAACCCGGACACAGCATCTGGAAGGCGTACAGCAGCACCACTTTGCCCCTCAGGCCGGCCAGATCGATGGGGGCCGAGGCATTGAGCCACTCGTCCACCTGCAACGGCGGCGCTTCCACGGTATGGGGCTTGGGTCGGGACATGTCGGACTCCTGTAGTCGTGCCTGGACATGATACTCTTTTGGCATAGGACAAAATCGATGAGCCGGACATGAGCGCGGAAAACGACGGCCTCCAGGCCGATACCCCCACCCAACACGACCAGCACGGACACTGGCCCCGGGCCACCACGGTCGAGGATTTCCGCCGCAACCTGGCGGCGGTGCGCGAACGCATCGCCGCGGCCTGCCGGCGCGCCGGCCGCGACCCGGCCGGCGTGCGGCTGCTGCCGGTCAGCAAGACCGTCGACGAAGCGCGCATCCGGCTGGCCTATGACGCCGGCTGCCGCTTCCTGGGCGAGAACAAGCTGCAGGAAGCGGCGCGCAAGTGGGAAGCGATGTCCGACCTGGGCGACCTGAAGTGGTCCATCATCGGCCATCTGCAGACCAACAAGGCCAAGCTGGTAGCGCGCTTCGCCGCCGAATTCCAGGCGCTGGACAGCCTGCGGGTGGCCGAGGCGCTGGACCGCCGGCTGCAAGCCGAGGGGCGCGCGCTGGACGTGTTCGTACAGGTCAACACCTCGGGCGAGGCCAGCAAATACGGTCTGCATCCGGACGACGTCGAGGACTTCCTGCGCCAGATGCCCACCTTTCCCGCCCTACGTGTGCGCGGGCTGATGACGCTGGCCCTGTTCTCCGCCGAAGCCGAGCGGGTCCGGCAGTGCTTCGTGCTGCTGCGCACGCTGCGCGACCGCTTGCGGCAGGACGCGCCGGCCGGCATCGGCCTGGACGAGCTGTCGATGGGCATGTCGGGCGACTACGAGATCGCCATCGAGGAAGGCGCGACCGTGGTGCGCGTCGGCCAGGCCATCTTCGGCGCCCGCAGCACGCCGGACGCCTACTACTGGCCCACCGCCGATTCGGGGCCCGCGTCATGAATACTTTCGGCCCGCTCCCGCTGGACGTGGTCTCCATCATGTCCCAGGTCGTCTACGGCCACGTCGGCAATTCGATCGCGGTGCCCAGGCTGTGCCGCGCCGGCCTGCACGTCGCCGCCGTGCCCACCGTCGTGCTCAGCAATACCCCCCACTACCCCACGGTGCATGGCGGCGCCCTGCCGCTGGACTGGTTCCAGGACTACCTGGACGACCTGCTGGCCCGCGACGCGCTGTACCGGCTGCGGGCCGTGGTCGTGGGTTTCCTGGGCAACGCCGCGCAGGCCCAGGCGCTGGGCCGATGGCTGGACAGGATACGGCCGAACTACCCGGACCTCCTGCTGATCGTCGACACGGTCATCGGCGACCACGACCACGGCATCTACGTCGACCCTTCGCTGGTGGACGCCTACCGCGACCTCCTCATCGGCAAGGCCCGCGGCTTGACGCCCAACGGCTTCGAACTCGCGCAACTGACCGGCCTGCCCGTGGACGGCATCGACGACACCATTCGCGCCGCCCGCCAGCTTCTGGCGGGCAATACCGAATGGGTGGTCGTCACCAGCGCGGCGCCCGCGACCTGGACCCCGGACGACATGAAGATCCTGGTCGTGACGCGTACCGACGCGACGACCATCGTCCATCCCCGGCTGGCCCTGACGCCCAAGGGCACCGGGGATCTCTTCACCGCTTCGCTGGCCGCCCACCTGCTTGAAGGCGCCCCGATCGAGACGGCGGCGCGGCGGTCCGCCGATGATGTCCTGGCCGCGCTGCGGGAAACGCAGCGCGCCCAATGCGCCGAACTGCTGCTGCCACCCCGTCCTTGAACGCCCAACCGGAGTCCCCGAAGATGAACCGTCAAGCCCTGGTCGTCCGCCACGTCGCCTTCGAAGACCTGGGCACGCTGGCCCCGCTGCTGGCCGAGCGAGGCTACGGCGTGCGCTATCTGGAAGCCGGCGTCGATGCGATCGATTCCACCCCGCTGGCCGCGGCCGATCTGGTCGTGATCCTGGGCGGCCCGATCGGCGTCTACGAGACCGACCGCTATCCCTTCCTGGAAGCGGAACTGGCGGCCATTACCGAACGCCTGAAACAGGACCTGCCGACCCTTGGCATCTGTCTGGGCGCGCAATTGATGGCCAAGGCGCTGGGGGCGGACGTCACGTCCACCGGGCGCGTCGAGATCGGCTATGCGCCGCTGGCGCTCACGGACGAGGGGCAGTCCTCGGCGCTGCGCGGCATCGGACAGGTACCCGTGCTGCACTGGCACGGCGACCAGTTCGACATCCCGCCCGGCGCCGCCAGGCTGGCGCAGACGCCCGGCTTCCCCAACCAGGCCTTTTCCCTGGGACCGCGCCTGCTGGGCCTGCAGTTCCACCTGGAAGCCCGGGCCTCGCACATCGAACGCTGGCTGATCGGCCATGCCTGCGAACTGGCGGCGCACCGGATCGACGTTGCCGCCATCCGGCGGGACGCGGCGCGCCATGGCGCCGAACTCGAACGCGTGGCCCGCCAGGCCATCGGCGACTGGCTGGACGGCTGCTGACACCTGGTGCGGCCGCCGGCTCAGGTCCACGCCCCGCTGCCCATGGCGGCCTCCGCCGCCTGAATGCCCGACAGGACGGCGGACGGCACGCCATAGCCCGGAAACGTGGTCTGCCCGGCCAGATACAAACCGCGCAGCGGCGTGCGGTGCGCAAAGAAACGGTCCGGTGAAGCACCGGGCGCCACGCCATACAGCGCCCCCTCGTACAAGTGCCGCCGGTGGGCGAAGTCTCGCGGATCCAGCACACGGACCGCATCGATCTCCAGCCCCGGCACCCGCTGCCGCATGGCCGCCAGATAGCGGTCCACGGCGGACCGCGTCATGTCGGGCGTCCACTCGTCGGCCGAGGCGATGCCGGAGACAGGCGCGTACAACTCCAGGATGGAGCGTCCCGGCGGCGCCAGATCCGGCAGGACCTGCGTGGGACAGGTGTAGGCCAGCCAGCGAGGCGTGTCCGGCAGCATCGCATGCAGCCGGCCCTGCTCGCGCATGGAAGGCACGTGGTTGACGATGAACGCGTCCGGCCTCTCGGCGACGCCGCCGCCCAACTGGATCGATATCGCGCGATGAGATAACGGCGCACGCCGCGCGCGCCGCGCCAGCGCCCGGGGCACCGCGTCGGCGGGCAGCAGGCGGTGGACCACGTCAAAGCCCGAACAGGCGGCAATCACGCAATCGGCCTCGACGCGTTCACCTCCCGCCAGCGTGACGCCACGCGCCATGCCGCCGGCCACCGCCATGCGCTCGACCGGCCGGCCGCACAAGACGCGCACGCCATGACGCTCCGCCGCGCGGTACAGCGCCTGGCTGATGGCTCCCATCCCGCCCCGGGGAAGGTGGAAACCCTCTTCCAGCAGGGCCACCAGCCCGATGATCTGGCTGGCGGGCAGCCGTTCCGGCCCCATGCCCGTGTACAGCAGCGTGGACGCGACGGCGGCCTGGAGCCCGGCATCCGGGAAACGCCCGGCGATGAGGCGATCGGCCCGCCCCGACAGCGTGGGCAGGTAGCGCCACAGCCGCCCCAGCGTCCTGGCCAGGGCCGGCTCGAACGGCAGCACTTCCTGGACCAGCGTGCGATAGATCGGCGCCCAGCGATGCCGCAGTTCACCCAGTCCGTCCCGCAGCATGGCCGTCCGTCCATTGTCGCCCTCGACCAGGGAGTCCTCCACGCCGGCCAGCCGCACCACCGTGCCGTCATCCAGGTGCGTCGCATGCGGGCGCGCGATGGCGACCAGTTCGACCTCCCGGTCGAAGTCCATGCCCAGCCGGGAGAAACCCGATCTCAACAACGCAGGAACCGCCACGTACACGGCGCCGTTGTTGAAGGTGAACCCTTGTTCGCCAACAGTGGAGCAACAACCTCCGATCGCCTCGCCGGCTTCGGCCAGCACGACATCGATGCCCTGCCGGGCCAGCGCCACGCTGGCCGCCAGGCCCGACAAGCCCGCGCCGACGACTACCGCCGACCGTATCGACCTTCCCATGGCAGCTTGCCTCCTTGATCGGTAAAAATTAGACAATGTACAAAATTCTACACTGTATAATTCCCTCATGACCACGGTCCCCCTTCCCTCCAAGCGCCAGCGCACGCGCGAACACATCGCGACGGTGGCGGGCGCCCTGTTCGAACGCCACGGCTACGAGGCCGTGACGATGGAACAGATCGCCGTCGAGGCGGGCGTCGTGCGGGGAACGCTGTACAACCACTTCGCGGTCAAGGAAGCGGTGCTTGCCGAATGGATGCACGCGCGCCTGGCCCGGGACCTGGCACCGCTGATGCAGGCCGTGATGAAGCGCAAGGCCTTCGCGTCCCGCGTCGCGGTGATCCTCGATGCCTCGGCCCGGTGGTGGGAGGAACATCGGCAGTACGCCGCGCCTTATATCCGTTTCCGCTTCCAACAAGTCAGCGACGGGTCGGGCGACCAGGCCTCGTCCGACATGGTCGCGGCCTACGCGGCGCTCATCCACGCCGCGCAGCAGACAGGAGAAGTCCGCGACGGCGAATCGCCCCGACGCCTGGCCAACTACCTGCATTTCCTGTATTTGTCGGCGCTGATGACCTGGCTGGGGGACCCGAAGCTTTCGCTGCACAGGGAATTCGCGCGCGCTTTCGAGTTCTTTCTTCAGGGCGCGTCGCGCCCCTGAGGCTCGCGGCCTTCCTTGCGCCGCGCACCGATCGCGATCCGGAACGCCCCCAGCGCCACCACCGTCAGGAAGATCTGCACCACCGCGCAGGAGATGGCCGGGTCCGCACCATAGCCGACGAGCTTGGTGCCGAGCGCGCCGGCCGCCATCTGCCCGAACCCGTACAGGCCCGCCGCCGACCCCGTCAGCCCCGGCGCCGAGGACAACGCGCGCGACAGCCCCGCCGGACTGGCCATGCCGCATCCCATGGTCAGCAGGAAGGTGATGGCGATCAGCACCGGCACGTTCAGCCAGCCCATGGCCTGCACGCCCAGGAACACCACGGCCATGGCCAGGCTCAGCCCCGCCCCCATGTAGAGAAAAAGCTCGGTGTCGAGCCGGCCGACCATGCGCCGGGTCAAGGCCGAGCCCAGGCTGGCCCCCACGATGGTGATCGCCGCGAACCAGCCTATCTGCGAGATGGGCAGGTGCAACTGCCCGTGCACGATATAGGGCGCCGTCGCCAGATACGGATAGAGCGCCGTGCTGGAACAGGCCCCGCCCACCATGAACCCCAGGAACCGCCGGTTGCCGACCAGTTGGCCGTAGTCCCGCGCGATCTTGCCGAAGGCCAGCGCGGAGCGGTCCAGGTTGGTTTCGGGCAGCAGCTTCCACGCGCACAGCACCATCGCGGCCGCCATGCACACCAGGAAGACATAGATGGCCCGCCAGCCGAAGCCGTCGGCCAGATACGAACCCAGGATGGGCGACAGCCCGGGGCCTACCAGCGTCAACAGGTTCAGCAGCGCCAGATCCTTGGTGGCCCGCTCGGGCGTGGAGATGTCGCGGACGATGGAACGCCCCAGCGTGATACCCGCCGCGCCGCCCAGCGCCTGCGCCAGGCGGGCGGCCAGCAGCCATTCGAGCGTGGGCGCGAACAGCGCGAACACGCTCGCCACCAGGTAGATGCCCAGGCCCAGCAACAGCGTGGGCCGGCGCCCGATCGTGTCCGACACCGGCCCGTAGATCAGTTGCCCGAACGCCAGTCCCACCACATACAGCGTGATGGTCTGCTGCATGCCGGCCGGACTCGCCCCCAGATCGGCGCCCGCCAGCGGCAACGCCGGCATGAAGATGTGCATGGCCATCGTGCCGCTGAGCGTCACCAGCACCAGGAGCCACAAGGGCGCCCGGACGGATGGGGCAAAGGACGGATGCGCGCGGGTCATGAAGGGCTTTCTTCTAGAGCGTGTCGAACCGGCGCGCGATCTTTTCCAGGGCTTGGCGGGTGATGCGCAGCTCCTGCGCGGTCAGGTCGTCCAGCAGACTGGCCTCGATCTCCATGCTCTTCGCCACGATCCGCTCGGCCAGGGCGCGCCCCTGCCGCGTCAGACGGATGGACTTCGCGCGGCGATCCTCTTGCGCCGTTTCCCATTCGATCAGGCCCAGCTCGCGCAACCGCGACAGGATGCGGACCAGCGACGACTTCTCCAGCGACAGCGTCTCCGCCAGGTCCTTCTGGCGCACCACCGGCTCGCTGGATTCATACAAGGCCAGCAGCGGCGCGCGCGTGGCGTCCGTAAGCCCCATTTCCCGGAAATGCTGATCGACCGCCTTGCGCCACTTGCGGTAGACCGCGCCGACCAACCGTCCGAAGCGGGCCCGGACGTGTTCGTCGAGCTGCGGCGGGGTCACTGATTTAGGTTGCATGCGAACTATTTTCCCAGAAAATTAGTTCGCATGCAACCTAAATTACGGATACACCGTTTGTTGAATGGCCTTATATTCCGTAGCTCGGATGACAGCCCCTCTACCCATGTTGATACGCCCTGAACAACAGCACGACATCGCGGCCATCGAACGCGTGGTCACCCGCGCCTTCGCCACCGCACCGCACACGAGCGGCACCGAAGCGAAAATCGTCGACGCCCTGCGCGAGGCCGGCGCACTGGCCCTTTCGCTGGTGGCGGAAACGGATGGCGAGGTGGTGGGCCATGTGGCTGTTTCCGCCGTCGCGCTTTCAGACGGCTCGACCGGCTGGTACGGCCTCGGCCCCCTTGCCGTGGCGCCCGGACACCAGGGCAAAGGCCTGGGCGGGCAATTGGCCGCGCATGTGCTGGATGCGCTGCGCGAGCGCCATGCGGCGGGATGCGTGGTGCTGGGCGAGCCCGGATACTACGGCCGGTTCGGGTTCCGGGCCGATCCGGACTTCGTGCTGCCCGGCGTGCCGCCGGAATATTTCCAGGTGGTCCGGTTCACGCCTGAGGCGGGTGGAGGAACGGTGGCGTATCACCCGGCCTTCGAGGTCGCCGCCTAGAGATTGCGGCCCCGCTTCCGGTACTCCCACGGCGCGACAGGTGCCGGCAAGGCCCACAAGCCACGCCGTCCCGCCTTCGCCTCGCCCTGCAGATCGACCAACGCCCGTTCCGCGGTGAACTTGGGATAGACCCAGGCGTACCCGTGGCGCAGCATCGTTTCCTGCACGCTGCCATGGCCGCAATCGACATCGCCCAGCGTGCGGCCGTAGCGATCCCTGCCATGGCGCGACAACCGGGCCGGCGTGCCCACCGGACACAACGCCCGCAGGAAATCACGCGAGGCGATCCCGCCGGCCTGGCCGATTTCCGGCGCATCGATCCGCTCCAGGCGCACCGGCATGCTTTTCTTCTGCGAGGGACATTGCAGGCGCATCGTGTCGCCATCGTGGACGGACGCAACGGTACAGACCTGGGCCAGGGCGGCGCCTGGCAGGGCAAGCGCGAAAGCGAACGCGATTTGCCGGACGATGGGAGCTGCGGACTGCGAAGGGAAATGCGCGGGGGGATTCGAAAAATAACGAGAGGACATCAAACGGCGCTGCTTGCGATCGGAATCTTGAGGGCCTCAAGCTTACCAAGGAGAAGGAAACAGCCTCCCATGATCCGGCGGCGGGGTGCGGCCGGCCAGACCACGCCCCGCCGCCGCCCGGTTCAATCGGCTCCGGCCAGGACCTGATCGACCCAGGCCATCGCCTCCTGCACGTCATAGTTGCCGGCGTGGCCCTGATCCCATTGCAGGGCGTAATCGACGTCCTTGACCTTGGGATCGTCTTTAAGCGCGCGGCTGAGGTTGTAGGCAACGGTGAAGGACGTATCGCGATCCCGCGCGCCCACGCGGATGCGCCAGTGCGGCGTGATGCCGTCGGTCTTGCCGACGTAAGGCAGCGCGTTGATCATCTTGTACTGGTTCAGCAGGAACGCCCGCTGGGGATTCGCGGCCCAGCTGTAGCCGGTGCTGGCCAGGCCGACCCCGTCCTGCCTGTCGGTGCCGTTGGCGCCGTCGTTGTGGTTCCAGCCGTACTCGGTGAAATTGGAATAGACCTGGGCGGCGTTGCCGAACAGGTTCGACTCGCCCCCCGCGTTGTTGACGGTACCCGCGCCGTCGGTGGTCACGGCACCCGCGGCGGTCGCGCTCTGGCCACTCCGGTCGAACGCCGGGACGGACTTGAGCCGGGCCTGCGTGGCGACGAATTTCATGTACTTCGTCATGTCGAAGAACGTCACCGTGCCGCCGGCGTCCGTGCCAATGAAGTCGTTCAGATAGTGCAGGGTTCCGCTTCCCCCTCCTACCCCGTTGCCCGCGGCATCCCCGTAGGCGCCATAGGCGACGAACGGCTTGCCGGCCTTGACCTGCCGGGTCGCGGCCTGCCTGATCTCGGCCTGGATGGCGGCCAGCATGTTGTCCGTGGTCAACGCCGAACCGTCGTCGTTCTTCAAACCCAGACCCGCCTGGTAGGTCTCGAACGCGTTCATCAACACGGCACTGCCGGCGGGATCGGGATTGGAAGCCCGGATCAACGGGGCACCGCCCGCATCGACGATCTTCCCGGCCAACTGGTCCGCCGACACCAGCGCGCGCGTATCCAGCACGTTGAACATCCATTCATAGGCCTGGTCGGCGCTGCCCATATCCTGGATCGGGCAGTAGGCCACGATGGCGAAGACATCATCGCCGATCGAACTCTTGCCGTCCTTGTCGATGCCGGCGGCGCCGATGGCCTGCAAGTAGGGGAAATAGTCCGCGCTGTTGCCCGTGGCGCCGAGCTGCGTGCTCTGCGCACCGCCTCCGCTCGTACCGTTCACCACGATACGGCCGGCGTCGCCTGGCATGGCGGCATCATTCAGACGCAGATAGCGCACGGCTGCCTTGGCATCGACGATGGCGGCCGGCGCCTTCCCCTGGTAGACGCCGTCCTCGTAGACGCCTGCCGGAGCGGTGGCGCCGCGGCTGCGCGAGGCGACGTTGATGTACACGAAACCGCGCTTGAGCGCGGCGCCGATCTTGTCCGTGTCGCTGGTGCTGACATAGGCGCCGCCGCTGACGATGTCCGCGCCCGAATAATTGGTACGCGTGACCGGCGTCGCGGGATCCCAACCTCCCTTGCCCCCCTGGTAGCTGGCAAGCCAGCCGGAGTTGTTGACATTGAAGAAGATGGGATTGTCCTGCTTGGCAGCGTCGGCCTCGCGCACGAAAATGTTCATGTTCTGGTAGCCGCAGTCCTGGTTGTCCACCGCGCCGGCGGCCTGCGTGGGCGCCAGCTTCATCGGCTTGCCGACGTAGCAGACCTCCCGGTACCAGCGCACCGGCGTACTCACGCCGTCGAGCGTGACGGTGATGGTCGTGTAGCCGGCCTTGTCGAAGGCCAGCGAGCTGTCGAATACGCCTGGACCGGCGGCGGCCGGCGGGGTAGGAGTGGTGGTATCGGTACCGGTGCTCGAACCATCCGAGCCACCGCAGGCAGCAAGTGCCAACAGCACGCAGGTGCTGATCAGGGTGCGCGGGAACATGTGTGGCGTCTCCATCCGTTTATGTTTTTCACTACGCGAGCCGTGGGTGGGCGTGCGTAGTGCGGACGATTATGTGAGACGGAATCCGGGGCTGGGAGATGCCGGGATGCGCGACGCGATAGCAACCAGTTATATGGTCCCGTCTTCATCACGGACCGCGGCAAGCCTGCGCATGTGCTGCTGAGCATCGAGGAATACCAGCGGCTGACAAGGCAGCGTCGCAACATTGCCGATGCGCTGGCCATGCCGGACGTTGCGGACATCGAGCGTCTGCATGCCGCAGATAGCAAACGAACGTTTGGTTATAATCAACTTGTGTTCGTGAAGTCTATCAACCTATGTTGGTAACGTCTGCCCGCATGGGCATGGGCAACAACATCAAGCACCTCCGTGCCGCGAAAGGCTGGTCGCACGATCGCCTTGGCGCACTCGCGGAAACCAGCGACCAGACGATCGAGATGCTGGAAAAACGCGACAGCACGCGTTCTAAGTACACGCCGGTGATTGCCGCGGCTTTTGGGATCTCGTTGGAGTCGCTGCTCTCAGCGAGTCTGGACAGCAAGGCCGCCGCAGAAAAGCTGCTCACGTCCATGGCCGCAGGTGCTGCCAAGACGGCGATGGTTTGGCCGTTCGAAGAAATTGATGAGGGGAAAGTCCGAGCGTTATCGGAGAGGCAGCGAGTCAAGTTCGAAGCGGCGGTCCTGATCGCAGCAGCCCAGGCCGGTGTTGACGTAGCGCAAGAAGGGAAAAGCATGGCCACCGCCGCCTGAACCGCGCACGCTGGCGCCTAGAAGAGTGGGGAATGTCGTCTACGGCGCATTCCCCAAAAAAATATAGGGAAAGTAACAAAATGCGTATTTCTAAACGAATGGTGTCGACTGCCCTTGCGGCAGCTCTGTTGTCCGGCTGTGCCGGTCGGGCCGCGAATCCCGTGATGGTTCAACAGTACGGAGACCAAGCGAAGAGCTGCCAGGCGCTCGAAATGGATATGTCGTTTATTGAATCGGAAGTCCAGCGTCTGGTTCCAAAGACAGAGAAAACCGGCTCGAATGTGGCGCTCGGGGTTGCTGGTGCGTTCCTGTTGGTACCTTGGTTCTTCATGGACTTCAGCCAATCCGAGCAGGTCGAGGTGAATGCCTATCGGCAGCGATACAACCATCTTGCAATGCTCGCCATGGATAAGGGTTGCGCAACGGATCGCAAGCCGATACCGCCTATGCCGCCGGCGCAGCCTTCGCAACCCCAGCAGCCGGAGCAGCAACCGACCGTGTAGGGTAGCGCCGTGTCCGCGCTTCGGCCACACATTGGGAAGGGGATGGACGGATTGATCGGAACCGTGGCAGTGGTCGGCTACATCGCGCTGGTGTGCTTGCCGGCGAGTCAGATGTTGCTGGCGCTCGTGCCCATCGCGAACCTGGTTGGCCTGTGGATGCTGGCCGTGAAGCCTTGACCGAAGGTGCAGCAGTAGGGGACAACATAGTGTCGTACCGCGTTCGGGCCGAACACTCATGAAATGTTGACGATAGAAAGTAAAGACGCCGCAAGACAAGCCGATCGCAGCCGCTCGGCCTGCCCCTCCTGGAACGGCACGGTCCGCGCCCGGCTGTCGGCCGGCTTCTCCACATCCGGCCAGGGATCATGGTCTACGAAGCACCACTCCCCTATCTTTGCGCGCCGCCAGATCGCGCACAGCAGCGCGATGTCCTACATGATCAGATGGACCAAGAAATCGCGCCGGATGGGCGCGAGGTGGGAGCTCTCCCGGCGCATCTGGCGCATGATCTCTGCGCGCTACGTGTCGCTGCGCTTGCGATAGGACGGCATTGGCGTAATCCCTGGCGGACGATTGGCGTAACAGAATATAGAGAATAGCCAAGACCGCCGGCGACTGTGGGATGGTGTTGGAATGAAAGGGCCGGCAGGCACCACAAACGCCATAGAGTAGTTGGCGAATGTTGGCGTAAGTGATGCGACGTACCGATATATCCGTGGTGCCCGAGGCCGGAATCGAACCGGCACGCCTTGCGGCGGGGGATTTTGAGTCCCCTGCGTCTACCAATTTCACCACTCGGGCAGGTTCTTCCGGCGCGAAGGGCCGAAAGGAAGGGAGCCATAAATTATACCCGTAATTTGCGGTACTCTGCTTCTTCTTACCAAGGAGCAAATCATGGCCCATGCAAGCGCCCGCCACATCCTGGTCTCCACCGAGGCCCAGTGCAACGAACTGAAAGCCGCCATCGAAGGCGGCGCCGACTTCGCGCAGGTCGCGCGCGAGCACTCGAGCTGCCCGTCGCGCGCCCAGGGCGGCGATCTGGGCACCTTCGGCCCCGGCCAGATGGTGCCGGAGTTCGACCGGGTGGTGTTCAGCGCCCCCGTCAACGTCGTCCAGGGCCCGGTCAAGACCCAGTTCGGCTACCACCTGGTGGAAGTGACCAGCCGCCAGGACTGACACGCACCGCCCGCGGCCGCGGCTGGGGGCTGGCCCCTCAGCCCGCCGCGACGGCCCGCTGTGTCTGGGTTCCCAGCACGCCGCCGCCCAATGTGACCACGTCACCCGCCTTCAAATAGCGCGGCGGGCGGGCTCCCATCCCCACCCCGGCCGGGGTGCCGGTGATGATGACGTCGCCAGGTTCCAGCGTCATCACGCGGCTGCACTCGCTGACCAGGCGGGCGCAGGAAAAGATCATGTCGCCGGTATGCCCTGTCTGCCGGCGTTCGCCATTGAGTTCCAGCCACAGCTCCAGGTCCTGCGGGTCGGGCACTTCGTCCGCCGTGACCAGGTAGGGTCCCAGCGGGCCGAAGCTGTCGAAGCCCTTGCCCTTGCTCCACTGGCCGCCGCCGCGGTCGATCTGGTATTCGCGTTCGGATACGTCGTTGGCCAGGCAATAGCCGGCCACGTGGCGCAGGGCGTCGGCCTGGTCTACGGCCCGTGCGCGGCTGCCGATGACGATGCCCAGTTCCACCTCCCAATCGACCCGCGTGCAGCCGGGCGGAATGACGATGTCGTCGTCAGGGCCCGAAACGCAGCTGGTCCATTTGCAGAACAGCGTGGGTTCGGCCGGAATGGCCATGCCGGCCTCGGCCGCATGGCGTCCGTAGTTCAGGCCGACCGCGACGAACTTGCCGATGCCGCGCCAGGGCGTGCCCAGCCGCGGCGCCCCCTCCACCACGGGCAGGCGCCGGGGGTCGAGCGCGGCCAGCGCTTGCAGCGTGGCCGGCGACAGCGTGTCGGGGCCGATGTCGGCCAGGAGGCCGGACAGGTCGCGGATCGCGCCGGCGGCGTCGAGCAGGCCAGGCCGCTCCAGGCCCGGCGGGCCATATCTGAGTAGTTTCAAGGAAACGCTCCGGATGGACGGTTCAGTTGGGCGTGATGTCGGCCAGCTTGACCGCTTTGCCGAACTTGTCCAGGTTGTTGCGGATGTTGGCGGCATAGCCGTCGGGGCTGCTGCCGATGGCCGTGGCGCCCATGGCCTTCAGGCGGACGACGGTATCGGGCTGCTTAAGCGCCCGCGCCACCGCGGCCGAAAGCCGCTGCACCACGGTCTGCGGCGTACCCGCAGGCACCACGATGCCCATCTCGGAACTGAAGTCGTAGCCGGGCACGGTTTCGGACACGGCCGGGATGTCGGGCGTCATGGCCGGACGGTCAAGGGTGGTGACGGCTATGAATCGCGCCTTGCCGGTCCTGACGTATTGCTCCAGCGCCGGATAGGCGGCGATCACCAGCGAGGTCTCGCCGCCCATGAAGGCGGGCACCGACTGCCCCGATCCTTTGTACGGCACGTGCACGACGTTGATGCCGAGCCCGTGCAGCATCGATTCCATGGCGATGTGGTGGATGCTGCCTATCCCCGACGAGCCGTAGGTCAACGCCCCCGGCCTGGCCTTGGCCAGGGCGACGAGTTCGGCCAGGTTGTGCACGTTCAGCGACGACTGCACGGCGATGTACAGCGGAATGGTCGCGGCCAGCGTCACGGGCGTGAAGTCCTTGTCGGCGGCATACGGCAGCTTCGCGAACAGGTAGGGATTGATCGCGAGCTGCTGGATGTCGGAAAAGAACAGCACCTGGCCGTCCGGGGCGGCCCGGACCACGCTTTCGGCGGCTCCGATGCCGCCGGCGCCGGGCCGGTTCTCGATCACGAACTGTTGCTTGAAGAATTCCGACAGGCCGGGCGCGAGCGATCGGGCCAGCACGTCCGGCGCCCCGCCGGGCGCATACGGCACGATCATCCGCACGGGGCGGGTCGGGTAGTCCTCGGCCTGCGCCGCGGGAACCGCGGACGCCAGGACCGACATACAGGCCAGCAGGCGGCCGATGCGCAGCATGGATTTCATCGTGGATCTCCAGGGGGAAGCGCGCCGAAGCGCATCTTCAGAACGGCTGGGTCAGTTGCGGAAAGCTCTGGTCGCAGTTGGTGAGCCGCACGCACTTCTGGACGATCGCCAGGCACGTGCCGTCGAACCGCAGCGTATGCAGGTAGCGTCCACCGTACACGCGGCGGTCGGCGCCGGGCCGGTCCTCCAGCATGAGGAACTTGCTGCGGACGCGGAAAAGGTCGCCGTCGGCGGCCTCCATGCCGAAGTTCGACAGCACGCGCACCGTTGTGGAAGGCGGGTCCTGGCAATGAATCATCGGGTGCTTGAGCCGCGCGACGCGCGTCTTCATGGTGTGCTTCTCGTCATAGTAGAGCGACACGTGGCTGATCCAGTCAGCCTGGTCCGGCACGGCCGGCACCCAGTACACGGCGTCGTGGCTGTACAGGTCCAGCCAGTCGTCGAAGCGGCGGCTGTCGAGCAGGTCGGCCTCGTGTTCGACGAAGTCGCGCAGGGTGTCCAGGGACGGCGCGGCATGGCCGGCGGGGGTGAGTCTTGCAAGCGTGTTCATGGTGGCTCTCGGGTGGAATCAGGCGCTCATCAGGTCGCGCCAGGCATAGTGTTTGGCGCGCTGGCCGACCTCGCTCGACCGCGCGCCGAACAGCACGCCGTCGCCTTCGTCGACCTCGGCGCCCAGGCCGCGCGCGACCAGCACCCAGTCGCTGCCCTGCGCCTTCAGCCCTTCCTGGCAGCGCTCGAAGGCCTCGAGATCGTCGGTCTGGATGAACGACGACGCGGAGTGGGTCATGTTGACGTACTTGACCAGGTCGTCCGAGATCACCGCCGGCGCGCCCGCCAGCCGGACCGGCCAGATCTCGACCTCGGTCAGGTCCACCGCGATCGGCTTGACCACGCGCACCGAGGTCTGGGCGATCAGGATGTCCAGCGTCGGGAACAGCGTCAGGCTGTGCCGGCGATTCTTCAGGATGTCGGCGGTGCGTTCCTCGCCGTAGCGCGCGACCATCAGGGCGCGGTAGTCGTCCCAGACCCCACCGGCCTGCTCCTTGTCGAACAGCGATTGTTCCGAACTGTGCCCATGCGGGAAGCCGCTCACGCCCAGTTGCGACACCACCGCCTCGCCATTGGGCGCGAAGAACAGGGCCGCGCCGCCCTGGTCGCCGGCGCGCCGCTGGAACTGGCGGCCGTCCGGACCGACGGTCGAACCGTGGGCCGCCGCGGGGTGGTAGGTGTCGGCCATGTTGTCCATCTGCAGCTTCCAGTTGCCGCGGAAATGGTAGCGATGGCAACCGGCCGCGAACTCGACCCGCCCTTCCGGCGAACGGTCGACCAGTTCGTCGATGCCCTTGCGCGCTTCGCCCAGGAAATCGATCAGCGGCATCACGCCGGGATCGAGCGAGGCGAACACGAAGCCGCGATAGCTGTCGACGCGCGGCAGCGGTTCCATGCCGGCGCGCGCCTCGCGCAGCGCGTCCTCGGGAAAGTCGGCGCGCATCGGCACGCCCGCCAGCTCGCCGTCGGGGCGGAACGCCCAGCCGTGGTACATGCAGGAAAACACGCGCGCATTGCCGCGCGTGCGGGACAGCACCTTGGCGCCGCGATGGCCGCAGCGGTTGTACAGCACGTGCACCGAACCGCTCTCGTGGCGGCTCAGCACCACCGGCTGCCCGGCCAGCGTCGTGCAGTAATAGTCGCCCGGGTTGGGCACCAGGCTGTCGTGGCCCACATAGACCCACACTTTGCCGAACACCTTGGCCATCTCGGCCTCGAACACGGCCGGATCGGTGTAGTAGGCCCGGTGCACGCGGTCCGTCTGGACCAGGCCGGCGAGTTGCTCTTTGCTGTACGTCATCGAGTTTCCTGCTGAAGAATGAAGAAAGGTCAGCGCCGCAGGACACCGTGGCCGGCTTCCTGGTCGTAGTGGAAAATTCCGTTCAGGAACATCTTGTGCCGTTCGTAGTGCATGGGCCTGCGCGGCGCGGGCGGCGTGCGGTCCACCGGGCGGCCGGCCTTCAGGATGAGGTCGAAGCGCGACGGTTTCTGCAGCAGCCCGATGTCGGCCAGCGGGTCGCCGTCGACCACGATCAGGTCGGCGTAGCGCCCGGCCTCGAGCTTGCCGACCCGGTCGCCGAAGCGGCGGAACAGCCGCGTGGCGCCCAGCGTGCCCGCATGCAGAGCCTGTCCGGGCGACAAGCCCAGGTCGTCCACGAATATCTGCATCTCGCGGGCGTGCCACTGGCCGTAGGGCACCGGCGACCAGCCGCTTTCCGACCCGGGCACCAGCGGGACGCCGGCACGGCTGGCGCGGGCCAGGTTGGTCAGCGCCGCGTCGACTTCGCGCTGGAACCCGGCGTTGGCCGGATTGGCCGACCCGCCCGTGGCCTCGATCGCGTTGACCAGCAAGGGCAGCGTCGGCACGATCACGCAGCCGTTGCGCAGGCACAGGTCCATGCCTTCGTCGTCGATGAAGGACGCATGGAAGATCACGTCGAAACCGGCGCGCGCGGCATCGGCCACGGCATCGCGGGACCGCGCGTGCACCGTGCACAGGCGGCCCAGCCGGTGAGCCTCGTCGGCCACGATCCGGTATTCCTCATAGGTGAAGGCCGAGCCATCGAGCGAATCGGGCGTGATGAAGGAGTCGTTCGACCCCGACACCTTGATGGCATCGACGCCGTCCTTGACCTGGTAGCGGATCTGCTCGACCAGTTCGTCGCGGCTGCGGATCAGTACGCCCGCCTGCCCCGGCGGAAACTCCATCCAGTTGGGGAAGGAATCCTCCAGCCCCTGGTGGGAAGTCAGTTGCCGCCCCGACACCGCGAGGCGCGGCCCCTCGAACATACCGCTGTCGATCGCGTCGCGCACCGACTGCGCGATGTTGAACGTGGTGGCGGCATCGAAGGCGCTCGTCACGCCCGCCTGCAGCACCTTCTTGGCGTTCCACACCGCCTTCAGCGTGCGGAACTCCACCGGCGTGTACAGCGCCAGTTCCTCTTCGGAGCGCGCCTCGCCGAACGAGATGTGGATATGCCCGTCGACCAGGCCGGGCAGGATGCTGCGGCCGGGCAGGTCGACCACCTGGGCGCCGGACTGCGCGTAGCGCGGCGGCAATGCCGCCGCCTCGCCCACCCACGCGATCTCCTCGCCCTGCGTCACGACTGCGCCGCGCGCGATCGGGGCATCGAGCGTGCCGTCGATCACCTTGCCCTTCAGGATGTAGGCCGGCTCACCCATGCGCCACCTCGGCGAAGAACGGCACGGCCAGCGCCAGGAACTTCTCCGGCCACTCGAAGGCGACCGAATGGCCGCAGCGGCTCAGCAGGTGCACGTCGGCCCGGGCAATGGATCGCGACATGGCCAGCGTCAGGGCGTCGGCAGGAAAACCAAGATCGTCGCGGCCATGCAGCATCAGCACCTCGCAGCCGATGGCGCCCAGCTCGTCCGCCGCCAACGCGACGGCATCGATGAAGCGCTGCTTGTCGCCCGCGAACATCTGTTCGAAACGCTGGCCGTGATCGCTCTCGCGCAGGATGCGCTCGCGGCCGTCCAGATAGGCCTCGTCGATCAGCGCCGGATCGTGCACCAGCAGGCGCGAGGCCTGCCTCAGCGCCTCGCGGTCCCGTGGAAAGCTCCAGGCGGTTTCCGTCGCGGGATTGGCGGCGAACGACGCACCCATGGTCGCCGTCGTCATCACCCGCGCCACGCGCGGCTCGCTGGCCGCCAGGCGCAGGGCCAGGGTACCGGACAGGGAATGTCCGATCACGCCTATCCGAGCTCCCGGCATGCGCGCGATCATTTCGCGGCACTGACGCAGCCACAGCGCATAGTCGAAATGCGGGCTGGCGGGCTTGGCGCCCGACCGGCCGAAGCCGATCAGGTCCATCGCATGCACGTGGTGCCGCTCGGCCAACCGCGGCAGCACCCGCTGCCAGTTGCCGTGGCTGGACGCGCCGGCGCCTGATCCGTGCAGCAACAGCAGCGGCAGGCCCGCGCCGCCTTCCACGTAGCGGACGGGGATACCGTCCAGCTCGAACCCGCCCTCGCGCAAACAGGCGTTCATAGCGCCGCGACCGCCTGCACTTCGATCAGGAGATCCTCGCGCACCAGGCGATCGATCATCAGCAAGGTGTTGGTCGGATACGCGCGGGAGCCGAACATGCCGGGAAAGGTGCGCTCGCGATAAGCGCCCAGCCTGGGGATGTCCTGCGAATGCACCAGATAGGTCGTGAACTGCAGCACGTTCTGCCAGGTGGCGCCCACCTCCTTCAGCGCGATGTCTATGTTGCGGAAGACCTGGACGCACTGGGCGTCGAAGTCGCCCGCGCCGACGGTGTTCCCGTGCTGATCGGTCGCGACCTGCCCCGCGATGAAGACGAATTCCGAGGCCTTGACGCGGGCCACCTGGGAATACTGGGCAAGCGGGGTACCAAGGCCAACGGGGTTGAGGATCTGGATCTCGGGCATGGCGTGTCCTGGGTGATTTTCAGATTAGACGCATTAACTTGATGCATCCTGTGAGTCGTCTTGATGCGAGATAAGCCGCTCTGATTCCCGGACTACTATAGGTATGCCCCTCAGGCCTGTCACACGAATTCTCTTTCCATATGAAGTTAGAAAAACTAACCTGAAAGCATGAGCCACCCGCTTCCCCCGCTGACCGCGCTCAGGGCCTTCGAATCGGCCGCCCGCCACCGCAGCCTGAAGAAGGCCGCCGAGGAACTGAACGTCACCCCGGCCGCCGTCAGCCACCAGATCCAGATCCTGGAGGACATGCTGGGCGTGCGTCTTTTCCGCCGCGTCCACCGCGGCATCGAACTGACCGCCAGCGCCGAGATCTTCTTTCCCAAGCTGGAAGAAGGCTTCGACTGCTTGCGCCAGGCGGTGGGACGGCTGCGCGACCACCGCGGCGCCGACGTGCTCGAGGTCGGCGCGCCCCCGTCCTTCATCTCTAACTGGCTGATGCCGCGCCTGCACCGCTTCGTGACCGCCTGTCCCGACATCGACGTGCGCGTCTCCACCCGGGTGCGGCAGTTCTCGCGCCTGCCGCGCGGGCCGCGCGGAGACGTCGCCAGCGTGATGGGCTGGGTGGACGAGGTCGACGTGCTGGTGGTGTTCGGCAACGGCGGCTACCCGGGCATGCGGGTCGACCAGTTGATGCCGCTGACCGTCACCCCGCTGTGCAGCCCCGCCCTGCTCGAAGGCGACAATCCCCTGCGCGAGCCCGACGACCTGCGCCGCCACGTGCTGCTCCACGACGATCGCGGCGTGCTGTACGAAGGGCCGTCGTTCTGGGACATGTGGCTGGAAAAAGCCGGCGTGACGGGCATCGACACCTCGCGCGGGCCCCACTTCTGGCACTCCATCCCCGCGATGGAAGCCGCCGTCGCCTGCAAGGGCGTGGTCGCGACCACCAAGGAACTGGCCCGCCTGGACCTGGCGACCGGCCGGCTGGTGGCGCCCTTTCCGCTGGAAGTCCGGCTAGCGTCCAGCTACCACATCGTCAGCAACGAACCGGCCTCGAAACGCGAGGTCGTCAAACAATTCCGGGAGTGGCTCAGGAAAGAAGCGCGGACGGCGTGACCCGGTGCGGCGCATTGGCATTGAAAACTAGAACGACATGGCCAGGCGCATGCCGGAGCTGATCGCACGCAGCGCGTCGATCTCTGCCGCCGTATGGGCACCGCCGATCAGGTGTGCCGGAAAACCTCGCGCAATGAGTGCGTGGTAAAGGTCGTTGACCGGCTCCTGTCCCGCGCAGATCACGACGGTATCGACTTCAAGGCAGCGCAGATTTCCTTCGACCCGGACATGCAAGCCGGCATCGTCCATACGCTCGTAGGTACAGCCCGCGGCAAACTCGACGCCGGCCCGTTGCAGATTTCCTTTCAAGACCCATCCGGTTGTCAGACCCAGCGTCCGGCCCGGTTTTTCGAGACGCCTCTGCAACATGATGACCTGCCGTGCCGGGGCGGCGGATAGCGGTGCCGCCAATCCCCCTTTGGCGCGCAGGCTGGGATCTACGCCCCAGTAGGCTTGAAACTGGCGTATTGCCTGGTCTCCTTCGGCAGGCAACTGCTGGCCAAGAAGGAACTCCGCTACGTCAAAACCGATGCCGCCCGAGCCTATGACCGCCACACGGCGGCCAGCCTGCGCTTTACCATCGAGAAGGTCGGCATAGGTAATGACCTTCGGATGCGACACGCCGGGAAAGTCGGGAATACGAGGGCGGACGCCTGTCGCGACAACGATCTGGTCGTAGTCTTGCGCGGCCAGTTCCTCATCCGTTGGCGACGCCTGCAATCTCAAGTCGACGCCCAGCACGTCGAACCGCCGGGCGAAATATCGCAACAGCTCCCTGAACTCCTGCTTTCCAGGCACCGCCTTCGCGTAATTGAGCTGCCCCCCCAGGCGCTTCGATGCTTCATAAAGCGTGACATCATGACCCCGCTCCGCCGCCGTGACCGCGCAGGACATCCCGGCGCCGCCGCCCCCCACAATGGCAATGCGCTGCCGCCGGCGCGAGGCATGCCATTCGGCATAGTCCAGCTCCCTGCCAGCCCGTGGATTGACCAGGCAGGTCGCCGGCTTCCCTTTGAAGATATAGTCGAGGCAGGCTTGGTTGCAGGCAATACAGGTATTGATCTCGTCCGCGCGGCCCGCCGCGGCCTTGCTGACGAAAGCCGGATCCGCCAGAAGAGGACGGGCCATGGAAATCATGTCGGCCACGCCCTCGGCCAGGATCTGCTCCGCGACTTCGGGCGTATTGATGCGGTTCGAGGCGACGACCGGAATCCCGACGGCCCCTTTGATCGCGGCGACGGCGAATCTCCAGGCTCCCCGCGGAACGGCATACATGATGGTCGGAATGAGCGACTCGTGCCAGCCGATCCCGGTGTTCAGAATGTCGGCCCCGACACTTTCCACCGCCTGCGCCAATTGAACGGTTTCCGTCCGGGAAGCGCCGTCTTCAACCAGATCGACCGCCGAAATCCGGTACATGACCAGGAAATCCGGCCCCAGCGCCGCGCGAGTCCGGCGGACGATCTCGACCGGCAGCCGATGCCTGTTTTCCATGCTACCGCCGAATACATCGCTGCGAGGGTTCGTGCGCTCACTCGTAAACTGATTCAGAAGATAGCCTTCCGAACCCATGATTTCGACGCCATCGAAGCCAGCCGCCCTCGCCAGTTCGGCGCAGCGGACGAAACGCTCGATCGTCCCCCAGACCTCCCGGGTATCGAGTGCGTGCAGGGGACGCTTGTTGATGCGTGACGGACGCTCCGAGGCACCCACAGGCCGGGCGATGCGGGCATACCGCCCCGCATGAAGGATTTGCAGGAGTATCTTTCCGCCTTCCCGGTGAACCGCGGCGGTGATGGGCTTGAGCTTCTCTGCGTCGATCGGACTGGCCAGAACGGGCGCGGACTCGTCCATGCGCCCATCGGGGTGGGGAGCAAAGCCGCCGGTGACCATCAGGGACACCCCCTCGCGCGCCCGGGCGGCGTAGAACAACGCCAGACGCTCCGTGTGACGGTCGAGAAGCTCCAGCTGCATATGCATCGCTCCCATCAGGACACGGTTCCCCAGCATGTGGGCACCGGCGCGTAGCGGCGACAGCAGTATCGGGTAGCGGGTCGGCGTGCAGAGAGTCATAGCCTTCTCGAAAAACGGGAAATCGACGGCGGCTCCGGGCCGAATGCTTCACATTTCGGGGTAGTTCGGGCCGCCGCCGCCCTCGGGCGCAACCCACACGATATTTTGCGTCGGATCCTTGATGTCACAGGTTTTGCAGTGCACGCAGTTCTGAGCGTTGATCTGCAGGCGTTCGCCACTGCTTCCCGGTTGCGTAGCGTTTTTCACGAACTCATAGACCCCCGCCGGACAATAACGCGATTCCGGGCCAGCATACCTGGCCAAGTTGATGTCGACAGGGACCGACGGGTCCTTGAGCGTCAAGTGCACCGGCTGGTTCTCTTCATGACCCGTGTTCGAGATGAACACCGAAGATAGGCGATCGAAGGTGATCTTGCCATCCGGCCTGGGATAAGAGATCGGCCTGAAATCCGAAGCAGATTTCAGGCACTCGTGGTCGGCGTGCCTGCGGTGCAAGGTCCAGGGCACCTTGCCGCCGAAGAGCTTCTGCTCGATACCCACCATCATCGTCCCCACATACAAACCCTTGCTCATCCATTGCTTGAAGTTTCGCGCGCGATTTAGTTCCGAATAGAGCCAGCTGCGGTTGAAAGCTTCCGGATAGGCCGGGAGTTCGTCCCGGGCGCGGCCGGCACCGATGGCATCGAAAGCAGCCTGGGCCGCCAGCATGCCGGTCTTGATCGCGGCGTGGCTACCCTTGATGCGCGAAGCGTTCAGAAACCCCGCATCGTCGCCCACCAGCACGCCGCCCGGAAAGATCAGCTTGGGCAACGATAGAAGGCCACCCGCGGTCAATGCGCGCGCGCCATAGGCGAGCCGCTTGCCATCCTCGAAGAAGGGCTTGATCATCGGATGCAGCTTGTATCGCTGGAACTCCTCATACGGGCTGAGGTAAGGATTCTGATAGGCCAGGCCGACAACGAAACCCGCCGCCACCAGATTGTTTTCCAAATGGTAGAGAAAAGAGCCGCCGTAGGTGTCGCTTTTCAGAGGCCAGCCGGCGGTATGGATTACCAGGCCCGGCCTATGCCTGGCCGGATCGATCTCCCACAACTCCTTCAGGCCTATGCCGTAAGCCTGCGGATCGGCCCCTTTGTTCAGATCGTACTTGGTCATCAGCCTTTTGCCGAGGTGACCGCGACACCCTTCGGCGAACACGGTGTACTTGGCAACCAGCTCCATGCCCTCCTGGAAGCCGGCAGTTCGCTCACCATCTCGACCCACGCCCATATTGCCGGTGGCCACGCCGCGTACGGCGCCTCCCTCGTCATAAAGAATCTCGGTGCCGGCGAAGCCGGCATAGATCTCCACGCCGAGTTCCTCGGCCTTGGAGGCAAGCCAGCGGCACACGTTTCCCAGGGAGACGACGTAGTTGCCATGGTTCTGAAAGTTTCCGGGCAAAGCGAAGCCGGGTACTTTGAAACCGCCGGACTCGGACAAAAACAGGAACCGATCCTCCGTAACCGGCTGGTTCAGCGGCGCACCGTCTTGCTTCCAGGTCGGCCATAGCTCGTCAATGGCTACCGGATCCATCACCGCGCCGGAAAGAATATGGGCACCGATCGTCGAACCTTTTTCGATCAGGCAGACGCTGATCTCGCCGCCGCTCTCCGAGGCAAGTTGCTTGAGCTTGATCGCCGCGGCCAGTCCCGCCGGACCGCCGCCAACGATCAGCACGTCATACTCCATTACTTCCATGGTCATGCTTTCCAGTAGTTTCCAGTCAATAGATGGTCGATTCGAGGTGGCGCCATGTTCCCACCGTCTCTCGAAAACAAGGAGCATGTTCCAGGGCGCCGATCGCGCGGCAGAAATCGGCAACCCGATTCGCTTCGCAACGCCCTGCGGTCAACTTCCCGAACTTGGTCCGCAGATCGCCGAAACCCATCGGATTGTCCGCATGGCCCTTGGCCGAATCGATCCGGACATCGAAACGGTCACCGCTGGCAAGACGCACCGATAGTCTGCAAGGCGCGGATTGCGGATACCCATCGGATAATGCCGGGTCGACGGTAACCCTGGTTTTTCTCATCAAGCCCGCCAGTACCGCATCGTCGAGGCGCGCATCATTGAATGAATCCATATCCACGTCGCCGTAGACGAGCATGGTCGCGACGACAAAGGGCAGGCTGTGATCGGCGGTTTCCGCGGTTCTCGGCGCCCACTTCAATGATTCACTCGCCATTTCATTGAACGATTGCTGATACGTCGCCACGTCGATACTTTCGATCTGATCCGGCCGGACCACACCGAACAGCCGTTTCGCCGCCCAGGCGGCAGCTTGTCCGTGGTAGCACAATGGGAAATTCTTGAAGTTGACCCGCGCGATGCGGTTCGACTCACCGGCGATCGACGGCAGGTCCCAATCGAAGGCCCCGGTTATCTCGAACAAGCCATGCGGTCCCTCAAACACCTCTTCGGGACCGGTATACCCCTCCCGTGCCAAAAGGACGGCGAACATGCCATTGCGGGCGGCGTTCGCTCCCGCACAGTTCTTCCAATTCGAAAGACTCCCACGCCGTGTTTGCAGCAATGCAAGATTGGGGGCCAAGGCGAGGGACAGCGCTTGCCCCATTTGTTCCCTGCCCAGACCGAACAACATGCCCGCCCCCATCGCCGATGCGACCACGCCGTAAACGGGTTGGTCCCAGCCAAGGGCGTTCAAATCGACGGCATCACAGCAGGCGCAGTAGATCTCGTACGCCGCAATAGTCGCCGCGATGACTTCCGCGCCGCTCGAGTTACAGGCATCCGCCGCGGCGGCGATGGCGGCAACGACGTCGCTGGGATGTCCGCCGCATTTTTTCCTGTAGGCGTCGCTCAGATCGAGCAGGCGTAGCATTACACCGTTGGCATAAGCCGCCATCTCCACGCTGGCGGTCCAGTCACAGCCCCAGACCTGGGCAGCCGGCTGCCCCCCCTTGTAGCGGCCAGCGGTATGGCGGGCTTTGTGCGCCAGGGGCGTATCAAAAGCCCCCAGCGCACATGCGAAGGTATCCACCAGACTGCGTTTGCACGCGTCCACCGCGGAGGCGGAGAATGAAGCGTCTCTGGCGGAGATCGCGAAATCGACGATTCTGGACGAAGTTTTATCCATTCCCTATCCGGCCGCTCGCGCGGATCCGGTCATCGATGATTGCAGGCCGGCCTAGACCTGGATGCCGCTCGCTTTGATGATGGGAACGAATCGGGTGACCTGCTCTCGAACGAACCTGGCCGTGGACTCCGGCGTCGAATCCGTTACCGGATCGATCGCAAGGCCTTGTAGGTCCTTCTGGAACGCCACGTCGCTCATGATCTTGTGAGACCGATCGCCAAGATAGGCCACGGTGGCCGCCGGCATGGCCGGAGGCCCGAAAAGCGCGTTGAATGTGTAGGACAGCAGGTCGGGCATCCCGCTCTCGACCGCCGTCGGCACGTCGGGAGCAATCGGCGAACGCTTGTCCATCGTTATGGCCAGAATGCGGACTCGCCCCATGCGCTGCGCGGCCTCGACCGACGAGAAGGTCGCCATCAGGATAGGAATCTGGCCGCCGATCAGGTCTTGCACGCTGGTACCGCTTCCCTTGTAGGGAACATGAGGTAGCTCCAGTCCGCCGGCCTGGGTCTTGAACATTTCGCCGGTCAAGTGATTGATACTGCCGACGCCTGCGGAACCGTAGGCATACTTGCTCGGATTGGCCTTGATCAACGCGATCAACTCTTGAAGATTCCTGGCCGGAACACTCGGGTGCACCGCGACCACCATGGGAATGATGCCGAGCAGAGCAATCGGCGTGAAGTCCTTCACCGGATCATACGGCTGCTTGCCCATGATGAACGGACTGATCGCGTGAGTCGACGATGTCCCGATTTCCAGGGTATATCCGTCCGGCACCGCGCGAACGACCTCCAGGCTGCCGATCGTGCCCCCCGCTCCGCCCTTGTTTTCCGGCACGACCGACTGGCCCACTGCGGATTCCAGTTTCTGTGCAAAGCGGCGGCCCAGGATATCGGTCTGGCCTCCCGGCGCAAAGGGAATGATCAAGCGTACGGGACGATTCGGATAAGTGCCCTGTGCCAGCGCAAGCTTTGGTTCAACAAGAGATTGCCCGGCAGCAACACCAGCCGTGGCGAGAAAGACGCGGCGATCCATGAGTGTCTCCTAGGTTGTATGACGCTTGCTCAGGGCACAGAGATGGCTCATTTGGCGTCTTTTGTGAAACCGGATTTGGTTCGGCGGTTCAACCACCACCCATACTGCTTGGGCATCAACGAAAACTCGGCGTCGTAGCCCAGGGCATGGGCTGCGTGGGCGGCCCAGAACGGGTCATAGAGCATTTCGCGGCCGATTGCGATCAGATCGGCTTGCTGCCGTCGAAGAATCTCGTCCGCCTGCAGCCCATCGATGATCAGGCCTACTGCGGCGGTGGCAATGTCCGCGTCCCGTCGTATCGCTTCGGCATATGGCACTTGAAATCCGCGATTGGCAACATTGCGCGAAGCTGTCGGAGAGCGGATCGCAATGCCGCTCGCCGAGCAGTCGACGAGATCCACACCGCACTTCTTCAGTTCCCTGGCCAGTACGATGGAGTCCTCGATCGTCCAGCCGCCCTCGTCGACCGCAGAAACGCGGAAGAACAGCGGTTTGCCTTCCGGCCAGGCCTTGCGAACCGCCTTCGAAATTTCCAGGGCGAATCGCATCCGGTTTTCCAGGCTGCCGCCGTATTCATCCGTTCGATGGTTGGAGGCCGGGGACAGGAATTGATGGATCAGGTAGCCATGCGCGCCATGAACCTCGAGAATGTCGAATCCGGCCTTCTCGGCACGCTGCGCCGTGGCGACCCATGCATCGACCACATCGGCTATGTCGCTCTTGGACATGGGACGGGGGATGGGCCATCCTTCCAGGTAGCTTGTCGCACTGGGGCCGATCACCTCCCAGTGCTCCTCGCCTTCAACTGGCATCGAACGATCGAGCGGACCGAATCCGTCCCACGGCTTGAGCGTACCCGCCTTGCGCCCCGCATGATTGATCTGGATCGCGGGAACCGCCCCCTGCGCACGGATGAACTGCGTGAGGCGCTTGAGCGGCGCTATCTGCTCGTCCTTCCACAAGCCCATGTCACCGACGGTGCCCAGGCCCCGACGCTCGACTTTGGTCGCCTCCACGAAGACCAGCCCCGCACCGCCCATGGCGAACTTGGCGAAATGGGCGAAATGCCAGTCCGTGATGAAGCCATCCACCGCGCTGTACTGGGCCATGGGGGACACCATCACGCGATTCGGAATCGTGACGTCACGAAGGGTCAACGGGGTAAACAGCAGAGGGATTTTCATTGGGGCAAGGGTTTCATATCCGATCGACAAAGGACCAGCGCCTTTCCTATCACTCGGCGCTCGCGAACATCTTCCAAAGCCTCTTTCGCCTTCTCCAACGGATACTCGGAAGCAATGGCGGGAAGCAGCTTTCCGCCGGCGATGGCTTCGGCCAGTTCCCGGATGTTCCGGGCCCCGCCTTCCGGGAATTTCCTGGAATACGTGTCCCATGACACGCCGATCACGGAAGCGCCTTTCAGCAGGGGAAGATTCAGTGGCAAGCGCGGAATCTCCCCGGCCGTGAAACCCACCACCAGATGCCGTCCGTTCCAGCCCAGGCTCCTGAAGGCCGCCTCCGTATACCTGCCCCCGACCGGGTCGAGCACGACATCGACGCCACGTTCGCCAACGATCGCCTTGATCGCGCTACGCAGGTCGTCTTTCTCGTAGTTGATGGTGTAGTCGGCACCGCACTCGGTGCACCGTTTCAGCTTGTCGTCCGATGACGCGCAGGCAATGACCGTGGCCCCCGACATCTTTCCGAGCTGGACGCCGGCGATGCCCACGCCGCCGGCAGCGCCAAGAACGAGCAGAATGTCCCCTCGGGCAAGCTGCGCACGGTCTTTGAGCGCGTGGTAGCTGGTGCCATAGGCCAATGGGAATGCAGCGGCATGCCGCATGTCCATGCCCGCGGGGATCTTCCAGAATCGATCGGCGGCAACCACGGCCGACTCGGCAAAGCCCCCCGAGCGCGTAATGGCGACACCGGCATCGCCGGGTTCGATACCCGTCACGCCGGGCCCAATCTTTTCGACCACGCCGGAAAATTCATAGCCTGGAATGAACGGCAAGGCTGGACGATGCTGGTACAGATTGTCCAGCATCAAGAGATCCGGAAAATTGGCGGACGCGGCGTGCACCCGGACAAGCACTTCCCCCGCCCGCGGTACGGGTGTCTCGACATCCCTCACCGCCAGGGACGCAGGCGAATAAGACCCGCGTTCGCCGGAGCCATGCTCTCCAAAGGCTGTACAGACAAGGGCACGCATCATCAGGCCTTGTTCTTGCGATCCAGAAATGCCGCGACACGCTCGCGGTGGTCGGGCGTCTCGCGCAGGATGGAGGTATGGGACGACACCATGTCCAGATGCGATGCGAGCGTCATCGTCATGCCCTGGTAGATGGAGCGTTTGTAGGCACGCACCGCCTCGAAGGGCTGCGCCGCGATGGTCCGCGCAAGCTCTTTGGCGGCGCTCAACGCCTCGCCTTCCGGTACGACGCGATTGACCAGGCCTATGCGCTCGGCCTCGGCCGCATCGATGACACGGCCGGTCCAGCACAACTCCAGCGCCCGGGCGGTTCCGATCAGGCGCGGCAAGTACCAGGTACCCCCGTCCCCCGCGATCAGCCCGACGTTGATGTAGCTCTCGGCCATGGTTGCCGTCTGCGCCATGATGCGTAGATCGCACATCAGCGCCATATCCATGCCTGCACCGCGCGCGGTGCCATTGACCGCGGCGATGACAGGCTTGTCCATTCGTTCAAGCGCGAAGGCAATCTTGTGCACGTGGCGAAAAAGAAAATCCTTGCGTTCGAGCGCATCGTTGTTCGCGCGCTCTTTCTGGGCATTGACGTCGCCGCCGGTGCAAAATGCCTTCCCCGCGCCGGTCAGGATGATCGCCTTCACCGCCGGGTCCTCGGCCGCCTCTTCGAGGATCGCGTTCCACCTGATGATCATTGCCTTGGTGAAGGCGTTGTACTTTTCGGGACGATTCAGGGTCAGGACGGCAATGCCGTCCGTGTCGACCTCGAACAAGATCAGGTTGTCTTCGCTCATGACTCGGTCTCTTCCGCAGTAGGTCTGGTACTTGCGCGTACCGCGCATTGTTTGATTTGGGAGGGCCCATATCCCAGCAGTCCGCCCAGGATTTCCTGGCCGTGCTCGCCCAGCTGCGGGATGTGCGGCTTCGGTGCCGCGTCCGTACCGGGCATGGCGAACGGGGCATTGGGGATCAGGTAGCTGCCCGCCGGATCCACCACTTTCGTCATGGAACCCCGGTAGACGACCTGAGGATCGGCGATCGCCTCCGCGACCGTCATATAACGGCTGCACGGCACTCCGTCGGCCAGAAGGTGGTCCTCGCATTCAAGGCCGGTGCGTACCTTCGTCCACTCTCCGATCAGATCCATCAGTTCGCCCCAGTGCGCCTCCCTGGCGCGCGTACGAGAGAACCGCGGATCTTCGATCCACTCCGGATGGCCTACGGACCTGGCCAGGAGCTCGAAGTTCTTTTGGCTGGTGGGAGCCAGCACGATATGGCCGTCGATGGTCTTGAGAGGTTGGTAGACACGCACCTTCTCGTCGGTGGGCGCCTGCGCTTCCTGAACTTCGTAGACCAGGATGTTCAGCATCCCGTCGAATAGCGAGACATCCAGGTATTGGCCCCTGCCCGTGCGCAGGCGCTGGATGTACGCAGCCTGGACTGCACTGAAGGCGGATATCCCGCCGAACAAATCTCCGGTAAAGGTGGCGGTGTTGGCCGGCTGATCCGCCTTCTGGTAACCCATTTGCGCATGATCGAAACCGGAGGCCGCATGCACCATGGGAGCATAGGCCGGGCGCAAGGATTTAGGGCCGGTTTGGCCAAAACCCGAAATGGAACAATAGATCAGATCGGATCGCCCCTCGGAGAGCGCCTTATAGCCGACACCAAGACGGTCGGCAACACCCGGCCGCCAATTCTCCACCACGATGTCGCACTTCTGCGCCAGGGCCTTGGCGGTGGCAACGCCCACAGCGCTCTTCAGATTGAGCACGATGCATTTCTTGCCGGCGTTCAACTGCCCGAAGAAGCTGCTGTAGCCGTTGCGGACAGGACGCCGCGAACGGTTGTGATCGCCTTCCGGAGGTTCGACCTTGATGACTTCCGCGCCCAGGTCCGCTAGCAGACGGGTGCAATACGGCCCCGACATCATGTTTGTGAAGTCAAGAACTCTCACCCCCGCAAAGGGACCGGGATGGAGAGCAGGTTGCGTGGCTGCTGACATGAGGACTTCGGCTCCGAAAATTTCTACTTGGAAAACTGCGCGGGAATGGGGGCGATCACGCGCCAAAGCGCCTCGCCACCCTGCGTCGCGACATGCCGTCCAATCCACTCGGCCCATTCGCGCTCATCTCCGAACTCCTCGCGCCAGGACCAGACGCGCCGGGTCGACAGGTGCAGCGCGTGCTCCTTGGTGAACCCCATGGCGCCGTGAATTTCGTGGGCGATGGCGCTGACGATGCCGGCGGCTTCGGAAGCCCGGACCTTGGCGACCGCAATCGCGAACGGCGAGGCCTGTTGGGCCAGGCCCTCGACGGCGGTTTGCACGGCCGCGGAGGCGGCTGCCACTTCACCGGCCAGAACAGCAGCCTGCTGTTGGATAGCCTGGAATTTCGCAATGGGCTTGCCGAACTGGATCCGCTCTTGGGCATAAGTGACCGAACTAGCAAGAATGGTCTCAAGAGCGCCGGAAATGGCACATGCACGCGCCAACGCACCAAGCGCGTGGACTTCGCCGGGCGACATCCCGCGCTCGATCGCCACATCGGCTTCGTCAACGATGGCATCGCCGAAATCCACGGTATCGCGCGGCTCGTTGGCAAGGTTCTCCGCCTGGTGTCGGACGGCCGGCTTTCTGACCACGACGGTTGCCGGCTTTTGGTCACACATCGCGGTAACGACGACAAAGGAGGCATGCCGCGCCCAGGGAACGCGGTGCACCACCCCACTGAGTCGCCACTGCCGATTCACCCTGCGCAATTGCACCTGCGTTCCCCCTGACATGGGAGCAATCGTGGCCGGCCCCTCCACGGGCGGCAGGCCAGCCGCCGACAGCAGCATCTCGGCCAGCAGCGTTTCGGCCAAGGGCGCATGCAAGGAATAGGCGCCGGCGACTTTCAACAACGAAAATGCATCGGCCAGGTCGCACCCCGGTCCGCCGCGCGCTTCCGCCGTGGCCGCAAGAGTCAGTCCGGAATCTTCGAGAGCCGTCCAGACAGCTTCTGGCCACCCTCCTCGTTCTGCCGTTTCGATGGCCTGGCGGGTGCAGTAATCCCCGAAAAGACGTCTTGCGGGGTCCAATAACAGTTCGCGTTCGGTAGTCATCGGGGCAATCTCAGCGAAGTCCAAGCCCACGTGCGATGATCCCGCGGAGAATTTCCGCAGTACCTCCGCGTATCGTGTGCGACGGGGCATAGAGGATCGCCCTGGCGAGCATGTCGTGGAAACCGTCGGCCGGATCCAGGCTGGCCCTCGCCCACTCGGGGATGACGCGGCGCGCCACGGCGGGAATCTCCTGGTCCAGATGAGTGCCCAGGTCTTTGACCAGGGCCGCTTCCACCATGGGCGATTCACCCCGTTCCAGGAGTCCCGCGATGGAAAAAGACATCTGGTGCAGTGTGGAGAGGTGGGCAACGAGACGTCCCACTTGCTCGGCATCGGATTCGGCCGCGCCCTTCCCGAGGTGATCCACCAATGCGACGAGAAGACCGTAGGCGTTCATCCATCGTTCGGAGCCGCTGCGTTCATGGGCAAGTTCGCCGGTGACCTGGCTCCATGCGCCGCCTACCTTGCCGATCACGGCATCCTCCGGCAGGAAGACCCCGTCAAAGATGACTTCGTTGAAATCGTGGTCATCCGCAAGGTTGTAGATCGGGCGGATCGTGATGCCTTCGGTCTTCAAATCCACCATGAACTGTGTGACACCCGCGTGCCGATCCGCCTCGGTTCGCGCACTCGTTCGTGCGAACAGATTCATCTTGTGCGCCATATGCGCATAGCTGGTCCAGACTTTGGTGCCTTCGACCAACCACCCGCCATCGACCTTGGTCGCTTTGGTCCGGATGGAAGACAGGTCGGAACCCGAATCCGGCTCGCTCAAGCCGACACAGATGTAGCACTCCCCCTTGGCGATCTGGGGCAGGATTTCGCTTTTCTGCTTCTCGGTCCCCACGGCAAGAAGAAGCGGTCCTATCTGGCGATCGGCCAGCCAATGCGCGCGCACCGGCGCACCGGCGGCGAGCAACTCTTCGGCCACCACATAGCGTTCCAGGTAGGAGGATTCCTGGCCACCATATTGCTTTGGCCACGTCATCCCGATCCAGCCTTTGGCGGCGACTTTGCGGCTGAACGCGGGATCGTAGCGATCCCATCCGGCAGCTGTACGGGTATAGCCGCCCGATGCATGCTCGTCCGCAAGAAAGTCGCGGGCCTGTCGGCGCAGGGCGGCCAGCTTCGGCGCCACTTCTGCGATTGGCGGAATGAAGTTAGTGAGTTTCACGTGGTTCGTACATCGGCGTTGCCGAGAGTGCGGCTCCGCCGAAATGTCTCCGAAAAATTCTTCTGGAAAGCTCGCCAGGCATTCATTCGTTCATATTTGTGAACGTTGTTCATATTATTAAATCTAACGAGCACCCTGTCAACAGACAAGGCGGAACTTATTCCTTGCCTTCGTAATATTTCCGGAACTCGGGTTTCCTCTTTTCCAGGAACGCCCGCACACCCTCATGCGACTCTTCCGTGCCGTAATAAAGGCTGAGCGCCTGCATGCCGAGTCCCCCGATACCACGGATCGAATCGGAGTCAGCATTGAACGAGCGCTTCGCAATGGAAATCGCCGTCGGGCTCAAGGCCAGGATCTCGTCACACCAGCGCTTCACCTCGGCATCCAGTTGATCCGCCGGCACGACCGCGTTCACCAACCCCATTTCCAAAGCCTGCGCCGCCTGGTAGCGACGGCATAGAAACCAGATCTCGCGCGCACGCTTCTCGCCGACGACTCGGCCAAGGAGCGCGGTGCCGAACCCAGGATCCACCGAGCCGACCTTGGGACCGACCTGACCGAAGATTGCGGTCTCTGACGCAATGGCCAGATCACAACACGTGACCAGCACGTTGCCGCCACCGATCGCATAACCGTTGACTCTTGCGATCACGGGCTTGGGCACTTCGCGGATCAACCCCTGCAGTTCCTCGACAGGGAGTCCGATCATGCCTCGGCCGTCATATCCGCCATCGTGCGCCGACTGGTCACCGCCAGTGCAAAACGCCTTGTCTCCCGTCCCCGTCAGGACTATCACGCCAACCGACCTGTCCCACCCGGCGCGGTTGAGAGCGTCGATCATCTCGTCGCAGGTCTTGCCTCGAAAGGCGTTGTATTTCCCGGGACGGTTGATCGTGATCGTCGCAACGCCGTCGTCCTGACGGTAAATGATGTCGCTGTACTCGCCCATGTCTGCTCCTCAGTTGTCGTGGCAAAAAATATTCAACGAATCATGGCATAGAACCTTTCGTCAGTGTATATTTACGAACATCGTTCATATATAAGAACGACCTAAGAATCGTCCCCCGCCCCAGACAGTGCGGCCGCCCCTCGGAACAAAGCCCTACTCACATCGCAGATAGACATGGCTGGACCTCTCTCACATCTCCGCATCCTCGACCTGACGCGCGTCCTGGCCGGTCCCTGGTGCACACAGATGCTTGCCGATCTGGGTGCCGACGTCATCAAGGTGGAACGCCCCGTTGCAGGCGACGACACGCGTCATTGGGGTCCGCCGTGGACCAAAGACGGCCAGGGCGACAATACGGAGGACTCCGCGTACTTCACGTCCACCAACCGAAACAAACGTTCGATTGCGGTCGATCTCAGCACGACAGAAGGCCAGGCGCTGGTTCGCGCCCTGGCGGCGAAGTCGGACATTCTGGTGGAGAACTACAAGGTCGGAGACCTCAAGCGCTACGGCCTGTCCTATGAAGACCTGCGCGAGGTCAATCCCAGGCTGATCTACTGTTCGGTCACGGGCTATGGACAGACCGGCCCCTACGCGTCGCGTCCTGGCTACGACTTCGTCTTCCAGGGCGAAGGGGGGCTCATGAGCATCACCGGCGAAGCCGATGACAAGCCCGGAGGCGGCCCGATGAAAACCTCGATCGCGGTGGCGGACGTGCTCACGGGATTGAACGCCACGATCGGCATTCTTTCCGCGATAGAGAGTCGCCACGAAACAGGTCGTGGACAGCATATAGACATCGCGCTTCTCGACACGATCGTGCATTTCGGCTCGAACCAGATCGTCAGCTACTTCACCAGCGGCAAGATTCCCCAACGTTGGGGGAACGCCCACCCCAACCTCACGCCTTACCAGATCTTCAAGACTGCCGACGGCCACCTGATCGTGGCTTGCGGCAACGATGCCCAATACCAGGCGATCTGCTCGATCCTGGGACGCGACGACCTGGCGCGGGACCCTCGATTCCAAATCATGTCGGGGCGCAACGAAAACCGGGCGGCGCTGGTCCAGCAGCTTGAAAGGACTTTTTCCGAACATACCACCGAGGAATGGCTCAAGCGTCTCGAGAACTGCGATGTCCCAACCGGTGCGATCAACACTTACGACAAGGTATTCCAGCATCCCCAGGTGGTCCATCGCCAGATGAGAGTGGACATGCCGCACGTAGCGGGAGGCATGGTGAGCACCGTGCGCAACCCGATCCGGCTTTCGGGAACGCAGATCGAATACCGGTATGCGCCGCCACAGCGCGGCCAGCACACTGACGAAATCCTTGGCGAAGTCCTGGATCTCACCGCCAGCGACCTGGAAGCACTGCGCAAGAAGGGCACGATTGAATGAAGCGGCGCGCAGAGCGCCCGGGGGACCCGCACAAATGACCTACGAACTGCAAGAGGACCAACGCCAGGTCCAGGATCTCATCCGCCGCGTCGCCAGGGAGCGCGTCGCTCCACGCGCGCAGGAAATCGACCGGACTGCCGAATACCCTCACGACATGTTTGCCCTGCTCAAGGATCTGGGACTATTCACCTTACCTTTCCCCGAGGTCTATGGCGGCGCCAACAGCATGCTATCCGCATGCGTTGCCATCGAGGAACTGGGACGTGTCTGCTACAACACCGCCTACCTCCTTCTCGTCCAGTGGGTGCCTTTTGGAGCAATCCTCGCTGGCGGCACAGAGACCCAGAAACAGCGCTTGCTGCCCGGCCTGGCTGCTGGAGAGATCCGCGGCGCGTTTTCCACCACCGAAGCGCAGAGCGGGTCCGATGTCGGCAGCATCCGCTGCCGCGCCATAAAGGTGGGGGGCGGCTACAGGATCAATGGCGCCAAGATCTGGTGCACGAACTCCGACATCGCGGATTTCGTCCTGGTGGCGGCCAAGTACAACGATGGCAACAAGGACGGAATCAGCCTGTTCATCATCGAGAAAAACGCCGAGGGATTCACGGTCGGAAAGAAAGAAGACAAGATCGGCGCACGCGGCGTTCCCTCCTGCCCGCTCTTCCTCGACAACGTATTCGTCCCCGACGAAAACCTGCTCGGAGGCGGCTTCCGCGCCGTCATGGAAGCCTTCAACGCCAGCCGTCCGCTGATCGGCGCTCGCGGCGTTGGGCTGGCCCAGGGCGCCATCGACCACGCCATCGAGTTCATCACCAACCGCAATGCCTTCGGCCAGTCCATTTCGGAATTTCAAGGCATCCGATGGATGCTCGCGGACATGGCGATCCAGACCGAGGCCGCTCGCAACCTGGTCTACCGCGCCGCATCGATGGTGGATGCCTGCGAACCCTCGGCTGCGTTGGCGCCGGTCGCCGCCATGGCCAAGTGCTTCGCCACGGACACCGCGATGCGTGTGGCAACTGACGCGGTGCAGATGTTCGGCGCCGCGGGCGTCTCGTCGGAGTACCCGATCAACCGATACTTCCGGGACGCGAAAGTTCTTCAGATCATCGAGGGCACCAATCAAATCCAACGCAACATCGTCGCCAACGGGTTGCTTGGCCGTCCTTCCCGCCGATAGACGGACGCCAGGCACCGCCAACAGGAAAGGTAAAACCATGAGTGAAGAAGACATCCCCACCGTCGGTCTTGGCCTGTACTTCGAGGATCTACCGCTCGGGAGAAAATTCAAGACGCTCGGCCGCACCGTCCAGGACGCCGATATCTGCGCATTCATCAACGTCATTCACATGACGGAGGTGCTGTTCACCGATATGGAGTTCGTCAGGAACGAGTCGGACATCAAGGGCCGTATTGCCCCGGGGGCGTTCATCTACGGCATGGCCGAAGGCCTGCTCGCCCAATCGACGATGCAGAAGACGGGCTACGCGTTCATCAACATGGAGCTTACCGTCCATTCGCCAGTGTTTGCCGGCGACACGTTGCATGTGGAGTGCGAGGTCATCGAATCCCGCCGTTCGAATAGCCGGCCGGGCCGTGCACTGGTCCGTACCCGCAACAAGGTCGTCAAGCAGGACGGCACGGTCGCCCTGACCTACACCCCGCTGCGGATGCTGAAGTGCCGAGACGCCGCGAGATAGCAACTTTTTTGCAATGGAGAAAGCCATGCGAGGACTCAAGGACAAGGTCGTCATCATTACCGGCGGAGCCGGCGGCATCGGCACGGCGCTTTCTGCAAGATTCGCCGCCGAAGGCAGCAAAGTCGCCATCTTCGATCTCAACGCGGCCAGTGCCGACGCAGTCGTGGACGGGATCAAGACGAACGGAGGAACAGCCATAGGTTGCGCGGTCGATATCACCGACCACGATGCCGTCAATGAAGCGGTCGCCAGGATCGAGGCCACGCTCGGCCCCGTCGACGTGCTCGTGAACAACGCCGGCTGGGATCACGCGGACCGCTTCGTCAACACCACGCCGGCCCTTTGGCAGAAGCTGATCTCCATCAATCTCGTCGGCCCGCTGAATCTTCATCATGCGGTGCTCAAGGGCATGCTCGAACGCGGCCATGGACGCATCGTGAACATTGCCTCCGATGCCGGCCGGGTCGGCTCCTCGGGAGAATCCGTCTACTCGGCATGCAAGGGCGGCATCATCGCCTTTACCAAGACCATCGCCCGCGAGACCGCGCGCAAGAAGATCAACGTCAACGTTGTCTGCCCGGGACCGACCGACACCGCGCTGTTCAAGGATTTTGCCGGGGAAGGCGAAAGTGGAGACAAGCTGCGCGGCGCGCTGGAAAAAGCGATTCCGTTTGGCCGCCTGGGCCAGCCGGAAGATGTAGTCGGTGCCGTCTGCTTCCTGGCCTCGGACGATGCAGCCTTCATTACGGGCCAGGTGATTTCTGTCTCGGGTGGGCTGACGATGGCGGGCTAGTGCCGTCCGCCCCCTTTCACCAGGCAGCACCGGTTCCCAATGAATGCGAGACAAACGGCATGAAGACGATTTTCAAGACGGCTCCCCTTCTTCTCCTCATCCCCATCGGGTCCAACACCGCTTACGCCGAAGAACCCTATCCGTCGCGCCCGATCCGCCTGGTCCTTGGATTTGCCGCCGGCGGAGGGACCGATGTCATTGCCCGCGGCATTGCCCAGAAAATGGGCGATGCCATGGGAGGACAGGTCTTCGTCGACAACGTGACCGGCGCCAACGGCAATATCGGCAGCGACCAGGTCGCGAAATCCAGGGCTGACGGCTACACGCTCCTCTACAACACGTCCGCCCTGATCCTGAGTCCTTCGCTGTACACGAAGCTTCCGTACAGCTACAAGGATTTTCAGCCCGTTGCTCTCACGGCCAGCCTGCCGATCATCCTGGTGGCATCACCGAAGAGCCCGTACAAAAGCGCGTCGGACCTCATCGCCGCCATCAAGGCGAATCCGGGAAGGTTGAACTACGCGTCCGCCGGGAACGGCAACATCACCCACCTCTCCGCACTGCTCTTGCTACAAGCGATCGGGGGGGCCGCAACTCACGTTCCCTACAAGGGCGAAGCCCCCGCCGTCACCGACGTCGCAAGCGGACAGGTGGATTTCTATGCTGGCACCTCCGCGGGAGTGATCCCATTCATCAAAGACAAGCGCCTGATCGCCCTGGCTGTGGGCACGGAAAAGCGCATGAGCGGGCTGCCGGATGTCCCCACCCTCTCCGAGGTTGTCGGCAAGCCGTTGGAACTTGGCGCCTGGTCAGGCATCGTGGCCCCGGCGGGCACCAAACCCGAAATCGTCGCCAAGCTCAACGCGGCCATTCAAACGGCCCTGAACGACAAGGATCTACTGGTTCGCCTTGCAGAACAGGGAGCCGAACCGAAGCACGGCACGCCAGTCCAATATGGCAGATTCATCACCGACGAACATGAGCGATGGGACAGGATCATCAAATCCAACAACGCACGCATCGACTAGCCCTGCAAGATCGAAGAGGAAGCATGCAATGGCTATCGACACCTTGGAACAAATGCAGGCAATCGTGGACCGGTCACCCTTCAATCGATGGATCGGGGTCAAAGTTGCCCATCTGGGCCCCGATGGGCTCATGCTGGAGGTTCCCTGGCGTCTCGACCTCGTATCCAGTCCGGAACGCAACTCGATACACGGCGGTGTCCTGGCATCGCTCATCGATACGGCCAGCGACTACGCCATTGCGGCACGCCTTGGCTATCCGGTCCCGACCATCGACCTTAGCGTGGACTACCACCGGGCCGCCAACTCCGGGATCTTGCGCGCGAGCGCGCAGGTCGTTCACATGGGGAAGCAATTGATCACTGCGCAAACGCGCATTGCCGATGATCAAGGCCGCCCGATCGCCAGCGGTCGAGGACTCTATTTCGACAGCGGCCCCCCTCGGGCAGTACCCAAGACGACCGGAGCCGGACAGCAATGACAACGACGACCGGTATTGCCAGCGGTCCCTTGAAGGGAATCAGGATTGTCGAATTTGCAGGCATAGGCCCGGCGCCGATGGCAGCCATGACCCTCGCCGACATGGGCTCGACGGTACTGAGGATAGATCGGCCGGTCCCGCCTGGCCTGGGTATCGAGCGACCGCTCGAATACAACCTGCTCTTGCGCAATCGCCAAAGCATCGCACTCGACTTGAAGGATCCGGCGAGCAAAGACCTGGTACTGGAACTGCTTGAAACCGCGGATGCACTGATCGAAGGCTTTCGTCCCGGCACGATGGAACGGTTGGGGTTGGGACCGGAGATCTGTCTTGCCCGCAATCCGCGTCTCGTATACGGCCGGATGACGGGCTGGGGGCAAGACGGGCCCCTCGCTCGAGCAGCCGGACACGATCTCAACTACATCGCGCTCACCGGCGTATTGAACTGGATCGGGCGCGAAAAGCAACCGCCCACGCCGCCGCTCAATCTGGTGGGAGATTATGCGGGCGGCGGACTCTATCTGGCGTTGGGAATTCTTGCTGCCATCCTCGAGGCACGCAATTCCGGACAAGGACAGATCGTCGATGCCGCGATTGTCGATGGCACGGCCGCTCTGGCAACTTCCGTTTTCGGCATGCATGAAGCGGGCATGCTCGGCCCCCGGGGAGAGAATATCCTCGATTCCGGCGCCCCCTACTACGATGTGTATGAGTGTGCCGACGGGTGCTGGGTGTCGGTCGCTCCGATCGAAGACAAGTTCTATCAAGATCTTCTCGATCGTCTGGAGATCGATGCAACGACGCTCGGCCGCCGGGAGGCCCCCGATTATCGTCGACGAGCAGCGGCCGCCTTGAAGGCCAGGTTCAAAAGCCAGGATCGCGACTATTGGTGCAGGCTGCTGGAAGGTACGGACGCTTGCTTCGCGCCGGTCCTGAGCGCCAGCGAGGCGCCGGAGCACCCCCACCTCAAGGCTCGCCGGACCTTCGTAACGGTGGACGGAATCACCCAGCCGGCGGCGGCACCGCGATTCTCTCGTACCGGCAACGGGCTTCCCGTTCCGCCAGCGAAACCGACCAAGGAGACAGGCAGGGCAGTTCTTGCAGAGTGGCTGGGCGCCGAAAAGGCGCGATCAAGGGACGGATTGCTGAAAGGATGACCAGCGCCGGACCTGCTGCGTCAATTGCGAACGTCGCGCAGTACGTCGGAGGCTCGCGGTGCGACCTCCAGCATCAGCCTTTTCAAATCCGGAAGGGCCTTCTGGAAGCGCTCGGTAGGACCTGCAATCATCAACGCATGCATCGCCGTGCCATCGTTGGAAATAATGGGCGCGGCAATACCGGAAGCGCCAGAAACCGCTTCCCCGAGACTGATGGCGATACCCGTTTCTTGGATCCGCTCAAGCTCTTCCTTTAGCCAGGCCTTGTCGATAGCGGCCTTGGTCACCGGGCCGACCATCTTGGTGGATTTTATGTACCGGTCACGCCACTCCGGTGGCTGGAAAGCCAGCAGGGTGCGGCCGGCGGCAGACACGAACAGGGGCCTGGAGGTACCTGCGGGGACGGCATAACGAACGGCTTCCTGGCTCTCGATCATTTCCACGTAGTTGCACAGGCCAACAGTGCGGTCGATCGTCGCGAGGTAGACGCTTTCGCCACTCCTCTCGGCAAGCTCCAGCAGAAACGTGCGTATCAGTTTGGAGAAGGTACGGACAGAAAGTATGTCGAGCGAAAGCTGGAACGCCTTCGGCCCCAGGCTGTAGCGGCCCGTGGCTTGCGTCAAGAAGCCACTTTGCACCAATGGCCTCAGGAGAGAAAGCAGGCTGCTCTTGGGGGAGACCAACGCGGCACTCAGCTCGGCAAGCGACATGCTATCGCCGGATTTGGCAAGGGAGTGGAATATGTTCAACAGACGCATCAGGGACCGGGGCCCCGAAGATCCTGCTTCGCCAGGAATCACATCTTCCCGCTTTGGGTTTTTTCCAGTATTCGTCAACTGCGTCATGTCCCACGTCGAATCTAGAGAAGATGCGGATATGCAGAGCGATCTCAGTTTAACGCGTTTAAGTCGCCCACACCCCTTTCTTCCGCCTTGCCGCGAACATTGAAAGCCCCTTTTTTGCTTTGGAGACGCACATGCTGGTTACCCTTGAGTATCGTGGAGCGATTGCGATCGCAACGTTGAACCGCCCGGAGGCCCTCAACGCATTGAGCCTTGAACTGCTGTCCGATTTGAGGGATGTCCTCGGGCAGATCCGGCAATCCGCGGCGCGCGGATTGCTCATCACCGGCTCCGGCGGCAAGGCTTTCTGCGCTGGCGCCGACATCAAGGAAATGATGGAACGCTCTGCGTCTGCAAGCAGGAAGGCCATTGCGGAAGCGCAAGCCATCATCAGCAGCGTCGGCACGCTCCCCATCCCTTCTGTCGCCATGATCAACGGCTTTGCCTTCGGAGGCGGACTCGAGATCGCCCTGGCGTGTACGTTCCGAATCGCGATGAAACAAGCACGGATGGGCTTGCCGGAGATCAAACTTGGCCTCATACCCGGATATGGCGGCACGCAGCGACTCCCACGTCTCGTCGGCGAGTCGCGCGCACTCGATCTGATTCTGTCGGGACGGACGGTCGATGCCGACGAAGCCTACCGCATGGGGTTGGTTGACCGGCTGTCGGAAAGCAGCGACCCGATCGAAGCCGGCGTGGAGTTCCTGGCTCAGTTCACTGGCTTTAGCCTTGCCGCCTCCGCCCTTGCCCGGGAAGCAGTCGCGAGAGGAGCCGAGCGCGGCCTGGACGATGCGCTCAAGATCGAAGGTGATCTGCTGACGCTCGCGCTCCAAAGCAGCGACGCCAAGGAAGGCATGCTGGCGTTCATAGAGAAGCGCAAGGCTTCTTTCAAGGATGAGTGAACGATTGGAGGAGGGACAAGCTTCACATGTCGCCGGCTCTCCACCGGTTGCCTGCCCAGTTGGCATGGTCCGCGCGGCCGGGGCACCGATTCCAGGCTATGATGGTAGGTTGCCGTGCGCTTTCCCAACCCTGCCTTACCCGTGCCTGATCTCACTCTCGACGATTTCGACTACGAACTTCCGCCCGAGCTGATCGCCCAGACCCCCGCCGCCGACCGCACCGCCAGCCGCCTCCTCCACCTGGATGCGCAAGGCGGACTGCACGACCGCCGGTTTGCCGATCTGCCCGGCCTGCTGCGCCCGAACGATCTCCTGGTCTTCAATGACACGCGGGTGATCAAGGCCCGCCTCTTCGGCGAAAAAAGCAGCGGCGGCAAGGTGGAACTGCTGGTCGAACGCATCACCGAGCCCGACCGGGCGCTGGTGCACCTGCGCGCCAGCAAGTCGCCCAAGGCCGGCGCGGTGATCCGCCTGGCGGGCGCCTTCGACGTGACCATGCTGGGCCGCGAGGGCGACCTGTTCGACCTGCGCTTCCCCGGCCCGGTGCTGGAACTGCTGGCCGAGCACGGCCAGACGCCGCTGCCCCCCTACATCACGCACACGCCCGACACCGGCGACGACGCCCGCTATCAGACGGTATATGCCCGGGAACCCGGCGCGGTGGCCGCCCCCACGGCGGGGCTGCACTTCGACGATGCCCTGCTGGCGACGCTACGCGCCCAGGGCGTGCGCACCGCCTTCGTGACGCTGCACGTGGGCGCCGGCACCTTCCTGCCGGTGCGGGTGGACAATCTGTCCGAGCACGTGATGCACAGCGAACTCTATACGCTGCCCCAGGCCACCGTGGACGCCATCGCGCAGGCCCGCGCCGCGGGTGGCCGGGTGGTCGCCGTGGGCACGACCAGCGTGCGGGCCCTGGAGTCGGCCGCCGCCACCCACTGGCCGCTGCGCGAGACGCGCGGCGACACGCGCCTGTTCATCACGCCCGGCTTCGAGTTCCGGGCGGTGGACGCGCTGGTCACCAATTTCCACCTGCCCAAGTCGACGCTGATGATGCTGATCTCGGCGTTCGCGGGCATGGACCCCATCCGCCGCGCCTACGCCCACGCCGTGGCCCAGCGCTACCGCTTCTTCAGCTACGGCGACGCGATGTTTATAGAACGATGAACGGACTCAAATTCGAACTCCTGGCCACCGATGGCCAGGCTCGCCGCGGGCGCGTGACGCTGAACCACGGCGTGGTCGAGACGCCCATCTTCATGCCGGTGGGCACCTACGGCACGGTCAAGGCCATGGCGCCCTACGAGCTGGACGAGGTCGGCGCGCAGATCGTGCTGGGCAACACCTTCCACCTCTGGCTGCGGCCGGGCACGCAGATCATCGACGCCCACGGCGGCCTGCACGGCTTCATGCAGTGGCACAAGCCCATCCTGACGGACTCGGGCGGCTTCCAGGTGTTCAGCCTGGAGGGCCTACGCAAGATCACCGAGGAAGGCGTGCGCTTCGCCTCCCCCATCGACGGGGCGCGGCTGATGCTCACGCCCGAGGAATCGATGCGCATCCAGCGCAGCCTGAACTCGGACATCGCGATGGTGTTCGACGAATGCACGCCCTATGCCATCGACGGCCGGCCGGCCACGACCGAGGAAGCGGCCACGTCGATGCGGATGTCGCTGCGCTGGGCCCGGCGCTCGCGCGACGAATTCGAGGCGCTGGAGAATCCCAATGCCCTGTTCGGCATCGTCCAGGGCGGGATGTTCGAGTCGCTGCGCGACGAATCCCTGGCCGGGCTCAAGGACATCGGCTTCCACGGCTACGCCATCGGCGGCCTGTCGGTGGGCGAACCCAAGGAAGACATGCTGCGCATCCTGGCCCACGTGGCGCCCCGGCTGCCGCAGGACGCCCCCCGCTATCTGATGGGCGTCGGAACGCCCGAGGACCTGGTGGACGGCGTGGCCGCCGGCGTGGACATGTTCGACTGCGTAATGCCCACGCGCAACGCCCGCAACGGCTGGCTGTTCACCCGCTACGGCGACGTCAAGATCCGCAACGCGCGCTACCGGGACGACACCCGTCCGCTGGATGAAACCTGCGGCTGCTATACGTGTCAGAACTTTTCCCGCTCGTACCTGCACCATCTGTTCAGGTCGAACGAGATCCTGGGGGCGCGGCTCAATACCATCCATAACCTTCACTATTACCTGCAGTTGATGCAGGAAATGCGCGACGCCATCGCCGGCGGCGTTTTCGCGGCCTGGCGCGCGGAATTCGCCGCCAACCGGGCCCGTGGCGTCTAGAATGCCACCTCCCGGCCCCGCCGTGACCAACCAGGAGCTCGCGGCCACTGGTCAGCACGGCGGATCCGGCCTGGGTTATCCCTAAAAGAGGCCTGGTTCCACCCTGCGCGGGCTGGGCTACAATTTTGAGTTATTTTCGACGCAAGTCATTGATTCTGGAGAAGAAATGCTGACATCCAACGCGCTCGCCAATGTCCTGGCGCAAGCTCCTGCGGCCGGAGGCGAAGGCGCCCTGATGGGGATGCTGCCCATCGTCCTGATGTTCGTGATCCTCTATTTCCTGATGATCCGTCCTCAGATGAAGCGCCAGAAGGAGCACAAGAACATGGTCGCCGCGCTGGCCAAGGGCGACGAAGTCGTCACCTCCGGCGGCATCCTGGGCAAGGTCGTCCAGGTCAACGACACCTACGTCTCGGTGGAAATCTCGCGCGAAGGCGACAAGGCGGTGGAAGTCCTGGTCCAGAAGACCGCGGTCCAGACCGTCCTGCCCAAGGGCACCATCAAGGCTCTGTAAGCCAGGCGCTCGCGTCCATGCCGCCCGCGCGGCATCGATGCACTGCCGGGGGCTGGCGCCAGGCGCCGCCCCTTTTTCGCGTTCTGCGGCCGGGCCCACCGCGGGCACCGGCGCCGATGCGCCAGCCTTCCGAGGTTTGATTACCGATGAATCGCTATCCTCTCTGGAAGTACATCATGATCGCCGTGGTGGTCGTGATCGGCTTCGTCTACACCCTGCCGAATTTCTTCGGCGAGTCCCCCGCCGTCCAGGTCTCCAGCGCCAAGGCGACCATCAAGGTCGACAACTCCATGATGGAGCGGGTGGACCAGACCCTGCAGGCCGCGGGCATCTCCAACACCGGCCTGTACTTCGAGCAGAACGGCCCGGTGGGCACGGTGCGGGTGCGCCTGAACACCCCGGACCAGCAGCTGCGCGCACGCGACCTGCTCGAGAAATCGCTGAACCCCGACTCGTCCGACCCCGGCTACGTGGTCGCGCTGAACCTGCTGTCGGCCTCGCCCGCCTGGCTGCGCTCGCTGCACGCGCTGCCCATGTACCTGGGCCTGGACCTGCGCGGCGGCGTGCACTTCCTGCTGCAGGTGGACATGAAGGGCGCGCTGACCAAGCGCTACGACGCCATGACCGGCGACGTGCGCTCGTTGCTGCGTGACAAGAACATCCGCCACAACGGCATCGACCGCGTCGGCCAGAGCATCGAGATCAAGTTCCGCGACGCCGCCACCCGCGATGCCGCGCGCGACGTGCTGCGCAATGGCCTGCCCGACCTGCAGCTCAGCGACCAGGACGCCGGCGGCGACTTCAAGCTGACCGGCGCCCTGACCCCGCAGGCCATCAAGACCTCGCAGGACAACGCGCTGCGCCAGAACATCACGACGCTGCACAACCGTATCAACGAACTGGGCGTGGCCGAGCCGGTCATCCAGCAGCAAGGCGCCGACCGCATCGTGGTCCAGTTGCCGGGCGTGCAGGACGTGGCCAAGGCCAAGGACATCCTGGGCCGCACCGCCACGCTGGAAGTGCGGATGGTGGACGATTCGCCGGAAGCCACCAGCGCGCTGGCCAGCGGCACCGTGCCCTTCGGCCTCGAACGCTACACCGATCGCGACGGCCGGCCTGTGCTGGTTCGCCGCCAGGTCGTGCTGACCGGCGAGAACCTGCAGGACGCCCAGGCCGGCTTCGACGGCCAGACCCAGCAGCCCGCCGTACACCTGACGCTGGACGCCAAGGGCGCCCGCATCTTCCGCGACGTGACCCGCGACAACGTGGGCAAGCGCATGGCCATCCTGCTGTTCGAGAAGGGCAAGGGCGAAGTCGTGACCGCGCCCGTGATCCGCACCGAGATCAGCGGCGGCCGCGTGCAGATCTCCGGCAGCATGACCACGGTCGAGGCCAACGACACCGCCCTGCTGCTGCGCGCCGGTTCGCTGGCCGCGCCCATGGAGATCATCGAGGAACGCACCATCGGCCCCAGCCTGGGCGCCGACAACATCGAGAAGGGCTTCCACTCGGTGGTCTACGGCTTCGCCGCCATCGCCATCTTCATCGTCCTGTACTACGGGCTCTTCGGCGTGTTCTCGGTGATCGCGCTGGCAGTCAACCTGCTGCTGCTGATCGCGCTGCTGTCCATGCTGCAGGCCACGCTGACCCTGCCGGGCATCGCCGCCATCGCGCTCACGCTGGGCATGGCGATCGACGCCAACGTGCTCATCAATGAACGGATACGCGAGGAACTGCGTGCCGGCGCCGCGCCGCAACAGGCTATCCATCTGGGCTTCGAACGCGCCTGGGGCACCATCCTGGACTCCAACGTCACCACGCTGATCGCGGCGGTGGCGCTGCTGGCCTTCGGTTCGGGTCCGGTCCGGGGCTTCGCCATCGTCCATACCATCGGGATCCTGACCTCGATGTTCTCCGCCGTGGTCGGCGCCCGCGCGCTCGCCAACCTCTGGTACGGCCGCCGCAAGAAACTCGCCAAGCTGTCGATTGGCCAGGTCTGGAAACCCAAGGAGGTCTGAGCAACATGGAATTCTTCCGCATCCACAAGACCATCCCGTTCATGCGCCATGCGCTGGTGCTGAACATCATCAGTCTGGTCACGTTCCTGGCGGCGGTGTTCTTCATCGCCCACAAGGGCTTCCACCTGTCCATCGAGTTCACCGGCGGCACGGTCATGGAAGTGGCCTACCCGCAGGCCGTGGAACTGGACAAGGTGCGCGGCGTCATCTCGCAGAAGGGCTACAACGACTTCCAGGTGCAGAACTTCGGCACCTCGCGCGACGTGATGATCCGGCTGCCCAACATCGAGGGCAAGACCTCGACCCAGCAGAGCAACGAGGTCATCGAGGCGCTGAAGGCCACCGATCCCGCCGTCGAGTTGCGCCGCGTGGAATACGTCGGTCCGCAGATCGGCAAGGAGCTGGCCCACGACGGCCTGCTGGCGCTGCTGTTCGTGGTGGTCGGCATCATGATCTACCTGGGCTTTCGCTTCGAATGGAAGTTCGCCATCGCCGGCGTGATCGCCAACCTGCACGACGTGATCATCATCCTGGGCTTCTTCGCGTTCTTCCAGTGGGAGTTCTCGCTGCCGGTGCTGGCGGCGGTGCTGGCGGTGCTGGGCTACTCGGTGAACGAATCCGTGGTCATCATGGACCGGATCCGGGAAAACTTCCGCAAGCAGCGCAAGGCCACGGTGAAGGAAGTGATCGACAGCGCGATTACGGCCACCATCTCGCGTACGATCATCACCCACGGTTCGACCCAGATGATGGTCATCGCCATGCTGATCTTCGGCGGCCCCTCGCTACACTACTTCGCGCTGGCGCTGACGATCGGCATCTGGTTCGGCATCTACTCGTCGGTGTTCGTCGCCGCAGCCCTCGCCATGTGGCTGGGCGTCAAGCGCGAGGATCTGGTCAAGCCGGCCAAGAAGGATACCGGCGAGGTCGTGGGCTGACGCCCGCGCCGTCCCGGACCACGTCCCGAAGCGCCCGGCTCCGCCGGGCGTTTTTCATTCAGGCCTGCCCCGACGGAGCGCTTCCATGAATCCGCGATTCGATCTCCTGACCCTGCAGCTGCTGCGCAAGGTCGACGAAACCGGCAGCGTGGCGCGCGCGGCCGAGACCATCCACCTGACGGCATCAGCCGCCAGCAAACGCATCCTGGAGCTGGAATCCCAGCTGGGCATCGCCCTCTTGACCCGACGACCTGAGGGCGCCCGCCTGACCGCCGCCGGCCTGGCGGTGGCGCGGCGCACCGAGCGGGTGCTGGAGGAATTGCAGGGATTGCAGCAGGACCTGGCGGGGTTCGCGGACGGCACCGCGGGCACGGTCAGGATCGCCTCCAACACCTCCGGCATGTGCGCGGGGCTGGCCGACCTGATGGCCCGGTTCTCGGCGGAATATCCCGGCATCCGCATGTCGGTGCGGGAAGCCACGAGCGCGGCGGTGCTGGAGGCGGTGGCCAACGGATCGGTCGATCTGGGCATCGCCCATGCCGGCGCCCAGGCGGACCACCTGCAAAGCCTGCCCTACACGCGCACGCCGCTGGTCCTGGCGGTGCCGTCCGGCCATGAACTGGCCGGACGGGACGCCGTCTTCTATGAAGAAACGCTGCGGTTCCCGCACATCGCGCGGTCGGCCGGCAGCGCGCTGGCGCAGTTTTCGGGCCAGGACGGCCCGGACACGCCGCACCCGCTCGCCGTCTCCACCCAGGTGACCAGCTTCCCCGCGGTGTTCTCGCTGGTCAGCGCGGGGCTGGGCGTGGCCGTGGTGCCCGCCGCGCCCGCGGACTGGCACGTTCCCGCCAACATCCGGCAGGTGCCGCTGGCCGACGACTGGGCCAGCTTCGAACTGCGCCTGGTGATCGACCCGGGCGTGGTCCCCACGCCCGCGGTGTCGCGTCTGCTGGGCGCCCTGCTGTCGCAGCCCGCCTAAGGCCTAGTCCACGCTGACCGAAGCGTCGCGCACCACCTTGCCCCACTTGACCTTGTCCGAAGCGATCAGGGCCGAGAAGGCCTCCACCGTGTCGGACGCGGGTTCGTAGCCGTTCTCGATCAGTTTCTGCCGCACGGCCGGCCTGGCCACGTAGGCCCGCATCGCCGCGTTCCATTTGCGCACCACGTCGGCCGGCGTGGCCTTGGGCGCGGCGACGCCCCACCACTCGTCGGCCACGTAGCCGGACAGTCCGGCCTCGGTCACCGTGGGGACATCGGGAAAGCTTGCCGCGCGCGCGGCGCCGGTGGTGGCCAGCAGCTTGACCCGGCCCGACTTGATGTAGGGCGTGGCCGGCCCCAGGATGGCGAACATCATGGAGATCTGGCCGCCCAGCAGGTCGTTCAGGGCCGGGCTGGTGCCGCGATAGGGAACGTGGCGGATGTCGATCTGCGCCATGGACTTGAACAACTCCCCGGGCAGGTGGCCCGCGGCGCCGTTGCCCGCCGATCCGAAGGTCAGCATGCCCGGTTTGCTCCTGGCCAGCGCGATCAGCTCGCCGATGGAATTCACCCCCAGCGAAGGATGCACCAGTACGCCGAACACGGTCGAGGCCACGCGGCTGACCGGCGTGAACTGCTTCTCGGGATCGTAGGGCAGCGACTTGTACAGGCTGGGGTTGATGGCCGACACGCCCGCGGTCGTCATCAGCATGGTGTAGCCGTCGGGCTTGGCCGAGGCCACCGCGGCGGCACCGATGGCGCCGCCCGCGCCGGGGCGGTTCTCGACGATGACGGGTTGATGCCATTGCTGGTCCAGCTCTCGCGCCAGTTCGCGCGCCAGGATGTCGGTGCCGCCGCCGGCGGGAAAAGGCACCACCAGCCGGATGGGTCCGGTCGGGTAGGCATCGGCCGCCCGCGCCGCATGCGGCCCCGCGAGCGCGAGGCCGGCGATCAGGAGAACACGGAACGATTTCATGCGAGAACTTCCCTTGCAGGTTCGGCGGCGGGCGCATCCAGCGTCGCTTCCGGAAAATAGACGGTGCCGGCGTACAGGCGCCGGGCGGTGCGCAGCAGGCTGGCCGAACGGATCTCGGTACCGGCGGCGCCCTGGCTCGCGTCGATCCCGACGCGCAGCGTGCCCGCGGGATGCTCGATGGCAACCTCGCTTCCCACGCCCGGGGCGGCAATCCGCTCGGCCACCGATCCCGGCACCCGCACGGCCGCCGCCAGGCACACCGCGCCGGTCACGGCGAACGAGGTATGGCAGGTGTACGGCATGAAGTACCGGGCACTGATCGTACCGCCCGCCACCGGCCGCGCGACGGTCACGAGCTTGGGCATCTCCAGCCGCGAGACGTCGCCCAGGCCCATCGCCCGGCCGGCCGCACAGCGCACGCGCTCGACGCGGGCCAGCAGATCGTCGCGGGCGTTGATCTCGTCGGCGGTCTCGTAGCCCGTCATGCCCAGCTCGGCGGCCTCGACGATGGCCATGGGAACAGCCGCGTCCACGCAACTGACACGCACGCCTTCCAGCGTCTCGATGGCCTGGCCGGTGGGCAGCAGCTCGCCGGTCTTGGCGCCGGCCACGTCGCAGAAGCGCAGCCAGACCGGCGCGGCGGAGCCGGCCACGCCATCGATGACGGCCTCGCCCGCATAGACGGCACGACCGTCCCGGGTCCGCACGGTAGCGACGATGCGCTTGCCGGTGTTGACGTTGAAGATGGCCACCTCGGTGGAAGCCCCCGCGGCGGCCTTCACCAGTTCCTCGTCGATGGCGAACGGGCCGACGGCGGCCAGCATGTTGCCGCAGTTCACCGAGTAGTCGATGGTGTTCTTGTGAACGCAGATCTGGCCGAACAGATAGTCCACGTCCACGCCCGGCCGGGTACTGCGAGAGATGATCGCGACCTTGTTGGTAAGCGAATCGATGCCGCCTATGCCGTCTATCCGCCGCGGTTCCAGCGCCCCCATCAGCCTGAGCAGCGCGGCATCGCGCCGCGCGCCGGCCGGCGGCAGGTCGTCCGCCAGGAAAAACGGCCCCTTGGACGTGCCGCCGCGCATCAGTACGCAGCGCAGCCCCAGTTGATCGGAAAATGTCTGCATGGCTTTCCTCCTTGCGAGGCAAGTCTGGACCGTCCCGCCAGGCCGGGCAAACGACGAATCGGCGCGGGGGGCGCGAAAAAAATTCACGCCCTCCCGGACACCCGCCCCACGCATACTGGCCGCCATGCGACACCTGGACCATTCCCGATTATCGGCGGGCGAGATCGCCGCCCGCCTGTCTGACGACACCCTGGCCCCGGCCGACATCGCGCACGGCGTGATCGAGCGGCACGCGCGGCTGGAGCCGGCCCTGGGGGCCTGGAGCTGGTTCGAGCCCCGCCAGGTCGAACGCGCCTACCGCGACGGCCCGGCGCCCGCCGATCCGCGCCCCTGCCTGCTGGGCGTCCCCGTGGGCGTGAAGGACATCATCGACGTGGCGGACATGCCGACCGGTCTCGGCCTGCCCGGCGCGGCCGCCCCGGCGTCCCGCCACGCGGCCTGCGTCGAGCTGTTGCGCGCGGCCGGCGCGGTGCCGGTTGGCAAGACGGTTACCGCCGAACTGGCCTTCTCCCACCCCGGCCCGACGCGCAATCCGCACCTGCCCGGCCATACGCCCGGCGGATCGTCCAGCGGCTCGGCCGCCGCGGTGGCCGCCGGCATGGTGCCGCTGGCGCTGGGCACGCAGACCGGCGGATCGGTCATACGTCCGGCGGCCTATTGCGGCGTGGTGGGCATCAAGACCTCGCTGAACGCGGTGCCCTCGGCCGGCGTCGCCCCCGTGGCCGACAGCCTGGACTGCCTGGGCTGGTTCACGCACTCCGTGGCCGATGCCATCCTGGCCGCCAGGGTCCTGCTGCCCTGGCGCGACCTCGCCCCCCGCCCTCCCGGGAACGGGCTGCGCGTCTGGCGCCTGGACGCCACGGAGCTGGGGCCGCTGGCCGTCGAGGCACGGCAGACGTTGGACGAGGCGTCCGCCGCGCTGCGCGGGGCGGGCTGCGCCGTCCTCGAGGCGCCCCTGGCCGGCCTCCTGCCCGCCCTGGCCGAATGCCACCGCCGCATCATGCTGCACGAACTGGCCCGCACACTGCTGCCCATCCTGCGCACGCGCGGCCACGAGTTGAGCGCGGTCATGCTGAAGGCGATCGAGGCCGGACGGGCCGTCACCGCCAGCCAGTACCAGGAGGCCCGGCACCAGGTACGCGAAGCGCACGCCGCGCTCGATGCCCGGATGCGGGACATCGACCTCATCCTGACCCCCAGCGCGGCCGGCGAGGCGCCGGCAGGCCTGCATCACACCGGCGACTCGACCTTCAACCGGGTCTGGTCGGTGCTGGGATGGCCCGCGGTCCACCTGCCGACGTCCTGGTCCCCGCGTGGCCTGCCGGTGGGCGTGCAACTGGTGGGCAGGCAAGGCGAAGACGAGGCACTGCTGCGGCACGCCGAGGCCCTCCATCCCCTGATCGACCGGCGCATGCCGGCACCGCGCGGCCAGGCCCCGATGGCACAATAGCCACTCTCCCGCTTTCTCGGTGGCTGCCCCCATGTCCAACCCAAGCAAGATCCGCGTCTGGGACCTTCCCACCCGCCTTTTCCACTGGCTGCTCGTCATCTGTGTGATCGGGGCCTTCGCCACCATCAAGGCCGGCGGCCTCTGGACGGAATACCACCTGCTGTTCGGCTACGCGGTGCTGGGACTGATCCTGTTCCGCATCGTCTGGGGACTCGTGGGCAGCGGCCATGCCCGTTTCGCGCGCTTCGTACGCGGGCCGCGGGCCATCGCCGCCTACCTGGGAGGCACCATGCCGCGCACGCCCGGCCACAATCCGCTGGGGGCGCTGTCGGTGGTGGCCATGATCCTGCTGCTGGGCTACCAGGCGGCCACGGGGCTGTTCGCCAACGACGACATCTTCACGGAAGGGCCGCTGGCCGGCCTGGTGGGCAAAGACTGGTCGGACAGGCTGACCGGGCTGCACAAGCTCGACGAGCTGCCCATCCTGATCCTGGTCGGGCTGCACGTCCTGGCGATCGTCTGGTATCGCGTCGCGAAGAAGCAGAAGCTGACCCGCGCCATGGTCACCGGCGACGCCCCGGCCGAGGAATTCGCCGCCGGCGCCGACTCCGCGCGCGATACGGCGGGCACCCGCCTGTTTGCGCTGGTCATCGCGGCCGTGGCCGCCGCGGTGGTCTACGGCATCGTATCGCTGCGGCCCGCCGCCGTGTTCTGATTCGCCGCGGGCCGCGCCGGTCAGCGGCCGCCGTGATGGCCTCCGCCGCCTCCTCCGCCGCCGGCCATGCCCACGCTGCCGCCACCACGGCCTTCACCGCCATGGCCGCCCCCACCTCCGCCCCCGCGGCCGAAGTCACGCCCACCGCCGAATTCGCGGCCGCCCTGCGGGCCGCTCCCGCCCCGGCCCGCGCCAGGCCCCGCCTGGACACCGCCGCCTTCGCCACGGCCACCGGCCCATTCCCGGCCGCCTGACGGACGCGAGGGCATTCCCGCCGCGCCGCGCTGGCCGTCCTGGCCCGGACGCGACACCTGGGGCCCTTGCCCGCGTCCACCCTCGGCCCCCGGCATGCCCGCGCCGCCACCGGGCGTGCGGCCCGGCATCGCGCCCGGGCTACCGGTCTCGCGGCCCCGGCCGGCATCGGCCCTGGGGCCGCTTCCCTGTCCATCGAAACGGCCACCCTGGCCGCCATCGAAGCGGCTGCCGAATCCCCTGCCGGAGTCACGCAGCGACGTGCGATCGACATTGGGCAGATCGCGCCGCCCGGCGTCGGCGCGGGCGCGATACGCTTCGCGCGCGGCGAAATGCCCGGCCGGGTCGCCGCCGTAGAACTGGCGGCCGCGCCCCGGATCGCCGTAGCCCACGTTGCGGCGGTGATAGGCGTCGTGCTGCCAGTCGACGTGGCTGAACCGCGTGCGGTTGAAGTTGTTGTAGTTGTAGATGTTGACGACGTTGACCCGGTGCGCGTGCCAGTCGTAGCCGCCCCACAGCGCATGCCCGATGAACAGGCCCATGCCGAACGAGAACACCACGCCGGCGGCCACGTAGCCGGGCGGGTACCAGTAGAACGGCGTGTAGGCGGGATACAGCCACGGTCCGTAGACAACCGTGGGGTTGTAGACCGGCACGTAGACCACCTCCGGCCGCGTGGGCTCGATGCGGATGACCGTGGTACCGCCCGAGGAGGGCACGGTGGTGACCGTCTGCTCCGACCCCGAGGTCAGGTTGCCGGCCGCCTGGGCCCGCGACCGCAGCACCTGGACCTGGTCCATCAGCGCATCCTGCTGCGACAGGAAGACGTCGCCCAGCCGCGAGGTCCAGCTCAGGCGTTCGTTCATCATGTCCAGCACATTGGGGAAGGCGACCAGCGACTTGACGCTGGGATCCCAGTCCTGGTTCTGCATCGCGCCTTCCAGGTCCGCGCCGGTCACATTGGGATGGTCCTTCTGCCAGCGGGCGGCCTCGACCACTTCCAGCGGATAGGTGGACGCCATCAGGATCTGCGACAGCAGCGCATCGGGATAGAGCGCGATGGGTGCGACCAGTTGCTCCAGCTCCGCGGGCTGCGCGACGCCGTTGCGTGTCGATGCCGTGGTTTGGGCCGCGACGGGAACGGGCAGGCCGGCCACGGTGGAAAAGGCGGCGGCCATGCACAAGACGATTTTCGATACGGAAGCCATGACGGGCCCCCCATAGGCGGGAATACACAGGTATTCGACCGCCGGGAAACGAAAAAAGCCAGGGTGGACCTGGCTTTTTTTTGAAACAACGGGCTTACAAGCCCTGAAACTTATTTCGATCGATTACCGGTTCCGGAAATTGTCATGACAGGCCTTGCAGCTGGCGCCGACCGCACCGTAGGCGGTCCGTACCTGGGCGAGATCGCCGGTGTCGGCGGCCGCTACCAGTTTGGCGATGTCGCCGTGCAGCCGCTCCTGCCCCTGCTTGAATCTGGCGTTGTCGGACCAGACCGCCGGCTTGGCGCCGCCGCCTTCCGTTCCCGGACCGAATGCGCTCCACGGCAGCTTGGACATCATGGCGACGATGGCCACGTCGGCCTTCACCTGGGCCGCGTCGTAGGGCTGCTGCCCCCGCACGACGGGCGCGATGCGGCCGAAGTGGTTGGACATGACGGTAAGCGCCGACTGGCGATATTTGACGGCGTCCTCGGGCTTGGCGAACTGGGCGGCGGCAGTGGCGGGCAGCAGCATGGGGGCGGCGGCGATACAGGCGACGGACAGTACGCGCAAAAGTCTCTTCATCAGGGGCTCCTGGATAGGACGGACAAGGGAGGGTCTACCGGACGATAGACCGGTCGGACAACGATTCCAACGTGTTCGATGCGCGCGGCGCGCGAGGGTTCCCGGGATGTGGGCGCCGCGGCGCCCACATCCGGCGGGTGCTACAGCGCGCGGGCGAGCTTGGCCGCCAGGCCGATGTAGTTGCGCGGCGTCATCGCCAGCAACCGGGCCTTGGGCTCGTCGGGCAGTTCCAGCCCCAGGATGAACTCGCGCAGCGCCTCTTCGCTGATGCCCTTGCCGCGGGTCAGCGCCTTCAACTGCTCGTAGGGCTGCGGCAGGCCGTAGCGCCGCATGACCGTCTGCACGGGTTCGGCCAGCACTTCCCAGCAAGCGTCCAGGTCGGCGTCGATGGCCGCGCCGTTGATCTCCAGCTTGTCGAGTCCGCGCAGGCAGGCATCGTAGGCCACCAGGCAGTAGCCGAAGGCCACACCCAGGTTGCGCAGCACCGTGGAGTCGGTCAGGTCACGCTGCCAGCGGGAAACGGGCAGCTTGTCGGCCAGGTGGCGCAGCGTGGCGTTGGCCAGCCCCAGGTTGCCTTCGGAGTTCTCGAAGTCGATGGGGTTGACCTTGTGCGGCATGGTGGACGAGCCGATCTCGCCTTCCTTCAGGCGCTGCTTGAAGTAGCCCAGCGCGATGTAGCCCCAGATGTCGCGGTTCACGTCGAGCAGGATCACGTTGGCGCGCGCCGCGGCGTCGAACAGCGTGGCCATCCAGTCGTGCGGTTCGATCTGGATGGTGTGGCGGTTCTGCGTCAGGCCCAGGCCCTGCAGCACCTTGGCGCTGAAAGCTTCCCAGTCGATCTCCGGGTAGGCGGACAGGTGCGCGTTGAAGTTGCCGGTGGCGCCGTTGAGCTTGGCCAGCGGCTCCACGCGCTCGATCTCGGCGATGGCCCGGCCCAGGCGCGCCGCCATGTTGGCGAATTCCTTGCCCATGGTGGTGGGGCTGGCGGGCTGGCCATGGGTGCGCGACAGCAGCGGCTGGTCGGCGTGCTGCTCGGCCAGGGCCACCAGCTTGTCGTAGACCTTGCGCAGCGAGGGCACGAGGGCCTGGTCGCGCGCGGCGCGCAGCATCAGCGCGTGCGAGGTGTTGTTGATGTCTTCCGACGTGCACGCGAAGTGGATGAACTCGGCCGCGGCGGACAGTTCGGCGTTGTCGGCCACCTTTTCCTTCAGCCAGTACTCCACCGCCTTCACGTCATGGTTGGTGGTGCGTTCGATGTCCTTGATGCGGGCGGCGTCGGATTCGGAGAATCCGGCCACCAGTTCCGCCAGCCGCTGGCGCGCGGCGACGGAGAAGGGTTGCAATTCGGGCAGTCCCGCGTCGGACAGCGCCACCAGCCACGCGACCTCGACCTGAACCCGGTGATGCATGAAGCCGGCTTCGGACAAGAGCGGGCGCAAGAGCGCGCCGCGGCTGGCATAGCGGCCGTCCAGCGGCGACAATGCATTGAGGGGGGTCAACTGGTCGGAAGTCTTCATAAGCGCTTGAAAGTAAAAAGAAATTGTAGCACCGCACCATATCCGGGGACGGGTCCGGATGGTATACTCCGCGGCCCATCCATGCCCGCCGGCCGGCCCTGATTTTAGGACCATCCGGCTCTCGCTCTATGAAACTTATCGGCTCGTTGGCCAGCCCCTTCGTCCGCAAAGTCCGCATCGTCCTGGCAGACAAGAAACTCGACTACCAGTTCGAACAGGAAAACGTGTGGGCGGCGGACACCCGCATCCAGGACTCCAACCCGCTCGGCAAGGTTCCCTGCCTGATCATGGAGGACGGCGGCGCGGTCTTCGATTCGCGCGTCATCGTCGAATACCTGGACACGATCACGCCGGTCTGCCGACTGCTGCCCCCGTCGGGCCGCGAGCGCTCCGAGGTCAAGTGCTGGGAAGCCCTGGCCGACGGCCTGCTGGATGCCGCCGTGCTGATCCGCGCCGAATACACCCAGCGCCCCGAGGCGCTGCGCAGCGAGAGCTGGATCGCGCGCCAGCAGGGCAAGATCGACGCCGCCGTGGAAGCCATGGAAACCGGCCTGGGCGAGAAACCCTTCTGCGCCGGCAACAGCTACACGCTGGCCGACGTCGCGGTCGGCTGTGCGCTGGGCTACCTGGACTTCCGCTACCCCGAACGCGACTGGCGCGACGGCCATCCGAACCTGGCCCGCCTGGCCGAGAAGCTGGCGCAGCGCCCCTCCTTCGCCGACACCGATCCGCGCCAGGGCTGATCCCGGCCCGCCCGTCCCACGCTGCTATGCTTGACTCCGTTTCAGTCCGAAGGAGTCGCGCATGTCCTGGTTTTCCCCCCGATACACCACGTTATGGCTGGCCGTCCTGGGTACCGTGGGATTCGGCCTGCTGGCCGCGGACGACGCCGACTGGGGGATCCCGGCGCTGATCTTCGCGGCGCTGCTGGCGCTGGGAATCGTCGATCTCCTGCAGCGCAAACACGCCATCCGCCGCAACTACCCCATCCTGGGCAACCTGCGCTTCCTGTTCGAGTTCATCCGTCCCGAACTGCGCCAGTATTTCTTCGAAGACGACACCAAGGCCGCGCCGTTCTCTCGCAACCAGCGCTCCATCGTCTACCAACGCGCCAAGCAGGACATCGACAAACGCCCGTTCGGCACCCAGGAAGACGTGTACGAACGGCGCTACGAATGGATCAACCACTCGATGGCCCCGGTGCACATCGAGAACTTCGATTTCCGCGTGGCCGTGGGCGGACCGGACTGTACCCAGCCCTACAGCGCCTCGATCTTCAACATCTCGGCCATGAGTTTCGGCGCGCTGTCGGCCAACGCGGTGACGGCGCTCAACACCGGCGCCCGCAAAGGCAATTTCGCGCACGACACCGGCGAAGGCGGCATCAGCCGCTACCACCGGGCGCCAGGCGGCGACCTGGTCTGGAACATCGGATCGGGCTACTTCGGCTGCCGCGACGCCAACGGCCACTTCAGCGAGGAAGCCTTCGTGGCCAACGCCACCGCACCCCAGGTGCGCATGATAGAGATCAAGCTGTCGCAAGGCGCCAAGCCGGGCCACGGCGGCATCCTGCCGGGCGCCAAGGTCACGCCCGAGATCGCCGAGGCGCGCGGCGTGCTGGTGGGAGTCGACTGCAACTCGCCCTCGCGCCACGGCGCCTTCTCCACGCCCATCGGCCTGATGCAGTTCGTGGCGCGCCTGCGCCGGCTCTCGGGCGGCAAGCCCGTCGGCTTCAAGCTGTGCGTGGGGCACCCCTGGGAATGGTTCGCCATCGTCAAGGCCATGCTGCAGACCGGCATCACGCCGGACTTCATCGTGGTGGACGGCGCCGAAGGCGGGACCGGCGCGGCGCCGGTGGAATTCACCGACCACGTCGGCGTGCCGCTGCAGGACGGCCTCCTGCTGGTCCACAACACCCTGGTCGGCGTGAACCTGCGCGACCGGATACGGATAGGCGCCTCGGGCAAGATCATCACCGCCTTCGACATCGCGCGCACGCTGGCGCTGGGCGCCGACTGGTGCAACAGCGCGCGCGGCTTCATGTTCTCGCTCGGATGCATCCAGGCGCAGGCCTGCCACACCGACCGCTGCCCCACCGGCGTCACCACGCAGGATCCGCTGCGGCAGAAGGCGCTGGTCGTGCCGGACAAGGCCGAACGGGTCTACAGCTTCCACCGCAACACCCTGCGCGCGCTGAGCGAACTGGTGTCGGCCGCGGGCATGGACCATCCGTCCAAGCTGAGCCCCGAGCACATCGTGCGCCGCATCTCGGGCAACGAAGTCAAGCTGCTGGCCAGCCTTTTCCCCTTCCTGAAGCGCGGCGAACTGCTGGCCGGCACGCCGCCCTACGAGGTCTACCGGAAATACTGGCCCATGGCCCAGGCCGAATCCTTCGAGGCCATGCTGCCCCAGACCCAGGCCACCGCCTGAAGGCGGCAGCCTATCCTTCTCCGCCCTTCCGGCCAGGCTGCCGGAAGAAGCGGGGAAACGCCTCGCGCATGGTCGACACCATCCCCGTGTCCACGGCGTCGTAGCCTGGCAGGCGATTGATCTCCATCCTGAACTCGCTGCTTTGCATCAGTTCCTTCAGCGGCAGGAAGCGCGGATCGGCCAGCAGCTTCTTCCCGCACACGAACAGGTAGCGCTCGGTCAGCAGCGGCACGAAGTCCAGGTCGAAGCGCCGCGCCGCGGTCTCGACGCCCAGCCCCGCGTCGGCCTTGCCGCACAGCACGTAGGCAGCGATGGCGGCATGGGTGAGCTCGATGTTCTCGTAGCCGTTGATGTCGCGCCCCGACTTGCCCGCCTGCTCCAGCAGCAGATCGAGGATGGCGCGCGTGCCCGAGCCGTGCTGGCGGTTGACGAACTGCACGTCCGGATGGGCGAGGTCCTCGATGCACCAGATATTCCTGGGGTTGCCCTTGGCCACCATGATCCCCTGGCGGCGCGTGGCCAGGGCGACGATGCGGTGGTCGCGGTGCAGCAGCGCGGAGAACTGCTCCAGCACGGGCAACTCCAGCGCCCCCATGGGCACGTGGAAGCCGGCGATGTCGCAATTGCCGCGGTTGAACGCATTCAGGGCCTCGACGCTGCCGCGATAATTCATGTCCAGCAGGATGCCCTTGCGATGCGCGTGGCGGTTCAGGGCCTCGATGGCGAACCCGTGGCTGGCGTGGATCTTCAGCACGTTGCTTTCTTGCGAGACGGCGGAACGGATTTCCGCCTCGATCTCGGTGGCCATGCTGTCGAACAGCGGATCCACCCTGGCATGGATGAGCCGCTGCGCGGCCACCAGCCGGCGTCCGAGCTCGGTCAGCTCGGCGCCCCGGCCCCGGGTCATGGCGACGACCGGACCGCCCAGCCGGCCTTCCATCTCGGCCAGGGCATTCCACGCATGGCGATAGGACAGCGCCAGGGTCCCGCTGGCCGCCCGCAGATTGCCGGTGGCCTCGATGGCGGACAGCAATTGCACCCCGCGCACCAGCGACGAGGCGTGGTCATCGTCATCGACCAGATAGAGATGAGGACGTATTTCTATCTTCATTTAGGTAATTTTCTGCATATTTAATTGCCGATTTTTGCACCATCGATTCGCAAACCGGCTCATATTTTCTCTTTGGCGTCACCTATTTATCATGGAAGAACCTCGGAAGATGATATGTATTTTTGTGCATATCTTGCCTAACCGATGGGTCGAATCACCAAGGAGACTTCCATGCCAGACGCGCAACAAGCGGCCGTCGAAGCGGCCATCGCGTCCCACCGCGGCATGCCCGGGGCCCTGCTACCCCTGCTGCACGCGATCCAGGACATCGCCGGCTGTATTCCGGAAGGCGCCGTGCCGCTGATCGCGGACGGCCTGAACCTTTCGCGTGCCGAGGTGCATGGCGTCATCACCTACTACCACGACTTCCGCCTGCACCCGGCAGGCGCGCGCACGGTCAGGATCTGCCGGGCCGAGGCCTGTCAGGCGCGGGGGTCGGAAGCCCTCGCCGCGCACGCCGTCAACGCCCTGTCCTGTAACTTCCACGAGACGACGGCGGACGGACAGGTCACGCTCGAAGCCGCGTACTGCCTGGGACACTGCTCGGTCGGCCCCAACATCGCCATCGGCCAGCGGCAATATGCGCGCGTAACGCCCAGCCGCTTCGACGCCCTGATGGCCACGACGCGAGGCGCATCATGACCGCCGGCCCCATCACGATCTACGTGCCGCGCGACTCCACCGCGCTGGCGCTCGGCGCCGACGACACCGCCGCCGCCATCCAGGCCGAAGCGGCGCGCCGCGGCATCGCCCTCGATCTGGTCCGCAACGGCTCGCACGGCATGTTCTGGCTCGAGCCCCTGGTCGAGGTCGCCACCAATCGCGGCCGCATCGCCTACGGCCCCGTGTCCGCCGACGACGTGGCCGCGCTCTTCGACGCCGGCCTGGCGCAAGGCGCGCCCCATGCCTTGTGCCTGGGGCCGACGCAGGAAATCCCCTTCCTCAGGAACCAGGAACGCCTGACGTTCGCCCGGGTGGGCATCACCGATCCGGTCTCGCTGGACGACTACCTCGCCCATGGCGGCTATGCCGGCCTGGCGCGCGCCATCGGCATGGCGCCGGCGGACATCATCCAGGAAGTCACCGACTCCGGCCTGCGCGGCCGCGGCGGCGCGGCCTTTCCCACCGGCATCAAGTGGAAGACCGTGCTGGGCGCGCAGGCGCCGCAGAAATACGTGGTGTGCAACGCCGATGAAGGCGACTCGGGCACCTTCTCCGACCGCATGGTGATGGAAGGCGACCCCTTCGTGCTGATCGAAGGCATGACCATCGCGGGCCTCGCGGTAGGCGCGACCCACGGCTACATCTACGTCCGTTCCGAATACCCGCACGCCATCGCCGCGCTGGATGAAGCCATCGTCCGCGCCCGGCAAGCCGGCTATCTCGGCGACGACGTCCTGGGTTCGGGCCGGGCCTTCCGGCTCGAGGTCCGCATGGGCGCGGGCGCCTATGTGTGCGGCGAGGAAACCGCCCTGCTGGAAAGCCTGGAGGGCAAGCGCGGCATCGTGCGCGCCAAGCCGCCCCTGCCCGCGCTCGAAGGCCTGTTCGGCCAGCCCACGGTCATCAACAACGTCATCTCGCTGGCCACCGTGCCCATCGTGCTGGCCAAGGGTGCGGCCTTCTACCGCGACTACGGCATGGGCCGCTCGCGCGGCACGCTGCCGCTGCAACTGGCCGGCAACCTCAAGCACGGCGGCCTGGTCGAGAAGGCCTTCGGCATCACGCTGCGCGAGCTGCTGGTCGACTACGGCGGCGGCACGGAAAGCGGCCGCCCCCTGCGCGCGGTCCAGGTCGGCGGTCCGCTGGGCGCCTATCTGCCCGAGTCGGCCTTCGACACGCCCATCGACTACGAAGCGTTCGCCGCCATCGGCGCGGTGCTGGGCCACGGCGGCATCGTCGCCTTCGACGACAGCGTCGACATGGCCAGGCAAGCCCGCTACGCCATGGAGTTCTGCGCGCTGGAATCCTGCGGCAAGTGCACCCCGTGCCGGGTCGGCTCGACACGCGGCGTCGAAGTCGTGGACAAGATCATCGCCAACCAGAACCGGCCCCAGCAGATACGGCTGTTGCGCGACCTGTGCGACCTGATGCTGAACGGATCGCTGTGCGCCATGGGGGGCATGACCCCCTACCCCGTGCTGTCGGCCCTGGACCACTTCCCGGAAGACTTCGGCGCGCAGGCGTCCAAGCAACAAGCCGCCTGAGCCCAAGAGGAATCACCATGAACCAGCTCAACGACCTCGACTACGGCACGCCGGCGAGCGAATCGAACCAGACCATCATCCTGGAAATCGACGGCGCCCCGGTCGAAGTGCCGGCCGGCACCTCGGTCATGCGCGCCGCCGCGATCGCCGGCGTCAACGTACCCAAACTGTGCGCCACCGACAGCCTCGAACCCTTCGGCTCGTGCCGGCTGTGCCTGGTCGAGATCGAAGGCCGGCGCGGCTATCCGGCCTCCTGCACGACGCCGTGCGAACCCGGCATGCGCGTGCGCACGCAATCGCCCAAGCTGGCGGAACTGCGGCGCGGCACGATGGAACTCTACATCTCGGACCATCCGCTGGACTGCCTGACCTGTCCGACCAACGGCAATTGCGAACTGCAGGACATGGCGGGCGTGGTCGGCCTGCGGGAAGTACGCTACGGCTATGAAGGCAAGAACCACTTCGACGCCGCCAAGGACGAGTCCAATCCTTACTTCACCTACGATCCTTCCAAGTGCATCGTCTGCAACCGCTGCGTGCGCGCCTGCGAGGAAACACAAGGCACGTTCGCGCTGACGATCTCGGGCCGCGGCTTCGAGTCGCGGGTCACCGCCGGGCAGGCCGAGTCGTTCATGGAGTCGGAATGCGTGTCCTGCGGCGCCTGCGTCCAGGCTTGCCCGACCGCCACCCTGACCGAAAAGACCGTCATCATGATGGGCCAGGCCGAGCACAGCGTCGTCACCACCTGCGCCTATTGCGGCGTCGGCTGCTCGTTCAAGGCCGAGATGAAGGGCAACGAAGTCGTGCGCATGGTGCCCAACAAGGACGGCCACGCCAACCATGGCCACTCCTGCGTCAAGGGCCGCTTCGCCTGGGGCTACGCCACGCACAAGGACCGCATCACTAAGCCCATGATCCGCAGCAGGATCACCGATCCTTGGCGCGAGGTATCGTGGGAAGAAGCCCTGTCCTACGCGGCCGGCGAGTTCCGCCGCATCCAGGCCAGGCATGGCAAGGATTCGATCGGCGGCATCACCTCCTCGCGCTGCACCAACGAAGAAACCTACCTGGTCCAGAAACTGGTGCGCGCGGCCTTCGGCAACAACAACGTCGACACCTGCGCGCGCGTATGCCACTCGCCCACCGGCTATGGCCTGAAGCAGACCCTGGGCGAATCGGCCGGCACCCAGTCGTTCGACTCGGTCATGAAGGCCGACGTCATCATGGTGATCGGCGCCAACCCCGCCTCCGCCCATCCGGTGTTCGCCTCGCAGATGAAGCGGCGGCTGCGCCAGGGCGCCAGGCTGATCGTGGTCGACCCGCGCGCCACGGAAATGGTGAAGTCGCCGCATGCGGCGGCCACCCATCACCTGAAGCTGCTGCCCGGCACCAACGTCGCCATCATCAATGCCCTCGCCCACGTGGTCCTGGGCGAAGGGCTGCACGACGCCGGCTACGTCGCCGACCGCTGCGACACGAAATCCTTCGAAGACTGGAAGAACTTCGTGCTGCGGCCGGAAAACTCCCCCGAGGCGACCGCCTCCATCACCGGCGTCCCGGCGGCCGAGCTGCGCGCCGCCGCGCGCCTGTATGCCACCGCGGGCAACGGCGCGATCTACTACGGCCTGGGCGTGACCGAGCACGCCCAGGGCTCGACCATGGTGATGGGCATCGCCAACCTCGCCATGGTCACGGGCAACGTCGGCCGCGAAGGCGTGGGCGTCAATCCCTTGCGCGGCCAGAATAATGTCCAGGGTTCGTGCGACATGGGCTCCTTCCCGCACGAGCTGCCCGGCTACCGCCACATCTCCGACACCGCGGTGCGCAGCGAATTCGAAGGCGCCTGGAACGTCACCCTGAGCCCCGAGCCCGGCCTGCGCATCCCCAACATGTTCGATGCCGCGCTGGAAGGCAGCTTCATGGGCCTGTACTGCGAAGGCGAGGACATCGTGCAGTCCGATCCCAATACGCAGCACGTGACCGCGGCGCTGTCCGCCATGGAGTGCATCGTCGTCCAGGACATCTTCCTGAACGAAACCGCCAAGTACGCGCACGTCTTCCTGCCCGGCTCGTCGTTCCTGGAAAAGGACGGCACCTTCACCAATGCCGAGCGCCGGATCTCGCGCGTGCGCAAGGTGATGCCGCCGCTGGGCGGGAAGTCGGACTGGGAGGTCACCGTGGCGCTGGCCCAGGCGCTCGGCTATCCCATGCCGTATTCGCATCCGTCGGAAATCATGGACGAGATCGCCCGGCTCACGCCGACCTTCCACGGCGTCAGCTACGACAAGCTCGACCGCCTCGGAAGCCTGCAATGGCCGTGCAACGACGAGGCGCCCGAGGGAACGCCCACCATGCACATCGACCAGTTCGTGCGCGGCAAGGGCCGCTTCATCATCACGCAGTTCTTCGCTTCGCCGGAAAAGGTCACGCCGCGCTATCCGCTGATCCTGACCACTGGGCGCATCCTGTCGCAGTACAACGTGGGCGCACAGACCCGCCGCACCGACAACAACCTCTGGCACGCCGAAGACCGGCTGGAGATCCATCCCCAGGACGCCGAGGAACGCGGCATCGCAGACGACCACTGGGTAGGCATCGAATCGCGCGCCGGCCAGACGGTGCTGCGCGCGACCGTTACCGACAAGGTGCAGCCGGGCGTGGTGTACACGACGTTCCACTTCCCCGAGTCGGGCGCCAACGTCATCACCACCGACAGTTCCGACTGGGCCACCAATTGCCCCGAATACAAGGTGACGGCCGTGCAGGTCATGCCGGTGACCCAACCCTCGCAATGGCAGCAGCAGTACAGCGAGTTCAACGAACGGCAGTTGCGTCTGGCGGCGGCCGCCGAAGAACGCCACGTTCTGGTTTCCAAGTGAGGAGCCTGGCCAGACCATGAACAGCCTGCATCCAACCGCCCGGCCGCCGACGGCCACGGTCGAGGTTCGCTGCCGGCGCGACGGCGGCGATGACGTGCGCACCGACCTGCTGGCCGAAGAAGTCCCCATCGCGCTGGAATACAACGGCATCGCTCATGCCGTGATGCTGGCCACGCCTTGCGACCTGGAGGATTTCGCGCTGGGTTTCTCGCTCAGCGAAGGCATCCTGGCGCGCCGCGACGAACTCTACGACTGCGAAGTCTCCGACGAACCGGACGGCATCCGTATCGCCCTGCGCATCGCCACGCAGCGCTTTGCCGCATTGAAGGACAAGCGGCGCAACCTCACGGGCCGCACGGGCTGCGGCCTGTGCGGCACCGAGAGCCTGCGGCATGCCATCCGGCGGCCCGCGCCGGTCGGCAGCAACCCTTGCTTCGATGCCGAGGCTCTGCAGCGGGGCCTGGAAACCATGCAAAGCCTGCAGACTCTGCGCCTGGCGACCGGCGCCACGCACGCGGCGGCCTGGATGGACGCGCAGGGGAACGTCGCCCTGGTGCGCGAGGACGTGGGCCGCCACAATGCCCTGGACAAGCTGCTTGGCGCGCTGGCCGCGGCCCATGCCGACCTGTCGCGCGGCGCCCTGCTGGTGTCCAGCCGCGCCAGCTACGAAATGGTCCAGAAAACCGCCACGCTGGGCATAGGCATGCTGGCCGCGATCTCCGCGCCGACCGGCCTGGCGATCAGGCTGGCCGGGGAAAGCCGCGTCACCCTGGCCGGTTTCGTGCGCCACCATGGCCACGTCGTCTACACCCATCCGGAGCGCCTGCGCGCCCATCCAGCTACGAGTCCGTCGCCATGAACGCCGCCAACAACCTCATCCGCATGGCCAACCAGATCGGCGACTTCTTCAGCACCATGCCCGACCGCCCCCAGGCGATCGCCGACGTCGCCGATCACCTGAAGCGCTTCTGGGAACCGCGCATGCGCCGCGCCCTGCTGGCACACCTCGACGCCCACGGCGATGCGGAACTGAACGACATGGCGCGACAGGCCGTGCGGGAACATCGGGAAAGGTTGCTTTAGGACGCTGCCCGAGCCTCGTGAGTATGTCAGGCCGGACATACCAAGGAGCAGAAATCCTTCTCCAACAGGCCATAATGGAGCACACCAATAACTTATAATTAGCTTATAATTCTCATGAACTCGATTCTGTGGACGGTGAAGGCAGCCAGGCAGCTGCGCAAGCTTGATCGGCAGCATCAGATGGCCATACGAGACGGCGTTTCCGGTCTAGTGACAATGCCTGATTGCCTGCACGTCAAGGCTCTCGTCAATCATCAGTACGGATACCGGCTACGGATCGCCAACTACCGGATTTTCTTCGACTGGGACGGAAAAATCAGGATCGTTGAAATTCAAGAGGTGAAAAAGCGCGATGAACGCACGTACTAACATCCAGATCATCAACGGGCCGGATGGCGAACCCGCCTTCGTGGTGATCCCCTATGGCGAGTACATGGCGCGGCGCAATGTGGACAGCGACCTGATTCCACACGACGTGGTCGATCGAACCGTAGATGGCGCCACACCGGTCCGAGCCTGGCGCGAGCATCTGGGTCTGACCCAGGCTGTCGTCGCCGAACGCCTGGGAGTCAGCCAGTCCGCTTACGCCCAGCAGGAAAGCCGCGACCGTCTGCGCAAGGCATCCAGAGAGAAAATTGCCGCGGCTCTGGGCATCAGCCCGGAACAACTCAATTTCTGATGAGAATGAAAAAAGCCACCGGATCGGTGGCTTTTTTCATTGCGTTGCCGCCCGGATATCAGGCTTCGGCCGTTACCGGGTTGCGCAGCAGGCCAACCTTCTCGATCTCGATTTCCACCACGTCGCCCGGCTTCATCCAGACCTGCGGGTTGCGCGCCTGGCCCACGCCGGCGGGCGTGCCCATGACGATCACGTCGCCCGGTTCCAGCGTCAGCACTTCGGTCAGCAGCTCGATGGTCTCGGGGATGTCGAAGATCATGTCGCTGGTGTTCGCATCCTGCATGACCTGGCCGTTCAGGCGGCACTTGATCGACAGGCCCTTGGCTGCGGCCGGCAGTTCGTCGGCGGTGACCAGGTGCGGGCCGAAGGCGCCCGTGGCGTCGAAGTTCTTGCCGATGGTCCACTGCGGCGTGCGCTTCTGGTAGTCGCGCACCGAAATGTCGTTGAAGCAGGCATAGCCGAACACGAGGTCCATGGCCTGGTCGCGCTTGACGTGGCGGCCGGCCTTGCCGATCACCACGGCCAGCTCGGCTTCGTAGTCGAACTTGTCGGACACGCGCGGACGCACCGTGGGTTCGCCATGGGCCAGCAGCGAGGTGGCGCCGCGGAAGAAGAACCAGGGGTACTCGGGCTTGTCGCGGCCGCCTTCCTTGGCATGATCGAAATAGTTCAGGCCCAGGCAGATGATCTTGCCGGGGCGAGGCACCACGGGGGCGTAGGCGATGGAGTCGGCCGGCAGGCGCGGGGCCGACGACGCGATGGCGGCCTTGGCGGCGGCCTGGAGGTCGACGCCGGCCAGCAGCGCGGCGCCCAGGTCCGCCGGGACCTGCGGCTGGGCCTGGTTCAGGTCGATGATGCCGTCATCGGCCAGGACGCCCAGGCGCACGGCGCCATCTTTGCGGAAACTCACGAATTTCATCTCTAACTCCGATAGTGGGGTGAAAACGGGGCGGTTATTCCTTTGGTTTCGCCATTTTATATACATTTTTCTTCAATGCAATTTTTTATACATATTTTCAATCACTTCGGCGTTTTATACACTTTCATATAAAATTCACCGGGCCGGCACCTACGCACGGCCGCCCGCAACGGGCCTCATGGAGTTTTCGTGGCTAAGACCCCCGCCCCACCGGCCGACCCCGGCGCCCCCGCCGCCACCCTGGCCACCACGCTGTACGACCGCATGCGCGCCGATCTGCTGGCGGGCCGGTTGCTGCCGCCCGGGCGCAAGCTGCAGATCGAATTCCTGGGCCATCACTACGGCGCCGGCCAGACCCCCGTGCGCGAGGCCCTGAACCGGCTGACCGCCGACGGCCTGGTCGAGCAGCGCGACCAGCGCGGCTTCGCCGTGGCGACGGTCAGCCCCACCGATCTGGTCGAGATCACCAACACCCGCTGCTGGCTGGAGGAGATCGCGCTGCGCAAGTCCATGGCGTCCGGCTCCGCACAATGGGAAGAGGACCTGGTCCTGGCCTTCCATCGTCTGTCCAAGACGCCGCGTTCGCTGCAGGACGACCGCTTCGAGGCCAATCCGGAATGGGAACAGCGCCACCGGGCCTTCCACCGGGCGCTGATAGGCGGATGCGGCTCGCGCTGGCTGATCGGTTTCTGCGAACAACTGGCGGACCAGTTGTACCGTTATCGCCAGTTGTCGGTGCAGAAGATCTTCCCGGACCGCCCGATCCAGGCCGAACATGAAGCCTTGATGGAGGCCATCACGGCGGGAGACGCCGACCGGGCCGTGGCGCTGCTGACCGAGCACTACCAGAAGACCGCGCGCATCGTGCTGGATGACCCCGAGGCCTTCGAGGGATAGCCAGCCGCGCCGGCGTCCCCCTTTGATAAAATCCCCCATGGATCCGAACGAGCACCCTCCATGGTCTGGACGCCCCGAGTCACCGTCGCCGCCGTGATCGAGCGCGACGGCAAGTTTCTGGTCATCGAGGAAGACACCGACGATGGCCTCAGGCTGAACCAGCCTGCCGGCCACCTCGAAGCCGGCGAATCGCTCGAAAACGCCGTCACGCGCGAAACCCTGGAAGAGACCGCGCATCCCTTCGTACCGTCGGGATGGCTGGGTACGTACCTGTGGCGGCCCGAAGGCGCCGATACGCCGACCTTCCTGCGCTTCGCCTTCGTGGGCGAAGCGGGCGAGCCGCTTCCCGGCCGCGCCCTGGATGAAGGCATCCGCCGCGCGTTCTGGATCTCCACCGGCGAGCTGCGCGCCCGGCAGGCCGAGCACCGCAGCCCGTTGGTCATGCGCTGCGTGGACGACTATCTGCGCGCGCGGGCGTCCGGCCGGCCGTGGCTGGCGCTGGACGCGCTCTACACACATACGGCAATCGTGGATACGCATCATGGCAAGCAGTAAGGGACGCATCGTAGTGGGCATGTCCGGCGGCGTGGATTCGTCGGTCAGCGCCTGGCTGCTGAAACAGCAGGGCTACGAGGTGGTCGGCCTCTTCATGAAGAACTGGGAGGACGACGACGATTCCGAGTACTGCTCGACCCGGCAGGACTGGCTGGACGCCGCCAGCGTGGCCGACGTCCTCGGCATCGACATCGAGGCGGTCAACTTCGCCGCCGAATACAAGGACCGCGTGTTCGCCGAATTCCTGCGCGAATATTCGGCCGGCCGCACGCCCAACCCCGACGTGCTGTGCAATGCCGAGATCAAGTTCAAGGCCTTCCTGGACCACGCCATGCGCATGGGCGCCGAGCACATCGCCACCGGCCACTACGCGCGCGTGCGCCGCGTGGAGTCGGGGCCACAGGCCGGGCGCCACCAGTTGCTCAAGGCCGTGGACAACACCAAGGACCAGAGCTATTTCCTGCATAGGCTGAACCAGGCGCAACTGTCGCGCACGGTCTTTCCGCTGGGCGAGATCCGCAAGACCGAAGTGCGGCGCATCGCCCACGAACTGGGGCTGTCGAACGCGGCCAAGAAGGACTCGACCGGCATCTGCTTCATCGGCGAGCGGCCTTTCCGCGAATTCCTGAACCGCTACCTGCCCACCCAGCCGGGACCGATCCGCACGCCCGAGGGCCAGGTGCTGGGCCAGCACGTGGGTCTGTCCTTCTACACGCTGGGCCAGCGCAAGGGCCTGGGCATAGGCGGCGTCAAGGGCCGGCAGCAGGAAGACGGCACCGCCGACGCCTGGTACGTGGCGCGCAAGGATCTGGCAAGCAATACGCTGTATGTCGTGCAAGGCCACGATCATCCCTGGCTGCTGGCCGATAGCTTGCGGGCCCAGCAGGCCTCGTGGGTGGCGGGCGAGCCGCCCGCGCCGGGCAGCTATGGCGCCAAGACGCGCTACCGCCAACCCGACGCCCCCGCGATGCTCGCCGCCGCCGGCGGCGAAAACTTCGAACTGAGTTTCCCCGAGCATCAATGGGCCGTCACGCCCGGACAATCCGCCGTTCTGTACGACGGCGAGGTCTGCCTGGGAGGCGGGATCATTTGCTGATCCCCTTTCGGGCGCGGGGACTCGGCTAAAGATCCAGCACGAGCTTGCTGCCCTTGCAGCCGGACACGCAGACCATCATGGTCTTGTTCGATTCCCGCTCGCGTTCGGTCAGCACCGAATCCCGATGGTCGGGCGTGCCTTCCAGCACGGCCGTCTCGCACGCGCCACACACCCCTTCGCGGCAACTGTAGTCGGCGTCGATGCCCGCTTCCAGCAGCGCATCGAGCAGCGCCATGCCCGCCGGCACGTCGATGGTCTTGCCGGACTTGGCCAGTTCGACCTGGTAGCTGCCTTCCTGCGCGGCCGTGACTTCCCCGGCCGCCGCGAAGCGCTCGATGTGCACGTTCTGGTAGCCCAATTCCTTACAGGCCGCCTCGAAGGCATCCAGCATGGGCGTCGGCCCACAGCAGTAGAAATGCGTATCGGCCGGATGGCCCGCCAGCAACTCGCGCAGGTTGGGCGGGCAGCCCGCTTCATCGTCAAAGCGTGTCGTGACCTGGCCGCCCGAGGCCACCAGTTCGTCGACGAAGGCCGCTTCGGTCTTGGTGCGGGCGCAGTAGAGCAGCTCCACCGGCTTGGCAATCGCGCGCAGGCGCTTGACCATGCAGAAGATCGGCGTCACGCCGATGCCGCCGGCCAGCAGCACCGACTTGGCCGCCGACTCGTCCAGCGCGAAGTTGTTGCGGGGCGGCGCGATCTTGATGGTCGAGCCCACCCGCAACTGTTCGTGCACGAAGCGCGAACCCCCGCGGCTGTTGCGGTCGTTCAGCACGCCCACCACGTAGCGATGCCGCTCTTCGGGCGAATTGAACAGCGAATAGCTGCGCACCAGGCCGTTGGGCAGATGCAGGTCGATGTGGGAGCCCGCGGCGAAGGCAGGCAGTTCCTCGCTCGTGGGCGAACGGAACTCCACGCTGATGATGCCCTGCGCTTCGAGGCGGATGGCGTGAACCAGTACCGTAAGGAGTGAGCTGCTGTTCATGAAGGAATCGTTGAAGAAACCGGTGAGGCAGCGGCGCGCAAGGCGGCCGCGCCCCGCTTCGCCACTACTGCGCTATCTCGAGGTTCCGCTCCTTGACCAGTTTGGACCAGCGAAGCGTGTCGCGCGCCATGACCGAGGCAAGTTCGGCGCCCGTCGACCCGACCGGCGTCATGTAGAGCGCTTCCATCTTCGTCTTGACGGCCGGATCCTCCAGCACGCGGCGGATGTCCTGCCCGATCTTGTCGACGATGGCCTGGGGCGTACCAGCAGGGGCGAACGCGCCGACCCACATGTCTGCCTGGTATCCGGCCACGCCCTCTTCGGCAATGGTCGGCAGATCCGGAAACGCCCGGCTCCGTTCGGCAGAAGCGATCCCGATCGGACGCAGCCGGCCGCTCTTGATGAAGCCGCTGGCGCTGGCCAGATCGGCGATGGTGATCTGGGTATCCCCCGCGATCGTACTGGCAAGCGCCAGCGCAGCCCCCTTGTAGGGAACCTCGAGATACTCGATGCCGGCCATGGCCTTGAACAACTGGGACGGTAGCAAGGTTCCCGGGCCGCCATTGGCATGATTCAAGGCGCCCGGCCGCTGCCTGGCAAGGGCGATCAGGTCCTTGGCCGTGTTCGCCTTCAAGGACGGATTGGCCAGCAGCACGAGCGGAATGCTGTTGATCAGCGAAATCGAGGCGAAGTCCTTGCCGGGGTGGTAGCGAAGCGTCTTATAGACGGCCGGATTGATCGCCATGGCGCCGTCGTGGACCACCATCAAGGTATAGCCGTCCGGCTGGGCGCGCGCGACCGCCTCGGCCCCGATCATCATCGACGCGCCGGGCCGGTTCTCCACGACCACCGGCTGGCCCCAGACCTCGAGCAGCTTCTCGGCAAGAATACGCGCGGTCGTGTCGATCGATCCGCCCGGCGCGGTCGGGACGACGATCTTGACCGGACGCGACGGGAATTTGTCGGCGTCCGCCGCGATGGCGGCGCCCGTCGCCGCGCAACTACAGGCGACGACGATCCAGGCGGCATGGCGCCGCAGGCTGAAACTCGTTTTCATACAGTCTCCTTCATGGTGAATGCGCGCCAGTCCACCTCCGACTCGTCGAAGGACACCGACCTGGCGTGGATCGACGCATAGTCGAAGCCGGTACGCCACGGCGCTTCGCTGGCGCCCAGCCGCTTCAAGGCCTCGAGGAAAAGCCGGCGCACCTTGACGATGATGATGTCGGCCGACCCCAGTTGCTCTTTGGTCCGGTCGACCCGCTTGCCCATCGACGACTGGACGACGAAATCCTCGAACGACAGATTGGTGGTGAGCCCGCTGAAATGCCCGTTCTTCATCGCGGCGCGATCCTGGCCCCACAGGTGTTCCGGCTGGCCGAGATTGGCGGCGAAGTTGTCCGGATCGTCGGCGGTTCCATGGAACAGCGTCGTGATCGCTTCCTCGGACAGCGGCCGGGTCGGGTGGTAGAGGATGTACCACTCCGCGCTGGTCTCGTCGTCGATCGGCACGCTGATCCGGGCGCTGAAGGGGCCTTCCTCGGGACCGGGGATGAAGGTGTAGAACGGCATGACGATCTCGCGGATGCGGGCATAGACCGAACCATCGTCCAGGCCGCGCAACGCCGCTTCCTGCAAACCGTAGGGCGTATCGTTCATTTCGAACTTCGGCGTCGTATCCTGCATCATCATGGCAAGATTGTCGCGGGTGCTCGTCTCGATGGGACCTTCTTCACCCAGGAAACCACGGTGCAGGAATGCCACGTGGGACGAATCGATGTGGGCCTCCACGCCTTGCATCCAGTTGTACGGAACCACGCCGCGCCGGATGCACACCTGCTCCGCAGGCAGGGTGTTGAACAGGAAATCCGGAAATGACGGCGCATCGCCCTGGCCGAGGTAGACCCAGACCACGCTGCCCGCTTCCCGCACGGCGTATTGGCTGACCCGCACGCTCGCGCAGAAGCGTTCACGGCGCGCCTCGGGCTCGCAGGGCGCATCGACCAGACGCCCCGCGGTATCGAATTTCCAGCCGTGGAAAATGCACCGCAGGCCGTTTTCCTCGTTGCGTGCCAGCGCCATCGACACGCCCCGGTGCGGACAGGCCTCGTCCAGCAATCCAACGCGGCCGTCCGTCCCCCGGAAAGCGACGAAGTCTTCATTGAAAAGACGCACGCGCACAGGCGCGCCATCCCGCTCCAGCGCGCCCGACCGGATCGCCGGTATCCAATACTGGCGCAGCAGGGTACCCATGGGCGTACCCGGCCCGGTACGCGTCAACAGTTCGTTCTCTTCCGCTTTCAAAGGCATGTCGAATGTCCAGGTCTGACTAACATGCCCGCATGATAGGTTGAGAAATAACTCAATAAAATTGAATTTTGATATATAACAGTTGAGATAAAACTCAACTGCAACGCCAGGACGGACGACAGATGAAATCCGAGGCGATCGAAAGATTCTTCCGGACGCGGCTCCGCATGAGCCAGATACGCCTGATCGCGGCCATCGACGATCTCAAGCAGCTACGCCGCGTAGCCAGCCTGCTCAACGTCACGCCCCCCGCGATCTCGAAGCAGATCGCGGAAATGGAAGGGGACCTGCAAGAGAAAATTCTTCGGCGCGTCGGCAACCGGGTGGAGTTCACCCCGACCGGCACACTGCTGGCCCGCCATGCCCGCCAAGTGCTGGATCAGATAGAACGGACGCGGATCGAGCTCATCGAGTTGCTCGCCGGCGCCGCCGAGCAGATCGGCATCGGCGCGGTGCCTACCGTGGCGCCTTTTTTCCTACCCGCGCTGGTGCGCGATCTGCGTGCGAGGTTTCCGGGGACGACGATCCGGCTGCGCGAGGGACGGTTCGCCGAACTGGCGCCTTTGCTGGCGGACGGCACGCTGGACATCATCCTGGCCCGTGATACGGAGCACCGGCTGTCCCCCCGCTTCGAGCAGCGCGTGATCATGAAAGATCCGCTCGCCATCGTGTGCGGCCCCGGCCACGCCCTGGCGACGAGACGAAGCGTGCAGTGGCGCGACGCGGATGGCCTGCCCTGGATACTGCCGATCCAGGGTTCGTCCACCGCCATCCTGCTGGAACGGATTTTCCACGCGCAAGGCATCCGGCCGGGGAGCGGTTCGGTCGAGTCGATCGCGCTGTCGGTCAACACGTCGTTGCTGGGCACGAACAGCATGCTGGGAGTCATGCCGACCGCCTACGTCCGCGACTATGTCAAGGCGGGAGACATCAGCGTCCTGCCGCTCTCGACCGCGGCCGCGCAGGACGAGATCAAGGTCGTCTGGCGGCTCGACGACACCGGGCCGGCCACCGACCTGCTGCTACGGCTCGTTCACGAACACGCCAGGCTGCTGTAGAACCGGCTCCAGCAGCGAGGGGACACCCACTCGTGGACGGCGATTCAGTCTTCTCTCAACCCCGGCATGTCGAAGCCCAGTGCCTCCAGCTTGCCGATCAGCTCGGCTTCCTGCTCGCCGGGCATCTCGGTCAGCGGCGGACGCACGGCGCGCCAGGCCTGGTCTTGCGCGAAATAAGAGATGATCGCCTTGAGCGCGGGGATCATCGAATACTTCTGCACCAGTTCGCGGGTCTGGGTGACCTTCTGCTGCAGGGCTTCGGCGTCGGGGCCTTGCCAGTTGGCGTAAAGCTGGCTGATGGGGCCCGGATTGATGTTGCCGGTGGCGGTGATGCAGCCCTTGCCGCCCGCGCGCAGGCCGCGCAGCAGCAGCGTTTCGCTGGCGGGGAAGACGTCGAAGCCGGTCGAGGCGAAGGCGTCGATGACGGACTTGGAGTAGTTCCAGTCGCCCGACGAATCCTTCAGGCCCACGACGGTGTCGGGGTAGGCCTTGATCAGGCGCTCGATCAGCGGCAGCGAGATCGGCACCTGCGACACGGGCGGAATGTGATACAGGTAGACGCGCAGCGCCGAGTCGCCGACGTTCTCGATGACCTGGCTGTAGTAGCGGAACAGGCCTTCGTCGGGCACGCCCTTGTAGAAGAACGGCGGCAGCATCAGCACGCCGGCCGCGCCGTGCTTGACGGCGGCGGCGGTCAGTTGCGAGGCCTCGGGCACCGAGCACGCGCCGGTGCCCGGCATCAGCCTGGCGCCGGGGATGCCGTCGGCGACGAGCTTGCCCATCAATTCGATTTTCTCGGTGGCCGACAGCGAATTGGCCTCGCTGTTGGTGCCGAAGATGGCCAGGCCGGCGCAGCCGCTGTCGAGCAGCCACTGGCAGTGGCGGGCGAAGCGGCCGGCATCGGGCAGCATGTCGGACTGGAACGGCGTGACGACCGGGGCAAGCAGGCCTTGCAGGCGGGGAGGTGCGGACATGTCTCTCTTCCTTGGGTCAATGAGATTGGATGCGTTGCAGGCGGGCCATCGCGTTGCTCATGTGCGCATGGGCGGCCTGGCGGGCGGCGGCAGGGTCGTGGGCGGCAATAGCTTCGTAGATGGCCTCGTGTTCCATCGTGATATCGGTCAGCCAGCCGGCCAGCTCGCAATTGCGGCGGCTGATGGAAAGCTGGTTGCGGGTGTAGCGCTCCAGGAACTCGAAGAAATCGTCGTAGACCGGGTTGTTGGCGGCGCGCGCGATGGCCCGGTGGAACAGGATGTCTTCCTCGACGCCGTCGCCGCCGCGCTGGCTGGCCACGTTCAGGACCTTGAGCGCCTGGCGGATGTCCTTGATCTGCGCCGGAGTGGCGCGGGCGGCGGCCAGGGCCGCGGCCTCGGTCTCCACGCCTATGCGCAGTTCGAACACCTGCTGCACGACGGCGTTCGCTTCCTGCCGATCGCCATCGATGCGGAACGGCCGGCCCGCGGGCGTGGCCGCGACGAAGGCCCCCAGCCCCTGGCGGGTGGTGACCAAGCCGTCGGACTTCAGGCGCGCGATGGCCTCGCGCACGACGGTGCGGCTGACGCCGAAATCGGCGGCTAGGCGTTCTTCGGTGGGCAGGCGGCTGCCGGCCTCGCGTTCGCCCGACACGATTTGCGTGGCGAGCACTTCGCTGAGCTGTTCGGCCAGGTTGCTGCTGCGCAAGGGAGTGGATGACATGCGGGAACGGAAGCGCAAAAAATTACTGAGCACGCATATTGCCCGGTTATCATACAACCCGTCAACCAGGGGATGGCCGCCGGGCCGGACGCGCCGGCCTGGCCGTGCGCAGCCGATTTGACAGGGCATGCTAGGATGCTCCGGGGGACGCGAGGGGAATCGCCATTGGCCGCGTAAGACGGCAACGCCCTTGTGTTCTACCGCCACAACGCAACGAGGAGAATCTCATGAAGATTGGGGTCCCGACTGAAATCCGGCCGGGGGAGACACGTGTTGCCGCGACGCCGGAAACCGTGAAAAAACTGTCGGCAGGCGGCAACCAGGTGCTGGTGCAAGCCGGCGCCGGGCGGCAGGCCAGCTTCCCCGACGAAGCCTACGCCGCCGCGGGCGCCACGCTGATGCCCGACGCCGCGCAGGTCTACGCACAGGCAGAACTGGTGCTGAAGGTCCAGGCCCCGCAGGAGTCCGAACTCGCGCTGCTGCGTGCGGGCCAGATCCTGCTGGGCATGCTCAACCCCTTCGACGCGGAAGGCCTGGAGAAACTCGCCGCCACCGGCGTGACCGGCTTCTCGCTCGAGGCCGCGCCGCGCATCACGCGCGCGCAAAGCCTGGACGTGTTGTCCTCGCAGGCCAACATCGCGGGCTACAAGGCGGTCATCGTCGCGGCCGACCACTACGGCCGCTTCATGCCCATGCTGATGACTGCCGCCGGCACCGTCAAGGCCGCGCGCGTCGTCGTGCTGGGCGCGGGCGTGGCGGGATTGCAGGCCATCGCCACCGCCAAGCGGCTGGGCGCGGTGGTCGAGGCCTCCGACGTGCGCCCCGCGGCCAAGGAGCAGATCGAATCGCTGGGCGCCAAGTTCATCGACGTGCCCTACGAGACCGACGAGGAACGCGAGATCGCCCAGGGCGTGGGCGGCTACGCGCGCCCCATGCCGCCGGCATGGATGGCGCGCCAGGCGGCGCTGGTGGCCGAACGCTGCAAGCAGGCCGACATCGTCATCACGACCGCGCTGATCCCGGGCCGCCCCGCGCCCGTGCTCGTCAGCGAGGAAACCGTTGCCGGCATGAAGCCGGGCTCGGTCATCGTCGACCTGGCCGTGGAACGCGGCGGCAACTGCCCGCTGTCCAGGCCCGACCAGGTGGTCGATGCGCATGGCGTGAAGATCGTCGGCTACACCAACCTCGCCGCGCAGGTGGCGACCGACGCGTCCGCCCTGTATGCCCGCAACCTGCTGGACTTCCTGAAGCTGGTGGTCGCCAAGGACGGCGCCTCCGCCATCCAGCGCGAAGACGAGATCGTTGCCGCCTGCATGGTGTGCGATGCCAACCGCGTGCTGAGGAACAAGTAATGGAACTCATCGACCACACCATCATCAACCTCATCATCTTCGTGCTGGCCATCTACGTGGGCTACCACGTGGTCTGGAACGTCACGCCGGCCCTGCACACTCCGCTGATGGCCGTCACCAACGCCATCTCCGCCATCATCATCGTCGGCGCCATGCTGGCCGCGGCGCTGACCGACACCGGCCTGGGCAAGACCATGGGCGTGCTGGCCGTCGCGCTGGCCGCGGTCAACGTGTTCGGCGGCTTCCTGGTCACGCGGCGCATGCTCGAGATGTTCCGCAAGAAGACCAAGGCCGCCCCGGCCGGCGCCGCCAAGCAGGAGGCCCGCTGATGCTATCGCTCAACGTCGTCACCCTGCTCTACCTGGTCGCCTCGGTGTGCTTCATCCAGGCGCTCAAGGGCCTGTCGCACCCCACGACCTCGCGCCTGGGCAATACCTTCGGCATGGTCGGCATGGCCATCGCCGTGCTGACCACCGCCGCCCTGATCGGCAAGCTCGCCGCCGAGCCCCTGGCCGGCCTGGGCTGGGTCGTGCTGGGCCTGCTGGTCGGCGGCACCGCCGGCACCATCATGGCCAAGCGCGTGGAAATGACCAAGATGCCCGAGCTGGTCGCCTTCATGCACAGCATGATCGGCCTGGCCGCGGTGTTCATCGCCATCGCGGCGGTGGCCGAGCCGCACGCCTTCGGCATCGCCGATGCGGGCATTCCCATTCCCACCGGCAACCGCATCGAGCTGTTCATCGGCACCTTCGTGGGCGCAATCACCTTCTCGGGGTCGGTCATCGCCTTTGGCAAGCTGTCGGGGCGCTACAAGCTGCGCGTGTTCCGCGGTGCGCCGGTGGTGTTCGCCGGCCAGCACATGCTGAACCTGCTGCTGGCCCTCGTCATGATCGGCTGCGGCGTCTGGTTCGCGGCCACCCAGGAATGGACGCCGTTCGTCATTATGACGGCCATCGCCTTCGTGCTGGGCGTGCTCATCATCATCCCCATCGGCGGCGCCGACATGCCCGTCGTGGTGTCGATGCTGAACAGCTACTCGGGATGGGCAGCAGCGGGCATCGGATTCTCGCTCAACAACCCCATGCTGATCATTGCCGGTTCGCTGGTGGGCTCGTCGGGCGCGATCCTGTCCTACATCATGTGCAAGGCGATGAATCGGTCGTTCTTCAACGTGATCCTGGGCGGCTTCGGCGGTGATGCCTCGGCTGCCAGCGCGACGGGCGACCAGCAGCAGCGCAGCGTCAAGTCGGGCAGCCCCGACGACGCGTCCTTCATGCTGACCAACGCCGAGACCGTGGTGATCGTGCCCGGCTACGGCCTGGCCGTGGCGCGCGCGCAGCACGCGCTGAAGGAACTCACCACCAAGCTGACCGAGAAGGGCGTGAACGTGAAGTACGCGATCCACCCGGTGGCCGGCCGCATGCCGGGGCACATGAACGTGCTGCTGGCGGAAGCCGAAGTGCCCTATGACCAGGTGTTCGAAATGGAGGACATCAACTCCGAGTTCGGCCAGGTCGACGTGGTGCTGGTGCTGGGCGCGAACGACGTGGTGAACCCCGCCGCGAAGAACGATCCCAAGTCCCCCATCGCGGGCATGCCCATCCTCGAGGCCTACAAGGCGCGCACCATCATCGTCAACAAGCGGTCGATGGCGGCGGGCTACGCGGGCCTGGACAACGAGCTGTTCTACCTGGACAAGACCATGATGGTGTTCGGCGACGCGAAGAAGGTCGTCGAGGACATGGTCAAGGCAGTCGAGTAAGAAGCGGTATCCGCGCCCCGCGTGCAACGCGCGGGGCGCGCCTCACCGGCCGGCCAGCAGCGCCCGCAGCGCCGCCACCAGCGCCAGCGGCTGGTCCAGCATCAGGTAGTGATGGGCCTGCGGGATCACGATGGGCCCGCGCCCATGCCGCAGGCAGGCCACGATGCGTTCCGCGTCCTGCTGGCGGATCACGGTGCTGAACTCGCCACGCACGTAGTCCACCGGAATGTCCAACCCGCGCAGCAGTTCCCCCATGTCCGGCTCGTGCGGGCCGGGCGGCAGGTTGGGATCGAATTTCCACAGCCAGCCCTGCCCTTCCCGGCGCAGCGAAAAACGCGCCACGTGATCCAGCAGGAAATCGTTGTCGCACGGCTGCTCCGGCGTGAGCCGGTAGCGCGCCCTGGCGCTGGCGAAATCCGGGTAGGGATCGATACGCGGCCGCCGGGCCGGCGCCGCCGAACTGGGCGGACTGTCGGCGAACCGGCAGATGCTGTCGAGGGCGATCACATGCCGGATGCGATCCGGGAACTCCGCGGCGGCCCGCAGGGCGCGGGCGCCGCCGAAGCTGTGGCCGACCACCACGGCCGGCCCCAGCGCGGCATCGTCGATGACCGCCGCGATGTCCTGGGCGAACCCGCGCGCGCTGTACGACGAACGATGACCGCTGTCGCCCATGCCGGCAAGGTCGAGGGCTGCCACGCGGTAACGGTCGGCAAAATAGGGGGCGATGAAATCCCAATAGTGCGCATGCGCCCGGTAGCCGTGCACGAATAGCAGGCCGGGCCGCCCGCCGTGCTCCAACCCCCATCCCAGGTAGTGCAGAGGCGCGCCGTCCGCCATGGCCCGGCGCGACTCGGCCGCCTGCGCCAGCGCATGGCGGTACCAGTCGGGTCCGGCGGGTGCGGCCGGTGTCTCGCTTGCCGGCATGCTTCAGTCCAGGCGGGCGCGGGGTTGCGCGCCGGCGGTATCGAGCACGGAGGCGTGGCGGCTGGACGCGGTGATGTCCAGGCGGGCCTGGACCACCTGCTGCATATGCCGGGCGATGGTGGCCTGGCGCTCGGCCAGCACCAATTGCTTGGTCAGGCGATTGGCGTGGAAGGAATTGCCCGCCAGCGTGCGCGCCAGCGCCAGCGCCTCGGCCTGGGGATCGGGAGCGACCCGGTTCACCAGCCGCATCGCCTGCGCCTCTTCGGCCGTGTAGGCACGGCCGGTCAGCATGATCTCGAGCGCGGCCGCCTCGCCCACCAGGCCCGGCAGCGTGATGTCGCTGATGCCGGACAGCATGCCATGCTCGACTTCGGGGAAGGACAGGCGCGCGTCGGGACCGGCAATGCGCAGGTCGCAGTGGATGGCCAGCGTCAGGCCGAAGCCGATGACATAGCCGTGCAAGGCCGCGACCACCGGTTTGGTAAGCGGCAGGCCGACGGAAGGGATCGCGTTGGCCAGCGTATCGGTATCGACGGTGCCGCCGGTCTCTTTCATCGCCTTGAAATCGGAGCCGGCCGAGAAGGCCCGTGGACCGGCTCCCCGCACCACCACCGCCCGGACCTCGTCGCGCGCCTCGGCCTGCCGCCAGATATCGGCCAGTGCCTGCTTGTGCGCCGCGTCCAGCGCGTTCAGCCGTTCGGGACGATTCAGCGTGACGACGAAGACCCCGTCGCCCACGCCTTCGAATTCGATGCTCATCGGTTTCTCCACCGTGCCTCGGTCGCGAAGCACCTCCTGCGGGAATTTTAGGAAGAGTTTGTATAGAGCACAACATGTGTTTATTATGAACACATGCACATCGCCGCCCTTCTCGACCAGGCGGTCCGGTCGTGGCCGGACCGCTGCGCCCTGGTCGACGCCGACACCGACCGCCGCACCAGCTTCGCCGAGCTGGCCGATGCGGTGTCCCTGTTCTCGCGGCGGCTGCTCGCGGGCTTCGACACTCGGGTTGGCGACCGCATCGCCTTGCTGGGAGACAGCACGGCGGATTTCCTGTGCGCCGACTACGGCATCATGTGCGCCGGGCGCGTCCGCGTCGCGCTGGATCCGGCCCTGGACACGGCCGAACTGCTGAGCCAGTTGCGCGACGCCGGCGCGCGCGTGCTGCTCTACTGCCAGGCCTACGCCGGCCGCATCGAAGCCCTGCGCCCAGGCCTGGACGAAAGCGGCATCGAGGCGCGGCTGCTCGATGCCCTCGAGGGCATACCTCTGCCGGCTTCGTCCGCGAGCCCGCCGCACTGCGAGCCGGACATGATCGCCTCGCTGAACTACACCGGCGGCACCACCGGCCTGCCCAAGGCGGTCGTCCATACACATCGCAGCTATTGCGCGGCGCTGCGCAACATCATGGCCGCACGTCGTCCCTGGGTGGGCGACGTCATGCTGAACATGCGGCCGCTCTGGCCCATCGCCGCGATCCTGCAGATGGCGCATCTGCTGCAAGGCGGCACGCTGGTACTGGGGTCGCATTTCGAGCCCCACCGCTTCCTGGAACTGGTGGCGCGCCATCGGCCTACCTGCACGTCGCTGGTTCCCACCCACTTGGTGCGTCTGCTGAAACTGCTACCGGAACTGCAGGCCGACACCCGCTCGCTGGCCTGCATCGAAGTCGGGGCGGCAGCCATGCCGCCGTCCCTGTTCGAGCAGGCGGTCGCGGCCTTCGGCCCGGTGTTCTCGGTCATCTACGGCCTGACGGAGGCGCCCTGGACCTGCTACCGCCCGCCCTCGTCCAACGCCGAGGTCCTTGCCGACCCGGATGGCACGCAGGGCCTGGTCGGCCCCACGACGGAAGGCGCCACCATCGCCGTCGTCGATGGCGAACGCCGCCTGCCCCCCGGGGGCATCGGCGAACTGCTGATCCGCGGCGACCATGTCATGCAGGGCTACTGGCAGCGGCCCGAACTGAATGCCGCGGTCCTGGAGGACGGCTGGTTCCGCACCGGCGATCTGGGCAGCATCGACGAACAGGGCCGGCTGCGCATACGCGGCCGGGTGAAGGCGGTCATCCGCACCGGCGGCAAGTCGGTGCAGCCGTCGGAAGTGGAGCAGACGCTGGCCGAGCATCCGGCGGTGCAGGAAGCCGCCGTGGTGGGCATCCCCGATGCCGAATGGGGAGAACTCGTCGCGGCGGCGGTAGTGGTCCGCGCCGGCGCCGCGCTGGCCGAAGACGAACTCGCCGCGTTCTGCCGGGAGCGTCTGTCGGCGCACAAGCGCCCCAAGCTGCTCGTGTTCATGCCGCTACTGCCGCGCTCGCATTACGGTAAAGTGTTGATCCGCAAGGTCCAGGACGCGATCATTGCGAGCCGGCCCGCCTGACGCTCAGGTCCGCCGCCCCTTTCCGACACTTCCATCGAGCGCGCCTCGTGCAGACGAATCCAGCCTCTCCTTCCGCCGAATCAGGGCGCGTGCAATCCATCGATCGCGCATTCGTCGTGCTGCGCGAACTGGCCGGCACGCCCCAGGGCGCCACGGCGCTCGATCTGTCGCGCCGCACCGGCATCGAACGCACCACCGTCCACCGTTTGCTGAAAACCCTCATGCACTGGGACATGGTTGCCGCGGACGACGGAGTCTACATGTTGGGGCCGGAATGCCTGCTGTTCGCGACGGCGCACGCCAGCCGCCAGAACGTGCGCCGCGCCGCCCTGCCCTATGCGGTGGAACTCCAGGAAAAGGTCCTGCAAGGCCGTTCGGCGCTGGTATCCATCTCGATACCCGCGCGCGATCGCGCCATCATCGTCGAACGCATCTGGACCCCGCGCACGCCAATGAACGTCATCATCGACATCGGCAACCAGTTTCCGCTGGACGACTGCGCCAGCGGCAAGTCCATCCTGTCCACTTATCCGGACGAACTCTGCCTGGCCACGCTGGGCAAGGCCCGCCTCGACAAGATCCGCCCCCTGCTGAAGAAAGTGCGCCAGGCCGGCGGTTTCTGCGCCACGGCCGGGCGCTACAAGCGCGGCCTGGCCTCGCTCGCCTACCCGTTCCACGGCCGCAATGCCGCCGCGCTGGGCGCCATCGTGGTATCGGGGCTGGAGCTGGACGACGAGCTCGACGTCGATTCGTCGCTGGCCCAGCATCTGCAACGGGCCTGCGAGAACGTGTCGTCCGCGTTGCAGCACGGCTGACGAAACCCCGCTCAGGCCGGCGGATAGCGGCGCGGGCGCAATCCCGCGTGGAACCAGTTGATCAACGATACGCCGTCATAGACCGGAACGCCGAAGCGCTCGACGATATCCGCGCTGAACGGGGTCATGTTGCTGCATTCGGAAACGATGGCGCCCACATCGGGATGGCGGCGCAACAGCTCCGCCGCGGCGGCCAGCACCTCGGCGCGCATTTCCTCGAACCGGGGAACGACGTCGCCCGACTTGATCGAGGTGACGAACACCGAATCGGCCGGCATGCCCACCACCGGCGTATCCGGCGCCACACCGACCGCCTCGAGATGCGCCGCGTGCAGGTTCTCGCTGCTGAAGGTCAGGATGCCCACCCGCTTGCCCGCCGGCAGCAGGCGTTCGGCCAGGGGCACCTGCAACAGGCTGCTGGTGGCCACCGGCACGCTGCAGGCCTCGGCCAGCTCGCGCTGGAACAGCGCCAGAAAGCCGCAAGTGGTGGCGATGCCATCGACCCCGCCGGCGATCAGGTCCAGCGCCGCCGCCTTGAAATCGTCCAGCAGCCCCGACGCCTGCAACGCCATCATCTTGTCCGGCGTGGCGGACTCGACGACGCGATACTGCACCGGGAAATCCCAGGTGCCGGCATGGCCGACGTCGCCCGGCAACCGGCGAAAGCCGGTCTTCACCATCAAGATACCCACGCTGACCCCGTGAAAGGTCTTCCGGCGCGCCACGGCCATGCTGTGCTCCCGATCTGCCCGATTTATTTCTTTTCTATTTTCGCCTGCTCGACGGCCTGCGCGTACTTGCGGCTTTCAGCCGCGACGTAGTCGCCGAACTGCTTGCCCGTGACGGATCCCGCCACCATGCCCTGCTTGTCGAGCCAGGCCTTGAACTGCGCCGACCCCAACACCTTGGTCAGCGCCGCCTGGATCCGCGTGGCCACCGGCTCGGGCAGACCCTTGGGCGCCCACATGCCGTACCAGGAAACGAAATCCATGTCGCGCACCCCGGCTTCCTGCAAGGTCGGGACCGAAGGCAGCAGGCTGCTGCGCTGCTGGCCGGTCACCGCGATAGCTTTCAGGCGGCCCGTGCTGACGAAGGGCAAGGTGGTCAATACCGGATCCATGATGGCGCTGAGCTGGCCGCCCACGATATCGGCCAAGGCCGGCGCCGATCCTTTGTAGATCACCATCGGGATCTGGGTGCCGGCCCGGACGTTGAAAGTCTCCATCGCCAGGTGGCCGCCGGAGCCGAATCCGCCGACGCCGAAGTTGACTTTCTCGGGATGCGCCTTGGCCGCCTTGATGAAGTCGCCCACGGTATTGATGCCGCTCTGCGGCGACACCACGAAGACCAGCGGCGTGCTGGCGACCATGCCGATGGGGGTGAAGTCCTTGCGCAGATCGAAGCGCTGGGCTTCTTTCATGACCAACGGGTTGACGATGACGGTACTGGCGGTCAGCAGCAGGACATGCCCGTCGGGATCCGATCCCGCCACGTATTCGGCACCGATGTTGCCCGACGCGCCGGCGCGATTTTCCACCACCACCTGCTGTCCGAACTCTTCGGTCAACTGCACGGCCAGGGCGCGCGACAGCACGTCCACGGTCCCACCCGCCACGTAGGGCGCCACGATGCGCACGGGCTTGCCGGGAAACGACTGCGCCATGAGGGGAGAAGAAGCAAGAACCGCGCATGCCGCCAAGGCCGCGCCCGCTAGCAATGAGCTCGTCGATTTCATGAAGACTTCCTGTCGAATGGAATACCCCGTGCCGAGGACCGCGCGCCTGGCGGGTCCAACATGTTCGCAATATGGACTTGTTGTGCGAAACGTAAATAGATTAGGCCTCGCTCTTCCCAGGGTCAACGACTTTTTGAGCCGATGCTTATGACCGCGATGCCTGTCCCCCTGGCCGCCGCAGGAAATCCGCGGGCTCCGGCACAAAGCGTCTGAGCAAATGCGAATTGGTTGTTTGGATTTCGGCGGCGGACGTCTTATGGTGGACATCTCTGTTTCGGACCACGCCGCCATGTACTCCGTCCTCACGATCACCGGCAGCCCCGCTGCCACGTCCCGCTCGGCGCTGCTGGCGCAGACCGTAGCCCAACAGCTTGCGCGCGACGGCTATGCCGTGCGGTCCCTGCATGTGCGGGACCTGCCTGCCGAGGCGCTGCTGCAAGCGGATTTCTCGCACGCGGGCATCGTCGACGCGGTCAGGCAGCTCGCTTCGGCCGACGCCGTCGTCGTCGCCACGCCCATCTACAAGGCGGCCTACAGCGGGGTGCTCAAGGCATTCCTGGATCTCTTGCCGCAGACTTCGCTGCAAGGCAAGATCGTCCTGCCGTTGGCCACGGGCGGTTCGCCCGCGCACCTGCTGGCGGTCGACTACGCCCTCCGGCCGGTGCTGCACGCGCTGGGTGCCCGCCACATCCTGGGCGCGGTGTACGCCTCCGACGCACAGGTCTCGGGCGATGCCATCACCGGCTACAGGATTTCGCCCGAAATCGCCGACCGCCTGCAGGCCGGCGTGCGTGAATTGAACGCCGGCCTGGCGGCCAGCCGCCCGCGAACGATACCGGTCGACGAGCGCGAGCGCCTTTATGCCTGAGGGTGGCGGCTAGTCTGCGCTACGGTGCCGACACCCACGGATCGAACAGCTCGCGGATGTCCGCATCACCGATCGCCACGCCGTTGTTCGCCTGCTGGGACTGGATGTACATGTTCATGATCATCTTCATGCCGTCGACCGGATAGTTCAGCCTGACTCCCTGCCCTTCGGCAATGCGCCGGCCCCATTCCGCCCGGATGCGGCGCCAGTAGTCCGACGTGTTGTCCCAATAGACGTGGCCGCTGCGGAAGTTGAAGCCGGTAATGCGGCGGTAGTCGTTGACGCCGGTCTCGTTCACCAGTGTCGCGCGTTCCCGCTCTCCTTCGCGCACCACCTTGCGATTGGCCTGCTCGTGCAGCCAGCCCTCGGCGGTGATGCGGTGGGTGTTGACGATGCCCAGCGCGTTGTAGTCGCTGCGCTGGGTGTATTCGCGCCGCGGCAGCGGCCGCCACCCGGCATCCGAGGTCCACGTCGGCACATCGTTCTCGTAGGTCCATTTGCCGGTGCCGCAATAGCGCGGCGCGTCGCTGACCTCGTAGACGCACTGCGTCCAGGCTCCCTTGGTGACGGCCGGATCGATGGAACGCAGGCGCCAGGTCTGGTTCTCGGTGAATTCCAGCCGCGCCGGCGCCTGGTAGCGCCAATCCTGGCGCCAGTGCTTGACCACGAAACCGGCGGTGCGATGCACCAGCAGGTGCTGGAGCACGATGCGGTCGCCCTGGTCCTCGGCCACCAGCACCATCTCGTAGGCGCCGCTGCGGTAGCGCCGCTTGGGCTCGTAGCCCGGCGCGGGATCGCTTTCCTCGAAATTGAAGCTGACCCGGTATTCGCCCACCATCGCCAGGATGGCTTGCCGGTCACGCTCCAGGCCTTCGGCATGGCTGATGACCTGCGGACGTTTTTCGTCCGGCACGGCGCGGACGTGAGAGGTGGACAGGCAGCCGCCCAGCAGCACGGGCAGCAGACACGGGACGAGCAGGTGTCGGAGTTGGATCTTCATGATGGGGGGTTCCGTCAAAGGGTGTTGAAGCATCGTCAAAAAACCTTGGTGAAGCCCAGCGTGAGGCGGTTCTTCTCGTAGGTATAAAGATGCGGGATGCTGCTGCGGTTCTTGCGGTACTCGTAGCTCAGGGTGGGCGTCATCCCCTGCCAGGCGTAGCCGGGTAGCGATACGTTCACGTACAGGCTGCCCTCGTGGTCGCGCTGGCGCTTCTCGAACAGCGCGACCGCCTCGTCCGCCTGCCGCTGGCGGTAGCCGTAGGCCATGTTGACGGCCACCTTGCCGCCGAACGATTTGTAGACTCCCAGACGCGCGCTCTTTTCGCGGTAGGCGAAAATGCCCAGGCGCGCACCGCTCTCGCGCCAGGCCAGGCTGCCGTACACCAGCAGATCGGGGCGGATGACGTACTGCCCGAACAGCCCTATGCTGCGGAAGTCGCCTTCCAGGCTTTCCAGCCGCTGCGCGAAATGGCGATGCTTAGTTTCGTAGCTGGCTTCAAGCATCGCGCGCGGGCTGACCTGCCGGCTGATGCTGGTTCGAAAACCGAAGGCGTGGTAGGCCTTGTGTCCGCCTTCACGGTCGTATTCGAACAGCGGCAGGAACTGGAACTGATTGCGCGCCGACCCGTACTGGTAACCGAGGTAGGTGGTCGATGCAAAATTGCCGTAGTCGTCTTCGTGCCGGTAGCGGTTGCCATAGTTGAGGCTGCGCAACATGAAAGCGTGGTTGCCCGCCAGCGGCCATAGCTTGTTGAGGGTGCCTTCGAAATAGGCACCGGTGTCGGCGGCCTTGCGGCCCGGCACGTTCTCGAAGCAGGCGTCGAGGAATCGCAGCGCGCACGGGTCCACGATCGTCGAAGCATTGTTCAGATTGTCCTCGCGCACCGCCGACAGGGACAGCGTGATCCGCATGCGCGTACGCTGCTCGATGGCCGCCAGATAGTCGGCTATGTGCCGCTCGATTTCCGGCGGAAGCGGCCGGGCCTGCAACCGCTGGAAGATCGCCTGCGCATCGCGCAGGCGATTGTCGATGAACAGCACGCGCGCCAGGTCCAGGTCGCCTCGGGTAAACAAGGGATTGGCCTGCAGCACCTGGCGGTAGCGGTCGATGGCGTCGGCATGATCGCCCTGGGCCGCCAGGCGGCTGGCCTCGACGAATATGAACAGTGCCGGATCGTGCCTGGGAACCTGTTGGTACTGGCGCAGCAGCCGGTCCGCGCCGAACCAGTCGTGCTGGTTGACGGCGTTCAGGATGGCGAGCGTGAGCTGCCCTACCCGGGCTTCGGGAACCTGCCAGGCCGACAGCATGGACTCGTGGACCCAGCTTCCCTGGCCATCGGGCCGGGACGGGACGGCCTCGCGGCGGATTTGCCGCGATTGCTGCTCGGCGCCCTGCCAGAGCCGGTCAGCCGTGTCCTGCTGGGCCCAGGCGCAGCCCAGGCCCAGGCACCACAGCCATGCGATCCAGCGGAGAGAGCGAGGAAATGAAACGGTCATGGGGCCGGCGCGATACAAGTCGACCAGGCCCCATCCGAAAATGGGGCCTGGAGAAACCGCACGTCACCGTGTCAGGCGGCGGTTTCTTTTTTGATGGACATCAGGAAAGACGGATACCGCTTACTTCTGGCGCGCGCCGAAAGAAGCGACATAGCCCGTGCCGAGATAGGTGCCGCTGGCAACCCCGGCCAGCGCGCTGGCGTTCGCGGCGGCATCACCGAAGAATTGGCCCTGGCTGGTGCCATTCGTCGCGCCCGGTGCGGTCGTACCCACGTAGTACTTGGCGGTTCCGCTGAAAACCGCGCCGCCGGTGGCGGCGATTTCCAGTGTTTGCTTGCCCGTGCCGCTCCCCGCGGTGAATTGCCCCGATATGGAAGTAGCGCCCGACGACACCGTCAACTGGCCGGGCAGGACGCTCGGTGCGTTGACGGCGGTGCTCGGGGTGGCTACCAGCGCCACGCCGACATAGTCGGTCGACGACGACGGCAGGACGCGGTCCTTCTTGTCGCCCACGTACCATGCCTGGTGGTCGACCAGGCCGGGCGTGGCGGAATCCGCGCTGGCGATGCCGAAGTAGACGCTCTTGGCCAGGCCGGGAATCTTGATGCCGTCCAGGCCGACCGCCAGCGGTTCCTCACCCTCGTGCTCCGGCTCGGTATGGATGAAGCCGGGCGCCAACTGATGGTAGGTGAAGACCCAGTTGGTGCTGGTGCCGGCCAGGGTCTGGTCCAGCGCGGAGACGTGGGTGAACGACTCGATGCTTTGCAGGCTGATGTAGTCGCTGGTTCCGGCGGCCGCGATGCCCGGTGCGCCGATCGGGCCATGGAATCCACCCACGGTGGTGGGTCCAAGGTTGACGAGATTCACCACGCCCGCTTTGTCGCTCACGACCTCGTAGGTCTGCGCCTGCGCCGCGCCGGAGACGGCGAGAATGGCCAGTGCAATCAGTGTTTGCTTCATGATCATCACTCCTTGGATGTGTGCCAGGCACACGGGACGCCCGTGGCGGAATGCCGCGGACAGGCGGCCCGGCGCCCGCCGGGCCGCGGCCTCTCCAACCGGCCGCGAACGTTCAATTGAGCGGCCCCCGGTGCAAGGTGTAGCCTTCCTTTTCCGCGACCCGGAAGGACCACGTGAACTGATAGGCATCCACGATTTTTTGCAGGCGCGCTCCCTCCGCATTGCCCTCGGCCGTATTGCCCAACGCCGTCCATTCGGCATGGAGCTGCGCTTCGTCGGCGATGGGCGGACGCTCCAGGGAAAACTCCACCGAGTCCCCCTTGCGAATCACCTGGTTGTTCCGAAGACCGTTGAAGACCGGCTGGTAGCCCTCGACCGCCGAGGACGTTCTCAAATCCACGATGGTGTAGTCGCGGTCGAAGGCCGTCAGGCGAAAGCGTTCGACGGCCAATGACGTGGCGCCGCTTTCCACCGGCTGGACATTGCTGAAGCGCGCATTCGCGGCAGCCGTGAAGGGGAAGAACAACTGGATGTTGCCGTCCACGTCCGAGTCGCGGCTATTGGCCAGGAGCCGCTCCAGCAAGAGCGTCGAGTAGTTCGCACGCCCTTTGATGACCGTGAAAGCCACGCGCTTGGGTTCGGAAACGGCCACCCCGTCGCTGATCCTGGCCTCCACCACGTAATCGCCGGGCACGGCGAGGTCGAAGCCGTTTCCATTGGGATGGCACTTTTCCCCGGCGGCCGTCGAGCACGAATAGGAAGGAAAGTTGGCGCCTTCGGGCTGCTTGACGACAGAAATGTCGTAATACAGTGGCGAGTCCTGATCCGGGTCGAACATGTATTGGACGTTCGACGTGAGAAACATCGGGGCGGACTCGGCGATCACCGGCTGGCCCGGCGTGGTTCCGCTGTCCAGGCCGCCATTGCCGTTCGGATACCAGATGTAGTGATTCTGAAGCGAAAGGCGCGTCAGCACTGGCGGGTTGTTGCCCACCTTGGCGAAGGCGCTGGCGCTGGTGGTCGCCCCCACCCGGTTGCTGATCGCTCCCTTGGAATCCTTGACCTGCAGAAAGGCGATGTACGGACCGGGCTTATCGGCCACCACGCTGGCCGTGGGATCGTTCTGGCTTTGAGTCAGCACGGCGCTGCTGCCGGCCGGGCGCTCCAGGGTCCAGGTGTAGAAAAGCTGGTCGCCGTTCTTGTCGGAGCTGGCACTGCCGTCGAAGGTGATGGTCTGGCCGACCAGGACCTTGGCCACGTCCACCTTGGCGCTGGCCACCGGTGCCACATTGGCGCCTGTCTTGATGCTGAGCGCATAGTCCGCGACCGCGCTGTCCAGCTTGCCGTCGCTGACGACGAGCTCGAACCGCCAGTTGCCCGTCTTGCTGCCATCCAGCACCACGGAACTGGCCGTCGACGTCAGCCGCTCGCCCGGGCTGGCCTGGTTCCAGTAGGTCCACTGGTAGGTCAGCGGATCGCCTTCGGGATCGTAGGAGGCATAGGCGGCGATCGTGCAATAGGGATAGTAGATGGAGGTGCCGCCGAGCTCGCATTCGCCGGTGCCCGAGATACCGGCCACCGGCGCGGTATTGACGGTATCGTCCGCGGCTTTCGCGACGTTCACGATCACGCGCTGCGTGGTGGCGGCATGTCCGTCGTAGGCCATGAAGTCGAAGGTGTACTTGCCGACGACGTCGGGGACGAACTCGGTCTTGGCACTGTCGGCGTTGGCGATCGTGGCCTTGCTGCCGACCGGAATGGCGGTGGTGGTCGGAAAACGCCAGCGGTAGCCCAGCGCGTCGCCGTCGGGGTCCTTGCTACCGCTGCCGTCGAGCACCACGGGCCGGCGCAGCGTGCCGGCAAAGACCAGGTAGCCGTTACGGTCGTACGCGGCATCCGCCGGCGCGGTGATGGAAACGACCGGCAGGCTGTTGCCGGTGTTGACGGTGATCCTGACGTCGGCCGGCTCGCTGGTCTTGTCTCCATGGCGCACGACGAGACTGGCGCGGTAGATGCCGACCCGGTCGGCAAGAAAACTGGCCTTCGCGCTGGTCGCGTCTCTCAGGGCGGTGATCAGCTCATTGTCGGGTTGCTCGATCAGGGTCCATTGATACCGCAGCTCACCCACGGCTCCGCCTGTCGGCGCAAGGCTGTGGCTGCCGTCCAGTACGACGGTGGCACCCCGCAATACTGTCTGTTCCGCGGGAATGGCCACCGCCATCGGATTGACGCTGGTCGCCGTGATCGTGACGCGCGCGCTGCCGCTGGACTTGCCGTCGCTGACGATCAGGTCGGCCGCGTAGTCGCCCGGCAGGTCCGGGGTCAAGGTTGGCCTGGCGCTGGCGTTGCCGGACAACACCGCGCCGCTGCCCTCGGGTTTGGCCGACAAGGTCCACGCATAGCTCAGCGTGCCGCCGTTGGGCGTGGTGCTGGCGCTGCCGTCGAGCGTGACGGCCGTGCCGATGGGCACGCTGGTCCGATCGGCGGTGGCCACCGCGGTGGGCCGGGCGGCGCCGGTGCCGGCATCGCCGCCGCCATCGCCGCCGCCGCAGGCGGCAAGCAGCACGACGGCGATGCCCGCCACCCCCGCCCTGAGGTTGCGCAAGGAAAGAATCATGGCTGTGGAACCCTCTGGTGGTTGAATGGAATATCCAAGGTCTCAGTACCTCAAGGTCACGCTCACTCGCGCCGTGCGGCCCGGCGCGGGAATCAGCCCCAGGCTCAGGGCGTCGAGGTAGTAGCGGTCGGTGATGTTGTCGAGGTTGAAATCGATGCTGACGCGATCGTTGACCCGGTAGCTGGCGAACAGGTCGAACACCCGATAGGCGTGCCAGGGCACGATGGACAGGAAGCTGCGCTGGGTGTCGTCGTTGTATTGGGGAGCATTGGTGCGCTGGCCCATGAAGGTGCCGCGCACGCCCAGCACGAGCCGGTAGTCCAGCAGTCGCGCGCCCAGGGTGATGTTGCCGTGCCACTTGGGCGGCACCATGTTGTTGATGTAGCTGCCGGCGATGCCGTAGTCGTTGCAGCGCTCGGCGCGATAGCTGCCGGTATGGCAGATCTCGATCTTGTTGTACTTGGTGAGGCCGAATTGCGTGAACACCACGCCCAGGTCGTACGAACCCGACAACTCCAGCCCGTTGAAGGCCGCGCTGTCGATGTTGCGCATGGTGAAGTTGGAGGCCTGGCTCAGCTCGCCGCCCGCGCCGCCCTCTTCCCACAGGTTGGGAGTCGTACGCGTCAGGTAGTCCTTGGTGTGGTTGCGGAAGTAGGCCAGCTTCAGGCGCAGTCTGTCGCGGCCGGCCAGGATGCCGTCCTTGAGATAGTTGACGCCGACTTCCTTGTTCCTGGTGTGTTCGGGCTTGAGGATGACGTCGGGCGCGGCATCGAACGAAAAGCCGGAAGTGCTCTCGAACAGGCTGGGCATGCGGTAGGCCTCGGCATAGCGGCCGTAGAACTGCAGGCCGTGCTTGCCCGGCTCCCAGCTCAGGCTGATGACCGGCGCGGTGCCGCTTTGCTTGTTGCGGTTGGGCAGCGGATCGCAGGCACCATCGCCATCGGCATCCACGCAGTTCGGGCTCTGCGGGTCGTGGACCGTGATCGGCTTGTCGTCATGCGACTTGAAGCGGGTATGGCGCACGCCCACGTCCAGGGCCACGGTTTCCACGGGCTTGTACAGCCAGGCCACGAACGCGCTGTATTCGTCGCGGCTGCCCTGCCGCCCCGCCAGCCCCCGGAAGTCCGGCGTCAGGGGCGTGGTGCCGACATCCTCCCATTGCCCGGCCAGGCCATAGCGCAACTGGCTTTCGCCCCAGGCGCGATGATCCAGGCTGGAGGTGTTCTCCAGGGTCAGCCCCCAGCGCCGGTACTTCTCGCGCTCGTTGTTGTAGAGATCGGGCTGGGTCGCGCTGGGACTGTTGTTGGTGGCGCGGGTGCGGGTGTGCCAAAGATTGGCGCGCAGGTCCAGCAGGGGCATGCCGGCCGGATTCCAGTGGTAGCGGCTGGTGTAGGTATCGACGGTGACGTCGCTGTTGCGCGGCTGCGTGATCGGCGCGAAGTTGGCGAAGCGAATGATCTGCGAGGGCATGATCTCGCTGTACACGCTGCGGTAGCGCAGGTAGCTCAGTTCGAGCTCCTGGTCGTCCGGCAGGTAGAACGTGCCTTTGAGCAGCGCGGACTTGCTTTCGTAATTGGTGCCGGGAATGCGCTCGCCGGCCTGGAAATACGAAGCCCCGCGGACCTCGGGGCGGACCTCGGTGTAGAACGGCAATTTGCGCCGGTTCGAGACATCGACCCAAGCCGAGGGACCGTGCGCGCCGGCGTAGTAATTGCCTTGCTCGCGTTGCGCATAGGCGGCGACCAGATCGAATTTCTCCCAGCGCTTGGCGATGGCCAGGCTGCCGGCATAGCTCTTGGGCCGGAAGGTGCCGGGCCGGTCCAGCCCCTCGGGGTTGCCCCATTCCTCGGGCAGGGCGTATCGCCCGGAGCAGGCGGCGGCCGTCACGCAATCGGTCCGATAGACCGGCGCAACGCCCAGCGTGCCACCGGTATACAGCCCGGCCGGCGTATCGGCCGCCACGGGCGAGCCGCTGTTGTTGCCGATGGCCTGCCCGCGCACGCGCAGGCCGAAATCCTGGCCGGGCCGGACGATGTCTTCGGCCTTGATGGTGCGCATGCTGACCAGGCCGCCAGTGGCGCCGGTACCTTCGGCCGACAGGGTCGGTCCCTTGTCGATCTGGATGCCGCCGATCAGGTCGGGATCGATGTAGCTGCGCGAGACCGCACCGGAATACCCCCGATACACCGTGGTCTCCTGGCGTGCACCGTCCACCAGGACAGGCACCCGGCCCTGACCCTGCATGCCGCGGATGTTGATGTCCAGTCCGCCGCTGTTGCGAAGTTCGCCCACCAGCACGCCGGGCGTGCCGCGGAAGATATCGCCCACCGACGTGCCGCGATTGAGCTCGATGTCTTCGCGGGTGAGTACGCTGCGGGAGCCGGCGGTGCGATAGACCTCGTCCTTGGGATCCTGGTCGCGCACGCCCTCGACCGTGATCGTCGGCAGCATCGATTGGCCGATCGGACTGCGCCGCAGGGAATAGATGCCCGCGTCGTAGGCGGTCTCGAAGCCGCTGGCGTCCAGCAAAGTGCTGAAGCCCTGCTGCACCGTGAACGTCCCGCGCAGCCCGGGGCTGCGCATGCCGGCCAGCCAGGAGGCATCGAAAGACAGCACCACGCCCGCCATGCCCGCGAACTGGCTGAGCGCCGCCCCCAGCAGTCCGGCCGGCACCTCGTAGTAGCGCGCCTCGGCCGCCGCGGCGGTGCCCGCCGGCAACATCGCCGGCAGGCTGGCCGCCAGCATCAAGCCCCACAACAATCGACGCGCGACAGTGCGCCGGAAAGCGCACACGCAGCCCTGCAACATGGTCATCCTTTCGCCAAGACGTTCGTGAAATCCGTGCTCCTGATAGGGAGTCGAACGAACGCGCCCAAAAGGACAATCGCCCGGAAGAAAATTTTGCGGTCCGCTAGCGGTGGACGATCCGCGTCCAGTAGCGGGTCCGGCGCTGGACCTCCACCGGAAAGGTGCGCCGCAGGGCGGCCAGCGCGGCATCGCTGTCTTTCAGGGGGAACGAGCCCGAGACCCGATAGCCGGCGACGGCAGGATCGCAGCCCAGCCAGCCGGGCCGGTAGCGGGCCAGCTCCGCCACCACGTCACCCAGCGGCCAGTCGGAAACGACCAGCACGCCCTTGGCCCACAGCGCGCGTGCGGGATCGGCCTGTGTCACTGCTTCGACCTCCCGCACCGACATGACGGCCTCCTGCCCCGCCTGGATCAGGCGCGACGGCGCAAAAGCCTGAGCGGGATGCAGCAGGACCGCATGTTCCAGCACGGCGACACGGGTGACGCGCGCCTCCAGGCGGACGGTGTAGCGTGTCCCGACCGAGGTTGCCAGGCCGTGGACGGTCCCGACCCGGAACGGGCGCCGCGCCGGGTCGGCGGCCGTTTCGACCAGCACGTTGCCGGCGCGCAGCCAGACCAGGCGCTGGGTGACGTCGTAACGGACGTCGACGGCGGCCCCGCTGTCGAGGACCAGGCGTGTGCCGTCCTCGAGCACGAGGGGACGAATCTCGCCCTTGGCCGCCTGATAGTCGGCGCCGGAAAACACCGGCTGCCGAGCCACCAGCAGCCCCCCGCCAAGCATGGCCAGCCCGCCCAGGCCCCGCAGCATGGCTCGGCGGCTGCCTGCCCGTGATCCCGCCAGGTCCAGCGCCGCCGCCGACATCTTGCCCGGCACGCTGCCCAACCGGCGCTGCAGCCGTTCGAGCTGGTCCCAGGCCCACTGGTTATCGGCATTGCCATCGCGCCATCGGGCCCATCGCTCGCGCTGCGCGGCGTCCTGCGGTTCGGCGCACAACTGCGCGTGCCATTGCGCAGCTTCGCGCAGCGCCAGAAGACGAGGGGCGGAAACGGCACCCGCCGGGCCGGCGGCCGTCACGCGGCGAACTCTCCGGCCCGCACCAGGAAAAGCAGGCATTGCTCCGTCGCGCGAGCCATGTATTTCTTGACGGAACTGACCGTGACCTGCAGGCGCTGGGCGATCTCGGCATAGCCCAGCCCCTCGAGTTGCGACATCAGGAAGGCTTGCCGCGGCTTCGCGCCCAACCCCTGCAGCATCGCATCGATTTCGCACAGCGTTTCGATCGCGGCCAGTTGCATCTCGGGCGAGAACTGGACGGGCTCGGGAGCGAGCGCCAGCGCGTCCAGCCACGCCCGCTCCAGCGCCTGGCGGCGGAAATGGTCGACCATGACGCGGTTGGCGATGGTAACGAGGTAGTGGCGCGGTTCATGCAGCACCGGCAACTGCCCTTTCGCGACGCCCGCCAGTATCCGCAGGAAGGTATCCTGGGCGAAATCGGCAGCCATGTGCGTATCGCCCAGCTTGCGCCGCAACCAGTCCTGTAGCCATCGCTGGTTCTCGCTGTACAACGTCGACATGGACTGAGGCGACGGTGAAGTATTGACGGCATCCATGGAGAATTGCCCGCCCCGCTTTTCTGGATCTTAATGATAATGATACTTGTTCTTATTTAATAATCAAGAAGATCCATCGCCGCCGAGGTTCCAGTCACCACCGCGCCCGGCCAGGCCGGGCGCGGAAGCGGCGATCAATCACCGACGATCTTGCGGTCCCGGATGATGGCGCCGAAGCGCTTGGCGTCGTATTCGGCGCGCTCGTGGAACTGCTCGGGCGTCATCGGCGCGGGGTCGCCTCCCAGGGCCACCAGGCGTTCGCGGAAGGCGGGCGTGCCCACGATCTTGTTGATCTCGGTATTGAGCCTGGCGACGATGTCCTTGGGCGTGCCGGCGGGCGCGTAGAACCCGAACACGGTATCGGCATCGAAGCCCTTCAGGCCGGCCTCGTCCAGCGTGGGCACGTTGGGAAACATGGGCGAACGCGTCATGCTGCCCACGGCCAGCATGTTGAGCTTGCCCGATTGCACGTGCTGCATGGCGATGCCCGGGTCGAAGGCGAAGTCGATCTGTCCCGCCAGCAGGTCCACCAGCGCGGGCGCCGCGCCACGGTACGGGACATGGACGGCGCTCACGCCGGCCTGGCTCTGGAACATTTCCGCCGCCAGGTGGGGCGAGCTGCCGTTGCCCGGCGTGCCGTAGGTCAGCTTGCCGGGATTGGCCTTCAGGTAGCCGATGAATGACTTGACGTCGCTGGGCAGCTTGCCCGGCTTGACCACCAGGAACACCTTGACCTTGGCGGCCGCGGCCACCGGTGCGAGATCCTTGATGGGATCGAAGGACATCTTGGGATAGATGTACGGATTGACCGACACCATGCCGCCGGAGCTCATCAGCAGGGTATAGCCGTCCGGCGCCGAGCGGGCCACCGCCTCGCCGCCGATGTTGCCGCCCGCCCCGCCCTTGTTCTCGACCACCACCGGCTGGCCCAGCACCTCTTGCAGGGGACCGGTGATGGCGCGCGCGATCTGGTCGGCGGCGCCACCCGGCGGGAAGTTGACCACGACCTTCACGGGCTTGGTCGGATAGGACTGCGCCATGGCCCCGAAGGCCACCGCGCATCCCAGCGCGAGCGCGCTCCATCTGGCCGCGAAGGCCGCTTTGCCTGCTTGACGGTTCATGTCTGTCTCCTGTTTTGTCATGAACGAACACGGATGCCCGCGCCTCGCCCGACCGCAGCGGACGGCCGGCGCGGAGCGGTCAGAACGGGTAGTGGCGAGGCGTGGTCTGCACGGTGATCCAGCGCAGCTCGGTGAACTCGTGGATGCCGGCGTTGCCGCCGAAGCGGCCGATGCCGCTGGCCTTGACGCCGCCGAACGGCATCTGCGCTTCGTCGTGCACGGTGGGACCGTTGATGTGGCAAATGCCCGACTCGATGCGCCGCGCCACCTGCATGGCGCGCGCCACGTCGCGCCCGAACACGGCCGAGGACAGGCCGTACTCGGTGTCGTTCGCGCTGTTAATGGCGGCCTCGACGCCATCGACCCGCACCACCGCCTTGACCGGCCCGAAGGATTCTTCGCCGTAGATGCGCATGTCGGGCGTGACGCGGTCGAGGATGGTGGCGGGCATGAGCGTATTCTCGGCCTTGCCGCCGCACACCAGCACCGCGCCCTTGGCCAGCGCGTCGTCGATCATGGCGTTGCAGCGCTCGACGGTGGCCATGTCGATCACCGATCCCAGGACCGCGGGTCCCTTGCGCGGATCCTGCAGCGGCAGCGACTTGGCCTTGGCGCCGAAGCGCGCGACGAATTCGTCGGCGACCTTCTGGTCGACGACGATGCGCTCGGTGGACATGCAGATCTGGCCCGAATTGGCGAAGGCGCCGAAGGCGGCGGCATTGACCGCGGCGTCCAGGTCGGCGTCGTCCAGGATCACCAGCGGCGCCTTGCCGCCCAGCTCCAGCACGACCGGCTTGAGGTATTTGGCGCAGGTCTGCGCGATGATCTTGCCCACGCGGGTCGAGCCGGTGAAGTTCACCCGGCGCACGGCGGGATGCGAAACGGCGGCTTCGACCACCGCGCCGGCGTCCGCCGGGGCGTTGGTGACGAAGTTGACCACGCCCGCGGGGAAGCCCGCCTCGTTCAGCGCCTCGACGATCAGGCCATGCGTGGCCGGGCACAGTTCGGAACCCTTGAACACGACCGTGTTGCCGCAGGCCAGCGGTACGGCCAGCGACCGCACGCCCAGGATAACGGGCGCGTTCCACGGCGCGATGCCCAGCACCACGCCGGCGCCCTGGCGCACGGCCATGGCCAGGCTGCCCGGCACGTCGGAGGGGATGACCTCGCCGCTGATCTGGGTGGTCAGCGCGGCGGCCTCCTGCAGCATGCCCGCCGCCAGGTGGACGTTGAAGCCGGCCCACATGGCCGATGCACCGGTCTCGGCGGCCATCGCCTCGATGAAGGCCGGCCCCTTGGCTTCGAGCGCCTGGGCAGCCTTGAGCAACAGCGCCCGGCGCTCGCCCGGGCCGGTTTCGCGCCAGCTCGTGAACGCGCGCGCGGCGGCGTCGACCGCCTTGGTCATGTCCTCGGGGGTCGCGGCCGGTGCCCGGGTCGCGACCGAGCCGTCGAGCGGATTGCGGCGCTCGAACGTCGCCTTGCCGGAGGCCTCGGCGGATTGGCCGTCGATCAGCATGGTCAGGGTTTTCATGTCAGTCTCCTGCTCTGGAAGAATGGGAATGGGAACGGCGGAATCAGGCGATTTCCACGTCCACCAGGATGGGCACCGGCGATGCCAGCGCTTCGCGCAGCACATCGGCCAGCTTGGCGGGGTCCGACACCCGGATGCCCTGGCAGGCATGCCCGCGCGCCAGCGACACGAAGTCGAGATCAGGCAGGTCGGTGCCGGCAAGCGGGTCCCCGGGCTTGAAGCCGAAGGTGGGGGCGAACTCCGTCAGGGCAGCATAGCGCCGGTTGTTCAGGATCACGAAGGTGATCGGCAGCTTGAGCTGGGCCGCGGTCCACAGCGCCTGGATGGAGTACATGCTGGAGCCGTCGCCGATCAGGCCGATGACCTTGCTCTGCGGCTTGGCCAGCGCGACGCCCACGGCGGCCGGCATGCTGTAGCCCAGGCCACCGCTGCACATGGTGTAGAAGGTTTCGCTTTGCAGCATGGGCAGGTACTTGTGCATGACCGGCCGCGCGCTGGGCGACTCCTCGACCACGATGGAGGCGGGATCGCGCAACTCGGCCAGCGTCTGCAGCACGTAGGCGACCGACATGGGCGAGGACGGCTCGGCACGCGGCAGCGGCGCCCGCGGCGCCGGCAGTTCGCGAACGGGCGGCGACGTCCGTGCCAGCAGTTCGCGTACGCCCAGGCTGATGCTGCCCACCGCCGCGGTGCCCACCGGCGCCCAGGCCGCGACCTGCGGATCGTCGGTGAGCTGGACCAGCTTCGCGCCGGAGGGCAGGTGCGGCCCGAAACCCTCGACGTGATAGGTGAAGGCCGGCGCGCCGATCACGAAGATGCAGTCGTAACCGCCCAGCATCGAGACGATCTTCTCGCGGATGGCGGGCAGGAAACCCATGAACTGGCGGTGGTCCTCGGGGAAGCCGCAGCGGCCCGACATGGGTGCGACCCACACCCCGGCCTTGTGGCGCTCGGCCAGTTGCACCACGTCATCCCAGGCGCCGTCGCGGTCGACAGAAGCACCGATGACGAAGGCCGGACGACGGGCCGCGTCCAACGCGCCGGCGATCTCGGTCATGACGTCGGGATCGGGCCGCAGAAGCTTGCCGACGCGGCGCGCCTCGACCGGCTCGCATTCACGCGACCAGTCGTCCGCCGGCACCGAGATCAGCACCGGGCCGCAGGGCGGCTGCATGGCGATGTAGTAGCCGCGCGCGATGGCCAGCGGGACGTCTTCGGCCCGCGCCGGCTCGCAGCTCCATTTCACGTAGGGCTTGGGCAATTCGGTGGCCTGCGCCGAATGCAGGAAGGGATCGAAGGGCAGGATGGAGCGCGACTGCTGGCCGGCGGTGATGACCAGCGGCGTACGGTTCTTGTAGGCGGTGAAGATGGTGCCCATGGCATTGCCCACGCCGGCCGCCGAATGCAGGTTGATGAACGAGGCGTTGCGGCGGGCCTGCGCGTAGCCGTCGGCCATGGCGACCACCACGCCTTCGTGCAGCCCCAGCACGTAGTCGAAGTCGCTGGGGAAATCCAGGAACAGCGGCAGCTCGGTGGATCCCGGGTTGCCGAAGATGGTGGTCATGTCGAAGGCGCGCAGCAGGTCGAGCACGGCTTCGCGGACGGTGGTCATGAGGGGTCGTCTCCGCGGAGGGGTGGGTGCGGGCTGAAGCCCGGCGAATCCCGAGAGTATGGCGAGCACACCCTTGCCTGAACATTGCTTTTTCAGGAAAAAGTCATTACCTTTTGGCATGACCTTCGACATCCGCCAGCTCAACGCCTTCCTGGCCGTGGTCCAGCACGGCACGCTGGGCCGAGCGGCGCAAACGCTCAACATCACCCAGCCCGCCCTGAGCCGCACCATCCGCCGGCTGGAGGACCAGATCGGCGCTCCGCTGTTCGAGCGCTACGCGACCGGCATGATGCTGACCGGCTTCGGCCAGGCCCTGCTGCCCCATGCCACGCTGCTCCAGCGCGAGGCCGAGCAGGCCACCGAGGAAATCGATGCGCTGCGCGGCCTCTCGCGCGGCACCATACGCGTCGGCGCGGTGGCCAGCGCGGTCAGCCTCGTGCTGCCCATGGCCATCGGGCGCGTGCTGGCCCAGTGGCCGAACCTGCAGGTGCATCTGGTCGAAGGCGTGGGCGACCTGCTGACCGACGCGCTGCTGACCCACGACATCGATCTCGCCATCGGCGTGTCGATGCCGGACACGACCGACATCTGCGTGATCCCCGACTGCGAATGGCACGACACCAGCCAGATCATCGCCGCGTCCACCCATCCGCTGCGCAAGCGCGCGCGGCTGCGGCTGGAAGACACGCAGGGCCACAAATGGGTGCTGCCGCCGCGCGGCACGGCGCCGTTCGACGAACTCATGCACCTGTTCACCTCGCGCGGCCTGCCCCCGCCCGACATCGTGGTGGAGACGCGCTCCATCATCGCCATCAAGAGCATGGTGGCCCACGCCGGTTTCCTGAGCTGGATGCCGCATCCCATGTTCGAGGCCGAGCGCGGCGCCGGGCTGGTGGACGCCCTGCCCATCCCCGGCGTGGTCCTGCAGCGCCGGCTGATGGTGTTCCGCCGCACCAAGGGCATTCTTCCCCAGCCGGCCGTCAAGCTGCTGGACGAACTGCGGCTGATGTGGGCGTCTCCCTCTAGTCGTTGACGCGCCTGCCGGACAACGCGGCGTCGACCGCTACTATCCAGTGCATGACCGGGGTCGCGGTGCCGCCTTGCAGATGCGCCAGGCAGCCGACGTTCGCGGACAGGATCAGATCGGGATCGGCCTTGTCCAGCTCGGCCAGCTTGCGGTCGCGCAGTTCGCCGGCGATCTCCGGCTGCAGCACCGAGTAGGTCCCCGCCGATCCGCAGCACAGGTGGCTTTCGGAGAATGGCTGGAGCGCGAAGCCCAGGTCCGTCAGCAGGCGTTCGACCAGCGGCCTCAAGCCCTGCCAATGCTGGAGCGTGCACGGCGGGTGGAAGACCGGCCGCGCGGCCAGCCGGCCGGCCAGTTGCGGCGCGAGTTCGCCCGCATGCGGCACCAGGATCTCCGCGATGTCGCGCACCATGCCCGACACCCGCGCCGCCCGGCCGGCATAGGCCGGATCGTCGCGCAGGTGGTACGCATATTCGCGCACGGTGGCGCCGCAGCCCGAGGCGTTCATCACGATGGCCTCGATCCGGCCAGCGTCGATGTCGGACCACCAGGCGTCGATGTTGGCGCGCATCTGCGCCAGTGCCGCCGCCTGCTGGTTCAGGTGGAAACGCGCCGCCCCGCAGCAGCCCGAGCCCGGCGCGACCAAGGCCGAGATCCCCACGGCATCGAGCACGCGCAGGGTCGCTGCATCGATGGCCGGCATCATGGAAGGCTGCACGCAACCCGCCAGCATCAGCACCTGGCGCTCGTGGCGGCGCCGCGGCACCGGACCCGCCGGCTGCCGCGGCGGCACCTTGGCCGCCAGCGCGGACGGCAACAGCGGGCGCAGCGCCTGCCCCAGCCTCATGGCCAGCCCGAAGGCCGGCGTGGCCATCGTCCTGCCCAGCACCGCGCGCTTGAGCTGGTCGCCGGGCGCCCTTTCCACGCGGGTCTCGACCATCCTGCGGCCGATGTCGATCAGATGCCCGTACTCCACGCCGGACGGACAGGTCGTCTCGCAATTGCGGCAGGTCAGGCAGCGGTCCAGATGCAGCTGGGTGCTGGCCGTGACCTCGCCGCCCTCCAGCATCTGCTTGATCAGGTAGATGCGGCCGCGCGGGCTGTCCAGCTCGTCCCCCAGCACCTGATAGGTGGGACAGGTGGCGGTACAGAACCCGCAATGCACGCACTTGCGCAGGATGGCCTCGGCCTGCCTGCCATCGGGGGTGTCCTTGATCGACTCCGTCAACCGTGTCTGCATGGAATGGGTGGTTCGTGTCTAGAGGTCGGGATACATGCGGCCGGGATTGAACACCCCTTCCGGATCGAATTCGTTCTTCAGGCGCCGGTGGATGGCGGCGACGGGCGTCGACAGCGGATGGAACACGCCCGACGCCCGCGCCTCGTCCACCGACACGGCGCGGAACAGCGTGGCGTGCCCGCCTGCCAGCGCGGCCGCCTGGCGCACGCGCTGGGCCGACTGCGGGCCGCACAGCCATCGCTGCGCGCCGCCCCATTCGATCAGCGTGGGGCCCAGGCCCAGCGGCCGGGTCACCGCGGGCACCGACAACCGCCACAGCGAACGCACGGCCAGGAAGGGATGCGCATGGTCGCGCAGCGACCGCCACCATGCCCATGCTTCCTCGTCGGCCAACGCCTCGCCGCCCAGCACCGCGCGCGCCGCGGCGATCGCGGCCTCGGCTCCCGACAGGCGAACGGTCAGGCACCCCGTGCCGTCGCCGCCGCTCCAGGCCGTGGCGCTGATGGGCAGCGCCTGGCCGCCCCAGGCATTCATCCGGCGCAGCGCCGTCGCCTCGTCCATCTCGAAACGCAAGGTGATCTCGCAGGCGGGCCGGGGCAGCACCTTCAGCGATACCTCCAGGATCGCGCCCAGCGTGCCCAGCGAGCCGGCCACGAGACGGGACACATCGTAGCCCGCCACGTTCTTCATGACCTCGCCGCCGAAACGCAGTACGCGTCCTTGCGCATCCAGCAGGCGCACGCCCAGCACGAAGTCGCCGACCGAACCGGCACTGGCCCGGCGCGGCCCGGCCAGCGCCGTCGCGATGCAGCCGCCCAGCGTCGCGCCGTCCGAGAAATGCGGTGGCTCGAAGGCCAGCATCTGGCCCTGCTCCGCCAGCATTTCCTCCACCTGTGCAAGGGGCGTACCCGCCCTGGCGCTCAGCACCAGTTCACTGGGCTGGTAGTCGATGACCCCCGCATAGGGCAACAGATCGAGCACGGCATCGTGGTCCACCGGCAGCCCGTAGAAGCCTTTGGTGCCGCCGCCGCGGATGTACAGCGACTTGCGGCCCACATGGGCCATCAGCACGCGGGCGCGAAGATCGGATAACAGAACGTCCATGGATGGGAATCAGAAGCGGGGGATTTCGGGAAAGCGGATGGCATCGCGGTGCACGTGCCGGCGTCCGTATTCGTTGCACCGGGCCAGCGTCGGGATGGCCTTGCCGGGATTGAGCAGGCCGGTCGCGTCGAAGGCGTGCTTGATGCCGAAGAAGACGTCCAGTTCCTCACGCGCGAACTGCACGCACATCTGGTCGATCTTCTCGGCCCCCACCCCGTGCTCGCCGGTGATCGTGCCGCCAACCTCGACGCACAGCTCCAGGATCTCGGCGCCGAAGCGCTCGGCCCGCTCGACCTCGTCGATGTCGTTGGCATCGAACAGGATGAGCGGATGCAGGTTGCCGTCGCCCGCATGGAACACGTTCGCGCAGCGCAGGCCGTACTTGTGCTCCATCTCGGCAATGGCCGCCAGCACGCGTCCCAGGCAGCGGCGTGGAATGGTCCCGTCCATGCAGTAATAGTCCGGAGAAATCCGGCCCGCCGCCGGAAACGCATTCTTGCGGCCGGCCCAGAACAGCAGCCGTTCGGCCTCGGAGCAGGAAACCTGCAGGCGCGTCGCGCCGCACTGGGCGAACAGCGATTCGATCCGGCAGATCTCGTCGGCCACTTCCTCTTCGGTGCCGTCCGATTCGCACAGCAGGATGGCCTCGGCATCGAGATCGTAGCCCGCGCACACGAAAGGCTCCACCATGTGCACGGCGCGCCGGTCCATCATCTCGAGCCCGGCGGGAATGATGCCGGCGGCGATGACCCGGGCCACGGCATCGCCGGCCGCCTCGGCCGACGCGAAACTGGCCATGACCACCCGCGCCACGGCCGGCCGGGGGATGAGCTTGACCGTGACCTCGGTCACGATGCCGAGCATGCCCTCGGAGCCGACGATGATGGACAGCAGGTCCAGGCCGGGCTCGTCCAGCGCCGACGAACCGAGCTCCAACACCTCGCCGTCCATCGTGACCACGCGCGCCGCCAGCACGTTGTGCACCGTCAGGCCGTACTTCAGGCAGTGCACGCCGCCCGAGTTCTCGGCCACGTTGCCGCCTATGGTGCAGGCGATCTGGCTGGAGGGATCGGGCGCGTAGTACAGCCCGTGGGGCGCGGCGGCCTCGGAGATGGCCAGGTTGCGCACGCCCGGCTGCACCACAGCCTGGCGCGCCTCGGGATCGACCTGGATGATGCGGTTGAACTTCGCCAGGCCCAGCAGCACGCCCTCGGCATGCGGCGTCGCCCCGCCCGACAAACCGGTACCCGCGCCGCGCGCCACCACCGGCACGCCCATCCGCTTGCACAACCGCAGGACCCGCCGCACCTGCTCCTCGGTTTCCGGCAGCACCACGACCATGGGCACCTGGCGGAACAGCGACAGGCCGTCGCACTCGTAGGGACGCGTGTCCTCTTCCCTGAACAGCACACAGTAGTTGGGAAGCACATCGCGCAATGCCTGCACCACCTCTACCTGGCGCTCGGTCGCGATCGGGTCCAGCCCGATTTCTGTTGGGGCGTTCATGCACATCTCCAGTAACTTCTGAAGATAGCGTGCCCCCGCTTTCCCCAATACTAGGGGAAAGCCCCCCCTATCCCCCCCAAGACACCCCCACCCCGACCCAGGATGCGGCGGATCTGGCTTTGCCAGTCCGCTCGCATCGCCCCCTGGGGGGCGCGCGTCAGCGCGTAGGGGGGGGCAAGATTTTTCCGGGATTGAGGATATTCAACGGATCGAAGGCCTGCTTCACCTGCCGCATCAGCGCCAGCGCGTCTTCGCCGTGCTCCTCGGCCAGGAATTGCATCTTGTGCAGGCCCACGCCGTGTTCGCCGGTGCAGGTGCCATCCATGTCCAGGGCGCGCCGGACCATGCGGCGGTTGATGCTCTCGGCTTCGGCCCATTCGGCCTCGCTGTCCGGGTCCAGCAGCATCTGCACGTGGAAGTTGCCGTCGCCCACGTGCCCGACCACGCAGGTCGGGAAACTGGCCTGGGCCAGGTCGGCATTGGTTTCCCGGATGCAGTCGGCCAGCCGGGAGATCGGCACGCAGACATCGGTGCTGGAGGCGCGCGCGCCGGGACGCAGTTGCAGGGTCGCGAAGTACGCGTTGTGGCGCGCGGCCCAGAGGCGGTTGCGGTCCTCGGGATGCACGGCCCATTCGAAATCCATGCCGCCGTGCTCGCGCGTGATTTCCTGCACGGTCGTAGCCTGTTCCTCGACCCCCGCCGGGCTGCCGTGGAACTCGAACAGCAGCAGCGGCGTCTCGCGCAGGGTCAGCTTGCTGTAGAGATTCAGCGCGCGGACGGTGGCGGTGTCCAGCAGTTCGACCCGGGCGACGGGGATGCCCATCTGTATGGTCTGGATGACCGCGGCCACCGCCGCGTCCACGCTGGAGAAGTTGCAGACCGCCGCTGAGACCGCCTCGGGCTGGGGATACAGGCGCACCGTAACCTCGGTGATGATGCCCAGCGTGCCTTCGCTGCCGATGAAAAGGCGGGTCAGGTCGTAGCCCGCCGAGGACTTTTTGGCGCGCCGCGCCGTGCGGATGACCTTGCCCTGGGCCGTGACCACCGTCAGCGACACGATGTTGTCGCGCATGGTGCCGTAGCGCACCGCGTTGGTCCCCGACGCCCGCGTGGCGGCCATGCCGCCCAGCGAAGCGTCCGCGCCCGGGTCGATGGGAAAGAACAGTCCGGTATCGCGGATCTCGTTGTTGAGCTGCTTGCGCGTGACGCCGGCCTGCACGGTAACGGTCAGGTCGTCGGGGTTGACCGACAGGACGCGGTTCATGCGGGACACGTCCAGCGTGATGCCGCCTTCGATCGCCAGCACATGCCCTTCCAGCGACGATCCCGACCCGTAGGCGATCAGCGGCACGCCGTGCGCGGCGCAGGCCTGGACGGCCGCCACGACGTCCTCGGTGCTCTCGGCGAACACCACGGCGTCAGGTGGCACCGCCGGATAGGGGGATTCGTCGCGGCCATGGTGTTCCCGCACGGACGGATTCAGCGACAGGCGCTCGCCGAAATGGGCGGCCAGCGCATCGAGACAGGTCTGGGGCACCGGACGGCGCAGGGAGGGGGTCAAAGCGGGGGCATTCATGAATCGACAGCCTGAGGGGGGATCCCCCCGATTCTACGCCCTGCCCCGCCCCGATCAGGCCGGCCGCGCCACCGGCGGCACGAAGGCCGTGACCGGCGGCGCATCGCCGTCAAAACGCTCGATCTCGACCAGCGCGGTCTGCGCCATCGAGCCCTGCGTCAGGCTCGACGTACCCTTGTCGAGCGTCACCATGTTCGGATTGCCGTGCTTGTCCAGCGAACCGGACTCGCCGCCTTGCAGCGGGTCGTACCAGGCGCCGGTGGCGATCTGCGCGACGCCCGGCACCAGATGCGGGGCCAGCACGGCTCCCGCCAGGAAGGCTCCGCGGTCGTTGAACACGCGGACCACGTCGCCTTCCCGGATGCCCCGCGCCGCGGCGTCGCCGGGATGCAGGGCGATGGGCTCGCGCCCGGCGACCTTGCTCGCGCGGCTGGCCTGCGCCGGATCGAGCTGGCTGTGCAGCCGGGTGGCGGGCTGATTGGACAAGAGATGCAGCGGATAGCGCGCGGCCTGTGCGCCGCCCAGCCATTCGGCCGGCTCCAGCCACGCGGGATGGGCCGGGCAGTCCGCGTAGCCATAGCCTTCGATCGTGCGCGAATGGATCTCTATCCTGCCCGAGGGCGTGGCGAGCGGATGGCCCTCGGGATCGCGCCGGAAATCATCCAGCAGGATGCAACCGGCCTCGGGCTGGGGAAAAGCGAATTGCCCCACCTGCCAGAACGCGTCGAACGCCGGCGGCGCGTAGCCCGACTCCCGGGCCTTGGCGGCCGCGACCTCGTACATGTGGCGCAGCCAGCCCATCTCGTCGCGCCCTTCGGTATAAGCCGCCTCGAAACCCAGGCGTCCGGCGACCTCGGCCAGGATGTCGAAGTCGTTGCGCGCCTGCCCCACTGGCGGGATCACCTGCCGCATGGCCAGCCAGTACGGCGAGTTCTCGTGCGCCAGGATGTCGTTGCGCTCCATGGTGGTGGTTGCCGGCAGCACGATGTCGGCATGCCGTGCGGCGGGATTCCACCACGGCTCGTGGACGATGACCGTTTCCGGCGCCTGCCAGGCGCGCAGGAAGCGGTTCAGGTTGGTGTTGTGGTGGAAGGGATTGCCGCCTATGGAATAGACCAGGCGGATGTCCGGGAAGGTGATGGCCCGGCCGAAGCATTCGATCTGCTTGCCGGGGTGCAGCAGCATGTCGGCGATGCGGCCCACCGGCACATAGGTCTTGATCGCGTTGGGTCCGAGCGGCAGCGTCGGGCGCGGCATGCCCTCGACCCGCGGCGCCATCATGCCGTTGACCGCGCCGAAGCCGATGCTGAAGCCGCCGCCGGGCAGCCCGATCTGCCCCAGCATCGCGGCCAGGGTGACCAGCATCCACACCGGCTGCTCGCCGTGATCGGCGCGCTGCACCGACCAGCTCAGGTTCACCATCGTCCGGCTGGCGGCCATCCTGCGGGCCAGCGCGCGGATCTCGCCGGCCGGCACGCCGGTGATGGCCGCCGCCCAGTCGGCGCCGCGGGGCGGCCCGCCCTCGCGGCCCAGCAGATAAGCTTCGAAACGCTCGTAGCCTTCGCAGTGGCGCGCCAGGAATTTCCGGTCGTGCAGACCTTCCGAGGCCAGAGTATGGGCAATGCCCAGCATCATCGCGGTATCGGTATGCGGCCGGATGGGCACCCACTCCGAACGGGACGCCGGTGGCCGGTCCGCGCGCGAGGGGCTGATGGTCACGAACAGCGGCCCGCCGCTCCCGGTACTCCGGTACCAGTCGGGATTATCGTGCACCACCGCGCCGCCGGGGTCGAGCTGGGTGTTCTTCAGGGCGGCGCCGCCGAACATCACCATCAGTTCGGTCGAGGCCATGACTTCGGGCCACGATGCCACGAGATTGGTGATGTCCGAACGCCCCAGGACATAGGGCATGATGCCCAGCGCGGCCCCGAAGCTGTGGTTGCCGCGCTTGTCCACGTAGCCGCCGTGCAGCCCCAGGAAACGCTTGAGCACGCTGGGCCCGTGGTGCAGCCGGCCGGCGCTGGCCCAGCCGTACGATCCGCCGTAGATCGCCTCGTTGCCGTGCTCGGCCTTGACCCGGGCCAGTTCGTCGGCGACCAGGCCCAGAGCCTGATCCCAGCCGACCGGCACGAACGCGTCGCCGCCGCGCCCCTGGCCGCTACGGTGGCGCAAGTAGCCGGCCCGCACGTACGGCTGGTCGATCCGCAGCGGCCCGCGCACGATCTCGGGCAGGCCCCGCACGAAGCTGGCCGGATGCGGGTCCGCGTGGTACGGCAAGGTATCGACGATGGCGCCTTGCTCGTCGGTCACGACGTCGTAGACGCCCCAATGCGAAGCGGTCTGGGTGGTTCGGGTCGCCACAAGGCCTCCTGGAAAGATGGAACGATCGCCGGCCGTCAATCGGCCTGGATCTTCAACTCGTCGATCAGCCGCCCCAACTGCCGGTAGTCGGCGGCCACCTGGGCCCCGAGCTTGCCGGGCGAGCCCCCCGCCGGCACCGCCGACAATGCCGCCAGCGCCTCCACCACGTCGGGCAGCGCCAGCACCTGCCCCAGCTTGTCGTTCAGCCACGCCACCACCGGCGCCGGCGTACCCGCCGGCGCGAAGAACGCGTTCCACGCGCGCAGGCGCACGTCGGGATAGCCGGACTCGGCGATGGAAGGCACTTCCGGCAGGAACGGCGTGCGGTCCGGATCCGCCACCGCGATGGCCGTCAGCTTGCCGGCCTTCAGATACTGCCTGACCGGTCCGATCGTCACAAGCGCGATCGGAATGTGGCCCGCCACGACGTCCGTCACCGACGGCGCGACGCCCTTGTACGGAATGTGCTGCAATGCCGTCCCCGCCGACCGGTTCAGCCATTCGCCCACGATGTGCATGGGCGATCCGGATCCCGAGGTGCCGTAGGAGATCCGCTGGCCGCGGCGGGACGCGTCGACGATGTCGCCCAGCTTCCTGAAGCCCGAACCGGGATGGGCGACCAGCAGCAGCGACGACGTCGTCATCTGGATGACGGGCTTGAAGTCCGCCACGGGATCGTAGCCGGCGGCGCCGGCCTGCTTGAGCACCAGCGGCGCCGTGGCGAAGGTCGAGGGCGCGAACAGCAGGGTATGGCCATCCGGCGCCGCATGCGCCACGTGGCTGCTGCCCAGCATGCCCGAGGCGCCGGCGCGGTTGACCACCAGCACGGGCTGCCCGGCCCGGGGCGCGAGCTTCTCGGCATAGAGACGCGCCATGACGTCGGTGTCGCTGCCCGGTGGATAGGCGACCACGATAGTGATAGGCTTTTCCGGATAGCGTTGCGCGTGGCCGGCCGCGCTCCAGACGACCCCCGCGGCGGCCAAGGCCGCGCCCAACCGCCGGCGAGTGATTTTCAACATGACGTTCCTCCGTGGAATCCCCCGCACTATAGGAATCGCCCGCCCCCCCCACTGGCGAGAAACCGTCAGTTTTCGGCGAAGATCCGACATATGAATCCGCTGCCCGTGCCCCTGCCCGTGGACATGGCGGGCGAGCCGCTGTGCGTCGTCGTGCGCGAAGGCCAGGCGGGCGAGACCTCGCTCCACACGCACGCCTGCGGACAACTGCTGTATCCCGAACGCGGCGCCACGCTGCTCCAGACCGAGCACCACCTGGTCCGGCTCGGTCCCAGCCGTGCCGCCTGGATCCCGCCCGACCTTCCCCACGCGGTGCTGATGGAGCGCCCCTACCGGTATCACAGCGTGTACCTGGACGCGGCGCTTTACGCCGAACCGGTCTTTTCCGTGACCGGCATCAGCCCCTTGCTGCGGGAACTGATCTTCGACGCGGGACGCTGGGACACCTCACACGCCGAAGCGCCATCGCGCCATTGGAAGACCCAGGTGATCCTGGACGAGATCCGCCGAGCCCCGCGCGTGGCCGCCGGCCTGCCCATTCCCGAGGACGCGCGCATCGCCCTGATCTGCCGGGCGCTGGAAGCGGACCCGTCGGATGGCCGAACGCTGGCGGAATGGGCGTCGCAGGCCGGGGCCAGCGAAAAGACGATGCAGCGCATGTTCGTCAAGCTGACCGGCCTGTCGTTCCAGCAATGGCGCAACCATGCCCGCATGACGCGCGCGATCGAGCTGCACAGCCTGGGGCGCCGCATGCTCGACATCGCCGTCGAACTGGGCTATTCCAGCGAAGGCGCCTATTCCCACGCGTTCAGGCAGTTCTACGGCTACTCGCCCGGCCAGTTGAAAAGAAAGAAGACGGAAGCACCCTGATCATGGAGCATTCATGGGACATCGATTGAGCGTGATCGCCACGCGCACCGGCGACGACGGCACCACCGGCCTGGCGACGGGGCCGCGGGTGGCCAAGGACTCACCGCGCATCGCGGCCATCGGCGATGTGGACGAACTGAACAGCGCGATGGGCCTGCTGGCGACGGAAGCCTTGCCGCAGGACATCGCGCACGACCTGCTGGACATCCAGCACGACCTGTTCGACCTGGGGGGAGAACTCAGCATGCCCGGGCAGGCCCTGCTGGCGGAGGCGCGCGTGGCGCACCTGGACGGCCTGCTGGCCGACTACAACGCCCGGCTGCCGCCGCTGCGCGAATTCGTGCTGCCCGGCGGAAGCCGGCCGGCGGCCCTGGCCCACATGGCCCGCACCGTGTGCCGCCGGGCCGAGCGCGGCGTGGTGGCGCTGGCGCGCGTCGAGACCGTCCACGCGCCGGTGCGGCAATACCTGAACCGCCTGTCGGACCTGCTGTTCGTGCTGGCCCGCGCCATCAACCAGGACGCCGGCACGCCGGAAGTCCTGTGGCGCTCGGGCCGCACCCGGGGCGGCTAGCCCCGGGTACCTGGACCTACTTGCCGCTGCTGGTCGCCACCAGCCGGCGCGCCTGCACCGCCTGCGCCAGACGCTCGAGCACCTGCACCGAGGCATCCCAGTCGATGCAGCCGTCGGTGATGCTCTGGCCGTAGACCAGCGGCTTGCCGGGGACCAGGTCCTGGCGGCCGGCCACGAGGTGGCTTTCCACCATCACGCCGACGATGCGGTTGTCGCCCGCTTCCATCTGGCGCGCCACGTCGTCCAGCACCTGGGGTTGGTTCTCGGGCTTCTTGCTACTGTTGGCGTGGCTGGCGTCGATCATCACGCGCTGGGCCAGGCCCGCCTTGGCCATGTCCTGGGCGGCGGCTTCCACGCTGGCCGCGTCATAGTTGGGCGCCTTGCCGCCGCGCAGGATGACGTGGCAGTCCTCGTTGCCGTTGGTGGACACGATGGCCGACACGCCGCCCTTGGTCACCGACAGGAAATGATGGGGTTGGGACGCCGCCTTGATCGCGTCGACCGCGATGCGGATGTTGCCGTCGGTACCGTTCTTGAAGCCCACGGGACACGACAGGCCGGACGCGAGTTCGCGGTGGACCTGGCTTTCCGTGGTGCGCGCGCCGATGGCGCCCCAGGAGACGAGGTCGGCGATGTACTGGGGCGTGATCATGTCCAGATATTCACACCCCGCAGGCAAGCCGAGGGCGTTGATCTCCAGCAACAGCTGGCGGGCGGTGCGCAGGCCCTTGTTGATGTTGAAGCTGCCGTCCAGGTCGGGATCGTTGATCAGGCCCTTCCAGCCCACCGTGGTGCGGGGCTTCTCGAAGTACACCCGCATCACGATCTCGAGTTCGCCGGCGAAGCGGTCGCGCTCGGCCTTCAGCCGGGAGGCGTATTCCAGGGCGGCCTTGGTGTCGTGGATGGAACACGGCCCGATCACCACCACGAGGCGGTCGTCCATGCCGTGCAGGATGCGGTGTAGCGCCTGCCGGGTGGAGTAGACCGTCTCCGAGACGTTGGTGGTGCAGGGAAACTCGCGCATCAGGTGCGAAGGCGGAGCCAGCTCCTTGATTTCTCGAATGCGCAAGTCGTCGGTGTTGTGGGACACGATCCTCTCCTGGATTTCAATGATGTCTGGTGTACATGTCTTGGGGGGTTTGCCCCACCGTTTCGTCCAGGCACAAAAAAAGCCGCCAGGACGCTGGCGGCTTTTTTGGGGCAGGAATCCGTTAGATACGACGCTTCCTTTCCTCCGCCAGCGGCTTTGGAAATCCAAAAAAGTAAAAGTAAAAATACGTGGAAGCGTAGTTCATAAAATATATCGTAGCAGGGGCCGGCCGCTTCGGCAAGTAGCGGGCACGGTTCTTGAGTGCCGGCGGCCGCAGCGCGGTGGCTGGGCTATGGGGCACGCCGCGCACCACCTCAATCGAAGAACGCCCGCAGCATCCGGTTCGTCGCCTCCGCCTGCTCGAACTGCACCCAGTGCCCGGCATCGGGAACGACGCGCCACTGGCGCTCGGGCCGGCCGTCGACCCACCACGGCCCCACCCGGTCCGGATGCGCGGTCACGTCGTGCTCGCCCCAGGCGAACAGGATGGGCATGGCAAAACCATCCAGGATGCCTTTGGTGGGACTGCTCTGCGACAGGGCCTTGCTGCGAAAGCGCGTGGCCTCGCAGGCCTGCCGGTGCACCGCGACCGCCAACGCGTCGATGCTGTGTTCATCGTGCAGCATCAGGGCCCGCAGGTTGTGGCGCAGGTCCTCGACCAGGGCCGCCTCGCCGCTTGCCAGCCGCCAGTTGACCATCGCGGCCCTCTGCCGGCGCGGCGTGCCGTGGCCGGCGGCGCCGAGCAGGGCCAGGCGCGCCACGTGCCCGCGCCGGGCGGCCAGGTGGACCGCGCACAGTCCGCCGAACGAGAAACCGGCCAGGTCGATCGGCGTATCGGCCCCCACGAGCTGGTCCAGTGTCGCCGCCGTGGCCGCCACCAGGTGGTTCAGGTCGGCGGGCGGCGTCAGCGTTCCGGATTCGCCGAACGACGGCATGTCCGGCACCCACACGGTGTGGTGTTGCGCGAGCGCCTCCAGGTTGCGTATCCAGTGCCGCCAGCTTCCGTGCCCGCCGTGCAGCAGCACCAGCGGACTTCCCTGCCCGGCCGAACGCCAGACGACGCGCGTGCCGGCATGCTCGGCCTCGTGGCGGACGGTGGCGGCCTCCACGGCGGCGATGGCCGCCTCGGCCTGGGTACGGTCGTCGTTCGGGAAAAGCAGGGAATCGATGTCGCTCATGGCGGAAAGTCGCGGAAAGCTGGCGGGCAAAGGCGCAAGCTTAACCCGCCGCCGCGGCGGTCCCGGCCCATCCACTACACTAGCGCCTCCGCATCGATTCCTTACCGTGGCCAGCATGTCCGAACCCATCCGCCTGTCCAAACGCATGTCCGAACTGGGACTCTGCTCTCGCCGGGAGGCGGATGAATGGATCAGCCGCGGCTGGGTGCGCGTGGACGGCGCGGTGGTCTCGGTGCTGGGCAGCAAGGTGCTGCCCAGCCAGAAGGTCACCATCGAACGCCAGGCCAGCGCCGAACAGGCGCAGCGGGTCACGATCCTGCTGAACAAGCCGGTCGGCTACGTCAGCGGCCAGGCCGAGGACGGCTACCAGCCCGCCGTGACCCTGGTCAAGGCCAGCACCCGCTGGACCGGAGACCGCGCGCCCACCCGCTTCCAGCCCAGCCAGTTGCGCAGCCTGGTGCCGGCCGGCCGGCTGGATATCGATTCGGTCGGCCTGCTGGTCCTGACCCAGGACGGCCGCATCGCCAAGCACCTGATCGGCGAGGACTCCACCGTCGACAAGGAATACCTGGTGCGGGTCCAGTACACCCGTCCGGGGCGCCTGCCCGAGAGCGGCCTCAAGCTGCTCAACCACGGCCTCTCGCTGGACGGCAAGCCGCTGCGTCCGGCCGTGGTGCGCTGGCAGAACGACGACCAGTTGTCCTTCACCCTGCGCGAAGGCAAGAAACGCCAGATCCGCCGCATGTGCGAAGCCGTCGGCCTGCGCGTGGTGGGCCTCAAACGCGTCCGCATAGGCGGCGTCGCACTGGGCGACCTGCCGCCGGGACAGTGGCGGTACCTGCGGGAAGACGAACGGTTCTGACCTGCGGCGGGCCAGCCACGGCCCCCGGCCCCCGGCCCTAGTCTTGGTCCTGCCGGGCCAACGCCTCGTAGACGTAGACGGCGGCGCCTTCGATATGCGCCCGCAGCAGGCCGCAGGCCTTGTCGGCATCGCGCTCCAGGCAGGCCTCGACCAGTTGGTGATGTTCCAGCGCGACGCGCTGGTCCACCGTTCGGTTGGCAAGGAATAGGCGCCGGTAGCGGTCGCCCCGGTCATTCAGCATCGAACAGAACTGCAGCAGCAGCGGCATGCGGCAAGCCGAAATCAGGCTCATGTGGAGCTGCCGGTGCAGGCGCTCCCACCGTTCCACCCGCTGCTGCCCGTTGTCGGTCTTCTCCTGGCGCGACAACTGCATCAGCGTGCCGGTGATCCGGACCTCCCATTCCTCGTCGGCGTGCAGGATGGAGTCGCGCAAGGCCTTGGGTTCCAGGTCGGCCCTCAGCTCGACCACCTCGGCCAGGTTCTCCGCGGACACCGGCGCCACACGCACGCCGCGCTGGTCCTCGATCAGCAGCAAGCCTTCGGACCCCAGGCGGGACACCGCCTCGCGCAGCGGACTCAGGCTGACGCCGTAGCGGTCGCGCAACTCCTCCAGCCGGATCCGCTGGCCGGGCAGCAGTTCCCCTGACAGCACCTCCTGCCGCAAGCGTTCCACCAGCGATGTCGCCAGCGTCGCCCGGCCCCGTTCAGGGGCGGGCTCGGAGCCAATCGGAATCTGTCTTGTCATGAGGCGGCGAGGCGAAATGGGATCCCGGAATTTTAGCCAGTTGTTGACCTGAAAAACGATAATGAGCAAAATATCGATGATTTAAAAATAATCGATAATCAATGAAAAGGCCGTCAGGGACGGCTTGCCCAATGAAGGAGACACGATGGAATACACCCAGCTCAGACTGCTGATCGATGGTCAATGGCTGGATGGCCAGGGGCGCGAGACACTACCGGTCATCAACCCCGCCACCGAGACCGTGCTCGGCCAGTTGCCCGTGGCGTCCGAGGCCGACGTCGAGCGCGCCGCCGGCGCCGCGGCGCGCAGCTTTCCGGCATGGCGGGACATGTCCGCCTACGACCGCGCGAAGATCCTGTTCCGGACCGGGGAAGTGCTGCGCGACCGCGTCGAGCACATCGCGCGGCTGATGACCCTGGAACAGGGCAAGCCCCTGAACCAGGCCCGCCAGGAAGTCATCCACCTGCCCGACATGCTGATCTGGCATGCCGAGGAAGGCCGCCGCGTCTATGGCCGGACCATTCCTGCCCGCGACCTCGGACATCGCCAAGTCTCGGCGCGCGAGCCCATGGGCCCCATCGCCGCGTTCACGACCTGGAACTACCCGGCCGTGATTCCGATGAAAAAGGTCTGCGCCATCCTGGCGGCCGGGTGCACCTGCGTGCTGAAGGGCGCGGAAGAAACGCCGGCCTCGACCATGGAGCTGGTCAGGGCCTTCGCCGACGCGGGGCTGCCCGACGGCGTGCTCAACCTCGTCTATGGCGCGCCCGACCGCATCTCCAGCCAGTTGATCGCCTCGCCGGCCATCCGGGGCATCTCGTTCACCGGCTCGACCGCCGTCGGCCGCAGGCTGGCGGAGATGTCGGGTCGGCACCTCAAGCGCACGGTCATGGAGCTGGGCGGTCACGCCCCCGTCATCGTCATGGATGACGTACGCGACCTGGCCGGCCTGGTCCGCACGTCGGTCCTGCGCAAGTTCCGCAACTCGGCGCAGGGTTGCGTGAACCCAAGCCGCTTCTTCATCCATCGCAAGCTCTACGAACCCTTCGTCGAGGCCTTCGTCGCCGAGACCCGGGCCCTGGTCATCGGCGACGGCTTCTCTCCCGACGTCAACATGGGACCGCTCGCGCACGAGCGCAGGCTCGGCGCGATGCAGCACTGCGTCGACGATGCGCTGGCGCACGGCGCCACGCTGCGATGCGGCGGCAGGCGGCTGGACCGGCCTGGCTATTTCTGGGAGCCCACGGTCCTGACGGATGTTCCAGCCAGCGCGCTGGTCATGAACGAGGAGCCCTTCGGCCCCGTCGTTCCCATCAATGCCTTCGATGACGTCGAGGAAGTCCTGGCCGAAGCCAACCGCCTGCCGGTGGGACTGGCGGCCTACGCCTTCACCAACTCGACGCTGTGGGCCAATCGGCTGTCGCGGCGGTTGGAAGCCGGCATGGTCGCGATCAACTCCTTTGCCTTCGGCGCCGCCAATGCCAGCAGCACGCCCGAGGTCCCGTTCGGCGGGATCAAGGCCAGCGGCTTCGGCGCCGAATGCGGCAGCGAAGGCATCGAGGGATACCTGAACATCAAGTTCGTCAGCGAATACGAACAGGCGTGACCCGCGCCGTCACAACCATCCAGGAGACAAGCATCATGACCCTTACCCGACGCATTCTTGCGGGCATCGCGCTGGCGCTGGCCGCCGGCAGCGCCCTGGCCACCTATCCCAACCGGCCCATCCGCTTCATCGTTCCCATGGCGGCCGGCGGCCCCGCCGACCTGACCGCCCGCCTGCTGGCCAGGATGATCAGCGACCAGCTGGGGCAGCCCGTCGTCGTCGACAACCGCAGCGGCGCGGGCGGCGTGGCGGGCACGGATGTCATCGCCAAAGCGGCGCCGGACGGCTACACGATAGGCATGGGCACCATCAGCAGCTTCGGCATCAATCCGGGCCTGATGGCCAAACTGCCGTTCGACGCGCAAAAGGATTTCACGCCCATCGGCAACGCGTCGGCCACCAGCGGCATCATCCTGGCGACCCGGGACGCCCCCTTCGGGGACCTGCCCGGCCTGATCGCCTATGCCAGGCAGAACCCCGGCAAGGTCACCTACGCGTCCGCCGGCATCGGCTCGGTCGGCCACATGGTGGGCGAGTCCCTGAACCACGCCGCCGGCATCGCGCTGACGCACGTGCCCTACCGGGGCACCACGCCCGCCGCGCAGGGCCTGCTGGCCGGCGACGTCATGCTGTTCATCGAGACCTCGTTCAGCACCGCCATGCAGTACCTGCCCACGGGCCGCGTCAAGGCCATCGCCGTCACGCGCAAGCAGCGCTCGCCCCTGCTGCCCGACGTCCCCTCGATGGGGGAAGGCGGATTCCCGCAGATCGACAGCCCGGCCTGGTTCGGCGTGGTCGGACCGGCCGGCATGCCGCCCGACGTCGTCAAGCAGTTGAACGCCATCCTGCAGAAGGGATTCGGCACGCCCGAGACCCGCGAGCAACTGGCCCGCTTCGGCGCCGAGCCCGTGCCCTCGACGCCCGAGGACTTCCGCACCTACATCGGCGAGGAAATCGGCCGCTGGACCCGGGTCATCCGCGCCGCGGGGATCAAGCCCGAGTAGCGTGCCGGCTCAGTCCAGCGACGCGCCCGACTCCTTCACCGCCGCGGACCACAACTTGTTGTCCGCGACCAGCTTCCTGGCGAACTCCTCGGGCGTATTGCACAGCACGCTGACGCCGATGGCGGCAAGCTTGGCGCCGAACTCGGCGTTCCGGCCCGCTTCGGCCAAGGAGTCGGCAATCTTGTTGACGATCTCGGCAGGCGTGCCGGCCGGGGCCGCCACGCCGTTCCAGGTCTCGGTCGTGAAGCCCGGATAGCCCTGCTCGGCAACGGTCTTGACACCCGGCAGGTCGGCGGAAGGCTTGGTGCCGGAGGTAGCGACGATGCGCAGCCGGTTCGTCGTCGAATAAGGCAGCACCTCGGCCACGTTCGCGAAATACATCGGCACCTGCCCGCCCACCACGTCGGCGATCGCCGGCGCGCCGCCGCGATACGGCGCGTGGATCATCGACAGCTCCGCGCGCTTGACGAACATCGCCATCGTCAAATGGCTGACCGACCCGCTGCCCGCCGAGGCATACGCCACCTGGCCAGGATGCGCCTTCACGTAGGACACCAGCTCAGGCAGCGTCTTGGCCGCGAAGCTCGGATGCACCGCCAGCGCGAACTCGTTGGTCGCCACGATCGACACCGGCGCGAAATCCTTGATCGGGTCGTAGCGTACCTTCTGCAGGTACGGCACGATGGCCATCTGCGGCGCCGTCGCCATGAACAAGGTGTAGCCGTCCGGCTTGGCCCGCGCCACGTAGTCGGCGGCGATCGCGCCATTGGCGCCGGGCCGGTTGTCGACCACCACCGTCTGCTTGAGCCGGGTGGTCAGCCATTCGGCGGTGATCCGCGCGATGCTGTCGGTATTGCCACCGGCGGCGAACGGCACGACCAGCGTGATCGCGCGCTCGGGCCATGCCGCATGCGCGGCGCCCGCCGTGGCCAGTGAAAGAAGAACCCCTGCAAATCGCCACTTCATTTCCATGCCATCCCCCGCCATGCGTGGTTGAAAAATCAGGCTGCGTGATTCATTTCCCGGTAGACGTCGCGTGCTTCGGCCTCGGCCGCCTTCACGTGCGCCACGGCCACGGCGCGTGCCACGCGGGCATCGCCTTTTTCCAGCGCGTCATAGATGCTCTCGAGCTCGCGCACGCTGTGCTTGGCGCGGCCGGGGCTGGCCATGGTCCGGGCCCGCAGGAAGTTGATGCGTGTCAGCAGGCCGTGCAGCACCTCGCCCATGATCGCGTTCCCGCAGCATTGGATGATCACTTCGTAGAAATCCGCCGTGGCCGAGATGCGCGTCTTCCAGTCCTGCTGGTCGACGGCGGCGGCAAAGATGTCGAGCGCCTCGCGCATGCGGCGCAGGTCGTCCGGCTTGACGCGCCCGGCCGCCAGCGCGGCGGCCTCGCCTTCGAGCAGCGCGCGCAGGTGATAGATGTTCTCGGCTTCTTCCCAGCTCAGTTCGGCCACCGACGGCCCCTTGTTGGGCACGATGGTGATGAGCTTTTCCGTCGCCAGCACCCGCAGCGCCTCGCGCACGGAAGTGCGGCTGACGCCCAGCAGGCTGCACAGCTTGGCCTCGACCAGCCGTTCGCCCGGCTTGAAGTAGCCGCTGGTGATGGCTTCGCGCACCAGGCGCACCGTTTCCTGTTGCACCGAGCGCGGGGATATCTTCAGGTCCATGGTGTCGTCTCCGATCACAGCGGCGGCCGTTGCCGGGCCTGGTGGCGGTCGAACAGGTCATAGGCCCCCTTGAACCAGGGCTGATCGGCCAGGCGCGCGCGCCAGGGCGTGGCGCGCGCCTTGGCGCGGGCCGGCGACTCCAGCGCCCCGGCGTCGTCCAGGTAGTGCAGCGCCAGCCGGTTGTAGCGTCCCGGCTCGCCGTCCTTGACGTGGAAGCGCCGCACCGCGCGCCACTGCGGGCACTCCAGCAGCAGCGGCACGTGGTCCTGTTCGTACCAGGCATCGAAATCGGCCAGGTGCTCGCCGGGCACGTTGAACCAGACGGCATACAGCACCGGGGCATCGAGCGCTTCGGGCGAGTCATCGCCGGCGCGGCCGATTTCCTCGCACAGGTAGCGCGTGAAGCCGGAGACGTTGCGCAGCATCCAGGCCGTTTCCTCGGAAGGATGCTGCTTGATGGCCTGGTAGGCGACGGTGCGCAGCGCGGCCAGATCGTCCATTTCATAGACGGCCAGGTAGTTGCGCTCGGATGCCGCGTAGCGCTGGGCACTGACGAAACCGCGCAAGCCCATGCGGATAGGAATGTGTTCGGTGTCGTACCAGCGGTTGAACTTCTCTTCCCACTCGGGGGCCGGCTTCATCTCCGAGAACAGAATGGCGCATCCGCGCATGGAGCCCTCCTGGACTTCATTGACTTTATGATTGTATGACAATAACATCGTCGAACATTCGGTTCAACAAGAATTTGGAACCCTCACCCGAGGGTGGCTGACGTCAGGAGCGACACATGCAATTGAAAGTACGCAGGTGGCAGGCGATCGTGGAAGAGAAGCTCGAGGAAGCCGGCCGGCCGGCCGACGAATCGCTGCGCAAAGCGGCCATCGTGGCCTTCGTGGAAAACCCCTACGCCGGCCGATACGTCGAAGACCTGTCGCCCATGATCGAGGCCAGCCCCGAACTGGGCGCCCGCATGGCCGCCCGGCTGCGCGCGGCCTATGGCGACCACCCCGTCCTGTCGTACGGCAAGGCCGGCGTCGTCGGGCTGGGCGGCGAACAGGAACATGCCAACGCACTGCTGACGACGGCGTCGGCCGAACCCCTGCGCAAGGAGATCGGCGGCGGCAAGGCCTGGATCTCGTCGGTGACCAAGATCGGCGGCCCGGGCACGGTACTGGACGTGCCGCTCGCCTCCAAGGATGCGCTGTACGTGCGCTCGCTCTATAACGCCATGACGCTGTATTTCGCCGACGGCCCCCTGCCCGACGAGATCGCGCTGGTGTTCGCGGTCTCCAACCGCGAGCGGCTCAACGCCCGCGTGGGCGGCCTGCGGCTGCGGGACGCGCAGGGCAAGGACGGACTCGTTTGAGGAGCGCACGATGAAACTCGCCATCGTCAACCTGGGCCGGATACTGACCGGTGAATGGCGCGAGCCCTACGCCTCGGGCGACGCCATCCTGATGCAGGACGGACTGATCGCCAAGGTCGGCACGCTGAGTCCGGCGGAAGTCGAGAGCGCCGACGTGGTCATCGACGCCGCCGGCACCACCGCCATTCCCGGCCTGATCGACTCGCAGGTGCACAACACCTTCGGCGACTACACGCCGCGGCAGAAGACCGTGGGCTTCCTGGAAAGCTATGTGCACGGCGGGGTCACCACCGGCATCACCGCCTCGGAAGTGCACACGCCCGGCCGTCCCAAGGACCCGGCCGGCGTCAAGGCGCTGGCGGTGGCCGCCCAGCGCTGCTTCCAGGACTACCGCCCGGGTGGCATGCGCGTGTACGCCGGCTCCATCATCATCGAACCCGGCCTGGTGGAACAGGACTTCGCCGACATCGCCGCGCAGGGCGTGTGGCTGGCCAAGGCCGGTTTCGGCGCGGTCAAGACCCCGTACGACTACGTGCAGGCCATAGGCTGGGCGCGCAAGCACGGCATGATCACCACCGTACATACCGGCGGCTCGTCCATACCCGGGTCGTCGGGCATCTGGGCCGAGCACCTGATCGCCATGAACCCGCATGTCTCGTTCCACGTCAACGGCGGCCCCGTGGCCATGCCCGACGAAGGCTTTCCCAAGATGGTGTACGAGTCGGAAATCGCGCTGCAGGTCTGCACCGCGGGCAACCTGCGCACCACGCTCATGCTGGGCGACATGGTGCGCAAGGCCGACCAGTTCGACCGTTTCCTGATCGCCACCGACACGCCCACCGGCAGCGGCATCATGCCGCTCGGCATGATGTACACGATCACCCACCTGGCCAGCCTGACCGACATGCCGGTGGAATGGGCCATCGCGGCGGCCACCGGCAACAACGCCCGGGTCTACGGCATCAACAGCGGCTTCCTCAAGCCGGGCAAGGATGCCGACGTGGTCCTGCTGGACGCCTGCGTGGGCGGGTCCAAGGACGATCCGCTGGATGCCCTGCGCAACGGCGACATCGCCGCGGTGGCGGCCGTCGTGACCGACGGCGTCCCGCGCTTCGTCGGCAAGAGCCGCAACACGCCGGCCGGCAATCGCCCGGTCCGCGTCGCCCGCTGCGACATTCCCCAGGACTACTCCACCGGAGGCCATTGAATGAGCAAGCACATCGCCATAGTGGGCGCCGGTCCGGTCGGCGTCGTCGCGGCGCTGGCCGCCGTGCAGCAGGGCTTCCGGGTCTCGCTGTACGAGGCCGAGTCGTGCGTGGACGACAGCCCGCGCGCCGCCACCACCCATAGCTCGACCCTGGAGATGATCGCCCGCGTGGGGCTGATCGACCGCTTCGTCAGGGAAGGCCTGACGGCGCGCTACTTCCAGTTCTGGGACCAGACCGCGCAGGCCATGGTGGCCCAGTTCGACCACGAAGTCCTGAAGGACGAGACGCCCTACCCCTTCGTCGTGCAGACCGAGCAGCACAAGCTCGGCAACATGGGGATCGAGAAGCTGCGAACCTATGCGGACGCGGCGGTCCACTTCGAGCACCGCATCACGGTGGTCGCGCAGACCGACGACGGCGTGACCCTGACCGCCCAGGCTCCGGACGGACAGGTACGCATCGAGGCCGACTACGTGATCGCGGCCGACGGCGGCCGCAGCGCGCTGCGCAAGGCCCTGGACATCCCGTTCGAAGGCATGACCTGGCCCGAGCGCTTCATCGTCATCACGGTCAAGGACGACTTCGAACGCCTGATGGGCTGCTGCTACCGCAATTACCTTGCCCACCCCGATGCCTGGACCAACCTGTTCAAGATCTCGGGGGACGACATGCAGGGGCGCTGGCGCGCGGTGTTTCCATCGGGCGTGGACGAGACCGACGAAGAAGCCCTGAGCGACGCCGCGGTGGCCCGCCGCCTTGCCCATGTGTTCCCGAGGACCGAGCCCTACGAGGTGCTGCACCGTAACATCTACCGCGTCCACCAGCGGGTGGCGGCACGCTTCCGGCAGGGCCGGGTGTTCCTGGCGGGCGACGCCGCGCACGTCAACAACCCCATCGGCGGCCTGGGGCTGAACTGCGGCATCCACGATGCCATGGAGCTGGTGGACATGCTGTCCGCCGTCGAGCGGGGCGAAGAAGACGCGTCGGTCTTCGATCGCTACGAGCGCCGGCGCCGGCAGATGAACATCGAGTTCGTGCAGCAGCAGACGGTCAACAACAAGAAGCGCCTGGAGGAGAAGGATCCCGCCGTGCGCGCGCAGGCGCTGGACGATATCCGCAGGATCGCCGACGATCCGCAGCGGCACCGCCAGTTCCTGCTACGCAGCTCGCTGATCGACAGCGTGCGCAAGGCCAGGACGATCGCTTGAGGCCCCGAGGCCTGTTCGTCTAGCTCGCCGCGCAGTGCGGCGCCTGGCCGCCGCCCGGCACCGCGCGCACGCTGGCGGCGATGGCATCGGCCACCAGGGCGACCAGGCCCTGGTGCGCCGCCACCACGTCGGCGACCGATCCGCCGGCCGCGGCCTGCTCGAAGCGGCCCAGGCAGACCTGCTTCGCGCCGCCGGCCGATGGCTTGACCGACCACGCCACCGTGGCCTCGACCGGTCCGCCCAGGCGCGCGTCCAACCGCGAGAACTCGACGTTGATGCGGTAGGCGGGCTTGCCCGCCACGCCGCCCTTGGCCACGTCCACCGCATGCAGCCGGCCCTGGAGCGCCGAGGACAGGGCGTCCTGCAACTCGTCCCCCAGCGTGGCGGACCACCGCTGCCCTTCCAGCATCTGCACCTTCGCGCCATCCTCGCGCAGCACGATCTGGCGGCGGCGCAAGCGTTCGGGCAGCGCCACGGGGGCGAGGTCGATCACCATGGCCGGTCCGGCCGAGGGCACGGCGGCCGCTTCCCGGGACGGGGCCTGCAGCGTGTAGACGTCGGGCGCGACCGGCGCGGCGCATCCCGACAGTCCCGCGGCCAGCGCCGCCATGGCCAGCACGAATGTCTTCATCGTTCTTCCTTGGGCTTTCCGCGCAGCAGCGACTGCGGGTTCTCTTCCAGATAGTCGGTCAACTGGCGCAGCGAATTGGCGGTGCGCATCAGTTCGACCAAGGCGCGCCGCAGATCCTGCTGCATGGGGGCATCGGCCGAGAACGTGCCTTCGGCGGCCTTGAGCGTCTTGCGCGCGTCTTCCATCGTCGCCACGATCTCCGGGGCGACCTGGCCGTCGAGCCGCTTCACGAGCTTGTCGGCGGACGCCATGGTCTCGCGCATGCCGGCCAGCGCCGCGGTCAGGTCGCGGCCGATGGTGTCGAACGGCACCTTGCCGATCTTGTCCACGATATCGGCCAGCTTGCCCTGCAATTCGTCGAAGGCGCCCGGGATCGTCGGGAACTCGTCCAGCCCCTGGCTGCGGCCCATGCTGGCCGGCAGCGGTACTCCCTTGAAGAAATCGATGGCGATGTACATCTGCCCGGTCAGCAGGTTGCCGTTGCGCAGTTGGGCGCGCATGCCGCGGCGGATCAGCACATCCATCAGGCGACGCTCCGCGTCGGCATTCAGCGCGCCCGGCTCGCCGGAACGGCGCAGGCCCAGGCGCGAGGGATAGAAGTCCACCACCACCGGCAGGCGGAAGGAATTGGTGTCGCGGCGAAACTCGATGCCTATCGAGCGGACGGCGCCGATGACCACCCCGCGGAAATCGACCGGCGCGCCGGGCGACAGGCCCCGGACCGACTGCTCGAAGTACATCACCGCGCTGGTCGGCGGACCGTCGTCCACCTTGAGCGCGTCGTCCTGGTTGCCGGCAAGCTGGAACACGGCATCGTCCTGCGCCGGCTGCCCCACCGGCAGATGGGGCGAATCGATGAACGAGACACCGCCCAGCAGCACGGTGGAGATCGATTCGGTCTGCAGCTTCAGGCCATCGGCGTCGACCTTGAGATTGACGCCGCTGGAATGCCAGAACCGGGTGCTGGTCGTGACGAAGCTGTCGTAGGGCGACCGGACGAACACGCGTACGGTCACGCCCTTGCCGTTCTGGTCCAGGTCATAGGCCACGACCTGGCCCACGTTGACGCGGCGGAAATACACCGGCGAACCGATATCGAGCGAACCGAGGTCGCCGGCGTGCAGCACGAACTGCTTGCCCGGCGTGTCGGCGGTCACGATGGGCGGCACCTCCAGGCCCGTGAACGAGTCCTCGCGTTCCTGGGAGCGCCCCGCATCCACGCCTATGTAGGCGCCCGACAGCAGCGTGCCCAGGCCGCTGACGCCGCTGGCGGCGATGCGCGGCTTGACCACCCAGAAGCGGCTGTCCTCGACGGCGAAGCTGGAGGCGTTGGAGGTCAGCTCGACCGCGACGACGACGTGCGACCGGTCTTTCGCGAGCTCGATGGATTTCACCAGGCCGATGTCGACGTCCTTGTAGCGGACCTTGGTCTTGCCCGCCTCAATGCCTTCGGCCGAGCGAAAGGTGATGTCGATGGTCGGCCCGCGGGCATACCAGCTGTTGATGGCGAACGAGAGGCCGGCGATGGCCGCGACGATGGGAATCAACCATACCAGCGACGGCAGCCACCGGCTGGGACGGCGGCGCGCCGGTTCGCCCGGCGTCGCGTCGGGAGGGATATCAGGCTTGTTTGTCATGGGCGTCTATGGGGTCCCAGATAAGGCGAGGATCGAAGCTCATCGAGGCAAGCATGGTCAGCACCACCACGGCGCCGAACGCGATCGCGCCCGGCTCGGGCCGGACGGTGGCCAGCGCGTCCAGGCGCACCAGCGAGGCCAGCAACGCGACCACGAACACGTCCACCATGGACCAGCGCCCCACGGCTTCAACCATGCCGTACAGGCGGGTACGTTCGACCGGCCGCCAGGTCGAGCGGACCTGGGCCGTGACGACGAGCATCAGCAGCACGGCGAGCTTGAAGATGGGAATGACGATGCTGGCGCAGAAGACCACGGCGGCGACGAAATAGGAGCCGTCCTCCCACAGGTAGACGACGCCGCTCAGGATGGTGTTGGTCTGCGAACCCAGCAGCGTGCCGGTGGTCATGATGGGCAGGATGTTGGCCGGCAGGTACAGGGCCATGGCGGCCAGCAGGAAAGCCCAGGTGCGGCGTAGGCTGTCTGGCTTGCGCAGGTGCAGAGCCGCGCCGCAGCGGTCGCACGCGGTGCCGCCGCGCCGGCGAGGATGGATGGCCGAGCACTGCGGACACTCCATCACGCCCGCCTGCGCCGCCGTGCGCACCGGGCTCATGGCCGATCCTCCGCGGCAGGCGGGTAGCCGGCCTCGATGGCTTCGACGTGTTCCCACAGGTCGGCGGGATCGAAGCTGACCACGACCGCCAGCAGCACGGTCAGCGCCCCGAACGCCCACAGCGCCACGCCGGGGATCACGGTCGCCATCGCGGACAGCTTCACCAGCGAGGCCACGATGCCCAGCATGAAGACCTCGATCATGCCCCAGGGCCGGCCCAGCCGGATGAGGCGCACCACCGGACCGAAGCCGGCCGGGATCCGGCCCAGCCACAGCGGCACCAGCAGGTAGGCCAGGAGCCCCAGTTCGACCAGCGGCATCAGGATGGTCGTCACGAAGACCAGGGTCGAGACCGACAGCATGTCCTCCAGCGCCAGTACCCGGACCGCGCCCCAGACGGTGGTGCGCGTACTCACGCCCTGGATCTCCATCGTGACGATGGGAAAGGCGTTGCAGCAGATGAAGACGATCAGGCTGGCCAGCACCACCGGCAGCAGGGCCCCGTAGCGCCGGTCGTTGTTCCGGTAGAGCTCGGTCCCGCAGCGCGGGCAATAGGCCCGCTCGCCCGGGTCGAGCCGGATCCGGCGAAACACGGCATCGCAGTGTTCGCACAGCTTCAGCGACGTGTCGGCGCGAGGATCGGAATAGTTGGACATGAAGGCACTTACAGACAACAGTGTATGTATATGCCGGAGCCATGATATCGCAGATTGCCGCGGGCGCGCACCGCCTCACGGCGCCTGGGACAGGGCCCGGGCCTCTTCCTCCAGGCATTCGACCAGCGCCCGCATGGCGGGCGAGGGTTCCAGGCTGTCGTGGCGTATCACGCCAATGGGGCCGAACACCGGCGGCAACTCCACCGCCAGGATCGCCAGCGCGTGCCGGCGCGCATGATAGGCGGCCACCGCGCGCGGCATCACGGACAAGGCCTGGCTATTGTCCATCAGGACCATGTTGTTCAGCACCGAGGCCGACTCCACCCGCGAAGCCGGGCGAACGTCTTCGCGCTGGAACAGCATGTCCAGCCCGGCCCGCACCGGACTGCCGCGCGGCGGCAGGATCCACGGGTAGGCCGCCAGGTCCTGCCAGGACGGCCGCTTCCTGGACGCCAGCGGATGGCTGGCCGATCCGCACACGCACATCGGTTCTTCGCACAGGATGCGCGTGGCGAGGCCTGCGCCGGCCGTCCCCGCCCCCAGCCGCGCCACCACCAGGTCCAGCTTGCGGGTCTGCAGATCGGGCAGCAGCGCCTCGATCGAGCCTTCGCGCACCAGTACGTTGACCCCCGCCGCCCGCCGCTCCAGCCGCAGCAGCGTGCGCGGGACCAGGAAGGCCGCGGACGACGAGTTGATGCCCACGCTCAGGGTCTCGACGCCCAGGCCGCCGGGCTCGGACCATTCCCGCCCCATACGTTCGAGGTCGCCCAGCACCCAGCTCGCGTGCCGGATCATCGAGGCGCCGTGCACCGTCGGAAACGTCCCTTTCGAGGTGCGCTCGAACAGCCTGGCCCCGACCATCTCCTCGAGCTCGGCCAGCATCCGCGAGACCGCGGGCTGGGTCGTGGCCATGCGGCGCGCGGCCTCGCCCACGTTGCGCACGTCGTCCATCACCATCAGCAGGCGCAGGTGGCGCAGCCGGAGCCGGCCGCGCAGGTACCAGTCCGCGCGCAGCGCGGCCTCGGAAGCGTCAGGCATCACATACCAACTCTGATATGACAATTGCCAAATATATCATTGGACCGCAATGATCCAGATCGGCCATGATCTGCGCAGATGAAGCGTCCGCCGCCAGGAACGGGCGTACCCAAGGAGACAACCATGCTGAAATCCGCGACCGGCCTCGTGGCCGCCCTCGCCTTCGCGGCCGGTGCCCAGGCCGCCTATCCCGACCGCCCCGTCACGCTGGTCGTGCCCTCGGTGCCCGGCGGTGCCGCCGACATGGTGGGCCGGCTGGTGGCCGAACAGCTCGGCAAGCAGTGGAACGTGCCCATCATCGTCGAGAACAAGCCCGGCGGCGCCACCATCATCGGCACCCAGGCGGTGATCAAGGCCGCGCCCGACGGCTATACCCTGCTGCTGGGCATCGATGCCTCGTTCGCCGCGGTGCCTTTCCTGATGGAGAAGATGCCGTACCAACCGCGCAAGGACCTGGAACCGGTCGCCACGCTGTCCACCCTGCGCTACGTGCTGGTCGCCTCGCCCACCGCCCCGTTCAAATCGGTCGAGCAACTGCTGGAGCAGGCGCGTGCCCGCCCCGACACGATCACCTACGCCAGCGGCGGCGAAGGCTCCACCCACCACCTGGGCATGGCGCTGTTCGAACAGGAGGCCGGCGTGTCGTTCAAGCACGTGCCGTACAAGGCGGCGCCGCAGGGCTTCGTGGACGTGATGGGCGGGCACATCGACATGATGTTCCTGGCGGCCAGCACGGCCATCCAGCCGGTCCGGGGCGGCAAGGTGCAGGGGCTGGCCAACACAGCCGCCACGCCCATTCCCGACCTGCCTGACCTGCCCATGCTCAAGGACAAGGTCAAGGGCTTCACCTTCGACAGTTGGTTCGGCCTGTTCGCGCCCGCCGGTACGCCGCCGGCGGTGATCGACAAGCTGACCGCGTCGGTCCAGTCGGTGCTGCACGACCCGCAGGTGCGCGACAAGCTGCAGGCCCAGGGCCTGGCCGCGGGCGAAGGCGGCCCGCGGGAGCTACGCGAGCGCATCGGCGCGGACACCCGCCGCCTCGCCCCCGTCATCGCCAAGATCAAGAGCCAGCAAAGCAAGCCATGAAACGCCCGAACATCCTGCTCATCACCACCGACCAGCACCGCGGCGACTGCCTGGGCTTTGCCGGACGGCGCGTGAAGACGCCCCACATCGACGAGCTGGCGCGCACCGGCACGCACTTCTCGTCGTGCATCACGCCCAACCTGGTGTGCCAACCGTCGCGGGCGTCCATCCTGACCGGTCTGCTGCCGCTGACCCATGGCGTCCGCGACAACGGCATCGACCTGGACGAGCGGACCGGCGAAGCAGGTTTTGCCGGCAGCCTGTCGGCGGCGGGCTACGCCACGGGCTTCATCGGCAAGGCGCACTTCTCCACGCATCACACCTTCGCCCGCACCGGCCGGCCCGAGTGCCAGCACACCGAGGCCGAACTGGGGCCCGACTGGTCGGGTCCCTACATGGGCTTTCGCCACGTGGAACTCGTCGTCGAAGGCCACAACTACTGGCTGCCCACGCCGCTGCCCGGCGGCCTGCACCATTCGCGCTGGCACTACGGCGACGGCCTGGGAGAAATGCGCAACCGCCTCTACCAGACCGACCTGGGACCGCCCAGCGGCGCGCCGCAGACCTTCAACTCGGCCCTGCCCGTGGCCTGGCACAACTCGACCTGGATCGGCGACCGGACCATCGACTACCTGCGCGCGCACCGCGACGAGCCCTTCTGCCTGTGGGCCTCATTCCCCGATCCGCACCACCCGTTCGACTGCCCGGAACCCTGGTCCCGGCTGCACCACCCGGACGACGTGGACCTGCCCCGCCACCGCACCACCGACTACGACCGCCGCCCCTGGTGGCACCGCGCCAGCATGGAAAGCCGGCCGGTGGGCAGCGCCGAGGTCCAGGCGCTGCGGCAGAATTTCTCGCGCATTCCGACCCAGCCCGATGCCCAACTGCGCAACATCATCGCCAACTACTACGGCATGATCTCGCTGGTGGACCACCAGGTGGGCCGCATCCTGAAGGCCTTGCACGAATACGGACTGGACGAGGACACACTGGTCGTCTTCACCTCGGACCACGGCGAATGGCTGGGCGACCATGGGCTGATGCTCAAGGGGCCCATGGCCTACGAAGGCCTGCTGCGCGTGGCGATGGTGGCGCGCGGGCCGGGCGTGCGGGCCGGCGCGCAGGTACGCGATGCGGTCTCGACCCTGGACCTCGCGGCCACGATGGTCGACTACGCGAACGCCCCCGCGCTGGGGCCGCTGCATGGCCGGAGCCTGAGGCCGCTGCTCGAAGGCGCGGACACCGGCCGGGACTACGCGCTGAGCGAATGGGACGTGGCGGCCTCGCGCTGCGGCGTGGAGCTGAAGCTGCGCACGGTGCGCACCCGCGACTGGAAGCTGACGCACGAACAGGGCAGCGGCGCGGGCGAGATGTACAACCTGGCCGACGATCCGGACGAGATGGACAACCTGTTCGACGATCCGGGCTACGCGGCCCGGCGGCGGGAACTGCTGGACATGCTGAGCGAGCGGCCCGACGACCGATTGCCTGAGCGGCTACCGGCATCGGGCGTGGCCTGAGACCGGCGGAACCGGCCCTTCAGATCCCTTGGGCCGGTTCCGGCTTGAGCCGGCCCAACCCGTCGGCGACCTGGCTGGCCGACTCGACAAGCCTGGCCAGGTAGCGGTCGACCGCCTCGGCCGACGTCATCACCGACGAGAACCAGGTCAGGCCCAGCGTGGCGACGACAACGCCGCGGTGAAAGACCGGAATCGCCAGCGTGCAGGACTGCTGGCTGAGCTCGGGCACGCGCAGGGCATAGCCCTGCCGGCGGGTTTCTTCCAGCAGATGCTCCAGCCCCTCCGGATCGTGCGCAAGCGCATCTTCCTCACGGCCCGTGCGGCGTACCAGGTCCAGGATGAACGCGCGCTCCTGCGGATCGCAGAATGCGAGATAGGCCAGGCCCAGCGCCCGCCCCACCAGGCTGCGCCGCAAGTTGATCGACGAATGCAACAGCGACAGCGGCGACTGCGGGATGGTGCTGTAGCGCACCACCATCGCGTCGACGTCCAGCAGCGCCAGCGTGACCGGCCACTTGAATTCGCGCGTCAGCGCATCGCACACCGGCGTGGCCACCTCGATCACCTGCGGCTGGTGGTTGTAGCCGCAGCACAGCGACGCCACACCCGAAGCGAGGTAATACGCGCCGAACCGCACCGACTGCGCCACCAGCCCCTTGGCTTCGAAAGTACGCAGCAGCCGCGCGATCGTGGACTTGGGGATGCCCGTGCGCCGGTGCAGGTCGTCGATGCTCGATACCGACTGCCGGTTCAGGGCCTGCAATAGCTCGATCGCGCGCTCCACGCTGCGGATGCCGCCGCGGGCACGTTCGTCCGGCTCGTCCGAAAGCAGCCGGGTCATGCCGGCTGCGCTCCGGCGGCACCGGCCGCGGCGCGCGCCGCCATGTGCTGGCGATAGGTGCTGACACGGTAGCCCAGGTCGGGGGAGGCCTCTTCCACATGCATGGAGATCGCGATCGGCAAACGGTCGGACAACGGCTTGAACCGTGCGAGGATGGCCGCGAACAAGCGGTCGGTCGACGCCTTCTTGACCTCCGGATCCCGGCCGGGCAGCGTGCGCAGGACGAAATGCACGAAGACGTTGTCGGGGTGGACGTCGGCGATGCGGTAGCGCCGGACCGGAACCGCGCGGGTACGCAACCCCGCCAGCGGAAAAACGCCATCGGCCACCACCTCGCGGTGCACGTCGTCGAGCAGCGCATCGACATCGACGTGCGACTCCAGATTGTCGGAATACTCCATCCACAGATGCGGCATGTCGGTCCTCCTGGCTTTACTGGATGCGCAACTGATGGCGCTGGATGAACCCGGCGATGTCCTGCGCCTCGCCACGATACTTCTTGCCGAAGGCCGCGGCACTCTGCACGTCCAGGATGATCCCCTCTTCCCCCAGCTTGTTCTGGACCACGGGATCCCCAAGCGCGGCATTGATGGCCGTATTGAGCCGCTCGACGACCTCGGGCGGCGTGGAGGGCGGCGCGAACACGCCCAGTGCGCCGCTGGCATTGAAGCCCGGCGCGCCGCTGCGGGCGATGACCGGCAGCTTGGGAAAGGCCGGGCTGGAATCGGGCGAACCGATGGCCAGCGCCCGCACGGTGCCGCTCTGCAGATGGCCAGCGGCCAGCGACGACGAACCGAAGATGGCCTGCACCCGGCCGCCCAGCATGTCGGTCAGCATCTGGGCCGCGCCCTTGTACGGCACCGCGGTCATCTTCAGTCCGAAGGCCGCATTCAGGTGCTCCAGCGCGAAATGGTTGGGCGAGCCTATGCCGCTGGTGCCGAAGTTGTAGATGCCCGGCCGGCTCTTGACGAGCGCCACGAACTCCTCGAAGGTCTTGGCCGGAAAATCGGCGCCGACCAGCAACAGCGTGGTCGGCCGCCCCACCGAGGCCACCGGCAGCAGGCCATTGACCGGATCGAAGCTGAGCCCCTGGTTGGTGGCCGCGGCGATCTGCAGCGAGGTATAGGCGGTGAACAGGATGGTGTGGCCGTCGGGCCTGGCCCTGGAGGCCAGATTGGCGCCGACCAGGCCCGCTGCGCCGCCCTTGTTTTCGGGCACGATGGTCTGGCCCAGCATGGGGCCCAACACGTTCGACAACTGGCGCGCGACGGTATCGACGATGGCGCCGGGCGGATAGCCGATCAGCATGGTCACGGGCTGGCTGGGATACGTACCCTGGGCCTGCGACGGCACGGCGGCCAGCAACGCGAAAGCGGCGCCCAGCAGGCGTGCGGCGGTACGGATGGCGCGCGGGTACGCGCGCGCCGCCGAAAGCTCGGAACGGAACATGGATGTCTCCAGGAATGAATCGTTTTGGGAGCGGCGCGCCTCAGGCGCCGGCAGCCGGATCTTCGTAGTCGGCCGCGTTGCAGATCCAGTGATGCGCGATGAAATCGCGCCTGGGTGGCGAAAACACATCGATCAGCAGGTGGTAGCCCGGCCCAACGCCTTCCGTGGTGTGGACCAGATTGACCGGAACCACCAGCAGGGTGCGCGGATCGGCCTGCATGTGCGTGTCGTCGCGCCAGCGCGTCGCGTCGTTGCCCCACGGTGTGCGCAGGTGGTGCACGAACTTGCCCTCGATGGCCAGCGAGCCCTGCTCGAAGCGCGAGTGGCTGTGGGGGCTGAGCTGGGTGCGGTCGCGCGGGCCGTCGTACTCGACCCAGTTGATGCTGAGGGTATCGGTCTGCAGCATCTTCAGGCGCTTCTTGTCGGCCGGCGGAACGATGTCGTCGACGGGGATGACGACCAGCTCGCCCGCCTTGCGTACGCGGCGGAAGGCCGGGGTCGAGGCGACGATGCGCGGGTCGTGCTCCACGGCGTTCAGGTAGTCCCGCTCCTCCAGGTCCGGACGCGAACTGGCGATCAGGATGCCGGGACCCGGCGCATCCAGCGTGATCGTGCAGCGACCGGCCGGCACGATGCACAGCGAACGCCCGGGCGCATCGGCCCGCCCCCCTTCGTACTCGATGTGCGCGCCCGCGCCCGGCAGCAGCAGCAACAGTTCGTGCTCGCTGCTGGCCGCATGGGGCTGGGTGCTGTCTATCCATTCGACCGAGAAATTCTGGGCGCGGCCGATGCGCCGGCCGGCGGCCGGCTGCGTGGTGTCCAGGTTGATCAGGTCTGCGTCGCGCAGCACCGTGGAGTCGTTGTCGCTTGCCATGGCTGGTTTCGTAGCGTCTCGTTCAGTTGAGCGGAGGGTTGGGGCGGGACAGCTCGACGAGCTCGCCGACGGAGGAATACTGCGAGCCCCCCAGACGGGTCAGCGGACGCGTGCGGGCCACGTCGAAATGGCCTTGCGGCGTCATGAACGCCTCGTCCAGGTGCACACCGACGATGCGGCCGAACACCACCGAGCTGCGGGTATCGCCAGGCCGCTCGGGCTCGATCTCGACGATGCGCAGCAGCGTGCATTCGAGATGGGCGGGCGAGGCGCCCACGCGCGGCGGACTCACCTTGACGCTGGGGAGCTTCTCCAGCCCCGCCAACGCGAACTCGTCGGTGCCGTGCGGCACGTTCAGCGAAGTCTGGTTCATCGCCTCGCGCAGGTCCCAGGTGACCAGGTTGGCGACGAACTCGCCGGTGGCGCGGACGTTGGCCAGCGTGTCCTTTTCGGGGCGGTCGCCCGCGGCATTGCACGAGAAGATCAGTACCGGCGGCGCGGTGGAGACGAGATTGAAATGCGAGAACGGGGCGAGATTGGCCACGCCCGTGGCGCTGAGGGAGCTGATCCAGCCTATCGGCCGAGGCGCGACGATGGCATTGAACAGACTGCGCTTGAAACCGGGAGCGGTTTCGGGATCGAGAAACATGGCGGCGGGACGGGAGAAGCGGGTGATGGGCGCAGCGGCGGCATCCGGCTGCGTGCGGTTCGCGAAAAATATACGAATCCGCGCAACAGGCTGTCCATCGACATTTCCCGACTTTTCTCCCAGTGGAAAGCTCGGCCCTGGCGAATGGCTGGGCGATCACGGGCTGATGCTGAAAGCCCCCAAAGGAAGGCAGGAACTCGCCACATACTGCTCACCGCATCCAGCGACGAGCATCCTTCAACAATAGCAATAGTTGTTGCTCACGCAACGGCGAGGCAATGAAACCGAAACGGGTATAGAACTTCGACGCGTCCTGGTCGATAGGGTGGGTCAGCATCGCCCGGATGCCGGCCTGCTCGGCAACGAGCATCGTTCGGCGGATGGCGTCCTGCAGTAGCCCAAAACCGATTCCGCGCCCTTGATCGTGCCGCGACACAGCCAGCCTTGCCAGAATCACCACAGGCACCGGGTATTGTCCCATGCCCTTGCGGATGCGCTCTGGTGCTTCCAACGTATCGATCTGACCAACAGTCAGGCTGAAGTAGCCCGCGACCCGTCCCCCGTCCGCCACCACGAACGTCTTCGCCGATCCACTGCCCTGAGATTGTCGAGCATGCCGCAATAACCAATCGTTCAAGGCTGCCTTGCCGCAGTCAAAACCTTCGAGCAGGTGGCGAGCCTCGAGGGGCTCTGGTCGAGCCAGGCTCACTTTTCATCCCAGGGAGCCTTGCGGTTGAACAAATCACGCAAGCCTTCATTGGGTTGATCCGGGCGCTCCAGCAAATCCATCAGGGCTTGGTACTGGCTACCAGAGACCATGAATAGTCGTTGGTCGAGCAGAGTCTGCTCAGCAGCGAGGCAGGCACTGTCAAGAATAAAGTCGGTCAGTGATTTGTGCGCCACCTCTGCAGCACGGCGCAACACGGCCTCCTGCTCTGATGTGGCACGCAGCCCCAGGCGAGCGGATCGGGCGGCAGGAGAAGAGGTTATGGCAACCATGGCGGGCACCTATTTGTTAGATCAACTGACGCAATGTTAGTGCAAATGACGCACATTGTCCAGATAGGACCTGCCGCAAACATCTCCTTCGCCAGAGAAGCCCTCATCCCCATCCAGCGCTTGCACTCGCCTCAACGCGTCAGGCCGTGCCGCCCACCGTCAGCCCTTCCATCCGTAGCGTGGGCTGGCCCACGCCCACCGGCACACTCTGGCCGTCCTTGCCACAGGTCCCTACGCCCGAATCCAGGCGCATGTCGTTGCCTATCATGCTGACCCGGGTCATGGCGTCGGGACCGTTGCCGATCAGGGTCGCGCCCTTGACCGGATGGGTCACCTTGCCATCCTCGATCATGTAGGCCTCGGAGGTCGAGAACACGAACTTGCCATTGGTGATGTCCACCTGGCCGCCGCCGAAATTGACCGCATAGATGCCGCGCTTGACCGACCGCACGATTTCCTCGGGGTCCTTGTCGCCGGCCAGCATGTAGGTGTTGGTCATGCGCGGCATGGGCAGGTGGGCGAACGATTCGCGCCGGCCGTTGCCGGTCACCGCTGTCTTCATCAGCCGCGCGTTCAGCGAGTCCTGCATGTAGCCGCGCAGGATGCCGTCCTCGATCAGCACGTTGCGCTGCGAGACGTTGCCTTCGTCGTCGATGTTGAGCGACCCCCGGCGGCCGGGGATGGTGCCGTCGTCGACCACCGTCACACCCTTGGAGGCCACGCGTTCGCCGACGCGGCCAGAGAACACGCTGGAGCCCTTGCGGTTGAAGTCGCCTTCCAGCCCGTGGCCCACGGCTTCGTGCAGCAGGATGCCCGGCCAGCCCGAGCCCAGCACCACGGTCATCTCGCCCGCCGGCGCCGGACGCGCCTCGAGGTTGACCAGCGCCTCGTGCACGGCATGGTCGACGTACTGCTGCAGCAGCTCGTCGCTGAAATAGTCGAAGCCGGTACGCCCGCCGCCTCCGCCGTGGCCCACTTCGCGCCGCCCGTCCTGCTCGGCGATCACGGTCAGGGACAGCCGCACCAGCGGCCGCACGTCGGCGGCCATCCGGCCGTCGCTGCCGGCCACCAGGACGACGTCGTATTCGGCGCCCAGGCCGGCCATGACCTGCACCACCCGCCTATCCTTGGCCCGCGCCATCCGTTCCACGCGCTCGAGCAGCGCGACCTTGTCCGGGGCCGGCAGCGAGACCAGCGGGTCCTGCGGCAGGTAGAGCGAGCGCCCCTCGGTGGGCCGATAGCCGCTGGCGACCTTGACCCGGCCGGCGCCCTGCCGCGCGATGGTGCGCACCGCTCGGGCAGACGACAGCAGGGCATCCTGGGACAGCGAGTCCGAATAGGCGAAGGCGGTTTTCTCGCCGCTGAGCGCGCGCACGCCCACGCCCTGCTCGATGGAGAAGCTGCCGGTCTTGACGATGCCTTCCTCCAGGCTCCAGCCTTCGCTGCGGGTGTACTGGAAGTACAGGTCGGCATAATCGACCTTGTGGGCGAAGATTTCGCCCAGCGCGCGGGACAGATCCGCCTCGTCCAGACCCCAGGGGTCCAGAAGCAGGGATTTGGCGATGGCCAGGGACTGGATGTTCGGTTCTACGAGTTGCATGGATGGGTAATCAGGAAATCGTTGCGAAACGCGGCGGGCGCCACGGGATCTACAGTACACGATGGCGCAGCGCGGGCAGCGCGGCGCGCACCTCGGCGATGCGTGCAGGGTCCAGCAGGCCGTCGACCACGCCCGGGCCCTCGGGCAGCACGGACTGCACCGTCCCCCAGGGGTCGACCAGCATCGCGTGGCCCCAGGTCCGGCGCCCATTGGGATGCGTGCCGCCCTGCGCCGGCGCCAGCACGTAGCACTGGTTTTCTATCGCGCGGGCGCGCAGCAGGATTTCCCAATGCGCCTGGCCTGTGGTGTAGGTGAAGGCGGCCGGCACCAAAATCAAGTCCACCTGCCCCAGCGCCCGGTACAGCTCGGGAAACCGCAGGTCGTAGCAGGTGGACAGGCCGATCCGCCCCCAGGCCGCGTCGAACCCCACCGGCGAGGCGCCCGGCCGGATGCTCTGCGCTTCGTCGTAGGACTCGGCGCCGCGGCGGAAATTGAACAGGTGGATCTTGTCGTAGCGCGCAAGCGCCGCGCCATCGGGACCGTAGACGAAGGCGGTGTTGTAGACCCGGTCGGGATCCGGACACTCCAGCGGCAGGGTCCCGCCGGCCAGGTAGATGCCGTGCCGGCGCGCCTGGGCGGCCAGGAATTCCTGGACCGGCCCATGTCCCTCGCGTTCGCGGATGGCCACTTTCTCGCGGTCGTTGCGCCCCATGAAACAGAAATATTCGGGCAAGGCCACCAGGTTGGCGCCCCGGCCGGCGGCTTCGGCAATCAGGGCGGCGGCATCGGCAAGGTTGCGGTCCACGTCCGGGGTCGAAACCATCTGGATGGCCGCCACGCGCACGGCGGCGGCGTCGGAAACTGTCATCGGCGGGAATTCCTGGCTGTGTAGGGCACGTGCATGCGGCTATTGTCGCGCAGAATCACGGCGGCGGTGCCGCCGGCTCGGCCACCGGCGGCACCGCTTCCTTGCCCGCCGCGTCGGCCTTGGTACTGCCGACCTTGGCCACCTGCGGATCGGCCCAGGTGCCCGTGACCTCGTACTGGTAGGCCAGGACCTTGGACAACGGGTCCTTCAGCAGCAATTGCGTCAGAAAAACGCCCAGCCCCACGGCGGGGTTGACCGCCAGCCCGTACAGCAGCGAAGCGGCGCCGGCATCGAGCTTGGGCACCACCACCACCTGCAGGCGCTGGGTCTCGTGCGCCAGGTCGGCATCGCCGGCGATGACCACGGTGGCGTTCACGCCGTTCATCTTGAAATCGTCGGTATGGGCCACGCCGTTGGTGATGGCCGCGTGCGCCCGTATCGTGTCGTAGGCAAAGCCTTCGCTGAAGATGTCGCGGAAATCCAGCGTCACCCGGCGCGGCAGCGATTGCAGCGACAGCACGCCCAGCAGCTTGGCGATGCCCGGCTCGGCCTTGAGGAACTGCCCTTTGTCCAGCGCCAGCTCGACCTTGCCGGACAGACTGGCCAGGTCCAGCGTGTAGGGCAGGCCCCGCCAGGACACCTGGGCCGACATGCTGCCCGACCCGCGCGCCATGGTGCCGTGCACGCCCATGCGCTCCAGGAACTTGCCGGTGTCGGCCAGCTTGAGCACCACGTCGAGCGACATCGCGCGCCGTCCTCCGGGGCGGGCGCCGGCCTCCAGTTTCCAGACGCCCGATCCGTCCAGCTCGGCGTCCGGGTTCTTCACGTTCAGCCGGCGCAGCCGCCACTCGCGACCCCGGTCCGAGCTCTGGGCCAGCACCTCCAGCCGCCCCAGGGCCTTGCCGAACAACTCGAAGTGCTCGGCCACCAGATCGATTTCCGGCACGTCCTGGTCGGACGCGGCCGACTCGTCCAGCGCGCCGCCGCGATCCGCGTCCTCGGTCTCGCTGTCGACCACCAGCCGCGACAGCCGCGCGCTCAGGCGGTTGGGCCCATCCCCGCCGCGGGTTTCGGCCCACGACAGGCGGCCGGCCAACTGGGCCGATTCGACGTCGGCGCGCCAGTTGGCGTTGCCACCGGTCTCCTGCCGCACGGCGAACAGCGTGACCTTGTCGAGCTGGCGGCCATGCACGCGCAGCACCGGGGTCGACAGGCTGATGCGGTTGAGCGGGACGTCCATTCCGCTCTCCTGGCCGGTTCCCGCCGCGGGGTCCCGGGGCGGCCCGAACTCCGCCGCGAGCTTGCGCAGGCCGTCCACGTCCACCTCGGGCAGCGAGGCGCTCACGCTCAACCCCGGACCGCTGATCGTGGCGGCGCGGTTGACGCCGATGGCGCCGCGCATGGCGACCACGGCGCCGTCGGCGGCGTAGTCGCGCTCGACATGCAGGTTGACGGCGGGCCCCACGCTGCCGGCGAACCAGTCCATCCTGGGCCTCTCGGCCGTGGCGGCGGTACCACTCCATTCCAGCCGCGACGGGCGCGCCTCCTGCGCCGTCTTGCCCAGCGGCGCCGGCAGGTCGGCCGCCAGCCCCACCAGGTCGGACTCCACCAGCACCGTCGGCATCTTGCCGGGCGGGATCCGGACCGAGGCCTTGTAGGCCGTGCGGCCGGACAGCCGCGCCATGCCGGGGGCTTTCCACCAGAAACCCAGTGCCGCGGCCGATGCGGTGCCCTCGGCCCGCAACAGGTCGGTACCGTCCGGCTGGGGGCCGCCGGACAGTTTCAGCGGACCGTCCAGGGCCGTGCCGGCCACGTTGCGCAAGGCGATGCCATGCTGGTCGAACGCCACCGTCCCAGTCAGCCGCGAGAACGGCGGCACGGCGGGCGCCAGCGAGAAATCGTTGTCCGACAGCCGGACCTCGCCCTTGACCTGGATCTCGGCATGGGCGGGGTCGGCGTCATGATGGTCGAGCGGAATGCGCAGCGACAGGGGCACCACGAAATTGCCGCTCGCCGAGGCCTCGTCCAGCGCGCCGCCTATCATGTGGCCCACGGGCGAGCGCTTGACGAAGGCCAGGAACGCCGGCGCCGCTCCGCGCGTCTCGCCATCGATCTCCAGCAGCGGTCCATGCTCGAGGTTGGCGATGGCGGCGCGCGTGCGCCCCATGGCCACGGTGGTCGCGCGGTCGATCCGCACCCGGCCGGAACGGACGTCCACGCCCATGGACACCCGGTCGAACACGAGATCCCCCGCCAGGTCTTCCAGGCGGGGCCAGAAGTCGCCCTCGGCCAGGGGTTCGGGCAGGTAGTCCAGGGTCACGCCCCTGACCTTGCCCGCCACCCGGAACTCCCCGGACTTGTCCGTACCGTAGGGAAAGGTGTCCAGGTCTCCGCGCACGCGCACGGCCACGTTCTCGGCCTGTCCCGAGACCAGCGCATGCTGGAGCCAGGTCCGGACGTCCGTGCCGACCACGATGGGGATATAGCGGTAGACCTCGCGCACGTCGGCGCGCGTCAGCGTGCCCCGCAGGTCCAGAGTCCCGGCGGGACTGCGGCCATGGCTGCTCCAGTTGCCGCTGAAACTGCCCTCCACGCCGCGGCGGCTGAAATCCAGGTGCTCGACGTCGACCATCCAGGCACCGTCGGCTCCCTTGCGCGCCGCCGCCCGGGCGTTGAAGGCGTCCATGGGCAGGTCGGGCTCGGCGAACACGCCCGGAAAGCGCAGTACGGCGTCGCGCGCCTGGATGTCGATGCGTCCGCCCTGCGCGTCCACCTCGATGCTGCCCCGCAGGTTGGAAAACCCCGGCCGCTGCGGATGATTGCCATCGTTTACCGCCGGTTCGGGCGCGGCCGCGATCGACAGGCCCGAGAACGTCGCGCGGCCCGAGACCGACTCGGGCTGCGTGGGCGCCCCCTGCCACCCCAGCCGCAATTCCTCGATCCGGCCGTCCGGCCGCAGCTCGGCCAGCTTCTCGCGTGCCTTCCCGGGCAGGGGCAGGCGGTCCGCCAGGTGCAGGCCCGTGGCGAGATCGAACCCGTCCGCTTCGACCTGCGTGGCCGGCGGCGTGCCCTGACGCCCCGGGGTCCAGGTGGCGGCCAGTCGCTGGGGATGCAGCCTCAGGCCATCGCCGGTCACCGCATCCAGCCCGGACAGGTCCAGCTTGTAGCCGCCGCCGGCCACCGGCGCGAGTTCGGCCCGGCCGGCCAGGCTGGCGACGTCCAGCGACGGCAATTCCGGCCCGAGCCGCATGCCCAGGTCGCGCAAGGCCAGTTGCGCGGTGCCGGCGCGAACGTGTCCGCGGTCGTAGTCCACCCAGGTCCGCAGCGTACCCGCCCCCTTCGAGAGCTCGCCCGGCAGATCCAGCCACGGCCGCCATCCCGCCAGGTCGATGCGGTCCAGCGCCACGTACAGCGATCCCCGCCATTGCTGCGGATCGGCGGCATCCAGCGTGAACCAGCCATGCGTGAAGTCCACGCGCACGTCCAGCATGGACCCCAGCCCGGCGGGCGGTTCGGCCCTGAGCGCGGCGCGATGGTGGCGCCCGGTGTTGCGCATCACGAAGGCCACGTTGCCGATTTCCAGCGGCGGCGCCTCCCGCAGGGCATCGTTCCACCGCAGGCGGGCGCCGCGCACGACCACTTCGCGCTGGGCCAGCAGCCAGTCCAGGCCTTCGCGGGATCCGCCCCGGGCCTGGGGGTCGACTTCCCAGCCGGCGATCCAGTAGTGCCCCTGGGCGTCCCGGCGCGCATCGAGTTCGGGGGCGTCGAGCTGCAGCCGCAGCAGGCGCGGCTCCAGCACCAGCAGGCTGCGCCATGACAGGATGGCCGAGACACGGGGCAGGTTCAGCCCCGGCTGGCCCGAGGAATCGGATACCTGGACGGAGGACAGTTCGAAGCTGGGATGCAGGCCTAGCCATTCGGCATCGATCCTGCCAATGGTGACCGAGGCCCCGATCGCCCGGCCGACCATGCGCTCGATGCCCGGCCGGTAGTCGTCGATGGCGGGAAGCACGGCATAGCGCACGACCACCAGGGCGACCGCGAACAGGAAATAGGCGGCCAGGATCACCCAGACCAGGGGCCGCACGACGAGGCGATAGAGATAAGCTAGGTCGATATGCACGAAGAAACGGCGAAACGCAGTCGTTCCGTCGAAGCGGCCGCTGTGGCCTGGGTGGAGGAATGGGAAAATGGAAGCTTATACCGCCCCGCATGTCTTATGCTGGCTTATGCGCAAAACTTCTTCGCGGCGCACAATTCTGTAACGCACTGCCACAACTTTCGCCATGACAGACACCTCGCTGCTCACCCCTGCGCTTTCCTGGTCGGGCCACCTGCGCCGACGCATAGACGCCCAGCCCGACTACGGCCGGTGGCTGGCCGACGCGGCGACGCGGCCGGTCGACGCCCAGGCCCTGGCCGCCTGGTTCGACGAGTTGCGTGCGGCCCGGGGCGCGGCGGCGGCCGGCCCGCTGGCGGTGGCCGATTGCCGCGCGGTGCTGCGCAGGCTGCGCGAGCGCGTGTTCTGCGCCGTCATGGCGCGCGACCTGGCGGGCCTCGCGCCGCTGGAGGAAGTCGTGGGCGCGATGACCCGGCTCGCCGACCTGACCATCGAACAGGCCTATCGCAGCGTCGCGGCCGAACTGGCCGAGGTGCACGGGATCCCGCGCGAGGCCGCCTCGGGCCTGCCCCAGGAAATGCTGATTGTGGGCATGGGCAAGCTGGGCGGCGAGGAACTGAACGTCTCCTCCGACATCGACCTGGTCATGCTGTACGGCGACGAGGGCGAGACCGACGGGCGCCGGCCCATCTCCCACCACGAGTTCTACGGCAGGCTGACGCGGCGCATGATGCCGGTCATCTCCGAGATCGACGCCGACGGCCACGTATTCCGCACCGACCTGCGGCTTCGGCCCGATGGCGACGCCGGGCCGCTGGCCTGGAGCCTGGACGCCTTCGAGAACTATCTGGTCTCGCAGGGCCGGGAATGGGAACGCTATGCCTGGCTGAAGGCGCGCCGCATCGAGGCCCAGGCCTTCGAGGGCAGCGACCCCGCCAGCCAGGCGGCGCAGTTGGAGGCGCTGCGGCGGCCCTTCGTCTACCGCAAGTATTTCGACTTCGACGCGCTGGCGGCGCTGCGCGCGCTGCGCGAGCGCATACGCGAGGACTGGAACCGCCGCTCGTACAACGGCACGGGCGAACAGGCCACGCAGGCCGACAACGTCAAGCTGGGCGAAGGCGGCATCCGCGAGATCGAGTTCGTGGTCCAGCTCTCGCAGCTGGTACGCGGCGGCCGCGCGCCGACGCTGCAGGAGCGCGGCCTGCTGGCCGCGCTGCACGCCGAACGCGAGGCCGGCCTGGTCCAGCCGGAGGATGCCGAACGCCTGGAGGGTGCCTACCGCTTCCTGCGGCGGGTCGAGCATGCCCTGCAATACCGCGAGGACCAGCAGACCCACCTGCTGCCCCGGGACGACGAGCGGCGCGCCGAACTGGCCCGCGCGCTGGGCTTCGACGACCCCGCCGGCTTCGAGCGCACGCTGACCGCGCACCGCGAATTCGTCGAGACCACCTTCCGCGGCGTGTTCGGCCAGAACGACGGCGAGCCGTCTCCGGGCGGACGCGGCACGGGCGACCCCGAGGACCAACTGGTCGAGCGCATACGCGCGACGCTGCCCGCCGAAGCCGACAGCCTGCTGCCGCGCGCCGCCGCGCTGCTCGACAGCCCCCGCATACGCAGCCTGCCCGACAACAGCCGGCGGCGCCTGGCGGCCCTGCTGCCGGCGGCGGTGGACGCCTGCGCCGGCACCAAGGCGCCCGCCGCCGCGCTGGTCCGCATGTTCGGGCTGATCGAGCACATCGCGCAGCGCAGCGCCTACATGGCGCTGCTGGCCGAGTATCCCGACACGCTGGCCCGCGTGGCCCGCATCTTCGCGGCCAGCGACTGGGCGGCCGGCTACCTGACCCGGCATCCGCTGCTGCTGGACGAATTGCTGGACTGGCGCACGCTCATGGTCGAGCCCGACCTGCCCGCCATGGCCCGCAAGCTCAGCGACGAACTGGATGCCTGCGTGATCGACGGCACCGGCGCGCCCGACGTCGAGCGACAGATGAACCTGATGCGCGACACGCAGCGCCAATGGGGCTTCCATCTGCTGGCGCAGGACCTCGAGGGCCAACTGACGGTCGAGCGGCTGGGCGACTATCTGTCCATGGTCGCCGACATCATGCTCGCGGAAACGCTCAAGCGCGTCTGGTACAGCGTGTCCAAGGACGAAGGCCGCACGCCCGCGCATTTCGCGGTCATCGCCTACGGCAAGCACGGCGGCAAGGAACTGGGCTACGCCTCGGACCTCGACCTGGTGTTCCTGTTCGACGACCCGCGCGAGGACGCCGGCGAGATCTACGCCCGCTTCGGCCAGCGCATCCTGTCGTGGCTCGGCTCCATGACCGCCTCGGGGCGCCTGTACGAAGTGGACCTGCGCCTGCGCCCCGACGGCCAGGCCGGGCTGATGGTGATCTCGACCGAGGCCTTCGAGCGCTACCAGAAGGAACACGCCTGGCCCTGGGAGCACCAGGCCATCACGCGCGCCCGCTTCGCCGCCGGGGACCCCGAGGTGGGCAAGCAGTTCGAACGCATCCGGCGCGAAGTGCTGTTGATGCCGCGCGACGCCCGCCAACTGGCCGACGAAGTCATCGCCATGCGCCGCAAGATCGGCGAGGGCCATCCCAACCGCACGCCGGACTTCGACCTCAAGCACGATCCGGGCGGCATGGTGGACGTCGAGTTCGTCACCCAGTACCTGGTCCTGCTGCACGCCCGCGAGCACGAGATCCTGGTGCAGAACCTCGGCAACATCGCGCTGCTGCGCCTGGCCGCCGAAGCGGGCCTGATCCCCGCCGACCTGGCGCGGCGGGTGGGTGACGCCTATCGCACGCTGCGGCGGGAACAGCACGCGCTGCGCCTGCAGGACGTGGAAAAGGCGCGCGTGCCGCAGGATGCGCTGACAGCGGAGCGCGCCGCCGTGATCGAACTGTGGGAACAGGTGCTGGGCCCCCGTTCCTGAATCCCCGGGGTCTTGCCGCCCCCTTCTCCCCTTTCCTCCGGTTTGCCTGCTACCGCTTCCCCCCGGGGAAGCGGTACGCGGCCGCCTGCCCGCTCCCCATCGCACCTAGGGTTTCACACAGGTCTTATTTTTGAGTTTTTTACGTAATATGCAAAAAACTTGATTTTTAATGGCTTTTATTTGCCACACAACAGGCTTCATTTTCCACCATGCCCCAAAGACCCGGTCTTTCCTTCAGCCACGTCGGCATCTTCGTCACCGATATCCAGCGAATGGCCGATTTCTATTCGCAGGTCCTGGACTTCACGATCACGGACCGCGGCATGCTCGACGGCCCCCACGGCCCGATCGAACTCGTGTTCACCAGCCGCGATCCGGACGTCCACCATCAGATCGTGCTGGTGTCGGGGCGGCCCGCCGATGTCCGCTTCAACGTCATCAACCAGTTATCGCTGATGGCCGACTCCCTGGAAACCCTGCAGCGCTACCATCGTCGCCTGGTGGACGCCGGCGTCGCGGAACTGGCGCCGGTCACCCACGGCAACGCACTGTCGCTGTACTGCCGCGACCCGGAAGGCAACCGGCTCGAGCTGTACATCGACACGCCCTGGTACGTCTCGCAGCCCATGCGCGTCCCCATGCCCATCGAGCTGCCACCGGCCGAACTCATGGCCTGGGCCGAGCGGCACGCGCGCGCCCTGCCCGGCTTCCGCAACCGCCAGGACTGGCGGGCCGACATGGCCCGGCGCATGGGCGTGGAGCAGGCGCCCGCATGACGGAAAGCGCATCCAGCCTGGGCCGCATGCTGACGCTGCTCGATGCCTACACCCACGACCGGTACGCCTGGACGGTGGACGACCTGGCCAGCCACTTCGGCTTTACGCCCTCGTCCACCTATCGCTACGTCAAGGAACTGTGCGCGGCGGGATTGCTGATACGGCTGCCGCGCGGCATCTACGTGGTGGGTGCGCGGGTGGTCGAACTCGAGGCCCTGATCCGCGAGACCGATCCGGTCACCCGCGCCGCCCAGCCCATTCTGCGCGACTTGGCGCAGGAAACCGGCTGCCATGTGCTGCTTTCCAACGTCTACGGCGAGCACCTGCTGAACGTGGCGCACGAAGCCGGCGTGGAGCCGCTGGAACTGACCTACATACGGGGCAAGAGCCTGCCGTGGTTCCGCGGCGCGCCTTCGCTGTCGGTGCTGGCATTCTGGCCGCGGGCGCGCGTGCGCAACCTGTTCGAACAGACCCACCCGGGCGCCGGCGAAGAGGCCTGGAACGCCGCGTGGACCGGGCTGAAGGCCATACGCAAGGCGGGATACGCCATCAGCCACGCGGGGCTGGATCCCGACGTCATCGGCTACGGCGTGCCCGTGATGGCCGAGGACGAAGTCATAGGAACGATCTCGCTGGTCTGCTCGAAACAGCGGGGGGAGTTCCTCAACGGCGCGGCCCTGGGGGCCGTGTTGCAACAGAAAAGCCGCGAGATTTCCGCCCGCCTCCAGACGGCGGACTGAGCGGCCTCACGCGCGCCCCGACGGGGCCGCACGAAAACGGGGACGAAGAGGAGACCCATCATGCACGACAAGATCACCGGCCGCCGCCAGGCCCTCGCCGCGGCGGGCATCCTGGCCGCGGTACTGGCCGGCCCCGCGCACGCGCAGAACACCTACCCGAACCGGCCGATCAAACTGCTGGTCGGCTTCGCGGCCGGAGGCGGCAGCGACGTCGTGGCGCGGCTGGTCGGCAAGGCGCTGTCCGAGCGGGTCGGCCAGCCCGTCATCGTCGAGAATCGCGCCGGCGACGGCGGCAACATCGCCTCGGCCCAGGTCGCCAAGAGCGAGCCCGACGGCTACACGCTGGTGCTGATGACCAGTGGCCACGGCACCAATGCCGCCATGCGCAAGGATCTGCCCTTCGAGCCGGTCAAGGGCTTTAGCTGGGTATCCACGATCACGACGTATCCGTTGACGCTGGCCGTGGCGCCGTCGTCGCCGATCAAGTCCTTCGACGACTTCGTCCGCCGCATCAAGACCGAAAAAGACCGCTACACCTACACCTCGGTCGGCGTCGGCACCGCCATGCATCTCGTGGGCGAATGGATCATGGCCGAAAGCGGCGGCAGCGCGCTGCACGTGCCGTTCAAGGGCGGCGCCGGCCCGATGACCGAGCTGCTGGCCGGACGAGTGGACGTCATGATCGACACGATGACCAACACCGCACCGCTGTTCAAGTCCCAGCGCGTGCGGCTGCTGGCGACCACCGCGCCCAAGGGCGTGCAGGCGCTACCCGGCGTGCCGAGCGTGGCCGACACGCTGCCCGCCGTCGTCTTCGAGTCGTGGCTGGGCATCGCCGCGCCGGCCGGCACGCCCGCCGACGTGGTCGCGCGCCTGAACCGCGAATTGCGCGCGGTGCTGGATACGCCCGCCGTGCACCAGCAACTGGTCGATTGGGGCGGTTCGCCCAAGGCTTCCACGCCCGACGAGTTTCAGGCGCGCGTCGAGAACGACATCCGCCGTCTGCGCGCCGTCGTGGTCCAGCGCAACATCCAGGCCGAATGACGCTCGGTTCGTTGCTCCGCGGTCAAAATGCCATCGACACCGACAGCTTGACCATGCGCGGAGCGCTGATCACCAGACGCCCATTGGCGGTGGACGCCCAATAGTTCTTGTCCAGGACATTCAGGATATCCAGCCTGACTGTCGCCGCCCCGGAGGTTCCCGGCACCTTGTAGCGCGCGCCCAGGTCCAGCCGGACCCAATCGGGAATCTCCTGGCTATTGGCGGCGTCCAGGTACTGCTTGCCGGTATAGAGCACGCGACCGGTCAGCGTCAGTCCCTCGATGCCGGCCGGATCCCACTCGCCCCCCAGGTTCATCTGCCACGCGGGCACTCCTATGGCCGCATTGCCGTCGGCGGCACCTCCTGCAGTCCGGGTCTGGACCGCATCCGTATACGCCAGACCGCTCAACACCCGCACCCTGGGAAGCGGTGAGCCAAATACGTTGAATTCGATCCCACGGTTGCGCTGGCGGCCGTTGACCTCGTATCGCATCGTCGCCGGATCCGTATAGGCACTGGGACGAACGATCTGGAATGCGGCCAGCGTGGCGGCCACGGCCTTGCCGTCCCATTTGACGCCCGCCTCGTATTGGCGGGACTTGTACGGAGAGAACTGCTGGCCGGCATTTGCCGTCCCGGCCGGCGCCGTCTGCCCCTGGCTCAACCCCTCGATATAGTTGCCGTACACGGAGACCTGCTCCGAGGCCTTGAACAGCACGCCGAGCGCGGGGGTCAACGCCCGCTTGTCATAGGTCCGTTGGCGCGCGCCGGTAGCGGCAGAAATGGCATCCGTCTGCACGCTTTGGGAACGGATGCCCAGCGTCAGTTGCAGACGGTCCCGCGCCAGATAGACTGTATCGGCCAGCGCCAGGCTTGTCAGGCGCACGGCCGCCGTTGCCGCCGCGCTATCGGAAATACCCGACCAATCCGGCTCTCCAGCGAGCACGGATTCATAGATATTCGAGTTCACGGTGCCGAACAGAGTCGTCGTAGAACCACTCTTGCGCCAGTTGCCGTCGAACGACGCGCTCAGCGCATGGCGCACCCCCGCCGTCCGGAATTGTGTCCTCAGGCCAAGATTGAACGCATCCGTATCCTGAAAATAGGGGTAGTAATACGCCATCCCGGTGGTGCTGCCCGTCGGCGAGGTCAACTGGTTGTATGCGACCAGCGATTCGTACCGATGGTGGCGTCTTCCATAGGCCGCGGTCAGCGACGTTTCATCGGTCAATTCATAGCTGAGCCGCAACGAGCCATAGGTATCGCGGGAATGACTGAATGTCCATGGCTGCATGAAATTCCTGCCCGCGTCGGGGGGACCTGGCAGCGGGAATCCCGGCAGTACGTAGATCGCGTCGGTCGGCGCCTTCAAATCGTCGGCCTGATGCCCCAGATGGGCGACGGCCTTGAACCGTGAACCGCTGTAGTCCAGCGCCACGGCTCCGAAACCATGTTCGTTGCGCTGATCGGCAACAGCGGTGTCGCCTGCGCGATAGCCAGCCTGGGCCCGCACCCCCAGGCTGGCATCCGGGCCGAAGCGCCGGCCGACGTCGGCCTGGCCCCCCAGTTGCCCGCGCGAGCCATAGGTACCGGTCAATTGCGTGACCGGATCGGTATCGGCCTGCTTGGGCACGAGATTGATGGCGCCTCCTACCGCGCCGCTGAACGACATCCCGCCCAGCAGCGCATTGGGTCCCTTCAGGACCTCGATACGCTCGACCGCCGCAAGGTTGACGTTGTTGTGGGGAACGATGCCGACCAGACCATCGAATGCAATATCGCTGTTCAATACCGGAAATCCGCGCATCATGAACTGATCGGCAAAACCCGTGCGCGGGAAAATATTACGCACCGCGACATCGTTGTCGAGGACATCGGCAACGCTGCGTGCCTGCTGGTCTTCGATGATGCGAGCCGCATAACTGGTCATGCTGAACGGCGTTTCCATGAAATCCCGATCCCCCAGCAGACCAAGCCGCCCACCTCGGGCCACCTGCCCCCCGGCATAGGGCATCGGGGCGGATTCGCGCTCGGCGCTCGCGTGCACGCGCACCGGCGCCAATATCGTGGTCACGGGCGGAGCGCCGCGCAGCGTCAAGGCTCCACCAGGTGTCGTCACCCACTCCACTGGCGCGCCGGCCACCGCTGCCTCCAGGGCCTGCTCTGTCGTATACATCCCACGCACCGCCGTGGACCGCAGCCCCCTGACCAACTCGGGGTCGACCGACACCGTACGGCCACCTTCACTGGCGATGCGCATCAACGCCCCGTCCAGAGGCTGGGCAGGTACATCGAAAAAACGCGTGCCGGGCACGGCCGCGGAAGAAGTCGAGGCGGCTTCGACTTCCTGCGGAACGACTCCGCTCAGCGAAAACGCAAGAGCGGCAATGCGAAAAGCGGTACCAAGACGGCGGTACATGGGCGATCTCCGAAACTGTTTACACGGGTCCTGTCACCGGTATGTGTAAGCAGCCCGGAAAAAGTGTTCAGCCCCGAAGCGGATCAGCGCACGTTGATCGTCACCAGCCAAGGGCCGTATCGACGGACCCGCAATGGCAGCGTCTCGGCCAATGCGACCAGGACGGCGTCGGGATCGTCCAGCGGATAGACACCCAGCGCGCGCAACTCGGCCGCTTCCTGCGAAACCCGCAACACGGCGGTGGTATAGGGCCTCAATCCATCGATGACACGCCCCAATGGCTCATCGCGAACCTCGATATAGCCTTGCGACCATCGGGCCTGGGCCAGCGCATCGACCCGTGCCACCGCGATGCCCGTCGGCCCGAACCACGCGCTCTCGCCTTCGGCCAGGACTCGATGCCCCGAAGCGGTTCCGACCCGGACGCTATGTTCAAGCACGGCCACCAGGCCCATGCGATCTCGCAGGCGGACTAAGAACCGCGTACCGAGCGCGCGCACAGTGCCAAGGCCGGTTTCCACAACGAATGGCGCTTCGGGCCGCGTCGTGGCCGATACCAGGATCTCCCCCCGCAATAACCTGATCGTGCGCTGCCCCCTCTCGAAGCGCACATTCACCGCCGAACGCGCATTCAGGGCCAGGACGCTACCGTCGGGCAACACGACCGTACGCCGTTCTCCGGTTGCCGTCCGGTAGTCGGCACCGAGCGTGGCAAGCGGAATGGACCGATCCAACAACACCCCGGCCCCGAATCCGATACCTGACACCACCAGCGCGCCCTTGATCCAGTTCCGCCGGCGCCCAGGCTGCAATACCGCCTTGCGTGCCGCCAGGCCCATCGATGGATGACTGGCCTGGAATTGGCGAACAGGCCCGAACGTATCGTCCAACTTGCGGTTCAAACGCGCCCAGGCCTCGGCATTGGCCGACACCGCCAGCCAGCGCTCGAAAGTCGATTGCTGCTCGGCCGTCAGGCCGCCCGATCTCAACTTGAGCATCCACTCGAATGCTTCCGGCGCCGCGCTGGAATCGGCGGGCATGCTAACCGGCACCTGCCATGCAACGGCGCAATCCCTCGGCGACATAGCGGCGTACCGACATTTGGGATATTTCCAGCCGCCGGGCGATCTCGATATAGGTCATGCCATCCACCTGGCTATGCAGAAAAGCCGCCTTGGCCGTCACCGTCATACCATCGAGCAAGCGATCGACCCGCGCCAGCGCCTCGAGCATCAGCGCCACATCTTCCGCGGATGGCAGCGTGTCGGCGGGAAGCGCAGCCACGGATTGCAGGTAAGCCTGCTCCAGCTCCTGGCGGCGCCAGAAATGGAACAGCAGGCGCTTGGCAATGGTGGTTAGAAACGCACGCGGCTCCTTGATGGCGCCCGGATCGGGGTGAGCGACAACCTGCACGAATGCTTCGGAAGTGAGATCTTCAGCTTGGGCGTGATTGCGCAGGCGGCGCTGCAAGCGCTCCAACAGCCAAGGCCGGTGCCCGAGGTAGATCCCCCGCACCACCTTCTGATCATCCATCACGCCCCCGCTCTGGCCCGCCCCCTCAGCGATCGGCAAGAATATAAAAAATAATCATTCTCATTGTCAATGCCCCTGACTGGCTTCTCGGACGCCTGCCGCTCAACCCAACAGCCAGCGCAACAACCAGAGCGCCGCCATCCCGGCGGCGATCATTGCAATCGTGTTGCGCGTGACCATCATCACCGCGATCGCGACCAATGCCGACACCGCTCGCCAGTCGAAGACGGGCCCGGCCCCGGCGCTCCAGGGCAACAGGTCCGGCACGATTACCGCCACCAGGGCTGCGGCGGGCGCATAACGCAGGGCCCGCCTCACCCCTTCCGGCAGCGGCACGTTATCACCCAGCAACAGGAAACCCGCGCGGGTGATCACGGTGCAAGCTGCCAACGCGATGATGACCAACCAGACGTAAAGCGCATCCGAGGCCGGCGACATGATGGAAGGGGTCATAACCGCGCTCCCCGGGTCTTGCCATCCAGCGCCTTTTCGGCGAACACGCCCGCGGTCACTCCGGCCACCACAGCCAGCACCAGGCCCAGGCGCAGCGGCAGCAGTTGACCGGCCCATCCGACGACGGCTGCCGCCGCCACCGCGGCCAGCACCGGCCTGCTCGCGACCATGGGCACCACGATGGCGATCAGCGCCAGCACCGCTGCGAATTCCAGCGACCAGGCCTGCGGCACCACCGCCCCCAGCAGGATCCCGGCCACCGAACACACCTGCCAGGTCAGCCAGTTGCCCAGGGCCGAGCCCAGGAAGAACCAGGTCTGCTCGGGCGTGCCCTTGACGGCCGCGTCGCCGTAGCGGGGCATGAACAGCACGAAGCCGATGTCGCTCGTCAGGAAGCCCAGCCCCAGGCGGCGCCAGCGGGAGTAGCGGCGGAAATACGGATGCAGCGCCGCCGCGAAGATCACGAATCGCAGGTTGACCACGCAGCCAGCGGCGAACACCAGCCAGACCGGCGCGCCCGCGACGATCAGCGGCAGCGCGGCCAACTGGGCCGAGCCCGCGTACACCAGGAAAGTCATCGCCAGCGCCAGCGACTGGCTCATGCCGATCTTGACCATGGCCACGCCGCTGACCATGCCCCAGACGCCGATGGCGATCGTGGTGGGCGCCAGCGCCTTCAGGCCCGCGACGATGGCCGCCCGGCGTTCCTGCGGGGAAAAGCCGGGCACTGCGGCGGACGGACGCATGGCGGACATGGGGATGGGGGGAACGGCGGCTGGCTCCCGGCGGGCCGGGAAGGAGTAAAGTGACGGCTTACAGCTATTGTAAGTGATTACCCGAATCTTCCCGGATTCCCGGGCAGCATCGGGCGCGGACCCCTGCACGCCCGCTTCGCCGCTGGATCCCGTCGCAGATTGGTACAATATCTGGTTCATTTCGGAGATCCTCATCATGTCGATGTCAGACCGCGACGGCTTCATCTGGTACGACGGCAAGCTCGTGCCCTGGCGTGAAGCCAACACCCATGTGCTCACACACTCTCTGCACTACGGGTTGGCGGTATTCGAGGGTGTGCGCGCGTACAAGACCGACATCGGAACCTCGATCTTCCGGCTCAAGGAACACACCGACCGCCTGGTCAATTCCGCCCACATCTACCAGATGCAGATCCCGTACAGCCGGGAAATCCTGATGGAAGCGCAGAAGGAAGTGGTCCGCGTCAACAAGCTGGAATCCTGCTACCTGCGTCCCATCGCGTTCTACGGTTCGGAAAAGATGGGCGTCTCGCCCAAGGGCGCCAAGGTCCACGTGGCCGTCGCCGCCTGGGAATGGGGTGCCTACCTGGGCGCCGAAGCGCTGCAGAAGGGCATCCGGGTCAAGACCTCGTCCTTTGCCCGCCACCACGTCAACGTGACCATGCCCCGCGCCAAGCTGGCCTCCACCTACGCCAACTCCATCCTGGCGAACCTGGAAGCCACCGAGGACGGCTACGACGAAGCGCTGCTGCTCGACACCGAAGGCTTCGTGGCCGAAGGCTCGGGCGAGAACGTCTTCATCGTCAAGGACGGCGTGCTGATCGAGCCCGAGATCGCCTCGGCCCTGACCGGCATCACGCGCTCGACCATCCACAACCTGGCCGCCGACCTGGGCATCAAGGTCGTCACCAAGCGCCTGACGCGCGACGACATCTACATCGCCGACGAAGCCTTCTTCACCGGCACGGCGGCGGAAGTCACGCCCATCCGCGAACTGGACCGCCGCAAGATCGGCGCCGGCCAGTGCGGCCCGGTCACGGCGCGCCTGCAGCAGGCGTTCTTCGATCTGGTGGCGGGCCGCAATGCCAAGTACGGCCACTGGCTCACACACGTCTGATCAGGAGAAACGGCCATGACCACCGAAGCCGCCAACGCCATCATCGAAATCGATGCCGACGCGCTTCCGCTTTCGTGCCCGGGGCCGCATACTCCGCTCTGGAACATGCACCCCAAGGTGTTCCTGGACATCGGGACCACCGGCGAAGCAAAGTGCCCGTACTGTGGCGCCGAATACCGTCTGAAGGACGGCGCCAAGGTACATCATCATTGATCCCCTGCGGACCGGCGATGCCGGATCCGCGGTGTCCCAGGAAGGACATAGCTGACGCTGCCCCGGCCCGCCGGGGTTTGCTTTTTATTCACAGGACCTCCCCGTGCAGCACAACGATTACATCCTGACGCTCGCCTGCCCCGATACGACCGGCATCGTGTACCACGTGTCGGGATTCCTGTTCGAGCGCGGCTGCAACATCCAGGACTCGCAGCAGTTCGGGGACGAGGACACCCAGTTGTTCTTCCTGCGCGTGCACTTCTCGGTGCCGGACGGCCTGGACGCCGACACCGTGCGCAAGGAATTCGCCGCCGTGGGCGAGCGCTTCTCCATGCAATGGCAGATCCGCGACCCGCACAAGCGCGCGCGCGTGCTGCTGATGGTCAGCAAGCACGGCCACTGCCTGAACGACCTGCTGTTCCGCGCCAAGAGCGGGCAGTTGCCCATCGACATTCCCGCGGTGGTCTCCAACCACCCCGACTTCGCGCTGCTGTCCGCCTCGTACGGCGTGCCCTTCTACCACCTGCCGGTCGCGCAGGGCGGCAAGGAACAGCAGGAGCGCCAGGTACTGCAGATCGCCGAACGCGAGAACGTCGACCTGGTCGTGCTGGCCCGCTACATGCAGATCCTGTCGCCCGAGATGTGCCGGGCGCTGGCCGGCCGGGCCATCAACATCCACCACAGCTTCCTGCCCAGTTTCAAGGGCGCGCGGCCGTACTACCAGGCGCACGACCGCGGCGTGAAGCTGATCGGCGCCACCGCCCACTATGTCACGCCCGACCTCGACGAAGGCCCCATCATCGAGCAGGACATCGCCCGCGTGGACCACAGCATGTCGCCGGAGGCCATGACGCAGGTCGGCCGCGACGTCGAATGCCTGGTGCTGGCGCGTGCCGTCCGCTGGCACGTCGAGCATCGCATCCTGTTGAACGGCCACAAAACGATCGTATTCGCATAAATGGTGCTCAAATCCCGCGGCGCGCCGCTGTTCGCCACCTCCGAAGAAGCCGAGCAGGCGTTCTACGACGCCCTGGAGCAAGGCGACCTCGCCCAGTTGATGGCGGTCTGGGCCGACGACGAGGACATCGTCTGCATCCATCCGGGCGGACCGCGGCTGATCGGGCACGACGCCGTGATGGAGTCGTGGCGCGAGATCCTGGGCAGTTCCCCGGTGCCGATACGGCCCACGCGCGTCCACACCGTGCAAAGCATGATGAGTTCGGTCCACACCGTGGTCGAACAGCTCATGGTCGACACCTCCCAGGGCAAGCAGCTCGTCAACTGCTATGCAACCAATGTCTTCCACAAAGGTCCCACAGGCTGGCGGCTGGTCCTGCACCACTCGTCGCAAGCCCCTGCCGACCTCGGCCCGACCGAGCTTCAGGACGTTCCCGACCTCTTGCATTGAGTCGCCCGCCCATCCCGCATGCCCGCTTACCTGGACACGACCCCCTGCCCCACTCCCGCATGGTTGCCCGAAGGACATAGCCAGACCATCTTCGCGTCGCAGTTCTCGTCGCACCATCACGCCTCGTTCCAGCGCGAACGGGTGGACACGCCCGACGGCGATTTCATCGACTTCGACTGGACGGCCCCCGGCCTCGGCCCCGACACGGTTGTCGGCCCCGGTGCGTTCGCGCGGCTGGCCGCGGCGGCCGGCACCACTACCGCGTCACGCAACGGCCTCGTGCTGTTCCACGGCCTGGAAGGCAGCAGCGCGAGCCATTACGCGCAGGCCATCTCGCAGTATTTCCGGGCGCGCGGCTGGACCGTCGTCGTGCCGCACTTCCGCGGCTGCTCGGGCGAACCGAACCGCCTGCCCCGCGCCTATCACTCGGGCGATTCCGCCGACGTCGGCTTCATGCTGGACGCCGTGCGGCAGCGCCTGCCGCAGATGCACTGGCACGCCGCCGGCATCTCGCTGGGCGGCAACGCGCTGCTGAAACACCTGGGCGAGGCCGGCGGCACTGCCGGCTGGCTCGCGGCGGCCGCGGGCGTCTCGGCACCGGTCGACCTGACGGCCGGCGGGCGCGCCTTGGGCACCGGGCTGGTCAACCGCCGGATCTACACCCACATGTTCCTGCGCACGCTGAAGTCCAAGACGCTCCAGAAGGCGCAGCGCTTCCCCGGCACCATAGACGTGCTGCGCGTGGCCAACGCGCGCGACCTGTACGAGTTCGACGACGCCTACACCGCGCCCACGCACGGCTTCCGCGGCGTCAACGACTACTGGACGCGCGCCTCCAGCAAGCCCCTGCTGATGGACATCGCCGTTCCGACGCTGGTGCTGAATGCGCGCAACGACCCCTTTCTTCCCGGCCGCTACCTGCCCACGCCCGAGCAGGCTTCCGGCCACGTGGTCCTGCACCAGCCGGCACAGGGCGGCCACGCAGGCTTTCCCACGGGAAGCTTCCCGAGCAACCTGAACTGGCTGCCGCGCAGGCTGGCGGAGTTTTTCCGGACCGGCCGCTAGGGCCTGCTCCCCCATCGGGGCAAGCCCCCGCTGACATCTCTGGCGTTTTCTTCGACAATGGAGAAAACCACACGGATGCTTCCATGGCCTCGACTTCCACGGTTTCCCACGCTTCCAACACCACCACCGGCGGCCGCCTCCTGGTCGACGCGCTGACCGCCAACGGCGTCGACCGCGTCTTCTGCGTTCCCGGCGAAAGCTACCTGGACGTGCTCGATGCCCTGCACGCCCATGCCGACATCGACGTCGTCGTCGCCAAGCATGAAGGCGCGGCCGCCAACATGGCCGAAGCTGACGGCAAGCTGACCGGGCGGCCGGGCATCTGCTTCGTCACGCGCGGCCCGGGCGCCACCCATGCCAGCATAGGGGTGCACATCGCCCAGCAGGACTCGACGCCGCTCATCCTGTTCGTCGGCCAGGTACCCACGCGCGAGCTGGGCCGCGAAGCCTTCCAGGAAATCGACTACCCGTCCATGTTCGGCGGCATCGCCAAGTGGGTCGTCAGCGTCGACGATGCCACGCGCATTCCCGAACTCGTGGCGCGAGCCTTCGCGTGCGCCACCTCGGGCCGTCCCGGACCGGTGGTGCTGGCCCTGCCCGAAGACGTGCTGAGCGCGGCCTGCCCGGCCGCCCCGGCCGCGGTCGCCCCCATGGCCTCCAGCGGGCCCGATCCCGACGCGGCCCCGCGCCTGCGCGACATGCTGGCCCAGGCCCGCCGTCCGCTGGTCCTCCTGGGCGGCTCGAACTGGAGCGAACGCGCCGCCTCGGACTTCTCCGCCTTCGTCCAGGCCTGGAACCTGCCCGTGGCCTGCGCCTTCCGCCGCCAGGACATCTTCGATAACCGGCTCCCCCAGTACGCCGGCCACCTGAGCCTGGGCATGAATCCCGACCTGGCCGCGCTGGTGCGCGACGCCGACCTCATCCTGGCCGTGGGCACGCGGCTGGGCGAAATCGCCACCGGCGGCTACACGCTGCTGACGCCGCCCCGCCCCGCCCAGAAACTGGTCCACCTGCACGCCGACGCGGCCGAGCTGGGCCGCGTCTACCAGCCCGACCTGGCCATCCAGTCGGCGGCCGCACCGGCCGCCGCGCTGCTGCGCGGCCTGGAGGCTCCGGCCTCGCGCGCCTGGGACGACTGGACCCGCCAGGCCGGCGAGTTGCATGCACGCTACCAGGCCGTGCCGGCGCCGCATGCCGAAGCCCGCGGCATCGACCTGGGCCAGGTCATCGCTCATCTGGACCGCACCCTGCCCGACGACGCCATCATTGCCAACGGCGCCGGCAACTACGCGGTATGGCTGCACCGGTTCTACCGCTACCGCCAGCCGCGCACGGAACTCGCCCCCACCTGCGGCGCCATGGGCTACGGCCTGCCAGCGGCGATAGCCGCCAAGCTGCGCCACCCCGACCGCACCGTGGTCTGCGTATCGGGCGACGGCTGCTTCCTGATGTATCCCCAGGAGCTGGCGACCGCGCTGCAATTCGATTCCGCCGTCATCGTCATCGTCGTCAACAACGGCATGTACGGTACCATCCGCATGCACCAGGAAAAACGCTTCCCCGGCCGGGTCAGCGCCACCGACCTGCGCAATCCCGATTTCGTCGCGCTGGCCCTGTCGTTCGGCGCCCACGCCGAACGGGTGGAAAGCGCCGATGCCTTCCCCGCCGCGTTCGAGCGCGCCCGGGCAGCCGGCCGCCCGGCGCTGCTGGAGCTGCGCACGGATCCCCGGCAGATCACGCCGCAGTCATGGCTGGCGGGGCATGGATAGCGACGTCCTTGCCGCCATGGCGCGCTGGCCCGATGTGCCGGACGCCTATGGCTGGTTGTCGCTGGATGCCCGGGGGCGCTGGCGCCTGCATCCGGCCGGCGATGCCCTGGCGGGCGGGCCGGGCGTCTCCATTTCCAACACCGGGATCCTGGCCTTCATCGGGCGCAACTACGGGCACGACGAACAAGGGCGCTGGTTCTTCCAGAACGGCCCGCAGCGCGTGTTCGTCAGGCTGGACGCGGCGCCGCTGATCCTGCGCCAGGCGGATGCCGCCGGAGCCCTGGCGACCCATGCCGGCCACACAGTGGCCCGCGTGGACCGCTGGGCACTGGACGCCGAAGGCAGGCTCTACGCCGCGACCGAACACGGCCCCGCGATGGTCGAGGATCGCTACCTGCCCGAGGTGCTGGAACGCATGACGCTGGCGTCCGGCCAGCCGCTGCTCGATGCGGCACCCGGCTGGCTGGCCGCCCCGTGGTCGGAACCGGCGGCCTCCGACTCAATCCTCGTGGCCTATCCGCCCCTGATTCCGGCCATCGCGCCCTTGGGGCGGCTGCGAAGGCCCGCCAGCGACGCATTCGGGTTCGTCGATCGTCCCGCTCCCCACCCCTAGCTGGATGTCCCGATGCATCCGGACGGTCTCGGGCGTGGGCAGGCGCGCCACTGCCGCGCCCAGCCGCTGGCCCAATTCGTCCCCGGCCGGCGTCATCGGCAGACGCAGCTCGTGCGCAATCAATCCCTGCCCGGCAAGAAAATGCTTCAACGGAGCCGGATTGGGCTCAGCGAAAACCAGGTCGATCACCGCACGCATGGGGTCGAACAATCGACGCGCGGCGGCCTCCCTGCCCGACCGCGCCAACGCCATGACGGCAGCGAAAAGATCCGGCCGGATATGCGCCGCGGCCGTCACCGCTCCCGCGCCGCCAAGCAGGAAATGATCCAGGACACAGGCGTCGTCGCCGCACAGCAGCGGCGCGACCCCTTGAACATTGCAGTCCGACAGCGCCGCAGGATCGCACATCTTGACCGCGGCACAATCGCCGTCCCGAAGCAATGCACCGACAGTTTCTCCGGACATCCTGCAGCCGGTGCGCGCCGGGACGTCATACGCGATCACGGGCACGCCTCCCGCGGCCTGCGCCACCTTCCGGTAGTGCCAGGCGATGCCGGCCGGCGCAGGCCGCAGATAGTAGGGCGGAGGCACCAGCCAGCCCTCGGGGCGCAGCGGCGCCATGCGCCGCAGCGCCGCGCAGACGTCCAGGGTATCGACCCCGCCCGCCCCGATCACCAGCGGCAACCCCGGCGCAACCTCGCGCACGGCCTGGACGCCCAGTATCTTCTCCTGCTCCGAGATCAGGCTGCCCTCGCCCGTGGATCCGAACAAGACGAAGCCATCGAGGCCTGCTTCAGCATACGTGCCAGCCAGGAGACGCAGGGCATGCAGGTCGATGAAACCGTCCCGCAAGGGGGTCACCAGCGGCAGCCAGAGCCCTTGAAACGTCGAGGAGTTCATTGCTCGAAGGCCCGCGCGCCCGCACGTATCGCCCCGAACTCGGCCTCGGGCAGGCCAGCCATGATGGCGCTCATCAGCGTATCGACCGAGCAGCATCGAAGCCTCACCTGGAATGTGCAGCGTCCGGTGCGGTGATCGTCGCGTATGGAGTAGAGAGAAATCCTGTCGCCCAGGCACGCATGCAGCACTTGCCTGGCCAGTGCGGCGTGGCAGGAATCGACTCTCAGGACTATCAGCACACGATCGACCGCGGCATTGGGCATTGGGCATCGGCCGTTCGACGGCTCGCGGTCGTGGCAGGACGGCAGGGGATCTGGGCGCCATGGCGTGGAAACGCAGGAAGTTTCGACGCCTCCACTATAGGAAGCCGAGTATATAAATGGCGCAAAAAAAAGCCGGGCAGGCGTAAAAATGCCGTCCTGACGGACGGCGTCGCTCAGCTCTGGAAACGCTTGAGCAGGTCGCGTTCTTCCTTCAGCCGGCGCTGGTATTCGCGCACCTTGGCGTCGATCTGCGACTGCTCGTAGAAATCCTTGGAGGCCGCGCGCGCCTGCTGCAACTGCTCGACCGCAGCCGGCAGGGCACCGGTCATCGCGTAGTAGTCGGCCATGTTGCGGCGCTCGTTCACGGCGCTGCCCAGCCGTGAATAGCTGACCGCGGCCATCTGGTAGAAGCGGGGCTCGTCGCTCCACTTCAGCATCTGCTCTTTCAGGAAATCGACCGCCTCCTGGTTGCGGCCGGCGCGTTGCAGCGACTCCGCCATCGCCATGGCCAGGCCGCGCTGCTCGGGCCACCGCGCGACGGCGCTGCGCGCCAGGCTCATGGCCTGCTGCGTGTCGTTGCGGGCCAGCGCCAGGTCGATGGCCAGGTGCTCGAGCATGAAATGGGTCCGCGCGCCGGACGTGGCTGCCAGGTAGGCGTCGTTGGCCTTGCCGTACTCGCGCTGGCGCACGTAGCCCAGGGCCATGCCGTAGTAGGCCGCGGAACGTTCGATGCCCTGGGTCTCGGTGCTGCGGTTCTCGAAATAGCGGATGGCCTCGAGGGTATCCTGGCCGCTGTTGGCCTGCAGCATGCGCATCTTGGCGCGCACGAAATGGAAATCCGAGGAGCTCGGACGGTCGTGGATCACCACGCCGCGCGCCCGGTTCTGCATGTCGGACATGCGCTCGATGGACAGCGGGTGGGTGCGGGTGAAGGCCTGGCCGGTCCGTTCGTTCAGCCCCGATGCCTGCATCAGGCGGCCGAAGAACGAGGCCATGCCGTTCACGTTGTAGTCGGCCGCCTCCAGCATCTGGAACCCGGTGCGGTCGGCCTCACGCTCGGCCTCGCGCGAGAAGCCCAGTTGCGAGTTGATGGCCGCGGCCTGGCCGAAGGCCATCGCCGCCTCGGGCGCCTGCGAATTGCCGCGCGCCGCTACCAGCGCCGCCAGCAGGGCCGCCACCATGATCAGCGTGTCCTGCTTCTGCTGCACCAGGCCCCGGGCGATGTGCCGCTGCACCACGTGGCCGATTTCGTGCGCCAGCACGCCGGCCAGTTCGGACTCGGACTGCGCGGCCACCACCAGCCCGGTATGCACGCCTATGTAACCGCCCGGCATCGCGAACGCGTTGATGCTGGGGTCGCGCACCGCGAACACGTTGATGTTGGGCGTGCCCACGGGGGCATGGGCCGACAACTGGCGCGCCATACCGGTCAGGTACTGGAGCAGGTCCGGATCGTCGATATAGGCCGGATCGCGCAGGGATTCCATCATGATGGCGTCGCCCAACCGCTGTTCCAGCCTGGGTGAGAGTTCCTGCGCGGCCGAATCGCCCAGGTCGGGCAGCCCGACCGGCTGGGCGGGCGCCAGCGCCGGCGCGGCCGCCGCCAGCAGGGCCGGCAGCAGCAGCGCCACGGCCTTGCGGCGCAGCGACGGGAAACGTTGGGAATTCGGCATACCGGTATGATAGCCAGCTTGGGCGGCGGGTTCCCGCTTCCCAGGCGAAACGTGAAAAATTTACCAATGCCGGCCGGGGCCAGACCGGCCGCATGGCAACGCTTACAGGACATGCCATGAGCCTCAGCACCCTGATTTCCGCGCAGGCGCTGCACGCGCTGCTGCAATCTTCCTCGCCGGCCGTCGTCTGCGATTGCAGCTTCGATCTGGCGGACACTGGCGCGGGCGAGCGCGCCCACGCGGCCGCGCATATCCCCGGCGCCCGCTACGTCCACCTGGACCGCGACCTGAGCGGCCCCAAGACCGGCGGCAACGGCCGCCACCCCTTGCCCCGGCGCGAGGACTTCGCCGGCCTGATGGCCCGCCTGGGCGCCTCCGACGCCACTCAGGTGGTGTGCTACGACAACGCCGGCGGCTCCATGGCCGCCCGCCTCTGGTGGCTGCTGCGCTGGGCGGGCCACGAAGCCGTCGCGGTGCTGGACGGCGGCCTGGCGGCCTGGCGCGAGGCGGGCTACCCGCTGGAGTCCGGCCAGCCCGACGCCCCCGCCCCGGGCGCGTTCACGCTGCGGCCGCCGCGGGTCGCGACCACGACCTACGAGGACGTGCGGGCCAACCTGGACGCGCCGACCCCACGCCTGGTCGTGGATGCGCGCGCCCCCGACCGCTTCCGCGGCCAGAACGAAACCCTGGATGCCGTGGGCGGCCACATTCCCGGCGCCGCCAACCGCTTCCTGCGCGACAACCTCCAGCCCGACGGACGCTTCAAGCCCGCCGCGCAACTGCGGTCCGAGTTCGAGGCCGTGCTGGGCGGCACGCCCGCCGACCGGGTCATCAGCCAGTGCGGCTCGGGCGTCACCGCCTGCCACAACCTGCTCGCCATGGAAGTGGCGGGCCTGTCCGGGGCGGTGCTGTATCCCGGCTCGTGGAGCGAATGGAGCAGCCGCCCCGGCTCGCCCATCGCCACCGGAGACGCATGATGTCGCAATCCCCCCTGACCCATTTCGACGCGGCCGGCCAGGCCCACATGGTGGACGTGGGCGCCAAGCCCGCCACCGCACGCGTGGCGGTCGCGGCCGGCACGATACGCATGCAGCCGGCCACGCTGGCCCTGATCCGCGACGGCAACGCCAAGAAAGGCGACGTGCTGGGCATCGCCCGCATCGCCGCCATCATGGCCGCCAAGAAGACCTCGGACCTGATTCCGCTGTGCCATCCGATCCCGCTGACGCACGTGGCCTGTGACTTCGCCCTGGACGACGAAGCCGGCGCCGTGCACTGCACCGTGCGCGCCGAGACCGTGGGCGGCACCGGCGTCGAGATGGAGGCGCTGACCGCCGTCAACGTCGCGCTGCTGACGATCTACGACATGTGCAAGGCGGCGGACCGGGGCATGGTCATGACCGACGTGCGGCTGATGGAGAAGAAAGGCGGGAAGTCGGGACACTGGACCCGGTAAGCCCCGCGCCGGGGCACGGACCGGACCCCGAACACGTCACAGGCTGGACCACGCCGGCGTCGCCATCCCTTCGGGCCTAACCGCGCTGTACACACCGCGCGCGATGGCGCGGGCCAGCACGTCGGCGGCCAGCGCGCCCAGGCGGCAGACGATGAAGGGCCGCGGGTCCACCGGACCGTCCATCACCGGCGCCTCGCGCTGACCGGTCGAGATCGCGAACACCGTATCGCCGTCGAACGGCGCGTGGATGGGGCGGATCGCGCGGGCCAACCCGTCCTGCGCCATGGTCGCCACGCGCTGCAGCTCGTCGGGCGACAGCGCGACGTCGGTGGCGATGCAGGCGATGGTGGTGTTGGCGCGCGGGCGCGGATCCAGCTTCGCGAACTCCCAGTTCTCGCCCTCGGCCCGGGTGTTGGCCGGCCCAAGGCCGCCGAACTCCTCGCCGATCTCGAAGGCTCCGGCCCAGAAGCGCCGCCCTTGCGGCGCCACGACCGAGCCGAAGCTGTTGCAGGCCACGATCGCGCCCACGGTCATGCCGTCGTGCGTGACATAGGACGCGGACCCCAGGCCTCCCTTGAGCGACCCCGCCGACGCGCCGAAGCCCGCGCCATGCGTGCCCAGATCGAAACCGGACTGGACCTGCCTGGCGGCCCGCATGGCCAGGTCGCGATAGGGCGGAGTCTCGCCCCATTGCTTGTCGCCGCCATTGGCGAGGTCGTACAGGACCGCGGTCGGCACGATGGGCGAAGGCGGCACGCCCGGCTGGTGCAGCAGCGTGAAGCCACGCCCCTGCGCCCCCAGCCACGCGGCCACGCCGTCGCCGCTGGCCAGGCCGTAGACCGAACCGCCGGACAGCACGATGGCATCGACCGAACGCACGAGGTTGGACGCGCCCAGGGTATCGGTCTCGCGCGTGCCGGGGCCGCCGCCGCGGATGTCCACCGCGGCCATGGCCCGTTCGTCCGGCAGGATCACGGTGACGCCGGTGCACGCGCGCGCATCGTGCGCCTGCCCGATCCGCAGGCCGGCGACGTCGGTGATCAGATTGCGCCCGCCTGGGCGGCCGGCCATTGCGTCGCGTGCGTCCATGCTGGAACTCCGTCCGGGAAATGAAGTGGGAGCTATTGTAGGGACCGGCCGGCTGGCCGGCCACCGGCCCCGCGCCTCACTCCTGGTCGCCCAGTTGCCTGGCTCGGGCGATGAAGCCGTCCAGCATGGTGAAGAACCGGGCCACGTCGGCCGCGGAATGCCCCTCCAGCACGTGCCGGTTCCGGGCCTGGGCGGCGGCGGTCAGCTCGGCATGCATGGCCAGCCCCTGCGGCGTCAGCGACAGTTCCGCCTCGCGGCTGTCGCGCGCGCTGCGCGCGCGGTTGACGTCGCCCCGCGCCACCAACGAGGACACCGCGCGGCTGATCTGCGCGGCATCGAGCATGGCGTGATAGGCCAGTTCGCGTATGGACACCGGCTGGAACACGCCCAGCAGGGTGACCACCTGCCATTCCACCTGGGCCAGGCCATATTCCGCCTTGGCGAACTGGACGGCGCTGCGGGTGAGCGCCTTGCTCAGGGTACTGACCCGGGGCGCCAGCAGGCCGCCTTCCGGAAAGGCCTGGGACTGCCCGGGCCGACGCGGCGGATTCGCCGATGAGGATCGCGCCATGGCCTACTCCGTTCCCGCGCGCGCCAGCGCCGCGTCGAGTTCGTCGAAGGATGGCAGCAAGGCGGCCAGGAGCCGGCCGTCCCGGACGACCAGGCGGTCGGACTGGGGCCGGGCCAGCAACTGGGGAATGTCGCGGGCGTCGAAAATCACGAAGTCCGCCGTCTCGCCCGGTTCGAGCCGCCCCGATCCGACCTGGCGCATCAGGGCCACCGGGGTCGCCGTCACGCTGGCGGACCAATCGCCGGCGTGACGGTCCAGGTGGCCGTTGCGCACGGCTTCGCGGAATACTTCCAGCATGTCGTAGTCTCCGTAGGCGTGGAACGCATCCGCGCAATTGTCGCTCGATAACGCCACCGGAACACCACGGGCCGAGATTTCCTGCAACGGCGGCAGCCCGCGCAGCCTGGGCGTGCGGCCGGGCGAACGGTCCTGCAGGAACAGGTTGACCAGCGGCAGGCTGACGATGGCCAGGCCCGCGTCGCGGCAGGCGTCCAGCACCCGTTCGCGGGTCTCGTCCGTCTGGACAGCCAGGCTGCAACAGTGGCCGCATACGACCCGCCCGCCCAGGCCACGGGCCTGGGTGCGCCGCGCGACTTCCAGCAGGGAGTCGGCTTCGGGCTCGCAGGATTCGTCCACGTGCAGGTCCACGTCCAAGCCGTAGCGCACGGCCCAATCGAACAGCGCATCCAGGGCCTGCGCCAGGCGCTGGCGCGCGGCAGGCGGCGGCAAGCCGGGCACGCGCGTCACGCCGCCCAGCACGCCGCCGGTATCGGCCACGCGGCGCACGAAGTCCTCGGCGCCCTCGCCCAGATAGGTTTCCATGGGCGCCATGGCCACCATCTGCACCCGCACGCGGGACGCCCATCGCGCCCGCAAGGCCAGCATGGTGTCCCAGGCCATGCTGGCCTGCGGCCCGGCCGCATCCAGGTGCGTGCGCAGGCCGGCCGTGCCGTGCGCCCAGGCGCAGCGCAGCGCGAAGTCGGCGCGCGCCTCGAGCTCGCCCGGACGCCAGCGCGCATGGTCGGCCATCACGGCCTTGACCGCCCCCCATAGCGTGCCGTCGGCATTGGGCGCGCGCGTCAGAGTATGCGTCTTGTCCAGGTGGGTATGCAGGTCATGGAAGGCTGGCCAGACCTGGCGGCCGGCCAGGTCCGGCCCCGCGCTCCCTTGCAGCGTTCCGGCGGGCGCGACCCTGCGCAGGCGGCCCCCTTCGACCGCCAGATCCACGCCCGCCAGGCCCTGCGCGTCGGCCAGTCCGGCCAGCGCGGCGGGCAGCAGCGCCGCCGGCACCCGCGCGCCGCGCAGGACGTAGGCGCCGGTCGCCTGTTCCAGCCCCGCGGCCAGCGATTTCAAGATTCGCGCTCCATGGCGCTTTCATGCCAGCGGCGCAGGATGCGCTGCGACACCCATGAAGTCGCCAGGAAGATCAGCACCCCGGCGCAGGAGATCATCAGCAGGGCCGCGAACATGCGCGGCGTCTTCAACTGGTAGCCGGCCTCGAGGATGCGATAGGCCAGGCCCGAGCCCTGCCCGCCCGCGCCGGCGACGAATTCCGCGACCACCGCGCCGATCAGCGACAGGCCACCCGAGATGCGCACGCCCGCCAGGAAGTACGGCATGGCCGACGGGATGCGCAGCCGGCGCAGCGTCTGGCCCGGGGTGGCGCCATAGAGCCGGAACAGGTCGCGCAGGTTGTGGTCGGCACTGTTCAGGCCGACGATGGTGTTCGACAGGATGGGGAAGAAGGCCACCAGCCATGCGCAGATCAGCAGCGCCACCTGCACGTTGTCCACCCAGATGATCAGGAGCGGCGCGATGGCGACCACCGGCGTGACCTGCATGATGACCGCGTAGGGGAAGAAGGTCAGCTCTATCCACTTGGACAGGCTGAACAGGATGGCGATGGCGCCGCCCACCAGCACGGCGCTGACGAAGGCCGACGCGGTGATCTTCAGCGTGACCCAGAGCGCCGCCGACAGCAGCGGCCAATCCTCGACCAGCGCCCGGCCGATGTCGGCCGGGCCGGGCAGGATGTGCGGCGAGATGCGCAGGCCGCGCACGATCGCCTCCCAGGCCACCAGACAGAGGACGCCCATGACGACGGGCAGGACGATGCGCGCGGTACGGAGCTTGGGGTTCATGCGTGCATCGCCTTTTCGAGGGCTTCCGAGGCCTGTCTGCACAGGTGCGCGTATTCGGCCGAGGTGCGGAACGACTCGCCGCGTTCGGCGTCGGGAGAAATGGACAGATCGGCATGGAGCCGCCCCGGCCGCGCGGCCATGACGATCACCCGCTGGGACAGGTATACCGACTCGAACACCGAATGCGTGACGAACACGGCGGTGAAGCGCTGGTCCTGCCACAGCCGCAGCAGGTCGTTGTTGAGCTTGAACCGCGTGATCTCGTCCAGCGCCGCGAATGGTTCGTCCAGCAGCAGGACCTGCGGCCGGGTCACGATGGCCCGGGCGATGGAAACGCGCATCTTCATGCCGCCGGACAGCTCCCGCGGCAGCGCGTGTTCGAATCCCTTCAACCCGACTTTCTCGAGCGCCTCGGCGGCCCGCCGCCGGGCCTCGTCGCGCGGCACGCCCGCCAGGTCCAGCGGCAGCATGGTGTTGGACAGCGCCGTCTCCCACGGCATCAGCGTGGGCTCCTGGAAGACGAAGCCGACCGCCCCCCTGGTGCCCTGCCGCACGACCTCGCCGGCGGTCGGCTCGGACAGTCCGGCAATCATGCGCAGCACCGTGCTCTTGCCGCACCCCGAGGGTCCGAGCAGGCTGACGAAGCTCCCCCGCGCGAGGGACAGGCTGAGATTTTCGACCGCCAGCGTGCCGTTGCCGAAGCGCTTGGAAATGTTCCGCAGCTCCAGCACCCGGTCGGTATCCATGGCCGTTTCAGTCATCGCATGCCGACCTTCTTGTTGACGAACTTCAAGGTGTAGGCCTTGCGCACGTCCACCCCCGTAGGCAGCACGCCCACGTCCACCATGGACTTGTAGAAATGTTCCCAGCGCGCGTCGGTCATCGCCCCGATGCCCAGACGCTTCGCATCGCCCGAATCGATCAAGCCGCGCGCCTTCATGGCATGGATCGCGAAGGCGATCTGCTCGTCGGTCATCTCGGGGTTGTTGCGCTTGATCAGTTCATTGCCGGCCGACGGATCGTCGTACAGGTAGCTGTACCAGCCCTCGATAGACGCATCGACGAACTTCTGCACGAACTGCGGCCGCTTCTCGACATTGTCGCGCGTGGTGACGATGGTGGTCATGTAGGGATCCCAGCCATAGTCCGCCAGCAGGAAGGACACCGGGTTGTCGACCCCGGCCTTCTTCAGCGCCAACGGTTCGTTGGTGATGAGGCCCTGCTGCACCACCTTCTTGTCGGCCAGGAACGGCGCCAGCGAAAAGGTATAGGGCTTGACCTGGTCGTCGGAGAAGCCGAAGCGCCCACGCAGGTAGGGCCAGAAGGTCGCCATGCCCAACGCGCCCACCAGCACCGTGCGATCCTTGATCTGCTCGATCTTGTCCACGCCCTGGTTGGGGTGGGCGATCAGCACGCGCGGGTCCTTCTGGAAGATCGCGGCCACCGACATCAGGGGCGCGCCTTCGCGCGCCGCGTTGAGCGAGGTACCGCTGCTGCCCGCGGTGAAGTCCACGCGCCCGGCCAGCAGCATGGGCGTGGGATTGCTTTGCGGATTGCCCAGGCGGATCTCGACGTCCAGCCCGTGCTTGCGGTAGATGCCCTTGGCCACGGCCTGGAAGAAACCGCCCCACTCGGCCTCGGCCCGCCAGCCGATGAACATGACGGCCTTCTCCGGCGCGGCGCCGGACGGCTGGGCGCCGGCGAGTCCCGGCTGCGCGCAGGCCAATGCCGCGCAGAGCAAGAGCGCGCGGCGAACCCTGGAACTGGACTGCTTCATGACGATCTCCCGACAGTGAAAAACACCCATCCGCGCGCGGCGGCTCCGAAAATCAGAAGAACTGCTCCACGTCGATGTCGTGGTCGAGCAGGCCGGCGCCGCGCAGCACGGTCACCCAGCCGCGGTACATGGCCTTGACCTCGGGATCGTCCATGCCGAAGGGATGGAAAAGCGTGGTCTTGAAGCCGATCTCGCGCAGCAGTGCGGAGTCCTGGCCGGTATGGCGGGCCATCGCGTCGAGCGCGGCCGACGGATCGGCGTATACGACGCCCACGGCCTCGGCCAGCGCGTCGGCCGTGGCGGCGAACAGTTCCGGATCGCGCGCGTAGGCCGCCTGCGTGGTCCACCAGTTCGACACCAGCGACGGGTTGCCCGTGCTGGCCATCGCCAGCGAACCCTCGCCCAGCACCTCGTCCACCGCGCGGCCCAGGCCGCGACGCAGCATCAGGGTGACCAGCGGCTCGACGCAGATGGCGACGTCGATCTCGCCCGCGGCCAGCGCGTCCGGCATCTTGTGGAAGGGCATCGGCACCCACTGCACGCGCGAAACGTCGACGCCGTGCTGGTTGAACAGGTGCAGCGGCGCCGAATGCGTGATGCCGCCGTCCAGCGCGAAGGCGCCCAGGCGCTTGCCCTCGAAGTCCGACGGCCGCTCGATGACCACGTCGTGGCGGGCGATGAGATTCATGAAGTCGGCGCTGCGGCCGGCATAGGTGCCGCGCAGCGCGGCCGCCGAGACGAAGCGGGACGGCAGGTCGAACCGCTCGCGCGCCATGATGGTGAGCGTGGGGCCGGAGAAGGTCAGATCCATGCGGTCGGCGCGCATGTCCTCGATGGCCTGCACCGCCGACCGCCGCACGAAAACGGGTTCGATGCCGCGCTTGGCGAACAGGCCGGCGTCGATGGCGGTGAACAGGGGGACCAGCCCCATCATGGGGTCGGGATGGGCATCGATTCTGAGTTTCATGTCGCTCCAACCGCTGGGTAGGTCATGACGATTTGCATGACTTTATCATGCAAATTTTGGCTGTCAATGGAACCCGGGACAGGGACAAACCCTGGGCTGGAGGACGCGTGGCGAGGACTAGTGCAGTTTGACCCTGGGCTGGGAACGACGGCTCAGGAAGCGGCTCAGCGAGCGCACGCTAGCGCCCCACCAGCCCAATACCGCGGCGTAGTGCGACCAGTGCGTGCCGGCGTACATCATGCGGGCGATCCAGCCTTCCACCAGCAGCTTGCGGCCGGAAAGGTTGCCCATCAGGCTGCCCACGCCCTCGGCATGGCCGATGGACACCAGCGAACCGAAATCACGGAAGCGGAACGGCGCCGCGAATGCCGATTCCCCGCGTATGCGGGCGGACAGCAGCGGCAGCAGATACGAGGCCTGCTGGTGCGCGGCCTGGGCGCGCGCGGGCACGGTCTTGCCGGTCTCGCGCCACGGCGCCGCGGCGCAATCGCCCAGGGCGTAGATGTCGGGATCCTCGGTGCGCAGCGTCTCGTCCACCTGGACCTGCTGCATCGGATTCAGCGGCAGCCCCAGCCGGGACAGCAGCGACGGCGCCTTGATGCCCGCCGCCCAGACGCACAGGTCCGCGTCGAACACCCTGTCCTGGGCCACCACGGTATGCGGCGTGACCTCGGAGACGCGGCAGTCGGCCACCACCGTCACGCCCCGTTCCACCAGCAGCTCCTCGGCCGCCTTGGCGACGCGCTCGGGCAGCGGTCCGAGTATGCGCGGCCCGCCCTCGATCAGCGTGATGCGCAAGTTCTGCCGCGTCATGCCGGGCAGCCCGTAGGCGGAAATCGTGTTGCCGGCCTCGTGCAGCTCGGCGGCCAGCTCCACGCCAGTGGCGCCGCCGCCCACGATCACCACGTTGACGACGCCCGGCGTGGCCTCGTCGATGCCGGCCGAGGCGCGCGCCATGGCCTTGAGCAGCGCGAGCCGGAAGCGCTCGGCCGCGTCCGTGGTGTCCAGCGAGATCGCATGCTGGTCGGCGCCCGGCGTGTTGAAGAAATTGCCCAGGCTGCCCACGGCCAGCACCAGCGTGTCGTAGGGGACGTTCCGTTCGGGCAGGATGACGGTGCCGTCGGCGTCACGCAGGGCCGCCACCTGTACGTCGCGCGCCTGGCGGTCGACGCCCCGGATTTCTCCCAGCACGAAGCGAAAGCCGTTGTCGTGCGCAAGCATCGCGTAGGAAAGCCCGTCACGGTGGATGTCCACGGTACCCGCGGCGACCTCGTGCAGCGAGGGCTTCCAGATGTGGAAAGGCGTGGCGTCGACCAGCGTGACGTGCTCGGGGCCGTGGCGCCGCCCCAGGCGCACGGCCAGTTCGAGTCCGCCGGCGCCGCCGCCGGCGATGACGATGCGGTGCAAAGGCTTTGCGTTCATAGACTTTCCCCGATGACTGGCGCACGAAACGCCGGGCGGCCCTGCTCCGGCGGCAAGACCTTCAGCGTCCGGCGATCGACATTTCCGGCAACAGGATGGATCCGGTCGTCTTGGTGCCGCGCGTGAGCGTATCCGCGCCCACCGCGGCGATGCTGCCGAACATGTCCTTCAGGTTGCCGGCAATGGTGATCTCCTGCACGGCATGCTGGATCTCGCCGTTCTCGACCCAGTAGCCGAACGCGCCTCGGGAATAGTCGCCGCTCACGTAGTTGATGCCTTGCCCGATCAGCTCGGTCACCAGGAGGCCGGTGCCCAGCTTGCGCAGCATGGCGCGGAAATCATCGCCGCGGCGCGTCTTGCGCGAAGCCAGCACCAGGTTGTGCGAACCGCCGGCATTGCCGGTCGTGACCATGCCGAGCTTGCGGGCCGTGTAGCTGGACAGGAAATAGCCCTGGACGACGCCGCCGTCGATGACCTTGCGCGCCTGCGTGCGCACGCCTTCGTCGTCGAACGCGCCGCTGCCCTGGGCACCCTTGATGGCGGGATCCTCGGACACGTCGATGTCGCCGGGGAAGACCTGCCGGCCCAGGCTGTCGACCAGGAAGCTGGATTTGCGGTACAGCGCCCCGCCGCTCAGGGCCTGCGTGAGCGAGCCCAGCAGGCCGCAGGCCAGGGGCGCCTCGAACAGCACCGGATACCTGCCGGTGCGGATGCGGCGCGCGGACAGGCGCGACAGCGCCCGTTCGGCCGCGTAGCGGCCGACGCTTGCGGGATCGGCCAGCCGGGCCCAGTCGCGGTCGCTGGTGTACCAATCGTCGCGCTGCATGTTGCCGCCCCGCCCCGCGATGGGCGATACCGACAGCGAATGCCGCGAATACGGATAGCCGCTCAGGAAGCCCCGGGTGTTCCCCATCACGAAGTGGCCTTCGTACGAGGACACCGACGCGCCGTCGGAGTTGGTGATGCGCTTGTCGGTGGACAGGGCCGCGCGCTCGGCCTGCAGCGCCAGTTCGGCCGCCGCCTCGGCCGGCAGGTTCCACGGGTGGTACAGATCCAGGTCGGGGAACTCGGTGGCCAGCAGATCGGCGTCGGGCAGGCCCGCGGCCGGATCCTCGGCGGTGTGGCGGGCGATGTGATAGGCGGCCTGGACGGTGTCGCGCACCGCCTGGTCCGAGAAATCCGAGGTCGAGGCCGAGCCCCGGCGCTGTCCCACGTACACGGTGATGTCCAGCGACCGGTCGCGCGTCTGTTCGACCGTCTCCAGCGAGCCCCGGCGCACCGACACGGCCAGCCCCTGGCTTTCGGACACCTCGGCTGCGGCGTCGGTGGCGCCGACGCGCCTGGACTCGTCCAGCACCCGTTCGATCAACTGGCGGAACGCGGCGGGGTCGGTATCGAGCCCGGGACGGGTGGGCGCGGCGGTCGTTTTCTTGCGGGACGGGGAAGTGGCCATGGAGTTTCTTCGGGAAGGAGGCGGCCCGGACATGCGGGCAAGGCGGCCCGGGCAGGAAGGCAAGGCTTTATGATAGCTGGTGTCAGCCTTCTTACCGTCGAAGCACGCCATTTTCCATGTCCCGCTCCAAACGTAGTCCATCGCCCCTGGTCCCGGCGCAAGAAACCGATCCGGACGGCGAATACCAGTCCCCCAGCAAGTCGCAGCTCAAGCGGCAGATGACCGCCCTGCAGGACTTGGGGGAACGCCTGGTCGGGCTGCCCGACGCCAAGCTGCGGCAACTGCCCCTGGCCGAACGCCTGTACGACGCGATACGCGAGGCCCAGCGCATCACTTCCCACGAGGGCAGGCGCCGGCAATTGCAGTATGTCGGCAAGCTGATGCGCGAGGCGCACGTCGAACCCATCCAGGCCATGCTGGCCGAGTGGGACGGCGAATCCATGGAACAGATCGCCGCCTTCCACCAGCTCGAACTGTGGCGCGACCGCCTCCTGGCCAGCGACGAACACTTCACCGGCTTCATGGACCTGTACCCCCACGCCCAGGCCCAGCCCCTGCGGGCGCTGATACGCGGCGCCCGCAAGGAACAGGCCGCCAACGCCGCCCTGCTGCCCGGGCGCGAACCGCAGCGCAAGCACTATCGCGCGCTGTTCCAGGAAATCAAGCGGCTGCAGGCCGCGCCCGATGCCGGGTCGCCGTCCCCGACCGACGACGACGAAAACGAAAACTGATCCCACCGCCGCCATGACCACTTCCGCCAAGCGCCTCGTGCGCAACCATCCCGACGAACTGCTGTGCGGCCTGGTGTCCATCAGCGATCGCGCCTCCAGCGGGGTCTACACCGACGAAGGCATCCCCTCGCTCAAGGCCTGGCTGGACGGCGCCCTGCGCACGCCGGTGCGCTACGTCGAACGGCTGATCGCCGACGACGCGCCGGCCATCTCCGCGACGTTGACGGAACTGTGCGATGAACTCGGCTGCGACCTGATCCTGACCACCGGCGGCACCGGCCCGGCGCGGCGCGATGTCACGCCCGAGGCCACGCTGGCGGTAGCCTCCAAGGAAATGCCCGGCTTCGGCGAACAGATGCGCCAGATCTCGCTGCGCTTCGTGCCCACCGCCATCCTGTCGCGCCAGGTCGCGGTCATCCGCGAACGCGGCGCGTCGGCGGCGGACGGCGCCGCCCTCATCATCAACCTGCCCGGGCAGCCCAAGGCCATACGCGAGACCCTGGAAGGACTGCGCGAGGCCGACGGCAAGCTGGTGGTGCCCGGCATCTTCGCCGCCGTGCCCTATTGCATCCAGCTCATCGAAGGCCCTTACGTCGAAACCGACGAAACCGTGTGCAAGGCGTTCCGCCCCAAGACGGCGATCCGTCCCGCGCCCTGAGCGCCGGCACCCTCCCATCGAGAACGCCATGACAGATACCCTGCTCGACTGCGTCCAGACCGAAACCGGCCCGAACCCCACCCGCGCCGTGATCTGGCTGCACGGCCTGGGCGCCGACGGCCACGACTTCGAGCCCATCGTCCCTGAACTGGACCTGCACGGCCTGCCGCCCGTGCGCTTCGTCTTCCCGCACGCCACGGTGCAGCCCGTGACCATCAACGGCGGCATGGCCATGCGCGCCTGGTACGACATCATCGTCAGCGACCTCGTCCGGCGCGAGGACGACCCCGGCATCCGCGCCTCGCAGCGCCATGTCGAGAACCTGATCGCGCGCGAGAACCAGCGCGGCATCGCCACCGAACACATCGTGCTGGCCGGCTTCTCGCAAGGCTGCGCGATGACCCTGCACACCGGCCTGCGCCTGCGCGAGAAACTCGCCGGCCTGGTGGCCCTGTCCGGCTACCTGCCCCTGGCCGCCACCTTCGCCGCGGAGCGCAGCCCCGCCAACGCCCGCACGCCCATCTTCATGGGCCACGGCACGGCCGACCCCATCGTCATGCTCGACCGTGCCACGGCCTCGCGCGACCTGCTGCGGCAGGAAGGCTACGACGTCGAATGGCATGCCTACCCCATGCCCCACTCGGTCTGTGCGCCGGAGCTCGGAGACATCTCCACGTTCCTGCGCAAGGTATTGGCTTGATGCCGATCAAGACATAGCCGCTCAAGATGTGGTGTACTGCGCGGTAACGAAAACGCCCGCGCCACCGCACCGGCGTTCGAGCGGTCATCTTCGTGATCTTCAAGGAGAAAACGTCATGTTCAAGAAAATCCTGATACCCACCGATGGCTCGCCGCTGTCCGCCCAGGCCGCCAACGCCGGCGTCAGCTTCGCCCGCTCCGTGAACGCGGAAATCGTGGCCCTGCACGTCACCCAGCCCTTCGCCGCCACCATAGGCTTCGACGGCATGGCCGCCGCCTACGCGATCACCGACGACGCCTACGAGAAAGCCTCGGCCGAACAGGCCGCCAAGTACCTTGACGCCGTCACCAGCCGTGCCGACACCGCCGGCGTCAACAGCACCGCCCTGTCCGTCTCCAACTTCAACGTCGCCGACGGCATCGTCCAGGCCGCCGCCGAAACCGGCTGCGACCTGATCTTCATCGGCAGCCACGGCCGCAGCGGCCTCTCGCGCCTGCTGCTGGGCAGCGTCACCGCCAAGGTCCTGTCCCTGGCCCACGTCGCCGTCCTGGTCTACCGCGTCAAAGACGAAAAAGAGAAGAAGAGTCCCCCCCCTACGCGCTGACGCGCGCCCCCCAGGGGGCGATGCGGGTGGACCGGCGGAGCCGGATCCACCGCATCCTGGGGTAACAACAGGCTGGCCGGGACCGGCTTCGCTGCGCCCAACCCCCTGCGGCACGCCCCGAACCCAGCCGTCTCAAGGACTCAGGGCTCCCCCTGCCCCCGCACCACCTCCCTCAGGCACTCCAACGCCGCCTCCACTCCCGCCGGCCGCAACGCGTCGTTGCGCCAATACATCTCCACCGACCCGAATCCTGACAGGCGCAACGGCACGATCCGCACCGCGTTCATCGTCACCAGCCGCATCGCCGCCCGATGCGAAGCCACCCCCACCATGTCGCTGTGCGCCAGCAACGTCATGTTCAGCGTCGCCGAATTCGACTCCACGTGATCCACCGGCAGGGCCCGCCCCGCGGCCGCCAGCGCCGCATCCAGCGCGTTGCGTATCGGCGTCCCCTTCGGCCACAGAATCCACCGATACCGCGTCACCGCGTCCCAGGTGGGCTCGCCCCCCTCGAACAACGGGTGATACGGCCGGGCCACGAAATGGATGGGCTCCAGATACAGCGCCTCGGACCGGATGGCGGGATCGTGCATCTCGGGAGCCGAGCGGCCCACCACGATGTCGAGTTCGCCGCCGGCCAGTTGCTCCATCAAATGATCCATGGTGCTCTCCACCACGCGGATCCGGGCCTGCGGCATGCGCCGGAGCAGCGCCAGCATGGCAAGCGGGACCGTGTCCGGCGCCGCCGCCCCCGACGTACCGATCAGCACCTGCCCGCTGCCCCCTTCGCGCATCGCCTCCATGTCGCTGTGCGCCCGGTCCAGCTGGGTTTCGAGGCGCCGCGCGTGGGCGATCAGCGCCTCGCCGTAGGACGTCGGCCGCAGCCCGCGCGCATGCCGCTCGAACAGCGGCAACCCGATGTCGTCCTCCAGCTCGCGCAGCCACTTCGACAGCGCGGGCTGCGTGGTGTTGAGCGCGGCGGCCGAGTGGCTGATGTTGCGGGTCTGGGCAAGGCTGAGCAGCATCTGGAGATTGCGCAGCCGCAGGCGGTGGGTCCAATCCATGGGCGAAAACCGGAAACGAAAGGGTCACCCCAGCCATATCGTGATGGATATGGATGAGAACAAAAATTCATTTTCCAAAGCATATCGCTTTCCGCATACTGACAGGAGACCATACCAAGGAGACATCGAGATGCTGAGACCCCTGCGCGCATTGGGCGCCCTCGCCCTGGCCGGCTCGTGCGCCAGCGCCTACGCCTGGCCCGACCACCCCATCACCTTCATCGTCCCCTACACCCCCGCCACCGGCATCGACCTCGTTGCCCGCCAGCTCTCCACCCAGCTCGGCAAGACCCTGGGCCAGCCCATCGTGGTCGAGAACGTGGCCGGCGCCAGCGGCAACATCGGCAGCGAACGCGCCGCCCGCGCCGCGCCCGACGGCTATACCTTCATGGTGCAGGTCAACACCCTGGTCATGAACCGCAGCCTGTACAAGTCGCTGCCCTACGACCCGGTGGCCGACTTCGACCCCGTGGCGCTGACCTCGTGGGGCACGCTGCTGCTGGTGTCGCCCACCTCGCGCAAGCCCGCCACCGTGGCCGAACTGGTAGCCGCGGCCAAGGCCGAACCCGGCAAGCTGACCTATGCCACCCCCGGCGTGGGCACGCCCCACCACCTGTACATGGCGCTGTTCCTGCAACAGACCGGCGCCGAGATGATGCACGTGCCCTACAAGGGTACGGCGGGCGCCGTCACCGACATCCTGGGCGGACGCATAGACGCGATGTTCCTGCCGGTGCACGTGGCCCTGCCGCAGATCAAGGGCGGCAAGCTCAAGGCCATCGCCACCGGCAGCGCGAAACGCCTGGTCCAGCTCCCCGGCGTGCCGACCCTCGAGGAAGCGGGCATCAAGGGCGGCAACGTGGACATGTGGTACGGCGTCTTCGCACCCAAGGGCACGCCACCCGACATCATCGCCCGCATGAACAAGGAGATCTCGCAGGCGCTGCAATCGCCCGCCACGGCTTCCGCCTTCGAGGCCCAGGGCATGGTGCCAGCCACCTCCTCGCCGGCCGAATTCGGCAAGCTCGTCGCCAAGGATGCCCAACGCTGGGCGGACGTGGTGAAGGCGGCGAACATCACCGCCGAATGAGCCTGCGGGCGGCCGGGAAGGCCGCCCGTGGCCTGTGGTAAGGTGGGCTGGCGCGGGCCGAAATCCCCCACGGTCCGTGGGCTTGTTTCGGCCGCGAACGGCCTTATCCTCTCCTAGAGAACTCATCCGGGAGGCCCACTTGGCCGATCTACAGACGCTGCTCGTGCTCTACGGAGCATGGCTGGTCTTCTTCAACGTGCTGCTGGAACAGGCGGGCCTGCCCATACCCGCCTATCCGCTGCTGGTCGTGGCCGGCGCGCTGGCCGCGCAGGACCAGCTCTCGTGGCCGCTGATCCTGGCCGGCACCGTGGCGGCCAGCCTGATCGCCGACAGCGCCTGGTACGCGGCCGGACAGCGCCACGGCGCGCGGCTGCTCAGCACCATCTGCCGCATCTCGCTGTCGCAGGACTCCTGCATACGCCAGACCCAGAGCCGCTATCTGCAGGTGGGGCCGCGCCTGCTGCTGGTGGCCAAGTTCCTGCCCGGCGCCGGCGCCCTGAGCACCGTGATGGCGGGCCTCACCCGCGCGCCCTACCGCACCTTCATCGGCTACGAGATCGCCGGCACGCTGATCTGGGGCGGTTCGGCGGTCCTGCTGGGCGCGGTCTTCCATCCCGTGGTGGCCGACATCCTGCTGGCCATCGACCAGTACGGCCAGATGGGCATCCTGTTCCTGGGCACCCTGCTGGCACTGTACATCGCCTATCGGCTGGTCCAGCGGTGGCGCGTCATCAAGTACCTGCGCACCGTGCCCCGCCTGGCGGTGGACGAACTCGCCTCCTGGGAACGCGCGGGCCGCTGGCCGGTCGTGCTGGACGTGCGGCCCCAGCCCGACGATCCCTTGCCGGGCGCCATCGCGGTCGACATCCACGCACCGCTCGACGGCCTGGAGCTCGGCCCCTACGACACCGACATCGTGGTGTACTGCGCCTGTCCCAATGAAATCTCGGCGGCCATGCTGGCGACCAAGCTGCGCGCGGCCGGCTATACCAACACCTGGGCGCTGCTGGGCGGCCACGACGCCTGGCAGGCCTACCGCGAGACGCCCGAATCCCCACTCGCCTCCCCGGCAACGGAGCAATCATGAGCGTACACGTCAAATCGAACATGCCCGGCGGCATGCGCTACACCATCTCCCTGGGCACCCACGACGTGCCCCTGGACATGCCCGCCCCCAAGGGCGAAGGCCCGTCCCCGCACGACTATTTCGATGCCGCGCTGGGCGGCTGCAAGGTGCTGACGCTGATGGTCTACGCCAAGGGCAAGAACATTCCCCTGGATAGCGTCGACGTGGAGATCGTGCGCGACGACAAGGACGAGCGGCGCGGCGAATACCGGCTGACCGCGCGCCTGGTGCTGAGCGGAGACCTGACCGACGAACAGGTGGCCGAGCTGCACGCGGTGGCCGACCGCTGCCCCGTGCACAAGCTGATGACCACCACCACGATCAAGATCGACACCGAGGTCGCGCGCGCCTGACCGGCCTGCCTAGCTGGCGGCGCCCGCCAGCTTCAGCAGTTGCCGCGTCTCGGCCTGCGCCACGTCCCGCAGCCAGGCCACGAACAACTGCGCGGGCGGCCCCGCGTCGGGCGCCACGCCGTAGTAGTAGCGATCGAGCACCAGCCGCAGATCGGGCAGGGGCGCCGCCAGGCGGCCCCTGGCCAGGTCGTGGCCCAGCAGCGAAACCGGGGCCAGCGCCAGCCCCAATCCGTCCAGTGCCGCCTGCATCACGAAATGCAGATGATCGAACTGCAGCGTCTGCTGCTGGCGCGCGCGCGGCCGGCCGACCTGAGTGAACCAGGCTTCCCAGTCCGATCGGCGCGAGCGGGAATGCAGCAGAACATGTCCCGCCAGGTCGGCGGGGCGATCGACCGGCCGGGCCCGCAGCAGCTCCGGCGCGGCCACGACCAGGCCTTCGTCCTGCATGAAGGCGCGCGCCTCGATCGAGGGCGGCCAGCCGCGGCGGCCGCGCCGGATGGCCACGTCGAAGCTTTCGAGCGCCTTCTCCGGCGCCAGGGTACTGGTCACCACTTCCGGCTTGACCTGCGGATGGCGGGACACGAAATCCGGCAGGCGTGGAATCAACCAACGGACGGCGAAGCTCGGACGCACGTTGATCCGGACCACCCGCGGCGCGCTGCGCCCGACGAAGACTTCTGCGGCGGCCGAGATGCTGGCCAGCGCGGGCGCGGTGTCGGCCAGGAACTGCTCGCCCGCCGCGGTCAGGACGATCTGCCGCGTGCGGCGTTCGAACAGCTCGACGCCCAGGTAGTCCTCCAGTTGCCGGACCTGGCGGCTGATCGCGCCGTGGGTCACACCCAGCTCCTGCCCGGCGCGGGTGAAGCTGAGATGGCGGGCGGCGGCAACGAAGGCCCGGACGGCATTGAGGGGCGGAGGACGATGGAGCATGCGTGCAATTTTCTCACGTGTCGCTCCAGTTTAAATCGTTTGTCGCCCTGTCATGCGGACGTCACCATGTTCGCCTATGTCCGATCCCGACGCCTCCACCGCCGATCGCCACTCGCGCGATGCCTCGATTGTCCTGGGCCTGTGCCTGCCCGCCGATGTCGTCCTCTACCTGCTGCTTCCCGTCCACGCCGAACAGTTCGGCGTCAGCCTTGCCCAGGCCGGCATCCTGCTGGCCGCCAACCGGCTGGTCCGGATAGCCGGCTATGGCTGGGTCGCAAGACTGTACGCCGAGCGCGGCGACCGCGCCGTCTGCACGCTGGCGGCGCTGGCCTCGGCCTGCTGCGCGCTGGGCTATGCGCTGTTCCCGGGATTCTGGCTGCTGTTGGCCGTCCGGCTGTTGTGGGGCCTGTCCTACGCGGCGCTGAACCTGTCCACCCTGGCGCTGGCCACCGCCAGCCTGTCCGGCTCGGCGCAGCGCACCGGCCGCTCGCGCGCCCTGATCGCCGCCGGCCCCATGCTGGCGCTGCCGGCGGGCGCGTGGCTGGCGGATCTGGCCGGACCTCGGTTCATCTTCTTCATCCTGGCCGCCCTCGCCCTGCTGGCCCTGCCGCTGGCGCGCCGCCTGCCCGCCCACCGCCGGCCCCAGAGCGCGCCGCAGCCCGCGCGCCGCATACGGCCGCCGGGCAGCCTGGATGCCTGGTCCTTCATGGAGGGGCTGACGCTGGACGGCCTGTTCATCATCGGCCTGTCGCTGCTCGCGCAGGGTGCGCTGCCCGACTGGGCCCTGCTGGCGGCCGGCGTGCTGATGGCACTGCGATACCTGTCCGAAATCCTGCTCAGTCCGCTGGGCGGGCGCATCGCCGACCGCTTGGGCGCCGAACGCATGCTGGTCGTGTTGTCGCTGGCCACCTCGGTCGCCCTGGTCGGCTTCGGCGCCGGCTGGCTGTGGGGCTGCGCCTTCGCCATCGTCGTGCTGCGCGCCCTGCAACTGCCGCTACTGGCCCCCATCGTGGCACACCGCCATCCCGGCCACGAACGCATCCAGGCACTGGCCGCCCGCGCGGTCTGGCGCGACATCGGCGCGGGCACGGGGCCGATGCTGGCCGGCCTGCTGTTGCCGGCCGCGCCCGCCGTGCTGATCTACGGCGGGGCCGCCCTGCTGCTGTCGGCCGCGGCGCTGGCCTGCCTGCGCCGCGCCTGATCCGGCACGCTGCTGGAGGTGATCGCCGAACGCGAGGACCGCACCTACGGGACGCTCGAAAACTGACGTTACGCTGAACGATCCGGACCACGGAAACTCGACATCCTTTAAACGAAAATTCGACGCACGCCCGACCATACTGGCGCCGTTCCCGTCGTTCTTTCCGAGTGTTCCATGGATGTCCAACACGATCTGGATGGCTTCGGCCCGGCGCTGCCCGGGGTGGTCCTGCCTCTTCCCGAGGCGGCCGCTCCCAGGGATGGCGCCTTCCACGATGTCCACGTCAGCTGCGTCCTGCCCTGCTTGAACGAGGCCCGCAACCTGCGCGAGCTTCTTCCCCTTCTGCGAACCCGCCTCGACACGCTGTGCCGAAGCTGGGAGATCATCGTGGTGGACGATGGCAGCACCGACGAGACCCCCGAACTCATGGCCCGCTGGAGCCAGGCTCCCGGTTTCCGCTATCTGCAGCTGTCGCGCAACTTCGGCAAGGAAGCCGCGCTCAGCGCCGGCCTGGAGGCGGCGGATGGCGACGTCGTCATCAGCATGGACGCCGACCTGCAGCACTCGCCCGATCTGATCGACCGGATGCTCGCCCGCTGGAGCGCCGGCGCGGACATGGTCTATGCCGTGCGCAGCCACCGCGATGACGAACCGGCGCTCAAGCGCCTGGGCTCGCGCCTGTTCTACCGGCTGCTCAGCTCGCATGGCCGCGTCAACGTCCCGGCGCATGCCGGTGATTTCCGGCTGATGGACCGCCGTGTCGTCGACGCCTTGATCGCCCTGCCCGAACGCACGCGCTTCATGAAGGGCCTGTACGCCTGGGTAGGGTTCAAGGCCGAGCCGCTGCCCTACGTCCCCGCCGACCGCGCCCACGGCAGCAGCCACTTCCGGCCGCTGCAACTGGGACGCCTGGCCCTGGACGGGCTCACCGCGTTCACGACCTGGCCGCTGCGCATGGCGAGTCTGGTGGGCGGACTCTTCGCCGCGCTGTCGTTCGCCTATGGCTGCTACGTGGTGGGCGAATACCTGGTCAAGGGCAACATCGTCGCGGGCTGGACCACCATCGTGGCCGCCCTGCTGTTCTTCGCCGGCTTGAACCTGATCTCGCTGGGCATCGTGGGCGAGTACGTCGCCCGTATCTTCGACGAGGTCAAGGGCCGGCCGCTGTACGTGGTCCGCTCTCGCCGGGGCACTGGGACGCGCAGCCGCCGCGCTGGAATGCGATGAAAAATGACCCCCACGCTTGCCGCGGCGCGGCGGCGCTACCCCCCAAGGGGGCGTTTTCATCTTGGGACGGCCCGGCGATGAAAAAAACCTCCCTGTTCTTCGCCGCCATCGCGGCGTGGCTTGCCATGCTGTCCTGGGTGCGGCCGCTGATGCTGCCCGACGAAGGCCGCTACGCCGGCGTCGCGTGGGAAATGCTGCGCAGCCACTCCCATGCCGTGCCGCTGTTGAACGGCATGCCCTATTTCCACAAGCCGCCGCTGTTCTACTGGCTGGCCGAGGCCTCGTTCTCGGTGTTCGGGCTGAACGAGTTCGCGGCGCGCCTGCCCTCGGTCCTGGCGGCTTGGCTGGCGGCGGCGGGCCTGTACCTGTTCGTGCGCCGGCGGCGCGACGCCGGCACCGCCGCGGTCGCCACGCTGATCCTGGTCACCCTGCCCTTCTTCTACGGTGCCGCGCAGTTCGCCAACCTGGACATGCTGGTGGCCAGCCTGATCTCACTGTGCATCCTGGCGGGTGCCGAGGCGCTGCTGCGCGCGCGGGAAGGCTCCTCCGCCCGCGGCATGATGCTGGTATGCGCGGTGCTGGCCGGCCTGGCCGTGCTGGCCAAGGGCCTGATAGGCGTCGCCCTGCCGGCCGTCGTGCTGTTGATCTGGGTGGCATCCGCGCGCCGCTGGAAAGACCTGCTCGTCCTGCTGTGGCCGCCGGCCATCGGCGCCTTCCTGCTGGTGGCGGTGCCGTGGTTCTGGCTGATGCAGCTGCGCTATCCGGAGTTCTTCCACTACTTCTTCATCTACCAGCAGTTCGAACGATTCTCCGCCGGCGGATTCAACAACGTGCAGCCGGCCTGGTTCTACCTGCCCGTGCTGGCCGGGCTGGCGCTGCCCTGGTCGGCCTGGGCAGCGGGTCTGTTCGACAAGCGCTTCTGGACCGCGCCCGACGGCGAACTGCGGCGGCTGATGCTGATCTGGCTGGCCGTGATCCTGGCCTTCTTCTCCATACCCAGTTCCAAGCTCATCGGCTACATCGTACCGGCGCTGCCCGCCTTCGCCTTCCTGCTGGCCGAGGTGGTCATGTCGGTCCGGCGCAGCGGCCGCAGCCTGCGCTGGCGGCGCCTGTTCCCGCTGTCGGTCATCGGCGCCGCCACGCTGTGCGGCGGGGCGATGGCCGCGGCCGCCGCCTACTCGCACCAGGCGCCCAAGTCGCTGGCCATCGACATCGGCGCGCGGCTGCGATCCGGCGACACGCTGGTGGCGCTGCACGAGTACCCCTTCCAGTTGCAGCTCTATTCCCGCTCCCCCTCCCCCATCTGGGTCGTGGACGACTGGCTGGACCCGCAGATTCCCTTGCGCGACAACTGGCGCAAGGAACTGTACGACGCCGCCCACTTCGATCCTGTACAGGGCCAGCAGGTGCTGCTGTCGGACCGCCTGCTGCGCGAACGCCTGTGCGAGGCACCCGCCGGGGCACGCTACTGGATCTGGGGCGGTGCCGACGACGCCACGCGCAAACCGCTGCTGGCCAACCGGCAGCCGGTGCTGAGCGAAGGCCGCAGCCGCGTGTGGCTGATCGAGGCCGGCGACGGGCTCATGCGCCAGGCGTGCGGCGAAACGCCCATAGCCGGCTTGCAATGAAGGTACCCACGGCAACCCCCACCAACACCGCTGCCAGCAAGACGTCATACCGCACCGAGGAAACATGGAGCAGCCAGGCATAAGCCATTTCGTTGACTGCGAAGCCGCCGGCGGATACGAGAAAAAATCTCGCCGCGGCGTGCTGCCACGCATGCAGCGGATGCCGGAACGTGAACAGCAGATGGCCCGTGAACGATACGCAGAAGGCGGCCAGCCAGCCCACCACGTTGGCCCACAGGGGCGCGACGCGCAGCATCTCGACGCAGGCCACGGCCACGACCCAGTGGGTGGCGGCGGCCAGGCAGCCGACGGCGACGAAGCGGAGGATCTGTCCGGCAAGCAGGCGCATGGATGGCCATCCAACGGAAACGTGATGAACGGAACGCCATTATCCGGCAGGCGCATCGTCGTGTGTGCGGACGACTTCGGCATGGACGCGTCCGTCGACCTGGCCATCCTCGCCCTGGCCGCGCGCAAGCGCGTCAGCGCCGCCAGCTGCATGACGCTCGGCCCCAGCTTCGGCACCTACGCCGGGCTTCTGGGCGACGCCGGCATCGAGACCGGCCTGCACGTGGACTTCACCGCCTTCTTCGACACGCCCGCCGAGCGCCCGTCCCTGTCCGTCCTCATCGCCCGCAGCTACGCGGGTCTGCTCGACGAGGCCTGGATCGATGCGCGGCTGGCCCGGCAGTTCGATGCCTTCGAACAGGCCTTCGGCCGTCCGCCCGCCTACGTCGACGGCCACCAGCACGTGCACCAGTTGCCCCACATACGCACCCGCCTGGTCGCGCTGCTGGCGCGGCGCTATGCCCATGCCCTGCCGTGGCTGCGCTCCACGCGTCCCGCGCCCCTGCCCGGCATGCCGCGTCCGCCGCGCCTGAAGGCCCGCGTGATCGCCGCACTGGGCGCAGCCGGGCTGGCCCGGCTGGCACACGGCCATGGCATGCGGACCAACGCCCGCCTGCTGGGCGTATACGGCTTCGAAGGCGGGGAGCAGCACTATGCCGCGCTGGTGCGCAAATGGCTGCGGCACGCGGGCGACCGGGACGTGCTGATGTGCCATCCGGCGGTCGCCCCGGTGGCCGACGATCCGCCCGGCGGACAGCGCGTGGCCGAATACCGGGTGCTGGCCGGCCCGGCCTTTTCCCGCTGGCTGGACGAGGAAGGCGTGCGCGTGGGGCCGCTGGCCTGAGCAGGCGCGCGCGCCTCCAGGCTCAGCGCCTGGCGAACGGCAGGCTGCGCGCGTTCTCGATGGTGATGCTGATGGGCGACGGCCCACGCTGGTCCAGGCATAGCGACTTGAACAGCTCGATCGAATTCATCAGCACGTTCTTCTTGTGGACGATGCCGATGTCGACCAGGATCGGCCGCCCCGCGCAGCGCAGCAGGCTCAGCCTGCGGCTGGCCACCTCGTCGGCCAGCGCATAGACCGGCATGAGCGCGACGCCGGAACTGATCGAGACGATGCGCTTGATGAATTGCGCGTCGTTGGACTCGGTCAGGATGGACGGATAGCCTCCGTCCGGCAGGAACAGTTCATCGGTGATGGCCCGCGTGCCGCTGCCCGGCTGGAACAGGACGAACGGAAACTCCCGCAACTGGTCCAGCGAGACGGTTCCCCGCTTGGCCAGCGGATGGCCGCTGCGGACGATGAACGCGTGCTCGGTGCTGCCCAGCGCCACCCTGACCATCTGGCTGCTGCCGTCGGCCAGCGGGCCGAACGCCACGTCGGCCGTCCCGACCTGCACCCGCCTGACGGCGGCCTCGGCGCTTTCTGTGGCGGTGAAGATCAGTTCGATCCCCGGGTACTTCTCGATGAAGGCTTCGCACAGGTCGCCCAGCACGTAGACGATGGACAACGTGGTGGCCGCGATGCGCAGCGTGCCCGTGACCGGCCCGGTCTTGGAGCGCTCGAAGCGCGCTTCCAGCGCCATGATCTCGGCGCGTATCTTCTGTGCCGAAGCCAGTACCGCCAGACCCGCCGGAGACGGATAGACCTTGGGCCGTGCCCGGATCAGCAAGGTCTCGTCCAGCTCGGCCTCGAGATGCCGCACCTGGTGGCTGAGCGCCGACTGGGTCAGGCCGAGCTGGGCCGCCGCCTCGCCGAAACTGCCAGTGTCGGCGATGGCCTGCAGCGCTCTGAGTTGCTTCAATTCCATGGCGGTATCGCGTAAGGTCGTCCGGAGAAGCGCATGGCGCGCACCGGCATTTTGGCACCGATCGCGCCCCGCGGGCGCGCGCCCGCCGTGCATGAAAAGAATTCATCGCATGCCGCAGGAAATCGCGTTGACGGGGCTCGCGGCCGCCCTCTAACCTCGGTCCGCCTCGCCATCCCATCCATCCAACCCCTTATCGCCGCCTTCGCGGGCCCGCGCCTCGCGAAAGAAGCCGGCAATGGAGACAACATGCTCAGGTCCCTCGTCAACGCCGGTTCCCGCTCCCCGCAAGGAAAGCGCCGCGCCATCCTCGCGGCCGCCGCGCTCGCCTGTCTGGCCGCGCCGGCCCTGGGCCAGGCCCAGCAGGTCACCCTGCGCGCCGTCAGTTCCTTCGACGAGAAGACCTTCTTCTCCCGCCACTTCGAGCGCTTCGTCGAAAAGGTCAACCGGGAAGGCAAGGGCCTGGTGCAGATCAACTACATCGGCGGTCCCAAGGCCATCCCGCCGTTCGAGGTGGGCAACGCCGTGCGCAACAAGGTGGTCGACCTCGCCAACGTGACCGGCGTGTTCTACACCAACATCGTGCCCGAGGCCATCGCCATGTCGTACACCGACCTGACGACCCGGCAGCTGCGCGAGAACGGCGCCATCGACTACATGAACACGCTGCTGGCGCCCAAGGGCCTGACCTACCTCGCCCGGCTCAGCGAAGGCGTGCCCTATCACATCTACACCAACAAGGGTTTCACCGGCGATCTCAAGGGCCAGAAGATGCGCATCACCCCGGTCTACCGGGACCTGTTCCTGGGCCTGGGCAGCACGGTGGTGCAGACCGCGCCCGGCGAGCTCTACACCGCCCTGGAACGCGGCGTGGTGGACGGCTACGGCTGGCCCATCGCCGGCATCTTCGACCTGGGCTGGCAGGAAAAAACCAAGTACCGCGTGGACCCCGGTTTCTATGGCTCGGAGAACGGCATCCTGATGAACCTGTCGTCCTGGAAGAACCTGACGCAGGCCCAGCGCGAGTTCCTGCAGAAGCAATTCGCGTGGGCCGAGGAACAGAACGCCACGTACAAGGACGAAGTCGCGGCCGAGACCAAGCGGCAGGCCGAGGCGGGCGTCAAGACCATCGCCCTGTCGCCGCAAGACAGCCGCAAGCTGCTGGACGCCGCCCATGACGCCGCCTGGAAGCGGATGGCCGAGGTCAGCCCCGCGCACGCGGCCAAGCTGAAGTCGTTGTTCTCGCGCCCCTGATCCGCCATGCAGACGATTTCACGCGCCTACGGGCAGTTGCTCTATCTCTGTTTCTCCCTGGCCTGCCTGATCCTGCTGGCGATGACCGTCATGATCTGCGCCGACGTGTTCACCCGCAACACCGGCCTGGCCGACCTGTCCTGGAGCAACGAGATCTCGGAAACGATGCTGTCCGCCATGACCATGCTGGCCGCGCCCTGGCTGCTGCGCCAGGGCCAGCACATCCGGGTCGACATCCTGCTGCAGGCCCTGCCGGCGCGCGCCGGCTGGGCCTGCGAGTGGGCGGCCGACCTGCTCGGCTTCGCCTGCAGCGTCGCGCTGGCCTACCACGGCTGGCTGGTCACCCATGAAAGCTACCTGGGCGGCGGCATGATCACCAAGACGCTGGTGACGCCGGAATGGTGGGGGACCGCCCCCTGGGTGCTCAGCTTCTCCCTGCTGTCGCTCGAGTTCCTGTTCCGCATGGACCGGCTGCGCAAGGCCGAACACCGGCCGCGGCACGACGCCGTGTCGGCCAGCTAGGAGGCGCCCATGACCTGGCAACAAGCCTCGCTGCTGCTGTTCGGCGGTTCCACCGCCCTGCTGTTCCTCGGCCTGCCCGTGGCCTTCTCCTTCCTGGTCGTCAACCTGGCCGGGGCGCTGCTGTTCCTGGGCGGCGAACCCGGCCTGGGCCAGTTGGTGCGCAACGGCTCGGCCTCCATCACCAGCTTCTCGCTCACGCCCATCCCGCTGTTCGTCCTGATGGGCGAGGTCCTGTTCCACACGGGCGTGGCGCTCAAGGTGATCGACGGCATCGAGCGCCTGATCCGCCGCATGCCCGCCCGGCTGGCGGTGGTCGCGGTCGTGGCCGGCACGATCTTCTCGGCCATCTCGGGCTCCACCATCGCGACCACCGCCATGCTGGGCAGCCTGATGCTGCCGCTCATGCTCCAGCGCGGCTATCACCCGACCATGGCCTGCGGCCCCATCATGGCCATCGGCGCGGTCGACATGCTGATCCCGCCCTCGGCCATCACGGTGCTGCTCGGTTCGCTGTCCGGCATCTCGATCTCCAAGCTGCTGGTGGGGGGCGTCACGCCCGGCTTCATCCTGAGCCTGTCGTTCATCGCCTACATCGTGGTCCGCGCCAGCCTGCGGCCCGCCATCGCGCCCAACGGCCCGCTGGACGAACACCGGGGCTGGGAGCGGGTGCGGCCCTTCCTGGTCTACGTGCTGCCGCTGGCGACGATCTTCGGCGTGGTGGTCGGCTCGATGATCGCCGGCTGGGCGACGCCCACGGAATCAGCCGCCCTGGGCTCGATGGCGACCATCCTGGTCACCGCCTGCTACCGGGCGCTGACGCCGGCCCGGCTGTTCGCCGCGCTCAAGGGCACGCTGGTGATCTCGGCCATGATCCTGTTCATCATCCTGGGCGCCACCACCTTCTCCCAGATCCTGAGCTTCTCGGGCGCCACCAACGGCCTGGTGCAGACGGTGACGAGCACGGGGCTGTCCCCGATGGCCATCGTCGCGGGCATGCTGGCGCTGCTGATCTTCCTGGGCCTGTTCGTCGAACAGATCTCCATGATGATGATCACGCTGCCGGTGTTCATGCCCATCGTCAACCAGTTGGGCATCGACACGGTCTGGTTCGGCATCATGTACCTGATCTGCATGCAGCTGGGTCTCCTGCTGCCCCCGCACGGCATGCTGCTGATGACGATGCGCGGCGTGGCGCCGGCCGAAGTCCGGATGACCGACATCTTCAAGGCGGTCACGCCCTACGTGGCGATGACGATGCTGCTGCTGGTGGCGATCTTCTTCTGGCCCGCGATCGCCACCTGGCTGCCCGCGAGGTTCTAGGGAAGAGACATTCCCCGCGCGCCGCGCGCGCTCCCGATTCTTCTTTTCGCCATGGTGGCCGTCGGTCGACGGCCGCCAGGGTCTCTTTCATCTTTTTTCCGGAACGCTTATGGCAGAGCGATCATTCAAGCAGGAAGTCACGAAGCTGCGCCTGGGCGCGGGCCAGGAGTTCGAAGGCGAAGGCATCCTGGCCGTGACCAAGGCCCTGCTGCAGTCCGGCGTCTCGTACGTCGGCGGCTACCAGGGCTCGCCCGTCTCCCATCTCATGGACGTCCTGGCCGATGCCAGCGAAATCCTGGACGAGCTGGGCGTGCACTTCGAAAGCAGCGCCAGCGAGGCGACGGCGGCCGCCATGCTGGGGGCCTCGGTCCACTATCCGCTGCGCGGCGCCATCACCTTCAAGTCCACCGTCGGCACCAACGTGGCCTCGGACGCGCTGTCCAATCTCGCCTCGGGCGGCGTGACCGGCGGCGCGCTCATCATCCTGGGCGAGGACTACGGGGAAGGATCGAGCATCATCCAGGAGCGTTCCCACGCCTTCGCGATGAAGTCGCAGATGTGGCTGCTGGATCCCCGCCCCAACCTGCCTTCGTTGGTGCGCGCCGTGCAGCAGAGCTTCGATCTGTCCGAGGCCAGCAACACGCCCGTCATGCTGACGCTGCGCATCCGCGCCTGCCACGCCCACGGCCGCTTCGCCGCCACCGACAACAGGCGTCCCGCGTTCTCGCTGAAGGACGCCATCGAGCAGCCGCGGCGCGACGTGGAGCGCATGGCCCTGGCTCCCGCCACCTTCGTGCACGAGCACGAGAAGATCACGCAGCGCTGGAAGGCGGCCGAGGATTTCGTGCGCGAGCACGGCCTGAACGAATGCTTCGACGGCGAGGCCCGCCATGTCGGCATCATCGTCCAGGGCGGCCTGTACAACACCCTGATGCGGGTGCTGGAGCTGATGGGCCTGGCCAACATCTACGGCGATACCGACATACCCATCTACGTCATGAACGTCGTCTATCCCGTCGTGGAAGACGAGGTGCTGGACTTCTGCCGGGGCAAGGACGCGGTGCTGATGCTGGAGGAAGGCCAGCCCGAGTTCATCGAACAGGCGCTGCACACCATCCTGCGCCGCGCTGACGTCGCGACCGTGCTGCACGGCAAGGACATCCTGCCGCGCGCCGGAGAATACACGCCCCGGGTCGTGATGAAGGGACTGCGCCGCTTCCTCGACCGCCACGCGCCTGGGCTGGCCGGGCGGCGGCCCGTGCCCGAGGGCGTGGCCCAGATGCTCGAACCCAGGATCCCGCCCATCGTGCCGTCCATGCCCGGCGTCGCATTGGAGAAGGTGGACGAGGTGCTGCCGCGGCCGCCCTCCTTCTGCACCGGCTGCCCGGAACGCCCCATCTTCACCGCGATGAAGATGGTCGAGCGCCGCATCGGCAAGCACTACGTCAGCGCCGACATCGGCTGCCACCAGTTCGCCGCGCTCGCCCCGTTCAACATCGGTGCGACCTCGATGGGCTACGGGCTGGGCGCCGCCGGCGCGGCGGCCCTGAACACCGGCGAGACCGACCGGCGCACCGTCAGCATCATGGGCGACGGCGGCTTCTGGCACAACGGCCTGACCTCCGGCATCGGCAACGCGGTCTTCAACCGCAGCAACAACGTCACGGTCATCGTCGACAACGGCTATTCGGCGGCGACCGGCGGCCAGGACATCCTCTCGTCCGCCGCCGACACCCCCACCCGCTCGACCCACCACGGCATCGAGGCCGCAGTGCGGGGCGTGGGCGTCGAGTGGGTCCGCACCGTCACCCATACCTACGACCTCCAGCAGATGCAGTCGGTCTTGAACGAGGCGCTCACGACCGACGCACCCGGCCCCAAGGTCGTGATCGCCCAGTCCGAATGCATGCTGAACAAGCAGCGGCGAATCAAGCCCCGGCAGCGCCAGATGGCCAAGGAAGGCCGGCGGGTGGTCAAGGAACAGTTCGGCGTCGACCACGACACCTGTACCGGCGACCACTCCTGCATACGCCTGTCCGGCTGCCCCTCGCTGTCGATCAAGGACAACCCCGACCCGCTGCGCCGCGACCCGGTCGCCACCGTGCTGCCCAGTTGCGTGGGCTGCGGCCTGTGCGGCGAAGTCTCGCACGCCGCCGTGTTGTGCCCGTCGTTCTACCGCGCCGACGTCGTGACCAACCCCACCCGCCTCGAAACCCTGGGCGCGCGCCTGGCCGGAAAGATCATCGGATTCCTGCAGCGCCGCCTTGCCAAGCAGGAGTATCGCCATGCCGCTTGAGGCAACCCCGCGCCCGATCAAGATCGCCATCCTCGCCATGGGCGGGGAAGGCGGCGGGGTGCTGGCCGACTGGATCGTGGCCACGGCCGAACACGCGGGCTTTCACGCCCAGTCCACGTCCGTCCCCGGCGTCGCGCAGCGCACCGGCGCCACGATCTACTACGTGGAGCTCCTGCCCGGCCCCCGTCACCAGACGCGCACGCCCGTGCTCGGCCTGATGCCTGTTCCCGGCGACGTGGACGTGGTGATCGCCTCCGAACTGATGGAGGCGGCCCGGGCGGTGCAGCGTGGACTCGTGACGCCCGACAGGACCGTGCTGATCGCCTCGTCGAACCGCGTCTATGCCCTGCCCGAGAAGATGGCGATGGGCGACGGGCGCAAGGACTATGCTTCGCTGCACGAAGCGGGCCGCGCGGCCGCCCGCGAATTCATCTGCCGCGACTACTCGGCGCTGGCCGAACGCAGCGGCAGCGTCATCAGCGCGACCCTGTTCGGCGCGCTGGCCGCCACCGGGGCGCTGCCCTGGGACCGGCAGGCCTTCGAAGCCGCCATCGAGCGCGGCGGGATAGGCGTGGCGGCGAGCCTCCAGGCTTTCGACGCGGGCTGGCGCGCCCATGCCGACGCCCCCGCGCCCTCCTCGGCACCGCAGACGGCCGACACGGCCATCGACGCCCGGCTCGCGCCGCTGGACGCCCGCATCGGCCAGGAGTTTCCCGCCCCGCTCAAGGACATCCTGCGGGCCGGCGTCGTCCGCGCCGCCGACTACCAGGACCCTGCCTACGCCGCCCTGTACCTGGACCGGCTGCGGCCCTTGCTGGATACCGTCCAGGGCACCGACCCTTCCGGCCGCCTGCTGCGCGAGACGGCGCGCCATCTTGCCCTGTGGATGACCTACGAGGACACCGTCCGCGTCGCCGAACTGAAGATCCGCGCGACCCGTTTCGACCGCGTCCGGCAGCAGCACGGGGCTCGCGCCGGGCAGATGCTACGCATCAACGAATTCTTCCACCCCCGCCCGGAAGAAATCGCCGACATGCTGCCTGCCGGACTCGGGCGGTGGCTGCTGGCCTCGCGCTGGGCCGGTCCGCTGCTGGCTCGCGCCACCCGTAGCGGCCGCGTCGTGCGCACGTCCAGCCTGCGCGGATTCCTGCTGCTGTACGGCGTCACGGCCTTCAAGCGGCTGCGGCCGCGGTCGCTGCGGCAGGAGCGGGAGACCGCCGGCATGCAAGACTGGCTCGACCTCGTCGTGCTGCTCGCTCCCGAGGACTACGACCTGGCCTGCGAAATTGCCGAATGCCCGCGGCTGATCAAGGGCTACGGCGACACCCACGCGCGCGGCCTGGGCAGCTACCGCAAGATCATCGCCGTGCTGCCCGCCCTGCGCGGCCGCGGCGATGCCGCGCGCACCGTGGCCAGCCTGCGCGAGGCCGCGCTGGCCGACGACAGCGGCGAACGGCTCGCCAGACAGCTCTCGGGCATCGCGCCGGCCGCGCAGGGGGCCCCGGCATAGGGTCTAATCGAGGGCCGCGGCCATCCCCGCGCCCGCCCGTTCCATCCATCGAGGAAATCGCATGGTAACCATCCATGTCATGCCGGTCGAGATCGGCTTCAAGCACTGCGATCCCGCCGGCATCGTGTTCTACCCACGCTATGTCGAGATCTTGAACGACACCGTCGAACACTGGCTCCGGCACGGCCTGGGCACCGGCTTCGCCGCGCTGCACGGCGAGCGGCACATCGCCATCCCCATCGTCAACCTGCAGGTCGATTTCCTGGCCCCCAGCAGGCTGGGCGAGGACATCGTCTCGGCGCTGCGGATCGACGGCGTCGGACGCACCTCGCTGAAAATCGCCATCGAACTGAGCCGCGCCGGCGACGACCAGCCGGTGCGCCTGCGCGCCGCGCTGGTCCTGGTGTTCATCGACATGCACACCATGCGGCCCATCGAGGTACCCGAGGACGTGCGCCGCGCGATCGAGGCGGGCGGCTACTGGCAGGCGTGAGCGGCCCGGAACGGCCGGCGCCTGGTGCCCGGGCTCCGCGGTTACCTATTCCCGAGTCCGTGCTTCGGAAAATGTAACTTGGCCATCATGACCGGCCATGTTCCAGCCATGTGTATCCGTTCGCTAGCGCACGAGCCTTCTTTCTTCGGCCTCGCTGCCTTCGCCCGGGGATTCCCTGGGAGCGCGATCCTTCATTCAGCCACTGTTCAGGCGCCTTTGTTGCTCTTGGAGCAATTTCCCCCGCCCGGGCGGCGCGCTTTTCGCAGAAAAAAGAATTGGGCTCTTTCTAACAATTGAGACATCCTGCAAACTTCCTATAACACACGGCCCCTATACTCGTTCGCGCAATTACAACGGGAAGAGCATGATTGTTTTCATTGCCATCATCGCTGCCATCTGCGTAGGGGTCTTCGTGTTCAGGGCTCGCCAACGGGCGAAGGCACGCGAAGTCGCCCGTGAAAAACATGGCAAGCAGTGCCCGAGCTGCGGCAAGTACGTGCACCCTGCCGCCGCCATCTGCAAGCACTGCTACGCCCGGCTGCCTGCGTCCAAGGCCTAGCCTGGCTAGGTGTGTTCCAGGATGTCGAACCCGGCGTAGCGATCGACCATGTAGATTCGATGCCGGTCGTCGACGAATACGTCGTTGGTCTGCGGCGCCGCCCTGCCCTCCGCCGGATGGGGAATGAAGTACCCCACTTCGCGCGGCGACAGGGGATTGGCCACATCCACCACGCGCAGGCCGCCCGCGAACCACGCGCAATAGACCAGGGTCCCCCGGCGCTGCTCCTGGAACTGGTGCGCGCCGAAACGCCCCGGCGTGGCGCGGCTCCACGGTGAATCGAGTTCGCTGACCTCGTAGCTCGACAGCGCCTTGATATTCGACAGATCGGTGACGTCCAGCACCCACAGGCAGCCGTGCGGGCGGCCCCGGCGCCGGTCCAGTTCCTCGTCGTCGTGGGCGTGGTCTTCTTCATCGATGGCCAGCGCGATCCTGCGTCCACCGATGGGGTGTTCGAGCGGCATGAAGGTGTGCGAGGGCTCGGGAAAAGGCGGGTGGTAGTTGAAACTGCCCAAGGTGGCCGGCTTGCGGATGTCCTTGACGTCGATGACCGCCACGCCCCCGTGCCACAGGCCCGCCCAGAGTTCGTCCCCATAGCGCAGCGCGTGGTGCAGCCGGGTCCTGCGCCCGGACCAGGTGGGGGTTTCGCCGCCGGCGGTGTGCTGCCCGGGTATCCACCAGCGCGAGACTTCCTCGGGCCGGCTGGGGTTGCGTATATCGTAGATGACCAGGACGTTGCCGATGTAGCCGGCCATTTCGGTCGAAATATAGGCGTAGTTCTCGTCCATGTCGAAGCGGTGCACGCCTATGCCGCCGGTCTTCTGGTGGACCAGCAGGCGGGGCCGGGTCTTGTCCGAGATGTCGTAGACCTTGAAGCCGCCGCGGTCGTAGGGCCGGCGCTCGGCCTCCTCGACCTTGGGAATGTCGGCCGCGTCCACGTTCAGGGCCTGGGCCAGTTCCGCATGGGTCGCGTCCCGGCCCAGCGTTTCGCGCAGCCGCGCGCGCAGGCCGGGAAGCTCGTCCGCCTTGCGTCCGATGCGGGTCATGTTGCGTTCGTTGTTGACGATCATGATGTCGCCCACCACGCGCGCCTTGTGGGTGTGCGATTCCGGATCGTCCAGGTGGATCTGGCTGACGACCACCGGCTTGCGCGGATCCGAGATGTCGACAATGGAAGTTCCCAACTGCGCCTTGTTCGGAATATGGCCGACATACGCATGGTTGCCGGCCACGCACACCTGGCCTGCGCCCGGCAGCTCCATGCGGGAGAGGCGGGCAATGTTCTTCGAGAGTGGTACCGGGTCTGACACGGGCGTCCCCTTAAGGCTCTGTCGTGCGCGGTTGGCTGGCGTCGTCGAAGCCGTATAGCCGCGCGGGGTTGTGCACAAGGATTTTTTCCATCGTCGCGGCATCCGGCACCCACGCTTGCAGCAGGTCGCACAGCGCGCCATCGTTGGGCATGGGCCCTTGCACCATGACGTGGGGCCAGTCGGTGCCCCACAGCACGCGGTCGGGAGCCTGGGCGACGATCGTCGCCGCCAGCGGGTCGATGTCGCGGTAAGGCAGTGGCTGGTGCGAGATGCGATAGGGCCCGGTCAGCTTCACCCAGGCCTTGCCGCGCCGCATGAGGCGTATCAGCCCCGCCATGCCGGGCGTGTCCGGGCCGCTGCCGGGATGCGGATAGCCCATGTGCCCGAATACCAGCGGCGTGGGCAGGTCGGCCAGCAGCGCCTCGATATCGGGAAACTCGTCGGCGTGCATCAGCAGTTCAAGATGCCATCCCAACGGCGCGATGCGTTCGGCCAACCGCCGCAGCGCCGGCAGGGGCAGTTCGCCCTTGCCGTCCTTCCTGTCGACGATGTTCACCCGCAAGCCCCGCACGCCCAGTGCGTGCATGCCGGCCAGATCGGCGCCGGTATCGTCCGGGTCGATCACCGCCACGCCGCGCATGTCCGGCCCCGCCGCGCGCAGGGTATCCAGCAGCAGCCGGTTGTCGGTTCCGTATACGCTGGGCTGAACCAGCACCGCGCGGGTCGCGCCCAGCGTGTCCAGCATGCGCCGGTACTGGTCCAGCGGCGCGGGGGGCGGCGTATAGATGCGCCGGGGATCGTAGGGGTAGGCATGCGCCGGCCCGAACAGGTGCGCATGGGTATCGCAGCTTGCGGCGGGCATGCGGAATCCGGGCCGGCGCGCATGGGGGTCGGCGGCGGCGCACAGCGGCGCGCGGTCGGCCTCGGCAGGGTACGGGTTCATTCCACGCGGGCCCCGGAATCCTTGACCAGCCGGGTCCACTTGGGGGTTTCCGACTTGATGAACTCGGCAAAGGCCTGGGTGGTGCCGGGCTCGGGCTCGACCCCCAGTTCGCGGAACTGGGCCAGGATCTCCTTGCTGGCCAGCGCGTGCCTGATCTCCTGGTTGATGCGCTCGACGATGGCGGGAGGCGTGCCGGCCGGCACGACGATGCCGTGCCACGTCTCGGCCACGAAACCGTCGAAGCCCGATTCGATCATGGTCGGCACATCGGGAAACTCCCGCATGCGCTTCGCGCTCGTCACCGCCAGCGGACGCAGCCGCCCCTGGTTGATGTACGGCACCACCGACGCGGCCGTGGCGAACATGAGCTGCACCTGGCCGGCGATCAGGTCGGTCAGGGCCGGCTGGGCGCCCTTGTAGGGAACGTGTTCGATATTCAGCCTGGCCGAGGTCGCCAGCCACTGGCCCACCAGATGCGCGGCGGCGCCCGCGCCCGACGACGCGTAGTTCAGTTCGCCGGGTTTGGCATGCGCGATCGTGACCAGCTCGCGTACCGTCTTGGCCGGGACGCTGCTGTTGACCACGAGAATGCTGGGCTGGACGCCCACCAGCCCCGCCGCGACGAAGTCTTTGTCGGGGTCGAAGGGAAGATTCTTGTACAGCGCGGCATTGGTGGAAAGAATCGAGTTGTTGCCGAACAGCCAGGTGTAGCCATCGGCCGGGCTGTCCGCCACGGCGGCCGCGGCGATGTTGCCGCCGGCACCGGGCCGGCTGTTGATGACGATGGGCTGCCCCAGGCGCTCGCTCATCTGCTTGGCCATGGCTCGCGCCAGGATGTCGCTGGGCCCGCCGGGGGTGAAGCCCACGACCAGGCTGATGGGTTTGGTGGGCCAGGCGGCCGCGGGCTGGGCGAAACACGGTGCCGTGGGAAGGACCACGAACAGTGTCAGCGCCGCACATCGCTTCAATCGCATTGGGAGTCTCCTCGCGCCGGTGTTGTAGGAATGGGACGCGAAGCTATGGTGGCCCAAGCCCGAAACGCGAGCAACGCGCAGCGGTGAACACACTGTTCACCAGGAGAACCGATCAGACGAAGCTCAGGCCCCTGTCCCAATAGGGCGACTCTCCGAACTCGGCGCCCAGGAAGTTGACGAAGGTCTGCACGCACTGGGGCTGGGTGGGATTGGGAAGATAGGCGGCATAGAGCACCAGCGGCGGCAGGTTGTAGCCGGAAAGCAGCCGGATCAGCTTGCCCGAACGCACGTATTCGGCGGCCACCATCGACGGCATGGCGCCGATGCCCAGGCTTTGCAGCGTGGCTCCCAGCACGCCGTCGGCATTGTTCGCCTTGAAATTGCCTTGCACCCGGACGGCCTGCCGGGCGCCTTCCTGGTCGAGGAAAATCCATTCGTTGCGCGGATTGGCCGTGCGGACCAGGCAGTTGTGGCCGGCCAGGTCTTCGGGCCGCAGCGGCGCGGCATGGCGTGCCAGATACGCGGGGCTGGCGCAGACGATCTGCCGCAGCGGCGCCAGCTTGCGCGCCACCAGCGACATCAGCCGGGGCTCTTCGGCCTGGCGCACGATGACGTCCGCATCGCCCGATATCAGGTCGGCGAATTTCTCGCTCAGCTCGAGTTCCACCGAGATGTCCGGATGGCTGGCCAGGAATCGGCTGATCGCCGGCACCAGATGCAGGCGTCCGAAGGCAATCGAGGCGCTGACCTTGATCAGCCCGCCCGGCGTGCTGCGAAAGTGTTCCAACTCGTGGCGCGCCAGGTCCGCATGCGACACCAGTTGCTGGCAGCGTTCGTAGAAAATCGCCCCGGCCGGCGTCAGCCCCAGTTTGCGGGTGGTGCGGTTCAGCAGCTTGACGCCCAGCGTGTGTTCGAGATCGGCCACGTGCTTGCTGACCAGCGCCTTGGAGACATCGAGCTTTTCAGCCGCCCGCGAAAAACTCCCCGCTTCGACGATGGCGGCGAACGTAACGAATTCGTTGAGATCGAGCATGGCCTGGTGGCAACACCTAGGGCTTGCGGAATTTCAACAGGAACCCGTCGGCTTCCCCGATCGCGGCGTAGCGTTCGCGGTCCTTGTCGCCCAACCGGAAGGTAGGCGGCAGCGTCCAGACGCCCGCCGGATGATCCTTGGTATCCCTGGGGTTGGCCAGCGCCTCCGAGCTGCCGGCGAAGACGAAGCCCGCCTGCTGCGCCAGCCGGATCGCGTAGTCCTGGCGCACGTAGCCATCGGCCGCGCGCGGGTCCTGGGGCTTGTCGGTCCGGCCGCGATGGGCCTCGATGCCCAGGATGCCGCCCGGCTTGAGGGCCCGGTAGAAGGCGGCCAGCACCTCCTCGGCATAACCGTCGTTCATCCAGTTGTGCAGGTTGCGGAAGGTCAGCACGATATCGGCGCTGCCCGGCGGAGCGATGTCGTAGCGGCCCTTGCCGAAGGCCGTCACCTGGACCCGGTCGTACAGGGCCGGATTGGCGTCCAGCTTGGCGCGGAAATTCCGGTAGTACTCCTGGTAGTAGGCACGCCCCCCGCCGTCCTGCGGATACTGGGCCGCGTAGTAGGTCCCGCGCGGCTTCAGGTACGGCGCGAGGATCTCGGTCCAGTAACCGGCGCCGGGCGAGATCTCGACCACGGTGGCGTCCGGCCGCAGCTCGAAGAAATGCAGCACCTCGTAAGGCTTGCGGGCGGCATCGCGGGCGGCGAACGCCGGCGTGCGCGCCGGGCTGGCGATGGCCTGCTTCAGCGCGGCGTCTTCGCCGGCGGGCGCGACGGCGCATCCCGCTCCGGCCAACGACATTCCAACGACCGCGACTAGGGCTTTGAATGACATGCGAAAGGCTCCTGTGGACGAGGACCATGCACTGGACGAGGCACAGTCCGTGGCTGCGCATACAATGGCGTCGTTCCACGTTTTAACACCGGCCCGCCCAGGCGGACCATGCCAAGACCGCATTTCGATCTGCATTTTCCGTCGCGGTCCCACTCCGCGGCCGAAAAGCAGTCCCCTCCGGGGCCGCGGCGCCTTTTTCCCTTTCCCTCCATGATCTCAAACGCATGCGGCGTCGATTTCGGGACGTCCAACTCCACCGTCGGCTGGCACCGGCCCGCCGCCCCCTCCCTGCTGGCGCTGGAAGACGGCCAGCCGACCTTTCCTTCCGCGGTCTTCTTCCACGCCGAGGACATCGACACCAGCTTCGGCCGCGCGGCGGTCCGGGACTACCTTGAAGGCTATGACGGCCGGCTGATGCGGGCCCTGAAAAGCCTGCTGGGCACGCCGCTGATGGAAGGCCATACCGAGGTCCAGGGCCGGGCGCTGCCGTTCCGCCTGCTGCTCTCCCGCTTCATCGGCGAGCTCAAGCGGCGCGCCGAGCGCGCGGCCGGCAGGACCTTCGACCAGGCGGTGTTCGGCCGCCCCGTCTTCTTCATCGACGATGATCCGCGCGCGGACGCCAAGGCCCAGGAGACGCTGGCCGAGATCGCCCGCGAAGTGGGCTTTCGCCACGTCGAATTCCAGTACGAGCCGATGGCGGCGGCGTTCGACTATGAATCGCAGATCACCGGCGAGGAACTGGTGCTGGTGGTGGACATCGGCGGCGGCACGTCGGACTTCACGCTGATACGCCTGAATCCCGCGCGCGCGGCCGCCGCCGACCGGCGCCAGGACATCCTGGCCAACGGCGGGGTCCACATCGGCGGCACCGACTTCGACAAGTACCTGAGCCTGCGCACCGTCATGCCGCTGCTGGGGCTGGGCAGCCGCCTGGCCAGCGGCAAGGAAATGCCTTCGACGCCCTACTTCAACCTGGCTTCGTGGCACACCATCAACCAGGTCTATGCCCGCAAGTCGGCCACCATGCTGGCCGAACTGTTCCACGAATCGGCCGAGAAGGACAAGCTCGCCCGGCTGCTGGAACTGGTCAAGGAGCGCGCGGGCCACTGGGTGGCCTTCCAGGTCGAGGAAGCGAAGATCGCGCTGGCCGCCGAGCCCGAGGCCCGGATGGACCTGGGCCGCGTCGAGCCCGGTCTGGTCCAGGTGGCGACGCGCGCCGACCTGGATGCCGCCATCGAACACCTGGTGGACCGGATAGGCGGGACGATCGCTGGGCTGCTGGACACCGCCGGCGTCGCCGCGCGGGCGGTCGATACGGTGTTCTTCACAGGGGGATCGAGCAGCGTGCCGCTGCTGCGCAACCGGGTGGCCTCGCTGCTGCCCGCGGCGCGCGCGGTCCAGGGAGACACGTTCGGCAGCATAGGAACGGGCCTGGCCCTGGACGCCGCGCGGCGCCTGGGGTGAAACGCCGGCCGGGGCTCAGCGCCCCGACACCTGCTCGCTTTCCACGGTCATGTCGAGCACGTAGGCGTAGCGCGAGGCGTCGGCCGGCGGATTGGCGACGGTATAGCGCTTGATCCGCAGTACATTGCGCACCCCGGCCGTATGGGTATAGCCCTGGATGTTGCCGTAGAAGGCCTCCCAGTCGCCGTAGCCCTGCTTGATGCCGGCACCGTCGTAGCTGACCGTGCGCACCCGCATGCACTTCATGTTGGGGATCAGGGGATGGCTGCACGGCACCAGATCGGGGGCCACCTCCAGGAACATGGTCTCGCCCGCCGAGCCGTAGCGCGTCTCGTCGGTGGGCGTGCCGGCCAGCCGCCACTGGCTGCCGTCGGCGAAGGTCAGCTTCAGGGCGGGCTGCGCCCCGGCGTCAGGCCGTGCGGTACCGCCCAGGATCTCCCAGCCCGACACCGTCGGCAGCCGCTCGGCCACGTCGCGTTCGTATTTCATCAAGGCCTGGTCGGCGCACATGCGCAAGGTGCCGACCATCTGCGTGATGGCCATCCGCGCGCCATCGACGCGGTAACCGCCGCCCAGCGTATTGCACAGGCCGGCCACGGCCACCCGCTCGCCGGCGAAGGTCAGTTGCAACGCCTGGCCGCCATGGGTATTGACCGCATCGGGTTGGGGTGCGCCGGTCGCGTTCAGCGCCTGCTGCAGGCGCCAATGGTAGGCCGTCAGGATCGAGGCATCCGTGCCGCCGGGGCCGCCGGCCGCGCCGCCCTGCTGGGCGCAGGCCGCCAGTCCCTGCACCACGACCGCCGCGAGCAGGATTTTCCAGGTCCGTTTCATGGACGTTCTCCTTCTTCTTGGGGCCATCAAGCGTAGCATTGCGCGGCAGCCGCGCGCGCGGCTGCCCTCCAGGGAGTGCTACAACTGCAATAATCGTCCCACCCCCGCAACAAGTCCTGACAAAGAAACGATGCCGGCGCACTATTTCCTGGCCATCGGCCTGACCGTGGTTTTCTCCATCGGCACCGTCGCCCTGCACTACGAAGCCTTGCGCTTCATTTCCTCCATCCATCCGCGGCGATGGAGCGGGCGGGCGAACATAGGCGTGCTGATCTGCGCCATCATCGCCGCCCATTGCCTGGAAGGCATGCTGTTCGGGGCAGGCTACTGGATAGGCGCGGAATGGCTGGGGCTGGGGCGCCTGACCGGCGCGGCCAGCGCGGGCCCCCTGGCCTACATCTACTTCGGACTGGAAACCTTTACCACCCAGAGCCTGGGCGACATCTTTCCCACCGGGCCGCTGCGCCTGCTGGCCTCGGTGGAACCCCTGGTGGGCCTGATCCTGATCGGCTGGTCCACCTCGTTCACGTTCATTCTCATGCGGCGCAACTGGCGCGAGCGCCCAGGCGGCGAGGACCGCCGCTGAGCGCCTCCCCGCCGCCCCGCGTCAGACGCCCAGCCTGGCGCGCAGCGCCTGGCGATAGGGCCGCGACACCGACCAGGGCTGGCCCAGGCCGCGCAACTGGACGGTCCACGGCATCGAGGCTCCCCGCTCCAGCGCCTTGACATGCCTCAGGTTGATCAGCGCCGTACGGTGGATGCGCATGAAGCTCTCCTGCGGCAGCAGCGCCGCCCAGGCGGACAAGGGCCGCATGTCCTTGACCGAATCGCCGCCCGCCAGCCAGATCAGCGAATAGTCGCGCGCCGAGCGTACGCCCAGGATGTCCGCCGGGGCCAGCCCGCGGGTTCCGTGCCCCAGCCGCAGGTAAAGCAGGGGCTCGTAGAGCTGCGCCCGCGCCCGGCTGAGTTCGGTTTCCGTGCCGCCATAGCGGGCCTGCGCGATCAGGTCCGCGCACAGGAACAGACCCAGCGCCTGCGCCGGCTGCCAGCGCACCGGCGCGCGCGTCGCGTCGAAGCCTATGCACGCGCGCAGGCGGCCTTCATGGAAAACGGGCACGCTCAGCACGCTGCGATCCTGCTGGCGCAGCATTTCCGCCTGCACCGACCTTGCCGCGCGCGGCATGCGCGCCACGTCGTGGATCATGACGGCGCGCTGCTGGTTCAAGGCACGATGCAGCCAGGCGATCATCGTGACCGGTGCATCCTGCAGGTCGCTCACGTGCGACGTAATGCCGGACCGGCACCATTCATGGGTGTTGCGAAAGCGCAGGGCGCGCGCATCGTACTCGAACATCCATGCGCGATCGACCTGCGCCAGCGTTCCCAGCGCCTGCAACGCAAGAAAGATGGCCTCGTCCTGGGGCCTGCTCATCAGGGCCAGGGCGACCGGGTGGACCCAGGCCCCCAGCACGGGATCCGGCGCGCACTGGTCGCGCCCCAGGCTTTCGAACGCCGCTTCGCTGTCCATGTCGGGCATCTTGCCGCGCTATTTGCGCAGGGTGTCCACGCACGCCTGCAACACCGGGCGGACGGCCTTCACGAACGCCTGGAAAGGCGCGCCCGTGCTGCTTTCCGGACCGCGCCAGTTGTAGGTGAAGCAGAACGTGACCGGCACCTGGTCGACGATCATCTGGCCCGGGAAGCAGATGGTATGGAAGTCCAGCCAGTCGATGCTGCCGCCCTTGCCATAGGCGATGATGTCCGCCGGCACCACGAGCGAAATGGCATCGGCCATCGCCAGTATCCGCTTGTACTCGGTCATGGTCGCCGGCTGGGTGAAGAACTTGCCCGACAGCGACTGCCGATACCACGACACCAGCTCGGTGGCCGTGCTGAGCATCGATTGCTTGTCGTTGATCGCCTGCCGCGCATTCGGCAAGGAAGGCTTCTCCAGCTCCGCCATCAAGGCATCCCAGCCCAGGTCCACGCCGTCGGGCGCCCCGGCCAGGTACGAAAACAGGCGGCGCGTCGAATCCGGGATCTGGGTACGCGTCAGCCCGGCCCGCGCGATCAGTTGCCGCACCCGGTCCGCCCCCACCGCGGCGTAGGCCATGTCGGTGGCGGTGTTGTCGCTGTGGGCGATCATCGCCTCGAGGGCGTACTTGGCGGACAGGGTGCCGTTCAGGTTGCCGAATACGGGGCTGCCGGGCGAGCGGACCGCATCGCTGATGGTCTGCGACATGTTCCCGGAAATGCCGTTGTGCGACGTTTCCGCGTCGATCACGAACTGGCCCAGAATGAAAGTCTTGATCGCACTGCCGATGAACAGTTGCCGGTCCGGGTTGTAGCTCGCGCTCCAGGACGCATCGGGAACGTCCGCGCGCACCAGGCAGTGCGTGCCCTCGGGCGCCAGCGTGCCGAAATCGGCCACTGCCTTGCTCACCGCGTCGCCGGCATTGCCGTCGGCGGCATTGGCGTCGCCCCCGCAGGCGGCAACCGCCTGCACGGCCAGCGCCGAGGCGGTGAACTTGAAAAGCCTGCGACGCTGCAGGCCGGCGGGATCGATGGGGAATTGCATGGTGTGACACTCCGCGGAATGACGCCCCGGTGCTCGCACCGGCGGGAAGGCAAACACTCCGCCGGCAAGCACCACGCGGAATGCTCGTGTACGGCGTGGATCTTGAAAGTCGCCATGGGGATTGTCAATCGGTCCAGACCAATCGACATTTCCAGCCGACGAATCGACATGCGGAAGGCAGGGAAGAAATGAAAAAGGGCTAGTGGCTGCTAGCGCACTAACCCTTGGAATTCCTTGGCGGAGCGGACGGGACTCGAACCCGCGACCCCCGGCGTGACAGGCCGGTATTCTAACCAACTGAACTACCGCTCCGCAGCGGCGTTTTTTACTGCTGCCAACCCGTGGTGGTTGGCGTCCCCTAGGGGATTCGAACCCCTGTACTCACCGTGAAAGGGTGATGTCCTAGGCCTCTAGACGAAGGGGACCTGGAACTGCTGTTTCGTGGTGGAGGTAAGCGGGATCGAACCGCTGACCTCTTGCATGCCATGCAAGCGCTCTCCCAGCTGAGCTATACCCCCACGGTTACTGCCATCCATCTGGGTGGATACCCGCAGAAACGTTTCTCAAGCGGGATGTAGATTATAGCCATATTTCAGATCGCGAGTCCACGCAGGGCGGCACGCGAACCCAAGCACCTTACCCATGTTCTCAATGCGTGGACACCGCCTCTTCGATGGTCTTTGCAATCCATTGATTGAGGCTTTCGCCTTCCGCCGCCGCGGCAATACTCGCGGCTTCGTGCACCTTCGCGGAAACACGCAGATTGAACTTCCCTGAAAAGTGCTTGCGCGGCTCAATGCCACGCTCCTCACATATATCGAGAAAGACCTTAAGCGATGCCTTCCCTTCGCGAACAAGGCCGGGAACATCCGACGCGTAGAAGTCGGCCCCGCCATTGAGTCCGATGAACTCTCCCCGGAACACTTGGATTTCCGGGTCAAATTGGATGACTGCTTGATAGCCGTCGATGTTCATCACATTCTTCATGGTTTGACTCCTGATTCTTCGAGCCACTTGCGGATGGAAGCAACAGCGCCTTTGTCTACGTCGGGAGACGGGTGAGGGCGATGTAGGACCATTACCTGATCCCGAAAGACGACTGCGACCCGAGATCCTTCTCGTTCGACCAGTTCCGCTCCAAGCTCATGAAACAGCCCCACTATGGCCGACCACTTCACCCCGCCCGGAGTCGGACGGGAGAAAATCAGTTCCAACGTGCGCTGATGCTTGGCTTTCATTTATGGAAAGTACCACATTTTGGTACTAAGCCCCAAGACTCGAAAGCTTGGTGGGCTCCAAGAGTGCCGGAACAGAAAAGCAAAAACCCCGCCAAACACGGGATTTGGCAGGGCTTTCTGATTCTTGGCGGAGCGGACGGGACTCGAACCCGCGACCCCCGGCGTGACAGGCCGGTATTCTAACCAACTGAACTACCGCTCCGCAGCGGCGTATTTACTGCTGCCAACCTGTTCGGCTGGCGTCCCCTAGGGGATTCGAACCCCTGTACTCACCGTGAAAGGGTGATGTCCTAGGCCTCTAGACGAAGGGGACCCGGAACTACAGTACTGCAACAACTTCTTCCTGGACTGGTGGAGGTAAGCGGGATCGAACCGCTGACCTCTTGCATGCCATGCAAGCGCTCTCCCAGCTGAGCTATACCCCCGTCCTGCGAAGAAGCGAGATTATGCACGGTTTTTAGACCGCGTGCAAGCGGGCCAGCACTTTCTCGCGACCGAGCAATGACAGGACCGCATCGATGGCCGGCGTCTGCGCCCGCCCCGTCACGGCCACCCGCAGCGGTATCCCGAGCGCCGGCATCTTCACGCCATGCCTGGCCAGGGTGGCCTTCATCAGCGTCGAGATCTGCTCGCGGGTCCATTCGATCGAGCCGGCCTCTTGCGCGAAGTCGCGCAGGATCGCGCGCGCGGCGTCGGTCAGGTGCTGCGCGACCAGTTCCGGCGGCGTGGCGGCGGCATCGAATTCGCCGCAGAACAGCATGGCGTCGTCGGCCAGTTGCTCGAGCGTTTCGGCCCGCTCCTTGAGCAGCGCCATGATGGCCGGCAGGTCCACGCCGTCGACCGCCCCGCCCCGCTTGGCGATGCGCGGCGCGACGCGCGCGGCCAGGTCGGTGTCGGCGCTCTGCTTGATGTAGTGGGCGTTGACCCAGTTGAGCTTCTTGGGATCCCACTGCGCCGCGGACTTCGACAGGCTGCGGGTATCGAACCACTCCACCAGTTGCTCGCGCGTGAAGATCTCGTCGTCGCCGTGGCTCCAGCCCAGGCGCGCGAGATAGTTGATCATGGCTTCCGGCAGATAGCCCTGGTCGTCGTACTGCATGACGCTGACCGCGCCATGGCGCTTGGACAGTTTCTCGCCGTCCGGTCCCAGGATCATGGGCACGTGGCCGTATTCCGGCAGCGTGGCGCCCAGGGCCTGCAGGATGTTGATCTGGCGCGGCGTGTTGTTGACGTGGTCGTCGCCGCGGATGACGTGGGTGATGCCCATGTCCCAGTCGTCCACCACCACGCAGAAGTTGTAGGTGGGCGTGCCGTCCGGCCGGGCGATGATGAGGTCGTCCAGCTCGGCGTTGGCGATGGTGATGGGGCCCTTGACCAGGTCGTTCCAGGTGACGTCGCCGTCCAGCGGGTTGCGGAAGCGCACGACGGGCTTGCGGCCCTCGGGCACCGGCGGCAGCGTCTTGCCCGGCTCCGGCCGCCACGTGCCGTCGTAGCGCGGCTTGCGGCCTTCGACGCGGGCGCGCTCGCGCATGGTTTCCAGTTCGTCGGGCGAGCAGTAGCAGTAGTAGGCCGACCCGGCGGCCAGCATGCCCGCCAGCACCTCGCGATAGCGGTCCATGCGCCGCATCTGGTAGAACGGGCCTTCGTCGTGCTCGAGCGCCAGCCACGCCATGCCGTCCAGGATGGCCTGCACCGCTTCGGGGGTGGAACGCTCCAGGTCGGTGTCCTCGATCCGCAGCACGAAGGTGCCGCCATGGTGGCGCGCGAACGCCCATGAGAACAACGCCGTGCGCGCGCCGCCCAGGTGCAGGAAACCGGTGGGCGACGGCGCGAAGCGGGTACGGACCGCGGGATGGCGGCCGGACGACGAGGAATCGGTGCTCATAGGAAAACGGCTCTCGTGCTGAGGTGAATACTGGGCGCGCAACGCGCGCGAGGGTCGACTGACCGGGGTAGTATTGTATTGCAGCCAATCCGTGCGGCCCCCGGGGTCGCCGCGCATCGCCGCGTCCTCATCCAGAAAGGAGGGCCATGTCCCAGCACGCCCTGTCCCCGCTGTTCGATCCCCGCTCGCTGATCGCGGTGAGCGACCGCCCGCTGCCGCTGATGGCCTCCCTGCCCGCCGCGCTGCGCGCCCGCACCATCGAACTGCGGCTGGACGAGCGGCAGGCCTGCGTCCTGCCCGCCGAACTGGCGCGGGCGGCCGAACGGCCCGACCTGGCGGTGGTGTCCGTCCCCCGCGAGGCGCTGCGGACCACGCTGGAGACGCTGGCGCCGGCCCGGCCGCGGGCGGTGGCGGTGCTTACGCACGAGCCTTCGCTCGAGGACAACGACTTCTGCCGCGCCTGGGCCGCGGCCCACGACTGCGTGCTGCTGGGGCCACACAGCTTCGGGCTGCAACGGCCTCACGCCGGCCTCAACGCCAGCGTGCATCCCTCGCTGGGGCGCTCGGGCCGCGTCGCCCTGGTCACGCAATCGCGTTCCATCATGGCGGTGGTCATGGACTGGGCCGACGACAACCGGACCGGCTTCTCGACCGTCGTGTCCCTGGGCAGCGAAGCGGCGCTGGACGTACCCCGCGTGCTGGACTTCCTGGTCGCCGACGCGCGCACCGACAGCATCGCGCTCTACCTGGAGGACGTGCGCGACGCCCGCGAGTTCATGAGCGCGATACGCGCCGCCGCCAGCGTCAAGCCGGTAGTGGTGCTCAAGGCCGGGCACGCGGGCCGCGATCGCACCAGCGTGCGGCCGCTGGCCGCGGACGAGGCGGCCTCCGCCCTGCCGCCGGGGCCGCCCACCGTCCCGTCCGACATGGTCTTTGACGCCGCGCTGCGGCGCGCCGGCGCAGTGCGGGTCCGCTATTTCGTGCAACTGTTCTCGGCGGTCAAGGCGCTGGGCTTCGCCAAGCTGCCCAGCGGCCGGCGCATCGCGGTACTGGCCAATGGCAGCGGTCCGGCGCAACTGGCGCTCGACCAGTTGGGACCGGGCCGGCCGGTCATGCGCGCGGAACTGAGCGAGGACACGCGCCGGCAACTGGCGGACACCCTCAGCGCCAATGCCTGGACCGACAACCCCGTGGTCGAGTTCTCGGCGCCCGATCCCCAGGCCTGCGCGCAGGCCGTGCAGGCCATCGTCGCCGACGCCGGCGTGGACGGCGTGCTGGCCGTGCTGTCGCCCGACCCCGAGGCCGACATGCGGGCGGTGGCGCAGGCCCTGGCCGCCAGCGCCCCCAAGGCCCCGAAGCCGGTCATCACCTGCTTCATGGGCGATGCCGCCATGCGCCCGCTGCGCCGCATCCTGGACGACGCCGGCTCGCCCTCCTTCCGCACGCCCGAGGCGGCGGTGGACGCCTTTGGCAACCTGGCCACCTATCACTACAACCAGCAGTTGCTGTTGCAGACCCCGCCTCCCGAGCCGCCCGGCCAGGAACCCGACCTGGCCGGCGCGCGCATCCTGCTCGACGGCGCGCGCCGGGAAGGCCGGCTGACCCTGACCGAGCCCGAGAGCAAGGCGCTACTGGCGGCCTTCCACATACCGGTGGTCCAGGTCCTGCTTGCCCGCACGCCGGCCGAGGCCGTGATCGCCGCGCAGCAGATCGGCTTTCCAGTGGCCATCAAGATCGACTCGCCCGACGTGGTGCGCAAGTCCGCGGTCCGGGGCGTGCACCTGGACATCCGCAACAGCACCGAACTCGTCACCGCCTACCAGCGCATGCTGGCGAACGCCCACGCCGCCGCGCCGCAGGCCTACATCGAAGGCATCACGGTGGAAGCCATGGCCGGCCCGCCCGGATCGGCCAAGGTCTCCATGGGCGTGGCGCGCGACGCCCTGTTCGGGCCGGTGATCCGCTTCGGATCCGCGCGCTCGCGCAGCGAAAGCCCCTCCAACCGCAGCCTGGAACTGCCGCCGCTCAACGGCTTCCTGGCACGCCGCCTGATGGAGCGCTCGCCGGTCTGGCGCTACACGCTGGCGGGCCAGCTCCCGCCGCGTGCGGTCGACGCGCTCGAGGACGTGCTGGTCCGGATTTCCGAAATCGTCTGCGCGCTGCCCGACATCGAGACCATCGACATCGATCCCGTCATGATCGACGGCGACCGGGTCGTCGCGGCCGACACCCGCATCACGCTCACGCGCGAGACCACGGGCGACACCGACGCGGGCCTCGGCGGCTACGCCCACATGGCCATCCACCCCTACCCCGCCCGCCTGGTCCGGCACCTGCAATTCAAGGATGGCTCGCCCTACACCATCCGCCCCATCCGGCCGGAAGACGCGGCACCGCTGCAGGACTTCACCCGCCAGTTGTCCGAACACACGCGCTACATGCGCTTCATCTCGTTCATGCGCGAACTCTCGCCGCGGACACTGGCGCGTTATACCCAGGTCGACTACCACCGCGAACTTGCCCTGGTGGCCACGATCTGGGAAACCGATCCCGACCATCCCGGCGAACTGCGCGAGACCGTCATCGGCGTGGCGCGCTATCTGCTGAACGCCGACGGTGAAAGCGCCGAGTACGCGCTGGTCATCGGCGATGCGTGGCAGCGCCGCGGACTGGGCATCCAGCTCATGACCACGCTGGTGGACGCGGCGCGCAGGCAGGGGCTGGCTGTCATCGAGGGCGTGGTGCTGGGCAACAACCGGCCGATGCTGACACTGATGGGCAGGCTGGGTTTCCACATCGACGTGGACCCCGACGACTTCAGCATGCGGCGGGTGTGGCTGCGCCTGAAAAACGATGACGCGGCCACGGACACAAGCGCGGCAGGCTAGCGCGGACGAACACGCTCCTGCCTGGCCAGGCTGGCGACGAACCCCAGTGCGGCGAGCGCGGCCAGCGCCGACACGGCAAATCCCAGCACCGCGCCATGCGCCAGCAGGCCCGCGCCCAGCGCGGTCCCCAGGGCGATGCCCAGGTAGATGCAGGAAGCGTTCAGCGCCACCACCAGCGGCGCCTCCTGCGGCGCGGCGTTGGTCAGGCGCAGTTGCTGCGGCGGCGTCTGCCCCCAACTGCTCATGCCCCAGACCAGCACCAGCAGCCCCACCGCCACGTCGTGCCCGGTGCCGACCGCGGCCAACCACGCCATGATCCCGAATGAGGCCGCCATGGCCACATAGGCGGTGACCGACACCGGCGTGGGGCCCCAGCGGTCGGTCGCGTACCCGGCAAGCAGATTGCCCAGCACCGCCCCGACGCCATAGCAGAGCAGCATCATACCGATGTGCCCGTCGGCGATGCCCAGGGCCTGGAGCGCGGGCACGCTGTAGGCATAGACGATGTAGCAGGCCGTCATGCCCACCACCGTGAGCGGCAGCACCCAGGCCACGGCCGGCCGGCGCAGCACCGCCAGGCGCGCGCGCAGCGACGAACGCGCCTGCCCCGGCAGGGATGGCATGATCAGCGCCACGCCCACACAGGCCAGCGCCGCCAGCGCGGCCACCATGCCCAACGCCGTGCGCCAGCCGAACCACTGGCTGACCAGGTTGCCCAGCGGCACGCCCAGCGCCGTCGCCACCGTCAACCCACCCGTAACCAGCGAAAACGCTCGTGCCCGCAACTCCGGCCGCACCAACGCCCCACCCGCTGCCGTGGCCGTCGGCGTATAAGCCGCCGCCCCCACGGCAGCCAACGCACGGCTCGCCAGCAGCGTCCAGATATCCGGCGCCAGCGCCGACAGCAGATTGGCCACCGCCAGCACCACCAGCGCCCCCACCAGCACCCGATTACGCGACCACGGCGCCGTGACCGTCGCCAGCACCGGCGCCAACAACGCATAAGTCCCCGCGAACACCGTGACCGACAACCCCGTCACCGAATTCGACGCCTGCAGCGACTGCGCGATCGAAGGCAGAAACCCCGACACGATGAACGCATCCGTCCCCACCGCGAACGTCCCCAGTGCAAGAATGGCAACCGATCCCAACCCCTGCCCCGGCAAGGCACGAGCAGACGAAGAAGAACTACGCGTCATGATGAACAACTCGACAGGAAGCGAGGCAACACCTCAATCTAGATATCTTATATCCAGATTAAAAACAAAACAAACTCCGAATGCAGCCAGCGATAGCAACGCCGCCACAACCCAAGAAACCGGTACTAGACCCAGGAAACCGCGGATCTGGCTCCGCCAGTCCGCCGGTTTCGCCCCCTGGGGGGCGCGCGAAGCGCGTAGGGGGGGGCCTACTTCAAGCTGAAATCCACCCCCGTCTGCTTCGCCCCCTCGGCGGCCTTGGCCTCGACCTTGGGCGCGACCACGAAAGCCCGCTCGCCCAGCTTGGCCTCGCGCAGCACGGCCATCACGGCCTGCGCGCGCCGCACGGCCAGTTCGCGCAACTGGTCGGGCCCCACGTTCACGCTGGCGGCCAGCAGCGACTCCATCTCGGGGCCAGGCAGGGACTTGGCCAGGCCGATGACGTTGCGCGGCTTGTCGATCTTGGCGGCCTTGTAGGCGCTTTCCAGGTAACGGGCCCGCTGCGCGGCATCCAGGGGCGGCAGGTCCTTCCCATCCCCGTCGCCGCCCTTCTTGCTCAGATCCTCGCGCTGCTGGGCGCGGATCAGCGCGTCGACGCCGGCCTTGCGCAGGCCGTCGGTATCCACCGACGGGTTGGCCCGGCCGGCCACGTCCAGCTTCAGCGCCGGACGGTCGTTCAGCGCCTTGACCAGCGTCTCGATGCGCTTGCGCGCATCGTCGTCGAGCACGGCGCGGCCCGGCGCGAAATCGATGTGGGACAGTTCCTCGCCCGAGCCGAAGGCCGAGGCCAGCAGCGAGAACGGCGCCGTCACCGCGCGCACGATCAGGTTGACCAGCGCGCGAAAGATGATGCCGCCCACCGAGAACTGCGGGTCGTCCAGCGAGCCCGAAATGGGCAGCTCGATATCGATCTCGCCCCGGCTGTTCTTGAGCAGCGACACCGCCAGCAGCACCGGCAGCTTCAGAGCATCGGGGCTGTCGATGCGTTCGCCGAAGGTAAGCTGGTCGAGGAAGATCTTGTTGGTGGCCTGGAGCTTGCCGTCCTGGATCAGGTAGTGCACGTCCATCGACAGCTTGCCGCGCTCGATGGCGTAGCCGGCATACTTGGCCGCATAGGGCGTCAGCGCCGGCAGTTCCACGCCCTTGGCGCTGGCATGGATGTCCGTGTACAGCCTCGGCCCGAAGGGATGGAGCTTGCCGGTGATGTCCACCGGCGCGTCGCCGTCCACCTTGGCCGTCACCTGCACGTCGGCCGGCTGGCTGTCCGCCGACGACACGGCCGAGATGCTGCCGCCGATATCGGTCAGGTTGGCGCGGTAATTGGGCTTGACGAAATTGTCGGTGAAATTGATGTGGCCCCGCGCCAGCTGCACTGCGCCCACGCGGATGTCGCGCGGCATGCCGCCCGCCCCGGGGGCGGCGGCATCGGCCTCCTTGGTCTCCTGCGCGGCGGCCGCGGGCTTGCTTTCCCCCTTCGCGGCCGGTTCCGCCGGCGTTGGAGTCGTGATGGACCCGGCCTCCTCGCCCGGTTGGACGATCAATTGCGACAGGTTCAGCCGCCCCTGCTCGCTCAGGATCACCCGCGCGAAGAAGTCTTCCAGCGAGATGTCGCCCAGGTCGGCCTTGAGCGTCTCGCCCGCGCTGACCACGTTCAGCCGCTTGAACGCCAGCCGCTTCCATTTCAGGAAATCCGCCGAGTTGAGCTTGTCGATCAGGTCCAGGTTGGTGATCTCGGCGGCGCCGGTCCAGGCCGCGCGCTGGGGCTGCCTGCCGGTGGCGGCCGCGAACTCCAGCCTGCCGTTGGCGCCCGCCACCACGCTCTTCACGGTGGCGTTGAGCCGCTCGGCCAGGTAGGGAGCCAGCGCGGCCAGGTCGAGCCGGTCGGCGCGCACCTGGGCCTTGACCGACAGCGGCTCGGGCACGACCGTGCCCTTGACGTCGGCGGTGCCGCGGCCCTGGACGGACGAGCGCAGCGAGAAATCGACGGGCGCGCGCAGGTCGGATCCGACATTGCGCGCCTCCATCTGCAAGCCGTCCAGGCGCAGCGCCACCCGGGGCGACACGGACTCGTCGGTCAGCCTGAGCGAGCTCTTGGCGACCGACAGCGTACCGGCGGTCACCTTCCATGCGGCCTGGGCATGCCCGGCAGGAGCCGGGGCCGGCTTGCCCGCGGACCGGGCCGGGGGCGCGGCAGGAACGGCGATGTCCGCCCAGCTCACGGCCGACGAGGCCGACCGCGTGGCCGCCAATGCCAGGCCGTCGATGGCGATACGCTCGATCCGGGCCGTGCGCCCCGCCAGATCCCCAGCCAGCCCGCCCACCTCCAGCGATTCCAGCTTCAGGCTGGAAGCCTTATCCGAGACGGGTGCCGCGGCCAGCTTGCGCAGCGCGACGCTGCCGTCGCTCCAGCGCACCGCCAGGGACTCGCCCTGCTCCACGTGCAGCTTGGTCGCCGCGGCCAGCGAGCCGTCGTCGATGCGCAGCGCCAGATAGGGTTTCCACAGCGGAGCCAGCGCGGGCAGCGCCAGCGAATCCAGCTTGAGGTCGAGGTCCGCCGACAAAGGCTGGAGGCGGATCGGACCGCTCACATCCAGGCGCCCCGCCTCGCCCACGCGCGCGGCCACGGTCAGAGGCACGGCCTGGTCCTGGGCGGCTGGCAGCTTCAGGTCGCGCAGCTCGGCCGCGAACTCGGAGATACGGTAATCGAAGCGGTCCTGCTCATCGTGCCAGGCGAGTTCGCCATCCTGCAGCGCCACGGTTCCCACCGACACGTGCCAGGCATCGGCCGGTGCAGCCGGCACGGTCGGAGCAGGAGCCGGCACGGCAGGCGCGGCGGGTGTGGCAGAAGGCACCGGGGCCGGGCTGGCGGACGGTGACGGCGCGGCCGGCGGGGCGGGCGCGGGCACAGGCGTCGCCGGCTGCTGGAACTTTGCGGCCACCTCGGCCAGGTTCACGCGCCCGTCGGCCGATCGGCTGGCCTGGATCGAGGGGCCCGCCAAGACGATGCGCTCGGCCTGGAAACGGCGCGCCAGCGGCTCCAGCGCGAATTTCTCCAGCGTCAGGCTCTTGAACGCCAGCAGCGCGGCATCGCCCTGGTCGCGCACGTCCACCCCCCGCACCGTGGCCTGGCCTTCCAGGCGCACCTTGGGCGCGGCCGAACCGCCTTCCTCGAACACCAATTGGGCATCGCTGTCGAGCCGCGCGTGCTTGAGCACCACCGGCATCGCGCCGGGCACGGCATCGGCCAGCGCATCCAGCCCCAGGTCGTCGATCTTGAGGTGCAACGAGGACGTGCGCGGCGTATCGAAGGGCCGTGCGGTACCCTCCAGGTTGAACGGACTGCCGTTGACCAGCGCCGCCAGCCGGGGCTGCACGTCGATGTCGGTGGCATAGGCCAGCGTGGACAGGAAAGGAATGCCCACCTGCAGGTCGCGCACCGTATGCTGGCGGCCCGTGACCTTGTCGTCGACGGTGATCTCGCCCCCGTCCAGCTTGACGTTGTTCAGCGAGAACCGGGGCGGCGGCCCGTCTTCCGAAGGCTTGGCGGCCAGCCGGTCGATGATGTCGCTGATGTTGAAGCGTTGCGGCCCCTCGCGGACCAGCGAGACACGCGGCGCGGTGATCGTCAGTCCGTCCACCACCGGCGCGAGCCGGAACAGCGACGAGATCGAGGCATTGACCTCGACCTGCTCCACCGAGAAGTCCGGCTTGGCGCCCGCCTGGTCGAGGATGGCGAAATCATGGACGCGCAGGCGCAGCTTGAAGGGATTGAACGAGACCTCGCCCATGCGGGCCGTGCGGCCCAGGACCTCCGGCACCTGCGCCAGCGCCACGCTGCGGACCAGCCGGGGAATGCCCCAGGCGGTCAGGGCCAGGAACAGCAGCCACAGCGCCAGCAGGATGATGAGAATACGCACCAGCGGCTTGCGCCGCCGCTTGATGCCGTCGACCGCACCCGTCAGCGTGAAAGCCACGTCGCGGTCCGGTCAGAGGGAGTTGCTGGCCGACATGAACAGCTTGGTCGATCGCGCCCCGCTGCGGCAGAAGGCCAGGACCGGTCCCGGCAGCGTCTTGAGCAGGGAAGCGAAGGTGGAAACGTCGCCGGGCTGGATGTTCGCGCCGTTGACCGGCTGGTGGACGTAGTTGAGCCCCGCCGCCTGGGCCGCGGCTTCCATCTGTTCGCTGGAGGGCTGGGCCGGGCCGCCTTCGAAGTCGGGCCGGTTGTTGATGACGCTCTTGAAACCGGCCGCCGCGACGGCAGCCATGTCTCCGGGAGCCAGCTGGGGCGCCACGGCGAAGCTTTCGGTAAGGGAAGTGAATGCGGACATGCGTGTCTCCGGAAGGATCCCCCACGCGCCGCGCGCGCTCCCGGGAGCGCCTTGCGGGCCGCGCGTCGCGGGAGATCGATAAGGGGTAATCCTAACTCGGAGACGTCCGCCAGACAAACGAAATGCGCACCCTGCATCGAGGTTCCGCGCCACCCCGGGGGGCGGCGCGGGCAAGCTCACGAAGAACCGGCCTTGCCCTGGATCTCGATGACGACCCGGCGGTTCGGCGCCAGGCAGGCGATCAACTCGTTGCGGTTGCGCTGGTCGCACTGCACCACCGGCTCGCGCGAGCCCCTGCCGTCCGAACTGATCAGATTGGACGACACGCCGGAATTGACCAGGTAGGTCACCACCGTGGCGGCCCGCTGGCGCGACAACCTGTCGTTGTAGCTCGCGCTGCCCAGCCGGTCGGCATGGCCGATCACGCGCACCCGGTCGACGTTCACGCTGCGCAGTTCCTTGCCGATCTCGTCCAGGCGGCGGCGCCCCTCGGGCGAGATGCTGGCCAGGTCGGATTTGTCGAACGCGAACAGCGCGTCGGCGCCCAGCGTGATCTGCCGGGGAGCCGGCTTGACCGGCACGGGCGCGGGCGGGGGAGGAGGCGGCGGAGCGGCCACCGGACGCGGGAACACGAAGTCCGCGCACTCGCGCCGGTTCCAGTTGCCGGCCTCGGTCTGCATGTCCTTGTTGAAACGCAGCTGGTACTGGCAGGTGATGAACTCGTTGCCGTTGCCGGTGCGGAAATTGAAGATGTAGTTCCAGGTGCGCACGCCGAACACGCCCTCGCTGAAGTGCGGCGGGCCGAGCAGCTCGTAGACCTGGGGCTTGGTCATGCCCGGGATCATCTGCCTGAGATTGTCCAGGTTGACGAAGGTGCCTTCCTTGAGCGAGGCGGACTCGCGGGCCGGGAACTCCACCGCGGGCGGACTCGACCCGTTCGCCGCGGCCGCCGAGGACGGCGCGGGCTCCTTCGAGCTGCGGAACATCGAGCAGCCGCTCATCACGGCCAGCGAAGCCACGCATGCGGTCAGCAGCGCGAGGCGCCTGCCGGCTTGGCCGGCGCGGCGGGCATGGGGGTTCTTTTCTTGCATCCTGACCTCCGATGATTCGTTCATGCGCGCTACCACTGGTAACCCGCGCCGATGACGGCGCCCATCTTGCCCTGCGAATTGACGTTGCCGGCAATCTTGTAGACCCAGCGGCCATTCTCGGAAATGGTGGACAGCCCCACCGCGATGGCGGACTGGCCGAGATAATGGCTGGCGGCCGCCGAGGCCATGCTGCGTCCCGGGGTGTACGCCTGCGGCAGGCCCGCCACCGCCATGGCCGAGGCCGCGCCGGCGTTGGCGTTGCGTTCGACCTTGCGCAGATCGTCGCGCACGTTGTTGATGCTGCTGGTGAAGTCCGACGTGGCGCTGCGCAACTGCCGCAGGTTGACGGCATCCGTGTCCGCGGTGCCGTCGCCCACATTGACGATCTGCCGCTCCTGGCCCGCCGCGCCCACCGACACCACGTTGGGCCGGTTCGCCACCGAGTTCGTGCCCAGGGCCACGCTGTTGGCGCCGCTGGCCTGCGCCCCGGTACCCAGTGCCATGCTGTTGGCCACCGTGGCCTGGGCGTTGTTGCCCAGCGCGACGGTATTGCTCTGGGCGGCGTTGGCCTGGTTGCCGATCGCGACCGAATTGGTGGCCGCGGCGCCCGTCTGCGCGCCGTTGCCCATGGCCATGCTGCCGCTGCCCTCGGCCTTGGCGCCGGTGCCGAAGGCGGAGGCGTTGGCGCCGGAGGCCAGCGCGGAATTGCCGACCACCGTCGAGTTGGCCCCCAGGGCCTGCGCCGAATTGCCGACCGCCGTCGCGTTCTCGCCCTTGGCGATGGACGCGTTGCCGACCGCCGTCGCCGCCGCGCCTTCCGCCACCGCGCCGGCGCCGCCGGCCACCGAATCCTTGCCGGTGGGCTTGGGCTTGTCCCGCGCGAGCGAGTTCTCGATCTGGAACATCCCGTCCTTGCCTTCCTGGATGTTCGTCACGTCCTTCTTGATGTTCGTGACGTCGCCCGAGACCTCCTTCAACTGCGCGTAATTGACGGCATCGGTATCCTCCGTGCCGCGCGCCACGTTGGTGATCTGGCGCTCCTTGCCCGCGGCGCCCACCGATACGGTGTTGTCGCGGTCGGCCACCGAACCCGCTCCCAGCGCGACGCTGTTGTTCGCCTTGGCTTCGGAGTTGGCGCCGATGGCGGTCGAATCCGTACCGGTGGCCTTCGAGCCCGAGCCCATCGCGGTCGCGTTGGCGCCGCTGGCGGCCGAGCCGGAACCCATCGCCGTGGACTGCGCGCCGGTGGCCTTGGCATCGGAGCCCACCGCCGTCGAAGCCGCCCCGGAGGCCGTCGAAGCACCGCCCATCGCCACGCTGTTGTCGGCGGCCGTGGTCGCGCCGTTGCCGACCGCCACGCTGTTGGCGCCGTTGGCCACCGCGGCCGGACCCGCCGCGACGCTGTTCGCGCCGACGGCCTGCGCCGCGTCCAGGGTCGAATTGGCCTTGAAGTACTTGGTGTCGACGCTGATGTCGTTGATGCGCTTGTACAGGCTCAGGTTGCTCATGACGTTGGTCTCGTCCTGAGTCCATCCCCACAGCTGCGAACCGTTGATCGCCTCGGTGCTGGTCGAGGTGACCGCACCCTTGGCCACGTTCGAGATCACCGTGCCGGTGCCGCCCGGATTCAGCGTGATCTTGGTCTTGGTGTCGTCGTCGTACTTGACCGCCAGCTTGTCCACGTCGCCGATGCGGCCGTCCACCGCCTTCAGCTGCGCGATGTTGGCCGCGTCGTTATCGGCGCTGCCCGCCGAAACGTTGGTGATGCGGCGCGTGGCGCCGGCGCTGCCGACCGACACTTCGCCCGCCGACGCTTGCCGCGCGGTCAACGCATAGGCCACATAGTCGGCCTGCGCGCCCACCGTCGTGGTCGACCCGGCGCCCAGCGCAACGCTGTTGGCCATGCTGGCGTTGGCGCCATTGCCCAGCGCCACGGCATTGGCGGCGGAGGCGACGGATGCGCCGCCGGCTGCCACGCTGTCCGCACCGGCGGCCGAGGCGGCCGCCAGGGTGGAGTTCGCCTTGAAGTACTTGGTGCCGCTGTTGTCGATGTTGGTGACGCGGTTGTCCACGTTCGTCACGCGATTGTCGACGTTGGTGATGTTGGTGTTGGTGTCGTTCAACTGCGAACCGTTGACCGCGTCGGTGCTGGTCGCGTTCACGGCGCCGGCCTTGACGTTGGTCACGACCGTGCCGCCCGCGCCGGCCAGCGTCACCTTGCCTCGGGTGGCGTCGTCGTACTTGACCGAGTTGACGTCGACGTTGTCGATCTGGTCGGACACGGCCTTGAGCTGGCGCACGTTGACGGCATCGGTATCCGCCGTGCCGCCCGCCACGTTGATGATCTGCCGTTCGTTGCCCGCGGAACCCACGGATACCGCGCCACGCACCGGCACCGCGACGTTGGAGAACACTTCCTTGCCGCCGCCTTCGCGGTCCGACACGGACTGGAAGCCCAGCGCGACGCCGCCCGCCACGGTCGACGACGCGCTGGCGCCGACAATGGTCTGGCCGTTGGCGTTGCCGTAGGTGCTGTCGCCGATCAGGACCGAGTGGCCCTTGCGCGCCGCGTAGTTGGTGTCGGGCACGCCGGGCATGTTGGGATCGGTGAAGATCGTCCCGGCGTCCTCGTTGGGTAGGATGTGCTTGGCGTTGGTGCCGATCACGACTTCCTGCGAACCATTGGCCGAGGCGCCGTCGCCGATCAGCACCTGGTTGTTCTGCGCCGCGGGAACGTCCCAGCAGGTGGCACCAGCCAGGCCCAGCAGGTTCAGACAGTTGTTCTTGTCCACCCACGACGGCGGCTGCGTGCCCGGGAGCAGCAGGCCGTTGTTGTAGGTCAGGCCGGAATTGATGTTGGTGATGTAGTTGCCCGAGGTCACGCCGCCCAGCAGGGTGAGCTTCTGCTCGGGCAGCGAACCGCCCAGCGTGCCTTGCAGCGTGCCTGTCACCGGCGCCAGGTCCAGGATGGGAATGCCCAGCACGTTGACCACGCTGAAGCGGGCGTTGATGTTCTCGCGGTTCACGCTCAGCGCGCCGGAGCGCATCCACGCTTCCTTCTGGCCGAACAGGCTCATCGTCAATGGCTGCAGGCCCTGCCCGACGCCACCCAGCAGGCCGGCCGTGCCGATCACCAGGCCGGTGGGCGCGGGCGGATTGAGCGGCGGCGGCTCCGAGCCCGACGAGGCGGCCACCGCCATGGTCTGGCGGTTGGAACTGCTGGGGAACAACGAACCGCCAGTCGGCAGGATGGCCGGCGTGCCGTTGCCGCTCAGCGGCGACATGGGCGAGGCCGGCACGCTGTTGGACAGCGTGGCGACCGACCCCAGCGACGCCGCCGAAGCGACGGCGCCATCGACGGGCGAGGCGGCATTCCGGCTCTTGTCGACCGGCGCCGAAGCCAGCACCTCGGCCAGCTTGGCGGGGACCGACTCGACGGCGGTGCCGACCTTGCCCGGCAGCGCCGAGGCGACCTTCTTCGTCACCGCGGCGGGCGCGGCGGCGATGGTCTGGACCGCGGCGGGAACCGGCGTGGCGGCCAGCACCTCGCTGACCACGGGCAGCGACGGCACCGCCTCGGCCAGGGGTACCTGCTGCAATGCCGAGGCCGGCGGCAGGATGGACGGACTGATGCCGGCCAGGGCCGCCGCCGTCTGCGAGACGCCCTGCTGCACGGCCGACGCCACGGGGGCGATGCTGGGCGCGGCATTGGTCGTGGCCTGCAACAGTTGGCTCATCACGCCCACCGCGGCGCCATCGGTCAGCCGCGCATTCGACAGGCCCGGCACGCCGTGCATGCCGTCGGCCGCCGCCGGCGCCGCCCAGGCGCCGGCCATCAGCGCCACGGCAAGCACGCCGGCCTTGGCTGCGCCGCCCTTACCCCTGGTGCGCGCGGTTTCGGCAACCGCCACCCAACATCCGAGCCTCTGGCTCCACACGGTGCGATAGGTCTTGTTCAATTTCAGCCCCCACGGATAGGTATCCCACCAGTGCCGCAATCCGCCGGATGGAGAATTGGTCGCTGCTGGAAAACACGTTTGCGGAAGCTTCGAGCAAAAGCTATGCCATCGGCCTCGGACCCATGCGGCACGGGCGTTCGCGAACCTCGAAACGAAGGCTCGCGAAACGGCGGAAACGTTGAAAACAAACGGGATATCGGCAATCCGAAGATGTGCCTTCGGTGCGATAGTCACACCGATTTCCGGTCCCGCGGCACGGCGTCGGAGCCGAAACGTTACGTACCATACGCAGGGGCGTTACGTAACGCGCAGCGGCCGGGAACGTCCCGCGACGACGTCGCGCGCCACCTCGATGAAGGCCGCCGCCGCGGCCGAGGGCGAGCGGAAGCGATCGTGGATCAACGCGATTTCAGAGCGGACCACGGGGTCGCGCAGCGGCCGGACCACCGAGTTGCCCTCGCCGGGAACCAGCGCGCCGTAGGGCGGCATGATGGCGGCGCCGAACCCGGCCTCCACCAGGCTGATGACGGTGCTCAGTTGGACGACCTCGACGGCGATCCGCGGCTGCAGGTCCAGGCGCGCGAAGCAGCCGTCCAGGAATTGGCGAAAGGAATTTTCCGGCGTAAGCGCGACCAGCGGCGTCGCCGCCAGGTCGGCCCACTTCAATTGGCGGCGGCGCGCCAGTGGATGGTCGCGGGGCAGCAGCGCCACCAGCGGCCCCTCCACCAGGGCTTCGGTCAGGTATTCGTCGCGGTCCGCCGGCAGCATGCCCAGGCCCACATCGATGTCGGCCGAGGCGATGCCCGCGGGAATGGCTTCCGAGGGAATGTCGCGCAGCGTCAGCGCGATGTGGGGATAGGCGCTGCGGAACCGCGCGGCGATGCCCACCACCAGGCGCGACATCAGCAGCGGCGGCGCGGCCACCGTCACGTGGCCATGCTGGCGCGAGGCCAGACCCTTGACGTTGCCGACCGCCGCCGACAGGTCGGCCAGCAGGCGGGCCGCCGGCACCCGGAACTCGCGCCCGGCGTCGGTCAGGCTGACCTGGCGCGTGCTGCGGTCGAACAGGCGGCATTCCAGGCTTTGTTCCAGTTCCCGGATCAGGATGCTCAGGCCCGACTGGGAAATATGGATGCGCTGGGCCGCCCTGCTGAAGTTGCCTTCGTTGCACACCGCGACGAAGGCCTCGAGTTGGCGCAGAGAGATCGACATCGGGCGGATCCATCGGTGAAGTATTGGAAATTACTATGAATCTATATGAATATTTCAATTTTTACAATTAGTCGACTCTGCTAGATTTGCCGGAACGCTTACCGCAGGAGCCATCCGGCCGTGCCGTCCACCCTGGTCCTTCACCGAGGCAAGATCATCACCTGCAACGACCGCGGCGACGTCGCCTCGGCCGTTGCGGTCCGTGGCCGCCACATCGCCGCCGTGGGCCGTGACGACGAGGTGCTGGCCCTGGCCGGCCCGGATGCGCGGCGGGTGGACCTGGGCGGCAAGGCGGTGTTGCCGGGACTGACCGACGGCCACGCCCACATGGACCGCGAAGGCCTGCGGCGCCACCTGCCCAGCCTGGCCGGCGCGCGCACGCGCGACGACGTCCTGGACATCATCGCCGCCGAGGCCGCCAAGGCGCCGCCGGGAACCTGGATCGTGACCCAGCCCGTCGGCCAGCCGCCCGAGTATCCCGAGTCCGATGACGCGCTGGCCAGCGGCCCCTACCCCACCCGCGACGACCTGGACCGGGTCAGCCCCGACCATCCCGTCTACATCCGGCCCATCTGGGGATACTGGCGCAACCGCGCACCGCTGGTCTCGGTGGCCAACAGCCGCGCCCTGGCGCTGGCGGGCGTGACGCCGGCCACCGCATCGCCCTCGCCCGACGTCGACATCGAACGCGATGCCACCGGGCGTCCCACCGGCCGGTTCGTCGAACGCACGCTGGTGCCCATCGTCGAACACACCCTGATGCGCGCGGCCCCGGGCTTCACCGCCGAACAGCGCGCCAGCGGCCTGCGGCACGCGATGGCCGAGTACAACCGCTACGGCACCACGGCCGTGTTCGAAGGACACGGCGTGGCCGGCGAAGTCATCGACGCCTACGAAACGGTCCGCGGCCAGGGGGCGTCGACCGTGCGGTCCACCCTGGTCCTGAGCCCCTATTGGGGGCCCCGCGGCGAAGGGCAGGCGCTGGAGCTGCTGCGCGAATGGAGCGCCTGGCTGGCGCGCCGCGGCCGGGGCGACGACATGCTGCGGGTGCAGGGCCTGTACGCCGAGATCGACAAGGATCCGCTGAACAACATGCTGCGGGCGGGCAACCACCCCTGTACCGGCTGGGCCGGCTTCCAGGCGGGAGCGGCCCTGGATGCCGACACGCTGGCACCGCTGCTGGCCGAGGCCGCCCGCGCCGGCATCCGCGTGGCCGGCATCTGGCCCGACCTGCTGCCCCTGTTCGAACAGGCCCACCGCCAGCACCCCATCGACGACCAGCGCTGGGTGCTCGGCCACCAGCCGGTGATCGATGCGGACACCCAGGCCCGGATACGCGACCTCGGCCTCGTACTGACCACGCACACCAACCGCCATATATACAAGGACGGCGATCTCTGGGCGCAGCGCCGCGGCGCCACCGGCCAGGACGACATCGTGCCGCTGCGCCGCCTACGCGACGCCGGGGTGGCGGTTGCGTTCGGCAGCGACAACCTGCCCGTTTCGCTGTTCGGCCCCATCTGGCACGCGGTCGCCCGCCGCAGCCGTGGCGGCGGCCTTGTCGCCCCCGGCCAGGCGCTGAGCCGGCAGGAGGCGCTGGACGTCGCCACGCGGGGCGGCGCCTACCTGACATTCGACGAAGACGTCCGAGGTTCGATCGAACCCGGCAAGCTGGCCGACCTGGCGGTGCTGAACGCCGATCCGCTCAGTTGCGCCGAGGACGAGATCGCCACGCTGCATTCCCTGTTGACGGTGGTCGACGGCCACATCGTCGCCCCACCCCCTGAAGGAGCTTGCCCATGAAATCCGTTCCGTTCCCAGCCCGCCGGCTGGCGGTCGCCAGCATCGCCGCCGCCTGCGTCCTCGCCTCGACCGCCGCCGTGGCGGCCGATGCCTGGCCCTCGCGCCCGATACGCGTGGTGGTTCCCTACGCGCCCGGCAATACCGGCGACATCACCCTGCGCTTCGTCCAGTTGCAACTGGAGAAGCAGTTCGGCGTGCGCATCCTGATCGACAACAAGAGCGGGGCCTCCGGCAACATCGGCGCCGACGAAGTGGTGCGCGCCACCCCGGACGGCTACACCTTCCTGCTGGGAGCGACCAACAACTTCGTCACCAACCAGTACCTGTTCAAGGGCATGCGCTTCGATCCGACCAAGGACCTGGTGCCGGTGTCCCTGCTCAGCAACGGCCCGTCCGTGCTGGTGGTCAACGGCTCGTCCGACATCCGCACCCTGTCCGACCTGACCGCCGAGGCGAAGAAAAACCCCGGCAAGCTCAACTTCGGATCGCCCGGCAACGGCACCCCGCCGCATCTTGCGGCCGAACTGTACAGCCAGCTCGCCAACGTGCAGCTGACCCACGTTCCCTACCGGGGCTCGCCGCCCGCCGTCCAGGCACTGATGGCGGGCGAGATCCAGCTCTACGTGACCGCGCTCAGCTCGGTGGCCGGCCACGTGGCCAGCGGCAGGCTGCGTGCCATCGCCGTGGCCGACGGCGAACGCCTGGCCATGCTGCCGTCGGTGCCGACCACGGCCGAGCAAGGCCTGCCGGGACTCGTCACGGGCAACTGGTGGGGACTGGCCGCGCCGGTGGGCACTGATCCGCAGATCATCGACAAGTTCTCGCGCGCGCTGCGCGAGGTCCTGAAGGATCCCGCCATCCGCAAGCAGTACACCGACATCGGCGTCACGCCCATAGGCAGCACCCCGACGGAGTTCGCCGCGCGTATCAAGCAGGAGGCGCAGGCCTGGAAGGTCGTGATCGACAAGGCCCACATCCAGCCTGAATAAGGAAGGACCCCGCGCGGCGCCTCAGAACTCGGTGTGCAGGCGCAGCGCGAACACCTTGGCCGGGCCCCGGTCGCGGTTGTAGCCGGGATGGCGGATGACCTGCGCGTCCGCGGTGATCCACAGCCGCTTCAAGGGACGCCAGCTGTAATAGGCCTCGGCGATCTGCTCGGGTCCGTAGTTCAGCGTACCGTCGCCGAGGAAAGCGCCCAGGCCGCCGCGCCGCAGGTATTCGCGGTGGGAGGCGCTGAGCGCATTGACCGCGGCCGCCACGCCCGCCGTATCGCCCGACCGTCCCCAGGCTGCGCCGTCGAACACCACGCCGCCCGAAACCGATCGGTCGATCTCGGTGAAGGCGTAGGTTTCGGTCTTGCCATCGGCCCAGTTCAGGCGAACGAAGGCCGTGGCGCTGTCGGCCAGGGCCTGCTCCAGGCTCACCCCCATCCCCAGCTTGGCCTGTTCCTTGCGCACCGCCGCCAGGTCGGGCGCTCCGCCCCGCGCCGCCACCAGCGCGTCGTCGTAGCTCCCCATGTTCGCCTTGTTGCGGAAGGCCAGCACGCGCAGCGTGCCGGGCCGGTCCAGCACGGCGTAGGACTTCTCGAACTCGACCTGGTCGCCATAATGGCGCCCCAGCCGCCGGTCGAGCGGCAGTCCGTTGGACTCCCGGGGCTGCATGAAGCGGCCGGCGCGCACCGCCCAGCCGTCGTCGATGTATTCCAGCACCGCACCCCAGGTATAGCCCCGGGCATCCGCGGCATAGTCGTAGCTGCCGTGCGCCATGAAGGCCCAATTCATGAACTGCGTGCGCGGGTCATGGCTGACCGACACCGCGTCGAACGCGTCCAGCACCGAGATGTTGCCCGCCGTCAGCACGATGCGCCGCTTGTCGACGAAGCCGGCGAGCTGGTTCATGTCCGGCTCGACCGCCTCGCGGCCACCGCCCAGCCCCCAGGTCTGCCGCAGGAAGGCGCGGGCGCGGTAGAAGACCATGTCCGAGCCCGCGGTCTTGGCCAGTTCGCCGTTGGGCAGGCCGCCCAGGCCATGCAGGCCGGAGAACGCGATGCCTTGCGCGCCTTCGCCGTTGAAGTGGACTTCGGCCCCTTCCCACAGCCTGGCGCCCAGGTCCACGGTGGCCGTCAGCGAATAACTCGTGGCGCGGGCCCCCGACAGCGAGTTCTCCCCCTGGTACGGAGACGCGAACGAAGGCTTGCGCTGCCAGACATACGTCGATTGGGCATGAATGGCGAAGTCCTCCGACTCGACCGGCGGGGATTCCTGCGCCATGGCCGGCACGGCCAGGAAAGCGGTCAGCAGGAGTCCACACACCCGCAGCCGGCGGAACACGACCATCATTCTTCTTGTACTCGCGACGCAATCACCCAACGTACAATTATGCCGGCCCCGCGTGACACAGCGGTGACGCGGGGCCCCAAACAACGAGGAGACCCCGCCCCATGACCCCACCGCCGGCCGATCGTCCGCGCCAACGCCTGATCATCGCCATCACCGGAGCCAGCGGCTCCATCTACGGCCTGCGCCTGCTTGAAGCGCTGCGCGAACTGCCCGACTGGGAAAGCCATTTGGTCGTGTCCGAGGCCGGCGTGCTCAACACCATGCACGAACACGGACTCGGCCGCAAGGACCTGGCCTCGCTGGCCGACGTGGTCTACCACCCCGGCGACGTCGGCGCCGCCATCGCCAGCGGCTCGTTCCTGACCGCCGGCATGGTCATCGCCCCCACGTCGATGAAGACCCTCGCGGCCGTGGCCCACGCCTACGCCGACAACCTGATCACCCGCGCCGCCGACGTCGTCCTGAAAGAACGCCGCCGCCTCGTCCTCCTGACCCGCGAAGCCCCCCTGAACCTCGCCCACCTGCGCAACATGGTGGCCGTCACCGAAATGGGCGGCATCGTCTTCCCCCCCGTCCCCGCCTTCTACTCGGGCGCCCAGAGCGTCGACGACATCGTCAACCACACGGTACTGCGCACCCTGGACCTCTTCGGTATCCACTCCGACCGCCTCAAACGCTGGAAAGGTTTAGGCGGCCGCTAAAGCCCACCCCCTACGCCCTTCGGGCGCCCCGACAGGTAGTCCACCCCACGCGGCCTATGGCCGCGCCCCTCAAGGGGCGGCGCTGGCGGACCGGCAAAGCCGGATCCGCGGCGCCCTGGATCAAAGCAAGCATGCGGTGCTCCGCACCGAGACAACCCCGCTAGACCCAGGATGCGGTGGATCCGGCTCCGCCGGTCCACCCGCATCGCCCCCTGGGGGGCGCGCGTCAGCGCGTAGGGGGGATCTCAATACCGTAAGCCGACGTAGTTTTCCGCAAGAGCTGTGGAGGCGGCTTCCGAACCGACCAGGTAACCCAGTTCGGCGTGCTGGATCTTCTGGCCGAAGTCGCCGTTCTCCGGGAACTTGTGCATCAGCGAGGTCATCCACCACGAGAAGCGCACGGCCTTCCAGACCCGGTCCAGGCAACGTTCCGAGTAAGTATCGATGCCCTGCTGCTCGCCGCCGTAGTAGCGGATGATGGCATCGGACAGATAGCGCACGTCCGAGACCGCCAGGTTCAGGCCCTTGGCGCCCGTGGGCGGGACGATGTGGGCCGCATCGCCGGCCAGGAACATCCGGCCGAAGCGCATGGGCTCGGCCACGAAGCTGCGCAGCGGCGCGATGCTCTTCTCGATGGACGGGCCGGTCACCAGCGACGCGGCCGCCTTGGCGTCCAGCCGGCTGCGCAGTTCGTCCCAGAACCGTTCATCGGACCAGTTCTCGACCTTGTCGTCCAGCGGGCATTGCACGTAGTAGCGGCTGCGCGTGTGCGAACGCATGCTGCATAGCGCGAAGCCGCGCTCGTGGTTCGAATAGATGAGCTCGTCCGACACCGGCGGCGTCTCGGACAGGATGCCCAGCCAGCCGAAGGGGTAGATCTTCTCGTAGGTCTTGATGGCGGAGGCCGGCACGCTGGCCCGGCTCACGCCGTGGAAGCCGTCGCAGCCCGCGATGAAGTCGCACTCCACCACGTGCTCGACGCCGTCCTTGCGATACGTGACCCTGGGATGATCGGTGTCGAAGTCGTGCACCCGAACCTGCTCGGCCTCGTAGACCGACGCGTAGCCGGCCGCCTCGCGCGCGTCCATCAGGTCGTGGGTGACTTCGGTCTGGCCGTAGACCATGACGCTCTTGCCGCCCGACAGCGCCTTCAGGTCGATGCGGTGGCGCTGGCCGTCGAAGCACAGTTCGATGCCGCCGTGCACCAGGCCCTGCTGGTGCATGCGGCCGCCGGCGCCGATCTCGTCCAGCAGGTCGACCGTGCCCTGCTCCAGGACGCCCGCGCGGATGCGGCCGAGCACGTATTCCTTGCTGCGCTGCTCGATGACGAGCGTCTCGATGCCGGCCCGGGAAAGGATCTGCCCGAGGAAAAGCCCGGCCGGACCGGACCCGATGATTGCGACTTGGACCCTCATGGCGTGTCTCCTGCATGTGTTCTGGCTTCCAGGCATCTTAAGAGCCGGGTCGACGGCGCGCGATAGATTATGGAGACATCTTCATGGATAATCCGAACATCTTCGGCGCCAGGAACCGTGGCCATGAAAAGCATCGTCCCGACCTATGCCCTTTATGGGGAACACGGTAAGAACCTCGTCCCGGAAAGCCTTCATTGCGAATCCATCCCCCAACGCAGCCGCCTGTACGACTGGGAGATCAAGCTGCACCGCCATGACTTGTTCGTGCAAATTCTGTACATACGGTCAGGCACCGCCGAGATCCAGTTCGACGACCGCCGCTTCACGGTCCACGGTCCGTGCGCGCTGTTCGTTCCCGCCCTGCACGCGCACGGCTTCCGGTTTTCCGAGGACATAGACGGCGCGGTCATCACCATCGTCACGCAGCAGATGGAAAGCCTGCTGGCGCAGCACGCGGACCTCCTCCCCCATTTCCAGGCGCCGCGCCACGTCCCGTTCGATCCCGGGGAAGCGGCCTATGCGCCCTTCGCGCAATCGATCGAACTGCTGCTGGCCGAGTACGACGAGGCCCACGCGTGGCGGCTGGCCCTGCTCGAATCGCTGCTGGGCACCGTGCTGATCCTGCTGGCGCGCAAGGTCGCCACGCTGGCCGGCCCCCGGCCCGGCCGGCGCAGCTCGCGCGGCGTCATGCACCTGCACCGTTTCAAGACCCTGCTGAACCGCAGCTTCCGCGAACAGCGCGACATCGCCTACTACGCCGAGCGCCTGGGCATCACGCCCACGCAGTTGAACCGGATCTGCCGCGACGAGTTGGGGCTCTCGGCCCTGGGCGTCATCAACGACCGCCTGCTGACCGAGGCGCGCCGCGACCTCGCCTATTCGTCGCTGAGCGTGAAGGAAATCGCCCTCACGCTGGGCTTCTCCGACCCCGGCTATTTCTCGCGCTTCTTCACCAAGCACGCGGGCGCATCGCCCAGCGAGTTCCGCACCATGGTGCGCGACCAGCTCGACCGCAACCGCGCCGCGCCGCCTCCGGGGGCTTGACCGCGTTCGGCTTTCGCCGGTATTTTCAGGAACTTGTAAGTTTTCCGCCCGAAAGTCACCGCCGGGCGCGCCGCTTGCCACCGCTGGTCGATCACGCACCCCTGCCCCTGCACCGAGGACCCTCCCGTCATGAGCAACGCGTTCCCCGCATCGCCCCCGCATGCGTCCACCCCGGATGCCGCCGCCAAGCCCGCCACGCGTCCGCTGCTCGGCACGCTGGACATCATGGCGCTGGTCGTGGGCATCGTCATCGGGGCCGGCATCTTCAGCGCGCCCTCGCTGGTGGCGATGCACGCCGGATCCCCGGCCGCGATGATGATGGCCTGGATCGTGGGCGGCATGATCTCGGTCGCCGGCGCGCTGTGCTACGCGGAGCTGGCCAGCACCTACCCGCATGCCGGCGGCGACTACCACTACCTGCGGCGGGCCTTCGGCGCCCGCTTGTCCTTCCTGTTCGCGTGGGCCCGCCTGACCGTCATCCCCACCGGTTCGATCGCCCTTCTCGGCTACATCTTCGGCGACTACGCCTCGCAGATCTTCCATCTCGGACCAGCTTCGCCGGCCATCTACGCCGCCGCGATCATCGTCGTGCTGACCCTGGTGAACGTGGCGGGCCTGAGCACCGGCAAATGGACGCAGAACCTGCTGACGGCCCTGGAAGTCGGCGGGGTCGTGCTGATCATCGCGGTGGGCTTGACGTTCGCGCCCGATGTCGCGCCAGCCGTGCCGGCGGCCCCCGCCTCGGGCGCCGCCAACTGGGGCCTGGTCCTGATCTTCGTGATGCTGACCTACGGCGGATGGAACGAGGCCGCCTACATCTCGGCCGAAGCCTCGGGTCCGGGACGGACCCTGCCCCGGGCGCTGTTCTGGAGCCTGGCGCTGATCACCGTGCTGTACCTGCTGGTCAACCTGGCCTACCTGAACGTGCTGGGCCAGGACGGCATGGGGGCCTCGTCGGCCGTCGCCGCCGACATGATGCGGCGGGCGCTGGGCGAACCGGGCGCGCAATTGATCGCGATACTGATCGCGATCTCGGCGCTGACCTCGGCCAACGCCACCGTCCTGACCGCCGCGCGCACCACCTACGCCTTCGGCCAGGACACGCCGGCCTTCTCGATGCTGGCCAAATGGCACCCGCAGTGGAACACGCCGGTCAACGCCCTATGGGTCCAGGCGGCCATCTCGCTGGCACTCGTCGCGCTGGGAGCCTTCACCCGCAGCGGCTTCGCCACCATGGTCGAATACACCGCGCCGGTGTTCTGGCTGTTCTTCGTGCTGAGCGGCGTGGCGCTGTTCGTGCTGCGGCGCAAGGACCCCGGTGTCCACCGCCCCTTCCGCGTGCCGCTCTACCCGCTGACGCCGCTGCTGTTCATCGCGACCAGCGGCTATCTGTTCTATGCCAGCCTGCGCCACACCGGCGTCGGCGCCCTGGTCGGCGTAGCCGTGCTGGGCGTCGGCGCACTGCTGATGCTGGCCCAGCCCCGCAGCGGCACCCCACCCGCATCCTGATCCCTCAAACCTCCAGGAGCCTTGCAGCCATGAAACGCCGCCAGTTCTGCCTGACCACCCTGGCCGCCGCCGCGGCCGCCCCCGCCTGGGCCCAGTCCTTCGGCACCGCCAAGCCCCTGCCCCGCACGCCCGACGTGATCTTCGTACCCACGCCCCAGCCGGTGGTGGACGCCATGCTGCAGGTGGCCAAGGTCGGCTCCGACGACATCCTGTACGACCTGGGGTCGGGCGACGGCCGCATCCCGGTCACGGCGGCCAAGCGCTTCGGCACACGCGGCGTGGGCATAGACCTGGACCCCCAGCGCATCGGCGAGGCCAACGCCAACGCGCGCAGCCAGCAGGTCACCGACAAGGTCCGCTTCATCCAGGGCGATCTGTTCGAACAGGACCTGAGCCCGGCCACCGTCATCACGCTCTACCTGCTGCCCAATCTCAACCTCAAACTGCGGCCCACGCTGCTCGCGCTCAAGCCCGGCACCCGCATCGTCTCGCACGCGTTCGACATGGGCGACTGGGAGCCGGAGCAGACCCTGACGGTGGACAGCAAGCGGATTTTCTTCTGGACCGTACCGGCTCGCTAGGCTGAATCGACATTCATGGCATCCAAATGAAGCCCATGGATCTGCGTGCCCAGCGGTGCAGGTCTTGTCCGGGGCGCCGGGGCCGGGCGGGCGCCGAGGCGCATTCGGAGCCGCCGGAGTTGGCGCGGTTGGCGGGGAAGCAAGGGCGTGCATGTTTGAGCGCGGCAGTAGGAATAGCCCGGGGGGCTATTCCCGCGCGAGTTCACGCCCGCCCCGCCAACCGTGCCAACTCCGGGTAGTCCCGCGCAGCGGGACCGGCTTCGCTGCGCCTCAGCGCCCGCCCGGCCCCGGCGCCCCGGACAAGACCGGGTCAAGAACATGAATGTCGACTCAGCCTGGGGCTAGCGACGGATCAGAACCTCTCGACCCGCTCCAGTATCTCCTGCCCATAAGCCTCGAGCTTGCGCGCCCCCACCCCACTGATCGCCCCCAGTTCCGTCAGCGACGCAGGCCGCGCCAGGGCGATTTCCCGCAGCGTCGCGTCATGGAAGATGACATAGGCCGGTACGCCATGGCTGCGCGCCACTTCGCCGCGCCAGGTCCGCAGCGCAGTGAACAGCGCCTCGGCCTCCGGCGGCAGGGTGACGGCAGAACGCGCCCGCGAGCTTTCGCGCGTGCGGGCCGGCTTGGCGGGCTCGCGCCGCAGCATCAGCGTGCGCTCGCCCTTGAGCACGCTGCGGCTGCCCTCGGTCAGGGCCAGCGTGCCGAAGGCCTCGTGGTCCACCGTCAACAGGCTTTGCGCGATCAACTGCCGCAGCACGTTGCGCCAGTCCTTCTCGCTCAGGTCCGCGCCTATGCCGAACACACTGAGTGCGTCGTGCCGGTGCTGTTCGACCTTTTCGTTGCGCTTGCCGCGCAGGATGTCGATCACGTGCCCGGCGCCGAAACGCTGGCCGCGCTCTTTCCACAGCCGGTAGACCGCCGACAGGATCTTCTGCGCCGCCTCGGTGCCGTCCCAGGCCTGGGGCGGTTCGAGGCAGGTATCGCAATTGCCGCAGGCCTGCGAGGCCTGGCCGAAATACTGCAACAGCCGCACGCGCCGGCACTCCACGGTCTCGCACAGCCCCAGCATCGCTTCCAGCATGGACGCCGAGCGGCGCTTGTAGGCCTCGTCGCCGGTCGACTCGTCGATCATGCGGCGCTGCTGCACGACATCCTGCAAGCCATAGGCCATCCAGGCCGTGGCCGGCAGGCCATCGCGGCCGGCACGGCCGGTTTCCTGGTAGTAGCCCTCTACCGACTTGGGCAGGTCCAGGTGGGCCACGAAACGCACGTCGGGCTTGTCGATGCCCATGCCGAAGGCGATGGTGGCCACCATCACCACGCCGTCCTCGCGCAGGAAGCGCGCCTGGTTGGCCGCCCGCGTGGCGGCCTCCAGGCCGGCGTGGTACGGCATGGCGTCGATGCCCTGGGCCCGCAGGGCCTCGGCCGTTTCCTCGACCTTGGCGCGCGACAGGCAATAGACGATACCGGAATCGCCCGCGTGCTCCTGCTTCAGGAAATCGAGCAACTGGCGGCGCGGGTCGTTCTTTTCAACGATGCGATAGCGGATGTTGGGGCGATCGAAGCTGGAGACGAAATGCTGCGCGTCCTCCAGCCCCAGCCGCTGGGCGATCTCGACCCGTGTCGCCTGGGTGGCGGTGGCCGTGAGCGCGATGCGGGGCACGTCCGGCCAACGTTCGTGCAGTGCGGACAGGCCCAGGTATTCGGGGCGGAAGTCGTGCCCCCACTGCGACACGCAGTGGGCCTCGTCGATCGCGAACAAGGCGATGCGGCCCCGCTCGAGCAGGGACAGGCAGCGGTCGGTCAGCAGGCGCTCGGGCGCGACGTACAGCAGGTCGAGTTCGCCATCCACGAACGCGCGCTCGACCTCGCGCACGCGGGCGAAGTCCTGCGTGGAATTGAGGAAGGCCGCCCGCACGCCTAGTTCGGTCAAGGCGTCGACCTGGTCCTGCATCAGCGCGATCAGGGGCGAGACCACCACCCCCGTCCCGCTGCGGACCAGCGCCGGCACCTGGTAGCACAGGGACTTGCCCGCGCCGGTGGGCATCAGCACCAGGGCATCGCCACCGCCGATCACGTGCTCGACGATCTCCTGCTGCGGTCCGCGGAACTGGTCGTAGCCGAAAACCCGGCTCAGGACCTCCAGCGCGCTGCCATCAGCCATGCGCCGCGGCCTTGCCGTCTTGCAGCAGGTCCAACCCCTGCCGCAGGTCGGCGATCAGGTCGGCCGGATCCTCCAGGCCGATGTGCAGCCGCACGGCGGGCCCCTCGGGCTGCCAGCGGGTGGCCGTACGATAGGCCGCGGCGTGCACGACCGTGATCAGGCTTTCGAAACCGCCCCAGCTCGAACCGATGCCGAACAGCTTCAGGCCGTCGGCGAAGCGCGCCAGCGCGGCGTCGTCGACCGGCTTGAGCACCACCGAGAACAGGCCCGAGGCGCCCCGGTAGTCGCGCTTCCACAGCGCATGGCCGGGGTCGCTTTCCAGCGCCGGATACAGCACCCGCGATACCTCGGGCTGGGCTTCGAGCCAGCGCGCCACCTGCAACGCATTGCGCTCGTGCTGGCGCAGGCGCACGCCCAGCGTGCGCAGGCCGCGCAGGGCCTGGTAGCAGTCGTCGGGACTGACGCTGTAGGCGTAGTCATACACCGTCTGGCGCACCGGCTTCCAATAGCGCTCGTTGGTGGCGACCACGCCTATCATCAGGTCGGAATGGCCGCCGATGTACTTGGTGCCCGCGTGGATGGAGATGTCCACGCCCAGTTCGAACGGCGACGCGAAATACGGCGTGACCCAGGTATTGTCGGCCAGCACCGGGATGTCGCGGGCGTGGGCCGCCGCCGCGATGGCGGGGATATCCTGCATTTCGAAAGTGAGCGAGCCCGGCGATTCGCAGAACACCGCGCCGGTGTTCTCGCGCAGCAGGCCGGCGATGCCGGCGCCGATGAGCGGATCGTAGTATTCGACCTCGATGCCCAGGGGCACCAGCCTGCGGTCGCAGAAGCCGCGCGCCGGCGAATACGCCGAATCGGCCACCAGCAGGTGCTGGCCCGGCTTCAGGACCGCCAGCAGGGCCACGACGATGGCCGACAGCCCGTTGGGCGTGGCCACTGCCTGGTGCGCCCCCTCGAGCCTGGCCACGGCCTCTTCGAAGGCGAAGGTGGTGGGCGTGCCATGGCGGCCGTAGCTGACCGGTTTCTTCATCAGGTCGCGCGGCGCCTCGTACGACTCGATCGTGGGATGGATGACGGTGGAAGTGCGGAAGACGGGCGTGTTGACCATGCCGGCATAGGCTTCGGGAGCGCGTCCGGCATGCGCCAACAGCGTATCGGGCTTGGGCATGGGCATCTCTGGCAGGTTCGGGCGGATCGCCGATCAGAGGGGATTTTAGCGAAGTCGGCTGGCCGACCGTAGCCGGGCCGGCGCGGACCCGGACAAGAAAGGCTCACCGGGCGGCCGGAAAACCCGTCCCGCGCAAGAAACGTACTTCATCGCGGCGAAAAAAAACCGGCGCATCGCTGCGCCGGTTTTCCTGTCCGCCGGAGATCAGCCCTTGGACGGAGCGTCCGGGCGGCGATGCTCGCGCATGCGGTCGCCCCGCTCCAGGCGCTGCTTGACCGCGTCGGTCACGACCTGCTTCTGCTTGCCGTCCAGCGAATCGTAGGCGGCCAGCCAGGCGTCCCGGGCGGCGTCCAGCTTGGGTTTGGCGGCGGCGCGTTCGGCGTCGTGCCGGGCGCTCAGGGCGCGCAGGTCCAGGGGACCGGCGGCGACCTGCGTGCGCAGGGTCTTGATGCCTTCCTCGCGCTGGGCCCGCATGGCCTGTCCGGCGTCACGGCTGGCGCTCTGCGCCGCATCCCACAGCTTCTGCTGCGAATCGGTCAGATTCAGCCTGGACTTCAGGTGTCCCAGCATGGCCAGCGGCGATTGCTCCATGCCGCCCCGGAAATGATGTCCCTTGGGCCCGTGATGGCCCATGTGGCCCCGATGGCGTTCCGGCGCGGGCTTTTGCTCGGCCTGCGTGGTATTGTCGCCCGCAGCCTGGGCATGGGCGGCCTGCAGCATGCCGGCGCCCCCGGTAGCCAGGGCCAGCGACAGCGCGATCGTACGAAGGGCGTTCTTGGTCATTGCGTTACTCCTTGTCGACACCGCATCGGACTGCGGCGGTGAGGGCATTCTTGTTCCAGACCCGTTTCGGACCGGTTGCGAGGCGGGGCCCATCTGTTTCAACCGATTTCAGGCCGCTTGCGGGTCCGGCCCCGCCACGCGAACATTCCCCCATGGAAAAATCCGCCCTCAAACTGCTCGTGGTCGATGACGACCCGGCCCTGCGCCAACTCCTGGCCGACTACCTGAACAAGCAGGGCTACGACACGCTGCTGGCGCCGGACGCCACCGACCTGGAAGCGCGCATCACCCGCTACGCCCCCGCCCTGCTGGTGCTGGACCGCATGCTGCCGGGCGGCGACGGCGCGGACGCCTGCCGGCGGCTGCGCGAGCGCGGCGAGGACCTGCCGGTGATCCTGCTGACCGCCCGCGACGAAACGGTGGACCGCATCATCGGCCTGGAATCCGGCGCCGACGACTACCTGGGCAAGCCCTTCGACCCACGCGAGCTGCTCGCCCGCATCGAAGCGGTGCTGCGGCGCAAGAGCGGCCCCTCGGCTTTGGTCAAGGACGCTCCGGTCTCGTTCGGCCCCTTCATCTTCGACGCCAAGGCCCGCACGCTGCATCGCGGCACCGAGCAGGTACGCCTGACCGGCGGCGAATTCAATCTGCTCGAAGCCCTGCTGCGCAACGCGGGCAAGCCGCTGTCGCGCGAACGGCTGCTGGCCCTGGCGCGCGACGACGAGGCCGGCGAGCGCAACGACCGCGCCATCGACATCGCCATCCTGCGCCTGCGCCGCGCCATCGAGGACGACCCCAAGCAGCCGAAGTGGATCCAGACCGTCTGGGGCATCGGCTACCGCTTCTCTCCCCTGACGCCGGACGACCCGCCACCGGCCTCGCCGTCGCTGCCATGAACAACCCCGCGCCCCGTGGCTGGGCGAGCCGCCTGATGCCGCGCTCGCTGCGCGCGCGCCTCATCCTGCTGATCCTGGGCGCGGTGCTGGTCGCGCAGGCCACGACCTTCCTGGCCATCGAGCACTACCGCCGCAACGTCCTCGAAAACGTCACGCCGGACCTCATGGCGACCACCATCCGCACCCTGCGCGCCTCCATCGCGCAGATCGACGAAAGCGAGCGCGCCGCCTTCGTCGCGGCGGCCTCCCAGGGTGAATGGCGGCTGGTCTCCCGCCCCATCCCGCCCCGGCCCCGGCCCGGCGAGGAACGCCCCCGGCGCGAGGGCCGCCCGCCCCACCCCCGCTTCGAACCCCTGCCGGGGGGCCGCATGCCGCCCGACTACCGCTCCGGCGAATTCCGCTTCGGCCCCGAGCGCCGCGGCCCGCGCGAGGCCCCGCGCTGGGCCGACGACGATCCCCGCCACGCCATGCGGGGCCTGATCCAGCGCCTGAACGCCCAGTTGGCGGACGGCTCGCGGGTAGCCCTGTCGCGCGGCCCCGAACCCGCCCTGTTCATTTCGCTCACGCCCGGCCTGGGCAACGACGAGGAACCGCTGATGCGGTCCTGGCTGGTGATCTCGCTCGAACGCATCAGCCCGCCCGTCAAGACGCCCCTGATCGTCATGTGGCTGGGCGGGGTGGGCGCGATCCTGCTGCTGGCCGCCTGGTTCTCCTGGCACATCACCCGCCCCATCACCTCGCTCGCCCATGCCGCCGACCGCCTGGCGGCCGGCAAGCCGGAACGGGTGGAACCGGCCGGCCCGCACGAAACCCAGGTCCTGGGCGAACGCTTCAACGCCATGCTCGATGCGCTGAACGAGTCCGACAAGGTGCGCCGCACGCTGCTGGCCGGCCTGCCGCACGATCTCAAGGGCCCGCTGTCCAGGATGCGCCTGCGCACCGAGATGGTCGACGACCCGGCGCTCAAGGACGGTTTGCGCAAAGACGCCGAGGACATGCAGCACATCGTCGACCAGTTCATCGGCTTCGTGCGCGGCACCGACCGCGCCACCTACCACTTCACGCCCATCGATCTGGGCGACTGGCTGCGGGAGCGGCTGCATACCTGGCAGGGCACCGGCTGCCAGGTCGAACTCACCTCGACGGCCGACGACGTGGTGGTGGCCGGCGATGCCGTCGCACTGGGCCGGCTGGTCGACAACCTGATCAACAATGCGCTCCAGCATGGAGCGCCTCCCATATACATCGCGTTGTCCGCCGCCAGCGGGCAGGCCCTGCTGACGGTGGCGGACCACGGCAAGGGCATACCGCTGGAGCGGCGCGCCGAAGCCCTGCAGCCTTTCTCGCGCCTGGACGCAGCGCGCAGCCGGACCGGCAACGTGGGATTGGGGCTGGCGCTGGTCGACGCCATCGCGCGCGCCCATGGCGGCGGCATCTCTCTGGGACAGGCGCCGCATGGCGGCCTGCAGGTGGACGTCAGGCTACCGTTGGCCGCGGCGTAGGCCCCTGTTGGAGACCGTGGACCCGGCTCGTTGGAACGGCCGCCTCTAGGGGGAACCCTAGTTATGGCAAAATCGAAACAGGGACACTTCGTCCAACCCATACAACGATGACCATACCCAACAAACCTGCTCCCGCTCCAGCCACCAATTTCCTGCGCAATATCGTCGAGGCCGACCTGGCCGCCGGGCGGTATGCCGAGAAGCACTGGGCCGGCCATCCCGGATCGGCGTCGGAGCTGGCCGAGGCCCCGCTGGATCCGGCCCGCATCCGCACGCGCTTTCCGCCCGAGCCCAACGGCTACCTGCACATCGGCCATGCCAAGAGCATCGCGCTGAACTTCGGCCTCGCCCGCGACTACGGCGGCGTCTGCCACCTGCGGCTGGACGACACCAACCCCGAGAAGGAAGAGCAGCGCTACGTCGACGCCATCGTCGACGCCGTGCGCTGGCTGGGCTACGACTGGACGGCGTTCGGCACCGAACACTACTACCACGCCAGCGACTACTTCGACTTCATGTACGAGGCGGCCGAGGCCCTGATCATGGCCGGCCACGCCTACGTGGACGAACAGAGCCCCGAGGAAATCCGCGCCATGCGCGGCACGCTGACCGAAGCCGGCACCGATTCGCCCTGGCGCGCCCGTCCGCCCGAGGAGTCCGTGGCCCGCCTGCGCGAAATGCGCGACGGCAAGCACCCGGACGGTTCGATGGCGCTGCGGGCGAAGATCGACATGGCTTCGCCCAACATGAACCTGCGCGACCCGGTGCTGTACCGGATCCGCCATGCCACGCACCATCGCACCGGCGACAAGTGGTGCATCTATCCGATGTACACCTATGCCCATCCCATCGAGGATGCGCTGGAAGGCATCACCCACAGCATCTGCACGCTGGAATTCGAAGACCAGCGGCCGTTCTACGACTGGCTGCTGAACCACCTGCGCGAGCTGGGCCTGCTGGAGGCGCCCCTGCCCCACCAGCACGAATTCGCGCGGCTGAACCTGACCTACATCATCACCAGCAAGCGCAAGCTGCTGCAACTGGTCAACGACGGCCACGTCAGCGGCTGGGACGACCCCCGCATGCCCACCATCCTGGGCCTGCGCCGCCGTGGCTACACCCCCGAGGCCGTCCAGTTGCTGTGCGAGCGCACCGGCGCCTCGAAATCGGACTCCTGGATCGACTATTCCCTGCTGGAACAGGCGCTGCGCGACGACCTGGACCCCAAGGCGCCGCGTACCGTGGCGGTGCTGCGGCCGCTCAAGCTGGTCATCACCAACTATCCGGAAGGCCAGACCGAGGAATGCTCGGCCCCCCGCCATCCGCACCACCCGGAAATGGGCAGGCGGACCTTCCCGTTCGGGCGCGAGCTGTGGATCGAGCAGGAAGACTTCGAGGAAACCCCGCCCAAGGGCTTCTTCCGCCTGTTCCCCGGCAACATGGTGCGGCTCAAGTACGGCTACGTGGTCAAGTGCACCGGCTTCGTCAAGGACGAGGCCGGCAAGGTAGTCGAGGTCCAGGCCGAGTACCTGCCGGATACCAAGAGCGGCACGCCCGGCGCGGATAGCGTCAAGGTCAAGGGCAACATCACCTGGCTGCACGCCCCCACCGCCGTGCCCGCCGAGATCCGCCTGTACGACCGCCTGTTCACCGAGGCCAATCCCAGCGCCGGCGGCAAGGACTTCATCGAGTACCTGAACCCCAACTCGGTCGAGACCATCCAGGGCTACCTGGAACCCGGCACCGACGGCACGCCGGGCACCTCGTACCAGTTCGAACGCTTCGGCTACTTCGTCGCCGACCGCGAGGACTCGTCCACCCTAGGCCCTGTCTTCAACCGCACAACCACCCTGCGCGATACCTGGAAGTAGAGGATCCCAACTGGTACTAGACCCAGGGCGCCGCGGATCCGGCTTGGCCGGTCCGCCAGCGCCGCCCCCTTGAGGGGGCCCGCGTCAGCGGGTAGGGGGTGGGCTTCCTCCCCACCGACACAACCGCTAACGCCCACGCCGGGGCGCGTACCGGTAGAATCTGGACTTTGCGCATTTGCGCCATTCGGCGCCGCCCATGGAAGCCAGTCCCGTACTTGATATCAAGAGCACCTCGCTCTACGCCATTCGCGTGGTGTTGCATTCCTCCGATCTCCAGGCCGTGCTGGCCGCGCTGGACCAGCGGATGGAGGAAGCCGCCGGTTTCTTCGAAGACGAGCCGGTGGTCATCGACGCGTCGCGGCTGGCCGAACCGCTCGACTGGAACCAATTGGCCGAGGCGCTGAAGCGGCACGGCCTGCCGACCATAGGCATCATGGCCCCGGAGGAGCTGGCCGAGTCGGCCCGCGAGGCTGGGCTGGCCCTGTTGTCGCTGCCCGCCGCGCCGGCCCGGTCGCCCACGCCCGAGCCCGCCGCCGAACCGGCGCCGGCCGCCCAGGCCGCGCCCGCGCCGGCCCCCGCTCCGCGCCCGCCGGAAACCCCGCCCGCCACCGAAACCGTGGCCGAGCAGGCTCCCGCGGCGCCGCACGCCGTGCCGACCATGGTCATCGACAAACCCCTGCGCTCGGGCCAGCGGGTCTACGCCCGCCATGCCGACCTGATCGTCATGGGCGTGGTCAGCCACGGCGCCGAGGTGATCGCCGACGGCAACATCCACGTCTACGGGCCGCTGCGCGGCAAGGCCATGGCCGGCGCCCGCGGCGACACCAACGCGCGCATCTTCACCACCCGGCTCGAAGCCGAGCTGGTCGCCGTGGCCGGCGTCTACCGGACGCTGGCCACGGCCCTTTCCCCCGACATCCAGGACAAACCGGCATTGATCCGCCTCGACGGCGAGAAACTGCTGGTCGAACCGTTGCCCATCTAACTCATAAGGATCCACTCCCCATGGCACGTATCGTTGTCGTGACTTCAGGCAAAGGCGGCGTCGGCAAGACCACCTCCAGCGCCGCCTTCTCGGCAGGCCTGGCGCTGCGCGGCCACAAGACCGCCGTGATCGACTTCGACGTCGGCTTGCGCAACCTCGACCTGATCATGGGTTGCGAACGCCGCGTGGTCTACGATCTGATCAACGTCGTCCAGGGCGAAGCCACCCTGAACCAGGCCCTGATCCGCGACAAGCAGCTCGACAATCTCTACATCCTCCCAGCCTCGCAGACCCGCGACAAGGACGCCCTGACGCAGGAAGGCGTGGAGAAGGTCATGGAAGGCCTGAAGGAGATGGACTTCGAATACATCGTCTGCGACTCGCCCGCCGGCATCGAGTCGGGCGCGCTGATGGCGGCCTACTTCGCCGACGACGCGCTGGTCGTGACCAATCCGGAGGTCTCGTCGGTACGCGACTCGGACCGCATCCTGGGCATCCTGTCGGCCAAGTCGCGCCGCGCCGTCAACAGCGAGGAACCCGTCAAAGAGCATCTGCTGCTGACGCGCTACAACGCCAAGCGCGTGGCCGACGGCGAAATGCTGTCGCTCAAGGACGTCGAGGACATCCTGCGCATCAAACTGATCGGCGTCATTCCCGAATCCGAAGACGTGCTGCAAGCCTCGAACCAGGGCCTGCCCGCCATCCACCTGAAGGGCACCGCGGTGGCCGAGGCCTACCAGGACGTCGTCGACCGCTACCTGGGCGAAGACAAGCCGCTGCGTTTCATCGACTACGAGAAGCCCGGCCTGTTCAAGCGTCTGTTCGGAGGGAAATAATCGATGTCGCTGCTCTCCTTTTTCCTCGGACAGAAAAAGCCTTCGACGGCCGGCGTCGCCAAGGAACGGTTGCAGATCATTCTCGCCCACGAGCGATCGGGCGCCGGCGCCTCGGCCGACTACCTGCCTCAGTTGCAGAAAGAGCTGGTGGCTGTCATCTCGAAGTACGTCAAGATCAATCCGGACGACATCAAGGTGAATCTGGAACGCCAGGACACCCTGGAAGTACTGGAAGTCAAGATCGAGATGCCTTCGGCGACCTGACGCCGGCTGCGCGCGGTCCCGGCGCTCCCGCGCCGGCGGCCCGCCAGAACGCCTCGGCCGCGGCCGGCTCGGCCTCGCCGCGGCGGTACAGGCGGATGTCCAGCGCGATGCGCCAGGACGCCTCCCCCGCCTCCATCAGTGCCCCCTGATCCAGTTCGCCCTGCACCAGGCTGGCCGGCAGCCAGGCGACGCCACGGCCGCTGCGTGCCATCGACTGCAGCACCGTCGCCAGATGGGCAGTGACCGCCACATCGGCCCGCAGCCGCGCCAGCGCGGCCCCGTGCACGGCCCGGACGATGCGCCCCAGGCCCGACTCCGCGCTGTACGCCAGAATGGGCACGCGCCTGCCCGACGCCCCGCCCAGCACGAACCGCGGCCGGCCCTGCCGGTCCGGCGCGCAGACGGGCACCAGCACGTCGTCCCCCACCTTGACCGACGGATAGGCCGACGGATCCAGCCGCGCCGGCGCCTGCTCGTGCGCATGGCACAGGAAGAACTGCGCCCGACCCTGGGTCATCAAGGCCTCGCACTGCTGGGCGACGTCCGACACCAGTTGGATGGGCCCCAGGCTCAGACCGGACTCCAGGCCGCGCAGCCAATCGGGCAGGAAGGTCAGCGACAAGGCGTGCGTGGCCGCGAAGCGCAGCGTGGCCGAGCTGGCCTGGGCCACCCGGCGCGCCTCGTCGGGAATTCGCTCCACCCGCGCCAGCATGTCCTGGGCCGTGGTCCGGAACCACAGGCCCGTCTCGGTCAGGGTGACCGGATGCGTGGCCCGGTCGAACAAGGTCACGCCCAGCCATTCTTCCAGCATGCGTATGCGGCGGCTGAACGCGGGCTGAGTCATGTGCCGCAGCTCGGCCGCGCGCGAGAAGTTGCCGCACTCGGCAAGGACCAGGAAATCTTCCAGCCAGATCAGGTTCATGGCCGATGCTTACAGAGCATGGAAAAAGAGAAAACTAGCATTGGCCGCCCCGTGCGGCAAACGGCATGATACGTCCACGCAGCCGGCGATCCGCCCGGCCCTCCTGGAGTTTCCATGTCCGTCCGCATCCTTGAAATCCGCGAAGTCACCAAGCCCATCTCCTCGCCCATCCGCAACGCCTACATCGACTTCTCCAAGATGACCAGCAGCCTGGTGGCCGTGGTCACCGACGCGGTGCGCGACGGCAAGCGGGTGATCGGCTACGGCTTCAACTCCAACGGCCGCTACGGCCAGGGCGGGCTGATCCGCGAACGCTTCGCGCCCCGCATTCTCGAGGCCGATCCGAAATCGCTGCTGAACGATGCCGGCTCCAACCTGGATCCGCACCGCGTCTGGGCCGCCGCGATGTCCAACGAGAAGCCCGGCGGCCACGGCGAACGCTCGGTGGCCGTGGGCACGCTGGACATGGCCGTCTGGGACGCCGTGGCCAAGATCGAAGGCAAGCCCCTGTTCCGCCTGCTGGCCGAACGCCATGGCGTGACGGCCGACCCGCGCGTGTTCGTCTACGCCGCCGGCGGCTACTACTACCCGGGCAAGGATTTGTCCGCCCTGCGCGCCGAGATGCGTTCGTACCTGGACCGCGGCTACAACGTGGTCAAGATGAAGATAGGCGGCGCCTCCATCGACGAGGACCGCCGGCGCATCGAGGCGGTATTGGCCGAGATCGAGGGGCGCGGACAACTGGCGGTGGACGCCAACGGCCGCTTCGACCTGGATACCGCCATCGCCTACGCGAAGATGCTGCGCGGCTACCCCCTGTTCTGGTACGAGGAAGCCGGCGATCCGCTGGACTACGCCTTGCAGGCCGCGCTGGCCGAATACTATCCGGGTCCCATGGCCACCGGCGAGAACCTGTTCAGCCATCAGGACGCCCGCAACCTGATCCGCTACGGCGGCATGCGGCCGGACCGCGACTGGCTGCAGTTCGATTGCGCGCTGTCCTACGGACTGGTCGAGTATGAACGCACCCTGCAGGTGCTGCGTACGCACGGCTGGTCGCCGCGCCGCTGCATTCCCCATGGCGGGCACCAGATGTCGCTGAACATCGCGGCGGGACTGGGCCTGGGCGGCAACGAAAGCTATCCGGACCTGTTCCAGCCCTACGGCGGCTTCCCCGATGGCGTGCGGGTCCAGGACGGACACATCGTCATGCCCGAACTGCCCGGCATCGGCTTCGAGGGCAAGAGCGACCTGTATGCACAGATGCTGCAACTGGCGGAGTGAATCCGCCAGCCCGCCCCCTGCCTTACAGGTCTCGCTCGCTCAGCGTCGTGCTCTTGCCCGACGAGGACTTGATGGAGACTGTCGTGGTAGTGCCCGAAGTGGCGATGGTCGTGTCCACGGTCTCGGCGTCCGTCTTGGCTCGCAGGCCGCCGCTGGTCAGCTCGCCGAAGGCGATCTTGGCCACGACCGGCGCCGTCATCGACACCCGGTAGTCGAACTCACCCAACGGCGAACGGGAACCCTTGGCCCGGTAGTCGATCTTGGAGAACGTGTCGATGTCGGTGGCGTGGTCGGAGCCCAGTTCGGTGACATAGTCGCTGACCTCTATCAATACGCCTTTTTCGGTGAGTTTGACCGCGCCCGAGATTTTCAGCGTGCTCGTGCCGTCGTCGGTGTTAGGGGCACCGCCAGGCGTAGTGGCGGCCTTCAGCACGAAATCGCCGTCCAGCGTGGTATCCCCGTCCACGTTCATGCCGCGGAACGGGAACGTCATCGTCGCCGCCGCGGCCGCGTCGGTATCGAAGATGTCGCCGCTGACGTCGCTGAACGTGACGGTCGTCCTGCCCGTCAATGGCCCGGCACCGTCCTCGCACTGGTCGAACTGGATATCGACCTTGTCGCCGTTGCCCGGGATGCTGCCGCCGCCGGCGCGCGTGAGCGTGGCCGTATAGGTGCCCCCGTCCTCGCAAGGCTGGGGACCGCTCGGCGCACCGTCATCGAGGAAGCTGAGAGTCTGGCCGACCGTGAAAGTCGTGACCTGCGGTATCCCCAGACTGACACCGATCACGTCGAAGGCAAGCTCCTTGAGCTGCGCTTCGGAATAGGTGGGCTTGGGATCGTCGCTGCCGCCGCAGGCGGCCAGCAGGGCCAGCGCGACGGCGGCGCCGGTGGTTTTCAGGACATAGCGCATGTAGATTCACCCCCAGGTATTTTCTTCGAATGGCTCGATGGCCACCTGCATCCTAGGAGGGGGGCTTCCCGGCGACAATCCTCTGAATTGATGATTTCTCGCTGATCGAACGGTTTCCGATAGCGACATCCATGATGTCCAGAAACCGGGAACATTAATTAAAGCGAATACTCACTCTTTCCGTTTCTGGCCTGGTAAGGTGATGGAAACACGCAGTCCCCCCAGATCCGGAGAGCGCGAAAAACCCATGACGCCCCGATAGGCTTCGACCAGATCGCGAGCGATCGCCAGGCCGAAACCGGTTCCGGGACGGGATTCGTCCCAGCGGCGCCCCCGTTCGATGCGCAGGGCCTCGTCCTCGGGCAACCCGGGGCCGTCGTCCTCGATGACCAGTGTCCAGTCCCGCTCGCCGGCCTCGCGGGCCACCAGCCGGATCTGGCCGTGCGCCCACTTGCGCGCGTTGTCCAGCAGGTTGCCGAGTATCTCCATCAGGTCGCCCTCGTCGCCCGCGAAGCAGAGCCCCTTGGCGACGTCGGCGTCCCAGTCCAGCGACTGCGCGCCCGGCAGCGTCTGCAACGCGCGCAGGGTCTTGTTCACGGCATCGCCCACCGGCGTCGAGCGATATCCGAGGGCGGCCGCCATGCCGGCGCGGGCGCGGGCAAGCGTCCGGTCGACCTGGCGCCGCATGGCGCCGACCTGCTCGTCGATCTCGTCCGCCAGCGCCCCCTGGCCGCCGTCGCGGGCCCGCCGTGCCGCCGCACCCATGACGGCCAGGGGCGTCTTCAGACCGTGCGCCAGGTCGCCGGCCTGGGTGCGCGCGCGTTCGAGCGAGGCATCGTGGAAGGCGAGCAGCCGGTTCAGCTCATCCACCACAGGCTGGACTTCGTCGGGCACGCCGCGCGGCAGCTCGCGGCCGTGCCCGCTGCGCACCGCCTGCAGATGAGCCTGGAGGTCGCGGAAGGGACGCAGCGCCAGATGGATGAACCCCGCCATGGCGATGATGAGCAGCAGGCCCAGCCCGACCAGCGAGGGAACGAGCAGGCTCAGGAACGAACGGCGTTCGGCCTGCAGGTCGGCGCGATCGAGCGCCACCAGCAGGTGGACCTTCGTATCGGTGTCGGTATCGTCCAGGACGATGGAGCGCTCGACCGACAGCAGGCGGGAACCCTCCGGGCCATCGATCCAACGCGCCCGCAAGGGGCGCCCGGGCGGCGTGTCGACGGTGGGCAGGGCCTCGTCCCAGAGCGAGCGCGAGCGCAGCTGCTGGCGCCTGGGGCCGTCGATCTGCCAGTACAGGCCGCCATAGGGCTGCTCGAAGCGCGGATCGCCGGGCGTGGCCTCCAGCCCCATCGTTCCGTCGGCGTCCAGGCGGACCTCCGCGGCCAGCGCCTTCAGGTACAGGGTCAGTTCGGCGACCGCGCGCCGCTCCATCTGGCGATCGAAGATCAGCGTGAGCCCCACGCCCCCCGCCGCCAGCGCCAGCAGGATCATCAGCGCCGCGGCGCAGCCCAGCCGGACCAGCAGCGACCGGCGGTTCATCGCGCGTCGTCGGGAATCAGGTAGCCGTGGCCCCGCCGCGTCTCGATCAGGTCCACCCCCAGCTTGCGGCGCAACCGGGCGACCAGCGCCTCGATGGCATTGGTGTCGCGGTCGCTGCCGGTTTCGTAGATGTGCTCGATCAGTTCGCTCTGCGACAGCACGCGCCCCGGGTGGTGCAGGAAATAGGCCAGCAGCCGGTATTCCAGCGACGACAGCGTCATCGCGGTCCCATGCACGGTGACCAGCCGGGTGCGGGTGTCGATTTCCACCGGCCCGGCACGCAGGATGGCCGATGACTGCCCCGCCGCGCGCCGCGTGATCGCGCGCAGCCGGGCCAGCATTTCTTCCATCTGGAAGGGCTTGGCCAGGTAGTCGTCGGCGCCGGCGTCGATGCCCTCGACCTTGTCCCGCCAGCCGTCGCGCGCGGTCAGGATCAGCACGGGGGTGGCGATGTCCGCCGCGCGCAGCCGCTTCAGGACCGTCAGCCCATCCAGCTTGGGCAGGCCCAGGTCGAGCACGATGGCGTCATAGTCCTCGGTGCCGGCCCGGAACCACGCGGTTTCGCCGTCGGCCGCCTCGTCCACGGCATAGTGCGCGCGCTCCAGCCCGGTGCGGATGTCGGCCGCGATACGCGGCTCGTCTTCGACTACCAGTATGCGCATGTCTACTTGATCTTCAGGATTTCCAGGGTGCGGGCATCGATCTCGAGCTTCTTGCGCCGGCCGCTGGGCGGCAGCACCTTGACTTCATAGACCCAGATGCCGTCTTCGCGATCGAGCTCGATCTCAATGATATCGCCCGGCACCTTGTCGCGCACCACGCCCAGCACTTCGGACAACGGGCGGATCTCGCCATGCACCAGCGCCTCGCGCGCGCAGTCCTGGTCCCGCCTGCACCGGTCGTCGCGGGCCAGGGCCGGCGCCGCCGCGCAGGCAAGCGCCGCCGCGAGCAGGATGGCGGACAATCGGGGGAAGCGGATGAGGATTGCAGACATGGACGGCACACTAACAGTCGCTGGCTGATAAAACGCTGACATCGGCGGTCAGGAAGGCGGGGCGCGGGGTGGCTATTCTGCCAGCCATGGATCACCAACCCACACGAACGAGGACCGCCATGCGCATGCTGCCCACCCTGATCATCGCCCTTGCCGCCACCGCTTCCTACGCCACCGCCGCCCAGGCCGCCGACAAGTGCGCCTATGTGCCCCACGACCGCTGGGTCCCCATCGACCAGGCCATACGGAAGGCCGAATCGCTGGGCTATGAGGTGCGCGAGGTCGAACGGGACGACGGCTGCTGGGAAGTTTCCGGCTTCGACAAGAACGGCGCCAAGATCAAACTGTACCTGGATCCGGCCAACGGCGAGGTGGTCAAGCCCTCGGACTGGCTGCCGCGCAGGAGCCGCAAATGATGGCCTCCCAGACGCTTTGCCGCACTCTAGCCTCGAGGAAAGATGCCGTGAACCAGCCCGCGTTCTCCGATAGCAGCGACCCCGCCCTGTTCGACGTCCAGCATGCCCCCGGCACCATCGGCGCCGACGCCAGCCTGCGGGGCCGCATCGAATCGGCGCTGGCCGAACTCGGCCAAGCGCGCGAGGAATGCTTCGGCTACGCGGCCTATGGCGCCGTGGTGGCGGGCCTGAAGCGGGATTTCGCCATCCCCTCGTACGTGCCGTGGACGGACATCTGGAACTGGCCCGCCGATCGGGCCGGTGAAATCCTGAACTACCTGCGCGGCCGCCATGCCGAGACCCTGGGGCGGCCCGCGCAGCGGCGCTCAGCGTAAGGCGTAGTGCACCATGCGCGCCAGCGGCGGCTCGATGCCGTTCAGCACCCGGGCGGGCAGATTCAGCGGCTTGAGGAACATCTTCACGCTCATGTCGGCGCTGACGTTGCGCTGCACCAGGCGCCGGGTATCGGCACTGATACGCTCGACCCACGCCTTGTCGTTCGCGTGCTCGGGATGGCGATGGTTCAACACATGGCGGATGGCGCATTCGGCGTCGTCGTTGCGGATCTCCAGCAAGCGCCGGACCAGCGCGCCCAGCACTTTCACGCGTCCATTGCCTTCCAGCGTGTTGTAGCGGTTGAAATAAAGATAGAAGTACTTGTAGTGGCGGACCTCGTCCGTCCGGATGTTCGTGGTGATCTCGCGCAGCACGGGTTCGGCCGCGTATTCGGCCAAGCTGCGATAGAGCGTGGCGGTGCCCATTTCGACCACGCAGCGGGCGGCCAGCTCGAGGGCCCGCGTGGGTTCGAACTCCTCCAGCGTGCAACGCCGGGAATATTCACCGAAAAAGCTGTCGAACGCGGCCTGCCAGTCGAACTCCGGCCAGACGTGTCCGATGTAGGCTCGCAGCGCGCGGCCGTGCTGCAGTTCTTCCTGTTCCCAGTGCTGGCCCAGCCAGCCCGCCACGTCCTGGTCGTCCTGGTAATAACTCACCAGGTTGCGGGTATAGAGATCGGAACCGCTTTCTATGAACGAGGCGCTGCACAAGAGATAGAACAGCGTTTCGTCGTCCCGAACCAGATTCCGTTCGATGCGGTCAAGGTCGATATCCTCGAGCCGCCAAGGCATTTCCGTTGCAACAGCGTCCACCGAAAAATCTCCGAAGTGCGCAGTCCATCCTTGCAGCATAAGCCCAATCGGCTCTCGATTCGAGTCCCGACAGGCTTCCGGATGCATCCGGTCGGGGTTACTTTGTGTAATGCTTGTCGAGTTCGTTCACAGACAGCCTGGGGCGAATCTGTCACTGTTAACCCAAGCTGCGGCGCGACGGGCGATGCCGCCAGTACACGACTACGTACTATAGGGAGTCACTCATGAACAAGAATCTCATTGCCAAGCTGATGATCGGTGCTGCCCTGGTGGGCTCGGCAGCGGGGTGTGCCAGCTGGGACAGCATGTCCGGCCGCCAGAAGAGCACCGTAGTTGGCGCGGGCGTCGGCGGCGTGGCCGGTGCGGCCCTGACCGGCGGCGGCATCCTGGGCACCGTGGGCGGTGCGGCCATCGGCGGCGTGGTCGGCGACCAGGTCGGCAAGCGCCGCTGATCCCCAGGCCGGCCCTGGGCCGGCCCGATTCACGGCACAACAGCCCCGGCTCCTTCTGGAGATCCGGGGCTGTTGCATTTTTACGACAAGGTGTATCAGAGTGGCGTGGCGCCTATTCCGGCAGGATGTTGGCCGCCTTGACGACTTCGCGCCACTTGGCCAATTCCGCCTTCGACAGGTCGCCCAGCGCCGGCGCGGTCATCGGGCGCGGTGTCATGCCTTGCTTGAGCAGGGTGCCCCGCACGTCGTCTTTCTCCAGCAGCCGGTTGAAGGCGCCGTTGTAGCGCGCGACCAGCTCGCCCTTCATGCCCTTGGGCCCCCAGACCGCGTACCAGGCGTCCGCGTCGTAGCGGGGCAGCCCCACCGCCGCCAGCGGAGGAACCGCGGGGTAGGCGGGATCCTGCTCGCGCCGGGACGCGCCCAGGATGACCAGGCGCTTCTCCTGCTGCATGGGCACGGCGACGTGCATGGGCTGGAACATGGCCTTGATATGGCCGGCCAGGAGGTCGGTCGTGGCGCCGGCCGAGCCCTTGTAGGGCACGTGCACCATGTTCAGTCCGAGCTGCGAGACGAGCATTTCCATGCACAGGTGATGGAAGGTGCCCTTGCCCGGCGAGCCGTAGTTGACCGTGCCGGGATGCCGCCGGACATATTCGATGAACTGGGCCAGCGTCGTCACGCCCAGCGACGGATGCACGCACAGCGCGAAGTTGGTCGATCCCAGCATGGCAATGGGCGTGAAGCTGTCGATGACGTCGAACGGCACCGAGGCATAGACCAGCGGCAGCGTGAGCGCCGTGTTCGTGCTGAACGCGATCGTGTGGCCGTCGGGCGCGGCTTTGGCGACCGCCCCCAGGCCGATGATGCCGGAGGCGCCGGGCTTGTTCTCCACCACGAAGGTGCGGCCGGTCTGCTCGGCCAGCCGGGGCGAGAACAGCCTCGCGCATAGGTCGGGGGTGGTGCCCGGCGTGAAGGGCACCACCACCTGCACGATCTTGTCCGCCAGGCCCAGGTCGTCTCCCGCGGCGATCAGGCGGCCCGGCACGAATGCGCCCGCCGCCAGCGTGGCAACGAACGCCCGGCGTCCGGAAAGGGTTGCGGAATCCTGCATGCTTGTCTCCTCGTTCTCTGTTCGGGGTCGTGGCGCCGGCAGCCGCCGGCTATTGGATTTCGTTGGCCCGCCGCACGCTGGCGATCATGGACGAATTGATCAGATACTGGCGATGGGCCTGGGCGTCGGCCACGGTGGCGCGCAACTCGTCCAGGCGCTCGCGCCGGACCTGCGGGTCGCGTTCTTCCAGCAGCCGCTTGTTGCGTATCGTGATGGCCTGCACGTATTCGACGTTCACCGTGCGCCGCTGGCGGTGGTAGCGGTCGAGCAGGTCGTCGGGCGCGCCGTGCAGCATGACCTCGGCCAGCTTGCCGGTCAGATTCATCGCATCGTGGATGCCGCTGTTCAAACCCATCCCGCCCAGCGGATTGTTCACATGGGCGGCGTCGCCGGCCAGGAACACCCGGCGGTCCCGGAAATCCTTGGCGACCCGCTGGTGGACGCGATAGACGCTCTTGTAGGGAATGTCGTAGTCCTGATCCGGGGACAGGAAGCCCTTGATCTTGCCCTGCACGAAATCCGGCGCCAACACCTCGGCTTCGTCCATGCCCGCGGCGATGGGGAAGGCGATGCGCCAGATCGGCGGCGGCCCGTCGTGGGGCTGGATGAAGATCGCGCTCCATTCGTCCGGATCGGCGATGTACGCATTGCCGGTATAGCCCTGCTCGCGCAGGTCGTAGCGCGTGGCGAACACCAGGAAGCGCTCCGGCCAGGTGAAGCCCTCGAACTCGGTGTCCATGGTCTTGCGCACGATGCTGCGCGCGCCGTCCGCGCCGATCAGGTAGCTCGCGCGGATCTCCTGCCGTCCGTCGGGCCCGGCGACCTGCACGGTGACGCCGTCGGCGTCCTGCTCATAGCCGGCGCACTCGTGCGCGAACAACAGGCGCACGTTGCGGTGCTCGCGCAGCGCCTCGGCCACGATGGCCGACAGCTTGTGCTGTTCCACGTGCAGGCGGAAAGGGTACGGCGTCAGGTCGGCGATCATGCCCAGGTCGAACTGGGCTACCAGACCGTCCTTGCGGTCGCGGATCTGCCATTCGGGCACGCGCAGCGCGCGCGAGCGCAGGGTCTCGCCGATGCCCAGCGTGTCGAGCATCTCGACCGTGGGCGGATGGAAAGTGCCGGCCCGCAGGTCCTGGGGAATATGGTCCTCGCTTTCGAGGACGACGACGTCCACGCCCTTCTGCGCGAGCGACAGGGCAGCCACCAGCCCCACGGGGCCGGCGCCGGAAATGACGACAGGATGCTGTTGCATGATTCGGTTCTAAATGACTGGAATGATTCGAATACGGGGCGGCCGGTCAGTCCCGGCTTTCGCGCCACAGGCCCAGCAGTTCCTGGACCGGACGGTCCGAGAAACTGAACAGGACCGACGGTTCCCGCGCCACCAGCCGATGCGCGGTCCAACTGGGGATGACAAAGACGTCGTTGGGCTCGGCCACGAAGACGCGATCGTCCAGGACGGCCTCGACCCGGCCTTCGAGCACCGTGAACACCGTGCCCGACGAGCAGCGATAGGACGCCGTGGAGAAATCCCTGGGCAGCAGCTGCGCGTAGGCGCCCATGGTCGGCATGGGCGAGCCGCCGGTAAGCGGGTCCACGTAGCGCAGCTTGTAGCCGTGATGCGGGTCGGGCGCGCCCGCGGCCTGCATGCCCAACAGCGACTCGCGCGTACGCTCGTACGGATAGCAGAACAGCGGCGAAGCGCGGTTGGCCGGCGGCGTCCAGTCCACGGGGGCAAGCCCGTTGCCGTAGCGCAGCAGGCTGTCGCCCACCGGACGCCGCAGCTCCTGGCGGTCCTCGGACGAAGCCTCGGCGAAGCTGGCGTCCAGCATGGCGACCAGTTGCACGTCCAGCCCGTCGAGCCAGATCATCGGGGTGTCGCTGTCGTTGCCGTGGTCATGCCAGGTCCATGACGGCGTGGTGACGAAATCGCCGCGCCGCATGATGGTCTTTTCGCCCTCCACCGAGGTATAGGCGCCGCTGCCCTCCAGAATCAGGCGCATCGCGGCCTGGCTGTGCCGATGGGCGCGCGCCACCTCGCCCGGCAGGATGGCCTGCAGGCCGGCGTACAGCGAGGTCGTGATGGCGGCCTTGCCCCGCAGCCCGGGGTTCTCGAGGATGAGCACCCGGCGCTCGGCTTCCTCGGCGGTGATGAGCGAGGTCGCCTCGGTCAGGTAGGGCCGCACCTTGCCGTACGACCAGTGGGCCGGCTGGCAATCGGAACGCGGCGTGCGCGTGACCAGGTTGTGCAGCTGTTCCCACAGCGGCGCGAGATTGTCGGCGCCGATGCGGGCGTAGAACGCTTCGCGCTCCGCCCGCGTCGCGGCCGCTGCCGGTTCTTGCCTGGAATCGTTCATGTGTCTCCTCCACCCTGCGGCGTTACGGCCGTTCAGCGCACCGCCACGTCCATCTCGCCCAGGCCCTCGATACGGGCATGCATGACGTCGCCCGGCTGCACCGTGTTCACGCCCTCCGGCGTGCCGGTCATGATGACGTCGCCCGGGTAAAGGGTGTAGACGTGCGAGGCCACCTCGATCAGTTCGGCGATACCCGTGATCAGGTCGCGCGTGTTGGCGCGCTGGCGCGGTTCGCCGTTGACCTCGATCGAGAAATCCAGGTTGCCCGGATCGGCGATCTCGTCCGCCGTCACCAGCCACGGCCCCAGCACGGTGTAGCTGTCCGCCGACTTGCGATAGCTACGGTCCTCGGTGCCTCGCACCGTCATATCCAGGCCAATGCAATAGCCGGCCACGTAAGCCATGGCGTCGGCGGCCGGGATGTCCTTGCCCTGCTTGCCGATCACCACCGCCAGTTCCACCTCGTGGTCGTTGCGCCGGCCGGGGAAGGCGATGCGCACGCCCTGGCTCGCGCCCACGACCGACTGCGCCGACTTCAGGAATACCCCGAACTTGGCGACGGGGCTCTTGAAACCCTCGTAGTGGGCGATGTGCACGTTGTTGTGGATCTGGGCATCGGCCAGCGACTCGTCCACGTGGGCGTGGTAGTTCAGCGGCGCGGCGATGACCTTGGACGGCGTGGCGACCGGGCTCAGCAGCCGGACGTCGGCCAGGCGGCGCGTGGCGGCGCCTGCCTTGGCGGCCTGGAGGGCAGGCATCAGTTCGCCCAGCCGCTCGATGAACAGATCGCCGGGCGGCACCGGCCAGGCCAGCGCGGGCAGTTGGTCTTTCACGGACGACACGTCGTAGACGGTGTCTCCTTCCACGAGGCCGATCCGGCCTTCGTCGTAGCGGCAAATCTTCATTGCATCTCCGGTGCCGCCGGACGGCGGCCGTTCTTAATTTTGAGCATGTTCAATTTTAGGGAGAGCGGAGGCCGCTAGTCAAGGCGAATGAATCCCGGCGAGACGCACATCGCGGACGATTGCGCATCCCCGTTTTGGAGGATGTGGCGGAAAGAACGGCTCCCTCATACTCGGCGCATCTACAACATGCGCGGCGGAACCGCGCTACTTCCTGGGGGGGAACCCGACATGAACATGATCATCAAGACGGCTGGATCCATTCTTGCCCTATCCATTCTCGCCGCCTGTGGCGGCGGCGACGGGGGCAGCAGTTCGGGCAGCGGCGGCTCCGGAGGAGGTTCGGGCGGCGGATCCGGGGGCGGTACTCCCCTGCCCAAATACACCAAGCAGCAAATGGAATGGGCCAGCCACGAAAGCGCCTATACAACGCTGGGCGTCACGGAAATCGCCACGCTCCTGGCCAATGCCGCCCTCGATTCCACCGTGGTCGAAGAGACCTCCCATACCGAGAATTGCGCGCGCGTCGGCGACGCCGCCCCGGGCACGGTCACCGCGACCTTCCCCAATGCCGGCCCCGACCACGTGCTCGCCAATGGCGAGTTCGTCACGCTGGATTTCAAGAACTGCGAGTTGCGCGCCTACGACATGATGCTGCACGGCCAGGTCAAGGTCACGTTCAGCGGGATCAGCGGCGACTACCGGGACCTCAGGGCAAAGTTCGCCGTCACGGCCACCATGCCGCTGGATAAGCTGCTGCTGGACGGCTCCGAAACTCTCAACGGAACCCTGGTCTTCACCCGCAACCTCGATCGCAAGGGAACATCGACCCGCGACGATGACGTGGAGACGATGAAGGTCAGTACCGCGCAGCTCGACATCTCGCGCAGCGAGGGCGGCAAGGCCTATGCCACGAAGATCAAGGACTACAGCACGGAACGCCATATCGAGAACCCGGCGGACTTCACCGTTTTCAGCAGCGCCAGCTATGGCGCATCGGGCACCGACCCCCTGCTCGGCACGTACGATCATAAGGTCAGCCTGACGACGCCGGTCCGGTACGAGAACCTCGACGAGATCGTCGTCGGATCCGGTGCCTTCAAGACGGTCACCCCGGCGGAAACCATCACGACGACCTTCTCCTCTCCCAGTAGCGGCGGATCCCAGGTGAAGATCGAATCGACCTCGGGGATCTCGTCGACCATGACGTACGAGCAATACGACGATCTCTGAACGCCCACTGCGCTTCCAGGCATCTCCCGCAAAGCGGCCCGGCTTTCCTCCGGGCCGCTTTGCGCTTCAAACGGGACTTTAGTCCAATGTGCCGCGCCATCGGCGCTGGCAAGATGCCCCCAGCTATTTCCATCGGGGGCACCATGAAACCAGGATTGACGACCGCCGGCGCGCTGGCGCTGACCACGCTGTTGGGTGCATGCGGAGGGGGCGACGGAGACGCAGGCAAGGATGGCGGCGGCGCTCCTGCACCGATGAGCCAGGCCGAACTACGCTCGTTCGCCGGCGGAGCCTACGAAACGGGCCTGTTCCTGCCCTACTTCGCAACGGGCGCCATCAACAGCCTGCTCGACCACGTCGGCGACGGCATGCCCGAAGGGCCGCTGCCGTGTGCGGACGGGCAAGGCAGCCGCACATCGGTCTACGCCGACGCCGATCACGACGGCCAGATCAGCGCCGGGGATTCGTTGACGATAGAGATGACCAATTGCGCCACGCGCGGCCTGGGCGACGCGCTGAACGGGCGGGTCAGGATCGCGGTAAAGGACATACAGGGCGACATCCTGAACGCGTTCAACACCGTGGGCGTTTTCACCCTGGAGGTCCCGGAGCTGAAACTGTCGGCCAGCGAATCCATGTCGGGCACGCTGCAGGTCCGGTTCGAGCAGACCACCCATGACGTCCCCGAGGCCTCGGCCAAGCTCGAAGACGTCGAGGAGACCGTCGGAGTCAGCCAATCCGGCGGCGATTTCAAGCTGCGCTACACGGAAGGCGGCAAGGACTATGAACAGGCCATCAACGGGTACGGCAGCGAGTCGCACTTCCTGTACGCGACCGGCACGGAACGCTACACCGTCCTGCGGTTCGCCCATCGCGGACAAGGCGCCACCCTGGGCGCCTTCGACTACCGCATGGCGCTGGTCGACCCGCTGGTCTCCGTCTATGCCAAGGACGGCAGCACCCCGGGCCCGATAGCCGGCCGCTACACCGTGGAGACGCGCGGGGAAACGATCACGACGACCTTCAGCAGTCCGGCCGCTGACACCAGCGACGTACGGATCGAGTCCTCGTCCGGCGTGAGCTGGAGCGGCTCGTCGAGCGACGAGGCCGATCTCTGAGCTCCACGCGCTAAGAACGTCGATTACTTCAGCGGCTTGAACCGCACCCGCTTGGGCTTGGCGCCTTCCTCGCCCAGGCGGTTCTTCTTGTCGGCCTCGTACTCCTGGTAGTTGCCGTCGAAGAACACCACTTGCGAGTCGCCCTCGAAGGCCAGGATGTGGGTGGCGATCCGGTCCAGGAACCACCGGTCGTGGCTGATCACCATGACGCTGCCGGCGAACTCCAGCAGGGCATCCTCCAGCGCGCGCAGGGTTTCCACGTCCAGGTCGTTGGACGGCTCGTCCAGCAGCAACAGGTTGCCGCCGGCCAGCAGGGTCTTGGCCAGGTGGAGCCGGCCGCGTTCGCCGCCCGACAGATTGCCGACGGTCTTGTTCTGGTCCCCGCCCTTGAAGTTGAAGCGGCCCAGATAGGCACGCGACGACATCTCGAAGCGCCCCACCGTCAGGATGTCGGCGCCGTCGGCCACGGCGTCGAACACGGTCTTGCCGTCTTCCAGCGCGTCGCGCGTCTGCTCGACATAGGCCAGCTTGACGGTGCCGCCGCGCACGACCTCGCCGCTGTCGGGCTGCTCCTTGCCGGCGATCATGCGGAACAGCGTCGACTTGCCTGCGCCGTTGGGGCCGATGATGCCGACGATGGCACCGGCCGGCACCTTGAAGCTGAGATCGTCGATCAGCAGGCGGTCGCCATAGCCCTTGCTGACGTTCTTGAACTCGATGACCTCATTGCCCAGGCGCTCGGCCACGGGGATGAAGATCTCGGAGGTCTCGTTGCGCTTCTGGTATTCGTGCGAGCTGAGCTCCTCGAAGCGGGCGATACGCGCCTTGGACTTGGCCTGGCGCGCCTTGGGGTTCTGGCGCACCCACTCCAGTTCCTTCTTGATGGTCTTCTGGCGGGCGGACTCGTTGGCCTCTTCCTGCTTGAGGCGGTCGTCCTTCTGCTCCAGCCAGGAGCTGTAGTTGCCCTTCCACGGAATGCCGTGGCCACGGTCCAGTTCCAGGATCCATTCGGCGGCATTGTCCAGGAAGTAGCGATCGTGGGTCACCGCCACCACGGTACCCGGGAACTTCTGCAGGAACAGCTCCAGCCAGTCCACGCTTTCCGCGTCCAGGTGGTTGGTGGGCTCGTCCAGCAGCAGCATGTCGGGCTTGGACAGCAGCAGGCGGCACAGCGCGACGCGGCGCTTCTCGCCGCCCGACAGGTGGCCCACCACCGCGTCCCAGGGCGGCAGCCGCAGGGCGTCGGCGGCGATCTCGAGCTGGTGCTCGATGTCGTCGTTGCCGCTGCCGCTGCCCGCCGCGATGATGGCCTCGAGCTCGGCCTGCTCGGAGGCCAGCGCGTCGAAGTCGGCATCGGGCTCGGCATAGGCCGCGTAGACCTCGTCCAGCCGCTTCTTGGCGGTGAACACGCCGCCCAGTCCCGTCTCGACCGCTTCACGCACGGTGTGCGCGGGATCCAGCTGAGGCTCCTGCGGCAGGTAGCCGATGCTCAGGTTGGCCATGGGGCGGGCTTCGCCCTCGATGTCCTGGTCCACGCCGGCCATGATCTTGAGCAGCGTGGACTTGCCGGAACCGTTCAGGCCCAGCACGCCGATCTTGGCGCCCGGGAAGAACGACAGCGAGATGTCGCGCAGGATCTGCCGCTTGGGCGGCACGATCTTGCCGACGCGATTCATGGTGAAGACGTATTGGGCCATGGATGGACGAACGAAAAGGAAAAAATGGGCGCGGGGCCGGCTTGGCCGGCCCCGCCATGACGAAGCAGACAGTGTAGGCCGGTTCGCGCGGGAAAGGCGAACCGGTGCCGGCGCTATTCCAGCTTGATGCCGGCCTGCCGGATGATGTCGCGGTTGTTGTCGTACTCGGCGCGGATCAGGCGCGCGAACGCCGCGGCGCTGCCGCCGGTGGGCACGTTGTCGCTGTCCACCAGGCGCGCCCGCAGGTCCGGCTGCGCCAGCGCCTTGTTGATCTCGGCGTTCAGCCGGGCCAGCACCGCCTCGGGCGTGCCCGCCGGCGCGAAGACGCCGAACACCGACATCAGGTTGGCCTTGGGAAAACCGGCTTCCGCGAAAGTCGGCACGTCGGGCAGCGAATCGATCCGCTCGGGCGCCCCCACGGCCAGCGGCCGCAGCTTGCCGGCCTTGATGTGGCCGTTCAGCACCGGGCCGAGGTTGGTGGACAGCAGCTCGAACTGGCCGCCCAGCGCATCGTTCTGCTGCTGGCCGCCCCCCTTGTAGGGAATGTGGGTGATGTCCACGCCGGCCGCGCGCTTGAACTGCTCCAGCGTGATGTGGCCGACCGTGGCCAGGCCGGAGGTGCCCCAGCGCAGCGCACCCGGGCGGCTGCGCGCCTGCTCGACCACGTCGGCCAGGCTCTTGCCCTGGAACGCCGGCGTGCCCAGCAGCACCACCGGCGAATACATCACGCTGGCGACCGGCGCAATGTCCTTGAACGGATCGTAGTTGACCCGGCCCAGCAGCGGATTCAGGGACAGCGGGCTGATCGAGGAAAAGCCGACCGTGTAGCCGTCGGGCGCCGCCTTGGCGACCGCGTCCATGCCCAGCGTGCCGCCGGCGCCGGCCTTGTTCTCGACGATGACGGTCGTGCCGAGCTGGCCGCCCAGCTTGTCGGCCAGGGCGCGCGACACGATGTCGCTGACCCCGCCGGGCGGATAGGCGACGATGATGCGCACGGGCTTGGCGGGCCAGGTCTGGGCCGTGGCGGCGGTGCCGGCCAGCGCCAGCAGGCCGGCGCACAGGGGAAGCAGGATACGGTTCATGGTGGTGACGAGGAAGCGGCCGCGACGAAAGCCCCCGGGCGGCGCGCCGGCGCGGCCCGGCGGACGGTGTCCATTGTAGTGGAGTGCCGCGGCCCGGCCCTTGGTATGCTGTGCTCCAGGACGACTACCCGTAAGCGACGCCATGCTGCCCTTCGACTGGAATTTCCCCTATCCCTCGCAGAAGATGCCGCTGCTGGCGGCCAACGCCGTCAGCACCAGCCAGCCGCTGGCCTCGCAGGCCGGCCTGCGCATGCTGTACGAAGGCGGCAACGCCGTCGATGCCGCGCTGGCGGCCGCCATGGTGCTGACCGTGGTCGAGCCGGTCATGAACGGCATAGGCGGCGACCTGTTCGCCATCATCTGGCACGAGGGGCGCCTGCACGGCATCAACGCCAGCGGCCGCTCGCCCGCCGCCTGGACCCTGGACCACTTCCGCGGCCGCGCGACCATGCCCGTCACCGGCTGGGACGCCGTCACGGTGCCCGGCCAGGTCGCCGGCTGGCGCGCGCTGTCCGAACGCTTCGGCAAGCTGCCTTTCGAACAACTGGTCCAGCCCGCGCTGCACTACGCCAGGGAAGGCTTCCAGGTCACGCCGCAGATCGCCCGCCTGTGGGCCCGCCAGGCCCCCAACCTGGCCAAGGAGCCCGGCTTCGCCGAGGCCTTCTTCCGCGACGGCCGCACGCCCCAGGCCGGCGACCGCTGGCGCTTCCCCGAACAGGCCGACACCCTGGCCGACATCGCCCGGACCGGCGGCGACAGCTTCTACCGCGGCGCGCTGGCGCAGAAGATCGTCGACTTCGCGCAACGCACCGGCGGCGCGATGACCCTGGCCGACCTGGCCGCCCACGAAGTGCAGTGGGTCGAACCCCTGCGCCAGGACTTCCGCGGCTACACCCTGCACGAAATCCCCCCCAGCGGCCAAGGCATCGCCGCCCTGGCCGCGCTGGGCATGCTGGACCGCCTGGACCTCGAAGGCATGGGCCTGGACAGCCCCGCCATGTACCACGCCATGATCGAGGCCATGAAACTGGCCTTCTCCGACCTGCACGAACACATCGCCGACCCCGCCGCCATGCGCCTGGGCCTGGCCGACCTGCTGGATCCGGCCTACCTCGCCCGGCGCGCCGCCCTGATCGACCCCGCCCGCGCCGGCACCCCCACCGCCGGCACCCCCAAGCTGGGCGGCACCGTCTACCTGGCCGCCGCCGACGCGGACGGCACCATGATCTCGTTCATCCAGTCCAACTTCCAGGGCTTCGGCTCGGGCGTCGTGGTCCCCGGCACCGGCATCTCGCTGCACAACCGCGGCATCGGCTTCAACCTGCGCCCCGGCCACGTCAACTGCGTCGCCCCGGCCAAGAAACCGATGCACACCATCATCCCTGGCTTCGTCACCCGCAACGGCCAGCCCGTCATGGCCTTCGGCGTCATGGGCGGCTCGATGCAGGCCCAGGGCCACATGCAGATGCTGGTGCGCCTGGGCGCCTTCGGCCAGAACCCGCAAGCCATGAGCGACGCCCCGCGCTTCCGCGTGGAACCCGGTGAAGTCCGCCTCGAAGCCCACACCCCCACCGCCGTCGTCGACGGCCTGCGCAAGCTGGGCCACACCGTCGAAGTCTCGGAACGCCACAGCCTGGACTTCGGCACCGCCCAACTGATCTACCGCAGCGACGAAGGCTATATCGCCGCCTCGGACTCCCGCCGCGACGGCCAGGCCGTCGGGTACTAGGGCCTGTTCACACCCCCGCCCGGGGCCTCGGCCCCGGTGACCTCTTCCTCCTCCACCTCCCGGCTCTCCAACCGGACCAGCCGGCTTCCCACCTTCCGCAACGGCCCCAACACGCCCCCGATCAACCCCAGCTGCGTCAGCACCAACCGGTGCCCGTCATCGGCGTCATCCTCGGGCAGTTGCTCCAGCGCCCGCGCCAAGGCCCCTTCCTCGTCGCTGCTGGCCGCCAGCCCGCCCTTCCCCGCCAACCCCGCCGCGATCCCGTCCAGCGCCTCGATCACCCCCATCGTCATCCGCGCGATCTGTGCATCGCTCGCATGGTCCGACAGGCTTTCCCGATGCGCTCCCAGCCCCGACAGATAGTTCAGCAAGGTGTGCGACAACGTCAGGAACCGCAGCCCCGCGTCCGCGTCCCGCCGGAAATGCCCCGGCTCGGCCAACATGTTCGACATCGCCATCGACAGGGCCGCATCCGCGTTATGCGCATTGCGCCGCGCCAGCCGATAGGCCAGGTCGTCGCGCTTGCCCGTCTCGTACTGGATCATGATCTCGCGCAGATACCGGCTGTTCGCGGCCAGCGCCTTGGCCGCCATCTGCGTCAGCCGGCGCCCCTGCCAGTCCGGCATCACCACCAGCACGGCCAGCCCCGCGATCCCCGCGCCGATCAACGTATCCACCAGGCGCGGCACAAACAGGTCGTAGCCGTTGCCGATCTGGTTGAAACACAGCAATACCAGCACCGTGATCGCCGCCGTTCCGATCATGTAGCGCGTGGAACGCGTCGCGAAGAACGCCACCCCCGCCACCACCGCGAACAGCGCCTGCACCAGCAGGCTGGAGAACAGCTTGAACAGCACCCAGCCCACCAGCAGCCCCAGCACCGTCCCCAGCACCCGCTGCACCAGCCGGGTACGCGTGGCGCCATAACTGGGCGCGCAGACGAACAGCGTCGTCAGCACGATCCAGTAGCCCTGCTGCGGATGGACCAGGTGCAGCATCCCGTAGCCCGCCGCCATTGCCAGCGTCAGCCGCACGGCATAACGGAACACCGGCGCCCCCGGCGTCAATTGCAGCCGCACCCGGTCGAACGCCTCGCCCACCGACTGCGGTGAGCGATCCAGCAGACTGTTGTCCTGCTGCTGCTCGTCCAGCTTGTCGGGATTGCTCGCGCTGCCCAGCCGCCGGTCCAGCTCAGCCAGATTGGCCGACAGCGCCCCCACCGACCGCAGCAACCGCGCCCACTCCGGGCGGCCCTGCCGGCGCAGATAGTCCAGCGAGGCGTCCAGGTCGGCCCGGGCCTGCCGCGCGTCGTCTCCCGCATCGAAGGGCTGGCGCATCCGGATCGCCCGCGCCAGCCGGCGGCAGGCCTGCCCTTGCAGGCCCAGCAGCCGCTGGCAGCGGAACATGATGTCGCTGTGGAAGAAGGCGTCGGCCAATTCGTCATAGGGGTAGTGCGAAGAACTGGCGCGCTCGTGCACGTCCTGCGCGATGAAATACAGCCGCAGATAGCGCGCCGTCTTGCGGCCCGGCCGGCTCTGGCCCAGGCGGCTGAAAATGCTCTCCTTGGCCGCGTTCAGCGCCACCACCACCTTGCCGTTGAGCTGCGCCAATTCCAGCCGGCGCGCCTCCAGGTCGATGCCGCGCACGGGCTCGAACAGCGAGGCCTTCAGCAGCAGGTAGTCTCCCAGCACGGCATACAGCCGCGCCAGCCGCTGCTGCACCGGCTGGTGCACGAACAGCGCCGCCCACAGCACCGACAGCAGGCCGTACCAGGCCGCCCCGGCCATCAGCAGCGCCGGCTCGTGCCAGAAACCGCCCTCGCCGCGGCCCTGCTCCACCCCTATGGTGGTGTAGATGGCCAGGGTCAGCGTCGCATACCCGATGGCGCGGTAGCGCTCGCCGATGGCCCCCAGCATGGTCAGGCAGAACGTGGACAGCACCATCCCCGCCAGGAACAGCCACGGATAGGAAAACAGCGCCTTGACGGCGATGGCCGCCACGGCGAAGCAGGCCAGCGTGACGGCCTGGGCCAGCAGCCGGCCGCGCCAGTTATCGTCGGTCTCGGCCAGCGCGCAGGCGATGACGCCCAGGAAAGCCGGAATGACCAGGTCCATCCTGTCGTGCCACCCGCACAGCGCCATGACGCTGGCCAGGGCGATGAACACGCGCAGGCTGTAGACGAAGGTGTCGTGCGCCCAGAGGCGGCGCAGGGTATCGGGAATGGAAGCGGGACGCATCGATGCAGCGGGGGGACAGACAGACGTAACTATCGCATGCAGGACTCGTGCCAGGGTGCCCGACGCACAACGGCCGGCCCGGATAACGCGGACTTCGCGCCACCTGGCCACGCCCGGGGACATGCGATAATCAAGGCCGGCGGGTGCCTTTCCGCGCCCGGCCATCGCATCTGTGCAGCCCAGGCCCATGAAACAATACCTCGACCTCGTCCAATCCGTCCTCGACAACGGCTCGTGGCAAGTGAACAGAACGGGCATCCGCACCCTCAGCCTGCCCGGCGCCTCGCTGCGATTCGACCTGCGGCAGGGATTCCCGGCCGTCACCACCAAAAGGCTGGCGTTCAAGTCCGCCATCGGCGAACTGGTGGGTTTCCTGCGCGCGTCGCGCAGCGCCGCGGAATTCCGCGAACTGGGCTGCAAGGTCTGGGACCAGAACGCGAACGAGAACGCGCAATGGCTGGCCAACCCCTATCGCGAAGGCGACGACGACCTGGGCCCCGTCTACGGCGTCCAGTGGCGCCAATGGCCTGCCTACAAGGTGCTGGACGCATCGCGCGCCGCCCAGTTGCAGGACGCCCTGGGCCGCGGCTATGCCCGCGTGGCCGAGTTCGACGAGGACGGCGCGCGCAAGGTGTTGCTCTACAAGGCCGTCGACCAACTGCGCCAGTGCCTGGACACCATCCACGACAACCCCGGCGACCGCCGCATCCTTTTCCATGGCTGGAACTGGGCGCAAATCGAGGAAATGGCGCTGCCGCCCTGCCACCTGCTCTACCAGTTCCTGCCCAACGCGACCACGCGCGAGATCTCGCTGTGCCTGTACATCCGGTCCAACGACATCGGCCTGGGCACGCCGTTCAACCTGACCGAGGGCGCCGCGCTGCTGCACCTGGTCGGCCGGCTGACCGGCTACCAGCCGCGCTGGTTCAGCTATTTCATGGGCGATGCCCACATCTACGAGAACCACCTGCCGATGCTGCGGGAGCAACTGACCCGCACGCCCTTCCCCGCGCCGCAGTTGGCCTTGTCCGACCGCATCCCCGACTACGCCGTCACCGGCAAGTACGAGCCGGAATGGCTGGAGCGCGTGGAGCCGGGCGACTTCTCGCTGGTCGGATACGAACACCACGCGCCGCTGACGGCGCCCATGGCCGTCTAGGGCCTGTTCACTCGGGCGCCAGCCCGGCCGCCTTCACGCCCTCGCGCCACCGGGCCAGGTCCGCCTGGATCTGCTCGGCATAGCGCCTGGGCGTCGTGCCTTCCGGCGCCAGGCCCAGCCCCTCCAGTTGCCGCGCGACGTCCGGCAGCTTCACGATGGCCGCGATCTCGCCCTGCAGCTTGTCGATGATCGCCTGCGGCGTCCCGGCCGGCGCCATCATCCCGTACCAGGAATTGATCTCGTAGTCCGGAAACCGCTCGGCAATGGCCGGCAACTCCGGCTGCAACGTCGACCGCTGGCGCGTGCTGACCGCGATGCCGCGCAACTGCCCGCTTTTCAGATACGCCACCGCCCCCGAGATGTTCAGGAACGCCATGTCGATCTGCCCGCCCAGCATGTCGGTGATGACCGGGGCCGCGCCTTTGTAGGGCACGTGCAGCAGCTCCACGCCCGCCTTCTTGCCCAGGATCGCCCCCGCCAGGTGCGTCGTGCTGCCCGGCCCCACCGAGCCATAGGACAGCTTGCCGGGATGCGCCTTGGCATAGGCGATGAGTTCGCCCAGGTCATGAATGGGAAGCTGCGGCCGGACCACCAGCACCAGGGGCGCCGACACGACCTGGGTGATGGGCGCCAGGTCCTTCACCGGGTCATAGGGCATGTCGCGTTGCAGCGCCGGGCTGATGGTGATCGGTCCCACGTGCGAGAACAGCAGGGTGTAGCCGTCCGGCCTGGCCCGGGCGACCATTGCCGAGCCGATCACGCCATTGGCGCCGGCGCGGTTCTCGACCACGAACTGCTGCCCCAGGCGCTCGGACAATTTCTGCAGGATGGGACGCGCCACCGCATCGGCCGGGCCGCCGGGCGTCCAGGGGTTGATGACGGTGACCGGACGAACCGGGTAGGACTGGGCCAGGGCGCTGCCGGCAACCAGCAGCCCGGCGGCCAGCGCCGCCCATGGCCGGCGCGATGGGCGGCGCGCGGAATCGATCGACATGACAGGTCTCCTTGATCGTTGTTCGCGTCCCGCGTTCAGCACTCGGGAATCCGGGAGCCGAGCTCCGACACGCCGTAGAACTGCAACACCTGCTCGAAGCGGCGCGGATCCGGCGACTGGTGGAAATAGCCATGGTCGCTGGGCCGCATGCCGCTCAGGCGGCGCAGGTCCACCATCATCTCGGCCATCTTGAAGGAGACGGCCAGCCCGTCGACCACGGTCGCGCCACCTATCCGGTCGACGCCCGCCTTCGACAGCAGCAGGTTCATCGGCATTTCCCCCGGCACGATGACATCGGCCCCGGTCTCCCGCACCAGCTTCTCGCCCTGCTCGACGATGCGGGCCACCACGGCGTCGCGCCGCGACGGATCCATGTGCCCGGCCAGCACGTCCTTGAAGGACACGCCCGCGTGCTCGATGCCGGCGAAGCGGTTCTCCAATCCCCAGTGGCGCAATTGCTCGGGCCAGAAGTCCAGCCGCTCTTTGATGAAGAACAGCATGCCGGCGCGCCGGCCGTACAGGCCCGCGAGATTGAACGCGGCTTCGCCGTAGCCGACCACGGGGATGTCGACGATGGTCCGGATCTCGCGCGCCATCGGGCCGGCGATGCTGGCCAGCACCATCGCGTCGAAGCCCTGTTTCTGCGCTTCGCGCGCCGCGGCCAGCCATTGCAAGCCGTGCATCCAGTACAGCACGCCGTAGGCCAGGTCCGAGCCCGGGTAGTCGCTGGTGTAGGTGCCGGGTATCTGCCCGTGTAGCACGACCTCGGTGTCGGGCCGGACGACCTCGCCGATGCGCAGCTTGAGCGCGTCGGCATAGGCCGGCAGGTCCTGCAGTACGGTAAAGCTCTGATGCCAGATGCGCATGATGGTTGCTCCGTGGGGATCAGGGGGTGGAAGCCTCGCGCTGGCGCGCCCACTCGCGCAGGACGTGGCGCTGCAGCTTGGAACCGTTGGCCGCCGTATGGTAGGGCAGCTCGTCGACGAAATAGACGGCCCGCGGCGTCTTGAAATTGGCGATGCGCGCGCGGCACCAGGCGATCAGTTCGTCCGCGTCCGCCGGCATGCCCGGACGCAGCCGGACGAAGGCCACGGGCACCTCGCCCAGCCGCGGATCGCTGCCGGCCGCGACCGCGACGTCGGCGATGGCCTCGTGGGTCCGCAGCAGCCCTTCGACCTCCTGCGGCGCGACGTTGAAGCCGCCCACCTTCAGCATGTCCTTGAGCCGGCCCACGTAGAACAGGAAGCCGTCCCCGGTCCGCACGCCCAGGTCGCCGGTATGGAACCAGCCGCCGCGAAACGCCGCGGCGGTGGACTCGGGATCGTTGTAGTACCCCCGCATGACCGTGGGCCCGCGCACCACGATCTCGCCTTCCTCTCCGGCCGATCTGTCCAGGCCTGACTCGGGGTCCACGACGCGAACCTCGACGCCCTCGGCCACGCGTCCGCCCGCCTTCACGCTCACCTCGAACGCATCGTCCAGGCGGTTGTACAGGATCATGGGATTGGTCTCGGTCATGCCGTAGGCATGGATGAAACGATGGATGCCCAGCCCGGGACCCATCTCGCGCGCCAGCGCCTCGTCCAGTCCCGCGGTGAAGGCGATGGTGGCCCGGCGTTCGGGCTCCTCGCCCGCGGGATTGCGCCGGCACGCCGCCATCAGCTCGCGGATCTGCACGTCCACACCGTGGATCACGGTGCACTGCTGCGCACGCAGCAGCTCGGCCGCTTCGTCCGGCCGGTAGCTGTCCTGGAAAACCAGCCGCGCGCCGGCACCCAGCGTCGACAGAACCTTGTTGGCCCCGCCCGAGATGCCGAAGAACGGATACAGGGTCAGCACGCCCTCGCCGGGTTCCAGTTCCAGCCAGCGGCCGCCGCGCACCGAATGCGGCAGCAGATTCGCGTGCGTCAGCGGCACGCCCTTGGGAAACGAGGTCGTGCCCGAGGTATAGAACAGCACCGCGACGGCATCGGCCTCGTCCGCCCGGGGCGGCGCGCCATGCTCGTCCAGATACCGCCGGCCCGCCTCGAGCAGGTCCACCGTATCCCGCGCATCCACGGCGGGCGCCGTATGCACCCCGATCACCGTCTCCAGCGCCGGCAGCGCCGCCTCCGCGCGGGCCTCGGCGATCTGGCCCGCGTAGTCGTGGCCCAAATAGCTTCCCATGGCGATCAGCGCGCGGGCGCCGGAATGGCCCAACACGTGCCGCAGTTCTCGGCTGCGGAATCGCGGATTGACCGGAACGAACACCGCCCCCAGCCGCGTGACGGCGAACAGATACAGCACCCACTCCGGAAAGCTCGACAGCATCACGCCGACGCGGTCGCCCGGCCGGATGCCTTGCCGCATCAGGGCCCATTGCAGCGCGCACGCATCGCGCGCCAGTTCCGCGTAGGTCCACCGGCGCAGACCTGGGCCATGCTGGCGATCACTGGCCACCAGGGCTTCGCCATCGCCGAAGCGCGCGCCGATTTCGCCGGCGAAGCGCCCCAGGGTCCAGCCGTCCACGTCGGCCAGCGGCCCGTTCGCCGCCGCCGTCATGCGAACATCTCCCGGCCCAGGCACGCCCGCGCGATCTGGTTCTTCTGGATCTCGCTCGTGCCCTCGCCTATGCGAAAGGCGCGGACATCGCGATAGATCATCTCCACCGGCGATTCGGCCATGTAGCCCGCGCCGCCCAGCAGTTGCAGCGCGCGGTCCGCCACCCTGCCCGCCATCTCGGTGGCCGACAGCTTGGCCATGGACACCGCCGCACGGGCATCCGAACCCCGGTCCATCTCGCGCGCCGCCGCATAGAGCAGGGCGCGCGACTGTTCGATATCCACCGCCATCTCGGCCACCATCCATTGCAGGCCCTGGAAGCTGCCCAGTGCCCGCCCGAACTGCCGGCGCACACGCAGGTGTCCGGTAGCGTAGTCGTAGGCGCGCTGGGCCATGCCCACGCAGTGCGCCGCCACGCCTATGCGCGACTCCAGGATATTGGCCAGCCCCAGCCGCAGGCCGTCGCCGATCTCGCCCAGCACGTTCGCATCGGCCACGAACACCTCGTCGAACACCAGTTCGCACACGGGATAGCCGCGCCACCCCATCTTGCGATGAACGCGTCCCACGGAGAAACCCGGCGCGCCCTGCTCCACCACGAAGGCGGCCGGCACATCGCCGTCGTCCTGCCGTGCCTTGGCGATCACGATGATCCGGTCGGCGTGGTTGCCGTGCGAGATGAAATGCTTGGTGCCGGTCAGCCGCCAGCCGCCTTCCACGCGGGCCGCGCGGGTACGGATGGCCGCGGCGTCCGAGCCCGCGCCGGGCTCGGTCAGGGCAAAGGCCCAGACCTGCTCGCCGCACACGGCGGGCGCCAGCAGGCGCTCGCGCTGCTCGCCGCGGCAGGCCAGCAGGGCCTTGGGCGGCCGGCCCGCCATGTCGGCCAGCGCCACGCTCGCCTGCCCCAGTTGTTCGCGTATCAGGACCTGCGCCAGATAGGGCAGCCCGGGGCCGCCGGCCTCTTCTGGCATGTTGAAGCCGAACAGCCCCAGCTCCACCGCCTTCGCCCGCAGGCCGCGGGCCAGTTCGGGCGGTACGCGGTCGGACCGTTCCACCTCTTCTTCGTGGGGCCACAACTCCTTCTGGACGAACTGGCGCGCCAGATCGGCGAACTGCACGAACTCGGCCGGGATCAGGTAATCCATGTCAACCTTCTGCAACGACGAATACGGGAATCGATACGGTGGAATCGGGCGACGCGTCGAAGCGGCAGCGCACCCGCTGGCCCGCCCGCAGCGCGCCGGCGTCGGTGCCGACGATGCGGGTGAACAGGCGCACGCCTTCGTCCAGCTCGACGAAAGCCACGACATAGGGCACGTCGGCCTGGAGTTCCGGGCGCGGCGCCCGAGTCACCACGCTCCAGGTCGACAAACGTCCACCGCCTCCGGCCTGGCGCCAGTCCAGCGTGCCACCGCAGCGCCGGCAGGCGGCGCGGGGCGGCCAGTGCCAGGTCCCGCAATCGCCGCAGCAGGGCAAGAGCAGCACGCCCCGCCCGGCTGCCTCGCGATACGGCGCCAGCAGTCCCGAAGCAGAAACAGGCATCATCGCGGCGCTCCCAGCAGCAGTACGCCATGCGTGGCGAACACGCCGCCCATGCCATGCGCGAGCGCCAGCCGCCTCGTGCCGGCCTGACGCGCGCCGGCTTCGCCGCGCAGTTGCACCACAGCCTCGACCACGTTGCCCATGCCCCCGGCCCGGGCGGGATGCCCATGCGACAGCAGGCCGCCATGGGTGTTGACGGGCAGCTCACCCGCCGGGCCGAAACGGCCGTCCAGGAAACCCTTGCCCGCCTGCCCCGGCTCGGCCAGCCCTAGGTCCTCCAGGTTCACCAGCATGGCGATCGTGAAACAGTCGTAGACCAGCGCCAGATCGACGTCGCGGCGCTGCGCGCCGGCCTGGCGCAAGGCCATGTCGAGCGCCCTGCCGGCCGAAAACGCCGTCAGCGACGCGGCCGCCGACAGATGCATGTGGCCGGTGGCGAAGCCCGTACCCCGAACCGGCACGCGGCGCGCGCCGGGCGTCGCGGTCACCACCAGCGCGCCGCCGCCGTCGGACACCGGTGCGCAATCCAAGAGGCGCAGCGGATCAGCGATCAGGCGGCTGGAATGGTGGGCCACCGCGTCGATGGCTTCCCGGTGATGCGCGTTCGGATGCGCGGCCGCGGCGGTCCGGTCATGCACCGCCACGGCCGCCAGGCCTGCGCCGATGTCGCCCCAGCGCTGCGCGTAGGCACGAGCCACCAGCGCGAACATCGCGGGAACGGCGGGGCCATAGGGCACTTCCCATTCCGGATGCACCGGCCCCGCCTCGGCCAGGGTCTTCACATAGGCATCCCGCGACGCCGCGCCCAGGGGCATGTCGGCGGCCACGATCAAAACCGTGGCCGCGCTGCCGCCGCGGATCAGGCCGCGCGCGGTCTCCACCATCGCCATCGGCGCCGCGCCGCCGGCCTCCAGGGTCCAGGCCACCGCGGGTTCGATGCCCAGGTGTTCGGCCAGGGCGGCGGCGTGGATCAGATAGGGGTCGGTGCGGGGCGGGACCGTCAGCACCGCATCCACCTGCGCCAGCGCCATGCCTGCGTCCTCGAGCGCGCGGCGGGCCAGTTCGGCGTGCAACGCCATGGTGTCCGGCAAGGACGAACGGCCTTGCGGCAACTCCCCCACGCCGGCGATGTAGGCCTCGTCCATGGTCAGCCGGCCTGCGTCTCGCGGTCGACCACCGCGCAGACCGCCACCCGCCCGTTCGCACTGCCGAACTCGACGCCCAGCCCATGCACGCCGGGGGACTGCTCGTAGGCCCGCACCACGGTGGCCAGCGCCTCCTCGATATCGACCGGCTCGGCGGGCCATTCCTGCAACTGCTCGCCCAGATCGTCCACCAGGGCCAGCAGATCCGCGCCGGAGGCGGGCAGCGCGCGCACCACGCGGTGCGTGCCGACCCGGTACGCCGGCAGCCAGTTGGCCATGACCACCGGGCCGAAGTCCCGGTCCCGCGCAATCTCCACCCGCAGCCAGGGCACGGCCGCTGCCGACACGCCCAGTCCATGCCGCGCCAGCAACTCCCCCGCCTGCCGGCCGCCCACGATCCGTCCTTCCACTGTCCGTTCCGGCAGCGCCGGGGCGGGCACCGGCTCCTCGGCCGGGCGCCGTGCGATCCGCGCCAGCGCGCGCAGGCACAGCTCGGGATCGAGCAGCACGGCGATGCCGTGCTCGGCCAGGGCCGCGTGGACGTCCGGCGCCAGCGGCACGCCGCAGCACACCACCATGGCCTTGCCCGTGGCATTCACGAACTCGATCAGCATGGGGTAATAGCGATCGATGATGGGCCGCCCGAACAGCATCCAGACATTGATGCTGTCGTCCTCGCGCAGCGTCGCTAGCGTATGGCCGAGAATTTCCCCGCGCGCCACCACGTCGGCGGACAGGTCGACCGGATTGCTGGACGACCCGTAGACCGGAATGCCGCGGTCCAGCGCCTGCTGCAACGCAGGCGGCAGCTCGGGCAGTTCCAGGCCCGCCTGGATCACGTGATCGGCGATGACCGAGCAGGCACCGCCCGAGGCGGAGATGATGCCCACGCGCGGCCCCAGCCGGTCGCCCACGCTGGTCAGCAGCGTCATCACATAGCTCAGCTCCGACAGCGACACCACCTGGATCACGCCCAGTTGGCGGAAGACGCCCGCATACACATCGCGGTCGGTGGGATGGCGGGCGGTATGCGCGATCGTGGAACGCACGGAATCGGGAAACTCGCCGGCCTTGAGCACGACGATGCGCTTGCCGGTGCGCCGCGCCGCCTCGGCGGCGGCGATGAACTTGCGCCCATCCCGGATCCCCTCCATGTAGCAGATGATGGTGTGGATGTCCGGATCGGCGCTGAAGTGGGCGATGAAATCGGCCGTCTCCAGCGTGGCTTCGTTGCCCAGTCCTATCCAGTAGTCCACGCCTATGCGGTTGAGCTGGAGCGACGAGAAGATCAGGCCGCCCACGCTGCCGCTGTGCGTGACGATGGCCACGCCGCCACGCTGGCCCGTGTCCCGGCCGTACCAGTCCGCGAAGGTCAGCGGCAGCCGCTTGCGGAAATTGACCATGCCGACGGTGTTGGGCCCGACCACGTGCATGCCGGTCTCGCGGCACAGGCGCTGCAGGCGCGCCAGGCGGGCCCGCCCCTCGTCGCCGCTGCGGCCTTCGCCGAAGCCGCCCGTCATCAGGACGCAGAACCGGACGCCGCGCCGCGCGGCCGCCTCGATCGACTCGAAGGCGGCGGCGATGGGGACCACGCACACCAGCAGGTCGACCGGTTCGGGCAGGGCCTCGACCGCCGGGTAGCACGGCATGTCGGCGATGGTCTCGTAGCGCGGATTGATGGGATAGACCCGGCCCTCGAACCCACTGCGCGACAGAAAACCCAGGATCATCCCGGACAGCTTCGAGGGATCGGCCGACGCCCCGGCGATGGCAATGGAGCGCGGCTCCAGCAAGCCTTGCAGATTCATGACTAGGTTCTCCGTCCTGGTACGTGGCTACCGGCCCGAGAAGCGCGGCGGACGCTTCTCCAGCCAGGCGTCCACGCCCTCCGCCTTGTCCTCGGTGCCGCAGACGATGCCGAACAAACGCCGTTCGTAGTCGAGCCCATCGGCCCGCCCCAGGTCGCCTGCGCGGCGGACGCACTCCATGATGGCGCGCATCGCCACCGGCGGCCCCGCCGCCAGTTCCTGCGCCAGTGCCAGGCCGCGCTGGCGCAATTCGCCGGCTGGCGCGATCTCGGTCACCAGGCCCATGCCCAGCGCTTCCCGGGCATCGATGATCCGGCCCCGCAACATCAGCTCCAGCGCCCGCCCTTCCCCCACCAGCCGCGGCAGGCGCTGCGTGCCGCCCAGCGCGGGGAAGATGCCCAGCTTCACTTCGGGAAAGCCGCCCCGGAAATCCTCGGACGCCAGCCGCACGGTAAACGCCAGCGCCAGCTCCAGTCCTCCTCCCAGCACGTAGCCGTGCAACGCGCCGACCACCGGCTTGGACAGGGACTCGACCATCGTGTCCAGGCGCTCCGGCGCCCATCCGGCTTCCAGCATGGTCCGCGCCCGCAGTTCGCGGATGTCCGCGCCGGCGCAGAAATGGCGCCCTTCTCCGGTCACCAGCACCGCCCGCACGCCGGGGTCGGCCTCGGCCTGCCTGAACGCCGCGGCCAGTTCCTGGCGCACCGGCGTGTTGAGGGCATTGCGGGCATCGGGCCGGTTCAGCGACACGTGCATCACCGCGCCTTCGCGGCGCACGAGCACCGTGTCGTCGGCCGGTTCGGAAGCGGATCGATCCATGGGCACGTCCCGCACGTCAGTTGTCGAGCTTGATATTGAGCCGGCGCATCAGTTCGGAGAACTTGCGGATCTCGGCCTTGACGAAGACGCCCGCCTCCTGCGGCGAGGTCCCGCGCGCTTCGCCGCCTATGGACTTGAATCGCTCGGACAGCTCGGGCGACTTGAGCGCCGCCAGCGTGGCGGCGCTCAGCTTGGCGATGACCGCCGGCGGCGTCGTGGCCGGCACGAACAGCCCATACCACCCCATCGTCTCGACATCCACGCCCTGCTCCCTGGCGGTCGGAATGTCGGGCAGCATCGGCGACCGTTTGGCCGTGGTGATGGCGAGGGCCCGCAGTTGGCCGCTCTGGATGGCCGGCGTGGCCAGCGACGAACCGGCGATCACGTAGTCCACCTGGCCGCCGATGAGATCGGTGATGGCCGGCGCCACGCCCCGGTAGGGCACGTGCAGCGCCTCGATGTCGGCCGCGGCGTTGAACGAGGCCTCGGACAGGTGGATGGAGGTGCCTATGCCCGAGCTACCGTAGCGCAGCTTGCCCGGATTGGCGCGTGCGTAGGACACCATGTCCTGCAGGGTCTTGAAGGGACTGTCCTTGCTGACCAGCAGGATCTGGGCGCCGGAGAACAGCACCGAGACCGGCGTCAGCTCGCGCAGGAAGTCGTAGGGCAGCGTGCGGCCGCTGGCCGTGTTGATGGTGGCGGCGTCGCCGCTCAGCAGCAGCGTGTAGCCGTCGCCCGGCGCTTTCGCCACATAGTTCACCCCGACGATGGTGCCGGCCCCGTCGCGGTTGACCACCACCACCGACTGGCCCAGCTCCCGCTGCAACTGCTCGGCCACCGAACGGCCGATCACGTCCGCCGCGCCGCCCGGCGCGAAGGGCACGACCAGCCGCAGTGGCTTGGAGGGAAACGCGTCGCTTCCCTGGGCCAGGCACGGTTGCGCGAACAGCAGCGGCACCAGCGCGGCGGCGGCCGCGAGTACCGCGCGCCGTGGGGAAGAATGAGCGGACATCGATGACGAACGGGACGGACCCATGGTTGTCTCCTCGTGCGGCGGCAGGCCGCGGCGCCCGGACGGGCGGAAGTCTCCCGGCTGCGTGCTTCGCGCTGCCGGATGTTGATCGGCGGCCATTGTGGAATCGGCCCCGGAGAGCGTCCAATGAAGAATCCGGCCCTCGCCATTACCCCGGGGTAATGCTGCACCGCACCCAGATACGGCAACAGCCGCGCCGGTGCTAAGATCGCCCGCACTTCGTGCGACGGAAGCAGGCATGACGCAGCTCGACTGGTACATACGGAACGAATTGCGGCCCCGGCACCTGCGTTTGCTGGTGGCGCTGGACGAGCTGCGCCACATCGGCAAGGTCGCCGCGCACATCAACGTTACGCAGCCGGCCGTCTCCAAGATGCTGGGCGAGATGGAGAAGGGGCTGGACCTGAAGCTGTTCGAGCGCACCCCCAAAGGCGTGACGCCGACGCTTTACGGGGAATGCCTGATCCGCCACGCGCGCCGGCTGTTGAACGATTTTTCCCAGGCGCGGGACGAACTCAAGGGGCTGCTGGACGGCGACACGGGCCGCATACGCGTCGGCGTGCTGTCCAACGTCGTGCCCGCCCTGCTGCCGCGCAGCGTCGCGCTGCTCAAGCAGCGCGCCCCGCGGACCAATGTCCTGCTGCGCGAAGGCACGATGGAACGCCTGCTGCCGCAGTTGCTGCAGGGCGAACTCGACCTGATCGTCGGACGACTGGCCGAGAAACACGCCTTGCCCGAACTGGGCGGCAAGGTGCTGTCGCAGGAGCCGGTCGTGCTGATCGCCCGCCCCGGCCATCCGCTGGCACGGCGCAAGCGCCTGGAATGGGCCGACATCATGCACTGCCCGTGGGTACTGCCGTCATCCGAGGGACTGCTGCACGAACCGCTGGAGCGCACCTTCGAGCAACACGGCTTCCCGATGCCGGCCGATTTCGTCGAGGCACTGTCGGTGCAGTTCGTGCTGGCCTATCTCCAGGAAACCGATGCCATCGCCACCATGACGCGCGACATCGCCCACCACTACCGGCGCCAGGGCCTGGTGTCGGTGCTGCCCTTCAATTTCCCGAAATTGATGCGCCCATTGGGCATCACATGGAACCGCAACCGGACCATGTCCCCCAGCACGACGCTGCTGATCGAATGCCTGGAGGAAGCCGCCGCGTCCGGCACGCCGGCCTAGGGTCTGTTCCCCTGGGGCCTGCGGCCGAACGGGCGTACGCGCGTCAGCCCACGTGCTGGCGCAGGAACTCCAGCGAGCGCGACAGCGCCAGGTCGGCGCTGGGCTTGTCGTACGAACCCCGCATCTCGCAATTGAAGCCGTGGCCGGCCGCATAGGTGTGGACGATCACGTCGGGCTGGGCGGCGCGGATCTTCTCGACGTCGGTCATCGGAATGGCGTGGTCCTTCTCGCCGAAATGCGCCATGGTCGGGATGCGGGGCTTCTTGTCGGCCATGCCGGCGATGCCGCCGCCATAGTAGGGAATGGCGGCCGACAGGCCATCCAGGCGGGCGGCGGCGGCCCATGCCACGGTACCGCCCCAGCAGTAGCCGACGATGCCGACCTTGCCCGCCTCGCTGGCGACGGCCAGGGCCGCGGCCACGTCTTTCAGGGCGTTGTCGATGGAAATCTTCTGCATCAGTTCGCGGCCCTTGGCGATGTCGTCGGGCTCATAGCCCAGCTCCACGCCCGGCTGGACACGGTCGAAGAACGCGGGGGCGATGGCCAGGTAGCCTTCCTGGGCATAGCGGTCGCACACGCCGCGGACATGGACGTTGACGCCGAAGATTTCCTGGCACACGATCAGGCCGCCGCGCGGCTTGCCGGCGGGGTCGGCGCGATAGGCGGAAATGGTGGCACCGTCTGAGGCGGTCAATTCGATCTGCGTTCCCATGATTCCCTTGTCGATTGGTGATGGATGGTCGTCGTTGCGGCCCGGCCGCGGCGCGAACCGGACCCACAGCCTTGCGTTGTATCAGAAATCCCGCGGCCTGGCAGCCATCCGTCTCAACCAGCGAGCCAATGGAGACCTCGGGCGTTCATGCTAGATTGCGGGCTGGATACCCCGGATTCTTCCCCGCCATGCCCGCCCAGCTCATCCTTGTCGTGGCCTACGCCAGCAACCGCGTCATCGGACGCGACAATGCCCTGCCCTGGCGCCTGCGCGGCGACCTGGCGCACTTCAAGCGCACCACGCTCGGCCATCCCATCGTGATGGGCCGCAAGACCTGGGAATCGCTGGGCCGGCCGCTGCCGGGCCGCCAGAACATCGTCATCACCCGGGACCCGGCCTATGCGGCCGAGGGCGCGACGGTGGTGCACACGCTGGAGGACGCCCTGGCCGCCGCCGGGGACGCCGCCCAGGTGTTCGTGATCGGCGGCGCGCAGATCTATGCCGCGGCGCTGGACCGCGCGGACATGCTGATCGCGACCGAAGTGCACGCGGACGTGCCGGGCGATGCGTGGTTCCCGCCGCTGCCCGCCGGCCAGTGGCGCGAGTCCATGCGCGAGCCCCAGCCGCCCGAGGACGGCCTGGGCTACGACTTCGTGACCTACGACCGGGTACGGGCGTAGGCCACCGGCCCTAGGACAGCGTCCGCCCGGCCAGCCCATGCAACCAGGCCAGGAACGGCAGGGTCAGCAGGACGCGCTCCCCGCGTGTTTCCTGGCCCGCCGCCAGGGCCAGCGGGCAGAACTCCGGCGTCAGCATCACCGAGTGCAGGGGCGAGCCCGGCTGCTGGCGCCGGCACAGGGTGGCCTCGGATTCCAGCCATCCCATGCCGAGCGTCGCGCTGCGCTTGACCAACAGCGTGGCCTGCCGGTCCGGCACGTCCAGCACCAACAGCGTGACGCGGCTGCCCGCGGCCAGGCCGGCGGCGAGCGCCGCCGCCAGCACCACCAGCACCGATGCGATCACGATCGGTTTGCGCATCGCCGCCTCCCTCAGCGCGCCACGGGACGCAAGGTCCACGAGTCGGCCTTCACGGCGTCGATCGCGCCGCGGGTATAGACCATCGGGAAGTAATCGCCCTTGGCCCAGGCCTCCAGGAGGTTGTCGTAGTACGGGCTTGCCGGATCGGCGGACTGCCCCGGCACGTTGATCGCGAGCGACTTGTCCCAATCGGCCACGTCGATGATCTGCCGGTAGGACGCGCCGCTGGTCACGCGGTAGTCCGACGTGCGGTACGAAGCCCGGTGGACGGTGTCGCCGGTGCCGCCGACCTGGAAGCGCTGGGTGGCCAGGTCGCCCGCCGTGCCGGCATCCAGGAAGGCCGCCAGTTCGTGGTCGAACTTGATATGGTGCAGCGACCCCCACTTCCACGCCGAAACGTCGCCGCCCAGCCGCGTCTTCAGGTCGCCCATGGCCGTCTTCAGCGTATCCAGCAGCAGCGCGTTGCGCCCCGCCACCGGATCCGCGCCGAACGCCGCGTCGGGCGCCGCGAGCCGCGCGAACACCACGGGCTTGGACAACGTCCCGAACAGCGAGCGCCCCGCCGCGGGCACCACGAGGCTGGTGACCTGCGCGGTGACCTTGGGCAGCCAGGCTTCGAAGATGGTGGCAGCCACCGAGTCGACGCTGGCCACGTAGTCCCAGGCGCGCAGGCGCTGCAAGGCATCGGCCACGTCCGCGTCGCCGGAGTTCAGGCCGGCCAGCATGGGGACCAGCGTGCGCGCCGGAATCGACAGCTCGTCGATCTGCAGCTTGGCCGAATCCTGCACGGTGTGCCGCGTGGCAGTCTTGAGCACCTCGACGATGCGGTCGTAGCGGTAGGGCTCGGCCCAGCCCATGGTGTTGCTCAGGTCGCGATAGGCATAGTCATCGGGCACGTTGTACTGGTTGGCCGTGGCGAAATAACCCTCGCGCGGGTTCAGGATGCGCGGCAGCAGCGAGCCGGACAGATAGCCCGCCCATTCGTAGCGTCCGTCGCCCGGCACCGGCAGCAGTCCCGACCAGTCCGGGTTGGGCCGTATCGGCACCAGCGAACCACCGAACCAGCCGATGTTGCCGTCCACGTCGGCGTAGACCATGTTCTCGCCCGGCGTGAAATGGCGCGCCATGCCTTCGCTGAACTCGGTCCAGTTGTTCGCCTGGTTCAGGCGCAGGCTGGCCAGGTAGGCCGCGGTGCCCGGGAACTCCAGGTAGGCGGCGCGCACGGCGTAGGCCTTGTTGGCACCGGCGTCCTCGTACACCACCGGGCCATGGCGCGTGAACTTGAGCGTCACCGCCTGCTCGGCCTGGCCCCGCACGGGCACCTTCTCCTCCACCTTCGTCATGGTTTCCCATGCCCCCTTGTAGCGGTACTGGTCGGGGTTGGCGGGATTGGTCTCGTAGACGTACAGGTCTTCCTCGTCGCCGTAGGCGAAGATGGTCAGGCCGAACGCGATGCGTTCGTTGTGCCCCATCGACACGCCCGGCAGCGCCGGTTCGCCGGCGCCGATCACGTTCCAGCCCGGCGCGTGCAGGTGGACCATGTAGCGCAGCGAGGGCATGCTGATCGCGCGGTGCGGATCCCCCGCCAGGATTGGCTTGCCGGAGGCGGTGCGGTCCCCGGACACCGTCCAGTTGTTGCTCTCGTGCTGCAGGGCCAGCAGTTCCTCGGGCTCGCGCTTGGCCGTGCCGCCGCTGGCCGACAGGGACGAGGCCAGGCGCTCGCGATCGACCGGAGAGAGCGGGCTGCGCGGGAAATCGCCGGCCTCGAACGCCATGCCCCCGCGCGCCAGCTGGTACTCGGCCAGAATGGCCGTGGTCAGGGTGCCGACATCCAGTCCCGCAGGCACTTGCAGGGTCCTGGGCGGCTGCTGGTCGGTCAGTTCCTGCGTGGTCGGCAAGCCGACGGCCGCGATGCGGCGGGCCATCGAGATCTCGGTGCTGACGTTGCGGGTGATGCCGTAGATGCGTATCAGCGACGACGTGGGCGACCAGCGGCCGGGCTCGGTGCCGGTCAGGCGGAACTCGATGGGCAGCTTGGCGGGATCGGCCTTGACCTCGTCGACGTAGGCATTGATGCCGTCGGAGAAGGCGGTCAGGATTTCCTTGCCTTGCGGGTGATAGCTGGCGAATTCCGCTTCGGTGTCGCCACGGAACAGGAACTTGCGCGCCGCGCGGTCGGCCGGCACGAAACGGGCGCCGAACTGCTCGGCCATCTTGCCTTCGCCCCGCCGCCGCCACTGATCCAGCTGCCAAAGGCGGTCGCGCGCGGCGTTGTAGCCCTGGGCGAAGAACAGGTCGCGCTGGTTCTGGGCAAAAATATGGGACACGCCATGGCGGTCCCGTACGATTTCCACTTGCTCCTTGACGCCCGGCACCTGAGTGCCTGGACCCGGCGGGGGATTCGAGCCTCCGCCACCGTCACCATCGCCGCCGCCACAGGCGGCCAGCAACAAGGCGGCCGCCGCCAGCGACGACCATCGGATTCGTCCGTACCTGTCCATGTCTGTCTCCGTTTTTTCTTTGCGACACATCAGTCATCGCAGGCCACCGCACCGATGCGGCGGACTGCACTACGCCACGCGCCTTTCTTCCCCTCTCCTTCTTGCAGATGAACCGCCGTCGCCTTCCGCACCGGGCGGCAGGCGGACCGTGCAATATCCATGCCATCAGGCATGGGCCACGCACATATGGAAACCGGCCCTGGTGGGGGCCGGTATTGCCATATCTCAGAAAAACAACGGAAAAGCTGTCCGGACAATCGCACTGGCCGGCACGCCCGGCATCAATCCCCGGGCTGCCACAGATAGTCGCAGCGCGTCACCTCGCTCATCCAGACCAGCCCGTCGCCGATGTGGCCGGTCGTGGCCGCCTGCTTCAGGGCCTCGTACAAGGTGTCGGCGTGTTCATCCGCCGCCACCATCTCGATGCGCACCTTGGGCGAGAAATCCAGCAGCTCTTCCTTGAGGTTCTGCGGCTGGTGCCGTCCCGGCGCGCTGCACCCTTCCACGTGGGTGACGGTCATGCCCGGAAAACCCGGCGTGCGCATCAGCGCCTCGCGCACGTCGTCCAGGCGCACCGGCCTTATGATCGCCTTGATTTCCTTCATTCGATTTCTCCTTGCGTTCGCCTATGCCTCGGGCGACTCTTCGTCGAACCACCGGTAAAGCATCGGCAGCACCAATAGCGTCAACGCCGTGCACGTGATCAGCCCGCCGATCACCACCACCGCCAACGGCTTCTGCACTTCGGACCCGGGCCCGGTCGCGAACAGGAAAGGCACCAGGCCCAGCATCGCCACGGTCGCCGTCATCATGACCGGCCGGAACCGCATGGTCGCCCCTTCCACCACCGCCTCGGCCAGCGGCATGCCCTCCATCCGCAGCTTGCGTATGTAGGACACCATCACCACCCCGTTCAGCACGGCGATGCCCCATAGCGCGATGAAGCCCACCGACGCCGGCACCGACAGGTATTCGCCCGTCACGAACAGGGCGATGATGCCGCCGATGGAGGCGAACGGCAGCACGGTGATGATCAGCGTCGCGTAGCGCACCGAGTTGAACAGCAGGAACAGCAGGAAGAAGATGGCGGCCACGGTGGCGGGCACGATGATGGACAGGTGGCCCAGTGCGCGCTCCATGTTCTGGAACTGACCGCCCCATTCCAGGTAGTAGCCGGTCGGCAACTGCACCTTGCCCTGCACCGTCTGCTGCAACTCGGCCACGAAGCCGCCCAGATCGCGGCCCTGCACGTTGATGGCCACCACCACGCGCCGCTTGCCGCCCTCGCGACTGATCTGCGCCGGCCCGTCGCGCACCTCGATGGCGGCCAGGCTTTCCAGCGGGACGCGCACGCCGTGCGGCGTAGTCAGCAGGATCTGGCGGATGGACTGCACGCTGCCGCGGAACCCCTCGGGCAGGCGCACGGCCGCCGAGAACCGGCGCTCGCCCTCGTAGATCTCGGTGGCGGTCTTGCCGGCGATGGCCACTTCGATCACATCGTGCACGTCCGACACGTTCAGCCCGTAGCGGGCGATGGCCTGGCGGTCGATGTTGATGGACAGGTACTGCTGCCCGCTGACCCGGTCCACCCGAACGTCGCGCGCGCCCTGCACCGTCTCGGCCACCCGCGCGATCTCCTGGGCCTTCTGCAGCAGCCGGTCCAGATCCTCGCCGAATACCTTGACGGCCACGTCCGAGCGCACGCCGGTGACCATTTCGTCGACCCGGTCGGAGATCGGCTGCGCCATGATGATCTGCGCGCTGGGAATCACTTCTAGGCGCTTGCGGATCTCTTCGGCGATGGTGTCCTGGGTCCAACCTTCCGGCCATTCGTCCTGCGGCTTGAGGCTGACGATGGGCGTGGACTCGTTCTGCGCCTGCGGATCGGCGGGGCTTTCGCCGCGGCCCACCCCGGAAATCGCCGATTTCACGCCGGGCACGCCCATGATGATCTTCATGGCCTGGCGCTCCAGATCGATCGACTCCTCGAGCGAGATGTTGGGCACGCGGTTGATGCCCGGCACGATCGATCCTTCCTTCATCTCCGGGATGAAGGAAGTACCCAGGAAAGGCAGCACGGCCACCGAAGCGCAGAAGGCCAGCACCGCCATCACGACCGTCTTCTTCGTGTTGCGCAGCACCCAGTCGAGCATCCGGAGGTAGTGCCGCTTCATGAAGGCGATCATGCGCGTGTCGTGCTCAGCCCCGCCCTTGAGCAGATAGGAGGACAGCACCGGCGACAGCGTCAGCGACAGCACCAGCGAGATCGCCAGCGCGATGGCGATGGTGTAGGCCAGCGGCGCGAACATCTTGCCTTCCATGCCCTGCAGCGTCATCAGCGGTAGGAAAACCAGGATGATGATGCCGATGCCGAACACCACCGGCGTCGCCACCTCGGCCACCGCCTTGAGGATGATGCGGACCTTGCTTTCGCCGTTTTGCCTGGCATGCCCCAGGTGAGCGAAAGCGTTCTCGACCACGACCACGGACCCGTCCACCATCAGGCCGATGGCGACCGCCAGCCCCCCCAGCGACATCAGGTTGGCCGAGATGCCCAGCCGGTTCATCGCGAAGAAGGTCAGGAGCGGCGTCAGGATCAGGGTCGCCACGACGATCAGCGAGGAACGCACGTCGCCCAGGAACAGGAAGAGGATCACCACCACCAGCGCCACGCCCTCGAGCAGCACCTTCGCCACGGTCCACAGCGCGGCGTCGACCAGTTCGCTGCGATCGTAGTAGGGCACGATCTGCAAGCCGTCGGGCAGCATCCCCTGGCCGTTGATCTCGGCCACCCGCTGCTTGATGCGCGCGACTACTTCCTTGGCGTTCCCTCCGCGCATCATCATGACGATGCCGCCCACGGACTCGGTCACGCCGTTCTTGACCACGGCGCCGTAGCGGACCTCGTGCCCCATGCCGACCTCGGCCACGTCCCGCACGTAGACGGGCGTACCATTGGATTCGGCCAGCACGATGTTGGCGATGTCCTGCAGGTTCTCGATCAGGCCCACGCCGCGTATCAGGTACTGCTCGGCGTAGTGCGGCAGGATGCCCCCGCCCGAATTGGCGTTGTTGCGCGCCAGCCCCTCGTAGACCTGATGCAGCGTGATGCCGTAGTGGCTCATGCGGTCCGGGTTGACCAGCACCTGGTACTGCTTGACGTAGCCGCCCTGCGAATTGATCTCGGCCACCTGCGGGATGGACCGCAACAGCGGGCGCACCACCCAGTCCTGGACGATGCGCCGTTCCGTCAGCTCCTTCTGCGTCAGCTCCCGGTCGCCGTCATCGGGCCGGTCCAGGGTGTATTGGTAGACCTCGCCCAGCCCCGTGGACACGGGCCCGAGCACGGGCGTCACGCCGGTAGGCATGCGCGAGCCGGTCTCGATCAGCCGCTCCATCACCAACTGGCGCGCGAAATAGACGTCGGTCGCGTCGGTGAAGACCAGGGTGATCAGCGACAGCCCCGGCTTGTTCAGCGAACGCATCTCCTGCAATCCGGGCAGGCCGGTCATCGCGATCTCGATGGGCACGGTCACGAAGCGTTCGACTTCCTCCGGCGAACGGCCGGTAGCGTCGGTCGCGATCTGGACCTGGACGTTGGTGACGTCCGGGAAGGCATCCACCGACAGTTTGCGCATGGCGTCCAGACCGGCCACGAGGGCCACCACCGCCAGCACGACGATGATCAGCCGCTGCTGCAGGGCAGCGCGGACGATTTTCTCGAGCATGATCGTTACTCCGGATCGACGCCAGCGCGCTGGTTGTTGAGGTGGAAGGCCCCTTCGACAACGATGCGGTCACCCGCCTTCAGGCCCGAGGCGACCGCGCGCTTGCCGTTGTACGAGACGCCCATCTGTACCTGGGTCGCGCGAAAACGGCCCGGCTCGATCTCGACGTAGACCAGGTCCTCGTTCTCGAAGCGCACCACGGCCGAGGCGGGGATCACGAGCTGTTCGGTCGGACGGCTGGTGATCAGCATGGTCGCCAGCATCGCCGGCTTGAGCCGGCCGTCGGCGTTGTCGATGGACGTCCTGACCGGCACGGTGCGCGTGACCGGATCGACCACCTGGCCGACGAAGATCAGCTCGCCCGAGATCTTGCGGTTGCCCAGCGCCGGCACCTCGATGTCGACGGTCTGGCCCGCCGCCACCAGGTCGGCCTGCTGCTCGGGCACCTCGGCCACCGCCCACACGCGAGACAGATCGGCCACCGTGAACAGCGCGTCGGCGGGCTGCACCACCTGCCCCGGCGACACATTGAGCTCGACCACCGACCCGCGCAGCGTGGACACCACCGGCGAGAAGGAACTGATCTCGCCCGACTGCCCCATGCGCGCAATCGCCGACGGCGACATGCCCAGCACGCTCAACTGGTCGGAGGCGGCGCGCAGCTCGGCCGCGGCCACCGCGTATTCGTTCTCGCGCCGTTGCAGTTCGGCCTTGCCGATCACGTCGGCGGCGAACAGCAGCCGCGCCCGCTCGCGGGCGTTCTGCTGCAGTTCGGACTGGGCCCTGGCCTTCAGGTAGGCCAGCTGCGCGCTGCCCAGCTCGGTGCTGTGCAGGCGCGCCAGCACGTCGCCCGGCTTGACCGCCGCGCCCAGTGTGGTGTTGATGTCGGTGACCCGCCCCGTCACGGGAGCGCCGATCCGGGCCATGCGCTGGCGGTCGAAATCGATGCGGCCCGCCACGCGCAGCACGTCGCTGAACGGCTCGGTCGCGATCGGGGCGATCTTGATGCGGGCCTGCAAGGCTTCGCTCGCGACCACGATGCTGGGATCGACGACTTCGGCCGGCGCGGCCTCGGTGGCGAGCTTGTCGCCGCAGGCGGCCAGCACGAAGCAGAGCGCGGCCAGGAGGCCCCACCGCCCGGCGGCGGGCTGCACTCGGCGTGCGCCGTGGGAGGTCTTGCGTGAAGAACGCGGAATCATGAGGGTTCACCTGCGAAAGAGTTGGCCAGCAGCCGCTCGATTTCCACGGCGGCCATCTGCAGATCGAATTGGGCGGCGATGAGGTCGTTGCGCGCGGTGCGCAGCACGCGCTGCGCATCGAGGTAATCGATGATCCCGCGCTCGCCGTAGCGATACGCGGCCTCGGCCACGTTCAGCGCGGCCTCGGCCTGGCGAACGATGCCCGACTCCAGCGCCTCGACCTGCGAGGCGGATATCTGGAACTGCTGGTAGGCGGAGTCCAGTTGCTGGGTGAGTTCGAATTCCCGCGCCTCGAGCTGGCTGCGCGCGCGGATGACACCGGCGGCGGCCTCGTTGACCGGGCCCTCCCGGCGGTCCCAGAGCGGCACGCTGACCACCACGCCGAACTGCGTGTCGCGCACGTCGGGATCACGGCTGGACGTGGCCTTGAGCGCCACCGACGGCAAACGCAGCGAGCGCTCGTAGTCCACCGACGCACGGGCCCGCTGCAAGGCGGCCCGGTACTCGGTCAGTTCGGCGTTGCCCGCCAGCATCGTCTCGCGCAGCCTGGCGAGCGGCTCCAGGGACCACGTCCGCCCCAGCCTTCCCTGCAGCGCGAAGCCGGCGGGCAGGATTTCGCCGACCTGCTGGCGCAGGAACGACTTGGCCTGGTTCACGCGCAGCAGCGCGCTCTGGTTGTTCTTCTGGGCATTGAGCAGTTCCGCCCCGACCCGTATGGCCTCGTACTTGGGCGCATCGCCCACGTCGACCCGGATCTGGGCACGGTTGTACAACTGCTGCGTCAGCGCGAGATCCTCCTGGGCCGCCGAGAATTCGGCCTCGCGCCGAAGCGTCTCGTAGAACCCGCGCTTGACCTTGGCCACGAGGTCCACGACGAACGATTCGTGGCTCGCGGTGGTGGCCCGCAGCGTTCCGGTGGCAACCTCGTAGCGCAGACGCCGCTGATTGGGCAGGTCGATGCGCTGGGTGATGGACAGCGTCTGTCCGACGCCCGTGGCGGCGCCGGGCTGGCGAGCGGAAACACGTCCCGTGGTGAATTCCACCTCGGGATTGGGATAGGCCCGGGCCGTGGTCAGGCCGGCCTGTGCGACGTCGACGCCGGCCGAAGCGGCCTCGACGCCCTTGTTGCCCTGGAGGGCAAGGGACAATAGCTGGTCGAGCGTGTAGGGCTGCGCCGCAGCCGCATGGGTACACATGCCCGCCAGCCACACTGACAAAACGAGTGTGATGGGCTTCATGATGGTCGTAGGAACGGACACGCGCGGCGGCCCGAGGCCGCCGGCAAGGCGCGTGCGGCGGCTACCTGCCGCCGCAGACGAGGGTGACGCGGATCAGGCCGTCAGTGATGGCGGCCGGTAGGCCCGGAACACCGGGGCCGGCGCGGGGGGAAGCTGCAAAGCGACGAACAGCGAATCGCCCAGGACGGGCGCGGCGATCGCGACGCACAGGGGAAGGTCGAACTCGTGGGGGTCGAGTGGGGCGCCGCCGTAGGAATTGTCGTTGGCCGGCGGCCGGCAGACCAGGTCGTCCACCGCCACGTCGCCCCAGTCGGGCTCGGAAATCTGCTCGACGATGTCGAATTCCTCGTCCAGCTCGAATTCCCAGCGCGGCATGTCGACCTGGACGGCGGCGCCGGCCAGGGGCGCCTCGTGCAATTCGTGGCCGGCCGCCACGGGCAGGTGGGACGCGACACGGGCGTGCTGGTAGCTGGCCACGACGTGTGCCTTGAGCTGGCACGCGGCGGACTCCGCCCACACCCATTGAAGGGGCAGGAACAGCAATACGAGAAACACGTACCAATGTCGCATGTGCAGCATTTTAAGCGCTGCGACAGTTTTTGCAATTCACTCTCATTTGGCCTGGGTGCGCGGCGGCGCGGCCTCAGCGGGGAGATCAGCCCTCGCCCGGCGCGGCCATGTTATTGCGGACGCGTTGCAGCAATCCTATCAACTGGCCTTGCTCGGCCTCGGTCAGGCCGCGCAGGGCGAAATCGGCCAGCTCGTCGCCCACGTTCAGCGCCTCCGCCAGCATGGACTCGGCCTTGGCCGTGGCCTCGACACGGAATGCCCGCCGGTCACTGGGCACCGGCATGCGCGTGACCCAGCCCCCCTCCTGCATCCGGTCCAGCATGCGGGCGACGGTCATGGGGGTGACGTCCAGCGTCTCGGCCAGCTGCGCCTGCGTCATCGGGCCCAGGAAGGACAGGTACAGGGCCAGGCGGCACTGTGCCCGGCTGAGCTCCAATCGGCCGCGCGCCCGGCGGTCGAATTCGGTGCTCATCAGCCGGCCGATGTCGGACACCAGGAAACCGAAGCGCTTGTCGTAGGGAGTCGCCATGGGAAGACCGGAAGAGGAACGCGCGATATTGTCGCCCATCGCCGCGCGTTCGGGAATATGTAAGCAAGCATATGATATACCTGCATATCATCAAAGTCCCGCCGGGCACACACCGTGCAAACCTCCGCCGCGCCGCTCAACCGGCGCATGATCACGCTGTCCATCATGCTGGCCACGCTGATGCAGACGCTGGACAGCACCATCGCCAACGTCGCGCTGCCCCACATGCAGGGCACGCTGTCCGCCTCCCAGGACGAGATCAGCTGGGTCCTGACTTCCTACATCGTAGCCGCCGCCATCGCCACGCCGCTGACCGGCTGGCTGGCCGCACGGCTGGGCGTCAAGCGCCTGCTGGCGGTCGCGGTGAGCGGCTTCACCGTGGCCTCGCTGCTGTGCGGCCTGTCCGAGACCCTGACCCAGATCGTCGGCGCCCGGCTGCTGCAGGGCCTGTTCGGCGCGGCGCTGGTGCCGCTGTCCCAATCCATCCTGCTGGACATCAATCCGCGCGACAAGCAGCCGCAGGCCATGGCGATCTGGGGCGTGGGCGTGATGGTGGGGCCGATACTGGGCCCTACCCTGGGCGGCTGGCTGACGGACAGCTACAACTGGCGATGGGTGTTCCTGATCAACCTGCCCATCGGCGCCTTCGCGCTGTTCGGCGTGCTGACCTACCTGCCCCGCTCCAAGCCTTCGGCGCGGCAGGCCCTGGACTTCTTCGGGTTCATCACCCTGTCGCTGGCCATCGGCGCCCTCCAGGCCATGCTGGACCGCGGCCAGCAGCTGGACTGGTTCGGCTCGCTGGAGATACGCATCGAGGCCGCCGTCGCGCTGATCAGCTTCGTCTTCTTCGCGCTGCACACGGCCACGGCGGGCAAGGGATCCTTCTTCCGCTATGAATTGCTGAAGGACAGCAATTTCGTCACCGGTACCTGTTTCATCTTCGTGATCGGCGCGGTGATGTACGCGACGCGCGCCCTGCTGCCCCCCATGCTGGAGGCGCTGATGGGCTATCCGGTGGCCACCACCGGCCTGGTCACCGCACCCAGCGGCGTGGGCACCATGGTGGCCATGCTGATCGCGGGGCGGCTGGTCGGGCGTATGGACGTGCGCATGATGCTGCTGGCCGGTTTCCTGGTGTCGGCGGTCGCGCTCTACCAGATGATGGGCTATACGCTGGTCCTGTCCCAAAGCGACATCGTCTGGCCAGGGGTCATCCAGGGCGTGGGCCTGGGCTTCGTGTTCGTCCCGCTGAGCGCGGTCACCTTCGCCACGCTGGCCCCCGAACTGCGGGCCGACGGCACGGCCATCTTCAGCCTGATGCGCAACATCGGCAGCAGCATAGGCATCTCGGTGATCCAGGCGCAGGTCACACGCAATACCCAGGTCGTGCATGCCTCGCTGGTCGAGCACATGAATCCGGCCAACGCCGCGCTGGTGCAAAACTACGACCTGAGTTCGCCCACGACGCTGGAGTCGCTGAACCGGATGGTGACGCAGCAGGCCTCGATGATCGCCTACGTCGACGCCTTCAAGCTGATGTTCATCGCCACCCTGTGCGTGGTGCCGCTGCTGGCCATCGTGCGGTCGCGCCGGCGCGCGGCGGGCGAGGACGCCCCGCACGTGGCCATGGACTGATCGCGGCTAGACATAGTCGCTCGTGGGCGGGCACGAGCAGGCCAGGTTGCGATCGCCGTACAGGTTGTCCACCCGCCCCACCGGCGGCCAATACTTGTGCTCGCGCAGCGACGGCAGCGGATAGGCCGCACGCTCGCGCGCATAAGGATGCGGCCAATCCGGCGCCAGCAGCGTCTCGGCGGTGTGCGGCGCGTTCTTGAGCAGGTTGTCGCCGCGATCCTGCTTTCCCGCCTCGATCTCGGCGATCTCGGCGCGGATGGCGATCATCGCCTCGATGAAGCGGTCCAGCTCGGCGCGGCTCTCGGACTCGGTCGGCTCCACCATCAGCGTGCCGGCCACCGGAAAGCTCATCGTGGGGGCGTGGAAACCGTAGTCGATCAGGCGCTTGGCCACGTCCTCGGCGTCGATGCCGCAGCGCTGCTTGATGGGCCGCAGGTCGAGTATGCATTCGTGCGCCACGTGGCTGCCGCGGCCGGTGTACAGGACCGGATAGTGATCGGCCAGCCGGCGGGCCACGTAGTTGGCGTTCAGGATGGCGACCTGGGTCGCCCTGCGCAGCCCCTCGGCACCCATCAGCGCCACATAGGCCGCGGGAATGGGCAGGATACCCGCCGAACCCAGCGGCGCGGCGGCCACGGGACCGCACGGCGTGCCGTCCGGCAGCCGGCCGTCCTCGCCCACCATGCCGGGTAGATAGGGCGCTAGGTGCGCCCGCACCGCCACCGGCCCCACCCCCGGCCCGCCGCCGCCGTGCGGGATGCAGAAGGTCTTGTGCAGGTTCAGGTGGGACACATCGGCGCCGATGCGACCGGGCTTGACCAGGCCGACCAGGGCATTCATGTTCGCGCCGTCCAGATAGACCTGTCCGCCGTGGTCATGGACGATGTGGCAGATCTCGCCGATGGCGTCCTCGAACACGCCATGGGTCGACGGATAGGTCACCATCAAGGCCGCCAGGCCCCGCCCGGCTTCGGCCGCCTTGCGGCGCAGGTCCTCGACGTCGACGTTGCCCTGCCGGTCGCAGGCCACCACCACGACCCGCATGCCGGCCAGTTGGGCGGAAGCGGGATTGGTGCCGTGGGCCGAGGCCGGGATCAGGCAGATGTCACGCGCCGATTCGCCGCGCGCCGCATGGTAGGCGCGCACCGCCATCAGGCCGGCGTACTCGCCCTGCGCCCCGGAATTGGGCTGGAAGCTGATGGCGTCGTAGCCCGTGATCTCGCACAGTGCGCGCGACAGCCCCGCGACCAGCTCGCGATAGCCCTCGGCCTGCCACGCCGGCGCATACGGATGCAGCGCGGCGAAGCGGGGCCAGGTGACCGGCATCATTTCGGCGGTGGCGTTGAGCTTCATCGTGCATGAACCGAGCGGGATCATGGTGCGATCCAGCGCGAGGTCCATGTCCGACAACCGCCGCAGCCAGCGCAGCATGTCGGTTTCCGAACGGATGGAGCGGAAGACGGGATGGGACAGCACGGGCGTGCCGCGCGCCAGGTCCGGCGGAATCGCCCCGGGCCCGGCCACGCCGGCCGCGTCCGCGCCGCCCGTTCTGCCGCAGCCTTCGGCGAACGCCGCCAGCAGGGACGCCAGGTCGGCGTCGGTCACGGTCTCGTCCAGCGACACGCCCAGGTGCGCCGCGTCGAGCTTGCGCAGGTTGATGCCGGCCGCCTCGGCCGCGCGCACGATGGCGGCGGTATGGCCGCCCGTGCGCAGGTGCAGCGTATCGAAGAAAGATTCATGCCGCGCCTCGATCCCGAGGCGGGCCAGGGCGTCGCGCAGCACCACCGCCTGGCGGTGCACGCGGGCCGCCATCCGCGCAAGGCCCTCGGGACCGTGCCAGACCGCGTACATCGCGGCCATGACGGCCAGCAGCACCTGCGAGGTACAGATGTTGGAGGTGGCCTTCTCGCGGCGGATGTGCTGCTCGCGCGTTTGCAGCGCCAGCCGCAGCGCCGGGCGTCCCGACGCATCGCGCGACACGCCCACCAGCCGTCCCGGCAGGTTGCGCTTGAGTTCATCGCGGCACGCCATGAAAGCGGCGTGCGGGCCGCCGTATCCGGGCGGAATGCCGAAACGCTGGGACGAACCGACGGCGATGTCCGCGCCCCATGCGCCCGGCGGCTGGAGCAGCGCCAGCGCCAGCAGGTCGGTCGCGCACGCGACCACGCCGCCCGCCGCCTTCACCCCGGCGGCCAGCCGCGCGTAGCGCCGCACTTCGCCGGTGCTGCACGGGTACTGCAACAGGATGCCGAAGCACGCGGGCACGCCGGCGGCCTCGTCGCCGACCGCGACCTCGATGTCTAGCGCCGAGGCCCGGGTGCGCAGCACCTCGATGGTCTGCGGATGGCAGCCCGAGGACACGAAGAACACCCGGCTGTCGCTGGTGGAGCTGCGCCGTGCCAGGGTCATGGCCTCGGCCGCCGCGGTGGCCTCATCCAGCAGCGACGCATTGGCGATGTCCAGGCCGGTCAGCTCGCACACCATGGTCTGGAACACCAGCAGCGCCTGCAGCCGGCCCTGGGATATCTCGGGCTGGTAGGGCGTATAGGCGGTGTACCAGGCCGGATTCTCCAGGATGTTGCGCTGGATGACCGGCGGCGTATGCGTGCCGTAGTAGCCCTGGCCGATGTAGCTGCGGAAAAGCGTGTTGCGCCCGGCCAGGGCCTCGAGTTCGGCCAGCACGCCGGCCTCGGTCTTCGGGCCCGGCAGGTCCAGGGGAGCGGTTTCCAGGATGGCGGCCGGCACCACGCGGCGCACGAGGTCATCCAGGCTGTCGGCTCCGACCACGGCCAGCATCGCGGCCTGGTCGGAATCGGAAGGCCCGATATGGCGGGCCGTGAATGCCGCATCGTCTTCAAGCGCCTTGAGCATGGGAACCCGTCCTGTCGTGGGCCTGCGATGGAATGGCGGAAGCGCGCGCACCCGCTTCGCCGGGCGGGTGCCGGTCACGGCCCGGAGCCGGGCCGCGGCGGTGGCGTTACTCGGCGTCGACCGAGGCCTGGTAGCCTGCCGCGTCGAGCAGGCCGGCGGTATCGGCCATGTTGTCGGGCCGGAGCTTGAAGATCCAGGCGGTGTAGGGCTCCTGGTTCAGTTGCTCGGGACTGGCCGAGAGGTCTTCGTTGAAGGCCACGATTTCGCCCGCCACGGGGGCGTAGATGTCGGAGGCCGCCTTGACCGACTCCACCACGCCCGCCGTCTGGCCGGCCTGGAGCCTGGCGCCCACCTTGACGTCGCCGACGTAGACCAGGTCGCCCAGCTGGTCCTGCGCATGGTCGGTGATACCCACCACCAGCAGATCGCCGTCGGCGCGGATCCATTCGTGGGTCTTGGCGTACTTGAGTTCGGAAGGAAGATTCATGGAGCGGATCCTGGTGATGGGTCGATGGAGTCTGAGGGAATTGTAGTGAACCTTGGCGATGGCCGGCGCGCGCGGATCAAGGCTCGCCGCTGTCCAGCACCTTGCCGCGCCGCACGAAGGGCAGCCGGCAGACCACCGCCGGCACGCGCCGGCCGCGGATCTCCACTTCGGCCGCGTCGCCGGGCGACACGCTGTCCGGCAGGCGGGCGAAGCCGATGGACGTGCCCAGGGTGGGCGACATGGTGCCGCTGGTGACCATGCCGGCGCCCTCGGCCGTATCGACCGCCATCTGGGCGCGCATCACGCCCCGGTCCAGCAGCTTGAGCCCCAGCAGTTGCCACTTCAAGCCGTAGGCCAGCGCCGCGCGCCCGACGAAGTCGCGCTGCGGGTCGTGGTCGGACACCGTCCAGGCCAGGCCGGCCTCGGCCGGCTGGGTCAGTTCGTCCATGTCCTGCCCGTACAGGTTCAGGCCGGCCTCGACCCGCAGCGTGTCGCGCGCCCCCAGGCCGCAGGGCGCGACGCCCGCCGCCAGCAGGTCCCGCCACAGGGCGGGCGCCTCGGCGCCGGGCAGCACCACTTCCACGCCGTCCTCGCCGGTGTAGCCGGTCCGCGCCACCAGCACGCCGTCGGCCCCTTCGGCCGTGAACGGCGCCAGGCCGCGCGCCAGCCGACCCAGCGCCGGCCTCGCCTGCGCCAGCCGGTCCCGGGCCTGCGGCCCCTGGACCGCGATCATCGCCAGTTCGCGGCGCGGCTCGATCGCCACGTCGTAGCCGCCGGCCTGGGCGACGCGCGCCATCCATACCAGGTCCTTGTCGGCCGAGGCGGCGTTGACCACGAGCCGGTAGTGCTCCGGCGTCAGCAGGTAGACGATCAAGTCGTCGACCACCCCCGCCTGCGGATTGAGCATGCACGAATACAGCGCCCTGCCCGGCTCGGCCAGGCGATCGACGTCGTTGGCCAGCAGATGCCGCAGGTAGGGCCGCGCCTCGCTGCCCACCACGTCCACGTTGAGCATGTGCGAAACGTCGAACATGCCCGCGCCGCGCCGGACGGCGTGGTGCTCGTCGATCTGCGAACCGTACGAGACGGGCATGGACCAGCCGCCGAAGTCGATCATCTTGCCGGACAGGGCCAGGTGTTCGGCGAAGAGCGGGGTCTGTTTCAGGGGAAGAGGCGCGGTCATACGGATTCCTGGAAGCAGATGGACGAACAGCGGATGAACGAACGTCAGCCGCGCACGGCGGACCACGAAGCCGGCGAACCTCCTGCGCGCGTGCCTTGCATGGTGTTGCCGTTCACCTTGCCGCGATAGCGCACCCCGTTGACCGAGAACGAGATGTCGTCGCCGCGCAGTGTGGCGTCGTCGATGGGCCGGGCATCCAGGGTACCGCTCAGCCGCTGGAACTGCTGGGCCAGCTTCAGTTCGCGGCCATCAAGCTTCCAGGCGCCCTCGACCTTGGCGGGCACGATCCACAGCAGCGCCGAGCACCAGGTCTGGCATTGCTCGGTAACCGTGGCCTGCTCGTCGGGCCGCCAATCGCCCATGGGGAAGGTGTTCGACACCACACGGGTGCCGGGCTTGAGATTCAGCAGGTGCGGCCGCAGCTTCTCGTTGATGGTGGGCAGCAGAAACAGCGTGATGACACTGGCGCCGGAAAGATCGGTCTCGAACAGATCCGCCTTGGCGAACGTGGCGCGGCCGGACACGCCCGCCACCTGGGCATTGCGGCGCGCCAATTCCACCATCTCGGGGTTGTATTCGATGCCGTGGGCCTTGATGCCGCGCTGGGCCGCGGTGATCACCAGCCGCCCGTCGCCCGAGCCCAGGTCGATCAGGGTATCGCCCGGCGCGGCCTTGGCCATGTCTATCATCTTGTCGACCAGGGTCTGGGGGGTCGGCACCCACACCACGTCCTTGCCTTCCTGGCCGACGTCGGGCACATACGACGAATCCGGCTTTTCCGCCGCCTGGACGGCGGCCAGGGCCGGCAGCGCGCAGACGGCCAGCACGGCCATCCCCCGCGCGCACCGGCGCAACACTTTCGACTGCAACGAACTACCCAACAACGCGAGCATCATGGGGTTTCCCCTTTTCTGGTGAACGAGTGAGGCGGGACGTGGGTGCGTCGGATTCGATTGTGCCTGACTCGATGTCGGCGCGAAAGCAGGCCCGGCTGCCAAGGGATTCTCAATGCACGAGACGGGTGTTTGACCCGTATTCGAAGCGGGTGACATAGTCGCCGGCGACAGGGCGTCGTTGCTTTGGCAACCGCCCGCGCCTTTCGTGCCAGGACGCGGCACGATTTCCACATGAAAAGATGCGAGGAGACAGTCATGGCCGCATTCCCCTTCCCCCCTGCTTGGCGGCCACTGGCCGTCCTCTGCCAGATTGCCCTGGTGGCGGTCTGCGGCGTGCCGCAGGCAGCGGCGCAATATCCCGATCGGCCCGTGCGCATCGTCACGCCTTTCCCGGTCGGCAGCGGCGTCGACGTGAACCTGCGCATGGTCACCGAACGCCTGTCCAGGGCCTGGGGCAAGCCCGTGCTGGTCGAGAACAAGCCGGGCGCCGCGGGCTTCATCGCCATCGAAGCGGCCCGGCGCGCGCCGGCCGACGGCTATACCCTGCTGCAATTGGACAGCGCGCAGATGGCCGCGCAGCCCTATCTGTTCAGCAAGCTTCCCTACGACCTGAAGCGTGATTTCACGCCCGTCACGACCTTGTTCCGCAACTACTTCTTCCTGGCGGTTCCCGCGGACAGCCGCTACCGCAGCGTGGGCGACCTGATCGCCGACGCCAAGGCGGCCCCGGGGAACATCAACTACGGGTCATGGTTCGTGGGCAGCCCCGGACACCTGGGAGGCGCCATGCTCGACCAGGCGGCGGGCACGTCCATGACGCACATCGCGTACAAGGAAATGTCCCAGCTCTACACGGCCGTGGCGAGCAGCCAGGTTCCGTGGGCGTTCGGCACCATAGGAAGCATGAATGCGCTCTACAAGGGGGGCAAGCTGAGGCTGCTGGCGGCCGCGGCACCGTCACGGGTGCAAGGGTTCGAGTCCGTCCCCACCATGGGCGAGGCCGGCGGACCGCAAGGTTTCGAGCTCAGCGCCTGGGTGGGCATCCTGGCGCCTCGAGGCGTACCCGATGCCATCGCGGCCAGGATCCGCCACGACATCGCCACGGCGCTGCAGGACCCGGAACTGCGGGAGCGCTACATGCAGTTGGCCTACGAGCCGCTGGCGATGACGCCCGAGCAGTTCCAGGCCCAGCTCGATGCGGATTCGCGCCGGTATGGGCAGATCATCAAGCGCTTGAACATTTCCTTGGACTAGGCCCGGGCCTGGGCCAGGATGCTGCGCAGCATGTCCACGAGTTTCAACGCAGCCGGCGACAACGCGTGGCCAGGCAGCGTCACGAGCGCGATGCTGCGAACCAGGGTCGGACGGACGATGCGCAGCTTCTGGACGCCGGCGCCGAGCGTGCGCGGCAGCGCGGTCGCCGGCAGGATGGCAGCGCCCAGGCCGGCCGTCGCCATCGATATCAGCGTCTGCGAATGCATGAACTGGAAGCGCGTGGCCAGGTGGAGCCCTTGCGCGGCCATCGCTTCCTCGACGAGGGTGCGCAACGCGGTGCCCTGTTCCAGCACCAGCAGAGGCATGGCCGCCAGGGCCTTGAGCGAAATGGTCTTGCGATCGCCCTCCAGCAGCGCGCGAGGCACCAGCGCGACCAGTTCATCGGTCAGCAGGGGCTCGAAGCGGAACTCGGGCGAACCGGTCATCACGCTGATGCCGAAATCGACTTCCCGCTGCCTGACGCTTTCGAACAGCGCCGCCGCGGTGATCTCGCGCACGAAGACCTGGATACCTGGGTACTGGCCCTGGAAAGCCGCCAGCACGTCGCCCAGGTAGGCACCGGCGATAGTGGGCGCGCAGGCCAGCGCGATGCGCCCGCGCTGGACGTCGGCGGCCTCCTGGATCGCCTGCAATCCGCCCTCCACCTCCTGCAGGGCGCGTCGAACGCACTGGAGCAGTTGCTCGCCTTCGCGCGTCAGCGTGACCTGGCGCGTGGTGCGATGGAACAGCGGCACTCCCAGTTGTTCTTCCAGGCGGCGGATCTGGCCGCTGACCGCCGAACCGGATCGGTGGGCCCGTCCGGCAGCGGTACGGAAGCTGCGGCTTTCGCCGACCAGCATGAAGGTATGCAGCAGTTTCAGGTTGACCGAGGAGATCGGATCACCGGGTCTGGCCATGGAAGCTCGCCTGGTTTCGCGGACAAAAGATTGTACGGAAAATCTTCTCAATCCTAACAATAATCGCGATTGTTGTTCCATCGAGCGATTCCTACACTGCACGGCATGGAAACCGCACGATGCCCGCGACCGGCCGGCACGATGCATCCGGGCCATCCAGGCCCACGCCATCTGGAGACAAGCCATGAACCGTTCACGATCCCTCGGACTCCTGCTGTCCGCGCTGGCCGCGGCCCTGCTCGCAGCCGCTCCGGCCGCCGGCCAGGGCAGCTATCCCGCCAAGCCCATCCGCATCATCGCCCCCTTCCCGCCCGGGAACTCGTCCGACGTCGCCGCGCGCTTCCTGGGCGAGCAACTGGCCGCCCGGCTCGGGCAGCCGGTGGTGGTCGAGAACAAGGTCGGCGCCTCCGGACAGGTGGGCGCGGCCTATGTGGCCAAGTCGGACCCCGACGGCTACACGTTGCTGATGACCTCCACCTCGGCCACCATCAGCCCCGCCATCTACAAATCGATCCCGTTCGACATCCTGGGCGACTTCGCCCCCGTCGTCCGGGTCGCCGTGGCCCCCATGGTGCTGCTGGTCCGCGCCGACGCACCGTATGCCAGCCTGGAGGATTTCGTGGCGCAACTGCGCAGCCACCCCGAACGCTATACCTACGCGACGGCGGGCAGCGGGACGATCCAGCATCTGGCCATCGCCGCGTTCCTGTCCCGGCTGAAAACCGACGTGCTGGGCGTACCTTACAAAGGCAGCCCCCAGGCGCTGACCGACCTCATCGGCGGCCAGGTGCAATTCATGTTCGACGCCGTGCTGTCGGGCAAGCCCCACGTGGACTCCGGACGGCTCAAACCGCTGGCCGTGGCCAGCCTGGCGCCCATCGCGCAGATGCCAGGCGTGCCGGCGGCCGCGCAGTCCGCCGTTCCGGAGCTCAAGGACTTCGAGATCGAAGGCTGGGTCGGCCTGCTGGCCCCCCGCGGAACGCCGACCGCGATCACGCAGCGCCTGAACCGCGAGATCGTGGCGGTCCTGACCTCGCCCGACATGCGCGAGCGGCTGGCCAAGGCCAACATCGCCACCGCCGCGGCCAATACGCCGGAAGAGTTCTCGCAGTTCCTGCGCAAGGACGCGCAGCGCTGGAAGGACATCGCGACCGCCGCCCGGATCCCCCAGGAATGACCCTCTCCCAAGACACCTACGATGTCGCCGCGCTGTGCGCCCTGCTGCGGCAGGCATCGGCCGCGGCCGCCTATGAAGCCATGGAGCGCGGGGGACACCTGTCGCCCTCGCTGTCCGCCCTCGTGGCTGGCGTGCTGTGCGTGGGGCCGGCGTACACCGTGCGCGCTCCCGCCGGCTACGGCGACGAGATCGTCCGCGCGGCCGATGAAGCTCCGGCGGGCTCGGTCATCGTGATCGACATCAGCCCCGTTCCGGATGCCTGCACCTGGGGGGGCACGGGAACGGCCGTCGCCCAGCGGCGCGGCGTCTCGGGCGTGGTCAGCAACGGCCGGGTCCGCGACCTGGCCGAGATACGCCATGCGCGATTCCCCGTCTTCGCCCGCGGCGCGGTCGCCACCGGCTGGACCGGCGGGCGCCGGGGCGAAACGGGGGTACCGGTCTCGGTGGGCGGCAGGGTGATCCATGCCGGCGACATTCTTTGCGCCGACGACGACGGCATCGTCGTCATTGCGCGCGCCGAGGCCGCCCACTTCCTGGGCCGGCTGCAGGCGCGCCTGGACTTCGAACGCGAGGCCGCGCGCATCGTCGACGAAGGCGGCCGTTACGCCGACGTCATGGCGCGCAAGCCGGGTTGACGGACATCGCCATGAGCCGCATCGCATCCAGGATCCCGCAGACGGGCGCCGAGAAGATTCTCGCGCGCGCCAGCGGCAAACCTTACGTCCGCCCCGGCGACATCGTCTCGCCGGATCCCGAACTGGTCATCATCCACGACGGATACGTGGAGTCCGCGTACAACGAACTGTCGAGCCTGGGGTACCGCCGCATCGCCCGGCCCGAACGCGTGATGTTCGTGACCGACCACGAAGTGGCCTACGCCAGCCCGGCCTCGGCCCTGCGTGCGCGCCGCATCCGCCAGATCGCCCGCGAATGGAACGTGGGCCGCTTCTTCGACGCCGGACGCGGCGGCCACGGGCACATCTTCCCCATCGAGGCGGGCCTGGTGCGGGCGGGCATGTTCCTGTCCTGCTACGACATGCACGCCACGAACTTCGGCGCGGTCGGCGCCGTGGCCTGCGCCCCCGGCCCGGAGATCGTCTCGGTGCTGGCGACCGGCGCGGTCTGGGAACAGGTACCCGCGACCGTGCGCCTGCGCCTGCAAGGCACCACGGGACCGGCGCTGACCGCGCGCGACGTCGGCTTCCATGTCACCCGTCTCTTCGCCGACGGCCGGCTGCCCGCGCACGACAACCGCATGATCGAGTTCGCCGGCGACTATACGGCCACGCTGCCGCTGTCCGAACGCATCGCCCTTTGCAACTCGCTGACCGAGATCGGCGTCGCCAACGTCTGGTTCACCCCGGCCGGCGACGGGTTCATTCACGCCGGCGACGCCGACGCGCCGGTCGAGGCCGATGTCGAGATCGACCTGGCCGGCCTCGCGCCGCAGGTCGCCCTGCCCGGCGGCCCGCATCTGGGCGTGGACGTGGACGACGTGGCCGGGCGGCACGTGGACCATGCCTACATCGGGTCCTGCGGATCCGGCATGTACGAGGATTTCGCCGCGGCCGCGGCCCTGCTGCGCGGCCGCCGGATCGCCAGCCACGTGCGCATGTTCATCGTCCCGGGCACGGTCGAGACCTCGTTGCGCATGGCCCGCGACGGGCTCGCGGAAGTGTTCCAGGAAGCCGGAGCGATGCTGCTTCCCCCCGGATGCGGCCCCTGCGCGGGTGGCGTGATGGGCCCCCTGGCCGATGGCGAAACGTCCATTTCCACCGCTGCGACCAACCATGCCGGCCGCTTCGGCGCGAAGGCTGCCCAGGCCTACCTGGGCAGCCCGCTGACGGTGGCGGCATCGGCCCTGGCCGGCCGCATCGCCGATCCGCGCGCGCTGGTGCACCAACAGGAGCGAACACCATGACCGGCACGATGCGACGCGTCGGGCGCTGCCACGTATTCGGCGACGACATTCCCCTGGACGACGGTTTCATCCCCTTCGAGATGGCGATACGCCGGATCGACGATCCGCAGTTGTTACGGCCCGAATTACTCCGGATGGTGGATCCGGCGTTCCCCGACCGGGTGGAACCGGGAGACATCATCGTGGCCGGTGCGAACTTCGGCTGCGGCAAGCCTCACTTCCAGGGTTTCATCGCGATGGCGGCGCTGGGCCTGTCGGTACTGTGCGTATCGATGCCCTACAAGACGCTGCGCGGCGCGATCTCGAAAGGGGTCCCGGTCCTGGCCGGCCTGCCCGGCGCCGATGCGGTCCTCTGCACGGGCCACCGACTGGATGTCGATTTCGACCAGGGGACGATCATCAACCTGGATACGGGGCGGCGCATCGACGTTCCGCCCTTGTCGCCGCTGCTGGCGGACGTCGTCCGGCGCGGCGGCACGCGCGGCACCCTGGCCGCGTGGCTGGATACCCATCCGGACATGCGCCTGCCCGCCCAGGCGCCACGCGAATGATCAGACTACCTGGCCGCAGGCCACGCCGGACGCCCAGGCCCACTGGAAGTTGTAACCCCCCAGCCATCCGGTCACGTCCACCACCTCGCCGATGAAATGCAGGCCGGGAACGGCCTTGGCTTCCATGGTCTGCTGGTCCAGGCCCCGCGTATCGACGCCGCCGCGCATGACCTCGGCCTTCTTGTACCCTTCGGTGCCCGACGGCGTCAGGGTCCATTGCTTCATGCCCTCGGCCACCTGGCGCAGCGCCTTGTCGGGCAGGTCGGCGATGCGCTGCTCGCCCAGGCCGGGATGGGCCGCGGCCAGCCACTGTTCGGCCAGCCGGCGCGGCACCATGCCGGCCAGCACGTTGGCCAGGTGCTGGCGGCCGCCGGCCTTGGCGGCCAGCAGGTCCGCCATCAGGTCCACGTCCGGCGCGAGATCGATGACGATGGCCTCGCCCGGCTGCCAATAGCTCGATATCTGCAACACCGCCGGACCGGACAGGCCCCGATGGGTGAACAGCAGGTCCTCGCGGAACGAGGCCGCGCTTCGGCCTGCGCCGGTGCGGATGCCGACCTCCAGCGCGACGCCGGCCAGAGGCACGAAGGGTTTCCACGACGCGGCATCGAAGGTCAGCGGCACCAGCGCCGGCCGGGGCTCGACGATCTTCAGGCCGAACTGCCGCGCGATGCGCAGGCCGAAGTCCGAGGCGCCGATCTGCGCCACGGGCAGCCCGCCGGTCGCGATGACCACGCGTTGGGCACGGATGGCGCCGGACGAGGTACGCAGCATGAAACCCGCCTCGTCCTGCTCCACCGATTCGACCGTGCAGGGCATGCGCCACGCCACGCCGCCCGCGTCGCACTCGGCGCGCAGCATGCGGATGATGTCCTCGCTGGACTCGTCGCAGAACAGCTGGCCCCGGTGCTTCTCGTGCCAGGCGATGCGGTGGCGCGCCATCAACGTCAGGAAATCACGCGGCGTATAGCGCGACAGCGCCGAGCGGCAGAAGTGGGGATTGCCGGATATGAAGTTGGCGGGTCCGGCGTCGCGGTTGGTGAAATTGCACCGCCCGCCGCCCGAAATGCGGATCTTCTCGGCCAGCCTGCGCGCGTGGTCGATCAGCACCACGCGCCGGCCGCGCCCGCCGGCCACCGCCGCGCACATCATGCCGGCGGCGCCCGCGCCTATCACCGCCACGTCGAAGGCCGCGTCGCGCGGCCCGTCCGCCGCCATCAGGCGTCCTTGACGCAATCCACGTAGAAGCGCATGTCGCCGTTGGGCTGCACTTCCTCCACCAGTCCGTGGATGTCGGTGTCGAAGCCCGGGAACTGGGCGTTGAACTTGCGGGCGAACTGCAGGTACTTGACGATGGTGCTGTTGAAGCGTTCGCCCGGGATCAGGAGCGGAATACCCGGCGGGTACGGCGTCAGCAGCACGCTGGTCACGCGTCCTTCCAACGCATCGATGTCGACCCGCTCGATCTCGCGGTGCGCCATCTTGGCGAAGGCCTCGGACGGCTTCATGGCCGGCACCATGTCGCTCAGGTACATCTCGGTGGTCAGGCGCGCCACGTCATGGGCACGGTACATCTCGTGGATGCGCGTGCACAGGTCGCGCAGCCCCACCTGCTCGTATTGCGGATAGTCGTGGCAGAACTCAGGCAGGATGCGCCACATGGGCTGGTTCCTGTCGTAGTCGTCCTTGAACTGCTGCAGCGCGGTCAGCAGCGTGTTCCAGCGGCCCTTGGTGATGCCGATGGTGAACATGATGAAGAACGAGTACAGGCCGGCCTTCTCGACGATCACGCCGTGCTCGGCCAGGAACTTGGTCACGATGGAGGCGGGGATGCCGGTCTGGCCGAAGGTGCCCGAGACGTCCAGCCCCGGCGTGACGATGGTCGCCTTGATCGGATCCAGCATGTTGAAGCCGGGCGCCAGGGCGCCGAAGCCGTGCCAGTTGGCGTCGGTTTCCAGCAGCCAGTCGTCGCGCTCGCCGATGCCATCGGCCACGAGATTGTCCGGCCCCCAGACCTTGAACCACCAGTCGCTGGCGCCGAACTCGGCTTCCACCTTGCGCATGGCGCGGCGGAAGTCCAGCGCCTCGAGAATGCTTTCCTCGACCAGCGCCGTGCCGCCCGGCGGCTCCATCATCGCCGCCGCCACGTCGCAGGACGCGATGATCGCGTACTGCGGCGAGGTCGACGTGTGCATCAGGTAGGCCTCGTTGAACACGTAGCGGTCCAGCTTGCGGGTCTCGGACTCCTGCACGATGATCTGCGAGGCCTGCGAGATGCCGGCCAGCAGCTTGTGCGTGGAGTGGGTCGCATACACCACCGCCTCGGTGCTGCGCGGACGGTCCTTGCCGATGGCGTGCATGTTCCGGTAGAACTCGTGGAACGCCGCGTGCGGCAGCCAGGCCTCGTCGAAGTGCAGGGTGTCGATGCTGCTGCCCAGCAGTTCCTTGATCATCTCGACGTTGTAGACCACGCCGTCGTAGGTGCTCTGCGTGATGGTCAGGATGCGGGGCTTGCGGCCGGCGTTGTCTTTGGCGAAGGGATTGGCGTCGATCTTCTTCTGGATGTTCTCGGGACGGAACTCATCCAGCGGAATCGGCCCGATGATGCCCAGGTGGTTGCGCGTGGGCCGCAGGAACACCGGCACCGCGCCCGTCATGATGATGGCGTGCAGGATGGACTTGTGGCAGTTGCGGTCCACCACCACCACGTCGCCGGGCGCCACGTTGGCGTGCCAGACGATCTTGTTGGACGTGGACGTGCCGTTGGTCACGAAGAAACAGTGGTCGGCATTGAAGATGCGCGCCGCGTTGCGTTCAGACGCCGCGACGGGGCCGGTATGGTCCAGCAGTTGCCCCAGTTCGTCCACCGCGTTGCAGACGTCGGCGCGCAGCATGTTCTCGCCGAAGAACTGGTGGAACATCTGGCCCACCGGGCTCTTCAGGAACGCCACGCCGCCCGAGTGGCCGGGACAGTGCCAGGAGTACGAACCGTCCTGGGCATACTTGACCAGTTCGCGGAAGAACGGCGGCGGCAGCGACTCCAGGTAGCTCTTGGCTTCGCGGATGATGTGGCGGGCCACGAACTCCGGCGTGTCCTCGAACATGTGGATGAAACCATGCAGCTCGCGCAGGATGTCGTTCGGGATGTGCCGCGAGGTGCGGGTCTCGCCGTACAGGTAGATGGGGATCTCGGCATTGCGAAAGCGCAGTTCGCCGATGAAGGCCCGCAGCTTGCTGACGGCATTGGCCACGTCCTCGGGCATGCCTTCGCCGAATTCCTCATCGTCGATCGACAGGATGAACGCGCTGGCGCGGCTCTGCTGCTGCGCGAAGGACGACAGGTCCCCGTAGCTGGTGACGCCCAGCACCTCCATGCCCTCGGCCTCGATGGCCGCGGCCAGCGCACGCACGCCCAGGCCGGATGCATTCTCGGAACGAAAATCTTCGTCGATGATGACGATGGGGAAACGGAATTTCAATTGAGGCCCCCCCCTACGCGCTGACGCGCGCCCCCCAAGGGGGCGGCACTGGCGGACCGGCGGAGCCGGATCCGCTGTGCCCTGGGAGGGCACGTGGCGGCAGGGAAATCGGTTGAAAAACGGCCGGCCGCGAGCAAGTTACCTCGCACAGCGCCTCCGGGCGTAAAAAACATACAACTAGCGTAAAACAATTCAGTGTCGGTTTGAGGACCACCCTCGCCCCAGCCAATGCCCCCAGACCACGACACGGGGGATCCGGCTCCGCCGGTCCCCCGCCGTCGGCCCCCTGGGGGGCGCGCGTCAGCGCGTAGGGGGGGGCCTATGTTCTAGGCAGTGTCACGCCCTGCTGGCCCTGGTACTTGCCGCCGCGGTCCCTGTAAGACGTCTCGCAGACTTCGTCGCTTTCCAGGAACAGCATCTGGGCGCAGCCCTCGCCGGCGTAGATCTTGGCGGGCAGGGGCGTGGTGTTCGAGAACTCCAGCGTCACGTGGCCTTCCCACTCGGGTTCCAGGGGCGTGACGTTGACGATGATCCCGCAGCGCGCGTAGGTGCTCTTGCCCAGGCAGATGGTCAGGACGCTGCGCGGGATGCGGAAGTATTCGACCGTGCGGGCCAGCGCGAACGAGTTGGGCGGGATGATGCAGACATCGCCCTTGAAGTCGACGAAGGACTTCTCGTCGAAGGCCTTGGGATCGACGATGGTCGAATTGATGTTGGTGAAGATCTTGAATTCGTCGGCACAGCGCACGTCATAGCCGTAGCTGCTCGTGCCGTAGCTGACGATGCGCGTGCCGTCGTGCGCCCGGACCTGGCCGGGCTCGAATGGCTCGATCATGCCTTCGGCCGCCACGCGGCGGATCCAGCGGTCGCTTTTGATGCTCATGGACGGGGGTCTCGTCAGGGGACGTCTACGTGAAAGGGGGAATTGTAGCTGGACTGGGGATACCCCCAATACCCCCCGACGCCCCCGCCCCCTTTCGACTCAGTCCAGCCGGATGTCGAGCGCCTTGATCACCTCGCCGTACCTGCGGGAATCCTCGGCGATGGCCTTGGAAAGATCGTCCGGCGTGCCCCCCAGCCCCACCGTGCCCTGGCGTGCCAGCAGTTCCTGGGCCTGGGGCGACCGCATCGCCTGGGTGACCGCCCGGGCGATCTTCTCCCGCAGCGCCAGCGGCGTGGCGGCCGGCGCCATCAGCCCCGACCACGAGACCGCGTCGCCGAAGGACAGGCCGGTGGTTTCCTTCAAGGTCGGCATCTCGGGCACCAGCGGCGAGCGTTGTTCAGCGACCACACCCAGCGCCTTGACCCGCCCTCCGCGGATGAACGGCAGCGCGGCCGGCAACTGCGCGATCATCATGTCGATCTGGCCGCCCGCCACGTCCGCCAGCGCCGCCGACACGCTGTTGTAGGGCACGTGCAGCAGGTTGACGCCCGCGCGCCCGGCGAAGATCTCGGCGGCCAGGTGCGCCTGGCTGCCTATGCCCGGCGACGAATAACTCAGGCGTCCGGCCTTGGCCTTGGCGATCAGCGCCTTGGCGTCCGCCACGCCCAGCGTGTTCGACACCACCAGGACGTTGGGCACCGCCCCTACCTGAGCGACGGGCGCCAGGTCGCGGGCGATGTCGAACGGGCGCTTCCGGTAGAGATGCGGGTTGACCGCCAGGTCCGACACCGGCACGGATACCAGCGTATAGCCGTCGGGCGCGGCCTTCACCACGGCCGAGATGCCTATGGTCCCGACCCCGCCGGGCTTGTTCTCGACAATGACGGGCTGGCCCCAACCCTGCGCGAGGCGTTCCGCCAGGACGCGCGCCAACAGGTCGGCCGCGCCGCCCGCGCCGTACGGCACGATGATGCGGACCGGGCGCTCGGGATAGGCATCGACGGCATGGTCCTGGGCGGATGCCGGTGCCGCCAGGCAGGCCGCCGCCGCGCAGGCGGCCGCCCGCAGGAAATTCGCTCGGGCAAGGGAAAAACGTAGGCTCTTCATGGACATATCCTTGAAACGATCGGATCCAGGCGCCGCGGGGGCGCCCCGGGCTATTCGCAATCGGGGCAAAACGAAGGCGGGCACATCGTCCGAGCGGTGCGCCGCAGCGGGTCCCAGTCCTGGACCTGGCCCCACACCCTTTCCGCGAAGGCCTGGGCCTCGGCCCGCAGGCCGCCCAGGTCGACGTCGGGAATGCGGCCGTCGCGCATGCGGATCTCGCCGCCGGTGACGACCAGGTCCACGTCGTCGCCCACGCCGCACTCGACCAGGCTGCATATCGGGTCCCAGATCGGCCCGTAGCGCAGCACGTCCTTGCGCCCCAGGTTGATGGCGACGATGTCCGCCCGGGCGCCCGACGCCAACCGGCCCAGGTCCTCGCGGCCCAGCGACCGGGCGCCGCCCAGCGTGGCCGCCTCGAACACCTGTTCCGCGCTGGCCGCCGTCAGGTCGTGGCTCATGACCTTGCCGTGATAAGAGGCCGTGCGCATGTTCATGATCATGTCGCGCGGATAGGTATCGCTGCCTATCGTCATGTTCACCCCGGCCTCGCGGTACGACTTCCACGAATCCAGCACGCGGGCCCGGCGCACGATGTTGATCGGGCAGTGGGACACCGAGACCTGGTTCGTCCCCATGCGCTTGAGGTCGCTGCCGCCCGAGTAGTTCAGGCGCGCACTGTCGGAGATGAAATTGGCGTGCCCGATGTTCAGCGCGGGAGTCAGCATCTCCACGCTGTCCAGCAGTTCGATGGGCGTCTTGCGATGCTCGCGCACGGTCTCGTAGAACTCGATGACGTTGTAGCCCGCGTGCGTCGCCATCGGCACGCCCAGGTCGCGCGCGGCCGCCACGGTCCGGCGCAGGATGTCGACGCTGCAGTTCTCGACCTCGCGCGGCACCAGGATGCCGTGGACCAGGTCGCTCGGGTCGCGCTCGGCCCGCTCGATGAACGCCACCGCGTCGTTGAACAGATGCAGCCCGCCGTCGGGATAGGGCACGCGGGTCAGGTTGCCGTCGTCGTCCGAGGCCCAGCGGCCACTGTCGTAGCCCGGCCCCAGATAGCCCCGCACGCCCAGCGCCTCGCACTGCCGCCACAGCGCCTCCTGGACGATCACGTGGCCGCCCAGCTCGACGAAGGTCGTCACGCCGTTGCGCAACAGTTCGCTGACCGTGAACGCCGCATGCAGGGCGATGCCGGGATCCACCTGCGCCTGTTCCTTGGTCAGGTAGTTGGGATAGCCCTGTATGCGCGTGCCCGACCGCGCAATGGTGACGTCCATGTAGGGCTGGCCGAACAGGTCCGGCCGTCCATGGTCAGTCAGCAGCTTGTGCAACGCGCGGTGCCCCGAGTGCACGTGTGTGTCGATGAAGCCCGGCGACAGCAGGCATCCCGGCGCCTCGATGACGCGGTCCGCCTCGCCCCGGTAATCGTCCCCCGCGTACACGACGCGGTCTCCTTCGTAGACCACGCAGGCCTGCCGATAAAGCACATGCCCGCCATCCTGGAATCCCACCACCCAGTCGCCGTTGATCCTGGTTTTCATGCTGGTCTTTTTCCCTCGTTCTGCGAATATTGATCCTGCGTTGCACTGCCGATGACAGGTTCTCAGCATGCTGAGCAATTGCCGGGACTGTCAACGCATGGGGACCGGCCGAAGGGAACCGAAAACCTTGCTCGCAGATGCCGCGGAACGAAAATGGGCACCATGCGGAAATGCGCGAGATCGATGAAGAACGAGCGAGATAAGAGTAGAAGCGGGAAGGAGGCCACTCGGCTCCATAGCGAGGATCTGGCCGGGCCGCGCGCCCCATCCAAGAATGGCTATCTCGATTCCGTTGTGGAATATTTGATTATGACGGCCGGCCACCGGCCCCGATGAAGCCCGGACCCATGGATATCAAGCACGTCGACCTGCATCTCCTGATGATCTTCGATGCGGTACTGGCCGAAGGCAACGTGACCCGCGCCGCGGATCGCATCGACATCAGCCAGTCCGCCGTCAGCAAGGGGCTGGCGCAATTGCGGGAGATCTTCCACGATCCGCTGTTCCTGCGGAACGGGCGCGGCGTCGTCCCCACCCACAAGGCGATGGAGATGGCCACCGGCGTGCGCCACGCCATCCTCGCCCTGAACGGACTGGCCTCGCCGTCCGAGCCCTTCGCGCCGCACGCCGCGCGCATGCACTTCAACATCGCGGCCACGGACTACGTCACCTTCACCCTGCTGCCCGCGCTCATGCGGCGCCTGGCCTCGGTAGCGCCCTCGGTCTCGGTGGCCATCCATCCGATCGAGCCCCTGATGCCCGAGGAATTGCTGCTGCTGGGCAAGGTGGACCTGGTGCTGTCGCCGGTGGCCACCGCCACCTATCCCATCTACCGGCAGGAACTGTTCAGGGACGACTACGTCTGCCTGCACCGCATCGGCCACCCGCTGGACGGCCAGGCGCTCGGCCCCCAGCAGTTCGCCTCGGCGCGGCACGTCGCCATGCCGCGCCAGAACGGCGCGCGCGAGCGGGTGCTGCAGGACGCGATGCAGCAGCACGGCATCTCGCGGGACGTCGCCGCCCAGGTTCCCCACATGCTCGCCATCGCCCCCACGCTGGCCTGCACGGATCTGATCGCCACCGTCACGCGCCGCATCGCCCGGGCCTTCTGCGGCCTCTATCCCCTGCACATGGCGCCTCACCCGCTGCCACTGGGCGAATTCGTCGTCTCGCAGCTCTGGCACGAACGGACCCATCCCAGCCAGTCCCAGCGCTGGCTGCGGGAATTGATCTTCGAGGTCTGCCGGGAATTGTGACGGCGGCGCTAGCCGGCGGCGGGCGCCGCCAGGCCGGCCGCCAGGAAATCCAGCAGGCGCGACAAGGTCAGGTCGACGCTGGCCGCGGACACCGGCGTGGCGGGCACGTCCGGCATCAGCCGGGCGACGCGGCCGTTGTCGGCGCGGATGTACATCATGCTGCCGAACACGCATTGCAGCCGTAGATACAGCTCATCCCGCGTCAGGTGGGGACAGGCCCGCGCCAGGATGTCGACGAACAGGCGGCCGACGTCGTCATGGACGCCGAACACGATGTTCTTGACCGCCGGATCGGGTTCGACCGAACAGATGGCCGACAACCGGTTGAAACGGGCGCCCTCCTCGGTCTGCCCCACGCGCATGCCCGGCCCGATGAAGGCCTCGAGCACGGCCCGCACCTCGGGCCGCCCCTGCGGATCGGCGGGCACGCAGGCCTGCAGCAGCGCGTGGCGCTCGTCGTTCATCCGTCCCACCCGTGCCTCGAAAATCGCCCGCAGCAACCCTTCCTTGGTCCGGAAGTAGTAGTGCACGGCGGCCATGTTGACGCCCGCGGTGGCGGTGATCGTGCGCAGCGACACGCCGTTGTAGCCGTGCTCGGCGAACAGCCGCTCGGCCACGTCCACGATGCGGTCGCGGGTGGAGGCGGATTCGACGGGATCGGCGGCGGGAATGGGCATGGACACGTCCGGAAAGCGGTGGGGAGCCTATGTTACCTGCAAAGCCCCGATCATTGTTTCAGTCGATTGATTGAATCATTCGTTTGACCGAATCGCCGAGAATTCCTATGATGGGCCCTGACACGCGCCATCCGGCGCACCGCATGAGGAACCCCATGAACGGAAAGATCCGCCGTGTCGTGACCGGCCATGACGAACAGGGCCGCGCCGTCGTGCTGGAAGACGGCTACGCGCCCAACGTCCGCCACGACGCCAGCCGCCCCGGCTACTACCTGACCCAGTTGTGGCTGACACCCACGGCTCCGGCCCCCATCAACAACGGCGCCGACCCGACCCTGGGGCCGGTCTCGCTGGCGCCGCCCGAACTGGGCACGGTCGTGCGCATCATCGAATTTCCGCCGGCGGGCCTGGAGCTGCGCGACGTGGATGCCGATGCCGCCAGGCAGGCGTTCTCGATGTTCGGCGGCCAGCATGCCTTGACCGGCCAGGGCGGCGGCAAGCAGCGCCATCCCTTCATGCACCGCACCGAAACCATCGACTACGCCATCGTGCTGTCGGGCGAGATCACCATGCTGCTGGACGAGTCCGAAGTCACCCTCAAGGCCGGCGAAATCCTGATCCAGCGCGGCACCAATCACGCCTGGACCAACCGCACGGACGAGCCGGCCCGCGTGCTGTTCGTCCTGGTCGACGGCAAGTTCGACCCCGCCCTCCCACAGCAGTAACCCCCACTCCAAGAGGAGACCAAGCATGTCGTTCAAGAAGATCCTGTTCGTTCCGCTCCTGGCCGCCATCTGCGGCTCGGCCGCCGCCCAGACCTATCCGTCGCGTCCGGTCGAACTCATCGTCCCGTATTCGGCGGGCGGCAGCGTGGACGTCATGGCGCGCGCCTTCGGCCGCGAACTGTCCGAGATCCTGTCCACGCAGGTCGTCATCAACAACCGCGACGGCGCGGGCGGCACCATAGGCGTGGCCGCCGTGGCCTCGGCGCGTCCCGACGGCTACACGGTGCTGTTCTCGCCCTCGTCGCCGCTGACCCAGGCGCCCTTCCTGATGGGCCGCCTGCCCTACCAGCCGGACAGCATCACGCCGATCTGCCAGATCTTCGAGAACCCGTTCGTCATCGCCGTGCGCAAGGACTCGCCCATCCACAGCATCAAGGAACTGCTGGACCAGGCACGCCAGCAGCCGGGCAAACTGTCCTACGGCCATGCCGGCCCCGGATCGGTGCCGCACCTGGCCACGGCCAACCTGGCCAAGTCCTCGGGCGTGAGCTTCAACGAAATCGCCTTCCGCGGCGACGCCCAGGTCATCCCCCAACTGCTGGGCGGCCACATCGACTTCGGCGCGCTGGGCGTCTCGTCGGTGGTGGGCAAGGACCTGCGCATCCTGGCGGTGTACGGCGACAAACGTCTGCCCGGCCTGCCCGAGGTCCCCGCCATCACCGAGTTCGGCATCAAGCACGCGGTCATCGCCCGCAACGGCCTGTACGTCAGCCAGGGCGTCCCGCAGGCCGCGCGCGACAAGCTGCAGCAGGCATGCCACGCCGCCACGGAAAAGGGTGAATTCCAGAAGGCCGCCGGCCAGCTCTACCAACAGGTCAACTACCTGGACAGCGCCACCTTCGCCAGCCGGCTCGCCAGCGACAACGAAACCAACCGCGCGCTGATCCAGTCGCTCGGCCTGCTGAAGACCGGCAACTGAGCGCCGCCATGTACGAGATCATCGATGCGTCGCTGCGCGCCTTCATCGACGTCGAGCCAGACAGCGACTTCCCCATCCAGAACCTGCCCTACGGCATCTTCTCCACGCCCGAGGGCGGGGTCCGGGCCGGCACCGCGCTGGGCTCGTGGGTGGTGGACCTGCACGTGCTGGAGCGCGCGGGCCTGCTGCCCACGCCCTCGGGGCCGGCGCTGTTCGGCCAGGCCAGCCTGAACGCCTTCGCCGCCGCCGGCCGGCCGGCGTGGAACGCGGTGCGAGCCCGGCTGGCAGCGCTGCTGTCCGGTTCGGACGCGCGCCTGCGGGACGACGCCGGACTGCGCGCCCGCGCCCTGGTGCCCATGGATGCGTGCACGCTGCACCTGCCGTTCGAGATCGCGTCCTATACCGACTTCTATTCGTCGGAGGACCACGCCACCAACGTCGGCAAGCTGTTCCGCGATCCGGCCAACGCGCTCACGCCCAACTGGAAGCACCTGCCTATCGGCTACAACGGCCGCGCCAGTTCGGTCGTGCCGTCCGGGCACGACGTGCACCGCCCCATGGGGCAACTGCCGGTCGCGGGCGGTGCGCCCGAATGGGGGCCGTGCCGCCAGTTGGACTTCGAGCTGGAGACGGCCTTCTTCGTGGGGCCGGGCACGGCGCTGGGCAGCCGGCTGGCGCCCGACGCCGCCGCCGGATGCATCTTCGGGATGGTGCTGATGAACGACTGGAGCGCCCGCGACGTCCAGCGCTGGGAATACGTTCCCCTGGGCCCCTTCCAGGCCAAGGCGTTCGCCACGTCGATCTCGCCATGGGTGGTCACGCTGGACGCGCTGCAGCCCTTCCGCGTCAACGCGCCGCAGCAGGACCCTGTGCCGCTGCCCTATCTGCGCGAAGGCGACCGCCACGCCTATGACATCGAGCTGTCGGTCGAGCTCGGCACGCCGGACGGCGCGTCCGCGACCATCGCGCGCAGCAACTTCCGCCACCTGTACTGGACCATGGCGCAGCAGCTCGCGCACCACACCAGCAGCGGCTGCAACCTGCGCACCGGCGACCTGATGGGCTCGGGCACCATCAGTGGGCCGAGCCCCGAGGCACGGGGCTGCCTGCTGGAATTGACCGAGAACGGCAAACGGCCGCTGGCCCTGCCCGACGGCGCCACACGCGACTTCCTGCAGGACGGCGACGAGGTCGTGATTCGCGGCCATGCCCGCCGCGGCGCGCTGCGCGTGGGATTCGGCAGCGTACGGGGACGGGTGCTGCCGGCCATCCCCTGAACGATGCGGGGTCCGGCAACGGGCCCCGCGCTTTCGTCAGTCGTCGAACAGCACGAAATAGAGCAGGTCCAGGCCGTTCAGCGTGCCCCCCTTGGCCACCGCCGACAGGCGGTTGCTCAGGCGGTAGCTGAGCTTGACCACGCCGTCGCGGCCCGACAGCGCCTGCTCGAAGCTGGCGTAGATCCGGTCGGACAGGCGCTTGCCCACCACCAGGAACTGGTTGTTCGACAGGTTGTAGGCCGACGAGGTACTGTCGCCCGCCACCGTGCGATCCGGCAGCAGACCCCGGCTGCTGCCCACGTTGCCCGACCGCACGCCGATCTCGTCCAGCCCCAGTTGGCGCGAGATCGGCTCGCTGCCCTGCGGACCCAGCAGCGACGTCGCCGCGCTCAAGAGCAGCGTGGCATCGGCGCCGCCCCCGCCTTCGTCGGGGCCTCGTCCCAGCAGCAGCCACGAAAGTTTTTCCACGTCGCTGACCTCGGGCGTGGACACCAGCGCGATGCGGGGCCGGCGCGCCGTGCCGCTGATACGCACGCCCGCCTCCACGCGCGGCCCGACGCGCACCGCCACGACGTCGAGCAGGGGATCGTCGATCGGCCCCTGGAAGGTCAGCACGCCGCGGCGTACCGTCAGCGTCTGGCCATAGGCATTGAAGCGGCCGCCGCGCGTGCGCACCGTGCCGCTTGAGGACAAGGCCCCCACCATGCCGACGATGCGTAGATCGCCGGTGATACCGGTGTCCAAGCCATAGCCCCGCAGGTAGAAGCGCTCGCCCAGCTTGGCACCCACGTCGATGGCGATGCCCAGCGTCTTCTTCTGCCGTTCCTCGCCGGTGCGGCGTACGTACACGTCGTCCGACAGCTTGGCGGGCGCCTGGGTGCCCATGTCGACCCAGCCTGTGTCGGCCTCGAACAGGCCGGCGATGCGCATGCGGTCCGGGATGATGTCCATGTCCACCCGCCCCGATCCGGCCACGAAGCGATCGGCGCGCTGGATGGCGGGGAAGCGCTCGGCCTTGAGGGTCGCGTGGCCCGAGGCCTGCGACAGCCGCCAATCGGCACTGATCTCCATCCACCCGCCCTGGCTTTCGTTCTTGATCCACTGCTGCACCCGCGAATCGCGCGGGTTGACGCGGATCACGCTGGGAAAACGCAGCGATTCGAGCACGATGCGGTCATCCTCCAGCGTCGCTTTGAGCTTGCCGTCCAGCAGTCTCAGCCCATCGTCCAGCCGCACGAGCCGGATGCCTTCACCCTGGAGGCCGCCGGTGGCATGCCACTGGCCGCCGGACTGGGTCACGCGCGCCGAGCCCGCCACCTTGCCGCCCACCTCGACGCTGTCGCCGACGAACAGGCTGACCCAGCTCAGGTCCTTCAGGTCGACCTGAGCCTCGAGCTGGGCCGGGCGGTCGCGATCCAGGCCGATCGCGCCGTCGCGGGCGACCACGCCGGCCTCGCCGTCCACCCGCACGCTGCCCACGCGCTCGCCTTCGACCAGGGCTTGCAGCACCACGCGGCTATGGCCGGCGTTGCCGTCCGGCGTCGCGCGCACGCTCGCATCCAGCGTGCTCAGGCCCAGCGCCAGCGGCGGCGTGCCGGGCACCCACAGGTCGCCGCTGCGGCGGCGGATGTTCGCCGCCCCTTGCAGCGAACCGGCGAAACGCATGTCCCATTCGGCATCCAGCACGATGACGCGCTCGCGCGGTATGGGCTTGCCGCCCAGGGCCTCCAGCAGGATCTCCGGCGCCCAGGCCAACCCCTCGGCACGGCCGCGCGACTCCCAGCGGCCGCCCCCACCGCGTGCGCCCTCGTTGACCAGCCTGCCGGTCTGGCCGCCCGGCAGACGCAAGGCGATGCCCGCGGGGCCGACCTCCCACTGCCATTGCGGCGCGGCGGCGGCTGGCACGTAGCTCAAGTCGACCGGCGCCTCGAGCGACATGCCCAGCGGCGCGCGGGCCAATTCGAACTGGCCCACCTTGCCCCGCCATCCGGGCAGTGCGCCGCGTCCCGGGCCCGTGCCCCAGCCACCGTCGAAACGGACCGCCAGCGTGGCCGGCGCCGACCGGTCGGCGGGCGCGAACTCGGCGTCCACCGACCCTTCGTGCCGCGCCATCGTGCCTTGCAGGCGCAGGGTCCCATGGCTCATGGTGGCCTGCGGCGCGCTGGACACGGCCACGTTGTCAATGCGCAGGTCGATGTCGGCGGGCGCGGCCGCGAACCCACCCTGCGGACGCTTGCCGTTCACCGGCGAGCCGCCTAGGCTCGTTCGCCCCTGCACCTTGCCGACGCGCACGCCGCCGGGCAATTGCAGATCGCCCGCGTCCAGCGTCATGTCCAGCACTGGCGCATCCAGGGTTTCGCCCAACGAGCCGCGCGCGGACAAGCGGCCGTTCAGCAGCGACGACAGCGTCTGCAAGCGCGGCGCGTCCAGGTCGAAATCCAGCTTGTCGCCCGGACGGCCGAACGCGCCCTTGGCCGTCAGCCGGTTGTTGCCGGCGTTCAGCGCCGCGTCGGCGCGCGTGACGCGCATGCCCGCGAAGACCAGTTCGCCATGTCCGCCCAGCGGTTGTCCGTTCCAGCGGCTGCCGTCCTCGATGCGCAGTTGTGCCGTCCCGCCCAGCTCCGGCAGCAAGGCCCCCTTCACCTCGGCTCGCGCCGAAACCTGGGCCGGCGGCAAGGCCTCGCTGCGCACCCAGTGGCTGGGATCGAAACGATCCAGGCGCAGCTCGGCGGCAAAGCGGCGCGGCTCGGCCAGTTGCAGTTCGCCCTTGCCGTTCGCGCGCGCCTCGCCGGCGGTCAGCGCGAACTGCGGCACGCGCACGACCTCGTCGCGCACGCCGGCCTCGAGCTTGAGTGCGAGCGGCACCTTGCGCGACCGGTCGGACAGGTCCGCGGTCAGCGACTGGGTCGTCGCGTCTGCCGAGAAGGCCAGCGTCCCCGCCAGCTTGGTCGGCAGCGCGGCGCCGTGCAGCCGCGACGCATCGACGCCGGTAGCCTGCAGCCGGCCTTGCACGCGTCCCGCGTCGCCGGCCGAGGCGTCGCGGCGCCAGTCCATCTGGCCTGACAGACGTCCGCCGCCGGCGAACTCGACCACGAGCCCGGCGATATCGAGCGCGTCGAAGGTCTCGACCGGTGCGCTCAGTTGCCCCGAGACGGCAACCACCGGCACACCGTCCTTGTCCAGGGGACGCGGCGTGGAATTGGTCAGCGCGAACGGGCCTTGCAGCAGCGCCGGCCCGGTGCCCCCGGCCACCGCCAGATCGGCGGTCAGGCCCAGGTTGGCGGACGGCGTGCCGGGCACCCAGGCCGAAGGATCGATGCCGCGCAGCTCCAGCTTGAGCCCGCGCAGCGGAAACCCTTCCAGCAGCGCCGCCTGCCCCTCGGCATTCACGTCCACGCCCGCGCCGTCGCCCTTGACGGCAAAGGCCAGGCGCTCCAGCGATCCGGTGGCCGAGGCGCCCAGGTCGAAGGCGTGCGCCGCCTGGCGACCTCCGGCGTGCAGCGCCAGTTTCACGGGGAACGGCGCATCGGCGCCGATGCTAGCCTCGCCCCGCAACGTCGCCTCGGCCTGCGGCGCCGCCACGTGCAGATTGGCCAGCAGGATCCGGTGCTCGGCGCCCGATGACGTCGCACGCAGGTCGATGCCGTCGAAACTGGCGGGCAGCCGCTCGCCGTCCATCTCGATGTCCAGCGTACCCAGCCCCAGCTTGTCCACGTCGATGGCAAGCGGCAGCCGCAGCGAGGCCAGCGGCGTGCCGGGCTCGCCGGACGGCCGCAGGTTCAGCCTGGCCCGCCGCGCCGACAACTCGGACACATGCAGCCGCGCGCCGCGCAGCGCCCGCCACCGGACGTCCAGGCGCAGCTTCTCCAGGTCGGCATCCACCGTCGGCAGCCGCAGCTCCAGCGTGTCGATGTCCAGCCCGCCCAGCAGCGAGCCGCGCACGCCTTCCAGCCGCGCGGATCCGCCCGCCAGTTGCACGCCGGTGCGCAAGGCCCACGCCGCGCCGCTGGCCGAGGACGCGACCCATGCGCCCGCGCCAGCCACCGCGGCCAGGCCCAGCACGAAGATGCCCGCCACGGCCCAGGGCCAGCGACGACGGCGCGGGGCGGGCTTGGGAGCAGGAGTGGCGGGCCCGTTCAAAATGCGATCCCCAGGGAAAAGTGCAGACGGATGTTCTTGTCGCGCAGCGCGTAGGCCAGGTCCACGCTCAGCGGCCCCGCCGGCGTGCGGACCCGCAGGCCAGCGCCCACGCCGGTGGCCAGCTTCATGTCGGAGAAGCGCGAGGCGACGTTGCCGGTATCGACGAAGATCGCCCCGCCCAGCCGGTCGTCGAAGTAGCGCGTGGCTTCCACGCTGGCGACGAACAGCACGGCATCGCCCAGCACCGCGTTGCCCACCTGGCGCCCCAGGCCCAGGTAGCGGTACCCGCGCACCGAACGCGCGCCGCCGGTGCGGAACGAGAAATCGTCCGGCACGCGGTTGATGTCCTGCGCCCACAGGCGCCCGACCTCGCCGCGCACCGTGATGACGTCGCGCTTGGAGGGCGACCACCAGAACTGGCCGCGTGCGGTCAGCCGGTTGAAATGATTGCTGGCGTCGAGCGCGGTACCCGCGCCGGCGCCCAGCGCGAACAGCGTGCCTTCGCGCGGATCGTACTTGTCGTTGACGTCGCGGCGGATGATCTCGGCGGTGGCCGTTGCCGTATTGGTGGTGAAGGAGTTGTAGCCGTCGATGTCGGTCATTTCGTGCGCGAGCCGCGCGCCATAGCGGGTCTCGTACTCGACACGGCTCTGGAAGCCGGCCGGATAGGTCTTGGCGCGGATGGCGCCCACCGCCAGCCGCCGGACGTGCAGGCCCTGCACGTCCGAGTCCTGCGCCAGCACGCCGAAGCTGTCGCGAAAGCCGTTCTCGTTGGGCGCGAGGTGGATGTCGGCATAACCGAACTTGCGCAGGCGGTCCAGCCGCAGCCCGGTCTCGAGCTCCACCGGCTGGCCCAGGACCACGTTCTGCCGGTAGACGGTCTCGATGCGCGCGCCGGCCTCGTCGTCCACGCCCAGCGCGACGCTCATGCGGCGGGGGCGCGACTCGACCACGTCGGCCATCACCGGCAGCGTCAGGTGGCTGGGGCCCTGGTAGGCCTGCTCGGTGCGCGTCTGGTCCGACTCCAGCCCCTTGGGCATCAGGGCGGGATCCTCTTCATGGCTGGGCGCGATGCCCTTGCGATCGATGTCCAGCGTCGCGCCGGAGAAGAACGGCGAGGACTGGAGCGTCTGCTGCCAGTCCACCATGCGGTCGCGGTCGTAGGGCTCGCCCGGGCGGATGCGGACATAGCGCTCGACCGTCCCCTGGGGTACACGTTTCAGGCCCCGGACTTCGACGCCCGAAAGGCGCACGGCCGGGCCGCTGTCGAGCTTGATGTGCAAGGCGGCCCGGGCGCGGTCGGCGTCCACGTCGGCTGCCGTATCGACCAGGCGGGCCACCGGGAAATCGCGCTCGGACGCCGTGTCCAGCAGGCTGCGCTTGGCAGTCTCCCATTCATCGTTGCGAAAGGGGCTGCCCTCCTTCAGGCCCCAGTCCTGCCGCAGCTTGGCGACGCGTTCCCCGAATTCCGGACCGGATATGGCGCCGAGGAACGAGATGTCCACGGTCTCGACGATGGTGCGCTCGCCCGGGACGATGGTGATGTCCCAGGTGGCGCCCCCCACGTCGGTTCCGGCCTCGAGCTGGACCTGGGGCGAGAAATAGCCCTCGGTGGCCAGGGCGTCCAGCGTGGCTTCGCGGGCGCGCCGGCGCAGGCGTATGCCCTCGCCGCCATCCTGGTCGTCGGCCATGTCGGCCATGCTGTCCACGGCATGCGTGACGGCCTCCAGGGCACTGGCTGGCAGCCCTCCGGGGTCGATGGTGATCTCGGGCCGCGCCGCGAACGCGGGCTCGGCCAGCAAGGCGCACAGGAGGACGGGCGCGAAAGGCAGGCGCATCACGTCCGCGGGGCAGGCAATACGTTTCCGTTCGCGACCGCGGCGCCCGCCCCGCCGGCGCCCGAAAGAGGATCGATCATGGTGTGCACGGCCGCGCAGGCCCGTTCGACTGACAAACTCATGACGCTTCCGCTGTATTGATTTTCAACCGCAAGCATAGCGGATCGCACGCGAGTTCCGTGACAGCGCGACGAGTATTGTTTCCATGTGTTTACGCAGGGCCCACCCCCCGTAAGTAGCATTGCTCATTTGGAATACGGCCATCCTCGGCTATGCTACGGGGTCTTCATAACAGTAGGTGGGGGAAATTCGGTCAAATAAGACCGGTTTCGCTGGCGTTACAAGCGTTTTCCAAACAAAAGGGGAATGCCCGCCTGACCGACCCGCCTGAAAAAATGGAAATTGGCTTACTTCTGATTTTGTTCATCGCCAACGGCATTTTCGCCATGAGCGAGATCGCCGTTGTCACCGCCCGTAAATCCCGCCTGCAACAGCGCGCCGACGAAGGCGATGCCAAGGCCCGCGCCGCGCTCGAACTGGCCGAACACCCCACGCGATTCCTTTCCACTGTCCAGATCGGCATCACCTCGATCGGCATCCTGACCGGCATCGTCGGCGAGGGCGCCCTCGCCAAGCCGCTGGCCGAAGCCATACGCCTCAACTTTCCGGCGCTGGCCGAAGCGGCCAGCGCCATCGCGCTGACGCTGGTGGTCATCGTCATCACCCTGATGTCCATCATCATCGGCGAGCTGGTCCCCAAGCGGCTGGGCCAGATGCATGCGGAAACCATCGCCGGCCTGATCGCGGCGCCCATGCGCCTGCTGTCGTGGATCGCCACGCCCTTCGTCAAGCTGCTGTCGCTGGCCACCGATACGGTGCTCAAGCTCATGGGCGTCAAGGAAAACAACGACCAGCTCGTCACCGAGGAAGAAATCCAGGTGCTGATGGCCCAGGGCGCCACGGCGGGCATCTTCGAGCAGGCCGAGCAACTGATGGTGCGCAACGTCTTCCGCCTGGACGAACGGCGCCTGTCCTCGCTCATGGTGCCGCGCTCGGACATCGTCTACCTCGACGTCAACGCGCCGCTCGAGGTCTCGCAGGCGAAGATAGAAAGCTCGCACTACTCCCGATTTCCGGTCGTGCGGGAAGACCTGTCGGACGTGATCGGCTTCGTGCGGGCCAAGGACCTGCTGGCCCAGCTCATGGCTGGCGAACCGCTCGACCTCGCCAGCCGGCTGAGCCCGGTGCTGTACGTGCCCGAAACACTGACCGGCACCGAACTCGTCCAGAACTTCCGCGACTCGCACACCCAGACCGCGCTGGTCGTGGACGAATACGGCGAAGTACAGGGCCTGGTGACCCTGCGCGACGTGCTCGAAGCCATCGTGGGCGAATTCCATACGTCCACGGCGCCCGAGGAACCCTCGGCCGTGCAGCGCGAGGACGGCTCATGGCTGCTCGACGGCCTGCTCGACGTGCACGAGATGGAGGATATGCTGGGTTTGCAGCATCTACCGGAAGGCGACTCGGGCACTTACCATACGCTGTCCGGCATGCTGATGCTGCTGCTGGGCCGCATCCCGCACACCGGCGAGCAGGTCGACTGGGCGGGCTGGAACTTCGAAGTGGTCGATATGGATGGCAAACGCATCGACAAGGTCATCGCCACCCGTCTCGAACCCGCCGAAACTCCGGAAGAACCCTATTGAACCTGGCCGCGGGCATCCCCATTTGCAGGGCAAGCCCCAAGAAATAAATCGGGAACTTTTCCAACCCCGCGGCCGCCCAAACGCTTTGATCGCCCGCTACCGGGCCGCTTCTGCCCGACGCACCATCTATGACTGACACCATCGCCAAATTGCTACGCACCGCCTTCGTGGCGGGCCTCGCCCTGGTCGGCATGATCATGGCGGCCATACTCCTCGCCTCAACCGCTGTCGCCCTGGCCATCGTCTACGTCGTGGCCAAGCTGCGCGGCAAGCCGTTCGTCGCCAACACCTACTGGAAACGCTCCCAGACCCGCTGGGGCTTCGGCGGCACCGCCGAGGGTGCCGCCGCGGCGGCCCCCGCCCGCGCCACGAGCGGCTATGCCAACCGCATGAAGCGCAGCGACATCGTCGACGTGGAAGTCCGAGAGGTAATGCCGCCCCCTACGCGCTGACGCGCGCCCGGCCTACCGATACAGTCCGCGTTTGGCCAGCCATTCGTTGATCAAGGCGGACACTTCGAGGTTATTCTTGTCCATCATCACCATGTGTGAATTGCCCTTGATACCCACCTTGGGCAGATCGACCTCATCCACCTGGCCGCCGGCCTCCCTGACCGCCTGAGCGAAGCGCGCGCCCTTGGCGCGGATCGCCGGCCAGCGCGCATCCTGTTCGATGTAGTCGCCGTAGACCATCAGGGCGGGCACCGACTTGAGCGCGGCAATCTTTTCCTTGTCCTCGTCACCGACCTCGGCGGGTTCGACCGCCACCACGGCGCGGATCTTGTCCGGGCGTGCCTGCGCCGCCTGGAAGCCGAACTTGCCGGCTTGGCTGTGCACCAGCAGCACGCAGGGGCATACCTTGTCCACCAACTGCAGATAGGCCTTCAGCGTGGGTTCGTCCGTCGTGATCCAGCGGGGCACGAATTGCCGCGAGAACTGCAAGATCTGGTCGGCCGGGAACTGGTTGCCGGGCAGGAGCTTACGCTGCGCCGGATCCTCGCTCCACGATCCCGCCCCGCCGATGCGGAAGCGCTCGTAGGCATTGGCCGCGGTGACCAGGACCGGATCGCCCTGCCATACCGGCTTGGCCGTGGCCGGCCATCCCGAACGGCCGCGCTCCACCGCATCCGAGTTGTAGACCGACCACCCCTTGCGCAGGAAATCGTTCAGCCATCCTGGCCGGCCGTCCGGCGTCGTCTCGTACGTCACCCCCGACAAGCCGCCGCCATGCCACATCAGCAGCGGCACCGCGCCCTTGCGGGGCTCGGGGATGAAGTACTGCACGTACATCTGCCCGACCATGTAGGTACCGTTGGGATCGATCTTCAGCGGCACGCCGTTGGCGGTGAACTTCACTTCCTTCACCGGCTCGCCCGACACCACGAACGGCTCGCCGCCGACATGAAACGACCCCATGTCGCGCAGCACGATAGGCTGCGCCACCGCCGCCCCCGCCCAACTCGACACCACCACCGCAACCGCCGCAACCAACCTCTTCATATCTCCTCCCGATAAAGAAAAAGGCGGTGCAAGCACCGCCTTCCACGCCATTCCCGGATGCCCCGCAAGGACACACCCAAGGCCAGCCACAATCTCATTCCCCAGGATGCGGTGGATCCGGCTCCGCCGGTCCACCCGCATCGCCCCCTGGGGGGCGCGCGAAGCGCGTAGGGGGGGACCCCTATTCAGTGGTGATATGCGCCGCTTCCACCACCTTCTTCCAGCGAGCCACTTCGGCCTTCACGAATTCACCCAGTTCCTGCGGCGTGCTGCTCTTCGTATCCGCGCCCGCCTCCTTGAACTTGGCGATCACCTCGGGGTCACGCAGCGCGGCGTTGAGTTCCTTGTTCAGGCGATCGACGATGGCGTCGTCGGTGCCAGCCGGCGCGAACAGCGCATACCACTGGGGCACGCTGACGCCCTTGACGCCGAGTTCTTCCAGCGTCGGCACGTCCTTCAGGACGTCGGAACGCTTGTCGCCGGCCAGGGCCAGGGCCTTGATCCGGCCGGAGGCCAGATGGGGATAGGCACTGAACAGGCTGGGGAACATGACTTGCGTCGTGCCGGCCAGCGTGTCGGTCATTGCCGGCGCCGAACCCTTGTACGGCACGTGCAGCATGTTGGCGCCCGTCACCATCTTGAACAGCTCGGCCGTGACGTGCGGCGCGGTGCCGGCGCCCGCCGAGGCGTAGCTCAGGCCCTTGGGATCCTTCTTGGACTTTTCGATCAGGTCCTTGACCGAGGTGATGCCGGAGGCCGAGGACACAACCAGCAGCGTGGGCGAGCTGGCCAGCAGGCCGATGGGCTTGAAGTCCTTGACCGGGTCGTAGCGCAGCTTCTGCAGCGCGGGGTTGATGCCGTGCGTGGCGATGTAGCCGAACAGGATGGTGTAGCCATCCGCCGGCGCGCGAGCGACGTATTCGCTGCCGATGGCGCCCTGTGCGCCGGCCTTGTTGACGACCACGACGCTCTGCTTGAGGCTCTCGCCCATCTTCTGGGCGATGACGCGCGCGAACGCGTCGTTGCCGCCGCCGGGAGCGGTGGGAACGACGATCGTGATCGGACGCTCGGGCCAGGCGGCCTGAACGCTGACGGCGCCCAGGGACAGGGTAAAGGCAGTGACAAAGGCGGCAATCGCCGGCACTCGGAACGAGGCTTGCATGAAAAAGTCTCCGTTTGGTTCTTCGGATCTACCGAAGCGTAAGCGGCTTCCGCCGGGCGCGCGATAAAGGCACCCTCCTGGCGGATGACGCGGTCCTAAAAAAAGCGGGCAGGAATGTAAAGCTGCCCTTCCATGATTTTCCGGGCTGTGCGAATCAGGCCGGCACCGCACACTTCGATCGAAGGCGCCGTGCCGCGCAATTCGACATCGACCTCGATGCGTCCCGAGGGATGCGCCACGGCGATGCGATGCATGCCGGCCGCGCGGGGCGCGCCCAGCTCGAACGCCACCGTGCCCGGAGTCACGAAGGCGGTTGCCACACCGATTGCGCCGGTGACGGCATGCGAGCGGTGGCACTTGTGCGGCGTGAAATACCGCGACACCACCGTATCCGCATCCGCCGACGCGCTGAGCAGCACCGGCTTGGGAATGACGCTGTCCGTGACGTCGCCCAGGCCCATGCGCCGGCCGGCTTCGAGGCGCAGGGCCTCCAGCCGTTCGAGCATGGCCGTGTTGGCGTCCAGCTCGACGGCCGTCTCGTCGCCCTTCACGCCCAACTGCGAGGCCCGCACGATCATCAGCGGCATGGCCGCGTCGATGCACGTGACGGGCACGCCGTCGATGACGTCCTGGGTGTTGCCCGTGGGAAACACCTTGCCCGTGACCGAGCCCCAGGCGTCGAGGAAGTTCAGCCGGATCGGCGCGCCGGTGCCCGGCACGCCGTCGATGCGGGCATCGCCTTCGTATTCGGTCTTCCCGCCGGGCGTCTGCACCACGGCGTCGATGGTCGAATTCGTGTTGACATTGTAGATACGCACGCGGGTCTCGCCATCGCTGGCCGCGACCATGCCCTGGTCGATGGCGAATGGCCCGACGCCGGACAGCATGTTGCCGCAGTTGGGACGGGTGTCGACCAGGGCGCGATCGACCGACACCTGCGCGAACAGGTAGTCGACGTCGCAACCGGGCCGCGTCGAGGGCGACACGATGGCGACTTTGCTGGTCAGGGTATGGGAGCCGCCCAGCCCGTCGATCTGGAGCTCGTGCGGCGAACCCATCGCCGCCAGCAGCACCTGATCGCGCTTGGCCAGGTCCTGCGGCAGCCATTCGGCGCGAAAATAGGGACCGCGGGACGTACCGCCCCGCATCAGTACACAAGGTATGGCTTTTTGCATGGCGAAATGATGCACCTGCCTTGTGCATTAGTAAATTGCATTTTTTATATAATTTGATGCATGGCACGCATTAATTTCGACCTCCAGGAATTGCAGGCCTTCGTCGCCGTGGCAGAGCGGTCCAGCTTCCGCGCGGCGGCGGACGACCTGCATCTTTCCCAACCCGCTCTCAGCCGGCGCATCGAGAAGCTCGAGGCCATCCTGGGCGCGCGCCTGCTCGACCGCACCACTCGGCACGTTTCGCTCACCAATGTGGGGCGCGTGTTCCTGGAACGGTCGCGCGCCGCGCTGGACGAGCTGGAAAGCGCCATGCTGGGCGTAAGCGATCTCGCGGCGCAGCTGAGCGGCCTCGTCACGGTGGCCTGCGTGCCGTCGGTGGCCTACTACTTCCTGCCCTCGGTGCTGCGCGACTTCACCGCCAAGCACCCGCGCATCCGAGTGCGCGTTATCGACGAAGGCGCCAACACCGTCCTGAACGCCGTCATCTCCGGCCGGGCCGACTTCGGCGTGAACTTCATCGGCACCCAGGAGGCCGAGGTCGATTTCAAGGCCATCTTCAAGGAGAACTTCGTGCTGGCCGCGCGCAAGGACCATCCTCTGGCCCGGCGCAAGTCGGTCACCTGGGAAGACCTGACCCGGGAACGCGTCATGACCGTCGACAAGGGCAGCGGCAACCGCCTGCTGATCGAAGCCGCGCTGGCCAAGAGCGGCAAGCGGTCGCAGACCGCCATCGAGGTCAGCCACATCCTGACCCTGCTGGGCATGGTGGAGGCCGGCCTGGGCGTCGCCGCCGTTCCGCAGCTGGCCCTGCCGCTGACCACGCACGCGACCCTGGTCGGCATTCCGCTGTCGCAGCCCCGCGTCAGCCGCACCCTGGGCCTGATTTCCAAGCGCGGGCGGCCGCTTTCCCCGGCCGCCAACCTGCTCTACGAGATGCTCGGCAACGCCGGGCGCGCGGCGCGCGCCTGACGGCGCCAGGCCTCAGGGATCGATCAGGGCCAGCGCCTCGCGTATCGGCCCCGCCTGGCCGGGGCGCACCAGGCGCGCCACTTCGCGCCCCTGGTCCAGGAACACGAGCGTGGGCCACAGCTTCACCCCGAACGAGCGCCCCAGCGGCCGGCCCTTGCCGTCCTCGACCTTGAGGTGCCGTACCTTGGCGTGCCCCTCGAAGGCGACCTCGATCAGCGGCTGGGCCGCCAGGCAATGCCCGCACCAGGGCGCGCCGAATTCCAGCACCGTGGGCTCGCCCAGGGCGTCGATCTCTTCCCGGGCGGGTTCCCGGGTCGCGTAAACGGTGTTCATGGACATGGATGCCTCCTTGCGCCCAGTATGGCAAAAACGGCGACCAAGCGGCGCACGCAAGCGCCGTGCCCGGCCATCCGCCGTCCCAGCGGCTAAAATCCCCCATTCGATACTTTCATCGCCCCCTCGTTTCCGCCCCATGTCGCGCACACTCTTCGTCACCACCGCCCTGCCCTACGCCAACGGATCCTTCCACATCGGCCACATCATGGAGTACATCCAGGCCGACATCTGGGTCCGCAACATGCGCATGCAAGGCCATACGGTCCACTTCGTGTGCGCCGACGACGCCCATGGCGCGCCCATCATGCTCAAGGCGGAAAGCGAAGGCATCACGCCGCGCGAACTCGTCGCCCGCATCGCCGCGGAACGCCCGAAGTACCTCCAGGGCTTCCACGTCGCGTTCGACCACTGGCACTCCACCGATACGGACGAGAACACGGAACTGTCGCGCCAGATCTACCTGAAGCTGCGCGACGCCGGCCTGATCGAGACCCGCACCATCGAGCAGTTCTACGATCCGGTCAAAGGCATGTTCCTGGCCGACCGCTACATCAAGGGCGAGTGCCCGAAGTGCGGCGCCAAGGACCAGTACGGCGACGCCTGCGAGGTCTGCGGGGCGGTCTACGCCCCCACCGACCTGCGCAACCCGTACTCCACCCTGACCGGCGCCACGCCCGTCCTGAAAAGCTCGGACCACTTCTTCTTCAAGCTGTCCGACCCGCGCTGCTACGCCTTCCTGCAGGAATGGACCGGCAGCGTCAATGGCAACGGCACGCCGCGCCTGCAGCCCGAGGTCTATGCCAAGACCCGGGAATGGCTGGGCGAGGAAGGCAAGTTGGCGGACTGGGACATCTCGCGCGACGCGCCGTACTTCGGCATCGAGATCCCCGACGCGCCGGGCAAGTATTTCTACGTCTGGCTCGACGCGCCGGTGGGCTACCTGGCCTCGCTGAAGGCCTATTGCAAGAAGACCGGCCTGGACTTCGACGCGCTGCTCGACCCGCAGTCCGATACCGAGCAGTACCACTTCATCGGCAAGGACATCGTCTATTTCCACGCCCTGTTCTGGCCGGCAATGCTGCATTTCGCGCAGCGCAAGACGCCCGACGGCCTGCACGTCCACGGCTTCATCACCGTCAGCGGCGAGAAGATGTCCAAGAGCCGCGGCACCGGCATCTCGCCGCTGCGCTACCTCGACCTCGGCATGAACCCGGAATGGCTGCGCTACTACATCGCCGCCAAGCTCAACGCCCACGTCGAGGACATGGACTTCAACCCCGAGGACTTCATCGCGCGCGTCAACAGCGACCTGGTCGGCAAGTACGTCAACATCGCCAGCCGCGCCTCGAACTTCCTCATCAAGCATTTCGACGGACAGCTCTGCTTTGACGGCGGGACGCCCATCGAGCTCGAGAACGAGCTCAATGCCTCGGCCACCCTCGTGCGCAACGCCTTCGAGGCGCGTGAATTCGGCAAGGCCATCCGCGAGATCATGGCCACCGCCGACCGCATCAACCAGGCCTTCGACGCGGCCCAGCCCTGGGTACTGGCCAAGCAGCTGGACGATGCGGACAGGAAGCGCGAACTGCACGAGATCTGCTCGCGCACCATGATCGGCTTCAAGGCGCTGTCGGTCATGCTGGCGCCGGTCCTGCCCGAACTGACGCGGCGGGTGGCGCACGAACTGTTCGGCCTGGGACGCGATTTCGAATGGCGCGACGTGGTCGTGCCGCCGCAGCGCATCGCGCCCTATAAGCACCTCGCGCAACGGGTCGACCCCAAGCTGCTCGACGCGCTGCTGGAAGCACCCGCCGCGCCGGCACCCGTGGCGCCCACGCCAGGCGGCGAGGAGATCGCGCCCGCCATCACCATCGACGACTTCGCCAAGATCGACCTGCGCATCGCCCGTATCGTCAATTGCGAATACGTGGAAGGCTCGGACAAGCTGCTGCGGCTGACGCTGGATGCCGGCGAGGGCCGCACCCGCAATGTGTTCTCCGGCATCAAGTCGTCCTACAAGCCGGAAGACCTGATCGGCAAGCTGACCGTGCTGGTGGCCAACCTCGCGCCGCGCAAGATGAAGTTCGGCGTATCCGAGGGCATGGTGCTGGCCGCGAGCCACGCCGATGAAAAGGCGCAGCCGGGCATCTATGTGCTGGAGCCCGTGGCGGGCGCCCAGCCGGGCATGCGCGTACGGTAAGCGGCGCGGGTCGCGGCTTCGCCCGGGGACGGCGCCCGCCGCCCCTAGCGTGCCCGCGCTTGCGACGCTTGCGCGGCGGGCACGTGGCCGGCCTTGACCCGGTTCACCACCATCTTGTCGTTCAGGTTCTTGATGATGGACGACCCGGTGCGCACGCACAGGAACGGGAACAGGCCATGGACCAGGGCCGCCAGCCCTCCCACCAGCATGCGGAACGCGAACCCCCACGACGCGGCGAGATGCTCGAAGTACGTCTCACCCACGGAGGCGGGATGCGAAGTGAACGACCATTTGCTCATGGGAATGTCGGAAAGTAGGGAAACTGGAGATACTTTATCAACAGCACCCCGCAAAATTACTGCAAATTTACGCCCCGTCGACGCCAGAATATAAAAAATATTCCCCAAAACCGGCATAGAAAGGAAATTTTCACACCCAACCCCAGCCACCCCATCCAGGGTGGCGCCCGGACGGCGCCGCGGCCCGGCGTGCAGTAAACTCCCGGGTGCACAGAAAACGTCCCGACCGGCGGACCTCACGCACCGGCGGCACGGCATGCCAGAACAAAGGTTAGTCATGGCCAAGAGTTACGAATCCGAAATCACCCAGTTCCTGCAGGACCTGAAGCAGCAGCGCCCCGATCTCGAAAGCGAGCAGAAGCAGGGCCGCGCGCGCCTGTGGGACAAGACCATCGATCCGGAACTCGTCGAAGGTTTCAAGGCCGGGACGGTGCCGCAGAAGCCCTATGTCTATCAGACTGAAGACTGATCATCTCCCGCATGGGCTCTTCCCCGCCCCCCAACGACGGGCTGGCAGCATTGGCTGAACCCCCGGTCGACAGCACGCCCGACGTCGTCGACGGCGTTGCCATCGCCCGGCTCTACGGCGAGCCGCTGTTCGCGCTGCCCCAGGACCTGTACATCCCCCCCGATGCGCTCGAGGTGTTCCTCGAGACCTTCGAGGGACCGCTCGACCTGCTGCTCTACCTGATCCGCAAGCAGAACTTCAACGTGCTCGACATTCCCATGGCGGAAGTCACGCGCCAGTACCTGTCGTACGTCGACCAGATCCGCGAGCACAACCTCGAACTGGCCGCCGAGTACCTGCTCATGGCGGCGCTGCTGATCGAGATCAAGTCGCGCATGCTGCTGCCGGTGCGCAAGGCGGACACCGACGAGGACGTCGAGGACCCGCGCGCCGAGCTCGTCCGGCGCCTGCTCGAGTACGAGCAGATGAAGCTGGCGGCGCAAAGGCTGGACCGCTTGCCGCAGCTGGGCCGGGATTTCGTGCGGGCCCAGGTGTTGCTGGAACAGACCACCGTGCGCCGGATGCCCGACGTCAACGTCGAGGAACTGCGCGACGCGTGGGCCGACATCGTCAAGCGCGCCAAGCTCAATGCGCACCACCACATCTCGCGCGAGGAACTGTCCGTGCGCGATCACATGAGCCAGATCCTGCGCCGGCTGCAGAACGTGCGCTACATGGAGTTCACCGAACTCTTCATGGAGCGCGTGCAGGACGGCGCCGGCGTACCGGTGATCGTCGTGCACTTCATTGCCATGCTGGAACTGGCCCGCGAGTCGCTGCTCGAGATCACCCAGGCCGAGCCGTACGCGCCGATCTACGTGCGCCTCGCCTTCACTTCCGTCCATACTCACTGAGGCCCCGGCGCGCGGCCCGGCCGCCCGCCTCCTCGGCCTCCAAGCCCACCTTACCGAATCCAACGCCATGAAGGTCGTTCACTCCATCGAAGAATTGCGCGATCAATTGCGCGGCCAGCTCCGGGTCTCTTTCGTCCCCACGATGGGCAACCTGCACGAAGGCCATCTCGCCTTGATGAAGACGGCTCGCCAGCACGGCGACCCGGTCGTCGCCAGCATCTTCGTCAATCGCCTGCAATTCGGGCCCAACGAGGATTTCGACCGCTACCCGCGCACGCTGCCCGCCGACATCGAGAAGCTCGAGCGCGACCGCAACGTCTACGTGTTGTTCGCGCCGGACGAGCGCGAGATGTATCCCGAGCCGCAGAACTTCCGCGTCCAGCCGCCCGACGACCTGGGCGGCATCCTGGAAGGCGAGTTCCGCCCCGGCTTCTTCGCCGGTGTCTCGACCGTCGTGCTCAAGCTGCTGTCCTGTGTGCAACCGCGCGTGGCGGTGTTCGGGAAGAAGGACTATCAGCAGTTGATGGTGGTGCGGGCCATGTGCCGGCAGTTCCAGTTGCCGATCGAAATCGTGCCGCAGGAGACGATACGCGCGGACGACGGCCTGGCCCTGTCCTCGCGCAACGGCTACCTCAGCGCGGACCAGCGCGCCGAAGCGCCACAGCTCTACGCGACGCTGCGCCGCGTGCAGGCCGACCTGCGCAGCGGCAACCACGACGTCGCCGCGCTCGAGCGCGGCGCCGTCGCCACGCTGGACGGACGCGGCTGGAAGGTGGACTACATTTCGGTGCGGCGCCAGCGCGACCTGCTGCCGCCCGCGCGCGAGGAAGTCGAAGGGGGCGAGCCGCTGGTGGCGCTGGCCGCCGCCAAGCTCGGCACGACCCGGCTGATCGACAACCTGGAGCTGTAGGCGGGCCACGCCATCCGGCTTCGGTTGCGAGGCTTGCAAGCAATTGATACAGCGGCGCGCGGCCGGGTTCCCGGCTGCGTGCCGTTCGCTACAATTCCCGGCACTGGATGGTTTACGATACGCCCATGATCGAAGATCTCGACCTTCTCGCCAGCCGCATACGCCAGCTCACCGAACTGACGCAAAGCCTGCGCGACGAAAACGTGGCGCTGGGCAAGAGCCTCGCGCAACGCGATTCGCACATCCGCGTGCTGCGCGATACGCTGGCCGCCGCGCAGTCGCGGGTCGAGGGCGTGCTGGCGCGCCTGCCCGGCGGTGAAGAGCCCGCCGAGGAAGTCGAGGGCGACGCCGATGCACCGGACAACGCTTCCTCCCCTGGATCAGAAGGCGCCGACCCGGGCGCTCGGAGTCTATATGGAACGTCTTGACGTCACGATCCTCGGCAAGGATTATCCGCTGGCCTGCGAACCCTCGGAAAAGGAAGCGCTGCTGACTGCGGCGACGATGGTCGATCGGGCCATGCAGCGCATCAAGGCCGGCGGCAAGGTGGCGGGCACCGAGCGCATCGCGGTGATGGCGGCATTGCAATTGGCCGCCGAGTTGATGAATGCGAATTCTCCCGACTCACGACTTGCAGTCGGCGACTACAAGCGTAAAATCGAGGACATGCATCGCATGGTCGATGCAGCCCTGGGGGCCCAAGAGAAGTTATTTTAGGTTTTGATGTTTGTGCGGTACTTTTCTGTGCGGCACAAACGCGTATGATCAGCTTTCCCTGCCGTGCTCGTGTTTGGCCTTATATTTCTTGGACCCATGCTTATGGCATGAGGTTGTGGAAATTGCCCGCGGGTGTGATCGTCTCTCCGTCAGACGAACCCGAAGCGCGGCTGACCGCGACCACCTTGAACCCCGGTTCAAGATGCCGGCCTAGCGACACAGGCGGGGATCCTATCCGACCCGGAGCATATACGCTATGCTCCGGTTTTTTTTTGACCCCCCCCTACGCGCTTCGCGCGCCCCCCAGGGGGCGGCACTGGCGGACCGGCGGAGCCGGATCCGCTGTGCCCTGGATGGGGCGGGGGGGTGTTGCCGAGGTAGTTTTTTTCGGTGCTAGAACTAGAACGAAGGATGCGTCTTGGGGAGAAGGGACGCGTCCACCGATTTACCAACTATCGTCAAGACTTCAACATGGATCCATTGTTTATCGTTGCCTTGCTCGTACTTGGGGCCTGCACCGGCTTTGCCGCGGGGCTGCTCGGCATAGGCGGGGGCATGATCATGGTGCCCTTCCTGACCATGCTGTTCACCTGGCAGCGCCTGCCGCCTGAACTGGTGGTGCATGCGGCGATCGCGACGTCGATGGCGTCCATTCTGTTTACGTCGATTTCCAGCGTGCGCGCGCACCACAAGCGCGGCGCGGTGCGGTGGGAGATCGTGGCGCGCTTCGCGCCGGGGTTGGTGATCGGCGGACTGCTTGCCGGCGGGGCGGTGTTCTCGACGCTGAAGACCGGATGGCTGGCGCTGGTGTTCGCGGTGTTCGTGGGGTATTCGGCCATCCAGATGCTGCTCGACAAGAAGCCCAAGCCCAGCCGCCAGATGCCGGGTACGCTGGGCACCTCGGCGGCGGGGACCGGCGTCGGTTTCCTGTCCGGACTGGTCGGTGCCGGCGGCGGCTTTGTTTCCGTCCCTTTCATGACCTGGTGCAACGTCCCGTTGCACAACGCCGTGGCCACCTCGGCCGCGCTGGGTTTTCCCATCGCGCTGGCCAATACCGCGGGTTACATCTGGTCAGGCATGCAGCATCCCAGCGGGCAACCCGGCATGCTCGGGTATGTCTATTGGCCGGGGCTGATCGTGTTGATCGTTTCCAGCGTGCTGCTGGCACCGGTGGGTGCCCATACCGCGCACAAGCTGCCGGTGCGTTCGCTGAAACGCATCTTCGCCTACCTGTTGATGCTGCTGGCGGCCTATATGCTATACAAGGCTGTCACCGCGCTGACGGGGGCCTGACGAGCGCCGCGGTCCGGGTCGCGGTGCACGGGGTCAGCCCTTCCATCAATCAGAACAAGGACTCACACCATGGCTTACCGCCCCACCCTCGCTCCCACGATGCGCCGCGCCCTGTGCGGCGCGGCACTGGCCGTCTCGGCCGCGATGTCGTCCATCGCCGTCGCCCAGGCCGCGCCGGACGCCGCCAAGCCCGACCGGCCGACGCTGTCGCTGTCGGCCGCCGCCACCTCGGAAGTGGCGCAGGACAAGGTGACCATCACGCTCGCCAACGAGATCGAGGGCAATGACCAGGCCAAGCTGTCGCAGCAGCTCAACCAGTTGCTCGAGGCCACGCTGGCCGAGGCCAAGCGCAACACCGCGGTCACCGCGCGCAGCGGCAACTACAACGTCTGGGCCAACACCGACCGCAACGGCCGTATCACCACGTGGCGCGGACGCGCGGAACTGATCCTGGAGTCCAAGGACTTCGGCGCCGCCTCCAAGCTGGCCGGCGAACTGAGCCGCCAGATGGCGGTCTCGAACGTGTCGTTCTCGCTGTCGCGCGAGGCGCGCGAGGCCGAGGAACAGCGCCTGCTGGCCGAAGCGGCCAAGGCCTTCACCACGCGGGCGACCCAGGCCGCCAAGGCATTCGGATTCTCGGGCTATGCGGTCAAGCAGCTGGACCTGAGCGGCAGCGGCACGGTCACGCCCATGCCGCGCGCCTACGCGATGGCGGCTCCCGCCATGGAAGCCAAGGCGGCCGACCTGCCGCTGGAAGGCGGCAAGTCGTCGGTGTCGGTATCGGTGCGCGGCACGGTCTATCTGCAATAGGCCGACAGGCCATGCGGGCCGGCCGCGCGGCTCAGGCCGCCGGCCGGCGCGCCCAAACGAACAGCGCAAGCCCCACCAGCACCATGGGCAGCGATAGCCACTGCCCCATGCTCAACCCTCCCGCCAGGATGCCCAGGAAGCTGTCCGGCTCCCGGGTGTATTCCACCATGAAGCGGAAGAATCCGTAGCCCATCAGAAAGACGCCGCTGACCTGGCCCACCGGCCGGGGTTTGCTGGCGAACAGCCAGACCAACGCGAACAGGGCCAAGCCTTCCAGGCCCACCTCATACAACTGCGAGGGATGGCGCGCGACACCGTCGCCCGCCTGCGGGAACACCATGCCCCACGGCACGGTCGTCGCCCGTCCCCACAACTCGCCGTTGATGAAATTGCCCAGGCGCCCCGCCGCCAACCCCAGCGGTACCAACGTCGCGACGAAATCGCCCACCTGCAGGAAACGGAACCCACGGCGCCGCGCAAACAGCGCCATGACCAGCAGCACACCCAGCAATCCTCCGTGGAACGACATGCCGCCATGCCAGACCGCGAGGATCTCCAGCGGATGCGCCAGGTAATAGGCCGGCTTGTAGAACAGCACATAGCCCAGGCGCCCGCCGAGCACGACACCCAGCACGCTGTAGAACAGGAGGTCGTCCAGGTCGCGCGTCGTTAGCGCGGTCTTGCCGTGGCGGATGCGCCAGCGGCCCAGGGTCCAGGCCAGGAGGAACGCGACCAGGTACATGAGGCCATACCAACGCACCGCCAGGGGTCCGATCTCGAACGCGATGGGAGAAAACTGCGGGTGAACCAACATGTTTGCGCGCGCCTTTCAAGGAAAGGCCGGGCGCCTGCCCGGCCACGGTGTCTGTCGAACAGTGGCGATCATAACGCCCCTTGTCCCAACCCCCTGTGACAGATCGACGCAGGCGGTCCCGAATCCCGGGTACGCCGAATTCGGTTGTATATACTGCCCCGTCGAAAAATACGCACTTCGCGCGGCATTCAACGGAGAATCCTTCATGTCCATTCGTTCCCTCAGCCTGGGCGCATGGGTGGCCCTGGCCGCCCTCCACACGACCGCAGGAGCGCAGACCACCGGACTCGATCTCGCCAAGGCCAAGAACTGCATGGCCTGTCACGACGTTGCCGCCAAACGCGTCGGCCCCGCCTACCAGAGCGTGGCGGAGCGCTATGCCTCGGACGCCGAAGCGGCCGACAAGCTGGTCGCCTCCATCCGCAAGGGCAGCTTCCGCAAGTGGGGCGCCATTCCCATGCCCGCCCAGAACGCCGTCAGCGACGACGAGGCGCGCAAACTGGCTCAGTGGATCCTGACGCTGAAGCCCTGACACCCCTGTGGACTGACCGCCAGGCCGCTCCGGCGGCCTGCCTGGAGCGCATACACTATCGTCATGGGCGCTCCTGGCGCCGGCTCTCTTCAAGAGGACGATCATGCCCGCACAAGTCGAGACAGCCGTGTTCGGCGGTGGCTGCTTCTGGTGTATCGAAGCCGTGTTCCAGCAGATCGAGGGCGTGCTGCGCGCCGATTCCGGCTATGCCGGGGGGCACGTGGACCACCCCACGTACGAGCAGATCTGCGACGGCGATACCGGCCACATCGAGGTCGTCACCGTCACCTACGATCCTGCCGCCGTCACCTACCACGAACTGCTGGAGATCTTCTTCGCCTCGCACGACCCGACTACCGTGGATCGCCAGGGCAACGACGTCGGGCCGCAATACCGCTCGGCCGTCTTCTGGCAGTCCCCGGCCCAGGAAGAGGCGGCGCGCGAAGTCATCGCCGACCTGGAGGCGCGCCAGGTGTTCGGCTCGCCCATCGTGACCCGGCTGCTGCCGCCCGCCACGGTCTGGCCGGCGGAGGACTACCACCGCGACTACTTCCTGCGCAATCCCGGCCAGGGCTATTGTGCCTTCGTGGTCGCACCCAAGGTAGCCAAGATGCGCAAGAACTTCGCCCACAAGCTCAAGCAATCCTGAAGGAACGCCTCTCATGAACCGACGCCGGGCCTTGCTCGCCTGCGGCGCGATGATCGCGGCGGCCGGCCTGTCCGGACCGGCTGCCGCGCAGGACGCCGCCTATCCCACGCGCCCCATCCGCTTCGTCGTCCCGTATCCCCCCGGTGGTCCGCTGGACATCATGGCGCGCGCGCTGGCCGAAAAGGTCCGTCCCGCGCTGGGCCAGCCCATGATCGTCGAGAACAGGCCGGGCGCCGGCGGCAACATCGGCGCCGACCTCGTCGCCAAGGCGGCTCCGGACGGCTACACGCTGGTGATGGGGGCGGTCGCCACGCATGCGATCAACCCGGCGCTCTTTCCGTCCATCCCCTACGATCCGGTCAAGGACTTCGCGCCCGTCGTGCTCGTGGCGTCGGTGCCCAACGTCCTGGTGATGAACCCCGCCACGTCCGCCAGGCTGGGCATCCAGACCGTGCAGGACCTGATCGGCTACGCACGGCGCAACCCGGGCAAGCTCAACATGGGCTCGGGCGGCAACGGCAGTGCCGGGCACCTGGCGGGGGAACTCCTGAAGACCCGCGCCGGCGTATTTGCCGCGCACATCCCCTATGCCGGCGCCACGCCTGCGCAAGTGGCGCTGATGAGCGGGCAGACCGACTTCATGTTCGACAACCTCGCCGCCGCCTCGCCGCTGATCGCCGCGGGCAAGCTCAAGGCCCTTGCGGTCACCACGGCAGCCCGGTCGCGCCTGCTGCCCGAGGTGCCGACCATGATGCAGGCCGGCGTGCCGGACTTCGACCTGGGAACCTGGTTCGGGATCTTCGCGCCGGCGCACACGCCCGAAAACGTGGTGCAAAAACTCCATGATGAATATGCGCAGGCGCTCGGCAGCCCCGACATGCGCCAGCGCCTGGCCGGCATGGGCTCGGACGCTGCGCCCGGTACGCCCGCGTCGCTGGCCGAACTGGTGCGGTCCGACCTGCGCAAGTACGCCGAGATCGTCAGGATCTCGGGCGCCAAGCTGAACTGAGCGGGGGGCCGGATGCAGGTCCGGCCTCCTGCTCAATCGGCGCGGCGGTCCCAGCCATCCGCGCCGCCCTCGGCCACCCGCAGGCCCTGCATCTCGGCCACCACGGCCATCTTGTGCGTGTGCATCCGCCAGACCAGTTCGACCGCGTTGCGCGCGCCCAGCTTGGCCAGCACCCGCGCGCGATGGACCTCCACGGTCCGGATGGATATGCCCAGCCGATCGGCGATCACCTTGTTGGCACGCCCCTCGACCAACAGGTCCATGACTTCGCGTTCCCGCGGCGTCAGGGACCTGCCGCGTTCCTGGCCATCCTGCCACCCGTGCATCGACTTCATCGTGCTCCCCTTCATTGATAAGCTAGTCATGGGCGGGGTCTTGCGCCCCCAAGGGGAAGTCTGGCACGACAGTTCCGATGCGAAAAAGCTGTCAAGGCTGACAGGAGTCTGAACGTCATATGGATCAATTTGGCACAAAGTTGTGCCGATCCATCATTTTTCGGGAAAACCCCGACTCATTGCGGGCAATTTCGTTATTCACGCCTGCTTCGCGTGAGCTAACATGCCGGCCTTGCAAGTGAAGTCAGATAGGAGCCCACTTCCAATGCGCATTCAGTCAAAACAAAATTTCTGGTCCGGGGTGATGTTCGTCTTCCTCGGGCTATTCTTTGCCGGGTTCGCCGTCGATTACCAGATGGGTACGGCAGCCAAGATGGGACCGGGCTACTTCCCGTTCTGGCTGGGCGTGATCCTGGCGATCCTCGGTGCGATCATCGGCATCTCCGGCCTGTCGCCCAAGGCTGAACCCACGGAAATCCCGAAGTTCAACCTCAAGACCACGGGCGTCATCCTGGGCAACGTGGTGCTGTTCGGCATCCTGCTGCGTCCTCTGGGCGTGTACGTGTCGTCGTTCCTGCTCGTGCTGCTGTCCAGCATGGCCAGCCACGAATTCAAGTGGAAAACCGCCATCATCAACGGCATCTGCCTGGTGATCGCCGTCCACTTCATCTTCATTGTCGGCCTGGGTCTGATCTTCCCGCTGTGGCCTTCGTTTCTCGGTTTGAACTAAGGAAAGCCCTCCATGGAAGTGTTAGAGCACTTGGCACTGGGTTTTGAAACGGCGCTTTCGTTTCAGAACATCATCTACGCATTTCTCGGTTGCCTGATCGGCACCTTGGTGGGCGTGCTGCCCGGCTTGGGTCCCGTTCCGACCATCGCGATGCTGTTGCCCATCACCTACGCGCTGCCGCCGGTAGCTGGCCTGATCATGCTGGCCGGCATCTACTACGGCGCCCAGTACGGCGGTTCGACCACCGCCATCCTGGTCAACCTGCCCGGAGAAACCTCCGCGGTGGTGACCTGCCTGGATGGCTACCAGATGGCGCGGAACGGCCGCGCCGGACAGGCGCTGGCCATTGCGGCCATCGGGTCGTTCTTCGCCGGCTGCGTGGGTACGCTGCTGATCGCCGCCTTCGCGCCCCCGCTGGCCGAAGTGGCCTTCCAGTTCGGTCCTGCGGAATACTTCTCGCTGATGTGCCTGGGCCTGGTCGGCGCGGTCGTGTTGGCGTCGGGTTCGCTGGTCAAGGCCATCTGCATGATCTTGCTGGGTCTCTTGATCGGCATGGTCGGCACGGACGTGAACTCGGGCGTAGCTCGCTTCTCGTTCGGCATCCCCGAACTGACCGACGGCATCGACTTCGCCGCGGTCGCGATGGGCGTGTTCGGCTTCTCGGAAATCATTAACAACGTCGAGCAGAAAGAAGAACGCGAAGTCTTCCTGGACAAGATCGGCCACCTGTATCCCACCTGGCCCGACCTCAAGGAAGCTGCGCCCGCCATCATCCGCGGCACGGCCATCGGTTCGGCCCTGGGCATCCTGCCTGGCGGCGGTGCGGTGATGTCGTCGTTCGCCTCGTACACGGTGGAAAAGAAGCTCGCCAAGGATCCCTCCAGCTTCGGCAAGGGCAACATCCGCGGCGTGGCGGGTCCGGAATCGGCCAACAACGCCGGCTCGCAGACCTCCTTCATCCCGCTGCTGACGCTGGGTATCCCGGGTAACGCGATCATGGCCCTGATGGTCGGCGCCATGACCATCCACAACATCCAGCCTGGTCCCCAGGTCATGACCAGCAACCCGGACCTGTTCTGGGGCCTGATCGTGTCGATGTGGATCGGCAACCTGATGCTGGTGATCCTGAACCTGCCGCTGATCGGTATCTGGGTCAAGCTGCTGAAGGTTCCCTACCCCATCCTGTTCCCGGCCATCCTGCTGATCTGCTCGATCGGTGTCTACACGCTGAACTACAACGTGTTCGATATCTGGATGACGGCAGCCTTCGGCCTGATCGGCTACACCTGGTCCAAGCTGAAGTGCGAAGGTGCTCCGCTGCTGCTGGGCCTGGTGCTGGGCCCCATGATGGAAGAGAACTTCCGCCGCGCCCTGCTCCTGTCGCGTGGTGACTTCACGACCTTCGTGACCCGCCCGCTGTCGGCGACCCTGCTGGTCATCGCCGTCATCCTGGTCCTGATCGTGGCCTCGCCCGCGATCCGCAAGAAGCGCGAAGAAACCTTCGTCGAAGACTGACGACACCAGCCGCTTCGGCGGCTGCAAGAAAAAAGGCGCCTCCGGGCGCCTTTTTTTATACTTGCCTCTGGCAATGGAGAATCAGCATGGCATCGATTGGCACCAAGACCTACGACAGCACCGCCCCGCTCAACGTCAGCTTCATCGGCCTGGGCGTCATGGGCTTTCCCATGGCCGGTCACCTGGCCCAGGCCGGGCATGCGGTCCGGGTCTACAACCGCACCCCGTCCAAGGCCCGCGACTGGGTGCAGGAATTCGGCGGCAGCCACGCGCCAACGCCGCGCGAAGCCGTCCAGGACGCCGACATGGTCTTCCTGTGCGTCGGCAACGACGACGACCTGCGCAGCGTCGTGCTGGGCGCGGACGGCGCCCTGGCGGGCATGAAGCCCGGCTCGCTGCTGGTCGACCACACCACGGCCTCGGCCAAGGTCGCGCGCGAGCTGCACGCCGCGGCCCAGGACCAGGAAGTCGCCTTCATCGACGCCCCCGTCTCGGGCGGCCAGGCCGGCGCGGTCAATGGCGTGCTCACGGTGATGTGCGGCGGCGACGCCGACGCGTTCGAGCGCATGAAGCCCGTGGCGCAGGCCTACTCCCGGGCCGTCACCCTGCTCGGCGAACCCGGCGCCGGCCAGTTGGCCAAGATGGTCAACCAGATCTGCATCGCCGGACTGGTGCAGGGACTGTCCGAGGGCATCGCATTCGGCCAGAAGGCCGGGCTGGACATGAAGCTCGTCCTGGACGTGATCTCCAAGGGAGCGGCGCAAAGCTGGCAGATGGAGAACCGCGGCGCGACCATGGTGGACGGCCAGTTCGACTTCGGCTTCGCGGTGGACTGGATGCGCAAGGACCTGGGCCTGGTGCTGGACGAAAGCCGCAACAATGGCGCGCGGCTGCCCGTCACGGCGCTGGTCGACCAGTTCTATGCCGACGTGCAGCAGATGGGCGGCAGCCGCTGGGACACCTCGTCCCTGATTAAACGACTAGGCTAGGCCCCCCCCTACGCGCTTACGCGCGCCCAGCATGGTGAGCCCCCAGCCGCTACGCGGCAGCCCCCCGAGGGGGCCGGGGCCCGCCTTGGGGCGGCCCGGCGCCGAGCCCCAGGGGGCGGCACCAGCGGACCGGCAAAGCCGGATCCGCAGTGCCCGGGCAACCAACAGGCTGATGAATGGGGTCTGTTAAGCGCTCAGAGCGGCCAAGGTTCGGTCGAGGGGCCAGGCCAGGTCCACGACCAGGTTGGCGATGCCGGGCAGGTCGTCCAGGTCGACGAAGGGCAGCGATGCCTGGCCGGCGGGGGGCACGTCGCTGACGACGGCGCCTATGCTGGCGTCGTCGGGATACAGCCACGGCTTGCCGTTGACGGCGCGGTGGATCTCGATCTTGATGTGCGGATCGCGCTTGAAGCCCTCGACCAGGATGAAGTCGACGGGCGCAAACTTGTTCAGCAGCTCGCCCAGGCGGGGCTCGGCCTCGCCGCGCAGTTCGTGCATCAGCGCCCAGCGGCTGCCCGAGGCGACCAGCACTTCCCCAGCGCCGGCCTCGCGGTGCCGATGGGAGTCCTTGCCCGGCTTGTCGATGTCGAACGAATGGTGGGCGTGCTTGAGCGTCGACACGCTGTAGCCCTTCTCCCGCAGGGCGGGGAGCAGCCTCGTCAGCAATGTGGTTTTACCGGCTCCGCTCCAGCCGGCCAGCCCCAGGACGCGCGTCATCAGATCAGTCCGTCGAAAGGCAGGACGTCGACCAGTTCGCCGGCCGCCACGCTGCCCTGCTCGTGCCCCAGCACGACCAGGCCGTTGGCCTGGCTCATGCTGCGCAGGATGCCCGACCCCTGCGAGCCGGTGATGCGCACCTCCCAGCCGCCTCCGGCGGCGGGCGTGACGATGCCTCGCTGGTATTCGGTGCGCCCCGGCTTCTTGCGGATGGCGCCCGCGCTGGCCGCGCGCAGCATGGGCAGCGGCTGGGCCGGCGCGCCGGCCATGGCCAGGAGGGCGTCGCGCACCAGCGCGTAGAAGGTCACCATCACGGCCACCGGGTTGCCGGGCAGGCCGAACAGGATGGCGCTGCGTCCGCCGGTCGCGATGCGGCCGATGGCCATCGGGCGGCCCGGCCGCATGGCGATGCGCCAGAACAGCACGTCGCCCAGCTTGGCCATGATGGCCTTGGTGTAGTCGGCCTCGCCCACGCTCACGCCGCCCGACGTAATGACCACGTCGGCCTGCGCGGCGGCGTCGCGGAACGCGGACTCGAGCGCCTGCGGATCGTCGTGCACCACGCCCATGTCGAGCACCTCGACGCCCAGCCGCTGGAGCATGCCCCACAGCGTGTAGCGGTTGCTGTCGTACACGCAGCCCGGGTCGAGCGTCTCGCCAATCGAGCGCAACTCGCTGCCGGTGGAGAAGAACGCCACGCGCAGGCGGCGCCAGACCGGCACCTCGGCGCGGCCGAGCGAAGCCAGCATGCCCAGGTCGGCCGGGCGCAGCACGCGGCCGGCCGACAGCGCCACATCGCCCCGGGCCAGGTCCTCGCCCGCCAGCCGGCGATTCTCGCCGGTCTTGACCGCGCCGGCGGGCACGACAACGCGGTCGCCATCCTGCCGGACGAATTCCTGCGGAATCACGGTATCGAGCCCGTCGGGCATGGTGGCGCCGGTCATGATCCGCACGCACTGCCCGGGCGCGACGCTGCCCGTATAGCCGTTGCCCGCCAGGCCGCTGCCCACGACCTGCAGGACCGTGTCGCCACCGGCGGCCAGGTCGGAACCATAGAACGCGTAGCCGTCCATGGCCGAGTTGTCGTGGGCCGGCACGTCGATGTCGGACACGATGTCGCGCGCCAGCACGCGCCCCATCGCCGAGCGCAGCGCCAACATCTCCACGCCCTCCACGCGCGGCACGAGCCGGGCGATGAACTCGCGGGCCTGCTCGACCGGCAACGCGTTCGGGTCGTAGCCGCTGACACAGGACGAGATTTCTTCTAGCGAGGGGGCGGGCTTGTCGTTCATGGCATCAAAGCTGCTGCAATTCGGCGATCGTGTTGGCACCCGCGAAAACCGCGGGGTCGTCGAAGAGGACCTCGACACAGCGATGGGTGGCGGTCCACTTGTCGATCTTGCGTCCCCCCGCGGCGGTGAACGCCACGAGGCTGTCCAGCAGCTCCGCCCGCAGCAGGCAGAACACGGGCTGGGTGCGCACGGCGCCGTCCTGGCGGGTGGCCACCATGGCGATCTCGGCACCGGCCGCTGACAGCTCGCCAGCCAGGCGGGCGACGAGGTCCTCGGGAAACTTGGGGGTATCGCAGGGTACGGTGACCAGGTAATCGGTCTCGCAATGCTCGAGCCCGGTCAGGAACCCGGCCAGCGGCCCCGCGTAGTCGGGCAGCGCATCGGGCCACACCGGCACGCCCATGGATTCGTAGGCCGCCAGGTTGCGGTTGGCGTTGACCAGGACCTGCCCCACCTGGGGCCCCAGCCTGAGCAGCGCATGCATGGCCATCGGAATGCCCTGGTAGTTCTGCAGGCCCTTGTCGACGCCGCCCATGCGGCTGCCGCGCCCACCCGCCAGGATCAAGCCGGTAATGGAGTCCTTGTCGATCATGCGGCTGAGTATAGACGAGGCGTCCAAGGATTTCGCCGCCCGCGGGCTGGTGGTCTAATATCCCTCATCGGCCTGCGACACGCAGCGTCCCACTCATGAGTCCGCCCCACTCCCATGGCCACTTCCGAAACCCTGCTCCAGGCCCTGCAAACCGTCGTCGATCCCAATACCGGCAAGGACTTCGTCTCGACGCGATCGATCAGGAACATCGAGATCAACGGCGGCGACGTCTCTTTCGACGTCCTGCTCGGCTATCCCGCCAAGAGTCAGGTCCCCGCCCTGCGCAGCGCGCTGATCGCGGCGGCCCGTACCGTGCCCGGCGTCGCCAACGTCAGCGCCAACGTGCGCAGCGAGATCATCGCCCACGCGGTTCAGCGCGGCGTGCCGCTGCTGCAGGGCGTCAAGAACATCGTCGCCGTCGCCTCGGGCAAGGGCGGCGTGGGCAAGAGCACCACGGCGGTCAACCTGGCCCTGGCGCTGGCGGCCGAAGGCGCGCGCGTCGGCCTGCTCGACGCCGACATCTACGGCCCCAGCCAGCCGCTCATGATGGGCATCGACGCACGCCCCGTCAGCGACGACGGCAAGACCATGGAGCCGCTCGAGAACTACGGCGTGCAGGTCATGTCCATCGGCTTCCTGGTCGCCCACGACGAAGCGATGATCTGGCGCGGCCCGATGGCGGTGCAGGCGCTCGAGCAATTGCTGCGGCAAACCAACTGGAAAGACCTCGACTATCTGATCGTCGACATGCCCCCCGGCACCGGTGACATCCAGCTCACGCTCAGCCAGCGCGTGCCCATGACCGGCGCCGTCATCGTCACCACGCCGCAGGACATCGCGCTGCTGGACGCGCGCAAGGGCATCAAGATGTTCGAGAAGGTGGGCGTGCCCATCCTGGGCGTGGTCGAGAACATGGCCGTGCACGTGTGCAGCCAGTGCGGACACGTCGAACACATCTTCGGCGCCGAGGGCGGCAAGAAGATGGCGGCCGAATACGACACCCCCTACCTGGGCGCGCTGCCGCTGGACATCAACATCCGCCTGCAGGCCGACAGCGGCAAGCCCTCGGTGGTGGCCGACCCCGACGGCGAGATCGCCGGCCTGTACAAGACCGTCGCGCGCCAGGTGGCCGTGGCCATCGCCGCCCGGAACAAGGACTTCTCGTCCAAGTTCCCCACCATCTCCATCAGCGCCGACTCCTGACCGAGGCCGCCATGACCAGCCAGGCTCCCCGCATCGACGTCGCCGTGATCATGCGCAAGGAGCGCGTCCACGGCCCGATGAGCCGGTGGCAGCCCTGGCGGTGGACGCTGGCGGACGTGGTGGCCGACGAGCCGGCGTTCGGCGGCGCGCCCCACCGGCTGCGCAAGGACGCGCACGGCGAACTCTGGCTGCATCCCGGCTTCGCGGTCGAGCTGTTCAAGGACGACGCCGAGGGCTACTACCTGAACGCCACGACCGAGGCGCCCTGCTGGTTCGTGATGTGGCGGATGGAGGAAGCCGCCGGCCTGGACGACGAACCGCTGGCGCGGCCGGAGCTGGTCACGCTCAGCTACTACCACGCGGGCCGCCTGCTGGACGCGCAGGAAACCGTTGAACAAGTGCCCGCCCCCGCCGACATCGTGGGGTGGCTGCGCGGCTTCGTGGCGGAGCACTACGTGGCCGAGCCCAAGCGCAAGCGGCGCCCGGTCAGCTTCGTGCCGCTGCAGGACCGCTTCGGCAACCCGGCGTCGGTCAGCACCGGCAGGCGCAAGAACACCGAAGAACCATGAACGACGACGGCGCAGGCTTCCTCGGCCGCTGGTCGCGGCGCAAGGCCCAGTCGCGGACAGGCGTGGACGAGCCCCCCACCGACGCCGATCCCGAAACCGGGCCGGGTCCGCGCGAGGCCACGCCGGCTACGCCTGCGCAGGACCTTCCCGCCGACGAACCCGCGGACCGCCCTGCCGGCGCGGCGCAGGCGCCGGACATCGCCGCCGAGCTCCCGCCCGCGCCGACGCGGGAAGACCTGGCTGCGCTGACGCACGACTCCGACTTCTCCGCCTTCATGCAGCCGGCGGTCGAACCCGACGTCAAGCTTGCCGCGCTCAAGAAGCTTTTCTCCGATCCGCACTACAACGTCATGGACGGGTTGGACGTCTACATCGACGATTATTCCTCGCCCGAGAAGCTGCCCGAATCCACGCTCAGGCAGATGGTCAGCGCGCGTGTGCTGGCCCTGGTCCAGGACGATCCCGCCCCGCCTTCCGGCGATGCGGCGCCCGGCCAAGACCCCGAGAGCGAGGCCCGGGCCGATGATCGCGCCCAAGGTTCCGTGCTAGAGTCTGGCGCATCCACAGGCCATACGCCCAGCGACGGCCAGACGCATTTCGACTTTCCCGAGCCCGGTCCTTCCAGGTAGCCGGGCTCTCCAGAGCGCCCATGCCTACACTGATCTGCGACTGCAACAAGACCATGCCCCTGGACGCCGATGCGCTCGGCACGGCCCTGGACGAAAAGCTGGTTCTGCACTCCACGCTCTGCCGCCACGAAGCCGGCGCCTTCCAACAGGCCGTGACAGGCAGCGCGCCCGTCACCGTCGCCTGTACGCAGGAAAAACGCCTGTTCGCCCAGATCGGCGAACACACCGAGGCCGCCGTCGCTCCGGTACGCTTCGTCAACATCCGTGAAACCGGAGGCTGGAGCCGCGACGCCTCGAAGGCCATGCCCAAGCTGGCCGCGCTGCTGGCGGCCGCGCGGCTGCCCGATCCCGAACCGGTCCCCACGGTCAGCTATCGCAGCGCGGGGCGGCTGCTCATCGTCGGCCCGCTGGACGAGGCCGAACGCGCCGCGGCCATGCTGGACGACACGCTCGACGTCACGATCCTCGCGCGCGGCCCCGGCGCGGCGGGCGCGAACCAGGAACGGCGCCATCCCGTGCTGGCCGGCCGCGTGGAATCGCTGCGAGGCTGGCTGGGCGCGTTCGACCTGGCCTGGGTGCAGGACAACCCCATCGACCTCGACCTGTGCACGCGCTGCAACGCCTGTCTTGCCGCGTGCCCCGAAGGAGCGATCGGCCTCGACTACCAGATCGACCGCGACCGCTGCCGCGACCATCGTGCCTGCGTGGCATCCTGTACGACCGCGGGCGCGATCGACTTCGCCCGCGCCCCCGAACGGCAGGAAGCGCGCTTCGACCTGGTCCTGGAGCTGGGCGGCCGAACGCTGTTCGAGCAGCATGCGCCGCCGCAGGGCTATTTCGCCTGGAACGGCACGGACCCGGTGCCGCTCCTGCGCTTGCGCGAGCTGGTCGGCGAATTCGAGAAGCCCAAGTTCTTCGACTACAAGCAGTCGCTGTGCGCACACAGCCGCAACGACACGATCGGCTGCCGCGCCTGTATCGACATCTGCTCGGCCCGCGCCATCGAGAGCGACAAGGCGCGCCAGCAGATCAAGGTCAACCCCAACCTGTGCGTGGGCTGCGGCGCCTGTACCACCGCGTGCCCGACCGGCGCGATCACCTATGCCTATCCGCGCATGACGGACCAGGGCACGGTGCTGCGCACGCTGCTGTCCACCTACGCACGGGCGGGCGGCCAGGCCCCCGTCGTGCTGGTGCACAGCCAGGAGGCCGGCCGCGCGATGATCGAACGCCTGGGCCGCGACGCCAGCCTGGGCAGGGCCCAGGGCCTGCCCGCCAACGTCATCCCGCTGGGCGTCTGGCATACCGCCAGCCTCGGCCTGGAAGCGTGGCTGGGCGCCGTCGCGCTGGGCGCCTCGCAGGTCGCCATCCTGGCCACGGCCGAGGAAGCGCCGCAGTACCTGGACAATCTGGCCGCGCAACTCGCGCTGGGCCAGACCATCCTCGACGGCCTGGGCTATCCGGGACCGCATCTGCACCTGCTGCGCCCCGATACCCCGCAGGCGCTGGATGCGGCGCTGCGCGAACTGGCGGCGCACCGCCCCGGCGTGCCGGCCGCGTCGGCGCGCTTCGCCATGGTGCGCGAGAAACGCAGCACGCTGGACCTCGCGCTGGACCACCTGATCGCCCACGCCCCGGCCGCGCGGGACGAGATCGCCCTGCCCGGCGGCCCGCCGGGCAGCGGCTCGCCCGTCGGCAGCCTGGCCATCGACAAGGACGCCTGTACGCTGTGCATGAGCTGCGTGGGAGCCTGTCCGTCCAGCGCCCTGCTCGACAACCCGGACGCGCCCCAGCTGCGCTTCCTGGAAAAGAACTGCGTGCAGTGCGGCCTGTGCGTCGAAACCTGTCCCGAGAGCGCGCTCGCCCTCGTGCCGCGCCTGCTGCCCACACCCGAACGCGCCCGGCCCCTCGTGCTGAACGAGACGGCCCCCCATCACTGCGTACGCTGCGGCAAGGCCTTCGGCACGCAGAAGGCCATCGAGGCCATGCTGGAGCGGCTGGGCAGCCACCCGATGTTCCAGGGCGCGGGCCGGGAACGACTGAAGATGTGCGGCGACTGCCGCGTGATCGACCTGTACTCGGGCGCCAACCAGACACGCATCACGGACCTATGAACGCATCCATCTCCCCTGCCGACATCGGCTCGGCCTCGCTCGACGAGGAGATCGCCCGGGCCGAACTCTACGGCGTGCTGGCCCGCCTGTTCTACGCGCCGCCCGACGCGGCCTTCGCGGCCAGCCTGCGCGCGGCGGCCACCGAGGCCCCCATGGCGGGCGCCTTCCTGGAAACCCCGTGGCGCGACCTCGTGGCCGCGGCGCAGGCTGCCGACGATACGGCGCTGCGCGACGAATACGAAGCCCTGTTCGGCGGCCTGGGCAAGCCCGAGGTCTACCTGTACGGCTCGCACTACCTGAACGGTTTCCTGAACGAGAAATCGCTGATCGGGCTGAGGAACGACCTCGCCGCCCTGGACCTTGCCCGGGATCCGGCCATGCCCGAGACCGAGGACCACATCGCCTACCTGTGCGAAGTCATGCGCTACCTGATCGCCGGGGACGACGCCGGGCAGTGCCACCTGGCCAACCAGCGGAAATTCTTCGGCGACCACCTGCTGCCGTGGGTACCCGCCATGTGCGACGCCCTCTCGGCCCACCCGCGCGCCCGCTTCTACGCGGCGCTGGGCGAGTTCACACGGGCCTTCGCCAGCGTGGAGGCGCAGGGCTTCGACATGCTGCCCTGAAAGCGCTACGGTCGAGGGTATACCCGAGGCCCGGAATGGCTTGCGGCATTGCCTGTAACCGGTTACCGGGGGTACAGTATGCACAGCACTTCATATCTGCCAGCCCCAACGGAGACAGAGATGCCCAAGACCGCCGCCAACCTATCCCGCCGGGGTTTCTTCGTAGGTGCCGCCACCGCGGGCGCCGCTGCCGTCGGAGCCGCCGTCGCGCCCTCGCTGCGCCCCGACCCGGCCCCGCAAGCCGACGCCAAGCCCGCCCCCGAACGGGGCGGCGGCTACAGCGTGACCGATCACGTCAAGCGCTACTACAAGTCCACGCTGGTCTAACCACCGGAGCACGGCATGTTGCTGACCAAGAAAACGGGCGCCGGCGACTCCGGCGCAGCTTCTTCCTCGTTCGTCCACAGCCTGCGCCGCGGCATGGCCCACGCGCTGCCCACCATGGACCGCCGCACCTTCCTGCGCCGCTCTGGCCTGGGCGTCGGCGCGGGGCTCGCCGCCACGCAGCTCGGCCTGGTCAGGAAGGCCGGCGCGGCCGACAGCGACCAGAAGGCCGGCATCGGCAAGGGCAAGGTCGAAGTCAGGCGCACCGTCTGTACGCACTGTTCGGTGGGCTGTGCGATCGACGCCGTGGTCGAGAACGGCGTCTGGGTCCGCCAGGAACCGGTGTTCGATTCGCCCATCAACCTGGGCGCGCACTGCGCCAAGGGCGCCTCGGTGCGCGAGCACGGCCACGGCGAGCACCGCCTGCGCTATCCGATGAAGCTGGTCGACGGCAAGTACCAGCGCATCAGCTGGGACACCGCGCTGGACGAAATCTCGGCCCGCATGCTCCAGTTGCGCAAGGAAAGCGGCCAGGACTCGGTCTACGTGATCGGCTCGTCCAAGCATAACAACGAGCAGTCCTACCTGCTGCGCAAGTTCATGAGCTTCTGGGGCAGCAACAACTGCGACCACCAGGCGCGCATCTGCCATTCGACCACGGTCGCCGGCGTAGCCAATACCTGGGGCTACGGGGCCATGACCAACTCGTACAACGACATGCAGAACTCGAAGGCTGCGTTGTACATCGGCTCGAACGCCGCCGAGGCCCACCCGGTGTCCATGCTGCACCTGCTGCACGCCAAGGAAAAGGGCTGCAAGGTCATCGTCGCCGACCCCCGCTTCACCCGCACGGCCGCCAAGGCCGACCACTACGTCCGCATCCGGTCCGGCACCGACATCCCCTTCCTGTTCGGCGTGCTGTACCACATCTTCAAGAACGGCTGGGAAGACAAGAAGTACATCAACGACCGCGTCTACGGCATGGACCAGGTCAAGGCCGACGTCCTGGCCAAGTGGACGCCGGACAAGGTCCTGGATGCCTGCGGCGTGGACGAGGCCACCTGCTACAACGTCGCCAAGACCATGGCCGAGAACCGCCCCAGCACGCTGGTGTGGTGCATGGGCCAGACCCAGCACAGCATCGGCAACGCCATGGTGCGCGCCTCCTGCATCGTGCAGCTCGCGCTGGGCAACGTCGGCGTATCCGGCGGCGGCGCCAACATCTTCCGCGGTCATGACAACGTGCAGGGCGCGACCGACATCGGCCCCAACCCCGATTCGCTGCCCGGCTACTACGGCCTGGCCGAGGGCTCGTGGCGCCACTTCGCCAAGGTCTGGGACGTCGACTACGACTGGATCAAAGGCCGCTACGCCTCGCCCGCGATGATGACCAAATCGGGCATCACCGTCTCGCGCTGGATAGACGGCGTACTGGAAAAGAACGACGTCATCGACCAGGACTCCAACCTGCGCGCCGTCTTCTACTGGGGCCATGCGCCCAACTCGCAGACGCGCGGCCTGGAAATGAAGCGGGCCATGGACAAGCTCGACCTGCTGGTCGTGGTCGATCCGTACCCGTCGGCCACCGCCGCGATGGCGGCCATGCCCGGCAAGAGCGAGGACCTGAACCCCAACCGCGCCGTCTACCTGCTGCCCGCGGCCACGCAGTTCGAGACCAGCGGCTCCTGTACCGCCTCGAACCGCTCGCTGCAATGGCGCGAGAAGGTCATCGATCCGCTGTGGGACAGCCGCTCCGACCACATGATCATGTACCAGCTCGCGCAGAAACTCGGCTTCGGCACCGAGCTGTGCAAGAACTACAAGATGCAGAAGGTCAAGGGTCAGGACGAGCCGGTGATCGAGGACATCCTGCGCGAGATCAACCGCAGCAACTGGACCATCGGCTACACCGGCCAAAGCCCGGAACGGCTCAAGGCCCACATGCGGCTGATGCACGCCTTCGACGTCAAGACCCTGCGCGCCAAGGGCAGCGTGGTCGACAAGGAAACCGGCTACGACATCCAGGGCGACTACTTCGGCCTGCCCTGGCCCTGCTTCGGCACGCCCGAGCTCAAGCACCCCGGTTCGCCCAACCTGTACGACACCTCCCGCCATGTCATGGACGGCGGCGGCAACTTCCGCGCGAACTTCGGCGTGGAGCGCAACGGCGTCAACCTGCTGGCCGAAGACGGCTCGCACTCCAAGGGCGCCGACATCCCCACCGGCTATCCGGAATTCGACCACGTGCTGATGAAGAAGCTCGGTTGGTGGGACGAACTGACCGACGCCGAGAAGGCCGCGGCCGAGGGCAAGAACTGGAAGACCGACCTGTCCGGCGGCATCATCCGCGTGGTGATGAAGAACCACGGCTGCCACCCCTTCGGCAACGCCAAGGCGCGCGCGGTGGTCTGGAACTTCCCCGATCCCATCCCGCAGCACCGCGAACCGATCTACGGCACGCGTCCCGACCTCGTCGCCAAGTACCCCACCCACGACGACATGAAAACCTTCTGGCGCCTGCCGACGCTGTACAAGTCGCTGCAGCAGAAGAACGTCGAGGACAAGCTGTACGAGAAATTCCCCATCATCCTGACCTCCGGCCGCCTGACCGAATACGAGGGCGGCGGCGACGAAACCCGGTCCAATCCCTGGCTGGCCGAGCTGCAACAGGAAAGCTTCGTCGAGATCAATCCGAAGGCGGCCGCCGAGCGCGGCATCACCAACGGCTCGCGCTGCTGGGTGGTCACGCCCACCGGCGCGCGGCTCAACGTGCAGGCCCTGGTCACCGAACGGGTCGGCCCGGACACCGCCTTCATGCCCTTCCACTTCGCCGGCCGCTGGCAGGGCAAGGATCTCCTGGCCTACTACCCCGAGGGCGCGGCCCCGATCGTGCGCGGCGAGGCGGTCAACACCGGTACCACCTACGGCTACGACAGCGTCACCATGATGCAGGAAACCAAGACCACCATCTGCAACATCGAGAAGGCATAAGGAGCGCGCCATGGCCAGAATGAAATTCATCTGCGATGCGGAGCGCTGCATCGAATGCAATGCCTGCGTCACCGCCTGCAAGAACGAGCACGAGGTGCCGTGGGGCGTGAACCGCCGGCGCGTGGTCACGCTGAACGACGGCGTGCCGGGCGAGAAATCCATCTCGGTGGCCTGCATGCACTGCAGCGACGCGCCCTGCATGGCGGTCTGCCCCGTCAACTGCTTCTACCACACCGACGAAGGCGTGGTGCTGCACAACAAGGACACCTGCATCGGCTGCGGCTATTGCTCCTACGCCTGTCCGTTCGGTGCGCCGCAGTTCCCCTCGCAGGGCAACTTCGGCGTGCGCGGCAAGATGGACAAGTGCACCTTCTGCGCCGGCGGCCCCGAGGCCCATGGCAGCGAAGCGGAGTTCGAGAAGTACGGTCGCAACCGGCTGGCCGAGGGCAAGCTGCCCGCCTGTGCCGAGATGTGCTCGACCAAGGCGCTGCTGGGCGGCGACGGCGACGTGATCGCCGACATCTTCCGCACCCGCGTCGTCGCGCGCGGCAAGGGCGCCGAAGTCTGGGGCTGGGGCACGGCCTACGGCTCCAAGCAGGCCGGCCAGCCGCCGCAGAATCCCCAGCCGGGCGGCACCACCACCGGAGGCAAGTGATGAAAGCCACCGTCTTTCTCGCCATCCTGCTCGTTCTCGGCACCGCCGCCTGCACCGAACGGGAACAGTCGCTCTACCAGGGCAAGGTCCAGAACGGCGAGCCCGCGTACAAGGGCACCGGCGTCTCGGCCTTCACCGCGCCTGGCTGGACGCCGGGCGACCGGAACAGCTGGGAACAGGAACTCAAGACCCGGGCCCAGCAAGGCCAGAACGAATACAACCGGGTGAACTGACCGGAGGTCGCCATGATACGGTCGCTACTTGCCGCGCTCGCGCTGTTCGGCGCCATGCTGGCATCCCCCGCCGCCCTGGCGGCTGATGCCGCGCAGCCCCCTGCCGGCACCTCATTGGGTGCCATCCAGAGCACCAACATCTTCGACGTCAAGCCCGACGCCAGCCAGGACCCGGGCTATGCCGACCAGACCAACGCCGAACGGGCCAAGGTCCAGCCGGGCAACAACGCGCCGAACTGGCGCCTGGTCAATTCCGGCCAGCCCGGCTACAGCAGCCTGCCGCGCAGCGAAGCCCCGGAAGCCGGCGTGCTGATCCAGCGCTTCGTGCAGTACCCGGGCTCGAAATACACCTCGGCCGGCGAAGCCTGGCGGCAGGTGCGCAACAACTGGCTGATCCCCTACGGCGGTTCGCTGCTGCTGATCGTGCTGGTGGCCATCGCGCTGTTCTACTTCGCCAAGGGCCCGCTGACCGTCCACGGCGCCGAGACCGGCCGCAAGATCGAACGCTTCACGTATTTCGAGCGGGCGGCCCACTGGGTCAATGCCGCCGCGTTCGTGATCCTGGCGATCTCGGGCCTGATCATGGCCTTCGGCAAGTTCTTCCTGCTGCCCATCATGGGCAGCGCCCTGTTCGGCTGGATGACCTGGGTGCTCAAGACCGGCCACAATTTCGTGGGCCCGCTGTTCGCGGTCTCGCTGGTGGTGGTCTTCTTCACCTTCATCCGCGACAACCTGCCCACGCGCGACGACATGGTCTGGCTGCGCAAGGGCGGCGGACTGTTCAACGGCCAGCACGTGCCCACCGGCCGCTTCAACGCCGGAGAAAAGCTCGTATTCTGGGGCGGCGTGCTGTTCCTGGGCTTCATCGTCATCGGCTCCGGGCTGGTGCTGGACCGGGTCATTCCCGGCCTGGTCTACACCCGCGGCACCATGCAGATCGCCCACATGGTCCACGCCGTGGCGACCATCCTGATGATGTGCATGTTCCTGGGTCACATCTACCTGGGCACCATAGGCATGAAAGGCGCCTACAAGGCCATGAAGACCGGCTACGTGGACGAGGCCTGGGCCCGCGAGCACCACGAACTCTGGTACAACGATATCCAGGCGGGCAAGATCCCCGCCCAGCGCACCCAGCCTGCGCAGAAGAAGCCGGACACCCGGCCGGCGAACGCCTGAACCCGCCGGCCTCGACCAGGAGATCCCGCATGAAAACCGCCCTCGCGCTGCTGCTGGCCGTCTTCTCCACCGCGGCCCTGGCCAAGCTGCCTCCGCCCAGCCCCGAGGCCCAGGCCAAGGCGGCCGAGGCCGCCGCCCGTACCGCCTGGACAGGCAAGGTCGACGGCTACAAACTCTGCCAGGCCCAGAACAAGACCGCGTCCGTCTACTTCGCCAGCGCGCGCGCCGCCGGCAAGTCCGTGCACGAGCCCGCGTCCATGCCGCCTTGCGCCGATCCGGGCCCGTTCGCCTACACGCCACCCGAGGCCAAGCCGCTGGAAGCGGCCGGCGCGCATTCCCCTTCGGAAACAGCCAAGGCGCCGCACAACACCGCCGCGCCCGACGCCGCCACGCCCAAACAGTGACCGCATCGCTCCGCCACCGTCCTTTCCTGACCGACGCTCGTGCGCCGCTGACGCGCGAGATCACCGTCGTCAACGAACATGGCCTGAGCGACACGGTTTCCATCCCGGCCGAACGGTCGCTGACCGTCTACGTCGACAAGCGCGAACTGGTCACGCTAATGACCCTGGGCGCCCTGCCCGAACTGCTGGTGCTGGGCTATCTGCGCAACCAGCGCCTGGTGCGCTCGATAGACGAGGTCGAGGCGGTCACCGTCGATTGGGAAGTCCAGGCGGCGGCGGTGCAGACACGCCACGGCATCCAGGACCTGGAAGCCCGCACCTCCCAGCGCGTGGTCACCACCGGCTGTGGCCAGGGCAGCGTCTTCGGCGGGTTGATGGACGAGATCGACGACATCCGCCTGCCCGACGACGCGCGCCTCACCCAGGGCCAGCTCTACGGCCTGCTGGACGCCATCCGGCGGCAGGAAACCACCTACAAGTCCGCCGGCTCCGTGCACGGGTGCGCGTTGTTCCAGGGCGAGCACATGCTGATGTTCGTCGAGGACGTCGGGCGCCACAACGCCATCGATACCATCGCAGGATGGATGTGGCTGCAGGACCCGGCCCGGATGGCGGGCCACGACAAGGTGTTCTACACCACGGGCCGGCTCACCAGCGAGATGATCATCAAGGCGGCGCAGATGGGCATTCCCATCGTCGTCTCGCGCAGCGGCATCACGCAGATGGGCTTCGAACTGGCCGAGCGGCTGGGCCTGTGCGCGATCGGCCGCGCTACCAACAAGCATTTCCTCTGCTATACGGCGCCCTGGCGCCTGGTCCTGCAGCCGGAACTGGCCGCGGCGCCCCGCCCCGTTCGAGCCGCGCCGCAGGACGCCTGACCGGACCGCTTCAGCCGCGCTTGCCGGCCTTGGGCGTGCGGAAATTCCACCACGGCAGCACACGCCGCATCGACAGCACCTCGCCGCTTTGCTGCGGCTGGTACCCCGGCATCGCGGCCAGCTTGCGCTGCCAGGCCTCGCTGCGCAGGATGCCCAGCAAGGCTTGCGTGGACGGCAGTTCCAGCGTCGACTTCAGGCAGACCAGGAAATAGTTTTCAGACACCAGCGGGATGAAGTCCAGCCGGCTGGCCCGGGCCGCGACCTCGATGCCCAGGCCCGCGTCCACGGCGCCCGAGGCCACCGCGTGCGCCACCGCCGCATGCGACGGCTCGGTATGGGCGTAGCCCTGGATGGCCGACGGCGACAACGCCTGCCTGGCCAGCAATTCGTCCAGCAGCACGCGCGTGCCCGTGCCCAGCGGACGATTCACGAAACGCACGTCGGCCCGCGCGAGATCGGTCAGCGAGGCGATGCCCAGCGGGTTGCCCCGCGCCACCATCAGCCCCTGGCTGCGGCGGGCGAAGCCGATGATCTTGTGCTGGCCGGGTTCGAGCAGCGGCTTGTAGGTTCGTTCCGCCAGCGAGCCCGGCGGGGAATCGGCGGGAGCGTGGAAGCCTGCCATCACGCACCGGCCTTCGTTCAAGGCCTTGATCGCGTCGACGCTGCCGGTGAAGCGTATGTCCAGGTGCAGCTTGTCGCTGGCCACGGCGTGCTCGCGCAGCGAAGCCAGCGCGTCGTCGTGGCTGGCATGCAGGGCGACCACGTGGGCCGCGTCGTCGAAGGCGACCGCGAAGGCCCGCTCCAGGTCGGCATACAAGGCGCCGATCTGCGGCGCCAGCCGCGCCTGCGCCTGCCGCTCGGCCCACAGCAGCTTGTTGCCGAACTCGGTCAGCCGGGCCGGCTGGCCCTTGTCCCAGATCACCAGCGCGTGCCCGAGATTTTTCTCCCAGCGTTTGAGCTCGCCCCAGACGTGGCGATAAGACAGGTCCAGGGCCTTGGCGGCGGCCGAGATCGAACCCTGTTCCCGGATGGCATACAGCAGGTCCATCAGCGGATTGCGGATGGAGGCGGCGTTGGCGCGGGGCACGCCGAAGGTGTAGGAGAGCTCGATTTGATGCACTGGAGGAGTATAGCCCCCCCCTACGCGCTGACGCGCGCCCCCCAGGGGGCGATGCGAGAGGACCGGCGGAGCCGGATCCTCCGCATCCTGGGTCTAGTACCGTTGTCTTGGGTTGGGGCACCCGTGCTTCGTTATCTGCCAGCGGTAGCAACGGTGTGGCGTACCAAGAAACGGGTACTAGACCCAGGGCGCCGCGGATCCGGCTTTGCCGGTCCGCCAGCGCCGCCCCCTTGAGGGGGAGCGGCCAAAGGCCGCTTGGGGGTGGGATACTTATGCACATCACTTCATATCGCCTCGTCTGCCTCACTCCGCTACGCTGGGGCGGCACATTTGAAGATGGCATGAACACTCTTGCGGAAAGCGCGGTCACAGCGCTGCGCCTCATCCTCTCTCTCGATCCCGTCCTGCTCGACATCGTCAGGTTGTCGCTGGCGGTCAGCGCCTGTGCCTGTGTGCTGGCCTGTGCCGCCGGGCTGCTGCTGGGGGCGTGGCTGGGGGTGGCGCGGTTCCCGGGACGAGGGGCCGTGCTGACGCTGCTCAATACCCTGCTCGCCCTGCCCTCCGTCGTGGTGGGGCTGCTGGTCTATCTGCTGCTGTCGCGCTCGGGGCCGCTGGGGTTTCTGGGCTGGATGTTCTCGTTCCAGGCCATGGTGGTGGCGCAGTCCATCCTGGTGCTGCCGGTGGTCATGGCCTTGACGCGGCAGGTGGTCGAGGATGCCGACCGCAGCCATGGCGAACAACTGCGTTCGCTGGGCGCGGGCACGTTCATGCGCGGACTGCTGCTGACCTGGGATGAACGTTTCGCGCTGCTGACCATCCTCATCGCGGCCTTCGGCCGGGCGGTCTCGGAAGTGGGGGCCGTGATGATCGTCGGCGGCAACATCGAAGGCTACACGCGGGTCATGACGACGGCCATCGCGCTCGAGACCAGCAAGGGCGACCTGCCCCTGGCCGTGGCGCTGGGCATGGTGCTGCTGGCCGTGGTGCTGCTGCTGAACACGCTGATCTCGCTGGTGCGCCGCTGGCGCGAACGGCGCGACGCGGGCCTGTCCGCGTGGCTGCGCATGCCGGATCCGGCCGCATGAAGCGCGCGGCCTCGATCATGCCCCTGGACACCGATCCGGCCCTCGCGATTCCGGCCGTGGCGGACGTACGGGAACCGGCGCCTTCTCCGGCCTTGTTCTCGCTGCGCGATGTCGATCTGCACTATGGGCAGGTGCGCGCGCTGCACGGGGTCGACCTGTCCATCCACGCGGGCGAGCGCGTCGCCCTGGTCGGTACGAACGGCAGCGGCAAGAGCACGCTGCTGCGCGTGCTGCACGGCCTGCTCGCCCCCGCCTCGGGTACCGTCTCCTGCCTGCCGCGCAATCGGCAGGCCCTGGTGTTCCAGCGGCCGCACATGCTGCGCACCTCGGTACGGAGCAATGTCGCGCTGGGACTGTGGCTGCGGGGCATGGGCTGGCGCCAGGCGCGGCAGTCCGCCATGGACGCGCTGGCGCGCGTCGACATGGCCGAACTGGCCGGCCGCAACGCCAAGGCGCTGTCCGGTGGGCAGCAGCAGCGCGTGGCGTTGGCCCAGGCCTGGGCCATGGACGCGGACGCCCTCTTGCTGGACGAACCCACCGCCAATCTCGATCCGCACGCCAAGCGCGAGGTGGAAGCCTTGATGCAGGAATTCGCGCAGCCGCGCTCGGGGCGCACGATGACCATGGTGTTCAGCAGCCACAACCTGGGACAGGTCAAGCGCCTGGCCAGCCGCGTGGTCTACCTGGAACGGGGCCGCGTCCTGGCGGACCTTCCCGTCCATGCCTTCTTCAACGGGCCGCTGCCCGAGGAAGCCGGTCTTTTCGTCAAAGGAGAAAAAATATGAAGCTCTTCCACCGCCTGCGCCCCCTGGTCCTGGGCTGTCTGCTGCCCGCGGCCGCAGCCCTGGCCAGCCTGCCCGCGGCCGCCGAAACCATCGTCATGGCCTCGACCACATCGACCGAGCAATCCGGCCTGTTCGCCCACCTGCTGCCCGCCTTCAAGAAGGCCAGCGGCATCGACATCAAGGTGGTCGCGCAAGGCACGGGCCAGGCGCTGGACACCGGCCGGCGCGGGGATGCCGACGTGCTGTTCGTGCACGACCAGGCCGCCGAGGAGAAATTCATCGCCGAGGGCTACGGCGTCAAGCGCTATCCGGTCATGTACAACGACTTCGTGCTGATCGGCCCCGCCGCCGACCCCGCCGGCGTCAAGGGCAAGGACATCGTCCAGGCGCTGAAGAAGCTGTCGGCGGCGAACGCCGAGTTCATCTCCCGCGGCGACAAGAGCGGCACGCACTCGGCCGAACTGCGCTACTGGAAGCAAGCCGGCCTGGACGACAAGAAGGGCACCGGCTACAAAGCCTGCGGCTGCGGTATGGGGCCGGCGCTGAACATGGCGTCGTCCACCGGCGCCTACGTGCTGTCGGACCGCGGCACCTGGCTCAGCTTCAAGAACCGGGGCAAGCTGACCGTGCTCGTGGAAGGGGACGAGCGCCTGTTCAACCAGTATGGCGTGATGGTGGTCAATCCGGCCAAGCATCCGCACGTCAAGGTCGCGGCCGCCCAGAAGTTCGTGGACTGGGTCATTTCGCCGGCCGGCCAGCAGACCATCGCCAGCTACAAGATCGACGGCCAGCAGTTGTTCTTCCCCAACGCCAAGCCGTAACGGCCGGCCCGGCCTCGCGCCGGGCCTTGCCAAGCGCTCCTCCGGGCGGCCTTTCAGGCCGCTTTTTTTTCGCCCTCGGCAAACTGCCCCGAACGATCCGACTCTTACAACTTCATTATTGAAATAGAATTGATAATAATTATCATTAAAAGATTTATTTCCCACCCACGTCGGACATCGTTCCCATGCCACCCTTCTCCACCCCACTGTGCCGCGCGGGCCTGGCCGCCGCGCTGGGCGCGCTCCCCGCCGCCCTGCCCGCGCAGACCACCGAACCGGCCACCTTGCAGGAAATCCGCGTCGAAGCCACTCCCGAGCGCGAAACCGCCACCGGTCCCGTCTACGGCTACGCCGCCAAGCGCTCAGCCACCGCCACCAAGACGGACACGCCGCTGCACGAGACGCCGCAGTCGGTCACCGTGGTCACGCGCGACCAGTTGACGGACCAGGGGGCCACCAATCTGCAGGACGCGCTGGGCTACGCGGCCGGCGTGAGATCCGACGCCTACGGTATCGACTCGCGCGCCGACTCGGTCCGCATACGCGGCACCGAACCCACCCTGTACCTGGACGGCCTGCGCCAGCACTACGACTACTACACCAGCACCACCCGCACCGAACCCTACACGCTGGAGCGCCTGGAGGTGCTGCGCGGGCCGGCCGCCATGCTGTACGGCCAGGGCAGCACCGGCGGCATCATCAACATGGTCAGCAAGCGCCCGCAGGCCGAGTTCCAGGGCGAAGCGGGCATACAGCTGGGCAACCGCGGCCGCAAGCAGGCCCAGGTGGACCTGACCGGCCCGCTGACAGCCGACGGACAGTGGCTGTACCGGCTCGTCGCGCTCAAGCGCGATGCCGACACTCAGGTCGATTATGTGAAGGACAACCGCAGCCTGGTCATGCCTTCGCTGACGTGGCGCCCCAGCGCATCGACCTCGCTCACGCTGCAAGGCCTGTGGCAGAAGGATGAAAGCGGTTCGACCGCGCAATTCATGCCCTGGTCGGGCATGCGCACCGACAACCCCAACGGCAGGATCCCCACCAGCCGCTTCATCGGCGAACCCGGCCACGACCGCTACGATTCGCGCCGCACCTCGTTCGGTTGGCTGTTCGAGCACCGCTTCAACGACCAGTGGTCCTTCAGCCAGGGGTTCCGCCATGCCAACAACAAGGTGGACTACCTGACGCACTATGCGGATGCGTTCACGGAGCCCGGCGGCTGGGCCGCCGATCCGATCAACCAGCGCCGCATCGGCCGCTATGCGGACGACGCCATCACCAAGGTGCGCGTCGACACGCTGGACCAGCACCTGACCGGCAAGCTGCAGACCGGCGTCGTGCAGCACCAGGTCCTGCTGGGCTTCGACTGGACGCGCTACCGCCGCGACCGCCGCAGCGGCACGGCCGACGGTGGCACCATCGACGCCTACGATCCGGTCTACGGCAACTACACGCCGCCCGAGCTGACCGACGAACCGCGCTACACGCTGCGCCAGGCGGGCCTGTACCTGCAGGACCAGATGAAGATAGGCAGGCACTGGATCGTGGCCGCCGGCATCCGCCACGACCGCACCACGGCCGGACTGGCCGGCAGCGCAGACGAGAAGGACAATGCCACGACCAAGCGCCTTGGCGTGATGTACGTGGCCGACAACGGCCTGGCCCCGTACATCAATTACAGCGAATCGTTCACGCCGGTACCCGGCACCGACAAAGGTGGCGCGCGCTTCAAGCCCCTGCGCGGCGAACAGTGGGAGGTCGGCGTCAAGCACCAGTCGGCCGACGGCCGGCGGATGGCCACTGCCTCGCTTTACCAGCTCAAGGAAAAGAACCAGTTGGCGGGCGATCCGACCAATCCGCTCTATTCCGTCCAGGTGGGCGCGACCAAGACCAAGGGCCTGGAGCTCGAGTATCGCGGCGCGATCACCCGCACGTTCGACCTGATCGCGCACTACAACTACATCGACCTGGACAAATCGCTCGAAGGCATGCCGCGCCACCAGGCCGCGGCATGGGGCAAGTGGCGTTTCGCCGTGGGCGATGTGAGCGGCTTCGCGCTGGGCGCCGGAGTGCGCTGGATGAGTTCGTTCCGCGACGGCGTGGCTCCCACCACCCCCTCGGTCACGCTGTTCGACGCCATGGTCTCGTACGAGACCGACCACTGGCGCTACGCGCTCAACCTGAACAACCTGACCGACAAGACCTACGTCGCGACGTGCCTGTCGCGCGGGGACTGCTGGTACGGCGCGCGCCGCAGCATCATCGCCAGCGCAACCTACAAGTTCTAGCCCGCCGGCGCCAGCCATACCCCCGGCGTATGGCTTCCAGCCGAAACCCGTCTTGGACAGGGCCGCCTCCCGCGCGGTCCAATTCTCCTCCAGAGCCACCGAGTGGCCGTTCACATTCCATGGAGGAGAAATGGACCAGGATTTGCAGATCGACGACCCCCTGTTCAAGGAGAAAGGCTTCGGCCGGCGCATCGGTTTCGGGCGCCACTGCGCGCTGATCGTCGTCGACATGATCCGCGGCTTCACGGACCCGGCGCAGCCCCTGGGCGCCGACCTGGAGCAGGCGGTGCTCGCCACCAACCGTCTCGTCGCCGCGTGCCGCCGAATCGACGCGCCCATCCATTTCTTCACGGTGGGCTACCGGGCCGATCTGTCGGACGCCGGCGTCTGGCAGAAGAAGATGGGCGGCATGGCCAGCCTGATGGAAGGCAGCGACAACGTCCGCCTCGATCCGCGCCTGGACACCGTGGACGGCGACTCGATCATGTCCAAGAAATACGCGAGCTGCTTCGCCGGCACTGACTTGGCCGCGCGCCTGGTCTCGCAGGGCGTGGACACCGTCATCGTGACCGGCTGCACCACCAGCGGCTGCGTACGGGCGACGGTGGTGGACGCGGTGCAGAGCGGCTTTCGCCCCATCATCGCGCCCGAGGCCGTGGGCGACCGGTCGGGCGCGGCCCATCGCCAGAGCCTGCTCGACATGGATGCGAAATATGGCGACGTCGTCCCGCTGGACGAGGTCATCGCCCATCTCGCGCGCATCGCGCAACCGGTGGAGGCCTGACATGAAAACGATACGCCTTCTCGCCGCCCTGCTGCTGGCGGTATCCCCCGCCGCGGGCCATGCCGACGCCGGGTTTCCCAGCCGTCCGATCAAGTTGGTGGTGGCCGCCCCGACCGGTGGCGTGCCCGACGTCATCGCGCGCCTGGTGGGCCAGCACATGTCCGCCTCGCTGGGGCAGCCCATCGCCGTCGAGAACAAGACCGGCGCGGGCAGCATCATCGCCCTGGAATCGGTGGCCAAGGCCAACCCCGACGGCTACACCCTGCTGGTGGCCGATTCCAGCCCGCTCACCATCAACCCCACGCTGTACAAGAAGCTGCCCTACCAGGGCATGGACAGTTTCGAGCCGATCGCCTTCCTGGGCGCGGCCCAACTGTTCCTGACGGCCGGCCCCTCGCTGAAGGCCAACTCGTTCCAGGAGATGGTGGCGCAGGCCAAGGCCGCTCCGGGCAAGCTCACCTACGGCACCATAGGCATAGGTTCGCTGCACCACGTCATGTTCGAGGAAATCCGGCGCTCGGCCGGCATCGACATCATGCACGTTCCGTTCCGCGAGCAACCGTCCGCCCCCGTCGCGGCGGGAACGGCCGACATGCTGCTGGCCGGCCTGCCTTCGATCGAGGGTCTGGTACGCGCGGGCCGCCTGCGGTTCCTGGGCGTAACCAGCAAGGCGCGCGTCGCGCAGTTGCCCGACGTGCCGACGCTGGAGGAAAGCGGCCTGCCCGGCTACGTCTTCACCGCCGACATCGGCCTGCTCGCGCCCCGCGGGACACCGCCCGAGCACCTACGCAAACTGGCCGATGCCGCCCGCCACGCCGTGGCCCAGCCCGACGTGCGGCGCAAGCTGGCCGACCTGGGCATCGTTCCCGACGGTCGCGTCCTGGCCGAATACGGGGACTACATGCGGCGCGAGATCGACCGGTTCAGCGGCATGGTCCAGCGCGCGGGACTGGCCGGGACGCAATAGCCCGACGCCTTCCGCCGCGGTGCCGGCCGCGGCGGAATCGGCCTACTATAGGGCGGAATCCCCCCATGCCTGCCGCCTATGATCACGCTGAAGCGACTCGAGTACTTCGCCAAGGTCGTGGAGACGAGAAACATCACCCGCGCCGCCGAACAGCTCCACATCGCCCAGCCGGCCCTGGGCACGCACATGCGCGAGCTCGAGGCGGCCCTGGGCGTCCCCCTGCTGTCGCGGCATTCGCGCGGCGTGGACCCGACGCCGGCCGGCAGCCTGCTGCTGGAACGGTCGCGCCAGATCTTCGAGCTGGTCGCGCGCACCCAGGATGACGTGCGGCGCGCCGACCAGGCCGCGCCGATCCGCTTCAACCTGGGGCTGACCTCCAGCATCATGCTGCTGATCGGCTCGGACCTGCTGCTGACCCTCAAGCGCCGGTACCCCCACATCGACCTGCAACTGTACGAGAACCCGAGCTTCCTGCTAGTGGACGCGCTCGAACGCAAGGACATCGATGCCGCGCTGGCCTATTCCGTGGCGCCCCGCCCCGGCCTGTCCACGACCCCGGTGCTGAAGGAACAACTGCTGCTGACGGTCCGGGCCGATCTGGCGCCGTCCACCGGCCCCGTCACCATGGACGACGTGCTGGCGCACGAGCTGGTGCTGGGCAACGAACGCGATGTCGCGCGCCGGCTGGTCGAGGCCAGCGCCTTCGAGAAAGGCGCGCAGCCCCGCATCCAGTGCGAAACGCATTCCATCACCAGCCAGCGCGACCTGGTGCTGCGCGGCGCGGCGGCGGCCGTCATGCCGCTGGGCGCCATCGTCCGCGAGCTGGAGCGAGGCGAGGTCATCGCGCGCCCCATCACCGACCCGGGCATGCACATCACGCTGTTCATCGTTCGCCGGCAAGCACCGGACGCGGCCAGCCGCCGGTACGTCGACGAAACCGGCCCCATCGTCCAGGCCTGCGTGGACATGATCGCGGCGCGGCTGGGAGAACTGGGCAGCCCCGTCTAGAACGCAAAGGTTGCGCTTGCCTCTCGTTTGCGGCTATGGTGGCCGTTACCCTTCGACACATCCCAGGCCTTCCGCCCGGCATCTGCGGCCACGGCGGTCCGTCTGAACACAAAACTCATATATCGATGGACACGAACGGGACAGCGCTCCATTTGCTGGAGCGGCTTTATGACGGCGTACTTTCGCAGGACCAATGGCGGCAATCGCTGCGGGACATCAGCCTGTCGCTCGGCGCGGCCAGCGCCGGGCAGGTGGCTCTGCACACGCCCACCGACTCGCTGGAACTCGACGAGCTGATCGGCATGCCGCCCGCGATGGTCGCGCATTTCAACGAGATGCAGGACCTGGACCCTGGCCGGGCCGCGTTGCCGCTGCTTGCCGCGGGCCGCATCTACCTGGACTACGAATTCCATGGCCAGGCGCGCCTGCAGCGCGACCCCTTCTACCAGGAATTCCTGAAACCGAACGGCCTGGGCACCTATGCCTTGCTCCCGCTGGGGCAGGACGAAGAGCGCATCTACACCTTTTCCGTGCAAAGAGAACACGGCCGTCCGCAACTGAGCGACGATGAAACCCGGTTGATGCATGCCGTGCTGCCCCATCTTCGCACCACCTTGCACCTGCAACTTCGATTCCGCCAGCAACAGGCCGAATCGCTGCTTCTGCGGCACATGCTGGACCGGCTCGGTTTCCCGCTACTGGTCTGTTCCGCGCGTGGCCGCATCGTGCAGTCCAACCACCTGGGCGGCATCTGGCTGCAACAGCCCGACTGCCCCCTGGGCCTCCGCGCCTCCAGCCTGCCCCAGCCCATCCGCCGGCTACTGGACAGGGCCTGCGGCCACGGCGCCGAGGCGCCGTCGGCCGGCTCGCTGGCGTTGCCGGACGGCGGCCGGCTCATCGTCCTGCCATGTCCACTCACCCAGGACCTGCGCGGCGGCGACGCCCTGGCGCTGGTCGCCGCGCAGGGGCCGCAGTGGCGGCCCACCCCGAGGGGCACGCTGCTGCGTACCCTGTTCCGGCTGACGCCCGCGGAAATCCGCCTGGCCCATCACCTGGCCCGGCACGACGACCCGCTGCCCACCGTTGCCGAAACGCTGGGCGTTTCGCTCAACACGCTGCGCACGCAGTTGCGGTCGATCTTCGACAAGACCCAGACCCGGCGGCAGGCAGACCTGGTCCGGCTAATGGGACACCTGGGCCTGCTGACGCCGGGGGACTGATCGCGATTACAGGTCGTCGAACTCCCGATAGGTCATCGTCTTGCTGCCGCCCAGGCTGGACGAGAAGGTGACGGTGCCCGGCGCGTTGCCATTCGCCACGAAGCGGGTGGTGATGGTTTCGGCCGCGGTCTTCGTAGCGAACGCACCCGCCAGGAAACCACCCGCCTCATGCGAGAAAAGCACCGTCTCGGTCATGCTCGCGTCGTAGGCATAGTCGGGGCCGAGCACGGGATCCGAGCCGCTGACCGAGAACGAGATGCGCGAATAGGTATCGGCATCCGCCTTGGGATCGTAGGCCACGGCCACGGTGTAATCCTTGAACTTCATCGTCAAGGCGCCGCCGTCCTCCGTCAGGACGATCGCGGGAATGTTGAACTCGGCGCGCTGCCCCTTGGGCGCGGCAGAACTCACGTCGTTGGATGCCCTCACGGAAGCCGTTCCCGACGCGGACGTCCCATCGAACGACGCGCCCTCCCCCAACGCGACTCTGGCGGCCAGCGTCCAGTCCGACTCCTCTTCCAGCAGATCGCCCTCCACCTCGTCGAAATCGACCGTCGCCTTGCCCGTGAACGGAATGCCGTTGTCGGACACGCGACAGTCGTTCATGGTCAATGCCACCGAGTCCCCGGCCGACAGGGTGCCGCTGTCATCCGCATCGGTCCAGACGCCCGAGACCGTCCCGCCGTCCAGGCACTCGGGCGTGCCGTCCCGGCCGATGACGATCCCGTTCTCGAGCATGGGTTCGAACGCCTGGTGCAGGGACACGGCCGAGAACGCCGTCTCGTGGCCGTACCAGATCTGTTTCTCGCTGAGCGTCTTGCTGTCGCCGCCACCTCCACCACCGCCGCCCCCGCCGCCACCACTGCCCGAGTCATCGCCACCGCCTCCCCCGCAGGCGGCCAGCGACGCCGCCATCAAGGCGGCGCAAAGTACGGTCAACGATTTCGACATGCTCGACTCCTTACTGAATGAATAGGCAATGTCGGCATTCTCGAAAATCGCACCGCCCGGCGCATCACAGGATCCTGTGAAGAAAACCGAGCGGTCTTTGCCGGCGGGACCGTTCAGAACACGCCGCGATACGATCCTCCATCCAATTGCAGGTTCTGCCCCGACAGATAGCCCGCCTGCACGCTGCATAGGAAGGCGCAGGCATCGCCGAACTCCCTCGGCTGCCCCAGCCGGCCGGCCGCGATGGTATCGACGATGCGCTGCCTCGCTTCTTCATAGCTCAGGCCTTGCTCGCGCACCATGCGCTCGGCCATGAAGCGCTGGCGGTCGGTGTCGAAACGCTCGGGCAGCAGGTTGTTGATGGTGACGTTGTCGGCGACCACCTCGCGCGAGATGGCCTTGCACAATGCCGTCAGGCCGGTGCGCGCGGACGTCGACAAGCCCATGGCCGGGCTGGGCGACTTCACCATGGCCGAAGTGATGTTGACGATGCGGCCGAATCCCCTGGCCCGCATGCCGGGCAACACCGCACGTATCAGCAGGGCGGGCGCCAGCATGTTGGCTTCGATCGCGCGCAGGTAGTCCTCGCGTTCCCAATCCACGAAGCGGCCCGGCGCCGGCCCCTCGTTGTTCGTCACCAGGATGTCGGCATCCGGGCACGCCGACACCAGCGCAGCACGGCCCGCGTCGGTGTTGATGTCCGCCGCGACCGCGCGCACGACACCACCGGTTTCGGCGGCCAGTTCCTTGGCCGCAGCGGCGGCCGAATCCGGCGACCGCCCGTTGATCACGACGTGCACGCCCTCGCGCGCCAGCGAAGCGGCGCACGCCCGCCCCAACCCGCGGGTGGACGCGCACACGATGGCCTTTCGGCCGCGAATCTGCAAATCCATGAGTCTCCCCGCCTACGCCTGTTGGTGGACCGGCACAGGCCGGCCGATGGCCTGCATCAGATGCCGGGCAAGTTCGGCGCGCGTGCCTATCCAGATGTCATCCGCCGCCGTGGCGATCTCCAGCAGCCGCTGGAACGCCGCCATCCCCGCCGGGCGCCCGCATACGTGGGCATGCACCGTGGGATCGATCTTCTGCGGCGTGCGCTCCCACTTGCGGACGTAGTCGAGCCAGTCCTCGAAGATGTCCACCATGGCGCTGGGCGGCTGGCCATGGCGCATCACCAGCGGCAGGTCGTTCACCTCCATGGTGCCGGGCACGGCCACGATCGCGTGGCCGCCGAAGTCGACCAGGTAGGGCATGTCGTCGTTCAGCGTATCGCCATGCCAGAGATAGCCGGCCTGCGCCAGCAGGCGCGCCGTGCGATGGCTGGGCGTACCACGCGGGCTGATCCACCCCAGCGGCGTCTGACCCGTCGCCGCCGCGATCAGGTCGGTCGTGCGGCGGATGTTGTCGCGCTCCTGCGCCTCGTCCAGATAGGCGGGGATCACGTCCATCGCATACGAATGCGCGACCACGTCGTGGCCGGCCTGGGCGATGCCCTTGACCTCTTCCGGATAGCGCTCGGCCATGATCCCGCTCACCAGGATCGAGGCCCGGACGCCGTTGCGGGCCAGCGCCTCCAGCACGCGATGCACACCGCGCCGGTGGCCGTACTCGGCCCAGCCGACCGCGTTCAAGTCAGGGATACCGCCTTTGAGCGGATTGCCCATGGGGCCGATGCCGGGCCACGCGCCGTCCGACCACCACTCGTAGGCCATGCGGAAAACCACGCCGATGCGCTTGCCACCGGGCAGCAGGAAGCCGGCGGGCGGATGGATCTCGGTCGCGCCGGCGTGCAGGTTCAATACATCCATGTTGGTTCCTCGTTCGATCAGAGTCATCGGATCATTGGGCTTCGATGCCGGCACGCTTGACGGCTTCGGCATAGCGGGCTGAATCGGCGCGCACCAGTTCGGCGAATGCCTTGCCGGCGCGCGGGTCGGGTTCATAGCCGCCGTCGCGCAGCATCTTGGCGAACGCCGGCTGGGCGACGATGTCGCGCACCGTGGCGGCGATCGTGTCGATCGCCGCCTGCGGCGTTCCGGCCGGTGCGAACAGGCCCTGCCAGGCCGCCGGCAGCACGAAGTCGGCAACGCCCGCCTGCGCCATGGTCGGCGCATCGGGATACTCGGGCGTGCGCTGTTCGCCGGTGAAGCCCAGGGGGCGCACCTTGCCCGACTGGACATAGGGCAGCGCGATCGTCGGCGGGATGAACATGATGTCCACGTCGCCCGCCGCCACCGCGTTCAACGCCTGCGACGCGCTCTTGTACGGCACGTGCAGCATGCTCATGCCGGCACGCGCGGCGAACAGTTCACCCGCCAGGTGCAGGGTATTGCCGATGCCCGGCGACGAATAGGTGATCGGCTTGGCGGCCTTGCGGCCATAGTCGACCAGTTCGGCCACCGTGCGCACCGGCAGCGCGGGATTGACCATCAGCAGGTACCCCGTGCCCGTCGCCACGTTCACCACCGGCACGAAATCCTTGCCGATGTCGTAGGGCAGCTTCTTGTAGACATAGGGATTGATGACGAACGACGTCGTCACGTGCAGCAAGGTGTAGCCGTCGGGCGCGGCCTTGGCCACGTCGGCCGCTCCGATGACGCCGTTGGCGCCGGGCTTGTTGTCCACCACCACGCGGGTCTTCAACCGCTTGTCCATCTCGGCGGCCAGTTGCCGCGCCACCGTATCCGGCGTCCCGCCCGCCCCGAACGGAACGACCACCCGGATCGGATGCGACGGATAGGGCGCCTGCCCGTATGCGAGCGGGCCCAGCGCCATCATCGCGGCCAGCCCCCACCATCGGATCGTTTTCATTGCCTCTCCTTTTTTATCGATAAAAAATACATCTTTTTTATTTTTATCGATCACATGTGAAAAGCAAAACCTCGGAGAAACCCGTAGATGCTTCGGCCCAGCACACGTCCCAGGCTGTGTATGATTTATCGATAAAATCTGACCATCATGCTGGAATCCGACAACTCCCTTCCCATCGGCCGCACCGTGCCCGCGACCCTCGCCTCCCAGACCTACGAGCGTCTGCGGCGCGACATCGTGGACGCCCACTACGCGCCCGGCCAGAAATTGGGCACCCGCCAACTGAGCGAACGCTACGACGTCGGCCTGGCCCCGCTGCGGGAGGCTCTGACGCGGTTGTCGCGCGAAGGCCTGGTCATCCAGCACGACCGGCGCGGCTTCGCGGTGCCCAACTTCGGCGGCGCGCATCTGGAAGAACTCTCGCGCACCCGCTCCTGGCTCAACGACATCGCCCTGCGTGCCTCCATCGACTACGCGGACCAGACCTGGGTGCAGGGACTGGTCCAGGCCTATCACCGCCTGACGCGGCTGGACCGCTACCTGGAAGGCGAAGCCGGCCCACGCGAGAATCCCGAATGGGAAGCCGCGCACCGGGATTTCCACACCGCCCTCATCGCCGGCTGCCGGTCGCGCTGGATGATCGACTACTGCAACCAGATGTTCGAAGCCTCCACCTACTACCGCCGCTACTCGCGCATCACGGCCGAGCACCGCAAAGGCCGCGAGAACGAACACGAAAAACTGTTCCAGGCGGCGGTGTCCCTGCAGGCCGACGAAGCCGCCCGCCTCATGCGCAAGCATGTGATGGAAACCGCCCAACGCGTGCAGGAACGATTGCTGGCCGAGTCGGCCAGACCGGGCCTGCAATCCTGACACGCGTCATGGTGCAACGCGCAAGAGATGCGCGTTGGACATTGGCCGCCGCCAGCCTATACTTACGCCCGTGACGCAGGGGTACTCATCGCCGGTTCGGCGTGGGTTGAGATGACACCCTCAGCACCTGTACGGATAATGCCGATGCAGGGAGCGTTTTCCGGCGGAACCTCGCGTTCCCGGCACGCGGCCCCACGGCCGTCCCCCCTGTCCGTTCACGGACATCACCGGGGGTCACCCGGAAAATTCCTTCCTTCGTTCGGCTCCGGAAACCTTTTCTTGGAGCTCCCATGAACGCCAATCCCAAGTTCATCGCCGCCACGGCCCAGGTCGACCAAGCCGCCATCCAGCCGCTGCCCCGGTCGCGCAAGATCTACGAGCAAGGCTCGCGCCCCGACATCCGCGTGCCCTTCCGCCAGATCGAACAGGCCGATACGCCCACCATGTTCGGCGGCGAACAGAATCCGCCCATCACCGTCTACGACACCAGCGGCCCCTACACCGACCCGGACGTCCAGATCGACATCCGCTCGGGCCTGGCGCCGCTGCGCGAAAACTGGATCGCCGAACGCGGCGACACGGAACAGCTCGACGGTCCCAGCAGCGCCTACGGCCGCGAACGCCTGGCCGACGCCAAGCTGGCCGAACTGCGCTTCAACCTGCACCGCTCCCCGCGCCGCGCCAAGGCCGGCGCCAACGTGACGCAGATGCACTACGCGCGCCGCGGCATCGTCACGCCCGAGATGGAATACGTGGCCATCCGCGAGAACCTGCGCCGCGAGCAATACATCGAGTCGCTGCGTACCAGCGGCCCGCAGGGCCAGCGCCTGGCCGAACTGCTGGGCCGCCAGCACCCGGGCCAGTCCTTCGGCGCATCCATTCCGGCCCGCATCACGCCCGAGTTCGTGCGCGACGAAATCGCCCGCGGCCGCGCCATCATCCCGGCCAACATCAACCACCCGGAAATCGAGCCGATGGCCATCGGCCGCAATTTCCTGGTGAAGATCAACGCCAACATCGGCAACTCGGCCGTCTCTTCCTCCATCGCCGAGGAAGTGGAAAAGATGACCTGGTCCATCCGCTGGGGCGGCGACACGGTCATGGACCTGTCCACCGGCAAGCACATCCATGAAACGCGCGAATGGATCATCCGCAATTCGCCCGTGCCCATCGGCACCGTGCCCATCTACCAGGCGCTGGAAAAAGTCGATGGCAAGGCCGAGGAACTGACCTGGGAAATCTTCCGTGACACGCTGATCGAACAGGCCGAGCAGGGCGTGGACTACTTCACCATCCACGCCGGCGTGCGCCTGCCCTTCGTGCCCATGACCGCCAAACGCATGACCGGCATCGTCTCGCGCGGCGGCTCCATCATGGCCAAGTGGTGCCTGGCCCACCACAAGGACAGCTTCCTGTACGAGCGCTTCGAGGAAATCTGCGAGATCATGAAGGCCTACGACGTCAGTTTCTCGCTGGGCGACGGCCTGCGCCCCGGCTCGATCTACGACGCCAACGACGATGCCCAGTTGTCCGAGCTGCGCACCCTGGGCGAACTGACCCAGGTCGCCTGGAAGCACGACGTACAGGTCATGATCGAAGGCCCCGGCCATGTGCCCATGCACATGATCAAGGAAAACATGGACCTGCAGCTCGAGCACTGCCATGAGGCCCCCTTCTACACGCTCGGCCCCCTGACCACCGACATCGCCCCCGGCTACGACCACATCACCTCGGGCATCGGCGCCGCGCAGATCGGCTGGTACGGCACGGCCATGCTCTGTTATGTCACGCCCAAGGAACACCTGGGCCTGCCCAACAAGAAGGACGTCAAGGACGGCATCATCACCTACAAGATCGCCGCCCACGCCGCCGACCTCGCCAAGGGCCACCCCGGCGCGCAGATCCGCGACAACGCGCTGTCCAAGGCCCGCTTCGAGTTCCGCTGGGACGACCAGTTCAACCTCGGCCTGGACCCGGACACCGCCAAGGAATTCCACGACGAGACCCTGCCCAAGGACTCGATGAAGGTCGCCCACTTCTGCTCGATGTGCGGACCGCACTTCTGCAGCATGAAGATCACGCAGGACGTGCGCGAGTACGCCGAGCAGCAGGGGTTGAGCGAGGCCGAGGCCCTGAACAAGGGAATGCAGGAGAAGGCGGTGGAGTTCGTGAAGAAGGGGGCGGAGATCTATCACCGCTCCTGAGTGACCTGAAGGCCACTTGATACACTGGCCAGATGGCATGTGCCCTGGTCCGCTACACATGAAGACGCTCCGGCGGGCATAGGCCGCGGCGGCGCCGGGCGGGCCGGGGGGCGTGGCGTTGGGCCAGCCGGGTCCGGAGACGAAATCGGGGAAGCAAGGGCGAAACTGTTTGAGCGCGGCAGTAGGGACAGTCCGGGGGACTGTCCCCGCGCGAGTTTTTCGCCCGCCCCGATTTCGTCTCCGGACCCGGGAAGTCCCGGCGCAGCCGGGACCTGGACCGTCGCCGCGCCCCCCGGCCCGCCCGGCGCCGCCGCGGCCTATGCCCGCCGCATGCACCACAGATGCCGCAATGAACACGCAAGCTTCCAGGATTTCCTCATGACAGACACATTCACCCTTGCCGGCAAGACCTACTCCTCCCGCCTGTTGGTGGGCACCGGCAAGTACAAGGACTTCGACGAGACCAAGGCCGCCATCGACGCCAGCGGCGCCAACATCGTCACCGTGGCCATCCGCCGCACCAACATCGGCCAGAACGCCGGCGAACCCAGCCTGCTGGACTACCTGCCGCCCAGCGAATACACCATCCTGCCCAATACCGCCGGCTGCTACACGGCCGACGACGCCGTGCGCACGCTGCGCCTGGCGCGCGAACTGCTGGATGGACACGATCTCGTGAAGCTGGAAGTGCTGGGCGACTCGCACACCCTGTTCCCCAACATGCCCGAAACGCTCAAGGCCGCTGAAACGCTGGTCAAGGATGGCTTCAAGGTCATGGTGTACTGCACCGACGATCCCATCCAGGCCCGCATGCTGGAAGAGATCGGCTGCATCGCAGTCATGCCGCTGGCCTCGCTGATCGGCTCGGGCATGGGCATCTTGAATCCGTGGAACCTGCGGCTGATCATCGACCAAGCCAATGTGCCCATCATCGTCGATGCGGGCGTAGGCACGGCTTCCGATGCGGCGATCGCGATGGAACTGGGCTGCGACGGCGTGCTGATGAACACCGCCATCGCCGCAGCCAAGGATCCCATCCTGATGGCCAGCGCGATGAAGAAAGGCGTGGAAGCCGGGCGCGAGGCCTTCCTGGCCGGCCGCATGCCGAAGAAGCTGTACAGCGGATCGCCCAGTTCACCGACGGCGGGGCTGATCCAGTCGTAAGGCCACGCCCGGCCCCGTCACCCTTGCCGCAGCTTGGCGATCGTCGCCCGCGGCGAGATCACGTCGGGGTCGGTCTTCAGCGCCAGCAGCGCCGGCCTGCCGGCCTCCAATGCCCGGGCGAACGCGGCGGGGAAATCGGCGGTCGCCAGAACCTGCTCGGCGTGCAGTCCGTAGGCCGCCGCCAGCGCGACGAAATCGGGATTGCGCAGATCGGTGCCGTGCACCCGGCCCGGGTAATGCCGCTCCTGGTGCATGCGTATGCTGCCGTACATCCCGTTGTCCACCACGATGAACACGGCGTTCGCGCCGTACTGGACCGCCGTCGCCATTTCCTGCGAATTCATCAGGAAACAGCCATCCCCCGCGAAGCAGACCGCGGGCCGATCGGGATGGACCAGCTTGGCCGCGATGGCCGCCGGCACGCCGTAGCCCATGGTCCCGCTGGTGGGCGCGAGCTGCGTGCGCCAGCCCCGGTACTGGTAGAAGCGCTGCACCCATAGCGTATAGTTGCCGGCCCCATTCGTGATGATGGCCTCGGGCGGCAGCACGTCGCGCACGTGGGCCATGACCTCGCCCAGGTCCACGGGCCCCGCCATGGGCGCGTGCCGCAGGTTGTCGAGGTAGTCCGCGCGGGCCTGCGCCGTCCAGTCGGCCCAGGCGGGCGGCGCGGCGGGCGCCAGTTGCGCGGCAGCCGATGCGAAGGACGCCATGTCGGCGTTGATGGTGACGTCGGCGCTGTAGACGCGCCCCAGTTCGCCCGCGTCCAGGTGGACGTGCGCCAGCTTCTGGCGTGGCCGGGGGACGTCCAGCAGCGCGTAGCCGTTGGTCGACGTCTCGCCCAGACGAGGCCCGACCGCGACGATCAGGTCGGCCTGCCCGATGCGGCCGGCCAGGCGCGGATCCATGCCCAGGCCCGCCTCGCCCACGTAGCGGTCGTTGCGGTTGTCGAACAGGTCCTGCCGCCGGAAGGTGCAGGCCACGGGCAGGTCGAAGGCGCGCGCGAAGCGCTCGAGGTTCCCGCAGGCGGCGTGCGACCAGCCTCCCCCGCCCAGCAGCATCATGGGCCGGCGAGCCTCGCTCAGCAGGGCCGCCAGATCCGCCATGTCCCGCGCCGCGGGCGCCTGCGCGATGCGCCGGTAGCGCGGAGCGTCGTCCGCCACCGCCATCTCCGCCAGCATGTCCTCCGGCAGCGCCAGCACCACCGGGCCGGGGCGGCCCGAGGTCGCCACGTGGAAGGCGCGGCTGACGTACTCGGGAATGCGGCGCGCATCGTCGATCTGGTCCACCCACTTGGCCTGGGTGCCGAACATGTGGCGGAAGTCGATTTCCTGCCAGGCCTCGCGCCCCATGTCGCCGCGCGCCACCTGGCCGACGAACACGATCAGCGGCGTCGAATCCTGCCGCGCGGTATGGATGCCGATGCTGGCATTGGTCGCGCCCGGCCCGCGCGTCACGAAGCAGATCCCGGGCTCGCCGGTCAGCTTGCCATAGGCTTCGGCCATATGTGCCGCCCCGCCCTCCTGGCGGCAGACCACCAGCCGTATCGCGTCGCGCGCCTCGTACAGCGCGTCCAGCACGGCCAGGAAACTCTCGCCCGGCACGCAAAAGGCGGTGTCCACGCCGTGCGTCCGCAGCGCATCCACCAGGATCCGGCCGCCGCTGCGCGCCTCGGATGTTCCACTCATGTCGGTTCCTTGAAATCTCATTGGACGCCTCAGACCACGCCCGCGCTGCGATAGATGTGCTTGGTTTCGAGGAAATCGCCCAGCCCCTCGTAGCCATGCAGCCGGCCCAGTCCACTCTGGCGATAGCCACCGGTTTCCGCCTCGGCGAACAGGCGGTTGTGGTCGTTGATCCAGACCGTGCCGTTGCGCAGGGCGCGCGCGACGCGCAGTGCGCGGTCGCCGTCGGCGGTCCAGACACTGGCGGACAGCCCGTACACCGTGTGATTGGCGCGTTGCACCGCTTCGCGTTCGTCGTCGAAGGACTCGAGCACCACGAAGGGACCGAAGATTTCCTCCTGGCAGAAGAAGGCCGAGCTGTCGCGATGCGCGACCAGCGTGGGCGTCAGATAGCTGCCGCCGGCCAGCGCCCCCCGCGGCCGCCCGCCACGCAGCAGGACTTCGTCGCATTCGTCCAGCGCGCGCTGGACGGCCTCGTCCACGGTACGCACCGCCTGCCCATCGATCAGCGGGCCCATACCCGAGGCCTCGTCGGAACCCGGACCGACCACGATGGCGGACAGGGCCTGCGTCAAGGCACGCTTCATCTCGTCCAGGCGCGAGGCATGGACCAGCACGCGCCGCGCGGCCGTGCACTGCTGCCCGGAAATGATGGTGGCCGCCGCGGCCAGTTGGCGGGCGGTGGCTTCGATGTCGGCATCGGGAAAGACCAGGCAGCACGACTTGCCGCCCAGCTCCAGCGACAGCTTCTTCATCGTCGGCGCGGCCGCCGCCATGATGTGCTGGCCGACCAGGTTGGAGCCGGTGAAGCTCAGCACATCCACCTCGGGCGAGGCGACCAGTTCCCTGGCCGCGTCGCTGCCGGTCTCGCACACCAGGTTCAGCACACCGGGCGGCAGGCCGGGCACCTGCGCCAGCTCCTGCAACACCGCCGCCGTGATCTGCGCGGTCTGCTGCGCGGGCTTGACGATGGTGGCGCATCCGGCCGCCAGCGCGGGCGCGAGCGCCCGGATCAGCAGCACGACCGGGGCATTCCAGGGAATGATGAGCGCCGCCACGCCGGCCGGCTCGCGCAGCGTGGCCGCATAGGCGCCGGGCTCCACTTCCATGAAGTGCCCGGGCATGTGGCGCGCCAGCCCCGCGTAGTAGCGGATCTCGGAAATGGCACCGGCCATCTCGCCGCGCGCCTCGCGCAGCACCTTGCCGTTCTCGCGCGTCAGCAGCGCCGCCAGATCGGTGCGGCGTTCGAGCCGGTCGGCCCATTGCAGCAGGACGTTCTGCCGCACGCGCGGACTTTGCGGCCAGGGCGTCGTGTCGAAGGCGCGGCGGGCGGCGGCGATGGCCGCCTGCGCCTCGGCGCGGCCGCCATCGGCCAACGTGCCGATGGTCTCGCCCGTGGCAGGGTCGATGCTAGCGGCCGTGCGGCCGTCGGTGGAAGGCTGCCAGCATCCATCGATCAGATGGCGGGCGTCGAGCAGGGGCATGAACAATCTCCGGAAGGGATGCGGAATTCGGATGGCGGGCCGGGGCGGACCAGATGCCTGCGGTCCAGGCCCGCGACATCGGCGCACCCCAGCAAGGCGAGGTCGACGTCGATCTCGCGCTTGAGCAGGGCCAGCACATGGGCGACGCCGGCCTGGCCACCCACGGCCAGGCCGTACATGGCGGGGCGTCCGATGAAGACGAAATCGGCGCCCAGCGCCAGGGCTTTCAGGATGTCGGTACCGCGGCGAAAGCCGCTGTCGACCATGATCGCCAGCCGCGGCGCCGCGGCCGCGATGGCGGGCAGGGCATCGAGCGGCGCCTGCGCGCCGTCGAGCTGCCGGCCACCGTGGTTGGAGACGATGATGCCGTCGGCGCCGATGGCCTGGGCGCGCCCGGCATCCTCCGGATGCAGCAGGCCCTTGATCACCAGCCGGCCGCGCCAGCGGTCGCGCACCCAGGCCAGGTCGTCCCACGACAGCGCGGCCCGTCCCGCGCGGTGGTCGCCGGACGCCGCCGTGATGATGCGATTGCCGCGCACCGCGGAGAAATTCTCGAACCGCGGAATGCCTTGGCGCAGCAGCGTCCGCAGAAAGGTCTGCGCCAGCCAGCGCGGCCGGGCCAGGCCGCCCGCCACCAGTCGCGGCGTGAGCCGCAGCGGCAGGCTGAAGCCGTTGCGCAGCTCCACCTCGCGCGTCGAGGCGATCGGCACGTCCACCGTCACCACCAGCACCGGGACGCCGGCCCGTTCGGCTCGCGCCAGCAAGGCGCCGATCAGTTCGCGATTGGACGGGACATAGGCCTGGAACCAGCTTCCCGGCGCCTGCTCCAGCACGCGCTCCATGGGCGTGGTCGACGCGCCGCTCAATACGAAGGGCACCCGGGCTGCGGCCGCCGCGCGCGCCAGCGCGAGATCGCCGTCGAAGCCGCAGATGCCGGCCACGCCCATGGGGGCGATGCCGAACGGCGCGGCATACTGCGTGCCGAACAGACCCGTGGCCTGGGACCGGCGCGACACGTCCACCAGGAAGCGCGGCACGAACCGCCAGGCATCGAAAGCCTGGCGATTGCCCCGCAGCGCGCTTTCGGTTTCCGAGCCGCCCGAGACATAGCCGTACACACTCGGAGGCAGGCGCCGCCGCGCGGCCCGCTCCAGGTCGCCGGTGGACAGGATGGAAGCCAGGGTCATCATCATTCCTCGTGCGCCGCTAACCGACCGCGCCGGTTTCCCAGTCGACCACGGCATTGGGCACGATCTGTGCGGCGATGTCTATCTCCGCTTCGCCCGGGATCCTGACCTTGGTGAAAACGTGCCCCGCATAGGCGATAGGCCGCGTGGCATCCAGCCCCATCTTGGCGCTGATGCCCTGCAGGGCCGGCGGCAGGTTCTCGATATCGTCCACGCCCACGGTGGTGGACGGGTCGAGCACCGATCCCTGGGCGCCGCCGATCACCACCAGGTCGCGGTCGGCCTGGAAGCGCGTGGCCACCGCCCACTCGACCTGCTTGGGATCGTGCACGTCGACGTCATCGTCCACCACGATCACCTGCTTGAGATCGTAGTGCGCCCCCAGCGCGCACAGCAGCACGTTCTTGGGCTCGCCCTCGCGGCGCTTCCTGAATTTGACGAACAGGTGGTAGCGCCCCACCCCGCCCATGCTCAGGTGCACGTCCAGCACGCCGGGAAAGCTGCGTTGCAGGTGCGACAGCAGCGTGGCCTCGCGCGGGATGGCCCCGAGCAGCAGGTGCTCGAGTTCGGCTGGCACGATAGTGTGGAAAATGGGACCGCGCCGGTGCGTGACGGCATCGACCGCGATCACCTCGCGCTTTTCCTTGGCGCTGTAGTAGCGCGGGAATTCGCCGAACGGCCCTTCCTCCTCCCGGACGCCCGGCAGCAGCCGCCCCTCGATCACGATCTCGGCACGGGCCGGGACGCGCACGTCGTTGGTCAGGCACTTGACGACTTCCAGCGGTTCGCCGTGCAGGGCGCCGGCGATCTCCAACTCGTCGTAGTCGATGGGCGTGATGGCCTGCGAAGCCAGCAGCGTCAGCGGATCGGCGCCGATCACCACGGCCACCGGCAATTCCAGGCCGCGTGCCTCCGCGTCCTGGTAGAACGCGTGCAGGTGGCGCGGCAGCATCAGGATGGCCATGCGATCGCGCGCATGCACCTGGATGCGGTTGATCGAGACGTTCTGCACGCCCGTGACGGGATTGCGCGCGATCACCATGCCGGCGGTGATGTACGGGCCGCTGTCGAACTCGCTGTGGGTGGGAATGGGCAGTTGCGCCAACAGATCGACGTCGCGCAGCACGACCTCCTGGCAGGGCGCCGAGGCGCCCTCGATCTCGCGCCACGGCAGCGGCGATTCGGCCGCCGTCCGAAAGGCCGCCAGCAGTCCGGCCGAGTCCACCCCCAGCGCCTCGGCGATCCAGCCGCGCTGCGCCATGAAACCCGATACCACGGGCATGGCATGGCCGCCGGGCCGAGGAAAGTAGGCGACCTTGTGGCCGTCCAGCAGCTTGGCCATGGCCGCCAGCGTGTGCTTGAGCGGCACGCCCTCGCGCAGAACCGCTAGCCTGTCCGTCTGCGCCAGGTGCGCCAGCCACTGCCGCATGTCCCGGGGCCTTTTCTTGCCTGTCATCGTTCCTTTCCTCGTCAATTGCGCCGGCTCCCCTACTCCAGGGACACCTTGGCGTCATGCACGACCTTGGACCAGCGCTGGGACTGCTCCTTGAAATAGGCCGAGAAGTCCTCCAGCGATCCGCCCAGCGGCTCCACGCCCTGGTCGGCAAAAATCTTCCTGACCTCGTCGGTCGCCAGGATCCGGTTCAGTTCCCGGTTCAGCTTGGCCAGGATGGCGGGCGGCGTGCGGGCCGGGGCGCCCAGGCCGTACCAGACTGCGACCTCGAAGCCGGGATAGCCCTGCTCGGCGATGGTGGGAAGATCGGGCGCGAGCGGCGAGCGCTTCGCACCGGTGATGCCGAGCGCGCGCATCTTGCCCGCGCGCACATGCGGCAGCACGTGCGGCATGTTGTCGAACATCACATCAACCTGGCCGCCCAGCAGGTCGGTCACCATGGGCGCGCTGCCCTTGTAGGGCACCTGCGCGAGGTCGATGCCCGCCACGCTCTTGAAGTACTCCATGGACAGGTGGTTCGAGGTGCCGTTGCCGGCGGTCGCGTAGTTGAGCTTGCCCGGGCGGCGCCGGGCCTCGGCCACGAGGTCCTGCACGCTGCGTATGCTCGAGCTCGCGCTGACCACCAGCAGGTTGGGCGAACGCGCGCCCAGGATCACCGGCGCCACATCCTTGACCGAGTCGTAAGGCAGCTTCTTGTACAGGAACTGGTTGGCCACCAGCGGGAAGCCCACCACCACCAGCGTGTAGCCGTCGGGCTCGGCGCGGACGCCGTGCTCGGTCCCGATGATGGTGCCCGCGCCCGGCTTGTTCTCGACGATGACCGGCTGGTGCCAGCTTTCCTGCAACTTGCGCGCGAACACGCGCGCCATGGCATCGTTGAAACCCGCCGGCGTATAGGGAACGATGATGCGTATGGGTTTTTCCGGGTAAGCGTCGGCCACGCGGTCCGCCAGGGCGGGCGCGGTTGCCGCCAGAGCCGCGGCGCCCGCGGCGATCCTGATCCACGTCGAGAAGTGCATGTTTCTGTCTCCGTTTGTCTATTTAATGGATTGCTGCGTCATACGTAGGCCGGCCCTTCGATGGCCGGATGGGCGCGCAGGAAGTCCTCGTCCACCTCCACGCCCAGGCCCGGCCCCTCCAGCGGCCGGACACAGCCGTCGTCACCGATCTCGAACGGCGTGCTCGTCAGGCGATCGCGAAACAGATTCATGCGCGAGACATCCGCCTCGAAATACCCACCGTTGTCCACGGCGGCCAGCACGTGGACGGAAGCGGCCAGATTGATGCCCGTCATCGACGAATGCAGGTGCACCGGCAGCTTGTGGGCAGACGCCATCGCGGCAATGCGCAGCGTCTCGGTGATGCCGCCCGCCTTGGACAGGTCGGGCTGCAATACGGTGACCACGCCGTCATCCACGAGCCGGTTGAACTCGTAGCGGGTGTAGTGGTTCTCGCCCGCCGCCAGCGGCACCCGCCCGAAGGTCCGGGCCTGCGCATAGCTGCGATGGTCGTGCGGAGGGAAAGGCTCTTCCAGCCAGCCCACCCCCAGTTCGTCCAGCCCCGGCATCACGGCGCGCGCCTCGTCCACCCCATAGGCGGTATTGGCATCGGCCAGGATGATCAGCTCGCCGCCGAAGGCCTCCCGCACGGCCCGCACGCGGGCCAGGTCGCGCACCACGCTGTCCCCCAGCCGCAGCTTCACCGCGCGGTATCCGGCCTCGATGTGGCGGCGCGCCTCCTCCACCAGGGCGGCGGGATCCTGCCACCCCAGCGCGACGCCCCCGGCATAGGCGGGAACCGCCCGCGCGGCGCCGCCCAGCAGCCTGTGCAGCGGCCAGCCGACAGCCTTGCCGCGAATGTCCCAAAGCGCCATGTCGATGCCGCTCATGGCCATCGCGCAGGCGGCGCCCAGGCCGTGGCTGGCGAGCTGGCGCATGTAGATGTGATGCCAGATCCCGTTCACGTCGGCCGCGTCGCGGCCCACCACGAACGGCCGCAGCGCGTTGTTCACGAAATGGGCGATGGTGGTGTGGGCGCGCCCGTGATGCGATTCGCCGTATCCCACCAGTCCGCATTCGGTCGTCACCTTGACCACCACGGCATCGCGCTTGATCACCCGCCCGACGCCCAACGTCACGCTGCTGGAGGCGGGAACCGGAAACGAGGTGGCGTAGGCCTGCACGTCGCGCACCACCAGCGGAGCGGCCGTCTTCATTGCGGCACGATCCCGGCCTGCCGGACGACCTGTTTCCAGAGGTCCATCTGCCCGGCGATGAAAATGCGGAACGCCTCCGGGCTTCCGCCGTCGGGCACCACGCCCTGCTGCTGGAAGACCTTGCGCACGTCCCCCATGGCCAGAATCGCCTCGAGCTGGGCATTGAGCTTGTCGACCACGGGACGGGGCGTGCCGGCCGGCACCACGAATCCGTGCCAGGACGACACTTCGTAGCCGGGCACGCCCGCCTCGGAAACGGTGGGCAGTTCCGGCATGAGCGCCGACCGCCGCGCATCGGCGATCGCCAGCGGCTTGACCTTGCCCGACTGGATGAAGGGCAGCACATGGGGGAAGGCATCGAAGGCCAGGCCGACCTGGCCGCCGGCCAGGTCCGTCAAGAGCGGCGTGCTTCCCTTGTAGGGCACCGGCGTCATCGTCACGCCGGTCATGCCGGCGAAGCGCTCCATCGCCAGGTGATTGGAGGAGCCGTCGCCCGAGGTGCCGTAGTTCAGGCTGCCGGGTTTGGCCCGCGCCGCCGCCAGCACGTCGGCCACCGAGCGCAGGCTGGACTCGGCATTCACGACCAGCAGCATGGGCGACCGCCCGGCCAGTATCACCGGCGTGAAATCCTTGACCGTGTCGTAGGGCAGCTTCTTGTACAGCCAGGGATTCGCGGCGAACGGAAACTGCACGACCAGCAAGGTGTAGCCGTCCGCCGGCGCCCGCGCCACGGCCCCCGAACCGATCTGCGTGCCCGCGCCCGGCTTGTTCTCGACGATGACGGGCTGGCCCCAGGCCTCGTGCAGCTTGGCCGCCACCAGCCGCCCCAGCGTGTCGTTGAAGCCGCCGGTCGGATAGGGCACGACGATGCGCAGCGGCTTGGAGGGATAGGTATCGGCCGCCGCCAGGGCGGTCCCGGGCAGCACCAGGGCCAGGCCGGCCGCGGCCAACGCCGCCAGGGCGCGCCGGGGCAAGGGGGTACGGGTCATCTCGCGTCTCCACTTCTCTTTCTTGTGGAGCGAGAGTCTAAGATCGCGTCATAATCAGTTCAATTAATATTTAATTATTGTCTATATCAATTTTTCTGAATATAAAGACAAGGTAAATGCGCGTTCTTCCTTGGGCAGAGCAGCGATAATTCACCATACAGGGACCGTCATCAGAGGCCATTCATTCATGGCTTTTTATGATCCCCATCAGAAAAACTGAACACCTGGGCTCGACATGGAATTCCGGCAAATCCAATACTTCATCTGCCTGTTCGAGGAAGGCACCGTCACGAAGGCCGCGCGCCGGCTGAACATCGTCCAGCCCGCGCTCAGCATGCAGATCTCCAAGCTCGAACAGGAAGTCGGGCAGCGGCTGTTCGAACGCAGCCCCCAGGGCATGCTGCCCACCGCCACGGCGCGGCACATGTACCGGCTGTTCCTGCCCATCATGCGCGACTTCTCGCAGGCCCGCGACGAAGTCCTGTGCAACGACGGAGAAATCGCCGGCCACGTCAACATCGGCCTGATCGCCTCCATCACCGAAGGCGTGCTGGCCGAGACCATGACCAAGTTCTCGGCCAGCCATCCCAAGGTCTCGGTCACCGTGGCCGATGGCTACAGCGCCACGCTCAGCGACTGGGTGGCCGGCGGGCAGCTCGACGCCGCCATCATCAACAAGCCGCGCCGGCCGCTGGCGCTGAGCGTGGACCACATCGTGGACGAGGAACTGGTGCTGATCACCGGCACGCGGCACGCGGGCAACCTGCCCGCGCGGCTCACGCTGGGCCAGATCGCCTCGCAGAACCTGTCGCTGGTGCTGACCACGCGGCGCCACGGCCTGCGCCACATCATCGACAGCTTCGCCCAGCACGACAACGTCGAACTGGCCCCCTCGCTGGAAGTCGACTCCCTGGTCACCGTGGTCAAGCTGGTCGAGCAGAATCAACTGGCGACGATCCTGCCGCGCATCGCCGTGCACGACCGGCTGCGGGCCGGCATCCTGCAGGCGCACGCCATCGTCTCGCCCCGGTTGATACGGCAGGTGGTGTCGGTGGTCCATCCGCGCCGGCCGCTGAATCCGGCGGCGGCAGCCTTCATGGCCATGCTTACCCGGCAGATCCGGCTGCGGGCGCAGGAACAGGCGCCCGGGGCGCAGGCCACGGCAACGCCTCATAGAACACTCTGACCGCCTCGTATGCCAGCATGAATGGCGGCGGAGCATCAACCAGTTGCTCGAGCTCGCTGTAGCGCTCTCGTGTCCGCGCGATCAACCCCTCGTCCCTCATTTCCATTCCTGTCGGCACCGGCAACTTGCCCTCGGCAGAGCGCATAAGCTTCGCCAGGACCGCCGCGCACAGCACGCCGTCGATTTCGCCGCATCCGGCCAGCAGCAAATGCAGATCGTAGACGTCCTGGTAGCGCGTACGATTGCGCACCGTCTGCTGCAGCAAGGAACGATATTTTTCCGCGATCAGGTCGGTCAGGTCATAGGTCCGGATAGGCGTCCCGTGTTCGACGGCGATCACTTCGGTCGCAGCAGGCCATTCGTTGAAGCTGTAGTCGATGGAAAAAGCATGCGGAGCCATCCCTGCGTGCAGCCGCCGCAGTTCGGCCGCCCTGCTCAACCGCGCCACGCCCACCTTGACCTGAAGCGTGGGGAACGTTGCCTCGGGGCGCGGAGGATTGACCCGATGTCCCTGGATGCGGCAGGCCATGTCGTAATCCAGCGCATCCGCCTCTCCCTGCAACCGCGCGGCAAGATCGCCGACGAACATGGCCACATCCATTTCGTCCAAACGGGCAGTGGTCGAATAGTCGACGTCCGTCGTAAACCGTGCGCTTCCATATCGCACGGCCATCAATACGCCCCCTTTCATGACCATGGCCGGAAACCTGCCATCAAGCCGAGCCGTAGCCAGCATCACCGCATGCATTCCTTGCCTGATCAGCCCGCGAACGGGATCGATCTCCGCTTCCACCCATTCGGCCAGGCTACGCATCGGGATCGTCCAGAAAGTCGACATTCAGGGACAAGCACCAGCGAGCCGAATAATTCGGACGGTACTCTTCCTTGGGGTCGAGCCTGCGTGATCCTCCTCGGGCAGCCAGACGAACCCATTCGCGGAAGATCGGATGCGCAAGCCCGCAGAACTCTTCGAGGATGTAGCCTGCCCGGACCTTGTCTATGGCTTTGCCGTGCCGCTCCACCTCGTCCACGATCGTCGCCAGATTCGCGGACGCATGGGAACGAAAGACCGTCAACACATGCCACATTCCCCCGCATAGTCCCGGCTGCTCGAGCATGTCGAGATAAGTGCGCCCCAAGGTCGCGACACGCAGGGGACTCCCCCGCACGGTTCTGAACGCACCCAAATGCAAGCTGTTGAATTCGATGACGGTCCGGCCTCCGATTTTCTTTGCAAAAACCGGCCGCGCCAAGCTCGGCATCCCTGCCTTCAGTGCCATCTCATAGTCTTCGCCGTAATCGCCGCGCATGCGCTCCCTGGCAAACTGGCTCCAAGCGCGAGGAGCCGGCCGGGTGATATGCAAGACTGCGGGCAACCTGTCCGTGAGGCCATGGTGCTCCATGGCACTCAGATGGGACACATAGCAAAAGGGATCGGCGCTGCAGACGATCTCGGCCGGCTGCAGGGCGGTTCGACCCAGCAGCGCATACATGCGTGGTGAAACGACCGCTCCCACGGCATCCAATACGCCAGCCTTGGCCAGTTGGTCGATTGCGCGGGTGACGTCCTTCTTTTCAGGATGAACCTTCCCGAGGCCGAGCGATTCGCCACGAAACTCTCTGCCGCGGTAAAGCCGCCAGAGGATCAGACCGATCACATAGGGTGAAACGATGGCGCCATCGAGTTCACCCAAAGAAAGGAGCACCGCTTTGGATAGGTGCATAATGTCCTGGCTTTATAATGACGTCCTTAGGACGTCATTATAAAGCCAGGATCTATCCCTTTTCATTCCTGCGACACGAACGCTTGCAAGATCTTTAAATATAATATAAGCTACGCCCGTCCTCAGGACGGGCGTAGCTTATATTATAAATCCAGGACGAAACGCCCGTTGAATCATTATCCTGCGCCAGAACTACCGCTACCACCACCCGTGGAAGTGATGCACCGGCCCGTTGCCCGAGCCCACGCCCAGCCGGTCGGCGTGGCGGATGGCCTCGGTCAGGTAGTGCTTGGCCCGGCGTGCCGCCTCGGGCACGTCCTGCGCCTGGGGCAGCAGCGCCGCCAGCGCGGCCGACAGGGTGCAGCCCGTGCCGTGGGTGTTGCGAGTATCGATGCGCGGTGCGGCCAGTTCGATCATCTGGTCGCCGTCGTGCAGCAGGTCGATGGCCATGTCGCCCGGCAAGTGCCCCCCTTTCAGGAACACCCAGCGATGGCCGTTGTGGGCCAGTTGTTCGCGCAACCGCTCGGCCACGCGCCGCATCTCCTTGACCGTCTCCACCGGCCGCTGCTCGAGCAGCACGCCGGCCTCCGGCAGGTTGGGCGTGATCATCGTCACCTGCGGCATCAGCACTTCCCGCAGCGCGCCGATGGCGTCGCGCGCCAGCAGGGCGTCGCCGCTCTTGGCGATCATGACGGGATCGAGCACCACGTGCGGCGGTTTCCAGTGCGCGAGCCGCTCGCCCACGACCTGGGTGACGGGCCGGCTGCCCAGCATGCCGATCTTGACCGCGTCGGCCGGCACGTCGGCGAACAAGGTGTCGATCTGCTGCGCGACGAAGGCGGGATCAACCGGCAGCACGCCCGTCACACCCTGGGTGTTCTGCGCGGTCAGCGCCGCGATGACGCCGCAGGCGTATGCGCCCAGCGCGCTCATGGCCTTGACGTCGGCCAGCACCCCGGCGCCGCCCGAGGGGTCCACGCCCGCGATGGTCAGGGCCTTGGGAATGGGGCGAACGGCAGACATGGCGATCCTCTGGAAACGAAACGCGCCGCCCCGCGGGCGACGCACGCCGCCAGTATAGTCCGCCGGCCGCGCGCGAACGCGGGTAACATGGCAGGCCGTTCTGTGGAAGGCCAACCATGATCTACGAACTCGCTCACATCGAAATCCAGCCCGGCACCCAGGAAAAATTCGAGGCCGGCGTCCAGGAAGCCGCTCCGCTGTTCCAGCGGGCCAAGGGCTGCCACGGCATGGAACTGCACCAGACGCTGGAGGATCCCAACGCCTACCTGCTCGTGGTCCAGTGGGAAACGCTGGAAGACCACACCGTGCACTTCCGGGGCTCGGAAGACTTCAAGGCCTGGCGCGCGCTGGTGGGCAACTACTTCGCCAAGCCGCCCGAGGTCCGTCACGCAACCACGGTCGCCAAGCCGTTCTGACCCGGTTAGAATGGTTCGTTTTGTTACGGTTTCCTGCCCAAGTCCTGCCATGAACGCTGCTTCCCTTCCCGACGTCGAACACGCCCGCTTCAATATGGTGGAACAGCAGATCCGCCCCTGGGACGTCCTCGACCCCAAGGTGCTGGAACTGCTGTTCAAGATGAAGCGGGAGGAGTTCGTGCCGCCCGCGCTGCGCACCCTCGCCTTCGCCGACACCGAGATCCCGCTGCGGCTCGACGACTACGACAGCGGCGAATGCATGCTCGCGCCCAAGGTCGAAGCGCGCCTGCTGCAGGAACTCGCGCTCAAGCCCACCGACAGCGTGCTCGAGATCGGCACCGGCTCGGGCTACCAGACGGCGCTGCTGGCCAGCCAGGCCCAGACGGTCACCTCGGTCGAGATCCTGCCCAAGTTGGCCGCCTTCGCCCAGGCCAACCTGAAGCGCGCCGGCATCGCCAACGCCACCGTCCAGGTGGGCGACGGCAGCAAGGGCTGGGGCTCGACCGAATACGACGCCATCCTCGTCACCGGCTCGGTGCCCGAGGTACCCGACAGCCTGAAATACCAACTGCGCGTGGGCGGCCGGCTGGCCATCATCGTCGGCCAGGCCCCGGTCATGACCACCCTGCTCATCACGCGCACCACGGCCGCCAGCTTCGAGACCACCTCGCTGTTCGAAACCCTGGTCAAGCCCCTGCGCGGCGTCACCGTTTCCAAGTTCAAGTTTTAGGCGGAGCTTCGTGCCCATGCGCGCCAGGCCGTACTACGTCCAGACGCTATGCGCGCTGTTCGGCGCCTGCGCTTTCGTTCCTGCGGTCGCGGCACTGGACCTGGAGCAGGCCTACCAGTCGGCGCTGGCCAACGATGCGACCTTCGCGTCGGTGCGCTCGGCCTATACCGCCACGCTTGAAAAACTGCCCCAGGCGCGTGCCTCGCTGCTGCCCGCCATCTCGCTCGCCGGCAGCCGCGGCGAGGCCTCCACGACCCGCCTGCCGGGCGTGACCTACACGAACGAAACCTATACGCTGCAACTGATCCAGCCGCTGTTCCGCTGGTCGGGCTGGCAGACCTACGAACAGTCCAAGCTGCAGGTGGCCGTCGGCGAAACCCAGCTCGCCCAGGGGCGCCAGGACCTGATCCTGCGGGTGGCGCAGGCCTATTTCGACGTGCTGGCGGCGCAGGACAACCTGGCCTTCATCGGCGCCCAGAAAATCGCCATCTCGGAACAGCTCGAATCGGCCAAGCGCAATTTCGAGATCGGCACGGCCACCATCACCGACACCTACGAGGCCCAGGCGCGCTACGACCTGGCCCAGGCCCAGGAGATCCAGGCCGAGTCCGACCTGGCGGTCCGCATCGGCGCGCTGCAGCAGATCATCGGCGCGCCCTCGGGCGACCTGGCCAAGCTACCGCCCACCGTCAACGTGCCCGCGCCGCAGCCGGCCCGGATCGACGCCTGGACCGAACAGGCCACGGCCAACAACCTGGCGGTCGCCCAGGCCACCCTCAATAGCGAGATCGCCAAGCGCGGCATAGAAATCGCCAAGAGCGGGCACTACCCCGCGGTCGATCTGGCCGCCAACGTGGCGCGCACGCGCGGCCTGGTCGGGCAGACCGTGGTCAACGATTTCTACACCACGCGCTCGGTGGGCGTGCAGGTCTCGGTGCCCATCTTCGCCGGCTTCGGCACCACGTCCAAGGTGGACGAGGCCGTCGCGCTGTCCGAGAAGGCCCGCAACGACCTGGAGGTCGCCCGCCGGGCCGCGATCCAGAACACGCGCGTCGCGTTCCAGGGCGTGAACGCCGGGCTGGCCCAGGTCCGCGCGCTGGAGGCGGCGCAAGTCTCCAGCCGCAGCGCGCTGGATGCCAACAAGACCGGCTATGAAGTGGGCGTGCGCATCAACATCGATGTGCTGAACGCCCAGCAGCAGCTCTATTCGACCGAACGCGACCTGGCCAAGGCGCGCTACGACGCGCTGCTGTCGGGCCTGCGGCTGAAGGCCGCGTCCGGCATCCTGTCGGAAGACGACGTCCGGCAGGTCAACGGGCTGCTGCGCTAGGCCCGGTTCTTCAGCCTGCCGTACACCCGGTAGGCATTGCCCGAGTAGATGCTCGCCTTGTCGGCGTCGCCCAGGTCGGCGGCGTCGATGTAGCGGCGCGTATCGTCGAAGTGATGGCCGGTCTCGGGGTCCACCCCGCGCACCGCGCCCACGGTCTCGGACGCGAACAGGATGTTCTCCGGCGGGATCACCTTCAGCAGCAGGTCTATGCCCGGCTGATGGTAGACGCAGGTGTCGAAGAACACATTCTGCAGCAGCAGTTCCTTGAGCGGCGGCAGGCCCATGTCCTGCGCCAGTCCGCGATAGCGCCCCCAGTGATAGGGCACCGCGCCGCCGCCGTGCGGGATGATGAACTTGAGCGTCGGGAAATCCTTGAACAACGAGGACGTCAAGAACTGCATGAAGGCGGTCGTGTCGCCGTTGATGTAGTGCGCGCCGGTCGCATGGAAATGCGGATTGCAGGAACCGCTCACGTGGATCATGGCCGGCACGTCCAACTCGACCATCTTCTCGTACAGCGGATACCACCACTTGTCGTGCAGCGGCGGATCCTTCCAGTAGCCGCCCGTGGGATCGGGGTTCAGGTTGCAGCCGATGAAGCCCAGCTCTTTCACGCAGCGTTCGAGCTCGGGTATGCACTTGGCCGGCTCCACGCCCGGACTCTGCGGCAACTGGCAGACCCCCGCGAATTTCTCCGGGTACAGCTGGCAGGCGCGATGGATGAGGTCGTTGCAGACGATGGCCCATTCGTTGCTGGTCTGCAGGTCGCCGATGTGGTGGCCCATGCCGACCGCGCGCGGCGAGAAGATCGTCAGGTCGGTGCCGCGTTCGCGCTGGATGCGCAGTTGCTTGGTCTCCAGGCTTTCGCGTATCTGGTCGTCCGAGATGACGGGGCGCGGGAAGATCTCGCACTTTCCGCATTCGCAGGCCGACACCTGCAGGCGCCGGTACTCGTTCAAGGCTTCGGGCGCGGTCGTGTAGTGACCGTGGCAATCGATGATCATGCGGACTCCTTGCTCCTGTCGTCGTGAGTCGTGGTCGGGCCGGCATCGGCCCGCAATGCCGGATACAGGCGTTCAGCCGTCCGGTGGAAGATCCAGGCGAGATCGTCGTCGCCCGCCCAGGCCAGCGCCTGCTGCGCCTCGTCCAGGAGGGTTTTCAGCGATCCCGCGGTGGCGGGGAAGTTCGAGCCCCAGGCGATGCGCGCGGCGCCGAACTCGGCCAGCGCGCGCCCGAAGAAGGATTGCGGACTGGCCTGGCCCAGATGCGCCTTGGCCAGGATGACCGGGGTCAGCTTCAAATGGACGTTCGGATGCGCCGCCAGGCGGAACAGCTCCTGCGCCGACGCGTAGGGCGGCCCTTCGTCCAGCGGCAGCGCGAAGAAATGGTCGAGCACGATGGGCACGCGCGGATAGCGCGCCAGCAGCACCCGCAGCTGCGGCACGCCGGCGATGCGCATCTGCACGCACACCGGCAGGCCCAGGTCGGCGGCGCAGTCCCATGCGGGAAAGCTGCGCGGATCGTCCAGGCCGGGAACCTGCCCTTCCACGGTGCTGCCCGCGGTGAACAGGCGCAGCCCCGTCAACCCGCGCCCCACCCAGTGCCGCATGCGCGCGGGCGCGTCGGCCACCAGCATGTCCACGGAAAAGACACCGGTGAAACGATCGGGATGCGCCGCCACCGCATCGGCCACGTAGCTGTTGTCATGGCCGTAGCAGGTCGATGCCTGCACGATGGCGGCCCGGGCCACGCCCGCCTCGTCCATGGCCTGCAGCAATTGTTCCGTGCTGGCGGGCCGCTCCTGCGACCACACCGATGGCCGGCCCCACAACGGATCGCGCGGATAGGCGCGGGTATCGGTGCTGATGACGTGCGGGTGGATGTCTACGACTCTGCGCTTCATGCGGTGCCTGTCCTGGATGGCGTGTGGAAAACGGGGTCGCGGTTTATTGCAACGGGATTTCGGCGGTCTCGATGACCGCCTTCCACTTCGCGGCGTCGCGCTCGATGCGCGCGGTCATCTCGGCCGGCGTGCTGGCACTGGCCACATAGCCCATGGCTTCCAGCGAAGACTGGACCTCGGGCGACTCCACCGCCGCTCGGATCTCGCGCGACAGGCGCTCGACCACCGGCGCGGGCGTGGCTGCGGGCACGCTGATGCCGGCCCAGGACGAAGCCTCGAAGCCCGGCACGCCGCCTTCCGCCACCGTGGGTACGTCCGGCAGGCCAGGAAAGCGCCGGGCGGACGTCACGCCGATGGCCTTGACGCTGCCGGCGGATAACTGGCCCAGGATGGGCGACAGCACTTCGAACGCCACCTGCACGTCGCCCGCGCGCACGGCCGCGATCATGTCGCCCGTGGTCTTGTACGGAATGCTGACGGCGTCGATGCCGGCCATGGACTTGAACAGCTCGGCCGCCAGATGCTGCGTGCTGCCTATGCGCGAGGTCCCGATGTTGAGCTTGCCCGGGTTCGCCTTGGCGTAGGCGATGACGTCGGCCACCGACTTGAAGCGCGAGCTGCCGTCGGTAATCAGCGCCAGGTCGAACGAAGCCACGGACGAGACGTGCCGGAAGTCGCGCGACAGGCTGTACGGCAGGCTCTTGAACAGCACGGAGCTGATGGCCGTGCCATTGCCGGTCAACAGCGCCGTATAGCCATCGGGGCGGGCCTGGGCCACCGCCACGGCCGCGGCCGCCGCGCCGGCGCCCGGCTTGTTCTCAACCACCACCGGCTGGCCGATGCGCGCCGACATGGCCTGCGCCACCTTGCGCGTGACGAGATCGCCCGCGCCGCCGGGGCCAAAGGCCACGACGATGGTGATCGGCTTGGAAGGATAAGGCTGGCCCTGGGCATACACGCCCGCCGCGGCCAGCGCGAGCACCGCCGCGCCTCCCGCTCGGGCAAGAACATTCCTGGGGTGCATGGCGTCTCCTGGATCTTGTGGGCCCGCGTACGGGCACCGGGTCCGCGCAGGCATTCCGCATTCTGCGGCGGCCAGGCGCGCGCATCCATTGAGTAATGCTTCCGGTGACTTGAGGAAACGCTCAACCCCGGCCGTTTCGCGAGACCGTCTTAACCATCCGCTCAACCCCGAGGAAGTTTTACTCAATAGACCCCCGGCGCCTCGCATGCAACCATCCTCGCCAGTACGACATCCACATCGGCGCACCCCGAACGCCGGGACAAGGAGACAAGCCGTGACATTCCCCGCATTGCGCATGCTGAAGTACCCCGCCGTTCTCTTCGCCGCCGCGCTGTCGGCCGGCATTCCCCCTCCGGCCGCCGCGGCCGACTATCCGGATCGGCCGATCCGGATGTACCTGCCCTACGGCCCCGGCGGCATCGGCGACCTGACCGCGCGCGTGGTCACGCAGAAGGTCAGCGAAATCCTGGGCCAGCAGATCGTGATCGACAACAAGCCCAGCGCGGGTGGCGTGCAATCATTCCAGGCCGGCCTGCAAGCCCCCGCCGACGGCTACACGCTCGTGCAGGGCGGCAACGGCACGGCCATCACCCAGACGCTGGTCAAGGACCTGCCCTACAGCATCGTGGATGACTTCACCCAGGTCGCCACGCTGTCCAGGTTCAACCTGATCCTGACGGTCAAGCCCGATTCGCGCTTTCATAACCTGAAGGAACTCATCGCCTATGCCAAGGCCAACCCCGGCAAGCTAAGCCTGGGCACCACCAACGTCGGGTCGAGCCAGCACCTGGGTGCCGAGCTGTTCAAGTCGGTGGCGGGCATCAAGGCCGAGACCATTCCCTACAAGACCAGTGCCGCGCTGCTGACCGGCGTACGCTCCGGCGACATCGACGTGGGCTTCGACTTCGTGCCGCCCATGCTGTCCTCGATCAAGAGCGGCGCGGTGCGCGCGCTGGCCATCTCGGCCGACAGCCGCAATGCCAACCTGCCGGACGTGCCGACCACCGCCGAAAGCGGCCTGGACGGCTACGTGGTCGCGTCGTGGAACGGCGTGTCGATCCGCCAGGGCACGCCGCGCGCCATCATCGACAAGCTGAACCAGGCCTTCGTGGCCGCCGTCAATTCGCCCGAAGTCGCGCAGAAGCTGCGCGAAATGAATTCCGAACCCTATGCCCTGGGCGTGGACGAATCGCGCGCCCTGATGAAGGCCGACATCGCCAAATGGAAGGCGGTGATCGAGAAGGCGAACATCCCCATCAACTGACCGAGAGCAACATGAAGAACGTCGTCGTACGCAACATCCCGCGCGGCCCGCAGGACCTCATCGCCGAGCTGGCCACGCACGGCGTGGCCACCGTGCACGAGGCCATTGGGCGCGCCGGTCTGATGGCGCCGTACCTGCGCCCCATCTACGCCGGCGCCAGCATCGCCGGATCGGCCGTGACCGCCCTGACCGCGCCGGGCGACAACTGGATGCTGCACGCGGCCATCGAACAATGCCGACCCGGCGACATCCTGGTGGTCGGCGTCATGTGCGAGAACACCGACGGCATGATCGGCGACCTGATCTGCACCTCGCTCAAGACGCGCGGCATCCAGGGCGTGGTCATCGACGCCGGCTGCCGCGACGTGCGGACGCTGACCGAGATGCGCTTTCCCGTCTGGTCGCGCGCCATCTCCGCACGCGGCACGGTCAAGGCCACGCTGGGCCACGTCAACCTGCCGGTGGTGTGCGCCGGCATGAACGTGAACCCGGGCGACGCCATCGTGGCGGACGACGACGGCGTGGTGGTCGTGCCGCGCCTGGAGATCGCCCGCACGCTGGAGCTGGCGCGCCAGCGCACCGCCAAGGAAGAAAAGTCGCGCAAGCGCTACCTGGCGGGCGAGCTGTCGCTGGACGTGGCCAACATGCGCCAGGGCCTCGAAGCCGCCGGCCTCCTTTACGTCGATTGCGCAGAGGATCTGGCCAAGCTGGACGCCTGACCCTCCACACCATTCCCGCCTTCCCTCCGACCAAGCAGCCATGACATCCAAGCAACCCCTGCCCCTGAAAATTGCCATCGCCACTTACGGCCACACCGCCGCGCTCAAGCGCGGCGACGTGCCCATCGACGGTGTCCAGCCGGACTTCGTCGAGATCAAGCCCATCATCGCCGCCTTCCGGCGCATGGTGCGCGACGTCGAATTCGACGTCTGCGAAATGGCTCCCGCCACCTACATGATCGCCCGCGAGGCCGGCGCCCCGTTCAAGGCGTTGCCCGTCTTCATCTTCCGCCGCTTCCACCACGCCGGCCTGGTCTACCGCGACGATGCCGGCATCCGCGAACCGCGCGACCTCGAAGGCAAGCGCGCGGGCGTGCGCGCCTACTCGGTCACCACCGGCATCTGGACGCGCGGCATCCTGACCAACGACTACGGCGTCGACAACTCGCGCATCACCTGGGTGGTGGACGACGAGGAACACGTCTCCTCGCTGCAACTGCCGCCCAACGTCGAGCAGGCCCGGGACGGCAAGTCGCTGGTGGACCTGATGGCCAGCGGCTACCTTTCCGCCGCGTTCACCGACAACGCCGGCATCGGCCGCGCCGGCGCGCCGGCCGACGGCTGGCAGGCGGGCGGACGCATCAAGCCGCCGGAATACCTCGAAATGTTCCCTGATGCCGACCGGCTCGAGGCCGAGTGGTACCGCAAGACCGGCATCTATCCCGTGCACGGCCTGATCACCGTCAAGGACGAAGTGCTGGCCCGGCACCCGTGGCTGGGCAAGGCCCTGTACGACGCCTTCCTGGCCTCGAAAAACATCTACCTGCGCCAGCTCGCCGCCGGTGAATCGGTATCGGACAAGGACGAGCACTACCGCGCCATGGGCCGCATCGTGGGCGATCCCCTGCCCTACGGCATCGAGGCCAACCGGCCGTCCATCGAGGCCATGATGAATTACTGCCACCAGCAAGGCCTGCTCAAGAAGCGCTACGCCGTCGACGACATGTTCATCGACGTCGGCGCCTGACCCGGCGCGGCCTTTCCGACGACACCCATTCTTTGCGCGACACCGCCATGACCACACGCCTGATCGACATCCATCCGCACATCATCTCGCCCGACACCACCCGCTACCCGCTCGACCCGCTGGGCGGCGAACGCTCGGGCTGGTCCGCCACCCGGCCGGCAACCTTCGAACAATATGCCGCGGCCATGGACGCCGTCGGCATCGACAAGGCCGCCATCGTCCACTCGTCGACCACCTACGGCTTCGACAATTCCTACGTGGCCGACTCCATCGCCGCGCAGCCCAAGCGCTACGCCGGCGTCTACTCGGTCGACATGCTCGCCCCCGACGCCACGCAGAAGATCCGCTACTGGACCGGACGCGGTCTGGCCGGCCTGCGCATCTTCACCACCGGCAGCACCATGCCGGGCCAGGCACCCACGCTGGAGGACCCCGCCCTGCATCCCGCCTGGGGCCTGGCGGGCGAACTGGGCATCCCCGTGTGCGTGCAGATCACCAAGGCCGCCATCCCGGCGCTGGAGAAGCTGCTGACCGCCTTTCCCGGGACCCTGGCCATCGTCGACCACATGATGAAGCCGGACATCAGCAGCGGCCCGCCCTATGCCGGCGCCCAGCACCTGTTCGACCTGGCCCGCTTCAAGAATCTCTACCTCAAGCTCAGCAGCCGCAATACCGAGTCCGCGTATTCCGGCAAGGCCACGCCCGAGACCTTCTTCGGCCGCGTGGTCCAGGAATTCGGCGCCGACCGCATCGCCTGGGGCTCCAACTTCCCCGCCGCCGAGGACAGCCTGGCCGACATCGTCAAGGCGCTCAAGGACTACATCGCCTTCCTGCCCGCCGCCGACCAGCACTGGATCATGGCCGGCACCGCGCAGAAGCTCTACCCCGTGCTGAAGGACTGACCCCCATGACCGTCACGCTCAAGACCAACCTGGCGGACTCCCCCGTGGCCGCGGCCATGAAGGACGGCCGCGTCGCCTCGGACATCGTCCAGCTCGATTTCTGCGGCCCCAAGACCGCGCACGACGGCTTCAAGCCGATGATCCGCGACAACGCCTTCGACGCGGGCGAACTGGCCATCGTCACCTACCTGCAGGCCAAGGCCTACGGCAAGCCGTTCGTGATCCTGCCCGCCCCCATGGTCGGCCGCTTCCAGCACCATTGCATAGGCTTCAACAAGGAACTCGGCCACCTCGACCCCAAGGACATCGAGGGCAAAAAGGTGGGCGTGCGCACCTATGCGCAGACTACCGGCCTGTGGGTGCGCGGCATCCTGCAGCATGAATACGGCGTCGACCCCAACAAGGTCGAGTGGTACACCGTGGACGAATCCCACCTGGCCGAGTACCGCGACCCGCCCAACTGCCACATGCTGCCCAAGGGCTCCTCGATACCCGAGATGATGCTGAACGGCGAGCTGGCCGCCGCCATCCTCGGCAACGACATGCCCAAGGATCCGCGCGTGCAGACCCTGGTCCCGGAACCCATCGCGGCTGCTCGGGCCTGGTACCAGCGCGAAGGCGTCGTGCCCATCAACCACGTCTTCGCCGTCCACCAGGACGTCACGCGCCGGCATCCCGAGGCCGTGCGCGAGATCTACCGGATGATCCGGGAAAGCCGCGCGCTCGCTCCCGCCGCCGCGCTGGAGACCCTGCCGCCGCTGGGCCTCGAGGCCAACCGCAAGGGTCTGGAGATGGCCATCGAGTGGTCGTACGAACAGAAGATCATTCCGCGCCAGTTCGCGGTGGACGAATTGTTCGACGACGTCACCGGCGCGCTGGGTTGACCGCCACCGCGGCGCGCAGGGCCTCATCCTGATAGTTCAGCGCGCCGGGGCGGGACTTGCCCAGCATCACCTGGAAATAAACCGGTTCCAGGCTCGCGTTCAGATAGCCATGCATGACGCCCGGCGGGCAGGAGACGCACTCCCACGGCCCCAGGCGGGTCTCGAACCGGTTGCCGGCCTCGTCCTCCAAAAAGACGTCCAGAAAACCCTGCAGCACGAAGAACACTTCTTCCACTTCGTGGGTGTGGGCAGCATTGCCCTGGCCCGGCGGCACGAACATGACGCTCAGAGTGAAGCCCAGCGGCGGGATGGCGCTGGGATCGCCATGCTTGGCGGACCCGCCCGCCCCGATAAAGCGATGCTGGGCACGCCGGAAGCCGTCGAGCTTCGCGTCCTCGAACGCTTCCCAGTCAGGCTTGCGGTCGCGGAAACGCGCCACCTGGCGCTGGCCGATCTGCTCGATGCTCAGGTCGGCCGAAGGCGCCGCGGAAAGGGACGTCATGGTGTTGCTCCTTGGTAGAGTCGGGATGGAAGGCTCGGGCTGTCGAGCCACTGCTCGAGCAATCGAGTAACCGCGGCAGGGTGCTCCAGCGTGGACAGATGCCCGCAGCCGCGCAGGATGCACAGATGGGAACCCGCGATGGCCCGGGCCAGGGCATGCTGGCTTTCCTGCGATGCAATGGCATCCTGGTCGCCACCGATGATCCAGGTTGGGCAGGCGATGCGCGCCAGCCTGTGGGCGATGGGCGGCCGGTTCATGTTGGCCTCCTGCTGGCGGACGAACACATCGGCGCCCAATGACCGGGACATGTCCCGGACGGCCTGTGCCAGCGCCGCGTCCCGCAAGGCTTGCGGGCGCAGCAGGGCTGGCAGCAACTGCTCCACCAGCGCCGCGAAGTCCAGGCGGGCCAACTCGATCTGGGCAGTACGGCGCAGGCGCCCCGCTTCGGTCTCCTGGGCATGGGCACGCGTGTTCAACAGCGCCAGCCGCTCGATGCGATGGGGAGCCTGCAAGGCGGCCAGCGCCGCCAGGTAGCCGCCCATCGACAGTCCGGCCAGCGCGAACCGCTCGAACGGGGCGTCGGCCAGTATCCGCTCCACCGCCTCGGGCAAGCTGTCGTCACGCGACAGGTCAGGGATCCAGATGTCGGCGCGGTCGCGCAGGCCGATCCGCTGCGGCTCCCACAGCACGTCGTTGCAGAGCAGGCCGGGAATGAGCACCAACGGGGCGCGGGCGTCGCGATTCATGGTGAAGCGTTCCGTGCCGGCTCAATAGGCGGTGATGCCGGCCTGTTTCACGATCGGCCCCAGCCGCTGCAAGTCCTGCCGCAACGCACGGCCAAGCTCGGCGGCCGGCAGCGCGACACTCTCGAATCCCATGCTGTTCATCCGCTCGCGCATGGCGGCCGATCGCAGGCTCTTGTTGATCTCGGCATTGAGCCGATCGACGATGGCCGGATCCGTGCCGGCCGGCGCGAAGATGCCGTGCCAGCCGGCCGCCACCTCCATGCCATCGACGCCGGCCTCCTTGAACGTCGGCACGTCCGGGAAAATAGGCAGCCGGTTGGGGCCGATCACGGCCAGCGCGCGCAGCTTGCCGGCCTGGATGTGGGACATCGCGGTACCGGAGTCGAACATGAAATCGATCTGGCCCGCCAGCAGGTCGTTCAAGGCCGGCGCGATTCCCTTGTAGGGAACGTGGGTCGCACGGGTGCCGGTCCGTATGGCCAGCAGTTCCGCCGCGACCTGCGGCAGCGACCCATTGCCGGACGACCCGTAGTTCAGTTCGCCGGGCCGCGCCTTCATCGCCGCGACCAGCTCCTTGAGCGTTCCCGCCTTGGTGCCCGGCGCGACCACCAGCACCATGTTGAGCCCGGCCGTCATCGCCACCGGAACGAAGTCCTTCTCGGGATTGAACGGCACCCGTTCCAGGACAAACGGATTGAGAGTGAACGTGCTGGAACTCAGCATCAGCAGCGTATGGCCGTCGGGCGCCGAGGCCTTCACATGCTGGGCGGCGATGTTGCCGTTGGCGCCGGGCCGGTTCTCGACCACGACCGGCTGCCCGAGCGTCTTGCCCAGGTCCGCGGCGATGGCCCGGGCAATGGCGTCCACCGATCCACCGGCCGCCGTCGTGACCACGATGCTCAGCGGTCGGCTGGGAAAGGCCGAAGGCTGGGCGGCCAGGGAAAAGGGTAGACAGAGCAAGAACAAGCCGAACAGTCGGGCTGGCATGGCAACTCCTGGTTCAGCGGCCGGTGCCGCGGGGCGTGTGGGGAAAGCCAGTGTAGGTTGCCGTTCCACCGGGTTTTGCCTACATTTACTTAACTTTCAGTTAAGGCAAACTTCCATGCCCCGCGTCCTGACCAGCCGCCACCTGCGCGTATTCGCGGCGGTCATGAAAAGCCGCAGCCTGGCCGAGGCCGCCCTCAAGCTCGGCGTGTCCGAGCCGGCGGTCAGCAAGATCCTCCGGCTCCTGGAACGCGAGACGGGCGTAGCCTTGTTCGATCGCTCCGGGGGGCGCCTGCGGCCCACGGCCGCCGCCAGGCAATGGCTGCCCCACGCCAACCGCGCGGCCCAGCAACTGGATTTCGCCCTGGACATGGCCTATGAACTCGAGCGCGGAAAACAGCGCCGGGTAACCATCGCCGCGCACGCGCCGCCGCTGATCGCGATCGTGCCCCAAGCCGTCAGCAGGCTGCGCCTCGAGATGCCCGACGTGGAGGTCGACCTGCGGGTCGAGACGCCGCATGACACGCTGGAACTGGTCGCCCACCAGGAAATCGACGTGGGCGTCACCAACCAGCCGCTGCCGCAGTCGGCCAGCAACCTCGAGCTGTGCGAGCGGCGGACGATATCGGAGGATCTCCTGATGGCGGCGCTGCCGCCGGGGCACCGCCTGGCCGGCCGGGCGCTCGTCCGCCCCGACGATCTCCAGGGCGAAACGCTGATCGCCCTGCCCGACGACTCGCCGACCACGATCCTGGTCGAAGCCACGCTCAACGAATCCGGCGTGCGCGTGCGCGCACCGGTGCTGGCCAGGAACTCGCTGGCGGCGTGCGCCCTGGTGCGTGAACAGGTCGGCATCGCCCTGATCAATCCCCTGCTGCTCGCGGGCGGCATCTTCTCCGACATCGTGCTGCGCCCCTTCCGGCCTCGCATCGTGCTCTGGACCGAGGTGTACTACTCGGCGCTTCGGCCGCTCTCGCCCGAGGCCGCGGCGCTCGTGCGCCACGTGGAAGCCGTGGCGGCCGATATCAAGGGGCAGGCGTCGTTCGGTGCAGCCGGGCGGCGGCAACGCCGGTAATCGCCCCAATTTGGCCTTAACTTCCGGTTAGGCCGAGCCTGCGCGGCACGCCAGGGCCGGTTGAGTAAAATCCCCCGGCTTGAACAACCGGCAGCAGATCTTATCCCTGGGGGCGGCATGACGCAGATCGACTGGTATCTCCAGATCAACTTGAAGGCACGCCACCTCCGCCTGATCACCGCGCTGTACGACCACGGCAATCTCAAGCAGGTGGCCGAAAGCTCGCACGTCACCGTGCCCGCGGTCTCCAAGGCCCTGGCCGAGCTGGAAAAGGGCCTGGGCCTGGAGCTATTCACCCGCACCGCCCAAGGCCTGCGCCCCACGGCCTACGGCGAATGCCTGGTGCGCCATGCCCGCACCCTGCTGACCGAACTGCACCAGGCGCGCGACGAACTCAATTCGCTCAGCTCGGGCGCGGTAGGCAAGATCCACATCGGTGCCTTCCCCGCCGCCACTTCCATGCTGCTCCCGCAGGCCATCGCCATCCTCAAGCAGCGCTCCCCCCACACCAACGTGCTGGTCACCGAAGGCACCGCCCAGACCCTGCTGCCCGAACTCTGGCAGGGCCGCGTGGACCTCGTGGTCGGCCGGCTGCCCTTGCGCAGCGCCGCCGACGGCTTCGAGGAAAAGGAACTGCTGGACGATCCCGTGCAGCTCATGACGCGGCACCAGCACCCGCTCGCCCGCCGCAGGCGCCTGAAATGGTCCGACCTGCAACCCTACCCGTGGATCCTGCCACCGGCGGGCAGCATCCTGCGCGCGCCGCTGGAACGCACGCTGGAGGAACACGGCATGACGCTACCCAACAACTACGTCGAGACCCTGTCCACGCACCTGGCGCGTGCCTACCTGCACGTCACCGACGCGATCGCCGTCATGGCCGGGGCCGTCGCGGCCGACGCGTCGGAACCGCTGACGGTGCTGCCGCTGAGCTTCCCGCACCTGATGCGGCCGCGCGGCGTGCTGTGGAATCGGAACCGGGGGCTGACGCCCGGGGCGGAGCTGATGATCGCGTGCCTGGAAGAGGCGGCGGCGGGGATGCGGAGCCGCTAGGCGCTCACCCCAGCCAGGGTCCCACCGCCCGCATCACCCGCTGCGTCGCGCCGGTGTGCGTGGCGCTGAACCGCCCCGCGGCGGCGCGCATGCCGGCGCGGCGGTCCTCGTCGTCGATCAGTTCCTGCGCGAGCCGCCAGGCCGCCTCGGCGCTGTCCGCGCGCAACGCGGCGCCGGCCTCGATCGCATCTTCGGAGGCTTGCGCGAAATTGAAGGTATGTGGACCGACGATGACCGGCACGCCGCAGGCGGCGGCTTCGATCAGGTTCTGCCCGCCCAGCGGCGCGAAGCTGCCCCCGACGATAGCCACGTCGGCGGCGGTGTAATAGAAAGGCATCTCGCCCAGGCTGTCGCCCAACAGCACGGCGGTGTCCTGGTCGATCGAACCGAACGGCATGCCCTGCATGGACGAGCGACGCCGCATGGACAAGCCCGAGGCCAGCACCATGGCCGCCACCTCGTCGAAACGCTGGGGATGCCGGGGAATCAGCACGGCCAGCGGCGCCAGCCCTCCCTGTGTACGGGGCATGTCGCGCAGGGCCGCCAGGATGGCCTCTTCCTCGCCCTCGCGCGTGCTGGCCCAGGCGATGACGGGCCGGCCCAGACGCTGGCGCCAAGCGGCGCCGGCCTGCATCAGGTCGTAGGGCAGTTGCAGGTCGAACTTCAGATTGCCCACCACCTGCGGATCGCGCGCGCCCACCTGCCGCAGCCGCTCGGCGTCGGCCCGGGTCTGCGCCAGCACCGCATCCAGGCGCCCATAGGTACGGCGCGCCAGGCTGGCCACCCGCAGCGTCTTGCGCGCCGATGAGGCCGACAACCGCGCGCTGACCAGGGCGATCGGCACCGCATAGCGCCGCGCGCCCGCCACCAGGTTGGGCCAGACCTCGGTCTCGACCAGCAGGCCGCAGCGCGGCGCGAAATAACGGTAGAAGCGGTGGACGGCCCCCGGCATGTCATAGGGCAGCCAGACCTGCCGCAACCTGCCCTGCGCGATGTCCTGTTCGAACAGGCGCTCGCCCTCGGTGCGGCCGGTGGCCGTCATGTGGGTCAGCAGCACCGGCAGGCCGCGGTCCAGCAGCGCCCGGACCAGTGGCTGCGCCGCCCGCGTCTCGCCCAGGCTGACCGCATGGACCCAGACCGGCGCGGCCCGAAACCCGCCGCGCGCCGGCGCATGCCGGCCGCTGCCATAGAAACCGAAACGCTGGGCCGGATGGACGCCATACACCGGCTCGCGCCGCGCACGGCGCCAGATGCGCCACAGCAGGAAGGGCGTGGCCAGCCGCCACAACGACGAATACACGGCCTGCAGCACCGCGCCCCGCATCAACGTGCCGCTCCCGGCACGGTCTCGGCCGGCAGGGCCTGGCCAATGGCCGCCAGCACCTGCTCGCACGAGGGCGGCGTCCCCCGCCCCCCCAGGCTGGCCGTATAGGCCGCGCCGGTCACCGGCGCCAGCGCCGGATCGTAATCCGCGTAGATGCCGACGGTGGGCCGCCCCAGCGCGCCGGCCAGGTGCGTCAGCCCGCTATCCAGCCCCACCACCACCGACGCGCCCGCCAGCACGCCGGCCACCTCGGCCAGCCCCATGCGCGGCAGCGCCCGGGCGCCGGGAATGCCGGCAATCAGGCGCTGCGCCCGGGCCGCCTCGTCTTCGGTGCCGGCAAACACCAGCGGCGCATGCCCCGCCACCGCCAGCCGCTCCAGCACCGTACGCCACGACGTCTCGGCCCAAAGCTTGGTCGGCCGGCTGGCCGACGGCATGATGGCGGCGTAGCGCGCGGGCAGGCCCGTGGGCGGCACGGCGCGGATGCCGAAATCCGGCGGCCCCGCCAGGTCATACCCCAGCGCAAAGGCGGCCAGCTCCCGCATGCGCACCACCGCCGACTGCTCGAACATCACCCGGTAGCGATACTGATAGAAAAAAGACGCGAAGGGATCGCGCGCCGAACGCAGGTCGCAGCCATGCAACGGCCCGTTCGCCATGCGCGCCACCATCGCCGATTTCCAGAGCCCCTGCATGTCGATCACGGCGTCATACCGATACTCGAGCAGCCGCTTGCGAAAAGTCGCGCGCTCGGCTTTCACCGACGCCGACCACCAGGCCTTGCGCCAACGGCGCAGCGCCACGGGAATGACAGCGTTCAGCCGCGGATGCAGGCCGGGGATGGCGGCGAATGCCTCTTCGGCCACCCAGTCGATCCGTGCGTCCGGCATGTGGCGGACGATATCGGAGACGGCGGGCAGCGCATGGACGATGTCGCCCATGGACGAGGTCTTGACGAGGAGAATGCGGGGCACGGACGGAAGCCGGCGGGAACCGGCTGCGTGGAAAGGGCGGATTTTAACCGGTGGGAGGGGCAGGTATTCAATCTCCTCGATCGACCCCGGATGAGAACCGCAGCTTCGGCCGGCCCCACCGGTACCGATTTATTGGACAATACCCTGGCAAGCTGCCCGTACTGCCTGCCCACCTTTCTTCTCCGACAAGCAATCGCTTCATGGCTCTCGACTCCCTGCTGCTACGGTCCCCCCCCAATCTCACGAGCCTGCCTGAACAGGTCGCCGAAGCCATCGCCGAAGCGATCATGAAGAACGAGATCGCGCCCGGCGCCAGCCTGCGAGAAATCCCGCTCGCGGGTTATTTCAGGGTCAGCCGCAGCAGCGTGCGCGAAGCGTTCCGCATCCTTGAACGCGACGGCGTGGTGTCCATCCAGCCCCGCCACGGCGCCAAGGTCACCGCGCTCAGCCACGATGAAATGGTCGAGATTTACCAGATCCGTGCCGCGCTGCTGGGCGTCGCGTGCGATCTTTTCGCCCGTTCCCACACCGAGGCCCACCTGCGCCGCCTGGACGATACGCTGGCCCGCATGTCCACGCTCGAAGGCGCCGACGAACAGGCGCGCGCGCTGGAGCACGCCGCGCTGTCCGCCAGCATGGCCCGGCTGATCTGCGAACACTGCGGCAACAGGAAACTGGCCAGCATGTTGAACCAAATGTCGCTGCAGATCGCCCGCTACACCAACCTCGGCCTGTCCGCCGCCACCCGTCGCGAACAGTCGCTGGACAACTGGCGCGGGTTGCTCGATGCGCTGCGCAGGCAGGACCATGCCGGCGCAAATCTTTGCGGCCAGAAACTGGTCCAGGACAACCTGGCCTATGCGTTGAGCGTGCTCGCCGCCTGACAGCGCTGCACGCCGGATCCATTGTCGACAAGGCAACACGATGAATCGAAATGGATCTTCGAATTCATCCCTGATGCGCGCCTGATCCCTTATTTATCAGTAAAAACCCCTGCATTGACATCACGGCCATCTATTGTCGACAATCAAACAAAACGAGGAGAAATGATGAACCAGACGACTCTTGCAGACAGCTATCGCACCGCCAGCGGCCTGACCGTCCGCAAGCTCACCGAGCACATCGGCGCCCAGATCGAGGGCGTGGATCTTTCCCGGCCGATCCCCGCCGACGCCGTCGCGGACATCCGCAACGCCTGGGAGCAGCATGGCGTGGTGATCTTCCGGGACCAGGACCTGCCCCCCGTCGCCCACCGCGACTTCAGCGCGCACTTCGGTCCGCTGATCGGCCACGTGGTCAATCGCTTCAACATGGCCGATTGCCCGGAAGTCACCATTCTTTCCAACATCACCAACGAGAAAGGGGAAAAGATCGGCGCCGACCGCGCGGGCATGCTCTGGCATTCCGACATGTCGTTCCTGCCCCGTCCGAGCATGGGCTCGCTGCTGTACGGGGTCGAATGCCCGCCGCAAGGCGCGGATACGGAGTTCGCCAGCATGTTCGCCGCCCACGACGCGCTTCCCGCCGCAGAGCGGCAGCGGCTGGCCGGGCTGCGCGGCGTCCACGACTACCCCTGGCACTACCGCACCTATCTGTCCCACCGCACGCCGCTCACGCCGGCCGAAGAAGCCAAGACGCCGCCCGTCACGCATCCACTGGTGCGCACCCACCCCTCCACGGGCCGGCAGGCGCTATACGTCGGCGAAGGTCTGACCCGCAGCATCGAAGGCATGGACGACGATGCCGGCCGGCGCCTGGTCGTGGAACTGAGCAACTTCGCGACCCAGCCCGCCTTCGTGTATCGCCATAAATGGCAGCCAGGCGATCTCGTTTTCTGGGACAACCGGTCGACCATGCACCGGGCCACCGACTTCGACAATACCTATCGCCGACTGATGCGGCGTACGACGATCCAGGGCGATGCGCCGTTCCACCGCCCTGCCGGGCATTGACGCGGAACCGCCAGGAACTCCCAAGGAAACCGCCATCATGAAACGCCGAACTCTTCTCGGACTGACGGCTGCCGCGGCCATCGCCCCCGTCATGCAAGCCGCGCACGCCAAGGAAGACAACTGGCCCAACCGGCCGGTACGCATGATCGTCCCCTTCCCCGCCGGCGGCGCGACCGACATCATCGCCCGCATCCTGGCCGACAAGCTGTCCGCGTCGCTGGGCCAGAGCTTCATCGTCGACAACCGGGCCGGCGCCTCGGGCATCATCGGCCAGGAAGCCGCCGCCCGGGCCCCCGCGGACGGCTATACCCTGCTTCTGACCGGCAACGGCCCGCATGCGGTCAACATCAGCCTGTTCGAACGCATGCCCTACGATCCGCTGAAGGACTTCGCGCAGATCTCGCTTACGTCCATCCTGCCGCTGGTGCTGAATGTGCATCCCTCGGTTCCCGCCAAAACCTTGGCGGAATTCATACGATGGGTGAAGGCCAACCCGGGCAAGCTGAACTACGCCTCACCCGGCGTGGGTTCACCGCCGAACCTGACGATGGAACTGCTCAAGAGCCAGCAGGGGCTCGACATCGTGCACGTGCCGTACAAGGGCAGCAGCCTGGCCTTGGCCGACCTGATCAGTGGGCAGGTTTCCGTGATGTTCGACAATGCGCTCGCCTCCTACCAGCACATCAAGAGCGGCAAGGTGCGCGCGCTTGCGATCGGCTCCGACCAGCGACTGTCTTCGCTGCCCGACGTCCCCACCTTCGTCGAATCGGGCATGGCCGGCTTCGAGGCCTACACCTGGACGGCGCTGGTAGGTCCCGCCGGCCTGCCGCGCGCCATCGTCGATCGCCTCGCCCGCGAAACCGAGCTTGCCCTGGCGGACTCGGCCGTCAAAGAAAAACTGAATGCGCAAGGCGCCATCGCCACCAGCTCCACGCCACAGGAACTGGAAGACAAGACGCGCCAGGAAATCCGCAAATGGGCCGGCGTCATCGAACAGGCCCATATTCCGCGCGTATCGCTTTGACGGCACCCGCACAACCCATCTCCATCACCCATGAAACTTCTACGCCATGGCCCCAAGGGCCACGAAAAACCCGGCCTCGTGGACGCGCGCGGCACGATGCGCGACCTGTCCTCACACCTGGACGACATCACCAACGCCACCCTGTCTCCCGTCGAACTCGACCGCCTGCGCACACTGGACACCGAGCATCTGCCCGTAGTCCCGGCCGGAACGCGGCTGGGCGCGCCGTACCACGGCACGGGGAAATTCATCTGCGTCGGACTGAACTACAGCGATCACGCGGCCGAGTCCAACCAGCCCGTCCCCCAGGAACCGGTGCTGTTCGCCAAATGGAATAGCTGCATCCAAGGCCCTGACGACCCCATCGTCATGCCACGCGACTCGACCAAGACCGATTGGGAAATCGAACTGGGTATCGTCATCGGCACGCGCGCCCGCTACGTCGACCCCGCGGATGCCCGCCGGCACATCGCGGGCTTCTGCGTCATCAACGACGTCTCGGAACGGGAATACCAACTCGAACGCTGCGGCCAGTGGGACAAAGGCAAGGGCTGCGACACATTCGGCCCGATCGGCCCGTGGCTAGTGACGGCCGATGAAGTGCCAGACCCGCAGGACTTGCGCCTTTGGCTGGACGTGAACGACAAACGCCGCCAGGAGGGCAACACGCGCAACATGGTCTTCGGCGTGGATTTCCTGGTCAGCTACATCAGCCGCTTCACCACGCTCGAACCCGGCGACCTGATCGCCACCGGCACGCCGCCCGGCGTTGGGCTGGGGCAGAAGCCCCCGGTCTACCTCAAGGCGGGCGACATCGTCACGCTGGGGATTCCCGGCCTGGGCGAACAGCGCCAGGTCGTCCACGCCTGGGACCCCGCGCTGCTGGATTGAGGGGAAGGAGGGGTTTTAACTGGTAAGAAGGACGCGATCCACCTGGGCGGTCATAACACCATCCCTTCAATGTCCGGGCCAGTGATACTGGTCAAGGCCTCCCGAATTTGAACGAGTAACCCAGGAAGACTGCGCTGGACCGTCTTCCAGACGATCTCAAAATCGACCTTGAAATAGCCATGGGCAAGAGCGTTGCGCATCTGATAGGCGAACGACAGAGGCAATTCCGGATGCGCCGCTGCAAATTCGGGATAGCGCTTCTCGATGTTATTGCTGGCCTCGCCGATGATCTCGAAATTGCGAATCACCGCATCCTGCACGAGTTGGTCGCGCAGAAACGTGCCCTCGTCCATGCCGCCGGTGTAGTAGTTGATGCGTTCGATGGCTTCTACGATATGCGTGAGATAGTCGACCAAGCGTTGCTGGTCGCGAGTCATACCGGGCGAGCTTCCGCGAGCACCTTGGCCCGGAAACGATCTGGCAGCGCGTTGGGAGTGAGAACATCCACAGGCACCCCCAACAGCTTGCCCAACTCGTGTCGGATCGCTCCGATGTCAAATAGAGTCGTCTCCGGCGTCGGATCGATGAGGATGTCCAGGTCGCTACTATCCGTATCCTTACCGCGCAGTACGGAGCCGAATACACGAGCATTGCGGGCGCGATGAGACTCGACCACACGCCGTATCGCGACGCGGTTCAAGGCCAGGGCTTCGGAGGGTTTCATACGCTCTCCCGCAACACAATGGTTTCACGATAGCCGAAAATCGAGCGCCTTGCCTACATCCCGCCATTGCCCCACTGCGCCACCCAGTACGCAGTGGACGCATCGTGGCCGCCGGCCGGCGCCTTGCCGGCCAGCTCCCGGCCGATGCCCGTGGCCAGGACCTTGCCGTATTCGACACCCCACTGATCGTAAGGGTTGATACCCCACACCAGTCCCTGCACGAACACCTTGTGCTCGTACAGCGCCAGCAGCGCCCCCAGCGCATGCGCGCTCAGGCGCGGCAACACGATCAGCGTGGACGGCCGGCCGCCAGGATGCGTCTTGTGGCGCGCCAGCCAGGACACGTGCGCCGGGTCGGTTTCCTTCGCCGCCAGCTCCGCTTCGAGCACGGACGCGGACTTGCCGCGCAGCAGCGCCTCGCGCTGGGCCAGGCAATTGGCCACCAGCAGCCGGTGATGCTCCGGATAAGGGTGGTCCGGCTCGCGGCAAATGATGAAATCCACCGGGGCGCCTTCCGGCCCCTGGTGCAGCCATTGGAAGAACGTGTGCTGGCCATCGGTGCCCGGCATGCCCCAGACCACAGGCCCGGTCGGCACCGTGACCGGCCGGCCCTCGAGGTCGACCGACTTGCCCAACGACTCCATCTCCAGTTGCTGCAGATAGGGCACGAGATGGACCAGCCGCGCGTCGTAGGGCGCGATGTTCAGCGAGGCATAGCCGAACGCGTTGCGATTGGCCAGCCCCGCCAGCGCCAGTTGCACCGGAGCATTCGCGGCCAGCGGCGCCGTAGCGAAATGCACATCCATCGCGGCCGCGCCCTGCAACAGCCCGTCCAGCGCCTCGGCACCCAACGCCAGCGCGATCGGCAGGCCGATGGCCGACCAAACCGAATAGCGGCCCCCGGCCCAGTCCCAGAACGTGAAGATGCGCTCGGGCGCCACCCCCATGTCGCGAGCGGCGTCGGGATTGGCCGTCACCGCCACCACCTGCGACCACGGATCGGCGATGCCGGCTTCGCGCAGCCAGCGCAGCGCGCAGTCGGCGTTGTGCAACGTTTCGGTCGTGTTGAACGACTTGGACGACACCACCACCAGCGTGCGCCTGGGGTCCAGCCCGATCAGGCCCGCCTCGATCGCATGGCCATCGATATTGGATACGAAGCGCATCTGCCTGCGCGTCCCCGCATAGCCCAGCGCGGCCACCACCAGCTTGGGGCCCCAGTCGCTGCCGCCGATGCCGATGTGCACCACGCTGTCATAGCGTCCTTCCGCATCCACATGGCGCACGAAGGCCCGCACACGGTCGCGCTCGGCCAGCACCCGGCCCGCCACCCGCCCGGGCGGCTCTTCCGCGCGCAAGGCGGTATGCCAGGCCGCGCGGTTTTCCGTGCAATTGGCGATGCCGCCTTCCAGCAGGCGCGCCCGCGAGGCCTCGAAATCCCGGGCGGCCAGCAACGATGCGCCGGCGGCCGACAACTCCTCGGACTGCGCCTGGGTACTCAGGTCCACCGACAAACCGGCCGCCTCCAGCACCCGCAGCGTGCCCGCCCGCCGATCCGCCCGATGGGCGGCCTCGACGAAGGCGCGCCACTCGGCCGTGTCGGCCAACGGCGCAACGGACGCCAGATAGGCGGGAGCCCCTTCCTGCATGGCCTCCCTCCTCAGAACGGCAGCTTGGCGTCGGGCGCGACGCGCAGCAACTGCGTACGGAAATCCTGCTGGATGCGCGCCAGCGCGGCATCGTCGTCCGCCTCGAAACGCAGCACCACCACCGGCGTCGTGTTCGAGGCGCGGGCCAGCCCGAAGCCGTCCGCGTATTCCACCCGCACGCCATCGATCGTGATCACCTCGCGCGCACCGGTGAACTGCCCCTGCTCTTGCAGGCGCTTGACCACCTCGAACTGCTCGCCTTCGGCGGTCTCCATCTTCAGCTCGGGCGTGGACTTGGCCTGCGGCAAGGCTTCCAGCACCACCGACGGATTATCCGACCGGGACACGATCTCCAGCAGACGCGCGCCGGTATACAGGCCGTCGTCGAAACCGTACCAGCGCTCCTTGAAGAAGATATGCCCGCTCATCTCGCCCGCCAGCGGCGCGCCGGTCTCCTTCAGCTTGGCCTTGACCAGCGAATGCCCGGTCTTCCACATCAGCGGCTTGCCGCCCGCCGCCTTCACTTCCTGCGCCACATAACGGCTGCACTTCACGTCATAGATGATCTCGGCGCCCGGATTGCGCGACAACACATCGCGCGCGAACAGGATCAGTTGCCGGTCGGGCCAGATGATCTGCCCCGACTTCGTCACCACGCCCAAGCGGTCGCCGTCGCCGTCGAAGGCCAAGCCGATCTCGCAGTCGGTCTCGGCCAGGCAGCGGACCAGGTCTTGCAGGTTGTGCGGGTCGGCCGGATCCGGATGGTGGTTGGGGAAGGTGCCGTCCACATCGCAGTACAGCTCCACCACCTCGCAGCCCAGCGCCTTGAACAACTGCACCGCCACCGGGCCGGCCACGCCGTTGCCCGCGTCCACCGCGATCTTCATCTTGCGGGCCAGCTTCACGTCGCCCACGATGCGCTGCAGGTACTCCGGCACGGCGTCCCATTCCTTGCGGGAACCCGGAGTGGCCGCATCCCCGCCGGCATTCTTCACCATGGGGTCGCGCAGCGCGGTAATGGCATCGCCGTACAGCGTCGTGCCGGCCAGCATCATCTTGAACCCGTTGTACTGCGGCGGATTGTGACTGCCTGTGATCGCCACGCCCGACCCCGTGCCACTGACGTTGGCCGCGTAATAGACCAGCGGCGTCGGCACCATGCCCACGTCCAGCACGTCGATGCCGCCCGCCATCAGGCCGGCCTGCAGCGCCTGCGTCAGATCCGGCCCGCTCAGGCGGCCGTCGCGGCCGACCACCACCTGCCGCACCCCGGCCCGGTGCGCTTCCAGCGCCAGCGCCGCGCCCAGGCGACGGGCGAATTCCGGGCTGAGCGGCGATGGGACCACGCCACGGATGTCATAGGCCTTGAAGGCGGAAGCGGCGATATCGACGGGTGAAGATGAGACGTTGGTCCCCACGGGATGCTCCTGATCAGATTCGTTTGATGGGTCGTAGTAGTGCAATGCGCCCGCCAGCCATGGGCGAACCGCGCAATCAGCACTCACTCACCTGTTTTGGTGTCCATGCACCGCCCTTCCAGGCGATATAGTCCGGTGCAAATCCCGGAAAGTTCACTGGGACTATAGAGGAAGTTGAGGCACGAAAACCCTGTTTTCTTGTATGACGTAACCCCGCGTAACGGGGCGACAATTATGCGATACCGCGCGATACCTGGAATCGCGTGACACACCTCGGTTGTCGGATATACAAATAACAGGCTAAACAATCCTTTGCGCCGGCAACGGACCGGCGTTCACCTGCGGCGAGCGTGCATGCTCAATCTGACGATCAGTTTCATTGTTTCCCTACTCGTGACCATGCTTATCGTGCGCTTCGCCAACCGCGACAGCGCCGCGGCGGATCACGACCTGGACGGCGTCCAGAAATTCCACGTCCGGCCCGTGCCCCGGATAGGCGGCCTGGGCATCGTCACGGGCTGTACCGTGGCGGTCGCCACCCTGACCTCGCGCGACCTTCCTCTGGCCATCGACCTTGCCTTGCTGCTGCTGTGCTCGGCCGTGGTCTTCGGAATCGGACTGGCGGAAGACTTCACCAAGCGCATCAGCCCGACCATCCGCCTGCTTTGCGCGTTCGCCGGCGCCGCCCTGGCCGCCGTCCTGCTGCAGGCTACCGTTACCCGCATCGACATCCCCATGGTCGACGCCTGGCTGGCCATCCCCGTGGTGGGCGGCCTGGCCGCGGTCGTCTGTGTGGGTGCGATGGTCAACGCGGTCAACATTATCGACGGCTTCAACGGCCTGGCCGCCGCCGCGGCCCTGGCCATGTTCGCCTCGCTGGGCTACGTGGCCTTCAAAGTCAGCGACCCCCTCATCCTGGGCGGCTCGCTCCTGATGATCGGCGCCATCCTCGGTTTCCTGGTCTGGAACTACCCCTACGGCCTGATTTTCCTGGGCGACGGCGGCGCGTATTTCCTCGGCTTCATGCTGGCCGAGCTGGGCATCCTGCTGGTGGTCCGCAATCCCGTGGTCTCGGCCTGGTATCCCGCGCTGCTGTTCATCTACCCCATCTTCGAAACGCTATTTTCCATATATCGAAAGAAATACCTCCGGGGCATGTCGCCCAGCATGCCCGACGGGGTGCATCTGCACATGCTGATCTACAAGCGGGTCATCCGCTGGGCCATCGGCACCCGCAACGCACGGCTGCTGACCCAGCGCAACGCCGTCACGTCCCCTTATCTGTGGGCGCTCAGCCTCGTCGCTATCGTCCCGGCCACCGTGTTCTGGGACCGGGGACTAGTATTAATGCTATTTCTCGCCGCCTTCATAGCTGTCTATACTTGGTTGTATACAGCAATAGTGCGCTTTCGCACCCCCCGGTGGCTGGTCCTGCACCGGTCCAGGGAATGACTCGAGCACAGCGACTTTCCCAGATGGGCAAAGACCGCAAAAGTCCGAACATTAGTTAAACAGCGTAACAAATTGTAAACGCTGACAACCCTGGGGGCCCGGTGCGCGACCCCCTGGGCATTACCCCATTCTAGGGACCATCTCCCGTATTTTGTTACATAGCGGAAGTGGAGTGTCATACTTCCCCGCCTATGCTGTCGTCCGTGTGGCTTGCGTTGGCTAAACGGCAGATTTCCATAAAAGCCGTAGTGGGGAATCATGGCGGCCTGTCTCTACCGGTGCTCCGATAAAAAGGAACGCTAGGCGTCGCTTTCCTCGTCAACCAAGCAAAGAAGCATGAGGCAATAAGAACGCACGGAAGAAATCATGGCTGCAACACAAATTAAATATTTCGGCACCGATGGCATCCGGGGCAAAGTGGGCGGAGCGGTCATCAATCCCGCCTTCGCCCTGCGCCTGGGCCACGCCGCCGGCCAGGTCCTCCTGGCCCAGGCCCCGCGCGGACATCGTCCGTCCGTCCTGATCGGCAAGGACACCCGCATCTCCGGCTACATGCTCGAATCCGCGCTGGAAGCCGGCCTTTCCGCCGCTGGCGTGGACGTCGTCCTGGCCGGCCCCATTCCCACCCCGGCCGTCGCCTACCTGACCCGCGCGCTGCGCCTGTCCGCCGGCATCGTCATCAGCGCCTCGCACAACCCCTTCGACGACAACGGCATCAAGTTCTTCTCGGCCCAGGGCAGCAAATTCCCCGACCAGACCGAACAAGCCATCGAAGCCGCGCTGGACCAGCCCATGGGCTGCACCCCCTCCGAAGGACTGGGCCGGGTCAAACGCCTGGACGACGCCGCCGGCCGCTACATCGAATTCTGCAAGGCCAGCTTTCCCCCGGAAATGGACCTGAACGGCCTGCGCGTCGTGGTCGACGCCGCCCACGGCGCCGCCTACCACATCGCCCCCAACGTCTTCCGGGAACTGGGCGCCACGGTCATCACCATCGGTTGCGAGCCTAACGGCTTCAACATCAATGAAAAAGTGGGCGCCACCCACCCGGAAACCCTGGCCGAGAAGGTCAAGGAACACCGCGCCGACCTGGGCGTGGCCCTGGACGGCGACGCCGACCGGCTGCAAATGGTCGACGCCAGCGGCCGCATGTACAACGGCGACGAACTGCTCTACGTGATCGTGCGCGACCGCATGACGCAAGGCCCCGTGGCCGGCGTGGCGGGCACCGTCATGACCAACTACGCGTTCGAACGCCGCATGGCCGACCTGGACGTTCCGTTCGCCCGTACCCCCGTTGGCGACAAAAACGTGATGCAAGCCCTGCAGGACAAGGGCTGGCTGTTCGGCGGCGAAAGCTCCGGCCACATCCTGTGCCTGGACCGCCACTCCACCGGCGACGGCGTCATCGCCGCCCTCCAGGTCATGGCCGCCATGCGCCGCAGCGGCAAGGGCCTACCGGCCCTGACCTCGGAACTGCACCTGCTGCCGCAGAAACTCGTGAACGTGAAGCTGCAACCCGACCTGGAGTGGGAATCCCATCCCGGCCTAGCCGCAGCCTACCGGGAAGTTTCTGCCACGCTGCAAGGCCGCGGCCGGGTTCTGATCCGCCCTTCCGGCACCGAGCCCAAGCTGCGCCTGATGGTGGAGGCGGACGAGGAAATGCTGGCAGTCCGGTGCGTGGACCGGCTGGCTACCAGCTTGGCTTGATAGGCATTCCAACGTCCGGGATTCGCAATATACATATAGATATTACGAATCCTGGCTCGGCCAGCTAGAGCCGCGCGGCATATAACGAGAGGAGCAGGAAATCGGCGAAGCAATCATGGCAACCGGCAAATGATCGCTACGTTTCGCATTTCTCAAAAATGAGATTGACCATTTCGCGCATGCACAAACTGATGCAATCTTTTCCCGGGCTTCCACGATAGGCGCATCGCGACATGCTAATCTTTCAGACCGTCCTGAATTCACCGGAAAGACCGCCTCTAGGCTTTCCGCAATCCCCTGAATCGGGGATTGATGCAATTCGGCGCGCCAACCAAAATACCGCCGCCGCACTACCGAGTGCCAACTGTCTTCCTGCCGGGCAGTCGATAGGGAACGAGTCACAAAGGGGTGTGTATCCCCCAGGGGCCGGACTCACCACCCGAGATCGGATTGGTACAAGGTAATCATGCAGACAAAACTACGCGACTTTCTCCTTTCCCTTTCCCGACCGCAAAAGATCGCGGTCATGGTGATCGCGGACGCCATCGCCCTTCCGGCCAGCCTGATCGCGGCGTTCTATCTGCGGCTGGGTGACGCGGTCACGCTCCAAAGCTACGGCATCAGCGCGCCCATCATCATGGCGCTGGCAGCCATTCCTGTTTTCTACCTGTGCGGCCTGTATCGCAACGTGGTGCGCTATATGGATATTTCCATGTTGCGCTCCACCGGTATCGGCCTGGCGGTTCTGGCTGTCGCCACCTATATCGGATGCGTGCTGTTCAACATGCCGGCACCGCCCCGCAGCACGCTGCTCATCTATTGGTTCATCGCCTTCTCGTACGTCGTCATTTCCCGATTCGGCGCCCGCCATCTGCTGCGCACGCCGCTGCGCCAGCACATCGTGGCGCCCCGTGTCGCCATTTATGGCGCCGGCGAAGCCGGCTTCCAACTGGCTGTCGCCATGCGCACCAGCCACGCCTATACGCCCATCTGCTTCTTCGACGACGACAAGCGCCTGGCCAACCGGCACGTGGGCGGCCTGCGCGTCTACCCACTGAGCCGGCTCAACGATATCGTCCGCAAGCACGAACTCCAGCAGATCATCCTGGCGATCCCGTCGGCATCGCCCGAACGCCGACGCACCATCGTCAGCCGCCTGTCCAGCCTGGGCATCCCGGTGCGAACGCTGCCCACCATGGCGGAAATGGTGGAAGGCAAGGTGCTGGAAAGCGCCATCCGCGAAATCCAGGTTGAAGACCTGCTGGGCCGCAAGCCCGTTCCGCCGCGGCGCGACCTGTTCTCGAAATGCGTGACGGGCAAATCGGTCCTGGTTACAGGCGCCGGCGGCTCCATCGGCAGCGAACTCTGCCGCCAGATCGAGTCGCAGAAACCCGCCCATCTCGTCGTGCTGGATCATTCTGAATACGCGCTGTATGCCATCGAGCACGAACTGCGCGAACGCTTCCCTGCCACCCAGTTGTCGGCCTACATGGGCAGCGTGTGCGACACCGAACTGGTCAGCCGCGTCGTGCGCGAGCACCGTGTCGACACCATCTACCATGCCGCCGCCTACAAGCACGTACCGCTGGTGGAGAACAACATGGCTGCCGGCATACGCAACAATGTGCTGGGCACCTGGTCCGTGGCCATGGCCGCCGCCCAGCACAACGTCGAGACCTGCGTCCTGATCTCCACCGACAAGGCCGTCCGCCCGCCCAACGTCATGGGCGCCAGCAAGCGATGCGCCGAACTGATCTTCCAGGCCTTCGCCCTGCGGCCCAACAACCGCACCGTGTTCAGCATGGTGCGCTTCGGCAACGTGCTGGGCTCGTCGGGCTCGGTGGTCCCGCTGTTCCGCAACCAGATCCAGCGCGGCGGCCCTATCACGGTCACCCACGCCGACGTCACCCGCTACTTCATGCTGATCCCGGAAGCGGCGCAGCTCGTGATCCAGGCCGGGGCCATGGCGCGCGGCGGCGAAGTCTTCGTGCTCGACATGGGCGAACCGGTCAAGATCATCGACCTGGCCCGCACCATGATCCAGATGTCCGGCCTGACCGAGAAAAACACGGACAGCCCCAACGGCCACATCGAAATCAAGGTCGTGGGCCTACGGCCGGGGGAAAAGCTGTACGAGGAACTGCTGATCGGCGGCGACACCATTCCCAGCGATCATCCTCGCATCCTGTGCTCGCGCGAACACTACCTGACGCTGGGCCAACTCGAGTCTCTGTTGGAAGCCCTGCATACGGCCTGCAGCAACGGTTCCGCCTTGGACATTCGCATGGCGCTGCAGAAGTTGGTCCCGGAATACACGCCCTATTCGCTGCTGAGCGACAAGCCCGCCGAACAGGACGAACTCGCGGCCAACCCCATCGGCGAGCGAGCAAGCAGAACCGCACGGACCTCACTGGCCTCGTACGAGGGCAAACGAGACGTCGCCGTAGGCCATCCGGCGTAAGCCTCTCTATACTGAACCGCAACCGTACCCACAGCCTTCCTTCCGAAGGCCCTTTTTCATGGCAAAACGCGCATTTGACATCATCCTGGCGGCAATCGCCCTTCTTCTACTCAGTCCGGTCATCCTGGTACTGTGCATCGCGATCCGGCGGAAACTGGGCTCGCCCGTCTTCTTCCGCCAGGTCCGCCCCGGCTTGAACGGCAAGCCCTTCCAGATGGTCAAGTTCCGCTCCATGCGCGATGCCACCGGCCCCGATGGCCAACCGCTGCCGGACGACCAGCGCCTGACCTCGTTCGGCAAGCGCCTGCGCAGCACCAGCCTGGACGAACTGCCCGAACTCTGGAATGTCCTGCGCGGCGACATGAGCCTGGTCGGCCCCCGTCCGCTACTGATGGAATATCTGCCCTTGTATGACCAGCACCAGATGCGTCGCCACCAAGTCCGCCCTGGAGTAACAGGCTGGGCCCAGGTGAACGGCCGCAACGCTTTGTCGTGGCCGCAGAAATTCGAACTGGACGTCTGGTACGTGGACAACCGCTCGCTGTGGCTGGACGTGAAAATCCTGTGGATGACCGTGCGCAAGGTGCTGGTGCGCGAAGGCATCAGCGCCGACGGCCAGGCCACCATGGAACGCTTCCGAGGCAACAACCCATGAAACGACTCGCCATTCTGGGCGCGGGCGGCCATGGCCGCGTGGTGGCGGATGCGGCCGAGGCCGGCGGTCAATGGCAGGAAATCGTCTTCTTCGACGACGCCTGGCCCGAACGGAAGAGCAGCGGCCCCTGGCCCATCGTGGGAAACCTGGCGGCCCTGCTCCAGCAGTGCCAGGAATTCGACGGTGTCGTGGTCGGCATAGGCGCCAACCGCGTACGGCTGTCCAATACGGACACGCTGGCCGCCGCGGGGGCCAGCCTGGCCACCATCATTCATCCGCGCGCCACAATCAGCCGCCATGCTGGCGTGGGCGCGGGCAGCGTGGTATTCGCCGGGGCCGTGGTCAACATAGGCGCCCGGATCGGAAAAGCCTGCATCGTCAACACCGCCGCCACCGTGGACCATGACTGCCAGGTGGCCGACGGCGTCCACATCAGCCCCGGCGCCAACCTGGCGGGCGGCGTCACCGTGGGCACCTGCAGCTGGATAGGCGCCAACGCCGGCATCCGCCAACAAATATCCATAGGCGCCCATGCCGTGATAGGTGTGGGCGCCGTCGTCGTCAGCCCCCAGCCGGACGGAATCACCGCCGCGGGCAACCCGGCCAAAGATTTGAACAGGACCACGCCAACATGCTGAATACCCCCTTCTCCCCTTGGCCCTCCTTCACCGAAGAAGAAGCGGACGCCGTCAAGCGGGTGCTGTTGTCCAACAAGGTCAATTACTGGACCGGACAGGAATGCCGAGAATTCGAAAAGGAATTCGCGGCATGGAGCCATACGGAATATGCCATTGCGCTGGCCAACGGGACGGTGGCGCTGGATCTGGCCTTGAAGGCGCTGGATATCGGCCCTGGCGACGATGTAATCGTCACCCCGCGCACCTTCCTGGCTTCAGCTTCGAGCATCGTCAGCGCCGGCGCGCGCCCGATATTCGCCGACGTCGACCTGAACAGCCAGAACATCACCGCTGAAAGCATCCGCGAAGTCCTGACTCCCAATACCCGCGCCGTGATTTGCGTGCACCTGGCAGGGTGGCCGTGCGAGATGGACCCGATCATGGCCCTGGCCGAGGAAAAAGGCTTCTTCGTGATCGAGGATTGCGCGCAGGCCCACGGAGCCAAGTACAAGGGCCGCCCGGTCGGTAGTATCGGCCACATCGGAGCCTGGTCGTTTTGCCAGGACAAGATCATGACCACGGGCGGCGAAGGCGGCATGGTCACGACCAATGACCGCGCACTATGGTCCAGGATGTGGGCATACAAGGACCATGGCAAATCGTGGGAAGCGGTCTACGAACGGCAGCATCCCCCGGGATTCCGGTGGGTGCACGATTCCTTCGGTACCAACTGGCGAATGATCGAAATGCAAGGAGCCATCGGCCGGATCCAGCTGCGCCGGATGGCCGATTGGACCAGACAGCGCCAGGCTTACGCCGCGCGAATCAACACGGCGGCCAGCCCTTACGCTTGCGTACGCCTACCCCAGGTGCCGGACCACGTCGACCACGCGGCGTATAAACACTACCTGTTCGTCAACCCGGAGCAACTGGCGGATGGCTGGACACGCGACGGCATCGTCCAGGCCCTGACCGAAAAAGGCGTTCCCTGCTACCAAGGTTCCTGCTCGGAGGTTTATCTGGAAAAAGCCTTCGACGGAACTGACTATCGCCCGGCGCGCCGCCTGCCTCATGCCGTGGAACTGGGGGAAACCAGCCTGATGTTCCTGGTCCATCCGACGCTTACGCCCGCGGAAATCGAACGTACCTGCGCCGCGCTATCCGAAACGCTGCGGCAGGCTACTCGCTCTTAACCCGCAAACCGGCACCCGATGAAAGTTCTTTATTTCCACCAGCATTTTTCCACCCCGAAGGGAGCAGCCGGAATACGCTCGTACGAAATGGCCAAGCGCCTGGTCGAGCGTGGCCATGAAGTCTGCATGGTCTGCGGCAGCTATAAGGGCGGCACGACCGGCCTGACGGGGCCGTTCGTGCGCGGCAAGCGCCGAGGCACGATCCAGCCCGGCCTGGAGGTGGTCGAGTTCGACCTTTCTTACGGCAACTCGGACGGATTCATCAAGCGCACCGCCACGTTCCTGCGCTTCGCGTTGCGAAGCGTGGCCATCGCCCTGACCGAGCGCTACGACCTTGTCTTTGCCACGACGACCCCGCTTACAGCGGGGATCCCCGGCATCTTCGCACGTTGGTTGCGCGGCAAGCCGTTCGTGTTCGAGGTACGCGACCTATGGCCCGAACTGCCCAAGGCCATGGGAGTAATCCGCAATCCGGCCGTCCTGTTTGGCATGTCCGTACTCGAATGGGCAAGCTACAAGTCGGCACACCGGCTGATCGGACTTTCACCAGGCATTGTGGACGGCATTGCTCATCGGGGCGTGCCTAGATCGAGCATTGCCCTGATTCCGAACGGATGCGACATCGACATCTTCGGTGCGAATCCCGAGCCATGGCGTCCCGAAGGGATTGCCGAAACCGACCTGCTGGCGGTATTCGCCGGCACGCATGGCAAGGCCAACGGCCTGGATGCGGTACTGGATGCCGCCGACGAGTTGCAGCGGCGCGGGCGGCAAGACATCAAGATCCTGCTCGTAGGTCAAGGAGCGACGAAGCAAAGCTTGATGCAAAGAGCCGCATCGCTCCAGTTGAACAACGTCATATTCCATGACCCCGTCAACAAGACCCGCCTGGCGGGCCTGATGGCTGCTACGGATATCGGCCTCCAGACCCTGGCCAACGTTCCCGCTTTTTACTATGGGACCTCGCCCAACAAGTTCTTCGACTACCTGGCTTCGGGCTTGCCTGTACTGAATAACTACCCCGGGTGGCTGGCGGAGGTCATCACCAAACACCAATGTGGATTCGCGGTGCCTCCCGACAACCCCGCCGCCTTCGCCGATGCCCTGGAACAGGCCGCGGACGGGCGGGAGGCGCTGACACAAATGGGGCAGCGTTCGTTAGCCTTAGCCAAAGCACAATTCGACCGCAAGATTCTTAGCAACCAATTCGTCGATTGGCTCGAGCACGGAAAAATCGCCAAGGCCGATCAAGAAAGCAGGGAGTTCGTCAAGTGAAAACACTGTGCGTCTTTGGCACACGACCAGAGGCCATCAAGATGGCTCCTCTTGTCCAGGCCCTTGCCACGGACAAGAGATTTGAAGCAAAAGTGTGCGTAACCGGCCAGCATAGGGAAATGCTGGACCAGGTCCTTGATCTCTTTGCCATCAAGCCGGATTACGATCTGAACATCATGAAGGCCGGGCAGGATCTGACCGACGTCAGTACCTCCATACTTCAAGGCATGAAGAGCGTGTTCGCCGAGTTCAAACCGGACGTCGTGCTGGTACATGGAGATACTGCGACGACGCTTGCTGTCAGTCTCGCTTCGTATTACCAGCAGATTCCTGTCGGACACGTGGAGGCTGGCCTGCGCACAGGCAATCTCTACTCCCCATGGCCGGAAGAAGGGAACAGAAAGCTGACCGGCGCCCTGGCTCGCTTCCACTTCGCGCCAACGGACACCTCCCGCAAGAATCTTCTACGAGAAGGCGTAGCCGACGACACGATTCACGTCACCGGCAACACCGTCATCGATGCTCTGCTGGAAGTCGTGGACAAACTGCAGCGTGACGACAAACTGCAAAAGTCCTTCGGCGCGCAGTTTTCTTTTCTCGATACTTATTCCCGCCTGGTACTCGTAACGGGGCATCGGCGTGAAAGTTTTGGCGGTGGATTCGAGCGCATTTGCACGGCCTTGGCGCGGATTGCGGAACAGTTTCCCGACGTGGGCATCCTCTATCCTGTCCACCTCAATCCGAATGTCCGGGAACCCGTCAACAGACTGCTTACCGATATTCCGAACGTTCATCTTATCGAGCCACTCGAATATCTTCCATTCGTTTATCTCATGCACCGCTCGGCCCTGATCCTTACAGACTCTGGCGGAATTCAAGAGGAAGCGCCTTCCCTGGGCAAGCCCGTACTTGTCATGCGTGATACGACGGAGCGGCCTGAAGCCGTGGAGGCAGGAACCGTAAGACTTGTAGGCACGGATGCGGACAACATCGTGCGCCACGTGAGCGAACTGCTAAAAGACACGCAGGCCTACGACAGCATGGCGTACGCGCACAACCCCTACGGCGACGGCAAGGCATGCGCGCGGATTGTCGACGCACTGCTGGACCGAACGACTTAGATTCAATTCAGAATGCAGGAAAAACCCATGAATTTCGAAACGATTTCAGTTATCGGCCTTGGCTATATCGGCCTTCCTACTGCAGCGGTTTTCGCCTCTCGCAAGAAGAAGGTAATCGGCGTAGACGTCAACGCAAAAGCAGTAGATACGATCAATCGAGGCGAAATCCATATCGTCGAGCCAGATCTGGATATCGTCGTTCGAGCCGCGGTCACAGATGGCTATCTAAGCGCGACGACTCAACCCCAACCTGCCGATGCATTCCTGATCGCCGTACCCACGCCCTTCAAGGAAGATCACGAACCGGACTTGGCATACATCGAAGCAGCAAGCAAGGCCATCGCTCCCGTCTTGGAGAAGGGAAACCTTGTTGTCCTGGAATCAACATCCCCAGTTGGCGCCACGGAACAAATGGCACAATGGCTTGCCGAGGCTCGCCCGGACCTCAAGTTCCCGCAAACCCATGGCGAAGACGCTGACGTTCGCATCGCGCACTGCCCCGAGCGCGTGCTGCCGGGCCACGTCCTGCGGGAGTTGGTTTCCAATGACCGAGTCATCGGTGGCATGACGCCGAAATGCTCAGAGGCAGCCTGCCGGTTGTACGAGATTTTTGTTCAAGGTGAGTGCATTGTCACCAACGCACGCACCGCCGAGATGTGCAAACTCACCGAAAACAGTTTTCGCGACACGAATATTGCTTTCGCCAACGAGCTCTCCATCATTTGCGACAAGCTGGGCATCAACGTTTGGGAATTGATACGACTCGCCAACCGTCACCCGCGTGTGAATATATTGCAGCCCGGCCCCGGAGTTGGCGGACACTGCATCGCCGTGGACCCTTGGTTCATCGTGAGCACTACGCCCGAAGAAGCTCGTCTGATCCGCACTGCCCGAGAGGTCAACGACAGCAAACCACACTGGGTACTGGATAAGGTGAAAATTGCCGTCACCGAGCATTTACAAGCCAATCCATCCAAGACCATCAAGGATGTGACAATAGCTTGCCTTGGACTCGCTTTCAAACCTGACATCGATGATTTACGCGAAAGCCCTGCCGTCGAAATTTGCCGAAAACTGGTTAATGGTCATGGTGGCCCTGTTTTTGCGGTCGAACCGAACGTCAAAGAATTGCCACCAAAGTTGGCCGAAATTCTCACCTTAACTGATATAGAAACCGCGCTGGGCCAAGCTGATATCGTGATACTCCTGGTGGATCACAAGGAATTTAAGGCCATCCCCAGAAGTAGAACAAGCGATACCGCCGTCATCGACACCCGAGGTGTGTGGACCTCGTAGGAAAAAGCGCCCTCGAACCAGTTTGCGAATCAACGAAAACGAATAGTGGAACAATGATGCTGACCAACAAAACCATCCTCGTCACCGGCGGTACCGGCTCCTTCGGCAACACCTTCGTGCCGATGACCTTGGCCAAGTACAACCCCAAGAAAATCATCATCTACTCACGCGACGAAATGAAGCAATGGGACATGGCGAAGAAATACACCAATGACAGCCGCGTCCGCTTCTTCATCGGCGACGTGCGCGACCGCGAGCGGCTGTATCGTGCCCTGGACGGTGTAGATTACGTTGTCCATGCAGCTGCCACGAAAATCGTGCCGACGGCCGAATACAACCCTTTCGAATGCGTCAAAACCAATATCAATGGCGCAATGAACCTCATTGATGCCTGCCTGGACCAAGGCGTGAAGCGCGTGGTCGCCCTCTCCACCGACAAAGCCAGTAGCCCTGCCAATCTGTATGGCGCAACTAAACTGGCTTCGGACAAACTGTTCGTCGCTGGCAACTCCTACTCCGGTGGACGGGATACCCGATTCGCCGTCGTACGCTACGGCAACGTGATGGGATCGCGTGGATCCGTCATCCCCTTCTTCATGTCGATCAAGGATAAAGGTGAACTGCCAATCACCGACAACCGCATGACTCGCTTCATGATTTCTCTAGAAGAAGGTGTGGAACTGGTTTGGCATGCCTTCGAGGACATGGAGGGCGGTGAAATTTATGTCAAGAAGATCCCGTCGATGAAAGTTACGGATCTAGGCAAAGTGGTCGCGCCCGAGGCCAAACAAATGGAAATCGGTATTCGCCCCGGCGAAAAGCTGCATGAACAAATGATCAGCGCGGAAGACTCTTACTACACCTACGAATATCCTGAGCATTTCAAGATTCTGCCTGCCATCAATGGCTGGTGCGATAGCACTGAACGCATCAAGAACGGCAGGAAAGTACCAGAAGGTTTCATCTACTCGAGCGACAATAATACGGAATGGATGAGCCCGGAGGCCTTGCAGGCCTGGATCGATCAAAATCGCGAAAAAATTGGGAGCATCTGATGATCCCCTATGGCCGCCAGGACATCACCGAAGAAGACGTCGAATCCGTCTTGTCCGCGTTGAAATCCGACTTCCTGACGCAAGGACCGTACGCTCCACGCTTTGAGCAAGCGATCGCCCAACACGTTGGCGCGCGGCACGCATTGGCCGTCAACAGCGCCACGTCAGCCCTGCATATTGCGTGCTTGGCCCTAGGCCTCGGGCCTGGCGACTGGCTCTGGACCACCCCTATCACCTTCGTGGCGTCGGCAAACTGCGGACTGTACTGCGGTGCTAAAGTCGATTTCGTCGATATCGATCCAGACACCTATAACCTGTGCCCCCGGGCTTTGGAAAAAAAGCTCAAGCAGGCCGATCGGGAAGGCTGCCTACCCAAGGTCGTAGTGCCCGTACACTTGGCCGGCCAGTCCTGCGACATGGAAGCCATCCATGCCTTAGCCCAGCAGTATGGTTTCAAGGTCATTGAAGACGCTTCGCATGCCGTTGGAGGCAAGTACAAGGGCGAATTCGTCGGCAACTGCCGCTATAGCGACATCACTGTTTTCAGCTTCCATCCCGTCAAGATCGTCACCACGGCAGAAGGTGGGCTCGCGCTCACTAATGACGATCAGCTGGCTGAACAAATGGCTCTGCTACGCAGCCACGGTGTGACCCGAAATACGGCGCTGATGACCCACGATACGCACGGCCCCTGGTACTACCAACAAGTCGCCCTTGGCTACAACTATCGAATGACCGAACTCCAAGCGGCCTTGGGTTGCTCGCAACTCAAGCGCCTGGACCAATATGTCGCACGCCGGCACGAACTCGCCAAGCGCTACGACGAACTTCTGCGGAATCTGCCTCTGCGCACGCCGTGGCAACATCCCGACACCTATTCCGGTCTGCATCTCTACATCATCCGGCTCAAACTCAACGAGTTGAAATCCAATCGCCGTTCGGTGTTCGAGGCGTTGCGGAGCCACGGAATCGGTGTCAACGTCCATTACATACCGGTCCATACGCAACCGTACTATCGCGAAATGGGATTCACCGACGGGCAGTTTCCACAAGCGGAACAGTACTATGCCGAAGCGATCAGCCTACCCATGTACCCGCTCTTGACCGATGCCGAACAAGACCAAGTCGTCGCAGCGCTGAGTAGCGCATTGGCGTAATGCCCATACAGAAACCAGGCCATGCCTCGCACTCTTGTCGTCATTCAATCACGGCTTTCTTCCAGCCGCCTTCCGGGCAAAGCCTTGCTAACCCTAGCTGGCAGACCCGTCGCTGTACTTTGCGCCCAACGGGCCGGCTCAACGGGCTTGCCGGTCCTCGTCGCCACCTCTGATGATCCGAGCGATGACGGCCTTGCCATGACCTTAAGCAGTCATGGCATTGCCTGCCATCGTGGCTCCCTTGAAGACGTCCTTGGCCGTATGGCTGCCGCCACATCGGCACTAGGCGATGACGATCGGGTTGTTCGGCTGACAGCCGACAACGTCTTCCCGGATGGCACATTCATTGACACACTCCTCAGTGCATTCACCAGTGCAGACGTCGATTATCTAGGGACATCGTCACCCGATGATGGCTTGCCTTACGGCATGAGCGCCGAGATATTCTCCGCACGCGCGTTACGAGAGGCCGCCGAACAAGCAAGCGATGCTTTCGACCGCGAGCATGTCACGCCCTATATTCGCCGGCATGCTCGCATGAAAACATTCCACATGCCCGAAGCGGATCCCGTGTGGCGAGAGCTTCGATGCACCCTCGACACCTTCGACGACTACTTGCGCCTACTAGCTGTTTTCGCGGACGGTACCACGCCGGAGTCCACCAACTGGCGTGATTTGATCCAATGTCTTGCACGACAAACAAAGCCTGGGCCAACTGGCCCCTTGTTCGCCCTTGGTACCGCGCAGTTGGGTTTGCCGTATGGCGTAGCCAACACGGCAGGCCAACCGACTCCCGGCCAGACCCGTGCACTCATCCATCAAGCACTGGAATTAGGCATAAACAGCATCGATACTGCCCGTGCTTATGGTTTATCCGAAAGGCGGATTGGCTCCGCGCTCGAACGCCTTTCTTCACGCCCCCGTGTCATCACCAAACTGAGCCCATTGGCAGATCTCGGACTCGAAGCCGAGGAAAACACTATTCGCCATGCCATCAGAGCCAGCATCTTCGAGTCTTGTCATGCTCTTCGGCAACCCAGGCTCGACACCGTTCTGCTGCATCGCTGGGAACACCGCACACAATGGCGGGCTGCTGCCTGGAACGAATTGCTTAATCTGAAGAACGACGGAGTTATCGGCCGCCTCGGCGTCAGTGTATCAAGCCCGGAAGAAGCTGGAAAAGCGCTATGCGACGAGAACGTCTCCCACATTCAATGCCCGGTCAATTTGCTGGATTGGCGCTGGCGCACTAGGGAATTTTTAGCATCCGCCGCCCGACGCCCTGACGTAGAGTTTTTTGCTCGTAGCGTTTATTTGCAGGGGCTGCTGCTGCTGCCCCCCAACCGCTGGCCTCGCTACGATGGGGAAACACCCGAACACCTGGACGGCATATTGACCACGCTTGTCTCGCAACTCAAACGTGAAAGCCGGCAAGACCTATGCCTGGCATACGTTCGCGGCTTGCCATGGATCAAGAATCTCGTCATCGGCCTGGAAACACCAGTGCAACTGCAAGATAACGTCCTGCTATTCAAACATCCACCTCTCGACGAAAACGAACGACGAATCGTCGAACGCGCAATACCAACGCTACCCGAAGCGTTGCTCAACCCTGCCAAATGGGCTACGCCATGAATGCCTTGAACCCCTTCCAACTAAATGGCCGAACCGTCTTGATTACCGGTGCGGCGGGCCATCTGGGGCGCGCTATCAGCTTAGGGATTGCAGCAGCCGGCGGCACACCCATCTTGTGTGGCCGCACAGCTCAGAAGTTGCACAGCCTGCAAACAGAAATTCAGGCAGCCGGGGGCAACGCGCCCGTAATGCCCCTGGATATCGGCAGCCGTGACTCGATGGCCAATGCCTTGACTTGGATAACACAGAATTTCGACAGTTTGCATGGGGTTGTCAACTGCGCCCACATGGGTCGCCCAGGCACTATTAGCTCGGCCAACGAAGATGACTTCAACATAGCGCAACAGGCTCACGTGAACGGGCCATTCTTCCTGATCAAGCAGTTTCTGCCTATGCTTGAACGAGGTGCCCGCGAAGTCGCGGGCGGGGCCTCCATCGTCAACGTTTCATCGATGTACGGCATAGTCAGCCCAGATCCTGCCGTCTATGGAAATAGCGGCAGCAACAATCCTCCTTATTATGGCGCGGCCAAAGCAGCCTTGCTGCAACTAACTCGCTACTTGGCATGCCATCTTGGGGATAAGCAGATTCGAGCAAATAGCATTACGCCTGGCCCATTCCCTCCCGCCAGCATCGCCCAAACCGCACCCGATTTTTATCAAGGTTTGTGCAAGAAAAATCCGCTTGGTCGTATCGGAGTTCCAGAAGAAATCGCAGGTCCCACGGTTTTTCTATTATCTGCTGCGAGCTCATACATAACTGGTGCCAACATCCCGGTTGATGGTGGCTGGACTAGCTGGTAACACCAACGCCATGCAGAACATTGCCTTCCGGGTGGATGCCTCACTAGATATCGGCACCGGTCACGTCATGCGCTGCCTGACATTGGCGGATGCCCTGCGCGATAAGGGCCACTCCAGCATTTTCATATGCCGGGAACACCCGGGCAACCTTCTCGGGACTATCCGTCAACGCGGTTACGAAATCGCTCCCCTACCGTTTCAAGGAGCGAAAATGGCGATACCAGTTTCCGAACCCGTTCCGATACACTATCCATGGCTCGGTAGTAATTGGGAAATCGACGCACTGCAAACCCGCGCAGCACTTGCCAACGTCAATATCTCGTGGCTCGTACTCGATCATTATTCACTCGACGCCCGCTGGGAAAAAAAACTCCGCCCAGCCACTTCGCATCTCATGGTCATTGACGATCTGGCTGATCGCCACCACGATTGCGATGCCCTCTTGGATCAAAACCTAGGCCGACAACTCGACGACTATGCCGCACACGTCCCCCCCGACTGCGCCGTTCTGGCTGGATCCGATTACGTGCTGCTGCGCCCGGAGTTTATTTTAGCCCGACCCGCTAGCCTTAAGCGCAGGGCAAGACCGGATTTCAAACATCTGCTTATCACCATGGGCGGTGTCGACAAAGACAACGTGACGGTGGAAGTACTATCTGCCCTGCGACAATGCGAGTTGCCGCCCGATTTTCACATTACCATCGTCATGGGCTCTGGTTCGCCTTGGCTCGAGAAGGTAAGACACGCTGCAAACAGCTTGCCTTGGCAGGCAGAAGTAAAGGTCAACGTGAACAATATGGCTGAATTAATGGCAAGTAGCGATCTTGCCATCGGCGCTGCCGGTTCGACCGCTTGGGAACGCTGCTGCCTAGGCCTCCCGTCCATTATGGTAGTTCTTGCTGATAACCAACAAATCATCGCGCAGATGTTGAGCCGCGCAGGAGCTGCCTTCACGATCGAATCGGCGTCAGCTGTGGCAACCAAGCTGCCGGAGTTTCTTTCCAAGCTAGTTAACAACGCTTCATTACGTAGCACTACGGCGAAAGCGGCGGGGCGAATCGTCGATGGCGACGGGGTACGCCGCGTCATACAAGCCATGAAAAATATATGATGGAACACAACGACGACGGATATATCCGCGCCATGGTCGACGCAGACCTGGAAAGCGTGCTTGCATGGCGAAATCACCCGAGCGTACGCACATGGATGTACACTCAGCACGAAATCAGCTTGCACGAACACCGGGCTTGGTTCGAAAAGGCAAACTCAGACAGCTCTCGAATTTTGCTCGTTTATTTACACAACGAAGTACCTTCGGGTTTTATTCACTTCAAAGCGAGCAGTGGAAAAATTGCCGAATGGGGATTTTATGCAAACCCAGCCGCTCCAAAAGGCACTGGCAAAAAGATGGGAGCCGCCGCATTAAAGTACGCCTTCGAAAGTTGTCAAATGTACAAAGTTCACGGCCAGGTGCTTGCCTACAACGAACGCTCGATCCACTATCACCTTGCCCTTCGTTTTCAAAGCGAAGGTATCTTACGTGCCCAACATTTCGATGGGTTTAAGTACCATGATATTCATTGTTTCGGCCTGCTCGCAGACGAGTGGCAAAAATTCCAAGCGTAGGCGAATGCCCAGCTAATCGGAGAAATCATGAAGAAAATTGATTCCATAACGATCAACGGCACACGCATTGGCCAGGACGTCGAACCTTACATCATTGCCGAGATATCGGCCAATCATAACGGCAAGATTGAAAATGCCATCCGTCTCATCGATGAAGCGAAAGCGGCCGGTGCCGATGCGGTAAAACTTCAAACCTATACCGCCGACACCATTACTCTAAACTCGGATACCGACGACTTCCGGATAAAGGGCGGATTATGGGATGGGCGTACCTTGCACGACTTGTACCAAGAAGCGCATCTTCCTTGGGAGTGGCACAAACCGTTGTTCGAGCACGCCCAGAAAACAGGGATCACCATTTTCAGCTCTCCCTTCGACCACACCGCCATCGATTTGCTGGAAAATCTAAACGCCCCGGCTTATAAGATCGCGTCCTTCGAAGCTGTCGATCTACCACTGATCAAGTACGCTGCATCGACGGGCAAACCGATGATCATCTCTACAGGGATGGCCGACGCTGATGAAATCGCCGAAGCAATCCAGGCAGCGAGAGATGGTGGCTGCAGAGAGCTCGCCATCTTGCATTGCGTAAGCGGTTATCCAGCTCCTGCCGAAGAATATAATCTCCACACGTTGGCTGACATGATTGAACGCTTCGGTGTGGTGACAGGGCTTTCCGATCACACGTTGGACAATACAACGGCGATTACGAGCGTAGCGCTAGGCGCCGCTTTGATCGAAAAACATTTCACCCTAGACAGATCCGGCGGCGGCCCGGACGACAGCTTTTCCTTGGAACCCAAAGACCTAGCTGAGCTTTGCCGAGGCGCCAAGAGTGCTTGGCGTGCGCTCGGCCGAGTGGATTATGGAAAGAAATCCAGTGAGATCGGCAACGCTCAGTTTCGGAGATCACTTTATTTTGTCAAAGATCTGCAAGCAGGTGATGTGGTGACCGAAGATGCAATAAGAAGTGTACGGCCGGGCTTCGGCTTGCCTCCCAAATTTCTGCCCAGCATAATAGGGAAACAACTTGACAAAAGTGTGGCACGCAACACCCCTGTTCTAATTGATGACTTTAAGGCGCCTTTCTCTCTCACTAAAGAGATACATCCCTCCGGCAAATAGTTCAATTTTTGGAGATTTCCCCACTATGTGTGGAGTAGTCTGTGCTGTTGAAACCCGCCCAGTAGAATCTTTTGTCTACGCTGCACACCGGCGGCAGCGCCATAGGGGGCCAGATAGCGAAGGCTTCTTTTTTGAGCAAATTGGCGCAACTTATATTGGATTGGCGCATCAGCGCCTGGCCATCCTTGATCTTTCCGCGCGCGGCGCACAACCGATGAGATCGCACTCCGGAAATAGCGTCATAATTTTTAATGGTGAAATCTATAACTATAGATCACTCGCCAGTCAATATGGTTTACAGGACCTCAGAACTGGGACGGATACTGAGGTTGCACTTGAGTTGATCGAGAAAATAGGCATTTTTGAGGCATCGCGAGCCTTCAATGGCATGTGGTCAATTATCGTCTTCAACCGCGGCCAAAATCGACTCTACTTCTCCCGGGATCGCCTAGGAAAGAAGCCGCTATATTATGCATCAACAAAGAAGGGAATGGTCTTTGCATCGGAAATGCATAGTCTATTACGTCATCCGGATATAGAAAAAACTGCTGATTCAGTTACAGCTGGACGGTTCCTCGCGCAAGCCCTCCAGAACACCGACGACCATAGCTGGATCTCCGGAATTTCCGCATTTCCGCCAGCCGCAACTGGGCACATTGACGTAGACGACCCAACCAGCGGACTTAGAAACATCCAAAAATTTTGGTCATATGTTGACTTTATTAATAATCGAGAAACTAGAAATACATCAGATTTTTTAGAAGAGACATATTCAACAGTTCAAGACGCTATTGATATTCGACTTCATGCGGATGTTCCAGTAGGCATCGCTCTTTCTGGGGGGTTAGATTCTTCTATAATAGCAGCAGTCTCTAAGCGCATGCACCATGACTCTGGAAATGCTGTTAGGCTTTTTTCTGCAACCAATCCAGGAAAAAAAGAAGATGAATCAGAATATGTCTTCAAGGTAGCCAGACATCTGGGGTTGGATGTTACTCAGTTTACCCTCGATGCTGGAGGGGAAAACGGACTCTACGAACTGCTGAAGGAATGCATTCGCCACAATGATGGTCCGCTATCTTCTTTCTCTAACGTTCTCTTCTATAAGCTAATGGAGGCTGCTAGACAATCTGATGTCACAGTCGTTCTTACTGGACAAGGCGCCGATGAAGCTTTCTGCGGATACCGAAAATACCCCGTGCTAGAGTTAAAGAGGCGATTAAAAAATCGAGCATTTTTTGCTGCTTTTAGTCTTGGCCTTGGCATAGTTAAGCGAGGAACCGTTCTTTCTGACTTTTCATTCTCAGAAGCAAAACGCTATCTAGGCCGCTCGAATGCAGACCTTCTCGGGCCGCAGGCAAAAACGTCCTTTAGAGCCGCTCGCCTTGCCGAGATAACAACTCTAGCCGATAGACAATGGTTAGATATAGAACAATATAGCGTCCCGTATTTGTGTCACTACGAGGACAGGATGTCTATGGCTTGGTCACGAGAAGTCCGCGCCCCTTTTCTCGACTTTCGTGTAATAGAACTTGGTTTGAAAATGCCGGCAACACTAAAGTTGCATAACGGCTGGACCAAATATCCATTAAGGCAAGCTTTTGCCTCACAATTACCAGCATCTGTTACTTGGCGCAAAGATAAGAAGGGTTTCATTAACCCCCAAGATGACTGGCTCCGTAGCACATTAAAAGATCAAGTTCTGAGTTTGATGTCAAATCCTAGTGCTGAAGTATATACACAGGGGCTCGTCAATCGATCGGAATACCTTAAGAGATTTCATTCTTATTGTCAGGGCAGCAAGACCGTATGGTTTAGAGACGTCTTTTCCCCATTTTCTTTAGAGCTGTGGTTACAGGAATTGCGGCACACGCCCTAGAATTTACCGAAAGGCCTACCTCGTGTTTACGCAGATTATTCGCTGGATTGAATTCATATGCTCAAGGGCCTACTAGCTAGAGCTGCCACTTATATTTTTGGAAATGGGCTAAATAGTGCTATTCCTTTCCTTCTCATCCCCATCTTTACAAGATATTTAAGCCCTGCCGACATGGGCATGGTGGCAATTTTTCAAAGTACTCTGAGCATCTTAACGATAGTTGTTAGCCTCTTCCTTCCAGCAGCAATTAACGTTCGTTACTTTAAGCAAGAATCCTTAGCGTTGCCTGACTACATTGGTACCGGCGTAATTTTGTCAGCGATAGCTGCAACTCTAATTTTTACGCTCGGCCTTCTTTTTAAAGTGCAGATTCGTTCCTATACGGACTTAACTTTCACCGTTTTTTGCATTGCCTTACTTTGTAGCGTCTTTCAGCTTTACATTGATGTTGAATTAAAATTAGCTCAAGCAAAAGGTGAAGCTTTACGTTACACCGTATTTCAGAATAGCGTCACTGTGCTAATAATGACAATATCCGTTGGGCTGATCATCGGAGCTGGCATTGGGTGGGAAGGCCGTGTATGGGGACAATTTATCGCTGTTTTTCTAGCTGGTTCCGGAATCTTTTTTTCCCTTTTTTCAAAGCGGGAAATATCATTTAGGTGGAACTCCGTTTACGCCCAAGAAATTTTGAAGTTTGGATTGCCATTGCTACCCCACGGCATCAGCGCCATCAGCATGGTTTTCCTAACAAGATTAATACTGAGAGATGTCGCAGATTTACATGAGGTTGGACTTTATATGGTAGCAGCACAACTTGCAGGAGCGATAACTATCGTTGCAAGTGCTGTTAACCAAGCTTATGCCCCGTGGCTATATAAAATCCTTTCCGGGTCACAATCACTTCAACTGAAGAAGAAGATAGTCATTGGAACATATTTAAATTTCCTTCTTATATTTACTGGGTCCATAATTTACTTTTTTTCATTACCTCCCTTTATTGGGATGTTGCTCGGCCAGAACTACATAGGAACGATAGCGTACCTGCCTTGGCTTATCGCGGGGTCAGCCCTCAATAGCATGTATTTCTTAGTGACTAATTATCTTTTCTATCACCAAAAAACGGGAAGACTAGCGTTAGCAACGGTTGGCAGTTGCGTCTTGAGCGTTGTTTTGTCCTTAATCCTCACACCAACTCAAGGAGGAGTCGGTGTAGCCCAAGCATTCATGGCAGCAAATGGCTTTCTTTTTCTTGTCACCTGGATATTAGCTGCTAACGTTCAGTCGATGCCTTGGATTTTTTTTGGTTCCAGGAATCATGAATAAATTGATTGCTCTCCTCCGAAAAATAGCTCACCTTCTATTCACTTTCCTTGCAGGACGTCAAGGCCGAAATCCCGACATCAGAATAAATGGATACTCTCGGTTTGGCTCCAGAATGGTCTTTGGCAAGAATATACATTTCAATGGTGTTACGACATATGGCGCTGGCACCGTTCATATCGGCAGCAATTTCCACTCTGGGCGTGGTCTCAAAATCTTGACGCAGAACGATAATCATCACGGTTCATCCTTACCATACAGCGAAGAGATCGTTGTAAGAGATGTACATATTGGAGACAACGTTTGGGTCGGGCTTGATGTGCTTATTCTTCCCGGGGTTCGAATTGGTGAAGGCGCAATTATTCAAGCAGGAGCAGTAGTTGCACGATCTATCCCCCCACTTGCGATAGCTGGCGGTAATCCTGCAGTGCCATTCCGATATCGAGATGAGAATCACTATTTCTCGCTAAAAGCCCAGGAAAAATTTTTATGAAGCAAATGAACATTGTCTTGCGCAACGAATAAGTTTAGTACCTAATTTGACATATGATTTTTCCCTCACTCCATTCAGCTAGGCCTGATCTCTATATCGTAGAGACCCCCTTTCAGTTACTCTGCGCGTATGAAGCCATTGTTTATTTTCGGCGTCCATTTAAACTATGCCTGCGATATAGTGGCGTCGGCCGTAACGATTTACAACTCCAGAGATTAGCTGACGAACTTGATCTTCGGCCGGACTGTTCGCTTCTCATTAGAAAGCATAGATGGCAAGATTTCCTGAAGTCAGCACCTAAATATCTTCTGTTGGCTGCGCGCTCATATGAGAATGTTTTTATTGGCAGTTATTACTCCAATGTATTACAGGTGCTATCCCGCTTATTCAGAAAGAATCAATTAGTCTTGTTGGATGATGGTGTGGCAACGTTTCTCGTCCAGGATGAGTTACAAACAAAGCGACGGCCGACAGCTTTGTATACTATTTTTGACATTCCACCATTTGGTGGCCAGAACATAACCAAGAATAAATTTTCGGCCCTAAGACGCCGCTATTCGATTTCAAAAAGAGACTCGATAATTTTTATCGGGCAAGAATTATTTAGTTCTGAAAGCATTTCACAAGAAGCCTATATCAAATTTATCTCCGAATTGGCTTCAAGTATCTGCTCTTCCTTAGTCTATATCGCGCACCGGGCAGAGCCCTTAGATGTAATAGAGAGAGTGGAACAAATACCGAATGTCACTGTCGTACATCCTCCGATGGGAATTGAGTTATTTTTCTTAAAGGAGGCATGGCAACCCTCTACTGTCATTTCCATCTGCTCTACAGCTATTTTTTCACTCAGTGCGCTGTTTCCCGAAACGCGAATTCAAGTACTCCAACCGGATGAATTCGATCCAACAAAGTTCTCACATTGGCCGCTAATAAAGCGAGCACTTCTCACATTGTCGAATGTAGAGTTTCAGAGAGTGAACGATCTACATGACCCTTCGCAGAAGGTAGCTTTCTAGAAAAGCACCTACATTGCTTTACTGGTGCGCTAAGAACAAACCCTACATGAGTTGCCAGTGAGAACGCCTTTTGGTTATCGATAAGCTTCTCCATCGTGGTCATTCGACTTGGCTAAAAGCAGATCTTTTCCCAAGGTAAAATTTCCTATAATTTAAGCACCGATTCCTATAGGATATTTGGACAGGAGACTTCTCATGAAGCGGCGGTCATTCTTAGATCATATCCTCGGTGTTTTATCCGGTGCGGTGGGCGCTGCCGGGCTTCTTAAACACTCCGATGCTAACTCGCAGCAAAATCCGCCGCTAGGTAGCTCAGAACGATCTAACGTTCGTTCCGTTTTTGATATGCCTAGCTACAATCCTGCTCCTGATGCAGATAATACTCGGGCAGTAATTGACGCGGCGAAATCTTTAGGTAAATCTGGAAGAGGATTAGTTCGCATTCCTTACGGAGTTATCTACGACCGTAGTGCAGTGCAAGAATCATCAGATGTTCCCGTTGAGGCGGTCTTCGAAGATCAATCATTGGTAAATGGAGGATACCCAGGCGCGAATGTCATCGGATATTTTGATAAAGGAGACCCTACAGCCTCCTATGATTATTCATTGATGGTAAGCTCGGGACATAATGCCGCAATTGTTTTGGATAACTCGGGCCTTGCAGGTAGCGCCTCAGCAAAAAACAAAGTAGCGGCGCTCTACTGGACCGGTGGCAATATGGTTAAAGGAGCTCTTCCAAAGCTCCGCCGAAACATCGGGTGCGTGGAATTTTCTTTATATGGCGAGCGCTGGGCGCTAGCCATGCGCAAGCTCGCTCCTTCAGCTGCACTTGCGGGAACCTTGCCGAACGGAGGCTATTGGAGGTGGAAGCAAGGTGAGAATGTGAATACCGGCGAATATTGCTTTCACCAATTTCGCTTTTATAAAGCATCCAGCTCAGGCAAAACTGGCTCAAGCCCCCCCACTCATACTGCGGGCATAAACTCAGACGGCGGAATAGATTGGGAATATGTCGATTTTAATTATGATGCAACGGTCTTCAGAATCGATGACCTGGGACGAATCGGTATCAATAGCCAGCCTCAGCCTGGCACTTTCATGCGACTTAGGCAAGCTCCTGAGGATGAGCAGCAGTATGTAATTACCTTTGAACCAACGGGCAAGAAGAAAAACATCACTCTAAATTTTCTTCCCACGACGCTCCAGGGAGGAGTTAGCGCTACCACTCCTCAAGTCACGATCACCGATGGAGCAATTCAATTCGTTTCTACTTCTACTAGAACTGTCATTGCCGAAGCTTCATCGGTAGGATTTAGTATCCGTCAAACCTCGATGCCAGCCATTGTTTCAAGAGATGGCGATCAAACACCAAGAATTGATGGAGTAAATACTCTCATTTTGAACAATACATCCACTACATACTTAACCAATCTGCTCAACGGAACGAGCAATCAACAAGTAGTCCTCATTGCTCAAAACAGCAATACAACTCTCGTCAATAGCAGTACATTTGTGCTCCAAAACGCTTCAAATATCCACCTTACCCCAGATAGCGTAATTATTATGAGAAAAATTCCCTACGCCGAAAAATGGATTGAAGTAAGCCGCAGCATTAAATAACCTTCGATCGTGATAGGCTCCGTTGACTGAAAAAAACTAGCCGCCGATGCTCTACTCTGACGAACTGCCAAACAACCTCAGGTCTCTTGAGCTAGATATTGAGGTGATATTATTTTCTTTATTTCTCGGGCTTTCTGACGATGCTCACGCAGTGCGTGGAACATTAACGCAGCAAAAACGATGTCATGAAAAACCAAGCCCCAAAATATTCCATACTGAAAGAGAGAATAGATGAGTATCGGAGCAGCCAACGAAAGCCGCCCTCTTAACAAGACAAGATAATATCCGGCCAAAAAAATGAGCGATATAATCATACCATTTGAAGCCACTAACTCTAGATACGAGTTATGCGCGTGGTACAAGTCGCCGTTTAAGTACAGCCAGACTTTTCTAGTAGCATTCCCGAAGAAAAAATGATCATTCAGAAACGAGAGGAAATTTGCAAAAACAACGTCTCGCCCTGACCAGTCAAACTCATCTCGTCCTCGAGTAAAATTCTCCATCAGGTATGGAGCAACGGCAACTAAGGCGATTAGCGCCGCCGGAATACCCCATAACCAGACCCGCCAGTTCTTTCTATAGTGAATTGCTACCCCTACAACTGCAGCAATGATTGCCGTCCGATTAAAAGATGTTACAAAGCCAGCGGCAATCAAGGCGGATGCAAATAAGAAAACTTTACGTGATAATTCTTTATCTAAATATAGCAGAATTACCAACCCCAACATTACCTTAAAAGCATAGACGCTTGAGTTCAGGCTCAGCCCGAACACTCTATTGAAATACAAGAGATCAGTATCTCCTATCATTGTATCCCCCATGTTCTGAACACCAAAAAACGAGGGTATCCCGTAGATATATTCGGCTATGCCGACGAATATCTCAACAATGACGCATACTAGGATTATTTTTAGATCACTTTTTTTGAATCCCCAACCAACAATTAAACTTAAGATAATCAATAAAATATACGGAAAACCGGCCGCAATTGAATTTTCATAATTTTCGATGACGGGGCGCCCAAACGTAAATACTATCGTCGTCACTAAGGCCGCAACGATTAGCAGTCCCCAGCCAATCTTCTGGGCTCCGGACATACGATTAGATGCGAGGCCGCCACGCAGTAAGCGGATAATCGCAAGCGGAACTAATAATATATTAGCCGCTTGCGATATGACGAATGTAGTCGTGAGGAATGTGAATAAGCCAAACACGCTAAAACGCCATGAGAGTAGTTGACACCATTTCACCAACTCTTAAGAGAGGGGTTCTTCCTACAAACTTACTTGGCGCCGTAGCCATAATAATATTTATAAGCGTACCCATATCCAATTCGGCGCCTTTTGATGCCATTAAATATCAATCCTTTAACTGCAACACCAGCCGATTGTAGCTTCCTCGCAGCATCTCTTACCTCTCCGACCGTACTTTGTTCTGCTCGGACGACCATAAAGACCGTAGCAGCAAACCGAGCTACAGCAAGAGTGTCCCCTACCGGGAGGATCGGCGCGGAATCAAAAATGACATGATCGTAACGTCCCTGAATGTCTGAAACCAATTCAGCAAACGCAGGGCTAAGCAACAGTTCACCCGGGTTTGGAGGCGTCTGGCCAGAAGGCAACACATCCACACTACCCCCTAAGATCTCTTCACGGCGAACGACTTGGTCAAAATTCGTCACTCCGGCCAGGACATCGGAGAGCCCCTGAACCTTTGTATATCCGAAATAGGCCCCCAGTTGAGGGCGGCGCATATCAGTTTCAACAAGCAGCACCCGCTTGCCAGCGGAAGCCAGTAGGACGCTTAAATTGGCCGAGATAAAACTTTTCCCAAGGGAAGCCGTAGCACCGCTAATTACAATATTTTTATTCGCAGCGCCCATAAGAGCAAAAGGCAACCCAGTCCGCAGCGAGCGCAAGCTTTCTATTGCAGGGTCGTCGGGTTGCAGGACCGCCAGCAACTGGTTCCTTCCCTCGATAATGTGTTGTTTACCCTTTTTATCCCGCTTATTTGAATCTAGCCTTTCCTGGGCAAGACTCTCAGGAATACTCGCATAAGCGACAAGGCCTGTCGCCCTTTCTACTTCCGCAATGTCCCGAACCGTAGGACGCAGGAGACGTGCAACGAATGCAGTAAGAATGCCCAATAGCATTCCGGCTAAAGCAGAACCGGCAACTACAATGACTTTCTTCGGAGCTACCGGCTTTGTATCTTGTACAGCAAAATCAATAATTCGAACATTTCCAACAGTTCCAGCCTTGGCCACCTTCAGCTGCTGTGCATTATTCAATAATGCTACATAGAGTTCATTGCTTACGTCGGCGTCACGCTGCAATCGGAGTAAATCCCGTTGAGCCGCAGGCAGGCGATTGACTTGTTCATTGATCGCCCCTCCCTCTCTTTCCACCTCGGCCAGTTGCGCCTCAATTGCCCGTAATTCAGGATGTTCCGGGCGATAACGTTGACGCAGCTCATCTCGCTTTAACTGAAGTTGCAAACGAGCCTTCTCGGCTTCAATTGCTTGTTGGAGGAGACTATCCGTAGCCTTCTCAACACTCACTGTATTAGTTCGAGTTCTAAACGCATTAAGCGCGTCCTCAGCTCGAATCACCCCCTGCTTTACCTCTGGGAGCTGTTGTTCCAAGAACTTTAGGCTTTGATCTGCTTCCGCACTACGACGTTCTACGTTTTGCGTAAGATAGGCTCGAACAATGGCATTAACTAAATTTCGTGCAAATTGAACATTTGGATCTGTATAACTTACACGAATTACGCTACTTTGTTTACCAACCTCAGCTACAGACAGATCTTGCAAGATATCTCGATAAACATCAACTGCCGCCTTGCGAGTTACAGCAAACTCCGTTCCTACATTAGCTTCAAGAGTGGTCACCAACACTTTACTCGGACGCCCATTAATCTTGAACTCCACTACTTGATTGAGCCGGCCGGTACAAACGATATTTCCAGCGTCATCCTCTAGTTGATAGCCGTCAGCTGTTACTCGAAGGAGAAACTCTTTTCCATAACTTTCCTCCGGAACAGTAAATTCATCGACCTTAAGCCTTTCTCCTCCCCATGCATAACTCTTGAAGCCCAGCACAGAGTCTGCAATCCCTTCGCCACTAAATTTACGAGCCCACCAACCCCCAATGACCGGAAAGCGTTTCGGCTCAATGATGATATCAGCACGGGTACCCGCGATTGCTTTCATCACAACTTCACGAGATCGTAGAATCTCTACCTCGCCGCTAACTGGGCTCGAACTGGCGCCTAATGCGTCAGCTATCTCTTGCAGACTCCCCAAAGCGGAGGATTTTTTTTCTTCGACTTGCACAAGGGCATCTGCCCTATATATTGGTGTAGCTACTATTGCGTAGACAACACCAATTATCACGGCAACGACAAAGAATCCGATAACCAACCAGATATATTGCAAGAACGTATCAATCAAATCAGCTAAACCGATCTGATCGGTAGCTTCATTATCAATAGACTGCTGGGGGGATGTATTTAGCACTGTCATAGCAAGGTCAATTAGTTCTGCACCGTAGCACGAATAACCGTAGCGCTAGGAATGATGTTATTCACAACACGCCCAAATCTGGCCACGCCAGCCGGGTCGACATAGACAATGTCGCGCGGTTGAAGATCAAAGCGGTCGGCCAACACTAACGCATCAGGAGCTGCTGCATTTAGGTGCCATATCTGCGGCCTACCATTCGATCCTGATCGTATTACATACAGTTGCCCGGCATTCGAACTTAAGGGATTAAACCCTCCAGAATCTGATACTGCCTCCGCTAAACTCAATCGACCACGCGGCATGATTAATGACTGAGGCTTGGTGACTTCGCCCAAGACAAATACCTTGTTATATCTATTTTCCGGAATCGTCAGTATATCGCCGGGTTGAAGGCGTATATTTTGCGACACATCCCCTTGATAGTACAAGGCATACAAATCTACGGATACAGTTTTGCCCCCCCGCATCAGACTTGAGCCTTTCAAATCAGCTTCAGGCTTTAACCCACCGGCCTGCGAAATTAAATCGGTAATAGTTAAGGGCACATCTGTTATAGGCACAACTCCGGGTTTATCGACTTGACCCATTACGAACGCGCGCTTACTGCGATACGTTAGGACGGAAACATCAACCTGAGGTTCCACTAGTACCGCGGCGAGCTTCTTGGCCAACTCATCTCGAATTTCTTTAACGGTACGACCCGCAGCCTTAACTTGACCCGCATAAGGGTAAAAGAAAGATCCGTCGTTATTAATCACTCTTCCTTGGAGGTCGTTAAGAACCCCCGAAGGATTGTTCAACTCCGGATGATTCCAAACAGTGACACGAAGAACATCCTGGGGGGCAACCAAGTAGGAGTAAGGAGACGGGATTTCAGTAGAAGCTGCGGCACGAGCACTCGCCAACCTCGCTTCATCCGCTTCTTTTTCCTGAATCTGCTTTGCAATGACTGCAGGGCTAATTGAGAAAATATCAGCGCGATTTTCTATTGACTCGGTATCAGCCGAGTCATAAACATACGCTTGATCAGTCTCACTAATCTTTGGCGTAACCCCTAGATATTGACCCGGCACCAACGAGCATCCTACGAGAGATGCTGTGCCAACCATGCCAATCCATAGACGCAGGATGGGGGTCGAAATTGGAACAACGGGCTTCATAAAAAGGGGAACTCCTGTGAATTATTTCCGAAACAAGGCGCCAACTCTTTCATACTGTGGCTCTCAGCATTCCAGCCTCGCGCAACCTCGTCAGCCAAGACTGGACCCCATCGGCGCATTGTTGCCATGCACGCTCAAATGCGAGAAACGGTTCATTGATTGGGTCGGCGATATCAATGTTCTGCCACTGCCCCAACAAGAAGGTCTTGCCACTCGCAGTCGGAAACCGTTGCTGTACTTCTCGTCGATGATCTGCGTCCATAACAAAAATGGCGGTAGCCATAGCCATCTCTGAACTACTTACGGCAGACGCACGCTTATCTGGATGCAAATTGATCCCGTGCATTTTTGCAACTTCTACTGCATGAGGATGAGGCACGCGCCCGATTGGAGCAGCCAGTCCACGTGAAAAGACTCGTGCTATGAGACGTTGCTGATTCAGATGGTGAATCATTAACGCTTCAGCCATAGGGCTACGACAGACATTTCCCGTACACATTATCAAGAGCAACGGAGATTCAAGCTCTAGCGACATGTCCCTGTTCATTAAAATTTTAAATCTTGAAATCTAAAAAATTCTCAACGCAGTCCATTTAAAGGGACATTCATTGACAGCATTAAACTAAAACCGTTGTCTACATTACCAGAACTACGCCGCAAGACCGAAACCCCCGCACGAAAAGTAGCGGGACGGATTCGCCAACTATAGGAAAGCTCAGCGCCATACCACCGTGCTTCACGGGGAAAAATCTCATTTATGGCTTGATTCGCACTATTAACCTGCGCCTGTACTAGACGGAGACCATAGCGGGAAAAATAGCGAAAATCATCAGGAACGAGAACGACCCCTGCCGAAAGCATACGGCCCGATCCACCTATAGGGTGTCCGATTGGTAGGCCATCGTGGTAGAGTCCGTCCTTATAGGTCCCATGCGCATATGCTGTACCGACCATGCCGTCTCGTAGACCAAATATGCGGCTTGCAGTGGTGTCGGCGGCTTCAGCATGCCATTGCAAACGAGTCGCCCCCACCATATGCTTGAATTGGAGCCCCACCTGGGCAAGATAGTGTGAAGGTAATCCTCCAGCCTCGTCCTCTCCCGCCAACTGCCCATACAGAGTAATTGGGTTACCCATTAAGCCAAATGTGTACCGTAGATCAAAACCTGAAAGCTCATTGCTTGGATCTTTTCCCGGCCCTTGGTCGTTAGAGTTTCCCTTCAACGCATTCCATAATGCGCCCCAACCGTTGTTCCGGCCGCTTCCACCCCATTCAATAAAGCGGGAAGCGCCCAATTCCAGGCCTTTTAACGGCTGAACAAAGACACGCATATTAATTACGCGAGCGTTCGGTACAGACTTGTCGTGTTGTAGTTGGCCCAGGAAAAAATCATATCCCCATGGGCCAATCCAAGACAGCCACTTAGTCTCTGGCGCTGTTTGCTTCGCTCGCTGCAACCCGACTCCTGGGATAGCAGTTCCCGCATTCCCCCAATTTAGGCTCCCATCTACGCCCGGCCCCCAATAATGGGCGAGTTGGCCGACATACAGAGCTTGGCCCAGTAGCTGTGCGGATACATAACTGCCTTCCAGATTGGCCTTCGCTTGCTTGCTTGTAAGTGGGTCTATTATTCCGTTAACCTGAAGCTTACCCGCAAGGACATCGTTCCCGCCTTGTAGATATGCACCACCAATGGCCGCGCCTCGACTTTGGCTAGAAAATCCCAGTTGGGGCATGGAGTCTGTATTAATCTGAGCCGTGAATCCGAAATTTGAATTTTTCTGATCATCCAAATAGCGACGTACTGCCAAGATCGCATGCACATCGGCTCGCGTCAGATCATTTCTCTTACGGACGTCCAAAGCCGTCTCTAACACAGAGACAGGAATAGGCCAAGTTGATGTGGATACATAGCCAATGACCCCCCGGTCAACCAACCACTGGACGTCATCCCTCAATTCCTGATTGCCCGCCTCGATCATGGCAGCGTTCTGTGCCCAAACGCTGCTACCCCCAAGAATGGTGGCGACGCTCAATAGGCAAGCTGCGATAGAGCGAATAACTTGCTTGCCGGCCGGCAAACGCAATCGGATCAGGCCACTTTTGTGCACGATAGGCGTCAGGGAAATATAGGCGTCAGGGAAGGTCAAACCAAGGCAAAAGTCAGGGTTAACCCTAGGTTTCATTGAAGAAGGAAAGGCGAGCAAACATACCATGAAACCCCAAGCCCCCATATCGCACTTAATTTCTATAACAAATTTGCGATCATCCCGCGCTGGAAGGTTTCACGTACGTCTGGTTGCGTTCGCCATGCCGACATGATAGCCCTCGTAACCAGAGTTTGATCAACGGTAACAAGCGCTTTTTCCCTTTTCCTTCCACTCAATTTCCGCCCTCCAGCCCCCCCGGAACGAGAAGCAAGTCGAGTAACATGCCTAGCAACACAGCATTCTCACCCTTTCTCGAGTCGCTTCTATGAAACCTATCCGTACAGCCGTCTTTCCTGTCGCCGGCTTGGGCACGCGTTTCCTTCCTGCAACAAAAGCCATGCCGAAGGAGATGTTGCCCGTTATCGACAAGCCCCTGATCCAGTACGCCGTCGAGGAGGCAGTGGCCGCGGGGATCTCGACGATGGTCTTCATCACCGGCCGCAACAAGCGGGCGATTGAGGATCACTTCGACACGATCCCCGAGCTGGAAGCCGAACTGGTGGCCAAGCACAAGATCGAGCTGCTGCGCACGGTCAGGAACATCATCCCGCCATCGGTGAACTGTATCTATATTAGGCAGCCTGCTCCCCTGGGCCTGGGCCACGCGGTGCTGTGCGCCGAGCCGGTGGTAGGCCGCGAGCCGTTCGCAGTACTTCTAGCCGATGATCTGATCGATGCCGACGTGCCTGTTACAAAGCAGCTGGTGGAGGCGGCCCAGGCGAACGGCGGCAGCGTGCTGGGCGTGCAGGACGTGGATCGGCAAGATACGTCGAAGTACGGGATCGTCGACACGCGGGACGCTTCGGGGCGGACCGCCCAGGTGTTCAACATGGTCGAGAAGCCGGCTCCGGAGGATGCTCCGTCCACGCTGGCAGTGGTGGGCCGCTATGTACTGGAAGGCGAGATATTCGATCACTTGCGTACGTTGGGCAAGGGCGCCGGCGGCGAGATCCAGTTGACGGACGGGATTGCGGCGCTGATGCAGGCCAAGCGCAAGGTGTTCGCGCATCGCTACGACGGCAAGCGTTATGACTGCGGCAGCAAGACGGGGTTGTTCGAAGCCACGGTCGCGCTGGGCAGGAAGTATCACGGTTTCGAGGTGAAGTAAGCCGCGGCGGGCCGGCCTTCTCGCGCCGACCATCCTTTACACTAACGGCCTGCCCGTTTCCCTATACGCCGTGAACACCGCCCGCCGCTACCTGGCCACTGAAATCTATCGTTCCTCTTCCGTCGTCCTGATGGCGCTGGTGGGGTTGTTCTCGTTCTTCGCCCTGGTGGACGATCTGGACCAGGTGGGTCGTGGCGGCTTCAAGCTGTACCACCTGCTGTTCCTGGAACTGCTGGCACTGCCGACACGGATCTACGACATCCTGCCCATCGGTCTGCTGATCGGGGCGATCCTGGCGCTGGCGGGGCTGGCGCAGCGGCATGAGTTGGTGATCCTGCGGGTATCCGGGGTCAGCGGGATGCGGTTGCTGGGGATGCTGTGGCTGGTGTCGGTGCCGGTGATGATGCTGGCGATCGTGCTGGCCGAGTGGTTGACGCCGGCGGCCGAGATCAAGCTGAACGAAACGCGGTTGTCGATCACGGGCAGCGCGGGCGGGCGGTCTTCGGGGGTGCTGCGCAGCGGCTATTGGTTCAAGGAGGACGCCCCCGGCGGCGAACGCATCATCAACGTGGGCACGATGCAGGCGGGAGGCAGTGCCACGAACGTGACGCTGTACGACTTCACGTCGTCGCGGCAGTTGGCCTCGATCACGCAGGCGAAAACGGGCAGTTTCGGGACGAATGAGCTGCGTCTGCATGACGTGGCGATCACGACGGTTTCCCCCACGCTGGAATCGGCGCTGCACGCGGGAACGCGGGCTACCGAGGCCCCGGTGGTGGTGACGCATGAAGCCGAGCGCACGGTGCCGACGACGTTGACGCCGGAACTGCTGCTGGCAAGGGTGCTGACGCCGGAGCGAATGTCGTTCACGGATCTGCTGGACTATGTGGGGTATCTGAACAAGAACCACCTGACGTCCGACCGGCAGATCGTTGCCATCTGGCGCAAGCTGATCTATCCGTTCACGCTTCTGGCGATGATCACCATTGCCGCACCCATAGGGTTCATGCAGACGCGGCGCGGTGGGGTGGGGGTGAAGATCTTCCTGGGCATCCTGCTGGGCGTGGGCTTTTTCATGTTGAATCAGTTGTCGCTGAACGTGGGCATGCTGAATCGCTGGCCGGCCTGGGTGACGGCGGTGGCGCCGAATGCGCTGGCATTGGGTGCCGCGCTGCTGGCGATGCTGGGGATGGAGTACGGCAATCTGCTGCGCGCCCGGTGGCGGCAGGCGGCGGGTGCGGCGACATGAGTATCTGGATGATCGGCGACTTGCAGGGGTGCTGCGCGCCACTGGAGTCGCTGCTTGCACGGCCGGAGATCGCGGGCGATGCCGATGCGCGGTTCTGGTTCGCGGGTGATCTGGTAAACCGCGGGCCTGCCTCGCTGGCGACGGTACGCAAGGTGATGTCGCTGGGCGAACGGGCGGTGGCGGTGCTGGGCAATCACGACCTGCACCTGCTGGCGGTGGCCGCCGGTCTGCATAAGGTGGGCAAGTCGGACACGATCCAGGAGATCCTGGATGCGCCGGATGCCGCCGACATATTGACCTGGCTGCGGCATCGGCCGTTGGCGCATTTCCAGTTGGGGCACCTGATGGTGCACGCGGGCGTGCTGCCCGCCTGGACGGCGGCGCAGACGCTGGCGCTGGCCAGCGAGGTGGAGGCGACGCTGCGCGGGCCCCACTGGCAGGATTTCCTGGGGCAGATGTACGGCAATCAGCCGGCGGCCTGGGATGACGGGCTGCAGGGCGCGGATCGGCTGCGGGTGATCGTGAATGCGTTGACGCGGATGCGTTTCTGCGCGGCCGACGGCACGATGGAGTTCGCGGCCAAGGCAAACGCCAAGCACGCGCCGGACGGCTTCATGCCGTGGTTCGACGTGCCGGGCCGGGCGACGGAGTCGGTCACGGTGGTGTTCGGGCATTGGTCGACGCTGGGTCTGCTGGAGCGTCCGGGCCTGCTGTCGCTGGACACGGGCTGTGTCTGGGGCGGGCAATTGACCGCCGCGCGCCTGGAGGACCACAAGCTGGTGCAGGTGGCCTGCCAGCAGTATCAGGTACCGGGCTGATCGCCGCCGGCAAAAGGGGTAATCGTGGACGTGCTGGAAACCCGCCTGCCGGAAGTGCTGGTGTTCGCGCCCGAGGTACGGCGCGACGCGCGCGGGTATTTCGTGGAAACGTTCCGGGCGAGTTGGCTGGCGCAGGCTGGCATCCAGGCGGAGTTCGTACAGGAGAACCAGTCGCTGTCGCGGCGCGGAGTGCTGCGCGGGCTGCATTTCCAGTGGCCGGGCGCGCAGGGCAAGCTGGTGCGGGTGGCGCGGGGCCGGATTTTCGACGTGGCGGTGGACGTGCGCTTGGGATCGCCGCGTTTCGGGGCCTGGGTAGGCACGGAGATCGATGGCGATACCCACCGGCAGGTCTGGATCCCTCCGGGCTTTGCTCACGGTTTCTGCGTGCTGTCGGACGAGGCCGAGGTCGTCTACAAGTGCACGGCCTATTACGACCCAGCCGCCGAAGCCGGCGTGCGCTGGAACGATCCCGCGCTGGACATCGCATGGCCCGATGCCGGGCCCTACGTGTTGTCGGCCAAGGACGAAGCGCAGCCACTGCTGTCGGAGCTGCCGCGCGACCGCTTGCCGGTCCATGCAGGCACGCCATGAGCATCCTGGTGGCGGGCGCCGGCGGGCAGTTGGGACGCGAATTGGTGTCCCGCGGGGCAGCCCTTGGGGTCGTGGGGCTGGATCACGGGCAGTGGGACATTACCGATCCCGCGGCGACCGACCGCATCATGGCCGAGCATCGCCCCCGGGTCGTCATCAACGCGGCCGCCCATACGGCGGTGGACAAGGCGGAAAGTGAACCCGGGCTCGCCCTGGCGGTGAACCGGGACGGGGTCGGCCATCTGGCCAGGGCCTGCTCGGCTCAAGGGGCTGCGCTGCTACATCTGTCGACCTGTTATGTGTTCGACGGAACCAGGAACACGCCCTATACCGAGGATGACGAACCCCGGCCGCTGAATGCCTATGGCCGCAGCAAGTGGGAGGGGGAACAGCTTGTGCGCGCACGGCTGCCGCGCCATCTGACGCTGCGGGTATCGTGGGTGTTCGGCGCGCACGGCGAGAACTTCGTCCGCACGATGCTGCGGCTGGCGCGCGAGGGCCGGCCGCTGCGCGTGGTGGCCGACCAGACGGGCACGCCCACGCACGCGGGCGCCATTGCCCGGGCTTTGTTGCAGTTGGCCAAGCGCATCCAGGGCGGCGAAGAACTGCCGTGGGGCACTTATCACTATCCGGGCGGCCCGGCGACCACCTGGCACGGCTTCGCCCAGGCCATCCTGGCCGCGGCGCACGGACGGGGTCTGCTGGATTCCACACCCGAGGTCACCGCCATCGACAGCGGCGACTACGCGACCCCGGCCCGCCGGCCGCGTTATTCGGTACTGGACGGCACGCGCGCCCGCGAGGTCCTGGATCTGGAATCGGCCGACTGGCGCACAGGATTGCAAGAGGTATTGTCCGCATGGAAGGACGCGGCATGAATCATATTCCCCGGCAGGTCCTGATCACGGGCGGCGCCGGCTTCATCGGCTCGAACTTCGTGGCCTGTCTGCTGGCCGGCGATCCCGGCGTGCGGGTGGTCAATCTCGACCTGATGACCTACGCGGCGGATCCGGGCATTCTTCCGCATTTCGAGGCCAGCGGCCGCCATGTCTTCGTCCACGGCGATATCTGCGACGCAGAGCTGGTCGGGCGGCTGCTGCGCGATTACGACATCGACACCATCGTCCACTTCGCCGCCGAAACGCACGTGGACCGGTCCATCAGCGGGCCGGGCGATTTCGTGCGGACCAACGTGGACGGGACCTTCGTGCTGCTGGAGGCGGCGCGGCAGGCCTGGCTGGCCGAGGGTCGTTCTTCGCGGGGGCGGCGTTTCCACCATATTTCCACGGACGAGGTCTACGGCTCGCTGGGGCCGGACGATGCGCCGTTCACCGAGTCCTCGCCCTACGCGCCGAACTCGCCCTACTCCGCCAGCAAGGCGGCCTCGGATCACCTGGTACGCGCCTATCACCGCACCTACGGGTTGCCGGTGGTGACGACGCATTGCTCGAACAACTACGGCCCCTACCAGCACGACGAGAAGTTCATTCCCACGATCATCCGCTGCTGCCTGGCCGGCGAATCGATACCGGTGTTCGGCACCGGCGGAAATTCGCGCGACTGGCTGTATGTGGACGATCATTGCCGGGGCATAGACCGGGTGCTGCGGGACGGGCGCACGGGCGAGACCTACAACATCGGCGGCGGCTGCGAGCTGAACAACATCGAGGTGGCCGAGAAGCTGTGCGCGCTGATGGACGAGCATCATCCCGAGGGCGCGCCGCATCGCCGGCTGATCAGTTTCGTGGCGGACCGGCCGGGGCATGATTGGCGGTATGCGATCGACGCGGCACGGATGCGCGATGAGCTGGGATGGGAGCCGAAAGAAAACTTCGACGGCGCGATCCGGAAGACGGTGGCCTGGTATCTGGCCAGGGTCGCCGTATGATGGACGGCATCGCCCGTATGCCGCGGAACACGGGCACCACCAGTTCGGAAAACGCTCCATGCCCCACGACGCCGACGACTACGCCTCGCTCTCCCGCCTGCTGAACGACCGTTGGAGCTGCCGCGGCTTCCTGCCCGAGCAACTGCCCCGCGACACCATCCAGCGCATCCTGGCGCTGACGCAGCGCACGGCCTCCTGGTGTAACACGCAGCCCTGGGAAGTGATCGTGACGGCGGGCGCAGGCACGGAGCGATTCCGTCAGGCCTTGTTCGACCATGTGATGTCGCAGCCGCAGGCGCATCCCGATTTCCCCTTCCCGCGCGAGTACGCTGGCGTCTACCGCGAGCGACGGCGGGAGTGTGGTTTCCAGCTGTACGACAGCGTGGGCGTGCAGCGCGGCGACCGCCAAGCCTCGGCCCGGCAGGGTGCGGAGAACTTCCGCTTCTTCGGCGCGCCGCACGTGGCCATTCTCACCACGCCCGAGGCGCTGGGCGTGTACGGTGCCGTGGATTGCGGCGCCTATGTGGGCAATTTCATGCTGGCGGCGCGCAGCCTGGGCGTGGCGACGATCGCGCAGGCCGCGCTGGCGGAGTATTCAGGCTTCATCCGCGAGCACTTCGGCATCGGGCAGGATCGCCAGGTGGTCTGCGGGATTTCGTTCGGCTTCGCGGATCCCGGCCACCCCGCCAACGCCTTCCGCACGTCGCGTGCGGAGGTGGACGACGTTGTCAGGTGGGTGGAGCAGTAGAAAATCCTCACGATCCTAAGGATTCTTCCGTAACTCCGAGTTCATCATAGAAAATCCTTAAATTCATGAGGATTTTCTTGTCAAATTGGGCATGCTGATCAAAAATCCTTTTGACCGTGAGGATTTCATGAAAATTACGCTCGCCGACGCAACCAGCCTTGGCCCGATAGTACGTGCCGTCCGCAAAGCTCAGGGCATCCGCCAGGACGATGCCGCTGGAAGTGTGGGTGTAAGCGAGAATTTTCTGAGCAAGATCGAGCGCGGCGGCGAAACCGCGCAGTGGGGAAAGCTCTTCCAGGTCCTCGACGGACTGGGGATCCGAATCATCCTCGATCTACCGGAAGATACCGCAGGCCGTCTTCCTGCCTCGTTCGGAAGTGATGCCCAAAAACCATGAGCAGACGCACGCTCATTGCCAGCATCAACGGTCGCCGTATCGGTGAACTTTGGGAGCAGGATGGCCTGTGGGCTTTCCAGTACGACGCGGCCTGGTACGCCGACAGCAATGGCTATCCATTGAGCCCCCACCTTCCATTGCAGCGTGCCCCGTTGATCGACGGCGCGAGCAAGCGTCCGGTGCAATGGTATTTCGACAATCTATTGCCGGAAGAAGGCCAGCGCGTCTTATTGGCCGCCGACGCACACATCGATGCAGCGGATGCGTTCGGGTTGCTAGGCTATTACGGTGCGGAATCCGCGGGCTCTGTCACGCTGGAAGCAGGTGACGCACCGGACACCGGTACTCCCGAGGGCCTGAAGCCGCTGCCCGACAGCGAGCTGTCACGCCGGATCCGTCAGTTGCCTCGCGTTGCACTGACCCATGGGTCGAGCAAGCGGATGTCCCTGGCCGGAGCGCAGCACAAGCTTGCCGTCGTACTGCGCAACGACGAACTTTATGAGCCATCGGGTTCACTGCCTTCGCTCCAGATCCTGAAACCCGAACACGTGGATCCGGCCTATCCGCATTCCGTCGCCAACGAATGGTTCGTCATGCAGTTGGCATCCAGGATGGGGTTGGACGTGCCGACCGTACGGCGACGCTACGTTCCTGAACCGGTCTATGTCATCGACCGGTTCGACCGCGTCTCGACCAGCGGAGCCTGGGAACGACGTCACGTCATCGATGCCTGCCAGCTTCTGGGACTGGACCGCACGTTCAAGTACGCGCAGGGCAGTCTCGAGAATCTTGCGCGTTTGGCCGACGCGTGCCGAAGCTCCGCCGTCACACGTACACGGCTCTATTCATGGCTGGTCTTCAACATGTTGACCGGGAACGGCGATGCACACCTGAAGAATCTGAGCTTCTTCGTGTCGGCCTCCGGCGTACGGTTGGCTCCACACTATGACCTCGTCAGTACCTCGGTCTACGACACGCCAGCCTTCGACGGACGAGGCTGGCCCGATGCGACGCCGTTGGCCTGGCCACTGCTGGATGCTCAAAGATTCGCGGAAATCGACCGGCCGTTGATGATCGAAGCAGGCACGGCGCTGGGCATTCACCGAAACACGTCGACAAGACTGCTGGATGTTCAACAGCGCAGCGTGGTGAACTCGGCCTCCTTGCTGTATGAGGCATTCCTGGCCGATGCGGACGATCGAACGCGCACTCAGCCGGCGCTTCAAACAACAATCGCCGGCGAGGCTCGCTGCCTGCGCGCCATCGTTTACAACGTGATCAAGGAAATGGCCGAGCGCCTGGCCTGAACCCTACAGCCCGGCCAGCCCGCGCGCCGCGACCACCGCCTCGGTGCGGTTGCGCACGTCCAGCGCGCGGAAGATGGCGGCCAGGTGGATCTTGACCGTGCCTTCGCTGATGCCCAGGTCGCGGGCGATGAGTTTGTTGGGCTTGCCCTGGGATAGCAGGCGCAGCACGTCGATCTGCCGCTCCGTCAGCAGGCCCCGCAGTTGGTCCAGCGAGGTGGAGCGGGCACCGCCGGCGGTGTCCGCCGCGGCCGGGGCTACGCCGGCCGGCTGGTGGGACATGCCGGACAGCATCATCTGCGGCACGAACACGCCGCCGGCCAGCACCAGCCGTACCGCCGACAGCATGACGTCGGGCGAATAGGCCTTGGGGATGAAGCCCAGGGCGCCCAGGTCGATGGCGGCGCGCATGACGTCGGGATCCTCGACGCCGGACAGCACGATGATGGGCAGCGCGGGCAGGCGCTCGCGCAGTTCGGCGATATGGCTGTAGCCCTCGGCGCCGGGCATCGTGAGGTCGATCAGGGCCAGGTCGAGGTCATCGGTGGCCTCGTGCCTGAGGTCCTCGACCTTGAGCGCCATCCTGAACTCGACATCGGGCCCCAGTTCGGCCAGCTTTACCTTGACGGCCTCGATGACCAGCCTGTGGTCATCGGCGATCAGGATCTTCATATTCCCCCCATATTCCCTGACATCGTAAAGATAGTCGGCCCGTCCGCGCTAGGCAAGGACCAGCGGCTTGCACCAACGATATAGGCCGCTCGGAATATGGCCCGGATATATCCCGTCTGAAAGAATCGCCTTCACTTTCTACGAGGACGCGGACCATGGGACTGCACTCCCGCCCCCCGTGCCGGTCCATGCCAGGTCTATGGTCGGCGCTGCGATCGTTGTTGCTGGCGCTGGCCTGCGCCGCGGGGGTGCCGGCGTTCGCGTCGGCGCAGCCGGGCGCGGCGCAGCGCGAGGACGAAGCGCCGGTGGAGGCCTGGCGCCAGTGGCGCAGCGTGCTCTTCCGGGTGCAGGCGCCCGGAGCGACGCCGGCCGCGCCGGGCGACGCGGCGGAGTCCGTCAATTTCATCTTCGGCACCATCCATTTCGGCGATCCCGGTGAACTGGCGCTGGATACCGGGGTGATGCGGGAGGCGATGAGCCATACCCGGATCCTGGTCAACGAGGTGGCCAACGACGCCCACTGGGACGCCTCGAAGGAACGCTACCGCCTGCTGGCCGACCAGGCGGGCCTGCCCGGCCTGATCGGGCCGCAGGCGTACGCCGAGCTGCAGCGGCTGCTGCCAGGGGTACCGCCGGCCCTCTTGCATCGCCTGAAACCCTGGGCCGCGCTGGCGCTGCTGGAGGCGCGCGGCGAGGTGGCGGGCGAGCAGACGCTGGACCGACGGCTGGAGCGCTGGGCGGCGGATATGCAGCTGCGCACCGAGCATCTGGAAACGCTGGACGAGCAGTTGGCGGCCCTGGATTGCGTGCCGTCGGCCGAGCAGGCGCTGGTGTTGAAGCAGCGGCTGCAGACCCCGTGGCTGTTCAGCGAACAGTCGGCGCGGGTGCTGGAGTACTACCGCAGCCGCAACCTGGCGGCGTGGCTGGACGAGATCGACGCGATGGTGGGACTGGACGCGCGCGCCCGCCCCATCGAGGACAGGGCGCGGCGCTGCCTGATCGAGGCGCGCAACGAACGCTGGCTGCCCAGGCTGGACGAGCTGCTGAGACGAGGCGGAATGTTCGTGGCCGTGGGCGCCATTCACCTGACGGGAGCCGCCGGCCTGCTGGAACGCCTGAGGCAGCGCGGCTTCCTGATCGTGGCGGAACCGCTGTGAAGCGGCGGCACGCCATGGGGAGGACACGGGAATGTTGAACCGACAGCAGGTTTTCTGGGGCCAGGGCGCATTCCTGGCCCCGCAGCATCTGCAATGTCACGAGGAATGGACACGGGCCTACGGCTGGGCACTGCACGGCCTGCACGCGCCCTATCCACGCGGCTTCGAGGTGCTGGAGCTGGACGAGCAGGCGCTGGCGGGCGGGGTGGTCCGGATCGTGCGCTACGCGCTGCTGACGGCCGACGGCCACTGGGTGGGCGGCGGTTCGGCCGGTGCGCCGCTGCCGGGCAATGCCCAGGTTCCCGAACGCAGTCTGCTGGAAATGGCGGTGACGGGCAACGATCCGATCTCGCTTCACCTCGTGCTGGCCCGCGATCCCACGGTGCAGGGGCTGGGGCCGGACCAGAAATCGCTGCTGCCGACGCGGCATGCGCTGCGCACGGAGCACATGGCCGATCCCTTCGACCCGCAGGCGCCCGCGGTGGACGTGGATTTCGTCGATTGCCAGCCGCAGATCGTGTGCAGTCTGGACGAGCATGCCGAGGCGGTGCTGGGCAGCGCGGAATCCTGCAAGTTCGCCGAGATCCTGCCCAACGGCCCGGGCCGCTTCAAGCTTTCGCAGGACTACGTGCCGCCGATGGTGTCGCTGAACGCCTCGCCGAACCTGGCGCGCTGGACACGCGCGCTGCGCGATCTGGTGGTGTCGCGCGGCCAGGACTTCGCCTCGGCCAAGCGCCAGCGCGGCATACGCGCGGCCTCGACCAGCGCGCAGGAAGTGATGCGGGTGCTGATGATGCAAACCTTCGCGCGCTACATCCCGCTGCTGCAGGAACACGTGCGGCTGGGCAGGGTGCCGCCCTGGCCGCTGTACCAGGACCTGCGGCGGCTGGTGGCGGAGTTCTCGGTGTTCTCGGAGGAAATCGGCTACGCCGGAGGGCTGCAATCCAACCCTGCGGAAACCGAGCTGCCGGTGTACGACCACGACGATCTGCGGCGCTGCTTCAAGCTGGCCTTCGCGCGCGCGGAAAGCCTGATCAAGGCGCTGACGGTGGGCGCGGAGGTCGGCATCACGCTGGCCTACGACGGCCGTTTCCACAAGGCCGACCTGCCGGTCAGCCTGTTCGCGTCGGACAAGACCCGCTTCTACCTGGCCTTCGAATCGTCGGTGCAGGGCATGGAGCTGGCCCAGCGCCTGCAGCGCACCGGCAAGATCGCCTCGAGCGAGGAAATGCCGCGCCTGCTGCAGGCGGCGCTGTTCGGCCTGAAGATCGACCTGCTGCCGGTGCCGCCCGAGGAACTGCCGCAGAAGACGCCGAACACGACGTACTTCCTGATCGATACCCGGCACCAGTTCTGGCAGTTCATCAAGGATAGGCGAAACATCTCGATCTTTTCCGATCTCCCCGCAGACGAGACGGTCATCAAGCTGTTCCCCGTCGGCGCAGAAGAATAGCAACAAGCGCCCAACCAGGAGTCATCCATGGCACGCCTGCTGGATTTCTTTTCACCGGTCTTCTCGTTCGGGTTGGAGCTGGACGAGCGGATCGCCGCCGGCACGGCCGGCAACGGGGCCGCCGAAGTGCAGGAGCACGCGCGCAGGCTGATCGCCGCGGCGAAGGCGGCGGCGCTGGCCGCCGGCAAGCGGCCCGAGCACGTGGAGTCGGCCTGCTTCGCGGTGGTGTCCTGGTTCGACGAGATCATCACGCGCAACCCCGCGTACTGGAACAGCGTCACGCCACTGCAGGTCGCGCTGTTCAACACCAACAACGCCGGCAACGAGTTCTTCCACCATCTGTCCATCCTGAAATCGGACGAGGACGAGGTGCGCGAGGTCTACTACCACGCGCTGCTGCTGGGGTTCGTGGGCCAGTATTACTTCGAGACCGGCGACACCGGCGAACTGGGCAAGCTCAAGGAACTCCACAGCCGCCAGCTTCCCGTTCCGCCCGCGGCTCTGCACACGCTGCGCGAAGAACCCATCACGCCGCAACCCTACCTGATGAAGGATCCGTCGGGACCGCGCTACCCCAAGCAATGGGACAAGCTGCTGCTGAAGGCCGGCGCGGCAGTGGCGCTGCTGATCCCGGTCGGCTATCTGCTGTGGCTGCTGGTGGCCGGCCCGCGCGAATCCGGTCCTTCGGTGGCGGACCTGGTGCAGGGGCAGTTGCAGACCTACGCGTGTTCGGAGCTGGGTGCGCAGGTGGCCGACAGCGGCGCGACCGCCGTCAGCGGCTACGTCTCGCGCCCCGAGGACATCGCGCGGGTGCAGGCCGACATTGCCGGCATCAAGGGCGTGAAGTCGCCCACCTTCGACGTCAAGGTGCGCATCTGGCCGCACTGCGAGGTGGTGTCGCTGCTCAAACCCTACCGCGGGCGGAACCTCGATCGCCGGCACGGCCTGCAGGTCACGCCCACCACCGGTCACTCGGACCGCTTCACCGAAGGCGAGCGTGTCACGGTCAAACTGGGCCAGGCCGACTACGACGGCTATCTGTACGTGGACTACTACACGGTGGACGGCTCGGTCATCCACCTGTACCCCAACAAGCGCGAACCGGAGAATGGCCGGCTGATACGCGCGGGCGAGCAGTTCAACGTGGGCGAGAAGATTCCCGAGGGCTGGATCGTCGGCCCGCCCTTCGGCCAGGAACTGATCACGGTGGTCAGTTCGCCGTCGCCGCTGTACACGGCGGAGCGGCCCGAGTACGAACCGGCCTCGGCCTACCTGCCCAAGCTGCGCGAGTTCCTGGACGCGCACCAGGGCAACGACAAGCTGGCCGCGAACTTCCTGTTCCTGCAAACCGAACCGAAGCGGTGACGCCATGAGTTTCCTCGACCGTATCGCCCAGCCGCTGGAACGCCTGCCCGGCATGAAGAAGCGGGCCGTCCGCGTGGCCACCGCCCTCGTCCTGCTGCTGGTGCTCGCCGCGCTGCTTGTGTTCGTGGCCACGCTGGTGCTACCGCTCCTGCCGGCCCGGTTCTGGCAGGTGCTGGCCCTGTGCCTGGTCGCCTTCGCCGTGCTGTGGTGGTTCGCCTCGGGGGCGAAGCGGTTCTCGCGGCGGGGGTTCGCGCGCAAGCGTATCGGCGACCTGGGCCCCGGCAACCCGGAGGACGAGAAAGTGGCGCTGGAGCGCATGCGCACCGCCATCGCGCAGGCGCGCCAGGCCATCCAGCGCTCGCCCGAGATCGGCAAGGGCCGCGATCCGCTCTACCGCATCCCCTGGATGCTGTTCGTGGGCGACGAGCAGGCCGGCGTGAACGGCCTGCTGCGCGCGGCCAACCGGGTCTCGCCCTTTCCGCCTCCCGATCCCCAGCCCGACGGCTATTGGCGATGGTGGTTCTTCAAGTCCATGATCGCCATCGAGACGCCGCCCTCCGCGGTGTGCGATGCCTCGGCCCGCGTGGAACGGGGGCTGTGGTATCAGGCGCTGATGCTGCTTTCCACCGAACGCGACAAGCTGCCGCTGAACGGCATCGTCGTGTGCATGGGCGCGCGCACGCTGCTGGCGGGCCCGGACGCGGTGCGGCCGGTGGCGATACGGCTGCGGCGGCTGGTCGACGAGGCGCTGGAGCATCTACAGGTCCAGCTTCCCGTGTACCTGGTGGTGACCGGGCTGGACCAGGTGCCCGGCTACGGTGCCTTCGCCGCCGCCGTGCCCGAGCAGGCGCTGGCGCAGGCGGTGGGGCACCGGCTGTCGGACACGGAAGAGATCAGCGCGGCCACCGGAAACCGGCTCGAAGAACTCTATGCCCCGATCGTGCAGCGCCTGCACGCGCTGCGCATCACCGCGCTGCGCAGCCAGGGCACGCCGGCCGGGCGCCGGGCCATCTACGAGTTCGTCGAGCACGTGCGGGCCCTGGAGCCCGGCCTGGAAACCCTGGTCGGCCTGATGCTGGAGGACAACCCCTTCCAGCGCACGCCCCGCTGGCGCGGTCTGTTCCTGACCGGTTCGCCGCCCGAGACCGCCGCGGGCAAGAGCGGCGCCGCGGGCGGTTTCCTGGACGATCTCGTCACCCGTTTCCTGCCCGCCGACCAGCCCCTGGCCTCGCCCAGCTTCCGCGGCAACGCCGGCAAGATGGCGATCGCGGCGGTGGGCGTGGGCGCGATGCTGGGCCTGTCGGCCATGCTGAGCTTCGGTTTCGTCAACGCCCGGCAGGACGACGGCAAGCTGCTGGCGCAGACACAAACGGCCTGCCGCGCACCCAGCGACGCGGTGGCGGCCGCGCGCATCGGCTGGCTGGCCCGCTGCGGCCGGACCATCGAGCAACTGGAAGTGGCGCGCGCCGAAACCGGCCTGGGATTCGGCCTGCGGCGGGCCGACTCCGACATCGAGCGGATGAAGGAACAGGTGCTGCGCGATTTCTCCAACCTGATCCTGGCGCCCTACGACCAGAACATCGAGACCGACCTGGCGCGCAACCAGGCGGGGCTGGAGCACCTGCTGGCGGTATCCCAGCGGCTGCGCATGCTGGACCACTGCCGCCGGCAGAGCGATGCGTGCCAGCAGGAAGCGGCGACCAATCTGGCTTTCGACCAGGACGCGAGGCTGTTCAGCCCTTTTGTCTCGGGTGAGCAGGACGCGCGGGCCGATCGCGAACACGCCGCCGCCCTGCTCACCACCTACATGGGCTACCTGCGCTGGCAGCAATCGGCCACGCTGGACGCGGAAGCCCAGCGCCTGCGCGCGCTCCTGGCCCGCCTGCTGGCGGCCCATACGCCCCGCCCGGAAGACGTCCGCGCCTGGGCCGACCAGCGGCGCGACCCGATCGCGCTGACCGGCTTCTGGCTGCCACCGGACCGGGTCGTGGGCGTGGAGGCGGCCGCCATGCCCGCGGTCTCGGCCGCCTTCACGCGCCAGGCCTGGCAGGAAGTGCTGGCGCCCATGCTGCGCACCGCCATGGAGGCCGTCCCCGAGCGCAAGCCTGTCCTGGAAACGTTCCGAGCCCAGTACTTCAGCGAGTACTTTCGCGCATGGGGACGTTTCCAGGCCAGGTTCTTCGAAGGCACCAGGCTGTGGCGTCCCCAGCTCGACGCCATGGGCAAGCGCGCGGGAACGGCCGAGGATCCGTACGTCCTGCTGGCCGCCGCCACCGATCGCGAGTTGCAGGGGCTGGACCTCGCGCTGCCCCTGGGTACGCGCTGGACCCGGGCATGGGCCCGCGCCAAGGACGATTGGCTGGGCGCCTGGCGGCCCCTGGGCGGATTCGTGGTCGATACCGTGACGGGAATGTTCGGCCGATGGTGGGGCGCCGAGCCCATCCAGCCCCCCGCCTGGCTGCTGGCCGAGATCGACACCAACGAACGCGTGCTGCGTCCCCAGCACCCGGACTACGCGCGCGCCTACCTGCGCCTGCGCGCCGACGCCAGCGGTCAGGACGCCTACGACGTTGCAGCCGAACTGTTCCGCGCCAAGGGCGCGCCGCCGCAGCCGCCGGCCGCCGACTACGCCGCCCTGCTGTCCTCGGTGGACAAGCCGGGGGAACAATTCGCCGCGGTCTTCAAGGGCGACGACCTGGCCGCCTGGTCCGTGGTGCAAGGGCCGTCGCGGCTGCTGCTGTACCTGACCGTGCAGCGCGCCGGCCAGTTCGTCCAGGCCCGCTGGAACGAGAGCGTGGTCGCCGCGCTGCGCGGCATGCCGCCCAAGGAGCAGGTCGACGCGCTGTACGGCGAACAGGGCCGGCTGACGGCCTTCGTGAAGGACTGGCTGCAGCCCTTCATCACCGAACGCGAACGCACGCCCACGCGCATCGCCGGCATCGGCCTGCCGCTCTCCCCCGCCTACCAGGGCATGGTGGCGGCCGAGCGGCGCATCCTGTCGAACCAGATCAACAAACCCTTTCTTGCCGGCAGCTTCCAGTTCTCGCAACCAACGCGCATCGGCGCGGCCAGCGAAGGGCCGCAGGGCACCGTGCTCGAAGTAGTCTGCCGCGAGCGCACCTACCTCGCATCCACCCGCGCGGAGTCGCTGGCCGAAGCCACGGCCCAGGTATTCTGGTCGCCCGACAGTTGCATCGAGGCGCGCCTGCACATCTCGCTGCCCGTGCCGCCGGAGGCGCCCGCTGCCGCCGCGCCCGGCGCGATGCCCGGCGCCGTTCCCGCGCCCGTACCCGCCGCGGCTCCCCCAACCACCCTGGGGCCGCGGCTGACGCTGATCTACCCCGGCGCCGAAGGCTTCGCCACCTTGATCGCCGATTTCCGTTCGGGCTCGCACGCTTTCCGGCTGCCCGACTTCCGCACCTCGTACGGCCCCATCCAGTGGAAGGAGGTGTCGGCCCGGCTGGCGCAGCAAGGCTTCACCGAGGCCCGGGTCTTCATGGACGTGCGCCCGTCCGACGAGATGCTGCGCTTCCTGAACGCCCGAACCGAGCCGGTCGCCGCGCTGCCGACCTCGATCCTGGAATGACGACCTGGAGATTCCCATGGCCATCGATATCGCCGAACTGATGCAACCCATCGCCGGGAGCGACCCCTGCGGCGAGGACGCGTCGTTCTCGGACACCTACGACCGTATCCGGGAAGCGCGCCGCGCGGACGATCCGTCGCTGTCGCAAGGCGACTGGCAGACCGAACTCAAGACCGCCGATTGGCGGGCCGCCGCCGACCTGGCGGCCGAGGTGTTGCAAAACCAGAGCAAGGACCTGCAGGCCGCCGTCTGGCTGGGCGAGGCCCTGATCGCCCGCCACGGACTGGCTGGCACCGCGGACGCGATGGGCGTGCTGCACGGCCTGCTCGACGCCTACTGGGACGGCCTGCATCCGCGGGCCGACGGCGACGACCTGGAGGAACGCGCCAGCAAGCTGGCCTGGTTCAACGTCTACGGCGGCCTGGCCTTGAAGAAGGCGCCGCTGACCGCTTCCGCGCCCTATGTCACGCTGATCGACTGGCAGGACTCGCGCGAGGTCGACAACCTGGCGCGCCAGAACGCCGCCGCCTACCAGGAAGCGCTGGACGCGGGCAAACCCACCGGGGAATCGGTGGACAAGGCCATCGAGGGCGGCGGCCCAGGCTTCGTGTCGGAAACCCTGGCCGCCGTCGACGCGGCGCAGGCCGCCTTCGACCGCTTGCAGGCGCTGGTGGACCAGCGCTTCGGCCGCCAGGCGCCCAGCCTGGCCGACCTGGGCGACGGGCTCAAGCGTGCGCGCCAGGTGCTGGGGCGGGCGGCACAGAACCTGGGGATCGCGCCGCAACAGGGACAGGAGGCTGGCGAAACCGTAGTCGTCGTCCCCACGGTACCTGCCGCGATGCTGGCACCCGCGTTGCAGGCCACGCCGGCGGCCGCGCCTGCGATGGCCGTGCCGCGCGTGATGGTGGACTTCCAGGCCCGCGCGGAACTGCTGCGCACCCTGGGCGAGATCGCCGCCCACTTCAAGCGCGTGGAGCCGCACAGCCCCGTATCCTTCCTGCTGGAACGCGCGGTGAGCTGGGCCGACATGCCGCTGGATCAATGGCTGGCGGAGGTGGTGAACGACGATTCGGTGCTGGGGGTGATACGGGATCGGATAGGGGTGCCGCGGGGGTGACGGGCTCAACCGTGCATCGGTTCGAACTTCAGCTTGAGTCCGAACGCTTGAATCAGCTTCCAAACGGTTTCATAGCGCGGCTTGGAACCCGGCGCCAGGGATTTGTACAGGCTTTCTCGCCCCAGGCCGGTACGCTGGGCGACCTCGGCCATGCCCACCGCCTTCGCAATGTCCCCCAGAGCAAGCAGGAAAACATCAGGGCCTTCCTCAATGGCGGCGGAGAGATATTCCGCGATCATCTCTTCGCTGTCCAGGTATTCCGATGCGTCGAATGGCCTGATTTCACGCCTCATGATCCACCTCTTTTGCAGCCCACACTCTGTGGGCTGTCTTGATGTCGTTGGCCTGGGTCGATTTGTCGCCGCCACAAAGCAACAGGTAGACCACCGCCCCTTGCCTCGCGTAATAGATCCGATATCCCGGACCCACGTCGATCTTCATCTCCATGACTCCGCGACCAAGCGCGCGATGGTTGCCGAAGCTCCCGGTTCGTGCGCCCTGGATCCGGGCGATGATCCGGGCCCTGGCCCGCAGATCCTTCAGGCCGTGCAGCCATTTTTCGAACGCTTTCGTTGCAAGGATAGTGTTCATTAATAGTATCCCATTGGATACAAAAATCAAGCAGGACGGGGCGATTTTGCGGATAGATCCCTGTCATCGCCAAGCACCTCAAGGGCAATTTCGTCCCACCTGTCCCCCTACCCCTTCCGGCCTATCTCCACGTCTGGCCGTCTGGCTACTACCGCCGCCGGCCCCGCCTTTCTAGACTGCACCGCATTCCCGTTCGACCGCCGGCTACGCCAAGGAGAGCGATCATGGCCAAGAAGGAAAGCACCCAGCACAAGCTCGACCGTGTCCGCGCGCCGCGTGTCCAGCTGACCTACGACGTGGAGATCGGCGACGCCATCGAGAAGAAGGAACTGCCCTTCGTCGCCGGCGTACTAGGCGATTTCAGCGGCAAGCCCGAGGAACCGCTGCCCCGGTTGAAGGACCGGAAGTTCGTCAACGTCGACAAGGACAACTTCGACGACGTGCTCAAGGGCATGAAGCCGCGCCTGCAATACCAGGTGGACAACAAGCTCTCGAACGACGGCTCGCGCATAGGCGTGACGCTGGATTTCAAGAGCCTGGCCGACTTCGAGCCGGAGAAGCTCGTGCGGCAGATCGACCCGCTGCGCAAGTTGCTGGAGGCCCGGCAGAAACTGGCCGACCTGCGCAACAAGATGGCGGGCAACGACAAGTTCGAGGAATTGCTGAGCGAGGTGCTGCAAAACACCGACAAGATCGCCCAGTTGTCCCGGGAAGTCGCGAAAGACGACACCCCCGAAGCCTGACGCACCGTAGCCACCGGAGAACGCCCATGGCCGACACCCAACAACAAGGCGCGGCGCCCGCCGCATCCGCCGAAGCCGAGTCCGCTTCGCTGCTCGACTCCATCCTGTCGCAGAGCCGCATCGCTCGCTCCGATTCCGAGAAGGAACGGGCGCGTGACCTCATCGCCGAGCTGGTCAGCCAGATCGCCGACGGCGAGGTCACGATCTCGCGCGACGCCATCGCCTCCATCGACGCGCGCATCGCGCAGTTGGACGCGGTGCTGTCCGACCAGTTGTCGGCCGTCATGCACGCGCCCGAGTTCCAGCAGTTGGAAGGCAGCTGGCGCGGGCTGAAGTATCTGATCGACAGCTCGGAAACCAGCACCACGCTGAAGGTCAAGCTGTTCAACGCCAGCAAGAAGGAGCTGGTGAAGGACCTGAAGAGCGCCTCGGACTTCGACCAGTCGGCGCTGTTCAAGAAGGTGTACGAAGAGGAATACGGCACCTTCGGCGGCGCGCCGTTCGCGACGCTGATCGGCGACTACGAGTTCACGCGCCATCCCGAGGACATGTACCTGCTGGAGGAGATGTCGCACATCGCCGCTTCGGCGCATGCGCCTTTCCTGTCGGCCGCCTCGCCCGAGCTGTTCGGGTTCGAGAGCTTCACCGATCTGTCGGGACCTCGGGATCTGGCCAAGATCTTCGATACGGTCGAGTACGCCAAGTGGAAATCCTTCCGTGGGTCCGAGGATTCGCGCTACGTCGGACTGGCCATGCCGCACGTGCTGGGACGCCTGCCCTACGGTCCCGACACCGCGCCGGTGGAGGCCTTCAATTACCAGGAAGACGTGACCGGCAAGGACCACTCCAAGTACCTGTGGAGCAATGCCGCGTACTCGCTGGGCGCGCGCATCACCGACGCCTTCGCCCGCTACGGCTGGTGCGCGGCGATCCGCGGAGTGGAAGGCGGCGGACTGGTCGAGGGGCTGCCCACCCATACCTTCGCCACCGACGACGGCGAGGTCGCGCTGAAGTGCCCGACCGAGATCGCCATTACCGATCGGCGCGAGAAGGAACTGGCCGACCTGGGATTCATTCCGCTGGTGCATTGCAAGGGCACGGACTACGCGGCCTTCTTCTCGACCCAATCGGCGCAGAAGGCCAAGGAATACAACACCGATGCCGCCAACGCCAATGCCCGGCTGTCGTCGCAATTGCAGTACATCTACGCGGTCAGCCGCATCGCGCATTATCTGAAGACGATGATGCGCGACAAGATCGGCAGCTTCGCCTCGAAGGCGAGCGTCGAGACCTATCTGAACAACTGGGTCGCGCAGTACGTCCTGCTGGACGACATGGCCTCGCAGGAACGCAAGGCTCAATTCCCGCTGCGCGAAGCCCGTATCGAAGTGGCCGAGATACCCGGCAAGCCGGGCGCCTACAAGGCCGCCGCCTTCCTGCGCCCGCACTACCAGCTGGACGAACTGAGCGTCTCGCTGCGCCTGGTGGCCGAACTTCCGCAATCGGCCCGCTAATTCACCACGAGGAGTCTGAATCATGGCATTCGATGCATTCATCCAGCTTGAAGGGATCAAGGGAGAAAGCACGGACGAGAAGCACAAGGACTGGATCGAGATCCAGAACTACGGCTTCGGCGCGGCCCAGCCCCAGTCGAACACCGCATCGTCGTCGGGCAACCTCGGGTCGGCGCGGGTCGAGGTGAAGAACTTCAGCTTCCTGCACAACCTGGACATCGCCAGCCCCAAGCTGTTCGAATACTGCTGCACCGGGGCCACGATTCCCAAGGCGACCATCACCCTGAACCGCGCCGGCGGCCAGAAAGAGAAGTACATGGAGTACAAGCTGACTGACGTGATCGTGACTTCGGTCAATCGTGACGGCGCCGCCGACAACACGCAGGACGTGCCGCTGGAAGCCGTTGCGCTGGGCTTCGGCAAGATCGAGATGACCTACAGCAAGATCGGCATCGACGGGAAATCCTCCGGCAACGCATCCGCCGGCTGGGACCTGAAGAAGAACGTAAAGGTGTGATGGACGGCGGACGGGCAACCGTCCGCCGGTCCTAGATGAAGAGCCTGATCGAACGCCTGGAATCGGCGTCGGCCGACAGCGGCCGCGCCGATATCTACGCACTGCGCGAAGCCGTCTCGCGTGACCTGGAAGCGCTGTTGAACACGCGCTCGGAAGGGGCGCGCCTGATTCCGCAGGCCTATGCCGAATGCCGCAAGTCTTCGCTGACCTACGGCATTCCCGACTTCTCGTCCTACAGCCTGCTCAGCCCGCATGACCGCGACCGGATACGGCGCGCGCTGGAGGCCGCCATCAGCCAGCACGAAAGCCGCCTGTCGCGGGTCAGGGTGGGACTGGAGCCGCCCCGCCAATACGAGCGCGTCCTGCGCTTCAAGGTGGACGCCTTGCTGTCGCTGGGGCCCGACCGTGAAAAGGTGCAGTTCGACGCGGTGCTGCAGCTCAATACGCAGGCCTACGCCGTCAAGTAGCGGTCGCCGCGCGCAGCACCGCCGCCAGTGCCTGTCTGAGCACTTCGCTGGTGACCGGCTTGTGCAGTACCGCGATACCGGCCTCGGCAATCTCGCGCAGCCGGTCCGGCTTGGTCTCGCCCGTGACCAGCAGGCGCGCCGCCCGGCGGCCTCGCATGCCGGGGTGCGCATCGAGCGCCCGCAGCACTTCCAGTCCGTTCTCGCCATCGCGCAGCAGCAGATCGGTGATCACCACGTCAGGCGGTCGCGTCCACTGCTCGGCCAGGGCCAGGACCTGCGCCCGGCTCTCGGCCACGGCCACCTCGGCACCCCAGTTGCGCAGCACGAGCGACAGCCCCTCCAGTATGTTGGGCTCGTCGTCGATCACGAGCATGAACATGCCCGTGAAATCGACCTGAGCACCCTGCGCCGGGCAGGACGGCGGCGCCTCGGCCGGTGCTGCCGCCGGCGCCACCACGGACACCACGGTCCCTCGGCCCATGCGGGATTGCAGCCGCAGCGGCATGTCCAGCAAGTCGCACAGGCGGCGCACCGTGGCCAGGCCAAGTCCCAGGCCCCGCGAGCCTCGCGAGCTGGACGCATCGACCTGGTAGAACTCCTCGAACACCTTTTGCTGATGCTCCGGCGCGATGCCCACGCCCGTGTCCCAGACGCCGATACGCATCCCCCCCGCGTCCCGGCGGGCTCCGACCAGCACCCCTCCCTGCGTGGTATGGCGCAGCGCATTGCTGACGAGGTTGTTCAGGATGCGCGACAGCATGACGTAGTCGCAATCGACCCACGCGTCGGTCTTGCGCACGACCAGCCGCAGTCCCTGCTCTTCGGCCTGGGGACGGAAGTTGCGGCTGATGTCGTCGAACAGGTGGTCCAGCGGGAACACGACGCGCTGCACGCGCACCGCGCCGGCGTCGATCTGCGACAGGTTGAGCAGTTCGGAGAACAAGCGGTCCAGCGAATGCACGCACTCCTGGATGGAGGCGATGCAGGCCAGCCGCGGCGGATCGGTCTCGTCCGAGCGCAAGGCGTCGGCGAACAGGGTCAGCGCGTGCAGCGGCTGGCGCAGGTCGTGGCTGGCCGCGGCCAAGAGGCGCGTCTTGCCCTGGTTGGCGGCCTCCAACTGGGCGTTCTTCAGGGCCAACTCCTGGGTGGCCTGCACGATCTGGCTCTCCATGGTCCTGCGGCTGTCCGCCAACGCCTGGGCCGCCACCTTGAAACCATGCTGCAGGCGGCCGACCTCGGCGGTGGCACCGGTCTCGACCTCGACCTCCTCGCCTTCGCCCAGCCGGTCGACGACCTCGGCCAGCTTGCGTATGGGGGCGCTGATGCGCCGCGCCGCCCACCAGCCGGCGATCCCCACGCCCAGCAGGCTGGCACCCAGCAGCGCGGCCAGCGTGGACCACAGGTTGCGGCGGGCCGCGGCGATGGAATCCAGGTCGAACTCCACCATGACTTCGCCGGCCCGCGCCAGTTCCTCGCTGTCTATGGGTTCGAGCACTTCCAGCCCCGGCGGATCGGTGGGCTTGGTCCAGAAGCCCGACTGCGCGACGATCTCGCCATCCAGGGTCCGGATCTGCACCTGCCTGACGCCCGGCTGCTGGCTGCCGACGCGGGCGGCGTTGAGCAGCGCGCGGCGGTCCATGCGCATCAGCGACGTGCGCGACAGGGTTGCCACCTGGCGGGCCACCGCCCGCGCGTTGTTCTCGGTCAGTTCGGTCAGTTCGGTCAGGTGGTGGCGCGCCAGCACCGACATCGCCAGCAGGATGGCCACCGCGGCCGGCACCAGGCTGAGCAGCATCAGCCGCACGGCAAGCGGCACGCTGCCGACGGAGCGGCGGGAAAGATCGGCGAGACGCGACGGCGCGGCCATGCGAAGACGGAAAGTGACAGTCTCGTGATTGTGGATAGCGGCGTTCGCCAAGACAAGCGAAATCGATTCTTGCGGATTCTGTTGCCAAATATGTCGTCGCTTTCTGTCCGCGCGGGTTGATGCGATGATCCGGTGCCCCGATCCACGCTACCCCATCGTGCATACGCTCGCCCAGCTTCTCGTTCGCCGGATGTCGTTCGCGCTGCTGCTCGCCAGTGCCGCGCTGGCCGTCCTGCCAGGCGTCTCGCGGGCGCAGGAAGCCGCGCTGCGCTTCGGGGTACTGCCCCTGGGCGGCGCGCTGGAATCGCGCCAGGACTGGAAACCGCTGCTGGACGACATGGGCGCCTCGGTGAGCCGGCCCGTCGTTGCCCTGTCCTTTACCTCCTACGAGGGCCTGCGCCTGGCCATGCAGGAGAACCGCGTGGACCTGGCCTTCGTGTCGGGCAAGCTCGCGCTCGAGGCGGTGCTGCAATACGGTATGGTGGTCCTGAACCAGGTCGTGCGGCCGGATGGCCTGCCGGGCTACCGCTCGGTCCTGATCGTGCGCAAGGATGGCCCCATCCAGACCCTGGACGACGTCCTGAACCAGCCCGGCAAGTGGCGTCTGGGCATGGGCGAGACGCAATCGATGTCGGGCTACGTCATTCCCCAATTGCAGCTTTTCGCGCCCCGCGGCATCGCGATCGAGCGCCATTTCCCGAGCGAACTCGTCGACGGCCACCAGGGCACGGCGCTGGCCGTGGCCAACGGCGACGTGGACGTGGCCACCAACAACACCGCCGACCTGGACCGCTTCCGCACCCACTTTCCGCAGGAAGCCGCGCGCCTGAAGATCATCTGGGAATCGGATCTCATCCCCCATGGCGCCATCGTCATGCAGCGGGGTTTTCCCGACGCAATGCGCGACAAGGTCCGCGCCTTCCTGAGCGGCTACGGCCACGGCACCGGCGCGCGCGCCGACACCGAGCGCGTGGTGCTGAGCCGGCTGCACGGCCTGGCCGGCTTCCCGACCGCCGACAACCGTATGCTGCTCCAGGTATTGCGATTGGAATACCAGCTCTCGCAGCGCCAGGCCCTCCAGGGCCAGTGGGTTTCGGAGCAGGCGCGGCAATCCCGGCTGGCGCGGCTGGCCGCCGAATACGAGGACCAGCGACAGCGGCTCGCGGTAGCGCCCGCGCCTTAGGCCCTATCCCCTAAGTGGTATGGAACGGACGCCGGCGAGGCGTCACACTGCATGGCCAGGATCCTGTCGGGAGAAGCGCCATGACGCCCGAGACCAGCCATGTTCAAGCGGGGCCGCCACGGCGGGCTCTGCAAGGCCGGCTGCCCATGACGACCGCCGCCGGTGCCGGCTTGCTCGCGCTGGCCGCCTGCACCGCGCCGACCACGCAGCAGCCGGCGCCCGCCGTGCCCGCGGCCGCGACGGCCACGCCCGCGCCATCGGCACCGCGCACGCCCGCCCCCTCGGGCGCCCGCCCCATGCCCGCCGCTGCACCAGCCATGGACAACCGCACGCCCCCCCCGGGGCAGACCCCGCCGGACAACCTGGGCACGCCCTTTTCCACCCGTTACGCCCGCTTCGAGCCGGTATCGTTTTCGGTCCTGCCCGGCTGGTCGGCGGACTCGGCGCGCGAAAGCCTGAGCGCCTTCCGCCAGAGCTGCCTGGCGCTGGGCAAGAAGCCGGTCTGGGATGAGTTGTGCGCGGCCGCCGGCCGCATCCAGGCCACCGACGATGGCGGCATCCGCCGCTTCTTCGAAGAACGCTTCCACGCCTATTCCATGCAGAACCCGGACCAGAGCGACGAAGGCGTCATCACCGGCTACTACGAACCGCTGCTGGAAGGCAGCCGCACGCGCAGCTCCCGCTATCCCTACCCCGTCCACGGCATACCGGCAGACCTGCTGTTCCTGGACGCGCAGGTGGCGGCCGCGGGCAGGCGGCAGTGGCTGCGGCTGGACGACCGGCGCCTGACGCCCGCCGCCGCCGGCTCGCCCGGCGCGCGGCAGTACGACGTGGACATGGGCAGCCTGACGCCCGGCATCCGCGACAAGCGCTATCGCGTGCGGGCCGAGGGCAACCGCATCGTGCCGTACTGGTCGCGCCAGGACATCGAGCGGCGCGCACTGGACGCGCAGGTACTGGCCTGGGTGAACGACGCCTATGCGCTGTATTCGCTACAGATCCAGGGGTCGGGCAAGATCCGGCTGGCCGGCGGCGAGACCCTGCGTGTCGCCTATGGCGAACAGAACGGCCATCCTTTCCTGCCCCAGGCATCGAGCGCCGACACCGCGACCGTCGGCGCCGCGATCAAGACCCGCGGCCTGGCGCTGGGCGCCAGCAGCGCGGCGGCCACCTCGTCGGCAGCGCAGCCGATGGCCAGCCCGCGCGCCGCCCCGGCCATCCAGCGCGATCCCGACGTGGCGCGCATCATCGCCGCCTTGCAGGGGAACGGCAGCGCGGCGCCGGCTCGCCCGGCCACACCCGCACCGGCCCCCGCGACGCCCGTGCCCACGGCCGCCCCTGCCACCCCGCCCGCCAGCCGGCCCGCGGCGCCCGACCCCGAGGTCGCGGCCATCATCGCGGCGTTGGGCGGAAAGGCCCCGGTCCGGCCCGCCGCGAGCCCCGCGCCCACTCCAGCCGCCGATTCCGGTGCCAGCCCCCCCCCCACGCCCGCCGCCATGGGCGGAGCCGGGCAGGCAACCGGCATCCCCGACCCCAGCTACGTGTTCTTCCGCCTGATCCCCGATGGCCCGCAAGGTCCGCTGGGCGCGCTGGGCGTGCCGCTCACGGCGGGCCGGTCGATCGCGGTGGATCCTCGCACCACGCCTCTGGGCTATCCGGTCTTCGTTTCCACCGGCGACCCGTCGCCCACGGTCGGCACCGTCAACCGGCTGATGTTCGCCCAGGATACCGGCGGCGCCATACGCGGCACGGTGCGCGCCGACTACTTCTGGGGCTTCGGCCCCTCGGCCGGCGACCGGGCTTCGCGCATGAAGGAAACCGGCCGCATGTGGCTGCTGCTTCCGCGCGATCTCCAGACCTCGGCCATGACGGCGGCGGTGCGCACCCGTTCGCTGGGCGGCCCCGCGGTGCTGGCCGAGTGCGTGGTACCCGACCCGGACAACTGCGTGGAGCAGTAGGAGGCCGCGGCGCCCGCCCCGATGCCACGAGTAATAGGCCATTCGGCGAATGGCCCGGAGCGCCGTCCCCTCCTAGACTGCCAACTCCAACGCGCCGCATCGCCACGCCCATGCTCGAGGAACTCCTTCCCTACTACGAAGACGAGCTCACGCACCTGCGCAAGCTCTCGAAGGAATTCGCCGCGCGCTATCCCAAGATCGCGGCGCGGCTGCTGCTGGACGGCGACGTCTACGAGGACCCGCACGTCGAGCGCCTGATCGAGTCCTTCGCCTTCATCGCCTCGCGCATCCACAAGAAGCTGGACGACGACTTCCCGCAGATCACCGAAGCCTTCCTGTCGGTGCTGTATCCGCACTTCCTGCGGCCGGTGCCCTCGATGTCCATCGCCCAGTTGCTGCTGGCGCCGGGCGCGGAACTGAGCGGCGCGCAGCGCGTCGAACGCGGCACCACGCTGCTGACGCGCCCCGTGCAGGGCGAGCCCGTGCGCTACCGCAATGCCTGGCCGGTGGAGGTGTGGCCGCTGGAGGTCACGGCTGCCCGCTGCGAGTCGATCGAACGCTCGGCCTTCGCGCTGCGCGGCGCGGAGACCGCCGCCACCATCAGCGTGCGCGTGGAGACCCGGGGCCAGGCCAGTTTCGCCAAGCTGGGCGTCGATACGCTGCGCTTCTATCTGGATGGCGAAAGCCCGCTGGTGCATGCGCTGCACGAACTGCTGCTCAACAGCGCCAGCCGCGTACAGATCGCGGCGGCCGAGGGACAGCCCGCGGTCGAGCCGCTGGAACTGCCCGCCTCCTGCCTGCGCCCGGTGGGCTTGGGCGAAAGCGAAGGGCTGCTGGACTACGACCCCCGCTCTTTCCTGGGCTACCGGCTGATCCAGGAGTACTTCGTCCTGCCGGAAAAATTCCTGTTCGTGGACCTGGCCGGCCTGGACCTGCGCCGCTTCGCCCGCGGCATCGACATACGCTTCCTGATCGCGCCCTTCGGCCGCCAGGAACGCCTGGGCCGGCTGGAACAGACGGTGGGCCGCGATACCTTCAAGCTGCACTGCACGCCCATCGTCAATCTTTTCTCGCAGCCGGCCGAACCGGTGCGGCTGACCCACGAACTGCACGAGTATCCCGTCATCCCCGACGTGCGGCGCCCGCTGGGACTCGAGGTCTATTCGGTGGACGGCGTGCGCCGGCACACCCGCGGCGTGTCGCAGGAACACGTGCGGGAGTTCCTGCCCTTCTTTTCGGTGGCGCACGGCCTCGAACAGGAGCCGGGCACCTACTGGATCGCCCGCCGTGTCCCGTCGGCGCAGCCTTCGGACGAGGGCACGGACATGCGCATCGCGCTGGTCGACAAGGACATGGATCCCAGCGTGCCGTCGGTGGACACGCTGTCCATCATTCTGACCTGCACCAACCGCGACCTGCCGACGCTCCTGCCCTTCGGCGGCGAGGACAGCAACCTCCAGCTCGAGGACGCCGGCGCCGTATCCGGCGCGCGGCTGCTGAAGAAACCCACCGCCACCTGGCGCGCGCCCATGCGGCTGGCCAACCAGTGGCGGTTGATCTCCCATCTGGCGCTGAATCATCTGTCCATCGTCGAGGGCGGGCGCGAGGCGCTGCTGGAGATCCTGAGCCTGTACAACTTCACCGACTCGGCCAGCCTGCGCAAGCAGATCGCCGGCATCGTCGACGTGGCCGGCGCGCCCTCCGTCGCGCGCGTGGGCGCGGCACCCCGCCAGGCTTTCGTGCGCGGCACCGACATTACCCTGACCTTCGACGAGAACCAGTACGTGGGTTCGGGCGTCTATCTGCTGGCCTGCGTGCTCGACCGCTTCTTCGGGCTGTACTGCACCGCGAATTCCTGGACCCGGCTGACGGTGCGCACCTTGCAGCGCGAAACCGCCATGGCCACCTTCGCCCCGCGCTCGGGCGACCAGCACCTGGTGTAGCAACATGGCCGCTCCCACCCACAGCCACCTGGCCCTGCTGCAAGCGCACCCGGAGCGGTATGGATTCTTCCAGGCCGTGCGGCTGCTGCTGCGCGGCGCAGGTGTGCCGGCCGGGGCGCGCGCGATTCCGTCCGGCACGCTGCGTTTCGGCACCACGCTGGGGTTGTTCTTCCCGCCGAACGAGATCGCCTCCATCGACCGGCCGCCATGGGCCGGCGCCGACGGGCCGCAGTTGATGCGGGTGAACTTCATGGGGCTGGCAGGCCCCTCCGGCGTCCTGCCCCGCCACTACACCGAGTGGCTGATGGCCCTGCGCCAGGCGCGCGACCCGGCGGCGCGGGATTTCCTGGACCTGTTCAACCACCGCCTGATCGAACTGTTCTGGCGCGCCTGGGCCCGCCACCGGCCCGAGGTGGCGCTGGAGTCGGACGCCGAATCGGGCGTGCACCGGCACGTCTATGACCTGATAGGCATGGGCACGCCCCATCTGTACGACAGCCTGTTTCCGCGCCGCGCGGCCGAACCCCAGGCGCGGCGGCGTCCGCTGCCCGGCGCGGCCCTGGGTTACTACGCCGGCCTGCTGTCGCAGCGGCCGCACGGCGCCGGGTCGCTGGCGCAGGTCATGAGCGACTACCTGCGCGCGCCGGTCACGGTGGAAAGCTGCGTCGGCACCTGGCAGGACGTACCCACCGGCGACCGCACACGCCTGGGCCGGCAGGCCGCGACGCTGGGAGGGCAGTGCGTGCTGGGTAGCCGCTTCTGGGATCGGCAGAGCACGCTGCGGCTGCGGGTGGGGCCGATGCGGCGCCGCCATTTCGAACAACTGCTGCCGCCGCCGGACAAGCGGACGGGCTGGCTGGACGGCACGGTGGAACTGGCGCGGTTCATGACCGGGCTGGCGCTGGACCTGCGCATCCGGCTGGCGGTCCGCGCCGACGAAGTCCGGCCGCTGCGGCTGGGCGGTGCCGCCACGGACGCCGCTCGCCTGGGCTGGAACACCTGGCTGGGCGGACGGCGCGGCGCGCGGCCGGCGGACGACTGCGAATTTCAATTCAGCGCAACGGGAGGCCAGTCATGGCGGTGAACCTGCGGGCATTGGTGGGGCGCCTGAACGGCGTATGCAAAGGCGCCATGGAAGGCGCGGCCGGGCTGTGCCTGTCGCGCACCCACTACGACGTCGAGATCGAGCACCTGCTTTCCAAGCTGCTCGAAACGGAAAACACGGACGTCACGCGCATCCTGCGCCAGTTCGACATCTCCCCCGACCAGGCGCGCAAGGAACTCGACCGCGCGCTGGACACGTTCAAGACCGGCAACTCGCGCACGCCGGCGCTGTCGCCCCACCTGCCGCTGCTGCTGGAGCGCGCGTGGGTGTTCGCGTCGGTCGAATACGGCGAGGCCCGGATACGCAGCGGCCATCTGCTGATCGCGCTGCTGGCCGACGCCGACCTCAAGCGCCTGCTGGCGCCCGCCATCAAGTCGGTGCAGGGCATCAACCTGGAATCGCTGCAGCAGAACTTCCACGCCATCGCCGCGGCGTCGGCGGAAGCACGCGACGCGCTGGCGCTGGGCGACACCGGCGCGCCGGCCGACCAGGCGCCGGCCGCCGACGGTACCGGCGGCAAGCCCAGCGCGACGCCCAACCTGGACCGCTTCTGCATCGACCTGACGCAGCGCGCGCGCGACGGCCATCTGGACCCGGTGCTGGGCCGGGACGAGGAAATCCGGCTGATGGTGGACGTGCTGTCGCGCCGGCGCCAGAACAACCCCATCCTGACCGGCGAGCCGGGCGTGGGCAAGACCGCCGTGGTCGAGGGCCTGGCGGCCCGCATCGTGGCCGACGACGTGCCGCCCGTGCTGCGCGGGGTGACGCTGTTGTCGCTGGACCTGGGCCTGCTGCAGGCGGGCGCCAGCGTCAAGGGCGAGTTCGAGAACCGGCTCAAGGGCGTGATCGACGAGGTCAAACGCAGCCCCAAACCCATCGTCATGTTCATCGACGAGGCCCATACGCTGATCGGCGCGGGCGGCGCGGCCGGCCAGAACGACGCCGCCAACCTGCTCAAGCCGGCCCTGGCGCGCGGCGAGATGCGCACCATCGCCGCCACCACCTGGAGCGAATACAAGAAATACTTCGAGAAGGACGCCGCCCTGACCCGCCGCTTCCAGGTGATCAAGGTGGAAGAGCCCGCCGACGCCAAGGCCGTCGGCATGCTGCGCGGCGTGGCGGCGGCCATGGCGAAACACCATGGCGTGCGCATCCTGGACGAAGCCGTGGCCGATGCCGTGAAGCTGTCGTCCCGCTACGTGGCGGGACGACAGTTGCCGGACAAGGCCGTCAGCGTGCTGGACACGGCCTGCGCCAAGATCGCGGTCGGCCAGCATGCCACGCCCGCCGCGGTGGAGGATGCCCAGCGCAGGCTGGAGGCCCTGGCCACCGAGCGTGCGCAGTTGGAATCCGAGGCCGCCACCGGGCTGGACCACGCGGTGCGCCTGGCGGAGATCGCGGCCGACGCGGCCCGGGTCCAATCCGACCTGGACCGCCTGAAGGAAAAATGGGAGACCGAACGCAAGCTGGTGGCCGAAATCGGCACCCGCCTGGACGCCCTGGCCAGCCTGCCGGCCGACGCCCCCGAGCGCGCCGGCGCCGCGCAGGAGCTCGACCGGCTGCGCGCCGAACTGCGCACCGCGCAGGGCGATGCGCCCATGGTCCATGCGCTGGTGGACGGCAGCGCGGTGGCCGAAGTGATCGCCGGCTGGACGGGGATCCCGGTGGGCCGCATGGTGGCCGACGAGATCGACGCCGTGCGCCGGCTGGACTCGCTGCTGGCCGAACGCGTGATCGGCCAGGATCACGCCCTGCAGGCCATCGCCCAGCGCGTGCGCACCTCGCGCGCCAACCTGGAGGACCCGAACAAGCCCAAGGGCGTGTTCCTGCTGGTGGGCACCAGCGGCGTGGGCAAGACCGAGACCGCCATCGCGCTGGCCGACATCCTGTACGGCGGCGAGCGCAACATGATCACGATCAACATGTCCGAATACCAGGAGGCCCACACCGTCTCGAGCCTGAAAGGCTCGCCGCCGGGCTACGTGGGCTACGGCGAGGGCGGCGTGCTGACCGAGGCGGTCCGCAGGCGGCCCTACAGCGTCGTGCTGCTGGACGAAATCGAGAAGGCCCACCCCGACGTGCTGGAACTGTTCTTCCAGGTGTTCGACAAGGGCAACATGGAGGACGGCGAAGGCCGCGAGATCGACTTCCGCAACACGCTGATCATCCTGACCTCGAATGCCGGCACCGACGTCATCATGCAGGCCAGCGACAACGGCCGCACCCGGCCGCCGGTGGACGAACTGCTGGACCTGCTGCGGCCCGACCTCCAGGATGCGTTCAAGCCCGCGTTCCTGGGCCGCTGCGCGCTCGTGCCCTACTATCCGCTGCGCGACGAGAACATGAAACGCATCGTGCGGCTGAAGCTGGACAAGATCGCCCGGCGCATACGCGCCAACCACGCGGCGGCGTTCGAGTACGACGAGGCCCTGGTGGACGCGATCGCGCAGCGCTGCACCGAGGTCGATTCGGGTGCGCGCAACATCGACAACATCCTGACGGGCACCCTGCTGCCCGAGGTGGCCGACCTGGTGCTGGCCCGCATGGGGGCGGCCGAGGCGATCTCCCACATAGGCGCCGGCATCGGGACCGACGGCGGCTTCGCCTACACCATCCGCTGACGGCCATGGCTATCTCCACCGCCGAACGGCTGTTCGACCTCGCCACCCCGCTGGGCGACGACGCATTGCTGGTCGAGCGCTTCGAGGGCCACGAAAGGCTGTCCGAACCCTTTCGCTTCCACCTGACGCTGGCCTCGGAGCACGAGGACATCAAGCCGTCCGCCCTGCTGGGCCAGCGCGTGACCCTGCGCATCTACACCGAGGACGGCGAGCGCCACTGGACCGGCTGGGTGTCGAGCTTCGAGCGCGCCGGCGAGCCGCGCCAGAACGACGGCGACAACCACAGCACCCGCTACGTCTGCGACGTGGTCCCGTGGTTCTGGTTCCTGCAACTGCACGAGGACTCGCGCATCTTCCAGAACCTGAGCATCCCCCGGATCGTCGAGGCCCTGTTCAAGGAGTTCAGCTTCTCGGACTACGAGCTGCACCTGACCGAAGACTACCCGGACCTGGTCTATTGCACCCAGTACCGGGAGACCACCTTCAACTTCATCTCGCGGCTGTTGGAACGGGCGGGCATCCATTACTTCTTCCGCCACGAGGAAGACGCCGAGATCATGGTGCTGACCGACAACCGTGACAACAACCCCAAGCTGGAGACAGCCACGCTGCCCTTCCACCAGCAGATCCTGCTGGAAGAGCGCGACGGCATCTCGTGGCTGTCGCGCCGCTTCGCCTCGCGCACCGGCCGCTACGTGTCCAACGACTACGACTTCACCAAGCCCGGCACCGACATGCGGGTCTCGATCAATTCCCTGATACACGTGGGCAACAACACCGAGTTCGAACGCTACCGCCACCCCGGCGGCTACGCCGAGCTGGCCGACGGCGACCAGTTGACCCGGGTGGAGATCGAGGCCGAGGAAGTCGAGTACGAGACGCTGGAAGGCGCCAGCAACGTCCGTACGCTGACGCCGGGCTACGTGTTCGAGCTGGAAGACCACCCCATCGACGCGATGAACGAGGAATACCTCGTCGTGTCGGTGGAGCACAGCGGCACCAACAACCTGGGCGACCTGGGCGGCGAGGAAGCCAGCACCTACGGCAACCGGCTGTCGGTGATTCCCCACCGGGTCACGTACCGCGCGCCGCTGCGCACGCCGCGCGGCCGCGTGAACGGACCGCAGACGGCCGTGGTCGCCGGTCCCAAGAGCGAAGAGATCTACACCGACGAGTACGGCCGCATCAAGGTCCATTTTTTTTGGGACCGCCGCAGCCACCGCAACGAAAAAAGCTCATGCTGGCTGCGCGTGGCCCAGGTCTGGGCCGGCAGGCAGTGGGGCGCGATGTTCATCCCCCGCATCGGCCAGGAAGTCATCGTCGACTTCCTGGACGGCGACCCGGACCGGCCCATCGTGGTGGGCAGCGTCTACAACGCCGACAACATGCCGCCCTACGCCCTGCCCGCGGAGCAGACCAAGTCCACCATCAAGACCATGTCGAGCAAGGGCGGCGAGGGTTTCAACGAGATCCGCTTCGAGGACAAGAAGGGCGAGGAACAACTGTTCGTGAACGCCGAGAAGGACATGGACGTGCGCGTGGGGAACGACCGGCGCACCGCGATCGGCAACGACGACCACCTGGTGGTCGAGCGCGACCGACTGGACGAGATCAAGCGCCATCGCCACGAAAAGATCAAGCAGGACCGCGTGGCCGAGATAGGCGGCGACGACCACCTGAAGATCACCGGCATGCAGGCCGTGGCCATCACCGGATCGCAGTCGGTGAAGGTGGACGGCGGCGTGGGCGAATCCTTCAAGAGCCACAGCGAATCCGTCTCGCAAAGCTACTACCTGAAGGCCGGCATGAACGTGGTGCTGGAGGCCGGGGCCAAGCTGTCGCTCAAGGTCGGCGGCAGCTTCATCGACATCTCGGCGGGCGGCATCTACATCCAGGCGCCCATGGTGATGATCAACAGCGGCGGCGGCCCGGCCTCGGGCAGCGCGGCCTCGCTCGTGTCCCCCATGCAGGTGCTACAGGCCGCGCTGGCCACGCACGCCGACCCCGGCCAGGTCTTCAAGGGCGGCGGCGACGGCGACGAGCCGACGCACGACCAGACGTCGGAAGAGAACAAGGACAAGACGCACTACATCGAGGTCCAGCTGCTGGACGAGGAAGGCCAGCCCGTGACGGGAGAACGCGTGAAGTTCAAGCTGCCCAATGGCAAGACCGCCACCCGCTCCACCGACCAGGAAGGCGTGGCACGGGTGGCCCGCCTCGACCCGGGGAACTGCGAGATCAGCTTCCCCGGCCTGGACGACTCGGCCTGGGAGTAAGCCATGCCCAACTATACGGTGGGAGAAAACGACAGCATCGCCAGCATCGCCAAGGACCACGGATTCCTGTGGAAGACGATCTGGGATCACGGCAGCAACGCCGGCCTGCGCGCCAAGCGCAAGGATCCCAACCAGCTCGTGCCGGGCGACGAGATCTTCATACCCGACAAGGGGACGAAGTCGGTCAGCAAGCCGGTGGACGCCCGCCACACGTTCAAGCGCAAGGGCGAACCCACCAAGCTCAAGCTGCGGCTGACGGTGCTGGACGAGCCTCGCGCCAAGGAGGCCTATACCCTGGTCTTCGGCGACAAGGTGATCCACGGCGTGACCGACGGCGACGGCAAGCTGGAGCATCCCATCCCGGGCGAGACGCGCAGCGCCACGCTGACGCTGTCCGAGGGCGCCGAGGTCTACGACATCGCGATCGGCGCGCTACGGCCGGTCAGCGATAACGCCGGCGTGCAGCGCAGGCTGGAGAACCTGGGGTTCGATTGCGGCGGCGAGAGCGGAAGCATCGGCGACGCCACGCGTGATGCGCTCAAGCGATTCCAGAGCCAGTATGGATTGGAAGCAACCGGCGAGCCGGACGATGCGACGCGCGCCAAGCTGGAAGAGCTCCATGTGTAGGGGATGTCTTCAATCATCGCGGAGAGTTGGGTTCTTAATCCGGTTTTGTCTGGCGGGGCGGGGGCAGGCAGGGGTAGGCTGGCGCAGCGGGACCGGCTTCGCTGCGCCCCAGGGGCTGGGCGGCTCCGCCGCTTCGAACAAGACCGGGACAAGAACTCCCGTCATACAGCCCCCGACGACGACCGAGGAGAAATAAGCGATGGGACTACTCGAAAGCGCGGCCGGCACAGCGGCGGACAAGGCCGATAGCGTCGCTGGAAAAGACTCCACCCTAGGCGGACTGATCGACGACGTCGCCGGTAAGCTGGGCGGCGGCGCCGGTGGCGTACCCGATGGCACGCCGTACTACTACGCCCGCGACCCGCTCAACGACAAACTCGGCCAGCCGCAGAAACTCTTCCTGAAACCCACCGCCCAAGGCTCGGAAAGCCAATCCTCCGACGAGAACCGCGGCAGCCGCCCGATGCCCATCGAGTTCATCCACTTCGGCAAGGTCCATGGCGACATGAACGACACCTTCTCCGGCAAGGGGCCGCCAGGACATGGCATAGGCTGCCGCGACGCCCTGCTGCGCGAGACCATGCTGCTGTTCAGCTTCGTCGACGCCGCCAAACACGTACTCGAGACCAATATGCAAGGCGCGATCGGCGGCGCCATGGAAACGGTCGGGTCGCTGCTGGGCAGCGGCCAGAAATCCGCGGCGGTCGGTCCCGAACAATTCATGCCGCTGCTGGTCAAGATCCAGACCGCCGGAGACAAACTGAACGTCGGATCGATCGACTATCCAACCCTGCACCAGGCGGGCGTGGACCTGCATCAGGCGCGCGCCGACTTTGCGGTGCTGTGCGCCTCTGCGTTCAAGCCTGGGGCCGGCGGAGGCGCGGGGCTGCCGTCGCTGCCCCTGCCCGGGCCACTGGGCGCCGTCGGCGGGGTAGGCGGATTCATCGCCGACATCCCGAAGTACCTGTTCAAGGCCCAGGATACCTACAAGGCCATGTTCCAGGCGGCGCGCGCCGAATATGAAGCCGGCATCGAGGAAGCCTGCCGGGCCTTCTCCGTGGCGGCGATACGGGACGGCCGCGAGCCCACCTTCGGCATCTGGTTCTTCGAGAAGGAAGCGCCGGGCGCACAAGACGCTGCCTCGCCTGAAACACCCAAGACCTACGCCGACAACCCCCTGGGCAAGGCCGAAAAGGCCGTCGACGATGCCCAGGACAAGATCGAGGAGGCACAGGACAAAGCCAAGGGCGCCCAGGAATCGCTGACCGACTGGCTGGAAACGGCGGGCGCCCGCACGCGCCCCGGCAGCGATGCGCTGACCGCGGCCTTCGCCACGCTCTCGGGCGGCTCGCGCTGGAACGAACCCCGCACGGATCTCAAAAACCTCAACAAGATCGTTCCTGCGCCGGCGCTGATCGCGCGGGCGATCTCCGAGGGCACCGGCATCCAGCCGCTTCCCGGCTTCGTCGACACGGTGGTCCGGGAGATCGCCAAGGCCTCGGTCGCCATTCTCGAGCGCATCTATACCAACCTGCTCCTGGCCGCCGGGGACGGCGACCTGCGCGTACTGACCGCGCTTTCCACGCGCGAAGCGCTGAGCAAGCTGATCGTGGACCTCGTGTTCAAGCTCGCGGGCTTTCCCCCGCCAGGAGACAACAAGAAAGCCGAGGGCGAGACCCAGCTCGGCAAGGTCAGCATGGGCAAGCAGCAACTGCTCAACAAGGGCTCCGAGTTGCTGCGCGATTTCCTGACCAAGCACGCCGCCCACCTGGACGTCATCATCGATTTCATCGCCGGGGAGCTGAGCGAGGAATTGCAGAAGATGCGCGGGCAGGCGCTCAGCAAGGATGCCCGGACCATGGAGATCTGGCTGGGCCGGCTGCCCATGCTGCTGGCCCTGCAGGTGCGCAACACCTTGTTCCCGCTGTTCAATCTGTTGCTCGACGCCTTCGGCCTGGGCGACACCGTGGGGCAGACCGTCTGGAATCCGGTGCGCGACAAGATCAAGCAGGCTACCGGCGTGGTCCAGGACGTCAAGCACACCAAGGACAACCTCCTGGAAGCCACGGAACAGGCCAAGGAAAGCGGCAAGAAGATGGACGACGCGGTCAGCCAGCTGGGCGACAACAAGTTCAACTTCCTGGATCCGGCCAACAGCGCCAAGGACATGAAAGACAAGGTCGGCAATGTCGACCGCGCGCGCAAGGACGGCGTCCAGGACGTCCTGGACAAGGCCACGGGTGCGGACGAAGACAAGGCCAAGTCGCTGCTTGCCGGCGGCGACGAGGATAAGCCGCCCGCCGGCGATGCGCCCTTCAGCAATATCCGGGTGGACGACAGCGAAGCCGTCCGACCCGAGAAGCCCGCCATCGATCAGGTCGGCAAGGTCGTTCTGAGCACCGAGGCGGCATAGCGGCGCCCGTTTCCGTCAAGGCACGAGTTCGGTCATCTGTCCCGGCATGGTGACGGTGATCACCCCACCCCAGTTGCACATGCAGGTCGAGGTGTTGTTCAGGACCGGCTGGTTGGCCAGCATGACGGTGGGCGCGCCGGGCATCCACGGGCTGCTGGTCGCGGGCACGCAGGGCATGGGAGTGAGCACGCCCAGGGCGGCGGTGGTTGCCGAGGCGACCGTGGGATTGGCGGGGCAGGCGCACATGCCGAAGGGCATGATGTTGACCATGGGCTTGTGGTCCATGATGTTTGCCGCCGGCTGGTTCGAGGACATCATCCGGTTGACGGGCAGCACCACCAGGGACGAAGGCGCCAGGCCGAAACTGCATTGCAGCAGCGCCCCGTTGACGACGTGCATGGCCATGGCGGTCCTCCCGCGGCGCGCCGGCAGCCGGCGCGCGGTTACGAGCCGGTGGCGATGATTTCCACGCGCCGGTTCTCAGCGGCGCGTGGATCGGTCGGGTTCAACAGTTCGGTCGGACCCTTGCCCACCGTGCGCAGCCGCGCGGCCTCGACGCCGTGGCCCACCAGATAGGTCTTGACCGAGGCGGCCCGGCGCTGCGACAGGCGCATGTTGTAGTCGGCCGACCCCACGCCGTCGGTATGGCCCGCGACCGTGAACATGCGGCCCTTCAACTCGCTCGAGGCCAGGGCCGCGGCCAGGTTGTCGATGGATCGGCGCGAACTTTCGGCGATCTGGTCCGAGCCGAACGCGAACTGGATCTGCATGGAAATGGCGGCAGGCGCGGCGGGCGCCGGTGCCGGCGCGGCTTCGGGCATCGCGGTGGCCTGGGACGACGCGCCGGGGCGCAGCGCACGCGTGCGCACGCCCGAGGTGGCATCGTCGCCGCCGCCGGCCTTGAGTTGGTCGATGATCTGGTTGACCGAGGGCGTCTCGGTACCGAAGTTGCCGGACTGGGCATACCCCGGATGCGGGATCGCAAGGGCGGCCGCGCAGGCCAGGGCCGCAGCGGCAAGGGGGCCCGAGGGAAAAGCGCGGGGCCGGACGGAGGTTTTCATGGCACGCACTCCAGGAGGAAGGTGGGCAGGCGGATGCCATAGTGTGCGCAAATCCCCGGTCCGGATCGATATGCCAAGCGGCCTATCCCGTCGCGCGCGGACGTGGCGTTCCCAGCGGCGCGACGGCCGGCGGCATAGACCCTCTGCCCTATCGCCGCGCGCGCCGGGCTTACGTAGATTGCGGATACAGCTTCCACGAATCCTCGCAACGTGTTCCGACTATCCGCGCCGCCTCTGTTGCTGCTCCTGCGCCGGTTGGCCGTCCTATGGCTGGCCGCGCCACTGGCCGCGCCCTGGGCGGCCGACATGACGCTCATCCTGGACGATACGGCCCAGCAGTACGGCGAGTTCGCCGCGCAGTTGCGCAGCGTCAACGCCGCCTCGCACCGTCTGACCCAGGGCAAGGTCGATATCCTGCCGCTGGACTCGCTACGCCAGCTCGATGGGCCGCAGGCGGCCGCGCCGCGCGCCAGCCCGGACGACGGCGACTCGGTCCTGGCCGGCGTGCGCACGCGCAGCGCGCGCGGTTCCATGCTGCCCGACCCGGGAGCATCGGCCCCGACGCCGTCCACCGCGGCCCGCGCCGAGGGCAATGATCCGGGCGTCCTGGTCGCCGTCGGTCCCAGGGCGGCCCGGGCCGTGGTCCAGCGTGCCGGCAATGAACCGGTCCTGTTGGCCCTGCTGGGCCGCCTGGAATACGAGGAGCTGCGCGCCCTGCCCGCGCTGCGCCGCCCCGAACGCGCCATAGGCGTGCTGTTGCGCGACCCGGCGGCGGCCGAGCAGCTCAGCCTGATCGACGCGGTGCTGCCCGGCAAGCGCCGGGTGGGTGTCGTGACCGCGCCCCAGGCCGAACCGCTGATGCGCGAGCTGGCCAGCGCCGCCCTGACATGGCCGGCCCAGCATCCGTCGCGCGGCGGCCGGCCCTGGGCCATCGCCGCCGCCGACGCCCCCGACTCCAATGCGCTGACCGGCGCCTTGCAGGCCGTCGTGCCCGCCAGCGACGCCTTGCTCGTGTTGCCCGACCCGGTGGGATCGACATCCGCCGCGGCCCTGGCGCTGCTGCAATCGGCGGCCACGGCCAACCTGCCCGTCTTCGCCACCAGCGAAGCCATGGTGCGCGCCGGCGCCCTGGCGGCGCTGGTGCCCGGCAACGCGCAGCTGGCCGAACAGGCCCATGCCCTGACCGTGCGGCTCAAGCAAGCGCCTCCCGGCCCGCCGGTGGTCGAGGCTCCGCGGCGGCTGACGGTGCGCACCAATCCGCACGTGGCCAAGCGGCTGGGGCTGGCCCTGCCGCCGGACGATGTCCTGACGGCGGCCGTGGCGCGCCGGGACTAGTTCCAGGTCCGCGCCGCCATGCCTCTCCTCATGCTCCCCGCCGCGCTTCGATCGAACAGCCTGCAACGCGATCTCATACGGCTGGGGGTCCTGCCGTGCGCCACCGCCGCCGTCGCGCTGACGCTGTGGTTCACCCATGAGCGGCTGGACGCGCTGGAGCAGGCCTTCCGCGCCAACGGCGCGGCGATCGCCCGGCAACTGGCCGTGGCCAGCGACCTCAGCCTGTATGCCGGCGACGTGGAGACGCTGCGCGACCTGGCCGAGAACATGGTGGCCAAGGGCATCGCCTCACGCGTCGAGATCGGCAACGGCACAGGCATCGACATCGCCGCGGGCCCCGGGGCGGAGAAGCTCAAGCATGCCCGCCCCTTCGCCGAGCCGGTGCGCCTGCGCGCCACGCGCGGCCTGACCGACTATCCCCGCCCCGGCGGGCCGGCGCTGGACATCGGCACGGTGCGAGTATTCCTGGACGATGCCGAGCACCGGAGCGCGCGCGCCGCCTCGATGCTGGCCGGCGGCCTGATAGGCGGCACGGCCCTGCTGCTGGCCTGGCTGTCGGCCCGCCACATGGCGCGTGCCGTCGCCCGGCCGCTGAAGCGGATCTCCGCGACCGTCTCGTCGCTGCAGGGCGGCAAACTGGACGCCCGCTGCGGCCCCTGCGGCCGCAACGAGATCGCCGCCCTGGCCAGCGACGTCGACCACATGGCGCAGCGCCTGCAGGACGCCTATTCGTCGCAGGAAGAGCGCATCCAGGCCGCCACCCGGGAAGCGCTCGCGCGGCTGTCGCAGGCCGAGCAGGCCACGCGTTCGCGCACCCGCTTCCTGGCCACGGCCAGCCACGACCTGCGCCAGCCGGTGCATGCGATGGGGCTGTTCATCGACGGCCTGCTGCCCACCGCCAGTGCGGCGCAGCTGCCCGCCATGCAGCGCCTGCAGGAAGGCACCCAGGTCATGAGCGCGCTGCTGGATGCGCTGCTGGACATTTCCCGGCTTGACGCCAACGTGCTATCGCCGTCCTATGCCCCGGTACGCGTGCGCGACCTGTTCGAGCAGCTCGATGCCATGCATGGCGCGGTCGCGCGCGAAGCCGGCGTGGACTTGGTATGGCGCGACCGTGGCCGCGCGGTCATGACCGATGCCAGCCTGGTCATGCGTGTGCTGGACAACCTGGTGCGCAACGCCGTGCGCCACGGCGAGGGCGGCCGGGTACTGGTAGCCGCGCGACGCGACGGCGCCGGCACGCGGATCGAGGTCCGCGACAACGGCATAGGCGTCGCGCCCATCCAGCAATCGCGCATCTTCGAAGAGTTCTACCAGGTCGCCAATCCGCAGCGCGACCGGCGCAACGGCTTCGGCCTGGGGCTGTCCATCTGCGCCCGCATCGCCCGCCTGCTGCGCACCGACATATGCGTGCGGTCCGCGCTGCGCCGGGGCAGCACGTTCTCGCTGCTGCTGCCCACGACCGACGCGCCGCCCGTGGCCCCCCTGGCCGCCGCCCCCGAGGCCACCGGTACGACATCGCTGGACCTGGACTGCCTGCTGATCGACGATGACGAAGCCATCCTGGAGGGAACGGCTCATCTGCTGCGGCAATGGAACTGCCGGGTGGACCAGGCGCGCACGGCCGACGACGCGCTGCGCAAACTGCGCGACGCGAGCCGGCGCTACGACGTGATCCTGTGCGACCTGCAACTGGGCGACAGCGACGACGGGCTCGCGCTGCTGCTGCAGGCGCGGGAACTGCGGCCGCGCGCCACCGCCATCATGATCTCGGGCACGACCACGCCGGACATCCTGCAGCGGATACGGGAAACCTCGGTCACGCTGCTGACCAAACCGGTCGCGCCCGCCAAACTGCGCGCACTGCTGGGGCGCTGGACGCCGGCCGGGCGCAGCGCCCGGCCGGCCAGCCTCTAGAAGTCCGAGCAGGCGTTCCGGCGGTCGGTGGACACGCAGTTGCTCAGGTTCGGCCGCGTCCGCACCCGGGACCATTCCCGGGCCAGCACGTCGCCCGCCTGCTCGACCCGGTCGCCGGCTATCGGCCCGGTGGCGAAACACATGGCCACCGGTGCCAGGTTCCGGTCGTACAGATAGGTGGTCGGTATCTCCCGCTGGAGGTCCACGCTGGGCAGGGAGTAGCTGTTCACGGTCAGAACGCCCGGCACGACGTTGATGAGATATCCCTCGGCCGAGACGAAGGGCGTGGCCGCCGTCACGGCATAGGTGCCGGCCGGGCTCGACGCATTGGCGGCTGAACCGGCCGTGCCGCTGATGCCAGCGCCGGTATCGCCCAGGATCAGGCCCTCCAGCGTGTAGCCCAGGGCGGGGTTGCCGATGCCGGCCGGCCGCGACGCGCTATCCAGCGTCACGGTCACCGTGGGCTGTTGCCGATAGATGAAATGGTTGTCGGCGTCGGCAACGGCTGCGCCATAGGTGCGGCCGTACAGGTTGGGCATCGTGCCCGAGCCGGCCACGCCGCCGCGCGTCTCGCCTTCCCATGTATCGGCCCACACGCGCCAGCGCCCGGAGGTATCGATGCGCGCGCCGTCCGGATTCTGGAAGCGCGCCGCCGCCACCAGGTCGGCGGTGCCGCCGGTCACGTCGGCATCCAGCGTCAGGTCGCCGGACTGGGTCCGCACGACCGTGGTGGCGGCGGCGATGCCTCGCTCGGCGCCCGCCAGCACGCCCTCGCCCGAGCCCAGGGTCGGCAGCGTGACCTCGCCTATGCGCAGGGCGTCCGCATCCGTGTAGGCGAATGCGTCGCGGGCCCCGCCCGCCACCGTCCCGACGCGGTTCGAGGCCTGGTCCAGGCCGACGCTGCCGCCGGTGCTGCGAGCCGCCAAGCCGTCGGCGGTGATGGTTCCCGACGTGCTTTGGCGGATGTCGCCGCCTGCCAGCAGCGCGACCGTGGTCGCCTGCACGGACTGCCCGAGCGCGACATTGCCGGTGTCCGCCTGCAACGACAGTCCACCCGCCGCGGCCGACGCGGCGGCGATGGAAAGATTGCCCGAGGTGGCCCGCACGAAAGCGTCATCGGCTGTCACGCCCGCCCCGGAGACCGCCTGCGGCGCGCCCGCCGCATCGAGCGCGCTGGCCGTCACGGCCGCCACGGCCAGGTCGCCGGCACCTCGATAGCTCAGGCTGCCGGCCGCGCTGCCCGCCAGCGCGCGCACGTCGTTACCGCCGTCCTCCAGCAGGACGTCGCCGCCGGTCGAGCGCGCCAGCAGCGCATCCGCCGCGATGCCGCCGGACGTCGACTCGGTGATGTCGCCCGTGGCCAGCAGCGCCACGGTCCGGGCCCGTACAGCCGCGTCCACGGCCACGGCGCCGGCATCGGCCTGCAGGCTGGCGGCATCGGTGGCCGTCACGCCCGAGGCAACAGTCAGGGTCCCCGTCCGCGCCGCGACCCGCACCGTGCCGGCCTGCACGCCGGTCACGGCCGATGACGACAGCCCCCCGGCCGTGTCCTGGGTGGCGACGGTGGCGTCGCCGATGGTCAGCGCGTTCGCATCCGCATAGCGCAGCTCGGTGGCCGCGCTTCCCGCGAACACGCCGGCGTCGTTGCCGGCGGCGGTCAGCGTCACCGAACCGGCCGTCGACCGGGCCGCCAGCGTGTCCGCCGTGATGCCCGCGCCGGCCTGCTGGCCGATGTCACCGCGAGCCAGCAGGGCCACCGTTCCCGCCTGCAGCGATTGCCCCACCTGCACGCTGCCCGCGTCCGCCTGCAAGGTCAGTCCGTTGGACGCATTCGAAGCCGCCTGGACCGACAGGTTGCCCGTGGTCGCCTGCACGATCGCGTCGGTGGCCGCCAACCCCGAGGCCGCGACGGTCTGCGGCGCGCCGCTGGCGTCCAGCGCGCCCGCCGTCACGGTCGCCACCGCCAGGTCACCGCCGCCGCGATAACGCAGGTCTCCCGCGGCGGATGCGGCCAGCGTGCGCACGTCATTGTTCCCCGCCACCAACTGCACATCGCCTGCCGTGGATCGGGCCAGCAGTGCCTCGCCGGCAATGGCGCCCGCGGTGGCCTGCGTGATGTCGCCACTGGCCAGCAGCGCCACCGTGCGCCCCTGGACCGCGGCGCCTACCCCGATCGCGCCGGCGTCGGCTTGCAGGCTCAGCAGATCGGTGGCCGACACGGCGGCGGCGACGTCCAGGTCGCCCTTGCGGGCCGCGACCTGCGTCGTACCGGCCGAGATTCCCGATACGGCAACTGTCTGCACGTTGCCGGCGGTGTCGTGGCTCACGACGGACGCGTTCCCCACGGTCAGGCCATCGGCGTCCGCATAGCGGAAATCCGTGGCCGCGCCGCCCGCCAGGATCCCGGCCTGGTTGCCCGCGTCCGTCAGCGTCACACTCGCGCCGGTCGAACGGGCGACCAGCGTGCCGGCGGTGATGGAAGCGCCCGCCTGCTGGCCGATCGCTCCGGCCGCCAGCAGGGCCACCGCACCGCTGTCCAGGGTCCGGTTGAGCTGGATGGCGCCAGCGTCCGCCTGCAGGGTGATGGCCGTCGGCGCGGTGATGGCGGCGTTGGTCGCAATGTTTCCGGAACGGGCCTGCACGATGGCGCGGTCGGCCGAGATGCCATCCTGCGTGCGGTTCTGCACGGCGTTCGTCGCTGCGTCCATGCCCAGGGCCGACACGCTGCCGATCGTGATGCCGTCGGCATCGACATAGCGGAAGTCGCTCGCCGCCCCGCCGGCAACCGTGGCCACGGCATTGCCCGGGTGAGTCAGCACGACGTCGCCCGTGGCCGACCGGGCCGCCAGCGCGTTCGCGGTGATCGCGGCGGTGGGCGACTGGGTCACGTTCCCGCCCGCCAGCAGCGCCAGCGTGGCGGCCGTCACATTGCCGCCCAGCGCGATCGCCCCGCCTCCTTCGTTCTGCAGGGTCAGGTTGCCGGCGGTCGCCACCGCACCGTCCACCGAGATGTCGGCGGCATGGGTATTGCTGCCAACGATGAGATTGGGCGCGTCCAGGTTCCCCATGTCGGCACCCGACAGCGAGAACCCGTTGCCGCCCGCTCCCCCCACCGATATCCGGGTCGCGAGGTGATCGGTGGCATTGCCGGCGGCATCCACGCCGCCCGGCCGCAGGTTGATCGATACGCCCGACCGGACCGAGGCCTCGAGCGCGATCGCATCGGCGCTGCCGTCGTTGTCGGCCCGCAGGACGACGCCTTGCTGGCCGTCGATAGCATGCGACGACAAGCTGGACGATCCACCCTGCAGGTCGATGCCCAGGCCGCTGCCTTCGGACTGCCCCGCCACCAGCACCCGGCCCGCCTGCGCGACCAGCGATGCACCCTCCAGGATCACGCCGGAAGCGGTCGTACCCGCCCCCTGCGCCAACCCGCGCACGTCCACGTCGCCGCTGGCGGACTGCACGTGCGCCCCTTCCATCCTGACGCCTTCCGCACCCGCCGACGAATCGCTGCCGCCGATACCGACGATGGCGATGTTGCCCGCCGTGGTCGTGATGATGGCGTCGTCGCTGCCGCCCGACGTTATCTGCACGCCCTCCCCGTAATTGGAGGAGACGCCGCGCACCGTGACGCTACCGGTGGCCGCGTCGATGCGGCCGCCCTGGATGTCCACGCTGGTCGCCCCGTCGCCCGCGCCCCGCAGCACGACGTTCCCGCCGGCGCCGGCATCGCTCTGGCCGACGCGCGTGTCGATGAAACTGTCCACCAATTGGATGGCCGGCCCGCGGTTGGAACTGGCGCTGCCCGCTACTGGGTCGCTCTGGCCGTACAGGCTGACCGATCCGCCGTTGGTGGTCAGCGTCGCGTTCTGGAAGACGATGGGCTGGTCGCCCGCCAGGGTGCCGCTGGCATTGCTGTTGAACGCCAGGTCGAGCGCGCCGGCCTCGGACACGATGCTGAACGAGTCGCCCCGTATGCCGCGGTATGCGTCCAGCGCGAACTCCAGGGGCGCCGCGCCCGTCGTGCGGCGGATCTCCACGCCGCTGTCGATGGTGATGTTGCCGCCCGTGCCGCTGCCGGCCCCGGTCCCTATCCTCACGCTCGTGCCGGAATCCAGGGCGGTGTTGATGCTGGAATCCTGGATGGTGGTGTCGGCCACGGCCTCGAACGGACTGTCCACCGGCGCACCCGGCCCCATGCCGTGGACGATGGTGACGTCGTAGGGATCGACGATCCAGGTTCCGGCCGCGCCGGTGCCGGTCCCGGCATTGATCCGGACGCCGCTGGCATCGACGCCGCCGCCGGAAGTCTCGATCCGCCCGCCCTGACCGGCGCCCGTGCCCCGCGCCTGGAGCGAACCATGGACACGCAGGCCATTCTCCCCCGTCAGCAGCAGCTTGCCGCCGTCGCCGTTGGCGCCGGTCGAGTTCGCCTGCACGCGCGCGAAATCGTCCACCGCCGCCACGGCCTCGGCCCGCACCGTCACATCGCCCCCGCCGGTGGCGCCGTTGGCCAGCAGCGCGGTCGCGCCCAGCACGCCCACGTTGCGTCCCGTGACCTCGACGCTGCCGCCCCGGCCGTCCGCGCTGCCCGCATCCACCTGCAGCGTCGCGCCCACCTTGGTCGGTTCGCCCGCCAGCCAGATGTCGCTGTCGCGGCCGACGATGCGGATGCGCCCGCCGTCGGTGGCGATGTCGGGCGCCGTCCCGCCCGGCGCTTCCAGGGCCTCCACGCTTTTCTCGATGCGCACGCCGCGCGCGGCGATGGTGGTGTAGGTCGCCCCGGATCCGCCATCGATCATCAAGCCGTCACCGCCCGCGGCCCCGGTGATCAGGATATCGCGGCGAGGACCGGCCAGCACGCGGGTATCGAGCATGTGCACGCCATCGACGGCCTCGATGGTGTCGTAGCCGAGCACGCCGAAGATGTCGGGCGACTGGGTCAACGCGTCCAGGTTGGACCCCTTGCCGTCGATGATGACGTCGCCGCCGGCCGCCAAGGTCGTGTTCCGGATCGCCACGCCGGCTTCCGCGGTCTGTGCGGGAAGATTGTCGGCCAGCGTGGCGTTCGCCGCCGTGCCGACGATGGTGATGTCGCCGCCGGCGCTCAACGCATGCTGCGTGCCGCCTTCGCGGCGCCCGTCTATCCGTACCCCGGCCACCGCCACGCCGCCATGGCCCGTTATCGAGATGTCGCCGCCCGCCGCCACGCCGGTACCGCTGAAGGTGACGCCCTCTCCCCCTTCCACGCCCCGGTTGGACGTCGCATCGACGGTGGTGATGCCGGCCCCCGCCGCGGCCAGCGAACCACCCGCCGCGCAGGCGTCGTCGGCGCACAGCGACACGTCGCTCCAGCCGACGAAGATGCCGGCGTGGCGAGTCTGTGCCCGGCCGCTCACGAAGGACGTGCCGCCGGTCGCCTTGCCACCGGTGGCATCGCTTTGTCCGAACAGGCGCAAGTCCCCGCCCCGAGTGGTGATGCTGGCGCCTTCCAGGTCGATGCTGCCGCCGCTCTCCTCGACGAAATCGCTGGCGCCTTCCAACCGCCGCATCGCGGCCTTGCCCGAGGAGTCGGCGTTGAACTCGACATTCAGCGCGCCCGCCTGCGATTCGATGCGCGAACCGTTCCACATGTCGATGTTACGCATGGCATCCACGCGCAGCGTGGACGTGCCGCCCTGAGTCTTGACGACTCTCGAGGCATCCTCGAACGCCACGTTGCCGCTCTGCCCCCGGCCGCCGTCGAGCGCGAAGCCGGTGGCGGCCACGGTCACGTCGGTGCGATTCCCCAGTGCCTCGCCCACGGCACCGTCCGAGACGCGGCTGTCGTCATCGGCCACGGACACCTCGGTGGCGGGCCGTGCCGCTGGCGCGGCGCCGACCATCACGTCGCCCTGCGAGGTGATGGTCCACTTGCCATTCGTGCCGCCGCCGGCTCCGGCCGCCGAGACATGGGCCGCCCCGACCTCGACCACGCTGCCCGACGTCGTGACGGTGCCGCCCGCGCCGTTGCCCGCGGCATTCGCCGTCATGGTGCCCGCGGCATGCAGTCCCGGGGCGTCGATGTCGATGATCCCGCCCTTGCCGGAACCCAGCGCATCCGCATGCAGCGTACTGCCGGCATCCATCGTGACCGCGCGCCGGCCTTCCAGTTCGATGCGGCCGCCGCCGCTGTCGCCCGAGGCATCCACACGCGCCGACTGGGTACGGATACCACCCCCCTCGACATGGATAGTGCCGCCCGACGCCCCCGCCGCGCCCGTAGCGTCCAGCGTGCCGCCCACCGTTACGTCGGCCTGGCCCGAAGCCCCCAGGATGATCTCGCCGTTGCGCGCGGTCATGGATTGCGCTCGGATCGTGCCTTGCTGGTTGACCACGCGCTGCGCCACCTGGGTCGAATCCGCCAGCACCGCCACCCGGCCGCCGTTGGCCTGGAGCACCGCGCCGCTTTCGTTGGTGACCGCGGCCATGCTGGCGCCCGCGTCCGGTTCGAAGCGGAACGTGGTCAGCCCGTCGCCCTGAAAATCCAGCGACACCCGGCGGGCCGACACCAGCCCCACGGTACCGCCGTCGGCGATGATCTTGCCCTCGCCGCCGTTGACCACCGTGGCGGCCATCAGCGCGATGGTCGATCCCGGCGCGGTCAGGGTCCCCAGGTTCGTCACGGACGCGGTGTTAGCGTCGTCGCGCTCGAACCGGAAGCGGCCCGCCATGAAGTCGGCGTTGCTGATGCCGAGCGTCGAAGCGACCAGGCCGCCGGTCTCCACCTTCGATCCCTGCCCGAACAGCACGCCCGCGGGGTTGATCAGGAAGATCCGGCCATTGGCCGACAGCTCACCCGAAATCCGCGACAAGTCTCCGCCCAGCACGCGGTTCAGCGCGATGCTGGAGGCGCCGGGTTGCAGGAAGCGGACCGCATTGCCCGCACCGATCGAGAACGAGCCCCATTCGATGATGGCGCGGTCGCTCTGCTGCTGGATGGACATGGTGTTGCCGCTCATGACGGGCGCCAGCACGCTGCCCTGCACAGGATTGAATCCGGTCGGCATCTGGGCGCCCGCGCTGGTGCCAACCAGGGCAAGGGCCAGCGCCAGCGGGCGGGGATTCCAACGCGCCTCCGGCGCCGGGAACGCGGGCCCGCGGGCCTTGCGCGAGGAACGGGTAGCTGCACTCATGTGGTTCTCCTGGTCCCGGCGCGCGGTTCGCGCCGCCTTGGGCGCCGGTCCCCGGCCGCCCCGGGCCCTCAAAACACTTTCTGGAATTGCACGAAGATCCGGGGCTTGCGGTCGCCGCCATCGGTGACCGGCGCCGCGGTATTGCGGCGCCACGCCAGCGAAACGTTCACCATGAAATCGCCGGGCCGCGACCAGACGGCGCCGATGCCGAAGCCCTGCATGCTGCGGGTATTGTTGGTGTCCAGGCTGGTGGGCGAATGGAACATCCGGCCCTTGCCCACGTCGTAGAACACATAGGGCGTCAGGTCCTCGGTGGCGGACCAGCGCCACTCGACCACGCCCAGCACGCCCTCGTCCACCAGCAACTCGCTGGACGGGAAGGCGCGCACCGCACGCGCGCCGCCCAGCGCCAGTTTCTCGGAAGCATCCAGGTTGCCGTTGGTGAGCTGTCCGCCCAAGGACACGTACAAGCTGTGGCGCGGCAGCACCGATTGCAGACGCGACACCTGCCAGGTCAGCTTGGTGAAGCCGCCATCCGTGCGGTGGCCCGCCGGCCCCTGGTCCATCGCGCGCGTCAGGTCGTCCTTGATGTCCAGGCGCCCGTGGTACAGCGTGCCGGTGCTGGCCCAGTAGCCGCCGCCGAACAGTTCGTCGCGCCGCTCCCAGCTCCAGCCCAGGCCCACGCCAACGACGTTCTTGCGCGCCGAATACGAGAACATGGAAAGATCGTCGCGCAGTTCCTTGTGGTCCACGCCCAGGCGCAGGAACAGGTTCTGGCCGCGCTGCCGGATGACGGGGTAGTTCAGCGACAGGTCGGCCACCGTGGCCCGGCCCTTCGCGCCCAGCTGCGACCAGGGCTGGCCCAGTTCATAGCGCACGCGCGAGACGCCCGCCCCCAGGCGCAGGCCGTCCGTACCCAGCGGCGCCTCGTAGCCCAGCCGGCCGAAGTTCAGCGAATTACCCTCGGACATCATGAGCCGGGCATCCAGGTTGTCGCCCAGCCCCAGCGGGCTGGCCACGCGCATGGTGCCGCCCACGCGGACCCGGCCCGATTCACGCGTGCCGTGGTTGTCCGCGTCGAAGGCGAAGGTCACGCGGCGCGCCTGGGTCACCTCGACCACCAGGTCCGTCGTGCCGGGCTCGCTACCCTCCTGCAAGCCGGACGACACCTTGATGCCCGGCAGGTCGGACAGCAGCAGCATGGCGCGTTCGTAGCTTTGCGCGCTGACCGGCTGGCCCGGCTGCAGCGGCGCGAGGTAGGCGCGGATGCGCCCCTCGGAGATCGGCGCATCCGGCGCGACCTGGATGTCCACCTTGCTCAGGCGTCCCTCGACCACGCTGATCTCGACCCGTCCATCGCGCACGGCCTGCACCGGCACCAGCGCCTGGGCCAGGAAGTAGCCGCGGCTGCGATACAGCTCGGTCACGTCCCGCGCCAGCGCCTCCAGGTCGGGCAGCGAGACGTCCCGTCCCACATATCCGGCCGCGAGCGCCTGCAATTCGTCCGCCGGTATGGCCGCTGCGCCGGTGAAGGTCACCTGCTGCAAACGGAACCCCGCCTGCGCGGCGGGCGCGGGCGGCTCGGGCAGGCGCTGTGACGGCGCCTGCGCCAGCGGTCCGGGCGTCTGGGCCAGCGCGGCCGAGCACGCCAGCCCCATCGCCGCGGCGGCGATGCCTCGGCGATTCCATATCTTGTCGGCACCCCGCATGCTTCAGCCCTCCACCGTCAGGCGCCAGTTCCCGATCAGGTTGAACGGCGCCCAGAAGAACGGGTGCGCCATCTTGTTACGCTTGAGGACGGCAAGCTGGCCAGCCTGCATCGCCCGCTGGATATCGTTGCCCTTGGCCAGTTCGGCGTACAGGGTGCTCATCAGCAGTTCCGCGGCATCGTCGGACACCGGCCACAGCGACGCGATCAGGCTGGACGATCCGGCGGACAGGAACGACCGCGTGAACCCCAGCACCTCGTCGCCCTGCGCGATCCGGCCCAGCCCCGACTCGCACGCCGACAGCGTCACCAATGCGGTGTGGTTCATGTCCAGCCCCAGGATCTCGCGCGCCTCCAGGAAGCTCTGCCGGCCGTCCTCGTTGGCCAGCAGGATGCGCGAATAGAGCGGATCCACGGTATCGGCCTGCGCGTGAGCGGCCACGTGGATCAGGGGAGCGCGGGCCGCGGCTTCCTTGAACTGGGTCTTGGTGGCGGCGGTGCCCATGAAAACGTTCTTCTGCGGGAACAGCCGCGCCAGTTCCTGTACCTCGCGCTCCGCGCCCGGCAGGTCGTACTGGTCCTCGATGCGCGGATTGCCGAAGGCGGTCAGCGTGGGCGCGACACGCGGCGTCCTGCGCGCCAGTTGCACGGCGATGCTCATCGACGGCGCCACCGACATCGCATGGCTTTCGATCAGGTAGGCATCGTTCAGGCGCAGGGCCTGGAACGGAAGGTAGTGCAACGGGCCGTGCGGCACGACGATCAGCCGCTGCCCGGGCGCGATGCCCAGCGGCGCGATCAGCAGTTGGCCCACCTTGGCCGCGCCATCCACCGCGCCGCGCTTGCCGTTGACGATCAGGTCGCGGAAGGCATCGACCAGCTTGGCCAGGTCATCGCGCCCGATGGGGATGGACACTTCCCGCAGCTCGGACGGCCCCACGATCCAGGCCTGGAGGCGCTCGGGCAAGGCATGGAACTGGATGACGCGCTCGTCCGGCGCCAGTGACTGCTGCAGGCCCGACAGCGACAGCGTGGCCGTGGCGGCATCCGGCACATGGCCGCGCCCCCGTACCGCATCCAGCAGCGCACGGCTGCGGCTGCGCTCGCTCAGTTCGAACGCCGCCGGCGCGTTGCCCAGATCGCTGTAGAGGCCGATCGCGCGTTCGAACACGGATTGCATGTCCGAGAACAAGCCCATCTTGAATTCGTCGCTGCGAAAGCGCGCGCGCACCGCGTCCACGCCGTCGAGCGCCTTGCCCAGCGCATCGGCCGCCGCCGGCTTGTTGCCCAGCGCCATCTCGCTACGCGCCACGCCGTCCCACGCCCAAAGCTGGTAGTAGCCGCTGTCGGTGCCGGTCTGCCGCGTCGTGAGCGAACGGTACAGGTCCGCCGCTTCTTGCGGCCGGTTCTCGGCCAGCAGGACACGCGCACGGGTGCGTTGCCATTGCGTGGCCAGGGTCGGGTCGGCCGGTTGCGCGGTGGCGTCCAGCATCTGCCTTGCCCGTGCGGCATCCCCGGTCTCCGCCAGCGCGTTGACCAGCGACACCCGCACCAGGGGCGCATAGCGCTCCGAACTGCTGGCCAGCGCAGCCTCGTAGCTCTTGATCGCCGCGGGATAGTCGCCGCGCCGGGCCTCGACGTCGCCCAGTACCTTGTTCACGGGCCCCAGGACTTTCTCGGGCTCCTTGGGCGAATGCCGCAGCGCCTCGCGCGCGAAGGACTCCGCCTTGTCCAGGCGGCCCGCATAGCTGTAAGCGATCGCCAGGTCGCGGTTGGCCAGCGCGGCCAGGTTGGGATCCTTGGTGGCCTGGGCCAGGTGCAGCGCCTTGCTGGCGGCGCGCACGCTCTGCCGGAACTCGCCCTGCTCGGCCAGCGCCACCGCCTGACTGCAATACTGGTAGCCGCTGAGCTTGACCGGATCCTGGGCATACAGGATCGCGCCGTCCTGGGTCAGCGCCAGCAGGGTATCGGCGTCGGCCAGCCGCTCCTGCGCGGCCTGCCCCACCTCGGCATCGGGCACGGGCTCCTGGGCCCGGGCCGCGGAAAAGGCCAGTCCGAACGCCAGCGCGCAGACGGCTCCGCGCGCGCCGCTCCAGAACCTCTCCTTCCGCATCGCCCGCCCCATGCTCTCGTGCTCCACGTTCGCAGCGGGCGCCTCCCGCCATGGATATAGGAACGAAGTCTAGGTAGCGTGCGCTAACATGCCTATACGCAATAGGACATAGCGCTAAAGGGGTAAGGCCGCGACATGCAGCTGTCACTCGATCTCGACGATCTGATGCTGTTCCAATCCGTGGTGGAAAGCGGCTCGCTCACGTCGGCCGCGAACAAGCTGGGCGTGCCGCGCGCCACGCTCAGCCGCCGCCTGATCGCGCTGGAGAAAAGCTGTGGCGCGATGCTGCTCAAACGCAATACGCGCAAGGTTTCGCCCACCGCGCTAGGCCTGGACCTGCTGCAGGAATGCGCCGACATCGCGCGCGCCCGCGACAGCATCGCGCGCAAGATCGCCCGCAGCGCCACCAGCATGTCCGGCACGCTCCACGTCGCGATGCCCATCGAGTTCGGCACCGCGTGGCTGGGCCAGGCCATCTCGGAATTCGCCCTGGAACACAACGACCTGCAGATCGTGGTCGATACCACCACGCGCCCCATCGACCTGATCGGCGAAGGCGTGGACATCCTGATCGCCTTCGGCGAACCCAAGCCGTCGCGGCTGACGGTGCGCAAGCTGGGCGAGATCCGCTACGGACTCTATTGCAGCCCGACCTATGAGGCCGGCCTGCCGCAGCCCGTCTCCCTGGCCACGCTGCCCGCGCTCGACTGGGTGGTGACCGAGCTGCAATCCGGGCAAAGCCTGTGGAACACCGTGCCGTCGGGCGCGGGCCGCTCCGCGCTGGGCCGGGTGCGGGCGCGTGTCAACAGCATCCGGCTGCTGCGCGAGATGGTGGCCTGTGGAACCGGCGTGGGGCTGATCCCGGAGATACTGGGACGCGACTACGTACCCGGCGGGCGCCTCAAGCGCATCGTGCCCGAGTGGGAACCCCGCCTGCCGCTCAACGCCTACATCGTCTCGCGCACCAGCGTGCCCCGCGCCACCCGGGCGATGCTCAAGTACCTGGCGGACGCCATCCGCAAATCGCAGGACGCCTGAACCCCTACGCCTCGCCGAAGTGCCCCGCCATCATGGCCTCGAAGGCGACCGGGTTCTCGAGCTGCGGCAGGTGGCCGGCGCCGGGTATCTCCACCCACTGGCCATGCGGCATCGCCTGCGCCTGTTCGCGCATGGCCGGCACGATGACCCCATCGGCCTCGCCCGCCGTCAGCGTCGCCCTGACCGGACTGCGCGCCAGCCCGTCGCGATAGTCGAAGCGGCTGATCGCCCGGGCGCAGTGCGCGTAGCCTTCCACCGGCGTTTTCAGGATCTGCTCGCGGACCCGCGCGACGAGGTCCGTCGCCTCAGCCAGCGTGGGGGGCGTGAACCACCGCGCCAGGGTCTCGTCCACCAGCGCCGCCATGCCGTCGCGCCGGGCGCGCGCGATCCGCTCGTCCCACAACGCCGCGTAGTTGTCCGGCGTGCTGGACGGCGCATCGCAGGCCACCAGGCTGGCCAGCCGCGCGGCATGGCGCGTGGCCAGATCGAAGCCGATCATGGCCCCCAGCGATACCCCCATGAAATGGAAACGCGCGAAGCCGAGCGTGTCGGCCAGCCGCGTGACCGCATCGGCCAGGCCAGACAGCGTTACCTCGCCGGCGACGGGCGCCTGGCCGTGGCCCGGCAGATCGATGGCGACCACCCGGTACCGGCGTGCCAGCCAGGCCGCCTGCTGCGCCCAACTGGCCCCATCGGACATGATCGAATGGACCAGCAGCACCGCCTCCCCCGTCGACGGCCCCTGCTCCGTGTAGTAAAGGCCCGATCCCGCATCGAACTTGCCCTGCGCGCTCATCACCGCATCTCCTCTGTTGAAGTACCCAGCATCATAGACTCCTGGCGCGCGATCAGGGGTCCTTCGGCTTCCGAGCGGCGCTTCACGTCCAGCCAGCGCGGATCCCGCGCGAAGGCGTCCCAGGCCTGATCGAAATCCACGCCCGGCCGCCATTTCAGCAGGTAGACGAAGGTGTCGGGCGCCTCGGGCGGCGTCCAGCTCCGTTCCAGCAACAGCCCTTGCTCGGCCAGCAGCGGCGCGGCCGAGGACAGGAAACGGTCGCGCATGGCCGCGAACTTGCCGGGCGCCGCCACATAGGTCTTCAAGGCATAGGCATGGCCATCTCCGGTCTCGACCGGCAGGGCCGCATCGCTGCCCCATTGCGTCCAGGATCCGTCGTAGACCCGGACGTCGCGCTCGCCCAGCTTGTGCAAGGCCAGCGCCAGCACGCAGGCCGACACGCCGGACCCGCAGGAACAGACGAAGCGCGTGTCCCGCCCCAGCCCGAGCCCATGCGCCCGCATGACTTCGACCAGCCGGTCGTCCGGCAGGTAGCCATGCGAGACCGGGTCGAGCAGGTGTTCGTAGGGCAGGTTGACGCTGCCCGGGATGTGGCCGGCCCGCAGCCCCGGGCGTGGCTCGGGCGCCAGCCCCCGGAAGCGCTCGGCGCTGCGCGCGTCCACCACCTGGGACGAGACATTCGCCGCGGCGGCCCGCGTCGCGGCGGTATCGGCCACCGCGTCGTGCTCGCGCATCGCGCTCCAGTCCCCTTCCCGCGCGGGCGTGGCCGAGCCCTGCTCCACCGCGCCGCCGGCCGCCCGCCACGCGGGCAAGCCGCCGTCCAGTACCGCCACCCGCTCGTGGCCATAGCCCCGGAACATCCACCATAGCCGTGGCGCGGTCCGTATGCCATGGGTGTCGTACACCACGACGAGATCCCTGGCCTGAATGCCCTGCTTGCGCATGACGGCCTCGAACTGCGCCGCCGAAGGCAGCATCGTGGGCAGGCCGGACGCCGGATCGCTGATCTCGGCCAGGTCCACGAAACGCGCGCCCGGAATGTGCGCCGCCTCGAACTCGCGGCGCGCGTCACGCCGCTCCGTGGGCAGGTGGCTGGTGCAGTCCAGAATGGCCACTCCCGCGCCGCCCGCCACGCGGGCCAGCTCGGAGGCGGTGATCAGTAGTCCGGTCGGCATCGGGGCCGTTTCACCTTTCTTGGCCATGCCCTATTCCACCTTGATCCCGGACTCGGCCACGAAGCTTTGCCAGCGCTTGATCTCGCCCGCCACGAAAACCCGGAACTCCTCCGGCGTCATATCTCCGGGCGGACTGCCCATGGCCTCGAGCTTGTCCTTCATCGCGGGCTCGTTCAGGGCCTTGCGCACCACCACCGACATCTTCTGGACAATGGCGGGAGGTGTCCCGGCCGGTGCCAGCAGGCCCGTCCAGCCGTCCATGCCGAAACCCGGCACGCCCGACTCGGCGATGGTGGGCAGGTCGGGATTCCGTGGGTAGCGCTTGGGACTGGTGATGGCGACCGCGCGCAGCCGGCCAGACTCGATCCAGGGCTGCACGTCGGAGTAGTTGGCGAAGGTCATCTGCACGTCGCCGGCCACGGCGGCCGCCACGGCCGGCGCGCCGCCACGGTAGCGCACGTGCACCATGTCGGTCTTGGTGTCGTACTTGAAGACTTCGCCGGCGAACTGCGTCAGCCCGCCCGCGCCGCCGAAATTCAGCTTGCCTGGATACTTGCGTGCGTAGGCGATCACGTCGCCCACGGTCTTGACCGGCAGCGTGGGATGCACCGCCAGGATCAGCGGGTTGGTGTTCAGCAGCGCCACCGGCGCGAAGTCGTTCAGTCCGTGGTAGTCCACCTTGTAGATGAACTGGTTCAGGGCCTGGGGTGCGGCCAGGCCCACCAGCAGCGTATAGCCGTCGGGCTTGCTCTTGGCCACGTAGGACGTCGCCAGGCTGCCGCTGGCGCCGGGCTTGTTCTCGACGATGAACGGCTGCTTGAACGCGGCCTGCAACGCCTCGGCCGTGATGCGTGCCATCTGGTCGGCAATGCCGCCCGGGGCGTACGGCACGATCAGCCGCACGGTATGTTTCGGCCAATCCGTGTCGTCGGCGGCTTGCGACGACGCGATACAGGCGGTCCATGCCGCGGCGGCCAGGCCGGCGGCCTTCAAGCTTTTCTTCATGGTGTGTCTCCTCCGGTGCGCAGCGCGCCCTTTATAGTGGAATGACGGTCAGCACGTCGACGCAGCGCGAGTCCAGCACGACCACGCGTTCCCGCAGGCGCGGGCCGTCGCCCTGGGCGTGGACGATGTCCAGGTACTTGCCGACCCCGTACAGCCGGGACTCGCCGGTCTCGAACGTACGATAGACGCTGAAATTGGAACGTACGCGCCAGCTGCCGTCGCCCACCGCGGCGATGCGGCTGGGGCCCAGCACGTGCGTGTAGCAGTGCGGCTCGAAGATGTTGGCGGTGCGCAGCGCCGCGACGCGGTCGCGCAGCATGCCGCGCCCCTCGCAATGGATGATGCCCACCGGCAGGCCGGCCGCCACGTTCTCGCGCGTGGTCAGCCGGTAGCTGCCGTCGTCGGTGAAGAAGTCCGGCCAGGACTCCAGATCATCGTCGTCCAGCGCGTGGGCGTAATCGGCCATCAGCCTGCCGATCGCGGCCTGGACCTCCTCGCGCACGGCGGGGGAAGAAGAAGTACAAATGGTGGTCTGCATGATCAGCGTTCCGTCAGAATCCCATGATGTCGCGATAGCCGTGCCAGAACCCCCTGACGGAAGCCTCGGTGGCCCGCGACGACTCGTTCGATTCGGCCACGCGGCCGCCCATCTCGATGAACGCCGCGCGCCGGCCCGACCCCACCGTGCCCCGCTGCACGAACTCGTTGATGCAGCCGTCTTCCAGCGCCACCAGGCCGGCCGCGCCGGTCAGGTTGGACTGCATGATGCGCATCTTCGACTGTTCGGGCGTATCGCGCTCGTAGCCCAGGAAAATCCACTTCAGCTCGGTCTTGTCCACGCCCTGGGGCACGAAGAAGCGGATGGCCAGCGAATTGAGCGTGAACTGGAACACCACGTTGGGGAACACGGTCTGGATGCTGTGGGTGATGCCGTCGTCGAACTCCTCCCAGGCATCCAGCAGTTCGGGCCCCTCCAGCGCCGATTCGCCGTGCTTCGCGCCGTACTTGGCGGAGTGCACCTCGGCCGTCAGGTACTCCTTGTCGAGGTTGAAGGTGGCGCGCTTGGAATAGCTGATGTGGTGCCACTTGCGGTCGGACAGGATGATGCCCCCGTCCATGTCCAGGCGGTTGACCTTGAAGGTCGTGTAGAAGGTATGCAGCAGCGTCGCGTGATAGGAATCCCGCACGTTCTCGGCATACAGCTTCCAGTTGTTGTGGATGATCTGGCTGTGCCGGCCCAGCACCTTCAGCGGCCGGCCGAAGTTGCGCTGGATGAAAGCGCTCATGCGCGGCCCCAGGAACTCGTCCAGCGGCGGCGTTTCGTCCGACAGCGTGCCGAACACCAGCCCGCAGAAAACCTGGACGCGCACCGGTTGCAGCCGATGCGCGTCGACGTCGAAGTCCTCGGGCATGCCGCCCTTGCCGTTGACGCCGTTCTGGAAGGCGATGGACCGTAATTGGCCATCCAACCGGTACGACCATGCATGGTAGACACAGGTCAGGTTCTTGACCTTGTCCTTGGCCTTCAACGCGACCAGCGCGCCCTTGTGGGCGCAGCGGTTGACCATGGCGTTGACCTGGCCGTCGTGGTCGCGCGCGACGATCACCGGCGTCTCGCCCATCCAGGTCGTAACGACGTCGCCGGGCTCGGGAATGTCCTGTTCGATACAAAGAAACTGCCAGACCGGACCGCGGAAGATCCGCTGCTGTTCCCTGTCGTAGACCTCTTGGTCGGAAAAGACCTGGAACGGCACCCGGGTGATGCCTTCGCTGGGCCAACTGACCAGCGCCTCTGCTGCCTCCATCGTTTTCTCCAATACGCCTCGCGAACTTCGGGCGACGGAGCGATGGTAAGGATTTGCCCAGCCCGGGCATAGCCACATGGCTGGAACTCATCATCCCATTTTTGATGCAAATCAAATTCAATTATGGGCGGAGTCGACATTCATGTTCATGTTCTTTACCCGGTCTTGTCCGATGCGCCGGGGCCGGGCAGGCGGTGGAGCGCAGCGAAGCCGGTCCCGCTGCGCGGGACTACCCGGTGGGGACAGGGTGGCCGGGGCGGGCGCAGAACTCGGGCCGGGGTAGCCCACTGGGCTACCCCGAAAGCCGCCCTCAAACAACTGCGCCCTTGCTTCCCCGTCCACCCTGTCCCCACCGGCGGCTCCGAATGCGCCCCACCGCCTGCCCGGCCCCGGCGCATCGGACAAGACCTGCACCGCTAGTCAACTAGCCCCATGAACTTCAGCACGGTCGTCTTATTAAATGGAGAAAGACCCATCGCCGAGTCTCGACCCGCGATCGTCACTTATCACCGTGGTAGTCCTTGGTCGGTGGGGCGGGGCGGCCCGCTCGGGGGGCGCATTCGGAGCCGCCGGCGAGGGTGGGCTTGGCGGGGAAGCAAGGGCGCAGCTGTTTGAGCGCGGCAGTAGGGATAGCCCGGGGGGCTATCCCCGCGCGAGTTCTGCGCCCGCCCCGCCAAGCCCACCCTCGCCGGGTAGTCCCGCGCAGCGGGACCGGCTTCGCTGCGCCCCCCGAGCGGGCCGCCCCGCCCCACCGACCAAGGACGGTTCAAGATCTCGATCCCCGCCATTGAGGCCAGTCATCATGGATGCCATGAATGGCGATTCAGCCTAGGCAGCTAGCCAAGCATCTTCGGCAGCCAGGTGGCGATACCCGGCACGAAAAACACCACGCCCAGCAGCAACAGACTCATGACCACGTAGGGCACGACCGCGATGAAGATCGTCCCCATCGAGACCGACGGCGGCGCCACGCCGCGCATGGTCATCAGCAAAAGGCCGTGCGGCGGCAGCAGCAGGCCGAGCTGCATGCAGATCAGGAACATGACGCCGAACCACACCGGATCGATGCCCAGCACGCCGACGATGGGCATGAAGATCGGCAGCGTGATCATCATCATGCTGATCTGGTCGACGAAGATGCCCAGGAAGATCAGCATCAGCATCATGCCCAGCACGATCATGCCGGTGGACAGCCCGTGGCCGGTGATCAGCTCCACCAGGCCGTTGCTCGCGCCCGAGAACGACAGGATCTGGGCAAAAGTCGTGGCACCCAGGATGATGAACAGAATCATGCCCGAGATGGCGGCCGTTCCCTTCAGCGACTTGACCACGGCTTCCCAGGTCAGGCGCCGGTAGAGCATGGCCAGCAGCATGGTGGCGAAGGACCCCAGCGCCGCGCATTCGGTGGGCGTGGCCCAGCCCGCCGCCAGCGCGCCCACCACGACGCCGAAGATGGACAGCGTAGGCAGCACGTAGGCCACGAACAGGCTCCACCGCGCCCAGCCGGTGCGGCGCTCGCCGGTATCGGAGGGTGCCCAGGACGGCGTGATGCGCACGCGCACCACGATCCACAGCACGAAGGCCACCGACAGGATGATCCCCGGCATCACCCCGCCTATCAGCAGCTTGGAGATGGAGATGCCCGACAGCGAACCCAGCAGCACGGTCAGCGCCGACGGCGGTATCAGCATGTCCACGGCGCCGATGGCCATGATGGGCCCGGTCGCGATGCGGGGGTGGTAGCCGCGCGACAGCATGACGGGCAGCATCAGCGAACCCAGCATGGCGGTGGTGGCGATGGTCGATCCGGAAATGGCCGAGAACACCGTGCCGGCCACCACCGCGACCACGGCCAGGCGCCCCGGCACGCGCGTGATCAGGCGCTCGATGCCGTCGATCACCTTGAGCGCGAGGCCGGTGTGGAACAGCACCTCGCCCATCAGCACGAACAGCGGGATGGGCGTGAGCGAGAAGGCCGCCACCGAGCTGACGCTGTTGCGGGCGAGCTGCATCAGCCCGATCTCGCCTCCCATGTACAGCCACGCGCCGATGATGTTGATGGAGATGAAGGTCAGCGCCACGGGCATGCCGATGAACAGCAACACCGTGGATCCACCCAGCAGGATCCAGGCCGCGATCTGCCAGCTCATGATGCGCTCACCGCTTCATTGCGCGGACCCGCCTCGGCATGCAGCAGGCGATGCATGCGGAACAGCATTTCCACCGCCAGCAGCAGGAACACCACGGGCAGGGGCGCCAGCATCCACCACTCGGGTGTCACCAGCGTCTTGATGTTCATGGCGCCCGACTGGTAGCTGGCCCAGGCCGACTGGGCGCCGTAGCAGGCAATCACCAGGCAGCACCCCAGGCCCAGGACGTCGCTGAGCCATTCCAGCCCCCAGGCCAGGCGGCGCGGGATGGCCTGCAGCACGATGTCGACGCGAATGTGCTGGCCCTGGCGCAGCAGCCAGGGCGCCAGGAACAGCGTGATCAGGTACAGCATGGCCTCGGACACCTCGTTGCTCCAGGCCAGGCCGCGCGGCAGTCCGGCGATGGCGAGGTTGCGCAGCAGCACGTCGGCCACGATGACGAGCATCATGGCCAGCAGCAGCGCGCATCCCACGGCGGCGAGCGCCGTCAGCAGCCGCCCGTAGGCGGCGGACACGCGCGCGATCATGGGCGGTTACCGGCGGCCGGACGGGACAGCAGCGACTTGAAACGCGCCGCCACCTCGGGGCTCTGCTTGGTGGCGGTGGCCCAGCCCACGTCGTAGGCCATGTCGCGATAGCGCTTGGCGGTGGCGTCGTCGAACTTGATGGTCTGGATGCCGGCCTTGGCCTGCCGCGCCGTTTCCTCTTCGGCGTAGCGGTCCCAGAAGCCGTTCTGCGCTTCCAGGGCCAGCAACTGCTTGTTCAGGTAGGCCAGTTGCGGCGGGGTCAGCTTCTTGTAGGCCGGCAGGTTCATGATCAGCGAGACCTCGGCATCGTAGAAGCCCGGGTCCACGCGGAACTTGGTCTTCTCCTGCCAGTTCAGGTCGAAGATGCCGCCTATCGGCCAGCCGTAGCCGTCCACCACGCCGCGCTCCAGCGCGGTATAGACCTCGCCCGGGGGCGTGGTGATGACGTTGGCGTTGAGCGCCTGGAAGAATTCGCGATAGACCGGCGTGATGCGGATCTTCATCCCCGTCAGGTCAGGCTTGTCGATCTTCTTGTTGATGTACAGATGGAAGGGCTGGTGTTCGACCATCCGGGCCAGGTACTGCATGTTGCCCTTCTCGTTCCAGACCTTGTTGATGGCCTCGAACGCGCCGTTCTTGCGCTGCTCGGCAACCGGGATGTCGCTCAGTTTCAGGAAGTCGGACTCGGGCAGCACGTTGGTGTAGAACGCGCCGGTGTTCAGCGCGATGTCGACCACGCCGGTCTTGACGGCGTTGCCCACCTCGAACGGGGGCATGGTCTTGGGGCCGCCCAGGAAATTGAGCTGCAGCACCCCCTTGCCTTCTTCGTTGAACTTCTTGACCCACGCCTGCAGGTGTTGCACGTAGATGCCGTTCTCGGGAAAGGCCGAGATCAGGCGCAGGGTGGCCTGCTGCGCCTGGGCGGGGCCGGCGGACATGGCCGCGCAGGCCAGGAACGCGGCGGCTGCCTTGATGAGCGGAAATTTCATGCGTTGTCTCCTGTCTTTTCTTGTACCGACGAAGTGCTGCTTTGATAACGCCGCCTTATCCTAGACGGTCGCGAGTTTTTCCTCCAGCGCGTGGCCGCTGTCGTCCGACAGGGCCGCCTTGACCAACGCGCGCAGGCGCGCAGGGCCGTCGGCGGCCTGCCGCAGCGCCGGCAGCACCGACATGATGCGCTGGAAACTGCCCCAGCCACGCACGTGGGTATCGCCATAGCCCTTGATCAGCCGCTGCGCCCGCGCCACCTCCACGGCCAGCGCCGGCTGGCCCGCCGCCAGCGAGACGATGGCCTCCATCCAGCGCGCCATGCGTTCGCGTTCGACCTGGTAGCGCAACGAGCCCCGGCGTATGCCGCGCAGTCCCGCCACCGCGTACAGCAGAAGAAAGCCGCGCAGCGAACTGGTGCGCACCACCCGGCCCTTGCGGGTGAAAGGCATGATGCAGGCGCGCGCCACGGCACTACGCATCATCCACCGCCCGAGCCACGCGGGCATGGCGTCGGCCAGTTCCTCCAGCCTGGGATGCATGAATTCATTGATCTCCAGTTGCTGCGCAGGTGTCAGGCGCACCTCGGCGGCCACGCGGGCGAAGCGCGTGCCGCGCGTCTTCAGGTCCGCCACCCGCGCCACGTCTTCGTAGGTCATCCACAAGGCCAGGTGGCGGGCGGTCTCGGACAGGACCTCCAGGCTGGCGGCGCCGCGATCCGGCAGCGCGGCCAGCAGCGGCGCGAGCCGGTCCAGGTACTCGCCGGCATAGGCCACGTCCTGGTAGTCCGCCGCGCGGACCAGGCCGGCGCGCAGCACCGCGTGGCATCTGGCCGGAAATTCTCGCGCCATCCGTTCGTCCAGGGCAGCCAGCCGGGGGCCGACGGCGGCGGGCAGGCGGCTCGTGGACATGGGCGCCTCGGCCGCCGCCTCGCGCCGCACGGTGGTCTCGCGCAGCACCGGCGCGTCCTGACTGGCCACGGCCGCGTCGAAACCCGCGGCGAAGGCTTGCAGGCTGGCCTTCACACCCACGCCCCCGCGCCGGATCGCTTCCTCGAAAAGCTCGCGTCCGAAGGGCAGCGCGCCCGTCGCCGCCAGCGCCCCGTACAGCGCCGGGCTGATGGGGCTGCCGGCGTCCTCGGCCATGCTGCTGAAGTCGGCGGCCACGAAGCGCCGCGCCGCCACCCGTCCGCCTTCCAGCAACGCGGCCGAATCGACCCGGTCGTCGCCCATCGCCGTGCGTTCCGTCATGGAATACACCCGGTGGGTGGAGGCGATCAGCGTGGTACGGTCCTCCGCAACCAGGCCGCGCTGCAAGGCGCGGCCCGCCTCCATCAACTCGGACGCGATGACGACGTCGACCTCGCCGGGGACCGGACCCAGTGCCATGACCGGCGCCTGCCCCGGCGGCACGTCCGCTTCGCGGAACATCTCGATGTAGTACACCGTGGCGCCGGTACGCTGGGCCACGCCCGGCACCGAGGTGGTCTGGGCCAGGTAGCCGTTGTGCTCGGCCAGGTCCACCAGCCAGTCGGCCAGTACCCCGCCGCCCTCGCCGCCCATGGCCAGCACCGCGATGGTCAGTGCGCGCGGCGTGCCCGCGCCACGGATATCGTGCGTCATGTTCATGCCGCCAATCCCTCCTGCCGGCGGTCGATGCGGCGCTGCAAGGCGCCGATGACGGCCTTTCTGATCCCCGCCTTGAACCTGTCCCAACGCCCCGGATTGTTGATGATCTCGGCCCGGTAGAACGACGGACACAGCACGGCGGCATGCGAGACCTCGCCGCACAGCCCGCAGCCCACGCAGCTGTCCACCACCGCCGCGACCGGATCGCTGCGCAGCGGATCGGGGTTGTCTCGTATGGTCAACGAGGGGCAGCCTGACAGCCGGATACAGGAGTGGTCGCCGGTGCAGGTGTCGGGATCCACGCCGAAGCGTTCACGCACGACGCGCCGGCCTTCGCCTATGGCCTTGCGCATCAGCGGACGCACGCGGCGCTGCTTGTTCAGCATGCACTCGCTCTGTGCCACCACGACCTTCGGGCCTTTCTCGCGCGTGGTCAACGCCTCGCGCAGCGTGTCGCGCATCTGCGCCACGCTGTAGGTGTGCGTCACCGTCCGCACCCACTTCACGCCCACCCCGCGCACCGCGTTCTCGATGGGGTTGTTGGTGCTGCGTATCGGGTTCTCGGCCTTGGACGACAGCACGTCCTGCCCGCCGGTGGCGGCCGAGTAGCCGTTGTCCACCACCAGCAGCACGTTGTCGGTCTCGTTGAACACGGCGTTGCCCACGCCGCTGGTCAGGCCGTTGTGCCAGAACCCGCCGTCGCCCATGATGGAGATGGTGCGGCGGGTGGTCTCGCGGGTGTTCAGCGCCGAGGCGCCAGCCCACCCCAGGCCGTAGCCCATGGTCGTGGCGCCCAGGTTGAAGGGCGGCAGCACCGAGAACAGGTGGCAGCCTATGTCGCAACTGATGTGGTGGCGGCCCAGCTCGCGCTCGACCAGCTTGATGGCGGTGAAGATGGGGCGTTCCGGACAGCCGGTACAGAACGACGGCGGCCGCCCCTGGACCTGGTCGGACGCCTGCTGGATGGCGAAGGCCTTGGGATTGTCCGGCATGCGCGCGGGCTCGGTCGGCCGCGCGGCGCGGGGCAGTGGCCGCCCTTCGAGCAGGCTGGGCTCGTAGCGGCGCACGTACTCCGCCAGCCCCTTGAGCAGCACGCCGCCGGTGTATTCCCCTGCCATCGGCAGTACGTCCTTGCCATGGACGCGCGTGTTCAGGTCGGCGCGCCGCAGGATGGCGTGGACCGCCTGCTCGATGTAGTCGGGCTGCCCTTCTTCCACGATCAGGATGCCGCGCTTGCCGGCGCAGAAGCGGACGAACTCCTCGTCCACCAGCGGATAGGTCACGTTCAGCACGTACAGCGGGATCCGCGACTGGCCGAAGGCGTCGGCCAGCCCCAGCAGCTCCAGCGCGCGCAGCACGCCGTTGTACATGCCGCCTTGCATGACGATGCCGATGTCCTGGTCATCGGCGCCGAAGAACTCGTTCATGCCGTGCTGGGCGATGTAGCGCACCGCCGCCGGCCAGCGCTTGGCCACCTTCTCCTGCTCGTGCAGGTAGGAGGCCGGCGGCAGCACGATGCGGTTGACGTCGCGCTCGGGGTTCTCGATGGCGTCCTTGAGCGTGTACGAGGGCCGCTTGTTCGCCCGCGCCGTGAAACGGCCATGCACGTGACAGGCGCGGATGCGCAATTGCAGCATGACGGGCGTATTGCTGGCTTCCGACAGTTCGAAGCCCCGTTCGACCGCGCCCACCATGCTTTCCAGGTTCGGCCGGGGGTCCAGCAGCCAGACCTGCGACTTCATCGCGAAGGCATGCGAGCGCTCCTGCATGATGCTGGAGCCTTCGCCGTAGTCCTCGCCCACGATCAGCAGCGCGCCGCCGGTCACGCCGCCGGAGGCCAGATTGGCCAGCGCGTCCGAGGCCACGTTGGTGCCCACGGTGGACTTGAAGGTGACGGCGCCGCGCAGCGGATAGTTGACCGAGGCCGCCAGCGTCGCGGTGGCCGTCGCCTCGGAGGCGCTGTGCTCGAAGTGGACGCCCAGCTCTTCCAGGATGTCGTTCGCGTCGGTCAGCACATCCATCAGGTGCGAGATCGGCGCCCCCTGGTATCCCGCCACGTACGACACACCGGACTGCAGCAGGGCCTTGGTCACGGCCAGGATGCCCTCGCCGCGGAATTCCTCGCCTTCGCCCAGCTTCAGCTTGCCGACCTCGTTCGTGAACGAACGCTCCGCCATGGTCCCGTTCTCCTCTGCCTGGTGTCAGCGCATCATTCTTCTCCGGCACCGGGCCGTGGGCTAATGGTTTATTCGTATATTCCACATTTGTTTGGTGAATACCTCGTAGAATCCCTATAAGGAAAATCCATGCATACCGCATCGGGCACGCATGGACCTCCGCCCTTTTCCGGTATTGATAAAACCATCTTTTGCTGCCAGCATGGCACTTGCGGTTTTGCTGCAAGGAGCGTGCTGTGAAGCAAGATCCTGGCTGGAACCAGACGGCCCGCGCGGACGCCACAGGCGCCGGCACGTCCCGCCGTGGCTTCCTGAAGGCCATCGCGGTGGGCGGCGTCACGGTGTGGATAGCCCCCTTGTACAGCGCCGCGTTCGGCGCCCTGTTCGAAGAACGCATCCTGCGCGGCGCGCAGTGGAACCCGGCCGACGGCCACACCCGCTTCCGGATCGACGGCCACGAGAAAGTGGTGGGCGGCAAGGTCTTCGCCCGCGACATCCGCGCCGCCGACATGCCGCACTGGCCCAAGCAGCAGTCGCATGCGTTCATCCTTCGCGCCACGCTGGCCGACCGGACCTATACCGGCTTCGACCTGGCGTCGCTGGGAGACGACCTCAAGCCCGACCGCGTGGTCACGGCCGAGGACCTGGCCCGCGACAAGCTGGCCTTCCCCAGCTTCTACGGCGAGGACATGCTGCTGCCCACCGGCAAGACGCCGGCCTACCTGGGGCACGCGATCGCCATCCTGATCTTCCACGACTTCGCGCGCTACCAGCTCGCCCGCGGACGGCTGCGCGCCGCCCGCGACGTCATCCGCTACGGCGCGACGACCGGGCCGCTCGACCGCGAGCCCTGGGGCGTGTTCCGGTACGTCCGCGTCGGCGGCGCATCGCCCGACGACGAGGATGCTTACTCCAGCCTGAAAGACAGCCCCCTCTTTCCCACCGAAAAGAAAACCCTGGTCTGGCCCTCGACCAAGCCCGAGGACAGCCTCGACGCGCGGGGCATGCGCGCGGCCGAGCAGATCGGTGCGGAACTGGCCGCGCCGCCCGGCGACTGGCTGGTCATGAAGCGCCGCTACACCACGCAGTCCGTCGACACCGCCGCGCTCGAACCGGACAACGCGAACTGCTGGTATGACCCGGCCACGCGCTCGCTGCACATGGTGCTGGCCACGCAGTCGCCACAGGAAGTGGCCGAGGCCGCCGCCCAGATGGTGGCCGACAGCGGCTTCCCGCTGGAACACCTGTTCGTGCATCCCTGCTACACGGTCGGGTACGGCTCCAAGGACCACTGCAACGTGCCGTTCTACGGCCTGGTCGCCGCGTTGTACGGCGACGGCCATCCGGTGCGCTTCGCGGTGGACCGCTTCGAGCATTTCCAGACCTCGCTCAAGCGCCACGCCTTCGACATGCAGTACACCATGGCGGTGGACCGCAAAACGGGCAAGCTCCAGTCCTTCCAGGGCACCTTCACCGGCGACGGCGGCGGGCGCTCGAATTTCTCGCCTTCGGTCGTCATGGTGGCCGCGACCGCCGCGCAGTCCGTCTATTACTTCCCCAAGAACGACCTGATCGCCGTCGCCAAAGCCTCCCGTGCCGTGGATGCCGGCTCGGCGCGCGGGTACGGCACGCTGCAAAGCATGGCCGCCACCGAGATGATGATCGACGAGATGGCCGGGGAACTGGGCATCGACCCGATCGAGCTCCGCGTCCGCAACGCACTGCTGTCCGGCATGAAGAACACCCAGGGCGCCATCGCCGGCGGCGCCCTGCGGGTGGACGAGGTGCTCGAGCGCGCGCGCCGCCATCCGCTGTGGACCGAACGGGACCAGCGCAAGCGCGACTACGAAGCTGCCCATCCGAACGAGCGCTATGGCGTGGGCTTCGCCTGTGTGCAGAAGGACTTCGGCACCGGCGGCGAGGCGGCCTTCGTGCGCGTGGCGCTGACCCGGGAAGGGCGCATCGTGCTGCATCATACGGGCGTCGAGATCGGCACCGGCATGAGCACCTCGCAGGCCGTGATGTGCGCGCAATGGTTCGGCCGCCCCGCCGACGAAGTGCGTACCGCCGTCACCGACTGGTCCGACCTGCCCATGATCGGCAACGTCGACACCTATACGGTCAAGCAGGAAGACCAGGACCGGCTGGCCGCCGATCCGATGTGGACGCCGGTCCACGCCTCGCCCTCCAGCGCCAGCAACTCGGTCTACTTTTTCGGGCACGCCACCAAGGAAACGGCCCGCGTCGTGTTCGAGCACGGCCTGTGGCCGGCCGCGATGGCGATCTGGAGCCGCGGCATCGGCGGCGGCCAGGCCGCGCCCCTGGTAGTGCGGCGCGAGGATGCGCGCTGGACCGAACGCGGCCTGACCGCGAACGGGCTGGAGCCGCTGCCGCTCGAACGCCTGGTCAAGACCGCCTATGAAGCCAACTTCGTGACCGCGGCGGTGGGCCATACCTTCAACCGCTGGCAATGGGCCGAGGCAGATTTCAACGTGGGCGGCACGACGATCCGGCGGCCGCTGGACGGCCTGGCCGTGCGCCACGGCGACGGCAGCCGCTCGGCCCAGCCCTACGACGTCATCAAGCGCGCGAACATCTTCTATCCGCCGACCCAGCGCAACAACGCTGGCGTCACCTACTACAGCGCCAACGCCGCCCTGGCCGAGCTGGCCGTCAACCCGACCAGCGGCCAGGTACGGCTGCTGTCGCACCACTCGGTGCTCGAATGCGGCAAGCCGGTGGTCGAGGACCTGGTCTCGGGCCAGTTGCAGGGCGGGATCGCGATGGGCATCGGCCACGCGCTGCACGAATACCTGCCCCTGTACGAGGACGGCCCCGGCAACGGCACCTGGAACTTCGACCGCTACCACCTGCCGCGCGCGCGCGACGTGGCCGTGTGGCGCCAGACCGGCGACATCTTGCCGCCCCTCTCGGACACCGACCCGCCCAAGGGCATCGCGGAAGTCGTCATGATCCCCATCGTCGCCGCCATCGTGAACGGCATCGCGCATGCCATCGGCCACCGCTTCACCGACCTGCCGGTCACGCCGGAAAAAATACGGGAGGTCCTGGAACCATGACGATCACGACCTCGCCCCTGACGCTGACCATCAACGGCAAGCAGGTCGGGCCCATGGACGTGCCCGACGCGTTGATGATGGTCGACTTCCTGCACGAGTACCTGGGCCTGACCGGCTCGCGCTTCGGCTGCGGCATCGGCGTCTGCCACGCCTGTACGGTGCTGCTGGACGGCCCCGGCGGCGTCGAAGAGATCCGCACCTGCATCACCGGCGCCCACTACTTCAACGGCAAGCGGATCCGGACCATAGAAGGCCTGGCCGAGCGCGACGACCAGCAGAAGATCATCGCCATCACCCCCGTGCAGCAGGCCTACCTGGACCACTACAGCTTCCAGTGCGGCTACTGTACGCCCGGCTTCGTGATCGGCGCGACCGCGCTGATGGAACGGCTCAAGGCCCACCCCGTGCGCGCCGACCAGTTGGAAGACACGATCACCGAACACCTGGGCCGCCACATCTGCCGCTGCACCGGCTACGTGCGCTACTTCGAGGCGGCCAAGGCGGTCATCCTCGCCACCCCCGGCCTCGTTACCAAGGAGAAATGACATGGCCCGCCCGTCCCCCCGGCGACGCGGTCCCATCGTCGCCTTCGTCATCGTGGTCCTGCTCATCGCCGGCGTCGCCGCGGCGATCCTGGGCAACCGCGACGCGCAGCCCGACCGCGCCCCCCAGCAGGTCCAGGCCACGCAGGAACAATTGCAACTGGGCCGCTACCTGGCCCGGGCCGCCGACTGCGCGGCCTGCCACCAGACCGCCGACGGCCCCGCCTATGCCGGCGGCTTCCCGTTGCAAACGCCCTTCGGCACACTGTACGGCACCAACATCACGCCCGACCCCGACCACGGCATCGGCCGCTGGACCGCCGACGAGTTCCACCGTGCCCTGACCGAGGGCAAGGCGCCGCACGGACGCAACCTCTACCCCGCCATGCCGTACACGGCCTACCACGACATCCCGCGCGCCGACGCCGACCTGATCTACGCCTACCTGATGAACGTGCGGCCCAATGCCCAGCCCAACAAGAAACCCGAGATCCCTTTCCCGCTCAACCTGCGCGTCCTGATGACAGGCTGGAACCTGCTGTTCTTCGACCACGACCCGCTGCCCGCCGCCTCGCAAGGCGAATCGGCGCAATGGGTGCGCGGCCGCTACCTGACCAACGTGCTCGGCCACTGCGGCGAATGCCACACCCCGCGCGGCAAGCTGGGCCAGTTGCACCGCGACGACTGGCTGCAAGGCTATACCCTGAACCGCTTCGAGGCGCCGTCCTTGACCCCGCAGGCCCTGGCCGAACGCGGCTGGACGCCGGAAGACCTGCAACGCTTCCTGCGCACCGGCCTCGCCCCCCAGGGCATTGCCGCCGACGAGATGTACCCCGTCATCCTGCACAGCACGCAGTACCTGAACGACGACGACCTGAAGGCCATGTCCGCCTTCCTGCTGGGCGACCAGCCTCCCAAGCCCACCCCCGCCCCGCAAGCCAAGCCCGAAACCGGCGCCCCTTCCTCCGGCCGCCGCGTCTACCTGAACACCTGCGCCGCCTGCCACGGCGTCGACGGCGAAGGCCACCCACCGGGCATGCCGCCGCTTGCCGCCAACAGCACCGTCCGCCTGGAAAGCCCCCGCAACCTGCTGCTCTCCATCCTGGACGGCCTGCCCGCCCAACGCCTGCCCGACGGCACCAGCATCGGCGACATGCCCGGCTTCGCCCACCGCCTGAGCGACGACGAGATCGCCCAACTGGCCAACTACATGCGCACCGCCTGGAGCGCCCGCGAAGGCCGGGTGACCGCCGCGGATGTAGCGAAGCTGCGCGAGGGCAAATGAAGGGAGGACAAACCCCCTTCATTTGCCCGCTGAATATTCCGTAGAATCCCCATAAGAACCTCGGATACCCGCTCCCCTATCCAGGACGCGGGCACCTCACACCGGCAGATGGCGCAGGCGGTGTCCGAGGTGGGCGCAGCCGTCTCAAGAACCAGAACCCCCATGAACTTCCGCCAACTAGACCTGAACCTCCTACGCGTCCTGGTCGCCATCCACCAAACCCGCTCCGTCACCGCCGCCGGCAAGATGCTCGCCCTGTCCCAGCCGGCCACCAGCAACGCCCTCGCCCGCCTGCGCTACTTCTTCGAAGACGAACTCTTCCTACGCACCCCCCACGGCCTCATCCCCACCAGCGTCTGCGAACACATCGCCCCCGCCGTCGCTGCCGAACTGCGCTCCCTCGAAGCCCTCGTCACCGGCCGCGAAGAATTCGACCCCGAACACAGCCACGTCGAATGGCGCGTCTCCATGTCCGACCTCGGGGAAATGACCTTCCTGCCCACCCTGGCCGCCGCCCTGCACACCGAAGCGCCGCACTCCCAGCTCACCAACATCTCCGTGCTGGCCGACGACGTCGCCGCCGCCCTCGAAGCGCGCGAACTCGACTTCTCCATCGGCATCCTCCACCCCAAGCAACGCGGCATACAGGCCGACGTCCTCTTCCACGAACCCTACGTCGCCATCACCGCGCCCGACTGGACCCCCTTCCCCGGCCACAAAGGCAAGATCCTGACGCCCAGCGAACTCGCTTCGGCCTCGCTGCTCGTGGCCTCTCCCACGGCCACCTTTCACGACAGCGTGCGCGACATGCTGACCCGCATGAAACTGGACCACCGCATCGTGGTGCGGGCCCTGCACTTCGGCGCGCTGCCGGAAGTCGTCATGAACTCGCGCATGCTGGCCATCGTGCCGACCACCTATGCGCGCAACGCCCAACCGCGCTACGGCTTCAAGGTATGGGCCCTGCCCTATGCGCCCAGCTACGACGTGCGCCTGATCTGGCACGCCAACACCGCCAGCGATCCCTCGCTGCAATGGGTGCGGGCGCTGGTGCATCGACTGTTCGCGCAGCCCATTCCGCGCAAGGGCAAACGCGCGCCTCGAGAGGATGGCGCAACGACGGGCTGACCCGCGAGGCGGTCGGGGCATGCGAAGATCTCCCGCAAACTGGTCTGACCAATCCGCTTGATCTCCACCACACCGATCAACGAGCCTATAGACTCCGAAATCAAACCAGGTCCCACCACGGAACTGGTCAGACCAATTTACGTTAGCCGGACACGTCTTGGACATGCCCCCTTCAGTCCCCACACGTCTCTCCGACCACGTCGCGGAGCAACTGCTGGCCTTGATACGCTCGCGCGGGATGGCTCGCGGCGAACGCCTTCCGGCTGAACGCAGCCTGGCGGCAGGCCTGGGCGTGTCCCGGGCGTCATTGAGAACGGCCATCCAGAAGCTGTCCGGCCAAGGCATCCTGTCCACGCGGGTCGGTGCCGGAACGTTCCTGCATGCCGACGTCGAAACGTGGCCGCAACAGTCCATGTCGCCACTGGCCGCCCTGATGCTGCATGACCCCATGTACCGCTACGACGTGCTGGAGACGCGCCGGGCGCTGGAGGGCAGCGCCGCCGCCCATGCCGCCCTGCGCGCCAGCCCGCAGGACAAGGACAACATCCGCCGCTGCTTCGACCAGATGCTGGCGCATCAGCAACGCCACGACGCGACGCTGTCGGCGCGCGCCGATGCCCGGTTCCACCTCGCCATCGCAGAAGCCTCGCACAACCTGGTGTTGATCCAGGTCATGCGAAGCCTGTTCGACCTCGTGCTGTCCACGGTGGCCCGCAGCCGGCACGTCATGCTCACCCACGAGCCCCCCTCCACACACGAAAGATTGAACGCCCAGCATGGCGCCGTGATGCGCGGCATCCTGGAAGGCAACGCGGACGCGGCACGCGCCGCCATGGGCGAACATCTGGACCACGTGCACGCGGCACTTAAGAAACTCGACGAAGACTCCGCCCGCCGCGAGCGTTCCCTGCGCCTGACTTCATCCCGTCATTCATCATGATCATCTCTTCGGCCAACGACTTCCGGGCCGCGGCCCAACGCCGCCTTCCGCCCTTTCTCTTCCACTACATCGACGGCGGCGCCAACGCCGAACACACCTTGCGGCGCAACGTCGAGGACCTGGCCGATGTCTCGCTCCGGCAACTCGTCCTGCGCAACATGACGGACTTGAGCCTGGAAACGCAGTTGTTCGGAGAGCCCCTCTCCATGCCCGTGGTACTGGCGCCCGTGGGCCTGACCGGCATGTACGCGCGCCGGGGCGAAGTCGCCGCGGCCCGCGCGGCCGAGGCGAAGGGCATACCGTTTACGATGTCCACCGTCTCGGTCTGCCCCATCGAAGAGGTCGCGCCCGCCATCGGCCGGCCGATGTGGTTCCAGCTCTACGTGCTCAAGGACCGCGGTTTCATGCGCAATGCGCTGGAGCGGGCCCGGGCAGCCGGTTGCTCCACGCTGGTCTTCACGGTCGACATGCCCGTGCCCGGCGCGCGCTACCGCGATGCCCACTCGGGCATGAGCGGTCCGAACGCCGCGCTGCGGCGCTACGGGCAGGCACTCGCCCACCCGCACTGGGCATGGCATGTGGGCCTGCGCGGCCGGCCTCATGACCTGGGCAACATTTCGGCCTACCTGGGCAAGCCGACCGGCCTCGAGGACTACATCGGCTGGCTGGGCGCCAACTTCGATCCGTCGATATCGTGGAAGGATCTGGACTGGATCCGCGAGTTCTGGCAGGGCCCCATGGTCATCAAGGGCATCCTCGATCCGGAAGATGCGCGCGACGCGGTGCGTTTCGGCGCCGACGGCATCGTCGTATCGAACCACGGCGGCCGCCAGCTCGACGGCGTTCTTTCGTCGGCTCGCGCCTTGCCCGCCATCGCGGATGCAGTCAAGGGCGACATCAGGATCCTGGCCGACTCCGGCCTGCGCAGCGGCCTGGACGTCGTGCGCATGCTCGCGCTGGGCGCCGACGCCGTGATGCTGGGCCGCGCCTATATCTACGCGCTGGCCGCAGGCGGCGAAGCCGGCGTGGCCCGGCTGCTGGATCTGGTGGAAAAGGAAATGCGGGTGGCCATGACGCTGACGGGCGTCAAGTCGGTGGACGCCATCTCGGGTGACTTGCTGGCGCGCTGATGCCCGCGATGGGCGGCGTCTCAGTGATAATCGTCTTCGCGCTGATGACGTACTGCAAGAACAGTGACAGAATCGGGTCCATCGATCTCGAACAAGGCGACATAGCCCGCACGACCGAACGGAATCACCAACTCACGCAAGTAAGGTGAATGCGGTGTCGCCTTTCTGCAGGTGTAGGGCGAACGCTCGAGAATGCAGATGCCATCCTGGATCGCAACCAGAGCATGGACAGCCAAGTCCATGGCATCGGGATCCCGCTCCAGGATAAAGTCATAAAGCCGGATAAGATCCTGCTCGGCTTCCCGCGTGAAGCGAACACGGTACGTCAAGACCGCTTGCGCCGGTCGGCCTTGGCGGCCTCAAGGCGCTGCCGCAGCGTATCCAATACGGCTTGCGCTGGAACGTAGTCGCCTGATTCCCGCGCCAGGTCGCGCGATGCCAAACCCCTAGCCAGAAAAACCGTCTGCGCCTCACGGCGCGACACCGCCGAGCGGACCGCCTGCTCGACAAAGCTGGACAAACTCTCGCCCGCCTCGAGAACTCTTTCGGCAGCCTCACGCAGTTCCGGCTCGACCCGCAAGGGAGGAAGCGTGGCAGTTTTCATGGCATTCCCAGTACGCATCGCATTTGCAATACATTAACTCGACGAAAGTCGATTGGCAAGCCGGGCGAACCCATCAAACAAGCACTTCGGCCCGGATCGCCTCGCGCACGCGCGCGGCCATCGCATGGCGGTGGTCCTCATCGCCGCCGTCGACTGCGACCGCGGGCAGGTATACGACCTGGACCGCCATGCCGGTCGAACCCAGGACCCGCCACGCATTGCCCAGCAGGGTTTCCTCGCCCACATACGCGGCCACGGCGGTGCGCTGGCCGTGCTGGAGATAGCGCAGGGCGACCGGCACCACGGGTACGCCGGCGCGCCGCGCGGGTTCGAACAGGGCGGCGTGGAAGGGCAGCACATCGAAACCGTCCGAGGTGGTCCCCTCGGGGAACAGTCCGATCAATTGCCCCCGGTCGAACCGTTCACGCATGGCCTGGGCCACGTGGTGCAGCGCGCGCCGGTTGCCGCGTTCGATGAACACCGTGCCGACCCCGGCGATCAGCCAGCCCAGCACCGGCCAGGAACGCAGTTCCTGTTTGCCGACGAAGATGGTGCAGCGCACGCTGCTGAGCGCGTAGATGTCCAGCCACGACACGTGGTTGGCGATCAGCAAGGCGGCGCCGTCCACGGGCGGATGGCCGCTGACGTAGACCCGCACGCCGCACCAGCGCAGCAGCCAGCGGGACCACCAGTTGTTGATCCGGTCGCGCTGTGCCACCTCGAACCGCCGGAACACCGTGGCCAGCACGATGAGGCCGAATATCACCCACAACGTGACGAGCAGGAAACGCAGCGAGAACCGCAGCAGGTGGGCGGCCAGGCGAAACCAGGCAAGCACGATCAGGCCGTCGCCTCGTAGGCCACGTGACCGGCGACGATGGTCATGCGGACCTTGCCCGGCAATTCCATGCCAAGGAACGGTGTGTGTTTGCCCTGGCTCAGCAGGCTGTCCTCGCTGACCAGCCAGTGCGCGTCCAGGTCCACCAGGCAGAGGTCGGCCAGCGCCCCCGCGCCCAGTTGCCCGCACGAGGCCAGCACTTTGGTGCCCAGGACCCGGGCGGGTTCGCTGGTGACCCGCGAGACCGCGCGCGAAACCGGCAGGTCGGCGTCGCGGGCCCATTTCAGCGCCAGCGACAGCAGCAGCTCCAGGCCCGTGGCGCCGGGCTCGGCCTCGCCGAAGGGCAGCAGCTTGTAGTCCTCGTCCACCGGCGTGTGGTCCGAGCAGATCGCGTCGATGGTACCGTCCGCCAGGGCGGCCCGGATGGCATCGCGGTCGCGCTGGCCGCGTAGCGGCGGCGTCAACCGGCAATGCGCGTCGAAGTAGCCGATGTCTACGTCGGTCAGGTGCACGTGGTGGGCGCTGACGTCGCAGGTCACCGGCAGGCCCTCGGCGCGGGCGCGGCGCACCAGCTCGATCCCGGCGGCGCTGGAGATGCGGCACAGGTGCAGGCGCGCGCGGGTGGCGCGCTGCAGTTCGAACAGCGTGTGCAGGGCAATGGTCTCGGCCTGCTCGGGAATGCCGGCCAGGCCCAGGCGCGAGGCCATGGCGCCGCTGGCGGCCACGCCTTCGCGGGCCAGCCAGGGGTCTTCCGGACGCAGCCACAGCGCGTAGTCGAAGGTGCGGGCGTACTGCATGGCGCGCAGCAGCACGTTGGTGTCGGCGATATGCGCATCCGCCTGCGAGAACGCCACGCAGCCGGCCTCGGTCAGCTCGGCCATCTCGGTGAGGATCTCGCCTTTCAGGCCGACGGTCATCGCGCCCAGCGGGTAGACGTGCGACTGGTTCAGCTGGCGCGCGCGGTGTTTGAGCATCTCGACCAGTCCAGGCTCGTCCAGCACCGGATCGGTATCGGGCGGCAACACCAGGCTGGTCACGCCGCCGGCCAGCGCCGCCTGCAATTCGGACTCCAGCGTGGCGCGGTGCTCGAAACCGGGTTCGCGCAGCCGGGCGGACAGGTCCACCAGGCCGGGCAGGACCGCCAGGCCGCGCGCGTCGACCAGGCGGTTGGGCACGAAGCCCGCAGGCGCCTGGCCGATGCCGACCACGCGTCCCGCGGCGATGTAGATGTCGTTGACGGCGTCCACGCCGTTGGCCGGGTCGATCAGGCGGCCGCCCTGGATATGGATTTTCATGGGTCAGGCTCCTGCGACGATGCTCATGACGGCCATGCGGACCGCGATGCCGAACGTGACCTGGTTCAAGATGACGGCCTGCTTGCCGTCGGCCACCGGGGAGTCGATCTCCACGCCGCGGTTCATCGGTCCGGGATGCATGACGATGGCATCGGGCTTGGCCAGCGCGAGCTTCTCCTGCGTCAGGCCGTAGTGCTTGAAGTATTCCTGCGCCGAGGGCAGCAGCGCGCCGCGCATGCGCTCGTTCTGCAGGCGCAGCATGATGATCACGTCCACGCCCTTGAGGCCTTCGGCCATGTCGGTGAACACGCGCACGCCCATTTGTTCGAGGCCAGACGGCAGCAGCGTCAGCGGGCCGATGGCCCGCACTTCGGGCACGCCCAGCGTGGTCAGCGCGTGGATGTCGGAACGGGCCACGCGCGAATGCAGGATGTCGCCGACGATCGCCACCGTGAGCTTGGTGAAGTCCTTCTTGTAGTGGCGGATGGTGTACATGTCCAGCAACCCCTGCGTCGGGTGCGCGTGGCGGCCGTCGCCGGCGTTGATCACGTGCACGTGGGGCGCCACGTGCTGGGCGATCAGGTGCGGCGCGCCGCTGGAGGCGTGCCGCACCACGAACAGGTCGGCCTGCATGGCCGACAGGTTGTTGATGGTGTCCAGCAGCGACTCGCCCTTGCTGGCCGACGAGGCGTTGATGTTCAGGTTGTAGACGTCGGCCGACAGGCGCTTGGCCGCGATCTCGAACGTCGTGCGCGTGCGCGTGGAGTTCTCGAAGAACAGGTTGAACACGCTCTTGCCGCGCAGCAGCGGCACTTTCTTGATCTCGCGGTCGGCCAGCGGCACGAACGATTCCGCGGTGTCGAGGATCTGGTTCAGGATCGCGCGCGGCAATCCCTCCACGGTCAACAGGTGGGTGAGTTCGCCATTGCTGTTGAGCTGCGGGTTACGCATGGTGCGGCTCCTGAGGCGGCAGGGTTTCGAAATCGATCTTGAAGGCGTCCCCGGCGCGCGACAGCACGAGGCTCTGTCCTGGCGCCAGTTCGACGGTGGCCGCGGCGAAGTCGGCCGCCACGGGCAGTTCGCGCCCGCCCCGGTCCACCAGCACGACCAGCCGGATGGAGGCCGGGCGCCCGTAGTCGAACAGCTCGTTCATGGCGGCGCGCAGGGTGCGGCCGGTGTAGAGCACGTCGTCGACCAGGACCAGGTGCTTGTCGTCCACGTCGAAGGCGATGTCCGAAGGCTTGACCTGGGGATGCAGGCCGATGCGCGCGAAGTCGTCGCGGTAGAAGCTGATGTCCAGCTTGCCCGGCGCCTCGGGCAGGCCGAGGTCGCGGTGCAGCCTCTCGGCTATCCACGATCCCCCGGAATGGATGCCGACCAGGTGGGTGCGGTCGGCCGGCAGCGTGTCCAGCAGCTCGCGCACGGCATCGCGCAGCCGCGCATACAGCGCCTCGGCGTCGAGATTGGGAGGGGTTGGGTTCATGGCAGTCTCGGATCAGGGAGAACGGGGCGTATCGAAGTAGCTTTGCAGGATGATGGCAGCGGCCACCGCGTCCACGCGCAGCCCGCGGCCGGCCGCCCCCATCTCGGACTGGGCGGCCAGGCTGGTGCCGCGTTCGTCCACCAGTTCCACCGGCAGCCTGTAGCGGCCGTTCAGCTGGTTGGCGAAACGCCGGCACAGGGCCGTCATGGGCTGCTCGCCGCCGTCGGTATCCAGCGCCAGCCCCACCACCAGGCGCGTCGGCTGCCATTCGCGCAGCAATTGCTCGACGCGGCCGAAGCGCGCCTCGCGCGTGGTGTTGGCGATGACTTCCAGCGGGCGCGCGTGGCCGGTCAGCGTATTGCCGACGGCAACGCCGATGAACTGGGTTCCGTAGTCGAAGGCGAGCAGCGTTTCGTCAGGCATGGCCGGCTTCGCCCGCCAGCATGATCGGGGCGATGCCCAGCAGCGCCAGCGCGGCGTCGAAACGCTCGGACGGCGGAACGTTGAAGATGATGTCGGACGACGCCGACACGCTGAGCCAGGCGTTCTCGGAGATTTCGTCCTCGAGCTGGCCGGCGCCCCATCCCGCGTAGCCCAGGGTGACCAGCAGCTTGCCCGGCCCCTGGCCGTCGGAAACCGCCTGCAGCACGTCGCGCGAGGTGGTCAGGGCCAGGTCGCCCACCTTGATGGAGGAGTTGTAGTCGCCCACCGGGGCGTGCAGCACGAAGCCGCGGTCGGTCTGGACCGGTCCGCCGAAGAATACCGGGGCTTCCGCCTGCGGGGAATTATCCAGCGACAGCTCGATCCGCTCGAACAAACCCGACAGGGTCAGGTCGGTGGGCCGGTTGATGACCAGGCCCAGCGCGCCCTTGGCGGTGTGTTCGCATACGTAGATGACCGCGCCGGCAAAGTTCGGATCGGCCATGGCCGGCATGGCGATCAGGAACTGGTTCGTGAGATCGATATTGGCGCGTTCGCTCATACCTGAATTGTAAACGCCCAGGCGGGTCAGATCTCGACCATCTCAAAATCTTCCTTGCGGGCGCCGCATTCGGGACAAACCCAATTGGGCGGCACGTCTTCCCACTTGGTGCCGGGAGGGATACCCTCTTCCGGTACGCCGGCTGCTTCGTCGTAGATCCAGCCGCAAATCAGACACATCCAGGTACGCATCGTCGTTCAATCTTACCAAGCCCCGCCCCCGCGAACCGGGAACCATCGGGCATCCATTAGAATCTCGCATCTTACCGAAACACCGTGGGCCCCGCCCGGATCCCGCCGGATGGACCCCGCCTTTCGAGATTTTTCGTTGCCAGCCGCTCCCACGCCTCCCCTCGTACTGACCTTCGCCCCCTCCGACCCCAGCGCCGGCGGAGGTATCCAGGCCGACCTGCTGACCTGTGCCAGCATGGGATGCCACGCGCTGACCGTGCTGACAGGCTATACCGTGCAGGACTCGGCCGGTCTGGAGGACGGCGAAGCCGTCGCGCCCGAATGGATCGACGACCAGGCCCGCAGCCTGCTGGAGGACATGCCGGTACGGGCCTTCAAGATCGGCGGGCTGTTCTCGGCCGAGGCCGTGGCGGCCGTGGCCGAGATCCTGGCCGACTACTCGGCCGTACCGGTCGTGCTGCACCTGGGGGCCGATCCCCCGGACGCGGACGACGCGGAAACCGAAGACTCGGCCGAGGAAATCATGGCCGCCACCATCGAGCTGCTGGTGCCCCAGGCGACCCTGGTCGTGGCCGACAGCCTACGGCTGGAGCAGTTGGTGGCGGACGGCATCCTGGACCTGGACTCGGCCGACGAGACCCCGGCCCAGGCGCTGCTGCGCCTGGGCGCCGCCTGGGTGCTGGCGACCGGCCTGCACCAGCCCGGCGACATCGTGGTCAACACGCTGCGCGGCGGCGGCGATACCGCCGCCGAACCCGCGGGCGAGTACCGCTGGCCCCGGCTGCCCGGCAATTTCCGCGGCGCCGGCCCGACCCTGTCGGCCGCCCTGGCCGCCCTGCTGGCCAGCGGCATGGACGTGCGCGACGCCACGGCCGAGGCCCAGGAATACACGTGGCAGGCACTGGCCTCGGGCTTCCAGCCCGGCATGGGCCGGCTGCTGCCCGACCGTTTCTTCTGGGCCAAGCAGGGCGAACAGGCGGCGGCCGGCGACGAGGCCGCGCCCGACTCCACGGAGCCCACGCCATGAACCCCGATCCGGTCCTGCCCCCCCCCCTGCGCGGCCTGTACGGCATCACGCCCGAATGGGACGATACCGCCCGGCTGGTGGCCGCCGTGGAGGCCGCCGCCCGCGGTGGCCTGCGCGCCGTGCAACTGCGCCGCAAGCTGGCCGAGCCGGCCAAGCGCCTGGAGCAGGCACGCGCCTTGCGCGCCGCCTGTGACCGCCTGGATGTGCTCCTGATCATCAACGACGACTGGCGCCTGGCCATCGAGGCCGGCGCCAACGGCGTCCACCTGGGACGCGAGGACGGCGACATCGCCCAGGCCCGCCAGGCCGGCGGACCGGCGCTGCTGATCGGCGCCTCCTGCTACGACGAAACCGGGCGCGCCCGCGCCGCGCTGGCCGCCGGCGCCGACCACGTGGCCTTCGGCGCGGTGTTCGACTCGCCCACCAAACCCGCGGCCGTGCACGCCCCGTTATCCTGCCTGACCGACGCGCGCGGACTGCGGCGGCCCGACGCCTCGCGCCCCGCCATCGTCGCGATCGGCGGCATCACGCCGGCCAACGCCAGGCAGGCCGTCACGGCGGGCGCCGACGCGCTGGCCGTCATCACCGCGCTGTTCGGCGCCGACGACATCGAAGCCGCCGCGCGGGCCTTCGCCCAGGCCTGGGCCGAGGACCCCGCCGGCAATCCCACCAAGGCATGACCATGATCCGCAACGCAGAACTCTTCGAACGCGCCTGCCGCACCATTCCCGGCGGCGTCAATTCGCCGGTGCGCGCCTTCCGCTCGGTGGGCGGCACCCCGCCCTTCATCGAACGCGCCGCCGGTCCCTACACCTGGGATGCCGACAAGAAGCAGTACATCGACTACGTAGGCTCCTGGGGCCCGGCCATCCTGGGCCACGCCCATCCGGAAGTGATCCGCGCCGTGCAGGAGGCCGCCGTCAACGGCCTGTCGTTCGGCGCGCCCACCGAGGCCGAGATCGAACTGGCCGAGATGCTGGTGCACCGCCTGCCCTCGATCGAGCAGGTGCGCCTGGTCAGCTCGGGCACCGAGGCGACCATGAGCGCGATCCGGCTGGCCCGCGGCTACACCGGCCGGGCCAAGATCATCAAGTTCGAAGGCTGCTACCACGGCCATGCCGACAGCCTGCTGGTGAAGGCCGGCTCGGGCCTGCTGACCTTCGGCAACCCGACCTCGGCGGGCGTGCCGCCCGAGTTCACCTCACACACCCTGGTGCTGGACTACAACGACATCGCCGGCGTGGAAGCCGCCTTCAAGCAGTACGGCGACGAGATCGCCTGCGTGATCGTGGAACCCGTGGCGGGCAACATGAACCTGGTCCAGCCCGTGCCCGGCTTCCTGCAGGCGCTGCGCGACCAGTGCACCCGCTACGGCTCGGTGCTGATCTTCGACGAGGTCATGACCGGTTTTCGCGTCGGACCGCAGGGCGTGCAGGGCCGCACCGGCATCGTGCCCGACCTGACCACCCTGGCCAAGGTCATCGGCGGCGGCATGCCCATCGGCGCCTTCGGCGGCCGGCGCGACATCATGGCCCACATCGCCCCGCTGGGCGGGGTCTACCAGGCCGGCACGCTATCGGGCAACCCGGTGGCCGTGGCCGCCGGCCTCACCACCCTGCGCCTGCTGGCCGAACCGGGTTTCTACGAGAAGCTCGAAGCCCAGACCGGCAAGCTGGTGCAAGGCCTGCGCGCGGCGGCCGCCAGCGCGGGCGTGCCGTTCAGCGCCGACCACGTGGGCGGCATGTTCGGCCTGTACTTCCGCGACGCGGTGCCGACCTCGCTGGCCGAGGTCTCGGCCTCGGATACGGCGGCGTTCAACAAGTTCTTCCACGCCGCGCTGGTCCGCGGCGTGAGCTTCGCGCCGTCGGCGTTCGAGGCCGGCTTCGTCTCGATCGCCCACGACGACGACGTCATCGCCCATACCGTCGCCATCGCCGGCGAGGCCTTCGCCGAACTCAATCCCTGATCCGGCGGGGCGCAAGCCGCGCCCCGTCCCTTCCGCTCCGCGAGGACAGCCATGGCCGTCAATCTGCACATTCCCGCTCCCGAACTCGTCTTTCCGGTGGACGGCGTCGAAATCGGCGTCACCGAAGCCGGCATCCGCAAGGCCGACCGCCGCGACCTGACCGTTTTCCGGCTGGCCGAAGGCACCAGCGTGGCCGGCGTCTTCACGCGCAACCGCTTCCGCGCCGCCCCGGTGCAGGTATGCGAGGAACACCTGGCGCAGTCGCTACCCATCCGCGCCATGGTCATCAACACCGGCAACGCCAACGCCGGCACGGGCGAGCCCGGCCTGGCCGCCGCCCGCGCCACCTGCGACGCACTGGCGAAGCTGCTGGGCCTGGACCCGCGCCAGGTCCTGCCCTTCTCGACCGGCGTGATCCTGGAACCGCTGCCGGTGGACCGCATCGAGGCCGGCCTGCCGGCCGCCGTCAAGGCGCTGGCGCCGGGCAACTGGACCGAGGCCGCGCACGGCATCATGACCACCGACACGCTGCCCAAGATCGTGTCCAGCAAGGCCAACATCGGCGGCCATCAGATCACCTTGACCGGCGTCAGCAAGGGAGCCGGCATGATCCGGCCCAACATGGCGACCATGCTGGGCTTCCTGGCCACCGACGCCGCCATCGCCCCGGCCCTGCTCAAGCGCATGGCGGGCCAGGTCGCCGACGTCTCGTTCAACCGCATCACGGTGGACGGCGACACCTCGACCAACGATTCCTTCATCATCGCCGCGACCGGCCGCGCCGGCCTGCGCGTCGAGTCCGAATCGGATCCGCTCTATCCCGAGCTGCTGGCCACGCTGAAGGCCGCGGCGACCGAACTCGCGCAACTGATCGTGCGCGACGCCGAAGGGGCGACCAAGTTCATGACCATCCGGGTCGAGGACGCCGGCAGCCAGGAAGAGGCGCTCAAGGTCGCCTATTCGGTGGCGCATTCGCCGCTGGTCAAGACCGCCTTCTACGCCTCGGACCCCAACCTGGGGCGCATCCTGGCGGCCATCGGCTATGCCGGCATCGACGATCTGGACGTGGGCCGGGTCAACCTGTGGCTGGACGATGTGTGGGTAGCGAAGAATGGAGGACGCAATCCCGACTACCGGGAAGAAGACGGCCAGCGCGTGATGAAGCAGGCCGAGATCGCCGTGCGTATCTCTCTGGGCCGGGGGAAAGTGACCGAGACGGTGTACACGTGCGATTTCTCGCATGAGTATGTGAGCATCAACGCCGACTATAGGTCGTAGAGGCCCCCCTACGCCCTTCGGGCGCCCCCCTCGAGGGGGCAATGCGCGAGGACCGGAAGGAAAGCCCACCCCCTACGCCCTTCGGGCGCCCCCTCGAGGGGGCAATGCGCGAGGACCGGCAAAGCCGGATCCTCCGCATTCTGGATTAAAAGACCGTAATATCAGTCCTTAATCGATATAAGGACTGATATTGCGGTCTTTTTTGATTTTTGAAAATATGTCTGCAATCTCGGCCCTTAAGTTCTTTTAGGACTAATATTGCAGACATGAAACGCGACGAAACTCCGCTGCTGCCTCATGGCCGGGTGACCGAGGCACGATTGCTGGGCGAACGGATCACCCAATTGCGCCACGGGCTGAAGCTGCGCCAGGCCGACGTCGCCGCGCGCGCGGGGGTCTCGCGCTCCACCGCCGTGCTGATCGAAAAAGGCGACCCCGGCCGCACCCTTGCGCAGGTCCTGCGGTACATCCATGCGATGGCGCCGGACGTCTCGCTGTTAGCCCTGTTGTCGGGCGAGGCGCCCGCCCTGATCGCCCTTCATGCGCGCAAACTCCCACAACGCGTGCGCGCCGCGACCAGAAACGAGCTGCGCGACCTGGACTTTTGAGGACTGACCTTGCCCCCTCGTCGCTCCCACGACCGCGTCGCGATCTTCGCCCACATCGCCGACCGTGCCGACCACCGGCACCATTTCGTGCCTGCGGGGCTGCTGGACAAGGAACGCGCGGCTTCGGACCAGCAGGTCATGAGCTTCGCCTACGGCTTGCGCTATCTAAAACGCCCGGAGGCCTTCGATGTCGACCCTCGCGCGTTGAGCCTGGCGCGAGCGCGGGAACGTCCCGGTACACGCTGGTATCCATCGGCCGGACTGGATGAATTCGGCGGCATCCGTGACGCCGCCCCCGACGCCTGGGGCCGGCGCGTCATCGAAGCGCGGCTGAACGCCGCGCCCAACAGCCTGGACGAGTTCACCTATCTGCTTGAAGCGGGCAGCGATCGCGTGGGCGCGCTTGACGTACGCGAAGCGCTGGATGCACCGACCCGAAATCCGGCCGGAAATCTGGCGAGCCTGCCGTATCTGCTGCAAGCCGCTGCCGCCGTGGACGCGGGCGAGCCCGTCCCCGGCCATCTCATTCCGTACCTGGGCGGCGCTCCCTCGGCGGGCGGGGCACGCCCGAAGGCGTCCTTGCGCGACGAGGACGGCGTGCTGTGGCTGGCCAAATTCCCCGAGCGAAACGACGCCTACGACATGGCCATCGTCGAAGCCGGCGCCCTGGACCTGGCTCGCGCGGCAGGCCTCACTGTGCCACCGCTGCGAGTCCTCGCCGTCGGAGCCCAGCGCGTGCTGCTGGTGCGCCGCTTCGATCGCTACTGGGCGCCGGCCGGCCAGCCCTTGCCGGTCGGCTCTCGCGGCTATGACTCCCGGCCCCAGGCCGGTTTCACCGAAGGGCGCATCCCCCAAGCCAGCGCGCTGACGATGATGGGATGTCCGGAGATGGACTCCGCGGCCAAAGGCTACAGGGATCTTGCACAGACCATACGCGAACAGGTGGCGCCTGCCTGCATCGCGGCCGACAACGAAGAATTGTTCGCCAGGATGGCACTGAACATCTTCGTCAACAACGATGACGACCATCTGCGCAATCACGCCTTCTCCTATGACGCCCAATTGTCCGGTTGGCGGCTGAGTCCGCTCTATGACGTCGTCCCGCGTCCGACGGTCGCGCGAGAGCGCCGGCTGCACCCGAGCGTGGGCCTGCAAGGAAAGCTCGCCACACTGGACAACGCCATGAGCGAGTTCGCGGCTTTCGTTCCCGACAAGCCCGCCGCGCTGGCCGTGATCCGCCGCGTATGGGGTGCCGTACGCAGTTGGAAGCAAGTATTCGAAGCGCACGGTGCCACACCTTCGCTCATCCGCACGCTGGAGCAGGCCATCCGCCCCTTGAGCGACATCGCCAGCCCGGAATTGGAACGCGAGTTGCGACGACGTCCGCCCGCCCCGCCGGGCGCGCCATCGAAAAAAATGGTGCAATACCCGATGCCGTAGATGGATACCTGCCCCGGCGGCCTGCCCGCCCGGGCAGGTATCCGTCGTTCAAGAACACGATCCGGGGCCCGCGCGGCGCCGGCCGAAGATAGGAACGCCGCTGTGCCGAACGAGTCCTCCCCACCTGTCGATCTGGCCTCTTTCCTGAAACGCGCCGAGGGCGTCCTCGCCCAGCTCGAAGCCTGGTTGCCCCCCGCCCCGCCCCCCGTGGACTGGAACTCCCACGCCTTCCGCTGGCGCAGGCGCGGAACGCGGGGCTGGCTGGAACCGGTGCGGCACATCGCGCGCATCGACATGGACGACCTGCAGCACATCGATCGCCAGAAGGAGGTGATCGACCGCAACACGGTGCAGTTCCTGGAAGGCAAACCGGCCAACAACGTGCTCATGACCGGCGCCCGCGGCACCGGCAAGAGTTCCCTGGTGAAGGCCATGCTGGCCACCTATGGCGACCGCGGACTGCGCCTGATCGAGGTCGACAAGAGCGACCTGGGCGACCTGCAGGAGATCGTCGAAGCCGTGGCCGAACGGCCCGAGCGTTTCCTCGTCTTCGCCGACGACCTGTCGTTCGAGGAAGGCGAGGCCGGCTACAAGGCGCTCAAGTCGGTGCTGGACGGCTCCATCGCCGCTTCGACCCAGAACCTGCTGATCTACGCCACGTCCAACCGGCGCCACCTGATGCCGGAATACATGCACGAGAACCTGCAGGCCAAGCACCAGAGCGACGGCGAGATCCACCCAGGCGAAACCGTCGAGGAAAAAATCTCGCTGTCCGAGCGCTTCGGCCTGTGGCTGTCCTTCTATCCGTTCAAGCAGGACGACTACCTGGACATCGTCGCGCACTGGCTGCGCGACCTGGGATGCAGCGAGGAGTCCATCGCGCGCTCGCGCACGTCAGCGCTGCAATGGACGCTGGAACGCGGCTCGCGCTCCGGCCGGGTCGCCTGGCAATTCGCCAAGGATTGGGCCGGGAGGGAGGTCCCCCCCCCTACGCGCTGACAGGAGGGCTCCCCCCTACGCGCTTACGCGCGCCCCCCAGGGGGCGGCACTGGCGGACCGGCGGAGCCGGATCCGCTGTGCCCTGGGTATTGTTCTTGTGTGGATTGCATTTTAGGAAGGATTATGGGGTCTCTGGGTTCTGGGGTGAAAGTCGTCGATGTCGCGGTGGGCGTGATGCTGCAGCCGGACGGGCGGTTGCTGCTGGGCCAGCGGCCCGAAGGCAAGCCCTATGCGGGATGGTGGGAGCTGCCCGGGGGCAAGCTGGAGCCGGGTGAGACGATCTTGCAGGCACTGGCGCGGGAGCTGAAGGAAGAACTGGGCGTGACGGTGCTGGAATCGTCGACCTGGGTCACGCACGTGCACGCCTACTCGCACGCCACCGTCAGGCTGTATTTCTGCCGTGTCACGCGCTGGGAAGGCGAGCCTCGGGGGCTGGAGTCGCAGGCGCTGCAATGGGGGCGGATACGGGACGCGAGCGAGGCCGAGATACAGACGGCGCGGCGCGATCACGAGGAACGCCTGAAGGCGCTGGAAGCGCGCATGGCCCGAGGCGAGCAGCCGACCGACCTGGAAGCGGCCCAGGCGCGCGCGCAGGCGCCGGAAGATGCGCTGGGGCTGGCGCTGGAGCCGCGCATCGGCCCCCTGCTGCCGGCCACGCTGCCGCCGCTGCGGTGGCTGCACGTGCCCGATACCTATGCCATCACCGACATCGGCGCGCCCGGCAACGTCGACGCCTTCCTGCAACGCCTGGATGCCGCGCTGGCCTCGGGCCTGAAGCTGGTCCAGTTCCGCGAGCCGGGCTGGCCCGGCGGCGCAGACGACGAAGGATTGCACCAGGTGCTGAAACAGGTGGTGGCACGTGCCCGGTCGGTCGGCGCGCGGGTCCTGGTCAACAGTATCCATCCGCACGGCTGGATCGCCGATGCCGATGGCGTGCACCTGCGCGCCGCCGACATCCCGGCCCAGCGCCCCGCGCTGCCGCCCGGCGCGATGCTGAGCGTATCGGCCCACGATGCCGCGGAACTGGAGCGGGCGCGCCAGTTGGACGCCGACTTCGCGGTGCTGGCGCCGGTGCTGCCCACGCGATCGCATCCCGGCCAGCCCGGACTGGGCTGGGAAACCTTCGCCACGCTGGCGCTGCATGCCGGCCTGCCGGTACTCGCGCTGGGCGGGCAATCCGCGGACACGCGCGCGGCCGCCGTGGCGCACGGCGCGCACGGCATCGCGGGCATCAGCGGCTTCTGGGGCGGCTGACCCTGGACGCCGGGCCGGCGGCGCCTGCCGCCGGCACCCCGCCTCCCGGCCGCATCACTGCACCGTGATGCTGGCCTCCTTGATCACCTTCTCCCAACGCGCGGCCTCGGTATCGATCAGGCGCTTGAACTCGGCGGGCGTATTGCCCACCGCGAGGCCGCCGTGCGCCTGCACCTTCTCCTTGATGTCCGGCGACCGGGCAATCCGCGCGAAAGCGGCGGCCAGCTTGCCGACGATCTCGGGCGACGTGCCGGCGGGCGCGACCACGCCGTTCCAGACGGTCGCCTCCAGGTCCAGGCCCTGCTCCTTCAGCGTCGGCAGCTCGGGCATGGACGCCAGGCGCTCGCCGCTGGTCACGCCCAGGCCGATCACCCGGCCCGACCGGATCGGCGCCATGCCCGAGCCGGTGAAGGCGAAATGGATGCGGCCGGCGTTCAGATCGACCTCGGCCGAGGCGGTGGACTTGTACGGCACGTGCAGCGTGTCGACCCCGGTCATGGAGGCGAACAGCGCGCCCACCAGGTGCGGCGACGTGCCCGACCCCGGCGACGAGTAGTTGAGCTGGCCCGGCCGGGACTTGGCCAGCGCGACCAGTTCCTTCACGTTCTTGACGCCCAGCGTGGGGCTGGCCATCAGATAGAACGGCAGCGCCGCGACCATGGAAACCGGCGCGAAATCGCGCTTGGGATCGTAGGTGATGTTGGGATACAGGAAGGGATTGATCGATAGCGTGGTCACCGACGCCATCAGCAGTGTGTAGCCGTCCGGCGCGGCCTTGGCGACGTAGTCGGCGCCTATCATGGTGCTGGCGCCGGCCTTGTTCTCGACGATGACCGGCTGCTTGAGCTCGCGCGCCAGCGCATCGGCGAAGATGCGCGACACGGTGTCGGCGACGCCTCCGGGCCCGTGCGGCACCACCAGCTTGATGGGCCGGTCCGGATAATCGGCATGCGCCGCCAGCGCCGGGATCGCCCCCAGCGCCATGGCCGCGACCAGAGTCTTGATGCGTGTCTTCATGTTGTCTCCTGTTTTCATGCGCCGACGGGCACCGGCCTCCCGGCCCCGTCCGGCGGGAAAGGCTTATTGTCCGCTCGCGTCCAGCGACACGTTCCAGGCGTCGTAGCCGTAGACCCAGTCCGGGTTGGTGGACTCGCGCATCCAGTTGTTGGCGCTCGACCCGGCCTGCACCGCCGACGTGCGGGGCTTGCGGACCTGCTCGAACAAGCGGAACGCCGCGTCGAGATCGCTCCCGTGGGCGGCCACGCAGCGCGCCAGCACGACCGAGTCCTCCAGCGCCATGGCCGCGCCCTGGGCCATGTAGGGCGTCATCGGATGGCAGGCATCGCCCATCAGCACGATGTTGCCCCGCCCCCAGCTCGGCAGCGGGTCGCGCTGGAATATCGCCCATTTGTGCACGTCGGGGCAGGCCGCCAGCACCGCGCGCACGTCGGGATGGAAATCGGCGTAGGCCGCGCGCAGCACGTCCAGGTCGCCCTTGGCCGACCACGACTCGGGGGTGAGCCAGCCCGCGTCCTCGGGCTGGCTGGTGACGAAATAGATCTCGTCCTGGCGCCGGGTGACGTAGTAGATGACGATGTGGCGGTCCGGTCCCCACCATTTCGTGCGCGACTGGCCGATGTCGAGCGAACCCAGCCGGCTGGCCGGGAACGTCGTCCGGTAGGCGACGCGGCCGGTGAAGCGGGGCTGTTCCTCGCCCAGCAGCAGCTCGCGCACCAGGGAATGCACGCCGTCGGCGCCGATGACCGCGCGGGCGCGGGCCTCGGTACCATCCTCGAAGCGTAGCGCGACCTCGCGATCACCCTGTTCCAGGTGCACCAGTTTCTTGCCCAGCGAGATCTGCGCCTGCGGCACCTGCGCCGCCAGCGCCGCATGCAGGTCGCCCCGGTGCATGGCCAGGAAGGGCATGCCGTAGCGCTCCAGGACGGCCCCGGCCAGCGGAAACTCGTTCGTCACGGCGCCGGTGTCGTGCGCCCGGTTCAGCGACGACTTGGGCGAAAAGGCGATTTCTTCCAGTTGCGGGCGCAGCCCCAGCCCATCGAGCACCCGCATGGCATTGGGCGACATCTGGATGCCCGCGCCAATGCGCGCGAACTGCCGCGCCTGCTCGTAGACCTGCACGGCCACGCCCTGCGCGCGCAGCGCGGTCGCCGCCGCCAGTCCGCCTATACCCGCGCCGATGATCGCAACCGGCAACTCCGACTTCATCATGAAACTCCTCCAAGGTCCGCCATTGCGGAAGCGCCCATTATTGGAGCCCGGACATATCGAGTAAATTACAGAACAGCTCTAGCAGCTATAGAACTTCTCTATGTGACGCGAGACAGGCGTGGATATCAAGCAACTCGAGTACTTCGTCCAGGTGGTCGACGCCGGCAGCTTCACGCGCGCCGCCATGGTGCTCGAAATGACCCAGCCTTCCCTGAGCCGGCAGATCCGCCTGCTGGAGGTCGAGCTGCACGAACACCTGCTCTACCGCAACGGCCGCGGCGTGGAGCCGACCGAGGCCGGCAGGCGCCTGCTGGAACACGCCCGCGTCGTCCTGGCCCGCCTGGCCACCGCGCGCCAGGAAATCCACGAACTGAAGGCGGTGCCCCGGGGCAAGATCGTGGTCGGCTTTCCACCGCGCATCGCCCACCTCTTGGCGCCCAGCCTGGTGCGCGGCTTCCGCGAGCGCCTGCCCGGCGCCGCGCTGACCGTGACCGAGGGGCTGAGCGTGAGCCTGCGGGAATGGCTGCACGAAGGCCGGGTCGACGTCGCGCTGCTGTACGACCCCGCCCCGGGCGAGACGCTGGACTACGAGCCGATATTCCAGGAGGAACTGATGCTGGTGGGATGCGTGCCCGGTCCGGGCGAACGCCTGCCGGAGTCGCTGCCGGTCGATGCGCTGGCGGACTATCCGCTGATCCTGCCCTGCGAGCCCAACACCATCCGCGCGGTGGTGGATGCGGTCTGCCGCCGGCGCGGCATCGCGCTGGACATCGTCGCCGAGGTCAACGCGGTGCACACCATGGTGGCCCTGGCCGAAAGCGGGGAAGGCTACGCGCTGCTGTCGGCCAGCGCCATCGGACCGCAGCGCCGCGCCGGCACGCTGGTCACCGCCCGCGTGCATTCGCCGTCCATGCACAACAACCTGATCATGTGCACGGCGCGGCTCCAGCCGCTGACCCGGTTGACGCGGGAGACCATGCAATTGCTCCGGTCGCTGGATATCCGGACGCTGCTGGAGAACGCCTAGTTCAGTTCACCGACTGCGGCGGAGGAAACAGCCGGCCCGAGGAATCCCCGCTCAGATCGTCGGTTTCCAGGGGAGCGCCCGGAATGGCGAATTTCTCGGCCGCCCACGCCCCCAGGTCGATCTGGCGGCAGCGTTCGGAACAGAAGGGCCGCCAGGCGTTGTCGGGGCTCCATGGAGCCGGCCTGGCGCAGGTGGGACATTTGACTTTCTTGACCATGGCCACATTGTAGCCAGGGGACGAACGATCCGCCGCCTTCAGAAGCTGTTGCACAGCGTCAGTTGGAAGGGCACGTCGTCCACCACCGGCTGGGGCTTGAGATCGCCCCCCTGGGACGAGAAACGGACCGACACCATGTACTTGTTGGCGCTGACTTCGGGGAACACGCCCAGCGCCTCGTCGACGTAGATGCGCAGCAACTGGTAGGCCTTGCCGCCCAGCATCTGCTGGAAGGCGCCGCCCTCGGCCACCACCGCGACCTGCCGGCCCGATTCTCGCAGCATCTTCAGCACGATGGCCAGACCATCGCGTATGGGCAGGAAGGGCTCGACCCACTGGGCCAGGTCCTGGACCCGATGCTCGACGGGCTTGTGCTTCCAGGCGTGAAAGGACGGGACGTCGAACTCGCAGGCGCCGCCCGGGATCGCGAGGCGGCTGCGTATGCTGGTCAGCCATTCGTTCTGCCGCAGCGGCTGGCCGGTCTTGCCCTGGGCCACGAGCGAACCCGTGGCCTGCTCGATGCTGGACAGCATGACGTCCAGGGTCTGGCGATCGACGCCGGGATGCTCGCGCAGCGAGCTCAGGGACTGGCGGTAGCGCTCCAGGTCCTGGAGCAGTTCGGACTTGAGGTCGGCGCGCGCCGACACATCCAGGATTTCGAACAGCGTGGTCAATGCGACGTGATGCCCGCGGGCATCCGGCTGCCGCACGAAGAAGAACAGATTGTCGAAGAGGTTTTCCAGACGCAGCAGCGTTCGGACGCGCTCGTTGAATGGGTATTCGTAAAGAACCACGTAGACCGTCCGGTATCGGAATTTCGTAGAAATATACCTGTACGGCATGGACACGGCGACACTTGCCTTGTCCGCTTCCGAACGGCACCTTGCGCGGGCGCTTCGGAACACCTCCATTGTAGATACGGAGCCCGCGGGAAAAACACTCAACCGTAGCTCGATCTCCCCTTACTTTGAAGCAGGCGGCCCGGCAATGCGGTTTCGAGTTGTGACGCCCGCCGCGTCGGCCGCTTCCAGCAGGGCTTCGTGGAAGTCCCGATGCAGCGTGGTATCGGGTGCATCGCGATGGCGCAGGATACCCACCATGCCCTGCCGGCGGGTGGGCAGGTCCAGCGCCACCAACTGGCCGGCGGCCTGGAAATAGTGCAGCACGCGGCGCGACAACGCGGTCAGCAGATTGGCCCGCTGCATCATCGCCACCAGCATCAGGATGCCGACGGCCTCGACCCGGTAGCGGGGCGCGGGCAGGCCGGCCAGCGCGAACTCGGCATCCAGCTCGCGGCGCAGTGGATTGCCCTGGGGCGGCACCACCCAGCCGCATCCCTCCAGGTCCGCCCACGCCAGCCCCCGGCGGCCTGCCAGCGGATGCGACGGCGGCGCGGCCACCGCGATGCTTTCGCTGTAGACCGGCGTGCAGCGCAGGCGATCATCGATGGCGTCTCCTTCCAGGCGCGTCACCACGAAATCCAGGCGGCGCTCCAGCAGCGGCTGCAGCAGTTGGTCCAGGGTCGACTCGGTAATGGACAAGCGGGTCTCGGGCCGCCGCGCCAACAGCAGGGCCACGCTGTCGGGCAGCAGCCCGGTCGAGACCGTGGCCGTCACCCCTATGGACAACTGGCCGTCCGCCCCTTCGGCCATCAGCGCCATGGCCTGGCTGGCGCGCTCGACCTCGGCCAGCATGACGCGGGCGTGTTCGGCCATGGCCGTGCCGAAGCGCGTGGGCACGAGGCCGCGCGAATGGCGTTCGAACAGCGGCACCCCCAGTTCGGCCTCCAGCTCGGCCAGCCATTTCGACAGGGCCGGCTGCGTCATGCACAGGCGTTCGGCGGTGTGACTGAGATTGCAGGTATCGGCCAGGCTGCTCAGCACTTCGAGCTGCCGGATGCGCAGGCGCCGGGTCCAGTCCATTGCCATGAATTTTAGGTATGACAGTGCTGAATTTTATCATTGGAACCAGATACCTCTCCGTTCCCATAATGCAGGCACGGCGCCGACCAGACTGGCCCCAGCCAGCCCACCCCCTTCCACGGAGACATCCCATGCGACCGCTTGCGCGCCTTTTCCTCGCCCTTTCCCTCGTTGCCGCCACGCCCTGGGCCCGGGCCGCCGACTATCCCGACCATCCGGTCAAGCTGGTCGTCAATTTCGCCGCCGGCGGACCGCTGGACCTGATCGCCCGCTTGATCGCCGAACAGGCGGCATCGCGCCTGAAACAGCCGGTCATCGTCGAGAACCGAGCGGGTGCCGGCGGCAACATCGGCGCCGAATACGTCGCCCGGTCTCCCAAGGACGGCTATACGGCACTAGTCAGCGTCGACCACCTGCTGACGATCAATCCTTCGGTCTACAAGAACATGGGGCTGGACCCCTACCGCGACCTCGTGCCCGCCGGCATCTTCGGCACCACCTCGCAGGTGCTGGTGGCCCACCCCAAGCTGGGGCTGAAGGATTTCCGCGACTTCCTGGCACGCGCCAGGAAAGAGGACCTGACCTACGCCTCGGCCGGCCTGGCCTCGCCCGGGCACCTGACCTTCGAGCTGCTGAAGGCCCGGACCGGCATACGCGGCACGCACGTGCCCTACAAGGGCAACGCTCCGGCCCTGTCCGACGTGGTGGCCGGCCACGTGCCGCTGGCCTTCGTGGCGTCGTCCAACACGCTGCCCTATGTGCGGTCCGGCGCGCTGCAGGCGCTGGTCACGTCCGCCGCCACGCGCAACCCGCAGTTGCCACAGGTCCCCACCGCGCAGGAACAGGGTGTGCCCGATTTCGACGTGCAGTTCAGCCAGGTAGTGCTGTTTCCCGCGGGCACGCCGGCGGCCGTGGTGAAGACATGGGAAGGTCTGCTGCACGACATCCTGGAAAGCCCCGAAGTGCGCCGCCAGTTGGACCAGATGGCGGTGACGCCCTTCTGGGCGAACTCGGCGCGGACCACGGCCTGGCTGCGCGACACGCGCACGCGCTGGGACGCGTTGATCCGCACACTGGACATCCAGTGAAGCCTTGGCGGACCGCTAGCCGCGCGGCGCGAGCAGGTCCAGCCAGGCGCGATGCTGGGCCAGGGTGCGTTGCGCCAACTGTTCGGGCGAGGTCCCACCGTCGTTGACGATGACGTCGTCGGCCACCGCGAGGCGCTGGGCGCGCGTAGCCTGGGCGGCCATGATGCGGGCCACCATCTCGGGGGCCAGGCCGCTGCGGCGCTGGACGCGCTCGACCTGGGCGGCCTCGTCGCAGTCGACCACGCAGACACGGTCCACCCGGTCCCGCCAGCGGCCGGACTCCACCAGCAGCGGCACCACGAAGACCTGGTAGAGCCCCTGGCGCCCGGCCGCCTCGCGCTCGACTTCCTGGCCGATGAGCGGGTGGATCAGCGCTTCCAGCCGCGCCTTGGCCTGGCCATCGGAGAACACCAGGGCCCGCATACGGGGGCGGTCCATCGCGCCGTCGGGCCCGATCATGTCCGGGCCGAACTCGCGCCGCAGCGGCTCGATGGCCAGGCCGCCGGGCGCGGTCAGCGCATGCGCGATCGCGTCGGTGTCGATCACCGCGGCGCCCCGTGCCTCCAGCAGATCGGCCACGGCGGTCTTGCCGGATCCGATGCCGCCCGTCAGGCCCACGCGCAGCGGGTGGGCGCGGGAAGAGGAAAGTGTGCCTACCATGCCAGCAGCTTAATCCATGCATCGCCCGCGAACAGCGCGGCCACGCCCGCGGCCGCCAGGTACGGCCCGAAGGGCAGCGGCTGGCCGCGCCGCACCCGGCCGGCGATCATCAGCACTCCGGCCACCGCCACGCCGGCCAGCGAGGCCGCCACCATGACCAGCGGCAGGCTCTGCCACCCCAACCAGGCGCCGATGGCGGCCAGCAGCTTGAAGTCGCCATAGCCCATGCCTTCCTTGCCCGTCAGCAGGCGGAACAGCCAGTACACGGACCACAGCACCCCATAGCCCGCCATCGCGCCGATGACCGCGTCGGGCAGGAAGGCGAAGCTGCCCCACAGGTTGACGAACAGGCCCGCCCACAGCAGCGGCAACGTCAGGTCGTCCGGCAGCAGCGAGGTCTGGTGGTCGATCACGGCCAGCGCCAGGCAGACCGCGCAGAACGCCATGGCCGCCATGCAGCTCCACGTCACGCCGAACACGGCCACGCAAGCCGCGAACAGCGCCGCGGCCGCGAGCTCCACCAGGGGGTACTGCCAGGAGATGGGCGCGGCGCAGTGGGCGCAGCGGCCGCGCAGCGCGAGCCAGCCCAGCACCGGGATGTTGTGGCGCCACGAGATCGGATGCCGGCAGGCCGGGCAGTGCGACGCGGGATAGGCCAGGTCGAAGCGCGCCTGTTCGGACGGCGCGGCGCCATGCAGCTCGGCGCATTGTTCCTGCCAGGCGCGCTGCATCATCTGCGGCAGCCGCGCGATCACGACGTTGAGGAAGCTGCCCACCACCAGCCCCAGCACGGCGGCGGCCGTATAGCCCAGCCACGGGGAGACCGCGAGTATCTGCACGAATGACATAGACGAGAATGAAAATGCCGCCACGGCGGCCCCCCGCAAGCTTAACCGCCCCACGGGCCCCACGTGGACTTTCCCGTCGCATGCCGGCAGACGCAACAGGTTAGACTTGCGGTAAATCTCAAGAGCCGGAGCCGTGATGACCAACCCGCCCCTTTCCTCCCGCCCCGCACCTTCCCGCCTTGCCACCCTGGCCGCCGCCCTGGTCGTGGCGGCCGGACTGGGCGCGTGCTCCATCCCCCTGCCCGACCGAGAACGCTCCGGCACCCTGACCGCCGCCGACGCGGTGATCCCGCCGCCGCCCGCCGTGACGCAGGAACAGGCCGAACGAGGCAGGCAGGACCGGGGCGTGCCCCTGCCCCAGCCCCAGACCTTCCGCGGCGTGATCCCCTGCGCCGACTGCGCCGGCCAGCGCGTCACCCTCACGCTGCTGCCCGACTGGACCTGGCGCATGCGCCGCGTGTATTTCGGCACCCGCGACAACAAGGAACTGAGCTTCGTCAGCACCGGCCGCTGGGAACGCCTGTTCGATTCGCCCGACCAGATCCGCCTGATCGGCGACCGCAACGAAGGCGGACTCTACGAGTTCATCTCCGCCACCACGCTGCGCATGCTGGACCAGAATGGCGAACCCATCCAGTCCACGCTGAACTACGCCCTGACCCAGCAGTTCGAGGTCGACTTCATCACCGACACCTTCACGATGCGCGGCAAGGTCGTACCCAAGGACGGCCAACCCACCTTCGCCATCTGCAGCACCGGCAAGCGCTATCCCGTAGCCTCCACCGGCCAGGCTCAGGCGCTGACCGACGCCTACGCCAAACTGCGCGTGGCACCCGGCACCCCGGTCCTGATGTGGATAGACGGCCACATCGCCCGCAACGGCGAGCCCCCGGTAGAGTCGGTGGTCGTAGACAAACTGGCCCGCGGCACCCTGGACAGCCCCTGCGAAGACTAATGGGCCCGGTGCTTCGCTGGCTGCCAGCGGTAGCAACGGTGATCCAATCCAAGAAGCGCGTACTAGACCCAGGAAACCGCGGATCTGGCTTTGCCAGTCCGCCGGTTTCGCCCCCTCCTGGGGGGCGCGCGTAAGCGCGTAGGGGGGGGCTCCTACCTAGCCCGCGAGATCCTGACTTCCGCGCCGCGGCGCTTCACTTCCAGGCCTTCGGACGGCAGGATCTTCAGGCCTTCCAGGCCCTTGGCATAGCTTGAGCCCTGCATCTGCATGACGCGGATCTTGTTGCGCATCACGCTGGGGTTGTGCACGGGCATGCCGAACAGCCAGACCTCGTCCAGGATACGGGCGGAATTGAATTCGCCGGTGTGCTGGGCGGCGGGGCCCAGGCACAGCATGTGGCCTTCGCGGCCGAAGACCGGCAGGCGGTCCAGTCCGCATTCGAAGGTCCAGCTCGTGCCGCCCTCGTAGCGCCAGCCCGTGTTCAGGTCCCACCAGGCTTCGCCCTTGGGGAAGTAGACGCGGATCTGGTTGCCGGGCTGCACCGCGGGCACGACCAGCAGCGCCGGGCCGAGCAGGTATTGCAGCTCGTGGGCATGCGCCTCGGCATCGTCCGGGAAAGACAGGGCCATGGAGCGCTGCACCGGCAAGCCGGTGCGGGCCGCGTCCTCGATCACGCCCAGCACGTAGGGAATGAGCCGGTAGCGCCACTGCATCAGCGTCTGCGCGTGCTGAAAGGCCTCGTCGCCGAAGTCCCAGGGCAGCAGTCCCGGTACCGCGTGGAAGCGCAGGTGCGAGCTGAACACGCCGGCCGCCAGCCAGCGCAGGTACAGCTCGGGCGTCATGGTCCCCAGCGGATGCTCGGGCGAACCGATGTCATGGGCATGGGCCGGCAGGCCGCTGGCGCCCGAGGTCAGCGCGGCGCGCAGCGATTCGGCCAGTCCTTCCCAGGTATTGGGCACGGACACCGGCGCCTGCATGGGCAGGCGCTGGCCGGTCGGGAAAAGATCGCGGCTCCACACCACGCCTTCGGGCGGCGTCTTGTTCCAGGCCGCCGCCTCGAACAGGCAGCGCTTGGCCAGCATGGGATAGGCCGTGCGCAGCCGCGCGCCGGTATCGCCGTTGCGCGCCTCGACACCGTCGGGAATGTCGAACTGGATGTCGCAGGACACCGCATCGACGCCCTCGTCCATGATCTGGCGGATCTTGTCGCGCCAGAAGGTCCACACGTCGCGATGGGTCAGGTCGAGCAGGCCGAAGCTGCCGCCGGCGCTGGCGGGCACGCCCGCGAATACCTGGGCGGCGCCGGACTCGTCGGTCAGCAGCCAGCCCTTGTCCTCGAGCTCGGCGAACATGGGGCTGTGGGTGGGCACCCCCGGAAAGCCCGGCGCGCACACCTTCAGGTCCAGGCCCTTGAACTCGCCCAGCACCTGGCGCGTATCGGGAAAGCGGGCGGCGTCCCATTCGAGGTTCAGCTTGGCGCGGATCTCCCAGGCCGCGGGCGGCTGGAACGACACGGCGTCGACGGGCATGCCGCGGCTGCGCATCTGGCCGGCCACGGCCGCGAGCTGCTCGACGCCGGTGCCGGCCGCCTGGTGCAGCCACGCGCCCATGCTCCACAGCGTGGGCTGCCCGGCGCGGCCGGTCAGCTGGGTGTACTGGTTCAGGATCTCGGCCGGCTCGCCCACGAACAGGAACACGTCCAGTTGGGCATCGGCAACCGTCACCACATAGCTGTCGGGCGCGAACTCGGGCAGGCCGATGTCGTGCACGACGGATTCGAGCGTATTGACGTACAAGCCCCAGCCGCGCGGGCTCCAGGCCAGCGGCAGGGCGCGCGACCCGGCCTCGTCGGAGACCACCCGCTCGGCGCGGCGATCCAGCATGATGCGGCTTTCGCCCAGGCCGTGGACGGCTTCGCCGGCCGCGAGGTCAAAGCACAGGGCCCACGACGCCGGAGCCGAGGCGTCCTCGGTTCCCAGCGGGCACAGATCCTCGTCGGCGGACGAGACCAGCACCTGCTGCCCTTTGCGGTACAGGGCCAGCCGCACGGGATTGGCGGCGATCTCGAGCACGTTGTCGCCCTGGACGATGCGCCAGCCGGGCTGGCCGGCCACGTCCGCCTGTTCAACCACGGCCTCGCCTATGGCCTCGTTCCGGGCCAGCAGGTCATGCAGGGCCGCGGCGCGGGTGGCCGAACCGGAGGCCGGCTTGCCGGTCGCGGCGGGCGTGCCCATGCTCAACCGGAACACACCTGGCGCGCTGGCCTCGACCAGCACCGCCTGGCCCTGGTCCGTCGTGAAACGGACGACAGCCGGGCTGGACGTGTTGAGAGACAGGGATTCCAGACGCTGGTAGCGGGAGGAGTCGAATTGAAGTGGCACAGGTTTCCCTCGATCGCTTTCGACAGATTGGCAATAGCAAAGACGCAACCCTCGCGAAGCCCCGCTATCCGCCCCAAATGCGGCAGATGACCGCACTTTTTCGCCAAAACCTCTATTTTGACGGATTCGGGCAGGCAAATAAACCGTGGAAGCAGCCTTCTCCCGCCCGAGCGCGCCTCGCGGGGCCCCACGGGAGGCCCGACAAGGCCGTATCCAAGGCTATCCTGCGGCCCTGGAAGCGGCGGATCGGGACGCACGGGCCGGGCACCGCGCGCCCTTGGGCACGTCTTTTTTGCTGTTAATCACGCTATTTTCCCACGATTCGGCCCGGGATCAGCGCCAGGCGATCATCCGCAGCAAATCCCCTTCCAGGATCATGGGCTCTCCTTCCAGGGAAGCGGCCAGGATATCGCCCCCCAGGGCCGACCAACTGAGCCCGCGCGAGGCATAGCCAGAAGCGGCCCACAGCCCGCCGTGAGTGGGCGATTCGCCGATTACCGGCAGCCTGCCGGGCAGTACGGCGCGCCAGCCGGCCCAGCCCGCGAGCGCGCCGGGATCCAGGCCGGCGCCGGCCAGTTCCGGCAGCAACCGGGCGGCCCGCTCCAGGTTGACCGCGTGGCCCTCGGCCGAGGCGACGGCCCGCGCGGCATCGTGCACATAGGTGCTGCCAGCCACGCAGGCGCCGTCCACGGCGGGCAGCACATAGCCCTCGCCCGCCACCACGCATTGCGGCGGCTGCCAGCCGGCTTCCTGCGCCGGAAGCAGCGTGATCTGCCCGGCTATGGCCTTTTGCCCGAAGAAGCCCGGCAGTTCGCCGCCGGAGGGCGCCATGCCACTGGCGGCCAGCAGCCGCGGCGCCTCGGCAGCATTGGCCAGCACCACGATCTCGGCCTCGGCCAGCACGGCGCCCGCCCCATCGACGGCCCGCCAGCGCCGCCCCGAGGGGACGTCCGCCGGCAGCGCCTCGATGCGGGCCACGCGGGCGGCCCGAACCTCGATGCCCGGCCGGGACAGCAGCGCCGCGCCCAGCAGGCGCGGGCGTACCCGCAGTCCGCCGGGGAAATACACGCCGCCGCGCGCCGTCGGGCAGCCGGCCAGCCCGCTGGCCTCGTCCCGCGTCACCGGGCGCACCCAGTCGGCCGGAAAACCCAGCTCCGCCAGCATGGCATGCATGCCGGCCTCTTTGTCGTCCGACTTGGCCTGCTGCACGGTGCCGCAGCGGGCGACGATCCCGCCATCCATCCACGGAGCCCAGCGCGCGGCCGCGCGCAAGGCGCCGGCGCGGCTCAGGCGCGCGCGCGGGCTGTCGTCCCGGGCCAGCAGCGGCGTCAGCGCGGCGGCCAGGTGGCCGGCCCCTTGCGCGGGGACGCCCCACGCCGCGTCGAACACGGACACGCGCCAACCGCGCAGCGCCAGCGCATGGGCCACACCGGCGCCGGCGATGCCCGCCCCCACCACCACGGCATGGCGCTCGGCGAAGGACGGTGGTTCGGCCGGCGCGTGGCGGCGCTCGAAACGCGGCGCGTAGCGCGCCACCGTCATATGGAGCTTGCCGCCGAAGCCGTCCCTGCGCTCGACCTCGAAACCCGCCGTCTGCAAAGCCCGGCGCATCGCGCCGGCGCTTGCCCAGGTCGCCGCCGTGGCATCCGGCGCGGCCAGTCTGGCCAGCGCGCGCATCAGCGGTTCGGACCACATGCCGGGATTCAGCGTGGGCTTGAAGCCATCCAGGAAAAAGGCGTCCGCGCGCAGGACCAGCCGGGGCACGACCTGTTCGGCCAGGCCGAAAACCAGGGTCAGCGTCACCGCGCCGCCATCCAGGTCCAGCCGGTGCAGCCCCGGCAGGAGCGGCGGCCATTGCGCCAGCAACTGCGCAGCCATGTCCTCCCAACCGGCGGGCAACCGCGCGCGCAACAGTTCCGCCAGGTCCTCGCGAGTGAACGGATGGGCCTCGACGGACACCACGTGCAGCCGCCGGCTGCGCCGGGGATCGTCGCGCCACGCCCGCCACAGCGTCAGGAAGGTCAACCCCAGCCCGAACCCCGTCTCGCACACGGTGAAGCGCTCGCGCCCGCGCCACCGCTCCGGCAAACCGTTGCCCGCCAGGAACACATGGCGAGCCTGCTCCAACGCCCCCTGGGCGGCATGATAGATGTCGCCGTAGAGCGGGCTATAGGGCAGGCCGTCCTGATCAAAGGCCGGCCGGGAAGGAGTCAAGGGCGTAAACACGGGCGCAATGATACCGCCCCATCATGGCGTACACTGGCTCTATGAGCATCCCCGCAGCTCCCACCATGGACAAACCCGTCCCGCTGGATCTCTTCAAGGCGCTCGAAGCCGCCGTCACCGCCGCGCATGCCGGCGCCGCTATCCTGCAAGCGTATGCGCACAAGCGTTCGGAACTGGTGATCGACCTGAAGGCCCGCAACGATCTGGTCTCGCAGGCGGACCGCGAAGCCGAGATCGCCATCATCGAAGTCCTGCGCGCACGCACGCCGCAATACGGCATCGTGGCCGAGGAAACGGGCGGCTCGCCCTCGGGCCCCGCCAGTTGGTACATCGACCCGCTGGACGGCACCACCAACTTCGTCCACGCCATTCCCCACTACGCCGTCTCCATCGCGCTGGTGGCCCAGGAGGGCTGCGGCATCGCTTTCGAAGACGGCCGGTGCGAGCCGGGGCCGGTGGTGGGCGTAGTCTACGATCCCTGCCGCGAAGAGATGTTCACCTCGGTCCGGGGCGTGGGCGCCTGGCTCAACAGCCATCGCGTCCAGTGCTCGCGCACCGAAACCCTGGCCGACGCCCTGCTGGCCACGGGCTTCCCCTACAGCGACATGTCGTTCACCGAAAGCTACCTGCCCATGCTGCGCGACGCCATGCACGGCACGCGCGGCGTGCGCCGCAACGGCGCCGCGGCGCTCGACCTGGCCTGGGTGGCCTGCGGGCGCTTCGACGGTTACTGGGAACTGCGGCTCAAGCCGTGGGACGTCGCCGCCGGCACGCTGCTGGTGCGCGAGGCCGGCGGACAGGCCTTCGATCCGTTCGGCCAGGCCCCCTGGCCCGAACAGGGCAACATCGTCGCGGGCGGCCCCGGCGTGGCCAAAGCCCTGCACGAACTGATCGGCCCCAACCTCAAGGCCGCCGGCGCGGCCTGACGGCCGGGGCGGCGGTCAGCGCACGATCATCAGGCCGATGCGCACCTGGGACTTGGCGCGCACGTTGTAATCCAGCAGGGTCTCGCCGTAGCCATTGAAATACTGCACGTGCAGAAAGCCGTTCAGGCGGCCCAGCCCCAGCTTGCGCAGCGGGTAGGCCATGTCCAGTTGCAGCGATCCCTTCTCGTGGCCCTTGCGCACCAGCGCCGACACCATCAGGCCGTCGTCCTTGGCCCAGCGCAGCTGGTAGTCGACGTGGCCCCGGTAGTCGGCGATGTCCGGATTGCCCTCGCGGGTCATGTAGTACTTGATCTTGGGGCCGAAGCTCAGGGTACTGCCGTCGTCCAGGCGGTAGCGCAGCGTGGGCCGGGCGTACAGGGAATTGATGGCGCGCGAGGTATCGCCGTCGCGCCCGTTGGACTCGTGCTCGAAGCCGCCGTCGAAGCCCAGCGACTTGCGGCGGTCCTGCGATTCCCAGACCCGGTCGGACAGCCAGAAGACCGCGGGGCGGTAGCTGCTGTCGCGGAACGGGGCCGAGTTCTCGCCTATGTCCCACAGCGAGGTCTGGCTATAGCCCAGGTACAGGTTGTTGAGAAAACCCGTTTCCTCGCCGTCGTAGGGCTGGAACAGCCGGAACTTCAGGCTGACCTGGAAGCGCGCGTTCAGGTTGGGACGGGCGCCGAAGCTGAAATACACGGGTTCGTAGGGCGACAGCGCGCTGCGAAAGCGGCTCAGCACGTCATGCTCGTCGTTGCCCGGGGCGGTGGCTTCCGCCGGCGCCGGGCCCGACAACGCGGTACTGCCCGGCCCCGAACCGCCCGAGAGGCCGCTGACCGCGGCCAGCACGCCGTTGTCCGGCACCTGCGGCACCGCACCGGGCGCGCGTGGATCGACAATGGGGCCGATCGCGCGCGACCCCACGATGGCGCCCTTCTCGGCGGGCGTCGCGTCCAGCGCCAGCAGCACCGGCTCGCCCTCGATCGCGATGGCCTGCAGGCCGCGCGCCTGCTCGGGCACCACGGCCGACCAGGTCGCGCGCGAGAACTGGCCCACGGGTATCTGCAGCACGGCAGTGCCGCCGTCGAGCCGCGCGGGCGCGCGCACGACGCGGCCGGCGGCGTCGCGCCATTGCAGCACCAGTTCGCGCGGCGCGTCCCAGGTCGCCGTGGCGTTGCCGTCGTTGAAGAACATGGCTTCGATGCGCACGGTCTCGCCGGGGCCGGCCTGGATACGGTCCAGCTTGAAGGTCACGCCCGCGTCCGCCCGCAACGGCACGGCGGCCATTAGGGCGACAAGGCCCGCGGGCGCGAGCGCGCGGCGCACGATGCCATGCAGCGCATGGGGACGATGGCCAGCCATCCGACCTAGCATGTGGACTCCCGAACGATGCCCGCGATGGGGCAGACGCCGCCATTGTAGGGGCATGCCGGGGATCGCCCCTTACGCGGCGGCCTCGGTGCCGGTCCGCAGTTCGCGCCGCAGGATCTTGCCCACGTTGGTCTTGGGCAGTTCCGACCGGAACTCGATGTAGCGCGGCCGCTTGTAGCCGGTCAGGCGGTCGCGGCAGAAGGCCTTCAGGTCCTGCTCGGTCAGCGCCGGATCGCGCTTGACCACGACCACCTTCACCACTTCGCCGGAATGCTCGTCGGGCACGCCGATGGCGGCGCACTCCAGTACCCCCGGATGCTGGGACACCACGGCCTCGACCTCGTTGGGATACACGTTGAAGCCCGACACCAGGATCATGTCCTTCTTGCGGTCGACGATGCGGATGTAGCCGCGTTCGTCCATGATGCCGATGTCGCCGGTCTTGAAGAATCCGTCCGCCGTCATGACGCGGGCGGTCTCGTCCGGCATGTTCCAGTAGCCCGGCATGACCTGCGGGCCCCGCAGCGCGATCTCGCCGCGCTCGCCGATGGGCAGCGCGGTGCCGTCGTCATCCAGGATCGCCGCCTCGGTCGATGGCAGCGGAATGCCGATGGTGCCGGAGTATTCCTTGATGTTGATGGGCGTGCAGCAGGCCACCGGCGACGTTTCCGACAGGCCGTATCCCTCGCACAGGGGCGACTGGGTCACCTCGCGCCAGCGGTCGGCCACCGCCTTCTGCACCGCCATGCCGCCGCCCACGCTCACGCGCAGGGCCGAGAAATCCAGCGACCGGAACTTCTCGTTGTTCAGCAGGGCGTTGAACAGGGTATTGACGCCGGGAAACAGCGTGAAGCGGTAGCCCGACAGCGTCTTGACCAGGTCGGGGATGTCGCGCGGATTGGGCACCATCACGTTGAGGCCGCCGGCCCGCATGCCGAGCAGGGCGCACACCGTCAGGCCGAAGATGTGATACAGCGGCAGGGCGCAGACGAAGATGTGCTGGGTGCGCTGCCCGCTCTGGTTGGAGGGCTGCTCGTCGGTCAGCAGCCAGGCATCGCATTGCAGGACGTTGGCGACGAGGTTCCGGTGCAGCAGGACCGCCCCCTTGGCCACGCCCGTCGTGCCGCCGGTGTATTGCAGGAAGGCGACGTCGTCGGGCCCGACCTCGGGGCGTGCCAGTTCCCGTGCCGACCCTTGCGCCAGCGCGCGCCGGAAGCTCACCGCGCCCGGCAGGCTGAACGGCGGGACGAGCTTCTTGACGTAGCGCACCACGGCATTGACGAGGGCGCCCTTCACGCCGCCCATCAGGTCGCCCATGGACGCCACCACGATGTGCCGGATGGCCGTGGCGGGCAGCACCTGCTGCAGGGTGTGGGCGAAGTTCTCGAGGATGACGATGGCCTCGGCGCCGCTGTCCTTGAGCTGGTGCTCCAGTTCCGGGGCGGTGTAGAGGGGATTGACGTTGACCACCGTATAGCCGGCCCGCAGCACCGCCGCGATGGCCACGGGGTATTGCAGGACATTGGGCATCATCAGGGCCACGCGCGCGCCGCGCGGCAGTCCGCGCGATTGCAGCCAGGCCCCCAGCTTGCGCGACATGGCGTCGATGTCGGCGTAGGCGAGTGTCCTGCCCATGCAGACAAAGGCCGGACGCTCGGCGTACTGCTCGAACGATTCCTCCAGCAACTGGATCAGGGACCGATAGCGCCCCGGGTCGATGTCGGCGGGAATGCCCGGCGGGTAGTACGCCAGCCACGGTCTTTGCATGCACGTCTCCTGATCCAGTCTGCGCCGCTCGGTGTCGGCCTATGGGGCCGATGATAGCCCAGCAGCCTGCGCGCGTTCGGTTTCCGTCAGCAATCGCCGGCGGCGCTCGGCATACGGCAGCCGCGCCAACTCGCGCGCCTCGTCCAGAAAGGGCGCCAGGCTGCCGTCGCGGCAGCTCTCGCAGCGGCGCGCCATGGCCAGCAGCGCCGGCACCCACTGGTGGTAGGCGCCCATGGCCGCGAACTGCGCATTGTTCAACGCCTGCGCGAACCACGCGTCGTAGCCGGCGTAGCCGTGCCACCGCTCGCGCTTCATCCGTTCGTAGCGGGACCGCAGGTCGGCGATGATCCCGGCCTTGCGGGCGCGCCGCTGCTCGATTTCGTCCGGCCCCAGGCCCACCGGGTCGGGCGTGGTGGGCGCCGGCCCCTGGCGGGCACCGGTCTCGCCGTAGGCCTGCGCCAGTTGGCGCCGGGTCTCCAGCAACAGCGCGACGAAGTCATGCCGGCGCGCGTCGAAGGCCTCGTAGGCGGGCCGCAGCGACTGGTTCTGGGGCTCGCGCAGCCAGCGCTCGACGCCGATCTGCTCCACCGCCGTCGCCAGCGACTCGTTGAACGTCGTGTCGTTCTTCGCGTAGACCGCCTGGTGGGTCAGCTCGTGGAAGACCAGGCGCGCGACCTCGGCCGGCGGCAGGCGGATGAAGGTGTTGACGAACGGATCGGGATACCAGCCCAGCGTGGAGTAGGCCGGCACGCCTCCCACGTGCACGTCCCAGCCCTGGGCCTTCAGTTCGCCGGCCATCCGCCGCGCCTCGGCCTCGCTGTAATAGCCCCGGTAGTCTATGCATCCCACCACCGGGAAGCAGGACTGCTTGAGCCGCAGGGACAGTTCCGGCGTGGCGAACACGTTCCAGACGACGTAGGGACGCTTCACGTCGGCGTATTCGGTGTAGCTGCGGTTGTCGGGCAGCCCCAGCACCTGGCTGGCATAGCGGCGGGCGTCCTGCGCGTAGCGCAAACGCTCGCGCAAATCGGCCGACGTGGAAGGATCGGCCAGCACCTGGTCCACCGGCCGGGCCGCTTGCAGCAGCGACGAATGTCCGCCTACGGACTGCGCGTAATAGCGCAGGTCGGCGCATCCCGCCAGCGCCCCGGCCAGGACCAGGGCGGCCCAGGCCGCCCGGCCCCTTGTCGTTACACTCGCCATAGACAAGCTCATTGGAGATAATGGCTATGGTAACCGCCGGACTTCGGGCACACGACGCCCTGCCGGCGACGCCGGATACGGCGCGGCACATCGGCCCTTTCCGCCTTCGCGACCGCCTGGACAAGGCGCGGCGCGCTCGACCCCGCGGCAGGGCAACGTTCAGGAGTTCCCCATGAATCTGCTCGAACCCATCGTCGCCTTCCAGAGCGACCTGAAGACGATCCGACGCGACCTCCACGCCCACCCCGAGCTGTGCTACGAGGAACACCGCACGTCGGATACCATCGCCCGCCTGCTGGAGGGCTGGGGCATTCCCGTCGTGCGCGGCCTGGGAGGCACCGGCCTGGTCGGCGTCCTGGAAGGCACCGACAGGAACGGCCCGGCCATCGGCCTGCGGGCCGACATGGACGCCCTGCCCCTGCAGGAACTCAACGCCTTCGAACACGCCAGCGTGAACCCGGGCAAGATGCACGCCTGCGGCCACGACGGCCACTGCGCCATGCTGCTGGGCGCCGCCCGCCACCTGGCGGCGCACCGCGACTTCCCCGGCACCGTCTACCTGATCTTCCAGCCGGCCGAGGAAGGCGGCGGCGGCGGCAAGGCCATGATCGACGACGGGTTATTCACCCGCTTTCCCATGGAAGCCGTGTTCGGCATGCACAACTGGCCCGGCATCCCGGTCGGCAGCTTCGCCGTCACGCCGGGGCCGATGATGGCCTCCAGCAACGACTTCCGCATCGTCGTCCGGGGCAAGGGCACCCACGCCGCGCTGCCCCACCTGGGCATCGACCCGGTCATGATCGCGGTGCAGCTCGCACAGTCGCTGCAGACCATCCTGACCCGCAACAAGAAACCGATCGATACCGCGGTGCTCAGCATCACCCAGATCCACGCGGGCACGACCACCAACATCGTCCCGGACGAGGCCGAGATGGTGGGCACGGTGCGCACCTTCACCATCGAGGTCCTGGACCTGATCGAGCAGCGCATGCACGAGATCGCCCGGGGCATGGAACTGGCCCACGGCGCCCGGATCGAGGTCGATTTCCAGCGCAAGTATCCGCCGCTGATCAACCACCCCGACGAGACCCGCTTCGTGACGGACGTGCTGCAATCGCTGGTCGGGCCGAACCAGGTGGATGCCGCCACCGAACCCACGATGGGCGCCGAGGACTTCGCCTTCATGCTGCAGGAGAAGCCCGGCTGCTACGTCTTCATCGGCAATGGCGACGGCGCGCACCGCGAGGCCGGCCACGGCCTGGGCCCGTGCACGCTGCACAACGGCAGCTACGACTTCAACGACGACTTGCTGCCGCTAGGGGCCAGCTTCTGGGTGAAGCTGGTCAGCGACTGGTTCGCTCGGCCTCGATCAGTATGACGCGGTAGTCGTTGACGTTGGTCAGCGTGGGGCCCGTCGTGACCAGGGTGTCCAGTTCGCGGAAATAGCCCCAGGCGTCGTTGGCGTCCAGCCACGGGCCGGGCGTGACGCCCCGGGCCGCCGCCCGGCGCAGGCGTTCGCTGTCCCACCAGGCGCCGGCGTTGTCCTCGCTGCCGTCGATGCCGTCGGTATCGCAGGCCAGGGCCGAGATCCTGGCTTCGCCGCACAGCTCGGCGGCCAGCGACAGCAGGAATTCGGTACAGCGCCCGCCGCGCCCGCCGCCGCGCACCGTGACCGTGCATTCTCCCCCGGACACCAGCGCCACCGGCGCATCGAAAGGTTCGCCATGCCGCAGGACCTGGCGGGCCAGCGCGGCATAGACCTTGGCCACCTCGCGGGCCTCGCCCGTGACGGTATCGCCCAGCACCACCGCCTGGATGCCCGCGCGCCGCAGGACGCGCGCGCCGGCCTGCAGGCTTTGCTGGGCGGTGGCGATGACGTGGTTCTCCACCCGCTCGAACACCGGGTCGCCGGCCTTGGGCGTCTCGGGGTGACGCCCCGCGGCCCCGCCCTCGAGCCAGTCGAGCACCGGCTGCGGCGCCTGCACGCCGTGGCGGCGCAGGATGTCGAGCGCGTCGGCATAGGTGCTGGGGTCGGACACCGTGGGGCCGGAGGCGATGGCGGACGGATCATCGCCGGCGACGTCGGACACGATCAGGCCCAGGACCCGGGCCCGCGTCGACGCGGCCAGGCGCCCTCCCTGCAATTGCGACAGGTGCTTGCGCACCACGTTCATCGATTCGATGGGAGCGCCGCTGCGCAGCAGCGACTGGGTGACCTCGCGCAGCGCGGCCATGGGCACCGCCGGCACCGGCAGCGACAACAGGCTGGAACCGCCGCCGGACACGAGCACGATCAGCAGGTCGTCCTCGCCCAGCTCCGAAGCCAGCCGCAGGATGTCGCCGGCGGCCCGCTCGCCGGCCGCGTCGGGCACCGGATGCCCGGCCTCGACGCAGGCGATGCGATCAAGCGGCATACCGTGCCCGTAGCGGGTCACGACCAAACCTTCCAGGGGGGCGTCGGCGGGCCAGGCGTCCTCGACGGCGCGGGCCATGCTGGCGGCGGCCTTGCCCGCGCCGACGACGACCGTGCGGCCCCTGGGTGGGGCCGGAAGGTGGCGGGCGGTGATGTGGAGGGGGTCGGCGGCGGCGACGGCGGCTTGAAACGATTCCAGGAGGAGCTGATGCATACGCGGGGAACGGCTGATGTCTCTTTTCGTGGTGATAGCCATTATGGCGACCCGCCACGGCTTGGCTAGCTGGATGAAATCCCTATTCCACCCATCGCCCCGGCATGCACCACGATCCCGCGTAGCACCTTGTTGCAACCGCCCTCAGGCGGCGGGCGCGGCCGGAATCAGCAGGCCCCGCTGCACGGCGGGACGCGCCACGAAGGCGTCCAGCACCCGCTTCACGTTGGGAAAATCGGCAAACCCGACCAGTTCGCCCGCGCCGTAGAAGCCCACCAGGTTGCGCACCCAGGGGAAGGTGGCGATGTCGGCGATGCCGTAGTCGTCGCCCAGGATCCAGGCCTTGCCTTCCAGATGACGCTCCAGCACGCCCAGCAGACGGCGCGATTCGGCCACGTAGCGGTCGCGGGGGCGCTTATCCTCGTAGTCCTTGCCGGCGAACTTGTGGAAGAACCCCACCTGGCCGAACATCGGGCCGATGCCGCCCATCTGGAACATCACCCACTGCATGGCCTGGTAGCGGCCGGCGGGATCCTGCGGAATGAACTTGCCCGATTTCTCGGCCAGGTAGACCAGGATGGCACCGGACTCGAACAGCGGCAGCGGCTTGCCGCCCGGGCCATTGGGATCGAGGATGGCAGGGATCTTGTTGTTGGGGTTGAGCGACAGGAACTCCGGCGACATCTGGTCCTGGCTGTCGAACGCCACCCGGTGCGGCTCGTACGGCAGGCCGGTTTCCTCGAGCATGATCGAGGCCTTCACGCCGTTGGGGGTGGGCAACGAATAGAGCTGGATGCGGTCCGGATGCTGCGCGGGCCATTTGCGGGTGATCGGGAAAGCGGACAGGTCCGTCATGGGGAATCCTTGCTCGATGAATGGGTCGATCCGCCGGACTATACCAGCCGCGAATGGCGGCAATACCGAGGGCCGGGCCGTAGAATATTGATGAAGATCGATCAACCTTGAAGACCATGCCGCACAAGGACTATCTCAGCGCCAAGGAAGCCGTGGAACTGCTGGGCATACGCATGCAGACGCTCTATGCCTACGTCAGCAAGGGCTGGATACGCAGCGTCAAGCAGCCGGACACGCGGCAGCGCCTGTACCTGCACGAGGACGTGCTGCGTGCCAAGGCTCGCTCCAGCGCCCGCTCGGGCCACGGGGCGGTGGCCGCCTCGGCCATGAATTGGGGCGAACCCATCATCCCCACCTCGATCACCGAGATCCGGTCCGACGGCCCGCACTACCGCGGCCATTCGGCGGTGCGGCTGGCCCGCGGGCATGCCAGCTACGAGGCGGTGTGCGAACTGCTGTGGACCGGCGTCTGGCACGATGCCCCGCGCCGCTGGGAAACCGGCATCACGCCCCGGCTCCAGGAAACCCTGCTGGAATCGCTCGCGCCGCCCAAGTCCAACAGCGGCTTGCTGGAGATCATGGCGATCGTCACGCTGCGCCTGGGCATGTCGCGCGGATCGGTGGAGGACCGCATGCGCGGCGGCCACATGCACGAAGCGGCGCGGCAACTGATCAAGACCCTGGCCGGCTGCATGGGCCTGGTGTCGCGCCGGCGCCGCTTCCATGCCATTGCCGACGACGCGTCCATGGCCGAGGGCCTGCTGGCGGCCCTGGACCTGCCCGCCAACCCGGCCAACCTGCAAGCCATGGAAGCCTTCCTGGTGCTGTTCGCCGACCACGAACTGTCCCCCAGCACCTTCGCCGCGCGCGTCGCGGCCTCGGGCGGGTCGACCCTGCACAGTTGCGTCGCCTCGGCCATCTGCAGTTCGGCCGGCGTGCACCTGGGCCGGATGTACGACCGGATCGAGGACTTCCTGCGCAGCGCCGACGACGCCGCCGGCCTCATGCGGCAGGCACGCGCGCAACACGAGCGCGGCGCCAGCGTGCCGGGCTTCGGCCACCCGCTCTACCCCAAGGGCGACGAGCGCGCCGAACTGCTGATCGAACTGGCGCGCAAGCGGCCGCGCCAGAAGGCGGCGCTCGAACAGATCCATCGCTTCATCGACGACGTGCGCGGCGAGTTCGGCCTGCACCCCCGGCACGAACTCGGCGGCATCGTCCTGGCCATGGCCATGGGCGTGCCGCGCCAATCGGTGGGTACGCTGTTCACGCTGGCGCGCATGGCGGGCTGGGTCGCCCACGTGCAGGAACAGCGCCTGAGCGGCATGCTGCTGCGGCCCCGGGCCAAGTTCGTGGGGGCCGCCGGCGAACCCTGAGTCTCAGACCCCCGACGGCCAGAACGACTCGATCTCGGCCCATAGGGCGTCCGGCGCTTCCTCGGCGATGTAGTGGCCGCAGTCCAGCGCCCGGCCGTCGACCTGCGAGGCCTGCCTGCGCCACAGGTCCAGCACGTCGAAATAGCGCCCCACCACCCCTTTTCCGCCCCACAGCACCCGCAGCGGGCAATCCACCCGGTTGCCCTGGCCGCGGTCGATGCGGTCGTGTTCCAGGTCGATGGTGGCGGCCGCACGATAGTCCTCGCAGATCGCGTGCGCCCAGTGCGGATGGCGCGCGCAGCGTTCGTACTCGGCCATCGCGTGGCCCGCGAAGGGAGCCAGACCCGCGTGGCGCCCGCCCATGACCGAACGCAGGTAGAAGGCCGGATCGGCCCCGATCAGTTGCTCGGGGAAAGGCGCCGGCTGGATCAGCCAGAACCAGTGGTAGTAGGCTTGCGCGAAACCGCGCGTGGTGCCCTCGTACATGTCCAGCGTGGGCGCGATGTCCAGCAGCATCATGCGCTCGATCCGCTCGGCGTGATCCAGCGCCAGCCGGTGCGCGACGCGCGCCCCGCGGTCGTGGGCCAGCACGCCGAAGGTCTCATAGCCAATGCAGCGCATCACCTCCACCGCATCGACCGCCATCGTCCGCTTGGAGAAGGCCTCATGCCCGGCCGGCTCGTCCGCCGGCATGCCGCTGTCGCCGTAGCCGCGCAGGTCGATGGCGACGCAGGTGAAGCGGTTGGTCAGCCGGGCCCACAGCTTGTGCCACATGGCGTGGGACTGGGGATGTCCGTGCATCAGCAGCAGCGCCGGCCCGGTGCCGCCCACGCGCGTGGCGATGTCCACGCCATTGACGTGGAAATGCTGCAACCGGTCGTTGAAGAGCGAGATCTCGGACATGATGGCCCCTAAGCCTTGGCGACGAGTTCCGCCACCGCCTTGCCGACATCGGACGTGACCGCCCTGCCCCCCATGTCGGGCGTGCGCGGGCCGTCGGACAGCACGGTCTCGATGGCCGACAGGATGGCGTCGTGCGCCGCCTTGTGGCCCAGGAATTCCAGCATCAGCGCGCCCGACCAGATCTGCGCGATGGGATTGGCCACGCCCTTGCCCGCGATGTCGGGCGCCGAGCCGTGTACCGGCTCGAACAGCGACGGAAAGCGGCGGTCGGGGTTCAGGTTGGCCGAGGGCGCGATGCCTATCGTGCCGGTGCAGGCGGGCCCCAGGTCCGACAGGATGTCGCCGAACAGGTTGGAGGCCACCACCACGTCGAACCAGTCGGGATGCAGCACGAAATTGGCGGTCAGGATGTCGATGTGGAACTTGTCCACCCGCACGTCGCCATACTTGCCCGCCATCGCCTCCACCCGCTCGTCCCAGTACGGCATGCTGATGGCGATGCCGTTGGACTTGGTGGCCGAGGTCAGGTGCTTGCGGGGCCGCGACGCCGCCAGGTCGAAGGCGAACTTCAGCACCCGGTCGACCCCGGTGCGCGTCATGACCGTTTCCTGCAGCACGACCTCGCGCTCGGTGCCCTCGAACATGCGGCCGCCCACGCTGGAATACTCGCCCTCGGTGTTCTCGCGCACCACGTAGAAATCGATGTCGCCCGGCTTGCGGTTGGCCAGCGGCGACGGCACGCCGGGCATCAGCCGCACGGGGCGCAGATTCACATACTGGTCGAACTCGCGGCGGAATTTCAGCAGCGAGCCCCACAGCGAAACGTGGTCCGGCACCGTGGCCGGCCAACCCACCGCGCCGAAGAAGATCGCGTCATGGCCGCCGATCTGCTCCTTCCAGTCGTCGGGCAGCATCGCGCCATGCTGGGCGTAGTAGGCGCACGAGGCGAAGTCGAAGCGGTCGAAGGACAGCCCGATGCCGAAGCGCGACGCCGCCGCCTCCAGGACACGCAAGCCTTCTGGAACGACCTCGGTGCCGATGCCGTCGCCGGGTATCACTGCAATGCGGTGGGCCATGGATGAAACGTCCTCGTCGTAGAGGCGCCGGCGCGCAAACCTGTCGCGCAAACCGGTGCGGGATGGAATGAATCAAGTGTATCCCGCGCTTGCCCTTCATAATTGAACGAGATAAAAACCATTATTGACTTGAAGTTAACAATGGACACCATCTCCGACCTCGCCTTCTTCTCGCTCCTGATCCGCCACGGCAGCCTGTCGGCCGCCGCCCGCGAACTGGGCCTGTCCACCCCCGCCGTCAGCAAGCGCCTGCAACGGCTGGAACAGCGCCTGGGCGTGCGCCTGCTCAACCGCACCACCCGCCGCATCGCGCTGACCCACGAGGGCGAGCTCTACCTGCGCGAAGGCAACCGCATCCTGGCCGACGTCGAGGAACTCGAACACACGGTCGGCCGCAGCCGCGACGAACCCCGCGGCCTGCTGCGCATCAACGCCACCCTGGGCTTCGGCCGCCACCACATCGCCCCCGCCCTGTCCGACTTCCTCAAGCGCTTCCCCGCCGTCCAGGCCCAACTCCACCTGACCGACCGCCCCGCCAGCCTGCTGGACGAGTCCTTCGACGTCTGCATCCGCATCGGCGACCTCCCCGACGCCCGCCTGACCGCCCGCAAGATCGCCTCCAACCGCCGCCTGCTGTGCGCCTCCCCCATCTACCTGAAACGCCACCCCCCACCTGCCTCCCCGCGCGACCTCGCCCGCCACCCCTGCATCGTCATCCGCGAAAGCGACACCGCCTACGGCACCTGGCACCTGCGCTCCGGCACCCGCACCGAAACCGTCAAGGTCCGCGGCCCTCTCAGCGCCAACGACGGCGAAAGCGCCCTGTACTGGGCCCTGGAAGGCCACGGCATCATCATGCGTTCGGAATGGGAGGTCGGCGCCTACCTGCGCTCGGGCAGGCTGGTGACCGTCCTGGAAGACTGGCACACCCCCTCGGCCGACATCTTCGCGCTCTACCCCGAACGCCAGAACCTGTCCGCCAAGACCACCGCCTTCGTGGACTTCCTGGCGGAACGGTTCGCGCACCGGCGGCGCGACAGGGAAGAAGGGTTGTCGTGGTAGCGGGGAGACCTCGCCCCCTCTAAATCAATGCGGCAATATCTTCGACAAGAAATGGCGCGCCCGCTCGGACCGCTGTGCCGACGGATCGAAGAACGCCTCCTTGTCGGTGTCCTCCACGATCCTCCCCCCATCCATGAACACCACTCGATGCGCCACCTTCCTGGCGAACCCCATCTCGTGGGTCACCACCATCATCGTCATGCCCTCTTTGGCCAGATCCACCATCACATCCAGCACCTCATTCACCATCTCCGGATCCAGCGCCGACGTCGGCTCATCGAACAACATCGCGATCGGATCCATCGACAACGCCCGCGCGATCGCCACCCGCTGCTGCTGCCCCCCCGACAACTGCCCCGGAAACTTCTCCTGCTGCGCCTTCAACCCCACCCGATCCAGCAGCTTGCGCGCCCGCTCCACTGCCTCGTCCTTCCCCCGCCCCAACACCTTCACCTGCGCCAGCGTCAGATTGTCCATCACCGACAGATGAGGAAACAGCTCGAAATGCTGGAACACCATCCCCACCTTCGACCGCAGCTTCGGCAGGTCCGTCTTCGCGTCCCCCACCGAAATACCATCCACCACGATCTCCCCTTCCTGGAACGGCTCCAGCGCGTTGACCGTCTTGATCAGCGTCGACTTGCCCGACCCCGACGGCCCGCACACCACCACCACCTCGCCCGTCGCCACCGACGTCGAACAATCGGCCAACACCTGGAAAGACCCGTACCACTTGCTCACATGCTTGATCTCGATCATTCGAGACTCTCCTGAAAGTATCCCGGGCCCCGTCAGCGGACGATCGCCACCCGCTGCTGCAACCGCCGCACCAGCCTCGACGCGGCGAAGCAGATGATGAAATACACCACCGCCGCGAACACATACATCTCCACCAGACGCCCGTCGCGCTGCGCCACCTTCGACGCCGCCCCCAGGAAATCCGTGATCGACAGCACATAGACCAGCGACGTGTCCTGGAACAACACGATCGTCTGCGTCAACAGCACCGGAATCATGTTGCGGAAGGCCTGCGGCAGAATCACGCTGCCCATGGTCTGCCAATAGTTCAGGCCCAGCGCATAGGCGGCGTAGGTCTGTCCGCGCGAAATCGACTGGATGCCGGCCCGCATGATTTCGCAGAAGAATGCCGCCTCGAACATCGTGAAGGTGATCACCGAGGACCAATAGGCGCCGACCTTGATCGGCGTGGACGACCCGATGATCCACGCACCGATGTAGGGCACGAGGAAATAGAACCAGAAGATCACCAGCAGGAGCGGCAACGAACGCATCAGGTTCACGTAGGTGCCCGCCACCGCCGACAGCCAGCGAAAGCGCGACAGCCGCATCATCGCCAGCAGCGTGCCGAAGACGATGCCGCCCGCCGTCGCCATCGCGGTCAGCGTCAGCGTGAAGGTCATGCCCTCCTTGAACAGATAGGGCGCCGTGCGCCAGATCACGTCGAAATCGAAATCGCCGAACATGTCCGCCCCCTTCAGTGCGAGCCGTCGCGCGCGGGCCCGATGAACCCGGGCACGGCCACGCGCCGCTCGACCCAGCGCATGAAGGTGACGACCACCAGGCTGACGATCAGGTACAGCACCGTGGCCGCGGCGAAAGCCTCGAACACCTGGAAGCTGAACTCCTGCATCGACCGGGCACGGCCCGTCAGCTCCAGGAGGCCGATCGTCATGGCGACCGACGAGTTCTTGATGATGTTCATGAACTCGGACGTAAGCGGCGGCAGGATCACCCGATAGGCGATGGGCAGCAGCACATGGCGATAGACCTGCGCGCCGCGCAGCCCCAGCGCCGTGGCCGCCATGCGCTGCCCGCGCGGCAGCGATTCGATGCCGGCCCGCACCTGCTCGGCCACCCGCGACGACGTGAAGAACCCCAGGCACAGCACCGCCGGCCAGTACGCGCCCCATGGCGGCGCGATCTGCTTGATGGCGTTGCCCAGCGCCTCGGGCAGCAGTTCCGGCAACACGAAATACCACAGGAAAAGCTGCACCAGCAGCGGGATATTGCGGAACAGCTCCACATAGGCCCCGGCCAGGCGGACGGCCCACTTGACCTGCGTGGTACGCACCACGCCGACGATCGAGCCCAGCACAAAGGCGATCACCCATGCCGCCAGCGCCGTGGCCAGCGTCCACTGCAGGCCCGACAGCAGCGTATCCATGTAGGTGCCGTGGCCGTCGGGCGACAGCTCCCAGAAGATCTTCCAGTTCCAGTTGTAGTTCATCGCGGCTCCGCCGTGCTTACCCGGTCCGGCACGGGGCCGGACCCATGGAAACAGGGGACCGCTCGGGTCCCCTGAAGTCCTGCTTGATCATCCGCGGCGCATGGCCGGCTGCCCGGCCGGCTCCGCATCAGCGATAGGCCGCTGGATCGCCCGAATCGGTCGGGTTGGCGATGACCTTCTTGAGCGCGTCGCTCATCGGCACCTTCAGGTTGACGTTGCGCGGCGGGATGGGCGAGTTGAACCACTTCTGATAGAGCTTCTCGACCTCGCCGGACTTCATCAACGCCACGACCGCATCGTCCACCACCTTCTTGAACTCGGGATCGCCCTTGGGCTCGATCATGCCGTAGGGTTCGACGGTATAGGCCTTGCTGCTGACCATCCACTGGTCCGGGCTCTTGGAATTGGCCACCAGCCCGTACAGCAGGATATCGTCCATGAAGAACGCCGCGGCGCGCCCGCTGTCGACCATCAGGAAGGCATCGGCATGGTCCTTGGCCGGGATGATCTGCATGCCCAGGTTTTCCTTGCCGTTGGTCTCGGTCAGCCACTTCAGGTTGCTGGTGCCGGCCGTCGACACGACGGTCTTACCCTTGAAGTCTGAAAGATCGTTCAGTTTCGCGCTTTTCTTGGCGACGAAGCGCGTGGCCGTCACGAACGTGGTCGGCGCGAACGATACCTGCTGCTGGCGTTCGGCATTGTTGGTGGTGGACCCGCACTCGAGGTCGACCGTGCCGTTGGCGATGAGGGGAATGCGGGTGGCCGAGGTGACCGGCGAGAGCGCGATGTTGAGCTTGGGCAGCTTCAGGTGGCTCTTGACCGCGTCGGCGATCTTGTAGCAGATGTCCATCGAGTAGCCGATGGATTTCTGGTTGTCGTCGAGGTAAGAAAAGGGAATGGAGGAATCGCGATAACCGAGCGTCAGCGTCCCCGAATCCTTGATCTTCTTGAGCCGGCCAGTCAGGTCTTGCGCCGATACAGACGACACGGCGACCAGGGTCAGCGCGGCGGAGAGCAGCACGAGCTTCTTCATGGAATCTCCCTTCCGTAACTAATAACTAATGTCGGCCGAGTGTAGCAACAAGCCGACAGTACGGACATGGATTTTTACCCGAGCCGAAGCCCGGGCACGTGCCCTCCCCCTCCCAAGCCAGCCCTCTTACCTCAAACCGCCACCTTCTTGAACCGGTAGGGCCGCGTCAACACCTCCGGCTTGAGCAGTTGCTCCAGGGTCTCCGCATCCAGCAGCCCCGCTTCCAGCACCAGATCCGCCACCGGCCGCCCCGTCCGCATCGCATCCCGCGCGATCCGCGTCGCGGCCTCGTAGCCCAGCACCGGATTCAACGCCGTCGCCAGCCCCGCCGACCGCCTCACCGCCTGCGCCAGCCGCTCCCGGTTCGCCGTGATTCCCTTGACGCAGTTGTGCGTCAACGTGGTGCATGCCGCTTCCAGGTGGGAAATGCTCTTGACCAGGCTCCACGCGATGATGGGCTCGAAGGCATTGAGCTGCAGCTGGCCGCTCTCGGACGCCATCGTGATCGTCATGTCGTTGCCGATAACTTCGAACGCCACCTGATTCACCACCTCCGGAATGATGGGATTCACCTTCCCCGGCATGATCGAACTGCCCGCCGCGCGTTCAGGCAGATTGATCTCGTTCAGCCCCGACTGCGGGCCCGACGACAACAGACGCAGGTCGTTGCAGGTCTTGGACAGCTTGCACGCCACCCGCTTCAAGACGCCCGACAACTGCACGAACGCGCCCGTATCCTGCGTCGCCTCGATCATGTTCGCCGCGCGCACCAGCGGCAGTCCCGTGATCTCCGCCAGGTACTGCACCGCCAGCGGGCTGTAGTCCGGATCGGTATTGATGCCCGTGCCGATCGCGGTCGCGCCCAGATTCACTTCCACCATCAGCGTCCGGGCCTCGCCCAGCCGCGCCTCGTCCTCGCCCAGCATGACGGCATAGGTCAGGAACTCCTGGCCCAGCGTCATCGGCACCGCGTCCTGCAACTGCGTACGGCCCATCTTCAGCACGTCGTCGAATTCCAGCGCCTTGGCCTCGAAGGCGCCGCGCAGTTCCGCCATCGCCACCAGCAGGCGTTGCAACGAGAAACACATGGCGATGCGCAGTGCGGTGGGATAGACGTCGTTCGTGCTTTGCGAGGCGTTCACGTCCTGGATCGGATGCAGGACGTCGTAGTGGCCCTTCTTCGCCCCCAGCAGCTCCAGCGCGCGATTGGCGATCACCTCGTTGGCGTTCATGTTGGTCGAGGTGCCCGCCCCGCCCTGGATCACGTCGACGATGAACTGGTCATGCAGCGCGCCCTCGATGATCTCCTGGCAGGCCTGGACGATCACCCCGGCCCGTTCGGCGGGCAGCACGCCCAGGTCCTGGTTGGCGCGGGCCGCCGCCAGCTTGACGCAGGCCAGCGCCCGCACCAGGTCGGCCTGGCCGCCTATGGTCGAGCCGGAAATCGGAAAATTCTCGCGGGCGCGCAGGGAATGGATGCCCCAGTAGGCGTCGGCGGGAATCTCGCGCTCGCCAAGCAGGTCGTGTTCGATGCGGAAGAGGCCGGAAGCGGCATTGCTGCTCATGTTCGATGTCCATCGGAAAGGCCGCCGCACCATGCGGCGCCCTATGGAAAACACTATAGGCAGGCGCTCCCCGATAGCGCCAATGCCGTGTTCGCATTGGCCAATGTTTTTTTTGCATTGCCAGGAAAGCGCCCGGCGGCGGCAAACCTCAGCGCGCGCCCGACAGGTAATTCCACAGGGCGTCGACCAGCGGCTTGGCGGGGCCGCCGGCCGGCGCCCGCTCGCGGTAGAGCCGGATCTCCATGGTCTCGGTATAGGCCTCGCCGGCGCAGGCCAGGCGGTGCGAGGCAACCTCGCGGGTGACCGCGCTCTCGGGCAGGAAGGCCACCCCGTGGCCTTCGAGCGCCATGGCCTTCAAGCCCTCGGCCATGTCGGTTTCATAGCGCTCGTCCAGCGGCGGCCGGGGCTGGGCGCCCGCCAGGATCAGGTCGACGATGCGGCCCAGGTAGGCGTTGGGCGCGTAGGCCAGGTAGGGCACCGGACCGCCCTCGCCCAGCACGTACTCCGGCGTGCCGTCGGGCTTGCCGCGCGCGTAGGGGTAGACCGCTTCGCTGCCCAGCACCAGCATGTCGTAGTGGCGCGGATCGAGCTGGACCGGCTGGCGGGGATGGTAATAGACCATGACGAGGTCGCTGCCGCCCTGGACCAGGCTGATCGCGGCGTCGTGGACGTTCAGCGCCATCAGGCGGGCCGTGAAGTCAGGCAGGCCGGCCTCGGCCCGGATGCGGCTCAGCCAGCGCGGGAAGAAGGTCAGCGACAGGGTATGCGGCACGGCGAAGTCGATCACTTCCTGCGAGGCGGGGCGCATGCCGCGCAGCATCGCCCGGGTCTCGTCCAGCTTGGCCAGCATGGCGATGGCTTCAGCGCGGAAGGTCTCGCCGGCGGGCGTCAGGCGGGTGGGATAGACCGCGCGGTCGACCAGGTCGGTGCCGACCCAGGCCTCCAGGGCCTGGATACGGCGCGAGAAGGCGGGCTGCGTGATGTGTCGCAGCTCGGCCGCCCGCGAAAACGAACGGGTTTCGGCCAGCGCGATGAAATCTTCGAGCCACTTGGCTTCCATGCTTGCAACCGGGAAGGAACCGGCGGAAATTGTACCGTGGGCCGATACCGCGCCCCGGCCGGGCATACACTTCCCGCATGGCCCCGCGCCGCCGATCTTTACCTGGAGTCCTGCGTGACCGATTCGCTACCCTATCCGCCCCCCGCCCCCAATTCGCTGCCCGCCGGCCAGATGCCGGTGCTGCGCGTCATCCCCATGCCGGGCGATTCCAACCCGTCGGGCGACGTGTTCGGCGGCTGGATCATGGCCCAGGTCGACCTGGCCGGGTCGGTGCCCGCCCAGGGCCGCGCCAACGGCCGCGTCGCCACCGTGGCCGTGACCTCGTTCATATTCAAGGAACCGGTGTTCGTGGGCGACCTGCTCAGCTTCTACGCCCACATCGTCAAGACGGGCCGCACCTCGATCACGGTCGCGGTCGAGGTCTACGCCGAACGCATCCGGCTCAACTCTGAAGTCGTCAAGGTCACCGAAGCCACCCTGGTCTATGTGGCGACCGACCACCAGCGGCGCCCGCGTGCCCTGCCGGACCTGCGGCAGGGTTGAATCCCGCCGCTATCCTTTCCAGTTCCCGAAGGCCGTCGCGCTCCACCGCGATGTCACCGATGCGCTCCACGGAAAGGCCGTTTGCGAGAAGACGGGGAACCAGCGCGGCCACCCTGTCCAACGACTCCAGTCCGCCCTCGCGCTCCAGAAGCTGCATGACAATGTGCGGGGAAAACCCCAGATCGATAAGCGACACTTCCCCCGAGACCTGGGCTGGCGGCGCCTCCGGCTCCAGCCCCGAACTCAGTACATCGAGGTAGGCACGATACGTCTGCTGCTCCAGGTGGAGGCTGCGGCCGCCCGCATCGCGGATACCGAAGGGCTCGGAAGCCAGGGCATAAAGCTGCAACTGCTCACTCAATGCCGCGCGTTGGGCTTGCGCATGGGGGACGTCCGCAAGCGCCAGCAGGCGCCGGCGCGCTTCGTGCCGATACGGAGCCATTTGCCCCTCGGCCCTGGCCGCATAGTCCCTCTCCCTGTCGTATTCCAGGAGCCCGGTCGGCACGATCGTCCGATCTGCCTGATTGCGGTCGCCTTCCGCGATAACGATCGGCCCCTGCAGCAACAACTCGCGCACCGAAACCCAGACCGTGGACGGCGGCGCGGCGGGGGTTCCCGTGTCCTCCCGGGCCAGTACCTCGGCGGCCTCTCGCTGCGCTGCCGCCATGCGGTTCAGCGCGCTTGTTACGCGCTCCCTGGCCAGGTTGCTTTGCTGCCGGGCCGACTGGAAGGAGGCTGCGGCGCCTGCACCCGGCGGCCGGAACGCCGCCCCCGGCCCCATCCCGGAAGAAGAGGCCGGCGCGACGGGAGGCGTATCGGGTACGGGACGATCACCAGAGGGGCTGGGAGGCCGCGAAATCGCATGAGGCATGGTGAGAGTTTTTTACATGGCACGCCGCACACGGACGGGCGCTGGTTGACGAACAGGTCCGGACGCTCCGGACGGGTGCGCGGCGGACATGAGGGCGGCCGCCATCGCTCATGAGTGGGCCGGGGCCGCAAGAAAGTTTCATCGCGCGGGCCAGCGGCCCGCGTACTGGACACCCATGCTGATTGGTGGCACATTGACCACAAGGACGTCACCGCCCCAGCCCCGCCGGCACAGACCGGCCGGCCAGCCAACACGGCAGGCACGCAGGCCCTGCCCCCAAGGCGAAGGAGACTCACCATGGACATTTCCGGTTCGCGCCTGATTCCGGCCTCCCAGGAACACACCTGGAACAAGCTCGTCGCTCCCGAGACCCTCAAGGTCTGTATCAGCGGATGCGAAAAGGTCGAGCGCCTCTCCGAGAACGAATACCGGGTCAACCTGCGGGCCGAGGTCGGCCCCCTGTCGGCCCGCTTCCACGGCCGGCTGCAACTGACCGACATCCAGGCCCCGAACTCCTACCACCTCACCTTCGAGGGCGAAGGCGGCATGGCCGGATCGGCCAAGGGCCACGCCGACATCCAGTTGACGCCCGAAGGCGACGGCACGCGCGTCTCGTACACCGCCCATGCCGACCTGGAAGGCAAGCTCAGCCAGCTTCGTACCGACCAGGCCGAGAAGATCGCGCGCAAGATGATGGACAACTTCTTCGCGCTGTTCTCGGTCTGCGCCTGCCGGGCGCTGGAGCGCCCCGCGCCGCGGCCCCCGCGCATGGCCAGGCCGGTGGCCGCCGGCGGCGGCGCGCATGCCTTGCACCTGCCCACGCAATGGGTCAACCGGCTGTCGTGGCTGGTGGCGGCGGGGGTCATCGCCGGGCTGGTCGTGTACCACACCTTCCTGCACTAGCCGGCGCCCGGATTCAAGCTTCCCCGGCCCACGCCCCGGGGCGGCCCAATTCGCCTCCGCCCGCGTCATTTAGAAACTTGCGCGAGGAAGATCCTTTTCCGTAAAGACCAGATAGGCGCGCGCATCGTCGGCGATGGGCGGCAGGGATTCGTTCCACGCCGTCCAGGATGCCTGAAGCTCGCTGAAGAGTTCCGGGCATCTGCCCCGCAGATTCGCACGCTCCCGCGGGTCGTTCCCCAGGTTGAACAGGTATTCGTTCTCTCCCACCTGCAGATACTTCCAGTCGCCACGGATCACGGCCCTCTGCCGTTGGTGCGTCATCCTCCAGTACAGGTCTCGCGGCTCCGGCGCCTTCCCATCTCGCAGGACCGGGAGCAAGCTGATGCCGTCCAGCGGGTAGTCCGCATCGCCTGATACGCCTGCCGCGTCCAACAGCGTCGCAGTCCAATCCATGGTCATGCAGGGCATTCCGCTGACGCCCCCCGCGGCGAATCGCGCGGGCCATTTCGCAACCAGCGGGACCCTGATCCCGCCTTCGAGCAGGTCCATCTTCTGACCAACCAGCGGCCAGTTGTTGGAGAACCGCTCACCGCCGTTGTCACTGGTGAACACCACCAGCGTGTTCTCGTCCAGACCGCGGCGCGCAAGCGCATCCATGACCCACCCGATACCCTCGTCCATGTGGTGGATCATGCGCTGATAGGTTTCGATGGACCCTCCGTCCAAGTGCTTGCCAACGCCGGCGATCCGCCTGGACTCGGCCTCATCGTCGCGGGTCAGCCATGGCCAGTGGGGGGCGCTGTAGTGCAGGCTGAGCAGAAATGGCCGATCCGGAGATTGCCGTTCGATGAAGGCAACGGCTCGCTGGCTCAAAATGTCCGTGAGATAGCCGCTCTCGGTGATTTCACTTTCGTTTTCCCACAGATCGGGCTGGCCCTTGGGGTTGCAATGGGCGAAGTAGTCGTTGCCACCCGCGTGAAAGCCGTAGAAATATTGGTAGCCCGAAAGACGCGGGGAGAAATGGGGCGGATAGCCCAGATGCCATTTTCCGATCAACGCAGTGTCGTAACCCGTATCGCCAAGAAGCGAGGCCAGAGTCGGATGGTCCGGAGGCAGCCCCAGGACTTTGTCCTGGGACACCGTGGGAATGGGCTCTTCCGCCCCGCCGCGCAACCGATACTGCCAACGGCCCGTCGCCAGCGCGAACCGGGTGGGCGAGCAGACCGAGGAGTTCGAATACCCCCGCGTGAAGCGGACGCCCTCGGCAGCAAGCCGGTCAATGTTGGGCGTGACATCAACGGGTTGGCCCTCCGCATTGCGCGCACCGGTGCAACCCAGGTCCGCGTAGCCGAGGTCGTCGGCGAGAATGAAGAGGAGATTGGGACGCTGCTGCCGGGACATGAGTGCTCTCCTGAGGCTCGGTTCAATTCAGTTTGATCTTTGCGTCATGGACCAGCGCATTGAACTTGGCAAGGGTGTTCACGACGAAGTCCTGGGTGGCAGCGGGCGACAGCTTTCCGCCCACCTGGCCCGACGCTTCCAGCGTGGCTTTGACGTCCGGAGTCTGGAGGGCCTCGGCAATGGTCGCATTGAGCGTGGCCAGGATGGCGGGGTCCACTCCCCTGGGCGCGGCGGCCACGAAGAACTGGGTAGCGTCATAGCCCTGGAGTCCGGCTTCGTCCATCGTGGGGACATCAGGCAAGCTTGGAATGCGGAATTTCGTGGTGACCGCGTAGGCCTTCAATTGGCCGGCCTTGATATGGGGCAGCACTGGCGCCACCCCGAGCATGCCCAGCGTAACCTGGCCGCCGACGATGTCGGTCACGGCCTGGCCACCGCCCTTGTAAGGAACATGGATCATTGCCGTCCCAGCCATCGAATTGAACAGCTCCCCGGCAAGATGTTGCCCTGTTCCGATGCCGGAACTGGCAAAGCTCCATCGGTCGGGATTCTTCTTCATCGCCGCGATCAGTTCCTTGAGGTTCGCCGGCGCATTCGCCGCCGTACCCACCATCACGATGGGGCCCTGCGACATCAAACCGATCGCCGTCAGCTCGCGACCGATCTCGGGCTGTCGTTGCGCGTGCAGGATGGGGCCTGGCACGGTGACCAGCGTGTAGCCGTCGCCGGGTGCTCGGGACACGTGCTGCAACGCGAGCGTTCCAGAGGCCCCGGGCCGGTTTTCAATCACGATGTTCTGTCCCAGCTTTTCCGAAACGACTTTCGCAATGGCTCGCGTCAACACATCGACCGACCCGCCCGGTACGTACCCTACCACCCACGTGATGGGCTTCGCCGTGGGCCAGGGCTTGGCGGTATCCGCGGCGCTTGCGAGCCAGGAGCCACAGCAGGCAACCGCGGCTATCGCGAAACGAACGCTACGCAGGAGAGGCAGTTTCATTTTCTTGCTTCCAATGGAATGGGATCCCCCACATAGGGCTCGATGTGCGCAAATGCGCCTGGCGCGGTTCCGTTCATGCCGGGTCCTTCGCGCCAGGCCGGGTGTTGGGAGAGGCTTCGACACTGTCGTTGAACGCTTTCACCATGCGAAGCATGGGGCCCATGACCCAGGTGTTGAATACCAGCACATCCGTTTCTTCTTTCGGGTCTCGCGTCAGGTTGAACAGATAAGGCGACTCGAGCTTGCCTTTTCCTTCGTTCACCTCCGGCTCCCAATGGAAATGCAGCTTCCAGTCGCGCCACTTCAATGCGCGCATTTCCTGCTTGATGTAGAAGATGAACCCTTCCCGCGCCGATTTCACCTCGTTCCCGAGTAGGAATCGACGTTGATCCACACCGTCGATCGGACGGTCCGCGGGCACGGCCGCGCCGCCGACATGGGCCAGCGTGGTGAAGACGTCGGTAACATGGACGATCTCGTTGCTGACACGTCCTGGCTGAATGCGGCCTGGCCAGCGTGCGATGAACGGAACACGCAGGCTCCCTTCCATCGCCGTGTGATAAGTGCCTCTCCAGGGACCCGCGGTGCCCCGATAGGGTGCACGGTACTCGGGGCCGTTGTCGCTGCAGAAGATGAACAGGGTGTTGTCGGCGATATCCAGGCGCTCGACTTCATCGAGGACCTGACCCACGCGATGGTCCAGTTCGGCCATCGAATCCGCGAAGTCCCCATTGCCCGTCCGACCGGCGAAGTCTGGATGCGGAAGCGTCGGAAAGTGCAGATGGACAAGAGGCAGATACAAGAAGAACGGTTTCCTGGCTGCAGCGTGCCTTTGCATGAATGCGCGGCTTTTGTCGACCAGGTCTGCGTCGATCCGACGACGCGAGTTCAGGTCGTACAGCTTGACCTCCTTCGTGGGCTCTCCGGCCCTGCCTTCCATGATGTAAGGCAGATCGGCCGCCAAAGGGTCGAAGCCGATCGATGACGTGAACTGGCTCTCGTCGGTCGTGCGTGGAATGCCATACCACTCGTCGAATCCACGGTCGGAGGGGTACCGACCATGGATGTCGCCCAAATGCCATTTCCCGAAATGGGCCGTTGCGTACCCGGCGGCGGAGAGCAGTTGTGCCAGCGTGATCTCCCACCGGGTGAGACCTTGCGGCAGGCCGGGGGGAACCGATTGCAGGCTGCCTGTCCGAATCGGATGACGCCCCGTCATCAGCGCAGAGCGTGTGGGAACGCAGTCGCTCTCGACGTTGAAGTTCTGAAGAAGCACACCTTCCCTGGCAAGTTGATCGATGCGCGGAGTGGGGGCGCCACGCAAGGCACCGCCTCCGTAGCAGCCGAGCTCACCCCATCCCAGGTTGTCCGCCACGACCAGGACGATATTGGGTTGTTCCATGGCCAATGCCTCTCGAATCTCGAATGCTTGAGATTCATGCCGGAACGGTGTCAGGTACATTCCCAGGATAGCGAATTCGCATTCCCAATGAGAATACCAAGGGAAATTACTCCCGCTGAGGCGGGCGATACGAGAGGAGCAGGTCTCTCAAATCGATCATCAAGGCCGACCACGAGGCTTGAGGCCTGGATAGCAGGACCTGGGTCCGTTGAATCTGCAATTCGGGGACCGAAAGCGGCATCACACGTCCCAGCCACCCCCGCAATACGGACGACGGAATCATGGAAAGAAGGTCCGTTCTGGTGATGATCCCCATGACGGCTTCCGACACGTAGTCAGGCTCCAGCGCGACATGGGGCGCGGGGGCGCCGTTCTGCTGTAAAACCCGTTGCAGCGCGTGCAAGGCGGCACTTTGCTGCGAAGGCATGACCCAGGCGAAAGGTGTCAGGTCGTGCAGCCCGACGGATGGAAGCTGCGCCAGGGGATGCCCAGCGCGAACGACCAATCGCATTTCTTCCTGACTCAGGGCGATTTGGGAGCAGCTCATCGACTGGCCGTGGTACGCGGGCACGACGGCAAGGTCCAGCTCTCCGTCCTCGACCTTGGCATTGAGCTCATCCGACTTGCCGATGTGCAACTGAAGTCTCACTCCGGGGCGTCTGCGCACCAGATCGGAAATGGCATGTACCGCGATGGAGTCGCTCGAGGGACTGGTAATCCCCAGTCGCAGCAAGCCCGAATGCCTGGCCCGCAGTTCCGAGGACAAGCGCACCAGTTCCAGATGCTGAACCTCGAATCGCTTGGCGGCCTCAAGGAAGAGCTGGCCTTCGCTCGTCAGCCGAACGCCATGCACGCCTCGTTCGAGGAGCGACACGCCAACGGACTCTTCGAGCCGGCGTAGCGCCTTCGATACCGACGGCTGCGTGACTCCGATGTTGAGTGCCGCGCGGCTGACGCCGCCACTGCGCACCACTTCTATGAATGCCGCTATGTCCGCACGCGAGAGGTCCATGCCTTAGAGTAATGGATAAACAGCCCCATTGGAATGAGCGTGGCAGCAGGATCGTGGCGAATGGCACGCGCCCCGCGCGCTCAACGGCGCACGTTCTTCATCTTGATGCGCAGGGACAGGGCCATCATCGCGGCGCAGAACACGATGGCCATCACCATGCCGGCCTCGATACCGGTATTGACCGACGTGCGGGCGATGATCAACCCCACCAGCGCGGTGCCCACCGCGCTGCCCAGGGTACGCATGGTCTGGATCAGCGCCGAGGCCACGCCCACGTCGCGGCGCTCGGCGATCATCTGCATGAACAGCGTCAGGTTGGGAATGATGAAACCCATGCCCACGCCGGCGAGGCTGAACGAGACGACGGCGAAGGCCATGGACGACCCGCGCTCCAGGAACATCACCCCCAGGCAGCCCACGGCCAGCAGCAGCGCGCCGAACACCATCAGCCGCTGGGGCTGGCTCTGGCGCGGGAACAGGCGTCCGTTGATGACGCTGCCCACCGGTATGCAGGCCACCAGCGGCGCCAGGATCATGCCCGCCTGGGTCGGGCTCAGCCCCACTTCCACCTGCAGCAGCAGCGGACCGTAGTAGATCAGGATGAACATCACCGCGCCGGTCATCACGCCGACGACGTTCAAGAGGCGCGATTCCCTGCGCTCGAGCACGCGCAGCGGAAACATCGGCTGCTCCAGCCGGCGCTCGTACCAGACGAGCAGGAAGAGCGACACGACGGCCACCGCCAGGAACACCAGGCCCAGCACCGGACGCGGATGGGTGGAGAAGCCCAGTTCGAGCGCGGCCATGGGCGTGCCCACGGCCAGCGCCAGCAACGCGCCGCCCAGCCAGTCGATGCGGGGCGGCGTGTCGTGCCGGGGCTTGAGCGGCGGAAAATACCGCCACAGCATCACGAAGCCGACCACCCCCATCACCGGACTGACGAAGAACGCCGCCCGCCAGCCGAAGGCCTCGGTGATCGCCCCGCCCAGCAGCGGCCCGATGCCGCTGGCCACCGCGAACGAGGTCGAGATCAGGGCCTGCCAGCGCACGCGCCGCATGGCGTCGGGGAACAGGTCGGCAGGCGCGGCGAAGGCGGTGGCGATCATCATGCCGCCGCCCACGCCCTGCAGGGTGCGGGCCGCGATCAGGTGCGGCATGGACTGACTGATGCCGCACAGCACCGAGCCCAGCGACACCAGGCCCAGCGAGACGAGGATGAAATGCTTGCGGCCGAACAGGTCGCCCAGGCGGCCGAAGATGGGAATGACGATGGCCGAGGCCAGCAGATAGCCCGTGCCGACCCAGGCATACAGCGGCATGCCGCCCAGCTCGGCCACCACGCGCGGCAGCGTGGTGCCGACGATGGTCGAGTCCAGCGCCACCAGCATCACGACCGCGCAGATCCCGATCAGCGCCAGGATCAGTTGGCGCTGGTCTTCTACCGGTGAATCGAGATCGGAAGGCGGGTGGGGGCTGGCGTGCCCGGGCTGAGATGGCGGGTGCGGCGGGTTCTCGGACATTTACGCACAATCATATACCGCGCCCCGGGTATACCCCTAGCACCGATTGCCTGCCCGCGGGCACGCCGTTTGCTGGCGCGTCCGGCTGCCCACGCGGCGCCCCACTATGGAGATCGACATGGCCAAGCCATTGCAAGGACTCACCGTTGCCATCGTGGCAACCGACAATTTCGAACAGGTCGAACTGACGAGCCCGAAGGAAGCACTGGAACGCGCGGGTGCCACCGTGCACATTCTTTCCTCCCTGGCCGGCGAAATCCGGGGCATGAAGCATGACGAGAAGGCCGACCGCTTCCACGTGGAGGCGAGCTGGAACGACGCCGATCCCACCCGCTACGCCGGCGTGGTCGTGCCCGGCGGCGTCTTCAACGCGGACGTCATCCGCACCGACAAGGGTGCCCAGCGCTTCGTGCAGGCGCTGCACGACACGGGCAAGCCGGTGGCCGTCATCTGCCACGGCCCCTGGCTGCTGGTGTCGGCCGGCATGGTCGATGGCCGGCAACTGACCAGTTGGCCATCGCTGCAGGATGACATCCGCAACGCCGGCGGACAGTGGGTGGACGAAGAGGTCGTGCTGGACGGCAACCTGATCACCAGTCGCAAGCCCGACGACCTGCCGGCGTTCAACGCAAAGCTGGTCGCGGCCCTGTCCAATGTCGAGAGCGCCGACACGCCCTCGGGCGCGCAGCCCACCTGAGTCCGGGTATGTGCCCGGCGCGGCGGCCGCCCCCAGCCCCTATACTTGCCGCGACCAGGCAAGAATAGGTGGCGTTGCCGTATGAATGTGACCCTGCGCCAGATGCGCGCGTTCGTCGAAGTCGTGCATTGCGGCGGTTTCACCGCGGCCTCGCGGCGGCTGCACCTGACCCAGTCCGCCACCAGCCTGCTGGTGCGTGAGCTCGAAGGCCAGCTGGGATTGCAATTGCTGGACCGTTCCACGCGCAAGCTCGCCGTCACCGAGGCCGGCACGGAGTTCCTGCAGCACGCGGAACGCATCCTGGGCGAAGTGGAGCAGGCCATCCGCCGCACCCAGGATCTGGTGCAGATGCGCCGCGGCCGCGTCACCGTGGCGACCACGCCGGTCATGGCGGCTACGCTGCTGCCCGACGCCATCGCCACCTTCCAGGCCGCCCATCCCGCCATCGAGGTCCGTATGTCCGACGCGCCGGTCGACGTCATCCTGCGGCAGGTGCAGCAGGGCGAGGTCGACCTGGGCGTGGGCGTGTTCACCGGCAACGAGGTGGAACTGAATCGCAGCCTGCTGATGCGCCATCCTCTGGGTGCCATGATCCCCAGCGGGTGGCCGCTGGCGCGCCGCCGGCGGGACCTGGCGTGGGCCGACCTGGCCAGCCAGCCCATGATCGTCGTGCCGCAGTCCAGCGGCTCGCTGCCACAGATCGACCGCGTGCTTCACCAATCGGGCATCGCGGCCGAGCCGCGCTTCGAGGTGCACTATCTGTGGTCGGCCATCGGCCTGGTCGAGGCCGGTCTGGGCATCGCGGTGCTGCCGTCCTACGCGGGGCTGCTGGCCCGCTCGAAACGCGCGCGCTTTCGCGTACTGCACGATCCGGTGGTGTATCGCAAGATCGAACTGGTCACGCAGCCCGGCCGCTCGCTGTCGCCGGCGGCCGCGTCCTTCCGCGCCCACCTGGCGGCCCACTGCAAGGAATTCGAGGAACGGGGCTGACGCCGCGCCGGCCCGGAGGCCGGCGCGCGCTCAGCGGGCGGCCAGTTCGCGCACGGACTGCGCCGCGTCGCGCACGATCTGCGCGGGGTCGCAGGCGGTCCACTGCCCGTGCCGGCGCAATACCCGCCCGTCGACGATGACGGTATCCACGTTGGCCGGCTGGGCCGAATAGACCAGCGAGAAGGCCGGATCGACCACTGGCGCCATGTTCAGGTCCGTGGTGCGGACCAGGATGATGTCGGCCCGCTTGCCCGCTTCGAGCGAACCGACGCGGTCCGCGATGCCCAGATCGCGCGCGCCGTCCAGCGTGGCCAGCCGCAGCAGGCGGCGCGCCGTGAGCGGGACCTCGGCGCCGAAACGCTGGCGATGCGACCACAGCAGGGTGCGCATGCAGGAAAAGAAATCGGCGTTGGCCGAGGCCGATGAACTGTCCACCGACAGGCTCTGCCGCACGCAGGCGCACTCCAGCTCGTGGAACTGGATCACGCCGCGCGACGCCTGGGCGTACAACACCTCGATCACCGGCGAGCACGAGAACGAAACGCCACTGGCGGCCAGCCGCAACTGCTCTTGCGGCGACACCCCCTGGGGATGCACCAGTTGCAGATCGGACCCCAGCAGGCCGTGCGCGTCCAGCACCGACACCACACCGGGCCGCGCATGCATGGTGATCGGCAGGTCCAGGCGCCGGACGCCCGCGAACTCGGCCCGCACGACATCGATGGGCACGGTGCCGCGCGGGTTGGAAACTGGCGTCCGGAGCGCCGCGCCCAGGTGGATCATGGGATCGCCGCCCTCGGCCCGGGCGACTTCCGCGAGGCCCGCCAGGTCCATCGGGCGGTCCAGCGGCAGTTCCTGCCCCCAGCCGTAGGCCAGTCGGCCCCGTATGCCCAGGCTGCGCATGGCCGCCAGTTCCGCGCGCGCGTGATCGGGCGTGCGGGTGTTATGCGACCAGTTGTGCACCGTGGTGATGCCGCCCGCCAGGCCCTCGGCCAGCCCCAGCCGCACCGAGTGGTAGGAGTCGTCCGGCGTGAAGCGCGGGCCCATGGACAAGGTCACCGGGAAGTAGCCGTGCGCCGCGTCGTCGCCGCTGATCAACGCCCGCAGCGAACAGTTCCACAGATGCCAATGCGTGTCGACGAAGCCCGGCATCACGATCATGCCGCGCCCATCCAGCTCCCGCGCGCCGGGCGCGCACAGCCCCCGGCCGATCGCCACCAGCGCTCCATCGCGGACATGGACGTCGGCATCCGGCAGGTCGTCCATCCCGTCGGCCATGGTCATCACATGACCGCCCCGTATCACGAACTCCTCGCGCGCGGGCAGGCCGGCCACGTGTCCGGCCGCCTCGCGCCATCTTGCTGACTGCATGCTCATTAGTCGGCCTTGGCTCCGGTCAGGCGGATCAGGCGTTCCTTGTGACGCATCTCGTCGCGCAGTGCGGCGGTGAACTCCGCCGGCGACGAGAACACCGGATCGAAGCCGCGCGCGGCCACGAAACGCTGCTGGAATTCCGGGTCGGCGGCGATCGCCTTCACGTCGGCATGGATGCGCTGGATCACGGCATCGGGCGTACCGCCGGTGGCGAACAGGCCGAACCAGGATTCGCGCGGGTCGATGTCGGCATAACCCGCTTCCGCCAGCGTGGGCACGTTCGGTTCGGACGGCAGCCGGCTGGCGCGCGCGATGGCCAGCGGCTTCATCTTGCCCGCGCGGATGTGGGGCTCGGCAATGGCCGCGCCCACCATGGCCAGTTGCACCTCGCCGCCGATCAGCGCCGTCACGGCCGGCATGATCCCCTTATAGGGAATCTGGGTGATCTGTATGCCCGTCTTGTGCCGCAGCCCCTCGAACAGCAGGTGGGGCAGGCTGCCCGACCCCATCGAGGCGTAGTTCAGCTCGTTGGGCCTGGCCTTGGCCTGCGCCACCAGTTCGTCGAGCGAATTGGCCTTCACGGAAGGATGCGCCAGCACCATCTGCGGCAGGCTGACCAGCTGCGAGATCGGCGCCAGGTCGCGCACGGCATCGTAGGGCAGCTTGTCGTACAGGAAAGGATTGCTGGTGATGGTCGATTCGCTCGTCACCAAGAGGGTATGGCCGTCGGGCGCCGCCTTGGCGACGGCGTCGGCGCCGATGATGGAAGCCGCGCCCAGCTTGTTCTCGACGATGACCGGCCGGCCCCATTTCTGACCCAGCCGGTCGGCCAGGGCCCGGGCGATCACGTCCACGCCGCCGCCGGGTGCATAGGGCACCACGATGCGCACCGGCCGCGCCGGCCAGGCCGGCTGTCCCATCGCCGGCACCGCGGCCGCGACGCCCAGGGCCGTGGCGCATGCCGCCAGCCATCGGCGGCGGCCCATGGCCGCCGCTGCACTTCCTTGCCTCATCACGTCTCCTTCCCGCCGGACGGCCCGGGAAGCAGGCCCGCCTTCCGATGCCCCGCGGCGACATGGCCAGCATTTCACCCGTGGGCGGCGGGACAGGCAAACGAGAAAAATTTGTAGTTCTATCAGTTGGCCATCTGAATCGCCGGCCCACCGTGCTTACACGCTGTCATGAAAAAAGACGCGAAATCTGCAAGAATCGGGCGCTCCGCCTCCGCCGGCCGCGCCCCGTGGCCCTCTCTTGCGAGTCCCCATGGCCTACATGCTGCTCATCGTCGAACCCACCGGCCAGCGCGCCGACCGCAGCGAGGAGGCCGGCCGCGAACTCTACGACCGCATGGTCGACTTCGGCGCCGACCTGAAAACACGCGGCCTGCTTCTGGCCGCGGAATCGCTGGCCTCGCAGGACCGCGCCGTACGCGTGCAGAAGCGGGACGGACGCACCCGGCTCGTGGACGGACCGTTCGCGGAAGCCAAGGAAATGATAGGCGGCTTTTTCCTATTGGACTGCGCCACGCGTGAGGAAGCCGTCTCCATCGCGCAAACCTGCCCGGCGGCGCAGTGGTGCACGGTCGAGGTCAGGGAAGTAGCCCCCTGCTATCGCTAGGCCGTTCGACCGGGTAGTTTCCCTAGGTGACTGCCATGATGTCGATTCCGGCCCGTCCCGATCGTCGTAGGGACAGAAGCCCACGTCCGGGCTTGCAACCACCGGAGCAACCGCCATGCGATTCATGATCATCGTCCGCGCCACCGCCGACACCGAGGCCGGCGTCATGCCCGAAGAACCCCTGCTTGCCGCGATGACCGCCTACCACGAGGAACTGGCCAAGGCCGGCGTGCTGCTGGACGCCAACGGCCTGAAACCGTCGTCCCGGGGCTGGCGCATCCGCTACCGGGCCGGCAAGGGTTCGGTCGTCGACGGCCCCTTCGCCGAAACCAAGGAACTGATCGCCGGCTACACGCTGATCCAGGTCCGCTCGCGCGAGGAAGCCATGGAATGGGCCCGGCGCTTTCCCTCGCCCATGGCCGAGGCCGATGGCGAGATCGAGGTGCGCGAGCTTTTCGAGCTGGACGACCTTGGTCCGAGCGAAGCGGTGGACCGCTTCCGCAAGCTGGAAACGACCAGCCGATAACGCGCCGCGCGCCCACTCTTTCCAAGGAATCCATCATGCACAAGCAGATCTTCGTCAACCTGCCCGTCGCCGACCTGCCGCGTACCCAGGCCTTCTTCGGCCAGCTCGGCTTCACCTTCAACGCCCAGTTCACCAACGAAAAGGCCGCCTGTATGGTCATCGGCGAGAACATCTACGCCATGCTGCTCACCACGGATTTTTTCCGCGGTTTCGCCAGCAAGCCGATCAGCGATGCCCGGCAAAGCACCGAAGTCCTGGTGGCCCTGACCTGCGACAGCCGGGAGGCCGTCGACGACATGGTGCGCAAGGCCCTGGCCGCCGGCGGCACGGCGCCGCGGCCGCCGCAGGACCACGGCTTCATGTACAGCCATGGCTTCGACGACCCGGACGGCCATGCATGGGAGGTCTTCTACATGGACCCGGCCACGGTCGAGCAGGGCTGAGCCTGTGACGCAAGCCGCCACCCACCGTGCCATCGAAGCCGTCTGGCGGATCGAATCGGCCCGCATCATCGCGGGCGTCGCGCGGCTGGTGCGCGACGTCGGCCTGGCCGAGGAACTGGCGCAGGACGCGCTGGTGGCCGCGCTGGAGCGCTGGCCGGGGGATGGCGTGCCGGACAACCCCGGAGCCTGGCTGATGACCACCGCGAAGAACCGGGCCCTGGACCGCCTGCGCCAGGCCGCCCTGCATGCGCGCAAGCACGAGGAATACGGCCACGAGAGCGAGGCGCTGGGGGAAACCCACGCGCCCGACCCGGCGGCCCTGGTCGAGGCCGCGCGCGACGACGAAGTGGGCGACGACCTGCTGCGCCTGATCTTCACCGCCTGCCACCCCGTCCTGTCCACCGACGCCCGCGTCGCGCTGACGCTGCGCCTGCTGGGCGGACTGACGGCGGGCGAGATCGCGCGGGCCTTCCTGGTGCCCGAGGCCACCATCGCCCAGCGCATCGTGCGCGCCAAGCGTTCCCTGTCGGCGGCCAAGGTGCCGTTCGAGGTGCCGCGCGCACAGGAGCGCCAGGTCCGGCTCGAATCGGTGCTGGAAGTGATCTACCTCGTCTTCAATGAAGGCTATTCGGCCACGGCCGGCGACGACTGGATGCGGCCGGCGCTGTGCGGCGAAGCGCTGCGGCTGGCCCGCGTGCTGGCGGGCCTGGCGCCGGACGACGGCGAGGTGCATGGCCTGTGTGCCCTGCTGGAGATCCAGGCTTCGCGCATCCCGGCCCGCACCGACGCCGACGGGCGCCCCGTGCTGCTGATGGACCAGGATCGCGCGCGCTGGGATCCGCTGCTGATACGGCGCGGCCTGGCGGCCCTGGCCCGGGCCGAAGCCCTGGGCGGCGCGCGCGGCGCCTATGCGCTGCAGGCGGCGCTGGCCGCCTGCCACGCCCGGGCCCGCACCCCGGACGACACCGACTGGGAACAGATCGTCGCCTTGTACGACGTCCTGGCGCAGATCGCGCCCTCGCCCGTGGTCGAACTGAACCGCGCCGTGGCGGTCGGCATGGCATTCGGCCCCGCCGCCGGCCTGGAGCTGGCGGACGCGCTGCGTTCGGAACCGGCCCTGGCCAGCTACCATTGGCTGCCCAGCGTGCGCGGCGACCTGCTGCACAAGCTCGGCCGCCACGCCGAGGCACGCGAGGAATTCCTGCGCGCCGCCGCCATGACCCGCAACCTGCGGGAACAGGAACTTCTGCTGGAACGCGCGGCCCAAGCCCTCCCCTCCCATTGACTCCTCCATGACCTCACCCCCGCCTCTCAAAGCCACCCGCAAGGAATGGATAGGACTGGCCGTCATCGCGCTGCCCTGCATGGTCTACGCGATGGACCTGACCGTGCTCAACCTGGCCCTGCCTGCCATCAGCGCGCAATTGAACCCGTCCAGCTCACAGCTCTTGTGGATCATCGACATCTACGGCTTCCTGGTCGCGGGCCTGCTCATCACCATGGGCACCCTGGGCGACCGCATCGGACGGCGCAAACTGCTGCTGATCGGCGCGGCGGCATTCGGCGCCGCGTCGGCCATCGCGGCCTTCTCCGACAGCTCCGGCATGCTGATCGCCATGCGTGCCCTGCTCGGCGTCGCGGGCGCCACCCTGGCGCCGTCGACCATGTCCTTGATCCGCAACATGTTCCACGACGAGCACGAACGCCAGTTCGCGATCGGTGTCTGGATCGCGAGCTTCTCGCTCGGCAGCGCCATCGGGCCGCTGGTGGGCGGCGTGCTACTGCAGTTCTTCTGGTGGGGGTCGGTCTTCCTGGTCGCCGTGCCGGTCATGCTGCTGCTGTTGGCACTCGGCCCCGTGCTGCTACCGGAATACCGCGACCCGGACGCAGGCCGCATCGACCTGCCGAGCGTGGCGCAATCCCTGTTCGCCGTGCTGGCGATGATCTACGGGCTCAAGCAGATCGCCCAGCATGGCGCCTCGTGGCTCGCCGCGGCCATCATCGTGGCCGGGTTCGCGGTGGGCGTGGCGTTCGTGCGCCGGCAGCGGCGCCTGCCCTACCCGCTGCTGGACATGAAGCTGTTCGCCCGGCCGGCCTTCAGCGCGGCCATCGCCGCCTACGCGCTGTCCTGCCTCGCCATGTTCGGCGTGTACATCTTCGTCACGCAGTACCTGCAACTGGTGCTGGGGCTGGACCCGCTGCGCGCCGGCCTGGTCACCGTGCCGTGGGCGCTGGGCTTCGTCGTGGGCTCGCTGCTCGCGCCGCGCCTGGCCCGGCGCGTGCCGCCGCTGTCCATCTTCGTGGGCGGCCTGCTGGCGGCCGCCGCCGGGTTCCTGATGGTGCTGCTGGCCGACCGCCCGTATGGACTCGAAGCGATCATGGCCGGCCTGCTCGTGATGAGCCTGGGCATGGCGCCGGTGTTCACCATCGGCAACGAGATGATCATCACCTCGGCGCCCCCGCAGCGGGCCGGCTCGGCCTCCGCCATTTCCGAAACCAGCGCCGAATTCAGCGGCGCGCTGGGCATCGCGGTGTTTGGCAGCATGGGCACGATGATCTACCGCGCCGGCCTGTCCACAGGCATGCCGGAAGGCGTCCCGGCGCGGGTGGCCGAAGTCGCCTCCTCGACGCTGGGCGCCGCGGTGGCCGCGGCGCATGCCCTGCCCCCGCCGCTGGCCGATGCCCTGCTGGCGGTCGCGCGCGGTGCCTTCGTGGACGCGCTGCGGCTCTCGGCGGCCGTCGGCGCGGTCCTGACCCTGTGCGCGGCCCTGGCCGCGGCCTGCATCCTGCGCGGCGGGTCCGCCCGCGCCGAGGCGCTGCGCGACGACGCGGCGTAGGCTTCCCATCGTTCCCTCGTACGCTCAACCCGGGCTTACGAGTAACTCCTGCGCTTCGCTTCCGTGATCGACAACTTGCGAGCACAGGAACGACTCCTGGAACAAACTACCGAAAAATCGCTGACCCGGGGGCGAACCCATCCCTGCTGCCATGCCACTCATGGGCAATCCGTCACGTTTGCGCCAGGCAACCCTCTCCCTACAGCGGCATTCCTGCCAGCGAGCACGACGCCGTGCCCCCTGACATAGACCGACCTTGCCCCACCATGAACCCCATTCGCCCCGGCGCTACGCAAGACTCGTCGACACCTTGGCCTCTCCCCGGACCACCCCAGGAAGCCCTTCCCGACACGGCTCCCCTGCCGCCGTCGCCCGGTACCCCCTCGGGCATCCGCAACGACAGCAACCAGCGCGCCGCGCACCCCGGCATCCGCGTCTACGAGGAAACCGAGAATCCAAGATCCCCCAAGCGGCAACGAACCACTGAGTCCCTGCCACAAGAACTGCTGCCCGTGCGAGAAGCATTTCCGCGCAAGGAAAACGAAAAAGCCATCCAGTATGTCCGCCGGTTGAATCTGGCCAGCCAGCAGGATCAACCCGGCGCCCGCGTCAACGGCCAGCCCCTAAGCATCCCCCAGCTCGTCAGCCTATCCGGGTCAACGGCAGGCCACCTACGCGAAGATCCCCAACTGAAGCCCTTGCCACCGGAACTGCTGCCCGTGCGGCATGCATTTCCACGCAAGGAATACGAACAGTCCGCGCCGTATGCCCGCCGGTTGAATCTGGCCAGCAAGCAGGATAAGCCCGCCGCCCGCGTCAACGGCCAGCCCCTAAGCATCGCCCAGCTCGCCAGCCTATCCGGGGCAACGGAAACCAACCTGCGTCTGGATCCCCAACTGACGTCCCTGCCACCGGAACTGCTGTCCGTGCGACAAGCATTTCCGCGCGAGGAAAACGAAAAGGCCATCCAGTATGCCCGCCGGTTGAATCTGGCCAGCCAGCAGGATAAACCCGCCGCCCGCGTCAACGGCCAGCCCCTAAGCATCGCCCAGCTCGCCAGCCTATCCGGGGCAACGAAAATCAACCTGCGTCTGGATCCCCAACTGAAACCCTTGCCACAGGCACTGCTGCCGGTGCGACAAGCATTTCCGCGCAAGGAAAACGAAAAGGCCATCCCGTATGCCCGCCGGTTGAATCTGGCCAGCAAGCAGGATAAGCCCGCCGCCCGCGTCAATGGCATCTCCCTGAGCATCACTCAACTGGCTCACCTATCCGGGGCAAAGGAAGCCGACCTGCATCTGGATCCCCAACTGAAATCCTTGCCACAAGAACTGCTGCCCGTGCGACAAGCATTTCCGCGCCAGGAAAACGAAAAGGCCTTCCCGTATGCCCGCCGGTTGAATCTGGCCAGCAAGCAGGATCAACCCAATGCCCGCGTCAACGGCCAGCCCCTAAGCATCGACCAGCTCGCCAGCCTATCCGGGGCAACGGAAACCAACCTGCGTCGGGATCCCCAGCTGAAACCCTTGCCACCGGAATTGCTGCCCGTGCGACAAGCATTTCCTCGCGAGGAAAACGAACAGTCCGCGCCGTATGCCCGCCGGTTGAATCTGGCCAGCAAGCAGGATAAGCCCGCCGCCCGCGTCAACGGCCAGCCCCTAAGCATCGCCCAGCTCGCCAGCCTATCCGGGGCAACGGAAGCCGACCTGCGTCGGGATCCCCAACTGAAACCCTTGCCACAGGCACTGCTGCCCGTGCGACAAGCATTTCCGCGCAAGGAAAACGAAAAGGCCATCCCGTATGCCCGCCGGTTGAATCTGGCCAGCCAGCAGGATAAGCCCGCCGCCCGCGTCAACGGCATGTCCCTGAGCATCGCTCAACTCGCTCACCTATCCGGGGCAAAGGAAACCAACCTGCGTCAGGATCCCCAACTGACGTCCCTGCCACCGGAACTGCTGTCCGTGCGGCAAGCATTTCCTCGCAAGGAAAACGAACAGGCCACCCAGTATGCCCGCCGGTTGAATCTGGCCAGCCAGCAGGATAAGCCCGCCGCCCGCGTCAACGGCCAGCCCCTAAGCATCAACCAGCTCGCCAGCCTATCCGGGGCAACGGCAGCCCACCTACGCGAAGATCCCCAACTGAAGCTCTTGCCACCGGAACTGCTGCCCGTGCGAGAAGCATTTCCGCGCGAGGAAAACGAGAAGTCCGTCCCATATGCCCTCCGGCTGAATCTGGACAGCGAGCAGGATCAACCCGGCGCCCGCGTCAACGGCCAGCCCCTAAGCATCGCCCAGCTCGCCAGCCTGTCCGGAGCCAGGGAATCTGACCTGCGCCGGCGGATCCCGTCGACTCCGCCAGAATCGTTGCCGGATCGCACCGCGCTCCCGCGCAACGCCATGCTTCCCTGACCTGGGCGGCCCGGCCGCCGCTCAACCGCCAAAGGCCAGCACGATCGCGTGCAGCGCGATCCCGATCAAGCCGCCCACCAGCGTGCCGTTGTAGCGGATGTACTGCAGATCGCGCCCCACGCTCAGCTCCAGTTCCTGCACCAGGCGCCTTTCATCCCATCCTTTGACGGTCTGTGCGATGTGCTCGGTGACGCCGGTGCGCAGCCGGTCCGCCAGGCTGCGCGCGCCGGTCATGACATGTTCGTTGATCGCCTCGCGCAGGGCGGGATTGCCGCCAAGTTGGCGCCCCAGTCCCAGCAGGCTCTGCTCCAGGTGCCTGGCCAGCGGCGAATCGCTGTTGTCCAGGTTGCGCCGCAGGGCATCGTGGATCTCGGCCCACAGGCCCTGCACGTATTCCTGCACCGACGGATGGTCGATCAGCCTCGCCTTGATGCCATCGATCTGCTCGCGCAGTTGCGCATCGTCGCGCAGCCGCGCCACGTAGTCCCCCACCCAGGCCTCGTAGTCCTGGCGCAGCGGATGCTCCGGCCGCGACAGCACCTCCTGCAACTCGTCCAACAGCGCCCGGGCCAGCCGGTCCGCCAGGTTGTCGGCGATCCCCTCCACTGGCTTCACCAGATTCACGGTCCCGACGATCCTGGGCCATTCCTTGCGGGCGTACTTCACCATCAGGTCCGACACGCGCGCCTTGACGCCTTCGTCGTCCAGGTAGCCGCTCAGGCGCCGCAGCGCCTCGTCCAGCAACTGATGGTGACGGCCGTCGCGCGTCAGCAACCCCAGCACTTCGCCCGCCGTGGCGCCGGCATCCCAGGCGCGCAGACGCGCCACGACGAAGGACTGGATGGCCTCTCGCACGGCCCGTTCGTCCAGCAGGTCCAGCGCCTGGGACAGCCACGTGCGCGCCATGCCCGCCGCCATGCGCGCCTGGGCCGGCTCGCTCAGCCATGCCCCCAGCCGGCTGGCCGGGTCGAATACCTGGAGCCTGGCCAGTAGCGCGTCGGGCGCCAGGAAATGGTCGCGCACGAACAGAGCGAGGTTGTCCCCCAGGCGCGCCTGGTTGGCGGGAATGATGGCGGTATGGGGAATCGGCAAGCCCATGGGCCGCTTGAACAGCGCCACCACCGCGAACCAGTCGGCCAGCGCGCCGACCGTGGCCGCCTCGCAGAAGGCCCGGACCCAGGCCCAGACACCCTGCCCGCCCATGGCATGGCTGAGCCCGAACCCCGCCAGCGACGCGGCAAGCAGGCCCAGCGCGCCCAGCTTCATGCGGCGCAGGCGGACCAGGCGGGGATCGGCGGACGGGGCTGGCTTCAAGACGGCGGTGCGTGGGTGGGCAAGCCTCCACTTTACCCACGAGCGCGGCGCGCTTCCAGCCGCGGGGGTCGCGGGCGATAAAATCTCCGGTCACGATTCGCTTCCGGAGCCCGACCACCATGACCGTCCGCCGCATCGTCGCCAACCTCACCACCCCCGACCCCGCCCTCGCTCGCGAGTTCTACGGCAGGCTGCTGGGCCTGGACGTGGTCATGGACCACGGCTGGCTCATGACCTTCGCCGCCGGCGGCTCCCAGACACCGCAGGTCAGCGTGGCCAGCGAGGGCGGCTCGGGCACGCCCGTGCCGGCCCTGTCCATCGAGGTCGACGACGTCGACGAAGTGCTGGCGCGCGCCCGCGCGCACGGGACCGAGATCGTCTACGGGCCCTGCGACGAAGCCTGGGGCGTGCGGCGCTTCTACGTGCGCGACCCGTTCGGCAATCTGGTCAACATCCTGATGCATCGCTCGTGAGCCGGCCGCTGACGGCCGTCCACGACGGCGAACTGACGCACTGGCAAGCGCGGCTGATGGAAATGGCCGCGTCGGCGGACACAGGGGACGGCGCCCACGATGCCAGCCACCTGGAGCGCGTCTGGCGCGCGGCGGGCACATTGCTGGACGCGCATACCGAAGCGGATCGCCTGGTCGTGCTGGCTGCCTGCCATCTGCACGATCTCGTCAACCTGCCCAAGCATCATCCCGACCGCGCACAAGCTTCACGCCTGGCGGCCGAACGGGCCACACGCCTGCTGACCGATGCCGGTTTTCCCGCCGACCGGCTCGACGCCGTCGCCCACGCCATCGAGGCGCACAGCTTTTCCGCCGGCATCGCTCCGCGCACCATCGAAGCCAGCATCGTCCAGGACGCCGACCGGCTGGACGCGCTGGGCGCGGTGGGACTCGCGCGGCTGTACTACACGGCGGGCCGCATGGGGTCGGCGCTGGCCCATGCCACCGATCCGCTGGCGCACGGCCGTGAGCTGGACGACCGGGCCTACGCGCTCGACCACATCGAGGCAAAGCTCGCCGCGCTGCCCGCCACGATGCGCACCGAAACCGGCGCGCGCGTAGCCCGCGAACGCCTGGACTGGCTGCGCGCCTTCCGCGACGCCTTCGTCCGCGAGTGGGGGGAAGGCGGCCCGTCGCACCACGCCCCTATGTTCTAATCTGCCGGCAGGGCCGCGCCGGCCGCCGACTCACAGGAAGCAAACCATGGCATCCCAGATCCACATCCTTTCCTCGATGGCAACCAAGCAGCTGCTTGCCGATCTCGTCGCCCAATACCCGCAGGCGCAAGCCCAGGACGTCCTGGTGGAGTCGGTCGGCGGCGTCGATGCCGCCCGGCGCGTGCAGTCTGGCGAAGCCTTCGACGCCATCGTGCTGGCCGCCAACGTCATCGACCAGATGACCGAAGCCGGGCACATCGTGGCGGGCAGCCGCGTGGACCTGGTCGAGTCGGGCGTCTACGTGGCCGTGCGCGCCGGCGCGCCCCGGCCGGACCTCAGCTCCGAGGCCGCGGTCAAGCAGGCCGTGCTGGATGGAGGCACGATCGGCTACTCCACCGGCCCCAGCGGCGTCTACCTGTCCAAGCTGTTCGAACGCTGGGGCATCGCCGACCAGATCAAGGACCGCACCGTCCAGTCCAAGCCCGGCGTCCCGGTGGGCGCCCTGATCGCCAAGGGCGAAGTCGATCTCGGTTTCCAGCAGTTGAGCGAGATGATGAACGTGCCCGGCATCGACATCGTGGGGCCCCTGCCTCCCGGCCTGCAGATCATGACCACGTTCTCCGCCGGCGTGGCGGCCACGTCCGCCCAGCCTGACACGATGCGCAAGCTGCTGGCCTTCATGGCCAGCGACGAGGCCGCCGCGATCAAGCGCAAGAACGGCATGGAACCCATCTAAAGGCCGCCATGAACGCGGCGGCGTCCCTGTTCCAGGCCGACCGGCTGACGCTGGGCCTGGCCCTGCCCTGGGTCGACGCCGCCGAACATGCCGGCCAGCGGGAAGTCGATTTCCCTCACCAGTTGGACCTCGCGGCACGGGCCGAGGCGGCGGGCTTCGCCGCGCTGTGGGTGCGCGACGTGCCGCTGAACCATCCCGGCTATCCCGAAGCCATCGGCCATCTCGATCCCTGGACATGGCTGGGCGCCCTGGCCGCGCGCACCCGGCGCATCCACCTTGTGACCGGCGCCATCGTGCTGACGCTGCGCCATCCGCTGCACGTCGCCAAGGGCGCCGTCTCGGTCGCCTCGCTGGCGCCGGGCCGCTTCGTGCTGGGACTGGGGTCGGGCGACCGCCCGCCCGAATACCTGGCGTTCGGCCGGGACGCCGCCACCCGGCGCGAAGATTTCCGGACCCACTGGGAACAGTTGTCGGCCGCGCTGGACACCCCGCCGCGCGTCGTGCCCGATTTGCCGGACGACCCGCCCGTGGCCTTCAGCCTGCGGCCGCTTCCCGCTACCTCCGTGCCCATGCTGGCCGTCGGCTCGGCCGGCCAGAGCCTGGACTGGATCGCCCGCCACGCGGTGGGCTGGACCACCTACCATCGCCCGCCGGAGGTCCAGCGCGGCCGCCACGCCATGTGGCGCCAGGCGGTAGAGCGCGCCGCGCCGGGCCAGTTCCGCGCCTTCGGTGTCGCCATGCGCGTGGAATTGCTGGACCGCCCCGACGCGCCCGCCGAAGCCATCGAACTGGGTTATCGCACCGGGGTGCGGGCGCTGGCCGGCATCCTCGCGCGCATGCGCGAGGCCGGCACGCACCATATCAGCCTGAACCTGCCGGCGGGCGCCCGGCCGATGCCGGATGTCATCGCCGAACTGGCTCCGCTGAACGCCGAGCTGTCCTGAACGACGCTCAGGACAGCCCCGTCACCGGCACCACCGCGCCGTGGACGGCGCGTGCCGCCGGCGAGGCCAGGAAGCGGATCACCTCGGCCAGGTCGGCCGGCGCCACCCAGCGCGCGGGGTCGGCATCCGGCATGTCGCGCCGGTTCTCGGGCGTATCGATGATGGTGGGCATGACGCCATTGACGTTGATGCCCCGTTCGCGCAGCTCCGCGGCCATGGATTCGGTCAAGCGCATGACCGCGCTTTTCGAGGCGCAATAGGCGCCCATGCCGGCCACGCCGCGCTGGGCGGCATAGGCGGCGACGTTGACGATCCGGCCTTCGCCCCGCTCCACCATGCCGGGCACGACGGCGCGCGCGGTATGGATGATGCTGCGGGCATTCAGGTCCAGCAGGAAGTCCCAGGTGGCGTCGCCGGTCTCGTGCACGGCCTCGCCCATGCGGAAACCGCCGGCGATGTTGCACAGCACGTCGATCGCGCCGAAGCGGTCGCGCGCGCGGCCCGCGGCATCCGCGACCTGCCCGGCATCCAGCAGGTCCACCGCCACGACCAGGCACGAGGCCGCGTCCAGCCCCGCCGGCGGCCGCGCCTCACGGCGGTCCAGCAGCACCAGGTTGTCGCCTTCGGCGGCGAAGGCGGCGGCCACGGCGCCGCCCAGCGTTCCGGCCGCGCCGGTGACCATCACCGTGCGCCGGCCCGTGTGTGTCGATGCCATGTCAGTTCCCTTTCGCCCGCGCGGCATGGTAGGTGCCGGTGCCCCGGGTCATGATGTCGTCTTCCGGCAGCAGGATGCCGGGCTCCAGTTCGGATTGCTGGCGGATGCGCTCGTAGATGGGCGCGAAATCGACCCGCGCGAGCTCCAGCAGTTCTTCCAGGTCGTGCAGCACGAAATAGGTTTCCTGGAAATCGTCGATGCGATAGTGCGTCCGCATCACGCGTTCCAGTTCGAAGCGGACCCGGTTGGGCGAAGGGTCGTCCAGCGCGAACAGGCTTTCCGCATACGACGAGATGATGCCCGAGCCGTAGATGCGCAGGCCCTCGGTCTGCTGCACCAGGCCGAACTCCACCGTGTACCAGTACACGCGCGCCAGGTTGGGCAGGACGCCCATGCGCTGGGCCCGCAGCCCGCCTTCGCCATAGGCCTGCACGAAATCCGCCAGGATGGGATTCATCAGCATGGGCACGTGGCCGAAGACGTCGTGGAAGACATCGGGCTCTTCCAGGTAGTCGAGCTGGTCTGCTCGGCGGATGAACTGCCCGGCGGGAAAGCGCCGGTTGGCCAGGTGCTCGAAGAACACATCGTCGGGCACCAGGCCGGGCACGGCCACGACCTGCCAGCCGGTACGCCGGGACAGCACCTCGCTCAGGCGGCGGAAATCGGGAATCTGATCCGGGCCGATGGGCAGGTCGCGCATGCCCGCCTCGAATTCCCGGCAGGCGCGGCCCGGCACCAGCCTGGACTGCCGCTCGAACAGGAACTTCCAGACCGCGTGTTCTTCCTGGGTGTAATGTTCCCAGCCCTGGTCCACGGTCCAGTCCGCCCGCTCCGGCCGGCTCCCGTCGCCGGCGGCAAGACCGTGCTTGGGCGCGGTCGATGGCTGCTTCATCCTGGCCTCTTACCTGGAATGGACGCGCGCAGCCTCGTCGGCGTGGCGCGCCAGATCGATGTCGCGCTGCGTCAGGCCGTTGGCGTCATGGGTGGTCAGCGTCACGTCCACCCGGTTGTAGACGTTGGACCACTCGGGATGGTGATCGTTCTTTTCCGCGTACAGGGCGATACGCGTCATGAACGCGAAAGCTTGGCTGAAATCCTCGAACTGGAACCGGCGCCGGATGGCACCCCGCTGCGCGTCCAGTTGCCAATCGGGCAACTTCGCCATCGCCTGCTCGATGTCCTGCGCACTCAACTTCTGCATGGCCTGCTCCTCGCGCCGGGAGATCGCACCGCCAGCCACGCCCCGGCTGTCCGCGCGGCTCGCGCTCCCCGATAGATCTTATTCCGTTGCCTTGAAACCGGAAACCCGCATCCGGTCGCTCCACTGCCCCCGCTCGCGCTCCAGCCGGGGTCCGAGCCCGGCCGTGGGCCGGGCCGGCAAGGCGTAGCCCAGATCGGCGATTGCCTTGCGGTAGGCTGGGCTGGCCAGCACCGCATCGGTCCGCGCCTGCCACTCCGCCAGCCGATCGGCCGGCGTTCCCGCCTTGGCGAAAAGGCCGAACCAATCCACCGCCTCGAGCTGCGGCAGGCCCGCTTCGCGCGCGGTCGGCACGCCGGGCAGCTTGGCATTGCGCTGCGGCGAGGTGATCAGCACCGCGCGTAGCTTGCCCTGAGCCTGATAGGGCACGAGCAGTTGCTCGGTCGTGATCAGCGCCGCGACCTGCCCGCCCAGCACGTCGGTAACGGCATTGGCGCCCCCGCGATACGGTACGTGCGTAAGCGGCGTACCACCCTGCCTGGCCAGTTCCGCGCCCAGGAAGTGCTGCGGCGTGCCCAGCCCGGGGGTCGCATAGTTGGCCTGGTCGGCATGGCCCTTGGCCCAGGCCATGAATTCCGCCAGGGTGGCACCCTGCGCGGCCGGCCCCAGCGCCACGCCGAACCCGTATTCGGCCAACGCCGACACCGGGGCGAAATCCCGGACGGCATCGTAGTTGGCGGACTTCAACACCATGGGCGTCAGCAGCAGCGAACTGGCCGGCATCACCATCAGCGTCTGGCCGTCGGCGGGCGCCGCCTGCACGGCGTCGATGGCCAGCTTGCCGGTCGCGCCGGCGCGGTTCTCCACCACCACCGACACGCCGGAGACCTGCCGCAGGTGCTCGGCGAACACGCGCGCCACGGCGTCGGGCGCCCCGCCGGCGGGATAGCCCACCAGCAGGCGCACGCCGGCCGGCTGCGCCTGCGCCATGCCGGCCGCGGCGGCCAGCACGGCCGCGACCAGTCCGCATAGGACCTTGGGATACTTCATGTCATGTCTCCTGCCTGTTCTGTCGATGACGCGGCGGCATGCGCCGCGATGAAACCTTCCCCTCACGCCACGACCGGCGTGTACCCCCCTATGCCCGCCCCCGCCCGGATCGCCGCGTCGCCGCCATGGCGCTGGATCAGCTCGGCCTGCCGGGCCTTGGCGCGGCGGTCGACCTCGTCGGGGTCGCAGAACTCGGCCAGCCGCTCGCGCCAGGCGCGCACCCGTTCCGGCGCCTTCGCGGCGATGTCGCGCAGTTCGCCCGGATCGTCGTCCAGGTCGAACAACTGGGGAGGATGGTCGCAATAGTGGACGTACTTGGTATGGGCATCGCGCAGCATGAAGACGCCGGCGCGCGAGCCAACGGTATGGTATTCGGACAGCACCGCGCGGCCGGCGGGCAGCTCCCGCAGCAGCGAACGGGCCGACGGCGACACCCGTCCGGCATCGGCCGGTACGCCCACCGCGTCGAGCACGGTGTCGTAGACGTCGGTCTGGCCGACGGGCGTGTGTTCGACGCGCCCGGCCGCGATGCCCGCCCCGGACAGGATCATCGGTATGCCCGCCGACTCGGCGTACATGGTGCTCTTGCCCCACAGCCCTCGCGCGCCCACGTTGTCGCCATGGTCGCTCAAGTACATGATGCGGGAGCTGTCGTCCAGCCCGCCGGCCTCCAGCGCCTGGCGCAACGCGCCGACCTTGGCGTCCAGGAAGCTGACCAGGCCGTAGTAGCCGGCCAGGGCCCGCCTGACGTCCGATTCGTCGCGGAAATGGACGTTGTAGCCGGTCTCGCGCGCATATTGCCGGATGAAGGGATGGGCCTCGTCGTCGATGCCGAACCGGTAGGCCTTGGGCAGGCGCAGTGGCTGCCCGGCGTAGCGGTCGAAGAAAGGCGCCGGCACGGTCAACGGAAAATGCGGCGCGACCAGCGACACCATCAGCACCCAGGGCTTGTCCGGGGCGGGCGCCGCCGCCTTGCGCCGCAGCCACTCGACCGCCGTGTCGCAGATGCGGTCGTCGTAGCGGTTGTAGTCCGATTCGCCCGCGCACGCCGAAGCCAGCATGTTCGCGCCGTCGCCCAGCGACGCCGGCGGATTGCGCAGCAGCATCTTGACCTCGCCCCGGCCCCCATGGATGTGCATGGGCAGCAGACTCTCGGAAAAACCGTAGTCGTCGCCCTGGGTGCCGCGGTAGTGGAGCTTGCCGATGGACACCACCTCGTGCCCGCGCTGGCGCAGGACATGGTGCCAACTGGGCGCCACGCCGTCGTAGGCATCGACGTTGTCCCAGTACCCGGCCTCGTGCACAGCCCGCCCGGTGGCGAGCGCGGCGCGGGTCGGCACGCAGATGGGGCTGGCGCACACCGCATTGGCGAAGCGCGTGCCCGACGCGGCCAGCGCGTCCAGATGCGGGGTCGACACCTCGTCATGGCCGGCGCAGCCCATGACGCCGGGGCTGTGTTCGTCCGACAGGATGATCAGGAGATTGGAAGCCATGAAGAAGCGGATCGCCAAGATGTGCGGAAGAGACGATGCGCGCTTTTCGTTGTCTTGTCAATGATGTTTTGACAACGAATTGGCGGTTGGCGCGCGCTTCTGTCAACATGGCGCCTGTCCGTCCCACTCTCGTCCCGGCCCATGCCCATGACCGCCCCCTCCCGATCCTCGTCCCGCCGGCGCGGCCCCGCGCCGGTCGATTTCGAATTGGCTTCGCTGCTGGGCTTCGTCATCTTCCGCCTGTCGTCCAGCCTGGGCGGCCTGGCCGAACGGGATGCGCAGGAAGTGGCCGGACTGACCCTGCCCGAGTACCGCTGCCTGGTAGTCCTGGCCACGCGCGGCGACATGGGCGTCACGCCGCTGTGCCAGGTCATGCACATCGACAAGGCCTGGGTCAGCCGCACGCTGGCCAAGCTGGCGCAGGCGGGACTGGTGGGCTCGATCCCCGACCCCGCCGACGCCCGCCGCACCATCTTCAGCGTGACGCCGCGCGGCCGGCAGACCAGCCAGGCGCTGATCGCCCAAGCCATGGACAGGCAGGCCAGGATGCTGGAAGGCTTCGATGGGGAGGACGTGGAACGCTTGCTGGAACTCCTGCGCCGGATGCAGGAGAACGCCGACCGCGCGAAGGGCCAGTAGGCGGACGGCTCAGGCCTCGCCGGCCGGCGTCCCGCAGTCCATGCACTTCATGGGTCCCCGGCGCGGCGGGAAGATGACGCTGCTCCAGCACAGCGTTACCAGCGCCAGCGCCACCTGCGGCCAGTTCACGTCGCGCGCGAACCGCGTGCCGCCGCAGGCCTCGCACCGCTCGGCCGGCGGCTGGTCGAACACTTCCTGCTGATATTCCCCGCTGTTGCGGCGGGCCAGCACGGCCTGCGCGCGCGGCAGCGACGACGCGGGAACCTGCACCTGCACGCCGCCCAGGGCCAGCGAAAAGGGCCAGTTGGCCCAAACCAGGTGCTCGTTCTGCAGCAGCACCGGGATCCCCTCGCTTTCCAGCAGCCCGCGCGTGATGTGGGCATCCCAAGGGTTGGTATGGACTTCCAGGGTGACGAACTCGGCCATTCCACGTCCCTCCCGTCGCCGCGCGGCGTTCCCCGGGGCAGGGACGCGCCGCGCCTGGTCCTGCGCTAGACCCGCTCGAAGATCCCCGCGGCGCCCATGCCCGTGCCCACGCACATCGTGACCATGCCGTACTTCAGGTTCCTGCGCCGCAGCGCATGCACCACGGTGGAAGCACGGATCGCGCCGGTCGCCCCCAGCGGATGGCCGAGCGCGATCGCGCCGCCCATGGGATTGACCTTGGACGGATCCAGGCCCAGGTCGCGGATCACCGCCAGCGACTGCGCGGCGAACGCCTCGTTGAGCTCGATCCAGTCGAGGTCCGCCAACGACAGGCCGGCCTGCCGCAGCGCGGCGGGCACCGCCTCCTTGGGACCGATGCCCATGATCTCGGGCGGCACGCCCCGCACCGTGGCGGTCACGAAACGCGCCAGCGGCACGAGGTTGAATTCCTTTAGCACCTTCTCGGACACCAGCACCAGCGCACCCGCGCCGTCCGAGGTCTGGGAACTGTTGCCCGCGGTCACGCTGCCCTTGGCCGCGAACACCGGCCGCAGGCGGCCCAGCGCCTCGGCGCTGGTGTCGGCGCGCGGCCCCTCGTCCAGCGACATCGTGCGCTTGCGCACCGCCACCTTCTCCGCCTCCAGGTCGGGAAAGCGTGTCACCACCTCGAAGGGCGCGATCTCGTCCTTGAACTCGCCCGCCTGCTGCGCGGCCAGCGCCTTCTGGTGCGAACCCAGCGCGAACGCGTCCTGGTCTTCCCGCGACACCTTCCACTGGGCGGCGACCTTCTCGGCGGTCAGGCCCATGCCGTAGGCGATGCCGATGTTCTCGTCGCCCTCGAACACCCGCGGATTGAGCGACGGATTGACGCCCATCATCGGCACCATGCTCATCGACTCGGCGCCGCCGGCGATCATCACGTCGGCCTCGCCCACGCGGATGCGGTCGGCGGCCATCGCGATGGCGGTCAACCCCGACGCGCAAAAACGGTTCACCGTGACTCCGCCCACGCTTTGCGGCAGGCCGGCCAAGAGGGTCGAAATCCTGGCCACGTTCATCCCCTGCGCGCCCTCGGGCATCGCGCAGCCGATGATGGCATCCTGGATCCGCCGCGGATCCAGCCCCGGCACCTGCGCCAGCGCCGCGCGCAGCGCATGGATCAACAAATCATCCGGCCGCACCGTCCGCAACGCCCCCCGCGGCGCCTTCCCGATAGGCGTCCGCGACGCGGCAACGACATACGCATCCTGAACCTGACGTGACATCCCCATCTCCTTCAATTCGTCCGTGGCGCCACGAGGCGCCCCTGTTGTTCCACGAACCATAACCCCGCTTCGTCACCACCTGCACTGAAAGGAGCGCCAAGAACGCCGTTCCCCGCCAGCCAGTTGGTACCCCAGGATGCGGTGGATCCGGCTCCGCCGGTCCACCCGCATCGCCCCCTGGGGGGCGCGCGTCAGCGCGTAGGGGGGGTCATCAATTCCTTATAGGCTTGCCGGTCTGCATCATGCCCATCAAGCGCTCCTGCGTCTTGGGTTCGCCCAGCAGCGACATGAACGTCTGGCGCTCCAGCGCCATGATCCACTGCTCGTCCACCAGCGACCCCGCCTCGATCTCGCCGCCGCACAGGATCTCGGCAATCGCATGGCCCAGGCGGTAGTCGTAGTCCGAGATGAAGCCGCCGTCGCGCATGTTCACCAGTTGCGCGCTCAGCATGGCGATGCCCTCGCTGCCGGCGGCCGCGAAGGGTTCCTTCCACGGCGCGCGCCAGCCCGTGTCGTGCAGCGACTGCGCCTCGCGGATGGCGGCGTACAGCACCTCGTGCACGTTGAAGACGATGGGATCGTCGTCCAGCAGATAGCCCATGCGCCGGGCCTCGACCGCGGACTTGGAGACCTGCGCCGTGGCGGCCTGGAGGGCGTATTTCTTCAGGAAGGCCATCAGCGGCATGTCCGGCGCCAGCGCCCGCTCCTGCGCCGCGCGCCGGGCCAGGTAGGTCAGGCCGCCGCCGCCCGGGATCAAGCCCACGCCCACCTCGACCAGGCCGAGATAGGTCTCGATATGCGCCACGCGGCGGGCGCAATACACCGACAGCTCGCAGCCGCCGCCCAGCGCCATGCCCGCCAGCGCGGCCACCGTCGGCACCTGGGCGTAGCGCAGCCGCAGCATCAGTTGCTGCAGGCGCTCTTCCTCGGGCGCGACGGCCTGCACGCCGCCGCTCATGAACAGCGGCACGATGGCCTGCAGGTCGGCGCCGGCCGAGAACGGCTCGCCCGGATTCCAAACCACCAGCCCGCGGTAGCTTTCCTCGGCCAGGTCGACGGCGCGCAGCAGCCCCAGCGTCACGGCGGGGCTGATGGTGTGCATCTTGGTCTTGAACGAGGCGATCAGCACGTCGTCCAGGCCGGTGCGGTCCAGCGTCCACAGGCGGACGGCCTCGTCCTCGAAAACGGTCTTGCCGGCGGCCAGCGGCACGATGCCCTCGCCCGCCAGCGGCGCGCGGAAGATCTGGCGCGCATAGACCGGCAGGCTGGAGCGCGGCTCGAACCTGCCCGCCGCCGGACTCCACGACCCTTCCGGCGTGTGCACGCCGCCGCGCTCGGCCACCGGGCCGCTGGTCACCCAGGCCGGCAGCGGCGCGCTGGACAGCGTCTTGCCGGCCGCGATGTCCGCCGCCACCCACTCGGCAACTTTCAGCCAGCCCGCCTGCTGCCACAACTCGAACGGGCCCACGCCCTGGCCGAAGCCCCAGCGCATGGCGAAGTCCACGTCGCGCGCGGTGCCGGCGATGTCGGCCAGGTGCACGGCGATGTACTGGAAGGTATCGCGCAGGATGGCCCACAGGAACTGGGCCTGCGGATGCTCGCTGTCGCGCAGCGCCTGCAGGCGCTGCCCGGCGTCCTTGTTCTTCAGGATGCGCGCGACCCCGTCGTCGGCCTTGCCGTCGGCCGGCACGTACTCGCCCTTGGCCGGGTCCAGCCTCAGGATGGCCTTGCCCTGCTTGCGGAAGAACCCCGCGCCGGTCTTCTGCCCCAGCGCGCCCTGCTTGATCAGCCCGGCCAGCACCGGCGGCGTGCCGTAGTGCGCGGCGAACGGATCGTCGGGCAGGTAGTCCTCCATGGTCTTGATGACGTGCGCCAGCGTGTCCAGGCCCACCACGTCGCCGGTACGGAAAGTGCCCGATCTGGCACGGCCCAGCTTCGCGCCCGTCAGGTCATCCACCACATCGTAGGTCAGCCCGAAGCGCTCGGCCTCGATCATCGCCGACAGCAGCCCGAACACCCCCACCCGATTGCCGATGAAATTGGGCGTGTCCTTGGCCCGCACCACACCTTTGCCCAGCACTGTGGTCAGGAAGGCCTCCAGGCGGTCCAGGATGGCGGACTCGGTCTGCGCAGTGGGAATCAGCTCCACCAGATGCATATAGCGCGGCGGATTGAAGAAGTGCACGCCGCAAAAGCGCGGCAGCAGCGCCGGGGCCATGCCCTTGGACAGCTCGGTGATCGACAGGCCCGACGTGTTGGTGGCGAAGATGGCCTGCGGACCAATCGCCGAGGCGACCTTCGCGTACAGGTCATGCTTCCAGTCCATGCGTTCGGCAATGGCCTCGATCACGAGGTCGCATTCCTTGAGCTTGGCCAGATCGTCCTCATAGTTGGCGGGCTCGATCAGCGCGGCCAGCTCCGGCACGGCCAGCGGAGCGGGGCTGAGCTTGCGCAGATTGTCGATGGCTTTCAGGACGATGCCGTTCTTGGGGCCTTCCTTGGCGGGCAGATCGAACAGCACGACCGGCACCTTGGCATTGACGCAGTGGGCGGCGATCTGGGCGCCCATGACGCCGGCTCCAAGCACGGCGACTTTGCGGACGATGAAATTCGACATGATCTTCCTGGCGGTAAGCGGACCGGCATGGCCGGCCCCATCTACGGGGAAATGCGCGGCAATGTCCGCGCATGGACGGATTGGAACCCTCGGGCTTGCGGCAGCCGCCCGCGCATCGGGCGGGCCGTTACAAGGGATAGTCTACCGCCCCTGCCCGGCCTCCGTCAGGGCGCCCATGTGTCCGGGCGAAATCGGGTGCGGAAAGGCCCGATGGCGCTTACGATCGCGCGCCCCGTCATGGCGGCGAGAACTTCCTGCGTCCAGGCGGCCACCCATGCCCAGAGGCACCGCTCCCGGTCCCTCCTCCATGCAAGGAACCTGCCATGCGCGACAAGATGCACTTCATCCTTTCCTTCCCTCTGTGCCTGCTGGCCGCCTGCTCATCGGCGCCCGCCAAGCTCAGTCTGCTTCCGCTCGAAGACGGCAGCTACCGCGGCGTCGCGATTGCTGCCAGCGAGTCCCAGGCATTGAACGGTTCGCTCGGGCTGGCCACATCCACCTGCCTGGGACTCGAGCTTCGCCATGTGGTGGCCGACACACAAATGCGCTTTCGCGGGCCTGCGCTGAGAGCCGCCGAACGGCGCGGCCTGGCGGCCGGTCTGGCCACCTACGTCAGCGCACCGGCGTTCCCATCGCTCGACGCGAACGATGACTACGAGATCGATATCCACTTCAAGTGCGTATGAACTCCGTCCGGCACCGGGACCGGTCTTCAAACCTCGATGGTCGGCGGTGGGCCCCCGTGCGGCCACTTCGAACGCAGGTCCTCGGCGATCTGCTGTCGATTCGCCAGCCCGGTACATCCATACAGACTGACCTCGTTCAGCGCCGGATTGTTCGAAAGGTCCGACAGCCCGGTCACTTCAAGGCATTCGGCGAGCCAAAATTTCTGCAGCTTCCGGTTCTCCGAAAAATCGAGGACACCCCTCGCGCCTCCCCAGAGGGACAAATTGAGTATCTCCAGCTCCGGATTCTTCGAAAAATCCCAGATACCGTTGAACTCCGGACATCCCGCCAGCCGGATATCCCGCAGTTTCGAATTCACGGAGAGATCCGACAGGCCCGTCAACGCCCCACAGACCCGCAAGTCGAGAACCTCCAGATGCGGGCATTTCGAAAGGTCCAGCGTGCTCGCCAATACAGCGCATGACTCGAGCTTGACCACCTCCAGGCGGGGATTCCTCGAAAGATCCGACAACTCCGTCAAAGCAAAGCACCCACTCAAATCGAGCTGCCTCAGCTCCGGGTTCCGCGACACATCCAGCCTGCCCTCCACGGCCTCGCATTCGAAAACCGCGACCGACTCGAGCCTGGGGTTCCCCGAGAAATCCGGCCCCACCGTCCACCTTGAACACGAGGAAAATTCGGCCTCGGTCAGATTGGACAAGCGCCTCAAGTCGGGCGGTTCGGGGCGGTCCGAATTTGAGCTGGAGCACCTGAACGCGACCTGTGCATTGGCGCATCGCGCGCTGTTCCGCAACCTGCCGATGGCCTGGTCGATGGCGATTATCGACTCCATGGGCATGGAATCCAGGTTCGCCTCAAACCTGAGAGAGTGGAACGCCCGGCCTGGTTTGCCCGCCGCATCGTGCAGCAGATAGAGCAGCATGGCGGCGTGGGTTTCTGGCAGCGTCGAGAAATTCACCTCGACATTGCCATGGCTGCCGAGCAGCCTGCCCACACCTTGCGTGAATCCGTCCAGAGATCCCGTTGCAAGGTGCTCGATCGTGTTCCTGGTCACATAGTGCCCTGCACCTTCATTTCGCGGCATCGACAGAACCACCGGGTCCAGGGCGTTGAACTGCCTGCAAACGCGGATGAATCGGCTTCGCGCCGCGGCCGCCTGTTGTGCGTATAGCGGCGAATCGGTGGCGGAGGATGAAGGCTCCGAGGTGTTCCCCGGCCTGGCGGGTTCTCCATCGATCAGGTTTTGATAAACAAGACCGAGGATCTCTGGTGGTAAAGGACTGATAGAAGATGGCATGATTCATTCCAGATGAGCGAGAGAACAACATGCGTTGTTCTCTCACGTCCGTGATCGGCTACGACAGGGCGAGACGGCTCAGGTCGGGATCACGCTGCGATGCCTCGCGACCCTCGCCTTCCGCCTGCTGGGCCTCCTGCACGATGGCGGTCTCGTTCTGCTCCACGTATTGCGTCATCTTGTCCAAGGCCTCGCGCAGTTCCTTGGCCTTGGCATCGCTCCTCGACACCCTCGTCTGAACGGCCCGGCGCTCCAATGCCGACGCCGGCAGCGCGAACATGGCCGTGCCTATCGATTTCAGCGCAGTGGCTATTTCCTTGGGCTGGAAGCCCACCCGAGGAATGGATTTACGCAACTCGGCACGCTGCGAGATCTTCTTGTTGACCGCCGGCCCGCCGGCGCCATATGCCCCCAACGCCCCGATTGTCGCGAGGATCGCCGCTGCCGCATAGCGACCCGAGTCCGGCACCACGGGGGCGTTGCCCTCGGCCTTGCTGCGTTCATTCAGGTAACGCATCAGCCCCATCACGATCAACGGCATATTGCTGCCGCCCACCACCATGGCGAACTGCGAGCCGAAGCGTTGCGCAATCTGGGAAATGATGTCGGCCGGCATCCGAAGACGCACCCAGGCCGTGCGCAGGCTGAGCAGCCACGGCTTGTCATTGCTGACGGCATCGAGCAGGAGCCGCTTGCTGGCCGGCGACAACGCCAGCCAGTCGTCTTTCTTGATGCACGCCAGCTCATGGCGCGCCATGTCGAAGCGCTCGCGGGCCGCGCTCAGCGACTCATAGGCGTCGCCGTCGCCGGGTCCGATCGGCCTCGCGCTACCCCGCAGGCTGACGAGCTCCTCTCGCTCTTCGGACGAAAGCTCGCCGGATTCCTGCTCGTCCTGCAGGGCCTGCATGCGCCGAAACCCGGTTACGTCCATCTCCAGGATGTCCGCCAACTCCTGCTCGGCATAGGCACGTTCCAGCTCCAGGCTTTCCTTGAATTGACCCAGCGATACCGACACCGGTCCCTTCCATTGGCTCTTCAGATCCTTCAGATCCCCCAGGTCGTCGAGTTCTAGCGCGTCGGCGGGTTTGTCGCGCGATCCCGCCTTCAGCAACCTGGTCGTCGCCAGCGTCGCCATCAGCGTCTTGTTCTGCTTGTCGAACTGGTCCGCGGGAGCGGCCAGGAACTGCTGGATCGCCATTACGCCCAGCGTGCCGCCCACCTGGATATACCCGCCGACATGGACGTCGTGCTTGGCCACCGCGCTGAGCTGCGCGGCAAGGGTAACCGCCACGCGCAGCGCGCGAGCATGAGACTGGCGCAATTGATTGGCGTAGTTCAGGTCGATGACGTCCTTACGGACATGGAACTGATGGTCGAGCGTAGCAGCCTGTCCGATCAGCTCCGTCGCCTCGGCGCCGTCCGACTCGATCCGAGCCACGCGTTCCCGCCATTCGGTGCTGCCGGGTAGAAGCGTCCTGAGTTCCTGATCGTGCTTCTCCATCTTCTCGTTGGAATTCACCAACTTCTGCGCCAGCTCCTTGGCTGCCCCCGCGGTCTTGGGATAAGCGGGCGCCTGCATTTCCGCCGAACGCGCCGACTGGCCCATCGAGCGCATGAGTTCCTGGCGCGCTACCAGCACGATCTGCAAGGCCGAGTTGACGAACGGCGTGGCCACCGAAATCGCCGCCTGCGCGCCGAGAGAAACCGCGGCATAGTGCACCGGATTCTCGCGCAGCCGGTCCTTGGACACGGTCAGCGTGTAGAGCGACGGCACCACGGATGCGAAGGCCATCAGGTGGCCGGCCATGGAATACAGGCTTCCCGATCCGATCCAGCCCCCGGAAAAACGGCCGCCCTCGATCTGCTTCATCTTCGCATCGTCGACCCCGTGGATGTCGAGATATAGCCGCCGCGCCAGGCTCCAATCGCGCTTGCCCTCAGGCCTGGCCAGCTGGCGCTGCTGTTCCTGGACGAATTTCAGCACCGTGCCATCGTCGATCGTGCGGTTCTTCTCCGTGCTCAGATACTGCCGCAGAATCGTCGTCAGCCCGGCATCCACTTCGGTGACGGGAGGCTCCGCCGCGGCGAGTTCGTCGCTGCGACGCATTTCCTGCAGCTCCAGCGACGCGGGCTCGCCGCGTCCGGCCTGGGCCGCCGCACGCAGCGCGGGACTGGGCGGTGTCGACGATATCCGGACCGCCGGCCCCGCCGCGGCGGCAGAGGGTAGGCTTTCGGCCACGTCCCCGGCCTGCTGCGCGGTGGTTGATGCAATGGGATGATTGACGTGAACCATTGTCACGCTCCTTCTGTTCTAGTTTTCCTGCGCCATGCGCAGGCGATGTTGTTGGTTACCCGAAGGCTTGTTCTGTCCTTCGAGGAAAAAGGTCTGCCGCCAGGACCTGGCCTGGTTCGCGTACTGCGCGAACGCGTTGAGCAGACGCTGGGCGTCGATCTCCGCTAGATGGGCACGGCCCATGAGCAGCACACGCGAGGTCTCGAAATTGACCGCGAAGCTGGGCGTGCCCGTGCCGAACATCAATAGATTGGCCTCCAGCAGCCGTTGGAGGATTTCGGCGCGCTGACCAGTGTCAGGAACAGCGCCGAAATCGCAGAAGTACGCCAGCGTTCCCTGATCGTGCTCCACACCCTCGATCACGGTGAAGCCGATGCCTTCCACTTCGATCTGCGCGTTGTCGCGCGGCGCCACTGGCGCTATCGCACCAGACAAGTCGGCCAGCTCCTGCAAGAGCTTGGTGAAGGTTCGATCGGCGGGCAGGTTGAATGCGTTCATGTGCGTAGGAATCCGGGGGTCGTCTCCCGCCAGACGCGACACGCGAGGCGGAGCGGACGTTTGACGTCTCGAGGCGGCAACGACTGCCGCCACCGACATCGGTAAGTCGCTGCACACATGCCTTGGTTCCACGATCCGGCGGAACCGGATGACTGCCTCGCACTACTCATGGGGGCGGATCACGGGACACCCCGCCGTCCGCGCAGTGAAAAACCGCTGGACGCAGCGATGCGATATGCCAGGACGCGCCTCTTTCCACGGCGCGAAGGCACGGCCCGCTCCTGTCGATGAATCCGGCCCCCAGACAACTGAAAAGAACGCAAGGTCTTGAAATGAGCAACACCCCCAACCTGAATACTGTTTTCTCCACCGGAGCCCTGGAGGCTGCGCTGCACGACGCCGCCAGCACGGCGATCTCGGATCGCGCCCGTCCCGCGGCTCCGCCGCCCACCACCACAGGCGGCACGCCGCGCATGAGCGGCGCGGCCAACGTCCGCGCCGGCGAACTACGCGACTTGACCGCACAGAACACGATCCTGCGCAACATCACCGGCGCCGACGCCGAACTGGCGGTAAAGAATTTCGAACTACTGAAGACGCGCCTGGGCGATGGATTCACCAAGATCCTGAGCAGTCCGGGTGTCGCCGACATGGTCCGTGGCGTCAAGCTGGAGAACAACCTGTCCACGCAGAGCACGCAGGATGCCGCCGCAGCCAAGCGATTGGCCGATGCCTCCGCCGTCCCCATGCCGGCCAACGTCAAACGTGGCGAGTTCGGCGCGGCCCCGCTGGACATCATGCCGTACGTCAACCTCAAGAGCGGAAAGTTCGCCGCCACGATCCTGGAGATGAACGGCACCGGCTACGGCAACATCACCACGATGGAAAAGAACATGCTGTCGCTGACCATGCAAGCCATGGGCGACGTGGCCGCGGTACTGGAGAAGGAACCCAACGCGCTGTTCGTGATCGGCTGCTCCGGCCGCGAGGACCCGCCCGCGTTCGGCCAAAGCAAGAAGATCCACGAGAAGCTGATGATCGCTCATGCCATGGACAAGGCCATCCGGCAACATCAGCTTCCGGGCCTGATGGCCGAAGCCATGACCGAAGACGGGGGCGCCTCGAACCCCAAGCCCTCCGGCGGCGCCCGGATCATCGGCCTGGACAGCTTCGACGCCGATGCCCTGGAGCGCAACAGCAAGGGCGAAGTCGTCATCGAAAACAGCGTGGCCAAGGAAAAACCCGGGCGCGACAAAGATGGCATCGCCAACCTGAACAAGACCCTGGACAATCTGGGCGACTGGCACGATCCCAAGCAACCCGCCATCGTCGTCGGCTATACCTCGCAGCTTGCCAAGGCGATCACCATCGGCGCGGACGGCACGCCCTACCTGAACGGCCGCAAGGTCAGCGTCATCAACAATGACCGCCTGGTGCTGAACATCAATTCACTTAACGCCTCGCAAGGCAGGAAACTCGACACCGGCAAGTTCATCTCGAGCAACAAGAGCTACCTGCCCGCGGCATCGAAGGGACACGCCTACGCCTTCGCCAACCAGTACAACCAGCGCCCGGACATCGCCGCTCAATTCCCGCAGTTCTCGCGCGAGATCGTCAACGAACAGGCTCACAGCGTCCAGGAAATCCACGAGAAGGTGCTTGCCCTGCTCGAACAGGGCAAGCGCGTGATCATCAAGCCCCACGGCACCGGCCACGGCGACGGCATCCGCGCCTTCGACACCCCCGAGCGGAAGGCCCCGGCGAAGATCCTGGCCGAGATCGAGGAATCTCTGGCCCAGGTCAAGGGCACCTACGGCGATCGCGGCGGGCTGCCTTATACGATCTCGGAATACCTCACGGCGGCGCGCATCGACAAGCCGGGCCATCCGCTCCACACCATGAAGTACGAACTGCGCATTCCCGTCTTTGCCGACGTCACCGACCCGGAAAACCGCACGCTCAAGGCCACTCACGGCGCCATCATCAAGATCGATAGCGGCTCCGCGCTGAAAGACGGAGAAAGCGGAGATTTCTCCAAATCGTTCGCCAGCGTGTCGGCTCAGGTCCTGGCCACCGGACTGTCGGCGGACAACTTCATGAAGCCGCTCGCCGATCCGGAGACCCTGGACCTGCTGGGGCTGACCGAGAAGGACATTGGCCCGCTGCTGAAATGGGCGTCGGGCTACGTAGCGCACACCCTGGAGAACATCGATCAGGCGGAAACCCTTCTCGATAAGAAATGATCCGGATGCCTGAGGCGCCTAGCCGCCGATGATTGATCTGGACGCCGCCGCCGGAAAGCGGCGGCGCTTTTTCAAGCAACATGAATTGAAGAGGCAATGAACATGCCACACAGTCCCCGTCTCAGCACCGAATTCAGTCCCGCCGACATGGCGCGGGCGCTCCAGGAGGCGATGGAAACCCCGACCACCACGCAAATCGACAAGCAGACGCCGCCTGTCCATTGGGGCCCCACGCTTCAACTGGCAACCAGGCACGTCTATCCCGCCCTGTCCCGATCACTGGAAAAAATCGCGGCGCTAGGCAGCTCCGTGACAGCCGACGGCGCATCCCGCGCCCGCGTCACCACCACCGGCATTGCCGACCATGAAGTCCCGCTGCCCCCGCTACGTTATTTCGCGCCGGCTGGAGTCGCCGGCGGAATGGGTCCGCTGGCCACCGTCGACCTCCAGAAGAAACTTTTCGAAGCAGGTGAACGCAAGCTCAATGCGCTGGCGAAGGAAAACAACCGGCAGGTGACCGATCAGGACCACATGGGTGTCATCAGCTTCAACCTGGGCCACATGATCCAGGACCGCACCGCGTATCTCAAGACCTTCACCGGCGATCCCAGCGATCCCCAGGCCGTGCGCGAACACTTGCTCAAGCGCGTGCCCGAGAATCCCTTCTGGGGCGCGCTGGAGGTATGCGAGGCGCTCAAGGCCGCGGGCGCGCATTTCATCATGTTTCCCTGCAACACCTTTCATGCATGGTTCGATGTCCTCGCGGAACATGTCAAGCTACCCATGCTGCACATCGCCGAAACCACGGTTCTGTCACTGCAGCAAGCCAAGAGCGACCTGCCCGAGAATCCCAAGATCGGGCTGATCGCCACCACCGGCACCGTGGACAGCGAGCTGTACCAGGCGGCGGGCAAACGCATGGAACAATTCGACGGCCCCAGCATCACCTGGATCTTCCCCAGGCCCGACGCTCAGAACAAGGCCATGCGGGGAATCTATGACGGCGTGAAAGCTGGCAAGCTCGATCTTGGCGGAACCCTGCTCAACGAAGTGGCATTGGAGCTCATCAAGGACGGCGCCCACGCTCTCGTCGACGGCTGTACGGAAGTCCATCCGGCCATCGGCCATATCACCTACCCGGTGCCCCAGGTCGATGCCGCCACGGCGCTGGCCGAATCAGCGGTGAGCCTGTCCATGGCCCTGGCGAGGCTCGAGCGCAAGTTCTCGTAGCCCCGGGACGATAGCCGGCTGTCCTGCCGGCTTGTACACCCACAAGGAAACCAGAGATGAGCAAACAGGAAACCCCCGACACATTCAAACAGCAGCACGAAGCGCTGATCCGCGCGTTCTGCGCGTTGTGCGGCATCGAAGGCGAGGCCGACAATCTCCTCAAGGGCGGCCCGCTGGCCGTGAACGACGTGGTGTTCTCCATCAGCCACAATGCCGAGATCAGTCCCCATGCAATTTTGATCTATTGCGACTTCGGCACCGTGGAAGAAGGCCGTGAAGCCGAAGCCTATCGCGCGCTACTCGAAGCCAACATGGTGATGTACTCGGCCAATGGGCCGATGTACACGGTATCGCCGTTGACCGGACGCGTCGTGTTCGCCAACAGCTATCCGCTGGAGGCGCTGGACGCGCGTGCCTTGCGCAACGTGCTGGCGCGGCTGGCCGGCATGTCCAAGGCGTGGCATCAATCGCAGTTCCTGCAGAATCCGCCGCTGCGGGCCAAGGCTGTGCAGGCGGGTACCCTCATGCAACGCCAGTTCGGCCACGCATTGCTGGACTCGGATCCGGAACTCGACGCATCGTGATCTCCCGGCTCGCATATCCATGAGAAAGGCCGTTCGGCTACGAGCCGGACGGCCTTTTCATTGACACGGCGAACCTGGATGCGGATTCACCGCAAGGCGATGTGCCCCACGTCATCCCGTATCACGATCCCGGTACCGTAAGCCCGCGACAGGCGCTGCAGACGCTCCAGGATACGCAGGGCATCGGCGCCCCGGGCAATGCGCGGAATGCCGCGATCGGCATCCCGCCCGCCTTCCCAGTGCATCTCGATGGGGTGCAGCTCGACCCGGGCAAGTTCGCCATTGCCTTGATACCGGTTCACCGCCACCACGCTTTCATACCAGATCTGCTCCTTGAACACCCCATGCACGCGGCGATGCTCCATGAACTCGGCTTCGGTCATGGACATCGGCTCGACCTTGTCCTTCTCGTACTCGTCGCGGGTGATCGGCTGTTGCTGGTTTTCCATGAAGAAGAAGTTGCCGAGCGAATAATAGATCGGCCGGCCGCGGTAGATTTCGATGCCGCGCAACTGGTGCGGGCCGTGTCCGATGAAGGCATCCGCGCCATTGTCGACGGCCTGCCGGGCGATCGTCGGCATGAAGTCCGGCGGTGTCTGGCAATAATTCCCCGGCTCGTGCGTATGCATGGAGACAATGGAAAAATCCGAGGTCTGCTTGGCCTGCCTGATATTGTGCAGTATCCCCTTGCGGTCGCGTTCGTCCATGTTGAAGGTGAACTCGACCGCGTTCTCGTCCAGCCCCTCGCGGGCCCGATACTTCACATCGAACAGCGTTACCGTGCCGTTCTTCCGGTCCGTCTCGAGAATGGACCGGCGCATCATGCCCTTGGGCAAGGCATCCCGGATTCCCTCCAGTACCTTCAGACGTTCCGGCGACACCAGCACGATCCGCGTGGTGCGCAAGGCGTTCAAGCCGGGACGGCCGGGAATCTGCCCCAGCGGATCGATGGCGCGCGCGTTGGCCTCGAAGCGCGACGCCAGCGCGACCAGCGACACCCGCCCCGCCCCCGTGGCAAGGAACGACGGCGCGCGCGCTTGCGACAGCGTTTCGCCCGTACCCGCGTGGACCACCCCGGCCTGCTCGAACAGCATGGACGTATAGCGCATGCCTTCCACGCCCCAATCAGTGGAATGATTGTTCGCCAGGCTGACCAGATCGAAGCCCATCTTTCCAAGATCGGCGGGAACCGCCGGCGTGCTGACCAGCCAGGAACCACCGGACAGCGCCGACGGGTGGCCGCCGAACTTGCGCAGATCGATGGCGGTGCCTTCGAAATTGCCGAATGCGACGTCGGCGCCCCGGATCAATGCAAGCAGATCCGGCGCCGACTGCTCCAGACGCCGGCACAGCGCATCGGACAGGATCAGGTCACCGACCGCCACGACCGTGAATCCGTCGCGCACGCTGGCCGACATCCAGGACGAGGCCAGCGCCCCTTCTTCCGGGGGGTGCGCCGCCATGGGCTGTTCTTCCTGCTTCATTCTCAACTCCCTTCACCCCTGCGCGGGCGCATCGGGGATGCCATCCCAGCAGGCGCGCGCCAGCCGGCCCAGGGTGTTGAAGGCCGATGCATAACCGGGCAGCCCATCGGGCATGGTCAACGGCACCTGGTCGGTGTAGCCGGTAATGATGAACAAGGGGCGGCCGCTGCGGAACACTATTCCGCCATCCATACGCCCTCGCTTGCCAGTACCGCCCTTGTGCGCCACCTTGGCATCGGCCGGCAGCAGCGAGGCGATCTTGGTCCGCAGCTTCTGCCAGCTCAACACGTCGATGGCGAACGCGCACTGCTCCATGGAGCAGCCCAGCTTGCGTGCCTGCTCCGGGTCCGTGCTGCCCTGCAGGATCAGATCGTACAGCAGGCCCTGGTCGCAGGCGCTGGTGACGGTGACTTCATCGAGCCGATGGTCGGCCGGCATGTCGGGCCGTGGCACCGAGGTTCTATGCACGGTGTCCCGCATGCCGATCGAATGGCAGAAATCATTGATTTCATCCAGCCCGATACGCTCCAGCACCATGCGCGTGCACACGTTGTCGCTGACTATGATCATCTGCACCAAGGCATCGCGCAGCGTAATGGTGAAACCCGGCGTCAGGAACTTGAAGGTCCCGGACACCACGCCTTCGCGCAGGCGCTCTTCGTACAAGACCAGCTCGCTCAGGTCCAGCCTGCCGCGCTTCACCTCGCGCAAGACGGCCATCATGATGGCCGTCTTGCGGGTGCTGCCGGTGGGAAAGGCGACGTGTCCGTCACGGTCGGCTTCCTCGCCCGTGACCAGGTTCTTCACATACCACGACGTAGCATACGGCTGCTCGTCGCAGATTTCGTTCAAGCGTGCCACCAGTGCTTTCATTCCACATTCCTATCACGATCGGATCATTCTGCCTCGCCACCGGCGCCGCGGCTAGTCCAGCCGCTCCGTCACATACGTCGCCAGTTCTTCCAGGAACGCCCCGATATCGCGCCGCAGCACATCGAACCCTTCCGTCTTCTCGAAGGCCTGCTCGTCCATGTAGACCCGGCGGTTGATCTCGACCTGCACACTGTGCCGCCCATGCTCCGGCGCACCATAGTTGGCGATGATGTACCCACCCTGGTAGGGCGTGTTGACCTGCACGCGGTATCCCTTGGACACGAAACGCGCCGCCACCCATTCGGTGAACTCCGGCGCGGCCGAGGAGCCATTGCGATCGCTCACCACGATGTCGGGGCGCGCCGCGCCATCATCGACATTCATCGCGTTGCCCACCGACTTCATCGAATGGCAGTCGATGTGCCAGACCTTGCCGAATCGCGCATAAGCCGCGTCCAACCTGGCCTTGAGCACGCCGTGATACGGCAGGTAATACTGATCCAGGCGGTGCCGGATCTCCCGCGAACTGAGCCTGCCGGCATACATGGGTACGTCCGGCAGGGCATTGAGCCTGATCAGCCCCATGCCCCGGCGGCACGCCGGCGAGGGCGACAACGGCGTGGGCCAGGGCTCGTCGAGCAGGCTGTCGTCGATATCGTTGGGCGCCCGGTTGGGATCGATATAGGCACGCGGGAACTGCGCCGCCAACAGCGGCACACCCAGCGACGGCGCCGCGTCCCACAACTCCTCGATGAAGGCGTCCCAGGTGGTCTTGAGCGCCTGCTCGGGCGCAACGATGCCGCTGTTGGGAGGATAGGTCGTCCCGCTGTGCGGCGAATCGATCACGATGGGAAGCAGACTGTCCATAAGACTGGGACGGGTCAGCGCATAGACCCGATTGGTGGACCTGATCATTGCATTTCTTGAAACGTGAGTGGGTGGGAATTGACGGCGTCGTTGAGATGGCACGCGGACCAGTGTCCGTCCTCCAGCTCCACCAGCGACGGCCGCTCGGTGGTACAGCGCGCCATGGCGCGCGGACAGCGTGGATGAAAGGCACATCCCGTGGGGGGGTTGAGCGGGCTGGGCAGTTCGCCCTGGATGGGGCGGTGTTCGACCACCTTGGCGTTCAAGCGCGGCGCATCGGCGATCAAGGCCTGGGTGTAGGGGTGATTGGGACGCGTGAACACCGACCGCGTATCCGCCAGCTCGACGATGCGGCCCAGGTACATGATGGCGACGCGGTCGGCGATGTATTCGACCACCGCCAGGTTATGGCTGATGAAAAGATAGGTCAGCCCCTTGGACTCGCGCAGATCCATGAACAGATTGAGGATCTGCGCCTGCACGGACACGTCCAGGGCCGAGACCGCCTCGTCGCAGACCACGAACTTCGGATCGAGGGCCAGGGCGCGGGCGATCGCGATGCGCTGTCGCTGCCCCCCCGAGAACTGGTGCGGATAGCGGCTGGCATAGCTCGGGTCGAGGCCGACCTGCGAGAGCAGCGACGCGACGAAGGCCGACGCCTGCCCTTTCTCGACGAGGCCGTGGTAGACAGCCGCTTCGCTGATGACCCGGTCGATGCGCTGGCGCGGATTGAGCGATGCGTAGGGATTCTGGAAAACCATCTGGATGTTGAGATGCGTTTCCACGCTGGGCCGGGTGATGTCCTGGCCGTTGAACGACAGGCTGCCGCTGGTGGCCGGCAGCAAACCCGCGATCATCCTTCCCACGGTCGACTTCCCACAGCCGGACTCTCCGACCAGGCCCAGGACCTCTCCACTTTCCACGCTGAGCGAAACATCGCTCACCGCGTGGACCTTCTGCTGTTCCTTCGCCGGCAGGCCCAGCTTGCCGGCCATGCGTGACAAGCCGCCTTGCTTGTAGCTGAAGCTCTTGCTGAGATGAGTGGTTTGCAGCATGTTAGTCATGGTCAGCCCAACGGATGAAAACATCGATGTTCCCGGCGGCCGTCCGTGACGACCGGCGGAATCTGCTTGCATATGCGTCCGGCGCGCGTACAGCGGGGCGCGAATGAACAGCCTGCCGGCAGCGCCAGCAGGGGCGGGGTCGCTCCCGGGATCGAGTACAGGCGCCGGCCATGGTTTTCGGCGTGCGGCAGCGAATCGATCAGCCCCCGGGTGTAGGGATGCTGCGGATCGGCGATCACTTCATCCACCGGACCGCGCTCGACGATGCGCCCGGCATACATCACGCACAGGTCGTCGGCCAGGTCCTTGACCACGCTGATGTCGTGCGTGATCCAGATCAGCGCGGTGCCGCTTTCGCGCGCCAGGTTCTGCATCTCGTACAGGATCTGGGCCTGGATGGTGACGTCCAGCGCGGTCGTGGGTTCGTCGGCAATAATGAGATCCGGATTGTTGATGATGGCGTTGGCGATCGCCACGCGCTGCCTCATTCCCCCGGAAAGCTCGTGCGGATAGGATTTCATGCGCTCCCGTGGCGCCGGAATACCCACCCGCTTCAGGGCCTGGAACACTCTTTCGTCGACCTCGGCGCGCGTCGCCTTCGTGTGGATGGAAACCGTCTCGGCCAACTGTGAGCCGATCTTCATGACGGGGTTCAACGACATCATGGGGTCCTGGAACACCATGGCCATACGCGTTCCGCGCAGTTCGCTCCATCGCTGGACCGACGCGCCGCGCAGTTCTTCGCCGTCGAACAGGATCTCGCCGCTGGCCACCCTGCCCGGGGGATCGATCAGGTTCATCAGCGAGAACGCCGTCACGGATTTTCCCGAGCCCGACTCACCGACGATGCCGAGCACCTTGCCGCGCTCCAGCGTGAATGAAACGTTGTCGAGGGCCCTGGCCACGCCGTCTTCGGTGTGGAACTCGGTTACCAGGTCGTTGACTTCCAGCAGTGCCATGATGTTGCCTCAGGAATCGAGCTTGGGGTTGAGCGCCACACGCAGGCGATCGCCAACCAGGCTGACCGAGACGACCAGCAGCACCAGTGCAACGCCAGGAAAGACGCTGATCCAGTACTGGTTGGAAAGCATGTAGTCAAAACCGTTGGAGATGAGCAGGCCCAGCGACGGCTGGGTTTGCGGCAGGCCTATGCCGAGGAAGCTCATGGTGGCTTCGAGCGTGATGGCGTTGGCCATCTGGTTGGTGGTGGTCACGATGAGCGGGGCCATGCAATTCGGCAGCACATGGCGGAACATGATGCGCCGCGCCGGCAGCCCCTGGCCGAGCGCCGCCTCGATGTATTCCTTGCCCCGCTCGACCAGGGCGGCGCCGCGTACGTTGCGCGCGAAGATCGCCCACTGGACCAGCACCAGCGCCATCAGGGTCTTGTCCACCCCCTGGCCGAGTACCGCCAGCAGGACCAGCGCCACCAGGATGGTCGGCAGGCTGAGCTGCACGTCGACCACCCGCATGATGATCGCGTCCAGCCTGCCGCCGAAGTGGGCCGCCAGCAAGCCCATGAAAGTGCCGATCCCGAGCGCCGCCAGCGCACTGATCACCCCGATGCCCAGGCTGATGCGCAGGCCGTAGAAAATGGCGCTCAGCATGTCGCGGCCGGCGCCGTCCGTTCCCAGCAGATAGACCGTCCGGCCATCGGCGCTCGTTTCTCCGGGGTGGCGCTCGGCCTCCATGATCGAAACCTTGGTCAGGTCGTAGGGGTCCTGGGGCGCGATCACGGGGGCGAATATCGCGATCAGGGTGATCAGCAGAAACAGGATCGCGGCAGCCGTCCCGACCCGGCTTTTCAGGTAGCGGCGCGCCAGCAAGCGCATCGGATGCTCGGGCGGCGCCACGGGGGGCTCCGCCCGCTCCGGCGGGATGGCTTTGGCGTCGAGGTCATTCATCATCATCGTGGTCCGGCGGTATTGCCCGCCTCCTTTCAGTACGGCCAGGTTCATCTTTCCGGTCATCCCGCTCAGGCGGCCTTGGTGCGCAACCTGGGATCCAGCACCAGGTAGAGCATGTCGACCATGAAATTGATGATCACGAACAGCAGCAGCGCGACCATCAGGTAGGCCACCACCACGGGGCGGTCCAGTTGCAGGACGGAATCAATGATCAGCTTGCCCATGCCGGGCCAGGCGAAGATGGTTTCGGTGATCAGGGAAAAGGCGATCAGGTGGCCGAACTCGATGCCCATGGCGGTCACGACGGGGATGAGTACGTTCGGCAGGATATGGCGCGTCATCAGGCGAGTCGGCCCGACTCCCTTGGCCCGCGCGAACTTGACGTACTCCTGCACCGCCACTTCGCGGGTCCCGGCCTCGGTGATGCGCATGATCAGGGCGATGTTGTTCAGGGCAAGGGTACAGGCGGGAAGCAGCATGAACTTCAGACCGTCCCAGGTCAGGAAGCTGACCTGTATGCCCAGCAGCGAGGTCGTTTCGCCGCGTCCGCCGGACGGCAGCCAGCCGAGGTTGACGGAGAACACCAGAATCAGGATCAGGCCCAGCCAGAACACCGGCATGGTGACCCCGAAAATCGAGAAGCTCATCGCAAACTTGTGGAGCTTGCTGCCTGGCCGCAAGCCCGCCCACAGCCCTAGCGGAACACCGACCAGCGCCGTGAGCAGCAACGCCATGGTCGCGAGCTCGAAGGTGGCCGGCATGCGTTCGAAAATGAGGCCGACAGCCGGACGATTGAATACGAACGAATTGCCCAGGTCGCCCCGCAGCGCATTCCCCAGGAAGCGCAGATACTGCTCGTGGACCGGCAGGTCCAGCCCCAGCTCCTGGGATGCGCGCTGGATTTCCTCGTGGGAAGCATCCGGCGCCACCAGTAAATGGATGGGATCGCCCACCAGGTTGATGCCGACGAACGCCAGGACCGACATCAGGAATATCACCAGCACACTTTGCAGTGCCCGCTGCAACATCATTTCAAACATCGTCGCACTCCGCTTCCTTCTTGCCGCCTGCCGGCCCTAAGGCCACCGCCCGGCAGACAGGCCCATCATCGCTTCGTTTCATTGCACGGGGTGCAACGCTGTATCATCAAACGATACTCTATCTCACTTATCGACACGATGTCAAAGAAAATATGAATATTCCACCTTGGCCTAAAAAGGGAGCAGACGCCGAAAAAAAGCGACGCCACGAGTGACGTCGCAAATACTCACCGCTGCCTGGGGAAACAGCTGCGCTGCTTGTCCGCCACGAATGGAAGCGAGACCCGGACTCCTCCACCCGAGGCGTCTTTTTATTTGGACCGGATATCCATGGCCATCGTGAACCCGTCCGCACGGGGAGTCAGCGTGAAGTTCTTCTTCATGGCCCAGGATGCGTTCAGGTGCAGCAAGGGAATGATGGCGCCATCGTTCAAGGCCAGCGACGCCGCTTTTCTCTGCAGTTCCTCGCGGGTCTTGTTGTCCGGCGTGGCGGCCGCCGTGTCGATCAGGTCGTCGACCTCCTTGTTGGCATACCGTCCATAATTGCTCGCGCCGGTCATGGCGGGTTTGTTGAACGAATGAATGGTGGAGACCAGCCCCGTCAGGGAGTCGCCCGTGACGGCGCCGTTGCCGACCAGGAATACGCTGAACTCGGGCTCTCCGTTCGGACCGCCGCCGAATGCGCGGGTCTGGAACACCGCATAGGGCATCGCGGACACATCGGTCTTCACACCAATCTGGCTGAACGATTGCGCCACGGCCTCGCACAGCTTGGCATCGTTGATGTATCGGTTGTTCGGGCAGTGAATCGTGAGCTGGAACCCGGACGGATAGCCGGCTTCCGCGAGAAGGGCCTTGGCTTTCGCCTGGTCGTGCGCCGGCAGCGTGAGGCCGGAGTCATAGCCAAAGAAGCCCTTCGGAACCAGTTGCTCGGATGCCGTGGCATCGCTCTTCATCAGGAATTTGATGATGCCATCGCGATTGACGGCGGACATCAGCGCCTGCCGGACCTTGACGTTCTTCAGCGGATTGTTCGCCAGCGGCGCGCCATCCGACCCCTTGACGAAGGGCGAGTTGTCGCGAGCCTGGTCCAGCGCCAGATAGTTCAGCATGTAGGAGGTTACCGAAGTGACCTGGTAGTTCTTGAACGCGTCTCCCATGTTGGACGCGAAGTCATTGATCAGGTCGACGGAGCCGGACAGCAGCGCGGCGGCGCGCGCGGGCTCGCGCGGGATGAACTGGAAGGTGACGGTATCCCACGGCTCCTTCGCTCCCCAGTATTCGGCGTTCTTGCTCAGCACCAGCCGCTGGCCATGCGCCCAGTTCGTGAATTTGTAGGGACCGCTGCCGATGGCCGACTTGCCGGTGGCAAAGCTTTCTTCGCTGACATTCTCGCCCAGGGAACGAGGCAGGATGCCGATCAGGCCGACGTTCTCGGGCAGCGTGGGGCTTACCCGCTTGCTCTTGATCCGGACAGTCAGCGGCGCGGTGACCGACACCGATTCCACATCCCTGAGATAGGAACGATAGGTGCGCGGCCCGGTCAGTTTCATGGCCCGCTCGATGGAGTACTTCACATCCTCGGCAGCCAGTATTTCGCCGTTCTGGAACTTTACGTCCGAACGCAGCTTGAATTCCCAGGTGGTGGGATCGACCAGGTACCAGGAAAGCGCAAGACTGGGCTTGGGCCGCAGGTTGTGGTCCTGGGCCACCAGCGTCTCGTAGACGTGGGCCCACAAATTGCGATTGGCGCCATTCAGCACATGCGGATCGGCAGAAGTGACTTCCGACTTGAACCCTATTTTCAGGTCGGCGGCATTCGCCGCCCCACCGGCACCGAGCAGTCCGGCCAGACACAGCAGGGCCAGCCTTCTTCTTGCAACGTCCCACATAGCTTCACCTCTCGATTCGTTTCACTAGAAAAGACAATATATTGGCGGCCGACACGGGTCAATAACTGGATTTCCCTTGCGGCCGCCGGACGGCACAGGTGGATCAGAAACGATGCAGGATGCCCGCCATCATCGCCATCTGGGAGTTGTCCACGCCAGGAGCGCCGTTGGAGGTCAGGCCGGGGCTGTACATGTCCGATGCCTTCATCATGCCGGCCATGCCGTACAGCAGCGTGCGCCGCGTCAGGTTGTAGTCTGCCCCCGCGGCAAGCACGGTCAGCTTGCCGGAGCTGCTGGCGCCGATGAAGTCATACCGCGAATGGATGACGGCGGCCTTCAGTAGCCACTGCCCCAGCTTGTAGTCCACGCCTATGTCGAAGACTTGGGCCTTGCGATTGTTGATGCCGCCGGCGGTAAACGCAGCCCTGCCCGCAGCGGCGGAGAAAGTAGTGGCGAAGTTCGGCGCCGCGCCCGATGACGTGTTCAGCAGAGGTTGGGAAACATGGGAGTACTGGCCCCGCAGCAGTGCATCGCCCAGCTTGTAGCTGGCACCCACCACGATGACCTTCAGGCAGGCATCCCCGGTATTTCCCGCCGCAGCGGTGCGGCAGCCTGCGCCGGTGGTGATGCCCTCGTCGACGCTGGTGTTGGTCTCGGCAGCGGTGGCGGTCGCAGCCGTGATGATGCCCTTGTGCGACTGCCAGTAGGCGGCACCGATGGCGAACGGACCGTTCTTGTAGGTACCGCCGAACCCGAAAGCCCGTCCAGACTGGAAGTCGCCCGCTTGCTCGCCAAAGGCGTAGGTCAGATTGCCCTGAAAGCCGTTCCAGTTCGGGGTCAGGTAGAAGACCATGTTGTTGGCGCGCGCCCCGGTAGCACGGTCCATACCGTTGGCGTGCGCCTTCGCCGTGAACGGCAGCATGCGCGTCGTCGTGGCGAACTGGTTCCCGATGATGTCGGTGTAATCCTTGCGGCGACCCAGCTCGATCGAGCCTGCCGAGCCGGTCAGTCCGATCGTGGTACGGCGGCCGAACGTCGCCCCGTTCTGCGCGGAGGCTCCATTGTCGATAGTCAGTCCGCCTTCGATCACGAAATTGGCCTTGAGGCCGCCTCCCAGATCCTCCGTACCACGCATGCCGAACCGCGACTGGGTGTACTGGCCGGAATCCATTCCCCATCGGCTACCGGTCTGGCGTGCACTGGCAGGCGACAACCCCACCTTGTTCACATACCCCACCCCACCCGTGACCACGCCATAAAGCGTGACATTGTTCTGGGCATGTGCGGCCCCCGCCGCCCCCAGACACAGCACCATTAATGCCGACTTCTTCATTTACCTCTCCCTTTTTCGTCAGCCATCCGGCCCCTGGCCGCAGGCCTTTCGGTCGAATTCAAGTCGTTTCGATACGCAATCCTCTGTAACGACTGACGACATCTTATTTGCGTGCTTCGCAAGCGTCAACATGTTTCTTACCATGATATTTTGTTTTATTAGATGAGACAAAAGTGAATCATCATGGGGCGAAACTCGAGCATTTCATCCGAAAATTGTGCACAAGCGCACCGCGAAAATGCACGCCACACAAGGCTCCGCACCAAATCGGCCCATGGACCGGACCACATTTGCGGCGATGCGAAAGCGACAGAAATCCGCGCCGAAGAAGGCCAGAAAAGAAAAACCCCCGGCCTGGACCGAGGGTTTATCAGTAGTCCCGGCAGTCTGCTGGACTGCCCGGGTGTCGGGAAAGGCTATTCGCCCTGATATCCGAGCGAAGCCGAAAAGCGCGCGGCGGCGAACTTGATGATGTCGACATACTTGCCCAGTTTGTTCCTGGGCACGCGCGTAACAGGCGCAGTCATCGACAGCGAAGCGATGACCGAACCGCTGGCATCGCGGATGGGGGCGGCCACCGCCACCATGTCAGTGCTTTTCTCGAGCAGGGAAGTGCTGTGGCCTTCGGCCAGGATCTTCTTCAGCTCGCGCCGGAGTTCGGTGCGCTTGACGATGGTATTGGGCGTGAAGCGTTCCAGCTTGCCGCTCAAGATGCCCTCTTGGATGTCCTCCGGCGCATGCGCCAACAGCAGTTTGCCCGACGCGCCCACGAACAGCGGCCGGCGGTCTCCCAATTGGCTGTGCACCCGCAACGCGTGCGGCGCATCCCACCACGCCACGCAAACCGTCTCGGCGCCGTCTCGTATGCGCACCAGCACGCTCTCGTTGCATTCCCGCCCGATGGGTTCGAGCATGTCCTTGGCCACCGTGATCAGGCTGAGCTGCGCCTGTGCCGCGCTGCCTATGATGAGCGCCCGGTACCCCAGGCTGTAGGTGGCCATGGGGGTCTGCCTGCGCACCAGCCCGCTTTCCTCCAGCGTGGTCAGCAGCCGGAAAGCGCGGGCCTTGGTATTGCCCGACAGCCGCGCCAGTTCCGTCACGCCCTTCCCGCCTTCTTCGGCCACCAGGAAAAGCAATTCGATCGCCTTGCTTACCGCATCGACGGTGTAACTCATGGATATTCCTTTTCGCTGCCCCCCGAGGCCGACCTTCAATGGTGGAAACGGAGGGGGACTTTTCCATGATACATCGTTTTGCTTGAGGAAACAACGAGACGGCAGGCATGACGCTTTCATCATCCATGTCAGCAGCCGATCTGGCGGATAGCAGACGCTCACAATCGATACTCGCGCATTCTTTTTCCGCCGCGTCGCGCGTCATCGGGCACGAATTTGATGAGTATGCGCGGCGGTTTTCCTCTACTATATCCACTCGCCGGCCGACGACCCGGTGGCTTCGTTTCCCACCGCCCTGGTCGCCCGCACGACACGTGCATGCCACGCGCGGCAACAGATGTCATGACTCCGGCCACGCCCATCGAATGAACATCGCATGCTATATCCGCAACCCCACTGTCCATGATCAGGTGAAAAGCGCGCTGGTCGGGGCGGGCTTCCATCCCACGCGGTTCGATTCGGAAGTCACGCTGCTGCGCACCCTGAAGCGCCAGCCCTTTGATTTCGTCATCATCGACACAGGCGGCGCCACGACGGACGACAGCATCTTCTTGTGGCTGGGCATGCGCAGTGGCGACCACACACCCACGATGATCCTCTCTCCCGCCTGCGGCGGAGGAGTCGCTGCCCATGCGCTGGACAGCGGCGCCGATGACTTCCTGCGCCGCCCGTTCGATGCCGTGGAGCTGATCGCGCGCATCCATGCCGTCAGGCGCCGCTGCGCGCCGCAGAAACCTCGGCGGATGATCGAATACGCGGGCTTCCAGCTGGACCGCGACGCCGGCAGGTTCGCCTACCAGGGCAGCGCCATTTCATTGACACCGCGCGAGTTCAGCATGGCCTGGCTGTTCTTTTCGTCGCCGGGCGTCTACATCTCGCGCGAGACCCTCGGCTCGGTCATCTGGAGCGCGGGCAGCGAGATCGCTGGGCGCACGATCGAACAGCATGTCTATAAGCTACGCCGGAAGCTGCAGATCGACGGCCGCCAGGTGGTCGTGATACGCACCGCCTACAACCAGGGATATCGGCTCGATCCGGTCGGCGGCGACGCCACTGAAGAGCTTGCGCTCGGCCTCAGGGAAGCGTGACCCGGAGGCGTGACGCGTTCCGCCCCCCCCAGGAACTACCGCACGATATCGGCAGAAGCTACCGGATCTTTACCTGTTTATTTTTCCCGCGCAGTATTGACGCAAAAAAAAACCACGTCATATAGTGACCCGACACGCTTGACTGCGCGAGCGTATCCGAACCGCCTCTTCCCGGAAGCGGCCCACAGCACCTCACAACCAGTCTCGCTATAAATCCATGCTGCGTGCCCCTCGCTGCGGCATGCCGTAGAACCGTGGCTGCTCGCTCATCACTCCACGACTGCGGCACATTCGTCCCCCTGCGTCGCCACCTGGCGGCGACGGCACGGCCATGCAGCGGCAGCAAGAGACAGACGGACCACATGATGAACGCAGGAGCACGGCATTCTGGCATCGACGTCGAGATGCGCATCCACGGCGATGCCCAAGTCGGGTGGATCTGGTTGGACAAGGCTTCCGACTCGAACGCCATCGACCGCGATATGGCCCAGGCGCTGTCACGCACGGTCGGCCGTCTGGCCAGGAACGGCGCAGCCAGGGCCATCGTTCTTGCCGCCAGGGGAGACACGTTCTCGTGCGGCGCCGAGATCGGATGGCTGCGCGACCAGGCCAGCGCCCCTCTGAACGCCGCCATGGACGACATGCGCAGGCTCGCGCAGATGCTGCAGGCGCTGGCCGAGTGCGGGATTCCCACCATCGCGCGTGTACAGGGCCTGGCAATGGGCATGGGCGCGGGCCTGGCAGCCGCCTGCGACATCTGCATCGCCGCCGAGGACGCGATCTTCCATATCACCGACAACAGGACAGGCATGCTGCCCGCCGTGGTCAGCCCCTATCTGGTGCGTGCCATCGGCGAGCGGCAATGCCGCCGCTATTTCCAGACCGCCGAAAGCTTCGGCGCCGCGCGCGCCCGCGAACTCGGGCTGGCGCACGAGGTCGCGCCACGCGCCGACCTGGACCGGCGCATCGATGCCATGGTCGCATCCCTGCTTGCCTGCGACCCGCTGTCGCAAGCCTCGGCCTCGAGCCTGATCCGCATGCTGACGGCCCCGGCTACGGCGCCGGACAGTGTCATGGAAGCCCTGCTGCGGGCCGGCGCCAAGCTGCGCAGCCGCCCTTCCGCAGACGTGCCGCGATCTCCGCCGCCCACTGCCGCCATGCAGCCCACCCACGCGCCGCTTTTCAGCGACCTGCCTCAAGAGATCGAATGAACTCAGGCCCACCGGGTCAGCGGCGGGGAATCTCCGGAGGCTGTCGCGGCTCGGCGGCCGGCTCCTCCTCCGGCGCCGGCTCCTTGAGAAAACCGTCCAACGCCTCCATCGTTTGCGGTTCCTGCAGGAAGGCCTGCAACCGCCCTCGTATAGCCGCCTCGCGAACGCCATACTTGATGCCCGCGGCGTCCTCGCGCGCCACATGTTTCTCCAAATCCTCGCGCTGACGCTGCGTGCGCTCGTCCGGGCTCTGGGCGCTGGCGCGCCAGAGCCCTGCCCTGCCGGCGCCGGCATGCATGCGGATCGATAGAAGCGCCGGGACGTTGGCGACCTTGGTGGCAAAGCGCACCATCCGTCCCGCCTGGATGGCCGGCGGCGCTCCGCCCTCCCCGGTCTCCTGGCCGGAGGCGGCTTCCGCCTTCGCCTGGTAGTACTGGTTCACGCGCCGCTCCAGCAAGCGCGTCTGCGGCGGCTTGATGCCGTGCACCGCATCGCGCACCCGATAGCCATGCTGGCTCTGCGTATTCAGGCGCTGCGCGGCCGAGGCCTGCTGGGCATCGACCGCACGATCGAAGGCGGCATTCAGCGCGCTCCTGCCCTGAAGCGACGATCGCAGCATGTCGCGCTTGCCGAGCGTTCGTTCGACGGCGGCTTCCATGCGGGCACGCGACCCTTCGTCCAACTGCTTGCTGGTCGACAGCCCCTTGGCGGCGGCGCCCTCGACATGCGCGGCAGCCATCTTCACGCCCACCAGTGCGTGCTGCGCGAGGTTGAGCGCGGCGGCGGCCGTGCCGCTCGATCCTCGGTCATAAGCGGCGCTGACCGACGATGCCACCATTCTCGCCAGCCAGGGCGGACGCTCGGCGTTGACGCGGATACGGTGGCCGTCCGCGGACGAGACCAGATACTGGCTTTGCTCGCTTCGCAACCCGGTCTTGGACAAGTTCCCCGTGGCCTCGGTATATCCACGCCGTTCCAGCTCCTCTCCTATCGTCATGTTGGCGATCGGCAGCGCTTCCGGTAGCGAACCCGCGCGCGCCTGCTTCGACAACTGCTGCTTGAGATCCAGCCTGGCATCCTTCAGATCCAGATTCTCGACCCTGGCTTCGAGGCGCCGCCGGCGTTCCGCGAACGCCTGGGCTTTGTCGGCCGGGACGTTCTCCTGCTTCATCTTGTCCAGCCTGGCACGGGCGCTGTCGAGCCTGGCGGTGTTGACCGAACGCCTCAGTCCCAGGTCCAGGGTGCGCAGGGTGTTGACCAGACCGGCGGCGCGCGGATGCTCCTTGCGCGCCAGCGCGTTGACCAGCTTGTCATTGGGACCGGGCCTGAAGTCCGCGCGTTTCGCGGTGGCCACGCCGGTATGGTCGTCCGGCCGATACATGTAGCCCGCCTGCACGTCAGCCGGATTGTCGATTCTGCTCATGGCGGCCGCCCTATGCCAGCGAGGCTTCGAGGAAGTAGTCGGTACGCCAATCCTTGGCCTGCCCGGCCAGCTTGTGCAGGATATCGATCAGGTGTCTTGCCCTGACGTCCGCCAGCCGGCACTGGTAGGCGAAGGTCACGCGCTTGTCAGGCCCGAGCATGAAGGCGGGGGAACTGCCCCCATAGACGATCATGTTGGTTTCCAGCAGCGCCTCGTAGACGTCCAGCAGGCGTTCTTCGGGAGGCACGCCGAAATCGCAGTACAACATCACATGCTCAGGGGCATACTCCTCGTCGTACTGGAAAACGAAATCGACACCGTCGACCTCGACGGAGCTTCCACGGGCCAGCAGTTCCGGCTGATCGAGCCCGGCAAGTGCGCTGAACTCGTTGACGAGGTCGATGAAACGGTTCCTGGACATGGGTTCCCCTTTTTATGTAGGTCACCCATGGGTATCCCGCGACGCGGGGCCGGTTCCCGCCCGCGCGAAAACTTGAGGAATTCAGCGCTTGGCGCTGTTGAGCATCTCGTGCAATTCCAGCCGGTTGTAGGCCACGCGCAGCGCGTCGCGCGCCGAGACGCTTTTCTTTTGCACCAGTTGCAGCAGGACCTCGTTCAGGCTGCGCGACATGTTATCTTCCTTGCGCTTCATGAAATCCCCCACCATCGGCAGCTTGTCCGGGTCGGCAATGAACGAGGCGATCTGCTGGTTGTGATTGAAGACCATTTCGCTGGCCATCACGTGGTGCTGGCCGTCTTCCGACGGCAGCAGGCTCTGGAACACCACCCCCACCAGCGTCTCGGCCAGCGTGGCCGCACGTTGGGCGCGCTGGTCCTGCGGGAAGAAACCCAGCAGCTTGCTGATGGCGCGCACCGCGTTGCTGGTGTGCAGGGTGGCCAGCACCAGGTGCCCGGACTCGCCCGCATGCAGCACGGTGGCGGCGGTGTCGAAATCGCGGATTTCCCCCACCATCAGCACGTCGGGCTTCTGCCGCAGCGCCTCGCGCAGGCCCGACGAGAAGCTGGTCGTATCGGTGGGCACTTCCTTCTGCGAAATCATCGACAGCTTGCGCCGCAGCTCGTACTCGATGGGCTCTTCGATGGTGATGATGTGCCCGTGCCGCGTGGCGTTGATGTGGTCCAGCATGGACGCGATGGTGGTGGTCTTGCCCGCCCCCGTCGGACCGGTCACCAGGATAATGCCCTTGGTGGCCTCCAGCACCGTCTTCACGTAGGCCGGCAGCCCGGTGCGCTCCAGCGGCAGCGGCTGGAGCGGGAAGCGCCGGATGGACACCGCCACCTTGCTGCCCCGGGCCATGCGGTAGACATTGCAGCGCAGGCGCCAATCGCCCAGCACCAAGGGGCGGTCTATCGCGCCGTCGATGATCTTGTCTTCCCAGTCCTCGTCGATGGCGGCCAGCAAGGGCGCCAGGTAGTCGATCGACACCGGGACGTCATTGGCCGGCGTCCACCCGCGCGGCGTCTTGAGCATGAGCGGCTGGTCCTGCTCGATATGCACGTCCGAAAAAGTTTGCGAGGAATTGACCAGGGCGAGCAATTCCTGTTGGATATCGCGGGTGAAGAAATGCTCGTTGGACATTCAGCCACCTGAAATGTAAGCACTTTTTTCTTGAAAGGATGCACCGATGTGCCAGGGTGCCATCGGGGGACATGGCAGCTTGCGGGCCGGATCGACGGCCGCATCTTTGCGGAGGAAGTCTACTATACCTGTCCAGACCGCAGCGAATACTCAACTTTGCTCATGGACAGATTTGTCCATGCCGTGCGGCGGAATCGCCCGCAGGCTCGGGACCTTTCCAACTTTGCGAACTTGTCGCGGACAGGCCTCGGACCGTCATGGCGATGCCTGTTCGAGTATTTCCCTGGGAATGTTCTTGTACACCTTCTGTGCATACCTGATGCGTAACTGCGGATTGCGCGCGTTGTAGGCACCCACTGCCTCCCATGTCACGCCCATGCGCTGCATGTTCTGCGCCAGGATCCAGGCCCCGACCTGCAGGTTCACGCAAGGGTCCTTGAGTTTGTCCTCGCTGACACCGTGCTTGCGCAAGGTGGGCAGCCAGCTGCTGTTGATCTGCATCAGGCCGATGTCGTAGGAACCGTTCTTGTTGCGGTTCATGGCATTCGGATTCAGGTTGGATTCGGTCTTGGCGATCGCGTACAGCAAGTGCACGTTGATGCCGTACCACGATGCGACGTCGTGCCAGCACGCCCGCGCCTGGGAACTGGCCAGGCAGGCCAGGGCCAGGGCGGCGGCCCGCAGCAGCGGGCCGGCGCGGCGGCGGCTCCGCTCAAGGCCTATAGGTTCCATTTGCATACCTCATCGTTCTGTCCGCACCGCAGATCAGCGGTACCCGGTTGGCGTCCGTCACGACCGTTCCAAACGGGTACCGGATGCGCTCGACGCCATCGGCGGGGTCGTAGGCCAGATAGTTGCAGGCTTGTCCTGGCACGAAGGAATTGGTGCCGATGGTGATGGCCGGGGTCGATGCCCAGCGGTTCACCTGCAAGCCCTGGGTGATCACGTCGCGGCTGGCGGTGATGTCACGATCGGCATGGACGTCGCGATCGGCATTGATGTCGCGGCCGGCACTGACATCGACCGAGGCACGGATATTGCGCCCGCCCAATATGTCAAGCCCCGCCAAGATGTTGTGCTCGACGCCGAGCGATCCATCCGTGGTGATATTGCCAACCGCATGGAAATTGCCCCCGGCCCGGATGTTCTGTGTCGTAGTCACATTGGCCGCGGTCAGCATGGCGGGCACGTTCATGTTGCCGTTCTGGTCCACCGCCAGCGCCACCCAGGCGCTGCCGTTGAAGGTGAAGGCGCGCGACAGGCCGGTCACCATGCGTACGTCGCCGGCCCGGTTGCCGGAAGACGGCAGGCCCGCGTAGCTTGCCACCGGATCCTTCCATTGCGAGGGATAGGACCAGACGCCGCCGGTGCCGCAAGTCAGGATGCTGCGCGTGGACGCGTCGATCGCCATGCCCGCCTCGGCCACGCCCGAAGCGTTCAGGCAGGACGAGCCCATCGTCACCAGCGCGGCGCTGGCCATCCGGACCGGCGTGTTCATGCGGTTCAGTTCCGGCCGGCCCGGCACCGCGTTTCGGTAGAGGAAATCGGCTCCCAGTTGGTCCGGGCCGTCGTGGAACAGGTTGGACGCCAGGCGGCCGCCGTCGGCCGCCGCGCCGTTCAAGGCGGTGGTGCCGGCACAAGTCGCCGAACGGAAGCTGGCGGTGCTGCTGCTCCAGTTCGCGCCCCTGGCCGTGCCGGTGGCACGGATGCTGATATAGCCGCCGCCGGGCCCGGCGTTGGCGGCGATCGTGGCGATCAAGCCGTCAGGGATCTGCTTGCCGCCGCGGGTGACCGCCAGCGCGTCGAACCTGCCCGGATTGCCGGCGGGATCGGGGCGGCGTATCAATACGCACGGCGTCTGCTCATAGATATTCTGGGTGGCGAAGCCCGCCGGCAGGAAGCGGCCCGAGATCAACTGCGGTACGGTCACGGCCACCAGCGACGCGGCGGCCGGCAGCGCGGTCTGCAAACTGGCGCTGTTGGCGGCAATGTACTTCTGCCCGGCCGCGGCAATCTGGGATTGATGATAGGAAGCCTGCTGCCCCTTCATGTCTTCCAACGACGTATCCACCAGCGCAGTCAGCCCCAGCAACAGCACCGCGCCGATAGCCAGTGCGCCGAGTACCTCCAGCAGGGCGACGCCTTGCTGGCGCGGGTGCCGGGCACATGCCCGGGACGGCATCTTGATCGGTATGTTGGTCATTTCGTCATCGCGATCCAGACGGGGGCGCCGTCCGGTATCGACCTTCCTGAAAGGGCGGAAATCGGAATGCCGGTATTGCCGTGCACCGGCGACTGCAAGGTGGCCGAGTTGCCGTCGTAGACGCCCAGCAGCACCGAATGGCGGGCCAGCCGCACCAGCTCGCCGGCCAGGCTCCTGTCCGGCACGCCCAGCGCGTAGACATAGATCACGCCATTGGCATCGCGGTAGTTGCTCCAGGCCAAGGCGCCGCCTTGCTGGTACATCCGGGTCCAGGCCGGCAGATAGCCGCTGCTCCTGAGCGTGGCCGCGGCCACGCTGGTCGCGCGCAGGTCATGCGCGCTGAAGTAGTCGATCACTGCCTGGCGATAGATGCCCATCTCGGCGGCATTGCTGGCGTCCAGGCTGCCCTGGACGGCATCCAGCGTCTGCACATTCCTGGTGGTGTAGACGCCGGCCACCGCGATCAGGATGACCAGCACGGCGACATTCCACATACGCGGCTCCTGGGAAGGGATTCCGCGCGGCGGCGTGACGCCGCCGCGCGAGGCCCTGTGGTCGCAACAGCTCAGGTCGAGGTGAAAACAATGACGTTGTCGATGATCCCTGTGCACTGTCCCGTGGCTGTGGCCGCGGTGACCGGGAAGACGTCCAGCGCCGTATCTCCGTTAACAGCGATCGATGTCCAGCCGTTGGCACCGGACAGTATCCCTACGCACACTTCCTTGGGCACCGCCGGATAAGTGATCGTGAAGCCGGTAGGAGCGCTACCGATCGACACATCCCCGCGCCAGCTATTGGTCAAAGCGCTGGTGGCCGGGTTCACACTCAACGTACCAGGCACGGCCTTGGCGGCAACCAACGTGGCCACTATTCCAGTAGTCGGATAGGGCTGCCCCAGATACAACTTGCGAACCGCCGTGCGCAAACCAATCACTTCCTCCGTGGCCTGATTCGCCTTGGCGCTGCCGAACGCCCCCGTCAGCAGCGAAATGGCGCCCACCACCACGATGGCCGCGATGCCCAGGTAGGCGATGCCTTCCAGCAGCGACGCGCCGCGCTGGCGATGCCGCGCGTTGTCGGAGCGGATGGGCTGGTCTTGCAGACTGCTCAGTGTTTCGACGTGCATGATTGACCTTTTGTCAAAGTTGAACGACTAACGTGCGCGGGCAAGCGCCGCGATTTCCTGCTGGATGCCGAAGAAGCCGACCACCAGCCAGCCGATGACCATAGCCATGGTCACGATGGCAAAGCCGTTGAGCGTCTTCATGCGAAGAGAAACGACCTCCACCCCCCGCTCCACCCACTCATCCGCCATCAGCTTCACGGCCTGGGCGAATCCCTTGTATTCCGCGTACACGCAAAGGTCGTCGATGACCTCCCGCGACGGGAATCCATATCTTGTGTTGCGTAGAGCCTCGCCGCAGTTCAGTCCCGAGCGCACGCCCAGGAGCGCGCCGTCCAGGCGCTCCCTCAGCCATGGCTGCGCCGAGTGGGACAAGCGCATCAAGGCCTTCTCCACCGTCACGCCGGCACCTTGCAGGGCCGAGAACGCCATCAGGAAACCGCTGCCCACCATCAGCCGGTAGATCGAGTACGGCGGGATGTGGTCGGCCCAGACCCGCAGCGTGCCGCGCCAGCGCGGCAGGGAGACGAACATCAGCACCAGCAGGAGGCCCAGCGCCGCCAGCGTGTACCCCATCCAGTTCTGGACCCATATCGACATCAGGTACAACGACCGCGCCGCGCCTTTCCAGGCGGCCGGATCCGTCATCATCGCGAACTGGGGAATCACCTTGGTACCGAACAGGTACACGTAGACCAGCACCAATCCCAGGATGGCCAGCGGATACGCCATGCCCCCCACGATGACGGCTTGGATCTTCTTGCGCGCCTGTACCACGGTCACGACCGCGAGCAGCGTCTGTTCCAACTGGCCGGACTGCTCGCCGGCCATCAATATCATCTGCTCGGTCCTGGGCACCCAGCCTTCCAGCGTCTCCGAAAACAGCCGGCCGTTCTGCACGCCGCGCCGGCAGTCGTTCAGGATGACGGCCAGCGGCTCCCTGGGCCGCTGGCCCTGGCGTGACTCGCGATGGTGCAACTCCTCCAGCACCCTGAGCAGGGGCAGGCCGTTGGCCAGCATCGTGGACATCTTGCGATACAGGCGCAGCCGCGCGGTATCGGTGAACTGGGTCCTGGCCCACAAGCGATTGACATCAGGTAGCATGGGCGCCCTCCACGACGCTGAGGAACGGTTGCACGCGGCCGCGCTCCTGGACCAGGTGGCCGACCACCTTCTCGGCCATGCGCGGATCCAGCTCGCCTGCGGCGATCTTCCCGATGGCATGCTCCAGCATGGTCTGCCCGCCCAGTTCGCTCATCCAGTAGGCCAGCGCCTCGGTTTTTTCGCCCTGGCGCACCAGCCGGAAGAAGCGGTCGTCGGGGATGATGATCTCGGCCACGACGGTGCGGCCCACGGTGCCGTGTCCCGTGCATTGGTCGCAGCCGTCGCCCGTCACGCACACGCCCTCCAGCGTGGGCGACACCGCCTGCCGCACCCGGGCCAGCATGGCCGCGGGAATGGCTTCCGGATGCCGCGCCAGCGGGCGCTTGCAGCAAGGGCAAAGTTTCTTGACCAGGCGCTGGCTGATCAGACCGGTCACCACGGTGTGGTCGGCCACCAGGCTGGCGGGCAGCCCCAGGTCGAGCAGCCGGTCGACGATGGCCAGCGCGCCGTTGGCATGCACCGTGGTCCACACCTGGTGGCCGGTCATCGCGCCGCGCAGAGCGTTCTGGGCGGAGGCGCGGTCACGCACCTCGCCGATCATGATCGTGTCCGGATCCAGCCGCATGGCGTTGGAAATGGCGGCGGCAAAAGCGCGCGAACGCTCATCCTCGTTGCCGGCATTGGTTACCGCGGTCTGCACCGCGCCCTCGATCGGGTACTCCACCGGGTCCTCGACGGTCAGCACGTGCAGCCGGCCCTCGGCCTCCAGGATTTCGCCGGAAAGAATGCGCTGCAACGTGGTCGACTTGCCCGAGCCGGTCGGTCCGCTGATGATGTTCATGCCGATCGGCTGCTCCTTGAGTTTTTGCAACGCGGCGGCGTGCTCCTCGCTGAAGCCCAGCGGGCGCAGGTCGATGTTGTCGCCGGCGTCGTTGTACAGAAGACGCAGCACCATCAGCGAACCGTCGCTGGTGGGCACCGTCGCGATGCGCACGCCGTACAGCGCCGGCGGCAGCTTGTCGCGATCGGAGATGGCCGCGTCCTGCCGCTCGGTCGGTTTGTAGGAGCTGTCCGAGACCGAGGTCATCGCGCCATACAACGTCGCCAGCAGGCGTTCGCCGTACTCGCGCGTCTGCCCGCCCACCGGCGCCAGGTCGTTGTGGATGCGGAAGTAGATTTCGGTGGCGTTCTTGCGCACGCGCAGGTGGATGTCCGAAGCGCGCGAGCGGCAGGCCTTGTTGAGCAGGTCCTTGGCGACGACCTGCATCATGGTGTGTTCCTGGTGCCGGGTTTCGGACGACACCCCGCCGAGCCGGTTCAGGCGGCGGATCACCTCCATGCCGCTGGGCACCAGCTCGAACTGCCGGCCCAGGCGCCCCAGCCGCCCGGCATAGGACAGCACGTGCGGATTGAGCTCCTGGCCAGCCGCCACCAGCAGCCGGCCGTCGGCCAGCAAGCACAGCAGCTTGCGCTCTTCCTCGCCGGCCTCCAGCACGCCGGCGTGGCTGAGGATCTCGGCGCCGCCGAAGCCCGGCACATCGCCCGCCACGCCGGTGCCGGGCTGGACCGGAGCCTGTTCGCGCCGCCTGACCAGGCCCAGCTTCATCTTCCCGCCCCCGGCCGCGCCACACCCGGCGCTGGCGCGACGACGGCGGAATTGAGGCCGCCCTGGCCCGCCGCGTGCGCGGCCAGGCGAATCCTCTTGCCGCCCGACTGGGCCATGACTTCGCGCGGCGCGATGGAAAGGATCTTCATGCCGCCCGGCAGGGTGTCGCCCTGCTGGACATCGACAAGGCTGCCATCGTTCAGCTGCAGCGTGGCGTACAAGCGCCCGCCCACTCCCTCGATGGCCCGGACCACCGGATCGCCGATGACCTCTGCCTGGTTCAGCGTCGCCATCAGGCTCTGCCTGGCGGCGATTTCGTTCTGCTTGCCCAGGATGCTGGACTGCACATCCAGCAGTCTTTCGCGCGCCTTCAGGACCATGGTCTCGGCCTCGAGGCGGGTCAGACTGTCGGCGGTACTTTCGGCCCTCGCAGGCTGCGCGGTCCAGGCCACCAGCGCCAACAGCGCGATAAAGTGTTTACTCCGCATAGATCGTTCCCTCCATGGTCCATTGGGACCCTTGATAGACCATCCGATCGACCCTTATGCCCGGTCGGTCGAGCAGTCGCGCGATTTCCTGGGGTTCGACGCCGCCGTTCTGCAGCGAGAACGAATAGCCGCGCCAGCTTTGCGGCGGCGGTGGCGGGTCCGTATGAACCACGGGAACCGGCACCGCCGTCACCTTGATGGGCACGCCCATCATCTGCATGTGCGACAACACCGGCTCCAGCGCGCGGCGGCGGTCCAACAGGTCCTCGGCCGGGCTGGTCGGCAGTTGCAACGGCTGGACATAGTTGGCGCGTTCACCGGACGGTTCCACGTCAACGTCGGGAACCCGGTCGCGCAGCATGGCGACGGAAGACTCGCCACGCCGCCAGGCATGGACCGATTGCTTCTGCGTGCAGGTATAGGACTCCAGCTGCCAGCCGCCCGCGGTCGGATGGCGGAACGCCTGCATGCAGGCGCGTGCCAGGGCCGGCGGCGCTGGGCGCTTGTCCCAGGGCCGCACCACCACCGCCGCGGGCGCTTCGCGCAGGATGCGCTCGCGCACCAGTTGCATGGCGAGTTCGCGTTCGCGCTCGGTCAGGTCGCGCTGGTGCAGCATCCAGGCATAGCCGCCGCCCGCCGCCAGTACGGCCACGCCGGCCACGATCAGGTGCGTGCGGGACAGGCGTCCGCCTATGCGCCGCAAAGCCGCCCGGCGCTGGGCGCGCAGGCTTCCGTCCGCTTTCTGCGGGATGAAGCTGCGGATCTCGCGCATCTGGAAATTGTGGAAGCCGAAGGCCCGCAACTCCTCCTCGCCGACCACCACGTTCCAGCCGCCCAGCGCGTAGTCGCTTTGCAGGCGTTCCAGCACTTCCTCCCTGCTGCCGGCGAAATCGCCGTTGGGCAGGAAGTTCGCGTCGCGCACCGCGAAGTACACCCAGCAGCCGTCGGGCAGCTTGAAGGCACCCAGCCAGTTGTGCACGGGCTGCTGTTCGCCGTCGTAGAAGGCGCCTTCGCTGGCCATGGTCCGCGAGACCACCGCCGCCAGGGAATACATGCCGGGCCTGGCGCCGTCGCGGGTCTGCGCGAAGCCCGCCTGAGCCGTGGTGTGGTCCATGCGGACCACCATCAGGTCGGCGTCGATCTTGCGTCCCAGGTCGACGGCTTCCCGTTCGAGCTCGCGGGGCCTGGAGAGCGATTGCCAGAACAGGCCGCAGACGTAGCGGTACTTGTCCAGGTTGGTGATGTGGATGGTCATGTCGGCTCGGCGCTCAAGAGGCGGACATGGCCACCGGCGTGATCAGGACCACGATCACTTCCTTGCTGGAGCTGGCCGACAGGCCGCCGCCCAGCGCCAGGTTCCTGGGGTCGCCCAGCCCTGCCCGGTCCAGGTTGTCGTCGGTCTGTTCGAAGCCGCTGATGATCAGGGTTTCGTTCGACTTCATCGCCACCCGCTGCAGGAAATTGCGGGTGTCCAGTTCGGGCGACTCGATCTGCGAGGTCACTGCCCCGCCTTCGCCAGTGGTGCCGACGATGGTGCGGATGCGCCGCAGGGTCGAGATATCCGTGGAGAACTGCAGCATGACGGTGCCGTTCGTCAACACATGCGGCAGGATGCTCATGTTGAAACCGGACGTCACCACCCCGGGCGTCAGCGAGGTGGTGGTGCCGACCTGCGCCACCAGCGAACTCTGCAGCGATTGCAGGTAGCTGGTCTGGCGCGCCACCTGCACCGGCACCGGCTGGTTGTTCAGCGTGACCACCGAGGCGGTGGTCTGCCGGCGTACCTTGCCCTGCTCGGACAAGGCCTGGATCACCGCCTGGCTGCCGGCCAGCCGGGACGTACTGCCGCCGGGGATGCCGGCGGTCAGAGATATCAGGCCGGTGCTGGCGGCGCCTTCGTACACATTGGAAATGCCGAACCTGCGGTTCAGGCTCTGGTAGACGGCGGTCCAGTTGATACCGTACTGATCCGTATCCCTGAGGGTGACCGACAGCACGGTCACGTTGATGGCGATCTGGCGCGACAGCGACTTGTTCTCGCTGTCGATATAGGTCGCGATGCGGTCCAGCGAATCAGGAGTATCGACCACCGTGATCGACCCCGTGGCCGGGGAAGCCAGCACCTTGCCGTAGGGCGAGAGCATGACCTTGATCGCTTCCTCGATGCTGGTGTAGACCGACAGCCGGGATGCCACGGCGGTGTTCTGCGTATTGCTGGCGTTCACGCCGGTACGACCCGCCCCGCCGCCGCTGCCTCCCCCTCCACTACCGCCCCCACCTCCGCCGCCGGCCGTACCGCCCGTGCTGGTGGCGCCGCTGGTCACGCTGGCGGAAAAGCTCGAATCGCCGGGAATGGCGCTGATCTGGAAACTGCGGGCTTCGGTGTGAAAGAACTGGATCGTGCCTTCGGCATATTTCCACGACACGCCGAAGCGCGCCGCGACGGTATCCAGCAAGCCCTTGAGCGAGCCGCCGCTATAGGCGATGCGTACGCCGCTGGCCATATCGCCGAAAGCCGGCTGGACAGAAACGGCGTTGGTGCTCGCGGCCGGGCCGCGGCCAGGTTGCGCTCCACCGGCCTGCGTCTCGCCCGGCAGGCCCGCCGGTAGCGGCAGCATGGCCGCGGCGCTTCCGGCCGTGCCACGCCCTGGCTGACCGCCCGTGCCGCGAGCGCGGAACGCCGCCGACGAGGCCTCCAACGCGTCCGGCGACACTTTGCTCGGCACCCCCGAGCGCAGCGTAATACGTTCGGCCAGTTCGGTCAGGGAGCCGATGGTGCGATCGAACGTGGTCGGCTCATTGAAGATCTGCGGTAGTGAAGACTGTCCCCGCTTGATCGCGGTCCTTCCCAGCCAGATCCCGGATTCGTGCACCACCAGCGGCTTGGCCGGCAGTACCGCACCCGGCGCGGTGCTGCCGACATCGCGCGCGAGCTCACTGGTCCTGGCGGATTCCCGGTCGACCAGGCCGTCGATCTTCTCGACCAGTCCGCCGCAGCCCGCGACCAGCGCGGCCAACGGCAACAGCGCCAACAATTGAATGGATCGGGCCTTCATTACTCGCTCCCCTTTGCCATGATGCGCAATACCTTGTTGCCTTGATAGAAGACCGCCTTCATCGGAATCTGGGCCGACTCCATGCTGCGAGCGACGACCGCGACAGCCTCTTCGAACGTTCCGTGCAGACGGGTATTCGCCTCGACCGCATAGTCAACGGGCAGCTCCCACAGCAGTTGCCAACCGGTCGACGCGGCCCAGCGCGCCAGGGTGGCGTTGAGCGTCTTGTCGGCGACGAGGATTTCCCAATCGCGGCCGATCGGAGCGGCGACAGGCGCAGCCACGGGGGCTGGCGGCGCGGTATCGACCAACGCGACGCTTCCCTGCACGGGCGCGGGACCGGTTCGCTGGCTCCTGGGGGCGATCTCGGCCTTGGCCACCAGCAGCGTGGCATCGCTCTGCACGACAGCGTCCGGCGGCAGCGGGTCACAATCCTCCAGGTCCGCCGCGACCATCGGCGACAAAAGACGCGTATGGGAGTGCAGGCTATCGGTGCTGGCCAGGCTCGGCACCGACGCCAGCATGGTCGCCGGCGGCACCTGGGCAGCAGCATGCGTCCAGCCGTAGCCAAGAAAGAAGACCAGGGCGCAGCTCAACGTCCGCATCCTCCTGTCCTGGACTTTGCCCCCAAGATATGAGCAGTACATAAGCGCTTCCCGTGAACACCATCGTTAAAAATGAGCAAACAACGTCCCTTGCGCCTTTCCGCGATGAAGCGGAGGCACACGACATGAAGCCGGCGCGAAGCGTCCTCGCGACGTGCTCACCTAAGTGTGTTGAATGCTGTTGCCCAACCTTCTGATGCTGCCTGACTGCTGCTCGCCCGGCTCGAAATCCATGCAGATTCCCCTCTGCATCGCCCGCCATTGCAGCGGACGGCTTCACTTGGCGCGAATCGCCTAGCGATGGATGTCGAACCTTCAACGGCGTGCCTGGTTGGGCACTCTCCGTTCAAGCTTGTTTCAAATGGTAATGAAAACCCAGGAAAGAGATTCTCAAAAAATATGACCACTCTTTGCCTGCCAGCGGGCTCCGCATCGACTTGAAAACCGGCTTGCGAGTCCCGTTGACCATGAGTGGGAACCACAGGTCCGGCAGTTCCGGATACGGCGCAATAAACCCGCGCGCCAACGAAAAAAGAGCGCTCACGCGCTCCCGTCCCGCCTCCATGCCCGGCATGCTCCGCTCACGCCCCGGCATGCTCCGCTCACGCCCCGGGGGGCTTCGCGCAGCGCAGCTTAGGGCGGAGCGTTGTCGACTGCGCGGCCCCTGCAGACCGCGGCAGCGGCAATATTGCCGACGGCACACCCGATGCGGTCGCCGCCACCGCGGGGGCCGGCAGGACCTGTACGCCTTCACCGGGCCCCGGAACCGGGGAGGCTGGCATACCGGGCGATCGGCGATCAGCCTGATTCGATGCCAGACGCGTGCCGTCGAACCCGGTAATGCGCGGCGTGATCAGGAACAACCGCTCGCGGGTGCTGTTGGACCGCGATTCGCTGCGGAACAGGCCGCCCAGCACGGGAAGATCGCCGAGCAGCGGCACCTTCTGGCTGTTGCGCGTCAGCGATTCGGCCCGATAGCCGCCTATCATCAGCGTCTGCTGGGCGTCGATGATGGCCTGGGTGCTGATCGTGGAGCGCGTGACGCCGGCCGCGTTCGTACCGGCGCCATCATTGCCGCTGCCACCACGGCTGGACGACGTGCCGGGGTCCTTGTTCAGCGAACCGTCTTCCACATCCACCTCCAGCCGCACACGGGTATTTCCATTGTCCTCGATGATGCGCGGGATCACGCGCAGCCGGGTACCGGCGGTGATGTCGGTCATGTCGGCCACGCGTTCGCCGATCAGCGAAACATAGGCGCTCTGGCTCAGGTCCAGCACCGCCGCGACGTTGTCCAGCGTCAGTACCGTCGGCGTGGCCAGAACGCGGGCCTCGCCATTCGAATCCATCGCCTTGAGCCGGGCATAGAAGCGGGCGGCATCGCTGATCAGCAAGGTCGCCCCCGGCAGCGGAAGATCCGTGCCGCCGGACGCCCCTGTGGTGCCGTTGACGCGCGTTTCGACCGCGCCGATACGCGCGCCCCATTCCACCCCCATCTCGGCCAGCTTGCTGCGGTCGATATCGACGATGACCGCTTCGATCTCGATCTGCCGCGGTTTGACGTCCAGCTGGGCGATCAGCGATTCGTACATGCTCCGCTTGGCGACATCGTCGTAGACCATGATGGCGTTCAAGGTCGGGTCGCCCTCGATGCGAGGCGCTTCCTTGCGGCTTTCCCGGTGCTTGTCGCGGTCGGCGTCCTCGCCGTCGTCCTTGCGGTCGTTCGTGGACATGAGAACATTGCGGCCGCCCGCATCCGGCGCGGAGAACAAGGGAACAAAACGGCCGCCCCCCTGCGGGATCTCCTTGGTGTCGCCGCGTTCGTTCTTGCCGGTGCGCGAGCGCTTGGTGCTGCCGGCATCGAAACTGTTGGGTCCCGTCAGCTTCTCCGCGGAGTGCGCACCCAGCATCAGGTTGGACAGGATGGTGCGGATACCCGGGATGGTCTCGGTCTTGCCGCGCGATTCGATGGTCCGGTCCATGGCAGACGCATACTTCAGGCGAAATACCATGACCTGGCGGCCACGCAGGCGCTCCGGCTTGTCGACGGGCATGAGCACGTCGCGCGCCAGATCGACGTAGGCACGCGGGCCGCTGACGATCACCACACCTTCGTCAGGCAGCTCACCCCAGCCGAAGCGCTCGTCATACAAACCCAGCCCGACCAGTGCCGCCTTGGCGTCCTGGACGGCGTTTTCGCCCACTTGCATCCGAGCCGAGATATTGTCGCCAGCGGGGACCACATACAAGGTGTCGTTGTAAACGAACCAGCGAAACCGATAGGGACCGGACAGACGGTTCAGGAAATCGACGCCATTCTCGGCCCTCAGGCGCCCCCTGACCACACGGCCGCCGTCGGCGGTCAGTTGCAACCGCACGCCATGGGTGCGGCTGAACTCTTCCAATGCGCTGCGCACGGTCATGCCGTCGGCATTCATGGAAAAGCCCCCGTCCTTCCAGGCGGCAGGCACCGCCGCATGCAGCGTGGTTCCCCACAACAGCAATACGGCCAGCAACAGGCCCATGCTCCAAGACTCGATCAATTCCCGCCATTTCATGATAGCCCCCGATTCAATGCCTTCCTGGCATGCGACTCCGCCCGCCGCACTGCCTCGTTGGTACTGCGCGATGCCGCCATGGCGGCGCGCCACAGCGCCGCCTGATTGAGGATGTCCTCCAGCGCCTCGGCCGCGTCACTCCAGGCTTCGATACCCTCCAGCCAGCGATTCAGGACCAGTGCGCCGCCGTTCCCCGACAGCGCCAGCCCGGCTTCGAATTCCAGCGCTCCCTGAAAGCCGCTGCGCGCGGCCGCGCTTATCTGCGCGCCGGTCGGTCGGACAGCTAGGATCAGCCCCAACTCCGCCCCGCCGTCATCCGGCTTGAGATAGACACGTTCGCCATCGATCTCGCAGGCATCGTCCAGCGGCAAGCCGAGCAGCCATTGCTTCAGCTCTTCCTCGGCCATGGCTCAACGGGTCTCGCTCAAGACGGTCTTGAGCGGCTTTTGCAGCAGGGTGAATTGTGCGTTCAGCGCGCTGTGCGTGACCGACTGCTTCTTGAGCAAGTCGACGAACTCGGAGGGATCAGGATGATCGCCGTCGGCCTGACGGCGGTTGAAATCGGCCAGTTGCTGGCCCAGATCGTCGAAACGCTGGGTCAGATTGCGAACCCCCTGGATGACCGGGTTGTGGTTGGCGGACATGGTGACCACTCCTGTTTGATGAATCGGCTCGATGACACCCTGTGTGTACCCACAGCGCGCAGAACGGTTCACCCCGAGCGGACAGAAAATCTCAACTTTCATCAACGCCATGTCCGCCCGGGTCTCGGGCTGCGGCATGCCGGGCCGCCAGGGCCTGCTCCAACGCCACGACGGCCAGATCGAAGCTGGCATGCCATTCGCCGCTGGACGCCTCGAGACGGCAGGCTCCGCGCGCCAACCTCGCATCGGACCGGGTTTCCCACGGGCTATCGGCAACCAGGACTTGGTCGTCCGGGTGGGTCCAGACCACCGCTTCACTCAACTTGGTTGGCGCTTCTTCCCGCACACGCCGAACCGCCGCGGCGATGCGCTCGGTCGGCGGCATGTCCGCCACCAATCGTGCGAACGCCTGCGCGGCACACTCCACGGCCAGCGTCTCGACACCATCGAGCAGCCGCACCTGCGCGGATTCCAGACCCCGCAACAGCTCCGTGGCCTGCCTGGCGGCCCGCTCGCTCTCGCTTCGAACGGCGGCCGCGGCGTCGACGCGCGCCTGTTTCAACAACACATCGGCTTCGTCGCGCGCCTGCCGCAGCACGGCCTCGGCGACCCGCGCGGCCTCGGAGCAAACCTCCAGGGATCGATCACGCAACACTCCACGCCGGGCACGCAGGCCCGGTGGAACCGAAACACGTTCGACACAGAATGAATCCATCACCTTTCCACCAAGCTAATCCAGGGCGCTGCGTGCCAAGCACATCAACCAGCAACGGCGATCGCGGTCGCGCGGCAGCAGGTTCCCTGGCTTTGCCTGCGCAACCAGCAGCGGCGCCAGTTGCCGGTCCAGGTCCCGGGGGAGCAACAGCCGCAAACGCGACCACATGCCCGGAAACGCCCGCTCCAGCCTCAATGCCAGTTCCAGCAGACCGCGCTCGCGCACGTTGCGCAAGCCGTCGGGCAAACCGTCAGACCAATCCGACAACGGTTGGGTCAACGCAACGCTCAGGCACCATCGGCGCCGCGCCGGTGCCAGGCCGGCCAGTTCCTCCCATCGCTGGCGCCGCGCGGCCAGCATGCCGCCGAACAGTTCGGCGGCATGCTGCAGGCGTTCGCCATCGAGGCACATCGCGTCCTGCCACTGCAAATCCGCTTGATCCGGTATGTGCGCCAGTACGTTCGCGCCGGCGCACCAATGGCGATAGACATCGCGGCACGCCAGTACACCATCGCAGGCATCGGGCAACGCCGGGCCGCCATACAGCCAGGGGGCGAACCACCACTGGATGAAATCGTCGGACAAGGATGGCTCCGGCATTACCCCCCCTGCTGAGCCGATACGGCGGCGTCCGCCCCCGCCACAGTCTTCTGGACCCGACGCCCCGGCAACTTCGACATCAGTTGCGCCACGCGCGTATCGCGCAGCGCCATCTGGAAGGCGATGTAGCCACAGGCGCCAAGGGCGGCCAGGAACAGCAGCGTAAACGCCCAGATCAGGCCGCCTGCCGAATCGGCCGCCACGCGAAACGGTCCCAGCATGGTCCATGCGATGCCGGACGCGGGCGGCTCGCCCGCCATCATGACCACCGTCACCTTGTTGCGCCCGTCCTCGCCGGCCAGCCCGGGAATGCTGGACGCCACCAGCCTGCGCACTCGCGGCATGACGGCATCCTCGTCCAGCGGCGGACGATACTTGATGAACACCGCCGCCGACGATGGCTGAATGGGTTCGCCCGGGGCAATGCGCTCGGGCAGTACCACGTGCACGCGCGCCACCACCACGCTGTCGAACTGCAACATGGTCGACTCCAGTTCCGCCGACAGGCCGTGGATATAGCGCACCCTCTCTTCCATCGGAGACGAGATCATGCCCTGCTTCTTGAAGACCTCGCCCAGGTTGGACAGACTGCGGCGCGGCAAACCCGCCGCGTTCATCGTTTCGGTGGCGCGCGACAAGTCGCTGCCTTGCACCAGCAAGGTCACGCCTTCCTTGTTCTTCTGCTTGTCGACCTGTATGCCCTGGCGATTGAGAACCAGCACGATCTCGTTGGCGTCGGCATCGGTCAATCCGGCCTGCAGCGTGACCATCTTGGAACACGCCGCCAGCAGCGTCAGCAGGAGCGAGACGCAAGCCACCCGAAACAGACTTCGGATGCGCGATGCGCTGACGGGAATCGGCATGAAGCGCTCCGGTCTATTGCAGCTTGGTAAGGGAATCGACCGAGGTGGAAGCCTTGGAAACGGTCTTGGAAATCGCCTGCACACGCAATTGGTAATCGTTCAGTGCCAGCATGGCCTTCATCAGTTGCGTGGAATCTCCCGTGCGGGAGGCCTGCTCCAGCATCTTGGAGACGTACAACTGATCCTTCTTTACCTCGGAAGCCAGGCTGGTGGTGCGCTGGGCCAACGCGCTGCCCAGCGAATGGGTATCGGGCTTCATGCGCAGGGACTGCTGGTTCAGATGCTGCTGGAACATGGCCTGAAAATGCGCGACATCAGTGTTGTCGGGCTGAGTCTGCACATGCACGCCGGCGCCGCTCGGATTGGATAGGGACAGTTGGCCGGCGGGAACGCCCGCCTGTACGGTTGCTTGCATGTTTCCGGTTCCGCCATGAAGTGACTCGACATGCTTAAGTGTCCGCGTAGGCCGCCGTGGTTCCGATTACCGCGGAAAAGCCGGCCTACAGCGCATCGCGCGAAAAAGCGGCGTTTCCGCAGTACTCTCCGCCGCAGCCCAGATCCGAAGCAGGATCGCAAAAACCCGCTTTACCGCAGCGGCGCTGGCATTCGACACGCGACTCCGGACGCAAGGGCAGCACCAGCGATTCACGGCCGCTCGCCGGGCGCCGGGCTTCGTGGCGCGTCGCGCCTGGCGCCAGGGCAAGGTGATGGGCGCGATCGCCGCTGCCGATAATACGGGCGCGCCATTCGCCTTCTTCATCCAGCAACAGATCCGCACCCTGCGGCGCCGCGCTGCCAAGCACACCCCACGGCGGCGAGTCGGGCTCCTCACGGCCGTCGAGCACCTTGTGCTGCGGCCGCGGCAATTGCTGGCGGACGTCGTGGTCCTGGCGTCCCCGCCTGAGGGGCCTGGGATCGACCGACGGCGCCTGCTCGGCGCGCGCATCGTTCAGCACGGGGTTCTTCATGGGCGATTGTCGTCCTGGATTCGATGCCTATTCCTTCGGTTGCTCGCCGAAGGCTTCCAGTTCCACTTCGAGCTGTACGTCTCCCTGCGCCACCAGTTCATGCACCACGGCATACACGTGGGCCACCGCCTGGTAGCTGGCGCGCGGCACCGCGGTATCCTCCCGGCCAGTGGCATACAACGTGCGCGCCAGCCAGACATGGCGGATGACAGGAATGCCGCATTCGTGCGCACGGCGGATCATGGCCTGCGCCACATCGTCCCTGCCCTTGGCCACCACCATCGGCAGCATGGGTTCGCCGGCGTCGTAGAACATCGCCACCGCGAAGTGGGTCGGGTTGACCACCACGGCGTTGGCCCTTTCGGTCCTGGCCGCCGGTGCCTCGTTGGCCCACTGGCGCGCCAGTTGCTTGCGCTGGCCCTTGACCATGGGATCGCCTTCGGACTCTTTGTGTTCGCGCTTGATCTCTTCCTTGTCCATCATCAGTTCTTTCTTGTGGAAGTACTTCTGGACGGCGAAGTCGATCGCGCCAAGAATCAGACAGACCACCACGATGACATGGAAAATCGACTGCAGCAGTGTGACGAATGCCTGGTAGACATCGCCGGGCGTGCCGCCGGCCAGCGAAACGATATTGGCGAGCTGGCCGCGGATCAGGCTGTACGACAGCAGCCCGATCAACACGGATTTCAGGACCGTGGTCAGCAACTCCACCAGCTTTTTCTTGGAGATGATCTGTTTCAACCCATTGACGGGATTGAGCTTGTCGAACTTCGGTTCCAGCGCCTCGGTGGCGATCAGGACGCCGAACTGGCCCCAATGCGCCGCCAGCGCCACGACCGGGCAGATGACGAAGAAGGCGAAGAACACCACGGCCAGCAGTATCAGGGCCGACATCAACTGGTTGCGCATCGCCGTGGCGAAATCCTGGCCGACCGCGCCTATGCCGGCGGTCATCAGCTCGGAAATGGCGCCGCGCCACAATCCCGCGGTGGCAAAGGCGATTTCGGCCACCACCACCAGCGTCGCCAGCCTGGCCAGGTCGCGGCTGACCGCGATCTGGCCCTTCTTCTTGGCGTCCTCGATCTTCTTGTCTGTAGGCTCTTCGTTCTTTTCGTCGCTCATGCCGACTCCCCTGGCCTGCCCGGCGGGCCGGCTAGCGCACGTCCATCAGACTGGCGGCCAGGTCCAACAGCCCGGCGAAATCCCCCGCCACATAGTGCGAGAAGGTCGACCAGTACAGGAGCAGTATCAACAACCCGACCATGCTCTTGACCGGCGACGAGGCAAACGACACTTGCAGGTTGGAAGCGAACACGCCGACGATGGCGAAGCAGAACTCGATCAGCACCAGCGGGATCAGCACCGGCGCGCCATACACGACGATGTACCAGAACAGTTGGCCGAAGCGTTTGACCACGACGTCGAAGTGCCCGGGCTCGAACGGCGGCGTCAGGGCATGAGCAGGCCACGCCGCGTAGCTTTCGATCAGGATTCTCGCCATGGCCGAGAACATGCCGGCCTGCACCATCACCAGCACCACGGCCTGCAGCAGCAGCGCACCGGTGGCGCTGGCATCGCGGTCGACGCTGGCGTTGTTGGCCTGGATCTGGATGGGCGAACGCTGGCTGTCGAAGATCGACCCGACCGACTGCACCACCCACAGGGGAATGGCCATCATCAGGCCGAACACCAGCCCTATCATGGCCTCCTTGAATACCAGCACACCCGAAGTGAGAAAGTCCGGCGCGCTGCTCTGGACGAAGAGAAACGTCGGCAGCGCGGCAGGCAGGGCGATCGCCATGGCGGCCGCGTTCCTCGCCATGCCGGTCAGCACGTTCAGGCCGAAACCCGGGAGGATGATCAGGCACACCAGTACGCGCGGCGTCACCAGCGCCATGGTGACCAGCACCGCCTGGATGTCCAGGAGCAGCGAAGCATGCATTGCCGGCTCAGCGACCGATGTCCGGCACCATGATGAAGGCCAGCTCCGCCAGGCGGATCATCTCCACACCGATCCAGCGCCCCATCGCAGCCAGCGTCACGGCTACCGCCACCAGCTTGACCACGTAGGGCAGGGTCTGGTCCTGGATCTGCGTGACCGCCTGGATCAGCGACACGCTCAGGCCGAGCAGCGTGGCGATCAGCAGCGGCGGGGCGGACATCATCACCGCCATCCACAGGCCTTGCTGGAAGAAATTGAGAGTATTGGCCATGGCCATTTCCTTGCGACAGAGCGGGATCAAACGTAGGACATCGCCAATGCGTTGAGCAGCTTGCCCCATCCGTCGACCAGCGTGAACAGCAGCAACTTGAGCGGAATGGTGATGGTCTGCGGGCTGACCTGCTGCATGCCAAGCGCCATGAGCAGGTTGGAGATCAACAGGTCGATCACCACGAACGGGATGTAGATCAGAAAGCCGATCTCATAGCCGGTCTGCAGCTCGGACACCACGAAAGCCGGAATCAGGATCAGGGCGTCGGTCGCCTGGGCATCCTTGGATGCCTCCTTGGGCCACAGCTTCTTGGCCGAGGCCAGAAACATCTCGCGCTGCTCGGGCTTGCTGAACCTGAGCATGAACTTGCGCAGCGGCTCGAAGGCATCCTGCGCGCGGTGCAGCAGCGGCGTGGTGCGCGCGGACGCCGGATGGGCGCTGTCGATGGCCAGCACGTGCTTGCCGACTTCCTGTACCGTCGGCGCCATGACGAAAACCGACAGCGCCAGTGCAATGCCGTATATCGCCAGCGTGGGCGGTACCTGCTGCACGCCGACCGCGTTGCGCAGCACCAGCAGCACCAGCGCGATCTTCAGGAAAGAGGTGGTAGTCACGACCATCAGGGGGACCAGCGCCAACAGCGCCAGCATGACCGAGAACGAAACAACATCGAACTGGCCGCTCAGCATGCTCCGCCCCAGTGCGTGATCCGCACGCCCAGCCGGCCTTCCACATCCACCACTTCGCCGTCTCCCACCCGGGCGCCGCTGCAGACGATGGCGATCTCGTGCGCAGACCCGTCGGCCAGCTCCAGGACCACGCCCGGCCCCAGCGCGCGCAGTTGATCCAGGCTCACGGTCAGCCGGCCCAGTTCGAAGCGCAGCCGCAGGTCCAGGCTGCCTGGCACCTCCGGCCGCTCATCGGCCGCGCCAGGGTCGTCCTCGTCGACCACCCGAGCCCGCTGATCGGGCTCGCCCGACTCCGCGGGGTCGTCCAGCGCGGCGTCGAACGCCTCGTCGTCATCCATGTGCTCGCTGCTCAAGTCGCTCTCCTCGTTCAGTATGTGCAGGCGTCCCGGCCCCGCGTACCGCACCCGCCAGCGGCGCGCCGCCAGCCGCAGCCGCCCATGGCCCGTGGTATCGAAATACGGCGTGGAAGGCAGAATCAGATCGCCGGCCGCCAAATCATCGAACAGCGCGGCAGGCAGGCCATGGACAGCCAGAAGCACCGGGCGGGACACGGCCAGTGGCAGCCAGTTCGACCAGGGCATCGACAAGGCGCGGCGGTTGGCGCCGGCCTCGTCGAGCAACGCCAGCCAGACTTCAGCCGTGGCGACCGCCGTCGCGCACAGCGCATGGCGGCCGTCGCGCAGCCGCAGTTCGAGTGCGGTTCCCGCCCCTTCGTCGGGGACGGACGACGGCCGCACCGCGGCCAGCGACGCCAACAGCGTGCCTTGCAGTCGACCGGCCAGGGCACCGGTCAGCCAGGGCGGCCAATCCGGCCCGGGCAGGTCACTGCCCGGATCACTTTCAATACCCGTCAATCCGGCCAGCAAACGGGCGCCGTCTTCCAGCCACAGCGGACCCGCGGCGGTTTCCAGCACCAGCCACTGCGCGCTGTCGCGCAAGCGCTGTGACCGGCCGCCAGGCAACAACAGCCATTCGATGCCGACCCCCGGCAAATCCAGGCGCACGCCACGCCCGATGGCGCGGCTCAGCAAGGCGCTGGCCGGGCTGACGACAGGCGCGCTGCGCATCAGTCTGCGAGACGCGGCGCGCACGGGCGCGGCGTCCAAAGGCGATTCGGACATGGATAGGTGTTCGCTGGCGGGTTGCACGTCCAGGACGACAGGGCGGCGATCCGGTCACATCCATGCGATGCGACGCGCCCCACGCGCTACAGCACTGTCAGCCTGACGTATTTGTTCATACGTTGCGTCAAACCGCCTTCCAGTTCCATGCGCTGCCTGTTCAGCACGGCGCGCAGCCGCTCGCCAGACGGAGTCAACAGGAAGCAGACCTGGTGATCACCCACATCGGCAACCACCGCCAGCGTGTCGCCGCTGGGCAGGAGCAGTTCGAAAATGCCGCTGTCCGCCCTTCCCGGCAGCAGATCCATCAACATTTCGCACTCGATGTCGCCGTCGGCGCCTTCTCCCGGCAGATCGGCCCGGCCGGCCAATCCACGGTGCTCCTCGTTCGCTCCGCCACCACCACCGCCGCCACGCCTGCGGCCATCGACAGCCTCCACCACGGCCGGGTCGGGGCCAGCCGAATGGCGGTCGGCCGCTGGCATCAACTGGCGCAACTCACGCTCGGCCACGGGTAGCTGACGCGGCAGCATCTGGCGTGCCTGGCGCGCCTGTGCCTTTTGCTGTGATTGGGATGCACGTTGCTGTTCGGCCTCGCGCGCGGCCTCCTGTGCCTGCAGCTTGCGCTCGAACGTGGCGCTGCGGCGCGGCGGCGGATCGCGCCGTTGGGGCGGCTCGAACAATAGCGACGAAATCGGGATCATCGTCATCGGCTAAGCCTCGGCGCTGCCGGCGGCTTCGGCGGCGCGCAGCTCGTCGCGCAGCACCCCCAGCTTTTCCTGTTGACGATCGGCCTGCATCGCCTGGCGCCGTGCCTCGAAAAAAACGGCACCGGCTGCCCGGCAGGCACGCAGCGCCTGCTGACTATCGACCCGCAATCGAGCGGCTTCCTTCCTCATGCGCTCATAAATCGCCCTGGCCTTGCGAAATTCGCCACTGGTGACGCGCATTTCCGAGAATGCCTCACGCGCTGCCGACCACTGCGTCTGCGCCAGTTGCCGTGCCTCGCGCCAGCGCCGCTTGAGCGCGTTCGCTTCGCGCCGCCGATCGCGCCATGCTCGGCGCGCGTCGTGGCGCTCGCGGTCCAGCCGCCCCTGGCGCTGCTTGCGTACGTGCAACAGTTGGTCCAGACGCCGATCCGGCGTGTGGCGCTCCAACACGTCCACCACCTCTCGCCGCGCACGGCGCATGCCGAATCCGGGTGCCGCCGGAGGACTCATCCCTGCATCCTCATCAACTGGTCCAGGGTTTCCTGATAGGCGGCACTGCTCGTGGTGTCCTGGCGCAGGAACGCCAATTGCTCGGGACGCAGTTGCATGGCGCGGTCGGCAACCGGGTCGGCCCCGGACTTGTACTCACCCAGGCGTATCAGCAGTTCCATTTCCTGGTAGCGTGCCATCAGTTCGCGAAAATGCGATGCGGCTTTGCGATGTTCGCGGGTGGTGACGTTGCTCATGACGCGGCTGATGCTGGCCAGCACGTCGATGGCCGGGTAGTGCCCCTGCTCGGCAAGCTTGCGAGTCAGTAGAATGTGGCCGTCCAGCAGCGACTTCGCTTCGTCGCCGATGGGATCGGAAGTGGATTCGCCATCGACCAGGACGGTGTACATGGCGGTGATCGACCCCTGAGGCGTACCGCCGGCGCGTTCGATCAGGCGCGGCAGCATGGTGTAGACCGACGGAGTGAAGCCTCCCCGCGCCGGCGGCTCGCCCGCGGCCAGGCCGATCTCGCGTTGAGCGCGGGCGAATCGGGTAAGCGAGTCGATCAGCAGCAGCACCCTTTTGCCCCGGTCGCGGAACGCCTCGGCGATCGCGGTGGCGGTGAAGGCCGCGCGGGAACGCTCCATCGACGTGCGGTCCGAGGTAGCGCAGACGACGACGGTCTTGCGGATCAGTTCGGCGTCCAGTTCGTGCTGGAGAAATTCATTGAGTTCGCGACCTCGTTCGCCGATCAGGCCGAACACGATGGCCTCGGCTTCGCAGCCGCGCGCGATGGCCGCCATCAAGGTTGTCTTGCCGCACCCCGGACCGGCGAACACACCGATACGCTGGCCCACGCCCATGGTGAGCAAACCGTCGATGGCGCGCACGCCGGTCGCCAGCGGAGTGACAATACGCGGACGGTCGGTGGCCGCTGGAGCGTCGCGCACCACCGGGGACATCTCGCGCCAGGTCGCGACGTTCTCGCCCGCGGCTGGCGCCCGGAACAGCCGGCGCCCGAAGCCGTCGAGCACACAGCCGAACAAATGATCGCCCACCTCGATGGAGTGGGCACGCCGCAGCGGTTCGATAGCCGTACGGGTGGACACCCCTTCCAGCGGGCTCAGCGCCGACAGGATGGCCGCCTTGTCGGTAAAGCCAACTACTTCGGCCAGCATGTCCTTGCCCGGATTCTCGGGGTTGCGCAAGTTGCACAGCTCGCCGATCTGCACAGGTGGCATGTGCGCCTCGATCAGCGTTCCCAACACTTGCGCCACCCGACCCTGGCTGGAAAAACCTGGGCGGGGAGGCAGCCCGGCCGCGACGCCGTCCAGCCGGGTACGCGCCTCGCCCAGGCGCTGTCGCAGCGCCTGATCGAAGTCCGCCGAAGCGGCTGGAGCGCCCGTCACCATGCGATGTTCAAGGTTTGCCTGCCGGTAAATCTGAGCTGGTTGCCGGCCACCGCTGCCAGCCGCACGCCGCGATGCTCGTCGCCTACATACAGCCGGCGGCCATCGTCGATGACGATGCTGGGATCGTTGCCGGACAGCACCTGGACGATGCGGAACGGCAGCATGGCTTCCGTGCTGCCTATCTTCACCTGGATGGGAAAATCGATCACGTAAGTCTCGGCGAATGCGCGCAACATGCGTTGCAGGCGCTCGGCGTCTTCGTCGTTCAAGGCGCCGCGCAGGGTCCATTCCCGCTCCCGCAGGTCCAGGACAACACGCCCCAGCAGATCGACTTCGCCCAACCGCTTGCGCAAGGCCGCCTGCAACGCATCGGGGGCGAGATGGCTGGGCACGGCTGCCTCGGGCCGTTTGCGGACCTCCGCCGCAAAGCCCGCTTCGAACGAGTCCACCGGATGGCTGGTCAACGCGTAGGCGGCAGCCGCCGATAGCGCCGCCATCGCCGCCACCGGCACCAGCGCCATGCGAAAGCCGCGCACACGGCTGGCCGGCGGCGACGGTTCGGCCGCGGCGGCCGGGGTGTCCGCCACGGCAGACGCGTCGGACGGCGCCGCCCCGGACTCGGCGCGTTCATCGCCCTGCTGTGCCTGCCCATCCACGGGATCGGCAGGCGGATCCTGCCAAGGCGCGCCACCGTCGCACACCGTCAACCAGATAGCGCCAGCCCGTCCGAACGCGCCGTCCGCCAGCGGAACCTGCTCCCGAGCGGCATTGCTGTCCTGGCCGCGCACCATGCCGTCGGCCGGCCTCAATATCCATTGGCCGTCCTCGCACGACAGACGGGCATGGCGTGCCGCGATGCCGGGATCGGCCAACACCACGTCCGCCTCTTCGTCCGCGCCGATGGCCAGCTCCACGCCGTCCAGCGGCAAAGTGGCGCCGCGATGGTAGCCACTCAGTATTCTCAGTTCCTGCATGATTTCTCCTGGTCCTATGCCATCCAGTCCCTGGACGTCTTCAGCAAGGCCATCAACAGGCCGCCCCGGCCCGGCACATGGGTAGCCGGATCCAGCGGATTCCAACCCGGGTTGTCGCTGTTGATCAGGGCGCCGACCACCATCGCCTCCGCCAGGTCCCGGCGCTGGCGGGTGCGCGCTTCGCGGCGCGCGGCCTCGCTACGCAGCGACACGGTGGTCTCCCGTCGGTCGCGCAGCAACGCAGGAACTTTCCGTTCCTTGGCGGCCAGCTCCTGGTTGACCTGGCTCATCAAGCCAAAGATGAATTCGCAGCACTGCTCGCGCAAGGTATCCAGTTCACGCGCCAGATACTTGTCCCGCTGCGCGCGCTCGATGATGTTCAGCGCCTGTTCATAGGTCATCGAAGCCGCCGGCCTCTGCCCCGCCGTCTTTCTTTCCGGTAGGTTCATGGAAACGCTCCGCGTTCACTTCGTTCTGCATGCATGGATGTATGCCGGGCCGACAAGGGTTCCAGCCACATCCGGCTTCACTCGCCGTCTTCCGCCCCGGGATCAGCGCAGGAGATGCCGCAGCACGTGGCTGCGCCCGTCCTCCTCCAGCTGCGATGCCGACTTGACGTTGGCCAGCATGGCTCTCGACGCATCACCCGCGGCAATGTCCGCGGCACTGCCGTCGACGCCGGACGCGAGTCCAGCTGCCATGCCGGCGGATGGTGCGGCGGATCGCCGCGGCGGCGGCGGTGGGGGCGGGGGTGCCCTGCGTCGCCCTGACGAACTGCCCGCGTCGCTGAAAAGGCCCTCTTCATGCTCGTGTTCGCGTTCGTCCAGATCGTCCGTCGCCATACTGCGACGGTCCCAGTCGGACGGGTGGGGCCTCGGTTCGCGATCGAGGCCGGCCAGCGCCGGGCCCCTGCGATCTGCGGGCCGGCGTGGCAGGGGCGGTGGCTCGTCGCGCTCTTCACGCTGATCCGCCGATGGCCCGGCCGATCCCGCGGACAACTGCGCTTCGACCGCTCGAAGGCGCGCGTCGACCGTTCGAAGGTGCGCCTCGACGGCCTGAAGGCTTGACGTCAGCCTGTTGTCGATCAATTCGAAGATCCGCTGCAATGCCGGATCCAGCGCGGCCCCGCCGGGTCCTGGGGGATGGTCGTAGCCGTGGGGGGCAGCCGGCGGAACATGGCCTCCCGGGGCGGGATAGGCCGGATGCGGCCAGCCCCCCGGCACCGAACCGTATTGAGCGGGTCCACTCTCCTGCGCCACGTAGTCGTTCACGCCCGTGATGAACCGGATATTCCAGTCCGCGGCCCTGTGAGCCATGCCATTGAACATGCTCGCCAACCGCCCGACCGCGCCGTAGGGGTTGTGCGGCGAGCGCGGCGCTGGCGCCGCCCCGTGATCATGGTGGCCGCCAAACCCCGGGCCGTAGTAGCCGTGGACGGGCGGCGGGGTGGGAGGGTGTCCTATGGGCATGGTGTCATCCTTGCGATGGATTCCGCTCGGACAGTCGGTGCGTGACGTCACGATGCGGGAGGTTATCTATCTCATGAATGTCCTGGCCTGGGTCTTGGTTCCCGCGGCCTCAGATCTCGATCATCCCCACCGGCTTGACCTTGGCATGCTGGGTCAGTTCCGAGAAGGCGAACACCGGCACGGAAAAGAATTCCTCTTCGATCAGCTTGCGCACCGAGCGGCGAATATCAGCCGCGGTCACCAGGACCGGCGGCGCGATCGGCGTACACACGTTGGTCGACAGCTCGTTCAGGCGATCCAGGATCGTCTGCTCCACCTCCGAATCGATGTCGAGATAACTTCCCTGGCTGGTCTGGCGCATGGCGTTGCGCAGCATATCCTCCAGTTCTGGCGACAACAGGATGACCTCGATCAGGCCATCGCGCGCGGCCTCGAAACACAGCTGGCGCTTGAAGGCCAGGCGCACGTAGTCGGCGATCACATCGGGATCGCGCTCTTTCGACGCCCAGTCCAGCGTGGTTTCCAGCAACAATCTGGCATTGCGCAGCGACACGCCTTCGCGCGCCAACCGCTGTACCACCTCGGTCAGGCGCGGCAGCGTCACCGATTTGATGACCTCTTTGCCCAGCTCCGGATAACGGCGTTCGGCCCACATGGTGAAGCGGATGACCTCGTTCACGCCAACGAACATCTGGCAGTTGCGCAGCATCTCCGCCTCGACGTCGGCGGCGAATACGGTCTCCCAGCGCTGCCAGAGGATACCGGCCTCGGTCAGCTTGGCTTCGTCGTCGAGCTTGACCCACACCCGGCGCCGGCGGGAACCCGCGATGCTGCGCTCGAACGCCTGAAAACCCAGCTCCTGCACACGTTCCAGCGGTTCACGGGTGGCGCCCCAGCCGATCAGGACGTCTTCGTCGACCAGCGGCACCTCCGCCATCATGAAATACACCCGCCCTGCCGGCATCGTTTGGCTGAACTCGAACTCCACCGGTTTGAGATCGGGAATGCCCCGCCGCTCCAGCATGCCATTGCGCATGACGCGCACCGCGGTCCGGATCGCCTCGGCCTCGACCGTATTGCGCAGGGATTCGGGCAGCCTCAGGATGAACGGCGTGGTCGCCGAGAAGTTGGTCAGGTCGACGATGCGCGCGTTCTTTTTTTCCTGCTCTTCGGCTTCACGGCGCATTTCGGCGTCTGCCACGGGCTTGAGCAGCCCGGTTACGCCGGCAACGCCCAGGCCGACGGCCAGTACGGCGAACACGGTGGTGGGCATGCCTGGAACCAGCCCGAACAGCAGCACGATTCCGGCGGTTGTCAGCAGCGCCTTGGGTTCCGCGAACAGTTCGCTGACGATGTCCCGCCCGATATTGCTCTCTTCACCCTCCGCCTTGTTGTCGTTGTTCACGCGGGTAGTAATGATGCCCGCGCCCAGTGCGATCAACAGCGCGGGGATCTGGCCGATCAACGCATCGCCGATGGAGAGTATCGAGTAGACGTGCGTCGCCTCGCCGGCACTCATGCCGCGCTGCACGATGCCGATCGTGATGCCGCCGATCAGATTGATGGCCGTGATGCACAGGCTGGCGATGGCATCGCCTTTGACGAACTTCATGGCGCCGTCCATGGCGCCGTGCAATTGGCTTTCCTGCCCCAGGTGGGCCCGCTTGGCCCGGGCTTCGTCCGCGGTCAGGATGCCCGCGCGCAAGTCGCTGTCGATCGACATCTGCTTGCCCGGCATGGCATCCAGCGAAAAGCGCGCCGATACCTCCGACACGCGCTCCGACCCCTTGGTGATGACGATGAACTGCACCACGGTCAGGATCAGGAAAATGACCAGGCCGACCGCCAGGTTGCCGCCCACCACGAAGTTGCCGAAGGTCTCGACGATCTCGCCGGCCTCGGCCTCCAGCAGGATCAGGCGCGTGGTGGATACCGAGATGGCGAGCCGGAACAGCGTGGTCAGCAGCAGCACGGCCGGGAAGGTCGAGAAGGCGGTCGGACCAGGCATGTACATGGCCACGATCACGATCAGGCCTGACGCGCACAGGCTGAACGCGATCATCACGTCCAGCAGCCATAGCGGCAAGGGCAGGACCAGCATGAAAACAATGCCGATCACCAGGGCCGCTGCCAGCAATTCGGCCCGCTTGGCCAGCTTGCCGGCGAAATTGTTGAGCAGCAGGACGATCCACATGGCCTTCATGGTCTTGCCTTCCCCATCGCCGTGGGATCCTGGTACTGCAATCGCCGCAGGACAAGATCGACCCACTGGCCATTCTCGGGCGTCCGCAGCGCCCGCAGCCGCGCTTCGTCGACCGGCTCCATCAGTTCAGCCGCGGCGTAGTCGCACATGAGCTGCAACCGGGGATCTCCCGGCCACAGCTGGAGGCACCCCATGGCCAGATCGTAGGCTGGCTCGTGCTGGTAGGCATTGAGATGGCCCCACACCAGGCCAATGGCCAGTTGCAGTTCCAGGGGGGTCGAATCAGTCCGTCGCCTTGGGCGCATGCTCGTCCTGTTGCGGTTGGATGGATTGGCTTTCCGCATCGCTGCGTTTCATTTGCATCCAGCGCAGGCGCCAGCGCACCGCCAGTTCGACCGCGCGTATGGCGCGCATCGATGGCCCGCGGCTTTCTTCGGGCAGGTCCAGCGAATGCGCTACCAGCAGTTTTTGCAGGCCGCGCATGGCCGGCACCGGGTTGCCGCGCCAGGCCAGGCTGTCCGTGCTCAGCCCCGCGCCCAGCATGCCGCTCAGCCATTGCAGCGTCGGGTCGGGCGTGAATGCCTGCTGCGGCAGAGAAAGCGCCTCTTCCGCAGCCAGCAGCGCCGGCCGGGTCCGGGCGACCGGCAGGGTCTGCGCCGCACTGTGGATCTCGCCCGCGTCGCCGGCTTCCGCGGGGTACGGAACGCGGGCGTTCCCGACCGCACCGGACCTCAATTGAGCAGCTCCCGGGCGAGTTCGAGTTGCCGCGCCAATTCCTGTGCGTCGCCTCCTTCCTGCGCGGCAAGTCGGCGCAGCAAGTACAGACTGCCGTCGACGAACATCGATGGCAGCCAATTCCCCGCCTGGCGCAGGCGTCCGGCCCGGCGTGCCAGCAGTTCCTCGGCCGTCAGCGAGGAGGCCGGACCGCCCCCCAAGGCCAGCAGGACGCCCTGATCGGGCAGAGGATAGGCAAAGAGGCGCATGCCGTTCTCCACCGTGGCCATGGCCACGGCCTGTTGCATGCGACATTCGCCGACCAGCGTGCGTACCAATTCTTCCATGGCATCCGCCTCGTTCCGTGAAAAATGACGCGCCTCAACCGCGCAGGCGCGTCTCTTTTTTGCGCAGGCCGGCCACCGTCTCGCGCCAATCCTGTTCGCGCAGCTCCGCGTGCGAAGGATGCACCGCCAGGTCGAGCTGATGTTGATTGAACAGGCGCGTCAACTCGTCCAGCAGATCGCGGCGCGCGGCCAGTTTCTCGTGCTGCCACAGTACCAGCGGCAACCTGGCCATGGTGTCGCGCACCAGTTGATAGGCATGGCCGCGAGACTGTTGCGACACCCCGGTCAGGTCGAGAATCTGTCCCACCAACTGACTTGCCTTGCCTTTTCCCCAGCCCGATTCAGCGGCGGTAAGCAACAGCACCGCCAGTTCGACACGGCCCAGCCGGGCCGGCAGCCCGGTCTGCTCGGCCAGGTCGTTGCGTAGTTCTTCGGCGATCCCAATGCTCGAACGCACCAGGGTAAAGGCTGAATTGTCCGCCATCATCAACCAGTAGCGCCCCATGCTGCGCGAGGGATTGCCACGTAGATCCGATCTCACAGTACCTCCTGGCCGCGTTAGAGCCCCGACATCATTCTCGAGCGCAGCGTTTCCATCGCCTGCACGCAATTGTCGGCGCCGAAATTCTTGATCAGCGCTTTGAGTACCGTCAATGGCGTTAATGGCACGTCCACGTTGCCGTACCTCTTGGCACCGATCAGAAATCGCGAATCGCGCACGGAAGCCGACCTATTCTCCGGGTCGAACTCTATCGCGGGCACCAGCTCATCCGTTTCCTGCAGCGCCTTGCGCACTTCGTGTGGAAACGTGTCGACCAGCGACGTCATCATGCTGTTGACAGTCCGACGCATGGCATTTTTCTTGCGCGGCGGCAGATCCTGCGTCTCCAGCGCGTGCAACGCGTCGAACAAGACGTGATAGCTGTGCAGCGGCGCGAAGTGCTGGTTCAGATGAAACACAAGCTTCCTCCGGCCTTCCTCCGCATCATCGGAGGACAGCATGTCCAGCGCATCCTGCACGGGATCAAGGAAGACAGCGCCCTGCGGATTTTCTTCCTTCTTCGCTGCCTTGCCGCCGCGCGAGCGGGATGGCGATGCATGGCGTTCGTTTCGCGAACGCATGGCCGCCACTCGCTGGCTGAGGCCGCTGCGGCTACGTTCCAGACCATGCTGGACACCGGCCGAGCTGTCCATGGCATCGGCGGACGTCCACCGAATGCGCTCCCGCCCCTGAGCAGGGTCTTGCCGCGTGAGCGGCGTGGACGGCTGCGGCGGCCTGGGCACGACTACCGGCTCGTGCGGGATATTGCCGATGTGGAGGCGACTGATCTGGTTCATGGCATTGGGTAACCCGCGCCACGATACGGTTCCATTTTCCGCCCCCGCATTTCTCAACTTTGATCAAAGTCTCACCAATGTTCAAGGAATGCTTTCAGCCGCCGGCCACGCCGCTATCTTTCGACCATACCCGACGGACCGCTGGCGCTTTCCGAAGACAGCGGCTCCTCTCAACCAACGAGCACTCCGGGAACGAGCGCTTTCGGAAAGGATATCTGGATGGAATCGCATACAGAGCAAGGCCAAGCAGGAAACGTCGCCGCCCCCGTGGCGCCAGCGGCGGAAACGATAGACATCGCCGCGCTGTACACCAAGCACCGTATCCACCTTCTGCGCTTTGTGCAGCGCTATGTCGGCAGCCATGAAGACGCGGAAGACGTGGTGCAGAACACCTTCATCGAAGCGGCCCGGTGCGCGCACCGGTTCTCGGGCCTGTCCAAGCCATCGACCTGGCTGTTCGGCATCGCGCTGAACCTTGCGCGCAATCAGGTACGCCGCAATGCCGCCGACCGCTACGAGATGGTGGACGAGAATTTCATGGAACAACTGGTCGATGCCACGGCCGACCCTGCGATGCTGTACGAGCTGCGCCAGATCGCGCAAAAGGTAGAGGAGATGCTGAGCGAACTGCCGCCGCAGATCCGTTCGACGTTCGAGGCGGTGCTCGACGGAGACGCCACCTACGAAGAAGCGGCGCGAGACTTGCAGATCCCCGTGGGCACGGTACGTTCGCGCGTCTCGCGGGTCCGGGCGGCGGTACGCAATGAATATGGCAGCGCGGCGCCTACTTGCCCGCGAGTTCTTTCAGGCAATCCTGCGCCAGCCCGGCAGTGTTGAGGAGCTCATCCATGACGCTGCGTTCATCGGTCAGCGAATGCAGCGGTATCTTGCGCACTACGACGTAGCGGCCATGGTCGGCATGCCACAACAGCTCGAAATCTGCATGCCGACGCCCGGCCAACGCCGAGAGCGGCAGGCCGCCATCGCAGGGAGGCAACATGCCTGTCACGCACAGGTACAAGTCGAGCCCGGCCGGCTCCACCGAGGCACGGGTCAGAATGTCGCCGATCAGCAATTCCAGGACCGGACGGGCTCCCACAGGTTCGCCGGACAACCGCGCCAGATCGGCCAGCAAGTTCTTGACCTCGTAACCGCCGATGTGGTCGGGCCGGTCTTCTTCCAAAATCGCTTCCTCGTTGAAAAGAGACCTCGACAAGCCGTTCTGGCGCAACCACATCACGGCCGGCAGACCGCTGCGGGCAGCGACGTCAGTCATTCTAACCTCGACGCGAAAACGTGGATGTAGCGTCCGAGCCGGCCCGGGCAGGCAACGCGGCGGGCGCCGCGTGAACCGTTCAGACATGCGAAGAAGCAACCGCCTCCCGCTACTTGCGGGACAAATGCGGACTGCGATGCCACCGGGTATCTTCAGCGTGCTCCGCCACACCACGTAGGCGGCCATCGGCGAGCACCTGGGGCCGGCGAAATGCCGGATCAAGAAAATCGTACTCGCTGTGCATGTCATTCACCTCGAAAGGATACGGGCGGGGGAACCCGCGGCCAACGGGCCGAACAGCCACGCACAGACCCGCGCGCGGCCGGCGACGGCCATCGCGCGGCGCATGGCCGCATCCATATTGCCAACGCTCGTGTCCAAATTGGGTGGCGCTGATCGGGCGGCCGCCTGCGGCACCATCGGCTGCGCGATGCGCAGGCGGTGCGCGATCTCGGGCCGCACGGAGACACCGTGCAGGTCATGCCTGGGAATCGGACCTTCCCGACGATCGCCAGCCTGCATGCGTGCCCAATCGGGCAGCTCCGCCTCGTCGCCTTTGTCCGCGCGCGCCAGATGGCGCCGGCTGCCGCCACGGCGGCTACCGCCCCCGGCATCGGTCCGGACCCCGGTCATGAGAAAGGCCGGACGCCGGACCGGATGCGGCAGCGCCTGCGACAAAGGACCCGCGGGGTGGTACCGGAGGCCTGCGCTCGCAGCCTGAGCCTTATCGGCATCGAGCTGGTCGTGCAACGCCACATGAGCATCGATGGCATCCACAAGTCCCACGGCGCGTGATCCGGGCGAAACACTTCGAACAAGCATCAGAGGGCTCCTCGACTGACCGGCCGCGGGCTTTGCAGCCCACGACCGGAAGTACGTCAAACGTCGATCAATCCATCCCGACGGGCGTTGGCCGCGTCGTTGCGTCCCAGCTTGCCATCGTTCTCGCCCGTGGAGGCGGCCTCGACCGAGTCGAACAGTGCCCCGTCGTCGGCCATGTAGACCCTGGCAGCCACCCGTACGTCGCTCGGAACCCCCCCCGCGCCTCTCAAGGTCCCCTTCGTCGCGATCTCCTCCATCTCGTCGCGGCTGATCAGGCCGACCCCGGGCAGTTTCTGGAATTGTTCGATGGTGTCGACCGCCTGTCCATTGGTCATGCCCACCAGGCCCTTCTCTCTTGCGCGCCGAGCGTCCTCGGCGCTCAGCGCATTGTCGTTCTTGCCATTGTTGGCGGATTCGATCTTGTCGTACAGACTGCCGCCGTTCGCCGTGTAGACTTTCGCGGCTTCCTGCACTGCGGCCGGTACTCGTTCACCCTTGAGCGTGCCTTTTTCGGCCATTTCCTTCATGTCCTCAAAGGAAAGATTGCCGGTGTCATTGGCCCGCTGGAACTTTTCGATGGTTCCGACCGCTTCGTCCTCGCTCATCGTGCTCGCCTGGCTCGGGTAGTCCGACCCTACCTTGTTGAACACCGCGCCGTCGTTGGCGGTGTAGATGCTGGCCGCCAGGCGTACGTCGTACTGTTCGTCCGCCGTTCCGGGAAGCGGCTTGCCGTTCAGCGTACCTTTCTCGGCGATCTCGGTCATCTGGGCCTGGGAAAGCGGGCCCATGTTGTACTTCTTCAGGAAATCTTCGATGGTCTTGACCGCGAACTGCTCCTCGGAGTTCGGCGGGACGAGATTGCCGGCGCATGCGTTCAGATAGCAGCCCTGCCCCACGCCGAAGAAGGTCGAACCCTGCTGCGGACTGTTTCCATTCAGGCCCGGATACCCGCCGGCCAGTTCAGGCGGCATGCTGATTACGATCACCACCGGCCCATTGCCGTTTCCGGCGAAATCGCCGCTGCGGTTATTGATGCCGTGGCTGTCGATGTCACAAGCGTCCAGCCCGGGGGGACGGTGGCCGCCGCAGTTGCCCGGGCTGCCGTATGGCTCGCCGCCGTGGTAATCGCCGTGGTTGAGGGCAGGGGTGATGGTTATGGATGACATGAGGATTCCTCGAATGGAAGCGGTGCGGAGATTGAAATCGTGCGATCCTGGCGACAAGCGGATCGTGATGGGGATGGCATTACATGCTGGCCTGGGCGTTTTCCTCCGCCTTCTTGATTAGCTTGGCGAATATCGTGACGTTATCCACATTGGCCCTGGCTTTGTCGGCCTCTCTTATCAAAGAGACCGATTCGTTGACTCCCCGCCGCAGTCCGGTACTGAGCGAACTTCCCATTGCCGACATCCCTAGCCCCTTGCGCTGTAATAGAACGATGTTTGAAGCATCTCCCCCGAAGACGCGGGAATGGCCCGTCAAGGCCGGGTGAAACCCCGTTCGATGCAACTCACTGCTGATCGTTGACGTTCTTGGCCATGGTGGCGAATATTTTCAACTTGGCCAGCGACGTCGCCTGCTGCGAGGCCCACACCTGGAACTCGACCGCATGCTGGGCACCGGCCTGGACAGCCATCGTGGTCGAGTTCAGTACCCCATCGCGCTGATAGGGATTGCTCGCGCTGCGCATGGAACTGCTCCATGCATCCTGAAACGTAGACATTGTGCTCCCCTGAAAAATGAGGGCGCCGTGACGGCCGCCCTCGTCACCTCACTGTGGTTCAGCCACCGAGAATGTTGTTCGTGACAGTATCTCGACCAAGCTTGAGCAATTGGACTTTCGCCTTTTCGTTGTCCATAGCCGTCCTGGCCAAGTTACCAGCCTCGATATCCGCTATACCACCCGCAGTCCCTAGTCCCAACCCTGGAGTCAGTGATGCCATGATTACTCCTTGCGTAACCCAATGCAGTTGATAAACAAGCATCTGTCGATGCAACCGTCAGCGACCGGTCCCTCGTAGGTAACAGACATGCCCCCGCCGGTTCCGCCCGGATCCACAAAATTCTGCGGGAACCGGCAACGCGGACGACCCCACCCATGCGCGTAGAACCCGTTGCACGACAGGTTCTATCCATCCCTGTTTTCACTCTTGAAAGGAATCAGCATGAACGTCCATGGCGTTTCTGGCGCGGGCGGCGCCTACAACATTCCGTCTGCCGGCCAAATGCAGGACTACGGCGACAAGGTCGGGAAAATGGAGACGCGCGATCTGGTCAAGGAACTGGGCAAGAACCTCGAGCCTTGGCAGCGCGATATGGCGGAAAAGGAATTGATCAACCGAAGCAAAGGAGGAGATCAGACACAGGGCGCCGGCGGCGCTCAGGGCGCGGGCGGTGCGGGAGATGCCGGCGGTGGCGACGACGAACTCAAGAAACTGCTGAAGAAATTGATGGACGGCACCATCTCCGCGGAAGAGATGCGCAAGCTGGCCGGCATGATGGGCGTCAAGGTCGAAGACCTGGAAGCGGTCAAGGGCAAAGGCAAGAATGGTGGCGGCGACGGCGGCGACCAGAACGTGGACATCCAGGGCGGCTGATAGCAAGACGGCCCGCCATGTGGCGGGCCGATCCTTGTTGAAACAGGAGATTTTCCGCGCATGGAACCGAATGCCCGGAACGAACATTCATGATCACGGCATCCGCGGCAACGATCGTACTGTCGCCGGGCGGCGTCCCGCGGCGGAATTCCCCCGTTGCGCCGCGTCCGACGACCGCGCTTCCCGCCGAACAGCCCAGTTCACTGGCGCTCCGCCCGGCGACGGGCCGGGCGTTGCAGCGGTGCCTGGTCAGGCGACCGACCTAAATGGCGCGGCTGGCCGCGGCGGAACATTGCCGCGGCCGGCTTTTCGTCTCCGGCTTCGCGCCGATACGTACCGAGAGACCGGCCCCTTGCTTTGCAAGGCTCGGGGGACAAGACGGCCGGACCATTTCAAGCAGCGCGCCCCGCCATCGGCCGGCGCGCTCAGTCTGCGCTGAAGGCGTCCCGATGGGACTTGGTACTGTAGAGCCCTGCATCGATCTTGCGCAGCTGCGGCAGGCCGTTGCCCCCCTTGGGCTGGGCGGCGATGTATTCCAGGAACACATCGGCATCCAGTACGCCCACGTCCAGCCTGCGCGACGCCGGGACCGCCGCCAGTGTGGCATAGCCATCGCCGCCGTTGGCGTTGAAGCTCAGCACGAACAGCTTGTAGGTGCGGGTGGCGTTGCCCAGGTCCAGCAGCGCCCAGTTGCCGGTGGCGCTGTCGCGCAGCTCGATGTTGGCGACGCGGCTGCCCTTGGGTCGGGTCGCGTCCACGTCCCAGCGCAGGCCGCCGGTGTAGGGGTAGGGTCCGGTGGCGCCGGTGCCGCCATAGGTGGCCTCGATGCCGTCCTCCAGCAGGTTCTTGATTTCCGTGGCGGTCACCTCCAGGCGGTACAACTGGTTGCCGAAGGGTACGACTTCGATCGCGCGTCCGGCGGTGATGTCACCCTGCAGGGGCACGCGCACGCCGCCGCCGCTCTGCAACGTCAGGTCGGCGCCGCCATAGGACTTCTGCGCGATTTCCAGGAACGCCTGCGCGACGATCTGCTGGATGTCGCCACCGCGCCGGGTCACGTCGCCCTGCGCGTTGCAGGCGGCGCTCGAACGGCCATAGTCGTTCCAACCGGCGGTCTGCGTGGGCGAGCCGCCCGGCACGCGGCGCGAGCACAGTTCGTCGGGCGCCTGCGCCACGACGGTCTTGTTGAACTCGTCCACCTTCAGCTTGAACGGTTGCAGCCGCTGCGCGGCCGCGGTGTTGGGCGCGGTCACCCGGAGAAAGCCGCTGGCCTGCACATCGGCCAGGATCGCGGTCTTGTCGGACGCGCCCGCCGCCGCGCCGCCGACGGCGAAGTCATCGCCGATCAGGACATGGGGGGTCCCTTCGCACTTGCTGACCTCGCCCTTGGCGTCGAACTCGACCTTCAGCTCGCCCACCACCCGGCTGTACTCCCAGGCCTGGACCAGGCACACCGGCTTGCCCTGCTTGTCGGTCACCCGCGTGGGATACGCGCCGCCCGGGGTCGCCCCCATGCCATAGGTGGCCGCCATCGCGTCGGGGCCCAGCAAGGTATGCGAATCGCCACCCACCAGCACGTCCACGCCGTCGAGCTTGGCGATGATCTGCTTGTCGTAGCCGTAGCCGGTGTGGCTGAGCAGGATGATCTTGTCGATGCCCTGCTTGCGCAGCGCGTCGATCTGGCGCTGGGCGGCCACCGCCTCGTCTTCGAACACCGTGCCCTTATCCGGGCTGGAGGAAGCCTGGGTCTTGGCCGCGATCGTCAGGCCGATGATGCCGATCTTCTGGCCGTCGCGCTCGACGATCGTCGAGGGCGACACGGCGCCCGGCGCGCGCGAGGGATTCAGCGCCGACTCCGCGGCGAAGCTGACATTGGCGCTCAGCACGGGCGTCTTGCAGCTCCCGGCATGAAGCAGGTCGATGAAGCCTTTCAGGCCGCTGTCACCCTTGTCGAACTCGTGGTTGCCCAGCGCGAAGGCGTCGAAGCACACGGTATTCATCATGACGGCATCGGGTTCGCCCACCGCGCCCGCCCGGTTGAAGTACAGCGTGCCGGTCAGCGCATCGCCAGCGTGCAGCTTCAGCACGTTGGGGGATTTCGCCGCCAGCTCGTCGATCGCGGTCTTGACCCGGGGGAAGCCGCCGGCCGACACCGTGACCGCCTTGCGCGAGCCATCGGCGACTTTCAGTTGCAGCGTGGACGATGTAGCGTCCAGGTGGGAATGGTGATCGTTGATATGCAGGATGGTCAGCGCCAGGGGCCGCGCCTGCGGCTCCGGATTGACGGGCACGGGATCGTCGTCGCCCGACGACAGGCATCCCGCGGTCAGCAATGCCGCAGCCAGCCCCGCGCTGGCTCCCAGGATTTTTTTCATCTTCGTCATCCACATGTCCACGAAAGGACATGCAGATTGGCGGGCGGACATGAAACAGTCGTGAAACTTTCATGAACCTTCCGCTTCACCCATGAATACCGGGTTTCATTCGGGGACATGCCTGAAGCATCAGGGCGTGATCAGTTCCGACAGGTGTTCGCGCATGGCGGCCGCCGCCTCGGCCTCCTTGCGTTCCCTCACCAGCTTGAGCACGTGTTCGTGCTGGGCATGGATTTTCGCCGCGTCCAGGCGGCCATAGTGTGAAACCGCCCAAAGCGGCGCGGACCGCTGGTGGAGATTCTGCAGCAATTGCGCGATGACCGGATTGCCGGCGCAGGCGGCCAGGCCATCATGGAAATCCTGGTCGAGTTTCATGAGCCCCGCGCGATCGTTCTTGGACAGCAGTTCGCGTCCCAGCGCCAGCCGTTCGCGCAGCGCCTCGAGCTGCTCGTCGCTGGCGCGTTCGACCACTAGCCGGATCATCGCCAGCTCCAGCGGAATGCGCGCCTCGACCAGGTGGTTGATGTCGCGCGACGACCAGGCCCGCACCAGGATGCCCTTGCGCTGTATGACCTCCATCAGTCCATCGTGCTGCAGGCGATGCACGGCGCGCAGGACGGGGGTTCGCCCCAGGCCCAGTTCGTCGGAAAGCTCCTGCATGTTGACGAACGAACCCGGCGGCAATTCCGCCGACACGATCTTCCATTTGATCCGCTCGTAGGCTTCATCCCCCAGCAGGCCCGGATTCTTGTCCTGAGCCGTGACCGGATTGCGGGCTGAGCGCGCCAGCCTGCCCGAGGGAAGGGAAGGGCGCTTGGTCTTGGCGGTGCGCTTGGGGATTGCGGACATACGAGGAAAGGTCTCCGAGGCCTACAGGCCCACAGTCTACCCTCGGTCGTCGCTGGCTTCGATCCGGCCGACGCCACGCCCGGTTTTTCGGTTTCCGCATTGAAATTTCAATTGAAATTTCACAAAGAATTTCAATATAATCGACTGCCATCGAGAGCGAAGCATCGTTCGAGGCTTCGCCCGTAAGCACGAGCCCCCACCTTTCCCTGCGTGGAGTCATGCATGAAACGCTTATCCGCATTGATGGCTGTCTGGCTGTGTCTGCTGTGTTTCACGCTTCCGGCGCGGGCGGAATGGCCCGCTCGTCCCGTAAAGCTGCTCGTGCCTCTGCCCCCGGGGGGAACCGCCGACAGCCTGGCGCGCATCCTGGCCGAGAAACTCGCGCTGATCTGGAACAAGCCGGTGGTGGTGGAAAACCGGCCGGGCGGCAACGGCATCATAGGCAGCGAAGCCCTCGCGCGCGCCGCGCCCGACGGGTATGTGATCGGCATGGGCAACACGACGGCCCAGGTATCGAACGCCTTCGTCTATTCCAGGCTGCCGTACGACCCCGAACGCGATTTCACGCCGCTGGCGTGGCTGACCAGCAACCCGATGTTCCTGATCGTGCATCCTTCGGTCCCAGCGCGGAATCTCCAGGAATTCATCGCCTACGCGAAGTCCCACCCCGGCAAGCTCTCCTACGCCTCCAACGGTGTCGGCTCGTCGATGCACCTGGCGGCGGCGCTGCTGATGCAGGAAACCGGCATCGACATGCTGCACGTGCCGTACAAGGGCATGGGAGCCGCGGTGCAGGATCTGGTGGCCGGCATGGTCAGCGCCACGGTCGACATTTCGTCGATGAACTGGGTCAAGCAGGGCAAGCTGCGCGCGCTGGGCGTCATCAGCGAATCGAGGTACCCGGGCGCCCCCGACGTCCCCTCGTTCGGCGAACAGGGCCTGCATGGACTGGAGATCATCAGCTGGCTGTCCCTGCATGCGCCGGCGGGCCTGCCCGCCGACCTGCAGCAACGCATCAACGCCGACGTGAACAAGGTGCTTGCCATGCCCGACGTAAGAAGCCGGTTGAAAGCCATGGACATGGATGCCGCCGGCGGTCCGCCCGAGCGCCTGACGGAACTGCTGCACACCGAACGCCAGCGCTACGGCGCCGTGATCAAGGCCGCGGGGATCCACGCCGAATGACGCCCGCCATGATTCCCGCCATCCTCGCCGGCGGCTCGGCCGAATGCCTGATCCAGGAATTGGACCCCGCGCACTGGGTCCAGCTCTGGCCGGGATTCGAGGTCTATTCCCTTTGGGACGACACGCCCCAGGGCATGGCGATCGGCCTGTTCCGCTGCGCCAAGGGTGTAGGGTCGCAGCGCCACCGGCACGACTGCAACCAGTTCCTGTACTGCCTGGCGGGTGGATATTTCTACCCGGACACCGGGCTGCGCATCCAGCCGGGCTGCTTCTACATGAACCCGAGAGGCCATGCCCACGGGCCGGCCGTCGCGCTGGAAGATGGCACCCTGATGCTCGAAATCTACGACGGGCCCGCGACGCCCCTACCCGCCTGAGCCGCCGGCCGGCTCGACCGCCCCACCCCAAGCCATCCTGGAGAGATCCGCCATGAAAAACGTCCGCACGGTCATCCATTCCCCGAATGGTCCCAACGTTCCTGCCCCGCTCGCCCATGCTGTCCGCGTGGACAACCTGGTGTATGTCTCCGGCCTGCCTCCCTATTACGGGGACAAGCCGCGCCAGTTCGTGCCGGACGACTTCGCGGCGCAGTTCCGCCAATCGATGGAAAACCTGAAGAACGTGCTGAAAGACGCCGGCAGCAGCCTGGCCGACATCGTCAAGATGAACGTACTGGTCACGCGCCAGGAGGATTTCCCGGTCATGAACCAGCTCTACCGGACCTATTTCGAGGAAGGCAACTACCCCGCCCGGACGACGACCATATGCGGCCTGGGCATCCCCGGCGTACTGATCGAACTCGAATGCGTCGCCCTGGCCCGGGAAGAACTGGCCGCCTCCCGGGAAACTCGCGCCTCATGATAGACCTGGACGTCCATACTCATCTGGTGCCCATCCATCCCGCACGGCTGGCCGGCTTCGACCAGGTCCGATGGCTGGAGGACGAGCGGGTTCTGGTGCTGGATGGCGAGCGCCTCGATGTCCCGCGCCTGTTCCAACCAGACAAGCTCGTCGAATGGATGGACCTGCGCGGCGTCCGGCGCGCGCTGGTCTCCATTCCTCCCCCGGTCTACCGGCAGACGCTGGATGCGACCCGCGCGCGTGGCTGGGTCGACTACCTGAATGAAGAACTGCTGGCCATCACACAGGCCAGCCACGGGCGATTGGGCGCGCTGTACTACCTGCCGCTCGAACATCCCGGCTTGCTGCTGCCGCTGATGGACAAGTATGGCGATGCCTTCGAAGGCGTGGCGATCGCGGCCGGCGGCCATGCCCGCATCGTGTATTCCGACCCCTGCTATACGGCGCTGTGGGAACGGCTGCACGAACTCGGAGCGTTCGTGTTCATGCATCCCGGCATGTGCCGCGACGCCCGGCTGGCGCCGTTCTACCTGCACAACTTCCTCGGCAACCCCTACGAAACGGGTGTGGCCGCCGCCCACCTCGTCATGGCGGGCATTCCGGCCCGCTACAGCGGTATCCGGTTCTGCCTGGCCCATGCGGGCGGCATCTTTGCCGCGCTGTGCGGGCGACTGGAAAAAGGATTCGAGACGAACCGGCCCGGCGTGGATACGGAGCTGGAAAGGCCCCTGGCAACCGCGCGCCGGTTCCGGGTCGATTGCATCGCCCATCACCCCTCGGCCCTGCAACTCGCGCGCGACGTCGTCGGCAGCGACCAGGTCCTGTTCGGTTCCGACTGGCCGTTTCCGATGGGCATCGACGATCCCTCGACGGTCGATCGCCCATCGTAGGCCGTGCCGGCCCGGCTAGAACAGGCCGAGCAAGGCGGCCAGCCCCAGACAGGCGAAGATCAGCGCCGCGATGCCATGTACCAGGCGCACCGGCAGCCGGTGGGCCAGCTTGTCGCCCAGCAGCACGGCCGGCACGTTGGCGATCAGCATGCCCAGCGTCGTACCCGCCACCACGGCGTAGTAGGCCTGGAACTGCGCGACCAGCGCGACGGTCGCCACCTGCGTCTTGTCGCCCATTTCCGCCAGGAAGAACGCCACGACCGTGGTGCCGAACACGCCCAGCCGGAGCTTGCCGGTTTCGGCTTCGTCGAGCTTGTCGGGAACGAGCATCCAGGCCGCCATCGCGATGAAGGACACGCCCAGGATCCAGCGCAGCGCATCGGGGCCGATGACCTGCGTCAGCCATGCGCCGACGGCGCCGGCCAGGGCGTGATTGACGATGGTCGCAGTGAAGATGCCCAGGATGATGGGCCAGGGCCGCCGCCAGCGGGCGGCCAGGAACAGGGCGAGCAATTGGGTCTTGTCGCCGATCTCGGCCAGGGCAACGATGCCGGTCGAGACGAGGAAGGCTTCCATGTTTGATACGCGCTCCGGGCCGGACGGTTGACCGAATGATCGTGCAACAGCCCCGGCCCACCGGAAGCTGCACGATCAAAGGTCTTGCCAAGTCCTGGACCGCCTGCGCCATGCCCGTAGGCAAGTGTGTTGACGCAGGCCCTTGCACCCGAGGGCAAGGAGGCTACTCCCCAATGACGGGCGCAAGTATAGCGCAACTGGCCCGCCGCGCGCCGTACGCCGCATAATATGCGCTGCTTCAAGATGGAATGCCCGAATGAAGAACCGCTCCTCCGACCAGGACGACCGGGGCCCGGCCAGCTCGCTGGCGCAGGCCACCGGTGCCTGTCTCGCCGCCGCGGCGCTGCTGTCGCCGGTCGCCCACGCCCAGGAAGACCCGCTTCTTCCCATCCCCGTCGGCTTCGTCCACCTGACCGACGTCGCCCAGACCGTGCGGCTGGACATCCGCTATCACGGCAGCGCCAACTTCATGGGCCGGCCGGCGGCGGGCTACGACGCCCCCACCTGCATCCTGACCGAGCCCGCCGCGCGGCGCCTGCTGGCCGTGCAGCGCGAAGTCCGGCCCCAGGGCCTGACGCTGAAGATCTTCGATTGCTACCGGCCCCAGCGCGCCGTGACCGATTTCGTGGCCTGGACGCGCGACGCCGCCGACCAGAAGACCAAGGCCGAATACTTCCCCGACGTGGACAAGGCCGCGCTGCTCGAGCTGGGCTACATCGCCGAGCGATCCAGCCACAGCCGGGGCAGCACGGTGGATCTGACGCTGGCCGCGCTGGAGCCCGAAGCCGCGCCCAGCCTGCCCATCCGCGGTCCGCTGCTGGCCGGCGGCGAGGTCGACATGGGCACCCCCTTCGATCTTTTTGATGTAAAGTCGCATACAGACAATCCTGATTTACCCGAGGCTGTCCGACACAATCGCCAGTTCCTCAAGGAACTGATGGCCAGGCACGGTTTTCGCAACCTGCCCGAAGAGTGGTGGCACTACACTCTGGACGAAGAACCGTATCCGGACACCTATTTCAATTTCCCCGTACGCTGACCCGCGCGCCGCGCGCACGGCGCACGCACAACAAGAAGATGCATCCCCTGGACGGACTCACCCCGCCGCGCAAGTACTGGGCCCTGGCAGCCACGATGCTGGCGATGGCGATGACCGTCCTGGAAACCACCATCACCAACGTCGCGCTGCCGTCCATCGCGCGGGACCTGGGCGTATCCCCGGCGCAGGCCGTCTGGATCGTCAACACCTACCAGCTCGCCATCGTCGTCGCCCTGCTGCCCTTCTCGTCGCTGGGAGAAATCCTGGGCTACCGGCGCGTGTTCGGCGTGGGCCTGACGGCCTTCACCATCGCCTCGGCGGGCTGCGCGATGTCGCAGTCGTTCACGATGCTTATCTCCTTCCGCGTATTCCAGGGCCTGGGCGCGGCTGCGGTCATGAGCGTCACGCCGGCGCTGCTGCGCTTCATCTATTCGCAGAAGCAGTTCGGCCGGGCCATCGGCTATAACGCGCTGGTCGTCGCGACCTCGTCCGCCGCCGGGCCGATGATCGGGTCGCTGATCCTGTCGGTCGCCTCGTGGCCCTGGCTGTTCGCGGTCAACCTTCCCATCGGCCTGTTCATCCTGTCCATCGGCAGCCGCATGCTGCCCGAGACCGAACTCGCCAAGCGCCCCTTCGATGCGCTCAGCGCCATGTTGAGCGGACTGACCTTCGGCCTGATCGTGGTGGGCGTGGACCGTCTGTTGCACGACTTCACGATGGCGCTCGCGCTGCTGGCCTGCGGCGCGGTCAGCGGACTGGCGCTGGTCCGGCGCGAGCTGACCCAGGCGACGCCCCTGCTGCCGCTCGACCTGCTTCGCATCCGCCCGTTCGCGTTCTCGGTCGGCGCCTCGGTCTGCGCATTCTCGGGCCAGACCATTTCCTACATCTCGCTGCCCTTCTACTTCCAGCAGACCCTGGGCCGCAGCCAGTTGGAAATGGGCATGCTGATGGTGCCCTGGCCGCTGGCCGTGGCCATCGCGGCGCCCGTGGCCGGGCGCTTGTCGGAGTCCGTCGCACCCTCGATCCTGTGCTCGATAGGCGCCGGGCTGGTTGCCAGCGGACTCGTCATCATCTCGCTGCTGCCCACCAGCACGCCCAACGGCTGGATCATGGCCTGCATGGTGGTCTGCGGCACGGGCTTCGGCATGTTCCAGACGCCCAACAACCGGGTCATGCTGACCGCGGCGCCACGCCATCGCAGCGGCGGCGCGGGCGGCCTCCAGGCCACGGCGCGCCAGTTCGGCATGGCGCTGGGCGCGGCGCTGGTGGCGCTGGCCTTCACCGCCGCCTCGGCACACGGGCCGACCACGGGCCTGGTGCTGGCCGCAGTATTCCTGGCCGCGGCCTCCGCGGTCAGCGCGGCCCGGCCTGGCACGCAGCTGTCAGGGTAGTTCGAGTTCGGCCAACAGCGGCGCGTGGTCGGACAGACGCGTCCAGGGCCGGCCGTACAACACGCTGGCCTGCCTGACCGAAAAGCCGCGCTGGTAGATCCGGTCCAGCCTCAGCCACGGAAAGATGGCGGGGAAGGTGCGGGGCGGACGCGGTGCCATCAACTCATTGCCCAGGCCCAGTTTGGGCGGCCCCTGGAACCCCGGCCGCAACCGCCAGGGCGAGGCTTCTCCGCCTCGCAGCACGCGGCCCAGCATGCGGACCGAATCACGCAGGCGCGGCAGCTCCACGTTGTTGCCCCGCGGCGCGGTCGCAAACACCTCATGCAGGCCCAGGCGCTCGACCAGGATGTCCGACAGCACGTTGGTCCAGTCGTTGAAGTCGCCCGCGATCAGGATGGGGGCCGCAGGCGGCACGACTTCCTCGATGCGCGACACCAGCGCCCCCACCTGGCGCGAGCGGCTGCCCGCGAACAGCCCGAGATGGACCACGAAGCAATGCACCTCGTGCCCGCCTATGCCCACGCGCGCGTGCAGCAGGCCGCGTTGTTCCATGCGGTGATCGGAGATGTCCTGGTTCTGGTGCGACAGAATGGGAAAGCGCGACAGCAGCGCGTTGCCATGGTCGCTGTGCCGGTAGACGGCGTTGCGCCCATAGGCGGCCTCCAGCCGCAGCGCCGCGGCCAGCATCTCGTGCTGCTCGTGCAAGGTACCGGACCTGTCGTTGCGGCCCTGGACTTCCTGGAGGAAGGCCAGATCCGCGCGCAACCCGTGCAGGCCGAGGCGCAGTTCCTGCACGGACTCGCGCTTGCCCAGGGCGGACATGCCCTTGTGAATGTTGTAGCTAACGATACGAACGACTGACATCGTGAGCATCAAGGGGAGACAAGGGATTCATTCTAGTGGATTCGCTGCGCTATCATGAATCGGCAGTTCCCCCGCTCCGGAGCGGCCGGCCGCCACGCGTGGCCACCGCGCTCCGGCATCCCCTTTTCGCATCCAGATCCGGGAATCTTCATGAGCACAACCAAGATCGGCGTGATCATCGGCAGTCTCCGCAAGGAATCGTTCAACCGCCAGTTGGCCAAAGCGGTGACGAAGCTGCTGCCGTCCCACTTCCAGACAGAAGAAATCGCCATCGGCGATCTGCCCCTGTACAACCAGGATCTCGATACCGCCCTGCCGGCGTCCGTCGTCACGTTCAAGCAGCAGGTGGAGTCCGCGGACGGCCTGCTGTTCTTCACGCCGGAATACAACCGGTCGTACTCCGGCGTGCTCAAGAACGCGCTGGACTGGGGTTCGCGCCCCTGGGGCAAGAACTCCTGGCCGGGCAAGCCCGCCGGCATCATGGGCGCCTCGCCCGGCCAGGTCGGCACCGCGCTGGCGCAGGAACACCTGCGCATGGTGCTGTCGGCGCTGGACGTGCCCGTGCTGCCTCAGCCGAGCATCTTCGTGCAGTACACGGGTGGGTTGGTGGACGCCGAAGGCAAGATCACCAACGAAGCCAGCGCCAAGTTCATCCAGGGATTCGTGGATCGGTACGTGGCCTGGGTAGAGAAGCTCCCCCCTACGCGCTAACGCGCCCCCTACGCCCTTCGGGCGCCCCCTCAAGGGGGCGACGCTGGCGGACCGGCAAAGCCGGATCCGCGGCGTCCTGCTAACGACAGGGCAGTCAGCGGTTGGGCATGAGGGCGGCGATGGCTACGCCCAGCCAGCCTACGATCATGGCGCCGCCGCCGAAGGGGGCGGTGCCGCCCAGCAGTTTCATGCCGGCCAGTTGGCGCAGGGCCAGGTCCACCGAGAACAGCAGCGTGCCGGCGATAATGAGCGCCGCGGCGCCGATCAGGGCGGTGCGGCCGCGCTGGAGGTGGGGCACCACGGCGGCCAGGCCGGTGATGGCAGCGGCGTGCAGCAGCAGGAACAGCGCGGCGGTGGACAAGATGCCGCCGCCCGTCAGGTGCGTGGCCATGGCGGCCAGCATGACGCCGGCGGCGCCCATCGGTGCGGCGCACCCCAGCAAGACTCGAGAAGATAACAACATGCAGCGCTTCCTTGAAAGACCAGTCTGGCCGGGGTCGCGCCGCCGGTCGGCTACTTCGCGAACACCTGGCCGAGGTCGCCAAATGCCTTGAATTCGAGCGCGTTGCCCGAAGGATCCAAAAAGAACATAGTAGCCTGTTCGCCCACTTCGCCCTTGAAACGAACGTGGGGCTCGATCACGAACCGGGTGCCGGCCTGGCGCAGCTTCTCGGCCAGGGCCTCCCATTCGTCCATGGGCAGGATGGCGCCGAAGTGGCGCACGGGGACATCGTCGCCGTCGACCGCGCTGGTGTGGCGCGTGCCGGCCTCGCCCGGCGACAGGTGGGCCACGATCTGGTGGCCGTGGAAGTTGAAGTCGACCCAGGCGTCGGAGCTGCGGCCCTCGGGACAGCCGAGCAGGTCGCCATAGAAGGCCCGCGCCTGTGCCAGATCGTCGACGGGGAAAGCCAGGTGGAACAGGGGAATGCCAGCCATGGGGAAACTCCGGTGCAGGCCCGCCATCCGGGCCCGAGCTATGATTGTATTGAACGAAACTTCCGATACGAAACGAAATTTTTCTGGCCTTGTCATCGATTTTTTCTATTAGCTCCGCCTCGTCCCCATGGTGATCCGCTACCTGCGAACCTTCGTCGCCGCCGCTCGCGACTCGTCCTTCTCGGCCGCCGGCGCGCGCCTGGGGCTGACCCAGTCGGCCGTCAGCACCCAGATCAAGCGGCTGGAGGAAGACCTGGGCTGCCTGCTGTTCGAGCGGGCAGGCAAGTCGGTCCGACTGAGCGAGCGCGGGCGCCAGTTGCTGCCCGAGGCCGAGCACATCGTGCAGCGCTACCAGGCCATGCGCGGTGCCAGCCGGCAACCGGCGCCGATGGCGATCACCGTGGGTGCGATCTCCACGGCCCAGACCGGGCTGCTGCCCGGTGCGCTACGGCGCTTCCGGCAGTCCCTGCCCGCCGTCCACGTCAACGTGGTGCCGGGCATGTCCTCGCAGCTCCTGGCGCAGGTGGACGAGCAGGAGTTGGACCTGGCCGTGATGATCAAGCCCAACCTGAACCTGCCGCGCCACCTGAAGTGGACGACGCTGATGCGCGAGCGCTATGTCGGCATCGCGCCGCGCGGGACGCGGGGCGACTGGCAGACGGTGGCGGCGGCGCTGCCGTTCATCCGCTACAACCGCAAGTCGCATGGCGGGCATCTGGTCGACCAGTTCCTGCGCCGCCTGTCGACCGGCGTGGACGAGTTCATGGAACTGGACGAACCGGCCGTCATCCTGCGCATGGTCCGCGAGGGGCTGGGCTGCGCCGTCATCCCGGGCACGCTGGTGGATGCGGCCGCCGACCGGCAGGTACGCATCGTCGACCTGCCCGGCCCGCCCTTCTTCCGCGAGATCGGCGTGGTCGCGCATCCGCGCGACGCCAACGAAACCGTGCTGGCAGCGCTGATCGAGAACATGCGGGAACAGGCGGTCGAGCTGGAAACGCGGGCCTGACACGGCAGCTTGTTCGCCACGCGAGCGCCATGCTACGGTTTTCGTACGCCCCCGCTTCCCTACTCCAGGAGACCGTTCATGCCACGCACCTCCATCATGCCCTGCCTGGTCTACCGCGACGCCCCCGCCGCCATCGACTGGCTGTGCCAGGCCTTCGGCTTTGCCCAGCACCTGGTGGTGCCGGGCGACGGCGGCACGATCGCGCACGCCCAACTCACCCTGGGAGACGGCATGATCATGCTGGGCTCCGGGACGAGCGAACTCATGCGCCAGCTCACCGCCCTGCCGGCCGACATCGGCGGCCGGCAGACCCAGACGCCCTACGTCGTGGTCGCCGATCCCGATGCGCACTACGCCACCGCCATCAAGGCCGGCGCCCGCATCGTGCGCCCCATCCAGGAAGAAGACTACGGCGGCAAGGGCTATACGCTCGCGGATCCCGAAGGCTACGTCTGGCACTTCGGCAGCTACGACCCGTGGCAGGATTCGGAGCTGAATCCTCCGTAGCGCTTCGGTTTCAGCCCGCCACGCGGCGCGACAGCAACACGGCAAGCGCAGGCGCCACGGCAAAGGCGCCAAACAGCCAAAGCGCGGCGCCCTGGGCGCCGGCCAGGCCGCCTGGATCGGCCAGCCCGGCCGCGTTCGCCACCATGCCCGCCAACGCGGAAGCCAGCGACATCGCATACAGCTGCACCGTCGTGATCGATGCCGACGCCAGGTTTTCCTCCCCGGGCGGCGCGGCGACGAACAACCGTGTCAGCAGATGCGGCCAGCCCACGCCTATGCCCAGGCCCACGCCCGCCAGCGCCAGGCAGTACAGCGCCAGGCCCGGCACGCTGTCCAGCCACCCGGCACGCGGCGTCAGGACCGCCAGCGCTACCAGCGCCACCAGGCTGATCCACGGACCGGCGCGCACCATCCGGTCGGCCGCGGCGCCGTGCCGGCCGGCGCCACCCACCGAACCCAGCGTCCAGCCACCGGCCATGACGGCGGTCAGGTAGCCCGCGGCAAGTGGCGTCATGCCGTGTATGACCTGCAGGAAATACGGCACGAAGATCTCGGTCGTGATGCCAACCACGAGCAGGCTCATCAGCGCGTACAGCATGCCCAGGCGGGCCGACAGCGAGTACGCGCCCGTCGGCAGCAGCCGCGCGGCGGCGCGCCGGTCGATCACCGCGATGCCTACGGCCAAAAGGCAGCCCACCGCGACGCCGGCCAGGTTCCATAGCACGCTCGACGTCAGGCTGCCCAGGGACACGGCCAGCACCGATGCGACCAGGAGGCTTATCGTCGCGTAAGGCGGACGCATACCGGTGTCGCCCGCGGACCGCGTCCGGCCCGGCAACTGGACGGACACGATGGCGGCCAGCGCGGCGGCCACCGGAATCAGCGACCAGAAGGCCCAGCGCCAATGCCCCTCCCCGGCGAACAGCCCGCCCACCGCGGGGCCGCACAGCGTCGCCACGCCCCACATGCCCGACACCAGCCCCATCGCCCGGGGCCACAGCCGCGCCTCGAACACCTGGCGGATCAGCGCGTAGCTCAGCGCGAGCAGTATGCCGCCGCCGAAGCCCTGCACCGTTCTCGCGGCCAGCAGGCTGGGCATGGACGGGGCCAGCGCGCACCACGACGATCCCGCCGCGAAGGCCGCCAGCGCCAGCAGGTAGGCACCCCGGGGCCCCAGCAGTTCCAGCAGGCGGGCCGACAGCGCCGACCCGACGATGGAGGCGACGACGAACAGCGAGGTGTTCCAGGCGTAGTACTCCAGCCCGCCTATGTCGGCGATCATGCTGGGCAGGATGGTGGTCACGACATAGACGTTGATGGCATGCAGCGCGACGCCGCCCGCCAGCGCGATGGACCGCAGCGCGTTGCGGCCGTGGAGCAGTTCGCCCCAGGAAGCGTCGGGCAAGGTCGATGCGCTCATGAGTTTTCCCCGGCCGCGCCCATGCCCCAGCCCAGGGCCTTATACAGGGCCACCGCGTTCACGTAGGAAGCGGTCTCCGCTTCAGTGGCCTCCTGGCTGATCTGGTAGTAGCTGCGCTGGTTCTCCAGCACGGCCAGGTACGGACCCGCGCCGGCCCGGTAGCGCCGCGTGGCGATCTCCAGTCCCGAGCGCGCGTGGGCCGCGGAGCTCGCCAGCGCCGCCAGGCGCTCCTGCTGGTGGGCCAACCGCGTCAACGCCCCCTCGACCTCTTCCTGCGCCAGCAGCAGCGTCTGTTCGTAGCGGGCCTGCGCGCCGGTCGACTGCGCATGCGCGGCGCGCAGCCGCGCGCGGGCGCTGCCCAGCCGGAACGCCGGCCAGTCGACGGTAGGCGCGACCTCGAACGCCCGCGCGGCGCCGCCGAGATCGCCGCCGCGCAGCGCGAAGAAGCCGACGAACCCGCCCAGGCTCACGCGCGGATAGAGATCGGCGGTAGCCGCGCCCTCGTTTTCGGTGCTGGCGGCAAGCAGCCTCTCGGCGCGCACCACGTCGGGCCGGTTGCGGATCAGCGCGTCGACGTCGCCCAGCGGCAGGCGGCCCACCAGCGGGGCCTGCCCCCCGGCATCGGCCGGAGCGGCCGTCTCGCCCGGCCGCCGACCCAGCAGCACGTCCAGCCGGTAGCGGGTCTCCTGGCTGGCCGCCCACAGCGGCGCGATGGCCGCCTCGCTGCGAGCCAGGTTGGCGCGCGCATTTTCCAGGTCCTCCCGCAGTCCGCTGCCGGCGCGGACGCTGGCGTCGACCAGCCGCACCGTCTGGCGCCAGCTCTCGGCCTGGGCCCGCGCGACGTCGAGGCGGCGCTGCAAGCCCTGATACTCGTAGTGATAGCGGGCGACGTCGGCGGCGATGGCCAGCCGCACGCGATCCAGGTCCGCCCGCGCCGCCTCGGCCTGCGCCTGGGCCGAGGCGGCCAGGTGGGCCAGGCGGCCGAACAGGTCGATCTCCCACTGCGCGTCGAACCCGGCACGGAAACTCTCGAAGGGCTTGCGCTCCGGATCCCCCGTGGCCATGGCCTGCTGCTGGACACCGCGGCGCCAGGCGGCCTGCGCGGTCACGGCGGGGTAGCGGTCCAGCTCGCGTTCGTCGTACATCGCCCGCGCGCCCTGCAGGCTGGCATAGGCCTGGCGGACATCGTGATTGTGTTCCAGCGCGGCGCCGATCAGGCGTTCCAGCGCAGGATCGTCGAAGAACGACCACCAGGGCGCCGTGGAGGGTTCGGCGGCGAACCGGGCCTGCTCGGGGCTGGCCAGCGCAATCGGGGCCACCGGCGGCGCCTCGTAGCGGGGCCCGACGGCGCATCCGGCGATCAGTGCCGCCATGGCCAGCATGGCGGGCATGACAGGTTGCTTGTACATGCGATGCTCCTCAGTGCGCCTGCGGCGCGGCGGCGCCGGCCTCGGCCAGTTCGCGCCGGCGCGCGGCGCCGGTGGCGTGGTCGCGGGCCAGCAGCGAATAGACGGTGGGCAGCACGAACAGGGTGAACAGCGTGCCCACCACCATGCCGCAGACGATGACGATGCCCAGGCCGAAGCGGCTCTGCGCGCCCGCGCCCGAGGCGCCCAGCAGCGGCAGCAGCCCGAACACCATGGCGGCCGTGGTCATCAGGATGGGCCGCAGGCGGATCTGCGCGGCGCGCAGCACCGCCTCGACGGGCGTGAGCCCTTCGGCCGCGCGCAGTTCGTTGGCGAACTCCACCATCAGGATGCCGTGCTTGCTGATCAGGCCGATCAGCGTCACCAGTCCGATCTGGGTATAGATGTTGAGCGTGGCCCCGCCCAGCGCCAGCGGCACCAGCGCGCCGCAGATGGACAGCGGCACCGTGATCAGGATGACCAGCGGATCGACCAGGCTCTCGTACTGAGCCGCCAGCACCAGGTAGATGACGATCAGCGCGGCGGCGAAGGCCAGCGCCAGCGCATTGCCCTCCTGCTTGTACTGGCGCGCGTCCGACTGCCAGTCGTGGCTGAAGTCCGCGGGCAGGTCCGCCGCGACCGATTCCAGGAAAGCCACCGCGTCGCCCAACGTCACGCCGGGCGCGGGAATGGCCTGGAAGGTGGCCGAGTTCTGCTGGTCGAACTGGGTCAGCTTGTTGGGTTCGACTTGCACCGACACCGCGACCACCGACGACAGCGGCACGAGATCGCCATCGGCGGTGCGCACGTACTGGAGCGCCAGCGCCTCGGGCGTGAGCCGCCGCTCGCGCGTGCTTTGCGGGATCACGTCGTATGAACGGCCGTCCAGGCCGAAGCGGTTGATGTAGTTCTCGCCCACCAGCACCGCCAGCGATTCGCCGATGTCGCGCATGCCTATGCCCAGGCTGTTCGCCTTGGCGCGATCCACCTTCACCTGCACGACGGGGTTGTTGTAGTCCAGGTCGCTGTCCACCACCACGAACAGGCCGCTCTGTCGCGCCCGCTGCTTGATGTCTTCCATGGCGTCGAACAGGGTACGGTAGTCCAGCGAGCTGCGCAGCACCATCTGCACCGGCAGCCCGCCCGTGGAGCCCGGCAGCGCGGGCAACTGGAACGCGAAGATGCTGCTGCCCTCGACGTCGTTCACGGCCGCCTGCAGCGCCGACTGGACCTCGGCCCCCGAACGCTCGCGCGCGTCCCACGCCGACAGATCGATACCGCCGATGCTGGAGGCCAGCCCGTCGCTGCCGTTGATGATCCAGCGCCCCGTGGTCTCGGGCAGGCTCTTGTAGATGTCGTCCAGCTTGCGCGAGTAGTGTTCGACGTAGTCGAGGTTGGCATACTGCGGCGACTTGACCGCGGTCAGCACACTGGCCTGGTCCTCCACCGGCGCCAGTTCGCGCTGCGGCATCGAATACAGCACCGGCAGGCTCACGCAGACCGCCAGCGCCAGTGCGCCCGTCACCCAGCGGTGCCGCAGCGAACGCTGCAGCACCGAAGCGTAGCCGCGCGTCAGGCCGCCGAAGAAACGCTCGGCCAGCCGCGCCATGCGTCCTTCGTTCTGCTGCGCGGGAAGCAGGAAGGAACTCATGACCGGCGACAGCGTCAGCGCGACCACGCCGGATACGACCACCGAGCCGGCCAGCGTGAACGCGAATTCCTTGAACAGCGCGCCGGTCAGTCCCCCCATCAAGCCGATGGGCGCATAGACGGCCGCCAGGGTCAGCGTCATCGCGATGACCGGACCCGCCACTTCGCGCGCGCCGATCAGCGCGGCCGCGGCGGGCGAGCGCCCCGCCTCGATATGCCGGTGGACGTTCTCGACCACCACGATGGCATCGTCCACCACCAGTCCGATGGCCAGCACCATCGCGAGCAGCGTCAAGAGGTTCACGCTGAACCCGAACGCCAGCATCAGCGCCGCCGCGCCCAGCATGGACAGCGGGATGGTGACGATCGGCACCAGCACCGTGCGCAACGACCCCAGGCACAGGAAGATCACCGCCACCACGATGATCAGCGCCTCGATCAGCGTGTGCACGACCTCGTCGATGGACGCCTTGATGAAACGCGAGGTCTCGAACGCCAGTTGAGCATGCACGCCCGGCGGCAGGGTCTTGTCGATCTCGGCAAGCTGCTTGCGTATGCCGTCCACGATCACCAGCGGATTGCCGGACGGCGTGGACGCCAGGCCCACGAACACCGCCGGGGTGCCGTCCATGGTGGCGCTGCTCTCGGTCGAGGCCGCGCCCAGCTCCACCGTGCCGACGTCGCGCAGCCGCACCAGCCCGTTGGCGTCGCTGTGGACCACCATGTCGCGGAATTCCTCGACGCTGATGAGGTCGGTGTTGACGCGCACGTTGGCGATCACGTACATGCCCTTCACCTTGCCAGGCGCCGCCTGGTAGTTGTTGCGGCGCACCGCCTCGGCCACGTCGGCCGCGGTCAGGCCCCGCCCGGCCAGCCTGTCGGGGTCCAGCCACAGCCGCATCGCCAGCCGCTGGGCGCCATAGACCGACACCTTGGCGACGCCTTCGATGCCGGAGAACTTCGGCTCCACGACCCGGCGCACATAGTCGCTCAGCGCCGGCATCGACAGCGTGTCGCTGGCGAAGCCGACGTAGGCGACGTCGGTGGACTCGCCGGCCGACCGTTCGATCACCGGGTCGTAGGCCTGCTCGGGCAGCCGGTAGCGCACCTGGTTGACCTTGGCCATGACCTCGGCCAGGGCCTGCGTGGAGTCGCGGTTCAGCTCCATGCGTACCGTCACGATGCTGCGCCCCTGCACCGACGACGAAGACAGGTAGTCGATACCCTCGACCGACGACACGGCCTGGGCGATGGGTTGCGTGACGAATCCCTGCATCAGCTCGGCCGACGCGCCGGGGTACTCGGTCGTGATGGTGACGGTCGAACTCTCGAGCAGCGGATACTGGCGGATCGGCAGCCGGCTCAGGGACAACAGGCCCAGCAGCAGGATCAGTGCGCTCACCACCAGGGCCAGGACGGGGCGGCGGACGAAGACGTCGGTGAATGTCATGGCGGCCCCCGGTTCAGATGCCGGAGACGCGCGCGGCGGACGCGGTGTCGCGCAGCGTATCGCCCGCGCTCAGCTCCACCGGCATGCCGTCGTTCAGCTTGAGCTGGCCCGAGGTGACCACGCGATCGCTCTCGCGCAGGCCCTCCTCGATCTCGACCAGGCCTTCCTGGCGCGTCCCCACCTTGACGGCCACCCGCTTGGCCACCAGTCCCTTGCCCGGGGCCTCCTGCACGACGAACACGGTGTCGCCGTAGGCGGTATAGGTGACCGCGGTCTCGGGCACCGCCAGCACCGAGGCCGGGCCGTCCTGGCGCTCGACCTTGACGCTGGCGTACATGCCCGCTTTCAGTACGCCTTCCGGATTGGCCAGGCTGGCCTGGACCCGCACGGTGCGCGAACGCGAGATCATCGGGTCGATCGCGTTGATCGTGGCACGGAAACGCCTGCCCGGATAGGCATCCACCCGCACGTCCACGGGCTGGCCGGCGCGCAGCCGCGGCACGGCCTGTTCGTCCAGCGAGAAATTGGCGCGCAGCGACGCGGCATCGACCAGCGTCGCGATGGGATCGGCGGCATTCAGGTACTGCCCCGCATGGACCCGGCGCAGGCCCAGCGTACCGTTGAACGGTGCCCGGACCGTCTTCTGCGCGATCAGGGCCTGGATCCGCTGCAGCTCTCCCTGCGCCATGTCCCGCGCGGCGCGGGCGTTGTCGAGCTGTTCGCGCGTGGCGGCATCCTCGTCCAGCAGCCTGGACACGCGGGCGTACTGGAGCTCGGCGTTGCGCAGTTGCGCCTCCAGGCGCCGCGCCTCGGCCTGCTCGGGGGCGTCGTTCAATTGCACCAGCACCTGCCCGGCCTTGACCCGCTGGCCCGACTCGAAGGCGATGCGCGTGATGCGCCCGCCCACTTCGGTAGCCAGGAGGACCTGGCGTACCGCCTCCAGTTCGCCGACACCGACGTAAACCTGCGGCAACCGGGCGCGCTGCACCGCTGCCACGGCCACCTTGGGGGCGGGATAAGCGGCGGGAGGAGCGTCGTCGCCGCCCGATGCGGCGACGCGCACGCCGGCCAGGACGACGGCGGCCAGTATCGCCGTGCCCACCAGGATTTTCTTGCGCATGATGCGGACCTTGAAGGAGGGATGAAGCCCCTCCGGGCGCGGCCTGGGGACCGGGAGCGTCGAACGGCAACCCGGATTCCTCGACAACGTGACCGGCAGGGCCTATTATCAAAGCAATTTCTTGCATATTAGAGAGCGCCTTTTATTTATGCAAGAAAAACCTTGGATAATTGAATGGTATTCCCCACCACCGATCGCATCCTGTTCTTCATCAAGACCCATGGGCCGGTCTCCACCGCCACCCTCGCCCGCAAGCTGGACCTGACCTCCGAGGCCGCGCGCCAGCAGGTGCAGAAGCTGGTGGCGGCGGGCCTGGTCGAGGGCCGCCAGCAGCCCGCGGCGGGCGCCGGCCGGCCCCGCCAGGACTGGGTGCTGACGGAAGCGGGCAATCGTCGCTTTCCCGACACACACGCCCAATTGACGACGCAGTTGATCGACTCGATCCGGCAGTTGTTCGGCGAAGAAGGCCTGGACCGCCTGATCGCCAGGCGCGAGGCCGAAGCCCGGGTCGCCTATGCGGCGGCCTGCGATGGCGAGAACCTGGAGGAACGCCTGCACCAGTTGGCGCAGGTCCGCTCCAACGAGGGCTACATGGCGCGGGTGGAGCGCGACGGCGCCGACTGGCTGCTGGTGGAGGACCACTGTCCGATCTGCGCGGCGGCGCAGGCGTGCCAGGGCTTCTGCCGTTCGGAACTGCAATTGTTCCAGGAGATCGCGGGCCAGGGCACGCAGGTGGCGCGCGAGCAGCACCTGTTGGCGGGGGGTGGCCGCTGCGTATACCGCATCCACAAGGTGTAGGGGCGGTCTAGCACCATAGAACCTGCGAGCAGACGAAAAAACAAGGCCCCGCCTCTTGCGAAGCGGGGCCCGGATAGCCGCGTGGCGAAACCGGCGGCTTACTGCGCCGTCTTCGTCTCGGCCGCTCGCAGGCGGACGTGCAGCTCGCGCAGTTGCTTCTCGTCGACCATCGACGGGGCGCCGGTCAGCAGGCACTGGGCGCGCTGGGTCTTGGGGAAGGCGATCACGTCGCGGATGGACTCGGCGCCGGCCATCATCGTGACGATGCGGTCCAAGCCGAAGGCGATGCCGCCGTGCGGGGGCGCGCCGTACTGCAGCGCGTCCAGCAGGAAGCCGAACTTGATCTGGGCCTCTTCGGCATCGATCTTCAGCGCGCGGAACACCTTGCTCTGCACTTCTTCGCGATGGATACGGACCGAGCCGCCGCCGATCTCCCAGCCGTTCAGCACCATGTCGTAGGCCTTGGCCAAGCACGCGCCGGGGTTCGACTCCAGCAGGTCTTCATGGCCGTCCTTGGGCGAGGTGAACGGATGATGAGCAGCGGTGTAGCGCTGCTCTTCCTCGTCGTACTCGAACATCGGGAAGTCGACCACCCACAGCGGCCGCCAGTCGGCTTCGAGCAGGCCCTGCTTGCGGCCGAACTCGCTATGGCCGATCTTCACGCGCAGCGCGCCGATCGAGTCGTTGACGATGCGGGCCTTGTCCGCGCCGAAGAACAGGATGTCGCCATCCTGCGCGCCGCTGCGCTTGAGCAGCTCGGTCAGCGCGGCGTCGTGGATGTTCTTGACGATGGGCGATTGCAGCCCGTCGCGGCCCTTGGCCAGCTCGTTTACCTTGATCCAGGCCAGGCCGCGCGCGCCATAGATGGCAACGAATTGCGTGTAGGCATCGATCTCGCTGCGGCTCAACTCGGCGCCGCCCGGCACCCGCAGGGCCACCACACGGCCGCCTTCGCTGTTGGCCGCGCTGGCGAACACCTTGAAGTCGACGTCCTTCATGACGTCGGTCAGGTCGGTGAACTCGAGCTTGACGCGCAGGTCCGGCTTGTCGGAACCGAAGCGGCCCATGGCTTCGCTCCACGGCATGACCGGGAACGGGTTGGCCAGTTCGACGCCCTTCACTTCCTTGAACACGTGACGGATCATGTTCTCGAAGATGTCGCGGATTTCCTGTTCGTTCAGGAACGAGGTCTCGCAGTCGATCTGGGTGAACTCGGGCTGGCGGTCGGCGCGCAGGTCCTCGTCGCGGAAGCACTTGACGATCTGGTAGTAGCGGTCGAAGCCCGACACCATCAGCAGTTGCTTGAACAGCTGGGGCGATTGCGGCAGCGCGAAGAAATGGCCCGGGTTGACGCGCGAGGGCACCAGGTAGTCGCGCGCGCCTTCGGGCGTGCTCTTGGTGAGCATGGGCGTCTCGATGTCGATGAAGCCCAGGCCGTCCAGGTACTTGCGCGACTCGATCGCCACGCGATAGCGCAGCATCAGGTTCTGCTGCATCTGCGGGCGGCGCAGGTCCAGCACGCGGTGCGTCAGGCGGGTGGTTTCCGACAGGTTCTCGTCGTCGAGCTGGAACGGCGGCGTCACCGACGCGTTCAGGATCTCGATGTCGTGCGCCAGCACTTCGATCTCGCCCGACTTCAGCGCCGGGTTGGTCGTGCCCTCGGGGCGCTTGCGGACCAGGCCGGTCACGCGCACGCAGAATTCGTTGCGCAGGCGCTCGGCGATCTGGAAGGTGTCGGCGCGATCGGGATCGCAGACGACCTGGGCCAGGCCTTCGCGGTCGCGCAGGTCGATGAAGATGACGCCGCCATGGTCGCGGCGGCGATGCACCCAGCCAAACAGGGTCACGGTTTGTCCCAGGTACTCGGTCGAGACCTGGCCGGTATAGCAGGTACGCATGAAATCTCCGTCTAAATTGGTGTGTATCGATGCAGGGCCGGGCCGCGCACACGCGCGCCGGACGTCCTCGGGGACGTCAATTGCCCCGCGCCGGAGAACCCGGCGCCACCACCCCCATCGATACGATGTACTTCAAGGCCGCATCCACAGACATGCCGAGCTCGACGATATCGGCGCGCGGCACCATCAAAAAGAAGCCCGACGTCGGATTCGGCGTCGTCGGCACGTAAACGCTCACGCAGTCGGCGGGCAGGTGTTCGGCCACTTCGCCGCCCGGTGTCCCGGTCAGGAAGGCCAGCGTCCATGAGCCCTCGCGCGGATACTGCACCAGCACCGCCTTGCGGAAGGCCTGGCCATTGGGCGCCAGCACCGTGTCGCTGACCTGCTTGACCGAGTTGTAGATGGAACGCACCAGCGGGATGCGGCCCAGCAAGCCTTCCCAGACCTCGAGCAGCTTGCGCCCGAGCAGGTTGGCCGCACCCATTCCCGTCAGCAATACCACCAGGATCACCACCGCCAGGCCGAACCCGGGTATGTGGGTGCCGAACAGCGACTCGGACGTGAGCACCGACGGCACGACGGCCTCGAGCGTCGACACGACCAGGCCCAGGACCCACAGGGTGATGACCAGTGGGACCCAGATCAGCAATCCAGTGACGAAGTAGCGTTTGAACACGAAGGTTCCAGTAGGAGCGGACGGCGCCGCGCCCGGGTCAGGTCGAGGCCGGCGTGCTCGGCGCGGGCGCGGCTGGCGACGACGCGGCCGCGGAATCCGAGCCGGACGAAGCACTTGCCGTGGACGAACTGCTTTCCGCGGACGAGCTGTTTTCCGTGGTTGACGACGAGGCGGCCGAACCGCCAGACTTGCCGCCGCTGTTGTTACGGAAATCGGTCACGTACCAGCCCGATCCCTTGAGCTGGAAGCCAGCCGCGGTCAATTGCTTGGAAAACGCGGCCTGCCCGCACTGGGGGCAGTCGGTCAACGGGGCATCGGACAGCTTCTGCAACACATCCTGCTGGTGTCCGCAGGCACTGCACTTGTAGGCGTAGATAGGCATCGCCAAGACTCCTCAGGCATACCTTGGCACCGAAGTCCGGCCGGGGCCGTTCGGGCCCGGGGGCCGGGCTTCGGGAAATTGATCAAAGCCTTGAATTTTAGCGACTTTTTGGGTATTTAGCGCGACGGGGCGGAAAAACGGCGCCGGCGGGAAATTCCCCACCCTCAGACCGGCAGCAGGAAGAAGATCGCGGCGATCGCCGTGGGCAGCGCGGCGCCCAGCAGCAGCGCGACCGGCGTAATGGTCCCGCCCGGGAAGGAACCCTTCAGTATCGCGAAACCGGCCGGATTGGGCGCATTGGCGATGACCGTCAACCCCCCGCCGGTGACGGCACCCGCCACCAGCATGGTGCGCCAGGCTTCCGAAGTGCCGTCCACCAGCGATCCGAGGTAGGTCAGCGCCGCGTTGTCGGTGACGGCGGTCAGCGCGGTCGCGCCCCAGTACAGCACCAGCGGCGACATGTCGGCCAGCAGGTCCTGCAGCCACCATTTCTGCAGGCCGCCCAGCACCACCAGCCCGGCCAGGAAGAAGCCCACCATCAGGCCTTCCTTGATCATCAGCGGGCGCTGGTACTTCCGGTAGGCCTCGGTATAACCGATGAACAGCAGGAACAGGCCGACGAACACCGCCGGGTGGTGCGCGAACAGCACGACGGCGGCCAGGAAGGCCAGGTGCACGGCGGTCACGGTCACGGGTACCCGACGCTCCTGCCCCGCTTCGGCGGATTCGGCCGGCGCCTCGGCCCGGATCAGGCGGTGGAAGCAGAGCGTCACGATCAACGCGTTCAGGACCACCGCGCATGCCGCGCGCCAGCCGAAATGGGCCAGCATGTAGGCGCTGTCCCAGCCGAAGGTGGACGCCACCATCAGCACAGGCGGCGCGGCGTACGAGGTCAGGACCCCGCCGATCGAGACGTTGACGAACAGCACGCCCAGGGTGAAATACTTGAAACGGGAGACCTCGATACGGTGGAAGCTGGTGTCGCGCAGCATGACCGCCGCCAGCGTCATGGCCGCCGGCTCGGTGATGAACGAACCCAGCAGCGGCACCACCGACAGGGTCAGGAAGTAGACCGCGACCGACCGGCTGCCCGGCACCAGCGCAGCAATGGCACCCACCAGTTGCGTCACCAGGTTCAGGATAGGCCGGCTGGCGGCGATGACCATGATGGCGAACACGAACAGGGGCTCGGTGAAATTGCGCGTGTCCATGTATTCGACCGCCGCCCCGGCGCCCGACAGACCAGCCATGGCCACCAGCAGCACGAAGGCCCAGAACCCGAACACGGCCTCGACCTCGGACAGCATGTGCCAAAGCCCCGCGTGCCGCCCGCCCTTGTGCGCCAGCGCGGCAAAGGCAGGCACCGAGAACGTGTGGATGATCGCGATCGCGAACAGGACGGTGGCGATCAGCTCGATCGCGCTGACGGAGGCAAGAGTCATTGCTGGAGTTTAGCCCACCCCCTACCCGCTTCCGCGGGCCCCCTCAAGGGGGCGATGCGGGTGGACCGGCGGAGCCGGATCCACCGCATCCTGGGTCTAGTGGGACCTTCTTGGGTCGTGGCACGGTTGCTATCGCTGGCAGCCAGCGGTAGCAACCGTGCTTCAGTCCAAGACGGTTTCCCTAGACCCAGGAAACCGCGGATCTGGCTCCGCCAGTCCGCCAGTTTCGCCCCCCGGGGGGCGCCCGAAGGGCGTAGGGGGGGGCCTATCACGTCCTCAAGGTGCGGATCGTCTCGTCCAGGACTTGCGCTTGGTTCTGCAGCGACTCGGCCGACGCGACCGACTGCTGCACCGCTGCCGCCGACTCCTCGGAGTACTGGGCGATCTGCTCGACCCGGCTGGCGATCTGCTCGGACGCCGACTTCTGTTCCATGGCGGCGTTCGAGATGTCGGCGATGACCTCGGCGGTGCGGCCGGCGGCCTCGCGGATGCGGACCAGCACGTCGCCGGCCTGGCGCGCGCCTTCGGCGGAACGCTGCATGTCGGCATTGACCTGGCGCATGGCATCGGCGGCCACGGAGGTCTGCTTCTGCACCGCGGCGATGACCTGGGCGATCTGCGAGGTCGAGGTCTTCGTGCGCTCGGCCAGGCCCCGGACCTCGTCCGCGACCACCGAGAAGCCGCGCCCTTCCTCGCCCGCGCGGGCCGCCTCGATGGCGGCGTTCAGCGCCAGCAGGTTGGTCTGCTCGGCGATCTCCTGGATGGTCTTGACCACCGCCGAGATCTGGCGCGACGAGGCCTCCAGCTCCTGCACCACCTCGGCCGAGCTGGCGACCTGGCTGGCCATCTTCTCGATCTCGGACACCGTCTGGGTCACGACCACCGCGCCTTCCTCGGCCGCCGTGCTGGACGTGCGGGAGAAGTTGTTGGCTTCGCGGGTGTTGTCGGCGATCTGCGAAATGGATACGGTCAATTGCTCGACCGCGGCCGCGACGCCGCTGGCCGCCTCGGACTGCACCTCGGTACCCTTGCCGATCTGGTGCAGGGCCTGCAACGTCTGGGTCGTGGCCGTGGCGACCTGCGACCCGGTGGAATTCATCTGCTGGGCCAGGTGGGCGATGCGGGCGCGCGTGGCGTTGATGCGATCGGCCATGATGTGGATCTCGTTGCGCGAACCGCGCGGCCCTGCCGGCACGTCGCGTGTCAGGTCGCCGTCGCCCAGCCGCGCGATCCCCTCGACCACGTCCCGCACCGGCCGCAACGCCATGGACATCTGGTAGTAGATCAGGAGGCCGGTCAAGAGGCCGCCCGCCACCAGCAGGCCAACGATCAACGCAAGCTGCTTGTACTGCATCGCCATGAACTCGGCCTTCGGCCCCGTCGCCACCAGCGTCCAGCCCCAGTTGGGCACGGTCTGGTACGAGACCAGCATGTCGGAGTCGTCGGTGGAGAGGTGTGCCTCCAGGGAGCCCAGTCCATGGTCGACCAGATCGCGGAAGAAGGGCCGGTCGGCTTCCGGGGTTTCCTCCACGGTCTTGCCCTTGTAGAGAGGATGGACCAGGAACTCCGAGGTACCGTTCACGGACGGCGTCATCGCGAACATGGTGCCGTGGCCGGCCACCTCCGTCCTCTCGATGAAATCGAGCGCGCTGGCGACGTCGTCCGACATGTCGACCTGGAGGGCGATGCCGCCGAAGATCTTGCCGTTGTCGTCCTTGAGCGGCCGTACATGCAGCGCATACCACCGCTTGTTGCGATAGACGACGTTGGTCGCCGCCTGTTGCGAGTCCATGGTGGTCGCGACGAAGTCATCGGCGGGTACCGGCTGGCCGGTCAGCGGCGAGCCATCGGAGCCACGCAGCAAGGTCGCGGCACGGATCCACCGGTTGTTGTGGCGCACCACGAGTTCGGGCTCGGCGCCGGTGTAGCTGCGCATGCGCTGCAGGATGGCGGAATTGCCGTTGAGCACGTTCTCGCCCGCCCGCACCGTCATCACTTCGCCGGCTACGCCGGTTTCCGTGAGCGTGCCGTCCGGCGACGGGAGCTCGCCCAGCATGCGCTGAAACACCAGCAGTTGGCGCTCGACCCGTCCCCGCGAGGACTCGAACGAGGACACGAGGCTGGAATTGACCGATCCGAGCGCGTCCATCATTTCGCGCTCGACCGCCTCCTTGCCCGCCTTCAAGCCCTGCCAGGCCACGACGACGGCGGTCACCAGCGAGACGACGGCGCTGACGGAAAGCGCCAGCACCAGTACCTGTTTGGCCAGAGAGCGCTGACCCAAGCCGAGAGACACAGCCATTCTTTACCCCAAACCGTTGTTGCCGGCTCGTGCCGGTCGTTTCGTGCGCACACTTTCCCTTCGCGTGGCGGGCGTTTCCGTGTTTACGGCAGCGGGGGCCGGGAGTTGAGCGTTTTTTGCTGGAGTATGACGAGCCGGCGCATCCGGGATATCCCGGTAGGCAGCATGGATACGGGGTCGGACATCGAACAGCCGCCGCCCAGCTTGTAACCAGCCCTGCTCATGCGGTCGCCGGTCCGCCCCAGGATCTACAATTCGCCGGCAAGCATGCCGGCGCCCTGCCGTGCAGCGCTATCCCACGCGTGGCCATATATGCCGGGAGGGGCTATGAGACTGGCCGACTTCATCGACGCGAACCTGGACCTGCTACTGAGCGACTGGCGCAATTTCGCCCAGCAACTGGACCTGCGGCGCTCGGCCGTATCCGAGCATGCCCTGCAGGCCTCGGCCCGCTCGCTGCTGCGCCAGTTGGCCACGGACCTGCGAGCCGGGTCCGATGGCCCCGCCCCCGGGGAACGTCCGGCCGGCGCCATTCGCCAGGCCCACGTCCATGCCCGCAACCGGCTGCGAGCCGGCTTCACGCTGACCGAGATGGTGTCCGAGTTCTGCGCGCTACGCACCAACATCCTGGAGCGCTGGGTGCGGGAAACCGGCGAGATGGGCGCCGAGGCCTGCGACGATCTGGTCCGCTTCAACCGGGCGCTGGACCAGGCCCTGAGGGAATCGATCTCCCGATACTCGGCCGGCCTGGAACGGGCCCGCGACCTCTTCGTCGGCATTCTCGCCCATGACCTCAGGACCCCGCTTGGCGCCATCGCCATGTCGGCCCAGGCCCTCATGCTGGCCGACGAGCTTCCCGACCGGTGCCGCGAGGCTGCCACGCGGATCGGCCACAGCGGCTCGCGCATGCAGCGCATGATCGACGACCTGCTGGACTTCACCCGCACCCGCCTGGGCAGTCCGCTTCCGCTGGCGCTCTCGCGCAGCGACCTGGAAGACATCTGCACGCGTGCCCTGGACGAGATCCGGGCCGTGCATCCGGAACGGACCTTCGTGCTGGAATGCCAGGGACGGCTGGCCGGCCGCTGGGACGCCAACCGCCTCGCCCAGTTGCTGGCGAACCTGCTGGGCAACGCGGTCCAGCACGGCTACGCCGACCGTCCGGTCGCGCTGCGGGTGCGGCGCGGCGAAGACGGCGTGATCGCCGAAGTCCACAACCAGGGGACTCCCATCCCGCCCCATATGCGGCACCAGATATTCGATCCGCTGATGCGGGGCCCGCGCCACGGCATCGAGCGGCGCCGCACGGGCCTGGGGCTCGGCCTTTACATCGCCCGGCAGATCGCGGTGGCCCACCAGGGCACGCTGACCGTCGCGTCCTCCGAATCGGGAACCACTTTCACCTTGTGGCTGCCCGACGATCCGTCCCCGGACTGACCGCGGTGCGCTCGCGCCTGGCGCCGCCGGACTGCCCGCTGCGTTCGTCGGGCGGGATGCCGGCCTGCTCCTGCTTTTCGTGCTCGGGCAGTTCGGTCAGTTCGGCGCCGGGATCTTCGTTGCCGGTCTCGTCCACCGCCGCTTCGGGAAGATTCGAGGGCGTGGACGCTCCGGGTTTGTCGCGCCTGGGATCGATGGGCATGGTGGCCTCCTTCGTGTCTGGCGAGCTCCGCAGCAATACGCGTGCCTAGCCTGTCCTTGTCTATACTGCGCTCTGGCGCTTCACGAGCACGCAACATGACAGACCCTCTCTCGCCCTTGGCGGACGCCCGGCCTGGGGTGACGGTGGGCGTCTCCGCCACCAAGGCCGAACCGGCGCTACGGCCGCACAAAGACGGCATCGGGACGTACACGGCGGCGCTGCTCGACCACCTTCCCCATCATGGCTGCCGCCCGGTCGGCTACGCTTGGCCCGAGGGCCGTGCTCAGCCAATTCTCGTGCACGGCAGCTATTTGCCGCATTCATACGGCCTGCTGACCGCGGGTCAGATGCTGGGTCTCGTACGCCCCATCAAACTAAATGTGGACGTCTTCCACTGCACCGACCATATGGCATTCAGGACTGCATGCCCTTGCGTCATCACCCTCCACGATGCAGCTCCGCTCAGTCACCCGGAGTGGGCTTCTCCACGCCTGCGGAGGCTGCGCAACCAGCTACTGGCGCGCGCAGGAAAACTCGGCGACGCCTATATCGCGATCTCGCAGGCAGCAGTCGCCGAACTCGTTACTCACTTTGGGGTCGATGAACGAAAGATCCATGTCGTGCCCAATGGAATCGATCCCATCTGGTTCGAGACGGAAGACTCTGTTGAACGCTACGTTCGGTTGCGCTCCAGACTGGCGCTGCGGGAACGCCATTTTCTTTTCGTGGGAACACTGCAACCACGCAAGAATGTCGATCGCATTCTGGATGCCTATCTTCTGCTTCCCGCCGCCCTGCGACGCGAACATCAGCTCCTGATCGTAGGACGACCGGGCTGGCGCAGCGAGGTAACTATCGCGCGCCTCCAGGCCATGCGCGACGAAGGAGTGATATGGCTGAACGATCTGCAGGACGACGGCGACGTGCGCGCCCTGTATCGCCACGCCGAGGCCTTGGTCTTCCCTTCCCTGCACGAGGGCTTCGGCCTGCCCGTGCTGGAAGCGTTCGCCAGCGGCACCCCGGTGGTGACTTCCAATATCACCTCGCTTCCCGAGGTGGCCGGCGATGCCGCAATACTGGTGACCCCGGAGAATACAAGCGAAATTGCGTCCGCCATGCAGGAGCTAATCCGTTCCCCAAACACCCGCGCACAATGCGTGGCCCGCGGCCTGCTACGGTCACGGCAGTTCTCGCTGGACCGCACCGCCTCGGGAACAGCTGAAGTCTATCGAAGCGTAATGTGATGCGCGTGCGGTATTCCGCACGGGCCATCACTGAGCCGGCGACCGACCCAGCACCTCTCGGTAGCACCTGGCATAGCCGCGCACCATGGCATCCTCGGTGAACAATTCGAGGTAGCGGGCCCGGGCGTTCCTGCCCCACAGGGTCGCCTGCTCCGGATCGTTCCAGAAGCTGTCCATGGCCTCTCCCAAAGCTTGGGGATCTCGCGGTGGAACCACGAGCCCCGTTTCCTGGTGCAGGTTGACGAAACTCGTACCGGTACCGATTTCGCACGAGATCATCGGCAGGCCTTGCTGAGCGGCCTCCGCCAGAGCAAGACCAAAGGCCTCGGTACGGACGTGCGATGGAAATACAAAACCGCTGGCAGCCGCCAGCACATCCGTCTTCTCTTCATCGTCGAGCAGGCCGAGGAAATGCACATTCTTCAACCCCAGAGCACGCGCACGAGCCTCAAGCGCGGCGCGTTCGGCTCCATCGCCGATCAATGCCAGCGGATAATCGCGCCCCACCTGCGCTTCGAGCAGAAAATCCAGGCCCTTGTAGTAACGAGGCACCCCCAGGAAGGCAAAAAACCTTTCGCCGATCTGCTGGCGCCAGCGCCAGATGGCTTCCTGGTCCCTCGGTTTCACAGTAGCGATGCCGCAGGGCACCACCTCTACTTTGTCCCGCCACTGTTGAAGCACCTCGCTGCTGGCGGCGTAGTTCGGCGAAGTCGCCACGATACGTGCCATCCGTGCAAGATGACGGTCTCGAAGCGGTTTGTACAACTTCAGCAACTGCGCTTGTTTGACGATGTCGGAGTGGTAGGTCATGACTGCCGGGGTCTCGATCCCCGACATGAGATAGGCCAAATCTCCAAAAGGCCACGGGAAATGAAAGTGCAGCAGATCGGCCCAAGCGGCTTCACGCCGGAAACGCATCAGAAACTGCAGTGACATCCCTGTAGACGCGACGTCCAGATTCCTGGGGTAACGATGGATCGAGTACCCCGACGTATCAGCATCGAACATCTTTCCTCTTGGTGACAGCGTCAGGACCCGACTCTCGATCCCCTGCGCCACACCTCGCGACGCAAGGCTATGGATGGCCTGCTCGATTCCACCATAGGCATCGGGAAAATAGATCTTGAAAATATGAAGAACACGCATGGCAAGGCGGATAGGCTTGAAGCGGCTTTGATTCTACCCTCCCGGGCCGGAACTGCCGAGACGAAGAGACGTGGCCGAGCATCCCAACTCCATCTATTGAACAACGGCCTTCAGGTCTTGCGCCAGTACAGCAGCGTCAGCAGCCCGAGGCACACGGCCAGCACCGCGGCCATGGTGCCGAACGCGCCGGTTACCGTGAAGGCCTCCGAGAACGAGCCGACCAGCAGATAGCCGAAAGGCATGGTGCCGTTGTAGGCCATGCCGTAAAGGCCGACCAGCGCGCCGCGCACGGACTCCGGGCAGCGGCGCTGGATGGTGGCGTTGGTCGAGGTGGCCGAGAAGCTCAGGCAGAAGCCCAGCAGCACGAAGGCCACGCCGCTGACGGCGCTGCTCCAGCTGATGGACAGCAGCGCCAGCGCCACGCAGGCGATCCAGGGCGCGAACCGGAGCAGGCTGGCGGTGCGCGAGGCGATGGAGGACGACAGGACCACGGCGGCGGCCAGCGCGCCCATGCCGGCGCAGGCGAAAAAGACGCCGGTGTATCGGGCCGCGTCGTGGAAGACCCGGTCCGCCAGCAGCGGCACCAGCGTCTGGTAGCTGCCCGCCAGCAGGCCCATGCAGGCCAGGATGGACAGGTACTTGGCGGTGAAGCGGTCGTCCAGCACATAGACCAGCGCATTGCGCAGGCCGCCGCGATCGTGCGAAGGCGACGCGGCCGCCGTCTCGCGGCGCGGCATCGATCGCACGCACCAGGCCATGAACACCAGCGCGGCGGCGTAGGTCAGAAAGGCCGCGGCCTGGCCGAACACGGGATAGATGATGGCGGCCATGCTCGGCCCCACCATGCGTCCGACGTTGTAGACCATGGTGTTCATGGCAATGGCGTTGGGCAGCAGCGCCGGGTCGTCCAGGCCGGTCAGCAGCAGCACCTGGCGGGACGGCGTCTCGATCGCGTTCAGCACGCCCGCGCACAGCGCCAGCGCCAGGATGACGGGCAAGGTCAGCCAGTGCAGCAGCGACAGCACCGCCAGGATGCAGGCCACGGTCATCGACGAATAGAGCACGCTGAGCGTCGAGCGGCGCGCGTTGGCCGCGTTGACCCGTGCCCCCGCCAGCGGCGCGATCACCAACTGTGGCCCGTACAGCAGGAAATTGAGCAGGGCCAGCACGGCGGCCGATCCCGACAGGTGGTAGACGACCAGGTTGAGCGTGACGTTCTGTGTCCAGCTCCCCAGCACCGATACCCCCTGCCCCATCAGGTAGCGCCGCATCGTGGGTTCGGACAATGCGGGAAACACGCGTTCGAGCTGCAGCATGGGACGGGGCGGTGTAAGTGGGCGGGACGACCCTGGATGTTAGCTTACGGCGCACCGTGGAACTCATCCACCCAGGCCCGCAGGGCTTCGATGGGCATGGGCCGGGCATACAGGAAGCCCTGCGCATAGTGCACGCCCTGGGCGGCAAGATAGTCGAGCTGCTCGCGCGTCTCCACGCCTTCCGCGGTCAGCTCCACCCCCAGCCGCGACGCCAGCCCGATGATCATCTCCAGCACCGAGGCATTGACCGCATCCGTGCCAATGGCCGACACGAAGCCACGGTCTATCTTCAGGTAATCCACCGGAAACCGTTCCAGATAGGCCAGCGAGCTGTGGCCCGTGCCGAAGTCGTCGATGGCCAGCTTCACGCCGCTGGCGCTGAGGACGCCCATGTTCTCGTAGACCTGTTCGATGGGAGGCAGGGGCTCGCGCTCGGTGATCTCCAGCACGAAATCCGCCGCCCCCGAACCGACCACCTTGCGCAGGCGGGCAACGTCGTCGACGATGCCCGGTTCCACCAGATGGCTGGCGGTGACGTTCAGGCCCACGCGGAATAGCGGCCCCATCGGACAGCGGCGCAGGTCGCGCCCCACCAGCTTGAACAGGTGCCGGGTCAGCGGGATCGCCAGGCCGCTGGACTCGGCCACGGCGAAGAACAGGTCCGGCCGCACGGCCCCCTGCCCGGGACGAAACCAGCGCATCAACGCTTCGGCGCCCGCGCACGACCCGTCGCGCAGGTCGATGACGGGCTGGTAGTGGACCGCGAACTCGCCCCGCCGCATGCCACGCCGGATGGCGGCCACCAGCGAGAACCGGTATTTCAGGAAGTGGTGGCACAGATAGCCCAGCAGCAGGGCCAGCAGCACGACGAAGGGCGCGTAGCTGCCCGCCAGGCGCTTCCGATACTCCGCCAGCAGCGCGGCATCCGCCAGCGACCGCACCCGGAACGGGTAGATCGTCGACACCACATCCTGCACGAGGGAGGCGCCGGGAGCCGGCACGCCCACGCGCCGGCCCGCCAGGCCGTGCCGGCCGTCCAGCGATTCGATGCCGATCCGGTAGCGGCCGGCGCCGCCGACGGCGTCCAGCAGGTCCCGCAGGTAGCGGCCATCAACCGTGACGACGACGCCGTCGCCGGCCTGGTCCAGGCGTACCGCCATCACCGCGGGCCGGTCCGGGACCATGGGCGTGCCCGGAACGAAATGGAAGGACCGCCCCGGCGGCACCCGGTCGTCCGGCAGCAGTTGCTCCAGCGGCAACGTGAATTCGTCCGTGACCGAGGAACAATAGAGCACGCGCTTGCGTATCAGGACGATGGCACGAAAATAGGGCTGGAAAGCGGCTTCGTCCAGTGTGGCATCGGCCTCGGCGCAAGACCTGCCGGCCTGCGGCGCCATCTCGGCAGCCAGCCGGTCGGCCTCGGCGAAGATGGCGTCGGCCTGCCGCATCACCACTTCGGCGGCGCCCCGCGCGTCGTGGCGCGCGAGCTGCCCGGCCTGAAAGTAGACGAAAGGCACAGCCACCACCACGGGCAACGCGGCGGCGGCGGCCACCAGCAACCACCGCAACCACCAGCCTTTGTCGTGCCGTTCCCGGGTAGTCAAGCGGCCCCCTCTTCAGGCGCGGGTCATGGACCGCATGCTAACGCGCGGGAAGCCCGCGCCGCTACTGGAACGCGGTTTCCAGGAAGCTGCGAAGCTTGCGCGAATGCAGCCGCTCGGGCGGCATCTTGCTCAGGATCTCCAACGCCCGCAGCCCGATGTCCAGGTGCTGGCCCACCTGCCGGCGATAGAACGCGCTGGCCATCCCCGGCAGCTTCAGCTCGCCATGCAGGGGCTTGTCCGACACGCACAGCAGGGTGCCGTAGGGCACGCGGAAGCGAAAGCCGTTGGCCGCGATGGTGGCCGATTCCATGTCCAACGCGATGGCGCGCGATTGCGAAAACCGCTGCACCGGCTCCAGGTGTTCGCGCAGTTCCCAGTTGCGATTGTCGATGGTCGCCACCGTGCCGGTGCGCATGATGCGCTTGAGTTCCCAGCCCGACAGTCCGGCCACTTCCTCCACCGCCTGCTCCAGCGCCACCTGCACCTCGGCCAGCGGCGGTATCGGCACCCAGGTCGGCAGGTCCGCATCCAGCACGTGGTCGTCGCGCACATAGCCGTGCGCCAGCACGTAGTCGCCCAGCCGCTGCGAGGCCCGCAGCCCGGCGCAATGCCCCAGCATCAGCCAGGCATGCGGACGCAGCACCGCGATATGGTCGGTGATGGTCTTGGCGTTGGACGGCCCCACGCCGATGTTGACCAGGGTGATCCCCGAATGCCCTTCGCGCACCAGATGATAGGCGGGCATCTGCGGCAGCCGCGACATCGGCGCAGCCGGATCCGGCTGCGGATCGCCCGCGCGGGTGATGCGATTGCCCGGTTCGACCAGCGCGTCGTAGTGTCCCTGCGCCACCAGCGTGCGGGCGCGCAGACAGAACTCGTCCACGTAGAACTGGTAGTTGGTGAACAGCACGAAATTCTGGAAATGCGAGGGCGCGGTGGCGGTGTAGTGCTGCAGGCGGTGCAGCGAGTAGTCGATGCGCGGCGCGGTGAACGGCGCCAGCGGCTGCGGCTCGTCCGGCGGATGGTGGTGCGTGCCGTTGACGATGGCGTCGTCCGTGACCGCCAGGTCGGGCGTGTCGAACAGGTCCCGCAGCGGCCGCTTCAGCGCCTCGATGTCCTCGCCCTCGACATAGATGCCGTCGGGAAACGCGAAATGCAGCGCGATGGGCACGTCGGATTCGCCGATCTCCACCGCGACGCCATGGTTCGCCATCAGTTGCCGGAGCTGCTCGGTCAGGTAGGAGCGGAACAGCCTGGGCTTGGTGACGGTGGTCTGGTAGACGCCGGGCTCGGCCACGTGGCCATACGACAGGCGCGAGTCGACCTCGTCGTAGGTGTCCACGCTGATCCGGATGAATGGGTAGCAGGCGCGGAAACGGCCGGGCGAGGACGCCTGCGTGGCGACCACTTCGCGGAAGCTGTCGCACAGGAAGGCGGTATTGCGCGTGTAGATGTCGATCAGGCGCTGGACGGCCGCGTCGGGATCGCGGAAGGATTCGGCGGGCCAGGGAGCGGGATGGCGAAGGAGGACACTGGCGGGCGGGGTCATGATCGGCTTTGAGGAAGGGCTTGATATAGCTTAGCCTACCGCGGCTTGGCCGGTCCCGCGGCCTCGTACTACACTATGTTCCTGGAGATGGCATTCCTCCATGAACCGCCGCGCAAGCAGCTGATGATGCCTACAGATCCCGGCAGCGGGCTGTAGGCACTCGCCTCCGCCTCGCCGATCGGGCCCTTTCATTCCGAAACCCGGCGCAAGATGGCTTCCTACCCCTACCCTCCGCTCCAACGGCCGGCCCGCCGCCATCCGGCAAGCCCCATCCTGTCCGCAAGGAGTTCCTCATGCTGCTCGCGGTAGTCGCGATCGCCGTCGGCGCCGCCGTGGGCGCGCTGCTGCGCTGGGTCCTGGGCCTGGGCCTGAACGCCCTGCTGCCGGCCCTGCCGCCGGGTACCCTGGCCGCCAACCTCATCGGCGCCTACATCATCGGCCTGGCCGTGGCCTATTTCGCCGGAAACCCCGCCCTGTCACCCCATTGGCGGTTGTTGATCATCACCGGTTTCTGCGGCGGCCTGACCACTTTTTCCACCTTCTCGGCCGAACTGGTCGCCCTGATCCAGCAGCAGCGGCTGGGCTGGGTGGCCGCGACCATCCTGGTCCACGTGGGCGGATCCGTCGCGATGACCCTGCTCGGCATCGCCACCTACGCCGGATTGCGGCAGTCCTGACCCCGCAAGGAGACACATCGTGCACGGCTTCCAACTGACCTTCTTCACCCAGCAGGACCGGCGCCACGACGGCCAGCCCCTGGCCCACTGGCTGCTGGCCTTCGCCAAGGCCCAGGGCGCCCTGGGCGGCACCCTGGTGGCCGCCGGCGAAAGCTTCGGGCACACCGGCCGCTTCCACTCGGCGCGCTTCTTCGAACTGGCGGACCAGCCGGTCGAGGTCGCCATTGCCGTCGACGCGCCGACCTGCGACCGGCTGCTGGCGGCCCTGGAAAAGGAGCCCATCGACCTGTTCTACGTGAAGCAGCCGGTGGAGTTCGGGCGGGTGGGCGCGCAGGCGCCGGCGGCGGGCTGAAGATCGGCCGGACGCTCAGACGCGCCGCCCCTGCGCATCGACCACGGGCTCGCCGTCTTCCTTGGCGTAGGCGCCGCGCTGCGGCGACGGCAGGATGTCCAGCACGGTCTCCGACGGCCGGCACAGGCGCGTTCCCAGCGGCGTGACGACGATGGGGCGGTTGATCAGGATAGGGTGCTGGAGCATGAACCCGATCAGCGCCTCGTCGTCCCACTTCGGATCGTCCAGGCCCAGCTCGTGATAAGGCGCTCCCTTGATGCGCAGAACGTCCCGCGCCGGCACCCCCATCGCGGCGATCAGTTGCCTGAGCGTGTCCCGGTCCGGCGGCGTCTTCAGGTATTCGATGACGACGGGGACTTCCCCGCTGTTGCGGATCAGGCCGAGCACATTGCGCGACGTGCCGCAATCGGGGTTGTGATAGATCGTGACGGCATTCATGAAGACACCTTGCGGTCGGACGAAGAAACGGCTGTTTGCGGCGTCGAGGCGCCAGCGTCATACCAGCCTCGGGTACGGTTGACGATGCGCACCACCAGCAGCATCACCGGCACCTCGATGAGCACGCCCACCACCGTCGCCAGCGCGGCCCCGGAATGGAAGCCGAACAGGCTGATCGCCGCGGCCACCGCCAGTTCGAAGAAGTTGCTGGCGCCGATCAGCGCCGACGGACAAGCGATGCCGTGCGGCTCGCCCACCCGGCGGTTGAGCCAGTACGCCAGGCCGGAGTTGAAGAACACCTGGATCAGGATGGGCACCGCCAGCATGGCGATCACCAGCGGCTGGCGCAGGATGGCCTCGCCCTGGAACGCGAACAGCAACACCAGGGTCAGCAGCAGCGCGGCGATGGACAGTGGGCCGGTGCGGGCCAGGACACGGTCGAAAGCGGGCTGCCCGCGGCGTAGCAGCGCGCGGCGCCACCACTGGGCAAGCGCGACCGGAACGACGATGTACAGGCCGACGGACACCAGCAGCGTGTCCCACGGCACCGAGATTGCCGACAGACCCAGCAACAGGCCCACGAGCGGCGCGAAGGCGAACACCATGATGGTGTCGTTCAGCGCGACCTGGGACAGCGTGAACGCCGGATCGCCGCCGGTCAGCCTGCTCCAGACGAACACCATGGCGGTACACGGCGCCGCGGCCAGCAGGATCAGGCCGGCGACGTAGCTGTCGAGCTGGTCGGCCGGCAGCCACGCGGCGAAGACCTGCCGGATGAACAGCCAGGCCAGCAGCGCCATCGAAAACGGCTTGATCGCCCAGTTGATGAACAGCGTGACGCCGATGCCGCGCCAGTGGCGCCGGACCTGGCCAAGCGCGGCGAAATCCACCTTCAGCAGCATGGGCACGATCATGATCCAGATCAGCAGGCCCACCGGCAGGTTGACCCGCGCGACCTCCAGGCGGCCGATGACCTGGAAGACGTCGGGAGCGGCATGGCCCAGAGCGATGCCTACGACGATGCACAGCGCGACCCACAGGGTGAGGAATCGTTCGAACAGGTTCATGGTGTACTGCCATCGCATCGAAACGAGGACACCTCGCAGGCCCCGCCCTGGCAGCAGTGCTCGGTCAGGTATCCGATCAAGCCGTTCATGTGGCCATACTCGGCTCGGTAGATCAGGTTGCGACCCGACGGCTCGACGCTGACGAGTCCCGCATGGGCCAGTTCCTTCAGATGAAAGGACAAGGCATTGCGCGCGACCTCCAGTTGCCCGGCCAGGACGCTGGGGGTGAGCCCTTCCGGTCCGGCCACGACCAGGGCGCGGAACACGCGCAGGCGCTGGGGGTGGGCCAGAGCTCCCAGGGAGGTGATGGCTTGGTCTTCTTTCATTATTCAATAATACAACGATTATTGAATCAATTGCCACAAAAAACCCCGCCGGATCGGGCGGGGTTCGGCTCGTCAGGCCGCCGTGCTGATGACGGCCTCGATGCGGTTGCCTTCCGGGTCGATCACGAACGCCGCGTAGTAGTCCGGACCGTAGCGAAGCCGCAGCCCCGGCGCGCCATTGTCGACGGCCCCATGCCGCAGGGCCGCCTCGTGGAAACGGTCGACGGCATCCCGGCTTGGCGCGGAAAAAGCCAGGTGGAAACCGGACCCCGGCACGGCACACTCTTTCGAGCATTGCTTGAGCGCGAACTTGTCGCCCCCTCCGGGAAGGCCGTACCCGACGGCGTGCCGGCCGGGCTCGCCGTCGAAATCCGTCCAGACACGCTCATACCCCAGGGGCCCGAGTACCGCGTCATAGAAACCGGCGGCCATGCGCAGGTCGGCCACACCGAAAGAGAGGTGATGGAGCATCGAAGGGGATGAACGTACCCGTCAGAACGGGATGTCGTCATCCATGTCGGCGAAGTTCGGCGCCGAGCTCGACTGCGAAGCCGGACGCTGGCCGCCGCCACCGCTGGCCGGACGGTTGGACTGGCGCGGGGCCGGTGCGGAATCTCCGTAGCCGCCTTCGCCACCACCGCCGCCGCCTTCGCGGCCGCCCAGCATCTGCATCTGGTCGGCGACGATCTCGGTCGTGTACTTATCGGCGCCGGTGTCCTTGTCCTGCCACTTGCGGGTCTTCAGGCGGCCTTCCACGTACACCGAACGGCCCTTCTTCAGGTATTCGCCGGCGATCTCGGCCAGGCGGTTGTAGAACACCACGCGGTGCCACTCGGTTTCCTCGCGGCGTTCACCCGAGTTCTTGTCCTTCCATTGGGACGTGGTGGCGATGGACACGTTGCAGATCGCAGCGCCATCGGGCGTGTAGCGAACTTCAGGGTCGCGGCCGAGGTTGCCGACCAGGATGACTTTGTTGACGGATGCCATTACCACACTCCTATTGACTGTATTCACCGGCCCGCGGCGAAGCGGAGGGATTGTAGCCACCCCCGCCCGGCGCGGCCACGGGCCACAAGAAAAAAAACATCATTGGTTGAAAATGCGCCGACCGCAATACGGTCTCGTGCGTAAATGGGACAGGAAGGGCTCAGGTGGCGGGGTGGGATGCCCGTTCCGGTTGAGCGGCCCGCCTGGCGGGCAGGGGTTTCATTCCCCAGGCCGCCAGCAGCCATATTACCGCCAGCCCCGCCGCCACCTGGAATACCGCCGCGGAACCCAGGTGGGAAAGCAGCCACCCACCCAGCGCCCCGCCGGCGAAAAGCCCGATGGCCTGGCTCGTATTATAGAAACCCAGGGCCAGCCCCTTCAGCGACGGAGGCGCCACGCGGGACACCAGCGAAGGCTGCATGGCCTCGAGGATGTTGAAGACCGAGAAGAAGGCGATCATCGCGCCGACCAGCCAGCCATAGCGGCCCTGCGCCCACGGCAGGAACATGCAGACCAGCACCAGGCCGGCGACCGCGCCCAACAGGGTCTTGCGGTGGGTGGCGTAGCGTTCGGTGACGCCGATCACCGGCACCATGACGACGAACGAGGCCAGCACCACCGGCAGGTAGACCTTCCACAGCGTGGAAGCATCCAGGCCGCCGGTATGCACCAGCGCGGCGGGCACCACCACGAACAGCGCGACCTGGATCAGGTGCAGGGTGAAGACGCCCAGGTTCAGCCGCAGCAGGTCGGGGTGCGACAGCACGCGGGACATGGACACCGGCTCGCCCCGCGGCGCCGGCGGCGCGGCCGGGACCACCCAGGCGGCCACGCCCAGCGAGGCCACGCCCAGCGCGGCGATGGTCCAGAACAGGCCGGTCAGCCCGCCCCAGCCCACCAGCACGGGGGCCAGCACCAGCGACACCGCGAAGGTCAGCCCGATCGAGGCGCCTATCATGGCCATGGCCTTGGTCCGCACCTCGTCGCGCGTGGCATCGGCCAGCCACGCCGTCACCGCCGCCGAAATCGCGCCCGAGCCCTGGATGGCCCGGCCGATCGTGATCCAGAACAGGTCGTCGGACGTGGCGCAGACCACGCTGCCGATGACGAACAGCACCAGCCCCATCACCACCACCGGCCGCCGGCCCCAGCGGTCCGAGGCCAGCCCGAACGGAATCTGCATGAACGCCTGGGTCAGCCCATACATGCCCAGCGCCAACCCCACCCGCGCCGGATCGTTTCCCCCCGGCAAGGCCTTCGCCGCCACCGCGAACACCGGCAGCAGCAGGAACAACCCCAGCATCCGGCACATGAACAGCGCCGCCAGCGACAAACTCGCGCGACGCTCAAAGGAAGTCATCCGAAATGAAGGGTTAGCCATTCGTCAAAAAGCAAAATTAAAGGAACTTCCCCCACACCCTAACGCGCGGCACCGCAGCTTCCCCTGCCACCCAGCGAAGCACAGATGCCCCGCCCCAAGAAAGCCGAACTAGACCAGGGCACGGGGGATCCGGCTCCGCCGGTCCCCCGCCGCCCGCCCCCTGGGGGGCGCGCGTCAGCGCGTACGGGGGGGTTATATTACCAAGTTGGCTTTCGCCACCGCTCGCGTAAAAGGTTTGCTTGATGGATGTCATCCGCATCAGGGGTGCGCGCACCCACAATCTGAAGAACGTCTCGCTGGAGTTGCCCCGCCACCAGCTTGTCGTGATCACAGGGTTATCCGGTTCGGGCAAATCCTCTCTGGCATTCGATACCCTGTACGCGGAAGGCCAGCGGCGCTATGTGGAAAGCCTGTCCGCCTACGCCCGCCAGTTCCTGCAACTGATGGACAAACCCGAGGTCGACCTGATCGAAGGCCTGTCGCCGGCCATCTCCATCGAGCAGAAGGCGGCCAGCCACAATCCGCGTTCGACCGTGGGCACGGTCACGGAAATCCACGATTACCTGCGCCTGCTGTTCGCCCGGGTGGGCACGCCCTACTGCCCCGACCACCAGTTGCCGCTGCAGGCGCAAAGTGTCAGCCAGATGGTGGACATCACGCTGGCCCTGCCGGCCGAAAGCCGGCTGGCGATCCTGGCGCCGCTGGTGCGCGACCGCAAGGGCAGCTTCGAGGACGAACTGGCCAACCTGCAGGCCCAGGGCTTCGTGCGGGTGCGCGTGGACGGCCAGGTGCTGGACATCGACAGCGTCCCGCCGCTGAAAAAGACCGAGAAGCACAGCATAGACGTGGTGATCGACCGTCTGCGCGTGCGCCCCGATGCCCAGCAGCGGCTGGCCGAGAGCTTCGAGACCGCCATCGGCCTGGCCGAGGGGCGGGCCATCGTGCTGGAAATGGATGCCGGCACCGACGACCACGAACACGAGCACCTGTTCTCCAGCCGCTACGCCTGCCCGGTGTGCGGGCACAGCCTGCCGGAACTCGAACCGCGCCTGTTCAGTTTCAACAACCCCATCGGCGCCTGCCCGAGCTGCGACGGCATCGGCCACGTGGGCTTCTTCGACCCCAAGCGGGTGGTGGCGTTTCCCGAGCTGAGCCTGGCCGGCGGCGCGATCCGCGGGTGGGACCGGCGCAACCCCTTCTACCACCAGTTGCTGACCAGCCTGGCGGCCTTCTACGATTTCGACGTCGACACGCCGTTCGAGGAACTGTCCGAGGACACCCAGCAGCGCGTGCTGTACGGCTCGGGCGAGCAGGAAATCGCCTTCACCTACGTGAACGAGAAGGGCCGCACGACTGTGCGCTCGCATCCCTTCGAAGGCGTGATCCCCAATCTCGAGCGGCGCTGGAAGGAAACCGACTCGGCCACCGTGCGCGAGGAACTCGGCAAGTACCGGAACGTGCGGACCTGTCCCGACTGCGGCGGCTCGCGGCTGCGCGCCGAGGCCCGCAACGTCCGCGTGGGCGAGGACGAACAGGGGCGCGCGATCTATCAACTGGAGGCCCTGCCGCTGTCCGACTGCCAGCGCTGGTTCGAGCAGTTGGCGCTGACCGGCGCCAAGCGCGAGATCGCCGACCGCATCGTGCGCGAGATCGCCGCCCGCCTGACCTTCCTGAACAACGTGGGGCTGAGCTACCTGTCGCTGGACCGCAGCGCCGACACCATCTCGGGCGGCGAGGCCCAGCGCATCCGCCTGGCCAGCCAGATCGGCTCGGGCCTGACCGGCGTGATGTACGTGCTGGACGAGCCGTCCATCGGCCTGCACCAACGCGACAACGACCGGTTGATCGGCACCCTGCGGCACCTGCGCAATCTCGGCAACAGCGTGATCGTGGTCGAACACGACGAGGACATGATCCGCGAAGCCGACTGGGTCGTGGACATGGGTCCCGGCGCCGGCGAGCATGGCGGGGAAGTCGTGGCACAGGGGTCGCCGGCCGACATCTTGGCCGACCCGCAGTCGCTGACGGGCCAGTACCTGAGCGGCCAGAAATCCATCGCCATCCCGGCCCGCCGGCCGGTGGCCGAGCAGGACGAGCTGCCATGGCTGGAACTCAAGGGCTGTTCGGGCAACAACCTGAAGGGCGTGGACCTGCGCATCCCGGCGGGCCGCCTGGTCTGCATCACCGGGGTGTCGGGTTCGGGCAAGTCGACGCTGATCAACGACACGCTGGTCAACGTGGTCTCGCGCCACCTGTACAACAGCCAGACCGAGCCCGCGCCCTACGAGTCCATCGAGGGGCTGGAGCATTTCGACAAGATCATCAGCGTCGACCAGAGCCCGATCGGCCGCACGCCGCGCAGCAACCCGGCCACCTACACCGGCCTGTTCACCCCGATACGGGAATTGTTCGCGGGGGTGCCGGAAGCCCGGGCCCGGGGCTATGATCCCGGCCGCTTCAGCTTCAACGTCAAGGGCGGCCGCTGCGAAGCCTGCCAGGGCGACGGCGTGGTCAAGGTGGAGATGCACTTCCTGCCCGACATCTACGTCCCCTGCGACGTCTGCCACGGCAGCCGCTACAACCGCGAAACGCTGGAGATCCGCTATCGCGGCCGCAACATCAGCGAAGTGCTGGACCTGACCGTCGAACAGGCGCTGGAGTATTTCGAGGCCGTGCCGGCCATCGCCCGGCGGCTGCAGACGCTGATCGACGTGGGGCTGGGCTACATCCGGCTCGGGCAGAGCGCCACCACGCTGTCGGGTGGCGAGGCGCAGCGGGTCAAGCTGTCACAGGAGCTGTCCAAGCGCGGCACCGGCCGCACCCTGTACATCCTGGACGAACCGACCACCGGCCTGCATTTCCACGACATCTCGCTGCTGCTGGAAGTGATCGGGCACCTGGTGGACGCCGGCAACACGGTGGTCGTGATCGAGCACAACCTGGACGTCATCAAGACGGCGGACTGGATCATCGACATGGGACCGGAAGGCGGCGGCGGGGGCGGCAGCATCGTGGCCCAGGGCACGCCCGAGGAAATCGCGCAGGCGCCCGGCAGCCATACCGGCAGCTATCTGAAGAAATTCCTGGCTGCCAGCGCTTCGTCGGCGCCCGCCAAGGCGGCGCGCGCGCCCAGGCGCAAGGCCGGCTGACGCGGCCGGGCGGTCACTCGTCGAATTCGCAGACGGTGTAGAGATTCAGCCCCGAATCGCGTATCGCCTTCGACCCGCCCAACTGGGGCAGGTCAATGACGGCGGCCGCCTCGACCACGTTGGCGCCCAGGCGCTGCAGCAGCTTCATGCCTGCCAGCATGGTGCCGCCGGTGGCGACCAGGTCGTCCACCAGCACCACCCGCTGCCCCGGGCGCACGGCGTCGGCATGCATCTCCACCGTCGAACTGCCGTATTCCAGGGCATAGTGCTCGGCGATGGTGTCGTAGGGCAGCTTGCCTTTCTTGCGCACCGGCACGAAGCCCAGGTTCAGTTCGTGCGCGATCACGCTGCCCACGATGAATCCCCGCGCGTCGATGCCGGCCACCAGGTCCAGGCGCTGGTTCATGTAGCGGTAGACGAACAGCTCGATCAGCACGCGGAAGCTGCGGGGGTCCTGCAGCAGGGGCGTGATGTCCCGGAACTGCACACCGGGCTCGGGCCAGTCTGGCACCGTGCGTATGCGGTCTCGGATGTAGTTCGGGTCCAGGAACATGGCGGGCTCGACAGGAAGGAATCGGGGGCAACCAGGGGCCGACGCCCCGGCGACACAGGACGCCACTGTAACGCAAAGAGCGTAAAGCAAGGATCGTGCCCTTGCTACTATACTGGTAGATCGTCGCAATTGAATGACCGTTGCCGCGCGAGGCGACGCGAGGCGCGTTTTTCGCCGCCCGCCCTCCCGCGGCACCGGCGCGGACTCATCATGAACACCTCAGACAACGGCACGTCCAACGTATACGTTCCCGGCGCCTCCGGCCCCGTCGACGTCATCGACTCGGCCCGCAGCACCCTGGCGGTGGAAATCGAGGCGCTCAAGGCCCTGTCCGGCCGCCTGGACCGCACGTTCGTACGTGCGGTCGACATCCTGCTGGCCTGCCCCGGACGCGTGGTGGTCAGCGGCATCGGCAAGTCCGGCCACATCGCCCGCAAGGTCGCCGCCACCTTCGCCTCGACCGGCACGCCGGCCTTCTTCGTCCATGCCGCCGAGGCCGTGCACGGCGACCTGGGCATGATCACCGCCAACGACGTGCTGGTCACGATCTCGTATTCGGGCACCACGGCGGAACTGCTCACCATCGTGCCCGTCGTCAAGCGCCTGGGATCGGCGCTGATCGCGATCACCGGCAACCCGGATTCCGAACTGGCCCAGCTCGCCGACGTGCACCTGGATGCCAGCGTGCCGCAGGAAGCCTGCCCGCTGAACCTCGCCCCCACGGCCAGCACCACCACGGCGCTGGCGCTGGGCGACGCGCTGGCGGTGGCCTGCCTGGAAGCGCGCGGCTTCGGCCCCGATGACTTCGCCCGCTCGCATCCGGGCGGCGCCCTGGGCCGCCGCCTGCTGACCCACGTCAGCGACGTCATGCGCACCGGCAAGGACGTGCCCATCGTGCCGGTCACGGCGTCGGTCACCGAAGCCCTGGTGGAGATCACCCGCAAGAGCATGGGCATGACCGTCGTGGTCGACGGCGACCGCGTGGTCGGTATCTTCACCGATGGCGACCTGCGCCGCCTGATCGAGCGCGAAGGCGACATCCGCAACCTGACCGTGGTTGCCGGCATGACGCGCAATCCCCTTCACATCGGCCCGGACGCCCTTGCCACCGAGGCGGCCGCGCGGATGGACGACAACCGCAAGAACCAGTTGCTGGTGCTCGACGCCACCGGCCGGCTGGTCGGCGCCCTCCATACCCACGACCTGATGGCAGCAAAGGTGCTCTGAGTTCCATGGCGATTCCTCTTCCTCCCCATCCGGCCGAAGCCCTGATCCTGGCCCGCGTGCCGCAAGACGTGCGCGAACGCGTCGCCCGCCTGCGGCTGATGATTTTCGACGTCGACGGCGTCCTGACCGACGGCCGCCTATACTACGGCGAGCACGGCGAAACCGTGAAGCGCTTCCATGCACTGGACGGCTTCGGGCTGCGCATGCTGCACGAAAGCGGCATCGAGGTCGTGTTCATGACCGGGCGCGACTCGCCCACCGTGTCGCGCCGCGCCGCCGAGCTGGGCATCTCCGAGGTCCAGCAGGGGGTGCGCGACAAAAGCGCGGCCGTGACCGCGCTGGCGCAGCGCTGCAACGTCGAGCTGGACGACGTGGGCTTCATGGGCGACGACATCATCGACCTGGCCGCCATGCAGCGCGTGGGCTTCGCCGCCAGCGTGGCCGAAGCGCCGACCTACGTCGCCCAGGCCGCCCACTGGGTGGCCACCCGTCCCGCCGGCGACGGCGCGGCGCGCGAATGCTGCGACCTGATCCTGGCCGCGCAGGGCCGTCTGGGCGGCTACATCACCAGCCGCACCCGCACGACCATCACCGTCGGGTCCTCCGCGCAATGAAAGACCGACTCGCCTCCGGAGTGTCGATCGCGCTGCTGGCCGCCCTGGTGGCCGGCACGTGGTGGGCGGCCGACTATGCCAAGCGCGCGGTCAAGGAAGATCCCCCCCGCCGGCTGACCCACGAGATCGATTCCTTCGTCGAGCAGTTCGTCATGGTCCGCAGCGACGAGCACGGCATGCCCATGACGCGGATGGAGGGCGACCGGCTAGAGCACTATCCGGACGACGATTCGTCGGAAGTCACGCAGTTTCGCGCGGTCAGCCAGCGCACCGAGCGGCCGACCATGACGGCCACCTCGCAGCACGCGAGGATGGACCAGGACGGCGCGCGCGTGGTCATGCGCGGCGACGCCCAGTTGCGGCGGCTGCCCGGGCAGGGGCGTCCCGAGCTGAACATACGCAGCGAGGAAGTCACCCTGCTGCCCGACCAAGATGTCGCCTACACGGACCTGCCCGCCACCGTGGTCAACGGCACCACGCGCATACAGGGGCGCGGCATGCGCTATGACAACGTCTCGCGCGAACTGAAGGTCAACGAGCAGACTCGGGTGCAGATCGTGCCGGGCAGCACGCGGCCGGCCGCACCCCCGGCCCGACAGCCATCCAAAGGATAGAAACACCGTGCCACATCACCGACTCTCCCGATACGCCGCCCAGGCCATGCTCGCCCTGGCGGCCCTCGCCTGCGGCGCCCAGGCGCTCGCGGCCGCCGCCGACCGCAACCAGCCGACGACGGTGGATGCCGATTCGCTGCGCTACGACGACCTGAAGCAGACCAGCATCTTCACCGGCAACGTCGTGCTGACCAAGGGTTCGCTGATCCTGCGCTCGGACCGGCTCGAGCTTCGCGAGGACGCCGAGGGCTATCAGTTCGGCGTCGCCACCGCCAACGGCGGCAAGCTGGTCAACGTGCGCCAGCGGCGCGAGGGCACCGACGAATACGTCGAGGGCGTGGCCGAGCGCGTCGAGTACGACGGACGCGGGGAGCTGATCCATTTCATCTCGAAGGCGGTGGTCAAGCGGCTGGCCTGCGAACAGATGGTCGATGAAGTGCGCGGCCAGCGCGTGACCTACAACCAGCGTACCGACACCTACACCGCCACCGGCGGACCGCAGGCCCCCACGCCCAACCAGCGCGTGCGCACCATCATCCAGCCGCGCAGCCAGACGGCCGCCGGCGCCCCGGCAACGGGCTGCGGCGCCTCGGGCAAGGCCGCGCAATGAACGCGCCGATCGTCGAGGCCGGAACGCCGGCCGGGGCGCCGCGCGCCGAGGAATCCACCCAGGGCGAGGGCCGCCTGCGGGCCGAAGGCCTGCGCAAGTCCTACCAAGGGCGCACGGTGGTCAAGAACGTGTCGCTGCACGTGGACGGCGGCGAGGTGGTCGGACTGCTGGGCCCCAACGGCGCCGGCAAGACCACCTGCTTCTACATGATCGTCGGGCTGGTGCCGGCCGACGCCGGCAGCATCGACATCGATCGCGTCTCGGTCACGAGCCTGCCCATCCACAAGCGCGCGCGGCTGGGACTTTCCTACCTGCCCCAGGACGCCTCCGTCTTCCGCCGGCTCAACGTCGAGCAGAACATCCGCGCGGTGCTGGAACTGCAGCGCAACGAACAGGGCGCGCCGCTCGGCAAACAACAGGTGGACGAGAGCCTGGAATCGCTGCTGGACGAATTGCAGATCGGACACATCCGCAGCAACGCCGCGATCTCGCTGTCGGGCGGCGAACGCCGCCGCGTCGAGATCGCGCGCGCGCTCGCCACCAATCCGCGCTTCATCCTGCTGGACGAACCGTTCGCCGGCGTGGACCCCATCGCCGTCATCGAGATCCAGCGCATCGTGCGCTTCCTGAAAGGACGCGGCATAGGCGTGCTCATCACCGACCACAACGTGCGCGAGACCCTGGGCATCTGCGACCGCGCCTACATCATCAGCGACGGCACCGTACTGGCCAGCGGGCACCCCGAGGAGATCGTCGGCGATCCTGCCGTGCGACGGGTCTACCTCGGAGAACACTTCCGCATGTAAGCGGTGCCCATGCTCAAACCCGGACTCCAACTTCGCACCTCCCAGCACTTGGCGCTGACGCCGGCGCTGCAACAGTCGATCAAGCTGCTGCAATTGTCGACGCTCGAACTCGAACACGAAATCGAGCAGATCCTGCAGGAGAACCCGCTGCTCGAACGCGAGGACGATCCCGTGGCGGCCACGCTGCGGGTCGACGCCGACGGCAGCATGCACGCGGCCACGCCCGCCGCGCCGGAAGCCGACGCCGAACCGGGCGGCGAGGCCATGGAGGCCCCCTCGCCGGCCGACGCCGGCGATGCGCCGGACCTGCCCGACATGCCCGACATGCCGGAGCTGCACCGCCCCGGCGGCGAGCACGACGACGACACCGCACCACAACTCGCGGCGCCCGACGCCTCGCTGCGCGAGCACCTGCTGAGCCAGCTCGCGCTCACGCAGGCCACGCCGCGCGATGCGGCGCTGGTGACGGCGCTGGTCGACGAACTGGACGACAACGGCTACCTGGGCGTGTCGCTGGAAGAACTGGCCGCGCTGTTCCCGCCCGAGCTGGAGATCGACGCCGACGAACTGCGTTCGGCGTTGGGGCTGCTCCAGTCCTTCGATCCGGCCGGCGTGGGTGCCCGCAACATCTCCGAATGCCTGTGCCTGCAATTGCGCGTGCCGGACCTCGATTGCCTGCCAGAGGCCCGCGATGCCGAGGTGCTGGCGCTGGCCCGCCAGATCTCCGCCCAGCATCTGCCGCTGCTGGGCGCGCGGGACTACGCCAAGCTGCGCAAGGCGCTGGGCTGCAACGACGACCAGCTGCGCGCGGCCCAGAGCCTGATCCGCCGGCTCGACCCGCGGCCCGGTTCGCGCTACTCGTCGCCCGCCGCGGACTACGTCGTGCCCGACGTGATCGTGCGCAAGGCCGGCACCCAGTGGCGCGCGATGCTCAACGGCGAAGCCATGCCGCGGCTGCGCATCAACCAGATGTACGCGCAGATCCTGAAATCGGAGCGCAGCTCGGCCCATCCCGGGCTGTCCTCGCAGTTGCAGGAGGCGCGCTGGCTGATACGCAATGTCCAGCAACGCTTCGACACCATCCTGCGCGTGGCCCAGGCCATCATCGATCGGCAGCAGGGTTTCCTCAACCATGGCGAGGTCGCCATGCGGCCTCTTGTATTACGCGAAATAGCAGATACACTAGGCTTGCATGAGTCGACGATCTCACGCGTCACTACGCAGAAATACATGCTCACCCCGCTGGGGACTTTCGAGCTGAAGTATTTCTTCGGCAGCCACGTCGCCACGGAGACCGGAGGAGCGGCATCGTCCACAGCGATCCGTGCGCTGATCAAGCAACTCATTGGTGCGGAGGACCCTACCCAGCCACTATCCGACAGCCAACTTGCGCAGACGCTGGGGGAGCAGGGTATCGTCGTGGCCCGCCGCACGGTGGCCAAATACCGCGAAGCGCTCAAGATTCCGCCGGTTTCCCTGCGTAAGAGCATCTAGTACGGATCGCGCCCGCGCGGCATGACATGCCGCGTATCCATCACCCAATCGCGATGCTAGGGTTAGACCGTACTTGAAAGCCCCGGATAAAGGCTCATCTTTATAGCAACCGCTGAAAACGCATGTGCCAGCCACTTCGATTGCGTGGCGACATCCGGAACATTCGGAGCGACGCAAGCAAAGTGGCACGCTCGTGCCACAAGCGCCCATGCCCTGCGGACATGGGCGCGGGCTCCGGGAGGTCTCCCGGTACATTGCTTCAAGGAGGGCTTTACATGAATCTGAGCATCAGCGGACATCACCTCATCGTGACCCCCGCCATACGTGAGTACGTCCTGAACAAGCTCACGCGGGTGTTGAGGCATTTCGATCACGTCATCGATATCCAGGTGCAGCTTTCCGTGGAAAAGCTGCGCCACAGCGCGGAAATCACCATGCATCTCCGAGGCAAGGACGTCCATTGCGAGGCCCAAGAAGAAAACCTATACGCCGCCATCGACGCCCTTGTCGACAAAGTCGACCGACAGGTCATCAAGTACAAGGACAAGGTCCAGCGACCTCGGGTCGAAGAAGCCATGAAGAGGGTGCCCCCCCCTTCGCCCTAAAGGGCGCCCCCCAGGGGGCGGCACTGGCGGACCGGCGGAGCCGGATCCGCTGTGCCCTGGAGTAAAACATCGGCTGGCGGGGAAAGGAGGCTTTTCCCGCCGTTGTAACGTTTAAAGGATGGATTCGCGTCCAGTTATCGTGATCGGGATCGAGAAATGCCGCGCTGCGCCATGGTTTTCGAGGGCTCGGGTGTTGCCCCGGGTGGGCGCTTCCTTCGTGGGACGAGGGCATGTGATGCCGGGTCGGGATACGGACGGGTTGTTTGCGGGGCACAAAAGTGCCGCTTTTCGTGACAGAACCGGGCCGCTGGCTATAATCGACGTCCATCTCCAAAAGATGTCGCCCGGTCCATCTATTGTGCGAATTTGTATCGCCCGACCGGCGCATACGTTATGAATCTGATCTCGCGGATACTCCCCCCTTCGAACGTGCTGCTTGATCTGGAAGTCACCAGCAAGAAGCGCGTTTTCGAACAAGTCGGCCTATTGTTCGAGAATAATCACGGCATCGCCCGCTCGGTGGTGTTCGACAGCCTGTTCGCGCGCGAACGGCTGGGCTCGACCGGACTGGGTCAAGGCGTTGCCGTCCCGCACGGCCGCATCAAGGGGCTGACCGATGCGGTGGCCGCCTTCGTGCGCCTGGCCCAGCCCATCAATTTCGACGCTCCCGATGGCAAGCCCGTGCAGATGCTGGTGTTCCTGCTCGTGCCCGAGCAGGCCACGCAGGTGCACCTGGAAATCCTGTCCGAGCTGGCGCAGATGCTGTCCAACCGCGCGCTGCGCGAGGCCCTGGTCACCGAGCCCTCGGCCAGCGCGATCCACTCGCTGCTGACCCACTGGGAACCGGCCCAGTCCGACGCCGCGGTCTGATCCGGCCGCGGCCCGGCCGGCCGCCTTTTCCGTGTGCCCCATGCTTACTATCGAAAAACTGGTCGACGAGAACACCGACAAGATTTCCTTGAGCTGGCTGGCGGGGCGCTCGAACGCGAACCGCTCGCCGCTGCCCGACACCTGCCTGGCCGCCGCCGACCTGGTCGGCCACCTGAACCTCATCCATCCGTCCCGCATCCAGGTCTTCGGCCACGAGGAACTGGCGTTCTACGCCCGGCTGGAAGCCCGCCGGCGCGCCCATCACCTGGATGAGCTGCTGGCCAGCGGCGTCCCGGCCATCATCATGGCCGACGGCCTGGCCGCCCCGGCCGACCTGCTGGAACACTGCGTACAGCGCAATGTGCCGCTGCTGGCCTCGCCCCGCTCAGCGGCGCAGGTCATCGACCTGCTGCGCATCTACCTGGCCAAGAAGCTCGCCCCCGTCACCACCGTGCACGGCGTGTTCATGGACGTACTCGGCATGGGCGTGCTGATCTCCGGCGAATCCGGCCTGGGCAAGAGCGAACTGGCGCTGGAACTGATCTCGCGCGGCCACGGCCTGGTGGCCGACGACGCCGTGGAATTCTCGCGCATCGCCCCCAACCTGATCGAGGGCCGCTGCCCGCCGCTGCTGCAGAACATGCTGGAAGTGCGCGGCCTCGGCCTGCTGGACATCCGCGCGATCTTCGGCGAGACCTCGGTGCGCCGGAAGATGAAGCTCAAGATCATCGTCCACCTGGTCCGCACCACCTCGCCCGAAGCCAATTTCGAGCGCCTCCCCCTCCAGGCCATGACCCAGGACGTGCTGGCCCTGCCCATACGCAAGGTCGTCCTGCCGGTGGCCGCCGGCCGCAACCTGGCCGTGCTGGTCGAAGCGGCGGTGCGCAACGCCATCCTGCAACTGCGCGGCATCGACACCATGACCGAGTTCATGGAACGGCAGATGGACGCGATCCAGAACGGCGAGCCGTAGAGCCCCCCCTACGCGCTTCGCGCGCCCCCCACGGGGCGATGCGGGTGGACCGGCGGAGCCGGATCCACCGCATCCTGGGTCTAGTACCGCTGTCTTGGATTGTGGTGCCGGTGCTTCGCTGGCTGCCGCGGTAGCAATGGGCTGGCACCGAGCAGGGGAAAGGGGGACAGTTCTGGGAGTGTGCGTTATTGTTCAGGCTTCGATGAATGAACCTCCCCCTACGAGGCAAAGCCTGCTGTGTTACGTGTCGTTTTCATCACCGGTATCTCGGGCTCGGGCAAGTCCGTGGCTCTTCGTACCCTGGAGGATTTCGGCTACAACTGCGTCGACAATCTTCCCGTCCGCTTTCTGCACGATTTCATCGCGGCCGCGCACGATGAAGGGCTGCAGCGCGTGGGGGTATCCATCGATGCCCGCTCCAGCGGCGCGATCGCCAATCTGCCCGGCACCATCAACGCGCTGCGCGCGCTGGGTACCGAGATCCGCGTGGTGTTCCTGGACGCCGACACCGGCACGCTGGTGCAGCGCTATTCGGAATCGCGCCGTCGCCATCCGCTGACCGACAAGCTTTTCCACGAAGGCGTCGCGCCCTCGGTCGAGGCCTGCATCGCGCACGAGCGCGAGTTGCTGGGGCCGCTGCGCGAGCTGGGGCACGTCATCGACACCACGGGGCTGACGCCCTCGCAACTGCGGTCCTGGGTGCGCAACGTGGTGCAGGCCGATACCGTGCCGCTGGTCCTGACCTTCGAGTCGTTCGCATTCAAGGAAAGCGTACCGCTGGACGCGGACCTGATGTTCGACGTGCGCTGCCTGCCCAATCCCCACTACGACCCGGTCCTGCGGCCGTTGACGGGGCGGGACGCTCCGGTGGCGAACTTCCTGGCGGCCATCCCCAGCGTGGGACGCATGATCGACGACATCGCCGCCTTCATCCGCACCTGGCTGCCGGAGTACATGCAGGACACGCGCAGCTACCTGACGGTGGCCATAGGCTGTACGGGCGGCACGCATCGATCGGTCTACGTGGTGGAACAACTGGCCGCCATGTTCGCGGGCCAGGGGCAGGTGCTGGTGCGCCACCGTGCACAAAAACAGTTCGACCTTTATGATCCAGGCGGTGGCCCCGCCGAGGCGCCGCCGCTTGCCAGACCTTAGCATCCAGGACCCTAGACGATGAAGCAGACCGACCGGCCCCTCCTGCCTGGCGCGCGCCCCACCAGCCGCCGCCCACCGCGCGGGAGGACCGAAGGTCTCCTGCTCTGGACGGCGGTCTGCGCCACGGTACTCCTGGCCGCCTGCGGCACCACGCCCAAGGGGTCGTCGGGATCGGGTTCGCGCGGCGGCGGCTACTACAAGGACGACGGCCCGCCGTCCAATCCGCCCGCCAACCTGGACCTGGTGCCCGATCCGCTACCGGCCGTGGAACCGCTGGCCAGCGGCGCGAACAAGCCCTATGTGATTTTCGGCAAGCGCTACGTGCCCGACACCTCCATGCAACCCTACAAGGTGCGCGGCACCGCGTCGTGGTACGGCCGCAAGTTCCATGGCGCGCGCACGTCGAACGGCGAGATCTACGACATGTACGCGATGACCGCGGCCCATACCACGCTGCCCATCCCCAGCTACGCCCGCGTCACGCGGGTCGGGACCGGCAAGTCGGTGATCGTGCGCGTGAACGACCGCGGCCCCTTCCACAGCGACCGCATCATCGATCTTTCCTACACGGCCGCCTACAAGCTGGGCCTGCTCTCGCAGGGCAGCGGCGAAGTCGAGGTCGAATGGCTGGGGCCGGAGGAAATCGCCAGGATCCGCAGCGAACGCGGCAACGCCCCCATGCTGGCCGCGGCGCCCGCGCCGGTGGCCGAGGCCGAGGTGGTCGCCATCCCGGTGGCCACGCAGGCACCGGCCAGCCAGGTACGGGAGCTGCCGCCGCTGGCTTCCGCCTCTGCCAGCCCCGCGCCCATGGCGGGCGGCGTGCAGGTCCCCCTGACGGCCACCACGCCGGTGGTCTCGACGCCGCAATCGGGCATCTTCCTGCAAGTGGGCGCCTTCAGCGGCCAGCGCAACGCCGAGGACCTCGCGGCCCGGATCCGGACCCAGTTGGGGGACCAGACCGAACCGCTGCGCATCGTGAACACCGACAGCCTGCACCGCGTGCACCTGGGCCCCTACCCCTCGCGCGAGAGCGCGCTGGCCGCCGCGCAGCGCGTGCAGGCCAGGCTGGACATCGCCCCGGTCATCGTCGTGCGCTGACGGGGCGCCAGCGCTATTCCAGTTCGCCGCCCTTGGTCTCGGGCAGGAAGAAATACACGATGACCGCGGCCAGCGCGAAGAATCCGGCGGTGGCTCCCAGGGCGCTCGCGACGCCATGGGTGGCCGAGAAAAAGCCCACCGCGGCCGGCGCCAGCGCGCTGGTGGCCCGGCCGGTGTTGTAGATGAAGCCCTGCGCGGTCGCGCGGATGCTGGTCGGGAACAACTCGGCGAAGGTGGGCGCGAAACCGCTGTAGAAACCCGTGCCCACGAAGGCGACCAGCGGCCCGAACGCCAGCAGCACCAGGCTGGACTCGATCTGCACGTACAGCGGCACGCACACGGCCGAGAGCAGGAAGAACAGGATGAAGGCCATGCGGCGGCCGATCCGGTCGGCGATGTAGCCGAAGCAGATGAAGCCCAGCGCCGCGCCCACCTGCATGACGACGATCCAGGTCGTGGACTTGGTCAGGTCCAGGCCGGCGCCGCCCGCGCTGACGGGGGTGGCCAGATAGGTCGGGATCCACGTGAACAGCCCCCAGTAGCCGCACATGGCCGCGGCGGTGAACGCCAGGCCGACCACCGTGCTGCGCAAATGCTGGCCGAACAGCAGCTTGAGCGTGGCCCCGACGCCCAGGCGCTCTTTCTGGCTCGTCCAGATCTCCGGCTCGGACGCATGGCGGCGCACCCAGAACGCGAACAGCGCGGGCACCAGCCCGACCGCGAACACCCAACGCCAGCCCAGCGTGGGCAGCACCAGCGCCGCGACGATGGCGGCCAGCGCGTAGCCGGCGGCGAAGGCGCTCTGCACCCAGGCCATGACCTTGCCGCGGTGCTTGGCCGGCCACGTTTCGGTGACCAGGGCCGCACCCGCCGACCATTCCCCGCCCACCCCCAGTCCCAGCAGGAAACGGAAGATCAGCAACTGCGTGACGTTCTGCGAGAAACCGCACAGGGCCGTGCCGATGGAATAGCACGCGATGCTGAGCACCAGCGACCGCGTCCGCCCCAGCCGGTCGGCCAGAAAGCCGAAGATCAGGCCGCCGAAGGCCGTGGCCAGCAGCGTCATCGAGGCAATGACGCCGGCTGCGCCGCTGTCGAAATTCAGTTCGGCCCGCATCTGCGTGATCACCATGGCGAACAGCATCAGATCCATGATGTCCAGCATCCAGCCTATGTAGGCCGAACCGAACGCGCGCCATTGTTCCTTGGTACGCCCTACGTACCATTTTTCCTGGGCCACGCCGGATAGCGAGGTCGCGGAGGATGCCATGCTTCGTCTCCTTGATGTATCGATTAACGATACAAACGTATCGATAAATATTCTATCCGAATATTCACAAGCCATGCATTCATGGTTTACGATAAATGATACGAACGTATTGTTTATCGATACAAACTGGTCCGTTGCCCGGCATGGGGCCGGCCATAGCCTCAGGAGTCATCCATGCGCAGTTTCATCATCAGACTTTACGAAGACAGCATTCCCGCCGGCCATGCGCCGGTCTACCTGCCGCGCATGCCGCGGTCGGTTTACGTCGTGCAGGGCGGGATCACGGTGGAGTTTCCGGACGGCACGCAGCACCAGCGCCAGGAATCGGCCTGGGTCGGCCAGGACTCGATCGCGCTGGTGGCGGGCGAGGAAGACGCCGTGCTGTGGCGCTGGGAACTGGTGGCGACCGATGCCCCCGCGGGCACGCTGCGCAGCGCCCCCGGCGCCACGTCCACCCTCAAGCTGCAACAGGAGATCGAACTGGACGGCCAGTTCGACTGGCTGATGCGCTGCGACCGCGTCGACTTCCCGCCCGGCGGCGTGGCGCTGACGCACGTGCACCAGGGCCCCGGCATACGCTGCTGCCTGAAGGGCGAGATCACCATCGAGACCCAGGGCAGGACCACGGTGCATCCGGCGGGCTCGGCCTGGTTCGAGCTGGGCCACGCCCCGGTCCTGGCCCCCACCACCGAGGCCACGGATACCAGCTTCATCCGGTGCTTCATCCTGCCCCAGGGATGCCGCCAGCGCAGCTCCCTGCGCTATGTTCTACCGGAAGACGCCGGCAAGCCCAAGCGTCAGCATTATCATGTGTACGGCGAGCGCATGCTGACCCTGCCCTGAGGGGCATCGTCCCGGCCCCTGACACGGGGCGGGCATGCGTCCATCGAGAACTCACCGGCCTTGCCCAGACACGCTTCGATCCATGCATCCCCCCGCCCCGGACCTCCTGCCCCCCGACGCCATCGCTCCCGCCACGGACGACCCCCAGACCGGCCATACGCTGCCGACCTCGGGCGACGAGGCCGCGATCTCGTCGACCTCGGTCATCTCCCTGCGCATCCTGGAACTGATGGCGGCCCAGGGCACCGAATGCGGGGTGACAGAACTGGCCGAGCTGCTCGGAATGCCGAAGGCGCGCGTGCATCGCCACCTGACCGCCCTGCGCCAGCAGGGCTACGTCACGCAGAACAAGCGCACCAGCCGCTACCGCGTGGGCTGGCGCCTGTTCCTGCTGGGACGCAAGCTGGTGCAGCAGTTCGACGTCGTGTCGCTGGCCAAGCCCATCATGGAAGACCTGCGCAACCGCGTCGGGCAGACCATCGTCATCACCACCTTCGATCCCAACAAGGTCGTCGTGCTGGACGTCGTGCGCGGCCGCAGCGCGCTGGAGATCCTGCTCAGCCCCGGCACACAGTTCCCCGGCTTCCACACCGTGGCCCAGGGCAAGGTCGTGCTGGCCTTCGGCCCGCCGTCGCTGCGCGACGCCATGCTGTCCCAGCCGCTCGCGGCCAGCACCCCCAAGACCATCACCGATCCCGACCGCCTCCGGGCCGAGATCCAGCTCGTCCACCAGCGCGGCTGGGCCGAGGCCCCCGAGGAAATCTTCACCGGCATCAACGCCCTGGCGGCGCCGATCTTCCAGGCCGACGGCTCGCTGTTCGGCGCGCTGGCCATCGTCGCCTCGATCCACTACCTGCCGGCGCGGGCCCATCCCGACACCGTGCGGGAACTGATGCAGGCGGCCGCCGCGATCTCGGCCGTCCTGGGCGCGGGCCAGGCGGGCACGGCCGGGCCGGGCTGAGACCGGGACACGCCGGTCCTACCTGCGCGCCGGCGCCCGTCCGATTGCGGCATGCTGGGCGACCCGCATTCCGGTCGCCACGCCATGTCCCTGCCCGCTCCAGCCCACGCCGGCCCGCCGCCCTTCCCGCTACGCCTCCTTCAGCGCCAGCGCACGGGCATACAAGGCATCCCGCGGCGCACCGGTGATACGGGCCGCCACCTTCGCGCTGTCGCGCACGCTCAATACCTCCAGCAGCGCCCGCAATACCTCGTCGGCCCGGGCATCCAGCGCGCCCGCCGCTTCCTCGGGCGCCGCCTCCACGATCAGCACGAACTCCCCCTGCGCGCGCTGTGGATGCGCGGCCAGCCAGGCCTGGGCCTGCGCCAGCGGCACGGTGGCGATTTCCTCGAAACGCTTGGTCAGCTCCCGCGCCACGGTCAATTGCCGCTCGGCGCCGCAAACCGTCAGCAGGTCGGCCATGGTTGCCGCCATCCGGTGCGGCGATTCATACATGACCACCGGCGCCGGCAGCGCGCACCACTGAGCCAGCCACCGCTGCCGGGCGGCCGCCTTGGGCGGCGGAAAACCGGCGAAGACGAACGCCGGGTTCTCGTCCGAGGTCGCGCCGCTGGCCATCAGCGCGGCGATCACAGCGCTGGCGCCGGGCACCGGCACCACCGGGTGGCCGGCCGCGCGCACCTCGCGCACGATGCGCGAGCCGGGGTCGCTGACGCCGGGCGCGCCCGCGTCCGAGACCAGGGCCACCCGCTCGCCCGCGGCCAGCCGGCCGACGATGGCCTGGGCCGCCTGCGCCTCGTTGTGCCGATGAGCGGCCATCAAGGGGGTGGAAATGCCCCAGGCATCCAGCAGGGGCCGGGTCATGCGGGTGTCTTCGGCGGCGATCACGTCGGCCCGCTGCAGACAGGCCTGGGCGCGCAGGCTCAGGTCGCCCAGGTTGCCGATGGGCGTGGCCACCACATACAGCGCCGGGGCGGGCCAGTATTGCGCCGCCACCTTGTCCGCCAGCCGTTCCCAGGCACCCGTGGCGGGCCTGGAGGATTCGATTTCATTGTCCATGGCGCGAGGATACCGCGCGGGCGCCCATGACGGCGGCCGACTCGGAAGCCTACGCCCTGGCCCATGCGGCGCAGCGGCGGGCGGTACGCCGCCGGCCCCGGCCCGGCCGCCGGCAGGCAGCGACCTCGCCGCCGCGCCGCTCGCCCACGCAGCAGGCCGGCGACCAGGCCGAACGCGAAGCACTGGCGCACCTGCGCGCCGCCGGGCTGGTCCTGGTGGCCCGCAACGTGGCCTGCCGCGCCGGCGAAATCGACCTGGTAATGCGCGAGGGCGCGGTCCTGGTCTTCGTCGAGGTCCGCGCGCGTACCCGTGGCCGCTACGGCGGCGCGGCAGCCAGCGTGGGCCTGGCCAAGCGGCTGCGCCTGGCGCGCACGGCCGCCTATTTCCTGCGCACCTGCTGGAAAGGGCCGCCGCCCGCCTGCCGCTTCGATGTCCTGGCCTTCGAGGCCGATGCGCCGCCGCGCTGGATACGGCACGCCTTTTCGCTCGAGGCGCTGCCCGGTTTCCGGTAGCGGGCAGTCTCCCATCGCACGGCCAGGGAAACTATCATTGGCCAAACCGCTCCAACGCCATGACCGCCGCCCGCAACCGGGGCGTCACGGCCGGTTACAGCGGACACACTTGCCGGCACGGCCGGCAAGCCGGCCGTTTCCCCTGCATGAGATAATCCCGGCATGGACCTTACCGCCCGCATATCCGCCCATTTCCGCGACGCCGTCGCCCTGTTCGAACACTGCCAGGACACCTTGTCGGCCCCCACCGCGGCCGCCGTGGACGCGCTGGTGTTCAGCCTGTCCAACAACGGCAAGATCCTGGCCTGCGGCAATGGCGGGTCGGCCGCCGATGCCCAGCACTTCGCCGCCGAGCTGGTCGGCCGCTTCGAACGCGAACGGCTGCCGCTGGGCGCCATCGCGCTCAATACCGATACGTCCATCCTGACCGCGATCGGCAACGACTTCGGCTACGACCGGGTGTTCTCCCAGCAGGTCAATGCGCTCGGCCAGCCGGGCGACGTGCTGGTGGCCATTTCCACCAGCGGCAATTCGGCCAACGTGATCGAGGCCATCGACGCGGCCCATTCCCGCGAGCTGCGCGTCATCGCGCTGACCGGCAAGGGCGGCGGCCGGATCGGCCAGATGCTGACGGAAGACGACGTGCACCTGTGCGTGCCGCACGACCGCACCCTGCGCATCCAGGAAGTCCACATATTGCTGCTGCACGCCATGTGCGACGGCATCGACGCTCAACTGCTGGGAGATCTCTGATGTTACGCAAACCGGCCGCTTCGGTACGCCCCCTGGTCCTGGCCCTCGTCGTCGCAAGCTCGGCGTGGGCCGTGTCCGCCTGCGCCCCCATCGTCCTGGGCAGTGCCTACGTCGGCACGATGGCCGCCACCGACCGCCGCACCGTGGGCATCCAGGTCGAGGACAAGAACATCGAGCTCAAGACGTCCAGCCGTCTGTCGGGCCGCTATGGCGACAAGGGCCATATCAACGTCAACGCCTACAACCGCAAGCTCCTGCTGACCGGCGAAGTCCCCGACGAAGCCGCCAAGCGCGATGCCGAGGAACAGGCGCGCGGCGTCGAGAACGTCCGCGCCCTCGTCAACGAACTCCAGATCGGCATCCCGACCTCGCTGGCCACCCGCTCGAACGACGTCTTCATCGAAGGCAAGATCAAGGCTTCGCTGGTAGACGCCAAGGATCTCTTCGCCAACTCCTTCCGCATCACGGTCGAGAACGGCGTGGCCTACCTGATGGGCCGCGTGACCGAACGCGAAGGCAAGCGCGGCGCCGAGATCGCCGCCGGCGTGAGCGGCGTCAAGAAGGTGGTCAAGGTGTTCGACTACATCACCGAAGAGGAACTGCAGGACCTGTCCAAGGTGAAGGCCGAGCAGGACCAGTCGCAGGCCGCCGGCGGCTCGTCCCCCAGCCGCTGACCGGCGTCCCCGCCTGCCGGGATGCGGGCGGGTCGCGCATCCCGGCCTATAATGGGCCGCATCGCGGGCGCGGATACGCGCCGCCTGCCCGCCACGCAACGGATCGCTCCCTATGTCGATTTCAGCTCCCTTCAACGGAACCGCCCGCGCCCAGCGCGGCGCCGCCAAGCTGGCCGCCGTCCTCGTGGTCGCGCTGCTGGCCGCCGCTGGCGCCTGGTTCGCGCTGGCCCCCGCCGCCAAGGCGCCCGACACCACCTTCACTTCCATCCACGGCGACAAGTTCACCACCGAAAGCCTGCGCGGCAAGGTGGTGCTGGTCAACTTCTGGGCCACCAGCTGCGTGACCTGCGTGAAGGAAATGCCGATGATGGTCGAGACCTACAAGAAGTATGCGCCGCAGGGCTACGAGATGGTCGCGGTGGCCATGAGCTACGACCCGGCCAACTATGTGCTCAATTTCGCGCAGTCGCGCGAGCTGCCCTTCAAGGTCGCGCTCGACCCGATGGGCGAGATCGCGCGCAGCTTCGAGGACGTCAAGCTCACGCCCACCTCGTTTCTGATCGACAAGCAGGGCCGCATCATCAAGCGCTACCTGGGCGAGCCCAACGTGGCCGAGTTCCACGCCACGATCGAGAAGGCGCTGGCCAGCTGACGCCATGAGCGCGACCTCCCGCATCGTCCGCATCGACCACCGCGCCTGGAACGAGGCGCCCGGCCAGGCCGGCGCGTCCACGCCCGTGGCCGAGCTGGAAGAAGGCAAGGTCCTGTACTTCCCCGAATTGCGGTTCGAATTGAGCGAGGCCGAGACCGGCCTGCTCGACCCCGCGCTGGTCGACCCCAAGCGCAAGAACATCAGCCTGAACGCCACGACCGGCAAGCTGACCGGCGTGGCGGTGGAAGACGAGCGCCAGGCCGCCATCGGCGCGCTGGTGCGCCGCTATTACGAGACCACGCGCCGCTTCCTGGACCGCCTGCTGCCCGCGTACGCCTCGCACCTGCACGCGCCCACCACCAGCCTGCGCCTGCATCGCATCGGCACCTGGAAGATGTCCTGGCGCAAGGACGACACCCGCCTGCACGTCGATGCCTTCCCTTCGCGGCCGGTGGGCGAGCAGCGCATCCTGCGCGTCTTCAACAACATCAACCCGCACGGCGACACCCGCCTGTGGCGGGTCGGCGAAGCCTTCGACACGCTGTCGGCGCGCTACCTGCCGCAAATGCCGGCCTACCGTCCCGGCGTGGCCTGGCTGCTGCACAAGCTACACATCACCAAGAGCCGCCGCAGCGCCTACGACCACTTCATGCTGCAATTGCACGACCGCATGAAGGCCGACGCCGGCTACCAGCGCGACGGCCAGCAGGAAAGCATCGAATTCCCGCCGGGCAGTACCTGGATCTGCTTCTCGGACCAGACCCCGCACGCGGCCATGACGGGCCAGTTCATGCTGGAACAGACCTACCTGCTACCGGTGTCGGCCATGGCCCGGCCCGACATGTCGCCCCAGCGGGTGCTGGCGCGGCAGACCGCCACGGCGCACTAGCGCCTTTCCTGCGCGGGCCGCGCCCGCGCGGCCGCTTCAGACATTTCTTCAGCCTGCTCGCGTCGCTGCGCGGCCGCGGCGCGTATGCACTCGATCAGCGCCCGCACCGCGTGCGAGGGTACGGCATCGCTGCGCAATGTCAGCCCGACCGAGGCCGAGGTGTGCTGCGTGTCGCAGGCCAGCCGGACCAGGCTGCCGGCGCGCAGGTCGTGCTCGACCACCCCCAGCGCGATCATCCAGACCGCGTCGGTATGGGCCACGTAGGACCGCGCGAAGGCATCGGACAAGGTCTCGACCGCCTCGCGCCCGACTCCCACGCCGTGCCGAACCATGTACGAATCGATGGTGTGGCGGATGGCCGTGCCCGGCAGCGGCACCACCATGCCGCAGGCGGCGATTTCCTCGGGTTCCACCCGGCGGGCCTGCGCCAGCGGATGCCCGGGCCGCGCGACCACCACGACCGGTTCCTCGTACAGGTGCTCGTACGACAGGCCCAGCATTTGCGAGGGCTCCGCCACGCGCCCCAGCACCAGGTCCAGTTCCCCCTGCTTGAGCAGTGCCAGCAGCCCCGCGTTCACGCCCGTGTGCACGCTGAGCCGCACCGACGGCCACTGGCGCTTGAACAGGCTGGCCGCCTGCGGCCCGATGGTGGGCGCGACGGTGGGCAGCGTGCCGATCGCGATGACGGCCACGTCGTCCCGCACGGCCGACGACACGTGGTCCAGGCCCTCGCGCAGCGTGCGCAGGCTGCTGCCGGCGTAGCCCAGCAGCACGCGGCCCTTGTCCGTCAGCGATGCGCCGCGCTTGCTGCGGACCACGAGCTGCGCCTGCACCACGTCCTCGAGTTCCGCCAGGGTCTTGGAGATGGCCGGCTGCGAGATGCCCAGCGCATCGGCTGCCTGCCCCATGTGGCGATACGCGGCGATGGCGACCAGGCATTGGAGATGCCGCAGCTTGATGCGGCCCAGTCCCATGGATATGCCGTGCTCCTGCATGAACCTTCTCCCGATCAGTCCAAATCATAACTAAAAGGAAATCATCCCTTCTTATTTTTCATTTTTCATAACCAAAATAACTAAATACACTGCGGCAAAACATCAGCATCAGGAGCGAGACCCATGCCCGTTCTTCGACCGGCCCTGTTGGCCGTCGCCATTCTTGCCACTTCTCCCGCCGCGCACGCGCAATCCGATTACCCGACCAAGCCTGTGCGCGTCCTGGTCGGCTCGCCGCCGGGGGCGCCCTCGGACATGGTCGCGCGCATCCTGGCCGAGCGCCTGGGCAGCCGCTTCAAACAGACCTTCGTGGTCGAGAACCGCGCCGGCGCCAACAACGGCCTGGCCGCGCAGCAAGTAGCCAAGGCCGCGCCCGACGGCTATACGCTGCTGGTCACGCCCGACACCGTGGTCACGGTCAATCCCTTCGTCTACAAGAAGATGGATTTCGATCCGCGCACCGATCTCGTGCCGGTTTCCCTGGTGGCCAACTTCAACCAGATGATGGTGTGCGGCGCCGCGCTCAAGCTCACGTCCATGGAGCAACTGATCGCGCGCGCCCGGCAGACGCCGATGACCTATGCGTCCGGCGGCCAGGGTTCGCCCGGCCACCTCGCGGCCGAACTGGTCCTGAGCAAGGCCGGCGTCGCCATGACCCACGTTCCGTACAAGGGCCCGAGCCCGGCGATGACCGACGTCATGGGCGGCCAGGTCGACTGCGGTTTCCTGGCGACCCCCACGGTGCTGCCCAACGTCCAGTCCGGACGGCTGACCGCGCTGGCCGTGTCCTCGGGCCGGCCCTCGCCCATGGCGCCCACCGTGCCCACCCTGCCCCAGGTCGGCCTGCCCAATATCGACGCGTCGTTCAACCAGTACCTGATGGCGCCCAAAGACACGCCGGCCGCCGTGGTGCAGGCGCTGCAGGAAGCCGTGGTGGCGGCGTTGCAGGAAGCGCCCGTGCGCCAGCGCCTGACCTCGCTCGACCTGACGCCGGTGGGCCAGGTGGGAGCACAGGCCGCGGAAACCTTGAAGCGCGACACGGCCAAGTGGGCCGAGGTCGTCAAACGCATCGATATAAAGGAATAGGCCGCCTGACTACTACACTACGGGGGCAGGCCGCAACGCTGCGGCCGCGCCGACAAGACATCTGCCTTCGGAGACCCCCAATGCCCGTATCCACCCGTCTGGCTGCCACCGGCATCGTTGCCACGCTTGCCCTGGCTGTCGCCTCGCCTGGCCAGGCCCAGGACTATCCCAGCCGTCCCATCCGCGTCATCGTTCCCTATTCGGCCGGCGGCGGCGCGGACAATGCGGCGCGGGTGATCGCGCAGCGGCTGGGGACGGCGCTGCATACGCAGGTCGTGATCGACAACCGGCCGGGCGCCAGCGGCATCATAGGCGCGCAGGCGGTGGTCCAGGCGGCGCCGGACGGCTATACCGTGCTGTACGACGCGTCCACCTACGCGGTGAACCCCGCGCTGCGCAAGATGCCCTTCGACCCGGACAAGGACCTCGTGCCCGTGTCGCTGGCGATCACGGTGCCGAACATCCTGGTCGTCCACCCCGACGCCCCCTACAAGAGCTTCAAGGAATTCGTGGACTACGCGCGCCAGCATCCGGGCAAGGTCAGCTACGCCTCGTACGGCGCCGGCAGCCCCGCCCATCTGGTGGGCGAACTGCTGAAGAGCCAGGCCGGGATCGACATGCTGCACGTACCCTACAAAGGCGGTGCTCCGGCGCTGGCCGATGTCATGGGCGGACAGGTGAACGCCTATTTCGCCAACGCCGCCTCGGGCCTGTCCTACGTCCAGTCCGGCCGCCTCAAGGCGCTGGCCGTCACCTCCGCCAAGCGCATGGCCGCGCTGCCCGACACGCCCACCATCGCGGAAAACGGCTTCAAGAACTTCGAAGTGCTGGAATGGAACGGCTTCTTCGTACCCAAGGGCACGCCGGCTGCCGTGGTCGACCGCCTGGCGCGGGAGGTCAAGGCCGCGGTCCAGGATCCGGACACCCGCGCCAAACTGAACAAGCTCGGCCTCGACACCGTCGGCAGCACGCCGGCCGAATTCGCCGGCTTCATCCAAGGGGAGACCCGCCGCTGGAAGGACTTGGCGCGGACAAACAAGATCACGGTGGAGTAGGGGCGCCCCCCAGGGGACGATGCGGGTGGACCGGCAGAGCCGGATCCACCGCATCCTGGGTCTAGGGCCTTTATCTTTGATTGGGGCGCATGCGCTTCGCTGGCTGCCAGCAGAGTCCTCCGGGGTGGGACAAATTAGGCGTATCCTAGGCAGCTGATTTTTCTTCTCTTGTGTTAAAGCAGCATGGCTAGCCTGTCACGCGATGAACAGATCGCGGCACTGCGCCGGGATGGTCTGGTGGTGGTGCGCAATTTCCTGGATGACGATGCCTGCGCGGCGCTGCTGCAGATTGCGCGCGCGCAGCTCAATGCCCATATCGAACCCATCGAGTACGAGGCGGACCTGGGTTATCCGGGCGCCCCGCCCTCGCGCGAGGCCGAGGGCGGGCGGACGGTACGGCGGCTGCTCGATGCGTGGTCGCGCGACGAGGCCTATCGGCAGTACGCGACCTGTGCGCCCATCCGCGACTGGATGGCGGCGTACTTCGGCGAACCGGCCAAGCTGTCGCTGGCCCATCACAACTGCGTGATGACCAAACACCCTCGCTACGGCACGCTCACGGGCTGGCACCGCGATTTCCGCTACTGGTCGTTCCAGCGCGACGACATGGTCTCGATCTGGCTGGCGCTGGGCGACGAGGTGAACCGCAACGGCGCGCTGCACCTGGTGCCGGGATCGCACCGGGAAAACTTCGACGCGTCGCGCTTCGACGAACGCAAGTTCTTCCGCGACGACCTGCCCGCCAACCGCGCGATCATCGAGCACGCCATCGTGCCGGAACTGCATGCCGGCGATGTGATGTTCTTCCACTGCAATACCCTGCACGCGGCCGATCGCAACGCCACCGACGACGTGAAGTTCTCGGCGGTGTTCACCTACCACGCCGCCAGCAACCGCCCCCTGCCAGGCACCCGTTCCGCCGCCAAGGGCAGCATCAGCCTGGAAGGCGGCTAGCGCGCGTGCGTGCGCAACTCCTCGGCCGCCAGTTCGTCGGCCAGCGCGCTTGCCTGCAACAGGAACGGTGAACGGTCGTCGCGGCGGCGGCTCACGATCACCGGCGAGGTGAATCCCGGGCTGTCCAGCGGCAGATAAGCGATGTCTTCGCGCTGCAGGCGCTGCACCGACGCGGGCACCACGGTCACGCCCAACCCGGCCGCGACCAGTCCGATGGCGGTCTGCAGTTCGTTGGCTTCCTGGACCACGTCCAGGCCGTGGCCCGCCGCCCGGAACAGGCCCAGCACATGGTCGGCATAGCTCGGCCGGGGGCGTGCCGGATACAGGATGAAAGGCTGCGCGGCCAGCTCGGCCGCCCGCACTCCATGCCGCGCACGCCCGGCCAGCGGGTGGGCGCGCGCCACCACCGCGACCAGTGGCTCGGCCATCAGTACCTTGCGTTCGATGTCGGGATCGTCGAACAGGATGCGTCCGAACCCGATGTCGATGCGCCCGGCCTTGAGCGCCTCCATCTGCTGCAACGTCGTCAGTTCCGACAGGCCCACCTCGACGTGCCGGTCCGCGCCCCGCAGGCGGCGGATCAACTCCGGCACGAACCCGTACAGCGTGGACGGCACGAAGCCCACGCCGAACCAGCGGCGCCCCTGCTGGCCGAGGCGCCGGGTGGCTTCGGTGATTTCCTGGAAGCGCGCAGTCAATTGCAGCGAGTGCTCGAGCAGGAAGCGGCCGGCCTCCGTCAAGCGCAGCGACCGCCCGGTGCGCTCGAACAAAAGCACCCCGAGTTCGTCTTCCAGCGCACGGATCTGCCGGCTGAGCGGCGGCTGCGCCATGTGCAGCTTCTCGGCCGCGCGCGTGACGTTCATTTCCTGCGCCACAGCCTGGAAGTAGCGAAGTTGCCTGACGTCCATCGATACTTTTTAGGTATTGAAAACGCCAAATATAGTCTTGGACGCAGGAAAAATCGAATCCCATACTGATTTCCCGCCTCATAACAAACCGGAAAAGTATGGCTTTCCCCTGCATCGAGTCGATCGAGGCCATCCTGGTCGACCTGCCCACCATCCGTGCCCATCAACTGGCGATGACGGTCATGAACGTGCAGACGCTCGTCATCGTGCGCCTGCGCTGCTCCGACGGTGTGGAAGGGCTGGGAGAAGCCACCACCATAGGCGGGCTGAGCTATGGCGAGGAAAGCCCCGAGGGCATCAAGCTCGCCATCGACACCTACCTGGCGCCGGCGCTGCTGGGGCAGGATGCCTCGAACGTGCTGGCCGCGGCGCAGCGCATGAACCGAGTGGCGCGCGGCAATACCTTCGCCAAATCGGCGCTCGAGACCGCGCTGCTCGACGCGCAGGGCAAGCGGCTGGGCGTTCCGGTCTCGACCCTGCTGGGCGGCGCCGTACGCGAAGCGGTGCCCGTGCTCTGGACGCTGGCCAGCGGCGATACCCGGCGCGACATCGAAGAGGCCGAATCCCTGCTGGCCGCGCGGCGGCACGATACCTTCAAGCTGAAGATCGGCCGCCGTTCCGTGGCCGAGGACGTGGCCCACGTATGCGCCATCAAGGAAGCGCTGGGCGCGCGGGCGCGCGTGACGGTGGACGTGAACCAGGCCTGGAGCGAATCGCAGGCGGCCACCGGCATCGCCCGGCTGGAGGCGACCGGCGTGGACCTGGTCGAGCAGCCGCTGCCCCGCGCTCATCGAGCCGGCATGGCCAGGCTGGCGGCGCGTTTCGTCGTGCCCATCATGGCCGACGAGGCCGTCCATAGTCCCGAAGACGCCATGGACCTCGCCCGCCAGGGCGCGGCCGACGTGCTGGCCCTGAAGATTTCCAAATCGGGCGGCCCCTACGAAGTGCTGCGCACCGCCGCCGTCGGCGACGCCGCCGGCATGGCGCTGTACGGCGGCACCATGCTGGAAGGCAGCCTGGGCACGGTGGCCGCCGCGCACGCCTTCGCCACCCTGCCCCGGCTGGAATGGGGCACCGAGCTGTTCGGCCCCCTGCTGCTGGTGGACGACATCGTCCAGCAGCGCCCCGCCTACCAGGAATTCTCGATGACGCTGCCCACCGGACCGGGACTGGGATTGGCGCTCGACGAAGAAAAACTGAAGCGCTATCGCCGGGATCGCTGAAGCGCCCCCATCACCAGGAGAGTCACATGTTGTTCCTCGTCCGCATGGATGTCCGCCTGCCGCCGTCCATGCCCAAGGAAGAAGCCGAAGCGCTGAAGGCCACCGAGAAGGCCTATTCCCAGGGCCTGCAACGGCAGGGCAAATGGCCGCAGCTCTACCGCGTGGTGGGCGAATACGCCAACTACAGCATCTTCGACGTGGCCGACAACGACGAGCTGCACACCCTGCTGTCGTCGCTGCCGCTGTTTCCCTACATGGAGATCCACGTCACGCCGCTGGCCCGCCACCCCTCGTCCATCCACTGAACGCCCCTGGCGGCCCATCCGTATCTACTATTCCTATCGGAGACAACGATGAAACCCTTGCACAAGACGACCACTCTGGCCCTTGCCGCCCTGCTTGCCCTGCCGTTCGCCGCGGCCGCGGGCGACAGCTATCCGGACCGTCCCGTCCGCTGGATCGTTCCCTTCCCGCCGGGCGGCGCCATGGACAACATCGCCCGCACGCTGGGCGAAGCCATGGGCAAGAGCCTGGGCCAATCCTTCGTGATCGAGAACCGCGCGGGCGCCGGCGGCAACATCGGCGCCACCGCAGTGGCGCGCGCCAAGCCGGACGGCTACACCATCATGATCGTGGCCAACGGCATGGCGGTGAACCCCGCGCTGTATCCCGACATGGCCTACGACCCGGTCAAGGATTTCACGCCCATTTCGCTGCTGGCCGTCGTGCCCAACGTGCTGGTGGTCAATCCCCAGCGCATCCAGGCCAAAACCGTGCCGGAAGTCATCGCGCTGGCCAAGGCACATCCCGGCAAGTACACCTATGCCTCGGCCGGCGTGGGCACCTCCATCCACCTGGCGGGCGAACTGTTCGCCAAGATGGCCGGCGTGCAGATGCTGCACGTGCCCTACAAGGGCAGCGGGCCGGCGATCGCCGACATGCTGGGCGGGCAGGTCGACTACATGTTCGACAGCATCACCTCGTCCAAGCCGCACATCGATGCCGGCAAGCTCGTCGCCATCGCGGTCACCACCAGGAAACGTTCGGCCGCGCTGCCCAACGTGCCGACGGTGGCCGAGGCCGGCTTGCCCGGCTATGAACTGACGCCGTGGTTCGCCGCCTTCGCGCCGGCCGGCACGCCGCCCGCCGTCATCGACAAGCTGAATCGGGCCATGCGCGACGCGCTCAAGACGCCCAAGGTGCAGGGCACCCTGGCCTCGATCGGCGCCGAACCCATAGGCGGATCGCCGGCCGAACTGCGCGACTATCTCGCCTCGGAAATCAAGAGCGGACGCGAGCTGATCGAATCGCGCGGGATAAAAATGGAGTAGGGTGTAAGCTTATCGCCCCCATGGGGCTGTTTCCGATACGCATCCTCGCGCATAATGCGCCGTTTATCGAAGCGGAACCTGCGGAGACAGCCCCATGAAAATCGAGACCCTGGCCGTACATGCCGGCTACAGCCCCGACCCCACGACCCACGCGGTGGCCGTGCCTATCTACCAGACCGTCGCCTATTCCTTCGACAGTGCCCAGCACGGCGCCGATCTGTTCGACCTGAAGGTGCCGGGCAACATCTACACCCGCATCATGAACCCCACCAACGACGTGCTGGAAAAGCGCGTGGCCGCGCTGGAAGGCGGCGTGGGCGCCCTGGCGCTGGCCTCGGGCATGGCGGCCATCTCGTATGCGATACAGACCATCGCCGAAGCCGGCGACAACATCGTCGCGGCCAGCACCCTGTACGGCGGCACCTATAACCTGTTCGCCCATACCTTCCCGCAGCAGGGACTGGAAACCCGTTTCGCCGACCCCTCCGATCCCGCGTCGTTCGCCCCGTTGATCGACGAGCGGACCAAGGCCATCTTCTGCGAATCGGTGGGCAACCCGCTGGGCAACGTCACCGACATCGCCGCGCTGGCGGACATCGCGCACGCCCACGGCATTCCGCTGATCGTCGACAACACGGTACCCAGCCCCTATCTGTGCCGCCCGTTCGAGCATGGCGCCGACATCGTCGTGCACGCGCTGACCAAGTACATGGGCGGCCACGGCAACAGCATGGCAGGCGCCATCGTCGACAGCGGCAAGTTCCCCTGGGCGAAGCACAAGGACCGCTTCCGCCGGCTGAACGAGCCCGACGTCTCGTACCACGGCGTGGTCTATACGGAAGCCCTGGGCGAGGCGGCCTTCATCGGCCGCGCGCGCGTCGTGCCGCTGCGCAACACCGGCGCCGCGCTGTCGCCCTTCAACGCCTTCCTGGTGCTGCAAGGCATCGAGACCCTGCCCCTGCGCATGGACCGCATCTGCGACAACAGCCAGGCCATCGCCCAATACCTGCAGGATCACCCCAAGGTGGGCTGGGTCAACTACGCTGGCCTGTCCGGCCACCCCGACCACCACCTGGCCCAGCGCTACATGGGCGGACGCGCCTCGGGCATCCTGTCGTTCGGGTTGAAGACCGGCGGCCGCGAAGCCGGCGTCCGGGTGCTGGACGCGCTCAAGCTCTTCACGCGGCTGGTCAACATCGGCGACGCGCGCTCGCTGGCCACGCACCCCGCGTCCACGACCCACCGCCAACTGGATGCCGACGAGCTGAAGAAGGCCGGCGTGAGCGAGGACATGCTGCGGCTGTCCATCGGCATCGAGCACCTGGACGACCTGATCGCCGACCTGGAGCAGGCGCTGGCCGCGGCCTGATCCCGCGACAAGGCAGCCCGGGGGCTGCCTGCTTTCCCGCGGCCGGGGCTCCGCTCAATCCATCTTGAGATTCAGGCTCTTGATCAGAGGCCCCCAATTCGCAGCCTCGGCCCGCTCCAGTTCGGCCAGTTCCCGGGGCGAGGACGCCGCCGGCGTGTGGCCGATGGCCTTGAGCTTGGCCGCCCCTTCCGGCGAACGCGTGAACTGTTCGATCTCCTTGCTCAACCGGGCGACCACGTCGGCGGGCGTGCCCTTGGGCGCGTACACCGCGAACCAGTTGGCAACGCTGAAATCCTTGATGCCCAGGGCCTCGTTGACCGAAGGCACGTCGGGCATGAACTCCGACCGCCGGGCCGTGGACGCCGCCAGCAGGCGGACCTTGCCGGCCTGCAACAGGCTGTTGATGACGGGCAGGTCGGCCATGATGGACGTCACCCGGCCGGCGACCACGTCCGGCATCGATGCCGCGTACGACTTGTAGGGCGCGTGGATCATCCTGGTGCCCACGCGCTGGTTGAGCAGTTCGAAGCCCAGGTGGCCCGCCGTACCGGCCCCGGCCGAGGCATAGGACAACGAACCGGGACGCTCCTTGGCGCTGGCCACCAGGTCGGCCAGCGACTTGAACGGGCTATCCGCCGCCACCGTGAAAAACGACGGCACGGCCGAGATCCGCCCCACGGGAACGAAGTCCGATGCCTTGTAGGGCATCTCCTTGAACAGCAGGGGATTGATGACGAACGTGCTCTGCGTGGTCAGCAGCAGGGTCGTGCCGTCGGGCACCGCGCGCGCCACGGCCTCGGCGGCGATGAAGGTGCTGGCGCCCGGCCGGTTCTCGACGATGAAGTTGCCCTTGAACGCCGTCTGCCAGTGCGAGGCCAGCATGCGGGCAACCTGATCCACGCCGCCGCCGGCGGCGAAAGGCACGATGATCTTCACCGGGGCGGCCGGGTAGGATTGAGCCAGGGCGGCCTGGCCGCCCCCCAGGGCCATGGATACCGCCATGGCGTGCAGGAAGAACTTTTGCGCTGGCATGATTGCTATTCCTTTCTTGTGGATGGATTTCGTCACCGAGGAATTCCGGGATTCCGCTCGCCACAAGCGGATTGCTCCCCCCTGTCACCCAGTGTATTATTTGTCACTGAAAAGAACAACGTATTCCTGAAAGAAACAAAATGGATAATAAAACCATCACCGAAGAGCAGCGGATGGAAGCGTTGTCACCCCCCAATTCCCTGCCCTTCGGCCTGGAGCAGTCGCGGGCGGGCTACCGGTTGAACCAGCTCGCGCGATCGATGACGCAGGCGGCCAACCGGCAGGCCTTTCTGGCGGACCAGGAGGGCTACATGCGCCGGCTCGGGCTGGACGACATGCGCATCGGGCTGGTCCTCGAGCAGGACTGGTTCGGCCTGCAGGCCGCCGGCGCCAACCAGTACGCCCTGGTCAAGCTGGCGGGCACGCTGGGCGTCAGCCTGCTGCAGGAAGGCGCGAAGATCCGCGGGGAAAGCTTCCAGGAATTCATGCGGACGCGGCTCCTCCACCAACAACAAGGCTGACCGCCGCGACGGCGAACGGCTCAGACAGCTCCTGACAAAGACTCGGACATGGCACGAATCATCGGTGGCATCGGCACCTCCCACGCACCCTCGCTCGCACGCGCCTTCGACACGGACAAGCGCGACGAACCGGAATGGAAAGATTTGTTCACGCAGTTCGATGCAGCCAAGCAGTGGCTGAAACAGGCCCGGCCCGACGTCATCGTCGCGTTCTACAACGATCACCTGAACCAGTTCTTCTTCGACGCCTATCCCACCTTCGCCATCGGCGTGGGCGATCCCCACCCCATCGCCGACGAGGGCTGGGGCAAGCGCGATTTCCCCGATCTGCCCGGCCATCCCGCCCTGGCCATGCACGTGGCCCGCTCGCTGGTGGGCAATGGTTTCGACATGACCATCTGCCAGGAAAGCCAGATCGACCACGGCATCCTGTCCCCGCTGCCTTTCCTGACGGACGAGCGCTGGACCGTGCCCGTGATTCCGGTGCAGATCAACGTCATCCAGCATCCGCTGCCCACGGCCCGGCGCTGCTATCTGCTGGGCCAGGCCATCCGCGAGGCCGTTGCGTCGTTCGACCAGGACCTGCGCGTGGCCGTGATGGGCACGGGCGGGCTGTCGCACCAGCTCAGCGGCCGGCGCTTCGGCTTCGTCAATCCCGACTGGGACCAGGTCTTCATGGAGCGCCTGGCGTCCGACGCCGAGGCCCTGAGCCACATCTCGCATGAGGACATGATGATCAACGGCGGCGTGGAAAGCGTGGAGGTCATGATGTGGCTGGCCATGCGCGGCACGCTCGCCAGCGAGGTCCGCGTGGTGCGCCAGTACTACGCCGCGCCCATGCTCACGGGCTACGGCCTGCTGGTGCTCGAGGAAGACTGAGCACCAGCGATTCGCGGCAACGGCTCAGGCAGCCGCCGGCGGCACGAAAGTCTGCCAGTACCCGGGGCGCGAGTCCTGGTCGGCGTAGGACGCCAGCCGGTCGGCCGCCACGCCCAGCAGGTCGGCGGCGCGCTTGCCCCGGCTCTGCACGTACGCGTCCAGCTCGCGCACGCTGCGCGCCAGCACCTCGTAGCCGCCGGTGAACACCGCCGAGGTCATCTCGGTGGCGCAGGCGCCGGCCAGCAGGAACCGGGCCACGTCATGGCCGCTGCGCGCGCCGTTGGTGGCCAGCAGCGGGTAATCCGGCCCCAGCCGCTTGCGGCTCAGCGCCAGCCAGCGCGCCGTCAGCGGCAGCGCCCAGCCGCCGCCCAGCGCCGCGGAAGTGCCCAGCACGGGCGCCTCGGTCTCGAGATCGGGCAGGAAACCCATGAAGCGCCCCATCATCACGACCGCGTCCGCGCCCGCCTGCCTGGCCGCGTCGGCCAGGGCGGCAACGTCCTCGCTCTGCCCGGTCAGCTTGATCCACAGCGGCAACCGCGTCGCGGCGCGCAGCGTGCGGACGATGGTGGTGATGCGTTCGCTGCTGCGTTCGAGCACGATGGCGCCGCGCGCGGCTTCCTCGCCGTGGGGCGCGCCGATGTTCACTTCCAGCACCCGCAGCCCCATCTGCTCGATGGCCCGCGCATAGCGCGCGCACTGGTCTAGATCGCTCAGGATCAGGCTGGGGATGACGTAGGCGCCCTGTGCCGCGGCTTCGCGATCCAGCGCGACCAACTGTTCCATCCAGGGTTCGAACTCCAACTGGATCAGGCCCGAGCGGCACAACAGCTGCGCATCGGCCGGCGGCGCGAAGTTCCACGGCAGCCGGCGCCAGTCGCTGCCCAGCAGCGCATAGTCGGTGCGGTCCAGTTGCTGCCTGGCCGCGGCCGATTCATTGACGGACTTGGCGACCACGGCCCCCACGCCCGCCCTCAGGGCAGCGCGAATACCGTCGGCCGTCATGGTGTGTTCCCCCGATCCGCAGATCACGGGATTCTTCAAGGGCAGCGACCCCACTGCCACTTCGAGTCTGGACATGGAATTCTCTCAGGATTGCGGCGGGGCATTCCCCGGCCGCTTCAATTCTTCCCGGCGCCGGCCAACCCCAGGTGCTTGTAGGAAACGCCGTTCAGGCGCTCGGTCAGCTCCGCCGCCGCCTGCTGGACCAGCTTCACCATGGCGGGCGGCGGCGGCGCGGGCACATCCTTGCTCGCGCCGATCACGCCGATGATGCCCATCAGCTCGTCGCCCTTCTCGGCGCCCCGGAAGATGGGCGCGGCCAGCACGTTGATGCCTTCGAGCACCTCGCCGTTGGCTTCTTCAAACAACCGCTCGCGTATCAGCGCCAGGCGCTCCAGGATCCGTGCCGGTTCGACCATGGAGCGGTCGGTATAGGCTTGCAGTTCGCGCCGGAGGATCTTGCGCTGCGTGGCGGGATCGCAGTAGGCCAGCACGATCCGGCCCTGGGCCGAGCAGTGGTGCGGCACGCGGTTGCCGGGCTTGACGGAGATGCAGACCTGATTGGTCGACTCCACCGACGAGATGACCAGCGCCGAATCCTCGGTAACCGCGGACAGCAGCGCCGTCTGGCTGGTCAGGTCGCGCAGCTGCGTCAGGTAGGGATCGGCGATCAGCCGCAGGTCGAACTGCTCGCCCGCGGCCGTTCCATAGGACACCAGCTTGGCGCCCAGCCGGTATTTCTCGCTGACCAGATCCTGCTCGACGATACCGAGCTGCCGCAGGGAAGCCAGGTGCCGGTAGACGCGCGGCTTGGGTTCGTCGATGGCCAGCGCCAACTCGGTTACGCCCAGCGGGCGGCGCGCCGCGGCCAGTTGATCGAGTATCGTGAAGACGATGGCCACCGACTCCAGCAGCGCGGGGCCCGCCCCCTTGGCCGAGGTCGCGGGTGCTTCCGGTTCCGTCTTCTTTGCGGCGCTGGTCCTCATACCTCTCCTCAGATACCCATCAGGGCGGATGCATTCGTGGAAGTCATTTTACGAACTTCCGCCTCGGTGTAGCCCAGGTCCAGGCAAGTCCGGATCACGTGGCGGAAACCGTCCACGATCCGCGGATTGCCCTGCTGGCCCAGATCCGACCCCAGTATGGTCCGGTCCACCGTGCCGGCCTCGATGATCTGGCGCAGGAACTCCGGTTCGTAGAACTTGAACTTGGAGCCGGGCACCCACATGCACATCGAATGCTCCATGTAGACGCCGTCGCGCGCCAGCACCTTCATGTCGTCGAGCGTGGCATCCACCACATAGGTGGGATGGTTGACCAGCAGCCGCTTGACGCCCCGCTTGCGGGCCTCGTCGAACAGCGGCCAGATCTCCGAGATGTGCAAGTGACCCGCCGACAGCACCACATCGGCCTCGGCGATCAGGTCGAGGATGTCCTTGACCTCTTCCTTGAGCTTGCCGCCGGCATCCAGCACCGTGAGCGGCACCGGATCGATCATCTTCTTCTTGGTCTGCGGGAATTTATCGGTGAACTTGTGATCCTGCTTGTGGTGGTCGATGTGATTGGCCGACGAGAACGTCGGCATCCACACCAGGCGCGCGCCCAGCTTGATGCCATGCTCGACCGCGTGCACGTTCAGGCCGCCCACCGCGTTGTTCAGCGGCACGCCCGACAGCATGAGCACGCCCAGGTTGCTGAAGTGCTTGTTCAGCAGATAGGTGACCGGGGTGGCCGAATAGTAGTGATCCTTCAGCAGCACGGCCTTCAGGCCGGCCTCGGAGGCCTCCCGCATGGCCTCCAGGTGGTCCAGGTAGCGGGCCATCACCGACGGGCCGCTGTGGCAATGCAGGTCGATGGCACCCTGCACGAGGTTCTCGACCCGGGGGTCCAGTTCGGTGGCCGATGCTGCGACGGCGGAAGTATTCATGGTTTGCACTCCAATGTTTGAGGAAAGGCCGCGGCCATGCGCCCACCCAGGTCCAGCGCGGCGGCGCGCAGCCAACTCTGGTCGGAGCCGATCACGAACAGGCTGACGCCGCGGGCGGCGTAATCGGCGAGCGCGCCGGCGTCGGGCAGGAAAATGCCCACGGCGACCCCGGCGGCCACGCCGGCCTGGACCACCTTGTCGACCGCCTGCGCGACCCGCGGGTGGTCGAGCTCCGTCACGCCATAGGAAACGGCCAGGTCCGCCCGTCCGATGAACAGGCAATCGACGCCGGGCACGGCGGCGATCGCGGCGATGTTGTCCACACCCGCGCGGTCCTCGATCTGGCACAGCACGCTGGCGCCGGCATCGGCCTCCTGCATGTGGCGGGCCATGGGTAGCGCGCCATACCCCCCCGAGCGCGGCGAATTGCTGTAGCCGCGGACGCCATTGGCGTAACGCGTACGTGCGACGACCTCGCGGGCACAGTCGGCGTCGACCACGTGCGGCACCAGCACGCCCGCCGCTCCCATGTCCAGCACGCGCAGCACGCTGGAGGCGCCGGGATCCGGCAGGCGCACGACCGCCGCGGCGCCGGCGGCGCGGGCAGCCAGCACGCACTGATCCAGTTGGGCCGGATCGAACACGGCATGCTCGGCATCGAGCACGACAAAGTCCAGGCCGGCGCCGCCGGCGATCTCGACGTGTTGGTACGCGGGCGTCTTGATGAACGTCCCGCCCAGCGGCGCGCGCTCGCGCAGGCGGGCGCGGAACGCCTGGTTCGCGGTGGCCATGGTCACTCGAACTCGGCGCGCTGGTACTCGACCAGGTGCTTGTAGTCTTCCCGCAGCGGCGCGAAGACGTCCAGGTTCAGGACCACTTCGTCGCCCACGGGCTCGGCGTAGTGCATCACGTGCGGCGGGATGCGGATCATGCTGCCCGGGCCGCCCTCGACCACTTCGTCGCCCACGTGGAAGCGCACCCGGCCCTGCACGATGATCACCAGTTGTTCGAACGTGTGGCTGTGCGGATTGGTGTCCATGCCCGGCGTCAGCCAGTTCATGACGCACATCACGTCGTCGCCGCGAAAACCGACCCGCTCCACGCCCTTGCGCACGGTTTCGCGGGCCAGGTCGTTCCAGTTATGCAGATTCGCCAATGCCATACCGCCTCCTTGAGTTCGCTTCATTGCACCGTGACGCCCGCGGTTTCCAGCAGCTTGCTCCAGCGTGGGATGTCCAGCTTCAGGCGCGCCGTGACACGGTCCGGCGTGCCGCCTTCCGGCTCGGCGCCGATGTCGGTGATGCGGCGGCGGACGTCCTCCTTGGCCAGTCCCTCGTTCAGGGCGCGATTCAGCTTCTGGATGATGGCGGCCGGCGTGCCGTGCGGCGCGTTCAGCGAGAGCCAGGAGCTGGCGTCGAAGCCGGGATAGCCCAGCTCGGCCACGGTAGGCACCGACGGCAGCATGTTGGAGCGCTTGGGCGTGGTCACCGCCAAAGCGCGCAGCTTGCCCCCCTTCACCAGCGGCGTGGCGGTCGGCACGATATCCATCATCACCTGCACGTTGCCGCCGACCAGGTCGGTCAGCGCGGGCGAGCTGCCCTTGTAGGGCACGTGCATCCAGCTGACGCCGGCCACCTGCTGGAAGTACTCCCCCATCAGGTGGTTGATGCTGCCGCTGCCAGCCGACCCCATGGCCAGGGGACGCGAGCTGGACTTGGACAAGGCGATCAGCTCGGCCACGTTGTTGGCCTTGAGCGCCGGATTCACCACCAGGATGCCCGGCGTGCTGGCGTACCAGATCACCGGATCCAGCCGCTCCAGCGGATCGAACTTGCGTTCCTTGAACAGTGCCGGGCTGACCGTCAGCGGCCCGGCGGCGCCGACCGCGAGCGTATAGCCATCGGGCGCGGCTTTCGCCACTTCTTCCATGGCCAGCAGGCCGCCCGCGCCGGGGCGGTTTTCCACGATCACGGCCTGGCCCAGGCTTTCGTTCAGCGACTGCGCCATCAGGCGGCCGACGATGTCGACCGCGCCGCCCGGCGCGAACGGCACGATGAGCCGGATGGGCTTGGTGGGATAGGTCTCGGCGACCGACACGCCACAGGCGGCCATGCAGGCGAGGAAGATGGCGCCGCCGCGCCAGGCGGTGGCGGGGAAAAGCCGCGGGAATGACATCGTGCGTCTCCTTGTTCGAGTGTGAGCGTCCCCCTGCCGGTACGGCATGGGCGCGAAATTCCGGGAACGAGGGAAAGGCGGGGAGATGGCGGGCCCAGAGCCCGTTCCTGCCTTTCATTTGTTCTTTTAAAAAGAAAACAATTTCTTTGTAAGAAACATGGTAAAGAGCCTGACCAGGGGTGTCAAGCGCCCGCGCAGGCGATGGCCGAAAAAAAACGAGGCCCGAAGGCCTCGTTCTCGACAGCGAAACCGCGACGCGTCAGGCCACGCCCGCCGCGTGCGCCTGCTCGTCGGCGTGGTAGGACGAGCGCACCATCGCGCCCACCGCGGCATGGGTGAAACCCATGGCGTAGGCCTCGCGCTCGAACATCGCGAAGGTGTCGGGATGCACGTAACGCAGCACCGGCAGGTGATGCTCGGAAGGTTGCAGGTACTGGCCGATGGTGAGCATGTCGACGTTGTGCGCGCGCATGTCGCGCATCACCTGCAGGATCTCCTCGTCGGTCTCGCCCAGGCCCAGCATCAGGCCGGACTTGGTCGGCACGTCGGGATGCAGCGCCTTGAACTCGGCCAGCAGCTTGAGCGAATGCTCGTAGTTGGAGCCCGGGCGCGCCTGCTTGTACAGGCGCGGCACGGTTTCCAGGTTGTGGTTCATCACGTCGGGCGGACCGGCGTTCAGGATGGCCAGCGCGCGATCCAGGCGGCCGCGGAAATCGGGCACCAGGATTTCGATGCGGGTCGACGGCGACAGCTCGCGCGTCTTGGCGATGCATTCCACGAAATGGGCGGCGCCGCCATCGCGCAGGTCGTCGCGGTCCACCGAGGTGATCACGACGTAGTTGAGCTTGAGCGCGGCGATGGTGCGGGCCAGGTTCAGGGGCTCATCGGTGTCCAGCGGATCGGGACGGCCGTGGCCCACATCACAGAACGGGCAGCGGCGGGTGCACTTGTCGCCCATGATCATGAACGTGGCCGTGCCCTTGCCGAAACACTCGCCGATGTTCGGACACGAGGCTTCCTCGCACACCGTATGCAGGTTGTGCTCGCGCAGGATGCGCTTGATGTCGTAGAAACGCGACCCCGGGGACGCCGCCTTCACGCGGATCCACTCCGGCTTCTTGAGCCGTTCCACCTGCACGACCTTGACGGGAATGCGCGAGACCTTGGATTCGGACTTCTGCTTCTGCAGCGGATCGTAGGCCGGAGCCGCCACGGGTGCGTCGGCATTGCCGCCCACGGCGGACGTTTCGGGCACAGAGCTCATCGACTGGTTCCTGTTCGGCGTGACCGGGGTAGAACCGGGGGCCGGGATTAGTAAAGACCCTTATTCTACCGCCGCCGGCGCCGGGGCGGCCAAAGCCCCTGCCGGCGCCTGGGCCGTCAGGGCCCGCTCCAGGTGGCGCGCCAGGCGGTTGCCGGCCTCTTCCAGACTGACGCCGCAGCCGCAGGAAGCCAGGTCCACCGTCCGCAATCCCGCGTAGCCGCAAGGGTTGATCCAGGTGAAGGGCGACAGGTCCATCGCCACGTTCAGCGCCACGCCGTGGTAGGTGCAGCCACGATGGACCTTGATGCCCAGCGCGGAAATCTTCGCCAGCTCCAGCGCGGCCTCGGGCGGCCGGGGCCAGTCGACGTAGACGCCTGGGGCGTCCGGCTTGCGGCGCGCATCGGGCAGGCCCAGGCCGGCCAGCAGGTCGATCACCGCCTGCTCCACCCGCGCCACGTATTCCTTCACGAAATACCCCGCGCGCTTCAGGTCCAGCAGCACATAGGCCACCACCTGCCCCGGGCCGTGGTAGGTCACCTGCCCGCCCCGGTCGCTCTTGACCACCGGCACGTCGTGCGGCGCCAACACGTGCTCGGACTTGCCGGCCAGGCCCAGCGTGAAGACCGGCGGATGCTCCACCAGCCAGATCTCGTCCGGCGTCTCGGGCCCGCGCGCGGCCGTGAAGGCCTTCATGGCCTCCCAGGTCTGGTGGTAATCGGCGGGAGTCGGCAGCCAGCGGATCAACATGAGGCGTTACAGCACGTACTTGACCATGGGGTGCGAGGTCAGCTCGCGATACAGGGCGTCCAGTTGCTCGCGCGAGGTGGCCCGCACGATGAAGGTCAGGCCCACGTAGTTGCCGCCGGAGCTGGGCCGCTTTTCCACCGACTCGGGGTCGAACCCGGGATCGTGGCGCAGGACGACCTCGGTCAGCACCGCGACGAAATCCGGGTGATGGGCCCCCATGACCTTGATCGGGAAGTCCGACGGGTATTCGATCAGCGAATCGGGAATTTCAGGTAAGTCTGCCATGATGAATCAAAGCCTTGCGATTGCCTCGTCGTATCCCTCGCGCAGCCGCGCATAGACCGGCCCGGGCCGGCCATCGCCGACGGGCTTGCTGTCCAGGGACACGATGGGCAGGATTTCCTTGGTGGCCGACGACAGCATCAATTCGTCGGCCGCGTCGACCTCGGCCCGGGAAATCGGCCGCATCTCGAGCTGGATGCCGCGGGCCGCGGCCATGTCCTCGATAAAGCCGTAGCGGATGCCTTCCAGGATGAGGTTGTCCTTCAAGGGCGCCAGCAGCCGGCCGTCCTTGACGACCCAGACGTTGCTGGACGAGCCCTCGGAAAGATGACCGTCGCGGAACATCACCACCTCGGGCACGTCGCGATCGGCCGCGAACTGCCGCGCCAGCACGTTGCCCAGCAGCGAGGTGGACTTGATCTCGCAATGCAGCCAGCGCTCGTCCGGCATGCTGACCGTCTTCACGCCGTCCCGGCGCACCTGCGCCGAGGGCCGCGCAAAGGGGCTGCTCATGCCGAACACCGTGGGCACGACCTGCGCCGGAAAAGCATGGTCGCGCCTGGCCACGCCCCGGGTCAATTGCAGATAGACGATCTGGTCCTGCGCATCCGAGGTCTCGATCAGCTTGCCCACCAGGTCCTGCCACTGCTGGACCGTATGCGGATTCGGAATCCTGATCGCGGCCAGGCTGCGCTCCAGCCGGGCCAGATGCTGCGCCATCCGGAACGGCTTGCGCCCGTACACCGGCACGACCTCGTAGATCCCGTCGCCGAAGATGAACCCCCGGTCCAACACGGATATCTTGGCCTGCGACAACGGCGTGAACTCGCCGTTCAGATAGACCCGAGGATCACCCTCGATACCAGGAATCATGCCATCTCCTCAGATCCCCCCTACGCGCTTCGCGCGCCCCCCAGGGGGCGATGCGGGCGGACCGGCAAAGCCGGATCCACCGCATCCTGAGTCTAGTACGGATATCTTGGATTGTGGCAACGGAGAGCCAATCCAAGAGGCTGGTACCAGACCCAGGAAACCGCGGATCTGGCTTTGCCAGTCCGCCGGTTTCGCCCCCTGGGGGGCGCGCGTCAGCGCGTAGGGGGGGACCTCAACTTCAATTGAACCAAAGGCGAACCGCGTCGAACGCCCGGCCGAAGATGCCGGCCACGTCCACCGGCTCGAGCACGGTCAGCGGCACTTCGCGCACCGGCTTGTCGTTCAGGGTCAGCTTGACCGTGCCCACCTGCTGGCCGGCCTGCAGCGGCGCGACCAGCGGATCGGTGCGTTCGATGGTGGACTTGACGTTGCCGGCCTGGCCGCGCGGCACGGTCACCCAGATCGCCGACGGCGAACCCAGCTTCGCCTTGCCCACGCTGCCCTTCCAGACCTTGGGCTCCACCACCGCCTGCTTGGCGTCGTAGACCTTGACGGTATCGAAGTTCTGGAAGCCCCAGTTCAGCAGCTTCAGGCTTTCCTGCGCCCGGGCGTTCTCGCTCGAGGCGCCCACCAGCACCGTCAGCACGCGGCGGTCGCCGCGCATGGCCGAGGCGATCAGGCAGTAGCCCGCGGCATCGGTATGGCCGGTCTTCATGCCATCCACCGACGGATCCACCCACAGCAGCCGGTTGCGGTTGGGCTGGGTGATCTTGTTGTAGGTGAACTGGCGTTCCTTGTAGTAGCCGTAGTAGTCGGGATGATCCTGGATCAGCCGCTTGGCCAGCAGGGCCAGGTCGCGCACGGTGGTCACGTGCTGCGGATCGGGCAGGCCCGTGGAGTTGGTGAAGTGCGTCTCCTTCAGGCCCAGGCGCGTGGCCTCCTGGTTCATCAGCGCGACGAACGCGTCTTCGCTGCCGGCCACGGCCTCGGCCAGCGCCACGGTGGCGTCGTTGCCGGACTGCGTGATCATGCCGCGGATCAGTTCTTCGACCGTGACGGGCTTGCGCGGCTCGATGAACATGCGCGAACCGCCGGTGCGCCACGCCTTCTGCGACACGTTGACCGTTTGGGCCAGCGTCAGGCGTTTTTCCTTGAGCGCGTTGAACACCAGATAGGCCGACATGACCTTGGTGAGCGAAGCGGGCTCGATGCGTTCACCCGAGCGTTCCTCGGCCAGGACCTGGTCGCTGGTGACGTCGATGGTCACCCAGGCGCGCGCCGCGATTGCCGGCGCCGGCACGGAGGACAACAGGCCGACGGTCGACATCGGCGGTGCGGACGGCGTCGCGGCCGAAGTGGTGGCAGGAGGCGCGGCGGCGGCCAGGGCGGAGGAAGGCACGGCGGCCGGGAACGCGAGGAAGCAAGCGGAAGCCACGGTGGCCAGCGCGAACCGACGTCCCGGACCAAACGAGAAAAAGCGCAGTTTCATGTGGGAGGATGGTCGTGCAAGAGGGGCGTGCCGCCGGGCTGGGCCTGGAGGGGCCGCCTGGCGCGCGCCCCGCGATGCGGGGTGGAAAACGTGATTATAGGCACCCGGGCCGCCGGGCCGGCGATGCGGCGCCGGGCACCTGATGAAACCGAATGCTACAGCTGGATGTCAGGCCCGTGTTCAGCCCAGGACCCGTGCCAGGTAGGCCAGCACCAGGCGCTTGACGACCACGAGGTTGCCGTGGAAGAAGTGGCCCGAGCCGGGGATGACCGTCACGGGCAGGCCTTGCGGGCGCGCCCAGTCCATGACCGATTGCAGCGGCACGGTGTCGTCCTGTTCGCCGTGGACGACCAGGGTGTCTTCCGGCACGCTGGCGACGGAGAACCGGCTGGCCGCGGTGCCCAGCAGCACCAGGCCCGCGATGTCCAGTCCGCGCTCGCTCTGCGGCCCGCAGCCGGCGTACACCTGGCTCGCCACCGCACTGCCGAACGAGAAGCCGCCCAGCACGAAGCGGCCGCCGGCCAACGCCGGGTACCGGTCGCGGAACTGGTCCACCACGCCCAGCATGTCGGCGGCTTCGCCCTGGCCGTTGTCGAATTCCCCCGCCGATGCGCCCACGCCCCGGAAGTTGGGCCGCAGCGCCGCCAGCCCCTGCTGGGCGCAGGCGCGCGCGATCGTGGTGACCACCTTGTTGTCGCGCGCGCCGCCGAACAGCGGATGCGGATGCAGGACCAGCGCCCAGCCGCGCGCGGCCTCCAGGCCGCCCTCGGGAATGTCGAGCGCGCAGTCGACGGCGCCGGCGCCGCCTTCAAGAACCAGATGTTCCGTGGTGATGGCCATGCGAACCTCAGATCCTCAGACGCTCGACCGGCTCGCCCCGCACCAGGTGCGAGTCGATGATCTCGTCGATGTCGCTCTGGTCCACGTAGGTGTACCAGACGCCCTCCGGATAGACCACCAGCACGGGGCCTTCCTCGCAGCGGTCCAGGCAGCCCGCCTTGTTGATGCGGATCTCGCCCTTGCCGGCCAGCCCCAGCTGCTTGATGCGTTTCTTGGCGTAGTCCTGCATGGCCTGCGCGCCCTGGCGCGCACAGCTGGGCCGGGGGGCATCGGCCCCGCGCTCGTTCAGGCAGAAGAAAACGTGGTGCTTGTAGTAGGACTCCATACCGGCTCGCAAAGGAATGGGGACAATCGAGGGGATCAGGCGGAACGCCGCCGAACCAGGAAAAAGAGGGCCGCCAGCGGCCAGATCACGGACAGGCCGAGCGTGAGCGACTCCAGATGCAGCCAGCCCGTGCGGGCCATCGCGGTCGTCATGTCGAAATACTGGTCGGACGGAAACAGGTTGACGATGGCCAGTTGCACGCACAGCGCCGTGATACCCAGGCCGCGCTGCCATGCCGGCTTCAGATAGGCCATGCCGGTCGCCAGCAGCAGCCCGGCCGCCGTGCCCGCCGCGGCCCCGGTGGTGACCCACGCGCCGGGCGCCTGCCCGGGGACGGCCAGAGGCTGCAAGGCAGCCTTCGCCAGCACGGCGCAGGCGACCAGCACGACGGGAAGGATACCGCGCGCCGGCACCGGACGCGCCATCGACAGGAGCAGCATCGCGGCCCCCACCACGGCGGCGGCGCTGCAGACCTGTTCGGCCACGATGCGCTGCGCGGGCTCGGGCGACCACAGGAAGCCCACCACGTCCGACGGCAGCGCCGCCCAGTCGCCCAGCAGCAGCCACAGCTCGCCGGTGCCGAACAGCATGGGCTGGCGCGGGATCTGCATGAACACCCACAGCATCGCCAGGATCAGCGCGGGGCCGGCCTCGGCCCGGAACCACCGCTGGCGCCAGCGCGCCAGCGCGCCATGGCCGATCAGCCAGGAGGCCGTGGCGGTACCGACCAGCGCGCCCAGCAAGGCGCCTGCGGCATTGGCCGCGAGGTCCACGTTCGAGGCGATGCGGTTGGGCAGATAGGTCTGCAACGCCTCCAGCGCGCCCGACAGCAGTCCGCAGCACGCCACGGCCAGGACCACGGCCAGCAGGCCCCGGCAGGCCGGATAGACGGCCCAGACGAACAGCGCGCCCACGGGCAGGTAGGCGGCGACGTTGGCGATGATCTCGGAACCGACCCAGTATTGCGGCCACGGCGCCCGCAGGTAGGCGAACGCGGGCACGCCGACGTCCACCCAGCCCGAGAACGGATACAGGCTGGCGTAGACCACCAGCAGGACGATGATGGACAGCGCGAGCCGCGCCAGCGGCGCGCCGTGCAGGACCGGCGGCGCGGGCATGGCGGACGAAGGAGACGGGGTGCCCTCCTGTCGCTGCGCGACAGCCTCCCCGGGGGAGGGAGCACGTCCTTCGGGCGGCGTGCTCATGGGCTGCGGGAGCAAAACGTAAACGACATGACTCAAGTTTATGCGTTTTGCGGGCCCCGGCATGCGAAATCCGCCGGCTCTGCCTACAATCCCGTGTTTCCGCGTTCCGCTCGCGGCCCTCGACGACGACCCATGGTTGCACCACACTCTGCCCTCTCCGACACCCGGCTGGCCCCGCCGGCGGAGCTTGCCGCCGGCCTGCGGCGCCTGCTGCCGGACTGGAACGTGACGTGGCTGGACGCCACCGCCTCCACCAACGCCGACCTCCAGCAATACCTGCGCCGCGGCGGCGCCGGGCCGGCGCTGCTGGGCAGCCACGAGCAGACCTCGGGACGCGGGCGGGCGGGCCGGCCCTGGCGCACCCGCGCGGGCGACGCGCTGCTGTTCTCCTGCGGCTGGCAGGCGGACATCCCGCCCGCGCGCCTGCCGCCGCTGTCGCTGGTGGCCGGCGTGGCCGCGTGCGAGGCCCTGAGCGGCCTGCTGGGCAGCGGCGCCGACGGCGCGCTGGCCCTGAAGTGGCCCAACGACGTGCAATGGAACACCGCCAAGCTGGCGGGCATCCTGGTCGAGACCGTGGCCGTGCCGGCCTCGGGGCGCATGGGCCTGGTCCTGGGCATCGGCATCAACCTTCGCGGCGCGGCCACTCTGTCGCAGGCGCTGGGCCGCGAAGTCGCCGACTGGGCGCAAACCGGCGGTATCGACGATCCGGCGCGCCTGGCCGCCGCGGTGGCGCGGTCCTGGCACGACGCCATCGCCCACTACGCCGCCGAGGGCTTCGGCCCGTTCCAGGCGCGGTTCGCCCGCTGGGACGCCTTGTACGGCCTGCCGGTCCGGGTCATGGACAACGGCCGCGTCCTGTTCGAAGGCACGGCCCGGAGCGTGGACGAGGGCGGCAAGCTGCTGGTCCAGACCGCCGACGGCACGCGCGCCGTCACCGTGGGCGACATCTCCGTGCGGACGGCCGAGGCATGAGCGCGCCCGCCCAGCCGCCCGGATCCACGCCACGCGCGGGCACGCTGCTGATCGACGCGGGCAACACCCGTGTGAAATTCGGCTGGCGGGAAGACGGCGCGACCTCGGGGCAGGCCGTGCCGCGCACGCCCCTGCAGGTCGCCTTCCGCCACGAGGAAGTGGCCGAGGCCCTGCTGCCCTGGCTGGACGAGGCGGACCTGCGGCCCCGCGCCGCGATGGGCTCGAACGTGGCCGGCGACGACAGCGAGCGCACCATCGCCGCGCTGCTTGCCCGCAACGGCTGCGAGGTGAACTGGATACGCGCCGGCCGGCGGCTGCTGGGCGTCACGAACGGCTACCGCCATCCCGAGCGCCTGGGCGCCGACCGCTGGCTCAGCCTGGTGGGGATCTGGAACCGCTGGCACCGCCAGGCCGCGCCCGGCACCCCCGCGCCGGTGCACGTGCTGGCCCATTTCGGCACCGCCACCACCGTGGACACCCTGGATGGCGCGGGCCGCTTCGTCGGCGGCCTGATCCTTCCAGGCCGCGACCTGATGCGCCAGTCGCTGGCGGCCGGCACGGCGGGCCTGCCGCGCGCCAACGGCCAGATCGCGCCCTTCCCCGACAACACCGGCGACGCGATCATGTCCGGCGTGGCGGCGGCCCAGGCCGGCGCCGTGGCGCGCCAGTGGCTGGCCGCACGCGAACGCTTCCGGCAGGAACCGCTGCTGGTGGCCAGCGGCGGCGCCTGGGCGGCCATCGCCGGAGAAGTCGCCCACCTGATGCGCGCCGCCGGCTCGACGCGCCAGGTACTGGTCGTCGATAATCCCGTCCTCGACGGCCTGGCCTGCCTGGCTGAATCGGGGCTCGCCCCCTCCCCCTGACCCTTCCCTCCCCGGCTCTCCATGCGCAGCCTGTTCGTCGTCTTGCTCCTGGCCAACGTGGCGCTTTTCGCCCTGGATCGCGGCTGGTTCGGCCAGCCCTTCTCGGAACGCGGCCGCGATCCCGCCCGGATGCGCTCGGAACTGCGGGCCGACACGATCCAGGTGCCACGGCTACCCGGCATCAACGCCACCGACGAGGCGCCGCCGGCACCCGCCGCCGTCGAACCTCCGGACGCCCACCCGGCGGCCCCGGCCACCGAACCCACCGCCGACGCGGCCGGCAACGACACCGCACGGGACTCCGAACCGGAGGCCGCCGCGCCCCACCCGGCCGACGCCATCATCCCCGCGGCCGCCCAGGCCGAGGTGGCGCCAACACCGGCCGCTCCCCCCGCACCCGCCCAGGCCAGCCCACCCCCGCCGCGCGAACCGCTCGCCTGTGTCGAATGGGGCACGTTCAGCGAAGCCGATCTCATCATCGCCAGGAAATGGGCGAACGAACACCTGCCGGCCGCGAAGCAGGGCACGCGGCGCGAACCGGGCAAGCAGGGATGGATGGTCATCGTGCCGCCGCTGCCCAGCGCCTCGGCCGCGCAGGCCGCCGCCGCCCAGCTCGGCAAAAATGGGGTCAAGGATTACTTCGTGATCCAGGAGGGCGGCCCGCTCCAGCACGCCATCTCGCTGGGTGTCTTCAGCACCGAGGCTGCCGCGAAGAAGCAGGCCACGTCCCTGCAGGGCCAGGGCGTGCGCAATGCCAAGGTCGTCTCGCGCGGCGCCCAGGGAGGCAAGAGCTGGCTGCGCCTGGACGGCGTTGCCGCCGCCGGCCGCCGCGCCATCGAAGGGGCGCGCACCCTGTTCGACCGCCCTTCGGTTCAAGACTGCCGCTGACGGCGCTCAGCGCGTCCGGATGCGCTGCACGAGCTTGGTGGTGGAGCGGTCGTGCTCGAAATCGATGGCCACCGCGTCGCCGCCCCAACTGCGCACCAGCGCGGTCTCAGGCAGCGTATCCATGTCGTAGTCCCCGCCCTTGACGATCAGGTCGGGCCGCAACTGGCCGATCAGCTCCAGCGGCGTGTCCTGGTCGAACCACGTCACCGCGTCCACCGAGGCCAGCGCCGCCAGCAGCGCCGCGCGGTCGTCCTGGCTGTTCAACGGCCGGTCCGGCCCCTTGCCCAGGCGGCGCGCCGAGGCATCGGTGTTGACCGCCACCACCAGCATCGCCCCCCGTTGCGCGGCGGCATCCAGGTAGGTGACGTGGCCGCGGTGCAGGATGTCGAACACCCCGTTGGTGAAGACCAGCGGGCGCGGCCAGGCCGCGCGGGCGGCCACGCATTCGGCGGGACTGAGGATCTTGGATTCGAAGCGGGCTGGCACGGTCTGGCGGCGCGGAAATGGCGGAACGGCCCATTGTAGAGGGCTTCGGCACGCGCATGGGGCGATACACTGTGCGCGTCCATGGCCGGGACCTGCCCCGGGACGAGGGAGTGCGATGCGACTGCTGCTGGTCGAAGACGATCCGATGATAGGCGAGAGCGTACTGGACGTCCTGCGCGCCGAACACTACGCGGTCGACTGGGTCAAGAACGCCGGCAGCGCGGACACCGCGCTGCGCACCGAGACCTACGACCTCGTGCTGCTCGACCTGGGGCTGCCCGACGGCGACGGCCTGTCCGTGCTGCGCGAATTGCGCGCGCGCAAGGCGCGCATCCCGGTCATCATCGCCACCGCGCGCGACGCCATCGACCAGCGCATCGCCGGCCTGGACGCCGGCGCCGACGACTACGTCGTCAAGCCCTACGACGTGGACGAGATCCTGGCCCGCATCCGCGCGCTGATCCGCCGCAGCGCGGGCCGCGCCGAACCACTGTACGAACATGAGGGCGTCGTCCTCGATCCGGCCACGCACACCGCCACCGTCGACGGCCAGTCCGTCACCCTTACCGCCAAGGAATGGGCGGTGCTCGAACCCCTGCTGGCGCGGCCGGGCCTCATCCTGTCGCGCGCCCAGTTGGAGGAAAAGCTCTACAGCTGGAAGGACGAGATCAGCAGCAACGCGGTCGAGGTCTACATCCACGGCCTGCGCAAGAAACTGGGCACGCAATTCATCCAGACCGTGCGCGGCGTCGGCTACGTCATCCCCAAATCATGAAACTCCTGCCCGGCCATTCCCTGCGCGCCCGCCTGCTGGCCTTCCTGCTGGCCGCCATCTTCCTGGCCGCGCTGGTGCAGGGCGCCATCGCCTATCGCGGCGCGCTGGTCCAGACCGACGAGATCTTCGATTACCAGTTGCAGCGCACCGCGCTGGCGCTCGGCAACGGCAATCCGCTGTTCAGCACCGGGCCGGAAGGCGGGCTGCTGGACGACCCGGCCGCGCGCGACCTCATCATCCAGATCTGGACGCCGGACGGCGTGCGCCTGTTCCGCTCCACGCCCAAGCTCGTGCTGCCCGACCGCGTCATCCTGGGCTTCTCCACCGTCGAGGCCGAAGGCGCCACCTACCGCATGTACTCGATGGAGGCGCCGCTGCAGATCATCCAGGTCGCCCAGGACGTGCGGGTGCGCACCGGCACGGCGCGGGCACTCGCGCTGCGCACCATCTGGCCCATCGCGGCCATGGCGCCGTTGCTGATGCTGGTCGTCTGGTGGGTGATCAGCCTGTCGCTCGGCCCGGTGGACCGGACACGCCGCCAGGTCGCATCGCGCCAGGCCGACGATTTGTCGCCCGTCAGCGAAGCCGGCCTGCCCGACGAGGTCCGGCCCCTGGTCCATGAACTCAACCTTTTGCTCGGCCGTGTCCGCCAGGCCTTCGACGCGCAGAAGCAGTTCGTGGGCGACGCCGCGCACGAACTGCGCTCGCCGCTGGCCGCGCTCAAGCTGCAGCTGCAGTCGCTGCGCCGCGCCGAGGACGACGCCACCCGCCAGGTAGCGGTGACCCGGCTGGCGGCCGGCATAGACCGCGCCACCCGGCTGGTCGAGCAGTTGCTGTCGCTGGCGCGCCAGGAAGCGCAGGGACCGGCGCTCGCGACACTGGACCTGGGCGACGTCGTACGCACCGCGCTGGCCGACATCCTGCCCCAGGCCCACGCGCGCGGCGTGGACATCGGCATGGAAAGCGCCACCAACGCGCGCGTTGCCGGCCAGGACGAAGCCCTGGTCCTGCTGGTGCGCAACCTGCTGGAGAACGCCGTCAAGTACGCCCCCGAATCCGGACGCGTAGACATCCGGCTCGCGGCCGATCCGCAGGGCGTCACGCTGGACGTCGACGACGACGGCCCCGGCATCCCCCAGGTCGAACGCGGCCGCGTCTTCGACCGCTTCTACCGCGCCCAGACCGCCGACACCCCCGGCAGCGGCCTGGGCCTGGCCATCGTCAAAGCCATCGCCGACCGCCACCACGCCACGATAGAGCTCCTGGATTCTCCCCTGGGCGGCCTGCGCGCCCGGGTGCGGTTCCCCGTCGCCCCATAGCAACTCAAAGGATGCCGCGATACGTCGCAAGCGCCTTCGTGGTCTGCACCAATCCCTGCCGGAGCAGGATGTCCAGGTAACGGTCGACATCGATAGAGGGATGAACAAGCTGCGCGCGCTGGCGCTGCGCCGCGGACACTACCGCTGCCGCATCGAGATCGAACAGATTGTCGATGAACTCGTCCGGATGCTGCGATTCGATTCCAAAGGTGGCCAGCGCGTCCTCAGGGAAGTCCCGCTGGTTGAAGGTCACGATCACGCTGGCGCCACAACGGATGGCCGCAGCCAGTACATGGCGGTCGTCTGAATCCGGCAGGACCAAACCGTCGATCAGCCCTTCATAGCCCTCCACGACACCGTCCGGAATGGCACGATCCATCAAGTCAGAGGTTCGATCCAATTGTGCGCGCGTCAAATCTTGCCGATTAAGCAGCAGGTTGCGCTTCCATTCCTCGTGGATCTCGCGACTCCATCGCGCCCGAAACCGACCTGATAACCCCAACCACATCAGGAAGTCTCTCAACGGCGCGGGATAAAGCACACATGCATCGTAGATAACCGTGAAGGGGGAATGCCTCATTCATACCCCATCTTCAACTCCTGCGACTGCCGCGCAAGTTCGCCCATGGCCTGCTCGGCGGCACGGTCACGCGCATCCTTGTACCGCATCAGATCGGCGAACCGCACACGGCGGTGCTTGCCCGTCCGGTGAAAGGGCAACACGCCATCCTCCAACAGCTTGACCAGATGCGGACGCGAAACATTGAGCATATCCGCCGCCTCCTGGGTGGTGAGTTCGGCGTGAACAGGCACGACCTTCACCGCATTGCCATCGGCCAGTTCGGCCAGTATGTCCACCAGCAGGCGCAGCGCGGAGGTAGGCAGCTCTACCTGATGAGCCTGGTTCTTGTCATCGAAGATCTGGATTCGCTGCGTCTCGACACGCGTCGCCAGATAGGCCGCCAGCGCACGCTGGCCTTGCACGGCGGCTTGAACCTCCCGCTCGACAGGCAGCATCATCTTGGATGAAGCATTGGCCATGGCAAAACTCCCGAACGAAAAAACACCCCCATATTAATCGAAACATTCGAAAAACGAAACAAACGAAAATCCGTCTCTCCCCCGATAGCAAACCCCGACCAGAGCAAGCACACCGCCCCCACTAGGCCCAGGATGCGGTGGATCCGGCTGCGCCGGTCAGGGAAGCCCACCCCCAAGCGGCCTTTGGCCGCTCCCCCTCAAGGGGCGGCCCTGGCGGACCGGCAAAGCCGGATCCGCGGCGCCCCGGGTCTAGTACCGGTTTCTTGGTACGCCACACCGTTGCTACCGCTGGCAGCCAGCGACAGCAACCGTGCCACGACCCAAGATGGCCCCACTAGACCCAGGATGCGGTGGATCCGGCTCCGCCGGTCCACCCGCATCGCCCCCTGGGGGGCGCGCGTCAGCGCGTAGGGGGGGACTTAAGTTCCTCTTAAGACAAGCGCTCCACCATGACGCCATGTTCCATCACCTGGCAGAGGAGCCCACCATGAACACCCGCAAATTCTCCGCTTCGCACCTGGCTGTCGCCCTGGTTGCCGCCGGCGTGTTCGGCGCCGCCGGCGCCACCGCGTTCCAGCGCACCGCCACGACGCAGGCCGTACCGGTCTCCGCCGCGAGCACGCTGGCGGCCGCGCCCGTGGGCGCGGTGACACCCCCCGATTTCTCGCAGATCACCCAGCGCTACGGCCCGGCCGTGGTCAACATCAGCGTAACCGGCACCACCAAGGTCTCGGACGACGACGGCGATCCGTTCGCGCAGTTCTTCCGCGGCTTCCCCGGCTATCCCGGCGGCGGTGGCGGCGGCACGCACAGCGTGCCGATGCGCGGCCAGGGCTCCGGCTTCATCGTCAGCCCCGACGGCATCATCCTGACCAACGCCCACGTGGTGAAGGACGCCAAGGAAGTCACCGTCAAGCTGACCGACCGGCGCGAATTCCGCGCCAAGGTGTTGGGCTCGGATCCCCAGACCGACGTCGCCGTGCTGAAGATCGATGCGCGCAACCTGCCGGTCGTGGTCGTGGGCAACCCCAGCGACCTGCGCGTGGGCGAATGGGTGCTGGCCATCGGCTCGCCCTATGGCCTGGAAAACACGGTGACGGCGGGCGTGGTCAGCGCCAAGGGCCGCTCGCTGCCCAACGACGGCTCGGTGCCGTTCATCCAGACCGACGTCGCCGTCAACCCGGGCAACTCGGGCGGACCGCTGTTCAACTCGCGCGGCGAAGTGGTCGGCATCAACTCGCAGATCTACAGCCAGACCGGCGGCTATCAAGGCCTGTCGTTCGCGATCCCGATCGACGTGGCGGCCAAGGTCAAGGACCAGATCGTGGCGCATGGCGAAGTCCACCATGCCCGCCTGGGTGTCACCATCCAGGAGGTCAACCAGGCGCTGGCCGATTCGTTCAAGCTGGACTCGCCCACCGGCGCGCTGGTCGCCAGCGTGGAAAAGGGCAGCCCCGCCGACAAGGCCGGCCTGAAGTCCGGCGACATCATCCGCAAGATCGACGGCAAGCCCGTGGTGGCCTCGGGCGACCTGCCCGCGGTGATCAGCCTGGCCACACCGGGACAGGACGTCAAGCTGGAAGTCTGGCGCAACGGTTCGCCGCACGACATCGTCGCCAAGCTGGGCAGCGCCAAGGCGGAAGCCACGGCCAGCGCCGATACGCGCGGCGGCGCCGCGCACGGCCGGTTGGGGCTGGCGCTGCGTCCGCTCACGCCGCAGGAACGGATGGCCGTGGGCGACAATGGTGGGCTGGTGGTCGAGCAGGTAGGCGGCCCTGCCGAGCAGGCCGGCATCGAACCCGGGGACTTGCTGCTGTCGCTGAACGGCGTCCCGGTGCGGAGCGTCGACCAGGTGCGCACGCTGATCGCGAAGTCGGGCAAGAACGTAGCGCTGCTCGTGCAGCGCGGCGATGCCAAGATCTTCGTACCGGTGCAGCTCGGCTGATCGCCTGACGCAACCGGCCGGGGCATCGCGCCCCGGCCATCCTCGCCGGCCGCCGCCCTATCGGGCGGGCGGCCGGTTCAGTTTGCGCAGGATGCTTTGACGCGTGTTGTCCAGGTGCGTGGTCATCGCCTGCCGCGCGGCCTGGACGTCCTGCCGCACCAGCGCGTCGATCAGCGCCAGGTGTTCTTCGCGGCCGGGGCCGTAGCGTTCCGGCATGCGCTTCAGGTTGAACATGCGCGTGCGCCGGCGCAGGCTGCGCACCATTTCGCTCAGCACGACGTTGCCGCTGGCGTCGGCGATCAGGTTGTGCAGGGCGTCGTCCAGTTGCCAGTGATCGGCGGGATCCGGCTCGGGATCGTTCTCGAGCAGCTCGAACTGTCCGCGCAAGCGCTCCAGTTCCTCGACGGCGATGTGGCCGTTTGCCAGCGTCACGGCCTCGGTCTCGAGCATGCTGCGGATGTGCAACACGTCCATGATTTCCTGGACCGAGATTTCCCGGACCATGATGATGCGGCCCAGGTGGCGGACGATGACGCCCTCGTTCTCCAGGCGGCCCAGCGCCTCGCGTATCGGCGTGCGCGAAATCTGCAGGGAGTCGGCAAGGCTGCGTTCCTGCAGCACGGCGCCCGCGGGCAGGTCTCCGCGCAGGATCTTGTCCAGCAGTTGGTCGTAGGCCTGTTCGCTCAGGCTGCGGCCGCTGCCGTCGCCCCGGCCTGGCGCCGGGCCGCCAAGGGAAGCGTCGAGCGGTGTCTCGTGGGTGAGTTCTTCTGGCATACCAATAGTATACCCCGCTGCCCGCATGTCCCGATCGCCCCGTTCAGCGGGCGCCGCGCCGCAGCGCGCGGCCGGGCCGGGCCGCCCGGCCTTCCCCGCCGTGCCACACCTGGCCGCCGTTGACGAACACATGGCGGATGCCCGCGGCCCGCTGCGTGGGCGCGTCGAAAGTCGCCAGGTCGGCCACCACGGCGGGGTCGAAGACGGTGACGTCCGCATAGGCGCCCTCGCGGATCGCGCCGCGGTCCGTCAGGCCGAAGAACTCGGCCGGCAGTCGGGTCATCCGCTGCACGGCGTCCTCCAGGGTCAGCAGCCCCAACTGGCGCGCGTAGTGGCCCAGCACGCGCGGAAAGGTGCCCCACAGGCGCGGATGCGGATGCGTATCGTGCGGCAAGCCGTCCGACCCGATCATGGTCAGCGGATAGGCCATGATGCGGCGTACGTCCTCTTCGTCCAGCATGAAGTAGATCGCGCCGGCCGGCAGCAGCCGCCTGGCGGCCTCGACCGGCAGGCAGCCCCAGTCGCGCGCGATGTCGACGATGTCGCGCCCGGCCTGCTCCGGATGGTCTCGCGACCACGTCACCATCACACGCATCTGGCCCCGGCACCGCTCGGGATCGAGCGCGGTCGAACCCGCGACATAGGGATAGACGTCCAGCCCTACCCGCTGCTCGCGGCTCGCCCGGCCGATGCGCGCCAAGGTGCGGGTCGAGCGGCCGAAGTTGGCGGGGCCGATCACCTTGTGGTGCGAGATCAGCACCGCGACGTCGGCATCGCGGCCGATGCGCAAGGCCTCCTCCAGCGATTCCTCAACCCCGTCGCCCTCATCGCGCATGTGGGTCGCGTAGACCCCGTCGCTGCCGGCCATGACGTTCGCCACGTCCACCACTTCCCCGGTGGGCGCCATGCGGCTGACCGGGTAGTACAGCCCGGTGCTGAGCCCCAGCGCCCCCGCCTCGAACGCCCGCGCGAAGCGCTGGCGCATCGCCCGCACTTCGTCCTGGCTGGCGGGCCGCTCCAGGTCGGACATTTCCGCCAGGCGCAGCGTGGAATGGCCCACGAGGCAGGCCACGTTGACCGCGGCCGGATGGCGCGCCAGCTCATCCAGATAGGCACCGAAATCGGGAAAGCGGAAGGCCGAGGCCTCGCCCAGCAGATGGAAGGTGGCGGGCACACCGGCGCGCGGCAGCACGGGCGCCAGGCTGATGCCGCAGTTGCCGGTGACCACCGTGGTGACCCCCTGGCTGACCTTGCAGGCCATGTCGGGTCCGGCCAGCACGGCGTTGTCGTCGTGGGTATGGGAATCGATGAAGCCCGGCGCCACGACGCAGCCCGCCACGTCGTACGCCTGTTCCGCCTTCACCCCTTTCAGGCTGCCCACGGCGACGATGCGATCCCCGGCCAGCGCGACATCCGCGACGAAGCCCGGCCGGCCGCTGCCATCGACCACGGTCCCGCCTTCGAGCAGCACGTCGCAGCGCTGAAGCCCGGGGAGCGATTTGGCATTCGTCATGAAGGGTCCTTTGCTGAGGTCGTGGCCGCATTATGCCCAACGAACCCGATCGGAACACCACGGGTATACCATAGGTGTTCCTACGCCATACATTTCAATAGACTTTGCTCGACCCAAGCAGAAGCGGGCCGGAAACGCCCCGCGGGCAGGCAACCAGGAGGAGGAAAGATGTCGAGTGCCGCAAAAGACGCCGCGCAAGTCCTGCGCGGCGCGTTCAGCATCGTCGTGACGCCGTTCGAGCGGGAAGGCCGCCTGGACGAAGGCGCCCTGGCGGCCAATATCGAGCGGACCCTGGACCTGGGCTACGACGGCGTCCTGATCGGTGGCACCTACGGCGAATTCGCCACCATGACGCTGGACGAGCGCGCGCGGCTGTTCCGCGCCGCGGCCGGCGCCGTCGGCGGCCGCGCGGGCCTGCTGCTGTGCGCGGCCGGCTCGGATCCGCGCGGCGTGCGCGAACTGACAGCGCTGGCCGGCGAGCTGGGCGGCTATCCCATGGTCATGCCGCCCTATGTATCGGAAGTCACCGACGCGCAGATCGTGCGCTTCTTCCAGGACATCGCCGCCGAGGCGCCGGGCGGCGTGGTCATCTACAACGCCCCCGGGGTCGGCATCACGCTGTCCGTGCCGACCTTGGAACGGCTGGCCGACCTGCCCGGCGTGGTGGGCCTCAAGCAGGGCGAGCTGAACCCCACCGTGGTCGACCAACTGGTCGGCCGCCTGGGCGGGCGCCTGCAATTGCTGTCGGCGTCCGACCTCGCCCTGACCGGCCCCGCCACGGCGGGCTTCGACGGACTGACCAGCACCAACAGCTGTGCCCTGCCCGAGCTGATCCTGGCGGCCTATCGCGCGCTGCGCGCGGGCGACGCCCGGACCGGCGGCGCGCTGCACCGGTCATGGTTCGCCTACCGCGAGCTGGCGCGACGCCATGGCCAGCCGCAGACGGTCAAGGCGGCCATGCGCGGCCGGGGCTGGAACGGCGGCTTCGTCCGCTCGCCGCTGCGGGACCTGGAGGAAAGCGCCCGGGCGGACGTGGAGTCGGCCGTCCGCGACGCCATGCAGGCTTTCGATCGCTATCGCACAACGGGAGGAATCCAATGAGGAAGTTCGTCAAGTGCGCCCAGCTGTTCACGGGCAATAGCAACCAGCCGGTGGGCGGCGGCGTCCTGGTCGTCGAGGACGACGGCGCCATCTCGTACGCCGGCCCCGCCGCCGGCGCCGGTGCGCCGGGCGAAGGCGTCGAGGTGCTGGACTACTCCAGCTATTTCGTCATGCCCGGCATGATCGACGTCCACACCCACCTGGCCTACGGCAATGCCAAGAGCGAGGAAGACATCGACCTCTACCAGCCGATGGAATTCCGCTCGCTGCGCGGCCTGTTCTTCGCGCAGAAGGTGCTGGCCGCCGGCTTCACGTCGATCTGCGCGCCGGGCGATGCCGGCCAGTTGAGCCTGTCGGTGCGCAACGCCATCAACTTCGGCATGTTCGACGGCCCGCGCGTTACCGCCGCCGGCCGCTACCTGACCACGCGGCAGGGGCTGACGGACTGGTATCCCACCTGGATAGGCGTGCCCGAGACCTCCATTGGCCGCCTGGTCACCAGCCGCGACGAAGCCATCGAGGAAGTCCGACGCCAGGTCAAGAACGGCGTCGACTGCATCAAGATCGCGCTGGACGGTTTTCATCGCCGTCCCAACGGCGAACTGGTGGCAGCCTTCACGCAGGACGAGACCACGGCCATCGTCGAGGAGACCCACCGGCTGGGCAAGCGCGTGGTCGTCCATGCGCGCGGCCGCGAGGCCACCCTGTATGCGGCGCGCGCCGGCGTGGACCTGATCTTCCACGCCTACTACCTGGATGACGAATGCCTGGAGGCCATGCTGCGCACCGGCAGCGCCATCGGCCCGACCATGACATTCCCGCGCAACATCATCGAGTTCACGCAGCCGCATGAGCCGGCGAGACAGCGTGGACGCCACGAGGACAACCGGCGCGAATACGAGATCGCCTGTGTCAATCTCGCCAAGGCGCGCGAGGCCGGCGTGCCGATGATGATAGGCACGGACTCGGGCTTCGCCGTCACGCCCTACGGCGAGTGGCATGCGCGCGAACTGGAGATCTTCGTCGAGGACCTCGGCTTCACGCCCGCCCAGGCGCTGCGCTGCGCGACCGAGGTGTCGGCGCGCTTCCTGGCCGACTGCGACCGCGTCGGCGTACTGGAAGCCGGACGCCAGGCCGACTTCATCGCCGTCGACGGCTCGCCTCTGGAAGACATCTCCCTGCTCCAGGACAAACGCCGCATCCGCCACGTCCACCTGGGCGGCAAGCGCATGGAGATCCCGAACCGTTCCTATGATCCACGCAAGGTCACCGACCAGGCGTGGGCGAACTGGACGGACATCTATACCCAGGAGCGCGTCGACCAGCTCCAGCTTCGCCCGCGCCAGCAGCCCGCCGCGCGGCCCGCCAAGCGTACGGCCACGGTCTGAACGCCACGACGCGTTCCCCCGCGGCCCTTGCCGAGTTTGGATCTTTAAAGGAGAAGCAGTCATGACCGACCCCAGCATCCCCAGGCAAGTTTCCCCGGCAGGGCGCCGCCGCGTCCTGAAATCGGCATTGGCCCTGACCGGCGCTGCCGCCTGTGCCCCCGCCGTGTTCGCCGCGCAGCAACGCACGGTGAAGTTCACCCTGCCCTGGCTGGCCCAAGGCGCGACCGCCTACGTCTACATCGCCGACGAGCGCGGCTTCTTCAAGAAGCGCGGCCTGAACGTCGAGATCAGCCGCGGCTTCGGTTCGCTGACGGCGTCGCAGGCCATCGCCAACGGCCAGTTCGACTTCGGACTGGTGTCGGCCAGCTCGACCATCGTCAGCGCGGCCACGGGCCTGCCGCTGGTGGCGCTGGGCACGACCAACTACGACGCCTATGCCGGCGTCCTGATGCGCAGCGATTCGCCCATCCGCACGCCCAAGGACCTGGAGGGCAAGCGCATCGGCGCCGTGCCCGCCTCGACCGAATTCCCCTTGTGGAAGGCGTTCGCGAAGAAGGCCGACATCGACGCGGGCAAGGTGCAGATCATCCAGGCCGATCCCCGCGTGCTGGAACGCACGCTGGTGGAAAAGCAGATCGACGCGGCGCTGGTGGTCGCCAGCACGTCCTACGCGGTGGCCAAGGCCATGGGCACCGATACGCGCGCCTTCCTGTGGAGCAAGTACGGCCTGCCCTTCTACTCGAACAACATCCTGACCCGCCCCGACGTGCTGCAGCGGGACCCGGAACTTTGCCGCGCCGTCACCGACGCGCTGCTGGAGGGCCTGGCCTACCAGCTCAAGAACCCCGATGAATCCCTGGACATCTTCCTGAAGAAGGTCCCCGAACTGACGCTCACCGCCGGCGGCCGGGAGTTCTCGCGGCTCAGCCAAGGCTTCATGCTGGCCTCGGCAATCGAGCCCGAAGCCATCGACCACGGGCTGGGCTACAGCGACATGCGGCGCGTGGACGAGATGATCGACCTCATCATGCAGTATGCCGTCCCGCCGTCGGCCAAGCGGCCCTCGACCCAGGCGCTCTTCACCAACCGTTTCATCGGCTCGGTGCAGTTGGACAAGGCGGACTGGGACCGCGCGCGCCAGCAGACGCAAGAGTTCGTCAAGCTGCTGGCCTGAGGACGGAGCCATGCACACGTCCCATCTCAGCGCCGACCGCGTCTCCAAGACCTACCAGGGCACCGCCGGGACGGTCGAGGCGGTCCACAACGCCACCTTCTCGATCGAGAAGGGGGAGTTCGTGTCCATCCTCGGTCCCAGCGGCTGCGGCAAGTCCACCCTGCTGATGATGCTGGCCGGCCTGGAACCCGCCACCAGCGGCACCATCATGGAAGCCGGCCAGCCCGTGGCCGGGCCGCGCAACGACATCGGCATGATCTTCCAGGACGCCACGCTGCTGCCCTGGAAGACCGTGATGCAGAACGTCCTGTTCCCCATCGACATCCTGAAGAAGAACGTCGGCGACTACCGGGACCGGGCGATGGAACTGCTCAGGATGGTGGGCCTGGCCGACTTCCGCGACCACAAGCCGGCCCAGCTTTCCGGCGGCATGCGCCAGCGCGCCGCCATTTGCCGCGCGCTGATCCACGATCCCCACCTGCTGCTGATGGACGAACCCTTCAGCGCCCTGGATGCGATCACCCGCGACGAGATGAACGTCGCCCTGCTCGACATCTGGCAGCGCTACAAGAAGACGGGTGTATTCATCACGCACAGCATCCGCGAGGCCGTCCTGCTCTCGGACCGCATCCTGGTCATGACCCGCCGGCCCTCCACCATCGTCTGCGACGTCAAGGTGCCGTTCGAGCGGCCCCGCCAGCCGTCCATCGTCGAAACGATGGAGTTCAACGATCTGTGCAACGCCCTGCGCCACACCATCGAGCATGGCGCCGATGCGGGCGCCCATCCCCTCCCCTCCAGGCGGAGCCCGCACGCTCCCACCCTGGCAACGAGCGAATAGCGAGGCAAGACAGTGTCCATGAGCATGACCTACAGTCCCGCAGCACGCACCGGATCACGAACCCCCTCGGGCCTGCTGCGCCCGCTGGGGCGGCAGGCGCGCCAACTGCTGCTGCCCACGGGAACCACTGTCGCGATTCTCCTGGCCTGGGAGATCGTGGTGCGCGCCTACGCCGTTCCCGTCTCGCTGATGCCCGCGCCGTCGGTGATCTTCGCCCGCTTGATGGAAAGCCGCGGCGCCATCCTGGCGCACACGATCCCGACCGCGACCGAGACCGTGCTGAGCTTCCTGCTGGCGACGGTGCTGGGCATCGTGCTGGCCATCGCGCTGACCTACTCGCGCACGCTCAAGTCGGCGGTCTATCCCGGCGTGGTCCTGTTCCAGCTCATCCCCAAGGTCGCCCTGGCCCCGCTGTTCGTCGTCTGGTTCGGTATAGGCAGCGAATCGCGGCTGGCCTTCGGCGTGTTCATCGCCTTCTTCCCCATCGTCATCGCCACCATGGCGGGCCTGCGCGACACGCCGCCCGACATGCTGCGCCTGTGCCGGGTGCTGACCGCGACCAACTGGCAGATGTTCATGTCGGTGCGCATGCCCTACGCGGTGCCGCACATCTTCAGCGGCATGAAGATCTCGGTCACCTTCGCCATCATCGGCGTGATCGTGGCCGAGTTCATCACCGCCCAGCGGGGCCTGGGTTACCTGATCGTGTTCGCTTCGTCGCAGGCCGACACGCCGCTGATCCTCGCGGCCATCTTCGCCCTGTGCGTGGTGGGCCTGTTGCTGTACGGCGCGGTGGGACTGGCCGAGAAGATCGCGGCCCGGTTCTACGGCGCGTCCTGAGGAGACCACGATGGATCTCGGCATCTCCGGCAAGACCGCCCTGGTGTGCGGCGCCAGCAGAGGCCTGGGCCAGGCCTGCGCCCGCGCGCTGGCCCAGGAAGGCGTGGCGCTGGTCCTGGTCGCGCGCGCGGCGCAACCGCTGGAACGCGCGGCGCGCGCCCTGTCCGACGAAACGGGCGTCGCCGCGATCCCCGTCGCGGCCGACATCGCCACGCCCGAAGGACAGGCCGCCGCCATCGCCGCCTGCCCCGCTCCCGACATCGTCGTCACCAACGCCGGCGGCCCGCCTCCAGGCGATTTCCGCGACTGGTCCCGCGACGACTGGAACGCCGCGCTGGAGGCCAACCTGCTGGCCCCGGTGGCGCTGATGAAAGCCTACGTGGACGGCATGATGGCGCGCGGCTTCGGCCGCATCGTCAACATCACCTCGGGCTCGGTCAAGGCCCCCATCGCCACGCTGGGCCTGTCCACCGCCGCGCGCCTGGGCCTGACCGGCTTCGTGGCCGGACTAGCCCGCCAGACCGTGGCGCGCAACGTCACCATCAACAACCTGCTGCCCAGCGCCATCGAGACCGAGCGCCTGCGCGTGACGGCCACCGCCCAGTTCGGCGCCGGCGCCAGCGACGAGGCCGTCGAACGCGCCCTGGCTCAGCGCCAGGCGGGTATACCCGCCGGCCGGTTCGGGCGGCCCGAGGAGTTCGGCGCCCTGTGCGCGTTTCTTTGCAGCGTGCACGCGGGCTACATGACGGGCCAGAACCTGCTGGTGGACGGCGGCGCCTATCCGGGCTCGCTCTAGCAACTCATCTCACGGGAACGAACACATGGATCTGGGACTGAACGGCCGGGTGGCGCTGGTGCTGGGAGCCGGCGGCGGGCTGGGCGGCGCGATCGCGCATGCGCTGGCGCGCGAAGGCGCCCACGTGGCGGCGGCCGACGTCGATCCGGCCAGCCTGGCCGCCACGGTCGAGTCGATCACCGGCAAGGGCGGCCGCGCCCTGGCCGTGCCCATGGACCTCGCGCGCCCCGACATGCTGCAGGCCGGCGTGGTCCAGATCGGAAAGGCGCTGGGGCCGGTGGAAATCCTGGTCAACAACTCGGGGGGCCCGCCGCCCACCCGCGCCGGAGGCGTCGATGCCGGCACCTGGGAAAGCCATTTCCGGTCCATGGTGGTCAGCCTGATGAGCCTGACCGACCTGGTGCTGCCGGCCATGCAGGAGCGGCGCTGGGGCCGCATCATCACCAGCGCCAGCTCGGGCGTGGTCAGCCCCATCCCCAACCTCGGCATCTCAAACACGCTGCGCATGGCCCTGGTGGGCTGGTCGAAGACGCTGGCGGCGGAAGTCGCGCCCTACGGCATCACGGCGAACGTCATCGTGCCCGGCCGCATCGCCACCGACCGCATCCGCCAGTTGGACGAGGCCCGCGCCCGGCGCGAAGGCAAGGAAGTCGAGGAAATCGCCCGCCTGAGCACCGCCACCATCCCCATGCGGCGCTATGGCGATCCGTCGGAGTACGCGGACACGGTGGCCTTCCTGGCCAGCGAGCGCGCATCCTATACCACGGGGTCCGTGGTGCGGGTGGACGGCGGACTCATTCCGTCCGTCTAGCCCGGCCGTACCCGTGCCCGTGCCCTAGCCGGCGGCCAGTTCCTTGCGGTAGCGGTTCAGGTCCTGCACCGTCGCGAAGCTGCGGCCGAGCAGGGTCGACATGGTGTGCAGGATGCGTTCGGCCACCTTGCCCTCCCACTCCCGGTCGAACTGGATCTGGTCGTCCAGCCAGCGGTCGAGCCAGCCCGGCTCGGGCAGCCGGGATTGCACCGTATCGTTGGGGAACAGACTCTTGTTGACGTGCAGGTTGGTCGGGTGCAGCGCCTGCGAGGTGCGCTTGGCCGACGCCATCAGCACGCCTATCTTGGCGAAGGCGTTGCGTGCCTGGTCGGCCAGCTCCTTGCCTCGCTCGGTCAGCGCCCGCCTCATGTAGCGCAGATAGGCCCCCGCATGGCGGGCCTCGTCCTGCGCGATCAGCTTGTAGATGGCCTTGATGACCGGCTCGCTGTGCCATTGCGCGGCACGGCGGTACCAATGGTTGAGCCGGATCTCGCCGCAGAAGTGCAGCGTCAGGGTCTCGAGCGCGGGCGCGGCGTCGAACTCGAAGCGCACGTGGTGCAGCTCGTCCTCGGTCGGCAGCATGTCCGGACGAAAGCGCTTGAGGTATTCCTGCAACACCAGCGAATGCTTCTGCTCTTCATAGAACCAGATCGACATGAACGCGCTGAAATCGCTGTCCTCGCGGTTGTCCCGGAGGAACATCTCGGTGGCCGGCAGCGCCGACCACTCGGTGATCGCATTCATCTTGATCGTGTGCGCTTGCTCGTCGGTCAGCAGACTGGCGTCGAACTGGTCCCACGGCACGTCCTTTCCCATGTCCCAGCGCACGGACTCCAGGGATTTGAATAGTTCCGGGTACAGCATGATGGGCCCTTGTATGGAAGCCGGCAGCTTGAGCGTTCCAAGTCGCCGGAAGATCGGCGAAGGATATGGCGGGAGTCTTACCCCCGCATGACACATTCCTTCCGGATCCGGCCGGGCAAGGCGCGGGACGCGCCTGTAACAGAACTTACAGGACCGGATGCAGCGCGGGCCGCACGCGCGCCCGCACCACTTGGGGCAGCAGGCTGCCGGCCCAGATGCCGACGAATCCCGCCAGCAGTCCCGCCAATTGTGGCGGAAAAACTTCCGCTGCAAAAGCCCTGACCAGCAGCCAGGCGGCCACCCCCATCACCGACGACAGCAGCGCGCCCTGCGTGGTCGCTCGCCGCCAGTACAGGCCCATCAGCAGCGGCACGAACGCCCCCACCAGCGTGACGGTATAGGCGCCCGCCACCATCTCGTAGATGCTGTCGGACGTGCTGAGCGCGAAAGTCAGCACGCACAGCCCGAACAGCACCACCGACACGCGCATCGCGCGCAGGAAATGCTTGTCGGACATGCCCGGCATGAAATGGCGCAGGATGTTCTCGGCGAAGGTGGTGGAAGGCGCCAGCAGCGTGGCCGAGGCGGTCGACATGATGGCCGACAGCAGCGCGCCGAAGAAGAACACCTGCGCCACCGTGGGCATGCGCTCGAGGATGAAGGTGGGCAGGATCTTCTGGGGATCCTCCTGCAGCAGCGTCCCGACCGTGTCGGGCATCACGCTGAAGGCGGCTACCCCTATGTACATGGGGATGCAGGCGAACATCAGGTAAAGCAGCCCGCCGATGACGGGGCCGCGCCGGGCCGTGCTCACGTCCTTGGACGACATCACTCGCTGGTAGACGTCCTGCTGCGGGATGGAGCCCAGCATCATCGTGACCAATGCCGCGAAGAAGAACAGTATGTCGTGCGTCGTGGCCGGAGGCAGGAAATTGAGCAGGTCACGGCTGGTCGCCTCGTGCACGACGACGCCCACGCCGCCGGCCAGGTCGGTGGCGAAATAGGCGATGGTGAAGAGCCCGGCCACGATCACGATCATCTGGAAGAAATCGGTCAGCGCGACCGACCACATGCCGCCGAACAGCGTGTAGGTCATAACGATCAGCGTGCCGATGATCATGCCGCTGGTCTGCGAGAACACGCCCGGGTCGAGCATGTGGAACACCAGTCCCAGGGCCTTGACCTGCGCCGCCACCCATCCCAGGTACGAGATGATGATCGCCAGGCTCATGAGAACCTCGACGATGGGGCCGTAGCGTTCGCGGTAGTAGTCGCCCAGCGTCAGCAGGTTGTGCCGGTAGAGCCGCGCGGCGAAGAACACGCCCACCAGCACCAGGCACATCGACGCGCCGAAGGGATCCTCGACCACGCCGCCCAGCCCTTCCCGCACGAACACGGCCGATACGCCCAGCACCGCCTCGGAGCCGAACCAGGTGGCGAAGGTCGTGGCGACCACGATGAACAGGGGCAGCGACCTGCCGGCCACCGCATAGTCGGTGGAGTTCGACACCCGGCGGGCGGCGACCACGCCGATGCAGATGGATACCAGCAGGTAGAGCAAGACGAACCAGAACACCATGATGCCGAGCCCACCCGGGAAAAAAAGCCAAAACCGCGCGAGTATCGCACAGCGGGCCGGGGCTTTCCAGGCCCGTCAGGACTGGCGTATCGGTGGGTGGGGATGGGCGCGGCGGCCGGTCAGAAACAGAGGTACAGGCCCAGGAGGCCGAGCCCCGTGAAGAACCCCCGGCGGAACGCCGCGGGGCTGATGCGGTGGCGCAGGACCTGGCCCGCCCACATGCCCGCCATGGCCGGCACCAGGGCCACCAGGGACGCCGCCATCTGCTGGTAGCCCAGGGCGCCGCCGCGCGCCAGCGCCACGGCCAGCGCCAGCGTCGAGACCGTGAAGGCCATGCCCAGCGCCTGCACCAGTTCGTCCTTGGCCAGGCCCAGCGCCTGCAGGTAGGGCACGGCGGGTATCACGAACACTCCGGTGGCAGCGGTCACCGCGCCGGTCGCCAGGCCGGCCAGCCCGCCCAGCCGGCGCTCCGCGCCGGGCGGCACGCGCAGTTGGAAGGCCATCAGGCCGAAGGCCGCGTACAGCACCAGCGCCACGCCCAGCGCCCGGACCGCCCAGGGCTGCGACCCCGTTCCGGCCAGCGCCGCCGTCAGCCAGGTGCCGGCCACCACGCCGGCCAGCAGGGGCCACAGCCGCCTGGCCAGGTGCACGAAGCGCCCGCCGGCGGCCAGTTGCCAGACGTTCGTCACCATGGAGGGCACCACGAGCAGCGCCGCGGCCTGCGCCGGGGCCATGGCCAGGCCCAGCAGCCCCATGGCGACGGTGGGCAGCCCCAGGCCGATGACGCCCTTGACGGCGCCGGCCACGAAGAAAGTACCGAGGATGAGAAGGATCAGGGGCCAGCTGGCCGCGGAGTACGTCGAGAGCAAGGAGTCCATGGCGCCATGCTGCCGCAAGCCGCGCCGGCTGGAAATGCGGATTACGCGGATCCAGCCTTCGGAAAATCCGGAGCCGGGAACCCGGCTAGCGGGCGACCGCCCACAGCGCCACGGCCACGCCCACCGCCAACACGCCGGCGATCACCGCCATCAGGCGATTGGTCTGCTGCTGGGCGGCCCGCAGGCGCTGCAGTTCGGCCAGGGTATCGGCGGAACGATCCGGGCGGGCCAATTGATGATGCACCAGGCGCGGCAGTTCGGGCAGCATCCGCGCCCACTGCTGCGACTCGCGCCGGAGGTTGTTGCGCAGCGCCGCCCAGCCGACGCGCTCGTGCATCCAGCGCTCGAGATAGGGCTTGGCCGTCTTCCACAGGTCCAGCGAGGGATCCAGTTCGCGTCCCAGGCCTTCGACGTTGAGCAGCGTCTTCTGCAGCAGCACCAGTTGCGGCTGGATCTCGACGTTGAAACGGCGCGAGGTCTGGAACAGGCGCAGCAATACCTGCCCCAGCGAGATCTCGGCCAGGGGCCGGTCGAAATAGGGTTCGCAGCAGGCCCGGATCGCGCCTTCGAGTTCTTCCTCGCGCGTGCCGGGCGGTACCCATCCGGACTCGATGTGCAGGCGGGCGACCTGGCGGTAGTCGCGCCGGAAGAAGGCCAGGAAGTTCTGCGCCAAGTAGTTCTTGTCGAACTCGGACAGCGAACCGACGATGCCGAAATCAAGCGCGATGTAGCGCCCCAGCGTGCGCGGATCGTCCGACACGTAGATGTTGCCCGGGTGCATGTCCGCGTGGAAGAAGCCGTCCGCGAACATCTGGGTGAAGCAGATCTCCACGCCGTCCCGCGCCAGCTTCTTCAGGTCCACGCCGGCCTCGACCAGCCGCTCGGCATGATTGACGGGGATGCCGCGCATGCGCTCCATCGTGAAGATGGACGAGGAGCAATAGTCCCACATCACTTCCGGCACGATCAGCAGGTCGCCGCGGGGCCCGTCGGGGGCGAAGTTGCGGCGCAGCTGGCTGCAGTTGGCCGCCTCGCGCAGCAGGTCGAGTTCGTCGTGCAGGTATTTGTCGAACTCGGCCACCACCTCGCGCGGCTTCAGGCGCCGTCCGTCGGCCGAGATCTTCTCGATCAGCGTGGCCGCCGCCCGCAGCAGCCGCAGGTCCTTGTCGATCACCGGCGCCATGTTGGGCCGCAGCACCTTCACCGCCACGTCGCGGCCGTCCTTGAGCACCGCGAAATGCACCTGCGCGATCGAGGCCGAGGCCACCGGTTCGCGCTCGAAGCTGGCGAACAGTTCATCCGGGTGCCGGCCCAGTTCCTTGCGGATGCTGGCGATCGCCACCTCGGACGGAAACGGCGGCACGCGGTCCTGCAGGCGCGCCAGTTCGTCGGCGATGTCCGCCGGGATCAGGTCGCGCCGCGTCGACAGCACCTGGCCGAACTTGACGAAAATCGGGCCGAGCGTCTCCAGCGCCAGGCGCAGCCGCTCGCCACGCGGCGCATGCAGCTTGCGGCCCAGCCGCATCACGACCAGCAGGCGCTCGGTCCAGGGATGCCGGATGCCGGAGATCACGAGTTCGTCCAGGCCGTAGCGGAAACTGACGAACATGATGCGGATCAGGCGCAGGAAGGTGAACATGGCCTAGCCCTCCGCGCCCAGGCGGGTTTCGAGCCGGGCCAGCCGCGTCAGCAGGTGCTCGACCCGCTTGCCCGCGCGCTCGGCGTCGTCGCGCAGTCGCCGCACCTCGCCCCCCCAGGCCTGCAGCGCGTGCGAGGACGCCACCGCCCCGCTTTCCTCGGTCAGGTACTCCGCCACGTTCTCGGCCAGCCGCCAGGCGCCGGCGCGCAGCCCGTCCGCCACGCCCCGCGCCGTACGGACCAGGCGGGCGGCGGGTATGTCGCCGACGACCCCGGCCAGGTCTTCTTCCACGTCCCAGCGCAGATCCCGCGCCAGGTCTCCCAGCACGTGGGCCAGCGCCGCATCGCCCTCGATGCGCACCGCCCCCATCCGGCGGGCGGCATCGCCCGAGAGCAGCTCCGGCAGCCTGCCGCCATCGACGGTCAGGGTCACGTCGGGCACGACATCCGCGGCGGCGGCCTCGACCAGGCCTTGCGGGGTGATCGTCAGCGTCATGCTCAGGGAGCCGGCGGCCAGGCGGGCTGTCTTGCCGGCATGCTGGCGCAGCCGCTCGCGGGCCCAGGGTTCGCGCAACAGCAGCGTATCGAGCGCCCGGATGGCGGCGGCGGAAGGGTACGGCAGGGACACGGGCATAGGATGCGAGACGGAAACCAGTAAGGAGAACCGACCGGCGATCCGGCCTGCCAATGAAAAACGCCCGTCCGAGGACGGGCGTTCCACGGGGTTCGACCCCGCAAGTTTACCGGTTGTGTTCCTGCACCGGGATCTGCTGCACGCCGGCCAGCAGCCAGCCGCCGTCGTTGGGCTTGAACAGGTTCCAGACTTCCTCGAAGCGGAACGCCTCGGTGCCCGGGGCCTCGCGCAGCATGCCGGAGAAGCGGACGCTGGCGAGGTGGCCGTCGGAGACGGTCTCGATGCCAAGCAGTTCCGCGTTCAGCAGTACCACCTCGGTCACGTTCTGCCCCTGGCGCTGGCCGATTTGCTGGCTGAGTTCGGCCAGCAGGTCGTCGGTGACCCGATCGCGCAGTTCGCTCAAGTCGCCACGGTCCCAGACGCCTTGCAACTGCACGAAATAGCTCTTCGCATGGCTGAGGAAATTCGCGGCGTCGAAATCGCTGGGAATGCCCCACTCACCGGTGGGGGCAGGCCCCGCGGCGGCCAAGGAAGCGGCAGGCACGGCCGCCGGCGCGGCAGCCGCGGGCGCCACCGATTCGCGCGCCATGGGGGCGGGCGGCTCGTTGCGCTGCTGGAAGCGGCTGTTGCCCGCGCTCTGGAGCGCCGGTTGCTGGCCGACGCCGCGCAGCCGGCGAACGATGAACAGCACGGCGAAGATGGCCAGCGCGATGAGCAGCAGGCTGCCGATGAACTCGGCCGCGGCAGCGCCCAGGCCGAAATGCGACAGCAGGGCCGCCAGGCCCAGGCCGGCGGCGATGCCGGCGATGGGGCCCAGCCAGCGCGACATGCCGCTGCGCGCGGCGGTGGCGCCGGCGGCGGCCCCCGCTGCGGCAGGAGCGGCCGACGGCGCGGCCTGCTGGTTCTGCTGGGGAGTGCGCGCCGGCGGCGTCGCCTGCCGCTGCGTCACGTTGCTGGACTGGCGGCCCATGCTGCCGCCCCCGCCCAGGCGCTTGGCCAGGGCGTCATGCGAGACGCCCAGCATGGCCACGGTCGATACGGCGATGACCAGAGCCGGGATGAACCTGGAAAAAAATCGTCGAGACATTGTGTGGATTCTCCTGTAATCAATGTCGTGGCGCCGCCCTGCCGGCCCCGATACCGGGTCTGCCTGGCAGCGTGGGCGCCATTGCTGTCAGGTGGGGATGCCCGGCGCCGCGACGCCCCCGCAGACGGGCGGTCGTAGCAGCCTTTCCTGACAATAAGCTGAAATTTAACGGACTATGGCGCAAATCGCCAGTCGGAACGCCCCGGATTCGCGAAGGAATTTGCAACAAGGGAAGCTACAGCCGCACGCCCTCGTGCAGGGCGACCACCCCGGCGGTCAGATTGAAATATTGGACACGCGCCAGGCCGGCCTGTTCCAGCATGCCGGCCAGGGTGTCCTGATCCGGGTGCATGCGGATGGATTCGGCCAGGTAGCGGTAGCTGGCCTCGTCCTGGGCCACCTTGCGCCCCAGCCAGGGCAGGATGTTGAACGAATACCAGTCGTAGGCCGCCCGCAGCGGCTTGGCGACCCGGGAGAACTCCAGCACCAGCAGCTTGCCGCCGGGCCGCAGCACCCGCGTCATCTCGGCCAGGGCCCGATCCTTGTGGGTCATGTTGCGCAGCCCGAACGCTACCGAGACGCGGTCGAAATACCCGTCCGGGAAAGGCAGCTTCTCGGCGTCGCAGACGGCGGTGGGCAGCATCAGCCCCGCATCCAGCATCCGGTCCCGCCCCACGCGCAGCATGGAATCGTTGATGTCGGTCAGCCAGACCTCGCCGGTGGGCCCGGCGCGCCGGGCGAAGGCCTTGGCCAGATCGCCAGTGCCGCCCGCGATGTCCAGCACCTTCATGCCCGGGCGCACGCCGGCGCGGGCCACGGTGAATACCTTCCAGGCCCGGTGCATGCCGCCGGACATCAGGTCGTTCATGACGTCGTAGCGCGCGGCCACCGAGTGGAAGACCTCGGCCACCTTGCGCGCCTTGTCGGTCTCGGCCACCTGCTGGAAGCCGAAATGGGTCGTGCCCGGCGGCGTGTCGCCAGCCGGTGCGGAGGAGTGCTGCTTATCGCTCATTGCTTACCTTCACGGCGTACGTCGGTTGTTGCCATCCCGCCCTGGGGCTCGGGATCCCGCGAGGCCCCCGCCGCTTCCAGCGCGGCGAGATACTCCGCCCACAGGCGGTCCTGGTCGCGGCCCAGCGCATACAGGATGTCCCACGAATAGATCCCGGTCGAATGCCCGTCGGAGAACCGGGGCTGGACCGCGTAGTTGCCTACTGGCTCCAGCGAGACGAGGTCCACGTCGCGCTTGCCCACCTGCAGCGTCTCCTGTCCCGGCCCGTGGCCCCGGACCTCGGCCGAGGGGCTGTAGACACGCAGCAGCTCGAAAGGCAGCCGGAAACTGCTGCCGTCGTCGAAGGCGACCTCCAGCGTCCTGGACTGCCTGTGCACGACGATATTGGTGGGGAGAGGGGTATTCTTGTCCAGGCCAGCCATGTTGTTCTCGCGTAGGGACTCCATGGTAGCCGATGGGGGCCGCGGCCGCGCCGGAGGCCTTCCCAGGGGCCGGATCATGTCACATACCTGAAACAATACCGCCATACTATGGACATGCTTCAGCAACCCAACCGGCATATCCATGTCCAGCACTATTTTAGTCGTCGAAGACGAACCGGCCATCCAGGAGCTGGTCTCGGTCAACCTGTCCTTCGCGGGCCACAAGGTCCTGCGCGCGGCTGATGCCGAACAGGCCCAGACCTTGATCCGGGCCGAACTCCCCGACCTGATCCTGCTCGACTGGATGCTGCCCGGCACCTCGGGCGTATCGCTGGCCCGCAAGCTGCGGACCGAGGAGCGCACCAAGGCCGTTCCCATCATCATGCTCACCGCCAAGGGCGCCGAGCAGGACAAGGTCGACGGCCTGGAGGCCGGCGCCGATGATTACATCACCAAGCCGTTCTCGCCCAAGGAACTGATGGCCCGCATCAAGGCCGTCCTGCGGCGGCGCGCGCCCCAGCTGACCGACGACCTGATCGACGTCGCCGGGCTGCGGCTGGATCCGGTCACCCACCGGCTCAATGGCAACGGCGTGACGCTGAACATCGGCCCCACGGAGTTCCGCCTGCTGCACTTCTTCATGACCCACCCCGAGCGCGTGTTCTCGCGTTCGCAGTTGCTGGACCAGGTGTGGGGCGACCACGTCTTCGTCGAAGAGCGTACGGTGGACGTGCACATCCGGCGCCTGCGCAAGGCCCTGGAGCCCAGCAAGCACGACGGCCACGTGGAGACCGTGCGCGGCAGCGGCTATCGCTTCACCGCGCATCCTGTAGGCTAATCCCCCCCTACGCGCTGACGCGCGCCCCCCAGGGGGCGGCACGGGCGGACCGGCGAAGCCGGATCCGCCGTGCCCTGGAAAATTCACAAAAAAACCATAAAAGACGGCAGGGTCCGGGCTCCGGGCAATGCGACAATTCGCTCCATGGTCTGGATACGCAACCTCATCGTCGTCCTCTTGTGGGCCGGCCTGGCGGCCCTTACGCGGCCGATCACGGGCAGCTTCGGCTGGGCCGTCTTCAGTTTCGGCCTGGGCACGCTGCTGGTCTGGCATATCTGGCAGCTCTCGCGCGTCACACGCTGGACCAACGACCTGCAGCGGCCTCCGCCGCCCTCGGCCGGCTCGTGGGACGAGGCCCTGGCCCGCATCTACCGGCACCTGCGCAACCAGGAACGCCAGCTCGCGATGCTGGAAGGGAATGTGCAGGGCTTCTTCGCCGCCGCCCAGGCGCTGCCCGACGGGCTGGTCACGCTGGACAAGGAATTCCATATCGACTGGTGCAACCGCATCGCGCGCCAGCACCTGGGCCTGCGCCTGCCGGCCGATCGGGGCCAAAGCCTGCTGAACCTGGTGCGGGCCCCCGAGTTCGTGAACTACGCCCGCCAGGAGGACTGGCCCGCGCCGCGCCTGGTGCGCAGCCCCGGCGGCGGCGATCGGCTGCTGATGGTGCAGCTCATCTCGTACAACAAGCACCAGCGCATGCTGCTGACGCGCGACGTGACGCAGATCGAACGGCTGGAAACCACCCGCCGCGATTTCGTCGCCAACGTCTCGCACGAGTTGCGTACGCCGCTGACGGTGCTGTCGGGCTTCCTGGAAACGCTGCGCGACATGCCCCCGGAAGCGCTGAGCGACGAGCAGCGCGAACAGTACATGAAGCTGATGCTGGACCAGGCCCAGCGCATGCAGGCCATCGTGGCCGACCTGCTGACCCTGTCCACCCTGGAGTCATCCCCCACCACCGACCCGCAGCCGGTGAACATGCCGGCCCTGATCGAGACGGTCCTGAGCCAGGCGCGCGCCCTCTCGGGCGGCCGCCACGAGATCGTCGGCGAGATCGACGAAGGCCTGGACATCCTGGGCACCGGCACCGAGATCGCGTCGGCCATCTCCAACCTGCTGATCAATGCCGTGCGCTACACGCCCGAGGGCGGCCACATCACGGTGCGGTGGCGCCGCGAACCCGACGGCGATGCCCGTTATTCCGTGAAGGACACCGGCATAGGCATCGCCTCGCATCACCTGCCCCGCCTGACCGAGCGTTTCTACCGTGTGGACCGCAGCCGTTCGCGCGAATCGGGCGGCACGGGACTGGGGCTGGCGATCACCAAGCACATCGCCATGCGGCACGACGCCGAACTGGAAATCGCCAGCGAGCTGGGCCAGGGCAGCACCTTCGCGCTGCATTTCCCCGACAGCCGGGTGGCGTAGGACTGCGGGCGCCTGAACCCCTGACGCCCGTAGGTTCAAGGCCGTCCGCCGGCGGACCAGGCGTTACCATAGGGACGTCAGCATTTCAGCCGGAGCTGCTTCCCATGGCACAAATCGTCTTGCTCGAGAACATCCATCCCAGCGCGGTCGAGGTCTTCACCGCCGCGGGCTACAGCGACATCGCCACCCACGCCGGCGCCCTGCCGCCCGAGGCGCTGCGCGATGCCCTGCGGGGCGCCAGCGTGGTCGGTATCCGCTCGCGCACCCACCTGGATGCGAGCATCATCGACGGCCTGCCCGACCTGCGCGTCATCGGCTGCTTCTGCATAGGCACCAACCAGGTCGATCTCGCCACCGCGATGGAACGAGGTGTGCCGGTCTTCAACGCGCCGTTCTCCAACACCCGCTCGGTGGCCGAACTGGTGCTGGCCGAGGCCATCCTGCTGCTGCGCCGCATCCCCGAGAAGAACCTGCGCGTGCACCAGGGCCACTGGGACAAGAGCGCAACCGGCGCCTATGAAGCACGCGGCAAGACCCTGGGCATCATCGGCTACGGCAACATCGGCTCGCAGGTCGGCATCCTGGCCGAGGCGCTGGGCATGCGTGTCATCTTCCACGACGTCGAGGCCAAGCTGCCGCTGGGCAACGCCCGCGCCTACCCCGACCTGTCCGCGCTGCTGGCCGAGTCCGACGTGGTCACCCTGCACGTACCCGGCGGCCGCTCCACGGAAAACATCATCAACGAGGCCACGCTGTCGCAGATGAAGCGCGGCGCCATCCTGATCAACGCCTCGCGCGGCACCGTGGTCGACATCGATGCGCTGCGGGCCGCGCTCGACGCCGGCCTGCTGCGCGGCGCGGCGCTGGACGTCTTCCCGGTCGAGCCCAAGAGCGTGGACGAACCGCTCAAGAGCCCGCTCATCGGCCTGCCCAACGTCATCCTGACGCCGCACATCGGCGGCAGCACGGTCGAATCGCAGGAGAACATCGGCAGGGAAGTGGCCGAGAAGCTGGTGCGCTTCATCCAGGGCGGAACGACCAAGGGCGCGGTGAACTTTCCCGAGCTGTCCCACCAGGACCTGGCGGGCACCTCGCGCATCCTGCACGTGCACCGCAACGAACCGGGCGCGCTGGCCCTGCTCAACGCGGTCTTCGCCGAACGCAAGATCAACATCTGCAGCCAGCAACTGCAGACCAAGGGACCGATCGGCTACGTGCTGACCGATATCGGCAACGAGGCCGACGCGGCGCTGATGGACGCGCTGCGCGCGCTGCCGATGACGGTGCGCTGCGACCTGCTATAGGCTAGGGCGAAGGCAGGAAGCGCACGGCCAGGCGCTCCTGCAGGCGGCGGTGGAATCCGGGCACGCGCTGCGCCGCCGCCCGGGTCAGTTCGCGGAACGCCTCGGACTCGGCGCCCGGCGCGACGCGGGGCGCCGCCCAGATCGCATCGGGAAAGTGGCGGTCGCCGCGCCAGCGCGGAATGACGTGCCAATGCAGATGGGGCACCATGTTCCCCAGCGCGGCCAGGTTGACCTTGTCGGGCCGCATGTGGTCGCGCATGACGACTTCCACCTCCAGTACCACCCGCATCACGTGTAGCCGGTCCTCGTCGTCCAGGTCGGTCATCTCCGCCGCGTGGGTGCGCCAGATCACGCGCACGTAGCCCGGATAGTCCGCATCGTCGACGGCGATCACGCGCAGCCTGTCGTCGCGCCACAAGGCCGGCGCGCCGTCGCTGGCGCAAAGAGGGCAGGAATCGGCGGGAGAACTCATCTCGGGAACACCTTGGTGGCTATGACGAACCGCCCTGGCGCAACTGCGCCTGGCTGATGAAGTGCTGCAAGGCGTGCAGGCCGTCCTCGTCCAGGCCGTCCAGCGTGCAGCCCATGTGATGGCCCTGCTCCGGCGCCCGGCGCGGCGTGACATGCATTACCTTCAGGTCCACCCGCAGCCGGAGCGCGGGACCCAGGACCAGCGTCGCGCGCGGCAGCGGCGTGCCCACGGGGAAAGGCAGGCTGCCGGACGGCAGCAGCAAGCCGACCCCGGTCATGCTGATGTCGATCACCTCCAGCTCGACGGGAGCGTCGGCCTGGTCGCGGCGCGCCCGCACCACCGGCGCGGGATACATGGCCGGGCGAACGCGGAAGTACGAGCGCCGCTGGAAGCGGTACAGCTCCAGCGGCAGCAGGCAGGCCAGCCGGCCGACGTCGGCGCCGGGCAGCCATTGCAGGTTGTGGACGCGGAACTGGATCTTGACGTGATCGAGGTAGCCGACGGCCACTTTCCACGGCGAAGCGAGCAGGTGCTCCAGGCGGGCATCGCCCGGGGTGCCGAACAGCCACAGCAGGCGCCTGCCGCGGTCCACCCCGGCGATGGCCGACAGGCAGGACACGCCGTCGGCGGCGACCAGGGCAACGATTTCGGACTGCTCGGCCATGCGTCCGAGCAGGGTCAGGATTTCCAGCGGCTGGGAGATGCGGAAGTCCTCGAGCGAGGAGGCGTCGTCGCCGGCAGGCTCGGGCGTCAGAGGCAGCAGCGGGTGCTCCCTCATGGCTCGCCCTTCCGTGCGTGCGCGCCCGTGCCCAATGCCGCGCCTACAACAGGACCCGCTCGATGCCGCCGTCGTTGGCGCGCCTGACGTAGTCCTCCATCCATTGCTGCCCCAGAACATGGCGGGCGATCTCGACCACGATGTAGTCCGCGTCCAGGCTCGCATCGTCGTTGTAGCGGCTGAGCCCCTGCAGGCACGACGGACAGGAGGTCAGCACCTTGACGTCGCCCTGGAAGCCGTCGGCGCGCAGCTTGTCGGCACCCTTGCGCAGTTCCTCTTCCTTGCGGAAACGGATCTGCGTGGAAATGTCGGGACGGGTCACCGCCAGCGTGCCCGACTCGCCGCAGCAGCGATCGCTCTTGTCCACGCCCTCGCCCACCAGCGCCCGCACCGTCTTCATCGGATCCTGGAGCTTCATGGGCGTGTGGCAGGGATCGTGGTACATGTACCGCGCGCCGGTCACGCCTTCGAGCTTGACGCCTTTTTCGAGCAAGTATTCGTGGATGTCGATCAGGCGGCAGCCCGGGAAGATCTTCTCGAACTCGTAGCCGGCCAGCTGGTCGTAGCAGGTCCCGCAACTGACCACGACGGTCTTGATGTCGAGGTAGTTGAGCGTATTCGACATCCGGTGGAACAGCACCCGGTTGTCGGTGATGATCTTCTGCGCCTTGTCGTCCATGCCGTTGCCGCGCTGCGGATAGCCACAGCACAGATAGCCCGGCGGCAGCACGGTCTGCACGCCGGCATGCCACAGCATGGCCTGGGTCGCCAGGCCCACCTGCGAGAACAGGCGCTCGGACCCGCAGCCCGGGAAATAGAACACCGCCTCGGTATCGGCCGAGGTCGCGCGCGGGTTGCGGATAATGGGGATGTACTTGGCGTCCTCGATGTCCAGCAGCTTGCGCGCGCCCTGCTTGGGCAGGTTGCCGGGCATCTTCTTGTTGACGAAGTGCACCACCTGTTCCCGCATGGGCGGCTTGCCCACCGTGGCCGGCGGATGCTCGGTCTGCTTGCGCGCGAACTTGGCCAGCACGTCATGGGCCAGGCGCTGGGCCTTGTAGCCGACGTCGACCATGGCCTTGCGCGTGGCGTTGATGGTGCGCGGATCCTTCGCGTTCAGGAAGAACATCGCCGCCGCCGTGCCCGGATTGAACGACTTGCGGCCCATGCGGCGCAGCAGGCTGCGCATGTTCATGGACACGTCGCCGAAGTCGATGTCCACCGGACAGGGCTTCTCGCACTTGTGGCAGACCGTGCAGTGATCGGCCACGTCCTCGAACTCTTCCCAGTGCTTGATGCTGATGCCGCGCCGCGTCTGCTCTTCGTACAGAAAGGCCTCGACCAGCAAGGACGTCGCCAGGATCTTGTTGCGCGGGGAATAGAGCAGGTTGGCGCGCGGCACGTGGGTCGCGCACACGGGCTTGCACTTGCCGCAGCGCAGGCAGTCCTTGATGGCGTGCGAAATCGCGCCGATGTCGCTCTGCTGCATGATCAGCGACTCGTGTCCCAGCAGGTTGAAGCTGGGCGTGTAGGCGTGCCGCAGGTCGCCGCCGGGCATCAGCTTGCCGGCGTTGAAGCGGTTGTGCGGATCGATGCGGCGCTTGTAGTCCTGGAACGGGGCCAACTCGGCCTCGGACAGGAACTCGTACTTGGTGATGCCGATGCCGTGCTCGCCCGAGATCACTCCGTCCAGGTTGCGCGCGACGTCCATGATGCGCGCGACGGCCTCGTTGGCCTCCTGCAGCATCTCGTAGTTGTCGGAGTTGACGGGGATGTTGGTGTGCACGTTACCGTCGCCCGCGTGCATGTGCAACGCGACGAACACCCGGCCCTTGAGCTCCTTGTCGTGGATCTCCTGGGCGCGGACCAGAATGGGCGCGCAGGCCTGGCCGGAGAAGATGCGCGACAGCGGCGCCTTCAGCTCGGCCTTCCAAGACACGCGCACCGTGCGGTCCTGCACCACGTCGAACACGCGGGCCGTGGGCTGGACCTGCAGCCGTTCCTGCAAGGCCGGCAGCAGTTGCCCCAGCCCGATGCGGGCGAACTCGCCCAGCGTATCGGCCAACGGCAGGTCCATGCTGCGCAGGATCCAGTTCCAGCGGTCGCGCACCGCCTCCAACAGCTCCAGCGCCTGCACGGCGCGGTCGCCCAGGATCTCCTCGCGCGACAGCTTCTCGCCCTCGCCGTCCTCGCTCTTGCCCACCGGCAGCTCGCCGTCGAAGAACTCGGCCAGCCGGTCGATCAGCCGCAGCTTGTTGCGGGTCGACAGCTCGATGTTGATGCGCTCGATCTCGTCCGTGTACTCGCCCATGCGCGGCAGCGGGATCACCACGTCTTCGTTGATCTTGAAGGCATTGGTGTGGCGCGCGATGGCGGCCGTGCGCGAACGATCGAGCCAGAATTTCTTGCGGGCTTCGGCGCTGACCGCCACGAAGCCTTCGCCGTGGCGGGTATTGGCCAGCCGCACGACCTCGCTGGCGGCCACGGCCACGGCATCCTCGTCGTCGCCGACGATGTCGCCGATCAGGACCATCTTGGGCAGCGTGCCGCGCTTGCTCTTGGTGGCATAGCCCACCGCGCGCAGATAGCGCTCGTCCAGGTGCTCCAGGCCGGCCAGGATGGCGCCGCGGGCCCGCCCTTCGCCGTCCAGGTAGCCCTTGACCTCGACGATGGACGGGATGGCGTCGCGGGCCTGCCCGAAGAACTCCATGCAGACCGTGCGCACGTGCTTGGGCATGCGATGCAGCACCCAGCGCGCCGACGTGATCAGGCCATCGGTGCCTTCCTTCTGCACGCCCGGCAGGCCGGCCAGGAACTTGTCGGTCACGTCCTTGCCCAGGCCTTCCTTGCGGAACACGCGGCCATGGATGTCCAGCGTCTCGCTGCGCAGCAGGCGTTCGCCCGGCTTGCCGGCGCCGTCGAACCACTTCAGTTCGAAGCGGGCCACCGCCACGTCGTGGATCTTGCCCAGGTTGTGCTCGAGGCGCGTGACCTCCAGCCAGTTGCCCTCGGGGTCGACCATGCGCCACCAGGCCAGGTTGTCCAGCGCCGTGCCCCACAGCACCGCCTTCTTGCCACCGGCGTTCATCGCGACGTTGCCGCCCACGCAGGAAGCCTCGGCCGAGGTGGGATCCACGGCGAACACGAAACCGGCCTTGTCGGCCGCGTCGGCCACCCGCTTGGTGACCACGCCGGCGCCGGTGAACACCGTCGCGACCTCGCTGTCCACGCCGGGCAGCGGCCCGACGGTGACGTCGCCCAGGGTCTCGAGCTTCTCGGTGTTGATGACGGCGGACTTCCAGGTCAGCGGCACCGCGCCGCCGGTATAGCCCGTGCCGCCCCCGCGCGGGATGATGGTCAGGCCCAGCTCGATACAGCCACGCACCAGCGCGGCGATCTCGTCCTCGCTGTCGGGCGTCAGCACCACGAACGGGAACTCCACCCGCCAGTCGGTGGCGTCGGTGACGTGCGAGACCCGGGACAGCCCGTCGAACTTGATGTTGTCGCGCGCGGTCGTGCGGCCCAGCACCTTCTGCACGCGGCGGCGCAGCTCGGCGGTCTCGTTGAACTCCTGCTCGAAGGCCCGCACGGCGCTGCGCGCCATGTCCAGCAGCCGACCCACCTTGCCGTCGCGTTCCGCGTCATCCGGCTCGCGCCGGCGCTCGACCTCGCGCAGCCGGTGATTCAGCGCCTCGACCAGCAGGCCGCGGCGCTTGGGGTTGTCCAGCAGGTCATCCTGCAGATAGGGATTGCGGCGCACCACCCAGATGTCGCCCAGCACCTCGTACAGCATGCGCGCCGACCGGCCGGTGCGGCGCTCGCCGCGCAGGTCGCACAGCATTTCCCAAGCCTGCGAGCCCAGCAGCCGCTGCACGATTTCCCGGTCGGAAAACGACGTGTAGTTGTACGGAATCTCCCGCAGGCGGGTCGGTGCGTGCGCAGGGGCGAGGGCGATGGGCAGAGGGGCGTTCATGGTGGGGGCTGTACTTCATCCCGAAGGTAGCCGATCATTCTAGCCGATTGCCCCGCCCCCTCGCCGGGGCTGCTCCCTTTTCCCGACCCGTGAAAAGGGTCATATCTCGCGGGAATTGCATCCATCGCGAGGGGAAATCGCCCCCTAGGAGGCAGATCCCAGGCGCCGCGCCCAGCCCGCTTCCGAGAACCCCACGCTGGCCACCCCGTCCGCCGTCACCAGCACCGGCCGCTTCACCAGCGTCGGATACTCGGCCACCAGCGCCAGCCACTGCCCCTCGCCGGCGGGCTGCTTGCGGTCCTCGGGCAGGTTGCGCCAGGTCGTGGACGACCGGTTCACCAGCTTCTCCCAGCCCCCTACCTGCCCCGCCCAGTCCCGCAGCGCGTCCGCGCCCACCGGATGCTCGCGGTAGTCGATGAAATCGGCCTCCAGCCCCTGGGCCGCCAGCCATTTACGCGCCTTGCGGCAGGTATCGCAATTGTTCAGTCCGTAGACCCGCGTCGTCATATTCCAGATCCTGTTCTTGCTACTTGTCGGGGAACACCCACAGCAGCGCGGCGGTCATCGTGGCGTAGCGCCCGAACTTGCCAATGGCCATATAGACCACGCAGGCCCGGAAATCCAGCCGCAGCCACCCCGCCACCGCGCACAGCGGATCCCCCACCAGGGGCACCCACGACAACAGCAGCGTCTTCGCGCCAAACCGCTCTATCCATGCATGGGCATAGGCGTGCCACCGATCCTTCCGCGTGGGCGCATGCCCTTCGTCCGCGTCCGGCTCCACCTCGTGCTCATGGGGATGCCGCGCCTCGCGCCGCGCCTTGATACGCTCCACCGCCCGCTTGGCGCCCACCCCCATCCAGTAGCTGATCATCCCCCCCACGGTATTGCCCGCCGTCGCCACCAGCACCGCCACCCAGAACATCTGCGGCGCCAGCTTCACATAGCCGAACACCGCCGGCTCGGACCCCATGGGCAGCAAGGTGGCCGATACCAGGCTGACCAGGAAAACGGCCGACAGCCCCACCTCGGGCAGGGCCAGCGCGTGGAGCAGCCAGTGAACGGAGGATTCCAGCCATTGATGCATGGCGAGGAGTTTAGCCCACCCCCTACGCCCTTCGGGCGCCCAGTATGGTTAGCCCCCAGCCGCTACGCGGCGGCGCCCTGGGTAGGAGCCGGACCCGGCTATTTCAGGGGGGCGAAGCGCCTCTTGAGCCATCTGTGTCAAACTAAAGGACTACGGTTTTTCCACCAACCCCTGACGCAGCATCATGGCCACCGACTATCTCAAACGCATACTCACCGCCAAAGTCTACGACGTCGCTATCGAGACCTCCCTCGAAGCCGCTCCCCAGATTTCGGCGCGAATTGCGAACACGGTGCTGCTCAAAAGGGAAGACACCCAGCCCGTTTTCAGCTTCAAGCTGCGGGGTGCCTACAACAAGATGGCCAACCTCCCGGCCAAGGCGCTCGAGCGCGGCGTCATCGCCGCCTCCGCGGGCAACCACGCCCAGGGCGTCGCGCTGGCGGCCCAGCGCATGGGCTGCCGGGCCGTCATCGTCATGCCGGTCACCACCCCCCAGCTCAAGATCGACGCCGTTCTTGCCCGCAAGGCCGAAGTCGTGCTGCACGGCGAAAGCTTCACCGACGCCTACAACCACGCCAAGCAACTGGAGGCGAAGGAAAAGCTCACCTTCGTCCACCCCTTCGACGACCCGGACGTCATCGCCGGCCAGGGCACCATAGGCATGGAGATCCTGCGCCAGCACCCCGGTCCCATCGACGCCATCTTCGTCGCCATCGGCGGCGGCGGCCTGATTTCCGGCGTGGCCGCCTACGTCAAGCAGCTGCGCCCCGAGATCCGCATCATCGGCGTACAGACCGTCGACTCCGACGCCATGGTCCAGAGCGTGAAGAAAGGCCGCCGCGTCACCCTGCCCGACGTCGGCCTCTTCTCCGACGGCACCGCCGTCAAGCTCGTGGGCGAGGAAACCTACCGCCTCACCCGCAAATACGTGGACGACTTCGTCGTGGTCGACACCGACGCCATCTGCGCCGCGATCAAGGACGTGTTCGAGGAAACCCGCAGCGTGCTGGAACCCGCGGGGGCGCTGGCCCTGGCCGGCCTCAAGAAGTATGCCGCCCAGCACCGCATGAAGGGCAAGACCCTGGTGGCCATCGCCTGCGGCGCCAACATGAACTTCGACCGCCTGCGCTTCGTGGCCGAGCGTGCCGACGTGGGCGAGGCGCGCGAAGCCGTGTTCGCCGTCACCATGCCCGAGGAACGCGGCAGCTTCCGCCGCTTCTGCGAACTGGTCGGCAACCGCAACGTGACCGAGTTCAACTACCGGATGGCCGACTCCGAACAGGCCCACGTCTTCGTGGGCCTGCAGACCGCGTCGGCCGGCGAATCCACCAAGATCGCCGCCAACTTCCGGCGCAACGGCTTCACCGCCATCGACCTCACGCACGACGAACTGGCCAAGACCCACCTGCGCCACATGATAGGCGGCAGCGGTCCCCAGGCCAATCACGAGCTGCTGTACCGCTTCGAATTCCCCGAGCGGCCCGGCGCGCTGATGCGCTTCCTGAACTCCATGTCGCCCAACTGGAACATCAGCCTGTTCCACTACCGCAACCAGGGCGGCGACTACGGACAGATCGTCGTGGGGCTGCAAGTGCCGCCGTCCGACAAGAAGACCTTCGCGGCCTTCCTGGCGGAACTGGGTTACCGGCACTGGGATGAATCGGAAAACCCGGCCTACAAGCTTTTCCTGCGATAGCGGGTGCCCGGCCGCGCATCGCGCCGCGGCCGGCTTGCTTCACCCCAGCCGGGGCATCAGCCGCAAGGCGTTGTCCCGCACGATGCGGCGCATGTCCTGCGCATCGAAGATCTCCCGCAAGCCCCTCACATGGTCGACCGCGGTGCCGTACGGATAGTCGGTGCCGAACACGATCTGCGACGTCGGCACCATCCTGGTCAGGCCGGCCATGGAGGCGGGATTGGCCGACCGCGCGGTGTCGTAGTAGAAACGCTGCAACTGGTCCGTGACGCCGCGGGTCGTGAAGCCGCGCTCCTTGAATGGCGGGAAACGCACCACCTGGGCGGTAAGCCGCTCGGTCAGCGCCGCCACCGTTCCCCCCGCATGCGAGAAGATGAAGCGCACGCCCGGACAACGCGCCGCGGTACCCGAGAAGATCAGGCTGGCGATGGTGCGTGTCGTATCCGTGCCGTACTCGATGATCACCGGCGGCACCTCGGTGGCCAGATTGACACAACAGGCGGGATCGTTCGGATGGGTATAGGCCGTCGCTCCGCGCCGGTGCAACTCCTCCATGACAGGCGTGAACGCCGCGTCACCCAGGTACTTGCCCTCATAGCTGGTCATGAAGGCCACGCCATCGCACTTCAGGACATCCAATGCGTATTCGATCTCCTTGAGCGTCTCGTCCACATGCGGCATGGGGAGCATGGCAAACGCCCCGAACCGGCCCGGATACTTCATCGCCAGCCCGCGGGCATATTCGTTGGCTTCGCGGGCGATCGCCGCCGCCTCGGCGGGAGGCAGGAAGGCCACCGCGGGCAGCGTGGGCGAGGTCACGGCCGTGGCCACGCCGCCGCGATCCATGTCCTCGATCGATCGCTGCGGCGTCCAATCGTTAACGGCCGGGGAATCCAGCCGGGCCCGCCTCAGCGCAGCCACCCAGGAAGGTGGCGAGATATGGTGATGCACGTCGATGATCCGCGGCGCATCGGTGGCCGCCCGCGCCCCGGCGGCCGCAACGCCCAGCGCGCCCAACGCGCCCAGGAAACCTCGCCGCGTCCATCCCGAACAACATGCGCAGCCGAACACGGACTTGCCATGATTTTTCGTCATTGCCTGCTCCTTGCCCATTGAACGCCGCCGTTACCGGCGCACCGCCGCCGTCACGTCCACCTCGACCTTCATCTCGGGCCAGGAAAGCTGATTGACGACAAGCAAGGTATTGGCCGGCACGGTCGCCCCGGCGAAGCTCTGCAAATGGCACTCGGCCCAGGCATCCCGATACTTGATGTCCGTCAGGTAGACGACGATCTTGACCGCGTCCCCGAGCGTGGCGCCGTTCGCCGCCAGCGCGCGCTTGATCTTGTCGTAGGCATAGCGGCACTGCGCAGCGAAATCGTCGGGATGGCGGATCCTGCCCCGCGGCCCCTCCTCGTCCTCGGAGCCGACTCCGGCCAGGAACACCAGCTTGCCGTGCTCCAGGCCCGACAGCGTCACCGCTTCGGAAAATACTTTGGGCGGATGCTTGGAATAGTTATAGGTCCGCCGCTCCAATCCATCTGCCGCGGACACGGACATGGCCATGCCTGCAAGCGCCAGCAGCGGGACCACCCGCCCCAGGAATGTCTGCATCGAATGCTCCCCATAGGTGATTGATGGAGAGCTATTTCATCGTCCTGCCTTCCGGTCGGCAAACGATAAAAACCAATAATCCGATGAAAAAAACCAATGGCCGGGAGGTACCGCGCGGATCAGGACTCGAGTTCGAAAACGATATCCTGCGCGCCTTCCCACAGCGTCTTCACGCCCAGCGCACGCAGGTTCTCCCTGCCCTCGACCACGGTCAGGAAATGGTTGCCGGCAAGCTGGCCCAACTTGCTGGCGAACATGCAACTGCCATAGGCCAGGATGATTTCGGTCTCGCTGTAGCCGCCCGGATAGAACAGGATGTCCCCCACCGACGGATGGCTGGTGTGGTTCTCGAACCCCACGCCCAGCTTGAACTCGCCCAGCGGAATCCAGCAGCCCTCGCCGCTCCAGCGCACGTGGATGATCTTCTGCTTGTAGGGCAGCAGCTTCATGAAGGCCGCCACCGTCGCGGGGGCATCCGGGTTGGTCTCGGCAATGAACTCGTATTCGGCGGCGCGTATGCGGATTCTTGTCATGGTTGTCTGCGAAGAGTGGGGGCCGGTGACGGGCCCAGGATGATGGAAAAAACCGGCGAGGCCGCCTCAGTTTAATCAAATGGACGGCCGGGTCAGGCCGCCGGACCGGGCTCATCGATCCACTTCGTCACGGTCGGCGCCTTCCAGGCCGCCAGTCCGTCGAGCAGCGCACCCGGGTCGGCCTCGATCACGATCATGTCGCGGTGCTCGGCCTTCATGAAGCCCTCCTGCACCGCGTGCGTCAGCATGGCGCGCATGGGCTCGTAGAAACCGCGCACGTTCAGGACCCCGCAGGCCTTGGTATGGTCCCCCAACTGCGTCAGCGTGGCGGCCTCGAACAACTCCTCGAAGGTCCCCAGGCCGCCGGGCATTGCGATAAAAGCGTCCGCCAGGTCCGCCATGCGCGCTTTGCGCGCCCGCATGTCCGCCACGATCTCGTGCGAGGTCAGCCCCGGATGTAGATGGCCACGGTCATGCAGCCGGCGATTGATGACGCCCACCGCCTGGCCGCCGGCCTCCAGCACCGTGTCGGCCATGATGCCCATCAGGCCCTTGTGGGTGCCGCCGTAGACCAGCGTCAGGCCCCGGGCCGCTATCTGCGCACCCAGTTGCCGCGCAGCCTGCGCGTACTCGTCCGAGAAACCGAAATTCGAGCCGCAGAAGACCGCGACCCGGCCGAGAACAAGCGCTGTGGTGCCCATGAAAAAGATCCCCGGTGCCGAAGCGTGAAAGTGTAAACGCAATGCCGAGCTGCCCGATGGAGTCACCACCCTGTAACGCGAGGCACGCAGGATGGCACCGCTCCACACCCGAGCCTCCACCCATCCGTATCCCGAGAACAATGAGCGATCCCACCTATCCCGTCATCCCCCTGGACTTCTCCCTGCGCCGCGCCTTCCTGCTCCAGACCTTCCGCACCGCCGGCGCGGTCAGCCTGACGGGCTTCCTGGCCGCCTGTGGCGGCGATGGCGACGATGCCTCCGCCAACCCCGCGCCGGTCGACCCCAAGCCCCCCGTCGATCCCGAACCGCCGGTCGAGAAGTTCAACCCCTTCGCCAAATTCACCCCGCTGCAGCCCGCCGACGCCAACGGCGTCATGCTGCCCAAGGGCTTCTCCTCGCGCATCGTCGCGCGCAGCGGCAAGGCGCCGGTCAGCGGCGGCAGCTTCCTGTGGCATGCCGCGCCCGACGGCGGCGCCTGTTATGCCACCGACGACGGCGGCTGGATCTACGTCAGCAACGCCGAAATGACCGCCCCGCTGGGTGGCGTCAGCGCGCTCAAATTCGACAAGACCGGCAAGGTCATCGACGCCTACCCCATCCTGAAAAGCACCTCGGGCAACTGCGCCGGCGGCCCCACGCCCTGGAACACCTGGCTGTCATGCGAAGAATTCGAGCTCACCCAGCAGATCGCCGGCATGGTCTGGGAATGCGACCCCTACCACCCCTGGTCCGACGCCAAGCCGCCCCGCGCCTGGCCGGCCCTGGGCAAGTACGCGCATGAAGCAGTCTGCGTCGATCCGTCCAACCGCATGCTGTACCTGACCGAGGATGCCAGCGGCGGACGCATCTACCGCTACGTCTGCGACTCGACCGACTGGCCCACCGGCGCCGAGCGCCCCGTCAAGTTCGAGTCCGGCCAGTTGCAGGTACTGCGCATCGACGCCCTGCCCCGCGACGCCGACTCCTCCGACGCCGCCTACGCGAACCTCATCGGCTTCGGCAAGACGCCGGTTTCCATCACCTGGGAACCCGTCGCCTTCCCCGACCAGGGCCAGAAAAACATCCGCGACACCCTGCGCAAGGGCGGCATCCTACCCCCCGGCAACTACTTCCAGAAGGCCGAAGGCATCTGGTTCTTCAACGGCATCGTGTTCTTCGTCACGTCCCGCAACAGCCGCATCTGGGCCTACGACACCGCCCACCGCACCCTCGAAGTCATCTTCGACGGCAAGCTGGGCCCGGCCGAGACCCACAGCATCGACGAACCGGACAACATCACCATCACCTCCTTCGGCGAAATGCTGGTGGCCGAGGACGCGGGCAACCTGGAGATCGGCGTGCTGCGCGACGACGGCACGTCGCAGGCCGTGATGCGGCTGGTCGGCCACGACGACAGCGAAATCACCGGCCCCGCGGTCTCGCCCGACGGCACCCGGCTCTACTTCAGCTCGCAGCGCGGCACGGCGGGCAAGTCGGAGGAAGGAATCACGTTCGAGGTGATGTTGCCGACGAAGCTGGTGATGTAGGGGTTACAGGGGTCGAGGCCAGCTCTATGCTGAGGAGGTGTGGCCCCGCCCCTGAAGGGTTGATTCCATTGCCCGCTGGACCGTCCAGACCTGCTTGGAAACAGCATGAATCGTGGGCGGCACGCTCCTGCCGGAATGCACGTGGATAGCACGATAGGACCTTTATCCAGTCCGGATCATCCCCGCTCACGCGGGGAACACTCCCCCTGCCAGAAGCTGCGCGCCGGCCCTTTCGGTTCATCCCCGCTCACGCGGGGAACACGCGGAGGGCTGCATCTCAGCCAGGCTATGACGGCGGTTCATCCCCGCTCACGCGGGGAACACAATGCGCGGGCCTGCGCGTTGGCCGCTTGCAGCGGTTCATCCCCGCTCACGCGGGGAACACTACGTTTAGATCCGTGTGCGCGTGTTGGGCCTCGGTTCATCCCCGCTCACGCGGGGAACACCCAGCGCAGTGCGCCCGCTGATCGGCTCCGGCCGGTTCATCCCCGCTCACGCGGGGAACACAACCAACTCAGCGACACGCGCATGGATCGTAGCGGTTCATCCCCGCTCACGCGGGGAACACCATGGCCAGCCGGCCACCCACAGCACCATCCTCGGTTCATCCCCGCTCACGCGGGGAACACGGCCTGGCGCTGCTCGGTATGGAAGTCGTGCATCGGTTCATCCCCGCTCACGCGGGGAACACCCTATTGTGCAACTCCGAAACCGTGCATTCCTCGGTTCATCCCCGCTCACGCGGGGAACACTCTGATGCGGTCGAGGTCATGTACACGCAGGTTGGTTCATCCCCGCTCACGCGGGGAACACACATGGTGACGCTGGCCGCCTTCGCCATCGCGCGGTTCATCCCCGCTCACGCGGGGAACACAACTGCGCGTTGCTCTTCGATAGCAACGGCAACGGTTCATCCCCGCTCACGCGGGGAACACAGCTATCGCCATGTTTGTTGTTGTCGCGGCAGCGGTTCATCCCCGCTCACGCGGGGAACACCGGTATTCGATGGCCGGGGATGGCCGGCGTTCCGGTTCATCCCCGCTCACGCGGGGAACACCGCCAAGGTCACGCCCTACGACCCCTAGCATCACGGTTCATCCCCGCTCACGCGGGGAACACCTCAACATCTTCGGAGGTTTCGTTTTGAGCAACGGTTCATCCCCGCTCACGCGGGGAACACACAGGCCCGCATTGCCCCGATTTGCGCGATGACGGTTCATCCCCGCTCACGCGGGGAACACGCTTCGCGGCGATCACCGCCCAGGCCGACATACGGTTCATCCCCGCTCACGCGGGGAACACTTCAGCGGGGCCGACTTCGTGCCGGTCTATCGGCGGTTCATCCCCGCTCACGCGGGGAACACAGGACTGCGGCCTAGGCAAGACCATTCAGGAGCGGTTCATCCCCGCTCACGCGGGGAACACCACGGCGTGCGCATGCTCGCGTTCGTCGGCGGCGGTTCATCCCCGCTCACGCGGGGAACACCAAGACGAAGCAGAACGCGACGCACTGCGCTACGGTTCATCCCCGCTCACGCGGGGAACACTTATTGACGCCTAACAGGAAGCCAACCACGAGCGGTTCATCCCCGCTCACGCGGGGAACACACCAAATCTAACCGCTTGTTTTCAAAAGAAAAAATCGGACGCCGAGAATCTACCAACTTTTTTGTTAAAGAACCCAGGCCCGACAAGCAAGAAAGCCGGACTAGATTTCATCGTAGCCAGTCGCCTCTAGACGACCTGCGGCGAGATCTGACTCCACCTATCGCTAAGCCGCCGCCTATCCCTTAGCGATCGGAGCCGTCGGCGATGCTAGCGCATCGACTTTGTCAGCAACTATCTGACATGCCGTCACGAGATCAAGAACGATACGGTCATCGACGTTCAAATCCCCTTCGTATTCACCGAGATTGCGAACGTCGTGGCATTTTGACAGCACTCTCCAGACTGCAGGTCCGAGGCCCAACGTGTGGGGTAGCAGCTGAAATACCAGATAGCGATTCGTAGATCGATACCCATTCCACCGGAGAGCCGCCAGGCAAAACGCATGAGCGGCGTTATAAGCCAAGTCGAAACGACTCTCGATGGCTAGGGAAGAGTTGAGGGCATCCTTCAGCCTTGCATGGCCTGATCGCTTCAGGCCATCAAACTCCTTGGCGTCTGGCGCCTCTTTCTTGAGAGGTTTGCCTTGGCCAGCAAGATTCTCAAGCGGGGAGATCATCCGGGCCACCTATGACCCAGAGCTTGGGCAGATCCAGCACTCTAGTGAGGAACGACTCGTGTGCAGCCATCCGTTTCAAGAACTCTTCCCGAGTCAAAATAGTTGGATTGACGGGTCGCCCCAAGATGTTGCTTGCCTCTTCAAGGGCGTCAAAGACATCCGCGTAGCTCACATCCTCACTCACCAGCATAAGGTCAATGTCACTTCGCGCCGTGTCCTCTCTCTTTGCAACAGAACCATAAACGAAGGCTGCGGTAATTCGCAACGCCAGCGGCTGAAGAGCATGACGCAGGGGTTCTACCAACCCTATCGTTTTTTGTACGATCGCGCACAGTTCCGCAAAGATCGGGGACTCCGGATTGGCTTGGTAGTGCTTCTGATTACCGATTGCCTTGACAGTGATTAGGCCACTCTGAGCCAATGCAGCCAGCTCACGCTGAACTGCGCCGGAGCCGCTAGCCACTATGCCAATGACCTCATTGGCATAGAAGCTTCGCCAAGGCTGGCCGAACAGCACACTCAATACACGCTGTTTGGTGCTTGGAAAGAGAGCGTCAGCAAGGCTTGATGACATCCGAACGTAAGAAGATTATTTACCTATATTGGGTTTTATCATACCCAAATTGGGAATTTACTTCAATGCGAACCTACGAGAAGTTGATTTAGCTCACTACGGTCGCAGGCTTAGGCCCCGGCGGCGGTACAGGTTGAGAATGTGAAGCCTCTCTCAAAGCTCCCACTAGACTACTGTCCATTCCGCGACTGGAGAGCCCCAGCCGACATCCTGAATGTGAGCTTCCAGGATCGGACGATTACCGTGGTTCATCCCCGCTCCCGCGGGGAACACAAACCGCACACCAGCGAAGGGGCCGTCGCGGACGGTTCATCCCCGCTCCCGCGGGGAACACACGGTCAGGCCATCGCCGCTCCCCATCTGCGCCGGTTCATCCCCGCTCCCGCGGGGAACACAGCGCCAATGCGCGGCAGCTCGCCCAGTACCGCGGTTCATCCCCGCTCCCGCGGGGAACACACCTGTTTGGACCGGTTCCTGCCCGTGCCAACCGGTTCATCCCCACTCCCGCGGGGAACACCACAGCAGAAACTCGTCATAGGAAAGCCGCGCCGGTTCATCCCCGCTCTCGCGGGGAACACTAACCCGAGAGAACACCATCGAACTCGCGCGCCGGTTCATCCCCGCTCTCGCGGGGAACACCGCATGGAAAGCACATCGATGGCTGCATCGATCGGTTCATCCCCGCTCCCGCGGGGAACACAGGCGATAGGCCGGCGATCCGGCGCCGAGCCTCGGTTCATCCCCGCTCCCGCGGGGAACACAGCTGCGCCTCACCGCTTCTAGCTATCTCAACCGGTTCATCCCCGCTCCCGCGGGGAACACAGCACCGACCAAAATATGTCATCGTTCCTGCTCGGTTCATCCCCGCTCCCGCGGGGAACACCACAGCGGATCGGTTCTACGCCAATGAGCTGATCGGTTCATCCCCGCTCCCGCGGGGAACACGCGGCGATGTGCCGCTCCATGAGCTGACGCACCGGTTCATCCCCGCTCCCGCGGGGAACACCCAGAGGTGGTCACCATGAAGCGAACCACACCCGGTTCATCCCCGCTCCCGCGGGGAACACGCATGGGTTCAATCCTTCCACTCGTCTACGATCGGTTCATCCCCGCTCCCGCGGGGAACACGCGCGGCCATATTCGCCGATGACGTCAAACGGCGGTTCATCCCCGCTCCCGCGGGGAACACCGCACCTTCAGGCCAATCTCGACCTGGAAGGCCGGTTCATCCCCGCTCCCGCGGGGAACACACCTCCGCCAGCAGCTCAGCGGCGTCCTCGGCCGGTTCATCCCCGCTCCCGCGGGGAACACGTTCCACATCATTTCCAGCGCGGCGTTCCAGCCGGTTCATCCCCGCTCCCGCGGGGAACACCTAAAAATCGCTTGTAGGCCGTTTTAAGCGGTCGGTTCATCCCCGCTCCCGCGGGGAACACGAGCAGGCTTTCCTCGCCCCACACGCCGTCATCGGTTCATCCCCGCTCCCGCGGGGAACACGATCCGCGCGCGCCAGTAGACCGAGTAGAAGCCGGTTCATCCCCGCTCCCGCGGGGAACACTGCATCGCCCAGCCCTACGCCCGTCCCCATGGCGGTTCATCCCCGCTCCCGCGGGGAACACACAAAGGAAAGGACGTGAACAACGCATCCACGCGGTTCATCCCCGCTCCCGCGGGGAACACGTCTTCCGGGCGAGCGGCAAGGCGACCGTGGACGGTTCATCCCCGCTCCCGCGGGGAACACGCAGAACCTCATCGGCCCGCCGCAACGTGCCGTCGGTTCATCCCCGCTCCCGCGGGGAACACTCCAAATCTAACCGCTTGTTTTCAAAAGAAAAAACCGCACCACAAAAATCCACCACTTTTGTTAAAGAGCAGAACCCTCTGGCGGCAAGAACGCAACCAGCCTCAACCCATCGTAATCGATCGGTTCCCGGCGGTTTGCCCCCAATGTCTGAAAGTCGTAGCCAGATTCACTGTTGCTTGCCCAGGCCATTACGACGTTGCCGTCTTCGTAACCCGCATCAAGCTGTTGCCAGATCATTTCTCTCGTGCGCCGCGAGACGTCCCCTATATAGACACCGGACCGGACTTCAAGCAGCCAGATGGCCAATCGTCCACGCAGCCTTGGCGGAACATTTTCCGTGACAACCACCAGGAAGCTCATTACCGGCTCCGATGCCCGACATCGCCGTCGCTTTCAGGGTTCGGAATGGCGGGCGGCACCGATTCCGGCGGCGCTTCGGGCCGCTGGATACCGCCAGCGGCCAACACATCCTCGATCAGGGGAATGATCCGCCCAAGCAACTTGTCCGATCGAAACAAGTCTCGGCAGGCCAATCGCACTTCGCGCTCGGGCGCTTCCGGCGACTTCGCGGCAACGCGAAACGCCAGAGGGACCACCGTCTCGAATTTGTATAGATCGGCGATGTCGTAGACGAATGACAGCGGCTTGCCCGTATGTATGAAACCCACGGCCGGAGCATAGCCCGCCGCCAGCACCGCAGCCTCGGTAATGCCATACAGACAGGCAGTCGCCGCAGACAGGCAACGATTGGGGATGTCCGCGGCGTCCCATTGCTGGCGATCGTAGTTGCGGGATTGCCAGTTCACCTTGAACTGTTGGGCCAACAGTTTGTACGTGCTACGCACGCGGGCTCCCTCGATGCCGCGCAACTGATCGACACTGCGCCGGGCGGGAGCCGGCTCGCCGAACCTCACTTCGTACATCTTGCGTACCACTTTCAAGCGCAAGTCATCGTCCAAGGCGAGTTTGGCTTGGTATAGCAGGCGGTCAGCCCTTGCTCCGCCTGGTTGCCCGCTCGAATAGAGACGAACGCCCGATTCCCCCACCCAGACCAGCAGCGTGCCAACGGTGGCGGCAAGATTGACTGCCGCGTGCGAAATGCGCGTCCCCGGCTCGAGCATGATGCAAGCCACCGAGCCCACGGGAATCTGTTTGCGCACCCCCGTCTTGTCAATAAGGACGAACGCCCCGTCCAGTACATCGATCTGCCCGTACTGGACGAAGATCATCGAAATACGATCTTTCATGGGCAATGGCTTGAGGGGAGGAAGTAGATGATTGCCGGCCATGCTCAACGCTTCTTCCGCTATGCACCGTCACAGAGGCCTGCGAACAAGCATCAGGCCACACCCGAAGGCCTTGGCATGTCCCAGCCCCGAGGCCAGCATCGCGGAGAAGGCATCCTGGTCGGTCACTCGGAGCCCTCCGCGAAAATCCACGGAGCTGAAGCGAAGCTGATCCTCCTTGGCCACATGCTGGATATAGCCGTCAACGGACAGGCTGGCCTCGTCTACCTGAAAGCCATGCTGTTCTCCCTGCTGGCTGAGCCAGGTCGTGCACGCCGATCGCACCAAGGAATAGCCGGTTGCGGGCTGGGATCCCTCTGTCTTGGCACGCGTCTTGGCATCCATTACCACGTCGTGGCGCCGACTCTTGCCATCTTCGTGCCGGCGCGTGACCACCGGATTGGCACGCAGCTCGAACTCCAACTCATCACCATTTTGCAGTCGGGGAGCATAGGGCCGTGTGCGCACGGACCAGGCGTCACTAAAGGCGACAGGAGGCCGCTTGGATACGACATAGAAACGCATGGCCTGCCCCTGGTCCGTCCGGCGAAAGATGTGGTCTCGAGCCGTACCCGCTTCCGAGGGGAAGAAGCGCCATAGCCATTGATGTTCGGTGTAGGCACCTGGCAACAGTTGGCGCACGGCCTCGTGCTCCAAGCCGGGGGTAGGCGTAATCACACTGAAGTGCATGTCAGACCTCCCGCGGCAGCATGGCCACGTGCTGCGTACGTTCACCGTACTGCCACGCGCCTCGGTGAATCAGTCGGTCACGTTGGCGGATGGTCAGGCTGGACTCGATGCCGGGCGTCATGCCATCACACCAGGTCAACTTGGTGGGGCGACTGGACGACACCTCGGCAGCGTACGGATAACCGGACAACGCGGAAATGACATCATCGACCTCGATCAGGCAAGGAGCCATGGGTGCCTCCAGCGGGCAGGATTTTCGTCCCAGGTAGGGGACAAAAACCGGTGTCAGCAAGGCCTGGCGCAAGACATCCAGCGAATAAGGAGCGTCCTGGCCAGCCTGGACGGCAATGCGATACCTGACTTCTTGAAGATGATCGCGGGTGGACAAGATGGTGCTCAACTGAGCCCTGGGAAATGCCAACTCATCCTTGCGGGTAGCGTGGCGAGTCCCTTTCAGCAAACTGCGTGAAGCAACTTGCGCGGTATGGTAGTCGCGCAGCATCGGACCAGAGGCATATACGCCAACCGCCAACAGATAATGCCGGTGAACCGCCTGGATGGCCTCTTCCTGATCACGGCGCAGCCCCATGGCTGCACACAGCAAACCGGCAAGCGCAGACGCCGTGGGAAGATCATGCGTCCCCCGGTACTCGCCTACGGCCGACTCCCCCCAGGATGCCATGGCACCTTGCAGTTGAAAGACCAGGTACTGCATGGCCTAGTCCCGTACGAAATCGATCAAGGATTGCAAGGATCCCGTGCCCGTATCGGCATCGAGCGCCTGACTGGCATCCGAGCAAGCGCCATATATCTTGTCGAAATTTGCACGCTGTACCGTCAACGCTTCAATGGCCTCGGTCAGCATCGACTTGTCGTCGCTACCCCGCACGGGCCGTAAGAAAGCTTGTGACAGGCTACGCGGTTGCTGAGTACCCCTCTCGGCCAACACATAGGCGGCATATGCCCGCGAGGCGTAGCTGTTCTGCATGCCTGTGGGGCTTACCTTGCAGAGGGTTTCCAGCAAGGACGCCAACGCCCGGCGGGCCAGTTCCTGGTCACCCTTGAGGTTCTCCTGCAGCAATGTCCGGTTCACGCAAACGTACAGGTAGAACAGGCCAGCACCATAACCGCGCTCGCCGATATGGCCTGCGCCAGTATCGTTGTCCAGATCGTCCACGGCGCTGAAGTAATCGTCCTCGACTTCCGCCCGATGGACGGTAAAGGCGTGCGCGACTTGCACTGCCGCGTCCACGTTGAACTCGTTGGCACTGGCAAGCATGCGGCCAAACATGGATACGTCCACCGCGGTGGCATCCTTGCTGAGCAGCTTGAGCTCATCGGATTCAGGCCCCTTGCCACGTTGAACACAACTCGCGGCCAATCGCAATGCCGCTTGATGTTCGGCGGGCGAGACATGCACGATCTCTTTGATCTGAAGCAGCTTCTTCAAGTCTTGGTCGGACAGGCCTTCGTCATCGGATTTTTTCTTTTTCGACTCCGGTTTTTCCACTTCCGGGGAACCGAAAGCCGCAGCGATCTGGCGCGCCCACTCCAAGGCCTTTTGCGCATCCAACCCCTGGGCAAGCATGGTGTCGTACACATCCTTTCCCAGAAGGCGGGTACGTTTGCCCAGATGATCGCCGACAGCGGCTTCGAACAGATCGGAAGTACGCCAAGCACGCTTGAGACTCTGCGATGACACGCGCAACCGCAAGGCTCCGCCCATCAGCGCCGTCTTGGGGCGGCCGGTATCGTCGCGGTTCAGGTTAGCGGGAGCGTAGTGGGTCAGGACGTGTAATTGGATGAAGTCGGACATGGGATTCCTCGGTGCAACGCTAAATGGAATGGGTTGGCAAGTGCGCCGGGTGTCAGTTAGGCCAGCGGTAGTAGCCATAGGCCCAATCACGCTTCACTTTGTCGCCCCAGAAAACGACATCGCGGGTGAGTTGAATCGGGCAGACCAGGCCCTCAATCAAGGGCAATATCCGCCGCAGCCCCGTAAACAAGGCTTCGTCGTTGTGCGCGTCGAGCAGACGACGAAAACGCAGTTCGCTGACGGCGTTGCGATCGGAGCCAGGGGTCCGTTCGCTCATGGCCAAGGGCATGGCAAAACGACCAGCGGGCTGTTTCATATGGGCCATCAACGCGCACGCCATGGCCAGACGGTCGCCCCTCCAGTCATCGAACGCTCCTGGCTCGAGTCCGTTCAGCTCTTGGCGCAGACGATGGACCGCCGGACACATGATTGCGTCGAGCACGGAAGAAGCCCGGCGCAACTGCGCCCGCCCCCCTTTATCGTGCTCGTCCAGGTACGCCAGCCACCGCCGAATGGATAGTCCGCCAGGGCTGTCGGGGGTCAGACTCAAAGACATGGGTCCTCCTGCTCGTGCTGTGTTCTAGGATGCCTGCTTTTTTCTGGATACTTGCTCGACAGGCAGATTCAGTGTTTGCTTCAACTTGTCGCCGAACATCGTGGCGCGCAGGAACTCGTAGGCCTTGGCGACGCGACGCGGACTGCTGCGGTCTATCTCGCCCGCGCCGACAAATACCTTATCGAATAGCGCCAGATTGGTACGCTGCAGTGTTTTCAACCATGCTTGGCTCAGGCTCTCCAACTCTGAATCGCTCGTGCCCATACGCATGACATCGATCAAGCGTTGCAGCAGGTCGTAAAATTCCGCCTCGGTGTGAGCCCAGAATGCTGCATCCACTGCGCTGTAGTCCCCCCGAGCTTCAACCGCGAACCAGGCGGCCTTGACTGCATTGCGCAATGCGAACGCACTGTCTTTGGCTCCCGCCAGCCAGCTTTGCAACACAGCCTGCAGACGCTTGACATTGACGGGGCTGCAATCGTCAAGGTTGTACACAGGCAGTCGGGCTTCATACCAGCACCTGGCCTTCATGTTGTCCATGTCGTAGCCGAACGCCCACAGGCTGGGAACGGGGCCCGCATGCCGCGTCCTGCGACTGGTTCGGAAATGCGTCACCACGCGGGCCGGACGCTGGGCTGCTTTCTCGTCGGCCACGCCTACCAGCCAAGGCAGCCAATGGCGATACCCAAATCCTCCCGGCTGTGGGTGCAGGGGTAGCCATTCACCCTTGACCTGATAATAGGGCGATAGCACGTGATCCCAAGGCCCCTTGTAATTGAGTCCGTATGGCGCCGTTGCGTACCGGGACAGCAGCCTGGAGTGGTGCCGATGGCAGATGTCGCAGTCGCCCTCGACGGTTTGGTCGAAGTCCAGTCTGATACGCCGAGGCGTGGACCAGTAGATATGCAAGGGATGAGTCTGAATGGGACTCGTTTGCCCCTGGTCAGGCTGAATAGCATCGACGGCGGCCAACCATGGAAAGGTGAAATGCGGGGCTGTCTTCCTGACGTCACCTCCATGCGCTTCCCGCTCCGGCGGTTCGATAACGTTCAACCAAAGGTCGTGCCACAGCGACTTGGCAGGTTGGCACGCCAGCAATGTGGTCAACGGTCCGCCACCTCGCAAACCCGTGCGATGTCCGGCCCCACCCGCCGGAGCATTGATTTGGAGGGTAAACAAAGCGGTTACCGCACAGTGAGGACACAGATGCGCGATGCGGCCACGCTTGACGAAGTGGTCGCTGTTGTTCTTGACAGCGTTCTCTCCCGGCGAGTCGATCAACAGGCCGGAGATGCTGAAGTCGGCTTTCGCAGTCAGCGCGCCGTCTTGCATGAACCGCGCGCCTTTGCCGTCGTAGGTGAAATAGTCAACGCGGCCCTTCCACCACGATTGCAGCGTGCCGGCGTCTGGCGGAGTGGTAAACCACCGCTCCCAATCGCGCGCGTTTCCCAGCGGCGCATGCGTGGATAGCAGGCCAATGGCGAACTGGGCCAGAGCTCCATTGAAATCGGCCCGATCCGCGTCAAAGGCAACCCAATCGGCACCCGCCAGTTCGTTCGGTGAGATCCAATGGCGCTTTCCGGAACGATCGCGCACGGGTATCCATACATCGGTCAACAACGACACTGAAGCCCCCCCTCGTTCAAATGCCAGATTCAGTAGGGAACAACCTCCTACCTATGTTCGTTTGACTCCGTTGTTTGCAGCAGTCCGAACCCCGCGTCATACACCCACTGCCGCAACTCCAGCGCCGCCCCATCCCCTCTTCTTCCCAGCGCCTCTCCCACCCAACCCTGATTGGCTTCCGCCAAGGGCAGCAACACCGACCATTTCCCCTGATCCGGCAGCGTCAACTTGGCTTCCTCCCATGCTTGCAAACATCGCGGATCACCCGGAGGTACCGCTTCAGCGATCAATCGCTCAGGCACTCTTATCGTGCTATAGGCCCATGCATGCCGAAGCTGTTCATGCGGCGCCCAGGGCAACAGCCGTTCGCCGTCCCATCGGCACAGCACAACGCTCGTACTGACCTCACCCAGGCGAGTCGGGGTTTGTGCATCTGACCACCATTGCTCGCCCCGCCACACATATCCGACATCGAGCTTGATGGTGTTTCTGTATGCATGGGAAGCTTCGCTACTCTCCTCGCCTCTGACCGCATTGGATACACGCTGCAGCCCTGCCGGCAGATCCACATCGTCCGCAAAGACTCCCTCGATGAGTCGCCGCGCATCGGCTGGCATGCATAGCTGCCCTTCCTGCATGAAACGAGCCGTCAGCCACAGTTGTCCGGGATCGCGATAGACCTTGAAGGACTTCGGGCAGGCATCCTTGAACCAGGCCGCATCGGGCTGTTCGGTCCAGGCAGGGCCCAGCACCCATAGGCAGGGCGGATCACGTTCGTCCGCATCCGAGGCGCAGGCCAGGCGATTGCCCCAGGCATCCCGTCGGTGACGTTGCAAACGGCCTGCCCGCTGAATAAGACGATCGATCGGAGCCAGATCGCTGATCATCCAATCCCAGTCTGCATCCAGGGACTGTTCCGCAACCTGCGTGGCGATGACCAATCGCCCGCGGCGCTGCTCCGAGGTGCTACGCACGCCGAAGTGCTCCAGAATGCGAGCCTCCATGTCCAGCCGATCGCGCAGCGTGAACCGGGCATGGAAAAGCATGAGATGTTCTGCTTCCAACTCATTGGCAAACAGCGCGTAGGCCGCCATGGCATCGGCGACTGTATTGCGTATCCAGCAAACGCAACGTCCGTCGGCCAACGCCTTGCGTATTCCCGCAGCAACTTCGTTGATATCCGACACGTAGCGGATCTGCACGGTTCGGCTGACGTCTGCCCTGGTATCTATGCAGCGGGTCTCCACGTGCTGCGGCCGAGCGGCACTCCAACTGGTGATCAACGGATAGTCCGTCTGGGCGGGCAGATCCGGTGCGGGCCGGCGACAGCCTTTCGCGAACGCGGCCAGCAAAGCGCGCTTCATGCGCTCCGGCATCGTGGCCGAAAGCAGGATTGCGCTACCACCGGCCGAGGCGTGAGCTTGCAGCAGACGCTCCAGGATGCCCTGCATATAAGCATCGCAAGCATGGACCTCGTCAACGATAAGTACCTTGCGAAACAACCCCAGCAATCGCAATGATTGATGCTTACCCTGCAAGACCGCCATCAAGGCCTGATCTATGGTTCCTACGCCGGCTGGAGCCAACAAGGCACGTTTATTGTGATCAGCCAACCATGCGGTGCAACGGGCCGAAGCTGTTTCGTCCTCCTGAGCTTGATCCAGCTCCGCAGGTCCGGCACGCAGGACGGAACTGGCGAAGGATTCAACCAACTCGCGCTGGCCGTTGGCCAGGACTAGGCTGGCCAAGCCATCGAACAGACGGGCGTAGAAATGGCTCATGCGGCCATACATGGCATTGGCCGTGGCCATCGTAGGCAAGCCGATGAAGAAACCGTCCACAACGCCTGCACTCATCAGCCGATGGGTCAGCATCATGGCCGCCTCAGTCTTGCCTGCTCCGGTGACGTCTTCCAATAAATGAATCTGTGGACCGTCGTGCAAAGAGACGTCGCTTGCCCAAGCCTGCAACGGAGATGGTTCTGCCAGCTCTGGAAACAGCGCGGCAAACGCAGCGGGCGGACGGGTATCGACAGGCAGAACACCGATCGCCTCGCAGGCGGCATCGGCCCGCTCCTGCGCCCACTTCCGGTAGACATTGCACGACACCTCGTCGTCGCGGTAGGGGAAGTATTCCTGGTTGGAACCTACCCAATCCGCGAGTACCGCCAATCCGGCTATCCACCATGACAGTTCACGACTGGCGTCTTCAAACGCCTGGGCATCGGCGAAACAAGGGGCCTGCCAGTCCATGTCCGCAAGAAACAACTCCCGCATGTGGCCGACGAACTCGTGAATAGCGCGATGATCATCCGGATCCACGAAGTGGGGCCAGGGATGCTCCTCGTTTTCCGAGGGCGGCTGGCCATGGTGGCCGGTCACGGCGCGCACCCAATGATCGATGGCGGGCAGCAGAGACGAGCTATCAGGCCCGAACCAGCCTTCATCAACCGCTTCCTGTTCCAGCACGGCAGTCCAGTAGACCAACCCCAAGGTATCGTGCCGGATCGAATAGCCGTGGCGGCTTTCGCGCTGTTGAAGCGTCAGCAGGATGTCGTTGCGCTGCCCCTGAAAGGCCGTGGAGAACTTGCCCAGATCGTGTAGCGCCAGCCAGAAAGCCAGCCATCCCTCAAGCTGGTCGGCGGCCATGCCCAGACGGTCGCACAACATGCGGCGAAGCGACGACGCACGCCTGAGATAGGTGATGCCACAAGCGGCCACATCCAGGCAGTGGTAAGGCAGCAGATGCCAACCGATCAAGCCATTCTTTGACGGCTTTGCCTTTCCCCAGTATCTCGACGACAAATCAGCCATGGCTCGCAGGTTCGTTGATGGCTTTTCGTCAACATAACATTTTGTCAATTATGGATACAAACGGGGTTATCCCGCTGACGGCGGAGAGCGGCGAAAGCGAATGGGGGTAAGGGATCCGACTCTAGTCATCAAGCTGATCGAGCGAAACCCCGAGCGCTTGGGCAATACGGGCGCGGGTCGCCTTGCGCGGCCGGGCATCGGGACTCTCCATGTTCGCGTAGGTCGGTTGCCGCACCTCAAGACGCGTGGCCATTTCCGCCTGGGTGATCCCAAGGTACTCCCGCCACGCCCGGATCAGGCTCCATCCGTTCTTGACCTGAAGGCTGATCACGTCATGGGGCACCGCCTCCCCGCAGGAATGCGCGGCTTATTGCCAGTCAGCGCAATGTATTCGTCGTAGGGAAGCACAACGAAGGCCGGCCGGCCGTCGCTAGTGTTGATGATGGTGTGATTCGTGCTCATCGCGCTCTCCGCCGGACTCTTGCGCGGATGGGGTTTCAGTACGTCTGGTCGTCGCGCTTCTTCACCTGCCCAACCCCCAGGGGAACACACCATCATCGACGGCTTCTCTTTCCCCAATATCTCAGCGACAGATCAGCCGACTACAGATAGCCTAGGGAGTACGGGAGCACGCGCATCGCCTTGCTCGGCCGAGAAAAGCGACGCGCGTGCATATCACCCTGGCGCTCGCGTGCCCCGACTCTTCTGAATGACGCCTGGTTTGACCTCACTCGACCGGCAGAACGCTGGCCGGCATGGTTCAAAGCACCTCAACGCAGAAAGCGGCCGGCGTGACGATGCGCGTGCGCCCAATGCGGCCAAGCTGCAGCAACCCGGCGCGACGGTCTCCCGTCACCAGATAGTCGGCCTCGCCCCCCAAAGCCATTGCCAGCAAGAAGGTGTCGTTCGGATCCGTTGCCTCGATGCCGTCCGGCAACGGGGGTAACTGCGTGAGAACGATGGCACGCTGCATGTTGTTGACCATCGTGCCTACGCGGTGCGCGGGCAGGATGGTCTTGAGCTTGGGGTAACGACTCGCCCGCCGCAGCTCGTCAAGCTGCATTGATGAGGTCACCAACTCGAAGCGTGCCGCGCGCCAGGCCCGATAGACCGCATCGAGAGGTCCATGTGGCGAAATCAGCGTACCAAGCAGAACGTTGGTGTCGAGGATGACGCGCATCAATGCTCACGCGCCCACTGAATGGCCTCGTCGATGAGATCGGTCAGTTCGGTTTCGTTCATCCCGGCGGCAGCCGTCTTGGCCTGTTCCACGGCGCGCTCCAACAGATAGGCGCGCACGGCTTCCTCGATAAAACGCGACAGATCGCCCTTGCGGCCCCCGCCCTGCGCCGCGATAAACATACGCACAGACTGATCCATCTCCGGCGACACGGCGATGTTCCAGCGAACGGTGCTCATGATGTTCTCCATTTCAGCATTTAAGTAGATAAGCACTTATACACCCATCTAACATTTACACCAACCGTTCGACAAAAACTACAGTTTTGCGCAGGACATGGCTCATCCCCGCTCCCGCGGGGAACACACCAGCACGGACACCGACAACACGCTGGCGGGCGGCTCATCCCCGCTCGCGCGGGGAACACCCGAATATAATTCGTCACAGCATAGACCCACGCGGTTCATCCCCGCTCCCGCGGGGAACACAATCGCTACCGCCCTTCGCGTGAACGCTGAGCCGGTTCATCCCCGCTCCCGCGGGGAACACAACGTCTCGCCCTTGGAATAGCGATCTAGCGACGGTTCATCCCCGCTCCCGCGGGGAACACCGCTACAAGGGGGATCCCCACGATCTCATCGTCGGTTCATCCCCGCTCCCGCGGGGAACACGTGCGCACCATGGCCGTGTGCGAGGACGAGTACGGTTCATCCCCGCTCCCGCGGGGAACACTCTACCGCTGTTCCTGCTGTTCGGCCGCCGATCGGTTCATCCCCGCTCCCGCGGGGAACACGCGCTGGAGCTGCTGCACCCCACCGGCGTCCCCGGTTCATCCCCGCTCCCGCGGGGAACACCTCCGTAAGCGCGGCCATGAGAAGGTCCGCTGCGGTTCATCCCCGCTCCCGCGGGGAACACCCGTTTCTTCCGAGTGCCACCGACTCCCAGGGCGGTTCATCCCCGCTCCCGCGGGGAACACAACTCGGCAGCGGGTAGCAGGTAATCGTTCTGCGGTTCATCCCCGCTCCCGCGGGGAACACCATTTCTCGGATTAACTCAGCGCCCCGCATGGCGGTTCATCCCCGCTCCCGCGGGGAACACAAATGAGACCGTCAGCAGGCCATCGTCGTCTTCGGTTCATCCCCGCTCCCGCGGGGAACACCGCCGAACGCGCATGAGCGCATGGACATCATTCGGTTCATCCCCGCTCCCGCGGGGAACACGTGGAAGTGGATTCTGCCGCCGACGGCATGCTCGGTTCATCCCCGCTCCCGCGGGGAACACATAAGCACTGATTAAGCGTTTGCCATTCGGTGCGGTTCATCCCCGCTCCCGCGGGGAACACTGTGCCTTCCGTAACGCCAAGGATGCGCCCGACGGTTCATCCCCGCTCCCGCGGGGAACACCCGTTTCTTCCGAGTGCCACCGACTCCCAGGGCGGTTCATCCCCGCTCCCGCGGGGAACACCCGTTCAACGGCCAGCTGAACGCGCATTCCCACGGTTCATCCCCGCTCCCGCGGGGAACACTCTACGCGCGTATCGAACGTCCCCGTTAGGGTCGGTTCATCCCCGCTCCCGCGGGGAACACGCCGCGCATCCATGCATTGAACTCGGCGCATTCGGTTCATCCCCGCTCCCGCGGGGAACACCCAACCATGGAGGCTGAACTAACCGCCCCACCCGGTTCATCCCCGCTCCCGCGGGGAACACCCGTCCTGGTCTTTGACCGTTACGCCCAGCGCCGGTTCATCCCCGCTCCCGCGGGGAACACGTGGTCGTCGTGGGCGGCGCGCTGTGGAATTCCGGTTCATCCCCGCTCCCGCGGGGAACACTCCAAACATAACCACTTGTTTTCAAAAGAAAAAATCACCCAGCAAAAATCCACCAACTTTTTAAAGAGCCGATCACCCGCCGAAAAACAAAAACAACGCCCCACGTCACACAGTCAAACAACCTCCAACCGCCATCGACGCCAGCAAAGCCCCTCCCCTTCCAGCCCTCCTACTCGTCCGTCACCAGAAACAACCGCCGGTGCTCCTTGATCGCATACCGATCCGTCATCCCCGCTATATAGTCAGCAATCGCGCGCGGCTGATCCACATTGGCCCGTGCCTGGTACTGCGGCGGCAACAGGCGCGGGTCTTCCAGGAAGGCGATGAACAGATCGCGCAGCACGCGCTTGGCCTTGGTGGTCATGCGTAGCACGCGGTAGTGGCGATACAGGTTGTCGCGCAGGAACACCTTGAGTTCCTCGGCCTCGGCCTTCACTTCGGGGCTGAAGCCCGCCAGGGGCGGCGCGCGGCGCACGTCGTCGATGGAGGCGGGCTGGTGCCCGGCGATGCGGGCCGCCGTGGTCTCGGTCAGGTCGATGATCAGGGTATTGATCATGCGCCGCACGGTTTCGGTAATGGCGCGCCGCTCAGGCAGGTCCGGGTAACGCTGCACGACCTCGGCATGATGGCGGCCGAAGATGCCGACCTGCCGCATCTGTTCCAGCGAGACCAGGCCCGAGCGCAGGCCGTCGTCGATGTCGTGGTTGTTGTAGGCGATCTCGTCCGACAGGTTGGTCAGCTGCGCTTCCAGTGAAGGCTGGGTGCGGTTCAGGAAGCGTTCGCCCACGTCGCCCAGCCGGGCCGCCCGGGTCAGCGAGCAGTGCTTGAGGATGCCCTCGCGGGTCTCGAAGCACAGGTTCAGGCCGTTGAAGTCGCCATAGCGTTCCTCCAGTTCGTCCACCACGCGCAGGCTTTGCAGGTTGTGCTCGAAGCCGCCGGCCTCGGGAGCGAACTCCTGCATGCAGGCGTGCAGCACGTCCTGTCCGGCATGGCCGAACGGGGTGTGGCCCAGGTCATGGGCCAGCGAAATGGCCTCGACCAGATCTTCGTTCAAGCCCAGGTTGCGCGCGATGGACCGCGCGATCTGCGCCACCTCCAGGCTGTGCGTGAGCCGGGTCCGGAACAGGTCGCCCTCGTGGTTCACGAAGACCTGGGTCTTGTACTCCAGCCGCCGGAAGGCGTTGGAATGGATGATGCGATCGCGGTCGCGCTGGAATTCGGAGCGCCCCTGGGGCGGCGTCTCGGGGTGGCGCCGGCCGCGGGTGGCGGCCGGGTCGGCGGCGTAGGGAGCGAGGACTTGCGGCATGAACGTCGGGCTCCTCCGGAGTGGGCGGGGTCAGGCGAGCTTGGCTGGTTGCTCGCCCGCTGTCTTGGCGACGGTCCGGTCCAGGACTTGCCGGACCAGTCCAGCCTCGGCCGGGGTCCGTACCGCTTCCCCCAACCTGGGCAAAAGGATGAAGCGGATCTGGCCGGCTTCGGTCTTCTTGTCGCCCTGCATCAGGTCGAACCAACGGTCGGCCCCCAGGTCGGGCGCGTAGACGGGGCAGCCGATGGCCAGCACCAGGCCGCGGATGCGTTCGGCGTCGGACTGCGGCAGTCCGGAGGCGCGCGCGGACAGCTCGGCCGCCTGCACCATGCCGCAACCGACGGCCTCGCCGTGCAGCCAGGCGCCGAAGCCCAGCCCGGCCTCGATGGCGTGGGCAAAGGTGTGGCCGAAGTTCAGGATGGCGCGCAGGCCGGTTTCCCGTTCGTCCTGCGAGACGACGTAGGCCTTGAGTTCGCACGAGCGGGCGATGGCGACGGCCAGCGCGCCCGGCTCGAGCGCGCGCAGGTCCTGGGCGTGGGCCTCGCACCAGGCGAAGAAGTCGGCATCCAGGATGGCGCCGTACTTGATGACCTCGGCCAGCCCGGCGGACACTTCGCGCGCCGGCAGCGTGGACAGTACGTCGGTGTCGATTTCCACGGCGATCGGCTGGTAGAACGCGCCGATCATGTTCTTGCCGATGGGATGGTTGACGGCGGTCTTGCCGCCCACCGACGAATCGACCTGCGACAGCAGCGTGGTGGGCACCTGGATGAAGCGGATGCCGCGCATGTAGACCGCGGCGGCGAAGCCGGCGACGTCGCCGATCACGCCGCCGCCCAGCGCGACGATCACGGCCTTGCGGTCGCAGTGCCGGGCCAGCATGGCGTCGAAGATCAGGTTCAGGGTCTGCCAATCCTTGTATTGCTCGCCATCGGGCAGTTCGATGCGCAGGATGGGCCGGCCGGTGGCCGCCAGGGCCTGCTCGGCTCGCTCGGCGTACAGCGCCGCCACGGTGGGATTGGTGACCACGACCAGGGTGGTGGCGTCGGCCGGCACGGCCTCGGCCAGGCGATCGAGGCGGCCGGGGGCGATCCGTATGGGATAGCTGCCGCCCGGGGTCTCGACACGGACTTCTTTCATAGACACTCCAGCGGGGGCAGGTCATCGGCGGGCGGCCGGACCTGCTTGTTGCAGGTTGCGAGCATGGGCAGGATGCGGCCGACCAGCCGCGATACCGACACCTTGCCGGTGTCGACGACGAGATCGGCGATTTCCTCGTACAGCGGTTCGCGCTGGCGCAGCAGTTCGGTGATGCGGCCCAGCGGGTCGGCCGTCTGCAGCAGCGGCCGGTTGCGATCGTAACGGGTGCGCTGGTAGAGCTCCTCGGCCCTGGCCCGCAGGTAGACGACGGTGCCCCGCTGCTGGAGCATGCGGCGGTTGTCCTCGGCCAGCACGGCGCCGCCGCCGGTGGCCAGGACCACTCCGGAAATCCGGCTGCACTCGTCCAGCGCGTGGGTTTCCCGGCGCCGGAAACCGGTCTCGCCTTCCAGCTCGAAAATGGTGGGAACGCGGACTCCGCAGCGCTCTTCCAGCACCAGGTCCACGTCCAGGAACTGGCGCGACAGCGCCCGGGCCAGGCCACGGCCGATCGTGGTTTTGCCCGCCCCCATCATGCCGACGAGGAATACGGGCGGCACGAATACCGTGCCTGCCGGCCCCGTGGCGGCGGCCGCGCATGAATCGTAAGAGACCTGATCCACTAGCTCGTTAGGCCGAAGCCACAGAAAGATATCGATATAAGATGCATTATCCCGCAAGAGGGCCGGAAGCGGAAAATCCGGCCCACGGCGTCCGGCACACCAACTGTTACAGGAACGCCCCGGCCGCCGGGCGGTCTATAAACCGATCCGTTTCGATGTTCCTATAATGGGTCTCGTCCTCGCACGAGAAGCTGCTTCCTCATGTCCCGTATTCTCCTGAAGGTCGCCGGCGTTCTGGCCGGGCTGGCCGTTTGTGGCGCCCTCCTGGTGGGGCTGGCGTTGGCCCTCGCCTACCCGAACCTGCCCGACCTCGACGCCCTGACCGACTACCACCCCAAGATGCCGTTGCGCATCTATACCGCGGATAACGCCCTGATCGGCGAATTCGGCGAGGAAAGACGCAACGTGGTACGCATCCGCGACGTCCCGGATGTGCTGAAATCGGCGATCTTGTCGGCAGAAGACGACCGTTTCTACCAACATGGCGGCATAGACTGGTCCGGCGTCATGCGCGCGGCCCTCACCAACATGGTGAATCTGTCCAAGAGCCAGGGTGCCAGCACGATCACCATGCAGGTGGCGCGGAATTTCTACCTGTCGTCGGAAAAGACCTGGACCCGCAAGCTCTACGAGATCCTGCTGACCTTCAAGATCGAGGCCAACCTGACCAAGGACCAGATCCTGGAGCTCTACATCAACCAGATCTACCTGGGCCAGCGCGCCTACGGCTTCGCTTCGGCGGCCCGCATCTACTACGGCAAGCCGCTGTCGGAAATCACCGCCGCCGAGGCCGCAATGCTGGCCGGCATCCCCAAGGCCCCGTCGCGCTACAACCCCGTGGTCAACCCGACCCGCGCCAAGCTGCGCCAGCAATACGTGCTGCAGCGCATGCTCGGCCTGGGCTACCTGACCGAACCTGAATACCGCGCCGCCCTGGACGAAAAGCAGCAGGTCCGGCAACTGGGCGGGGAATTCGGCGTGCGCGCCGAGTACGTGGCCGAGCTGGCGCGCCAACTGGTCTACGACATCTATAAGGAAGAGACCTACACCCGCGGCCTGAATGTCTACACGACCGTGAACCGCGACATGCAGGACGCCGCCTACGATTCCCTGCGCGACGGCGTGCTGGACTACGAGCGCCGCCACGGCTACCGGGGCCCCGAGGCCTTCGTCGACCTGCCCAGCGGCATCGACAACAACCCCGAGAAGCTGAACGAGGCCGTCGACGACGCCCTGAACGACTATCCCGACAGCGACACCCTGCTATCCGCCGTGGTCCTGGCCGCCGATGCCAACAAGGTCCGCGTGGCGCGCAGCTCGGGCGAGATCATCGACATCGCCGGCAAGGGACTCAAATTCGTCCAGCCGGCGCTGTCGGCCAAGGCCCAGCCCTCGGTGCGCATCCGCCGCGGCGCCATCGTCCGCATCCTGAAGACCGGAAACGACTGGGAAATCCTGCAAACGCCCCAGGTCCAGGCGGCCTTCGTCTCCACCGACCCGCAGAACGGCGCCATCCGCGCCATGGTCGGCGGCTTCGATTTCCACAGCGGCAAGTTCAACCGCGTCACCCAGGCCTGGCGCCAGCCCGGCTCCAGCTTCAAGCCCTTCATCTACGCGGCCTCGCTGGAACGGGGCCTGACCCCCGCCACCATCATCTCCGACGACCCCTTCGTGCTCGAAGCCTCGGCCACCGGCTCGCAGCGCTGGGAACCGAAGAACTACGACGGCAAGAACGAACCACCCATGACCATGCGCCAGGGGCTGGCCAAGTCCAAGAACATGGTGTCGATCCGCGTGCTGCAAAGCATCGGCCCGCAGTACGCCCAGGACTACATCACCCGCTTCGGCTTCGATGCCGCCCGCCACCCCGCCTACCTGACCATGGCGCTGGGCGCGGGTTCGGTCACGCCGCTGCAAATGGCAGGCGCCTACTCCGTGTTCGCCAACGGCGGCTACCGCGTCACCCCCTACCTGATCGACAAGGTCACCGACAGTACCGGCCGCGTCCTGATGCAGGCCCGCCCGACCAAGGCCGGAGACGAATCGCTGCGCGCCATCGACGCCCGCACCGCCTACATCGCCGACTCCATGCTGCGCGACGTCGTCCGCACCGGCACCGCCCGCGCCGCCCTGTCGCTCAGGCGCCAGGACGTGGCGGGCAAGACCGGCACCACCAACAACTCGGTGGACGCCTGGTTCGCCGGCTACACCCCCGGCCTGGTCGGCGTGGCCTGGCTGGGCTACGACCAGCCCCGCTCGCTGGGCGTACGCGAAACCGGCGGCGGCGCCGCCATGCCCATCTGGCTGAAATACATGCAGCGCGCGCTCAAGGAAGTCCCCCAGCGCGAACAGCCCATGCCGTCCGGCATCATCGTGCAGAACGGCGACTACTACTTCGCCGAATTCCCGCCCGGCCAGGCCGTCGCCTCCGTCGGCCTGCCGCCCCCCTCCACCGATCCCATGTCACGGCTGATCGACAGCCTGGGCAACCTGATCAATGGCAATGGCGGCAATTCCGGCAGCAACAGCGGCGGCGGCAACACCCGCCAGGAATACCTGCCCTAACCGCCCCCCCCACCCACCCGCCATACCCCCGCTGGCGGCCACCACCACAAGACGCCGCAGGCTGGGGCCGGGGCGCCCAAGGCCGGTGGGGCGCAGCGACGCCGGCCTTGGGCGCCCCGGCCCCAGCCGTGTTTAGAACTCAGGAAACCGGCAGTTCCTCAACCACAATCTCCTCTCCCGACTGCTCGGAACAAATCCGAGACAACGCCCGCGCCAGCTCCTCCCCGGACCGCGTATCCAGCCACTTCCCATCCTTCAGGCGATAATGGAACCCGCCGCTGCGCGCCGCCACCCACATTTCCTGCATCGGCGCCTGGCTATTGACCACCGCCTGGCTGCGATCCGCGAAGGTCAGCGTCAGCACATTGCCGCTGCGCGTTCCCTCGATATCGATGTCGCGCTGCTCGAACCACACGTCGGCCTGACGCTCGATGGAATCCAGAATGGCGTCGGCCAAGGCAAGAAACTCGCTTTCGTTCATAATTTCGACTATGTCCGACATGAAACCCACACGCCCTGCGCGCGCCGCATGCCCAGACCCTTCGTTGGTTGCTGATACCGGCATTGTAGCCAGCGGCGCCCGGTTGGCCGCGCGCCGCCTGGCCCCCCTGCTGGCGGCCCTGCCGCTCGCGCTGCTGGCCGCCTGCGGCATCAAGGGCCCGCTCTACCTGCCGGCAACCCCCGCGCCCACCGCCCCCGGACCGGCCGTGCAACCCGCCCCCGCGCCGGCCTCCAAGACCACGGGCGACGTGGACGACATTTCCCGGCGCAACGAATCCATCTCGCATACCCCCCTGACACAATGACCACCCCCGCTTCCCTGCCCACCCCGGTCGGCAGCCCCCACTTTGCCTATCGCGACGGCATCCTCCACGCCGAAGGCGTTTCCGTGGCCCTGCTGGCCGACCAGCTCGGCACGCCGCTTTACGTCTATTCGCGCGCCGCGCTGCATGCCGCCTACGACGCCTATCGGCGCGGCATCGGCTCGCGCGACGTACTGGTCTGCTACGGCATGAAGGCCAACTCCAACCTGGCGGTGCTGCGCGAGTTCGCGCGCATGGGGGCCGGTTTCGACATCGTGTCCGCGGGCGAGCTGCAACGCGTGTTGGCGGTGGGCGGAGACCCGGCCAAGGTCGTCTTCTCGGGCGTGGGCAAGCAGGCCGCCGAAATGCGCCTGGCGCTGGAAGCCGGCGTCAAATGCTTCAACGTCGAATCCGTGCCCGAACTGCACCGCCTGTCCGCGGTCGCGCACGCGATGGGCAAGCGCGCGCGCGTTTCGCTGCGCGTGAACCCCGACGTCGATCCCAAGACCCACCCCTACATCTCGACCGGCCTGAAGGAAAACAAGTTCGGCATCGCTATCGACGACGCCCCCGCAGCCTACCGGACCGCGGCCGTGCTGCCCGGCATCGAGATCGTGGGCGTCGATTGCCACATCGGCTCGCAAATCACCGAGACCGCGCCCTTCCTGGACGCGCTGGACAAGCTGCTCGACCTGCTGGACAAGCTGGCCGCCGACGGCATCCAGGTCGAACACCTGGACCTGGGCGGCGGCCTGGGCATCCGCTATGCCGACGAAACCGCACTCGCCCCCGCCGACCTGCTGTCCCGCGTGTTCGAACGCATCGACGCGCGCGGCTACGGTTCGCGCCAGATCGTGCTGGAACCCGGCCGCTCGCTGGTCGGCAACGCCGGCCTGCTGGTGACGCGCGTGGAATACCTCAAGCCCACGGAAGCGAAGAACTTCCTGATCGTCGACGCGGCCATGAACGATCTGATCCGTCCGACGCTGTACGAGGCGTATCACGGCGTACTGGCCGTGACGCCGCGAGCCGGCGAAACCGCCGGCCGCTACGACGTGGTCGGGCCGGTGTGCGAAAGCGGCGACTGGCTGGCCAAGGACCGCGACCTGGCCGTGCGCGAAGGCGACTACCTGGCCGTGGAATCGGCGGGCGCCTATGGCATGGTCATGGCCAGCAACTACAACACCCGCCCCCGCGCCGCAGAAGTCATGGTGGACGGCGATCACTACCACGTCGTGCGCTCGCGCGAGACCGTCGCGCAGTTGCTGGCGCTGGAATCGACCCTGGGCTGACCGGGCCCCGTCCGCGCGGGGTCATTTCCCGCGCGGCCCCGCACAGGCCTCGCGCAGCGCATTGGCGACCTCGCGGGCCTGCGGCGTGGGCGAGCGATGGACGTGCAGCAGCACCTGGGTGCGGGCATCGCACTCGGCCAGCGCCACCAGGCGCACCTCGGCCAGCGCCTCGGCCGCCATGTCGGCCGGCACCAGCGCGATGCCGAACCCCAACTCCACCAGCCGCAGCAGGGTCGCCTTGCGGGACACCGCCTGGGCGGCCTCGGGAAAGAACCCGGCCTGCCGGCACAGCTCCACCACCCGATAACTCAATCCGCCCCGATGGGGATGCGGCAGCGACACGAAGCGCTCGCCGCGCAAGGCCCGCAGCGGCACCGCCTCCCGCTCCGCCAGCGGGTGCCCGAGCGGCACGGCCAGCATCAGCGCTTCCTCGTACAGGACTTCCGTCAGCACGTCGGGCAATTGCCGCAGCACCGGCGCGCGGGCCAGCCCCAGGTCCGCGCGGCCGTCCTGGATGTCCTGCGCCTGCTGCTCGGACGACGCGGCCGAAATCGACAGGCTGACAGCTGGCTGACGCGACAGATGGCGCCGCAGCGGCGCCAGCAGCGCCCGGCCCAGCGGCACGGAACTCGAATGCAGCAACGCCACGCTACCCTGCACGCCGCGCTCGGCCTGGCGGGCCCGGCTGGTCATCTCGCCCAGCCCCGCCAGCATGCGCACCGCGTCCTCGTGGAACGCCCTTCCCGCCGCCGTCATTTCCACCTGGCGGGTGGTGCGCGCCAGCAGCGCCACGCCCACCTCTTCCTCCAGCAGCTTGATCTGCCGGCTCAGCGCCGACTGCGCGACGTGCAGCCGCTCGGCCGCCTCGCTGAAGCTGCCGGCTTCGACAATCGCCACGTAGTACCCAAGCTGCCTGACCGAGATCATTTATCGCGCGATGAGATGGATGAGGCCTGATTTTAGAATTGGACCGCCGAGCGCCCAGGGCCCAGACTGCTGCCGTTGCCCTGATCGAGCCCCGCCGTGGATGCCCTCCTGTCCCTGCTTCCCGTTTCCCCGCCCCAGTTCGCGCTGATGTTCGCCGGCGTGGCCGCGGCCTACGTCATCTTCGGCATGGCGGGCTTCGGCACCGCGCTGGTGGCCGGCCCGCTGCTGGCCAACTTCGTGCCGGTCGCCACCATCGTACCGCTCCTGGCACTGCTGGACTTCGCCGCGGCCACCACCAGCGTGGCGCGCGACGTCCGCCATGCATCGGTGGGCGAGCTGCGGCGGCTGGTACCGGCGATGGTGCTCGGCAGCCTGGTGGGCGCCGTCGTCCTGCTGCGCAGCCGGCCGGACGCCCTGCTCCTGCTGCTGGGCATCTTCGCCATCGCCTATGCGCTGTATTCCCTGAGCGGCTTTCGCCCGCACCGGGCGCTGCCGCCACGGTCGGCCTACGCCTTCGGCACGGTGGGCGGCGTATTCTCCGCGCTGTTCGGCAGCGGCGGCTTCATCTACGCCATCTACCTGGCCGGCCGCCTGCATGACAAGAACGACATCCGCGTCACGCAAAGCACCCTGATCGGTCTCGCCACCTTCACCCGCGCCGTATTCTTCCTGGTGGCCGGCGTCTATGCCGACACCGGTCTGCTGGCCACCGCGCTGATGCTGGCGCCCGCCATGCTGCTGGGCACCTGGGCGGGGCGGCGCATCACGCTGGCGCTCAGCCGCGAGGCCTTCCTGCGCCTGGTGGCGCTGGTGGTACTGGCCTCGGGCGCGGTCCTGGTCCTGCGCTACCTCACGTCGTGAACGCCGGCGGCATCAGCCCAGCGCACCGGCGATCTTGCGCTCCTGCTCCTCGCGCACGGCCGAGCCGAACAACTGCTCGAACCATCCGTCCCTGGCCAGCTTGAGCACCAGGCCGTTGTCCACGACCTTGCCCAGGTCCAGCTTGCGCACGGCCGGCGTCTGTTCCGCCAACCGGTCGACGGTGGCCTGGATAGCTGCCTTGGAAATCAGCGGCACGCGGTCCAGCACGTTGCGCTTGACATAGATGTCGTAGACCCGGCTGATGTCCGCTTCGCTCTCGGGCTGATCGAACGCCTTGAAGGTCGCCACGGCGAAGGCCTTGTCGTCGTAGAAACGCTTGATCGCCTCGGCGTGGGCACGGATCAGTCCTTCGGCCCGGCCCCGTTGCTCGGCCAGGTAGCTGCGCTTGTGGAGAAAGGCGGTGCTGACGTAGATGTCCTCGTGGTCCGGCAGTTCGGTCAGCACCTTCAGGCCCTGGGTTTCCAGCTTGAAGTACGACGGCGCCGTCAGCAGCCCTGCATCCACCTGCCCGCCCAACAGCATGCTCGCGCGCGATGCGGCATCGGTGCCGGTCGACACCCATTGCACGTCGTTGGGCGCGAGGCCGTACTTGCGCAGCAGCTCGACGGTATAGAAATACGGCGGATCGCCCAGACGGCCAACGCTGATGCGCTTGCCCTTCAGGTCCTTGACGCTGCCGATCTCGCCGCGCGCGACCAGCGCAAAATTCCCCTTGTTGAGCATGCTGTGCGTCATGACCATGCTGGGATCGCGCACCAGCGCGGGGATGACCTGGTCCAGCCCGGAATTGATGCCCTGCGCCTCGCCGCTGACCAGCATGGCCACGCCTGCCGGATGCACGCCGAACACGAGGTTGGCATCGATGCCGTATTTTTCGTAGAGCCCGGCGCGCTTGGCGATCCACATCGGCCAGGTGGCGCCGCTGCGGGTGGGGTAGGCCAGCGTCATCTTCGCGGGCTTGTCGGCCGCCGCGCCCAGCGCCGACCAGCCGAGCATGGCTGCGCCGCCGGCTCCGGCCATGAACCGGCGCCGGCCGGGCAACGAAAGGATGTCGTTCCGTTCACTCATCGTCTCGCTCCTTGCTTGCAAACCTAGCGCCCGCCCACGTGCTCGGGCCGCCAGCGCTGGAACCGGCGCTGGATGCGCTCGGCGCCCCAGGTGATGACCATGCCGGCGAAGGCGGTGACCAGCACGCCCACCATGAGCGTGTCGGTGGCGAACATCTGCCCGGCATAGGCGATCATGAAGCCTATGCCTTCGTTGCCCGCGGACAGCTCGGCGATGATGACGCCGATCAGGCCATGCGCCACGCCCTGCCGCACGCCGGTCAGGATGAACGGCACCGAATAGGGCAGCGCCACGGTGGTGAAGATCTGGCGGTCCGTGGCGCAGAAGGCACGCGCGGCGCGCAGCAAGTCGGCATCGATGTTGCGCACGCCCGCCAGCGTGTTGACCATGATGGGCAGCATGGCCGACAGGAACACCACGAAGATCTTCGAGCCGCTGCCTATGCCGAACCAGATGATGATCAGCGGATACAGCGCGATGCGCGGCGTTGCATACAGCGCGTTGATCAGCGGATCGAACATCATCAGCGCGCGCCGGTACCAGCCCAGCAGGATGCCCAGCGGCACGCCGACGAAGAAGGCCAGCGCCAGGCCGATCAGGTAGTTCTTGCCGCTGTACAGCGCGTTGGCGGCCAGTTGCCCGTCGGCGCACAGCTCGACGAACTTGCGCGCGATGGCCGACGGCCCGCTGAAGAACAAAGGCGAGATCCAGCCCATCTGCCAGCAGAACTCCCAGATGGCGATCAGCGCCGCCAGGGTGGACAAGCCGAGGCTCGCGGCTTCGTGCCGCTTGTAGAAACCGACCTTGCGCGCCGCCGGACGGCTGACCGGCAGCGATGGGGCGATGCTTGCCATGTTGTCTCCTGGTGTCATTCCGCGCGGATCACGTTGATGCGGTCGGCCTCTTCCTCGATCAGCTTCCAGATGTCGTCCGACATCCGCAGGAAATCGGCCCCGCGCTTGAGCGAGAGTTCGCGCGGACGCGGGAAGTCCACGTGGAACTCCTGCTTGATCCGGCCCGGCCGCGTTCCCATCACGACCACGCGGTCGGCCAGATACACGGCCTCGTCGATCTGGTGCGTGATGAACAGCACCGTCTTGCGCGAGCGCGCCCAGATGTTCAACAACTCGGACTGCATGAACTCGCGCGTCTGCGCGTCCAGCGCGGCGAAGGGCTCGTCCATCAGCAGCACGTCGGGATCGGTGGCCAGCGCGCGCGCCAGGTTCACACGCTGCTGCATGCCGCCGGACAGTTCGGATGGATAGCGTTCCTCGAAGCCCGACAGGCCCACCATCCTGATGAACTGTTCAGTGCGGGCATCCATCGTGGCGCGGTCGAAGCGGCGCTGCATTTCCATGCCGTAGCGGACATTTCCCCGCACGGTGCGCCATGGCAGCAGGCTGGCGGACTGGAACACCATCGAGCGCCCCACACCGGGACCGTTAACCAGTTCGCCGTTGATGCGCATGGTCCCTTCCTGATAGCGCAACAGGCCCGCCACGATGTTCAGCAACGTGGTCTTGCCGCAGCCGCTGGGACCGACGATGCAGACGAACTCCCCTTCGCGCACGTCCAGCGACACATCGTCGAAGGCCAGGAATTCCGTCTGGTTGCGCTCGACCCAGTAACGATAGGTCATGTGATCGATCGCCAGTTTCGACCGGCTTGTGGCCGCGTGTCGCTGGACCTGCGCCGCTACCGCGTTCATACCGTCTCCTTCGTGGATCACGCCCTGCCTATTCTTATGAATATAATATAGTTATATTGTTCTCATCGTCCTAGGGATTTCCACGGGAGCGGCGCGCGACAGCGCCTCCCTTGCGGGATGAACGTTCAACGGATGCAAGGTTTCAGCCGCGCGTCGGCGCGCGCCATGCCGCGGCGGCGCCTACCCTCGCCAGCCGCCGGGTCATCGCCTTGCGCGCGCCCTCGGCATCGCCGTTGGCGATCAGGGCGTACAGGCGGACGTTGTCGGCGATCACCCGTTCGGCGATCTCTTTCTTGTTCGACATCGAGTAGGCCGGCTGCAGGACGTGGCGCAGCGCGCGAAAGTGAGCCGAGAGCCCACGGTTGTGCGCGGCTTCGACGATCGCGGCGTGGAAATCCATCGCGCTCGCCGCGAAGGCGGCGGGGTCGTCGATACGATCAGGCATGCCGTCCAGGATGGCCTGCATGCGCGCCAGGTCGTCGCGCGTGGCCCGGCCTGCGGCCAGGCCCGCGGCATGGATCTCGACCGCCGCCTGGGTCTCCAGCATCTCTTCCCGGGAAATGCTGATCAGCTTGAGCTGGATCGCCAGCGCATCGGCAAAGCGGTCGAGCTTACCGTTGGCGATCCACGCTCCGCCATGCTTGCCGGGGCGAATCGCCACCACGCCCAGGGCCACCAGCGACTTGAGCGCATCTCGCGCCGCCATGCGGCTGACTCCATAGCGTTCGGCCAGCGAGGCCTCGGTGCCCAGGAAATCCCCGCTCTTGAGTTCATCCGCGAACAAGGCCTCGCGGATGTGCGACACGATGCGCCAGGACAGCGTCTCGGGCGGCGTGGCCGCATGGGCGACGCCTGCCGCGCGCCGGGGTTCGGCGGCCGGCTCCTGGCCGGCGCCGGAAGTTGGAATTTTCATGAAAGAGATCATAGCCATAAGTTCGCTCCGCTTTAAAGATATTATTTTTATTAAGCAAATTCTTGATGTTCTTCAATGAAAACTGGGAAAATTTCTAAAAACCTCTATTTTCATCAATCGTTATTATGATATTTTATTGACCGAGCTGCCGGCGCTTCGGCAGCCGTCGCATCATCCCAGCCATCAAAGGAGACACACCATGGGCAAGTTTTCGATCGGGCCGCACATGCGGTTGCAGGAGTGGGTTGCCGAGGAAAAAGGCTATTTCGCCGCAGAAGGCCTGGACTACGAGTTCGTCGCCAAGGGCGGCTCGAAGAACCTGTCGGTGAAGTCGGCGGTGGAGCTGCCGCGCGACCAGATCCGCGGCGCCTACCAGACCATCGAGGAAGGCCGCACCTGCGACGTATCCAGCGCCTGCCACTGGACGGTCAACATGGCCGCCGCCGCGGGACACGGCAAGCTGTGGGCGGACGCCTATTCGGTCGCCTCCGCCGGCATCTACGTTCCCGAGGATTCCCCCATCCGCGGGCCGGAGGACCTGGCGGGCGTGCCCATCACCGTGGGCTACCAGTCGGGCAGCCACTACGCGACGCTGCAGGCGCTGGAGGCGGTCCTGCCGCGCGACCAGATCAAGCTGCACTTCGGCGGCATGCTGATGCACCGCCTGGATCTCCTGGTCGATCGCCAGGTTCCCGCCGCCACGATGTTCAACGCACCGATGTACTTCGCCGAACAGCTCGGATTCCGCAAGGTCATCGACTGCACGTTCATGATCGCGTCGGTGGTGCCCGGTGATGCCGCCACCGAGGACATCGCCAAGTACTTCCGCGCGCTCCAGCGCGCGCAGCAGGACATCGACCTGCGCTTCGAACGCTATACGCACTACTACAAGCGCGAGATGCCCGAAAAGTACCGAGACCGGATGGATACCCGCCTGTACGGCCCGGGCGAACGCCTCGTCTTCCTGCCCTACACGCAGCAGATTTTCGAAGAGACCCAGCAATGGGTGAACGACTGGCAGATCTTCGACGACAAGCCCGAGCAGCGCATGGGCTATGGCGACTCGGTCCTGCACGCCTGAACATGCGGGCGCCTCCTGGCGCCCCACCTGCGTTTGCGAGCGAAAGTAAAAAAATAACTAAAAAATTTTACTAACCTCAAAAACACGCATATACTTTTATTGTCATATAAAAAATGAAGGCGGATCGCCACACGCGATCCGCTCCGCCCCCTACCCCCGGGGGCGTATCCAGACCTCAGTTCCAGCAAGTCCCGCTGCATCCGCAACCCGACCGCCCCGATCGCGGGGAGTCCGCTCGCGTGTGCCGGCAGGACCGGTTGCAGCCACGAACCGCGCGCCCCAACCCGGGCCGCAATCGCTTCGATTCATACGTCATTTCCGGAGGAGACATCCATGAGCGCATTCTTCGACAACCTGGGCCAATCCGGCCTGGGCACGACCCGCCGCGAATTCCTGGTGAAGGCCCTGGCCGCGGGCGGCAGCGGCCTGCTGCTGGCGACCATGAACGCGTGGGGCGCGGGCATCGCCTCGACCGCCGGCTCCCCGCCGGTGCTGCAAGGCGGCGGCCGCGGCAAGAAAGTGGTGATCCTGGGAGCGGGCCTGGCCGGTATGACCGCCGCCCTGGAACTGGGCAAGGCAGGCTACCAGTGCGAAGTGATCGAGGCGCGCAGCTACGCCGGCGGGCGCTGCCAGACGGCACGCCGCGGCTTCACGCTGAGCGAACTGGGCGGCGAGACCCAGGTCTGCGATTTCGATGAAGGGCAATACATCAACCACGGTCCGTGGCGCATCCCCTTCTGCCATCGCTCCACGCTGCATTACGCCGCCGAGCTGGGCGTGCCGCTAGAGCTCTACAACAACGACAACGACGCCGCCTACATCTATTACGAGAACGCCGGCCCGCTGTCGGGCAAGCGGCTGCGCCGCTTCGAGGTCAAGGCGGACATGCGGGGCAACGTGGACGAACTGCTGGCCAAGTCCATCCGCAACGGCCAGATGGACCAGACGCTGAGCGCCGAGGACAAGACCCTGCTGCTGGAATACCTGGTCAACGAGGGCTATCTCAACCGCGACGATCTGACTTATCGCGGCACCAACGGCCGCGGCTACAAGGTCTACCCCGGGGCCGGCAACCAGCCCGGCGTGGAATCGGACCCGCTGGGCTTCGGCGACCTGCTGAAATCCAAGCTGGGTCGCATCTACCGCTCCGTCAACGACGTCATGAGCCAGTCCACCATGCTGCAGGCGGTGGGCGGCATGGACCAGATCGCCAAGGCCTTCGAGCGCAAGGTGGGCCATCTCATCCGCTACGGCACCGAGGTCACGCAGATCCGCAACGGCAAGGACAAGGTCACGGTCCAGTGCAAGGACCTCAAGACCGGCGCCCTGCGCACCCTGGAAGCGGACTTCTGCCTGTGCACCATTCCCATGTCCGTGCTCAAGCAGATGGATACGGACTTCTCCGCCGAGTTCAAACAGGCCATGCAGGGCAATGCCTACATGCCCACCGGCAAGATGGGCCTGCAGTTCAACCGCCGCTTCTGGGAACTCGACCACCAGATCTACGGCGGCCACATCGGCAACGACATCAAGAACATCGGCATCATCTCGCTGCCCTCCACACAGTGGCAGGGGCCGAAGGGAACGATGCTGGGCTACTACAACTTCGGCGCCACGGCCGCCGAGGTCAGCGCGCTGTCGCACAAGGAGCGGACCGAACTCGCGCTGGCCGCGGGCGAGAAAATCTTCCCCGGCGACTATCGCAAGCACTTCGCCAAGTCGTTCTCGGTCGCGTGGCATCGCGTGCAGTACAGCCTGGGCGGCTTCTCCACCTGGTCGGGCGAATCGCGCAAGACCGCCTTCCCGCGCCTGCTCGAAGGCGAAGGCCGGACCCTGCTGGCGGGCGAACACATGAGCTACCTGGGCGGCTGGATGGCCGGCGCGATCGAATCGTCGTGGCAGCAGATCGAGCGCATGCACGCGCGCAACGCCGCCTGACACCCCTTGCAAGGAACCCGACACATGATGTTCAAGCCGCTCATCGCGCTGTTCGCACTGGCCATCCCCTACGCGGCGCAGGCCCAGGAATCCGGCGCGTCGCTCTATCAGAAGAATTGCCTGGCCTGCCACCAGGCCAAGGGGCAGGGCATCCCCGGCGCCTTCCCCGCGCTGGCCGGCAGCGCCTTCGTCGCCGGCGACCGGACCGAGCTGCTGGCGACGATCCTGAAAGGACGGGGCGGCATGCCCGCCTTTGCCGGATCGATGAACGACGAGCAGATCGCCGCCGTGGCCACTTACCTGCGCGACGACTGGAACGGCAAGGCCGGCCCGGTGCAGCCCGTCCAGGTCGCCGCCGTGCGCAAGGGCGGCAATGCCGTGCAATACAGCCAGTCGCAGGCCCGTCCCAACAACTGATCCCACCCCCGACGACAACAAGGAAACCCCATGTCTTTCACCGCTCGCGCCGCGCTCATGATTCTTCCCTCCGCCCTCCTGCTTGCACAAGGCGTCCAGGCCCAGGACATCGTGCGCCATGCCTCGTCCAACCCGAACGCGCCGATGTCTTCGGCGGTCCAGATCCCGCCGTCGGCCACCACCTACTACCTGAGCGGCCAGGTCCCCGCCGCCGTCAATCCCAACGCGCCGCGCGAATCGCGCGAAGCGTTCGGCGACACCGAGACCCAGACCATCAGCGTGCTCGAACGCATCGAGGCCACCTTGAAGCCCCTGGGCCTGGGCATGAAGGACGTCGTCAAGATGCAGGTGTTCCTGGTGGCCGATCCGCAGAAGAACAACAAGATGGATTTCCGCGGCTTCATGGCCGGCTACGGCAAGTTCCTCGGCAAGACCCAGCCCAACCTGCCCGCGCGTTCGGTGATGCAGGTGGCGCGCCTGGCCAACGACGGCTGGCTGGTCGAGATCGAGGTCATCGCCGCCAAGGCTCACTGAATCCACGCCACGCACGCCGGACGCGCCTCGTAGGCCACGACGCCCGCTGACGCGGGACGCTTCCGGCGACACGGATCCACCACGCAGTCCGGACATCGGCGCATCGCCGCCGAGGGGGGAGCTCGCGCCCGAAAAAGCGCGAGTCCGGAACCACGACATAAAACGAGGAGCAGACCATGTACCAGAGGATACTCATCGCGGGGACCGCGGCACTTCTATCCACGCAGGTCCACGCGCAGTCCAGCGTGACCATCTACGGCGTCGCCGACGTCAGCATCCGATATCTCACCCACGCCGACCGCGCCACCGGACGCAGCAAGCTGTCCATGGAGAACGGCGCCGTCTCGAACAGCCGCTGGGGATTCCGCGGCGTGGAGGACCTGGGCAACGGCCTGTCCGCCCTCTTCAACCTGGAAGGCGGCATGAACCTGGACGACGGCACCCAGTCGACCGCCGGCAAGATCTTCAACCGGCAATCGTTCATGGGCCTGAGCAGCCGCACCGCCGGCACGCTGACCGTCGGCCTGCAGAACAATCCGCTGTTCGACTTCATGGTCGGCCCCTACGACCCCATGACCCTGGGCAACTACAGCCAGAACTCCTGGATGGGCACGGTGTTCAGCGTGGCTGGCCGGCGCGGCAAGGACAACTCGATCAAGTACACGAACACTTTCGGCGATTTCCGGGTCGCCGCGTTCTACGGCATGGGCGAACAGCCCGACAACCATCGCAAGAACGAGGCCTGGAGCGGCACGGTTTCCTACACGAAGGGCCCCTTCAGCACCGGCGGCGGCTTCGTCCTCACGCATGACGCCCTGGGCAACAAGCAGACGGTCTACAACCTGAACCTGCGCTACAAACTCGGGCCCGCCACGCTGTTCCTGGGCCACTTCAACAGCAAGGACCACACGGGCTTCGTCGACGCGTTCCTGAACGGCGGCGCCACGCCCAGCGCCACGGCCCCGCGCCGCGACAACGCCTGGTTCACGGGCCTTACCTACGACGTCATGCCGTCGCTCAAGCTGACCAGCGCTTTCTACTATGACCGCAGCAAGAACGTGCGCGCGGTCCAGGGGGACGCCGGCGAGGGCACGCGCTACGCGCTGGTGCTGCTGGCCGACTACTACCTGTCGCGGCGCACGACGCTGTACGCCACCGTCGACTACAACAAGGTCAAGGATGCTGCGCGCGTCGACATTCCCGGCGGGAACAGTCAAACCGGCGTCGCGATCGGCCTGCGCCATCGTTTCTGATAGACATCGTGACGGGGTCCAGTAAACTCGCGAAGATCGAGCACAGCCACTTGGGAACGATGTCGACTCGCGCCACCGACCGCCGTGCCGCCCAGCCCCGCCAGGCGGCGGCGCGTGACAAGGCCAAAGCCAGGGACAAGGACTCCGCCTCGGTGGACGAGACCTTCGTCTGGATAGGCGGGCAGATCCGCAGCTTGCGCAAGGCGCGCAAGCTTTCGCTGGACGAGCTCAGCCGCGCGACCGGCTTTTCCATCGGCTATCTCAGCCAGATGGAGCGCGGCCTGGCCAAGACCTCGATCGGTTTCCTGAAGAAGGTCAGCCTCGCGCTGGACGTGCCGCTGGGCTGGTTCTTTCCCAGTGGCCAGCCCAGCGATCCCACCGACCGCGGCGTGGTCGTCCGCGCCTCGCGCAGGCGCCAGTTGACCTCGAACGCCGGCGTGTCCGACTTCCTGTTGTCGGCCAATCTGGATGGCCAGCTCAAGCTGTTCTATTCGGTGCTGGAACCCGGCGCGCGCAGCGGCGACGCCTACGCGCACCAGGGCGAGGAAGGCGGCTACGTGGTCAGCGGCAGCCTGGACCTATGGGTGGGGGACGATCATTTCGTCGTCAACGCGGGCGACAGCTTCAGCTATCCCAGCACGACGCCGCACCGCCACGCCAACCACGGACGCGATGCCGTGGTCATCATCTGGGCCGTTTCCGCCGGTTCGGGCAAAGGGTAAAAAAAGCGGGGGCCATGCGCCCCCGCTTGCGGATCAAAGGAACTTGGTCGGCCAGATGATCGTGCGCCACATGTGCGCCACCGGGCTGCCGTCAAAGCCCAGGCCTTCCTTGGGCTGCTTGAAGTTGCGGCCGATGATGTCGATGAAGTCGTCCATGCTGACCACCGCGTTCGGATCGAACGAATAGATGTCGTTCAGCGTGATCAGCCGGCTCGTCATGTACCACTTGTGGTTGCGCGCTTCCTGATAGGCCTGCTCGACATAGGGTTCGGGCCGGTAGTCTTCGCCGAAGTAGCGGATGTAGGCATCGGGGTAGGCATAGCCCACGGACTCGTCGGGGAAGAAGCGCAGCGCCTGGTGGTAGCGGATGGCCCAGCTCACTTCCTCGTCCACGTAGGGTTCGAGCAATTGCGCGCCCCAGTAGCCGTGGTCGACGCGGATGAAGCCGGACACGGCGATGTCGTGCAGCAGACAGGCCAGCACGACCTTCTCGCTGTGCCCGCCCTTGAGCGCATGGGTGGCGCTTTGCAGCAGGTGATTGGCCGGCGCGAAGCGGTACTTGAAGAAGTCCAGCAGCGTGGGTTGCTCCGGCATCGCGGGCAGGCGCGGATCGTCGCCCATCATGAAATGCTTGGGTTTGCCTTGGTCGCGCGCCGCGCCTTGCGGCATGATGGGTTGTCTCGGGTCTTTCTCGCCCGAGGTGAACAGCACGGACTTCACCACCTTGCGATCGAGTTCCTCGATCATCTGGTGTTCGAGCGCGTCCGCGCGCTGGGACAGGGTCATTGCCATGATTGCGTCCTTAGCAGGTACTGGATTTCCGCGCCGCGGCCCTTGCATGACGATAGGCCCCAGCTAATTAGCATACAGTATGCGTCTTAACAAAAAGTGTCAAGGCTGGGCAAGCCCGGCATGGACGCGAAGGCAGTCTGCTAAGATTCCAGCCCGTCGCGCGACGCACGCCACGCATTCATCCGAGATCGCCGCATGTCGAGCCCCCTGCCCCATCCCTCCGCCTTCCCGCCCAACGGCGCCGACCTCGGCGCGCCCGCGGGCAAGACGGGCAGGATCCTGCAGATCCTGCAGGCGCGCTTCGCCAGCGGGCACTACCGCTTCGGCGAGAAGCTCTCGGTGGTGGACCTGGCCCAGGAGTTCGGCGTCAGCCGCCAGCCCATCATGACGTCCATGCGCGACCTGGCCGGCGACGGCTTCGTCATCATCACGCCCCAGGTGGGCTGCGAAGCCGCCGCGCCCGACAAGAACGAGATCCAGGATTTCTTCTCGGTCTTCGCAAAGATGGAAGGCCGCATGGCGGGCATGGCCGCCGAGCGCCACGACGACGCCGACATGGTCCAGTTGCGTGCCGCCCAGGCCAGCTTCGAACAGTCGCCCACCGGCGGCGGCCACTGGAACCTGGACAGCGTCAGCCATTTCCACAGCGTCATCCGCCACATGGCCCGCACGCCGGCCCTGGCCAACCGCATCGGCAAGTTCTGGCACATGGCCAACTACATCCTGCGCAACGGCCAGCGCGACTATCCCGAATCCGTGCGCACCGTCGGCAACCGCGAACGCGCCGGCATCGTGGCCGCCATCGCCGAACGCGATGCGCAGGGTGCCGAACGCGCCATGGAACTGCACGTGCTCGGCAAGCCGCACCGCGTCGGCCTGCTCTGACCCTCGCTTTCCCCGCCGGCCGCCGGGCGGCCTTTCCTCGCGCCCATGGCGGCATGGGCGCGCACGCCTGAGTCCCTGCGCATTCCCCCGTTCCAGCGGCTTCGCCCTAATTGACATACTAGAATCTTAGTTATAGAGTGCCGGCCATAGACCCGCCACGGAGGCCCGGTGAAGCTACTGATCGTCGACCACTATTTCAGCCAGGCGTATGCCCAGGCCCTGCAATCCCGGTTTCCCGGCCTGGAGATCGCGCACGGCCGCAGCTTCGCCGAAGTCGCCGCGGCGCACGACAGCGCCGAAGCGGTGTTCGCCCTGGGCCACCTGTTCAACGACGCGCTGGTCTCGCGCATGACGTCGCTGCGGTGGATCCAGGCGCTCACCACCGGCACGGACGCGATACAGGCGCTATCGGTGCTGCCGCCCGGCGTGACGGTGACATCCGCCCGCGGCATCCACGCCCCGCAAATGTCGGAAATGGCGTTCATCCACATGCTGGCGCTGGCCCACCAGTTGCCCCGGATGCTGCGCAACCAGGCGGACAGCCGCTGGGAGCGGTGGCCGCAATCGCTGCTGTACCGCAAGCGCGTGCTGATCCTGGGCGTAGGCGTCATCGCCGAAGGCCTGGCCCGGCGCTGCAAGGCCTTCGACATGGAAGTGGTCGGCGTCTCCGGCACGCCTCGGGCCGTTCCCCACTTCGACCGCGTGGCGCCGCGCGCCGACCTGCATGCCGAGCTGGCGCAGGCCGACTACGTGGTCAGCCTGGTGCCGGCCGGCCCCGAGACCGACGGTTCGATCGGCGCCGCGTTCTTCCGCGCCATGCGCCCCTCGGCCTGCTTCGTCAACATGTCGCGCGGCAGCGTGGTGGACGAAACCGCGCTGCTGGATGCGTTGCGATCGGGCACCATCGCCGGCGCCGGGCTGGACGCCTTCGCCGTCGAGCCCTTGCCCGCCAGCCATCCGTTCTGGCGCGAACCTCGCATCCTGATTTCCCCCAAGCACGGCGGCACCACCGACATCTACGTCGAGCAGGTGATGCCTATCCTCGAACACAACCTGGCCTGCTACCTGGACGGCCGACTGGACGACATGAAGAACATCGTCCTGCGCGGCGCCACTCCGGCGGCCCTTCACTCCCTGGAAGCACGATGAACCATCCCCTTCCCGACTCGCCCGAGCAGCGGGTCCTGCACCCCATCCCCACGCGCGAGCTGGAACGCCGCTGGCGCGCGGTCCGCGAACGCATGGACGAGCTCGGCATCGATGCGCTGGTCATGCAGAACTCCAACGACTGGCTGGGCGGCTATGTGAAATGGTTCACCGACCGGCCGGCCACCAACGCCTATCCGCGCGCCATCGTGTTCCCCCGCGAGGGCCGCATGGTGTCGGTGGAACAAGGCCCGACCGGCGGCATCCGCGAAGTCCCGCCCGACGACGTGGTCGACCGCGGCGTCGAGAAGATCGTGTTCACGCCCAGCTACGCGTCCATCCACTACACCGGCACCTATGACGCCGAGCTGGTGCAGGCGGAACTGCGCCGCCGCGGCTACAAGACCGTGGGCCTGGTCGGCACGGCCTGCATGTACCACGACTTCTGCGCCCACTTGAAGCAGACGGCGGGCTCGGTGCGCTTCGTCGACGCGACCGACATGGTCGATCACATCAAGGCCATCAAGAGCGCCGACGAGATCGAGGCCATCGGCCGCATGGCGGCCATGCAGGACGAAGTGCTACAGGCCCTGGCCGGGCACATCCGCCCCGGCATGAAGGACTTCGAGGTCGCCGCCTACGCCCAGTACGCGGGCCAGCTGCGCGGCAGCGAGCAGGGGCTGTTCATCGGTTCGTCCTCGCCCGCCGGCCGCGCCGCGATGTACAAGCCGCGCCACCTGCAAGGCCGCGAGATGCGCGAAGGCGACTCCTTCACACTGCTGATCGAGAACAACGGACCCGGCGGCTACTACGGCGAACTCGCCCGCACCTTCGTGCTGGGCAAGGCCTCGCAGGAACTGCTGGACACCATGGCCCTGCTGGTCGAGGCCCAGCGCCACACGCTGGACCACTTGAAGCCCGGCGCGATGCCCGCCGACATCCTGGCCACCCACAACGCCTTCATGCGCGCGCGCGGCATGCGCGAGGAAACGCGCCTGTATGCCCACGGCCAGGGCTACGACATGGTCGAGCGTCCGCTGATACGCGAGGACGAGACCATGCCCATCGCCGCCGGCATGAACATCGTGGTCCACCCCGGCCATGCCACCCCCAGCGTCTTCACCACCGTCTGCGACAACTACATCATCGGCGCCGACGGCCCCGGGGAATGCCTGCACAAGACGCCCAAGACCATCATCGAACTCTGAGCCCGCCCGCCGCGCAGCCCGCGCGGTGCTTCGCCGCATTTCCCCTGCCCTTCCCCATCTGGAGGCACGCCATGCAACGCAACGGATCGACCCCTTTCCGCCTTCCCGCGCGATACATCCTCGCGCCCACCCTGACCGCCGCTGCCACGGCGCTCGCGATGGCCGCCCCTGCAGCCCACGCGCAACGCTACCCGGAGCGTCCGGTGCAGATCATCGTGCCCTACGCGCCCGGCGGCAGCGTGGACGTGATCGCGCGCTCCCTGGCGCAGAAGCTGACCGAACGCATGGGCCAGACGGTGTTCATCGAGAACCGCGCCGGCGCCGGCGGCACGATAGGCGTAAGCGCGGTGACGCGCGCCAAGCCCGACGGCTATACGCTGCTGCTGACCTCGCTGGGCGCGGTGACCGTGACGGTGCATCTGACCAAGGCCGGCTACGATCCGTTGAAAGATCTCGCGCCCATCTCGCTGCTGGCGACCAGCGGCCTCGTGCTCTCGGTCAAGGAAGACTCCCCCATTCGGTCGGTGCGCGACCTGATCGCCGCGGCGAAGGCCAAGCCGGGCACCATCAATTATTCCGTGACCGGCGTGGGCAGCCAGACCTTCCTGGCGGGCGAACTGCTCAAGCGTTCGCTGAACCTGGACATGGTTCCCGTGCAGTACAAGGGAGGCGGCCCCGCCGCCGCGGCCGTGGCAGCGGGCGAGGTACAGGCGGGCATCACCGACTCCGGCCCCATCCAGCCGCTGCTCCAGTCGAAGCGGGTGCGCGTGCTGGCCGTGACCGGCAGCCAGCGGGCCTCGGCCATGCCCGACGTGCCGACGATGGAAGAAGCCGGCGTGCCGGGCTTCAAGATCGACTCGGCCATCGCGCTGTTCGCGCCGGCGGGCACCCCGCCCGAGATCGTCGACAAACTCAATGCCGAAGTCGCCGCCGCGCTGAAATCGCCCGATCTGGTCGACCGCGTCCATGCCGCCTCGCACGACCCGAAACCCAACAGCCCGGCCGAGATGAAGGCCATGCTCAAGTCGGAATTCGACCGCTGGGGTGCGATGGTGCGCGAAGCCGGCGTCAAGCTGGAATAAGGCCATGAGCGGACTCGAGCTCAGTTTCGCGGCGGGTCCGTACGACCGCCTGCAAGGCCTGTACGACGGCAGCGTGGCGATCGACGGCGCGCGCATCGTGCCGCATGTGCGCCAGCGGCCGGTGGACATCTTCAGCCCCATGATCGAGCACGGCGCTTTCGACATCGCCGAGATGTCGCTCACGCACTGCTATGCGCTGACCGCACAGCGCCGCGCCAACTTCGTCACGCTGCCGGTGTTCCCGTCGCGCATGTTCCGCCACGGCTTCATCTTCGTGAACGAGGCGGCGGGCATCCGCTCGCCCGCCGACCTGGCGGGCAAGCGCATAGGCGTGCAGGGCCACCAGATGACGGCCGCGGTCTGGATACGGGGCCTGCTGCGCGACGACCATGGCGTCGACCTGGCGGACGTCGAATGGTACGAAGGGGGCGTGAACGAGTACGGCGTCGCCGGCGGCGACATCATGGAACTGCGCCCCAACCGCCCCTTGCGATGGCAGCGCATCCCGGCCACCACCTGCCTGTCGGACATGCTGGCCGAGGGCGGCATCGACGCGCTCATCGGCGCCTTCATCCCGCGCTCGTACGGCAAGCACCCCGCCGTGCAGCGCCTGTTCCCGGACTACAAGCGCGCGGAAACCGCCTATCACGCGAAGACCGGCGTGTTCCCCATCATGCACGCCCTGGTGCTGCGGCGCGACCGCCACGAGGCGCATCCGTGGCTGGCCCCGGCACTGGTGCGGACCTGCGAACAGGCCAAGGACCAGGCCTGGCAGCGGCTGCGGTTCAGCGGCGCGCTGGCCGCCACGCTGCCCTGGCTGATGGACCACGTCGAAGAGACCGTGGCCGCGTTCGGCGCGGACCCATGGCCTTATGGCGTGGAACCCAACCTCGCGACGCTGGACGCCTTCTCCTCCATGCTGCATGACGATGGCTACCTGGATCGCGCGTTGGCGCCGGACGAGGTGTTCGCGCTACGCTGACCTGCCTGCGGGCCTACCGGAACATAGCCCACGTCCGCGAAAAGCCTTAGCATGGAGGCTTCGCAGCCAATAATTAATTAACCGCTTATGAAATTGGTCAGCGGCCGCCGGGGCACCCCCGCAGCCCAAACCAGGCGCAAGGCCGGACAGAAAGGCCCCGGCCGCCCCGAGGGCACCAGCGTCGTCCGGGACGACATTCTTGACGCAGCGGAAGAACTCTTCTCCAACCTGGGCTACGCGGGCACCACCCTGCGCGAGATCGCCGACCAGGCCAAGGTCACGCAAGCGCTGATCAACTACTACTTCGGGTCGAAGTACGGCCTGTACGAGGCCGTGTTCATGCGCCGCAGCCAGATCATCTCGCAGCAGCGCCTGGATAACCTGGCGCAACTGCAGGCCAAGCCCGGCCGCCCCAAGGTGCGCGACGTCGTGCAGGCCTTCCTGATGCCGACGCTGGCCTTCCGCTCGACGCCCGAGGGCCGGTCGTTCCTGCGCCTGCAAGCGCGCCTGCACACGGAACCGCCGCAGATCTCCTACAAGCTGCGGACCGACGCCTACGGCAACTCCACACGGCTCTACGTGGACGCGGTGCGCAAGGCCCTGCCCAACCTGCCCGAGCTGGACGCGTACTGGCGCGTCACCCTGATGGTGGGCACGTATCTTTATGCGTTCTCGGATACCCACCGCATGGAAGAGATGGCGCCCGCGGGCCTGTACGATCCGGACGATACCGACAACCTGATCGACCAGGTCACCCGCTTCGTGACCGGCGGCATGCAGGCGCCCTGAAGCCGGGGCGCCCGCCCCGGCCCACGATGCGCTCGTCGGCTAGGCCAGCCGTTCCTCGATCAACCGCCCATCGATCACCACCTCGCTGCCGTCCAGCGACACCGTGCAGCGGCGCAGCGGGATGTCCATGTGGCAGGCGGTGCTGCGGGACCCGCCCACCTCGTTGTTGGGACCGAGCGAGAACAGGAAATTGCCGGCATAGGCGCGCGCATCCATGCCTATCGTGGCCTCGCGATCGTACAGGCCCAGCGTGGACCAGCGCGCGCGGTTCTGCGCGCCCCAGCCGATGTGCGACATGGCGTAGGCCTCCGGATCGTTGAAGGACTCCATGTAGTCGCCGAGCAGTTCGGCGTCCATGCCGCCCTTGATCGACGTGACGTAGCCGTCCGCCACCTCCATCACGATGGGATCGCTCACGTACGATTTCATTGGCAGCAAGATGTCGCCCTTGTCCACCACGATGCGGCCGCGCGTGGCCCGCTCGTTCGGCCAGGTCAGCGCGAAGCCGCTGGGCCAGTGGTCCCAGCGCCCGGGCTCGTCGACGAAGCCGTACTCCTTGACCACCGGGAACTCGCCCAGCGGGCACACCAGGTCGGTGCCCGCCGCCGACGTCACCCGCATCTCGCGCGAACGTTCCAGCAGCGCCCCGCAGGCCAGCACGCGCGCGCGGTCGGCCTCGGTGGGAACCATGCGCAGCAGGATCTCGGGCGGCTCGACCGCCAGCAGGATCTTGCCTCCGCCTTGCAGGATGTCGTGCTGCTCCGGCGAGAAAAGCAGCGTCATCAGATCGACCACTAGGTCGCTGGCCTTGAGCGCGGCGATGGCCGCGCGGTTGCCGCTCAGCGGCGTGGTGCCCAGATAGGCCAGGGAATCGCGGCTGAGCGATTTCTCGCCATTGACCGGCGCCAGGTCGAGCCGGTTCACGCGTGCTCCCAGCAGGCCGGCCGCCGTCACCGCGCAGCGCAGGGTCTGGGGATGGGTCACGCCCTCGGTGGTCAGTACCGTGACGGTGTCGCCGCGCTTCAGGCGCGACAGCGTCAGGACCTGGGTCCATGCCTGGATCAAATCGGAATCGCTGACAGCCATAGCCTGCTCCTCGCTAAACGGGGGTTCCCAGAAAAGTGCCGAAGCCCTGGAAGAAACCTTCCTCGTCGTCCCAGGGGATCATGTGTCCGGCCTGCGGCACGGTGCGCACTTCCAGCCGGGGCACGAGGCCCCGGATCTCGTCGATGTCGGCCGCCTCGATGACACCGCCCTTGCCCGCGACCATCAACAGCGCGGGCACCGCGATGGCCGGCAGGTCGGCATGCATGTCGTGCGTGCCGAAGGCGTGGTAGGCGCACACGATGGCGTCCTCGTCGCAGGTATGCAGCCATTCGGCCCGCAGGCGCAACTGGGCCTCGGTCCAGGTAGGCGAGAACGGCTTGAGCTTTTCCCAATCGGCGCCCTCGCGCATGAGCCGGATGGAGTCCACGTACCAGTCGATCCTGGCGGGATAGGGCCGGCGGCCCGGCCCCGAGACCGGCGGATCCACCATGACGAGGCGCGCGAGCCCTTGCGCGTGATGCGCCGCCACGATCGCGCCTATGCGCGCGCCCATCGAATGCCCAACCAGGAAATAATCCTCCAGGCCCAGCGCCTGGGCGAAGGCGCCCACGTCGGCCGCGCAGGCCTCCAGGCTGTAGTCCATGTCCGGCGCGGTCTCGGACAGGCCACGCCCCCGGACGTCGAGCACGTAGGTGTCGAACTGCCGCCCCAGCCGCTCGGCCACGAAGGCCCAGGTCACCGCGGGGCTGGTGATGCCGGGCACGAGCACCAAGGGGCGGCCCTTGCCGCCGAAGCGCAGGTAATGCTGGCGTATGCCGTTGGCGCGCACGTTGGCGCCATGCAGAAAAGTGCTGCTCGCGGGGGAGTGGGATGTCATGGATGTTCTCCGCCTCTCATGCCGCCAGCGCCTGCCGGCCGAAACGCTGCGCGCATGTGGTCGCGTCGTAGATGTAGACCCAGTTGGCCTGGATGCCCACGGCGTTGGGGTTCATCAGTTCGCGCCACCGGTACAGCAGGTCGCGCTTGAGCTGCGCCCAGGGCGACGGCAGGTGATAGGTCTTGCCGCGCTCGCGGGCCTCCAGTTGTACGCGGCTGGTGCGCGGCCGGCGCTCGGCCTCGTAGGCTTGCAGCGCCGCGCCGACGTCGCGGCCAAAATGCTCCAGCGCCGCGCCCAGCACGTAGCCATCCTCAATCGCCATGGCCGCCCCCTGGGACAGGAACGGCAGCATGGGATGCGCCGCGTCGCCCAGCAGCGTGACGCGGCCCTTGGACCAGGCCTGCATCGGATCGCGGTCGAACAGCCCCCACTTGTAGACGTCCTCGGTTCGGCTGAACAGCTCGATCACGTCGGGATGCCAGCCTTCATAAGCCTTGGTGAGTTCTTCCCGGCTGCTGCGCACGTTCCAGGATTCCTGCACCCAGTTGCGCGATTCGTTCACGGCCACGATGTTCACCGCCGCGCCGCCGTTGACGTAATAGGTGACCAGATGCCCGTGCGGCCCCATCCAGAACGCCGCGTCCGGGCTGACGAACTTCAGCGGATGGCGGTCGACCGGCACCAGGGCCCGCCAGCACATGTGGCCGGTGAACTGCGCCGACTCCGTGCCGAACAGGGCGTCGCGCACCACCGAGCGCACGCCGTCGGCGCCCACGATCAGATCGGCCTCGTATTCGCTGCCATCGCTCAGGGTCGCCACCGCGGTGTCGCCTTCGGTGCGCACGCCGGTGCAATGCGTGCCCAGCGTCGCGCCCTTGCCGTCGGCCAGGTGTTGCGACAGGATGGCGTGCAGGTCGGCGCGATGGACGTGATAGAACTCGGCGCCGTAGATCTGCGGGCAACTTTCCTTCAACGGCGTGCGGAACAGTTCCCGCCCCGAGCGCCAGTTGCGGCCGACCATGGCCTGCGGCAGGAAGCCCACCCGCTGCAGGTCGTCGGTCAGGCCCAGCGCCTTGAGCACCTTGACGGCGTTGGGCGTGACCTGCACGCCGGCGCCGACCTCGCCAAAGGCCGAGGCCCGCTCGAACACATGATTCTCGATGCCACGCAGCGTCAAGGCGCGCGACAGCGCCACGCCCCCGATCCCGCCACCCACGATGCCTACGCGCAAAGGACGACTCATACGGCTTCTCCTTTCCTTCCTGCGGAATCGGCGGCTTGCCGATCCCCGATAAATAATTAAACAGAAAATTAATAATTGGATGGACAGGGCCGAAGCCCACGTTGCCTAGCCGCCCAGATAGGCGGTCAACAACTCCGGATCCTCCAGCAATCCCGCGGACTCCCGCTCCGCCATGGCCCGGCCGGTCTCGAACACATAGGCGCGCGACGCGGCGGTCAGCGCGTTGTGCACGTTCTGTTCGACCAGGAGGACGGTCACGCCCTGCCGGCTGATCTCGCGCACCACGTCGAACACCTCGTCGGCCATCTTGGGGCTGAGGCCCAGGCTGGGCTCGTCCAACAGCAGCAGCACCGGCTCGGACATCAGGGCCCGGCCGATCGCCAGCATCTGCTGTTCGCCGCCGCTGAGCGTGCCGGCCAGTTGCTGGTGGCGCTCCTTCAACCGCGGAAAACGTTCGTATACCTTGGCCACGCGCTGCTGCACCGTGGCCGGCGACCGGCACAGATAGGCGCCAAGCACGAGGTTTTCATAGACCGTCATGGCCGGCCAGACATGGCGCTCTTCCGGACTCTGGGCGATGCCCAACCCGACGATGCGGTCCGGCGCCATGCCGCCGATGTCGCGCCCGTTGAAGCGGATGCTGCCGCGCGTGGGCTTGAGCAGGCCCGAAATCGCGCGCAGCGTCGTGCTCTTGCCCGCCCCGTTGGCGCCGATCAGCGCCACGGTTTCGCCCGGCTGCACGCGCAGGCTCACGCCATGCAGCGCGGCGGTCTTGCCATAGCCGACGTGGAGATTGTCCAGCTCCAGCAGCGGAGCGGATGAAGCTTGAACGGTACTCATGCCGCGCGCCCTCCTCCAAGATAAGCTTCGATCACGCGCGGATCGCGCTGCACGTCCGCCGGCACGCCTTCGGCCAGTTTTTCGCCGAAGTGCATGACGACCACGCGGTCCGAGACGCTCATGACCAGGCCCATGTTGTGCTCGACGATCAGGATGGACTGCACCTGCGTGCCCCGCAGTTTTTTCAGGATGCGCCCCAGCTCCATGGCCTCCTGGCTGTTGAGCCCCGCGGCCGGCTCGTCCAGCATCAGGATGTCCGGCCTGGCCGCCAGCGCCAGGCCGACCTCCAGCAGCCGCAGCTCGCCGCAGGACAGCAGGTAGGCCGGCGCGTTCATGCGCTCGCCCAGCCCCATGATGTGGACGATGCGCTCGGCTTCCTCGCGCGCGGCGTGCTCGGCGGTGCGGACCGCGCGGCCCGGGAAGAAGGTCCGCCACAGGCCCTGGCGGGCGCTCAGGTAGTGGCCGGCCAGGATGTTCTCGAATACCGACAGCGACTTCAGGATGTTCGTCTTCTGGAAGCTGCGGACGATGCCCTTCCTGGCCATCTGATAGGGCTTGGCGCCAGTCAGGTTCTCGCCCTTGACGTGCACCTCGCCCGAGGTGGGTGTGTAGAACCCGGTGATCAGGTTGAAGCAGGTCGTCTTGCCCGCGCCGTTGGGACCGATCAGGCCGACGATCTCGCCCGCCCCGACCTGGAAACTGATGTCCTTGACCGCCTTGATCCCACCAAAGGTCTTGCACAGCCCGCGCACGTCCAGCATGGGGGCGTGGTCGATTGCATGCACAGTTGTCATTTCGGTTTCCCAAGGCGCCATGCGCCGCTTACACCGGATAGAAAGGCGCCCCCCCGGCCCAGGGCACAGCGGATCTGGCTCCGCCAGTCCGCCGGTGCCGCCCCCTGGGGGGCGCGCGACAGCGCGTAGGGGGGAGTCCTCACCTCTCGGCGGGTCGTCAAGAAACCCATCAGGCCGCGCGGCAGGAACAGCACGATAGCCATCACCGCCAGGCCGAACAGCGACAGCCGCAGCTCCTTGGCCTCGCGCAGGTATTCCTCCAGGAAGGTCACCAGCAGCGCGCCGATCAGCGGTCCGATCAGGGTCCCCTTGCCGCCGACCAGCACCATGATGATCATGCTGACCATGAAGGCGAAGCGGAAGACCTCCGGCCCGACGAACGAGATGTAATGCGCGTAGAACCCGCCCGCCATGCCGGCCAGGAAGGCGCCCAGTACGAACGCCAGCATGGCGTAGCGGAACGGCCGGATGCCGATGGACTGGGCGACGTAGCGGTTCTCGCGCACGGCCACCGCGGCGCGGCCCGCATTGGAATAGACGAAGCGGTACGCCAGGTAGAGCGAGACCGCCAGCACGGCCCAGGCCAGGTAGAAAAAGAACTGCCTGGTCGCCAGGTTGCCGGCCTGGGCCAGCCACGCCGGCTGCGGCACGCCGGCGATGCCCATCGGACCGTTGGTGAAGGCGACCCAGTTGTCCGCGACCAGGCGCAGCACTTCGGCGAACGACAGCGTCACAATGACGAAGAACGGCCCTTGCAGCCGCAGCGTGATGCTGCCGATGAGCAGCCCCATGGCCGCCGCCAGCACGCCGGCCGCGGGAATCGTCGCCCACATCGGCCAGCCCAACTGAGTGGACAGCAGCGCCGCGGCATACGCGCCTGTGCCCAGGAAGGCCGTATGGCCGAGCGAGAACTCGCCCACATAGCCCACGACCAAGTTCAGGCTCGTGGCCAGCACCGCATAGAACAGCACCATGATGGCCACGTGCAGCAGGTACTGGTCGTGGACCACCAACGGCAGCAGCCCCGCCACCACCAGCGCGACCAGAATGGCGTTACGTTCGAACTGCATCTCAACTCCCCATGACGTATGCAAATGCCCTGCCCGATCCAGGGCGCCGCGGATCCGGCTTTGCCGGTCCGCCAGCGCCGCCCCCTGGGGGGCGCCCGAAGGGCGTAGGGGGGGTCATCTAGGCTCTCTCGGCGCGTTTGGAGAACAGGCCGTAGGGCCGGAACACCAGGGTAAGGATCACGATGACGAAACCGATGATGTCGACCCAGCCAGTAGCGACGTAGCCGCCCCAAAGCGCCTCGGCCACGCCCAGCACCAGCCCGCCGACGATCGCGCCTGCGAAGCTGCCCATGCCGCCCAGGATGACCACCACGAATGCTTTCATGCTGACCAGCCCGCCCACCGACACCTGCGCCGAATAGATGGACCCGAGCAACATCCCCGCCAGCGAGGCGATGACCGTTCCCAGCGCGAAGGTGCAGGCGTAGACGTTCGCCGTCTTGATGCCCGCCAGTTGCGCGGCCATCGGATCCTGGAACGTCGCCCGCATCGCGCGGCCCAGGCGGGTCTTCTGGATCAGCAGGTAGGCGGCCACGATCAGCACCGCGCATGCCGCGACGGCGAACAGCCGGATCTTGGTGACCACGATGGGCCCCAGGAACACCGGTCCGCTGGACACCGGCCCTTCCACCTTCAACGGCGCGGTGCCCACCACCAGCAGCGCCGTGTTGGCCAGGAAGATGGACAGGCCGATGGTCAGCAGGATGCCCGGCTCTTCGCCCTGGCCGCGGATACGCTCGATCAGCACGCGGTCGACCAGCCAGCCGAACACGCCCATGATCAGGGCCACCAGCGCCAGGCCTGTCAGGAAGTCCAGGCCCAGGGCGGTAGTCACCCACCAGCCCAGCACGCCCCCGAGCATGTACAACTCGCCGTGGGCGAAGTTGACAACGCGCATCAGGCCGAGGATAAGCGTGAGCCCCAGCGCCGACAGCGCATAGAAGGACCCGATCACCAATCCGTTGGCCAGGAACTGTGGCAGCAAATCCATTGTTTCTCCCGACTCGGCGCGCGCGGATCAGGGCCGCTCGGTGGGGGACTGCGCCACCACCTTGGGTTCGCGGTTCTGGATCTGCACCAGCACGACATCGAAGCCGTAGCCCTCGCCCTTCTCGGTGAACTTGAAATGGCCGTTGGGCGCGGCGTAGTCCGTCTTGCGCAGCGCATCGCGGATCGCGTCGGCTTGGGTGTTGCCTGCCCGCGCGATCGCCTCCATCACGATGTTCAGCGCGTTGTAGCCGGCCGCGCCGTACTTGCCGGGCTTCTCCTTGTAGGCGGCGCTGTAGTACTGGACGAAGGACTGGTTGCGCTCGCCGGGCATGCTGGAGGCGTAGGGCACCGCCGCGTAGATGCCTTCCGAGGCGTCGCCCGTCAGGCCGATGAAGTCGGACGTCGCCCACGACCCGACGCCGAAGATCTTGGTCTGGATGCCGAACTCCTTGAACTGCTTGACCAGGATGGAGCCGTCCTGGGTCTCGGCCGCGACGAAGACGCCGTCGGGCTTGGCCGCGCGCAGCTTGGTCAGCAAGGTGTAGAAGTCGGTGGCGCCGTGGTCGAAGTACTCCTTCATCACCGTCTTGACCCCGAGCGCGGAGAGGTCCTTGGAGAAATCCTCCACGCCGCCGCGGCCCCAATCGTCGTTGACGCCGATGTAGGCCACCGTTTTCAGTTGCAGCTTCTGCGCCAGGATCTTGCTGAAGGTCCTGGACATCAGGCGGTCGGTTTCGGCCGAGCGGAAGAAGTACTGGAGCCCCTTCTCGGTCAGGTCCGCCTTCGACGACACCCCGGTCAGCATGGGAAGCTTGTACTTCTCTGCCACGGGCATGACCGCCGCCGTGGCCGAGCTGCAGAAGGCGCCGGTCAGCGCCACGACCTTGTCGCGCACGATCAGCTTTTCGGCGGCGTTCACCGAATTGGCGGGACGGCACTGCCCGTCCTCGATGACCAGTTCGATCTTCTTGCCCAACACGCCGCCCGCCGCGTTGCGGCGCTCGACCGCCAGCTTGGCGCCGTTGACGTAGGTCAATCCGTTGTAGGCGACCGAGCCCGTCAGGGGCTGGATGACGCCGATCTTGATGGTTTCCTGCGCCCATGCCGCGGGCGCTGCCCCGCCCATGGTTCCCGCCAGCAACAACGCCCAAGACAGCTTACGCATAGCGACCTCTCGCAAAGGTTTCGATTGAGAATTGCCCACCGCCCGCGATTAATTAAACAAGTAATTAATTAATCGATGAATTAGGGTTTACGGCAATCGGGATGAGACCATCGCTTCGTAAGCATGAAGAGTGCCAGCGCACCCGCCTGGCCAGAGCGCCCGGCGGGCGCCCGTGCGGTGCGTACCCGCACCAGCGGCGATAGGCGCGCACCGGCATGGCGCAGGCGGCGAAACAGGGCTACTCCAGCTTGGCGCCCGACGCCTTCACCATCCGCTCGACCACGGGCGCCAACAGTTCGTACTCCTTGCGGGCGTCTTCAGCCGAATTGCCGATCGCATCCATGCCGTAGGCCTGGATGCGCGCCTGCATCTCGGGCGTCGCGATCGCGGCGCGCGCTTCTTTTTCCAGCCGCCGGGATACCGCCTCGGGCATGCCCGCCGGCGCCAGCATCGCGAACCATCCCATGGGCTTGAACTCGGTATCCGTCATGCCCGCTTCCGCCATGGTGGGAACGTCGGGGAGCTCTTTGGGCCGCTGATCGGCAATCACCGCGAGCGCGCGCAGCCGGCCGGTCTGCAGATGCGGCACGACCGGCCCCAGGGTCGTGAATCCCCACGATACCCTGCCCCCTACCAGTTCCTGGATCAGCGGCACCTCGCCCTTGAAAGGCACGTGCGTCATGTCCAGGCCGCGCGAATGGCTCAGATAGGAAGCGACCAGGTGGCCCGACGTGCCCACGCCGAACGAACCGTAGTTGATCTTGCCGCGATTCCGCGCGGCCCAGTCCATGAACTCCTTCATATTGCGCGCCGGTATCTCGTGGTTGACCACCAGGACCAACTGGCCGCTGGAGATCTGCGTGATGAAGCGCAGGTCGCGGTTCACGTCGTAGGGAACCTTGTCGAACATGTAGGGCAGCGTCAGGACCGGCGTCGAGTTCGTGACCAGCAGGGTGTGGCCGTCGGGCTTGGCGCGCGCCACCACGTTGGTGCCGAGCATGCCGGATGCCCCCGGCTTGTTCTCGACGATGAAGGCCGTGCCCAGCCGGCGCCCCATTTCCTCGCCCAGGGTGCGCGCCAGGGCATCGGCGGCGCCGCCCGCCGGCTGCGGCACGACAAGGGTGATCGGCCGGCTGGAAAAAGGCTCGGCCGCTTGCAGCGTTCCACACGCCAGCGCTGCCGCCAGCATGAGCAGGGGTTTGATCATGGGAATGCCTCCTGATTTCAATGGGCGACCGCCGGCAATTCGGCTCCGGTAATCTCCTTGCCGAACTCAAAATCGCCGGGCCGACGCCAGCTCTTCAGCGGCTTGCCATCGCGCAACGCGCGCATCTCGCGCGCCCACATGCGGCGCAGTACCCCGATGGCCTTGTCCGACTGTCCGAGATGCTCGGCATCGCGGTCCGCGATCGCACCCTGCCCTCTCAGCACGACCGTGTCCTGGATGATGGGCAGCAAGGGGTGGTTCTGGCCAACCTCGTCGAGCGTCATTTCGCCGCGCATGACGCGCGCGGCGATCTCGGCTGGATCCTCCACTTCGCCCGGATCGGGCAAGGCCGGGTTGAAGGTGCCGACACGGTTGACCATGGCGCTGAAGGTCGTCGTATCGTCCATCGGCACACGCCAGGCGAGCAGGATGGACATCTTCGTGCGGTCCTGCGGAATGGGCACCTCGCGCAGCAGGACATTCGGCATGAAACCGTAGCCGACTCGCTTGCGGCCATCCTGGCGCGTGGAAACGACCACCAGCCCATGCTCGGTTTCTTCCGCGGCGACTTTGGGGATCTGGTCCAGGCCGTACTTCGCCATCAGGTGCTTGTGAGTGAAGAACACATGCGCCTCGTCGTGGTCGTTCTCCACCCGCTGGAAGAAGTTGTAGTCGAGTACGACCGCCTGGGTGAGCAGCGTGCCACGGCTGTCGTCCTCCAGCTCGGGGAAGCGGGGGAACTCCGGCGGCTCCCCTTCCCCGACGTAACAGAAGATCAGGCCCAGATACTCCCGGACCGGATAGGTACGCAGCGACAGACTACGCGCATAGGCCGCGCTCTCGGCAGGAAACTCCTCGCCCCTTCCATCGGCGTCGAACTTCCAGCCATGGTAGCGACAGCGTATGCCGTTGCCTTCGACCCAGCCATAGGCCAGGCTCGTCCCCCGATGGGGGCAACGGTCCTGCGTCATGCGCGGCTGGCCGTCCTCGCCGCGGTAGAGCGTGTAATGCGCGCCCAGCAGCTTGACGCGCATCGCGCGGCCAGCCACGCACTTCCCGGCCAGGGCGACGGGCTGCCAAAAGCGCGCCACCAGGCGGCCGGCGAGCGCGTCGCCTTCGACCCGGGCGAAGTCGACATCAGGGTACAGACTCATGATGGAGTTCCTCGGAAACGTCGGATTCGTTACCTTAAATACTATGCTTTCATAGCAATGGTAAATTTGGCACAAAGAATCCACAATGCTTATTTCGTTCGCCCCGCACTAGTATTTCCCCCAACACCCAGCCATGAACAAATCGACGAGCAGCAAACCCTCCCCCGGGAAAATCGCCACCCAGTCATCCGAAGACAGCGTCGGCTACCAGCTCAGCGCCACCTACCGCGTGCTCAACCGCGCGCTGCAGGCGCAGGTCGCCCGGCTCGACGTTCCCGCGGGAACCTGGATATTCCTGCGCACGATCTGGGAAGAAGACGGACTGACACAGCGCGAGGTCGGCCGGCGGGTGGGCATCATGGAAGCCGCGGCGGGCTCGGCCTTGAACAAGCTGGAGAGCCGCGGCCTGATCCGGCGCGTGCGCAACGCCGACGACCGGCGCAAGATCAACATCTACCTGACCGAGCGCGGCCGCGCGCTGGGACACGAACTGATGCCCAAGGCGGACGAGTTGACAGCCCGAATGGTGGAAGGATTCGAGCACTTCGAGGTGGCGCAGTTATGCAGCTACCTGATGCGGGTCAGGCAGAACCTGCGTGCGGTCGAATCGTCGGCGGACATCAAGAACGAAGGCACCGAAAATACTATTGATTCATAGCATTTCGGTGCATCACTCGCGGCCAATCAGGTCTTCATCTTGTAGCCGGTGCGGAAGATCCAGGCCACGATGCCCAGGCACACCAGCAGGAACACCAGCGTCATGCCCAGGCTGACCACGACGTTGACGTCGGACTGGCCATAGAAGCTCCAGCGGAACCCGCTGATGAGGTAGACCACGGGATTGGCCAGCGTGATCTTCTGCCAGATCGGCGGCAGCATGCTGATGGAGTAGAACGCGCCGCCCAGGAAGGTCAGCGGCGTGACGACCATGAGCGGGATGATCTGCAGCTTCTGGAAGTCGTCGGCCCACAGGCCGATGATGAAGCCGAACAGACTGAAGGTGACGGCGGTCAGGACCAGGAAGCCCAGCATCCAGACGGGATGCTCGATGTGATAGGGCACGAAGAGCCGCGCCGTGACCAGTATCAGCAAGCCCAGCATCATCGACTTGGTGGCCGCCGCCCCGACGTAGCCGACCACGGCCTCGACGGGCGACACCGGCGCCGACAGCAGCTCGTAGATGGTGCCCGTCCACTTGGGCAGGTAGATCCCGAACGACGCATTGGAAATGCTCTCGTTCAGCAGCGACATCATGATCAGGCCGGGGATGATGAACGCCCCGTAGCTGACGCCGCCGATCTCGCCCATGCGCGAACCGATGGCGGTGCCGAACACGATGAAGTAGAGCGAGGTGGACAGCACCGGCGAAGCGATGCTTTGGGTCAGCGTGCGGAAGGTGCGCGCCATCTCGAACCGGTAGATCGCCCGGATCGCGTAGAAATTGATCATGCTTGCTCCCGCACCAGGCTCACGAAAATATCTTCCAGCGAACTCTCGCTGGAATGCAGGTCCTTGAAATCGATGCCCTGCTCGTTCAGGGCCCGCATCAGCGAGGCGATGCCGGTGGCCTCGCCCTGGGTGTCGAAGGTGTAGACCAGGGCGTTGCCGCTGTCGGCCAGCTCCAGCGCGTAGCCCGCCAGCGCCGGCGGCAGCGCCTGGAGCGGGACCTGCAACTGCAGCGTCAGCTGCTTCTTGCCCAGCTTGCGCATCAGCGCCCGCTTTTCCTCGACCAGCACCAGTTCGCCCTTGTTGATGACGCCGATGCGATCGGCCATGTCCTCGGCTTCCTCGATGTAGTGCGTGGTCAGGATGATGGTCATGCCCTCGTCGCGCAGGCGGCGCACCATCTTCCACATGTCCCGCCGCAGTTCGACGTCCACGCCCGCGGTCGGTTCGTCCAGGAACAACACCTTGGGCTCGTGGGCCAGGGCCTTGGCGATCAGCACGCGCCGCTTCATGCCGCCGGACAGCGTCATGATCTTGGCATTGCGCTTGTCCCACAGCGACAGGTCGCGCAGGATGCTCTCGATGCGCGCCGGATTCGCGGGGTGGCCGAACAGGCCGCGGCTGAAGCTGACGGTGGCCCACACCGATTCGAAGGCATCGGTGGCGAGTTCCTGCGGCACCAGGCCGATGCGCGTGCGGGCCGCGCGGTAGTCACGGGCGATGTCGTAGCCGTCCACCAGCACGGTGCCGGCGGTCGCGCGCGACAGTCCACAGACGATGCTGATCAAGGTGGTCTTGCCAGCGCCGTTGGGGCCGAGCAGGGCGAAGATCTCGCCCTTCTGGATTTGCAGGTCCACGCCCTTGAGCGCGTGGAAGCCATTGGCGTAGGTCTTGGCGAGGCCCGAGATGGAAACGATCGCGGGCGCCTCGCCGGGAAACGGGGGGCGGGTCGAGACTGGCTGCATGGCGTGATGAGCGCGCCGCGGGGGAATGGGAGGGGGAACGGCACGGTCCCGGCGGCGGAAGTCGAGTGTATAGGATAGGTCCGGACGCGTCCTCAAGCCTGTTCCGCCAGCAGGGACATTTCCCGCGCGGGCCGACCCGTTATCATCCTGTTTTCGCGGCCGGCAATCCGCCCGCCGCCGCACGACCGGAGCATTCCCCCATGAACCATCCCCCGGAAAACGTCAGCATGGCGCTGTTCTGCGACTTCGAGAACGTGGCCCTGGGCGTGCGCGACGCCAAATATGAGCGCTTCGACATCAAGCTGGTGCTCGAACGCCTGCTGCTCAAGGGCAGCATCGTGGTCAAGAAGGCCTATTGCGACTGGGACCGCTACAAGGGTTTCAAGGCCACCATGCACGAGGCCAACTTCGAGCTGATCGACATTCCGCACGTGCGCCAGTCCGGCAAGAACTCGGCCGACATCCGGATGGTGGTCGACGCGCTGGACCTCTGTTACACCAAGTCGCACGTCAACACCTTCGTGATCATCAGCGGCGACTCCGACTTCTCGCCGCTGGTCTCCAAGCTGCGCGAAAACGCCAAGCAGGTCATCGGCCTGGGCGTCAAGCAATCCACCTCGGACCTGCTGATCGCCAACTGCGACGAATTCATCTTCTACGACGACCTGGTCCGCGAGACGCACCAGGCCGCCCGGCGCGAGCCGCGCGGCGCGCAGCCGGCCAGCCGCCGTCCGCACGACGAGGACAAGTCGCGCAAGGACGATCTGGAGTCCCGGCGCGAGAAAGGCATCGCGCTGGCGGTCGAGACCTTCGACGCGCTGGTGTCCGAGCGCGGCGACACCGGCAAGATCTGGGCCTCGGTGCTAAAAGAGGCCATCAAGCGGCGGCGGCCCGACTTCAATGAGTCCTATTACGGCTTCCGCGCGTTCGGCAACCTGCTGGAAGCGGCCCAGTCCCGCGGATTGCTGGAGTTCGGCCGTGACGAAAAATCGGGCGCCTACGTATACCGCGCCAGCGGCGAAACGGCGCCGATCGAGCTGGCGGCGCCCAGGCCGGTGCCGGTGCCAGTGCCCGTCCCGGCTCCCGCCATCGAACCCGCCGAAGCCACCGCCACCGAGACGCCGGCCCCCCGGGCGGACAAACGGCGCAACACCCGCGGCGCCGGCAAGAGCGCCTCCCGCCGCGGACGGCCCGAGGCCGAGGCGGCCGGGGAAACAGCGCGGCAGGAACCCGCCGCCCTGCCCCTGTTTGCCGCCGAACCGGCCGCTCGCCCCGAACCCGAGGCGCGGCCCGCGCCCATCGCTCCGCCGCCCGAGCCGGTCCAGCCCCCCGCCGCTGAAACCGCCAGCGCCGACGCTGCCGCCACGGCCAGCGCGCCGGCCAAGAAAGCGGCACGCAAGACCGCCCGCAAGACGCCCGCGCGCCCCCGCGCACGCAAGACGGCGGCGAAGGCTCAGGAGGGCTGAGCGCCCGGACGGCCGCCGAAGGCGCGCGCCAGCGTCAGCACTTCGCCGGTCGCCACCGGTTCATAGCCCGGCAGCGCCTCCAGGCGCCGCACGAAGCCGGGCGCCTTCAGGATGGCCAGCACGTCGTCCAGCCTGCGGGCGTCCAGCGCCGATTGCTCCACCGCGAAGAAGTAGCGCTCGGTCACCAGCGGCACGAAATCCAGCCCGAAGCGCCGGGCCGCGGTCTCAATACCGAAACCGACGTCGGCCATGCCGCTGGCAATGTAGGCGGCCACGGCCGCGTGCGTGAACTCGGTGCTGTCGAAGCCGTTGATGGCTTGCTGCGGCACCTGGTCGCGCGCCAGCATCAGCTCCAGCAACATGCGCGTGCCCGAGCCCGCCTGCCGGTTGACGAAGCGCACGCCCGGCCGCGCGAGGTCGGCCAACGCCCGGATGCGCTTGGGGTTGCCCGGCGCCACGCACAGCCCCTGCACCCGCAGCGCGAGCTGGACCAGCACGTGCTTGCGCGGATCCAGCCATTGCAGGTACTGGCGCACGGAGTCCCGCTCGAAGGGCCCGATGGGCACGTGGAAACCAGCCAGGTCGCATTCGCCGCGGGCCAGCGCGGCCACCGCCTCGGTGCTGTTGCGGTAGCGCAGTTCCACCGGCATCTGCGCGGTGTTGATCCAGTCCACCAGGGCCGCCACCGCGAAACCATGGCTGGCGTACAGCCGCAGCGGCGAACGCTCGGGCGCCACCGCCTTGCGGATCTCGGCTTCGAGTTCCGAGGCCAGGCTGTCCAGCGTGGGCGACAGGCGGGCGCGGATCCGGTCCTCGGCCAGCAGCAGGACCGTGCCCAGATGGCTCAGCCGCGTGCCCTTCCCCGGCCGCTTCTCCAGCAGCGGCGTGCCGAACAACTGTTCGGCGCTGCGCAGGAGGCCCCATACGTGACGGTAGGACAGCCCTTCCAGGCGGCCGGCCGCCGCGATCGAGCCCGACTCGCGGATGCTGGCCAGCAGGCGCAGCAACAGGGACGTATCCACCGCGGATGAGGCCTCGGCCCCCGCTCCCTGTATGTGCCAGCCGGGTTGGATCGCGATCTTGAACATTTATGTAATCCTGAACATATTTTTCGCGGGGAATTTCTTTGTTAGAGTGGGTCGCGTAGCGAGACATATGTTCTGAATTTCATATATTAGCCGTTTCCGCCTACCGCGACGCACGGCACGGAACCCCATGGACCAGAAAGTCATTCCCATCGTCGCGGCGGCGCCCACGCGCGAACGCCGGCGCCAGCAACCCAAGGGCCGGCGCGTCGATCCCGCCGCGCTGGCCGAGGTGCGCGCACTGCTGGGGGACGCGCCGCGCCGGCGCGAACTGCTGATCGAACACCTGCATCGCATCAACGACCGCTACGGCCAACTGGGCACCCGCCATCTGGCGGCGCTGGCCCAGGAGCTGCGCATGGCGCAGGCCGAGGTCTATGAGGTGGCCTCCTTCTATCATCACTTCGACGTGGTGCGCGACGACGGCCAGGCCGAGTCCGGTACCGCGCCGCTGACCGTGCGGGTCTGCGGCAGCCTGTCCTGTGAACTGGCGGGCGCCGGGCCGCTGCTGGAGCGCCTGCCGCAACTGCTGGGCGCCGGCGTGCGGGTCGTGCCGGCGCCGTGCCTGGGGCGCTGCGAACAGGCCCCCGTGGCGATGGTGGGCCAGCGCCCGGTCTCCTGTGCGACGCCGGAGGCGGTGCAGGCAGCCGCCGCCAGCGGCGACACCCGCGACCTGCCCGGCGACTACATCGACTACGCCGGCTATGTCGCGCAGGGCGGCTACCGCGTGCTGCGCGCATGCGCCTCCGGCCAGCGCGACGTGGAATCCGTGCTCAAGGCCATGGAGGACTCGGGCCTGCGCGGCCTGGGCGGCGCGGGCTTCCCGGCCGGCCGCAAGTGGCGCGCGGTGCGCGCGGAACCCGTGCCGCGCCTGATGGCGGTCAACGTGGACGAGGGCGAGCCCGGCACCTTCAAGGACCGCTACTATCTTGAGCGCGATCCGCATCGCCACCTGGAAGGACTGCTGATCGCGGCCTGGGCGGTCGAGGCGCAGGCCGTCTACATCTACCTGCGCGACGAATACCACGGCTGCCGCGCCATCCTGCAGACCGAGCTGGACCGCCTGCGCGACGATCCGCCCGTTCCCGGCCTGCCCCGCATCGAATTGCGGCGGGGCGCCGGCGCCTACATCTGCGGCGAGGAATCGGCCATGATCGAGTCCATCGAGGGCAAGCGCGGCATGCCCAGGCTGCGCCCGCCCTATGTCGCGCAGGTCGGCCTGTTCGGCCGCCCCACGCTCGAACACAACTTCGAGACGCTGCACTGGGTCCGCGACATCCTCGAACGCGGCGGCGCCTGGTTCGCCTCGCAGGGCCGGCGCGGCCGCAAGGGCCTGCGCTCGTTCTCGGTGTCGGGACGCGTGCGCCAGCCCGGCGTCCACCTGGCGCCGGCCGGCATCACCATCCAGGAACTGATCGACGAGTACTGCGGCGGCATGCAGGACGGCCACGATTTCTACGCCTATCTGCCGGGCGGCGCGTCGGGCGGCATCCTGCCGGCGTCGATGAACGACATCCCGCTGGACTTCGACACACTGCAACCCTACGGCTGCTTCATCGGCTCGGCGGCGGTCATGGTCCTGTCCCATCGCGACACCGCCGTGGGCGCGGCGCGCAACATGATGGGCTTCTTCAAGGACGAGTCCTGCGGCCAGTGCACGCCCTGTCGCGTGGGCACGGCCAAGGCGCTGGAGCTGATCCGCCAGCCCGACTGGGACATCCCGCTGCTGGAGGAACTGTCCGCCGTCATGCGCGACGCCTCGATATGCGGACTGGGCCAGGCGGCGCCCAATCCCGTGGACTGCGTCATCAAATATTTTCCTGGAGAACTCGGCTCCGGGTCGTCCGGCCGTGCCACGGGTAACTGACATGAATGCCATCAATCGCCGCGAACTCGGCCTGTCTGCCGTCACCGTGAACTTCCGCCTGAACGGGCAGGAGGTCAGCGCCGCCGACAACGAAACCCTGATCCAGGTGGCCGACCGCCTGGGCATCGAGATCCCCCGCCTGTGCCATGCCGACGGACTGGAGCCGGCCGGCAACTGCCGCTCGTGCGTGGTCGAGATCGCCGGCGAGCGCGTGCTGGCGCCGTCGTGCTGCCGCACGCCGCGCGACGGCATGGAGGTCACGACCGACAGCGAGCGCGCGGTGCGCGCGCAGAAAATGGTACTCGAGCTGTTGCAGGCCGACATGCCCGAGACCTCGTACACGCGGAACAACGAAGTGGACCTCTGGGCGCGCAAGCTGGGCGTCGGCAAGCCGCGCTTCGCGCCGCGCGCGCCGGTGCCCGCCGACACCTCGCACCCGGCCATCGCCGTCAACCTGGACGCCTGCATCCAGTGCACGCGCTGCCTGCGCGCCTGCCGCGACGAGCAGGTCAACGACGTGATCGGGCTGGCCCATCGCGGCGACCATGCCAGGATCGTATTCGACATGGACGACGCCATGGGCGCCTCGACCTGCGTGGCCTGCGGCGAATGCGTGCAGGCCTGCCCCACCGGCGCGCTGATGCCCGCGCGCGAGGTGGCGCTGCAAGTGCCGGACAAGGCGGTCGATTCGGTCTGCCCCTATTGCGGCGTGGGCTGCCAGCTGACCTACCACGTCAAGGACAACCGCATCCTGTACGTCGAGGGCCGCGACGGCCCGGCCAACCACGAGCGCCTGTGCGTGAAGGGCCGCTACGGCTTCGACTACGCCCATCATCCCCAGCGCCTGACCCGGCCGCTGATCCGCCGCGCGGACGCGCCCAAGCGCGGCGACGCGGTCATGGATCCGGACCGCGTCATGGAGGTGTTCCGCGAAGCGACGTGGGAAGAGGCGCTGGATCGGGTGGGCGAACAACTGCGGTCGATCCGCGACACGCACGGCAAGCGCGCGCTGGCCGGCTTCGGCTCGGCCAAGGGCAGCAACGAGGAAGCCTATCTGTTCCAGAAGCTGGTACGCACGGGTTTCGGCAGCAACAACGTCGATCACTGCACGCGGTTGTGCCATGCCTCGTCGGTGGCGGCGCTGCTGGAGGGCATAGGCTCGGGCGCAGTGTCCAATCCCGTGATGGACGTGGGCAAGGCCGAGGTGGTGATCGTGATCGGCGCCAACCCGACCGTGAACCATCCGGTGGCGGCGAGCTGGATCAAGAACGCCGTCAAGAACGGCACCAAGCTCATCGTGGCCGATCCTCGCCGCTCGGACCTCGCGCGGCTGGCGCACCGCTTCCTGCAGTTCAAGCCGGACACCGACGTGGCGATGCTGAACGCGATGATGCACGTGATCGTCCATGAAGGCCTGGTGGACGAGGACTTCATCGCCAGCCGCACCATCGGCTACGACGAGTTGCGCAGGAACGTGGAAGGCTATAGCCCCGAGAGCATGGCGCCGATCTGCGGCATACCCGCGGACACGCTGCGCGAGGTGGCGCGGTTGTACGCCACGTCCAAGGGATCGATGATCCTGTGGGGCATGGGCGTATCGCAGCACGTGCACGGCACGGACAACGCGCGCTGCCTGATCGCGCTGGCGCTGATGACCGGGCAGATCGGCCGCCCGGGCACGGGCCTGCATCCGCTGCGCGGGCAGAACAACGTGCAGGGGGCGTCGGACGCGGGGCTGATTCCGATGATGTATCCGGACTATCAGCGCGTGGACAACGCGGAGGCCCGCCGGAAGTTCGAGCAATTGTGGGGCATGCCGCTGGATCCGCAGCCGGGGCTGACGGTGGTGGAGGTGATGCACGCGATCAAGGCCGGCACGGTGCGGGGCATGTATGTGATGGGCGAGAATCCGGCGATGTCGGATCCGGACGCCAATCATGCGCGCGAGGCGCTGGCGGCGCTGGACCATCTGGTGGTGCAGGACATCTTCCTGACGGAAACGGCCTACCTGGCGGACGTCATCCTGCCGGCCTCGGCCTTTCCCGAGAAGACGGGAACGTTCACGAATACGGACCGGGTGGTGCAGATGGGCAGACAGGCCCTGGATCCGCCGGGGGACGCGCGCCAGGACTTGTGGATCATCCAGCAGCTGGCGGCGCGCATGGGGCTGGACTGGCACTATCGCGACGTCTCGGAGGTGTTCGACGAAATGCGCCATTCGATGCCGAGCATAGGCGGCATCACGTGGGATCGCCTGCAAGCGGAGCATGCGGTGACGTATCCGTGCCTGGCGGAGGGCGATGCGGGCGATCCGGTGGTGTTCACGAGCACGTTCCCGACGGAGACGGGACGCGCGCGTTTCGTGCCGGCTGACATCATTCCGGCGAATGAGCGGCCGGATGAGGACTATCCGCGGGTGTTGATCACAGGGCGGCAGTTGGAGCACTGGCATACGGGAAGCATGACGCGGCGGGCGTCGGTGCTGGATGCGATCGAGCCGGATCCGGTGGCGTTGGTGCATCCGCTGGATCTGGAAGAGATCGGGGTGCGGCCGGGAGACGTCATCACGCTGGAGTCGCGGCGGGGAGAAGTGTCGTTGTATGCGCGGGCGGAGGAAGGGACGCCGCGGGGGGCGGTGTTCGTGCCGTTCTGTTATTACGAGGCGGCGATCAACAAGCTGACGAATGCGGCGCTGGATCCGTTCGGGAAGATTCCGGAGTTCAAGTATTGCGCAGTACGGATCCGGGCGGGGGGAGCGGAGCCGGTGCAGAGCAGTTATGGAGGTGGGCAGATATTGGGATTGGGCGCTTGAGTCGGTCTCATCGCCATAGCCCATGGCTATCTCCTGCTCGATGGCTTTGCCGGTCCCATGCCACGGGTTCGCAGCCAAGTAGGTTGATCAGCCCGAAGATGATGCGGAGCTGCGAATGCGTGCGTCGACATAGCTCTCACATTTCAGGAATAAAAATCGGGACGGTTCCGATTGTTTAGTTATTCCTGAAATATAAGAATTAATCAATGAAGTGCCCTTGCCTGACCATGACTCCTTATACATGCGAACAATGGAAGCTGGCGGCCATACACCGCCTCCCTCCCCCCACCGCCAACAACGTCACAGCGGGTTGCTGTCCTGGTAGATGATCTTCGACTCCGTGAAGTCGTTCAGCGCCTCATGCCCATGCAGGCGCCCCAGCCCGCTGCGGCGATAGCCGCCGGTTTCGGCTTCGGCCATCAGCTTGTTGTGATCGTTGATCCACACCGTGCCCCGGCGCAGCTTGCGGGCGACGCGCTGGGCGCGGGCGCCGTCGCGGGTCCAGACGCTGGAGGACAGGCCATAGACGGTGTGGTTGGCGCGGGAGATGGCTTCGGCTTCGTCGTGGAATTTTTCCAGGACGACGAAGGGGCCGAAGATTTCCTGTTGGACGAAGAAGGCGCTGGTGTCGCCATGGGCGACCAGGGACGGCGTCAGGAAAGCGCCGTGGGGGTGCTGGCTGTCCAGTGTGGAACCCTCCAGCAGGACTTCGTCGGCCTCGTGCATGGCGCGGTGGATCCGGGACTGGACGCGGTCGCGCGAGGCGCGGTCGATCAGGGGGCCGAGGTGGTGGCCGGGTAGCCAGCCCGGGCCGGTTTTCAGGGCGGCCAGGGCGTCGCGCAGGTGGGTGCGGGCGGCATCGTAGGCGTTGGCGTGGACCAGCACACGGCGGGCGGCGGTGCATTGCTGGCCGGAGATGATGGTGGCGGCGTCGGCGATCTTGCGCATGACGTCGGGGATCGGCGCATCGTCGAAGACGATGCAACTGGCCTTGTCGCCCAGTTCCAGCGACAGTTTCTTCATGCCGGGCGCGGCCGAGGCGTAGATGCGCTGGCCGGTCTCGTTCGAGCCGGTGAAGCTGATGACGTCGACATCGTCGGACTGGCAGATCAGTTGCGACACGTCGGCGCCATCCTCGACCACCATGTTGACGACGCCCGGCGGCAGCCCGGGGATTCTGATCAGTTCCTTGAGCATCTCGCAGGTGACGAGCGCGGTCTGCCAGGCGGGCTTGATGACCGTGGTGCATCCCGCCGCCAACGCGGGAGCCAGGCTGCGCACCAGCAGCAGTGCGGGGGCGTTCCAGGGCACGATAATGCCGGCCACGCCGGCGGGTTCGCGCAGCAGGGTCGACAGCACGCCCGGGCTGACCTCCTGCGCGTTGCCGGCGATGTAGCGCGCCAGGCCGGCGTAGTAGTTGATCTCGGAGATGGCGCCGTGCATTTCGCCGGTGGACTGGGCGATGACCTTGCCGTTCTCCATCGTCAGCAGCATCGCCAGTTCCTGGGCGCGCGGGGCAAGGTTGCGCGCCCATTGCAGCAGCACGTCCTGCCGCAGGCGGGGCGAGTTCGCCCAGGCCGAATCCTCGAAGGCCTGGCGGGCCGCGCCGATGGCGGCCCGGGCAGTGGCGGCGTCGGCCGTGGCGACGGTGCCGACGGTTTCGCCGTTGGCGGGGTTGATGTTGTCCAGGATCGGCGCCGTGCCGGATTCCTGCAGGGCGCCGGCGATGATCAGGCCGGAGTGATGTCGGGTCGTCATGGTTGCTCCATGTGGGACAGGGCCGCGTTCGGCGGCTCGGAAAAGGGAATGGGTCCGGGTGCCAGGCACGACGCGTCGATGTCGCGGATGTCGGCGCGGCCGATCAGCGCCAGGTCGCGGTCCAGCTCGGCATGCAGCAGGCCGATCGCCCGCCGCACACCTGCGGCGGCGCCCACGGATACCGCGTACAGGAAGGGCCGGCCGATCAGCACGAAGTCGGCGCCCAGGGCCAGCGCCTTGATGACGTCGGTCCCGCGGCGGAAACCGCCGTCCACGATCAGCTTGGCGCCGCCTCGCAGCGCTGCGATCCGGGGCAGCATGCGCAACGGGGACACCGCGCCGTCCAGTTGCCTGCCACCGTGGTTGGACAGGATCATGCCGTCCACGCCGGCGTCCAGCGCGACGCGGGCGTCGTCCTCGTGAAGGATGCCCTTGACCAGCAGCCTGCCCCGCCACCGGCGCCGGATGTACCGCAGGTTGTCCCAGGTCAGGCGATCCCGGCCGACGCGAAACCCGGGGCTGGGCGGCGCCACGATGGGGCCGCCGCGATCGGCGCCGAAGTTCTCGAAACGCGGGATGCCGTCACGCAGCAGCGTGCGCAGCACCACGCTCGCCATCCACCGCGGATGCGTCAGCACGTCGCCCAGCAACCGCGGGCCGGGCGTGACCGGGATGCCGAAGCCCTGTCGCAGGTCGTTCTCGCGGTTCGCCGCGACGGGTACGTCGGCGGTCACGACCAGCACCTCGATGCCGGCGCGCTCCAGGCGCTGGAGCAGGCCGTCGATCCGTCCCGGGTCCCCCGGCAGATAGGCCTGGTACCACGCCCCGGGCGACCGCGCTGCAATGGTTTCCAGCGGCACGGACGAGGCCGCGCTCAGCACGAACGGGACCTGCTCGGCGGCGGCCGCCTCGGCCAGGGCCAGGTCGGCCCGGTACGCGAACAGGGCGGCGCCGCCCATGGGCGCCACGCCGAAGGGCGCGCGGTACTCGCGGCCCCACAACTCGCAGCGCGTAGACCTGGCGCCGACGTCGACCAGGACGCGGGGCACCAGCGCCAGCCGGGACAAGGCCTCGGCGTTGGCGCGCAGGGAACGTTCGTCCTCCGCGCCGTGCGCGGCGAAGCCGTAGATACTGCGCGGCAGCCTTCTCCTGGCCTCGCGTTCGAAGTCGGCAAGCGCAAGCATCGGGCCGCCCTACTCCACCTTGATGCCGGCCTGCCGGACCGCTTCCGTCCAGCGTCCGGCCTCGCCGCTCACGAAGCGGGCGAACTCGGCGCGCGACTGCGGCGCGGGCTTCTCGCTTCCCCATCCTTCCCACATGCGCTGGATGTCCGGGTCGGCCAGCGCCCGGTTCAGCAGGTCGGCCATGGCGTCGGCGATGCGCGGCGGCGTCGCCGACGGCGCGAACACGCCGTACCAGGTCCCGAGCACCATCCGGTCCAACCCCAGTTCCTTGACGGTGGGAACGTCGGGAAACAACGGCGAGCGATGGTCGGACGTGACCGCGAGGGCTTTCAGCCGGCCCTCGCGCACGAAGGTGGAGGCGGCCGGCATGGTGTCGAACAGGACATCGATCTGTCCGCCCACGAGGTCCTTGAGCGCCGGCGCGCTGCCCTTGTAGGGAATGGCGACCATGTGAATGCCGGCGCTCTGCGCGAAGGTGATGCCGGCCAGGTGCTGGAGGTTGCCGAGGCTGCCCACGCCGTAGCTGATGCCCTTGGCGGTGCCGCGCGCCTTGGCCACGAACGCGTCCAGGGTGTCGACGCCGGTCCCGGCTTTGACCACCACCAGATTGGGCATGGTGGCGAACCGCCCGATGGGCAGGAAGTCCCGCCCCGTCAGGGGATAGGACAGCGACGGCGTCAGCGCCAGCCGGGTCAGTTCGTGGACGCTGCCGAGCAGGAAGGCGGTGCCGTCGGCGGGCGCGTGGGCCACGAATTCGCGCGCCAGCACGCCGGCACCGCCGCTGCGGTTGTCGACGATGAAGGTCTGCCCCGACAGGCGGCTCATGGCGGCCGCCAGCGGCCGCACCATCTGGTCCATCGATCCCCCCGGCGAGGCCGGCACGACCAGCCTTATCGGCTGTGTCGTCCAGGCCTCTCCCGCCGTCGCGGCCGTGGCCGCCGCCAGCCCCAGGACGATGCCTCCCCCCAGCCTTCTCCAAGCCATGTCGTCTCCCCTAGTCGAAATGATGAGCGGCACCCCGCAGCCGGGGCGCCGCCGTTCACGCGCGAAACAGATCGAGCATCTCGGCGCCGGGCTCGAAGCCCAGGCCAGGCGTGTCCGGAAGATCGAGCCAGCCGGAGGCGGGCTCGGGAAAGCCGGTGAAAAGGCGGCGCATCAGCGCGACCGTGGGCAGGTGCCACTCGACCTTGCCGCCGTTGGCCAGCCCCGCGTGCAGGTGCATGTTGTGCAGCGGAAAGGCGCCGCCATTCGTGATCGGAACGTTGAACGCGCTGGCGAGCCCAGCGATGCGGACACATTGCGTGTAACCGCCGCCGATGACCACATTGGGCTGGATGAAGTCCACCGCGCCGTGGACCAGCATGTCGCGGAAGCGGAAGGCGAGCCCTTCGTTCTGCCCGGCCGCCACCGCGACGCCGCAGCGGCGGCGCAGGTCCGCCATGGCGGGAATGTCGTTCTGCGTGACCGGTTCCTCGAAGAAGGCGATGCGGCAATCGGACAGGTTCATCGCCAGACGCTGGGCATGGAAGGCGTCGAGGCTGCAATTGGCGTCGATGTAGATCTGCGCGTCGCCACCCGCGGCCTCGCGCACGGTACGCACCCGGCGCTCGTCCTCGGCGATGACCTCGTCCAGTGCAGGGCCGCCGCGATCGCGCCGTTGCAGCGCCTGGTGGCCGACAACCATCTTCAGGTGCTGGTAGCCCTGGGCCCGGAGCGTGGCGGCCGCCTGGCCGAGCGCGTCGCGGTCCAGGAAATCGAAGCCGAAGGTCGCATAGACGGGCACGCGCGCACGGGCGCCGCCCAGCAGCCGCCATACCGGCTGCGCCAGCGCCTTGCCCTTGATGTCCCACAAGGCGATATCCACGGCCGCCATCGCGTGCGACGCGTGGCCGGTCTGCCCCCGGGGGGACAGCAGCCAGTACAGGCGGTCCCACAGGGCCTCGTGGTTCATGGGGTCCTCGCCGATCAGCGCCGGCGCGACCACGTCGTTCACGGCCGCGGCCACGACCCGTTCGTTCGTGATCGACGTCAGCCCGTGGCCGCACAGGCCGGTGGAAGTTTCCACGCGCACCAGGCAGGCACGGATTTCCTGCTCGACGGGCGCGGTCCCGGCAATGCCGACCTGCACCGGCCATTTGATCGGCGCCGCGACAACTCGTGTGATCTTCATGTCCGCCCCCGTGCGCTCTACTCGACCTTGATGTTGTTATCGCGCGCCACCTTGATCCACAGCGGCACCTCGGCCTCGATCAGGCGGCGGAAATCGTCGGAAGTACTGGCCTGGGCCGAGCAGCCGAACGCGGCCATCTTCTTGCGGACCTCGGGCAGGGCCACGACGCGGGCGATCTCATGCTGCAGCGCCTGCACGATGTTCGCCGGCGTGCCGGTCGGCGCCAGGAGACCCGCCCACAATTCGATGTCCAGGTCCACGCCCGATTCGCGCATGGTCGGCACCTCGGGCAGGAAGTCCGCGCGCTGCGCGGAGGTCACGGCCAGCGCGCGCACGCGCTTGCTCTGCAGGCCTATCGTGGCGGGCGTCGGGTCGGTGATGGCCATGGTGACGTTGCCCGCCATGACGGCCTGGATGGATTCGTTGCTGCCCTTGTAGGGGATGTGGGCGAAGCGCGCGCCGGTCTTGCCGTTGAACAGTTCGGTCACGAGCTGGAACGAGGCGGCGCTGGAGCCGTAGTTCGCCTTGTCCGGGTGCTGCTTCGAATAGGCCACCAGGTCGCTCACGGACTTGATCGGCAGCGAGGCATCCGACACCAGCACCAGCGGGAATTTCGCCGTCAGCGAAATGGGGGTGAAGTCCTCGACCTTGTAGGGCAGCTTGGCGTACAGGGCCGGGTTGAACGAGATCGGGCCGCTGGCCCCCCAGAACAGCGTGTAGCCGTCGGGCTTGGCCTTGGCCACGTAGGCCGCGCCCACGATGGAGGCCACGCCCGGCCGGTTCTCGACAATCACGGGCTGCTTGAGCCCCTTGGCCATTTCCTCGGCCACGATCCGGGCCAGGACATCGTTGCCCCCGCCCGCCGCGTAGCCGACGATGATGGTGATGGGGCGCGCGGGGTAGGACGGCTGCGCGTGCGCGGCCGGCAGGCCGAGCGGAGAGATGGCCAGCGCCAGCGCGGCCAGGTTCAGGATGCGGCGTACTTGCATGGTGTCTCCTTCCATGGGACTCGTGCGTTCCCTCGTTTCCGGCCACGGGCGGCGCGGGCCGCCCGCGCCGCTAGATCCCGCCGATGCGCACGTGCAGCACGGCGGCCCGGCCTTCGTCGACGGCGTGCAGGCAGCGGGCGATCGCGGCCGGCACGTCCTCGGGGTCCTCCACCATCTCGCCATGGCCGCCGAAGGCCTGGGCGACCAGTTCGAAGCGGCGCGTCTCGCCATGCAGGCGGGCGTGGAACTCGTCCGTATCGGCCGCGGTGCCGTCCGGATGCACGCGTAGCACGGCCTCCTTCACCGCCTGCCAGCCGCCGTTGTCCAGCACCACGGTCAGGATGGGCAGCCGGTAGCGCTGCGCGACGTCGTAGACCGAGGTGGGCGTGCCGAAATGGAAGCCGCCATCGCCCACCATCTGCACCACGCGCGCCTCCGGCCGCGCCAGCTTGACGCCCAGCGCCATGCCCCCGCTATAGCCCAGGCCGCCCCCGGCCGTGCCCAGCAGCGTCAATGGCCGGGTCCGGCGGATGTGGCCCAGCACCGCGGGCGCGTTGCGGATGGCTTCGTTGATGACCACGTCGTCCTGGGACAGCGCCGCGCTCAACTGCGCGCACAGGTAGGCGGGCGAGATCGCGCCGCGCGTGCCGCGCTTGCCCGCGGCCTGGGACAGGCCCTCGGCACGGGCCTTGGCCTGCGCCCGATAGCCGTCCAGGCGCGCACGCACCCGCTCGTGGAAATCCTGGTCGGCGCGGACCCGGACAATGTCGATGACCTGGCGCAGCACCGTGGCGCAATCGGCCTGCACCCGCATGTCGGTTGCGAATCCCCACATGGGGAAGTCCTTCTTGATCGGATCGACGTCGACATGCAGCCAGCGCATGTCGGGCCGCTCGGCCACGTACTTGGGCAGCCAGGGCACGTCCACGTCCAGCAGCAGGCCCAGGTCGGCATCGGCTTGCGCCGCACCGGGATCGAAACCGCCGAAGCAGGGCGAATCGCGCGAGATGCCCAGATAGCTGGGCGCGAACTCGAAGACGCGGATGCCGCACAGCAGGGCCAGTTCCTCCAGCGCCTCGACCGCCTCGGCCTTGCGGCCGAGATAGGCGGTGACGGCCATGGGCCGCTCGGCACTCATCAGGGCCTCGGCAATCTGCGCGGCGCGCGCCTCGTCGATGCCGCCGGCGGCCACGGGGCCATAGCGGTCCTGGCCGAAGGCCTGCACCTGCTCCTCGGCCCATTCCTGGGTCAGCGCCTCGCGCGGCAGCGTCAGGTAGACGGGGCCCGGCGGATCGCTCTGCATGACCGAGTGGCCGCGCCGCACCACCTCGCGGGCGTTGATGCCGGTCGACAGCGAGTATTCCCATTTGACGTAGGGGCGCACCAGGCTGGCCATGTCGAACGGGTCCTGCACGAAGTGCACATAGTTGTCGCGCGATCCCGGCAGCTCGCCGCGCACGGTGCCCGGCGCCCGGCCCGCCATCAGCATGACCGGCAGCCGCGAGCGGAACATGTTGTGCATGCCCATGGCGGCGTTGGCCGTGCCGGCATCCACGTGGACCATCACCGCCTGCCCCTGCCCGGTCATCGCCGCGTAGCCGGCGGCCATGTGGATCGCGACGTTCTCGTGCGGGCAGAGCATGAAGCGGGGGTGCTTGCGCCCCTGCTCGCGCCAGCGCGCGAGCTCCTCGATGACGGAGGCGTGATCGGTGCCCAGGTTGGAAAACACGTACTCGATGCCGAGGTCGGTGAGTCCCTGGAGCAAGTAGTGGGCGCTGCTGTACATGGGGTCTCCTGTAGGGGTTCGCCCATCTTAGGAATGGCAGTGAAATCCGTAAAATGAAATGAACTGATGTCTGACATGCACCAGAGGTATATCTTTCCCATGGCCAAGCGTCTTTCTCATCAGGTCGACCTGAACCTGCTCGAGCTCTTCCTGGCGGTGTACGGCAGCCGCAATCTCACCACCGCCGGCCGGGAACTGGGCCTGAGCCAGCCCGCGATGAGCCGCGCCCTCGCCCGCCTGCGCGACGCCTATGGCGACCCGCTGTTCGTGCGCCAGCCGCACGGCCTGCTTCCCACGCCCTTCGCCGACAGCCTGAGCTCGTCGCTGCACCAGGCCCTGGACATCGTGCGCTGGACGCTGCATACCCCGGCCTTCGTCCCCGCCAATGAACGGCGCGTGTTCACCTTGGCGATGTCCGACGTCAGCGAACAGGTGTTCCTGCCCAGCCTGGCCCAACGGGTGGCGGAACAGGCACCGGGCGTGCACCTGCGCACCAGCCAGTTGCAGGGCAAGGCACTGCGCGACGCCATGGCGGACGGCAGCGTGGACCTCGCCATCGGCCACCTGCGGCTGGACCCGGAAGGCTTGCAGGCCGACCGCCTGTTCTCCGCGCGTTATGCCTGCATCGCCCGCAGCGACCACCCCGCCATAGACAGCCGGATGACCATGGCGAACTTCCGCCAGCTCGGCCATGTGATCTCGGAAGGCTCGATGACCGGCCACGCGCACGTGCTGGAAGGCATCCTCGCCTCGCGCAAGGTGGGCGCATCCGTCGCCCTGCGCGTGGGCCACTTCCTGTCGATCGGCCGCATCGTCGCCCAGACCGACTACATCGCCACCATCCCGCGCACCCTGGCCGCCACTTTCGAGACCGCCTGGGGCGTCAGGATGTACGCACCGCCGATGCGGCTGCCCGCCTACGACGTGTCGCAGTTCTGGCACGAACGCTATGCGCGCGAGCCCGGGCTGGTCTGGCTACGGACCGTGATCCGCGAATTGTTCGGCCGGCTCCCGCCGGCGCCAGCGGTTCTGTAACCGGACTCGACATCCCGGATGGCCGGTTGCTATGTTGCCTGACCATGGATGCACACGATAAGGACTCCGCCGACCGTAGCGATGGCGGCTACGGCTGGATCATCGTCGCCGCGGGCGCGCTGATCACCTGCGTGGCGGCCGGCGCCATGTTCTCGCTGGCGGTCTACCTCCAGCCCATCTCGGCCGACACGGGCTGGTCGCGCGCCGGCATCTCGGCGGCCATGACACTCGATTTCCTGGTGATGGGCCTCGCGGCCTTCGGCTGGGGCGCGCTGAGCGACCGCTACGGCGCGCGCCCCGTGGTGCTGTCCGCGTCGCTGCTGCTGGGCCTGGGGCTGCTGCTGGCCAGCCGCGCAACGTCGCTGCTGGCTTTCCAGCTCGGCTATGGCGTGCTGGTGGGCGTGGCGGGCGGCGCGTTCTTCGCCCCGCTGATGGCCCTGACCACGACCTGGTTCGAACGCCACCGGGCGCTGGCGGTCTCGCTGGTATCGGCGGGCATGGGGGTCGCTCCCATGACGGTCTCGCCGCTGGCGAGCTGGCTCATCCTGGAATACGGCTGGCGCACGGCGATGACCACCATAGGCATCGCCGCCCTGCTGCTCCTGATTCCCGCCGCCCTGCTCATTCGCCAGCCGCCGGCGGCCGGGCTGGCCCGGCAGGCCCAGCCCGAGACCACCGCCCCCGACCTGTCGGTGCGGCAGGCCCTGCGGTCGGCGCCCTTTATCGTACTGGCGCTGACCTTCTTTCTGTGCTGCGCCGCCCATTCCGGCCCGATCTTCCACGTGGTCAGCTTCGCCACGTTCTGCGGCATCGCGCCCATGGCGGCCGTGACCATCTACAGCGTGGAAGGACTGGCGGGACTGGGGGGACGGCTGCTGCTGGGCGCGCTGGCCGACAGGCTGGGCACCAAGCGGGTGCTGATCGCGGGCCTGCTGCTGCAGGCGGTGGTGATAGGCGTCTATTCGCAGGCCCGCCTGATCGGCGAGTTCTACGGCCTGTCCATCCTGCTGGGCGCCGCCTACGGTGGCGTGATGCCGCTGTACGCGGTGCTGGCGCGGGACTGGTTCGGCCCGCGCATCATGGGCAGCATCTTCGGCGCCGCGGTCATGGCCTCGAGCCTGGGCATGGCCTTCGGACCGCTGGCCGGAGGCTGGATCTTCGATCACTTCAACGGCTATGCCTGGCTGTACCTGGGCTCGGCCGCGGTCGGCGTCGGCGCGGTCGCGATGGCCTTCGCCTTCCCGCCGTCTCCGGCCAGGGCGGCGCCACGCCCTGCCTGAAGATCGAAAATCAGGCGGGGTACATCGGCTTGTTGTCGTTCAGGTTCAGCCAGCCCTTCACGATGCGGTAGATGTACCAGATGAAGGCCACGAACCAGACGACCCAGCCGATGAAGGCCCACACCGTCAGCGCCCCGACGATGGCCCACAGCACCGAGAACCAGAACGTGCGGATCTGCCAGCGGAAGTGGCTGTCCAGCCAGGTGCCGGCCATGTCGCCCTTCTTGACGTAGTTGATGATGATCGCGACGATGCTGCTCAGGCCGATGAGGATGGCCAGCGCATACAGCGCATAGACCACGGTGGTGAGGCTCTTGGCGGATTGAAGCTTGGCGGTGTCGACCGTGACGTCGTTCATGATGCACCTCTTGTTGTTGTCGGTAGCGGGCATCGGGAAGCGCATGGTCGGGCGGCCCGCGCCGCCTGCTGCGGTCACGGCCTGGCGGCACGCCGACGCACCAGGCGCCATCCCATCAACCCCGCGAAGACCACAGTGTAGAGAAACACCGCCGAAAAATCATTCTTGCCGGCCTTCTGCCACCAATAGTGCAACAGCACGAGCACGCCGATCAGGTAAACCAGCCGGTGCAGCGACTGCCAGCGCGAACCCAGGCGCCGCATCCAGCCGCGCGTGGAGGTGGCCGCGAGCAGGCACAGCCCCAGGAAACCGGCGAATCCCATCGTGATGAACGGCCGCTTGGCCACGTCGCGCGCGATGGACATGAGGTCGAACCACTGGTCCCACCAGATGTAGGTGGTGAAATGCAGGCAGGCGTAGAAGAAGGCGAACAGCCCGCACATGCGGCGCACCCGCAACAGGGCCGGCTGGCCCAGCAGGACGCGCAGGGGGCTGATCGCCAGCGTGACCAGCAGCGCCACCAGGGTCCAGGTGCCCGAGGAGCGGGTCAGGAACTCCACGGGATTGGCCGTCAGCGCATCCGTCGCCCCCAGCCAGACCCAGCGCGCCAGCGGCAGCAGCGCGACGACGAACAGCAGGACCTTGAAGCGCCCCACCGCCAGCCCGAACACCCGCGGCTCGGAGCGGGTTGAGCTCGAGAGCTGCGGCTCAGCAGATCGATTCGTCATAGCTCTTTCCATGACGGCATGCGCAAGTACTCAGCCCGACCCAGGGCACAGCGGATCCGGCTTTGCCGGTCCGCCAGTGCCGCCCCCTTGGGGGGCGCGCGCAAGCGCGTAGGGGGGGTCAATAATCCCTCGCCAGGTCCATGCCGGCGTAGAGGCTGGCGACCTGGTCGCCGTAGCCGTTGAACATCAGCGTCTTGCGCTTGGGCGAGAACAGGCCGTCCTCGCCGATGCGGCGCTCGGACGCCTGGCTCCAGCGCGGATGGGGCACGTTGGGATTCACATTGGCGTAGAAACCGTATTCCTGCGGCGCGGCCTTGACCCAACTGGTGGCGGGCTGTTTTTCCACGAAACGTATCTTCACCAGCGATTTGCCCGACTTGAAGCCGTATTTCCAGGGCACCACCACGCGCACGGGGGCACCATTCTGGTTGGGCAGGGTTTCGCCGTAGACGCCGAAGGTGAGCAGGGTCAGCGGCTGCATGGCCTCGTCCATGCGCAGCGCCTCGACATAGGGCCAGTCGAGCACGCGCGTGCGCAGTCCGGGCATGGTGTCGGGCTGCACGGCGGTGACGAACTCGACGAAGCGGGCGTTGCCGGTGGGCTCGACCCGACGGATCAGCGCCGCCAGCGAATACCCCGTCCAGGGAATCACCATGGACCAGCCCTCGACGCAGCGCAGCCTGTAGACCCGCTCTTCCAGCGGCGCCAGCTTGCGAAGATCGTCCAGGGACAGCACCTGCGGCTTCTTGACCTCGCCCTCGATCGCGACGGTCCAGGGCGACGTGCGGAAACGCCCCGCGTAATCCGAGGGATCACCCTTGTCGGTGCCGAATTCGTAGAAATTGTTGTAGGTGGTGACGTCCTTCTGCGAGGTCGGCTTGTCCATCACCACGAAAGCGCCATTGCGCTGCGCCGCCAGCTTCACGCCCGTCGTCTGCGCGAACGCCTGCCGATCGCTCCACCCCGCCAGCCCCATCGCCGACGCGGCCAGCCCCGCCTGCAACATCCACCGCCGCCGCTCGCGATAGACCGCCTCGGGCGTGATCTCGGAAGGCAAAATATCGGCAGGCCTGCGTATCAGCATGACGGTCTCCAGTCCGTATAAAGCCCACCCCGTACCCGCTTACGCGGGCCCCCTCAAGGGGGCGACGCGGGTGGACCGGCAAAGCCGGATCCACCGCATCCTGGGTTTAGGACCGCTATCTTGGGGTGTGGTTCCGTTGCTATCGCTGGCTGCCAGCGGTAGCAACCGTGAGCCAATGTCAGAGCTCCCCATAGGAGTGCAGGCCCGACAGGAACATGTTCACGCCCAGGAACGCGAAACCCGTCACCAGCAGGCCCACCAGGGCCCAGTAGGCGGCGCCGTTGCCCCGCAGGCCCTTGATCAGGCGCATGTGCAGCCAGGCCGCGTAGTTGAGCCAGACGATCAGTGCCCAGGTTTCCTTGGGATCCCACTGCCAGTAGGCACCCCAGGCGTCGGCCGCCCACAGCGCGCCCAGCACCGTGGCGACGGTAAAGAACGCGAAGCCGACGGCGATGGCCTTGTACATGATGTCGTCCAGCACCTCGAGCGCGGGCAGGCGCTCGGCCAACTGGCGGCGGCCCATCAGGATGCCGCCGACGATCAGCGCGGCCACGCCGGCGTAGGTCATCCAGTAGGCCGGCATGCCGGTCTGGCGGAAAATCAGCGGCTCGACCGCCAGCAGCACGCCCAGGACGAACAGCGGCGCCAGCTTCACCCACGAGGACGTCTTGCCGTGCGCCTTGACCAGGTAGGCGAAGGCGACCATGGCGGCCAGCGAGAACGTACCGTAGCCGATGAAGTTGGCGGGCACGTGCAACTTCATCCACCAGCTTTGCAGGGCCGGCACCAGTGGCTGGATCTGCTGCGCGCCACGGTCGAAGGTGTACCAGATCAGGAAGGCGACGGCCGAGGCGATGACCAGCAGCACGAAGCCGCCCAGGCTGCGCGTGTCGTACTTGCGCTCGTAGTACAGGTAGAACAGCGCCGTGATCAGCGAGAAAAGAATGAAGACTTCGTACAGGTTGCTGACGGGGATGTAGCCGATGTCCGGGCTGAGCAGGTAGCTTTCGTGCCAGCGCACCAGGAGGCCCGTCAACCCGGCGAACACCGCGCTCCAGGTCAGCGCCGTCCCCACCCAGGCGGCAGTACCGCTGCGGGCGATCAGGCCTATCCAGTAGCATGCGGTGGCGATGACGAACAGCGCGCACATCCACAGGATGGCGGACTGCGAGGACAGCAGGTATTTCAGGAAGAAGGCCTGGTCGGCCCGCGCGAGATCGCCCTGGTAAAGGGTGACGGCCAGGCCGCCGCTGATGGCCACCGCGATCATCAGCGCGCGCAGCGGGCGCCACAGCCAGGCCAGCCAGGCCAGCACGACCGCCGCGCCGGCCAGGATGGCCTTGTCGTAGTAGTTCATGATCCCGCCCACCCGCTGGAACGCGAAGGCGGCACCCGCCGCCAGCAGCGCGGCGAAGGCGATGTCGGTCCAGTCGAGCCCCCTGGGGCCGTCCATGCCCCGGCGGGGAGCCCTGCCGGCGCCGTCGCGGGCGGATGAGGTCAGTTCCATTTAGCTACCCTTTCTGCTGCGGCGGCAAGGCGGCGATATCCGCCTTGAGCCGTTCGAATTCCTGGTTGAAATCCAGCGTACGCCGCTGGGAAGTCATGGCCATCAAGGTCTGCGTGCCCTGTCCGTCCTGTCCCGGCTTGACCCACAGCCAGACGCGGCGCTCGCGGATGTAGAACATCGAGAACACGCCCAGGATCAGCAGCACGCAGCCCAGGTATACCGCATTTTTACCGGGGGTCCGGCTCAATTGGAACACGCTGGCCTGGACGTGATGGAAATCCTTCAGGCTGAGCACGACCGGCGCCGGATACAGGAACAGGTCCGACATCGCGCCCACGGCGGCCTGAGTCCAGGCCACGGCCTCGGCGGCCTCGGGACCTCCGGTGGGCAGCGCGGGCAGCCCGGCGCGTTCGCGCTCGACCGCGCGCAGCTCGGCCATGGCGCCGCCCAGCAGCTTGACCACGACGTCGGCCGCGCGCTGCTGTTCGCCGGAAGATACGTTGGTTTCCAGGAAACGGGCGATGGATTGCAGGCCGCCGTCGGCGAAGGTATCCAGCGCCCGCTCGGCCGAGGCCTGCAGTTGGGCGCTCAGTTCGCCGTCGGCGGCGCTGCCCGCGGCCAGCCGGTTGGCGTGGGCGAACCGGCGCGCGGCCTGCGCGCGGGCCTGCGGATCCTGCAGGATGGCGCGCAGCCCCAGGAATTCCTTCAGGGAGTTGTCGGCGTCGGCCGGCATGCGTACATAGCGGAAATCCTCGTCGGGATTGGTGCGCACCCCGGCCAGGAAGACCTTCACGCCGTCGACGTCGACCGGCAGCATGTAGTTGTGGAACTCGTGCGCCTGGCCGCTGGCGTCGCGCAGCTTGTACTGCACGCTGGGGCCGACGTTGCGGAAATCCTCGTTCTGGCCCACGCGGGCGGCGCTGCCGGACACCGCCGCGACGTGCTCGCGCAGGGCCTTGGGCTCGGCCGCGCCCACGCGGCCGTTGGCGAAGTTCTCGACGTTGATGGGGCGAAAGCCGCTGAACTCGACGGTCAGGTCCTTCAGCGCATCGCTGGCCGGAGCGCCATCGGCCACCAGTTGCGCGGTGCCGCCGACCTTGCCCGACACCGGGAAGGTATAGGGCTGGCCGCCGCGCAGCGCGTAGCCGGTCAGCTCCAGGGTACTGCCGCCATCGTCGAAGCTGGACTGGTAGACCGTCACGCCCTTGTAGCGCAGCGGTTCATTGACCTTGATGGTGGCGGGGAAGTGCTCGCCGGTCTCATTGTCGGTGACCTCGACCTCGCTCGCGAACAGGCGCGGCATCCCCGTGGAATAGTATTCGACGATGAATTTCTTCAGCTCGAGCGTGAACGGCAGGGGCTGGACCAGCGCGCCGTCATCCACCATGACGATGCCGTTGCGGGCCTTGCCGCCCTCGGGCACCAGCACGCTGCTGCGGAAGCTGGGGTTGCCCAGGCCCAGGCGCCCGGAGGCGGGCACGTCGGCGATGGACATGTTCTCGAACAGGGGCTTCTTGCCGGCCAGCCAGATCTGCAACCGTATCGGCAGCTCGCTGTCGAGCAGGCCGCCTATGCAGATGATGACGATGGCGGTATGGGCGAAGATGTAGCCCAGGCGGTTGCCGCTGCCCCGCTTGGCGGCCAGCAGCGTGGCCGGGCCTTCGGTCCGGGCGCGTACGGCATAGCCCTGGCGCTTGAGCAGGTCGGCCAGCGAGCCGGCCACCTGGGTTGGCGCCGCCGGCGACGCGAACTCGGCGCGGTGGTGGAAGGATCGCAGGCTGCTTTCGCGCACGTGTTCGCGGAACGAACGCATGTCGCGCACCATCTTGGGCGCGGTGCGGATGATACAGAGGCTGGTGGAGACCACCAGGAAACCCATGATGAGCAGGAACCACCACGCGTTGTAGACGTGATAGAGCGAGAAGGTCTCGAACACCTCGAACCAGAACTGCCCGAACTGGTTGACGTAGTTGTTCGAGGGCTGATTCTGCACCAGCACCGTCCCGACGATGCTGGCCAGGCAGATGAAGACCAACAGGCTCACGGCGAACCGCATCGAAGCCAGCAGTTCGAGCAGGTCGATGCCGAGGCCGCGCGAGGCTGGGCGGGAAGCGGAGGAAGTGGCGGTGGTCATGATGGGTGCTGCGGACCTCGGTTCGGACAGGTCGGTTGCCGCTGGAATCCTGCCAAAATGCAAAAGGGGCGGAAGATCCGCCCCTTCAATGACCGCGATCGACAGCAGTGGTTCCGGGCGCGGATCAGCGCAGGCCGGCGATGTAGTCGGCCACGGCCTTGATTTCAGCGTCGGTCATCTTGTTGGCGATCTGCGCCATCGGCACGTTATTGTGCCGTGCGCCGCTGCGGAAGGCCACCAGTTGGGCCTCGGTGTACTCGCCGAACTGGCCGCCCACGCGCGGATATTGCGACGGAATGCCAGCGCCGTTGGCGCTGTGGCAGGAGGCGCAGGCCGGGACGCCCTTGCTGGCGATGCCGGCGCGGAAGATGCGCTGGCCGAGTTCGACGGTGTCCTTGCTCTTGGCCACGGCGGGCTTGAGGGCCTGGGCGCCGAGGTAGGCCGAGATGTTGCGCATGTCCTCGTCGGTCAGGCCGGCGGCGTTGACGTTCATGACGGCATTGACGCGTTCGGGCGTCTTGGCGCCTTCCTTGACCTTGAAATTGACGAGTTGCTTGTAGATGTAGTCGGGATGCTGGCCGGCCAGTTTGGGATTGGCGGCGCCGGCGCTATTGCCACCGGGGCCATGGCAACTGGCACAGGAAATGATGTTGCGGGCCGCGTCGCCGTTGGTGAACAACTGCTCACCCTTGGCCGCGTCGACCTTGGGACGGGGTTGGGCATCGGCGGCCAGGGACGGCAGAGCCACCGTCGCACCCAGGATTGCACCGCTCGCGACAAGCATCAGGGACAGCACACGCTTCATGAAAACCTCGACCTAAATTCCACAATCAGGCTACGGATACGCGACTCACGGATGCCCTGCTCCTGCTGCTCCAGCCGGCGTGCGGCAGGAATTCTCCTGCAGGTGTCTCCGCGGGGCCCACCTACCCCCCACCTACTCCGTTTATCGATTCGATCCGGCTCGCGCCGGGGGTGATCGTTCTTCTACTGCGAGTTTTGTTCTACTGCCAACCCGGTTCGCCCCCCGCTCCAGCGGGGAACGCATAGGCAAGCGCAACGGCGCTTTCCTAGGTTAAGTAACCGCTTATTATAGCAACTACAACGTAGCCCATAGAAAACTATTCGGGAAGGACCATCATGGCTGTCTACCAGCTCGGCGCCGACGCGCCCCACATTCCGGACTCGGCGTACGTGGCCGAGCAGGCCACCGTCATCGGCCGGGCCAGGCTGGGCGAAAACGCCAGCGTCTGGCCGGGCGCGGTGATCCGGGCCGACAACGACGACATCGTCCTGGGCGACTCCAGCAACATCCAGGAAGGCGCGGTGCTGCACACCGACCCAGGGCTCAAGCTCACCATCGGCGACTACGTGACCGTCGGGCACCAGGCCATGCTGCACGGCTGTACCATCGGCGACGGCTCGCTGATCGGCATCCAGGCCGTGGTGCTGAACCGCGCGGTCATCGGCAAGAACTGCCTGGTGGGCGCGGGCGCCATCGTGACCGAGGGCAAGGAGTTTCCCGACCGTTCGCTTATCCTGGGCGCGCCCGCCAAGGTCGTGCGCCAGCTGACCGACGAGGACATCGCCCGCATCCGGGCCGGCGTGGAAAGCTACGTGAAGCGGCAGCAGTTGTTCAAGAAGGAATTGAAGCGAGTCGGCTGACGGGCGGCCGCGCCGCGGGGCCGGCCGTACAATAGCGGGTTATTGCTTAACTTCGCCGGCCGGCGACGCCCTGTGTCCATTCTCCATCGCGCCCATTTCACGACGTCCGCCGCCCGGCTCGACCAACTGCCCCCGCCCGGGGCGCCGGAGGTCTGCTTCGTCGGCCGCTCCAACGCCGGCAAGTCGTCGGCGATCAACGTGCTGACCCAGCAAAGGCGCCTGGCCTTCTCCAGCAAGACGCCGGGCCGCACCCGGCTGATCAACATGTTCGGCCTGCCCGACCCGCTCGAGCCCGAGCGCGACCTGGGATTCCTGGTCGACCTGCCCGGCTACGGCTATGCCTCGGTGGCCCGGGAAGACCGCTCGCAGTGGGCCCAGGTGCTGGGCGGCTACCTGCGCAACCGGTCCTCGCTGGCCGGCGTCGTGCTGCTGGTGGACATCCGCCGCGGCGTGACCGACCTGGACCGCAACCTGATCGACTGGATCGCGCCGTCCGGCAAGCCGGTACTGGCCTTGCTGACCAAGGCCGACAAGTTTCCCTACGGCCAGCGCATCAAGGCCCAGTTCGCCGTCAAGAAGGAACTGGCCGCCATCGGCGCGCTGCACACCGTACCGTTTTCCTCGACCCACCGCATCGGCCTGGACGAAGCGACCGCCCACATCGAGGGCTGGCTGATGCCCCAGGTCGCGGCATGACGCCTGCGGGGACGCGATGGTATCTTGCGATGGCAGGGGGTCCGTCCCCCGCCGCGCAGCATTGACAGGACGACAACCGCAATGAGCCAACACGAAGTATTCGCCGATTTTCCCGCCGGACGCCCCCGCCGCCTGAGGCGCGACGACTTCACCCGCCGCCTGGTGCGCGAGAACCGGCTGTCGGCCGACGACCTCATCTATCCCGTGTTCGTGGCCGAGGGCAAGGGGCTGCGCCAGCCGGTGCCGTCGCTGCCGGGCGTGGAACGCTACAGCCTGGACACCCTGCTGCCGGTGGCCGAGGAATGCGTCGAGCTCGGGATCCCTGTCCTGGCGCTGTTCCCGGTGATCGCGCCGGAACTGAAGACGCCGGACGGCATCGCCGCGACGCGGCCCGACGGCCTGATCCCGCGCGTGGTGGCCGAACTCAAGAAACGCCTGCCCGAGCTGGGCATCCTGACCGACGTCGCGCTCGACCCCTACACCAGCCACGGGCAGGACGGCCTGATCGACGAATCCGGCTACGTGCTGAACGAGCCCACCGTCGAAATCCTGGTCAAGCAGGCCCTGGCGCAGGCCGAGGCCGGCGTGGACATCGTCGCTCCCAGCGACATGATGGACGGACGCATCGGCGCCGTCCGCCAGGCGCTGGAAGGCAACGGCCACATCCATACCCGCATCATGGCCTACTCGGCCAAGTACGCCAGCGCGTTCTACGGCCCCTTCCGCGACGCCGTCGGCTCGGCCTCGAACCTGGGCAAGTCCAACAAGGCCGCCTACCAGATGGACCCAGGCAACATCGACGAGGCCCTGCGCGAGGTCGCGCTGGACCTGCGCGAGGGCGCGGACATGGTCATGGTCAAGCCCGGCATGCCCTACCTGGACGTGCTGCGGCGGGTCAAGGACACCTTCCGCGTCCCCACCTTCGCCTACCAGGTCAGCGGCGAATACGCGATGATCAAGGCGGCCAGCGCCAACGGCTGGCTGGACGAGGACAAGGTCGTCATGGAAGCCCTGCTGGCGTTCAAGCGCGCCGGCGCCGACGGCATCCTGACCTACTTCGCGCTCGACGCGGCCCGCAAGCTGAAAGGCTGAAGCCATGGACGTCCTCTGGATCTCGGAACACGGAGGGCCCCGTCCACACAACGCGGCGCAACTGGCCGCCAGCAAGGGCTTCCTGTGGATAGACGCGGGCGCCGAGGACCTGGCGGCCAACCCCGACGCCTGGCGCGACGAGATCGCGCGGCTGACCGGCGTACAGTTGCACGACCTGCACCTGCAGGACGCCGCCAACCCGGTCCACCCCTCGTACTTCGACAACACCACCACCTACGAGATGGTGGTGTTCCGGCGCATCGTGACCGACGCGCCAGCGGCCGAGCCGCGCCCCGCGGCCAACGGCAAGATGGGCATTCCGCTGCTGGCCAGCCTGCGCACCCAGCCGGTGTCGTTCTTCGTGCTCGGGCAGGCGCTGATCACCGTCCGCCACGGCTATAGCGCGACCTGCCAGGAAATGAAGCGCCGCCTGGCCGAACAGCGCGGCGAGGTCCCGCCCGAGGGGCGGCGCGACCGCACGCCCAGCGGCATCGGCCCGCTGGGCCGCGCCCCGTCCGGCCCCGCCGAATTGATGCTGCGGCTGCTGAATGGCATGGTCGACAAGTACCTGGCGCTGCGCCAGCCCCTGACCTTGCAGCTCGATCGCTGGCAGCGCGAGCTGCTCAATCCCAACGGCCGTTTCCGCAACTGGCTGGCGCTGCTCGATGCCCGCATCGTGCTGCGGCGCCTGGAGAACATCTGCGAGGAACAATACGACGCGCTGTCCGAGCTGCGCGACGCCGCCATGGACCGCAGCGAGGATGCCTGGGGTTCCGGCGCCTTCGACCAGCGGCGCGACGCGCTGCTGGTCCGCATCAACGACGTCATGGAGCACGTGAACCGCGTGCTGAGCCACGCGCGACGCATGGAGTCTTCGGTCGAGACCGCGGTGCAGTTGCACTTCTCCGCCACGGCCCACCGGACCAACGAGATCATGCGCATCCTGACCGTGGTCACGGTCATCTTCATGCCGCTCACGCTCATCACCGGCATCTTCGGCATGAACGTGGATCATCTGCCCTTCGTCCACGACAGCGGATCGTTCTGGTGGATCATGGTCGGCATGATGATGCTGGCGCTGCTGCTGTGGAGCTGGTTCTCGGCCCGGCGTTTCCTGGAGATGCGGCCCTACCGGGTGGCGGAGGCGCTGGCGCGCAAGGCGGGGCTGCGGGCCGGCAAGGAAGATCCGGACACCGCCGACAAACTTTGAGCCATGCCACCACGCCCGCCGCTCCTGGTACGCTCCCAGTCGATCGCCGCGCGCCTGTATGAAGGCATCGCGGCCCCCGACCAATGGCAGGCCGGGCTGGGCTTGCTGGCCGCCGAAGTGGGCGGCCAGGCCTTCCATCAGGTGACGGTGGACCTGCGCGACGGCAGCGTGCCGGACAGCGTGATCTGCGACGCCGCGCCACTGCACAAGTTCGACGAATACGCCGAGCACTACGTCCAAGGCGATGAACGGCTGGCGCTTTTCGCGCACCTGCGGGAAGGCAGCTTCATTCTCGACCACGAGTACCTGGACAGCCGGCAAATATCACGCTCCGCCGTCTATTCGGACTTCCTGCGAAGCGTGGACCTGCGCCATACCCTGTGCGTCCTGCAACGCGACGACGGCCAGACGCGCGACTACCTGGGCATCATGCGGCCGGCGGACCACCGCCCCTACGGAGACCGCGAGCGCGCCCTGCTCGAACTCGTCATGCCCGACATGGTGCGCGCGGCACGGCTGCGTGCGCGCATGAGGCAGTTGCAGCGCGAGGCGCTGGTCGGCCGCGCGGCCCTGGACGGCCTGCCGCGGGGCGTGGCCGTCGTCGATGCCCGTGGCCGGATCGAGTACGCGAATGCGCGCGCCGAACGATACATACGCACGTCGCCTTGGCTGGCCCCGAAAGGCGGCATCCTGGGCATGCGGGACGCCGCCACCCAGCGGCGCTTGCTGGCCGCGCTGAGCCACGCTTGCTCCGCCGCCAGGAAGGCGGACCTCTTCTCCACCGGCGGGCCGCTTTCACCGGTCTGGATCACCGTCCTGCCGCTGGATACCCTGCACGTGCTGGCCGGACTGCGCGACACGCCGCTGGCCCTGGTCATTTTTTCCGTACCCACCGACCGCCTGCCGCTGGATATCCGGCTCATCGTCCAGGCGCTGGGCATCACGCCGGCGGAGGCACGCCTGGCCCAGGCCCTGGCCACCGGCCAAACCATCAAGGAATACGCCGCCGAGCAGGCCGTATCGCCGGAAACCGCGCGCAGTCACCTGAAGAACCTGTTCAGGAAGACCGGCTGCCGGCGGCAGGTCGAGCTGGTGCAGTTGATCCGGACGCTGGCCTGAACGCGGAGCCGCGTCAGCGCGCGGCCGTCGCCAACACGTCGTCCAGCACGCGGGCGAAGCGCTCCGCCCCCTGGAAGCCGATCACCCGCTGCGGCAGCGGCGCGCCGCCCGGCGCGAAGAACACGATGCCGGGGGGGCCGAACAGGCGAAAGCGCTTGAGCAGTTCGCGGTCGTCGGCATTGTTGGCGGTCACGTCCGCCTGCACGAGGCGCAGGCCCGCCAGCCGCTGCGCGACGTCGGGACGGGGGAAGGTCAGCGCCTCCATTTCCTTGCACGAGACGCACCAGTCGGCATAGAAATCCAGCATCACCGGGCGGTCGGACGCCGCCAGCAGCGCATCCAGCTCGGCCACCGAGCGCACGCGCTCGAATGTCGCCGCGGCCCCGGGGCGCGACGAGGCGCCGCCGGGAGGACTCCACAATCCTTCCCCGCCCTGTGCCGGCGCGGGCCCCGGCACAGGCGGCGCGAGCACGGGAACCGGGTCCGCGCCGCCCGACGCGGCCAGATGGCCCAGCGGCTGCCACGGATCCCGGCCGCCGCTGGCCACGCCCACGGCCTGCAGGACGCCGACCAGCGCGAACAGGATGCCCAGGCCCTTGAGCACGCGGCGGCCGGTGCCGGCGTCGGCGGGCAGGCCATCGAAGGCGTGCAGCAGGGTGGCCGCCAGGATCGCCAGCACCGCCCAGCCCGACATCTGCACCCAGCCCGGCAGGACAGGCCAGAGCATCCACCACGCCACGGCCAGCAGCAGCATGCCGAAGAAGCGTTTCACCCCGTCCATCCAGCGTCCCGCCTTGGGCAGAAGCGCGCCCGCCGAGGCACCGGCGGCCAGCAGCGGCACGCCCATGCCCCAGGCCAGCGCGAACAGCGCCACGCCGCCCAGCAGCATGTCGCCCGTCTGCGAGACGTACAGTAGCGCGCCCGCCAGCGGCGCGGCCACGCACGGCCCGACGATCAGCGCCGACACGGCGCCCATCGCCAGCGCCCCGGTGGCACGGCCGCCGGGCAGGCGCGAGACGCGGTCCGACAGGGAAGTCTGCCAACTGGACGGCAATTGCAGTGTGAACACATCGAACATGGCCAGGGCCAGCACGGCCAACAGCGCGGCGAACACGCCCAGCACCCAGGGCGTCTGCAAGGTGGCCGCCAGGCTGACGCCGCTCAGCGCCGCCAGCAGGCCGACCGCGGTGTAGACCACCGACATGCCCAGCACGTAGGCCGCGGCCAGCCCCAGGCCGCGCAGGCGGGGCCGTGCCTGGCCGGCGGCGTCTCCGACCACGATGGCCGACAGGATGGGCACCATGGGCAGCACGCAAGGCGTGAGCGACAGCAGGATACCCAGGCCCAGGAAGATCAGCGCCGTACGGGCCAGGCCGCTGCCGGCCAGCATGTCGGCCAGGCCCACGTCATCGGCGCCGGCGAAGGCCGACCAGCGCAGGCCGGCCCCCTCTCCGCCCTCGACCTGCGGCAGGCCCCCGGGCGCCGAGGCGGCGGCGACACGCACCTTGTGTTCGGCCGGCGGATAGCACAGGCCCGCGTCGGCGCAGCCCTGGCTGGTCACGGCCAGCGCGAAGGCCGTGCCGGTGGGGATGGTCAGGCGGGCCGCCACCTTGTCGCGGTAGGTCTCGACCTCCTTGTCGAAGGTCTGGTCGAACTTGACCTGTCCGGGCGGCAACTGGGGCTCGCCCAGCGCGACTTCCGGCGGATCAGCGACGAACCGGAACTGCTCCCGGTACATGTAGTATCCGGGTGCGATCGCCCAGGACAGCTCGATGGCATCGGGCGCCACGGCGCGCGCGGAAAAGCGGAAGGCCTGCTCGGGCGGCAGGAAATCCTCCGCTGGCGCGGAGCGCGGCAGGAGCGCGGCGCAGGCCCACACGAGGCAGGCCAGGAACCAGTGGACACGTGGGCCGACCGCCCGCAAACGGAACATGGACATCAGTTTTTCGTTTCCTGCCGGACCCAATCCAGATAGGCCGGCAATCCTTCGGTCACGGGCACGGCGATGATCTCGGGCACCTCGTAGGGGTGCAGCCGGGCGATCGTCTCCTGCACGGCCCTCTGGCGGGCCGCCGTGGTCTTGATGAACAGTGGAATCTCGTCGGCGGACTCCACCTCCCCCTTCCACCGGTAGATGGACAACACCGGCGCGCCGACGTTCACACAGGCGGCCACTCCGTCTTCGACGAGGCGGCGGGCGATATCTCGGGCGGTTTCGGCGTCGGGGGCATTGCAGAATACCAGCACTACCTGGCGGGCAGCCTCGGACGGCGACGACATGGCGGTCTCCATGGTTTCAGCGCAGCAGGCGGCGGCGCATCAGCGCGGTGGCCAGCCAGATGGCGACCGCCGCGGTCAGCGCCAGTTGGAGCAGCGGTTCCCAGGGCTGATCGGGCATCCGGCCCAGCACCAACGGCCTCAACAGTTCGATGGCCGGGGCCAGGGGCAGCAGCCGCGCCGCCTGCACCAGCGCCTCGGGCAATTGCGACACCGGAAAGAACACGCCGGACAGGAACACCATCGGCGTCACGCCCAGCGTGAAGTAATACATGAAAAAATCGAAGCCCTTGGCCAGGGCCGACATGACCAGCGCCAGCGCGGAGAAGGTCACCCCCAGCAGCACCAGCGCCGGCGGGATCCACAGCAGCGTGGAGGCGCGCGAGATGTCCAGCGCCACCACCACCAGCAGGATCGCCAACCCGCTTTTCATGCTCTTGGCCGCGGCCCACAGGATCTCGGCGAACACCACGTCGTCCAGCGACAGCGGCGTGTTCAGCATCGCATCCCAGGAGCGCTGGATATGCAGCCGGGAAAAGGCGCTATAGGTCGCCTCGAAGGTGGCCGCGTACAGCGCCCCCATGCAGATCGAACCGGCGGCCAGGAACGTCACATAGGGCACGCCATCGATGCCCGGCAGCAGGCTGCCCAGGCCATAGCCCAGCGCCAGCAGCGCCACCATCGGATCCATGACATCGCCCAGCACCGTGGTCAACGCCGTCTTGCGCCAGACCAGGAAATTGCGCCGCAACACCGGCACGCACCCCCGCCCCGGCCGAGGCAGCCCCCAAATCCCCAATCGCGGAACATCCACCGCCCGTTCACTCATCTCAGGCCCCCTCCCTCAAGTCGCGGCCGGCCAGCCTCAGGAACAGGTCTTCCAGATTGGCCGGCCGGTGCAGGTAGCGCAATCGCCCCCCCTCGCGCAGCAGGCCCAGCACACGATCCGGTTCGGCCGTGTAGCAATAGACCGTCTCGCCGCTGACCTCGACGCGGTCCGGCATGGCGGCGCGATGGCGCTCCAGCCAATCCAGGGCCCCTTCCCCGAACACCTCCACCACCTCGGGTTCGACGTGGCGCGCGATCAGGTCCTGGGGCGCCCCTTCGGCAATCATCCGGCCCCGGTCCAGCAGGCCGAGCCGATCGCACAGGCGCTCGGCCTCGTCCATGAAATGCGTGGTCAGCAGGATGGTCTTGCCTTGCGCCAGCAGCGTCTTCAGGCGCTCCCAGATCAGGTGGCGCGCCTGCGGATCCAGCCCGGTGGTGGGTTCGTCCATCACGATCAGGTCGGGATCGTTGACCAGCGCCCGCGCCAGCGTCAGACGCCGCTTCATGCCGCCCGACAGCTCGTTGATACGCGCCGTGCGCTTGGCGGCCAGCGAGGCGAATTCCAGCAAGCCGGGGATGCGGCGGCGGATCTCGCCGTCGGCCAGGCCGAAATAGCGGCCGAACACGAGCAGGTTTTCCTCGACCGTGAAATCGGGGTCGAGATTGTCGATCTGCGGCACCACGCCTATGCGCGCCCGGGCCTGGCGCGCCTGCGCCGGGACCGGGTAATCCAGCAGCCGGATCGAGCCGCCATCCACCGGCGTCAGGCCCAGGATGGACCGCAGGGTGGTGGTCTTGCCCGCGCCGTTCGGCCCCAGCAAGCCATAGCATTCGCCGCGCGCGATCTCGAAGGACAGCGCGTCCACGATGACGCGGCCGCCGTAGCGCTTGTCCAGCCGCTGGACCTGCAACGCGGGTCCGGCGGGTGCCAAGGGTCTGGCCCCCGTATGCAGCGAATTGGTGGTCATGCGCCGATAGTACCCCGGAGCCTGCGCCCGCCGGCTGCGACATCCGCGCGCAGGGTTTTCCTGATGTGGACGGGTTGATGAAAGTGATTGCCCGCTTCGCATGTTGCGTAACATGATGTAACTACCTGCTCAACCACACGACTACCATGGGTATTGCTCTCTCCCAGGAAACCTACGACGCCCTCGTCGGACTCTGCTACGAAAGCGTGCTGGACAGCGCCCGATGGCCGGTGCTGCTCGACGCGTTGGCCGCCGCCAGCGGCAGGCAGTTCGGCGCGATAGCCATCAACCATCCCGGCGACGCCGCCGCCACCGTCACACTCGCGGCTCGGTGCGATCCCGCCGCGATCCAGGCCTACAACGTTCACTATGGCGCCATCGACCCGATGCGCGAACTGATCGCCGCGACGGACGACGGCCGGTGGAACCACGACCGCCGCGAGTTGCCCGCCGCAACGCTCGACCACCACCCGTACTACCAGGAGTTCCAGCGGGCCCAGGGCATGGACGACCGCGCGTCGATCCGGCTGAACGGCCAGGGCGCCTGCGTCTATGTCGCGCTGCTGACCGCCATCGGTGTGCGGCCCGATGCCTGCCAGGACGACCTGCTGGCGCGCATCGCGCCGCACCTGCAGCGTGCCGGCACGCTGTACGACACGCTGACCGGACTGCGCGACGGCCTGGCGCTGCGCGACCAGGTGCTGGACAGCCTGCCCACGCCGCTCTGGCTGCTCGATGAAGGACGGCGGGTGGCCTACCGCAATGCCGCGGCCCAACGGCATGCCGCGCTGCCCGATGGCGCCCTGTGCGAACACAACGGCCAGATCCGCCCCCGCCACGCGGCCGCCAGCCGGCTCGAAACGGCCATCCTGCAAGCCACGGGACATTCCGGATCGCGCCGTGCCTCGCGCATCGCGCCGCCCGCCGCCGGCGGCCCGGACGTCGTGGTCACGCCGCTGTCCGAGGACCACCCCGACAATCCGCTGCAACGTCCGCTGGTCGCGGTCAGCGTGGTCGATCCCGAGCAGCAGAATCTCCGCGTGAACGACCTGTTCCAGTTCAGCCGGGCCGAGGCGCGCCTGGCGACCAAGCTGCAGGAAGGGCTGAGCCTGGCCGAGTACGCCGAACGCCACGGCATCGCGCTCAGCACCGCGCGCACGCAGCTGCGCGCGCTCTTCACGAAGACCGGCACGCACCGCCAGGGCGAGCTCGTGAGCCTGTTGCTGCGGCTCGCGCGGCATTGACGCGCGCCGGCGCGATACCCGGGATGGCAATGGCACAAGGCCCATGCTATCCTGGCTCGCACCAGGAGAACGAAGCGGCTTGCCGCTTCTACCGAAGGCGTATCCCCTGAAACGCTCAGGTCACGAGACTGGCAACCAAACAACTGGAGAGCGTCGCGCCCTGAACCGGCGCGGCCGCCGAAGGGGCAAGCGGCGCCGACCGGCGCGCGCGAATCTCTCAGGCAAAAGGACAGTAGGGGCAAGCGGCAGACAACTGCCGCTTGCCCCTGTTTTTTCCGAGAGCCTGCAATGAAAGTCATCGTCATGGGCGCCGGCATCACCGGCGTCACGTCGGCCTGGTATCTCGCCAAGGCCGGGCACGAGGTCGTCGTCCTGGAACGCAACGCGGGCGCCGCGCGCGAAACCAGCTTCGGCAACGGCGGCCAGATCTCCGTCAGCCACGCCGAACCCTGGGCCAACCCGTCCGCCCCGCTGAAACTGCTGCGCTGGCTGGGCCGCGAGGACGCCCCCCTGCTGTTCCGCCTGCGCGCCGATCCCGATCAATGGAAATGGGGCCTGCAATTCCTGCGCGAATGCACCTCGGCGCGATCGCGGCACAACATGATCCAGATCCTGAACCTGGGCACCTACAGCCGCTCCAGCCTGCAGGAACTGCGCGCCGAGACCGGCATCCGCTACGACCACCTGCAACGCGGAATCCTGCATTTCTATACCAGCCAGAAAGAGTTCGACGCCGCGCTCGAACCGGCCCGCATCATGCGCGAGATGGGCTGCGAGCGGCAGGTGATCGACCGCGACGAAGTCCTGCGCATCGAACCCGCGCTGGCGCAGATCGCTCCCCGCCTGGCGGGGGCCACCTACACCAGCGCCGACGAATCGGGCGACGTGCACCTGTTCACCACCCGCCTGGCCGAACTGTGCGCGCAGCGCGGCGTGGACTTCCGCTACGGCGTGCGCGTGCAGGCGCTGCGCGCCGAGGGGGGCGCCATGACCGGTGTCGAGATCGCCAGCGAGACCGGCGGCTATGAAACCGTGACGGGCGACGCCTACGTGCTGGCGCTGGGCAGCTTCAGCCCGCAACTGGCGCGGCAGGCGGGCGTCCCCTTGTCCATCTATCCGGCCAAGGGCTATTCGGCCACCCTGCCGGTGCTCGACCCCACGCTGGCGCCCGAGGTCAGCCTGACCGACGACGAATACAAGCTGGTGTTCTCGCGCCTGGGCGACCGCCTGCGGGTGGCCGGCACCGCCGAGCTGAACGGCTACGGGCTGGCGCTGAACCCGGTGCGCTGCGAGGCACTGGTCAAGCGCACGCTGGACATCTTCCCCGGCATGAGCCGGCCCGAACTGGCGCAGTACTGGGCCGGACTGCGGCCCGCGACACCAGGCAACGTACCCTACATCGGCGCCTCGAAGGTGCGCGGCCTGTACCTGAACACCGGCCACGGCACCCTGGGCTGGACGCACGGCTGCGGCTCGGGCCGCGCGGTGGCGGAGATCATCGACGGCCGCCAGCCCGAGGTGGACTTCGCGTTCACCGGCCGCGAGGCGATGCAGACGGCACCCCGGCTGGCGGCGGCCTGACGCCGGTCAGGCCGGGACGGTCTCGCGCCTGGGGAACGGGCGCGATGCCGGCGCCCCGCGCCCGTCCCGCGCCAGCGGCGGCCGGCCCAGGATATGGTCCGCCGCCTTCTCCGCCATCATGATGATGGGTGCATTGGTCGGCCCCCGCACCACGCGCGGCATGGCCGACCCATCCACTACGCGCAGGCCCTCCACGCCGCGCACCCGCAACTGCGCATCGAGCACGGCCTCGGGATCGGCATCGCGGCCCATCCTGCAAGTGCCCACCGGGTGGTGCAGCGTGATGGCCGTGCGCCGGATGAAAGCATCGATGTCCGCGTCGCTCGTGGCCTGCGGGCCGGGCGCCAGTTCCTCGGCCCGGAACGGCGCGAGCGACGGCTGTTCGCCGATGGCCCTCATGATGCGCACCATCTGGCGCACGGCGCGCCGGTCGTAGTCGGTGGACAGGAAGTTCTGGCGGATCACCGCGGGAGCCACGGGATCGCCACTCGCCAAGGACACGCTGCCCCGGCTCTCGGGTGTGATGAAGACCCCCTTGATGGCGAAGGCATCGACGTAGGGTTTGAGCAGCGGACCGAAATGCGGGCCGGCTTCCATGGGCGCGGCGGCCAACAGCAATTGCAGGTCGGGCAGCGGCAGCTCGGGGTGGCTGCGCACCAGGCCCACGGCCGCGGCGGGCACCTTGCTGGACAGGCCCGAGCCGAACATCCAGGTCCGCAGAAGATCGACACCGATGCGGTCCAGCCGCAGCGCGCGGTGCAGCGGCCCCGTTTCCTTGCGGCGCCAGCGGACGTCGCACACCACGTGGTCCTGCAGGTTGCGCCCGACGCCGGGCAGGTCGACGCGGGTCGCGATGCCGTGCCGGCCGAGCTCCGAGGCGTCGCCGATACCCGAGAGCATCAGGAGCTGCGGCGAGTTGATCACCCCGCCCGCCAGCAGCACTTCGCGTTCGCACCGTACCAGCTCGCGGCGGCCGCCGCGCAGGACTTCGACGCCCACGGCGCGGCCCTGCTCCATCAGCACCCTCGTGGTCAACGCGCCGGTCCACACCGTGACGTTGCCGCGCGCCACCGCCGGCCGCAGGTAGGCCGAGGCCGCGCTCCAGCGGCGGCCGCGGCGGATGGTGGCCTGCATGGGGCCGAAGCCTTCGATGCTGGCGCCGTTGTAGTCGTCGTTGCGTCCATGGCCGGCCAGATCCGTGGCGCGCAGGAAGGCGTCCACCAATGGATCGTCGTAGTGCAGGCGCGTCACGGTCAGCGGACCGTCGCCGCCGCGCAGGTCGCTGGCACCCTCTTCCCACGATTCGCTGCGGCGGAAATACGGCAGCACGTCGTCGTAGGACCACCCCTCCAGCCCCAGGCCACGCGCCCAGTGGTCGTAGTCCTCGCGGGCGCCGCGCGCATAGGCCATGCCGTTGATCGAAGTCGAGCCGCCCAGCACCTTGCCGCGCGCGCATTCGATGCGGCGGCCGTCCATGCCGGGCTCGGGCTCGGTGAAATAGCCCCAGTCGTACATCCGGTGCTTGAGGATCAGGCCCCAGGTCAGCGGAATCCGGATCACGGGCGAACGGTCCGGGCCGCCGGCCTCCAGCACCAGTATCTTCAGCGCCGGATCGGCGCCCAGCCTGTAGGCCAGCGTGCACCCCGCGGAGCCCGCGCCCACGATGATGTAGTCGTAATGATTCATGTCATGTTCCAAGCCGCTAGCGCATGTCGATCCAGGGCGCCGCCCCCTGGGGGGCGCCCGAAGGGCGTAGGGGGGGACTAGTTCAGTTTTAGATTGACGTTCTTGGTGTAGGTGAACTCCAGGAGTTCCTCGAAGCATTCCTCGCGGCCGATGCCCGATTGCTTCACGCCGCCGAACGGCGCACCGATGAAGTGCTGGCTGGTGTTGTTGATCCAGACATAGCCGGTATGGATGCGGCGGGCCGCGCGGTGCGCGGTGTCGAGATCGCGGGTCCAGATCGAACCGGTCAGGCCGAAGTCCACGGCGTTGACGTCGGCCCACATCGCATCCTCGTCGGACCAGCGGAACACCGACATGATGGGACCGAACACTTCCTCGCGCGCCAGCCGCATGTCCGGCCGCATGTCGGCGAAGATGGTGGGCTCGAAGAAGAAGCCGTCGCGCAGCGCGGGATCGTCGGGCCGCCGGCCGCCGGCCACCAGCCGCCCGCCTTCGTCCAGCGCGGACTGCACGAAGCCTTGCACCTTCTCGAGCTGCGCCCGGCTGACCAGCGACCCCATGGTCGTGGCCGGATCCGTCGGAATGCCCGGCCGGTGCCGCCGGGGCAGCAGTTCGGCCACACGCGCCAGCACCTCGTCGTGGATGCTTGCGTGCAGGAACACGCGGCTGGTGGAGCCGCAGCTCTGGCCCGACCACGTGAAGTTCATGCCGCCCACGATGCCGTCCACCAGCTTGTCGAGATCCGCGTCGGGATAAGCCACCAGTGCATTCTTGCCGCCCAGCTCCAGCAGCACCGGCTTCAATCCGTCGGCCGCCGTCTTCATGACGGACTTGCCCGTGGGCACGCCGCCGATCAACGTGATCTTGCGCACCAGCGGGTGCTCGGCCAGCGCCTGCCCGCACTCGCGGCTGCCGCACAGGAAGTTGACCACGCCCTTGGGAAACACGTGGCCGATCAGCTCGGCCAACCGGATGATGGACAGCGGCGCCTGGTCGGGCGACTTGACCACGACCGTGTTGCCCGCCGCCAGCGGCGCCGCGAGACGCATCGCGGCGAACATCAGCGGATGGTTGTAGGCGACGATGCGCGCCACGACGCCCAGCGGCTCGCGCACGGTGTAGTCGAGATAGCCGGGCCCCATCGGCAGGGTCTCGCCCTTGACCTCGGTGGCCAGGCCGGCGAAATACTCCAGGCTGTCGGCCGCGAAGTCCGCGTCCTTGGCCAGGATGGACACAGGATTGCCGTTGTTCAGCGCATCCAGCAACGCCAGCTCCTGCGCATGGGCCCGCAGGATGTCCGCCGCCCGGCGCAGCATGCGGCCGCGCTCCATCGGCGGCGTGGCGGCCCAGGCGGGAAAGGCGTCCTGGGCCGCCCGCACCGCGGCGTCGACGTCGCGCGCGTCGGCGACCGGCGCATCGGCCAGCCGCTCGTCATACGCGGGATTGATGGTCGGCGCGTAGACGCCGGCCAGGGGCTCGTGCCAGGCTCCCCCATAGAACAGCTGGCGGTGGGTCGGCAGGATGCCGGCGGGAATCTCGTGTGCGCGCATGGCGTCTCCGGTAGGTCAGTACAGTCGGTTTTCATGGCCCTGCATCCCCAGAGCCGTCCCTCCAGGACGCCGCGGATCCGGCTTCGCCGGTCCGCCAGCGTCGCCCCCTCGGGGGGCGCCCGCAGGGCGTAGGGGGGGTCAACTCCTAAGACGGGTGGCAGCCGCGCGCAATGCCTCGTAGTCCTTGCGGGCATCGGCCGACAGCTCCTTCATCGCGGCGGGGATCACCGCGTCCAGGTAGGCCTTGGCGTCGGCCGACGGCAGCTCGATCATCTCGCCGCCGCCCTTCTCCCAGATCGCGCGGGCCTCGGCCACGCGCGCATGCACGCGCGGACCGATCTCGGTATCGGTCTTGCGAGCGGCCTGGCGCAGCGGCTGCTCCAGCGGGCCGGCCGATTTCAGGAAGGTGGGGCTGGCCAGCCCGACGATGGCGATGTAGGTGGACGGCAGCAGCGTCTGCGACTTGGCGACGTCGAAGTATTTCAGCGCCGACGGAATCGGCGTGCCGGAGTAAACGCCGTCCAGCGTGCCATTCTGGAACGCGGGCAGGACCTCGCCCAGCGACATCGACACCGGGTTGGCGCCCAGTTGCCGCAGCTGCGCGATCAGGATCGAGGAACCGGGCACGCGGATCTTCTGCCCGGCCAGGTCCGACAGCTTGCGGATGGGCTTGCGCGAGACGATGCTGCACTGGGAATGCACGAGCGTGGTCAACACCTCGACGCCCTTCTTCGAGGCGATGGACGCGAGCCTGGCCTTGACCTCGGGATCGGCCAGCACTTTCATGCCATGGTCGATGCTGTCGAACACGCCGGGCACGGCCAGCGCGCCGAAACGCGCGTCCAGGCCCTCGTACATGCCGGAGGCGTTCAGCGCCATCTCGACGGTGCCCATGCTCACGCCTTCGATCGTGCGCTGCGCGGTACCGAGCTGGCTGGCCGGATACACCTGGCCCTTGACCTTGTTCTGCGTGGCCGCCTCCAGATTGACCTTGTAGGCGTTCAGCCAGTCGACGCCCAGGTCGTCGGACGTGGTGGTGGTGAGCTTCATGACTAGGTTCTGCGCGCGGGCGGTGGGCAGGAGCGCGAGCGCTCCCAGGCCGGCCAGATGCGCCAGGCATAGACGGCGATTCATGGTGATGTCTCCAGTGGTGGGTGGCCGGCGGACGGCCGTCAGTTCAACAGCAAGCGCATGCCCCAGAGGGATATCTCCGGGATGTAGGTGATCAGCCCCAGCGCGATCAGATAGATGACGACGAACGGAACGATGCCGCGGTAGATGCTTTCGAGCGGCAGCTTGAGCACGCTCTGCGCGACGAAGATGTTGATGCCGAAGGGTGGATGGAAAAGGCCGATGGACAGGTTCACCGTGACGATGATCCCGAAGTGCACCGGGTCCACGCCGATGGCGGTGACCAGCGGCATCAGCAGCGGCGACAACAGCAGGATGGCCGACAGCGGATCGATGAAGCAGCCCACCGCCAGCAGCAGCACGTTGATCGCCAGCAACAGCGACCAGCCCGGCAGGTGCAGGTCGGTCAGCCATTGCACCAGCGCGGCGGGAACCTGGTGCACCGTCAGCAGCCAGCCGAACACATTGGCGCACGCCACGATGATCAGGATCTGCCCGGTGAACACCGCCGTCGTGCCGGCGCTGGCGAGGATGTCGCGCCACGACAGCTCGCGGTAGAAGTAGCGCGCCACGACGATGGCGTACAGGCAGGCCACCGCCGCCGCCTCGGTTGGCGAGAACACACCGCCGTAGATGCCGCCCAGGATGATGACGGGCGCGCCCAGCGCCCCCAGGCCGCGCACCGCGGCGCGGCCGAAGACCGCCCACGAGAAACGCTCGCCGCCGCCGATGCGATGGCGGCGGGCATACCACATGACATAGGCGCACAGCATGCCGGCCAGCAGCAGACCGGGCAGCACGCCCGCCGCGTACAGCCGGGGAACCGACTGCTGGGCGGCCGCGCCGTAGACGATCATTGGGATGCTGGGCGGGATGATGATGTCGATCGCCCCCACGGCGGTCAGCAGCCCCGCCGAGAACTTCTCGGGATAGCCGTTGCGCCGCAGCGCGGGCAGCATCGCCCGCCCGATGGTGGCGACGGTGGCCGCGCTCACGCCCGAGATCGCGCCGAACAGCGCCGAGGAGCCGACGGTGGTCACCGCCAGGCTGCCGCGCACCGAGCCCACGCCCGCGTTGACGAAGCTCACCAGCCGGTCCGCCACCGAGCCCCGGCCCATCAGTTCGCCGGCGAAGATGAAGAAGGGAATCGCCAGCAGCGCATAGGCGTCGATGGCGCCGAAGAGGTTCTGGTGCAGGGCCGTGAGCGGCACGTCCATGAAGAACAGCAGCGCCACGCTGACCGATGCCAGCAGCACGAGAAAGATCGGAAAGCCCAGCAGGAGCAGCCCCAGGGGCAGGAAACCCAGCGCGAAACTCATGACAGCGCCTCCTCGGCTACATCCACCGGCTCGGGCTGGCGCAGGCCGCCGCCGGCCACGCGCAGCGCCACGTCGAACAGGCCGACGAGCGCCATGGCGGCGAACGCCACCGCCACCAGCGAATGGGGGATCCACATCGGGATGTGGCCGTTCTCGCTCACGCTGCCGATCTGGTGGATGCGCCAGGCGTATTCCGACGAGATGAAGCAGACGAAACCGCACAGCGCCACCGCCGCCAGCGCCTCGAACGTGGACAGGAAGCGCCGCAGCTCCGCCGGGAAGTAGCGGTTCAGCACGTCCATGCGCAAATGCTGCCCGCGCACCGCCGCCACCGCCGAACCGAAGAAGGCCAGCGCGGCCATCAGGTAGACCTGCAACTCGTCGGCGCCGGTGATCGAGCGGCCGAACACGTAGCGCGCCACCACGTTGGCCACGTTGATCGCGACCGCGGCCAGCAACGCGCTGGCCAGGGCGCGCTCCAGGCTGGTGGCGGCGCGCTCCAGGCCGCGCAGGATGCGCCGCGCGCCGCCGGGCTGGGTACTGGACATGATGTCTCCTCTCGTTATGGGGAGAGATCCTAGGTTGACTCCAAACATTCGTCTAATTCAAATATTTACCTTCTTATATAGTCAATCATCTATGGATTGAATCTTCATGGCTCGCTTCGATCCCTACCTCACCCTGCAGAAACTCGAGGTCTTCTGCGTGGTGGCCGAACTGCAAAGCGTGACGCGCGCCGCGGACTACCTGTTCGTCACCCAGCCGGTCGTCACCTCGCACATCCGCAGCCTGGAGGAAAAGCTGGGCACGGCGCTGGTCCGCCGCGAAGGCCGGGGCATCGCCCTGACCGCCACCGGGCAGCGCGTCTACAAATGGGCGCAGGAGGTCGTCACCCGTACGCGCGAACTGGAACGGGAACTGGGCGGCTCGACCGATCTCGCACCGGGCCAGGCGGTGGTCGGCTCGTCCATGAGCGTGGGCACCTATCTGCTGAGCCAATTGATCTGCGACTTCCAGGCGCAGCGCCCCGACGGCCAGGTCCATGTGTCGATCTCGAACCCGCAGGTGGCGCTGGAGGCCACGCGCACCGGCGCCTGCGACTTCGCCGTCCTCATCATCGCGCCCACGCAGAACCTGGACGGCCTGGCGGTGCGCCCGCTATGGGACGAGGACCTGCTGCTGGTCACCGCCCCGGACAGCCGCTGGGTGGGCGACGAGGCGCGGCGCGAGGACATCTCGCGCCTGCCCTTCATCAGCACCGCCAACAGCACCGTCATGCAGCAACTGGAGGAGGGCCAGTTGCGCGCCAACGGCATCCCGTCGCGGCGCATCGTGCTCAACCTGGGCCATCCGGAGGCGCAGAAGGAAGCCGTACGGCGCGACCTGGGCGTGTGCTTCTTCTCCAAGACCGCGGTGGAACGCGACCTGGCGCGCGGCGAGTTGCGCTGCGTCCGGACGCCCGGTCTCGCGCTCACCCTGCCGCTTTACCTGGCCAGCCGCGAGGACAAGGAATTCTCCGCATTCCAGCTTGCCCTGAAGCGGCATATCGAAGAAGCCCGGCCGCCAGGACTCAAGCCTTTCCAGGGCAAGGCCGAAGCCTAATTTGTTTTATATATAAGACGATGATTTATTAATGGAACATTCATGATCTAGATCAAGGCCCCGGCCGGCCGCCGTTCCTAGACTGGCAGCTCTGTTTCCCCACCATGCCGCAAGCAGGAGCTGCCCCATGAACGATCCCGTCGACACCCTGATCGATGCCGCCAAACCCACCCTCCAGCGTCCCGAGGGCATGAGCTTCGGCGACTGGATGAACTCGCGCTGTGTGCAGCGCTCCACCCGCAAGTACGACTGGAACGCCCTGAAGTTCCAGGCCGACTACGACCCCAAGTACGGCCGCGCGCAGATGCGCTATCTCGGCACCGGCGCCACCGGCGTCGCCAGCGATTCGAACACCGTGCCGGCGGTGCACTTCACCTTCTCGACCATGATCATCCCCGCCGGCCACGTCGGCCCGCTGCACCTGCACGAGGACACCGAGGAAGTCTTCTTCGTGCTGCGTGGCAGAGTCCGCATCATGTGCGAATCGAAGGAAGGCGAATACTGGGAGATCGAGGCCGGCGAACGCGACCTGATCTCGGTCCCGCCCGGTGTCTACCGAGGCGAGGTCAACATCGGCGACGAAGAGGCGCTGATGTGCGTGATGCTGGGTTCGCCCAAACCGCAGACGCCGACCTACAAGCCGGACGATCCACTGTCGCGGGTCAAGCGCTGAAACCGTTCGTCAGTCCGGCGCCAGGCCCGCGATCCAGTCCAGGAAGGCCTTGACCGCGGGCTTGCAATAGGCCCGCTCGGTACATACCGCGTAGTAGTCCAGGCCGTCGCACGCCTCCCAGGAGGTGGGCCGCGCCAGACGCCCGGCGGCCTCCGCGTCGGCAACCAGCGATGAGCGGCTGATGGCCACGCCCAGCGACGACTCCGCGGCCGCGAGCATCGAGGCCGAATCGTTGAAATCGATGCGCAGGTCGCCGGGCGGGAGACCATCCAGTCCCTCGGCCCGCAGCGACGCGTCGTCGCGTTCGATATTGCGCAGCAGCGGCACGCGCGTGCGCGCCTCGGGGTCGCGCAGTTGCTCGCGGATCGCGGGCGCGCACACCGGCACGATGCGATCCCGCGTCAGGCGCAGCGCGCGGCAGTCCGGCCAGTCCCCGCCGCCCAGCCGGATCGAGACGTCCACGCCCGAACTGGCGATGTCCGCGAAGTAGCGGTGAATGTCCAGGCTCAGGTGGATCTGCGGATGAGCGTCGGTGAAACCCGCCAGGCGGGGGATCAGGACGCGCAGCGCGAAGCTGCGCGCCACCGACAGCACCAGGGTCTGGCGCTCGGCCCGCAGCGTGAGCCGGCCGATTCCCGCGCCCAGCGTCTCGAAGCCGCGCCGGGTGAAGTCGTAAAGCAGTTCCCCCTCTTGCGTGAAGCGCAGGCCGCGCGCGTGGCGCTCGAACAGGCGCACGCCCAGGTGATCCTCGAGCGCGCGGATCTGGCGGCTGAGGGCGCCCTGCGTGATGCCGAGTTCCTCGGCCGCGCGCACCAGGTTCAGGTGGCGCGCCGAGACGTCGAAGGCCAGCATGAGACGCGTCGACGGCAGCCGCGCGAGCAACGCGGACGGCGCAGGCAACATGGCGGGGGCGGCGGTCATCATTGCAGCCGGATATCGGCCTCTTTCAGCAAGGTCTTGTATTTGGCGATCTCGCGGCCGACGAATTCCTTGGCCTGGGCCGGGGTCGTCTGCATCGGCACGCCCGCGGTGTCCATGAGCTTCTTGGCGATATCCGGCTGCTGCATCGCTTGCTGGACCAGGGCGTTGATCCTCTGGATCACCGGCTCGGGCGTACCGCTGGCGGCGAACATGCCGAACCAGCTTTCGACGTTGAACGACGACACCTCGGGCGCCTCGCGGATGGTCGGCACCTGCGGCAGCGGCGGATAGCGTTCGGGCAGCGCCATGCCCAGCATCTTCAGTTCGCCGCGGTCGACGAAGCCGCGGATCGAGCCCGGGCTGGCGTAGGTCATGGTCACCCGCCCCGTCGCCACCTCCATCGCGGCCTGCGGCGCGCCGCTGTAGGGCACGTGCCTGGCCTCGATGCCGGCCATCTTGTTGAACACCTCGCCGGTCACGTGCTGGATGGTGCCCACGCCGCTCGAGGAAAAGGTCAGTTCGCCCGGATGCTGGCGGGCGTAGCGGATCAGTTCGGAAACGCTGTTCGCCGGAAAGTCGCGCTTCACCACCAGCACGTTAGGCGCGGTGGTGACCATGCTGACCGGCGTCAGGTCCCGGCTGGTGTCGTAGTCGACCTCCTTGTTGATGACGGGATTGATCACGATCTCGCCCGCGGCACAGATCAGGAAGGTGTAGCCGTCGGCCGGAAAGCCCAGCACGTGCTTGATGGCGATGATGCCGCCCGCCCCCGGCTTGTTCTCGACCACGACCTGCTGGCCCAGCCGCTCGGACACGTAGCGTCCGATCATGCGCGCGGCAACGTCCACCGCGCCGCCGGCGGCATAGGGCACGACGAAGCGCAGCGGCCGGGTGGGATAGGCATCCGCGGCAACGGACGGAAAAGCGGCCAGCGCGATGGCCATGGCCGGCAGCCACCGCGCCAGCCGGCAAACAGTCTTGATCGAGTACATGAGGATTTCCTTCGCTTTGTATGTATTGGAAAAATTCGCTGCAACAGCCGTACTGCCTGACCGTGTCTCCTTGTCTTCGATGCGCGGCCGGGGGCGGGCATCCAGGACGCCCGTCCCCGGCCGTTGTCGTGTCACCCGGGCGGCCCGTAGCCGCCCGCGCCCGGCGTGCACACCCGCAGCACGTCGTTCCGGCGCAGCCGGATCTCGGCCGCCGCCGGCGGCAGGCGCCGCTCTTCGGGCGTGCCCGGGTTGAGGATGAATTCTCCCAACGCGCCGTCGGCCCCGCCCGCCATGCCCGCGGCCGGCACGTTCTGCCGCTCGGACGACAGGCTCAGCACCGTGTCGTCGCCCAGCGCGCGATAGTCGCGCACCACGCCCTGGCCACCACGGTGGCGCCCCGCCCCGCCCGAGTCCTTGCGCAGCGCATAGCGCTCGATCAGGAACGGATAGGCGTGCTCCAGCGCCTCCACCGGCAGGTTGGACGAACCCGAGGCGTGCACCCGCACGGCATCGACGCCGGGCTGGTAGGCCCGCGCGCCCATGGCGCCCGCGATGGTCTCGTAGTTCACGTAGTAGCCGCCGGTGCGCGGGTCGGTTCCGGCCAGCACGATCAACTGGTGCGGCCCGCAGCCGGCCAGGGCGCGGTCGGGAATGGCCTGCGACAGCGCGGCGGCGATCACGTCGCCAAGCACCGCGCACGAAATCGACCGCGCGCCGACCGCCGCCGGCGACACCGGCCCGACCACCGAGCCCGCCGGCGCGCTGATGTCCATGGTCCGGAAATAGCCGGAGTTGGCCGGCACGTCGGGATCGAGCAGGCTCTTGACCACGGTGTACACCGTGGCCACCAGTGCCCGCAGCGGAATATTGCGCGCCGCCGCCAGTTGCGGCGCTGAGCCCGCGAAGTCGAACCCCAGCTTGCCCTCGCCCACGGTCAGGACGAGGCGTATCGCGGCCTTTTCTCCCGGCTCGACGCCATCCAGGTATTCGCAGGCCTCATAGCGGCCGGGCGGCACCTTGGCGATGGCGGCGGCGAAACGGCGTTCGGTGAAATCCAGGTACGCGGCCATGATGGCCTGGGTCTCCGCCACGCCATAGCGTTCGAACAGCGCCTGCACGCTGCGCTGGCCCACCGTGTTGGCGGCGATCTGGGCGCGCAGGTCGCCCGCCCGTTCGTCGGGCGTGCGCGAGTTCAGCATCAGGATGTCGAACACGTCCCGGTTGACCTGGCCCGCGCTGACGATGCGCACGGGCGGAATGCGCAGCCCTTCCTGGAAGATGGACTGGCAGACCGCGGCCTCGGAACCCGGCACCATGCCGCCCACGTCCGCGTGGTGGGCGATGCAGGCCACATAGGCCACGATCTCGCCGCCCAGGAAAACCGGCGAGATGACGTTGATGTCGGGCAGGTGCGAGCCGCCGCCGTTGTAGGGGTCGTTGGCCAGGAACATGTCGCCCGGCCGGATCTCCTGCCGGGGAAACCGTTCCAGCACGGCCTGCACCACGCCGACCATCGAGCCCAGGTGGATGGGCACGCGCTGGGGCAGCGCCACGACGTTGCCGAGGTGGTCGAACACCGCGGTCGAGCAGTCGCCGCGTTCCTTGATGTTGGGCGAGAACGCGGTGCGCATCAGCGCCGCGCTCATTTCCTCGGTCACGCCCAGCAGGTAGCGGGCGACGACCTCGGCGCGGATGGGATCGACGGGAGTCATCAATGGGCTTCCTTGCCCGGTTCGCCGGGCGTGAGATCGATGTGCAGGCTGCCGTCCGCGCCGACGCGGGTCGACGAGCCGGGCGGAATGACCGTGGTGGTGTCCATCTGCTCGACGATGGCCGGCCCGTCCAGGCAGGCGCCGGCCAGCAGGCCGTCCCGCTGCAGCACCGGCGTGTCGACGAAGCCGGTCGCGGCGAACCACACGCGGCGCGTGGGCGCGCCGGCCACGGGGTCGGTCCGCGCGTCCTGCCGGGCAATGGCGGCGGCCTCCAGGCGCTCGCGGGCGATGACGACCGACACCCGCAGGTTGACGACCTCCACGCCCTGGGCGCGCATGTCGTAGCCATACAGGTCGGCATGCCGGACATGGTAGGCATCGACCGCGCGGGCCAGCGCCGCCGCGTCGAGCTCGCCCGCGGCGATGTCCAGGATCAGTTCCGCATTCTGGCCCAGATAGCGCAGGTCGAGCTGCCAGTGGCGCGACACGCCGGGGGCAGTGCGATCGGCGCCTTCGGCGGCGAGCCAATCGTCGGCGCGGCGCGCCAGTTCACTCAGGCCGGCGTTCAGGGACGGCAGCCGGTCCGGCGCGGCGGGCACCAGGCGGGTCAGGGAAAAATCGCCCTGCCGGTCCGACTGCAGCAGGCCCTGCGCCGACATGAGCCCGGGGCGCGGCGGAACGATGACGTGTCGCATGCCCGCCATCGCCGCGACGTCGGCCGCATGCAAGGGCCCGGCCCCGCCGAAGGCGACCAGCGCGTAGTCGCGCGGATCCTCGCCCTGCTCGACGGAAATCACGCGCACCGCGCCCGTCATGTTGGCGTTGGCGATCTCCAGTATGCCGATCGCGACTTCCTCCGCGCCACGGCCCATGGCGGTGGCCACCTCGTCGCGGATGGCCTGTGCCGCCAGTTCCGGATGCATGGACATGCGCCCGCCCAGCAGCGCGACCGGGCTCAGCCGGCCCAGCAGCACGTTGGCGTCGGTGACCGTCGGCTTGGTGCCGCCGCGTCCATATGAGGCCGGGCCGGGATAGGCGCTGGCGCTCTTGGGACCGACCTTGAGCAGCCCGCCCGCGTCCAGCCAGGCCAGGCTGCCGCCGCCCGCGCCGATGGTGTGGATGTCCAGGGTGCGGGTGCGCACGGGGAAGCCCCCCATGTCGCGCTCGCTCTTCATGGCCGGCCGGCCGTCGCGGATCAGGCAGACGTCGGTGCTCGTGCCCCCCATGTCGAAGGTGATGAGGTTGCGCACGCCGCAGGCCTCGCCCAGCGCCGCCGTGCTGACGACCCCGCCCGCTGGGCCCGAGAAGAAGGTGTTGATGGGACGCTGCCGCACGGTCTGCGTGGTGACCGCGCCGCCGTTGGACTGCATGACGTGGGGCGCCGAACGCACGCCCAGGTCGCGCACGCCCATCTCGAAGCGTTGCAGGTAGTCGTCCATCACCGGCATCAGGCTCGCGTTGACGACGGTGGTGATGAAACGTTCGTACTCGCGGAACTCGGGCAGCACTTCGGACGAGACGCTGACATAGGCCTCGGGCCAATGCTGCGCGACCAGTTGGCGCGCGCGCTGCTCGTGCGCCGCGTTCTGGTAGGCATGCAGGAAGCAGATGGCGACCGTCTTCACGCCGCGGCCGCGCAGCGTGTCCAGCGCGCGCAGCACGTCCTCGTCGCGCAGCGGCGTGACGACCTCGCCCCCGGCGGCGATGCGCTCCGCGACTTCGGCGCGGCAGTCGTCGGGCACCGGCGGCATGGGCTTGGGCACGTCCAGGTTGAAATAGTGGGGGCGGCGCTGGCGCGCGAGGCTCAGCACGTCGCCGAACCCCTGCGTGGTGATCAGCCCCGTCCGCGCCCACTGTCCTTCCAGCACCGCATTGGTCGCCAGCGTGGTGCCCAGCACCAGGAACCCGACCTGCGCGGGATCGACCGCCGCCAGGCTCATGATCTCGGCGATGCCGTTCAATATCCCCTGCGCGGGGTCCGCCGTCAGCGTGGGCACCTTGTGGTAGTGCCAGCGGCCGCCGCGCGTATCGCCCAACACCAGGTCGGTGAATGTACCGCCCGTGTCGATGCCTATCCAGTATTCGCTCATTCCTTCCTCGGCAAGGACCGCGGATCGGTCCTGTCGGCAGGACTATGAGCTTGGTAGACTGTTACGACAATTGGATATTTATTTACCATTCATAGGCGCTACGTATGAATTTCAAGCTGCGGCAACTCGAAGGTTTCGTGGCCGCCGCGGAAACCGGCGCGTTCAGCAAGGCCGCCGACCGGCTGGCCATGACCCAGCCCGCGTTCTCGCAGCTCATACGCGAACTGGAAGCCATGGTGGGCGTGCGCCTGTTCGAGCGCACCACCCGCCGCATGGAACTGACCGAAGGCGGACGCCTGCTGCTGGCGCAGGTCAAGCGCCCGCTGGACGACCTGCAGCACGCCTATGCCAACCTGCGCGAACTGGCCGGCGGCGAAAGCGGAACCGTGACCTTCGCCGTCCTGCCCTCGTCGGCATTCGGCCTGGGCACCCGCGCGATCGCCCAGTTGCGCGAGCGCTTTCCCAAGGTCCAGGTGCGCCAGATCGAGGACCAGAACGACCTCCTGATCGACAAGGTGCTCCAGCGCGAAGTGGAGTTCGGCCTGGGCATGTACTCGCACGAAATCCCGGCGCTGCGGTTCGACTTCATGTTCACCGACGAACTGGTCGCCATCCTGCCCGCCGGCCATGCCCGCGCACGCGCGCGCCAGATCGGCTGGCCCGAGCTGGCCGCGATGCCGCTGGTGCTGCTGCCCGCGCCCTCCAGCGTCAGGCGGCTGGTCGACGCGGGGCTGGCGCAGGCCGGCAGCCATCGCGCGCCGGCCTTCGAAGTCGTCAACATGGTCACCGCGCTGAGCATGGTGCGCGAAGGCCTGGGCGTGACGGTGCTGCCCCGCGTCGGCCTGGAAGCCATGAACCTGACCGGCCTGGTGCACCGGCGCATCGGCCTGCCCCGACCGCAGCGGCGGATGGGCATCCTGCGCCGGATCGACCGGCCCCTGTCGGCCGCCGCCGAAACCCTGATCGGTTTCCTGCACGGGCAGGCCGGGCAGGTCGCCCCCGCCGCCGCACGGGGTTCACGCGGTATGTCCTGAGGTCATAGCTCGCGCACCGAAAAATCGATAGGCGCGCAAAGTCGCGCTGACTATGCTGCCGGACATTCCCGCATTTTCCCGAGCCAGCCATGACGACCGATACCGACACTTCGCCCTTTGCCGCCTTGCGCGCCCGTTTCCCCGGCATCGCCCAGCGCGCCCACCTGGACGTGGCCAGCCGCAGCCTGATTCCCGCCAGCAGCCTGGAGATCGCCCAGGCCCACCTGCAAGAGCGCGTGAACGGCGTCATCGACAAGGACCGCTACTTCGGCCTGGTCGAGACGGTGCGCCAGTCCTTCGCGCGCCTGGTCAATGCCGATCCGATCGAGATCGCCATGACCAAGAACGTGTCCGAGGGCCTGAACATCGTCGCGGCATCCATCGACTGGCGGCCAGGAGACGAAGTCATCCTGTGCTCCGACATCGAACACCCGAACAACCTCTACACCTGGCGCAACCAGGAGCGGCTGGGCGTGGTGGTGCGCGACCTGCCCTCGCCCGACGGACTGTTCCCGCTGGAGGCGGTGCTCGAGCGGCTGGGCGAAGGCTCGCGCGTGCGCGTCGTGACGGTGTCCGCCACCTCGTTCAAGCCGGGACTGCGCACCGACCTGCATACGCTCGGCCGTGCCTGCCGCGCCGCCGGCGTGCACCTGGTGGTGGATGCGGCGCAGGCGGCCGGCATCACGCACCTGGATGTCGAGGCCATGGGGATCGACGCGCTGGCGGCCAGCACGCAGAAGGGACTGTGTTCGCTGTACGGCATGGGGCTGCTGTATGTGCGCCGCGCCTTTGCCGAATCGATGACGCCGCGCTACCTGGCGCGCTTCGGCGTCACCATCGCCGCCACCCACGAAGCCGATTACGACAAGGGCCCCATCCACTACAAGGCGGGGGCGCAGCGTTTCGACGTGGGCAACTACAACTTCCTGGCGTCGGCGCTGGTGGCGGACACCTTGTCCCTGCTGCTCGCGTGCGGCACCCCGGCCATCGACCGGCACGTCACGGCCCTGGCCACCTCGCTCGCCGACGGCCTGGCCGAGCGCGGCTGCGGCGTGGTCCGGCCCACGGGCGCCATCATGGCCAACATGGTGTGCCTGCGCATCCCCGGCGGCGGTTCCGCGCCGGCCGAACTGCAACGCCACCTCCAGGAGCACCGGGTACAGGCGGCCGTCCGGCGCGATCTGCTGCGCTTCTCCATCCATGCCTACAACGACCGGTCGGACATCGACCGCGCCGTGGCCGTGACCGCGCAATGGCATGAACGCCAACGCGCCTGACCGCCTTCCAGCCGAAAAGGCCGAGCGCCGCATCGACCTGCGCAGCGATACCGTCACGCAGCCCACCGACGCGATGCGCGAGGCGATGCGCGCGGCCGTCGTCGGCGACGACGGACTGGACGGCGACCCGACCGTGCGCGAACTGGAGGCGGCGGGCGCCACGGCCATGGGCAAGGAAGACGCCCTGTTCGTGGCCAGCGGCACCATGGGCAATCTGGTCGCGGCCCTGGTGCACGCGAACCGGGGCGGCGAGGCGCTGGTCGACGAACACGCGCACGTGGCCCGCTCCGAGGGGGGCGGCATCTCGCGCCTGGCCGGCCTGATGTGCACGGCGGTCCGATCGCATGACGGCATGATGGACCTCGACGCGCTGGCGGCCTCGATGCGCGGCAGCTATTCCCGCCACGGCGCGCCCACGGCGATGGTGGTGGTCGAAACGAGCCACAACCACGCGGGCGGCCGCGCCCTGCCCCTGCCCTACCTCGCCGCCGTGGGCGAACGCGCGCGGGCGGCCGGCGCGGCCGTCCATGTCGACGGCGCGCGGATCTTCAATGCCGCGCTGGCGCAGGACGTCCCGCCCTCAGCCATCGCCGCGTTCGGCGATACGGTGACGTTCTGTCTGTCCAAGGGCCTGAGCGCGCCCATGGGTTCGATCCTGGCGGGTTCCCGCGACTTCGTCGTCCGCGCGCGCAGCTATCGCCGCATGGTCGGCGGCGGCCTGCGCCAGGCCGGCTGCGTGGCCGCCGCCGGCCTGGTCGCCCTGCGCGACATGGCCGGACGGCTGGCCGACGATCACCGGCGGGCCCGAGCCTTGTGGACCCACCTGCGGGACCAAGAGCCGGCGCTGATCGGCAACGCGCCAGACACGAACATCGTGCTGGTCCACCTGGGCGCATCCGGGCCCGGCGGCGCCACGGCCTGCGCCGCGCGGCTGGCCTCCCGCGGCCTACTCGTTCGTCCGCGCGATGCCGATACCCTGCGCCTCGTGATCCACCGGCACATCGACGACGATGCGATCCGGATCGCCGCGGCGGAAATCGTGCGCGCGGCCGGGATGGGACGCTAGGCGCGTGTGGCTTCGCGGCGCCGCGGCGGCCCCTGCTGGGGCTCGTCCAGCGCCGGCAAATCCGCCGCCGTGGCCCGCAACAACCCCCGCAGCCACGAAATGGCCGGATCCCGCTCCTGATACTTATGCCATTGCAGGTTCTCCGCAAAGCGGGGAATCGCAATCGGACAAGGCACCACCCGCAGCGCAAAGCGCGCCGCCATGTGGCGCGCCAGGCGGGTCGGCAGGGTCGCGATGCGCGGCGTGCCCACCAACAGCTCCGGCACCAGGGTGAAGTTGGGGGCGATCACGTCCTGCCGGCGCTGGCGCCGGCCGCGCGACAGCATCTTCGCGTCATAGGTAATGCGCCGCCCGCCGCCCCACTCGACGCCCACGTGCGCCGCATCGAAATAGGCCTCGCTCGACAACTCGAACGCGGAGTCGAAATGCGCCTCGCACACCAGGCAGGAGAACGTGTCCTCGAACAGCGGTTCGGCCGGATGTCCCGCCACCACCGCGAACTCCGGCGCGATCAGCAGTTCGATTCCGCCGCTGTCCAGGTGCTCGGGCGTCTGGGGGCTGATCGCCCGCAAGTCGAACTGCATCAGCGGTGCCAGCCTGGCCGCGCGCCGCACCACTTCGGCCAGCAGCACCGTGATGACGTAGTCCGACGATTCGATCGTGAAGCGGCGCGTGGCCGTGGCCGGATCGAAGGTGGGCCGGGCGCGCGTCACGGTCTGGATCTGCAGCAGCACGTCGCGCACCGGCTTGACCAGTTGCTCGGCCAGCGGGGTCGGCACCAGGGTCTTGCCCACCGGCACCAGCAGTTCGTCGTCGAAATACTCGCGCAGCCGCCCCAGCGCCAGGCTGGTCGCGGGCTGGCTCAGGAAGATGCGCTCGGCGGCGCGGCTCACGCTGCGGGTGGCCAGCAGGGCGTCGAGCACCACCAGCAGGTTCAGGTCCAGCTTGTTGAAGCGCATGGCGCATCCATTTACCAAACAAATGATTTGAATTTAAACAATTAACTTTACGTCTGTCGATGGGCTCGCCACCATGCGAGGCATGCGGTGCGAAACCGCCATGACGAAAAGCAGGGGACAGACAATGCAGTGGGATGTGATCGTGGTCGGTGGCGGCCCGTCGGGCCTGACCGTGGCCGCCGAACTGGCCGGTTCGGGAGCGAAGACGCTGGTCCTGGAGCGGCGCACCGAGGGCGTGCAGTCGCGCGCCGGCACCCTGCTGCCGCGCGTGCTGGAACTGTTCGACGCGCGCGGCATCGCCGACCGCTTCATCCGGCGCACCTGCGACATCAGCCCCTACCCGTTCCGCCCCTCGCACATCTGGGCGGGCTTCCACCCCATCGAATGGCATTACCTGGAAACCCGCTACGGCTTCACGCTGGGCCTGCCGCAGAACCTGACCGAGGAAATCCTCTGGACCTGGGCCGAGGAAAGCGGCGCCGAGATACGGCGCGGTGTCGAAGCCCGGGCCGTGCGGCAGTCGGCGGACGGGGTCGAGGTGGACGTCAGCGACGCAGGCGGCGCCACCACGACCCTGCGTGCCCGCTATCTGGTCGGCGCCGACGGCGGCCGCAGCGTCGTGCGCGGGCAGGCCGGCCTGCCCTTCGACGGCCACAGCGGCTCGTTCCGCGGCATCGTGATCGACGCCGAACTGGACGCCCCCTGGCCCGGCGGCCGCGTCAACGTCGACAACGAGATGGGCTGGGTGCGCGGCTACGCCTTCGGCGACGGCATCACCCGCTTCAACATCGTGCACCGCGACCGGCGGCATGCGGCCAAGGACGAACCGGTCACGCTGGAAGAAGCCCTGCAATGCATCCGCGACGTGCACGGCACCGACTACGGCATCCGCGGCTACCGCTGGGCCTCGCGCTTCGACGACCAGATGCGCGCCGTGCCCACGCTGCGCGGCGGCCGCGTCTTCCTGGTGGGCGAGTCGGCGCGCATCCACTACCCGGCCAGCGGCGTGGGCATGAACTTCTGCCTGCAGGACGCCTTCAACCTGGGATGGAAACTGGCCCACGTGGTGCAGGGCCACAGCGACGCCGCCATCCTCGACAGCTATGACGAGGAACGCCTGCCGGTCATGCGCGACCTGCTCGACAGCGTCGCGGCCCAGTGTTCGCTGCAATTCAATTTCGACCCCGCAGGCGTCGCGTTGAAGCGGCGCATGCAGCGCGAGTACATTCCGCTGCCCGACGTGCAGCGCAAGCTGGTGCGCGAGCTGTGCGGCCTGACCCGGCCCTATCCCGCGCCACCGGGCAGCCACCCGCTGGCCGGGCAGCACGCGCCGGACATCGACCTGATCGGCCTGGACGGCCAATCGGTGCGCCTGGCCGAGCTGCTGCGCGAACGGCGCTTCGTGCTGCTGGACCTGGAAGGCTACAGCAGCCAGTACGCCGGCCTGTCGCTGGACGGCCTGCCCGTGCGCTGCGTACAGGCGCGCCTGGGCCGCGCGCCCGCCGCGCTGGCCAACGTCAAGGGAATGCTGGTGCGGCCGGACGGCTACATCGCCTGGGCCGGCACCTCCGTGCAACAGGCCGGCGAGGTGCGCGCCGAGCTGGCCCGCTGGCTGCTCGGGGCCCGGGCATGACCCGCCGCACGGTCATCCGCCAAGGCTGGATCGTCAGCGTCGATCCCCGGGTGGGCGACCTGCGCCAGGGCGATCTCCTGATCGAGGATGGCCGCATCGCCGCGATCGCGCCGCAACTCGCGGTAGAGGATGCCGAACACATCGATGCCCGCGGCATGATCGTCCTGCCCGGCTTCATCGACACACACCGCCACACCTGGCAGACCTGCGTGCGCCATCGCTACGCCGACATCGATCCGCAGATCTATTTCGCCGAGATGCTGGGCGCCAAGGGGGCGGCCTTCCGCACCGAGGACGTCTACACCGGCACGCTGCTGGGCGCGGTCTCGGCCCTGGACGGCGGCATCACGACGATGATGGACTGGTCGCACGTGCAGAACAGCCCCGAGCACAGCGACGCCGCCGTCCAGGCGTTGCGCGACGCCGGCCTGCGGGCCGTCTTCGGCCACGGCTGGCCGCTGGTCGAGGGCGCGAGCTGGATGTTCGACAGCCGGCGCGGCCATCCGCAGGACATCCGCCGGCTGCGGCGGGAAAGCTTTTCCTCGGACGACCAGTTGCTGACGTTGGCCATGGCGGCGCGCGGCCCCGAGATGGCGCGCCGCGACATCTGGCTGGACGACCTGCGCCTGGCGCGCGAACTGGGCCTGCGCTCGAGCATCCACATGGGCGCCTACGCGCGCAACGCGCCGATACGCGCGATCGCGCAGATGCACGCCGAGGGCGCGCTGGGTCCGGACCTGACCTTCGTGCACTGCTGCTTCTGCGGCCGCGACGAGATCGCGATGATGGCCGACGCCGGCGTCACCGCCTCGCTGGGCGTGCATTGCGAAATGAATGCCCAGGGCATCGGCGACATCCCCTTCGACCGCCTGCTGGCCGCCGGCATCCGGCCCAGCCTGAGCGGCGATACCGAAACCAAATGCGCGGGCGACATGTTCACCCAGATGCGCCACGCCTTCGCCTATTACCGCTCGTGGATGGGCGGCGGCCACTCGCGCGTGCCGGACGCTCCCGCCACGCTCACGCTGCGCGACGTGCTGGAGTTCGCCACGCTGGCCGGCGCGCGCGCCACCGGCCTGGACCACAAGACCGGCTCGCTCACACCCGGCAAAGAAGCCGACATCGTGCTGATACGCGGCGACGACCTGAACCTGACGCCGGTGTCGGATGCCGTGGGCGCCGTCGTGCTGGCGGCCCACCCGGGCAACGTCGATACCGTGTTCGTGGCCGGCCGCGCCGTCAAGCGCGCGGGGCGATTGCTGCACATCGACGTCGAGGCGCTGCGGCGGCGCGCCCAGGCCTCGCAGGCACACGTGCTGGAGCTGCCGGCATGACGGCCGCGCCCACCGTCCCGCTGGACGCGGACCTGGCCCGCATCGTGGCCGCCCTGCGCGCGCAGAACGCGCCCCCGCCGTTCGCCGGCAGCGCGTCCGAGGCCCGCCAGCGCATGACGCGCGCCATCCTGGCCGCGCGCGAGCGCCATGGCCTGCCCGAGGTGGGCACCGTGCGCGACCTGGATGGGGCCCCGGTGCCCGGCCGCCTCTATCGGCCCGCCACGGCGGGTCCGCATGCCACCGTGGTTTTTTTCCACGGCGGCGGCTTCGTGCTGGGCAGCGTCGAGCTGATGGACGACATCGCACGCAAGCTCTGCCGCGACCTGGACGCGGCGGTCGTCTCGGTGGACTACCGGCTGGCGCCCGAACATCCCTACCCGGCCGCGCACGACGACGCCCTGGCCGCCACACGCTGGGTCCAGGCCCATGCCCGCGAACTTGGCGGCGACCCGGCCCGCGTGGCGGTGGCCGGCGAAAGCGCGGGCGCCAACCTGGCCGCCAGCGCCGCCCTGCTGTGCCGCGACGCCGGCCAGCCGCTGGCGGCGCAGTTGCTGGTCGTACCCGGCCTGGACATGGCCCGCGACACGCAGCGCCTGGACGCGGACGGCCGCGACTATCCCATGCTGTCCCCGGCCGACCTGCGCGATATCGCCCGCCTGTACATGGCTGAACGCGCCGGGGAAGCCGCCGCCTTTCCGCCTTCGCCGCTGCGCGCCACCGACCTGGGCCGGCTGCCGCCCGCCGTCATCTCGGTGGCCGGGCACGACCCGCTGCAAGGCGAAGGCCTGGCCTACGCCGACCGGCTCCGCCGCGCCGGGGTGCCCGTCACGCTGCTGCGCCACGACGACATGTTCCACCCCTTCCTGGGCTTCTTCGAAGCCTCGGCCGCGGCCCGCCGCGCCAACGACGAACTCTGCCGGGCGTTCCGCGCCTGCCTGGCATCCCTTCCCCAGGCCGGGGCCAAGTCCCCCGGCCACGTAGCCCCCCAAGAGGACCCACGATGAGACACGCCAAGCAACTGATCGCCGGAGCGCTGGCCGCGCTGCTCGGCCTGGCCTGCCCGCTACAGGCGGGCGCGCAACAGCCCTACCCCAACAAGCCCATCCACGTGGTCTTTCCCTATCCCACCGGATCGCCCATCGACGTCATCGGCCGCCTCATCGCCGACCGGGCCGGCAAACTGCTGGGCCAGCCCCTGGTGTTCGAGAACCGCGGAGGCGCCAACGGCATCGTCGGCACCAGCTACGCCGCCCGCATGGCGCCCGACGGCTACAACATCCACCTGACCACCACCTCGGCCCTGCTGCTCAACAGCTACCTGCGCAAGGACCTGCCCTACGAGCCGCTCAAGAGCTTCACGCCCATCACCGCCGTGGCCGACCTGCCCGTCGCGCTGATGGTCAGCGCCAAGGTGCCGGCCAACACCACGCGCGAGTTCGTCGATTACCTCAAGCGCCATCCCGGCAAGCTCAACTTCGCCAGCGTCGGCAACGGCTCGTTCAACCACCTGCTGGGCGAGCAGTTCAAGGCCGCCGCCGGCGTCGACATGCTGCACGTGCCCTACCAGGGCGCGGGCCAGATCGCCATCGAACTGCTGGCCGGCCGGCTCGACGCCACCATCCTGAGCGTGGGCAGCCTGCTCGGGCAGTGGAAGGAAGGACAGATCAAGGTACTGGCCTTCATGACGCCCAAGCGCCATCCGCTGCATCCCGACGTGCCCGCCATCACTGAAGACTTCCCCAACTTCCGGCCCTTCGGCAACTGGATGGGTTTCGTCGCGCCGGCGGGCACGCCCGCGCCCATCGTCGCCAAGCTGGCGGACACCTTCAAGACCGTGCTCCAGCAACCCGACGTGCGCGCCAAGATCGAGGACCAGCACTGGAGCGTGATCGGCAGCAGTCCCGAGGCCTTCGCCGCGTCGCTGCGCGACGACACCGCCATCCTGCGCGCGGCCGTCGACATGGCGGGCGTCAAGCCGGAATAGGAGCGCGCCGATGCCCGCCTCTGCCTTGACCACCCACCTCGAACGCCGCGCCGCCGTGCATTCGGTGGATGGCTTCGTGTACTCGGTGCCCGACCTGGCCGAGGCCGAACGCTTCTACCTGGCTTTCGGCCTGGACGCGCGGCGCCAGTCCGGCCATCTCGAACTGCGCACACACGGCCATCCCCACGTCTGGAGCCGCATCCACGAGGGGGGTGCGACCAAGCGCCTGCAATACGTGCGCTATGGCGTTCACGCGCAAGACCTGGACGCGATGCGCGCGCGTATCAAGGCCGCCGGCCTGCGAACCGATCCGCACGAACTGTCCGACGGCCAGGGCCTGTGGCTGCGCGATCCGGACGGCACGCCGCTGCAACTGGTGGTGGCGGACAAGGTCTCGCCTGCCGCCAAAAGCCCGCCCACCGCCTTCGCCCCGGTCCCGCCCGGCCAGGGCGCCGCGCCGGCCCGCAGCCGCGCGCAGCCGGTGCGGCCGCGCCACCTGTCGCACGTCCTGTTCTTCACGCCCGACGTCACGCGCATGGTGGACTTCTGCCGGACCTTCCTGGGCCTACGCGTGTCGGACCATTCCGGCGACCTCATCGCCTTCCTGCACGGCATCCACGGCAGCGACCACCACCTCGTGGCCTTCGCCAAGTCGCACGCGCGCGGCCTGCATCACTCGAGCTGGGACGTCGGCAGCCTGGACGAGGTCGGCCGCGGCTCCGAGCAGATGCGCACTGCCGGCTACGCGCAGGGCTGGGGCGTCGGCCGGCACGTACTGGGCTCGAACTACTTCTACTATGTGCGGGACCCCTGGGGCAGTTGGGCCGAATACTCGTACGATATCGACTTCGTCCCGGCCGGCCTGGACTGGCCCGCCGCCGACCATCCGCCCGAGGATTCGCTCTACGTCTGGGGTCCGTCCCTGCCGGCCGACTTCATCACCAACCAGGAATACCCCGGATGACGGGGAAACGAGACACGCCATGAGACTGATCGCCTTCAAGAACCCCGCCGGCGCGCCCGCGCTGGGTGCCCGCATTGGCAACGACGTGGTCGACCTGACCGCGCGCGGCCTGCCGGCCACGCTCGACGAATTGCTGCGCGCCCCCGGTGGCCTGGACGCCGCGCGCGCGGCTGCCGACGCGCCGGGCGAACGCCTGGCCCTGGCCGGCCTCGCCCTGCTGCCGCCGCTGCAACAGCCCGCCAAGGCCTTCGCCATCGGCCTGAACTACGTCGACCACGCGGCCGAAAGCAATTTCGCGCCGCCCGCGCATCCGGTGCTGTTCCAGCGCTTCCCGTCGTCCTGGGTGGCCCACGGGGAAGCCATCGAACGCCCCCGCGTCTCGGTGCAGTTCGACTACGAGGCCGAACTGGTCGCGGTGATCGGCAAGGGCGGCCGCTACATTCCCAAGGAACGCGCGCTCGAGCACGTGGCGGGCTATTCGCTGTTCAACGAAGGATCGATCCGCGACTACCAGTTCCGCTCCAACCAATGGCTGTGGGGCAAGAACTTCGACCGCAGCGGCGGTTTCGGCCCGGAATTCGTCACCGCCGACGAACTGCCCCCGGGCGCCGCCGGCCTGCAGATCCAGTGCCGCCTGAACGGCCAGGTCATGCAGAACGCCAATACCCGCGACATGATCTTCGACGTCGCCACCCTGGTGGCCGCCTGCTCGGACGGCATGGCGCTGCAACCGGGCGACATGATCATCACCGGCACCCCGTCGGGCGTGGGCCTGGCGCGCAAGCCGCCGGTGTGGCTCAAGCCCGGCGACGTGTGCGAGATCGAAGTGGAAGGCGTGGGTGTGCTGCGCAACCCGGTGATCGACGAGGCCTGAACGGCAGCCGATCGGGCCGGCAGCGCTGCCGGCCGCCTGCGCCGTGGCTATCGATCAGGCCAGGTAGCGCTTGAACCAGGCGACGGTCCGCTCCCAGGCCAGCTTGGCCGCCGCCTCGTCATAGCGCGGCGTGGAGTCGTTGTGGAAGCCATGATTGGCGCCCGGGTAGATGTGCGCCTCGTAGGTCTTGCCGGCGGCCTTGAGCGCCGTCTCGTAGGCGGGCCAACCCTCATTGATGCCCTTGTCGAGCTCGCCGTAATGCAGCAGCAGCGGCGCCTTGATGCGCGGCACATCGGCCGCGCTCGCCTGCCTGCCGTAGAACGGCACGGCGGCGGCCAATTCGGGATAGGCGACCGCCGCCGCGTTGGCCACGCCGCCGCCGTAGCAGAACCCGGTGATGCCGACCTTGCCGGTGGTCCGATCGCCTTGCATCAGGAATTCGATGGCGGCGAAGAAATCATTCATCAGTTTGGCCGGATCGACCTGCCGTTGCAGATCGCGGCCCTTGTCATCGTTGCCGGGGTAGCCGCCGACGGAACTCAGGCCGTCGGGCGCCAACGCCAAGAACCCCGCCTTGGCCACGCGGCGCGCCACGTCTTCGATATAGGGGTTCAGGCCCCGGTTCTCGTGCACCACGACTACGCCAGGCAATTTGCCCGTCGCCTTGGCCGGCCGCACCAGGTAGCCGCGCACCGAACCGTGGCCTTTGGGCGACGGATAAGTGATGTATTCGGCAACGATGTCCGGATCGGTGAACGACACCTGCTCGGCCAGCGCGTAGTCGGGACTCAGCGACGCCAGCAGCCCGGCGGCGGTCAGACCGCCAATCGCATATTTGCCCGCCCGATCCAGGAACTCCCTGCGGGAGATCTTCCCGTGGACGTAGTAGTCGTACAGCTCCAGCAAATCCGGATGGAAGTCTTGCGCAGTCAGACGAGCCATGGCGTTTCCTTTCCGTGTGGTCCGCGAGTGCGGACAACATACACCGGGCGAAAAAAAACTGCGAGACAAGCTCGCAGTTTTCATTCCAACCAGACATCCGACCGGGCACAAGCCCGGCCCCGCCTTGCTTACTCGGCGTCGGCGGCTTCGGCTTCCGGCGCGCGGTCGACCAGCTCCATGTAGGCCATGGGAGCGTTGTCGCCCTGGCGGAAACCCATCTTCAGGATGCGGGTGTAACCACCGTTGCGCTCCTTGAAGCGGGGGCCGATTTCGGCGAACAGCTTGACGACCAGGTCGCGGTCGCGCAGGCGGGCAAACGCCAGGCGCTTGTTGGCCAGGGTCGGTTCCTTGCCCAGGGTGATCAGCGGCTCGACGATGCGGCGCAGTTCCTTGGCCTTGGGCACGGTGGTCTTGATGGCTTCGTGCGTGAGCAGCGAGACAGCCATGTTGCGGAACATGGCCAGACGGTGGCTGCTGGTGCGGTTCAGTTTACGGAGACCGTGACGGTGACGCATGATGACTTCCTTTATGAATCTAAAAGCGGCGGTGCCGCGGGGTTTCCAGCTCTTCTATCGGCGATTTGCCGCGGGCCGGTGAAAAATTCTTGGTACTACAACTACGTAACGAAAGAAGCTCCGCTACCCAGGGCACAGCGGATCCGGCTCCGCCGGTCCGCCAGTGCCGCCCCCTGGGGGGCGCGCGTAAGCGCGTAGGGGGGACCTCTACGGCCTTTCCAGGCCGAGAGGCGGCCAGTTTTCCAGCTTCATCCCCAGGGTCAGGCCCCGGGCAGCCAGCACTTCCTTGATCTCGTTGAGCGACTTGCGACCCAGGTTCGGGGTCTTCAGCAGTTCGTTCTCGGTACGCTGGATCAGGTCGCCGATGTAGTAGATGTTCTCGGCCTTCAGGCAGTTGGCCGAACGGACGGTCAGTTCTAGGTCGTCCACCGGGCGCAGCAGGATCGGGTCGATCTGCGGCGTGCCACGGGCGGGCGCTTCGATGGTTTCGGTCGAGCCTTCCAGCGCGGCGAACACCGACAGCTGGTCCATCAGGATGCGGGCCGACTGGCGCACGGCTTCCTCGGGCGAGATCACGCCGTTGGTCTCGATGTCGAGGACCAGCTTGTCCAGGTCGGTACGCTGCTCGACGCGGGCGCTTTCGACGGTGTAGCTCACGCGGCGGATCGGGCTGTACGAAGCGTCCAGCACGATGCGGCCCACGGTACGGGCATGGTCATCGGCGAAGCTGCGCAGGTTGCCCGGCACATAGCCGCGGCCCTTCTCCACCTTCAGTTGCATTTCCAGGCGGCCGTTGTCCGTCAGGTTGGCAATGACGTGGTTGGGGTTGATGATCTCGACGTCGTGCGAGAGCTCGATATCGGCAGCCGTGACCACGCCAGGGCCTTGCTTGCGCAGGGTCAGGACGACTTCGTCGCGGTTGTGCAGCTTGAACACCACACCCTTGAGGTTCAGCAGGATGTCGACCACGTCTTCGCGCACGCCATCGATGGCCGAGTATTCGTGCACGACACCGGTGATCTGCACTTCGGTCGGCGCGTAGCCCGCCATCGACGACAGCAGGATACGGCGCAGCGCATTGCCCAGGGTATGACCGTAGCCGCGTTCGAACGGCTCCATGATCACCTTGGCATGATTCGAGCCGATGGTCTCGACGTCGATGTTGCGCGGTTTCAGAAATGCGGCATTCGCCATGAATCTTCCTTATTCCTTATCAATACCCTCGGCTCGTTACACCGATAAGGCTGGGGGAAAAACGCAGTGTTGCGGGTGTTCACGGTCCGCCGATGCAGACCGCTTTTAAAGCCAAAAGCCGCGCTGGACCGGCGCGGCTGTGCGAAGCGAAAAGACGCTTAGCGCGAATACAATTCCACGACCATGGATTCGTTGACGTCGCGGGCGACATCGGCACGATCCGGGGCCTGCTTGAACGTGCCTTCCAGCTTGGTCGCATCGACGCTGACCCACTGCGGCATGCCCTGGCTGGAGGCCAGTTGCAGCGCTTCCTGGATACGGGCCTGCTTCTTGGCCTTTTCACGGACGGTGATCACGTCGCCGGCCTTGACGATGATGGACGGCACGTTGGCGGTGTGGCCGTTCAGCATCAGCGCCTTGTGGCTGACCAGCTGGCGCGCTTCGGCGCGGGTCGAGCCGAAGCCCATGCGATAGACCACGTTGTCCAGGCGCGACTCGAGCAGCTGGATCAGGTTTTCACCGGTGTTGCCCTTGCGGCGGTCGGCTTCTTCGAAGTACTTGCGGAACTGCTTTTCCAGAATGCCGTACATGCGCTTGAGCTTTTGCTTCTCGCGCAGCTGCAGACCGTAGTCCGAGGTACGGGCACCCGAGGTGCGGCCATGCTGGCCGGGCTTGCTCTCGAGCTTGCACTTGGAATCCAGCGAACGGCGGGCGCTCTTCAGGAAGAGGTCCGTGCCTTCGCGGCGGGAAAGCTTACATTTGGGGCCAATATAACGTGCCACGATGTATCCTTTTCTCTGTCAGGCCATGCACACGCATGGCGAGGAGTTTGCCTTGGTCATTTACGTTCGATGAACCAGAACGCGGCAAACGGTGGTCTTACTCGGCGCACCCGACCCATGCCGGCCGCGCCCCCATAAAACAATGAAAACTACGTACTGCCAACAGCAAAGCCCACCATTCTACCGCGCTTTGCCCCGGACCCCGTAGGCAACGTTGCCCAAAGGGCAACGAGCCAACAGACCCAGGATGCGGTGGATCCGGCTCCGCCGGTCCACCCGCATCGCCCCCTGGGGGGCGCGCGAAGCGCGTAGGGGGGGGCTTAGATCCTTCTGCGCTTCGGCGGACGGCAGCCGTTATGCGGCACCGGCGTGATGTCGGCGATGCTGGAGATCTTGATGCCCAGGGCGTTCAGGGCGCGAACCGACGATTCGCGGCCGGGACCGGGGCCCTTGATACGCACTTCCAGCGTCTTGATGCCGTATTCCATCGCCACGCGACCGGCGGACTCCGCCGCGACCTGGGCCGCGAACGGGGTGGACTTGCGCGAGCCCTTGAAGCCGGCGCCGCCCGACGTCGCCCACGACAGGGCATTGCCCTGGCGATCGGTGATCGTGATGATGGTGTTGTTGAAGGACGCGTGAACGTGCGCGATGCCGTCCGAGACGTTCTTCTTGACTTTCTTGCGAACGCGCTGGGCGCCGCTGTTCGGGGATTTCGCCATTTCTGGATCCTTGACTGGGTATCAGCCGATTACTTTTTGAGCGACGCGGCGGCGCGACGCGGACCCTTGCGGGTGCGGGCGTTCGTACGGGTACGCTGGCCACGCACGGGCAGGCCGCGCTTGTGGCGGAAGCCACGATACGAGCCGAGGTCGATCAGACGCTTGATCGACAGTTGGATTTCACGACGCAGATCGCCTTCGACGGTGAAGGTGTTGATCTGTTCGCGAATCCGCTCGAGCTCGGCGTCGTTCAGATCCTTGACCTTCTTGTTGCTCGACACGCCGGCCACTTCGCAAATCTTGCGAGCGCGCGAACGGCCGATGCCGAAGATAGCCGTCAGACCGATTTCGGTGTGCTGATGCGGCGGAATGTTGATGCCAGCAATACGGGCCATAACGTTTCCTTGAATACCTTTAGCGTAGAACCGAGCCTAGGCTCAGCCCTGACGTTGCTTGTGGCGCGGGTCGGTGCAGATGATCCGCACTACGCCCTTGCGCTTGATGACCTTGCAGTTCCGGCAAATTGCTTTGACCGATGCCATTACTTTCATGATTGACTCCTAATTCTTACCCGGTAAGCCCCAGGCTTACTTCGAGCGGAACACGATTCTTGCTCGCGATAGATCGTATGGCGTCAGTTCGACCGTCACACGATCCCCCGGCAGGATGCGGATGTAATTCATCCGCATTTTTCCCGAGATATGTCCAAGAACGATATGGCCATTCTCGAGCTTGACACGAAACGTCGCGTTGGGCAGGTTTTCCACGACCTCGCCCTGCATCTGAATAACGTCGTCTTTGGACATTTTCTCGTTTATCGCACCGGTAGATTTCCGCCTTTGAAGTTCGCCTTCTTGAGCAGCGAATCATATTGGTGCGACATCACGTAAGCCTGCACCTGGGCCATGAAATCCATCGTGACCACAACGATGATCAGCAAAGACGTACCACCGAAGTAGAACGGCACGTTCCACCTCAAGACCAGGAACTCCGGCAGCAGGCACACCAACGTGATGTAGATGGCGCCACTGAAAGTCAGGCGCATCAGGATCTTGTCGATGTACCGCGCGGTCTGCTCGCCCGGACGGATACCCGGGACGAACGCGCCGCTCTTCTTCAGGTTGTCGGCGGTCTCGCGGCTGTTGAACACGAGCGCCGTGTAGAAGAAGCAGAAGAACACGATCGCAATGGCATACAGCGTGATGTACAGCGGCTGTCCGGGCGACAACGCACCGGCCAGGTCCTTCAGCCAGCGCAGGCCGTCACCGCTCGAGAACCAGCTGACCACCGTAGCCGGGAACAGGATGATCGACGACGCAAAGATCGGCGGAATCACCCCGGCCATGTTCAGCTTCAGCGGCAGATGCGAGCTTTGTCCGCCATACACCCGGTTGCCCACCTGGCGCTTGGCGTAGTTGACGACGATCTTGCGCTGTCCGCGTTCCACGAACACCACGAAAGCCGTCACCAGCACCACCAGCACGACGATGAACAGTGCCGTCAGGACAGCCATCGCACCCGTGTTGACCAGCTCGAACAACCCGGCCAACGCATGCGGCAGGCCGGCCGCGATACCCGAGAAGATCAGGATCGAGATGCCGTTGCCCAGGCCCCGCTCGGTGATCTGTTCACCCAGCCACATCAGGAACATCGTTCCCGTGACGAGCGAGATCATCGTGGTGACCCGGAACATCATGCCAGGATCGATGACCAGCCCAGGCTGCGATTCCAGCGCGACCGAAATGCCGACCGACTGCACCAGCGCCAGCGCCAGCGTACCGTAGCGCGTGTACTGCGTAATCTTGCGCCGCCCGGCCTCGCCTTCCTTCTTGATCGCTTCCAACGACGGCACGATGACCGTCATCAGCTGCATGATGATCGACGCCGAGATGTACGGCATGATCCCCAATGCAAAGATCGAGAAACGCGAAAGCGCACCGCCCGAGAACATGTTGAACAGGCCCAGAATCCCGCCCTGGTTCTGGTGAAACAGGGAGGTCAACTGGACCGGATCGATCCCGGGAACAGGGATGTGCGTACCGATCCGGTACACCACCAGGGCGAGCAACAGGAAGACCAGCCGGCGCTTCAGATCGCCGTACTTGCTGCCGGTCTTGCCCAGTGCGTTCGCATTAGCCAAAGCTCAGTCCTCGGTTATCAGACCAGGGAGCCGCCGGCGGCTTCGATCGCCGCCTTGGCACCGGCCGTCGCCGTCATGCCCTTGAGCACCACCTTGCGGGAGAGCTCGCCGGTCTTGATGACCTTGACGTAGCGGACCTGCTGGCCGACCACGCCGGCCTGCTTGAGCGCCTGCACGTCGATTTCGTCGACCGGCAGGGCTTGCAGTTCGGACAGGCGGACCTGCGCATACAGATGCTGGTCCAGCGACTTGAAGCCGCGCTTGGGCAGCCGGCGCTGCAGCGGCATCTGGCCGCCTTCGAAACCGACCTTGTGGAAGCCACCCGAACGGGACTTCTGACCCTTGTGGCCGCGGCCGGCGGTCTTGCCTAGGCCGGAGCCGATACCACGACCGACACGGCGCTTGGCGTGCTTGGCGCCTTCGGCGGGCTTGAGCGTATTGAGTTGCATGCTAGACCTCTCAGGCTTCCGACACGGTGATCAGATACGACACCTTGCGGATCATGCCGCGCACTTCGGGCGTGTCGACCAGGACGCGCGAGCTGTTCAGCCGGCGCAGTCCCAGGCCACGGATCGTGGCGCGGTGCGATTCGGGCGTTCCGATAGGGGAACGCACGAGCGTCACTTTGACGTTTTTCTTCGTCGTCATGGCTTACCCCAGGATCTCTTCGACCGACTTGCCGCGCTTGGCGGCGACGTCGGCCGGAGTCGAGCTTGCGCTCAGACCGTTGAGCGTCGCGCGCACCAGGTTGTACGGGTTGGTCGAGCCGAGGCTCTTGGCCACCACGTTACGAACACCCAGCACGTCGAAAATCGCGCGCATCGGACCACCGGCGATCACGCCGGTACCTTCGACGGCGGGCGAGATCAGAACGGTCGAGGCGCCGTGCTTGCCCACCACGGTATGGAACAGGGTGCCGTTCTTCAGGGGCACCTTGACCATCTTGCGGCGAGCTTCTTCCATTGCCTTCTGGACGGCGACCGGCACTTCCCGGGCCTTGCCCTTGCCCATGCCGACGCGACCGTCGCCATCGCCGACCACCGTCAGCGCTGCGAAACCGAGGATACGACCGCCCTTCACGACTTTCGTGACGCGGTTGACGGCAATCATCTTCTCGCGAAGACCGTCGTCGCGTTCCTCAGCCGCTGCATTCTTACCTTGCATCTTGGCCATGTAATCCTCGCTTAAAACTTCAGGCCGGCTTCACGCGCGGCATCAGCCAGGGCCTTGACGCGGCCGTGGTAGCGGAAACCGCCGCGATCGAACGCGACGGTCTCGATACCGGCAGCCTTGGCCTTCTCGGCCACGCGCTTGCCCACCAGGGTTGCTGCGGCCACGTTCCCGCCCTTGCCCGAATCGCCCGCCAGTTGCTGACGGATTTCGGGTTCGACGGTCGAGGCACTGACCAGCACCTTATCGCCTTCAGGCGAAATGATGTTTGCGTAGATGTGCAGGTTGGTGCGGAACACCGACAGGCGATGCACGCGCAACTCGGCGATCTTCCGGCGGGTAGGTACCGCACGACGCAAACGAGCTTGCTTCTTGTCCATGATTCGTCCTTGCCCGCCTTATTTCTTCTTGGTCTCTTTGATGATGACCCGCTCGTCCGCATAGCGCACGCCCTTGCCCTTGTAGGGTTCGGGAGAGCGGTAGGCGCGGATTTCAGCGGCCACCTGACCAACCTGCTGCTTGTTGGCGCCCTTGACGATCACCTCCGTCTGCGAGGGGCACTCAACCTTCACGCCGGCAGGCATCTGATGCACGACATCGTGCGAGAAACCGAGCTGCAGCTTGACGGCATCGCCTTGCGCCTGGGCACGATAGCCCACGCCGACCAGGGTCAGCTTGCGCTCGAAGCCCTTGCTCACACCGGTCACCATGTTGTTGACCAGGGCCCGGACGGTACCGGACATGGCCTTGGCTTCGCGGCTGTCGTTGGCGGCGACGAAAGTCAGCTTGCCGGCGTCTTGCGCGATCGTGACCTGGCCGGTCAGGGCCTGGATCAGCGTGCCCAGGGGGCCCTTGACGGTGATCTGGTCAGCAGCGATCGTTGCTTCGACGCCCTTGGGCAGCTCGACGGGATACTTAGCTATACGCGACATGTCGACTCCTTACGCCACGTAGCAGAGGACCTCGCCGCCCACGCCGTTGGCGCGCGCCTTGCGATCGGTCATCACGCCACGGGAGGTGGACACGATGGTCACGCCCAGGCCGTTCATGACCTGGGGAATGGAATGACGTCCCTTGTAGATGCGCAGGCCGGGCTTCGAGACGCGTTCGATGCGCTCGATGACCGGACGGCCGGCGTAGTACTTCAGGGAAATTTCGAGTACAGGTTTGCCATCGTTGGCCTTGACCTCGAAACTGTCGATGTAGCCCTCGTCCTTCAGCACGGTGGCAATTGCCACCTTCAGCTTCGAGGAGGGCATGGACACGGACGCCTTATCTACGCGCTGCGCATTACGAATGCGCGTCAGCATATCGGCGATCGGATCGCTCATGCTCATGAATGACTCTCCTACCAGCTGGCCTTGGTCATGCCCGGAACTTCACCGCGCATAGCCATCTCGCGCAGTTTGTTACGAGCCAGACCGAACTTGCGAAACACGCCACGGGGGCGACCGGTCACCGCGCAACGGTTGCGCTGGCGGGTGGGGTTGGCGTTACGGGGCAGCTGCTGAATCTTCAGGCGAGCCTGGTAACGTTCTTCGTCCGACTTGGACGCATCGTCGACGATAGCCTGGAGCGCGGCGCGCTTGGCGGCATACTTTGCCGCCAGCTTGACACGCTTGATATCGCGGTTGATGAGTGAAAGCTTAGCCACTATTTCACCCCTTAATTACGGAACGGGAAGCGGAAGGCCGACAGCAGCGCCTTGGCTTCTTCATCGGTCTGGGCCGTGGTCGTGATGCTGATGTTCAGCCCACGAAGCGTGTCGATCTTGTCGTACTCGATCTCGGGGAAGATGATCTGTTCTTTCACACCGATGTTGTAGTTGCCGCGACCGTCGAAAGCACGGCCGGACACGCCACGGAAATCGCGCACGCGCGGCAGCGCGACGCTGATCAGGCGATCGAGGAATTCGTACATGCGGGCGCCACGCAGGGTCACCATGCAGCCGATCGGGTAGTTCTCGCGGATCTTGAAACCAGCGATAGCCTTGCGCGACTTGGTCACGACGGGCTTCTGGCCAGCGATCTTGGTCAGGTCGCCGGTGGCGTGCTCGATGACTTTCTTGTCAGCGACCGCTTCCGAGACACCCATGTTCAGGGTGATCTTGGTGATGCGGGGCACTTCCATCACGGATTTGTACGAGAACTGCTTGGTCAGGTCGGCAACGACCTTCTCGCGGTAAATGTCTTGAAGACGGGCCATTGTGTTTGCTCCCGCTTACGCTTTCGTCGCAATGGCTTCGCCATTGGAACGAAAAACGCGCACGTTCTTGCCATCGACCTGCTTGACGCCCACGCGATCGGCCTTGCCGGTGGCGGGGTTGTAGATCGCCACGTTCGAGACGTGGATGGGCATGGTCTTGTCGATGATGCCGCCGGGCTGGTTGGCCATCGGATTCGGCTTCACATTCTTCTTGACGACGTTGATGCCCTCGACCACGACACGGTCGGTGCCGACGCTCAACACCACGCCACGCTTGGACTTGTCTTTGCCGGTGAGGACGACGACTTCGTCGCCTTTGCGGATCTTGTTCATCTCGACCCCTTTACAGCACTTCGGGCGCCAGCGACACGATCTTCATGAAACGCTCGGTACGCAGTTCACGCGTAACGGGTCCGAAGATGCGAGTGCCGATAGGCTCGAGCTTGGCGTTGAGCAACACGGCGGCATTGCCACCGAAACGGATCAGCGAACCGTCCTTGCGACGGACGCCCTTGGCGGTACGAACCACCACGGCGTTGTAGATTTCGCCTTTTTTTACGCGACCGCGGGGGGCCGCATCCTTGACGCTCACCTTGATGACGTCGCCGATGCCGGCATAGCGGCGCTTGGAGCCGCCGAGCACCTTGATGCACATAACCGAGCGCGCACCGGTGTTATCGGCCACGTCCAACGTGGTCTGCATTTGAATCATGGTTTACCCTGTTCCAACTTAACCCGAAATACCCAGCACCTGCATGGCGCCAAGCCTTCCGATCAGTTTTGGTCCCGTCAGGCAGGCTGCCCCGCCCTGGGTTGAAATTCTGAAGCGAGCACCGCGAAAAGCGATGCAGGGCCAGTGTCACCTTGCCCTCCACCCCTGAAAAGAACTGGATTCAGAACTAGATTCAGGAACTGGCGAAAAAGGTAAGCTCTCGATATTAGCCTGGTTCAGACAAGATAGCAATACCTTTGTGCGGGAAAACACCTCTGCCGCAACATCCGCCGGCGGACCTCCCCTAGTGGGGAAGCACCGGGGGAGGCTCCGCCGGCAACCTGCGCGCGTAGCTTAGATCCACGTTGGCCGCCAGGAAGTCGAGCACCGCCCGGGTCCGCGACGGCAGGCGATCCGGCCGGCCCAGGTAGACCGCGTGGATGGGCTCGAGGTCGTCGCTGACGAACGATTCGAGTACCGGCACCAGGCGGCCGGCCACCAGATCGTCCCAGGCGTGGTAGATCGACAGCCTGGCCAGGCCCGCGCCTTGCAGGGCCAGGTCGCGCATGGCCTCGCCGTCGTTGACGCGGACCACCTCGCCGATGTCGACCTCGACGCGGCGCCCGTCCACTTCGAACGGCCAGTGCGGTATCGCCCGCGCGAAGGTCCAGCCCAGGCGCAGGTGCCGGCCCAGATCATCCGGATGCTCCGGCCGCCCATGGCGGGCCAGGTACTCGGGACTGGCGACCACCGCCTGGCGGGTCTGGCCGAGCAGGCGCGCCACCGCATCCACGGAAGGCAGCCGGCCCCAGCGGATGGCGATATCGATGCGGGCCTCGGCCAGATCGACGATCTGGTCGGTGAACTGCAGGTCCAGGCGCAGGCCGGGATGGGTCGCCAGCAGCCGGGGCACCAGGGGGACCAGCAAGCGTCGCCCGGTGGCCGTGCTGGTACTGATGCGCACCAGCCCCCGCGGCGTGGCGCGCGACGCCACGGCGGTTTCCAGTTCATTCAGGTCGGCCAGCAACTGCTTGCCCCGTTCATAGAACTGGGCGCCCTCCGCCGTCAGTTCGATGCGGCGAGTGCTCCGCCGCAGCAATTGGACGCCGAGCCGGGATTCCAGCCGCGACATGATCTTGCTGACCGCGGAAGGCGACACCCCCAGCCGGCGTGCCGCCGCCGACAGGCTCCCGTATTCGGCCACGAGCACCAGGACTTCGAGTTCGCCGGACCGGTTGATCTCGGCGGCCGGGACGTCGGCGGCACGCGGCAAAGGGGCTGAGACCATGGGAAGGGTTCCTATCTGTTCCCCTATGGAACAAATGTCGTTCCATTATTCCATCTACACAAAGACAGGTCCACGCCTCACAGTAGCAGCACCACCGCTTTCCCGCATTGGACCGACCATGCCTCTTTCACTTCTGGCTCTTGCCGCCGGCGCCTTCGGCATCGGCACCACCGAATTCATCATCATGGGCCTGCTGACGCAGGTCAGCGAAGACCTCCACATCACCATTCCGGTGGCCGGCACGCTGATTTCCGGCTACGCGCTCGGGGTCGCCATCGGCGCACCGGTGCTGACCGTGCTGACCCGCTCCTGGCCGCGCAAACAGCTGCTGCTGGCCCTGATGCTCATTTTCATCGCCGGCAACGCCGCCGCCGCGCTGGCCCCGACCTATGGCTGGCTGATGGCGGCCCGGATGCTGACGTCGCTCACGCACGGCACCTTCTTCGGCGTCGGCGCGGTCGTCGCCACCGGCCTGGTCAGCGCCGATCGCCGCGCTTCGGCGATCGCGCTGATGTTCTCGGGCCTGACCCTGGCCACCCTGCTGGGCGTCCCCGCCGGCGCCTGGATAGGACAGCATTTCGGCTGGCGCTCGGCATTCTGGGCGGTCTCCGGCGTCGGCGTCCTGGCGCTGCTCATCCTGGCGTCGTTCGTACCGCGCGACCGGGAACGCCACCAGCCCGCACCGCTGCGCCAGGAGCTGGCCGCGCTCGCCCGCCCCCAGGTCTGGCTGGGCCTGGGCATCACGGTGTTCGGCTTCGCCGGCGTGTTTGCGCTCTATACCTATATAGAGCCCCTGCTGCGGCAGGTCACCGGCATGGGCGACCAGGCGGTCACCGCCACCCTGCTGCTGTTCGGCGTCGGCCTGGCCGCCGGCAACCTGCTGGGCGGGCGGCTGGCCGACCGCGGCGTCATGCGGGCGCTGCTGCAGACCACCGGAGCGCTGATGGCGGTGCTCGCCGCCGGGCACTGGGTGTTCGGCCAGGCCAGTACGGCCATGGTCTACACCATCGTGCTCGGCACCGTGGCCTTCGCCACCGTCGCCCCCATGCAGATGCGCGTATTGCAGCAGGCCGGCCCCGCCGGCGCGAACCTGGTCTCGAGCCTGAACATCGGCGCCTTCAACCTGGGCAACGCCCTGGGCGCCTGGGTGGGCGGGCTGGCGCTGTCGACCCAGGCAGGCCTGCTGTCGGTTAGCTGGGCCGGCGCGGGACTGACGGCGATCGGCTTGCTGCTGGCGGTATGGAGCAGCCGGGTGCCTACCCTGCGCCCGGCGCTGGTGGGTTCCGACGCCCGCTAGGGCCTGGCCGCAGGCATAGGCATGGAAGATTTGTTCCCTATCGGTGTTTGAGCGCTCAGGTCCGCTGCGCCAGTACCGTCAACACCGGCCGGTCCCCATCGGCCTTGCCGGTAATGGGTGGCCGGGGCAGCCGGGCTTCTCCCGGCTCGATCACGAAATGCTGGTCGAGCGAATACCACCGGCCCCGCACCGACGTGTCGGGCGCCGGTTCGGTGGCGCTGTCGTGCAGCACGTATTGCCCCACCAGCGCCTCGGTCACGCCAAACTGCACGTCGGTTTCCAGGTTGGGATCGTCGCTGGAATAGATCTGCGAAAACTGGGTCTTGAAACCCGGCTGGTAGATCATGAAGTGGATGTGAGCGGGCCGCATGTTGTGCCGGCCCTGGGCCTGGATCAGCTCGCCCACGGGGCCGGCCACCGGGATCGGATAGCCAGCCGGCTTGATGCTGCGGAACGCGATGCGGCCGTCGCCGTCGGTGGTGAACTTGCCGCGCAGGTTCATGTCGCCCTGCGACGGGTCCTGGTTCTCGTAGAAGCCCTCGGTCGAGCTGTGCCAGACGTCGACCTCGGCGCCCTGGACCGGACGGCCCTCGCGGTCGCGCACCCAGGCCTGGACGAACACCGGATCGCCGGGCGTGGGAGACCGCACGATGGAGCCGCCGTTGGGCGTCTGCGGCGAGCCCATCCGCCAGAACGGCCCCATCAGGTTGGCGGTGGTATCGGTCTGGCCGTTGTCGCCGTTGTTGAGCAGACAGACCAGCGAAGACAATCCCAGCGAGCCGGCGGCCAGCACCACCTCGTTGTGCGAAGCGGTGGTCGCCTGCCCCAGCCGCGCGATCACGCCGCACAACTGGTGGAACTCCGCCTCGGTCAGCCGGGCCTCGCGCGCGAAGGCATGCAGGTGGCGGATGCCCGCCGACAGGATTTCGCGGAAACGCGCATCGGGCGCGCGGGCGGCCTCGGCCAGCACCGCGCGGGTGACGTCTTCCTGGTTCTTGATGATCATGGTGGGTCCGTCTGGAAACTCGGCTTGCGGACCCTCCAGGTTACCGCGCCGGCAGTTGATAGCTCCAGGTCTCGGTCAGCGCGCGCCTGCCCTCGACCAGCGCGGCCCGCATCTCGACCGGCCGCTTCGGATCCTTGACCTTGACCCGCAGCGTCAGGCGCCAGCCCTGGATGGCGGGGTTGCGCTGCAGGACGTTCTCCATCAGCTCGGCGTTGTCGCCCACGCTGACCTCGGCGCCCACCGGGGCATCGGGCGAGAGCCGCGCCAGCACCGGCCCCTCGAAGTCGACGATCAGCGCCGTGCTGCCGTCCAGGTGGCGGATCAGGTTGGCCTGGCGGATCTCGCCGTCGGTACGCAGGGTCTGCTTGACCCAGCCCACGTCCTTCTCGATCAGCGCGGGCTCGTTCATCGTCCAGTGGATGCGGTAGTCGTGGCGCATGGGCTGGCCCTTGGGCGGCACCACGTCGGGCGTCCAGAACGCGACGATATTGTCGTTGGTCTCGTCCGCCGTCGGGATCTCGACCAGCTCCACCTTGCCCGGCCCCCAGTTGCCCTTGGGTTCTATCCACGCGCTGGGACGCAGGTCGTAGCGGTCGGCCAGATCCTCGTAGCGGGAGAACTCGTGCCCCCGCTGCAGCAGGCCGAAGCCCTTGGGATCGGTGACCTGGAAGGAACTGACCGACAGCGTGGGTGGGTTGTTCAGGGGCCGCCACAGCCATTCGCCGCTGCCGGCGTGAATGGCCAGGCCGTTGGAGTCGTGCAGCGCCGGGCGGAAGTTGTTGCCTCGTACACCCTGGTTGGGTCCGTACAGGAACATGCTGGTCAGCGGCGCGACGCCCAGCTTGTTGATCTGGCCGCGCAGGAACACGCGCGACTCGACATCCAGCACCGCATCCTCGCCCGGGCGCAGCACGAAGCGATAGGCGCCGGTGGCGCGCGGCGAATCCATCAGCGCGTAGATCACCAGGAAACGATCCTGGGGCTTGGGCCGCTCGATCCAGAACTCGCGAAAGCGCGGGAACTCCTCGGCCATGCCGTCCTTCCACGCGGTGTCCAGCGCCAGCCCGCGCGCCGACAGGCCATACACCTGGCCCTTGCCGATCACGCGGAAATAGCTCGCGCCCAGCATGCTCATGATCTCGTCGTGCACGCCGTCGCGATTGATGGGATAGAGCACGCGAAAGCCCGCGTAGCCCAGGTTGCGCGTCGTGTCCGCGTCGAAGGACATGCCGCCGAAATCGAACTTGGCGGGGTTGTACTTGATCTCGTGGACCTGGCCGTCGACCACCTCGTTGATGCCGACCGGCGTGGAGAAATGCATGCCCTGGTGGTAGAACGCCAGCCTGAACGGCGTGTCGCGGTCGTGCCACTCGAACTGGTCGCGGCGCGGCTGGATGCGCAGATAGTCGGCGAACTGCATCTTGCTGAAGGCCGGCGGCAGGTTGCTGACCGGCGCCTGGTAGGCCCGGTCGGCGAGCGTCTTGGCCCGCGCCGTCACGTCGTCGAGCGAAAAGGCGTGTGCCGCGGCCGCGCCCAGCAAGGACAACAAGACCGTGGCGATCCCGAGCGAGACAGGCACGAACCTGTTGCGCGCGAAGCTGGCTACGTCTGCAAAACCCACTAGTTTCTCCCTGGAACGATGTGGACGATGAAACCCCGAGTCGGGTTACGACCGCCACAAGGCCCGATGATTCCTTGATCCCGGCCGCCCGGACGGCCGCGGTTGTAACAAGCAGTCTGGCGCGCCGCCGCCCGCGCGGCGCGGGTGAAACGGAAAGTATCACAGCCGCGCGCCGCGTCTGGGTGCGCGGGCGCAGAATCGCGCCGTGCACCCGTACAATCGGGCGACCCCTGCCCCATGGAGGACGACCACTTGGCGCCAAGCTCTTCCCACCGATTCCGCCTTCCCCGCAATCTTTCCCTCGCCCGCCTCCCGCGCGGGACTGCCGGTGCCGCAGGCAGGTCGATGGCAAGACGGCTCGCCCTGGGCCTGTGCGCTTTCCTGCTCGCATCCGGCGCCCACGCCGCGGCCAACCCCGCGCTACTGAACGACAAAGAAGCCTTCATCGCCGACCTGATGTCGCAGATGACGCTGGACGAGAAGATCGGCCAGTTGCGCCTGATCAGCATCGGCCCCGACATGCCGCGCGAGAAGATCGCCAAGGAGATCGCGGCCGGCCGCATCGGCGGCACGTTCAACTCGGTGGTCCACGTCGACAACCGCATGATGCAGGATGCCGCCGGGAAGAGCCGCCTGCGCATCCCGCTGTTCTTCGCCTATGACGTCGTGCACGGCCACCGGACCATCTTCCCCATCGGCCTGGGCCTGGCTTCGAGCTGGGACATGGGCGCCATCGAACGCGCCGCGCGCGTGTCCGCGATCGAAGCCGCCGCCGACAGCCTGGACATGACCTTCGCGCCCATGGTCGACATCTCGCGCGATCCGCGCTGGGGCCGCACCTCGGAAGGCTTCGGCGAGGACCCCTATCTCGTCTCGCGCATCGCGCGGGCCACCGTCAAGGGCTACCAGGGCCCGTCGCCGGCGCGCGCCGACAGCATCATGGCCAGCGTCAAGCATTTCGCGCTGTACGGCGCGGTCGAAGGCGGCCGCGACTACAACGTGGTCGACATGAGCCCGCTGCGCATGTACCAGGACTACCTGCCACCCTACCGCGCGGCCATCGACGCCGGCGCCGGCGGCGTGATGGTGGCGCTGAACTCCATCAACGGCATCCCCGCCAGCGCCAACACCTGGCTGCTGCAGGACCTGCTGCGCAAGGACTGGGGCTTTCGCGGCATCGCCATCAGCGACCACGGCGCCATCACCGAACTGGTCCGCCATGGCGTGGCGCACGACGACCGCGAAGCCGCGCGGCTCGCCATCAAGGCGGGCGTGGACATGAGCATGGCCGACTCGCTGTATCTCCAGGAACTGCCGGGCCTGGTGAAATCGGGCGAGGTCACCGTGGCCGAGATCGACCGCTCGGTACGCAACGTGCTGGGCGCCAAGTACGACATGGGCCTGTTCCACGATCCCTACCTGCGCATCGGCGCCGCGGCCGACGATCCGCCCGACCTGTATGCCGAAAGCCGCATGCATCGCGCGGACGCGCGCGAGTTGGCGCGCAAGTCGCTGGTCCTGCTGGAGAACCGCAACCGGACCCTGCCCCTGGCCAGGACGGCCACCGTCGCGCTGGTGGGCCCGCTGGCCGACTCGCCGCTGGACATGATGGGCAGTTGGTCGGCGGCCGGCAAGAGCGAGTCCTCGGTCACGCTGCGGCGGGGCATGGAAGAAGCGATGCGCGGCCAGGGCCGCCTGCTGTACGCGCGCGGGGCCAACGTCACCGACGATGCGCACATCGTCGATTACCTGAACTTCCTGAACTGGGACCACAAGGAAGTCTTCCAGGACCCGCGGCCGCCCGCCGACATGATCGCCGAGGCCGTCGGCATCGCCCGCCGGGCCGATGTCATCGTCGCCGCCGTGGGCGAATCGCGCGGCATGTCGCACGAGTCCTCCAGCCGCACCCGCCTGGACATCCCCGCCAGCCAGCGCGCGCTGCTGCATGCGCTCAAGGCCACGGGCAAACCGCTGGTGCTGGTGCTGATGAACGGCCGGCCGCTGGACCTGCAATGGGAAAGCGCCAATGCCGACGCCCTGCTCGAGACCTGGTACAGCGGCTCCGAGGGCGGCCACGCCATCGCTGACGTCGTGTTCGGCGACTACAACCCCGCCGGCAAACTGCCCATCTCCTTTCCCCGCTCGATCGGCCAGATCCCGACCTACTACAACCATCCCCGCGTAGGCCGGCCTTTCGTCGAAGGCAAGCCGGGCAACTACACCTCGCAGTACTTCGAGGAAAAGAACGGACCGCTCTACCCATTCGGATACGGCCTGAGCTACACCGGCTTCAGCCTGTCCGACGTCGTGCTGGACCGCACCACGATGACCCGGGGCGGCAAGCTGGGGGCCCTGGTCAACCTGAAGAACACCGGCACGCGGCGCGGCGAGACCGTGGTGCAGCTGTACATCCACGACGCGGCCGCCTCGGTCGTGCGGCCGGTGAAAGAACTGCGAGACTTCCAGCGCGTCGCGCTCGACCCGGGTGAGATGCGCACCGTGCGCTTCGAGATCGACGAGGACGACCTGAAGTTCTTCGATGCCCGCCTCCAGCACGTGGCGGAACCCGGGGACTTCGAGGTCCAGATCGGGCTGGACTCCCAGGACGTCAGGCGCGCCACCTTCACGCTGCGCTGACGTCGGCGGGCCGCCCCATCGGGCGGCCGCCCGCTAGTCAGGCTTGATCTGGTGGGCGTCGATGACCTGCTTCCACTTGGCGCGCTCCTTCGCGGCGTAGGCACCGAAGGCATCGCCCGACAGCTCCAGCGGCGCTCCACCCAGGGCCTTGATGCGCTCGTCCACCTCCGGGTCCTTCAACGCCGCGGCGACGGCGGCAGCCAATCGGTCCACCACGGGGCGCGGCGTCGCGGCCGGCGCGAACAGGCCAAACCAGCCGGTGGCCTCGAAACCCGCGATACCGCTCTCGGCCACGGTGGGCACGTCGGGCACCAGGTTGCTGCGCGCGGCGCCCGTAACCGCCAGGGGCTTGAGCCGGCCGCCCTGGATCATGGGCAGCAAGGTGTTGATGTCTCCCGACATGAACTGCACCACCCCGCTGGCCACGTCATTCATCGCTGGCGACGCACCCTTGTAGGGAATGTGGACCATCTCCACCTTCGCCATCGTCTTGAGCAGCTCCCCCACCAGGTGGTTGGTCGTGCCCGTGCCGGGCGAAGCGAAGTTGATCGCCCCAGGCTTGCGCCGGGCCAGTTCCACCAGGCCCTTCACATCGTTGGCAGGCAGGTTGCGATTCGCCACCAGCATGAACGGCACCGCGGCCACCGCCGCCACCGGACGCAGGTCGCGAGCGGGATCATAGGGAAGCTTGGGATCCAGGCTGGGGCTGATGGCGATGGGGCCATTGCTGCCCAGCAAGAGGGTATAGCCGTCGGCCGGCGCCCGCACCACGGCCAGCGACCCCAGCGCTCCGGCCGCGCCCGGCCGGTTTTCGACGATGACCGGCTGCCCGAGCTGCTTGCCGAGCGACTGCGCCACCGCGCGGGCCACGGCGTCCGTGCCGCCCGCCGGTGCGAACGGCACCACCAGCTTGACCGGAGCCGAAGGAAAAGGCTGGGCAAGCGCCATGGACCACTGCGTAGCCAGCAGCAGCGGCGCAAGAATGCCGAAGCGATGCATGAAAGTCTCCTGTTCTTGTCGCGGGACGGCCCGTGCGGCCGTCCCCATGGGCGAGGTCAGTCGTAGCGCTTGCGGAACAAGGGTCGTAGTTCGGAAATAGGCGCCTTGGACACGATCAGTTCCCGCATTCTGTCCTCGGCACCGCCGACCTTCTCGGCGTCGTCGATCAACGGCTCGATGAACTGGGCCGGCACCACGCAGATGCCCGAATCGTCGGCCACGATGAGGTCGCCCGGATAGACCACGATGTCGTGCACGCGCACCGGTCCGTTGATCTCCATGGCCTCCATCCTGAACTTGCCGGTGATGGGCGTCACGCCCGCGGCCCAGACCGGGTAGTCGATCTCGCGGATGGCCGGCAGGTCGCGCACCGCGCCGTTGACGATCGCGCCGGCGAACCCGTGGGTCTTGGCCACCAGCGCCGATTGCCCGCCCATGTTGGAGACGTTCAGGTCGCCGCCGAAGTCGGCCACCAGCACGTCGCCCGGCTCGGACAGGTAGTAGATCTCGCGCGTGGACATCTTGATGGGCTCCTTGTCCAGGCAGCCCTGCGTGGGCGTCTTGCGCTCGGGCATGGAGCGCAAAGTGACGGCATGACCCACGATCTTCCTGCCGCTTTGCAGGGGCCTGATGTGCGAGGCGGCCACCACGCCGCTAACGCCAAATCCGTCCAGCAGGTCGGACACGGTGGTGGTCAGGTCCGGCAGCGCCAGGTAGCGCTCCACGACCGCCCGCGAGACGCGGGGAAACTTGATGCGGGTAATGCGCTCGACCGGCACCTGGCCCCAGATCCGGCCCTGGTCCCGGTATTCCTCGTAGTCCTTCAGCACTTCCTCTCGGCTCATGACGCTTCCTTTTGGCGGATTAATTTTTCGCATATTAAGAGAAATTAATTTTTCCGTCAAAAAGAGAATTTTTTATTTTCCCGTAGCTACAGGGAAGTGCGATGTTGTGCGATCATAGGAAAATCCTGATTCCACCCTTGCCGATGCCTGCCCGCTCCGCCGCCTCCACCGCACTCCCGTCCACCCCGCCCGACCCCACGCCGCCGGCCACCGGCGAAAGCGCGGTGGGCCGGCTATTGAACATCCTCGATCTCTTCACGGCCGACAACCTGCAGATCCAGGTGGACGAGGTGGCCGCGCGGCTGGGCGTGGGGCGCTCCACCTGTTATCGGTATCTCCAGGAGTTGAGCGACCGCGGACTGCTGGCGCAGCGGGGCAAGGGCCGCTATTCGCTGGGCTCGCGCATCGTCGAACTCGAAAGGCTGCTGCAGCAGTCGGATCCTCTGCTCAACGCCGGCAAGTCGGTCATGGCCGGCATGGCGGACATCTGCGACAACCGGGCGCTGCTGCTCTGCACCCTGTACAACGATCGCGTCCTGTGCACCCATCAGGTCGGCTCCAGCCACATCACCCATGAGGGCGAGCGCATGCCTCTCTATCGCGGCCGTGGCTCCGCCTTCCCCTTGTTCCAGGGCGCAGGCTCGCAAGCCATCCTGGCCAACCTGGCCCCGCACCAGATCCGCGCCTTGTACCTCGCCAAGCAGGCCGAGATCGCCGAATCCGGATTGGGCCAGGACTGGCAGGAATTCCGCGGCGCCCTCGCGACCATCCGCAAGCAGGGTTACGTGGCCACGGTAGGCCGGCGCAATCCGCGTATCCTCGCGCTGGCCGTTCCGGTCCGCCATGCCGATGGGCAGGTCATGGGCAGCCTGTTGCTGCTGTCCGCCCATACCGAGGCGGAACGCGCCCAGGCGCTGGCGCTCGTTCCCCGTTTGCAGGCCGATGCGGCGCGCATAGGAGAACTCGAATATCGCCTGTCCAACGGCGACACGCCCCCGCTGGCCAACTGAGCCATCCCGGGTCCCCAAAAACAAAAAGCCGTGGAGTTGCCTCCACGGCTTTTTAGCGCCGGACATCTTGCGATGCCCGCCTGGCCTGCTCGGATCAGATGATCCGGGCGGCTTCGACCAGGCGAACCACCGACCAGGCCTTGGTCTTGGAAACCGGACGGGTTTCCGAGATCTCGACCAGATCACCGGTCTTGTACTGGTTGGTTTCGTCGTGAGCGTGGTACTTGGCGGACCGGACGACGATCTTGCCGTACAGCGGATGCTTCACCCGCCGCTCGACCATCACGGTTACCGTCTTGTCCATCTTGTCGCTGACCACACGACCGGTCAGCGTACGCTTCAGGTTGATTTCGCTCATGTTTACTTCCCGGCTTTCTCGCGCAGCACGGTACGGACGCGCGCGATGTCGCGGCGCACCTTGCCGAGCTGGCTGTTATTGGAAAGCTGCTGGGTAGCCAGTTGCATGCGCAGACTGAACTGAGCCCTAAGCAGACCCTCGAGCTCCTTACCGAGCTCGCCGGCGTCTTTCGAACGGAGTTCGCTTGCCTTCATTGCTATCTCCTTACGTTCCGAGATGACGCGTCACGAAGACGGTCGAGATCGGAAGCTTGGCAGCCGCCAGGCGGAACGCCTCGCGCGCCAGTTCTTCGTTGACGCCTTCCATTTCATACAGCACTTTGCCGGGCTGGATCTCGGCGACCCAGTACTCGGGGTTGCCCTTGCCGTTACCCATACGGACTTCGGCGGGCTTCTGCGAGATCGGCTTGTCGGGGAAGACGCGGATCCAGATACGGCCGCCACGCTTGATGTGGCGGGTGATGGCACGACGGGCCGATTCGATCTGGCGAGCGGTCAGGCGGCCACGACCGGTGGCCTTCAGACCGAATTCGCCGAACGAGACATTGGCGCCGCGCGTGGCCAGGCCCGTATTGCGGCCTTTTTGTTCCTTACGGTATTTCCTGCGCGATGGCTGCAGCATACTTATTCTCCGTCTTTTGCAGGCGCAGGCGCGGCAGCTGCGTCAGCAGCCGGCTTGCGCGGCGCACGCCGGGCGCCACCTTCCGGCGCGGCAGCAGCTGCCTCGCCTTCGGGGCGACGGCCGCCACGACCACGGCCGGCGCCGGGGCGATTATTGCCCGGACGATCGCCACGATCGTTACGCGGACCGCGACGCGGTTTGCGCTCTTCGTCTTTGGTTGCTTCCTGAGCGGCGGCCAGTTCGGCCGAGCCCAGCGTGTCGCCCTTGTAGACCCAGACCTTGATGCCGATCAGGCCATAGGTCGTGCCGGCTTCGGAAGTACCGTAATCGATGTTGGCGCGCAGGGTGTGCAGCGGCACACGGCCTTCGCGATACCACTCGGTACGGGCGATTTCGATGCCGTTCAGGCGGCCGGCGCTCATGATCTTGATGCCCTGGGCACCCAGGCGCATCGCGTTCTGCATGGCGCGCTTCATCGCGCGGCGGAACATGATGCGCTTTTCGAGCTGCTGGGCGATCGAGTCGGCGATCAGCTGGGCGTCGATTTCCGGCTTGCGGATCTCTTCGATGTTGACGTGCACGGGCACGCCCATCAGACGCTGCAGATCGGCCTTCAGGATCTCGATGTCCTCGCCTTTCTTGCCGATCACGACACCCGGACGAGCCGAGTAGACCGTGACACGCGCGTTCTTGGCAGGACGCTCGATGATCACGCGACCCACCGAAGCGCCTTTCAGCTTCTTCTTCAGGTATTCGCGAACCTTGATGTCTTCCGCCAGCATGTTGGCGTAGGCGCTTCCGCTGGCGTACCAGCGGGAAGACCAGTTACGGCTGACCGAGAGACGGAACCCGGTCGGGTGAATTTTCTGTCCCATCGTGGCTCCTTAGCTACCGACCTTGACCACAATGTGGCAGGTCTGCTTCTCGATCTTGACGCCGCGGCCCTTGGCGCGGGCGTCGAAACGCTTGAGCGACGTGCCCTTGTCGACGTAGATGGTTTTCACCTTCAATTCGTCGATATCGGCACCGTCGTTGTGCTCGGCATTCGCGATGGCGGATTCGACCGCCTTCTTGATGATGCCGGCGGACTTCTTGGGCGTGAACGTCAGAATGTTGATGGCCTGGGCCACCGACTTGCCGCGGATCATATCCGCGACCAGACGGGCCTTCTGGGCCGACACGCGTACGCCACGAACAATCGCAGTGGTTTCCATCGCGCTTACCTCTTGGCCTTTTTATCCGCAGCGTGACCCTTGAACGTACGGGTCAGCGCGAATTCGCCGAGTTTGTGACCGACCATGTTCTCGTTGATGTAAACGGGAACATGCTGGCGACCGTTGTGAACCGCGATCGTGAGACCGATGAACTCGGGCAGGATCGTGGAACGACGCGACCAGGTCTTGATCGGGCGCTTGTCTTTTCCGGCCGTGGACGTCTCCACCTTCTTCAGAAGGTGCAGGTCGACAAACGGGCCCTTTTTAATAGAACGTGACATGGCTCGCCTCGCTTACTTCTTCTTGCGCCGCTGGACGATCATATTGCTCGTCCGCTTGTTGCGGCGGGTCTTGAAACCCTTGGACGGAGTGCCCCAGGGACTGACCGGCTCACGGGCTTCGCCAGTACGGCCTTCACCACCACCGTGCGGGTGGTCGATCGGGTTCATGGCAACACCGCGAACGGTGGGGCGAATGCCACGCCAACGGGTAGCACCGGCCTTGCCGATCTGGCGCAGGCCATGCTCTTCGTTGCTGACTTCGCCGATGGTCGCACGGCACTCGATGTGCACCTTGCGGACTTCGCCCGAACGCAGGCGAACCTGGGCATAGGTACCTTCACGAGCCAACAGCACGGCCGATCCCCCCGCCGAACGCACCATCTGGGCGCCCTTGCCGGGGATCATTTCCACGCAGTGGATGGTGCTACCGACCGGGATGTTGCGGATCGGCAGGGTATTGCCAGCGCGGATGGGCGCTTCGCTACCAGACACCAGCGTAGCGCCGACTTCAAGACCGCGCGGGGCGATGATGTAGCGACGTTCGCCGTCGGCGTAGCACAACAGAGCGATGTGCGCCGTACGGTTGGGGTCGTATTCGATGCGCTCGACCTTGGCCGGGATGCCGTCCTTGGTGCGCTTGAAATCGACCACACGGTAATGCTGCTTGTGACCACCGCCGCGGTGACGCGTGGTGATATGGCCGTTGTTGTTACGGCCGGCATTCTGCATCTGCTTTTCGAGCAGACTGTCGAGCGGGCGACCTTTGTGCAGGTGGGGGTGAACCACCTTCACCATCGCGCGGCGACCGGCGGAAGTCGGCTTCAGCTTGACGAGGGGCATTTACTTCACCTCCTGCGCAAAGTCGATTTCCTGACCCGGCTTCAGCGACACGTACGCCTTGCGCTCGTTGCGGCGGCGACCGATGAAGCGGCCAAAGCGCTTGACTTTGCCCTTGGTATTGAGAACCTGCACGGACTCGACCTGCACCTTGAAGAGCAGTTCGACGGCAGCCTTGATTTCCGGCTTGGTGGCGTCTTGCAGGACGCGGAAAGCCACTTGTTGGTTCTTGTCGGCGATGAACGTGCTCTTCTCAGAGACGATCGGAGCCAGCAGAACCTGGAGCAGACGGTCGTTGCTCATCCCAGCATCTCCTCGAGCTGAGCGATCGCGGGCTTGGTGATCAACACTTTGTTGTAGTGGATCAGCGACAGCGGATCGGCATAACGGGACTCGACCACCGCCACGTGCGGCAGATTGCGCGTGGCCAGATAAAGGTTTTCGTCAACCGTATCGGTAATGATGAGGACCGAGTTCAAGCCCAGGCTCTTGAGCTTGTCGGCGGCCGCCTTGGTCTTGGGCGAATCGACCACGAAGTTCTCGACGATCGCGATCCGGTCTTCGCGGGCCAGCTGCGACAAGATCGACCGCACACCGGCGCGGTACATCTTCTTGTTCACTTTCTGGCTGAAGTTTTCTTCAGGCGAATTCGGGAAAATGCGACCACCCCCACGCCACAGCGGCGACGAGGTCATACCGGCGCGCGCGCGGCCGGTACCCTTCTGGCGCCAGGGCTTCTTGGTGGAGTGCTTGACTTCCGTGCGGTCCTTCTGGGCGCGGTTGCCGCTGCGGGCGTTGGCCTGGTAGGCGACAACGACCTGGTGCACCAGCGCTTCATTGAATTCGCGGCCGAAGACCGTATCGGGGGCGCTGACGGTCGCAGCGACCTGGCCCTGGTCATTCAGGAGCTTGAGATCTGCCATGTTCAGGCTCCTTTCACAGCGGGACGAACGACGATGTTCGCGCCGGCATGGCCCGGGACGGCGCCACGGACCAGCAGCAGGCCGCGCTCGGCGTCCACGCGGATCACGTCGAGGTTCTGCACGGTACGGGTGACGTCGCCATAGTGGCCGGCCATCTTCTTGCCCGGGAACACGCGACCCGGATCCTGCGCCATACCAATGGAGCCGGCCGAGTTGTGCGACACCGAGTTACCGTGCGAAGCGCGGTTCGACGAGAAATTGTGACGCTTGATCGCGCCCGAGAAGCCCTTACCGATGGTCGTGCCCGTCACGTCGACCTTCTGGCCGACCGTGAAGACAGATTCCACGGTGATGACTGCGCCCGGAGCGAACTCGGCCGCTTTGGCCGGATCAAGGCGGAATTCTTTGAGCACGCTGCCCGCCTCGGCACCCGCTTTCGCGAAATGGCCGGTAAGGGGCTTGGTGACGCGCGAAGCACGGCGCGTACCGAACGTGACCTGAACGGCGGCGTAACCGTCCGTTTGCGGGGATTTGACCTGGGTCACACGGTTGTTCGACACGTCCAGCACGGTCACGGGGATGGATTCGCCATCGTCCGTGAAAATGCGGGTCATGCCAACCTTGCGACCCACCAGGCCGAGCCGGAATGCGGCTGGCGTGGAGGCCGTCGATTGGGTCGACATCGTTTTCTCCATTCCCGACTACGATTGGCCGGGGCTAAAAATGGCGTCACACCGAGGTGCGGCGCCGGACAGCAACGCCAAAGGCGCTGCGCCAACATTGATGCGATGGTGATTGCTGGCGGCACGATCCGGGAAAAATACCGGGGAAACCCCGCCGGAAAAAATGCGTGCCAAAAGCCCATGGGGTTTACCCACGGGCTAGCCGGCTAGTATAGCCTGCGCCCGGCAGCCTTTTCAAGCCCCGGGCGCAAATACCACGTCACTGCAAAGCGATTTCCACATCCACGCCAGCCGGCAGGTCCAGGCGCATCAACGCGTCCACGGTCTTGTCGGTGGGATCCACGATATCCATCAGACGCTGATGGGTGCGGATCTCGAACTGGTCGCGCGACGTCTTGTTGACGTGCGGCGAACGCAGCAGATCGTAGCGGCGGATACGGGTCGGCAGGGGAACCGGACCACGGACCACGGCACCCGTGCGCTTGGCGGTTTCGACGATCTCAGCGGCCGACTGGTCGATGAGCTTGTAATCGAACGCCTTGAGGCGGATGCGAATCTTCTGCTTTTTCATGAAATATCCTAAAGAGCGATGAGGCGAAGAAACCCCGCCCCAAGTAGTAGTCAGATACCGCTGGCACTACAACCACACCTTCCGCACTGCCACCCTGCTATCCAGGAAACCGCGGATCCGGCTTTGCCGGTCCGCCGGTTTCGCCCCCTGGGGGGCGCGCGTCAGCGCGTAGGGGGGGTCTTACTTAATGATTTTGGCGACGACGCCGGCGCCGACGGTACGACCGCCTTCACGGATGGCGAAGCGCAGGCCTTCTTCCATGGCGATGGGCGCCAGCAGCTTGACCGTGATCGACACGTTGTCGCCCGGCAGCACCATTTCCTTGTCCTTCGGCAGGTCGATCGTGCCCGTCACGTCCGTCGTACGGAAGTAGAACTGGGGACGATAGCCGTTGAAGAACGGCGTGTGGCGCCCGCCCTCTTCCTTCGACAGCACGTACACCTCGGCCGAGAACTCCGTGTGCGGCGTGATCGAACCGGGCTTGGCCAGAACCTGGCCACGCTCCACGTCTTCACGCTTGGTGCCGCGCAGCAGGATACCGACGTTGTCACCGGCCTGGCCCTGGTCCAGCAGCTTGCGGAACATTTCCACGCCCGTGCACGTCGTCTTGACCGTGTCCTTGATACCGACGATTTCGATTTCTTCGCCGACCTTCACCACGCCGCGCTCGATACGACCCGTCACCACCGTGCCGCGGCCCGAGATCGAGAACACGTCTTCCACCGGCATCAGGAACGCACCGTCCACCGCCCGCTCGGGCGTCGGGATGTACGAATCCAGCGCTGCCGCCAGTTGCAGAATCGCCGCTTCGCCCAGCTCGCCCTTGTCGCCTTCCAGCGCCAGACGGGCCGAACCCTTCACGATCGGCGTATCGTCGCCCGGGAAGTCGTACTTCGAGAGCAGCTCGCGAACTTCCATCTCCACCAGTTCCAGCAGCTCGGCGTCGTCAACCAGGTCCGCCTTGTTCAGGAACACGATGATGTACGGCACGCCAACCTGGCGCGACAGCAGGATGTGCTCGCGCGTCTGCGGCATCGGGCCGTCAGCGGCCGACACCACCAGAATCGCGCCGTCCATCTGCGCCGCACCCGTGATCATGTTCTTCACGTAGTCCGCGTGGCCCGGGCAGTCAACGTGCGCGTAGTGCCGCGATTGCGTCTCGTATTCCACGTGCGCCGTGTTGATCGTGATACCACGCGCCTTCTCTTCCGGCGCCGCGTCGATCTGGTCGTACGCCTTCGCCTCGCCGCCGAACTGCTTCGACAGCACCGTCGTGATCGCCGCCGTCAGCGTCGTCTTGCCGTGGTCAACGTGACCGATCGTGCCCACGTTCACGTGCGGCTTCGTACGCTCAAACTTGCCTTTTGCCATGTTCTCTCTTCCTGCAGTTTGCCTGGAGATTTAACGATTACTTGCCTGTCGCCAATTACTTGGCGCGGGCGCTGATGATTGCGTCGGCGACGTTCTTCGGCGCTTCCGCGTAATGCTTGAATTCCATCGTGTACGTCGCACGACCCTGGGTCGCGGAACGCAGCGAGGTGGAATAACCGAACATCTCGGCCAGGGGAACCTCGGCCTTGATGACCTTGCCGCCGCCGACCATGTCGTCCATGCCCTGGACCATGCCGCGACGCGAGGACAGATCGCCCATCACGGTACCGGCGTAGTCTTCCGGCGTCTCGACCTCCACGGCCATCATGGGCTCGAGCAGCACGGGGTTGGCCTTGCGCATGCCGTCCTTGAAGGCCATCGAGGCAGCCATCTTGAACGCGTTTTCGTTCGAGTCCACGTCGTGGTACGAACCGAAGAACAGCGTGACCTTGACGTCCACCACCGGATAACCGGCCATCACGCCGGCCTGCAGGGTATCGACGCAACCCTTTTCCACGGCCGGGATGAATTCGCGGGGCACCACGCCGCCCTTGATCGCGTCGACGAACTCGAAGCCCTTGCCGGCCTCCTGGGGCTCGACCTTCAGCACCACGTGACCATATTGGCCACGGCCGCCCGACTGCTTGACGAACTTGCCTTCGGACTCTTCGCAAACCTTGCGGATGGTTTCGCGGTAGGCCACCTGGGGCTTGCCGACGTTGGCGTCAACGCCGAATTCGCGCTTCATGCGGTCGACCAGGATTTCCAGGTGGAGCTCGCCCATGCCGGCAATGATGGTCTGGCCCGATTCCTCATCGGTGCGCACGCGGAACGACGGATCCTCGGCGGCCAGGCGGTTCAGGGCGATGCCCATCTTTTCCTGGTCGGCCTTGGTCTTGGGTTCGACGGCCTGCGCGATCACGGGCTCGGGGAACTCCATCTTTTCCAGCGTGACGATCGATTCCGGATCGCACAGCGTTTCGCCGGTCGTGACGTCCTTCAGGCCCACGGCCGCGGCGATGTCGCCCGCCAGCACTTCCTTGATTTCCTCACGCTGGTTGGCGTGCATCTGCAGAATACGGCCGACGCGCTCTTTCTTGCCCTTGATCGCGTTGTAGACGGTGTCGCCGGAGTTCAGCACGCCCGAGTACACGCGGATGAAGGTCAACTGGCCGACGAACGGATCCGTCATCAGCTTGAACGCCAGCGCCGAGAACTTTTCCTTGTCGTCGGCCTTGCGAACCACCGGCTGGTCGTTCTCGTCGGTACCGTCGACCGGGGGGATGTCGACCGGCGAGGGCAGGTAATCGATGACCGCGTCCAGCATGGCCTGCACGCCCTTGTTCTTGAAGGCGGTGCCGCACAGCATGGGCTGGATTTCGCCGGCGATGGTGCGCTGGCGGATGGCGGACTTGATCTCGGCTTCCGACAGCTCGCCGGATTCCAGGTACTTGTTCATCAGCTCTTCGGACGACTCGGCAGCCGCCTCGACCAGCTTCTCGTGCCATTCGCTGCAGGTGTCGGCCAGCTCGGCGGGGATGTCTTCGTATTCGAACTTGGTACCCTGGCTGGCGTCATCCCACACGATGGCCTTCATCTTGACCAGGTCGACCACGCCCTTGAACGAGTCTTCGGCGCCGATCGGCACTTGCAGCGGGATCGGGTTGGCCTTCAGGCGCAGACGCATCTGCTCGTAGACCTTGAAGAAGTTCGCGCCGGTACGGTCCATCTTGTTGACGAACGCGAGACGAGGCACGCCATACTTGTTGGCCTGGCGCCAGACGGTTTCCGACTGGGGCTGCACGCCGCCCACGGCGCAATACACCATGCAGGCGCCGTCGAGCACGCGCATGGAGCGTTCGACTTCAATCGTGAAGTCCACGTGCCCCGGGGTGTCGATGATGTTGAAGCGATGCTCGGGATAGTTGCCCGCCATGCCCTTCCAGAAGCAGGTGGTGGCAGCCGAGGTGATCGTGATGCCGCGTTCCTGCTCCTGCTCCATCCAGTCCATCGTGGCGGCGCCGTCGTGCACTTCGCCAAGCTTGTGGTTGACGCCCGTATAGAACAGGATACGTTCGGTGGTGGTGGTCTTCCCTGCGTCGATGTGCGCAGAGATGCCGATGTTGCGGTAGCGCTCGATCGGGGTCTTGCGGGCCATGATCGGATTTCCTTGGTGACTGGACTGGTTGGCCCACGGCGATCGGCCGCGGGCCATTTGAGAAACGAAGAGTGCTGCTTACCAGCGGAAGTGGCTGAATGCCTTGTTGGCTTCGGCCATCTTGTGCGTGTCGTCGCGCTTCTTGACCGCGCCGCCGCGGCCTTCGGACGCATCCATCAGTTCGCCGGCCAGGCGCAGGTCCATGGACTTCTCGCCACGCTTCTTGGCGGCCTCGCGAACCCAACGCATAGCCAAGGCCAGGCGGCGCACGGGGCGCACTTCAACCGGCACTTGGTAGTTGGCGCCGCCGACCCGGCGGCTCTTGACCTCGACGATGGGCTTGACGTTGCCGATCGCCTGACCGAACACCTCGATGGGGTCCTTGCCGGTCTTGGTCTGGATTTGTTCGAGGGCGCCATAAACGATCCGCTCTGCAACGGCCTTCTTGCCGGAGAGCATGACGACGTTCATGAATTTGGCGAGTTCAACGCTGCCGAACTTGGGATCGGGCAGGATTTCACGCTTGGGTACTTCGCGACGACGAGGCATTTCTACTTCCTATGTCTTCAGTTGAACCGCGGGCTTTCGCCTACGGCCGTGGCCTGTCATGGTGGGCTTGCGCCCCGACGGGCCCCTTACTCGCGCCGCCCCTGCAGGTCAGGGCGCGGCAACGCAACGGGTAAAGCGGCAAGACCTGGAGATCAGGCCTTCTTGGGGCGCTTGGCGCCGTACTTCGAGCGGGACTGCTTGCGATCCTTCACGCCTTGCAGGTCCAGCGAGCCGCGGACGATGTGGTAGCGCACACCCGGGAGATCCTTCACCCGGCCGCCGCGCACCAGAACCACCGAGTGCTCCTGCAGGTTGTGGCCTTCACCGCCGATGTACGAAATGACTTCGAAACCGTTGGTCAGGCGCACCTTGGCGACCTTACGCAGAGCCGAGTTCGGCTTCTTGGGGGTCGTGGTGTAGACACGGGTGCAGACGCCGCGACGCTGCGGGCTGCTTTCAAGAGCGGGCGACTTGCTCTTGGCGTGGCTGGATTCGCGCGGCTTGCGCACGAGTTGGCTGATAGTTGGCATAAGCCCTCTTCCGTAACCTTTTGGGGTCTTTTGGTTAGGTCTGCGGCCTACGTCACAAGGCCCAGACGTCTACAACAAGCCATCCGGCAGCGCGGCCCCGAGCAGGAAGCCGCGACCGGGGCGAACCGGAAGAGGAACATGCACGGGCCGCACGATCGTGCGGCATGAAAACCTGCTGGGGGAGGAACGCCGCGACGCGGCTCTTGAGAAAGGCAGGATTTGCGGGACATCCGAGCGATTGTGCCTGCCGGATATTGCAATTCTGCACATCAAAGAACGCGCGGCCCGGGCGAGCCGACTCCAGAGAGCTTGCCATAATAGCCCGGGCAAAACCAGGCTGTCAATGCAAACCCTGGCGTGGACGTCTATCCATATATACAAAACGGCGACAGGAGCACGCCTGTCGCCGATACCGCACATTATAGCCGGCGCACCTCGGGCGGCTCCTGCACCTGCGGGGCGGCGGCCGCCAGGATCTCCGCCCGGTCGCCGCTCAGCGGCGGATAGATGCGCTGGCCGTTGATGGTCCGCTTGGTCGTCTTGGCGGCGTCCCGGGTGGAAATAACCCGGCGGTCCCAGCCGCCCGTATAGACCGCGCCCCAGGGGCCCAGGTCCAGCACCGTCACGTACCAGTCTATATATAGGGGAAGCATGGGCTGGCCGATCAGGTCGGCGGCGACGTTATGGCCAGCATAGCGGCCCATGGGACGGCCGTGCTGGCAGGACATCACCGACGCATGGGTGCCGTCCAGCACGGCGCGGGCCGCGTCCCCCGCCGCGTAGACGCCGGCCACGCCTCGCACGCGCATGAACTCGTCGACGTCCAGGCGGCCCAACCGGTCTTTTTCGCCCGGAATCGCGGCGCCCAGCGCATTGGCCCGCATGCCGCCGCACCACACCACGGTCGGCGCCTCCAGGCGCTGGCCGTCCGCCAGCGTGACGCCCCGGCCATCTACCGACACGATCGAGATCCCCGTGCGCATCTCCACCCCCAGCTCACCCAGCGCCTCGACGATGACCGCGCGCGCCTCGTCGCCCATGTCCGGGCCGATCAGCGGGCTCGCATCGGCCAGGATCACCCGCGGCCGGGCCTCGCCCGGCGTCCCGGCGGCCATCGCCGCCAGGCGCGCCGGCAGTTCCGAGGCAAGCTCGATGCCGGTCAGCCCCGCGCCGACGACCAGCACGCGCAGCCGGTCCGGATCGCCGCCGGCCGCCAGCGCACGCAGATGGGCGTCGAGCCGCCTGGCCTCCTGGTACGTATCGATGTCGAAAGCGTGCCCGGCCAGGCCGGGGATGGGCGGACGCTGCAAGCCGCTGCCCAGCGCGTACACCAGGCGATCGTACTCGAGGACCTCGCGGCCGGCCTCGGTACGGACGGTCACGGTGCGGCGCCCGATGTCGATCGCGGCAACGTCCCCGCGCACCCGCTCCACGCCCACCGGATCCAGCACGCGATCCAGCGGCACGAGCGTGGCCGCCAGGTCCTCTTCATAGTTGCGGACACGGATGCTGTGGAAATCGTTCCGCTCCACCAGCGTCACCCGGACTTCGCCCGGGCCCACGCCGTGCTCGTCCAGCTTGCGCGCGGCTCCGACCGCGCTCCACAGGCCGGCGAATCCGCCCCCCAATACGACGATGCGTTTCATCTAGACAACTCCTTCAGAATAAATCGCGGATGGCCGCCCTACATGCCGATATGGTCGCGCACCAGCTCCGGGCGCGCCCGCAAGGCCTCAGAGGAACCCTGCCAGACGACCGAGCCCTTCTCGAGGATGTAGTGGTGATCGGCCACCCGCATCAGCGGCCCCAGGTTCTTGTCGATGACCAACAGTGCCAGGCCCCGCTCCTTCAACGACTGGATACAGCGCCAGATGTCTCCCCTGACGAGCGGCGCAAGCCCTTCGGTGGCCTCGTCCAGGATCAGCAGATCGGGATTCGTCATCAGGGCGCGGCCGATGGCCAGCATCTGCTGCTCGCCGCCGGAAAGATGGCAGCCGAGATTCCGCTGGCGCTCGCGCAGCCTTGGAAACATCCCGTAGATATCGTCCAGCGACCAACCCACCGCGCGCCCCGGCGCCTCGCGCGCCGTGGCGATCAGGTTCTCGCGCACCGAAAGACTGGGAAATACCCGCCGTCCCTCGGGCACCAGCCCCAGACCCGAGCGCGCGATACGGTGCGCGCCCAGGCGGCGCAGGCTGCGTCCCCGCCACTCGACGTCGCCACCGCACAGGCGCTGCAACCCCATGATGGACTTGACCGTGGTCGACTTGCCCATGCCGTTGCGGCCCAGCAGCGCGACGCATTCACCCGCGTGGATCTCCAGGTCGACGCCGAACAGCGCCTGGCTGCCGCCGTACGCGGTCTCGATCCCGCGCAGCCGCAGTAGCGGGCTGACGCCGCGCCGGGCCCTGCCTGTTTCAATCATGGCCTTCTCCCAGGTAGGCGACGCGGACGTCCTCATTGCCGCGGATCCGGTCCGGCGTGCCGCAGGCGATCACGCGGCCGTACGACAACACGGTGATACGGTCGGCCAGCGCGAACACCGCATCCATGTCGTGTTCGACCAGGACGATGCTGTAGGTGCCCTTGAGTTCGCGCAGCATGTCGACCAACCCGGCCGATTCCTGGCGGCTCATGCCCGCCATGGGCTCGTCCAGCAGCAACACCTCCGGCCGCATCGCAAGCGCCATGGCGATCTCCAACTGACGCATCTCGCCGTGGGCCAGCGCGCCCGCCGCCCGGCCAGCCGCGTACCCCAGCCCGACCCGCCCCAACGCTGCCCGCGCCGGCCCGGCCAGGCCGGCGTCCCGGCTCACCGGCCGCCAGAAGCGGAAACTGTGCCCCTGCCCGGCCTGGACCGCCAGCATGACGTTCTCCAGTACGGAGAATTCCCGGAACACCGAGGTGATCTGGTAGGAACGCCCGATGCCGGCCAGGGCCCGCCGATGGACCGGCGTTCGCGTGATGTCGCGCCCCCTCAGCGAGATCGTGCCCGCATCCGGCGCGATCTCGCCGGCCAGTTGATGGATGAGCGTGGTCTTGCCCGCGCCGTTGGGACCGATGACGGCATGCAGTTCCCCCTGTTCCAGGGTCATGCAAAGTCCATCGGTCACCTTCAGCGCCCCGTAGCGCTTGACCAGTCGGCTCGCGGCCAGGATCTCAGCCATCGGTGTCCTCCCGGCCCGCCAGGGCGCCGTACAGGCCGCGCCGCGCGAACAGCACGACGGCCACCACGAACACGCCGAAGACGCCCAGCCAGTGAGTACGGATCAGGTCCGCCGCCACGCCCGGCAGTTCGAGCGGCATGCTGGACAGGAACTCTTCCAGCAGCACGAAGGCCGCCGCCCCCACGATCGGCCCCAGCAGTGTCGCCATGCCGCCCAGCACGCACATCAGCACCAGGTCCCCCGACAGGGTCCAGCTCATGTACGAAGGCGACGCGAAACGGGCCAGATTGCCCAGCAGCACTCCCGCCACCACCACGATCATCGCCGACAGCACATAGGCGGCAAGCCGGTAGCGCAGGATGGGAAAGCCCAGGGCCTGCATGCGGCGCGGATTCTGGCGGCTCCCGCGCAGGACCATGCCGAAGCGCGAGCCGATCAGCCGACGGCACAGGGCACAGACGGCCGTCAGCACGACCAGCGCCAACAGGTAGAACTGGTAGGGATCGTCCAGCGACAGACCCGGCACGCGGCTGTGCTGCGCGATGGTCAGCCCGTCGTCGCCGCCGTACTGCTTCAGGCTGATCGCCAGAAAATAGAACATCTGGGCGAAAGCCAGCGTGATCATGATGAACGCCATGCCGCTCGTCTTCAGGCAGATGAACCCCACGACCAGCGCCACGGCCGCGCCGACGGCCAGCGCCACCGCCAGATGGACCAACCCCGAATCCACGCCGTGGGCCGACAGGATACCCACCGAGTACGCGCCGATGCCCAGGTACATCGCATGGCCCAGGCTGACCATGCCGCCGTATCCCAGCACCAGGTTCAGGCCCACGGCCGCCAGCCCGAGGATCATGATGCGCGCGACCAGGCCGAGCCAGAACGGCTGGCCCAGCAGATGGGCGGCCACTGGGACGAGGCACAGCGCCAGGAAGACCGCGGCGGCCGGCGCGGCGCGCCGGACCGCCATTGCGCCGGCCGTATTCGCGCCGCGCGGCGGCGCGTCCTTGGCATACAGGGTGGAGTTCATGCGTGCCTCACTGGAAAGAGCCCGTGCGGGCGCATGGCGAGCACCAGCGCCATCAGCAGGTAGATGAGCATGGACGCCACCGCTGGGCCCGCGGCCTGGGCGAAGGCCTTGCTTGCCAGCGCGTCGAACACCGCCGGCAGGAAGGCGCGCCCCAGCGTGTCGATCAGGCCGACCAGCAGCGCACCATGGAACGCCCCGCGTATGGAGCCGATGCCACCGGTCACGATGACCACCAGGGTCAGCACCAGCACGGGTTCGCCCATGCCGGGCTGCACCGACAGGATGGGACCGGCCATCACGCCCGCGAGTCCCGCAAGACCCGCCCCCACCCCGAAGATCAGCGCATTCAGCAGGCGGATGTTGACCCCCATCGCGCCCACCATTTCCGCATCGGCCGCGCCGGCGCGTATCAGCATGCCCACGCGCGTCCGGTTGATCAGGACATAAAGCGCGAGGCCCGCCGCCAGCCCGACCGCGATGATGGCGAACCGGTACGCGGGGTACGGGAAGCCGAACAGCTCCACCGTTCCGGACAGCGCCCGCGGCACGTTGATGTAGACCGGCGCCGGGCCCCAGGCGAAGCGCACGATCTCGTTGAAGACCAGGATCAGGCCGAACGTGGCCAGCACCTGGTCCAGGTGGTCGCGCGTGTACAGGCCAGCCAGCACCAGACGGTCGACCGCCAGGCCGATCAGTATGGTGGCGGGCACGGCCAACAGCAGCGCCAGCAGGAAGGAATCGAAGGCCCCCAGCATGGCCGCCGCCAGATAGGCGCCCATCATGTAGAGCGATCCGTGCGCGAGATTGACGAAGTTCATGATCCCGAACACCAGCGTCAGGCCAGCCGACATCAGGAACAGCAGGATGCCGAGTTGCAGGCCGTTGAGCACCTGGGTAGCGATGAGTTGAGCGTTCATGGCGCGGGCGTCATTCCATCGGGCATTCGGCGTGGTAGGCATCGCGGTGGTCCTTCAGCGGGGTCGCGATGGTCTTGAGCGTCACGCGGCCGCGCGCGTCCTTCACCACTTCGAACACATGCATGTCCTGGACGGGGAAATTGTTGTTGCCGAACCTGAACACGCCGCGCACCGACGGAAAGTCGGCCTGCCTGAGCGCCGCCATGAAGGCGCTCTTGTCCTCGACGCGGCCGCCCACCTTCTTCAGCGCCGAGTCCAGCAGTTGCGCGCCGTCGTAGCTCTGCGCCGCGTAGTGGGAAGGGATGCGTCCATACTTCTTCTCGAACCCGGCCACGAAAACGCGGTTGGCCTCGTTGTCCAGGTCGGGCCCCCAGGCGGTGCCCGTGATCACCCCCAGGGCGCTTTCACGCTGGGCGGGAAGGTTGATGGCGTCGGTGGTGGACGCGGAAAGCACCGGTATCCGGCCCAGCAGTCCCGCCTGCTGGTACTGGCGCAGGAAGTTCACCCCGAGTCCGCCGGGATAGAAGACGAACACGGCATCGGGCTTGCTGGCCGCGATCCGTGTCAGTTCGGCGGAGAAGTCCTGCTGGCTGAGCGGGGTATAGATTTCGTCCAGCAGGGGCGCCTTGTAGTAGCGTTTGAATCCGGTCACGAAATCGAAGCCCGACTGGTAGTTGGGCACCATGGTGATGACCCGCTTGTAGCCCTTGGACGCGGCGTAGTGACCCACGACCTCGGCCTGCTGGTCGTTCTGCCAGGAGGTGCTGAAGAAGTAGGGCGAGCAGGCCTTGCCCGCCAACTGGCTGGGTCCAGCGTTGGTCCCGATCAGGAAAACCTTCTTCTGCGTGATGCGCGGATGCACGGCCAGCATGACGTTCGAGAACGTCACCCCGACGATGATGGGTACGTCGTTGCGACCCGTCAGGCTCTCGACCAGTTGCACACCCACCTCCGGCTTGAGCTGGCTGTCCGCCTTGACCACGCGGATCTCCCGGCCGCCCAGCTTGCCGCCGTTGCGATCCAGATAGAGCATGAAGCCGTCGTACATGTCCTGGCCCAGCGCGGCCTGCGGACCCGACAGTTCGGCCATGAAGCCGACCTTCAGTTTCTCCTGCCCGGCCGCATTCGCGGCGGCCAGAGTCGCCAGGGCCATGCAAGCCCCGGTGCAGACGCCCATCAGGCGATGATGCTTTCTCATGTTGTCTCCTTCCGCCCGCCTTGTCGCGAACGCTATCGTTACCGGCCCGCATCTCGTCGTTCCCGGCCACAATCTGGATATTTAATAACCAGATTCAGGAGCGGATTCTGGTCTCGTTCCGAACGCTAGTCAATCACAATCTGGATGTGTATAGTCCGGATTATCCATTACGAGGCATGAACCATGAGGATGAGCGAAGGCGTGGAATGGGGCCTGCATTGCTGCGTGGCCCTGGGCTGGATAGGGCAGGACGAGGTGGTCTCCACCGCCAGGCTGGCGGCCAAGTTCGGCCTGCCAGCCGCCTATCTGAACAAGTCGCTGCAGGCCCTGGTGCGAGCCGGCATCCTGGTGTCGTCGGCGGGGCCCAAGGGCGGTTTCCGGCTGGCCCGGGCGCCGGCGCGAATCACGCTGCTGGAAGTGGTCGATGCCATCGAGGGCCAGGAGGCGGCATTCCGCTGTACCGAGATCCGCAGCAACGGCGAAGGCGCCGCGCCCCCTGCCGAATGCCGCCGGCCCTGTGCCATCGCCTCGGCCATGCGCGGCGCCGAAGCCGCCTGGCGCAAGGAACTGTCGCGCCAGACGATCGCCATGGTCATGAACAAGGCGCCCCGCAGCGCGGCCGAACGCACGGTGCGCTGGCACGCATTCGCCTGAACGCCGTCAGGCCGCCGTTTTTTAGTTACATTTTGATACACAAGGCTGGACGGACTTTGTGCGTTCCGCCTCGGCTTCTTGGCTAGGATGAGCCATCGTAGGGCAAAGACCGCAGCGTCTTTGGACCCGATCCTCAACCCCGCCTTCAGGAGTCCGACGATGAGCGACAAGACCTCCCTCCCCGGCCACAGCACCACCAGCGCCGGTGCCCCCGCCCCCAGCGACCGCAATTCGCTGACGGTGGGCAGCGACGGACCGCTGGTCCTGCACGACGTGCATTTCCTCGAACAGATGGCGCACTTCAACCGGGAAAAAGTCCCCGAGCGCCAGCCCCACGCCAAGGGCTCGGGCGCGTTCGGCGTCTTCGAGACCACCGAGGACATCTCCCGCTACACCAAGGCCGCCCTGTTCCAGAAAGGCTGTAAGACCGAGATGCTGGCCCGGTTCTCCACCGTGGCCGGCGAGTCCGGCAGCCCCGACACCTGGCGCGACGTGCGCGGCTTCTCGCTGAAGTTCTATACGAGCGCGGGCAACTACGACCTGGTCGGCAACAACACGCCCGTCTTCTTCGTGCGCGACCCCATCAAGTTCCCCCACTTCATCCGCAGCCAGAAGCGCCTGCCCGACTCCGGCCTGCGCGACGCCCACATGCAATGGGATTTCTGGACCCACAATCCGGAATCCGCGCATCAGGTCACCTACCTGATGGGCGATCGGGGCATTCCGCAGTCCTGGCGCCACATGAATGGCTTCGGGTCGCACACCTATATGTGGGTCAACGCGGCCGGCGAGAAATTCTGGGTCAAGTACCACTTCCACAACCAGCAGGGCGAGAAGAACCTGACCAACGAGGAAGCCGCCCGCATCGCCGGCCAGGACGCCGACTACCATCGGCGCGACCTGTTCGAGGCGATCGTGCGCGGGGAACATCCCAAGTGGGTGATGTCGGTGCAGGTCATGCCGTATGCCGAGGCCAAGACCTACCGCTTCAATCCCTTCGACCTGACCAAGGTGTGGCCGCACAAGGACTACCCGCTGATCAAGGTCGGCGTGATGACGCTGAACCGCAACCCGGTCAATTTCTTCGCCGAGATCGAGCAGGCCGCCTTCTCGCCCGGGAATACCGTGCCCGGTATCGGCCTGTCGCCCGACAAGATGCTGCTGGGCCGCGCCTTCGCCTACAACGACGCGCATCGCGCCCGCATCGGCACCAACTTCCACCAGTTGCCCGTGAACCGTCCGAAGGTGCCGCTCAACACCTACATGTTCGACGGCAACATGACCTATGAACATGCCGGCAACGCCGCCACCTACGCGCCCAACAGCCAGGGCCGCGCCTGGGCCGACGGCGGCGCGGCGCCAGAGGAAAGTTGGGAAGTCGACACCAGCCTGGTGCGGGAGGCCTACAAGCTGCGCAAGGACGACGACGACTTCGGCCAGGCCGGCGCGCTGGTGCGCGACGTGTTCGACGATGCCCAGCGCCAGCGGCTGGTCGATACCGTGGTGGGCGGGCTGAAGTCGGGCGTGCGCTCGCCGGTGCTCGAGCGCGCGTTCGATTACTGGAAGAAGGTCGACGCCGACATCGGCCGCCGCATCGAGGCCCAGTACAAGGCCAAGGCGTAGGTCCACGCGCCGGGAGCCCCGGCTCCCGGCCCCTCCCCATGGCCCGGAACTTGCACGCACACCGGTTGATGACCGGCCGGCGCACTCATCCGGGGCACGCATTCCTCACCATTAGGTGATTCCCCCAATGAGCGGCCGGCCAAATACTCAGTACAGTGACTATATTGTTCAGCCTACTGAGTAATTTGGTGCATCAAGGCACACATCCAGTGCGCCCCCGATCCGATCAACCCGACCCTGCGAGCTCCCCCATGCTGACCAAGATGCCCGTTCAACTGCTGTGCTCCCTGGCCTTCGCTGCCGCCCTCGTGCCCGCGGCGCGGGCCGACGTCAAGGCCGCCCCCACCTTCCCCGTCAAGACGGTCGAGATCACCGTGCCCTATGCCGTGGGCGGCGGGGTCGACATGCTGGCCCGGCTCATCGGCGACCAGCTCGGCAGGCTGGGGCAGTCCGTCATCGTCGAAAACAAGGCCGGCGCCGGCAGCACCGTGGGCACCCGCATCGTCGCGGGCAAGCCCAAGGACGGCCACTCCCTGCTGATGATGAACGACGCCTATTCCCTGGCGCCCGCCATCTACAAGAACCTGGGCTACGACCCCAAGAAGGACCTGGCGGCCGTGATCAATGTCGCCTACGCTCCCATGCTGGTGGTCGTACCGGCATCTTCGCGCTTCAAGACCCTGGCCGACGTGGTAGCGGCGGGCCGCCAGCCGGGTTCCAAGCTGTCGTACGGCTCCTGCGGCGCCGGCACCGACCCGCACCTGGCGGGCGAGATGATGAACATCGAGTTCAAGATGAGCAACGTGCACGTTCCGTACAAAGGCTGTGGCCCCGCCCTGGTCGACGTCCTGGGCGGGCAGGTGGACCTGGCGGTGGTCACCATCTCCGGCGCGCTGACCTACATTTCCTCGGGCAAGCTGCGCGCGTTGGCCATCACGTCCAGCGAGCGCTCGAAGGCCGTACCCGACGTGCCCACCGTGGCCGAGAGCGGCGCGCCCGGCTTCAACCTCAGCCAGTGGCAAGGCCTGGCGGTTCCCGGCGGCACGCCCGACAACATCAAGATGGACATCTACAAGACGGTGTCGGCCATCATGAAGACCGACGCCATGCGCAAGCGCCTGGAGGACCTGGGCTACACCACCGCGGACGAAGGCCCGGCCGCGTTCCAGAAGATCGTCAACGACGACATCGACCGTTTTGCCGCGCTGGCCCGGAAGATCGGCCTGAGCGCGGACTGAGATTCCCCGCATCCACCAGAAGGAAAACCGATGAACAAACTGAACATCAGCCTCTCCGTAGGCAACTACGACCGCACCCAGGCCCTGTTCGACGGCCGCGTCGCCATCGAGGGCTGCAACGTGCGCGCCGTGCCGCTGGAGCCGGAAGAAGCCTTTCACCGCGCCTTCCGCTACGAGGAGTTCGACGTAACGGAAATCTCCATGAGCAGCCACATGATGACCACGGCGCGCGGCGACAACAAGTACGTCGCGGTGCCCGCCTTCCTGTCGCGGGTCTTCCGCCAATCGGGCATCTACGTGCGCACCGACCGCGGCATCGAGCGTCCGCAGGACCTCAAGGGCAAGACCATAGGCGTGCCCGAATACCAGATCACCGCGAACGTCTGGATCCGCGGCATCCTCGAGGACGAATACGGCGTCAAGCCGGCCGACATCAAGTGGCGGCGCGGCGGCGTCGAGGAACCGGGCCGGGGCGAACGCGCGCCCATCGAGCTGGATCCGTCCATCGACCTGAAGCAGATCCCCGACGACAAGACCCTGTCGGGCATGCTGGAGTCCGGCGAGATCGACGGCTACATCGGCGCCCGCGCGCCGTCCTGCTTCCTGCGCGACGCGCCCAACGTCGGCCGCCTGTTCGGCGACTACATCGATGCCGAGAAGGACTACTTCCGTCGCACCCGCATCTTCCCCATCATGCACATGGTGGGCATACGCAAGTCGCTGGTGGAAGAGAATCCCTGGCTGCCGGTCAGCGTCTACAAGGCCTTCCTGAAGGCCAAGGCCCTGGCCGTCAAGGAACTGGACGAGATCTGCCACCTGGCGGTCACCCTGCCCTGGATGGTTCACCACCACAACGAGGCCAAGGCGCTGATGGGCGAGGACTACTGGCCCTACGGCCTGCCCGCCAACCACCACGTGATCGAGACCTTCGCGCGCTATCACCACGAGCAGGGCTTGTCGCGCCGGCAAGTCGCACCCGAGGAGCTGTTCGCCGCCTCGGCCCTCGACCTGTCGAAGATCTGAAGGCGCCATGAAAGCTCCCGCCGTCGACTACGTGGCGCCGCGCAGCCTGGACGAGGCGCTGCAATGCCTGGCCGGCACCGACAATGCGCGGGTGCTGGCGGGCGGCCAGTCGCTGATGGCCATGCTGAACATGCGGTTCGCGTTCCCGGACTGCCTGGTGGACATCAACCGCATCCCGGAACTGGCCTACCTGCGCGACGAAGGCGACACGATCCGGATCGGCGCCATGACCCGCCAGCGCGACGTCGAGTTCTCGGACCTGGTCCGCGACCGGCTGCCCATCCTGCGCGAGGCGATCCTGAACGTCGGCCACCGGCAGACGCGCAATCGCGGCACGGTGGGCGGCAGCCTGTGCCAGCTCGACCCCTCGGCCGAGATCCCCACCATCGCCATGGCGCTGGACGCGCGGATCCACGTGGCCAACGCCGCCGGCACGCGCAGCCTGGCGATGGCGGATTTTCCCGCCGGCTACATGACGCCGGCGCTGGAGGCCGACGAGATGCTGGTGGGCGTGTCGATGCAACCCTGGGACCCAGGGCATGGCTGGAGCTTCCTGGAGTTCTCGCGGCGGCACGGCGACTTCGCCATCGCGTCGGCCGCCGTGCTGCTGCGATTCGGCGCCGACGCCCGAGTGGACCGCTGCTCCATCACCCTGGGCGGCGTGTCGACGGCGCCCGTGCGCATGGGCCAGGCCGAACAGGCGCTGCTGGGCACCAAGGCCGAGGCGGCCGACATCGAACAGGCCGCCGCGCTGTGCGGCGCGGTGGAGGCCAGCTCCGACGCCTACGTGCCCGGCTGGTACCGCCAGCGGCTGGCGCGCGTCCTGTCCAGCCGCGCGATCACCCGCGCGCTCGAGCGCGCAACGAGATGAGATTCCCCATGGCAACGACGCAAGATCCCCGTCCCGTGCACCTGTCCGTCAACGGCAAGCCCTGCCAGGGCATGGCCGCGCCACGCCTGCACCTGGCCGATTTCCTGCGTGGCGAACTGAAGCTGACCGGTACCCACGTCGGCTGCGAGCACGGTGTCTGCGGCGCCTGTACGGTGCTGGTGGACGGCGTCTCGGCGCGCAGTTGCCTGATGCTGGCGGTCCAGGGCGAAGGCTGCGCCATCACCACCGTCGAAGGCCTGGCCGCCGACGAACACGACACCCATCCGCTGCAGCAGGCCTTCCATGAATTGCACGCGCTGCAGTGCGGCTTCTGCACGCCCGGCATCCTGATGTCGCTGTCCGAGCTGCTGGCCGCCAATCCCGACCCCGACGAAGACACCGTGCGCGACGTGCTGTCAGGCCACCTGTGCCGTTGCACGGGCTACCAGAACATCGTGGCGGCTGCGCTGCGGGCCGCGCAGCTCCTGCGCGAACGAGGCGGCCATGCACGCTGAGCGACAACTGACCGTTATCCCCGGCATGGGCGCGAGCCCCGGCCGTATCGAGGACGATGCACTGCTGCGGGGCAAGGCCTGCTTCCTGGACGACGTCCCCGTGCCCGATGCACTGCACGCCTGCTTCGTGCGCAGCCCGCATGCCCACGCGCGGCTGCGCGGGGTGGATGCGGGCCAGGCGCGCGCCATGCCCGGCGTCGTCGCGATCTATACCCGCCAGGACCTGTTCGGACACGTCACCTCGTGGCGCATGCCGCTGGGCTTTCCGCTGGCCGCCCTGCCCGAGAACACCACGCCCTTCGCGCTGGCCGGCGACGAGGTCGCCTTCGTGGGCGAGGCCTACGCGGTGGTGGTGGCCCGGACCCGGCACGAGGCCGAGGATGCCGCGGCTGCCGTACAGGCCGAGTTCGAGGTCCTGCCCGCCATCGCGGACTGCCGCCAGGCCGTACACGACGATGCCCCCCGGGTACGCACCGAACTGGCCAGCAACGTGCTGCAGGACTACACCCTGGCCTATGGCGACTGCGACGCCGCCTTCGCCCGCGCCGACATCGTGCTGGACGACGAATTCCGGGTCCATCGCGGCTGCGGCCATCCCATGGAGGGGCGCGGCGTGGTCGCCATGCTCGACCCCGCCACCGGCATGCTGACCGTCTGGTCCTCGACCCAGATGGCGCACGAACTGCACTACACCATCGCCCACATGCTGGACCAGCCCGAGGACCGGTTGCGGGTGATCACGCCGGACGTGGGCGGCGGCTTCGGCGCCAAGTTCATGATCTACCCCGAGGAAATCGTGGTGCCGGCCGTCGCCCGCGCGCTGGGCCGCCCGGTCAAGTGGGTGGAGGACCGCCGCGAAAACTTCCTGACCACCATCCAGGAGCGCGACCAGTTCTGGCGCATCTCGGTGGCCGCCGACCGCGACGGCCGCGTGCTGGGCGTGCGCGGCGGCTTCGTCCACGACCACGGCGCCTACACGCCCCAGGGCACCAACGTCCCGTACAACGCCGCCTCGTCCATGACCGGGCCCTACGTCGTACCGGCCTTCTCGCTGCACGTGCAGGTGGCCTATACCAACAAAGTGCCCGTCGCGACCATACGCGGGGCCGGCTATCCGCAGGCGGCCTTCGTCATGGAACGCATGATGGATCGGCTGGCGTCCACCGCGGGGATCGACCGGCTCGAATGCCGCCGGCGCAATCTCATTCCCCCCGAAAAAATTCCCTATACCAAGCCGCTCAAGTCGCGTGCCGGCGTGCCGCTGGTCATCGACAGCGGCGACTTCCCCGCGCTCCAGGCCACCGCCGCCCAGGCCATCGACTACGACGGCTTCGCACAGCGGCGGGAAGCCTCGGCCCGCAGCGGCCTGCTGCGCGGCATCGCGCTGGCCAACAGCGTCAAGCCCACCGGGCGCGGCCCCTACGAAACCGCGCGCGTCCGCGTGCATCCGTCCGGCCGTATCGTGGTCCACACCGGCGCCCTCGCCATGGGCCAGGGCATCAAGACCACGCTGGCGCAGCTGTGCGCGGCGCACCTGGGCGTGGAGCCGCAGGCGGTGGAGGTCTCGGCGGGCGATACCGGCCTGTCCGGCTACGGCATGGGCGGCTTCGCCAGCCGCCAGGCCATGATGGCCGGCTCGGCCGTCTCCGAGGCCGCCGCCAAGGTCCGGGACAAGGCGCTGGCCACGGCCGCCGCCGTGCTGGGCGTGAACGCCGACGAACTGACGCTGAGCCAGGGCGAGGCGCATACCCCGGACTTCGCCAAGCGCGTCCCGCTGGCCCGGCTGGCCATGCTGCTCAAGGGCGTGCCCGGCTACGCGCTGCCCGTCCCCGGCGATCCGGGCCTGGACGCGACCGTGCATTTCCACTGCGACGCCCAGGCCTACGCCGGCTCCTCGCACGCCTGCGAGGTCGAGGTCGATCCGCTCACGGGCGCCGTCCACGTGCGGCGCTATGTGGCCGTGCAGGACAGCGGCAACCTGATCAATCCGCAGATCGCGCACGGCCAGGTCCATGGCGGCGTGGTGCACGGCATCGGCAACGCGCTGTTCGAATGGATGGGCTACGACGACAACGCCCAGCCCCTGACCACGACCTTCGCGGAATACCTGTTGCCCACCGCGCCGGAGGTGCCTTCTATCGAAGTCATCTTCCAGCCCTCGCCCACCCGGCTGAACCCGCTGGGCGTCAAGGGCATAGGCGAATGCGCGACGCTGGCGGTGGCCGCCGCGGTGATAGGCGCCGTCGAGCACGCGCTGGACGGCCGCGGCGTGCGCATCACCGAATTCCCGCTGACCCCGGTGCGCCTGGCCGAACTGCTCGACCCGCCGGCCCTGGACACCACGGCGCCCAGCGCCAACCCTTGACTCCGATCGCAGACGCCATGGAATTCACCAATCGCTTTCACGTCCCGCTGCCGCTGGAAGAAACCTGGAAACTGATGCTGGACGTTCCCCGCATCCTGCCGTGCCTGCCCGGGGCCCGGCTCAAGGAAGCGCTGGGCGACGACAAATACCTGGGCTCGGTGTCGGTCAAGCTGGGTCCCATCAAGCTGGCCTTCGACGGCCAGGCCGAACTGGTGCGCAAGGACGACGCGCAGCACATCGCCTGGCTGCGCGGCTCCGGCCTCGACCCCAAGGGCCGGGGCTCGGCCCAGTCGGAATTCAGTTTCGCGCTGGTCCCCGCCGCCGGCGGCGGCACCGACGTCACCGTCACCACCCAGTTGCAATTGTCCGGCGCGGTGGCGCAGTACGGACGCGGCAGCGGCATGATCGCCGAAGTCGCGGGCCACATCCTCAAGCAGTTCGAGCACAACCTGGCCGCGTCCTTGCAGGACGACGCCGAGGCGGCCGAACCGGCCGTGCCCCTGCCCGCTGCGTCGGCGCAGCCTGCCGCCACGGTGCAGGGCGAGGCGGCCACGCCCCGGCTGGCCGCGGGTTCGGGCAACGCGCCTCCGTCGCCCGAAGCCCAGGCCCTGCTGCTGCAGGCGCAGGCCGTGCTGGCCCAGGCCCAGGCGGTGCTGGCGGCCACGCAGCAGGCCCTGAACCAGAACCGGCGCGGCGCGGGCCGAACCGCGCCGCCGCCCCAGGAGCTGAACATGCTGAGCATAGGCATGAAGGCGTTCTGGTCCCAGTTCAAGCAAGGCATGGGCGGGTTGTTCGGCCGCCGCTAGCCCACGCGGGCCCGGTACGCGGGGCCACATCACGAAATTCAGCATACTGACCAACGGAAACATCATGAACTGGACACGAATCGCCACGGTGGATGAAGTCGAAGACGACGCCGGCATGCCGTTCAAGCTGGACGGCCGCGAACTCGCCCTGTTCCGCAGCGGCGGCGAGTTCTTCGCCGCCGACAACGTCTGCACCCACCAATATGCGCTGCTGACCGACGGCTATGTCGAGGACGGCTGCGTCGAATGCCCGCTGCACCAGGCGCAGTTCGACCTGCGCACGGGCGAGCCGCGCTGCGCGCCAGCCACGCAGCCGATCCGGATCTATCCCGTCAAGGTCGAAGACGAGGCCGTCTATGTCGCCGTTGAATGACACCGGCGCGCCCCTGGTCATCGTCGGCGCGGGCCAGGCCGGCGCCATGGCAGCGCGGGCACTGCGCGAACTCGGCCATGACGGCGAACTGATCCTGATCGGCGACGAGCCGCATGCGCCGTACGAACGCCCGCCCCTGTCCAAGGCCGTGCTGGCCGACGAACAGATACCGGACATCGGCCTGCTGCCGGAGCCTTTCCAGGCCCAGTCCGGCGTCACGCTGAAACCGGGCCGGCGCGTCGTCCGGCTCGATACCGCGCGGCGCGAACTGCACCTGGACGACGGCACGGTCCAGCCCTACCGCGCCTGCCTGCTCGCCACCGGCGGCGACGCCCGCATCCTGCCGGCCCTGCCGCCCGGCACGCCGGGCGTCCACTACCTGCGCACGCTGGACGACGCGCAGGGCCTGCGCGCGGCCCTGCGCACCTCGGGCAGCATGCTGGTGATCGGCGGCGGCTTCCTCGGGCTGGAGATCGCGTCCACCGCCCGTGCGCTGGGCCTGGACGTGACCGTGATCGAACTGGGGCCGGCGCTGCTGGGCCGCGCGATGCCGCCCGAGGTCTCCCGCTGGCTGGCCGCGCGCGCCCGGGCCCATGGCGTGCGCCTGCACCTGGATGCAACGCTGACGAACCTTGCCCCCGTCGCCGGCGGGATCGCTGCCACGCTGGCGAACGTAGGCGAGCTGCGCGCGGACCTGGCCGTGGTGGCCGTGGGCCAGGTGCCCAGCGTGGCGCTGGCGCGCGAAGCCGGATTGCTGATCGATGCCGGCAATGGCGGCATCCGGGTGGACGCGCACTGCCGCACCAGCGCCGAAGGCGTCTACGCCGCGGGCGACTGCGCCAGCGGCCTGGATGCCGACACCGGCATGCACCGCCGCCTCGAATCCTGGCAGAACGCCAACGAACAGGCGCGCATCGCCGCGGCCGCGATGCTGGGCCGGGATGTCGAGTCCTCCGCGCCGCCCTGGTTCTGGACCGATCAGTTCGGCTGCAACATCCAGATGCTGGGCCAGGGCACGCCCGGCCTGGCCTATCACCTGCGCGGCCAGCTCCCGCAAGGCAGCGAGTCCGGCAAGGCCCTGCTTTTCGGCATCGACGGCGACCGCCTGGTCCACGCCATCGCCATCAACGCCGGCGGCGACCTGCGCGCCTTCCGCGGCGTGCTGGGCCGCCCCCTGGCCTGCCCGCCGCAGGCCCTGGCCGACCCCGCCATCCCCGCCAAACAGCTTGCGCGCCTGGCCCTGGGCCCGGCGTCCGCCTAGACCCGGAACGAAAGGAAGCACGATGTACAAGAACCAGGAAATCCTCGACTACACGGTCGGCGCCAAGAACGGTCCCGCCGACGGCTATGCCTGGCCGGCGGACGACCACCTGATCCCCGACTGGGTCTACACCAGCCAATCGGTGTACGAGCGCGAGATGGAGCGCATCTTCAAGGGCCGCGCGTGGAACTTCGTCGCGCTGGAGGCCGAGATCCCCAACCCGGGCGACTACAAGCGTTCCTACGTCGGCCCCGTCCCCGTCGTGGTCTCGCGCGCCGACGACGGCAGCATCCACGTCTTCGAGAACCGCTGCGCGCACCGCGGCGCGGAATTCTGCCGCAGCAGCCGGGGCCATGCGAAGGAATTCGTCTGCCCCTACCACCAGTGGTCCTACGACCTGAAGGGCAACCTGCAGGGCATTCCCTTCAAACGCGGCGTGAACAAGCAGGGCGGCATGCCGCGCGAGTTCCGCAACGAGGAGCACGGCCTGCTCAAGCTGCACGTCACCACCCGGCACGGCGTGATCTTCGCGTCGTACTCGCCCGACGTGGAGCCGCTGGAGGAATACCTGACGCCCGAGATCCTGAAGGACTTCGACGTCGTCTTCCCCGGCAAGCCGCTCAAGATCCTGGGCTATTACAAGAACGAGTTGCCCTGCAACTGGAAGATGTATCACGAGAACCTGAAGGATCCGTACCACGCCACGCTGCTGCACTCGTTCCTGGTGGTGTTCGGCCTGCTGGTCGCGGGCAACGATTCGGCCATGATCGCCGACCCCGTGCACCACCGGCACGGCACCATGGCCTCGGCCAAGAAGGAAGACAAGTACGCCGCCGTCAGCGAGGAGAACAAGAAGGAGATGCGCTCCTTCCACGACATGCGGCTGCAGGACGACCGCTTCCTGGAGTTCGTGAAGGAATTCGACTCGCCCTGGTCGGTGACCATGCAGACCATCTGGCCCAACCTGGTCGTGCAGCGGGAGATGAACACGCTGGGCGTACGCCAGATCGTGCCCAACGGCCCCCACAGCATGCTGATGACCTGGACCATGTTCGGCTACGAGGACGACACGCCCGAGATGACCCGGCACCGCCTGCGCCAGGGCAACCTGATGGGGCCCGCGGGCTTCCTGGGCCTGGAGGACAACGAGGCCATGAAGTTCGTGCAGGAGGGCGTGCGGCGCAGCAGCCTGGACATGAACGTCGTGAAGCTGGACGCGGGCAACGTCGGCACGGCCACGTCGCTGATCTCGGAAGCCGCCATACGCGGCATGTACCAGTACTACAGAGAAGTCATGGGATGGGAAAAAGCATGATGACATTGCAGCTTTCAGGCTATGCGCCCTCGCGGGTGGACGCGCGGCGGGCGGCGGAGCTGCGGCCGCTGGTCGAGCATTTCAACATCGAGTACTGCGCGGTGCTGGACAGCGGCCACATCGAGGAATGGCCGCGCTTCTTCACCGAGGACTGCATCTACCGGATCACCGCGCGCGAGAACGCCGAGCTGGACATGCCGGTGGGGCTGGTCTATGCCGAGGGACGCCCCATGCTGCACGACCGGGCGGTGGCGATCTCGCGCACGCAGATGTTCGCGCCCCGCACCATGACCCATCTCCTGTCCGCCCCCCGCATCGTCGGCGAGGACGGACAGGAAATCTGGGCCCAATGCAACTACGTGCTGTTCCAGACCCTGGTGGAAGGTCCCACCACGCTGCACCTGGCCGGCACCTACCACGACCGGTTCGTCCGCGACGGCGACGAACTGCTGCTGCGGGAGAGGCAGGTCATCCACGAATCGTCGGTGATCGCCAACGACCTCGTCTACCCCGTCTAGGAGGAATGGAATTGACTACCCTACGCAAGATCGCGCTGGAAGAACACTTCATGATGCCGGGCTTCGAGACCTACTCGAAGGCCTTCCTGAACTTCATCGACCCGGCCACCATGAAGGAGCTGGGCCAGCGGCTGGCCGACTTCGACACGCTGCGGCTCGATGAAATGGACCGGGCGGGCATCGAGCTCGTCGTGCTGTCTCAGTCCGGGCCGGGCGTGCAGGCCGAGCCCGACACCGCGCTCGCGCTGCGCCGGGCACGCGAGAACAACGACTTCCTGGCCGAGCGGATCGCGCGGCGACCCGACCGCTACGCCGGCTTCGCCATGCTGCCCATGCACGATCCTCACGAGGCGGCGCGCGAACTGGAACGCAGCGTGAAGCAGCTGGGATTCAAGGGCTCGCTGGTGAACGGCCACACGCTGGGACGCTACTACGAAGGCCGCGAATACGATCCGTTCTGGGAACGGATGCAGGAGCTGGACGTGCCCATGTACCTGCACCCCATCGACCCGTGGAAGCCGCTGCACGCGCTGGACGGCGCGCCGGTGCTGGCCGGTGCCAGCTGGGGCTGGGGCGTCGAGACCGCCAGCCATGCGCTGCGCATGGTGTTCGGCGGCGTGTTCGACCGCTTCCCCCGGCTCAAGGTCATCCTGGGCCACATGGGCGAGGGCCTGCCCTTCCAGCGCTGGCGCTTCGACAGCCGCTTCGCCGCCTACCCCTACGGCATCAGCCTGCAACGGCGGCCGTCGGACTACATCGGCTCCAACCTGCTCATCACCACCTCGGGCGTGTGCTCGCACCCCACGCTGGTCGGCGCGGTGGGCGAGATGGGCGTCGATGCCGTGATGTTCTCGGTCGACTATCCGTACGAATCGACCGAGGCCGCCGCCCGCTTCATCGACACCGCTCCCCTGGAACCCGCTCAACTCGAAGCCATCTGCCATGGCAACGCGGCCCGTATCCTGGGCCTGTGACCCGCAACCGACGGCGATCCCGGCCATGCCGGCCATGCCGGCCGGCGCCTATTCATTGATACGGCGGCCTCTTCCTTACAACGAGCCCTTCATGTCGAACAGTCAACTCCTCTACGGCACCAACGTGCGCGCCAACGGCATCCGCCAGCACTACCTGCGCTACGGCGGCGCCGACGGCGAACGCGCCTCGCGCGATCCTGTCATCGTCGTCCCCGGCATCACCAGCCCCGCCATCACCTGGGGCTTCGTGGGCGAACGCCTGGGCCGGCATTTCGATACCTATGTCCTCGACGTGCGCGGCCGCGGCCTGTCCACCGCCGCTCCCGGCCTCGATTACAGCCTGGACGCCCAGGCCGAGGACCTGATCGCGCTGGCCGAGGCGCTGGGCCTGGCACGTGCCAGCGTGGTGGGTCACTCCATGGGCGCCCGCATCGGCCTGCGCGCCGCGCGCATCGGCATGCCCGCCATGGCCCGCCTGGTGGCGGTCGATCCGCCTGTTTCCGGTCCCGGCCGCCGCCCCTACCCCGCCAAGCTGCCCTGGTACGTCGACTCGATGAAGGCCGCGCGCGCCGGCATGGACTGGACCGCCATGCGCGAGTATTGCCCCACCTGGACCGAGGAACAGCTGCGGCTGCGCGCCGAATGGCTGCACACCTGCGACGAAGAGGCGGTACTGGCCAGCTTCGAGGGCTTCCATACCGACGACATCCACGCCGACCTGCCCGCGATCCGGCAGCCCGTGCTGCTGATGACCGCCGAGCGGGGCGGCGTGGTCGAGGATGCCGACGTGGCGGAATTCGGGCGCCACCTGGCCTCGATGCAGACCGTGCGCGTGCCCGGTGCCGGCCACATGATCCCGTGGGACAACGAGGAAGGTTTCTACCAGGCCTTCGGCACGTTCCTCGGCGTTTCGATCTGAGATCCCTTCCCACCTCCAGACCACAGGCAAAACCATGGCCATCAGCGACTATCCGTTCATCGAAGCCTGGCGCCAGGTGCTGACGCTGTCCCGCCTGGAGGCGGGGCAGACCGTGACCATCCTGACCAGCGCGTCCACCCATCCGCAGACCCTGTCGTGCGCCACCATCGCCGCGCAGTCCCTGGGCGCCATCGTCAACCGGCTGGATCTTCCCCCGGTCAACGGCGAAAAGGCCTTGAGCCGGGACTCCCTGGCCTACCTGGGCACGACGCCCCTGACCGGCAACCATGCCGCCATCGCCGCGCTGAAGGCCAGCGACCTCGTCCTGGACCTGATGACCCTGCTCTTCTCGCCCGAACAGCACGAGATCCTGCAGGCCGGGACCAAGATCCTGCTGGCGGTCGAGCCGCCCGAAGTGCTGATGCGCATGGTCCCCACCCTGGCGGACAAGACCCGCGTCACCGCCGCCGCCGCGCGCATCCAGGCCGCCCGCGAGATGCGCGTGCGCTCGGCCGCCGGCACCGACCTGCGCTGTCCGCTGGGCGAGTTCCCCGCCATCAGCGAATATGGCTTCGTCGACGAACCCGGGCGCTGGGACCACTGGCCCAGCGGCTTCGCGCTGACCTGGCCCGACGAGGGCGGCGCCAGCGGCCGCATCGTCATCGACCGCGGCGACATCCTCCTGCCGCAGAAATGCTACGTCGACGATCCCATCGCGCTCACAGTGGAGAACGGCTACGCCGTGCGCATCGAGGGCGGCCTGTCCGCCGATCTGCTCAACGACTACATGGCGTCCTTCGACGATCCCGAGGCCTACGCGATCTCGCACATAGGCTGGGGATTGCAGCCGCGCGCGCGCTGGTCCACACTGGGGCTCTACGACCGCGAGGCCACCATAGGCATGGATGCCCGCGCCTTCGAAGGCAACTTCCTGTTCTCGCTCGGCCCCAACAACGAGGCCGGCGGCAGCCGCACCACCGCCTGCCACATCGACATCCCGCTGCGCCGCTGCACCGTCAGCCTGGACGGGCGGGACATGGTCGTGGAAGGCAAGGTCCTCGACTAGACACGGAGCCATCATGCACAAGGAAATCTCGACCTACCAGCGCCAGGGATTCGGCGCCGACCTCGAACTGCGGGGCCCGGCCGCACTGCTCATCGTCGACTTCGTCAACGGCTTCGCCGATCCGGCCATGTTCGGCGGCGGCAACATCCGCGACGCCATCGAGCGGACCACGGTCCTGCTGGCCGAGGCCCGCAGGCTGGGATGGCCCGTGGCCCACACGCGCATCGTGTTCGCCGACGACGACGCCGATGGCAACGTCTTCACGGAAAAGGTGCCCGGCCTGCTGAAACTGAAGGAGCACGACGCCGCCAGCGCCATCGTTCCCGAACTGGCCCCGGCTCCCGGCGAACTCGTGGTGCGCAAGACGCTGCCCTCGGCCTTCTTCGGCACCACGCTGGCCGCATGGCTGACGCAGCGCGGCGTGCGCACGCTGATCGTGGCCGGCGCGGTCACCAGCGGCTGCGTGCGCGCCAGCGTCGTGGACGCCATGTGCCATGGCCTGCGCCCCATCGTCGTCTCGGACTGCGTGGGCGACCGGGCGCTGGGCCCGCACGAGGCCAACCTGTTCGACATGCAGCAGAAATACGCCGCCGTCATGCCGCGCGACGAAGTGCTGAAGGCACTGGGAGCGGCCGCCAGCCGCTGATCCATCGGGCGGGGCCGGCGGTCCGCAGTATACTGACTAAAATGCGTCGATCTTCATCGGCGCCGGTATATCTGCGAAGCACCCCCAACGATGATCCATGACGAAGCGGGTTCCAACGACCACGACACCTCCTCCCCTCCCTTCGATCCCGCCGAACAGGTGCTCTGGTCGCGCTCGGGATACCTGGTCCGCCGCCTGAACCAGATCCACTATGCGATGTTCTTCGAAGAATGCAGCCATGAGATCACCCCGGTCCAGTACGGCATCCTGACCGCGCTGTCCTTGCAGCCCGGCAGCGACCAGAAGACGATCGGCCACGAACTCGGCCTGGACCGCACCACCACCGCCGACGTCGTCAAGCGGCTCGAACGCAAGGGTTACCTGACCCGCCGCGTCGACCCCGACGACCGTCGCTCGCGGCAATCCTTCATCACCGAGGAAGGGCTGCGCGTCATGGGCCAGTTGCAGGCAGGCATGACGCGGGCCCAGCAACGGCTGATCTCGCCGCTCAGCAAGAAGGACCAGGACACGTTCATGCGCCTGCTCTCGAAGCTGGTGCAGGCCAACAACCACTACGGGCGCGCGGCCGCCGACCTCTGATCCCTTGCCTCCGATTCGTCGCGGCATACCCGGCGGATCGCCTCGATCAGCAATTGCGCGCCGGGCGACGAATGTTCCTGCGTGCGGCGCAGGATGCCCATGGAACGCTCGGTGCCCGCCAGCACCACCGGCAGTTCGACCAGGATGCCCGCCCGCAGTTCGTGGGGAAACAACTGGCGCGAGGCCGCCGACAGCATGTCGGTCTCCAGCAGCAGCCCCCGGATCAGTGAAATGTCGGACGACTCCACCGCCACCTGCGGCTCCGGCAAGCCATGCTGCGCCAGGCAGGCGCCCAGCGCCTCGCGGGTGGGCGTTCCCTGCCTGGGCAACACCCACGCGGTTTCCATCAGATCGGCCAGATCCAGGGCAGCCGCTCCGGCCAGCGGATGATCGCGGCGCGCCAGCACCACCATGGGCTCGCGCATCAACTGCTCGGCCACCAGCACGCTCTCCAGGGGTTCGACCGGCAGGGCTCCCACCAGGAAGTCCACTTCGCCCAGCCTCAGGCCGGCCACCAGAGTGTCCATGGGTGCCTCCAGGGTGCGAACCTGCAGGCGCGGATACTGCGCCAGCACGCGCCCGACCGCGACCGGCAGCACGTAGGGCCGGCTGAACGGCAGCGCGCCCACCACCACCTGTCCCTCGATCACACCCTTCAATGCCGAGATCTCGGTGCCGGCCAGGCGCAGTTGCGCCAGCGCCCGCTTCACATGCGCCAGCAGGAGTTCGCCGCTTTCGTTCAGCGCGACGCCGGCATGCGCGCGGTCGAACAGAGGCACGCCGACGCTGGCCTCGAGATCGTACAGCGCCATGCTGGCGGCCGGTTGCGAAACGCCCACCGCCGCCGCGGCCGTGCTGATGTGCTTGCGCTCGGTGAAAGCGAACAGCAATTCCAGGCGCCGTTCGTGCACGGCCAGGAAAAAAAACGGCGCGGTGCGCAGCCGCGGCGCCGATTCGGGATAGCGCGCGGACAACACGTCGCAGGCCTGCTGGAGTTCCGCGAAGGCCAGTTCCGTCCGCCGATGCAGCGCCTGGCCGAAATCGGTCAATAGCCATTGGCGCGCGCCGCGCTCGAACAGCGCGACGCCGAACCAGCTCTCCAGTTCCTGCACCGAGCGCGACACGGCCGACTGGGCGCGGCGCAGTTCTTCGCTCGCGCGGACCAGATTCCCGTGACGCACCACGGCCAGAAAGGGGCGCAGGTGCTTGGTGTGCAGCATCAGAGCGCCGGCAAGGCATCGGCCGCCGCGTGGCTGCCGAACAGCCGCAGCAGTTCGGACGAGGTCGCGATCTCGCCGAAGTTCACCTTGACCGTCGACAACGTACCCTCGTGGCCCACCGGATTACCGCTGCCCACGCCATCCTCGGCCACCACGATGTGATAACCCAGAAAGAACCCATGCCTGAGGGTCGAATCGACGCAGACATTGGTGGCGACCCCCGTCATCACGAGCGTCTCGATGCCCCTTTCCTGCAACCGCGCGTGCAGCCCCGTCTCGTGAAAACCGCTGAACGTATGCTTGTCCACGACGACGTCGCCGTCGCGCGGCTGGATACGGAAGAAATCCGCCCCCCAGGTTCCTTCCAGGCAGCAGCCCTCGCCGTCCCTCATGGCGATATGGGCATCCGCCAGGTACTTGAAGTCGTAGATCGAACGCAGCCACGCGACGGTAGCCCCCGATCGCCTGGCTGCGTCCGCCAGCACGCCGATCCGGTCGGCGATGGCGGCATTCTCGTCCACCCGGATGGGATTGCGCCCGCTTTCGGCCCGGGTGCGCTGAAGATAGCCGCCCTGGGCGCAGAAATCGTTCTGCATGTCGACGATCATCAGGGCCGTGTGTCGCGGCCGCACCTTTTCCGCCAGCGTGCGTGGGATGTTGTTCATGGCTGCCCCTGCTCAACGGTCCGGCATGATGGTGCCGCACTTCTTGCAGGTGCGGAAGTCGAGCGAACCCCAGAAATTGTCGTAGGCCCGCGATACCGGATCGGCGCCGTAGTCGCTGACGATGAAGCTTTCCTCGTGCAACAGGTTGTCGCAAGACGGGCAGAACCAATGGAACCGGTCCACCTCGCCGGGTCGGCGCTTGCGCTCGATCACCAGTTGGAACGCATCGGGCGGAAACCGCGGCGAATGCGGCACCATGGGCGGCTGGTAGAGACAATGCCCCTCGGGAACCACCGCCACCTTCTCCACGCCTTCCGGCGTGCGATAGTGCAGGTGCAGGTCGCCTTTCAGCGAGTACTGCATCTCGTGGCTGGGATTCAGGTGGAACTCGCTGCGGTACTCGCGGCCGCGCGCGATGAAGCACAGGCAGTCGTCCTCCTGCCACAGCGGATAGGTCCGCCGGTCCTCGGTGTGCCGCAGGTGCTCCATGATTTCCTGCAGATCGATTTGCGGCATGTGCATCTGCAGGCTGGGAAACAGTTTCATCGCTAGGTCCTGATGGTAACTCCCTCCATTCTCGATCCGGCGCGGCGCCGGCGCCAGCCGCCATTGCTTCTGCCTGGGGCGAAAAAACTTATGCGCGCGCCCCGCCATCAAAATGCTTCTGCCTGTCCCGAAAGCGCTTATGCGCTGCCCCGGCCTACCCTATCGATGGCACAGTGGCAGGGCCACCCCGCGGGGCGGCCCGCTCAACCTTCGGAACCCGGATCATGAAAACGCCAATAATCCATTCCATGCTCGCGGCGATCGCGTTGGCGATCGCTGGCGCCTCTCCGGCGCTCGCCCAGGACTACCCCGCCAAACCCGTACGGGTCGTCTCCACCTTCCCCGTGGGCAGCGGCCCCGACGTCGCGCTGCGGCTGGTGGCCGACCGGCTGTCGCAGAAATGGGGGCAGCCCGTCATGGTCGAGAACAAACCCGGAGGCAACGGCTTCATCGCCATCGATGCCGCCAAGCGCAGTTCCGCCGACGGCTACACCCTGCTGCAGATGGACAACGCGCAAACCAGCGCCCATCCCTACCTGTTCAAGAAACTGCCCTACGACCTGATGCGCGACTTCGAGCCCATCACGCCCATGCTACGCAACTACTTCTTCGTGGTCGTCTCGGTGGACAGCCCCCTGCGCAGCACCGGCGACCTGCTCCAGGCGGCGCGCGCCAAGCCTGGCTCGGTCACCTACGGTTCGTGGTTCGTCGGCAGTCCCGGACACATCGGCGGCGCCATGCTGGAACAGGGAGCGGGCGTGGAAATGATGCACGTCCCGTACAAGGACATGGGGCAACTCTATGCCGCGGTGGCCAACAAGGAACTGACCTGGGCCTTCGGCAGCGGCGGCAGCGCCGGCCCCTTGCAGCGCGCCGGCAAGGTGCGCTACCTGGCCGTCTCGGCGCCCCGGCGCCTGGCGGGCTTTCCGGACGTTCCCACCATTTCGGAGTCCGGCGGACCTGCCGGCTTCGACCTGGCGGGATCGGTCGCGCTGCTGGCACCCAAGGGCACGCCCCCGGCCGTCGCCGACAAGATCCAGCGCGACGTGGCGCAGGTACTGCGCGATCCGGAGGTCCTCAAGCGCTACGACGCGATGTTCTACGAGCCCTATGTGCTGCAACGCGCCGAGTACGTGAAGGCGCTGGCCAACGAGACCCGGCGCTTCGGGCAGGTGCTCAAGCGGCTGAATATCGTGCTGGATTGAGACGCGGCAAACGAGGGACAGCCGGACGTCCAACAGGGAACCATCGCATCACCGGCGTACCACTCATCGGCACGCCAACTCCGCCCTCACACACCATGAACCGCTTTCCCGTCTTCCGCGCCTGGCCGGCACCGGACGTCCCCCCGGCTGCGGAATCCTCCCGGTCCGCAGCGCCCGCCTCGCCCCCCGTTCCCGGCCCCTCCCACAGCACGCCTTACGGCAGGATCAACCGGGACTCCCATCCCGACCTCCGCGCCTTGGCCCCGTCGCGCCAGGCCGAAGAGACGGGCTCGCTCCTGCGCTATGTGGAACAACGCCTTGCACAGGAAACTGCCCGGCTCGAACACGCCCCTCCGCAATGGATCGACCCCATCCATCGCACAGTTCGCTATATTGGCCGCGGCCCGACCGGAGGCTCTCAGCCCGAAGTCAGGCTGCACCGGCGATTCATCGCTGCCGCCGCCATGAACAAGCTTGCGCGGCTCGGCGAACCTTCGCCGCAGATACTTTCGTGTGAACTCTCGCAGCTTCCCGCGTCGTTGCTGGCAAGCTTCCCGACCGAAGCCGAGACGCTGAAAACCGAGATGGGACCGTCCAAATGGAACCGCGTGTACCAGCGCCCGGGAGGTGCCAATGCGCTCCTGACCCTGCTGTTGCTGCGCCAGGAGCTGGCTTCCCACGACATGGACAGCCTCGTGAGTTGCGCCAGCGGCGACGGCAACCATGGCCAGAACCTGCTTGCACTGACCAATCCCGACGCTGCCACGGTCATCCCCGACCCCAGGGACCGGATCAGGATCGCCTCGCCCGTTGGGGGCTGGAAGAACCTGGATGCAGGCATCGCGTACCTGACAGCACGATCCACTCACTGCGAACGCCTGTTAGGGCAACACCGATTGGCAGCCGAACCGGACGCCCCGGTCGAGACCATCGAACACGAGATCGACCGGGCCATGCCGCCTTCCCTATCCATCCCCAGACGGAACGCACTGCATCTCTTGTCCTGTGAGGGGGGCGCCGTGAACCTGGCGGCGGCCAGGACCTATCGAAGCAAGCTCTCCGTGCAACAGGTGGAGATAAGACAGTCGTTACGGGAAAGAATGCCGGATATGGCAAGTGCCGATCTGGACCGCGCCGCAAGCGAAGCCATGGCCCCTTTCACCCTGTCCATGGAAGACCTGGACAGCATCCTGTCCCATAGCGGCGGGGTAAATTGCCTGAAGGCTGCCGAAACCTACCTGACGGAGCAGTTCGAGCACCATACGCTCATACGGAATGGGCTGACGACCGGACCGGACATCAATCCCGACACCATCGACCATGACGTCCGCCAGGCCATGCCCCCCTCCCTATCCCTGTCCAAACCGGAGGTGATACGCATCCTCGCCCATATCGGCGGTGTGCAGAGCCTGGCCGCCGCCCGGGCCTACCTGGACAAGTTGTCCGGACAACATGCGCGGATGCGGCTGTTGCTGCAACAGGAAACCCCCGACCTTGCAGACGGCCAGGTCGACGATGCCGCCGGCGAGGCCATGGCCCGCCTCACGCTGCCCCGCAAGGATCTCCCACAGCTCCTGTCACGGCGCTCCGGCTCAACACACCTGCATGCCTTCTCCTCCTACCAGACGAAGCTTTGCGAACTCTACATGACACAGCGACGCGCATTGCGGGCTGGTCATCCCCTCATACCGACTCAGGCGATCACGCAACAGCTGGAGCAAAACCTGGGACCGGTGATGATCAATGCCGACCTCGCCGAGGCAACATACGCCGCAGGCAACACTTTGAACAGATTCCATGTACTGCTGGAAGCCCAAAGCCGGTGGCTGGACCGAGCTGCACCTTCATGATCCGCCAGTCATAAGCGTTGCGGCGCGATGGAAAGCGACTCACTCACCCCAGACTCACCCCGCTGCGCTTGACCACCTCCCCCCAGTAGCGGTATTCGCTGCGCAGGTAGTCGTTGGCTTCCTGCGGGCTCCGGCTGCTTCGCGGCAATGCGCCTATCGTCTGCAGGCGGTCCTTGAAGTCCTGCGTATCGGATATCTGGCGCAGGGCCTCGAAATTGCGGTCGACCAGGTTCTTCGGCACACCGGCCGGGTACATCAGCATCAACCAGGTCACCGCGGTGAAATTGGGAATTCCCTGCTCCTTCAACGTCGGCGCGGCCAGCACGCCGTCCAGCCGCTGCGCGCTGCCTGCGCCCAGCACGCGAAGCTTGCCGGACTCGACCAGCGGCTTGGTGGCGGCAGCCGTCTCCAGCGCGATCGAAACCGTGCCCGCCATGACATCGGTCAGGCCGCGCGAGCTTCCCTGATACGGCACGTGCACGATATCCACGCCGGCATACCGCTTGAACTCCTCCATCGCCAGGTGAGAGACGGTCCCGTTTCCCGACGACGCGTTGGTCAGTTTGCCCGGGTTGGCCTTCGCATAGGCGATGAGCTCCGCGACGCTCCTGACCGGCACCGCAGGGTTCGACACCAGAACGAAGGGCAAATCGCCCACCAGGCCGATGGCCTGGAAATCCCTGGTCGAATCGTAGGCGACACTTTTGTACATGTGTGGATTGGTGGCCACGGCGGACATGTGGGCCAGCATCATGACGCTGCCATCGTTCGGGGATTTGGCCAGATATCCCAGGCCGAGGCTGCCGCCCTGGCCCGGCTTGTTCTCCACGATGTAGTTGTCGCCGGTCGCGGCCGCGAGTTTCTCGGCCAGCATGCGCGCCACGATATCGGTGGCCTGCCCGGGCGGAAAGCCCACCAGCATTCTTACCGTCCGTCCCGTGGACGGCGCCTGTGCATGGGCTCCGGTCAAGAATACCGATGCCGCGCCAGCCAGCAGCAGCCTGCGGCGGCCTGATTGAGTCGTCTCCATGGGTGTTCCCTCGTTCTTGTGCATCGACTATGGGATGACAACCGCCCCGGCCAGCGTGGCCGCCGCGCCAAGGACGAATGCCACGATCAACCACCAGCCGGGCACGCGCACTCCCGCGCCCGCCCCGGCCTGCGGCGGCGTGATCGCAGCCACAGCCCTCTCCACCTCCACCGGACTGGAATCCTTTCCCAAGGCCTCCAGTGCTGGCTGGACCCTCTTGGACGAACCGCCGCTGTCAGCCCGGGCTTCGGGCTCCCGGGGCAGGAACTGCCCGCGAAAAGCCTTGAAGAAATCGTCGGCTATCTTCCTGGCCACGCTGTCGATCAGGCGCGCGCCCACCTGCGCCAGCTTGCCGCCCACCTGCGCTGTTGCCACGTAGGCCAGCTCCGTTCCCGCGCCGGCCTCCCTCAGTTCGACCGAAGCCGATCCCTTGCCGAATCCCATCGCGCCGCCCTGCCCTTCGAACACCATCACGCACGAGACGGGAGGCGCGGCTTCGGTCAGCCGCAGCGATCCGTTGAAGCGTGGCCGCAGCGGGCCGACGGCCGCGGTAATCACGATGCGAAACTCGTCTGGCGTCGTCTGTTCGACCGATTCGCATCCCGGCAGGCAACGCTTGAGCGTATCGGGATCGTTCAGCGCCCTCCAGACCTCGGAGCGTGGCGCGGCTATCGCCTGGGTACCGGTAATCTCCATGAATCCCCCGGTCTCAGCCGTTCTTGCGCTTCATGGCCGCCGCCGTATTGACCATGGAATGCAGGGTGCGCGCATAGTCGATGGCGCCCAGCTCATCCATGCGGGGCGCGACGTGCAGGTACTCCTTGAGCCCCAGGACGGCGGGACGCGGGCGGCTCGACAGCAATTCGCAGAAGCGCGACACCTCCGCGTCGAGCCGGTCGGCCGCCACGACGGTACTGACCAGGCCATAGGCCATGGCGCGCCGGGCGTCGATGAAGTCGGTGGAATAGGCCATCCACAGAATGGCATTGCGATTGACGCGGTCGTACAGTGCCGACATGACCATGGTCGGCATCACGTTGTGCGCGATCTCGGGAATGTTGAAGGTAGCGGTCTCGCTGGCGAACGACACATCGCACAACGCGGCGATGGCGGTACCGAAACCCATGGCCCGGCCTTCGATGGCGGCGATGACCGGCACCTGCGCATTCCTGATGGCCTTGTAGCTGTTGAAGATGGCGTCGTACTCCGGCCGTCGCGCATAGGCCTCGGGCGAAGGCGCCGGCGAGCCCGGATCCCGCGCGCGGCCGGTGCAGAAATCCGGTCCGACGCTGCGCAGCACGACCGCATCCGAGGTGTGATGGGCATCGAGGATCGCGTCGGCGAAGGCAATCGCCATCGCGTCCGTCACCCCGTTGTCCTGGGGACGGTTGAAGGTAACGCGAAGAATACGGCCGTCCTGCTCTATCGAGAGTTGCTCGCTCATGTACTGCCTCCTGAGGTGAAAGAGAAATTCGTTTATCCGCGCGCGGCGATCGCCGGATGCGCCACCCGCAACGCGTTCCAGATCGCCTGTGGCGTCATGGGCAAGGCATCGATGCTTGCGCCGACCGGGGCCAATGCGTCGTTGATCGCGCTGGCGATCGCCGCCGGACTGCCCAGATAGCCGGCCTCTCCCGAGCCCTTCTGGCCGAACTCCGTCAACGGTGACGGCGTGCAGTGGTCGACGATGGTGACCGCCGGGACTTCCAGCGCGCTCGGCAGGAGGTAGTCCATGAAGGTGCCCGCGAGCAATTGGCCCTCTTCCGAAAAGGCGAACTTCTCCATCATCGCCGCGCCCAGTCCATGCGCAATGCCGCCATAGGTCATCCCGTGAACGACGTCGGGACTGATCATCACGCCGCAGTCATGGCCGCACACATAACGGTGGAACGTAGTCTTGCCTGTCTCCGGGTCGATGCTGGCCAGCACGACATGCGATTCGAACGAATGGCAGGGATACATCTGCACCCGGCCGTCTTCGGTCGGCATCTTTCCGCCGGTGGGCACCTCCCAGACGAATTTTTCCTGCAATCCTGGTTCCACGCCCTCCGGCAGCTTGTGGAACATGCGATGCGCGATCTCGACGAGGCCGTCCCAGGCGATACGCCGCCCGGCATCGGCTCGCGATACGACGTCGCCGCCGTCGTACGTCAACTGGTCCTCGGGCAGGCCGAGATTGTGCGCGGCAATACGCAACAGCTTGCCTCGCAGCTTCTTGGCCGCGCCGGCAGCCGCTCCACCCAGCATGATCGCCATGCGGCTGCCTACCGGGCTGTTGGACGGCAGGGCATTGAGCGAATCCGCGTGCAGGACCCGGATGCCATCCGGATCGCGCTGCAGTATCTCGCCCACGACCGTGGAAACCAGCGTCTCGTGCGCCTGGCCCGAGGTCGAAGTTCCCATCAGTGCGGTCACCGAACCCGACAGATCGATGCGCACGAGGCACGAATCCATCCAGGTGGTTGTCGTGTTCTTGGGATTGAACAGCGGCTCGAAAGCGGAATTGCCGCCAGACGGCTCGAGACAGGTGGACACACCGATCCCGGCCAACAATCCACGCCGGCGCAGTTCGTCGCGCTGGCGCAGGATCTGCGTCAGCGATGCCGCGTCCAGCGCCTTGTCGAGCACGGTCGCGTAGTCGCCCGAATCGTAGGTCGTACCGCTGGGTATCAAATAGGGGAACTCGTCCCTGCCTATCAGATTGCGGCGGCGCAGTTCGATCCGGTCCAGCCCCAGGAACCGCGCCACCTTGTCCATCCCGGTTTCGATGGCGTAGTTGGTGGGTGCCTGGCCGAACCCTCGTACCGCTTCCTGCGGCGTCTTGTTGGTCATGACCGACACGGCATCGTATTCCACGCTGGCGATCCGATACGGGCCCACGATCGCCCCCACCGGCTTGCCGAGCTGCAGCGGCGCCCTGCCCGAATAGGCGCCGATATCGTCCACCGCCCGCATCCGCATCGACTTGACGATGCCCTCGCCGTCGAACGCCAGCGTCACGTCGAAGATCCGGTCGGGGCCCTGCATGTCGCCGCCGCGCATGTTCTCCAGCCTGTCCTCGATGAACCGGACCGGACGCCCCAGTTTTCTGGCAAGGTAGCCCACCAGCACCGAATGCTTGATGCCGCGCTTGACGCCGTAGCTGCCGCCGACGTCCACGTCGTAGTGCACCCGCACGGCGTTGCCCGGCAAGCGCAGCGCCTTGGCCAGCAGGTCGGGATACTTGGGCATCTGGATGGATGCCCAGACATCGAGGATGCCGGTGGCATCGTTCCACCAGGCGCTGACGGCGAACGTCTCGATGGGCACGGTCGCGCTGCGCGCCCAGTGCACGCGATACGACAGTTGATGGGGAGCTTGGGCGAAATGCTTGTCCACCTCCCCCCAGTTGAAGACACGGCGGAAGATCACGTTGGAGCCATGCAGCGGATGCACCTGGGGCGCCGCCGATTCCATGGCCGCCGCCGGGTCGACGACGTGGTCGATGGGTTCATAGTCGACGACGACCGCCTCGGCGGCATCCTCGGCCAGGGCGCGGCTATCCGCCACGACCGCCGCCACCCACTCGCCGGCATAGCGCGCCACGTCGCTGGCGAGCGGATAGCGCCTCACCTGGGGCGCATCGACGCCGGGGAGCATGGGGTCGCTATGCGCGCATAGTTCCTGACCGGTCAGAACGGCGTGGACCCCGGGCATGGCCAGCGCTGCCGCCGCGTCGATGGACACGATCCTGGCATGCGCGTGCGGGCTTGCCACGATGGCGACGTGCAGCGGATCGGGTAGTTGTATGTCGGCGGCATAGCGTCCCATCCCCGCCACGAAACGGCGATGCTCCACCGCGCGGCGACGCCTGCCGATGTAGCGGAACTTTCCGGCGTCAGTCATGGGACGTCTCCTGTCCGGTCGCGTGTTTGACCGCATCCACGATCTGCTGATAACCGGTGCACCGGCACAGATTGCCGCTGATCGCTTCGCGTATCTGCGCCTCGTCGGGGCGGGGATGCCGCGCCACGAGCGCGTGGCAGGCGATCAGCATGCCCGGCGTGCAATAGCCGCACTGCAGGGCATGCTTTTCGCAGAAGGCATCCTGGATCGCGGAAAGCTCCCCCCGCTCCGGCGCCAGCCCTTCCACCGTCGTTACAGCCAGGCCATCGGCCTGGACGGCAAACATGCAGCACGATCTGACGGGATCCCCGTCGAGCAGGACCGAACAGGCGCCGCAGACGCCGTGCTCACAGCCCACGTGCGTACCGGTCAACTTCAGGGTGTCGCGCAGGAAGTCCACCAGGGTGGTACGAGGCTCGATCGGCGCCTGTCGTACGACGCCGTTCACGTTGATGGAGATATTCACGAGTCGCGGGACGGTCATGGCCTAGACGCTCCCCAGCGAAGCCGCCGCCGATTGCGCGGCCTGCCGCAGGACGCGCCGGGCCAGCACGGCCGCCAGATGGCGCCGATACTCGGCCGTCGCATGCAGATCGCTACCCGGTTCGCACGCAGCCGCCGCGTCCTCGGCCAGTTCGTGCAGCAAGCCATCGTCCGGCCGTTTCCCCTCCAGGCGCCGCGCCAGTTCGGGGAAACTCCGGGGAACGCCGTCCACCCCTCCCAGGCCAAAAGCAGCCTGCCGGCAGACGCCCGCCGCATCGATGCGTATCTGGGCCGCCGCCGACGCCATGGCGAAATCGCCATGGCGTATGGCGATCTCGTCGAAGGCGCAGCCGGTACCACGCGCGGCCCATACGGGCCACTCGATCGCCGTCAAGCACTCCGTATCGCGGGTGTCGGTAAACATGGGTCCCAGAAAAAACGCGCCGGCCGGAACGGTACGCTCGCCCTCCTCCTGGCTGGTCAAGCTCAGCGTCGCCTCCAGCACCAGGGCAGCCAGCGGCAGCTCGGCGGAAGGATCGGCATGCACCAGACTCCCGCCCACGGTGCCGCGATTCCGCGTCTGACCGTGCCCGACCCACCGCAGTGCCGCGGCAACCAGCGGTATCTGCGCATGCAATTCGATCGCGTCTTCCAGGGTCCGTTGGCGCACCACGGCACCAGTCACCACGGCCTGGCTCGAAGCCGACACCGATTGCAGGGCCGCCACCCTGTGAATATCCACCAGCACAGCGGGACGTGCCAGGCGCATGGCCATCATGGGAACCAGGCTCTGGCCACCAGCCAGCAGCTTGGCTTCGTAGCCATGCTGGTGCAGAAGATCGAGTGCGTGGTCCAGGCTTTCGGCCCGCACATAGTCAAAGGAAGCAGCTTTCACGATAGGATGTCTGGGGAGCTGAGCAAGAGAAAACCTGGGAGCCCGACCCGCGGTCGCGGACGGGTTCCACCCGTGTTTGGCATTCGTTTTTCGTGGGAGCAGTGTGCGGGTGGACCACTTTGACGGCAAAGCAATAATCTTCACGTGGCGTGAGTTATATTCACGCCGACCCGAGCAGCGACAGGAGACCCCATGAAAAAGCTGCCCCCGCTCAATGCCGTGCGGGCATTCGAGGTGGCTGCGCGCCACGTAAGCTTCACCAAGGCTGCTGCAGAACTGAACGTTACGCACGGCGCCGTCAGCCGCCAGGTCGCCCTGCTTGAAGACTGGCTTGGCGTGGCGCTTTTCCACCGCGCGCCTTCGCAGTTGACGCTGACCGAAAGCGGCCGCGGATATCTCCACGAAGTGTCGGCCGCGCTGGACCGCCTGGCGACGGCATCGATGTACGTGATGCAGCAGGCTGCCCCCGTCGTGCTGCGCGTCAATGGTCCTCCCACGTTCACCATGCGCTGGCTGATTCCGCGCATGTCGGTGTTCCAGCGCAAGCGGCCCGACGTCGAAGTGCGCCTTACGACGTCTCTGGCCACGCCGAACTTTCAGGAAAACAGCTACGACATCGCCATACGCGGGCAGCACGGGCCATTGGACGACTGCCGATCGATTCCCTTCATGACCGAGATCATTGCCCCCATCTGCCATGTCGATCTGCAGGAGAATCTCAAGCTCGCCGACCCGCGGGACCTGGCCTCGCATACGCTCATCAGCTATGCCACCGAACCCTATGCTTGGAGCGAGTGGCTGGAATCCGCGGGCGTGCCCGGACTGAAGCCCGCCAATACGCTGGGCTTCGAACAGATGTTCTTCGCGTTCCAGGCGGCTTCGGAGGGACTGGGCTTGGCCATGGTGCCGCTGTTCCTGGCCATCGATGAAATCCTTGCCGGCCGCCTGTGCGTGCCGTTCGGCCCATTGGGCATCAAGCGGCGGACGTACTACGCCAACCATGCTGGAACGCAGAAAGCACAGGCGCTGGCCGATACCTTCTGCGAGTGGTTGGAGCAGGAAGGCCGCGACACCGAGCAATCGATCACGGCATGGGCGGCCAGCCAGGGCTGGACGCTCTGACAGCGCGGAAGAAGAACCGCTTCAATCGATCCGGATATTCGCCTCTCGAATCACCTTGCCATAGACGTCGAAGTCGGTACGCATCACCTTGGCGAACTCCGCCGGTGAACTGCCGACGGGCGTGATGCCCATGCTTTCTATCTTCGCCGACACCTCCGGGCTCGTGATGATCCGCACCAGCTCGCTGGACAGCTTGTCGGCGACGGCCCGGGGCGTCGCGGCTGGCACCAGCACACCGAGCCATCCGTCTTGTTCGAAAGAGCGATACCCCAGCTCGCGGAACGTGGGAAGACCCGGCAAGCCCGGCAATCTTTGCGTTCCCGTCACGGCAAGAAAATTCAGCCGTTCCGCGAACTGGCGCGCAGTGACGCTATCGATCAGCCCGCCGCTGATCTGCCCGCCCAGGAGGTTCGTCGCGAGCTGAGAGCTGCCCTGGAAAGGAACCAGCGGCAGGTCCATGCCTGCTTGCTGATTGAGCATGATGCTCAGGAGCTGAGAAGGCGTGCCCACGCCGTAGTTGCCGATATTCGTCCCGCCCGGGTTGGCTTTCCCCTGGGCAACGAACTCCTGGAGAGTTTTCGCCGCTCCGGACTTGGGAACCGCCAACAGCAAAGGTAGACGGGCGATCAAGGTGATCGACGAAAAATCCTTGAAGGGATCGTAGGTCGCCTTCTTCACCAGTTGCGGCTGCAGGACCAGACCCGACACCCCCAGAAGCACGGTGTAACCGTCAGCGGGAGCACGCGCCACCAGCCCCGCACCGATCAGTCCCCCTGCTCCGGCACGGTTCTCGACCACCACGCTCTGGTGCCATGCTTCCTGCAACCGTTGCGCCAGCAGCCGCGCCGTCGAATCCGCCACCCCTCCCGGCGCATAGGGTACGACGATCGTGACGGGTTTGGAGGGATAGGATCCGGCGGCCGTGTCAGCCTGCGCGGCGGCCCCGCCGACCAGCATCGCCAGCGTGAAACAACGTCCGATCAACGAAGAAAAGTACATGGTGTCTCCTTGATTTCATTGTTTGATGGATAGGTCAGAGCGCGGCGATCTGCTCGCCATTGAGCCAGACCGCATGCACGCCGAACGGCACGCGTTGCGGAAGTTGCAAGCGGCAGACTTCGGTCATGGATGCCGCATCGAGCACCAGCACTTCGGCCCGGTTCTCGCCCATGAGCAGGTCCAGCAGATACCCGTCGTCTTCGGCAACGGCGTTTTTTTTCGGCACGAAGAGCGGCTCGCCGCCGTAGAGTTGGCCGTAGTCCACGTACCGGATCTCGCGTTCTTCCCGATAGTCGTATTTGAGGGTGCCCTTGCCCATGTAGCCCTCGCGCTGTTCATCAAGGAGGTAGCAATAGCGGTTTTCCTTGCCCCGGTAGCCGACGTGGAAAGAACAGCGCTCATAGCCCCATTCGATCAGGACCCGGTCTTCGAGCACCTTGCCCGCGTCGGGATCGATGACCCATTTCGCCAGATGGGCGTGGGATTCCTCCGGAGTATGGATGGGCACGGTGTCCGGATACTCGGAAAACCTCGGTGCGAACATCACGATGTTCGTTTTCCCGTCAGGCCCTTTCTCCTCCCATGCATTGACCAGATGCCAGATCGCGCCGGGCTTGCCGGTCGTGACCCAGCGAATGGGCGTGTCCCGATCGAACTTCCGGGGAAGGATCCCGAAACGCATCTCGTACTTCGGATCCCAGTAGTACATGCTGCCGCCTTCCTTCTGCAGGCCTTGCTTGTCGACCCGCATCGAGATGTCCGGGAATACGATGTAGTTCTCGGTAATGCAGCACTCATGAATCCACGCCATGTGATTCGGCGGCTGCTGGTAGGTAAGCGACCGCACGACCTCGTTGTTCGAAACCTGGACGATCGTGATGCTGCCGTCATAGCGGTTCGTCGCGACGCTGTACATGTCGCCCGTATCGGGATCGATGGCGGGATGGGCGGAAAAGGGGCCCGTCAGTTTCCCTCCCCAGGTCACGTGCTCGCCGGATCCATCGATGACCAGCTTTCCGTCTTCCCTGCGGACATCCAGGGCGAAGGGATATCCGGCTTCGTTGAAGGCGTATAGCCTGCCCCGATGGAACTGGAGCGCCGTCCCGTTCCCGGTACCGCTGAACCTCAACTCCGGTAGCGCGCCTTCCTGGTACTGCGTGCTCAGCCAGGCCATTTTCTCGGCGGCAGCCTTCCCTCCCGTCAACAACTCGCCCATGGTGAGATACACCTCGCGGCCCAGCATTTTCTCGATCTGGTAGCGCCGGGTGCGGACATAGGAATTGGTGTAGGTCGCCTTCCCCCCATGGATATGGACCTGGTGCAGCATTCCCGGTCCATCGAACATCTGCCATCTCACCCCCATCGGGGTGAACTGGGGATTCGTGCCGTTACGGATGTAGACGCCTTCGAGGTCGGGTGGGAGCGTACCCACCACCGTGACGGGAGCGTCCTTCAGTTCGGTATGAACGGCGCGAAAACCCCAGTGCCTGTAGGCGCTCCTACGGTTATGGACATCGGCTTCCAGCGCCGCGTCCAGGCGGACCAAGTCCGCCTTCTGGGCGCGAGTCAATTGCAGCGACATGATTTCCTCTTGCATGTTCCAGGGGTGATAGGCCTTTGGTCTATCCTATGTTGGTCTGACCAATGCATATTGATAGGATAGTTTTAACAATGCTCGTATGCAAGAGACTTAATTGGGGACGGAATAATGCCAAGGGGCTTTGTGGGTCTTTGGTATGATCAACAAAGGTCTAAACTCAGTCCCTTTGCCAAGCTTGAGCCCCGCGCATCAAGACAGGAATTTGTCATGGAAGAGTCGGGTGCCGCCGCATCACCGCTGTTCGAACCGATACAGTCCCGCCGAGCCTTCGAGGTGGTCTGCGAACAGATTCGCCAACTGGTTGCCACCGGCAAGCTCAAGCAAGGCGACAAACTGCCGCCCGAGCGCCAATTGGCCGAACAGTTGGCGGTCAGCCGGCTGACGATACGTGAAGCTTTGAGAAGCCTCGAAAACGCGGGGCTCGTCGTCCTTCTGCGCGGCCCGAAGGGCGGCGCCTTCATTCAGAATGGCAATGACGACAAGATGACCGAGGTGATGCAGGACATGCTCGACCTCGGCACCATCTCGCTGACGGATCTGACCGAAGCCAGGATCTTCATTCTCGATTCGGTGGTCCGGCTTGCCTGCGAAAGGGCCACGGAAGAAGACCTGGAACTGATTGCCGAAAACGTTCGGTCCAACGAGATCGCGCTGGCTTCCGGCAGCCGGGAAGTCCGGCTGGAGCACGCGACCGAGTTCTATACCCGATTGGCCGCGGCGACGAAAAACAAGGTCATGATGCTCGTGGTGCGCTCATTGACCGATACGATCAAGGCCATTCTCCAACGCATCGAAATCTATCCCGCGCAGGATCTTGCCGTGTCGAGAAGACAATTCCTGCAAGCACTGCGCGCGCGGGATCCGGAGCAGGCGGCAAGAGAAATGCATGTGCACCTGCAAAAACTCCACGAGCATGTCGTCAAGCATGCCGCGGCGCAGAAAAAATCACCGGACCTGGTCCCCCAGGTCCCGCATCGCTAAGGCCGAGCGTCGATAGGCGCCTGATCCTCGAAGTGCGCCAGGATGTCCGCCGTATCCAGCACGTCGGCATATTTCGCATGCATATCCAGCAGGCTCATCGCGTGGCTGGACTGCAGGCGGTCGAAGCAGGCGTCGGCGGCCACGGCGATGCGGTAGTTGGCGCTGAAGCCATCCACCACGGTGGCACGCACGCAGCCCGAGGTGCTGCCGCCCGCCACGACCAGCGAATCCGCACCCAGCAGGGTCAGGTAGGACTGCAACGGCGTCGAGAAGAACGCCGACGGCTTCTGCTTGCCGATGACGAGGTCGCCGGGCTGGGGCGCGATGTCCTCGACGATCTCGTCATGATGCCGGTCGGACTGGGGCAGCGGCGCTTCCTGCGGCCGTGACCGCGCATGCTTCCACAGCCACGAGCCCATGTCCCACTTGTCGTCCCGGTACGCGCCCCGCGTGTAGATGACGGGCCGCTGCTGCGCGCGAAAAGCGGCCAGCAGTTCGCGGATGCGGTCGATGGCGTCCCAGCTTGCCTCGCCGCAGGAGTTGGGCCAGCGGCGGACGGAATCGGCGATGGGTTCGCGCCGGTCGCCGCAGAAGCCATAGGTGGCGTCCACGATCACCAGGGCCGGCCTCGCGCCGAATCCCATGCGGGCGCCGTATCCGGACAGTTCGATGATCTCGCGGTCGCGCGGAGTCAGGTACGAATACAGCGATTCGAGCGTAGCCATGCCCAGGGTCTCCTCAGGCGAAGAGCGCGGCGTCGCCGCGCGCCTTTTCCTGCCACGCGAGCTTGCGGACGAAGTAGTTCCAGGAATGCTCGACGTGGACGGGCGTCATGATCTGCTCGCGCCGGCGCTGGCGCACGGGCGGCATCGGGAAGCTCGCCTCGGTACGCATCTGCGAGCCCAGCACGTGGATGCGCGCGGCGCGTTCCAGGAACACCCCCACGCAGACGGCATGGGCAATGGACGTGCCGCAGAAGGTAACGCCGTGGTTGGCCATCAGCACGGCGAAGTGCGGCCCCAGGGTGCGCGCCAGCGCGGCGCCCTCCTCCTCGGTCTTGAGCAGCGCGGCTTCGTCCCGGTGGCAGGGCAGTTCGTCGAAATAGTCGGCGTCCAGCGTGAAGGGCGCCAGCGAGGTGCCGAACGACGACAGGATGCTAGCGTGGAAGGGATGGGTGTGGGCGACGACGTTGACGTCGGGCCGCGCCTTCAGGATCTCGGCATGGATGGGCCATTCCGAGTGGCGGCCTCCTTCGCCTTCCAGCTTGGCGCCGTCATGGCCGACCAGCACGAAATCGGCGGCGGACAGGATCTCGCCCAGGCCACGCGCGTTGCGTTTGAGCCAGAAGCCGCGTCCCTGCGGATCGCGCAGCGACAGGTGGCCCAGGGTCATGTCGCCATGGCCTTCCATTTCCAGGACGCGGCAGGCCATCGCCAGTTGGTCCAGTTGTTCTTCGAGTGACATCGTGGGAGCCTCAATGGGAAGGACGGGAGTTCCGGGCATCGCCATCGGGCTCCCAGAAGATGATCCTGCCGCGCAGCGCGACCAGCAGGCGGTCGAGGGTGAAGCCGATCAACGCCACGGCGATCACGCCGGCATAGGACTCGGCATACATGAAAGAGGCCGACGCGTAGGCGATGTAGTAGCCCAGCCCGGTGCTGTCGCCGATCATCTCGGTGATGATCACGACCACCATGGACAGGGGCAACGCGACCCGGATGCCCGACATGATGGCGGGCAGCGCCGCCGGCAGCAGCACGCGCAGGAAAATGCGTACGGGCCCCGCCCCCATGTTGCGGGCGCTCCAGACCAGCCGGGGCGCCACGGCACGGATGCCGAAGTAGGTGTTGACGGCGATCGGGAAGGTGCATTCCAGGGCGATCAGCGCGATCTTCGACGGCGAGCCGAATCCCAGCAGCAGGATGAAGACGGGGTACAGCGCTATCTTCGGAACCGGGTAGCCGAACGAGAAGATGGGCTCGACCATCCATTCGAACCAGCGGCTGCGGGCCATGAACACGCCCAGCAGCACGCCGATGACGATCGCCAGGCCAAAGCCGCTCAGGGCCCGCGAGAACGAAATGGAAGCGTGATAGACCAGGTCGCCATTGGCCAGTCCCTCCACGAAGGCCCGCCCCACCTTCACGACGGAAGGCATCAACCGCGGCGACACCCAACCCGAGCGGGACAGCACTTCCCAGGCCGCGGCCAGGACCGCCAGCGGATACAGCGGCGCCATGGCTTGCCAGGCGAATGCGCGCAGGCGCTCAACCATGACGAGCCTCCCCGGGATACTTGTCCGCCAGCAGGCGGCGCCGGATGGCCAGCAGGACACGGTCGCTGACGAAGCCCATCAGGCCGATGGCCAGGATGGCCGTGTACATCCAGTCGTAGCGCATGGCTTCCTCGGCGCGCACGACCATGTCGCCCAGGCCGTCGTGCGATCCCACCATCTCGGCGGCGAACAGCACGATGAACGAGAGCGCGAGGCCGGAGCGCAGGCCGGTGAAGATCTGCGGCAGCGCGGCCGGGAAAATGACGCGCCGGAAGATGTAGGCAGGCCCCGCCCCCATGTTGCGGGCGGCCCAGATCAGGGACACGGGCGTGGCGCGGGCGCCGTACAAGGTGTTGATGAAGGTGGGAAAAAACACGGCCAGCGTGATGAGGGCGATCTTCGAGACGTCGCCGAAACCCAGCCAGGTGATGATGACGGGCAGCAGCGCGACCTTGGGTACGGGGTACAGCGTGGACACGAGCGGGTCGAAGAAGGCGCGCGCCTGCCGCCACACCGCGCTCAGGAGGCCGATGGCCACGCCCAGCGCCGCGCCCATGAAGAAGCCGCTGTAGGAACGCACGCCGGATGCCATCGCGTCGCGGACGAGTTCGCCGCTGGCCAGCAGTTCCCAGGTCGTCGCGGCGATATCGGTCGGCGCCACCACGTAGCGGGGCGCGCCCGGCTGGCCGGCCGCCAGTTGCATGGCGACCAGCAGCGCCACGGGCAAGGTCCAGCCCGCTATCCAGCGCAGCGGACGCTGCCAGGAGCCCGCCGCCGCGGTGCGGACGCCGCTCATGAGCCTTCCCGCGCGCGCAGGACCTCGTCGCGCAGCATGTCCCAGATCCGGGCGTGGTAATCCATGAACTCGGGCGACTTGCGGACGGCCGCGCCGCGCGGACGGGGCAGGTCCACGCGCAGGTCGGCCTTGATGCGACCGGGGCGCGCCGTGAAGACGATGATCCGGTCGCTCAGGTAGATGGCCTCTTCGATATCGTGCGTGACGAACAGCACGGTGCGGCGGTCCTGCTGCCAGATGTCGGTCAGCTCTTCCTGCATGAGTTCGCGCGTCTGCGCGTCCAGCGCGCCGAACGGCTCGTCCATCAGCAGCATCTTGGGTTCGTAGGCCAGCGTGCGGGCCAGCGCCACGCGCTGCCGCATGCCGCCCGACAGCTCGCCCGGGTAGGCGTTCTCGAATTTGGCGAGCCCGACCATCGCAATATATTTGCGCGCGATCTCCAGGCGCCGCGCCTTGGGCAGCCCCTGCACTTCCAGCGACCAGGCCACGTTGCCCAGCACCGTGCGCCAGGGAAAGAGTGCGTAGTCCTGGAACAGCATGCCCCGGTCGGGCCCCGGCTCCGAGACCGGGCGTCCGGCCAGGCTGATCGTGCCGCTGGTGCGCGGCTCGAACCCACCCACCATGTGCAGGAAGGTACTCTTGCCGCAGCCCGATGGGCCAACGATGCTGACGAACTCGCCTTCGGCGATGGACAGGTCGAAATCCTCCAGCGCGGTCACGGCCTGGCCGTTACGCAGGAAGCGTTTGCCGACGCCCTGCGCCTTCAGGTAGTCGGGGGTGCTGGCGTTGGCGTTCATTTCGGCAGGTAGCTCATGTCCACGACCTTGGCGGGATCCAGGCTATCCAGATAGCCGAAGGCCTTCAGTTCGGTCACCATCCTGCGCATGGAGTCCATGTCGACCTTGCCGTCCAGCGGATGCAGGTAATGGCGCATGCCCAGCGACACGTCCAGCGGGATGTTGACGAACTTCGCGTCGATCAGTTGCTGGTGGCTTTCGCGCGGATGGTTGACGTAGAAGTCGGTGGCCTTGACCAGGTCGGCCAGGAAGGCGCGCAGCGCGGCAGGATGCTTGGCGGCGAACTCCTCCTTGACCAGCAGCAGCATCAGGTCTTCCTGCTGTCCGATGCCGTCGGTGGACGTGAAGACCGTGCGCATGCCCCCGCGTTTCTCCTCGAAGGCGGCGAAGGGCTGGGGAAAGGCGCCGATGTCCAGCTTGCCGGCCCGAACCGCCTCACCCTGGCTCGGGAAGGGAGCCGCCACCCATTTGACGTCGCGCTGCGGGTTGAGTCCGTGCTTCTTGATCGCCAGCCGGGCCCAGATCTCCGCCGACGAGCGCGCGCCGTTGATCCCGACGGTCTTGCCCTTCAGGTCGGCGACGGTCTTGATCGGCGAGCTGTCGAGCACCATGTACTGCGTGGCGAAACCCTTGGGACCGCCTTCGCGCGACAGCGACGCGACGATCTTGAACTTGATGCCCTGGGCCGCGGCCATCATGACGCTGTGCGCGGAACCGGTGGCGATGTCCAGCTCGCCGGCCTCGAACGCTTGAAAACGCTTATCGGTGCCTCGGAACAAGGTGTATTCGAGCTTGTAGTCGCGATTCTGTCCGGGGGTGACGGCGGGCGATGCCTTCATCGTCCACAGCGGTTCCTCGGCGGACGAACCATGGCCCACCCGGATGGGAACGATCTCGGCCTGACTGGCTGGAGAAGCCAGAAAAAACAAGGATAAGGCGGTACAGCAGAGCGTCTTCATCGCGGCTTTCATGTTGCGGTCTCCCCTGGGGTTGTCACGACTCCATCAAGCGCGATTGTAGGTTCTTGCCCTCGATGAAACGACCAAGTTATTCTTGCTGAGCCAGCAATTTTTCTTATCGGATGTTTTCCTGATGCAAGAACGGAACCACATGCGGCACCTGCGGGCGCTGATCGCCGTGGTGGAGGAAGGCAGCATCGCGCATGCGGCCGAGCGGCTGCTGCGCACCCCCTCGGCGGTGGCCAGCTCCATCCGTCAGCTCGAAGCCAGCTTCGAGGCTGCGCTGTTCGAACGCCAGTCGTCGGGCATGACGCCCACGCCTTTCGGCGATGCGGCCTACCGCCGCGCGCTGCGCATCGATGCCGAGTTGCGCCAGGCCTGCGCCGAACTGACGCCCTACCGGGTGTCGCCCGGCGCGCCGCTGTTCGCCATGCTGGTGGGGGAACGCCAGTTGACGGCGCTGGTCCGCCTGCGCGAGATGGGACACATGCCCAGCGTGGCGGCGGTGATGGGCCTGACGCAGCCCGCCGTCAGCGCCCTGCTCAGGCAGGCGGAGGCGTCCCTGGAACTGCGTCTGTTCCGCCGCACCGCCAAGGGCATGGCCGTGACCGAAGCGGGCGAACTCCTGCTGTTCCGCGTGCGGCGGGTGCTGGCAGAACTGCGCCATCTCGAGGCCGATATCGCGCAGCAGCGCGGCGAGATCACCGGCCGGGTCATGTTCGCCGCCCTGCCGTCCATGCGTACACGGGTCCTGCCGCAGGCCATCGCCGCCCTGGTGGGCCAGCATCCGAACGTACAGATCTCCATGGTGGACGGGCCGTTCGAGATCCTGTTCGCGGGCGTGCACTCGGGCGAGATCGATTTCATCCTGACCGGGCTCAACGCCAACTACTCGCACCGCGACTTCCTGATACGCGTGATAGGCAGCGATCGCCTGGTCGTCGTGGTCCGGGCCGGGCATCCGCTATGCGCCCGGGAGCGGGTCGAGATCACGGATCTCGTCCGCTACCCCTGGATACTCAGGGATCGCGGCGCTCCCACGCGCGAGCTGCTCAATGGCCTGTTCCACGACCTGGGCCTGGCAACGCCGCACGTCGCCGTGCAGGCGGGCGACCTGGGACTGCTGCGCGGCCTGCTCAGCCACAGCGACATGATCTCGGCGGTATCGCCGGAATATCTGTCCTACGAAATCGCCTCGGGCGCCGTCAAGGTGCTCGAGGTCGAGCTGCCTCCCACCGGACGGGACATCGGCTTCATCCTGCGGCGCGACGCCCAGCCTTCGCTGCTGTGCGAGACGCTGATGCAATACATCGAAGCCGCCACGCACGAAAAAAAAGCCTGAATCCGGTCACCCGGGTTCAGGCTTTCGATACTTGCGCGGGCGAGGCCACGAAGGTCCTCGCCGCGATACCGCTTACTCCTGGCTGCCGCCTTCGGCCGGCTCGTCGCCCGAAGGCTCCGAGGCCGTCACGCTTTCGGCCGGCGTATTGAAGATCTCGCTCTCGTCGAAGGTGTTGCCCACGTCGGCGAATACCACTTCGCGCTCGGCGGCCTCCTGGGCTTCCTTCTCCTTGCGGGCGACATGGTAGGCCATGCCGGTACCCGCGGGGATCAGGCGGCCCACGATGACGTTTTCCTTCAAGCCGCGCAGGTCGTCGCGCTTGCCCATGATGGCGGCTTCGGTCAGGACACGCGTGGTTTCCTGGAACGAAGCGGCCGAGATGAACGAATCGGTCGACAGCGAGGCCTTCGTGATACCCAGCAGCACGTTCTCGTACGAGGCGGGACGCTGGTTGTCGGCGTTGACGCGATCGTTCTCGTTCAGCATCTCGGCGCGTTCGACCTGTTCACCCGGGATGAACGAGGTGTCGCCCGGATCGACGATGTTCACGCGGCGCAGCATCTGGCGCACGATCACTTCGATGTGCTTGTCGTTGATCTTCACGCCTTGCAGGCGGTAGACGTCCTGCACTTCGTCGACGATGTAGATCGCCAGCTTCTCGATGCCCTGCAGGCGCAGGATGTCGTGGGGATCGGCCGGGCCGTCCACGATCATTTCGCCCTTGTTCACCACCTGGCCGTCGTGCACCAGCACCTGCTTTTCCTTCGGAATCAGGAACTCGTGGCTGACGCCGTCCAGGTCGGTGATGACCAGGCGCTGCTTGCCCTTGGTGTCCTTGCCGAACGAGACCGTGCCGGTGACGTCGGCGAGCATGCCGGCATCCTTGGGCGAACGGGCTTCGAACAGCTCGGCCACACGCGGCAGACCCCCGGTAATGTCGCGGGTCTTCTGCGATTCCTGCGGAATACGCGCCAGCACCTCGCCCACGCCGACCTGCTGGCCGTCGCGAACGGTGATCAGCGCGCCCACCGGGAAGGAGATGCTGACCGAGTGATCGGTACCGGCGATCTTGACTTCCTCGTTGGCGCCGTCGAGCAGCTTGACCTGCGGACGCACGGTCTGCTTGGCGCTGCCACGCGTCTTGGGCGTGATCGCGACCAGGGTCGACAGACCGGTGACTTCGTCGAGCTGACGAGCCACCGTGACGCCTTCTTCCACGTTCTCGAACTTGATCGTGCCACCGTACTCGGTGATGATCGGACGGGTCAGCGGATCCCAGCTGGCCAACTGCGCACCGGCCTTGACCGTCGCGCCGTCGCCATGCAGCAGGACCGCGCCGTACGGCACCTTGTGGCGCTCGCGCTCGCGGCCATTGTCGTCGACGATCAGGATTTCGCCCGAACGCGAGATGGCGACCTGCTCGCCCTTGCCGTTGGTCACATAGCGCATGGCGCTGGTGAAGCGCACCGTGCCATTGGACTTGGTTTCCACGCCCGAGGCCAGCGCCGCGCGCGAGGCCGCGCCACCGATGTGGAACGTACGCATCGTCAGCTGCGTGCCGGGTTCGCCGATGGACTGGGCGGCGATCACGCCGACCGCCTCGCCGACGTTGACCGGCGAACCGCGACCCAGGTCGCGGCCGTAGCACGCGGCGCACAGGCCATGGCGGGTTTCGCAGGTCAGGGCCGAACGCACCTTCACTTCGTCGATGCCCAGGCGCTCGATGGTGTCGACCGCGTCTTCGTCCAGCAGCGTGCCGGCTTCGAACACGGTTTCCTGAGTATCGGGGTTGACCACGTCGGACACCACGGTGCGGCCGAGGATACGGTCGCGCAGCGGCTCGATGACTTCACCGCCTTCGACCAGCGCCTTCATGGCGAAACCGAAGGTCGTGCCGCAATCGTCCTCGGTGATGACCAGATCCTGCGTCACGTCCACCAGACGGCGGGTCAGGTAACCCGAGTTCGCCGTCTTCAGCGCCGTATCGGCCAGGCCTTTACGCGCGCCGTGGGTCGAGATGAAGTACTGCAGTACGTTCAGGCCCTCGCGGAAGTTCGCGGTGATGGGCGTCTCGATGATGGAGCCGTCAGGCTTGGCCATCAGGCCCCGCATGCCGGCCAGCTGGCGGATCTGGGCCGCGGAACCGCGGGCGCCGGAGTCGGCCATCATGTAGATCGAGTTGAACGACTCCTGGCGGGTGGCGGTGCCGTGGCGGTCGACGACAGGCTCGGTCGAGAGCTGTTCCATCATCGCCTTGCCCACGCGGTCGCCGGCCTTGCCCCAGATGTCCACCACGTTGTTGTAGCGTTCCTGGGACGTCACCAGACCCGACGAGTACTGCTTGTCGATTTCCTTGACCTCTTTGCTCGCCTCGGCAAGGATGCCTTCCTTGGCGGACGGGATCAGCATATCGTCCATGCAGATCGAGATACCGCCGCGCGTGGCCAGGCGGAAGCCCGACTGCATCAGCTGGTCGGCGAAGATCACCGTGTCGCGCAGGCCGCAGCGGCGGAACGACTGGTTGATCAGGCGCGAGATCTCCTTCTTCTTCAGGGGCTTGTTCAGCACCGAGAAGGGCAGCCCCTTGGGCAGGATCTCCGACAGGATGGCGCGGCCGACGGTGGTCTCGAAGCGGCGCAGCACCGGCTGGTACTCGCCGTTCTCGTCACGTTCGTACTCGTTCAGGCGCACGGTGATGCGCGACTGCAGCTCGACCGCCTTGTTCTCGTAGGCGCGCATGACTTCGGACACGTCCACGAAGTGCAGGCCTTCGCCGGCACCATTCACGCGCTCGCGGGTGGCGTAGTACAGGCCCAGCACGATGTCCTGCGAAGGAACGATCGAGGGTTCGCCGTTGGCCGGGAACAGCACGTTGTTGGAGGCCAGCATCAGCGTGCGGGCTTCCAGCTGGGCTTCCAGCGACAGCGGGACGTGGACGGCCATCTGGTCGCCGTCGAAGTCGGCGTTGAACGCCGCGCAAACCAGCGGGTGCAGCTGGATGGCCTTGCCTTCGATCAGCACCGGCTCGAACGCCTGGATGCCCAGGCGGTGCAGCGTCGGCGCGCGGTTCAGCATGATCGGGTGTTCGCGGATCACCTCTTCGAGGATGTCCCACACCACCGGTTCCTGCGTTTCCACCAGCTTCTTGGCCGCCTTGATGGTCGTGGCCAGACCCATCATTTCCAGGCGGTTGAAGATGAAGGGCTTGAACAGTTCCAGCGCCATCAGCTTGGGCAGGCCGCACTGGTGCAGCTTGAGCTGCGGACCCACCACGATCACCGACCGGCCCGAGTAGTCGACGCGCTTGCCCAGCAGGTTCTGGCGGAAGCGGCCGCTCTTGCCCTTGATCATGTCGGCCAGCGACTTGAGCGGACGCTTGTTGGCGCCGGTCATGGCCTTGCCGCGGCGGCCGTTGTCCAGCAGCGAGTCGACGGCTTCCTGCAGCATGCGCTTTTCGTTGCGCACGATGATTTCAGGAGCCTTCAGTTCGAGCAGGCGCTTCAGGCGGTTGTTGCGGTTGATGACCCGGCGATACAAGTCGTTCAGGTCGGACGTGGCGAAGCGGCCGCCATCCAGCGGCACCAGCGGGCGCAGCTCGGGCGGCAGCACGGGCAGCACTTCCAGGATCATCCAGTCGGCCTTGATGCCGGATTTCTGGAAGCCCTCCAACACCTTCAGGCGCTTGGAGATCTTCTTGATCTTGGCATCCGAGCTGGTGGCCTGGAGGTCGGCGCGCAGCGTCTCGATCTCGCGGTTGATGTCGATCGTGCGCAGCAGTTCGCGCACGGCCTCGGCACCCATCACCGCCCGGAAATCGTCGCCGTACTCTTCGGTCTTGGCCAGGAAGTCGTCTTCCGACATGATCTGGGCGCGCTTGAGCGGCGTCATGCCCGGATCGATGACGCAGTAGGCTTCGAAGTACAGCACGCGCTCGATGTCGCGCAGCGTCATGTCCAGGACCATGCCCAGGCGCGACGGCAGCGACTTCAGGAACCAGATGTGAGCGACCGGGCTGGCCAGCTCGATATGGCCCATGCGCTCGCGGCGAACCTTGGCCAGCGTGACTTCCACGCCGCACTTCTCGCAGATCACGCCGCGGTGCTTCAGGCGCTTGTACTTGCCGCACAGGCACTCGTAGTCCTTGATCGGCCCGAAGATCTTGGCGCAGAACAGCCCGTCGCGTTCGGGCTTGAACGTGCGATAGTTGATCGTCTCCGGCTTCTTGACTTCGCCGAACGACCACGACCGGATCTTCTCCGGCGACGCGATGCCAATGCGAATGGCGTCGAACTGTTCTTCCTGCGTAACCTGCTTGAACAGATCCAATAGCGCTTTCATGGCGACTCCTATCAGTTACGCTCGAGGTCCATGTCGATCCCGAGCGACCGGATTTCCTTGACCAGCACGTTGAACGACTCGGGCATGCCGGCGTCGATCACGTGGTCGCCCTTGACGATGTTCTCGTACACCTTGGTACGGCCGTTCACGTCGTCGGACTTCACGGTCAGCATTTCTTGCAGCACGTACGAAGCGCCGTAGGCTTCCAGCGCCCACACTTCCATTTCCCCGAAGCGCTGGCCGCCGAACTGCGCCTTGCCGCCCAGCGGCTGCTGGGTCACCAGCGAGTACGGGCCGGTCGAGCGGGCGTGCATCTTGTCGTCGACCAAGTGGTGCAGCTTCAGCATGTGCATGTAGCCGACCGTGACCGGACGCTCGAACATCTCGCCGGTGCGGCCGTCGTACAGGTAGGCCTGGGTCTTGGAGTTGGTCAGCTTGAGGCTCTCGGCCAGTTCGTCCGGATAGGCCAGGTCGAGCATCGCGCGGATGTCGTTTTCCGAGGCGCCGTCGAACACCGGCGTCGCGAACGGCACGCCGTTGCGCAGGTTCTGCGCCAGCTCGATCACCGCGTCGTCATCCAGCTCTTCCAGGCGGGCTGCCGTGCCGGTGGTGTTGTAGACCTTGCCGACGAACTCGCGCACCTTGGCCACTTCGACCTTGCGCGCTTCGGCCAGCATTTCGTTGAAGCGCTGGCCCAGGCCCTTTGCGGCCCAGCCCAGGTGCACTTCCAGAACCTGGCCCACGTTCATCCGCGAGGGCACGCCCAGCGGGTTCAGCACGATGTCGACGGGGGTGCCGTCGGCCATGTGCGGCATGTCTTCCACCGGGGTGATCTTCGAGACCACGCCCTTGTTGCCGTGACGGCCGGCCATCTTGTCGCCGGGCTGCAGGCGGCGCTTGACGGCCAGGTAGACCTTGACCATCTTGAGCACGCCCGGGGGCAGCTCGTCGCCCTGGGTCAGCTTCTTGCGCTTCTCTTCGAACGCGAGGTCGAACTGGTGGCGCTTCTGCTCGATCGACTCCTTGGCCTGCTCGAGCGCGGTGGCCGCGCCTTCGTCGGCCAGACGGATGTCGAACCACTGCCAGCGGTCCAGCTCGGCCAGGTAGGACTTGGCGATCGCCGCGCCCTTGGCCAGCTTGCGCGGGCCGCCGTTGACGACCTTGCCGACCAGCGACTTCTCGATACGGTCGAAGGTATCGTTTTCCACGATACGCAGCTGGTCGTTCAAGTCCTGGCGATAGCGCTTGAGTTCATCGTCGATGATGGACTGGGCGCGCTTGTCGCGCACGATGCCTTCGCGCGTGAACACCTGCACGTCGATGACGGTGCCGACCATGCCCGAGGGCACGCGCAGCGAGGTGTCCTTCACGTCGGAGGCTTTTTCGCCGAAGATCGCGCGCAGCAGCTTCTCTTCCGGGGTCAGCTGGGTTTCGCCCTTGGGCGTGACCTTGCCGACCAGCACGTCGCCGGCCTCGACTTCGGCGCCGATGTAGACGATGCCGGATTCGTCCAGGCGGTTCAGTTGGCCTTCGGACAGGTTGCTGATGTCGCGCGTGATTTCTTCCGAACCCAACTTGGTGTCGCGGGCGACGACCGTCAGTTCCTCGATGTGGATGGAGGTGTAGCGGTCATTGGCCACCACGCGCTCCGACATCAGGATCGAGTCCTCGAAGTTGTAGCCGTTCCAGGGCATGAACGCGACCAGCATGTTCTGGCCCAGGGCGAGTTCGCCCAGGTCGCTGGAGGCACCATCGGCCAGCACGTCGCCCCGGGCGATGATGTCGCCGCGGCGCACGATCGGGCGCTGGTTGATGTTGGTGTTCTGGTTGGAACGGGTGTACTTGATCAGGTTGTAGATGTCGACGCCGACTTCACCAGCGGCGTTTTCATCGTCGTTGACCCGGATCACGACGCGTTCGGCGTCGACGTAGTCGACCAGGCCGCCGCGCAGCGCCTGCACGGTGGTGCCGGAGTCGACCGCCACGGTGCGTTCGATGCCGGTGCCGACCACGGGCTTCTCGGGACGCAGGCAAGGCACGGCCTGGCGCTGCATGTTCGAGCCCATCAACGCGCGGTTCGCGTCGTCATGTTCCAGGAACGGGATCAGCGAGGCGGCCACGGACACGATCTGCGACGGCGCCACGTCCATGTAGTGGACGTTCTCGGCGGCGGTCAGCATCGTTTCACCGGCCTGGCGGCAGGCCACCAGGTCGTCCACGAAATGGCCTTCGGCGTCGAGCGTGGCGTTCGCCTGCGCGATCACGTAGCGGCTTTCCTCGATGGCCGACAGGTACTCGATCTGGTCGCTGACCTTGCTGTCCACGACCTTGCGGTACGGCGTTTCCAGGAAGCCGTACTCGTTCAGGCGGGCATACAGGGCCATCGAGTTGATCAGGCCGATGTTCGGACCTTCGGGCGTCTCGATCGGGCAGACGCGGCCGTAGTGGGTCGGGTGCACGTCGCGCACCTCGAAGCCGGCGCGTTCGCGAGTCAGGCCGCCGGGGCCCAGGGCCGAGACGCGGCGCTTGTGCGTGATCTCGGACAACGGGTTGGTCTGGTCCATGAACTGCGACAGCTGGCTCGAACCGAAGAACTCCTTGATGGCGGCCGAGATCGGCTTGGAGTTGATCAGATCGTGCGGCATCAGGTTCTCGGACTCGGCCTGGCCCAGGCGCTCCTTGACGGCGCGCTCGACGCGCACCAGCCCGGCGCGGAACTGGTTCTCGGCCAGTTCGCCCACGCAGCGCACGCGGCGGTTGCCCAGGTGGTCGATGTCGTCGATCTCGCCGCGGCCATTGCGCAGCTCGACCAGCACCTTGATGGTGTCGAGGATGTCCTCGTTGTTGAGGGTCATCGCGCCGGTGATGTCATTGCCACGACCCAGCCGGCTGTTGACCTTCATGCGGCCCACGCGCGACAGATCGTAGGTATCTTCGCTGAAGAACAGGCGCTGGAACAGCGCTTCGACGGCTTCTTCGGTGGGCGGTTCGCCGGGGCGCATCATGCGGTAGATCGCCACGCGCGCGGCGGTCTGGTCGGTGGTCTCGTCCACGCGCAGCGTCTGCGAGATGTACGGGCCCTGGTCCAGATCGTTCGTGTAGAGCGCCTGGATCTCGCGCACGTTGTTCTCGCGCAGCTTGTTCAGCAGCGACTCGGTCAGCTCTTCGTTGGCGTGCGCCACGATCTCGCCGGTTTCCGGATCGACGACGTTGCGGGCCAGCGCGCGGCCCAGCAGGAAGTCTTCCGGCACCGAGATGCGCTTGGTCTCCGCGGCCACCAGGTCGCGGATGTGCTTGGCGTTGATGCGCTTGTCCTTGGCGACGATGACGTTGCCGGACTTGTCATTGATGTCGAAGCGCGCGACCTCGCCCTTCCAGCGTTCGGGCACGAATTCCATCAGGCCACCTTCGCTCGCCAGCTCGAAGCTGTCGAACGCGAAGAAGTGCGCCAGAATGCTCTCGGGCGTCATGCCGATGGCCTTGAGCAGGATGGTCACGGGCATCTTGCGGCGGCGATCGACGCGGAAGAACAGGATGTCCTTGGGGTCGAACTCGAAGTCCAGCCACGAGCCGCGGTAGGGAATCACGCGGGCCGAGAACAGCAGCTTGCCGGAGCTGTGGGTCTTGCCGCGGTCGTGCTCGAAGAACACGCCGGGCGAACGGTGCAGCTGCGAGACGATGACCCGCTCGGTACCGTTGATGACGAACGATCCGGTGGAAGTCATGAGCGGGATCTCGCCCATGTAGACTTCCTGCTCCTTCACTTCCTTGACGGTGGGTTTACTGGCCTCGCGATCGAGCAGGACCAGGCGCACCTTGGCGCGCAGGGGCGATGCGAAGGTCAGCCCGCGCTGCTGGCATTCGCGCACGTCGAAGGCGGGTTCGCCCAGCACGTAGCTGACGAATTCCAGCCTGGCCATCTGGTTATGGCTGACGATGGGAAAAATCGAGGAGAATGCGGCTTGCAGCCCTTCTTCCTTGCGCTGCAGCGGTGCGGTATCCGACTGCAGGAAGGTACGATAGGACTCGAGCTGAGTTGCCAGCAGGAAAGGAACGGTTTGCACGTCCTCGCGCTTGGCGAAGCTCTTGCGGATGCGCTTCTTTTCGGTGAACGAGTAGGGCATGAGCACTCCGACTCAGGTTGCACGAACCACGGGTAATGGTCCTAAAATACGACTTCGAAATCTCAATGGGGCTACCCGCCGGCTGGGCCGGTGCCCCTCTTCCGGGATCGCCCGGCACGGGTTTCGGGTCCGAAGGCGGCATCATCCCCACCTGCGCACCGGAAATCCGTCGGCCGATCCGTGCGCGCAAAGCCACGCGAACCGGCAGTACTGCCACGGAAAACAGGCTTTAAAAGCCCATTTCCAAAAACGCAAAAACCCGGAGGCCGTTTTTCAGCGGCCACCGGGTACCGGCAAAGATCGAATTACTTGACTTCGACCTTGGCACCGGCTTCTTCGAGCTTCTTCTTCGCGGCTTCGGCATCAGCCTTGGAAACAGCTTCCTTGACGGGCTTCGGAGCGCCGTCGACCAGGTCCTTGGCTTCCTTCAGGCCCAGGCCGGTCAGTTCGCGCACGGCCTTGATGACGTTGACCTTGTTGGCGCCGACTTCGGCCAGGATCACGTTGAATTCGGTCTGCTCTTCAGCAGCGGCGGCAGCGCCACCAGCGGCGGGAGCGGCGACAGCCACGGCAGCGGCAGCAGCCGACACGCCGAACTTGTCTTCCAGATCCTTGATCAGTTCCGACAGTTCCAGGACGGTCAGGCCGGCGATGGCGTCGATGATTTCAGCTTTGCTAAGTGCCATTTTGTTTAAAACTCCAATGAATTTGATACCAGGTATTGGGTGTCGCTTCGTGTCACGAGATTCCGAGGGGAAACATCCCCCGGCCGCTTAGGCGGCCTGCTTGTCCCGCACGGCCGCGAGGCCACGCACGAACTTGGTCGGAACTTCGTTGAGCGTACGCACAAACTGTGCAACGGGTGCCTGCATGGTGCCCAGCAACTTCGCCAGCAGTTCGTCGCGCGACGGCAGCGAGGCCAGGGCCTTGACGCCTTCGACGGACATGACGTTGTTCTGCAGGGCACCGCCCTTCAGGACAAGCTTGTCGTTGCTTTTGGCAAAGTCGGCGAGAACCTTGGCGGCCGCGACCGGGTCGGTGCTGATGGCGTACATCAGCGGACCGGTCAATTGCGACGACAGACCCTCGAAGGGGGTGCCGGCCACAGCGCGGCGAGCCAGCGTGTTCTTCAGAACACGCAGGTAAACGCCCGATTCACGTGCTTGCTTGCGCAGTACGGTGACGGAAGCGACGTCCAGACCACGATACTCGGCGATAACGATCGATTGAGCCTTGACCACCTGGGCCGAGATCTCTTCGACGACCACCGTTTTCTCTTGACGATTGAGACTCACGGTTTGAACACTCCATCATAAGACGCTCGGGATACCACCCCTTGCGTCAACCGAATGCGGCGAACCTGGTCGACTTCTTTGGATAAAGAATTCTTCCTGGGAGCGCCGTCTGCGCTGGATCCGTGCTTGGACGGACAGCATTCCATGCCTGTCCGCGAGTCGCGGTTTTAAGATCCTCCGGGCACCTGGCGGGCCAGGGATTCCGGTTTCACTCCAGCGGTCTTTGACAGCAGCACCGCGCATCTGGCCTTCGCCTCGTGCCCGGTGCAGCCCAAAGTTTGTTGCCCTGCGATTACTGCTGGCTGGCCGTCAGGGAGGACTGGTCCACACGGACACCGCCCCCCATGGTGGACGACACCGCCAGCTTGCGCAGGTAAATACCCTTGGCCGTCGTCGGACGGGCCTTGTTCAGCGCGTCGACCAGGGCCAGCAGGTTGCTCTGCAGCTGTTCGACGTTGAACGAGGCACGGCCGATCGTGGCGTGAATGATCCCGGCCTTGTCGGTACGGTACTGGACCTGACCGGCCTTGGCGTTCTTGACGGCGGTGGCGACGTCGGGCGTCACGGTGCCGACCTTGGGGTTCGGCATCAGGCCGCGCGGACCCAGGATCTGGCCCAGCGCGCCGACCACACGCATCGTGTCGGGCGAGGCGATGACCACGTCGAAGTCCATCTGGCCAGCCTTGATGCGCTCGGCCAGGTCTTCCATGCCGACGATGTCGGCACCGGCGGCCTTGGCGGCCTCGGCCTTCTCGCCCTGGGCGAACACGGCCACGCGCACCGACTTGCCGGTACCGGCGGGCAGAACCACCGAGCCGCGGACCAGTTGGTCGGACTTCTTGGCGTCGATGCCCAGTTGCACGGCCAGGTCGATGGACTCATCGAACTTGGCGGTCGCGGTTTCCTTCACCAGCGCCAGCGCTTCGGCGACGGGATACAGCTTGCTGCGGTCGATCTTGGCGCGCAGCGCGGCTACACGTTTGGTGATGCGTGCCATGATTACAGACCCTCCACCGTGATGCCCATGCTACGGGCGCTGCCAGCGATCGTACGGACCGCGGCGTCCATGTCGGCAGCCGTCAGATCGGCTTGCTTGGTCTTGACGATTTCTTCGACCTGGGCACGCGTCAGCGAGCCGACCTTGTCGGTATGGGGCTTGGGCGAACCCTTCTGGATACCGGCAGCCTTCTTGATGAGGATGGTCGCCGGGGGCGACTTCATCACGAAGGTGAAGCTCTTGTCGGCAAAGGCGGTGATCACCACGGGAATCGGCAGACCGGGCTCCATGCCCTGGGTCTTGGCGTTGAACGCCTTGCAGAATTCCATGATGTTCAGGCCGCGCTGACCCAGCGCCGGACCGATCGGGGGAGAGGGATTGGCCTTACCAGCTGGCACTTGCAGCTTGATGAAGCCGACGATTTTCTTCGCCATGCTTGACTCCTTGCGGGTACATACGCAGGCCGGTCAGGCCTGCTCCCCGGGGTTGACGGTCGGGGTTGTTCGCGGCGCGGACGCCGCGAGCCGGATGGCGCTGACCGTAGCGCCCCATCCGGCCGTATGCTTGATCAGGACTTCTCGACCTGACTGAAATCGAGTTCCACCGGGGTCGATCGGCCGAAGATCGTGACCGACACGCGCAGCTTGCTCTTTTCGTAGCTCACGTCTTCCACGTTGCCGTTGAAATCGGTGAACGGACCTTCCTTGATGCGGACCAGCTCGCCCACTTCGAAGAGGATCTTGGGACGCGGCTTCTCCACGCCCTCTTCCATCTGCGACAGGATCTCGTCGACCTCGCGCTGCGGGATGGGCGTGGGACGGTTGCCCGATCCACCTACGAACCCCGTCACCTTGTTGGTGTTTTTCACCAGGTGCCAGGTCTCGTCGGTCAGGTCCATCTCGACCAGCACGTAGCCGGGGAAGAAACGGCGCTCGGTGATGGATTTCTGGCCACCCTTGACTTCGATGACCTCTTCCGTGGGCACCAGGATGCGACCGAAGGAGGTCTGCAGCGCAGCCCGCTCGATGCGTTCCGTCAGCGCCTTCTGGACGCTTTTTTCCATGCCGGAATAGACATGGACAACGTACCAACGTTTGCTCATCGTCTTGTTTCCGCCGTGTTATTTCCAACCAAGAATGAGGTCGTACAACACCCATTCAATGGTTTTGTCTGTAACCCACAGGAACAGCGCCATAACCACCACGAAAGCGAACACCGCGACGGTGGTCTGGATGGTTTCCTTGCGGGAAGGCCATACGACCTTGCGCGTTTCCTGGGCTGAATCCTGGCCAAATGCGACCAGGCGCCTCCCGGGCTCGCTGAACCAGCCGATCACCAGGGCAACGATCACACCGGCGACGATGGCGCCCACCCGGGCGATCGTGGGGCTGCCCGCCAAGGCGTAGAACCCCACCAGCCCAGCGACGAACGCCGCGATGGCCAGGCCCAGCTTGATGCGGTCGGCAGTGCTAGTTACGGTTTCTACGTTTGGATTCGACATCTTTTCGTCCGGGCAGCGCCAGACATTGCTGGCGGCGACGGTGCTTGCAAAACACCCGGGGCAGAAGCCGCGCCGGGCTTTTTGTAGGAAGCCGCGGCTAGACCCCGCAGGCTCCGGGAGAAGTGGCAGGGGAAGAGGGAATCGAACCCACAACCTTCGGTTTTGGAGACCGACGCTCTGCCAATTGAGCTATTCCCCTATGGGTGAAACGCCCCCCCCTACGCGCTTACGCGCGCCCCCCAGGGGGCGAAACTGGCGGACCGGCGAAGCCGGATCCGCTGTTTCCTGGATCATCCCGGGTTTTTTAGGGAGGGCCTTCAAACTTTTACTACCAACTACCTGTATTTCGGTACAACGACTTATCCCGCGCAAGCGCGGGATAAGTCTTACTTAATGATTTTGGCAACCACGCCGGCGCCGACGGTACGACCGCCTTCACGGATGGCGAAGCGCAGGCCTTCTTCCATGGCGATGGGCGCCAGCAGCTTGACCGTGATCGACACGTTGTCGCCCGGCAGCACCATTTCCTTGTCCTTCGGCAGGTCGATCGTGCCCGTCACGTCCGTCGTACGGAAGTAGAACTGGGGACGATAGCCGTTGAAGAACGGCGTGTGGCGCCCGCCCTCTTCCTTCGACAGCACGTACACCTCGGCCGAGAACTCCGTGTGCGGCGTGATCGAACCGGGCTTGGCCAGAACCTGGCCACGCTCCACGTCTTCACGCTTGGTGCCGCGCAGCAGGATACCGACGTTGTCACCGGCCTGGCCCTGGTCCAGCAGCTTGCGGAACATTTCCACGCCCGTGCACGTCGTCTTGACCGTGTCCTTGATACCGACGATTTCGATTTCTTCGCCGACCTTCACCACGCCGCGCTCGATACGACCCGTCACCACCGTGCCGCGGCCCGAGATCGAGAACACGTCTTCCACCGGCATCAGGAACGCACCGTCCACCGCCCGCTCGGGCGTCGGGATGTACGAATCCAGCGCTGCCGCCAGTTGCAGAATCGCCGCTTCGCCCAGCTCGCCCTTGTCGCCTTCCAGCGCCAGACGGGCCGAACCCTTCACGATCGGCGTATCGTCGCCCGGGAAGTCGTACTTCGAGAGCAGCTCGCGAACTTCCATCTCCACCAGTTCCAGCAGCTCGGCGTCGTCAACCAGGTCCGCCTTGTTCAGGAACACGATGATGTACGGCACGCCAACCTGGCGCGACAGCAGGATGTGCTCGCGCGTCTGCGGCATCGGGCCGTCAGCGGCCGACACCACCAGAATCGCGCCGTCCATCTGCGCCGCACCCGTGATCATGTTCTTCACGTAGTCCGCGTGGCCCGGGCAGTCAACGTGCGCGTAGTGCCGCGATTGCGTCTCGTATTCCACGTGCGCCGTGTTGATCGTGATACCACGCGCCTTCTCTTCCGGCGCCGCGTCGATCTGGTCGTACGCCTTCGCCTCGCCGCCGAACTGCTTCGACAGCACCGTCGTGATCGCCGCCGTCAGCGTCGTCTTGCCGTGGTCAACGTGACCGATCGTGCCCACGTTCACGTGCGGCTTCGTACGCTCAAACTTGCCTTTTGCCATGGCTGACTCCCGCCTCTGGATGCCTGCTATAACGGATGGAACCGCAAAAATCTGGTGCCCATGACGCGGATCGAACGCGTGACCTCTCCCTTACCAAGGGAGTGCTCTACCACTGAGCCACATGGGCGAATTCTGTACTGCAACCACCGGACCGTCCGGCGACTGACCGGAAACCCGGGCGCCTGCGACGACCTCGTTGGAGCGGGTGAAGGGAATCGAACCCTCGTCGTAAGCTTGGAAGGCTTCTGCTCTACCATTGAGCTACACCCGCCTACCTGGTACTGCCTCACACTACCGCGGACCCCACCGCCGCCAAATCTTCCGGCCAAAATTTTGACCAGCCGCTTGAGTTACAGCACGCTTCAAGCCACTGGCCACGATTTCGACCGAAAAACCAAGCCGTTGGTGGAGGGGATTGGATTCGAACCAATGTAGGCGCAAGGCCAACAGATTTACAGTCTGCCCCCTTTAACCACTCGGGCACCCCTCCGCCGGGGAACGAAAGATTATGAAGGAGCCCAAAAGGAAAGTCAACTGACCCCGCCCGGCACTCCATTCCCGCCCACGGACAAGGGTTTCCACTAGCTCTCCACGCGACAAAAAGCCTAAAAGTCCATATATAGTCTTTTAGGCTTTTAAAAGATCAGGAGACCACCGTGAGAATACGCCAAGGCTTGTCCGCGGGCATTGCCGCCCTCTTCGCGTTTGCCGGCGCAACGGCACACGCCGCCGATTTTCCCCAACGCCAGATCCGCATCCTGGTGCCCTTCCCGCCCGGCAGCGGCACCGACGGCTCGGCCCGCGTGCTGGCGCAGGAGATCACCAAGACCACCGGGCAGACCGTGGTCGTGGAAAACAAGGCGGGCGCCAACGGTTTCATCGCCACCGAAGAAGTCATGCGCGCGCCGGCCGACGGCTACACCCTGCTGTTGACCAGCAATACCCATGTGGCCAACAAGTTCCTGTTCAAGCGCACGCCCTATGACCCGATCCAGGACTTCAAGGGCATCACCCTGCTCAAGGAAGGCCCGCTGGTGCTGCTGGTGCGGGCCGATTCGCCGATCCGCGATGCCGCCGGCCTGACCCGCGCCGCGCGCGCAGCCAAGACGCCACTGGCCTTCGGCAGCGGCAACTCGTCCTCGCGGGTGGCCGCCGAACTCTATAAGCAACTTGAGCACGTCGACATGCTGTACGTGCCCTACAAAGGCAACCCACTGGCCATCGGCGACCTGATCGGCGGACGGATCGACCTGATCTTCGCGGATTCGACTTCGGCCACACCCCTGATCCGCGGCGGCAAGGTGCGGGCGATCGCGACAACCGGCCGGGCCCGCACGCCCAACCTGCAGGACGTGCCCACTCTGATAGAGAGCGGGCTGGCCGATTTCAACCTGGGCTCATGGCTGGTCGTGCTGGCGCCGCGCGACACGCCCGACCCCGTGGTCGACCGCTTGAACCAGCTCTTCCGCGATGCGCTGCAGACCGAGACCGTCAAGCGCAACTTCCTGGAGTCCGACGCCGTGCCGCTGGGCACCAGCCGCCAGGAACTGGCCGATTTCATGACCTCGGAGAACCGCCGCTGGGGCTCGATCATCCAGAAAGCCGGCATCCAACCCGAGTAACCCCGGAGCATTCATGTCCATCGACACCCAGAAGACCGACCGCGGGGTCGGCATCATCACCATCAATCGTCCCGAAAAGCTCAACGCCATGGACGCGGAGCACTACCGGGGCCTGTCCGACGCCTGGGCGCAAATGCGCGACGACACCGCCGTGCGCGCCATCGTCATCACCGGCGCCGGCGAAAAATCCTTCAGCACGGGCGCCGACCTCAAGACCTTCATCGGCAACCCGCCCCAACTGTCGGAGTTCTGGCTGACCCAGCAGGGCATGCTGCTCAACCGCGGGCTGGAGATGTGGAAACCGGTAATCGCCGCGGTCAACGGCTATTGCCTGGGCGGCGGCATGACGCTGCTGCTGGCCACCGACATCCGCCTGGCCGTGCCCCACGCGACCTTCGGCCTGTCCGAGGTCAAGCGCGGCGTGATCGCCGCCAACGGCGGCACGCAGCGCGTGATCGAACAACTGCCGCGCGCCATCGCCATGGAGTTCCTGCTGACCGGCGACGCCTTCGACGCCGCCACCGCCGAGCGCTGGGGCCTGGTCAACCGCCAGGTCGAGCCCGCGCAACTGATGCCGGAGGCCATGAAGATCGCCGAGCGCATCGCCGCCAACGCGCCGCTGGCCGTGCAGGCCGCCAAGGAACTGGCGCTGCGCGCCGGCAGCATGGACCTGACCGCGGGGTTGCGCATGGAGCAGTTGTACAACCGCATGCTGTCGGCCACCGAGGACGCCGCCGAGGGCCGCCAGGCCTTCAAGGAAAAGCGTCCGGCCCGCTTCAACGCACGCTGACGCCACAGGAAGCCCCATGAGAGGAAAGTACGTCATCGCCGGGATCGGACACACCCGTTACGGCAAGCTGCCCGGCCGCTCGACCGTCAGCCTGAACGTCGAGGCCTGCCGCAATGCGCTGGCCGACGCCAACGTCGGCAAGGACGTCATCGACGCCCTGTTCGTCAAGGTCCCGACCTCGGCGCGCGAATTCATGTACGGCCAGAAACTGGCCGAGGCCATGGGCCTGCGCCCCAAGCTGGGCGGCGCCTGGGACCAGGGCGGCGCGGCCAACATCGCGCTGATCTCCCAGGCCGTCATGGCGATCGAGGCGGGCCAGTGCGAAGCCGCCCTGGTCTGCTACGCGGACAATCCCCGCACCGGCAATCGGGCCGTCTACGCGCGGCCGCGCGGCGACGACGCCGTGTACGGATGGTTCTCCACCGCCGCCGGCTACGCGATGATCCAGCGCCGGCACATGATCGAGCACGGCACCCGGCCCGAGGATCTGGGCGCCATCGCCAAGGCCTGCCGGCGCCACGGCGCGGCCAATCCCAACGCGCAGTTGCGCGCCGCCATTTCGCTGGACGACTACCTGGCCTCGCCCATGCAGATCGACCCGCTGCGCCGCGACGACTGCTGCCTGGTTTCCGACGGCGGCGCGGCGGTGGTGGTGATGAGCGCGGCGCGCGCCCGCGCGCTGGGCGTGCCGAACGCCGTTCCCATCCTCGGCTTCGGCCAGGGCCAGACCTCGTGGGAAGTGGCGCAGCGGCCCACGCTCACCTCGACCGAAGCGGCCGTCTCCGGCCGCACCGCCTTCGCCATGGCGGGGCTCGCGCCCAAGGATATCGACGTCGCGCAGCTCTACGACTGCTTCACCATCACCGCGCTGATGACGCTCGAGGACTACGGTTTCTGCAAGAAGGGCGAGGGCGGCCGGTTCGTGGCCGACGGCCGCATCGAGATCGGCGGCGACCTGCCGCTCAACACCAGCGGCGGCCTGCTGTCCGAGACCGGCATGCCCGGCATGCAACTGGTCATCGAGGGCGTGCGGCAGATCCGCGGGCAGGCCACGCTGCAGGTGCCCGGCGCCGACACCTGCCTCGTCAGCAACCAGGGCGGCACCATGCATACCCACAGCACGCTCATTCTAGGCAGCCAGCCATGACCGAATTCCCCCAGCCCGACATCACCGAGACCAATCGCCCGTTCTGGGATGGCCTGAAGGCCGGCACGCTGCTGTTCCAGCAATGCGGGCAAGGCCACCGCTGGCTGCCGGCGCGCGACCACTGCCCGCACTGCCTGGGCGGCGACGTCCGCTTCGTGCCCGCGGCCGGCGGCGCCCGCCTGGTCAGTTGGGTGCTCTATCGCAGCGCCCACCATCCGGCCTTCGAATCGCGCGTGCCCTACAACGTGGCGATCGTGGAGCTGGACGAAGGCCCGCGCATGATCTCCAACGTCCTGTGCGACGAATCGGCGCTGCGCGCCGACATGCCGCTGCGCCTGCGGATCGAGGCCCAGGACGACTACTCGGTGGCGCGCTTCGAACCCGCGGGGAGGGAGAGCCGCTCATGAGCATGCCCCAGCCCCTGGCCGGCATCACGGTGCTGGACCTGACCCAGATCTACAACGGCCCCTACGCCACCTTCCTGATGGCGCGGGCCGGCGCGGACATCGTCAAGATCGAGCCGCCCGGCGGCGAACACCTGCGCAAGCGCGAAACCCTGCCCGACGACGTGGTGACGGTGCCGTTCGCCATGTTCAACGCCAACAAGCGTTCGCTGTGCCTGGACCTGAAGACCGAGGCCGGCCGCGCCGTGCTGCGGCGGCTGGCCGCCCGCGCCGACGTGCTGGTCGAGAACTTCACGCCCAGCGCCATGGAGCGGCTGGGCCTGGGCGCCGATTCGCTGATGGCGGCCAACCCCCGGCTCATCTACGCGTCGAGTTCCGGCTACGGCAGCAGCGGCCCCTATCGCGACTACCCCGCGATGGACCTCGCGGTGCAGGCCATGTCGGGCGTCCTGAGCAGCACCGGCCAGCCGGACGCCGACCCGGTCAAGGCCGGCCCGGCCGTGTGCGACTTCATGGCGGGCATCCACCTGTACGGCGCCATCGTCACGGCCCTGCTGCGACGCGAGCGCACCGGCGCGGGCGGGCGCGTGGAGGTGTCGATGATGGAGGCGGTCTATCCGTCGCTGGCGTCCAACCTGGGCGGCCTGCGCCGCGGCAACCGCAAGCCGCAGCGCACCGGCAACCGGCATGGCGGCATGGGCCTCGCGCCCTACAACGTCTATCCTTCGGCCGACGGCCACGTCGCCATCATCACCACCAACGAGAAACACTGGCGCGCGCTGGTGGCCGCGCTGGACCTGGACGAACTGGCCGCCGATCCCCGCTACGCCACGCGCGACCTGCGCGCGCGCCACATGGACGAGCTGGACGAGGCGTTGGGCGCCGTCACCCGGCGCCTGGACAATGCCGGACTGCTGTCCCGGCTGCGCGCGCAGACCGTGCCCTGCGCGCCGGTACAAGAGCTGCTGGACGTGGTGGACGACCCGCACCTGCACGCGCGCGGCGCGCTGCGCCACATCGACCATCCCGCCTACGGCCGCATCCTCGTACCCGAGACGCCGCTGCGGTTCCTCGACCAGGAGCCGCCGCCCTACCGGCCCAGCCCCGGCCTGGGGTCCCAGGCGCGCGAGATCCTGGCCGACCTGCTGCAATGCGGGGACGACGAACTTGATAGACTGCAAGCCGAGCTGTCCCTCTGATCCCCCCTACGAGAACCCCATCATGCAGCAAGACGCGATCATCATTTCGCGGGCCGGCGGGCCCGAGGTCCTGGTTCCCGCCCGGTGCGACATCCCCCAGCCGGCCGCCGACGAGGTGGTGGTCAAGGTGGCATGGGCCGGCGTCAACCGCCACGACTGCGGCCAGCGTTCGCGCGGCCCCAACGACCACGAGTCCGACATCCCCGGCCTGGAAGTGTCCGGCACGGTGCATGCGGTGGGATCGCTGGTGCGCGGGATCGAGGTCGGCACGCAGGTGTGCGCGCTGGTCAACGGCGGCGGTTACGCCGAATACGTCGCCACCCACTGGCAGCAGGTGCTGCCGGTGCCCGCCGGCCTGACGCTGCAGCAGGCCGCCTGCCTGCCCGAGGCGGCCTTCACCACCTGGTACAACTTCTTTTCCCTGGCGGCGCTGCAAGTGGGCGAATCGGTGCTCATCCACGGCGCGACCAGCGGCGTGGGCGTGTTCGCCGTCCAGTTGCTGTCGGCGCTGGGCCATCCGGTCTACGCCACCAGCGGCAGCGCCGAGAAGTGCGCGCTGGCGCTGAGCCTGGGCGCGCGTCGCGCCTTCAACTACAAGACCGAACCCTTCGCCCAACTGCTGCAGGAAGCCGGCACGCCGGTGGACGTGATCCTCGACATGTCGGGCGGACGGCACATGGAGCAGAACCTGGCCGCCCTGGCCTATGGCGGGCGCATCCTGCACCTGTCCTCGGGCGCCGCGCCGGTGTCCTTGTCGCTGCGCGCGGTCATGCAGAAAGAAGCGCGCGTGACCGGCGCCATGATGCGTCCCCTGCCGGCCGCCAAGAAGGCGCTGGTGGCGCAGGCGCTGAAGAAAGTCGTCTGGCCGCTGGTGGGCGACCGCATCCAGACCCGCGTGCACCAGACCTATCCGCTGGCCCAGGCCAGCCAGGCGCACCGCGACATGGAACAGGGCGACCACAGCGGCAAGCTGCTGCTGCAGGTAGGCGGCGGCTAAGAAACGGCTATCGGGGCGCCAGCACCGCGGCCGGGCGGTGCGCGACCAGCACGTCCTTGGGAATGACGATGTCCATCAGGAACACATCGCCCGGATAATAGGAAATACCGGCCGTCAGCACCCGCGAATCGGTGGCCACCAGCTTGCGGACCAGCTTGGCCACCGGGGCGCCATAGGGACAGTCGAGCTTCCCGGCCAGCACCATGTCGGCTGTCTCGATGCTGATGGTCTGGTAGGAATGGTCGACCTCTTCCTCGGCATACTGCAGGGCAAGCTGCAGCAACAGCTCGGAGGCCGCGGCTCCGTCGGGAAACCGCTCGTACAGATGGCGCGCCACGAACATGTTGTAGACCCCGATGGGCTTGCCTTCCCGCAGGTGGGTCTTGATCACTTCCACATACGACTCGTAGAAGCTGCCGCTGGCGACCAGTTCCGGCGGCAGGACCGCATCGCGCACCACCTCGTGCACGACGATGGAGAAACCGCCGGCGCGCGGCGACAGGCCCGAGATGGGCGTGCGCAAATGCCCCGGCGCGGCGCCAGGGACCTCGCACACGAACGTGCCGCGCCCACGGTTCGAGACCAGCACGTTTTCCTGGACCAGCACATTCACGGCCTGGCGGACGGTGATGCGCGCGACCTGGTATTGCTCGGCCAGCACTTCGTAGCGGGGAAGCTGGTAGCCGACCGGCCACGCGCCGGCCGTGATCTTGTTGCGCAGCGCGTCCGCCAACTGCACATATAGCGAAATCCGGCTCTTGGGGTCGAGCTTGAACTGGTTGCCCTCGGTACTCATGCTTTCATCCTATCGTACTTTTCAGCGCGGATTCGCCGGACCGATGGCTTGCGGCACGTCCTTGATCTTCTTGAGCGCAAAGCTGGAACGCATATCGACAACCGCTGGATGTTTCATCAGGGTGTCCATGGAAAAACGCGAGAAATGCGCCAGGTCGACCACCTGCACGCGCAGCAGGTAATCCATGTCGCCCGTCATCGCGTAGCAGGCCACGACCTCGGGCCAGCCCAGGACGTCGCGGGCGAATTGCTCGATGGGCGCGTGGCCGCCGTCCATGTGCTTCTGAAGCCGCACGCTGACGTAGGCCAGGAGGCCCAGCCCCACTTTCTCGGCATCGACGATGGCGACGTATTGGCGAATCACGCCGGTGGCCTCCAGGCGCCGGACCCGCCGCAGGCAGGGGCTGGGCGACAGCGCCACGCGCTCGGCCAGTTCCTGGTTGGTCAGCCGGCCATCGCGCTGCAATTCTTCCAGAATCCGCCTATCCGTGCGGTCCAATTCGACTTCGGGCATGATTGACCAATAACAAAACACTTTGAGCAATTTTATTTCAAAATTGCTCGCCACATGAGCAATCTTTGGAATCTTTCGCCTCGCGATCGTTCCTACAATTCCGTCTGAGATTCCTTTCGACCAGAGGCGCGCGGCGCCACAGCGGAGACAGCCATGACCACCCCCTTCCAGCCCTGGGACAACCCCATGGGCACCGCCGGATTCGAATTCGTCGAATACGCCGCTCCCGATCCCGTGGCCCTGGGCAAGGTGTTCGAGGGACTGGGCTTCAAGGCCATCGCGCGCCACCGCCACAAGAACGTGCTGCTCTACCGCCAGGGCGGCATCAACTTCATCGTCAACGCCGAGCCCGACTCGTTCGCGCAGCGCTTCGCGCGCCAGCACGGCCCCTCGATCTGTGCGATCGCCTTCCGGGTGAACGACGCGGCGGCGGCCTACAAACGCGCGCTGGAGCTGGGCGCCTGGGGCTTCGACGGGCACAGCGGCCCCATGGAGCTGAACATCCCGGCCATCAAGGGCATCGGCGATTCGCTGATCTATTTCGTGGACCGGTGGCGCGGCAAGAACGGCCGCAACGGCGGGATCGGCGACATCGACATCTACGACGTGGACTTCGAGCCGCTGGAGCCGGCCCGGGCCAGCCAGGACGCCGGCCACCGCGGCGCCGGCCTGACCCTGATCGACCACCTGACGCACAACGTGCACCGGGGCCGCATGGGCGAATGGGCCGACTTCTACGAACGGCTGTTCAATTTCCGCGAGATCCGCTACTTCGACATCGAAGGCAAGGTCACCGGAGTCAAATCCAAGGCCATGACCTCGCCCTGCGGACGCATCCGCATCCCCATCAACGAGGAAGGCAACGACGAGAAGGGCCAGATCCAGGAATACCTGGATCTCTATCACGGCGAGGGCATCCAGCACATCGCGCTGGGCACGGACGACATCTACGCCACCGTCGAAGCGCTGCGGGCCTCGGGCGTGGTCTTCCTGGACACCCCGGACACGTACTACGAGCTGCTGGACAAGCGCCTGCCGGGCCACGGCGAGGACGTCGCGCGGCTGACGAAGAACCGCATCCTGCTGGACGGAGCCCCCGGCGGCGGCCTGCTGCTGCAGATCTTCACGCAGACCGTGATCGGCCCGATCTTCTTCGAGATCATCCAGCGCAAGGGCGACGAAGGCTTTGGCGAAGGCAACTTCAAGGCCTTGTTCGAATCGATCGAGTTGGATCAGATGCGGCGCGGTGTGTTGTAACCCCCCCTACGCCCTTACGGGCGCCCCCCAGGGGGCGATGCGGGTGGACCGGCGGAGCCGGATCCACCGCATCCTGGGTCTAGTCCTTTTATCTTAGGGTGTGGCGGCTGCGCTTCGCTGGCTGCCAACTGTTCGGCATGCCGAGAGGTGGGCCGGAAACTTGCGTTTTGCCGACCGGCCGTCTCAAGGCCGGGCGGAGCCTACCGTCCGGATGCCGTCCACGGGGGGGAGCTTGGTGGCCTGGACTTCGACGCGCTCGCCGCCCTGGTCCAGCACCACGCCGCCGCCCAGGACCTCGGCCAGGGTCACGCCTTCGGCCAGTTGGGTGCCCACCGCGTAGGCGCGGGCGGGGCGGCCGTCTATGGCCAGCACCGCGGAGCCGCGGGGCCCGGCGGCGATGAGGCCCGCCACCACCACCTGGATCTTCGCCCCGGCCCCTGTGCCGAACCAGCCGGCCACCGGGCCGGTATCGGTCTGCAGGGCGCCGTCGGTCACCGCGGTGGGCGGGGCGGGCGGGGGGGAAGGCGCGAGCAGGATGGCTCCCCACACGCCTATGCCCGCCGCGAGCGCGAGCAGCGCGACAAAGGTGCTCAATCGGGGGAGGCTGGGGATTACCCGCATCACTGACTCCGGCAGGGGCCGCCTTGGCGCGGCCGGTCAAAACGGTCCATTTTGCGGGAGGAATGTGACAGGGATACCCGCATCATGAATTGTCATCTAAAGCAGCGATAATAGGTGCCGCAAAAATTACGACACGGAGTTTACGCTGTGACACGGTCACGCTCTATCCGCGCCCGGCGCCAGGCCGGCTTTACCCTGATCGAGATCATGGTCGTCGTGGTCATCCTGGGCATCCTGGCGGCACTGGTCGTGCCGCGGGTGCTCGATCGACCCGACCAGGCCCGGGCCGTTGCCGCCCGGCAGGACGTTTCCGGCATCATGCAGGCGCTGAAGTTATACCGCCTGGACAATGGCCGCTACCCCACGACCGAACAAGGCCTGCGCGCCCTGGTCGAACGGCCCGCGACCGGACAGGTGCCGCCCAACTGGAAACAGTACCTGGACCGCCTCCCCGCCGATCCCTGGGGCAATCCGTACCAATACCTGAACCCGGGCGTACACGGCGCCGACGTCGACGTGTTTTCGCTGGGTGCCGACGGCCAGCCCGGCGGCGAAAACGCCAATGCCGACGTCGGTTCCTGGGACCTCTGATCCCCGGCGCCCCGCTGCCCGCAGCGTCGGCGCGGGCCCCCGGCGTGCCCGGGGGTTCACGCTGATCGAACTGATGGTCGTGGTCGTGATCGTCGGCATCGCCGCCGCGGCCGTGACCATACGGGCCTTCCCCGACCGCCGCAAGCTGCTCCGGGACGACGCCGAGCGCCTGGCCCAGCTGTTCTCGGTGGCCCAGGGCGAGGTCCGGGCCGACGGCCGCCGCATCACCTGGCAGGCGGACGAACAAGGCTATCGCTTCGTCCGGCGCGCGCGCGCGCTGACGCCAGGCGCGGTCATGGCCGCCGGCACCTCATCCACCACGCTGGACACCTTCGGCCGCGACGAACTGCTGCGCCCGCGGCGCTGGGCCGACGGCCCGGTCACCGTACAGGTGGAGCCGCCCGGCCCGCCCGTGTTCACGTCGGAATGGATTCCGGGTCCGCTCATCGTCCGGCTGCGCAATGCCGATGCGATCGTGACCATCCTGCGCGACGAGGCGGGACGCTATGCGGTCCAATGACGCCGGCTTCACCCTGGTCGAAGTGCTGGTCGCCCTGGCCATCGTGGGCGTGGCGCTGGCCGCGTCGGTGCGGGCGGTCGGCCTGATCGCGCAGAACAACGCCGCGCTGCGAGCCAAGTCGCTGGCCCTGGTCGAGGCCGAGAACCAGATGGCCGAACTGCGGCTGGCCCGCATCATGCCGAGCCCCGGACGCCAGTTGGTCAACTGCCCGCAGGGCGGCCAGGCCATGCAGTGCGAACAGGTCTTCACCAATTCGGACAACACCAACATCCGCCAGGTGATGATCCGCGTCCATCCCGACGGCGATCCCGACCGGGTGCTGGCGCAGGTCAACGGCTTCCTGAGCGCGCTGCCATGACCCGACGCACGCAGGCCGGCTTCACCCTGATCGAGGTGCTGGTCGCCATTTCCCTGATGGCGGTGGTGGCCATCATCTCGTGGCGCGGGCTGGAAAACGTCAGCGCCCTGCAGCGCCGGCTGGCCGGCGACGCCGACGAGGTCGAGAACGTCACGCGCATGCTGGGCCAGATGGAACGCGACCTGGCCATGCGCGCCCCGGATGCGCTGCTGGACACCGGCACCGCCACGGCCACCGGCGCGCGCCTGCCGCAAAGCCTGCGCATCACGATCAAGGAAACGCCCGACGCCTCCGCCACGCTGGAGATCATCCGCGCCGACGCCGCCGATCCGGCCGGCTGGCAACGCGTCGTCTGGTTCCTGGACGGCACGGTGCTGCGCCGCGCGGCCGGCGCCTCGGCCCGCCTCTATCCCCTGCCCGCGGCGGGCGGCGGTGCGGCGATCCTGGGCGGCGTGACGCGCTTCGCCATACGCGCCTGGGTACCCGGCCAGGGCTGGATCAACACCCCTTTCCCCGCAACCGGCACCCCATTCACCGGCCTGGAGCTGTCGGCCGAACGCCGGACCGGCGAACGCGTGGAACGCTATCGCCGCGTAGTGGTGCTCGAATGACACGGCGCCCGCACCCTCGCGCCCCGCGCCGGCAGCGCGGCATGGCGGTGATCAGCGCCCTGCTGATCGTGGCCGCCGTGGCCGTGCTCGTGACCGGCCTGTTCCAGCGCCAGGCGGCGTCGGTGCGGGCCGTCGAGAACGAACAGGCCCGCATCCAGGCCCGCTGGCTGCTGCTGGGCGGCCTGGACTGGGCGCGGCTGGTCCTGCGCGAGGACGCCCGCCGCAACAACACGACGCGCCTGGGCGAACTATGGGCCACGCCCGTGGCCGATACCCGCATCACCCGGCCCGGCGACGACAGGGTCGCCCTGTTCTCCGGCCGCATCGAGGACGAACAGGGCAAGTACAACCTGCGCAACCTGGCCAAGGCCGGCGTGCCGCAGCCCCTGGAGATCGCGGCGCTGGACCGGTTGTGCGCGATGCTGGGCCTGCCCGGCAGCCTGGCGCCGCGGATCGCCGTGCGGATCGCCAGCGCCCAGGCCGTCCCCGGCAGTTCCGGGGAAAACGGCACAGGAACGGGGACGGGGACGGGGACAGGAACCGGGACTGGCACCGGCACCGGCCAGAACGGCGAGGCCACGCAAAGCCGCGGCCCCTCGGCCCCGATGATACGGACGGTGGACGACCTGGAAGGCATCACCGACGTGGACGAGAAGACGATCGAGGCCCTGCGCCCCTACGTCACGGTGCTGCCCGAAACCACCGCGGTCAACGCCAACACGGCGCCCGCCGAGGTGCTGTCGGCGGTGGTGCCGGGACTGTCGCTGGCGCAGGCCCGCGCGCTGACCGAACAGCGCAACGCCGGCACCTGGTTCAACGACCGCGCCGATTTCGGCAACCGCCTGGCCAATCCTGACATTACTATCAGCGACTCGCAGATCGTCACCGCCAGCAAGTGGTTCATGGTTTCCGGTACCGTGACGCTGGAGCGCGCTGCCGTCACAATGCAGGCGCTCGTCTCGCGGGCCAATGCCAATTCACCCACCGTGGTCTGGAAGAGGGAGACCAATTGAAGACAACGTTGCGGCTAGAGCTGCCCGCCCTATCCATGCTGCATGCCGACTCGCGGGTGGCGTTCGCGCTGCTTGACCGGCAGCATGCCGTCCAGCGGACGGGCGAACTGCCGTTGGCCGAACTGGCCGCGGCCGTGCCGCCCAGCCGCGTCGAGGGCATCCTGCACCCGTCCGACAGCGTGCTGACCACCGTCACCGTGCCGCCGCTGCCCACGCACCGGCTGCAGGCGGCCGTCGCGGGGGCGGTCGAACCCATGCTGCTGGGCGACATCGAAAACCTGGCCGTCGCCCACGGCGCCCGCGCCGGCGACGGTTCCGTCTCCGTGGCGTGGGCGGCCCGCGAACCGCTGGCGCGCGCCCTGCGGCTGCTGGCCGACAGCGGCCTGCCCGCCGATGCCCTGGTGCCGGCCCCGCTGGCGCTGCCGCTGACCGACACGGGATGGACCGTGCTGGTGCGCGACGACCACGTGGTGGTGCGCACCGGTCCCCAGACCGGCCAGGTCTGGGCCATCGACCCCTTCGCCACGACCGATGCCGATCCGGCGGTGGCGGCGCTGCTACCCGCGCTCGAGCAGGACGCGCCCGGCGCCGTCGGCTGGATCGATCCGCAGCCGGCGGGCTGGCCCGAGCTATCGGGTACCGAGCGGCGCGTACTGCCCGTCGCGACGCGCTGGCAAGGCGTGCTTGCGGGCTGGTCGCTGGCCCTGGGCGACCTGCAACCCCATCGCTCCGGCCGTTCGCCGTGGCGCCAGCCGGCCGCCTGGGCGGCGGGCGCGGCCGCCGTCTGGCTGCTGGGCCTGAACGTCCACGCCTGGCAACTGGGCCGCGAGGAAGTCGCGCTGCGCCAACGCATGGCCACCCAGGTCAAGACGGCGTTCCCAGACATTCCCGTCGTGCTGGACCCACTGCGCCAGGCCGAACAGCGGCGCGACGCGCTGCGGGCCGCGGGCGGCGAATTCGGTTCGTCCGACTTCCTGCCGCTGGCGCTGGCGACCACGCAATTGCTGCCGGCCGCCACGAACAACGTCGTCGCACTGCGCTACACCCAGGGCGAACTGAAGCTGGAGCTGGTGGACGACGGCATAGGCATGATCGCCAAGGCCGGCGCCGCGCCGGCACCGGCGCCGCAGCAACAGGCCACGCACGGGCTGCGGCGCTTCGCTTCGCGCCGGGAACAGGCCCCCGCGCCCACCCCCGCGCCGGCGGCCAGCCGGATGGAGATCGATCCGGCCATCATGCAGCGCGCCGAGGGCCTGGGCCTGCAGGTCGCGCACGACGACGGGGTCTGGACCATCCGCTCCGCCGCCAGCGCGGGCCAGGGTGGGGGTACGCGCCCCGCATCCCAAGGCGGCGGCGTGCGCATTCAACAGGACAACCCGCGACGATGAATCTCCCCGCTTTCAAGCTTTCCATGCCGCCGGCGTTCACCCGGCTCGGCGAAGACGCCGGGCGGCGCTGGGCCCGGCTCGCGCCGCGCGAACGCCGCCTGCTGGGCATCGCTGGCGCGGTGGCCGGCGTAGCCCTGGTATTCCTGCTGTTCGTCGAACCCGCCTGGACCCGCGCCAGCCGCCTGGAAACGCAATTGCCGCTGCTGCGCACGCAGGCGGCCCGCGTCGACGCGCTGACGGCCGAGGCGCGCAGCCTGCAGCGCGTGACCAGCGGCCGGATGACGGCGGACGAAACCCGCCAGGCCCTGGCGCAAAGCCTGGAGCGCGCTGGACTCGCCGCCGAGGTCGCCCCCGCCGACGCTCCGGCGGGCACCGCCGGCGAAGCCTGGCAGGTCACCGTCGACCAGGTGCAGGCCGCCGGCCTGATGCAGTGGCTGGCCTCGGTGCCCGGCCGCACCCGCCTGCAACTGGCGCAAGCCGATCTCGAACGTCCCACGGACGACAACGGCCGCCTGCTGACGGGCAAGGCCTCGGGCGTCCTGCTCTTCACGCCGGCCACGACCGGACAGGGCCGCTGATGCGTACCTGGCCCAAGATCCTCCTGTGCGCCCTGGTGGCCCTGGCCGCCGCCCTGGCGGTACTGCCGGCCCGCTGGCTGATCGCGATCCTGCCGGCCCAGTGGCCGGTGGCCGTGGTCGACGCCTCCGGCACCCTCTGGCGCGGCAACGCGCTGCTCGCCCTCGGCTTCCCCGAGGCGCGCAGCACTCTGCCCACGCCCATCGAATGGCAGACGAAATGGGACGGCGGCCCGCTGGTCGAGATCCGCCACCCCTGGCTGGACGGCCCGCTGGGACTGCGCCTGCAAACCACCGGCTTCCTGTTGTCGGGCCGCACCCTGAAGCTGCCCGCCTCGACGCTGGAGCAACTGGGCGCGCCCTTCAACACCCTGCGCCCCGCCGGCGACCTACGGCTCAAGTGGCCGTCCCTGCGGCTCAACGGCGGCATCCCGCCCGGCGAGCTCCTGGACGCCGAATGGAGCAACGCCGGCACCGCGCTGTCGCTGCTGCGGCCCATCGGCCACTACCGCGCGCGCCTGACCGGCGAAGCCGGCGGCGCCGTCGCGCTCGCGCTGTCCACGCTGTCCGGCCCCCTGACCATGGAGGGGACGGGACGCTGGACCGCACGCACCGGCTTCAGTTTCAAAGGGGTCGCCCGCCCCGCCCCCAATGCCTCGCCCGAGGCCCGCGCCGCGCTGCAAAGCACGCTATCGGCGCTGGGTCGCCGCTCGGGCGACGATTCCATCCTGCAAATCGGCCGCTAACATCATGCCCATGCTCAACCAAGCCCCTTTCCGCAACCGACCGGCCCCGGCGCCCTTCGCCCGGACGCTGGCCGTGGCGGTCTCCTCGGCCCTGCTGGCACTGGCCGTACCGCCGGCCGGAGCGGCCGCCGCCGCAGGCCCCGCCAATGCCTCGGCGGCCGACGGCGTGGTGCTCAACTTCGTCAACACCGAACTCGAAGCGGTGGTGCGCGCGCTGGGGCAGTTCACCGGCAAGACCTTCCTGGTCGATCCCCGCGTGAAGGGCCAACTGACGCTGGTTTCCGAGAACCCCGTCAACCGCGACACGGCCTATCGCATGCTGCTGGGCGCGCTGCGCATGCAGGGCTTCGCGGTGGTGGAAGTGGACGGCGTCAGCAAGGTGGTCCCCGAGGCCGACGCCAAGCTGCAGGGCAGCCCGGTCACCAGCGGCGCCGGCGCCAACAGCGGCCAGCTCGTCACCCAGGTGTTCAAGCTCAACTACGAGAGCGCAACCAACCTGGTGCCCGTGCTGCGGCCCATGATCGCGCCGAACAACCCGATCAACGCCTACCCGGGCAACAACACGCTGGTCATCACCGACTACGCCGACAACCTCAAGCGCATCGCCAACGTCATCGCCAGCGTCGACACACCCTCGGCCATCGCCACCGACCTGATCGAGATCAAGTACGGCATCGCCACCGACGTGGCGATGCTGGTCACCAAGCTGCTCGACCCGGGTACCGGCGGCGACGCCACCCAGCGGATCACCGCGGTGGCCGACCCCCGCACCAACAGCGTCCTGTTGCGCGCCAGCAGCCCGGCGCGCAACAAGCTCGCGCGCGACCTGATCGCCAAGCTCGACAACCCCGCGGCCCGCGCCACGAACATGCACGTGGTCTACCTGCGCAACGCCGAGGCGGTCAAGCTGGCCGAAGTGCTGCGTGGCGTGCTGACCGGGCAATCGGGCACCGGCACGATGGGCGGCACCGGCAGCCTTGGCGGCGGGATGGGTGGCGGACTCGGCACCGGGATGGGCGGCTCGACCGGCCTGTCCGGCAACAATACCTCGTCCCTCGGCAACAACTCCAACACGTCCAGCACCTCCGGCGCCCTGGGCGGCGCGACAGGGCTGGGCGGTTCCGGCGGGCTGGGCGGCGGTACGACCCAGGCCGGCTCGACCGTGTTCACCGGCGGCGGCGCGACGGTGCAGGCCGATGCCACCACCAACACGCTGATCATCACCGCGCCCGAGCCGCTCTACCGCAGCCTGCGCGAGATCATCGACCAGCTCGACGTGCGCCGCGCGCAGATCTTCGTCGAAAGCCTGATCGTCGAAGTCTCGGCCGAGACCGCCGCCGAGTTCGGCATCCAGTGGCTGACCGGGCTGGGCAACCTGAACGCGGGCAACGGCACCGCCGTGGTCGGCGGCACCAGCTTTGGCGGCACGGGCTCGAACATCATCGGCGCGGCGCAGAACATCGGCTCCATCGGCAAGGGCCTGAGCATCGGCATCGCCAAGGGCTCGGTCAACATCCCGGGCATCGGCCAGGTCACCAACCTGGGCTTCCTGGCCCGCGCCCTGGAAACCCAGGCCGGCGGCAACATCCTCTCCACGCCCAACCTGCTGACGCTGGACAACGAACAGGCCAGCATCATCATCGGCCAGAACGTGCCCTTCATCACCGGCCAGTACGCGCAGACCGGCAGCACGTCCACCGTCAGCCCGTTCCAGACCATCGAGCGCAAGGACGTGGGCCTGACGCTCAAGGTCAAGCCCCAGGTGTCCGAGGGCGGCACGGTCAAGATGACCATCTACCAGGAAGTCAGCAGCGTCGACGAAAGCAAGTCCAACAGCGCGGGCATCATCACCAACAAGCGCGCCATCGAATCCAACGTGCTGGTGGACGACGGCCAGATCATCGTCATCGGCGGCCTGATCCAGGACCAGACCACCGGCAGCGTCGAGAAAGTGCCGGGACTGGGCGACATTCCCGTGCTGGGCAACCTCTTCCGCTACGACAACCGCAAGCGCACCAAGACCAATCTCATGGTGTTCCTGCGTCCCTACGTGGTGCGCGAGGGCGGCTCGCAAAGCAGCCTGATGATCGACCGCTACGAATACATGCGCGCACAGCAGGCCCAGGCGCAGCCCGGTTCGCACTGGCTGCTGCCCGACATGCAGGGACCGCAGCTGCCGCCGCGCGTGCCCGGCGTGGGCGACCCCGTGCAGAGCGGACGCGCCGGCGCCGGCAACGTACCGCCCACGACCATCCCGCGCGACGTCTCCGCGCTGCAATCGACCGACCCGATCATCGTTCTCCAGGTGTTCGGCGCGCCGTCCGAAAGCGAAGCCCAGCTCGCGGCACGCCGGATCGCGGACTCCGGCATGAGCGCCTACGTGGTCCACGACGATGCGCAGCGCTGGGACGTGCGCATGCGCGTGGCGCGCGACCGCGTCACGGTGGATACCACCCTGGCGGCCCTGCGTGACCTGGGCTACGCCGCCGAGATCGTGACGCGGCCATGAATCCGCTGCCTTATTCGTGGGCCCGCGCCCAGCGGGCGCTGCTCAGCATGCGGCCCGACGGCAACCTGCTGACGGTCAGCCCGCGCACGCCGGCCTGGGCCATCGCCGAGGTCCAGCGCCGCCATGGCACGGTGCGCATCACGCGGATCTCCGACGCCGAACTCGAGACCCGCCTGACCGCGGCCTACGCCGACACCGGCGATGCCGCCGCCGTGGTGGGCGCGGCCGAGAACGAGATCGACCTGGCGCGCCTGATGCAGGACATTCCCGAAGTGGAAGACCTGCTCGAGACGCAGGACGACGCACCCGTCATCCGGATGATCAACGCGCTGTTCACCCAGGCCGCGCGCGACGGGGCGAGCGACATCCACATCGAGCCCTTCGAGACCCATTCCGTGGTGCGCTACCGCGTGGACGGAACGCTGCGCGACGTGGTCAGCCCGCGCAAGGCGCTGCACGCGGCGCTGATCTCGCGCATCAAGATCATGGCCAACCTCGACATCTCGGAAAAGCGCCTGCCGCAGGACGGCCGCATCGCGCTGCGCGTGGGGGGTCGCCCCATCGACGTGCGGGTGTCCACGCTGCCCACCGGCCACGGTGAACGCGCGGTGCTGCGCCTGCTGGACAAAGAGGCGGGCCGGCTCGAACTGTCGCGCCTGGGCATGGACGCCGGGCTGCTGAAGCAATTGGACCGGCTTGTCCACCAGCCCCACGGCATCGTCCTGGTCACGGGCCCCACCGGCAGCGGCAAGACCACCACGCTGTACGCCGCGCTGGGCCGGCTCGATGCCTCCACCACCAATATCCTCACGGTGGAAGACCCGATCGAATACGACCTGCCCGGCATCAGCCAGACCCAGGTCAACGCCAAGATCAGCATGAGCTTCGCGCTCGCGCTGCGCGCCATCCTGCGCCAGGATCCGGACGTGATCATGATCGGCGAGATCCGCGACCTGGAAACCGCGCAGATCGCGGTGCAGGCCTCGCTGACCGGCCACCTGGTGCTGGCCACGCTGCACACCAACGATTCCGTGTCCGCGGTGACGCGCCTGACCGACATGGGCGTGGAACCCTTCCTGCTGTCGTCCTCGCTGCTGGGCGTGCTGGCCCAGCGCCTGGTCCGGCGCCTGTGCCCCGACTGCAAGGAAGCGCACACCGAGCCGGACGGCCGCACCGTGTACCGGCCGGTGGGCTGCGCCACGTGCAGCCATACCGGCTACGTCGGCCGCACCGGCATCCACGAGCTTTACACCGTGGACGACGCGCAACGGCAACTGATCCATGAAGGCGCGGGCGAGCAGGAACTGCGCAATGCCGCGCAGGCGGCGGGCATGCGCACCATGCGGCAGGACGGCGACCGCTGGATCGATTCGGGCACGACCTCGCCTGAAGAAGTGGTACGGGTAACACGGGATGTGTAGGAGGAAAGGCTGACATGCCTTCGTATCGCTTCGAAGCCGCCGACGCACTGGGCAAGCTCGACCGTGGACTGATCGACGCGGACAGCCCGCGCGCGGCGCGCGCCCAACTGCGGGCGCGGGGGTTGACGCCGCTCGCGGTGGAGGAAGCCGGCGCCCAGCGCAGCGGCGGCGGCTCGCGCGCCTGGTTCGGCGCGCGCATGTCCGATTCCGAGCTGGCCTGGGCCACGCGGCAACTGGCCAGCCTGCTGCAGGCCCGCCTGCCGCTGGACGCGGCGCTGACGGCGACGGCCGAGCAGTCCGAGAAAAAACACGTCTCCGAGGTCCTGTCGGCCGTGCGCGCCGACGTGCGGGCCGGCCACCGGCTGGCCGACGCGCTGGCGACGCGGCCGCGCGATTTTCCCGAGATCTACCGCGCGCTGGTGGCGGCGGGCGAGGAATCCGGCGACCTGGCGCACGTCATGGAAAAGCTGGCCGACTACATCGAGGAACGCAACGCCCTGCGCATCAAGGTCCTGACCGCCTTCATCTATCCAGCGGTGGTCGCCCTGGTCTCGGTCGGCATCGTCATTTTCCTGCTGGGCTACGTCGTGCCCCAGGTGGTCAGCGCCTTTTCGCAGGCGCGCCAGGAACTGCCCATGCTGACCCGCGTCATGCTGAGCCTGAGCGACTTCGTCCGCAGTTGGGGATGGCTGGTCGCCCTGGTCCTTGCCGCCGCACTGACGGGCTGGCGCATGATGCTGCGCGCCCCCGCCACGCGACTGGCCTGGCACTCCCGATTACTGAAGATGCCGCTTGCCGGGCGTTTCATCCTGGGCCTGGACGCCGCCCGCTTCGCGTCCACCCTGGCCATCCTGACCGGCAGCGGCGTGCCGCTGCTGCGGGCGCTCGACGCCTCGCGCCAGACACTGGGCAACGACCGCCTGCGGGCCAGCGTGGACGACGCCACCTCGCGCGTGCGCGAAGGCGTGTCGCTGGCCTCGGCCTTGCAAGTGCAGAAGACCTTTCCGCCCTTGCTGGTGCACCTGACCGCCAGCGGCGAAAAAACCGGCACCTTGCCCGAGCTGCTGGAACGCGCCGCGCAGACGCTGTCGCGCGAGGTCGAGCGGCGCGCCATGGCGTTGACGGCACTGCTCGAACCGCTGATGATCCTGCTGATGGGCGGCTTCGTGCTGCTGATCGTGCTGGCGGTGCTGATGCCCATCATCGAAATCAACCAGCTCGTGCGCTAGGTTCGCCGCATCCGACTCATGAAGAAACCCGACGGCCATTCCAACGATCACCTCGAAAACTCGTTGGGATACCTGCTGCACCGCGCGGCCCACATCATCGCCGCGACCTTCGGCGACGAACTGAAGGCGGACGACATTCCGCTGTCCGTCTGGCGGGTGCTGGCCACGCTGAACGACCGCGACCACCAGTCGCTGAGCGAACTCGCCAGCCATACCGGCGCCGAACTGTCCTACCTGTCGCGCACGGTCGCCCAGGCCGAGGAACGCGGCTTCGTCGTCCGCTCGGCGCAGCCGGGCGACAAGCGCGCGACCAGCGTCCGCGTCACGCCCGCCGGGCGAGCCGTCGTCCGCAAGTTCTCGCCGCTGACACAGACCCTGCAGAAGCAGTGGCTGGCCGACATCCCCGACGCCGACGTGGAAGCCACCTTCCGGACACTGCGCGCCGTCTACCAGAACGCGGTCGCGGGCGCCTCGCCCTCTTCTCCGGTCAACCGCAAGATCACGGTGGCCCGCCGGGTCAGCAAGCGCGCGACGCTCAAGACCGACTCCCACTGACGGCCCCTTTGTCCAGGGGAATTCCCTAGGAGTTTCGTCGCCCCAAAAAGGTTGTTTAAACTACCATTTAATGATCCAATGCTTCGCATGTGCTGCGGGAGCAAGGCTCGTGTCGAGAACGGCCCCGTGGTCCCGATGCCATTGCTTGCCCGAGGCCTACCATGAAGCTCGTCACCATCGACGCGACCCCCGGCGGGATTGCCGGCGCCCTGCTGGAATCCGGTGAAATCCTGCACCTGGGACGCGCCGCGGCGCCCGGCACGATCGAGACCTGGCTGCCCGCCAGCGTGCGCGGCATCCTGCAGGCGGGCCCGGAAGGGCTGGAAGCCGTGCGCCGCCTGGTCCGGCGCGTGGAAGACCTGGGGGCGAGCGATCGGGAACGGCTGCGCCACAGCAGCGCCCTGACCGACTCGTCCTCGACCCCGCTGCTGGCGCCCGTACCGGATCCCCGCTTGATCCTGGCGGCGGGCCGCGCCTACGGCGCCCATGTCCGCGAGATGGGGGGCGGCCCACCGCCTCATCCGACCGCCTTCCTCAAAAGCCCGGACAGCGTGGCCGGTCCCGGCGCCATCATCCCCATACCCGCCGGCATCGAGCAGGTCGACTACGAAGGCGAACTCGCCGTCGTCTTCGGCCGCGCCTGCCACCGCGTGCAGCCCGCGCAGGCGCTCGACCACGTCGCCGGCTACATGGCGGCCAACGACGTCTCGGCGCGCGACTGGATGCCGGGCGTACAGGCCGCCCGCACCCCCGTCGAGGGCCGCCAGAGCTGGGAACTCAACATCATGGGCAAGCAGTTCCCGGGCTTCACCCCCATGGGGCCGGTACTGGCGACGAGCGACGAGGTCGGCGACCCGTCGTCGCTGCAACTCGTCACCCGGCTCAATGGCCGCGTCATGCAGTCGACCAGCGTCGGCGACCTGATCCATCCCATCGCCGAGACCATCGCGTACTTCTCGCAGTGGTACCGGTTCCAGCCCGGCGACGTCCTGCTGACCGGCACCCCGGCCGGCGTCGGTTTCGGCCGCGATCCGCAGGTCTTCATGCGCCCGGGTGACCGGGTCGACGTCGAGATCGGCGGCATCGGCATCCTGAGCAACGACATCGCGGCAGCCTGACGCATCCACGACAAGAGAGGAGACCAGACATGAACATCGACAACATCGCTCCGCCCCCGGCCCAAGCCGGTTCGGTCATCAAGCCCCACGTGCTTTCCCACGGCACCCTGGAGTGCTACGACATCGAAAGGTCCCGGCGCTTCTATGAAGAATTCCTGGGGCTGGAATGCGTGCACCATGCCTCGCGCGGCTTGTCCGTCCGCTGCGGCCTGAAGTTCCACATCGTCTGCCTGGAAGTGGGCGAACGCCTGAAGCCCGTCAGCGTCTTCAACCATTGGGGCCTGGACGTCGCCACCCCGGCGGACGTCGATGCCGCCTGGGAAGCCGCCAGGGCGCTCCAGGAAAAGTACGGGATCCGGCAGGTCCTGTCGGTCAAGAGCCAGCATGGCGTGTACTCGTTCTACCTGGAAGACCTCGACCACAACTGGTGGGAGATCCAGCACTACGACGGCTTCCAGCACGACGACGTCTTCGCCGCCGGCGACCGCCACAGCATGGCCGACCGTCCTTCCCAGCGCCGGCTGCGCCAGGACCTCGACACCACGCGCACGAACTAAAGGCCGGCCGGCCCCCCAAAACGACAATCACAAGCGAGACACCGATGAACGACGACCTGCCCGTCCTCGACGCATTCACCCACCTCATGCCTCCCGCCTACCTGCGCGAGGTGGAGCGGCTTTCGACCAACCGCGACATCGCCAAGCGCCTGGGCACGGTGCCCATGCTCTATGACGTTCCCCGCCGCATCGAGATGATGAAAGGCTTCGGCAACTACCGGCAGGTGATTTCGCTGTCCCAACCCTCGGCCGACAACACCCTGGGGCCGGACGCCTCGCCCGCCCTCGCCCGGCTGGGCAACGACGGCCTGGCCGAGATCGTCGACCGCCATCGCGCCCACTTTCCGGCCTTCGTCGCCAGCCTCCCCTTGAACAACATCGAGGCGGCGCTGGAAGAATTCGACCGCGCCGTGCTCGAGCTGGGCGCCGCCGGCATCCAGCTCGAGACCAACATACAGGGCGTGCCGCTGGACCATCCGCGCTTCCTGCCCCTGCTCGAACGGGCCGTCCACCACGACGTGCCGATCTGGATGCATCCCCATCGCGGCGCCGCCTACGCGGACTATCCGACGGAAGGCAAATCCCGCTTCGAGATCTGGCAGGTCCTCGGCTGGCCCTACGAAACCAGCGTGGCGATGGCGCGCCTGGTGTTCTCGGGGTTGATGACGCGCCTCCCGGCGCTGAAGATCATCACCCACCACCTGGGCGGCATGATCCCCTATTTCGAAGGCCGCGTCGGCACGCTGTGGGACCAGATCGGCGTGCGCACCGCCGACGAGGACCTCGGCCACATCAAGGACATGCTCGGCGGCCGCCCGGTCGACTGCTTCCGCCGGTTCTACGGCGACACCGCCGTGGGCGGCTCGGCTTCCTCCATACGCTGCGGACTGGACTTCTTCGGCAGCGACCAGGTCCTGTTCGCCAGCGATTGCCCGTTCGATCCCGAAGGGGGTCCGGGCTTCATCCGCGACACGCTGCAAGCCATCGAATCCCTGGCGCTGCCCGCCGATGTCCATCGCAAGATCTGCCACGACAACATCGCCGGGCTGATCGGCCTCGCATCCACGGCCGGACGCGCGGCCGCTCCCAGCGCCCAGGAGGCCTGACATGACACTCGCCCGTATCATGCTCGCCGCCGTGCTGGCCGCCCTGACCGCCGGAGCGGGCGCACAGACCTTTCCCGCGCGGCCCGTCACCGTCGTCGTGCCCTATACCCCCGGCGCCGGCGGCGATTTCATCGCCCGCAAACTGGCCCCGGAGATGGCGCGCGTCCTGGGCCAGCCCGTGGTGGTCGAGAACCGCGTCGGCGCCAGCGGCACCATCGGAACGTCCGGCGTGGCCAAGGCGCCTCCCGATGGGCACACCCTGCTCTCGACCGCCGACACCATCACCATGCTGCCGTACCTGTACAAGAGCGCCACGTTCTCGCCTTCGAAGGACTTCGCGCCGGTGGCCATGGTCGCGACCGGCACGTGGGCGCTGGCCGTCACGCCCTCGCTGCCCGCGCACTCGCTGGCCGACCTCGTCGAACTGGCCAGGAAGCGGCCCGGCGGACTGTCCTATGCCTCGCCCGGGCTCGGGACCCCGCACTATTTCCTGATGGAACTGTTCAAGCAGACCGCCAGGATCGACATGCTGCACGTTCCGTACAAGGGCATGTCGGGACTCGTCACCGACCTGATCGGCGGCCAGGTGCAGGCCGCGCTGCTGTCCCTGAACGTGGCGCTGCCCCACGTGGCGGCGGGCAAGCTGCGGCTCGTCGCCGTCATCGCCGACCACCGCTCGCCGCTGGCGCCGGCCATTCCCACGCTGCAGGAAGCCGGCTACGCCAACTTCCCGTTCGCGCCCTGGATAGGCCTGCTCGCTCCCGCGGGGACCCCGCGCCCCGTCGTCGAGCGTCTGCATCGCGCCGTCGGACAGGCCCTCGCCTCCGACGAAATCCGCGAATCGCTGCACCAGCAGGGCCTGGACGTGGCCCTGAGTTCCCCCGAAGAACTGGGTACGCGCATCCGTGCCGACATGGAGCGGTGGAAGGCATTGGTCGAACGCTCCGGCGTCGAGCCCGAATGAGCGTCCTCCCAGGCGTAGAACGGCGGTTCCGGCGGAGTTGACGGCGGGGTGGCAAGCGCCCGATGATGCGCGGTGAAACGGCGCGCCATCGCGCCCGCCCCCCAGCCAGGAACCCGCCATGACGACCATCTACGATTTTTCCGCCACGGACATCGAAGGCCGCGACATACCGCTCGACCGCTTCCGCGGCAAGGTGCTGCTGGTGGTGAACGTGGCCTCCCAATGCGGATTCACGCCCCAGTACGCGGGCCTGGAAGCCCTGTACCGCGCCTATCGCGAGCGCGGCCTGGAAATCCTGGGCTTCCCGTGCGACCAGTTCGGCCACCAGGAGCCCGGCAGCAACGAGAGCATCCGGGACTTCTGCAAGCTCAACTACGACGTGACCTTCCCGATGTTCGCCAAGATCGACGTCAACGGCGACGGCGCCCATCCGCTGTACCGCTGGCTGAAAAGCGCCAAGCCCGGCCTGCTGGGCACCGGCGCCATCAAGTGGAACTTCACCAAGTTCCTGGTCGACCGCGCGGGCGCGCCCATCGCCCGTTACGCACCTACGGACAAGCCGGAATCGATCGGGCCGGATGTCGAGGCTGCGTTGGGCTCAGGACCCGCCTGAAATCTCCACCCCGGGAATACCGGCCAGGATCTCCGACAGGATGTCGATGAACCCGTGCACCGGCGCCGACAGCGCCTTGTGGCGCGGCCAGGCCACGACCACCTTGCGCCGGATGGCCGGCTCGACCAGGGCCACGCTGCGCAGGGCGCCGCCGAACAATTCCGACGACAAGGCCATGGGGGGGATGATGGACAGCCACCCCGGCCGGAGCGTGACATGCAGCAGGCTCTGCAGGGAGTCGATTTCCAATTGCGGCCGCAAGACCAGTCCCTGCAGGCCGAACTGGGCATCGATCAGGTTGCGCATGGACTTGTAGCGCGACGGCAGCACGAGCTGGAACCCGGCCAGTTCATTCCCACGCACCATGTCCCGGTCCGCCAGGGTATCCCGGTGGCCGACCACCACCAGGGCTTCGGTGGAAATATCCCGGGTCTGCATGTTGAGCAGGTCCTGCGTCGTGCTCAGCAAGGCGCACTCCAGGTCACCCGAGATCAGCCAACTGATCAGATCGCTGCGGTATCCGTCCCGGGACAGGAACTCGACCGCGGGATGGCGCTCGCGGAACGCCTCCAGCGCCCGCGCCATCACGAACTGGTGAAACGATGCCTGCGCGCCGATCCGGATCTTGCCGCTGAACCGGTCCGCCCCGCTCGCCAGCACCGCCCCGGCGCGTTCGAGTTCGGTCAGCACGCGGATGCAGTGCCGGTAGAACTCGTGCGCGAGGGGGTTGGGCGTCACCCCATGCGGGTCGCGGCTGAACAACTGCACATCGTGATGCGCTTCCAGCCGCTTGATCTGCTGGCTGATCGCGGGCTGGACGACATGCAGCCGGCGGGCCGCGCGCGTGATGCTGCCTTCTTCATAAAGCGCGACGAAGCAGCGTATCTGGCGTATGTCCATGCGGGGCACCGGAACGGAGAGTGATGCGCGCTTGGGACCAGGGCATCCCGTTCAGCGAATGGGAACGACACCCGGCGGCAGGCCCGCGACGTGCTCGGCGATCGCTCCAGGTGTCGTCAGCCAGACCCGGTCGCGCTGCGAGGCGATATGGGACAGGATCCGCCGCAACTGCCTGATGCGATGGGGCTGTCCGGTCAGGAACGTGTGCAGCGACAGGCAATATACCATCGGGTATTGCGACGATTCCTGGAGCTGTTCGTCGAACGCATCGATGGCCATGCGCGTGAATTCCTCGTCGCTCGCGCCGCGGTTCACGTAGGCGGGCAGATCGTTGAGCTCCATCGACGGATAGGGCACGGCAAGAATGGGCCCATGCTTGGTGCGGAACCACATCGGCTGGTCGTCGAACCACCAGTCCAGCATGTATTTCCACCCCAGTTCCTTGAGCAGTTCCGGCGTGTTCGGACTCTGCGAGATGAACGGCCCCAGCCATCCGGCCGGTGCCTTTCCCTCATGCCGCTCGAACAGCGACCTGACCTCGCCCAGCATGGTCCGCTCGGCGTCCGGCGACATGTCGGCCTGGCGCTCGGAGTTCGTGCGTCCGTGTCCGACCATCTCGTCGCCGCGCCGGCGGCAGGCGTCCAGGACCTCCGGGCAGACGTCGTAGACCGACCCATTGGCCAGCACGGCCAACGGAAAGCCGAACGACTCGAACTCCCTCAGGATGCGCCACACGCCCACGCGATTGCCGTAGTCGCGATAGGCGTAGCCCCGATGGTAGGGGGCCGACGGCATGGAGGTGAAATCGTTGCCGGGGTTGCGCCCGAACTCGAAGCCCTCGATGTTGAGGGCGAAATAAACCGCCAACCGCCGCCCTTCGGGCCAATCGTAGACGGGCCGGTTGACGATGGCGCTGTAGTCGTAGCGATCATTGCCGTGCTCGAACTTCTTCACTTCGCTTCCTCCTCCGATGCCGCCGGCGACAACGCTTCGAGCGCCGCCAGCAATGTCCTGGTATCCATCACGTCCGCGTACTTCTCCGCCATGTCGTACAGATTGACGGCATGCGAAGCCTGGTTCCGGTCATAGACCGCGTCCGAAGGCACGGCCACCCGGTAGTTGTAGGAAAAGGCGTCCACCACGCTGCTGCGCACGCAGCCCGACGTCGCGCATCCCGTCACCACCAGCGTGTCGGCGCCGGTATTGACCAGATAGCTGGCCAGCGGGGTGCCGAAGAATGCGCTGGGATGTTTCTTGGGCAGCAGCACGTCGCCCGGGCGCGGCGCGATGGACTCCACGAATTCGTAGCCCTTGGCCGGGATCTGCATCATGGTCGGCACTTTCTCCGTCAATCGCCCCTGGTCGAAGCCGAACTTGGGCGCGACGTGGGGATACAGCACCGGCCAGTTTTTCGCGCGGAACAGTGCCAGCAAATCGGCGATGTGCTCGATGGCCCGCCAGGCGGTATCGCCGCAGGATGTGGCGAACTCCTGCACCGCCTGCTCGAACGGCATGGGCTTGGTCCCCGCCGTGCGGTACTGCACGTCGATGATCAACAGCGCCGGGCGACGGCCCAGCCCCGACGGCCGGCCAAAGCCGGCCAGGCGGGAAGCGGCCCGGTCTCGCTCGGGAATGAGCTGGTCCCATATTTCCGACATGTCGTTTTCCTCCTCAGCGCGCACCGCGCGCGATATCGACGATCCGGGCCGCGTCGCGGGCCTCGGCACCCCGCCACGCCACGTGGCCATCGGGACGCACCAGCACAAGCGGCGCGCCATACGCCTCGGCCGCCTGCGCGGCGTCGATCCGGTGCACCGCCAGCGGCATCCCCCTGCGATCCGCCTCGCGCACGAACCGGGCCGCCTCGGCCATGGCCTCGTCGCCGAATGCCAGCAGCACGAATCCCTTGCCGAACAGATCGAGCGTCGAGCGCCCCGGCTCGAGCCAGGCGTGCGGCGCACGCCCCCCCGGGCGCGCGGTCTGCACATAGCGCGAATATTCGTCGGGAACCGGCGGCGTGCCGTCCGCCACGCACAGCGGCGAATCGTCGTAGCGGTATCCCATCTGCAACCCCCACGACTGCCATTCGTACTGCGTGGCGCGCTTCATCTGCGCGCCGATCTCGCGGCGCGCCGCTTCCGCCTGCGTCGTTTCCTCCAGCAGGTATTCGCATCGGGGCGGCGACACCCAGGTCTTGTAGTTGTGGGTCGAGTAGGCGGCATTGCGCACCGCCACCGGCTTGCGCTCCCGCGTGTAGCCCGGCAGCAGGGCCGGTCCACCCCATCCCTCGATCATCGCCTGCAGCTTCCACCCCAGGTCGGCCACGTCGCCCAGGCCGGTATTCATGCCCATGCCTCCCGTGGGCGACATCGTGTGTACGGCATCGCCGGCCAGCAATACCCGTCCCTGCCCATAGCTTTCGGCTACCAGTTCCGCCCGCTTCCATGGCAGGATGGACACCACCTCGAACGCGATCCGGTCCGTGCCCAGCGCACGCAGCACCCAGGCCCTGGCGTCGAAGGCATCCATGTCGAACTTCGACGCCGTGCCGTACACGGTCAGCCGCCACACCTCGCGCCCGTCTATCACCGTGACGTTGCCCCACGTTCCTTCCGGTCCGATCAGCAGGAACCGCTCGGCGGCCTGCTTGCCGCACTGCGCCAGCAGCCCCGGGCAGGAGAACAGCACGCTCATCGAATAATTCAGATGCCCCCTGCCCTCCATCTCTATGCCGAGACCGGTCCGAACCGTGCTGCCTCCGCCGTCGCAGCCGACCAGATAGTCGGCCCGGATCGTCAGCGGCGTGCCCCGGCGCAGGTCCGTCGCGCGGACCAGGACACGTTCCTCGTCCTGCTCGAAGCCATCGACCCGCGTCTCGACCCGAAGCGTGCCGCAACCGCTGTCCCGCAGCGCCGCCTTGAGGACCGGATCGAGCCAGTGTTGCGGGCAGCGCTGCTTCTTCTCCGGCGACCACGCCGGCAGCGGCATGGCCGCCAGCGCGGGATACTCGTCCCTGGCCAGCGTATGGCCGGCCAGACTGGTGCAGAACTCGATGGAAAGCGCGAAATCGTCGGGAAACCCGCTTTCCCGGACCGCCTGCGCGATCCCCCAGCGCCGGAAGAGCTCCATCGTCCGCACGGACACGAACCCGGCGCGCGGATGGGTCACATGCCCGTCCTCCTTTTCCAGCACCACCGCATCGATACCCCGCCACGCGAGATCCAACGCCAGGGACAAACCCACCGGGCCGGCCCCCACGATCGCGACCGGGGTGGACAACACTTCTTCAGTCATACAGTCACTCCACCGAAACCTTTGCATCCGTCACCACCTGCTTCCATTTCCTGCCTTCGGCCACCACCGCCGCCGAGAACTGATCCGGCGTCTCGTCCACGGGCATGTAGCCGAGCTTGGCGATTTCCGCCCGCACCGACGGGTGCTGGCTGGCGTGGCGGAATGCGCTGTTCAGCTTCGCCAGCACATCGGCGGGAATTCCCTTGGGCGCCACCAGCCCGAACCATTCGAGCGACTCGAACCCGGGATAGCCGCTTTCGGCCAGGGTCGGCAGATCGGGGACCAGCGGGTTGCGCTCCAGGCTGGAAATGGCGATCGGGCGCAGGCCGCCGTCCTGCATGTGGGGCAGCATGTGCCCCAGGGCGATGAACGCCATGTCCAGGTGATCGCCGGTCAGGTCCGTCAGTACCTGCGCGTTGCCCTTGTAGGGGACATGGATCATGTCGATCCCGGCACGCGCCTTGAACAGCTCGCCGGTCAAGTGGATGATCGATCCGACGCCCGCGGAGCCGAAACTCAGCCTGCCCGGCTTGGCCTTGGCCAATGCCACGACGTCCGCGACCGTGCGCACGGGCAGCTTGCTGTTGACCGCCAGTACCAGCGGCCCGCGCACGGCCCGGCTGACCGGCTGGAACGAAGCAAGCGGATCGTAGGGCAGCGAGGCATACAGCGACGGTGCGACCGCCAGCGTGCTGGTACCGCCCCACAGCAGCGTGTAGCCGTCGGCCGCCGCGCGGGCCGCCAGCCCGCCCCCCAGGGTGCCGCCGGCGCCCGGCCGGTTGTCCACCACGACGGTCTGGCCCAGTTCGGGGGAAATGGCACGCGCGAAGATGCGCGCGGTGACATCGGTCGGCCCCCCCGCCGCGAACGGCACGATCAGCGTGACGGGACGGCTGGGATAGTCCGCCGCCCAGGCCACGGACAACGCGGCCGCGGACAGGGTCCAGGCCAACAGGACTCGGGCGTGACGATGCCACGCTTGTCTGGAAGCGTTCATGCGATTCTCCTGAAGTTGCGCGGTCGCCGCCGCGCCGGGAAAACTAGACGGGAATGCGGGCGGCCCATCCGCCGTAGAGCGGCTCTCCCACCCGCTCGGGGGCCAGGTAGGCCGCGCCGCCGGCCTCCCTCACCATGGCCCAGGCCAGGCACAGATTGGAAGACAGGACCGGCTTGCCGGTCATGGACGAGACTTCGACCAGGGCCCTGAGCGTCGGCATGCCGGTTCCGGTGAACATGATGGCGTCGGCATCCTGCCAGCGCAGCCGGCTGAACGACGACATCACCAGGGGAGTCGTGATGCCGTAGATGTCGCGCGTGTCGCTGGTATCCAGCGACACCGTGGCGCAATCGGCGATGTCCAGCCCCACGGCTTCCCAGTAGCGCTTGCTGGCCTCGACCAGGAACGGTGGATAGGGCGCGAAAAGCGCGACCCGCCTCGCGCCGAGGTGGTCCAGGGCCCGGCGCAGCGCCTGCGCCGAGGAAATGATCGGATAGCCGAAGCGCGCCGACGCGGCATCCAGCGCGCGCCGCTCCTCATCCGCCCCGACCAGGTACGAGCTGCCGGTGCAGGCATAGCCCAGCACGTCCAGTCTGGCGCTGTCGTAGGTCTCCAGGCTGGCCGGCAGATTGACTAGATAATCGATCAGCCGCTGGCGCGAATCCGTGCGGCTGCCCTGCAAACGCGTGACGAGCATCGAGAATCCGGCAGGCAGCAGGGCCGCCAGCTCGGGCTCGACCACGGGATTCGCCTGCGGAACCGCCACGCCCAGCACCGCACCGTTGCCGTACTCGCGTACTACGTCGCTCATGACATTCCTTCGTTCGAGAGTCGAAGAAATTATGGGCAGACGGCGCCGTCGCAACAATTAACTTTGGTTGATGGGGGGTATCACGCGGCGCCGCCACCCTGGGCAAGTTTCCCCGTTTCATGGGAGCATCTGCGCTTTCCGTCAGACAGCGAGCAACAACATGAAAGAAGTCATCGACGTCGGCCTGCCCGATGTGGGCCAGCCCTTTTCCTGGGCGGTGCGTAGCGGCGGGATCCTGTTCACCTCGCAAGGACCGGTGCGCAAGGACGGCAGCATCGACACCGGCCCGATCGAGGACCAGGCCCGGCTGACCTTCCGCAACCTGCAGTCGGCGGTGGAAGCGGCCGGCGGCACGCTGGACGACGTCACGCAGGTACTGATCTACATGACCGACGTCAACGACATGAAGGCCATCGACGCCGTCTACCGCGAGTTCTTCACCGCGCCCTACCCCAGCCGCTCCAGCGCGGCCGTCGCCGCCCTGGTCGTGCCGGGCATGAAGGTGGAGATCGTGGCGTTCGGAGTGGTCAACAAGTAGCGGGGATCACTCCCCGTCCAGCACCTCGAAGGGCGAGGCCGAGCGCTTGATGTAGCCCAGCACGATGTTGGACTCGATGTCGCGCACGCCGGGCGCGCGATACAGGCGGTTGACGATGAAGTCGGAGTAGTGGCTGACGTCCCGCGCCCGCACCACCAGCATGTAGTTGGCCCCGCCCGTGACGATGCGGGCGGACAGCACCTCCGGCCAGTCCTTGATGGCGGCCACGAAGGCCTCGTGCCATCCCTCCACTTCGTGGCGCATGGACACGTGCACCACGGCCTCGACCTCCAGGCCCAGCTTGGCGTAGTCCAGCACGCAACTGTAGCCCTGGATGATGCCGGCTTCTTCCAGCAGCTTGACCCGCCGCAGGCAGGCCGACGGCGACAGCGAGACCTGGGCCGCCAGGTCCTGGTTGCTGATGCGGCCGTCGCGCTGCAGGCACTCAACGATGCGCATGTCGAGGCGGTCGAGTTTCATTCGCATGAAATTTCACAAAATTCTTTGATTTTCAAATTTTATTCTAATTCAGCCACCAAGAACCATCGAAAATGCCAGCACATTCGATGGCCGCTTCGATAAGATTTCACCTAATCCTATCCCGCCACGCCATGCCCCTGATCGACATCAGCCCCCCGCTTTCCCCCGCCACCCCGGTCTGGCCGGGCGACACGCCGTTCCAGCAGGCCGAGGTCTGGCGCATGGAAGGCGCCTGTCCGGTCAACGTGGGCCGCGTCACGCTGTCGCCGCACACCGGCGCCCATGCCGACGCGCCCCTGCACTACGCGCGCGACGGCGTACCCATCGGCGCCGTGCCGCTCGACACCTATCTCGGTCCGGCCCGTGTCATCCACTGTCTGGCTGCCGGTCCGCTGGTGGAACCGCGCCATATCGAGCACGCCCTGGCGGATGTGCCGCCGCGTGTCCTGCTGCGCACCTACGCCCGCAATCCGGTCGAGCGCTGGGACAGCGCCTTCTGCGCGATCGCGCCCGCCGCCATCGCGCTGCTGGCGCGGCACGGCGTGCGGCTGGTGGGCATAGACACGCCCTCCATCGATCCACAGGAATCCAAGACCATGGATGCGCACCGCGCGGTGCACGCCGCGGGCATGGCCATTCTCGAGGGCCTGGTGCTGGACCAGGCGCCCGAAGGCGACTACGAACTGATTGCCCTGCCGCTGCGCTTCGCGACGCTGGACGCGAGTCCCGTGCGTGCGGTGCTGCGGCCGCTGCGCTGACCACTCTCTCCGTTTCAACGACTCATCGTCCAGGACGTTCTTCCATGACTGCCTCCCGGCAAGACAGCGACGCATCCCCCTCCGCGTGGCACAACGCGCAGATGGATTTCTCCAAATCCATGAGCTATGGCGACTACCTCGGCCTCGACCAATTGCTGGGCGCCCAACACCCACTGTCGCCCGACCACAACGAGATGCTGTTCATCATCCAGCACCAGACCAGCGAGCTCTGGATGAAGCTGATGCTGCACGAGCTGTTCGCGGCCCGCGCCTGCATCCAGCGCAGCGAGGTGGAGCCAGCCCTGAAGATGCTGGCGCGCGTCTCGCGCATCATGGAGCAGTTGGTCCATGCCTGGACGGTGCTGTCGACCATGACGCCGTCGGAATACACCAAGTTCCGTCCCTACCTGGGCAGTTCGTCGGGCTTCCAGTCCTTCCAGTACCGGCAGATCGAGTTCGTGCTGGGCAACAAGAACGCCGCGATGGTGGCGCCGCATGCCCATCACCCCGAGCGCAAGGCGCTGGTGGAAGCCGCGCTGGCGGCGCCTTCGCTGTACGACGAAAGCCTGATGCTGATGGCCCGGCGCGGCTTCGCCATCGCGCCGGAGCGCCTCGCGCGGGACTGGACCCAACCCACGCAATACGATGCCTCGGTCGAGACCGCATGGCTGAAGGTCTACGCCGACCCGGATGCCTGCTGGGACCTGTACGCGCTGGCCGAGAAACTCGTGGACCTCGAGGACGCCTTCCGCCAATGGCGCTTCCGCCACGTGACGACGGTGGAACGCGTGATCGGCTTCAAGCGCGGAACCGGCGGCACGGCCGGCGTGAGCTATCTGCGCAAGATGCTGGAGGTGGTCCTGTTCCCCGAGCTCTGGCAGATGAGAACGAGTCTCTGACCCGCCGAAAACGCCGCCCCCGCGCCGCCCTATAATCGATCGACAGTTCCAAGGAAAATCGTTCCCATGTTCGAGCACGTTCCCCGCTATGCCGGCGATCCCATCCTGTCGCTGGTGCAGACCTTCCTGAAAGACCCGCGCGAGCACAAGGTCAACCTCAGCATCGGCTTCTACTATGACGGCGCCGGCAAGGTGCCCGTGCTCGGCAGCGTGAGCCAGGCCCGCGACCGCATCGACACCTCGGTGCCCGCGGTCTACCTGCCGATGGAAGGCGATGCCCAGTACCGCAAGGCGATCCAGGAAACCGTGCTGGGCGCCGGGCACCGTGCCGTGGCAGAGGGCCGGGTGGCGACCATCCATACTCTGGGCGGCTCGGGTGCGCTCAAGGTCGGCGCCGACTTCCTGAAGGCGCATTTCCCCGGCAGCGAGATCTGGATCAGCGATCCCACCTGGGAGAACCACTACAACATCCTGGGCGGCGCGGGTTTCCCCATGCACGCCTTCCCGTACTACGACGCGGGCACCCACGGCATCCGCTTCGACGAGATGCTGGCCACGTTCGAGACGCTGCCCGAGCGCAGCATCGTGCTGCTCCAGCCCTGCTGCCACAACCCGACGGGCATCGACCCGTCGCGCGAACAGTGGCTCAAGATCATCGACGTGCTGGTCGCCCGCAACGCCATCCCGTTCTTCGACATGGCCTACCAGGGCTTCGGCGACGGCCTGGAAGAAGACGCCTGGGTCGTGCGCGAGACGGCCGACCGCGGCATCGCCATGCTGGTGGGCAATTCGTTCTCGAAGAACATGTCGCTTTACGGCGAACGTGTGGGCGGGCTGTCGGTGGTCTGCCCGACCGCCGACGAAGCCGGCCGCGTGCTGGGCCAGCTCCAGGCCACGGTCCGCAAGAACTACTCCAGCCCGGCGCTGTTCGGCAGCCGCGTGGTCAGCGCCCTGCTGAACGACCCTGCGCTGCGCGAGGAATGGAAAGGGGAAGTGGCGCAGATGCGCACGCGCATCCATGCCATGCGCAAGGGCCTGCGCGATCGCCTGCACGCCCTGCGCCCGGACCTGGACGTGGATTACTTCGTCAACCAGCGCGGCATGTTCAGCTACACCGGCCTGAATCCGGCGCAGGTCGACCGGCTGCGCGACGAGTTCGGCGTCTACCTGATCCAGTCCGGCCGCATGTGCGTGGCCGGACTGTTCGAGGCCAACCTGGACTACGTGGCCGCGTCCATGGCCAAGGTCCTGGCCTGACCCAGGCTGGCGCGGCTCAATCGAGCCGGATGTTCGCCTTGTCGATGACCTGGCGATACAGGCCGCGCTCTTCCTTGACTTGCTGCGCCAGCATCGCGGCATCGACGACGGGCACGTCGAAGCCGCGCTCGCTCAACTGCCTGACGAAGGCCGGATCGCGCAGGATGTGGTTCAGATGCGCGTCCAGCCTGGCCCTTACCCGGGCATCCATGCCCGCTGGAGCGAGCAGGCCGACCCAGCTGTCCACGGCCGCCAGGGCCGGATAACCGCTTTCGGCGAAGGTGGGCGTGTCGGGCAGCAGCGGACTGCGCTGGCGGCCGGTAACGGCCAGCGCGCGCAGCTTGCCCGCCTGCACCTGGGGCGCCACATTGGTGACGGTGTCGAAGGTAGCCGTGATGTTGCCGCCCAGCAGGCTGCTCATGGCCGGCGCCGCACCCTGGTAGGGAACATGCAGCATGGCGATGCCCGCCGACTGGTTGAGCAGCTCCCCCAACAGGTGGGTGATGTTGCCATTGCCGAACGAACCGTATGAAACGCTCTTGGGCGTCCCGCGCGCCTTGCCCACCAGCGCCGCCAGGTCGTTCAAACCGCTGCCGCTGCTCGTGGAAAACACCATCTGGTTGGTCCCCACCAGCGCCACCGCTTCCAGGCGCTTCACGTCGAACGGCAGCTTGGCGTAGAGCTGGGGAATGATGGTCAGCGTGGAATTGGGCGCCAGCATCAGCGTGTAGCCGTCCGGCGCGGCCCCGGCCAGGGCGGTGGCGGCGATGATCGTGGCGGCCCCGGGCTTGTTCTCGACCACCATGGGCTGCCCCGTGCGCTCGGAGAAATCCTTGGCCAGGATGCGCCCCACCAGGTCCATGGCGCCGCCGGGCGGATAGGGCACCAGCAGCTTGACCGGCCGCTCCGGATACCCGGCCTGCGCATGCGCCGCCGTAGGCGCGACGGCCGCCAGCCACAAGGTGGCCAAGGCGGCGAGCAATGACGACATACCAGCGAAAAGCGGTCTTGCGATGAACATGGGAAGGCTCCAGGTCCGGGGGTGGGACGGCGGGTTCAGGCGGATGGCGCGCGCTCGGCCACGGCATCCAGGAATACGCGCAGGCGGGCGTTGAAGGCCGGGGCCTGCTCGATGTTCAGGAAGTGGCCGCAGTCCTCGAAGATGTCCAGCTCGCTGCCGGCGATGGCACGGGCGATGGCCTGCATCTGCTCGACCGGCGCGAGCTGGTCCTGCCGCCCGCCCAGCACCAGCGTGGGCACGCGGATGTCGGCAAGCGCCAGATAGGGCGGCAACCGCGTGCGCACGGGCACGATCTGGCGGTACTGGTCCAGCCGCAGCCGCAGCAGGCTGTCGCGCAGCCGGGCCACGACGTCGGGCGCGGTGGCTGGCCCCATCAGCTTGGGCAGCAGGCTGTCGGCCAGCGCCTGCTGGGGCTGCTCGGACTCCAGCGGCGCCAGTCGGTCGCGGGCGAACTGTTCGCCATGGGCCACCGGGGCATCGGCCGGCCGGCAGGCGGCGAGCACCAGGGCGCTGACCCGCTCGGGCGCGCGCGCATAGACGGACTGGATCACCAGCCCCCCCATGGACAGCCCCACCAGCGGCGCGCGCGCCAGTCCCAGCGTGTCCATGACCGCCAGCACGTCGGCGGCGAAATCATGGAAATCCAGGGCGCCAGGTATGTCGTCGCTATGGCCGTAGCCGCGCAGGTCCAGCGCCACGGCGCGGTAATCGCGGCCGAAGTGCTCCAGCTGGTCGCGCCAGTTGTCCAGGTTGCCGCCCACGCCGTGCACGAACACGATGGGGGTACCCTGGCCACGCGATTCGTAGGCGATACGGGGTGAGCCGGAGGTGAGCTGATATCCTTGATGCATGGGTGTCGCCGCCCTCGAAAAAATGAAAAACCTCGATGGAAGCCCATTCTATGCATGTCTGGGAGCGGCCTGCTAGATGGTTTTAAGCTACTTCACTCATAACTAATGGATATGGGCCGTTCATGGACGCCAAGCTGCGGCATTTTCTCGCGGTGTACGAACACCGGTCGCTAGGCAAGGCCGGCCGGGCGCTCGGCATGTCGCAGCCCGCCCTGAGCAAGAGCCTGCGCCAGCTCGAACAGTCGCTGGGCATGGCGCTATTCACCCGCCATGCCTGGGGCGTGGCGCCCACGGTCTACGCGCATACGCTGCTGCCCTACGTACGGGCGATCGACACGCAGTTCGCCGCGGCGCAGGAAGAACTGGACGCGCTCAAGAGCGCGCACATCGGCGTCGTGCGCGTGGGCTGCGGCGCCGGGGCATCGGCCTCGCTGCTGCCGCGCACGCTGCTCAGGCTGTACGGCGAACGCCCGGGCATGCAGGTCTTCGTCGAAGAAGGGCTGTACCACCCGCTGGTCATGGGCGTGCGCGAGGGGCGCCTGGACATGGCGGTGACCATGCTCACCAACCTGGAGCTGCCGGCGGCGCTGGCCCATTGCCGGCTGATGGCCGATCCCTTCCATGTCGCCCTGGCGCACGACCATCCATTGCGGGACCTGCCGGGGCGGTCAAGCCTGCCGCGCCTGCGGGACTATCCCTGGGTGCTGCCGCCGCAGAACGGCGTGCTCCGGCCACATCTGGTCGCCCTGTTCAAGCAGTTGGAGCAGCCGGCGCCCACGGCCACGGTGCAGGGTGTCTCGATTCCGTGCACCGCGGAACTGCTGCGCAAGGGCCGCTTCCTGACGCTGCTGCCGGAATCCGTGTTGCGCCACTATCCGGATCTCGCGGTGCTGCCCCTGCCGGAACTGTGCCTGCAGCGTGACCTGGTCGCCATCTGGAACCAGGAGATCCCGGCAACGCCGGCGGCGGAGTATTTCCTGGCCCTGCTGCGCGACGAGGCGGCGCGGATGCCCGCCGGCGCGGCGTAGCGTGCCTTACCGCCAATGCCGCGCGATGGCGGCGGCCGCTTCGGCGCCGCTCCGGCAGGCGCCGTTCACCAGCGATTGCGACAGGTAGTCGCCGCAGTAATAGATGCTGCGGCGCTGCGCCGACTGCCACGCCAGGAAGCTCGCCACCTTGCGGCCATAACCCGGATAGAAGACCGGCAGCTTGCAGGCGATCCACTGATTGAAGCGGTAGACCAGGCGCCTGTCGAAGCCCGGCAGGCGCGCGCGGATCTCGTCGCGCAGCAGGCGGTCCACGTCGTCCGTGCATCCCAGCCGCTCGGCTTCCCGCACCGCTTCCGGCGTGAGCTGGCAGTAAAGAATGGCCTCGGCCTCGCCGGCATCGGCTGGCGCGGCCATCTGCTGCCAGGTGGCGATGCGCGTGGGCCGGCTGCGCAGCGAAAACTCCAGCGCCGGGGGCAACCGGCCACGCAGCGCGTAGTGGACGATGCCCAGGCTGTTGTAGCGCACCGCGTCCAGCAGTTGGCGCTCGGCGCCCGACTGGCTGGCCACCAGCGGCCGCGCATAGGTTCCCTGTGTCGCGCAGACGACGATGTCGGCGGTGGCCTCGCCCTGCGCGCCGTCCTTGCGGTATCGCACCGTGCAAGGGCCGTCGTCCGCGCGGACGATGGACGTCGCCACGGTCCCGCACTCGATGCCGAGCCGGTCCGCCAGCGCGGCCGTCAGCGCGCCCATCCCTCCCCGGGGCACGTACACGGTGTCGTGGCCCAACAGTCCTGGCGTGGTGCTGAGGTAGAACGACGCCGAGATATCCTCGGGATTCCAGCTGCGCGTGCCTCGGAAGACTGGCTCGACCAGCCGCTCCAGCACGCGGTTGCCGGCGGTGCGCCGGATGTAGTCGGCCAGCGTCTCGTCGTCGTAGGCCAGCGCCGAGACGGCATGGTCCGGATCTGCGCGGCCGCGCAGCCAGGCCAGGTGCAGTCCGGCTCGCAGCAGTCCCAGCTTGTCGCGCAAGCCCAGTCCCGGCGTATTCATCGCGGCGAAGCCGGGCATCAGGTCCACGCGGTAGGTGCCGTCCGCGGTCCTGCAGTCCGCACCCAGGTTCTTCAGGGGCACCAGGCCCTCGCGCAGGCCCAGCTCGTCGATCAGGGCCTGCAGTTCCCGGCCGAAGGGATACAGCAGGCGGGCACCGGTGTTGTACGGGATCGGGCCCTCCCGTCCCTGCGCGACGCGCCCGCCCGGCTGGCCGGCGGCCTCCAGCACCCGCACGCGAAAGCCCTGTTCCCGCAGGCGGTACGCGGCGGTCAGCCCGGCGATGCCGGCCCCGACCACGATCACGGAACGATGGCCCGGCATTGCTTGCTCGCTCATTGGACTACCCTCCTGTCGCTGCGCGACATCCTCCCCAAGGGAGGTCGCGCGCCCTTCGGGCGGCCGGGCGGGCGCGCTCATGCCGGCTTGCCCACGGACGCCGGCAGGACGAGCTCGATCAGCGCCGGCCCCGCTGCCGCGCGGGCCCGTTCCAGCGCGGGCAGGAACCCGTCGGTCGTCTCGACCCGCTCGGCATGGGCGCCGAAGGCCCGCGCATAGTCGGCGAAGGAGGGATTGCGCAGGTCGGTCCCGACGGCACGGCCGAACAGCCTCATCTGGCTGCCCCGTATGGCGCCATAGCCCGCGTTGTTCACGACCACGACCAGGATCTTCAATCCTTCCTGGACGGCGGTCGCCAGTTCCTCCGCATGCATCAGGAAGCAGCCGTCGCCGGCCACGGCAACCACCGGGCGTGAAGGATCGGCCAGCGCCACGCCCACCGCCGCGGGCAGTCCGTAGCCCATGGCACCGCTCTTGGGGCCCAGCAGCACGTCGCCGCGCCGCAGCGCGAAATAGCGGTGCAGCCAGACGGCGTAGGCTCCGGCGCCCACGGTCACGGCAGCGCCCGCCGGCAGGTGTGCGCGCAGTTGCTCGAAGGCCTTGCGCAGGTCCAGCGGGGCATCGCAGATACCCGTTCCCACATATCGCTCGCGCGCGGCGCGCAGCGCGGACAGCCATTCTGCCGCGGGCAGCGGCACGGACAGGCCGTCCAGCGCCGCGGCGAACTCCCGGGGCCCCGCCTGGATGGCCAGGTCTGCCTGGAAGACCCGGTTCAGTTCACCGGCCTCGGCATGTACGTGCACCAGCGTCTGGCTGGGCAGCGGCGCCTCCAGCAGCTTGAAACCGCCGAAACCTCCGGCCCCGAAGGTGTTGATTTCGCCCAGCCTGACGTTCACCGCCAGGACCAGATCGGCCTGCGCGAAACCCTCGGCCAGGGCCGGCGCGATGCCTATGCCGGTCTCGCCCACGAAATGCGGATCGGCATGGTCGACCAGATCCGCACGGCGATAGGCGGTCGCCACGGGCCAGCCGGCGCGCGCGGCGAACGCGGCCACGCGGTCGAGCGACGCGTCGTCCCAGCCGGTGCCGCCCAGCAGCAGCAAGGGCCGGCGCGCGGCCGCGCACAGCGTCCGCAGTTGCTCCATGTCATACGCCGCGGGCGCGGGATGGACGGGGGCCGGCGGCGGCAGGTCCGGAACGCGGGCTTCCTGGTGCATGACGTCCTCGGGCACGATCACCACGACCGGCCCCCTGCGTCCCGACATCGCGTCGCGCCAGGCGCGCGCCAGCACCTCGGGCAGGCGCGTGGCCTCGCCGGCGTACAGCACGGACTTGGCCACCGGCCGAAACACCTCGCCCAGGTCCTGTCCCCCCAGCGGATCGCGGCCGGCCTGGCGGGCGTCCGCCTGGCCCACGATCAGCAGCATGGGAGCGGCGTCGGTCTCGGCCGTGTGCACGGCCAGCAGGGTATTCAGGGCCCCCGGGGCCCGGGCGGCCAGGCAGACGCCCGGCATGTCGGCCACCCGGCCCAGTGCCTGCGCGGCATAGGCCATGCCGGCCTCGTGGCGGAAGGACGTCAGGCGCACGTCGGCGTGGCGATCGGCCAGCGCATCGACGATCTCGAGGATGCCTTCGCCGGGAATGTGCAGGACATGGCGCACGCCGAATCCATGGAGGGTGTCGGCCAGGATGGCGGCGCCGGTACGTGCGGAAGAGAGAGGAATCATGGAATCTGGGATCCGCCCGCAAGCGGGCGGATCGTGCCGAAACGAATCAGAACAGATGGAAGATACCCGCAAGCAGCATGGTCTGGCCGCGCGAACTGGACGCGCCGCCGGTGCTGCCGTACAGGATGTACGCGTTCTGCGCATCGCCCGCGGCGCGCTGGTGGATGGCCGCCAGTTGCAGGATGGTGCGCTTGGACAGGAAGTAGTTGGTCATCAGGTTGAACTGATGGTACTTGGGCTTGAAGCCGGTGGCATCCACCTTGCCGAAGGTATAGGTATATCCCGCGCCGAGCTGCCAGCTGGCGTTGACGGAATAGGCCACGTTCAGGTCGAGGTTGCTGTACTTCGCGTCGCTGACGGGCAGGCCCGCCACCGTGCCGCCCACCTTGTCGTAGCGGACCTGGGTATAGGCGGCGGCATACTTGACGCTGCCCGCCTGGTAGTCCGCCGCGACGCCGACGGTCGTCATCGCCTGCGGGCTGACCGTGTAGGCGTTGCGCTGCGAGGTGGAGGTGAACGCCGGCAGCAGGATGGTGTTCCAGTTGCCCTCGGACACCGCGGTGGCCGGGTTGTTCACCCGCATGTAAGCGGCCGCGACCGAGAAGTCGCCCGACTTGTACTTCAACCCCATGCTGTGGGCGCTGTTCTGCTTGCTGGATCCGGCCACCTCGCCGAAGCTGTACACCGCGCCGGCCTGGAAGCCGTTGATGACGGGCGTGACGTACTTCACCGAGTTGTTCAGCCGGAACTGGAAGTTCAGGTTGTCGACGTCGCCGGGGTGCGCCATGTAGCCGTTCCACTTGCCCGCGGGCACATAGGGAGAGAGGAACGAAGCCACCATGTCGTACTGCCTGCCGAAGGTGACCGTGCCCAGCCCGTTGTCGTTCAGGCCCACGTAAGCCTGGCGGCCGAACAGCCGTCCGCCCTGGCGCGAGCTGCCCGATCCCATGTCGAAACCGCTTTCCAGGGTGAACAACGCGGAACGGCCGTTGCCCAGGTCCTCGTTGCCACGCATGCCCCAGCGCGAGGGCCCGGTGGCCAGGCCCGTCACGCTGTGGCCTCCACTGTTGTTCACATAGCGCAAGCCGCTATACAGAAAACCGTACAGCGTCACGTTGGACTGCGCATGCGCGGCCCCCACGCATGCGGCGGCCGCGGCCGCTCCGATCAACCATCTTTTCATGCCTTTCTCCCGCGCCAGGCGGCCCCATGTTCTCGATGAAGGTCACGGCCCTTTCGAACCGGCGAAAGGCGAACCGATTCGCCTCCCTGCCGCGCAGACTAGGCAGCCCGGGCCGCCCCTACAAGGGCGCATCCCCACACGGTGCGGATTTCCTAGCAATCCGGAATGGATCGCCACAATTTCACCCGCCGGGCCCGCCGCGCGCCGCGCGCCGCCAGGCTGGGCGTGCCTCATCTAGGAAATAGGCAAGAACATCTAGGCGATCGGGACTCGTCCGTGCGAGGGTGGGGGCGGCCCGTGGTTCGGTGCTAAAAATTCGGCATTCGAAGCCCTCCAGCGAGTCCAACGCCATGCTTGCGTTTCGCCTGTCTTTCCCGCGCGCCCTCTTCCTTCACGCGGCGGCGGCCGCCCTTCTCGGCTACGCCGGCGCAGCCACGTCGGAAACCGTGATCGGCATCGCCAACCTCGGCCCCCACCCTTCCATCGCACAGACCATAGAGGGCTTCAAGGAAGAAATGGCCCGGCGCGGCTACGTGGACGGCAAGAACACCATCTACGTCTACAGCGACGCGAACTTCACCCAGGCCCTGATGCCGCAGATGTTCACGCAGATCTCGGCCAAGTCGCCCGAACTGATCCTGACCATCACCACCTCGGTCTCGCAGACGGCGCTGTCGGCGGTCTCCAATCGCAAGACGCCCATGGTGTTCGCCATGGTGACCGACCCGGTCAAGGCCGGCCTGGTGCCCAACTGGCAGCAAGGCGGCGCGCGCTTCACCGGCGCATCGGACATGCAGGATTTCGACGCCGCGCTGGCCTTCGGCAAGAAGCTGTTCCCCCATGCGACGTCCTTCGGTTCGCTGTACAACCCCGGCGAAGTCAACGACGTGGTGACCACCCAGAAGCTGGAAGAAGCCGCCAAGCGGGCCGGCCTGAAATTCGTGCCGGTCAGCGTCGATGCCGTGGGCGACATTCCACAGCGCGCACAGTTGCTTCGGGGCATAGGCTTTGCCTACATCACAGGCTCCAATCTGGTGCAGTCGGCCATTCCGGCGGTGGCGGCAGCGGCCAAGCAATTGAAGTTCCCCATTCTCAGCTCGGAGACCGAATTCGTGAAAAGCGGCATGGCCGCCGCCAACTACGCGGTCTCGCTGAAATCCATAGGCACCAATGCCGCGGTCCTGGCCGACCGCATCCTCAAGGGCACGCCCACCTCGCAGCTCGCGCCCGCGCGTCCGGGCCCGGACGACTACATCACCACCATCAACAAGACCAAGTTCAAGGAGCTGGGCCTCGCCATTCCCGCTTCGTTCGACGACTGCGCCTGCTTCGTCGAGTAGCCCGTTTCCGCATCAAGGCTTACCTCATGCTAGACGTCCAACAACTGCAGAAAATCTTCCACGCCGGCTCGCCGGACGAACGCATCGCCATCGACGAGGTATCCCTCGGCTTGCAGCGCGGCGACTTCGCCGTCGTCGTCGGCGGCAACGGCGCCGGTAAATCGACGCTGCTCAACATGCTGGCCGGCGAGGTCCTGCCCGACGCCGGCCACATCCGCATCGACGGCAACGACATCACGCGCCTGCCCACGCACAAGCGCGCGAAATACATTTCCCGCGTGTTCCAGGACCCGTCGGTGGGAACGGCGGCCGCGCTCAGCATCGAGGAAAACCTGGCCGTCGCCGCCCGGCGCGGCGCCCGCCGCACCTTCGGCCGAGGCCTGACCAGCACGATGATGGCCGAGTTCCGCGCCCGCCTGGAGACCTTCGGACTGGGCCTGGAGAACCGCATGAAGGCCCAGGCCGGCCTGCTGTCCGGCGGCCAGCGCCAGGCGCTGTCGCTGCTGATGGCGGTGCTGCGCGAGCCACAGTTGCTGCTGCTGGACGAACACACCGCGGCGCTCGATCCCAAGACCGCCGAGAAGGTCATGCAAGTGACCTCGCGCGTGGTGTCCGAGACCGGCCTGACCACGCTGATGGTGACCCACAACATGAGCCATGCCATCACCTACGGCAACCGGCTGATCATGATGCAGCAGGGACGCATCATCGCGGACCTGTCCGGCGAGCAGAAGCGCGGCATGACCGTCGAACGACTGGTCGCCGCCTTCGACGACGAATCCCATCTCCTAGCAGCGGCGTGAACCCATGAACTTCCTTTCCACTTTCCTGAACCTGGTCCCCATGGGAATGATGCAGGGCCTGATCTACGCCCTGATCGCCATCGCCGTGATGATTCCCTTCCGCATCCTCAGCTTCGCCGACATGACCGGCGAAGGCACGCTGGCCTTCGGCGCCTGCGTCACCGCCAAGTGCCTGGTGATCGGGCTCGAACCAGTATCGGCGCTGCTGATCGGCGCCCTGGCCGGTTTCCTCGGTGGCACCGCCACGGCCTACATCCATGAAAGGGTCAAGATCAACACGCTGCTGTGCGGCATCCTGGTGCTGTCCATGCTCTACTCCATCGACATCCGCGTCATGGGACAGCCGAACACCGCCCTGTTCAACTTCCCCAACCTGTTCTCCTACCTGCCTGGCGACGACGGCAGCCTGGCCAACCGCATCGTGTTCCTGGCCGTGATCGACGTCGTGCTGATCGGCCTGATCTTCTGGTTCCTGGGCACGCAGCACGGCATGGCCATGCGCGCGTTGGGTTCGAGCCAGGCCATGGCCCGCGCCCAGGGCATCAACGTCAAGGCCTACACGCTGGTCGGCCTGGGGCTGGCCAACCTGATCGCCGCGCTGGGCGGGGGCCTGCTGGCGCAGAACCAGGGCTTCGCCGACGTGAACATGGGCTTCGGCACGCTGATCAACGGCCTGGCCTCGCTGCTGCTGGGCGAGGCCATCATCGGCAACCGCACCATCTTTCGCCAAGTAGCCGCCCCCGTGCTGGGGTCGGTGGTCTATTTCCAGCTGATATCGCTGGTGCTGGCCTTCGGCTTCCAGCCCTCGGACCTGAAGATGGTCACGGCGCTGTTCGTGCTCGTGACGCTGATCAGCCTGGTGCGCCGCAAGCCTGGCCGCAGCCCCTCGCGGGCCATCCGGGCCAGCGCCGCCTGAGTGTCGGCGGCGGCTCCTGCCGGCGCCCTTGCCAGGGCCGATAAAAAAACAGGGATACGTCGCAGTATCCCTGTTTGCTTTTTAGCGGACGGGCCCTGCGATCCGCACCGGTACTAGAGTTGCTGCCCGGGCGCCAGATAATCCGCCAGCACCATGTCCGCGTCATCCCCCGGGATGCGCTTGCGCTCGAACTCGGCCTCGCGGCCCCATGGCTTGGTGGCATCCAGCCCCAACCGCCCCCAGTGGTCCTTGTGAGGATCGCGGTAGAAGCCTGGCACGTCCTTGACGACCATGGTCCGGGTATCGGCCCGGCCGCGCGTCAGGAAAGCCCAGATCACCTCTTCCATGTCGTAGATGTTCACATCCTCGTCCACCACCACGCACAGCTTGTTGTAATCGAGGTGCGACCCCATGGCGGCCAGCAGGACGTGCTGGGCGTGCCCTTCGTACTGCTTGCGGATCTTCACGATGGTATTCATGACCGTGGGCCGGCATGTCACGTCCAGCACGCCCGCGACCTGGCCCTTCAGGTGCTTGTAGATGCGCGCCGCCGTGGCCGCCTCCAGCGGCCGCAGGTCCTCGTGCGAACCGCAGACCAGCCCGTGGTAGACCGCGCCCTGGCGCCACGAAACGTGGGTGACCTCGAACACGTGGTTGTCGCCCACCTCCACGTAGTAGCCCATGAATTCGCCGAAGGGTCCCTCTGGTCGGCGCTCGTGCGGCAGAATGCGGCCCTCGATCACGATCTCGGCCTCGGCCGGCACCGACAGGGCGATGGTCTTGCATGGACGCATGGGCAGGGGTGCGCCCCGCATGGCCGACGCCAGCGCCAGTTCGTTGCCTTCGGGCGGCAGCGACACGCAGGCCGCCATGAACACCTCGGGCGGCGCGCCGATCACGATGGCGGCCTCCAGCGGCTGGTCCCGTTCCTCGGCGGCCTGCTGGTAGCGGTACAGGTCGTGCGAGCTGCCCAGGCGGATGCGCAGTTCCTGGTCCGACACGTACAGGGAACGATGGAACGACAGATTGGGCACGCCCGTCTGCGGGTCCTTGGCGACGAAGATGCCCGACGTGATGTAGGCGCCGCCATCCCGCCCATGGTGCGTCAGCAGCGGCAGGTCGCTCAGCTTGCCCTCGCGCCATTCCTGAGGCCCGGCGTCGCGCTGCCATGCGGCATTGCCGGCGGCCTCGTGGATCTGTTCATCCAGCCGTTCGCAGAAATTCCTGTCCCCGCAGCGGATGATCTCGCACAGGCGGTCGTGGTTGCTGTAGACGTTGATCGCCACCGGCATGTCGCTGCCGCGGACCTTGTTGAACAGCACCGCCTTGCCGGACTTGCGCTGCAACTGCACCGCCACGGCCGCCAGTTCGTGGACGGGATCGACCTCGCGGTCGATGACGATCAGGTCGCCGCGAGCCTTCAGCCTGGCCAGGTAGTCTCTCATGATGGATTCCAGCGGGCCGCTCGGCTATTTCGGCCCGGGCAGCCACATGACGGTTTGAGGAAAAGCGATGATCAGGCCGGTATTGGTCAATCCCGGCCACTAAGCCGCGGGCCACTGCGAGCCCAGGTACTCCGCGAGGTCCACCGTGTCTTCGCCCGGGATCCGCTTGCGCGCGAACTCCGCCTCCCGGCCCCACGGGCGCGTCGCATCCAGCGCCAGGCGCCCCCAGTGATCCTTGTGGGGATCGCGATAGAAACCCGGCACGTTGGGCACCACCATGCTGCGGGTGTCGGCGCGGCCACGCGTCACGAACGCCCAGACCACCTCGTCCATGTCATAGATGTCGACGTCCTCGTCCACCACCACGCAGAACTTGTTGTAGTCCAGGTGCGATCCCATTGCCGCCAGCAGCGCGTGGCCGCCGTGGCCTTCGTACTGCTTGCGGATCTTGATGATGGTGTTCATGACCGTGGGCTGGCACGAGACGTCCAGCACGCCCGGCACCTGGGCCTTGAGCGCCTGGTAGATGCGGGCGGCCGTGGCCGCCTCCAGCGGACGCAGGTCCTCCTTGGAGCCGCAGATCAGGCCGTGGAAGACGGCGTTCTTGCGCCAGCCGACGTGGGTGACCTCGAACACATGGTTGTCACCCACCTCCACGTAGTAGCCCATGAACTCGCCGAAGGGGCCCTCCGGACGGCGTTCGTTGGGCAGGATGCGGCCCTCGATCACGATGTCGGCCGCGGCCGGCACCGACAGATCGATGGTCCTGCACCGCTTCATGCGCAGCGGTCCGCCGCGTATGGCCGCGGCCAGGGCCAGCTCGCTGGCGTCCGGCGGCAGCGACACGCAGGCCGCCATGAACAACTCGGGCGCGGCGCTGACCAGGATCGCCACCTCGAGCGGCTTGCCGTCGCGCTCGGCCGCCTGCTGGCAGCGCGCCAGGTCGTGCGTGCTGCCCAGGCGTACGCGCAGTTCGCCGTCGGAGATCTTCATCGACCGGTGGAACGACAGGTTGGACACGCCGCTGTCCGGATGCTTCGCCAGGAAGATGCCCGAGGTGATGTAAGCACCGCCGTCGCGCTCGTGATAGGTCAGGATGGGCAGATCGGACAGCGTGCCCGAGCACCAGTCGTCGCCAGTGTCGGTATCTTCCATCCAGGCGCCCTGCCCCAGCGTGGCCGCCAACGCGATCTCCTCGCCCAGGCGTTCGCAGAAGGTCTTGCGCCCGCAGCGGATGATTTCGCGCAGGCGCTGGTGTTCGCTGTAGACGTTCATGACCACGGGCAGCGCGCTGCCGCGGACATGGGAGAACAGCACGGCCTGCCTGGACTCGGACTGCAGCCGGCGGGCGATCGCGGCGGCCTCGAAGCGCGGATCCACTTCCTTGTGGACGACGACCAGCTCGCCCCGGGACTGGAGCTTGTCGAGGTAGTGTCTCATCGATGTGAAGGTCTTGCGTTGGACGGAGATCCGACGATAGCAACGGCCGGGGCCACGCTTCTTTGCCGGATGTGGCGAAAACCTAGGATTACGGAACAACTTGATGTCGCGGACGCCGCCATACGCGTGTTAGCCCGGATTGCCCGGTCGACCGCGCCACCGTACCGTATGCCACCGCCGAATGTCCGGCCGCACGGAGAGCCGATGAATACCTTCCCCTTTCGTCCCGACCAGAGCGACGACGGACTGTTCAGGACGCGGCTGGCGGGCCGGCATGCCCGGACCACCGAAGCCTTCCACAGCCTGCGCGCAACGGCCGAGCACGCCGTTCCCCAGGCCAAGGGCCCCGGCATCTACGGGCAGCGCGTGGCCGTTTCCCAGGATCCGTCCGAGGGCTATTGGGAACTGATCAGCCTGCGGGACGAGATCTTCCTGGTCATCACCAGTTGCCGCTACACGAAGGAGCGCACCGAAAGCGTGCTGCCTGAAGGCTTCGTCGAATTCCACTTCGTGCTCAAGGGCCCGGCGCGCGTCGAGTTCTCGGAGTCGGGCGAAGTGCAGATCGGCTCGCCCAACCTCACGGTGGTGCAGCAGGGCGACGACATGCTCTACCAGGTACATTGCGGCCCCGGATCGTGGCGCATGGTCAGCATGTATGTCACGCAGGCCTATTTCGACGCCTTCGTCCGCGCCTCGCTGGGCGCCGGCAACGCCTTCCAGAAGAAGCTGGACGCCGTGGGCAACGAACAGGTCTTCTGCCATCAGATGCCGGTGGGCGTGGAAGTGCTGCACGCCATCGAGAAACTGCTGGCCAACCCCTACCAGGGCTATCGCCGCCTGCTGCTGGCCGAGGCCAAAGCCAGCGAGATCCTGTGCGCCTCGCTGGACCTGTGGCAGAACCACATAGAAAGCGAGAACGCCCCGGGCGTGTTCTCCACCCGCGACCTGCGCCTGATCGAGAAGGCGCGCGACATCATGCTGTCGGACATGACGCGCGTGCCCACCATCCCGGAACTGGCGCGCGCGGTGGGCACCAACACGTCCAAGCTCAAGCGCGGCTTCAAGTTCCTGTATGGCATGACGGTGTTCGAGTTCGGCCACAGCCACCGCATGAACCGCGCGCTGAACCTGCTCATCCAGGACCGCCTGTCCGTCAACGAAGTGGCCTGTGCCGTGGGCTACCAGCATCAGACCAGCTTCACCGCCTCGTTCCGCGAGCACTTCGGCTTCGCGCCCAAGGACGCCCGCCGCATGGGCAGCGCCGAGGAAGTCCTGGCCCGCCACGCCGGCGATCCGCTGCATCCGCCGGGTACGCATTGATCGCATCCGGCCCGCTTTCGGGAAACAGATGCCTTTTCTAGGAAATCGGCATTGATGAGCGCGCGGGGCTGATCGCCGCCCCATGCTTCGCATAGGATCGTCCCATCCCCCGATGGGAACAACTAGCGAGGCACACAATGGCAGTCATGGAAGTACGGAATCCACGCAGCGGCGAACGGGATTACCGGTTCGAATCCACCAGCCCGGCGGACATCGCCGCCAAGGCCAAGGCGGCGCGCGAGGCGCAGCGTGCCTGGTTCTCGGGCGGACTGGAGCGCCGCGTCGCCATCCTGAAGAAATGGGCCGAGGCCCTGGGCCGGCACGCGACCGAAATCGCCGCGGCGCTCAGCGTCGACACCGGCCGCACGCGCATCTCCCACGAGGAACTCGGCGCCGTCGAGCACTTCATCCACGGCTACTGCGAGGCGGCGCCCCAGGTGCTGGCCCAGCCCTTCCGCAAGTTCTCGCACAACGACGAGATCATCTTCAAGACCACCCTGGTTCCCTACCCGCTGGTGGGCGTCATCAGCCCCTGGAATTTTCCGCTGGTGCTGTCCTTCATCGACGCGATCCCGGCGCTGGTCGCCGGCGCGGCCGTGATGGTCAAGCCCAGCGAAGTCACGCCGCGCTTCGTCGAGCCGCTGCAGCGTTCGATCGACGACGTCCCCGAGCTCGCGCACATCATCACGCTGGTGCGCGGCGGCGCCGAAACCGGGCAGGCCGTGGTGGCCAACAGCGATGCCATCGTCTTCACGGGCAGCATCAAGACCGGCCGCAGGATCGCGCTTGCCGCGGCCGAAGCCTTCATCCCGGCCTTCCTGGAACTGGGCGGCAAGGATCCGGCGGTGGTGCTGGCGGGCTCGGATCTCGCCCGCGCCGCCACCAGCATCCTGCGCAGCGCCATCTACAACACCGGGCAGGTCTGCTATGCGATCGAGCGCGTGTACGTGGATGCCTCGGTGCATGACGAGTTCGTCGCCGAACTGCTGCGGCAGGCCGCCACGCTGCGGCGCAGCCACGCGGCGGGGGACGGCGGCCATTACGGCCCGTTCATCTTCGAGGCCCAGGGCGCCATCGTCGAAACCCAGCTTCAGGACGCGGTGGCGCGCGGCGCCCGGATCCTGTCGGGCGGCAAGGTCGAAAACGTGGGCGGCGCGATCTGGCTGGATCCCACCATCGTCACCGGCGTGGACCACAGCATGGCGGTCATGACCGAGGAAACCTTCGGTCCCGTCGTGCCGGTCATGAAATTCGGCTCCGTCGAGGAGGCCGCCCGCCTGGTCAACGACACGGTCTTCGGCCTGTCGGGCGCCGTGTTCGGTCCCGACACCCACACCGCGGGTGATTTCGCGACGCTGATGGAGGCGGGCGGCGTCAGCATCAACGACACCGAGCTGCAGCGCGGCATGATGTTCGACGGCGAGAAGACCGCCTTCAAGATGTCCGGCATGGGCGGCTCGCGCTATGGCGCGACCAGCATCCTGCGCTACGTCCGCAAGCGCGCGCTGATCGCCAACGAAGGCGGCATCAAGCCCCTGACCGAGCTTTCGGAACTCGAGGCCTGACACTCGCGCCCGCGCGCCGGCCAAGCGGTGCACGGGCGTTTCCCGTTCTTGGCAGGAGAAAACCGTGCTGGGCAAACTTCTCGGACGGCTGATGGCCGGAACGGCCCTCGTGGCCAGTTGCGCGGCGGGCGCGCAGGAACCCATGGTCGTGGGCATCGCCAACTTCGGCCCGCATCCGGCCCTGGACCAGAGCGTATCGGGCTTCAAGCAGGAGCTGGCCAGGCTGGGCTACGTGGACGGGAAGAACGTGCGCTTCGTCTACAGCGACGCCAACTTCACGCCGGCCATGATCCCGCAGATCCTGAACCAGATCGAGGCCAACAAGCCCTCGGTCATCCTGACCGTGACCACGCCGGTGTCGCAGGCCGCCATCACCAGCGTCAGCGACAAGCGCATCCCGCTGGTGTTCGTGCTGATCAGCGATCCGGTCGCCGCCGGGCTGGTGCCGAACTGGAACCAGGGCGGGCCCCGCTTCGTGGGTTCGGCCAGCGCGATGGACTACGACGCGGTGCTGGAGTTCGCCCGCCAGATCTTTCCCGACGCGAAGAAGTTCGGCGTCCTGTATGCCCCCGGGGAAGCCAACGACGTGGTCGCCATGAAATCCATCGAAGGCGCCGCCAAGCGGGCCGGCCTGGCGTTGCAGGCCGTCAGCGTGGATGCGGCCATCGACGTGCAGCAGCGCACCCAGATGCTGTCGGGCGTCGACTTCGTCTATGCCATCGGCTCCAGCCTGGTGCAATCCTCGATGCCGGCGCTGGCCTCGGTCACCGACCGCTACCGTATTCCCATCCTCAGCGCGGAAACCGAGCTGATCAAGAAGGGCGTGGTCGCCGTGTCCTACGCCGCGTCCTACCAGGTGCAGGGCGCGCATGCCGCCCGGTTGGCGGCGGAATTGCTCAAGGGCCGCAAGACCACCGAGCTCGCCCCCATCAAACCGGGCCGCCAGGACTATGCCGCGCTGATCAGCCGCAAGAAATTCGCCCAGCTGGGCAAACCCGTCCCGGCGGCCTTCGAGCACTGCAACTGCTTCGTGGATTGAGCCCCATGGCGCGCGCCCGTTCCCTGCACGGCGTGTCCATCGGCATCCTGCTGCTGGACACGGGCTTCCAGCGCGTCCCGGGCGACATCGGCCATGCGGCCACCTGGCCCTTCCCGGTCCAGTATGCGATGGTCCAGGGCGCGACCGGCGCCCGCGTCGCCGGCCCCGAGGCCGGCGGCACGCTGGAGCTGTTCGCGCAGGCGGCCGCCGGGCTGGCGGCCATGGGGGTGGACGGCATCGTGACCAGTTGCGGCTTCCTGGCGGTGCTGCAACGCGAGCTGGCCGCGCGCTGCCCGGTGCCCATCGCCACGTCCAGCCTGTTGCAGATTCCCATGGCGCAGACGCTGCTGCCGCCGGGCAGGACCGTAGGCGTGCTGACACCCGTGGCCGAGGCCCTGACGCCCGCCCATTTCCAGGGCGTGGGCGTGGCCGGCGTGCCGCCGGTCGAGGGATTGCCGCCCGATTCGCTGTTCAAGCGCGACCTGCTCGAGAACCGGACGGCGTTCGACACCGCGGCGCACGAGCGGGAGGTCGTCGCGGCGGCCCGCCGGCTGGTCGGCCGGCACCCCGAGGTCGGCGCCATCGTCAGCGAATGCGCGAACTTCCCTGTCCATTCGGCGGCGGTCGAGGCCGACCTGGGGCTGCCGGTGTTCGATACCTATACCCTGGTGTCCTGGTTCCACGCGGGCCTGCGGCCCCGCGCCTTCACCGCCGGGCCTTCCAGGGCACCTTGACCTCGGCCAGCACGCCGAAGGCCGCCTCGGCCTGAACCTCCAGTTCCCGCAGGCGCGCGGCGATCCATCCCAACGCGAACCAGGCCTGGGAATGCGCGTCGGCCAGCGATGCATAGTGCGTGCGCGCCACGACCAGGTCGTTGATCTCGCCCAGGATGTCCTGCAGGGCCGCGAGCTTCTTGCGATAGGCGCGAACGCGCGCGGCGCGGTACAGGGGCGCCGACAAGGCCAGGCCGTAGCGCAGGCGCTTGGCCAGCTTGCGCAGCGCGTGGCGGCGCTCGTCCTCCAGCCGCACGAAATGCCGCCCCTCGCGGACCAGCCGGCCGTGCCATTTCCGCAGGCGCGGCGTGACGGCGCGCGCGAGACGGACGGGGCGCGCGGGCTCCGGTGCCACGGCCGGTTCGGCCGCCGGCAGACCGCCGGCCATGGGCAAACCGGGAGCGGGCTCGCGTATTCCCACGTTCCAGGCCAGAAGACCTAGCAGCCATGACTGGAAGTCCACGGACGATGCCAGGGTGGCCGCATCGGTCCCGCCCTGCGGCTGCCACGTCAAGGGCGGCATGCCGGCATCGACCAGCGCGGACAGGACCTCGCCGCCCATCACGTCCTGGTCGCGGACCCGGCCGAAGTCGGCGAAATGCCGGCGCGCGCCGTCCTGCAACCCCGCCGGGGGCAGTTCGGCATTGCCGTCCAGCAGCTTCCAGGCCGATCGCAGCCGGCGCATGCCGACTCGCAACTGGTGCACGTGCTCGGCACCGCCCAGCCTCACCCCGGGAGGCGCGTCGGCTGCCGCCAACGGCGCCGCGTTGCGAGCAATCTGCTCGAAGCATTCAGCGGTCATCGCGGCCAGCGCCTGATCGGGCGTCTCGTCCCGGCCCAGCCCGATCCCGGTGGCGAAGCGCGGCGCCCAGAACGCGGCGATCTCCGCTTCCCTGACCTGGGGCCGTTCGTCCAGCGGCGCGGCAGCGATGCGAGCCGCGGCATTGGCCAGCCCGTCGCCGCGCTCGGCCTTGCTGCGCAGGTCCAGCACCAGGCCATGCCGGGCCAGCCAGCGGCCGGCCACGATGAACAGCGCCTGGGGCCGCCCGGACAGCAGTTCGAACTCCAGCTCGCACACCGGCAGCTCCAGTCCCTGCGCCCGGATCGTGCCCACGTCGTAGGCAACCTCCACCGAACCCGCGCGGGTACGCACCGCGGCCGCCTTGCGCCAGACGTCGGTCTCGTAGCGCACGCCGAGTTCGGCGGTCAGGCCGGCCAGCACCGCTTCGGCGGGCGTGCCGGCATAGACGGACAGGTCCAGGGTACGGCCGGGACTGGGATGATTCAGTTCGACGCGCGACATGGCGTCGGCGCCGGCCATCTTGAAGGTCTGCACCCACTTGCGGCCCTCCTGGCGCAGCCGGATCGCCGCGCGCTGGCGGGCCAGCTGCCTGTCGGGGGTGTCGAAGTACACCGCGCGCAGATGCATGCGGGGCGCGGATGACAGGGAAACGAACTGGCCGGCGACAGCCTTGCGCGCGGCCCAGGGGACGGAAAACTTGAGTTCTTGTTCTACCATCGGGAGCAGGTCGGCCGCGGGCATGAAAAGCCTCAATGGTAGCGTTCAGCAGGGCTCCGGATTATGACAATTCATCTTCAGGTAACGAAAACGCGGCCGCCGCTCACGGCCCCACGACGAAAGCGTCGCTGAAGAATTGCGCGGACGGCAAACCGGCGCGCTCGGCGAACTCGCCGCGCGCCGCCGCGATCATGGCGGGCGAGCCGCACGCGTAGACGTGCGCCGAAGACAGGTCGGGGAAATCTTCCAGCACGGCATGGTGGACCATCCCGGTCCGCGCGCCGTCCAGCGTGCCGGCCGGCTCGTCCGACAGGACGGGAACGAAGCGCAGGCCGGCATGGCGGGCACGCCAGGCGGCCACGGTTTCCAGCGCGTACAGGTGACGCAGCGTGCGCCCGCCCCAGTACAGTGAAAGCGGCCGTTCGATCCTGCGCTTGAGCATGTCCTCGATGATGGACGCCATGGGTGCGAAGCCGGTTCCGGTGGCCACGAAGACGATCGGCCCCTGGTGCTCCTCGCGCCAATGGAAATCGCCGAACGGCAGTTCGACCTCCAGCGATTGCCCACGCTCCAGCGCCGGCAGCACCGTGCCGGTGAAGTAGCCGCCGGGCACATGGCGGATGTGCAGGTGCGCCTCGTCACTGATGCCCGGCGGGTTGGCCATCGAAAACTGCCGCCGCTGGCCGTCCCGCAGCACGACCTGGAGGTATTGTCCGGCGCGGAACTTCACCCGTACGCCCGTGGGCAGGCGCAGCCGCAACAGCGTGACGTCGTCGGCCAGGCGGTCGATCCTGTGGATCCTGGCCTGGACGCGCTTGCGCGCGGACCGGTCGGCCGGGCGTATCGAGGCCGGACGGATGGTCACGTCGCTCGACGGCGTGGCCCGGCAGTACAGGATGCCCTGCCCTGACGCCGCGCGGGCCACCCCCGCCACGGCCACCTCGCCGCTGTCGAGCCCGCCCTCGCAATTGCCGCATACCCCTTTCCGGCAGGAATACGGCAGCTCGAAGCCGGCCCGCTCGGCGGCGTCCAGCAGCGACTCCCCCGGTTCGCAGGGAAAGCCGTGCGGCGTGCCGGCCACGGTGACTTGCCAGGTCATAGCGGAATCGCCAGCAGCGTGTCGAAGCTGGAGCTGTCGCATACGACCCGCCGTTCCACGATCTTCGCCTCGTCGCCGGCGTCCAGGCGCAGCACGTCGACGTAGCGGCCGGTCACGAACAGGTCGGTGCGGCCGGTGCGCATGATGCGATAGACGGCGAAGGGCGTCTCGGCGCGGGCCCGGCCATCCTCCAGCGACAGTACCGAGGCGGGGCCGACCAGGTGGCGATAGCGGTGGCCTTCATAGATGTTGGCTTCCCGCAGGCCCGACACCCGGTCGCGCAGCATGCCCACCGAGTCGGCGTAGACGATGCCGCCCACGAATCCCCGGCGGTGGTTGTCGTCGGACGTGACGGTGTACAGGCAGCCTTCGTCGAAAAAATCCGGCCAGGCCTCCAGTTCGTCGCTGTCTATGCACCGGGCATAGGCGGCGTTGAGGCGGTCGATGCGTAGCTGCGCGCACATCCGGGCGTCCAGCCATTGTTTGACATCCGATTGGTCCATGTCAGACTCCCATGTGGCGGCGATAGGCTTTCCAGAAACCGCGCACCGACGCTTCGGTGGCGCGCGTGTCGGACGATGCCGTGTCTTCGCCCCCCATCTCCAGGACCGCCGAGTATTCCCGCGCCGTGCCCACGCCGCGCTGAACGAAGCCGCCCACCGCGCCATCCTCCATCGAGACCAGCCCCGCCGGCCCGACCAGGTTCAATTGCCGATGCCGCATGCGCCGCAGCTCGGGCGTGTCGTCGGCATAGCCGAGATAAGTCCAGTTCAGTTCGGTCGCGTCGACGTCCTTGGGCAGCACCTGCCGCACGACCATGCTGTTGTTGACCTGTCCCAGCACGAAGCCCGGGAACACCGACAGGATCTGCAGGGTGATGCCGTCGCCGACCTCGTCCACGTAGTCGAGGAAGCTCGGGTCCTGGAGCCGGTAGTGCTCGTTGTCGACCCGCAGTTCCTGATCCTTGTATTCCGATCCGGCCTCGGCGGTCTTGTCGATGATCGAGTAGCTGACGTGGCTGCCGCCGTCGGGCGAAACGATGAGGCCGCCGCGCTGGGTCAGGCGGTTGATCTCGAACGTGGTCAGGAACAGGTGCAGCAGGCTCGCGTGATACGAATCCTTGACGTTCTCGAAATACAGCTTCCAGTTGTTGGGCAGGACCTGCGTGTAGCGGCCGATGACCTCCAGCGGCCGGTCGCCCAGCAGCCGGCGGATGCGCGCCAGCACGTCCTCGCCGATGTATTCCTCGATGGGATCGACGTCGTCGCTCAGGCTGCCGAACACCAGGCCGCAGGTGGTGGCGATGCGCAGCTTGCGCGGCGCGTGCCGGCCGGCGTCGAACGCGGCCGGCATGCCGCCCTTGCCGTTCACCCCGTGCTGGAAGGCCACGCCCTTGACGTTGCCCTGCAGGTCGTAGGCCCAGGCGTGGTAGACGCAGGAAAAACCCTTGGCGTTACCGGCGTTCTCCAGCGCGATCAGCGCTCCCCGGTGCGCGCACCGGTTCTCGAAGCCGTACAGCTCGCCGTCGGCGTCGCGCGTCACCACCACGGGCATGGCACCCATGAAGGTGGACACGTAGTCGCCGGGTTCGGCCAGCTCCGCCTCCAGGCATAGGTAGTTCCAGGTGGCGCCTTCGTAGATGTTTTTCTGTTCCTGGTCGTGCACCGCCCGGCTCTGGTACACCTCGAACGGCACGCGCGCCAGCGTATCCGGCCAGGCCGGCATGCCGGCCCCGACGCGATCCTCTATGGTCGTTTCCATTTCTGTTCCTCGTCGCCGGCCCCCAGGCCGGCACTCCTCAATCCAGCGTGACGTGGGCGGTGCGGATCACCGCCCCCCAACGCTCAGCTTCCTTGCCGACGAAAGCGGCCATCTCGGCCGGCGTGTCCCCGACGGCGGCCGCCGACAGGTCGGCGAATCGTTTCTGCACGTCCGGCATGCGGACGATCTCGGCCACCGCCTGGCTGATCCTGGCGGTGATGGCCGGCGGCGTCCCGGCCGGGGCGGCGAAGGCTACCCAACTGCCGGCCACGACGTCGGGCAGACCCAGCTCGCCGAAGGTCGGCACGTCGGGCAGCGAGGCCACCCGCTTGTCCGCCGCCACGGCGATGATCTTCACCCGCCCCGATTGATGGAAGGCCAGCGACGAACTGATGTTGTCGAACATCAGGTCCACCTTCCCGCCTATCAGATCCGTCAGCGCGGGCGCCGTCCCCTTGTAGGGAATGTGCAGCAGTTGGGCCCGCAGCTCCATGCTAAACAGGTTGGCGGCCAGGTGCGAGGTCGTGCCGTTGCCCTGCGAGGCATAGGTGAACTTGTCGGGATTCCCGCGGATCTGGCGGAACAGCTCCTGGGGCGGCATGGCGGCCAGCTCGGGCCGCACCACCAGCACGGTGGGCATGGTCGCGGCCACCGAAATGGGCGCGAACCGGCGGGCGTCGTAGCCCAGCTTCTTGTACAGGTTGAAGTTGATCGCCATCGGCCCCGGCGGGCTGGCGATCAGGGTATAGCCGTCGGGCTCGGCCCGGGCGAAGGTATCCGCGCCGATGTTGCCGCCGGCGCCGGGCCGGTTCTCGACGATGACCGGCTGCGACCACTTCAAGGCGAGCTTCTCGGCCACGATGCGCGGGATCGAGTCCGCCGTGCCGCCCGCGGGGAAAGGAACGATGATCCGGACCGGCTTGGTCGGGTACGCGTCGCCGCCCTGCCCCCACGCGGACCCCATACAGGTCCATGCCACGATGCCCGCTGCCAGCGGTGCCACCAATTGCTTCACGATCGTCTCCTCGGCGCGGTTGAGCCACGCCCGTTTCTAAGGTCGACATCGTAATTACTTTTGATCTGAGTGATAATCCACGAATTCGCCCGATCACTTTTTTCATTTCGAGAAAGATGGACACGCTGGACAACATGCGCGCCTTCCTGGCGACCGTCCGTACCGGCAGCTTTTCCGAAGCGGGGCGCCAGTTGGGCGTTTCCCCCTCGGTGATCACCAAGCGGGTGGGGCAACTGGAATGGAAGATGCGGGGGCAGTTGTTCAACCGCTCCACCCGCAGCGTCACGCTGACCGACCTGGGTGAGCAGTTCCTGCCGCGCATCGCCGGCCTGGTGGCCGACTTCGACGACACGCTGGGGGAAATGACGAAAACGCGGGGCGGGCTGCTGGGCCGCATCCGCATCAAGATCCCGACCACGCTGGGCGCCCCTTACCTGGCCCGCCTCCTGACCGAGTTCCAACAAGCCCATCCACAGGTATTGCTGGACGTCGTCATGCTGGACCGATCCGTCAACCCGGTGGAGGAAGGCTTCGACATCGTGGTCGGCGCCCTGCCCGAGCTGTATGCGAACGTCGATGACGAGTGGCTGGCCCCGTATCCCCGCGTCGTCTGCGCGGCGCCATCGTATCTGGAAGCGCGCGGCAACCCGGTCCATCCGCGCGAACTGACCGACCACGATTGCCTGGTCTTCACGCCATCGGGCGCGCTATGGCAGTTCGAAAGCGCGGACGGCACGGCGCAGGTGGAGGTGCGGTCGCGCTTCACCTCCAACAGCAGCCGCGTGCTGCGCACCTCGGCCATCGCCGGCAACGGCATCACCGTCCTGTCGGCGGGCATGGCCGCGCCGGCGCTGGCGCGCGGGCAGTTGCGCACGGTGCTGGACGGCTATCGGCTGCCGGAACTGGCCTTGAAGGCGCTGCTGCCACGCACCCGCGGCGCCCTGCCCCGGGTGCGGGCCCTGGTCGACTGGCTCAAGCGGCGGCTGGCCGAGAATGGAGACTGGAGCGACGAGGAAAGCCTCTGACGCTCCGGGGATGGCACCCCGCGCGGCGGCGGGGCATGAGGATCAGAAGCGGGTATTCCGGGTGACCGACCAGCGCGCGGACAGCGCCCCCAGCAGGGCCACCCCGACCACGAACGCCCCCAGCCATTCCCACTGCGGCAGGCGCAGCGCGAACTCGGTCCCGTAGCTGCGGGCGAGGTCCGCCAGCGCGGCGTTGAGCGGATCCAGCACCACGGCCACCAGCCCGATCGCGGCCAGTGCCGCCACGCCGCAACTGATCGCCCCCAGGTACAGGAAGGGCCGCCGCACGAAGGACTCGGTGGCGCCCACCAGCCGTGCGACGCCGATTTCCTCGCGCTGGGACAGGGCCTGCATGCGCACGGTATTGAATACCGCCGCCAGCACCGCCACCGCCACCACCAGGGCCAGGAACAGCAGGCTCGCGCGGGCGAAGCGCAGGATGGCCTCCAGCCGCTGCACCCAGGCGCTATCCACCTGCACCATGTCGACCTTGGCCCAGGTCTTCCACAGGGCGGCGAGCTTGGCCGACCGCTGGGCCAGGTCTTCGCCTTCCAGCGTTACCACGATGGCGTCGGGCAGCGGGTTGTCGGGCAGCACCGCCAGGGCCTGGGCGTAGGCCGGGTTGGCCTTGAGCTCGGACAGCGCGCGGTCGCGGCTGATCACCCGCAGGGCCTGGATCTCGCTGGCGTGGTCGCGCCGGATCCGGTCGGCCACGGCGCCGGTCTCGGCCGGCGTGGCGCTGACCTGCATGAAGACGGTCATCTCGGGGTCGGCCGTCAGGTGGCTGGCCACCGGCCGCAGCGACATCAGCGCCGCCGCGCCCAGGAGGGGGATGGCCAGCGCCAGCGTGATAACGAGGATGTTGGCGATGGACGAGAACGGCTGCGACAGCAGCCGGCGCAGGGTCACGCCCAGCGCGTAGCGATGCTGGCGGATCAGGGGGCTCATGCCTGCACCTCCCCGCCCAGCCGCGGCGTGCGCTTGCCGCCGTCGGTGACCCGGCCTTCCTTCACCAGCAGCACACGCGTGGCGTAGTCGGTGATCAGGCTTTCGTCGTGCGTGGCCAGGATCGTGGTCACCCCCACGCGGTTGAAGTCGCGGAAGACCTCGACGATGCGGCGGGCGCTCTCGCGGTCCAGGTTGGCGGTGGGCTCGTCGGCGATCAACAGGCCGGGGCGGTTGACGATGGCCCGCGCGATGGCCAGCCGCTGCTGGTCGCCGCCGGACAGCTCCTGCGGCCGCAACCCGTCCTTGCCCGACAGGCCGACCCGCTCGATAGCGGCGTGCGCGCGCTTGGCGGCGGCCGAGCGCGAATGGCCGGTCACGGTAAGAGGCAGCATGACGTTCTCGAAGGCGCTGCGGTCGCTCAGCAGATGCACGTCCTGCAGGATGGTGCCGATGGCGCGCCGCAGGTACGGACGGAAGCGGCCGGGCAGCTTGCCGACGTTCTTCCCGTTGACCAGGACGGTGCCCCGGTTGGGGACGTCCAGCCCCGCGATGAGCTTCAGCAGGGTCGACTTGCCCGCCCCGGAAGGGCCGGAGACGAAGACGAATTCACCCTGGGCGATGCCGAAGGTCACATCGGCCAGCGTGTCGATGCCGCGGCCATAGGATTTGTAGACTTGCTGGAATTCGATCATGAGGTCGAAATAGTAACCTGGGCCGTCCGGAGACGACAGGCCCCGAGGTTTTCATCATACCGAACACATGCTACGGTACGTTTCCCCAAGGAGGCCATGGCTGGCGATGCTTTATAGTCCAGGGCCGTCCGCGCTAGGAGCCCGCCATGAAAGCATTGAAAACCTTCCTCGCCGCCGCCCTGATGCTGGGCGCCGCGCATGCCGCCCACGCCGGCCCCACGCTGGACGCCGTCAAGAAGAAGGGCTTCGTGCAGTGCGGCGTCTCGACCGGCGTGGCCGGTTTCAGCAACCCCGACAGCAAGGGCAACTGGACCGGCATCGACGTGGACCTGTGCAAGGCCGTCGCGGCCGCGCTGTTCGGCGATGCCACCAAGTTCAAGCTGACCCCGCTCAATACCCAGCAGCGCTTCACCGCGCTGCAATCGGGCGAGGTCGACGTCTTGCCGCGCAACACCTCCATCACCCTGCAGCGCGACGCGGCGCTGGGCCTGACCGGCGTGGGTGTGAACTTCTATGACGGCCAGGGGATCCTGGTGTCGAAGAAGCTGGGCGTCAAAAGCGCGAAGGAACTCAACCAGGCGGCCATCTGCCTGCAGCCCGGCACCACCACCGAACTGAACCTGGCCGACTGGTTCCGCGCCAACAAGCTGACCTTCAAGCCCGTGGTCATCGACAAGTTCGACGAACTGGTCCGCGCCTTCGCCGCCGGCCGCTGCGACGCCTACACCACCGACATCTCGGCGCTGAACGTGATCCGCACCACCAAGCTGTCCAACCCGGACGACTACATCGTGCTGCCCGAGATGATCTCGAAGGAACCGCTGGGGCCCATGGTGCGCCGGGGCGACGAGCAGTGGGCGACCATCGTCAAGTGGACGCTGAACGCGATGATCGAGGCCGAGGAATACGGCATCACGTCCAAGAACGTCGACGAAATGCTGAAAAGCACCAATCCCAACGTCCAGCGCATCCTGGGCGTGACGCCCGGCGCCGGCAAGAACCTGGGCGTGGACGAGAAGTGGGCCTACAACATCGTCAAGCAGGTCGGCAACTACGGCGAGAGCTTCGAGCGCAACGTCGGCCAGGGCAGCCCCCTGAAGATGCAGCGCGGCGCCAACGCCCTCTGGACCCAGGGCGGCCTGATGTACGCGTTGCCCATCCGCTGACGCGCGCATGTCCCGGTTGAGCTGGAGCAATCCCTCCGTCCGGTCGGCGGTCTACCAGGCCCTGGCCCTGGCCGCCGTCGCCGGGCTGGCCTGGTTCCTGGTCTCGAACACGCTGGCCAACCTGGCGGCCCGCAACATCTCGTCGGGCTTCGGCTTCCTGGGACGCGAAGCGGGCTTCGCCATCGGCGAAACCCCCATCCGCTACGACCCGCAGGACACCTACGGGCGGGCCATCCTGGTGGGCCTGCTGAACACGCTGCGCGTAGCGGCCGCCGGCATCGTGCTGGCGACGATCCTGGGCACGGTGGTGGGCATCGCCCGCCTGTCGCGCAACTGGCTGGTGGCGCGGCTGGCCTCGGTGTACGTCGAGCTGATGCGCAACACGCCGCTGCTGCTGCAACTCTTCCTCTGGTATGCGCTGATCACCGAGACCCTGCCACCGGCCCGCCAGGCGCTGGAACTCCTGCCCGGCGTGTTCCTGTCCAACCGCGGCATCAAGCTGCCGCTGCCCGCCGACCATCTTGGCTTCGACCTGGCCGCGGCGGGCTTCGGCCTGGCGGTCGCGCTGTCGCTGGCGCTGGCCCACTGGATGCGGCGGCGCCAGCAGCATAGCGGAGACGTGCGCCCCATCGCTCGCTGGGTCGCCGCGCTGCTGGTCGGGCTGCCGCTGGCGGGCTGGCTGGCGGGCGGCGCGCCAGCGCAGTTCGACGTGCCCCATCTGCAGGGATTCGGTTTCACCGGCGGCGCCACCCTCACTCCCGAATTCACGGCCCTGCTGTTCGGGCTGGTGATCTATACGGCGGCTTTCATCGCCGAAGTGGTGCGCGCCGGCATCCAGTCCGTGCACCGCGGCCAGTGGGAAGCCGCCGAATCCCTGGGACTGCGGCGCGGCAAGGTCCTGCGGCTGGTCGTGCTGCCCCAGGCGCTGCGGGTCATCATCCCGCCCGTCACCAGCCAGTACCTGAACCTGACCAAGAACAGCTCATTGGCCGTCGCCATCGGCTATCCGGACATCGTCTCCATCGCCAACACGACGTTGAACCAGACCGGCCAGGCGATCGAGGGCGTGCTGATCATCATGGCGGTGTACCTGGCGGTCAGCCTGACGATCTCGGTGCTGATGAACTTCTACAACCGCCGCATGGCGCTGGTGGAACGATGAAGTTCCCCCAGGCCGGGCTGGCGAAGCACGTACGAGAGAGCCTCTTCTCATCACCATTGAGTATCCTGCTGACGCTGCTGGTGGCGTGGGTGCTGATGATGATCGTTCCCGCGCTGGTGGAATGGGGATTGATACGCGCAACCTTCGTCGCCTCGTCGGCGCAGGAATGCCGCGAGGCCGGCGGCGCGTGCTGGGCCTTCATCGCCGAGAAGCACCGGCTGATCCTGTTCGGCCTGTATCCGTACGACGAACAATGGCGCCCGCTGCTGGCCAGCGCGCTGCTGATCGGCGCCGTCGTGGCCAGTTGCCTGCGCCGCTTCTGGAACCGCTGGCTGGCGCTGATCTGGATCGTCGCGCTGACGGCCACCGGCATCCTGATGTGGGGTGGCGTGCTGGGCCTGCAATACGTCGAGAACACGCTATGGGGCGGCCTGCCGCTGACGCTGATCCTGGCGACCTTCGGCATGGGCCTGGCCTTTCCGCTGGGCGTGCTGCTGGCGCTGGGACGCCGCTCGCGCCTGCCCGCCATCAAGGCCCTGTGCGTGGTCTACATCGAACTGATACGCGGCGTGCCGCTGATCAGCCTGCTGTTCATGTCCTCGGTCATGCTGCCGCTGTTCCTGCCGGAAGGCATGAGCATAGACAAGCTGCTGCGCGCGCAGATCGCCATCATCCTGTTCGCCGCCGCCTACCTGGCCGAACTGGTGCGCGGCGGCCTGCAGGCCATCCCCAAGGGCCAGTACGAGGGCGCGGACTCGATCGGCCTGAGCTATTGGCAGCAGATGCGCCTGATCATCCTGCCGCAGGCGCTCAGGACCATCATCGCGCCGCTGGTCAGCATGTTCATCCTGGTGTTCAAGGACACCTCGCTGGTGGTGATCATCGGGATCTTCGACCTCACCCAGTCGGCCAAGGCCTCGCTGGCCGATGCCGCCTGGCCGGGCTTCTCGGTCGAGGCCTACCTGTTCATCGCCGCCATCTACTTCGTATTCTGCTTCGCGATGTCGCGCTACAGCCAATCGCTGGAGAAGCGCCTGCGCACGGACCGGGAGCGATGAGCTCCCCTCCCGCCCGGACGCCAGCCCCCGACAGGAAACCCGCCATGTCCTCATCCACGCAGCCGATCATACAAATGGAAGGCGTCAGCAAATGGTTCGGCAAGTACCAGGTGCTGCGCGGCATCGACCTTGCCGTGGAGCGCGGCGAACGCATCGTCATCTGCGGGCCTTCCGGCTCCGGCAAGTCGACCCTGATCCGCTGCATCAACCGCCTGGAGGAACACCAGCAGGGCCGCATCGCCGTGGGCGGCATCGAACTGACCAGCGACCTGAAGGATATCGAAGCGATCCGGCGGGAAGTCGGCATGGTGTTCCAGCACTTCAACCTGTTCCCTCACCTGACCGTCCTGCAGAACCTGACACTGGGCCCGATCTGGGTGCTCAAGCAGCCCAAGGCCCAGGCCGAGGCCGCCGCCATGCAGTACCTGGAGCGCGTGCGCATCCCGGAACAGGCGCACAAGTATCCCGGGCAGCTCTCGGGCGGACAGCAGCAGCGGGTGGCCATCGCGCGGTCGCTGTGCATGTCGCCCAAGATCATCCTGTTCGACGAACCGACCTCGGCGCTCGATCCGGAGATGGTCAAGGAAGTGCTGGACGTGATGACCTCGCTGGCAGAGACCGGCATCACCATGCTGTGCGTGACGCACGAGATGGGCTTCGCCCGGCAGGTGGCGGACCGCGTGATCTTCATGGACCAGGGCCAGATCGTCGAACAGAACACGCCCGAGGCCTTCTTCTCGAACCCGCAGAACGACCGTACCCGACTGTTCCTGAGCCAGATCCTGCACTGAACCGACCCGGCGGTGGCGCCATGAAGCCGACATGCCCAATTATTACGATTGAGCAAGCCTGTCGGGGATAAGCTCCCGAGGCATTAAAATCCGGAACTCATGGACCTCAAACTTTTCGAAGACCTGATCGCGCTCGCCCGGACGCAGAGCTTCGTGCGCGCCGCCGAAATGCGGCACGTCACCCACCCCGCCTTCGGCCGCCGCATCCGCGCGCTGGAAGTCTGGGCCGGCTCGCCGCTGGTGGAACGCAATCGCACGCCGGTCCAGCTCACCCCCGAGGGCGAGGTCATGCTCAAGACCGCCGAACGCACGGTCGAAAGCGTCGCCAACGCCCGCTCGCAAATCCAGCGCCACGGCACCAACCAGGGCATGAGCCTGCGCATAGGCACGGGCCGCACGCTGGCCCGCACCCTGGTGGCCGACTGGCTGGCCCGCATCACGCACATGCCGCGCAGCCCGCTGCGCGGCAAGGCGCAGATCGACATCATCACCGGCGCGACATCCGACCTTGCCGGCATGCTGGAACAAAGCAAGGTCGACATGCTGTGCTGCTACGAACACCGGGCGTTGTCGGTGCCGCTGAACGGCCACCGCTATCGCCACCTGACGCTGTCCACGGAAAAGCTGGTGCCGGTCAGCGTGGCCGATGCGCAGGGCAAGCCTCGCTACAGCCTGATCGGAGCCAGCCAGGCAACGCCGCTGATCGCCTACGGCATCGGCCTGTCCATGGAGCGGCTGCTGAGCGAGCATTTCGAGCGCAATCCACTCGCGGGCATGAACGTGTTCCTGCGCTGCGACTCGGCCGACGCCGTCTACGAATTCGTCAAGAAGGGCCTGGGCGTCGCGTGGCTGCCCTGGTCCATGGTGGCGGCCGACTGCCAGCGCCGCAACATGGTGGTCCTGGGCGGCCGCAGCGACGAAGTCCCGTTCGAAGTCCGGCTGTACCGGCCCCGCGCCCGCCAGGCCGACGTGGTCGAAGCGGTCTGGGCGGCGACGGAATTCGCGCGCTGACCTGAGCGGCGGGATGCCGCATCGGGCGCCCCGCACCAAGCCGGGGCGCCAAGCGTTTCGTATATTCCCCGCTTGCCGCACCGGCCTGGGGCAAACCCTGAATGTGGGCCGAATCCGCACGCACATGTGCCCGATTCGCACCTTTGCATCCCTGCCGTGCGCAAGGATGGCGGCACGATAACTGCTCTGTACGGGGCCCCTCCATGAACCAGCCTACCCTTACGCGCCGCGCGCTCATGCTGGCGCTCGCCGCCTTTGCCGCCGGCGCCGCCGTTCCCGCCCACGCACAGGACGACTATCCCGCCCGACCCATCACCCTGGTGGTGGGCTACCCGGCCGGCGGCAGCACCGACCTGACCGCCCGCCTGTTCGGCGAAGCGCTGTCCAAGCGCATCGGCGAACGCGTCATCGTCGAAAACGTGGGCGGCGCCGGCGGCGCGATCGGTGCCCAGCGCGTGGCTAAGGCCCGCGCCGACGGCTACACGCTGCTGCTGGGCGCGTCCAACGAGATGGCCATCGCCAGCCTCATCAACAAGGCGGTCAAATACGACGGCCTGAAGGACTTCACCCCCATCGGCATGATCAGCACGCAGCCCATGGTGCTGGTGGCGTCGGCCAACTCGCCCATCAAGAACATCTCCGACTTCCTGGCCCAGGCCCGCGCCAATCCCGGCAAGTTCAGCTTCGGCACCTCGGGCGTCGGCACCGCCCTGCACCTGTCCGCCGAAAGCGTGAAGGAAGCGGGCGGCCTGCAACTCGTGCACGTGCCCTACCGCGGCGTCGCGCCGCTGGCCAGCGACATCATGGGCGGCCAGTTGCAATTCGGCGTGTTCGTGCTGTCGAGCGCGCTGGCCAACATCCGCGCCGGCAAGCTGGTACCCATCGGCCTGATGCAGGCCTCGCGCGCGCCGCTCGCGCCGGAGATCCCCACCTTCGCCGAAGCCGGACTGAAGGACGTCAACATGGACATCTGGTTCGGCCTGTACGGCCCCGCCAACGTGCCCGGACCGGTGGTCGCCAAGCTGCGCGCCGCGCTGGACGATGTCCTGAAGATGCCGGAGTTCCGCAGCAAGATGCAGGAATCGGGGTCTACCGTGGCCGCCTCGGGGGTCGACCTGGCCCAGTTCCAGCGCAAGGAAACCGAGAAGTACAAGCGCATCGTCGAGTTCGCCAAGATCGAGGAATGAAGATGGCGACCCACGATTTCCTGCTGCCCGTGCCCGACCTGTCCGCCGTCCGCGCCGGCAACACCGGCGTCGAAGGCGTCTGGCACTTCGACTCGGGCACGCCCGGCCGCCACGCCATGGTCACCTCGCTGGTGCACGGCAACGAGCTGTGCGGCGCCTGGGCGGTCAAGACCGCGCTCGAGGCCGGCCTGCGGCCCCGCCGCGGCAAGCTGACGCTGGCGTTCTGCAACCTGGCCGCGTTCGACACCTTCGACGCCGCCCGCCACGACGCCTCGCGCTACCTGGACGAGGACCTGAACCGGGTCTGGAGCGACGACAAGCTCGCCGCCCCCACCACCCGCGAGCGCACGCGCGCCTCGGCACTGCTGCCCTGGGTGCGGCAGGCCGACTGGCTGCTGGACCTGCACTCCATGCACGAACCCTGCGCGCCGCTGCTGCTGACGGGCATGCAGCCGCGCAACCTGGACCTGGCCCGCGAACTGGGCGCGCCGCGCCACGTCATCGTCGATGCCGGCCACAAGGACGGCGTGCGCATGCGCGACTACGGCCGCTTCGGGCAGATGGCCGACAACGGCACGCGCTCGCTGCTGATCGAGTGCGGCTACCACGGCGCGCTCGAGAGCCGGACCGTGGCACTGGACCAGGTGGGGCGCTTCCTGCGCGCTTCGGGCATCGTCGACGAAAGCGACATTCCCGCCGAGTGGATCACCCCCGCGCCGGATGTCCAGCAGGCGATCGAAGTCACGCAGCCGGTGGTCGCGCGCAGCATGGACTTCCGGTTCGCCCAGCCCTGGCAGGGACTGGAAGAGCTGGAACGCGCCGGCACCGTCATCGGCTGGCAGGACGGCGAACCCGTGACGACGCCGTACGACCATTGCACGCTGGTCATGCCTTCGCTGCGGCAGCTCGTGCCCGGCGTGACCGTGGTCAGGCTGGCGCGGCGGGTCGCCTGAGTTTTCCGGCCCGACCTCGGTCGGGTCAATTTGATTACCATTTAGTCAATAACAAGAAGATATTTCTAGAAAAAACCAAATAAAAATTAGGATAATTCAGTTCTCCATTTCAAAATATTGACTATTTAGTCAACTAAACCTATCGTGCGGCTGAACGATGGCCGTCGCGCGCCATCGCCCTCCATCCACCCCCGAGGAACCCACGATGGCCACCGCACGCCACCCCCGACCACCCGAACTCGAGCACGCTTCGCTCGAAGACATCGCCGCCCGCTACGTCGGCCGCTTCCGCGACAAGACCCCCGACTGGGCCGCCTTCGAGGACGCCAGGATCGAAGGCTTCAAGCGCGCCCAGCACCGCTTCATCGGCGCCGGCGGCTCCGGCAAGCACGGCGATACCTCCGCCATCCCCGCCCGCGGATTCACCCTGAGCATCATGTACGTCGAGCCCGGACAGGGAAACGCCGCCCACACCCACGAGGTCGAGGAAGTCTTCTTCGTCCTGCAGGGCTTCCTGGACGTCTTCTTCGAGGACGAGGCCGGCAACAAGGCCTGGCGCCGCCTCGCCCCCTGGGAATGCGCCGCCTGCCCGCCCGGCGTCATCCACGGCTACGAGAACCGCAGCCTCGAACCCGTCTACTTCCAGGTCATGCTCGGCCGCGCTCAGCCCGAACTCATGGGCTACGCCAGCGACGACCTCTTCCAGAAACGCGACGGACACCTCACGTCCAGCCACCGCAACTAGACACGCCCCGCGCCCATTCCCGGGCGTAACGATGCCCGCGCGGCGCCCCATTTGCAGGAGTACACGCTGTGAATCGAATGAAACTGGCATTCGTCTGCGCGACCGTCGCACTGACAGCCCCGGCCGCCGCCGACACCTATCCCGCCAAGCCCGTGCGGATCGTCGTCACCGCCCCGCCCGGCGCCACCTCGGACATGCTGGCGCGCGTCATGGCCGAGCAACTGGGCAAGGCGCTGAAGGTCGCGTTCGTCGTCGAGAACCGTCCCGGCGCCGGCGGCAACATCGCCGGCGAGCACGTCGCCAAGTCGCCGCCCGACGGCTACACGCTGCTGCTGGCCTCGGTCAGCTCGCACGCCATCAATCCGTCCCTCTACAAAAAGATGCCGTACGACCCGGTCAAGGACTTCGCACCCATCATCGTGCTGGCCTCGAACCCGAACGCCCTCGTGGTTTCTCCCGCCTCCGGCATCAAGTCCGTCGCCGACCTGGTCAAGGCCGCCCGCGCCAAGCCCGGCGAACTCAGCTTCAGCTCCGGCGGCAACGGGACTTCGCAGCATCTGGCGGGCGAACTCTTCAAGTCCATGACCGGCGTACAGTTGATGCACGTGCCCTACAAGGGTTCGTCGGAAGCGTTGACGGCGGTCATGCGCAACGAGACCACCCTGATGTTCCCCAACATTCCCAACGCGCTCGCGCTGGCCAAGAACGGCAACGTCAACCTGCTTGCGGTCACGACCCGCAACCGCCTGTCCTGGCTGCCCGACGTTCCCACGCTGAACGAAAGCGGCCTGCCCGGCTTCGAGGCCGTGGCCTGGTTCGGACTGGTCGCGCCCGCCGGCACGCCGCGCGCCGTGGTCGACACCGTCAACGCCGAATCGGCCAAGGTGCTGGCGCGGCCGAACGTGCAGCAGCAATTGATCGGCCAGGGATTCGACATCATGGGCGGCAGTCCGGAAACGTTCCAGGCGTTCCTGAAGGCCGAGATCGAGAAGTGGCGCGTGGTCGTCAAACAGTCCGGCGCGACCATCAACTAGCCTGGGAAGAACCGGGAAGCCCCCCTCCGGCCGACGCCGCGAAGGGGGGCCCGCGCTACAGCGGCCGGATGCCGATGAAGCGCAACTGCGACAGTTCGTCTATCGCGTAGCGCACGCCTTCGCGGCCGAAGCCCGACTCCTTGGCGCCGCCGAAGGGATACATGTCGAGCCGGAAGCGGCTGGCCTCGTTGATCCACAGGGATCCCACCTCGAAGCCGTCGGCAAACAGGAAGGCATTGCCCAGGCTGCGGGTGAACACCGCGCCCTGCAGGCCGAACGGCGAATCGTTCGCCAGTTGCAGCGCCTCCTGCGCATCGGCGGCGCGCTGCACGACGGCCAGCGGGCCGAAGGCCTCGTCCGCCCAGATGGGACTATCGGCGGGCGCATCGACCAGGATGCCGGGGCTGACCCGGCAGCCGTCCTGCTTCGGCTCCAGGGCATATCGGGCACCCCGCTCCACCGACCGGCGCGCCATGCCCATAACGCGGTCGGCGGCCGCACGCGAAACCATGGGACCGACGTCGGTGGCCTCGTCGTCCGCGCTGCCCACGCGCAAGGCTCGGGCCGCTTCCACGAACAGCGGCAGGAAGGCATCGTAGGCCGAAGCCTCCACGATCACGCGCTGCGCCGACACGCACTGCTGGCCGCTCGCTTCGAAGGCGGCGGCAGCGATGCGGCGGGCGGCATCGGCCAGGTCCGCGTCGGCCAGCACCACATTGGCGGCATTCGAACCCAGTTCCGCCACGAACTTCTTCGCACCGGCCATGCGCGCCAGCGCATCGCCGGCCGCCGTGCCGCCCGTGAACGTCACGACCCGGACCCTCGCATCCCGCACCAGGGCCTGTGCCGGGGACCGGTCGCCGCAAACCACGTTGAACAACCCCGGCGCCAGCCCCGCCTCCACGAACAGCGCGGCGACGGCCAGCGCCGCGCGCGTTCCGGCCGGATGCGGCTTGACCACGACGGCGTTGCCCGCCGCCAGGGCCGGCGCCACTTTCTGCACCAGCAGGTTGACCGGCGCATTGAACGGGGTAATCGCGGCCACGACGCCGTATGGCACGCGGCGTACCAGGCCATGCCGCCCCACACCCGCCGCGACGGCATCCAGCGGCAGCATCTCGCCGGTCAACGTCTGGAGCTGCACCGCGCAGGCCCGAAGGAACTGGACGCCGCGGACGACCTCGACGCGCGCCACCCGGACGGGCTTGCCGACGTCGCTCACCAGCAGCTCCGCCACGGCGCCCACCCGCGCCTCCAGCAGATCCGCCGCCTTGTTCAGCAAGGCCGCCCGCTCCACCACCGGTGCCGCCGCGTGGCGGCGGAACGCGGCCAGGGCGGAGGAGACCGCCTGCGCGCACAGCTCGTCGGAGGCCTCGGCCAGGTGGATGCGGCGGTCGGCATGCTGGGGCGACTCCAGCGTGATCGTCGTCCCGGTGCCGGGTACGGACTGGCCATCGATAAAGCTGTGCAGGATATCCAAGGCGGGCTCGCTCGCAAGATCAGGAAAGAGGGGATCGGACTTCATTCTATGTTTTGTTTGACTATTTAGTCAATTTAAAGACGATAAAACGAAAATCCCGTGGCCACCCGGCCGGCCCGCGCACGAGGCGCGAATCCCGCTGCATGTACACTTGCACGGCCCCCTAGCATCCAGGCCCTCATGTCCGCCATGACTCCAAAAAAAGCAGACACCACCGTTCCCGCAACACCCCGGCGCCGGGCCAGCGGCCCGCGGGAAAGCGCCGCCCGCACCCGCCTGTCCATCATCGAGGCCTCCATCCAGGAGTTCTCGCAGAAAGGCTTCGAAGGCGCGCGCGTGGACGAGATCGCGCTGCGGGCGGGCGTAAACAAGAACCTGCTCTACCACCACTTCGGCAACAAGGATGGCCTGTTCGTCGCGGTGCTGACCCATACCTACGAGAACATCCGGGCGCGGCAGCAGGACATCCAGCTGCGCACCGTGGACCCCGAAGCAGCGATGCGCCGGCTGGTCATCTCCACGGGCAAGATCTGGGTCCAGTTTCCCGAGTTCCAGCGCCTGCTGATGAGCGAGAACCTGGCCGGCGGCCGGCACGTCGCCAGCGACGCGGCCATCTCGGACCTGTACAACCCGCTGCTGGACACGATCGAACAACTGCTGGCCCGCGGCCGCGAGGCGGGCGTCTTCCGCGACGACATCGACCCCATCGATCTCTACATCTCCGTCACCTCGCTGACCGCTCACTACGTCAACAACCAGCACACCTTCGAGGCCATCTTCCGCCAGAAACTAATGACGCCGCAGCGGGTTCGACAGCGCCTGGAGCACGCGGCGGACATGGTGATCCGGTACCTGAAGAAGGATTGATGGCCATTGCGCCGGATCGGATTTCCGGCGCTTAACATTGACCATTTAGTCAATTTACCCTATCGTGTGGTCGTACGATGGCCGTCGCACGCCATCGCCCTCCATCCACCCCCGAGGAACCCACGATGGCCACCGCACGCCACCCCCGACCACCCGAACTCGAGCACGCTTCGCTCGAAGACATCGCCGCCCGCTACGTCGGCCGCTTCCGCGACAAGACCCCCGACTGGGCCGCCTTCGAGGACGCCAGGATCGAAGGCTTCAAGCGCGCCCAGCACCGCTTCATCGGCGCCGGCGGCTCCGGCAAGCACGGCGATACCTCCGCCATCCCCGCCCGCGGATTCACCCTGAGCATCATGTACGTCGAGCCCGGACAGGGAAACGCCGCCCACACCCACGAGGTCGAGGAAGTCTTCTTCGTCCTGCAGGGCTTCCTGGACGTCTTCTTCGAGGACGAGGCCGGCAACAAGGCCTGGCGCCGCCTCGCCCCCTGGGAATGCGCCGCCTGCCCGCCCGGCGTCATCCACGGCTACGAGAACCGCAGCCTCGAACCCGTCTACTTCCAGGTCATGCTCGGCCGCGCACAGCCCGAACTCATGGGCTACGCCAGCGACGACCTCTTCCAGAAACGCGACGGACACCTCACGTCCAGCCACCGCAACTAGACACGCCTCCAAGGAGAACAAGCGATGCAATTGGTTGGCGAACAGCTGGTACCGGCGGACCAGCAGACGACGTGGGAAGCGCTGAATGATCCGGAAGTGCTGCGGCAATGCATTCCTGGCTGCGATGCCATCACCGAAGACGGCGAGCATGCCTATCGGGTCGAGATGAGCGTGCGCATCGGTCCCGTCAGCGCGAAATTCAAGGGCAAGCTGCGGCTGCTGGACATCCAGGCCCCGACCTCCTACAGCCTGGAGTTCGAGGGCCAGGGCGGCGCCGCCGGATTCGGCAAGGGTACGGCCGCCGTCCGGCTCGAACCCGAAGCCGATGCCACGCGGCTGAACTACACCGTCGATGCCTCGATCGGCGGCAAGCTGGCGCAGGTCGGCGCGCGGTTGATCGAGGCCGCGGCGCGCAAGCTGTCGGACGATTTCTTCGGCAAGTTCAACGCGCTCATGCGACAAGGTGCCGGCGAGGCAGCAACGGTCGAACCCAGCGGGAATGCCGTCCCTCGCTGGAAGCGGCTGTTCAGGAAAGAGGGAGCGCCGTCGTAGGCAAAAGGAAAAACGCCGGGGCGTGGACTGCCCGCCCCGGCACGCCGCGGATCACTCCGCCTTGATACCGGCCGTCCTGGCTGCCGCGCCGTAGCTCGCCACGTCTCGCTTGATCAGTTCGGCCGATTGTGCCGAATCCAGGAAGAACACATCCAGTCCTGCGCCCGACAGCTTGGCGCGGGTTTCCGGCGATTCCAGCGCCTGCCTGACGTCGCTCTCGATCTTGGCCACGACGTCCTTGGGCGTCCCCGCGGGTGCGGCCAGGCCGTAGTAGTTTTCCACCGAGAAGTTCTTCAGCGCGGGAATGCCGGATTCCGCCACGGTGGGGATATCCTTGGCCGACTCCGAGCGCTTCGCCGACGTGACCGCGATGGGCACCAGCTTGCCGCTCTTGATGAAGGGCAGCACCGTGGGCATGGTCGCCACGACCGTGTCGACGTGCCCCGCGACCGCGTCCACCACGGCCGGGCTGCAGCCGCGATGCGGTACGTGAACAGCCTTGGTGTGGGTTTCGACCTTGATCAGCTCCATCGCGAAATGGTGGGCCGTGGCCGCGCCGCAGGTCAGGTAGTTCATCTCGCCCTTTTCCCGCTCCATCTTCGCCAGCAGCTCCGGCATGGTCTTGATCTTGGCCTTGGGGTTGACGGCGATCACGATGGCCGAGGACGTCATCATGCCCGCGAAGGCGAAGTCCTTGGTGATGTCGAACTCGGTCTCGGTGTAGAGCACGCGATTGATCGCGTGCGTGTTGCTGACCAGCAGCAGGGTGTGGCCGTCCGGCGGCGACCGGTAGACATTCAGCGCGCCGATGTTGCCGCCCGCACCGATCACGTTCTCGACCACCACGGCGTGGGGTTTCCATTTCTCCGCCAGCTTCTCGGCCATGATGCGCGCGGTCTGGTCCGCCGCGCCGCCGGGCGTGAAGCCGACCACAATGCGCACCGCCTTGGTCGGAAACCGCACGTCGGCATGGCCCTGCTGCGAAGCAGCCATGGATAGCGCCGCAACGACGCCTGCGCACACGCGCATCTTGTTCAACCTAGACATTGTTCAACCCCTTCCCAGGAAGTAAGAACTGCTTGGATCGATGAATTTGCCGGCGGGATGCCGGCGGTGTGGCAAGGCGTCAGCCCGCCGCCTGCTCGTGCGCGGCGATCTGCCGGACGAGCTCGACCGGCTCCACGGGCACCCGTGATACCCGGATCCTGAAATCCGCCAACGCGTCGTCGATGGCCGAGGCGATGGCCGCGGTGACGGGAATCGTCCCGGCCTCGCCCACGCCTTTCACTCCCAGCGGATTGCTGGGAGCCGGAGACTCGGTGAACGAAATCTCCAGGGGCGGCACCTCGGTGGCGGTCGTCAGCAGGTAGTCCGCGAAAGTCGTGCTGATGGGCTGGGCCTGGTCGTCGTAGCGCATGCACTCGAACAAGGCATTGCCGATACCGTGCACGATGCCGCCGTGGATCTGTCCTTCGGCGGTCATGGGATTGATCAGCGTACCGCTGTCGTGGGTCGCGACATAGCGCAGGACGCGCACTTCGCCGGTCACGATGTCCACCTCGACCTCGCAGGCGTGGAAGCCATGCGCATAGGCCATGTCGGTGGGCTCCCAATGGATGGTGGCCTCGAGGCCCGCGCCCACCCCGGGCGGCAGGTCGTAGCCGGGTATGCCTCGCAGCAGGCGCGCGATTTCGCTGTAGGTCACCGCGCGGCCTGGATCGTCGGTCGCACAGACCGTGCCGTCGCGCAGGCAGACCGCCGACTCGTCCATCTTCAGCATGATGGCGCCGACCTTGCGCAGCTTGGCCGCCACGGCCACGGCGGCATAGTGCACGGACGAACCGGCGGTCACGGTCTGCCGGCTGGCGAACCCGCCCACGCCCATCGACGTGTGGGCGGTATCGCCGGATATCACCTGCACCGCCTCGACCGGCACGCATAGTTGTTCGGCGGCGATCTGGGCCATGGCGGTGTTCAGGCCCTGCCCCATCGCCATCGCGCCGGTGGCCACGGCGACGTGCCCGTTCGACGACACGCGTACGCTGCCGGACTCGAACGGTCCGCGCCCCGTCCCCTTGACCGCGTGGGCGAAACCCAGGCCGATGTAGCGTCCGTCGCGCCGCGCCGCCTGGCGCTTCGCGTCGAAGCCGGCATAGTCGATCTGCTCCAGCACGCGGCGCTGGGCATCCAGGTAATCGCCGCTGTCGAGCACGATGGGCCGGCCCGACCGGGCGGTCAGCGGCTTGGTGTAGGGCATCTTCTCCGCCAATACGAGATTGCGCGCACGCACCGCCGCGCGGTCCTCGCCCAGCTCGAAGGCGATCCGGTCCAGCAGCCGCTCCATCACGAAGGTGCCCTGCGGATACCCCGCGCCCCGGACCGGGATCACGTAGATCTTGTTGGTCTGCACCACCGTGACCCGCATCTCGTAGGCGGGAATGGCATAAGGGCCGGTCACCGCCGTGCTGGAGTTGTAGGCGCAGTTCACACCCTGGGGCGTATAGGCGCCCTGGTCGTGCAGCATGGTCCCGCGTATGCCCCGGACCACGCCCTTGTCGTCGCAGGCCACCTCGACGTCCCAGAGCTGGTCGCGCTCCTGGATGGCGCCCAGGAAGTGTTCCATGCGGTCCTCGATCCACTTGACCGCGCGCTTGTGGTGCCAGGCAACGGCGGCCACCGCCAGTTCCTCGGGATAGACCACGAACTTGCAGCCGAAGCCGCCACCCACGTCGGGCGCCACCACCCGGACCAGCGAGTCGGGCAGGCCCAGCGCCTTGGCGACGGTGAAAGCCAGTTCGTGCGGCATCTGGGTCGAAGCCCAGATCATCAGCGCGCCCTGGTGCTTGTCATACTGCGCCACCATGCCCCGGCACTCCATCGGATGGGCGCCGCCGCGGTGCTGGGAAATGGTCTCGCGGAAAACGTGCGGCGCATCCTGGAACGCCGCGTCGCACTCGCCGTAGCCCACGCGGAATTCCCGCAGCACGTTGCCGGGCGCCTCGCGCCGCACCTTGGGCGCGTCGGGCTCCAGCGCGGCGTGCACGTCGGAGACGGCCGGCAGCGGGTCGTAGTCCACCATCACCAGCGCCGCGCCATCCTCCGCGATGTAGCGGGAAGTCGCCAGCACCATCGCCACCGCCTCGCCCACAAAACACACTTCCTCGGGGCACAGCACGTAGGGCGTGATGTCGGGCGGCAGGTCGCTGGTCGGCCAGCCCAGTGGCATGCGCAAGGCCTCGACGTAGGTCGCCATCTCGCGCGCGTCGATGACCGCGACCACGCCCGGAACCTCCAGCGCGGCCGAGCCGTCCACGCCGCGGATCAGCGCATGGGCGTAGGGGCTGCGGACGAAGGCGACGTGCAGGGCGTCGGGCAGGTCGATGTCGGCCACGTAGCGGCCCGCTCCCGTCAGCAGACGGACGTCCTCGGCGCGCAGCGCGCGCTTGCCGATATGGGAGGCCGGAACCCGGTCACGCGCGTTCATGGACGGCCCTCCTGCTTTCCAGGGTACGCATGGCGGCGGCCACGATGTTCTGGTATCCGGTACAGCGGCAGATGTGCCCGGACAAGGCCAGCCTGACGTCTTCCTCGGTCGCCTCGGGCATGTCGCGCAGCAATTCGGTCAGGGTCATCAGAATGCCCGGGGTGCAGAAACCGCACTGCAATCCATGCAGCTCCCGGAATGCCTGCTGCAGATCGTTGAGTTCGCCATTGCCCGCCAGCGATTCGACCGTATGGATCTCGTACCGCTGCGCCTGCGCCGCCAACATCAGGCAACTGCGCGCGGTGGCCCCGTTCACGTGCACCGTACAGGCGCCGCAAACGCCGTGCTCGCAGCCCAGGTGGGTGCCGGTCAGCCCCAGGTCGTTGCGCAGGCAATCGCCCAGTGTCGTGCGCGGCTCCACGCTGACCGCGTGCTGCGCGCCGTTGACGCACAGCGATATCCGCGCCAGCTCGCCGACTTCGAGTTTCTTCATGATGAGTGTTCCTGGGAGAGGACGGCGGCGCGTTCGAGCGCCTTGAACAGTGCGCGCTCGAGCAGGCGCTGGGCCAGCCGCTGGCGGTACCACGCGGGATAGGTCGGATCGCCGACCGCCTCGCACCGGGCGGCCTGCGCGCAGGCTGCGCGCACCACCGCCTCGGTGGGGACGTTTCCGTGGAGCAGGCGCTCGGCTGCCTCGACTCGGAACGGCACCGACGCCACGCCCCCCAGGGTCAGCGAACAGCGTTCGACCGCGCCCTTTGCATCCAGCAGGACCAGCGCGGCGGCCGACACGATGGCGAAGTCGCCGTGCCTGCGGCCGTACTCGATGAACGCATGGCCGGCACGCGCGGGCCAGGGCGTGAAGCGGACAGCGGCCAGGATTTCATCGGGCTCCAGGCACGAGGTCATCAGGTCCACGGCGAACTCCCGCATGGACACCATCCGCTCGCCGCGCACGCTGCGCAGGGAAAGCCGGGCGTCCATGGCGATCGCGACCGTCGGCTGTTCGGCGGAGGGATCCAGGTGGCAGACGCTGCCGCCCAGCGTGCCACGGTTGCGCGTCTGCCTGTGCCCCACGTTCAGGATGGCTTCCTTGAGCAGGGGCAGACGCTCGGCCACCAGCGGCGAGAACTCGATGTCGCGCTGGCGGGTCATCGCGCCGATGACGATGTCGTCGCCATCCTCGCGCAGGCCCGCCAGTTCGGCGATGCCGTTCAGATCGATGACATCGTCCGGGAAGGCCAGCCGCAGGTTGAGCATGGGCATCAGGGACTGGCCGCCGGCGATCACGCGGGCATTGTCGCGGCTCGCCAGCAGGTCCAGCGCCTCGGACAACGACTCCGGCAGGTGCAGGGAAAAGGGAGACGGTTTCATGGCGCCCCGCCTCAGATCCGGGTCAGGTCGAGCGTGGACGGCGAGAACAGCTCCTCGGGCGCGACCTGGCGCGCCGACAGGCCCTGCTGGTGGTGATAGCGCACGAAGGTCTCCAACACGTGGCGATTGGCCTCGAACCCATAGCTCCAGTAGTCGTCGCCCATGTCGCGCCTGGCCTGTTCAAAGGCTGCGACGCCCCAGGGCAGGCTGTGATAGAGGTGGCCGATCTGCCCCATCTCGATGAAGGCCAGATCCTTGGCGCGGGTGAACGCCTTGAGCACATTCACCGCCAGCCATGGATGCCGCTCGGCCAGCTCCTTGCGGATGCCGATGGCATGCATGGTCGGAAAGATGCGCGTGCGCCGGAAGTAGTCCGCTTCCACGCTCGGATAGTCCGGGAACATGCGGGCGACGCCCGGTTCGCCCCGCAGGAAACAGGACGGCGCCCGCGCGCTGATGACGGCATCCAGTTCGCCATCGGCCAGCATCCCGCTCAGTGTCTTGTCGCCGGCAATCTGTTCCAGTTCGATGCCCGGCGGCAGCTTGATGGGCGCGCGCTCCTCGCGTCCCGCCTGCTCGACGCCACCGCGCCGCCACCGCACGGACGCGGGGTCCAGACCATAGTCGTCTTGCAGGATGCCGCGTATCCACACGTTGGCCGTGATCTGGTATTCAGGCAGCCCCACCTTCTTGCCCGCCAGGTCCGACGGGGACCGGATGCCCCGGTCGGTGCGGATGTAGATGCCGGAGTGGCGGAACAGCCGCGAGACGAAGGCGGGGATCGCGACATACGCGTTCTGGCCGCGGGAAGTCATCATCGTATGGCTGCTAAGCGAGATCTCGCAGATGTCGAACTCCGCATACTTGAAGGCGCGGTGGAACGACTCCTCGGGCTCGAGCTGCGACGTGATCAGGTCCACGCCTTCGATACCGGCCCGGCCGTCCATCAGCGCGGACGTCCGGTCGTAGTTCGCACAACTCATGCTCAATTGCAGGCTTTTCATAGAATGGCGTCGAGATCATGGGTGCGCGGCAACGGGATGGCAGGTTCCCACGCGGATTGAAAATTGACTAAACAGTCAACATCTTATATCCGACGACAAGGTATATCAAAGATTTTTTTTGGACCAAGCTGACTGAACAGTCAACACATCACGCCCCAAACGAGGGCGCGCTCAGGCCACCCGCGCCTGCGCCATCACCCAGTCCCGGAAGTCGCAGACATGCGCATCGTTCTGCAGGCGCTCGGGATAAACCAGGTAAAAGGCCGAATCCAGCACGAGCCGGCCCGCGAAGGGCGCGACAAGCCGGCCGGCGGCCAGGTCCTCGGCCACCAGCGCATGCTGCCCCATCGCGACGCCCATGCCTTGCAGCGCCGCCTGGTAGGCCAGCGTGACGTTTTCGAACGTCAGCCCGTGCGCGGGGTCGACGCCTTCGACGCCGTGCGCCGCCAGCCACCGCCCCCAGTAGTCGGGCCGGGCCGCCGACTGCAGCAGGGTGTGGCGCGCCAGGTCCGCCGGTTCGCGCAGGGGCACCGGACCGGCAAGCAGGGCCGGGCTGCATACCGGCAGCAGTTCGATGTCCACCAGCCGGTGGGCGATCACGCCCGGCCAGTCGCCATGACCGATGCAGATGGCGACGTCGGCATCGCTGAGGTTGTCCAGTTGCTTGAGCGAGGTGGTGAACACGGCATCGCGGTCCGGATGCCGCGCATGGAACTCGGCCATGCGCGGCAACAGCCAGCGCATGGCGAACGTCATCTGGCACCACACGTGCAGCGGCTTGTCGCGGTTCCGGCCCAGGGCCTTGGTGGTTGCCTGCGAGATCCGTTCGAAGGCCCCGCTCAGGTCGTCGCGGTACTCCCTGCCCGCCGGCGTCAGGCGCACCTCGCCGCTGGCCCGCTCGAACAACCGCATGCCCAGGAACTCCTCCAGCACGCGAATCTGCCGGCTGACCGCGCCCGTGGTCACATGCAGCTCGCGGGCGGTCTGCGTGAAACTCAAGGTGTGCGAGGCGGACTCGAACACCCGCAGGGGGTTCAGGGGAGGCAGCTTCATCCAGGGTGGTGTTGATGAAAAGTAAACCGGATTGACTATATATCGATTGCCTGCCGGCGCCCAGGCCCGCACGATTCAAGTCTGACGAACCGGAGGCATTCCCGCATGAAAACCATCTTGCTCGCAGGTTTCGGAGCCATGGGGCAGTCGATTTTTGATCAACTGAAGAACGATCCGCGCATCGGCCGGTGGCTGGTGCTGGAACGGGCGGAGCGGGCCGACGATGCGCGCAGCAAGCTGGGCGGGCATGGCCAAGTCGTGCTGTCGGTCGACGGACTGGAAACCCGCCCCGACTTCGCCGTCGAATGCGCCGGCCACGAAGTGCTGGGCACCCTGGTGCCCAGGCTGCTGGAACAGGGCATCGACACCATCGTCGCGTCGGTGGGCGCGCTGGCGCTGCCCGGCATGATCGAGCGGCTGGACGCGGCCTGCCAGGCGGGCCAGGCGCAACTGACGCTGGTACCGGGCGCGCTGGCCGGCGTCGACGCGCTGGCCGCCGCGCGCGACAGCGGCCTGGCGTCGGTGGACTACACCGGACGCAAGCCGCCCGGCAGTTGGCGGGGCACGGCGGCCGCCCGATTGTGCGACCTGGATCATCTGGCCGAAGCCACGGTGTTCTTCGAAGGCACCGCGCGCGAAGCCGCCGCCACCTTCCCGCAGAATGCCAACGTCGCCGCCATGGTCGGCCTGGCCGGCATGGGGCTGGACCACACCCGGGTCCGCCTGATCGCCGACCCCGCCGCCGGTGGCAACACGCACACCATTTCGGCGCGCGGCGCTTTCGGCAGGATGGAAGTCATGGTCGAGGCCGCGGCCTTCGCCGCCAACCCCAAGACCTCGGCGCTGGCCGGCATGTCCATCGTGCGCGCCGTGCGCAACCGCCTGAACGCCATCGTGATCTGAACGCTCATTGTTGCAAGGACCCTGCATGCTCAAGAAACTCATCCCCTGCCTGGCCGCGCTGGGCACCTTCGCCGGCCCCGCGACGGCCGCCGCGCCCTTCCCCGCGGGACCCATCACGATCGTCGTGCCGAACGCGGCTGGCGGCCTGGCCGACAACATCGCACGCCCGCTGGCCGATGCCCTGGGCCAGGAATTGAAACAGCCCGTCATCGTCGAGAACAAGGGCGGCGCCGGCGGTGTCGTGGGCACGGGCATGGTCGCGCGCGCCAAACCCGACGGCTACACGCTGCTGCTTACGCTGTCGTCCATTTCGGGACTGCCCGAGGCCGACCGCCTGCTGGGCCGCAAGCCGGCCTTCCAACTGGACCAGTTCGTGCCCATTGCGCGCATCACCGCCGACCCCAACCTGCTGGTGGTCCGGGCCGACGCGCCATGGAAGTCGGTGGCCGAACTGGTCGCGGATGCCAAAAAGAACCCGCAGGCGCTGAACTACGGGTCATCGGGCGTATACGGCGCCATGCACATTCCCATGGAAATGCTGAAGGCCGCGTCGGGCGCCCCCATCACCCACGTGCCATTCTCGGGCGGCGGCCCGGCCCTGGTGTCGCTGCTGGCCGGACAGATCCAGTTGGCAGCCAGCGGGCCGGCCAACGCCAGCACCTTCGTCAAATCAGGCAAGATGCGGCCGCTCGCCCATTGGGGCACCAAACCGCTGGCCTCGATGCCCGGTGTCCCCAGCCTGAAGTCGCTGGGCTACGATGTCGAGTTCACGCAATGGTCGGCCCTGATCGCCCCCGCCGCCACTCCCAAGCCCGTCATCGACGCGCTGCGCGGGGCGGTGCGCAAGGTCGCCGCGCAGCAGGGACTGCAGCAGGTCTTCGTCAACCTGGGCAGCCCCCTCGACTATATGGACGCGCCCGAATTCGCGCCCTACTGGAAGGCCGACGCTGAACGCGTGCAGGCTGCCGTTCGCCGCATCGGCAAGGTGGATTGACATGCCGAACCCGCCCGAAATCCCGCCCTCCCTGCGCCAGGCCATGGCGGAACTCGGCCCGCGCTGGGGCACCAGCGTGCAGGCCCATGTCCGCCAGATGGTGCTGGGATTCTCCGAGATCCTTCGCGACGCCCCGAAACTGGCCACGGTCACGCGCGACATCCCCTACGGCGGCGATCCGCGCCAGTGCCTGGACGTCTTCCAGCCGCAGGGCTCAGCGGCCGCGCGCCGGCCGGTGCTGATGTTCGTCCACGGGGGGGCTTTCGTCGAAGGCGAGAAGGACCGTACGGCGGAGATCTACAGCAACGTGCTGTGGTACTTCGCCCGGCACGGCATCATCGGCGTCAACGTCGAATTCCGCCTGGCGCCGGCCCATCCCTATCCCAGCGGCACGCAGGACATCGCCGCCGCGGTGGCCTGGGTGCGCGCCCACGCCGACGAGCTGGGTGCCGATCCCGGCCGCATCTTCCTGATGGGGCATTCGGCCGGCGGCACCCATGCCGCGCACTACGCCTACGATGCCCGCTTCCATCCGCCCGAAGGCCACGGCCTGGCCGGCCTGGTGGTGGTGTCCGGCCGCGTGCGGGCCGAGAATTCGGCGGAGAACCCCAACGCCAACCGGGTGGAGGCCTACTACGGCATCTCGCCCGCCACGATGGAGGACGGCTCGCCGGTCAACCACGTCACGGCACAGGCGCTGCCCACCATGATCGCCGTGGCCGAATACGAGAACCCGCTGATCGACGTGCACTGCGTGGAGCTGCTTGCCGCGCTGACCCGCGTCCGGCGCCGCGCGCCGCGCTTCGTCTGGATGGCGGGCCACAACCACACATCCATCGTGGCGCACTTCAATACCGCCGAGGACGAGCTGGGCCGGCAGGTGCTGGCGTTCATGGAGCGGCCGGCCTAAGACCCGCTACCGCCGGGGTTCAATTCCCCAGGAGCGCCCCGGCGAACTCGTCCGCCACGAAGGGCTGCAGGTCGTCGATCCCCTCGCCCACGCCTATCCAGTACACCGGCACCGGCCGCACGCCCTGCGCGCCGGCCGCCACCGCGGCCAGGATGCCGCCCTTGGCGGTGCCGTCCAGCTTGGTCACGATCAGGCCGGTCAGGCCCAGGGCCTGGTCGAAGGCCTTGATCTGCGCCAGCGCGTTCTGCCCGGTGTTGCCGTCTATCACCAGCAGCACCTCGTGCGGGGCCGAGGCCTCGGCCTTGGCGATCACGCGCTTGATCTTCTTGACCTCTTCCATCAGGTGCAGCTGCGTGGGGAGGCGGCCGGCGGTATCGACCATCACCACGCCCATGCCGCGCGCCTGGCCGGACTTGACCGCGTCGAAGGCGACGGCGGCCGGATCCCCGCCCTCCTGGGCGATGACCGTGACGTCGTTGCGGCGGCCCCACTCCACCAGTTGCTCGCGCGCGGCCGCGCGGAAGGTGTCGCCCGCGGCCAGCAGCACGTGGCGGCCCTGTTGCTGGAAGGTGCGCGCCAGCTTGCCGATGGACGTGGTCTTGCCGGCCCCGTTCACGCCCGCGATCATGGTCACGATGGGCGCGGGGCGGTCCAGGTCGAAGCGGCGCTCCAGCGGCCGCAGGTGCTCGGCCAGCAGCTCGCGCAGGACCCGGCGCACGCTGTCGCCGTCCTCGATGCGTTCCTGGCGCACGCGCTCGCGCAGCCCCTTGAGCAGCGACTGCGCCGCGTCCACGCCGGTATCGGCCATGATCAGCGCGGTTTCCAGTTCCTCGAACAGGTCCTCGTCGACCTTCACGCCCACGAACAGCGTGGTCAGGCTCTGGCCGGTGCGCGACAGTCCGGTCTTCAGGCGCGCCAGCCACGACGACTTGGCGGGCGCAGCCGCCTGGGGAACAGGCGCCGGGGCGGGTGGGATCGGAGCGGACGCCTGGGCAGGCGGCATCGGCGCGGGTGGCTCGACGGGCGCCGCCACGGCTGGGGCGGCCGGCTCCTGAGGGGCGGGTGCCACGGGGCGGTCGGCCTCCTGCGCGTCGCGCTGCTCGACCGCGCCGGGCGCGGTGGCGGCAGGGACAGGCTTGACCTCCGATTCCTGGACACGGTCCTGCTCGGGTGGAGGCGAAGGGGTCTTCTTCTTGAAGAAACTGAACATGGAAACCTGTCTGCTGTAACGGCCTGCGGCATCATCGGAACAACGGGCGGCGGCCCGCCCGGCGGACTCGCGGCCGCCGGCGTATAGAATCTGGGATTCTACCGGTCCATCGCCATGCCCTCATCCCGCCCCTCCGCCGCCCGCTCCCACCGCACCGCCCCCCACAAGGTCCGCATCATCGGCGGCCGCTACAAGCGCACCCCGCTGCCCGTCCTGGACCTGCCCGACCTGCGGCCCACGCCGGATCGCGTGCGCGAGACGCTGTTCAACTGGCTCAACCATCTCTGGGGCGGCGAATTCTCCGACAAGATCGTGCTCGATGCCTTCGCCGGCTCGGGCGCGCTGGGCTTCGAGGCCGCCTCCCGCGGCGTGGCCGAGGCGGTACTGGTCGAAACCGACCGCCGCGCGACGGCGTCCCTGGAGGAGCTGCGCACGCGCCTGGGCGCCAGCAATGTCAATATCGTGACCGGCGACGCGCGCACCTACCTGGCGCGCGCGGCTGCCCGCTACGACCTCGTGCTGCTGGATCCGCCGTTCGGGCAGGACTGGCTGAATCGTATCCTGCCGGCCGCGTTGCAAGCGCTTACCGACGGCGGGATGCTCTATATTGAGGCGGAAGCGCCGATCTCGGCACCGTCCCGCACCGAATTGCTGCGGCAGGACAAAGCCGGCGCGGTACATTTCCACCTGCTGCGCGCCCTTCCGGAAACGGCGTAGCGCCTGGAAACGTCTGATACGCGTCATTTCCAATTTGCTGCGCCGCGCAAATAAGGAAATAATCACATCATCCGGAAACCGGATGCCGGCCGCCGAAGGCGCCGGACGATTCGTCCCCGCCACCCGGCCGGGACCGAAGAGGCTGACGCCCATCAATAGAAATACGGAGCCTACGCATGATCATTGCCGTATACCCTGGCACCTTCGACCCGATGACCCGTGGCCACGAGGATCTCGTCCGCCGCGCGGCCGGGCTGTTCGACAAGGTGGTGGTCGGCGTGGCGGTCAGCCGCAACAAGGCCCCCTTCTTCACCGTCAGCGAACGGGTCGAGATCGCCCGCGAGATCCTGGGCCACTACCCCAACGTCCAGGTGGCCAGCTTTTCCGGCCTGCTCAAGGACTTCGTTCGCGAGCAGAACGCCCGCGTCATCGTGCGCGGCCTGCGCGCCGTCTCGGACTTCGAGTACGAGTTCCAGATGGCCGGAATGAACCGATACCTGCTGCCGGATGTCGAAACCATGTTCCTGACGCCGTCCGACCAGTACCAGTTCATCTCGGGCACCATCGTGCGCGAGATCGCCCAATTGGGCGGCGATGTCAGCAAGTTCGTGTTCCCGTCCGTCGAGCGCTGGCTGCATGCCAAGGTCACGCAGCTGGGCGGTCGTGACGGCTCCTGAGTCCCCCAAGCAGTAAGGAAGTCCCCACTATGGCTCTGCTGATTACCGACGAATGCATCAACTGCGACGTCTGTGAGCCCGAGTGCCCCAACGATGCCATCTACCTGGGCACGGAGATCTACGAGATCGACCCTGCCCGCTGCACCGAGTGCGTCGGCCACCACGATGAGCCGCAGTGCAAGGTCGTCTGTCCGGTCGAGTGCATCGAGCTGAATCCCGAGTGGCCGGAAGACCGGGACCAGTTGATGAGCAAGTACCGCCGGCTGACGGTGCATCCCATCACGGAATGACCGCAGCCCGGCGCGCTCACCGTACCGGTGTCGGCGCGTCGCCTTCGTAGGCCTGTTGCAGCAGTTCCCGGATCGCCGCCCGCTCCAGCGGACGCGGGTTCGGATAAGGCTGGCTTGCCGCCAGGTCCGCGACCCGGTCCAGTTGCGACGCCTGCACCCCCAGTTCCCTGAGCCCCTTGGGTACCCCCAGCGCCCGGCCCAGCGCATGCAGGCCGGCGGCCGCGTCCTGCGCGCCCAGCGCGCGGCGGATCGCCGCCATGGCGGCGGGGGCGGCGGGCGCGTTATAGGCAGCCGCATAGGGCAGCACGATGGCATGGGTCTCGGCATGGGGAAGGTTCAGGCTACCCCCCAGCACGTGGCACAGTTTGTGATGCAAGGCCATCGACACCACGTTGAGCGCCATGCCCGCGAGCCAGGCGCCGTACAGGCAACGCTCGCGCCCCGGCAGCGCACCGGGATCGCGCAACACCTCGGGCAGCCCCCGCGCCAGGGCGCCGATTGCCTCCTCGGCCATGAGCGACACCACGGGATTCCCGTCCGCCGCATACAGCGCCTCGACGCAGTGCGCGATCGCGTTCAGGCCGCTGCTGGCCGACAGCGGCGCGGGCAGGCTCAGCGTCAACGCCGGGTCGTACAGCACGGTGGCGGGCAACACCCGGTCGTCGCGGCCCGTGCGTTTTTCACCGCCATCGGTCAAGCCGTAGATGGACGTCATCTCCGACCCCGCATAGGTGGTGGGAATGGCGAGAATGCGCAGCGGCAGCTCCAGGGCCATGGCCTTTGCCAGGCCTGTGGCCGAGCCGCCGCCCAGCGCGACCAGGCCGTCCGCGTCCGATGCGCGAGCCCGGGCCACCGCCGCCCCGACCACCGCCACCGGCACGTGCATCACCGCCTCGGCGAACACCGACGGCTGAGCGCCGTCCAGACTCCCGGCCACGGCCTGCGCGTCGGCCGCCTGTTCGGGCGTACACAGGATCAGCGGGCGCTTCATGCGCAACATCTCCAGCTCGCGCGCCAGGTGGCGCAGGCTGCCCTCCCCGAACACCACGCGCGCCGGCGCGCTGCGATAGACGAAGGCGGCGATGCCTTCCGACGGATTCCTGCGACCTTGCATGACGGCTCTCCCTTGATGTCCGGCGGACATGGTAGGGACGCCGGCCCCGCCGGGTCGATAACGGAACCCTTATGCATCCGATGCGAAAACGGCATGCGGCGCGCCATCGGGCGGCCTGGCCTTGTATGCCGATTTCGCATGCGGCGCATCGCGAAACCGGTATGGTGCCCCGCGATGCGCTGCCGGATACTGCCCCGGCGCCTGTCGTGAGGAGGCGCGGCACCACACAGGAGACGACATGACCGAACGCTCTAGCTCGATACAGGGCCTGCATCACATCACGCTGTGCACCGCCACGGCGCAAGGCGATGTGGATTTCTTCGTAAAGGTGATGGGGCAGCGCTTCATCAAGCAGACGCTGTTCTACGACGGCAAGATACCCATCTATCACTTGTACTTCAGCGACGCCGACGGCACGCCCGGAACGGTCATGACGACCTTCCCCATGCGCCGCACCGAACTCGTGGGCCGCAAGGGCTCGGGGCAGTTCACCGCGATCGCGTATTCGGTCCCGCCGGGTTCGCTCGATTTCTGGCGCGAGCATTTCCGCCGCCATGGCATCGCCATCGCCGGCGAGTCGGAACGCTTCGGCGAAAAATACCTGCGCGTGGTCCACGCCGGCATCGATTTCGAAGTGGTCGAGGACCCGACCGACCGGCGCAAACCCTGGAAATCCGACTACGTTCCCGAGCAGTACGCCGTGCGCGGCTTCCACAACTGGACCGTGACCGTGCGCGAGCTGGAGGACATGGACACCTTCATGCACGCGGCCTGGAGCTTCCGCCGCACGCTATCCGACGGACTGTTCACGCGCTACGAGGTGGCCGAGGGCGGTGCCGGCAAACGCATCGACATCCTGCATGCGCCCGACATGCGGCAGGGAACCTGGACGGTGGCCGAGGGCATCGTCCACCATGGGGCCTTCGACGTTCCCGACTACGACACGCAGATGCGCGTCAAACTCGAGACCGAGGGCATGGGCTTCACCGATTTCTCCGACCGCAAGAACCGCGGCTACTTCGAGTCCACCTACGTGCGGACCCCGGGCGGCGCGATGTTCGAAGCCACCAAGTCGCTGGGCTTCAAGATGGACGAGACCGAGGAAGAACTCGGCACCGACCTGAAGATCTCCCCGCAGTTCGACGTCTCGCATGAAGAGCTCAAGGCCTTCATGCAGAAGGCCGACCCCATCCATCTCTGAGCTCCATCGCGGACTCGACCCCCACCCAAGAAGACGCCGCCATGAATACATTCACCACCTTCGGCACGGGCCCCCGGAAAGTGCTGGTCCTGCCGGGCCTGTTCGGCGCCCGGCCGCTTGAATCCATGCTTGCGATGGCCGACGGCGACGCATGCCAGTACGTCGTCATGGATTACCGCGGCTACGGCGCCTCGCGGGCCCTGCCCGGCCTGTGCCACCTGCGCGAAGTCGTCATCGATGCCATTCGTCTGCTGGACTACCTGGGCTGGACGCATGCCCACGTGCTCGGCCATTCGATGGGCGCGCTGGCCGCCCAGATGCTGGCGGTGGCCGCGCCCCGGCGCATCCGCTCCATCGTCTCGCTGGCGGGACTGAGCGCCCAGGGCGCCTCCCGCGATCCCGCCCATCGGCGCCTGATGAGCGAAGCCGCGCACGACCTGTCCAAGCGCGGAGCCATCATCGACAACGGCACGGGCAAGCGCTACGGCGCCGCGCAGGTCAGGCAACTGGCCGAGGCGTCCTGGGCGGCGATGAAACCCGAAGCCTTCGCCGCCTATGCCGCGGACGCGGCCGCCACCGACATCCACCGCGAGGTCGACGGCAGCACCGTGCCCTTCCATGCCATCGTGGGCGCGCACGATCCCGCCGCGAGCGAGAAGGCCGCGCGGGAAACCAGCCTGCGCTGGTACCGCGACAGCAGCCTGACGGTCCTGGCCGACGCCGGCCACTACCCCTCGATCGAAACGCCGCTGCAGGCCATCACGGCGATCGAATCCTTCCTGCGCCAGACCGAATCGGCCGCGCGCGAGAAAGAGAAACTGGCGGCCTGACCCAGGCATCCGGCGCCGCCGCCGGGCCTTCCGTCCGGCCGGCGGCCGACCCCATAATCAGAACGGAGACACACCATGCATGCGCGCTTGCCGCGGGCCTTCGCCCGCCTGCTTCTCTTCGCCCCGGCGTTCGTCTCGGCGGCCGAGGCAACCTCCTACCCCACCCGGCCGCTGCATCTGGTGGTCCCCTTCACCAGCGGCGGCATCGCCGACATCATGAGCCGCGTACTGGCGGAACGGCTCAAGGACTCCCTGGGCCAGCCCGTGATCGTGGAGAACCGCCCCGGTGCCGGCACGCTGCTCGCATCCGAGTACGTGCAGCGCGCCGACGCGGACGGCTACACGCTGATGATGGCGGCGTCGTCCCTGACCATCGCGCCCAGTGTCTATCCCAAGGGACGGGTGAAGTACGACCCCGTGCGGGATTTCACGCCGATCTCGCTGGTGGCCGAGGTGCCGCAGGTTCTGGTCGTGTCCCCCTCTCTGCCGGTCGGCAGCGTGGGCGAGCTCATCCGCTACGCGCAAAAACACCCGGGCCAGCTCAACTACGCTTCCGCCGGCGCGGGCACCTCGAATCATCTGGGCGCGGAACACTTCAAGCAAATGGCCCACGTCAGCATCACCCACGTCCCGTACAAGGGGACCGTGCCGGGGCTGAACGACGTCATGACCGGCAACGTGCAGATGATGTTCGCCGACCTCGCGGCGGCGGACCCGTTCATCCAGGCGGGCCGGCTCAAGGCCCTGGGCCTCACCAACGCCAAACCCTCGGCCGCACGCCCCGAGCTGCCCACCATCGCCCAGGCGGGCGTCCCGGACTACGACAGCAAGTCCTGGCTGGGCGTCGTGGCGCCCGCCGGAACGCCCGCGGCCATCGTGGCCCGACTCAATGCCGGCATCGCCAAAGTCCTCGCGCAGCCCGAGGTCAAGCGCCGCTTCCAGGCCTTGAACGTCGATGTCGCGCCGAGTTCGCCGGAAGAATTCAGGAACTACATCTCGGCCGACACGGCGCGCTGGGCCCGGATCGCGAAAGAGACCGGCGCCTCGGTCGACTAGCGGCGCCTTGACGCTCCCCCGCCGGCTGGACAGAATGAACGGCCATTGACCTATCCTGGCTCCCGCCCGAGGCGGGAGCCACCGGAGAACCAAGCGTGCGCTCCCTCGATCTCCGATTGCTAGCCGTGTTCGACGCCATCCTGCGCGAGAAGAGCGTGACCGTCGCCGGCGAGAGCCTGGGCCTGAGCCAGCCGGTGATGAGCCAATCCCTCAGCCGCCTGCGCGACTACTTCGGCGACCAATTGTTCGTCCGTACGTCCGAAGGCATGATGCCCACGCCCCGCGCGCTGTCGCTCGCCTCCAGCGTGGGCGAGGTGCTGGACATCGTCAGCCAGCGCTTCGAGCCGCCCAAGACCTTCGACCCCTGTACCTCCTCGCGCACCTTCAGCTTCTTCGCCACCGACTTCGCCGCCGCCATCCTCGTCCCCAGCCTGATGGCCCGCTTCCGGCCGCACAGCCCCAACCTGCGGGTGCGCGCCCTGCCGATGCGGCCCAAGGGCATGGACGAGGCGCTGGAAAGCGGCGAGGTCGATCTCGCCTTCGGCAACCTCTCGGAATTCGGGACCGGCTTCTACCAGACCGGCATCTACCACTCCGACTACGTCTGCCTGGCCCGGGGCGACCACCCCGAAGTCCGGGGAACGCTGACCGTCCAGCAATACCTGTCGGCCTCGCACGCACTCATTTCGCCCTTGCCGCCGGGCTACGACGGACTGGAAAAATTCCTGCGCGACATGCTCGACCCCGCGCGCATCGTCCTGTGCCTGCCGAATTTTTTCACCGTGCTGACCTTCCTGCCGCAGTCCGACATGCTGGTAACCATGCCCCGCCGGGCAGGCGTCACCGCGGCCCGCATCATCGGCGCCCAGGTGCTGGAACTGCCGATCAAGATCCCCGGCTTCGACGTCAAGCTGTTCTGGCATGAACGCTTCCACAAGGACCTGGCCAACCAGTGGTTCCGCAACCAGGTCCGGGAAGCGTTCAATGATCGCTAGTGCTCCCTTTCACACCAGCGAACATACATTGCGCTGCTGGCTATAGAAATCCAGAGAAGCCAGCCCGCCCTCGCGGCCTATGCCCGACCGCCCCAGGCCGCCGAAGGGCGTGCGCAGGTCGCGTATCCCCCAGGCGTTGACCCAGACCACGCCCGCGCGCAAGCGGGCGGACACGCGCAGCGCCTGGGCGTGGTCGCGCGACCACAGGGCCGCGGCCAGGCCGTATTCGCTGTCGTTGGCCAGATGCACGGCCTCTTCCTCGTCGTCGAAGGGAGCGATGTGGCAGCAGGGGCCGAACACCTCGTGCCGGACGATGGTGGACGATTCGTCCAGCCCGGTCCAGATCGTCGGCGCCATCCACGCCCCCTCGGCCAGGCGCCCGGCCATGGCCGGGGCCTGGCCGCCGGCATGCACGGTCGCTCCTTCGTCGCGCGCCACGGCGCAGGCTCGCAGCACCTTGTCGCGGTGGCGCCGGCTGATCAGCGGCCCCATGGTCGTGCCGGGATCCAGCGGATCGCCCATCCGCAGCGCGGCGGCCCGCGCCGACAGGCCGTCGACGAAGCGCTCGAACAGCGGCCGGTGCACGTAGATGCGCTCGGTGCCGAAGCACACCTGCCCCGCGTTCAGGAAGGCGGACCGCGCCGATCCCTCGATCGCGGCGTCGAGATCGGCCGATCCGAAGACGACGGCTGCATTCTTGCCGCCCAGTTCCAGCGACACCGGCCGGACGCCGCGCGCCGCGGCCGCCATGATCGCCTCGCCCGTCCGGGTCTCGCCCGTGAACGTCAGCGCGTTCACACCGGGATGCGCGGCCAGCAGAGCGCCCGCCGAATCCTGGCCAAAACCGTAGACGACGTTGAAGAGGCCCTTGGGTAGCTCGATTTCTTCGATGACCCGGGCCAGCAGCGCCACCGAGGAAGGCGTTTCCTCGGAAGGCTTGACCACCACGGCGTTGCCACAGGCCAGCGCCGGGGCGATCTTCCAGACGGCCAGCACCAGCGGGAAGTTCCAGGGGCAGATGATGGCCACCACGCCATGCGGTAGGCGCGTGGTCATGTTGACGGCGCGCCGGCCCTCCGGCAGCGCCGTGACCACCACATCGTCGCGATGCGTCCGCAGCAGTTCCGCGAAGGTCTCGAAGGTGGCGATGGCACGCGGGATCTCGACGCCGCGGACCATGGACAGGGGCTTGCCGGTGTCGCGCACCTCGGCGTCCACGAAAGCGTCGAACCGCCGCCGGATGGCGCCGGCGATCTTCAGCAGCCAGTCCGCCCGCTGGTCGGCGGAAGCGGCAGCCGCGATCCCTCGCGCCGCCCGCCTGGCGGCTTGCACCGCTTCGTCCACCAGCCCGGCGTCGGACTCCTCGACCTCCGAGATCAAGGCATCGGTGGCGGGATCGCGCTTCTCGAAACGGCGCAGTTCCGGACGTGAAACATGCCTTCCATCCAGGAAGGCGGAAATGACGGGAGTGGCCATCGTTGTCTCCATCGGCAAGGGTCAGCGGATCGCGGCGGCCTGCGCCACCGAACTGATCATGGAACTGTCGCGCAGGTAGGACTTCGCCAGTTCCGGATCGCGGACCACCGTGCGCAGCTCGTCGATGTTCTGCCGACGCACGCCGGGATCGCGCTCCTGCATGAGCCGCTTGTTGCGTATGCTCTGGCGCTGCACGTTCTCGACCGCCACGTGCCGCCGCTGGCGATCGTAGAGATCGAGCAGCGCGCAGTCCGCCCCTGCGCAGACCGCGGCCAGTTTCTCCGACAGGTTGATGGCGTCGTGCACGCCGCCGTTCAATCCGAATCCGCCTATGGGATTGTTGATGTGGGCCGCGTCGCCCGCCAGCAGCACGCGCCCGTCGCGGAAACGGGAGGCCACGCGCTGATGGACCCGGTAGGTGCTCTGGTAGACCAGCTTGCAGTCCCGCTCCCGGCCCAGCACGTCGCGCAGCATGTCCTGGGCGTAGTCCTCGGCCAGCACCTGCTCTTCGGGCAGGTCGGGATCGGACGGCATGGCGATGCGCCACAGACTCCCTACCCGGGGATCGGCCAGCCGCAGGATGACGGCCCACTTGTCCGGATCGGCCACGTACGAGGTTTCGGCAAAGCCTTCGCCGGCAAGATCTTCGTCGACGTTGGTGACCAGGAAGCGCTCCGGCCACGTGAAGCCCTCGTAGTCGATGCCGCTGCTCTTCCTGACCGCGCTGCGGGCGCCGTCGCATCCCACCACCCAGCGGGCGGCGATCGTCTCGAACCGTCCGTCGGCATCGCCGTACCGGACTTCGACGCGTTCCCCGTCCTGTTTCACTTCCTCGACGCTCGCGCCGAACACCACCGTCGCGCGCGGTTCCCGCTCGAGCTTGACCAGCACGTCGGCGGCCAGGTGATGCTGGGGCAGGTGGAACCGATAGGGGTAGCGGGTTTCCCCCGCCAGCATGCCGAGATCGAACTCGGCGACGACGCCCTCTTCCTTGTCCCGTATCTGCCAGACCGGGATGCGCAGGCCCAGCGGCAGCAGGTCGTCCGTGATCCCGAGAGGTTCGAGCATTTCCAGCGTGGGGGGATGGAAGGCCGCGCCGCGCTGCTCGCGGGGCAGTTCCCGCAGCGCCTCCAGCACCACCACCTCGACTCCCGACCGCGCCAGCGCCAGCGCGGTCACCAGGCCCACCGGGCCGGCCCCAACGATCACTACCTGAGTTTCTGATGTCATGATGAATGTATGGCTGATCGATGAACATCGCCGCGCCCCGAATCGCGGGGCCGGCGTCCTGTCGCCACCATACGAAGGGCCCGTACCCGCGTCGAGAATGTGCCGCTTATGCCCGGCATGCACGATATGCATGATTCGCCGATGGACGCGAAGCGGCCGGGCATAGCGTTCGCGCATGCCGCGCATTAGCGTTCGGGGATGGCAGGCGGCCCCGGGGCGCGGCTAAGGTGGCGACCGACCCCCACTCCCGGAAACTCCGATGGCCTTGAAAGAAAGCGCGGCCCATCCCTCGGCCGCAGAACGCCTCATCCGCCTTGCCTCCCGCCTGGGCATCGAATACATCTTCGCCAACCTGGGCAGCGACCATCCGGCCTTCATCGAGGCGCTGGCGCGCCTGCGAGAGGCCGGCGAGCCGGCGCCGAAGGTCATCGTCTGCCCGCACGAGATGACCGCCCTGAGCGCGGCCCACGGCCATGCCATGCTGACGCGCCGCGCCCAGCTCGTGCTGGTGCACGTGGACGTGGGCACCCAGAACCTGGGGGGCAGCGTCCACAACGCCTGCCGCGGACGCGTGCCGGTCATCGTGGTGGCGGGGCTGTCGCCCGTGTCCGAGGACGCGGCGCGGACGGGTTCGCGCACCGAATACATCCACTACATCCAGGACACCACGCGCCAGCACGATCTGGTGGCGCCGTTCATGAAATGGCTGTACGAACTGCGGGATCCGGCCACCACCGAGACGACTGTGCTGCGCGCGCACCAGCTCGCGGCCTCGGAACCGCAGGGCCCCGTCTACCTGACGGGCGCGCGCGAGGTATGGGACGCCGCCGCGCCCGACGCCACGCCGGATCCAGGACTGCGTGGCCCCGCAGGCAAGGCCGCGCTCGCGCCGGACGCGGTCGAGAACCTGCATGCGCTGCTGGCCGGCGCCCGCCGGCCCCTGCTGATCACCACGTATGCCGGACGCGATCCGGCCACGGCCGGGAAACTGGTTGCCGTGTGCGACAAGTACGGTCTGGGCGTGGTGGAGGTCGGCCCGCAGTACATGAACTTCCCCGGCGACCACGCCTGCCACCTGGGGTACCGGCGCGACTGGCTCGTCGACGAGGCCGACGCCATCGTGCTGCTCGACGTCGACGTGCCCTGGCTGCCCCGCAACACCGGACCGGCTCCGGACGCCCGCGTCATCCACATCGATGCGGACCCGCTCAAGCCTACCCTGGGCGCCTGGCACTTCGAGGCGCACGAACGCCACCAGGCCGACAGCGGCGTGGCGCTCGACCAGCTTCTGCGGGCCGGACTACCAGTGGATGCCGCGCTGAAGCGCGAACGGCTGGCGTGGATCCGGACACGATCGCCGGCCGCCACCGGACCCGCGCCCGCCAGCGGCCCGCTGACAGCGCAGGAAGTGACGCTGGCCGTGAAGGAGTTGCTGCACGAACGCAGCATCGTTCTGTGCGAAGAACCCTCGAACGCGTACGTCATTGCCTCGACGCTACGCATGAGCCGCCCCGGCAGCTTCTACGCCAGCGGCGGCAGCGGCCTGGGCTGGTGCATCAACGCCGCCGTGGGCGCGAAACTGGCGGCCCCGGATGCCGAGGTCATCGCCCTGGTGGGCGACGGCTGCTATGTCTTCGGCGTTCCCGCCAGCGCCTATTGGGTCGCCCGGACCTACGGCGCCCCCATGCTCACCGTCATCTACAACAACAGCGGCTGGCGCTCACCCAAGGCCTCGACCGAACTCGTCCATCCCACGGGCGCGGCCCATGCCGCCGATGCCTACTGGGTCGCGGCCAGCGCCGGTTCGCGCCTGGCCGACCTGGCCGCCGCGGCCGGCGACGCACAGGCCATCCGCGTCGAGGACCGGCGCGAGCTGCGCACGGCCCTGGCGCAGGGCTTGGCCAGCGTGCGCGCGGGACGGCCGGCGGTCATCGAAGCGATGCTGGCGCCCGCCACCAGCCAGGCGCTGGGGACCCCTCACATCCCCACCGGCACCCCGTCCCTGCGCGGATCCGACCCCGCCGCGTAGCTCTCTCCTGCCCGGACCAGGCACTGGCCGCCGCCGAACTCCATGCTCCCGGCCGGCGTGCGCGTCACGGGGTGCCCACGCTCGCGCAACCCGGCCTCGACGTCGGCCGGGAACGCCGCCTCCACCCTCACCCCTTCTCCATCGTCATCGACGCGCCAGCGCGGCATGTCGAGCGCGGCCTGGGGATTCAGGCCCAGGTCCTCCAGCGCCGAGATGACCTGCATCTGTCCTTGCGGCTGCATGTTGGCGCCGACCACGCCCACGGCCCCCCACGGTTCGCCGTCGCGCAGCAACAGGCCGGGAATGATGGTGTGGAAGGGTTGCTTGGCACCACCGACCCGATTGGGGTGGCCGGGGCGCAGGGAGAAGCCCGATGCCCGATTGTGCAGGCTGACGCCAGTGCCCGGCACCACCACGCCCGAGCCGAAGCCCTGGAAATTGGACTGGATGAAAGAGACCATCATGCCGCCTCGGTCGGCGGCGGCGAGGTAGACGGTGGAATGACGCGGTATGTCGCACGCCTCGTGGCGGCCCGCCCGGCGCGGATCGATGCCGCATGCGCGCTCGGCCAGGTAGGCGGGGGCGAGCAGTTGCGCCGGATCCATCCGCATCATGGCGGGGTCGGCGACGTGCCCATAGATGTCGGCGAAAGCGATCTTCATCGCTTCGATCTGCAGGTGCGCGCGCAGCGCGGCGTCCTGCGTCGGTCCAAGGTCGAAGTGGCGCAGGATGCCCAGCGCCATCTGCACCGCCAATCCTTGCGATGGCGGCGGCATTTCATGCACCTGCAGGCCGCGGTAGTCGACGGACTGGGGCCGTACCCAGCGGGACCGGTGATTGGCCAGGTCCTGCGCGGTCAACGCCGCGCCGTGGAGGCGGGCGTCGGCAACCAGGCGGCCGGCAATCTCGCCTTCGTAGAAGTCGCGGCCCCGGGATGCGGCGATCCGCTCGAGCGACGCGGCCAGCTCGGGAAAGCGAAAGCGCTCGCCGGCCTCGGGCATGCGTCCTCCGGGCAGAAAGACCTGCGCGAAGCCGGGTTGGTCCTTCAAGCGCGGGGCGTGGATGCGCCATTGGCGCGCGATGGCCGGCGATATCGGAACGCCCTCGCGCGCATAGTGGATCGCGGGGGCGAGCACGACGTCCAGCGGCAGCTTGCCGTAGCGTTCGCTCAGGTCGGCCCAGACGGCCACCGCGCCCGGCACCACCACCGATTCCCAACCCTCGTTGGGCATGCGCTCGCACCCGGCGAAACGCTCGGGCGTCCAGGCCGCGGGCGACCTGCCCGTGCCGTTCAGGGCGACGACTTCCCTGCCGTCCCACAGCAGCACCTGGGCATCGCCGCCGAGTCCGTTCATGACCGGCTCGACCGCGGTCAGCGCGGCGGCGGCGGCGATCGCGGCGTCGACGGCATTGCCGCCGCGATCGAACATCGATGCGCCAGCCCGCGCCGCCAGCGGCTGGGAAGTCGTCACCACGTTGTCGGCCAACACCGGCTGGCGCTGCGAGCCGTAGGGCAAAGTCCAGTCCATGCACACTCCAGTTGTCAGGCGTTGTCGCCGGGATAGACCTGCCGCCCGCCGACCCAGGTCATGTCGGCCTCCATCTGGCTCAAGCGGGCAAGCTCCACGTCCAGCGGATTGTCCCGCAACACGAGCAGGTCGGCTTGCTTGCCGGTTTCCAGCGAACCACGATCGGTCTCGTCCAGGCACAACCACGCGCCGTGCACCGTCGCGCAGCGCAGCGCCTGCATACGGTCGATGCGTTGCCCCGGCGCGATCACGGCCCCGGTGTCGCGATCGATGCGGGCCACGGCATGCCAGACGCATGGCCACAGCGAGACCGGCACGTTGTCGGTCGCCAGCGAAACCGGCACGCCCGCCTCCAGCAGCGAGCGTATCGGGCAGATGGTCTCTTCGCGCGCCGGCCCCACGCGTTGCAACGTCGCCGACGCGCGCCGCCAGACGTAGGCGCCGGTGTGCGTGGTGACGACCATGCCATGGTCGCGGATGGCGCCGATCTGGCGCCCATCCAGCGTGGCCGGATGCGCGACCACCCAGCGCAGGCCGTCGATAGGCACACGCTCGCCGACCTCGGCGAAGCGCTCGGCCATGCCGGCCTGGATGCCGCACACGCGCAGCCCGGCGCGAGCCGCTTCTTCCAACAGCAAACCCAGCCGCTCGGGTGGCAACCCGCAGTCGTAGCGGAACCCGGCCCAGCCGGTACGCGGTTCACAGGCCGCGCGCAGGCGGGCATCGTCCGGCTGAGTCTGTAGTTCGGCGAACAGTCCTTCAAGCCGCAGCCACTCGTCACCTTCGCCCTTGCCATGCAGGCGCGAGGCACGTTCGCGCACCCAGGCGCGCACGTCGTCGTCCGAAGCACCGCTCCAGCCGGGGCTGAAAACCAGGCGCGTACGCACACTGGGCGCACGCCGTCCACGCGCCGCGCGATAGGCGCGTATCAGTTCCGGCGCGGCACCATGCCCTTCGAACACGCCCGTGGTCCCGTAGCGGTTGTAGGCCGACATCGACGCGGCCAGCGTCAGCGCGCGCTCGTCTTCGGTAAAGTGCGGTGCCCGCCGGAACACCGTGAACTCGGCCAGCGGCTGCAAGTCGTCTTCATACAGGCGTCCGGTGGGCACGCCCGCGGCATCCGTCTCGATGCGCAGCCGGGGCGAAGGCGACACCGGATCCTGGCCGATGCCGGCCAGCCGCAGCGCCACGCTGTTGGCAACGGAAACCGTGGGCACGCGCCCCGGCCAATGTCCCCACGCGCAGCGGATCAAGACCGGGTGGGCGGTGGTGGCGCGATCCAGATCTTCGCGGCCAGGCAGCCGCCCCTCGGCGTACATGTCGGGCGACCACGGATACTCGGGCGGCTCGCCCAGCGGCATGGTCACGATCCACTGGCCGGGTGGCGTCGCCGCCGCGATGTGCCGCACCCGTTCGACCAGCTCCACGATCGACTCGCATCCGGATAGCGACGGCAGCAGCGACTTGAGGCCTTCGCGGTCCATGTGGGCATGGCCGTCGATCATGCCGGGCATGACCGTCCTGCCCCGCAACTCGATGACCCGGGTGCGCTTGCCGATCCGCGTGGACACACCGGCATCCGTGCCCACTGCGGTCAACCTGCCGCCCGCGAAGGCCAGCGCGCTGGCCACCGACGAGCGCGCATCCATGGTCAGGACGCGGCCTCCTCGCATGACCACGTCGTCGCCGCCACCCTCCATGGCGGCGGTCATCATTGCCTGGCGATACCGGCAGCCTGGGTGATGCGCGCGTACTTGTCAAGGTCTTCCTTGATGACACGCCCGAAATCCGCCGGCGTGCCGTGCACCACTTCGATGTAGCTTTCCTCGATGCGCCGCCGGACGTCGGGATCGCCCAGTGCCTTGGCGAAAGCCGCGTTGAGTTTCCGCACGATGGGCTCGGGCGTGCCGTGCGGTGCCATCACGCCATGCCAGCCGACCAGGACGAAACCGGGCAGCGTTTCGGCAATGATGGGCAGGTTGGGCAGCGGCGAGCCGCGTTCGGCACGCGTCAGCGCGACCGGCCGCACGCGTCCCGCCTTGACCTGAGGCAAGGCGGTGTTGAAGAGGTCGATCATGATGTCGACCTGCCCGCCCATCAGGGCGGTGAGCGCCGGCGCATTGCCCTTGAACGGCACTTGCACGAAATCGGCCTTGGTCATGGAGCGCAGCCAGTCGCAGCCGAAACCCGACAGGCCGCCGCCCGAAGCGCAAGTCACCCCGCCCTGGCGGGCCTTCGCCACGATGTCGGCCACCGAGGCCGGCTTGAAAGCGCTGCCCGCGAGCAACAGATAGGCCTGTGCGGTGAGCTGCACCACCGGGGTCAGTTCCTTCACCGGATCGACCGCGACGTTATAGAGCGACGGATTCGTGACCACGTTGGGCACGACGTAAAGAATGGTGTAGCCATCGGGCTCGGCGCGCGCGACGGCCTCGTGGCCGATGTTGCTGTTCGCGCCGGCCCGGTTCTCGATCACGATGGGCTGGCCCAGTTCCTGGCTCAGCTTGGGTACCAGCAGGCGCGCGATCGCATCGGCCGGGCCGCCCGCGGTAAACGGCACGATCCAGCGGATCGCGCGCTCGGGATAGGCCGAAGCGGCCATGGCGGACGTCGACGACACGAGCAATACGGTCCACAGCAAGGCGAACAGCGGTTTCATGCACACTCCTCCATAGATGTGGTGCCCGCCTGGCTGGCACCGGCGTGGAAAGAAGGCATCAATTGACTGCGATGCCCGCCTGTTTGACGACCTCGCCCCAGCGGCGCGACTCATCGGCCACGAAGCGTTGGAAGTCGGCCACCGAGCCCCCCGCCACCACGAATCCCTGCTGGGCGAAAAAACCGGAGACTTCCGGCATGGCCAGCACCGCCGCCACCTCGCGGTGCAGGCGCTCGACCACCGGCGCGGGTGTACCGGCGGGCGCGAACAGGCCTTGCCAGGACAACACTTCGAAATCCTTCAGGCCGCTTTCGGCCATGGTGGGCACCTGCGGCAGGACGGGGTTGCGCTGGCGCGAACTGACCGCCAGCGGCTTGAGCTTGCCCGAACCCAGGTGGGGGGCGATGACCGGCGGATCGACGAACAGCGCGTCGATCTGTCCGCCCAGCAGGTCCGCCATGGCCTGGGCGCTGCCCTTGTACGGCACGTGCGTCAGGCTTATCCCCGCCTCGCGGCTGATCAGTTCCGCCGTCAGATGCATCGAGGTGCCCGCCCCGGACGAACCGTAGGTGACCGAGCCGGGCTTGCGCCGCGCATAGGCGACGAACTCGCCCAGTGTCGAGACAGGCAGCGAAGGACGCACTACCAGCACCAGCGGCGCGGTCACCAACAGGGCGACCGGCTCGAAGTCGCGGACCGCATCGTAGAGGGGCTTGGCCGTGAGGTGGCTGGCGATGGAATGCGAGCCGGTCACGCCCACCACCAGCGTGTAGCCGTCAGGCACGGCACGTGCCACCTGCTGGCTGCCTATCATGCCGCCGGCCCCTGCCTTGTTTTCCACCACCACGGGCTGGCCGAGCCGAGGCGCAAGCTGCTCGGCGATCCGGCGCGCGAGCAGATCGGTGGCGCCGCCCGGCGGGAAAGGAACGACGATCTTGACCGGCTGCGCCGGATAGGTCTGGGCCAGCACAACCGGTGGTCCGGCAAGGCAGGCAACCACGGCAACAACCAGCGCACGGCGAGGTAACCACATCATGAGCACTCTCCTGAAGAATCCGCATCTCCGGCAATGCTTGGCAACCCACTCGAACAAATCGATTTTTATTATTTTGTTCGATTATTTTTTTATATTATTTAACAATCGTTTATGTCAATAAAAATCGATTTAAAGAAACCGCGGGCATAAAAAAACGCGCCCCGAAGGACGCGTGCCATGGCTTGAGCGAACGGCTGGCCGCCGTCCTGGACGCGATCAGAAATCGAGCAGCACCTCGGCGCGATCTCCTACCTTAAGGACCGCTCCCAGCGGCGCGCTGACGATGGCGTTCATCCCGAAAGTGACACCGCCGCCGGGCTGGCTGCGGAAGGTCGTGAGCGTGGACATCGGCTCGGCCGCCCGCGCGCCGGTGAACTGGTCGGTATTGGGAATCTCGCAGCGCACGCAGGGCTTGACCAATGCCATCCGGATATCGCCGATGGCCACGAGCACGGTGTAGTCCTCGTCGAAGGCGCCGAATTCGCTCAGCACCACATTGGGCCGGAACCGGTCCATGCCGACGGGCGTCTCGCCGCTGGCGACCAGCTTCTCGTTCAGTTCAGCCAGAGATCCCTCGTTGGCCACCAGGATGGGATAGCCGTCGGCGAACGCGAAGACATGCTGGCGGGAAAAGCCCTCCACCGCGGGATGCCCGGTCAGCCATTGATCGATCCGGTCCACACTGGCAAGCCGCTGCGATTGCGGATGGACCTTGACCAACCGGCACGGCGTGCCCAGCAGCGCGCCGAACCACTGGGCGGCCAGGTCGCCTTCGTCCACGGCGTCGACCTCGTCGCGCCAGACCGTGACCCGCGTGCGCACGCTGTCGTCGTCTTCGATCACGTCGACCGGAATATCCAGGCGAGGCTGCCCGGGCGCGGTCACGATCAGGTAGCCGTCGCGCAGTTCGGTACGGACCCGGGCCATGGCCGGATGGCTGCGCTGCGTCAGAAAGACGCCGTTGCCGTCGACCACCATCCACCGGCGGTCGTTATGCAGGCCGGCCATGCCGATCGCGGAACGGTCCAGGGCGATGCCGCCGCAGGACTTGATGGGATAGATGTAGAGGCCGGAGATGGAAATGGACATCGGCTTTCCGTGCTGAAGATTCGACTACCGGAACAATCCCTTGAGCCGGTCCTTGACCTTGCCCCGCAGCTTGTCGCCCGACTCGGACGGCTCGATGCCCAGCTCTTCCTTGAGTTTGTTCTTGACGGTGTTCTTGAGCACGTCGGCGGCGACCTTGCTCCACTGGATCGTATAGGACGGCGACGCGAAGGGGCCGGCCACGTGGACCGGCACGGTGACGTTGCGCAGGTCCGCGAGGTCCTTGCCGTCCTGGCCCGTGGAGGTGTTCACGACGGTGACCAGCGCCACCAGGTCGAAGCGTTCGCCCGGGATGTCGATACGGGCCGGTTCTCCTTCCGAAACACGCAGCAGCGGCGCCTTGATACTCAGGCTGCGCACGGTCCCGATGCCGCTGGCGAACACCAGTTGGGCCTGCATTTCCGAGAAGTCGGTCTGGAGCGAGTCCTGGTGCTGCCTGGCGTCGTCCTTGTGCGCCGACAGCAGCGAGCGGAACTCGCGCAGGGACTGGGCGATGTTCACGCCCTTGACGGCGCCGTCGCGCACCGCGAGGCTGGCCGTGCCGTTCAGGGCCCGCTTCATCTGCCCGACGGTCTTGCCGGTCGCGGTCAGGTTGAGCGCGACCGTCGCGCGGCCGACCAGTCCGTCCTTGTGCTTCAGATCCGACAACAGCGGCTGCAGCGCGACGTTGGTGAGCGTGGGCGCGAGGCCGACGCGATTCGTGGCCGCGTCCGCGAACACGCTGCCCGACAGCGAGCCGCCGTACAGCGACGCCTTCAGGCCGCTCACGTCGGCGCGCCCCTTGGCCACGCGCACCGAGGCGGAGACGTTGCTGGCCTTGAGCCCCCGCGCGACCAGGTTGCCGACCTTGATGGTCCCGCTGGCCGTGATGTCCTCGAGCGCGGACAGGTCCACCGGCGGGTCCGCCGGGGCACGGGCGCCCGCACCGGATCCACCGCCCGCCGCTCCCTGCCTGGCCGGGGGCAGCAGCTTGTCCAGGTCCAGCGTATCGGCGGCGACCGTGAAGGCGATGCGGGGCTCGTCGAACTGCGACACTTCGGCCGAGGCGCTGAACTCGCCGCCCTCGATAGTGGCGTCGAGCTTGGCCACCGCGTGTTCTTTCTCGAAGTTGGCGCGCACGCTGCCCTTGATGGGAATCGCCATCTGCTTGGCGGGAAGCGCGGGATCCTGGATCTCCAGTTGGCCCGTCAGTTGGGACAGGGACACTTTCCTGCGGGGCAGGCTGGCCTGGACCGGCGATGCGCTGGCGAGCCGGACCACGCGATCGCCCTCCTTGAGTTCGCCGTCGAGCGCCAGGCGCTCGACGCTGAGCTTATCGGCGGTGCCGGATATGCCCGACAAGGCCACGCGCAGATCCAGGTCCCGCTTGCCATCCAGGCTCACACGGGCGGTCAGCGCCTCGCCTTGCGCCGATTGCGGCGAAACATGCAGCGCCGGCGCGGACAGCGACAGTTCGAAGGGATCGGCGCCCAGCTTGCCCTGCGCGGTCAGCGACAGCTTCTCGACCTGCACCCTGCCCTCGGCCAGCCCGGCGTTCAAGCGCGGGGCGTCCAGCCGCAGGTCCACGCCGCTGAGCGGCCGGCTGCCCGCCACGTCGCCCTGGAAGGCGACGGAGACGCCCGAGGCGTCGATGGCCTGGCGCTGGCCGTCGTAGGCGAGATCACCCTGCGCCGTCAATGCTGTGGCCCGGATGGAGGGTAGTACGCCGGTCGCCTTCAGGTCGAAGCCCTTGGCCGAGAAGAACCGTTGCTCGGGGTCCACCGTCAGCCGTCCCTGGACCTGGACGGTGGCGTCCACGCGGGGACTCTGGCCCAGCACGCGGGCCGACAGGTCCATGTCGAACGGCGTGCGGGGCGCCACCCGGCCCGTGGTGGCCGACAGCCGCTCCACCCGCATGGACGTGCCTTTCATGTAGTCGCGCAGCGCCAGTTCGCCGCCGCTGAACTCGATGCCGGCCACGTCGAACAGCAGGGGTTTGCCCCCGGCGTCCAGTTCGCCGCCGGCCGGCTGGCCCGGGGCCTTGGGCGCCGGCCCCAGCAGATCCTCGAAATTGAACTTGCCGTTCTGGTAGCGCACCACGTTGGCCTTGAGCCCGACCACCCGGACGCGATCGACCACGATGCGGCCGGACAGCAGCGGCAGCACCGCCACCGATACCCGCGCGGTGTCCACCGCCGCGAAGATCTGGGTGGAACGCGGTTCGGACAGCGACAGCTTCTCGATCTCCACGCCCAGGTTGGGGAAGACGCTGAACCGGACGTTGCCGTCCATGCGCAGAGTACGGTCGTAGCGCTTCTTGACCGCGTCGGCGACCGGGCCCTTGTAGTGATTGGGATCGACCAGCACCACCAGGGCCGTCAGTCCGATGGCCGCCACGGCGAGCAGGACAGCCGCACCGATTGCGATGCGCTTGAACCACCGCATTTAACACGTCTCCGAAAAACCTGGATGGCCGGCGTGCCGCTGCCGGTTTCGCGACTGTACCCCAGGAGGACTATATGATAACGGGTCCCCCCCACGCGCCGTATATGGAGTACTGACATGACCGCTGAGAATTCCGGTATCGAACGCATCGAATCGCGCACGGCGCAGATCGGGGGCGGCATCAGCGTGGATCGGGTGCTGCCGGTACGGCAGCGCCGGCGCATCGGGGCCTGGTGTTTCCTGGACCATGCCGGGCCGGCCCGGTTCGAGCCCGGCGCAGGGATGCTGGTCGAGGCGCATCCCCACATCGGCCTGCAGACCTTCACCTGGCTGATCGAGGGCGAGGCCCTGCACCGTGACAGCCTGGGCAACGAGCAAATTCTGCGCCCGGGCCAGGTCAACCTGATGACGGCCGGCATCGGCATCAGCCATACCGAGGAATCCCTGCCCGACCAGCGCGTGCTGCATGCGGCCCAGCTGTGGATCGCGCTGCCTCCCGGCAAGCAGGAGATTCCCCCGGCGTTCGACCACTATCCCGACCTGCCGCGCTGGTCGGAGGCCGGCGTGGACTTCACCCTGCTGGCAGGATCCCATTCCGGGCATACGGCGCCGACCCGCGTCCATACGCCGCTGGTCGGCATGGATCTGCAAAGCCCGGCGGACGCCTCGCTGCGCCTGGCGCTCGAACCCGGCTTCGAACACGGCCTGCTGGTGCTGGAAGGCGCGGCGCAGGTCGACGGCCAGCGTTTCGCCACGAACGAGCTCGCCTACCTCCCCAAGGGGCGGGCGGAACTGGTCCTGGCCACGGAGGCCGGCAGCCGCCTGCTGCTGATCGGCGGCGAACCGCCCACCGACGACATCACCATCTGGTGGAACTTCGTCGGCAGCAAGGCTGCCATCGCCCAGGCCCAGCGCGACTGGGAAGCGGGCAGCGCGCGCTTCGGCCCGGTCCGGGGCTACGAGACCCGGCGCCTGGTCGCACCGCCCGTGCCCTGGTAGGTTTTCGCAGGGCGGAAACTCGAAAAATCCGGCTTGAGATCGGCCTTCGCCCGGTGTCTAGTGTGCATGACGCGCCCTTCGGGCGCGCCATGCCCTCACAAGAACATCCGGAGACTCCCATGCGCGTCCCTGCACCCGGACGGCTCGCGGCCGCACTGACCGCCGCGTTTGCGCTGTGCCCCCCGGCCCTGGCGGCCGACTACCCTTCCCAGCCCGTCACGTTCGTGGTCGGCTACACCCCCGGCGGCGCCATCGACCAGTCCGCCCGCCTGATCGCCAGCGAACTGGCCAAGCGCTGGAAGCAGTCGGTCATCGTCGACAACAAGCCCGGCGCCAACGCCACGATCGCCGCCACCGCGGTGGCCAACGCCCGGCCGGACGGCTATACGCTGCTGGTGGCCGCCAGTAGCCACAACCTGAACAAATTCGTGAACAAGAATCTGCGCTACGACGTGGAAAAATCGTTCACGCCGGTCGCCCTGACCGTCGAGGTGCCCAACGTGCTGGTGGTGAACGCGGCGTCGCCCTACCGGGACCTGGGCCAGTTGCTGGCCGCGCTGCGCGAGAAGAAGAAGCCGTTCAGCTACAGTTCCCAGGGCATAGGCGGCGTGCCGCACCTGGCGGGGGAACTGTTCAAGATCCGTACCGGCACCGACATCCTGCACGTACCCTACAAAGGCGCGGCGCAGGGCATGACCGACCTGATGGGCGGCGTCGTCGACATGTCCTTCCCCACCCCCGGCTCGGCCATGGGCTACATCAGCCAGGGCAAGCTGCGGGCGCTGGCCGTGGCCTCCAACGAACGGCTGGCGCAGTTGAAGGACGTGCCCACCTTCGCCGAGGCCGGCGTGCCCGATTACCTGATCAGCACCTGGCACGGCCTGCTGGCCCCCGCCGGCACCCCGCCCGAGGTGGTGGCCAAGATCAATGCCGACGTCGCCGACATCCTGCGCGACCCCGCCGTGCAACGGGCCATGGAAGCGCAAGGCAATCTCGCGGCCAAGCCGCTGACGGCCGCGGAGTTCCGCGCCAAGCTGTCCCGCGAGTTGTCGGTCTACGGCGACATCGCCTCGCGGATAGACCTAAGCGGCGGCTGATACCCGCCCCCCCCCTACGCGCTTACGCGCGCCCCCCAGGGGGCGGCACTGGCGGACCGGCGAAGCCGGATCCGCTGTGCCCTGGGTCAGACGGCACCCGCTTCTTGCTTGACATTGGCCAGAGGCAGGTAGATGCGGGTCTTCAGGTCGGACGGCGGGGTGGTCTTCGGGTCGTTCACGTACTCCTCGAACACCGGGAAGTCGGCCGGCTGCTCGCCGCTGGCCGGCAGCCATCCCCCGAACAGCCATGCGTAGGCCGACTCCAGTTCGCTGTACGGTCCCGTGTGTTCGAGTACCGCGCAGCGGCCGGCGGGCAGTTCCAGGCGGTGCAGGGGCGCGTCCAGCGCGACGCCGGACGGCGCCTCCAGGCCGGCTTCGCTGCGCAGGTCCTGCGCGGCCACCTGCTCCGGATCGTCGTAATAGACGCCGAAGCTGCGCGGTTCGCCCCGCAGCAGGTTGCGGCTGCCGGCCAGCATGAACAGACGGTCGAAGGTAGCGCCTATCTGGAGATAGTCGCCCGCGTGCGACAGCGCCGCCAGGGAAGCGCCGGGAAAAGATTCGATCTGCACGGGATACATGGTGAGCTCCTTGCTGCGATAGATGACGTCGGGAGAGCGGTCCTCGCGATATCGCCCGGGCGGCATGCCGAACGCCGCGCTGAATGCCCGGCTGAACGCGGCGGTCGAACCGTAGCCCGCCCGCCGCGCGACCTGGTCCAGCGTGCGGCCGTCCCGGCGCAGTTCCGCCGATGCCCGCATCAGCCTGACCCGCTGCACCGTGGCCGCCACGGTCTCGCCCAGCATGGCGCGATAGACCCGGTGGAAGTGATACGGCGACAGGCAGGCCAGTCCGGCCAGGTGGTACAGGTCGGCATCCTGGTCCGGATGCGCGGCCAGCCAGGCCAGGACCGGCTCCAGGCGCCGTTCGTAATGGCTGCGTGTTTGCGATTTCATGAGTACCTCCGGGTACGAACTGTACGGGGGGACGTATTGCGGATTTTGCGGTTTTGGTGTCCGGCGGGCCGGCCGGCGGCGAGGGCTAGAATATAAGCGTCCCGCCTTGCAAGGTATCAACGTGTCCGACTTCGACCAGATCAGGCGCGCCGTCCGGCGCTTCACCGAAGAACGCAACTGGGACCAGTTCCACTCCCCCAAGAACCTCGCCATGGCACTGAGCGGCGAAGCGGGCGAACTCGTCTCCATCTTCCAGTGGATGACCGAGGAAGAATCCAAGGAACTCAATCCCATCAAGCTGTCCGAGGCCGCCGACGAAATCGCCGACGTGCAGCTCTACCTGGTCGCTCTGGCCGACAAGCTGGACATCGACATCGGCCAGGCGGTGGAGCGCAAGATGCTGAAGAACGCGATCAAGTATCCGCCCCAGGCGTTCTACGGCAGCTCCCGCAAGTACAACGAAAGCGACGAGACCTGAAAGGCGGCCGCCATGACTCCGTCCCAGCCCGTACCCCCGCACCACCTCGCGACGCTGCTGCAGGCCATGCCCAAGGCCGAGCTGCACCTGCACATCGAAGGCACCCTGGAACCCGAGCTGATCTTCGCGCTGGCGCGGCGCAACGGCCTCGACCTGCCCTACCCCGACATCGACAGCCTGCGCCGGGCCTATGCGTTCCGGGACCTGCAAAGCTTCCTGGACCTCTACTACGCGGGTGCCGCCGTGCTGCAACGCGAAGAAGACTTCTACGACATGGGCATGGCCTACTTCCGGCGCGCCGCGGCGGACAACGTCGTACATGCCGAGATCTTCTTCGACCCGCAGACGCACACGGTGCGCGGCGTGGAATTCGGCACGGTCATCGCGGGCCTGGACCGCGCGCGCCGCGACGCCCGCGATACGCTGGGCGTCAGCAGCGAGCTGATCATGTGCTTCCTGCGCCACCTGCCCCAGGAGTCCGCCTTCGAGACCCTGGCGGCGGCGCTGCCGTACCGCGACCGCATCCTGGGCGTGGGGCTGGACAGCGGCGAAGTCGGCAACCCGCCCGAAAAATTCGCCGAGGTCTTCCAGCGTTGCCGCGAACTCGGATGGCATGCCGTCGCCCATGCCGGCGAGGAAGGCCCCGCCTCCTACATCTGGAGCGCCCTGCACGACCTGAAGGCCGAGCGCATCGATCACGGCGTGCGCTGCCTGGACGACCCGAGGCTGGTGGCCCACCTGGCCGAGCACCGGATCCCGCTGACCGTCTGTCCGCTGTCCAACGTCATGCTGAAGGTCTATCCCAGCATGGAACGGCACACCCTCGCGCAGTTGCTGGAAGCCGGACTGTGCGTGACGGTGAACTCCGATGATCCCGCCTATTTCGGCGGCTACGTGAACCGGAACTACCTGGCCTGCTTCGAGGCCCTGCCCGAACTGGGCGCGCGCGACGCGTACCGGCTGGCGCGCAACAGCCTCGACGCGAGCTTCGCGCCCGAGACCGACAAGCAGGCCTGGCGGAAAAAACTGGACGCCACGTTCGCCGGCATCCCGGACGCCCGCTAGGGCCGCGGCCCCGTCATCCGGGGGACATCGCCCCGGTGCCATGAAGCCGTCACACGGGCGGCCAACAATGCGCGTCGCCGGTACCACCCGCGACGCCTCCCGCCGCGCGTTGCGCCGGCCGTCCGGCCCGGCCATTCGGCCAGCCTCCGCAGCACGCCACCCAACCTGACATGCCCATGAAGACACGCTGCTTCAACCGGCAGGCGCCCTCCCGCCCTGTCGCCGCATCCCTGCTCGCCTCGCTCGTCCTGTCACTGGCCGCCTGTGGCGGCGATGGAGACGGGTCCTCGGGAAGCACCCCGCCGACCACGCCTCCGGTCACTCCGCCCGCCGCCTCCGTCGACGTCACCCTGGCCGGCTGGCCCGGCCTTGCCGGCCTGACCGTCAAGGCCGACGGCAAGGAGGTCGCCGTCGCCAACGGCGCCTTCTCGGTCGCCAGCGGCGCCATCCTGACCCTCGAGGCCGGCGGCGTGGAACTGGCGTCGCTGCCGCCCCGGCGCACCATCACCGTGTTCGACCTGCTGTCCAGCCGCGACTGCCAGAGCTCGCCCGAACTGGGCAAGCTGCTGAGCCTGCTGCTGGCGCTGGACAGCGACCAGGATCCCTCGAACGGCATCACTCTCGCCCCGGTGGCGCAGCCGGCCTCGGGTGTCAAGCTGGCCACGCTGGGTGAACAGGAACTGCTTGCGCTGGAAACCCGGCTCGTGGGCCGCAACATGTCGACCACCGATGCCCTGCGCGTGGCCAACGCGGCGCTGGACCAGGAGACCTGGACCGAGTCGCTGGCTACGCGCACCTCGTTCGTGAACGACATGACGGTCTTGCAGAACTACCTGGACCGCGTGCTGGCCGAACTGGCCCTGGATGCCCGGACGCTGACGGGTTTCTCGTACCTGACCGACGACCAGGCCACGCGCATCCCGGCCACGCTCAAGAGCCAGGGCATGGCCTTCGACGGCGACACGCCCGTCTTCTCGTGGCGCTACGGCCTGCAGCGCACCAACGCCGCCTATCAGCCCACCCTGAACCGCCCGCTGGCGCTGCCCGCCGACATCCAGGCCGAGTACGGCGCCAGCGCCGACGGGCCGCACATGGGCCACATCGGCGACATCGACATCCTGGACGGCAAGCTGTATGCGCCCATCGAAGACGAGGACGACTCGTCGCAGCAGTCCTACGTCGCGGTGTTCGACGCCAAGACGCTGCAATACACCGGTGAAAAGCATGCGCTGCCGCTTGCCGAGCACGCCGACGGCGTACCCTGGGTGGCCGTGGACGGTCCCCGCAAACTGCTCTACACCGTGACCTGGAGCACCTCGGCCGCCGACAAGCTGAACGTCTTCGACCTGACGACCTTCCGCCTGGTCCGCTCCGTACCCCTGCAGACTTCCTTCAACGGCAAGCGCGTGCAGGGCGCCAAGGTCTATCGCGGCATGCTGTACGCCTCCAGCGACACCAAGGACGGCGTGGCCGGCACCGACCTCAAGCGCAAGCGCATCTACAAGGTCGATCCGGTCAGCGGCGCCGTGATCGAGTTGATGCACTACGACGAGCCCAACCGTACCGAGGCCGAGGGCCTGGCCTTCAGCGCCGACGGCACCATGCACCTGACGGTCATCGCGCCGTACACCACGCCGATCTACGGCCAGACGACCAATCCCAAGCCCTTCGACGAGAGCTACAGCATCGACGGCGACGACTGGAACCCGTCCGCCACGCTGCGCCACTTCACGCGCAGCACCGCGCCGCTGCGCGAGAAGATCTGCGCGCTGGGCGCGTAGTAGCGCCGGCCGGGAAGCCGCCAGCCGCTTCCCGGCCCGCTACAAGCCTTCCGAGAAGCCCGTGTGGGGGGCCTTGACCACCGGCTGGTCGATGACGACCCGTTCGCCCTGGCGCTGGTGCCAGTAGGGCTCGGTACCGTAGCGGCCGTGCAGTTCGGTGGCCCAGCCCGCGTCGGCGAAGCTGGGCCAGCGGTCCTTGTCGAAACCTTCGGCCTGCTTCACCACGTCGGCCGACACGCCCAGGATGAACGCCTTGCGGTCGGTATCCAGCGTCAGCGCGTTCCACGGGATGGCCACCAGCTTGTCCCCCATGCCCAGGAACCCGCCGCTCGACAGCACCGCGTAGGCGATGCGTCCCGTCGACACGTCCAGCATGATGTCCTTGATCGATCCGACATGGACATCGTCGGCGCTGTAGACCTTGTTGCCGTCCAGTGTCGAGGCGGCCATGATGTGCGGGCCCGGCCCCGCGGCCGTGGCGCTGCCCTTGCCCACGATGCCGGCGCCGCCCTGCTGGCGCGCGGCGGTGCTGTCGATTTGTGCCATGTTGATCTCCTTCATGGACGCCGGCGGCTTCCACGCCCGCGTCCGGCGACGAAAATTACGGAAGCATCGGGAGATCAGCAAGGAGCGTGCCCAGGCAAGACAGCGCCCCCTCATGCTCAGGCGGAATACGAACTTCCCAGCCGCATGAGTTCCGGCGTGCCGATCACCGCGTTCAGTTCGTCGAAATCCAGCATGCGGTCGCGCCAGGGGGACGTCGTGCCGTGCTCGCGCAGGCTGCCGTAGTAGCCCTGCAACACGTGGGCCACCGCGCGCGCGGTGCCGCCCGGGAAGATCGCGATGCCGAAACCGTGCCGCTCCAGTTCCGCCGCGCTCTGGATGGGGGTCTTGCCGCCCTCCACCATGTTGGCCAGCAACGGCGCCCGGCCCTCGAAGCGGCGGCAGGCGGCGTCCATCTGCTCGGGGGTCCGCAGGGCTTCGATGAACAGCGCGTCCACCCCTGCTTCCAGATAACGCTCGGCCCGATCCAGCGCCGCGTCCAGCCCCTCCACCGCGACCGCGTCGGTGCGCGCCAGGATCAGGGTGGAGGACGACCCGCGCGCATCCAGCGCGGCCTTGAGCTTGCCGGCCATCTCGGCAACCGGCACCACGGACTTGCCATCCAGGTGGCCGCAGCGCTTGGGAAAGGTCTGGTCCTCGAGCTGTATCATCGCGGCGCCGGCGCGCTCCAGGCCACGCACCGTGCGCATCGCGTTCAGCGCGTTGCCGAACCCGGTGTCGGCATCGACGATCACGGGCAGCGACACCCGTTCGGTGATGCGGGCCAGGGTATCGGCGACTTCGGTGTAGGTGGTCAGGCCGACGTCCGAACGTCCCAGCCGGGTATAGGCGATGGACGCGCCGGACAAGTACAGGGCCTCGAAGCCTGCCTGTTCAGCTATCAGGGCGCTGAAGGCGTCGTAGACGCCCGGGGCGAGCACGATGCCGGGACGGGCCAGGCGGGTACGCAGATCGTGGGGCATGGCGGAAACTCCTTCAGGCGGCCAGGCCGCGCTCGAAGCTGCGGCAGTCGGTTACGTCGGCGATGCCCGCCATGTCGGCCAGCGCCGTGGCGTGCACTTCTTCGCGGAAGGCGGCGCAGCCGTCCGCCAGCACGGCGACGTGGTATTCGCGCATGTGGGCGTCGCGGACCGTGCTGGCCACGCCGCCGTTGGTCACGATGCCGCACACGGCCACCGTATCGATGCCCGCATGGCGCAGCACCCAATCCAGCTGCGTGTTGAAGAAGGCGGAGTACGCCACCTTGCAGACCGACACGTCCACCAGGCCGTCCAGCTCGGCGACGTTGGCCTGCCCGCGGCTGCCCGGCGCGAAGTCGCCCTTGCGCAGAAATGGCCGCAGCGCCGCCAGATGGGGGGCGATCATCGGTTCACCGCGGCCGTCGGGCCACAGCGTGAACTGGCTGGCGACCACCATGCCGCCGGCCGCCTTCAGCGCCCGCGCCGCTGCCGCCACGCGCGGCGGTAGCGCGGCCGCGGCGGCGCTGACGGCTCCACCTCGGGCATAGGCGCCGTCGGGCGCGAGAAAGTCGTTCTGCAGGTCGACGATCAGCAGCGCGGTGCGCGCCGGGTCGGCGGGAAAGGATGCGTTCGTCATCGCGATCGATGTCCTGTGGAAGAAGTGCCGGGACCGTTCCCGGCCAGGCGCTTGCGAAGCTGGTTCAGCAGGCCGCCGCTGCGGGCCATGTCGACCAGGAAATCCGGGATGGCCTCGCACGCGAGCACCCGCCCGTCCCGAGTCGCCACCTGTGGTGTCTCGCGGAACCGGATCTCGATCTGTGCGGCCTCGTCCAGCGACTCGGCCTGCGGGCAGGTCAGCAGCATCAGCCCGACGTTGAAGGCATTGCGGAAGAACAGACCGCCGTAGGACGGCGCGATCACCGCCGCCACGCCCAGGCGCACCAGCGCCGCCGCGGCCTGCTCGCGCGAGGAACCGATGCCGAAGCCCGGGCCGGCCGCCACGACGTCGCCCGGCCGCACGGTGGCGGCGAACTCGGGCCGGACCGACTCCAGGCAGTGCGTGGCGATGACGTCGATGCCGTGCTTCATGACGTAGCCGGGCGCCAACAGGTCGGTGTCGATGTCCTGCCCCAGCTTCCAGACGCGATGCGTGGTCGCGCTCATGCCAACACCTCCCGCGGGTCGCTGATGACACCGCGCAATGCCGAGGCGGCCACGGTATAGGGCGACCCCAGGTACACCTGGGCGGTGGGCGAACCCATGCGGCCCTTGAAGTTGCGCGCGGTGGTCGAGATGACCGTGACGTCGTCCCCCATGGGGCTGCCGTAGCCGGAGCAGGCGCCGCAGGAGGTCGGGAAGAGTTCCGCGCCGGCATCCATCAGCACCTGCAGCACGCCTTCGTCGCGCGCGGCGTCCTGGTCGCGCAGGCTGGCCGGGGCGACGATCAGCCGCACCCCCTGCGCCACCCGGTGTCCCCGGAGCACCGACGCGGCGGCGCGCAGGTCGTCGAGCTTGGCACCCGTGCAAGCGCCGACATAGGCCACGTGTACCGGTACGCCGCGATAGTCGTCGACCGGCCGCGAATTGGCGGGGCTGTGCGGCGCGGCCACCATGGGCGCCAGCGTGCTCGCGTCGAAGTCGTGCCGGGTGCAGGCGGCCCCTTCGTCCGTATGCCATCCGCTCAGGTCGGGCACCTGGGCGCCGGTGGCGGCCAGCCATTCGGCCGTGATGTCGTCGGGCGCGATCAGGCCGGCCTGGGCGCCCAGCTCGGCGCTCATGTTCGACAGCGTCATGCGTTCCTGCATGCCCAGCGCCCGCACCGCCGGCCCGCAGAATTCCACGGCCTGGTAGGCGCCGCCGTTCATGCCGAAGCGGCCCAGCATGTGCAGCATCATGTCCTTGGCGGTGACCCCTTCGGCCAGGGTGCCGGACCAGTGCATGCGCACGGTGTCCGGCACGCGCAGCCAGATCTCGCCCGTCACCACCACACCCAGCATCTCGGTCGAGCCGATGCCGAACATGTAGGCGCCGAACGCACCGCCCGTGGGCGAATGCGAATCCCCGCCCACGCAGAACATGCCGGGCAGGATGTGCCCGCCCTGCGGCACCACGACGTGGCAGATGCCCTGACTGTCGTACACGTGCGGCAGCTCCTGCTCGCGCGCCCATTCGCGCGCGATGCGGACGATCCTGCGGGAATCCTCGTCGCGCTCGGGCACGTAGTGGTCCATGACCAGCACCACGCGCGACTTGTCCCAGATGCCCGCGCCCAGCTCTTCCAGCATGGGCTTGAGCCGCCTCGGTCCCGAGGAGTCATGGAACATCGCGAGATCGACCTTGCAGGTCACGATCTCGCCCACGCGTACGCTGGCGCGCCCCGACGCGCGCGCGATCAGCTTCTGCGCCAGCGTCCGGCCTTCATCCGGCGATGTAATCAAGCTGTCACCCGATATCCTCGAAGGGCCCGGCCGGGCCCCTCCAATCTATTGTCCTAACAATAGTACATTTGATTCGGGTTCTTGTGTTCGCATTTGTGGCGCGCCGGATACCCGGCGCGGGCCGTCAGCGCATATAGGCGTTGAAATCCTTGCTGACCCAGACCTTGGCGTCGATGCCTCCCACCCGTGACAGCTCCATCTCGTACTCGTAGCGGTCGGGGCAGTACAGGCCTTGCAGCCAGAGCACGGGGCGGTCGTTCACGTCGTAGACCACGCGGCTGACCGACAGCAGCGCCGACCCCAGCGGCAGGCCGAGCAGGCCCGCCACGGTGGCATCGGCCTGGCGCGCGGAAATGCTTTGCCGGGCCCGGCCGATCTCCACGCCCGACTCCTCGATCAGCACCAGCATGGCCTTGCGCCCCAGTTGCCGGCGGCCGAGGTTGCCCGCGAACTCGCGCGGCACCCAGGTGGTGATGCAGGAAACCGGGCCCGCCTTGGTGCTGCGCACGCGCACCGCCCGCAGGACCTGCGCGCGCGGCTCGATCTGCAGCATCCGGGCCGCCGGCTCGGTGGCGGACACGTACTCGTGCTCGATGACCTTGACCGTGGTGTCCAGGCTGGCGGCGATGATGTTGTCCAGGAGGCCCGCCATCCGGGGGGTGGCCGTCCCGCCCCGGGCCGCCTGGCCGGGGGGCTGCAGGCGCCGGGTGCCGCGTCCGGCCGACCGTTCGATCAGGCCTTCCTGGGTCAAGTTCTCCAAAGCCTTGCGCACGGTCGCGCGCGATACGGCGAACTCGTCCATCAGCTCCAGCTCGCCGGGCACGCGTTCGTCGTACACGCCGTCGCGCAGCCTTTCTTTCAATACCAGGTAGACGCTGTGGTACTTCGGCAGGGGCAGGGTTTGCGGCATAGATCCTGATTCTGTCTTATTGTCTGTCCAATAGAACAATTTAGCTTGACTCGATGACGGAACCTGGCGGAATATCCACATGCCGTCGTACATATTTCCTTCAGGTCACGTCATGCGCAATCATATTACAGGGGAACATCGCGCCCGCCCCCGCGTGCTGAATATCTGCCGCCGCGCGTTCCTTGCAGTGGGTCTTGCCGCCGCTTCCAGCGCCGTCCTGGCCCAAGCCTATCCCGATCGTCCCATCAAGCTCATCGTGCCCTTCAGCCCGGGCGGCTCGACCGACGTCATCGGGCGCCTGGTCGCCAATGCGCTGGCCGAGGAAGTGGGCCAGTCGGTCATCGTGGACAACAAAGGCGGGGCCGGCTCCATACTGGGAACCGACCTGGGCGCCAAGGCGCCGCCCAACGGCTACACGCTGGTCATCACCAACGGCGCGGCCATCACCACCGGCCCGCTGCTGGGCCAGAAGATTCCCTATGACCCCTACCGCGACTTCACGCACATCATGCTGCTGGGCACTTTCCCCAACGGCCTGATCGTGCGCACCAGTCACCCCGCGAAGGACTTCAAGGAATTCGTCGAACTGGCCCGCCAGGCCGGCGGCAAGTACAACTACGGCTCGGCCGGCGTGGGCTCGGCGGGCTTCCTGACCGGCGAGATGCTCAAGCAAAAGGCGCACATGGACATGACCCACGTTCCCTACAAGGGTACGGGTCCCGCCATGAACGACCTGCTGGGCGGACAACTGGACGCCATCTTCAACAACATGGCGGTCGCCTCCACCCAGTCCAAGGCAGGCAACGTGCGCATCCTGGCCGTCAGCGGCCCCAAGCGCGTCCCCGCCTTCCCCGACGTGCCGACGATGAACGAGGTCGTGCCGGGCACCGTGGGCGAGGCCTGGTTCGGCGTCTCGGCGCCGGCCGGCACCCCCGCCGCCGTCGTCGACAGGCTCCAGACCGCGCTGGCAAAAGTCATGGCCAACGCCGATTTCCGCGGCAAGCTGGCCGAACAGGGGCTGACCCCGATCGGCGCGCCGCAGGCGGAATTCGTGAAGTTCCTGCATGACGAGGACCGCAAGTGGGCGCCCATCATCAAGGCCGCCAACATCAAGCTGGATTGATGCCCGCATGGCCGTCGAATACGCACCCAAGGGGCTCATCGGCCTGCTGACTCCGCAGGCCAACACCACGGTCGAGCCGGAATACTTCATCCTGCTGCCGGCCGGCTACGCCCACATCAACGCCCGCCTGATGAGCGACAAGTCCACCATCGAAGCGCGGCTGGTCGACTACGTGGACAGGCTGGACACCGCCTGCGACCAGTTCGCCAACGCGCCCATCAAGGCGGTCGCGGTGGGCTGCACCGGCGCTTCCTACCTGGTGGGCCGCGAACGCGAAGAACAGGTGTTGGCGGGCATCGAGCGCGAGCGCGGCGTACCGGCCTTCACCGCGGCCACCGCGGTGGTCGCCTCGTTGAAGCAGTTGGGCGCCCGCCGGATCGCGCTGGCCTCGCCCTATCCCGCCGAGCTGACCGCCGCCAGCAAGGCCTATTGGGAATCCCAGGGTTTCACGGTGTCGCGCGTGGCGTCGGCCGCCATGGACCACACACAGTTCCACCCCATCTATTCGATGAAGGCGGACGCCGCCGGCGCGCTGCTGGACGACCTGGCCCGCGACGACACCGACGCCATCCTGATGCTGGGCACGGGCATGCCCACGCTGGCCCCGCTGCTGGCGGCGAACGCCCGGTCGCGCGTACCGGTGCTGTCATGCATGTTGTGCCTGGCCTGGATGGGCGTCTCGTCCGTGGATGGCCGGCCCGCGCCGCTGGAGCCCTGGCTGCGGGGCGACCACTGGCGCGATCGCCTTGCCCGACAACAGCCCTGAGCCACTGGAAAAACGGCGCTTTCACCAGAAAGCGCCGTTTTTTCATATACCCATGCGGGGTATCGACGGTGGCACCGTGGGCAGCATGACCGTCTTCTCGAAGGTATAGAACTTCATGCTGGACTCGCCGCCCTCGCGGCCATAGCCCGATGCCTTGATGCCGCCAAAAGGCGCGCGCAGGTCGCGCGTCATGGGCGTGTTGACCCACACCATGCCGGCCCGGATCTCCGACAACGCGCGCATCACCGTGGGCTGATGGTCGCTCCACACATAGGACACCAGGCCGAACTCGCTGTCGTTCGCGATGGCGTAGGCCTCGTCCTGCGTGTCGAACGGAACGATGGTCGCGAAGGGGCCGAAGATCTCCTCGCGGCAGACGCGCGCCGTGTTGTCCCGCGCCAGCACCGCCGTCGGCTGGAAATAAAAGCCCGGCTCCAGCGCCTCGACCGTTGCACCGCCGCACAGCAGTTGCGCGCCGTCGGCGCGGGCGATGTCCACGTAGCCGGCCACTCGCTGCCGATGGGCCCGGAACGCCAGCGGACCGATCTCGGTGGCCGGGTCCAGCGGACTGCCGATGCGCAGCCGCCGGGCGCGCTGCGCGAAGGCCTCGACGAAGCGGTCCAGCACCGGGCGCTGCACCAGGATGCGCGAGCCCGCCAGGCACTGCTGGCCGTTGTTCGAAAAGATGCCGACCAGCGCCCCGTCCACCGCGCGGTCCAGGTCGGCCGATTCGAAGATGATGTTGGCCGACTTGCCGCCCAGTTCCAGCGACAGGGGCTTGAGCCCTTCGCCGGCGCTGGCCGAGATCCGCCGCGCCGTCTGCGTGCCACCCGTGAAGGACACCAGGTCCACCTGCGGATGCGCCACCAGGGCTTCGCCCGTGACCCCGCCCCGGCCGTTGACCAGGTTGACGACGCCCGGCGGCACGCCCGCCTCCACCAGCAGTTCCATGAAACGCGCGACCGCCAGCGGCGTGACCTCGGACGGCTTGCAGACGCAACTGTTGCCGAACGCGATGGCGCCGGCGATCTTCATCGACGTCAGGGCCAGCGGCGCGTTCCACGGGCCGATCAACGCCGCGACGCCCACCGGCTCGCGCAGCACCAGCGTCAGGTAGCCGTCCGTCTGGCCATGCAGCTTCTCGGCATGCTGGCCCAGGAATTCCGCGAAGAAGCGGAAGTTGTAGGCCGTGCGGGGAATCTGGCCCCTTTGCAGATGGCGCATGGGAATGCCGGAATTCATGCATTCCAGGTAGGCCAGTTCGTCGCGATGTTGGTCGACCAGATCGGCCACCTTGCGCATCACGGCCTGGCGGGCCTCGACCGGCAGCCTGCGCCAGCGCCCGTCGTCGAAAGCGGCCCGGGCGGACCGCACCGCCGCGTCGACCTCGTCCGCCGACGCCTCGACCAGGGTCGAGATGCGCCGCGCGTCGCCGGGGAAGATCACCGGCAGTTCGTGTCCGGCCGAACGCGTGTAGCGGCCCTCGATGAAACTCGATACCTGCTCGCGGATGGAGTACTGCGTGGGTTGATTCATGGCGCGCCGTGCCTATTCGATCGCGGCCGCTTCGCGCAGGCTCAGGATCATCGAGGTTTCGAGCAGGTACTCGCGGGCCAGCCGCGGGTCTTCCGCCTTGCGCTTCAAGTCCTCCAGCGTCGTGCGGCGCTGGGCTTCCCCGCGTTCCTGCATGCGGGCGCGGTTGCGGCCCGACTGTTGCAGCACGTGCTTGATGGCGATCGGGCGCCGCTGGCGCTCGTACTGGCCCAGCAGCGCATCGCTTTCGCCCGCGTAGATGCGGCGCAGCTTGTCCGTGAGGTTGAAGGCGTCGTGGATGCCCCCGTTCATGCCCATGCCGCCGCTGGGACTGTTGATGTGGGCGGCATCGCCCGCCAGCACGATGCGGCCGTTGACATAGGTGTTCACGACCCGCTGGTGGATACGGTAGGGGCGGATCTCCATCACGTCGTAGGCCTGGTCGCGCGGCAGGACGTGCTGGAGCTTTCTCTGGATGGATTCGGGCTGGAGGGCGTCGTCGATGGACTCGCCCTCCCAGGGATACAGGCTGACCCGCCAGAGGTCCGGAAGCCGCAGCAAGCTGAAGGTTCCGGTCGAGGCCCAGCAGTAGTTGATGTAGGACAGCGAGGGGATGTGTTCGTGGAACGGAAACCGGGTGGTGGCCAGCACCGTGGTCTCGGGAAAGGTATGTCCCTCGAAACTCAGGTCCAGCGTGGTCCGCACCGTGCTGCGAGCCCCGTCAGCCGCGATCAGGTAGCGCCCCGACAGCTCCTCGCGTTCGCCGGCGGGCGACTCCACGGTAACGCGCACCGAATCCGCATCCTGCGACACCGCCACGCACGGATGCCCCATCAGCACCCGCACCGCCGGCAGTTTTTCACGGATGTGGGCCAGCAGCAGCTCGGACAGCTTCCATTGCTCGGTCTGCAGACGATAGGGGTGGGCGGTCTCGTCCTTGAGCGAAGACAGGTCGAACTCGGCGAACTCGCCCGTCTCGTGCATGCGCACCTGCCAGGTGGGGGCGACCAGTCCGGCTTCGATCAGCCCGGGCGTGATACCGTATTCATCCAGCATTTCCAGCGTGGGAGGATGGAAGGTAGAGGCCTTCAAGGCCCGCGACACCTGTTCCTCGGCTTCCACGACCACGACCGGAATGCCGTAATGGCCCAGCCGCATCGCCGCGACCAGGCCCACGGGGCCGCCGCCTACAATAATGACCTGCTCGGGGGTCCCGGTGCTCACACGCTACCTCGCTTGGGTTGTCGGACTTTTTCGAGCCATTTCACATTTATTCTATTGACCTGTCAATAGGACAATTGAACCATCTGGTCCGGGATGCCGGACGGCGTCGCGCCGGGACGTCACAAACCGGCGGGCTCGTTCGTCATACAGGCGTAAACCCTTTTTTGGAGATCGCCATGAGCAACGCCTCGCCCGTCAACGCCGCCACCCAGCTTCCCTCGGTCTACCAGTCCTTCGCCGCCGCGCAGGCGCAGATCCGCGAGCAGGGCCTGGATCCCCTGCTGCACCACCTCGTCGTCCTGCGCGCCTCGCAGATCAACCAATGCGCCTTCTGCGTGAAACTGCACATCCGGGAGGCCCGGGAGGACGGCGAGACCAACGAGCGCCTGGACCGCCTGGTCGTCTGGGAGCACGTCAACGACTTCACGGAGCGCGAAAAGGCCGCCCTGGCCTGGACGGAAGCCCTGACCGTGCTCGACCGCAGGACCGACTACGCCCCGCTGCGCGCCCGCCTGCGGGAACACTTCTCGGACAAGGAGATCGCCGTGCTGACCAGCACGATCGCGATGATCAATCTCTGGAACCGGCTCCAGGTGTCGATGCACTGATGGACATGCCGACGGGTGATGGAACCGAGGTCTTCGAAGCACGGCGGCGGTTCCTGTTCGGGCTGGCGTATCGCATGCTGGGCACGCGGGCCGATGCCGAGGATGCCGTGCAGGAGACCTTCATCAAGTGGATGCAGGCGGATCGCGGCGCGATCGCGACTCCGGCGGCGTGGCTGACCAGCATCTGCACCAACCTGTGCGTGGACATGCTGCGCGCGGCGCACCGGACGCGGGTGGACTACGTGGGCTCGTGGCTGCCCGAGCCCATCCATACCCGCGAGGACGACACGCCGGAGTCGCGGCTGGAGCTGGCCTCGTCGCTGACCACGGCCTTCCTGCTGGTACTGGAACGGCTCACGCCCAAGGAACGGGCCGCGTATCTGCTGCACGAGATCTTCGACACGCCCTACCCGGACATCGCCGCCACGCTGGGCATGCGGGAAAGCGCCTGCCGCAAGCTGGTCTCGCGGGCGCGCGAGGCCATCGAGTCCAGCAAGGTCCGGCACGCCACGCCGGCCGAACGCCAGGAGCAGTTGCTGTCGGCGTTCCAGGACGCCATCAACGGCCATGGCACCGGGCCGCTGGCGGCCCTGTTGTCGGACGACGTCCGCTTCTCGTCGGACGGCGGCGGCAAGGCCATCACACTCCAGCAGGAACTGATGGGCAAGGTGTCGGTGATACGCTTCGTCGAACGCGGCCTGATACGGTTCTGGCAGGGCATGGACTGGATCGTGGCCGACATCAGCGGCGCCAGGGGCGTGCTGCTGCGCGAGAACGGCGTGGTCATCGGCGCGCTGACCTTCGCCTATGGCGAGAACGGCGCGGTATCGAACATCTACCTGATGCGAAACCCGGACAAACTCGCTCGTCTCCAGGGCCTGTGACGTGGCTCTTGCAGGCCTTGCGGCAAGAGGTAACAAGTTTTGCGGACCGTGCGCGACGTTTCTAAGATGAAGGCTACGCGGCTTTCACGGGCACCGATCATGCACCTTCCCTTCCATGGATTTTCGTCGCCGCGCCGGGCCGCCCTGGCCGGCCTGCTGGCCCTGGCCCTGGCGTTGGCCGGCTGCGCCAGCCTGCCCGGCCGCGATCCGCTCAACGTGCAGGTCGCCGGCGTCGAACCCCTGGAAGGCCAGGGCCTGGAAATGCGGATGGCGGTCAAGCTGCGCGTCCAGAACCCCAACGACTCCGCGGTGGACTACGACGGCGCCGCGCTGGAGCTGGAACTGAACGGCAAACGCTTCGCGACGGGCGTCAGCAGCGAACGCGGCAGCGTGCCCCGCTTCGGCGAGACCGTGCTGACGGTACCCGTGTCGGTGTCCGCATTCAGCGCGATCCGGCAGGCGCTGGGCCTGGCGGATGGATCGCGCCTGGACAACATTCCCTATGTGGTCCGCGGCAAGCTGTCGGGCGGGATGTTCGGCACGACGCGGTTTTCGGACACGGGCAGCCTGAGCCTGCCCGGTTACTGAGCGGAGTCTCCTACAACCCCTTCTCGACCATCTCCAGCAGCCGCTGTCCCACCGCTTCCACCTGCGCGGGACTGAAGCCGCGCAACGGCCCTTCTATCACCAGCATGGCCAACCCGTGGACGGACGACCAGGCCAGATATTCGGCGGCGAAGCGGCGCTCCGGCGTCAGCAGGCCCGCCGCCGCCATGCGGTCCAGCGCGGCGCTGAGCAACTGGAAAGGATCCAGTCCGCCGCGGCCGGCCTTGTCGGCCGGGGGCACTTTCAGCGGCCCTTCGGCCGGGGCGAAAGCGGTACGGAACAGGCCTGGCTCCAGCCAGGCAAAACGCAGGTAGCCCGCGCCCACCGCGCGCAGGCTGGCGCGGGCGTAGTCGGCGGGCGGGCTGTTGCCGTCCAGTTTGTCGAGTTCGGTTTCCATGGCGCTGGCCAGCGCGGACAACGCGGCGGCCCGCACCGCCAACAGCAGGTCTTCCCGGCTGGCGAAGTGGCGGTAGGCGGCATTCGGGACGACGCCGGCGCGGCGGGTGGCTTCGCGCAGCACGATCGCCGAAGGGCCGCCCTGGCGGGCAAGCTCGATGCCCGCTTCCAGCAGCGCGCGGCGCAGGTCGCCGTGGCGGTAGGTACTGCGCGAGGCGGGCGGGGTGACGGCGCTGGTCATGGAAACTCCATGTGGACACTGTACATTATCTCTGATAATTTATGTGTACAGCGTCCACAAACATTCCACCCCCTTCATCCAGCAGTCAGACGAGGAGACCGTCATGCATATCCAGCCCTATCTGTTCTTCGAAGGCCGGGCCGAGGAAGCGGCCGAGTTCTACGCCAAGGCGCTCGGCGCCCAGGTCACGATGATGCTGCGCTTCAAGGACGCTCCGCCGGCCCCGGGTGACAACGAGAATTGCGTGCCGCCGCCGGGGTCGGAAAACAAGGTCATGCACATGTCGCTGGAGATCGGCGGCGCCGTCGTGATGGGATCGGACGGCATGTGCAAGGGCCCGGCCGAATTCAAGGGCGTCTCGCTGGCGCTGAGCGTGGCCGACGATGCCGACGCGGAACGCAAGTTCGCGGCCCTGGGCGAAGGTGGCACCGTGATCGCGCCGATGACGCCCACCTTCTTCTCGTCGCGCTTCGGCATGGTGACCGACCGCTTCGGCGTGACCTGGATGGTCCAGGTCGCCCCCTGACCGGGGTCCCGGAAGGGGCTGGCACGGCACCGGGCGGACCGCGCGAAGCGCCGTTCCGCCCGGTGCTAACATGAGTGGGACCCGGCATTTTTTACATGCCCGGCTGGCTTCACCGTGCCTATCTGGAAGACCATCCCCCTTCGACTCATCGCGCTGGCCCAGCGCTACCCCGGCACCATCGCGGCCTTCGGCTTCGCGTCCGGGGTGGTCAGCTTCTTCACCGTCGAACGTCACGAGGCCTTCGCCCGCGTGATCGCGGCGGTGATGCTGCTGAGCTGGATCTGGCTGGTGCTGGAACAGGCACTGCGGCAGCGCATCGCGCAGCGGTTCGGCTGGACCATCCCGACGCCGCTGCTGCGCTACGGCACGCAGATGATCCACCAGGAAGGCCTGTTCTTCGTGCTGCCCTTCCTGTACACCGCGACCACCTGGAACAGCGGCCAGGCCCTGTTCACCGGGCTGGTGGGCGCCGCCGCGCTGGCGGCCCTGGTCGATCCGCTGTATTTCCGGTGGCTGTCGACCCGCCGGTGGGTGTTCCTGACGTATCACACCTTCACGCTGTTCGTGGTGCTGCTGACCGCACTGCCGCTGGTCCTGCACATCACCACGGGCAGCAGCTACAAGCTGGCCCTGGGCGTGGCGGTGCTGCTGTCGTTTCCGTCGCTGTCCGAGCTGGTCGCGCTGGAAGCCCGCTGGCGCAAATGGGCGGTGGTGGCGCTGATGCTGGCACTCGGCACCGGCGGATGGCTGCTGCGCCTGTGGGTGCCTCCCGCCACGCTATGGCTGACCGAGGTCGCCATAGCGACCAGCATGGACAGCCGCAACATGGAGGCCGGCGAAAGCCTGCGCACCGTGACGCCGGCGCAGATGCGCGACCAGGGCATCTACGCCTATACCGCGATCAATGCGCCGCTGGGCCTGGAAGAACACATTTACCACGTCTGGCTGCGCGATGGCAGCGAGATGGACCGCATCGCGCTGGACATACGCGGCGGCCGCAAGGAAGGCTACCGCGCCTGGACCCACAAGCGGAACTTCCCCGCCGACCCCCGCGGCCGCTGGCAGGTCAAGGTGGTGACCGATACCGGCCAGATGATAGGCACGCTGCGCTTTCGCGTGGCGGGCGACGATGCGCCGGCCCCGCCCGTATCGCCCGCGTCAGAAACTGTGATTCACGCCCATGCCGACGTTGGTCCGGCCGCCGTCGTTGGCCGGCCGGGCGTGGCCCAGTCCGGCGTAGACCTGCGTGCGCCGTGACAGCGCGTAGGACACGCCGGCGCTGACGTAGTTGGTCGCGCCGCTGCTGCCATAGCCCTGGAAGTCCCGGCCCACGCCGATCTTGAGCGTGGCCGCGCCGATGCGGTGGGTGGCGGCCAGCATGGCGCTGGTGCGACGCCGGCGGCTCTCGCCCAGGAACACCTGGCTGGCGGCCGTCAGGTCGGTCAGGTTGGCGGAGACCATGACGCGCGTCGGGCCCGCCCCGTAGGCCAGGCCGACGAAGTAGGTCTTGTCGTTCACGCTGTTGCGCTCGGCGGAAAGCAGGAAGGTCGCCGCGCCATCGTCGTAGTTGAGCCCGGCCGCCAGACCGCGCCTGTTTTCGACCGTGCCGTTGGCGTCGGGCACCTTGCTGCGCTCGCCGTTGGCCGCCAGGTGTACCGACCAGCCGCGCGCAACCGGCGAGTCGTAGAACACCCCGTTGTTCGCGCGGTTGTAGTCGCCCAGCGGGCCGTTGCGATAGGGATCCGTCCGGTACGCCGGGTGGTAGATCTGCCACGCGATGGAAGCCACGCGGTCGAAGTTGTACCAGGGGTCGAACTGCCAATCGAGCGCCCACATGGGCGTCATGGCCCGCCCCAGCCGCAGTTGGCCGAACGGCCCTTTCACGCCCACGGTGGACTCGCCGTAGAACAGGGGCGCGCCGCCGCTGGCCTCCAGGCGGCCGGTATCGATCTCGAAGCGCGACTGGAGATGGAACAGGGCGGCATAGCCGCTGCCCAGGTCCTCGGCCCCCTTGATGCCCCAGTAGCTGCGCTGGATGTTGCCGATGGAGGTGGCGCCGCGCGCCAGGCGGTAGATACCGGCGTCGACCACACCGTACAGGGTAAGGGACGACTGGGCATACGCCGCGCTTGCCGGCACCAGCCACGCGGACAGTACGGCCAGCCAGGCGCGATGCGATCTTGTCATATTCTGGCATGCCTGGAAAAACGAAACCCGATGCAAGTGTGGCGCGATCGGCGCCGCTTGGCAAAGCGCCGCCTACGCGCAACCCCCGACGGACAAACCGCCGCGCCCGCCCCCCGTCGGTATGCGGATCCCGGCCTAATGGCACCTCGCCCGCGCCGCATCGGCCGGGGCGCCTTCGCCATGCGGGTGAAGGAAAGCCACGCATGGGATCGCCATGACGCCACACCACCCGGGCATCGTTGCCTCCTTCCTGCTCCTGCTTGCCGCCTGCGGCGGCGAAGACTCCGCCCCGCGGCCGGCCCGCTCCATCGCCGACCTGGAACGCCAGGGCGAACTTCCCGTGCTGGATCGCTCCGAGGACCTGGGCGGGCCCGATACCGACGGCAACGGCGTGCGCGACGACATCGATGCATGGATCGCGCGCCAGGGCGGAGCACCCGCGCGGCAGGATGCGCTCAGGCAGCTCGCCCGCTCGTTCCGCGATGCCCTGCTGGCCCGAGGCGATTCCGTCGCGGCGCAGGAAGCCGCCTGGCGCACCACCCGGGCCGTGGCCTGCGTGATGGCGCGCAGCGGCTCCGACACCGAAGGGGCCGACGCCGCGGCCGACATGCGCAAGATGTCCGCCAACACCCGGGCCCGGGTCCTGGCCTATCTCGATTATTCCGCCTTGCTGGACGGCGCCATCCTGTCGCTGCCCCCCGGGGACGGCTGCGATGAATAAGGCACCGCGCCGATGCGCGCTGGCGCTGCTGGCGGCAGCCGGCCTGCTGGCGCAGGGCGCGCGGGCAACGGACCTGTGCCCGGCCCATACCCACACCCTGGCCTTCTTCAACGGCGTCTGGACCACGCCCGACACCGCCGCCAGCGGCGCGCGGGCCCTGCTCGTCACGCTGGACGAAGCGCTGCGGCCGCACCCCGCCCGCGCCGCGCTCGCCGTCGGGGCCGAAGTGTTCTACAACGCCAGCGGATTGCAACGTGGAGCGCGCAAGGGCATCGAAGACCTGGTCGAAGCCTTCGCGCAGCGTTCCGCGGAACTGGACGACGCCGTGCGCCACCGCTGGGAGCTGTTCTGGGAAATCGTCGATGGCCGCCTGGACGGCTGGCGCCGGATAGCGGCCGTGCTGCCGCGCGCCCACGACCTTGCCGCCGCGCTGGCCGAGGCACGCAACGCGCGCCTGCTTGCCCACGCCACCTCGTTCGCGGCCGCCCCGCCCACCGGGGCCGACTACGCCGCCCATCAGCTGCGCCTGCGTGCGCTGCATGCGTTGGGGCGGGGGGTCCTGCTGGTGGGCCATTCGCAGGGCAACTTCTTCCTGAACGCCGCCTTCCGGACCCTGTCCGATCCGGCCGCGCTCGCGGCCGTCCACATCGCGCCCGCGTCGGCCCTCACCAGCGGCCCCCACCTGCTGTCGGGCAACGACATGGTCATCGCGGCGCTGCGCGGCGTGGTGCCGGGCGCCCCACCGCCGCCCAACCTCTGGATCCCGCCTTCGACCCGCGACGCGTCCGGCCATCAATTGATCGAGACCTATCTCGACGCGAAACGCAACGGCCGCTCCGCCGCCGGCACGCTGATGGCCGGCAGCCTGCTGGCGCTGAAGGCCCCCGAGCCCCGGGCGAACCCGGGATTCTTCACCGCCACGCTGGCCTGGGACGGCGAGGGCGACATCGACCTTCATGTCCTGGAGCCCGGCGGCGACCACGTCCACTATGGCGCACGCGTGGGCGCCAGCGGCACCCTCGATCTCGACAACACCGCGGGCCATGGTCCGGAGCACTATCACGCGTCCTGCGATCCGCAGCGCCTGCAGGCCGGCATCTTCAGCGTGGGCCTGAACAACTACGCGGCACCGGCGGGCAGGCAGGCGATGTTGCAGATCTTCACCGCGAACCACGGCGTGGTCCGCACGGTCCAGGTGGACGCGGGCCCGCCGCGCGGCGAGGCGGGGGATGCCTCCCCGCTCATCGTCCTGCGCGTCGCGGTGGCACGATCCGGCCCGGCCTGGACGGCCACCGTCCACTAGGGCCACGTACGGGTCACTCGGCGCGTATGCCCCGCTCCTTGATCACCTGGCCGAAGCGGGCATAATCCTTGGCGAAGCCTGCCGCCGCGGAGCGGGGGTCGTCGCCCACCGGCACGAAACCCATGCCCCGGAGCTGCTTCTCGACCTCGGGATCGTGCAAGGCGCGGGCGAACTCGGCGTGGATGCGGTCCACGATGTCCGGCGGCGTACCCTTGGCGACAAACAGAAGCTGGAAGCCCTCGACCTCCGTGCCCGGATAGCGGCCGGCCATGGGCTGGGCCGACGGGAACAGGAAGAAGGGCTCGGCCGACGTCACGCCCAGCACGCGGACGGTACCCATGTCGACCAGAGGCTGTACGTTCGTGGGCGTGTCGATGCCGCAGTCGAGCTGTCCGGAGGCGAAGCTGGGCGCGGCCTGCGAGAAGCTCCGGTACGGGGCGTGGACGATCTCGACCGAAGCCGCCTGCTTGATCAGCTCCAGCGCCAGGTGCGGCGGCGAACCCACGCCGTAGCTCGAACAGGTCAGCTTGCCGGGATGGGCCGCCGCGTAAGCCACGAAGGCCTCGAACGAATCCACCGGCAGGGATGTCCTGACGACCAGCGCATAGGGAGTGCGCGCGATACGGGTCACGGGCACGAGGTCGCGCTCCACGTCGAACGGCAACCGGGACAGCCAGGGAGTGATGGCCAGCGCCGAGGTCTGCATCAGCAGCGTATAGCCGTCCGGCGGCGCCGACACGACGGCCTGGGTACCGATGTTGCCGGTCGCACCGGTCCGGTTGTCGACGATGACCGGCTGCCCCACCCGGGCCTGGATGCGCTCGGCCAGCAGGCGCGCCACGCGGTCGATCGAACCGCCCGCCACGAAGGGAACGATGAGCCGCAACGGCCGCTCCGGGTAAGCGGCCGCCGCCGGGGCGAGCGGTGCCAGAAGAATGGCCGCCATCAGGCCGTGCCAGAACGCTCGGATCATGTGCCGTCTCCGTTGTTGTCATGTATCGTGGTGCGCGCCCGATCGCTGCACTGTAGAAGGCGGGCGCCTCTCCCGCCATAGGCGCGAGGCAATACGGCCATTGCCGGCAGGTGATGACGCCGCACGGACGCGAGATCGCACGATGACGACTCTGGAACTGATCGCCGGCCGCCATGCCGGTCTTGCCTTTCTCGCCTGGCTGGCCGGCGCGTGCGCGCTCGGCCTGTGGGTGGGCGGACTGCTGGATGCGAGCCGGGTCTCGCCGGCGCGCCGGTCGCGCGTAATGGCGGCGCTGATCGTGGGCGGCGTCGCCGTGTTCGGACTCATTGCCGCCAACGTCGTGACCGAATCGCGGCTGGTCGTGTTCGACAAGACCCTGGCGGAAACCCTGGCCGAACAAGCCTCGCCCGCGTGGCTGCGGTTCCTGTCCGTGCTGACCGTGGCCGGCGACCGGGACCTCCTCCTGGGACTGGGCACCCTCGTGCTGGCCGTGCTGCTGTGGCGCCGCCGCTGGCGCGACGCGGCGCTCTGGCTGGCAGGGACACTGGGCGCGGCAGGGCTGAACGTGCTGCTCAAGAGCGCTTTCCAGCGGGTCCGCCCCGAACACCTGCACGGGTTCACCCAGGAGTTGGGGTGGAGCTTCCCCAGCGGACATGCCACCGGCGCGATGGCGGTCTACGGCATGCTGGCTTATCTGCTGGCGGGCCTGGCGCCGCCGGCATGGCGCCAGGCCATGGCCATGCTCGCGGCCGGCCTGATCGCCAGCGTCGGCTATAGCCGGGTGATGCTGCAGGTGCACTACCTGAGCGACGTCATCGCCGCCTTCGCGGTCACGGCGGCCTGGCTGATGACGTGCGTGGCCGTACGCGAGCGGACGGACCGCTCGCGCGGGCTTACGCCATCAGGCCTTCGATCTCGCTGACCTCGCGCACGTCCCCGAAGTTCTGCACGAAGGTCTCCAGCGCCGCCCGGTGTTCCTCGTCGGACAGGGCCGCCAGGCAGTCCGCCACCATGATGGGGAAGAAGTCCAGCATCATCGCGTCGCGGCCGGTGGATTCGCAGCAGATGTTGGTCTTGGTGCCGGCGATCAGCAGATGGGTGATGCCCGCGCTGCGCAGCACCCGCTCCAGCCCGGACGAACCGTGCGCGAGAGCGCTGTAGCGGTTCTTGGCCAGGTGGACATCGCCCGGGGCGGGCTCCATGCCCTGCCACAGGGCCTCGGACGCCGGCCGCGGCGCATTCGCCTCGATGGTGCGGGCACGTACGTCGGCGGCCACGAAATGGTCATAGAAACCGGACCAGTCCGATCCCTGTCCCACCGGCAGGTTCGCGTGCGTGACCCACGCGACCAGCCCGCCCCCGCGGCGCAGCAGACGGGCCAGGGCGTTGATGTTGCCGACGATGGAGCGGGACTCGGGGACCTCGGCCGGACTGCCGGGGGCGACGAACGTGGGCTGCATGTCGATGACGACAAGGGCGGTCCTGGCCGGATCCAGCCGCTCGTGCAGGTGGACGCGGCCGCGCCGGGCGATGACGCGATCGAGGATGTGCTGGCGTATCGGTAGCGTGTGCATGCTAGCGCCGGCCGCCCAGGAGGCTGCCGCCGATCTTGATCAGGTCGTCCAGGCCCACCTGTCCGTCGCCGTTCTGGTCGAGCAGCGATCCCAGCAGGCCGCCGCCCAGGCCGCCCTGCTGGCGCGCGGCATCGCGCTCCTGGCCCAGCGTGTTGCCCAGGCTATCCGGCGTCATTCCGCCCGACTGCACGCGCTGCGCCAGGAAGGCCATCACGATGGGCGCGAGCATCTTCAGCAGATTGGCGGCATTGCCGCCGCCCAGGCCGGTGGCCTCGCCCAATCCGGTTTCGGCGCGCTGCTGCCCGGCGCCGAAGATGTGGCCCAGGATGGCGCCGCCATCCGACTGCGCGCCCGCGTTGCCGCCTCCCAGCAGCGACCCCAGCATGCCCTCCAGGCCGCCGCCCCCGCCATGGTCCTGCAGCGCGCCGAACAGCGCCTGCGCGCCCTGCGGCTGGGCCGCGTTGTTGCCCATCGCGCCCAGCAGCAGGGGCAGCGCGGCGCCCACGGCCTGCTGGGTCTGGGCGGTGTCCGTGCCCAGTTGCTGCGCGAGCTGCTGCAGGGGGGCGCCTTGCAGCTGGGACATCAGTTCGTCTGACAGGGAAGAGGAGGCGTTCATGGCGATTCTCGCTGAAGACGCCGGCGCAGTGCCGGCCCAGGGGTCATCGTAGCTCGCCACGCATGAGCGCGCATGGCGTTAACAGACTGATACGTCTGGCGGGGCCGATTGTTTCGACCGGGCGTCCGTGCGAGGGTCAGCGCCGCGGCAGCGCCAGGTAGGCCTCGCGCACGACGTCCGTTCCATGGGCGCGCTCCAGCCGCCGCACGGTGAAGTGGCCCCGCCCCATGTCCTGGAAATGATCGATGAACAGCGCGTTGATCGCCCCGCCGCCGATGGCGCCTATCATCGGCACCGCCTGGGCCAGCGCCTTCTCGGACACCGCGATCGAGAAGCGCGAGGCGACCTCGGAGATCAGCCGGACCAGCACGGGCGCGCTGCCCTTGGCCGTGCCATGCTGCGCGAGGTACTGGCTGGCCGAGGCGATGGCCTGCGCCAGCGCGGCGCGCGAGGCGAAATAGCCGGCGTCGGTCGCGTCGTCGGCCTTCGAGGAACCGCCCAGCGCCAGCACGTGCAGGCACTCCAGCCGCGATTCCGGCGTCTTCAGGTCCTCGCCCTGGCTGCGGGCGATGTCGGCGATGGAGCGCAGCATGATGGTGGTCGAGATCGGCAGTTCCACGGCCAGCCCCGCCATGCCGAAGGCGCCGCCCGCGGCGCCCGAGGCCCCGGCGGCCAGCTTGTGCCACCAGTCGGCGGCGGCCGCCGGCCGGGTCGGATCCATGGTCTTGACCGCCACGTCCAGCGCCTTGCTGATGGAGCGGCGGGCGATCTCGTCGATCATCGACGACACCCTGTCCGGCAGCGCGGCCAGCGTGCGCTCGATGGGCTTGCCGGCGATCCCCGCGATGCGCGCGGCGATGCCCGGGTGCTCCAGCAGGTGCCGGGCCCGCGCCAGTTCCTGCAGTTCGGATTCGGAAAGCGGCATGGAAAGTCCTCGGAAAACGCCCCGGTCCATGTTAAACAAAAAATCCTCCATGCTTGCCGCTACCCGGCGGCCCAGCCCCTGGAAACGCGGGGAGGACTACAATCATTGATCAATCAATGATTTTGGCATCTTCCCATGTCCACGCTTCCCCAGCATTCCGAAGGCCAGGTCCTGCCCTTCCGGCAATCGCTGATGGCCGTCCTCGGCATGTGCTTCGTCATGATGATGGTCGCGATCGACCAGACCGTCGTGGGCACCGCGCTGCCCACCATCGTGGCCGAACTGCGGGGATTCGACCTGTACGCGTGGGTGGCCACCGCCTACCTGCTGCCGTCCGTCATCACCGTGCCCATCTTCGGCCGGCTGGGCGACTACTACGGCCGCAAGCCGTTCGTGATCGCCGCCATCTTCGTCTTCACGCTGGCCTCGGTGCTGTGCGGCGCGGCCACCAGCATGCTGTGGCTGGTCGTGGCGCGGGGCCTGCAGGGCATTGGCGGCGGCATGCTGGTGGGCTGCGCGTTCGCCTGCATCCCGGACCTGTTCCCCGAGCCGCGCGTGCGCCTGCGCTGGCAGATCATCGTCAGTTCCGCCTTCGGCATCGCCAATGCCATCGGCCCCTCGCTGGGCGGGGTGATGACCGAGCAATACGGCTGGCGCTCGGTGTTCTACGTCAACCTGCCGGTCGGCCTCCTGGGGATCCTGTTCGTCGCCCGCTTCCTGCCACGTATCCGCCACCAGACAGTCGGCAAGATACAGCTCGACTGGCCCGGCGCGCTGCTGATCGCGGTGGCGCTGGGTTGCCTGCAGATGGTGGTGGAACTGCTGCCCAAGGGCGCCGCCTCGACCACGGTGCTGCTGCTGGGGGCCGGCAGCCTGGCGGCGTTCGCCGGCCTGTATTTCTGGGAACAGCGCTGCCCGCAACCACTGCTGCCCATCGACATGTTCCGCAACCCGGCGCTGGCGGTGCTGTTCGTGCTGGCGACACTGGTGGGTTTCATCATCTTCGCGCTGATGTTCTACGCGCCGCTGCTGCTGCAGGGCGGCTTCGGGCTGTCGCCCCAGGAGGCCGGCCTGCTCATCACACCCATGGCGGCCTGCATCACCGTGGGCAGTATCCTGAACGGCCGCATCATCAGCCACATCGACAAGCCCAACCGCATGCTGTATGCGGGCTTCTCGACGCTGGCCCTGGCCTGCCTGGGGGTCGTCACCACCCACCACGACACGCCGCACGCGCTCTTCGCGTTCTACATGTTCCTGGCCGGCATAGGCATAGGCTTCACCATGCCCAACCTGACGATCTTCGCCCAGCACACGGCCGATCGCACCCACCTGGGCATCGCCACCGCCACGCTGCAATCGACGCGCATGGTGGGCGGCATGCTGGGCACGGCTATCGTGGGTACCATCGTCTCGCACAGCTACCTGTGGCGCGTCACCGACGTGCTGCAATCGGAAAACGCGCTGCAATGGCTGCCGCAGCTGCACAACCCGCAGGTCCTGGTGGACCCGCAGGCGCAGCGCACGCTGGCCGAGCAGTTCGCCCAGCACGGCGGCCAGGCCACCGAACTGCTCGAACACGTGCGCGAGGCCCTGGTCTCGGGCATCCACAACGGCCAGATTCTCGCGGTGCTGATCGCCCTGGTCGGGCTGTGGCTGGTGCGTCGCGTGCCGGCCATCCAGATCGTGCGCCCCGAGCGCAGCAAACAGCCGGCCTCCGGGGACGCGCCGTGAACCGCGAACAACGCGGCCTGCAGGTCATCCAGCGCCTGGGCCAGACCTACCGTGCCATGCAGGCAGGCTTCAGCGGCCGCATCGGCCATGCGCTGCCGCGCTGGCGCATCCTGCTGACACTGTCCGAGCACGGCACCTGCCCACAGAAGCTCCTGGCCGAGCGCTGCCGCCTGGACCCGGCGTCGCTGACGCGGCTGCTCCATGCCATGGAACAGCTGGGCTGGCTCGCACGGCAGGTGGATACCCAGGACAACCGCCAGACCAACGTCAGCCTGACCGCGGCGGGACAGGAAGTGGTGGACGAGGCCATGCCGCGGCGCGCCTCCTTCCTCGACGAGGTCCTGCAGGACTTGTCGGAGAAGGAGCTGGATGCGCTGCTGCGAACGCTGGAGACGCTGGAGGGCAATTTCCGGCAGGCGGCCACGGGGCCCGCGGGCAGCTAGTTTCGCCGGTTTATCTGCTTTTTTGCTAAGGCCTATACAAAGAATCCGTTATCCCGCGCCGATGCGCCTCCCTACACTGGGCGCATGTTCCTCCAGCAAGGCGCGACGCAGGCCATGGCAAGAATCGTCCTGGGTATCGGATCCTCACACAGCCCCATGCTCAACAGTCCCGCCGAGGACTACGCCAAGCATGGCGCAATCGACCTGAGCGGCCGCAAGCTGCTGGACCTGGACGGGCGGCCGGTCAGCTACGAGACACTGCTGGCGCGCCGCGGCGACAGCCTGGCCCGGGCGCTCGGGCCGGACGAACTGACACGCAAGGCCGCCGCCTGCGACGCCCACATCCGCCATCTGGCCGACACGATCGACGCCGCGGCGCTGGATGCGCTGATCGTGATCGGCGACGACCAGAACGAACAATACGGCGAAGAGAACCTGCCGGCCATCCTGGTCTACTGGGGGCAGACGATCGCCAACCGGCCGCTGACCATGCCGGCGGATGCGCCGCCGTTCTGGCGCCACGCGCGGTCCCAATACCACGAGGACGAAGCGCCGCGCGAGTATCCCGTCGCGCACGAACTGGGCCGGCATCTGATCGGTTCGCTGATGGACGAGGACTTCGACGTCAGCACCTCCCGCCACCTGGCCAAGGCCCACGGCGAAGGCCACGCCTTCGGTTTCGTGCATCGGCGCCTGATGCCGGCGCGGCCGATTCCCATGCTGCCGATTTCATTGAACACCTATTACCCGCCCAACCAACCGCGGCCGCGCCGGTGCTACGAGCTTGGCCGGGCCATCGCGCGCGCGGTCGACAGCTGGGACACGCCGGCCCGTGTCGGCATCGTCGCCTCGGGAGGCCTGAGCCATTTCACGGTGGACGAAGATCTGGACCACCTGGTGCTGCGCGCCTGCGCCGAGAAGGACGCGGCCGCGCTGGCCGGCATCGATCCGGCGCGCCTGAATTCGGGCTCATCCGAGATCCGCAACTGGATTGCCACGGCGGGCGCGGCCGAACACCTGGACTTCGCCTGGCAGGCCTATGAGCCGTGCTATCGGACACCCGCTGGAACAGGCTGCGGCATGGCCTTCGCGATCTGGAAACAAGACTGACACCCCCGGGCCATGCCCCCCATCCAACAGGAGCCAGCATGCGGATCGAGCAGGACACGACGGCGGCCGAAGCCCTGCTGATGGCCTTGAAGGCCAGCGGCATCGATTACCTGTTCGCCAATGCAGGCAACGACTTCGCCCCCATCATCGAAGCGCTGGCCAACCCCGGGCTGCGCGAGGCCATGCCCGTGCCCATCACCTGCATGCACGAGACCGCGGCCATGGGAATGGCGCACGGCCATTACCTGGCCAGCGGCCGCATGCAGGCCGTGATGGTCCATGTGAACGTGGGCATGGCCAATGCGCTGTGCGGTCTGTTGAACGCCCACAGCGACAACGTACCGGTGTTCCTGCTGGCGGGGCGCACGCCGCTGACCGAGCATGGACGCGACGGCGCGCGGCTGACCCCCGTGCAATACGGGCAGGAGCTGTACGACCAGCACGCCATGGTGCGCGAACTGGTCAAATGGGAATACGAGCTGCGCTATCCCGAACAGGCATGCGGACTGGTGGCGCGGGCGGCCGCGCTGGCGATGGCGGAACCGCGCGGGCCGGTCTTTCTGGGCTTTCCGCGCGAACCGCTGCTCGACCCCCTGCCGCCGGGCGTGCGCTTCGAACCGTTTCCGGTGGCCTGTCCCACGACTCCGCACCCGGATCCCGCCGCCATCGATGAACTCGCGCAATGGCTGGCGCAGGCCCGCCATCCGCTGATCGTGGCCGAACGCGGCGATCCGGCCGGCAAGGTGGGAGCATCGCTGGCCCGGCTGGCTCAGGCCCATGCCATTCCCGTCATCGAGATCATGCCGGTGCGCAACGTCATGCCCTCGTCCCATCCCATGATGCTGGGCCATTCGGCTGGCGACCATCTCGAAGCGGCCGACGCCATCCTGGTCGTCGACGCCTCCACGCCCTGGGTGGAGCGGCTGCATCGCCCGGGCCCCGGCAAGCGCATCGCGCACCTCGGTCCCGATCCGCTGGTGGGACGGCAGCCCGTGCGCAGCTTCCAGACCGATCTGGCGATCTGCTGCGATACCGCCGCCGGGCTGGATGCCCTGCTGGCGGCCCTGCCGCCACCGACGGATGCTGTCGAGCGACGCCGCGCGCACTACACGCGGCTGTCCGAACAGCGCCGGCGGCACGCGCGCGAAGAAGCCTTGCGCGGCGGCGGCAAGCCGGTCTCCGGCGCGTACATCTCCGCTTGCGTGTCCGACGTGCTCGGTGACGACGGCCTCTGCTTCAGCGAGCTTGGCACCGTGCCGGACTACATGGACCTCAAGGGGCCCAATCGCTATTTCTTCACGCCTTATTCCGGCGCGCTGGGCTGGGGCATGCCTGCCGCCCTGGGCGCGCAGCTCGCCGACCGCGACCGGCTCGTGGTGGCGTGCGTGGGCGACGGCTCCTACGTGTTCGCCAACCCCGTCGCCTGCCACCAGATCGCCGAGGCGCAGGCGCTGCCCATCCTGACCGTCGTCAAGAACAACGGCATGTGGAACGCCGTGCGCCGATCCACGCTGGGCGTACACGGGGACGGCCATGCGGCGCGGGCAGCGGCCATGCCGCTCACGTCGCTCGAACCCTCGCCGTCCTACTCGATGGTGGCGGCCGCCAGCCGTGCCCACGTGGAAGTGGTGGAGGACGGCGCCCGGCTTGCCGGCGCGCTCGAACGCGCGATCGACGTCATCCGCAACGAACGCCGGCAGGCGCTGGTGGAGGTCCGCACGTCCCTTTCGGCGACCCATTGAAGGGCGCCCTCATACAAGACGAGGAGGAGAGCATCATGTTCACGAGATCCCTGATCGCCACGCTGATCGCCGGATGCGCGGCCCCCGCGCTGGCGCAGGCACCGGCCTACCCGAACCAGCCTATACGCCTTATCGTCCCGCATCCGCCCGGCGGCTTCACCGACATCCTGGCGCGCCTGGTCAGCCAGAAGCTGGGCGAGGACGAGGGCTGGCAGGTCATCGTCGAGAACAAGGGCGGCGGCGGCAGCACCATCGCCGAGAACTTCGTCGCGCGCGCCGCGCCGGACGGCTACACCCTCTTCGTCACCGGCCGCGACGTCACCCTGCGCAGCGCGCTCTACGACAAGCTGCCGTATGACCCCGACCGCGATTTCGCGCCGGTCAGCCAGTTGGTGTGGTCGCCCATGGTGCTGGTGGCCCACCCGTCCCTGCCGGTCGGAAATTTCCGCGAACTGCTCGACGCCGCCCGCAAGACGCCGGGCAAGATCGCCTATGCATCGCCGGGCAACGGCAGCGGCGCGCACCTGGCCATGGAGATGCTGGAATCCGACCTGGGCGTGGACCTGCTGCACGTGCCCTACAAGGGCGTGGGGCCCGCCACGACCGACCTGCTGGGCGGACAGGTCTCGCTGATGTTCCTGCAGATGGCGGTGGCCCTGCCCCACATCCGGGCCGGCAAGCTCAAGGCGCTGGCGATGCCGGCGGCCCAGCGCTCCCCCATGCTGCCCGACGTACCCACGGTGGCGGAGTCGGGCGTGCCCGGCTTCGACGTCACCCCCTGGTTCGGCATCATGACGACCGCGGGCACGCCGCCTGGAATCGTCCACCGGCTAAGCACCGCATTGGCCAAGGTCGTCCAGGCTCCGGATGTAAAGAAGAAGCTGGCCGAGCAAGGGGTAGAAGCGGTGGGCAGCACGCCCGAGGCATTCGCCGCGCTGATCGCCTCCGAGTCGCCCAAGTGGAAGAAGGTGGTCAAGGACGCCGGCGTGCGCGTCGATTGAAACGGCCCGTTCACGCGCCCTGAATGACCGGGTCGCCGCGACAGTGTTCGAGAAAATCCTTGAGGTTGTCCGACAGGAATTTCTTCTTGTGGTGGATGAGATAGAAGCGGCGCGTGAGCGGCGGCAGATCGGTGTCCAGTATGCTCAACTGGCCGGCGGTCACCATGTCCTTCACCGCGCAGCGCGACAGGCAGGCCAGCCACAGCCCTTCGGCGGCCGCGTACTTGATCGCTTCCGTGCTGCCCAGCTCGATGTCCATGTTGAGCTGGTGCAGATAGGGCAGCAGCGCCTGCTCCACCGCCAGCCTGCTGCCCGAACCGCGCTCGCGCAACAACCAGCGCGATTCGCGCAACTGCTCGCGGGTGATGCGGCGCGTATGCCACTCGGACGCCAGCGGATGCCTCGCGGAACATACGATCACCATCTCGTCCAGCAGCCACGGCGTCGGCTGGATGTCGGCATCCTGGCACGGCCCTTCGATCAGGCCCATGTCGACGTCGAAGGCCGCCACGGCCGCCGATACCTGCGCGGTATTGGCGATGGTGACCTCGATGGGCGTGTGCGGCGCGCGCAGCCGGTAGCGCGCCAACAGCCCCGGCAGCACGTAGTTGCCGATGGTGGTGCTGCATCCGAACTTCAGCGTGGCCGCCGCATGCCCGCTCTTGTCGAAGAAACCGCGCTCTATCTGCTGGGCGTTGTCCAGCAGCGCGGTAGCCTCGGCCAGCAGGGCGCGGCCGTTGTCGTTGAGGATCAGGCGCTTGCCCACCCGGTCGAACAGACGCGTGTGCAGCAGGCCTTCGAGCTCGCTCAGCGCCGCGCTGACGGCCGACTGGGACAGGGCGATTTCCGATGCCGCGCCCATGGTGCTGCCGGTCTTGGCAACGGCAACGAAGATTCTCAACTGCCTGAGGCTCATGGGCATGGGCGGTGCCTGCGATGGGGTTCCTTGCGCGGATCGTGGTGTCGCCATGCCGGGCGGGGCCGGTGGGTCGCCGGGCATAGGCGACCACTATAATGGCAACCGCCCCCAGCCGCGAACGTGACGATCCATCCGGCCGACGCGGATGCCGCATCGACGGCGGGGCATGACTCGACAGGCGCACAAGCCATGGCATCGCACACATCGACGGCCGAAGGCGCCGGCACCGGCCGGCCCGCCAGGATCCTGGTCCCGCAAACCGCGGGCACCACCAACGACCTGCTGGCCCGCGCCATCGCGCCCGGACTGGCGGCGCTGGCCGGCCGTCCCTTTCTGGTGGAGAACCGCGAAGGCGCCTCGGGTATGCTCGGCATGGACGCCGCGGCCAAGTCCGCCCCCGACGGCCTCACGCTGCTGAACAACGTCTCGAACACCCTGGCGCTGCCCTACTTCTACAAGAACCTGCCGTTCGACGTGCTGGCCGACCTCGAACCGGTCGGCGTCGAGGGCTACGGCAACCACGCGCTGGTGGTGCACCGGAGCGTGCCGGTCGAGAACGTGCGCGACTTCCTCGCCTACGCCGCCGAACACCCCAGCATGGAGTACGCGGCGCCGGGCCTGGCCACCCATCATCATCTCTGCATGGCCATGATCCAGGCAATGGCGGGCATCCGGCTGAACCCCGTGCTCTACAAAGGCTCGGCCGGCGCGATGGCGGACCTGCTGCGCGGCGAGATCCGGACCATGATCGTGCCCATACAGATCGCCGCCGAACACGCGCGCAACGGCGACCTGCGCATCCTGGGCGCCACCAGCAGGACGCCCTTTCCGCTGTACCCGGACATTCCTTCGCTACACGACCAGGGGCTGGCGGGGTTCGACGTCGAACCCTGGTTTGCCTTGTGGGCACCTCGCGGCACCCCGCCCGATGCGCTGGCGCGCTACAACGGCCTGCTGAACGAGGCCATCGGCCAGGCCGAAGTCGTCGGTGACCTGGCCCGCCACGGCGTCGTGCCCACGCCGGGCACCGTCGATGACCTGCGCCGCAAGGCGGCGGTCGAACACCGGATGTGGGGCGAGGTACTTCGAAAAATGCAGATACGGCCGGAATAGACGCTAGCTGCGGTCGATGCGCTCGCCGTACAGTTCCAGCCTGACGTCCCGCAGGCGGTAGCCCAGCGTCTCTGGCCGAGCCGGCGATCGCGACGCGCTCTGGCTTCGTGGCGTCAGCATGTCAGGGCTCCATGGCGCTATGCACCTTTCGCGACGCATGAAATGGATATTGATTGATCCAGGACGCCGCGGATCCGGCTTTGCCGGTCCGCCAGCGTCGCCCCCTTGAGGGGGCCCGCGCAAGCGGGTAGGGGGTGGGCTTCCCCTTAACCCCCGCTGATGTCCCGGGCGGCCTTTTCCAGGACGTCCAGCACACGCCGCGTCTCGGCCTCGTCCCAGCCACGCGAATGGAAGGCCAGCGCCGCGCGCAGCGTATGCATGGCCTGGTGGACCGAGCCCGGCATGGCGCGGCCGGACATCGACTGGGCCGTAATGTTCATCCGGTTCAGCACCGCGTCGACCATGGCCCGGTTTTCCCGCAGAAAGGCACGGCCTTCGTCGGTGGCCTCGAACGAACGCTTGGCGCCTTCCACGCCGGCGGCGCGGATGTGTCCCTGCTCTTCCAGCAGCGTCAGGGTCGGGTAGACCGAGCCGGGGCTGGGCGCATAGACGCCGCCGAACCGCTGTTCGAGTTCCTTGATCAATTCATAGCCCGAGCTGGGGCGTTCGGCGATCAGCGCCAGCAACACCAGCCGCAGGTCGCCCGGCCCGAAGACCCGCCCGCCCCGGCCGAAACCACGGCCGCCATCGCCGAAGCCGCCACGGCCCCGGCCATCCATGTCGAACGGGTCGCGGCCGCGATGGCCGCCCCGTCCCGCCATCCACGCGGGCCAGGCGGCCCACATCCGGTGAGGGTGAAACATAAGAATACTCCTTCGATACAGTTAAACGATATATCGTTTGTGTGTATCGTATAGATGTTCTTTTCGATATGCAATCCCCCCGCGAGGCCATCTAGCCACGCTTGCGCCCGCCTCCGCCTTCGCCTTGTTCCAGCGCGAGCCGAACGAATTCACGCGCCGCCGCCGTCTGGTAGGCGCCACGCCGCTGCATCAGGACCGCGGTTCTTTCCAGCAGGGATGGCGTGAGCGCGATCGACACGAGACCATCCCCGCCGCCGGCGATGGTGGCCGGCAGCAGGGTGGACAGCGAGGTGCGCCGCACGATCTCGATGACGGCGCCCAGCGAGTTGGCCTCCATCAGGACACGCGGGCGCAGGCCGTGCCGGCGGCAATAGCGATCGATCTGCTCGCGCGTCGCGAACTCGGCGGTCAGCAGCACCAGCGATTCGGCATCCAGCGCCTTCAGCGCCATCCGCCGCCGCCCGGCCAGCGGATGCCGGCTGCCGACCACCAGCGCCAGTGTCTCCACCAGCAGTCGCTGCGACACGATCTCGGACGAGCGCACTTCCTCGAATCCTATGCCGACGTCGTACTCGTCGTCCGCCAGCAGCGCCTCGATGCGCTCCTGCGGCATTTCCCGCAGGATCAGCGAGACGTTGGGATGGCGGGCGTGGAAGCGCTCGACCAGCGGCCCGACCAGATACGAGGCGAAGGTGGGCGTGACCGCCAGCCGCAGCGCCCCCCGGCTCAGGTCGCCCACGTCGTGGATCGCGCGCCGGCCTTCCTCCAGGTCCTGCAAGGCCTTGCGGGCATGCTTGAAATAGATGTGGCCCGCATCCGTGAGCCGCGTCGCGCGTCCCGTCCGGTCGAACAATTGCGCCTCCAGCATCTCTTCCAACTGCCGTATCTGCTGCGACAGGGCCGGCTGCGAGACATGCAGCGCCGCGGCGGCGCGCGTGAAGCTGCGATGCTCAGCCACGGCCAGGAAATAATGGATGGGTCGGAGCAGCATGGACGGACCTTATAAGAGGAAATTATCGAAAAGATAATAAATCCGTCTTTTACCTTATTGATCGTGGAACGTAAGATCGATGCCCTGCCACCGGTCCGTCCTCATTGGGAGACAGCAACATGAACATGCCCGAGCATTTCCTGCGCATGGCGGTCGATCTCGCCCGCAAGAACGCGGAATGCGGCGGCCGCCCCTTTGGCGCAGTCATCGTCAGGAACGGTTCGGTCATCGGCACCGGCGTCAACCAGATACTCTCGTGCGCCGACCCCACCGCCCACGCCGAGCTGTCCGCCATCCGCGCCGCCTGCCGCGCGCTGGGTTCGCCGCGCCTGGACGGCTGTGTGGTGTACGCCAGCGCGCAGCCCTGCCCGATGTGCCTGGCCGCGATCCACATGACCGGCATACGCGAGGTCGTCTACGCCTATTCGAACGACGACGCCGAACCCTACGGACTGTCGTCCGCGCGCATCTACCGCGAACTGGCCCTGCCGTTGTCCGAACAGTCGATCAGCATCGTCCACTATCCGATCTCGCCCGCGCCGCAGTTGTACGAGTCGTGGCGCGCCGTGGTCAGCGAACGCGCCTGACACCGCGCCAGGCCCGTCAGGCCTGGTCCGGAAATACCCCGCGGCCGGATGGAAGCGGCGCGCCCGGAGGTAGCAACGGGAGACCGTAGCCGGTCATTTCGAAGGTCTCTACACCTCTGCCAAGCGTTCGACCGTATCGGGATATTTCTCGACCAGACGGATCAGCAAGGCAGCTTGGGCATTGGGCTTGGCCCGGCCTTGTTCCCAGTTTTCCAGCGTGCGAGAGTTCGTACGCAGATAGCGCGCAAACACGGGACGCGACAAATGCAGCCGCTCGCGCAGGGCCAACACTTCTTCCGCGGTCACGTCAGGCGCCGGATTGATTTCCACTTCGTGCGTCCGCAGCGTCTGCTTGCCGGCACGCGCATTCGTCAAGGCATCAAAGCCTTCGGCAAGCTCCGCAAACAGGTTTCGCTTTTTCATCGCCGCACCTCCAACTCCGCTTTCAACATACTCTTGAGCGCCCGCTTTTCGTCGGAGCTCAAGTCGACCATTTCATCCTTGCCATACAGGGTGAACAGCCAGAACTGCGAACCGCCGTCCCACCAGTAGTAGATCACCCGCAAACCGCCCCGCTTGCCGTTCGCTGAAGGCAGCTTTCATCACAAAACTATACGCAAGTTGCGTATATATTCAAGCGTTCATCACTGACCGGTGACACCCGGCGGCAAAGGTGGGAAACCCCACCCTATCGGGGCCAGGCCGCCATCGCCGCACTGGCCACCCGCTCCAGCTCCGCACGTTTTGCGCCGTCCCTGGCCTGCAACGACATCCCCTGCACGACCGTCGTGAAGTACCGGGCCAGGGTATCCAGGTCGATCTCCGGCGGCAGTTCCCCATCGGCCACCCCCTGCTCCAGCCGTTCGCGCACGTGCCGGGTCGAGGCCAGCCGGTGGCTCCGCAGGAAAGCCGCCATGCCTTGGTTGGCCGGCGTGCAGTTGGTCGCCCCCAGTACCATGAAGCATCCCTTGGGCTTGCCCGGCAGCGTCAGCGCCGTCGCGGCGGCCATCAGCATGCCTTCGACCGCCGCCCGCGCGGTCTTGCCCTCGCGCAGCGCCACGTCGGTCATCCCGCCGTCGGTGTGGCGGTAGCGTTCCACGGCCTCGCGGAACAGGGCCTCCTTGCCGCCGAAGGCTCCGTACAGGCTGGGCGCGTTGATGCCCATCGCCGTCGTCAGGTCGGACAGCGACGTGCCTTCATAGCCCCGCTCCCAGAAAACCTCCATTGCCCGCTGCAAGGCAGCGTCGCGGTCGAAGCCGCGCGGGCGTCCCCGTTCAGCCATAGCGCACCTTTTTTGTAACGATCGATATAAAAATCCTTGACGCTCCGTGAAGACGTCGTGGATCATTTTATAACGATCATTACGGAATTGGAGCAAAACATGTCCCGACTTTCAGGAAAAGTGGCCTTGGTAACCGGCGCGAGCCGTGGCATAGGCGCGGCCATCGCGCTGCGACTGGCGCGCGAGGGCGCGGATGTGGCGATCACCTACGCCAGTTCGCCGGACAAGGCCGAGGCGGTGGCCGGCGAACTGCGCGAGACGGGCCGACGCGCCGTGGCCCTGCGCAGCGACAGCGCCGAACCCCACGCCCCCGCTCAGGCGGTGGCGCGCGTCGTGGAGGAGTTCGGCCGGCTCGACATCCTGGTCAGCAACGCCGGGATCGGCTACTGGAAGGCGCTGGAGGATTTCACCATCGAAGAGTTCGACCGCGTGATGGCGGTGAACGTGCGCGCCGCCTTCACGGGCGCCCAGGCCGCGGCGGCGCGCATGGGGCAAGGCGGCCGCATCATCACGATCGGCAGTTGCAACGCCGATCGCGTGCCGGCCCCCGGCTCGACGCTCTATGCAATGAGCAAGTCGGCGCTGATCGGCCTGACCAAGGGCATGGCGCGCGACCTGGGCCCGCGCGGCATCACCGCCAACCTGGTCCAGCCCGGCCCGATCGACACCGACATGAACCCGGCCGACGGCGAACGCGCGGACGGCCTGCGCGCGCTGATGGCGCTGGGGCACTACGGCGAAGGCGAGGACGTGGCGGGGCTGGTCGCCTATCTGGCCAGCGCGGAGAGCCGCTTCGTCACCGGGACCGCGCTGACCATAGACGGCGGCTACAACATCTGAGCCGGACATGGAAACGACCGCCCCCACCCCCCATCGCTCCGATGCCGCCGGCAAGGCCATCGTCCTGGCCGCCGTCTGCCTGGCGGGGCTCATGATGCCGCTCAGCTTCACCGGTCCCGCCGTGGCCACCCCGGCCATCGCGCGGGACCTCGGCGGCAGCCCCATCGCGCTGGCCTGGGTCGTGAACGCCTTCGTGCTCGCGTTCGGCAGCTTCGTGCTGGCGGCCGGCACGCTGGCCGACCAGTATGGCCGCAAGCGCATCTTTCGCCTGGGGGTGCTGGGCTTCACGCTGCTGTCGGCCGTGACCGCCTTCGCTCCCAGCCTGCTGGTGCTGGACCTGCTGCGCGGCGCGCAGGGCATCGCGGCGGCGATGGCCATGGCGGGCGGCGCGGCCTCGCTGACCCAGGAGTTCGACGGCCCGGCGCGCACGCGGGCCTTCAGCCTGCTGGGCACCACCTTCGGCGTCGGCCTGGCCTTCGGACCGATCTGGTCGGGCCTGCTGATCGAGCACTTCGGCTGGCGGGCCATCTTCCTGTCGGGCACGGGCATCGGCCTGCTGGTGCTGCTCGTGGGCGTACCGCGGATGCGCGAGACGCGCGACCCCGGCGCGCACGGCATCGACGCCTGGGGAACCGCGACCTTCACCGCCGCGCTGAGCCTGCTGATCTTCGGCATCGTGACCGGCCCTCAGTACGGCTGGGCGAGTCCGGCCGTGCTCGCGCTGCTGGGCGGATCGTTCGCCCTGCTGGCCGCGTTCGCCACCATCGAGCGGCGGCAGGCGCGGCCCATGCTCGATCTGTCGCTGTTCCGCTATCGCCGTTTCGTGGGCGTGCAACTGCTGCCGCTCGCGACGGCCGTGTGCTTCGTCGTGCTGCTGATCCTCCTGCCGATAGGCTTCATCGGCGTCGAAGGCTATTCGGAGATCCGGGCCGGCCTGATGATGATCCCGCTGTCGCTGCCCATGGCCATCGTGCCGTTCCTGGCGGGGATGCTGGCGCGCAGGTATCCGGCGGGCGTGCTGTCCGCGGCGGGCCTGGTGGTGGCCGCCGCGGGGCTGGTGTGGCTGGCCGCGATACCGTTGGGCCAGCAGTCCACGGCCATCGTCTGGCCCATGCTGCTGATCGGCGCGGGCACCGGGCTACCGTGGGGACTGATGGACGACCTGTCGGTCAGCGTGGTGCCCAAGGAACGCGCCGGCATGGCCACCGGCATCTTCTCGACCATGCGGCTCGCGGGCGAGGCCGTCGCGCTCGCGGCCGCGGCGGCGCTGCTGCTGGCGCTGACGCAGTCGGGCCTGGCGCATACCTTGCACGAACCGCGCGCCGTGGCCGCCATTCCGGCCATCGCCAACGACATGGCGGCCGGGGCGCTGGGACACGCGGCCGCGCAGCTCGGCGGCGAAGGCAGGGCACTGCTGGTGGCGGTGTACGCCGACGCCTTCCGTACCTTGCTTCTCGTCCTGGCGGCGCTGACCCTGGCAGGGGCGCTGGCGGCCTGGCTGCTGCTCAGGCCCGCGGCCTACCGCGCCAGTTCCCTGATCCAGTCCACGAACGCCTCGACCTCCGGCCGCCGCGCGACGTCCGCCCGCATCACCAGGTAGTAGGCGAAGCGAGCCGGCCAGGGCTTGTCCAGCGCCTGCGCGAGGCGGCCGGCGGCGATCTCCTCGCGCGCGTACTCCTGGGGCACCAGCGCCAGCCCCTGCCCGGCCTGGGCCGCGCGGATCAGCAGATAGTCGTCTTCGAGCGCCGTGCCGCGCGCGGCGCGCGGATCGGCGGGCTCGCCATGCGCCGCCAGCCACAGCGCCCAGTCCGCGCGGTCGGCATCCTGCAGCAGCGGATAGGCCAGGCAGTCGGCGGGCTCGCGGATCGGCGCGCCCGCCGCGAGCAGCGCGGGACTCGCGACCGGCACCAGCACCGGGGCGATCAGGCGCTCCGACAGCAGGCCGGGATAGTGCCCCAGGCCATGACGAATGGCGACATCGACCCCGTCCCGCCGGAGATCGACCAGCCCTGGCGATGCCTCGATACGGACTTCGATATCGGGATACCGGCTGGTGAAACTCCCCAGCCGCGGCACGAGCCAGGACGCGGCGAAGGCAGGCACCGTGCTGATGGTGATCGCCTTGCGCGCACGTTCGGCTTCCAGCGTCCGCAGGGCCTGCTCGATCTGGTCGAACGCCATCAGCAGGGCGGGATGCACGCGCGCGCCCGCCTCGGTCGGCACCATCCTGTGGCGGCTGCGCACGAACAGCGGCACGCCGACACGCTCTTCCAACTGCCGGATCTGCTGGCTGACCGCGCCCGACGTCACGCCCAGCGCTTCGGCGGCGCGCTTCATGCTGCCATGGCGCCCGACTTCCGCGAAAGCGCGCAGGGCAAGCAGGGGGAACACAGGATTCATGGTTTAGATTTTCTAAATCCAATGAGCAGATCAAATCGTTTTGATTTTCTTTTCTTCACAGGGAGAATTGCATGGATCCCTCCCACTTGAAGTTTAGTCCAGCTTTTCATCGATCATGATCGACCTCTACACCGACAGCTCGCCCAACGGCTTCAAGGCAACCATCGCGCTGGAAGAACTGGCGCTGCCCTATCGCCTGCACCACGTCCGCATCGACCAGGGCGACCACCGGCAGCCGGACTTCCTGGCGCTCAATCCGCATGGCCGCATTCCCGCGATGACCGACGACGACACCGGCGTCGCGCTGTTCGAATCGGCCGCCATCCTGCTCTATCTCGCGGAGAAGACCGGCCGGCTGCTGCCGCGCGACACCCCGGGGCGTTGGGAGGCGATCAAGTGGTTGCAATTCCACGCCTCCAGCATGGGGCCCATCATCGGACAGCGCGTGCATTTCGAGCTGTTCGCCCAGGAACGCCTGCCCACTGCCATCGCCCGCTACCAGGGCCTGACGGAAGACGTCTTCGCCGTGCTCGACGCCCGGCTGGCCGGGCATCCGTATCTGGCCGGCGACGCATACTCCATCGCCGACATCGCGACCTTCGGCTGGACGCACATCGCGCGCATCATCGACTTCGACTTCAGCCGGCATCGGCATTTGTCGGCGTGGCATGAGCGCGTGGCCGGGAGGCCGGCGGTGCGCAAGGGGGTCACGCTGCCCGCGCCGGCGACGGGGGCTTGAGCGTCGCCTCAAGGCGCTATGAGGTGGTGTCGTCCCTGCGCAGCGCGGGCGGCACCTGATCCTTGATCCAGCGCACGACGGTACGGATGGCGCGGTCTTCCCACGCCGATTCGCGCGCCAGCAGGTAATAGGCCGTGCCCGAAGGCACGCCCTCGCACGGAGCGACCAGATCATCGGCCAGCGCATGATCGGTCAGCATCAACGAAGGCAGGATGGCCATGCCCTCGCCCTGGCGCGCGGCTTCCAGCGCCATGAAGAAATGCCCGCACTCCAGGTCCTTGACCTGACCCGTGCCGCGCAGGCCATGGGAGCGGAACCAGTCCGACCAGCAGAAGGGCCGATTGAAGTTGTGGATCAACGGCAGCCCGGCCAACTCCCGCGCCGAGGCGGCCTCGCCGCAAAGCTCGCGCCGGCCCACGGGCGTCAGGACATCGTCGGCCAGATGCTCGGCGCACACGCCGCGCCAATTCTCGACCATCTCGAAATCGATGCGCCGCCTCGACTGGCCGGCCCTCGCTCCCGGCGGATTGCCGAGCCGGATCGCAAGATCGGGTTCGTCCCGTGAAAAATCCACCGGCGCCATCGAGGTCGCCACGCGCAGTTCTATCCACGGGTGCTTCGCGCTGAACGCCGACAGCCGCGGCAACAGCCATAGATTGGCCAGCGACGGCATGACATCCAGCGCGATCACCGACTTGGAACGCCCCCGGCCCCGGCTGGCGTCCTCCAGCAGATCGAAGGCCTGCCTGACCCGCGCCAGGTAGCTGGCGCCGAACGGCGTCAGTACCACCCCGCGCGGCCCCCGCTCGAACAGCCGGCGCGACAGGGCCTCTTCCAGGTTGCGGATATGCCGGCTGACGGCTCCCTGGGTCACGCACAGCTCTTCGGCCGCCTTGGTGAAATTCAAGTGATAGCCGGCGGATTCGAACACCCGCAGGGACAACAAGGGCGGCAGGGCACGGCGCATCGCGAACCTCATCCTGGCATGAGCCATGACTATAGCTCATGGCTCATGCCAGGATTTTCGGTACGCCGCCAGGACGGGCCTTCCTAAGATGCACGCATGGACGCGCTGCGGACATCACTCGAACAAGGAGCCTTCATGCACACCATCCCCACCATCTACGGCGAACTCGCCGTGCCCAGCCTGCCCGTCGCGGGCCAGGACCAACGCTATGCGGTGCGCCGCATCTACTGCACCGGCAAGAACTACCTGGCCCACGTCCGGGAAATGAACGGCGACGTCAACGAACCGCCTTTCTTCTTCCAGAAGCCGGCCGATGCGATCGTGCAAAGCGGCGCGACCGTACCCTATCCCCCCGCCACCCGCGATTTCCACTACGAAGCGGAACTGGTGATCGCCATCGGCCGGCGCGGCGCCGACATCCCGCGCGAATCGGCGCTGGATCATGTCTACGGCTATGCCCTGGGACTGGACCTGACCCGGCGCGACCTGCAGAACCTGTGCGCCGCCAAGCAACTGCCGTGGGAGGCCGGCAAGGCCTTCGACCACAGCGCTCCGGTCGGCGCGATCCGTCCGGTCGACAATGGCGGCCACCCGCTGGACCGGCGCATCAGCCTGACCCAGAACGGCGTCGTGCGCCAGGATGCCGCGCTGGCGGACATGATCTGGGACGTACCGGCCATCATTGCCCGCCTGTCGCAAAGCTGCGAGCTGTATCCGGGCGACCTGATCTTCACCGGCACGCCCGAGGGCGTCGGCCCCGCCCAGCGCGGCGACGAGTTGGCGGCCTCGGTCGAAGGCCTGCCCGAACTGACGGTACGGATCGCCTGACGGCAGACGTCCAGCCCCACTGATCATCATGCAGCTCACCGACATCCTCCTGCTGATCCTGGCCGGCTTCGCGGCCGGCCTGGTCAACACCATCGCCGGCGGCGGCACCTTCTTCTCGTTCCCGGCGCTGCTGTGGGCGGGCGTGCCGCCGGTCTCGGCCAATGCCACCAACTCGGTGGCGCTCTGGCCGGCAAGCCTGGCCGGCGCCTGGGCCTACCGACAGGAGCTGCGCAAGTACCGGCGCATGCTGGTGCCGCTGGCCGCCCTGTCCCTGGTCGGCGGCGTGGCTGGCGGCCTGCTGCTGATCTCCATCCAGGACGCGGTATTCTCGCGCCTCATTCCGTGGCTGTTGCTGTTCGCGACCCTGCTGTTCGCCGCCAGCCGCCACCTGGCGTCCTGGGCCGCGACCAGGCGGCGTCCGGACGGCACCAGCACGCTGGCGCGCGCCGGCTACCTGCTGGTCGCCGTGTACGGCGGCTTCTTCGGCGCCGGCATGGGCATCCTGCTGCTGGCCGCGCTGGCCATCGCGGGCCACGAAGACATCCACGAACTGAACGCGATCAAGAACCTGCTCACGGCGGTGATCTACAGCGTCAGCGTCGCGACCTTCGTCGCCGCCGGGGCCGTCAGTTGGCTGGCCATGGCGGCCACCCTCGTAGGCGCCACCCTGGGCGGCTTCTACGGCGCGCAGCTCTCGCGCCTGGTGTCCGCCGCGGCGCTGCGCCGTATCGTGATCGGCATTGGCCTGTGCCTGAGCGCGATCTATTTCATCAAGGCCTACTGAACAACGAAACGAAACAGAAGCGTCGACAGGCGCCGACCCCCGAGGAGACTCACGATGAAGCACCTTGCCTGGATCCTGCCGTTCGGTCTTTGCCTCGCGCCCCTGAGCGCGACCAACGCCGCGGACTATCCCGTCCGCCCCATCCGCCTGATCGTCCCCTTCGGGCCGGGAGGCGGCACGGACACCTCGGGCCGCCTGCTAGCCCAGCACCTGTCCACCTCGCTGGGCCAGACCGTCGTGGTCGAGAACCGCCCCGGCGCGGCCGGCATGCTGGCGGTCGACGGCGTGGCCAAGGCGGCGCCCGACGGCTACACCCTGCTGCTGTGCGACACCTCGTATGCCATCAACGCCGCGCTGCGGCCGCGTGAAGGATTCGACTACGTGCGCGGCATGCGGCCGGTGGCCCGCTTCGCGGCCTCGCCCATGGTACTGGCGGTCAAACAGGACCTGCCCGCGCGCACCACCGCCGAATATGTCGCACTCGCCCGGGCCCGCCCCGACAGCCTGAACGTCGGGTCCGCCGGCAATGGCTCGATCGGACACCTGTCCAAGGCGCTGTTCGACGACGTAGCCGGAATCCGCAGCACGCACGTCCCCTACAAGGGCTCGTCCGCCGCCGTGTCCGACCTCCTGGCGGGCCAGATCGACGCCGTCTTCGGCACCCTGCCTTCCCTGGTGAGCCACGCCGGGACATCGCGCGTGCGTCTGCTGGCGGTCATGTCCGGCCGGCGCTCGACGCTCGCTCCCGACCTTCCCGCCGCGGGCGAGGCCGGGCTTGCCGGACTCGAAGCCGTCTCGTGGTTCGGTGTGATCGCGCCAGCGCGAACGCCGGACAACATCGTGACCCGGCTCGACCAGGCCATTGCCCGCATCACCCAGGATCCGGCGTTTCGCCAGGCGCTCGCCAGGCAAGGCATGGAAGGCGACTATGCGGCGGCGGCCGGCTTCACCTCATCGTTGACGGATGAAGTCGCCAAATGGAAGCAGGTGATCGGCGCGGCGCGCATCACGGCGGACTGATGCCGGCGCACAAGACCTATATCCAGCAGCGGCATGTTTACGACGGCCTGTGCAAGGCGGCGGGGTTAAGCAACATGCATTGACTGCGGCATCGGTATGCGCAGATGCAGTATGAGATGCTGATGGGGTGGAAGGCGTCTGTGGCCGGGGGAATTCATTGTTCGGCCATGTCTGCTGAACAACGCCTACAAGACCACCAGGTCCGACTACATATCAGTCTTGAGCTAGGGCATGGGCGAGTCGGTGCAGTCTCGATTTATCTTGGCCGGTAGCAATATTCAAACAGTCTGTCCCAGCGGCAGCGCGTTCAGTTCCGCACGAGCATCCCGCCAGGCAGGATAGTGTTGGGTCAGCAACGATATGAACTGCTCACTGTGCGTCGGTTCGATCAGATGGATCATTTCATGCACGATCACATATTCAAGCAAGTCACGAGGCTTCTTGGCCAGTTCCGTGTTGAGCCGAATGTGAGCCTGGCGATGATTGCAACTACCCCATTTGGTTTTCATCCGTTGCAGGAAGTAGCCATTGACCTTCACGCCGATACGCGGCTCCCAGTATTCGATCAGGGGTGAAATAGCTTGGTGTAGCAAACCGCGTTGCCAGCGTTGATAGATGGCTTCGCGCTTGGCTGCGTTGGTGCCGGGGCGCACAAACAAGGTGATGCGCCTGTGATCCATCTTCACCTTAGGCGGGGCATCGCGCTCCAGCACCGATAGCAGATAGCGGCGTCCCCAAATGTAATGGCTTTCCCTGGTAACGAACTGGCGAGGAGTTTCGCGGGACTGTGCCTGCAATTGCGCCTGTTGCTGGCGAATCCAACGCAGCTTGGAAACGGCATAGGCTCGAGCCACTTCCAGCCGTGTGCCCGTTGGTGCCACCAGCGTTACCACCCCCTCGGGCGGATGCACGGAAAGATGGACATTCTTCACGGCCTTGAACGTGACGGCGATGTCTAGTTCCCCCAGACGTATGTGCGTCTGCGTCATCAGTAGTTCGGCTGATTTCTCAGCAAATCGAATAGTTTTAGCGTGGCCTCGCGGTTGCGTCCGGTCAACGGATGCAGGAAATTCTGCACGATGCGCTCCTTGGCTTCATCGCCACGCCATCCTGCCGGGGCTTCGTCACGCATCACACGATCGATCTTCAGCGCCAGCAAGGCCAACAGGTCTCCGTATTCGGCCTGTGGCTCTTTGACTACACCACCCGCATCGGGCAGCACATCGCTGGAAATGATGTCAGGAAGATTGCGATAAATCACCAGCGCACCTGCATTGCCGTGCAACATGGCAGGTTCATCGATGTCGTGTTGTTTCGCGCGGTGCTTCTTCAGGATGTCTTCCGCCTTGCTCAAGAATGCTTCGTAAGCCTCAGTGCCTTCACGGCTTTGCTGGATCAAGTCATCGAGTAGCTTGGACATCTGCTCATAAAAGCGCGGGTCGGTCAGGCGATCTCGGATGATGGTCTTGCGGACGTTGTTGATGATGGTTTCCGCAATGGCGTTCTTCGACAGCTTGCCCTTCTCGTTGAGCTTCTTGGCGATGGCATTGTGGATGCCGGTCTCGATAATCAGCTCGGTCAGCGACAGTTCGGCCAACTCGCCCAACGCCTGCGCTGGCTCGGCCTGGATATAGGTGTTGATGAGGTGACGCATGTCGGCCTCATAGGGCTTGATGTCCAGCTCTTCGCCGCTGTAATGCTTGATGGCCGAACGCACTTCGGCATAGAACTCGGTTTCTCGCCGCAAGGTGTCAGCTTCGCTGTCTGAGTAACCCGCCTCGGTCAGGTTCTGAGCGATGTCCGCGAAGGCACGCAGATAGGTCGCCACCGCCTTGTAGAAGGCAATGCGCAGCGCCTCGCTTTCCAGCAGCGCCTCCGAATTACCAGCGTGGCCGCAGAAATAGTGGATGAACTGCTCAAGATCTCGCGGCTGCGGAACCGGCTCGCACAGGTAATGCAGCGTTTCACGGGCTTCGTCCAGCTGCTTGCGGCCTTCCTCCAGCCAGTTCTTCAGGTGGACGTTGTTTTCGCCGCCGTTGCCTGTGTCGATGTCCAGTTCGTCGGAGCTGTACACCGCAATGGCCTGTTGCACGTCACCGAACAGCTCCTTGTAATCGACGATATGGCCATAGTCCTTGTCGTCACCGTCAAGCCGGTTGGTACGGCAGATGGCCTGGAACAGGTTATGGTCGTGCAGTTCGTTGTCCAGGTAGATGTAGGAGCAGCTGGGTGCATCGAAACCGGTGAGCAGCTTGCTGACCACGATCAGCAGCTTCATGCTGGCAGGCTCTTCGATGAAGCGTCGCTTGGTTTCGTCTTCGTACTGTTTGGTAGTCTGGCCGGCGCGCAGCACATGCTGCTTGTAGGTGTCGTATTTGTAGCGTTCGTCGCTACCGGCCGATTCTTTCGAGATGGCAACCGGGTTGGGTTCGTACGAGGTGATGATGCCCACATGGGGGCCGAAATGCGTGTTCTGAAACAACCGGAGGTAATGGCAGGCATCATAGATCGAAGCCGCCACCAGGATCGCCGTGCCACGATCATTGTCCAGGCGAGGCTTGAGGCTGAAATCCTCGATGAGGTTGGCGACGATGCGATCCTTGCGCTCCTTGGCGCTCATCAGCTCTTCCATCGTGGCCCAGCGCTTGCGCAGGATGGATTTCTGGAAGTTGTTTAGTCCGCGCGTTTTCTTCTCGAACCAGGCATCGATGGCCTTGCGTGAAGTCAGTCGCTGCGGCACATCACGGGCCTCGTATTTCAAATCCAGCACCACCTTGTCGGCCACCGCTTCGTGGAACTTGTAGGTGTGGATATACGTGCCGAACACTTCGCGGGTGGTTTGCCGATCCTTGCGCAACAGCGGCGTGCCGGTGAAGCCGATGAAGATGGCGTCGGCCAGCCAGCGCTTCATCTGCTTGTTCATGTTGCCGCCTTGGGTGCGGTGGCACTCGTCCACGAACACATAGAAACGCCCATGGATAGGCGGTGGCACACCCTTGAGATCAGCCGCATCGAACTTGTGGATCAATGCGCACAACAAGCGTGGTGTGGTGGCACTGAGTTTTTGCACGAAGTCCGCGCGTGAGGTGATGCGCGGAGGAGCCGATCCCTCGCCGATCACCCCGGCATTGCGCATCACGCCTTCAATCTGCTTGTCCAGCTCGTCGCGGTCGGTCACCACCAGCACCCGCGCCTGCGGGTCGTGTTCCAGCAACCACTTCGCCAACAACACCATCAGGATACTCTTGCCGCTACCCTGGGTGTGCCAGATCACGCCACCCTCGCGTTTGGCGATGCGTTCCTGCGCGGCCTTGAGGCCCTGGTACTGGTGTTGCCGGGGCACCTTCTTGAAACCCGCATCGAAGATCACGAAGTTGCGGATCAAATCCAGCAACCGCGCCTTCTCGCACATCTGAACCAACGGACGATCCAGCAACGCGCCCGCTGTTGCCATGGCTGACGGTTGTTCATCCTTCCACTGCACGAAGAACTGTTCCGGTGTGCCGGTGGTGCCGTAGCGCAAACCTTGCGCATCGCTGCCCGCCAGCAGCAACTGCACGGTGCTGAAGAAGCCCTGATTGAAGGTTTCCTCCTGATTGCTGCATAACTGGCGAATACCATCGCCCACATCAACCGAGCTGCGCTTGAGCTCGATCACCGCCACCGCCAAGCCATTGATGTACAGAACGATGTCCGGCCGACGGGTGCTCCCGCCCCGCAGCGTCACTTCCTCAGCCAGCGCGAAGTGATTGCGCTCGGGCTGCGCCCAGTCGATCAACTGCACTGTCTCATGCGATTGGCCCGCCGCGATCTGCACCGGCACGCCATAGCGAAGTAACTGGTAGGTGCGCAGATTGGCCTGATAGGGCGTGATGCCGGTGACATCCACGGCGACTTCCAGCTTCTGCAAAGCAGCGCTGATGTGGGATGGCGAATAACCACGAGCAGACAGGTTGGCGCGCAGCAGATCGACTTCGATGGCGCGGTTGTGATCGCGCTTGCTCCAGTTGCCCAGGTGCTCGTAGCCCAGGCCGCCATTGACCGGTGGGGTGGTGAACAGCCGGGCAACGCGGTTTTGGCTGTTGCGCTCGGAGCGCGCCATGGGTTGGGTCATCGCATCATTCCTCGGTGCCATCATCCATGGGCTTGCCCAGCTCCCGCTCGATCTGTTCGATCGTCGGCAGGCTGGTTTGCAGCTCTTGCGGCAGGGATTCCACCAGTTTGTATTCGGCAATGCCCATAGGCTGCGACTTGTCGCCCAGGGCGTACTCGGCCACCACCTTGTTTTTGCTCTTGCACAGCAGCAGGCCAATGCTCGGGTTGTCCTGCGCGTGCTTCACCTGCCGATCCACCGCCGTCAGGTAAAAGCCCAGTTGTCCCAGGTGCTCGGGCTTGAACTTGCCTGCCTTCAGTTCGATCACCACGTAACAGCGCAGCTTGAGGTGGTAGAACAACAGGTCGATGAAGAACTCCTCGCCACCCACGTCCAGCAACACCTGCCGGCCAACGAACGCGAAGCCCGCACCCAGCTCCAGCAGGAAATCAGTGACGTGCTGCACCAGCGCGCTTTCGATCTCGCGCTCCTGTGCTTCATCGCCCAGGCCGAGGAAATCGAAGCGGTACGGGTCTTTCAGCGACTCAATGGCCAGATCGGACTGCGGCGCGGGCAGGCGCTGAACGAAGTTGGTAACGGCTTTGCCCGTGCGCTCCAGCAGGCGGGTTTCGATATGGATGTTCAACATATTCCGCGACCAGCCATGTTCGATGGCGGCGCGGGCATAGGCCAGGCGCTCCGTTGACGCTTTCAGGCGATCCAGCAATACCAAGTTGTGACCCCAGGGCAATTGTGCAGCAGCCTGCTGCACAATTTCAGCGTCCGGCCAGGCCTCGGCAAACGCACGCATGTACTTGAGGTTGCGCGGCGAAAAACCTTTCATCTCCGGGAACGCCGTGCGCAGATCATGCGCCAACCGATCGATCACCTTGGCACCCCAACCCTGTTCGGCCTGCCGCGCCAGAATGTCGCGGCCGATTTGCCAGTAAAGGCTCACCAGTTCCCGGTTGACCGCCAGCACCGCACGCTGCTGCGCGGTGTGGATGCGACCCTTCAGGTCGGACAGCCAGTCGGCGTAGCCTTGTGGGGCTGGAATTAGTGAGGCGGGCTTGTCAGTCATGGCAATGTCGCTCCCTTCGGCACAAAACCTTTCTCTCGCATCCAGCCAAGAGCCATCAGCCAGCGATCCTCAAGTATCCGCTGCTTAGCTTCGTGCCAATTGTGCAGCACCTCGTGCACGATCATTTCATCGGAGACGGCTCCTTTCTCACGCAGCAAATCGCTCCACGCCGCCAGCAAGGTGGCGACGATTTCGCACTGCTCCGTTTTAGCAGTCTTGAAGGCGCTCAGAATCTTCTCAAGAGTTTCGCCAACTCCGGAAAAATGCCGCTCGAAGTACGGTTTGTGACCGCCACGCTTCGCCAGTGGTACGTACTGGTAACGGCCTTCTTGCTTTCGCGCCTCGAACCATTGCTGCTTCTGCAACTGACTGTCTATCGAGCGAAGTGCCCGGTTGTCATATGGGCCAGCGGCCTTGCGGCGGTAAGTAGAGCCGGTATCCACCTGACACAGGTGTTCGGCAAGGAACATCATCTTCTCGAACTTGACGTGGCCAAAGGTCGGCTGATCGTGCAACTGATCGATGATTTCGGCTGCCAGCACGCTTCTCAGGAAATGGACGTTCGCCTTGCGTCCTTCTGTTTGCGCCGCCACCTCGCCAACCGGTTTGGCATCAGGTATTACCAACCGCGTCCTACCAGTCAGCAGCTCCTGCATCATGGCCTGCTTGAGGGCGCGGGTCTTGGCGCGGCGGGTTGCGAGGGCGGCGATCTCAGCATCCATGTCGGAGAGCAAAGCGGAAATCGCCTGCTGCTCGCGAATACCAGGAAGTCTCAGTTCGACGCTGGCGATATGTGTTCGATTCGTCGCATATACCTTTGTGCCGGCTGCAAGCTGCCGAAGGTGAGCACGGAATTTCGGGATGAACTGAATATAGGCTTTGAAACCATCTGCCAGCACACTCTTGTCAAACCTGATTGCAATGGTGTGCAGCCCCGAGACCAGTTCGATGCCTGTTGCATTTTGGATTTCAACAGATTTACCAACGCCATCCATATCCTCAGATGCGTCAGCAAAAATAAGGTCGCCGTTTTGCAGGCGGTCCAAACGACTTGCCTTGGCGCGCGGGAGACAAGGCATTTCTACGTTGGCGGGGTTGAGCTCCACTCGCGAAGACCCGTGAATGTCGCCGTAATGCAAGTATCGAACATCTTCGCTGTAAGAAAGCTCGGCACGCGAATTCACACCGTTCTTCAGGAAGGTCAGATGATCTCCCAACTGCTTCACCTCCCACTTCCCACCAAATCCCGGCAGGCGGGCTTGGCCGGTGAGCAGTTGCTGCATGGTGGCCTGTTTGATGGCGCGTTTTTTGGCGATCAGGTGATCCAGCCCGTCCAGCAGGGCGTCCATATCGCCGAGGGCGGTGGCGATGGTGCGTTGTTCAGCCTCTGTAGGAGGGAGCGGAATAGAAAATCTAGCTAAGTCCTGTGCGCCAAGATTTGGCTGTGCAGCTCCACCAGCCCATTTTTCGATCATTCTTGCGCATAGATCAGAAGAAAAATAACTGCTCAAGTAATCTTGAACTACGCCCCCAAATTTCCTTCGCACAATAATTAAGGAGCTTGCAATAGCTCCCTTACCAAAGTTAGGAGGAATAGTTCCAAATTTTCCAAGTGATCCACGAAGGCAAAATAATGTATCTCCAGCCTTGACCTTTCCTCCCCCCAGCCGGGCATAACTCTCCTCTGTGATGTAGTCCATAGAAGAAAGACTAATTTTTCCGTTCAAAAGATGTCCGGCGTTTATGAATGGAACGCCGATAGCTTTGAATGAGTTAGGAGATGGATAATTGCTACCACGATCACCATTTTCAAATTCACAAACATCTCCGAGTACTGCCGTACTCCAATCCTCCGGAATCACTCCCACTTCCGTCCGCTTGTATCCCGGCTTCACTTCCATACCGCCCCCATGTTCTTCAGGTGCGCTTCCACCTTCGCACTGAGGACTGCCACTTCATCTTCCAACCTAGGCAGCGGGGTGCCGTAGCGTTCGGCCAGTTCGCGGATGCGCTGGGCGAGGGTTTGCGAGATGCGATCCAATTCCTGCTGCACATCGGCTTGCAGGCGATCCAGCCATTTGTCTTCTACCACCAGCTTCTTGACCTCGGCTTCGCTGAGGGTGGCGTAGTGGTCGTGGGCTTGCCGGTCGAGTTCCGCCTCCAGCGTTTTGACGGTTTTCTTCAGCGCGGCTTCACGGGTGCTGAGTTGCTGCCACTGCTTGAGCACGGCGCGTTCGTCGGCGCTATCGGGATCATCGCCAATCTCGGCGAGGCGATCTTTCACCTGCGCGGCGTTGATCTTGTCGAAGCCTGCGAAGGCACCGTCTTCTCCACTGTGTTCTTCCTCCAGTTCGGCGATCTGGCTGGCGACGCTATCAAGCTCGGCCTGTTTCGCGTCCAGTTCGGCCTGCTCGGCGGCGAAGTAGCGGGCGACAATGTATTGTTTGGGCAGCAAATCGCAGGTCCAGCCCTTGTCCTTGGTCTTGCCCTTCTTGTCGGTTTCCACGATGCGCCGGGGCAGCGCCTTCCAGCCGTCGGCGGCGACCAGGTAGGCGTCGTCCTGCATAGTTTCGGCCCAGTAGTCCATCAGGTGCTGGTAGATGTCGTAGGGGTCGAGCAACGGCGCAGCGTGGAAGGTAGTGAGCAGGGTTTCAGAGACCTGCACTATCAGCGCCTTGGGTTTGTCGCCGGGCTGGATGCCGGTGAGCAGCGGCATGACGGCCTGCTGCCATTTGCCGAATAGGGTTTCCACCTTGCTGCGGAATTGCTGGAACTGCGGGTGGGCGAGGATGACGGAACGCACTTCGGCCATCGGCTGGCGCAGTCGCGCATAACCGGGGCGCTCAGCCTCGAACAGCGCCTGGCGCAGGGCAGGCATTTCCTGCCAATCGGCGGCAAAAGCGTCGATGTCGCGCTCGGGAATGCCGCCGTTGAGGTGGGCATCGATGTCGTGCAGGTCTTCCGGTTCGCTGCTGTCGATATAGCGTGGCAGGTTGAGGTTGTAGTCGTTCTTTTCGCTGGCGATTTCATCCAGCGGCACCATACGGGCATAGCGCGGCTCGTCCGCGCTACGGCGGAAGGCATCGACAATGCGGTGGATGTCCTGCTCGCGCAGGCGGTTCTTGGGGCCGTCCTTGATGAAGCCTTTGCTGGCGTCGATCATGAAGATGCCCTTGCGGGCGCTGGCGTTTTCCTTGTCCAGCACCAGGATGCAGGCGGGGATGCCAGTGCCGTAGAACAGGTTGGCAGGCAGGCCGATAATGCCCTTGAGCATGCCGGAGCGCACTAAGTGTCTGCGGATATGGGCCTCGGCATTGCCACGGAACAGCACGCCGTGCGGCAGGATGACGGCGCCCTTGCCGGTGGTGGCCTTCATGCTGCGGATGACGTGCAGCAGGTAGGCGTAATCGCCCTGTTTGGCGGGCGGCTCGCCCCAGGTGAAACGGTGGTATGGGTCGTTGGCCGGGTTGAGGCCGGTGGACCACTTCTTGTCGGAAAACGGCGGATTGGCAACCACGTAGTCGTAAGCACGCAGTTGTTCGCCATCCTTGAACTTGGGGTTCACCAGCGTGTCGCCGCTGAGGATGGTGGCGCTGGGGAAGTCGTGCAGGATCATGTTCATCCGCGCGAGGCCGGCGGTGGTCACGTCCTTTTCCTGCCCTTCCAGGGTGATCTGCCGACCTGCCTCAGCAGCCACTTTCAGCAACAGCGATCCTGAGCCGCATGTCGGGTCATACGCGGTGGTTGAAGCCTTGGTGTTGGCGTATGAGATGCCAATCACCTGAGCGATGACGCTGCTGACCTCGGACGGCGTGTAGAACTGGCCCTTGCTCTTACCGGAATCCTGGGCGAAGTGGCGCATCAGGTATTCGTAGGCATCGCCAAGCAGGTCATCGTTGTCGGCGCGGTTGTTGGCGAAGTTCAGTTCGGGCTTTTCGAAGATGGCGATCAGGTTGCCCAGCCGTTCGACCATGGCTGAGCCTTCGCCGAGCTTGTTGGGGTCGTTGAAGTCGGGGAAGTCGCTGCGTGCCAGCTTGGTGTTGGCGTCGATCAGCTTCTGGATGACCTGGGTGTTGATCCTGTCGCCAATGTCGTCCTTGCCCTTGAGCGCCACCATGTCCTTGAATGACGCGCCCGGTGGAATGACCACGGGCGGGGCGAAGTCGTCGCTGTTGCCGTACTTGTCGCTGATGTACTTGATGAACAGCATGAACAGGACATAGTCCTTGTACTGGCTGGCATCCATGCCGCCACGCAGTTCATCGCACGATGCCCAGATGGAACTGTAGAGGTCGGATTTCTTGACGACGCCGTTGCGCGGGGCAAGCGTCTTGGCGACAGGGGTAGCAGTTGCTCGGTCCCGCGATAACGAATCTGCTTTCGTTTTTGTCTTCAGGTACGGCACGGCGGCTTCGCGTACTTCCAACGATGTCGCTGATTCTTTGTTGGCCGTATAGGCTGTCGTAGCCAGGGCAACCGAACCGCCGCGCCCTCGACCGGGAATGATCCGCCCCTCCTCGATCAGTTGCTGCTTGATGCTGTCATAAGTGGATTCCTGCCATCCCAATGCCTCGCGCAACCGCTGGTTCCCGGTGGAACCGCCCATGGTTTCGAGCGTGCTGATAAAGCGCTCGATCTTCTGTTCGATACTTGTCACTTCAATATCCATCTTTGTTGCCGGCTTGGCTGGATGCCAGCGCTCTGTTTTCTGTGGTGCCCAGTGTTTCTGCGGTACGGAGCCATTTCGCCCCTCGGCCTTTTCCGGTTGATTCGATCAACCCCTCTGATTTCATCGCCCGCAGCACTAGTCGAACCATGCCCCGGCTCACGCCCGGGCAAGCTTCTTCAATTTCGGAAATCGAGAACGGCAGGCTACGCCCCAGAACTTCCGTCCGCACCCGGTCGCCTTTACTGCCACGTCCCCGTTCGATGGTGCCGACACGCTCCTCGAACTCACGGTAGGCCCGTAGCAAGGCACCCCAGAAGTAGTCGAGCCAGGGCTTTACGTCGTGCTGCCCCTGGTGCCAGCCCTGCGAACTGGCTTCCAGCGTCTCGTAATAACCTTCCTTAGTGTCTTCGAAGATGCGTTCCAAGCTGATGTAGCGACCCACGGCATAGTCGAAGTGGTAGAGCAGCAGCAGGGTCAACAAGCGGGACATGCGACCGTTGCCGTCCGGGAAAGGGTGGATGCACAGGAAGTCGAGCATCGCCAGCGGCACCAGTACCAAAGGGTCTGCCAGATGCTGGTCCAGCGCGGTGGCGTAGCGCCCGGTCAGATCAGCCATGGCCATTGGCGTGAGGTGCGCAGCAACTGGCTGGAAGCGCAGACGCGACGTGCCATCCGGGTGACGCTCGACGATGTCGTTATTGGTGGCCTTCCAGCGCCCGCCCGCCTGCGGCATATAGCGGTACAGCAGGGTATGTAATTGCAGCACAACACCCCCGCTGAAGGGCATGTGCGTGGCGGACTCGTGGATCAGCGCCAGGCCATCACGGTAGCCGGCGATCTCCTGTTCGGAACGGCTCTTTGGCGTTGCGTTGCGGATGACCAGAGACTTCAGCCGCGAGGGCGCTACGACAACGCCTTCCAGCCGGTTGGATGACTCGGTGGACTCCACCACCGCGATCTGGCGTAGCCCCTTTAGGGCTTCGGCCGACTGCGCAGCGTAGAGTTGCTGCTTACCCTGGTACTCGCCCAGTGTGCGCAACGTGGCGGCCTGAGTGCCATCGAAGCGAAGCGCGGCAAGGTACTCGGGTGTGAGCGAGTGCATGGAAATGTAAGCTCAGGCTGTCTAAATGGGGTAATCGTAGCCTTTAAATGGGGTATTGCCTCTAAAAATGCCTCATTAAAGGTGTTTGACTACCCCATTTCCTGAACATTGGACCGTCGCGAGGAGCTGGCATGGCTGACCGAGGAGGAAATGGGTGACATGAATCCAAAAAATGGGGCAACCAATCAACAATTGCCCCATTTATTTCATTATTTACCCCATTACAAGCGCCCAGCCTTCGGCAAATGCAAACGGCAAGGGAACGGCACTCAAGGGACAACGGCCCTATCCAGAAAAGGAAAAGGCCACCCCTGTCCATTCGTTCTGCAACATCCGGCCAACTCTTTCCTATGCCGTGCCGCTGCCTTCCGCAGCACTCAGGTAGTCCGCCCAGTCCTGCAACAGCGTCCTTCTTTGATCCAGCAGCAGCGCCTTGTTGTAGGTCGCCCGAACCTTGTTGCTTTCCACGTGGGCAAGCTGCCGCTCAATCGCATCAGGCCGGTATCCGTTCTCATTGGCCCAGGTTGAAAAGGTCGTCCGCCAGCAATGCGGTGTCGTACCCCGGCCCAGGTTCATGTCGCGCATCGCATAGGTCAGTCGGTTGGGCGTAGTGAAGCCCTTGCCGCTCCGGTGTGGGAACAGATAGCGGCCGCCGCCCGTGATGCACTGCAAATCCTTCAGCACGGCAATGGCCTGCACCGACAACGGGCTGACATGGTCGCGCCGCGCTTTCATCTTCGCGGCAGGCCTACGCCACAGCGCATCCTCAAAGTCGAACTCGTCCCACTCGGCATCCGCCGCTTCCCCTGGACGGCAGGCGGTCAGCGCAATCAGCCGCAGGCACAACGAAGTTTCCGGATAGCCCCGGTAGCCGCGCAACTCTTGATAGAACTTCTGGATTTGCTGAACGGCACGCGTAGCAGCCCGCGCAGGCTGGGAATTGGATTTGCCTCGACCAGCCCCCGCACCACCGCAAACTCGAAGATCGCCGAAAGATCACCTTTGACATGGATGGCCGCCCACGCACCATGGGCCTTGCATTCCTCCAGCAGCGGACGAATCTGCTTCACACCAATGTCGCTCATCGGTCTCCCATCGAACTTGGGCCACAGGTACTTCCTGATACGGGATTCTTTCGTGCGGTAGGAGCTGAGCGCGAAGACCGGTTTGATCTCCGCCAGGTACGCTTTCGCTACCTTGGCAAACGAGCTTTCACGGGCGCGCTTGTGCTCCTCCAGTGCTTCCAGGTTGCGCTGCTTGATCTGCTGCCGTTCATGGGTAGGATGGATACCTTGCTTTACCAAGGCGCGCGCCTTCTCTCGGGCCGCACGCGCCTCCGCAAGGCTTACTTGAGGAAAACCGCCAATGGCAAAGAGGTTCTCCTTGCCTTGCAGGCGGTACTTCCACCGCCAGAGCTTGCCGCCGGTGGGCTTGACCAGCAGGAACAGGCCCCCGCCGTCTGAAAGTTTCCAATCTCGATCAGTCGATTTGGCCGACCTGACCTTGAGGTCGGTGAGTAGGTTTTCGGGCATCGTTGGACTCCACTGCGGGGAAAAGTACCCCCACGGTTGAACACGAGTACCCCCAACGCTACCCCCGAATTTTTCAGACCTCGATGAACAATAGGAACGCTCAGTAGACCGTATTGTTTGGCAAGCCCTTGATTTCAAAAGGCCTGCCGAATCCACCAAGCGCTACCGAACGCTCCTGAGATCCGGAAAAATCGTCAGACGTTGAACAGGAAGTTCATCACATCCCCATCCTTGACGATGTACTCCTTCCCTTCCGCCCGCATCTTCCCCGCTTCCTTCGCGCCCGCCTCGCCCTTGTACTGGATGAAGTCGTCGAACGCGATGGTCTGCGCGCGGATGAAGCCGCGCTCGAAGTCGGTGTGGATCACGCCCGCGGCCTGCGGCGCGGTGGCGCCGATGGGCACGGTCCAGGCGCGCACTTCCTTCACGCCGGCGGTGAAATAGGTCTGCAGGCCCAGCAGCTTGAAGCCGGCGCGGATCAGGCGGTTCAGGCCGGGCTCTTCCATGCCCATGTCGGCCAGGAACACCGCGCGGTCCTCGTCCTCCATCTCGCCCAGTTCGGCTTCGATGGCGGCGCAGATGGCCACGGTGGGCGCGTTCTGCTTGTTGGCGTACTCGACCAGCTTGTCCAGCAGGGGATTGTTGGTGAAGCCGTCTTCCTTGACGTTGCCCACGTACATGGCGGGCTTGGCGGTGATGAAGCACAGCGGCTTGATCAGGGCTTTCTCTTCGTCGGACAGGTCGAGCGCGCGTATCGGCTTGGCCATGTTGAGCTGGGCCACGCACTTCTCCAGCACGGCCACGAGCTTGGCGGCGTCCTTGTCGCCGGACCGGGCGGTCTTGTTGTTGCGGTGGACGGCCTTCTCGGCGGTCTGCATGTCGGCCAGCGCCAGTTCGGTCTCGATCACCTCGATATCCGCGATGGGATCGACCTTGCCGGCCACATGGATGACGTTGGAATCCTCGAAGCAGCGCACGACGTTGACGATGGCGTCGGTTTCGCGGATGTGGGCCAGGAACTGGTTGCCCAGGCCTTCGCCGGTGCTGGCGCCGGCCACAAGGCCCGCGATGTCGACGAATTCGACGGTGGCGGGCACGACGCGTTCGGGCTTGACGATGGCCGACAGGGCATCGAGGCGCGGGTCGGGAACCTCGACCACGCCGACGTTGGGTTCGATCGTGCAGAAGGGGTAGTTTTCCGCGGCGATGCCGGCTTTGGTCAAGGCGTTGAAGAGTGTGGACTTGCCGACGTTGGGCAGGCCCACGATGCCGCACTGCAGGGCCATGGGGGGTTTCCTTAAGAATCTGGAAGCGATTGTAGCCGCTGGCAATGCGAACCAAGCACCGCACATGGGGCGAACCGAAGCTGCCTCAGACTTTGTAGTGGTATTTGCACTGAGCGATCAGGATGAACGCGTCGTCCACCTGATAGACCAGGCGGTGTTCGTTGTCGATCCGCCTCGACCAGAACCCGGCAAGGTTGCCCTTCAGGGGTTCCGGCTTCCCAAGCCCTCGGAAGGGATCCCGGGCGATGTCCTCGACCAGGTTGTTGATACGCTCGAGAACCTTCGCATCGTTGTCCGCCCATTGCCGATACTGCTCCCAGGCGGCAGGGTCGAAACCAATCCTACGAACTTTCTTTATCACGGTTCAGATCCTTTGGATCGATGAGCCCGTGAACCTCGAATTTGCCGGCGCGGATGTTTTCCACCGACTGCATCAGCACTTGTGCGTTTGCAGGCGACCGCAGGAGATACAGCGTTTCCATGATTCCGTCGTATTGTTCTTTCGACATCACGACGGCGTCAGGCGCATCCCTGCGGGTGATGATCGTCACATCCGCGTCGTCTATCACCTGGTCCAGCACGGCTTTCAGGCCGTTCCGGGCATCTGTGTAGTTAACGATACGCATGACATGCCGTTCCTTGAAGGGGGAGAAAGGACTGTTTTGACATGTCCAATTACTTGGACATGTCTCCATTCTAGGCTCTGCCCGCGGGGATTGCAAGGCAAGGCCTCGCCCGGCCCTCACTCCGCCTTGATATCGGCCTTCTCGATGATGCCCTTCCAGACACCGGCCTCGCGCTGGATCTGGGCGCCGAACTCGGCCGGGGTGTTGCCGACCGCGGTCAGGCCCAGTTTCTCGAATTGCCGGGCGATCTCGGGCTTGGCCACGGCGGCCTTCACGGCGTCGGCCAGCTTGCGGACGATGGCCGGGTCGGTGCCCACCGGGGCGGCCAGGCCCCACCAGTTGCCGGCCACGAGGTCGGGCAGGCCTTGCTCGGCGGTGGTCTGGACCTGGGGCAGCGCGGGCAGCCGCTGCGGCGCGGCCACGGCCAGCGGCTTGAGTTTGCCGCTGGCGATGTGGCCGGCCACGGTGCTGATGCCGGCCGAGGCGAAGAAGATCTGGACGTCGCCGGCCAGCAGCGCCTGCACCGCGGGCGGCGAGCCGCGATAGGGCACGTGCACGAGTTCGATGCCGGCCGACTGCGCGTACAAGGCGCCGATCAGGTGCGGCGGCGTGCCGCTGCCCGGCGTGCCGTAGTTCAGCTTGCCGGGGTTTTTCTTGGCGTAGGCGGTCAGTTCGGCCAGGTTGTTGGCCGGCAGGCTGGCGTTGACCACGACCACGGCCGGCGCGTTGTTGATGACGGTGATGGGCAGCAGGTCCTTGATGGGGTCGTAGCGCAGTTTGGCCAGGTACTGGTTGGTGGCGAAGTTGTTGGTCGCGCCCAGCAGCAGGGTGTAGCCGTCGGGCGCGGCGCGGACCACGTCCTCGGCGCCGATGTTGCCCGAGGCGCCGCTCTTGTTGTCGATGTAGAAGTTGGCGCCCAGGCGGGCTTCCAGTTCCTGCTGGACGATGCGGAAGGTCACGTCGCCGGCGTTGCCGGGCGCGTAGGGCACGACCACGCGTATCGGCCGCGACGGCCAGTTGTCGGCGGCCTGCGCGGCGGTGCCGAAGGCGCACAGCGACAGCGCTGCGGCCAGCGCGCGGCGGGAGGTATCGGAAAGGCGGCTCATGTCGGAGTTCTCCGGTGGGCAAGGCGGGCGCCGCTCCCCTCGATCAACTGCATGACGGCGCGATACAGGGTGCTCGACCGGTCGCACAGGTCGAGGATCACATCGAAGTGATGGCGGCCTTCGAACACGTGCTCGGAAGCCAGCAGGCCGCGTTCGCGCCAGTAGCGGGCCACTTCCCCGCTCTGCCTGCGGAACTCGTCGGTATCGCCGCGGGCCACCGCCACCACGACCGGCGTGCGGCCGCTGGGTTCGTTGTCCAGCAGCGAGAACTCCCGCACCTGCTCCGGCGTCAGGTGCAGGCGCTGGTTGCGGTAGGACAGACGCACGGGTTCCAGATGGCCCAGCCCGCTGACCAGCAGGGCGCCCGCGAAGTCGTTGCCCGGCAGGCCGGCCGCCGTCCAGTCGTGGGTCAGGCACTGGGTGACCAGATGGCTGCCCGAGGAATGGCCGATCAGCACGATGCGCGAAGGATCGCCGCCATGGCGGGCGATGTTGCGCACGATCCAGCCGACGCCTTCACGCACGGCCGCGATCATCTCGGCGAAGGGCACCTGCGAAGCGCGGGGAAAGCCCAGCGCCACGTACATGCAGCCGTCCCGCACGAAGGCGGGCGCGGCGAAGGCGCTTTCTTCCTTGTTCTGCCCCAGCCAGGCGCCGCCATGCACGTAGACGACGACGGGATGGGGCCCGGGCCCGGCGGGTGCGTAGATGTCGAGCCGGGCATCCTCGTGCGCGCCCCATCGCACGTCGTGCCCGGTGCGCAGCTGGGCGGCCTCCCGGCTCAGGCGCGCGCCCTCGTCCAGGGTCTGGCGGAAGGTGGGACAGTAGCGCTGGTTGTCGTACTGGTAGTCCAGCGCGTCCTGGTCGTAGCCTGCAAAGACTGCTTTCATTCATGCATTCCGATACGGGATCTGCCCAAGTTAGCAAAGGGCATTCTTTTTCGGAATTGAATTGTTCCTATAGATTGATATCAGGAATTCATGAATGCGCCGTGCCCTGTCAGGCCGCGGGGTCGGGCTTGAACGCCGCCGCAAGTTCCGGGTCGCCCAGGTTGGACTCGACCCGCGACAACAGGCGTTCGAGCAGTTCGACCTCGTCCGGCCCCATGCCGTGCAGCGCATGGCGCAGGAAGGCCTCGCGCCGCTTTTCGAGCCGCTTGTACAGCGCGCGGCCGGAGGCCGTGAGCCTGACCAGGGTCAGCCGGTTGTCCGAGCGCACCAGTTCGCGCTCGATGAAGCCCTCTTCCTCCATGGGCTTGACGGCGCGGGTGATGGACCACCCGTCCAGCCCGGTATGCTCGGCCAGTTGCTTCTGGGTGGACTCGCCCCGGTTGTACAGCATGAACAGCACACGCCAGCGGACGATATGGATGTCCGTATATTGCTCGAAGGCCGAAATGCAGGCCGCGTAGGTCCGCGCGATCTGGAGATGGACTGTCGATTGCGACGGAAACGCACGGGTGTCGGACGACATAGGGGAGTACTCGCGTCTGTTGATCGATGATGCCTGCGGGCCGGCTGCGCGCCGGCCCCGGAGCGGATCAGAAGGAATGGATTATGCCTGCCGTCAACATGGTCTGGGAACGGCCGGAGGCCACGCCGATGTCCTGCATGGCGGCGAATTTCGCGTCGCCGGCGGCCCGTTGGTACTGGCCGAGCAGGTAGGCGCTGGTGCGCTTGGAGAACCCGTAGATGCCAACGAGCTTCAACTGGTTCCAGCGCGCGCCCTCGAACCGCGAATGCGTGAACGTGGCCTGGACGGTCTGCGACGGCGCGAAAGTCCACCCGCCGCCGATGTCGACGTTCTGTTGGGTGGCGTCCCCGCCCAGGGCGGACATGCGGGTGCGGGAATAGGCCACGCCGACGATGGTCGAGGCCCCCCGCCACGACGTACCGATCGCGATGTTGCGCACCGCGTCGGTCGTCACGGCGACACCCGGGGTCAGGGTGACGCCGAAGGCCTGCGTGAGTCCCATGCGGCCGGCGATGTCGACGGGCCGGTTGCGATGCTCGGAAGCCACCAGCGCGGTGCGCCAGGGCCCGGCGGTATAGGTCGCCCCCACGCTCATGTTGCGGTTGCGGCGCGAGTCCCCCGGCACTTCGCCGAAGCCGTACTGCGCGGCCAGCTTGAAGCCGCCGAAATCCGGCGTGGTGTACATCGCGGAATTGCCGAACTGGTACTGGCTGGCATAGTTGTCCCAGTTTCCGGGATGCTTGGCGACGATGGCGGTCAGGGCCGGCGGGCTGAGGTACTTGGGAATGAACTCGTACATCAGGTCCGGCATCCGCCCCATGCGGAAGGACCCGAAGGCGCCGCTCAGGCCCAGGCTGGCTTCGCGGTTGAACAACCGGTCCGCCACCACCTGCTGTCCGCTCTTGGTCAGGATGCCGGTCTCGAGCCGGAAGTCCGCCTTGAGCCCGTTCCCCATGTCCTCCACGCCGCGCAGGCCGAATCGCTCGGGCTGCATGGCGCCGGACCCCAGCGACCATCGACTGCGTCCGCCGATGTCGTCGACCACCTGTACCCCGGCATCCACCGTACCGTAGATGACGACGCTGCTTTGGCCGAACGCCGGCGCGGCGCACAGCCCCGCTGCCAGCCACAGCGCGCTGCAATGCTTCATGGATGTTCTCCCCCTCGTTATCGTGGACACTCGCCGCGCTAGCGGACCGGTCCTTGTGCAGGTGTCCCGCCCCATGACGGGCCCAGGCGGGACGGTGTGCCGGCGGACATCTCGTCCGCCGGCGGTTCGAGCGGCCCGGGCTCGAGAATGGATCCGATCAATTCCCTGGTGTAGGCATGGGCCGGACGCTCGCACACCTGGTCCGCGTCGCCGCTCTCGACCAGGCTGCCGCGCCTGAGCACCGCGACACGGTCCGACAGGTAGCGCACCACGCCGATGTCGTGCGAGATCAGCAGGTAGGCCACCCGCGTCTCGCGCTGCACCGCTTCCAGCAGGCTCAGTATCTGGGCCTGGGTGATCACGTCGAGCGCGCTGACCGGCTCGTCCAGCACGATCAGCCGGGGCGACGGCGCGAGCGCGCGGGCGATGGCGACACGCTGGCGCTGGCCGCCCGAGAACTGGTGGGGCAGCTTGTCCGCGTCGGCCGCGCGCAGGCCCACCTGCTCCAGCAGTTGGGCGACGCGCCGGCTCCGCGCCGCCGCGTCCAGGCCCGGATCGGCGCGCAGGGGCTCGCTGATCTGCTCGCCCACGGGCAGGGTGGGCGTCAGCGAGGCATAGGGGTTCTGCCAGACCATCTGCACGGTGCGGCGATAGGCACGCAGGTCGCGGCGGCGCAGGGCCCCCACGTCCCATTGCGCGACGCGGATCCGGCCCGCGGCGGGCGGCACGGCACCCAGCAGGGTCTGGCCGATGCTGCTCTTGCCGGATCCGGATTCGCCCACCAGGCCCAGGGTCTGTCCCGCGTCCAGGCACAGGTCCACCCCTTCGACGACGCGTATCCGTTCGCGCGGACCGCCCAGGCGGCGGCGCCCCGGGTAGTCGATCGCGAGTCCGCTGATTTCGATCAAGGGCGCGTTCATGCCGCCTCTCCAGCAATACGCACGCAGCGCGCCAGGCCGGCGCCACTGGACAGCAAGGCGACGGGACGCTCGGTGCAGGCCGCCGCGACACGCGGACAGCGGGGCGCGAAACGGCAGCCCGGGAACTCCGCGCCGGGCCGGGGCACGTTCCCCGGCAGGCCCGCCAGCTCGCCGCGCCGCGCCGTGTTGCGCGGCACCGCCTCCAGCAGCGCCCGCGTGTAGGGATGGGCGGGACGATGCACGACCTGTCCGACCGACCCCGTCTCCACGACCTCGCCGCCGTACATCACGACCACCCTGTCCGCGACGTGGCTGACCACGCCCATGCTGTGCGTGATGAGCAGGATGGACAGGCGCCGCTCGCGCCGCAGGCGGGCCAGCAGTTCCAGCACCTGCGCCTGCACCGTGGTGTCGAGCGCGCTGGTCGCCTCGTCGGCCACCAGCAGCCTGGGCTCGCGCGACAAGGCCATGGCGATCATCACGCGCTGGGCAATGCCGCCGGACAGCTCGTGCGGATACTGGTCCAGGCGCCTTTCCGGCTCGGTCACGCCGACCTCGGCCAGCAGCGCGAGCGCCCGGGCGCGGGCCTCGGCGCGAGGCCATCCCTTCAGGCGCACCATGGGTTCGATCAACTGGCTGCCCAGGGTGTGGACAGGGTTCAGGCAACTGTGCGGATCCTGGAAGATGACCCCGATCTCGTGCGCGCGCGCCTGCCGCAATTGCGCCGCCCCCGCGCCCACCATCTGCCGGCCGGCCAGCAGCACGCTGCCGCCCGCGACCTGCGCCCCCGCCGGCATCAGGCCGAGCAGCGACATCGCCGTCAGGCTCTTGCCCGAGCCCGATTCGCCGACGATGGCGACGATCTCGCCCTGGTCCACGCGCAGGTCCACGTCGCGCACGGCCAGCCTCGGCCCGGTGGCCGGATCCGCCACCATCACACGCAGGCCTTCGACACGCAGCGGGACCTGCCCGGCATCCTGCGCGGGCCGCGCGGGCCGGCCCCTGCCCCGCGCCGACTCCAGCAGGCCGCCGGCCATCGTCCGGGGCCGCAGCCGGTCGCTCACGGCATCGGCCAGCGCATTGAGCACCAGCGCCACCACGACCAGCGCGATACCCGGCGGCAGCACCTGCCAGGGCGCGGTCAGCGACGCCGACTGCGCGGCCTGCAGCATGCTGCCCAGGCTGGACTGCGGCGGCTGCACGCTCAACCCCAGGTAGCTGAGCGAGGCCTCGACCAGCAGCGCCACCGGCAGGAAAAGGCCGACCTGGATCACGATGGCCGGATACACGCCCGGCAGCACGTGGAACACCAGCAACCGCGGGCGCGACGCGCCGCCCAGTCGGGCCGCCTGCACGTGCGGCGCCCGCCGCAGCATCAGCACCTGCCCCCGCACCAATCGAATGAAGGCCAGCGACAGCACCAGGCCCAGGGCGATCATGGAACCGGTGAGCCCGCGGCCCAGCACGGCGACCACGGCCAGGATCAGCACGATGGGCGGCAGCGACAGCGCGGCATTGACCAGCCACATGCAGAACCGGTCGAAGCGCCCGCCGACGAAGCCGATCAGCGTACCCGCGGGCACGCCCAGCACCGCGCCGCAGCCCACCGCGAGCAACGCCGCCAGGAGATCGACGCGCAGCCCGTACAGCAGCCGGCTCAGGACGTCGCGGCCCTGCCCGTCGGTGCCCAGCCAGTGTCCGGGCGACGGCCCGGCCAGGCTGGCCAGGAGGTCCTGCGCGTCCGGATCGTGCGGCGCCAGCCACGGCCCGATCAGGGCGAAGGCGACCAGGACGGCGAACAGCAGCACCGGCCACCGCAAGCCGGGCGGCACCAGGCGCCGGCTGGCCGCATCCAGGCCCAGCCATCGCGGCAGGCGCACCATGGCGGCCATCATGCGGCCCGCGTTCTCGGATTGATCCATGTGTAGGCCAGGTCCACGAAAAGATTCACGACGACGACGATCAGCGCGAACGTCATCACGCAGCCGAGCAGGACGGGCGTATCGCCGCGGAAGACCGCGTCCAGCGCCAGGGTCCCCAGGCCGTCGATGGCGAATACCCGCTCCACCACCACCACGGTGCTGAGCTTGACCACCACCTGGAAACCGATGATGGTCACCGCCGGCCCCATCGCATTGCGCAGCGCATGGCGCAGCACGATGTGCATCCGGTCGAAGCCTTGGGCGACGGCGTTGCGGACGTAGTCCTCGCCCAGCTCGCCGGCCAGCGCGCCACGCAGTTGGCGGGCGATGGCCGCGGTCGACGGCAGGCCCAGCGCGATCGACGGCAGCAGGATGGATTGCAGCCAGCCCGGCACCGACACCGAGGCCGGCACGTAGCCGGTTGCCGGCAGCCAGCCGAGTTGCAGCGCGAACAGGGTCACGAGCAGGATGCCCAGCCAGAAGCCCGGCACCGCCTGCACCAGGCCGGTGAACACCGCCAGGCAGCGCCGCGTGGCGGGACGTCTGGCCAGCGCCGACGACACGCCCAGGGCCAGACCCAGCGCACAGGCGATCACGATCGCCAGCGCCACCATGGACAAGGTGCGGGGCGCGCGCACGGCGATCTCTTCCGCGACGGACGTATCCGATACGTAGGAATGCCCCAGGTCGCCGCGCACGGCGCCGCCCGCCCATTCGACGAACTGCGCCGCCAGCGGGCGGTCCAGCCCCAGCTCGTGCCGGACCTCGCGCACGGCCGACTCGGGGGCGTCCGCCCCCAGCCGGTGCACCTCGGGATGGCGCGGCGACAACACGCTCAGGCCGAAGGCCATCAGCGACACGATGACGAGCAGCGCGACCGCTCCCACCGCTTTCTCGATCAATACGGAGATCATCGTTCCTCCTGTTGGTCCAGTCCGCGTGCGTCCATGTTCACCACGCCAGCGCCAGGCAGTCGCGGCGGGGATCGGCGGCGCCCAGCAGGCCCCCGGCGCCGGACTGCACCGCGCACAGCGCGCCCACGCCGTAGCTGAAGCGGGGAATGGCCTGCACGCGATGGCCGCGCCGGGACAGCTCCTCCAGCGCGGACGCTCCCAGCGTCTCCTCGGCCAGCATCGCGCCCGGACGGAACACGTGCGGATGGAAGGAACTGGGAAAGCCCTGGCTCGACACCCTGGGCGCCTCGATCGCCGCTTGCAGGTCCAGTCCGAAATCCAGGTGCTGGCAGAGCATCTGCACCATGGCCTGGGTCTGCGCGTCCTCGCCCGGACTGCCGAAAGCCATCTCCGCCCTGCCGCCGCGCACCAGCATCGCAGGGTTGGGCGTCAGGCGCGGACGCTTGCCGGGCGCCATCGCCGACGGATGCGCCGGGTCCAGCCACAACTGGGCGCCGCGGTGCGACACCACGATGCCCAGCCCCGGCACCAGCGGCGAGCCCATGGCATGGTCCGAGGGCGTGGCCGAGAACGCATTGCCTTCGGCGTCCATCGCGCAGACGTAAGAGGTGTCGGGCGGCGCGACGCCGCCGGCGGGCGCGGGCACGTATCCCTCAGGGCCGGCGCGGCCCTCGTGGCGCCAGGGCGCCCCGGGCGGCGGCAGCCCGGGACAGGCCCGGTCCAGCCGGATCAGCCGCCGCCGCTCGTCGGCATAGGCCTTGTCCAGCAGCCCCCGCATGGGCACGTCCACGTACCGGGGGTCGCCGAAGAAAGCTTCGCGGTCGGCGGCGGCCAGCTTGATGGCCTCGCAGAACAAGTGATGGAAATCCACCGTCCCGCCGCCCATCGCCGCCAGGTCGTAGCCTTCCAGGATGTTCAAGGCCAGGCCTATCATCGGCCCTTGGGTCCAGGGTCCGCAGAAGTGCACGTCGGCGCCCCGGTAGTTGACCGACGGCGCGGTTTCGATGGTCGGCCGCCAGCCCGCCAAGTCCTCGCGCGTCAGGCGCCAGCCCTGTCCGGCGACGAAAGCCGCGATACGCTCGGCGACCTCGCCCCGGTAGAAAACGTCGATGGCGGCCTGGATCGCGTCTTCGCGCGGGGCTCCCGTGGCCGCCGCGGCGCGCTCGGCGCCGGCCAGCGTGTCCAGCAGCCGGCCCAGGTCCGGCTGGACCATGCGCTGGCCCACGCGCAGCGGACCGCCCTGCGGCAGCCACTGCGCCGCCGACGCCGGCCATCCTCGCAGCCGCTCGGCGAAATGGTTGACGAACGACGCCAGGCCCGGGTACACGGCGAAGCCATCCACGCACAGCTCGATGGCCGGCTCCAGCACCTCGGCCAGCGTCAGGCGGCCGTGGCGGGCCAGAGCGGTCAGCCACGAGGCCGGGGCGCCCGGCACCACCGAACGTTCCAGCCCGATCGGCATATCGCCGCCGAACCATTGCCGGTAGTCCTCCAGCGCCAGCCCGGCAGGCCAGGTGCCCACGCCGTCTATGGTCTCCGGCGCGGCCATGCCCGGCCGCATGATCATGATGGGCGCCACGCCGCCGAAATTGCACATGTGCGGCTCCAGCACCGCCAGCGCGATGCCGGCGGCCACCCCCGCGTCGATGGCATTCCCGCCCCGCGCGGCGACGCGCTGCCCGGCCAGGGTCGCCAGGTCGTGGGTGCTGCTGATGGCGCAGCGCAGGCCGCGCACCGCGGGCCGGGTATGGCGCGCGACGATGGCCGGCGGGCGGCGCTCGTCGGCGCTCGGGATGCGCGGCCTGTCGTCGGGACGGAAAGCAATCGTCATGATGGGCACCCGTCGCTTCAGGCCGCGTCCTCGACCACCGCGATGGCCTCGATCTCGATCATGAGATCGGGATGCATCATGCCCACCTGCACGGTCGAGCGTGCCGGCGGCGCCTTGCCGAAGCGGCGCGCGTAGATGTCGTTGACCGTCTGGAAGTGGCGCGCGTCGGTGACGAACACCGTGGTCTTGACCACATCCTCGAAACCCGCGCCGCCGGCGGTCAGGACCTTCTCGAGGTTGTCCAGGGTCTGTTCGGTCTGGCGCGCGATGTCGCCCACGCCCACCAGGTTGCCCTCGGCGTCCAGCGGCGCCATGCCGCTGCAGAACACCAGGCGGCCAGCCTTGACGCCGACGGACAGCGCCAGGCCCAGCGTGGGAATGGAGTCGATCTTCAGTCTTTCTTTTTGCATGTCTTTTCTCTGTATGAATAGCTTGCGCGGATGAAGCATTCAGGAAACCGCGCCGGACGCGCGCCCGTCCGCCACGATGGTGGTCTCGAGCATGCCGAGTCCGTCTATTTCGGCCCGCACCACGTCGCCGGGCTTGAGCAGCCAGGACGCCGGATCGCGGCTGAAGATGCCGACGCCCGCCGGCGTGCCCGCGGTGATCACATCGCCCGGCTCGAACGTATAGCGGGCCGACCAGTACGACAGGATCCGCGCGCAGTTGAACAGAGCCGCGCGCATCGACTCCCGCTGCCGCAGTTCGCCGTTGACCCACAGGCGCAGCTCGCGGTCGTCGGGGTCGCCCAGTTCGTCCAGGGTCACCAGCGCGGGCCCCAGGGGGCAGAAACCGTCGAAGTTCTTGGCCAGGAAAGGATTGCCGCCCGAGCGGAACAGCAGGTCCCTCAGGCTGTAGTCCACGGCGATGGTCAGTCCCGCCACGTGCTCCGCGAAGGCCTCGGGCGCCACGTCGGCGCAGCGCCGGCCGATCACGAACGCCAGCTCGACCTCGTAGTCGAGTTGCCTTCCATGCCGGGGCAACACGATGGAGGCGCCGTGCCCCGCCAGTGCGCTGGCCACTTTGCCGAAGCCCAGCGGCTCGGCCGGCGCCTCGGGCACCGGCTGGCCCGCGGCCCGGGCCTCGGCGATGTGCGAGGCGAAGTTCAGGCCCACGCACACGACCTTGCCCGGACGCCGCACGACCGGCAGGAAGCGCACCGCATCGCGCGGCAGCACGATGCCGCCAGCCAGCAGCGACTGCCGTTCGGCGCGATTCGTCCAGCCCTCGCGCACGCGGTCCAGCACGGCGCGCGCGCCCTCCAGGGCAGGCACGCCCTGCGCGAGAAAGGCCGCCATGTCGCCCGCAGCGGCGGCATCGCCGCCCGGGTCCTGCCCGGCGCCGGACCGGGCCCGCGCGCGGGCCAGATCCAGCACCGGCGCATCGGGCTCCGCGCCCAGCAGCAGCCCCAGCCGGGCCGGGCCGTCGGGCGCGAGAAAGCTCACCAGCCGCATCGCGAGGCCTCAGGAAACCAGGCTGGCGGCCACGGACTTCTGCTCCAGCAGCCGCGCGTATTCTTGCGCGTCGACCATGCGCTCGCCCGTGCGCGGCTTGACGACCGCATCCGGGGCCAGGTCGCGGAAGGTGCCCGGAGGATCCCCGCCCTCCCGCACGCTCGCCGCGGCGTCCAGGTAAAGCTGGCGGATCATCGCGAGCCCGTGGTCGGCGGTGGGCAGCAGGTTCTCGTTCTCGTGGTCGATGACGGCGCCTATGCTTTCGACAATGGTGGCGTCCTCGCGCGATGCGCCCGGCGGCACCGTATGTCCGAGCTTGACCGCATCCTGCGAAGGCGCCTCGCGATACTCCTGGTACGGTTCGGCGCGCGTGGCCACCCACGGCAGGTCCCAGCGCTCGTCATCCGCGCACTCGCGCCAGTCGCCGGCATGGCCCTCGGGCTTGTACATGATGCGGAACATCAGGGTATGGGTATCGTCCACCGGCACCGCCCAGCGCGCGGTGATGGGCGGATCGTCGCTGCCCGCGGCGCCGGAAATCCAGCGGTCCGTGTTGCCGCTGTGGCTGATGGCCGGCAGCAGCAGGTTGTGGACCCGTATGCCGAAGCGGCCGTCCTTGCCCGGCACCGGCCGCGCCGACACGTAGGCCACGCCCAGGTCGTGCTCTTCGAACCAGACCTCCGGCTCGGCGCGCAGGTCCTTGAACGACGGCGCGTGGGTGAAGCTCAGGTGCAGCGGATCCATCGCGTTCTCGATGGTCGGCATCCAGTTGCATTCGGCATAGCCGGTGACCTTCACGACGCGTTCGCCCGGATCGACCAGGAAGTTGAACGGCGGAAGGGCCGGCGCGGGCTGCGGGCCCAGGTAAGCGAAGACGATGCCGCCCAGTTCCTGGACCGGATAGGCGGGGTGCCGCACCGATTCCTTGAACGATTTGTCCGGCTCGCCCGGCGTGGCCTTGACCCGACCCTCGGCATCCATCAGCCAGCCGTGATAGCGGCACCGGATGCCGTCATGGGCAACGTTGCCGAAACAGAGATTGGCGCGGCGATGCGGACAGCGCGACCCGACCAGCCCCAGGCGGCCCTGCTGGTCGCGATAGAGCACGAGTTCTTCGCCCAGCAGCTTGACCAGCGTGGGCTTGTCGGTCAGGTCTGCGGAAATGCCGACCGGCCACCAGTAGCGGCGCAGCAGTTCGCCCATGGGCGTGCCCTTGCCGGTCTGGTTCAGGATGAGGCTTTCGTCCGCGGTGTTGTTGCGGGTGCGGGTGATGCGCGACGTCATGATGCTGAGCTTCCTTGTGTATAGGCGATGAAGCGATGCGTCGTCCTACTTGACGACGATGTTCCGGGGGTCCGGCAGCCCCGCCGACGCGAAGGTCTGCGGGCCCGTATCGATGCCCCGGCGCACGGCGGCGACGATGTCCGCGTGGACGACCGGGAAGACGACGGCCTCGGTGGCGATCATCCGGCCGAACAACGCTCCGTACAGGCGGCCGGCCTCGGAAGTCGGCTGGCGCGCGGCGTCCTTCGCCAGGCTTTCCAGCTCGGCGTACTTCAGGCCGAAGGGGTTGTATCGGCCGCTGGGGGACAGCAGCGAGGCGTAGAGCGTTTCGGGCATCGCCGTCTGATGGGCGAAGATGCCCAGCGGCGACTGGCGATGCTGGACCGCGGCCTGGAACGAGCCGGTGTCGGGCATGGTCTTCAGGTTCACCTTGATGCCGACCTTGGCCAGTTCGCCCGCCACGGCCGCGGCGAAGCGCGCATTGTTGGTCTGTACCACCGCGTCCACCGCGAAGCCGTCCACGCCCGCTTCGCGCAGGAGCTGCCGGGCCTTCGCCGGATCGTACGAGGGTGTCCGGTCCAGCGCGGGATCATGGCCCGCCGTGCCTTCGGGAAAGAAATTCAGGGATGCCGTCCCCCGGCCGCCGAAGATGACCTTGAGCACGGCCTGGCGATCGATGGCCAGGCTCATGGCACGCCGGACTCGCACGTCGGCCAGCGGTTTGACCACACTGCCGCCCGCATCCCAGACGGCCATCAGATAGTGCACCCGGTTCGCGGCGGCGATGCGAAAGCCCAGTTTCTCCAGAGCCGCGGCCTGGTCCTGCGGCACCGTCGCCACGTCGAGCTGGCCGCTGCGCAGCGCGTTCACGCGCGCGGCCGACTCGGTCATCTGCTGGATGAGCACCGTGTCGACGCGCTGCGCCGCCGGGTTCCAATAATCCTTGTTGCGCGCGAACACATACTGCGTCCCATGCACGCTGCGCTGCGCATCCAGCAGCCATCCGCCGGTGCCGACCGGCTGGCGGGCCAGGGCGGTCTCGTCGTGGAGCGCCTTCGGGCTGACCATCATGCCGGGCATGTTCGCCAGCGATTCGAGCAGCGCGGGGTTGGGTTCGACCAGTTGCAGCTCGATCCGGCCCGGACCCGCCACCGTGACGCGCTCGATGTTCCGATAGACCGCCGCCCACGGACTGCCCTCGATGCGGCGGCCCCGCTCCAGGTTGGCCTTGACCGCCTTGGCGTCGAAACGCGCGCCGTCCGAAAAGCGCACGCCGTCGCGCAGCGTCAGCGCCAGCTTGCGGTTGCCGTCGGAAAACTCCCATGCCGTGGCCAGACAGGGCTCGAAGCGATCGATGCCCAGGCGCGTGACCAGGGTGTCGTACACCGGCCTCAGGTAGTCGACCGTCTGCGGCGTCGCCCGCACGGGATCGAAGGTACTCATGCCCACGCCCGAAGCCATACGGACCTGCGGTGCTGCCGGCGCCGCCAGCAGCGGCCCGCCAGCAGCCCCCTGCGCGGCCAGCACGATGGCGGCCCACAGGGCGGAATGCGCCAGGCGGCGGCGGGCTTGGAAAAAAGCAACCATGGACACTGTCTCCTCGATGGCCGGTCCTTGCTCCGGCCTTTATTTATTGCATCAGCAATCTTTGCATTAGTTAATGCTTGCATATGCAAGCGTTAATTTAAGCAAGCCATCGAGGAATGGCAACAGGATTCACCCGTACCTAGGGATGGTCCTAGGAATCGTTGCAGGTAGAGGAAGGGAAAAGACCAGGGGCCGCGCGTTCGCGGCCCGGATCAGATGAAGGGTGCCGCGCAGCCGTCCATCGGAATGACGGCGCCGGTAACGTAGCTCGCCAGGTCGGAAGCCAGGAACAACGCGACGTTGGCGATTTCCTCGGGCTGCGCGAGCCGGCCCATGGGAATGCCCGCGACCTGCTCGGCCAGCACCTCGTCGCGCGGCCGGCCGCTGGATTGCGCCGCCACGGCCAGCCCTTCCTCGACGCGATTGGTCTGGGTCATGCCGGGGTTGATCGCGTTCACGCGCACGCCACGGCCGGCATAGGCCTGGGCATAGCCCACCGTGGCGAGCATGAGCGCCGCGTTGGCGGCCCCGCCGCCGATGTGGAAGATGCCAGGCGACTTGCCACCCTGGCCGACGATGTTGACGATGCTGCCCCGCCCCCGGCCCGCCATCAATTTGGCGGCGGGATCCTGGACATGCATGTAGCTGAAATACTTGGCGTCCATGGTCTGCCGGAACGCCTCGTGCCCCAGTTGCTCGGGCGCATACCGGCGCGCCGCGCCCGCCGAATTCACCAGCACCGCAATGGGACCGCACTCGCGCTCGGCCCAGTCCACCGCTGCCTGCGCCGCGGCCGGATCCGACAGGTCGGCGGCATGGACCCGCATGTCCAGGCCTTCGGCCTGCAAGGTCCGCCGCGCGGCGTCGAGGTTCTCCTGGCTGCGCGACACGCCCGCCACCACCGCCCCCGCCTGCGCGAAGGCACGCGCGCAGGCCAGGCCTATGCCCTTGCTGGCACCGGTGATCAAGACGACGGAGCCATCGAACGACAGCGTGGGAGCTTGCTTCATGTCGTGTCCTGTTGCGGAATCGTGCGGGTTGCGGGAAGGACCATTATCCATCCAACAGGCCGGGCGCATAGTTCTGCAGGGCCCACAGCAAGGCCATGGGTCCGGCGTTGAAGCAGGCATGCAGCGCGATCGATGCGCCGATGCCGAAGCGCACGCGCATCCAGCCCAGGACGAGGCCACAGGCCCACTGCGGCAGGACCAGCAGCGGCAGCAGCAGCCAGCCGCCTTCGCCCAGCCGGAAGTTGGCCAGGTGCAGGAAAGCGAAGGCCAGTGTGGCCAGGTGGAAGACCAACGGAAAGACCCGGGCATAGCGGCGCAGCCATTTCCAGGGCCAGCGGTGGCCGCGCCAGACCAGCACGGCGGCGATCGCGCCGCAGGCCAGCGCCACGCTGGCGCCCGCGGCCAGGCTGGGCCGCATCAGCATGGCGGAGACCAGCACGGGCAGCAGCCACAGCGCCGCAGCGGGCCGCCGCAGCCCGTAGCGGAAAACCATTTCCTCGATCACCGGCGCCCACAGGACGACGTGGAACCACGACAGATGCAGCGCGTCCAGCCTGCGCTCGGCCCCAGAGGCCGTCGCGACCGAGGCCGCCAGGGGGCCCAGCACCAGCAGGTTGACGCCCCACAGCACCAGCACCCAGCGGAGCAGATGCGGACCGCCCAGGCCGCCCAGCCACTCCTGCGATCCCTGGCCCGTGGTGCGCGGCAGGCGCGGCCCCAGCCGCGGCCGCCTGACGAAGGCGAGGAAATCCGCGAACTCCGCGCGAAAGGCCGGCCTGCCCCGCACCGGCGCGGCAGGCGCCGCGCAAGGCAGGCGGACCTCAGGCATTGCCGCTGTGCAACTGCTGTATGGCCTGCTCGAACTCGCCCTTGAGCACGGCGGGAATGATGGCGCGCGACCGGTCCAGGGTCTCGTCTATGCGGGCCTGTTCCTCCTTGCGCGGCGGATGCAGCACGAAGTCCACCACCTGCTGCGCCAGCCCCAGCGAACGCGGATGCCCGATGCCCAGCCGCAGCCGCCAGAATGCCTGCGATCCCAGCGCCGCCTGGATGTCCTTCAGGCCGTTGTGCCCCGCATGGCTGCCGCCCTGCTTGAGCTTGGCCTGCCCCGGCAGCAGGTCGAGTTCGTCGTGCGCCACCAGGATCTGTTCGGGAGCAAGCTTGTAGAAGCGCGCCAGCGCGCCCACCGCCTGCCCGGAACGGTTCATGTAGGTCATGGGCTTGACCAGCAGGATGGCCGCCCCGTCGAAGCGGGCCTTGGCCACGTGGCCGAAGAAGGGTTTCTCGTTCGTGAACGATACGCGCAGGTCATCGGCGATCTGGTCCAGCAACCAGAATCCCGCGTTGTGGCGGGTGCGTTCGTAGTCGGGGCCGGGATTGCCCAGCCCGGCGATGAGGCGTATGGGTTCGGACATGAAGATGCAAGGCGGGATTCGGGAAGGCCCGTTATCTTAGCCCGCAAATGAAGAATGGCCGCCATCGCCCGGTATTTAACCAAATGGTTATTTTCATCAACCAATATTTCCCTTTTTGATTTTCATGCGACTACCTAGACTCGCAGACCGATACAACCTGTGGAGTCAACGTGTCTGTCTACCGTTCCGCGAATATCCGGCTCACGGATGGCGTCCGTCCCGAACTTGCCGAAGTCTGTCTGCCAGGCCCGGACGAAAGCGTCCTGGGGCAATACGCAAGAATGGGGCCGCAGCTCGACGCATTCCATGCATTCGACAAGGCACATCTCGTCATGCTGCTCGAAGCGGGCCTGCTGCCTGCCGGCGATGCGCGGGCCATGCTGCAGGTACTGCGCGGCCTTGAGGCCTCCGGAGCGACCGCAGCCCGTGCCGCGACGGCGGAGCATATGCACTCGGGCGAAGCCATCCTCACCGACACCCTGGGCACGGAAGTAGCGGGCAAACTGCATCTGGGACGCAGTTCGGGCGACCTTCTGACGGTTTCGTTCCGCTTCACGCTGCGCGCCAGGCTCCTGCGCATGGCCGATGAACTCAATGCATTGCGACGCGTGATCCTCGAGCTGGCGCGCGAGCACCTGGACACCGTGATGCCAGGCTCCACGCACCTCCAGCATGCACAGCCCGGCACCTTCGCCCACTACCTCCTGGCGTATGCCAGCGCATTCGATCGCGATGCCGAGCGGGTGCGGCAGTACTTCGAGCGGCTTAACCTCAGCCCGGCGGGCGCGGCCATCCTCAACGGCTCAGAATTTCCGCTGAACCGCGCCCGCGTCGCCAGCCTGCTGGGCTTCGACGGACTGGCGCTCAATACGCGCGACGCGGTGTGGGGACGCGACCTGGAAACCGAGGCGCATACCGTCGCGTTGCTGCTGGCCGGCAACTTCAATCGGTTGGCGGAAGACCTGATGCTCTGGTCCGCTCCCGAATTCGGCTGGGTGGAATGCGCGGACGGCTTTTGCGGCACCAGCAGCATCATGCCGCAGAAGAAGAACCCCAACGCCCTCGAATGCCTCAAGGGCGTCGTCGCCACCATGACCGGCCACCTGGTCAGCACCGCCATGGTCCACAAGAATCCCTCGGCGGTCCCGGTCTTTGAATGGGTCCGCTCCATGTCGGATGCCTGGCGCGGCTACGACGAAATCAACAGCGCATTGCCGTTGATGCGTGCCGTCATGCAAAGCCTGGCCGTGCACCCCGAGCGAATGGCGCACAGCGCAAGCCGGCATTGGGCCACGGCCACGGACCTGGCATCCGCGCTGGTGAAACATGCCGGCCTCCCGTGGCGCGCGGCCCATCAAGTCACGGGCATTGCCGTGCGGCTCGCGATGGAGCAAGGCGTGCATCCGCACCAAGTCGATGCCGCGCTGGTGGCGCATGCCGCGCAGCGGCATCTGGGCCGGCCACTGCAATTGAGCGATACGCAGATCCGCGAGGCGCTCGACCCGCAAGCGTCGGTGGAGCGCCATCGGATGCCCGGCGGCCCCGCCCGTGACCGCGTCATGGAAGCGCTGGATCTGCATGCCGAGTGCCTGGCCAGCGACGAAACCTGGTCCGAACAAGTACATCGGCGCATTGACGATGCCGCCGCGCGCCTGGAAAGCGCGATCGATGCGGCGCTCGAAGCCTGAGTTCGGGATAGCCGCCGCATCCAAGATAACGACAATCACATCATGCCAGGAGACCTCAAGATGTCCACCACGATCATTCCTCGCCGGCGCTTGCTTTGCGCTTCGCTGCTCAGCCCTCTCGGTGCGCTCGGCGTCGCGCCAGCCGCCGCACAGCAGGTATCGGGAACATCCGGCTCATGGCCGGATCGGCCCATTCGGTTGATCGTGGGGTACCCCACGGGCGGGGCCACGGACGGCGTGGCGCGTCCGCTGGAGCCGAGGCTTCAGAGTGCCTTCGGGCAGCCAGTGGTGTTCGACTACAAGCCCGGCGCGGGTGCCACGATCGCCGCGGGCCTGACCGCCAAGGCTTCCCCCGACGGCTACACCATCCACATCACGGATAGTGGGCCGATGACTATCCTGCCCAACGGCAAGCAGCTGAGCTACGACCCCACCCAAGCTTTCACTCCGCTCGGCATGATCTGCGAAGGCTGTTCCGTGATTGCCGTCCACCCCTCCGTTCCGGCACACAACCTGGCGGAATTGATCCAGCTGGCCAAGGCCAGGCCGGGCACGATCACCTATGGAACATCGGGCATCGGCGGATCGGCCCACCTGTCAGGCGAACTGCTGCAGGCAATGACCGGCGTGCAACTGGTTCACGTACCCTACAAGGGCGGTGGCCCGGCCGCGGTCGATCTGGTCGGCGGCCAGATTCCGATGCTTTTCGCATCCACCGGTACGGCGCTGCCCTTCATCCAGTCCGGGAAAATGCGGGCGTTGGCGGTCACTTCCGTCACGCGCAGTTCGGCCCTGCCCGACGTCCCCACCGTGGCGGAGCAAGGGGTCCCCGGCTACGACGCCACCGTCTGGTTCGCGCTGGTCGGTCCCGCTAAGATGCCGCCGCAAATAGCTTCACGCTTCCACCGGGCCCTGCAACAGGCGCTCCAGGAGCCGGCCGTGCAGCAGGCGCTGCGCCGCCAGGGCTATGAACCGATTCCCGGCGCCCCTGAAGCCATGGCCTCACGCGTGCGCGCCGACCTTGCCAAGTGGGGCAAGCTGATCCGCGACAAGAACATCACATTCGAGTAGGCACAGGCCCTGGCGCCCCGCTGATTCGGCGCTGAGCCAGATCCCGGAACAGGCGCGCTGTCGGCCGCATGGGAATGGCCTCGTTCCAGATCATGCCAACCGCGTCGCGGGTGGCCGGGACCGCGACGGGCAGCACCGTCCCCACCGGCATCCCCAGGTAGCGCAAGGCCACACGCCGCGGCACGATTGTCACGTAGGGACCCAGCTCAAACAGCGAGGCCGCCATCGCCATGTCACTGGTCTCGACATACTGCGCTGGCAGCCGCAGCCTGCGCGCGGCCAGGATCTGCTCCAGGTGATCGCGCATCAGCGTTCCGGGAGAAGGCAGGCACCAGCGCTGCTGGACCAACTCCCGCCAACTGACCGAGGCCCGGTCCACCAGAGGATGCGCGGCGCTGGCGGCGATCACCACTTCATCGCTCAATACGGTGGCCTTGGCCAGGTGCGACTGCACGATGTCCGCGCTCAAGCGCGCGAACAGCAGTTGGATTTTCCCGCCGTCCAGAAGCTCCCTCAGGTAGCTGGCGGAGCCTTCCACCAGGCTGACGCGAACACGCGGGTACAACCGCGAAAACTCCGTGATGGCATCGGCAACGAAAGGGTTCAGGGAAATCGCCTTGACCCCCAGGCTCAGCTCTCCTTGAAAGCCACTCCTGAGTCCTTCGATGGCATCGCCCAGCCCCTGCATCTCCGCGGCCACGGTGCGTGCGCAAGCCAGTACCGCCTCCCCCAGGGGAGTCAGCCGCACCCAGCCCCGCCCGCGTTCGAACAGTGGCTCGCCGAATACCTCCTCGGCCTCCGCCAGAGCCTTGGATACGGCAGCCGGGCTCACATGCAAGCGCGATGCGGCTTGCGTGATGTTGTCGGATTCGTGAACAGCCAGCACGATCCTCAGATGCCGAAGCTTGACGCCGTGCAGAGGCAGGCTCATGTCGCAAGTCCTTTGGTTGGCGCGCCATCAAGCGATAGAGATGACGCTGTTCCGCTCCAACTCAAACTAAACGGCCCGAGGCCGGTGCGATACCGGACTCAGGCCGAGTTCTTTCAGACAAGGCACGGAGGATCCGGCTTTGCCGGTCCACCGCCGCCGCCCCTTGGGGGGCGTGCGCAAGCGCCTAGGGCGAAACCCTATTATGCAGCGGGGGTTTCTTCGGCGGCGGCGCCACCGGGCTTGGCGATGGCGGTCGCGATGACCGTGTCGCCGCCAACCGGGAACGTCACGCCCTTGGGCGCCTTGACGTCGGCCAGGTGGACGGACGCGCCGGCGATGAGGTTGCCCAGATCCACTTCGATGAACTGGGGCAGGTCGTTCGGCAGGCAGGTCACTTCGATTTCGGTCAGCACGTGGCTGATGATCGCGCCGCTGAGCTTGACGGCGGGCGACGACTCGGCGTTGACGAAGTGCAGCGGCACCTTGGTGTGCAGGGCCTGGCCAGCGGCGACGCGCTGGAAGTCCACGTGCAGCACTTGCTGCTTGTAGGGGTGCCATTGGACGGCGCGCAGCAGGACTTGCGAGGCCTTGCCTTCGAACTGCATGCTCAGGATGGACGAGTGGAACTCTTCCTTGCGCAGGGCATGGTAGATCTCGTTGTGATCGAGTTCGATCGACAGGGGCGCTGCGTCGCCGCCATAGACAATGGCGGGAACACGGCCGGCGCGGCGCAGGCGGCGGCTCGCACTCGAACCCTGGACGCTACGCGAAGTGGCGTTAAATTGCATGGTTTTCTCCAAAATGCGGCGGGCGATATACCCGCTCGCGGTGCACGGAACGCGACCATCGCATTCCGTCCGGCAGCGCCGCGACCAGCGCTTCCGGCTCGCCCCGCCGCCCTGCGCGAGGCAGGGCGGCGGGAGCAGAACTTATTCGACGAACAGCGAGCTGACCGAGTCGGCCCGCGAAATGCGCAGCATGGTTTCGCCGATCAGGGCCGCGCACGACAGTTGGCGGATGCTGCTGCAATCCCGGACCTCGTCGCTGGCGGGGATGGTGTCGGTGACGACCAGCTCGTCCAGGTCGGATTCGGCGATGCGGCCCACCGCGCCGCCCGACAGCACGGCGTGCGTGCAATAGGCGTAGACGGCCAGCGCGCCGCGCTGCTTGAGGACCTGGGCCGCCTTGCACAGCGTGCCGGCGGTATCGACCATGTCGTCCATGATGATGCAGGTGCGGCCCTCGACGTCGCCGATGATGTTCATCACCTCGGACACGTTGGCGCGCGGACGGCGCTTGTCGATGATGGCCAGGTCGACCTCGAGGCGCTTGGCCAGCGCCCGGGCACGCACCACGCCGCCCACGTCGGGCGAGACCACCATCAGGTTGGACAGGTTGCGCTTCCAGATGTCGCTGAGCAGGATGGGCGCGGCGTAGATGTTGTCCACCGGGATGTCGAAGAACCCCTGGATCTGGTCCGCGTGCAGGTCCATCGTCAGGATGCGGTCCACGCCCACGACCTGCAGCATGTTCGCCACGACCTTGGCCGAGATCGCCACGCGCGCCGAACGGGGGCGGCGATCCTGCCGGGCGTAGCCGAAATACGGCATCGCGGCGGTGATGCGGCCGGCGGAAGCCCGACGCAGCGCATCGACCATGACCATGATTTCCATCAGGTTGTCGTTGGTCGGTGCACAGGTGGGCTGGAGGACGAAGACGTCTTTACCGCGGACGTTCTCGTTGATTTCCACCATGACTTCGCCGTCGGAGAACCGACCGACGCTCATCTTGCCCAGTGGTATGCCGAGGTGACTCGCGACATCCGCCGCCAGCTTGGGGTTGGCAGTCCCCGTGAAAATCATGAAGCTTTCTTGCGCCATGACGCATTGCCCGTGGCTGTGGCCCGGTGACCTGTAACCGAGGCCGATCGACAAAACAACAAAGCTGTTGATCCTGCGAAACGCTGACAGGCATCAACAGCTTTTAGGTCAAAGACTTTGGCTGGGGAGGAAGGACTCGAACCCTCGCATGCCGGAATCAAAATCCGGTGCCTTAACCAACTTGGCGACTCCCCAACTCGTTACCCCCGCAGGAACTGCGTGAGCATCGAAACTTGCTGCGCTGGCGCCCGGCTGCGGCGGATCGCCCTCGATTCGGTGGCCGCTTACGCGGCCCAGTCCAGTAGCGGATGCGTATCGAGTCCGGCACATGCCAGGTTCACTCTCAACGCCGGCAGCCCGCTGGGCTGGACCTGCATTGTAGCGGCGATTTTATCCACCGCGCCATCGGCCCGCGCCTTCGTGTCGTACTCGACAAATAGGCACGCGCCCGATCCGGACATCCTGACCCGGGCGCCATCAAGCGCTTGGGCAAGTACCGCCGAAACCCGCCCGACTTCAGAAAAGCGGGCAAAAACGACAGCTTCCAGATCGTTCCTGCAGTTATTCCCGTAAAGGCCTTCAAATGCGCCCCCAGGAAAGTCCACTATTTTGACGCGTGGCGTATCTCTTGTCAATTCAGGTGCGCGGAATACGTCGGCGGTCGGCACACTGGCGTCCGGCTGGACCACGACGTACCAGCGCGGCGGCAGGTCGATCGCGGTCAGTTCCTCGCCCACGCCCTCGGCGAAAGCGTTGCGGCCGAACACGAACACAGGCACGTCCGCGCCCAGGGGCAGCGCGAGCCGCATCAGCTCGCGCCGCGACAGGCCGGTGCCCCACAGGCGGTTCAGCGCCAGCAGCACCGTGGCCGCGTCGCTCGATCCGCCGCCCAGGCCGCCGCCAGCGGGAATCCGCTTCTCCAGGCCGATCTCGGCGCCCTGCCTGCAGCCGGTGGCCTGCTGCAGGGCGCGCGCCGCGCGCACGACCAGGTCGGCGTCCTCGGCTACGCCGGGCAGGTCGTAGGCGCGGACGATGCGGCCGTCGGAGCGGGCGCGGAAATGCAGCGTGTCCTGGAGGTCGATGAAACGGAAGGCCGTCTGCAGCAGGTGATAGCCGTCGGGCCGGCGCCCGACCACGTGCAGGAACAGGTTGATCTTCGCGGGCGCGGGGACGTCGCGCAATTCGGCGGTCATGGCGGCCCTAGGGATTGATGACCAGGCGCAGGTCCACGTCCTGCCCGCCTTCGTTGCGCGCCATCTGCAGCCGCGTGGGGCCCAGCGCGTCGTACTGCCGGGCGGTCACGCGCCAGCCGGCCTGGTCGAACACCAGCGGACGGCCCTGTTCGTCGCGCTCGACCACCTCGGCGGGCGGCTGGGACGCCAGGCGGCCGCGCAGCCAGTCGCGCAGGCCGGATACCGGGATCTCGCTGCCGAGCACGACCGCCACCAGTTCGTCGGGATCGGCGGCGCGGGTTTCCTTGCCGCTGGCTTCGCGCAGCAGCGCCTCGCCCGGCACGGCCTCGACCCGCGCCAGGGTCGAGCCCAGCGGCGACACGAGATCGAGCGCGAGACGGCTGCCGTCGTCGCGCCATGCGAAGCTGCCCTGCACCGCGTTCTGCTTGCCGCCCACTTCCTCGATCCGAAGCGCGAACCGGCCCACCCGCGACAGCGAGCGGCTTTCATCCGCGCCCTGGGGCGCGGGAATGGGAATCGGCACGGCACAGGCCGCCAGCATCGCGACCAGCGTACCCGCGACGGCCGCGCGGGCCAGGCTCGGCAGGCGGGTCACAGCGTCACGTCGAGGCGCGCCAGGGTGCCCCGCAATGCGGCGTTGGACGGATCCTTGGACTGGACTTCGCGCCACAGTTCACGCGCACGGGCCTGCTGGCCCGAGGCCCACAACACCTCGCCCAGGTGCACGGCGATCTCGGCATCGGGCCGGAGTTCGTAGGCGCGCTCGAGGTAGGACAGCGCCTTCGCGTTGTCGCCCATGCGGTAGTGGACCCAGCCCATGCTGTCGACGATGAAGGGATCGTCGGGGGCCAGGTTCATGGCCCGCTCGATCAGCCGCTTGGCCTCGGGCAGCCTGACGTTGCGGTCGGCCAGCGAATAGCCCAGGGCGTTGTACGCATGGGCGTGGTCGGGCTTGATCGCGATGATGCGGCGCAGCCGGCTTTCCATGTCGTCGATCCGGTTCTGCTGCTCGTACAGCATGGCCAGGTCGTACATGAGGTCGGGGGCATCGGGGTAGCGCTGGTTGGCCGCCTCGAGCACCTTGACCGCCTCGTCGCGATCGCCGGCATTGCGCAGGATCTGCGCCTCGGTCAGGGCCACCTGGCTGCCCTCGCGCACGTCGCGGGGGTCGATCAGGTGCAGGATGCCGCGGGCGTCGTCCACGCGGCCCTGCTTGCCGCGCAGGACGGCCTGGCGCAGGCGCGCCGGCAGCGCGGCGTCGGGATCGTCGACCTTGGCCAGCAGATCGAAGGCGTCGTCGTAGCGTTGCTGGTCCTCGGCGATCTGCACGCGCAGGAACAGCGCGTTGTCCGCCTCGGGCAGCGGCGCGGCGCCCTTGGCCGTGCGCTGCTCGTGTACTTCCAGGTACTGCTTGAGGTAGCCGTCGGCGTCCGAGGGGCGCTGCGACTGGTAGGCCAGCACGCCCTGCATGTAGAGGATCTCGAAATCCTCGGGGTTCGCGCGCGCCAGGGCCTGCAATTCGTCGCGCGCGCCGTCGTAGTCCTTCAGCGAGGCCAGCGCGCGCGCCAGCAACACGCGCAGATTACGCGATTCGGCATGCGTGGCGATGAAGGCGCGCGCACGCGCCACCGACTGGTCGGGCTCGGTTTCCACGCCCATCTGCAGGGCCAGCATGGCGGCCGCTTCGGAATCGGGCTGGGCATCGAGCGCCGCGCGGGCCTCTTGCAGCGCGCGCGGCTTGTCGCCGGCCGCCGCGGCGACGCGCGACAGGGCCAGATGCGATTCCGGCAGGTTGCGCACGTCGGTCAGCGCCTCTTCCAGGATGGACAGCGCCTTGCGCTTGTCGTCCAGGCGGGCGACGACCCGGCGGGCATCGACGATGGCGACGGACTTGTCGGGAGCGGCCGCGATGCGGGCCCGCAGCGCGGAACCCATGCCCTCGACCCGTCCCGCCGCCGCGGCCAGCGACAGGGCGGTCTGGCGCGCCTCGACGTCGGACGGATCCAGTTCGGCCCAGGCCTGGGCGGCGTCGAGCGCCCGCACCAGGTCGCCGCCGGCCAGCGCGAATTCGACCGCGCGGCGCGCCAGGCGCGGATCGCGCGTTTTCTCGGCCAGGTCCAGCGTCGTGCTGGTGGCCGGCCCGAAGGCGCCGCGCTGGGCAGCCACTTCCGAGGCGAGCACCTGGAACAGGATCTCGGCCGACAGATCGACGTTGGGGAGTGCCCTGGGACCGATCGCGCGCCCCATGGGGGACAGGCTGAGGCCCGGAACCAGCAACTCGTCGGACGCCGGGGGCGCGTCCTGGGCGGACACGGCCGATACGGCCGTCGCCAACCCGACCCATGCGGCCGCCAGCTTCAAACGATGAGCGTTAAACAACATGGCACAATTCCTTGGCGTATCGCCGACGCCGTCCATATTCGTTGATGTTAGCACTGCGCTTACCACCCAACGGCCGGCGGCGGCGGGCGCGGATATGCTGAACCCAGGCTTTACTCATCGGACTGCCGGCCGCGCCAACAGTTCATCGCGCGCAAGCAGCAAACGCCATGCCCGAACTTCCCGAAGTAGAAACCACCCGCCGGGGCATCGCGCCCACGGTGGAAGGCCGCGATCTGCGCCGCCTGATCGTGCGCGAGCCCCGGCTGCGGTGGCCCGTTCCCGGCAATCTCGCCGCGCTGGTCGAGGGGCGCCGCGTCCTGGCCACGGGCCGGCGCGGCAAATACCTTTTGATGCAATTCGAGCATGGCTGGCTGATCGTCCACCTGGGCATGTCGGGCTCGCTGCGCCACGTGCATCCGGACGAGGCGCCGCGCAAGCACGATCACGTCGACTGGGTGTTCGACCAGGCGGTCCTGCGCCTGCACGACCCCCGGCGCTTCGGCGCGGTGCTGTGGCACGACGCCGCGGCCGGACCGGTGGAAAGCCATCCCCTGCTGGCCAGCCTGGGCATCGAGCCCTTCGATGACCGCTTCGACGGCGGCTGGCTGTTCCGCCACACCCGCCGCCGCAGCGCGCCCATCAAGCAGGCCCTGCTGATGGGCGACATCGTCGTCGGGGTCGGCAACATCTACGCGTCGGAAAGCCTGTTCCGCGCCGGCATCCACCCGCGCACCGCGGCCGGGCGCATCTCGGCGGCCCGCTACGACAAGCTGGCTGCCGCGGTGCGCGCGACGCTGGACGACGCCATCCGCGCCGGCGGCAGTTCGCTGCGCGACTACGTGGGTGCGGGCGGCGAATCGGGCTATTTCCAGATCGACGCGCGGGTCTACGACCGGGCGGGCCAGCCCTGCCGGGTGTGCGAGACTCCCATACGCCGGCTTGTGCAAGGACAAAGGGCGACCTATTACTGCCCAAAGTGCCAAAGGTGACCCCCCCTACGCGCTCCGCGCGCCCCCCAGGGGGCGATGCGAGTGGACCGGCGGAGCCGGATCCACCGCATCCTGGGGGAACAATAGGCTGGCGCCGACTGGCGTATTTGCCGTGGCATGGCGTAGCCGGTGGCCGTACACTTCGTGGCCGCCCGTTCGGGGCGCGCGGCAGCTAGATGGAACACATGACATGATTGCTTTTTCCCGGCGCGTGGCGCAGTGGCAGCGCGCGAACGGGCGGCATACGCTGCCCTGGCAGAACACGCAGGATCCTTATCGCATCTGGCTGTCGGAGATCATGCTGCAGCAGACCCAGGTGGCGACGGTGATCCCGTACTACGAGCGCTTCCTGTCGAAGTTTCCCGCGGTGGCCGACCTGGCCGCCGCCGACGAAGGCGAGGTCATGGCCTTGTGGGCCGGGCTGGGCTACTACACGCGGGCGCGGAACCTGCATGCCTGTGCGCAGCGGGTGGTGTCGGACTGGGGCGGCCGGTTTCCCCCCACGGCGGCGGATATCGAGACGCTGCCCGGCATCGGCCGCTCGACGGCCGCGGCGATCGCTGCGTTCGCCTATGGCGAGCGCAGCCCCATCCTGGACGGCAACGTGAAACGCGTCTTCGCCCGCCATTTCGGCATCGAGGGCGATCCCACCAAGCGCGCGGTGGAACAGCGCATGTGGGCCATCGCCCATGCCGAGGTCCCGGCCGACGGGCCCGAGGCGGCCGACGAGATGCGGCGCTACACGCAGGGCCTGATGGACCTGGGCGCCACGCTGTGCACCCGCGGCGATCCCGGCTGCGGGCGTTGCCCCGTGCGCGAATCCTGTATCGCGCTGCGCGAGGCTAGGCAGCACGAGCTGCCCACGCCGCGCGAGCGCAAGGCCGTGCCCGAACGGCACACCGGCATGCTGGTGATCGAGAAGGCGGGCGAAATTCTGTTGCAGCGCCGGCCCTCGCCGGGCATCTGGGGCGGCCTGTGGAGCCTGCCCGAATTCGTCGACGGCGATCCCGCGCAGGCCTGCCGCATCCTGGGGGTGGCGCCGGCCGAGACCATACGGCTGCCGGTGTTCTCACACACCTTCACTCACTTCAAGCTGCACGTGGAGCCCTGGCACGTGCGGGCGGGCTCGCTGGCCCTGCGCGAAGGGGACCATCCCCAGGTCTGGCTGCCGTCCGGCGAACTGGCCGACGCGGCGCTGCCCGCGCCGGTGAAGAAACTGCTGAGCGGACTGTTCGGCCGCAACGACCTGTTCCAGGCCTGAGGACCGGGAACTACCCGCGCATCGTCACGCGCATCTGGTAGCGGTCCGACGGTCCGAGGATGTGCTGGTACTCGATCGCCCGGCCATGCTGGTCGAACGCCACGCGCCTGACGTCCACCAGCGCCGACCCGATGGGCACTTGCAGGTCGCGGGCCAGGACCGGATCGGCCAGCGCCGCGCCCGCGGCCGCCTCTATCGTGAAATAGGGAAAGCCGGCCCGCGCCATCAATTCGCTCAACGGGTGCCGGGAGAAATCCTCGGGCTGAAAGCCCGCGGCAATGTCCACCGGCAACCAGGCCGTGCTGTGCAGGATGGGCAGGTTGCCGCGCGTGCGCAGGCGCACGAGCTTCATCACGCGTTCGCCCGGTTGCAGCATCAATCCGGTCTGCACCTGGAGCGGCGCCTCCACCTCTTCGAACGACAGCAGCCGGGGCGTGCTGAGCGCACGGCTTTCCGCGACCTGGGCCATGAAGCCCGACAGCGGCGTCTGCAAGGACACCACCGCCGCCGATTCGGCCACGAAGGTGCCGTCCCCCTGGCGCCGCTCGATCAGCCCCTGCTCCTCCAGGCCCTGCATCGCCCGCCGCACCGTGATGCGCGAGACGGAAAAGAGCCGGCACAGGGCATCCTCGGTCGGCAGCCGCTCGCCGGGCTGGTAGCGGCCGTTGGCGATGCCGTCCTTGATGACGGCGGAAATCTGGTGGTGGAGCGGGGTTCCTAGGCTTCGGCTGAGTTTCTGCATGGGGTGCGCGGGGCCACGGGTCATGCCGTGGCGCGCCATTGTGGCACGTCCGTCGCCTTGAGCCCGCTTTGCATAAAAATTGTTATGTTGTCATAATGATTATACGATTTAACCCCTGACAGGAATGGGAAAAAAGTGCCGATGCCGCGTACGCTCTTCGACAAGATCTGGGACGATCACGTGGTCGCCGATCTGGGTGACGGCTTCGCGCTGCTGCACGTGGATCGCCACCTGATCACGGACGCGGGCAGCAAGGCCCTGGTCGACATGCGCCGGCGCGGCCTGGAAATGCGGAATCCGGAACTGGCCTTCGCCTCTCCCGACCATTCCGTCTCCACCCTACCGGGGCGCGCCGATCCGACGCCCCAGGGCGTGCGGCTGCTGGGCGATCTGCGCCGCGAAGCGCAGGCGCGCGGGATCCGGGTCTTCGACGTGGGCAGCGGCTCCCAGGGCATCGTCCATGTGGTGGGACCCGAACAGGGCCTGACGCTGCCGGGCGCCCTGGTGGTATGCGCCGACAGCCATACCTGTACCCATGGCGGGCTGGGCGCGCTGGGCTTCGGCATCGGCGCCAGCGAGTTCGTGCACATCGCCGTCACCCAGACCCTGGTCCAGGCCAAGCCGAGGAACATGCGGATACGCTTCGTCGGCCAGGCCGCCCCGGGCGTCTCGGCCAAGGACATGATCCTGCACGCCGCCGGCGTCGTCGGCACGGCCGGCGGCACCGGCCACGCCATCGAATACGCGGGCGAAGCCGTATCCGCGCTGGACGTGGAAGCCCGGTTGACGCTGTGCAATCTCTCGGTCGAACTGGGCGCGAAGATAGGCATGGTCGCCCCTGACGAAAAAACCTACGCTTACCTGCACGGCCGGCCGTTCGCCCCCGCCGGGCAGGACTGGGACGCGGCCGCCGCCTACTGGCGCACGCTGCGCTCCGATGCCGACGCGCGCTTCGATCGCGAGGTGCTGATCGACATGGCCGGCATCGCGCCCCAGGTCACCTGGGGTACCAGCCCCGAGCAGGTGGTGGCCATCGACGGCATGGTGCCCGATCCCGCCGGCATCGACGACGCGCCGCGCCGGCACGCCGTACAGGCCGCGCTCGACTACATGGGACTGAACCCGGGCCAGCGCATCGCCGGCACGCCCATCGACCGGGTCTTCATCGGCTCCTGCACCAATGCCCGCCTGTCGGACCTGCGCAGCGCCGCCGCCGTCGTCCGGGGCCGCAAGGTGGCTGCGAACGTCGAGGCCTGGGTCGTGCCCGGATCCGAGCGCGTCAAGCAAGCCGCCGAGGCCGAGGGCCTGGACGGGATCTTCCTCGCGGCCGGTTTCCAGTGGCGCGACCCCGGCTGCTCCATGTGCCTGGCCGCCAACGGCGACCTGGCGGCGCGCGGCCAGCGGGTCGTCTCGACATCGAACCGCAACTTCGTGGGCCGCCAGGGCCCCGGTGCGCGGACCCACCTGACCAGCCCGGCCATGGCCGCGGCGGCGGCCGTCGCCGGAGCGATCTGCGACGTCCGCGATTTCGAGGCAAGCCTGGCATGACACCCTTCGACCGCCTGGAATCCGTGGCCGCGCCGCTGCTGCGCGACAACATCGACACCGACCTGATCATCCGGGTCGAGCCCCTGTTCAACGGCGTCGCGCGCGACGAGCTGGGCCCCTATTGCTTCGAGTCCCTGCGCTACCGTCCCGACGGCACGGAAGATCCCGATTTCGTCTTCAACCGGCCGGCCACCCGGCATGCGCGCATCCTGCTGGCCGGCGCCAACTTCGGCTGCGGCAGTTCGCGCGAAGGCGCGGTCTGGGCCTTGCTGGCGCTGGGCGTGCGCTGCGTCATCGCCCCCAGCTTCGGCGACATCTTCTACGGCAACTGCTTCCAGAACGGCCTGCTTCCGGTGCGCCTGCCCCGCGCCGACGTGGAGTCGCTGGCCGCGCAAGCCCGCAACCGCCCCGACGTCCCCATGACGGTGGACTTGCGCCAATGCTTCGTGGCCGGCGCCGACGGCGCACGCATCGGCTTCGACATCCAGGCCCTGCGCCGCGAGGCCCTGCTCGAAGGGCTCGATCCCATCGCGCAGACCTTGAAGCGCAAGCCGCTCATCGACGACTTCCAGCGGCGGGACGCGTTGCGCCGGCCATGGATACACCACCTTCCATTCACGCCCAAGGAATCGACATGACGACCCCGTCCTGTTCGCCGGACATCCGGCGCCGCCAGTGGCTGGCCGCGACGGCCGCCCTGGCGCTTTCGCCCGCGCTGCGCGCGCAGGCCACCTATCCCCAGCGGCCCGTCAGGATGATCGTGCCCATGCCGCCGGGCGGCGCCACCGACGGCATGGCGCGGCTGATCGCGCTGAAGCTGGGCGAACGCTGGGGCCAGAGCGTCGTGGTGGAAAACCGCGCCGGCGCCGGGGCCATCATCGGCACCCAGGCCGTGGCGCGAGCCGCTCCCGACGGCTATACGTTCGGACTGGTCATCAGCTCGCACACCATCAATCCCGCGCTGCGCAGCACGCTGCCCTACGACACGCTGAAGGACTTCACGCCGCTCACGCAGGTCGGCTCGGCGGTGATCGCGCTCGTGGCCCACCCATCCCTGCCCGCCAACGACGTGGCGGGACTGATCAAGCTCGTGCGCGCCGAACCCGGACGCCTCGAATACGCGTCGCTGGGCATAGGCACGGCCACCCACGTCGCCGGGGAACTGCTGAAGGTGAAGGCCGGCCTCGACATGCCGCACGTGCCCTACAACGGCAGCGCGCCGGCCTACAACGACCTGCTTCCCGGACGAGTCAAGCTGGGCTTCGTCATCCTGGAATCGGCGCTGCCCCACATCCAGTCGGGCAGGCTGAAACTGCTGGCCATCGCCAACGGCGAGCGCAGTCCCACCCACCCGGATTTCCCCACCATAGGGGAAAGCGTGCCGGGCTACGCGTACGAAAGCATCTTCGGTTTCGTGGCACCGGCCGGCCTGCCCGCCGACGTCGCGCAAAAGCTGTCCGCCGACCTGATCGCGACCATCAAGCGGCCCGAAATCGTGAAGCAGTTGAACGCCTGGGGCAACGACGTGGTGGCGTCCACGCCGGCGCAGTTCGACGCCTTCATCCGCAAGGAAATCGACAGTACCCGCGACGTGGCCAAGAGCGCCGGGATCAAGCTGATGGACTAGGCTGAATCCATGGATCCACATGACTAGCGGTGCAGGTCTTGTTCGGGGCGCCGGGGCCGGGCGGCCGGTGGGGCGCATTCGGAGCCGCCGGTGGGGACAGGGTGGACGGGGAAGCAAGGGCGCAGTTGTTTGAGGGCGGCTTTCGGGGTAGCCCAGTGGGCTACCCCGGCCCGAGTTCTGCGCCCGCCCCGGCCACCCTGTCCCCACCGGGTAGTCCCGCGCAGCGGGACCGGCTTCGCTGCGCCCCACCGGCCGCCCGGCCCCGGCGCCCCGGACAAGACCGACTAAAGAACATGAATCTCGAGTCAGCCTAGGGCCAGGGCCGCAGCCATTCCTTCTTCAGGTCGATGCCGAAGCCGGGCGCGTCCGACGGCCTGACCTTGCCATCCACCGGCACCTGCACGCCCGGCAGGCGCATGGCCTCGGCCAGCGGTACACCCACGTCGGATCCCAGCCAGTATTCCGCGAGCTGGGTCTCCGGCATCGCGAAATGGAAATGCTGGCCGAAGGGCAGGCTGGCGCCCGAATGCGGAAAGGTCGACAGGCCCGCGGCCTCGGCCAGGGTGTAGACCTTCAGCGCCTCGGTCAGGCCGCCGAACCAGCGCAGGTCGGGCTGCAGCACGTCCACGCAGCGGCGGTCTATCAGTTCGCGGAAGGCGTGCCGGCCCTTGTGGTCCTCGCCAGTGGCGATGGGCAGCGTGGGAACGGCCCGCTTCAACTGCGCCAGGCCGTCGGTGTCGTGCGGCATCAGGGGCTCTTCGATCCAGCGCAGGCGATACGGCAGCAGCCGCTCCATCAGCCGCACAGCGAAGTCGACGTTGAAGGACATGACCGGATTGAGCATCAGGTCGGCATTCGGCCCGACCGTCTCGCGCGCCTTGGCCACCTTCTCTTCCAGCCGATTGATGCCTTCGGTGCCTTCTTCGTAGTGGACCGGGTTGCTGATCTTGAAGGCCTTGAACCCCAGCTCCATCGTCCAGTCGAGGTCGTCGCTAGTGCAATAGCAGTCGATCCATTCGCGGCAGGGACCGCCGATCAGGCTGTACACGGGCAAGCCCAGCAGCTTGCCCTTCAGGTCCCATAGCGCGAGGTCGATGCCGCTGCGCGCCACCGATGCCAGCCCGGTCGCGCCGAAACGCTGGCACGACCGCCACATCAGATCGTTCAGGAATTCGGTGGCCAGGCAATCCCGGCCCTCCAGCAGCGGCGCGAAATGCCCACGCACCAGCGGCGCGATCAGCGTCCCCCAGTGGCACAGGCCCACGCCCCACGTGCCATCCTCGGCCGTCACCCGGATCCAGGCTTCATCGGCAACCTCGCCCGGGATCTTGCGCAACTGGCGCGGGAACTCCGGGTACTTGTTGATCGGGAAGGCGCGCCGGGCCGTCTGGTTGTAACTGGGCCGGCGCGGCGGGGTCGGCAAGGTCCGGGGAGGCAGTTCGAGTTTGCAGATCTCCACCGATTGGATCTTCATGCGGGCAACTCCTTGGTGATCGCCCCGGCGCGAACCCGGAGCCTAAAGCAGATGCGAAATCAGCTCCGCCGTGGCCAGCGCCTCGCCGGCGTCTTTCTTCAGGGCTTCCATCGAGCGCCCGCTCACGCTGAGCGCGCCCACCGGGAAGTCGTTGCGGTCCAGCAGCGGCACGCCTATGCAACTGGACGTGGGCGAGTTCTCGCCGTGTTCGGTCGAATAGCCGCGTTCCCGGATCGCCGCCAGTTCCTTCTCCATGGCCGGAATGGTCGTGATCGTATTGGGCGCGCGCGCGACCATGGGACGCGCTTCGAGCAGCGCGCGCGCCTGGTCGGGCGGCATGAACGCGAGCATGGCCTTGCCCAGCGCGCAGCAATGAAGCGGCACCGAACGGCCGAAGCGGGAATAGATGGTGGGCAGGTTGGGTTTCTCGGTGCCGCCGATGATCAGCACCTGGCCGCGATGCAGGATGCCCAGGTTGACCCGCTCGTTCATCTTCTGGGCCAGGGCCTGCAAGTGCGGCAAGGCCTCCAGCCTGAGCCGGTTGTTGTCCAGCAGCGAGGACGCCAGGGGCAGCACGGCGAACCCGATGCTGACCCGGGCATCGTTGGCGTTCTGCTGCAGAAAGCCCGTACCGACCAGCGTCTGGACCAGCCTGTGCACCGTTGGCCGCGCCAGCCCGACCACCGCCGCCAGTTCGCCGACGGTGGGCGGATGCTCGCACTGCGCCACGGCTTCGAGCACGGTCAGGGCCTTGCCCAGTGTCTTGACGGCGCTGGGTGAAGCGTCTTCGCCCTGGCTCCGGTCGCTTTGGATCTTGCCTGTGACTGCTGACACACTTCCTTCCTTTGTCCACATTTTGGACAGATAGTCTAAATTTACACCAATAAATTCATTTTTTATTTTTTCTGTTCAATATTTTTTTGTTTTCGTGCTAGATTGAACAAACAACCAAAAAGACTGGTGGCGACTGTAGCGCGACACCCGATCTGGAGGAAGACATCTTGGCCGCAGCGACAGGACTCCCTGGCGGGAGCGATGCGATCGTAAGCGTCAGCGGGCTGACCAAGACCTATCCGGGCGACCGGAAGGGACATGGCGGCGTGCTGGCAGTGGATGCCGTGGACCTTGCCGTGCGGCGGGGCGAACTGGTGGTGCTGCTGGGCCCCAGCGGCTGCGGCAAGACGACCTTGCTGCGCTGTATCGCCGGGCTGGAACAGCCGGCGCAGGGCGAGATCCGGATCAACGGCCGCACGGTCTATTCGTCGCGCGACAGGGTCTTCGTCGCGCCCGAGCATCGCCACATCGGCATGATGTTCCAGTCATACGCGCTCTGGCCGCATATGACGGTCTTCCAGAACGTGGCCTACCCACTGGCCTCGCTCGGCGGCCTCGGCAAGGATGAAGTGCGCGCACGCGTGGCCGGCGTACTGGAGCGCCTGGGCGTGGCGGGGCTGGACCACCGCTACCCCGGCGAACTCAGCGGCGGTCAGCAACAGCGCGTCGCGCTGGCGCGCGCCCTGGTCGGTTCGCCGTCGGTGATGCTGTTCGACGAACCGCTGTCCAACATCGATGCCAAGGTCAGGCGGCGGCTGCGCCGCGAACTGCGGGAACTGAAGGCGCAGGCGGACTTCTCCGGCATCTACGTCACTCACGACCAGGAAGAGGCCATGGAACTGGCCGACACGCTGGCGGTGATGGAGAACGGCCGCATCACCCAGTTGGCCAGCGGGCGCGAGGTCTACGAACATCCCGCCTCGCTGTACGTGGCCGAGTTCGTCGGCGAAATCAACCGCGTACAGGGCCGGGTGGAAACGATCGCCGGCGACGGCGCGACCGTTTCCACGCCGCTGGGCAGCCTGCCCGTGGCCGGCATGCATGCGGGCGCCCGGCCGGGCGACGCGGGATGGCTGACGATACGGCCGGAACGCATCGCCGTCGCGCCGGCCGGATCCGCGCCCGGCGATGGCGGGCCGCGCTTCTCCGGCATCGTGCGGGACGCCATCTATTTCGGGGCCCGCCAGGAACTGCGCTTCGAGATCGCCGGCATCGCCATGACGGCCTGGACCGCGGGACGCGGACCGATGGGCGCGCCGGTGCGGCAAGGCGATGCGATCGACGTCATCTTGCCCGGCGATGGGTTGAGGTGGTTTCCGGCATGAGCGCGTATGTAGCCCAGGAGCTTTCCAGCGCCCCGGCCCGCGCGCGCTCCCGCGTGCCGGCCACCTGGCTGATGGCGCCGCTGCTGCTGGCGCTGGGCGCGCTCGTCTTCTATCCCGTCATCCTGATCATCGTGCGCGCCGTCGCGCCCGACGGCCACCTGGACTGGGCCTTGTGGGCCGACACGCTGTCCGCCCCGGGCCTGCTCGCGGCCGTGCGCAACACCGCCATCCTGGCCGCCACGACGACCGCCATCGCCGTGCCCGTGGGGGTGTTCTTCGCGTGGCTGATCGAACGTACGGACGCCCGCTGGGGCAGCCTGTCCCGCCTGCTGCCGGTCATCCCGCTCTTGCTGCCCCCGGTCGCCATGGCCATAGGCTGGCTGTTCCTGGCCGATCCGCGCGCCGGCTTCCTGGCCCGCCCGCTGATCGAGGCGATGCAGGCGGCGGGCATCGCCGTCGAGGCCGACCAGGTCGCCATCCAGAGCTGGGCCGGCCTGATCTTCCTGTACGCGCTGTGGGCGGTGCCGCACGTGTATGTCATCGCCGCCGCCGCGTTCAGCGGCCTGGACCCGAGCCTGGAGGAAGCCGCGCGCATGTTCGGCAAGGGCCGCCTGCGCTGCTTCGCGCAGGTCTCGCTGCCGGCCATCCGCCATGCCGTGGGCTCGTCGGTGCTGGTCTGCGTCATCTCCAGCATCGGCCTGTATTCGATCGCGGCGCTGATCGGCAGCGCCGCGCGCATCGAGGTGCTGTCGGTCTACATCTACCGTTTGCTGAATTTCTCCTATCCGCCCAAGACCGCGCAGGCCGTCATCATCGGGCTGCTGCTGATGGGGGTGATCGCCTCGATCTGGCTGCTCCAGCGGCGCATCGCCGCGCGGACCGGACACGCGCAGATAGGCGGGATGGGCGTGCGCCCCAATCTGCTGGCGCTGGGCGGCTGGCGCTGGCCGGCCCGGCTGGCGGTGCTGCTGTACGTGCTGCTGACCTCGGTGCTGCCGCTGCTGGCGCTGGTCGTGGTCGCGCTGCAACCGTTCTGGCGTTCGCGCATCGTGCTGGCCGACCTGGCGCTCGACAACTTCGCGGAATTCGGTGCCTCGTCCGCGGCGCGCGACGCGATCTGGAACAGCACGATGCTGGCCATCTGCGCCGCCACCGCGGCGGTCCTGGCCGCGGGGCTGATCGCCGTGGTCGCCCGCCACGCCGGCGGCCGGCGCGAACAGGCGCTGGGCATCGTCACCAAGGTGCCCGCCGCCATCCCGCATATCGTCTTCGCGGTAGGCGTGCTCGTGGCCTTCGGCTTCGCGCCCTTCCGCCTGGGCGGCACCTGGCTGATCCTGCTGCTGGCCTACGTGGCCATCTACCTGCCCACCGCCTCGATCGCCGCCGAATCGTCGGTGCAGCAGATCGGCAACCAGTTGACCGAAGCCTCTCGCATTTTCGGCGCATCGCCGGTGCGCACTTTCCGCGCCGTCCAGTTGCCGCTGATCCTGCCCGGCCTCGCGGCGGGATGGGCCTCGATCTTCGCGCTGGTGCTGGGGGAACTGAACGCGGCGGCCATCCTGTCGGGCCCGCGCAACCCGGTCATCGGCTACCTGATCCTCACCCTGTTCGACAACGGCACGTATTCGCAGCTCGCCGCCATCGGCAGCATCATCGGCGTCGTCTCGGCCATCGCCGTGTCCGCCGTGCTGCTGTTGGGGCGCCCTCATTTCGCCCGCTCCGCGACCGCCTAGCGGCATTCCTTTCCGAAGGAGACCCGACCATGCCGGACCCCGTATCCCCGCTCGCCCGCCTGCTTTCGATCACCGCCGGCGGACTCGCCCTTGCCATCCTTTCCCTGCCCGCGACCGCACAGGGCACCAAGGACGTGGAGCAGCCCGCCGCCCTCGTCAAGGCCGCCCAGGCCGAAGGGCAGCTCATGATCTATTCCTCGTCGGACGAGAACCAGAGCAAGACGCTGCTGGCCGCCTTCGAGAAGCGCTACGGCATCAAGGGCGGCTTCATCCGCTTTCCCACGGGTCCGCTGATGCAGCGTTTCTCCACCGAGTACGACGCCAAGGACGTGCGGGCGGACATCGTCAGCGTCAGTTCCCCCGTGCCGTTCGAGCAGCGTCCCGAGCGCTTCGCCAAGGTCGACCAATCGGTGCTGCCCAACCTCGGCAAGTGGCCGGACTTCCGTACGGCCGGCAAGCACTTCGTCTGGACCACCGACCTCGTCGCGCTGGCCTACAACACCGAGCAGCTCAAACCGCAGGACGTTCCCAAGACCTGGTCCGACCTGGCCGATCCGAAGTGGAAGGGCAAGTTCCTGCTGACCGATCCGCAGGTGGCCGACAACTACATGGGCTGGCTCGATGCCGTCGAGCGGGCGCAAGGCATGGAGCTGCTGCGCAAGCTGGCCGGGCAGAACTACAAGATCACGCAAAGCGGCGCCTCGGGCGCGCAGATGGTGGCCGCCGGCGCCTACGTCTTCAACGCGCCCACCTTCGCGTCCTTCTCGGCCCGGCTGCTGGAGAAAAAGGCGCCCATCGCGGTCCAGTACCTGGAAGGGCCGGCCATCATGTCGCCGCGCAGCATCGCCCTCGTCGCGGACGCGCCGCATCCGAACGCGGCGCGTCTCTACCTGAACTGGCTGCTGTCGGAAGAAGCGCTCAAGCTGACCTGCTCGATCAGCCCGACCTCGCTGGCGATGGCGCCGGACAGCAGCCGCGGCTGCATCGCCGTGCGCGGGGGCGTGGAAATGCGCTTCGACGTGCCCGAGGAACGCAAGCGCGCCCTGGCCAAGGCCCTGGGCGTCGCCCACTGAACTGTTCACGACGCGGAAGGAGGCGCCATGACACCGATCTGCCAGACTTTCATCGACCACCCCGCTGCCTGGACTGCGCGCGACCTGGGCAGCCGCCGGGCCCTGGAGCGCCCCTTCAAGCAGGCGGAGCTGGACGACCTCGCGCGGCTGCTGGACGAGACCGCCGGCAAGGCGCCACAGGCCGTCACGCGCGACGACGTCCGCCAGCCCGCGCTGGTCGCGCTGCTGGACGAATTGCGCGAGACCCTCATGCGCGGACGCGGCGCCGTGCTGCTGACCGGCCTGGATCCGGCCCGCCACGATCCCGAACGGCTGGAGCGCATCTACTGGGCGCTGGGCACGCACCTGGGCGAGGCCGCCGTGCAAAGCCATGCCGGCGACAGGCTGGGTCGGGTCGAACGCGACGACAAGGACCCGGTCGCGCGCGGCTACCGCAGCGCGGGCGAACTGGTCATGCACACCGATTCGTACGAGGTCGTCGGCCTGCAATGCATACGGTCGGCGGCGCACGGCGGACAGAGCGCGCTGGTCAGTTCGCTGGCCATCCACAATGCGCTGCTGCGCGAGCATCCCGACCTGCTGCCGGCCCTGTACGAAGGCTATTACCTCGCCATTCCCGAGGCCCGGCTGGGCAGCAAGCCGGTCACCGACGAGAAGATCCCGATCTTCTGCTGCGTGGACGGCCAGGTCAGTTGCATGTACGCGGGCAGCTTCATGCGCGAGGCCGCGAAACAAAAGGGCACGCCGCTGCCCGGCCGGCTGGCCGAGGCGCTGGAAGCGTTCTCCCGGACCGCCGAACGCGAGGACCTGGCGCTGCGCTTCATGCTGGCCCCGGGCGAGATCCTGCTCTGGCACAACTTCACCAACCTGCACTCCCGCACCGAGTTCGAGGACGACGCGCACCACAAGCGCCTGCTGCTGCGCCTGTGGCTGACCGTACACGGCGGGCGCCCCGTCGCCCCCGAGTTCGGCGTACGCGGCGCGGCCTACGCCCGCGTCTATCGCGAACGACAATCCTCCGGAGCCGCCTGACCATGCGAGTCATATTCAGCACCACGATCGCGCGCGAACCGGTGCAGCGCGCATTGAAGACCTTCCACGACCTGGACCTGGTGATCTGCGAGGACCTGGCCGACGTCGCGCCGCTGGTCGCCCAGGCCGACGCCCTGGTCCTGTCCGATCCGCGCGGCGCGCCCGGCCGGGACATCGCCCAGGCGATGAAGCAGCCCGGCAGCAAGGTGCGCTGGGTGCAACTGCTGTCGGCCGGCGCCGCCGGCCTGCTGGCGCACGGCGTGCCGTCCGGCGTCGTCCTCACCAACCAGGGCGGCGCCGTGGCGCCGGCCGTGGCCGAGCACGGAATGGCCATGATCCTGGCCATGGCCCGCCGCATCCCGGCCATCTGCGACCGCTCGCTGCGCCACGAATGGAGCAAGGCCTTCGATCCCCCGCTGGTGTCGATGGAAGGCAAGACGCTGGCCATCGTGGGCTTCGGCAACATCGGCGCGCAACTGGCGCGCCGCGCGGCCGGCTTCGACATGAAGATCGTGGGCCTGTCCCGGTCTATCACCACCAGCCCCCTGGCCGAGATGCGGCCCATGGAAGCGCTGGACGACGTGCTGGCCGAAGCCGACGTGGTGGCGCTGTGCATCGCCTCGCTGCCCGCCACGCGGCACCTCATGGACGCGGGGCGCTTCGCCGCGGTCAAGCCCGGCGCGCTCTTCATCAACCTGTCGCGCGGCGAGACCGTCGACCAGGCCGCGCTGCGAACGGCGCTGGAAACCGGCCGCCTGCGCGGCGCGTTCATCGACGTCACCGATCCGGAGCCGCTGCCGGCGGACGATCCGCTGTGGCAGGCCCCCAACCTGTTCATCTCCCCGCACACCGCCGGCGCGGGCAGCAGCCACACCGGCCGCCGCATCGCCGAGGTGGTCGGCGAGAACCTGCGGCGGTTCATGCGCGGCGAACCGCTCCTGCACCAGCTCAAGTCATGAAGATCGCCCGGATCGAACAATTCCACGTGGACGGCGGCTGGGACGACTGGTCGTTCCTGAAGCTGACGACCGACGACGGCCTGGTCGGCTGGTCCGAGTTCAACCAGTCGCGCGGCCGGCGCGGGCTGGCCGCGGTGGTGCACGGCATGGCCGACCTGGTCATGGGCGAGGACCCGCGCGGCGTGGGACGCCTGTCGGCCCGGCTCTATGCCCTGACCCAGATGACCGCGGGCGGCCTGCAGGCGCTCGCCATCGGCGCCTACGAGAACGCCTGCCTGGACCTGAAGGCCAAGGCCCTGGGCATCCCGGTATGCGAGCTGTTCGGCGGCGCCCTGCGCAGCGAGCTGCCCGTCTACTGGTCGCACTTCGGCATGTACCGGGCGCGCAACCTGGACCTGTTCGAACGCGTCATCGGGCAGGCGCCGGTACGCGGGCTGGACGACCTCAAGCGCCTGGCCGAAGAGGCCGCGCGGCGCGGCTTCCGCGCGCTCAAGACCAATCTCCTGGTGTTCCAGGACGGCAAGCCGGCGACCATCGGCCGGGGAACGGGCGCGTTCGAACTGAACATCGACCACGCGATCGAACAGCGCGTCGTCGACCAGCTTGCGGCGCTGCGCGAAGGCGGCGGCCCTGGCATGGGCCTGATGATGGACCTGAACTTCAACTACAAGACCGAGGGCCTGCGCCGCCTCGCCCGCGCGGTCGAGCCACTGGCCCTGACCTGGCTGGAGATGGACAGCCACTATCCGGACGCGCTGGGCCTGATCCGCCGCACCACGTCCACGCCGATCGCGTCGCTGGAGACCGTGCTGGGCCGGCGCGCCCTGAAACCCTACCTGGACGCGCAGGCGGTGGACGTGGGCATCGTCGACGTGGTGTTCAACGGCATGGCCGAGTCGGTGAAGATGGCGGCGCTGCTGGATGCCTGCGAGATCAACGTGGCCGCGCACAACTCCCACGGCCCGCTGGGGTCGCTGATGAGCGCCCATTTCTGCGCCGTCATCCCCAACCTGCGTTTCCTGGAATACGACGAAGACGAAGTGCCCTGGCGCCGGGAGCTGCTGACCCGGCCATGGGAGATCCAGAACGGCAGCTTCGTGCTGCCCGAGGGCCCCGGATGGGGCGCCGATATCGACGAGGAAGTGGCCCGGGCACACGCCGCCGGCGGCGTGCCGGCCTAGCGTGCCCACCAGGGGCCCGACAAGAGGAGACGAGATCATGGCGATGAGCGCAGTGGACAAGGACAGGAACGAGGCGCGCCGCCGGTTCCTGCTGGTTTCGGCGGCGGGCTTGTGCTGCGCCGCGTCGGCGCGCAAGGCATGGGCCGCCACGGCGCTGCCGCAGGCCACCATGCTGGTCGGCTCGCCGCCGGGCGGCGCCACCGACAAGCTGGCCCGGATGTTCTCCGAAGGCCTGACCGGACGCTACGCGGACCGCCTGATCGTCGAGAACAAGGCCGGCGCGGGCGGGGCCATCGCCTACGCCCACGTCAAGAACAGCGGCATCCGCGACGGCAGCCTGATGTTCCTGTCGCCGGCCTATCCCATCGTGATTTCGCCGCACGTCGTCTCCACCCTGCCCTACGACCCCCTGCGCGACTTCGCGCCCGTGGGTATCGCGGGACGGTCGATGATGACCTTCGCGGTCGGCCCCGCCGTCCCGGCCGGCGTGAAGACGCTGGCCGACTACGTCCAGTGGTGCCGCGACCATCCCGACCGGGCGCTGTATGCCGCGCAGACCGGATCGAGCCAGCATCTGGTGGGCACGAGTTTTTCGCAGGCCGCCGGCGTGAAACTCGACAACGTCTCGTACAAGGGCGATGCCCCTGCCCTGCAGGACCTGCTGGGCGGCCACGTACCGGCCATCATCCTCCCCGTCGCCAGCGCCATTGCGCAGCAGCAGGCGGGCGCCATCCGGGTGCTGGCGGTGACCGGCAGCAAGCGGTCGCGCTTCCTGCCCGACATTCCTACCACCGGCGAGCTGGGCTACAAGGACATCGTGTTCCAGGACTGGCTGGGCGTCTTCATGCTGGCCGGCACGCCGGCACCCGTGCTGGAACGGATGAACACGGCGATGAACGCAATCACCAGCTCCAGCCAGGGCCAGCAGGCACTCGCCAATCTCGGGTTCGAACCCGAGCAGGTGACGCCCGAGGTCTTCGCCGGCATGGTCAAGGCCGACTACGAACGCTACCGCGGCATCATCGAACGGACGCGCTTTCGGGAAATATTCGACAAGTCGTTCGGCCGCTGACCACCGTCCGACACAGCTCCACGGGAAATCCAGACATGCGCATCGCACCGCTCAACCCTTACGTCGGCGCCGAGATCGAGGACGTCGACCTGTCCGCCGAACAGGCGCCCGAGGTCTACCGCCGCATCCGCCAGGCCTTGATCGACCACGGCGTCATCTTCCTGCGCGACCAGACGCTCACGTCCGAGCAGTACGTCGCACTGGCCCGCCGCTTCGGCCGCCCCACGGTGCCGACCAGCGGCATCATCCCGCCCATCCCCGGCTCGGAGGAAATCGCCGAAGTCACGAAGGAACCCGGCCAGGAGCGCAACATCGGCGGCAGTTGGCACACGGACCAGGCCTACCGCGAGTCGCCCAGTTGGGGCACGATGCTGCTGTGCCGGCAGGCGCCGGCCTCGGGCGGCGACACGCTGTTCATCAGCATGGCCTCGGCCTACGAGCACCTGTCCGACGGATTGAAACGCACGCTCGAACCGCTGCGCGCGGTCCACTCCAATGCCCGCGTGCAATCGCGCATGAAGACGGGACGGGCGCCGGACCCGGACGTCACGCACCCCGTGGTCGTGCGGCATCCCGAAGGCGGCAAGCCCATCCTGTACGTGAACCCCGCCTACACGGTCCGCTTCGAGGGCTGGACCGAGGCCGAGAGCCGGCCCCTGCTCGAGTTCCTGTACCAGCACGCGCAGCAGCCCGCGCTGGCCTGCCGCTTCCGCTGGCGCGTCGGCTCGCTGGCGTTCTGGGACAACCACCAGACCTGGCACTTCGCGGTCAATGACTACGCGGCCGGCGAACGGCTCATGCACCGCATCGTGGTCGACGGGCCGGTGTTCGGACGGTAGCCGCCGGCGCCGATCAGGCGCCGTGCCCCGCCTGGACGAACTCCTCGGCGATCAGCGCCGCCGCCTCGGACAGGCGGCCCAGGCACGCCCGCTCCATCTCCGGCGTCAGCAGTTCGGCGGGAAAGGCCCGCGCCAGGCTGCCTATCACCTTCTTTTCTCCCGGCAGGAAGATCGGCACCGCCACGCCGGCCAGGTTGGGCGTGATCTGGCTGCGGCTGGTGGCGTAGCCGCTGCGCCGGATCGCGGCCAGGGCGCCGCGGAATGCTTCCCAGCTGCGTCCCAGGCCCGCCTGCGCGATCTCGTCGGCGCTGCGCAGGTAGGCCTGGCGGATGCGATGGGGCGTGAAGAACGCCAGCATCGCCAGCGAGGCCGCGCCGCGGAACAGCGGGAACGGCATGCCGCGCGAACGCCGCACCGCGATGGACTCGCCGCGGTACTCCAGCGAGTCCGGGCCTTCCTTGTAGATGCACAGCACCTTGTCGCGATACAGGTTGTGCAGCAGCAGCACGCTGCCGGGCTCGCGCACGGCCGGCAGCACCTTGCGGCCCGCCAGGTACAGCGGGTCGGTCAGCACCAGCATGCGTTCGAGTTCGACGATACGGGGCCCCAGCGCGTACATGCCGCCCGAGGACGGCGCCAGCACGCCCGCATCGCATAGTTCCTTCACGTAGCGGTAAGCGGTGGAGCGGGTATGGCCCAGCCGCGACATGACGTCTTCGACCCGCAGCAGCGGATGCTCGACGGACAGCAGCTCCAGCACTTCGAAAGCGCGGGCGAGCGTGGAAGCCGGACGGGCGTTATCGGATGCGTTCACGGGGCGCTTGGGGCGGGATGGTGGCGCGGATTATACCGGTCATGCCTGGCCAACATCATCAATCCTAAATAATGGGATGTTTGACGAATCCTGAATTACGGAATAATCTGAGAAAAACGCCCTGGCATTGCGGGGCATACAAGACTGAAGGAGACAACGGTGGCCGGCAAGATCGAATGCGTGGTCCAAGGGGCCGACATCCTGGGCGAAGTCCCGCTCTGGTGCGACCGCAGCCAACGCCTGTGGTGGGTGGACGTGCGGCGCCCGGCCCTGCAATCGTACGAGCCCGCTACCGGCCGGCACCGCGCGCAAAGGCTGGCGCCCGAACTGCTGGTGGGCAGCATCGCGCTGCGCGAGACGGGCGGCTTCCTGCTGGCCACCAACCACGGCCTGTACCTGTACGACCCCGATACCGGCGAAGCCCCCCAGCCCCTGCTGAATCCCGAACCCAACCAGCCCGACAACCGCCTGAACGACGGCAAGTGCGACCGCCGCGGCCGCTTCTGGGTGGGCAGCATGCCCGATACCCGCCGCACGCCGGAAGGCAGGCTCTACCGCCTCGATCCCGATCACAGCTGCCACGTCATGCTGGACGACGTCGTACTGCCCAACTCCATCGCCTGGAGTCCCGACGACCGCACAATGTATTTCGCCGATACGCACCGGCAGGTCATCTGGGCCTTCGACTACGACCTGGACGACGGCGCCATCTCCAATCGCCGCGTCTTCAAGGACTGGACGCACCAGGCCGGCCGGCCCGACGGCTCGACCGTGGACGTGGACGGCTGCCTGTGGAACGCGATGGTCGCCACCGGCCAACTGGTCCGCCTCACGCCCGAAGGGCGCGTGGACCGCATCATCCAGATGCCCGTCACCAACCCGACCTGCCCCGCCTTCGGCGGCAGCGGACTCGACACGCTGTACGTCACCAGCCACTCGCAGCGCGTGCCCGAGCTGGCCAGGGAACCGCTCGCCGGCGGACTGTTCGCGCTCGACGTGGGCGTGGGCGGCCTGCCCGAACCACGCTTCCGGGGCTGAACGCGGCACCCCGGTTCCAGCATCCGCTCCGCGTCGTCCACGACCATGGCGCAGCGCCATGGAGGAGATCTTCATGCAACGAGTTCGAAGCTTGCTGTTCCTGCTGTCATGCGCCGTCTCGGCTCCCTCGCTCGCGGCCGACGTCGTCAAGCTGGTGGTGCCCTTCGCCGCCGGCGGTCCGGTGGACCAGGTCGCACGCATCATCGCGCCCGGCCTGACGGCCGCGCTGGGCAAGACCGTGGTGGTCGAGAACCGCGGCGGCGCGGGCGGCGTGGTCGGCGCGAACTACGTCGCCAAGTCGCCCGCCGACGGCTCGACGCTGCTGGTGGCGACCTCGGGCTACGTGATGTCGGCGGGCACGATGACGCAGTTGCCCTACGATCCGCGCAAGGACCTGGAGCCCGTGGCGCTGATCGGCCAGGTCCAGACCCTGATGATCGCCCGCCCCGACCTGGGCGTGCGCACGCTGCGCGAGCTGGTGGACAAGTCCAAGTCCGGGGCGCGCATCAGTTACGGTTCGTCCGGCGTCGGCTCCACCATGCACATAGGCGGCGAAATGGTGAACGTCTACACCGGCTCGAAGATGCTGCACGTCCCCTATCGCGGCGCGGCCCCGGCCATCGCCGACCTGCTGGCCGGCCAGATCGACGCGTTGAATGCCGACGTCACCATCCTCGCGCCCTATGTGCGCGAGGGCAAGGTGCGCGGCCTGGTGCTGTTCGATACGCAGCGCTCCAAGCAGTTGCCCGACGTGCCGACCTCGGTCGAGGCCGGCTATCCGGACCTGCAGATGAGCAACGCCTACGGCATCCTGGCGCCGGCCGGCACGCCCGCGGCCACCCGCGGCCAGTTGGAACAGGCCATCCTGAAAGTGGTCCGCTCGCCGGAGATATCCGAGCGACTCGGCGGCATGGGCTTGAACGGACCGATGAACACCGAGGAATTCAAGGCCAAGCTGGCCAGCGACTTCGATCGCTGGATCCCCTTCCTGAAGAAGACCGGCATCCAGGTCCAGCCCTAGCGGAAACACGAGGAACCCCCGCATGATCGTCGAGCACCGCACCTACACGCTCAAGCACGGCACCATGGACGACTACCTGCAGCGCTACCGCGCGCACGGCCTGCCCGTGCAGATGCGGCACCTGGGCGGGCTGGTCGGCTTCTACGTGAGCGAGATCGGTCCGTTGAACCAGGTCGTCCACATCTGGGCCTACGCCAGCCTGGCCGACCGCGAACGGCGCCGCGAGCGGCTGGAGGCGGATCCCGAGTGGGCCGCGTTCAGGCAGATGAACCGAGGGTCGTTCGTGGCCCAGGAAGTGAAGATCATGAACGTGGCGCCGTTCTCGCCCCAGCCCGCGCTGCCGAAGGACTAGGGGTGCGCCGCTAGCTCTGCACCAGCGCCCGGTGCCGCTGTATCCCCATCAGGATGCCCGCCGCGCATCCCAGCGTCAGCAGCGCCGTGCCTCCGTAGCTCATGAAGGGCAGCGGCACGCCCACCACGGGCAGGATCCCGCTGACCATGCCCATGTTCACGAAGGCATAGACGAAGAACACCATGGTCAGCGCCCCCGACAGCAGGCGCGAGAAGACCGACGGGGCGTTCGCGGCGATGGTCAGCCCCCGGGCCAGCAGCAGCAGGTACAGGAACAGCAGCAGCAGGTTGCCGACGAAGCCGAATTCTTCGGCGAAGACCGCGAAGATGAAATCGGTAGTGCGCTCGGGAATGAAATCGAGATGGGTCTGCGTGCCCTGCATGTAGCCCTTGCCCAGCATCCCGCCCGAACCGACCGCGATGGCCGACTGTATGGTGTGGAAGCCCTTGCCCAGCGGATCTGAGGCGGGATTCAGCAAGGTGCAGACGCGGTGCTTCTGGTAGTCGTGCAGCACGACCCAGTCCAGGCCGTCCGTGCACAGCGTGTCCTCCAGCGAGACCAGGGTTCCCAGCGCGATCACGCTTACCAGCGTGATGGGCACCAGCAGGCGGAACGACAGGCCGGCGAAGAACAGCACGAAGAACCCCGCGCCGAACACCAGCAGCGCGGTGCCGAGGTCGGGCTGCAGCACGATCAGCGAGAACGGCGCCAGCATCAGCACCGCGGCCACGATGAAGTCGCGTATCCGCAGGGTGCCCTGGTGCTTGTGGAAGTACCAGGCCAGCATCATGGGCACGGCGATCTTCATCACCTCGGAAGGCTGGATGCGGGTGAAGCCCAGGTTCAGCCAACGCGTGGCGCCCTTGCTGGTTTCGCCGGCGAACTCCACGCCGAACAGCAGCACCAGCCCCACCAGGTAGACCGGCACTGCCAGCCGCATCAGCGTCTGGGGCGAGAGTTGCGCCAGCAGCCACATCGCCAGCAGCGCGATGCCGTAGTTGCGTAGCTGGTCGGCGAAACGGCCGTCGAAGCCGCCTCCGGCCGAGTACATGGACATCAGCCCGATGCCGGCCAGGGCCATCAGGATCAGCAGCATGGGAGCATCGAACACCGCGACGGTGCGCAGCATGACGGTGCGCCAGGTCAGGCGGTTGAACAGGCCCGGTCCATCAATCACCGGAAGCCTCCACAGGTTGGGGTGGCGTGTCGGGCACGGGCCCGCCTGGACGCTTGCCCAGGAGCCAGAAGTCGAATACCTGGCGCGCCACGGGCGCGGCCACCGTGGCGCCCCAGCCGGCGTTCTCGACGATCAGGGCCACCGCGATGCGCGGATGGTCCAGCGGCGCGAACGCCATGAACAGGGCGTGGTCGCGCAGCCGCTCGTCGATGCGGTTGGCGTTGTAGCGTTCACCCGTACGCAGGCTGTAGACCTGCGCCGTGCCGGTCTTGCCCGCCGCGACGTAGGGCGCGCCGGCGAAGGCTCGCGCCGCCGTGCCGCTGCGCGTGACCGAAGCCATGGCCTGCTTGATCATCTTGATGTTCTCGGGCTTGAGCGGGATGCGGTAGCTCTCGTGCGGAACGGTCAGGGTCTGTTCGCCGGTGGCGCTGTCCTGCAAGGACTTGACCAGGTGGGGCTTCATGTAGACGCCGTCGTTGGCCAGCACCGAGGTGGCCTGGGCCAGTTGCAGCAGCGTGAAGGCGTTGTAGCCCTGGCCCACGCCGATGGAGATGGTCTCGCCCGCGTACCAGCGCTGCTGCTCGGGCTTGGAATAGGCCCGCCGCTTCCAGGCGGTGGACGGCAGGATCCCGGTCTTCTCGCCACCCAGGTCGATGCCGGTGATCTGGCCGAAGCCGAAGGGCTTCATGAAATCGTGGATGGCATCCACGCCCAGGTCGGCGGCCAGCGAATAGAAGTAGGTGTCGGACGAGACTTCCAGCGCGCGGCGCATGTCTATCGTGCCGTAGGCCCGTTCGCCGGAGTTGCGGTAGCGCCGGTCGCCGAACTCGAAATAGCCGGGGTCGTACATGGTGCCGGTGAAGGTCCGCTTGCCCAGTTCCAGCCCGGCCAGCGCCATGAAGGGCTTGTAGGTGGAGCCGATGGGATAGGTGCCGTACAGCGGCCGGTTGATCAGCGGGCGATCGGGCGATTCGTTCAGCGCCTTCCAGTTGTCCACGTCGATGCCGTCGACGAACAGGTTGGGATCGAACGACGGGCGGGAGACGAAGGCCAGGATGTCGCCCGTGGACGGCTCGATCGCCACCAGCGCGCCCCGCCGGTTGCCGAACGCCGTCTCGGCGATCTTCTGCAGCTCGACGTCGATGGAAAGGATCAGGTTCTTGCCCGAAACGGGCGGCGTGCGCGACAGAGTGCGCACCGCGCGGCCCGAGGCGGTCACCTCGACTTCCTCGACCCCGGTCTTGCCGTGCAGGACGGCCTCGTAGGACTTTTCCAGGCCTTCCTTGCCTATGTAGTCCGTGCCCCGGTAGTTGGAAATAGTGCCATCTTCCTCCAACCTTCCTATATCACGCTGCGAAATCCGCCCTATGTAGCCGATCACGTGCGCCGCGGCCTCGCCTTGCGGGTAGTTGCGCAGCAGCCGCGCGCGGATCTCCACTCCGGGAAAGCGGTAGGCCTGGGCGGCGAAACGGGCGACTTCCTCGTCGGTCAGGCGGCTGCGGATGGGCAGACTCTCGAACCGCCGCGACTCGCCCAGCAGTTGGCGGAAACGGCGGCGGTCGCGGGCATCGATGTTCACCACCCCACTCAGCTGCTCGATGGTCTCGTCCAGCTTGCCCGCCTTGGAGGGCGTGATTTCCAGCGTGTAGGCCGAGTAATTGCGGGCCAGCATCGCGCCGTTGCGGTCCACGACGATGCCCCGGTGGGGCGTGATGGGCACGACCGAGATGCGGTTCTGTTCGGCCCGCGCGGCATAGGCGTCGTGGTTGGCGACCTGCAGGTACCAGAACCGGGACCCGAGCAGACCGAAGCAGACGAGAACGAGCCCCACCGCCACCAGCAGGCGCAGGCGGAAATGCTGGAGTTCGCGCTCGGTATTCTTGAGTTCGGTCATGTGCTGCGGAAACCCGGCCCCTGTGGGGCCGGACGGTGTTACGAGGAGCCGGTGGCTGGCCTGGCGTGGACGGAACCTAGATGGGCCGCGTGTCGTCGGGATCCACCGCCCTACGCTGGGGAGCTTGCAGGATCCAGCCCGCCAGCGGCCACAGCAGGGCCGAGATCACGCTGTTCAGCCCCCACCACCAGCCGGGCCAGGTGCCGTCGAGCCAGCCGCGGATAGAGAATACCGTGAGTTCGGAGACGAAAAAAACCGGCAGCACGTGCAAGGCCTGCAGCCAGGGCGAGAACCACGACAGCCGCCGGTGCATCAGCAGCGCCAGGTAGACCATCAGGGTGTAGGACAGCGCATGTTCACCCAGGCGGGCCGATCCGTGCACGTCCATCAGGATGCCGAAGATGAAAGCGGTCAGCATGCCCACGCGCCGGGGCTCGTGGACGCTCCAGAATACCAGGCAGATCGCCAGCGCATCGGGAATGCCGCCCACCTGGCCCCAGGGCAGCAGGTTGAGCAGCCAGGCCAGGAACAGCGTGAGCCAGATGAACCGGGGTTCGACCGGCAGCAGCAGGTGTTCAGTCGGGACCCGGGAACGCGGCAGTGTCGAAGGGGCTTTCAACGGAAGCCCCCCCCTACGCGCTGACGCGCGCCCCCCAGGGGGCGGCACGGGTGGACCGGCAAAGCCGGATCCACTGTGCCCTGGATGAGGAGATCTGCTTTCATCGGCTGGGAGTAGCGCGTGGCGTTATGGATGACTGGGGCGACAGCTTGGACGATTCGCTCTTGGAGGATTCGTCTCCCGACACGCCGGCAAGTTCCGGCTTGATGGTCTGCAGCACCAGGAAATGCCGGTAGCGCTCCACGCCCGCCACCGGCTTGCACAGGATGCGGGCGAAGCCGGAACTGGCGTCGCGCTCGACCGATTCGACCGTGGCCACCGGCAGGCCCTCGGGATAGATGCCGTCCAGGCCGCTGGTGACCAGGGTGTCGCCCACCTGGATGTCGGCGTCGGACGCCATGAACCGCAAGCCCAGCCGGCCCGGGATCTCGCCGCCGGACGTGATGCCGCGCAAGCCGTTGCGCAGCACCTGGATGGGAATGGACTGCACGCGGTCGGTCAGCAGTGCGACCTCGGAGGTCATGGGCGAAGTGCGCACCACCTGCCCCACCACGCCGCCGTCGTCGATGACCGGCATGCCGGCGATGATGCCGTAGTGGCTGCCCTTGTCGATGATGAGCCGGCGCGAGAACGCGTCGCGCGACTCGTACAGCACCTGCACCAGGACGGCGGGGGCCGGGACGCGTTCGCTGGCGCCCAGCAGCCGGCGCAACTGGGCGTTCTCGGAAGCCAGTTGCGCGGCCTGGGCGGTCGATTGGGCCATCTCGATGCGCTGGCGGCGCATCAGCTCGATTTCCTGCTGGACGCTGCTGTTGACCTCGAAGAAATCGGCCACGTAGCGCACGCCGTCCCGGGGCAGCAGCATGACGCGCTGGAACGGGTACAGGACCACGCTGACCGCTTCGCGCAAGGCGTCGAGCGCCCGCATGCGAGTGTCGACCACCAGCATGACCAGGGACAGGAAAACGAAGAACGCCAGCCGGACCAAGGCCGGCGGCCCCTGCTTGAAAAACGACGGTGGACTGTATTGCATGGAGGTTGGTCCAGCGTCCGGCGATGCCGGGACAGGTCCCGAGGAAAAAAGACCGGGGCGAACCGCTTGTCAGCCGCTTCGCCCCGTCGCGATGGCAACCACGAGAAAGACTACTCGTTCGTGAAGATGGCGCCCAGCTTGTCCATGCGCTCGAGCGCCTGGCCGCAGCCGCGCACCACGCAGGTCAGCGGATCCTCGGCCACGATGACGGGCAGACCGGTTTCTTCCTGCAGCAGGCGGTCCAGGTCGCGCAGCAGCGCGCCGCCGCCGGTCAGCATGATGCCTTTCTCGGTGATGTCGGCGCCCAGCTCGGGCGGGGTCTGCTCCAGCGCGATCTTCACGGCCGAGACGATCTGGTTCAGCGGATCGGTCAGCGCCTCGAGGATTTCATTGGAGGAAACGGTGAAGCTGCGGGGGATGCCTTCGGACAGGTTGCGGCCCTTGACTTCCATTTCCTTGACCTCGGAGCCGGGGAACGCCGACCCGATGGCCTTCTTGATGAGTTCGGCCGTGGGTTCGCCGATCAGCATGCCGTAGTTGCGGCGGATGTAGTTGACGATGGCCTCGTCGAACTTGTCGCCGCCCACGCGCACCGAACCCTTGTAGACCATGCCGCCCAGCGAGATCACGGCGACCTCGGTGGTGCCGCCGCCGATGTCCACCACCATCGAGCCGCTGGCGTCGGAGACCGACAGGCCGGCGCCGATGGCCGCGGCCATGGGTTCCTCGATCAGGAACACCTGGCTGGCGCCCGCGCCCAGGGCCGATTCCCGGATCGCCCGGCGCTCGACCTGCGTGGAGCCGCAGGGAACGCAGATGATGATGCGGGGGCTGGGGGCGAACAGGCCCTTGGGGTGGACCATGCGGATGAACTGCTTGAGCATCTGCTCGGTCACGGTGAAGTCGGCGATCACGCCGTCCTTCATGGGACGGATGGCTTCGATGTTGCCGGGCACGCGGCCCAGCATCTGCTTGGCTTCCTTGCCCACCGCCTGGATCGTTTTCTTGCCGCTGGGCCCGCCTTCCTGGCGGATGGCCACCACCGAGGGTTCGTTCAGCACGATGCCCTTGCTGCGGACGTAGATCAGCGTGTTGGCGGTGCCAAGGTCGATCGCCAGATCATTGGAAAAATAACTGCGCAGGAAACTGAACATCGGGAATCTTTTATGAAGAACGGATGCGGGGTGGGCGGGTCCGGTAAACGCGAAATGATAACTTATAATCCTGGTTCAATACCCTGAAACTGCATCAAAGTTCTGCATTATTCTCGATTCTGCGGTCTTCGAAGCAGTGCTACGACCCACCCGGCCCCGAAGCGCGCACCAGCCCCGTCCGACGCCGTTTCGCCGCCTTTCCATCACACTGCCATGGCGCTTACCGAAACCGACGTCACGCGCATCGCGCGGCTGGCCCGTCTCGAACTTGCGGGCGACACCCAGGCCCGCGTCCTGAAGGACCTGAACGGCATCTTCGGCCTGATCGAGCAATTGCAGGCGGTCGACACCCAGGGCGTGGAACCGCTCACCCACCCCATCTCGGCCATCGAGGACGTGGTCCTGCGCCTGCGCGAGGACGCCGCCACCGAACCGGCCACCGCCGAATCGCGCGACGCCCTGCTGGCCAACGCCCCGGCCGTCCAGGACGGCCTGTTCCTGGTGCCCAAGGTCATCGAGTAAGCCCATGCCACAACCCCTGCACACCGAATTCGCCGGCATCGCCGAGCTGCGCAAGGCCCTGGACGAACGCCGGATCTCGGCCGTCGAACTGGCGCAGAGCGCGCTCGACGCCATCGCCGCCCGCCACGAGCTCAACGCCTTCCTGCACGTGGACCCCGAACTGACGCTGGCCCAGGCCCGCGCCGCCGACACCGCGCTGGCGGGCGGCCAGGCCGGCCCGCTGGCCGGCATCCCCATCGCCCACAAGGACGTCTTCGTCACCCGCGGCTGGCGCACCACCGCGGCCAGCGCCATGCTGAAGAACTACGTCAGCCCGTTCGACGCCACCGTGGTCGAGCGGCTGGGCGCGGCGGGCGCGGTCACCCTGGGCAAACTCAACTGCGACGAGTTCGCGATGGGCTCGTCCAACGAGAACTCGGCCTACGGCCCGGTCCTCAACCCCTGGGACACCGCGGCAGTGCCCGGCGGCTCGTCCGGCGGCTCCGCCGCCGCGGTCGCCGCGGGCCTGGCCGTGGGCGCCACCGCCACCGACACCGGCGGCTCGATCCGGCAGCCGGCCTCGCTGTGCGGCGTCAGCGGCATCAAGCCCACCTACGGCACCGTGTCCCGCTACGGCATGATCGCCTACGGCTCCAGCCTGGACCAGGGCGGCCCCATCGCCCGCCACGCGCGCGACCTGCTCGAACTGCTGGACCCCATCACCGGCTTCGACCAACGCGATTCCACCAGCCTGGAACGCTGCGGCGCCGAGCCCAACGCTCCCGGCCGCGTGCGCGCGGCGTTCGGCGCATTCGCGGCGCGGGCCCAGGGCGACCAGCCGCTGGCCGGCCTGCGCATCGGCATCCCGCGCGAATTTTTCGGCGCCGGCCTGGCCGACGACGTACGCATGGCCATCGAGACCGCGCTGCAGCAGTTCGAGGCGCTGGGCGCCCAGCGGGTCGACATCTCCCTGCCACGCACGGAACTGTCCATCCCGGCCTACTACGTCATCGCCCCCGCCGAGGCCTCGAGCAACCTGTCGCGCTACGACGGCGTGCGCTACGGCCACCGCGCGGACGAGTACCGCGACCTGGCCGACATGACCAGCCGCTCGCGCGCCGAAGGCTTCGGCCTGGAAGTGCAGCGCCGCATCCTGACCGGCGCCTACGTGCTATCGCACGGCTACTACGACGCCTACTACCTGCAGGCGCAGAAGGTGCGCCGGCTGGTGGCGGACGATTTCCAGAAGGCGCTGCGGGACCAGTGCGACGTGATCGTCGGCCCCGTGTCCCCCACCGTGGCCTGGAACCTGGGCGAGAAGACGGACGACCCGGTGGCCATGTACCTGGCCGACATCTACACGCTCAGCCTGAACCTGGCGGGCCTGCCCGGGGTGTCCATCCCCTGCGGCTTCGGCCTGGGTCCGGTGCACGGCCAGCGCCCCGTCGGCCTGCAGATCATCGGCAATTATTTCGACGAAGGCCGGTTGCTGGCCATCGCCGATGTTTTCCAACGAACCACGGATTGGCACACTCGCCGCCCCGGCAGCCTGTGACCTCCGCAGCGGAATGAACGTATGAACTGGGAAGTCGTCATCGGTCTGGAAACGCACGTGCAACTGTCCACGGCGTCCAAGATCTTCTCGGGCAGCAGCACCCGCTTCGGGGCCCCGGCCAACATGCAGGCCAACGCCGTCGACCTCGCGCTGCCGGGCACGCTGCCGGTCATGAACCGGGGCGCGGTCGAACGCGCCATCAAGCTGGGCCTGGCGCTGGGCTCGCACGTCGCCCCGCGCTCCATCTTCGCCCGCAAGAACTACTTCTATCCCGACCTGCCCAAGAACTACCAGATCAGCCAGTACGAGATCCCGGTGGTGCAGGGCGGCTCGCTCACCTTCTTCGTGGGCGAACGGGAAATGACCATCAACCTGACCCGGGCCCACCTGGAAGAGGACGCGGGCAAGTCGCTGCACGACGACTTCGCCGGCCCCCACGGTGAAAAGTCCACCGGCATCGACCTGAACCGCGCCGGCACCCCGCTGCTGGAAGTCGTGTCCGAGCCCGAGATGCGTTCGGCCGAGGAAGCCGTGGCCTACGCCAAGGCGCTGCACGCGCTGGTGGTCTGGCTGGGCATCTGCGACGGCAACATGCAGGAAGGCTCGTTCCGCATCGACGCCAACGTATCCGTGCGCCCGGTCGGCCAGAAGGAATTCGGCACCCGCACCGAGACCAAGAACGTCAACTCGTTCCGCTTTCTCGAACGCGCCATCCAGTACGAGATCCGGCGCCAGATCGAACTGATCGAGGACGGCGGCAAGGTCGTACAGGAAACCCGCCTGTACGATCCCGACCGCGACGAGACCCGCAGCATGCGATCCAAGGAAGACGCGCACGACTACCGCTACTTCCCGGATCCCGACCTGCCGCCGCTGGTCATCGCTCCGGACTGGATCGAGCGCGTGCGCGCCGACATGCCCGAGCTGCCCGGCGCCAAGCGCGCGCGCTTCGAGGCCGACTACGGCCTGCCCGCCTACGACGCCGCCCAACTCACCGGCAGCCGCGACACCGCCGACTTCTTCGAGGCCACCGCCAAGGCCCTGCCCGCCGGCCAGGCCAAGCTGGCCGCCAACTGGGTCATGGGCGAGCTGGCCGCCGCGCTGAACCGCGAGGAAAAGGACATCGCCCAAAGCCCCGTCGCCAGCGCCCAACTGAGCAAACTGCTGGCACGCATCGCCGACGGCACGATCTCGAACAAGATCGCCCGCGACGTCTTCGCCGCCATCTGGCAGGGCGAGAACGGCGGCGACGCCGATGCCATCATCGAGGCCCGCGGGCTCAAGCAGATCAGCGACACCGGCGCCATCGGCCAGATGATCGACGACGTGCTGGCCGCCAACCCCGCCATCGTGGCCGAGTACCGGGCCGGCAAGGAAAAAGCCTTCAACTCGCTGGTCGGCCAGGTGATGAAGGCCGCCAAGGGCAAGGCCAACCCGCAGCAGGTCAACGAACTGCTCAAGCAGAAGCTGGCCTAGGGCCTCATGGCACAGGGCGAACTCTGGCTGATCCGCCACGGACAAAGCACGGCCAATGCCGGGGCGGCCACCTCCGAGGTGGGCGCCAGCCCGCTGACGGCGCTGGGGCGCGAACAGGCGCTCCTCGCGGCCGGCCAGGTCGACCGTCGCCCCGACCAGTTGATCGTCTCGCCCTTCCTGCGCGCGCAGGAAACCGCCGCCCCCATCCTCGAGCGGTGGCCCGGCGTCCCGATGCAGGTCTGGCCCATCCAGGAATTCACCTACCTGTCGGCCATCAAGTGCGCGGGCCTGAACGTGCACGAGCGCCGGCCGCTGGCCGATGCCTATTGGCGGCGCGCCGACCCCGACTACCGCGACGGCGACGACGCCGAATCGTTCTCCGAGTTCGCGGACCGGCTGCGCGCCTTCGACGAACGCGTGCGCACGCTGCCCGGCTTCGTCGTCGCGGTCGGCCACGGCCAGTTCTTCCACGCCTACCAGCTCGCGCTCGCGCTGGGGCTGGAAACCACGTCGCCGTGGATGCGGCGCTTCCGCGAAACCGACCTGGCCTCGCCCATCGAGAATGGGCAGGTCGTGCGGGTGGATCCCACGGCGCGCGCCCTTCGTTGATGCAGCGCCTCCGGCGATTGGCCGGATTTCCTGGATAGTCCATCCAGCCCCCGGGGGCTGATCGGATCGGCCCACGCTCCTAAGCTGGAACCCTCGTTTCCATCGCACAGGAGTTTCCCATGGCAGACCATTCGATACGCGGCAAGGTCGCACTGATCGCCGGCGGCGCGAAGAATCTTGGCGGACTGATCGCACGCGACCTGGCCGCCCAGGGCGCCAAGGCCGTCATCGTCCACTACAACAGCCCGGCGTCCAAGGCGGACGCGGACGCCACCGTGGCCGCGGTCCGCGCGGCGGGCGCCGAGTCGGCCGCGCTGCAGGCGGACCTGACGACTGCCGGCGCGGTGGCGAAGCTGTTCACCGACGCCGTCGCCGTGGCCGGACGACCCGACATCGCGATCAACACCGTGGGCAAGGTGCTCAAGAAACCCATCGTCGACATCAGCGAAGCCGAGTACGACGAGATGTCGGCGGTCAACGCCAAGTCGGCGTTCTTCTTCCTGAAGGAAGCCGGCCGCCACGTGAACGACAACGGCAAGGTCGTGACGCTGGTGACCTCGCTGCTTGGCGCGTTCACGCCGTTCTACGCCGCCTACGAGGGCACCAAGGCGCCGGTGGAGCACTTCACCCGCGCGGCGGCCAAGGAGTTCGGCCAGCGCGGCATCTCGGTAACCGCGGTCGGCCCGGGTCCGATGGACACGCCCTTCTTCTATCCCGCCGAGCAGGCCGAGGCGGTGGCCTATCACAAGACCGCGGCGGCCCTGTCGCCGTTCTCGAAGACCGGGCTGACCGACATCCAGGACGTCGTCCCGTTCATCCGGCATCTGGTCAGCGACGGCTGGTGGATCACGGGCCAGACCATTCTCATCAACGGCGGCTACACCACCAAGTAGCGCCATCCTGCTCTATGCTTGGGACATGGATCGCGTCGACCAGTATCGCGTCTTCGTCCAGGTGGCGGAGATGGGCAGTTTCATCAAGGCGGCTCACGCGCTGGAGCTGCCGCGCGCCTCGGTGTCGGCGGCCGTCCAGCAGTTGGAGGAACAGGTCGGCGCCCGCCTCCTTCACCGCACGACACGGCGCGTCGCCCTGACCGCCGACGGCCAGCAGTTGATCGAACGGATACGGCCGCTGCTGGCCGAGGTCGAGGACATCGACCAGTTGTTCCACGCGCGCGGGAAACAGGCGGCCGGACGGCTGACGGTGGACGTTCCCAGCCGCATCGCGCGGCGCCTGGTCGTGCCCGCGCTGCCCGGCCTGCTGCAGCGCCATCCCCGCCTGCAACTGCTGCTGCGTTCGGGCGACCGCGCCATCGACCTCGTGCGCGAAGGCGTGGACTGCGCGGTGCGCATCGGCGTCCTGCACGACAGCAGCCTGGTCGTGCGTCCGCTCGGCGACATCGCGCTGATCAATTGCGCCAGTCCCGCCTACCTGCACCAGCGCGGCGAGCCCCGGCACCCCGACGAACTGGCCGGCGGCCACTGGGCCGTGGGCTACGCATCGGCCAGTACGGGACGCGAAACGGCGTGGGAATACCTGGACACCGACGGTGAACCGCGCACCCGGAACGTGCCCAGCCAGGTGGTGGTGAACAATGCCGAGAACTACATCGCCTGCTGCCGGATGGGCCTGGGGCTGATCCAGATCCCGCGCTTCGACGTACGGCATCTGCTCGATGCCGGCGAACTGGTCGAAGTCATGCCCGGCTTGCGCCCCGCGCCCATGCCCGTCTCCCTGCTCTATCCTCATCGCCGGCAGCGCTCGCGCCGGCTGGGCGTGTTCGTGGAATGGTTCGAGGCACTGATGCGGCCGCACCTGGGCGCCTGAACATACGGGCGATTCTTCCCGGTTCTCGGGAGATAAGTTTCTTTCATTATGGCGGCGGCGCGCATCGCGCCCACAATGTGCCGGCACACAACAAGGAGCCGCGCATGACCATCGAACGCCTGAACGAAAACGCCCACATGAGCAAGATCGTGATCCACGACAACCTCGTCTACATGTCGGGGCAGGTCGCGGACGATCCGACGCAGGACTTCGACGGCCAGTTGCGCCAGATCCTGGCCAAGCTCGACGCCCAGCTCGAGGGCATAGGCCTGGACCGCAAGCACATCCTGAGCGCCATGGTCTGGATCGACGACTACAAGAAGTGGCCGAAACTGAACGAGATCTGGGACCAATGGGTGATCGCCGGCCACAAGCCGGTACGCTCCTGCGTGGAGGCCAAGCTGGCCTTTCCCGAGTACGAGGTCGAGATCGCCGTGACCGCGGCGCGCAAGCTGTAGGCCAACGCCCCTCCGGGCACACGAGGCGCATCATGATCCCGACCCTTATCCGGCGAGCGTCGCTCGCCCTGCTGTTCGCGGTGGCCGCTCCGGCGGCCCAGGCCCAGGAGCCCCTGAAGCTGGTGGTGGGCCTGCCCGCCGGCGGCAACTTCGACATCATCGCGCGCCTGCTGGCGGACAAGCTGCGCGTCTCGCTCAACCAGCCGGCCATCGTCGAGAACCGGCCGGGCGCGCAGGCGCGGCTGGCCATCCAGCACGTCAAGGCGGCCGCGCCCGACGGCAACACGCTGGTGGTGGCGCCGGGCGCGACCATCTATCTGTATCCGCACGTGTTCAAGCAGCTGGGCTACGACCCGTTCACCGATCTCGCGCCGGTGGCCAAGCTGCCGACCTGGGAACTGGGGCTGGCCGTGCCGGCCTCGTCCCCGGCGCGCAGTCTGCAGGATTTCCTGGCCTGGGCCAAGGCCCATCCCGCGGCGGCCTTCTACGGCACGCCATCAGCCGGCAGCATCCAGCATTTCCTGGGCGTCTCGCTGTCGCAGACCACCGGCGTGCGAATGGAACACATCGGCTACAAGGGCGCCGCCGAAGTCATCACCGCGCTGGTCGGCGCGCAGATCCCGGCCGCGATCCTGAACATAGGCGAGATGCTGAACCTGCAGCAGGCCGGCAAGGTCCGCATCCTGGCCACCTTCGGCTCGCAGCGGGCGGCGGAACTGCCGGACGTGCCGACGGCGGCGGAACTGGGCCTGCGCATGGGTCCGGCCCAGGGCTGGGGCGGCATCTACGCGCCGGCGCGCACGCCGGATGCCCGCATCGCCCAGCTCAACGCGGCCATCGTCCGCGCCTTGAAGGAACCCGACGTGCGCGCGAAGCTGGCCCAGATGGGCATGACCCCGGTCGACAGCACGCCCCGGCAACTGGACGAGCAAGGCCGCCGCGAACTCGAACAATGGCGCCAGGCGGTGCAGGCCTCCGGCTTCAGTGCTGATTAGTGGCCTACCAAGATATAAGGAAGCAACGATGTTCTCTTTGACCACCCGCTCGGTGCAGGGCACACCGACCGGCTGTTTGCAGACCGCCCAGGGCTGCTATCCGATCGCGGCATCGGCCCGGGCGCTTGGGCTGGACACGATGCCGGATGCCCTGGTCGACCTGTTCCGCGACTGGGACGCCCACCAGCCGAGGCTGGCGCGTATCGCCGCCGCCGAAAGCGAGCTGCGCGCGCTGGCCGTGCCGGCCGACGCCCCTGAGCTGGCGCCGTTGCAATATCCCGGCAAGGTCTTGTGCGCCGGCGCCAACTACTACGATCATCTGGCCGAGATGAAGGTACCCGACGCGCACGACAAGTCCGCGCAGCGGTTGTTCTTCTTCTTCAAGCCCGCGCGGCAGGCGGTGGTGGGTCCTGGCGCGACCGTGGGCATTCCGCGTGGCTGCCAGTCCTTCGATTGGGAGATCGAACTGGCGCTGGTGATCGGCCGCGAGGCCCGCGCGATCGCGCCCGAAGACTGGCGCGAGCACGTCGCGGCCTATTGCGTGGCGATCGATTTTTCCGCCCGCGACCTGAACCGCGCACCCGAGACCTTCTACAAATTCGACTGGGTCGCGGGCAAGGCGCACGACACCAGTTGCCCACTCGGCCCGCTGGTGCCGGCCGCCTTCGTTCCCGACCCGCATGACCTGGCCATGCGCCTGGACGTCAATGGCGACGTCCGGCAGGACGCCCGCACCTCGGGCATGATCTTCGACATCGGCGAACAACTGGCGACGCTGTCCCGCATCATGACGCTGGAGCCCGGCGACGTGGTGCTGACCGGCACCCCCGCGGGCGTGGGCGCCGCGCGCCGCAGCTTTCTTGCCGCGGGCGACGTGGTCAGCGCCCGGATCGAGTCCCTTGGCGCCCTGCGGGTGGAGATCCAGCCGCCGCTGGCCTGATGGCAGGCGGGGCGCCGGCTTCCCGCGCCCGCGCCTCCAGTCCCGCGATCTCATGCACCACGTCCAGGAAATGGCCGACCGCCGGCGAGACCGGGCGATGGGCATGGGTGATGACGCCCACGGGCGGAATGGTCAGCGGCAGGGCGAAGGGCAGAATGGCGAACAGCCCCTGGTCGCGGTAGTAGGCGGCCACGCGTCCCGGCACGACGGCCAGCATGTCGGACTTCTGGATCACCGCCTGGCTGAGCAGCAACGACGCGGTCTCGACGCGCGGCCGGGGCACCGCCACGCCGGCCTTCACGAACATCTGCTCGAACTGGGGCCGCATGGGCGCGAACTCGGTCGGCAGTATCCATTGCGACGCGGCCAGTTCGGACAGCTCCAGCCTGCGCCTGCGCGCCCAGGGATGGCCGCTGCGCACGACCACGCAGACAGGCTCGTCATACAGCAATTCGCTCTCGAACGCCGGGTCCTGGGTGGCCGCCGTCAGGCGGCCCAGGACCACGTCCAGCTCATGGCGCGCCAGCGCCGGCAGCAGCACCTCGTTGCTGCCCTCGGTGGCCAACACCACCACGTCCGGCCAGCGGGCATGCAACCGGTCCAGCGCCGTGCCCAGCAACACCGACACCGCCGCCGGGAACACGCCCACCCGCACGCGGCCGTGCGCGCCCTCGCGTATCAGTTGGACCTCGGTCAGGGAATCTCCCACGCTGCGCAGGATGCTGCGGGCCCACCGTATGGCCGCGTCGCCGCCCGGCGTGGGCCGCAGGCCGCTGGACGAGCGCGTGAACAACTGCGTGCCGTAGATGTCCTCGGCGTCGCGCAGCAGCTTGCTGGCGGCGGGCTGCGTCATGCTGAGCCGCGCCGCGGCCTTGTGGATGCTGCCGGTGTTGTCCAGCACGTCGAGCAGTTCCAGGTGCCGCAGCCGCAGCCGGCCCCGCACGCGGTTGTCCAGCCGGATGTCCATGTTGCTCCCCTTGTCGTCCGTCCGCGGCGCGGCGGGCGCATTCATGCTTCTTCCCCATACACGGTGTCGCACCATGACACCGACGCACCCAATGCCGCCGACAGGATCCGGCCATGGGCCATGAGGAGGTCCCGGTGGCGTGCCGCGTTCGGTTCCACCCGCTGCGCCAGGCCGGACAGTGTCAGCGCCCCCGCGAAGGCATCCTGGTCGCCGAACACCGGCACCGACCAGGACGTGACGAACTGGTGATAGAGGCCGCTCGAATGCGTGGGCAGGTCCTCGGGCAGCGCGATCCGCCGGTCGCCCACGACCCAGACATGGAAGATCTGCCCCGTGGCGCTGCCGTCGAAGGGCAGCAGGCTGCCGGCCGTAAGCTGATCGTGCATGCCCTCGTTGGGCTGGATGCGGAACAGGCACAGGCGCTGGCCTTCGCTGGCCACGTAATAGGACGCGGTTTCCCCGCTCAGCCGCGACAGTTCGCGCAGTTGCGGCACGACGACGTCGGCCAGGCGGAAACTGCGCTCGCATACCCGGCCCAGGTACAGTACCCGCGGGCCCAGCGAATAACGGCCGTCTGCATGGCGCACCACGTAGCGCGTGCGCACCAGTGAATTCAGCAGGCGGTAGATGGTGGTCTTGTGCAGCGGCAGGCGCGCGGCGAAATCGGCCAGGCTGAGACGGTCGGCGTCCAGCCGGAAACAGTCCAGGACGGCCATGGCCCGCTCCACGGCGGTCACGCCTTCGTTGCTCATGCGGCTTTCCTTGCGTACGGGGCAGGCATCGCTATCTGCAGGATCGTTGTATAGAGTACAACGAAATTGTATGCATTAAAGTCCCATCGAGCGGTCCAATCCGTGCCGCCGTCCCTCCCAGGAGCTCGCATGACATCCGCCCCCGATCATCCCGACTGGCTGGCCTCCTCCCTGCTGGCCGACGTCGGCGCCTACGCGCTGTCCGTGCGCATCAAGCCGCTGGACCCCGCCTGGCGGCTCTGGGGACCGGCGCTGCCGGTGTCCGTCCCCCCGGGCGACAACCTCGCCATCCACCACGCGCTGACTCTCGCCCAGGCCGGCGAGGTGCTGGTAGTCGATGCCCAGGCCTACCTGGAACGCGCCGTCATGGGCGGCATCATGACCACCCAGTCCAAGGCCGCGGGCCTGGCCGGCGTGGTCATCGACGGCGCCATCCGCGACAGCCTGGAGCTGGTCGAGCTGGGCCTGCCGGTCTTCGCGGCGGGAACGCACCCGGCCGGCCCCTCGAAGAAGGGCGACGGCAGCGTGCTGCATCCGATCGTCTGCGCGGGCGCCCCCGTGCGCGCGGGCGACTGGATCCACGGCGACTGCGACGGCGTCGTGGTCGTGCCGATGGAACGCAAGGACGAACTGCTGGCCGCCGCGCACGCGAAGTACCTGCGCGAGCAGGAGCGCATGGCCGCCATCGCCCGCGGCGAACTCAAACCCGCATGGCTGGACGCGGACCTGGCACGGGCCGCCATTGCCGTGGGCCCCCGCTAGCGCGCATGCCGCGCCCCTACCCGACAACGAACCGGAGACGACTCATGCATCAACGCACCCTCCTGGCCGGCGCCCTGGCCGGCCTGGCCCTGTGCGCCGCGCCCACCGCCGGCGCACAATCCTATCCCGCCAAATCCCTGCGCTTCGTCGTACCGTTCGCCGCGGGCGGCCCGGCCGACGTGGTGGCACGCGAGGTCGCCACCAAGCTGGGCCAGCAACTGGGCCAGACCATCGTGGTGGAAAACATGGGCGGCGGCCACGGTGTCCCGGCCATGAACGCCGTCGGCCGCGCGGCCCCCGACGGCTACACGCTGCTGATGGCGGCGTCGGGCAACGTCACCATCCAGCCGCTGACCATGCGCAGCAGCGCCGAGGCGATGAAGCGCCTGGTGCCGGTCGGCATGGTGTCCAGCAGCCCCCACGTGCTGGTGGCGACGACGAAGATTCCCGTCGCCAACGTACAGGAACTGATCGACTACGCCCGCCAGCATCCGGGCAAGGTGAACTTCGGTTCGGCCGGCACCGGGGGCGTGGCGCACCTGGGCATGGAGCTGTTCAAAGCCCTGAGCCGCACCCAGATCGAGCACATCCCCTACAAGGGCACCTCGCAGGTCATGGTGGATCTGGCCTCGGGCGAGGTCCAGGCCTTGTTCAGCAGCATGCCCTCGCTGAAGGCGTTGATCGACAAGGGCTCGATCCGGGCGCTGGGGCTGACGGCCCCCAGCAAGGCGTCGGACACCGCCAGCCTGCCGCTGATCTCGGCCACGCTGCCCGGCATGGAATACACCACCTGGTACGGCCTGTACGCGCCCACGGGCACGCCGCAGCCCGTCATCGACAAGCTCAACGCCGAGCTGCGCAAGACGCTGACCGATCCCGCGCTGGTCGCCCGCATGCGCGAACAGAGCGTGGACCTGATCGCCAGCACCCCTGCCGAACTGGACGCCCGCACGAAGCAGGACACCGAAAAATGGGGACGGCTGATCAAGGAAGAGAACCTGAAGATCGACTGAACCTCTTCCTTCGTACCCGCGACGCCCGCGACCGCCCCGCTCGGTCGCGGGCGTTTTTTTGTGCTATTTCAATAATCAAAATATAAATGATAGTGAGAATTAATCTTGATTAAAATCCATATTTGCTCAAGAATCTCGGCTTCGTTCGTCTACGCCCCCGCGGCCCGGTTGGTTCCATGTCTCGTCCGTCCCCCTCCCGTCCCACTCGGTCCCGCCTGCGCCGGGCGATCCAAGTCGCGCTGAGCGCCCCCCTGGCCACGGCCGCCGTCGCCGTGGCGCAGGAGGCCCACACCCTGGCCCCCGTCGTCGTCACCGGCACCCGTACCGAAAAGACGCTGGACGACACCCCCATCCGCACCGAAGTCGTCACCCGCGAGGAGATCGAGCGCACCCACGCCCGCACCCTGACCCAGGCGCTGGAGAACATCCCCGGCCTGCAGTTGCGGGAGATCCACGGCAAATCGGGCTACGAGCTGTCCCTGCAAGGCCTGAGCAGCGACCAGGTGCTGGTGCTGATCGACGGCCTGCCGATCTCGGCCAGCACCGGCTCCACGGTGGACCTGAGCCAGTACCTGCTGACCGACGTCGACCACATCGAAGTGGTCAAGGGCGCCACCTCGGCGCAATACGGCAGCTCGGCCATGGGCGGCGTCATCAACGTCATCACCCGCCCCGCGCAGCCCGGCCTGTCGGGCACGGCCACCCTGGACGCCGGCAGCTACGGCAGTCAGAACAGCAAGGGTGGTTCGTGGCGGCCGGCCAACCGGCACGGCCAGTTCTCCATCCAGGGCGGCAACGAACAACTGCGCGGCCGCATCGCCGCCGACGTGCTGGACGACGACGGCTTCGGCATCAACCCCGACGCCTGGAGCCGCCAGGGCGACAAGATCCGCCGCCAGCAGTATTCGGCGCGCGCGGACTGGCTGCCCGACGCCCGCCAGCGCTACTTCGTGGACGGCAGCGTCTACCGCGAGGACGACACCCAGCGCTACACCACCTTCGTGCCGCCCAACCTGCTGCCGCAGCGCAAGACCGAAACCATCGAGCGCAAGCGCATCACCGGCGGCGGCCAGTGGGAACTCGGCAACGGCACCAAACTGCAATTGAAAGGCGTGGGCGAGCGCTACGACAGCACCTCCCAGGCCTACTCCAACGAATTCGCGACCACGCGCCGCAACGCCAGGCAGGAAATGGGGCACCTGACGGCCCAGGTGGACCTGCCGGCCTGGCGCAACCAACTGTGGCAGTTCGGCGCCGACTACCACTACGAAGACCTCAGGCAGGACAACAACGGCGTCTCGGAATTCGTGCGCAGCGGCTCGGTCGACCGTTCCAGCAAGGAAGTCTTCGCCCAGAACGACATCATCTTCAACGACACCTGGGAACTGCTGCTGGGCGCCCGCTACCAGGACGACTCCGACTTCGGCGGCCACTTCGCGCCCAAGGCCAGCCTGCGCGGCAAGCTGCTCAACACCCAGGACTGGAGCGGCGTGCTGCGGGCAAGCTTCGGCCAGGGCTACCGCGTGCCCAACCTGAAGGAACGCTACTACCTGTTCGACCACAGCGCCCTGGGCTACATGGTGCTGGGCAACCCCGACCTGAAGCCCGAGGCGTCCAACAGCTTCCAGCTGGGCGGCACCTTCACCTTCCGCCAGGACGTCACGTTCGAGGTCAATGCCTTCATGAACCGGGTGAAGGACCTGATCCAGACGGACATGAGCAACACCGCCATCATCAATGGCGTCACGGCCTACACCTACCGCAACATCGCGCGCGCCCGCACCCAGGGCATCGAGACCGGCCTGCGCTGGCAGGCCACTCCCGCCCTCGCGCTGAACGTCGGCTACACCTTCACCGACGCCAAGAACCTGGACACCGACGGCGAACTGACCCGGCGGCCGCGCCACATCGGCCGCGTCGGCGCCGACTGGCGCGCCCTGCCCGACACCACGGTATCCGTGCGCACCCGCATCCAGAGCAGCGAGCTGATCTCGTCCGACGACGTCGCGCAGTCCAACGGCGGCTCGGGCGGCGGCGGCCGCTCGCCGGGCTGGACCACGCTGGACCTGATGGTGAACCAGAAGATCGGCCGCCAGCTCACGGTGTTCGCCGGCATCAACAACCTGTTCGACCGCCAGCGCGACTTCTCCAACCCAACCGATTTCGGCCCGCTTCGAGGCCGCTTCGTCTACGTCGGGGCGCGCTACGCCTTCGGCTCGACCCAATAACCTTTTCCTAGGGGGGAACCCACCATGCAATCCAGATCCTTGTTCACGCTCGGCGCCCTGTGCGCCGCCCTGGCGCTCGCGGGCTGCGGCGGCGGTGGCGATGGCGGCAGCACCGGGGGCGGCGGCAACAATGGCGGCGGGGACGGCGGCGGCACGACGCCCACGCCCACCAACAAGTTCACGCAAAGCGGCGAATGGAAATTCACGCTGCCCGCGGCCGGCGCCTCGGTCTGCTACGACTTCGACACCAAGACCGCCGTGGCCAGTTGCTCCGGCAACACCTGGGACCTGAAACTGACCAGCAGCGGCCTGACCGGCACCCTGTGGACCAACAGCGGCACCAGCGGCACGGGATCGGGCGGCGCGTTCGGCGGACCGTTCGAACACACCTGGGACGAACTGAAGACCTACCAGAACGCCACGACGGACCCGACCAGCGGCGCGGCATTGCCCGCTACCGTCTACGCGGCCGATGCCGCAGCCAGCGTATTCACCGGTACCAACGACATCCGTGCCGCGGCATTCGAGTACGGGGTGACGGGCAGCTCCACCGACCATAGCCTGTACCCCAACTTCCGCGTCTTCCTGATCACCGCCAACAGTGCCGCGGTAGTCGGATCGACCACCACCCCGGTCACCACCGGCGACGGCGTGTTCGCCCTGCAGGTCACCGGCTACTACGGCGGCCCGGGCGGCACGACTTCCGGCCACATCTCGTTCCGCTGGGTCACCCGCACCACCGCCCCCGTCATCCAGACCGCCACGGTCGACGCCACCAGCGGCTGGGTCTACTACGACCTGGTCAACAAGCGCACCGTGGACCAGAGCGGTACGTGGCACATCGCCTTCAACCGCTACAACGTCAAGCTGAACGGGGGATCCTCGGGCACCGGCACCATCGCCGGCTTCCTCGGCAAGACCCCGGCCGGTTTCTACGACACCACGGGCAAGCCCATTGCCGCCAAATTCACCAGCACGACCAGCACGTCGGACACCGAAGCCGAACTGACCGCCACCGACCTGGCCACCCCGGCCCGGACCTCCGCATGGGTCAAGGACAGCAACTCCTCGGCGCTCAACCCCGCCGTGCAGGGTGCCTACCCCAACCCGCTGAGCTACGGCTGGTACACCTACTACCCCACCGCGGCCGCGGCCAAGAACGCGGGACTGCCCGAAGTCGCCCACATCATCAGCGCCAACCCGGCCAACGGCACCTTGATCCGCAACGGCGAAGGCAGCAGCTACACGCGCCTGCACCTGACCGGCATCACTTACGCGGATCCCCAGGACGCCAACAGCGCCCAGACGTGGACCTTCGCCTACGATCTCCAGCCAGCGGCTGACTGATTCGTTTTGGAGCGGTTGTACTTTCACCGCCATCCCTAGGGACGGCGGTTTTTTTTCGTCGCGAAAGCGTGCGCCCCTCTGCTAATATTTCGCGCAGCATTGCTCGCCGTCTCCACCACCCCCCACCCTCTGGAGAGTCCCCCATGCGTAAGCTCATCGGCCTGTTGAGCCTCGTCCTGCTATTGGCTGCGTGTTCCGAAAAGAGCGCCGACAAGGAAATCAAGGTGGCGGTATCGCCGGCTTCTCCTCCCAACCTGTTCGAGGAAAACGGCACCACCAAGGGCCTGGACCTCGATATCTTCGAGAGCTACTGCAAGGCCCGGGGCTGCAAGCTGAAGATCACGGCCTACGACTGGCAGGGCATGCTGGGCGCGGTGGTCAGCAAGCAGGCTGACGTGGCGTTCTCCGGCATCTCCATCACCAAGCAGCGCGAAGAGGTCATGGATTTCTCCAAGCCCTACATGGAGAACACCTGGAACCTGGTCAGCCTGAAGAGCCGCAACATCAAGTTCGACGACCTGGCCGAGATGAAGAAGTACAGCGTCGGCTATCCGCGCGGCATGGCCTACAGCGACTTCATCAAGAACGACCTGACCCCCAAGGGCGTCTACACGCTCGACAAGGTCAAGATGTACCCGTCCTATAACGAGGTGCTGTCCGACCTGCAGAACGGCAACCTGGACCTCGCCTTCCTGGACGGCACCGTGGCCTCGGTCTACCGCAAGACGCTGCCCATCCAGGACAGCTACGTCTTTACCGGCTTCGACCGCTTCGGCTTCGCCTTCCCCAAGGGCTCCAAGCTGCGCGAGGACTTCGACAACTACATGGCGAACGAGCTCAAGCCCGAAGGCGTGCAGGCCATCATCAACAAATGGATGCAATAGTCCCCCCCGTACGCCCTTCGGGCGCCCCCCAGGGGGCGATGCGGGTGGACCGGCGGAGCCGGATCCACCGCATCCTGGGTCTGGTGCCGCTGTCTGGGGTTGTGGCAGTGGTGCTTCCCGCCATAGGCATGGCCTAGCCCAATGGATCTGGCGCGAATCTTCGGGCTGCTGGGGACGGGGGTTGGATATACGGTCCTGGTGACGCTGGCTTGCAGCGCCACGGGGGTGGTCGTCGGGCTGGCGATCGCGATCCTGGGGCGGCTGGGGTGGCGGGCGGTGGATGGGGTGCTTGGGGTATTCACCTACGTTTTCCGCGGCATTCCGGTGCTGGTGCTGCTGTTCATCGTGTTCTTCGGGCTGCCCACCATCGGTGTCAGCGTGCCGCCGCTGGTGTCGATGATGCTGAGCCTGGGGCTGATCACCGGCGCCTATCTGGGCGAGGTGTTCCGCGGCGCGCTCGATTCGGTGGAAGCCAGCGAGGTGCTGGCGGCCGAGGCGATGGGCATGAGCCGGGTGCAGATATTCGCCTACATCGAGTTGCCGCAGATGCTGCGATTCTCGGTGCCGGGCATGGTCAACGAATTCACCACCGTGCTGAAGTACTCGCCCTTCGGCTACACGGTAGGCATCCCCGAAGTCATGAAACAGGCCATGGCGCTGTCCGCCGCCACGCTGCGCGGCGTGGAGATCTATTTCGCCGTGGGCCTGGTGTACTTCGCGATCTACAAGATACTGGTGACGGCGATCTGGGCGCTGGAGAAGCGCTGCCGCGTGCCGGGCCTGACGGAGCATTGAGAAACGGCCATGGCGCTACTGACAGTCCGCGATCTGAAGATGGCCTACGACGGCCGGACGGTGCTCAACGGCATCGACCTGGACCTGGAGGAAGGCGAACTCAAGGTGGTGATGGGCCCCTCGGGCTGCGGCAAGTCGACCCTGCTGCGCTGCCTGAACCGACTGGTCACGCCCACTTCCGGGCAGATCATCTTCCGGGGCGAGGACGTCATGCGGCCGGATACCGACGTGCGGGCCCTGCGCCAGCGCATCGGCTTCGTGTTCCAGAACTTCGCCCTGTACCGCCACCTGACGGCACTCGAGAACGTGACGCTGGGCCTGCGCAAGCTGCGCGGCATGTCGACCGCCGCCGCCAACGAACGGGCCCTGCATGAACTGGGCCGCATGAACCTGGCCGAACACGCGCAGAAATATCCGTCGCAACTCTCGGGCGGGCAGAAGCAGCGGGTGGCCATCGCGCGGGCGCTGGCGATGGATCCGGCGGTGCTGTTCTTCGACGAGCCCACCTCGGCGCTGGATCCGGTCATGTCGCGCGAGATCATCAACGTCATCAACCAGTTGCGCCGGGACAAAGTGTCGATGCTGTGCGTAACCCACGACCTGACGCTGGCGCGCACGGTCCAGGGCCGCGTGCTGTTCCTGGACCAGGGCGAGATCCTGGCCGAGGGCGAGGCGTCGGAATTGTTCGGCGACCACGCCGATCCCCGCATCCGCGCGTTCTTCAGCTGAATGGACGGCCTGCTCACCTTCCTCGGGCAAGTCGCGGAGTTCGGGCCGCAGATCCTGCTCGGCCTGGAACACACGCTGCTGCTGGCGGCCGTCATCACGGTAACCGGCCTGCTGGGCGGCATCCTGGTGTTCTACCTGACGCTGAGCCCCAGCCGCCTGTGCCGCCGCCTGACGGAAGGCTACATCTCGTTCTTCATCGGCACGCCGCTGATCGCCCTGCTCTTCCTGATGTACTACGGCCTGCCGCAATGGGGGCTGCGCCTGTCGCCGCTGACGGTGGCGATCATCGGCTTCACGATGAACGTGGCGGCCTACAACGCGCGCTACCTGGCCACGGCCTATCGCGGGCTAGACCGGGACGAGCTGGAAGCGGCGCGGGCACAGGGGTTCTCGGCGCCGCAGATCTTCCGGCTGATCACACTGCCGCAGGTGCTGCGGCTGTCGATTCCCGCGCTGTCGAACCAGGTGATCCTGAACCTGAAGGACAGCTCGGTGGCCTTCCTGATCCAGTACACCGAGTTCTTCGCCCAGATCCAGGACATGGCGATCCGCAACTTCCAGTTCTTCAAGGCCTATGTGCTGGCCGGGCTGGTCTACCTGGCGCTGGTGTCGGTGATCGTGCTGGCCGCGCGCCAGTTGGAGCGGCGGCTGATCCTGCCGGGGACGCGGCGCTGACCCTCCGGACTATCACAGGCCGTATTGCTTGCCCGGATAGTCCTTCTGTCCCATATCGCGGGCGAGGTCCACGAACGCCCGCATGTATTCGGTCTGTTCGGCCTCGCCATGCCAGTGGACCGCGGCCCAGGACTGAAGGCGCTCCCTCTTGTAGTGGACGGGGATGATCCTGGCATCGCTCCGGCGCAGGGTCACCACGGACGACACCAGGGCGATTCCGTGCCCCGCGATGGCCATCTCCACCAGACTGCTGTACGAGCCGCTTTCGAACCGGACATCGGTCAGGCGGTAGCCCCCCCGGCGGCATGCCTGATCGATCAACACCCGGCTTCCGATTCCTCTGATCATCAGCAACAGAGGTTTGTCCTGCAGCTCGGCCAGCTCCAGCGAACGGCGGCGCGCCAAAGGATGGCGGCGATCGACGATGGCGATCAGGTGCATGGGAAACAGCCGCTCTCCCTGCACGCTGTCGGTGGTGGCATAGCGGGTCAAGCCCACGTCCAGTTCGCGCGTCTCCACCTGCGCGATCACGCTTGCCGAATCGACCTCGAAGATCTTCAGCCGAACCTGCGGCCAGCGTTGCGCGTATTCGCGCAACAGATTGGGCATCATCGTGTCGAACAACATAGGCGTGGCGCCCACCCTCAGCAGCCCCACCGCGCCGTGGGCCATGTCGCGCGCCCGCTCGCTGAACGCCTCGACGTCGCCGAGGATGGCACGCGCCCGGGCGAACAGATCGTGCCCTGCCGGTGTCAACGCAAGGCTGCGGCCCTTGCGGAAAAACAGGGCCACCCCAAGCTCCAGCTCCATGTCGGCGACCTGCCGCGATACCGCGGGCTGGGTCCTGAACAGCCGATTGGCGGCCTGCGTGAAGCTCAGGCATTCCGCCACTTCCGAGAAGACCCGTAGCGACTGAAGGCTGATCTTGGTGTTTTTCATAACATCGATGTTATGCGAAATCGCATTTTTTCTCATTTGACCGGCATATCACGCGGACAACATACTCGCCCCATCAATACCCGCCGCATCATCGAGAAGGAGAATCATGGCCGCGTCCACGGTATTCATTGTCGGAGCAGGCCCGGTCGGACTTGCCAGCGCCCTGCTGCTCGCCGACGCAGGCATCCCGGTCCATGTTCTGGAACGCAGTCCGGAACAACCCAGGGACATGAGAGCGTCAACCTTTCATCCGCCGACGCTCGACATGCTGACCCGCCTGGGCGTGACCGAGGAGTTGGTCGGCGCCGGCCTGGTGGCGGCCCACACTCAGCAGTGGGACAGGCAAGAGGGTTTGATCGCCGACTTCGATCTCTCGCTGCTCGCCGGCGAAACGCGCCACCCCTTTCGCCTTCAGTGCGAGCAGTGGAAACTGACCGACATGCTGGCGCAGAGACTGTCGGGACATCCTCTTGCCACGATCAGCCTCGGGACGGAAGTCACCGATGTCGACCAGGACGAGGACGGCGTCACGCTGCGCGGCCGCTGCGGCGGCGAAACCGTTTCCCACCGCGGCAGCTATGTCGTGGGCGCCGACGGCGCATGGAGCACCGTGCGTCAAAGCGCCGGTATCGCCTTCGAGGGATACACCTATCCCGAACGGTTTCTGTTCATCTCCACCGACTTCGAATATGCGGAGCGTTTCACGGGCATCTCGTATGTCAATTACTTTTCCGACCCCGACGAATGGTGCGTCCTGCTGCGTGTTCCCAGCATGTGGCGGGTACTGTTCCCCGTCGCGACCGACATCGACGACAAGGCGCTGCTGGCCGACGACTCGATAGAAAGCCATCTGCAGCGGCTGGCGACAAGGCCCGCGCCCTACCGGAAGATCCACCGGACCATCTATCGCGTCCATCAACGGGTGGCCGCACGGTTCCGGCACGGCCGGATACTGCTGGCGGGAGATGCCGCGCACATCAACAATCCGCTCGGCGGAATGGGGATGAACGGTGGCGTGCACGACGCGTTCAACCTGAGCGACAAGCTCATCGAGGTTCTGCGCGGCGGCGATCCGGCCCTGCTCGACCGCTACGAGCGCCAGCGCCGCTCCATTGCTATCGAATACATCAATGCCGGCACGGCGCAGAACAAGAAACACCTGGAAGAGCGCGACCCCGCCGCACGCCGGCAGCATCTGGACCAATTGCGCAGGACCGCCGCGGATCCCGGCCTGGCCCGGACCTATCTGCGGCAGAGCTCCATGCTCGACGCTTTGCGGCAGGCGGCCGAAATCCACTGAATACAAGGAGGGGAGACATGGACCACCTCGGCTATCGCCTGAAGATGGGCTCGATAGGGCCGTCGACCAACACCATCGTGCAGCCCGACTTCGACGGCATGCGCCCCGCTGGCGTCACCAACCATTACAGCAGGATACGTATTCCCAACGACCCCGTCGCCAGCGACGACGATTTCGTCGCCATGGTCCGCAACATCGAACAAGGAACGCTGGACGCCATCGACGCCCTGAAGAGCTGCGACATGCAATACCTCGCCATGGGGATGTCGGTCGCCACATTCTGGGGCGGCCGATCGGCCGCCGCCGACTATCTTTCCCGGATGGCGGCGCATGCCGGCGTGGGAGTCTCCTGCGGCTCCTTCGCCACCGAAGCCGCGCTCAACCGATACGGCGCCAGGAGAATCGCGTTCCTGTCACCGTACTTCCCCGTTGCCAATGAGCACGTGCGTCGTTTCTACCATGACTGCGGCTTCGAGGTCGTGCGCGACATCTGCCTGCGCTGCCCCGGTCCGGTACGGATCGCCCACACCACCGATGCGCAATGCCGCCAAGCCATCCAGGAACTCGACGGAGACGACGTCGATGCAATCGTCCAGGTCGGCACGAACCTGTCCATGGTGAAACTGGCCGGCGCCGCCGAGATCTTTCTCGGCAAACCCGTCATCGCCATCAATACCGCGACCTACTGGCATGCGCTTCGAGCGGCCGGTATCCAGGACAAGGTCGCCGGCTTCGGCAGTTTGTTGATGGAGCACTGAGTTCCGACACTCAAGGAAATGTCATGACCCCACACAAGTTCCGCCGGCTTGTCGCCGGACTCACCTTGCTGGCCACCCCCGCCTTCGCGCAATCCAGCGACGACTATCCCTCCAGGCCGATACACATCATCGTTCCGACCGCCGCCGCCGGCAGCATAGATATGCTGGCACGTGCTCTGGGCAAGCACCTGCCTCAGACGCTGGGGCGCCCCGTCATCGTCGAGAATCGCCCCGGGGCCGCCACCAACATCGGCAGCGATCATGTCGCCAAGGCTCCGCCGGATGGCTATACGCTGCTGATCAACGGGGCGCCGCTGGCGGCCAATCCCTGGCTGTTCAAGAAATTCCCGTTCAAGCCGACATCGGATCTGGCTCCCGTCATCGAAGTCGGAGAAATCGCGAACGTGATCACCGTCCACCCGCAGGTGCCGGCGAAATCGCTGCCCGAACTCATCGAACTGGTCAGATCGCGGCCGGGCGACTTCAACTACGGCACGACCGGGCTGGGCAGTTCGGGGCATCTTGCCGCCGAACTGCTTGGACAGAAAACCGGCATCCGCCTCACCCATGTCACCTATCGCGGCAATGCCCAGGCGGCGACCGACCATATCGCGGGCATCCTGCAAGTCGGATTCGTCAATCTTCCCGTGGCCCTGCCTTTCATCAAGGACCAGCGCATACGCGCGCTGGCGGTGACATCGTCGAAACGGTCGAAGATGCTGCCGGACGTTCCCACCGTGGCCGAGGCATTGCAACTGCCGGACTACGAATCGCTCGGGTGGTTCGGGCTGTTCGCTCCGACGGGTACGCCGGAAGCCATCGTTGAACGTCTGCACGATGCCGCGCAAAAGGCGCTCGACGACGCGGCGGTATCCTCGTCCATCCGTCAGGCAGGCGCCGAGCCGCTGGGGGGCAGCCGCCAGCAATTGGCGGACCGCCTCGAACGGGAAACGCGAATCGCGAAACAATTGATCGAGTTCGCCGGCGCGGCGAACAGTCAGTAGGCCGGCATGGACGACATCTACACCCGGCAGGGTTTCGGCGCGACCCTCGACGTCCAGCCCCCCATCGGGCTGCTGGTGGTCGACTTCGTCAACGCCTTCGCCGATCCAGCCCTGTTCGGCAGCCTCGCTATCCAACAGGCGATAGCACGCGCTGTCCTGCTGCTACGCGAAGCCCGAATCAGGCGGTGGCCGGTCGCCTACAGCCGCGTCGTGTACGCGAACGACGGCGCGGATGCCAACCTGTTCAGCCAGAAGGTTCCGGGGCTGCTGCGGCTGACCGAACACGCGCCCGAAAGCGCCGTGGTCGACGCACTGGCCCCCATCGCGGGAGAACTGGTGCTGCGCAAGACGACGCCATCCGCTTTCCACTCCACGAACCTGGCGCCCTGGCTGGCGCAGCGTGGCGTCCGGACGTTGCTCGTGACCGGAGCGACGACAAGCGGCTGCGTCCGCGCCAGCGCCCTCGACGCCATGTGCGCGGGTTTCGTCCCGGTTGTCGTTTCGGATTGTGTCGGAGACCGCGCCTGGGGGCCTCATCAGGCAAGCCTGTTCGACCTGCGGCAGAAATACGCCGAAGTCATGTCTCTGGCCGAGCTGATGACCGCGCCAGCGGTGGATCGGGTTCAGATCACCCCGTAGCGCGCCCGGTACGCCAGCACCGCCTCGCGGTGCTGTTCGAATTCGCCGCCTCCGCCGCCCTGCTGGATCATGTCGAGGATGTCGTCCAGCGAGGCGATGCTGACCACCGGGCAACCGTTGGTGTGCACCACGTCCTGCACCGCCGAGTGCTCGGACAAGGCGTCGTCGGGGCCGACGCGCTCCATGCGGTCCAGCGCGATCAGCACCGCGGCCGGCTTGGCCTTGGCGGCCTGGATCAGGCGCACCGACTCGCGCACCGAGGTGCCGGCCGAGATCACGTCGTCGATGATGACCACGCGGCCTTCCAGCGGCGCGCCGACGAGCGAACCGCCTTCGCCGTGGTCCTTGGCTTCCTTGCGGTTGAACGCGAAGGGCACGTCGCGGCCGCGGGCGGCCAGTGCGACCGCCGTGGCGGTTACCAGCGGAATACCCTTGTAGGCCGGGCCATACAGCATGTCGAATTCGACGTCCGAGGCCAGCAGGGCCTGGGCGTAGAATTCGGCCAGCCGTCCCACGGCCGCGCCGCTGTTGAACAGCCCGGCGTTGAAGAAGTAGGGACTGAGCCGGCCCGCCTTGGTCGTGAACGCGCCGAATCGCAGCACGCCCAGCTCGGTGGCGAAGCGGACGAAATCGGTACGGAAACGGCTCTCGTCGATCGAGGGCTCGGTGTCGGCGGGACGGGGGGCGGTAGCGGTCTGGGGCACGGCGGTCACGGTACGAAGTCACAACGGCACGGGGGAAGGCCTTCCCCCGGCGGCGCGATGGGCCAGCGTGATTGTAAAACGGCTCGGGCCCCCCGGGCGAATCTACTTCAAAACGTCCCGCAGCCAGGCGGCGCACTCGCCCGCCCCCTCCACCGGCCAATCCACGGTCAGCGCGGTATCGCCGCGGCGCAGCTCGATGTGGATGCTGCGGCCGGTGGCGCCGCCGCGGCCCCCCAGCAGGCGCGACCACCAGCCGCCGTCGGAGACCGAAGCGTGGCTGGCCGGCTGGCCATTGACCTGGGCGGCCGGAGCAGCCTGCGGCGTGGCGGGCGGCACCGCAGGCGCCACGGGCGCGGCCGGACGGGCCACCGCGGCCGGACGGACGGGCGCGGCAGCCGAGGCGGCCGCCGGAGCCGAGGCGCCTTCCGCCGGTTCCCTGCGCGTCACGGTCACCTGGGCCGCGCCGGGGATCTCGCCCCCGGCCAGGCGGGTCGCCAGGTTCTGGCTGAATTCTTCCCACATCCGGTCGGCCTTGGTCTTCATGATGCTCAGGCCGAAGGTGCCCAGCCGGCCCAGCACGTCGACCGTGACCTTGGTGCGCAGCTCGGTCTGGCCGTCGGGCAGCGCCGTCAGGAAGATCTCGCTCTGCTGCTTGAGCGAGCTGGCCACCGAGGAATCCTCGCCGGTGCCCTCGGCGCGCAGGTATTCGGGGGCGCGCTGCTCGACGATGCGCGTCCTGAGCTTGAACTTGGCGCTGATGAAGCTGATCTTGACGTGGATGACCGCGTTGTACTCGACGTCGCTGACCACCTCGATGGACTTCATCCCGGGCACGCAGCTGGCCATCACCGTGGGATCCAGCAGCATGTCCCAGACCTTGGCGGCCGGGGCCGCCACCGTTAAGACCTTTTCAATTTCCACGCATTTTCTCCGAAGCGTCGAGAATGGACTCGACGATCTGGGCATAGCCCGTGCAGCGGCACAGGTTGCCGTTCAGTCCTTCGCGAACCTCGTCGGCCGTGGGCCGGGGGTTGCGCTCGAGCAGGTGGCAGGCGGTCATCAGCATGCCCGGCGTGCAGTAGCCGCACTGCAGGCCGCCGCATTCCATGAAGCTCTGCTGCAGGGGATGGAGCTCGTCGCCCCTGGCCAGGCCCTCCACCGTCGTGATATTGCGACCGTTGGCCTGCACCGCCAGCGACAGGCAGGACTTGACCACCTCGCCGTCCACCAGCACCGAGCAGGCGCCGCAGATGCCGGTCTCGCAGCCGCGCTTGGTGCCGGTCAGGTTCAGGTCGTCCCGCAGGAAATCCGACAGCATGCGGCGCGCGGGGACCTCGGCGCTATGTTTTTCACCGTTGACGGTGACTTCGATCAGGTGCTTGCTCATGATGCTTCCTCAATCCGTGGCCAGCCCGTACAGGCCGGCGATGGTGCGCCTGGCAACCACCCGCACCATGTCGCGGCGGAATTCGGCCGAGCCCCGCGCGTCGGAAACGGGCTGGATGTCGGCCGCGACGATCGAAGCGGCCTCGGCGGCCACCTCGGGCGTGATGGTCTTGCCGGCCAGGAACTGCTCCGCCCGGGGCACGCGGCAGGGAATGGGCGTGGACGCGCCCACCGCCAGGACGGCCTCGCGGCAGGTGCTACCGCTGCGGCGCGTGGCCAGCGACAGGCCGATCAACGGCCGGTGTTCGGCGGCGGTGCGCAGGAAGCGGGTGTACAGGCCGGAGAAATCCGCCGGCGGCGCCGGCACGCGGATCTCGACCACGATCTCGTCGGGCTCGATGGCGGTCACGTAGTAGTCCACCAGGAACTCCTCGATGGACAGCACCCGCTCGCCGCGCGCGCTGCCCAGCACCACCCGCGCGTCCAGCGACATCAGGCAGGTGGGCGGGTCGGTGGACGGATCGGCATAGCAGAGGTTGCCGCCCAGCGTGCCCTGGTTGCGCACCTGGGGATTGGCGACCTGGGCCGCCATGGCCGCCAGCATGGGGTAGTGCTGTTTCACCACCGCCGAATCGGCCACGTCCGTGTGGCGCGCCAGCGCGCCTATGCGCAGGCCTTCCACGGGATCGAAGCGGATCCCGCGCAAGGCCTCGATGCGCGCGACCGAGATGATGTGCGAGGGCACCAGCATGCGCTGGCGCATGGCCAGCATCAACGCCGTGCCGCCGGCCATGACCCGGCAGTCCTCGCCCAGGTCCGCCAGCATGCGGCTGGCCTCGGCCACCGATGCCGGCTCGAGGAAATCGAAATCACGCATGGGGGGAGCCTCCTTGTTCCTGTTCGCGGGACTGGCGCAGGGCGCGCAGGCCCGCCAGCACCTTCTCGGGCGTGATCGGCAGGTCCGTGATCCGTACGCCGACGGCGTCGTAGACCGCGTTGGCGATGGCCGGCGCGCCCGGCAGGATGGCCGTCTCGCTCGCGCCCTTGGCGCCGTAGGGTCCGTTGGGATCGTTCGACTCGACGATGCCCGAGCGCAGCAGCGGAATGGAGTCGGCGGTGGGCATGTTGTAGTCGGCGAAATTGCCGTTGGCCAGCCGGCCGTTCTCCAACTGCAATTGCTCGTACAGCGCCCAGCCCATGGCCTGCGCCGCCGCGCCGTTGCTCTGGCCATGCACGGCCAGCGGGTTGAAGGCCTTGCCGCAATCGTCCGACACGTAGGAATCCAGCACCGTGACCCGGCCGGTCTCGGTGTCGACCTCGACCTCGACGGCCTGCGCCGCGTACGAATGCGCCGGCGCGATGTTGCCGTGGACGTCGCCGTGCATGACGGTCTTGGCGTCCCAGGTGGCGCTGACCTGCAGGCCTTCGCCGTCGTGGCGCCAGATGTGCAGCTTGGCGATCTCGGCGATGGTGGCGCGCTTGTCGGGCGCGTTCCGGGAGCGGATGAAGCCGTCCACGATCTCCAGGTCGTCGGCCGGAACCTCCAGCTTCGTCGCGGCCACGTCGAACAGTGCCTGGCGGGCCTTGCGGCCGGCCAGGATGGCGGCATTGCCGGCGGCAATGGTCACGCGCGAGGCCAGCGTGCCGATGGCGTACGGCGACACGTCCGTGTCGGGCGGCGCCACGTACACATGGTCCAGCGGGATGTTCAGTTCGTGGGCGACGACCTGCGCCAGCATGGTCATGGCGCCCTGCCCCATGTCGCACTCGCCGCTGTGGATCACCACGCGGCCGTCTTCGTTGACCTTGACGACGACGGTCGAGCCGTCCCAGTTGCCGATGGTACGGTTGCCGCTGACGTGCATGGCGGCCGCCATGCCGACACCGCGGCGCTTCGCGCCCGTTCCCCGGTCCCGGTTGGCGCGCTTGGCCTGCCACTGGATGGCCTCGGCGCACTGGTCCATGCATTCGCGCAGGCCCGTACTGCCGATCTTCCAGCCGTGGATGGACGTGTCGCCCGCCTCGTGCGCGTTGCGCTTGTGGACCTCGATCGGATCCAGCCCCAGCTTCTCGGCCATCATGTGGAGGTGGCTGTTGAGCGCGAACTGCATCTGCGATCCGCCAAAACCGCGGAAGGCGCCGTGCGGCGGGTTGTTGGTGTAGACCAGCGTCGCGTGCGAGCGCACGTTCTTCAGGCGATGCATGTTGTCGCTGCGCATGGCGGTCACGTGCATGACCTCGGCCGACAGCCCGCTGTAGGCGCCGCATTCGGCGATGATGCGGACGTCCTTGGCGACGATGACGCCGTCCTTGGTCATGCCCAGCTTCAGCGTGACCCGTTCGGGCACGCTGGAACAGCAGGCCAGGAAATCCTCCAGGCGGTTGTTGACCAGCCGCACCGGCTTGCCGGTCCGGACCGTCAGCAGGCCGGCGATCAGGCTGTTCGCGTCTTCCACGATCTTGCCGCCGAAGCCGCCGCCGGTGGTCGCCTGCATCACGCGTATGCGCGACACCGGCATCTCCAGCGCGGCCGCCAGGCGCATCCGCGCCTGGTACACGGACTGGGTGGAGGTCCAGACCTGCAGGCGGCCCTCGGGGTCGAGGGTCGCCACGGTGGCCATGGGTTCGAGATAGCCCGGATACTGCGAATGGCAATCGTAGGTGGCTTCGTAGACGAGGTCCGCCTGGGCAAAGCCGGCGTCCACGTCGCCCAGGTGGAACTGGATCTCGTGCGAGACGTTGTTGCGCCCCGGATGCACGCCCGGGGCTTCCTCGTCCAGCGCTTCCTCGGTCGTCAGGATGGCGGGTAGTTCTTCGTACTCGATCTCGATCAGGTCGAGCGCATCGCGCGCGATCTCTTCGGTAGTCGCCGCCACCGCGGCGACCTCCTCGCCGGCGAAACGCACCACGCCTTCGGCCAGGATGCGGCGCTCCTTGTGATGCACGCCCCACATCGCGCGCGGGGCGTCGGCGCCGGTAAGCACCGCCTTGACCCCCGGCAGCGCCAGCGCCGCCGACACGTCGATACGGACGATGCGCGCATGCGGGTAGGGACTACGCAGCACCTTGCCGTGCAGCATGCCCGCGACCTTGACATCGCCCGCGTACTGCGCGCGGCCCAGCACCTTGGCGCGCGCGTTGACCTGGGGCGTGTCCTTGCCCAGCGTGGATGCGTTCATCCTGACCTCCTGTTGCTCCACTCCCTGCATATCCCGGCTTACTGCGCCTTGATGCCCAGGGACTTGATGATGCCGCCGACCACTTCGTATTCGCGTGCGTTGGTGCGGCTGAGTTCGGCCGGCTCGCCGCCGTGCGGGAACGCACCGTAGGTGGCCAGCTTCTGGACCACATCGGGCTGCTTGAGAATCTCGTTCAGGTGGCCGTTCAGCAGCTTGACGATGTCGGCCGGCGTGCCCTTGGGCGCGAAGAAGCCGTTCCAGGCGCCCACCACGATGTCCTTGTAGCCGGACTCGACCAGCGTCGGGATGTTGGGCGCGAGCGGCGACCGCTTGGCATCGCCGATGGCCAGCGGAACCAGGCGGCCGGTGGCGAAATACTGCGAGACCGGCCCCAGCGTGACCCAGGCGGTATCGACGTGGCCGGCGACGACGTCGGTCACCGAAGGACCCACGCCGCGATAGGGCACGTGCTGGATGGATACCTTGGCCTCGCGGTTGAGCCATTCGGCGATCACGTGCATGGGCGAGCCCGCGCCCGGGGTCGCGTAGGACACGGTCTTGCCGGCCTTGGTGGCGTCGATCATGTCCTTCACCGTCTTGAAGCCAGTCTTGGGATTGGCCACCAGCACCAGCGGCTGCACGGCGGTCTGGTTGATCGATTCAAAACCGTTCAGCACGTCGTAGCTCTGGGCGGGCGACAGGCCCAGCACCATGGGCGCGGTGGTGAACGGATTCGGCGTGAACAGCAGCGTATAGCCGTCGGGCGCGGCGCGTCCGACATAGGCGTTGCCCACCGTGCCGCCGGCACCGCCCTTGTTCTCGACGATGACCGACTGTTTCAGGCGCTCGCCCAGCTTCTCGGCGAACAGGCGCGCGATGGCGTCGGTGTCGCCGCCCGGCGGGTAGGACACGATGACGGTGATCGGCTTGGCGGGATAGCCGGCCGCCTGGGCAACACCCAGGCCGGCACAGCAGGCGGTGATCGCCATGGCGGCGGCAAGCATCTGGCGGCGATAGAGATTCATCACTGACTCCGAAGGGGACGATCGGGTACGGATAGGCATAAGCATCAATTCACTGGTGAAACGCTTGTTCACTCAGGAAACACGATCATCCACTTTTCCTGTTGATGCATCAACACTAAGATTGTACCGATTGACAAGCCAGAACAAAATTTCCCTGGATTTCGAAATATTCCTTGGAACATAGCGATCTGGGCGCTGTGGAATAATCCTTCGTCCCACGCCGGAATCATCTAGCCGCCAGCCATGCCCCCGAAAAAGAAGGCCCCACTCCGCTCCCCGTCCACCGGCGGCAACCCCTGGACGGACATCGACGAACAGGGGACCGGCCTCTCCGTGGACGACTTCATCACCACGCTGGTCGTGCGCACCGGGAACTCGTTGCGCCGGGTCGTGACACTGCCGTACTCCGACCTGTTCGGATTGACCATGGCCGAATGGCGCATGCTGTCGGTGGTGGCCGAGGCCCAATGCCTGCCCTTCTCCGAACTGGTCACGCGTTCCGAAACCGACAAGTCGCTGGTCAGCCGCGCCATGCGCCTGCTGGAAACGCGCGGCCTGGTCGTCCTCGAACCGGTGGCCAGCTCGCCACGCAGGGGACTGACCTGCCGGCTCTCGGCCGACGGGCAGGCGCTGTACGACCGCGCCATGCCGGTCGCCCAGCGCGCCCAGGCCGCCATGATCCGCGTCTTGAGCAACGAAGAGCGGCAGGTGCTGTACCGGACGCTGCACAAGCTGCGGCGTGCCTGCCACGACGAAGAGGGACCGCCCGACGAGGGCTGACCCCGGCGCCGCCCCGGCACACCGCGTAGAATTCGGCCAGTCATCCGTTTTCCAGGAGCCGGTCTTGCTGCGCATCGTTTCCATCAACCTCAACGGTATCCGTTCGGCCTCCCGTAAGGGCTTCTTTCCCTGGCTCGGCGCGACCGGCGCCGACGTCGTCTGCCTGCAGGAACTGAAGGCCCAGGACTCCGACCTGACCGACGACATGCGCCATCCGCCGGGCTACGAAGGCCATTTCTTCCCGGCGCAGAAAAAGGGCTACAGCGGCGTGGGCGCCTACGTGAAGCGCGCCTGCGAATCGGTCATCAGCGGCTTCGACAAGGAAGAATTCGACGCCGAGGGCCGCATCCTGCGCATCGACTGGCCCGGCCTTTCCGTGGTCAGTGCCTACCTGCCCTCCGGCAGCAGCGGCGACGAGCGCCAGCAGGCCAAGTATCGCTTCCTGGACCACTTCGCGCCCTGGCTCACGGGCCTGATGGCCGAGCACTGCGACACCGGGCGCGAGTTCGTCATCTGCGGCGACTGGAACATCGCACACCAGGAAATCGACCTGAAGAACTGGAAGAGCAATCAGAAGAACAGCGGCTTCCTGCCCGAGGAACGGGCCTGGCTGACCAAGGTGCTGGACGAGATCGGCTGGGTGGACGTGTACCGCCGGCTGCATCCGGAAACCACCGGCGAGGCCTATACCTGGTGGAGCAACCGGGGCCAGGCCTGGGCCAAGAACGTGGGGTGGCGCCTCGACTACCAGATCGCCACGCCGGGCATCGCCGGCACGGCGAAGGCCGCGGCCATCTACAAGGAAGAACGATTCTCCGACCATGCGCCGCTGACGGTCGACTACGACTGGAAGCTGGCCTGAGCCGGCGACGCCGGGCGCCGCCGTGGACATCCGCCACCTGCGTTATTTCATGGCCATGGTCGAGGGCGGCAGCCTGTCCGAGGCCTCGCGCCGGCTGCACGTGGCCCAGCCCGCGCTGAGCCAGCGGCTGGCGGACCTGGAACAGGAACTGGGCGTGCAATTGTTCGTGCGCGGCCCCAGCGGCATCGCGGTCACCGAGGCCGGCACGGAACTGTACGCCCGGGCCACAGCCATCGTGAAGCAACTGGAATCGGCCCGCGACGCGGTGCGCGAAAAAGCGGGGCATGCCCAGGGCTGCGTGTCCATCGGCATCCTGAAATCCGTGGCGCCCATCGTCGCGGTGCCGCTGTACCTGGCCATCAAGCAGGAGCTGCCGGCGGTCACGCCGGAAATCGTCGTCGGGTACGCCGATGAACTGCGGCAGCGGCTGCGCGCCTCGCAGTTGGACATCGCCATGCAGGTCCACGCCGTCCACGAGAAATGCGCTCCCGCCACGGCGCTCTACCGCGAACGCCTTTGCCTGGTCGGCCCGCTGCCGCTCGTCGCCCGCCACCCTGCCCCGATCAAGCTGGAACAGCTCGCCGGCATTCCACTGATTCTGTCGTCGATGCAGCCCAGCCATCGCATGCTGCGCGAAGAGGCGGCCCGGCGAAACGTAGCGCTGGACATCGTCGGCGGCATCGAGGACTCGAAGGCATTGCTGGAGATCTGCGCCACCGGCGCGGCCGCCACCCTGCTGGCCGAGTCGGTGGCCGCGCGGCGCGCGGGAAATGCCGGGCTCGCGCACGCGCCGCTGGACGAATCCCGTCTGATGCGCCAGGTCGTCGTGGCACTGAACGACAACGTCATGAAAACGGGCGCGATCATCGCCGCCGAGGCCATCCTGGCGCGCCTGCTGCGGGAGCGCCTGGCCGCGACGCTGCCCTGAGGCGCGGGACGGATCAGTCGGCCGAGATGTGCGCCGATTCGATCACGGCCCGCCAGCGGGCGGCCTCGGCGGCGATGAACGCGCCGAACGCGGCCGACGTGCCGCCCGCCGCTTCCGCTCCCACCGATTGCAGCCGCTCGCGCATGTCGGGCCGCGCCAACGCCTGATTAAAGGCCATGTTCAGCCTGCCGACGATGGCAGGCGGCGTTCCCGCGGGCGCGGCCATGCCCACCCATCCCCGGATGTCCACGTCGGCCAGGCCCGCTTCGGCCAGCGTGGGCACGTCGGGCAGCGCCTTCAACCGGGCCGGAGAGGAAACCGCCAGCGCCTTGATGCGGCCCGAGGCCAGGCCGGTCAACGCCGCGGCCGAACCGGCCAGCGCCGCGTCGATCTGGCCGCCGGCCACGTCGGTCAGCGCCATGGAGATGCTCTTGTACGGCACGTGCCGAAGCTGCAATCCGAACGAGCGGCTCACCAGTTCCACGCCCAGATGCGCGGGCGAGCCCGGACCGGGCGTACCGTAGGTGATGTCTCCCGGCCTTGCCTTGGCATACGCCACGAACTCTTTCATGCTACTTACCGGCAGGTCTCGCCGCACGACGAAGACCGGGCTTTCCGTGGTCATCTGCACGATGGGGGCAAGATCGCGCCCGAGGTCGAACGGCGCCTGCTTGCGCAGCGCCGGTATCGCGCTCAGTTGCATGGTGATCATGCCTATGGTGTAGCCGTCGGGAGCCGCCTTGATCAACGCGCCCAGGCCCAGGGTGCCCTGCGCGCCGGCGCGGTTCTCGACCACCACCGGCTGGCCCAGCTTTTCGGCCACGGCATCGGCCAGTGCACGCGCGGCCGTGTCCGCGGGAGTACCCGGCGCGCCCGGAACGATCAGGCGTATCGGCTTGGTCGGCCAGCTCTCGGCCTGCGCGCCCACCGCGCAGGCCGCAAGCGCCAGCGCGATGGCTCGCGCCGCGAGGGATATCGATTTGTTCTGCATCGTCTCTTCCATGTTTGTCGTGAGTCGCGCGGGCGTCATGCCACGGCGGTCGGCGCGGGATTCGTCTCCATGAGGTCCAGCATTTCCCGCGCCAGCCTTTCCATCAATCCGGCCTTCAACGCGGACGCAGCCGGGTCATGCCACAAGTTCCGGGCCTCGTGCGGATCGGCCGCACGGTCGTACAGTTCTCCCCATTCGACACCCCGATAGACGCTGAGCCGATGTCCGGGCGTCAGCAGCGTGCGCATGCGCACCGGGGCATCGAAACCGAAGTAGATCCGCTGGCCGTCCTCTTCGATCACGACGGCATCGCGGCCCGCGCCATCGGTCTCGCGCCCCTGCGCGCCGGCCAGAAACGACCGGCCCTGTATGCCGTTGTAGGCCGGGACGCCGGCACGCTCCAATATCGTGGGCGCGATGTCGATGGTGGACAGCAATCCACGGTGCACCCCGCCCGCCTGCCCGGCGGGATCCCGCCACACCAGCGGCGTACGGATCAGGCTGCGGTAATGCAGCGACCCCTTGAACAACAGTTGGTGGTCGCCCGCGAACTCGCCATGGTCGCTGGTGAACACCACCACGGTATCGTCCTCCAGCCCCAGCGCGCGCAGTTGCGCCAGCACGCGGCCGATCTGGGCATCGATGAAGCTGAGCGACCCCTGGCCCAGCGCGATGGCTTCCCGGGCCTCGCGTTCAGTCGCGGCGAAGCACGCCATGGTGTGCTTGACCGCCTGGCCGCGGTCGCGCTGCTCACGCAGCCAGCGCAGGTGGGGCGGAGGATCCTGGGAATGGAAGGACGCCGGCAGCTCCACCTCTTCCGGCTTGTACATGTCCCAGTATCGTCCCGGCGGCGTGTAGGGGTGATGCGGATCGGGAAAGGAACAATAGGCAAAGAACGGCCGTCCCGCTTCCTTGGCCTCGCGCAGGCGTTCGATGGTCCGGTCGGCGATCCAGGCCGTGGGATGGCAGGCTTCGGGCAGCCTGGACCGCCAGGCCTGTCCGACCGAGGTCAACACGTACTCGGGCGCGGGGATGGCATGGCCGGGCCCGACGCGGTCCGCCAGCTCGGGATGGTTCGCGCGCAGCCAGCGGCGGTAGTCGCCCTCGGCCTGATCACCGTGCTCGATCGCCAATTCCACACGGTCGAAGCCGTAGAACGGCGTCGTCACGGCGGCACCTTCGTTCCCGTGCCACGTGGCCACGCACTCCTGCCGGTAGTCGCCCGGAAAGCCAAGCTCGGCATCCAGCGGCCAGCGCGGCGCGCCCGGCACGGGCAAAGGCGGCTTGGCCGTCATGTTCTGCAAGTGCGACTTCCCGGTCAAGGAAGTCATGTAGCCTGCTTCGCGCAACGCGTCGACGAATGTGCGCGCGCCCAGCGAAAGCGGAATGCCATTGTGGCGCACGCCATGGACCGACGGCATCCGGCCCGTCAGCAGGCTGGCGCGGTTCGGCATGCAAATGGGCGTGGCGACGTTGCAGTCCTCGGCGCGCCAGCCCGCGCGGGCCAGGGCATCGATGTTGGACGTGTCGATACGGTCATTGCCGTAGCATCCCAGATGGGATGCGCACAGCTGGTCGACGATGAAGACGAGGAAATTGGGTTTCATGGTGCCTGCGGCATGCGTGAGCCTGCGGGCACTGTAGAGCGTGAGAGCCGGACGAGGGTACTACCGTCTCGCTAGAGGGATATAAGAAAACGCAATGGCGGCGTGGCGCCAGGCGGGCCACGCCCCAGCCTGCCCCCTCAATCTATGGTCGCCCCCGACAGCTTGACCGCCTCGGACCACATGGCGCGCTCCTTTCTTGCCCGCTCCCCGAACTCCCGGGGTCCGAGATACTCGGGCTCGACACCCAGTTGCCGCAGCTTGTCGGCAACGTCGGGGCGCGCCAGGGCTCGGCCGACCTCGGCGGCAAGCCGTTCGACAATGCCTGCCTCGACACCGGCGGGCAGGTAGAAGCCCAGGTAGGACGATGGCAGCGCGACCTTCACGCCCGCCTCCGCGAAGGTGGGCACATCCGGCAGGGCCGGCAGCCGCTTCGACGCGGTCACCGCCACGGGCACGATTCTCTGCCCCTGCACGAAGGCCAGCGCGGGGCCGGCGGCGTCGATACCCAGTTTCAACTGATCGCCCGCCACCGCGGATATCGCCGCCGGGCTGCCTTTGAACGGCACGTGCTGCACGTCCAGGTTCTCGCGCGCCCGCAGCAGTTCCATCGTGAGATGGACGGTCGTGCCGCTGCCGGGCGACGCGTAGGCGTACTTGCCGGGATGGCGCTTGAGTTCCTCCAGCACGCCGGGCAGGGTCCTGGCCGGGAAGGACGGATGGACATAGATCAGGTTGGCGGCATTGCCGAACTGGGCCAGCGGGGCCAGGTCCTTGTCGACGCTGTAGTCGAGCTTCGTGTACATGACGGGGCTGACGGCGGTGTTCACCGCCGCGCCCAGCAGCAGGGTATAGCCATCGGCCGGCGCGCGCGCGACCTGCTGCGTGCCGATGTTGCCCGAGGCGCCGGGCTTGTTCTCGACCACGATGGGCTGGCCCAGCGACGCGGCCATTCCTTCCAGGACGAGCCGCGCCGCCACGTCGATGGCACCGCCCGCGGGAAAGGGAACGACGGCCTTCAGCGGCCGCGCGGGATAGGACTGAGCCGCCGCCGGCTGAAGGGCCGACAGCAGGACGATCGCAGTCAGACAGGACAATCGGAACATCATGGCATTCTCCCTCGTGAGTCGAGACATTCTGGGTGGCGATGTGTTCAGGGCACCGGGCGCAGGACCCACATGGCCGGCTCGCCAGCCTCGCAATGGATGGGACGATCGGCGCCCCCTTCCACCTCGGTCTGCGCGCCGGTGCCGAGATCCACGCGATAGCCCTGGTAGCGGTCCGGCCGGCCCGGCATCGTCCCTTGCCAGGCCCGGCCAGGCGCCTCCGGCAGCGGCAGCAGCAGCACCGCGTCGCCCGCGCGGGCGATGCCCAGCACGCCATCGACGGTCTCCTGCCAGTCCAGCTCCTGTACGGGCGGCAGCTCCGACAACGCGCCGTTCAGGTTTCGCAGCGCCCGGCCGGCCAGCCGTGGATTGCCCCGGCGGTCGATCAGTCCGGTCCTGGGAAAATAGCCGCGGTCCACGTCGCCCAGGGTATCCAGGAAGATGCGATGGCCGCGATGGAAATGGCTGCACAGCGCCGTCTCCAGCACGCGGCAGGTATTGCGCCACTCGTCGCGCCGCGCCTGGGCGGGACTGTCGTCCGCCAGGCGCACGTGGACCTGGGCGCGCAGCCCCCTGCCCTCAGCCGCCGCGGCTGCCCGCGCGATTCCTTCGCGCGCGGCGGTGCCGCGGGCAATGCGGAAGACCAGGCCGTCCACCGCCGATGCGGCGGGCAGTTCGTCGTCGACCGTGAAGCCATGGTCCACCAGCAGCTTGATCTGCTTGCCGTCGCGCGACTCGCCCGAGGCGTTCCAGAAGCGCGACAGGACGAGCGGCACGCCCGCGCGTTCCCTGGCCGCCGCCAGCCGCGCCTCCAGGCCGGGCGCGGGCGGCCATCTCAGGATCAGCTCCAGCCCGTCCAGCAGGTGGCGGTGCCGGTGCACGACCTCGAGCGCGGCCTCGTCCGGCCAACCGAAGTGGAACACCGCGAAGCGGCAGCCCTGCTCGGCCACGGCTTCCATACGCGCGCGCGAAGCCGCGTCGAGCAAGTCGTCCAGGGGTACGCGCAGCCGCCGCACCCCCATCTCCCATAGCGCCAGGATGGGGTAGTCGTTGCGCGCCCGCTTGCGCCGGAACTCGTCCAGCATGCTGCTGTAGGGGATGTCGTACAGCACGGTCCAGCCATGGCGCAGCTCCACGCCCGGCGCGGGCAGCTCGCCGGCCGAAGGCGGCAGGCGCGGCCAGTCGCGCTGCGCGGCCGCCGGCCCCTGCCCGCCGCCGAAGCTGCGGAGGAACTGTGTCACGAACGTCGCCTCATGGACGTCGACCACCATGACGCCCAGCTTGGCGACGTCGTTGCGGCCGTTCTCGTGCTCGGGCGGCTGGCCCACGTGCAGCGTTTCCGCATAGTCGGCGCGCACGAAGGCGGTGGACGGCATCAGGTAGAAATTCGTGTCCGCGTGGCGGTTCAGGAAGAAGTTGTGCACGTGGCCGGTGAACGCCGCCGCCACCTTGTGGCGGGCGACGACGTCCAGCAGCCAGCTTCTTCCCGGCTCGTCGATGTTGTCGTAGTGCCCATGCTCGTCCCGGGTGGCGACGAAGGGCGGATAGTGCATGAACAGAAAGATGCGCTGTCCGGCGTGCGCCGCCAGGTCCGTCTCCAGCCACGCCGCCTGCTCGCGCTCCTGCGGCAGCCCCGAATTGATGAGCGAGGTGTTGATGACGGCGAAGTGGCAGCCCTGCCGGTCGAACCCGTAGAAGTGTTCCCCGAAGTGCCGGCTGTACAGCTCCACATACTCGGGACGGATGGCGCCCGCCGGGACGTAGTCGGCCTGCTTGTCGCCCACGTCGTGATTGCCCGGCACCAGATGGACCGGACAGGCCAGTTCCGCCATGGTGTCGCGGAATTGCCGGACGGCCTGCGGATAGGAGACGGCCTCGGGTACGGGATGGATCATGTCCCCCACGTGCACGACGAAGGCCGGCTCCAGCGCGTTCAACATCGCCACGGTATGCCGCAGCCGCTCGTTGGTCAGTCGGTGCGACTCGAACGGCGAGATGTTGTCCTGCTCCGAAGGATTGACGTGGCTGTCGGCGATGACGGCGAAGCGGAAGAGAGGGGAAGAAGCCATGTTGCGGGTCGGCCATGAAAGCGAAAGGCCAGTATCCAGCAAGCCCATGAATTAATAAAATTCATTTTTCTCATCCATGGATTCATAAAAATCATGGTTACCCTCCGTCAGCTCCATGCGCTCGCGACCCTGGCCAACACCGGCAGCTTTACCGCGACGGCCGATGCGTTGGCGCTGACCCAGTCCGCGGTCAGCGTCATGATCAAGGAACTCGAACAGCAGGTGGGCGTGGTGCTGGTGGAGCGGGGCCGGACGGTGCGCCTGACGGCCGCGGGCAAGACCCTGTGCGAGACGGCCAACCGCGTGCTGGCCGACATCCATCGCACCGTGGCCGGACTGCGCAGCGTCGGGGAACTGCAAGGCGGCCGCATCCGCGTGGCCGTGGGGCCGTTGACCGCCGCCACCTTCTTCCCGCGCGCGCTCGCGCTATTCCGCGCGCGGCATCCACTGGTGGCGGTCGACGTACTGGACGTGCCGGTGGAACAGGCCTCGCAGCGGCTGGCGGCGGACGAAGTGGATGTCGCCATCGGCTCTCCCGGCACCAGCCCGGCCCTGGCCACCGTGCTGCGCACCGAACCGCTGGTGCGCGACCGCATGCACGCGGTGTATGCCCGCGGCAAGGCGCCGCCGGCCCCGGCTGGCGGACGCAGGATGAAATGGCAGGCGTTGCAGCACGCCGAGGTGATCCTCACGGACCGCGTCAGCGGCCAATGGCGCGAGGTCTTCCTGCAGCTGTCGCGGGCCGGCGTGGCGCTGAACGCGGTGCAGGAGGTCAGGCTGTATTCGACGGCGCTGGAAATGGTCCGGTGCGGCCTGGGCATGACGCTGCTGCCCGCGTTCGCCGCCCGCCACCTGGATGCGGCGCACTACGACGTGCGCGGCATCGAACACGGCGACACGCGCTGGGAGGTGCACTGGATGATGCGCGCCGCGGCGGCGCCGACGGCGGCCTCGGAGGCCCTGCGGGAGGCCGTCATCGAGGCGCTGGGCTCCCGCTAGCGCCTACGCCACCTTGGGCAGCGACCGGTACAGCACGTCCACGCCCGCCATGAAGTCGTCGATCTCCATGGCCTCGGCCGGATTGTGCGAGCCGTTCTCGTTGCGGATGAAGATCATGCCCGAGGGGATGCCGGCGTTGGCGAACAGGGCCGCGTCATGTCCGGCGCCGCTGGGAATCTTCTCGGCTGGCAAAGCCAGTTCCGCCGAGGTATCCAGCAGCAGTTGCACCAGTTGCGCATCCATGGTGGCCGGGGCCGATTCGATGCGCCGGTCGAACTCGAAGCGCACCCCGCGCTGACGCGCCACTTCGTCGCATTCGGCACGCATCACGCGGTAGAACTCCTCCAGCGTCTCGGTGCTTTCGCTGCGTACCTCGAAACTGAAATCGACCCGGCCGGGAATGCGCGACACGGCGTGCTCGGCGGGGTCGGTGCCCATCACGCCCGAGGTCACGACCAGGTCGTTGCCGCGTTCCAGCAGCACGCGCCAGTGCTCGTCCAGCCGCATCAGCAGGTCGGATACCGCGAACACCGCATCGTTGCGCAGCCAGCGCGGCACGGCGCCGGAGTGCCCGGGTTCGCCCACGCACCGAACGAGGTTGTGGCGGATGTTGCCGCGTATGCCCGAGACGATGGCCGTGGGCCATTTGCGGGCCACCATCAGCGGCCCCTGCTCGATGTGCAGCTCCAGGTAGGCGCGCACGCCCGACACCCAGGGCACCGGCTTGCCGGCGGCGATGCTGCCCACGTCGGCGCCCACGCTGGCCATGGCCTCGGCCAGCGTGCGGCCGCTGCGCTTGTTGCGCAGCGCCAGGTCGTCCGCCTTGAGCTTGCCCAGGATGGCGCTGGACCCCATGTAGGCCTTGCCGAACCACGCGCTTTCCTCGCCCCGCATGCCGGCGACCCACAAGGGATGCGCCAGCCGCACGCCTTCGTCCTTAAGCCGCTTCAGGCACAGCAGGCCGGCGATGACGCCGGCCAGGCCGTCGTAGTTGCCGCCCTGGGGCACCGAATCCATGTGCGATCCGCACACGATGGGCGCCTGCCCGCCCGCCTGCGCCAGCGAGAACACCACGTTGGCCGCGGGATCGGTCTGCGCGGCGATACCATGTCCGCCTGCCCATTCGACCAGCGCGTCCAGCGCGGCCGTCTCGGTGGGACCGTAGCTCTCGCGCGAGACGCCGACGCCATCGAAGCTGAGCTGGCGGATCCGCTCGAACAGATCGATCGCTTCCTGCCGTCCGGGAACGGCCTGGGTACCGGGCATCGTGGTTGCTGCTGTCATGTCGCCCTCAAGCCATCGCCTCGAAAGGCACGAAGCCGGTGTCTTCCACCGCTCCGACCAGCCCCTGCAGGCCGGACAGGCCCTTGCGCCCGCAGTACTGCACCAGGCCGTCGATCACGTCGATCATGGCCGTGGGATGGATGAAGGTGGCCGTCCCGACCTGCACGGCCTTCGCGCCGGCCAGCATGTATTCGATCGCGTCCTCGGCGGTGGCGATGCCGCCGCAGCCGATGATGGGAATCGAGACCGCGCGGTGGCACTGGTACACCATGCGCACGACGATGGGCTTGATCGCCGGCCCCGACATGCCGCCCATGACGTTGCCCAGCTTGGGCCGGCGCGTGTCGATGTCGATCGCCATGCCCAGGATGGTGTTGGCGGCCACGATGGCGTCGGCGCCCTCTTCCTGCGCCGCGCGGGCCACGTTGGCGATCTCGCCGGTATTGGGCGTGAGCTTGACCCACAGCGGCAGCGAAGTCGAGGCGCGCAGTGCCTTCACCACCGCGGCGGTGGAGCGGGCATGCATCGCGAAGGCCTTGCCGTCCTCCTCGATGTTGGGACACGAGATGTTGGCCTCGATGGCGGCCACGCCCTCGACCTGCGACAGCTCGGCCGCCAGCCGCGCGAAACCGTCGTTCGACGGCGCCGAGATGCTGACCACCAGCGGCGGCGAGAACTTCCGGTAGAACGGAATGCTCTCGCGGATGAAATAGTCGGACCCCTTGCTGGGGATGCCGATCGCATTGAGCATGCCGCTGTGCACCTCCGCCACGCGCGGGACCGGATTGCCGGTGCGCTTCTCGTGCGTGATGGTCTTGGTGACGAACGCGCCCAGGCGGTTGAAATCGATGGTATTGGCCAGCCCGTCGGCGAACGTGCCCGAGGCCGGCATCACGGGATTGGAGAGGCGCAGCCCGCCTACCTCTACGGACAAATCGATCATCACGCCACCTCCGCCAGGGGAAACACGGGCCCGTCCCAGCAGACGCGCTTGCTGACCAGCTTGTCGCCTTCGCGGAACGCGCGCACGCAGCAATAGCACATGCCGATGCCGCAGGCCATCTGCTGCTCCATCGCCACTTCGCCCGGCACGGACAACTCGGCGCCCAGGCGCTGCATCAACAGCGTCAGGCGCGACGAACCACAGGTATAGAACGCATCGGCGCGGCCCGCGGCATGCAGCTCACGCAGCAGGCGCTCGACGTTCTCGACCGCGCTGGTGCCGGCCTCGTCGGTGACCTCGATGATGGTGGCGCCAATGGCCGCGAACCGCTCCTGCGACATCAGGTTGGCGGCATCGCGCGCGCTCAGGATGGCCGTCACGCCCACCTTCGCCTGCGCCGCCATCTCGGCCAGCGGCGCCAGCGTCGCGAGCCCCACGCCACGCCCCAGCACGACGATATGGCGCGCGCCCGCGGGCAGCGTGAACCCCACGCCCAGCGGCCCCAGCATCGGCAGCTTGTCGCCCGCCTCGAGCGTGGCCAGCCCGCGCGTGCCGGCGCCGGTCACCTTGTACAGGAACTCCACCCGCCCCGTGGCCGGATCGGCCCGGTAGGTACTCATGGGCCGGCGAAAGAACGGCGCATCCTGCTCGGTCGACGGGCACAGCAGATGAAAGAACTGCCCCGCCTTCGCCCCGGCGGCCGGCAGCCCGGCATCCAGCACCAGGTGCTTGTAGTCCCGGTTGACCCATGCATTGCTGATCACCACGCCCTGCGTATCCGGCGCGGCAGGTCCGGCGCAACACCCGACATGCGATTCGGACGATACAACTTCCATTCTGATTCCTCTGCGCTGGAAAACTCCCCAGCGCTCGATAACTACTACCTACCTTGGGCACCGCGGATCCGGCTCCGCCGGTCCGCCAGTGCCGCCCCCCCGGGGGGCGCCCGAAGGGCGTAAGGGGGGGCCTTACTCTAGCTTTGCACCCTTGCGTTCCGGGATCAGGAACAGCGTGGCGATGATGTCCAGCACGTAGATCGACGCCAGCAGCGCGATCGCGTGGCTGAACGAATACTTCGCGGCCACCGCGCCCACGGCCAGCGGCCCGAACCCGCCCACGGCGCGGCCGATGTTGAACAGCACGTTCTGTGCCGTGGCCCGCGCCCGGGTGGGATACAACTCGGAGATCAGCGCGCCGTAGCCGCCCAGCATGCCGTTGACGAACATGCCCATGATGGCGCCGCCGATCAGCAGGGCGTATTGCGCTTCGAGCTGCGAATAGGCCAGCACCGACAGCACCGCGCCCACCTGGTAGAGCAGGAAGATGGGACGCCGGCCGACGCGGTCCGCCAACTGGCCGAACAGCCAGATGCCGAAGGCCATGCCGAGGATGGTGACGGCGGTCCAGCCCGCCGACTTGGTCAGCGAATAGCCGAACTGCTTGCTCAGGTACGACGGCATCCAGATCATCACGCCGTAGTAGCCGAAGTTCTGCACCGAGGTCAGGATGACCACGCCCAGGCTGGTCCGCGTGGTCTTGGCATCCGCCACGAGCAGCTTGAACGCGTTCTCCTTCGGCGCCGTGGACTTCTGGCTCTCGACGAAGATCTTGGGTTCGCCGATGAAATGGCGGATGACGAAGGCCACGACCGCCGGCAGTACGCCGATGGCGAACATGCCGCGCCAGCCCACGATGGGCAGCAGGATGGGGGTGACCAGCGCCGCGGCCAGCACGCCGGCCTGCCAGCCGAGGCCGACGTACGAACTCATGCGGGCGCGCTGTTCGGGACGGCAGGCCTCGGCGGCCAGCGCCATGCCGATGCCGAATTCGCCGCCCAGCCCCAGGCCGGCGATGGTGCGGTACGCCAACAGGTCCCAATAGCCCTGGGCCAGCGCGCACAAGCCGGTGAAGACCGCGAACAGCAGGATGGTCCAGTTCAGCACGCGCACGCGGCCATGCTTGTCGCTCAACCAGCCGAACACGATGCCGCCGACCACGGCGCCGACCAGCGTCCAGGTCACCAGCGATCCGGCCTGGGTGCTGGACAGCCCCAGGTCCGCCGAGATCGCGGCCAGGATGAAGCCCAGGATGAGAAGGTCGAAACCGTCGAGGGCGTAGCCCACCGTCGACGCGATGACGGCCTTGCGGGCGTAGTCTTCGCCCTCGTTCGCCTTGCCTGCGGGGATGTCCCCGGGACTCGCGGCGTATTTGTCTGCCATTTCCTATCTCCGAAAGGAAGAGGTATCCATCAATCAAAAGGTGCTGCCAGGCGGCGGCTGCCTCCCGCCGGCGCCGCCCCCTGGAGGAGACGGCCCGTGCCGGACATGCTTGTGGCATGGAGCAGGCAAAAACTGTTTACGCCGAAAGTCTTTTTTTTTAGACTAAGACACTTTTTCTTACCTTTCAAGCGAAATTTCACTAAGCTGATAAGGTAAATCCCGATGTTGTCAGGCGCGCACGATATTAGTGCAAACCCGCACTAATACTGGGCAAATAAGGGATGTTCCGCTCGGTTTCGGGGCGTCGTGTGCGAGCTGCTCGAAACCCAGTATTCTCAATTTTTAGACTTGCTTCGATGAACACTTCTTCCAGATCGCGCGTCGTCGACTTCCATGCCATCGGCGAAAGGCTGCGCGCCTACCGGATAGGCGCCTCGCTGCGGGCCGAGGACATCGCGGCTCAGCTGGGGGTGTCGCGGGCGGCGGTGTACCGCATGGAGAAGGGCGAAATCGTCAAGATCGAGACGCTGGAGCGGCTGGCCCACATCCTGGATACCTCGCTGGCCTCGCTGCTGGGCGTGGGGGCCGAGTACTACACCTCGCCGGTGGCCTACATCGAACGCATGCGCCAGCTCGAGACCGACGCCACGCGCATCATGGCCCATTTCGAGCCCATCTCCTTCCTGCTGACCTCGGACGAATACGCTGGCTACCTGGAACAGATGCTGCACGAGGCCCATCCCAGCATCGAACCCGAGCGCATGCAGGCCTTGATGAAGATCCTGGGCGAGCGCAAGCGGGCCTACGCCCGGCGCCGCCCGCCCATCATCAGCCTGATCGGACTGCGCGAGATCGAACGCTTCGTCCACTTCGGACTGGTGGGCCGCATCGACCTGCCGCCCTCGGTGCGCATGGAGCGGTCGCTGGCGGCGCGGCGCGAGGTCGAGCGGATCATCGATCTATTGCGCGAACACCCGATGGACATGCAGATCGGCATCGTCGACGACAGCATGCCCAACGCCACCTTCCAGGTATTCGAGCGGCCCAGCGCCTCGTTCGTGGCGGTCAGCCCGTTCCGCTTCGGCGAACTGCCCAACGTCGCGACCGGCATCGCCCAGGTCACCTCGGCGCCCGAGGCAGTCGAGCTTTATACGAAAATGGTGGAAAACCTATGGGAACGCGCCTACAAAGGGCAACAAGCGGCGGAACTTCTCAGTAGCATGCTGAAGGTGGTCTGACCGCGGGTCGTTCGCCCCCACACATGGAATAGTGAAATGGAAGAAACCTCTATCGGATCGACGGTGGCGCAACTGCTGCTGGAATCGGGGGCGGTGCACGTCAGCTCGGCCAAACCGTTCATCCTGCGCTCGGGCTGGGCCAGTCCGGTGTATGTGGACGTACGGCGGCTGATCTCGTCGGTGGCGGGGCGCAAGGTGCTGGTGGACGCGGCGCAGGCGGTGGTGCGGCATCGCATCGGCGTGCAGAACATCGACGCCATCGCCGGGGCCGAGACGGCCGGCGTGCCCTACGCCGCCTGGCTGGCCGACCGGCTGTCGCTGCCGCTGCTGATCGTGCGCAAGAAGCCGCTGGGCTTCGGCCGCAACGCGCAGATCGAAGGCATGGCGCAGGCCGGCGCGCGAGTGCTGCTGGTGGACGACCTGACCACCGACGGCCAGAGCAAGCGCAACTTCTGCAAGGCGGTACGCGATTCGGGCCTGGAGCTGGCCCACGTCCTGAGCATCTTCTATTACGATACGTTTGCCGAAAGCCGGCGTACCATGGAAGAAATCGGTGTCACGATGCACGCGCTGGCCACTTGGCAGGACATCATCGCGCAGGCCAGGACGGGCACGGTCCTGACCGCCGCCGACATCGAAAAAGTAGAAGGATTCCTGCTCCATACTTCCGAATGGTCCAAGGCCCACGGCGGCATCTCCCGCCTTCCGTGACTTTTATCGCTACCCACGTGTTATGAACTTCACCGATCTGATCCAACGTTTCGCCGCCCAGGCCCCCGGTACCGACAGTTTCCTCAAGGTCAAGGAAGGCTCGCTGGCGCTGGTCTCCAGCGACTCCGAACATGCCGCCGCCTACTTCCTGGTCTACGGTTTCGCCCGCTCGTACGTGCTGCTGTATGAAGACCAGGGCATCGCGCCCGCCTTCGCCGAAACCGCGAAGACCCAGCTCCTTTCCTACATGAACCGGCTCGACGAAGCATTCAGGACCGGCACGGCGCAGGATCTCGTCGCCGCCCTGAACTGGATCGTGCTGGACTACGGCCGCAGCGGAAAGATATTTTGAACGCCCGCCCGGAGGCGCCCGCGGCCGCCTCGTCGCTGTACACGAACCGGCGCGTCGCGCCGCTGCTGGCCCTGGGCTTCGCCAGCGGCCTGCCCCTGGCGCTGACCAGCGGCACGCTGCAGGCCTGGGCCACCGTGGATGGCGTGTCGCTGCAGGCCATCGGCTTCCTGACCCTGGTCGGCTCAGCCTACACGTTGAAGTTCCTCTGGGCCCCGCTGATGGACCGCTACACGCCGCCGCTGCTGGGCCGCCGGCGCGGCTGGATGGTGGTCACGCAATTACTGCTGGCGTTCGCCATCATGGCCATGGGCCTGCTCTCGCCCAGCAGTGCCCTGCTGCCGCTGGCGCTGATCGCCGTGTTCGTCGCCTTCTGCTCGTCCTCGCAGGACATCGCCTTCGACGCCTACCGGACCGACGTGCTGCGCAAGGAAGAACGCGGCGCCGGCGCCGCGGTATCCGTGCTGGGCTACCGGCTGGCCATGCTGGTGTCGGGCGGCCTGGCCCTGGTCATCGCCGACAGCTGGCTGGGCTGGGGCAACATGTACGTGCTGATGGGCGGCCTGATGGGCCTGGCCGTCCTGGCCACGCTGTGGGCCCCCGAACCCGAAATGCCCGCCGCCGCGCCCCGCACGCTGGCCGAGGCCGTGACCGGACCTCTGGTCGAATTCTTCCGCCGCCCCGGCGCCATCGTGCTGCTGGTGCTGATCGTGCTCTACAAGCTGGGCGACGCCTTCGCCGGCAGCCTGTCCACCGCCTTCCTGATCCGCGGCGCGGGCTTCTCCGCCACCGAGGTCGGCACCATCAACAAGGTGCTGGGCCTGGGCGCCACCATCATCGGCGCGCTGGCGGGCGGTTCGCTGCTGGCAAAGCTGGGGCTGTTCCGGTCGCTGATGCTGTTCGGCCTGCTGCAGGCCGTCTCCAACCTGGGATTCTGGCTGCTCGCCATCAGCCCCAAGAGCATCCTGCTGATGGCCGCCGCCGTCGGCATCGAGAACCTGTGCGGCGGCATGGGCACGGCGGCCTTCGTGGCCCTGCTCATGGGCCTGTGCGACCACCGCTTCTCGGCCACCCAGTTCGCGCTGCTGTCCGCCCTGTCGGCCGTGGGGCGCACCTACCTGGCCGGGCCGCTGGCCCCGCCCATGGTGGAAAACTACGGCTGGCCCACCTTCTTCCTGGTCACCGTAGTGATCGCCCTGCCCGGCATGGTCCTGCTGTGGTGGCGGCGGGCCGACGTGCGGGCGCTGGACCAGGCCTGACGGGGCCTGGGGCGGCCGTCAGACGAAGTCGTCGTCCGGGAACGTATCGTCGGTGAAGGAATCGTCGGCCGACGTGTCATAGGCCTGCGCATCGCCGTCCGCATCCGGGCGGCCGTCGTTCCCACTGCCGTAGTAGTTGTTGGTGACGTTCTGCGTGATCGTTTCCGAAGCCGGCGCGCTGCCCGCCAGATGCGCGGCCTGGCCCACGCCGCCGCCCATCAGGTGCTCGATGCCGTTGAACAGGAACATCCCGCCCGCCACTCCCGCCGCCGTAGCCGCGGCATTGCCCAGGAAGCTGCCCATGGCGCCGCCGGCGGTTGGTGCGCCGGCATAGGGCGCTGCCGACGCAGCGGGCCGGTACTCCGGGCGCTGGCCGATCTCGCTGCCAATCATCGATCCGCCAGCGGGTGCCGCTCGTGCGGGCGCCTTGCCCCACGCATCGCCGCCCAGCAGCCCGCCCAGGAAACTGCGCGCGGGCCGGGCTTCCTGCTGTTGCCGCGAGGCGGCCTGGAGTTCGCTCACCTGCTGCTCCAGCGCGGCGATACGTGCCTGCGCGCCTTCCAGCGCATGTTCCAGCAGCAGCGCACGCTGGATGCTGAGGTAGAGCGCATCCGGCTGGCCGGCGGCACGCTGCCGGATCAGGGCATCGGCCTCGGGGTCCTTGTCCATGCCCTGGACACCGGCCAGGCGGTCCAGGAAATTGTCGAGCAGGGCGCGTTCTTGCGGAGTCATGAGCGGTTCTCCCGGTATGCCGGCCGAAGGCAGGCGCGGTGCTGCGGAGGATGGCAGCCGGGGCTTAACCCTGGCTTAAGCGCCAGGGCACGCCTCCCGCATCCAGTGCACGCGCAGCCGGTCATACGCCAGGTTATACACGTAGGTATAGGGCAGGAAGAACAGCAGCAGGCCGATATCCAGCACCAGCGCTTCCCACAGCGAAATGCTCAGCCACCACGCCGCCAGCGGAACCACGATCAGGATCAAACCGAACTCGAAGCCCAGCGCGTGGACCATCCGCACCCGGGTGTCGCGCACCCAGCCCAGGCGACGCTCCACACGCTCGAACCCGGCGTTGTAGACCATGTTCCACAGCATGGCGATGAGCGAGATCACCGCCGTCAGCGCACCCATGTGCAGCAGCGGCTTGCCCATGATCCAGGCCAGCGCGGGCGCGCACAGCGCCACCGCGATGATCTCGAAGCACAGGGCGTGCGCCAGGCGCTCACGCAGCGATTTCTTGTTCTGCAACACGTTCAACCTCGTTCCGTTGATGTCGTATCGGTATTTTCTGCGATACTTCCGTTAAATAAAACGTAGTTATCATCGGATTTTCCGATAGGAAACCGAGCATGGCTTATTCCCTGGAAGCGCTTGCGGCCTTCACCCAGGCGGCCGCGCTGGGTTCGTTTTCGGCCGCCGCGCGCAAGCTGGGCAAGCGGCAGTCCAGCATCAGCGAAAGCATCGCCAACCTGGAAATCGACCTGGGCGTACAGTTGTTCGACCGGGCCACCCGCCAGCCCACGCTGACCCCGGCGGGCCGGGCGCTGCTGGTGGAGGCGGCCCAGGTCCTGGCCAGCGCCGAGCAACTGGGCCGCGCCGCCGGCCGCTATGCCCAGGGGCACGAGGCGCGGCTCACGCTGGCGCTGTCCGACACCTACCAGTCCGAGCGCTTCGAGGCCATCCTGGCCTCGCTCGACCGCAAGTATCCCGACATCGAGTTCGAATGCATGATGTCCGAGGACTGGGACACGGTCGCCACCGTGCAGCGCGGCCGCGCCAACCTGGGACTGGTGCGCGCGCAGGAGCAGTACCCGCCCGACGTGGAGCACCGCACGCTGCCGGACCTGTCGGAAATGGTGGTGGTCACGGGCAAGGACCATCCGCTGGCGAAGCTCGGCGCGGTCACCGAGGCCGACCTGCGCGAGGCGCGCGAATTGCGCATCGCCCCCTACGAAGACGACGGCCGCCGCATCGCGCGGGGCCGCACCTGGTCGGCGCCCTACTACCTGATGCTGCTGGAGATGGCGGTCATGAACTTCGGCTGGGCCAGGATGCCGCGCTGGCTGGTGGCCAACTTCGCCGCCGGCAGGCTGGTGGAGTTGCAGGTGCCCGGCCAGGAGCGCCTGCTGCCGGTGGACGTGGTGTGGTCCAACCAGCATCCCCTGGGCCCCGTTGGGGCCTGGATGCTGGAGGAACTGCTCAAGGCCTGACCGCGCCCGCCGTCAGTTCGGCAATGGCCTCGCGCTCGGTGCGGAACACGTGGTGGGGCGGCAGCATGGCCGTGACGCCGGCGGTGTCGAACACGTCCTCCACCTGTTTCTTCACACCCGCCAGGTACAGGTCCACGCCCTGGTCACGCAGCGTCCCGATCAGGTAGATGAGCGTGTCGACCCCGGTCACGTCGATGGCGTTGATCGGTCCCGCGTAGATCAGCACCCGCTTGATGCCCGGATCGGCCCGGCAGCGTTCGATCACGAAGTGCTCCAGCGGGTTGGCGGTGACGAAGCTCAGCTCCGCGTCCATGCGCACCGCCAGCAGGTCCGGCGCCAGCGGCGGCAGGCCGAAGCGTTGGCGGTCCCGCAGCGTGCCGTCGGCGTGGACGGCGACCTCGACGATGCGAGGGTGCGAGCGCTGGAACAGGAAATAGCCCAGGGACAGGATGAAGCCCGCCAGGATGCCCCACTGCAACTGGGGCGCGGCGATCAGGGTGGCCACGGCCGTGGACGCGGCGATGATGGCCTCGGCGCGCGACGTGGCCCACAGCCGGACGAAGAAGCGCGGCGAGACCAGGTTGGAGACCGGCACGATGATGACGGCCGCCAGGAAGGCCCGTGGCAAGTGGGCGATGGCCGGGGTCAGGAACAGCAGGCTCGCCAGCACGCAGACGAAGGCGAACAGCGCGGACCAGCCCGAGCGCGCGCCCACGAACAGGTTCAGCGCCGAACGCGAGAACGAGGCACTGACCGGAAAGGCGCCGCTCAGGCCGCTGGCGATCTTGGCCAGCCCCTGGCCGATGAATTCCTGGTCCTCGTTCCAGCGCCGGCGCGTACTGCGCGAGATGGTCTTGGCGCTGGACAGCGCCTCGACGAAGCTGACCAGCGCGATCACCGCCGCCGCGGGCAGCAGGCTGCGGTAGTCTTCCCAATCCAGCAACGTCGGCACGGTGAACTGCGGCAGGCCGGCCGGCAGCGTCCCGACCACCGCGCCGCCCCGCTCGCCATAGCCGATGGCCCAGCTGACCAGGCCCGTCACCAGCGCGGCCGCCAGCACGATGGGCAGGCGCTTGCTGTGCTTCTTCAGCGCGGACAGGAATACCAGCGTCCCGAGGCCGAAGGCGAACGCGGTCCAGTCCACGCTGCCCAGCAAGCCGCGCGGGTCGGCCGCGGCCAGCGCGCCCCGCGCGCCGCTCCAGTCCAGCCCCAGCATGGCCGGCAGTTGCGACAGCATGATCAGCAGCGCGGCGGCCTGGGTGAACGCGCCCACGACGGATCCCGGCAGAAAGTTCACCACCATGCCCAGCCGGGTCGCGCCGATCAGCATCTGTATCGCCCCCGCCATCAGCGCCAGCCAGATCGCCAGTTCGACCCAGCGCGCCGACTCGGCGGCCGCCATGCCCGACAGCGACCCCGCCACCAGCATGCTGGTCAGCGCGACGGGCCCGGCGCCCAGGAGTTGGCACGACCCCCACAGCACGCTGATCACCGGCGGGATCAGCGCCGCGTACAGCCCAGTGATGGGCGGCATGCCGGCCAGCATGGCGTAGGCCACGGCCTGCGGCACCAGGATCAGGCCGAGCGTGAAGCCGGCCCGGGCATCGGCGGCCAGATCGGCGGCGTTGGGCCGGGGCCAGTTCAGGAAGGGAAGATAGCGGGCGAGCAGAGCGGACATGGAAATGCGGCGGATCGGGATCGGCGGGGTCAGAGGTGGCGCGGCTTGCGCGGCGCGCGCACGGCGAAGTGGTCGTAGACGGCATCGGGCAGGAGGCGCATCAGCCTGGCGACGATGCCCATCTGCCAGGGAATGACGGTGTAGCGGACGCCGCGGTCCAGGGCGCGGGAAACTTTGGCGGCGAATACGTCGGCGTCCATCAGGAACGGCATCGGATACGGATTGCGCGCGGTCATGGGCGTGCGGATGTAGCCGGGCGCGATGGTCGAGACGCGTATGCCCTGGGGCGACAACTCGTTGCGCAGGCTTTCGCAATAGGCGATGACCGCCGCCTTCGAAGCACTGTACGCCCCCGCGCCGGGCAGGCCGCGTATGCCGGCCACGCTGGCGATACCCGCCAGGTGGCCCCGGCCGGCCTGCTTCATGGCCGGGATGAACGATTCGAAGGTCGCCACCATGGCGATCAGGTTGGTGTCGACCACGGCGCGGAAAGCGTCGAAATCCTCCATTTCCTCGGTCAGCGTACCGGTGCTGATGCCGGCATTGGCGATCACCAGATCGGTACCGCCCAAGGCCAGGAAATCCCGGGCCGCCGCATGCAGGGCTTCGCGGTCGCGTACGTCCAGCGCATAGCAGCGGTGCTTGCCCGGCAGCGACGCGGCCAGCGCCTGCAAGGCTTCCCGCCGCCGGCCCACCAGCCCCAGGGTGGCGCCAAGCGCCGCATAGCGGCGCGCCAGCGCCTGGCCGATGCCGCTGCTCGCACCGGTGATGAAGACGTTCATGCTCCCCTCTCGTAAGTCCATCATTATCACCTTTAATCATTTGTTTCTTACCAGAAATCATTAAGAAACCGGCCTGCACACCCCTCCATTGTCGCCAGGAAGCCAAGCCGGCCGGCCATGGGTGAATCTGCGATACTGCGCAAAGAACCGCGTCCGCGGCACCACAGAGAGCAAGATGACGTCCCTTCCCATTTCCGATGTGCAAGCCGCGCTGGCCGGACTGGTCGGCCAGGCGAATGTGTATGCCGACCCCGCGGACAAGGCCCGCTACGAGACCGGCGCCCGCTATGGCGACGGCAAGGCCGCCCTGGTGGTGCGGCCCGGCTCGGCCGCCGAAGTGGCCGCGGTGGTGCGCTACTGTGTCGACACCGGCACGCCGCTGATCGCCCAGGGCGCCAACACCGGCCTGGTGGCCGCCAGCACACCGGACGCCAGCGGCACCCAGGTCGTGCTGAGCCTGGAGCGGCTGCGCGGCGAAATCGTGATCGACCGCGCCAACCGCACCGCCACCGTCGGCGCCGGCGTCACGCTACAGGAACTGAACGACAAGCTGGCCGGACATGGCCTGTGCTTTCCCATCGACCTGGGCGCCAACCCTTCGCTCGGCGGCATGATCGCCACCAACACCGGCGGCTCGCGGCTGATCCGCTACGGCGACGTTCGCCACAACCTGCTGGGCATCGAAGTCGTGCTGGCCGATCCGCCCGGGCAGGTGCTCGACCTGATGAGCGGCCTGCGCAAGAACAATACCGGCTACGACCTCAAGCAGTTCTTCGTCGGCGTGAGCGGCGCGGGCGGCATCATCACCCGTGCCGTGGTGCAGGTCCATCCCCTGCCCCGCCAGACGGCCACCGCGCTGATCGTGCCCACCAGCCAGGAAGCGGTGCTGGAACTGCTGATCGCGCTGGAGGGCGAGTTCGGTGATTTCCTGACTGCCTACGAAGGCATGTCCAGCTCCACCGTCCAGTCGGTCATCGATCACGTGCCCGGCGTCGCCAACCCCTTCGCACCCGAGCCCATCCCGGATTACTGCCTGCTGGTGGAACTGGCCGCCACCTCGTCGCGCGAAGTGCTGGGCGTGGACCTGCAATCGGCGCTGAACGACTTCCTGGAACGGCAGTTCGACGTGCTCGTGGCCAACGCCGTGCTGGACGGCGGCCCCGACCTCTGGAAGATCCGCCACTCCATCAGCGAATCCATCCGCCACCAGGGCAAGCTGATCGCCTTCGACATCGCCGTACCGCGCTCCTCGATGGCGGACTTCCAGACCACCGCGCGGCGGATGCTGGAATCCGACTTCCCTTGGCTACGCCTGTTCGACTTCGGCCACTGGGCGGACGGCGGCACCCACTTCAACATCGTCTGGCCCCACGACGCCACGCCCGCCTACGATCCGGACACCGTCGAGAAACTGCGGCTGGCGATCTACGACCTGGTGGTCCGCCAGTTCGGCGGCAGCTTCAGCGCCGAACACGGCGTCGGCCCCTACAACGAACGCTTCTACCACCGCTACGCCTCGCCCGAAGCGCAGGCGCTGTCGGGCAAGATCCAGCAAGCCATAGACCCCGGGCATGCGCTGGGCCAAGTCTATTTCGGCCCATCGCTCAAACCCTGACTTTCTCCAGAAACGAAAACGGCCTTGCATTCACGATGCAAGGCCGTTTTCGTTTCTGGTGTGCCCGGCAGAACGCCGTTCCTCACCAGCCTGTTGTTACCCCAGGATGCGGTGGATCCGGCTTTGCCGGTCCACCCGCATCGCCCCCTGGGGGGCGCGCGTCAGCGCGTAGGGGGGGTCCTTTCTCTACCGATCAGGAAGTCCGCGACCTGAAGGGCGCCGAGATTGCTGCCGGTCAGCGACGGCGAGGTCAGGTAGCGGCCGTTGATGGCCAGGGTGGGCACACCGTCGATCTTGTAGGCTTCGGCCAGCTTGGTGGCGCGCTGCACCTTGCTCTGGACGCCAAAGGAGTTGTAGGCGGCCGTGAACTGGGCACGATCCAGGCCCTGCTTCTCGGCCCAGTCGAAGATGCGGTTGGCCGTGTTCAGCGGCTGGCGCTGTTCATGAATGGCGGTGAAGACCATGCGGTGCAACTGGTCGACCTTGCCCAGGGCTTCCAGGGTGTAGTACAGACGCTGCTGCGGCTCCATGCCGGCATTGAAGCGCACCGGCACGCGGCGCACCACGACGTCGGCCGGCAGCTTCTTGATCCAGGACTCCAGGCTCGGCTCCAGCGCATTGCAGTGCGGGCAGCTATACCAGAAGAACTCGGTGACCTCGACCTTGCCCGGCGAATCGGTGGCCTGGGGCTGCTGCAGGCGGATGTACTCGGTGCCTTCGCGCGGCTGCTGCGCCTGGGCGGTGCCCGGCAGGGCGGCGACGAAACCGGCGGCCAGGGCCAGGCTGGCGAACATGTGGCGGAAAGCGTAGCGACCGATCATAGGATTCCTCTGATAACGTGGCCCGGACGGCAGACCGGCCGGGCGCGATGGAAACTCGGACCGCGGCGGGCGGCGCGAAGTTCCACCCGGATCATTTCTTCACGACGGCGGCCTCGATGCCGTTCTCGGCCAGGCGCGCGCGCGTGCGGTTCATGTCGTCGAGCCGGGTGAACGGCCCCACGCGTACACGGTGCACCGTGCCGGCGGCCACGTCGGCCGTCTCCAGGCGCGCCTCGAACCCCATGAAGGCCAGCTTGGCCTTCAGCGCCTCGGCATCCTCGATCACGCGATAGGCGCCGACCTGCAGGAAATAGGTGCCCGAAGCCCCCGCCGCCGCGCCCGGCGCCGGGGCCTGGGATGGAGCGGCTGCTGGCGGCGCGGAGGCTTGCGCGCCTTTCTTGGTCTTGTCGACGTTCTGGCTGGCCAGGAAGTCTCCCAGCGGATCGCGGGTGGCCTGCGGCACCGGCGCGGGCGCCGGCTGCGTGGCCGAAGGACCCGAGGCCGAGGGTGCGCCGGCGGGACCGTCCTTGCCGTAGAGGCTGCGGTTCGGATCCGGCGCGTTGGCCGGATCGGGCGGCTGCGCGGGCGCCGCCGGCGGCCGCGTTCCCTTGCTGACGAAGGGCACTGGCGCCTTGGTGATGTAGAACGCCACCAGCACGGCCACCAGCAGGCCGACCAGCAATCCCGCCATCAGGCCGAACATGGTCCCGCCCACCGCGCGCTTGGGCGCGGCCTGGCGATGGTTGGCGCTGCTCTGCTTGCCGCCGCGGGCAGGCTTCGTCTTCGCTGTGGAGGCCATGAATCGTTACATCCGTTGCGGAGCGGAAACGCCCAGCAACGCCAGCCCGTTGGCCAGCACCTGCCGGGTCGCGGCCAGCAGCGCCAGGCGCGCCAGCTTCAGCGCCTCGTCGTCCACCAGCACGCGCTCGGCATTGTAGTAGGCATGGAAGTCGGCGGCGCAATCCTTGAGCCAGAAAGCGACGTGGTGCGGCGACAGATCGTTGGCCGCCAGCCCCACCATGGACGGGAACTCGGCCAGCCGCTGCAGCAGCAGGAACTCCCGTTCGGCCGTCAGCAGCGAGGCATCCGCGCGCGCCAGGCCGGCTTCGTCGCCGCCCCACTGCGCCAGCACCGAGCAAATGCGCGCATGGGCGTACTGGATGTAATAGACGGGGTTCTCGTCGGTCTGCTTGAGGGCAAGGTCGACGTCGAACACGAATTCGGTGTCGGCGCGGCGCTGGATCAGGAAGTAGCGCACCGCGTCGCGGCCCACCCAGTCGATCAGGTCGCGCATGGTCACGTAGCTGCCGGCGCGCTTGGAGATCTTGACCTCTTCGCCGCCGCGCATGACCTTGACCATCTTGTGCAGCACGTAGTCGGGGTAGCCCTTGGGGATGCCCACGTCCAGCGCCTGCAGGCCCGAGCGCACCCGCGCCACGGTGCCGTGGTGGTCCGAGCCCTGGATGTTGATGGCCTTGGTGTAGCCGCGCTCCCACTTGGTCACGTGGTAGGCCACGTCCGGCACGAAATAGGTGTAGCCGCCCTCGGACTTGCGCATGACGCGGTCCTTGTCGTCGCCCTCGCCCAGCCCGGTCGTGCGCAGCCACAGCGCGCCGTCCAGTTCGTAGGTGTGGCCGCTGGCGATCAGGCGCTGCACGGTCTGCTCGACCCGGCCCGACGTGTACAGCGAGCTTTCCAGGTAATAGTTGTCGAACTTCAGGTCGAAAGCCTGCAGGTCCAGATCCTGCTCGCGGCGCAGATAGGCCACGGCGAACTTGCGGATGTCGTCGAGATTCTCGGGATCGCCCGAGGCCGTGACCGGCTCGGCATCGGCCGCCTGCACCGTCTTGCCGGCCAGGAAGTCCGTCGCGATTTCCGAGATGTATTCGCCGCGATAGCCGTCGGCCGGGAAATCCGGATGCTCGGGACCGAAGCCGCGCGCGCGCGCCTGGACGCTGATCGCCAGGTTCTGGATCTGGTTGCCGGCGTCGTTGTAGTAGAACTCGCGCGTGACGTTCCAGCCGCTGGCGTCGAACAGGCGGCAGATCGCGTCGCCCAGCGCGGCTTGGCGGGCATGGCCGACGTGCAGCGGACCGGTCGGGTTGGCCGACACGAATTCGACCATCACCTTGCGGCCGTTGGCCGGCGCGCGGCCGAACTCGGCGCCGCGCACGCGGATGGCGTCGACCACCGCCTGCTTGGCGGCGGGCGCGATACGCAGGTTGATGAAGCCCGGACCGGCGATCTCGGCGCTCTGGACGAGAGCGGCCGCGCCCGGCAGCGCCAGCAGCGCATCGACGATGGCCTGGGCCAGCTCGCGGGGATTGCGCTTGAGGGGCTTGGCGATCTGCATCGCCACGTTGGTGGCGGCATCGCCGTGGGAAGCCACCTTGGGCCGCTCGAGCAGCAAGGTGGGCGTGGCTTCGGGGGCAACGGCCTTGACGGCGGCGCCCAGGAGGCCGAGAAGTTGTTCCTGTTGCTCGGGGAGCATGGCTGGATCGCGCTAAATGAAAAACCAAGAGCGGAATGTTAACAGCCGCGAGCGAGAGCCGGGAAAGGCGTTCATGGCCCTTCCCAGCCCATCGGGAAAAAATCCGCTCAGCCGCCGCTGGCCCGAATGCCCACGAGGGGGAAAAGGAACGAACTGTCGGCGGGCGCGGACGCCGACAGCATCAAGACTTCGTCGCCCTCCCGTTCGACCAGGGCGAAGCCCGAGGTCGTCGCGCCCGCGTAGGGACGGGCGCAGGTATTCGCGAAAGTGACCGTGGTGCGGAAATAATTCTTGCTGGCGTGCGGCGCTACCGAGCCCGAAAAATCGCATCGCCCGCCGTTGGCGACCACATAGCCGGTCAGGACGCCCGTCTCGGAGATGGTCGTCGAGATCGTGGAACTCGTGTCGGCGATCCAGGTCCCCTTGATGTCGGCCAGGCTGGCCTTCTGTTCATAGCTGGAATCGTAGTCGAGCTTGAAGCTGAAGGCCGCGCCGCCGGTCATGTTGCCCTGCAAGGTCTTCTTTTCCTGGACTGCGGCGTTCAGGGAAAAGGCATTACCCGACGAGGTCGACACGAAGACCTTGCCGCTGGCGCTATAGTTCTGGGCCTGGGTGGAGCCTGTACCCAGGATCATGGCAAGACCGCTGCTGCTCGCAAGATGGAATCCCCAGAGCTTGCCGTCGTCCGTCACGAGAAGCGCCAGCGGGTCTCCCGCGCCGGTCACCCCCTCCCAGAAGCCTTCCGCATTGGCATTGACGACCGGCGTTCCGCCGCCCCCGTCCCCACCCCCGCCACAAGCCGCCAGCAATCCCAGCAATGCGGCGGCCGCCGCGGTCCTCGTCTTGTTCATGCCATTTCCTTTATTCGTATGCTTGATTGACGAAACGGCGCCCCCACCTCTGCGGCGGTCTCCCCTGACGCCGTTCTGTCATCGAAGGTAACACATGATGCTTATGGATACCGGATAGCTCCGGGCGAGCGCCGCGGATGCCGACCATCGGGCCCGCGCGCCGACTTCCGCCATAATGGATACCGGTCCACGACACGGGAAACGCAACACCATGATCGTCACCTTCAGATCCAAGGCCGCCGGCGAAGTCATCATGCTGGGCGAGCACGCTAGGCCGTTGCTGGAACTGGCCGGCAAGATGCCCGAGATCGCCGCGGGCACGCGCGGCGTCTTCACTCCCGAACAACTGCCCGAGGCCATCCGCCGCATCGAGGCCGCGATAGGCGTCGAGAAGGAGCCTCGCTACGACGAGGACAACCCCGAGGAAAAGGAAAAGGCCGCCAGCCATGTAGGCCTGAAGCAACGCGCCTTTCCGCTGCTGGACATGCTACGCAAGGCGCAGGCGCAGGACGTCAACGTGACCTGGGAAAGCTGAGGAGCCGCCGCATGATCCGCCCCCCCTGGCAGGACGTCCTGGACTTCTGGTTCCTGCCCCCCGACGATCCCGGCTACCTGAAGCCGCGCCACGTCTGGTTCCAGAAAAACCCCGACTTCGACGCCGAGATCGAACGGCGCTTCCTGCCGCGTGTCGAGCAGGCGGTGGCCGGCGGCCTGCGCGAATGGAAGCGCGAACTGGGCGGTGCGCTGGCGCGCATCGTGCTGCTGGACCAGTTCCCCCGCAACGTCTGGCGCGGCACGCCGCGCTCCTTCGCCGGCGACCCGCAGGCGCTGGCCGACGCGCTGGAACTGATCGACTCGGGCCGCTACCTGCAACTGCCGCCGGTGCAAAGGGAATTCGTCTACCTGCCGTTGATGCACAGCGAAAACCCCGGCATCCAGGAACGATGCGTGGCCCTGTACACCACGCTGGCGCAGGAACACCCCGCCTCCCAGAACTCACTGGATTTCGCCATCCGCCACCGCGACATCGTGGAACGCTTCGGCCGCTTTCCCCACCGCAACGCCACCCTGGGGCGGGCCAGCACGGGGCAGGAACTGGAGTTCCTGAAACAGCCGGGATCAGGCTTCTAGCCCCCCAAGAACACACGCCCCCCAGGGATGCGGTGGATCCGGCTTTGCCGGTCCGCCCGCATCGCCCCCTGGGGGGCGCGCGTAAGCGCGTAGGGGGGGGTCACACACTCACTTCCGCAAGCTTCGTCCCAGCCGTCGCGGCAGGCTGCCCGCTGTCGCGGATGTGGCGGTTGATCGCGCTCAGCACGGCCTTGAACGAAGCCGTGACGATGTCGCTGTCCACGCCCACGCCGAAGCCCGTGGGGGCATCGCCCACGCGCACCTCCACGTAGCAGGCGGCGGTCGCGTCGGCGCCCACGCCTATCGAATGCTCGTGGTAGTCCATCATCCGCATCGGCATGTTCAGCGCCTGCACGAAGGCGTCGATCGGGCCGTTGCCGGTACCCACCAGGGTGCTCACCTGGCCATCGGCCTGCACGTCGACCTCGACCCGCACGCCGCCTTCGACGCTAGCCATGCGATGGCGGACGAAGCGATAGGGCTCGTGCTGCTCCAGGTACTCGTGGCTGAAGATGGAGTAGACGTCGGCCGCCACGACCTCCTTGCCGGTCTCGTCGGTCACGCGCTGGATGGCGCGGCTGAACTCGATCTGGAGGCGGCGCGGCAAGTCGAAGCCGTATTCCTGTTGCAGCAGGTAGGACACCCCGCCCTTGCCGGACTGGCTGTTCACGCGGATGACGGCGTCATAGCTGCGCCCCAGGTCGGCCGGGTCGATGGGCAGGTAGGGAACGTCCCAGACGGCATCCGGCTGGCGCTGCGCGAAGCCCTTCTTGATCGCGTCCTGGTGCGAGCCCGAGAATGCGGTGAAGACGAGGTCGCCCACGTAGGGATGGCGCGGATGCACCGGCAACTGGGTGCAGTATTCGACGCAGCGGCGCACCTCGTCGATGTCGGAAAAATCGAGCCCCGGCGAAACGCCCTGGCTGTAGCAGTTCAAGGCCAACGTGACCAGGTCGACGTTGCCGGTGCGTTCGCCGTGGCCGAACAGGCAGCCTTCGATGCGCTCGGCGCCGGCCAGCACGGCCATCTCGGCCGCCGCCACCGCGGTACCGCGGTCGTTGTGCGGGTGGACGCTGAGGATGATGCTGTCGCGGTTGGCCAGGTTGCGGTGCATCCACTCGATCTGGTCGGCGTAGATGTTGGGCATCGCGCATTCGACCGTGGCGGGGAGATTCAGGATGATCTTGCGGTTGGGCGTCGCGCCCCAGGCCTCGACCACCGCATCGCACACTTCCTTGGCGAAATCGAGTTCGGACGAACTGAATACCTCGGGCGAGTACTGGTAGACCCACTCGGTATCGGGACGCGCGTCGGTCAATTCCTTGATGAGGCGGGTCCCTTCCAGCGCGACCTGCTTGACCTCTTCGCGCGTCATGCCGAACACGATGCGGCGGAAGGCCGGCGCGATGGCGTTGTACATGTGCACGATCACCCGGCGGCCGCCTTCGACCGACTCGATAGTGCGGCGGATGAGTTCTTCACGCGATTGCGTCAACACCTCGATGGTGACGTCCTCGGGCACCCGGTTCTGGTCGATCAGGCCGCGGATGAAATCGAAATCCGTCTGCGAAGCCGACGGGAAACCGACCTCGATTTCCTTGAATCCGATCTGGACCAGTTTCTCGAACATGCGCGTCTTGCGCTCGCCGTTCATGGGCTCGATCAAGGCCTGGTTGCCGTCGCGCAGATCGGTGCTCATCCAGATCGGCGCCTTGGTCATGCGGCGGTTGGGCCAGCTACGCTCGGAAAAGTCGTAGGCGGGGAAGGGGCGGTATTTCGCCTCGGGATTCTTCAACATGGTGGACTGCTCCTGCTACTGCGGACTCGGAATGGACGGATGGACCGTGTGAGTGGCCGAGAGGGGGCTGCCGAACTGCCACGAGGACGCTAGGCCCGGCAACCGATCGGTAGTAGTAGCGAGGAAGTAATGAGGGCGACGATCGCGCGCACGTCGGCACCCGGCGCGGCTTGGCGCAGGGAGGCGGCGGAGCGGATGGCGGAGGTGGCCATGGTTGCGATCGTGCTTGGGAAAAAACAGAGTAGAGGTGCTAGTCAACCACGAATTGGCGATCTTTGCAAGCCGCGGTGTCGCGGCGGCGCCCCGCGACGGGGCGCCGAACCTCGCCGTTCAGAGCACCACTTCGACCAGATAGGGCCCCTCGGCGGCGATCGCCCGCCGCAGTTGCAGGGCCAGCGCCTCCAGGTCCGTGACCCGCTGGGCCTCCACCCCCATCGAGCGGGCCAGCCCGGCCCAGTCCATGGTCGGGCGGTCTATCGTCAACATGTCGGTGGCGCGGGCGCCGGGGTCCGCCGCCCCCACGCCCGCCAGTTCGCCACGCAATATCTGGTAGGAACGGTTCGCGAACACCAGGATCTTGATGTCGAGCGACTCGCGCGCCATGGTCCAGAGCGACTGCATCGTATACGCGGCGCTGCCGTCGCCCTCCAACGCGATGACCTTGCGGCCGGGGCTGGCGACGGCGGCGCCGATGGCCGCGGGCAGGCCGAAACCGATCGCCCCGCCGACGATGTTCAGCCAGTCGTGGGGCGCCGCGCCCGCCGTGTGGGCGTCGAACCCCCTGCCGGTGGAGACGGATTCGTCGACCACGATGGCATCGGCGGGCAGGGAGGCCGCCAGCACGCGGGCGATGCCCTCGGCCGTCAGCCGGCCGGTCGGCCGGCCCGGATCGGCGGCGGCGGCCACCAGCGCGGGCGCCAGCCGGTCCGCGCCCAGCGCGGATGCCAGCCGTGCCAGCGCATCGGGTGCGTCGTGCTCGCGGCCCGCCAGTTGCAGGATCCGGCAATCGGGCCTGGGCAGGCGCCCCGGCTTGCCGGGATAGGCGAAGAACGCGACGGGCGCCGCCGCGCCCACCAGCACCAGCGTGTCGAATTCCCGCAGCATCGCGACCGCCGCATCGACCGCGTAGGGAATGCGCAGGGTCCGCACGCGTCCCGCGCCGCGCTGCAAGCGCGCCAGGTTGTACTCGGACAACAGCGCGCACCCTGTCGCGGCGGCAATCCTGCCCGCCGTGGCCAGGGCCTCTTCCCGCACCGCCTGGCCGCCCAGCAACAGCGCGCAGCGGCCGCCCTTGCGCAGTGCGTGGACCGCCGCCAGCAAGGTTTCGTCCGGAACCGGCTGCGCCGGGTGGTCGCCGGCGGAAACCGGGACAGCCTGCGTCGTACCCCACGCGGCATCCGCCGGCAGGATCAGAGTGGCGATCTGGCCAGGACTGCGCCTTGCGGCGGCGATCGCCTGAGCGCCGTCGCCCGCCAGCAGCGCCGGACTGGCCGACGTACGCACCCATCCCGAGACCGTGCGGGCCAGCGCCTCGATGTCCGAGGTCAGCGGCGCATTGAGCGCGCGATGATGCGTGGCGTGATCGCCCACGATATTGACCACGCCGGAGCCCGCCTTGCCGGCGTTGTGCAGGTTGGCCATGCCGTTCGCCAGCCCCGGTCCGAGATGGAGCAGGGTCGCGGCGGGCTTGTCGGCCATGCGGTAGTAGCCGTCGGCCGCGCCGGTGGCCACGCCCTCGAAAAGGCCGAGCACGCAGCGCATGCCGGGGATCCGGTCCAGCGCGGAAACGAAGTGCATCTCCGAGGTGCCGGGATTGGCGAAACAGACATCCACATCATTGGCAAGCAGGGTGTGGACCAGGCTCTCCGCCCCATTCATCGTGCGATCTTCCATACGTATCCTGTCGTGGCCTTCGTCATTGGCGCGGGATGCCCGCCACCTCGATCACGCGCGCCCACTTCTCCGACTCGCTCTTCACGAAGCCGCGCAGCGCTTCCGGCGAACCCGTGGCGCCCTCCGCGCCCGACCGCTCCAACTGTTCCTGCGCCTCGCGCGTTTGCTGCCCTTGCCGCAGCAGCCGGCTCATCTTCTCGACGATGGGCGCCGGGGTCCCCGCCGGCGCGAACACCGCGGACCATGTACTCAGCTCGAATCCCTTCAGGCCCGCCTCGTCCAGCGTCGGCACCGGCTTGAACGCCGGATGGCGGCGCAGGGTCGTCACCGCCAGCGCGCGCAGCTTGCCCTGCTCGACCAGCGGGACGGCCGGGTTGATGTCGGAGAACGCGAAGTCGATCTGCCCCGCCACCAGATCGGTCAGCGCCTGCGGCATCCCCTTGTACGGCACGTACACCGCATCGGTGTGCGTACCCATCTTGAACATTTCCCCGGCGACCTGGGTCGAGGCGCTACCCGCCCCGAAGTTGAGCTTGCCCGGCCGGCTCTTCATGTCCGCGATCAGATCCTCCACCTTGCGGTAGCGGCTGTCCGACCGGACGAGCAGCACCAGCCCATTCTTCGTGACCAGGGAAACGGGCTCGAAATCCTTGATGGGGTCGTAGGGCAGGCTCTTGAACATCGCCGCATTGGCGGCGTGGGTGGTGCTGGTCGTGAACAGGAACGTGTAGCCGTCCGGCGCGGCCGTGGCCACGGCCTGCGAGGCGATGAACCCGTTCGCGCCGCCCCGGTTGTCCACCACGACGGGCTGGCCCGTCTGGTCCGTCACCGTCTTGGCCATGACCCGCGCGACCGTGTCCGTGCCGCTGCCGGCCGGAAAGGCGACGATGAAGCGTATGGGCTTGGCGGGATAGGAAGCATCCGCCGCCTGCGCGGGACCCAGGACCACCGCCGCCAGCAGGCTGCCGGCGACGCCAAGCAAAGACCGAAGCAATACCATTTCCATCTCCTCCTGCTCCCTTGCGGGAGTCGTCGTTGTCAGTACCTGCCGCCCGTCACGTGGACGACTTCGCCGGTGATGTAGCCCGCGCGCTCCGAAGCCAGATAAAGCACGGTATCGGCGATGTCCTCGACCACGCCCATCCGCGGGATGGGTGTGGTCTTCTCCGCGGCTTCCCTGACCTTCTCGAAGTGCGGCAACCGCCGGACCGCGTCGGTATCGATGATTCCCGGCGCCACGGCATTGACCGTGACGTGGTGGCGCCCCTGCTCCAGGGCCAGCGCCCGGGTGAAGCCAAGCAGGCCGGCCTTCGCCGCCGAATAGTTCGCCTGCCCGGGATTGCCCAGGTGCGCCCGCGACGAGATGTTGATGATGCGGCCGAAGTTCTGTTCCGCCATGGGCGCGAGGGCGGCGCGGGAACACAGGAAGGCTCCCTTGAGCACGACGTCCACCACCGCGTCCCAGTCCTCGACGGGCATCCGGGTGATGCGCTTGTCGCGCGTGAAGCCCGCGTTGTTGACCAGCACGTGCAGCGCGCCGAACCGTTCGAGCACGACCTGCACCATGGCCGCGACGGATGCCTCGTCCGTCACGTCCACGGCAAGCGCAACGGCGGTTCCGCCACCGGCGGCCAACGCGGCGGCCGTGCGCTGTGCCGCCGGCCCGTCGATGTCGGCGACCAGGACCGCCGCGCCCTCTTTGCAGAATGCCGCCGCGGTCGCGGCACCTATGCCATGCGCGGCCCCCGTGACGACGGCCACCTTTCCCTTCAAACCCAGTTCCACGCGATTGCCTCCCGCTATATGGTTGCGAAATTGCGCACCAGCTCGCGCGCGATCACGAGCTGCTGTATCTGCGTCGTTCCTTCGTAGATCCGGAACAGGCGGACGTCCCGGTAGAAGCGCTCGACCTTGCTTTCCTGCATGTAGCCCGCGCCGCCGTGAACCTGGACCGCGCGGTCCGCGATGCGTCCCACCATTTCCGAGGCGAACAGCTTGCAGCACGACGCCTCGATCGCCACCGACCGCCCTTCGTCATGCAGGCGTGCCGTGTGGCGCACCATGCTTTCCGCGGCCAGCAGGTCGGCCTGGCTGTCGGCCAGCATGGCCTGGACCAGTTGGAACCCGGCGATCGGCTTGCCGAACTGGCGCCGCTGCGTGGCATAGGCCAGCATCTCGTGCAGCAGGCGCTTCGCCTGCCCGACACACAGCGCCGAGATGTTGATGCGGCCCCGCTCCAGGACCTTCATCGCGGTCCGGAACCCCTGCCCCTCCTGGCCGCCCAGCAGGTTCGCGGCGGGGATGCGCACGTCGTCGAAATAGACGTCCGCGGTCGCCGCCCCGGCGTGTCCCATCTTCTGGTCCTTCTCGCCGATGCGCACCCCTGGCGTCGATGCCGGCACCAGGAAGGCGCTCACGTGCCGGTTGCCCGGCAGGTTCTCGGGCGCGGTCCGCGCCATGACCGTGAACAGGCCCGCCAGCGGTGCGTTGCTGATGAACCGCTTGCTGCCGTTGATCACGTAGGCATCGCCATCGCGCACGGCGCGCGTGCGCATCGAGGCACTGTCGGAACCGGAGTCGGGTTCGGTCAGCGCGAACGCCGCGATGACCTCGCCGCTGGCGATGCGGGGCAGCCACGCATCCCGCTGCGCATCGGTACCGTCGACCAGGATGCCCTGCGAACCCACGCCCAGGTTCATGGCGATCAGCGATCGGAAGGCCGCCGACGCCCAGGTCAGTTCGATGACGAGCTCGACCTCCTGCGCGACCGTCAGCCCCAGGCCGCCATGGCTCTCGGGAATCGTCAGGCCGAACAGGCCCATGTCCCGCATCTCGCCGACGACTTCCTCGGGAATCCGGTTCTCGGCAGCCACGCGATCCTCGAGCGGCACCAGGCGTTCACGGACGTATCTGCGCAAGCTGTCGCGCGCCGCTTCGAAACTCTCCCGGTCCACGCGTCTCCCCTTTGCCCGATGCCCGGGCGAGCCAGATTGAATGGAGCGAATGGTACGCACAACCACCCGCCCACGGCGCATCCGGCGACGCTCGGCACACAGAATCCACATATGTGAAATCGCACGCGGCAGGCTGCCGGCGGGGGCTTTTCGCGAATCCGCGTCGGTATATTTCCAGCACGCAAAGGACAACGCGGAAAGGGAAAGCATGAACTCGGACGTTTACATCGTCGGCGTCGGCATGACGCCGCTGGGCAAGCATCTGGACACGAGCGTCCGGCAACTCGCGGCGCGCGCGATCGATGCCGCGCTGGCCGACGCCGGCACGCCGGCGCAGGCGATCCAGGCCGCCTGGTTCTGCAACACGCGGCAAGGCGCGCTGGAAGGCCAGCACGGCATACGGGGACAGTGCTCGCTGCGGGCATACGGGTTCGAGGGCATCCCCATCTTCAACACCGACAACGCCTGCGCCAGCTCCAGCTCCGGACTCATGCAGGCCTACGCCGCGGTCCGGGCCGGGCTCTTCGATGTCGCGCTCGTGGTAGGCGCCGAGAAGATGATCTATCCGGACAAGCGCGCCGAGATGTTCGAGGCCTTCAAGGGAAGCTGGGACCGGGAACTCGCGGACCAGCACATGCAGGCCCTGCTCGCCATGGGCCAGGACATGCCGCTTCCCCCCGAGGCCCTGGCGGACACCGGCGAACGTTCGGTGTTCATGGACATCTATGCCTCGCAGGCGCGCTTCCACATGCACCGCTTCGGCACCACGCAGCGCCAGATCGCGACGGTCGCCGCCAAGAACCACTGGCACTCGCAGTTCAACCCCATGGCGCAGTACCGCACCCCCATGACCGTCGACGAGGTCCTGGCGGACAAGTTGATCGCCTGGCCGATCACCCGTTCCATGTGCGCGCCCATGAGCGACGGCGCGTGCGCGCTGGTCGTGGCCGCAGGCAGCGCGCTCGATCGGTTCGAGCGGCGGCGCGCCGTGCGGATCCGGGGCATCGCCGTCAGCAGCGGCACGCGCCGAACGGCCGACGAAGTGGACAGGCACCTCACGCGGATAGCCGCCGACCGGGCCTATGAAATGGCCGGCGTCGCGCCGCGCGACATCTCCCTGGCCGAGCTGCATGACGCGTCGGCCATCGCCGAAATCCTGCACGCCGAGAATTGCGGCTTCTGCGACTACGGCGAAGGCGGGGCACTGGCCGAAAGCGGCGCCACGCGGCTGGGCGGGCGCCTGCCCATCAACGTCTCCGGCGGCCTGCACTCCAAGGGACATCCCATCGGCGCGACGGGCGCGATACAGGTCCGGGACCTCGTCGTGCAACTGCGCGGCGAAGCCGGTCCCGCGCAGGTCGACGGCGCCAGGCTGGCGCTGGCGGAAAACGGCGGCGGCTTCCATGGCCTGGAAGAAGCGGCTTGCGTGGTCACGATCCTCGAGCGTCCCCATGCCTGACCGCCCGGCCTCCCCGCTCAACCTGATGGACTGGACGCCGCCCACGGCGCGGCAGCGATACTTCCGCCGGGACACCGCGTTCTATGCGCTGTCGATCGGCGGCGGACACGCACCGCTGGACCAGGCCTCCCACGCCCTGCTGGACCCCTGGCATCCGGCATTGCAGGCCCTGCCGTCGATGGCGCTGGTGCTGGGCTATCCCGGCTTCTGGCTGGGTACCCGCGAGGTCGAGGCGCTGGCGGGAATACGCGTCTCGAACGTCCTGCACGTCGAGCAGTCGGTCACCCTGCACCGCCCGCTGCCGGTGGAAGGCGACGTGGAAGGCACGACGCGGGTGACAGGGCTGGTGGACAAGGGCGCCGAGCGCGGCAGCCTCCTGTACTCGGAACGGACCCTGCGCCTGCACGGCGAGGACACCCCGCTCGCCACCTGCCGCCAGGTCCACTACCTGCGGGGCGCCGGCGGCATGGGAAACGCGGGCCAAGCGACACCGCCCGTCCCCCCGCCTCCGGCCGGTCCGTGCGACGCCGCGCTCGATATCCAGACCCGGCCGGAGCAGGCCTTGCTCTATCGCCTGAACGGCGACGCCAACACGCTGCACATCGACCCGGAAACGGCCCGCGGCGCCGGTTTCGAGAGGCCCATCCTGCACGGCATGTGCACCGTCGGCATCGCCGTCTATTCGGTGCTGGCAACGCTCGCGGCCGGCCGCCCCTCGCGCATGGCCGGCTTCGCCGCGCGCATGATGGCGCCCGTCCTGCCGGGGGACCGCCTGCGTACGGAAGTGTGGGCCAGCGGCGCCTTCCGCACCCGTGTTCCCGACCGCGGCGTGGTCGTGGCCGAAGGCACCACGGAGCTTCCATGACCGCCCCCCTGCCGCTGGCCGGCGTCCGGATACTGAGCCTGGCCCATCTCTACCCCGGCCCCTTCGCCACGATGCTGCTGGCGGACCTGGGCGCCGACGTCATCATCGTCGAAGACCCCAGGGGCGGCGACCGGACCCGGCGCTTCCCCGGGCACTTCGAGGCCCTGAACCGCAACAAGCGGGCCATCGCCCTGGACCTGAAATCCCGCGACGGCAACGACGCGTTCCTGCGGCTCGTGCGTACCAGCGACGTGGTCCTGGAGGGGTTCCGCCCCGGCGTCATGGCCCGCCTGGGACTCGACGCCGACACGCTGCGCCGGCACCGGCCCGACCTCGTCTTCGTGTCGATCTCCGGGTACGGCCAGGACGGCCCCATGCACGGCCACGGGGCGCACGACCTGAGCCTGCAGGCGGCGGCCGGCATGTTGCGAGTTCCTCCGGGACGCGAGCACGAGACCGAACTTCCGTCCCTGGTGCTGGGCGACATCGCCGCCGCCACCTCGGCCGCGCTGGGCATCGTCAGCGCCCTGTACCAGCGCCGGACGCAGGATCATGCGCCGGTGGTCGACGTGTCGATGCTCGACTGCGCCGTCGCGTGGATGGCCCCCTATCTCGTGCCGCACATGAACGGCCTGGCCGGCGCACGCCTTCCTCCCCAGGATCCCGCCTACGGCGTATTCGCCTGCGCGGACGGCGCGCAGATCACCTTGAGCCTGTCCGGAGAAGACCATCTGTGGCGGTCCTTGTGCGGCCTGCTGGGACTGGACGACGACCTGGCGCGGCTCGACGAGGCCGCGCGCATACGCGACCGCCGGCGCATCCAGGACCGGCTGCGTGCCGTGATCGCGACACGCGCCAGGGACGAACTCATGGTGGACCTCGAACTGGCGCGCGTCCCCCATGGACCGGTCTGCACGCTGGACGAGGTGGCGGACGTCCCCCAGATCCGGGCGCGGGAGCTGATCGTCGATCACACGGATCCGGCTGGCGGCACGACCCGCTACGTCCGCCAGCCCCTGGTCTTCGACGGCCATCGGACGGGCGTGTCCTGCCGCGCGCCGCGGCTGGGCGAACACACGGAAGAAGTCTTGCAGAGCGCGGGATTGACCGCGCCGGAAATCGATCGCGTCCTGGCCCGCTGAGACGCGGCCGGAGCTGGCAGGAAGTGGAGAAGGATTTGGATCAACTTGAAGAACTGGTCATCGGTACGAACCGTATGTCGGGCCAGGGGCTGCGGGAACAGGCATGGCAGGCGGCGCATGGCCTGATCGCATTGGGGGTCGAGCCCGAGGACAGGGTAGCCATCCTGATGCGCAACGACCTGGCGCAGTTGCAGGCCACGCTGGCCGCCCAGCGCCTGGGGGCGTACCCGGTCCAGATCAACTGGCACGGCACCGGCGACGAAATCGCCTACGTGCTGGGGGATTGCCGCCCACGGGTGCTGATCGCGCATGCCGACCTGCTGGCCCGGATTCCGGCCTCGGCCTTGTCCGGCATCATCACGATCGCCGCCGCGCCGTCCGCCGAAGTCCGGCAGGCCTATGGCCTGGCTCCGGCGGACGGCGCCATCCCGGGTCTGGACTGGCACGGCTGGCTGGACGCGCAGCCGGTCCACCCGCCGCCCGCCCGCGCCGCCACCGACAGCATCATCTACACCTCGGGCACCACCGGCCATCCGAAGGGCGTAAAGCGCTTCGTGCCCACGGACGAACAGCGCGCGCGCACCGAGCGCATGCGCTTCCTGATCACCGGCATCGACGGCGAGGCCCGCGTCATGGTGCCCGCGCCGCTCTATCACACGGCGCCCAATCTGATCGCGCTGCGGGCACTGCGGCAGGCCCGGTCGCTGGTCCTGCCGACGCGCTTCGACCCGGAGGCCTTCCTGGCGGACGTCGAACGGCACGGCATCACGCACGTCTATGCCGTGCCCACGATGTTCTCCCGCCTGCTGAAGCTGCCCGAGCCGGTCAGGAACCGCTACGACCTGTCGTCGCTGCGCTTCGTCCTGCATGCCGGCGGCCCCTGCGCGCCCGGCATCAAGACCGCCATGCTGCAATGGTGGGGCCCCGTCATCCACGAATACTACGGCTCCACGGAAGCCGGTCCCAACACGTTCTGCCGGGGCGAGGAATGGCTTGCCCGGCCGGGCACCGTCGGCCGCGCCATCGAGGGCGTCCGGATCGAAGTCCGGGATGCGGCGGGCGCGCCGCTGCCCGACGGCGAGATCGGCGAGTTGCACGTCTTCAACGACAACTACCCCGACTTCACCTACCTGAACCGCCCCGACGAAAGGCAGGCCCTGCAACGGGGCGAGCTGCTGGCATCCGGGGACGTGGGCTACCGGGATCGCGACGGCTATTACTTCCTGTGCGACCGCAAGCGGGACCTGGTGATCTCGGGCGGCGTGAACATCTATCCGGCGGAGATCGAATCGGTGCTGCTGGATTTCCACGGGGTGGCCGATTGCGCCGTGTTCGGCATTCCCGACGAGGAGTTCGGCGAACGCGTCGCCGCGTTCGTGGAGCCCCACGCGGGACAGGCACTGGACCTCGCGGACCTACGCGCGTTCCTGGCCGGCAGGCTCGCCACGTTCAAGATTCCCCGGCTGATCGAGATCCGCGACCACCTGCCGCGCGACGAGGCCGGCAAGATCCGCAAGCGTTACCTGCGCGAACCCTATTGGGAAAACGCGCAGCGCAAGATTTGACTCCAGGATTCGATACACCCATGCACACAGACCCGCTACCTCCTCTCGGCCCGCTCTCGGGCGTTCGCGTCCTGGATCTTTCCACGGTCGTGGTCGGCCCCGCCTGTTCACTGACGCTCGCGGACCACGGCGCCGAAGTCATCAAGATCGAACCGCCCGAGGGAGACCTCATGCGGCAGCTCGGCGGCAGTTTCCGCCACCGCGGCATGTCGGGGAAGTTCATGAACTTCAACCGGAACAAGCGTTCCGTATGCCTCGACCTGAAGACCCCGACGGGCCGCGGCATGATGAACCGCCTGCTGGAAACCTCGGACGTCTTCATCACCAACATGCGGCCCGGCGCGCTGGACAAGCTCGGTCTGGACTGGCCCTCGGCCCGGGCGGTGAACCCGGCCCTGATCCACTGCCTGGTCCTGGGCTTCGGCCGGGGCGGCAGGTATTGCGGACGGCCGGCCTACGACACCGTCATCCAGTCGTCCGCGGGCATATGCGGCGCCTTCGAGGCGTCCGGCAGCCAGCCGCGCTTCGTGCCGCTGGTGATGACCGATCACATCACCGGCCTGATCGCGGCGCAGGCCATCGGCTTCGCGCTGTACCGGCGCGGCCGGACCGGGCGGGGCGAATCCATCGAGGTCCCCATGTTCGAGAACATGGCCGCCTTCGTGCTGCGGGAACACATGGGCGGCATGACCTTCGAACCGCCCATCGCCCCGCCCGGCGACCCTCGCATCCTCAACCCGGACAATCATCCGGTCCGCACGCAGGACGGCTACATCGCCATCTCGCCGAATACCGACGAACAGGCCTTCGCGTTCTTCTTCGCCATCGGACGCCCCGAACTCAGGTCGGATCCGCGCTTCTGCAGCGTGGCGGCGCGCACGGCCAACAGCGTCGCCTACTACGCCCTGCGCGCGGAATCCTTGCGGGGCAAGACTTCCGAGGAATGGCTGCGGATCTTCGAGGAGCTGGACGTACCCTCGATGCGCTACAACTCGCTCGAAAGCCTGGTGACGGACCCTCACCTGACCGACGTGGGCTTCCTGTCGGAAAGCGAACATCCCAGCGAAGGCCCGATACGCGACATCGGCATCGCCAACCGGTTCTCCGAAGGCACCCGCAGCCAGGTGGAGCCCGCGCCACGCCTGGGAGAACACACGCTTGCGGTCCTGCGCGAACGCGGCGTCGACGAAACGACGCTCCGGGCCGCGGCCGCCGAACGCGCCCTATTCGATCCCTCCATGGAGCAGCCGCGATGAACGACGCCACCCCGGACCAGGAACTGCTGGTCCAAACCCAGGCCCATGTGCGGGTGCTGACGCTGAACCGGCCCGAACGCCGGAACGCCTTGTCCCGCTCGCTGATAGCGGCGCTTGCCTCGGCCATGCTCGATGCCGACGCGGACGACGACGTCCGGGCCATCGTCCTGACCGGAACCGGCGACACCGCCTTCTGTTCCGGCGCGGACCTGAAGGAAATACGCGGCAACGACGACAAGGGCGTGGACTTCCGCTCACCCATGCATCGCGTGGAACGCAGCATCTTCGAGATCGTGCTGGAATCGAAGAAGCCGACCATCGCCGCCCTGAACGGCAGCGCGGTGGCGGGCGGGTTCGAACTCGCGCTGGCCTGCGACCTGCGCATCGCCCACGCGGACGCGCAGTTCGGCCTGCCGGAAACCAGGATAGGCATGGGCGCGAACTTCGGATCGGTGCTGCTGCCGCGCCGGATCGCCCCCGGCCTGGCGCTGGAGATGCTCTACACCGGCGACTACATCGATGCCGCGCAGGCGTACCGGCTCGGCTTGCTGAACCACGTCGTCGGCCGCGACGAAGTGCTCGCGCGCAGCCTGGCGCTGGCCGGACGCATCGCGGGCAACGCGCCGATTTCCGTGCGCCGGGTCAAGGCGGTCGCGCTGCGCGGCCTGGACCTTCCGGTCGCCACGGCCCTGCGCCAGGACCCCGGCCAGAATCCGTACCTGAGCGAAGACCGCAAGGAAGGCATACGGGCCCGGCTGGAGAAACGGCCCCCCGTCTGGAAGAACCGATAGAAGGAGCGGACGATGCGCGAATCATGGCCGACCGTGCTGATCACGGACGAAACGCTGCGGGATGGACTACAGATCGAACGCCCCGGCGTCAGCGTCGACGAGAAACTCGAACTGCTGGACATGCTGGTGGATGCCGGCCTGCGCCGGCTGGTCGTCGGCGCGTTCGTGAATCCGGCCTGGAGTCCGCAGATGGCCGGAACGCTCGAACTCGTCCAGCGGCTCGAACCCGTGGACGGCGTCGAGTTCTTCGCCCTGGCCCTGAACGACCGGGGCCGGGAGGAACGCCGGCGGCATGCCCCGCCGCTCTGCATCGACCCAATGCCGGTGACGCACCTGCACCTGTGCCCGATCTTCCTGCAACGCAACACCAACCGCGCGTGGGAAGACCAGGAGCGCGCCTGGCGCCTGCCCGTGGACCGGGCGCGCGAGGCGGGCGCGGCCCAGGCCAGCATGGGACTCAGCGCCGCCTGGGGTTCCAACTGGTCGGGTCCCTTCACTGTCGAACAACGCATGGCGGCGCTACGGCGGCAGCACGAGGCCTGGGCCGACGCCGGCATCGAGGTGGTCCGCGTCGACCTGGCCGATCCCATGGGCTGGAACACGCCGATGGCGGTCGAGGAAGACATCCTGGAGATCAAGCGGCGCTTTCCCTCCGTCCGCCAGTTCCACCTGCATCTGCACAACACCCGCGGACTGGCCATGCTGTCGGCCCATGCCGCGCTGCGCGTGCTGAGCCCCGAGGACACCCTGATCGTGGACGCGGCGGTGGGCGGCATAGGCGGCTGCCCTTACTGCGGCAACGGCCAGGGCACGGGCATGATCCCGACCGAGGATTTCGTGCAGTTGCTGGCGTCCCTGGGGATCGGCACGGGCATCCGGCTGGACAAGCTGATCGACGCGTCGGCTCGCCTGGCCGGGATACTGGGCCGCCGCCTCCATTCCCAGGTCGCCTTGAACGGCCCCCTGCCCGCACGGGACGAACGCTATTCCCCGGACCTGCCCGTCGTCTACACTTTCGAGGAAGCGCAGCATTTCCGCCTCGGCCCGTCGACCTGCACGGGCAACGCCCGCCCATGGCTGCGCCAGGCGGCGATGAACAAGTAGCCGGACAGCCAGGCCGCAGGACACAGGACAACCATGCAAGGGACCGTCAAATCGGCGCGCCGGGTACTCGAGATCTTCGAGTACTTCGCTGTCACCCATGCGCCGGTCACGCTCAAGGAGCTCTCGACGCGGCTGGGCTATCCCCTGTCGAGCACATCGCAGTTGCTGAAAAGCCTCCAGGCCCTGGGCTACCTGCGCTATGACAGCGCGACGCGCACCTACCGCCCGACCCTGCGGGTCATGCTGCTCGGCTCGTGGGTCCATGACGAGATCTTCGGCCACGGCAGCGTCATCTCCCTGCTCGAGGACCTGCGCCGGGATTTCGGCCTGTCGGTCATCGTCGGCATGCAGCAGGGGTTCTACGTCCGCTACATCGTCACCCTGTGCACCCCCACCTCGGGTCTTCCGCCTTTTTCGACCGGCATCCTCCGGCCCATCTGCCGCGCCGCGGTCGGCAAGGCACTGCTTGCCGGCAAATCGGACAAGGACATCGCGCTCCTGGCCCGAGGCGCCAATGCGCAGGAGCCCGACCCCGCCCGGCGCGTGGCCGTGCCGGACCTGCTTGCCGACTTGTCGCTGTGCCGCACCCGGGGCTGGGCGGAAAGCCGGGGGGCCGTGGTCTGCGGCCGCAGCGTGCTCGCCATGGCGCTACCGTCCATCCCGGGCCAGACCGAGCTGGCGATCGGGCTGGGCGGCGCCGTGGAAGACATCGCCCGCCAGCGGCCCGAAGTCATCCAGCGCCTGGGCGAAGTAGGCCAGTTACTGCGCGGACGCCAGTCGGAACTGACCCGCTCGGACCCCCTGGACGCCTGACGCGAGCCCCGGGTAAACCCGGGATACCCCCCTGTCCGGCGCCGGTTCACCATCTTCCGACAATCAGGAGGAAACTGCCGTGGCAAGCTACCAGGCCTTCCATGCCCGCTCGGTGAACGAACCCGGGCCATTCTGGAGCGAGCAGGCCCGGCTCGTCGACTGGCACGCGCCGGCCTCCCAGCCCCTGGACCTGTCGCATCCTCCCTTCTCGCGCTGGTTCGTCGGCGGACTGACCAATCTCTGCCATAACGCGGTCGACCGGCACCTGGCCGAACGCGGCAACCAGCCCGCGTTGATCCACGTCTCGACCGAGACCGGCACCGAGTCGGCCTACACCTACGCGCAACTGCACGACGAAGTGAACCGGATGGCCGCGGTGATGCAGGCCTTGGGCGTGCGGCGCGGCGACCGGGTACTGATCTACATGCCCATGATTCCCGAGGCCGCGTTCGCGATGCTGGCCTGCGTGCGGATAGGCGCCATCCACTCGGTGGTGTTCGGCGGCTTCGCCTCGGCCAGCCTGGCCACGCGCATCGACGATGCGCGCCCCGCCCTGGTGGTCTCCGCCGACGCCGGCTCGCGCGCGGGCAAGGTCATTCCCTACAAGCCGCTGCTGGACGAGGCGCTGCATCTGGCCTCGCATGCGCCGGCCAACGTGCTGCTGGTGGACCGGGGCCTGGCACCCATGACCTTGCAGGAAGGGCGGGACCACGACTACACCGCGCTGCGCGAGCGCCATGCGCATGCCCGCATCCCCTGCGTCTGGCTGGAGTCGAACGAGCCTTCCTACATCCTCTACACCTCCGGCACCACGGGCAGGCCCAAGGGCGTGCAGCGCGACACCGGCGGCTACGCCGTGGCGCTGGCCGCCTCGATGCGCCACATCTTCTGCGCCAAAGCGGGCGACGTGATGTTCACCACTTCGGACGTCGGCTGGGTGGTGGGCCACAGCTACATCGTTTACGGGCCACTGATCGCGGGCATGACGACGCTGATGTACGAAGGCACGCCGGTGCGCCCCGACGGCGCCATCTGGTGGAAGCTGGTGGAGCAGTACCGCGTCACCCACATGTTCAGCGCCCCCACCGCGATACGGGTCTTGAAGAAGCAGGATCCGGAAACGCTGCGCCGCCACGATCTTTCCACGCTGCGCACCCTGTTCCTGGCCGGCGAACCCCTGGACGAGCCCACCGCGCGCTGGATACACGAGGCCATCGGCAAGCCCGTGGTCGACAACTACTGGCAGACCGAGACCGGCTGGCCCATGCTGGCGCTGCCGCGCGGGGTGGAGGACCTGCCCACCAAGTTCGGCTCGCCCGGCCTGCCGGTGTACGGCTATCGGCTGACGATCGTGGACGAACAGACGGGCGAGCCGTGTCCGCCCGGGCGCAAGGGCGTGGTGGCGCTGGAAGCGCCGCTGCCGCCGGGCTGCATGTCCACGATCTGGGGCGACGACGAACGCTACGTTGCCACCTACTGGTCGGGCTTTCCCGGCAAGCTGCTGTATTCCAGCTTCGACTGGGGCATCCAGGACGAGGACGGCTATGTCACCATCCTGGGCCGCACCGACGACGTCATCAACGTCGCGGGACATCGGCTGGGCACGCGCGAAATCGAGGAAAGCGTGTCCGGCCATCCGGACATCGCCGAGGTCGCGGTGGTGGGCGTGCAGGACGCGCTGAAGGGCCAGGTGGCGATGGCCTTCGCCATCGCGCGCAGCGCCGAGCGCACCACGACGCCCGACGGCCGCATGCAACTGGAAGGCGAGGTCATGCAGACGGTCGAACGCAGGCTGGGCGCCGTGGCCCGCCCTGCGCGCGTGTTCTTCGTGAACGCGCTGCCCAAGACCCGCTCGGGCAAGCTGTTGCGGCGGGCCATCCAGGCCATCGCCGAAGGGCGCGACCCCGGCGACCTCACCACCATCGAGGATGCCGGCGCGCTGCAGCAGTTGAAGGACGCGATGTTTCCGCCGGCCTAGCTTTTGGCGCAAAGGGGCTTGAAAAGCAGACGATCGTCCAGAGATTGGGTTCAGGGGATGCCGCAATCGGGTCCCCGTGAAACTTGCTGACTCTCAGGAGATTCGATCCATGAACGCTACTTTTTCGCTGGCGCCCCTGTTCCGCCAATCGGTCGGATTCGACCGCTTCAATGACCTTTTCGAGTCGGCCTTGCGCAACGACACGGGCAGTACCTATCCGCCCTACAACGTCGAGAAGCGCGGCGACGACGACTACCGCATCGTGATCGCGGCGGCCGGACTGCGCGACGAAGACCTCGACCTGCAGGTCGAGAGCGGCGTGCTGACCGTGACCGGCGGCCGGCGCGAGAAAAGCGAAGGTCCCGTCACCTACCTGCACCAGGGCATCGCGCAACGCGCGTTCAAGCTCTCGTTCCGGCTGGCCGACCACATCGAAGTGCGCGGCGCGCATCTCGAGAACGGCCTGTTGAACATCGACCTGGTCCGTGAGGTACCCGAGGCCGCCAAGCCCCGGCGCATCGAGATCGGCAGCGCCGCCCCGGCCCCGCGCGAGCAACCCGCGCTGGCCAACGCCGCCTGACGGCACCGCGGAGCGGCAACGCTCCGCCCCCTCCTACGCCGCCGCATCCCACACGTCGTGGCTGCGCGGCGTATCGATGCGATAGTCCGTATAGGGCCGCCGCAGCAGCTCGGCCCCCAGCCGCCTGGCCGCTCCGACCGGGTCGCGGGGGTCGCGCGCGACTTCGCCGCGGCGGTTGCCCGCGCCATGCACGTAGCCGACGAAGGCCGAGTGGCTGTACCGGGCGAATTCCTGCACCTGGTGCACGATGCCCAGTCCCGCTCCGGGGTAGCTCTCTTCCGAGGCAAGCGTCAGGGCCAACCGCTTGCCCTGCATGCGCTTCATCACGTCCGCGTGATGCGGATAGGTGGCCGAGTAGTAGGCGAACGAACGGTCGAAGAAGGCCTTGGTCTGCGCCGACATCCCGTACCAGTAGATGGGTGTGCAGAACACCACGCCGGCGGCGGGCAGGAACTCCTCCAGGAAGAGTTCGCCGTAACGGTCGGCCGGCGCTTCGGACGACGGCGTTCGATCGCCCAGGAAGCCGCCGATGTAGTCATCCAGGAAGCGCAGGCGGGGAGCCAGGCCCGCCTCCCGCGCCCCGGTTTCGACCGCCCGCGCCAGCAGCGCGCTGTTGCCGTCCCGGCGGGGGCTGCCGACCAGGATGAGTATCGAAGAAGATGAGTCCATGTCATTCATTCCCGTGGAAAGAGTGGCCCGGGCTTGCCGGGAATGAAATGAATGTAGGGGGTGATTCAGGTTCTTGGCGAGTGAGCTTCTTTCCAATAAGATGAATTGAATTCATCTCAAAGTCCCCTGCCCCGTGTTCGCCCGATTGCCCCTGAACGCCCTGCGCACCTTCGAAGCCGCCGCGCGGCTGCGCAGCTTCAAGCTGGCCGCGCAGGAACTGCGCGTGACGCCCACCGCGGTGTCCCACCAGATCCGGACGCTGGAACACCACCTGGGGGTGGCCCTGTTCCAGCGCGAGGCGCGCGGCGTGACGCTAACCGCGCCGGGCGCGCGACTGCTGGAAACCGTGCACGGGGCGCTGCTGGACATCGGCCAGGCCATGGACGCCCTGCGGCCACGGCCCGGCACGGGCGTGGTCACCGTCACCACCACGCATTCCTTCGCAGCCCTGTGGCTCGTGCCCCGGCTGGGCCGTTTCTACCAGGAACATTCCGGTTGCGAAGTGCGGCTGGATGCCACCGAGCGCGTGGTCGATCTGTTGCAGGACGCCAGCGTGGACGTGGCCATCCGCTACGGCGGGAACGAACCGCCCGGCCTGTTGGCGCCGGCGGCGCTGGCCGAATCCTTCGGCGTCTATGGCACGCCGGCCGCCGTCCGCGCGGCCGCCAAGGCCAGGCCGGCGCTGATCTCGGTGCAATGGCGCGACTCCACCCTGTACGAGCACGGCTGGCGGCAGTGGTGCGCGGCGGCGGGCCTGCCCTGGCTGGACGGGCGGCCGTCCATGCGGCACTACGAGGAAGAGCACTACGCCCTGCAGGCCGCGATCGCGGGCCAGGGCCTGGTGCTGGCGAGCTCGGTCATGGTATCGGATGCCGTCGGCACCGGGCTGCTGCGGCCGTTCAAGCCTGGGGTGCGCGTACCGGGCGACCGCTACATCGTGCTGTGCGCCCCGGGCCGCGAGCGCCATCCACCGGCCCGCGCCTTCCTGGCCTGGATCGAACGGGAGTTCTCCAACGCGCGAGGCGACGAGCCGGTCAGCCGGCCGACTCGGTAAAGCGCAGGCCGGCGATGCCCGCCACCGCAAGCGCCAGAAAGAACAGGCGACCGGGCGGCGCGCCTTCGCCGAACCACACCATGCCCAGCACCGTCAGTCCGACGGTGCCCAGGCCGGTCCAGACCGCGTAGGCGATGCCCAGGGGCAGCGCGCGCAAGGCGTGCGCAAGCAGGAAGATGCTGCCCAGCCCCGCCGCGACCGCCACCACGCTGGGCACGGGCCGGCTCCAGCCGGCATTGAGCTTGAGCGCCAGCCCCATCACCACCTCCAGGCAGGCCGCCGCCAGCAGATAGGTCCAGGCCATGGCGCTACACCCGCTCGGCCGGCGCCACGGCATCGTGGCGCGAAGCGCCGGGCAGGCGATTGGCCGCGATGGCCCGCTGTACCGCGGGCCGCGCCGCGATGTCCGCCAGCCAGCGGCGGACCGCCGGATAGTCCGCGATGTCGAGGTCCAGTTCCTCGTGCGTGCGCAGCCATGGGAAGGCCGCCATGTCGGCGATCGTGTAGTCGTCCAGCGCCAGGAAGCGGGATGCCCGCAGGCGGCGTTCGACCACGCCGAACAACCGATGGGACTCCTTCCGGTAGCGCGCGATGGCCTCGGCATTGGTGCCGCCGGCGCCATGCAGGAACCACCACAATTGCCCCAGCATGGGACCGATACCGCCCACCTGGAAGTACAGCCATTGGCGTACCTGCATGCGCCCCGCCAGGGTCGAGGCCGAGAACCGCCCGTACTTGTCCGCGAGATAGTCCAGGATGGCGCCCGATTCGAATATCGCCAGCCCGGCATCTTCATCCACGACAGCGGGAATCTTGCCGTTGGGATTGATGGTCAAGTAATCCGGCTGGTGCTGGTCGCCCCGCCCCAGATCCAGTGCGACCTGCGCGTACGGGATGCCCGCTTCCTGAAGAAAAATGCCGATCTTCAGCCCGTTGGGCGTATCGGCGGTATAGAGCGTGATGGCGTCTGTCCGGGTCATGGCTAAGCTCCTTGGCATCGCTTATGAATTGCAATTACAATTATTGTATTGGCAACTATGACGCACCACGCAGCGTTGCGCAAGAGGAGGCGAGCGATGTCCATTTCCTTCGTTTCGAACGACGATGCCGCTACCCGCCGCGCGGCGGCCTGTTGTCTGGCGGCGTTGAACCCCGGCGGGAAACCAGCGGGGCAGGCTACGCTCAGCCCCTGGCAGACCATCGAAGCCAGCGCGCGGGTGCTGGAAACCGATGCCCTGGCGGACCGCGCGTGGGTGGTCCGCAGCCGCGCCGTAAACGGCGCGGCTGCGATGGCCAGCGCGTGGCCGCTGTGGTTTCGCCGCGATGCGACCCGCTACGAGCGGCCCCTGGTCTGCCTGTGCCGCATTCCATCGGTCGCCGGGTTGCAAGGGCTGGCGGCGCAGTTGCGCCAACGCGGCGTGCTGTGCAACGAAGCCACCGCCTGGCGGGAAGGTGGATCCTCGGAGCGCCATGCTGAACTGCCGCTGTGGCTGGCCGACAACCTGGACTATGTGCCCTACGACCTGGCCTGCGCGGACGAGGCTCGGGCCGTGCTGGAAGGTGCCCTGGAGGACATGTATGACCAAGGCACCCGCCGCTTCTACTATCTGTCGGCGCACGACCTGCCAACCCGAGCCGGCACTATCATGGATCCGGCCATGGCATGCGATGCGGTGCGGGGCATGTACCTGGCTCGAGCCATCCCGGCCGGAGCCGCCATTGCCCACGTCCGGCTGCTCGCGGCGGGGGCGGTATTACATGCCGCGTTGCGCGCGGCACGCTTGCTGTGGCGGGGCTGGCGCATAGGCGCGGAGGTCTGGAGCTGCCCGAGCTACACGCGGCTGGCGCGCGAAGCGCGCCTGGCTTCGTGGCGTGCACTGTTGCACCCGGACGAGCCGGCGGAAGCTTCGCATCTCGTCCGCTGCCTGGCGCGAGGCCGGGGTCCGGTCATCGCGGCCACCGCCTACCCCCGCCGCATCGCCGAACAGATCGGCGCCCACGTGCGCGGGCCGTTCATGGCCGTGGGCGGCGACTCCATGGCAATCGCGCCGCGGGACGATCCGCTGTCATCCCGGGCGCTTGCCCTGGCGGCAATCAAGGTGTTGCAGGAGGCGGGCCACTAGCTGGCGCCGCCCGCCTCCATCGACCGCTTGGCGTCCGCCGCGGCGTGGTCCAGCGCTTTGGCGAACAGGTCCCGTTCGGCGCCACTGAACCGGGACAGGAACAGTTCGTCCACGGCGGTTTCGTACACCTTCCACATCTTGCGGCGCAGCGCGCGCCCTTCCTTGGTGATCGAGGCAAAGGCCGCCCGGCCGTCCTCGGCCGAACGCGCCCGCGTGACCAGTCCCTCGCGCTCCAGGCGGTCCACCAGCCGCGTCAGGTTGTAGCGTTCGATGGCCAGGACATCGGCCAGCTCATGCATGCGGCGGGTGCCGCCGGGGCCGCTTTCCAGTCCCCACAAGGCGTCGTACCAGGCATAGGGCGGCAGGTCGGCGGCGGCAAGGCGGCGCTCGATCTCCCGGATCATCCAGCGATGTGCGCGGACGAACGAGAACCAAAGATCGGCTTGCTCTGCGGCCATGAATGCTCCGTGGGTTGATATTGCAGTTGCAATTATATGGCCCGAGATTAGAATTGCACTTGCTATCATTGTAATTACAATCATATGCGTGGCCGCGGGCGACCCCCAGGCCAGCAGCCTTAGTGGAGCCGCCTCATGTCCCAACCGACACCATCCATCGACATCGATCCCCAGGAAACCCGAGAATGGCTGGACGCCATGGAAGCCGTCATGGCGGTGGAAGGCCGCGATCGCGCGCACTTCCTGATAGACCAGTTGCTGGACGAAGACGTGGCGCAACACGGCAGCCTGCACGGCCGGGTCACGACGCCCTACGTCAACACTATCGCCCGCGCGCGCCAGCCGCCATACCCCGGCGACCTGGCCATCGAGCGCCGGCTGAGCGCCTACGTGCGCTGGAACGCGATGGCCATGGTCCTGCGCGCCGGACGGCACTCCAACGTCGGCGGCCACATCGCGACCTACGCGTCTGCCGCGGCGCTGTACGACGTCGGCTTCGATCACTTCTTCCGCGGCCGGACCGACACGTTTGCCGGCGACCTGGTCTACATCCAGGGGCACTCCGCCCCCGGCATCTACGGCCGCGCCTACATCGAAGGCCGCATCGACGAAGCCCGGTTGGACGACTTCCGGCGGGAAGCCGGACGCCCCGGCCTGTCGTCCTATCCCCATCCCCGGCTCATGCCGGACTTCTGGCAGTTCCCCACGGTTTCCATGGGCCTGGGGCCGCTGACCGCCGCCTATCAGGCGCGCTACATGCGCTACCTGGACTATCGCGGCCTCAAACCCCAGCAGGGGCGCAAGGTCTGGGCCTTCCTGGGCGACGGCGAAATGGACCAGCCGGAATCCCTGGCGGCCATCGCGCTGGCCGGACGGGAGAAACTGGACAACCTGATCTTCGTCGTCAACTGCAACCTGCAGCGGCTGGACGGCCCGGTGCGCGGCAACGGCAAGGTCATCCAGGAACTGGAAGGCACGTTCCGAGCCGCGGGTTGGAACGTCATCAAGGTCATCTGGGGCGGCGGCTGGGATGCCCTCCTGGCCCGCGACCATGCCGGCTTGCTGCGCCGCCGGATGATGGAATGCGTGGACGGCGACTACCAGACCTTCAAGTCGCAGGACGGCGCCTACGTGCGCCAACACTTCTTCGGCAAGTATCCGGAGCTGCTGGAGATGGTCGCGCACCTGACCGACGACGATATCTGGCAGTTGGCGCGCGGCGGCCACGACCACGAAAAGGTCCATGCCGCCTATGCGGCCGCCACCGCGCACGCGGGCCAGCCCACCGTGGTGCTGGCCAAGACGGTGAAGGGTTTCGGCATGGGGGAGTCGGGCGAGGGGCAGAACATCAACCATCAATTGAAGAAGATGGCGGACGCCTCGGTCCGGGCATTCCGCGACCGCTTCGCGCTGCCGCTGACCGACGGGCAACTGGCCGACCTGCCCTACCTGAAACCCGAACCGGGCAGCCTGGAGGCCCGCTACCTGGCCGAACGGCGGGCCAGCCTGGGCGGCCATGTCCCCTCGCGCAGCGGCGCCATGGCCCCGCTGCCGATACCCGCGCTCGATGCCTTCGCCGCTCACTTGAAGGACACCGGTGAACGCGGCGCCTCGACCACCATGGCCTTCGTGCGCATCCTGAGCACTTTGCTGAAGGACCCGGCGCTGGGCCCCCTGGTCATCCCCATCGTGCCCGACGAATCGCGCACCTTCGGCATGGAGGGCCTGTTCCGGCAGATCGGCATCCACTCGCACCTGGGCCAGCTCTATACCCCGCAGGACGCCGGCCAGCTCAGCTACTACCGGGAAGCACGCGACGGCCAGATTCTCCAGGAAGGCATCAACGAGTCGGGTGCCATCTCGTCCTGGATCGCCGCCGGGACCTCCTACAGCACGCACGGCCTCGCCACCATCCCCTTCTACATCTTCTATTCCATGTTCGGCCTGCAACGCGTGGGCGACCTTGCCTGGGCGGCCGCCGATGCGCGCACGCGGGGCTTCCTGCTGGGCGCCACGTCCGGCCGCACGACACTGATGGGCGAGGGCCTGCAACATGACGACGGGCACAGCCACGTGCTGTCCTCGGTCATTCCCAGCTGCGTCTCGTACGACCCCACGTTCTCGTACGAACTGGCCGTCATCATCCAGGACGGCCTGCGCCGGATGTACGTCGAGCAGGAAGACATCTACTACTACATCACGCTGCTGAACGAGAACTACCCCCACCCCGCCCTGCGCGAGTCGGACCGGGAGGGCATCCTGAAGGGCCTGTACCTGCTCCGCGCATCCGCGGCCCCGGCCTCGCTGCCCCGCGCGCAACTGCTGGGCAGCGGCGCCATCCTGCGCGAGGTCATCGCGGCGGCCGAACTGCTGGAGAGCGACTTCTCCGTCGCCGCCGACGTCTGGAGCGCCACCAGCCTGACCGAGCTGCGGCGCGACGGCCTGGCCGCCGAACGCTGGAACCTGCTGCACCCCGAGGCCGCGCCCCGCGCATCCTACGTGCAGCAGTGCCTGGCCCGCCGCGACGGTCCCATCGTGGCCGCGACCGACTACATGAAGATCGTCGCCGACCAGATCCGCCCCTTCGTCGGCGGCCGCCGCTTCGTCGCGCTGGGCACCGACGGCTTCGGGCGTTCCGATACCCGCGAGTCGCTGCGGAGTTTCTTCGAGGTGGACCGGCACTTCATCGTGGCCGCGACGCTCAAGGCCCTGGCCGACGAAGGCGCCATCCCGCCGGCCACGGTGACCCAGGCCATGCAGCGCTACGGCATCGCCGCCGACAAGCCGGACCCGGCCGCCGTGTGAACGACGGGCGCATGCCACAATGCCGGCATGCGCACCTTTCTTCTCTACGCCGCGACCGCCATCGCGGAAATCGTCGGCTGCTACCTGCCCTATCTGTGGCTGCGGGAAGGCCGCTCCGCCTGGCTGCTGGTTCCGGCCGCAGCCAGCCTGGCGCTGTTCGCCTGGCTGCTGACCCTGCACCCCACCGCGGCCGGCCGGGTCTATGCCGCCTACGGGGGCGTCTACATCGGCGCCGCCATCGTATGGCTGTGGGCCGTGGACGGCATACGGCCCACGTCGTGGGACGTGGCGGGCGCGGCCGTGGCGCTGGCCGGCATGGGCATCATCATCTTCCAGCCCCGCTGAGCCACCCGGTTCACCCTATATCCCCGATGCATAGGGTCCCGACATAAAAGCATTGGTATAGATAGGCAGGCCCTTTCTACACTCCTCTGACCCTTTCCGAGGAGCTGCCCATGCCTATCTCCCGCCGCACGTTCCACGCTTCCGCGCTCGCGGCCGGCGTGCTTCCCCTGACTCCATCGCTCGCTGCCGACCTGCCGGCCGGCACCATCCGGATCATCGCGCCCTTCGTACCCGGCGGCACGGCCGACGTGCTGGCGCGCGTCATCGCGCAGCGGTTGGCGAAGAAGTACGACCAGTCCGTCATCGTGGAAAACAAGCCCGGCATGGGCGGCAACATCGGCGCCGGCCTGGCGGCCACGGCCAAGCCCGATGGCAGCACCCTCCTGCTCGGCACGGTGGGCATTCATTCCGCCTATTCCGTGTACAGCACGCTTCCCTACGACCCCGAAAAAGACTTGCAGCCGGTCATCATCCTGGGCGGCGTTCCCTGTGTCGTGGCGGTCCATCCCAGCCGGCCCTTCCGGACCCTGGACGAGTTGCTGGCCCATGCGCGCAAGAACCCCGGGGCGTTGAACTTCGGCTCGGCGGGAACGGGGTCGTCCACCCACATGGTGGGCGAGCTGTTCCAGCAGGCCACCGGCGTACAGCTTACGCACGTCCCCTACAAGGGCAGCGCGGCCGCCATGAACGACCTGATGGGCGGCCAGATCGACATGATGTTCGAACTCATCACCACGGCCGGCCCCATCGTGCACGCGGGCAAGATCCGGGGCCTGGCCGTCACCAGCAAGGCGCGCAGCGCCGTGCTGCCCGACATACCCACGGTGTCCGAACTGGCCGTGCCGGGATTCGACGGCACCGGCTGGTTCACGGTGGCGACGAGCGCCGCCGTGCCGGCCCCGGTCGTCGCCCGGCTCAACCGCGACATCCAGGATGTCCTCAAGGCGGACGACCTGCAGGAGACCTGGATCAAGCTGGCGCTATCGGTCATCGGCGGCAGCCCCGACGACGGCCGGCGCTTCGTCGCCGCCGAAACCGTGAAGTGGAAAAAAGTCATTGAACAGGCCCATATCCGGGCCGAATGAGAGACAAATGTTGAACAGCATCACCCTGGAACTCCTGTGGCGGCGCCTGATCTCGACGGTGGACGAGGCGGCCGCGTCGCTGGTGCGCACCTCGTTTTCCTCCATCGTCCGGGAATCGAACGACTTCGCCTGCGTCATCACGGACGCGCACGGCCACTCCATCGCGCAAGCCTCGAACAGCATCCCGTCCTTCATCGGCACGGCGCCGCGCACGATACGCTGCTTTCTTGAACGCTATCCCGAGGACGCCCTGCAGGAAGGCGACGTCCTCATCACCAACGACGTCTGGCTGGGCACCGGGCACCTGCCGGACATCACCGTCGGCAAGCCGATCTTCCATCGCGGGCGCCTGGTCGCCTGGGCCGGATCGGTCGCGCATGCGCCGGACATAGGCGGCAGGGTGCGCTCCGCCGATGCCACCTCGGTCTACGAGGAAGGCTTGCAGATTCCTCCGATGAAGGTCCTGCGGGCCGGCCGGATCGACGAAACGCTGGAACGCATCCTGCGCCAGAACGTCCGCGTCCCGGACCAGGTGATGGGCGACCTGTATGCCCAGTTCACCGGCCTGGCGCTGATGGAGCGGCACACCATCGAACTGATGGACGAGTACGGACTGGCGTCGCTGGAGGAGCTCTCGCACGAACTGCGCGGCCGCAGCGAGCAGGCCATGCGCAACGCGATCCGGGCGATTCCCGACGGCACCTACCGCGCCGAGGCGGTCAGCGACGGCATCGACGCGCCGATCCGGCTGAAGATGGCGCTGACGGTGGCCGGGGACGAGATCGCGATCGACTTCGCCGGCACCGATGCGCAGGTGCAGAAATCGATCAACGTCTGCCTGGCCTACACCACCGCCTACACCTCGTATGGCGTGAAGGCGGTACTGTGCCCCGACGTGCCGAACAACGACGGCGCGCTGGCGCCATTGTCGATCGCCGCCCCGCCGGGCAGCATCCTGAACTCCCTGCCGCCGGCGGCGGGCGGCGCCCGCGCGCTGATCGGGCACTTCCTGCCCGCCATGGTCGTGCAGGCCCTGGCGCAGGTCGTGCCGGACAAGGTCATCGCCGGCGTCGGCTCGCCGCTGTGGTGCGTCAACATGGCTGGCGTGCGGCCCGACGGCCGGGGCTTCGCCAACCTGTTCTTCCTGAACGGCGGCTATGGCGCGCAGGCGCATGGCGACGGCGTCGACGTGCTTTCCTGGCCCAGCAACATCTCGTCCACCCCCGTCGAGGTGATCGAGCAGGTCGCGCCGCTCAAGGTGCATCGCCGCCAGTTCCGCGCCGCCCACGTCAACGGCGCCCATCGCGGCGGCACGGGCCAGGAACTGTTGCTGGAAAGCCTGTCGGAGCATCCCGCCACCATCTCGTTCATGGCCGAGCGGACCCGTCCCGAATCGGCCGCGCCCGGCATGGACGGGGGCGGCCCCGGCGCCCCTGGCGAAATCCTGATCGACGGCGTCAAGGTCAACCCCAAGACCCAGCACATCATCCGGCACGGCACGCGGGTACTGCTGCGCACCCCCGGCGGCGGCGGCTTCGGCGACGTGGAACAACGATCTTCGATATTGCAGGAACAGGACCGCCTGCGCGGCCATACACGATGAGACAAGACACCTACTCCCTCGGCATCGACATCGGCGGCACCTTCACCGACATCGTTCTTTACAGCCACGGCGATGCCCGGGTCTCGAGCCACAAGGAACTGACCACCCCCGACCAGCCCACGGCGGGCGCTATACGCGGGATCGCCACCCTGCTGGCGCGCGAACAGGTCGAGGGCGCGCAGGTTTCCCGGGTGGTGCACGCCACGACCCTGTTCACCAACGCGCTGATCGAACGGCGCGGCGTGAAGACCGGGCTGATCACGACCGAAGGATTCCGCGACACCCTGGAGATGCGGCGCGAATTCAAGTACGACCTGTACGACCTGTTCGTCGAGCTGCCGGCGCCCCTGGTGCCGCGCGAAGCCCGTCTGGAAGCCACGGAGCGCCTGCGCGCGGACGGCAGCGTGGATACGCCGCTGGACGAGGCCAGCGTGCTGCGCGCCGGACAGGCGCTGGCCGACCAGGGCATCGAATCGATCGCCGTCGTGTTCCTGCATGCCCACGCCAATCCGGTGCACGAGCGGCGCGCGCGGGATCTGCTGGAGGCGAGCTTCCCCGAGCTTTACGTGTCGATCTCCAGCGAAGTCTCGCCGCAGATCCGGGAATACGAGCGGACCTCGACCACGGCGGCCAACGCCTACGTGCGGCCGATCGCCGACCGCTACCTGCAAAGCCTGGAAGCGCAGCTCAAGGAACTCGGCATCGCCTGCCCGCTGCTGATGATGCTGTCCAACGGCGGATTGGCACACGCGGGCGAGGCGCGCAGGCTGCCCGTGCAACTGCTCGAATCCGGACCGGCGGCCGGCGCCATCGCCGCGGCGTACTTCAGCAAGCGGTCCGGCATCGCCGACGTGCTGGCCTTCGACATGGGCGGCACCACCGCCAAGCTGGCCATCGTCGAGGACAACCAGCCCGTGCTGGCCCACAGCTTCGAGGCCGGGCGCGAGAAGCGATTCGCCGCGGGCAGCGGGCTGCCCATCAACATCTCGACGGTCGAACTGATCGAGATCGGCGCGGGCGGCGGCAGCATCGCCCACCTGGACAACATGGGACTGCTGAAGGCCGGCCCGCAAAGCGCCAGTTCCAAACCGGGCCCCGCGTGCTACCAGCGGGGCGGCACCCGGCCCACCGTGACCGACGCCAACCTGCTGCAAGGCCACCTGGACCCGGAGACATTCGCCGGCGGCACCATGAAGCTGAGCCGCGAGGCGGCCCGCGACGCCCTCCAGCCCATCGGCCGCGAACTGTCGCTGGGGCTGGAGCAGACCGCCCACGGCGTGGTCGCCATCGTCAATGAAAACATGTCCGCCGCCGCGCGCGTCCACGTCGCCGAGCGCGGCTTCGATGCCCATCACTTCGCGCTGCTGGTCACCGGCGGCGGCGGGCCCCTGCACGGCTGCGACGTGGCGCGCCGCCTGGGCATACGGCGGGTGATCTGCCCGCCGGGCGCCGGTGTCGCCTCGGCACTGGGCCTGCTGATTGCGCCGGCCCGGGTGGACCGGTCCATCACGCTCGCCCGCCAGCTCGACGCCGTCACGCCCGAGGCGCTGGAGCAGTTGTTCCGCCAGTTGGAGGAGAACGCCGCCGCCGTCATGCAGGACACGCTGGTCGAAGGCGCCGCGTTCGCGTACGAACGCTCGGCCGACATCCGCTTCGTCGGCCAGGGGTTCGAACTGGTGACGCGCCTGCCCGACGGCCCCTTCGACGGCCAGACGGCCGACCACATCCGCGCCGCCTTCGCGGCCGCCTACGGACGGATCTTCGGACAGGTCCCGCCGGTACAGAACATCGAACTGATGAACCTGCGCGTGGCCGCCGTCGAGCAGAACGTCGAGCGCCCGCTGAACCTGTCCGGCGGCAAGCGGGACTGGACGCCCAGCACGGCATCCCGGCAGGCCTGGCAGCCCGGACGGGATGCGTGGGCCGACGCTCCGGTGCGGGCGCGGGAAACCCTGCGCGCCGGCGAGACCCTGCACGGACCGGCCATCGTCGAGGACGCCTCGTCCACCCTGATCATCCCCGCCGGCGCCACGGCCGCCATCGACACGGCGGGCAACCTGATCGTCGACCTCCAACCCACCCCGAGCGCACCAGCATGAGCCCCCGCTTTCCCATCCGGCGCGTCGGCCATGACGGCCGACACTACTTCTTCGGCTACTACAACAAGTCGAACTGGGATCCGTCCGGCCGCCTGCTGCTGGCCAACCAGGTGCCATGGCGCGACGCCCGGCTGACGCCCGGGCTTGCCGCCCAGGTTGGGTACTTCGACCTGGCGGGCGACGGCGCCTTCCATGCCATGGGCGCGACCCAGGCCTGGAACTGGCAGATGGGCTGCCAGCTTCAATGGCTGGGCGGCTCCCCCGCGCGGCGGATGATCTACAACATTCGCACCGACGACGCGCACGCACGCTATCCGTACTTCGGCGCGGAAATCCGCGACATCGACAGCGGCGCGAGCCGGGAGCTTCCGCTGCCCATCTATGTGGCCGCCCCCGACGGACGATGGGCGCTGTCGGTCGACTACCGCCGGCTGTACGTGACCCACGAGACCATCGGCTACAGCTGCGACCGCCTCCGCCCCACGCTGGCGAACCATCCCGGCGACGACGGCATCCATCGCATGGAGCTGGACACGGGCGCCTCGACGCTGCTGGTCAGCTATGACCAGTTGGCGGCCTTCCATCCCCGCGCCTCCATGCGCCGCGCCATCCACTGGGTCAGCCACATCGAGATCAACCCGTCGTCCAGCCGCATCCTGTTCCTGCACCGCTGGACCGAACGGGTCGAGGACGAGACCTGCTTCCTGCACCGCCTGATCACGATGAATCCGGACGGCACGGACATGCGGCTGCTCGAATGCTCCGACCACCCACTGCCCCAACTGGAAGAGAACTTCGATCCCGCCGCGGTGGGCACCTTCGACTACGAAAAGTCGGAGTATCAGATCTCGCACCCGCTCTGGCGCAACGACCGCGAGATCATCGTCTGGGGCCCCCACGCCGGCAGCATCCACTATCACCTGTACGAGGACCGCGAAGGCGGGCGCGTCGAGGTGGTCGGCAAGGACATCCTGACCGAGAACGGCCACATGACCTTCTCGCCCGCCAACCAGCGCTGGCTGCTGAGCGACACCTATCCGGACGACCGCACCCACGAACGCATCCTGTTCCTGTTCGACATGCGGACGGGCGCGCGCCACGACCTCGGATCGTTCTACGCCGATCCGGGCCTGAGCAAGGAGAACCGCTGCGACCTGCACCCGAGATGGCGGCCGGACGGACGCGAAGTCTGCATCGACTCGATCCACGAGGATGACCGGGGGCTGTACGTGATCGACGTCTCGGCCATCACCGGCAGGGACTGAGCGCCCCGGAGCGGGCGGCCTATACTCCCACCACTTCGGGAGCCGACATGTCCAGACCCCTGTCCTTCCACCAGATGGAGGCCTTCCGCGCGGTCGTGCTGACGGGAACCACCGTCGCGGCCGCCCGCATGCTGCACACCACGCAGCCTTCCATCAGCCGCCTGATCCACCAGGCGCAGGCGGCCAGCGGCCTCAAGCTCTTCGTCAACGACCGCGGCCGCCTGCAGCTCACGCGCGAGGGGCGGCACCTGTTCGAGACCGTGCAGCAGCACTTCCAGGGATTCGAACGCATCGAGCAGACCGTGGCCGCCCTGCGCGCCTCGGGCGCCGGCGTGTTCCGCATCGCCTCGACGCCGTCGCTGGCCCAGGGGATATTGCCCCAGGTACTGGAACGCTTCACCCGCAACCGTCCGCAGGTGCACCTGAGCGTGGATACCCCCAGCAGCCCGCAGATCGAGGACGGCCTGCGCCAGGGCCGGTTCGACATCGCCCTCTCGAACCGGCTGTTCGAGGGCGCCGAGTTCGCCACGCAGGAACTGACGCAGCACGAAGCGGTGCTGGTATGCGCGCCCGGCCATCCCTTCGGCGCGCGCCGCTCGGTGAGCGTGGCGGACCTGCGCGGCCAGGCGCTGATCAGCCTGCCGGCGCACGACGTGATCGAGCTCGAACTGGCACGGGCCCTGGCCAGCCGCAAGGTCGCGGTCTCGGTGAAGATGGAGACGATCTACTCGGCCACCATCTGCACCTTCGCCGCGCAAGGGCTCGGGGTCGGGCTCGTGAATCCCTATATCGCGGGCGTGTTCCGCGAGCGCCTGTGCATCCGGCGCTTCACGCCCAGGATTCCCGTGCGCACCTTCGCCGTCTTCGCCCGTTTCGCCCCGGCCTCGGAACTGGCCGAGCAGTTCCTGCAGGAGTTGCAGGCCGTCATGGGCAGCGACGAATGGGCGCCGGGCCGCCTGGCGACGGCCCGCCCCGCCTAGGCGGTTTCACCCCGCCACGAACCCCGCCCGCTGCGGCCACAGGCTCTGGAACGCATGCATCCGCCGCTCGCCGTACACGCCGGCGCGGGTGAACGGCTCGCCTTCGAGCCAGGCCCGCGCGTCCGCTTCGCTGTCGAAATCGATGACGAGCAGGCTGCCGACGAAGTCCTCGTCGCCTCCCCCGCCCAGCAGCGGACCGGCGAACGCGATCCGGTCCCTGACACGCTCCAGGTATTGCTTGTGGTCGGGCCGCACGCGCGCCCGGAGTTCGGGAATCCCCGGCTGCCTGCTATCCAGCAGATGGAAGACATACAACATGGCGTTACTCCACGGATTTACCTGGCATAGCGATCTTCGAGCGCGGCCCAGTCGTAGAAACCGACGATTCGTTTGTATTCCTCGAAGCTCACGCCGCGGCCGGTCAGCCTGAGTTCGCCCGAACGGATGTCCTCCAGGCACTCGCGCATGGTGCGGGTGGCGTGCATCAGGAGATTGATGCCGTAGATCACGATGCGAAAGCCCAACTGCTCGAGCTCGGCCGGCCGCAGGATGGGCGTGCGGCCGCCTTCGAGCATGTTGGCCATCAGCGTGGCGTCCAGCGACTTGCCTATGGTCTCCAGTTCCTCGATCGATTCGGGCGCCTCGATGAAGATGCCGTCGGCGCCCGCCTTGGCGTAGCGTTCGCCGCGCCGCAGCGCCTCGTCCAGGTCGTAGACCTCGCGCGCATCGGTACGGGCGATGATGAAGGTGTCCGGGTTCAGCCGGTTCTCGGCCGCGGCGCGGATGCGGGTCTCCATGTCCTCGGTGGACAGCAGCGTCTTGCCGGCGATGTGCCCGCACCGCTTGGGCGAGACCTGGTCCTCGAAGAACAGCGCCTGGGCGCCGAGCTTCTCGTAGGTATGCACCGAATGGATGACGTTCTTGATGTCGCCATAGCCGTTGTCGACGTCCACCAGCACCGGCAGGTCGGAGGCGGCCATGATGTCGCGGATGCCGGCCGCGATCTCGCCCAGCGCGGCCAGGCCGATGTCGGGCAGCCCGTAGCGCGCGCCCACCAGGGGAAAGCCGCCGATGAAATAGGCCTTGAAACCGGCCTGCCGGATCAGCAGCGCGGACAGGGCATCGTGCGCGCCCGGCAGCACCAGCGGGCGCTCGGTCCGGACCAGTTGGCGAAAGCTCGGGGTGTTCTCGAATTCTTGCATGCTGCCTACTCCAGGGTAACTTTTGCCGCCTTGATGACGGACTGCCATTTCTCCGCTTCCGCGCGCATCAGGGCGGAAAGCCGTCCCGGCGCGCCGCCCATGGGCTCCGCGCCCTGCGCTTCGAGCTGCTTGCGGATGGCGGGGTCCTGCAGGATGGCGTTGATTTCGGTGTTCAGTTTGCCGACCACCGGTGCCGGCACCCCCTTGGGCGCCATGATGCCGAACCAGGTGATGCCCTCGAAGCCGCTCAGGCCGCTTTCGCTCAGCGTGGGCAGCTCGGGCGCCAGCGGCGAACGCGCGGCGCTGGTGATCGCCAGGGCCTTGACCTTTTCCTGCCGCGCCTGGGGCAGGGTCCACACCACGCTGTCGAAGGCGAAGCTGACGCGTCCCGAAGTGATGTCGGGCACGGCCTGCACGCCGGTCTTGTAGGGGATGTGCACGGCGTCGATACCGGCCAGCAGCTTGAAGTTCTCGCCGATCAGGTGGGTGATGGTGCCCGCGCCGCTGGAGGAAAAGCTGAGTTTGCCCGGGTTCTGCTTCGCGTAGCGGATGAACTCCGCGATGTTGGCCACCGGCAGCGTCGGGCTGACGACCAGCACGTTGGGCGCGGTGCCCAGCCCGATGACGGGCTCGAAACTGGCGTCGCTGTCGTAGGACAGCTTGCGCAGCGCCGGCAGGATGCTGTGCGTGCTGGTGGTCGCCACCAGCAGCGTATGGCCGTCCGGCGCCGCCGCGGCCACCGCCTGGGCACCGATGGCACCCGCCGCGCCCGCCTTGTTCTCGACCACGACCGTCGTTCCCAGGCGCTCCCCCAGTTTCTGCGCGACGGACCGCGCCAGCGTGTCGGTGCTGCCGCCGGCGGCGAACGGCACGACGATGGTGATCGGGTGCGACGGAAATGCCCCGGCGTCGCGGGCGGCGGCAAGCGGCGGCGCGGCCAGCGATGCGCCGAGCACGGCAAGCGGCAAGTATTTCATCGGATGTCTCCTCGTGGGTTCTTGTCAATCGAAGCGGATGCCGGCGCTACGGACCACCGCGCCCCAGTGTTCGATTTCTTCCTTCAGGAACTGGCGCGTCTGCTCGGGCGTGGTGATGCGCAGATCGACGCCCAGCCCGGTCAGCTTGCCGCGCGTCGCCTCGTCGGCCAGCACCTTCGCCAGTTCCGACTGCACGCCCTGGACCACGCCGGGCGGGGTCGAGGCCGGCACAGCGAACATGGCCCAGCCTTGCAGCCGGTCCACGCTGGGCACGCCGGCCTCCGAGAAGGTGGGCGTGTCGGGCAGCTTGGGATGGCGGTCGGCCCCGGTGATGGCCAGGGCGCGGACCTTGCCGGACTCGATGTTGGGCAGCGCGCTGCCTATGGTCTCGAAGGAAAAATCGATGTGCCCGCCCAGGAGATCGGTCACGACCTGGTTCTGTCCCTTGTAGGGGACGTGGGTCACCTTGGTGTGCGTGGCGGTCTGGAACAACTCGCCGATCAGGTGGCCCGCGGTGCCCGGCCCCGGCGACCCATAGGTCAGCCTGCCGGGTTCGGCGCGGGCACGGGCGATCACGTCCTGCACCGAGCGGTAGGGTGCGCCGGCCGGCACGATCAGCACGTTGCGAGTCACCCAGGCAATGCTGACGGGGCGGAAATCGCGCTCCGGATCGTAGGGCAGTTTCGCGTACAGGGTCTTGTTCACGGCCAGGTTCGCCGTGCTGCCCACGAAGATGGTGTGGCCGTCGCCCGGCTGGCGAGCGGCGTATTCCGCGCCGATGTTGCCGCCGGCGCCGGCCTTGTTCTCGACGATCACCGGCGTGCCGAGCTGCCGGCTCAGCGTGTCGGCCACGATGCGGGTCATGACGTCGGGGGACGCGCCCGCCGAGAACGGCACGATCATGCGTATCGGCCGGGCATGGCCCTCCTGCCCCGACGCGAGCGGGGATATCAGCAACGCGGCCACGGCGGGCAGCAGGATGCAGAGGGCATCCGATCGACCGGTCTTCCAGTACATGGTGTCTCCTTCCATATATCGTTATTGATCGCTCTTGCCCAACGTCAGGCGGGCCGCCTTGTACATCGCCGCGTCGACCAGCCGGCCGCGCAGGCGCAGGGCGGCCGCGCCACGATCGACCGCGGCCTCGAAGGCCTGGACGACCTCGGTGGCCCAGGCGATTTCGTCGTCCGTCGGCGCGTAGATGCCGTTGACCACGGCTATCTGGGCGGGATGAACCACGGCCCGGGCGCGAAAGCCCAGGCCGCGCGACAACCGGGTGTCGCGCGCCAGCCCTTCCGTGTCGTCCACGCGCGCATAGACGCCGTCCACCAGCGCGAGGTGCTTGAATCCCCGCGCCGACAACACCGTGTGCTGCCGGGCATGCAGCAGTTCCGGGCCGTCGATGCTCCAGCCGCAGCCGAGATCGGTCATGAGGTCGGCGCCCTCGGCCCCGCCGAACATGACCATGCCCACGCCCGGCACCCGCTCGAGCATGCCGAACAGGCGCATGACGCCCAGGGCGCTTTCCACCAGCGCACCCTGCGCCATGCCCGGCCGCGCCGCCATGACGCCGGGCGCGATGAGGTCGGCCGCGTCCTCGACCTTCGGGCACAACATGCCCTGGACGCCCGGCGCCTGCATCGCCGCCCGCACGTCATCGGCATGCCAGGCAGTGGCCCGCGCGTTGACGCGTACCCACGTCCGGCCGTGCGCCCTGGGCGGGATCGCCGGCAGGGCTGCCCTGGCCTGCGCCTTGCACTCGTCCGGCACGGCGTCCTCGAGGTCGAGCATGACGCCGTCGGCCGCCGAGGCCAGGGCCTTCGCCACCAGCTCGGGCCGATGCGCGGGCACGAACAGCCAGGTCTTCGCGTGGCGGTCGTCGTTCACGCCCGTCCTCCCGCCGCGCCGGCATCCACCAGCGCAAGCCTCTCGGATTCTGCATAGCCCAGCTCGGCCAGCAGTTCGTCGGTGTGCTCGCCCAGCAGCGGCGCGCCGCGCGTGATGGCCGGCGTCCCATGGTCGAGCAGGATGGGATTGCGCACCGTCTCGTAACTGCCCAGCTCCGTATGCGGCGCGATGGCGACCAGGCCCCGCTCGGTGCCGTGCCCGCCGCGCAGCACTTCCTCGTAGTTGCGCACCAGGCTGCACGGCACGCCGGCACGCCGCAACGCCTGGACCAGTTCGTCGGCGCTCCTTCCGGCCACCTCGGCCTGGATCAGCGGCACCAGTTCGTCCTCGTGGCGTTTCCTGTCGGCATAGCGGGCAAAACGCGGATCCCCCGCCAGCGGCTCCACCCCCAGCACCTGGCACAGGCGCCCGAACAGCGCGTCGTTCGGCGCGCCCAGCGCGATATGGCGGCCGTCCTGGGTCTCGAACAGTTGGTAGGGCGCGGTCAGGCGATGCCGGTTGCCCAGCGGCAGGGGAACGCGATGCGTCGCCAGGTACTCGGCGGTCTCGAAGGCGGCGGCGCCGACCGAGGCCTCGATCAGCGACACATCGGCGAAGCGCCCCTCGCCATGCCGGGCCGCGCCCAGCAAACCGCTCAGGGCCGCATAGGCGGCGAACAGCGCGCCTATCATGTCGCCCGTCTGGATGCCGGGGCGCACGGGCATCCGGCCCGGCTCGCCGCTGACCGACAGCGTGCCGGACGCCGCCTCGATGATCAGGTTCACCGCGGCGTGGCCGCGCTCCGACGACGTCTGGCCGAATCCCGAGACCGCCACGTACACCAGCCGGGGGTTGAGCGCGGTCATGGCCTCCTTGCCCAGGCCGAGCTTGTCCATCACGCCCGGCCGGAAATTCTCGACCAGCGCGTCGGCGCGCCGGATCAGCCGGGTCGCGACCTCGCGCCCCCGGTCCGTCTTGAGATCGAGTGCGATGCTGCGCTTGTTGCGGTTCAATGCCATGAAGCTGGCGCTGTGGCCATCGACGAAAGGCGGCGTGTGCCGGGCCATGTCGCCGCCGTCGACGGCCTCGACCTTGATGACGTCGGCCCCCATGTCGGCCAGCAGCATGCAGGCATAGGGACCGGCGATGAAATTGCCGAATTCGACGACAGACAAGCCTCGCAAAGGACGGGTATCGTTCATGATGTGCCGTGATCAAACGTTTGACCATTATGAAGCAGCCGACCCCGCCGTGGGGCGATAATCTGGCAAAACAGTTTTCCAGGAAGCGTAAGAGTCGATGCCCAAGCCCACCCTCAAGTCCCTGGCCGCCGAGTTGCAGGTCGACGTTTCCCTGGTATCGCGCGTGTTGCGCCGGGTGCCGGGCGTGCGGGTGTCGGAAGCGAAACGGGCCCGGATCCTGGCCCTGGCCGAGCGCGCGGGCTACCGCCCGGACCGCCTGGGCCGGTCGCTCAAGACGGGGCACAGCCGGATCGTCGCGATGCTGACGCCCGACATCACCAACCCCTTCCACTCCCTGATCTTCCGCGGCGCGGAACACGTAGCCCAGCAGGCGGGCTACAACGTCATCCTCATGCACCTGAGCGACGTCGACGAATCTGGCGCCGATGCCGTCACCCCGCTGACGGAAGGCCAGTGCGACGGTGTCCTGATCGCCGCCGGCCGCGCCGACGACGACCGGTTCGCCCCGCTGCGGCGCGCGCACCTGCCGCATGTCGTCATCAACCGGCCGATAGACGGCGGCCGCGACACCCCCTGCTTCGCGCCGGACGACCGGGAGACCGGACGCCTGGGCGCGCGGCTCCTGCTGCAGGCGGGACATGCGCGCGTGGCCGCGATCCTGGGGGACATGCGCCTGGCCAACATGCAGGCGCGCCTGGAGGGTTTCCGGGAAATCGTCGACGCCGCCGCGCCGCGCGTGGAGACGACGGTGGTGGCCGACGTGCGGTCCCGCGAGGAAGTCCTGGCGGCCTTCGACCGGCTCATCGGCCTTCCCGCCGACCGCCGCCCCACCGCGCTGTTCGTCCCGCACTCCATCCATGCGCAGCTCGTTTTCGAGGCAAGCCTGCTGCGGGAGATCCATATCCCGCAGCAGCTCTCGCTGCTGGGATACGGCGGAGTCGCGCCGCCGGCCCTGAGCGCCATTGTCGTGTCGGCGGAACAGATGGGCCGGGACGCCATGCGCTACCTGCTCGCCCGCATCCAGGCGCCCGGCGATGCGGCCGCCGCGCAGACGGACCTCGGGGCCTATCCGCTGACATTCAGCCCGGGATGCACGCTGCGGCCGCCAGCGGAGGCGTAGACCGAATCTATTGTTCCGAAAAATAGGAACTTATTGACCTTATCCTATCTATCGGAACAAAATGAACCGATGGATACTGCTGCCGACAAGCTACTGGCGATGGCCCGCGAGGCGGGGCTGATCCGCGCGCGAGATCTGGCGCCGCTGGGCATTGCCCGCGTGGCCCTGACTCGCGCCGTGCGCCAGGGACAGTTGCAACGCTTGGGGCGAGGGCTGTATGGCCTGCCATCCCGCCAGATCTCCGAACACACGACACTGGCGGAAGTCGCCCGGCGGGTTCCCAAGGGAGTCATCTGCCTGCTGTCGGCGCTGCGGTTCCACGGCCTGACGACTCAGGCCCCGCATGAGGTATGGATAGCCATCGGTGGCAAGGCCGCCGTGCCCAGGCTTGGCTATCCGCCGCTGCGCATCGTGCGGTTTTCCGCCGCGGCCCTGAGCGAAGGGGTGGAAGAGCACATGGTCGATGGTGTCCTCATCCGTGTCACTGGGGTTGCCAAGACCGTGGCAGACTGCTTCAAGTACCGCAACAAGATTGGCCTGGACGTGGCCCTAGAAGCGCTGCGTGAATCGTGGGGAGAAAAGCGTATGACCAGTGAAGAGCTGTGGCACTACGCAAGTCTTTGCCGGGTAGCCAACGTCATGCGCCCGTATCTGGAAAGCCTGGAATGACGAATGCCCGCAATACCGCAGCCTCCGTACGAGCAAGGCTGCTCAACAAGGCCCGGGCCAACCGGCAGGATTTCAACCTGCTGCTTGGGCGCTACGCGTTGGAACGCATCCCGTACCGCCTGAGCCGCTCGACGTAGCTGGGCTTGCTGGATGGGGCACGATGCCCGGTGCAGATCGATATCGGTTTCGGCGATGCGGTGGTGCCTGGCCCCGAAGAGGCGCAATACCCTGTCATTCTGGACGAAATGCCCGCGCCGCATCTGCACGTATATCCGCAATACACCGTCATCGCGGAAAAATTGGAAGCCATCGTCTCGCTCGGCATGGGCAACACACGCATGAAAGACTATTTCGATCTATGGGTGTTGGCACGACATGCGGAAATCGATGGTGCAATTCTGGCCCAGGCCGTGCACGCGACATTTGGGCGGCGAGGTACGCCCATTCCTGGCGGCACGCCCTTAGGGTTGGCTGACGAGTTCGCGCAGGACAGGCGGAAAAGGCAGCAGTGGGAGGCGTTCCTGCGCAAGAATGGATTGGCGCAGGTGTCGCTGGACGAGATCATTGGAGCTATACGCCCGGCCTTGCTGGCCGCGATGCACGCATAGCCCCGAAGATCCCGGCCCCCCTTACAGGCTGCTCATCAACGCCCGCCGCAGCTCGTCCTCGCTGCGTCCGCTGCGTGCCGCATAGTCCGCCAGTTGGTCCTCGCCGATCTTCCCGACATTGAAGTACTGCGACTCGGGATGGCTGAAGTAGAAACCGGACACGGCGGCGGCGGGGTACATGGCCAGGCTGTCGGTCAGTTCCATGCCGATGTCCTGGCAGGCCATGGTCTCGAACATGTCGCGCTTGACGGTGTGCTCCGGGCAGGCAGGGTAGCCGGGCGCGGGGCGGATGCCGCGATAGGCCTCCTTGATCAGCGCTTGGTTGTCGAGCGTCTCGTCGGCGGCGTAGCCCCACAGGTCCTTGCGCACGCGCTCGTGCATGGCTTCGGCGAAGGCCTCGGCCAGCCGGTCGGCGATGGCCTTGAGCATGATGCTGGAGTAGTCGTCGAGCTGCTTCTGGAACTCGGCTTCCCACTTCTCGATGCCCAGGCCGGAGGTGACGGCGAACATGCCGATGTAGTCGGCGATGCCGCTGTCCTTGGGCGCGATGAAATCGGCCAGGCACTTGTTGTCCACGCCTTCGCGCTTGGCGGTCTGCTGGCGCAGGTTGCGCCAGGTGAACAGGACCTTCTGCCGCGACTCGTCGGCGTAGACCTCGATGTCGTCGTCATTGACGCTGTTGGCCGGGTAGAAAGCCACGACGCCGTTGGCGGTCAGCCAGCGGGCTTCGATCACGCGCTTGAGCAGGTCCAGGCCGTCGGCATGGACCTTGCGCGCCGAGTCGCCCACCACCGCGTCGTCCAGGATGGCGGGGAAGGCGCCGTGCAGGTCCCAGGTCTGGAAGAAGGGCTGCCAGTCGATGTAGCGCGCGATTTCCGCCAGGTCGAAGTTCTTGAACGTGCGGCGGCCGATGAACTTGGGCCGCGGCGGCTGGTAGCCGTCCCACGCGATGGGCGGCTTGTTGGCGCGCGCCTCGGCCAGCGGGATCAGCGGCGTCGCCTTGCGGTTGGCGTACTGTTCGCGCACGCGTTCGTACTCGTCCTTGATACCGGCGATGTATTGCGCGGCCTGGTCCGACACGAGGTTCTGCGCCACGCCCACCGATCGGCTGGCATCGGTCACGTAGATGACGGGGCCTTCGTAGTGCGGCGCGATCTTCACGGCCGTGTGCACGCGGCTGGTGGTGGCGCCGCCGATCAGCAGCGGCAGGCCGCGTTCGCGGAAATAGTCGTCGCGCTGCATCTCGGAGGCGACATAGGCCATTTCCTCCAGGCTGGGCGTGATCAGGCCCGAGAGACCGACGATGTCGGCGTTCTCTTCCTTGGCCTTGGCCAGGATCTCGGTGGCCGGCACCATGACGCCCATGTTGACGACTTCGAAGTTGTTGCACTGGAGCACGACACTGACGATGTTCTTGCCGATGTCGTGCACGTCGCCCTTGACCGTGGCGATGACGATCTTGCCCTTGGAGCGGACGTCGCCGCCGGCGGCCTCGATCTGGCGCTTCTCTTCCTCGATGAAGGGGATGAGGTGCGCCACGGCCTGCTTCATCACGCGGGCGGATTTCACCACCTGCGGCAGGAACATCTTGCCCGAGCCGAACAGGTCGCCGACGACGTTCATGCCGTCCATCAGCGGCCCCTCGATCACCTCGATGGTGCGGCCGCCGCGCGCGTCCACGGCCTGGCGGGCTTCCTCGGTGTCCTCGACGATGTAGGCGTTGATACCATGCACCAGCGAGTGCGTCAGCCGCTCGCCGTAGGGCAGGCTGCGCCAGGCCAGGTCTTCTTCCTTCTTCGCGCCCGAGCCCTTGACCGTGTCGGCGAACTGCACCAGCCGCTCGGTGGAGGTACGTTCGTCGTCCGGGTCCTTGCGGCCCAGCGGCTCGGCGCGGTCCAGCACCACGTCCTCGACCAGGTCGCGCAGCACCGGGTCCAGGTCGGCGTACACGCCCAACTGGCCGGCGTTGACGATGCCCATGGTCAGGCCTTCGCGGATGGCGTGATACAGGAAGACCGTGTGGATGGCTTCCCGCATGGGCTCGTTGCCGCGGAACGAGAAACTGACGTTGGAAATGCCGCCCGACACCTTGGCATGCGGCAGGTTCTGCCGGATCCAGCGCGTGCCCTCGATGAAATCGACGGCGTAGTGGTTGTGCTCGTCGATGCCGGTGGCGATGGCGAACACGTTCGGATCGAAGATGATGTCCTCGGGCGGAAAGCCCACCTCTTCCACCAGCAGCTTGTAGGCGCGTCCGCAGATGTCGATGCGGCGCTGCAGGGTGTCGGCCTGACCCTTCTCGTCGAAGGCCATGACCACCACCGCCGCGCCGTAACGCCGGCACAACCGGGCCTGGTGAAGGAAGGGCTCGATGCCTTCCTTCATCGAGATCGAGTTGACGACGGACTTGCCCTGCACGCACTTCAAGCCGGCCTCGATCACGGTCCACTTGGAACTGTCGATCATGACCGGGACGCGCGAGATGTCGGGCTCGGAAGCGATCAGGTTCAGGAAGCGCGCCATGCTGGCCTGCGAATCCAGCATGGCCTCGTCCATGTTGATGTCGATGATCTGCGCGCCGTTCTCGACCTGCTGGCGGGCCACGGCCAGCGCCTCGTCGAATTTTTCCTCGCGGATCAGGCGCGCGAACATCTTGCTGCCGGTGACGTTGGTGCGCTCGCCCACGTTGACGAACAGGGTCTGCTCGTCGACGTTCAGCGCCTCCAGGCCCGACAGCCGCATCTTCGCCTCGATCACCGGAGGCTGGCGCAGCGGCAGGCCGGCCACCTTGTCGGCGATGGCGCGAATGTGGTCGGGCGTCGTGCCGCAACAGCCACCCACGACGTTGACGAAGCCGGCGCGCGCGAACTCTTCCAGCAGGCGCGAGGTGTCTTCCGGGGTTTCGTCGAAACCGGTATCGCTGAGCGGGTTGGGCAGGCCGGCGTTCGGATAGACACAGACGAAGGTGTCGCTGATCTTGGACAGCTCGGCGATGTAGGGCCGCATCAGCGCCGCGCCCAGCGCGCAGTTCAGGCCGATGGTGATCGGGCGCGCGTGCCGCATCGAGTTCCAGAAGGCCTCGACCGTCTGCCCCGACAGGATGCGCCCGGAGGCGTCGGTGACCGTGCCCGAGACCATGACGGGCAGGCGTTCGCCGCGCGCCTCGAATACTTCCTCGACGGCGAAGATGGCCGCCTTGGCGTTCAGCGTGTCGAAGATGGTCTCGATCAGGACGAGGTCGATGCCGCCGTCCAGCAGCCCGTTCAACTGCTCGGCATAGGCCGCGCGCAATTCGTCGAAGGTCACGTTGCGCGCCGCCGGGTCGTTCACGTCGGGCGAGATCGACGCGGTCTTGGGCTGGGGCCCCAGCGCGCCGGCCACGAAACGCGGCCGCTCCGGCGTGCCGAATTCGTCGCAGGCCTGGCGCGCCAGCCTGGCCGAGGCCAGGTTCAGCTCGTAGGCCAGTTCGGGCAGCTCGTAGTCGCCCTGGGCGATGGAGGTCGCGCCAAAGGTGTTGGTCTCGAGGATGTCCGCGCCCGCGGCCAGATAGTCCCGATGGATTTCCAGGATGACCTCGGGCCGGGTCAGGCTGAGCAGTTCGTTGTTGCCGCGCACGTCCTTGCCGTGCGCGGCGAAGCGCTCGCCCCGGAACGCCGCCTCGTCCAGCTTGTAGCGCTGGATCATGGTGCCCATCGCGCCATCCAGGATCAGGATGCGTTCGGTCAAGAGGCGCGCGAAGTCGGCGCCGCGCGTGTAGGACGAGGGAGGATACGGAAGGGCGGGAAAAGACATGGGCGACACGGGGCCTCGCAAGAATCCCTGGCGCCGGGCCTCTGGCAAAGGCGGGGCCAGGGAATGGACTGGCTAACCCACCATTTTACCAAGCGGCCAGCCGGCTTCCCCGTTCCGCGCTTTCCGCCTCAGGGGCCGGCCGCGGCCGGCGGCTCGAAAGCCCGGATGGGGGGCAGCGGGCCGTCGTGGCGCTCGACCTGGACCACGGTGAGCTGCCCCGTGCATCCCTGGGCCAGCGACGACGTTCCCACGTCGCGCGTCAGCACGTTGGGATTGCCGTGCACGCAGAAGGGCGGTCCGTCGGCCCCGGGCTCCGCGGGGTCGTACCACGCGCCCGTCGGCAGGCGGACCACGCCGGCCCGGATGTCCCGGCTGAGCGTGGCGCTGGCCAGGCAGGCGCCGCGCCGGTTGAACAGGCGCACGATGTCGCCTTCACGGATGCCGCGCGCCGAAGCGTCGTCCGGATGCATGGTGCATACCTCCCGGCCGCCGCGCTTGGCCGCCACGCTATGGCGGCCGAAGTCCAACTGGCTGTGCAGTTTGGTGGCGGGCTGGTTGGCGACGAGGTGGAGCGGATACGTTCCGGTGGGCGCTTCCGTCGGCGCCAGCCAGGCCGGGTGCCCGGGGCAATCCGCGTAGCCGAACCCGGCCACCACGGGAGAACTCACCTGGATCCTGCCGCTCGGGGTAGGCAGCGGCGCGCCGGCGGGGTCGTCGCGAAATGCGCGCAGTATGCCGCCATCGTCTTCCCGCTGCGGCAGCGCCAGGCTTCCCTGCCGCCAGAATGCGGCGAAGTCCGGGGCCGCGACGCCGCGCTCGCGCAGGGCGGCACGGGTGCGCTCGTACAGATGCTCGAGCCACTGGCGGCTGGTCCGTCCTTCGGTGAAGGCGTCCCGCGCGCCCAGCCGTCCGGCCAGGTCGGCGAAGATGTCGTAGTCATCGCGCGCCTGCCCGTGGGGGGCCGCGATGCGGTGCATGGCGACGACCAGCGGATCGGTGGGCGTGGCGCCGATGTCCTCGCGCTCCAGGGTCATGGTGCAGGGCAGGACGATGTCCGCGTGGCGGGCCGTGGCGGTCCAGGCGATCTCGTGCACGACGAAAGTGTCCAGCCTGCGGAACGCTTCCGCCAGCCTTGCCAGGTCCTGGTGATGGTGGAAGGGATTGCCTCCGGCCCAGTACGCCAGCCGGATGCGCGGATAAGTCCGTGCCTGGCCGTTGTAGGCATAGGGCTGCCCGGGATTCAGCAACATGTCGGCGACGCGGGCGACGGGGATGAAATCCTTGACGCCGTTGGTGCCTTGAGGCAGGGCGCCGACCGACACCACATTGCTGCGCTTGCCATAGTGCGCCAGCGTGCCGAGAGCATAGGCGTAGCCGCCGCCGGGAAGACCGATCTGGCCGAGAACGGCCGCCAGCACCGCGCCGGCCCAAACGGGCTGTTCGCCGTACTCGGCGCGCTGCAGCGAATGGGACACGGTCACCAACACGCGCCTGCCCGTCAGGCCGAGCGCCAGCGCGGTAATCTCGCCCGCCTCGAGATCGCACAGCGGCGCGGCCCAGGCGGCGGACTTCGGCTGCCCGTCGCGGCGGCCCATGAGATAGTCCTCGAAGGCCGCCCAGCCGTCGCAAAAGCGCTCCAGGAAAGCACGGTCGTGCAACCCCGCGGCGACCAGCGTATGCATCAGCCCGAGCATCAGGGCCGTATCGGTGCCGGGCCGGATCGCCAGCCAGCGGGCGCCCGCCTCCTCCGGCATGTCGCCGCGCAGGGGGCTGATGCAGAAGAAGCGACAGCCTCGACGCGCCGCATCACGCATCGCGCCGCGCTCGACATGGCGGCTGATGCCGCCACTGGCGACGCGCGAATTCTTCAGCGCCATGCCGCCGAAAGACAGGACGACGTCGGAGTGGGCAACGATCTGTTCCCAGGTGACATTGCGCCGCGCGACCTCGTCCATGCTCCCCATGACGTGGGGCAGGATGACTCCCGAGGCCCCTGCGCTGTAGCTGTTGACCGATCGGACATAACCGCCCAGCGAAGTGTTCAGGAACCGGTGAACCTGACTCTGGGCATGGTGGAAGCGCCCGGCGCTGGACCAACCGTAGGAGCCGCCGAATACCGCCTGCGGGCCATGGTCCCGCTTGACGCGCGAGAGTTCGGCAGCCAGCCGGTCAAGCACCTCGTCCCAGGACACTGCCACGAATTCGTCCCGGCCCCGCCTGGCGTCGGGCCCGGGTCCATGCTCCAGCCAGCCGCGCCGCGCCATCGGCTGCGTGACGCGCGCTGGATGATCCAGGGCGCCGGGAAAATTCTCGATGATGGGGTTCGGATCGGGATCGTCGGGATGCGGCTGGACGACCAAGCCGCTCTGATCGAGGCGCGCCTGGAAGACCCCCCAGTGCGCGCTATGCGGCAACATGCCCGGCGCTGGAAATACCGTGTCGGCCATGGCCTGCCTCAGCCCCGCGGGCCGGTGGCCACGGGCGCTCCCGCTTGCGCCGACCATTCGCTCCACGATCCCGGATACAAGGCCGCGCCCGGCAGGCCGGCGACCGCCTGCGCCAGCAGGTTGTGGCAGGCCGTGACGCCGGAGCCGCACTGATTGACCCACTGCCGCACGGGCACGCCGTCCGCCAGTGCCTCGAAGGCGCGCCGCAGTTCCTCCGGCGCGCGAAACGTGGCGGCCTCGGTAAGATTGTCGCGGAAGAAGCGGTTGCGGGCCCCGGGAATATGGCCGCCCAGGGGATCCAGGGTTTCGTTCTCCCCCCTGAACCGATCGGCCGCGCGGGCGTCCATGACCAGGTGGTCGCCACTATCCAGGCCGGCGCGCAAGGCGTTGTAGGCCACGGTGCGCACCAGCGGCTCGCGCGCCGAGAAACGGCCCGGAGCCGGTTGCGCCGGCGGATCCGTTTCGACGTCCAGGCCCGCCGCGCGCCAGGCGGCCAGGCCGCCATCGAGCACGGCCGCCGCGCGGTGCCCCGCCCATCGCAGCAGCCACCACAGGCGAGCCGCGAACATGCCGCCGGCATTGTCATACGCCACGACCTGCGTATGGTCGTCGGCCCCGAACACCCGCATGGCCTGGACGAACGCCTGCCGGTCCGGCAACGGATGGCGGCCGTTGACGCCGGTCTTGGCGCCGCTCAGCACCTCCTCGAGATCGGCATGGCGGGCGCCCGGAATGTGGCCGGCTTCGTAAAGGCGCCGGCCCGCGCCGCGATCGGCCAGATCGAAACTGCAATCGATCACCAGCCATCCGGCGCCGCCCGCCGCGAGCTCCCGCGCCAGGACATCCGCGCGGACCAGGGTTTCGTACGACATGTCTGCTTCCTTCATCCAATCGGGGTCACAGCCCCATCATTTTCATCAGTTCGGGCGTGACCGCTTCGCGGTACTGTTCAATGTCCTTGACGACGTACTGGCGGAACCTGTCCATGGGCACGTCTCTCTCGACGGCCGCATCCTTGCGAATGGACTCCCGCACGGCCGGGTCTTTCAGCGCCATGCTCAGGTGGCGGGACAGCGTCTCGACCACGGCCTTGGGCGTGCCGGCCGGAGCCGCCAGGCCATACCACTGCGTCATGGTCATATCCACGCCCAGTTCCTTGAAGGTGGGCACCTCCGGCAGGGCGGGACTCCGCTCCTGGCCGGTCAGGGCCAGCACACGCAACTGTCCCTGCCGCACCTGGCCGATCAACGGCGACGCGGTCGCGAAGAACAGATCGACCTGGCCACCGATCAGATCGGAGATCGCCGGTCCCGATCCCTTGTACGGCACATGGAGCAGATTCAGCCCGGCCAGCGATTTGATACGCTCCATGCCGATATGGGCGGCGCCGCCCGTGCCCGTGGACGCGAAGGTCAGTTCCTTCTGCCGGGCCGTCTTCAGGACGTCGGCCGCGCTCTTGTACGGAGAATGCTGCGACACGAACATGCCATGCGGCGCCTCGAGAATCAGACCGATCATCGCGAAGTCGTCCGGCACCTTGTAGCGCAGCTGTTGCGGTTTGAAGGCCGGCGACGCCGCGAAATTGCCGCTCATGGCCAGGATCAGCGTGTATCCGTCGGGATTGGCGCGCGCCACCTGCTCGGCGGCGATGTTGCCGCCCGCGCCCGGACGGTTTTCCACCACCACCGTCTGGCCCAGCGTCTTGCTCATGGCCAGCGCGATCAGCCGTCCATACAGATCGCCTCCGCCTCCCGGCGGGAAACCCACCAGCAGTGTAATCGGCCGTTCGGGATAAGCGGCCAGCGCCGCCCCCTGGGGAACGGCCAGCGCGGCGCACACGCAGGCAAGCGCGCTGGCCGCCATGGCGGCGCGACGCGCCAGGGTCTTGATGTATGCCATCAATCATCTCCTTTGGTTTTTGTATACGATGGGCGCCGGTCCGGATGCCGGCAGCCCGTTCAGGACAACTGGCCGATCATCTGGTCGGACCGTGCGATCACGCGGTCCACCGACGCCGCGCATTGCCCCAGGTAGCCGGCGGGATCCGTCAACCGGGCAATCTCGTCGTCGCCGAGCAGGCCCGAAAGGCCGCGGTGGTGCCGCAACGCATCGGCGAAATCGAGCTTGTTCGTGATGCCATGCATGGAGGCCTCGTAGATCCATTCATGGGCCGTCGCCTTGCCCACGCGCTCGCTCAGCGCGAGCATCACGCGCTCGGACAGCAGATAGCCGCGCATCATGTCGAGATTGCGCGCCATGCCTTCGGCATCCACGCGCAACCCGGCCAGCAGGCCCTTGCCCTGGAACAGCATCGCGCCCAGGATCAGGCAGCACTCGGGCAGCGCCTTCCATTCGACCTTCCAGGCGATGCCATCGCGTTCGCCCTCGCTGACCATGCCCTCGATCATGAGCGCGGCGTTGTAGCGCAGCGGACGGGCCAGCCCGGCCAAGTTCTCGGCCGAGGTCGGGTTGCGCTTGTGGGGCATGGTCGAGGACCCCAGCTTGCCGTCGGAGAAGGCCTCCTCGACCTCGGCGAATTCATTGCGCTGCAGGTTGAACAGTTCGTTGCCGATCTTGGACAGCGTGGCGCCGATCATCGCGAGCAGGCAGGCATATTCGGCGAAGCGGTCGCGCGCCGGCGCCCAGCTTATCGCGGGGGTGCCCAGCCCCAGGCGGTCCAGCATGCGGCGCTCCAGCTCCGGCGCCTGCTCCCCCAGCGAAGCCTGGCTGCCCACCGCGCCGGCCAGCATGCCGACCATCACACGCGGCTCGCACTCCTTGAGGCGCTCGAAGTGGCGCGTCATTTCGTCCAGCCAGATCGCGCATTTATGCCCGAAGGTGATGGGCAGGGCCTGGACGCCATGGGTGCGCGCAACCATGAGGGTGTCCCGATGCTCCGCGGCCAGGCGCTTGAGCTCGCCGATCACCGCCAGCACGTCCCGCAGAACCACGGCATGGGCCTGCTTGACCTGCAACGCCATCCCGGTGTCCAGCACATCCTGCGTGGTGGCGCCGTAGTGCAGCCATTCCCCGTGCTCCTTGCAACGGGCCTGGACCTGCTTGAGCGCGGGAACCAGCGAATGCTTGATCCGGCGGATCTCGGCGGACATGGCCTGCAGGTCCAGCCCGGACACGTGCGCATGGCGGGCGATCTCCTCGGCCGCGGCGGCGGGAATGATGCCCAGCTCGGCTTGCGAACACGCCAGCGCGACCTCGAAATCCAGCCATTTCTGCACGCGGTTCTCTTCCGAGAAGAGCTCGCGCATCTCGTCGGTGCTCCACAGATGCTGGAGCGATTGGATGTCGAATACGGATGAAGGCATGACGAAGTCCTGGCGTCAGTGGGTGGAGGACGGACGCGGCAACAGGCGTCCGGGATTGAAGAGGGAAGCCGGATCCAGCGCATGCTTGATCCGGCGCATGAGCGCAACGGCCACGGCCGGCTTGTATTGCAGGAAGGCCTCCTGTTTGAGCCGCCCTATGCCGTGCTCGGCCGAGACCGAACCCTGCAACGCCGCGACGACGGCATGCACGCAGGCGTGCACCTCGTCCTCGACGGCGCGGAAGGTTGCATCGCTCATGCCGGACGGACGGCTCTGGTTGTAGTGCAGGTTGCCGTCGCCCACGTGCCCGAAGCACACCAGCCGTATGCCGGGCACCCGGGCGGCCAGCGCGGCGTCCGCCCGGGCAATGAATTCCGGAATACGGGAAATGGATACCGAGATGTCGTGCTTGATGGAATGTCCCTGCGCGCGCTGCGCCTCGGGCACGTGATTGCGCAGGGACCATAGCTCCTCGGCCTGGCGGCTGGACGCGGCCAGGACGGCATCGGCGACCAGGCCGCCCTCCATGGCCGCTTCCAGCGCGCCCTCGACCGCGGGCGTCGGATCGATCGCGCCGGAGGTCTCGGAAATCTCCATCAGGACCGCCCACGGATATCGCCCCTGCAGCGGATCCCGCATTCCGTCCAGAGGATGGGCCAGGACCTGGTCCAGCGCCTCGCGATTGATCAGTTCGAAGGCGGTCACCCGTTCTCCCACCGCATCCGTCAGGCAGGCCAGGAGACCGACGGCCGCCTGGGGATCCGGAACGCTCGCCCACGCGGTGATCGCCTTGCGAGGCGCGGAGAACAGCTTGAACGTGGCCGCGGTGACGATGCCCAGCGTGCCTTCCCCGCCGATGAACAATTGCTTGAGGTCGTAGCCGGTATTGTCCTTGCGCAGCGGCGTCAGCACATCGAGGACGGAGCCGTCCGCCAGCACGACCTCCACACCCAGCGTGAGCTCGCGCGTATTGCCATAGCGCACGACCTGTTCGCCGCCGGCATTGGTCGACACCACGCCGCCTATGGTGGCGGTTCCCTGGGACGCCAGCGCCAGCGGAAACAGTTTCCCGTGGACCGCCGCCGCCTCCTGCGCGGCCAGGACCGTGCAGCCGGCTTCCAGCGTCATGCTGTTGTCCAGCGGATCCACCCGGCGCACCCGGCTCAGGCGTTCGAGGCTGAGCACGATCTCCGCCCCCGAGTCGTCCGGCGTGGACCCACCCACCAGCCCGGTGTTGCCCCCCTGGGGCACGACGGCCGCGCCGTGCGCCGCGCATGCCGCCACGACGCGCGCGACCTCGGCCGTGCCGGCCGGCCGCACGACGGCCCGGGCGATGCCCGGGTAGCGGCCCCGCCAGTCGCTGCAATAGCGCGCGGTATCCCCGGCCGCGGTCAACACGTGAGGCTCGCCTACAATGGCCGCGAGTTCCGCGACCAGGGGATCGGAATGCATGGACATGGACCGCCGAAGAAGTCGAGACCGCAGGCGTGGGAAAGATCCGCGCCAAGCCGTCGGTCGTTTTATTGAATAAAATAAATTTTATTAGACAAAATCCTAAGAGGCTTCGAAGCACGTGTCAAGCCAGTCTTCCCCTACCCCGCCTGCCGGCGTCCTGGAGCGCGGTGTCACCATCCTGGAAAGTTTCAGCGCGGACCGGCTGCGGCTGTCCCTGCGTGACCTGGCCGAACACACCGGACTGGACAAGGCGACGCTGCTGCGGCTGGCCGGCGTCCTGACCAAGTCGCGCCTGCTGCATCGTTTCGACAATGGCGACTACGCGCTCGGCCCCGCGCTGCTGCACATGGGCATGCTCTATCGCAGCACCTTCGACCTGGGTGCGCGCATCCAGCCCGTGCTGCGCAACGTGATGCAGGAGACGGGCGAAACGGTCGCCCTGTATGTGCGCGTCGGCGATGACCGCATCTGCCTGTACCGGGAAAACTCTTCGCGGGAAGTGCGCCACCACGTGGAAGTCGGCACGCGGCTGCCACTGGACCAGGGCGGCTCGTCGTCGCACGTGCTGCGCGTCTATACCGGCGGCGCGACGCCGCTGGCGGACGAGATCCGCGCCAAGGGCTATGCCATGACCCAGGCGGAACGGGTCCCCGAAATGACCTCCGTGGCGCTCCCCGTCTTCGATGCCGACAGCGCGTTCATCGGTGCCGTCGTGGTGCTGGGCCTGGCCTCGCGATTCGATCCCGAAGCGCAGGCCACCGCCGTGGAAGCGGTGCGGCGCGAACTCGCCTCGCAGGGGTTCGCCTGTGTTCCGCCCGCGGGGTGGCAGCCCCAGCCTTGACGCAGGGCCCGCCCCCGCCCTGGATCACGCGGCCCCGACGCCGAACAGGCGCGTGGGCGGCGCCGCCGGCTCGCCGTCGCGCGCCGGATCGGCGAAGCCCTCGCACCAGTCGTTGATCGCCTGGGCGGTGCCGTCGTCCATCGACGGCGCGAACGCCCTCATGCGCGCCCGCAACTGCCCCCAGTCGAACGGATCCTCCGGATCGCCGCGCCGCAGATCGCGCCTGGCGAACAGCCGGCTGCCGTCGGCCATGGAGAAAGTCACGGTGCTGGGACGGCGATTCGGAAATTCGCGCTGAAAAGCCTCTTCCGTCTTGATGACGATGCGGGCGGCCAGGGCACGAAGCCGGGGATCGTCCAGGCACGGCGCCCCCATGTCCTCGATGGTCAGCCGGCCACGCAGCAACAGGACCGCGAGCACGTAGCGCAGACTGAAGCTGGTCTCGGCCGGCCGCACGGGCCAATCGACGCCGGCGATCTTCAAGGCATGCGGGAAGATCGCCACTTCCACCTCGCGGATCGCCGCGACGTCGGGGCCGTGGGTGGACAACAGTTCCTGCGCCGCGTCCAGGGGCGTGAACAGTTGGGCGCAGCAGGGCCAGGCCTTGATGGTAGCGGTATGCAGCCGCAGCGGGCCGTCCATGCCGGCGGCCAGGGCGTCCAACGGACCGTCGCCCGACAGCATGGCGTACAGGCCGCGCTTGCCGGTAACGAAGGCCCTGGCGCCGGGCAGGCCCGCGCGGGCGGCCCAGGCCGCTGTCAGGCCGTTGCGCACGGCCAGCGCGGGATGCAGCGACTTGGATTCCTGCGCGCCATCCTCCATCAACTGCCACAACCCCTGGGCCTGCGTCGCGGCGAGACCGAGGGCATGATGCAGCGCGCTCTCGGACAAGCCCAGCGCCATGGCGGATGCGGCCGCGGCGCCCAGGGCGCCGGCGGTGGCCGTGGCGTGGAAGCCGGCCGCATGGCGCGTCCCCATCGCTTCCCCCACGCGCAGGGCGACTTCGTATCCCGCAAGAACGGCGTCCGCCATGCGGCGCCGGGTCAGCCGGCCATCGTAGGCCAGCGCCATGACGGGCGTCACCGCGACCACGCCCGGATGCAGCATGGCGGCGCGATGCGCGTCGTCGATTTCGCGGATATGGGCGATCGCACCGTTGGCGAAAGCCGCCGCCGGCACCGATGTGACCGCTCCTCCGAACGTCGGCGCCGGACCCGCCCCGGGGTGGCAGTCCATGGCGACGGCCCGGAAACGGTCGGCCAGAGGCGCCCGAGCGCCGGACCAACCGGCGGTGAACCAGTCCAGCAGCGCCTGCGCCAGGCGCTCCCGCGTGGGCGGATCAAGTGGAGAAGCGGCCAGGCCGGCCACATGGCCGACCAGGAGGGATTCGGGCAGGACGGTCATGTCTCGTCATTTTATTCAACGAAATAAATTTCATTATAACGAGAGACACCACCCCGCGCACCGGAAAGCGGCGCGGTCGGATCAGGCCGGATCAGTGCAGCCGGCCACCCAGCCGCTTGAACGCGAACGGCTTCATGCCGTCCAGGTTCAGGATGGGCTCGGAACTGGCCCGCACCCGCCGGCGCGCCGGCAGTTCGGGCAGGCACGGTTCGACCTCGGTCGGGGCTTCCCCGCGCCAGATGCCCACCGCCGCCTCGACCACCTCGGCGATTTCCTCACCGCGGTTGTACTGGGCTCGCAGCCAGTCGCAGTCGCCACCACGGGTGAAGACCTCTTCGCGCAGGGCCTCCAGCAGATCCGCCGTACCCAGGCCGCGCGCCACGGGCATCAGCCTGTCGAAGGTCATGCGCAGGTGTTCGCTCAGACGGATGCGGCCATGGGCGGGGTCGACGTAATGGCCGTGCAGGCCGAAACGGGTGGCCTGGAAGCGATTGGTCCGATAGGCCATCCACGCATCGCAGCCGGGCGTGGGCTCATCGGCCAGGACAATGCCCAGCGCCTGCGCGAAGGCGGCCAGTTGGCACGCCTTCTCGACGGTGAGCGGGGTGTCGCAGACGCGGATCTCGACGGTACCGAACTCGGGCTTGGGCCGCACGTCCCAGTACAGATCCTTGATGCTCTCGATCAGGCCCGAGGTCTGCAACTGGGCGAAGTAGGCTTCGAAGCCGTGCCAGTCCACTACCTCGGGGGGCAGGTGCCCGCACATGGGGAAGGCATTCAGCGCGTTCAGGCGGCTGCACGCGAACTGGGTGTCGACCCCTTCGAAATAGGGCGACGAGGCCGACATTGCGATGAAGTGCGGCACATAGGGCGACAGCTTCTGGGTCATGGCGATCGCGGCATCGCCGCTGGGCACGCCCAGGTGGATGTGCTGGCCGAACACGGTGAACTGGCGGGCCAGGTAGCCGTACATCTCGGACAGGTACTGGAAGCGGGGCGAATCGAAGATGGTTCGGTCATGCCAGCGCATGAACGCGTGCGTGCCGCCGCCGGCCACGCGCACGCCGACGGCATCGGCGGCCTCGACCAGCAGGTCGCGCATCCCGCGCATCTCTTCCAGCAAACGGGCGGGATCGGTGTGCACCGATGAATTCAGTTCGATCATGGACCGGGTGATCTCGGGTTTGACCCGGTCCGCGTACGGATGGTTGGCGATCTGGGCAAGCAGCTCTTCGGCGGCGCCCCGCAGGTCGAAGGTTTGCGGATCGACGATCTGGAGTTCCAGCTCGATGCCCAGCGTGTTGGGCGCGGATGCCGTGAATGCGATGGACTGCATCGGGGTCTCCTTTGGAAAGGTGGCCGGGGTGAGTCATCTACCCGGGGGGCGACGCCGGACGCGCAGAGGCGTCGGGGCAGCATCACGTGAAGGAATCGTTGGGCGAGTTTAGCCGCTGGTTGATGACAGATTCCGGAAAATTGACCGATCTTAAGTGTTTCCCCTAGGCTGACACCCGAAAAACCGGGGCCCAGGAGTAAGCATCTACTGACAAATCAGCAAAAACGCGGGGGTGCGGGAGAAACCCGCCGGAAACGCCCGGCCGGCCTGGAGACGGGCGTGGAAGCGCGGGCAGGCGGATTGAAGGTGTTCGTGCTTATGCCGCGCCTGCCGACGCGATGACAGGGACCATTATAGCCCCAATGATGAAGAGTGCGTGCTTACCACCAAGGCCGGCGCGAAACGCCGGCCCGGCAGCTTCAGTGCAGGGTGACGGGATGGTGCATGTAGTCGTCGAACTGGCTCAGGAACTCGTCCACGTCTTCCATCGAAGGCTCGGTGGCGATCAACTCCCGCACCTGCGAGCGGAATTGCTCGGCCGATTCACCCGCGATGTAGATCTCGCGGCGCGCCTGCTTGTCGACGATTTCGAATCCCCCCGCGGTGGCGCCATCGAGCTGGGCGAACTCCACCACGACATAGTTGGGACTGTTGTAGATCATTTCCATGGTCTGGCTCCTGGAGACAGGGGTCTGACCGACCACCTGTTCATTAAATTGGTGCCTACGTTTGGAAATCAAGAGGGCCAACCGGATTGATACCGCCTATCGGCCACACCATGCTCGATACCGGTTTAACCCCCGTACAGCTTCACCGCTCCTGCAAAACCTGGTCCATCCAACTGCCTGCGCAACTCGGCGACGTGCTGGGCCGCGCTGACCTCTATCCACAGCCGGGCCGGCCGGACTTGCCGGAGCAGCCTCGCCACGGTCACCCGCAGCGGTAACTGCCCTACGCAACAAAAAAGTGCCGGCGTCAAGCCTTGCGTGCAAAACACGGGAGGCTTGAAACCTCATACGGGACAGTAGGTTAGCTCTTTTGGGGACCGCGTTGCAGGACTGTTGCTTGGTGGGCTAGGTGCAACATAGGAGCGTCGGGAGGGAGAACCGGATCGCACTCGGTCATGCTAGATTGCCGTGGGCGGCGGGCTTACTTCATCGTCATAGCCCAAGTGGCTTGGCGGCATCCAGTATATAGGGAGCAGCGTTATCGCGTCGACTGCTTCGCCATACGTCTGCGCGTGCAGCGCAGCGTAGTGATCAAGGTCGGCCTTGAGGCTCGCCGGGCACGCGAAGGTCAGTTTGATGCTCTCGGTCTTGGGCAAAGGTCCCTGCCGCAGCTTGCGCGTGGTGCTTGAGATAACCCCCCTGATTGGAAACCATCGGCTGATAGGGGAGCAGGATCAGGTCGTGGTTGACGATGATGCGTACCGGCAGACCCAGGCGCTCGGTAAGCGTCGGCTGGATGTTGAGGCTGCGCCGGGCCATTTCATAGGGGAGTTCCATGACACGGCTCATCCAAGCGCGTTCAGTCAGATTAACTCTGCTGCGCTAGACCGCGACCCAACCCATGAGCAAGATCCAGCGGCCTTCGCCGATTACTGCCCGATGTGTTGAAGCCTCAGCCCAGATGCTCCGCACCTCGGATTATGGCCTCGGGGAATAAATTCTGCGCAACGATCGCATTGCGGGCCGCTGCGACTTCGGGCACAAAGACCACGACTGCTAGGTCCTTCATTGCTCGCGAGCAGCACACATAGAAGAGGCGACGGGTTCGATCAAGTACGGACTCTTCACCTGCCGCCAGATTGGCTTCGTCCTTGTCCGAGAGGGGGACGTACCCAAGATACTTGCCGTAAGAATACTGCCGGAAGCCCGCTTCCTCATCGTCGATGACGACCAATACGCGCTCAAATTGGGCACCCTTCACCCCATGATGCGTGGCGAACGGTGACTCCTCTGTAAAGTAGCGCCGGTAGGCCCAGAGTTCGTCGACACCGCATGCCAGATAGGCTTGAACGTTCTCGAAACCGCTGCTGCCGTCATCCACAGGCTCTGCAACCAGATGCATGGCGAAGCGATCATCAAGGCGCAGCAACTCGTGATCTCGCACATGCGTCAAGACGTCCCGGATAGTCGCCTGCGATCCTGCTGCCAACAGACCAACAAGCCCGTCGAGCGCTTGCTGTAGCGCTGTAAGAACGGGGGCCGTCGCTTGTCCTCGAAGCCGCGCTGGTTCAAGCCTCGGGCATTCGCTGCGCAAGGTCGATATCACTGTGAACCGATCGCCCGCTTGCGCCGCGACAACTAGCGGAAGTATGTGCTGGACAAGTGGACGGAGCGGCCAGGCTGTGCCATCGCTCAGCCCTTCACTCAGACTCATTGGGGCTCGGTCATTGAGCGCAGCATACAGATTAGGGAACCCGAGCCGGTTGGCCGCTATGCGGTGCACCAGTACAAGCAGGCGGACATCGCCTTCCCGCACGTCGCTTAGCCACAGAGCGTCGCCGGTTTCGGTGGCCAGCCACTGCCTAACGGCCGCGAGGCGCGCACTCCGCTCCGCGTCCGCCGGCAGGATGAACAGATTGGAGGTACCGGCAAGCGGCTGCTCGATGCCATCAACGGTTATCGTCCGACCACGCACCTGCTCAAGACCGTCGCCAGGGGCGCGGATTGCATTGATGACCCCAAGCACCGATGTCGGGCACCGGAAGTTCTCGGGCTTTGTGATCTCCGCCCAGCCGTCGTTCAGCGGGACAGCGCCTGCTCCGCTCATATAAATCTTCTGCATCGGGTCTCCAAAGAACCCAACACACAAGCCAGGATGTTCGCCCGCAATGTGCCGTAACGCCTCGACGACCTCCGGATTGGTGTCTTGGCTCTCATCGACGAAGATGTAGGGAAAGCGCTTAGCGACGAGTTGCCTCAGCAGCGGATGCGCTGCGACGCAGGCTGGGGTGAGTTTGAGGATATCGTCATGGCCAAGAATGCCCTCAGCGTAGCTGCTGCCGGTGCCGTAGACGAACTTCTCTACTTCACTGATCGCAGTCAGCTCGGCTTCGAGATCTGCGATCTCCTGTTCGAGGCGGGCCTTCGTTTTCGCCTGAGTCCGAGGCTTGTCGTAGTGCGCGCGTCGCTCCGCGATCTTCTCGTCGATGCGGGTGGCTACCCAAGTCGCGACATCCGAATGGAACGGCCGGATGACTGACCACAGGAAACTGTGGATAGTCGAGATGTGGAATAGCGGCGAGGCCCCGACATCGGCCGAAATCTCACCGACGGCGACTTCGGTATATGTAATGCAGGCGATTTGCTGCCCGGCGCGGCGCAGGGCAGGACCGCGAGTTTCGGCTAGGTGCGCGATAGCCTTGATCAGCGAGGTCGTTTTCCCCGACCCCGCACCGGCGACCACGACAAACGAGCGTGGCGGCGTCAGATCGAGACAAGCTCGAACATCTAGATCGGCTTGTGTGTCAGGACTGCCGACCCGGCTTGTCATGCTGCTACCTCGTTGGCGGCGGCCGGTGCACCCTGGGGCGCTTCCCCATGCGGCTGGTCCTCATGCGGCAGATCCTCGTCCGGTTCCGGCGGCGCAATCTCGGTCTCAAGCCAGCTCAGGCCCTCGGCGATATAGGTTGGGACCGACCAACTGCTCGGATCTTCGGCTAACAAGGCGAGCGCGAAGTCCGTCTTGCTGAAGCTCTTAGCCTGCACGCGCTTGTGGATGCGTTCCGCAAGCGTGGTCAGGTTCTTCTCGTCGGCCTTGGCGATGCGGAGCTGAAGCGGCTTACGGTTCTTGTCTTGGCACCAGCCAAGATTTTCGAGTGCGAATGCTTCCTCCAGCGTGCGCCCGGCCAGCGCCAGGGTTTCTCCGCCCCAAGTGACATCGGTCCGGCACTGGTAGGCAACGCGTACCAAAGCGTCATTGTCGTCCGTCCTCGCCTGGATCTTCTGCTCAGCCGTCGCCTCCCACAGAGCGGCGACCGCGTCGCATTTCGGTAGCCATTGAAGCAAAGTCTGATTGGACGTCGCCGCGCCCGGATGACCGGCTATGCACGCCTTCCCGGGCTTCTCCGCAGCCGCAGGCAAATCCTCCTCGTCATCGTCAATATCCTCAGCGTGAGCGCCGGCAGCCTGCGCGTTCTCGGCGGCTGGTTCCGCGGCCTCTGGTTGACCAGCGGGTGCCGCACCCTCGCCATCCTGTCCCAGTGGACCAAACACGCTGTCGAGATCGGTGATGATGAGCGTTGTCAGTCCGAGAAACTCGATCAGCGTTTTGAATCGGTAACCGAACGCTCCGCCGATCTCTAGGACGGTGAGATAGGTCGATTGCAGCCGCGGCGCGGCATTGGCGATCATCTGCGGCAATAGCAGCCGTTCGACATTGCCTTCGACTAGCACGGTGCCATCGGCGAAGAACAGATCGCAGTGCGCGAGTTTCAAATAGCGCTCCAGGAAGCTTCGGATGTCCGGATCGGTGCTGTCGTAGAAAACCGAGAGGTTGAGCACATCGGAGGTCGACACATTCTGTGCACGGCTTCGACGAAAATAGCGGATCGGCCGGAAGCCTCGTTCGTAAAGGATATGAGTCGAATGGGTCGTGACGACGACTTGGCTCGTATAGTGCGTGCGGTCCTCGCCCTTGAGCGCTAGGATGTCCATCACCTTGCGGATGAAGGCCTGTTGAAGCTGGGCATGGAGGTGCGCTTCGGGCTCCTCGATGAAGATCAGGTGGACCGGCGGACGGTTTTCCTCGACCGCCAGCCATTGAGCGTGGAGGTCGAGTAGCTCGACCACCATGAAGATGAGGTTTTTGAAGCCAAGACCGTTATATCGATCGGGCAAGGTAGGCGGGTCGGGCTTCCCGTCATCGGCTCCCAACGCATAGTGAACGATCGCGCCATCTCGACCGCTCATGATCTGGGCAGGGTCGAGGGCCGAGCGGATCATCATGCGCGGGTTTGAGAGGCCCGGATAGCCGAGCTTCGACAAGCTCTTGAGCGTCGGTTCGAACACTCGTTCGAGATGCTCATTAAGCGAGACTTCGGATGCTGCGAGGGCGCGCAACGCTTCGATATCTTCGCCTTTCTGTTCGAGGTTGCGCCCGTAGAAACGACTGAGTACACGGGAGAGATCCTCGGCGCGAGAGCCACCTGGGCCGTCCGAGAGATGGCGTTGTGCGTTCAAGAAGTCAATGTGGAGAAGGCCCTTCAAGATCTCACGGCCGCTCCGGTCGCGTCCGGTGAGCGTGGCCGGGTCATAGCCAGCCTCTGCCACCATCTTCGCATCGAACCGCGCGGGATCGAGTACGAAATAGCGCAGCTCATATTCGTCATGTAGCCTGTCGCGAAGGAACTCCCGCAGGTTACGTGGCGAGGGATCGAAGGCGGGCGCTCCGTCTTCACCCTTAGCGACCGCATCGAGCACGCGCTGGCGCACTTCGATATAGCGTGCATGCGTCGCCGCGGGATTGGTGGGCGCGTAGGCAATACGCATCCCAACCAGCTTGCCTTCCCAAGCAAGGCTGGGAAGAAGATCGATGACACGGTGAACATCGTCCGGACCGATTTCGAACCAAACGTCGATTTCCATCGTGGGAAGGCTCGCCTCGCCATCGCCCTCACCAAACGCAACGATGTCGGCCCAAAGATCGGCACTAAAGTCGTGAATGTTGAAGCGGCCACCGCCAGTGAATAACTGGAGTGCGTGCCCGACTGATGTCTTGCCGCTGTTGTTGGCACCGACAAAAATAGAGATGTCGGAAGCAAGATCAATTACAACGTTTCGCAGCCGCCTGAAATTCCGGACGGCCAACTTCTTCAAATGCATCCTGACCTCCCCCGGTTATCGGGCCATCTGGCTGGTCAAAAGGCCAGCATTCTTATGCAGAATACTATAACTATAGCGTTTCCTTGAGGCGACGAAATCGGCAGCCACTGGTTGCTGCAACTCACAAGGACACTTTCGACTGGTGCTGCATCGGCGGAACGGCCTATCGAACGCGCCACTGCGTTAGCCGCCCCGATTCGTAAGCTCCGCGATCCCCTTGCCCTTTGGAGGCGAAGATGCATTTCACTGCGATGAGTAGAAACTTGGAGCGCATGCGTGCCGCTCTTACCGAATGGATGATTAAAGAGGAAATCCTGGGGGATGCGTTCTTCGTCGATATCGAGGCTTGGAGAGATCGAAGCGAGCCCTATGGGAACGACTCGCTCTTAGTCTTGGTGTTCGACAGCAGTACGCTTCATACAATGTTGAACTACGGTGGCGACACGATGGAGTTTGACGATCTGGTTGAGTCGTTCGGATTCTGGTACGAGCTCGGCCACTCTTGGAACATGGGCTTCTATCCTATTGAGGGGTATGACTACTCACGGCTTTCAGGCACCTATGCATCCAAGCTCCAAGATGAAAGGTGGCGCAAGAAGGCAGCCACTGTGAAGAAGCGGGCAGGACATCAATGTCAGGACTGCGGAGCCGCGAAGCCTTTGGACGCCCACCATTGCTACTACGCAAATATGCGAGAAGGCTTCGAGCCTTGGGAATACCCACTCAGTGCCCTGCGTGCTTTGTGTCGCGAGTGCCACGTCCGGCGCGAGAGATCAGAGATCAGGCTACGTGCGTTTGCTGCGTCTCTGACGAGCGAAGAACTCGACGCGCTGCGCCCCGCCATCAGTCACGCCATCTATTGGCACCAAACAGCAGCGGTGTTCTCGTCCCTTTCCGCCCTGGGGCCAGAAGAACGACACCTACAGGTAGCGTTGGAGATTCTAAGAAACGGCCGAAACGATTCCGACTGCTGAAGGGGCGTCTATCTTGCTTGGCGTCTAAATCCCCGGTCCCCAGCCATGAACGCCTCCAGCATGTGCGGGATCAGCGTCATGGCATCTACCGCCTCGCCATACGCCTGCGCGTGCAGCGCGGCGTAGCGGTCGAGGTCGGCTTTCAGGCTAGCCGGGCAGGCAAAGGTCAGCTTGACGCTTTCGGTCTTGGGCAGCGGCCCAAGCCGCAGCTTCTTGGTCGTGCTCATTGCGAAGCTCCCCGGTTGAAGAACAGCGGCTGGTAGGGACGCAGCACCAGATCCCGGTTGACGATGATGCGCACCGGCAGGCCCGGCCGACTGGTCAGCGTCGGCTGGATGTTCATGTTGCGCCGGGTGATCTCCTGGCCGACCTGATTGATGCTGTCCTGCGCGCTGTCGCGCCCCGCGATGACGATGCGGTTGCCATCCTGGCGATTCTCCGGCGCGGCCAGCTCGGCGCCAACGCCCAGCAGCGTCGTCAACACCGCACCGGCAAAGATGCGCTTCCAGTGCCAGTCCACGTCATCCTCCAGTCCGGCGTAGCCGGCCGGATCGGTGCCCACAAGGTTGTCGAGCGTCAGTGATGACGTGTCCGGCAGGATGACGCGGTTCCACACAACCTGCACGCGGCTCTGCCCGTAGCTGACTTGGCTGTTGTATTTGCCGAGAATGCGCGATCCCTGCGGGATCAGCAGGAACTTGCCTGTGGCCGTGTCATAGACCGGCTCCGTCACTGTGGCGATCACGTCGCCCGGCAAGTCCGACTTGATGCCCGTCACCAGTGCCCCGGCGATTACCGTTCCGGCCATCACCTGATATGGCGACGCCGGCAGCGCCAGATTGCCGGAGTTGCGGGTTTGCGTAGAGCCGGCTTTCAGGAACGCCTCTTTCTGGTCTTGCCGGTTCTGCACGGCGGTCGGGTCGGCGGGCTGGGCCGCCGTCGAGGCCGGCCCGGCAGCGAGCGGGTCGAAGGCCGCGAGCGCGCTTGTACCGCCAGGCACCCCCGGCGCTGCCTGCGCGACTGTGGCGGTGGCCTGCCCTTGGCCGCCCGAGCGGAAGAACACCGACGAAGCCGCAGCGGCTTCCGCCTCCTTGCGCAAGGCGTCGTTCGGATCGTGGCCGGGGGCCGCGTAGGCGGCCACGGCCGGCTGCTGCGAGTTCACGATGGCCGGGCCGAGGTCGCCCGGCAGCGGCGGCCCCAGCTCGGGCACCTTCGGCGGCAGCTTCGAGTAGTCCGCCGGCAGGCCATCCAGCCCTTCAGACTTCGAGACACGATCGACGTTGTAAAGCTCGGTCTGCTCGTTGGTGCCGCGCCGCTGCGGTTGCAGCGACCAGATCGTGGCCCCGAGCACGGTGATCGACAGGCCGCCGACAAGGATGGCCAGCGTGCGCCGGTTCAGGCGCGTGACCGGGCGCGGTTGGGCGCGCAGCGCCACCGCTTCGGGCGCGACCTTGCCCGCCTGCGGCGTGGCAAGGTCGGGGGTGTCGTCCTGGCTCATGGTCAGTTCCTCCGCGCAACGCCGTCCGTGCGCTCAATCCGCACCACGTCGCCCTTGTCACCGCCCAGGCGCAGTTCGGCCGCGCCGAACAGCCGATCCACGATGTAATACGGCGAGCGGAAGCGGTAATTAACCAGTTGCCCGTCGCCTTCCGGCCCGATCACGAACAGCGGCGGCAGCTCGCCTTGCGCGATGCCGGCGGGGAACTGGATATAGACCTTCTGCCCGTCGTCGAACGCGCGCAGCGGCTTCCACGGCGGGTTGCTGCCGCTGACCGCGTAGCGGAAGCGCAAGTTTTCCAACGACAAGCCAGAGTCCACCGGCGCGGCGGCGCTGCCCGCCTGCGCCTGGCGCTGCAAGGCCAGCATCCGGTCGCGGGGGTACTCCCAAGAAGCCGACGCCATCCACGTCTTTTCCGTCGAAGCCAACTCCAGCAGGTACGTCCTGCGGTTGGTGGTGATGACGAGATTGGTCTTGAGGCCCGAGCGGATCGGCTTGACCAGCACATTAACGCGCAGGTCAGCACCGCTGCCGCTCGACGTATCGCCCACGATCCAGCGCACGGTATCACCAGCGGCCACCGTCACCAGTTCCTCGCCCGGCTGGAGCGAAATCACGGTCACGCGGCCCACGGCTGCATAGACTTGGTAGAGCGCGCCATCGGTGAAGGGCCACACCTGAATCGCGTTAACGTAGCCCTCGCGCGTGGGTGCGACGCGCGCCTCGGCATTGGCGCGCGAGACGCGCACCTTCTCGTCGGCCGGCTCCGGCGCGGGCTTGGCGGCCTCGGCTTCGGGCAGCGGCTTCAACTGCGCCGGCATCGGCAGCACCTCGGGCACCGCCACCACCTCCACCGGCGCGGGTGGCTCGGGTAGCGGCTGGGCCTGCACCGGCTCATCGAGCGAGATGGTCGGCGGTGGCTTGCCCTGCGTGGCGCAGCCCGCCAGGGCAAGCAAGATCACCGGCAAGGCGGATTTACGGAAAAGATCATTCATGGCTTGGCTCCTTCGGAAGAATCCAGTTCGCGGCTCCACGACAGGCCGTTGACGTAGATGCCCAGGGGGTTCTTGCG